>JGI12316J15310_10000025_pt4 | contig 1491055 bp, 1477 predicted proteins | sample MarCyaLeptolynsp_FD_15310 | JGI IMG/M metagenome (IMG submission 15310)
CCTTCTCCCCGCCCGCGGGGAGAAGGGGGCGCCGCGCTTCCCAACCGCCTCTCGATCGCCCTGATCAAGTCCGGAGCGGCGGCGACCAGCCGTTGCGCGGCTTCGGTCTGCGGGTCGTCGAGGACATCGGCCGTCGCGCCGCGTTCGACGATCCGTCCCGCATCCATCACCATCACCTCGTGCGTGATCGCCCGGGCGACGGTCAGGTCGTGCGTGATGAACAGGTAGGCAAGGCCCAGTTCGTCGTTGAGCCGGGCGAACAGGTCGAGGATCTGCGCGCGGATCGACACATCGAGCGCCGAGACCGGCTCGTCGCAGACGACGAGCTTGGGTCGGGTGATGATGGCGCGGGCGATAGCCAGCCTTTGTCTCTGGCCGCCGGAGAACTCGTGCGGATAGCGGAACATGGCGTCGGCCGGCATGCCGACCTCGGTCAACGCGGCGGCGACGCGCTCGCGGCGCTCGGAGCGGGCCAGCGGCCTGTCTTCCAGATGCAGCGGTTCGGCGACGAGCTTTTCCACCGTCTGGCGCGGGTCGAACGAGCCATAGGGATCCTGGAAGACCACCTGCATCTCGCGGCGGGCGGGGCGCAGGTCGCGGTCGTCGAGCAGCGAGGTTTCCATGCCGTCGAACGACACGATGCCCGAACTTGGCTTGTCGAGCGCCAGCACGATGCGGGCAAGGGTGGACTTGCCGCAGCCGGACTGGCCGACGAGCCCGACCGAGTGGCCCGGCGGCACGGTGAAGCTGACATCGTTGACCGCGCGGAACGGCGCGCCGCGCGCAAGAAGGCCGGTGCGCGGGCCGGGATAGTCCCTGACGAGGTTCTTCACCTCCAGCAGCGCCCAGTGCTCGGCGGGCCTGGCGCGCGTCTGCCAGGCCGGCAAATGCGCGGAGGCTTCGGCAAGCTGGCGCGTATAGGGGTGCACTTGCGCGCGCAGCACCTCGACGGCGGGCCCGGCCTCCTGCACCTGCCCGTTGCGCAGGATGGTGATCTGGTCGGCCATGCCGGCGACAACGCCCAGATCGTGGCTAATGAGCACGAGCCCCATGCCGTCCTCGGCGACCAGTTCGCGCAGCAGATCGAGGATCTGCGCCTGCAGCACCACGTCGAGCGCGGTGGTCGGCTCGTCGGCGATCAGGAGTTTGGGCCGCAGCGCGCAGGCGATGGCGATGACGACGCGCTGGCGTTGTCCGCCGGACAGTTCGTGCGGATAGCGGTCGAGCGGAAAGCGTGCACGCGGCAGGCCGACCCGCTCGAGCATGCGCGCGGCGCGGGCTTCGGCATCGGCGCGGTTTGCGCCTGTGTGCCACCTGATGCCTTCGGCCACCTGCTCGCCGATCGTCTTGACCGGGTTGAGCGCGGTCATCGGTTCCTGGAAGACCATGCCGATCTCGTCGCCGCGCAGCGCGCACATGCGGGTTTCGGACGCGGTGAGCAGGTTTTCGTCGCCGAACCGGATGAGGCCGGAGGCCCGCGCGCCGTTGGGGAGGAGCCGCATGGTCGTCAGCGCGGTCATCGACTTGCCCGATCCGCTCTCGCCGACGAGCGCATGCACCTGGCCCGCCTCGACCGTCAGATCGATGCCGCGCAGGATTGGCGCGCCGCCGATGGCGAGATCGAGCTTTTCGATCGTGAGGATCGGCGTGCTCATCGCTCGCGCCGCAGCCTGGGATCGAGCACGTCGCGCAGCCCGTCGCCGAGCAGATTGAGCCCGAGCACGGTGACGATGATCGCGATGCCCGGCGCGATCGCCATCTGCGGGGCGATCGCCATCATGGTCTGCGCCTCCGACAGCATCCGCCCCCAACTCGTCGCGGGGGGCTGAGCGCCAAGGCCGACATAGCTGAGCGCCGCCTCGGCGAGGATGCCGAGCGAAAACTGGATCGTGCCCTGCACCAGCAGCAGGTTGGCGATGTTGGGCAGTATGTGCTCGGCGGTGATCCGTGCCGGGCCCTTGCCGGAGGCGCGCGCGGCGAGGATGAACTCGCGCGGCCACAGCGACAGCGCCGCACCGCGCGCCACGCGGGCGAAGACCGGAATGTTGAAGATGCCGATCGCGATGATCGCGTTGACCGCGCCGGGTCCGAAGATGGCGGTGATCATCACCGCCGACAGGAGCGCGGGGAAGGCGAAGATGATGTCGGAGGTGCGCATGAAGACCTCGTCCACCCAGCCGCGCTTCGCCGCGGCCCAGCAGCCGAGCGGCACGCCGATGACGATGCCGATGCCGACCGCGATCAGCGCCACGGCGATCGAGTTGCGGCTGCCTTCCATGATCATCGAGACGATATCCCGGCCGAAATGGTCGGTGCCGAACCAGTGGCTCCAGGACGGGCCCTGCAGCCGGTCCGGGATCGACAGTTTGCCGACATCGTAGGGCGTCCAGACCAGCGAGACGGCGGCCATGGCGACGATGAGAAGCGTGATCAGCGCGCCGGCCTGGAACGAGCGGTTGGCGCGCGCCTTCCGCAGGAAGAGCTGCCAGTCCTCATGTTCGGCGGCGACGAGATGATCGCTCATCGGCGGCGCAGCCTCGGATCGGCCCAGGCATAGGCCAGATCGACCAGGAAGTTGACGAGGACGACCGTGCCGACCAGCAGGACGACGACACCCTCGACGACGATCAGGTCGCGCTGGTTGATCGCCTGGAAGATGAGCTGGCCGAGGCCGGGCAGGTAGAACACGTTCTCGATGATGATCGTGCCGGCGAGCAGGAAGGCGAACTGCAGGCCCATGATCGTCAGCACCGGGATCATCGCGTTGCGCAGCGCGTGGCGCCACAGAACCCGGTCGGCCGGCAGGCCCTTGGCGCGCGCGGTGCGGATATAGTCCTCGGCGAGCGTTTCGAGCAGGGCGGAGCGGGCGACGCGGGCCAGGATCGCCGCCTGCGGCAGGGCGAGCGCGATCGCCGGCAGGATCAGGGCCCGAAGGCCCGGCCAAAGCCCGTCGTCCCAACCGGGAAAGCCGCCGGCGGGCACCCATTGCAGCGTGACGGCGAAGACGTAGACGAGCAGAAGCGCGAACCAGAAATTGGGTATGGCGATGCCGAGCTGCGTGCCGGCCATGGCGGCGGTGTCGGCGGGCCGGCCGCGCCGGGCGGCGGTGAAGATGCCGACGGGGATGGCGATCGCGGTCGACAGTGCCAGCGCCAGCAGCGCCAGCGGCAGCGAGACGACGATGCGGTCGGCGATCAGTTCGATCACCGGTACCGAATAGGTCAGGCTTTCGCCGAAATCGCCGCGCGCCATGCCGGCGAGCCAGGCGAGGTAGCGGGTGATCACCGGCTGGTTCAGCCCCATCTGTTCGCGCAGGGCGGCGACGGCGTCTTCGGAGGCGTTCAGGCCGAGCATCAGCCGCGCCGGATCGCCGGGCACGATCTCGAGCACGAAGAACACGATGGCGCTGGCCGCAAGCAGCGTGACGATGACGATCAGCAGGCGACGCGCGGTGTAGGCGAGCATGGGCAAGGCTTAGCGCACCTTCGGGGTTTGCCCAAGCTCGTCCGTGCGGCGTCATCACCGGGCCCCTTCGTTTCCTTCACCGTCATTCCAGAGGGCGTCATTCCGGAACTTGATTCCGGAATCCAGCGGCGCCGACCCGGACCATGGATCCCGGAATCAAGTTCCGGGATGACGGCGTGCGGGGCTGGCACCGGGCTTTCCTTCCTCTGACCTCGGGCGCAATCCGCAAGGCCGATCTCCTCTGCCCCGCCCTTAAGCGTCGCGCTGCCGCGCTCGCTGGCGGGGGCCCTGTCGCCGCCGACTTTTCGGCGCGCACGCGCAGCCGTCCCGCGCCAGCGGGACTGGCGTGAGCGCAAGAGAAACCAGAACAACGGGCGGTTTGGTGAGCCGCGATCCGAAGTCATGTAAGTTGCGGTCGCCAAACCGCCCGTCCGGTGGGCTTGCGGTGATCGTCATGAAACGCGCCGGAACAGGTCGCCCTGCCCGCTGTCCCGAACCGTTGTGGCACCTTCATCTGCCGCACGGCATGGCCGCCGCACCGACTCTCGGCCGGTTCGGGTCCGCTCGCGACCCCGTGGCTGCGGCAGGCCATTGCCGAAACCGGATCGCGCGCACGCATCCCACCTTCGTTCCGCACCGGCCTGGGGGCTCATCGCCCAGGCGCGACACCGCTGCCGCACCCAACCGGTCCACCGCCGCACCCGCCGTTGGTGGTGGCCATCCGACGTTCCGAAGGGCGCGGTGAAGGGAGTATGGGTGAGGGTGAGGGCGGTTGGATAAGTCTCCGCTGCTCGAACGGCGACTTTGAGCCCAAACTGCCGCTTCACGGCGAGCGAATGTCCGTCTCTTGAAGGATCGCGTCTTGATCACTGTATCGCTGCAAGCGCCAGCTTGAACGTCTCACGGACTTGTGCCGGGTCTTCTCCGGCCGCCCGCTGAGTCAGAGCCAAGCCCATTTGTTCGACAAGGTATCTGGCCGCCGTCGGTGTGGGCACACTATTGGTCCAGTCCCCGTTTGCGCGGCGTGCCTCCAAGTATGCCGTGAATGCATCGACAGCGCCGGTGTCGATCGCCTGAACCCGGGCGCGCGTTGTTGGACCTAGACGGTGTCTCCCTGCGCGCATTTTGTAGAACACACATCCCGTTGCCATCTTGGGGTCGTCGCTTGCGAACCGCACGAGCGCTTCCAGCGTCTCCGGCAAAGGCATGTTTCTGGCCAGAATGTCAAAGATGTCCGACAGAACCTGTTCAGCATAGCGTTCCAAAACCGCCGCCATCAGCCCGTCTTCGTTTCCGAATTCACGATAGAGGGCAGGCTTTGAGACCTTGGCCAATTCGCAAATCGCGTTGATCGAGACATCTGCGGGATCGTCACTCCAATAGGCCTGCATGGCGGTATCAAGCACGCTTTGTGCATTCATTTTGCTGGGGCGGCCCCGTTTGGCCTTGCCGGGCTGGCTCATATTTTCGTACCGATCGGTATTTAATTGTTGACAGGCGCCCCGCATATTCGTACCACTTGGTACGTTAAAACTCAACCAAAGCCCGCCATGATCGGGCAAGGAGACATGGTCATGAAGAAAACGCTTATCGCGGCCGCGGCAGTGGCCGGAACACTTGCCGGGTCTGCGAGCGCGAGCGACCTCGAGACGGTCCGTGCATTTTATTCAGACATCCTGACGGCTCCGGCCGAGACGACAGAGGCCCGATACTACGAGCTGTTTTCCCCGGACGTTGTCTCGATCCCGACGCCGCCGGGAGGACCGGGAGCGCAGGGCATGCTCAACACGATCGCATTCTTGGGACAAGTCGTACCCGATCTGACTTGGACCCCCGAAGAGATCATCGAACTTGATGGGCGCTTCGTCGTGCGCGGCACCGCAAGAGGCACACCCGTTGGACCGTTTCTGGGGGTCGACCCGGCAACCGGCAACGCGTTTGAGATCATGTCCATCGACATCGTGACCGTCGATGCGGGTTTGATCACCCATATCTACCATCTGGAAGACTGGACGGGTGCGATTGCGCAACTAAACGCCGAGTAAGCCGACCGCCTTCGGCAAAGCGGGGCGGCGGCGACCTTCGCTTCGCTGCCCCAATTTGACGCTCGGACATCCATCGTATCGGAAGCAGACTTTGCGGCGTCCTTGCCAAACGGCAGTATGGTCCGCAAAGCGGCCGTTCAATCAACGGGGTCAGGCGTCAGATGACGCCCGGCGCCTTACTCGGTCCAGCGAACCCCCGTCACGTCGTTGGCCTGCACGGGCGAGTTCTCCCACAGGCCTTCGAGCCGTGCGTCCCAGACGCCGTTCTTGGGAAGCTGGAACAGATAGCCGTTGACGGCGTCCTCGGCGATGATCTGCTGGGCCTTGCGGAACAGTTCGTAGCGCGCGTCCTCGCCGGCGGTCACCGACAGTTCCTCGATCACCGCGTCGAAGTCGTCATTGTCGTAATTGAAATAGTAGTCCTCGCGCGCATAGATGCCGATGTCGTTGGGCTCGGTATGCGAGACGATGGTCAGGTCGTAGTCGGTGTTGGTGAAGACCTGCTCGAGCCACTGGGCCCATTCGACCGGGATGATCTCCAGATCGATGCCGACCTCACGCAATTGCGCGGCGATCACCTCGCCGCCGCGGCGCGCATAGGAGGGCGGCGGCAGCTTCAGCGTCGCCGAGATGCCGTCGCCATGGCCGGCTTCGGCCAGCAGTTCGCGGGCCCGTTCGGGATCATAGGGATAGGTCTCGACGAGTTCCATGTAGGCGGGGTGGTGCGGGGCGAAGTGCGAGCCGATCGGCGTGCCGAGGCCGAACATCGCGCCGTCGATGATCGCCTGCCGGTCGATGGCGTGGGCGATCGCCTGACGCACGCGGATGTCGTCGAACGGCGCCTTGGCGTTGTTGGTCGACAGGATCGTCTCGCCCTCGGTCGAGCCGATCACCACCTCAAAGCGCGGATCGGCCTCGAACTGGGGAATGGATTCGGGCGTGGGCAGGTTGGGGAAGGCCTGCACGTCGCCGGCCAGCAGCGCGGCGGTCGCGGCGGCCGGATCGGGGATGAAGCGGATGGTCACCTGCTCGAGGGCCGGCGCCTCGCCCCAATAGCCGTCGAAGCGTTCGAGCGTGACGGCGGCGCCCTTCTGCCATTCGGCGAAGCGGAACGGGCCGGTTCCGACCGGGTTTTCCTTGTTGGTCTCCGCGCTCTCGGGCGCGACGATGACGGCATCGCCCCAGCCCATATTGTAGAGGAAGTCGCCGGCCGGCCTCGACAGCGTGATCTCGACGGTCAATTCGTCCATCTGCTCGACGCTCTCGATCGGCTCGAACAGCGCCTTCTGGGCGTTGACGGATGCCTCGCCGCGCGCCCGGTCGAGCGAGAACACCACATCGCCCGCATCCAGCGTGGTGCCGTCATGGAAGGTCACGCCCTCGCGCAGTTCGAACGTGTAGGTCAGCCCGTCATCGGAGATCACCCAGTTCTCGGCCAGACCCGGCTGCACGGCCCCATCGCTGGCGATGCGGGTGAGCCCTTCGAACACGTTGGCGTAGACCACCTCGTCGATCGCTGCGGCCGCGCCCGCGGTCGGGTCGAGATGGGGCGGTTCGAGCACCATGCCGAGCGTCAGATCGGTGCGCTGGGCGCTGGCGGAGACGGTCATGGCGAAGGCGGCGGTGGCGGCCAGGGCGAAACGTGCGATCATGTGTTGGGTCTCCCGTGATTGCCGGCACAATTAAGCAGGTTCGGCCGCCCCTGTCAGCACGGCGTCGATCGCGTCCGCGTTTTGTCCGGAGTGGTCCGGGACGGCGCATCCTTTTCCTTGTCCGGGAATGTATTTGCGCCGGTTGCTTGTTTGTCGCCGGCGATGGCTTATGCTTCTGCGTTTGTATTAAAGCGGGGGAGGGAACCTAATGCGCGAGATCATCGTCATCGTCGCGATTGCTGGACTTGCGATTTTCTACATGAACAGCGTCTACGGGACCGCGCGGCCCTGTGATGCCTTCAAGTTGGCCCTTGTGGAGGAGTCGCCGGGCATTCTCGAGGAGATGGCCAAGCGCGACAGCGACTTCCAGATCGTTTCGCTGGGGCAACGGCTTTTCGATCCGACCGGCGCATCCATCAGGGAGTTCTCGCGCCTGCTGGTCAACGAGATCGCGACCGACGCCAACGTGATCGCCTGCTCGTTCATGGTCGGCATGCGCGAGGTCGCCCCGGCGCAGTTCCGGACAAGGGTCGCCGCCGAACTGCTCGATCAGGAGAGCTGACTGTCTCGCCGGGCGGGTTCGGCCGCCCCTGTCAGCAAGGCGTCGATCGCGCCGGCCATGACGTGGGCGCTTTGCACCATGTCGTCGATGCCGATCCATTCGTCCGGCTGGTGGGCAAGGTCGAGAATGCCCGGGCCGTAGGCGATGCAGTCGTGCAGATGGCCGATCCTCGCGATGTGCTTCTGGTCATAGGTGCCCGGCGAGATGACATAGTCCGGCGCCCGGCCGAGCTCGGCCTCGATCGCCGCGGCGACCGCCCGGACGACCGGCGCATCGCGGTCGGTCATTGTCGGAAGCACCTCCATGACGTCCCGGATCGCATAGGCGAATTTCGGCCGGTCGCGGACGAGCGCGTCGAGAATGTCGGTGACCTCCTTCTTGACCTCCTCGAGCTTTTCCTCGAGCAGGAACCGACGGTCGATGGTCATCGCGCAGCGGTCGGGCACGTTGGGCGAGGGCAGGCCGGTGAAATCGTCGGTCTGGCCGCCATGGATGGCGTTGATGTTGAGCGTCGAGGCGCGGGCGCCTTCGGGCACGACCGGCATCTGCGTGCAGCGGGCGGCGAGGGCCGGGAACAGGTCCCGCTCGAAGGCTTCGAGCACGGCGCCCATGTGGCGGACGGCGCATTCGCCCAGAAACGGCATCGAGCCGTGCGCGATGCGCCCGCGCGTCTCGATCTCGGCCCACCACACCCCCCGGTGGCCCAGGCAGATGCGGTCCTTGTTGAGCGGCTCGGGGATGATGACGTGGTCGACGCGCGGCCGCGAGAACAGGCCCTGCCTGGCCAGATAGCCGACGCCGGCATAGCCGCCCGATTCCTCGTCGACCGTCCCGGAGATCTCGATGGCGCCCGGAAAATCGGGACAGACCTCGATGAAGGCGTCGGCGGCGACGATGGAGGTGGCGAGCCCGCCCTTCATGTCGCAGGTGCCGCGGCCGTAGACCCTGCCGTCCTTCACCACGCCCTCGAACGGGTCGACGGTCCAGCCGTGACCGGCCTCGACCACGTCGATATGGGAGTTGAAGTGCACGGTCCGGCCGGGATGCCTGCCCTCGCGGCGGGCGACGACGTTGACGCGCGGATAGCGGTCGGTGTGTCCCGGTTCGCCCTCGGCGACGATCAGCCTCGTTTCGAAGCCCGACCGCGCGAGGCGCCGCGCGATGAACTCGGCGCACGGGCCATAGGCATCGCCGGGCGGGTTGACGGTCGGGAACCGGACGAGATCGCGCGTCAGCGCGACCAGTTCGTCCCGGCGCTCCTCGACGGCCCTGCGCAATCGATCGGACATGGCGCCATAGTGCGCCGGCGACCGCGATTTGCAAGCGGTATCGCGCGCCTCAAGGACCGGTTCGGCGCCCCTGTCCGTGCCCGAACGCACAGCGCGCGGTTAAGACTAACGGCAAGACGATGGCGGGCGGACTTTGACGCCCGTCAGACTTGGCAGTACGCTGAAAGTCCACATCTTGTGCCGCGTTCTATCGGGGGGCGATTCCGATGAGACACTATCTTCTGACACTTGCGCTGGCGGTCGCCATCGCGTTTCCTGCCGCTGGCGAAGCGATGGCCGCAAGGCTGATCGCGGACGTCGACCTCTCCAGCCAGACCATGACCGTCAAGAAGGACGGCCGGGTGCTCTACAGGTGGCCGGTCTCGACCGCGCGGCCGGGCAAGGTGACGCCGGTCGGCACGTTCCGTCCGCAGCGCATGCACCGCAAGTGGCGCTCGACGATCTACGGCTCGAACATGCCGTATTCGATCTTCTTCCGCGGGCCCTATGCGATCCACGGCACCAGCGCCGTCTCGCGGCTCGGCAGCCCGGCCTCGGCCGGATGCGTGCGTCTGCACACGTCGAACGCCAAGCGGCTCTTCGACCTGACCCGCCAGGTCGGTCCGGACAACATGCGGGTGCGCATCCGGCACTGACGTCGGGGCATTACCGGGCGGCTCAAGCCTTCTGCGACGCGGCGTCGGCGCGCGGGTCGACCAGCGAGGTCGGGTCCCAGCGCCGGTGCAGCCACATCCACTGGTCCGGATAGTCCCGGACCCAGCGCTCGACGATGTCGTTGAGCATCTGGCAGCTTGCGTCGACGTCGATGCGGCCGTCCTCGCCGCGCGGCAGCTCCACCGCCTCTTCCAGTTCGAGCCGGAACCGGTTGCCGGGCAACCGCACGCAACGCGCCGGATAGACGGGGCATTCGAACTGGCGGGCGAGCTTGGGCAGAAGCGGGTTGGTGCGCACCGGCTGGCCGAAGAAGGTGCCCAGGCGCCCACGCCGGAACTTCTGGTCGACCAGCACGCCGACCGACGCGCCGTCCTGTAGCGCCTTGGCGAGACCGGCGGCGGCGCCCGTCTTGGACGGCACGAGCGCGCCCATGGTGGTGGTGCGCGCGGCCAGCACGCGCCGGGCGATATAGGGATTGTTGGGCGGCCGGAACAGCGCCGTCACCTCCAGATCGAACGTCGCCGCGCAGATCGGCAGCAGTTCGAAATTGCCGGTATGGCCGGTGAAGAAGATCGCCGGCTCACCGGTTGCGTGGATGCGCTGGAACAGCTCCCGGCCGCTGACCTCGATGCGGCCGACCGTCTCGGCGTCGGGATCGTAGTCGAAAAGCTGGTCGAGAAAGACATATTCTGCGACCTGCCGGCCAAGGTTCTCCCACATGCCGCGGGCGATCGCTTGGCGCTCGGTCCCGTCCAGCTCGGGCATGGCGTGGGCGAGATTGTCGAGCACCACCTTCTGGCGCGGCAGGAACGGACCGATGCGGCGCAGGACGGCCGCGAGCGTCGAGATGGCCGCGTCGGCCGGCAGCGGCTTCAGAAGCGCCAGAACGCCGAAGGCGAAGGCCGCCTCGACGGCGTAGCGGGCTCGCTTCGCCCGCTGCGACAGCTTTAGCAGCCATAGCTTGGCGGGCGACATGGCCGATCAGCCGTCGAGCCTGAGGACAATCTTGCCGAACACGTCGCGCGTTTCCATCCGCGCAAGCGCGGCATCGATGCCGTCCCAGTCGAGTTCTGTATCGATGACCGGGCGGGCGAGGCCGCGCGCCATCTTCTCCATGGCATCGGCCATGTTGGCCATGGTGCAGCCGAACGAGCCGATCAGGCGGAGCTGCTGCTGGAACAGCATCATCAGGTTGGCCTGGGCGGACACGCCCGAGGTCGACCCGCAGGTGACCAACCGCCCGCCGCGCTTCAGGCACAGCATGGAGCCGGCCCAGGTGTCCGCGCCGACATGTTCGAAGACGACGTCGACGCCGCGCTTCCTGGTCAGCTTGCGCACCACGCCCTCGAAGCGGTCCTCGCGATAGTTGATCACATGGTCGGCGCCGAGCGCGCGGGCCGGCTCGATCTTGGCGTCCGAGCCGACCGTGGTGATCACGGTACAGCCGATCGCCTTGGCGAACTGGATCGCCGCCGAACCGATGCCCGAGCCGCCGGCATGAATGAGGATGGTCTCGCCGGGTTCGAGCCGGGCATTGTCGAAAAGCATGTGCTCGACCGTGCCGAAGGTGATCGGGGCAAGCGCCGCGCCGACCGCATCGACGCCGGGCGGGGCGGGCACGCAGTTGCGCGCCGGCATGGTGACGATCTCGGCGGCAAAGCCGTCCAGATGAAAGCCGTGCACACCGCCGACATGTTCGCACAGATTGTCGCGGCCCTGGCGGCAGGGGCGGCACAGCCCGCAGGTGCGCGCGCCGAAGATGGCGACGAGCTGGCCGGGCACCAGCCCCGCCACGCCCGGGCCGACCGCGTCGACCTCGGCGCTTGCCTCGGCACCGATGACGAGCGGCAGCTTGCGCCTGGCGAACGCCATGCCGCGCCAGCCCCACACGTCGATATGGTTGAGCGCGACCGCCTTGACGCGCAGCCGGACCTCGCCATGGCCCGGCGGGGGTGGCGGGTCGATCTCGACGCGTTCGAGCCTCTTGTCTTCAACGAGTTGAAGCGCGCGCATTGTCGTGTCCTGAAGCTTGAGCAGATCGCGTCCGCTTAAGCGGGTTCGGCGGCGATGACAAGGCAGGTGTTCTGGCCGCCGAAACCGAACGAGTTCGACAGGACGCGGCCGACCTGCTGGTCGCGCTTGACGTTGGGCACGCAGTCGAGGTCGAGCGCGGGGTCGGGATTGTCGTGATTGATGGTCGGCGGCAGCGTGCCCGTGCGGATCGTCAGGAGCGAAAAGACCGCCTCGATCGCGCCGGCGGCGGTCAGCGTATGGCCGATCATCGACTTGTTGGACGAGATCGGCACGCCGCCCAGGCCCTCGCCGAACACGTCGGTCAGCGACAGATGCTCCATCTTGTCGTTTTCGGGCGTCGAGGTGCCGTGCGCGTTGATGTAGCCGATGTCGGACGGATCGGCGCCGGCGTCCTCGAGCGCGGCGCGTACCGCCGCGATCGCGGGCGAGCCGTCGGGCTTTGAGCGGGTGCGGTGGAAGTCGTCGGCCTTGTCGCCGCAGCCTTCGACGATGCCGAGGATCGTCGCGCCGCGCGCGCGGGCTCCCTCGAGCGTCTCCATGACGAAGGCGCCGGCGCCCTCGGCCATGACGAAGCCGTCGCGATCCCTGGAAAAGGGCTTGGAGGCCTTTTCGGGCACCTCGTTCTGGGTCGACAGTGCCGACAGCAGCGAGAAACGCACCAGCGCCTCGGCGGTGACGGACCCGTCGGTGCCGACCGAGACGACGCGGTCGGCCTCGCCGCGCCGGATCGCCTCGACACCGAGCTGGATCGCCGTCGCGCCGGATGCGCATGCGGTCGAAAGCGTGATCGGCAGGCCGCGCGCGCCGATCCTTTCCTTCAGCCGCATCGCCGTGTTGCCGAACCAGACACTGCCCGCATAGGCCGGATGCGGGGCGGCGCGGGCGGCGGCGAGGATGCGCCCGTAGCCCGCTTCTTCCTCGCCGAGCAGCGCGCCTTCGGCATCGAGGGCCAGCCGCTGGCGCCATTCGAGCTCGACCGGCGGGGCGGCGACGAACAGCGGGCCGCCGAAGTCGCCGCCGTCCAGGCCGGCCTCATCGAGCGCCTCGAGCACGGCGGCCTCGGCGAGCGCATAGGTCAGCGCGGCCGAGCCGTCCTCGGGCGCGGTCATGAAGTCGACCGTGCCGGCAATCGTCGTGCGCAGATGATCGGTCGGAAAGCGGGCGATGCGATGAATGCCGGACCGGCCCGCCGTCAGCGCTGCCCAGTTGTCCTTCTTGCCCCGGCCGAGCGGGGAGACGACGCCGGCGCCGGTGATGGCGACGAGCGGCCGGCCGGCATGATCGGTCGCAGCGCTCATGGGGTGCCTCCAGCCCGTTCGAGCAGCACCATCGCTTCCGCCGACGCGTGGCCGAGGCCTATGACGCCGACGGCCGATGGCGCTCCGTCCGCCGCCCGTTCGTTTGCGCTGTCCGTCGGCGCGATCGTCGCGCCGTTGGCGAGCGCCAGCGCGCCGGCGGCGACGGCAAGCGGAAACTGCGCCTCGCGCAGATGGCCGGTGAGGTTGGCGATCACGCGCGCGGGCTTGTCCGCGCACCGGTCGGCGAGGAATGCGCGTTCGGTCGCACCGCGCGCGGCGACGCCCGAAGCGGCCGAAACGACCATGTCGGCGCGACCGATGTCCGAGCGCTCGGCAAGCCTTTCGAGCCGGCTGCGCACCTTGTCTTCGGCAGGATCGCCGGCGTCGGTTGCGACCGGTCCGATCCGCGCATAGGCGCGCGCGCCACGGGCGGCCGCATGCCCCTCTTCCTCGAAGACGAGGAAGACCGCTCCCGACCCCGGCACGATACCGCCGCCTTCGGCTCCGTCGCGTTCGGCAACGGGGCGCCAGTCCCCGCGCATGAGAAGCTGGGCGGTCTCGAAGCCGAGCAGCATGTCGGGATGCTCGCAATTGTAGGCGGCGCCGACGAGGGCGTGAGACGACTGGCCGGCGCGAATGCGCGCGACGGCCGTTTCGAGCGCGGACATGCCGGCGCCTTCCTCGCCCATGAAGGTGCGCGACGATCCGGTCACCTTGTGGACGATCGAGATGTTGCCTGCGAGCAGGTTGGAAAGCTGGGCCAGAAACAGGGTCGGGCGCAGTTCGCTGGTCAGCACCTCGTTGACCAGCACGTCGGCATCGTTGCGACCGCCGGCGACGCCGGCGAGGATCATCGTGTCGACGGCGACGTCACGCTCGCCGCCGGCGGCGGCGACGATCATGTCCATGGCGCCGGTCAGCGCTTCGTCGCCCTTGATGGCCGCATCGTCGAGGGCGAGACCCGCCGCGAACGTGCCGAGACGCTGCCAGGGCTCCATCTGGCGCTGGTCGCCGCGCCGCGGGATCTGCCCGGACCAGTCGATCTCGGGGGCCGGGTGGACGGGGTAGGGGGCGAAGCGTTCGGTGTCGACCGGCGAGCGGCGGCCTTCGGCGAGCGCCTGCCAGTTTGCCTGCGCGCCCACGCCAAGGCCGCTGATCAGGCCGATGCCGGTGATGACGGCGTTCTTGTGGGTCACGCTGTGTTCCGGCTTGGTGCGCGTCGTCAGGCGGCCTTGGCGGCGACCAGCCCGTCGATCTTCGCGCACAGATTCTTCAGGACGAAGTACTCCTCGGTCGGCACCTTGCCGTCGTTGACGTCCTGCGTCCACTGTTCGAGCGGAATCTTGATGCCGAACTCCTTGTCGATGGCGAAGACGATGTCGAGGAAGTCGAGGCTGTCGATACCGAGGTCATCGATGGTGTGGCTTTCCGGCGTGATGGTCTCGCGGTCGATCTCGCTGGTCTCGGCGATGATGTCGGCGACTTTGTCAAACGTGCTGGCCACGGCGGTGTCCTTTGTTCTTGCGGGCATGGGCGCCAATTCGAGCGCGTGTCTAACCGGTTTGGCGCGTCAGGAAAAGGCCGTTGTGCCGCCGCCCGGACGCAGGTCGGCAAGCGCATCGGCGGGCAGCAATGCGCCGTGTCGGCCGATGACGCGTGCGGCGACCCGATGGGCGAACAAGGTCGCCTCGACCGCCCCGACGCCGGACAAATGGGCGGCGAGAAAGGCTCCGTTGAAGCTGTCGCCGGCGCCGGTCGTGTCGACGGGCGCGGCGGGTTCCGGAGGCGCCACGGATCGCACCGTGCCATCCTGCCAGACGAAGGCATCGTCGCCGCCGCGCTTGACGATCACCGTGCGCGCGCCGCCTATGCCGATGCGGCCCACCGTGTCCTCGGGCATCGCGTCGCCGAACAGGGCCTGCTCGTCGTCGAATGTCGGCAGCACGACGGCGCTCGCCATGCAGCCGCGTTCGATCGCCGCGCGGGCGGTTTCGGGCGACGGCCAGAGCCGGGGGCGGTAATTGGGATCGAACGCGATGGTCGCACCGGCCTCGGCCGCCTGCGCGAGCGCGTCGAACAGATGCCCGCGCGCCGGCTCGTCGATGATCGCCAGGGTGATGCCGGAGAAATAGATGAGATCAGCGCCGTCGATGCTCGCGGCGAGCGAAGCGGCGTCATCGGCGAGGCGGCGTGCGGCGGCATCGCCGCGCCAGTAGGTGAAGGAGCGTTCGCCCTTGGCATCGAGCGTGATCGCGTAGAGGCCGGGCGCCTTGCCTTCGATCACCGGGCTGTGCGCCGTGCCGATGCCGTTCTGCTTGAGGAACGCGATCTGTTCGGCCGAGAACGGGTCGTCGCCGAAGGCGGAGACATAGTCGGTGACCGCGTCGGCCGGCAGCAGCGCGCGCAGATACCACAGCGTGTTCAGCGTATCGCCGGCAAAGCCCTGCCGCCACGTCGCGCCGTCGCGACCGGACAGTTCGATCATGCATTCGCCGATGGAAACCACACGCATGCAGCGCCGATAGCGAGGCGATCGCGGCCTGTCCATACGTTCGTTGCATTGCGGGCGCGGGGCGGCGCATTATGAACAGCCAACGCCAAAGGAGGAGGCGCGCCATGGCCGATCAGGACAAGCCCGAACTGGACGCGTGGCGGGCGCTTGCCGAAAAGGAACTCAAGGGCGCTTCGCCCGACGACCTGACGTGGCACACGCCCGAGGGCATTGCCGTCAAGCTGCTCTACACCGAAGCCGATCTCGAGGGCGTCGACCATCTGGGCTCGCTGCCGGGGCTTGAGCCGTTCACGCGCGGCCCGCGCGCGACCATGTATGCCGGCCGGCCCTGGACGATCCGGCAGTATGCGGGGTTTTCGACCGCCGAAGAATCCAACGCGTTCTACCGCAAGGCGCTCGCCGCCGGCCAGAAGGGGCTTTCGGTCGCCTTCGATCTTGCCACCCACCGGGGCTATGATTCCGACCATGAGCGGGTCGTCGGCGATGTCGGCAAGGCGGGTGTCGCCATCGATTCCGTCGAGGACATGAAAATCCTGTTCGACGGCATTCCACTCGATGAGATGAGCGTGTCGATGACGATGAACGGCGCGGTGATCCCGGTGCTGGCCATGTTCATCGTCGCCGGCGAGGAGCAGGGTGTCGGCCGGGCGCAGCTGTCGGGCACCATCCAGAACGACATCCTCAAGGAGTTCATGGTCCGCAACACCTACATCTATCCGCCCGAGGCCTCGATGCGGATCGTCGCCGACATCATCGCGTACACCGCGCGCGAGATGCCGCGCTACAACTCCATCTCGATCTCCGGCTATCACATGCAGGAGGCCGGCGCGACGCTGGTGCAGGAACTGGCCTTCACGCTCGCCGACGGGCGCGAATATGTGCGCGCCGCGCTCGCCAAGGGCATGGATGTCGACGCATTCGCCGGCCGGCTGTCCTTCTTCTTCTGCATCGGCATGAACTTCTTCATGGAAGCGGCGAAGCTGCGCGCCGCGCGGCTCTTGTGGTCGCGGATCATGGAGGAGTTCGAGCCGAAGAAGCCGCAATCGAAGATGCTGCGCACGCACTGCCAGACATCGGGCGTGTCGTTGCAGGAGCAGGACCCCTACAACAATGTCGTGCGCACCGCGTACGAAGCGCTCGCGGCGGTGCTGGGCGGCACGCAGTCGCTGCACACCAATTCGTTCGACGAGGCGATGGCGCTGCCGACCGAGTTCTCGGCGCGCATCGCCCGCAACACGCAGCTCATCCTGAACCACGAGACCGGCGTGACGCGCACCGTCGATCCGCTGGCCGGGTCCTATTATGTCGAGAACCTCACCAAGGAGCTCGCCGACAAGGCCTGGGACCTGATCGAGGAGGTCGAGGCGCTCGGCGGCATGACGAAGGCCGTGCAGGACGGTCTGCCCAAGCGGCTGATCGAGGAGGCGGCGGCACGGCGCCAGGCGGCGGTCGACCGGGGCGAGGAGGTGATCGTCGGGGTCAACAGGTACCGGCTGGAGGCCGAAGAAGAGATCGATCTCCTGAACGTCGACAACGAGGCGGTGCGCATGGCGCAGGTGGCGCGGCTCAAGCGCATCCGGTCGAGCCGGGACGAGGCGGCGTGCGGCGCCGCGCTTCAGGCGCTCGAAGAGGCCGGCGCGTCCGGCAAGGGCAATCTGCTCGAAAGGGCGGTCGAGGCGGCGCGGGCGCGTGCCACCGTCGGGGAGATTTCGGCGGCGATGGAGCGTGCCTTCGGCCGCCACGTCGCCGATGTGGTCACGATCAGGGGGGTCTACGGCGACGCCTACGCCGAGGACGAGCGCTTCGCCGGCATCAGGAAACGGATCGAGGCGCGCAAGAGCGGCAGCGGCCGGGCGCCGTCGATCTTCATCGCCAAGCTCGGACAGGACGGGCACGACCGGGGCGCCAAGGTGATCGCCACGGCCTTCGGCGACATGGGGTTCGACGTCCATGTCGGCCCGCTGTTCCAGACGCCCGACGAGGCGGCGCAGATGGCGGTCGACCACGATGTCGAGATCGTCGGCATGAGTTCGCATGCCGCCGCCCACACGACGCTGGCGCCGATCCTGGTCAAGGAACTGGCGGCGCGCGATGCCGCCGACAAGGCCGTGATCGTCGGCGGGGTGATCCCGCAGAAGGATTACGCGCTGTTGCGGGAAGCGGGCGTGGCGGCGATCTTCGGTCCGGGCACGGACGTGCTCAAGGCGGCCGAAGACCTGCTCGAACTGATCGAGGAACGCGAGCGGCGCCGGAACTTTCCGGGCGAGGCGGCGGAGTAGCGTCCGGTGTGTTGCGCCGCGTCTCGCCGCGTTTCCTCCGCTTCCGGCCGCTTGCCCCCACCCTTCATCCCTCCGCCGCAAGCGTGGGAGGGAAGACTTCCACATCCAGCATCCCCTCCGATCTTCGAGCCAGGCTCGAAGCGCGCGTCAATCGCGGCGACACCGAGGCTTTCCCTCCCACGCTTGCGGCGGAGGGATGAAGGGTGGGGGTCTTCGCAGGGCCTGCCCCGCGCCAGCTCACCCGTAGGCGGCCTGGCGTCGCCGGATTGCGGTCTGCGCCTCTGAGATGCGCAGCGCGTCGCCCAGCGTGTTAACGCCGCTCGCCTCGAGAAGTCTGACGAGCCGCGTGAAGATATGCGCGGTCGCCAGCGCATCGCCGCGCGCGGTATGCCGGTCCGCCTCGTCGATCGTCACGTTGAACCGTTCGGCGAGGGCATCGAGCGTCAGTTCGCCGTCGGTGCCCTGCAGCCAGGCGGCGAGCAGCACCGTGTCGAGCACCACATTGTCGAACCGCACGTCGGCGGCCGCTTCGCCCTTGGCCAGGAACGCCATGTCGAAGGCCGCATTGTGGGCGACCAGCACCTGGTCGCGTGCGAAGGCGTGGAAACGCTTGAGCGCTGCCGGAACGCCCGGCGCGTCGGCGACCATACGGTCGGTGATGTGGTGGATGTTGGTCGAGGCGGCCGGTATCGGGCGGCCCGGATTGACGTAAAGATCGAAAATCTCGCCGGTCAGCACGCGGCCGTTGACGACGCGCGCACCGGCGATGGAGACGATCTCGTCGCCCCGGCGCGGGTCGAGCCCGGTCATCTCGCAGTCGAAGACGACCGCGTGGAGTTGCGACAGGGGCACGTCGAGCAGGTCGCGGGAGGTGTCGCGCTCGAACAGGTCGAAATCGTAGAACTCGGGGCGGGCGCCGACGCGCTCGGCTTCGCGCCTTTCGGCGTGCGGGCGGGCGGTCGTGTTGACCGGAAAGTGGATCACGATGGCGCCGTTCTCGATGCGGGCGGTGGCGCGGTGGCGCTCGAGGATCGCATGGCCGGACAGGAAGGCCGTCGACGGATCGGCGTTCTCGCCCAGATGCGCCTCCAGCCATGCCGCGTCCGGCCCGACGCCCCTGGCTGCAATTCGGATGGCGCGCGCGTGGCCGGTTCCGCTTGCGGCGAGCGTCAGGCCGTTCGCGCCTTCGCCGGTGATCAGGGCGCGCGACAGATGCCGCAGCAGCGCGATCAGCGTGGCGCTGTCGGCGTGGATGAATTCGGCATCGCCGGTGGTCGCCAGCGTGACGCCGGTGCCCTCGAGCGCCTTGCGGACGGCGCCGAAAAGGCGCCCGGCGGGCACGTCGGCCATCGGCCATGCCGAGGCGATGATGTTGCCCGAGACCGCCTCGAGCCGGGCGAGGGCGCCGCGCAGCCCGTCCGATCCGGCGTTCGTGTCGACGGCCGCGCGGATATCGCCGATCGCCTCGCGCAGCACCCGGTCGCGTTCGAGGCCGGCCGCCAGTTCGGCGGTCACGTCGTCGAAGACGGCGATGAAGCCGGCCGGCGCATTGCCCGCCTCGTTCAGGCGCAAGGCGATGTGGCCGCGCATGGTCACCGCGCCGTCGCAGGTCGAAAAGACGATCGGCACCGCGCCCTGGTCGGCCATCGGCAGCGGATTGGCGCCATCGCCCAGATCGAAGGCTTCGAGCGCGGCGCGGAACGGGCCCTGCTCGACGATGTTGAAGAAGTCGCGCCCCAGGCCCAGCGAGCCGATCATGATCTCGGTGGAGCCGGGGTCGTCGCGGCGGAATTCCTCGACATGCAGGATCTCGACGGCGCGATGATTGTAGAGCGTGACGCGGCCCGTCATCGTGCACACGACGAGGCCCTGATGCAGGTCGCGCAGCAGCGCTTCGAGTTCGGCCTTCTGGCGGGCGGCGTCGCGGATCGCGTCCCCGATCGCGGCGTCGGTGCGGGCGCGCGCCTCGATCAGCGCGCCGGAGACCTCGCGCGCGGCCGGCGCGATCATGCCCAGATATTCGCCATCGGACTGCAGCCGCATCGCCTTGCCGTCGGCGTGCGCGATGGTCTTCAGGTCGGCGGCGATCGCCATCAGCGGCTTGGCGAGGTTCTCGTCGAACTTCAGCGCCACCCAGGCGATCAGGCCGGTGATGGCGAAGGCGGCGCTGCCGACGATGACGACGATGTGGTCGACCGCGCCGGCGCCCAGACGCTGCGACAGCCAGATGATCGCGCCCACGAGCAGGCCCACGCTGACCGATCCGATCAGCGCGAAGAACAGGGCGATGCGAGCCCGCAGGCTCAGGCGCTCGACCCAATGCATGGCGTGGACCTCCCTTGGCGGCGCGGCAGGCGCGCGCCCAGTCCCGACTTGCGCGAATTGTGGGGTCTGATCGGGGGGCAAACCACCCCGTCTTTGGGCCTATGACCTTCGCAGCGGATGGGGGGTCAGGTCAGCCGACCGGATGGTTGCAGACGGTCGCCATCAGGTCTCCGTCGGCGGGGATGTCGATCCACGAAACGTTGGTCGGAAGGCCGCTGTCGTCGAGTTCCGTCGCATCGGTGTTGTCGGCGCGGCGCGCGCCTGCGCAGTCGATGAACTGGCGCGTGACGACGGTCGGCGTGTAGCGCTGGACGAGGATGATCTCGGCCTGGCGCAGGGTTGGCTCGGCCTCGTTGACGCGGACCGTGTCGGTGTCGACGACCATGAAGCGGTTGATGCGTGGAAAGACGAGCGTCCAGGGCTGGATGAAGTTGGAGAACTCGCCGGTCGCGACGACGACATGGCTTTGCGGCAGTTCGGAGACGGTGCGGCCGTACCAGGAGTTCTCGATCCAGGCCATGAAGACGATCATGGCAACGCCGCCGGTGAGCGGCAGCACGCCCCTCGGTGCACGCTGGCCGGTCGCGCGGAAGCCAAGCGAGACGAGGCCCGCGCAGGCGATGGCCAGAACGATGGCGCCGACGATGGTGAGCAGCATGGTTTATCCCCCCGTGCGAGCCTATCGCCTCGCCCCGACCTGGCCAATCGCCGATTGCAGCGTCTTGACCACCGAGAAGGCGTCCTTGAGGTGATTGCGCTCGAGCGCCGACAGCGTGTCCGGCACCATGAAGTTGTCGGGCTTGTTGCCGGCGCGGATCTGCGCGGTCTGGTGCTTGAGCCGCAGTTCGACGATCAGGTCGTAGGCGTCGATCAGGTCGTTGCCGCCGGTCTTCGACAGGACCCCTTCCATGTCGCGTGCCGCGATCAGCCGCTCGCGCGTGTTGACCGCCGTGATGCGGCCGGCGAGCGCATAGGCGCGGGCGAGATCCGTGATCGGCACGACGCCGGACAGTTTCAGATCGATCGCGTTGCGGTGCTCGCGGTCGCGCATCAGCGACAGCCCGCCGAACAGGCCGAGCGGCGGCGTATGGGTCAGCGAGTTGGAGATCATGTGGGCGCGGAAGATGGAATCGCGGCTGGCCCTTTCGAGCGTGGTCACGTTGAGGTCGCCGAAAAGGGTTTCGTCGCCGGCGATGGGGCGCAGGTCGAACATGACGCTCGCCAGCATCTGCGCCATCGGGTCGGGCTTGTCGATCCAGCCGTCGAAGTAGCGGCGCCAGACGCGCACCGGCTGCCGCCACCTGGGATTGGTCGCCATCATGTCGCCGGGGCAGTAGAAATAGCCGGCCGCGTCGAGACCGTCCGAGACGAACTTCGCCATCTGGGCGAACCACGGCCCATGCGCCGCTTCCTCATAGGCATCGGACAGGAACAGGCAATTATCCTGGTCGGAGACGCCGGTCTGCTCCATGCGGCCCTGGCTGCCGCAGGCGAGCCACAGGAAGGGCACCGGCGCCGGGCCGAACCGTTCTTCGGCAAGCGTAATCAGCCGGCGGGTGACGGCGTCGGCGACGCCGGTCATCATCCGGCCGACCTGATGGCCCTCAAGGCCGCTGGCGACCAGTTCGACCAGCATCTGCGGCGCGCGCGCGACCACTTCGGCGAGGCCCTCGTAGCTGTCGCGCCGGTTGATGTCGGCGATCATGTAGATCAGCGAGTTGGAGTTGCGGCGCACCAGATCGGTCTGGGTGACGATGCCCGCCGGTCTGCCCTCGGCATCGACCACCGGCAGATGGCCGATGCGCCGCTCGGTCATGACGATCACCGCTTCGAGCATCGTCGACGCCGGTCCCAGGGCGATCGGATCGGCGGTCATCACCGCCGCGAGCGGGCTGTCGGGCGAAACGCCGCGCGCGATGACGGTTCCGACGAGATCGCCGGCGGTGACGATGCCCGCAAGCCGTCCGTCGTCGCCGGTCACCAGCATGCAGGAGATGTGCCTGTCCCACATGATCTCTGCCGCCTGGCGAACCGTGGCGTCCCGCGGCAGGGTCATCGGGTCGGCCGTCATCAGGTCGCCGAGCGTCGTCGCGGCGAGATCGGCGGCGGGCGGGGCGGTACGGCGCGCCTGCGGGGCATCGGCGCGCCGCCTGAAGAAGGCCGCGAAGACAGGGTCGTCGGCCATGATCCGCTCGAAGACGGGCGCGGGGATGACCGCGAACTCGGCCCGGCTGCGCGCGACGACCTTGAGGATCGCGCGGCCGTCGCGCATCAGGGCGCGGTGGCCGAATATGTCTCCGGCATGCATGTCGGCCAGCACTTCCCCCTCGGGCGAGATCAGGTGCATGTTGCCAGACACGATGACGTGCAGGCCGGCGATCGCATCGCCGATGTCGCAGACGGTCTCGCCCGCCTCGACGGTGTGGCGGCCGGCATTGTGTGTGATCGCCTCGAAATGGTCCGGTGCGAGCGACCGGAACGGGGCGCGGCCTTCGGCGAAGGCGGCGAAGTCGGCAAAGGCCCGGGCCTTGTCTGTCATCGGAGCCGACGGCATGAACTTTTTGAACCCCTTTTGGACTTGGGCGCAAAAAGCCCCGCTCTTGTCAAGCGGGGCTTTTCGTGGCGGCCGGGCCGGCGGGAGAATCCGGCCCGGACCGCGTGTCAGTGGTCGGCGGTTGCCGCGCCGGCGCCTTTCGGGATCCGGACGCTTTCGACCAGGTCCTGGATGTGCCGGGGCGGCGCCTCGGTGGCGCGGGCCACCGCGAAGGCGACCGCGAAGTTGATCGCCGCGCCGACCGCGCCGAACGAGGTCGACTTGATGGTCAGCAGCAGCGGCTCGGCATCGGTGAACGAATTGGTTCCGGGGATGAAGAACCAGCCCTTGTGCAGGAAGATGTAGACAAGGGTGACGCCAAGGCCCGCGACCATGCCAGCGACCGCGCCGGTGTTGTTGATGCGCTTGAAGAAGATGCCCATCATCAGCGCCGGGAAGATCGACGACGCCGCAAGACCGAAGGCGAGCGCCACCGTCTGGGCGGCAAAGCCGGGCGGGTTGAGCCCCAGCCATGTCGCCACGCAGATCGCCACGGCCATCGAGATACGTGCCGCCAGAAGCTCGTTCTTTTCCGAGATGTTCGGATTGATCGCGCTCTTGATCAGATCGTGGCTGATGGCCGAGGAGATCGCCAGCAAGAGGCCGGCCGCTGTCGAAAGGGCGGCGGCGAGACCGCCCGCGGCGACCAGCGCGATCACCCAGCCGGGCAGGTTGGCGATCTCGGGGTTGGCGAGCACCAGGATGTCGCGGTTGAAGTTGGTCAGCTCGTTGCCCTGCCAGCCGCGCTCCTCGGCAAGACCCGCGATGGCGGCCGAGCCTTCGTTGTAGTACTGGATGCGGCCGTCGCCGTTCTTGTCTTCCCAGCCGAGCAGGCCGGTCTGTTCCCAGGTGCGCATCCAGTCGAGCTCTTCGCTGTTCTGGATCGCCTCGAGCGAGACGGCCTCGCCCTGCACGCCGTTCGGCCACATCGTGTCGGTGATGTTGAGCCGCGCCATGGCGCCGACGGCCGGGGCGTTCAGGTACAGGAGCGCGATGAAGACCAGCGCCCAGCCGGCGGACCAGCGGGCGTCGGCCACCTTCGGCACGGTGAAGAAGCGGATGATGACGTGCGGCAGGCCGGCCGTGCCGATCATCAGCGACAGGGTGAACAGCACCATGTTGAGCGTGTTGCCGTCATGGGCTGTGTACTCGTTGAAGCCCAGGTCGGTGACGACCTGGTTGAGCTTGGCCAGAACCGGGGTCGCCGATTCGGAATGCTCGCCGAACAGGCCGAGCGCCGGGACCGGATTGCCGGTGAGCTGCAGCGAGATGAAGATCGCCGGGATCGTGTAGGCCGAGATCAGCACGCAGTACTGGGCGACCTGGGTGTAGGTGATGCCCTTCATGCCGCCAAGGACCGCGTAGAAGAACACAACCGCCGCGCCGATCAGAAGGCCGGTCGTGTTGTCGACCTCAAGAAAGCGCGAGAAGGCGACGCCGACGCCGGTCATCTGGCCGATGACGTAGGTGACGGAAGCGACGATCAGGCAGACCACGGCGACGATGCGCGCGGTCTGCGAGTAGAACCGGTCGCCGATGAACTCGGGCACGGTGAATTTGCCGAACTTGCGCAGATATGGCGCAAGCAGCATCGCCAGCAGCACGTAGCCGCCGGTCCAGCCCATCAGGTAGGTCGAGTTGTCGTAGCCGACGAAGGCGATCAGGCCGGCCATGGAGATGAACGAGGCGGCCGACATCCAGTCGGCGGCGGTGGCCATGCCGTTCATGATCGGGTTGACGCCGCGTCCGGCCGCATAGAACTCGCCGGTCGTGCCGGCGCGGGCCCAGATGGCGATGCCGATGTAGAGCGCGAAGGAAGCGCCCACGAACAGCAGATTGAGTGTGTATTGGTCCATGATGATAGGTCCCTAGGCGCTCGCGGCCGTCACTCTTCGACGCCGTGCTTGCGGTCGAGCGCGTTCATGCGCCAGGCATAGAAGAAGATGAGAAAGAGAAAGACGAGGATCGATCCCTGCTGGGCGAACCAGAAGCCGAGATCGGTCCCGCCGATGGTGATGCCGGCCAGAAGCGGGCGCAGCAGGATGCCGAAGCCGAACGAGACCAGCGCCCAGATCACAAGGCAAACGCCGATCAGCCGGAGATTGGCGGACCAGTAGCTGTCCGCCGAACCCTGATTGTCACTCATTGAGTTGTCCTCCCTCGAGTGCATGCCACGTTCGGGGCACGGAAGAAGGCGCGCAACGGCGACCGGACGCCCACGCGGAGCGTCGCAAGCGGATCGCGCGGGATCCTCCCGACCCCTTGGATGAAGAGCGACCGGCGCTTGGTCCTGATCGCGTTTGCCGCCAGCGGTCGGACCGTTTCCGGCCGGCATGGCGGGGTGGCGGCATATCAGTCGAGGGGCGCCCCGTTCTCAACACTACTTAGTGCTAAGCCATCCGGACGTGTTGGCGAAGACCACGGAAACGACAGTAAAATCAATGAGATAACCGAGCGATGACCTCGGCTTACACTTTATGGGCGCAGCTTTCGTCGTAAGCCTATCCGACAAGAACACTTGGCGACCAAGTCGACGGTTGAGTGAAAAACAAATGCGGAGTCGCTTGGTTGTCACACATCGAACGTAGCTAATGCGCCAAGGAAACGACCATGTGATTCGCCCCATGCGTTACGCGATCTATTTCAGTCCGCCTCGCGACAACGACCTGACGGTCGCCGCTGCCCAGTGGCTCGGGCGCGATCCCTTTTCGGGTCTGCCGATCCCGGCGACCGGTCTGGGCGCGCTCGGGGCGGGCGCGCAGGCCTATTACACGGCCGCGCCGCGCCGCTACGGCTTTCACGGCACGCTGAAGGCGCCGTTCCGCCTGGCCGGCCATGCGCGCGAGGCCGATCTGTTGCGTGCGCTCGGCGACTTCTGCGCCGGCATGACCCCGGTCGAACTGCCCGAGATGAAGATCGGCCTTCTGGGCGGCTTCTTCGCGCTGGTGCCGGCGCAGGAGAACGGCCGGCTGAACGATCTGGCCAACAGGGTGGTGGCGATGTTCGACAAGTTCCGCGCGCCGCTCAGCGACGCCGAACTGGAGCGCCGCCGGCCCGAGCGGCTGTCGCGCACCGAACTGCGCAACCTCTACAACTGGGGCTATCCTTACGTGTTCGACGCGTTCCGCTTCCACATGACGCTGACCGGCCATGTGGAGGAGCATGAGCGCGACCGCGTCGAGATGGCGCTCAGGCGCCATTTCGGCGCGCTGCCGGAGGCGGGGCTGACAATCGACCGCCTTACCCTGTTCGTCGAGCGCGAGCCTGGTGCACCGTTCGAGGTGCATTCGGTGCATGCGTTCGAGCCGCAGGCCGCACGGGCTCTCGCCTGACGGTTCATTGACCGCAATGTCGCCAAGGGCTACATTGCGGCATGAAGCGGGTCAGCTATAGCCGCGATGCCCTGAAGGCGCTGCGCAGAATGCCGACCAATACGGCCCGGCGCATCGAGGAAAAGATCGAGGCTTATGCGGCAAACCCGCAATCGATGGCCAACAACGTCAAGGCGCTCAAGGGGCACAACGCCATCAGATTGCGGGTGGGAGACTGGCGGGTCATCATGATCGATGGCTCCGTCCTCGAGGTGATCCGGATCGCGCCACGCGGAAACGTCTACGATTGAGCAAGATGCCATGAACGAGATCGTCAAGATATCGCGCGCCGAGTACGAAGCGCTTCTGCAGGCCAGGGAAGACCTTGAGGACTATCTTGCCGTTGAGGCGCATGTCGCCAACCCGGAGGAGGGTGTGCCCGGCTCGTTCGTCAAGCGGATGCTCGACGGAGAAAGCCTGGTGCGATTGTGGCGCGAGCACCGCGGCCTGACGCAGGCGGCGCTGTCGGAGGCTTCCGGCGTCAATCGCGTGCAGATCGCCGAGATCGAGGCGGGCCGGAAGACCGGCTCGGTGAAGACGCTCAGGAAGCTTGCCGATGCGCTCGGCGTGACGATCGACGATCTGGTCTGAAGGGCGTCACAGCCGGCCGTTCGCCCGCAGGATCCGTCCGACATCGTCGGCCTCGGCAAGACCCGCGTCGAGCGCGAAGACATAGGCCTGGGTGAAGAAGAACAGGGCGGCATCGACCTGCCCGAGGCGTTCGAGCGTCTCGGCGGCCCTGCGGTAGAGCGCGGCGAGCATGGCCGGATCGCCGGCCTCGTGCGCGGCGATCAGCGCGGCGTCGAGCGTGGCGCGGTCAAGCAGCGACATCGGCGAACTGCCGCGCGATCCACCAGTGGAACAGGTGGGTCGGGCTGTCCATCACCGGCGAGAAGCGGCCGCCGTCGAACCCGCCGGCATGACGGCCGCGCTGCATCCCCTCTACGACGAACAGGTCCTCCTCGAACACCGTCTTCCATTGCGCCGTGTTGCGGGCGCGCAGGCCCGCGCGCTCCGGGCCGGTATCGCCGGGATGATGATAGTAGAGCGCGACATGCTCGACCGAGCGTTCGGGACCGTGCGGCTCGATGATGATCGCAAACGAATGGTCGCGGTGCACGCCGAAAAGGACGTTCGGATAGAGCGCGACATATTCGGCTGCCGTGTCCCACTTGGCCGGCAGGTCCGGCGCGTCGCGGAATGTCTCCCCGTCTTCGCCGGCAAGCTGGCGGTAGACGTGGGTGCCCTGTCCGGAAAAGGCGTCGGGCTCTTCGATGTTGTAATGGTCCTCGAGCCGCGAATAGGCGTTCAGGCCCGGATGCACCCAGGGCAGGTGATAGCTCTCGCAATAGTTCTCGACGGCGAGCTTCCAGTTGGTGGCGACGTCGAGCGAAAACGCGCTGTCTGCGCCTGAAAAACTCAGCGGATGGTCGAAATCGGCCCAGCGGGCGATCAGGGCGGCATGCGCGGTCTCGAATGGCGGCGCGTTACCGGCCAGGTTGACGAAGACCACGTCGCGCCAGACATGGCTCGGCACCTCGATCAGGCCGAGCGTGGCGCGGTCGACCGCCGCGTGCGCGTTGTGGCCGGGTCCGCCGACATGCGGGGTCGCCTTGAGCGCGCCGTCCAGATCGTAGCACCAGGAATGGTAGGGGCAGCGGATCGCGCCGCGGATCGGGCCGGCCTTGTCGACCAGCACCATGCCGCGGTGACGGCACACATTGTGGAACACGCGCACCGTGCCGGCGCGGTCGCGCACCATCAGCAGCGGCTGGCCAAGGAAGTCGACGGGCACGGCCCAGCCCGGATCGGGCAGGTCCTTGGCGAAGCCGATGCCGGCCCAGTTGCGCGCGAAGACCGCGTTATTCTCGCGCGCATGGGTCTCGGCGCTGGTGTAGAAATGGTTCGGCAGGCCGCGCGCCCGGTCGACCGGCGCAAGCACGGCGGCGAGTTCGGTGTCGCGCTCCAGCGGCATGATGTTCATGGCCAACCTCCCGGCTCCATGCGGCGACGGTCAGGATCGGCCATGGCGGCGATTTCGGGAATGTCTGAAAACGACATCGGCCCGGCCATGGCGGGTCGAGGGCCGACATGGTCGGTCCGGCGCGTGTGGGGGCGGCCGCCACGGGCACGCGCGGCGGTTGACCGCTAAAGCTGGTTGCCATACTCCACTTTATCGCAACACGATCCGGGCTCCGACTTGTCGAACCGTGTCATCCTTTTCGCCGCCGGGACGATCGCGGCGCTGTGCATCCTGCCGATGGTGGCGGTCGCCGTGTCGGCACTGGGCGGCAGCCTCGATGTCTGGCGCGGCCTCGCGGCCACCGTGCTGCCGCGCTACGCCTGGACGACGGTCCAGCTTGTGGTTCTCGTCGGGGTCGGCACGGCGCTGGTCGGCACCGGGGCGGCATGGCTTGTGACGATCTGCCAGTTTCCCGGCCGGCGGCTGTTCGAGGTGCTGCTGGCGCTGCCGCTCGCCTTTCCCGCCTACGTGCTCGCCTATGCCTATACCGACCTGCTCGATCACCCCGGCGCGGTGCAGAGCGGTCTGCGGGCGCTGACCGACTGGGGCCCGCGCGATTACTGGTTCCCGGAAATCCGTTCGGTGGGCGGGGCGGCGATCATGCTGATCTGCGTGCTCTACCCTTATGTCTATCTGCTCGCCCGCGCGGCGTTCCTGCGCCAGTCGCCGACCGCCTATTTCGCCGCGCGCACGCTCGGCCATTCGCCCTGGAGCGCGTTCTTCCGCGTGTCGATCCCGATGGCCCGGCCGGCGATTGCCGGAGGGGTCGTGCTGGCGCTGATGGAGACGGTCGCCGATTTCGGCACCGTCGCCCATTTCGGCGTGCAGACGTTTGCGACCGGCATCTACCAGGCCTGGTTCTCGATGGGCGACCGGGCGGCGGCGGCGCAGCTTGCCTTCTGCCTGTTGCTGGTGGCGCTGTTCCTGGTCTTCATCGAGCGCATCGAGCGCGGCGCGCGCAAGCATCACGAGGCCGGCCGCAGGATCGAGGCGATGGCCCCGCACCGGCTCGATGGCTGGCGCGCGGCGGGCGCGATCGCGCTGTGCGCGCTGCCGGTGCTGGTCGGTTTTGCGATCCCGCTGGGTGTCCTGCTCGACATGGCAATCGATTCCGGCCAGAGCCCGTTCTCGGACCGCTATGCCGGGTTTATCACCAATTCGCTGGCCGTTTCCTTCGTCGCCGCGCTGGTGACGATGGGCGGCGCGGTGATCATTGGCTATCTGGTGCGTCTCAAGCCCGGGCGGACGGCCCATTTCATCAAGACCGTCGCCGGCATGGGCTATGCGATTCCCGGCGGTGTGATCGCCGTCGGTGTGCTCGTGCCGATGGCCGGTTTCGACAATGCGCTCGATGCCTTCATGGAGGCGCGGTTCGGCATTTCGACCGGGCTTCTGATCACCGGTTCGATGGCGATCCTGGTCTTCGCCTACATGGTGCGGTTCATGGCGGTGGCCCTTTCCTCGTTCGACACGGGCATGAGCCAGATCAAGCCGAACATGGACGCGGTCTCGCGGACGCTCGGCTGCTCGACCGGGCGCATGCTGGGCCGGGTGCATCTGCCGCTGATGAAGGCGAGCCTTCTGACGGGCGGGCTGATCGTCTTCGTCGACGTCATGAAGGAACTGCCGGCGACGCTGATCCTGCGGCCGTTCAACTTCGACACGCTCGCCGTGCAGGCCTATCGCCTCGCCTCGGACGAACGTTTGGCGCAGGCGGCTGTGCCCTCGCTGATCATCGTCGCCTTCGGGCTGCTGCCGGTGGTGGTGATGATGCGCACGATCGCCCGGGAGCGGCCGCGCCACCATTCGGAAATCCCCGCCGCACTGGCCGACCCATACGCCGCGCCCGAACCCGAAGAGCAAAGGGCGGTTTAGGCAGCACCGTTCCGCCTCATCCTGAGGTGCGAGCAAACATCCCCTTCCTTCGAGGCTCGCTTCGCTCGCACCTCAGGATGAGGGATGTTTGCGAGCCTCGAAGGGCGAGGCGGAACGGTGCTATCGGCGCGCAAAAAGCCCGCGCGGGCGGGAAGCACCACGCGGGCAAGTCGGGACGGGGCCATGAGGACCCTCTGGCCGGCTCGGGGAGAGACCGGCCACCCGGAGGAACCTTACTCCCAGCCGACCTCGTTGAAGATCTGCTGGGCGGCCGGAACGTTGGCGGCGATCGCCGACGCGTCCAGATCGTCGGGCTTGAAGAAGCCGAGCGCGGCGACGGACGGCGAGATGGCGACGCCCGGCACGGCCGGATACTCGTCATTGCCGGCGGAGAAATATTGCTGCGCCTGGTCGGAGGCGAGATATTCCAGGAACCGGACCGCGTTGTCGCGGTTGGGCGCGTTAGCCGCGACGCCGCCGCCCGAAAGGTTCATGTGCGCGCCGGTGCTGTCCTGGTTGGGAAACACCCAGCCGAACATGTCGAGGCTGTCCGACACGCCGTCGACGTCCTTGCGGATGGCGCGGGCGAAGTAATAGGTGTTGGACATGGCGATGTCGCACTCGCCCGAGACGATGCCGCGCAGCTGGTCGGTGTCGCCACCCTGCGGCGAACGGGCGAAGTTGGCGACGACGCCTTCGGCCCAGGCCCTGGCTTCTTCCTCGCCCAGATGTTCGATCAGCGCGGCCATGATCGTCTGCGAATAGACGTTGGTGCCCGAGCGGATGCAGACCATGCCCTCATATTGCGGGTCGGCGAGATCAGCGTAGCTCTGCGGCGGGTTTTCGACGTCGTTCCTGTCGTAGAACAGGATGCGCGCGCGCTGGGAGAAGCCGAACCACTGGTTCTCCTCGTCCTGCAGGTAGGAGGGGATGCGCATTTCGAGCGTGTCGCTCTCGATCGACTGCAGAAGGCCCATCTGCTTGGCGCGCTCGAGCCGCGAGGTGTCGACCGTCAGCAACACGTCGGCGGGGCTGTTGGCGCCTTCGGCTTCCATCCGGGCAAGCAGTTCGTCGGCATTGCCCTCGATGCGGTTGATGGTGATGCCGGTCATCTCCTCGAAATCAGAGTAGAGCCGCTCGTCCGTGTCGTAGTGGCGCGAGGAATAAAGGTTCAGTTCGCCGTCGGCGAACGCGGCCGACCCGGCGGGCACGGCCATGGCCGTGGCGAGCAGCGCAATCGTCATCGACTTGAGGCGTGGCATGGAGGCACTCCTTAACTTGATAATGGCAATCATGTTTTGTAGAAGCGCCAATCCGATGTCAATGCGGGCACGGCCATAAAGTTGACGATTTTTGGAAGTTTTTTCTGGAACGATTCCAATCTGTAGGCCGGATGCGCCGGGGCGGGCTTTTTGCGTTCCGGCCCGATTGCGACCATGATAAAGCTGAATCGATGAAGCTGACCAAACAGACAGACTATGCGTTTCGCATCCTGATGTTCTGCGCCGCCGGCGGCGACAGGCTGAGCCGTGTCGCCGACATCTCGCGCGTCTACGGGGCGTCCGAACCGTTCCTGTTCAAGATCCTGCATCCGCTGGTCGAGGGCGGGGTGGTGCAGACCGTGCGCGGCCGCAATGGCGGCATAAGGCTGGCCCGGCCCGCCAGCGAGATCACGCTGGCCGAGGTGGTGCGGCTGACCGAGGACAATTTCACCATGGCCGAATGCTTCGATCTCGATGACGCCGACTGTCCGCTGATCGAGAACTGCCGGCTGACCGCCGCGTTGCGCGAGGCGCTCGATGCGTTTCTGGCGGTGCTGGAGAAGTATACGGTCGACGATCTCGCGCGGCCGAGCGCGGCCGTGATCAACCTTCTGTCGATGATCGAGGCCGGACCGCCGACGGGAGCCAAGCCCGGGCGGGCCTGACCGGTACCCCGAACCGATCGAGACATGCGTTCGCATTGACGCGGACGTGATATATCAATAGTCCATGATGTATTGATGTATCACCGGTCGAGGGTCTTTCATGTCCAGCCCGTCCCAGCGCCTTGGCGCCGAGTTCATCGGCACCGCGTTCCTGCTTGCCGCGGTGGTCGGCTCGGGCATCATGGGCGAGGCGCTGGCGGGCGGCAATGTCGCCGTCGCGCTGCTCGCCAACACGATCGCCACGGGCGCGATCCTTGTCGTGCTCATCACCATGCTCGGCCCGGTCTCGGGTGCCCATTTCAACCCCGCGGTGACGCTCGCCTTCTTCCTGCGCGCCGAGATCGGCGCGGGCGAAGCGGTGCGCTTCGTGCTCGCCCAGGTCGCCGGCGGCATCATCGGCGTGTGGGCGGCGCACCTGATGTTCGCCGACGATCTGATCCAGTTCTCGACCACCGCCCGCACCGGCGGCGCGCAATGGTTCTCCGAATGGGTCGCCTGCTTCGGGCTCGTCTTCACGATCCTCGCCACGCTGAAGGTGCGCCCCGCAGCGGTGCCGATGGGGGTCGGCCTCTACATCACCTCGGCCTACTGGTTCACCGCCTCCACTTCGTTCGCCAACCCGGCGGTGACGATCGCGCGGGGCCTTTCCGACACGTTCGCCGGCATCAGGCCCGCCGACGTGCCGCTGTTCATCCTGATGCAGCTGATCGGGGCGGCCTGCGCGGTCTACCTGGCGCGTTGGCTGTTTGCCGGCCGGGTCGAAACCACGTCCTGAAAAAGCGCGCCGCCCCGTTCCCATCGGGTCCTGAAACGGTTTAAACAGCCGCGTCGGATACGCACGGGAGGACCGGACATGGGCGAATACATCCTCGCCATCGACCAGGGCACGACATCGTCGCGGGCGATCGTCTTCGCCAAGGACCAGACCATCGCCGGCATCGACCAGCAGGAATTTCCGCAGCACTTTCCCAAATCCGGCTGGGTCGAACACGATCTCGAGGACATCTGGCGCACCACCGTCGAGACCTGCAGGGGCGCGATCGACAAGGCCGGCATAGCCGCCTCGGACATCGCCGCGATCGGCATCACCAACCAGCGCGAGACGGTCGCCATGTGGGACCGGGCGACCGGCGAGCCGGTCGGCAAGGCGATCGTCTGGCAGGACCGGCGCACCGCCCCGATCTGTTCGGCGCTGAAGGAGGCGGGCCACGAGCCGGCGTTTACCGAGCGCACCGGGCTGCTGCTCGATCCGTATTTCTCCGGCACCAAGGTCAAGTGGATGCTGGACACCGTCGACGGGCTGCGCGCCCGCGCCGAGGCCGGTGAGATCGCCTTCGGCACGATCGACACGTTCCTGATCTGGCGACTGACCGGCGGGGCCCGGCACGTCACGGATGCGACCAATGCGGCGCGCACGCTGATGTACAATATCGGCGAAAACCGGTGGGACGACGAACTGCTCGCGATTCTGGGCGTGCCCGCGGCGCTGCTGCCCGACGTGCTCGACTGCGCCGCCGACTTCGGCACGGCAAAGGCCGATATCCTGGGCGCGGAGATCCCGATCTACGGCGTTGCCGGCGACCAGCAGGCGGCGACGATCGGCAATGCCTGCTTTGCGCCGGGCATGGTCAAGTCGACCTACGGCACGGGCTGTTTCGCGCTTCTGAACACCGGGCCGGACCGCGTGCCCTCGAAGAACCGGCTGCTGACCACGATCGCCTATCGCCTCGACGGCGAGACGACCTATGCGCTCGAAGGCTCTATCTTCATGGCGGGCGCCACGGTCCAGTGGCTGCGCGACGAGCTGAAGATCATCGAGCACGCCTCCGAAAGCGGGGAGATGGCCGAGAGGTCCGATCCCGAGCAGAACGTCTATCTGGTGCCGGCCTTCGTCGGTCTGGGCGCGCCGCACTGGGATGCCGACGCGCGCGGCGCGATGTTCGGCCTGACGCGCGCGACCGGGCCCGAGGAGATCGCCCGCGCCACGCTCGAGGCGGTCTGCTACCAGACGCGCGATCTGGTCGAGGCGATGCATGGCGACTGGCCCGAGGCCGAGGGCGCCGAGACGACGCTGCGGGTCGACGGCGGCATGGTCGCCTCGGACTGGACGATGCAGTGTCTGGCCGATCTGCTCGACGCGCCGGTCGACCGGCCGATGATGCTGGAGACGACGGCGCTGGGCGTTGCCTGGCTCGCCGGCAGCCGCGCCGGCGTCTGGCCCGATCGCGACGGCTTCGCCGCCACCTGGGCCCGCGACAGGCGGTTTGCGCCGCAGATGGACGCCGAGACGCGCGCCGCCAAGATCGCGGGCTGGGACGACGCGGTCAGCCGGACGCTGAGCCGGCGCTGACCGTGGCAAGTGACCGGGTCACGCTGCTGGGCACCAAGGGCGGGCCGGCGATCTATCCGGGCGAAACGGTGCGCATGCCGACGGCGACGCTGGTCGAGATCGCCGGCCAGAGGATCGTCGTCGATTGCGGCCTGGGCGTCACGCGCGCGCTGGTCGGCACCGGCATGCACCTGCGCGATCTGACCAGCGTGATCGTCACCCATCTTCATTCGGACCATTATCTGGAGCTGGGTCCGCTGATCCACACCGCCTGGACCGCCGGGCTGAAGACGCCGGTCGCGGTCTACGGGCCGGCCGGGCTCGCCGCCTGCTGGGAAGCCTTCCTGCGGTCGATGGCTTTCGATATCGAAACGCGCATCGCCGACGAGGGCAGGCCCGATCTTGCCGGGCTCGTCCATCTGCACACGATCGGCGAGGGCGTCTTCGCCGAAATCGGCGGTGTGGCGGTGTCGGCGATCCGAAATGCCCATCCGCCGATCACTGACAGCTATGCGGTGAAGTTGGAGGCTGGCGGCAAGGCGGTGGTGCTGTCGGGCGACACCGCGCCGTTCGACGGCATGGCCGGTTTCGCGCGGGGCGCCGATCTTCTCGTCCATGAAGCGATGATCGCCGAGGGCGTCGACCGGCTGGTCGCGCGCGTCGGCAATGGCGAGCGGCTTAAGGCGCATCTGGAATCCAGCCATACGGACGCGGTCGATGTCGGACGGCTTGCGGCGAAGGCGGGCGTCAGGGCGCTTGCGCTCAACCACCTCATCCCGGTCGACGATCCGGCGATCGGCAGGGACGACTGGGAACGTGAGGTGCGGACCGGCGGCTATGCCGGCCCGCTGCATGTCGGCCGCGACGGGATGGTGATCGGCTTGTGAAGCCGTTAAGACTAGGCTCTTCGCCAGGGACGGGCTTGGTAATGCTCATTGATTTCGACGATGAACTCTTTTCCGAGTTCACGGATTGGTTCGATCGGCTCGCCTATGATCAGCCTGTCATCGCCGATCAACTGCGCGCCTGCCTCGCCGATCTGATGAACGGTGGCGAAATCAGAACGGAATATTTGCGGGGTGACGAAGCGGTCAGCGTCTATCTCGTGCCGCGGCGCCATTTGCTGGCGAAGACGGATGGGACCGGTATCCTGCTGCATGTCGACCGCCGCGGTATCGCCGTCCGGTTCAGCGTGCTCTCGTTCGATCTTTCCTCGGTCCGTGCGGTCGATGAAGCCGTGGGCAGGATCATCCTGATGATCGAGCGCGAACTCGGCATTTGATGCACCGTCGGCCGCCTTCGGTGCATTGGCTCGACGCGACTTTGAGAAACATATCGAATGTGATATATGTGAGGCCATGGCCAAGCTGACGACCGAACATGCTATCGAACCTCAGGACGACCGGCCCGTCCGTGCCCGTCCGAGCGCTGATGCCGCCGGACGATCCCGTCTGCGCGATTATCTGACAACGCTCGACGAGCGTTTTCCTCAAGTGGCCGAAGCGCAAGCGGTGCGCGAACGCGCCGAGCAGGGCGCGCGCTCGATCATTGGCGCGCTGGCACAGGAGCGGGCCCGCCGCGAGATCAGCCAGGTGGCCGTCGCACGGGCGATGCAGACCTCCCAGTCGGCCGTTTCGCGACTGGAATCGGGGTCCGTCGATGTCGGCCTGGAGACGCTGCTTCGCTATGCGATGGCGATCGGACTTGATCCGGCTGACGTTTTCGCCCTGAATGCCGCCGCGCCCGCGGCGAGGGACATGATGGAGCGTCCGTGATGCTGGACGCATCGGCCTTGTCGGGACTGATCGGGTCGCTCTGCCTGTTCGTGCCACCATTCAGGGACCAGCTTTCTCGCCTCAGGATCAAGCGAACGCGCAACCGTGAGGCGCCCTTGCGTCCCGATGGACAGGCGGTCCCGGAGAGCATGACCCGGCGCTTTGCCCGGCTCGGTGAGGCGATCGCCAACGGATACGATCGCGAGCGCAACAGCTTCTCGGCACAGGACACGCTTCTGATGGCAATCGGAGCGCTGCTGCTGGCGGTGTCGTACGGCCTTTCGGGTTAGCGACCGGGGCCCGTCGCGCTCAATTCCCCTGCGCCATGCCAGAGCGGTGTGCCCAGCCGGTGGTGCGCTTTTCGATCCAGGCCATCAGCGCGTACATGGCGATTCCCTCGACGGCCAGCATGATCAGACCGGCGAAGACCAGCGGCACGTTGAACTGGCTCTGGGCGGCGAGCATCATGTGGCCGAGGCCCGCATTGGCGGCGATCGTCTCGGAAATGACCGAGCCGACGAAGGCCAGCGTGATGGCGATCTTCAGCGAGCCGAAGAAGTAGGGCATCGAACGCGGGATGCCGACCTTGAGCATGACGTCGAGCTTCTTGGCGCCGAGCGCGCGCAGGACGTCCTCCATCTCCGGCTCGATCGTCGCAAGGCCCGTGGCCACATTGACGACGATCGGGAAGAAGGCGATCAGGAACGCGGTCAGGATCGCCGGCACGTCGCCGATGCCGAACCAGATCACCAGGATCGGCACGACGGCGACCTTGGGGATGGCGTTGAAGCCGATCATCAGCGGGTAGAGCCCGGCATAGATGAAGCGCGACCAGCCGACCAGCAGGCCGAGCGCGAGGCCGCCGGCCACCGCCATCAGAAAGCCGACGACGGTGGTGTAGAGCGTCTGCACCGAATTGGTCCAGATCGTCGGCCAGTAGTCGATGATCGCGCCCAGGATGACGGTCGGTGCGGGCAGCACATATTGGGGGAGGGCGAACAGCCAAACGCTCGCCTCCCAGATCAGGAACAGGCCGATCGTGTAGAGCCATGGCGCTGCCTTCACCCAGGGAAACGGCCGGCGTTTTGCCGCGCGGACGGCCTCGCCGCGCTGGCGTGCCTGAACGCGCCGGGCCTCGGCGGGCTTGGCGGCGTCGGCCTGGGTCGGTTCGGCGCTCATGCGGCCGCCTCGAGCTGTTCGGTGCGCGCCGCCGCGATCAGGCCGCGCAGATCGTGCACGAGGTCGGTGAACTGAGGCGTGTACATGACTTCGAGGTCGCGCGGGCGCTCGAACGGCACTGTGTGCGTCTCGATGATGCGGCCGGGACGGGCGCTCATCACGAAGATGCGGTCGGCAAGGAACACCGCCTCGCGAAGATCGTGGGTGACGAGCTGGATCGTCACGTCGGTCTCGTGGTGCAGGTCGCGGATCACGCACCACAACTCCTCGCGCGTGAACGCGTCGAGCGCGCCGAACGGCTCGTCGAGCATCAGCAGTTCGGGCTCGTGGATCAGCGCGCGGCACAGGTTCGCACGCTGCTGCATGCCGCCGGAGAGTTCCCACGGATATTTGTCGCCGAAGCCCTTCAGGCCGACCGTTTCGAGCAGATGCTCGGCCCTTTCGACATATTCGGCCTTGTTGGCGCGCAGCCGCCGGCGATGGCGCTGGACGATCTCGAGCGGCAGCAGGATGTTGTCGAGCGTGGTCCGCCACGGCAGGAGCGTCGGGTTCTGGAACGCCATGCCGACGATCGAGACGGGCTCGGTGACCTCCTTGCCGGCGACCGTGATCACCCCCTGCTGGGGGATGTGAAGGCCCGTCACCAGCTTCATCAGGGTGGACTTGCCGCAGCCCGACGGGCCGACCACAGCGGTGAACTCGCCCTTTTCGACATGCAGCGAAAGGCCGGAGACGGCGAGCGTGCCGGTCTCGCCGCCATAGCGCATGTCGACATCATCGATGGTGACGAGGTGGTTGCTCACATCGGTTTCCTGCCCGCCGCCCTTGTCGGCGGCCTTGCCCACTCAAACGCCGGATGCGGGCTTTGTCCACATCCGGCGCGGTGAAGTTGAACGCCATTGCCGCCGGTCAGGGCAGCATGCGCTCCTCGGCGGGCGGCAGGAAGGACGGATCGAACACGTCCTCGGGCGCCGGCGGGTTCTGCACGTCCATGGAGATGGCGAGCCAGTCCATCGTCTCGCCCAGCTTTGCCATGTCGACGCCGCCGAAGCCGTTCTCGACCACGGCCGGTGTCCTGATCGACTGTTCGATCGCCATGTTGAGCCGGTCGATCTCGACGTCGCGGTTCAGAACACCGTTGCGCTCGATGACGTGATCGACGGCCGACGCCGGATCGGCGACGGCGTCCTGATAGCCCCTGATCAGCGCGCGGATGAAGCCGCGCACCGCCTCGGGGTTCTCCTCGGCGAACGCCGGATTGACCATCACCACGTTGCCGTAGAGATCGAGCCCGTTCTCGCCCATCATGATCGGCACGATGTCGTCGTCGGAGACCCCTTGCGCCTTCAGATTGATGACCGAGGAGAAGGAAAAGCCGAAGATCGCATCGACCTGGCCCTGGGCGAGCATCGGCTCGCGCACGGGGAAGCCGACATTCTCGATGGTGATGTTCGAGGTGTCGATACCGGCGGCCTCGACGAAGGCGGGCCACTGGCCGAAGGCGGCGTCCGGCGGCGGGGCGCCCAGCGTCTTGCCTTCGAGCGACTTGGGATCCTCGGTGATGCCCTGGCTCTTCAGGCCGATCACCGCGAAGGGCGGACGCTCATAGGCCATCATCACCGCCTTGACCTGCTGGTCGGGGTTCTCCTCGAGGAACTTGATCAGCGCGTTGACGTCGCCGAACCCCATGTCGTAGGCGCCCGTCGCCACGCGCGGAATGCTCTCGCGGCTGCCGGCGCCGGAGTCGATCGTCACGTTCAGGCCCTCTTCGGCGAAATAGCCTTCGTCGAGCGCGATGAAGAAGGGCGCCGACGGCGCCTCGAACTTCCAGTCGAGCGTGAACTTGATATCGGTTTCGGCGAAGGCCGTTCCGGCGGTCAGCGCAAGCGCCGCCAGCGCTCCCAACAGTTTGTGCATTCTTGTCTCCCTGCTTGTGCCGCCAACGCGGATCATCGGAAAGATTGCACCGGGAATTGCACAGTTTTCAAGCGCAAATGACCAAACGCCCACCAAATGGGCAACTGCCTAGCCAAGCCCGCCCTGGTCGCTCAAGAAAGCGACAATCTCCTCGACGCCCTGGCCGCGATTGAGATCGGTGAACAGGTGCGGCCGGCCCTGCCGGCTGGCGCGGGCATCGGCGTCCATCCGTTCGAGGTCGACGCCCACATACGGCGCCAGATCGGCCTTGTTGATGATCAGAAGGTCGGACCGCGTGATGGCAGGCCCGCCCTTGCGCGGAATGTCGCCACCCTGACAGACAGAGATGACGTAGAGCGTCAGGTCGGCGAGGTCGGGCGAGAAGGTCGCGGCGAGATTGTCGCCGCCCGATTCGATGAAGATGATGTCGAGACCGGCATGGCGGTCGGTCATCTGCTCGATGGCGCGCAGATTGATCGAGGCATCCTCGCGGATCGCCGTGTGCGGGCAGCCGCCGGTCTCGACGCCCATGACGCGATCGGCCGGCAGCGCCTGCATGCGCGTCAGCGCCTCGGCATCCTCGCGCGTGTAGATGTCGTTGGTGATCACCGCCACCGAACGGGTTTCGCGCATGGCCTCGCACAGGCGCGCGGTGAGCGTCGTCTTGCCGGAGCCGACCGGGCCGCCGATGCCGACGCGCAAGGGTCCGTTGGTGCCGGGGGCGGGCGGTGTCATGACAGGAACAGTCGGGGCTGGCGCATCTCGTGGTTCATCGATGCAATATCGCTGCCAATCGCGCAGGTGCCAAGATCATCGAGCGTCGCCTCGGCGGCGCGGGTCGCGGTTTCGGCGATGACCGGCTCCAGACCGGCCAGAATACGCGCGGCGCCCGACTGGCCCGTCACGGACAGGCGGATCGCGCACTGAAGCTGGTTGGTGGCAAACGTGTTCACAAAGGCGGCCAGCGCAGCGGCGCGCCCGATCCCGGACACACCGGCCGCCGCGCCGACCGCAACCGGCAGCGGCGTCTCGCGCGGGGGCAGCGCGTCGGGCGCGATCCAGGCAGCGGCGGCATCGCGAAAGGCGGCGCCCTGATCGACGGTCTCGCGATGGCGTTCGGCGGAGACGGCAAGAGCGCGTGCCAGCTCCGACAGATCGGCCAGTGCGGCGGCATCGTCCGCCGCCCGGTGCGCTTCGGCCAGCAGAACCGCATCGTTCCATGGCGCGCCACGGGCTGTCCCGGCCTTCAGCCAGGCGGCAAGGGAGGGCTCGCTGTCGACCGTGCCGACAGCAACCGCTTCCTCGAGGCCCGCCGAATAGGCAAAGCCGCCGGTCGGAAACACCGGCGACAGCCAGCTCATCAGCCGCAGGAGCGCGCGCGTGTCCGCGCTCATACGCTCAGCTTGTCGGCGATATCGTCGACGTCGCCGATCGTCAGATAGTGGATCTCGCGCGCCAGCCGGATCGTCGGCTTGAGCGCGAAGAAGACCGATCCGATCACGAAGAACCAGATGGCGACCGTCTCGAACTCGGGAAAGAAGAACAGGACCGAGCCGATCACGAAGGCGAAGGCCGCGGCGAAGTCGACGGCCGTGAAGGCGATCTCATAGGCGGCGTAGACCTTCTTGTGCTGGGGCGATTTCGTCCGGTTGCCGGGTGCGAACAGTGCCATGGGAACGCTCCGTTTTGCGGGGTTGAGCTTTCGAGACGGGCAATGCTCAGGCGGCATTCGGGTTGCGATCATGATCGTGGGCGTGGACGTGGGCGTGATGGTGACCGTGATGGTCGTCGCCATAGGCGCCGCCCTCGGGGTCGAACGGCTCGGTCACCTCGGCAAGGGATGCGCCGAGCCCTTCGAGCATGCCGGCGATGACGTGGTCGCGCCGGATGAGAATCCGGTCGGGTTGGATCTGGGCGGCAAGGTGCCGGTTGCCGATCTGCCAGGCGAGCGCCAGCAGGTGCCGGCCGTCGCGGCCGCGCACTTCCATGAGCGGCTCGGGCACGGCGTGCACCTCGATGACGCGGCCATCGCCGAGCACGAGCCCGTCGCCGTGGCGTAGCAGGCGCGCGCGCGGCAGGTCGAGCATGAAGGCGATGCCGCTATCGGAGGTCAGGCGGATGCGGCGCCGGTGGCGGTCCGTCTCCCCGAGCGTGATCGTGTCGGCGGGTTCGAGGGCGGGTCGGACGACCGTCCCGGCAACCGGTAGCGTCACCTGTGGCTCCCTGCTTGCTGTCCGTCCGAATGAAGCAGCAATTTTTCGATCTTGTCGACCTCGTGATTGGTCAGGTCCTTGTCGATTTCGGCGATCACGCGGTCGGCGACCTCCTTGTGCAGTTCCTTGCGGATTTCGCCGAGCACGTGCGGCGCGGCGGCGATCACCAGATGCTCGAAGCGACCCGCGTGGGCATATTTGTATAGGCGTTCGGCCACCTGCCTGGCGAACCGGTCCTTTTCCAGCCGATGCCAATCGGTTTCCTCGACCGCGCTGCGGTGTGCGCCGGCCGAACCGGCCGGCATGGCGCGGCTCGACGGTGCGCCGTCGTTGAACCGGCCGGGCGTGTCGGTACCCTGTTCGCGCGTGGGCGGATTGCGCTGCTCGTCCTCGCGGAAGACTTCGAGGTTGGGGAACTTCTCGTCGCCCTCGTTGCGCAGGAACAGCGCCTTCTCGCCATCGGCGACGACGATCCAGCCATCGTGCTTGAGCCTGATTTCATGTTCGGACATGGATGCCTCCGTTTGCGTGTGATCACCAACAGGCCCGCTGCCGGCCGGTTCCATTCACTTGCCTATTGGCACAGACGGTAACGGCTCGGGCGGCTGGCGATGTCCAGATGCAGGTGATCGTCATGATACTCGTCCGAGCCCGGTCCGAGAACGGTGGAAAAGGACAGGCAGGCCGAGGCGCGCACCGCGCGCTGGAAGGCCTCCTCGATGGTGCCGCGCCCGGCGCGCGGCTGGACGGGGATCGGCTCGCGTCCTTCGAACTCGAACCCGGTGACATCGATCGCCGCGCCGATGGCGTGGTGGGACAGTTTTCCGGTCGGCTGGTTGTTGCGACGCCGGCACGCATAGGACGGGCCGTGGTGGATGCCCGTCAGGCGAACACCCTGGCCACCGGCGACGCGCGCTTCGCGCGACAGGCCGCGCGTGGCGGGGATGACGCCCTGACGGATCCACAGCGCAAACGCGAGCGCGGTCTCGCACCGCATCGTGCTGCCGCTCGCGCCGAGCGCGACGTCGCCGACCGCCTCGACACGGTAGGCCGGCGAAAAGCCGCAGCCATTGTCACCGTCGACGGGATCGACCTTGCGGTAGCGGACGTCGAGTTCGTCGAGCCGGGCCCCGCACCCCTCGATTTCGGCGATCACCGGCAGGGGCGGGATGTCCTCGGCGTCAACGATTGTCTCCTCCTCTTCCGGCGCTGCCGCATCGTCTTCGCGCGCGACCTCTCCGCCATCGACCGGATCGGCGTCGGCTTCGGGTCTTTCAGGCGCGGTCTCGGGTGTCGGCAGATCGTCGATATCGACCTGGGCGGAGGCCGGAGCCGCCGCCAGCGCGGTCTGAAGGGCGAACAGGCAGAGCGCGCGCATGTCACTGCGTGAATTCGACCGGAACGCCCGGATCGAGATTGCGGGCCAGTTCGAGCGCGTCCCAGTTGGTCAGTCGCACGCAGCCATGCGAGACGGTCTTGGCGATCGTCGCCGGATCGGACGTGCCGTGCAGGCCGTAGGTCGGCTTGGACAGATCGATCCAGACCAGACCGACCGGGCCGTTCGGGCCCGGCGGCAGGGTGAGTTGCTCGTCATTGTCCCCCTGCTGGAAATTCTCGTCGGGCTTGTAGGCATAGGTCGGCTCGACCGCGATGCCGACCACCTCGTGCGTACCCGACGGGGAGGGCAACTGGCTCGAGCCGATGGTGACGGGATAGCTGGCGATCCGGGTGCCTTCGGCATCGAACGCATGGAGCCGATTGGCCGACTTGCCGGCAACGACGCGCCGGACGGGGGTGTCGAGGTTTTCGCCGGGGCGGACAACCATGACCTGTGCGCCGACTGTGAAGCGCACGCCGGCGTTCAGGTCGCGCAGGAAGTCGACATCCATATGGAATTTTTCCGCGACCGCCTCGGCGACCGACGTATGGCCAAGCCAGTCCATCGCGGCCAGTTCGGCATAGTCGTCAGGCAGGTCGGGCCTCAGCCGGTCGGCATCCGCTTGCGAGATCGTGTAGGGCGCGACGATGTCTGCCATCTCTTCCGACCCGGTCAGCCGGCGCCAGAGCGTTTCGTCCGGTTGCCCGTCGACGGGCAGGCCTTCCACCTCTTCGAAGGCGCGCACGGCGCTTTGCGTGTTGCCGCCCCAGCGGCCGTCGATGACGCCGGGCGAGACGTCGGCGCGGTCGAGCAGCACCTGCAGCTTGACCATCATGGCGCTGCGGCCTTCGGGCGGCGTGTCGCTGTAGCGGGCCTGGTTGATCGCCGATGCGTCAAGTGCCGCAGCGGGCGTCGCGGCGATGATCGCGCAGGCGGTGGCTATGTATCTCAGGGTTCTTTGCATGGGCGCCGGGTCAACGCCGTGCGCGGTCGCGGGTTCCCGCAATCAACCCGGATCGAGGCGCCGGCCTTCGATCATCCCGTCATCGGCGAAGCGCTCGACGCAATGGCCCTCGAGCGGTTCGGTGAAGCCGGAAGCGGTGAGGGGTACGGCCGGAGCGCTCTTCGGCGTCAGGCCTTGGCGCCATCGGGAAAGAAGCTCTCGTCGAAAACCTGCGCGACCGAATAGGGGCAGGCCTCCGGGAAGGCCTCATAGGCGATGCCGGTGTCCCGTTCGGCGGCGAGACGGGCCTCCATGTAGGCATGCGGCATTTCTTCGGCCGGGTAATGTTTGAGGCTGGGATTCTCGCCGATGATCTTTATCAAACGCTTTCGGTGAATCTTGATGCTGGCTTCCCAGCCGCCCTTGCGCTTCTCCGGCTGGAACTGCCACTTCAGAAGATGCAAGAGCACGAGCATGAGCCGGCTTTCGATCTCTCGCTTTTCGCTCTTTCCCAAGCTCTCGATCTCCTCGGCCAGGTTTTCGCGATCGACGAGATCGAAGCGCCCGGCGCGTACGGCGGCGGCCTGGTCCATGGTCCAGCCAAAGTAGTCGGCCTCATAGGCGCGGGGCTTTTCAAGGCGGGCGTGCTTGTTCATGAGGCCATGATATCTCAAGGCTACCTGATTGGGAAACGGTTGATCGTTCGTCGCTCAACGCGGCGCCTGCCGGGTGCACCAAATGGACGCAAGGGGCGGTTTAGCGGGATGCGCTGCAGCCCGGCGCAGCGTTCGCGCAGTTCGGCGACGATTTCGCGCGCTTTCCGGCGTCCGGCGCGGTCTTCAAGATAATCGAAGATCTGTCGGATGTCCGAACGGGCGGGCCGGGTGATCGTGACCTTCATTCGGCCGTGGCGGTGCCCAGCAGATCGTCGAACACCTCGTCGAGGTCGTCAGTCTCTCCTCGCTCGGCCGCTTCAAGGCCCTCCCGGACGAGATTGTGAAAGTGCGCTAGTCTCGCCTCGCGTTCCTGCACCAGCCGAACGCCCTCCCGCAGCACCTCGGATTTCGATCGGTAACGACCCGTCTTGACGAGGTCGTCCACGAACCGTTCGAGCGCGTCGCCAAGATCGGCGGATATGGGCATGGCGTGTCTCCTTCGGTGAGACGTTAGCACGCTGGCTCGCGCAATAACAGTTATTGGCTCGGTCTCACCGGTTAGAACAGGAAGTAGCGCTGCGCCATCGGCACCACCTCGGCCGGCTCGCAGGTCAGCAGTTCGCCATCGGCGCGGACCTCGTATGTTTCGGGGTCGACCTCGACGTCGGGGGTGGCGTCGTTGAGCCGCAGATCGGCCTTGGAGATGCCGCCACGCACATTGTCGACCGCGACCATCTCCTTTGCCGTTTCCAGCTTGTGGGCGAGCCCGTCCTCGATCGCCGCCTTGGAGACGAAGGTGACGGCCGAATTGGTCAGCGCCCTGCCGAAGGCGCCGAACATCGGCCGGTAGTGCACCGGCTGGGGCGTCGGGATCGAGGCGTTCGGGTCGCCCATCGGCGCGGCGACGATGGAGCCGCCGAGCAAGATCATCGCCGGCTTGACGCCGAAGAAGGCCGGATCCCACAGGACGAGATCGGCGCGCTTGCCGACCTCGATCGAGCCGATCTCGGTGGAAATGCCGTGCGCGATGGCCGGGTTGATGGTGTATTTGGCGATGTAGCGGCGCACGCGGAAATTGTCGTTGTCGCCTTTTTCCTCGGGCAGCGCGCCGCGCTGGCGCTTCATCTTGTCGGCGGTCTGCCAGGTGCGGATGATCACCTCGCCGACGCGGCCCATGGCCTGGCTGTCCGAGGCGATGATGGAGAACGCGCCCATGTCGTGCAGGATGTCCTCGGCGGCGATGGTTTCCTTGCGGATCCGGCTTTCGGCGAACGCCACATCCTCGGGGATGTTGGAATTGAGGTGATGACAGACCATGAGCATGTCCAGATGCTCGTCGATCGTGTTGACCGTGTAGGGCCGGGTCGGATTGGTCGAAGACGGCAGCACGTTGGGCAGCCCGCAGATGCGGATGATGTCCGGCGCGTGACCGCCGCCGGCGCCCTCGGTGTGAAAGGCATGTATGGTGCGGCCGTGGATCGCCTCGATCGTCTGTTCGACGAAGCCGCTTTCGTTGAGCGTGTCGGTGTGGATCATGACCTGCACGTCGAACGCGTCGGCCACCTTCAGGCAGCAGTCGATGGCGGCGGGCGTCGTGCCCCAGTCCTCGTGCAGCTTGAGCGCGCAGGCCCCGCCGAGCACCTGTTCCTCGAGCGCGGCGGGCAGCGAAGCGTTGCCCTTGCCGGCGAAGGCGAGGTTCATCGGGAACGCGTCGGCGGCCTGGATCATGCGGCCGATGTGCCAGGGGCCGGGCGTGCAGGTCGTGGCGAGCGAGCCGTGCGCGGGGCCGGTGCCGCCGCCGAGCATGGTCGTCACGCCGCTCATCAGCGCGTCGTCGACCTGCTGCGGGCAGATGAAATGGATGTGGCTATCGAACCCGCCGGCGGTGAGGATCCTGCCTTCGCTCGCGATCGCCTCGGTGCCGGGGCCGATGATGATGTCGACGCCCGATTGCGTGTCCGGATTGCCGGCCTTGCCGATCGCGGCGATACGGCCGTCCTTCAGGCCGACGTCGGCCTTGTAGATGCCGGTGACATCGACGATCAGCGCGTTGGTGAAGACGGTATCGACGGCCCCGTCATGGCGGGTGATCTGGGACTGGCCCATGCCGTCGCGGATCACCTTGCCGCCGCCGAACTTCACCTCTTCGCCATAGGTCGTGAGGTCCTTTTCGACCTCGATGAACAGCTCCGTGTCGGCCAGGCGCACCTTGTCGCCCGTGGTGGGGCCGAACATGTCGGCATAGGCGGCGCGGGAGATGCGGGCGGGCATGGCAGAACCTCAGTGGCGCAGGGTGGCGTGACGGGAACCGTGGCGGGACGCCATCGTTGGTCTGTTCGAGACAACCGGTTCCGGAGGGAAGCAATGAGACTTGCGAAAACCGTCATCGCCCTGATCGCGCTCGGCATGACCGCCATGCCGGCGGCATTCGCGCAGGGCGTTTCGGAGAGTTCGATCATCGGTGCGGACGTGACGATCAACGAAATCAGCCGAAACGTGTCCGAGATCGGGCTCGACGGGCTTCTCGAGAACGCCGAGGATACGGCCGACCGTATCCGCCTGGTCACCGATCCTGAAGAGGTCACGATCATCCAGCTCGGCGAGCGGCGCACCGCGGTCACCGAGGAGATCGAGCAGTTCATGCGCGATCACCAGCCGGTGCTGGCGGATTTGCGCAATGCGGTGCAGATCAACGCCGTCCTGTTCGAAATCCTTAACGCCAAGGGCATAGGCGCGCCGGAGGTGCTGGCCGCCGACGTCGGCGAGGACAACGCAATCACCGTCTACGCCTTCGCCACGCAGGCGCCGGGCAACTGACGCGGCCTCGCGCGCAAGCTCGCGCGCCATGATCAGCCCTCCTCCAGCATCAGGAGCAGTTCCTCGGTGCGCTTGCGGGTCAGCGCTGCCTTGCAGGAGTTCTCGATCAGCGGGCGGAGCGAGCCACCGGCGAACCTTGCGCCCTCGGCAGTGCATTGTCCGTCGCGGTAGATAATCCAGGCGCGCTGGGCCTTCAGCAAACTGTCGTGGCCGTTGGCCTGCTCGGGAAAGCTCTCGGCGGCGAAGGCGTCCGCCGCATTCATCGCATCGACCACCAGCGGCCAGGCGGCGTTGAGCGCCCGGTCGGCGCGCTGCCAGTCCTGATAGGCGCACCAGTTCATGCCCTGTTGAGGCAGATTGCCCGCATCATCGCAATCCCAGTCCTGGGCGGCGGCGGGCACGGCCAGGGCGACAAGCGCGACGACCGCAAGAGCCTTCGGCGTTTTCATCACGATGAGGCCTCGAACTCCGGATCGACGGGGATCTGCAGCGCGTTGGCCAGATGATTGGTCCGGCCGGCCAGCGCGATGATCGAGACCAGTTCGGAATGCTGCGCCTCGGTCATGCCCTTGCCGCGCGCGGCGGCCGTATGAGAGTGCACGCAATAGGCGCACGCGTTGGCGGTCGACACGGCGATGTAGATCATCTCGCGCGTCAGCGGGTCGAGCGCCCCGGGGCCGCCCATCACCTGCTTGACCTCCTCCCATGTCCGCCTGAGCTGCGCGGGATCGTGCGCCAGCGCGCGCCAGAAATTGTTGATGAAGTCGGTGCCGCGCGTCGCGCGGATGTCGTCGAAGACGGCCAGCACCTCGGCGCCGGCCATCTCGTCGGTGATCAGCGGTACGGTCGCCATCAGGCCATCGCGAAGATGCGTGCGGGCCCGCCGGTGCCGCCGCGTGTCTTCGGCGCGCCGACGATCAGCGTCGCGCCGGCGACCGGCACCTGGGTCAGCCCGGCGATGGCCTCGATGCCATAGCGGCCGGACGGCAGCCAGGAATAGTGCACGGCGAAATCGGGCGAGGGGCCGTGGTCGAGCGACAGCGTGTCGACGGCGATCGCCACAGCGCCGGTCTCCTCCATCAGCATGTCCGTGGCTTCCACGTGAAAGCCCGGGAAATGCAGCGTGCCGTCCGCGTCGGCGCCCCTGAACGCGTCCGAGCCGGTCTTGGCGTCCCAGGCCGAATGCATCGCGACGCATGCGCCGTCCGGGATCGGGCCGTTGGCGTCGATCCAGGCCGTAATGTCGTCGGGCGTGACCTGGGCGTCGGGATTGTCGGCCGCGCGCTCGTGGATGTGGATCACGCACAGCGGGCAGACCAGGTTTTCGACCGGGATCTCGGCAACCGACTGGCCGTCCTCGGAGAAGTGCAGCGGCGCGTCGATATGCGTGCCGGTGTGCTCGTTGATCGTCAGATTGTAGAGGTTGTAGCCGTCCGAGCCGATATCGAAGGCCTTGTCGTAGGCGATCCCCGGCGTTCCGCCGAAGGTGGGAAAGTCCTCGCTGAGTTCATGGGTCATGTCGGTCACGCTGGTCGCCTCGTGCGCCAGCACGGGCCGCGCGGCCGTCGCAGCAAACGTCGCGGCCGCCCCGGCGCCGGCCGTGGTCCTGAAGAAGTTGCGCCTCGAAAGCATGCGGTCCTTGACCGCGTTGATCACACAGGCATCGCACATGATCGTTCTCCCTTGTTCTGTCCCCGGTTGCTAGAGACTCCCCATCACCATCTTCCTGAAGCCGTAGATTTCATGGTTTCCGCCGATATGGATGAGCGTGACATTGCGGCTCTGGCCCGGTTCGAAGCGGACCGCCGTGCCGGCCGGTATGTCCAGCCGGAAGCCGCGCGCGGCCTCCCGGTCGAAGTCGAGCGCCGGATTGGTCTCGTGGAAATGATAGTGCGAGCCGACCTGCACCGGACGGTCGCCGGTGTTGGCGACGGTCAGCGTGATCGTCTGCTGGCCGGCATTGAGCTCGATCTCGGTGTCGGGCGTGATGATCTCGCCGGGGATCATGATCCGCTCTCCCGTTTGCGTGCCGCCTCGATCTCCGCTTCCAGCCGCGCCGCCGAACGGTCGAAGCGGGCTTCGAGCCGTGGTTCGAGGCCGCGGCAGACATCGACGACCTTGCGCGCCCATAGAAGGTAGCCGGCGTTGCCCCCGGCGTCGAACGCTTCGTGCGGCAGGTCGAGCAGTTCCTCGACGTTCGAGGTCTTGTCGGCTAGCTTTAGCCGCTTGACCCGGTCGCCCGCATCACGCGTGTGGTCGACCTGGCGCTGCCGCCGCGCATCGCCCCTCAGGTCCGCCGGATCGGTGACGTCCATGACCAGATCGGCGATCTCGTCGCCGAACCGCTCGCGCAGGATGGGTTCGCGCACGCCGGTGTCCTCGACCGTGTCGTGCAGCCACGCCGCGGCGACGAGTACGGGATCGAACGGTTCGAGCATCGCGCACATGGCGGCGACCTCCGCGAGATGGACCAGATACGGGTCGCCCCTGTCTGCGCGGGTCTGGGTACCGTGGGCATGGGCCGCGAAGAGCGCCGCCTCGCTGATCAGCCGGGCATTGGCGTTCGGATCGGCTGACGGGGCGATCATCGGGTCACCTGATCGGCTCGTGCACGGTCACCAGCTTGGTGCCGTCGGGAAAGGTCGCCTCGACCTGGATGTCGTGGATCATTTCGGGCACGCCCTCCATGACCTGTTCGCGGGTGATCACATGGGCGCCTGCGTCCATAAGGTCGGCGACGGTTCGGCCGTCGCGGGCGCCCTCGACGACGAACTCGGTGATCAGCGCGATCGCTTCGGGATGATTGAGTTTCACGCCGCGCGCCAGCCGCTTGCGCGCCACCTCGGCAGCCATCGCCACCAGAAGCTTGTCCTTTTCGCGCGGCGTCAGTTGCATGCGCTTCCCCGATCGTTGTTTTCACCCATGCTAGAACCGAAAATCGCGCCGGGGAAGGCTGCAAAGCGATGCGGCACTGCTCAAATTTTGGGCGTCATGTGGCGTGCGTTTGGTCAGCCGCCAAGCCAGTCCGCCAGCGAGGCATCGCGCACTTCGCCGAGCAGCGTGGCCATGCCCTCGGCCTGGTAGCGGGCCGTCGCCTCGCCCTTTTCCGCGCTCGCCCGGCCCGCTTCGCCGACCACGCCCTCGGGATTGAGATCGCCGGCGATCCAGGCCCAGGCGTGGGTGCCCTGCGGCGCGATGTGGCCGAACTTGGCCCGCGCGTCGACGGTGGTCGATGGGAAGTCCATGACCCGCTTGAGGTCGACCGTCTCGGGGCGGAAATGCAGCATCAGCGAGGTCTCGACATCGCCGCCATGGATGCCGAACTGGTGTTCGGTGTCCGAATAGAGCCCCTCGGGCAGGCCGAAGCGCATCCAGCTCGTCTTGACCGCCAGCATGTCGTGGCGCACGCGCATCTCGCGGGCGACGATGCCCATGATCTCCTCGTTGCCGCCGTGCGAGTTGAGCAAGACCAGCTTGCGGATGCCGGCGCGGGCGACCGAATCGCCAAGGTCACTCCAATGGTCGATCAGCGTGGTGGCGCCGACCGTCAGCGTACCCGGAACGCGGATATGCTCGTTGGACTTGCCGACGCACTGGATCGGCAGGAAGCGCACGTCGAGATCGCCGGGCAGCAGCGGGAACAGCGTTTCCAGCATGCCTTCCATGATCGCATAGTCGGTGGCGACGGGCAGGTGCGGCCCATGCTGCTCGGTCGCCGCGACCGGCAGCACGGCGATGGTCGCCTCGGGATCGAGGTTCTCGAACTGCCGGGCGGTGAAGTCGCCCCACCAACGCGGACGGGTCATGACGCATCTCCGGCCGGCGCGGCCGCGATCGCCTCGATCTCGACGGTGAATGCCTCGCGCGCAAAGCCCGAAACGATCATCAGCGTCGAGGCCGGCGGGCTTTCGCCGAACAGCTCGTCGCGCACCATCATGTAGGGCGCCAGATGCTCGCGGCCGGTGACGAACGCGTTGATGCGCACGATGTGGTCAAGGCCCATGCCCGCTTCACGGAGGATCGCGTCGATGTTGGCGAAGCAAAGCCGCGTCTGCGCCTCGGTGCCGGCGGGGATGTCGGCGTCCGGCGCGATGCCGAGCTGGCCCGAGCAGAACAGCAGGCGCGCGCCGGGCGGCACCTCGACGGCATGGCTGTAGCGGGCAAAGGGCGGGTGGATGGTCGCGGGCGTGTGATGAACGAGCATGGGATATCCGATCTGGGTCGCGTGCGATCATGCAAAAGCCGGACCGGTTGGCAAGCCGGCGCGGGCAACCGTCGTCGTGGCCGCCTAATGGCACGTCGCTTGCATCACGGACCGTATCGGTCAACCATGAGGCCGGCGGCAACCGGCCGGCGAAACTGACGAGGTGTCATCGATGAAACGCATCCTTCTGGCTTCCACCATGATGGTCCTTCCCGCCGCCGGCGCGCACGCCGAACCGTTCATCTTCGGCACCAACTGGCTGGCGCAGCCCGAGCATGGCGGCTTCTACCAGTCCGTCGCCGACGGCACCTACGAGGCATGCGGGCTCGAGGTGGAAATCCAGCAGGGTGGCCCGCAGGTCAACAACCGGGCGCTGATGCTGGCCGGGCGGATCGACGCGCACATGGGCGGCAATCTGCTCGAGGCGTTCTCGGCGGTCGAGCAGGACATTCCGGTCGTCGTCGTCGCCGCCTCGTTCCAGAAGGAGCCGCAGGTCCTGATGACCCACCCCGACCAGGGGCTCGACACGTGGGAGAGCCTGAAGGAGGCCGAGGAGTTCATTCTCGGCGACCAGGGCTTCCAGAGCTATTATCAGTGGATGATCACCGAGTTCGGCTTCGACGCCTCCAAGCGCGTGCCCTACACGTTCAACCCCGCGCCGTTCATCGCCAATCCGCGTTCGGTGCAGCAGGGCTACATCACTTCCGAGCCGTTCGCGGTCGAGCGCGAGGGCGGCTTCGTGCCGAACCTGTTCCTCGTCGCCGACTACGGTTTCGACACCTATTCGACGACGATCGAGGTGATGCAGGAGACGATCGACGAGCGGCCCGAGGCGGTCAAATGCTTCGTGGAGGGCTCGATCCTTGGCTGGTACAACTACCTCTATGGCGACAACAGCGCCGCCAACGAGCTGATCCAGGCCGACAATCCCGACATGACCGACGAGCAGATCGCCTTTTCGATCAACAAGCTCAAGGAGTATGGCATCGTCGATTCCGGCGACACCGAGGAACTGGGCATTGGCGCGATGACGGCCGAGCGGATCCAGAGCTTCTATGACAAGATGGTCGCCGCCGGTGTCGCCTCCGATGGGCTCGACATCTCCAAGGCCTACACGCTCGACTATGTGAACCAGGGGTTGGGGCTTGACCTCAAGCAATAGTGACAGGGGCGGCGCGCGGTGAGCGCGGCCCTTCCTGAGACGCAACGGACCGGCGCGCCGCAACTGGTGCTGCGCGCGGTCGGCAAGACTTTCGGCAACGATGTCGTCGCGCTGCGCGACGTCGACATGACGATCAGGCAGGGCGACTTCCTGTCGCTGCTGGGACCGTCGGGCTGCGGCAAGTCGACCGCGCTCAGGCTGATCGCGGGGCTTTCGACGCCCAGTTCCGGGCTGATCGACTGGCGCGGGCCGCCGATGGGCAAGACCGACATAGGCTTCGTCTTCCAGGAGCCGACGCTGATGCCGTGGGCGAGCGTGTTCGACAACGTCTGGCTGCCGCTGAGGCTGCAGGGCGTTGCGCGCGATGCCGCGCGCGAGCGGATCGCCGCCGTGCTCGAGCAGGTGCACCTGACCGGGTTCGAGGACGCGGTGCCGCGCGAACTGTCGGGCGGCATGAAGATGCGCACCTCGATCGCCCGGGCGCTTGTAACGCGGCCGCGCGTCCTGCTTATGGACGAGCCGTTCGCCGCGCTCGACGAGATCACCCGGTCCAGGCTCAACAACGACCTGCTCGAACTGTGGGAAGCGGAGCGCTTCACGGTCATCTTCGTGACCCATTCTGTGTTCGAGAGCGTGTTCCTGTCCAACCGGCTGATCGTGATGTCGGCCAAGCCGGGCCAGGTGTTCGACGAGATGGAGGTCGATGCGCCCTATCCGCGCGACGAGGCGTTCCGCACGTCCGATCGCTACACCCACCTGATCCGCAAGGCCTCGGCCATGCTGCGGGCGGCGATGGGCGTTCAGGCCGGGGAGGGCGCCGATGTCCACCATTGAAGCGGGGGCGGGACGCAGGCCGGCGCCGCTCGAACAGGCCGATGCCGAGGAACTGGCGCGGCAGCGGCAGCGGCGCTTCGAGCGGATCGGCCGCTGGGCGCTGCCCTTGCTGATCATGGTCACGGCGATCTGGCTGTGGGACCGGATCTGCGTGTGGAACGACATTCCGCACTTCATCCTGCCACGGCCGGGCGTCGTGCTGCAGACGCTCGTCGCCGACGCGCCGCTCCTGTTCTCCTCGCTGTGGGTGACGCTGAAGATCACCTTCCTGTCGCTGCTGCTGGCGGTCCTCGGCGGGGTGGGGCTGGCGGTGCTGTTCACCCAGTCCAAATGGGTCGAGATGAGCTTTTTTCCGTTCGCGGTGATCCTGCAGGTCACGCCGATCGTCGCGATCTTCCCGCTGATCAACATCTATGTGGAGAACCAGACGGCCAAGCTGCTGCTGTGCGCCTGGATCGTCGCCTTCTTTCCGATCCTGTCGAACACCACGCTCGGGCTAAACTCGGTCGACCGCAACCTGCTCGACCTGTTCAAGCTGAACGGCGCGAGCCGCTGGCAGACGCTGTGGCACCTGCGGCTGCCGGCCTCGATGCCCTATTTCCTGGGCGGGCTGAAGATCGCCGGCGGGCTGGCGCTCATCGGCGCGGTCGTCGCCGAGTTCGTGGCCGGTTCGGCTGGCCAGTCGACCGGGCTCGCAAGCCGCATCATCGAGGCCGGCTACCGGCTGAACGCGCCGCGCCTGTTCGCCGCGCTGATCCTGATCTCGTTCACCGGCATCGTGATCTTCCTGGCGCTGAGCTGGCTCTCGAACCGCATCCTGCGCCGCTGGCACGAAAGCGCGCTCGTCGGGGAGCAGTAGGTGAGGGCACCGCTCGACACGCCGGCCTCCGGCTTCACGCTGACCCGTGCGCGCCTGCATGCATCGTGGCTGGCCGGGACGCGCGCGCGGCACGATGCGGACGGTTTCGGGCTCTACGATGTCGAGGTATCGGGCGGGCGCATCGCCGCCATCCGCCCTGCGGCTGCCGATGACGGGCGCGCCGGAGACGATCTGCGCGGGCGGATCGTCACGCCCTGCTTCATCGACTGTCACACGCATCTGGACAAGGGCCATATCTGGCCGCGCCGGCCTAACCCCGACGGCACGTTCGCGGGGGCGCTCGAAGCCGTCGAGACCGATCGTGCCGCCAACTGGTCCGCCAGGGACGTCGAGGCGCGCATGGAGTTCGCGCTTCGATGCGCCTACGCGCACGGCACGCGCGCGATCCGCACGCACCTCGATTCGATCGCGCCGCAGGAGACGATTTCCTGGCCGGTGTTCGAAGCCATTCGGGAGCGCTGGGCCGGCCGGATCGACCTGCAGGGCGTCTGCCTTGTCGGCATCGAGGCGGTGCGCGATGAAGCCTGGTTCGCAACGCTGGTCGAGCGCGTCGCCGGGGCGGGAGGCGTGCTGGGGGCGGTGACCTACATGATGCCCGATCTCGACGATCTGCTCGACCGGATGTTCGGCGCCGCGATCGAGCACGGCCTCGCGCTCGATTTCCACGCCGACGAGACCGACGATGTGAACGCGCGCTCGCTGCGTCATATCGCCGAGGCGGCGGACCGGCATGATTTCGGCGGCCCGATCCTCGTCGGCCATTGCTGCTCCCTGGCCCGGCAGCCCGACGCCGAGGTTTTGGCGACGCTCGACACGGTGGCGGCCCGGAACATCTCGGTCGTCTCGCTGCCCCTGTGCAATCTCTACCTGCAGGATCGTCGCACCGACGCGACCACGCCGCGCTGGCGCGGGGTGACGCTGCTGCACGAGATGGCCGCGCGCGGCATCAATGTCGCGGTCGCCTCCGACAACACGCGCGATCCGTTCTACGCCTATGGCGATCTCGACATGCTGGAGGTCTACCGGATGGCGACGCGCATCTGCCATTTCGACCATCCGGTCGGCGACTGGCCGAAGACGGTCTTCGCCAACCCCGCCGCCGCGATGGGGCTCGAGGCCGGCGGCGGCCCGCTCGCGGTCGGCCAGCGGGCCGATCTGATCGTCTTCGAGGGCCGGTCGTGGACCGAACTCCTGTCGCGGCCCGAGGCGAACCGGATCGTTATCCGCGACGGCGCATTGATCGAGCGGACGGTTCCCGCCTACGAAGAACTCGACCACCTGATGGAGTGAGCCATGGGCAATCTGGACGCGCTGCGCGCGGCGATCGACGGCATCAAGACCGAGGACAACGAGAAGATCGTCCAGCAGAAGAGCCGCGACTTCTACTGGTATTCGCCCGTGCTCAAGGAACGGCTCGATCACGTCACCGGCGATCTGATCGTCTCGCCGAAGAACGAGGACGAACTGATCCGCGTCCTGAAGGCCTGTTACGCCCATGACGTCCCGGTGACCCCGCGCGGCACGGGCACCGGCAATTACGGCCAGGCGATGCCGCTATCGGGCGGCGTCGTGCTGTCGCTGGCGGACATGAACGATATTCGCCAGATCGCGCCGGGGCGCGTCGTGTGCGGGCCAGGCGTCATCTGCGCCGACCTCGACAAGGCGGCGAAAGCCGATTCCAATCAGGAGCTTCGGATGCATCCCTCGACCGCGCACACGGCGACGATCGGCGGCTTCATCGCCGGTGGATCGGGCGGGGTCGGCTCGATCCGATGGGGCGGCCTGCGCGACTGGGGCAACGTGATCCGGCTGCGCGTGGTGACGATGGAGGCCGAACCGCGGGTGCTCGAACTGACCGGGCAGGACCTGCACAAGGTCACGCATGCCTACGGCACCAACGGCATCATCACCGAGGTCGAGATGCCGCTGACGACGGCCTATGACTGGGTCGACGTGATCGTCGCCTTCGACGACTTCATGGAGGCCGCGCATTTTGGCAACGAACTCGGCCGGCAGGACGGCATCCTGCTCAAGCTCAACGCCGTCGTCGCCGCGCCGGCCCCGTACGACTATTTCAAGCGCCACCGCAAGTTCCTGCGCGAGGGCGAGAACACGGTGCTCGTCATGGTCGCGCCGCAGTCGCTCGACGCCTTCCTGGCCTTCGCCGCCGACCATGGCGGGCGCATCGCGTTCAACCAGTCCGAACTGGGCGCCGACGACCTCAAGGGCCTGCCGCCGGCGTTCGAACTTTCCTGGAACCACACCACGCTGCGCGGCCTGCGCGTCGATCCGGCGATCACCTATCTGCAGGTGCTCTACCCGTTCCCGAACCAGCTTGCCCTGATCGAGGAACTGCACACGCGGTTCGAAGGCGAGGTGATCGACCATCTCGAGTTCGTGCGTTTCGACGGCGACGTGACCTGCTTCGGCCTGCCCATGGTACGCTTTTCGACCGAGGAACGGCTCGAGGAGATCATGGATATCTTCAACGCCACCGGCGCGCCGATCTTCAACCCGCACCGCTACACGCTCGAGGAGGGCGGCATGAAGCAGACCGACGCGGTGCAGCTTGCCTTCAAGCGCGAGGCCGATCCCAAGGGCCTGCTCAACCCGGGCAAGATGATCGCCTGGGACGACCCCGACTATGACTACGCGTCCGGTGGGGTCTGGCTGTTCAAGGGTCTGCAGAAGGCAAGCTGACGGGGACGGTCATGCGCATTCTGGTTCTTCACGCGCATCCGGTCGAGGAGAGCTTCGGCGGCGCGCTGCACAGGCTCGCCGTGGAGCGGCTCGCGGCGGCCGGGCACGAGGTCGACGATTGCGACCTCTACGCCGAGGATTTCGATCCGCGCCTGTCACCGCAGGAGCGGCGCGGCTATCACGAGATCGGTCCCAACATCGAGCCGGTGCGCCCTTACGTCGAGCGGCTGCGGGCGGCCGACGCGCTGGTGCTGTGCTATCCGGTCTGGAACTTCGGCTACCCGGCGATCCTGAAAGGGTTCTTCGACCGGGTGTTCCTGCCCGGCGTGTCCTTCACCATCGAGAACGGCCGGGTGGTGCCGTGCCTGCACAATATCGGCAAGGTCGCGGTGATCACCACCTATGGCGGCTCGCGCACGCGGGCGCTGCTCGCCGGCGATCCGCCGCGCAAGCTGGTCGAGCGGGTGCTGCGGCTGACGGTCAGGCCGGGCGCGTCGGTGCGCTATCTGGCGCAGTACGACATGAACCGGTCGACCCAGCGCATCCGCGAACGGTTCATGGACATGGTGGGGCGCGAGATGGACGCATTCTGATGCGCGTGCTGGTCATCTACTGCCATCCGGTGCCCGACAGCTTCTGCGCGGCGCTGCGGGACGCGGTGCTCGATGCGCTCGGCGAGGCGGGGCACGAAACGCGGCTTCTCGATCTCTACGCGATCGGCTTCGATCCGGTGATGGGCTGCGCCGAGCGGCGCGCCTACAATGAGCCCGGCAATCCGCACCCCATGCCCGAACAGGCCGAGCACCTCAAGTGGGCCGAGGCGATGGTGTTCGTCTATCCGACCTGGTGGTACGGGCTGCCAGCCATGCTCAAGGGTTGGCTCGACCGGGTCTGGACGCCCGAGATCACCTTCGACATCCCGACCGGGCCCGGTCCGATCCGGCCGAAGATGACCCATGTCCGCAAGCTCGGCATCGTGACCACCTGCGGGGCGCCGCGCTGGTGGACCCATGTCGTCGGCCATCCCGGCAGGCGGACGCTGGCGCGGGGCATGCGGGCCCTGTTCCACAAGCGCTGCAGAACGGTGTTCATGGCCCATTACCTGATGGACGTCTCGACGCTAGCCAGCCGCGCCGCCTTCCTTTCCCGCGTGCGGCGCAAGATGGCGGCGTTCTGAGCCCTCGCGCCCCGGGGCGGTCAAGCCGGGTTCGGTGTCGCCCAACGGGCTGCGGCGGGCTTGAAAGATCGCGGCAGGCGGCGCACATCTGCGCGCAACGGACCGGAAGGATCATCTGATGGACATGGCCACCGACAAGACGCCCGTCACCGTGCTGACCGGCTATCTGGGCGCCGGCAAGACGACGCTGCTCAACCGCATCCTGACCGAGAACCACGGCAGGAAGTATGCCGTCATCGTCAACGAGTTCGGCGAGGTGGGCATCGACAACGATCTGATCGTCGATGCCGACGAGGAAGTGTTCGAGATGAACAATGGGTGCATCTGCTGCACGGTGCGGGGCGATCTGATCCGCATCCTGTCGGGGCTGATGAAGCGGGCAGGGCAGTTCGACGGCATCATCGTCGAGACGACCGGCCTGGCGGACCCGGCGCCGGTGGCGCAGACCTTCTTCGTCGACGAGGACATCGCCGCGCGCACCCGGCTCGATGCGATCGTCACGGTCGCCGATGCAAGGCACCTGACGGACGAACTCGGTCGGGCGCCCGAGGCGCAGGAACAGATCGCGTTCGGCGACATCGTGCTGGTCAACAAGACCGATCTGGTAAGCGAGGACGATCTGGCCGCCGTCGAGGCGCGCGTCCGCCGGATCAATCCGACCGCGCAGATCGTGCGCACGCAGCGCGCCGACGTGCCGCTGGAGACGATCCTGGGCCGGCATGCCTTCGATCTCGACCGCATTCTCGAGAACGCGCCGGACTTTCTGGGCCAAGAGAACGACCATCACGACCATGATCATCACGGACGCGATCATCACCACCACCATCACGACGTGAACCGGCACGACGAGCATGTGTCGTCCTTCTCGCTGGTCTCCGAGGAACCGCTCGATCCCGAAAAGTTCTTCCCCTGGGTGCAGACGATCACGCAGGAATTCGGCATCGATCTTCTGCGCATGAAGGGCATCGTCGCCTTTCCGGACGATCCCAAGCGTTATGTCGCGCAGGCCGTCCACATGATGCTGGAGGGCGATCACAGCCGGCCGTGGCGCGAGGACGAGCCGCGCGTCAGCCGCATGGTGTTCATCGGCCGCAACCTGCCGCGCGAGATCATCGAGGACGGGTTCCTCAAGTGCCGGGCCAAACAGCCGGCGCACGCATGAATCTGACGCTGAAAGCACTGGAAGTCGGCGTGCCGCTGACCGGCGGCGGCTTTGCCGGCAACGCCTATGCGGTCGCCGATGGCGACGGGCATGTGCATGTGTGCGGCTTCGACGGCGCCGTCAGCCATCGCAAGCTGCACGAGGGCGCCGTGCTGGCCGTCGCCACGGACCAGAAGACAGGCACGATCGTCACCGCGGGCGACGACGGCAAGGCGATCCGCGTGCGCCCCGAGGGCGAGCCCGAGGTGCTGCACGCCGGGCGCAAATGGGTCGACACGGTCGCCGCTTCGTCGCGCGGGCACGTGGCGTGGTCGGCTGGCAAGACGATCTTCCTTCTGCCGAAGGGCGCCGATACGCCGGTCGAGGCGACCGCGCCGTCCTCGATCGCCGATCTTTCCTTTTCGCCCGACGGCAAATGGCTGGGCGCGGCCGTCTATGGCGGGGCGTTCCTGATCCGGCTGTCCAGACCGTCCGAAACCACCATGCTCAACTGGCAGGGCGCGCACAATGCGATCGGCTTTTCGCCGGACGGGCGCTTCTGCGTCACCTCGATGCTGGAAAACGCGCTGCATGTGTGGCGGATCGACAAGCCCGAGGAAAAGCATGGCCGGATGGGCGGCTATCCGGCCAAGCCGGTCTCGTTCGACTGGACCGCGGACGGCCGCTATCTTGCGACCGCCGGCGCCGACGTTCTGGTGCTGTGGCCCTTCTTCGGCGCGGACGGGCCGATCGGCCAGCAGGCCGGCGTGTTCGCGCCCGAGCAGAGCCTCTTGTCGCGCACGGTCGCTTCGCGGCCCAATTCGCAGCAGATCGCGATCGGCTATGTGGACGGCTCGGTGGCCCTGTTCGACCGCAAGAGCCAGCAGTTCGTGCCCGTCGCCGACGAGCATGAGGCCGGCGCGGTCAACGCGCTCAGCTTTTCGGCCGACGGCGGCCGGCTCGGCTTCACCCGCGAACGCGGCGTGGCGGGCCTTGCGGAACTGGGGAAGGGGTAGCGCTGGTCCTTCTCCCCGCTTGCGGGGAGAAGGTGCCCGAGCAAAGCGAGGGCGGATGAGGGGGCGGCGATTTTGTCGACGCAGCCACCGCCCCTCACCCAACTGCGGCTAACATGCGCTAACGCGCATGAAGCCTCGTATCCCTCTCCCCGCGCGCGGGGAGAGGGATACGAGGCTTCAGATCCGACCTTCCTCCACGGCAAAGCACTTGGCTTCGCCGGTCGGCGTCGGGACGGGCTGGGGGACTTCGTTCGGGCAGCGCTCGAACCGGTAGGGGCAGCGCGGGTGGAAGGTGCAGCCCGATGGCGGCGAGATCGGGTTGGGGATCTCGCCCTTGACCGCCTCGTGCTTCTTGCCGGTCATCTCAAGGTCCGGCACCGCTTCGAGCAGCATGCGCGTATAGGGATGGCGCGGATTGCGGAACAGCTCCTTGCCGTCGGCGGTCTCGACCAGCGCGCCCAGATAGAGAACGCCGATCCGGTTGGCCATGTGGCGGACGACCGACAGGTCGTGGCTGATGAACAGGTAGGTCAGGCCCAACTCGTCCTGCAGGTCGCGCATCAGGTTGAGGATCTGCGCCTGCACAGAGACGTCGAGCGCCGAGGTCGGCTCGTCGCAGACGATGAATTCGGGGTTGGACGACAGGGCGCGCGCGATGGCGATGCGCTGGCGCTGGCCGCCGGAGAATTCGTGCGGATATTTGCTCGCGTCCGAGGCGCCGAGACCGACCAGATCGAGCAGTTCGTCGACGCGCCTGTCGATGCCGGCGCTGCTGTCGAACGTGCCGAACGCCTTCATCGGCTCGGCGATCACGTCGCGCACGCGCCAGCGCGGGTTCAGGCTCGCATAGGGGCTCTGGAAGATCATCTGGAAGCGCGAGCGGAGCGACCCCATGACGGCCCGCGAGGACAGGTCCATCTGCGTGCCGTCGAAGAAGATGCGGCCGCTCGATGCGGCCAGCAGGCCGACCACCATCTTGGCGATGGTCGACTTGCCCGAGCCGCTCTCGCCGACCAGCGCGAAGGTCTCGCCGCGCCGGATCTCGAAGCTCACATCGTCGACCGCGCGCAGGAACTGGCGCTCCTGACGCTCGATGACGCGGTTGAGCCAGGGCATCGACACGTCGAACGTGCGGGTCAGGTTTTCGACCTTGACGAGGACGTCGCTCATTCGGCGGCCTTTATGCTGGGTTCGTCGTAGAGCCAGCATGCCACCTGCCGGGTGCCATGGGGCATCGGGTCGGGCCGTTCCACATAGCAGCGGTCGAAGACCTTCGGGCAGCGCGGGTTGAACGGGCAGCCGGGCGGAATGTCGGTCAGACGCGGCATGGCGCCGGGGATCTGCACGAGCCGGTCCTCTTCCTGGGCGAGCGTCGGGATCGAGCCCATCAGGCCGGACGTATAGGGGTGCAGCGCGTCCTTGATGACGTCGCGCACCGGACCGATCTCGGCGATCCGGCCGGCATACATGACCGCCACGCGATCGGCGGTCTCGGCGATCACGCCCATGTCGTGGGTGATCAGCATGACCGAGGCGCCGCGTTCGGCGCACAGCCGCTTGAGCACGTCGATGATCTGCGCCTGAACCGACACGTCGAGCGCGGTGGTCGGTTCGTCGGCGATGACCAGTTCGGGCTCGGCGGCAAGGGCGAGCGCGATGACCACGCGCTGGCGCATGCCGCCGGAGAACTGGTGCGGATAGTCGTCGATGCGGCGGCTGGCGGCGGGAATGCCGACATCGTCGAGCAGGCCGATGGCGCGCTGTCGCGCCTCCTTGGCCGAAACGTGCAGATGCGTCTGGATCGTCTCGACGAGCTGTTCGGCGATCGTGAAGAGCGGGTTGAGCGAGGTCAGCGGGTCCTGAAACACCATGGCGATCCGGCGGCCGCGCACGGTGCGCATCTGGTCCATCGACAGATTGTCGATGCGCTGGCCCTCGAGCCGGATCTCGCCGCCGGCGATGCGGCCGGGCGGCTCGATCAGGCCGATGATGGCCGAACCGGTCATCGACTTGCCGGCGCCCGATTCACCGACCACGCCCAGCACCTCGCCGCGCCTGATGTCGAACGAGATGCCGTCGAGCGCGGTCAGCAGCCCGCCGCGGGTCGGAAACTGCACGACGAGATCGCGCACGGAGAGCAGTACGTCGTCCATGGCGGTCACCTCAGCTTCGGATTGAGCGCGTCGCGCAGCCAGTCGCCGAGCAGGTTCACGGACAGCGCAAGGGCGAGCAGCGTCAGCGCCGGGAAGAACAGGATCCACCATTCGCCGGAGAACAGGAATTCCTGGCCGATGCGGATCAGCGTGCCGAGCGAGGGCTGGGTGGGCGGCGCGCCGACGCCAAGGAACGACAGCGTCGCCTCGGCGATGATCGCCAGCGCCAGCGAGATCGTGGCGATGACCAGCACCGGCGACAGCGTGTTGGGCAGGATGTGCTGGACCATGATGGCGAGCGGCGACCGGCCGATCAGCCGCGCCGCCTGGACGTATTCCTTGCTCTTTTCGACCAGCGTCGCGCCGCGCACGACGCGCGCGAACTGCACCCATTCGGACAGGCCGATGGCGAAGATCAGCACCCAGATGGCGACCTCGTCACGCCGGTCGGGCGGGGTGATGCCCTTGGCGATGCCGAAGATCAAAAGTGCGACCAGGATCGCCGGGAAGGTGAGCTGCACGTCGGCGATGCGCATGATGATCGTGTCGGTGCGCCCGCCGACATAGCCCGAAAGAAGGCCCAGCGTGACGCCGAGCACCATGGCGAAGATGACCGCCGAAAAGCCGACGAACAGCGAGATGCGCATGCCGTAGAGGATGGTCGCGAACACGTCGCGGCCCTGGTCGTCCGTGCCCAGGATGAAGGTCTCGCCGGTGAACTGGTTGGGCTGCATGGGTTCGGAGAAGCCGTTCATCAGGTTCAGCGACGCCGGATCGAACGGGTTCTGGCTGGTGATGAACGGCGCGAACACGGCGCTGCCGATCAGCAGCACGACGACGAAGGCGGCGACCATGGCGACCGGCGACTTGCGGAACCGGTAGGCGAGGTCGGAATCGAGGGCGCGGCCGATGGCGTTCATGTCAGTGGCCTCCGCCGCGGCTGGCCGAAAGGCGCGGATCGATGGCGAAATAGAGAAGGTCGACCACCAGGTTGATGACGACGAACATCACCGAGATCAGCATCAGGTAGGAGGCCATGACGGGGATATCGACGAACTGGATCGAGTTGATGAACAAAAGGCCGACGCCGGGCCACTGGAACACGGTCTCGGTGATGATCGCGAAGGCGATGATCGAGCCGAGCTGCAGGCCGGTGATGGTGATGACGGGCACCAGCGTGTTCTTCAGCGCATGGCGGAAATAGACCGAGCGCTGGCCGAGCCCGCGCGCGCGGGCGAACTTGACATAGTCCGATCGCAGCACCTCGAGCATTTCGGCGCGGACGAGGCGCATGATCAGCGTCATCTGATAAAGGCCCAGCGTGATCGCCGGCAGGATGATCGCCTTGAGGCCGGATTCGGTCAGGAGCCCGGTCGTCCACCAGCCGATCCGGACGGTCTCCCCCCGTCCGAAACTCGGCAGCCAGCCGAGTTCGACGGCAAAGACGTAGATCAGCAATATGCCGATCAGGAAGGTCGGCAGCGACACGCCGATCAGCGACGATGTCATGATGAAGTTCGACAGCCAGCCATCGCGCCGGATCGCCGTGTAGACGCCGAGCGTGACGCCGATGAGGATGGCCAGGAGCGCGGAGACGGCGGCGAGTTCGAGCGTCGCGGGCGCGCGTTCCACGAGGATGTCGGCGACCGGCCGGCCCTGGCGGTAGGAGACGCCGAGATTGCCCTGCACGACGCCCTGCAGGAAGTTGAAATACTGGACCGGGAAGGGCTGATCGAGGCCGAGTTCCGAGCGCAGGCGCTCGATGTCCTCGATCGTGCGTTCCTGCCCGAGCAGATTGTCGATCGGATCGCCGACGAACCGGAACAGGGAGAAGGCGACGAGCCCGACGATCAGCAGAACGACGATCGATTGCAGGACCCGTCTGATGATGAATGCGAGCATGGGGTTTATCGATCCGTCTGTCCGGCGCCATTCCGGCTTCCGCTACGCGGCCCGGGAATGAAGACAAGGGGACGCCGCCCCGGAATGACGGCCCTGGTCCGTCCGTCGTGCGCGGGTGCGAACGTCACTCGACGGTCACCCAGCGCAGGATGAAGAAATTGTCCGGCCGCTGGGTCAGTTCGATGCCGTCGCGCACGCCCCACAACAGCGGCTGAACGTAAAGCGGCACATAGGCCATCTCGTCCTGCAGGATCTGCGCGACTTCGTCGATCATCGCCTGGCGCGCCGCGTCGTCGATTTCCGACTGGATCATCGGCAGCAGCGCGTCAACACGGTCGCTGGAGAAATCCCCGAAGTTCCAGCTTCCAAGCCGCTTTTCCTCATCCGGCGTGGCGGCAAGGAAGCGGATCGGGTGCTCGTGGTCGAACGTGCCGGGCGACCACCCCAGAAGGTACATGTCGAAATTGTCCTCGCGCAGCTCCGGCCAGTAGTTGCGCACCGGCATGGCGTCGAGTTCGGCCTCGATGCCGACCTGGGCGAGCATGGAGACGATCGCCTGGCAGACCGATTCATCGTTCAGATAGCGATCGTTGGTGCATTTGAGGCCGAACGAGAAACCGTCCTCGTAGCCGGCTTCGGCGAGCAGCGCTCGCGCGCGGTCCGGATCGAAGGCGGGGCGTTCGCCGAGGGCATCGACATAGCCGCGCATGGCCGGGCTGACAAGCTGGGAGGCCGGTTCGGCGGCGCCGCGCATGATCGTCTGCAGGATCGCATCGACGTTGATGGCGTGGGCCACCGCCTGGCGCACGCGCACGTCCCGGAACGGGTTCGGCGCGCCGGCATCGTCGGCGAATTTCAGCGCGTCCGCCTGATGGGCGAAGCCGAGCATGATCACGCGCGCCTCGATGCCCTGGATGACGGACACGCCGTCGCGCGCCTCGATGCGCTCGACGTCCTGGATCGGCACCGGGTTGATCATGTCGACCTCGCCGGTCAGCAGCGCGGCGACGGCGGTGGCCGAATTCTGCACGGGCGTGAACTCGGCCCGGGTGATGTTGTGTTCGGGCTCCCCCCACCAGTCCCCGAACGGTTCGAGTACGGTTCTGAGGCCCGGATCACGCTCGACGAGGCGGAAGGCGCCGGTGCCGTTGGCGTTCAGCGTGGCGAAGTTCTCGGCATCGCGGGCGGGCAGTTCGACGCCGTTCTCGGCGGCCCAGCCGCTGTCCATGATCATGAAATTGGCGATCGAGTCCGGGAAGATCGGGTTGGGCGCGCTGGTCATGAAGTCGATCGTGTAGTCGTCGACGACCCGTACCTCGGAGACCGGCGCGAACCACGAGGCGGTGTCGGCCGCCTCCGAGGAGGCGCGCTCGTAGGAGAACAGGACGTCCTCGGCGGTGAACTCGGCGCCGTTGTGGAAGGTGACGCCGCGGCGCAGGTTGAAGCGCCAGCCATCGCCGCCCAGCGGCTCCCAGCTCTCGGCGAGCGCCGGCTCGACGGCCATGTCCCTGTCGCGGCGGACGAGACCCTCATAGACGTTGTTCAGGAAGCCCAGCACCGGGGTCGAGTTGACCGCGTGCGGGTCCATCGTCTGCGGGTCGGTCTGCGCGGCCCAGCGGAACGTTTCGGCGTGCGCCACGCCGGCTGCCAGAAGCAGCGCCGTCCCGGCGATGAAGCTCTTGGTTTTCATGAGATTTCCCCTTTCGGTCGGGCCGGTTTCGGCATCGGCCGGGCGGGTCAGGGTAGGCCGGGGGCACAGGGCCCCCAAGCCTTTCGGTGTCACGTCGCGGTCACGCTTAGTTGAACTGCATGAACTTGAAGTGCGGCTGGTCTTCGGGCTGCACCGGGAAGACGATGTTCTCCTTCATGCCCCAGTTCAGCACCTGGTTGTGGACCGGCAGGTAGATGGTCTCGTCCTGCACGACCTCCCAGATTTCCGCGATGGTCTGGTTGCGCTTTTCCAGATCGACTTCGGAGGCCAGCGACTTGATCTTCTCGTCGAGCTCGGGGTTGGAATAGCGGGTGCCGTTCCACGAGCCGCGATCGTCGGTCGTCGTGTGGACCAGGAAGTTGAAGATGTACTCGCTGTCGAAGGTCGGAACGCCCCAGCCGAGCATGTAGAAGTCGGTCTCCTTGTTGGAGATCAGCGGGAAGTGGTTGGCCTTGGTCTGGGCCACCAGGTTCACGTCGATACCGATCTGGCCCATCATGCCGACCACGGCCTGGCAGATCGCCTCATCGTTGATGTAGCGGTCGTTCGGGCAGTGCATGGTCACCGTGAAGCCGTCACCGTAGCCGGCCTCTTCCATCAGCGCCTTGGCCGCCTCGACGTCGGTCTCCGGATACTGGTCCAGTTCCTCGGTCCAGCCATTGACGAAGGGCGGCATGATCACGCCGGTCGGCGCCGACTGGCCGCGCATGACGACCTGCTGGATGGCCTCGCGGTTGATCGCCATGTTCATGGCCTGGCGGACCTGCTTGCTGGCGAACGGGTTCTCGCCCTCGACCGTGTCGTTCTGAAGGTCCTCGTCGCCGACATTGATGCCGAAGAAGATGGTCCGGTTCTGGGCGGTCTTGTTGACGATCAGGCCTTCGGTGTCACCGACGCGGTCGAGGTCCTGAACCGGAACGTCCTGGATGAAGTCGACCTCGCCGGAGAGCAGGGCCGCCACGCGCGTGGCCGCGTTCTGGATGGGCGTATAGATGATCTCGGTGACCTCCATCGGGAAGTCGTCCATGCCCCAGTAGTCCGGGTTCTGCTCGAGCACCGTCTGCGTGTCCGGCTCGCGGCTGACCAGCCTGAACGGGCCGGTGCCGTTGGCGTTGCGGACCGCGTAGGTCTCTTCGCCGCCCTCGAAGTCCTGCGGCTTGGTGACGTCGTTGGCTTCGGCCCAGCCCTTGTCCATCATGAAGGTGTTGGTCAGATTGTTGGGCAGGAGCGGGTTCGGTCCGTCGGTGACGAATTCGACCGTGTAGTCGTCGACCGCGCGCACCTCGGAGATCGAGACGAGCAGTTCCTTCATGTCGGAATCGGGCATCTTCGCCCGGTTGATCGAGAAGACCACGTCCTCGGCGGTGAAGTCGGCGCCGTCGTGGAACGTGACGCCTTCGCGCAGCTCGAACACCCATACGTTCGGATCGTCTTCCTTGACGTACCATTCGGTCGCCAGGGCCGGGATCTGCTGGGCCGCCATGTCCGGCGAGATCAGCGGCTCGTAGATCTGGTGCGAAAGCGCGTGCGTGGGCCCTTCGTTCTGGGCGTGCGGGTCGAGCGTCAGCGAGTCGCCGGCGCGCGCCCAGCGCAGGGTCTCGGCGCTTGCCATGACGCTGGTTCCCGCGAGCAGTGCGGCCGTCAGCGTGGCGCCGATGAGTTTCGTTTTCACGTGCATGAAGTTCTCCCTGATTATGGTGCCCGCGTGAAGCGCGGACATGAGCCCAAAGTCTAGACAATGCGCTTCATGCAAATCCAGCGAAAAATCAGAAAGTTTGACCATACGGTCAACGAAGCGGCGCGGCCGGCCGCAGACGCGCGCGAACGGAATCGGCGCGCGCCCTGGCGGACGCGCGCGACCGGCTGCATGGGGTTGGCCGACAAGGCGTCAGTCGAGCGCCGTCAGGACCTTGGTCATGCGGTCGACGATCTGGTCGATATGGTCCTTGCCGATGATCAGCGGGGGCGAGAAGGCGATGATGTCGCCGGTCGTCCGGATCAGCAGATCGTGGTCGTGATAGGCGCTCAGGAACGCCGAGAAGGCCCGCTTGGTCGGCTGGCCGGCGATCGGCTCGAGTTCGACGGCGCCGATCAGGCCCAGATTGCGCGTGTCGATGACATGCGGCAGGTCGCGCAGCGAATGGATCGCGTCGGCCCAGTAGTCGGCGAGTTCGGCGCCGCGCGTCAGCAGACCCTCGTCGGCATAGGTGTCGAGCGTGCCGAGCGCGGCGGCGCACGCCAGCGGATGGGCCGAATAGGTGTAGCCGTGGAAGAACTCGATCATGTGGTCGGGACCGGTCATGAACGCGTCGTGGATCTTGTCGGAGGCAAAGACCGCGCCCATCGGCACCGTGCCGTTGGTCAGCCCCTTGGCTGTCGTCATCAGGTCCGGCGTGACGCCGAAGAAGTCGGCGCCGAAATTGGTGCCGAGACGCCCGTAGCCGGTGATCACCTCGTCGAAGATGAGCAGGATGCCGTGCTCGTCGCAGATCTCGCGCAGGCGTTTCAGATAGCCCTTGGGCGGCAGCAGCACGCCGGCCGAACCGGCAACCGGCTCGACGATCACCGCGGCGATGGTCGACGGATCGTGCAACTGGGCGATGCGCAGAAGGTCGTCGGCCAGTTCGATGCCGTGCTCGGGCTCGCCGCGCGTGAATGCGTTGCGGGACAGATCATGGGTGTGGCGCATATGGTCGACGCCGGTGAGCAGCGTGCCGAACATCTTGCGGTTGGCGACGATGCCGCCCACCGAGATGCCGCCGAAATTAACGCCGTGATAGCCGCGCTCGCGACCGATCAGGCGGAAGCGGCCGCCATCGCCCTTCGCCCGGTGATAGGCGAGCGCCATCTTCAGCGCGGTCTCGACCGACTCCGAACCGGAATTGGTGAAGAAGACATGGTCGAGGCCTTCGGGCGACAGGGCGGTCAGGCGCGAAGCGAGTTCGAACGCCTTGGGATGGGCCATCTGGAAGGCGGGCGCATAGTCGAGCGTCGCCGCCTGGGTCTGGATCGCCTCGACGATCTTCGGCCGGTTGTGACCCGCATTGACGCACCACAGGCCCGCGATGCCGTCGAGCACCTTGCGGCCGTCGTCGGTGACATAGTGCATGCCGTCGGCGCCGGTGATCATGCGCGGCGCGCGCTTGAACTGGCGGTTGGCCGTAAACGGCATCCAGTAGGCGGAAAGATCGTTCGGGCGTGAGACGGGTTTGTCGAGCATGGCTGGCCTCCGGAAAGCGTAAGGCGGCGCCGACCGCGCCCGCCGCCGGGCGATGGCGAACGCTAGGCCCGGCCAAAGGTCCGGTCAAGCCGGTTTTACCGAATGGTCAAAAAACCGCTTCGGCGGTCAATCCTCGTCGTCGTCGAGGATCCGGGCGGCGGCGCCGTCGAGATCGTCGTACTGGCCCGAATTCAGGCTCCAGATGAACGCGCCAAGGCCGAGCAGGCCGAGAAAGAGGGCGATCGGGATGAGCACGGACAGAAGCGTCATTATTCGGCGGCCTCCAGTCGTGCGGTGGCGGTCGGCATGGCCTGGCCGGCGGTCCGCGTATCGGGGGTCGGCGCGCCGCGCGTCAGCCGCATCGAGTTCATCACCACCACGATCGATGAGGCGGACATGGCGATCGCCGCGACAAGCGGCGTGACAAGGCCCGCCATGGCGATCGGCACCGCGATGACGTTGTAGAGCGCGGCGAGGGCGAAGTTCTGCCGGACCAGCGATTGCGCCCGAAGGGCGATGCCGCGCGCGGCGGTGACCGCCTCGAGGCTGTCGCGGGTGAAGACGAAATCGGCGGCGGTGCGGCCGACATCGGAGCCCGACGACGGCGCCATCGAGACATGGCCGGCCGCGAGCGCGGGCGCGTCGTTGATGCCGTCGCCGACGAACAGCACCTTGCGGCCGGCTTCGGCGAGCGCTGCGACATGGCCGATCTTGTCGGCGGGCGTCTGTTCGGCGTGCCATGTGTCGATTGCGAGGCCGCGCGCCAGCCGTTCGACCGGGCCCGGCGCGTCGCCCGAGAGCATCCGGGTTTCAAGGCCGGCGTCCTGCAGATCGGCGATCGTGGCGCGGGCGCCCGCACGGATGTCCTCGCCGAGCGTGACCGAGCGCACGGGCGCGTTCTCGATCGCGAAAGCCAGCCCTGCGTCGGCTTCGGACACCGCTGACGAATCGGCGATGGCGGCCACCCAGCTCATCCGGCCGAGGCGGGCGCGGCGGCCGTCGAAGATGCCCTCGACGCCCAGCCCGGGGGATTCCGTGACGTTCTCGCCCCGGCCGAGCGCACCGGTGCCGAGGTGGCGCATCAGCGCGCGCGAGGCTGGGTGCCCCGAGGAGGCGGCAAGCGCCCGGGCGATCGGGGTTTCCGTTTCGTCGTCGATGGCGCAGGCCGTCACGGTCGGCGTGCCGGTGGTCAGCGTGCCGGTCTTGTCGAAGACGACGGTGTCGGCCTCGGCCAGCCGCTCGAGCGCCGCGCCGTCCTTCATCAGAATGCCGTTTTCGAACAGCCGGCTCGCGCCGATCACGTGGACGACCGGCACGGCAAGGCCGAGCGCGCAGGGGCAGGTGATGATCAGCAGCGCGATGGCGATGTAGAGCGAGGTGTGCCAGTCGCCGCCGGTGATGACCATCCAGACGACAAACGCGATCGCGGCGAGCGAGTGGACGAAGGGCGCATAGAGCCGGGCGGCGCGGTCGGCGGCACGGACATAGGCGCCGCGACCGTTCTCGGCCGCTTCCATCATCGCGCGCACCTCGGCCAGGAACGAGCGGTCGGCGGCGTTGGTCACCTTGAGGTCGATCGCGCCGGTCAGGTTCATCGCGCCCGCCTCGAGCGCGACGCCGGTCCGGGCGGCGACCGGCATGCTCTCGCCGGTGACCAGCGACCGGTCGACATCGGAACGGCCGGCGATCACCGTGCCGTCGATCGGCACGCGCTCGCCCGCGAACACGCGCACGGTCATGCCCGGCTCGATCTCGTCGAGCGGCATGTAGCGGGTCTCGCCGCCATCGAGCGCGACGTTGGCGCCCTTGGCGGCGAGCCGCGAGAGCTGGACGACGGCGGTGCGCACCCGCTCGCGCATGCGCTGGTCGAGATAGCGGCCGATCAGCAGGAAGAACAGCAGCATGGTCGCCGCTTCGAAATAGGTCTTGGGTCCGCCGGTCATCGCCTCGAACAGGCTCATGCCGGTTGCCAGCATGATGGCCAGCGAGATCGGCACGTCCATATTGACGCGGCCGGCCGAAAGGGCGGTCCAGGCGGAGCGGAAGAACACCCGGCCCGCATAGGCGACGGCCGGAATGGCGATGAGCGCCGAGATCAGGTGGAACAGGTCCCGCGTCGCTCCGTCCGCGCCGGACCAGACCGAGACCGACAGCAGCATGATGTTGGCCGAGGCGAAGCCGGCGACGGCGAGCGACTTGAGCAGTTCGGAATCGGTCCGCTTGCGTTCGAGATCGTCGAGATCACCGAGATCGACCGGCTGGGCGGGAAAGCCGAGCGTCGACAGCGCCGTCGCCACTTCCACCGGGCCGGTCTCGTCGGGGTCCAGATGCACCGTGACGCGCTTCAGGGACAGGTTGACGCGGGCATGGCGCACGCCGTGCATCGGGCCGATCGTGCGCTCGATCGACGAGATGCACGCGCCGCAATGGATGTCGGGCACCGAGAAGACGTACTCGACCGTTCCGTCGTCGCGGGACCGGCCGGCGTGCAGCAGTTCCTCGGCGCGCGCGAAGTCATGGGCGGCTTTCGCGCTTTCGGCGCCGTCGGCGGCGATGTTTCCCCCGCAACAGGTCATCGGCCCTACCTGACGCTGAACCGCAGGGTGCGCGTCCAGACGTCGCCGCCGGCGCCGGTGACCGTGACGTCCGCGTTCCAGACGCCGGCGGTCAGTTCCGTCCGGCCTTCATAGATGCCGGGGGCGGTCTCGGCGAACTGGACCATGTGGTCGTCGGCCTCGTAGGAGGGCCGGCCCAGCTTCGCCGTGATGATCGCGTCTGCGATCGGCGCCCTTGCGGCATCGCGCATGTCGAGCGTCAGCGTGCCGGCCTCGTAGGCGGGCGTGGCCTTCCAGCCCATGGCCAGTTGCCGGCGCTTCTCGGCGGTGACCTCGTTGAATTCCTGGCTGGCGACGTAGGAGTTCTTGACGACGAGGCCGGTCCAGCTCGAGGTGGCGTTCCAGGCCATGAACAGGTTCACGCCGATGACGATGCCGAACCAGCCGACCATGATGGCCAGGAAATGCCAGCCGGTGAATCGTTCGGGTGCGAAGATGCGTTGCAGCATGGCGGGTCCTACTCTTCCGGCGCTTCGAAATTGGCGTTGTAGACGTCTACTTCGCCGGAGTCGGCCTCTTCGACCGTGAAGCTGAACGGCGTCGATCCGGGCTGGACCTGATCGGGGCTCTGCGAGACGAAGACGCGCAGGGGCCGCAGCTTGTCGGGCTCGACGGGGATATCGAAGCTGCGCGCGGGCTCGCCGTCAATCCCGTTGATGGCCATCGTCGCGCCGGGCAGGCCGTCGAGCGTCAGCGTGAAGGTGCGCGGTTCGGCGACCATGTTGAGGATCTTGACCGTGTAGCCGTTGCGGATCGAGCCGTCCGAAAGCTGGGTGAAGACCGGATTGCGGTCGTGCTGCACGTTGACTTCCAGACGGTCGCGCGTGCCGAGCGCCACCAGCAGGCCAAGGCCGATCAGGCCCCAGGCGGCGAAGTAGATGATCGTGCGCACGCGCAGCATCTCGCGCCAGCGGAAGCCGCGGATCGCGTCGACGAAGTTGCCCTTGTCGTCGCGCACCCTTGACGGATCGATCGCGCCGGTCGCCTCGCCGCCGGTGGCGACGCGCATGTTGTGGTTGTAGTCGGCGAGCGTGGCATAGGAGATCAGGCCGCGCTCGTGGCCGACCTTGTCCATCACCGCGTCGCAGGCGTCGATGCACAGCGCGCAGGTGATGCATTCGAGCTGCTGGCCGTCGCGGATGTCGATGCCGGTCGGGCAGACCGCCACGCAGGCGTTGCAGTCGACGCAGTCGCCGGGCACGAGCCCCTGCGCACGGGCCTTCTTCTGGCCGCGCATGCGCGGTTCGCCGCGCCAGTCATTGTAGGTGACGACGAGCGAATTCTCGTCGAGCATCGCCGCCTGGATGCGCGGCCAGGGACACATGTAGATGCAGACCTGTTCGCGCATGATTGCGCCGAGCACGTAGGTGGTCGCCGTCAGCACGGCGACGGTCAGATAGGCGGCCAGCGGCGCCTGGCCGGTGGCGAAGTCGACGGCAAGCGTCGGCGCGTCGGCGAAATAGAAGATCCAGGCGCCGCCGGTCGCCACCGATATCAGGAGCCAGACGATGTGTTTGGGCATTTTCCGCGCCAGTTTCTCGCCGGACCAGGGCGCCTTGTCGAGCTTGATGCGGGCGTTGCGGTCGCCCTCGAAGAAGCGCTCGACGACCAGGAACAGGTCGGTCCAGACGGTCTGCGGGCAGGTGTAGCCGCACCATGCGCGCCCGACCACCGAGGTGATCAGGAACAGCCCGATCCCGGCCATAACCAGCAGGCCGGCGATGAAGATGAACTCCTGCGGCCAGATCTCGACGAAGAAGAAGTAGAAGCGCCGGTTCGGAAAATCGATCAGCACGGCCTGATCGGGCGCGTACGGACCACGGTCCCAGCGCAGCCAGGGCGTGATGTAGTAGATGCCCAGCGTGATCGCCATGATGATCCATTTCAGGCGGCGATAAAAACCCTCGGCACGCTTGGGATAGACCTTCTGGTGGGCGGCGTAGAGCGGCTCGCCCTTCTGCTTGGCGCCCTTGTTGACGGCTTCAACATCGAGCTTTTCGACGGCGGTCTGGTCCAACACTTCATGCCTCTTTGCCGGGCTTGCACGAGGCCGGGGTGACGCGCACGTCCCCCAGCATATCGACATGTCTAGATGGAGGTGCCGGTCGGGTCGTTGACTTGGGTCAACAAGGGCCGGGCGGCGGGTGCGACAGGCTGTCACCGGTCCGCCGGTGAACCGCGCCCGGGCACCTGTGCCAAAAGAAAAACGGCGCCCGGAGGCGCCGTTCGGTGACTGGCTCGCCGGAGCGTGCGGCGGTTACTGGCCGCCGCCGAGCTGGTGCACGTAGACCGCAAGCTGCTTGACGGTGGTCTCGCCGAGGCGCTCGCCCCATGCCGGCATCACGCCCATCTGCGGATTGTTGATCTGCGCGACGATCTCGGCGTGGCTGCCGCCATAGAGCCAGATCGCATCGTTGAGCGCCGGGCCGCCGAGTTCGGGAATTCCCTCGCCGTCGACGCCGTGACAGGCCGAGCACTCGATCTCGAACGTCTCGGCGCCGCGCGCGGCCGCTTCGGCGTCGTACTCCTGCCCCGACAGCTGGCGCACGTACCAGGCGACGTCGGCGATCTGGCCGCTGTCGAGGATCTGGTCGCGGCCATAGGCCGGCATCTCGTTGAAGCGGGTGTCGAAGTCGGGCTCGTGGCGGACGCCGTGGCGGATCGTCCAGGCGATCTCCTCGAGCGTGCCGCCCCAGATCCACTCATCGTCGTTCAGGTTCGGATAGCCCTCGCCGCCCTGCGCGCCGGAGCCGTGGCACTGCACGCAGTAGACCTTGAAGGCGGACGAACCGCCGGCGACGGCGAACTGGACAAGCTCGGGATCGTTCGGGATCTCGGTGATGTCGGTCTGGGCGATGCGGTCGATATAGACCGCCTGCTCGGCCTTGGCGGCCTCCATCTCCTGGGCGAACTGGCCGCGCGAGGACCATCCGAGCACGCCGGCGGTGGCGCCGGTGATGCCGGGCCAGGCCGGATAGAGGATGGTGTAGCCGATCGTCCAGACGATGGTGGCGTAGAAGGTCCACAGCCACCAGCGCGGCAGCGGGTTGTTCAGTTCCTTGATGCCGTCCCATTCATGGCCGGTGGTCTCGACGCCGGAGACCTCATCTATGTCTTTTCTGTCGTCGGCCATTACCGGTCCTCCTTGAAGGGGATTTGTGCCGCATCATCGATGTGTTTCTGCGAACCGGGCCGGAACACCCAGACGATGACGAACACGAAGATCGCCACCAGGTAGACCAGCCCCCAGCTGTCGGCGAAGGTACGCATGGCTTGGTAATCGAAATCCATCTGTCGGCCCCTTAGCGGAAGTTCTCTTCGGGCTGGTAGACCGAGAAGTCGACCAGCGTTCCGAGCATCTGAAGATAGGCAACCAGCGCATCCATTTCGGTGAGCCGATCGGGATTGCCGTCAAAATCGCCGGTGACCGCCTTGGGATAGCGTTCCTCGATGCCCGACCAGTCCGCGTCGGGATCGGCCTGGGCCTCAAGGTCGGCACGGGCGTTGTCGATCATCTCGTCGGTGTAGGGCACGCCGACGCGCCGGTTGGCGATCAGGTGTCCGGAGACGTTCTCGATTTCCAGATCGGTGTTTATCAGGAACTCGTAGGACGGCATGATCGACTCGGGCACGACCGACTGCGGATCGATCAGGTGCTGCACCTGCCATTCGTTCGAGTAGCGTCCGCCGACCCGGGCCAGATCGGGCCCGGTGCGTTTGGAGCCCCACTGGAACGGATGGTCGTACATCGACTCGGCGGCCAGCGAATAGTGCCCGTAGCGCTCGACCTCGTCGCGGAACGGCCGGATCATCTGCGAATGGCAGACATAGCAGCCCTCGCGGATGTAGATGTTCCGGCCGGCCAGTTCGAGCGGCGAGTAGGGCCGCATCCCCTCGACTTCCTCGATCGTGTTCTCGAGGTAGAAGAGCGGCGCGATCTCGACGATGCCGCCGATCGAGACGACCACCAGAGAGGCGGCCAGCAGCAGCGTGGCGTTCTTTTCGAGGATGGCGTGCTTGCCCAGGACGCCCTTGGCGACGGGGTCGGCCTTCACCTCGGGCAGGGCCCCCGCCATGGGGTTTTCGTGTACATCTTTTGCCATGGTCGGTGTCCTTATTCGGCAGGCTGGGCGACGGGCCGCGGGGCTTCTTCACCCATCGGGACCTCGTCGCGTTCGACGCCGCGGATGGTCATGTAGACGTTGAAGGCCATGATCAGACCGCCGGTCAGGTAGAGCAGCCCGCCCACCGTGCGCAGCACGTAGTAGGGATGCATGGCGGCGACCGATTCGGCGAACGAGTACACCAGGAAGCCCTGATCGTTGTACTCGCGCCACATCAGGCCCTGCTGGATGCCGGCGACCCACATGACGGCCGCGTAGACGACGATGCCGAGCGTGGCGAGCCAGAAGTGCCAGTTGACCATGCGCAGCGAGTAGAGCCGCTGACGTCCCCAGAGCTTCGGCACCAGGAAGTAGATCGCGCCGAACGAGATCATGCCGACCCAGCCGAGCGCGCCCGAGTGCACGTGGCCGATCGTCCAGTCCGTATAGTGGCTGAGCGAATTGACCGCCTTGATCGACATCATCGGCCCCTCGAAGGTCGACATGCCGTAGAAGGCGACGGCAATCACCATCATGCGCAGGATCGGGTCGGTTCTGAGCTTGTCCCAGGCACCCGACAGGGTCATCAGGCCGTTGATCATGCCGCCCCAGGAGGGCATCCACAGCATCACCGAGAACACCATGCCCAGGGTCTGCGCCCAGTCGGGCAGGGCGGTGTAGTGAAGGTGGTGCGGACCCGCCCAGATGTACAGGAAGATCAGCGCCCAGAAGTGGATGATCGACAGCCGGTACGAGTAGACCGGGCGTCCGGCCTGCTTGGGCACGAAATAGTACATCATGCCCAGGAAGCCGGCGGTCAGGAAGAAGCCGACCGCGTTGTGGCCGTACCACCACTGGGTCAGCGCGTCCTGCACGCCGGCGAAGGCGGAGTAGGATTTGGCGCCCAGGAACGAGACCGGCATGGCCAGATTGTTGACCACGTGCAGCATCGCGATGGTGATGATGAAGGCCAGATAGAACCAGTTGGCCACGTAGATGTGCGGCTCCTTGCGCTTCATCAGCGTGCCCATGAAGACCAGCAGATAGGCCACCCAGACGATCGTCAGCCACAGGTCGACATACCATTCGGGCTCGGCATATTCGCGGCCCGCCGTGATGCCGAGCAGATAGCCGGTCGCGGCCAGCACGATGAAGAGCTGGTATCCCCAGAAAACGAACCATGGCAGGCCGCCGCCGAACAGGCGTGCGCGCGTGGTGCGCTGGACCACGTAGAACGAGGTCGCCAGCAGCGCATTGCCGCCGAAGGCGAAGATCACCGCGGACGTGTGCAGCGGCCGCATCCGGCCGAAATTGAACCACGGCTCGATGTTGAGCTGCGGCCAGGCGAGCTGGGCGGCGACGACGACGCCGACCAGAAAGCCGACGACGCCCCAGAACACGGTGGCGATCGCGCCGTAGCGGATCACCTCGTCCATGTAGCGTGGATCGGTGTCGGCGCCGGTGAACGGGATCTTGGCCGCCGGCGCGGGTTCGAACCGGATGGCGCGCAGCATGACGATCGTCGAGCCGAGCAGCACGATTGTCAGGATCGCCATGTGGATCCTGAACAGTTGGTCCTGGCCGAGCGCCGCGCCGAGCAGCGCCAGAAAGGCGCCGGCCCCCAGCAGCACGACCCAGCTTGCATTTTTCATGGAATGTCCTCTCGCACTTGCGTTGCACGAAGCCGCGCCACGGCGCGCCGGCGTGCAATTGCGTCCCGGTTCGTGCCGGGGCGGTCTCACCTGTGCCAGCCACCCCCCGTCGTCGCTTTGATCTTGATCAAGGACCCTACGGAGGTCTGACGCCTACGTTCGGCGCATCGACAGGGCACACAAAGACAGGAAAAACACGCATGAGCCTGCCCAGGGATCGGGGTGACGAGCACAATGGCGCGCGCTCGCGCGGACCCGTCATGACCGTGGTTTCGGGCGGTGCCGGCAATGGCCGGGCGGAGCATCGCCGCAATGCGGCCAACGGCGACGGCGCGGCCGTCAATCCGACAGCGCTGGCGGGGACGCTGAAGCACCATCTGAACGTGCAGTCCAACCTGTGCGCGGCGCTCGAGCAACTGGCAGACGCGCTGCCGGCCGAAGTGCGCAACGACGACTGTCTGGCGCTGGCGCGCAGCATCTACCCGATCGTTCATCGCAGCCACACGTTCGAGGAACGGGAGCTGTTTCCCTACCTGAAGGCGCACTGCCCGGCCGAGCCGGAGCTGCCCGACACGCTCGATCGGCTGCACGGCGAGCACTGGGAGGACGAGGCGTTCGCCGAGGAAGTCCAGCACGAACTGATGGCGTTTGCCGCCGATCGCGATGCGGTCGACGTCGAAAAGCTGGGCTACATGCTGCGCGGCTTCTTCACCGGCGTGCGGCGGCACCTGGCGTTCGAGCGCGAATACATCCTTCCGATCATCGAAGGCCGGGAGAATCCGTGATGACCGGGGCCAGCCAGCGCGACCTGTCGATCCTGCTCTCGCAGCGCGGCGGCGCCGTGCCGCGCTATACCAGCTATCCCACCGCCCCGCATTTCGAGGCCGGCCTCGGCCCGCAGATGCAGGACGCGCTCTTCGGTTCGCTCGACGATGTGACGCCCGTGTCGGTCTATCTGCATATCCCCTTCTGCGACCGGCTGTGCTGGTTCTGCGGCTGCAACACCAAGCACACGCTGAAGTACGAGCCGGTTCACACCTATGTCGAGGCGCTGCTGGCGGAGATCGCGGCCCTCGGCACGCGGCTCGGCTTCCGGCCCGTGGCGGGGCAGATCCATTTCGGCGGCGGATCGCCGTCGATCCTTTGCGCCGAGGACATGGGCCGGCTCGGCACCGCCCTGCGCCGGAGCTTCCACGTTACCGAACAGACCGAAATCAGCGTCGAGATCGATCCGTCGGACGTGACCGACGATACGCTTGCCGGCCTGCACGAACTGGGCGTCACGCGTGCGTCGGTCGGCGTGCAGGATTTCGACCCGCTGGTGCAGAAGGCGATCAACCGGCCGCAGAGTTTCGAACAGACGCGCGACGTCATCGCGGCGATGCGCGCGGCCGGCGTCGGCTCGGTCAACATCGATGCGCTCTACGGCCTGCCGCTGCAGACGCGGGCACGCCTGATGCGGACCATCGAGCAGGTGATCTCGCTGCAGCCGGACCGGATCGCGCTGTTCGGCTATGCCCACGTGCCGTGGGTCAAGAAGCACCAGAAGATGATCAAGGACGAGCATCTGCCCGACATGCACGAGCGGTTCCAGCAGGCGCTCGCCGCCGGCGCGGCGCTGGTTGCGGCCGGCTATGACGCGATCGGGATCGACCATTTCTCACGGCCGGACGACGGCCTGGCAGTGGCCGCGCGGACCGGCCATCTGCGCCGCAACTTCCAGGGCTACACGACCGATCAGTGCCGCGCGCTGATCGCGCTGGGCGCCTCGTCGATCGGCGCGTTCGACGGCGGCTACGTGCAGAACATCGTCGCCACCGGACAGTATCAGGATGCCGTTCACGCGGCGCGCAGCACCGCCTCGAAGGGCTACCGGATGAGCGAGGACGACCGCATCCGGGCGCACATGATCGAGCGGCTGATGTGCGATTTCCGGATCGGGTTCGAGGCGCTGGAGGCGCGATTCGGCGCCGCCGCCGAACCCTACATCAACGAGGCGCTGGCGATCGCCGAGGCCGACGAGGACTTCATCTGCGGCGCCGATATCGACGGCTTCTTCGTGCCGGAGGACGCCCGGCCGTTCGCCCGGCTCGTCGCGGCACGTTTCGACGCGCATCTGCACGGGTCCGACTTCCGCTATTCCAAGGCGGTTTAGGGTCTGCCAGCGCGGCCTTGTCCGCCTACTGCTCGCTTTCGCAGGCGTCCTCGAGGCGGGCGAGGGAGGGCACGATCACCGTGCGGTTGTTCTCCAGTTCGATGATGCCGGCCTTGCGCAGCTTGGTGATCTGGCGGCTGACCGTCTCGATCGTCAGCCCGAGGAAATCGGCGATCTCCAGCCGCTTGAGCGGCAGTTCGAAGCGGATCGTGTGCTCTTCCGCGTCGATCTCGGGATCGATGTTGGAGGCGATCAGATAAAGGAAGCTCGCGACCTTCTCGGTCGCGGTCTTGCGCCCAAGCGTGAGCATCCAGTCGCGTGCTTCGTCCAGTTCCTTGAGCGTCTGCTCGTGCAGCGCGTGCTCCATGTCCGGCGCCGTGCGGGCGAGGTCCTCGATCACCGATTTGGGGAACGAGCATACGCGCACATCGGTCGCCGCCTCGGCCGAATAGGTGCTCTGGTGCGAGAAGATGCGGCCCAGAAAGTCCGGCGCGAACTGCAGCCCGACGATCTGCTGGCGGCCGTCGGCCATCAGCTTGGTCAGCTTGACCACGCCCGACAGGATGTTGGAATAGGTGTGGACGTCCTCGCCGACCGTGATCAGTTCGGACTGGCTGCGATAGACATGCTTGGTGGTGTGCCGCGAGAGCTGGACCAGTTGCTCCGGCGAGAGCGAACCGCACACGCCCTTGTGCCGCGATTCACAGGCCCGGCAGACCAGCGGAACGTCCGAATTGTGTACGTCGAGTCGCGGCTGGCCCCGCGCAGCCGTCTTCCTGTTTTCCACGGTCGTTCTCCCGATCGCCCGATGCTGTCAACATAACGTGACACTCGGCAATGCGCAAACATATACCGATGCGGCAGGTTTTTGGGGATCAGACCCTTATCTGCCGCAAATGCCTGATTCTTCTTCGTTCCTCGCCGCCGTGAATTGCAGCCGTCATTTTTCGGTTTCAATACGGCGCGATTTTAGCCGTCGGCGGTGGGCGTCCCTTATATTGATGACCAGTGATACATGCGCCTCGCGGCGGCAGCGTGCAAGCGTCGATCGGGCATGCCAAGTGTCGCAGACGAAAGTCTAAGGCGGTTGCTGCACCATCGCGGAGTTGATCGACCGCACGGGGTTGGCTATGCGCCGTTCGGGACAGTTGCGGCACGGAGGTGAGCCATGGCCGGTCAACCGACGATCGTTCCCTATCTGAGTTACGAGGACGGCCATGCGGCCATCGCGTTCCTGCGCGATGCGTTCGGCTTCGACGTCATCCAGGCCCATGATGACGACAAGGGCAGGCTGCTTCACGCCGAGATGTGCTTCGGCGACGGCGTGGTGATGATCGGCACGGCGAAGGCCGGCAAGGGATCGCCGGGGATCTATGTCGTCGTCGACGATGTCGAGGCGCACCACGCGCGTGCCCGCGATGCCGGGGCGGAGATCGTCTATCCGCCCGAACGCACCGATTGGGGCACGTGGCGCTATCGCTGCGCTGATCCCGAGGGCCATGAGTGGAGCTTCGGCTCCTACCAGCCCCGGACCGAGGCGCCGTCCTGGGCATGACCGGTCTTCCAAACACGCCCTCGTTCCGGCTCGATGGCCGGCGGGCGCTGGTCGCCGGCGCCTCGAGCGGGATCGGGCTCGGCTGCGCGATGGCCGTCGCGGAGGCCGGCGCGCATGTGGTCATGGCCGCGCGCGGGCGCGAGAAGTTGGACGCGGCGGTAGCAGCGGTGGCCGAGGCAGGGTTTTCGGCCGAAGCGATGACGCTCGATGTTTCCGACATCGGCGCGATGCGCGCGGCGGTGGCCGACGCGGGGCCGTTCGACGTGCTGGTCAATTCGGCAGGGCTGGCCCGGCACGCGCCGGCGCTGGAGACGGAAGAGGCCGATTTCGACGCGGTCGCCGAGGCCAATCTCAAGGGCGCCTATTTCCTGGCGACCGAGGTGGCGCGGGGCCTGGTCGAAGCGGGCCGGGGCGGGTCGATCATCACCATCTCCTCGCAGATGGGCCATGTCGGCGGCATCGACCGGACGGTATATTGCGCGACCAAGCACGCCGTCGAGGGGATGACCAAGGCGATGGCGATCGAGTGGGGGCCCAAGGGCATCCGCGTCAACACGATCTGCCCGACCTTCATCCGCACGCCGCTGACCGAGGCGACCTTCGACAATCCCGAGCGCGTCGCGTGGATCACCGAGAAGATCAAGCTCGGCCGGGTCGGCGAGGTCGAGGACATCATGGGCGCGGTCGCGTACCTGGCCTCGGACGCATCGGCGCTTGTGACCGGCACGTCGCTGCTGATCGATGGCGGCTGGACGGCCGGCTGATCAGCTCATCTCGGCGAGCAGCGAGGCATTGCCGCCGGCGGCGGTCGTGTCGATGCACACATGGCGCTCGATGATGCAGGCCGGGCCGATGTCGCGGGCCGTGGCGAGCGGAACGAGAGGCCCGTCGCGGTCGGCGAGCGCCTTGCGGATCGCGCGCGCCGAAGTCTCCTCGCCCCAGAAGGCGACCGCGTCGAAGCTGTCGAGCCGAGCCAGATCAGCCGGATCGAGCGTGCCGTCGACCACGTTGGCCCCGCAGGCGCCGGGCGCGACCATAAGCGCCGCGCAGCCGGTTTCCATCGCCTGCCGCGCCTGTTCGTGCGCGTCGTCGAGCGAGGGGCCCAGGCACAGGACGAGCCCCCGGGCGTAGGTCGACCAGCGGTTCGATTCGCCGGTCGGGCCGGGCAGGTTGCGCGTCTGGCGCGCTTTGCCGGCGATCTGGGCGCGCAGCGCGTCGATCTTCTCCTGCACGGCGCGGCGGTCGGCGGCCGCGCCTTCCTGTGCCGGCTGAGAGACCGTTTCGGTCTTCCTGAAGCGCGGCACGTAGAGCGGGCCGCCTGCCTTGGGCCCGGTGCCCGACAGGCCCTCGCCGCCGAAGGGCTGGCTGCCGACGATGGCGCCGATCTGGTTGCGGTTGACGTAGATGTTGCCGGCATGGATGGCAGACGCGATCTCCTCGACGCGGTCGTCGATGCGCGTGTGCAGGCCGAAGGTCAGTCCGTAGCCGGTGGCGTTGATGGCGGCGCAGACCTTGCCGATCTCGCTCGCCCTGAACGTCGCGGCGTGCAGCACGGGGCCGAACACTTCGCGCGTCACCTCCGCAATGCCGGAGACCCTGATCACGGCCGGCGAGACGAAGGTGCCGCCCTCGGGAATGGCGAGTCGCTTCAGGAGCTTGCCGGCCTTTTCTGCCGCATCGATATAGGCGGCGATCTCCTCGCGCGCCGTCTCATCGATCACCGGGCCGACATCGGTGGACAGCGCCCAGGGGTCGGCGACGGCCAGTTCGTCCATCGCGCCGAACAGCATCGTCAGGAACGGCTCGGCGATGTCCTCCTGAAGGTACAGAACGCGCAGCGCCGAGCAGCGCTGGCCGGCCGAACGGAAGGCGGAGACGATGATGTCGCGCACGGCCTGTTCGGGCAGGGCGGTCGAATCGACGATCATCGCATTGATGCCGCCGGTTTCGGCGATCAGCGGCGCGGCCGGGTCGAGAGCGTCGGCCATGGCGCGGTTGATCGCCTGCGCGGTGGCGGTCGAGCCGGTAAAGCACACGCCGTCGATGCGCGGGTCGGACGTGATCGCCGCGCCGACGGTCCCGCCGGTACCGGGCAGAAGCTGCAGCGCGGTGCGCGGCACGCCGGCCTCGTGCATCAGCTGGACGGCGCGATGGGCGATCAGCGGTGTCGCCTCGGCCGGCTTGGCGATGACGGCGTTGCCGGCGGCCAGCGCGGCCGCGATCTGGCCGGTGAAGATGGCGAGCGGGAAATTCCACGGCGAGACGCAGGCGAAGGTGCCGCACGGCTCGGCGTCCGGGTCGGTCAGCGCCTGGCTGGCATAGTAGCGCAGGAAATCGGCCGCCTCGCGCAGTTCGGCGATGGCGTCCTCGGTGATCTTGCCGGCCTCGCGCGTGATGATGGCGAACAGTTCGCCGAAGTTCTCCTCGTAAAGATCGGCTGCGCGGTTCAAGGTCTCGGCGCGGGCGACGGCCGATGCGGTCCAGGGCGCGGCGGCGCCAAGGGCCATCTCGATGTCCGCCTGCGCCGCTTCATGCACGGTGCCGACCGCATCGTCCGGCCGGCCGGGGTTGGCGATCGCAAGCGCCTTGCGCTCGGCGTCGTCGCGGTCTTCGGCCAAGAGCGGCGCCGCCTGCCATTGCGCGTCCTTCCAAGGCTTCCGGGCGGCGTCGATGCGGGCGATGTCGGCCGGATCGTAGAGGTCGAAGCCCTTCGAATTGGCGCGCTCGGGCGCGAACAGTTCTGCCGGGCGGCGCACCTGCCGCTCGGGGGCTTCGGCGAGGGCGTCGAACGGGTCGGCGGCGACGGTCTCGGGCGGCACGTTCGCATCGACGATCTGGTTGACGAAGGAGGAGTTGGCGCCGTTCTCCAGAAGCCGGCGGACGAGATAGGCCAGAAGGTCACGGTGCCTGCCGACCGGTGCGTAGATGCGGCATCGCGTGCCCTCGGTCTGCAGCACGCGGGTGTGCAGGCTTTCGCCCATGCCGTGCAGGCGCTGGAACTCGTAGGCCTCGTGGTCCGCGCCCATCTCCAGAATCGCGGCCACAGAATGGGCGTTGTGGGTGGCGAACTGCGGATAGAGCCGGTCGGTCAGGCTCAGCATGTGCCGCGCGCAGCGCAGCCAGGCGACGTCGGTCGCCGGCTTGCGCGTGAACACCGGAAAGCCCTCGAGGCCCTTTTCCTGGGCCCACTTGATCTCGCTGTCCCAATAGGCGCCCTTGACCAGCCGCACCATCAGGCGTCGGTCATGGCGTTCGGCCAGCGCGTGCAGCCAGTCGATGACCGCCATGGCGCGCTTGCCATAGGCCTGCACGACCACGCCGAACCCGTCCCAGCCGGCAAGCTCGGGATCGGCGAGGGTCGCCTCGATGACGTCGAGCGACAGTTCCAGCCGATCGGCTTCCTCGGCGTCGATGTTCAGCCCGATATTGGCGCGGGCGGCCATGCGGGCAAGCTGGCGGGCGCGGGGCACCAGCTCGTCCATGATGCGGGCGCGCTGCGGCTCCTCGTAGCGCGGATGCAGCGCCGACAGCTTGATCGAAATGCCCGGATTGTCCTTGACCGCGCCGTGGGTGGCGGCCTTCGAGATCGCGTTGATCGCCGCCATGTAGGCCGTGTAGTAGGTGTCCGCATCGTCCATCGTCAGCGCGGCCTCGCCGAGCATGTCGTAGGAATAGGCAAAGCCCCTGGCTTCCATGCCCTTGGCGCGATCCATCGCCTCGCCGATCGACTGGCCGAGCACGAACTGCCGGCCCAGTTCCCGCATCGCCTGACGCACGGCGGTGCGGATGACCGGCTCGCCCAGCCGCCGGACCGCGCCGCGCATGACGGACGCAAAGCCGCCGGGCGGCGGGTCGCGCAGCACGTTGCCGGTCAGCATCAGCGCCCAGGTCGAGGCATTGACCAGCGAGGACGCCGACTTGCCCAGATGCTCGCCCCAGGCGGACGGCGCGATCTTGTCTTCGATCAGCGCGTCGACGGTCTCGGCGTCGGGCACGCGCAGCAGCGATTCGGCCAGGCACATCAGCGCGATGCCCTCGTCGGTGGACAGGCCGTATTCGGCCAGGAACACCTCCATCAGACCGGGCGTGTCCATCTTGCGGATGTCGCGGACGAGGGCGGTGGCCCGGCTATGGGCGGCGGCGCGCAAGGCGTCATCGAGGGGCGCGCGGGCAGCCATGGCATCGAGCGCGTCGGTCTCGTCGGCCAGATGCAGCCGGGCGATCTCGGCGCGCAGATCGTCAAGCGGGGCGGCGTTCGTGCCGGTGGTGTCGATTGCATGGGACATGCATTCAGTCTATCGAAGAGTGCGAAGGCATGTTGCCTGTTCATTGGTGATATGGACGAAGTCTGCCTGATATTGGACCTGATCGGAGATTGAATTGGCTGAAAATGATGACCGGGAGGTCGATCTGGACCGTTTCGACCGGCGGATCGTCGCGGCGCTCAGCGAGGACGGGCGCATGCCGGTGACGACGCTTGCCGCGCGCGTCGGGCTGACCAAGACGCCGTGCCAGACCCGGCTGAAGCGGCTGATCGACGAGGGCGTCATTCGCGGCTTCCGGGCGGTGATCGATCCGGGCCGGATCGGCCGCGACCATGTCGCCTTCGTCGAGGTCAAGCTGAGCGACACGACCGAAAAGGCGCTGTCGGCGTTCAACGCGGCGGCGGCGGCGCTGGCCGAGGTCGAGCAGTGCCACATGATCGCCGGGCCGTTCGACTATCTTCTCAAGGTGCGCACGCGCGACATCGCCGCCTATCGGCGGGTGCTGGGCGAGAGGATTTCCGCTCTGCCGCACGTCGCAAACACCTCGACATACGTGTCGATGGAGGCGGTCAAGGATGCCGGCGCGTAACGGGGTCGCGGTTGCGGCCGATCCGTGCGAGACTATGTGCGGTGCAGTACGCGCCCAGGAGACCGTTCATGATCAGCGCCATCGTCTATGCGCTACTGATTGCCGTGGCCGCAGCCAGCGGGGGCATCTTCAAGCCGGGCGAATGGTACGAAGGGCTCGAAAAGCCCGGCTGGACGCCGCCCAACTGGGCGTTTCCGGTGGTCTGGACGACGCTCTATCTGATGATCGGCGCGGCGGGGTGGATCGTCTGGCGGCTCGACGGGTTCGGCATCGCCACCATGCTGTGGGGCGCGCAACTCGTCTTCAACGCGGCCTGGTCGTATCTCTTCTTCGGCATCAGGCGGATGGACTGGGCGCTGGTCGATTCGGGCGCCATGTGGCTGACCATCGCCGCCTTCATCGTCCTTGCCTGGCCGATCTCGGTGGTCGCCGCGCTCCTGTTCGTGCCGTATCTGGTCTGGGTGAGCGTGGCGTTCGCGCTCAACAAGCGGGTGATGGATCTCAATCCCGAGGCGATGGCGGCGGTTCGGGCGTCTTCGTGAAGGCGCGGTGGCGGAACCACAGTTCCGCCAGATGCATCGCGAAGCCGAGCGACAGGAAGCCGGCGATGACAAGCGCGCCATGGCCGATCAGCGCGGCGCGCAGCGCGGCCATCAGCGCGAGCCCTGAGGCGGTGTTGAAGATCAGCGTGCGGCGCGCGGCCGGCGCGCGGTAGACGAACAGGAACAGCGCTAGTTCGGCGACCAGAACCGCCATGGCGATCTCGGCCAGGCGGCCGGACGCGGCGATGGCGTTGAGCCAGTCGAGAAGGGGGGTCATAAAGCGGGCTCGGCGCGGCTGTCTTCGTTTGGCCAAACGTGCCGGCACCCCCCTCTGTCGGCTGCGCCGACATCTCCCCCACAAGGGGGGAGAGTGGCGCGGGGGTCGCTCTCACGGCTGTACTTGCAAACTCTGAACCCTGAGGTTGCCGCATGCTGCCCTCTCCCACCTTGCGGGGGAGATGTCCCGAAGGGACAGAGGGAGGGGCTGTCGCCCGGCGAAACGCGTGCCCGCATCATGCCGATCGCTGTTCAGGTCGTGCGGGCGAGGCCGAGAAGCTGGGCGGTGTCCTTGACCATGATCTTGAGGTGCGCGAGCGGATCGCGGCGGACGAGCTTCTTGTTCAGATAGCCTTCCCAGGTCAGGCGCTGCACGTCCGGATCGGCGCACATGGTGACGAACTTCTCGCGGCGCTTGTCATTGGCGTACCAGAAGTACTGCATCATCCCGAGCACGAAGAACACCTTGCCGTGCTCCTTCATGAAGCGCTTGCGGGCCGTCTTCAGGGCGGTGGCGCGCTCGGTGGCGATCGCCTCGACGGCGGCTTCGGCGCAAAGGCGGCCGGTCAGCATGGCGTAATAGATGCCTTCGCCCGACGAGGGCGCGACGACGCCCGCCGCATCGCCGGCGAGCACGATGTTGCGGCCATTGTCCCAGCGGCGCATCGGCTTGAGCGGCAGCGGCGCGCCTTCCTCGCGCACCGTTTCGGCATCGCCCAGCCCCGCTTCCTCGCGCAGCTTGCGGGTCGCCTCCTTCAGCGAATGGCCCTTAACCGCCGAGCCGGTGCCGACCGAGGTGTGCTCGCCATGCGGGAACACCCAGCCGTAGAAATCCGGCGAGATGCGCCCGTCATAGATGACGTCGCAGCGGTCGGCGCGGAACCTGTCAGGGTCCGGCCGGGCGGGTGATTTGACGATCTCGTGATAGGCGAAGACGTAAGGCGGCTGTCTGGCCTTGTCGAAGGCGGTGCGGCGGACGGCCGAATTGGCGCCGTCGGCGCCGATCAGCATGCGCGCGGTGATGGCGTGGGTTTTCGACTTGTCGGCCTTGTCGGTAATGTGGGCGGTGACGGTGCCGTCGGGGTTCTGGTCGAGACCCTTGAAGGTGCCGACGATGTATTCGGCCCCTGCGTCGGCGGCGCGCTGGCGCAGGAAGGGGTCGAACCTGTCGCGGTCGACCATGCCGACATAGCCGATATTGCCGATCTGCATCTCGACGGTCTTGCCCGAAGGCGCGATGATCCGCGCGGCATGGGCCTGCGAGACGATCTGCTCGGCCGGAATGGCGAATTCGGTGATCGCCTTGGTCGGAATGGCGCCGCCGCACGGCTTGATGCGGCCCTGCTTGTCGACGAGCACCACATCGTGGCCCTGCACGGCCAGATCGTGCGCTGCGGTCGCGCCGCCTGGCCCGCCGCCGATGACGATGACATCGTGGATATGGTCGGACATGGGGTCTTCCTCCCTATTCGGCCGGCGCGAGCGGGGCGTGCGCGGCCGGCCCCTGCTGCCGCGCGGCGGCAACGCCGATGGTGGTGGCGATCATCGCCGAAACCAGGAACAGAAGCGCCTCGCCGGTGAAGACGACGGCGAAGGACAGGGCGACATCGCCGGTCAGCCAGCGCGTGAGGTCGATGGCGACGGTGCCCAGAAACCCGCCGAGGCCGAAGGCGATGGCCTGGGCGGCGCCCCACACGCCCATGCGGATGCCCTCGCGCGATCTGGCGCCCTGGCCGGCGAGCGTCATCATCGTGCCGATGGCGGCGACGGCGAACATGCCGTTGGCGACGCCCAGCGCGAAGACGTTGGCCTCGAGCGGCCAGGCCGGGGCGGCGCTTGCCGCCACGGCCATGAGCGCGAGCGCGACGCCCGAGCCGAGGCAGCCGGCAACCGTGAACAGCTTCAGAAGACCCGGCCGGCGCCTGGCGAAGACGCTGCCGACGATGCCGACGAAGGCCATGCCCAGGAACACGCCGGCATGATGCATGCCGCCCAGCGCGGTCGATTCGCCGGGCGTGTGGCCGAACAGAAGGCCGGCGAAAGGCTCAAGGATCAGATCCTGGGTCTGGTAGGCCAGCATCGAGACGAAGACGAACACGGTGAAGGTGCGCGCGGCCGGATCGTGCCAGATGTCGACGAGGGCCTCGCGGAAGGAGACGTTTTCTGCGCGCGTTTCGGGATCGCGGATGTCGCGGGTGCTCCGCTCGATGCCGTGAACGCCAAGAGCCGCGACGAGGAAGGCAATCGAGCCGGAAATGGCCGTGATGATGACCAGCCTTGCGTGCGAATAGGGGTCGAGGAACTGCGCCGACACGATCGCGGTGATCACGATGCCGGCGATCATCATCATCCAGACGACGGTGGCGGCGGCCGGGCGGCGTTCGGGCGCGGTGCGGCTGGCGAGAAGCGCCAGCAGCGAAGTGCCCGAGGCGCCGATGCCGAAGCCGATCAGTGTGAAGGCGGCGGTCGCGGCGGCGATGCCGAGCCAGAAGCTCTGCTCGAACAGGATCGTTGTCGCCGCGGCAGCGGTGCCGGCCATGGCGAGCAGGGCCAGCCCGCCGAGGATGAAACGCGTGCGGCTCGAACCGTTGTCGGAGGCGTGCCCCCACAGCGGCCGGCCCATCTGCACGGCGTAGTGCAGGCCGACCAGCAGGCCGGGCACGACGGCGGCGAGCGACAGTTCGACCACCATGATGCGGTTGAGCGTCGAGGTGGTCAGAACGACGATCGAGCCGAGCGCGGCCTGGACCAGCCCGAGCCGGACGATCGCCAGCCAGCTCAGGCCGGGCGAGCGGGGGTACCACAATGCGCGGGTCTGAAACATCTTTCGTGCCTCCTCAGACCGTTGGGAGCGTCGCCGCGCGCAGAGCGAAGGCGGCGATCATCATGCCGGTAACGTAAAGCCCGACGCCGATGGCGCTGAACCAGACATCGTATTTGAGCGGGTTGCCGACGAAGCGGACCATGGCGACCGCCTGAACCAGCACGAGAACGGCGATCGCGGCCGCGTGCCATGGCATGGCGAGCGCGAAAAGGATCGCGACGACAATGGCTTGCGGGACGGCCATGACGAGGCTGGCGACCAGCGCGGCGCGCCGGGCGCCGAGCTGGACGGGCAGGGTGCGCACGCCCATCTGCCGGTCCCCCTCGATCGCCTTGAAATCGTTGATCGTCATGATGCCGTGCGCGCCGAGACCATAGAGCAGTGCGACGGCCAGGATCGGGCCGGGCGGCAGCGCGCCGAGCGCGGCGGCGGCGGCCGTCATCCAGGGCAGGCTCTCATAGGCGAAACCGCAGGCGCCGTTGCCCCACCAGCCGTTCTGCTTGAGGCGCACCGGCGGCATCGAATAGGCCCAGGCGAGGATCAGCCCGATCACGGTCGCGACCAGAACCCAGGTGCCGAGCAGCGCTCCGAGCGCCAGCGACAGCGCCGTCCAGATCAGCGCGATGTAAAGGCCCCAGCGGCCCGGCATGCGGCCCGAGGGGATGACCCGGTCGGGCTCGTTGATCGCGTCGACATGGCGGTCGAACCAGTCGTTGATGGCCTGGCTGCCACCACAGACGAGCGGGCCGGCGAGGATGATCCCGCCGATGATGTAGGGCAGCCGGTCGATCCCGACCGCGCCGACCGAGACGGTGCCGCAGGCATAGGCCCACATCGGCGGAAACCAGGTGATCGGCTTGAGCAGCGCGACGACCGCGCCCGGACGGGGCACGGCGATGGCCGGTGATGTTGCGGACGGCGCGCTCATGGCTGGAAAGCTAGAGCGGTCCATTCAGAGTGTCAATTCAAATTGACAGTTGTTGTTGTCAAAAACAGGCGACGATATCGGAAGGCGTCGCGGGCCGGCTCACGTGTTGTCGGAGCCGAAATCCTCCAGCCCGTGCCGGCGCAGCTTGATGTAGAGGCTCTGGCGCGAAAGGCCGAGCATGTCGGCCGCCGAGGCGCGGTTGTTGTCGGTCTGGCGCAGCGCCGCCTCGATGCACATTTTTTCAATGACATCGACCGCCTCGCGGATCAGATCCTTGAGCGGGACGCGGCCGACGAGTTCGGCGAAATCGGACGAACCCGCATCGGCGCCGGGCGAGGGGACAGTGAACTGGGCGTCGCGGCGGGCGGCCTCGGAGATCTGCACGCCGATCCGCTGGCCGTCGCTCTCTCCGGGCATGCGGGCGGCGGAAACGGCGACCGTCTTGGTGGTCCCCAGTTCGTCGCGGACCACGGTCGAGAACTGGCGCACCTGGCCTTCCTCGCGAACCCGCGACAGCAGCACCTGCAGATCGACGGACGAAGCCCCGAGCCAGCCATTGAGGTTGCGGTCGATGACCATCGACTTGTTGAGCACGTGGATCAGGTCGAGAAACGGGTCGTTGGCCGCCGCGATCATGCCTTTGCGGTCGATGATCACCAGCGCCTCGGCGAAACTGTCGAGTAGCGCCATGTCCGCGCTTTCCGACATTTCGGCGCTCGCGCCGGCGGCGGGCAGGAGCGACAGCATCAGGTTGCCGCGCCCGTTCTCGCGATAGGGCTCGATCACCGCGTTGAGCGGTTCGGCGTGGCCGGCCGCGCGCAGGGTCAGTGTCTTGCGGGCGCCGCCGTGGCGGGCAGCGCCCAGCGCATCGGTCAGCGCGTTGCGGTCATCGCGATCGACGAGCTGCTGGGCCGGCTTGTCGATGAGCCGCGAGGCTGGCTGGTGCAGCAGGTTGGCGCCGGTCAGGTTGATGTCGATGACCGCGTGGCTGTCGCCGTCGACGATGATGATCGCCTGGGCGGTCTTGTGGAAGATGGTCCGGTAGCGGCCCTCGGCCTCGCGGATCTTGCGGTATTCCGATTCGAGTTCGGTCTGGGTGCGCACGAGCTGCTGCTGGATGTCGGACAGCTTGCGCATGTCCTCGCCGAGCGCCAGCCGCCACGACATGCCCTCGATGGTGACGAGCGAATAGTCGACCGGCAGGTCGGGCAGGCCCTTTGCCGGATGATTGACCTGGCGCCGCCGGGTGGTGCCGGTCTTGTCGTTCTCTTCGAGCAGCGCATCGATCTTGTCGAAGCACTCGGGTGTGACGGTGTCGCGCCAGGCCCGGCCGATCCAATCGTCCACGCCATAGCGCTCGACGCCGGGCTCGCGATAGGCGACGTCGACGATGTCGCCCTCCGGCGAGATCAGCAGCGAAAGATCGGCGCCGACCGACGCCAGAAACGCGATGGTTTCGGGGCTCGCCTTGTCGAAGAGCCGGTTCGACCGGCTGAAGATGCGATGGTTGTGGCGTGAGACCTGCTTTTCCATAGCACTCACGGGGCGGCGGGCAATGCGGAGAGGGATGGCGGCGAATGGCCATCCGCGGAAGCGCGCGTATCGAGCAGTTGCCGGGCCGCAGCCAGCGCGCCATACGTGCTCTCGCAGATGCAGTCAACGCCGAGCCGGACGAGCCAGCGCTGGTGCTCGCTGCTGGCCCGGCCGCCGGCGATGACCGCCGGGCGCGTGGCGTAAGGCATTGATTCTATGGCCTTGATCGTCGCGCGCGCCGTTTCGGCCAGCGCCCCGGTGGACCAGGAAAGGCAGACGATGTCGTGCCCCCGCTCGGCGATGCGGTCGATGATCGCGCCGGTGCTTTCGGGCCAGTACAGATCGGTCGACCAGCCCTCGGCGCGAAACAGTTCCTCGATCATGCACTGGGCGAAATGGTGCGCCTCGGCGGGCGGAACGGTGACGAGCGCGGTGCCGCGCTGGGGTGCGTGGCCGCGTTCGCCCTGGGCGTGCACGAGTTGCCGCAGCACGAGCTGCAGGCGGCCCATGGCGATCGTCACGTCCAGAAAGCTGCGCGAATCGCGCGACCAGTCATCGCCCAGCGAACGGGCCACCGCTTCCAGGAAGGCGAGCTTGCCCGGCATCGACAGGCGCTGGCGCACCAGCCAGCGGGCCGGCGCCGTCAGCGGACGGCGGCCGGAGCCGCGCCTCGGTCGGGGGCCGCGTTTCTCCTCGCCGCCATAGAGCGACTGCTTGAACCGGTCGAGGGTCCGCGCGTCGGACAGGGCCCGGACTGCCTCGTCATGGCCCCCGATGCCGAGCCGCTCCTTGGCTTCCCAGAACACGCGCGTGCGAATGATCGAATGCAGCAATGGCCGGTGCGCGGCCTCGTCGGTGCGGGCGTTCCGTGCCGGTTTGCGTGCGTCGGGAGAGGGCGGCGCCCCGATGTCGTGCAACGGGTCCAGGCCGAACGGATCCTCCGCCGCTGTGGCCGCGAGCCCATCGATAGCCTTGGTGTCGTCAGTCATGGCTCTTGACGCGCATGGCGCGTTCCCGATCGCGCACTGCAGGTCCCCCATGAAGCGGCGGACCCATGGAACGTGCCAGGGACGGCGACCGGTTCATTGGCCGGAACCCGGGCTTTGCGCTCGTGCGACCAACCCCGACGCGATGAAGGATGGAACAGTGCGCTCCGATTGTAAACAAAAATAAACGTCAATTAAAGTTGACACTCTGCGAAGCCCGGGTTTAGATTTCTGCCATGGTCAGGGAGGAAGCCGGCAAGGCGCAGCGACGATGAAGGGCGAGATCCCAAAAGGCGCGCGATTTGAACTGTATACGCCCGAGCAGCGTGTGCGTCGCGACAACACGCGCTGGACGCTGGTGCAGGGGATTCTGGCGCCGCTCCAGTTCCTCGTGTTCGCCGTCAGCCTCGGTCTGATCGTCCGCTATCTGTGGACGGGCGAGGGGCTTTTTGCGGCCGACATTTCGATCATCGTCAAGACGCTCGTTCTGTACACGATCATGGTCACCGGAGCGATCTGGGAGAAGGTCGTGTTCGGCCGCTATCTGTTCGCGCCCGCCTTCTTCTGGGAGGACGTCTTCTCGATGGCGGTGCTGGCCCTGCACACGGCCTATCTGATCGCCACCTTCGGCGGCCTTCTGGCGCCCGCGCCGCTGATGGCGCTCGCGCTGGCCGCCTATGGCGCCTACGTCATCAACGCGGCCCAGTTCGTCTGGAAGCTGCGGATGGCGCGGCTGAGCGATCCGCGCACGCGGCGCGATGCGGCCGTCGTGCCGGCGGGAGCGGCGACATGAACCGCCACGTCCCCCCGCATGTCGCCGCCGCCGAGGCGCGCGAGGCCGACGGCCTCGGGTGCACCGACGTCACGCCGATCAAGCAGCGCGGGCAGCATGAGGTCTTCTGCGGGCTGACCTCGATCATCTGGCTGCATCGCAAGGTGCAGGACGCGTTCTTCCTGATCGTCGGCTCGCGCACCTGCGCGCATCTGATGCAGTCGGCGGCCGGCGTGATGATCTTCGCCGAGCCGCGCTTCGGCACCGCGATCATCGACGATCGCGACCTGTCGGGCATGGCCGACATGAACGAGGAGCTCGACAAGGTGGTCGCGCGGCTGATCGCCCGCCGCCCCGACATCCGCATGCTGGTGCTGGTCGGCTCGTGCCCCTCCGAGGTGATCAAGCTCGATCTGGGCCGCGCCGCGATGAAGCTGAACGAGCGTTTCGCGCCGGACCTGCGGGTCCTGTCCTATTCGGGTTCGGGCATCGAGACGACCTTCACGCAGGGCGAGGACAATTTCCTCCAGGCGGTGATCGGCGGTACGCCGCGCGCCGCGCCCGACGCACCGCGCCAGTTGCTGGTCGCCGGTTGCCTGGCCGACGTGATCGAGGACCAGTTCACCCGCATCTTCCACGGGCTCGGCATCGAGAACGTGCATTTCCTGCCGGCCCGTCACGCCGAGGGCGTGCCGCCGATCGGCCCGAACACCACCGTGCTGATGGCCCAGCCCTACCTGACCGAGACGGCCAAGATGCTCGAGAAGAAGGGCGCGCGCGTGCTGACCGCGCCGTTCCCGCTTGGCGAAGAGGGCACGACGGCTTGGCTCCGCGCGGCGGCGGATGCGTTCGACGTGCCGGCCGACCGGTTCGCGGCGATCACCGGCGCGGGCCGCGAGCGCGCCCGCAAGGCGGTCTCGCTCTATCGCGACCGTCTGGCCGGAAAGCGGGTCTTCTTCTTCCCCGACAGCCAGATGGAGCCGTCGCTGGCGCGGTTCCTGTCGCGCGAGGTGGACGCCGAAATCCTCGAGGTCGGCACGCCCTACCTCAACAAGACCCACATGGCGCCGGACCTTGCCCTGCTGCCGTCCAGCGTGCGCCTCGCCGAGGGCCAGGACGTCGACAAACAGATCGACCGGGTTCGCGCCGACGATCCGGACCTGATCATCTGCGGCATGGGCCTTGGCAATCCGTTCGAGGCCGAGGGCCGGACGACCAAATGGTCGATCGAGTTCGCCTTCACGCCGATCCAGGGCTACGAGCAGGCCGGCGACCTCGCCGAACTGTTCGCCCGCCCGCTCGGCCGGCGCGACCTGCTTCAGGTGGAGGTCTGACATGCAACTGACGGTCTGGACATATGAAGGGCCGCCGCATGTGGGCGCGATGCGCGTCGCTACGGGCATGAAGGGGCTGCACTACGTGCTGCACGCGCCGCAAGGCGACACCTATGCCGACCTTCTGTTCACGATGATCGAGCGGCGCAAGGCGCGTCCGCCGGTTACCTACACGACCTTCCAGGCGCGCGATCTGGGCTCGGACACCGCCGAGATCTTCAAGACCGCCTGCAGGGAGGCCGTCGAGCGGTTCGATCCGCAGGCGATCATCGTGGGTGCCTCGTGCACCGCCGAACTGATCCAGGACGATCCGGGCGGTCTCGCCAAGACGCTCGATCTGAACGTGCCTGTCATTCCGCTCGAGCTGCCGTCCTACCAGAAGAAAGAGAACTGGGGCGCCTCGGAGACCTTCTTCCAGCTCGTGCGCGGCCTCGCCGGCGGGCGCACGCCCGAACAAAAGCCCGAGGGCGCGCCGACGACGTGCAACATCCTCGGCCCGACCGCGCTGGGCTTCCGCCACCGCGACGATGTCACCGAGATCACGCGGCTTCTGGGCACGCTTGGGGTCGAGGTCAACGTCGTTGCGCCGATGGGCGCGACGCCGCACGACCTGACGCGGCTGCCGAACGCCGACTTCAACGTGGTCCTCTATCCGGAAGTCGCCGGCCAGGCGGCGCAGTGGCTCAAGCGGACGTTCCGCCAGCCGATCGTCTCGACCGTGCCGATGGGCGTGAACGCGACGCGGCAGTTCGTGCGCGAAGTCGCCGAACTGGTCGGCGCCGATCCCGAGCCGGTGATCGCCCAGGCCGACGAGCGCCTGTCCTGGTACTCGCTGTCGATCGATTCGAACTATCTGACCGGCAAGCGCGTGTTCATCTTCGGCGATGCGACCCATGCGATCGCCGCCGCGCGCATCGCCGAGCACGAGCTTGGCTTCAAGGTGTGCGGGCTTGGCACCTACAGCCGGGAATTTGCCCGCGAGGTGCGCGCCGCGGCCAAGGAATACGGCATCGAGGCGCTGATCACCGACGATCATCTGGAGGTCGAGGACGCCATCGTCGCCGCCCAGCCCGAACTGGTGCTCGGCACGCAGATGGAGCGGCACATCGCCAAGCGCCTGCGGATCGGCTGCGCGGTGATCTCGGCGCCCGTCCACGTGCAGGATTTTCCGGCGCGCTACTCGCCCTTCATGGGGTTCGAGGGCGCCAACGTGATCTTCGACAGCTTCGTCCACCCGCTCGTCATGGGGCTCGAGGAGCATCTTCTTGGCATGTTCCGGGAGGATTTCGAGTTCAACGACGATGCGCAGGCTTCGCATTTGGCAGCATTGCATGCCGGCGCAAAGCATGAGACCATCAAGATACCCGAAGCCCAGACCGCGCCTGATGATAAAACGCAGGATGTAGTGGCGAATGGCAGCGTGGCGGCGAGCTTCGGGTCCCCGTCATGGACCGACGACGCCGAACTGGAGCTGAAGAAGATCCCCTTCTTCGTGCGCGGCAAGGCCCGCCGCAACACCGAACGGTTCGCCGCCGAGCAGGGCGTGAACCCCATCACCATCGAGACGCTCTATGATGCAAAAGCCCATTACGGCCGCTGAGGCCGCACGGGCCGCTGCATCGCCAGCGGCCACACCGGTCCGGGTGACGATCGTCACTCTCGACAGCCACATGGCCTCGACCGTCGAACGCGCCCGGGCGATCCTCAAGCGCGAACTGCCGGGGCTTTCGCTGACGCTGCACGCGGTGACCGAATGGGCCGGCGACGCCGAGGCGATGGCGCATGCCCGCGAGGACGTGCTCAGCGCCGACATCGTCATCGCAAACATGGTGTTCCTGGAAGAACACATCAAAATCGTCGAGCCGTGGCTGACCGAGGCGCGCGAACGCAACGATGCGACGGTGGGCACGCTGTCGGCTGCCGAGATCGTCAAGCTGACGCGGCTCGGCGAGTTCAACATGGCCAACCCGACCGGCGGGATGATCGGCCTGCTCAAGCGGTTGCGCGGCAAGAAGTCCAAGACCGGCTCGGCCGGCGCCGGCCAGATGAAGCTGCTGCGGCAGATCCCGAAGTTCCTGCGCTTCATCCCCGGCAAGGCGCAGGATGTGCGCGCCTATTTCCTGACCATGCAGTACATGCTGGCCGGCTCGGACGACAACATCGTCAATCTGGTCCGGTTCCTGATCGCGCGCTATGCCAAGGGACCGCGCGAGGTGCTTCGCACCATCGTCAGGCCGGCGGATCCGGCGATCTATCCCGATGTCGGGCTTTACCATCCGGCGCTCAAGGACCGGGTGACCGACGATCTGGCGGTCTATGAGCGCGCCACGGGCAGGGGCGGGGAGGGCGGCACGGTCGGTCTTCTGGTGATGCGCTCGTACGTGCTGGCCGACAACACGGCCCACTATGAAGGCGTGATCGAAGCGCTTGCCGCGCGCGGACTGAAGGTCGTCACCGCGTTCGCCTCCGGGCTCGACGCGCGGCCGGCGGTCGAGAAGTTCTTCATGAAGGACGGGCGCGCGACGGTCGATTCGGTCGTCTCGCTAACCGGTTTCTCATTGGTCGGGGGGCCGGCCTACAACGATGCGGCGGCGGCCGAGGAACTGCTCGCCCGTCTCGACGTGCCCTACGTCTCGGCGTTCGCCAGCGAGTTCCAGAGCCTGCAGCAATGGGGCCGGGGCGAGCAGGGGCTGACGCCGGTCGAGGCGACCATCATGGTCTCGCTGCCCGAGATCGACGGCGCGACCGGGCCGATCCTTTATGGCGGGCGCAATGACGGGTCCGGTCCCTGCGCGGGCTGCACGCGCCAGTGCCGCTTCGACAACGCCGTCAACGGCCGCGACATGCAGTCCTGCCCCGAGCGCGCCGAGATGCTGGCGAGCCGGGTGGCGAAGATCGTCGCCCTGCGCCGGCGCGAAAAGGCCGAGCGCAAGATCGCGACGATCCTCTACAATTTCCCGCCCAATGGCGGGGCGACCGGCACGGCGGCCTATCTGTCCGTCTTCCGTTCGCTGCACAACACGCTCAAGGCGCTCAAGGCCGAGGGCTACACGGTCGAGGTGCCAGAAAGCGCCGACGCGCTGCGCGAGATGATCCTTGGCGGCAATGCCGACAGCCACGGCACGCCGGCCAACGTCGCCGCCAGGATCGATGCCGACACCCATGTCCGGCGTGAACCGTGGCTTGCCGAGATCGAGGCGCAATGGGGCCCGGCGCCCGGCCGCCAGCAGACCGACGGGCGCAACATCTTCGTGATGGGCCACCGGTTCGGCAACGTCTTCGTCGGCGTGCAGCCCGCGTTCGGCTATGAGGGCGATCCGATGCGGCTCCTGTTCGAGAAGGGGTTCGCGCCGACGCACGCCTTTGCCGCCTTCTACCGCTATCTGAAGGACGATTTCGGCGCCGACGCCGTCTTGCATTTCGGCACCCATGGCGCGCTCGAGTTCATGCCCGGCAAGCATGCCGGCCTTTCGGGCGATTGCTGGCCGGACCGGCTGATCGGCGATCTGCCGAACCTTTATCTTTATGCGGCCAACAACCCGTCCGAGGGCGCGATCGCGCGTCGTCGTTCGGCGGCGACGCTGATCTCGCATCTGACCCCGCCTGTCGCCAATGCCGGGCTCTACAAGGGTCTTGCCGACCTCAAGTCCTCGCTCGACCGCTGGCGGGCGCTCGAGCCGCAGGCGGTGACCGAGCGCAACGATCTGGCCGTCGCCATCAGGGCGCAGGCCGAAGCGCTGGACCTGGTCGCCGAGGACGCCCAATGGAGCGCGGGTGGAACCGCCGAAATCCCCAGCCTTGTCAATGAGTTGGCCGAGTTTGAGCAGACATTGATTCCGCACGGCCTGCATGTGGTCGGCGAGCCGGTGTCCGATGACGAGCGGCACGATCTGCTCGAAGCGGTCAACACGGCGATGGGCGAGGACGGCATCGGCGCGATGACCATCGACGCCGCCCTTCAGTCCTACCAGAAGCAGGGCGACCGCGCGCCGCAGGGCGTTCAGACGCTGGCCCGGCTCGATCACGATCTGCGCCAGGACCATGAACTGCCGGCGCTGATGCACGCGCTCGACGGCGGCTACATCCGGCCGGTTTCGGGCGGCGACATCGTGCGCTCGCCTTCGATCGTGCCGACCGGCCGCAACCTGCACGGGTTCGATCCGTTCCGCCTGCCGAGCGCCTTTGCGGTGGCCGACGGGCGCAAGCAGGCCGACCTCCTGATCGCACGCTTTGCGGCCGACAATGACGGCGAACTGCCGAAATCTGTGGCCATGGTGCTGTGGGGCACCGACAATCTCAAGTCCGAGGGCGCGCCGATCGCCCAGGCGATGGCGCTGATCGGGGCAAAGCCGCGTTTCGACGGCTTCGGCCGGCTCGCCGGCGCGGACCTGATGTCGCTTGAGGAACTGGGCCGGCCGCGCATCGACGTGGTGATGACGCTTTCGGGCATCTTCCGCGATCTGATGCCGCTGCAGACGAAACTGCTCGCCGATGCGGCGCTGCAGGCGGCGCTGGCTGACGAGCCGGCCGAGATGAACCCGGTGCGGGCCCATGCGCTGGCCTATGCCGAACAGCATGGCTGCGATTTCGAGACGGCCGCGCTGCGCGTCTTCTCGAACGCGGCCGGCGCCTACGGCTCGAACGTCAATCTCCTGATCGACTCGGGCGCGTGGGACGAGGAAGACGAGATCGCCGACACCTACACCCGGCGCAAGAGCTTCGCCTATGGCATCGACGGCCAGCCGGTGCAGCGCGCCGACATGCTCGGCACCATCCTGAAGGATGTGGACGCGGCCTACCAGAACATCGAATCGGTCGAACTGGGCATCACCACGATCGACCATTATTTCGACACGCTCGGCGGCATCTCGCGGGCGATCAGAAAGGCCGGCGGCCGCGACGCGCAGGTCTATGTGGGCGACCAGACCTCCGGCAAGGGCAAGGTGCGCACGCTCGACGAGCAGGTGGCGCTCGAAACCCGCACGCGCACGCTCAACCCGAAATTCTACGAGGCGCTGCTCGACCATGGCTATGAGGGCGTGCGCCAGATCGAGAGCCAGGTGACCAACACGCTGGGCTGGTCGGCGACCACCGGCAAGGTGCAGCCCTGGGTCTACAAGAACATCGCCGAAACCTTCGTGCTGGACGCCCAGATGCGCCAGCGGCTGGCCGATCTCAATCCCAAGGCGAGCGCCAAACTCGCCAATCGGCTGATCGAAGCAACCGAACGGGCCTATTGGCAGCCCGACGAGCAAACATACCAGGCCCTGTGCGCGGCCAGCGACGAGCTGGAAGACCGTGTCGAGGGCATTGGCACAGTGGGAGTGGCGGCATGAACGTCTTTACGCATCCGAAAACCGCCGAGCGCGAGGCCCGCCTTCTGGCGAAGGCGTCGGGCAAGGTCCCGGCCGCCGCAAAGCCGGGCAAGGGCGAGGACGGGGAAGGATCGGTGCAGGTTCACCTCGATCCGTCCATGGAGATCGAGGGCGCAAAGGTGTTTGCGATCTACGGCAAGGGCGGCATCGGCAAGTCGACCACCTCGTCCAACCTTTCGGTCGCCTTCTCCATGCTGGGCAAGCGCGTCCTGCAGATCGGCTGCGACCCCAAGCACGATTCCACCTTCACGCTGACCAAGAGCCTGATCCCGACGGTCATCGATATCCTCGAGGAAGTCGATTTCCACGCCGAGGAACTCAAGCCCGAGGATTTCGTGTTCGAAGGCTACAACGGCGTGCAGTGCGTCGAGGCGGGCGGCCCGCCGGCCGGAACCGGCTGCGGCGGCTATGTGGTCGGACAGACCGTCAAGCTTTTGAAGGAACACCACCTTCTGGAAGACACCGACGTCGTCATCTTCGACGTGCTGGGCGACGTGGTGTGCGGCGGGTTCGCCTCGCCGCTGCAGCATGCCGAACGGGCGCTGGTCGTCGCCGCCAACGACTTCGATTCCATCTTCGCGATGAACCGGATCGTCGCGGCCATCAAGGCCAAGTCGAAGAACTACGACGTGCGCCTTGGCGGGGTGATCGCCAACCGTTCGCGCGAGACCGACCAGATCGACCGGTTCAACGAGGCGATCGGGCTCAAGCGCCTGGCGCACATTCCCGACAGCGACGAGGTGCGCAAGTCGCGCCTGAAGAAGTCGACCCTGTTCGAACTGGGCGATCATCCCGAGATCGTCGCCATCCAGAACGAGTATCTGCAGCTTGCCGAACAGCTCTGGGCGGGGACGGACGAGCTCAAGGCCGATCCGATGAAGGACCGGGACATCTTCGATTTCCTGGGGTTCGAATGAGATGACGACGGCGGACGTCCATAGCGGCACATACGCCAAGCGGCGCGGCGAGCTGGAGGTCTATTTCGACCGCACGGCCGTCGACGGCTGGAAGAAGCTGGTCACCGACGAGAAGGTCAGCCGCATCCGCCAGACCGTCCGCGAGGGCCGCGATGCGATGCGCGCGACCATGCTGTCCTATCTGCCCGACGACCTGACCGGCTGGCGCGTGCTCGATGCCGGCTGCGGCTCGGGCGTCGCCACGTTCGAACTCGCCCGGCGCGGCGCCGACGTGGTCGGCGTCGATCTGTCCGAGCAGATGGTCGGCTTTGCGCGCGAGCGGCTCGCCGAGATCGAACGCTACCGTCCTTTCGAAGCGCGCGTGACGTTCGAAGCCGGCGACATGCTCGCCGACCGGGGCCGGTTCGACGCGGTGTTCGCCATGGATTCGCTGATCCACTACCGGACCGAAGACGCGGTCAGCGCGATCGCCAGGCTGGCCGGGCGCACCGACCACAAGCTGGTCTTCACCGTCGCGCCGCGCACGGCGATGCTGGCGGCGATGCACGCGGTCGGACAGCTGTTTCCGCGCGGCGACCGGTCGCCGGGCATCGAGCCCGTCGCGCCGCGCCGGCTCGCCGCCCTGCTGCTGGCGCGTCCCGACATGACGGACTGGCGCGTCGGCCAGACCCATCGCGTCGCGCGCGGCTTCTACATTTCGCAGGCCATGGAGGTGATGCGCTGATGGCCTTTGGCGGCGTTCATTATCCGCGCAAGAAACGGTCCATGGCCACCATGTGGCAGCGGCTCGGTCCGCGCTGGCTGCCGTTTGCCGATGTCGCCACCGAGGATCTGCCGCTCGGCCGGCTGCTGCGCCTGACCCTGTTCCAGGTTTCGGTCGGCATGGCCATGGTGCTGCTGACCGGCACGCTGAACCGGGTGATGATCGTAGAACTGGGCGTACCGACCAGCCTTGTGGCGCTGATGGTCGCCATTCCGGTGCTCGCCGCGCCGTTCCGCGTGCTGATCGGCTACCGCTCCGACACTTACCGCTCCTTCCTCGGCTGGCGCCGGGTGCCGTACATCTGGCTTGGCTCGATGCTCCAGTTCGGCGGCCTTGCCATCATGCCGTTCGCGCTGCTTCTGCTGCAGTCGCAGACGCTCGGTCCGACCTGGGCCGGGCCGGTCGGCGCCGCGCTCGCCTTCCTTCTGACAGGCATCGGCATGCACATGGTGCAGACCGCCGGCCTTGCGCTTGCCACCGATCTCGCCGCGCCGGACAACCGGCCGCGCGTCGTCGCGCTTGCCTATGTGATGCTGCTGATCGGCATGATCGTCAGCGCGCTCGCCTTTGGCTGGCTGTTGCGCGATTTCGCCGCCGTCGCCCTGATCAAGGTGGTGCAGGGGGCGGCGGTCGCCACCGTCGTGATCAATCTGGTCGCGCTGTGGAAGCAGGAGCCGCGCAACGCCCAGCTCACCCGGCACGACCGTGAGGTGCCGAGCTTCCGCGAGGCGTTCACCGGCTATTGCAAGGACGACCGCACCGTGCGCCTGCTGGTCGCCGTCGCGTTCGGCGCGGCAGGCTTTTCGATGCAGGACGTGCTGCTCGAACCCTATGGCGGCGAGGTGCTCGGGCTTTCGGTCTCGGCGACCACCATGCTGACGGCGATCTGGGCCGGCGGGACGCTGGTCGGGTTCGCCATGGCCGGCCGCTGGCTCGACAAGGGGCGCGACATGTACCGGCTCGCCGCCGTGGGCGCGCTGATCGGCGTGTTCGCCTTTTCGGCGGTCGTCTTCGCCGAACCGCTGCAGTCGCCGACGCTGTTCCGCATCGGCACGGCGCTGATCGGTCTCGGCGGCGGGCTGTTCGCCGTATGCACCATGCTGGCCGCGATGGACGTCTCCGACACCACCGACAGCGGCATCGCCATCGGCGCCTGGGGCGCGGTGCAGGCGACCGCGATCGGGCTCGGCCTGGCGTTCGGCGGCTTCATCCGCGACGGCGTCAACGCGGCCGTCGAAGCGGGCATGTTCGGCCAGGCCCTTGTCGCCCCCGCCGCGGGCTACGGCGTCGTCTACCACATCGAAATCGGTCTTCTGTTCGCAAGCCTCGTCGCGCTCGGCCCGCTCGCCGGCCGCACGCGCCGGCGCGCCGAAGACCAAAACCCGTCCAAGCGGTTCGGCCTTGCCGAACTGCCCGGATAACCATGAACCAGGAGAACCGCCATGGTTGAACTCACCGCAGGCTATGATGTGGCGCTGATCACGTTCTACGTGTTCGTCGTCTTCTTCATCGGACTCGTCGTCTATCTGCAGCGCGAAAGCCGCCGCGAGGGCTTCCCGCTGGAGAACGATGCGGGCGAAAAGAACGCCCCGTCCTTCATCTTCACGCCGGGCCCGAAGACGTTCCACATGCCGCACGGACGCGGCACGGTGGAAGCGCCGAACCAGAAGGTGGACTCGGTCGCCGCCGCCGGAAACATCAAGGGCGAGCACATGGGCTTCGAGGGCACGCCCTGGCGGCCGACCTCCGAGAACCCGATGCTCGACGGCATCGGCCCGGGCGCCTGGACCGAGCGGGCCGACGTGCCCGATCCGCTGCATGACGGCCGTCCGAAGATCGTTCCGATGCGTGCCGACGCGACGGTGACCATCGCCGAGGGCGATGTCGATCCGCGCGGACTGCGCGTGGTGGGCTGCGATTCCATCGTGGCCGGGCGCGTCAAGGATGTCTGGGTCGACCGCATGGAGCACATGGCGCGGTTCCTCGAGATCGAGACCGAAGTGGGCGAAGCGCCGCGTTCGGTGCTGGTTCCGATGAACTTCTGCGTCGTCAAGACGCCGCGCGACCGCGAGAAGGTCTTCTACGTGCATGCCATCACCGGCGAGCAGTTCGCCATGGTGCCTGGCACCAGGAAGGACGACGAGATCACACTGCTCGAGGAAGAGAAGATCATGGCCTATTACGGCGCCGGCCTTCTCTATGCGACCCCGGCGCGGCAGGAGGCCTACCTGTGACGGGCTTCATCGCACCGGAGTTCGACGAAAAGGCCCATGGCGGCCTGCCCGGGCCCCTGCCGGCCGGCGAGCACATCGTCTGGCAGGGCAGCCCAAGGGCGGCCGGCATCGCCAGGCATGTCCTGAAGACGCGCTGGATCGCCGGCTATTTCGGCATCATGCTCGTCTGGCTGGTCGCGACGGGCCTTTATTTCGGCCGTGCCGCCGACGACATCATCATGTCGCTGGTGATCATGACGTTGGCGGGCGCCGTCGTCGTCGGCCTCGCCCGCTGGTATGCCGGCGCGGTGGCGCGCGCCACCGTCTACACGATCACCGAAAAGCGCGTCGTGATGAAGTTCGGCGTGGCCCTGCCGACCGCCTTCAACCTGCCGTTCGCCGAGATCGAATCGGTGGACGTGCTGGAGCGGGCCGACGGGTCGGGCAACATCGCGCTGCGGTTCCAGCCCGACGTGCGGCTGGCCTGGCTGGTGTTCTGGCCGAATGTGCGCGGCTTCCGCATGGCGCGCACCGAACCGCAGCTGATCTGCATCGACGATGTCACCGAGGTTGCCGGTCTGCTGGCGACGCAACTGCATGCCAATGCCGCGCGCACGCAACGCCCGGCCGGTGCGGCCGAACAGGCGATGGACGGCACCCTGATGCCGTTCCCGGAAGCGGCCGAGTAGGAAAGGCGCAAGGAGACGATCATGAGCGACACCGAAGCCACCGCGCACGGACACGGCCACCACGTTCACGGCACGTCGGTGAAGTGGGTGCCGCTGACGATGGCGGTCGGCATGGTGCTGTTCACGCTCTGCGTCGTCACCTTCGCCAACCTGACCGGCAAGGGCGTGGTGCACACCGGCGCAAACGAGATCGTCGTCGCCGGCCATGTGCAGGTCGCGCGCGATGCCGACGGCACCATCCATGTGCTCGACGCTTCGACCAAAGAGGTGGTGGCCTCATACCCGCAATCGCGGGAACAATTCCTTGCCGGCGCGCTGCGTTCGCTCGAACGGATGCGGCCGGCAGTGGAGGAAAGCACCCGCACATTCGCGGTGCTGCGCATCGGCAACGGCCGTCTGGTCTTCCTGGAGGACATCGAGACCGGCGACCTGATCAGCCTGAATGCGTTCAACCGCGCCAAGTCGCAGGCTCTGGCGAGCCAGGTGGCGGCGCTCAATGGAGGACAGAAATGAGTCTGATCGGTCTGATCGCCCGGACGCGGGAAGATGTGCCGTGCACGGTCGAGATCAACAACACGTTCGAGCAACTGGGCGCCCATGTGCGCTTCGAAGGCGGGGTGACCGTCGAGCCGGGCGACGAGGTGATGGTGCACGGCGCGCCGGTTGCCGTGCCCTATGGCGAATGCGCAACGTTCGAGCGGATGGCCACCATCACGCGGGCGAGCGGCATCGAACGCGCCTGGACGAAAGCGACGGGCGATCTTGAATTCATGGAGCTGTGCGAATTCAGCTTCTCCGAGGAGGCAGCGCTATGAACAAGCACGTCGAAACGCCGGTCGCCGGCCGCAAGACAGCAGCGCCGCTCGATGCGCAGAACGAGACCACCCGCATGGCGCACGAGACGACCATGCTCAACCCGCGCTTCTACACCACCGACTTCGACGAGATGGACCGCATCGATGTCACGCCGGTGCGCGGTGAGTGGGACGCGCTGATGGAGGAGATGCGCTCGGACCCCAACAAGGGCCACTTCAAGCGCAACGAGGAGTGGGACGATATCGACATCGAGTCGCTGTCGCCCGAACTGCGCAAGGAACTGATCGATTTCCTCGTCTCCTCGCTCACCGCCGAGTTCTCGGGCTGCGTTCTCTACAAGGAGATGAAGCGGCGCGGCTCCAACAAGGAGATCTGCGAGCTGTTCGGCCACATGAGCCGCGACGAAAGCCGCCATGCCGGCTTCATCAACGATGCGCTCAAGGACTTCGACATCGGCGTGAACATGGGCTTTCTGGCCAAGGCCAAGAAGTACACTTACTTCCGGCCGAAGTTCATCTATTACGCCACCTACCTGTCCGAGAAGATCGGCTACGCGCGCTACATCACCATCTTCCGGCACCTCGAGCAGAACCCGGACAAGCGCTTCCACCCGATCTTCAAATGGTTCGAGGAGTGGTGCAACGACGAGTTCCGCCATGGCGAGGCGTTCTCGCTGCTGATGCGGACCGACCCGAAGCTGCTGGAAGGCCGCAACCGGCTCTGGATCAAGTTCTTCCTGCTTGCCGTCTTCGTGACCATGCATGTGCGCGACCATCAGCGCCCGGCGTTCCACGAGGCGCTCGGCGTCGACATCGACGACTATGACTGGAAGGTGTTCAACCTGACCACCGAGATCTCCAAGCAGGTCTTCCCGGTGCTGCTTGACCTCGACAATCCGGCGCTGCGGCGCGGCTTCACGCGCATGGTCGAGATCAATGACGCGATGGCGCGCGCCCATGCGCAGGGCGGCATCGCGGGCCGGGTCAAGAAGGGCTGGCACGGCGCGCGCGCCGCGCTCAACTTCGCGCGGCTCTACATGATCCCGGGCATCTCCAACGAGATCCCCGAGACCAGCCGCCTGCAGCCGGTCTGGTAGGAGCGCGGACATGAGCCTTGCCCTTGGTGCCTTCGCGGTCGCGCTCATCGCCTGGTGGTTCGCCACCGGCGCGGTGATCGTCGCCGCGCGGCCCACCGTCGGCCATCCGCTCTATCTGCTGGTGCCGGCGGCCGCGCTCGCGGTGGCCGGGCTGGTGCTGGCGCTGGCAACGGCGGGTTCGAGTTCGGTCGTCGCCGTCTATGGCGCCTTCTTCGCCGCGCTCGCCATCTGGGCGTTCCACGAGATCACCTTCCTGACCGGCCATGTCGCCGGACCCAGGCGCTCGGCCCTGCCGGCCGGCGTGACCGGCGCGGCGCGGTTCCGTCTCGCCTATGCGGCCGTGCGCGACCACGAGTTCGTCCTGTTCGCCACGGGCGTGGTGCTGATCGCGCTGCTAGCGGGCGCGGCGAACCCGTTCGCCTGGGCGATCTACGCGCTGATGTGGGTGATGCGGCTTCTGACCAAGTTCAACGTGTTCCTGGGCGCGCCGAACGCGGTCAGCGAGATCCTGCCCGAACGCATGGCGTACCTGACCAGCTATTTCCGCACCGACCGGGTGCATCCGTTCTTCATCGTCTCGGTCACGGCGATCACCTGCCTGTTCACGATCTGCGTCTACATGGCGGCCACCGCCGACGCGCCGGGCATGGTCACCGGCTGGTCGCTGATGGCGACCTTCGCCTTCCTCGGCCTGATCGAACATCTCTTCCTCGTCCTGCCCGTGCGCGATGCCGCGCTTTGGGGCTGGGCGACCGGCCGCTCGGGAGGCGGCTTCGTCAAGCGGCAGGCGCAGGTGGCGCCCGAGCCGGAAACAGCATCCAGCAAAGACGTCCGGGCCGACAAGCGTGCCGCGCCGGTCATGAGTTAGAAGGGGAACCGCGATGAACTTCGAGCAGCATTTCGACACGGCGCTCGCCGGTCTTCACGAGGCGGGCAATTACCGTGTGTTTGCCGAGCTTGAGCGCAAGCGGGGTTCGTTTCCGCGCGCGACGCGCTATCGCGAGGACGGCTCGACGCATGATGTGACCGTGTGGTGCTCGAACGACTATCTGGGCATGGGCCAGCATCCGGACGTGGTGGCGGCGATGCACGATGCGATCGAGCGCTGCGGCACCGGCGCGGGCGGCACGCGCAACATCTCGGGCACCAATCACGGCCATGTGCGGCTCGAGCGCGAACTGGCGGACCTTCACGGCAAGGACGCCGCGCTGATCTTCACCTCGGGCTATGTGTCCAACTGGGCCGCGCTCGGCACGCTGCTGGCGAAGATCCCCGGCATCATCTGCTATACCGACGCGCTCAACCACGCCTCGATGATCGAGGGCATCCGCCATTCCAGATGCGAAAAGCGCATCTTCAGGCACAATGACTGGCGCGATCTGGACCGGCTGATGGCCGCCGACGATCCGGCCGCGCCCAAGCTGGTCGCCTTCGAGAGCGTCTATTCGATGGATGGCGACATCGCGCCGATCGCCGAGATCTGCGACGTCGCCGACAAACATGGCGCGCTCAAATACATCGACGAGGTGCATGCGGTGGGCATGTACGGTCCGCGCGGCGGCGGGGTCGCCGAGCGCGAGGGGCTGATGGACCGGATCGACGTGATCGAGGGCACGCTCGGCAAGGCGTTCGGCGTGATGGGCGGCTACATCACCGGCTCGCGGAACCTTGTCGACTTCGTGCGTTCGTTCGCCTCGGGCTTCATCTTCACCACCGCGCTTCCGCCCGCACTGGCCGCAGGCGCGGTCGCCTCGATCCGGCATCTCAAGCAGCACGACGAAAAGCGGCAGGCCCACCAGGAGTCGGTCAGGAAGGTGCGCGCGGCGCTCGACCGGCAGGGCATTCCGCACATGCAAAACCCCTCGCACATCGTGCCGGTGATGGTGGGGGACGCGGCCAAGTGCAAATGGATCTCCGACATCCTGCTCGAGGACTACGGGATCTACGTGCAGCCGATCAACTATCCGACGGTTCCCGTGGGCACCGAGCGGCTTCGGATCACGCCGACCCCGTTCCACACCGATGCCGACATCGCCCATCTTTCGGGCGCCCTGTGCGACCTGTGGAGCCAGTGCGCCCTCGCAAGGGCCGTGGCGTAGGGCGGGGGGCTTTGCGCCTCCCACCCCTGTCCTTGTGTCGCCCCGGCGGGATGAGGGTTGTATCGCGGTTCCGTGCTCACCCGGTCCAGGCCCGGTGAGATCAGTTCACGTCGTCAAGGGTGGCCCGGCGTCCTCGATCCCCGCGCACGCAGGCGGGCCACCAGGGCCAGCGGATCGGCCGCCCCGGGGACATCCTGACGCCACCGATTGACCCTAAGGTTGGGGTTGGATTGCGTAAGGGCACGGTTACGGTGCTCGTATATCCCGAACCATGAGCGGCGAAAGGGGCCGCCAATCCATGCAGGTCGTCACGCTCTCGCTCTATCATTTCACCGGTCTGCCGGCGAAGCTGTGGGCGTTCTCGCAGATGGGGCTGATGCGGCCGGCCGTAACGCGCATGGAAGGGGCGAGCTTCGCCAAGATGCTCGGATCGGGCGCCGGCGCGGGCTTTTCGCTCAAGCCGGATTTTTCAACCTACGGCCTTCTGTGCGCGTGGCAGGACATGGGGGCCGCGCGCGCCGCGCAGGCCCATGCGAAACCCTTTACGCGCTATCGCGACCGGGCGGACCGGTCGGCGACGCTCTATCTGACCGCGACGCAGGCGCGGGGACAGTGGAACGGACGGGCGCCGTTCGCCGTCGATGCGGAGACCCGGCCGACCGGCCCGATCGTCGCTCTGACCCGCGCTACGTTGCGTTGGGCGACGCTGACGCAATTCTGGTCGCTTGTGCCGGCGATCTCCGACATGGCCGAGGCCGACCCGCACCAGCACTTCATGATGGGTCTGGGCGAGGTCCCCTACAAGCACATGATGACGTTCTCGATCTGGGACGACGAGGCGGCGATGCGCGCGTTCTCCGTCAACAGCCCGACGCATGGCGTCGCCGTCCGGCGCGCCTGGGACGAGGGCTGGTTCGCCGAATACCTCTTCGCCCGCTTCAATCTGCTCGCCGTCGAGGGCCGCTGGCACGGCCTTGACCGTTTCGCGGCCGGCGAGCCCGAAATCGAACCGATGCAGGCAGCCTGATGGATACGATACGCGACACCGACACGATCATTCCGGCGATCGCCGGGGACGGCTCCTTCTACCCGATCGGCAAGATGCAGGCGCACCGCGAGGCGGTGTTGCATCTGGCCGTTTCGGTGTTCGTGTTCTCCGGCGATCACCTTCTGATCCAGAAGCGCGCCGCGCACAAATATCATTGCGGCGGGCAGTGGGCGAACACCTGCTGCACGCATCCGCACTGGGACGAGCCGGTGGCGACGAGCGCCGCCCGCCGCCTGCGCGAGGAACTCGGCTTCGGCGTACCGCTGATCGAAAGCCACGAGGTCGAGTATTTCGCCGATGTCGGCAACGGGCTGCACGAGCACGAGCGCGTGACCATGTTCGTCGGCCATGCCGACCGCGACACGCTCGACATCCGGCCCAATCCGGACGAGGTGGAGGATGTGCGCTGGGTGACCGCCGAGGCGCTGAAGGCCGACATGGCCGACAATCCGCGCGCCTTCACGCCCTGGTTCCGCATCTATTGCGACCGGTTTCCCGACCTGAAGATCTGACCGGCGCGCGGTCGCGCCGCTTCCCGAACATCCGGCAAAGAAAAACCTCCGCTTCGCGTCCGAAGCGGAGGTAGGCCGGCCCCATGTTTGGAGGACAATGGCCGGCGGTTCGGTCTGGCCGTGACCGGTTCGGCGCCATGGCGCGCCGTGCCCGGCCGGTCATGCGGGCGGATGGAGGTCGGTCATCCGCCCGGCATGGGACTGCCCGCTATTGCTGACCCCACGAGGAGCGGGTCGAGTCGGGCGTGATCGGCCACCAGCTCGCATCCTCGGGCACGATGCCGTGCTTGATGCCCCAGGCGGTCCAGTCGTCGACGACCGTGCCGGTGAGCAGGATGCCGATGCCGCCGGTGAGCACGCACAGCATGGCGAACCACCAGGCCCAGCGGTGGATCGATTCCATGGAGGCGTTGAAGCCCATGGTCCAGCGCCAGAACAGCGCGCCGCGCTCGGCGGCCGTGCCCCGGTCGACGATCTGCTCGATCTCGCGCTCGGCCCCGTAGCGGCTGGTCGCGAGGATCGTCGCGCCATGCATGGCGAACAGCAGCGCCGAACCGTACAGGAACACGATCGAGAGCATGTGGAACGGGTTCCAGAACAGGCTTCCGCCCCAGATGAGCGAGAAGTTGTTGGTCCAGTCCAGGTGGCTGAGGATGCCGAACGGCACCGCCTCGCTCCACGAGCCCATGGCGAGCGGCCGGATGAAGCCGAGCACCAGGTAGAGCCAGATCGCCGCCGCGAACGCGGCCGGCACGTGCAGGCCCATGCCCAGTTCGACCGCGCGGCGGTACATGCGGAACCACCAAAGGATGATCGAGACGGTGATGAAGAAGCCGGCGATCATCCACCAGCCGCCCTCGGCGAGCGGGGGCATCACCTTGATGCCGTGCTCGGGCAGCGGCGGGTCGAGCGACAGCCACGGCATTTCCAGCACGAAGCGGACCGGGTTCCAGTCCACCTGCGCCCAGAAGTTCAGGCCGATGATGACGAAGCCGATCGTGAAGGTGATCAGCGAGGCCACGCCCAGAAAGCCCAGGTAGATCGGGCCGAGCTGGGCGTTGCCCACCTTGCCGATCCAGTAGTTGAAGGTGGCCGACTTGGACCGGTCCATCTCGCTCTCGATGGGAATGCCCATCTCGGGTGCGGTGCGGACCTGAACCGTCGTGAAGATGTTCTGATATTCGGGTAGCATTGTCAGATCCTCCTCAACCGGCCCAGCGCAGGGACAGGTTGCGCAGTGGCTCCCACCATTCGATCCACGAGCCGCCATAGATCGGGCCCGCGGAAATGAAGATGCAGACCGCGCTCCAGAAGCCCGCGTTCAGCGCCAGGAACAGGCCGAGCCTGTGGATGCCCAGCGTGCCGATCGAATAGCCGATCGTGTCGCGGAAGTAGGTGTCCTCGTGCTCGGGGGTCTTCACCTCGGCCGGACCGGAGCGGAACGACTGCGCGTTGCGCGGGTTGACCGCCGACAGCACCAGGCCACCGTGCAGCGCGAGCGCGAAGGTGGTGGTGAAGAAGAAGGTGATGGCGATCATGTGGGCCGGGTTGTAGTGGAAGTTGCCGTACTGGTAGCCGGTGTCCCATACCCATTGCAGGTGGCTCATGATGCCGTAGGGAAAGCCGTGGCCCCAGGCGCCCAGCAGCAGCGGCCGGAAGACGACCAGCGTCACATAGGCGAAGATCGCCACGCCGAAGGCGAATGGCACGTGATAGCCGATGCCGAGCTTGCGGCAGATTTCCACCTCGCGCAGCATCCACGAAACGAACGCGCCGACGGCGCATATGGTGATGACCTGCCACAACCCGCCTTCGGCGAGCGGGGCGAGGCCGAGGCCGTATTCGATCGGTGGCGGATTGATCGAAATCAGCCAGATGTTCCAGGTCGGGCCGAGCGCCGCACCGTAGACGATGAGCACCGTGCCCAGAGCTGCAAAGAACGCGGTCGTGATGCCGAAGAAGCCGACATAGAAGGGACCGACCCAGAAGTCGAACAGATCCCCGCCTATCAGCGTCCCGCCCCGCACGCGGTATTTGCGCTCAAAACTGAGCATTGCCATGGTTTACCTCCAATGACGAACGGCGTTCAGCGGCACCGTCCGCCCGAAAAATCGCTGATCGGCGGCGGGCAAACCGTCAGGCACGAAGCCCTCGGGCGTTGCCCGCCACCTTTGGTGTCGCAGCGTCAGCCGAAAAAGCGCGGTGTATCCACCGAACCTTCCATGGACTGCTCCATGGCGGCTCCCGTTGCGGGGTTGCCTTCGAGCCAGTTGAAGCGCTCCGTGCTCAGCAGAACGAAATGAATCAGAACTGCCAGCGAGAACAGGAAGACTCCCTGGACGACCAGCGTTTTGCGCGGGTCGAAAATCATCCAGACTCTCCACATGTCGCTTCTCCTTTACGAAAGCATGGGCAGGAGGGTCGACACCGTCTGGTTGACGCTCTCGAGAGATGCGTAACCATCCGGTCCCGGAATCCACGGACGCCACAACCATACGAGCAAGTGGGCCACCACCGCGATCGCGGTGAAGATCCCAAAGCCCTGCATGTAGTAGCCGTGGAACTCCTGGGCTTCGCTTTCCGTCATTCCGGACAGCGAAACGCTTTGCGGACTAGACATTCATAAACCTCCTAGTCACGGTTGCCGCGGAACCCCGCGGCCGGGTGCTTCGGGGTGGCGGACCACCCCTCGGCTTCCACCGGGTTGCCCCGGTGAAACGGGTCCGGTCACACCAGAAGGGCGTAACCGGCGGCGGCGCGGGCCGAAGACAGCGCCTCCGTGAAAACGGTCTGTCCCGCCTGGGCCTCGGCGCCGAAACGGCGCAGCATGGCGACCCCCAGACAGGGCAGGAACGAGATGGCGACGAGCGTGCGATACTCGAACCGGTCGCGCCGGCGTTCGCTCCGGTGATGGCGCGGCGCCTTGATCGGATGCGTCTGTGTCGTCATCGTTTCACTCCTTTCGTTCGCCCGCGGGCGAACCGTTGAGCGGCCGCCTCACGCGGCCTTGCCCGCCACGATCTGAAGCCGGGCGCGCTCGACATGGCTGGTCTGAACGCGCTCGGCATCCTCGTTTTGGGCAATGGTTTCGGCGGCATCGCGCAGGTTCTTCGCTGCGGAGATGCGCACCAGAACGGGTTGGGCCTCGACGATCCGGTCGAGGTCGGACTGGGCCTGCTCGCTCCACGGCATGGAGCGCTGGACGCGCGCCGGCGTCGCCTCGACGGAATCGAGGTCGGTGGCGAGCGGGATGATGTTGAACAGCGCGTCGAACAGGCCGTTGCAGACCTCCTGGATCATCCAGGACGCGCCCGAATAGCCCATCACCGGCGTGCCGGTGTGGCGGCGGATGAGCGCGCCGGGGAAGGACAGCGGGATGTAGATCGCCTTGCCGCCGGTTTCGGCCAGATACATGCGCTCGTTGTAGGAGCCGAACAGGATCAGCGGCGGGGTGTCCTTGATCGCCTGGCGGATCGCCTCGTTGTCCGGCTTGATGCCGGCACGGCGCTGGAACGAGAAGGTGCAGGGCAGCCCCATCTCGTCGGCGAGGAAGTTGCGGACGCCGCGCTCATAGGTCTCGTTGGCAACGATCGCGAAGCTGGCGGTGGCGAAGAAGTCCTGCGTGACCGAGCGCCACAGATCCCACATCGGTTTCAGCGTTGTGTGCTTTTCGCGCTCGATGAACGGTTCGGGATCGAGCCCGAGCATCTCGCCGAGCTTGCGCAGGAAGGCCGTCGTCGAATGGATGCCGATCGGTGCCTGCAGATAGGGCCGCTCAAGCGCCTCGCACAGACCGCGACCGAACTCGCGATACATGCACACATTGGCGTGCGCGTTGGCGAGCTTGGGCACGTCGGCCAGATGGGAGCCAAGCGGGAAGGTCATGTTGACCTCGGCGCCGATGCCCTCGATCAGCCGGCGGATTTCGGCCAGGTCCGAGGGCATGTTGAAGGTGCCGTAGATCGGGCCGATGATGTTGACCTTCGGCCTTTCGCCTTCCTTGAGCTCGCGCGGCGGGCGCACCTTGCCCTTCTTGGGGCCGTACTCGGTCCACAGCCACTTGATGGCGCGGTCGGCCGACTGCCACTGGTCCTCGTCGATGGTGCGCGGCAGGAAGCGCTGGATGTTGGTGCCCTGGGGCGTCACGCCGCCGCCGATCATCTCGGCGATGGAACCGGTGACGACGACGGCCGGAAGGTCCGGATCGAGCACGGCGCGGGCGTTCTTCATCGCCTGCTCGGTGCCGGTCTTGCCCAGTTCCTCCTCGCCCAGGCCGGTAACGACGATCGGCAGTTCGTGCGGAGGCAGGGCATCGGTGTAGTGCAGGACCGAAGTGACCGGCAGGTTCTCGCAGCCGACCGGCCCGTCGATGATCACCTGCAAGCCCTTGATAGCGGTGAAGGCGTAGACCGAACCCCAATAGCCGCCGGCGCGGTCGTGGTCGATGATCAGGGTCATGGGGCGGCTCCGATCACGGTTCCCTCGCCCCGCCTGCGGGGAGAGGGATACGCAGTCCGCACGAACGCAGTGAGTGCTGGACGAAGTTGGGTGAGGGGGATCGAGGCGGCGCCCCTCATCCAGCTGCGACTAGTGCGCTGACGCGCCCAAGTCTCGCATCCTTCTCCCCGCTCGCGGGGAGAAGGGCAGGCGCGGCGCAGGTATGAAACCATCCTCATGTCCCCACCGCCTCGCCGGCATCGACGGCGTTGTTGGCGACCTTGACGCGGGCCGCGTATTTCTTGCGGAAGGCGGTGTTGATCTGCGGCTTGTCTTCCCAGACCCCGGCGGTGTCGCCGGTGCCGACGCCCTCGAAGAATTCGCTCATCGCATCGAAGCGCGCCTTGTTGGCGATCGCCGCGTTGATGACGGTGGCGATCGAGCCGGCGCCGGCCGGGCCCATCAGCGGGCGCGCCGAGATCAAGTTGGTGAAGTAGAGCGCGGGCGTCGAGGCCTGCTTGGCATGCTGGACGACGGGCGTCGTGCCGATGGCCAGATCGGGCTCGAACTCCTCGAACGCGGCGATGTCCTGTTCGAGCGAGGCGCGGTAGCGCACCTCCACGCCCCGGGCCTCGAGCCAGTCGGCATCATCCTTTGACAGGGCCGTCTTCGGGCAGGCGGTGCCGACGTAGCGCAGGTCCGCGCCCGCCTCGACCAGAAGCCGGCCGACGAGCAGTTCGGAGCCCTCATAGCCCGAAAGCGTGATGCGGCCCTTGATCGGGTTGGCGGCAAGCGCGCCGCGCGTGGCGCCGACGAACGCGTTGCGCGCCGCGTCGATCTTCGCCCTGGCGACATTGGCCTTGTCGCCGATCGCGGAGAGCCAGGCATCGACCCCATCGGCGCCGACCGGAGCCGAGCCGACCACGGGGCGTCCGGCGGCGGCGAATTCACGGAAGCTTGCCGTGTAGAACGGATGGATGCCGGCGACCACGGCGCAGTCGAGCGCTGCGTAGAGCTCGCGCCATTCGCGGACGGGCACGACCGGACCGGCGGCCAGGCCCATCGGCTCGAGCATCTGGCCGATCACCACCGGATCGGCGGGGAACATCTCGCCGACCAGCGTGACGGTCGGCCGCTCGGAAACGCCTTCGCGCGGCGCCATCACGGGCCCGCTCGCCGCTTCCTCGCGCGCATATTTCAGCATCGCGCCGGACAGGACGTCCTTGGCCTCCGCATGGGTCGGCACGCCGAAACCCGGCACGTCGATGCCGACGATGCGCACGCCGTCGATTTCCTTGGGCAGGGCGCCAAGCGGAATGCCCGAAGCTGTCGGCACGCACAGATTGGTGACCACGACCGCGTCGTAGTCTTCCGGCTTGGCCATCTCGTGGACGGCGTCGCGGATGTCCTCGTAGAGCTTGCCGGTGACCAGCGTCTCGGAGTTGAAAGGAACGTAGCCGACCGAGCGGCGCGCGCCGTAGAAGTGGCTGGTGAAGGTCAGCCCGTAAACGCAGCAGGCGGACCCGCTGAGAATTGTGCCGACGCGGCGCATGCGCAGGCCGACGCGCAGGCTTCCGAACGCCGGACACATGGACTGGGGCTGCTCGTGCGGGCCCTTGGGATAGTCCCTTTCGAAGCCTTCCATCAGCTCGGCGTTGCCGGCGGCCTTGGCGGCCGCCTTCATCTGTTCGGGGCCGGCATGGCATCCGGCGCCGTCGATCGCCGATTGCGCGGCGGCCTGACGGGCCAGTTCCGCGTCGCGCTCGGGCGGCGCGTCGATGTCCTTTGGAATGTGCGGATCCCTGATCAGCGTCTCTGCCATCTCACACCTCGTCGTAGATCACTTCGAGGGAGGGCTTATCGAGCTTATCGGCGGCGCACATGTCGGCCTGGGTGGCCGGCGTGAGCACGAAGTCGCCGCCGGTGTCCTCGGTGTCGAACAGGGCGAGCAGGCCGTCCTGGGTCAGCGGCGTGGGCTGATGGGGCGGGGCATCGCACAGATTGTCGGCGAGTTCGCCGAACAGATCGCCCCACTGGCCTTCGGGATAGCCGATGATCTGGTAGTTGGCGCTCTTGCGGCGGATGTCCTCGTTCTGCGGAATGGCCGCCAGCACCGGAATGCCGACCGCCTCGGCGAACGCGGCCGCCTCGCCGGTGCCGTCGTCCTTGTTGACGACCATGCCGGCGACACCGACATTGCCGCCCAGCTTGCGGAAATATTCGACCGCCGAGCACACATTGTTGGCCACATAGAGCGACTGCAGGTCGTTGGAGCCGACGACGACGACCTTCTGGCACATGTCGCGGGCAATCGGCAGGCCGAAGCCGCCGCAGACCACGTCGCCGAGGAAATCGAGCAGGACGTAGTCGAAGTCCCAGTCGTGGAAACCGAGCTTCTCGAGCGTCTCGAAGCCGTGGATGATGCCGCGTCCGCCGCAGCCGCGGCCGACTTCCGGGCCGCCCAGTTCCATGGCGAAGACACCGTCGCGCTTGAAGCAGACATCGCCGATGGCGACTTCCTCGCCCGCTTCCTTCTTCTTGGACGAGGTCTCGATGATGGTCGGGCAGGCCTTGCCGCCGAACAGGAGCGAGGTGGTGTCGGACTTGGGATCGCAGCCGATCAGCAGCACCTTCTTGCCCTGGCGGGCGAGCATGTAGGACAGGTTGGCCAGCGTGAAGGACTTGCCGATCCCGCCCTTGCCGTAGATGGCGATGATCTGCGTTTCCTTGACGACCTCGCCGGTGTGGACCGGATCGGGTTCCTGGCTCGCCTCGTCGCGCAGATTGTCGTACATTTCGGCGCCGGGCCGGCTCATGGAGTCGGTCATGCGTCATTCTCCCAGGTCAGAACCATTTTCGTGCAGGCCGGATCGTCGAAGGCCGTCCGGTAGGCCGTGCTTGCGTCTCTGGCGGACGCTTGATCGGAAATCAGGCCCGACAGGTCGAGCCGGCCGCGCGCGATCAGATCGAGCACGGCGTTGACATCGGCCGGCTGGAACTCGGCGGCGATGCGGATCGAGGCCTCGCGCATGAAGGCGGGCGGGAAGGTGAAGCTCAGCGGCTTTGCGTAGAAGCCGGCGAGGACGATCTCGCCGCCCCTTGCAAGGCGGGTGACCGCAGTGTCGATGATCGACGGATCGCCGCTGGCGTCGATGATGGTGGCGTGGTCGCGCCGGTCGTCATCGTCGGCGCAGGTGACGGCGTAGCCGCGCGCGCCATCGGTGCGGGCCGGGTTGATCTCCCAGACGGTCGGCGCCTCGGCGCCGAGCGCGATCGCGATGCGGGCAAGCAGGCGACCGACGACGCCATGGCCGACGATCAGGCCGGGCAAGGCGACCCCGGGCAGGGTCAGCGCGTGATGGGCGGTGGCGGCGAGCGCCAGCAGCACGGCGTCCTGGCCGAGCGCGTCGGCGACCGGATAGACCTTGTCACCGTTCACGACGAGATGGGCGGCGGTGGCGCCGAACAGCGGGCGGACGTCCTCGTAGCAGCGGGCGCCGGGCACGAAGACCATCTGGCCCGGCTGCAGCGCGCAATCGGCGCCGGTCTCGCGGACCCGGCCGACGGTCTCGTAGCCGGGCACCAGCGGATAGCCCATGCCGGGAAAGGCCGGCATCGTGCCGTCCCACAGCATCTTCTCGGTCCCCGTCGAGATGCCGCTCCACAGCACGTCGACGAGCGCGTCGCCATCGTCGGGCGGCGTCAGGCGAACATCGCGCAGGGCAATGTCCTTTGGCTGTTCGAGAACGATCGCTTCGGTTCGCATTCCCATTGGCCCGGCCGCATCTTTCGCCGGACTCTTCCTCCGACCGTCATCCTAGAATGACAACATAAGGTGTCAACTATTTTTTACACACAACGAACGCAACTTGCCTCAGATTTGAGCAGAAATGACGCTTGCGACGACCGGCATGGCCGTCGGGTGCACGCGCATGCGGGAAAAGCCGGCGCGTTCGAGCAGGGCGAAATGATCCTGCGGCGTGCGGCAGCGGCCCGAGCGCATCGCCAGCAGGTAGAAGGTGAAGTAGGCGGCGACCTGCCGGGCGCCGGCGCTGTCGCCCGCCATCGGCTCGCCGATGATCAGCGTGTCGCCGGGCGCCATCGCCTTGCGGATCGCGGTCAGGATCGCAAGCGCCGCCTCGTCGTCGTGATCGTAGAGGACGCGGATCAGGCTGTAGCAGTCGGCTTCCCCGGGAATCGGGTCGTCGAAGAACGAGCCGCCATGGATGTCCAGCCGGTCGGCGACAGCAGTGCCGGCAAGCCGCGTGCGGGCAGTCTTGGCAACGGCGGGCAGGTCGAACAGGGCGAGATCGAGATCGGGCCAGCGCGCACCGGCGGCGGTGACGAAGGCGCCGCTGCCGCCGCCGACATCGAGCAGTCGCCGGTTCCGGGACAGATCGACCGCATCGAGCACCTCGGCGATGACCATGTCCTGGCTGACGCGCATCAATTCCGAATAGGCCGCCCCATCTTCGTTGCCGACATCGCCGCCGACATAGGACCAGAAGCGGGACGTTTCGGTCTCGGCGGGGGGATCGCGCAGAAGCGCGACCGGATCGGCCAGATCGCGATAGACCATCGCGTGGTGCCGGATCATGGCGGTGATGCCGGGGCTCTTGCTGAGCACCGCGCCGTGGTCGGCCAGCGTCCAGCGCCCGTCCGAGGTGCGGGTAACGAGGTCGAGCCCTTCGGCCGCACGGAGCAGTCGGCCGGCCGCATCGCCGGTCAGCTTCATGTGCCGGGCGAGGGAAGCGGTGTCCTGGGGATCGTCGTCAAGCGCGGCGAACAGGTCGAGTTCGACGCACGCCAAGAGCACCTGCGAATTGACGAAGCCGACCGTGAGCGCGAACAGGTCGTTGGCGCGCCGGTTGGTGATCTGCCGGAAGATCGGCCAGCGGCGGGCGAAGGCGCGAAAAGATGGATCGGCGATGGTGCGGTTGCGCCAGGCGCGCAGCCTGTCGCCGAGCGTCATGCGGCGCACCGCGCCCATCTGGTTCAGCGGTTCGGCGCGGCTTGCGGTGTCGGCCATGGCCGGTCAGGCCGCATGGCTGGCAAGGCTCTTGGGCATCAGCCGCTTGGCCTCGCCGGCGATCAGTTCGCGCAGGACCGGCGCGCCGGGGCAGTCGGGCACGGCCGCGACGGTCTGCGAGACCATGTCGTGCAGCCGGGCGACGGTCTCGTCGAGCCCGCCGGCGGCGACCGCGTTGGGCCGCGCATTGAGGCTGTCCTGGCCGACCGGTTTGCCCAGCTCCGTCGCGCTCGCGGCGAAATCGCGCAGATCGTCGGCGACCTGATAGGCCGCGCCAAGCCGGTCGCCCATCGCCCGCCAGATCTGCGGGTCGGCACCGGCGGCGATGGCGCCGGCCATGGCCGCGCCGGTGAACAGCGAGGCGGTCTTGGCGCGGTGGTATTCGGCCAGCGGAATGTCGTCCTCGCTCTCCCAGGCCTGGCCGGCGACGAGGCCGTGCGGCATGCCGACGGCGCGCGCGACGGTGCCGGTCAGCGGCGCGATCAGGTGCGGGGTGGCGACGCATTCGCGGGCAATCGTCTCGAAGGCGGCGATGATCAGCGCATCGCCGGCAAGAAGGGCGAGCGGTTCCGAATAGGCCGCGTGAACCGATGGCTTGCCCCGGCGCGTATCGGCATTGTCGAAACAGGGCATGTCGTCATGGACGAGCGAGGCGCAATGCAGGAACTCGATCGCGGTGGCGGCGGCGTCGGCGGCCTGCGGATTGTCGTCGCCGCAGGCCATGGCGACCGCCAGACACAGGCGCGGGCGCACCCGCGCGCCACCGGGAAACACCGCATAGCGCAGCGCGGCGGCGATCTTCGGCGGCTGGCCGCCGGCCGTTGCGTGCTTGAGGGCCGTTTCGAGGGCGCGCTCGATCCGCTTTTGCATGTCCATGGCCACCCTCCGTCCGCTTCGCTGATCGTCAATTTACAACGACAAGAAAGACTGTAAAGTGAAATTGACACACTGGTCGGGAATGTCAATGCGGCGACAGACATGAACATGGGCGTCAGGCGCGAACGGACCGTGGTGATCGGCGCCGGCATGGGCGGGCTCGCCGCCGCGATCCGGCTGGCCGGGCAGGGCCATGACGTGGTGGTCTTCGACAAGGAGAACGCGCCCGGCGGCAAGATGCGGCACGTGGCGGTCGACGGAGCGCTGGTCGATGGCGGGCCGACCGTCTTCACGATGAAATGGGTGTTCGACCGGCTGCTCGAAGGCTCCGGCCAGAGGCTGGAAGACGCGGTCGGGCTGAAGAAGGCCGATCTTCTGGCGCGCCACCGCTGGACCGACGGGTCCTCGCTCGATCTTTTCGCCGACATCGGCAAGTCGGCCGAGGCGATCGAGGCCTTCAGCGACCGCGCCAACGCGGACGGCTATCGCCGCTTCTGCGCCGACGGCGAGACGGTCTTTGCGATCCTCAAGGAGCCGTTCATCGCCGGCCAGCGGCCGACCATGGCGCAGTTCCTGTGGCGGCTCGGCCCGCTGTCGATCCGGCGCCACCTGACGCTTCGGCCGTTCGACACGATGTGGTCGGCGCTCGGCGACTATTTCTCCGATCCGCGCCTGCGCCAGCTGTTCGCGCGCTATTCGACCTATGTGGGTTCGTCGCCCTTCATGACGCCGGCGACGCTGATGCTGATCGCCCATGTCGAGCAGGAGGGGGTGTGGATGGTCGATGGCGGCATGCATGCGCTGGCCAAGGGGCTGGTGCGGCTCGGCGAGGCGCGCGGCGTGCGCTACCGGTTCGGCACGGGCGTCGCCGAAATCCTGTCGGAGAACGGCCGCGTTTCGGGCGTCGTTCTGGACGATGGCGAGCGGGTCGAGACGCGCTCGGTGGTCTTCAACGGCGATGTCTCGGCGCTCGGCCCCGGGCTTGCCGGTGAAGCTGGCCGCGCGGTGCGCCCACGACCCGTGCCGCCGGCGAATCGGTCCCTGTCGGCGATCGCGATCGCCGGCACGATGCCGGTCGCCGACTTTCCGCTCGCCCACCATACGGTGTTCTTCGGCCCGGACTATCCGGCCGAGTTCTCGGCCATTTTTCGCGAGCGCCGCATCACGGCCCAACCGACCGTCTACATCTGCGCGCAGGATCGCGACCCGCACGGCACGGTTTCGGACGCGGCGCGCCAGGCCGGGCGCGAGCGCGTCCTGATGCTGGTCAACGCGCCGGCCGACGGGGACACGAAACAATACGACCAAAACGAGATCGACCGATGCCTGACCCTGACCCTCGAACAACTGGACCGCTGCGGGCTGACGCTCGACCGGGCCTCGCTGCGGACCGAAGTGACGACGCCGGCGGACTTCGCCAAGCTGTTTCCGGGCAGCGGCGGGGCGATCTACGGACGGGCGACGCACGGATGGCTGGCGAGCTTCCAGCGGGCGGGCGCGCGAACGGCGCTCAAGGGGCTCTATCTGGCGGGCGGCAGCGTGCATCCGGGTCCGGGCGTGCCGATGGCGACGCTTTCGGGCTTGCTGGCGGCGGACGCGCTGGTGAAGGACCACGGTTCGACGCCGGCGTCCCGTCCGGCGGCTATCTCTGGTGGTATATCGACGGGCTGAGCGCCTGCGGCCGCTACGGCGTGTCGGTGATCGCCTTCATCGGCTCGGTTTTCTCGCCCTATTATGCCTGGCGGGGGCGGCGCGATCCGGACGATCATGTCTGCATCAACGTGGCGCTCTACGGCCCGTCGGGGCATCGCTGGACGATGACCGAGCGCGGCCGGTCCGCGATGCATCGCGACGCCACGCAGTTTCGCGTCGGGCCGAGCCGGCTCTCTTGGCACGGCGACCGGCTGACCATCGATTTCGACGAGATCGCCGTGCCGCGTCCGCCGCGCCAGTGGCTGCCCGAACGGGTGGCGGGGCGCATCACGCTCGTCCCGCACGCGATCACGAACCGCGCCTTCGACATCGACGCGGAGGGTCGGCAACGCTGGTGGCCGATCGCGCCGTCCGGCGACATCGCGCTCGAATTCAGCCGTGGCGCGATGCCGGACTGGTCCGGCCACGGCTATCTCGATTCCAACTGGGGCGAGACGGGCCTCGAGAACACGTTCGAGCGCTGGGACTGGGCGCGCGGCGAGATGGCGAACGGCGAATCGGTGATCCTCTACGACACCGAACAGCGCGACGGCTCGCGCGGCTTGCTGGTGCTGCATTTCGACCGCGACGGGCGGATCGTCGAGCGGGACGAGGTGCCCTACACGAAGCTCCGGCGCGGTTTCTGGGGCGTCGAAAGGGGCGCCCATGCCGATCGCGGCCACGTGCCGGTGCTGGTCGAGACGCTCGAGGACGGCCCGTTCTATCTGCGCCAGACCGTCGACACGGTGCTGTTCGGCCAGAAGGTCCGGCTGATGCATGAGAGCTTTTCGGGCCGGCGCTTCGCCAGCCCGATCGTCAAGGCGATGCTGCCCTTCCGCATGCCGCGCCGGACGCACTATTCGGGCTGACGATCCTTTTCCGCTTCGGCCGCCTGGCGCGCCTTCAGCGCCGCCTTGTCGCGCTTGAGCGAGCGCATCTGCCAGACATAGAAGATGGCAAAGCCGACCGCGCCGAAAATCACCTCGATGATGCCGAGGTTCTCCATCGGTCAGCCCCCCTGCCGCGCGGCCATATGCATCTGCTGCTGGCGGCGGCGGGCCTCGTCCATCAGTTCCAGCATGCGGCCGAGCTTGGCGTCCATGGAGCGCGGGGCGACCGGCTCGTGCGCGGCGGCGACATCGACGAGAAACGCGGTCGACGGGTCGGCGGGATCGTCCATCGGCGCGCGCAGCGGAAACGGGGTGAGCGTTGCCACCGCGATCAGTTCGCCCTTGCGCCGGCCGGTCGTGACGGCGCGCGTGTCGACCGAGTTGCAGCCGGCTTTGCGGATTTCCCGGCCGATCTCCCGGTAGACGAAGGCGGCGCTGCGGATGGCCGGCCGGCAATCGACCGGAAGGCCGGCGACGCCGGTCAGCGCCCGGTCATAGAGCCGGTCTGCCTCGACGAGCAGGCGCGCGACAACGCGGCCAAGCGGGCGCGTGAAGCGCGGCGCGGCGACGAGCGCGTCGGGGTCGATATCTTCGGCGGCGAGCCATTCGCGCGGCAGGTAGATGCGGCCGCGCCGGGCGTCCTCGCCCACATCGCGGGCGATGTTGGTGAGCTGCATGGCAAGGCCCAGATCGGCGGCGCGGGCGAGGACCGCGCGGTCGCGGCAGCCCATCACCATGGTCATCATCACGCCGACGGTGGAGGCGACGCGGGCCGCATAGGCCTTCAGATCACAGAGCGTGTCGTAGTCTCGGCCCGCCTCGTCCCACGCGAACCCCTCGACGAGCGCCAGCGGCACCTCGATGGGGATGTGATAGGCCTGTGCGACGGCCGCGAAGGCACGGTCGCAGACCAGATCGATCGGCCGGCCGGCATAGATGCGTTCGAGGCGCTCCCTGAGCCGTTCGGAGGCACGGCCGTCATTGCCGGCGTCGTCGACCAGATCGTCCGAGGAGCGGCAGAACGCATAGAGCGCGCGTGCCCCGAGCCGCACGTCGCGCGGCAGAAGGCGCGAGGCGGCATGGAAGCTCTTCGAGCCGGCGCGGATGGACTGGTGGCACAGGCGCCGGTCATGGGCGCTCAGGAGCGGGGCCTTACGCGCGCTGTGCGGCATGGGGCACCAGCTTGTCGAGAATGGCGGCCGAGGAGACGACGCCGGGCAGGCCGGCGCCGGGATGGGTGCCCGCGCCGACCAGATAGAGGTCGGCGATCTCCTCGGAAATGTTGTGCGGGCGGAACCAGGCGAGCTGGAAGATCGTCGGCTCCATGCCGAACGCGGCGCCCTTGGTCGACAGCAGCCGGTCGCGGAAATCGAGTGGCGTGGTCAGTTTGGAGGTGACGACGGCGTCCGAAAGGCCGGGCATGACCGATCCTTCCAGATAGTCCTTGATGCGCTGGCGGTAGGGTTCGGCCATCGTCGTCCAGTCGGTATCGCCGTCCAGATTGGGCACCGGCGCGAGCACGTAGAACGCGTCGCACCCCTCGGGCGCAAGCGACGGATCGGACGCGGTCGGCCGGTAGAGATAGAGCGAGAAATCGTCGGCCAGCACCTTTCTGTCGAAGATATCGGTGATCAGGCCCTTGTAGCGCGGGCCCATCATGATCGTGTGATGACCGATGTCCTCGTAGCGGCGGTTGGTGCCGAAGTACCAGACGATCAGGCTCATCGAATATTTCATGCGCGCCACCTTGCGATCGGTCCAGCGCTTGCGGGCGTGGTTGCGCAGAAGGTGGGTATAGGTCCAGCCGGCCTCGGCGTTCGAGACGACGCAGTCGGCCTCGATCGTTTCGCCGCCCTTGAGGCGCACGCCCCTTGCGGCGCCGTCCCGGACGACGATCTCGTCGACCTCGGTGTCGAGCCGGTAGGTGGTGCCGTGCCGTTCGGCGAGATCGGCGATGCCTTTGGCCAGCGCACCGGTGCCGCCCATGGCGTAGTGGATGCCATATTTGCGTTCGAGGAAGGAGATCAGGCTCATCACACCGGAGGTCCGCATCGGGTTGCCGCCGATGAACAGCGGGTGAAAGCTGAGCGACTGGCGGACGTTCTCGTTGCGCACATATTTCGACACCAGCCCGTGCACCGAGCGGTCGGCGCGGCGGGCGATCAGGTGCGGCATCTGGGCGAGCATGCGGCCGAACGAGTGGAACGGCTCGTCGATCATGCGCAGGAAGCCGGTTTTGAAGCACTTCTCGCTTTCGACGAGGAAATCCTCGTAGCCGGCGATGTCGCCGGCGTCGAAGGCGGCGATCTCCTCGCGCATCCTGTCGGCATCGGACCAGCAGCGGAAGGTGCGGCCATCGTCCCAGCGCAGGGTGTAATAGGGTTCGAGCGGCTTGAGCGTGACATGATCGTCCATGCGCTCGCCATGCAGCTCCCACAGCGCCTCGAAGATGAACGGCGCGGTGATGATGGTCGGTCCGGCGTCGAAGCGGAACCCGTCCTGCTCGTGCACATAGGCGCGGCCGCCGATCCGGTCGAGCTTGTCGATCACCGTGACGCGGTAGCCGCGCGCGGTCAGCCGCACGGCGGCGGCGAGGCCGCCGAAGCCGGCGCCGATCACGATCGCATGCGGTCTGGTGTCGGACCCGGTCACGGCGGGCGTCGGCGGCGGCTGGTGAATGGTCATCATCGCTCCGGAGTAAAGCTGTGCGATGGGCGCAAGGCAAGCGGGTGCGGGTCGGCCATTGGCATCACTGAGCCGCCTGCGGGGCCGGCAGAAGGCCGGCTTCTGTCGCGATTTCGCCCATTATATCAGCAAATTGGCGCGGATTTGCCTCGTGCGCCAGATGGCCGCCGTCCGGCAGGGACAAGATGCGGGCCGAGTTTGTCTTGCGGGCCGCCTGACGGGAGACGCGCGCCGGCACCATGCGGTCGTCCTCGTTGGCGATCAGCACGGTCGGCGTCTTCAGTCCGGCAAGGCGCGCCTGCAGCGGCTTGAGGTCCCAGTTGGCCATCATGCCGAGCGCGCCGGCGACATGGGAGGGCATGCGCATCAGCGTTTCGTACTGGTCGACGCCGGCGCGGTCGATGCCCGAGCCGGTGTTGGCGAGCAGCCGCCGCGACAGGTGCGTGTACTTCGCCTGCCAGGCGACGGTGTGGGCCGTGAACGGGTTGACGAACAGCGCCTTGGCAAGCGGAGAGAAGATCGCGTTGCCTTCGATCGGTTCGAGCGCGCTGTTGATGCCGACCAGCGTCGCCGGCGCTATCAGGCCGCGCAGCGCCATCTCGATCAGGATCGCGGCGCCGGCGGAATGGCCGGCGGCCAGATCGGGGCGGAAGTCCAGCGCGGCGCACAGATCGCCGAGCGCGTCGGCCATGCCCGGAAGGCTCAACAGCCGGCCCTTGGCGCCGGTCGTGAAGCCGTGACCGGGCAGGTCGGCGGCAAGCACGTCGAAGCGCGTCGCCAGCAGCGGCATCAGGTCACGAAAGGAATGGGTGGAGGCACCGGTGCCGTGCACCAGCAGGCAGCGCGGCGCGCCGGGTTCGCCCATGCGCTGGATGTGCCAGACGAGCGGGCCGAGGCGGACGAAGCGGCTCGCGCCGGCGTTGGGCCACCGCGCCTTGACGGCCTGCCAGTCGGCCGGGGGCGAAGCCTCCTGAGGGGCGGCCATGTCAGCCTTCCTTCAGGTAGCTGGTGACGACATCGGACATGGCGCGGGCATCGGCGCGCGGCAAGGTCACGTAGTCGGCCGCCATCGCCTCGGCGAGCGTGCTTGCGGCCGCGCGCGGCCGCCGGGCGATGTCGATGATCACTGCGCGGGCGCCGACGATGCGCGCCTGCCGGGCGACGTCCTCGGCGTCGCTGCGCGCGGCGGCACGGTCCTGGGTTCCGTCGAGCGCGACATTGCCCCTGCCGTCGGTCAGGACGACGATCAGCGGCGACTGGCCCCGGCGCTTGGCGCGTTCGGCCAACTCGACCGCCTGCTTGAGACCGGCGGCCAGCGGGGTCGGTCCGCCACCGGGCAGGGCGGTCAGCGAGCGCTTGGCCCTGACCAGCGAACGGGTCGGTTCGAGCAGCACCTCGGCCCCTTCGCCGCGAAAGGCGACCAGCGCCACCTGGTCGCGGCGCACATAGCATTCGGCGAGCAGCAGTTCGACGCAGCCCTTGGCCTCGCCGAGCCGTTCGAGCGCGGTCGAGCCGGACGCGTCGACGGCGAAGATGGCGGTGGATTCGGTGTTGTGGGCGTAGCGCACATAGCGGAAATCGTCGGGCCGGATCTCGAGCGGCTCGCCACGCGACCAGGGCGGCAGGCCGCGCGCCTTGCGCCGGATCGGCTGCCAGGGCGCGGCGGTGCGCAGGGTGGCGACGACATTGGGCCGCGCGTCGGGGTAGGGCGGCCTTGCGACGAGCCCGGTGGGGCGGCCGCGCCGGGCGCCCTTGCGCACGGCGCCCGCCTTGCCGGCGGCCGCCTGGGCGCGGGTGCGGGTGATCGCGGTTTCGTTCAGCGCCGCCAGATCGAGCCGCGTTCCCTTGGCGGCGGCGATCAGCATCTCCTGGAGCATCTCCGGGTCGAAGGCCGGCTGGTCGTCCTCGCGGTTCGTCTCGGCCTCGTGGTCGGGCCGGTCCGGCCGTTCGGGGGGCGCGGGGTCAGGTTCGCTTTCGTCCTGCCGGTCAGCGTCGCCCCGGTCTTCGGGCGGCGCCTGAAGCATCGCGCCGCAGGTCAGCCGCAGGGCGGTGGCGACGTCGTGCTCGTCGGCGCTGGCGCGGCCGTCCAGTGCGGCGAGCAGGCGGGTCGCGACCATGGCCTGGGCAGGGGCGCGCATCGAGTGGCCGCGCAGCATGGCGGCGACGGCGACGATGGTCTCGGCCAGCGCATCGGGCACCGCGATCGCCGCGGCGGCCTCGGCATCGGGCGCTGTCCAGCGGTCGTCGCCGGTGACGGCATGGCGGATCGGGATGCCGTCGAGCCGCACGCGCAGTCCGAGCCGGTCGGTGATCGCGCCGGGCACCGCGTGGTCCTCGTCGTCCTCGCCCTCGTCGAGCGCGACGACGCCGAACCGGCCGCCCTCGTCGAGCGCGCGCGCGACGATGCCGGCCAGATCGGGCGGAAAGCGCTCGGCCATGGCGACGGTCAGGCAGCCGCCGGCGACGGTCTCCAGCAGGCCCGCCTCGTGAACGGGACGACCCGCGGCGAGCGTTGCGGCGACGTCGATGCCGCCGGTCAGGCGCCCGGCCGGCACGTTCGGCGTGATGCGGCGGCGCGGCATCACCTCGGGCAGCAGGGTCTGAAGATGGGCAAGCCAGCGGTCGCGAACCGGGCCGGCGCGGGCGACGACATGGATGCCGCCGAGCGCGTCAGGGGCGCAGGCAAAAAGCCGCGCGGCGACAAGCGCGTCGGCCCAGGCGGGATCGTGGCCGGCACTGGCTGCCGGCCGGTCGGCGGCCACGGGCGAGGGGACGTCCGGTTCGGGCGCGCGCGCGCCGCCTTCAAGCATGGCCGGCGACGCCGTTGGCCGCTTCGCCGACGGCGCGTTCGACGCGGGCGGCCGAACCGGCCTCATCAAGCGGGTCGCGGCGCAGCCTGTGGCGCAGCGCCATCGGCGCGATCGCGATCAGGTCGGCCTTCGTGGTCTCGACCTGCCCTTCGAGCGCGGCGCGGGCGCGGGCCGCGCGCATCAATGTCAGTTCGCCGCGCAGGCCGTCGACGCCCAGCTTCAGGCAGATGTTCGAGGCCAGTTCGAGCACCGCGTCCGGCGTCTCCACATCGGCCAGCATGGCGCGGGCCTTGTCGATCCGGCGGCGCACGGCGGCGTCCTTGCGGCTCCATGCCTTGACGAAGCCCTCGCGGTCGCGCTCGTAGGCCTCGCGGCGGCGGACGACCTCGATGCGGTCCTTCAAATTGTCCGGCGAGGCGACATCGACCGACAGGCCGAACCGGTCGAGAAGCTGCGGGCGCAGTTCGCCCTCTTCCGGGTTGCCCGACCCGATCAGGACGAAGCGTGCCGGATGGCGCACCGAAAGCCCTTCGCGCTCGACCAGATTGACGCCGGAGGCGGCGACGTCGAGCAGCAGGTCGACCAGATGATCCTCGAGCAGGTTCACCTCGTCGATGTACAGAAAGCCGCGATTGGCGCGGGCGAGAAGGCCCGGCTCGAACGCCTTTTCGCCGGAGACCAGCGCGCGCTCGAGATCGAGCGCGCCGCAGACCCGGTCCTCGGTCGCGCCGAGCGGCAGGTCGACCACCGGAGCGGGCCCGGCCCTGGACCTTGGCGGCTTGTCGGCGTTGCAGACCGGGCAGATGTCGGCCGGCTGCGCCGGCTCGCAATTGTAGGGACAGCCGTCGCGACGCTCGATCTTCGGCAGAAGCGCGGCGAGCGCGCGCACGGCGGTCGACTTGCCGGTGCCGCGATCGCCGAAGACGAGCACGCCTCCGAGCAGGGGATCGGTCGCCGCCATCAGCAGCGCCTGCTTCATTTCCTCCTGGCCGACGATCGCGGCAAAAGGAAACGGTGCGGACATGGAAGGCTCCATAGTGTCAATTTCGGTTGACATTCTGGCATGTCGCCAGCGCGATTTCCATGGTGTTTTCAGGTGGGGTTCATCGACCAAAGTCTTAGGTTCGTGAACCTTGTCTGCCGAAATGGCTTCCCATCTTGCCATCTGACCGGGCACGCTGTTGACGGCCTTTTTTGAGGTGCTAGGAGAGACCCGGAAGGGATTTTAACCGGAGGAACCCACGTGAAATCGCTCAAGACATTTGTTATCGCGGCGGGCGCCGTGCTCGTATCCACGTCCGCCTATGCAATTGACGGCGATCCGGAAGCCGGCGAACAGGTGTTCCGCACCTGCGCGACCTGCCACAATGTCGAAGCCGAACAGAACAAGGTCGGGCCCCACCTTGTCAACGTCTTCGGGCGCACGCCGGGCACCGTGGAAGGGTTCCGCTATTCGCGCGCCATGACCCAGTTCGGCGAAGAAGGCAACGTCTGGGACGAGGAAACGCTGTCGGCCTATCTCGCCGATCCGCGCGGCTATGTGCGCGGCAACCGGATGGCATTCGTCGGCCTGAAGAGCGAAGAGGAAATCCAGAACGTGCTGGCCTATCTGGCGCAGTTCTCGGAAATGCCTGACGCCGAAGGTGGCGAGGAAGCCGCCGAGGGCGAGGAAGCAAGCGCCGACGAATAATCGTCGCGCCATGATCGGTTCCAGCCCGCCGGCTCCGTCGGCGGGCTTTTTTGCTGCCCGAGCGGCGGTCCGAAATCGGCGTCCATTATACTGATGTCTAAGGCCGGCGGCGGGCCCGTTCGTGGCGTTCGATGACGCTCGCGAGAACGGTGTCCGTCGCAACCGGGAAGATGCGCAAGGACCGCAAGGCGCTGTTCTTCAAAGGCTATTGAGACGCGGCCCGTTTCGCTCGCGTGCAGCCGATCCCGGACCCGGTTCGCGTCGTCCCCAGGCGCCGGTTTCGGCGGCCGCCCCCTCGTGTCGCCGGCGATTTCATCGTATGATCCCTCCGGGAGCGCACCGAGCAATGGGGCGCTGAGGAGGCACGATGAAAGGGCGTCGGGAGGGACCGGACGACCCGGTGGAGGGCCAGGATGATGCCGGAAAGCCGGCCCCGGATTTCCGGTACACCCTACTGAACACACCCACGGTCGATCGTCGTCTGGACAGTAAATTGCTCGAAAAGGCCATCAAGCGGCATGTCGTCGCCCAGGTGCGCGACGGCGGCGGCAACGGCGTCGACCGTTCCGATCAGGTTCCCGGCATGGAACCGGACATGCTGCTCGACGCGCTGCTCGTCTCCGACCAGGCCTTTCTCGATACGGTCGTCCCTTCGCTGATCGACAACGCGGTGAGCCTGCACACCTTCTATCGCGTCATCGTACGGCCCGTGGCGGCGCGCCTTGGCGATCTGTGGTGCGAGGACGAGATCAATTTCGTCAAGGTCGAGATCATCTCGATGCGGCTGCGGCTGATGTGCAACCAGCTCGTCGCGCGGCGCATGGCCGGCCGCACGCCATGGCTCGAGGACGAGCGCCGACGGGTGCTGCTCGCCCATACCGGCGGCGACCGCCACACGCTGGGCTTTTCGATGGCCGAGGCGTTCTTTCAGGATGCGGGCTGGCACGTCGCCGGCGGTTCCGATCTCGAGCCCGGCGCGGAATATTACGAGGCCCTACGCCACGGCCACTTCTCGCTGGTCGCGCTGGCCTTCTCGCGCGACGACGCGTGCGATCCGACCGAACTTGCCGTGCGCACCCGCATGGCCTCGTCCAATCAGCATCTGAAGATCTGCTATGGCGGCGTGGCGGTCAGCGCCAATCCCGACCGCTATCGCGTGGCGGGCGCCGACATCGTGGCCGTCGACGCCCCGGATGCGCTGCGGCAGGCCGAGACCATGCTGCTGGGCAGCCGCGGCGGAAGCCGCGAGGCGCGCGGGCCGATGGAGCCGCTCTCCTCGGTCTCGGACCACGAGCCGCTCGACGGGCACGAGTGACGGTCACGGCCGGCGGTTCGCGTCGGCGCATTCCCGTCAATCATCATCGAGGATCGCCATCAGACGCAGTTCCGCGATCCGCTCGACCTGTCGGCACGCTTCGGCGAACTCCTGCTCGGCCGTGTTCTCGAGCCGCGCCTGGAACGCGGCGAGGATCGAAGCCTTGTCGTGGTCGCGCACCGCGATGATGAACGGAAAGCCGAACCTGCCCGTATAGGCCGCGTTCAGTCGCTCGAAGGTGGCGCGCTCCTCGTCGGTCAGCGCGTCGAGCCCGGCGGAGGCCTGCTCGGCGCTTGAATCGGCGGTCAGCCGCTTGGCGGCGGCCAGCTTGCCGGCCAGATCGGGATGGGCCTTCAGCACGCCCATGCGCTCGTCATGGGAGGCGGCCCGGAACTGCCTGACGAGGGCGGCGTGCAGGCCGGTCGCCGTGTCGTTGGCCGACCCCATTTCGCCGTTGAAGGCCCGTTCGGCGATGAAGGGCGAATGCTCGAAGATGCCGCCGAACGCCTCGATGAAGGCCGCCTTGTCGAGCCGCGACGGCCTGGTGCGGTGCGGTGGCGGAAAGTGCGTGCGCCAGTGACGGGCGATGTCGATGCGGCGCGCGAACCAGACATCGGCCTTCGACCGGGCGTGATCGATGAAGCGCTTGAGCGCCATGATCCGGCCGGGCCGTCCGGCGAGCCGGCAGTGAAGGCCCACGGACATCATCTTGGGCTGGCCCTGTTCGCCTTCCTCATAGAGCGCGTCGAACGTGTCCCTGAGATAGGCGAAGAACTGATCACCGCAATTGAAGCCCTGCGCGGTGGCAAAGCGCATGTCGTTGGCATCGAGCGTATAGGGCACGATGAGCTGGTCGTGCCCGTCATAATGGTGCCAGTAGGGCAGGTCGTCGGCATAGCTGTCGGCGACATAGGCGAACCCGCCTTCCTGCGCGGCCAGATCGACCGTGTTGACCGAGCAGCGACCGGTGTACCAGCCATGCGGGCGTTCGCCGGTGACCTCCCGGTGGATGCGGATCGCCTCCTCCATGTGGTGCTTTTCCTCGTCGGGCGAGAAGTCCCGGTACTCGATCCACTTCAGCCCGTGGCTGGCGATCTCCCAGTCCGCCCGCTGCATGGCGCGCACCTGCGCCGGCGAGCGGGCGAGCGCGGTGGCGACGCCATAGACGGTGACCGGAATCTTGGCCTGCGTGAACAGGCGGTGCAGACGCCAGAAGCCGGCGCGCGCGCCATAGTCATAGATCGATTCCATGTTCCAGTGGCGCTGGCCCGGCCAGGCCGCGGCGCCGACGATTTCGGACAGGAACGCTTCGGACGCCGCATCACCGTGCAGCACGCAGTTCTCGCCGCCTTCCTCGTAATTGACGACGAACTGGACGGCGATCTTCGCGCCGCCGGGCCATTCCGGATCGGGCGGGGTCTGGCCATAACCATGCATGTCGCGCGGATAACGGTTCACGATGCGCACTCCCGGGCTCGATTGGCGGCTTCACAAGCGGGGCGGATGCTGTCAGAGGAAGCAGGGACCCGTTTGGCCGATTTGTCCGGCGCATACAAGCAAGCGAGAGGGACGATGACAAAGGGCGGATTTCTGACGACGCACGTGCTGGACACGGCGCGCGGGATGCCCGCCGCCGGCATGACGGTCCGGCTCTACCGGGTGTCGGACAGTTCGCACGAAAAGATCGCCGAAGCGGTGACAAATGGTGACGGGCGCACGGACACGCCGATCCTGCCGGCCGGTGAGTTCGAGACCGGCCAGTACGAACTGGTCTTTCACGTCGGCGATTATCTGCGCGCCAACGCGATGGCCGGCGACGCGCCCCTGTTTCTGGATCAGGTTCCGATCCGCTTCGGCATCAGCGACGGCGATGCGCATTACCATGTGCCGCTCCTGGTCTCGCCCTATGGTTATTCGACCTATCGGGGGAGCTGAGGTGCGCTGCGTTTTGGAGGTTTTGCACGCCTATACCCACCGGGCGTCATTCCGGAACTTGATTCCGGAATCCATGGCACACACAAGCATCATGGATTCCGGAATCAAGTTCCGGAATGACGACGGAACACGCAGAAGCCACAGCCGATTGGGCATGGGCGATTTCTCCCCCTCAAGGGGGGAGAGGGCGCGCGCTGACTGCATTTCGGTCCTCACTCTCCCCCCTTGCGGGGGAGATGTCGGCGAAGCCGACAGAGGGGGGTATCTCAAAGCCCATGTATGATCTCGCCATCTTCACCGAATGGGCCGAGTTCGCGGTGCGGTGGCTGCACGTGATCACCGCGATCGCGTGGATCGGCTCGTCGTTCTATTTCATCGCGCTCGATCTGGGCCTGAACCGCGACATCCCCGGTCCGGCCGATGGCGAGGAATGGCAGGTCCATGGCGGTGGCTTCTACCACATCCAGAAATATCTGGTCGCGCCGGACGCGCTGCCCGAACACCTGACCTGGTTCAAATGGGAGGCCTACTGGACCTGGATCTCGGGCTTCGCGCTGTTGTGCCTCGTCTACTATCTGGGCGCCGATCTCTATCTGGTCGATCCGAACGTCGCCGACATCTCGATCCCGGTCGCGATCGCCGTCTCGCTGGCCTCGCTCGGTTTCGGCTGGATCGTCTACGACCGGCTGTGCAAGTCCCCGCTCGGCGAAACGCCGACCGTGCTGATGGTGCTGCTGTTCGTGCTGCTGGTCGCCATGGCCTGGGGCTACACGCAGGTTTTCTCCGGCCGGGCGGCGCTGCTGCATCTTGGCGCGTTCACCGCGACGATCATGACGGCGAACGTCTTCCTGATCATCATTCCCAACCAGAAGATCGTGGTGGCCGATCTGAAGGCCGGCCGGGTGCCCGACGCCAAGTACGGCAAGATCGCCAAGCTCAGATCGACGCACAACAACTACCTCACCCTGCCGGTGATCTTCTTCATGCTGTCGATCCACTATCCGCTGGCGTTTGCGAGCGAATACAACTGGCTGATCGCGGCGCTGGTGTTCCTGATGGGCGTGACGATCCGGCACTATTTCAACACGCGCCACGCGCGCGCCGGCAACCCGACCTGGACGTGGCTGGCCACCGCGATCCTGTTCGTGCTGATCATGGCGCTGTCGACCTGGCCGCTGTTTTCGAACGAGCCGGACGATCCGCGGGATGCCAGGGCGACGCCGCACCAGGAGCGCATCATGGCAAGCGAAGGGTTCGGTCAGGTGGCCTCGATCGTGCAGGGCCGCTGCGCCATGTGCCATGCGACAGAGCCGTTCTGGGAGGGCATCCTGTTTCCGCCGAACGGCGTGCGGCTCGAAACGCATGCGCAGATCGCAGCGCACGCACGCGACATCTACGTTCAATCGGGCGTGACCCACGCCATGCCGCCGGCGAACGTATCCATGATGGAAGAGGCCGAGCGCCGCGCCATCGTCGACTGGTATCGCTCGGTTCAGTGAGCCGCCGACAGGGCGCCGGCGACCGCGCGCGCCATCACCAGTTCCTCGTTGGTCGGGATCACCATCACGCGGACCCGGTCCGTGCCGATGTCGCGGGCGTTCCCGGCGTTCCTGTCCTCGTCGATTGCGATGCCGAGCCACTCCATGCCTTCGCAGACCTCGCGCCGCACGCGGGCCGAGTTCTCGCCGATACCGCCGGTGAAGACCAGCGCGTCGAGCCCGCCGAGCACCGCGCTCATGCCGCCCAGTTCGCGGCGGATGCGGAAGACGAAATAGTCGATCGCCTCGGCCGCGCGCGGATCGTCGCTGGCTTCGAGCGTGCGCATGTCGTGGGTCAGACCGGACAGGCCCTTCAGCCCGCTTTCGCGGTAGAGAAGATCGGCGATGGCGTCGGCGCCCATGCCCTCGTGCTGCATCATGTACAGCAGCACGCCCGGGTCGATCTGGCCGCAGCGCGTGCCCATCGGCAGGCCGTCGAGCGCGGTGAAACCCATGGTCGAGCCGACCGAACGCCCGTCACGGACCGCGCACATGGACGCGCCATTGCCCAGATGGGCGATGACGACGCGGCCCGTGGCCAAGTCCGGCTCGGTGCGGGCGATCTCCGAGGTGATGTAGTTGTAGGACAGGCCGTGAAAGCCGTAGCGGCGCACCCCCCGTTCGAACCATTGCCGGGGCAGGGCGAAGGTGTCGTTGACGAATGGATGGGTGCGGTGGAACGCCGTGTCGAAGCAGGCGATCTGCAGCGCATCCGGAAAGGCGGCCGCAGCGGCCTCGACGCATGCCAGATTGTGCGGCTGATGCAGCGGCGCGAGTGGTTCGAGCGCACGGAGCGCTGCAATCGTGTCCGGTTGCAATAGGGTGGGCACCGCGAAGTCCGTGCCGCCATGGACGACGCGATGGCCGACGCCGGCGACCGTGGCGCCGCCGAACAATTGTTCTGCATGATCGAGGATCGCGGCGAGCGCGCCGGCATGGTCGTTTGCGTCGATCTCGGTGGTCTGCCTTTCGCCGTCCGCCTCGACGATCAGCCGGGTCTGCTGGGTCGGTGACAGGTTTTCGACCTGACCGGACGCGCGCAGGGCCCGTTCTTCGCCGGGCGCGAAGACCGCGAACTTGATCGAGGAGGAGCCCGCGTTCAGCGTCAGGATGACGGTGTCGGACATCGCCGCGCCTACTGCCTGATCTGCCAGTCGTGATAAAGCGCCGCCACTGCGCAGGAGGCAAGGCGCGCCTTGTCGTCATCAGCACGGCTCGAAAGGATCACCGGGCACTTGGCGCCCAGCACGATGCCGCCCGCCTCGGCGTGCGCCAGGAAGGTGAGCTGCTTGGCGATCATGTTGGCCGCCTCCAGATTGGGCGCGAGCAGGATGTCGGCATGGCCGGCGACCAGCGAGCGGATGCCCTTTGTCCGCGCCGCGTCCTCGTCGACCGCGTTGTCCATGGCGAGCGGGCCGTCGACGATGCCGCCGCGGATCTGGCCCCGGTCGGCCATCTTGGCGAGCGCCGCCGCCTCGATGGTCGAGGGCAGCTTCGGATTGACGGTCTCGACCGCCGAAAGCACCGCGACCTTGGGCGTTTCGACGCCGAGCGCGCGGCCCAGATCGATCGCGTTCTGGATGATGTCGACCTTCTCGTTGAGCGCCGGGGCGATGTTGATCGCCGCGTCGGTGATCATCAGCAGGTGATCGAGGCCCGGCACGTCCATGCAGAAGACGTGGCTGAGCCGGCGCCGCGTGCGCAGGCCGCCATCGGTGCGCACGATGGCCCGCAGCAGGTCGTCGGTGTGCAGGTGCCCCTTCATGACCGCGCCGGCCCGGCCTTCATGGACGAGCTGGACGGCGCGCGCCGCCGCGACCGAGTCGGTCGGCGCGTCGACGATCTCGAACGGACGCAGATCGACGCCCATATCGATGCCCGTCTCGCGGATCTTCTTCTCGCTGCCGACGAGGATCGGCGTGATCAGCGTGTGCTCTGCGGCCAGCAGCGCGCCGCCGAGCGAATTGGGATCGTCCGGGCAGACGACGGCGGTCGGCAGGGCGGGCAGGGGCTCGGCCAGCTCCAGAAGCCGGTCGAAATGGACGTGCCGCTGGACCGTCAGGCCGGGCAGGTCGTCGGCCTCAAAGCTCATCCCGGCCGCCGGCGCGATGACCGTCGCTTCGCCCTCGACGATCGGCGTGCCGTCGACCTTGGTGATGGTGGTCGCGAACACGGCGATGCGCTCGTCGCGCTTTTCGGTGAGCCGGACGTGGACGGTCAGCTCGTCGCCGGCATGGGCGCGGCCCAGAAAGCGCAGGCTCTGGCTGTCATAGAGCGTGCCGGGGCCGGGCAACTGGTTGCCGAGCACCGACGAGATCAGCGATGCGACCCACATGGAGGGCGCGATCGGCTCGTCGGCCTTTCCGTCGCCATCATGGTCGGACTTGGGCAGGTGCACCGGATTGTGATTGCCCGACGAGGAGGCGTAGACGAGAAAGTCCTCGGCGCGGCACAGGCGCTGGGCCGAGGCTTCCATGCCCACTTCGAGCGCGTCGAACGGCGTGTTGCGATAGGTGTTCATGGACCGGTGTTTTCCGGGTGGATCGGGACAGGGTCGGACAGGCGCTGGGCTGGACAATCCGCCCCTTGCACGTCGCTCAACTCGGCCACGCGCGCGCAGTTCCCTCTCCAATACCCGGACGGCACAGTCAACCGTCGCGGATGCGATGCCACAGGACCCGGTCGCCGGGGCTCATCGTCGGTGTCCGGGCAGCCGCGAGGCGGCGATTGCATTTGCCCGCGCGCGGCGGCACGGTGGATGGGAACACGGGAGGTTCTGATGCGCGATTTCGCCGTTGCCGCATTGGCGCTGCTGGTCTGCTCCGGCGCCGCCGCGGCGGCCGACCTGCCGCCGCCGGTGACCGACGCGATGTATGTACCTGTCGACGAGGCCGAGGCGCGGCTCGGCTGGCAGCTCTTCTGGGACCCGATCCTGTCGGGCAACCGCAACATCTCGTGCGCGACCTGCCATCATCCGCGCTTCGGCACCGGCGACGGCGTGTCGCTGGCGCTCGGCGAGGGCGGTGTCGGGCTCGGTCCCGACCGCCGGGTCGATCCCGACAATCAGCCCGAGCAGCGCATCCCCCGCAACGCGCCGGCCCTGTTCAATCTGGGCGCGCGCGAGTTCACCGTGATGTTCCATGACGGGCGGATCGAAGCCGATCCGGCGCGCCCGTCGGGCCTGCGCACGCCGCTCGAGGACGAGATGGTGGCCGGGTTCGACAGCATCCTGTCCGCGCAGACCATGTTTCCGGTGCTCTCGCAGGACGAGATGGCCGGCCATTATGGCGAGAACGACATCTCGAAGGCCGTGCGCCAGGGGCTGATCACGGGCGAGGGCGGCGCGTGGGACCTGATCTCGCAGCGCGTGGCGGCGATCGACGAATATCGGGTGCAATTCGAGACGGTCTATCCGGAAATCGCGGGCGGTGCGCCGATCCGCTTCACCGACATCTCCAACGCGATCGCCGCGTTCATCGCGTTCGAATGGCGCTCGGACGGAAGCGCCTTCGATGCCGTGCTGCGCGGGAGGGCCGAATTGGCCGGCGAGGCGGCGCGCGGCATGGACCTCTTTTACGGCGAGGCGGGTTGCGCGAAATGCCATCTGGGCCCGTTCCTGACCGATCATGACTTCCATGCCATGGGCCAGCCGCAGATCGGTCCGGGCAAGGGCGCGCGGTTCGAAACGCACAGGCGCGATGTCGGCCGCATGCGGGTGACGGGCGATCCGGCCGACGCCTACCGGTTCCGCACGCCGAGCCTACGCAACGTGGCGCTGACCGCGCCCTATGGCCATGCCGGCGCGTTCGCGACGCTCGAGGCGTTCGTGCGGCACCATGTCGATCCACGTACCGAGCTCGCCGCTTACGACGCCGCGCAGACCGTGCTGCCGACGCTCGAGGGCGCGGACGATTTCGCGGTTCTCAAGGATGCGGGCGAGGTGTCGGCGATCGCCGACGTCGTGGAGATCGCGCCGATCGCGCTTGAAGACCGCGATGTCGCCGCGCTCGTCGCCTTCCTGAAAACGCTCACCGACGAGGCCGCCGCCAGGGGCCGCTTCGGCATACCCGAAGCGGTGCCGAGCGGGCTGAAAGTCGAGCGTTAGGCTGTTTGCGATCGGCTGCGGACGCGCTAGAATACGCCAATGAGCCAGATGAACGAAAAGCCTGACCTTCGGGAGTTGACCGAGCCGCGCCCTGCGGCGGGCGATCAGGAGTATCTCGACTGGGCCGAACGAAAGATACGCCGTTCGCTTGCCAATGACGACGCGCATCCGGAACGACGTGAGCCCCTTGCGGCCGTCATGAAGCGATTTGGCCTCCGTTGAGCATTGCAGGTCGGCTCGTCGTCACTGCGATCTTTCACGACCGGCAGCAATATCCACCCGATGAGGCCGGGGCGTAACCTCTGCCGCTCAATCGCGCTCGATGACCCAGGCGCGGTTGGCGGTCAGGGTCTGCCAGGGCGAAACCGCGCCGTCGGGCCAGATCACCCGGACCTCGGCGGTCTCGGCGTCGCCGAGCCCGAAATGCTCGGGCAGGGCGGTGCCGCTTGCGTGGCCGCCGCCGACCGTGATCTCGCGCGTCATGAGCCGGCCATCAATTGTTGATTCAATGAACGCGCCGACCGCGTTGATATTGCTGCCTTCCTGGCGCAGCGCGATGGCCAGCCAGTTGCCCGTTGCGGGCGTTGCGTTCTGATAGACCTCGAGCGGCGCGCGACGGTTGACGACGACGAGATCGAGCCTTCCGTCCGCGTTCAGATCGGCGAGCGCGCCACCGCGCGCCCGGTGCGTTGTGGCGATGCCGGCCAGGTGGGCGGTCTCCGTGAAGGTGCCGTCTGGCTGCTGGACGAGCAGATTGTTGGGGTCGTGGATCGCATTGGACGGCATCTGGTCGACATTGCCCTTGGCGATGAAAAGGTCGTCCCTGCCGTCATTGTTCACGTCGCCGAACTGGGCGTGCCAGCCGGTCGAGGGCCGGCCGTCGTCGCCGATGAAGGGCCGCTGGGCGTAGGTGCCCATCGCATAGGGCGCCGGCTCGTAACCGTCCTCGGTGGCGATCTGCAGAAGCTGGTCGCCCATCGAGGTGGACATGACCTCGGCGCGGCCGTCGCCGGTCACGTCGCGGGCGGCGATGCCCATGCCCCACAGCGAGACTTCGGGCCAGCCATCGTCCTCGTTAAGAAACCGCAGCGTCTGAAGATCGAGCTTCTGCTCGGCGCCGCCGCGCACATAGTAGTGCCGGTCGTTGGAGATGCGCAGATAGGGTTTGCCCAGGCGCCGCTCGTCGGAGATCAGCATGGACAGGGCGCAGAAGCCCGGATCGAGCGTGACCGGCGGGGCGAAGCGGCGGCTCGCCGGCCGGTGCAGTTCGTTGGTGTCGCACGCCTCGAACGGGCCGTCCGGATCGTTACGGTCGACATAGTTGCCGATGGCGAGCGTCGGCCAGGCGGCATCGCCCTCCCAGGTGGCGGAGAACGAGGTCGACCAGGCACTGCCGGGCGAAAAGCTCCAGGTTTCGGTGGCGTCGGTGAGCGCGCAGCCGGGCCCGCCGCGCAGCAGGACGTTCGGCCCGACACGCAGCACGACGAGGTCCATATAACCGTCGCCGTCGATGTCCAGCGGATAGGCGCCGGTGACGCCGGTCAGTTCGGGGACGGCCTCGCCGGCCTCGAAACCGATGGGCGCGCCCGGTTCGGCGGTCGTATTGACGAACAGCCGTGCGGGGTTCTCGCCGCCGGCGACGAACATGTCGGGCAGGGCATCGCCGTTGCAGTCGAAGACGGCGACGCCGCCCCCGACGAAATGCTCCCAGCCGCCGTCATAGACGTGCTCGACCGGCATCGCGGCCGAGCGGTCGGTGAAGACGGGAGGGTCGGACGCGGCCAGGGCGGGCGCGCTAGGTGCAAGAAGCGCCAGCAATGCGATCGCCGGTCTCATCGGCCGCCTGCCTGCGCGCCGAGCAGATCGTCGGTGACGGCGGCGAGCGCCAGCGCCGCGGCGCCCTGCGCCCAGACCATGTCGCCCCAGGCGTGCGTTTCGACGCGCGGTCCGCGCCGATGTGTCGCCGGCGACAGGTTGGCCATCTCGGCGAGCACCTCGCGCGCGTAAAGATAGTCGTAGCGCATGCGCGCGCCCGACAGGATGATCAGGCCGGGGTCGAACAGGGTGATGACGTTGGCAAGGCCGAGCGCCAGGAAACGGCCGGCCCGGTGGAAGATCGAGCGGGCCGCCGCATTGCCGGCCTTGGCGTGGCTGAACAGGCTCTCGAGGATGATCTGCGGCTCGCGTTCGGCGCTGGTCCAGTTGAGCGCCGTCGAGGCCTCGCGCACCAGCGCATAGTCGGCGACATAGGCCTCCAGGCACCCGCGCTGGCCGCACCGGCACAGCGCGCCATCGAGATGCACCTTGGTGTGGCCGAGCTCCATGCCCATGCCGCCTGCGCCACGATAGATCTCGTGGTTGATGACGAGACCCATGCCGACGCCGTGCTCGATGGTGACGACGGCGAAGTCGGGCAGGGCGCGGCCGGCGCCGAACCACAGTTCGGCCATCGTCAGAAGGTTGGCGTCGTTGTCGGCCGAAACGGCGATGCCGAGCCGATCGGCGACGAGACCTGCAAGCGGCACGTCGCGCTCGGCCATGATCGGCGACCAGGTCACGGTGCCTGTCTCGCTGTCGACGAAGCCGGGCACGCCCAGACCGACGGCGGCGAGATCGGAACGGGCCAGTCCGGCCGCTTCCAGCGCGGCGTCGAGCATGCCGATCGTCTCCGACAGAACGTCGGCGGTCGCGTGGCGCGCATGGGCGCGCGGGGCGCTCGCCTCGCCGATCCGGTTGCCGGCGAAATCGACGATCACCGCCGAATGGCTGGGCGAGGAAAGCTTGATGCCGGCGACATGACGCGCGCGGGGACGCACGCTGAGGGCGACCGGCGGGCGGCCGCGGCCGGCATCGCCGTCGCGCTGGGGCGGTCCGGTCTCCTCGATCAGGCCCGCCTCGAGCAGTTCGGCGGTGATCGAGGTGACCGATCCGGGGCTGATGCCGACGCTTCTGGCGACGTCCACGCGGGCGATCGAACCGGCCGCGCGGATCGCCTCGAAAACCTGCTGGCGCAAGGGCTTGACCGAGCTCGACAGGGGCGGCGTCAGCGGCCCGCAGCCATCCGGCATGTCCGCCCGTTCGATCGGTTCGGCCGACTGCAACAGCATTTTCTTCATTCGCCGACCTAAATGACGGCGCAGCCGCGCTGTTTCCGGCGCAGATACGGTCAGGTCGGGCGATCCTCCCGGTGAAATGCTAGCCGGCAAACGCGCATTCGGTCAAATTAATTTTGACAATTGAAATTAATGTGGCATGGTCGGGTCTGCGGCTTGCCAGCCGCCGCGTCGAGGAGTGGCGCGAAAACGGGAGGAGATTATCATGCGTAAAGCAATCGTGCTTGCGGCCGCGATGGCCGTGGGACTGACGTCCACCGCCCTGGCCCAGGACGACATCACCGTCGGCGTGAGCTGGTCGAATTTCCAGGAAGAACGCTGGAAGACCGACGAGGCGGCGATGAGGGAGGCGCTCGAAGCGGGCGGGGCGAGCTACATTTCGGCCGACGCGCAGTCGTCCTCGGCCAAGCAGCTGTCCGATATCGAAAGCCTGATCGCGCAGGGCGCAGACGTGCTCGTGCTGCTCGCCCAGGACACGCAGGCGATCATTCCGGCCGTTCAGGCGGCCGCCGACGAGGGTATCCCGGTCATCGCCTATGACCGGCTGATCGAGGACAGCCGCGCCTTCTACCTGACCTTCGACAATGTCGAGGTCGGCCGCATGCAGGCGCGCGCCGTGCTCGAGGCGCAGCCCGAGGGCAACTATGTGATGATCAAGGGCTCGCCGACCGACCCGAACGCCGACTTCCTGCGCGGCGGGCAGCAGGAAGTGCTGCAGGACGCGATCGACGCCGGTGACATCACCATCGTCGGCGAGGCCTACACGGACGGCTGGCTGCCGGCCAACGCGCAGCGCAACATGGAGCAGATCCTGACCGCGCAGGACAATGATGTCGACGCGGTCGTCGCCTCCAACGACGGCACCGCCGGCGGCGTCGTCGCCGCGCTGACCGCGCAGGGCATGGAAGGCATTCCCGTCTCCGGCCAGGACGGCGACCATGCCGCGCTGAACCGGATCGCCCAGGGCACGCAGACCGTCTCGGTGTGGAAGGACGCGCGCGACCTCGGCCAGCGCGCCGGCGAAATCGCCATCGAACTGGCGGGCGGCACGGACATGAGTGCCATCGAGGGTGCCGAGGAATGGACCTCGCCGGCCGGCACCACGCTGTGGGCGGAATTCCTCGAGCCCGTTCCGGTCACCGCCGACAATCTGTCCGTGGTGGTCGATGCCGGATGGATCGATCAGGAAACGCTGTGCCAGGGCGTCACCGACGGCCCGGCGCCGTGCAACTGACCCTCTGACCAGAAGGCCGTTTCCCGCCCCGCGCGGGGAACGGCTATTCCTTTGTCCGGAGATTGGCCGTGAGCGACAGTCCCGCCGTGTCGGGCGCCCCGCCGGGCGTCCGCAACCTTGCCCGAACGCTTGAGATTGACACGCGCCTGCTCGGCATGATCGGCGCGTTCATCGTCCTGTGCCTGGTCTTCCATTTCCTGACCGACGGGCGCTTCCTGACGCCGCGCAACATCTTCAACCTGACGATCCAGACCGTCTCCGTGGCGATCATGGCGACCGGCATGGTGTTCGTCATCGTCACGCGCCACATCGACCTTTCGGTGGGTTCGCTGCTGGCGACCTGCTCGGCGATGATGGCGATGACGCAGACGCTGGTCACGCCCGAATGGCTGGGGCTCGGTCTCAATCATCCGATGACCGCGCCGATCGCTATCCTCGTCGGCGTTGCCACGGGCGTGGCCATCGGCGCCTTCCATGGCTGGCTGATCGGCTATCTGGGCATTCCGGCCTTCATCGTCACGCTCGGCGGACTTCTGGTCTGGCGCAACGTCGCCTGGTACCTGACCACCGGCCAGACGATCGGCCCGCTCGACGAGAACTTCCAGCTCTTCGGCGGCATCGGCGGCACGCTTGGCGAGACGTGGAGCTGGATCTTCGGGCTCGTCTGCGTGATCGGTGCCCTTGCCGCGCTTTGGCAGTCGCGGCGCAACAAGCTGGCGCACGACTTCCCGGTCAAGCCGCTCTGGGCGGAGGTCGCGCTGGGCGCGGTGATCGCGGCGGCGGTGGTCGGCTTCATCGCGTTGCTGAACGCCTATGAGATTCCTGACAGGCGGCTCGAGCGCATGTTCGAGGTGCGCGGCGAGGTGATGCCAGAAGGCTTCACCGCCGGCTACGGCCTGCCGATCTCGGTGCTTGTGCTGATCGCGGTCGCGGTGGTGATGACGGTCGTCGCCAACCGCACGCGGCTCGGCCGTTACATCTTCGCCGCCGGCGGCAATCCGGACGCGGCCGAACTTTCGGGCATCAACACGCGCATGCTCACGGTCAAGGTGTTCATGATCATGGGGGCGCTGTGCGCGATCAGCGCGGTCGTCGCCTCGGCACGCCTTACGTTCCATTCCAACGATATCGGCACGCTCGACGAATTGCGCGTGATCGCCGCCGCCGTGATCGGCGGCACGGCGCTGTCGGGCGGGGTCGGCACGATCTACGGCGCGATCCTCGGGGCGCTGATCATGCAGTCGCTGCAGTCGGGCATGGCGATGGTCGGCGTCGACGCGCCGTTCCAGAACATCGTCGTCGGCTCTGTTCTGGTGGCGGCCGTGCTGATTGACATTATCTATCGCAAGCGCACGGGAGGCCGGTGATGAACGATCGCGGCACGCCGCTCGTCGAGATGCGCGACATGCAGAAATCGTTCGGCGGCATCAAGGCGGTCGACCATGTCACGGTCGACCTCTATCCGGGCGAGGTGGTCGGCATTCTGGGCCACAACGGCGCGGGCAAGTCGGTGCTGATGAAGATGCTGTCGGGGGCGCTGCGGCGCGATGGCGGGCAGATCTTCGTCAACGGAACCGAAGCGCATATCGAGAACCCGCGCGACGCGCGCAACTACAACATCGAGACGATCTACCAGACGCTGGCGCTGGCCGACAATCTCGATGCCGCCTCCAACCTGTTCCTGGGGCGCGAGCTGACGACAGCGCTCGGCCTTGTCGACGATGCGCAGATGGAGGCCGAGACGCGCAAGATCATGAACCGGCTGAACCCCAACTTCGTGCGGTTTTCGGCGCCGGTCTCGGCGCTGTCGGGCGGCCAGCGCCAGTCGGTGGCGATCGCGCGGGCTGTCTATTTCAACGCCAAGATCCTGATCATGGACGAGCCGACAGCGGCGCTCGGCGTCGAGGAGACGCGCATGGTCGCCGAACTGATCGACGAGTTGAAGAAGCAGGGCATCGGCATCTTCCTGATCGATCACGACATCCACCAGGTCAAGGCGCTGTGCGACCGCGCCTCGGTGATGAAGAACGGCCAGCTCGTCGGCACGGTCGATGTGGACGCGGTCACCGAGGACGATCTGCTCGGCATGATCATCCTGGGCAAGCAGCCGCAGTTGGCGGCGTGATGTCGATCCGGGCTGCGTGGAGGGTCGGCGATGAAAGTTGCAGCCGGATTCGCGATCGTGATCGTGGCCGGTGTCGCCGGCTATTACCTGTCGGCGCTGGCGGCGGTCTGGTTCGTCGCTCTGGTCGCCGCGCACACCAGCCCGACGATGGCGCTCTTCGCCACGCTGATCCGGATCGTCGTGTTCTGGGCGATGCTTCTCGCCGGCTTCTGGCTCGCCGTGCGCCTGAACCGGCCCTGACGCGGCGGGAGCGGACCTGATGTATCTGGGTCTCGATCTGGGCACGTCCGGCCTGAAGGGCATCGTGATCGACGCCGGACAGAAAGTCGTCGCCGAGGCGCATGCGGCGCTGACGGTCTCGCGCCCGCATCCGGGCTGGTCGGAGCAGAACCCGGCCGACTGGCTCGCCGCCGCCGAAACCGTGTTCGACGCGCTTTCCGCTCAGACAAGGGCGGGCGAAATCCGCGCCATCGGCCTTTCGGGCCAGATGCACGGCGCGACGCTGCTCGATGGCCGCGACGAGGTCCTGCGCCCCTGCATGCTGTGGAACGACACGCGCGCGCACGAGCAGGCCGCCGCGATGGACGACGATGCCGATTTCCGCGCGATCACCGGCAACATCGTCTTCCCCGGCTTCACCGCGCCGAAGGTCGCCTGGGTGCGCGACAACGAGCCGGAGGTGTTCGAACGCATCTCCCGGGTGCTGCTGCCGAAGGACTATCTGCGCCTGTGGCTGACCGGCGGCTATCATTCCGACAAGTCCGACGCGGCGGGCACGAGCTGGCTCGACACCGGCAAGCGCGTCTGGTCGGACCGGCTGCTCGCCAGGACGGGGCTGAGCCGGGTGAACATGCCGGCGCTCGTCGACGGGCCGGACGTGACCGGCAAGCTGCGCGCCGGCATCGTCGACCGCTGGGGCTTTTCGGACGATTGCGTGGTGGCCGGGGGAGGCGGCGACAATGCCGCCTCGGCGATCGGCGTCGGCGTGACGGGGGCGGGCGAAGCGTTCGTTTCGCTGGGAACATCCGGCGTTCTGTTCGCCGCATGCGACGCCTATGCGCCGGCGCCCGAGACGGCCGTGCACACATTTTGCCACGCGCTGCCGCGCACCTGGCACCAGATGGGCGTTATCCTGTCGGCGACAGACGCGCTGAACTGGTATGCCGGTCTCGTCGGCGCGGACGCGGCGGGCCTGACCGGCGAACTCGGCGACCTGCAGGCGCCCGGCCGGACGCTTTTCACGCCCTATCTCGGCGGTGAGCGCACGCCGCACAACGACGCCGCCGTGCGCGGCGCGCTGGTCGGCCTCGAACATGCCTCGGGCCGGCAGGCCGTCACGCGCGCGGTGCTCGAAGGCGTGGTGCACGCGGTGCGTGATTGCCGCGACGCGCTGGCGGCGACCGGAACCCAGTTCGAACGGCTGCTCGCTGTCGGCGGTGGCGCGAAGTCCGACTACTGGCTCAAGGCGCTGGCGACTTCGCTCGGTGTCGCCATTGACGTGCCGGTTGCCGGTGATTTCGGTGGCGCGTTCGGCGCCGCGCGCCTTGCCATGATGGCCGCCGGCGATCTCGACGCGGACGGCTTGAGCCAACCGCCGATCGCGCGGTCGTTCGAACCCGACGCCGCGCTCGCCGACGCCTTCACCGAGGCGCACACGCGCTTCAGGACCGCCTATCAGCAGACGAGGACGTTGTGATGACCGACTTCTTCAAGGGAATCGAACCGATCCGGTACGAGGGGCCGGACAGCACGAATCCGATGGCGTTCCGCCACTACGATCCCGACGAGATGGTGATGGGCAAGCGGCTCGAGGACCATCTGCGCTTCGCCGTCGCCTGGTGGCATTCGTTCGCCTGGCCCGGCGGCGATCCGTTCGGCGGGCAGACCTTCGAGCGCCCCTGGTTCGGCGACACGATGGACCACGCCAAGATGAAGGCGGATGTCGCGTTCGAGATGTTCTCGATCCTCGGCCAGCCCTTCTTCTGCTTCCACGATGCCGACATTCGGCCCGAAGGCGACGGCTTTGCCGGCAACACGCGCAACCTCGAGGAGATGGTCGACCAGATCGGCACGAAGATGGAAGAGGTCGGCACGAAACTGCTCTGGGGCACGGCGAACCTGTTCACCAACCGCCGTTACATGGCCGGCGCGTCGACCAACCCCGATCCGGATGTCTTCGCTTTCGCCGCGGCGACGGTGAAGACGTGCATGGACGCCACGCACAGGCTGGGCGGTGCGAATTATGTCCTGTGGGGCGGGCGCGAGGGCTACGAGACCTTGCTGAACACCGATCTTGGCCGTGAGGACGCCCAGCTCGGCCGGTTCATGAACATGGTGGTCGAGTACAAGCACAAGATCGGCTTCGAAGGCACGATCCTGATCGAGCCCAAGCCGCAGGAGCCGACCAAGCACCAGTACGACTATGATGTCGCGACCGTCTACGGCTTCCTCAGGCGGCACGGGCTGGAGGATGAGATCCGGGTCAATATCGAGCAGGGGCACGCGATCCTGGCCGGCCATTCGTTCGAGCACGAGATCGCGCTTGCCACGGCGCTCGGCATCTTCGGTTCGATCGACATGAACCGCAACGACTATCAGTCGGGCTGGGACACCGACCAGTTTCCCAACAATGCGCCCGAGGTGACGCTCGCCTATTACGAGATCCTCAAGGCCGGCGGGTTCACCACGGGCGGCACCAATTTCGATGCGAAACTCCGCCGCCAGTCACTCGATCCCGAAGACCTTGTGGCGGCGCATGTGGGCGGGATGGATGTCTGCGCCCGGGCGCTCAAATCGGCGGCGAAAATGCTCGAGGACGGCGAACTCGAACGGCTGCGCGAGGCGCGCTATGCCGGATGGGATACCGAGCAGGGCAGGAAGCTGCTCGCCGGCGAGTGGGGCCTCGACCAGATCGCCGACTATGTGCACGAGAACGAGATCGATCCCGAACCGCGCTCGGGCCGGCAGGAGCGGCTCGAGAACCTCGTCAACCGGTTCGTCTGACGCTTCAATCGATTCGCATCGATCGGCTGGCTTGTAAGGGCTCGGCCTTGCGACTATGCCGGCTTCGAAAGTTGCCCCCACCCTTCATCCCTCCCCCGCAAGCGTGGGAGGGAAGACGTGGGCCTTCAGCTTGACCGGAACCATCGCCGCCCGGCTCAGGATATGGCGGGCAAGCGTGATGTCGAGGTCCTCCCTCCCACGCTTGCGGGGGAGGGATGAAGGGTGGGGGTTCTGGGACACGGAACCGCGCCATGCTGAAATCCACCAAACCCGATCTTGCCGCCTTCGACTGGGAAGACCCGTTCCGTCTCGAGGATCAGCTCACCGACGACGAGCGGATGATCCGTGACGCCGCGCGGGCCTATGCCGCAGACAAGCTCGCACCGCGCGTGATCGAGGCCTATCGGGAGGAGACGACCGATCCGGCCATCTTCGCGGAGATGGGCGAGATGGGCCTGCTCGGCGTGACGATCCCGGAAGAATATGGCGGGGTCGGCGCGGGTTACGTCTCCTACGGGCTTGTCGCCCGCGAGATCGAGCGGGTCGATTCCGGCTACCGGTCGATGATGAGCGTGCAGTCCTCGCTCGTCATGTATCCGATCCACGCCTATGGCAGCGACGAGCAGCGAGCCAAGTATCTGCCGAAGCTTGCCAGCGGCGAGTGGATCGGCTGCTTCGGCCTGACCGAGCCCGACGCCGGCTCCGATCCGGGCGGCATGAAGACCGTGGCGAGGAAGACCGATGGCGGCTACGCGCTGTCGGGTTCGAAGATGTGGATCTCCAACGCGCCGATCGCCGACGTTTTCGTGGTCTGGGCCAAGTCGGAAGCCCATGGGGGCAAGATCCGCGGCTTCGTGCTCGAAAAGGGCATGAAGGGGCTCAGCGCCCCGAAGATCGAGGGCAAGCTGTCGCTGCGCGCGTCGATCACCGGCGAGATCGTCATGGACGGCGTCGAGGTGGGCGAGGAGGCGCTGCTGCCGCATGTCGAGGGGCTGAAGGGTCCGTTCGGCTGCCTGAACCGGGCGCGCTACGGCATCTCGTGGGGGGTGATGGGCGCGGCCGAGTTCTGCTGGCATGCCGCCCGCCAGTACGGGCTCGACCGGACCCAGTTCGGCCGGCCGCTGGCGCAGACGCAGCTGTTCCAGAAGAAGCTCGCCGACATGCTCACCGAGATCACGCTGGGCCTTCAGGGTTCGCTGCGGGTCGGCCGGCTGCTCGACGAGGGCGAGGCGGCGCCCGAGATGATCAGCCTCGTCAAGCGCAACAATTGCGGCAAGGCGCTCGACATCGCTCGCGCCGCCCGCGACATGCATGGCGGCAACGGCATCTCCGAGGAATACCAGGTGTTCCGCCACATGGCGAACCTTGAGACCGTCAACACCTATGAGGGCACGCATGACGTCCACGCGCTGATCCTCGGCCGCGCACAGACGGGGCTTCAGGCGTTTTTCTGAGGTCATTGGCCCGCGCCGATCCTCGCCCTTCGAGGCTCGCCCCCGTCCCCCTCATCCTGAGGTGCGAGCGCAGCGAGCCTCGAAGGGCGAGGGGAACGGGGGCTCACACCTCAGGATGAGGATCGGCGCGGCCAGAGACGGTCTATCGTGGCCTGATCCCGTTGAGCAGGATCGACAGCACCGCGTGGGCGACCTGCTCGTTGAAGCCGGGCTTCTTGGCCTGGCTACCGAGAACCGCCTGCACCTGCACCTCGAAGTCGGCATAGTGCTGCGTCGTCGCCCAGATCGTGAAGACGAGGTGGTAGGGATCGACCGGGGCGAGCTTTCCCTCGTCGATCCACGAGCGGATCACCGCCGCCTTCTCGTCGACGAGCGACTTCAGCCGGGTCCGCAGGAACTCGCCGACCAGCGGCGCGCCGCGCTGGATCTCGTTGGCGAACAGGCGCGAAGCTTCCGGATAGCGGTCGCTCATCTCCAGCTTGATCGTTATATAGCGCCTGAGCTCCTCGATCGGATCGCCGTCGGGATCGATGGCGGCAAACGGGTCCAGCCAGTCCTCCACCGTCTGCTCGATGGCCGAGCGATAGATCTCTTCCTTGGACGGGTAGTAGTAGAGCAGGTTCGTCTTGGACATGCCGGCGCGTTCGGCGATACGGTCGACGGTGGCGCCGCGGTAGCCGTCGGTGGAGAACACGTCGAGCGCGGCCTGCATGATCAGGGCCCGGTTTTCCGTCTGGATCCGGCTCCGCTTCTGGCCGTTCCGCCGTGCCGCCGCCTGCGCCAAATCCGTGTCCCCGACTTTATAAGTTGATGTTTTCCGTCAATTTAAATAGCGTCTTGACCATGGTCAATCGCTCCCATAGCGTCCAAATTTGACCAGTTAGTCAAGATTTTTGATGCTTTGAAGGTGGTTCATGAGCGCTGCCCCCGAAATCATTCACAATGGCGTTGGAGGGGCGCCGAGCGTTTCGGCGTCCACCCGCCGCCAGCCCGTGTTCAATCCTGCGACGGGCGAGGCGATCGCCGAACTGCCGCTTTCGACGGTCGATGAACTCGACGCCGCCGTCGAGACGGCCAAGGCCGCGCTGCCTGGCTGGGCGGCCACGCCGCCGCTCAAGCGCGCGCGGCACATGTTCAAGTTCAAGGAACTGCTCGACGCGAACGCCGAGGACATCGCCCGGGCGATCTCGCGCGAGCACGGCAAGACCCATGACGACGCGCTGGGCGAGGTGGCGCGCGGCATCGAGGTGGTCGAGTTCGCCTGCGGCATCCCGCACCTTCTCAAGGGCGAGTTCTCGCGCAATGTCGGCCCGTCGGTGGATTCCTATTCCGACCGTCAGCCACTCGGCGTCGTCGCCGGCATCACGCCGTTCAACTTCCCGGCCATGGTGCCGCTGTGGATGTATCCGGTGGCGATCGCCTGCGGCAACACCTTCATCCTCAAGCCGTCCGAGCGCGATCCGTCCGCGCCGATGCTGGTCTACGACCTGTTCCGCCAGGCCGGTTTTCCCGATGGCGTGCTGAACGTCGTGCATGGCGACAAGGTGGTCGTCGACGCGATCCTCGATCATCCCGACATCAAGGCGGTTTCCTTCGTCGGCTCGACGCCGATCGCCCAGTATGTTTATTCGCGCGGCACCGCGGCCGGAAAGCGCGTGCAGGCGCTGGGCGGCGCCAAGAACCATATGGTGGTGATGCCCGACGCGGACATGGACAAGGCGGCCGACGCGCTGATGGGCGCGGGTTACGGGTCGGCCGGCGAGCGCTGCATGGCGATTTCGGTCGCCGTGCCGGTGGGCGAGAAGACTGCCGACGCCCTGGTCGAACGGCTCAAGCCGCGCGTTGAAAGCCTGCGCATCGGCCCGTCGACCGATCCCGATGCGGACATGGGGCCGCTGGTGACCAAAGACGCCCAGCAGCGCGTGCTCGGCTATATCGACAAGGGCGTCGAGGAAGGCGCCGAACTGGTCGTCGACGGTCGCGGCTTTTCGCTTCAGGGCTACGAGGACGGCTATTTCGTCGGCGGCACGCTGTTCGACCGCGTGACGACCGACATGACGATCTATCGCGAGGAGATCTTCGGGCCGGTGCTGTCGGTGGTGCGCGCCAAGACCTATGACGAGGCCGTGCACATGATCGACGCGCACGAATATGGCAATGGCACCGCGATCTTCACCCGCGACGGGGACACCGCGCGCGACTTCTGCGACCGGATCGAGGTCGGCATGGTCGGCGTCAACGTGCCGATCCCGGTTCCTGTCGCCTATCATTCGTTCGGCGGCTGGAAGCGCTCGCTGTTCGGCGACCATTCGATCTACGGCCCCGAGGGCGTGCGGTTCTACACGCGCCTGAAGACGATAACCTCGCGCTGGCCCGAGGGCATCAAGGACGGCGCGGTGTTCACCTTCCCGGCGTGATGATGGTTCGCTTTGGTATCGATCCCCTCGTCCTTCGAGGCCTGCCACACCGCACCCTCATCCTGAGGCGCGAGCGTAGCGAGCCTCGAAGGGCGAGGGTGCGGTGTGGCTCGCGCCTCTGGATGAGGGGATCGGTCGACCCCGTGACCGTCCAACGATAGGGAGTCAGTAAAATGCCAGACCGACCCGCAGCACCCGGCGAAAACCTCCGCATCGATGGCGACCGGCTGTGGGACGCCATCCACGCCATGGCCGAGATCGGGCCGGGCGTCGCCGGCGGCAACAACCGGCAGACCGTGACCGACGAGGACGCCGAGGGCCGCCGCCTGTTCCAGAAATGGTGCGAGGAGGCGGGCCTGACCATGGGCGTCGACGAGATGGGCACCATGTTCATGCGGCGCGAGGGCGCCGATCCGGACGCGCTTCCGGTCTATGTCGGCTCGCACCTCGACACCCAGCCCACCGGCGGACGCTATGACGGTGTGCTGGGCGTTCTCGCCGGGCTCGAGATCGTGCGCACGATGAACGATCTCGACATCAAGACCAAACACCCGATCGTCGTCACCAATTGGACCAACGAGGAAGGCACGCGGTTTGCGCCCGCGATGATGGCCTCGGGGGTGTTTGCCGGCGTGCTCGACCAGGCCGACGTCTACGGCCACACCGACGCGGCGGGCAAGACGTTCGGCGACGAACTCGAACGGATCGGCTGGAAGGGCAGCGAGAAGGTCGGGGACCGCAAGATGCATGCCTTCTTCGAACTGCATATCGAGCAGGGGCCGATCCTCGAGGCCGAGGGCAAGGACATCGGCGTCGTCACGCACGGCCAGGGTCTGCGCTGGATCCAGTGCACCGTCACCGGCAAGGAGAGCCACACCGGCTCGACGCCGATGCCGATGCGCAGGAACGCGGGCAGGGGCCTCGCCCAGATCACCGAACTCGTCCACGACATCGCCATGTCGAACGCGCCCAACGCGGTCGGCGCGATCGGCCATGTCGACGTCTATCCCAATTCGCGCAACATCATTCCCGGCAAGGTCGTGTTCACGGTCGATTTCCGAAGCCATGAACTCGATACGCTCAATGCCATGGTCGACCGGCTGATAGCAGAGGCGCCCAAGCTGTGCGCCGACATCGGCGTCGAGTTCGAGGCGACAATCGTCGGCCAGTTCGACCCGCCGGCCTTTGACGAGGACTGCGTGCGGATGATCCGCGAGGCGGCCGAGCGGCTTGGCTATTCGCACATGGACATCGTCTCGGGCGCCGGGCACGATGCGTGCTGGATCAACCGGGTGGCGCCGACGGCGATGGTGATGTGCCCGTGCGTCGACGGGCTTTCCCACAACGAGGCCGAGGAGATCACCAAGGAATGGGCGAAGGCCGGCGCGGACGTGCTGTTCCACGCCGTGGTGGAAAAGGCGGAGATCGTGGGGTGATGAATTTAAGAAGTGCTGTTTGGGCGAGTATCGTCGGGGTTGGTGTGGCGGTCGGTCTAATTGGATTCGGCTTTGTGCTTGGCGGATGGGGTGTGGATGATCGCATAGAACTTGCGCGCCAGAGTGCCGAAGAGAGTGCAAGGCTTGAAGCCGAGGCAAGGGCTTCGCAGCAGTACGAGCAAGAAATTGCCACTTTGCGAAGCGAGTTCGCGATAGAGCTGCGCCAATCGGAAGCGGTTGCCCGCGAATCTGGCCGAATTCAAGGAAAAGAAGAGGCAGAAGAAGCCTATCGGACATCTGAGAGTTTCCGATCTCTGGAAGATGCAGTGTTGCAGTTGCGTAACTCGCCGGCAGTGATGGAGGCTCTACCGCCAGTTGAACAGAATGCATTAGAGCGCTCCGTGGAGGCTCTCAGCCAAGGGGATGTGGAAACGGCTGCCTCTCTTTTCCCACGAGGCGTCGTTGCAATGGAACGGGTCGAATGCATTCCCGAAAATACGTCGATTGTCGCGGAAGTCGGGGCGACTCTGACGCTTTGTGAGAAAGGTGTCAGAGCAAATATTGCTCGCCTCTACGAAAGTAACGGCACACGACTGGATGTTGGTATCGGCGGAGGTACCTATAACGGCACAGTGGGCCGCTATATTTCTAGACTAGGTTCCGAATGCTCCCTCCTCTTTGAGCAGGTTATTTCGATAGAAGCGCCGCAACAAGTTAAAGTTAGTTTCTCATGCGGTTGAATCGCAATTCTTTGTTCGGTCTATCGCCTCTTTCTTTTGGAGATTCATCATGACTCCCACTATTATCAAGAACGGCCAGATCGTCACCGTTTCTTTTGCGTTGTAGGCTGTTCGCCAAAGGAGCAAATTCAATGGAACCCAAGCGCCAGGTTTTCTCTGACCGATATAACGACGTCGCTGCCCACATTGAGCTGCCGGTACAGGATCGGGAAGCGGAAGACTATGTGGAAGAGGCCGGCCGTCAGGCGCGAAGCGCGGCTCACATGGACGTGGAAGACCGCGTCGATGAGTGGCTTTGGGCCGTCGCCGAGGAAACCTGGGACGATCTATGATCCTCGAGCTTGGAGGCGTTTACACGGTGGCCTTCCCGGGTGACTTGAAGAAGCCCCGCCCGGGCATTCTCCTGCAGGCCGACGAGTTCATCGACGGACATCGCACCGTGCTCATGTGCCCGCTGACGACTTACCGGTCCAACGCTTCCCTGTTCCGCCCGCCTCTTTCACCGAACAGCCAGAACGGCCTGGAACGCGCTTCGGAGGTGATGGTGGACAAGATCACACCGGTCAAAAAGGATGTCATCGGGGCGCGGATCGGTGCGCTGACCTCTCCGGAGTTGGGAGCGGTCTACTCGGCACTGATCAACATTACGGGCATACCGCGAGCAATTTTCAAGGAAGGGTCCTGAAGCCATGACCACCACCATCATCAAGAACGGCACCATCGTCACCGCCGACCTGATCTACAAGGCGGACGTGAAGATCGAGGACGGGGTGATCGCCGAGATCGGCCCGAACCTGTCGGGCGGGGAGGAACTGGACGCGACCGGCTGCTATGTGATGCCGGGCGGCATCGACCCGCATGTGCATCTCGAAATGCCGTTCATGGGCACCTATTCGACCGATGACTTCGAGTCCGGCACGCGCGCGGCGCTGTCGGGCGGCACCACCATGGTCGTCGATTTCTGCCTGCCGAGCCCGGACCAGTCGCTGCTCGACGCGCTCAAGCGCTGGGACAACAAGTCCACGCGCGCCCATTGCGACTATTCCTACCACATGGCGATCACCTGGTGGGGCGAGCAGGTGTTCAACGAGATGCCCGAGGTGGTGAACCGGGGCATCAACACGTTCAAGCACTTCATGGCCTACAAGGGCGCGCTGATGGTCAACGATGACGAGATGTTCGCCTCGTTCCAGCGCTGCAAGGAGATCGGCGCGATCCCGCTGGTGCATGCCGAAAACGGCGATGTCGTCGCCGACCTTCAGCGCCGGCTGATGGAGGAGGGCAACGACGGGCCCGAAGGCCACGCCTATTCGCGCCCGCCCGAGGTGGAGGGTGAGGCGACCAACCGCGCCATCATGATCGCCGACATGGCCGGCGTGCCGCTCTATGTCGTGCATACCTCCTGCGAGCAGGCGCACGAGGCGATCCGTCGGGCGCGGCAGAAGGGCATGCGCGTGTGGGGCGAGCCGCTGATCCAGCATCTGACGCTCGACGAGAGCGAATATTTCGACAAGGACTGGGACCATTCGGCGCGGCGCGTGATGAGCCCGCCCTTCCGCAACAAGGCCCATCAGGACTCGCTGTGGGCCGGGCTGCAGGCCGGCTCGCTGTCGGTGGTGGCGACCGACCATTGCGCGTTCACCACCGATCAGAAGCGCACCGGCGTCGGCGATTTCACCAAGATTCCGAACGGCACTGGCGGGCTCGAGGACCGCATGCCGATGCTGTGGACCAACGGCGTCAACACCGGCCGGCTGACCATGCAGGAGTTCGTCGCGGTGACCGCGACCAACATCGCCAAGATCCTGAACATCTATCCGAAGAAGGGCGCGATCCTGGTCGGTTCGGACGCCGACATCGTCGTCTGGGACCCGAACAAGGAAAAGACCATCACCGCCTCCACGCAGCAATCGGCGATCGACTACAACGTCTTCGAGGGCAAGCATGTGAAGGGCCTGCCGCGCTTCACGCTGACCAGGGGCCGTGTGGCCGTGCATGATGGCGAGGTGCGGGGCGAGGAGGGCCACGGCCAGTTCGTCGAGCGTCCGCCGAACAATCCGGTCAACCGCGCGCTGTCGACCTGGAAGGAACTGACGGCGCCGCGCAAGGTCGAACGCACCGGCATTCCGGCGAGCGGGGTGTGATGGCTGGCGCTCTGTCCATCTGCTGCATGGTTCATGCCCCCACCCATGATCGGTCACGCGATGTGGGGCGTGCCCCCACCCCTTACCCCTCCCCCATAAATGTGGGAGGGGAGGCACCGGCATTCGATCCAACCGCAGCCTGTTCAGCCAGGCCCGAAGCCGGTGAGGGAACCGCAGTTTCGACGTCCCCCCTCCCACGCTTGCGGGGGAGGGGTGAGGGGTGGGGGGTCCTGCCTCGATCGGGAGGGAGACCATAGATGCTCTCCCCGTCGCCCCAATCGGAAACGGTCATCGCCGCCGACAATCTCGATCTGGTGTTCCAGACCAATGACGGGCCGGTGCACGCCCTGTCGGACATCACGCTCGATATCGCCAAGGGCGAGTTCGTCTCGCTGATCGGCCCCTCGGGCTGCGGCAAGACCACGCTATTGCGCGTCATTGCCGATCTTGAGCACCCCACGGGCGGGTCGATCAGTGTCAACGGGCTCACGCCGCACGAGGCCCGGCTCAAGCGCGCCTATGGCTATGTGTTCCAGGCCGCCGCGCTCTTTCCGTGGCGGACGATCGCCGACAATGTGGCGCTGCCGCTCGAGGTGATGGGGCTCGACAGGGCCGAACGCAACAGGCGCGTCGCCGAGAACCTCGAACTGGTCGACCTGACCGGGTTCGAGAAGAAGTTTCCCTGGCAGCTCTCGGGCGGCATGCAGCAGCGGGCCTCGATCGCGCGCGCGCTGGCCGTACAGCCGGACATGCTCTTGATGGACGAGCCGTTCGGCGCGCTCGATGAAATCGTCCGCGATCATCTCAACGTGCAGCTTCTGAAGCTCTGGGCGCGGACCAACAAGACGATCGTCTTCGTGACGCACTCGATCCCCGAGGCGGTGTATCTTTCGACGCGGATCGTGGTGATGAGCCCGCGTCCGGGGCGCATTCACGAAATCATCGATTGCGATCTGGGGCAGGACAGGCCGCTCGACATTCGCGAGGATCCCAGATTTCTGGAAATCGCCCATCGCGTCCGCGAAGGGCTGGCGGCGGGGCATGCGTATGATTGAGGTGATGTTGCACCCCCCTCTGTCGGCTACGCCGACATCTCCCCCACAAGGGGGGAGAGTGGAGCGCAGCTCCGCAGTCCCTTTCAAAGTCCACGTAGATCGGGCGCCAAGCCACGCCGCGCGATGCTCCTCTCCCCCCTTGTGGGGGAGATGTCCCGAAGGGGCGGAGGGGGGTGCTGCAGAATGATCCGCGCGCGCATCCTGCCGATCCTGACCGTCGTCGCTGTCATCATCGGCGTGTGGTATCTCGCCGCGATGCTCCTGAACGCGCCTTTCGAATACAATCGCGCCGAGCGGAGCGGCGAGACGCTGACCTTCACCGAGGTCATCCCGCTGACGATGGCCCAGCAGCGGCCGGTGCTGCCGGCGCCCCATCAGGTCGCGGCCGAGATCTGGGACACGACGGTGATGAAGCCGGTCACGTCCAAGCGCTCGCTGATCCATCACGCCTGGATCACCCTGTCGGCGACCTTGCTCGGCTTCGTGCTGGGCACCGCGCTCGGCATCGCGCTGGCGGTCGGCATCGTCCATTCGCGCGTGCTCGACAAGTCGATGATGCCGTGGATCATCACCTCCCAGACGATCCCGATCCTGGCGCTGGCGCCGATGATCATCGTCGTCTTCAATTCGGTCGGCGTGACCGGGCTGCTGCCCAAGGCGCTGATCTCGACCTATCTTTCGTTCTTTCCCGTCGCGGTCGGCATGGTGAAAGGTCTGCGCTCGCCCGAGACCATGCATCTGGACCTGATGCGCACCTATTCGGCGAACCGGACGCAGACCTTCTGGAAGCTGCGCTGGCCGTCCTCGGTGCCGTTCCTGTTCACCTCGATGAAGATCGGCATCGCCGCCAGCCTCGTCGGCGCCATCGTCGGCGAACTGCCGACCGGCGCGGTCGCCGGGCTCGGCGCGCGGCTGCTGGCGGGCTCCTACTACGGCCAGACCGTGCAGATCTGGTCGGCGCTGATCGTGGCGGCCATCATGGCCGGGCTGCTGGTCGGGCTGATCGGCTGGATCGGCGCGCGCGTCAATGCACGCATGGGCGTCAAGGAGGTGGCGGCGTGACGAAGGCGCGCTCATGCAACCCTCATCCTGGGGTGCGAGGCAACCATCACCCCCGCCCTTCGAGGCTCGCTGCGCTCGCACCTCAGGATGAGGGTGATGGTTGGCGAGCCTCGAAGGGCGAGGGTTGCATGCCGGAGCATGCCCGATGACCGACACGACGCTCCTTGTCGCCGCGATCGTGTTCTGGCTGGCCGCCTGGTACGCCAACACGCGGCTGGCCGCGCTCAAGCCGGAAACCGGGGCAATGAAGATGGCGGTGAACCTCGCCATCCCGGTGCTGTTCGGCGCGGCGATCCTGGCGCTGTGGGAGGGGATCACGCGCGGGCTCGACGTGCCGCCGGTGATCCTGCCGCCGCCCTCGATGATCTGGGATCAGGTGACGAGCTCGGTCCCGACCTTGTGGGCCGACTTCGTGCAGACCTATCTGAAGGGCGTGCTGTCGGGCTACGTCATCGGCTGTTCGCTCGGCTTCCTTGTCGCCGTGCTGGTCGACCGGTCGCCGTTCTGGAAGGCGGGCGTGTTGCCGATCGGCAATCTGGTTTCCGCGCTGCCGATCATCGGCATCGCGCCGATCATGGTGATGTGGTTCGGTTTCGACTGGCAGTCCAAAGCCGCCGTCGTCGTGGTGATGACCTTCTTTCCGATGCTGGTGAACACGGTCGCCGGGCTGAACGCGGCCGGGCACATGGAGCGCGACCTGATGCACACCTATGCGTCCACGCGCACCCAGTCGCTGATCAAGCTGCGCCTGCCAGCGGCGATGCCCTTCATCTTCAACGCCTTGAAGATCAATTCGACGCTTGCGCTGATCGGCGCGATCGTCGCAGAATTCTTCGGCACGCCCATCGTCGGCATGGGCTTCCGCATCTCCGCCGAGATCGGACGGCTCAATGTCGACATGGTATGGGCCACGATATTCGTCGCCGCGCTGGCCGGCTCGCTCTCCTATGGCCTGATAGCCCTGATCGAGCGGTCGGTGACGTTCTGGCACCCGTCGATGCGAAGCGAGCGACCATAAGACGGGATGAGGGTGCCAAATTCGAAATGTCCATGAGCAAACAGGGAGAACCAAAAATGCGCAAATGGATTGCACTGACCGCCGGGACCGCGATGGCGCTGGTCGCCACCTCGGCCGCCAACGCCCAGAACAACGAACTGACGCTGCAGCTCAAATGGGTCACGCAGGGCCAGTTCGCCGGCTACTACGTCGCCAAGGACAAGGGCTTCTACGAGGAAGCCGGGCTCGACGTGACGATCAATCCGGGCGGGCCGGACATCGCCCCGCCGCAGGTGATTGCCGGCGGCGGCGCCGACGTGATCGTCGAGTGGATGCCGGCCGCGCTCGCCGCGCGCGAGAAGGGCGTGCCGCTCGTCAACATCGCCCAGCCGTTCGAGCGTTCTGGCATGATGCTGACCTGCCGCGCCGAGACGGGCATCGAGAGCCCCGAGGACTTCCGCGGCAAGACGCTGGGCGTGTGGTTCGCGGGCAACGAGTTCCCGTTCCTGTCGTGGATGAGCCAGCTCGGCATTCCGACCGAGGGCGGCGATGACGGCGTCGAGGTCCTGCGTCAGGGCTTCAACGTCGACCCGCTGATCCAGGAGCAGGCCGACTGCATCTCCACGATGACCTACAACGAGTACTGGCAGGTCATCGACGCGGGCTTCTCGCCGGACGATCTGGTCGTGTTCAACTACACCGACCAGGGTGTGGCGACGCTCGAGGACGGGCTCTACACGACCGAGGAGAACCTCGAGGACCCGGCCATGGTCGACAAGCTGGCCAGCTTCGTCGCCGCCTCGATGCGCGGCTGGGAGTATGCCTGCGAGAACCAGGAGGAAGCCGCCGAGATCGTGCTGGAGAACGATGCGACCGGCGCCCAGACCATGGAGCACCAGGTGCGCATGGTCGGCGAGATCTGCAAGCTGGTCGGCGAATCCGACGGCACGCTCGACGTCTCGGCGGCCGGCACCACGGTCGACTCGCTGCTGTCGGGCGGTTCCGATCCGGTGATCACCGAAGCGCCGGAAGGCGCCTGGACCGATGCCGTCATGGAGAAGGTGCGCGGCATGTAATCGATCTCGGCAACGCGATCCGCAAAGGCCGTCCCGCCCCGCGGGGCGGCCTTTTTCGTGCAATGGCGCGTCATCGCCGCATTCGCACGGCGTCATTCCGGAATCCACGGGTCAGGACCGCTTGATGAACTCCGGGTTCAAGTTCCGCGATGACGTGGAGAAACGGGTCGAAAACGGCCTCAGAAAAAATTTGACCTTTTGATCAAATTATTGAAAGCTCCCTCGAAAGGGCTGGCGGCCGGCAAGAGCCGCGATGCCCGGGATTCTCGGAGGGAGATCCGCGCCATGGCGCAAGACCGACTGTCACCGGACATTAAGGCCGGGCGTTTGCCGGCCGGCCAGTATTCCGAAAACTTCGACGATCTGCACGAACCACTCGACCGGCACGAGGCCGTCGTCGAGGCCGACCGGTGCTATTTCTGCTACGACGCGCCGTGCATGCAGGCGTGTCCGACCTCGATCGACATTCCGCTGTTCATCCGGCAGATCTCGACCGGCAATCCGAACGGCGCGGCCAAGACCATCTTCGACCAGAACATTCTGGGCGGCATGTGCGCGCGCGTGTGCCCGACCGAGACGCTGTGCGAGGAAGTGTGCGTGCGCGAGGTGGCCGAGGGCAAGCCGGTCAAGATCGGCCAGTTGCAGCGGTTCGCCACCGACAATTTCATGGAGACGGTGGAGCGCCACCCCTACGAGCGCGCCGCGCCGACCGGCAAGTCCATCGCCGTCGTCGGCGCCGGACCGGCCGGACTTTCCTGCGCCCATGCGCTGGCGCGGCTCGGTCATGACGTGACGATCTTCGAGGCGCGGCAAAAGCCGGGCGGGCTGAACGAGCACGGCATCGCGGCCTACAAGACGACGAACGGCTTTGCGCAGGACGAGGTCGACTTCATCCTGGGCATCGGCGGCATCACCGTCAAGCACGGCTCGGCGCTCGGCCGCGACATCACGCTGGGCGAACTGGCAAGCGACCATGACGCGGTTTTCCTCGGGATGGGCCTGCCGGGCGTCAACGATCTCGGCCTTGAAGGCGACGATGCCGACAACTGCCTGGACGCGGTCGCCTATATCGAGCGGCTCCGGCAGACCGACGATCTGTCGACGCTGCCGGTCGGGCGCAACATCGTCGTCATCGGCGGCGGCATGACGGCGATCGACGTCGCCGTGCAGACCAAGCTTCTGGGCGCCGAGACCGTGACGATCTGCTACCGGCGCGGACCCGAGCAGATGAACGCCTCGCAATACGAGCAGGACATTGCCCAGACGCACGGAGTGACCATCCGCCACTGGCTGCAGCCGCAGGCGCTTCAGCGCAACGAGGCTGGAGAGGTGACCGGTATCACGCTCGAATACACGGCAATGAACGGGACGCTCTCGGGCACCGGCGAAACGGTGACGCTGCCCGCCGATCAGGTGTTCAAGGCGATCGGCCAGAAACCGGTCGAGGGGCTGTTCGGCGGTGTCGATCTGGAACTGGCCCGGGGGCGGCTGGTAACCGACGCCCACCGGAAGACGTCGCATGCGAAGATCTGGGCCGGTGGCGACTGCATCGAAGGCGGCGATGATCTGACCGTGGTCGCGGTGGAGGACGGCAAGATCGCCGCCGCATCGATCCACCAAGCGCTGACGGGGTAGGGTGGTGGTTTATCGGTCGGGATCCGCTGCCCCCACCCTTCATCCCTCCCCCATTAATGTGGGAGGGGAGGCGCCCGCATCCGGCCCAATTGATCCGCTTTCCGAACCCCGCCCCGATCGTGGCCGGGGCCGCGTGATGTCGACGTCCCCCCTCCCACGCTTGCGGGGGAGCGGTGAGGGGTGGGGGCGGCCCGCCGCCATCGCCCGACGAAAGTCACGCCAATGCTGACCCACATCCACTTCCAGTCGATCGGCGTGGTCGACATGGCGCGGGCCGTGGCCTTCTATCGCGACATGCTGGGCATGCGTGTCGAGCGCGATGCGCCCTACGGCGACAGCCGCTGGATCTTCATGCAGATCCCCGGCGCCCGGACGATGCTGCATTTCGACCAGCGCGCCACGATCGAGCCGCAGGACAAGCCGGCGCTGATCCTTGCTGCCGACAATGTCGATGCGCTGTGCGACGATCTGAAATCGGAGGGTGTCGACATCCATTCCGGCCCCGACGACGCGCCCTGGGAGCCGGGCGTGCGCTGGGCGATGATCCACGACAGCGAGGGCAATCTGGTCCTGCTGCAGACGGTTGCCGGGCAATGATGATGGCGGCCGGTCACAGCAGAGCGACGAAAGCGTCGACGGAAAGGCCGGCCTGTTTGATGATGGAAGAAACGGTGGCCCGTTTCAGAGGTTTGTTGCCATGCACCGGGACGGTGACGTTGCGAACGGGCGGCCCGGGATGGCGAAGCAGATGGTGGCTTCCACGGACACGCTGCACCTCGAACCCGCGCTTTTGGAGAGCGCGGACAACACGCTTGCCGCTGACGACGGGCAGCCGGCGCGCCAAGCGCTATGCCGCGACCGTCAGCCGGTCGACCTCGGTGGCCACATCATCGGGGATGTCCCACCCTTCCGCGCGGTATTGTTCGATGACCAGTTCGATCGCCTCACGCGCATTGGCGAGGGCCTGCTCTCGCGTTTCGCCTTCGGTGACGACTTCGGGCAGTGCGGGGACGAGAACGGTATAGCCGCCTTCGGGCTGCGGATGAAGATTGATGGTGAACTGACGCAAGGCGCATGCTCCTGATCGATGGCGTCGCTTGGCGTGATTATAGCGAGACAATGGAGGAAATCCCATGGCAGACCTCACAACCAGCTTTCTCGGCGTTTCCTCGCCCAACCCCTTCTGGCTGGCCTCGGCGCCGCCCACCGACAAGCAGTACAATGTCGAGCGCGCCTTCGAGGCCGGCTGGGGCGGCGTCGTCTGGAAGACGCTGGGCGAAGCGGGACCGCCGATCGTCAATGTCAACGGGCCGCGCTACGGCGCGATCTGGGGGCCGGACCGGCGGCTTCTGGGCCTGAACAACATCGAGCTGATCACCGACCGCGACCTCGAGGTCAATCTGCGCGAGATCGAACAGGTCAAGAAGAACTGGCCGGACCGGGCGATGATCGTCTCGCTGATGGTGCCGTGCGAGGAAGAGCCCTGGAAGAACATCCTCAAATGCGTCGAGCAGACCGGCGCGGATGCGGTCGAACTCAATTTCGGCTGCCCGCACGGCATGAGCGAGCGCGGCATGGGCTCGGCCGTCGGCCAGGTGCCCGAATATATCGAGATGGTCGCGCGCTGGTGCAAGCAGCACAGCGATCTGCCCGTCATCGTCAAGCTGACGCCGAACATCACCGACATCCGCTATCCGGCGCGGGCGGCGAAGGCCGGCGGTGCCGATGCCGTCTCGCTGATCAACACGATCTCGTCGATCGTCTCGGTCGACCTTGATTCCATGGCGCCCGAGCCGACCATCGACGGCAAGGGTTCGCATGGCGGCTATTGCGGGCCGGCAGTGAAACCGATTGCGCTGAACATGGTCGCCGAGATCGCCCGCGATGCGGAAACGCGTGGCCTGCCGATCTCGGGCATCGGCGGGGTCACCACCTGGCGGGACGCGGCCGAGTTCATCGCGCTGGGGTGCGGCACGGTGCAGGTCTGCACGGCGGCGATGACCTACGGCTTCAAGATCGTCCAGGAAATGGTCGCCGGTCTCGAGGCATGGATGGACGAAAAGGGCTATGCCGGGATCGAGGACTTCCGCGGCATGGCGGTGCCCAACGTCACCGACTGGCAGTATCTGAACCTCAACTACGTCACCAAGGCGCGGATCAACCAGGATCTGTGTATCTCATGCGGGCGCTGCCACATCGCCTGCGAGGACACCTCGCACCAGGCGATCACCAACATGGTCGACGGCGTGCGCAAGTTCGAGGTGATCGACGAGGAGTGCGTGGGCTGCAATCTGTGCGTGAATGTGTGCCCGGTCGATGACTGCATCACCATGGAGCAGATCGCCGGCGTCGATCCGCGAACGAAGAAGCCGATCGACCCGAACTACGGCAACTGGACCGAACATCCCAACAATCCGTCGGTGTTCAAGGAAGCGGCGGAGTAGGGGGCGTTCCGCCTCATCCTGAGGTGCGAGGCGATCATCACCCTCGTCCTTCGAGGCTCGCTATGCTCGCACCTCAGGATGAGGGTGATGATTGACGAGCCTCGAAGGACGAGGCGGATGCGCCGCTCAAGTGCCGCTCCAGAAACCCCAAAACCGCTTCGCGCATCCGGGGTGTCTCTTCGTGGCCGGTGTCCGGCGACGTCAACACTGTCAGCGCATCGGAAACGCCTTGCGATTCATAGGCCTGGCGCAATCGGTTGAGCGCCGGATTCAAGGCATCGGGCGGGGTGAGCGGGTCCTTCAGGCCCGCTGCCACCAATTGCGGGCGCGGGGCGATCAGCGCGGCCACGTCTCCCATGTCGCCCTTTTCCAGAAGGCCCGGCACGGTCATGTAGATGCCGTGCAGATCTTGCGCGCCCGTTTCGATCAGCGGGCCGATGTCGGCGAACGCGCACATGTGCGCGCAAGCCGCGATGCGGTCGTCGAGCGCGGCGAGCCAGTAGGCATGCGTCGCCCCCATGGACAGACCGAGCGTCGCGATGCGGGCCGCATCGACCGACGGGTGAGCCGCAAGCGCATCGAGCGCGGCGGTCAGATCATCGAGCATCCGACCGAGCAGGGTACGTCCACGCCACAGCGCCGCCTTGGCGAGCGCGCTTTCGGTGCCTTCGGACTGCCGCGCGCCGAAGCCGGCCATGTCGACGCAAAGGACCGCAAAGCCCGCACGGGCAAGCACCGGGCCGTAGGGCGGCGCCTGCAGCGCCGGCCGCCCATCCATCAGTTCGGCGGCGCCGATGCCATAGCGGTTGCCGTGCGCATGGCAGTAAAGGACCGCGGGCAGCGGGCCGGTCGTGCCGGCCGGCGTCACGAACATGCCCGGAAGCGTCCGGTTTCCGCCCGTCACCGTGATCCGGTGCAGGTCGAACCCGTCATGGGTGGTCGTCGAGACCGTGCGCAGCGCCGCCGTTTCGTCCCGCCGGTCGCCGGTTCCCAGCAGCGTTTGGAGGTCGGCGCGCGTCAGGCCTGCCATGCACGCATCCCCTTTCGGGCCGTTGCGTTTCCATCTACTGGTATACTAGTACTCTCGAAACCGAGGAATGTTCAATGCGACAGACATGGCGCTGGTTCGGACCGCTCGACAAGGTGACGGTCGCCGACGCGCGTCAGGCCGGCGCCGAGGGGATCGTCACGGCGCTCCATCATGTGCCGACCGGCGCGGTCTGGGCGGTCCACGATATCAAGGAGCGCCAGCGCGAGGTCGCGACGCATGCCGACGGCACGCCGACGGGGCTCGCCTGGGAGGTGGTCGAGAGCCTGCCGGTCTCCGAAGCCATCAAGACGCAGTCCGGCGACTGGCGCGGCGATCTGGAGCGCTATGCCGAGAGCCTGGGCAATCTCGCCGCCTGCGGCATACACACCGTGTGCTACAATTTCATGCCCGTTCTCGACTGGACGCGAACCGATCTCGCCGCACCGACGCAGAAGGGCGGCCGGGCGATGGTCTTCGATCTCATCGATTTCGCCGCCTTCGACATGCACATACTGCGCCGGGCCGGCGCGCGCGCGGACTTCTCCGATACGGTGATCGCGGCGGCCGCCGACCGGTTCACGCGGATGGGCGCGGCGCGGCAGCAGGCGCTCGCCGCCAACGTCACGGCGGGCCTGCCAGGTGCGGCAGAGCACTGGTCGCTGGAGGACGTTCGAGCCCGGCTCGCCGATTATCGCGACATCGATGCGGCGCGGCTGCGCGAGCACCATGTCGCCTTCCTCAAGGCGATGGCGCCGGTCGCCGAGGATCTCGGCATCCGGCTCTGCTGTCATCCCGACGACCCGCCATGGCCGCTGCTCGGCCTGCCGCGCGTCTGGTCGACGGCGGACGACGTGCGCCATGCGTTCGAGGCCGTTCCGAGCCCGGCGGTCGGGCTCACGCTTTGCACCGGCTCGTTCGGGGCCCGCGCCGACAACGACATCGTCGCCATGGTGCGCGAGTTCGGCCCGCGCATCCACTTCGTCCATCTGCGCAATGTGACGCGCGGCGCCGACACGGTGCCGTGCAGCTTCGTCGAGGACGAGCATCTGGCCGGCCAGACCGACATGGTGGCGGTGGTCGACGCGCTGCTCGCCGAGGAGCGCCGCCGCGAGGCCGAGGGCAGGGCGGACCGGCAGATCCCGATGCGGCCCGATCACGGCCACGACATTCTCGACGATGTCACGCGCGGGGCCCAGCCGGGCTATCCGGCTATCGGCCGGCTGAAGGGCCTTGCCGAACTTCGCGGCGTGATGGCCGCGCTCGAGGCGCGTCATGCCGCGGCCTGAGACCTATCGCGCGGACTTCGATCCCCAGACCGTGTTCGCCGATGTCTCGGTCGAACCGGGCAGGGCAATCGGCCCGCAGATCTACGAAGTGCTGCGCTCGCGAATCATCGACAACCGTCTGCCGCCGGGAGCCGTCGTTTCCGAGGCCGAGGTCGCGCGGCTGTGCGACATCAGCCGCACGCCGCTGCGCGCGGCGATCCAGCGACTGGCGGCCGAGGGTCTGGTCGTCGTGCGGCCGCAGGTGGGCACCGTCGTCGCCCCGCTCGACCAGGCGCGGCTCGAGGAAGCGGTGTTCGTGCGCACGGCGATCGAATGCGCCGTGGTGCGGCGGCTCGCCGAACGCCGGGCCGACCTCTCCGAACTGTCGCCGACGATCGAGCGGCAGCGCGCCGCCGCCGCGCGCGACGACTACATGACCTTCTTTCGCCACGACGAGGCGTTCCACGCACGCCTTGCGGAAATCGCCGACGTGCCGAACGCCTGGGGCGTCATCCAGTCGATGAAGGCGCATGTCGACCGGCAGCGTCTGGAACTGATGTCGTCGATCAAGGGCCGCTCGGCGACGGCCTTCGACCAGCATCTCGCCGTGCTCTCGGCGATCGGGGCCGGCGACCCCGATGCGGCCGATAAGCACATGCGCGAGCACATTCATTCAGTATTCATTTAGGGCTTGCAACGCCGACGACGCCGGGCCACGATCCGCTTCGAACGACGAAGGCGCGCTTGCGGGTCACCGCAAGGTGTACTAGTATACCAGTAAATCTTTGGGAGGAGATACCATGATCCAACGCACATCGAAGACCCTCGTGCTGGGCGCCGCCGGCTTCGCGCTGATGGCCGGTACGGCGATGGCCGAGACCGAACTGCGCATCACCTGGTACAATGACGGCAATGAAGGCGAGGTGATGCGTGACCTGCTCGACCGGTTCGAGGAGCAGAACCCAGACATCACCGTGGTGCTCGACACCGTGCCCTACAAGGCGATCCTCGAAAGCCTGCCGGTGCAGCTTGCCGCTGGCGAGGGCACGGACCTTGCGCGCGTCACCGACCTTGGCGGGCTCGCGCAATACTATCTCGACCTGACGCCCTACATCTCCGATCCCGAATACTGGGAGACCAATTTCGGCCCGTTCCTGGAATGGAAGCGCGAACCGGGCAATGACAGCGCGATCACCGGCTTCATGACGCAGCTCACCGTCACCGGACCTTACGTCAACAAGACGCTGTTCGAGCAGGCCGGCGTCGAAATGCCGGGCGAGGGCGCGACATGGGATGATTGGGCGGAGGCCTCCAGCCAGGTCGCCGAAGCCACGGGCGTGCCCTATCCGATGGCCTGGGACCGTTCGGGCCACCGCGTTGCGGGCCCGGCCATTTCGATGGGCGCGCAGATGTTCACCGACGATGGCGAACCCGCGCTGGTCGATGACGGGCTGAAGATGATGGCCACCAAGCTGTACGAGTGGCACGAGGACGGCACCATGCCCAAGGAGCTCTGGGGCTCGGTCTCCGGCTCGCAGTATCTGGGCGCCAACGAGGACTTCGCCAACGCCAACGTCGTGATGTACATGTCCGGCTCCTGGCAGATCCCGCAGTTCGCCGAGACGATCGGCGATGCGTTCGACTGGTGGGCGGTGCCCGCGCCGTGCGGCCCGGCGGCCTGCACCGGCATGCCCGGCGGCGCCGCGCTCGTCGCGCTCAAGGACACCGATCATCCCGAGGAAGTGGGTGTGCTGATGGACTGGCTGTCGAGCGAAGAGGTCCTTTCGGAGTTCTACGCCCGCACGCTGTTCATTCCGGGCCACCTCGGTCTCGCCGAGAGCGGCGTCGACTTCGAGACCGACGACCCGCGCGCCAAGCACGCACTGTCGACGTTTGCGGCGGCCGTGCCTTCGATCTCGCCGATCGCCTTCGATCTTCAGGGCTACATCAACAACCGCGTGATGTTCAACGCGCTGATTTCGCGGCTGGGCGAGGCGATCGTCGGCGAACTGACGCTCGACGAAGCCTTCGATCGGATGGAGCAGGATGTCGCCCAGCAGATCGCCGAGCGCGAGCGTGATGGCTGATCTTCGGTCCCCGACCGACTGACCTGACGAGCGGGCGCGGCCGGCCGGTCGCGCCCGAACCTTTCCCGGCTCGCGCCGCGAAAAGGATCGCGCCATGGCACTCAACGACGTCGCACAGCCCGAAACGGTCACCATGACCGATCGCGCCAAGGCCCTGGCCGCCTGGCCGATCAAGCTCGTTGCGACGGTTCTCGACGTGCCGTTCCGCTTCATCCAGCGGATCTTCGGCATCGGCGCGATGCCCTACTTCTTCATCCTGCCGAACATGATCTTCTTCGGCACCTTCGTGGTGCTGCCGCTGTTCATCAACTTCGCCTTCTCGGTGACCGGCGGCACCGACCTGTTCCTGGCCGACCGGCCTTATGTGGGCGCCGAGCAGTACGAGTATCTGGCCGCCTGCGCCAACCATCTCGACCCGACCACGTGCCGCGAGGACCGGTTCTGGCGCGGCATCTACAACACGATGGTGTTCGTCTTCTTCCAGGTCTCGCTGATGGTGCTGTTCTCGCTGATCACCGCGCTGATCCTGAACCGCGACATCCGCTATCGGGGCTTCTACCGGGCCGCCTTCTTCTTCCCGGTGCTGCTGTCGCCGGTGGTCGTGGCGCTGATCTGGAAGTGGATCCTGCTGCGCGACGGCGTGCTGAACGCCGGCCTCGTCGGCATGGGGCTCGACCGCATCCTGTTCTTCGTCGATCCGCAATGGTCGATGTTCTGGGCGATCTTCGTGTCGATCTGGGCCAATATGGGCTTCTACACGCTGATCCTGCTGGCCGGGCTGCAGGCGATCCCGCCGGACCTCTATGAAGCGGCGGAGATGGACGGCACCAAGCCCGAGCGCGTGTTCTGGCGCATCACGCTGCCGCTTCTTTGGCCGAACATGCTGGTCGTCATCGTGCTGGCGCTGATCAAGTCGGTGCAGGTGTTCGACGAGGTGTTCGTTCTGACCGGGGGTGGGCCGGGCACGGCGACGCAGTTCATCGTCCAGTACATCTATACGACCGGCTTTGCATCGCAGGTGCAGAATTTCGGGCTGGCGGCGGCCGCCTCGGTGGTGCTGGGCGTCGTCCTGTTCGTGCTGACGCTGCTGCAACTCGCCGTCGTCCGCAACAGGGATCAGGCGTGATGGCGGACGTTGCGGCGACACCGAACCGGACGCTTGGCGGCATCCTGACCGCAACGCGCGGCAATGGCCGCCTGCATTGGACCGACGTCTTCACCTACGTCTATCTGGTGCTCGGCGTGGCGCTGATGTTCGGCCCGGTCGTCTGGCTGGTGCTGTCCTCGTTCAAGACGCAGGCGGGTCTGCAGGAATTTCCGCCGACGCTGTTGCCGCTCGGCCAGATCGAGGTGCAGGTCGAGGGCTACGACGAGCCCCTGCCGCTGTTCGAGGTGACCTTCGAGGACGGCACGGTCAAGGAGATGGCGCAGGTGCGGCGCATCGGCATCGTCTCGCAGATGGTCGATCCCGACGAGCCCGGCGAGACCGTCCAGGTGCCGATCGACCAGCGCGAGCCGGTGCGCGAGATGCGCATCGCCTGGGAGAACTACACCAAGCCGCTCGAGACGTTCAACTTCCTGACGTACCTGAACAATTCGGTCATCGTGACGGCCGCGGCGACGCTGATCACGCTGCTGATCAACTCGATGGCCGCCTACGGGCTGGCCATCTACGAGTTCAAGGGGCGCAATGCGGTGATGCTGTTCGTCATCGGCACGCTGATGATCCCGATCACCATCATCCTGGTGCCGACCTATCTGGTCGTCACCCAGCTTGGCATGGTCAACACGCTGTGGGCGGTGATCATACCGGGCTGCGCGACGCCGACGGGCGTGTTCCTGCTCAGGCAATACATGCTGACCATCCCGCGCGACCTGATCGAGGCGGCGCGCATGGACAAGGCCTCCGAATGGCAGATCTACTGGCGCATCGTGCTGCCGCTTTCGCTGCCGGCGATCGCCGTGCTCGCCATCTTCTCGGTGATGTGGCGCTGGAACGACTTCCTGTGGCCGCTGATCGTACTCAACCGGTCGGAGGTCTACACGCTGCAGATCGGCCTGAACGCGTTCCAGGGCGAGCTGAACGTGCAGTGGCATTTCGTGCTCGCAATGACCGTGGTGGCGCTGATCCCGGTGACGATCGTGTTTGCGTTCCTGCAGCGGTTCATCACGACCGGCATCGCGTCGTCGGGCATGAAATGACGCGCATGCGCCCGCTCATCTTTGTCGATCCCCACCCGCGCACCGAGGAGATGGTGTTCACGCCGGACGTCGAGGCGGCGCTCGGGCGGATGGGGCGCGTCGTCCACCATTTCGGCGACCGGGCGCCGGACGATCTGGTGGAATCGGTGCTGGACGAGGTCGCGATCATCATCGGCCAGACGGCGATGGACCGCGACCGGCTCGACCGGGCGAAGAACCTCAAGGCGATCATCAACGTCAAGGCGAACTGGGAGCCCAATGTCGACTATGCCCACGCGCAGGCGCGCGGCATCCACGTTCTGACCGTGGCGCCCGTCATGGGGAGTCCGGTGGCCGAATACTGTCTGGCGCAGGCGATCAATCTGGCGCGGGGTTTCGTGGCGGCCGACGGCGCGTTCCGCAATGGGAGCGAGCGCTATGGCGGAGACGGCAACCGCGCCGCCTATTCGCTCTTTAATGCGCCGGTCGGCCTGATCGGCTACGGCAATCTGGGCCGGGCGCTGACGCCGCTTCTGCGCCCGTTCACCAGCCGGATCGCAGTGCATGATCCGTTCCTGTCGGACGGCTATCTGCGGACGCAGGGCCTTGAGCCGGTGTCGCTCGATGACCTTCTGGCGTCGAGCCGGTTCGTGTTCGTCCTGGCCGGCGTGACCAGCGAGAACGAGGGCTTCCTGTCCGCCGCAAAGCTCGCCGCGATCGGCGACGATGCCAGCGTCGTCCTTGGCTCGCGGGCCGAGGTGGTCGATTTCGAGGCGCTGCTTGCGGAGGCGGATTCGGGCCGGCTGCGCGTCGCCATCGACGTCTTTCCCGAAGAACCGGTGCCGGCGGACAGCCCCTGGCGGGCGACGCGGAACGCGCTGTTCACGGCGCATCTGGCGGGCGGCATGGCTTCGACCTACGCGGCGATGCGCGAGATGGTGCTCGACGATGTGGCGCAGGTCCTCAAGGGCCTGCCGCCGATGCGGCTGCAAAGGGCCGAGCCGCGCCAGGCGGCGATGGCGCGCAGCCGGTGAACGACAAGAAGGCGGGGGTGCGGTGACAGAAATCCAGCTCAACAAGGTGCTCAAGGCCTATGGCGATGTCGAGGTGATCCACGGCATCGACCTGCATGTGCATTCGGGCCAGTTCGTCGTGTTCGTCGGCCCGTCCGGCTGCGGCAAGTCGACGCTCTTGCGGATCATTGCCGGGCTCGAGAACGTCACCGGCGGCGAGGTCGTCATCGACGGCGCGGTCGTCAACAACGTCACCGCGTCCGAGCGCGGGCTCGCCATGGTGTTCCAGTCCTACGCGCTCTATCCGCACATGACGGTCTACAAGAACATGGCGTTCGGCCTCGAGAACTCGAAGATGCCGCGCTCGGAGATCGAATCGCGCGTCAACGAGGCGGCCGCGATGCTGCAGATCACGCCCTATCTGAACCGCCGGCCCAAGGCGCTGTCGGGCGGCCAGCGCCAGCGCGTCGCCATCGGCCGGGCGATCGTGCGCGATCCGAAGGCCTTCCTGTTCGACGAGCCGCTGTCGAACCTCGATGCCGAACTGCGGGTCGCCATGCGCAAGGAACTGGCGGCGCTGCACAACAAGCTCGGCGGTACGATGATCTACGTCACCCACGACCAGGTCGAGGCGATGACGCTCGCCGACGTGATCGTCGTGCTCAATGCGGGCCGCGTCGAACAGCAGGGCACGCCGCTCGATCTCTACAACCGGCCGGAGAACACGTTCGTTGCCGGCTTCATCGGCTCGCCACGCATGAACCTGATGGAGGCGTCCGTGGTGATGGGCGAGGATGGCGGCCTCGATCTGATGGCCGGCGGCACCCATCGCATCGCGCTACCGCCGGTTTCAGGTCTTTCGCCGGGCGACAACGTGACCTTCGGCATCCGGCCCGAACATCTCGAAATCGTCGATGCCGACCGGGCCGACATGTCGGCGACGGTCGACCTGACCGAGCAGCTTGGCGGCGAGACCTATCTGTTCTGCACGCCCGAAGGACTGCCGCAGATCACCGTGCACCAGCTCGGACAGTTCCCGGTGTCCGAAGGCGAGATGGTGCATCTGCGTCTCAAGCGCGAGGTGCTGCATCTGTTCGGCGAGGACGGCAAGGTGATCGCCAACGGCGTGCCCGAGCCCGAAGCGGCGAACGGAGCGGCCTGATGTCCAAAGCCCCGTTCGGCGTCGGTGTCGTCGGCACCGGCATGGCCGCGAAACCGCACGCGCTGGCGCTGCGCGATCTGTCGAACCGCATCGCGGTGCGCGGCGTCTATTCGCGCACGGCCGAAAGGCGCGCCGCTTTCTGCGCCGAGCACGGTTTTGCCGAGGCGTCGTCCATCGATGCATTGGCCGACGATCCGGATGTCCGCGCGGTCATTCTGATCACCCCGCCCAACCAGCGCGCCGACCTCGTCGAGCGGTTCGCGAAGGCCGGCAAGCACATATTGATGGAAAAGCCGGTCGAGCGGACGAGCGAGGCGGCGCGCGCCATCGTCGAGACCTGCGAGAAGGCCGGCGTTCAGCTCGGCATCGTCTTCCAGCATCGATTCCGGCAGGCCTCGCAAGTGCTTGCAAGGCTTGTGTCTTCGGGCGATCTGGGCGCGATCGGGCTGGCGCGGGCGTCTGTGCCCTGGTGGCGGGAGCAGAGCTATTATGACGAGCCGGGGCGCGGCACCTATGAACGCGACGGCGGCGGCGTGCTGATCAGCCAGGCGATCCACACGCTCGACCTGATGCTGTCGATCACCGGGCCCGTCGCCGAGGTGCAGGCGGTGGCCGGCACGACGCCGTTCCACACGATGGAGGCCGAGGATTTCGTCGCCGGCGGGCTGCGCTTTGAAAACGGCGCGATGGGCTCGGTGATGGCGACGGTCTCGGCCTTTCCGGGCGATGCCGAATCGATCTCGCTCGACTGCGAGAAGGGCGCCGCGCACCTGCAATCGGGCACGCTGACGGTCAACTGGCGCGACGGGCGCACCGAGACCTTCGGCGAGGCGGCCGAGGGCACCGGCGGCGGCGCCGATCCGATGGCGTTCCCGTTTGACTGGCATCGCGACCTGATCGCCGACTTCGTCGACGCGGTCCAGGCGGGCCGGGCGCCGGCGGTGACCGGGCGCGACGCGCTGAAGGTGCACGATCTGATCGACGCGCTGGTTGCTTCCTCGCGGGAGCGGCGCGCGGTCGAAATCAACAACAGGGACTGATCCATGAGCGAGTTGACGGTCGGGGTGATCGGCGTCGATCACCGGCACATTTACGGCCAGTTGCAGGGCATGCTGGATGTGGGCGCGACCTGCAAGGGCTGGTGGACCGAAGGCGATCCGCAGCCGGTCGAGGGCTTCGTCAAGCGGTTCCCGGACGTGCCGCGCGTTGCCGAGCGCGGTGACCTTCTGCACGATCCGGACATCGACCTGATCCTGCTTGCCGACATTCCGGCCCGCCGCGCCGACCGGGCCGTCGAGGCGATGCATGCGGGCAAGGACGTGATGACCGACAAGCCCGGCTGCACCACGCTCGACCAGCTCGCGGCGATCAGGGCGACCGTCGCCGATACGGGCCGGATCTGGTCGATCGACTTTTCCGAGCGTTTCGAGGTACCCGCCAACCAGAAGGCGGCCGATCTGGTCGCCGAGGGCGCAATCGGCACGGTGGTGCAGACGGTCGGTCTCGGCCCGCACCGGCTCAACCGGGCCACGCGGCCCGACTGGTTCTTCGTCGAAGACCGGTATGGCGGCGTGCTGACCGATATCGCCAGCCACCAGATCGACCAGTTCCTGTTCTTCACCGGCTCGGGCGATGCCGAGATCGTCGCGTCCTCGGTCGGCAATTTCGCCAATCCCGACGATCCGGGCCTTCAGGATTTCGGCGAGATCCTGCTGCGCTCGGACAAGGGCAGCGGCTATATCCGCGTCGACTGGTACACGCCCGACGCGCTGCCGACCTGGGGCGACGGCCGGCTGACGATCCTGGGGACCGAGGGCACGATCGAGATGCGCAAATATGTCGACATATGCGGCCGGCCGGGGACAGATCACGTCTTTCTGGTCAATGGCGAACAGTACGAGTATCTCGACGCGTCGGGCGAGAAGCTGACCTATTTCGAGCGGCTCGCCGCCGACGTGCGCGACCGCACCGAGACGGCGATGAGCCAGAGGCACTGCTTCAAGGTGATGGAACTGGCGCTCAAGGCGCAGGCGCAGGCGGCGCGCCTTGGCCATCTGAAGGGCTGACCCATGCTGCGCGTCGCGATTCTTGGGGCCGGCATCGGCCAGCAGCACATGGCGGGCTACCTTCAGTTGCCGGACAGGTGGCAGGTCGCCGCCGTGTGCGACCTCGATGCGGCCAGGGCCGACCACATCGCCGCGCAGGCGCCGGGCTGCGCCGTCACCGCCGATCTGGACGGTCTGATGGCCGACCCGGCGATCGGCGTGATCGACATCTGCCTGCCGCCGCACCTGCACGGGCCGGTGGCCATCGCGGCGCTGGAAGCGGGCAAGCATGTGATCTGCGAAAAGCCGCTCGCCGGCTCGGTCATCGAGGCCGATACGATGGCCGAGGCGGCCCACGAAGCCGGCCGGCTGCTGGCGCCGGTGTTCCAGTACCGCTACGGGCGCGGCCTCTACCAGCTTGCCGAACTGCAGCGGCGCGGGCTGACCGGCCGGCCGCTGGTCGCGACGCTCGAAACCCACTGGAACCGGGGCGCGGACTATTACGCGGTGCCCTGGCGCGGCAAATGGGAGAGCGAGCGGGGCGGGGCGGTGCTCGGCCATGCGATCCACGCGCACGATCTGATCACCAGGTTCCTGGGACCGGTGACCGAAATCGGAGCCATCGCCGACACGCGCGTCAATCCGATCGAGACCGAGGACTGCGCCGCGCTGGCCCTGCGCTGCGAGAGCGGGGCGCTGGTGACCTCGTCGATCACGCTGGGCGGGGCGCGCGACACCTCGCGCCTGCGGTTCGTCTTCGAGACCATGACGGCCGAAAGTGGCCGCAACCCCTATGCGCCCGGCGCCGAAGACTGGACGTTCGAGGCGCGGGCGCCACTCGAACAGGCCGAAATCGACGCCGCGCTTGCAGACTGCGCCGAGGAGATCGACGCAAGGCCGGTCGGCTATGCGGGCCAGTTCGCCGCGATCGCCGACCATCTGGAAGGGCGCGAGGCGGCCATGGTCACCGCCGAAGACGGGGTGCGCTCGATCGAACTGGTCGCCGGCGTCTACAAGGCGGCGCGCGGCGGGGCGATGGTGGCCCTGCCGCTTGACCGGGCCGATCCGATCTGTTCGGACTGGACGCCGAACATCCCCAAAGGAGCCTGACGTCTTGCAATTTGCCCAGATCAACGGGATCACGCTGCACTACCAGATCATCGGCGCGCCGGAAGGCAGGCCGGTGCTGGTCTTCGCCAATTCGCTCGGCACGGACTTCCGCATCTGGCGCGACGTCATCGTGCGGCTCGTCGGCGAGGTTGGGATCGTCCTTTACGACAAGCGCGGGCACGGCCTGTCGGACGCGCCGGACGGGCCCTATGCGATCGACGATCATGTCGCCGATCTTGCCGGCCTGCTCGACCATCTGGACGTGAAGAAGGCGACCATCTGCGGGCTGTCGGTCGGCGGGATGATCGCGCTCGGCCTGTTCCGGGACCGGCCCGAGCTGATCCGCTCGCTGATCCTGTGCGACACCGCGCCGAAGATCGGCACGGAAAAGCTGTGGAACGACCGGATCGACACGGTGCGCGACAAGGGCCTTGCCACGCTCGCCGATCCGGTGATGGAGCGCTGGTTCACGGCCGACTTCCGCCGGCCGGACAATGCCGAATATCTGGGCTACCGCAACATGCTCACGCGCCAGCCGGTGGAGGGCTATGCCGGCACCTGCGCGGCGATCCGCGACGCCGACCTGACCGACGTGGCGCGCACGCTGACCGTGCCGGCGTCCTGCGTCGTGGGCGACCAGGACGGCTCGACGCCGCCCGATCTGGTCGCCGCCATGGCCAAGGCGATCCCCGATGCACGTTTCGACGTGATCAAGGATTGCGGGCACATCCCTTGCGTCGAGCAGCCCGTCGCGCTCGCCGACATCATCCGCGCCTTTCTCGGCGGGCCGGGGAAGGGGACCGGCTAGCCGGTCTCCGACAGGCAGGTCTCGAAGGCGGACGCCATCTCGCCGATCAGCTCGAAATAGAGGTCCGGGCCGGGCGTCAGCGTCGCGCCGAGCGGATCGAGCACGCCTGAACGCGCCTCGGTGCCCTCGGTCACCACGTCGATGACTCGAGGCTCGAACTGCGGCTCGGCGAACACGCAGGCCGCGCCGAGTTCGCCGATGCGCTCCTGGATCTCGCGCAGCCGCTCCGGGCCCGGCGACACTTCGGGGTTGATGGTGATCGCACCGGCCGCCGACAGGTCGAACCGGTTCTCGAAATACTGATAGGCGTCATGGAAGACGATGAAGCCGGTCTGCGCATGCGGGGCCAGCCGGGCGGCGACATCGGCTTCGAGCGCGTTCAGCCGTTCGATGGTGGCGCTTGCGTTCTCGGCGTAGGCCGCCGCGTTCTCGGGATCGGCTTTCGACAGCGCCGCCTCGATCGCGGTGACGAAGGCTGTCGCGTTCTGCGGGTCGAGCCACATATGCGCGTCATGGACATGGCCGCCGTCATGGCTGTGTCCGGCATGGTCGTGGTCGTCGTGCGCATGATCGTCATCGTGGGCGTGATCGTCGTGCGCATGATCGTCGTGGTCATGGTCTTCATCATGGGCATGGTCGTCCGCGCCATGTCCGTGATCATGGTCGTGATCGTGGGCTTCGAACGCGCCGCCCTCGCGCACCTCCAGCAGCGTGGCGCCGTCCGTTTCCATCAGCGCGACGTGCGTGGCGCCGGCGGACAGCGTGTCGAGCGTGCCGTCGAGGAAGGTCTCGAGGACCGGGCCGATCCAGAACACCAGATCGGCGTCCTGAAGGGCGGCCGCTTCCGAGGGCCGCAGATTGTAGCCGTGCGGCGAGGCCGCGCCCTCGATCAGAAGGTCCGGCTCGCCGAGGCCGTCCATGACGGCGCTGACCAGTGAATGGACCGGCTTGATCGAGGCGACCACGTCCGGCGCGGCGAACGCCGGCGTGGCGACCAGGGCGGTGGAAAGGGCAAGACTTGCGGCGAAACGGCGTGTGGGCATGGTGTCTCCTTGGTAGTGCCGATGACGAAACGGTGACACGTCGACCGAAACGTTATATTGTAACAGATTGCGTCATGGAATAGCGTGTGGGATAAGCGTTGGCAAGTCGTCTGCGCGCCCGATGCGACCGCGGCCCGAGGATAGCCGACACATGCTCAAACCTGCTGAACCGCTTGTGCGCCTGGAAGGCGCTGGGATCGAGCGTGCCGGCCGCTGGCTGGTGCGGGGCGTCGATCTGACCGTGCGCCCGCGCGAGATCGTCACGCTGATCGGGCCGAACGGGTCGGGCAAGTCGACGACGGCGAAGATTGCGCTCGGGCTGATCAGACCCGATGCGGGCACCGCCACCCGCAAGCCCGGCCTGACGGTCGGCTACGTGCCGCAGACGCTGGCGCTCGACTGGACCGTGCCGCTGACCGTCGAGCGTTTCATGACGCTGACGGCGCGCCCGTCCGAACACGAGATCGAGGCCGCGCTGGAGGCGACGGGAAGCGCCGGGCTGCGCCGGGCGCAGTTGCAGACGCTCTCGGGCGGCGAGTTCCAGCGCGTCATGCTGGCGCGGGCGCTCGCCCGAAAGCCCGATCTGCTTGTCCTGGACGAGCCGGTGCAGGGGGTCGACTTCACCGGCGAGATCGCCCTTTACGAACTGATCGCACGCATCCGCGACGACTGGCATTGCGGCATCCTGCTGATATCGCACGATCTGCACGTCGTGATGGCGGCGACCGACCGGGTGATCTGCCTCAACGGCCATGTCTGCTGCGAGGGCACGCCGGTGGCGGTGGCCGCGAGCGAGGAATACAGGCGCCTTTTCGGCCCGCGCGCCGACGAGGCGCTGGCCGTCTACAAGCATCATCACGATCACACGCATCTGCCCGACGGGCGCGTGCGCCATGCCGACGGAACGATCACCGACCATTGCCATCCCGGCGATGGCCATCATCACGACGCCGGCGAGGACCGCGGCGCCGAACACGGAGGGGGCGGCCATGCTCGATGACTTCTTCGTGCGGGCGCTGGTCGCCGGCGTCGGCGTCGCCCTCGTCGCCGGCCCGCTCGGCTGCTTCATCGTCTGGCGGCGCATGGCCTATTTCGGCGACACGCTCTCGCACGCCGCGCTGCTCGGCGTGGCGCTCGCGATTCTGTTCGAACTGAACACGACCTTCGGCGTCTTCGCGGTGGCGCTCGGCGTGTCGCTGTCGCTGCTGGCGCTGCAGCGGCGGCGCAGCCTGTCCTCGGACGCGCTGCTCGGCCTGCTGGCGCATTCGACGCTCGCCATCGGGCTGGTCGTGCTCGCCTTCATGACCTGGGTGCGGGTCGACCTGATGGCGCTGCTGTTCGGCGACATCCTCGCCGTCTCGCGCACCGATATCGCCGTGATCTATCTGGGCGGGGCGGCCGTTCTGGCCGGACTTCTGATGACGTGGCGGGCGCTCTTTGCCGCAACCATCAGCCCGGACCTCGCCCGGGCCGAGCAGATGGATCCGGGACGGGCGGATCTTGCGCTGATGGTGCTGCTGGCCGTCACGGTGGCGATCGCCATGAAGATCGTCGGCGCGCTGCTGATCACCGCCATGCTGCTGATTCCGGCCGCGACCGCGCGGCGCTTTTCGACCGGGCCCGAGCAGATGGCGCTGATCGCCGCGGCGGTCGGCGTGGCCGGGGTGGTGCTCGGTCTTTTCGGCTCGCTCGAATTCGACACGCCCTCGGGCCCGTCCATGGTGGTTGCGGCGGTGACGCTTTTCGCCGTAAGCCTGCTGCCGTTCGGTCGCATCGCCAGAGCCCGGAGGTCCGTCGATGAGCGCTGAAACCAGACCCGCAGCCGATGGACCGCCGCTGACGCGCAACCAGGGGCTTGTGCTGGACACGCTGACCAGCGCGCAGGGTCCGCTGAGCGCCTATGCGATCCTCGACGCGCTGCGCGATGATGGCTTCCGCGCGCCGCTTCAGGTCTATCGGGCGCTCGACAAGCTGGTCGGCGAGGGGCTTGTGCACCGGCTCGAGAGCCTGAACGCCTATGTCGCCTGCCGGCACGGGCACGGCGAAGCGCACGAGACGATCGCGTTCGCCATCTGCGACCGCTGCGGCGATGTGCGCGAACTGGAAGACGGCACGATGGGCGACGAACTCAACCGCCTGGCGGCGGAAGCGTCGTTCCAGCTTCGCGCATCGGTGGTCGAGATGCGGGGGGTCTGCGCGGACTGCGCGGCCTGATGATTCCCAACTGGGACTTGCACATGCTTCGCAACTGGGCGAGGCTCGGACCATGATCGAATCCAGGACCGTCAGCGCCGATCCCATCAGTTCCAAGCCGATGAGCGCCGGCGAACTCGAGGACGCGTTGCGCGATGCGGGCGTGCGGATCACGCGGCAGCGCAGCGCGATCCTGCGCACGCTCGCCGATGCGGACGATCATCCCGACGCGAACGAACTGTTCCAGAGGGCCAGCGAGATCGAGCCGACCGTGTCGCTGTCGACGGTTTACCGGACGCTGAGCGTGCTCGAGGACAAGGGCGTGATCCTGCGCCTGAGCTTCGAGGGCGCGCCGGCGCGGTTCGAGACGGCCGATTCGCCCCATCACGACCACATGATCGATCTGGAAACCGGCGATGTCATCGAGTTCCGCTCCGAGAAGATCGAGCGGCTCCAGGCCGAGATCGCCGCAGAGCTTGGCTACGACATCGTCTACCACAAGCTCGAACTCTACGGCCGCAAGAAGAAGCGGGCCTGACCCGGACCGGCAGACCCCGAAGGATCAGCCATGAACGATCTGCCGCGCCTGTCGGCCAGAACGCTCGCCGGTGCCCGCGAGGGTGTCGAACAGCCCGGCCATGATCGCGCGCGGGTGACGCCGGGCATCGTGCATCTGGGGGTGGGCAACTTCCATCGCGCCCATCAGGCGGTCTATGTCGACGACTGCCTTGCGGCGGATCCGGGCTGGGGGATCGTCGGCGCCAGTCTGAGGCGGCCCGACATGCGCGACGCTCTGGCGCCACAGGACGGGCTTTATACGCTGGCGGTGCGGGACGGTGACGCGACGCGCGCACGCATCATCGGATCGCTGTGCGAAATGGTCTATTCGGGTGAGGGCACGGCGGAACTTCTGACCCGCATGTGCGACCCGGCGATCCGGATCGTGTCGCTGACCGTCACCGAAAAGGGCTATTGCCGGAGCCCTTCGACCGGTGATCTCGACATGGCCCATGCCGGCATCCGCGCCGATCTGGCCGCGCCCTTAACGCCATCGACGGTGCCGGGCCTTCTGGCAGAGGCGCTCAGGGCGCGACGCGCCGCCGGCGTGGCGCCCTTCACCGTGCTCAGCTGCGACAATCTTCCATCGAACGGGCGGACCGTCCGGCGCGTCGTCGCGCAGTTCGCCGCAGCACGCGACGAGGCGCTTGCCGCATTCATCGAGAGCGAGGTGGCGTTTCCCGAAACGATGGTCGACCGGATCGTCCCGGCGACGACCGATGACGACCGGGCCGAGATCGCCGCGCTGACCGGGCTTGAAGACGCATGGCCGGTGATCACCGAGCCGTTCAGCCAGTGGGTGATCGAGGACGCGTTCTCCGCCGGTCGGCCCGACTTCGCGGCGGCCGGGGCGCAGATGGTCGCCGACGTGGCCCCGTTCGAGACGATGAAGCTGCGCATGCTCAACGGCGCTCACTCGGCGCTTGCCTATTTCGGACAGCTCGCCGGCCATGAGACCGTGTCCGATGCGATGGGCGATCCGGCGCTGGCACGGTTCGTCGCCGCGCTGTGGGACGAAGTCATGCCGACGCTCGCCATGGGCCGGAACGATCTGACCGGCTATTGCGATGCGCTCACCGCACGGTTCCTCAACCCGGCGCTGCGCCACAGGACCGCGCAGATCGCCATGGACGGCAGCCAGAAGGTGCCGCAGCGCCTGCTGGCGACGATCGCCGATCGGCGCGGGCAGGGGCTCGCGCACCCGGCGCTGACAAGGGCGGTCGCGGCGTGGATCGCCTACGTGGGCCGCGCGGGTGGCAAGGTGGACGATCCGATGGCGGGCCGGTTCACCGATCTTGCCGCCTCGGTCCCGCCGGACATGGCCGGGTTCGCGCGGCGGATCGTCGGCGAAAAGGCGGTGTTCGGCGCGCTCGCCGAAGATGTCGCCTTCGCCGATGCCGTCGCCGAGGCCGTGGTCATACTCGACCGCAAGGGGGTGGGTGCGGCACTCGCGCCATAGGGGTCAGCGCTTGTCCTTGTCGCCTTCCTCCCCGGGCGTGCGCGGATTGAAGCGGATGAACAGGCCCCAGAAGCAGAGCGCGGCGAGGCCGAGGAAAAGGACGCCCCAACCGGTCGCGCCCATCCAGATCTCGAACGCGCCCCATGTCGCGCAGACGCCGACGACCGCGATTCGCCGCCAGAGCGGTCTGAAGAAGGGATGGTCGAAGTCGAAAAAAGAACCCATGGATTGCTCCGCCGCCCTTCAACTGGCCGGTCGGACGCCCGAAGGCAAGCGCCTACCGCTTTCCATTATGGCAGAAGTCGAAAGTGCGCGCCGATTCATGGGTTTGCGGGCTTTCCCTCGGTGATCGATTCGGGCGCCTAGCAATCCGATCGAGGTTCGGCTTGCGCCGTTCTGGGGCCGGAGTCGTCGCCGGGTCCGGGTCCTTCTTGATTCGCGTCAATGGCGGATCGGCGAGCCCGTGTAGGGTCCGTGCATGCGCGATCAGCCCAACGGCGCCGCACGGGCGGTGTTCGATGTCGACGATCTGACCAAGGTCTACACCTCGGGCGAGGTGGAGGTGCGCGCGCTCGCCGGCGTCGACATGACGCTGCACGAGGGCGAGATGGCGGTCCTTCTGGGTCCTTCGGGGAGCGGGAAATCGACCCTTCTGAACATCATCGGCGGGCTCGACCGGGCGAGCAGCGGCACGGTGCTGTTCGAGGGACAGGATCTGACCGCCTACACCGACCGGCAACTCACCCGCTACCGGCGCAACCATATCGGCTTCGTCTTCCAGTTCTACAATCTGATCCCCTCGCTGACGGCGTGGGAGAACGTCTCGCTCGTCACCGAAGTGGCGCGCGATCCGATGAAGCCGGAGGAGGCGCTCGCCATGGTCGATCTCGCCGACCGGATGAGCCATTTCCCCGCCCAGCTCTCGGGCGGCGAACAGCAGCGCGTCGCGATCGCGAGGGCGATCGCCAAGCGCCCGGACGTGCTGCTGTGCGACGAGCCGACGGGCGCGCTTGATTCCAAGACCGGCGTGATCGTGCTGGAGGCGCTCGCCCGGATCAACGCCGAGTTCGGAACCACGACCGCGATCATCACCCACAATGCCGGCATCCGGAAGATCGCCCACCGCGTCTTCCACTTCCTCGACGGCGAGATCGCCACGATGGAGGTCAATGCCGAACAGATCGCGCCGGCCGAGGTGGTCTGGTGATGATCGGCGCGCTCGACAGGAAGCTGTTGCGCGATCTGGGACGGCTGTGGGCCCAGGTGCTGGCGGTGGCGCTGGTGATGGCGTGCGGCGTGATGACGATCGTCGTCTTCATCGGCGCCAACCGGACGCTCGAGGAGACCCGCGCCGCGTTCTACGAGCGCTACCTGTTCGCCAGCGTCTTCGCCTCGGCCAACCGCGCGCCCGAAAGGCTGCGCGGCCCGCTTGCGGCGATCGAGGGCGTGGCGGCGGTCGAGACGCGCATCGTCAAGACGCTGATCCTCGACATCGAGGGGATGGTCGAGCCGGCCGCCGGGATCGCCGTGTCGCTGCCCGATTTCGGCGATCCGGCCGTCAACCGGCTCTACATGCGTTCGGGCCGTCTGCCGGTGCCCACGCGGGCCAACGAGGTGGCCGTCGTCGAGACGTTCGCACAGGCACACGGCTTTGCGCCGGGCGACACGTTCGGCGCGCTGATCAACGGCAAGAAGCGCGAACTGACGATCACCGGCATCGTCCTGTCGCCCGAATACATCTATGCGATCGGGCCGGGCGACATGGTGCCCGACCAGCGCCGCTACGGGATCGTGTTCATGCCGCGCCGGGCCTTGGCAGCCGCCTTCGACATGACCGGCTCGTTCAACGATGTCGTGCTGACGACGCTGCGCGACGCCGACATCGACGCGATCATCGAGACGGTCGACGCGCTGCTCGAGCATTATGGGGGCACGGGCGCGTTCGGGCGCGAGGACCAGACCTCGCACGCGTTCCTTGACGCCGAACTCGAACAGCTGAACGCCATGTCCGGCGTGATCCCGCCGATCTTCCTGTTCGTGTCGGCCTTCCTCGTCAACATGATCCTGTCGCGGATGATCGCGCTCGAGCGCGAGCAGATCGGGCTCTTGAAGGCGAACGGCTATACGAGCGCGGGCGTCGCCTGGCATTACGCCAAGTTCGTCATCGCCATCTCGTTCGTCGGGCTCGCGGTGGGCGGCATCGCCGGCGCGTGGCTGGGCGGGGCGATGGCCGAACTCTACGGCCAGTTCTTCTCGTTTCCGTTCCTCGTCTTCGCGCAGAGCACGGACCTTTACGTGATCGCCGCGCTCGTCTCGGTGGGCGCGGCGCTGGCCGGTGCCGCAAGCGCGATCCGCACCGTCGTCGCTTTGCCGCCGGCGGTGGCGATGCGCCCGCCCGCGCCGACGCGCTATCGTAGTCTCGGCATCGGCCAGGGGCTGATGCACCGTGTCTTCTCGCAACTGACAACCATGGCGTTCCGGCATCTGTGGCGGCATCCGGTCCGAACCGGTCTGACCGCGATCGGCACATCGTTCTCGGTGGCGTTGCTCGTGACCGCGATGTTCTCGTTCGACTCGATCGATCACATGATCGACCAGATATTCTTCCAGACCGCGCGCGAGGATGCGGCGATCACCTTCGCCGGCGAGCGCCACCCCGACGCGCTGCGCGCCATCGCGAACCTGCCGGGCGTGATGAAGGCCGAACCGTTCCGCCAGGTCGCGGTCACCCTGTCGAACCGGCACATCGAAAAACGCATGGTGATCGAGGGCCTGCCGGCGCGAACCGATCTGACGCGGGTGCTCGATCTCGACCAGGCGCCGGTCGCGCTGCCGGCGAACGGGCTGATCCTGTCCGAGCGCGTCGCCGAACAGCTCGCGCTGCGGGTCGGCGATCTGGCCCATGTCGATTTCATGCAGCGCGACGACCGCGAGGCGCGGGTGCCGGTCGTCGGCGTCGTGCAGGGCTTCGTGGGCCTGACCGCCTACATGGAGCTGGGCGCGATGAACCGGATGATGCGCGACGGCGAGCGCATTTCGGGCGCCCGGGTGCGCATCGACGCGCGCCTGCTCGACCAGACCTACGTGGCGGTCAAGCAGACGCCCGGCATCGCCTCGATCGCGCTTTTGAGCCTGTCGCGCGAGAGTTTCCGCGCCACGATCGAGGAGAACATCGCCATCTCGGTGACGATCTACGTGATCCTGGCGGTGATCATCACGTTCGGCGTGATCTACAATTCGGCGCGCATCCAGCTTTCCGAGCGGGCGCGCGAACTGGCGAGCCTGCGCGTGTTCGGCTTCACGCGGGCGGAGGTCGCCTCGATCCTGATGATCGAACTGGGGGCGATCGTGCTGATCGCGCAGCCGCTCGGGTGGCTTCTGGGCTATGGCTTCGCCTGGTCGGTTTCGCAGGGGTTCGAGAGCGACCTGTACCGTATCCCGCTGGTGGTCGATCAGTCGACATTCTCGACGGCGAGCCTGGTGGTGGTCGCCGCGGCACTGGTCTCGGCGCTGATCGTGCGCCGGCGCATCAACCGGCTCGACCTGATCGAAGTCCTCAAGACAAGGGAATGATACGATGAAGGGCGCATGGGCAAAATGGATCGTCGGGCTGATCGCCGTGGCGGTGGTCGGCTACGGCATCCATGTCTCGCTGCGCGAGCAGCCGGTGCTCGTCGATCTGGACACGGTCTCGCGCGGCGCCATGGCGGTCGCGATCGACGAGGAGGGCATGACGCGGGTGCGCGACGTCTATGCGGTCTCCTCGACGCTGGCCGGCCGCATCGACCGGATCGCGCTGGAAGAGGGCGATACGGTCAGCCGGGGCGATGTGATCGCCACGATCCACCCGCTCGATCCGCCGTTTCTCGACCAACGCACGCGGACCGAGCTGCAGGCGGCCGCCGAGGCGGCGCGCGCTGCGGTCGCGCTTGCCAATGTCGAGCATGCGCGGGCCCAGACGGCGTTGAACCTCGCCCGATCGGCCTATGAGCGCGCCTCGGAACTGGCCAAGACCAACATCGTCTCCGACAGCGAGCTCGAACGCGCCTTCGGCGACCTGCAGCTCAAGCAGGCGCAGGTGGAAAGCGCGCTCGCCAACATCAATCTGCGCCTTGCGGAACTGGCGAGCGTGGAGGCGCGGCTCGCGCAGCCCGGCGACGAACCGGGCAATGGCAATGGCGAGTGCTGCGTGACGCTGCGCGCGCCGATCGACGGCATCGTGCTCGGCGTGAAGGTGCGCTCCGAGCAGGCGGTCAATGTGGGCACGGTGGTCGCCGAACTGGGCCGGCCGGACGATCTGGAGGTCGCCGTCGATCTTCTGTCGTCGGATGCGGTGCGGATCGGGCCGGGCACGACGGCGACGATCTCTGACTGGGGCGGCGACCGCGATCTGGGCGCCACGGTGCGCAAGGTCGAGCCGGCCGCCTTCACCAAGGTCTCGGCGCTCGGCATCGAGGAGCAGCGCGTCAACGCGGTGCTCGATCTGGACGAGGTGCCCGAAGGGCTCGGCCACGGCTATCGCGTTGTCGCGCGGCTGACGGTGTGGCGGGCCGACGACGTCGTCAGGGCGCCGATCAGCGCGCTTTATCGCGACGATGGCGACTGGGCGGTGTTCGTTGCCGAGGACGGGGTCGCGCGGGTCCGGGCGGTCGAACTGGGCCGGATGAACGACACGGTCGCCGAGGTCGCGGCGGGGCTGGTGCCGGGCGAGCGGGTCATCCTTTATCCGAGCGACCTCCTGCGCGACGGGCGCCTGATCGCCGACCGGGCCGCGCCGGCCGGCGACCGGAACTGAGCGAGCCGAGCCGGAAGACTTCCGGTCCCGGTCAGTGCGCCATCAGCACCGGCAGGGGGCAATCGTCCATCATCGAACGGGTCGTGCCGCCGAGCAGGCGCTGGCGCAGACGCGAATGGCCGAACGCGCCCATGACGATGCCGTCCGCGCCGATATCGTCGGCGAACTCGACGATCACCCGGGAGACCGGCAACTGTCCGCTGGGCTGGGTGTGGACCGTCAGGTCGACGCCGTGCCGCGACAGATAGGCCGCCAGATCCAAGCCGGGCGCCTCGCCGTCGCCGGTGCGGGTCGCGTCGGGGTCGATCGACAGGATGTGCACGGCCTCGGCGGCGCGCAGGATGGGCAGCGCTTCTGCGATCGCGCGCACCGCAGGCTTTTCATTGTCCCAGGCGATCAGCACGGTCTTCCAGTCAAGCGTCTCGAACTGCGCAGGCGCGCCGACGAGCACGGGCTTGCCGGCACCGAACAGCACGCCGCTCGCCACGTGATCGGCAAAGCCCGCCTTTTCGGGCAGCGTTCTGGAAATCAGCGTCAGGTCGGCGAAGAAGGCGTGTTCGGCGACGGCCAGTTCGATCGAGCTTTCGACCATCAGCGACCGCTTGATCTCGCAGGATATGCCGCTTTCGGCGATCAGGTCGCGCGCGCGCTCGCCATGGGCGTGCAGTTCCTTCTTGATCTGCTCGGCCTGCGAAGCCCAGGCATCGGACAGGATCACGGTGTCGACGGCGATCGGCGGGGGCGGGGCGAGCGCGATCAGCAGCACGGTCAGATGCGCCTCGCGGGCCCGGCACAGTTCGATCGCCGGGCGCAGTTCGTCGAGCGGCTGGTCCATACCCAGCGGGTAGAGGATGGTCTTGGGGGTCATGGCATATCCTCCGGAAAATGCCGCAACAGCATGCACCGGCGCGGCAGCGGGCGGCTTGATCGGCATCAAGCCGCGCGAGCGTGCACGGTCGGGGGGCGTTCCACGCGCCCCATGATCCGGCGGACGCCGGGCAGCAGCTTGAAGAAATCGACGATGACGACCGCCGCGATCCCGACGCCGACCGCGAGCGCGATCTCCTGCGGCGCGGGCACGGCGAAGGCGAACAGGTCCCGCAGCGCGGGCACGGCGATGCATGCGGTCACGACGGCGGCCGCCAACAATGCGATCGCGCCGAACATGCGGTAGCCCCTTGCGAACAGCGTGCCGATCGTCAGGGCACGGCTGGCGTTGACACGGGCGAGGCCGGTGTTGCCCGCCGTCAGCGCGATGAAGGCCATGGTGCGGGCCACGTCGGCGTTCTTGCCCGATGCGATCAGCGCCATGTAGCCGCCCAGGCACGCCGCCAGCAGCAGCGCGCCCTGGGCCAGGCCGAGCAGGAGTTGCCGGCCACCGATCAGCGGGTCGTCGATCGGCCGTGGCGGATGCTCCATGATATCGCTTTCCTCGGGCGTCGATTCAAAGGCGATCGTGCACATCGGATCGATGATCATCTCGATGAGCACCACATGCATGGGCAGCAGCACCGGCGGCAGGCCCATCAGCAGGGGGAAAAGCGCGAGCCCGGCGATCGGCACGTGGATGGCGGCGATGTAGATCATCACCTTGCGCAGATTTTCGAAGATGCGCCGGCCCATGCGCACGCCGCTGACGATGGTGCCGAAATCCTCGTTGAGCAGCACGATTCCCGCCGCAGCGCGCGCCACATCGGTGCCGTGCTGGCCCATGGCGATGCCGATGTCGGCCGCCTTCAGCGCCGGCGCGTCGTTGACGCCGTCCCCGGTCATCGCGACGATTTCGCCATCGTCCCTGAGGGCGCCGACGAGCCGCAGCTTCTGGGCCGGCATCATGCGGGCGAAGACGTTGGTCTCGGCCACGGCGCGGCCGGTTTCGGCGTCGCCGAGCCGTACGAGTTGCGCGCCGGTCAACACGTGGTCGGGGTTGGCGATGCCGGCGTGGCGCGCCATGGCGGTCGCCGTGGCCGCATAGTCGCCGGTGATCATCTTGACCGCGATACCGCCCGCCATCGCCTCGCGCATGGCCTGCGGCACCGTCTCGCGCAACGGATCCTCAAAGCCCAGCAGGCCCTTGAATTCGAATCGGAAACCGGTCGGATCGTCGGGCAGCGAATCGCCGGGCGGGTGAGCGCCGGCGACGGCGAGCACCCGCAGCCCCTGCGTCGCCATCGCCTCGACCTCGGCCATCAGCGCGGTGCGCTCTTCCTCGTCGAGACCGCACAGGCGGGCGATCGCCTCCGGCGCGCCCTTGGTGGCGACGCGCCGGTCGCCATCGGGTTCGCGCCAGACCTGCGTGAAGGCTAGAAGGTCCGGGCTCAGCGGATACTCGCGCAGGAGCGGCCAGTCCGCATGCTGGTCCGTCGTCACCGCGCCCGTGCGCTCGCATGCCGCCTCGACGGCCAAATCCATCGGATCGAACGAGCCGTGCCGTGACGCAAACCATGCGGTCCTCAGAAGGTCCCCGACCCGCGCGTCGGCGGCGACCGCATCCCGCTCGGCCTCGACCCAGTGGCGATCGACCGACACGCGCGCCACGCGCATGCGGTTCCGCGTCAGCGTTCCGGTCTTGTCGACGCACAGCACGGTCGTCGCGCCGAGTGTTTCGATGATGGCGGGCCGGCGCGCCAGGACCTTGATCTGCGACAGGCGCCAGGCGCCGATCGCAAGGAACACCGCCATCGCGACCGGGAACTCCTCGGGCAGCAGCGACATCGCGATGGCGATGCCCGACAGGACGCCCTCGATCCAGTCGCCGAAGGCAAGGCCGTACCAGATCACCAGCGCCGAGCACACGACGAGGGCGATCAGCCCGAACAGGCGCACGATCTTCGCCGTCGATTGCTGCAGGGTGGTCCGGCCGATCTCGATCGTCGACAGCGACAGGCCGATGGCGCCGGTTCTGGTCGCCGCGCCGGTCGCGGTCACCCGCGCGAGGCCGTGGCCGGCGACGGCAAGGGTGCCCGAATAGACCGATGGCTCGTCCTCGCCGCCCGGTCTGGCATCGGTGTCGGCCGTCTCGCCGGGCGCGGCGGGCCGCTTGCGCACCGGCACGCTCTCGCCGGTCAGAAGCGATTCGTCGACCTGCAGCGCCTCGGTGGTCAGAAGCAGCGCATCGGCGGCGATCCGCTCGCCCTCGTCGATCGCCAGCAGATCGCCGGGCACCACCTCGCGCGCGGGGATGGTGGCGGGCGCGCCGTCGCGGATCACATGCGCCTGCGGGGCGGCCATGGCGCGCAGCGCCGCCAGGGCGTTCTCGCTGCGTCGTTCCTGATAGACGAGCAGCACGATCGACAGCAGTGCGAACACCGAGAGCAGGAGCCCCTCGGCGACGTCGCCGATGACCAGATAGATCAGCGCCGCCACCACGAGCAGCAGCAGCATCGGCTCGGTCAGCACCTCGCGCAGCGTCGACACGATGGTCCGTTTTCCGGGGTCGGCGATCTCGTTGGCGCCGAACCGGGCAAGTCGCTCCGCCGCCTCGGCGGCGGTCAGGCCGGCCGGTCTTGTCGCGCCCGTGTTGCTGGTTCCGGGATGTTCCATGCGAACGCGATGGCATGGACGAACGTCGCGCGCGTTGATACCGGTCAAGGGCCCGCGGCAGACGATGGCCGAAAGGGACGGGAGACGACGATATGACCGACACCGTGGACGCGCCCGCGCTTCCGACCCCTGCCGATGTCGCCAAGGCGCACGAGCGCATCGCGCCGCACCTGCACCGGACGCCCGTTCTGACCTCGGCCTTCATCGACGGGCTGACCGGCGCGTCGCTGTTCTTCAAGTGCGAGAACCTGCAGAAGACCGGCGCGTTCAAGGCGCGCGGGGCATCCAACGCCGTGTTCGGGCTCGATGAGGAGCAGGCGAGGGCCGGCGTCGCGACCCATTCGTCGGGCAATCACGGTGCCGCGCTCGCCTATGCGGCCGGCCGGCGCGGCATCGCCTGCCGCGTGGTGATGCCGTCGACGGCGTCGGAAGCCAAGAAGGCGGCCGTCCGATCCTATGGCGGCGAGATCGTCGAATGCGTGCCGTCGACCTCGGCGCGCGAGGCGGCGCTGGCCGAACTGGTCGAGCGCACCGGCGCCGAGGTCGTCCACCCCTATAACGACGCTCGCGTGATCGCCGGACAGGCGACGTGTGCGCGCGAACTGATCGACGAAGTCCCGGATCTCGAGGCGGTGATCGCGCCGATCGGCGGCGGTGGTCTGATCTCGGGCACCTGTCTGGCGCTCACGGGCGCCGCGTCTCAGGTCACGGTCTTCGGTGCCGAACCCGAACAGGCCGACGACGCGCTGCGCTCGCTCAGGGCCGGGCACCTGGTCGCCGACGATGCGCCGCGGACTATCGCCGACGGGCTCCGCGCCCCGCTCAAGTCTCTGACCTGGCATTTCGTCTCGCGCCACGTGGCCGACATCCTGACCGCGTCGGAAGCGGAGATCGTGGCGGCCATGCGCCTCGTCTGGACGCGCATGAAGATCGTGATCGAACCGTCGAGCGCGGTGGCGCTGGCCGCGATCCTCAACACTCGCGAGACGTTTGCCGGCAAGCGCGTCGGCGTGATCGTCACCGGCGGCAATGTCGATCTGGACCGTCTGCCCTGGGTTTGAGCAGAGCAGGCTTCGGCGCGGCCGGCTCAGGCGCTCGCGTTGCCGCGCGTTTCCAGATCGATGTAGCTTTCGGGAAAGAAGCGCGGCGTGCACACGCAGTAGAATTCGAGATCGGTGTCGCCGTCGTTCTCGATGCGCTGGGCAGCGCCCGCCGGTATCAAGGCCTGGTCGCCGGTTTCAAGACGCTGCTGGACGCCGTCGACCTCGACGATGCCGCGCCCCTTGCGCACCACATAGCGCTCGGTGACGCCGTCGAGCCGGTGAAGCTGGGTGGTCACGCCCGGCTCGACGCGGGCGACGGCCAGCGACACCGCAGGCTCGGCCGGATCGTTCATCAGTTCGGTGATGAAGCAGCGCTCTTCGGTCCAGAATTCCGGCCTGTCCCCGGCGCGCACGAACCAGTCTGGCACTATACTTGCTCCTCTTGCGCTGCCGTCCGCGATCGATGCCGGGGGCGGATTGACAATTGTCACGGTGGGTTAATATTTGTCTGAAATGAAGACAATCCGCAATGCACACAGGCTTCGGACCGGCCCCGTTCGTGCCGCGAGCCTGCCGGGCGCGCCCCGCTGCCGCTCGCCGCAAGACCGCCGCCCGCCCGCCCCGCAAGAAAGTCCGGCTGGACGGCGGGCGCCGTTGCTGCCCAATATCGCGGCAAGCCGGCGTGCCGGACGAGAACATTCAACAGAGAGGCCCCGCCCATGAAGACGTTGCGTTCCATGATTTCCGCCGCCGGTGTCGCGGCGCTCGCCGCCACCGGCGTCGCCCATGCCCAGGACGACCAGCTGTTCATCTACGTCTCGCCCGATCCGATCGGCGTGAACGCGTTCCTGCAGCTCGGCCAGACCGGCACCGAGCGCGCCGGCGAGATGTTCGGCGCCGAGGTCCAGACCTTCGAGAGCTCCACCGCCGCGGCCCGTCTCGACAATGTCAACGCGGCGGTCAACGAGGGCGCCGATATCATCGTGCTGCTCGGCTTCGAGTTCAACGACATCGTCGCCCAGCTCGCCCCGACCACGCCCGACATCGACTATCTGATCGTCGACCAGTGCATCGAGAACCGGCCCGACAACGTCCATTGCGCGGTCTTCCGCGAATATGAGGCGAGCTATCTGGTCGGCGTCGCCGCCGGCATGCTGACCGAGAACGACCGGGTCGGCGTGGTCGGCGCGCTCGATATCCCGTTCCTGCACCGCTACACGGACGGCTACGCCCAGGGCGCAAAGTCCGTCAACGAGGACATCGAGGTCGATGTGCGATGGGTGGGCGGCGAGAACCCGTTCGCCGATCCGGTGCGCGCCAAGGAGCAGGCCGTGGCGATCCACGGCGCCGGCGCCGACGTCATCTTCACGGCCACCGCGGGCGGTGATTTCGGCGTGTTCGAGGCGGCCCGCGAGAACGACTTCAAGGCGTTTTCGGTCGATGTCGACTGGTGCGCGGAAGCTCCCGGCCTTCTGGTCGATTCCACGCTCAAGCGCGTCGACAACGCCATCGTGCAGGCGATCGAGCAGATCATCGAGGGCGACGAACAGGTCACCATGTCGCTGGGCCTTGCCGAAGGCGGCATGTCGCTGGTCGCGCTCGAGGAGGAAAGCTGGGCCGACAGCGAGTGCCTGGTCACCGAGCGGCCCGAACTGGTCGAGGCGATCACCAACGCGGCCGAGATGATCACGTCGGGCGAACTTGAACTCGAAGACCCGATGTTCGCGCAGTAAAGCCTTTTCGCGCGCCGCCGGAACCGGCGGCGCGCCCCTCCTTCCAGCCCCTTCGAGGTCCGCACCCATGCAGGTGGACATGCGCGATATCGTGGTCCGCTTCGGTCCGCTGACGGCGGTCGACCACGTGTCGCTGTCGTTCGCTTCGGGCAGCGTGCACGCGATCGTCGGCGAGAACGGCGCGGGCAAGTCGACGGTGATGAACGCGCTGTTTGGCCTCGTTCCGATGCAGGAGGGTTCGGTCACGCTCGACGGCCAGGCCGTGCGCTGGAAGAGCCCGCAGCACGCGATTTGCGCCGGGCTCGGCATGGTCCATCAGCATTTCATGCTGCAGGAGGACATGACGGTTCTCGAGAACGTCGTTCTTTGCAACGAGCCGGCCGGTCCGGCCGGTTTCGTGCGATTCGGCGAGGCCCGCCGGGCGCTGGCCGATGTCGCGGCGGATTACGGCATCGAGATCGATCTCGATGCGCGCGTCGCGACGCTGTCGCTCGGCCAGCGGCAGATCGTCGAGATCCTCAAGCTTTTGTACCTGCAGGCCGACATGCTGATCCTAGACGAGCCGACGGCCGTGCTTACGCCGGCCGAAACGGATCGGTTGTTCGCCGTGCTGCGCAGCTTTCGCGAAGCCGGCAAGGCGATCGTGCTGATCACCCACAAGCTCGACGAGGTGATGGCGATGGCCGACGCGGTTTCGGTCATGCGGGCGGGCAAGCTCGTCTTTTCCGGCCCAATCGGCTCGACATCGAAAGAGCAGATCGCCCGCGACATCGTTGGCGGGGCGCTGCACGACAATCCGGCGCGTGCCGACCGGGCGCCGGGACGGGCTGTGCTTTCGGTGCGCGATCTCGTCATCGGCCGGGGTGCGCGGACGGTCGGGCCGATCTCGCTGGAGGTGCGCGAGGGCGAAATCCTCGGCATCGCCGGCGTCAGCGGCAACGGCCAGGCCGAACTCGTCCATGCGCTGACCGGCCTGCGCAAACCCGATGCCGGTGCGGTTCGGATCATGGACCAAGACGTGGCCGGGCTCGATGTGGCGGCCCGGCGCGCGGCGGGAATGGCCTACATTCCCGAGGATCGCCAGCGCGTCGGCCTGGCGCTTGCCGGCCGGGTCAGCGAGAACGCGTCGATCGGGCGGATGGACGAAGACGGCTTCCGGCGCGGACCGTTCGCTGTCACCGAGGCGATGAACCGGTTTGCCGCCGATCTGATCGCGCGCTACCGGATCAAGGTGGCCGGGCCGCGCGCCCGCGCCGGCACCATGTCCGGCGGCAACAAGCAGAAGCTGGTCGTCGCGCGCGAACTGTCGCGCGGTACGCCGCTGATCATCGCCGAGAATCCGACCTGGGGCGTCGACATCGGCGCGATCGAGTTCATCCACGGCGAACTTCTGAAGATGCGCGATTCGGGAAACGCGATCCTTCTGATCTCCAGCGAACTGGACGAGATCATGGCGCTGTCGGACCGGATCGTCGTCATGTATGGCGGCCGCGTCTCCGGGCAGATGGACCGCGCCGACGCCGACCGCGAAAGGATCGGCGCCTTCATGCTCTCGCACGGCGAGGGCGCATCGGCCGGGGCGGCGGCCGCATGAGCGGTGTGCCGGATCGCCTGTCGCCGATGCGCGAGCTGACGCCCTGGATCTGGGTGCTCGCCTGGATCCTCGGCATTCTGTTCGTGCTGATGGTGATCGCCGGCGCCTCGTTCGGCGGGGCGCTCGAAGGGTTCCTCAATGGCGCCTTCGGCGGCCGGCGCTATGCCTATCTGATGACGACGCTGTCTCGGTCGGCGCTGATCATCGGCATGGCGCTGTCGGTGATGCTGTCGTTCCGCGCGGGCCTGTTCAACATCGGCGGGGAGGGGCAACTCGTCATCGGCGGGTTCACCGCGGCGCTGGTCGGCATCGCCATGCCCGGCCCGCCGCTGCTCGTCACCGCGGCTGGCATCGCCGCCGGCATGGCCGCCGGCGCGCTGTGGGCGATGCTGGCGGGCGTTCTCTATCTCTACGTCGGCGTGCCGCTGCTGGTCGGTTCGCTGCTGCTGAACTATCCGGCGCGCTACATCACCTCCTATCTGGTCGGTCATCCGTTCCGCGACGTGCAATCGGGTCTGCCGCAGACGCATCTGATCGACAACGCCTCCTGGCTGCCCTTCTTCCCGGGCACGCGGCTCGATATCGGCATCTTGTTCATCATCGCCACGGCCGTGATCGCCATCGTCTACACGTCGATGACCGTGCACGGCTATCGCACGCGCATGACCGGCTATTCGATGCCGTTCGCGCAGGCATCGGGCCTGCCGGTCAAGCGGCTCGCGCTGCAGACGCTCGCCATGAGCGGGGCGATCGCCGGGCTCGTCGGCGCGATCGCCGTGTTCGGCATCCATTATCGCTACGCCGACGGCATGCTGGTGCAGCCGCTTTATGCCTGGACCGGCATCGTCGCGGTGCTGCTGGTGCAGATGGTGCCATGGGCGGTGCCGCTGTCGGGCTTTTTCTTCGCCGCGCTGCAGACCGGCGCGGCGGGCATGGAGCGCACCGCCGGCGTGCCCAAGGAACTGGCGATCACCATGCAGGCGGTGATCATCCTGTTCGTCGCAAGCCGCTTTTCGAATCTGTCCTTCGAGGGCACCCGCACCGAAACGGAGGGCGGCGATGGGACTTGAGGCCCTTTTCGATCCGGCCTTTGCCGGTTCGCTGCCCCGCTTCATCACGCCGATCCTGCTGGCCGCGCTCGGCGGCGCGATCTGCGAGCGGGCGGGCGTGTTCAACATCGCGCTCGAGGGGTTCATCCTCGTGGGTGCCTTCGCTGCGGTGTGCGGGGCGTTCTTCTTCGGCTCGGCGCTGATGGGCGCGACGGCGGCGATCTTCGCGGGCGTGCTGATGGGGCTCCTGTTCGCCGAGTTCCATCTGCGCCGGCCGGGCGATCCGATCGTCGTGTCGATCGCCCTCAACCTGCTCGCGGCGGGCCTGACGACCTATCTGCTGCGCACCATCTTCGGCGTCGCCGGCGCGTTCCGCGATCCGGCCATCGTCGGCTTCGACGGCGTCCGGCTGCCGCTGATCGAGCATGTGCCGCTCATCGGCCCGGTGCTGTCGGGCCAGTCGCCGCTTTTCTATCTGGCGATCGTCATCGCCGTCGGTCTTAACCTGTTCTTCCTGCGGCACCGGCTCGGCCTGCGCATCCGGGCGGCGGGCGAGAACCCGGCCGCGCTGACCGCCGGCGGTGTCAGCCCCGAACGGGTGCGGCTTTATGCGCTGGTTGCGTGCGGCGCGCTGTGCGGGCTGGCCGGCGCGCAGCTTTCCATAGCCAACGTTAACCTGTTCGTCGAGAACATGAGCGCCGGGCGCGGCTGGATCGCCGTCGTCGCCGTGCTTCTGACGCGCGGGCGGCCGCTGCCGCTTCTGGCGATCGTGTGCCTGTTCGGCTTCGTTGACAGCCTGTCGTTCCGGGTGCAGGGCCTTGGCTGGCCGCAGCAGTTCACCGACATGATGCCCTATGTGGCGACGCTCGTCGTGCTGGTCGTCCTGTCCTGGTGGCGCATGCGCCGCAACGCGTGAGGAAACGCCATGTCCGAATTCGACCTGATCATCGAGAACGCGATCGTTGTGACCGCCGACGCGAACAATCGCGTCATCGAAAAGGGCGGGGTGACGGTCTCGAACGGACGCATCGCCCATGTGCTCGACCAGACCGCTCTTGAAGCCATGAAGGACCGCGCGACGACCGTGTTTGACGGCAGCGGGCACATTCTGATGCCGGGCCTGATCAACACGCACTGCCATGCCGGAGACAGCCTGTTCCGGGGCCTGGTCGAGAACCTGCCGCTCGAAGCCTGGCTGCAGACCGTGTGGAAGGCCGAGGCGGCCATCCTCGATCCCGACACGACGCGGCTGGGCTCGGTCGTCGGTTTCGCCGAGCAGCTCCTTTCGGGCGTCACCACGGTCATGGACATGTTCTGGTATCCGCGGCAGACCGTCGAGGCGGCGCGCATGGTCGGCCTTCGCGTCGCAACCGGCGGCATCTTCTTCGACCCACCGGGCATGGACAAGAAGACCGCCGAAGCACGCCCGAACGACGCGGAGCGCTTCATCGCCGAGTTCGCCGAGGCGGACGATGTGTTCGTGGCGACCATGCCGCACGGCGCCTACACGGTATCGCCCGAAAACCTTCGCCTTGCCAAGGACATCGCCGAGGCGCATGGCGCGCTCTATCACGTCCATGCCGCCGAGACGCGGGCCGAGCAGGCCGACGTCCAGAACCGCTATGGCCGTTCCGTGATCCGCCATCTCGATCATCTGGGCCTTCTCGACGAACGCACCGTGCTCGCCCATTGCGTCCATCTCGACGACGAGGAGATCGACATTCTCGTCCGGACGGGCGCGAGCGCCGTTCACAACCCGGTCTCCAACCTCAAGCTCGGCTCCGGCATCGCCCGCGTGCCCGACATGCTCGATGCCGGCGTGCGCGTGACGCTCGGCACGGACGGGGCGATCAGCGGCAACGATCTGGACATGTGGCTGGCGCTGCGGCTGGCAGCCATGCTGCACAAGGGCGCGGCGATGGACGCCGAGGCCGTGACCACGGCCCAGGCGCTCGCCATGGCGACGCGCGATGGCGCGACGGCGCTGCAGGCGGGCGACCGGATCGGCACGCTCGAGCCCGGCAAATTCGCCGACATGGTGTTGGTCGACGTGCAGCGTGCCCATGCCGTGCCGCTGTTCGAGCCGGTCACGCATCTGGTCTATTCGGCCAACAAGTCCGACATCGCCCATGTCTTCCTTGCCGGCGAGCAGGTGGTCCGCGACGGCGCGCTGACCCGGCTCGATCTGGCGGGGCCCATCGCCGAAGTGCAGGCCATGGCGCCGCGGATCGCCGCTTCCATCGCCTGAATCCCACCGGAGTAGCCCATGTCCCAGCAAAACCAGTTCGCGCGCCTCGAGACGGCGCTCGCCTCCGTTCGCGCACGGACCGACCGACCGGTCGACACCGCGCTGATCCTCGGCACGGGGCTTGGCGGACTTGCCGAAGAGGTCGAGGCGCCGGTGCACGTGCCCTATACGGAGATCGACGGATTTCCCCGTTCGACGGCACCGGGCCATGCGGGGCGGTTCGTGTTCGGCCGGCTGCACGGCACGGACGCGGTCGTCATGCAGGGCCGGTTCCATCTCTACGAGGGCTGGCCGGCGCGCGACATCGCGCTCGCCGTCTATGTGCTCAAGGGCCTGGGCGCGAAACGGCTGATCGTCACCAACGCGGCGGGCGGGCTCAATCCGGACTTCGACGCGGGCGAGGTGATGCTGATCGACGATCACATGAACTTCACCGGGCACAACCCGCTGACCGGCGCGAACGAGGAGGCGATCGGCCCGCGTTTCCCGGATCTTCTTCATGCCTATGATCCGGCGTTGCGCGATGCGGCGCTCCCGGCGGCGGACAAGGCCGGCGTGGCGCTGCGCCGCGGCATCTACATGGGCATAGCGGGGCCATCGCTGGAGACCGCCGCCGAACGACGCTACTTCGCCTCGACCGGCGCCGACGCGGTCGGCATGTCGACCGTCATGGAAGTGATCGCGGCGGCCCATTGCGGTCTGCCGGTGCTCGGGCTTTCGGGCATCACCAACAAGGCGACCGGCGGGCCCGACCAGAAGCCCGACACGATCGAGGACGTGCTCGCCCATGCCGAGATCTGCGGCGGCCGGATCGCCGCCGTGCTGAAACAATTGCTGCCCACGCTGGACTGAGGAAAACGATCATGGCCGAACCGACCTATCCGCCCGTCGGGCAATTGCTGGACCTTTCCGGCCGCACCGCCATCGTCACCGGCGCCAGCGGCGGCATCGGCGCGGGCATCGCGCGGCGCTTCGCCGAGGCGTGCGCCAACGTCGCGGTCCATTACAGGACCAACGAGGCGGCAGCAGACACGCTCGTCGGCGCGATCCGCGAAGCGGGCGGTGAGGCACTGGCCGTCGGCGCGGACCTGACCGCCGAGGCCGACTGCGCCGAACTTCTCTCGCGCGTCGCCACGGTGTTCGGCGGCGTCGACATCGTCGTCAACAATGCCGGCATCCAGCCCGTCGCCATGTTCGACGAGATCGGCGCCGAGGACATGGCGGCGATGATGGCGGCGAACGTGACCGGGCCGTTCGGGCTGCTCCGGGCGCTTGCCGCGCACATGCGCGAGGCCGGCAAGACGAAGGGCGCGGCGGTCAACATTGCCTCGATCGAAGGGCTCAATCCCGCGCCGGGACACAGCCATTATGCGGCCTCCAAGGCGGCGCTGATCATGCTGACGCGGGCGGCGGCGCTGGAACTGGGGCCGATCGGACTGCGCGTCAACGCCGTCTCGCCGGGGCTGATCCACCGCGACGGGATCGAGGAAGGCTGGCCCGAGGGCGTGGAGCGCTGGAAGGCTGCGGCGCCGCTCGAACGGCTCGGCCGGCCCGAGGACATCGCCGATGCGGCGCTGTTCCTTGCCTCCGACGCGGCGCGCTGGATCACCGGCGCCAATCTGGTCGTCGATGGCGGCGTGACCGCCCATCCGACCTGGTGAGAAGACATCATAACAAGAAAAGGAGAGCGCCATGACGGGAAGTCTGGACGGAAGGGTGATCGCGGTCACCGGCGGGGCCGGCGGCATCGGACAGGGGATCGCGCGGGCGATCGTCGAGGCCGGCGGCCGGGCGGGGCTGATCGATCTTGACGGAAACAGAGTCGAAAAAGCCGCGCAAACGCTTGATCCGTCGGGCGAAACCATCATCGGACTTTCCGCCGACGTCACCGATCGCGCGTCGATGGATGCCGCGCTCAACGCGCTTCACGAACGCTTCGGGCGGTTCGACGGGCTGGTCAACAATGCCGGCATCGTCCGGCTCGGCCCGGCGACGGAGATGAAGCCGGCCGATTTCGACGCCGAGTACGCGGTCAACGTCAAGGGCGTGCTCGTCGCCTCGCAGGCGGCCGCCGCGCTGATGGCCGGCAAGGGCGGGGCGATCGTCAACGTCGCCTCGAACGCCGGCAAGGTCGGTTATCCGAACATGGCCGGCTACAATGCGTCGAAGGCCGCCGTGATCAATCTGACCCGCTCGCTGTCGCTCGAATGGGCAGCCGACGGGATCAACGTCAATGCGGTCTGCCCGGGCGGGGTGGCGACCGACATGCTGGGCGCGGTCGCCGACTTCATCTCCGAAAAGAGTGGCACCGACCGGAACGAACTGTTCGGCTCGATGGTGCCGGCGCAGCTGGGCCGGCACATCGAGCCGGTCGAAGTGGGCCGGGTAATCGCGTTCCTTCTGGGCGATGCGGCGCAGATCATCCGCGGCCAGGCGATCACGATCGACGGCGGCGACACGCCGTACTGACCACTCGTTTCGCACGGATTTCACAAAAGCCAGATAGTCTTGACATTTGTATAGTGGACCGTAGAGTCCGCTTCAAAACGAGGTTGGGACGTGAAAAACCGCAAGTCGACCGAAGAGGTGGCGCTGGGCATCAGGCGGCGCGTGTTCGAGCACTGCATGCGCAACAATGGCGGCTATCTCAGCCAGGCCTGCTCGGCCGCCGAACAGCTCGCCTTCCTCTACAACGAGGCGCTCAAGCTGGGCGAGCCGACCCTGCCGGCGGTCCCGAGACCCTTCGGTGGCGTGCCCTCGGCGGACAATCCGGACTATGTGACGGGGGCGGGCTATAACGGCCCTTTCGAGCCGCACTATGACCGGCTTTTCATCGCGCCCGCCCACTATGCGCTGGTCGCCTATGCCACGCTGATCGAGACCGGCCGCATGGCGCCCGAGGGTCTCGAAATGTTCAACAAGGACGGCTCGTCGGTCGAGATGATCGGCGCCGAGCATTCGCCGGGCATGGAGGTGCACAACGGCACGCTCGGCATCGGGCTTTCCACCGGCGCGGGCCTTGCCTTCGGCCGCAAGCGGCGCGGCGAGGAGGGGCAGGTGTGCGTCTTCATGTCGGATGGCGAGGTGCAGGAGGGCCAGACCTGGGAGGCGGTGCAGGCGGCTGCCCATCACCGGATCGACAATCTGTGGGCGCTGATGGACGTCAACGACCAGCAATGCGACGGCGCGATGAGTTCGGTGATGGAGGTGCGCGACATCGCCGAGAAGTTCCGCGCGTTCGGCGCCGTCTGCGTCGAAATCGACGCGCACGATCTCGATGCGATGCGCCAGGCCAAGGCCGAGCCGCACGAGGGCCGGCCGCTGATCATCCTCGCGCGGTCCTCGCCGACGCACGGCATGAGCTTCCTCCAGCGCCGGTTCCCGCGCCTTCACTATGTGCGATTCAAGACGCCCGAGGAGCGCGACGAGATGAACAAGGCGATCGCCGAAGAACTCGGTGTCGAGCCGGTCGACATCGCCGAGGGAGCGCACTGATGGTCGAGATGGTCACACGGCCCTATGCGGCCGCCTTCGAGAAGTTCGCCACCGCCGACCCCGACGTTCTGTGCCTTTCGGCCGACCTGACCTCGTCGTGCGAGATCGACGGGTTCCGCGACCGGCATCCGGACCAGTTCGTCTCGCTGGGCATGGCCGAGCAGAACATGATGAGCTTTGCCGGCGGGCTCGGCCTCGCCGGGTTCCGGCCGTTCCTGCATTCGTTCGGCGTGTTCCTCTACCGGCGGCCCTACGACCAGCTGATGGCGTCGGTCGCCTATCCGCGCCGCAAGGTGCGGCTGATGGGCTTCCTGCCCGGCGTGACGACGCCCGGCGGCATGACCCACCAGGCGATCGAGGATGTCGCCGTGATGCGCTCGATCCCGAACATGACGGTGCTCGAGACGGGCGATGCGACTGAGGTGGAAAGCATATGCGAGGCCGCCGATTCGATCGACGGGCCGGTCTATTGCCGTGTGCTGCGCGGCTCGGTGCCGCGCCTGTTCGATACGCCCATCGTCGTCGGCCAGATGCGCGAACTGGCGCTCGGCGAAGACGTGCTCGTGGTGACCTCGGGCATCGCCACCGAAGAGGCGTTGCGGGCGCGCGAGGCGCTGGAAAGGGCCGGCGTTTCGGTCCGCCATCTGCACATCAACACGATCAAGCCGTTCGACGAGAAACCGCTGCTCGATCACATCGCATCGGTGTCCAAGGGCGTCGTAGTGCTCGAAAACCACGTCACCGAGGGCGGCGTCGGCTCGCTGGTTGCCGAGATCATGGCCGACCATGGCGTCGGCAAACGGCTCGTCCGGCTCGGCCTCAAGGACACCTATGCCCATGGCGGCTCGCGCGGCTATCTGATGAAGCATTACGGGCTCGACGCTTCGGCGCTCGTCGCCGGCATCGAGACGCTGATCGGCGCAAAGACCGGCATCACCGAGGCGCAGCTTTCGGCCGCGCGCGTCGATGCGGTCCATTCGGCCGTCAAGGCCGAGGCGCTGTGATGGCGGCGGAGGCCGAACGGTTCACCGTCACCTACCGGATCCTCGCCGAGAGCGCATCGGCGGCAATGCGCCGCGCCCATGACGTGGCGCTCGAGCAGACCGTCGAGATCCCCGGCGACATCGTGCCCGAAGGCTTCATCGCCGACGAGATCGTCGGACAGGTCGGCCGCGCGGTGATGGCGAGGCGGGGCGTTTTCGACGTGACGATCTCCTATTCGCCCGACAGCGCCGGTACCGAACTGGTGCAGCTCCTGAATGTGATGTTCGGCAATTCGTCGATCCAGCAGGGCATCAAGGTCGTCGGCTTCGACCCCGGCCCGGTGATCGCCGAGAGGTTCGCCGGTCCGTGTTTCGGCATCGCGGGCGTGCGTCAGCGCGCCGGCCGGCCGGAAGGCGGGCTGATCTCGCCGGTGATCAAGCCACAGGGCTCGACGGCCGACCAGCTTGCGGAGATCGCGTATCGCTGCGTTGCCGGCGGCGCCGACATCATAAAGGACGATCACGGCCTCGCCGACCAGCCGATGGCCCCGTTCGAGGAGCGCACTGAAAAGGTCGCCGCCGCGGTGGCGCGCGCCAATGCCGAATTGGGCACCTCGGCGCTGCATTTCGCCAACATCACCGGCCGGCCGGACCAGCTCGTCGAGCGTGCCTTCTTCGCCAAGAAGGCGGGCTCGGGCGGGGTGCTGCTGATGCCGGGCCTGCTCGGCTTCGAGATCGTCCACCAGCTGGCCTGTGACCCCGCGTTCGACCTGCCGATCATGACCCATCCGAGCTTCACCGGCCCGTTCGTGCTGTCGCCGGACACCGGCTTCAGCCACGCGATGATGTATGGTGTGCTGCAGCGGCTCGCCGGTTCGGACATCTCGGTCTTTCCCAATGTCGGCGGGCGGTTCGGCTTTTCGGCCGAGGAATGCCTGTCGATCGCCGAGGCATGCCGCGATCCGCACGGACATGGCAGGCCGATGCTGCCGTCGCCGGGCGGCGGCATGAGCGTCGAGCGCGCCGCCGACATGGTGCGCATGTATGGCGACGATGTCGTCTATCTGCTCGGCGGCAGCCTGCTGCGGGCCGGCGACAAGATCGGCGAGGCGGTGACGGCGATGCGCGAGGCGGTCGATGCGGCCCGCGCCGAGCGCGAGACGGCCTAGCATTTCCCGTAATCTCCGAGTTACTCGAAATGTTCTGCTTCTTTTCGCGCTTTCGCGAGCGCAAAAGTCTGCAACTTTTGCTGAAAGCGCTCTAGAAAATCACGCCCTTGCGCAGGATGAAACAGCCGAAGGGGCGCGCCTCGTTGGTCGCGACGACGGCGAAGGCCTGTTTCGCCTGCGCGTAGAAGTCCTGTCGCTCAAGGCTCGACAGGACGGCGCCGTCGGGCTTTTGCCGTTCGAGCACGGCAAAGACTTGCGTATGAACCTCGCCCAACTCGTCGGGCGCGCCGTCGATCTGCATGCGCAGCGCGCAATAGTCGAAGAACGCCTCGAGCGGCAGCAGCGTGCAGATCAGTTCGACGGCCTCGACCGCGTCCATTGCCGGCAGGTGGATGGGCTCGGGCAGATGGCAGTGCGCGGCGGTCGCATGGGCGGGAAAATTGGCATCGGCGATGACGATCTCGTCGCCATGGCCCATGCGCATCAGCGCGTCCACCAGGTCCGGCGTCACGCGCGGGTCGATGCCCTTGAGCATGTGCGGGTCTCCCCAAAGAAGAAAGGGGCCGCGCGCGGCGGCCCCTTCGGGAACGGAATGGCTCAGCGCGGCGGCAGAGGCATCCAGTCGGTCATGGCGACATCGGCATGGGCGAACTGCGCCAGGTTCGACGACAGTTCCTCCATGTTCGAGATGTCCATCTCGTTGAGCATGTCCTGCGTGATCAGGGTCGGCGGGATGATCACGCTGGAGCCCGGATCGCCGCCGGCCAGCATGATCGCCAGCGCACGCACCGAGACCTCGCCGACAACGGCCGGGTTGGTTGCCGCCGTTGCCGCCCAGGCGCTGTCGGGCTCGCGCATGGCGACGATGTCGGAGGTCGACACGTCGGCCGAATAGATGTCGATGTCCGACGAGAGGCCGGCCTCGTCCACGGCGATCTTCACGCCGCGCGCGAACTCGTTATAGGGCGCGAACACGACCTCGATGTCCGGGTTGGCCTGGAGCACCGAGCGGGCCTGGTTGGCGTTGGAGTTGGCGATCGGATTGTCGAGGGTGCCGAACTGGGCGACCTCGTCGATGCCCGGATAGCGTTCCTTGAACTCGCGCCAAGTCTCGTCGCGCCGGTCGAGCGGAGCGATGCCGGGCACGTAGACATAGCCGGCCTTCCACTCCTCGCCATTGTCCTCGATCGCCTGTTCCAGAACCAGACGGGCAAGGTCACGGTCGGACTGCTCGATCTGCGGGATCGCATCGTTCTCGACATTGACGTCGAAGGCGACGACCTTGATGCCGGCATCGACGGCGCGCTGCGCCGCTTCCTGCATGGACTCGGTCAGCCCGTGCTGGATGATGATGCCGTCGACGCCGAGCGCGATCGCCTGGTCGACCATGTCGGCCTGAAGCGCGGCATCCTGGCGACTGTCGAAGACGCGCAGGTCGACGCCGAGCGCCTCGGCCTGGGCTTCCACGCCGGCCAGATAGGACTGGAAGAAGTCGCCCGTCGACAGGTAGCGCACCAGTGCGATGGTGACGTCTTCGGGGTTGTCGAAAGGTGCCGGCATGTCCTGGGCCTGCGCCGCGCCGCCGGTTGCCAGCGTTGCGGACGCGGCCAGGCTGGCAACCATGGCCAGTGCCGTTCTGCGTAGGATCTTCATGCTCTCTCCTCCTGTTACGTGAGCATTTTCAGTGGCTTCCGGCCCGTCGGGCGGAAAGCGAGAAGGTGAAGACAAGGGCGATGACGAGGACGAAGCCCTTGATGAAATCCTGGGTGTAGTAGGGCGCGTTCATCATCGTCAGGCCCTGAAGCAGGATGCCGACGAACAGCGCGCCCATCGCCGTGCCGAACGCGTTCGGCTTGGCCGCGCCGAGCACAGCGAACCCGATCAGCGCGGCGGCGACCGCGTCCAGCAGCAGATTTGTGCCCGAGGCGATGTCGCCACGGCCGAGGCGTGCGGCGAGCAGCAGGCCGCCGACCGAGGCGAGCGTGCCGGAGATCATGTAGGCCATGATCTTGTAGCGGTTCACGTTGGTGCCGGTCAGGCTGGCGGCGCGCTCGTTCGAGCCGATCGCGTACATCAGACGTCCGTGCCGGGTCAGTTCGAGGAACACCCAGACGAGGATGCCGATGACGATCAGGAAGACCACCGAGACCGGGATCAGATCATCCAGAACGAAGTCGAACCGGTGCCGGCCCATCGACAGGAAGAAGGACGAGAAGGTGCCCTCGGCGGTCGAGCCGTCGGGCAGCGTCATGCCGGTGGCGATCGACCGGCCTTCGGTCGGAATGCGCTGCAGGCCGAGCAGCAGGAACATCATGCCGAGCGTCGCCAGAAGGTCGGGCACCTTGGTCTTGACGATCATCAGCCCGTTCACGAGGCCGATGAAGGCACCCATCAGCAGGCAGGCGACGATGGTGACGAAGGCCGATTGTTCGAGAATCACCATCATGTAGGCCGACAGCATCATCGACGATGTCGCGACCGAGCCGATCGAGAGATCGAACCCGCCGACGACCAGCGTGCAGGTGACGCCGAGCGCCAGAATGCCGGTGATGGCGACCGACTGGAAGATGAAGACGGCCGAGCGTGGCCCTGCGAAACCGTCGGCGAAGATCGAAAAGAAGACGATCATGCCGAGCAGCAGGCACAGAAAGCCGTAGCGGATCGCAAGGTCGATCACCACGCCGCGGCTCTGGCGGTCGTGGTCGCTCATCGGGGCGGCTTTCTCGGCCTGCTGGTCGGGTGTGGAGTCCAAGCTCATCTCATGCGGCCTGCCGTTCGGTGCCCGTCGCGCCGGTCACGGCGGCGAGCACGGCGTTGACGTCGATGTTCTCGTTGCGGAACTGCGCGCTCACCGCGTGGTCGTGGAAGACGACGATGCGGTCGGCGATCTCGAACGCCTCGTCCAGCTCAGCGACGAGGACGAGCGTGGCGCGGTCGCCGGCGGTGGCGCGGATCTTGTGGCCGATGTCGCGGCGGGCGCGGATGTCGACGCCCTGGAACGGCTCGTCGAGGATCAAGAGGCGGCTGGGCTGCGACAGCCAGCGCGCCAGCATGACCTTCTGCTGGTTGCCGCCCGAAAGCGTGCCGATGCCGTCGGTCTCGGACTGGCAGACGATCGACAGATCGTCGATCATCTGGCGCGCGGTCGCGCGCTCGCGGCCGCGGTCGACGAAGGACAGCCGGCCGAAGCGCGACAGGAACGGAACGGTCATGTTCCGGGTGAGGTTGAAGTCGTGGACGACCGCGTTGCTGGCGCGGTCCTTGGGCGACATGAAGACGCCGCGTGCGATCGCCTGGCCGGGGCTTTTTGGCGCGAACGGCTTGCCGTCGAGCGTGATCGTGCCGGCGTGTGGCGCGGCCATGCCGAACAGGGCCTGGGCGAGCATGGTCTTGCCCGAGCCGAGCAGGCCGGTGACGACAACGATCTCATTGTCGTGCAGATCGAGCGAGAAGGGTGCCGTGTCGGGCCGGAGCTGGACGTCGCGCAGCGCGACCACCGGTGCGCCGGCCTCGGGCACGGTGAAGTCGACCTCGGTCATTCGGTGGCCGAGCATGGCGTTGACCGCGCCCTCGTAATCGATGCCGGGCCCCTCGAACACGCCTGAAATCTCGCCGTCGCGCATCGAGACCACGCGGTCGGCGATGCGGCGGATGTCGGACATGCGGTGCGAGATGTAGAGCACCGCGACGCCCTGCGACTGCAGCTTCTCGATCAGCCGGAACAGCCGCTCGGCCTCGGCCGCCGACAGCGACGAGGTGGGCTCGTCAAGGATCAGCAGCTTGGGCTCGTGCGCCATGGCGCGGGCGATCGCGATGAGCTGGCGGTCGGCGACCCCGAGCTGGGCGACCGGCGTGCGCACGTCGATCGCAAGGTCCATGCCCGCGGCGATGGCGCGCGCATCCTCCAGCATGCGCCGCCGGCGCAGCATGAAGCCGTAATTGGCCTCGGCCAGACGGTCGATCAGCAGGTTCGAGGCGACGTCGAGATCGGGAATGACGCCGTCATTGATGTTCTGGTGGACGGTGACGACACCGGCGCGAATCGCCCGGGATGGCGTCGCGGGAGCGAAGGGCTCGCCCATCAGCGTGATGGTGCCGGCGTCGCGGGCATGCACGCCGCTGAGAATCTTGACGAGCGTCGACTTGCCCGCGCCGTTGGCGCCCATCAGCGCGGTGACGGTGCCGGCGGGCAGATCGAGGCTGAGCTTGCGGAGAACGCGGTTTTCACCGAACGCCTTGTCGATGCCAGAAATGCGGCATGCCAGATCGGTCATGGAACTCCTCCCGAACCGAAGCAAACCAACTCACATGACAAAAGTCAACGCATATTGACAACTGATTGAAATGGCTCCTACGGTCGATGGCACGGCTGGCACGAGGGAGGAGCGGCTTGAGCGACACATATGAAGCGCTGACGCCGGAAACGCTGGGCCAGAGGCTGGGCGGCATCGACGCGCTGACGCGCCGGATCGGGCCCGACGCGACGGCCTGGACGGTGCGCGAGGTGGGCGACGGCAACCTCAATCTGGTCTTCATCGTCAAGGGTACGGCGGGCACTGCCATCGTCAAGCAGGCGCTGCCCTATGTGCGGCTGGTCGGCGAGAGCTGGCCCCTGCCGCTCAACCGCGCCTTCTTCGAATATCACGCGCTGACGCGGCAGGCCGCGCGCGATCCGGGCCGGGTACCGGAAATCTATCATTACGACGAGGCGCAGGCGCTGATCGTCATGGAGTATCTGAACCCGCACATCATCCTGCGCCAGCAGATGATGGCGGGGCGGCGCGTGGAGGGGCTTGGCCGCACGCTCGGCGAGTTCTGCGCGCGCACCGCGTTTCGCGGGTCCGACCTTTGCATGCAGACGCGGCAGAAGAAGGCGGACGTGGCGCTGTTCTCGGACAATGTCGATCTGTGCGACATCACCGAGAACCTGGTCTTCACCGATCCCTATTTCGACGCGGAGATGAACCGGCACACGAGCCCGCAGCTAGACGGCGTGGTCGCCGAACTGCGCCAGGACCAGCAGCTCAAGATCGTCGCGCAGCACTTCAAGCGCGCCTTCACCGCCAAGGCCGAGACCATGTGCCATGGCGATCTGCATACCGGCTCGATCATGGTCACCGACCATGAGGCTAAGATCATCGATCCCGAGTTCGCCTTCTACGGACCGATGGGGTTCGATGTCGGCATGCTGCTGGGCAACTATCTGATGGCGTTTCTGGCGATGCCCGGCCATATCGGCGACGAGGCCGAGCGCGCCGCCTATCAGGACTGGCTGCTGGAAGTGATCGGCGAGACGTGGACCGTGTTCGCCGCCGAGTTCGAGAATCTGTGGCACAGCGAGCGTACCGGCATCCTCTATCCGAAAACGCTTTACGAGGATCAGGGCCATGATCCCGCGTCAGATGCCGCGCTGCGCGAGGTTATCGGCGAGATCTTCACCGATGCGCTGGCGATCGCCGGCATCGAGATGCATCGGCGCATTCTGGGGCTGGCGCACATCGCCGAGTTCGACACGATCGAGGATGCGGAGAAGCGCGCGCCGCTCGAGGAAAAGGCGCTCCGGCTGGGCCGCACGCTGGTGCTTGGCCGTGCCGGGTTCGCCGGCATCGACCAGGTGATCGCCGCGGCGCGCCGCGCGGACAGGGGAGCTTCGGCATGAAGGTTGGCGACACGCACTACCGCTCGATCTGGCGGAACGACGATGACGGCAAGGTGATGATCATCGATCAGCGCTGGCTGCCGCACGAGTTCCGGATCGTCAGTCTCGACGGGCTCGACGATTTCGCCACGGCCATCCGCGACATGTGGGTGCGCGGCGCCCCCCTGATCGGCGCGACGGCCGCGTACGGTGTCGCCGTCGAGATGGCGCGCGATGCCTCGGACGCCGCGCTCGACGATGCCTGGGAGGTGCTGCACGCGACGCGGCCGACGGCGATCAATCTGCGCTGGGCGCTCGACGACATGCGTTCGATGCTGCGCAACACGCCGGTCGAGCGGCGCGCCGACGAGGCAATGCGCAGGGCGGCCGAAATCTGCGACATGGATGTCGAGACCAACCGGCAGATCGGCCTCCACGGGCTCGAAATCCTGCGCGAGATCGCGCGGAAGAAAGGGCCGGGCGAGCCGGTCAACGTTCTGACCCATTGCAATGCGGGCTGGATCGCGACCGTCGACTGGGGCACGGCGACCTCGCCGATATACCAGGCGGTCGAGGACGGCATGAACGTCCATGTCTGGGTCGACGAGACCCGGCCGCGCAACCAGGGCGCCCAGCTCACCTCGTGGGAGCTCAACAGCCACGGCATCGACCATCATCTGGTGGTCGACAATGCGGGCGGCCATCTGATGCAGCATGGCGATGTCGACGTGGTGATCGTCGGCACCGACCGGACGACCGCGTCGGGCGATGTGTGCAACAAGATCGGCACCTATCTTAAGGCGCTCGCCGCGCGCGACAACGACATTCCGTTCTACGTCGCGCTGCCCTCGAGCACGATCGACTGGACCGTCCATGACGGGCTCGCCGAAATCCCGATCGAGGAGCGCAACCAGGACGAGGTGACGCGCGTTTTCGGCAAGCTCGACGACGGCTCGACGGCCCATGTGCAGATTTCGCCCGATGGCACGCCCGGCGCCAATCCGGCCTTCGACGTCACCCCGGCGCGGCTGGTGACCGGGCTGATCACCGAGCGCGGCGTCGCCGAGGCGAGCGAAGAGGGGCTGCTGAAGCTGTTTCCCGAAAAGAAGCGCTGACCTGCCGTCAGGCCGCCGTTTCGGCGCGCTCGGCCAGCGACAGCAGATGTTCGGCGGTGGTCCTGCTGGTGACCAGATGGGTGGCGTAACCGCCGCGCAGGGCGGCGAGCATCGCGACCGTCTTTTCGTGACCGACCGATACCAGCAGCCCCATGTGCTTGCCGCGCAGGGCGGTGGGCTCGACGCCGATCATCCGCTCGTCCAGCGGGCCGCGCACCGGCTCGCCATCGGCGTCGATGAAGCGGCCGCACAGCACGCCGGCGGCCCCGTGGGCGACATACCAGTCCAGATCGGCATGGCTGGCGATGCCCGATGTGACGATGTGGCTGTCGTGGTCGCATGAGCCGACCGCGAACAGGGTCTTGTTGCAGCGGTCGATCGCCTCGAGCTGGGCGGCGATGATCGCCTCCTTGCGCAGCGTGGCGGCGATTTCCGGCGTCGACAGAAGGGCCGGCACATGCAGGTTGACGCATTTGGCGCCGAGCTTGCGGGCGACGTTGGACGAGCAGACCTCGGCGGAAAAGCCGTAAGGGGTGGCCATCGAGCCGACGAGCTGGATCACCTCCAGATCGGGGATGGTGACCGGTTCGATCTGGTCGGCCGTGTCGTAGATCGTCTTGCCCCAGGCGACGCCAAGCCGGTCGCCGGGGGCGAGCAGGGACGGCAGCCAGTTCGCCGCGCCCCGCACGGCCCGCTCGAACTGTTCCAGCTCGCCGCCGGCGCCGTCCGGCAGCACATAGGCCGCGCGCAGGTCGAACATGCCGCACAGTTCGTGCGCGATCCGGTGATTGGTGAAGGGTTCTGCGGCCAGCGTGATGTTGATGTAGCCGCGCTCGCGCGCTTCCTGAAGGTAGTTGACGACGGTGGCGCGGGAGACCTTGAGGCGGGCGGCGATCTCGTTCTGGTTCAGCCCGTCATGGTAGTAGAGCCAGGCGGCCTCCACCACGATGTCCTCGCCGCTGATCTGACCGGCCGAGCGCCGAACCGAAGCCGATGGCATATCCGCCCCACTTCCACTTTTAGCTATTTGACATCATCCTCTGACATTTGTCAAAGAAAGCGTGGTGCGGCCGCCTCGGGAGACGATCATGCGCGACAATCGCTGGGACGACAAGAAGGCCGAGGCCTATGCCGCGGCCGAGGGCGACAGCGAGCCCGACCGGGCGCTCGGTCACCGGGTCTACACCTCGCGGCTGATCGGCTCGGACCCCGATCTGGTCATGCATGGCGGCGGCAACACGTCGGTCAAGGTCATGCGGCCGGATCTTCACGGCGAGGAGCGGCGCGTTCTGCACATCAAGGGCAGCGGCTGGGATCTCGACACGATCGAGGGGCCGGGCCTTCCGGGTGTCTGGCTCGACCCGTTGCTGAAGCTGCGGTCGCTGGACACGCTGTCCGACGAGGCGATGGTCGACGCGCAGCGGGCGGCGCTTCTGCAATCGTCCTCGCCCAACCCGTCGGTCGAGACGCTGCTGCATGCCTTCCTGCCGCACACATTCGTCGACCACACCCACGCGACGGCGTTCCTGGCGCTCGCCAACCTCCCCGACGCAGAGGCGGCGATCGCCGACATCTTCGGCGACCGGGTGGCGGCCGTGCCCTACATCATGCCGGGCTTCGCGCTGGCCAAGAAGGCGGCCGAAATCTTCGAGGCCGATCCGACCGTCGAAGGTCTGGTGCTGCTCAACCATGGCCATTTCACCTTCGGCGAGACGGCGAAGCAGAGCTATGACCGGGTCATCGACCATACCAACCGGGTCGAGGCGTGGCTGGCCGAGCGGGCCGACGGTCGCACCTTCGGCACGAGCGTACACACCGTGCGCGTGCCGGAAGATGCCGAGCGCGCGGCGCAGGTCCTGCCGGTGCTGCGCGGGGTGCTCGGCGCGATCCGCAGCGACCATCACGGCGCGGCGATGCCGATGCCCGTCTTCGACGTGCGCGGCGGCCCCGCGGTCTTCGAGTTTGTCGAGCGCGACGATCTTGAGAGCCTGTCGCGGCGCGGGGTCGGTTCGCCCGACCATGTGATCCGCACCAAGGGCTTTCCGTTGCATCTGACGCGCGCCGACGTCGATGGCGGGGAAGCGGCGATCCGCGCCGCGGCCGAGCGCTGGGCGGCCGAATACCGGGCCTATTTCGAGGCCAACAATGAACGCGTCGGCGGCATCAAGACGATGCTGGAACCGGTGCCGGGGCTTGCCTGGATCGAGGGCGTCGGGCTCGTCGGCATCGGCAAGGACAGCGGCGCGGCGGCGGCTGCGGCCGATATCGGCGAGCAGACCATCGAAGTGTTGACGCTCGGCGAAGCGGCTGGCGGGTTCCGGCCGATCGGCGAGGCGGACCTGTTTGACATGGAGCACTGGTCGCTCGAACAGGCCAAGCTGGCGAAATCCAAGCCGAAGGAGTTTGCAGGCCGCGTCGTGCTCGTCACGGGCGGGGCAGGCGCCATCGGCCTTGCCACGGCGAAGGCGTTCGCCGCGCTCGGCGCCAGCGTCGCCATCGCCGATCTGTCCGCCGACGCGCTCGCAGCGGCAAAGGAGACGCTCGGCGACAAGGCGCTCGCCATCGAGGCCGACCTGACCGCGCCGGACGCCGCGCAAACGGTCATGGACGCCGTCTGCGGCCGGTTCGGCGGGATCGACATCGTCGTCTCCAATGCCGGGACGGCGATGCAGGGGATGCTGCTCGACCTGCCCGACGCGACGGTCCGCAAGAGCTTCGAACTCAACTTCTTTTCGCACCTTGCACTGGCGCGCGCCGCCGCCGGCGTGATGCGGGCGCAAGGCCGGGGCGGGCAGTTCCTGTTCAACGTTTCCAAGCAGGCGGTCAATCCGGGCAGGGGGTTCGGCGCCTACGGCCTGCCCAAGGCGGCGACCTTCTTCCTGGTGCGGCAACTGGCGCTGGAACTTGGCGGGGAGGGCATCCGCGTCAACGGCGTCAACGCCGACCGTATCCGCTCGGGCCTTCTGACCGACGATTTCATCGCCAGCCGCGCCGACGCGCGCGGGGTGAGCCCGGCCGACTACATGGCCGGCAATCTGCTGAAGGCGGAAGTGGAGGCGGGCCATGTGGCGGATGCGTTCGTCGCGCTCGCACGGGCCGAACGAACCACCGCCCATGTGATGACGGTCGACGGCGGCAACATCGAAGCGGCGCTGCGCTGAGCGCATCCGGTCTCGACCGGCCGTGGTGCTGACCGGTGCCTGACTTGGCCGCGATGGCGCCGATGCGCTAGCCTTCGGCCATGAGCCTGTTTCGTGACCGCACCCATGCCGGCGAAAAGCTGGCCGATGCGCTGCCGCCTGTCGAAGACCCGGTCGTCATCGCGCTGCCGCGCGGCGGCGTGCCGGTGGCCGCGCCGATCGCCGACCGGCTGGGCGCGCCGCTCGATGTGCTGCTGATCCGCAAGGTCGGCGCGCCGCACCAGCCCGAACTGGCGGTCGCCGCGGTTTCGGACGGTGACGGCATGCAGCTTGCCGTCAACGAGGAAATCGCCGGGGCGCTGGGCCTGACCGAGGCCGATCTGCGCGAACTCGCCAAGCCGCAACTGGCCGAGATCGAGCGGCGGCGCGCGCTCTATTTTGCCGATCATCCGCCGATGCCGCTTGCGGGTCGAACCGTGATCCTCGTCGATGACGGCGTGGCAACCGGCGCGACGGCGCGGGCGGGACTGCAACTTGTGCGCCGGCAGCATCCCGCACGGCTCATCCTGGCGTTGCCCGTCGCGCCGCCGGCGACGCTCGAAGCGCTCGGAAAACTGGCCGACGAGACGGTCTGCCTTGCCAGCCCGGAGCGGTTCCACGCCGTCGGCGCCTTCTATGACGATTTCGACCAGATCGACGATGCCGAGGTGGTGCGTATCCTCGCCAGTGCCGGGACACCGGCTCGAACCGGAGATGATCAGGATCAATGAACCGTCATCGCCCGGCGCTATCATCGGGCCGGATCCTTTCACGGAGGCTGGCCATGACCATCACGAAGGGCTTTGCGACTTTCCTGTTCCTGACGCTGTTTCTGGCCGCGCCGGTGCGCGCCGAGACGGTTACCGTCGGCGGCGACGTGTTCGCGGCGGGCGCCGATGCGGTCGTCGGTGAAGCGGCAGGCCGTGACGCGTTCGCCAGCGGGTTTTCGGCGGCGCTGAACGGCGATGTAACGGGCGACGGCCACGCGGCGGGCTTCGACGTCGATGTCGACGGGACGATCGGCGCCGATCTCTACGCCGTCGGCGGCTTCGTGTCGGTTTCCGCGCCGGTCGGCGAGGACGTCACCGCGTCCGGCTTTTCGGTGCGGCTGCGCCCCGGCGCCGATGTCGGCGGCAATGCGCGGCTGACCGCCGGCCGGATCGAGGTCGACGCGCCGGTCGCCGGAAGTCTGATGGCGGCGGGCGGCCGCATCCGGCTGAACGCGCCGGTCTCCGGCGATGTCCGGCTGACCGGCGGCGATATCGGCTTCGGCGGCGGCGCCCGGATCGACGGCGAACTGGTCTATGCCGCGCCCGAGGAGATCGACATCCCCCAGGGCGTCATCGCGGCCGAACGGGTGCGCTTCATCCAGCTTGCTTCCGACGAGGGACTGCGCGAGATGCGCGAGGCGTTCCAGGAGCCGGGCGAGCTGTTCTGGCCGTCCTTCTTTGCGATGCTGTGGGGCTTCATCGTCTCGCTTGCGTTCCTGACCGCGCTCGGCGCCATCCTGATCGCTTTTGCGCCGCGTCTGGTCGCCGAAGGCTACGGCAAGGCGCACGACCGGCCGGGTCCGTCGATCCTGTTGGGCTTTCTGGCGCTGGCGACGCTGTTCGGCCTTGTGCCGGTCAGCGCCATGACGATCATCGGTATTCCGCTGATCCCGGTCGTGATCCTGTTCATCGTCGCAAGCTGGATGCTGGCCTACCTGCTCGGCACCTACAGCGTGGCGTTGCGGCTCGGCTCCGCGTTCGGCTTCGACGCGGCCGACAACACGCGCAAGCTGCTCGCGCTGTTCGTCGGGCTGGTCGTCATGGCGATGCTGAACTTCATCCCGCTTCTGGGCTGGCTGATCAACTTCGTCGTCGTGCTGCTCGGCCTCGGGGCCATCGCGCTGATGATCGTCGACCGTTTCGGCGGACGCGGCAGCGCAGTGCCTGCGGCCTCACCTGCCGACACGGGCCCGTCGCCCACGGACGGCAGCACCGACGATGGCGGAGCAACGGCCGCCGACGAGACCGGTGACAAGGCTTCGTCATGAAACCGGCGGTGTCGATGCTCCGGCTGGCCGCGCTTGCGCTGATCGCCCTGCATCTGCTCGGGGCCGGCATCGCGGCCGCCGCCTCGCTGACGGTGACGATCGACCTCTCGGACCAGCAAATGACCGTGCGGTCGGGCGATGCCGTGCTGCATCGCTGGCCTGTGTCGACGGCGCGGTCCGGCTACCGAACGCCGGTCGGAACCTACCGGCCGATCCGGCTCGAGCGCATGTGGTATTCGCGCAAGTACGACATGGCGCCGATGCCGCATTCGATCTTCTTTCACGGCGGCTATGCGATCCACGGGACGACCGAGACCGGCGCGCTCGGCCGGCCGGCCTCGCATGGCTGCGTGCGGCTGCACCCCGATCATGCCCGCACGCTCTTCGACATGGTCGTCGCGCACGGCAGCGCGGCGACGTCGATCGTCGTCCGCCGGTAGGCGCTATTCGCTGAGAACGGCGGTGAAGCCTTCGAAGACCGGATGGCCGGCATACATGGCGCGGTTGTCGCCGGCGTTCCTGTGAGCGGCGCGGAAATGCTCCGAGCGGGTCCAGTCGGCAAAATGGGCCTCGCTGTGCCAGATCGTGTGCGACGCGTAGAGGGTCGTGCGGCTCTCCTCGTCAAAGGCGCCCTTGAGCAGGTGGAAGCTCTCGAAGCCGGGCACGTCGGCAAGCCGCGACTGCCGGTTGCGCCAGACCTCCTCGAACGCCTCCTCCTGACCCTCGTTGATCCTGAACCGGTTCATGGCGACGAACATGGGCTGCTCCGTGCTGGCGTGGTGACGAGGCACCTATAGCGGGCGCCGACGGCAGCAAGAAGGCCCTGGCTCTCGCAAGCGGCCGGTCAAATGAAATGGCTCTCCATGGCGGCCGAGCGGGCGATCACGTCGACGCCCATCTGGTCGAACAGGGACACATAGTCGAGCAGCACCCAGTTCTCGATGATCTTGGCGTCGGCGATCCGGTAGAAGTCCATCACGTTGAGCGTCATCGCCCGGTTAGTGGCCGGCACGCCCAGATAGTCGCCCCGGTGTGTCATCGTCATCGATGGCCAGCCGGAAAAGGCGGCGAAATCTCCATCGCCGATGCGGCAGAAATGGTTGCCGCCCCTGCGATCGGGAAAGGCGCGCAGGAAGGCGGCGCGGTGATGGCTGACAAAGCCGTCCCAGCCGAAGGTCGAGCCGATGCCGCCGGGGCCGTACCACATCATGTCCTCGTGCCAGTGACCGTGCGTGCCGGTCTGGGATTCCGAGTGGAAGGTCTCGGGATCGAACTCCTGCAGGTCGCCGATCATCGCCTCGACGATGTCGAGGGACGCCTCGCCGCGCGCCGGATCGTTCGGCAGGATGCCGTCATGGCTGGCCGGTCCGGGAAACAGCATTTCCGTGCCGAGCATGCGGGGCAGGGGATAGCGCCCGGCCTGGCGCATCAGGTCGAGAAGGTCGATGATGATCTTCGCCTCGACGATCATCCCGTTCTCGATCCGGTAGAATTCGCCGGCCCGCACGAAGGCCAGCCGTCCGGCCGGCCGGACGCCGAACAGGTCGCGGTCGAAAACGCCCACATAATGGGTGACCGCGCAGACCCAGTCGCCGCCGGCCTCGCGCCGGTTGCGGGCGCCGAAGAAGATCTCGTCGCGCCGGTGAACCCGCCACAGCGCCCGGCGCAGCGGCCGGATCAGCCCATCGAGCACCGCCTCGCGGCCCTCGAGCCGGCCGACCGGCGCGGCGATGTCCCAGACCGTGTCGTCGGCGATCGCGGTGCGCGCGAATGGCTCGAGTTCGAGATCCGGTACGCGGATCAAGGCGTTCAGGAAGGTGCGTGTGTCGGTACGCCAGTCGCTCATTGCTGGTTGCGTTCCTCTGGCCGAAGCAGTCCTTGCACTCGTGTGCAAAAATCGCTTGCCAAACTCGTGGCGCGGAGTCTACGCTTTTTGCAATCGTGTGCAAGCGCGCGGCCAACACGTACGGGGAGGTACGCATGGCTGAGATCCAGCTTCGCAATGTGTCCAAGCGCTGGGGCAGTTTCGTCGGCGTCGACGACTTCAACCTGACGATCGCCGATCAGGAGTTCCTCGTGCTGCTCGGCCCCTCGGGCTGCGGCAAGACGACGACGATGCGCATGATCGCCGGCCTCGAGGATGTCACCGAGGGCACGATCTCGATCGACGGCAGGGTCGTCAACGATCTCGATCCCAAGGACCGCGACATCGCGATGGTGTTCCAGAGCTACGGGCTCTATCCGAACATGAACGTCTACGAGAACATCCGCTTTCCGCTGAAGGTGCGAAAAGTCGATCAGGCAAGCCATGACGAGCGCGTCAAGCGCGCCGCGGCGATGGTCGAGCTCGAACCGTTCATGCACCGCAAGCCGGCCGAACTGTCCGGCGGCCAGCGCCAGCGCGTGGCGCTCGCCCGGGCCATCGTGCGCGAGCCGAACGTGTTCCTGATGGACGAGCCGCTGTCGAACCTCGACGCCAAGCTGCGCGTGTCGACGAGGGCGCAGATCAAGAACCTCAGCCACGAACTGAAGGTGACGACGATCTACGTCACGCACGACCAGATCGAGGCGATGACGCTCGCCGATCGCGTCGTCGTGATGAAGCAGGGTGTCGTGCAGCAGGTGGGAACGCCGACCGAGATCTACGACCGGCCGGCCAACACCTTCGTTGCCGGTTTCATCGGCTCGCCCGCTATGAACCTGATGGAAGGCGTGCTCGAGGGCGGCACCTTCACCGGCCAGAACGTCTCCATCGCCGGGCTCGCGGGTCCCGATGGACCGGCGACGCTCGGCTTTCGCGCCGAGGACGCGCGCGTCGGCGAGGGACAGGGCGAGATCACGGCGCCGATCTACACGATCGAGCTGCTCGGCGACGCGACGATGATCGCCGTGCGCGCGGGCGGGTCGATGGTCTCGGTGAAGGCCGGCAAGGAGTATCGCGCCGAAATCGACGATACGGTCAGCATCTCGGTGCCGCCCGAGATCTGCCATTTGTTCGACGCCAGGACCGGTGAGCGCATCGACGCTCAATGATCCGCCATTTGGTTCGACGGGCGCGATGAACGCGTCCGCCACAGAAAGGGAGAAGACCATGAAGTTGAAGACCTTGTTGATGGCCGGCGCGGTCTCGCTGCTGGCAACGGCCGGCGCGCAGGCCGATTGCGCGTTCGAGAACGATGTTCCGATCAAGTCGCTGTCGGCCGGTTTCGAGGCCTGGAAGGCCGTTACCGACGCCATGGCCGAATGCGGCAATGTGGAAGCGGAGCTGGACCAGGAGTTCCGCACCAAGCAACCGGCAGCCTTCGCCGCCAATCCCTCGCTCTATCACATCGGCGGGGTCTCCAACGGGACGGTCACGCCGCTGCTCAACGAGGGCACGATCCGCCCGCTCGACGATCTCGTCGCCGAGTACGGCCAGGATCTGGCGCCCAACCAGCTCATCAAGGTCGATGGCCAGACGATGGCGATCGCGATGATGGTGAACACGCAGCACCTGATGTACCGCCAGGATATCTTCGATGAACTCGGCATCGAGGTGCCGACGACCTGGGACGAGGTGCTCGACGCGGCCGCCAGGATCGAGGAAGCGGATGTGGTCGACTATCCGCTGGGCGCGACGATGATGTCGGGCTGGAACCTGGCGCAGGACTTCAACAACATGTTCCTGGGCTTTGGCGGCCAGTTCACGGACGCCGATTCGATGCCGACGGTGAACACCGAGGCCGGCATGAAGGCGCTCGACATGATGAAGCGCATGACCGAGTACATGGACCCCGAATACCTGGTCTCGGATTCCACCTACGTCCAGCAGCAGTTCCAGCAGGGCAAGATCGCCATGGCCAATCTGTGGGCCAGCCGTGGCGCGGCGATGGATGACGAGGCCGAAAGCCAGGTGGTCGGCAAGGTCAATGCGGCCGCCGCGCCGCTCGCCATGGAAGGTGGAGCCCCGGCGACGACGCTGTGGTGGGATGGCATCGTCATCGCCAGGAACATTCCCGACGAAGAAGCCGAGGCGGCCTTCCGCGTCGCGATGGAAGGGCTGGACACCGAAATGGTCCAGGCCAACAGCGACGATGCGATCTGGCTGATCTCCGGCTATGAGCCGAACCGGCTGGCACAGGGCGCGATCGCCACGGCCAGCGCCGATCCGGCTCCGCAGTCCTACCCCTCGACCAGCCAGATGGGCCTGATGCACACCGCGCTGGGCAACGAACTGCCCGCCTTCTTCACGGGTGAGCGGGACGCCGAGGCAACGCTTGCCGCGGTCGAGGAAGCCTACATCACGGCCGCCAAGGAAGCCGGCCTGATCGAATAAGGACCGGGGCGGCGCTCCGCGGACGGCTTGTCCGTTCGCGGAGCTGCCCGGTCCCTTCCATCGGGGGAGGTGGCGATGAAGTTCAGGACACTTGCGTGGTTCGTCGGGCCTTCGGTGGTGATGATGCTGCTGTTCATCGCCTTCCCGCTCGCCAGCGTCTTCCTTCAGAGCTTCCAGATCACGCAGCCGGTCGTCGAGACGGTCGAGGTCGAGACGTGCACGCCCGGCTTTCTGGGGCAGACCTGCGTGACCGAAACCAAGACCACCCCCGTCCTCGACGATAACGGCAATCCGCTCACGACGACCGAGTGGGTGGGCCTTCTGAGTTATGCGCGCGTGCTGCAGCTCGAGCAGGTCGGCTCGGCCATCGCCAGCGGAGCCTGGAACTCGATTCTGGCCATCGACTTCTGGAAGGCGCTGCGTTTCACGCTGACCTTCACGCTCGTCACGCTGCCGCTCGTCATCGGCCTTGGTCTCGCGATCGCGCTTGCGGTCAACAACGCGGCCCGGTCGATCCGCGGCCAGATCATCTTCGTGTCGCTGTTGCCGTTCATCATCACGCCGGTGATCGGCGCGCTTTCGATCCGCTGGCTGTTTTATGGCGACGGCATCATCACCGCCCTGATGGAGGACATGTTCGCCACCGACATCTCGGTTGCGGCGAATGGCTGGGCGATCGAACTGCTCATGATGTTCTATCGCGTCTGGCACGTGGCGCCGTTCGCCTTCGTGATCTTCTACGCGGGCTTGCAGACCGTGAACCAGGACACGCTGGAGAGCGCGATCATCGACGGGGCGAGCCGGTTCGAGCGGCTGCGCTACGTCGTCGTGCCGCATCTGATGCCGCTGATCATCTTCGTGGCGCTGATCCATCTGATGGATGCCTACCGCGCCTTCGAGGAAGTGGTCGGCTTTTCCTCGCAGGCCCATCGCATCACGCTGCAGTGGCTGACCTATGACCTGCTGACGCCGGACGATGCGGGCAATCGCGCCATCAGCCGCGCCTCGGCCAGCGCCATGCTGACCATGATCGGGATCGTCATCCTGCTGATCCCGCTACTGCGGCGTACCTGGCGCGACCACAAGGGGAGTGCGCACTGATGGCGACATCAAAGGCCCTTCAGCAGCCGCTCTCGCTGCGGTTCGCCTCCGCTTCCTTCCTGACCCTGTGGTGCGTGATCGCCGCCTTTCCGATCGTCTGGATCGCGGTGATGAGCTTCAAGTCGCCGGTGGACGCGTTTTCGGCCAATCCGCTGGCCGTGGTGTTCGGTCCGACGACGCGCGCGGACGGCAACGGGCTCTCGATCCTCGATATTGTCACGGGGCTGATCGTTCTTGTTGTCGCCGGTCGCCTTGCCTTTTCGCGGCTGCCGAAATGGGTCGAGCGCCTGACGCCGAAGGGATTGGCCGTGATCGGCTGGCTGGTCGGCGCGGCCGCCTATGCGGTCGCGTTCCTGGTCGTCTTTTTCGGTATCCTGCCGATCGTGCTTGGTGCGCTCAATCCGATCGCCGGCCCGCTCGGCGTCCCGGTGCTCGGCCTGACGGCGGAGCACTATTATGCCGTGTGGATCGAGAACGGGTTCTGGCGCAACTTCCAGAACTCGCTGATCGTCACCGCCGGCGTGGTGACGATTTCGCTGACCGTCGGCACACTGGCCGGCTACGGCCTTGCGCGGTCGGGCTCGAGCCTTGCCTTCTGGATCCTGATCGTCGCGCTGATCTTTCGGGCCCTGCCGCATTCGGTGCTGGTGGCGGGTTATCTGCCGGTGTTCATCAATTCGGCCGAGATTCTGCGGCCGATCCTGGGCGAGAACGCGCCGACGCTCTACGGCCAGCCGCTGGCCGTCATCGCGGTGCTCGTGGCGATCAACCAACCATTCACGATCTGGATGCTGCGCTCGTTCTTCCAGAACATCCCGAACGAACTTGACGAGGCGGCCCGGGTCGATGGCTGCACCCATTTCCAGGCCTTCCGCTGGGTGATCATGCCGGTCATGTGGCCCGGCGTGATCACGACCGGTCTGTTCTCGTTCCTTCTGGCCTACAATGATCTTCTGGTGACATCGCTGCTGCTGGACGCGCAGAACCAGACGATGGTTCCGGCTATCGCTGGCTATTTCAACCGCGAGACGACGACGACCGACCAGGTCGAGGCCATCGCCGCCGCCGTCTCGATCACCGCGCCGCTGTTCCTTCTGGTGATGATCTTCCAGCGCCAGATCGTCAGCGGCCTGACCGCAGGAGCCGTCAAGGGATGAAAGGGTCCCGACCCGAACAAGCCGCGCTCAGCCGCGATACGGACATGTCCAAGACCGGCGAGACCCGCCGCGTCATCGAGGCGATGGTCGACGGTCTCAACGATCACCGCATCGCCGACATGGACGAGTTCTTCGCCGCGAGCTTTCGCTGGATGGGCAACTACGGTTGCGGCACCAAGACCGGTCTGCGGCAGTTCCAGGACAATTGGCAACGCCCGTTCCAGGCGGCGTTTTCGGACAAGGTCTGCGTCGATGAGGCGCGGCTGTTCATGGGCGAATGGGCGGCCGCCTTCGGCCGGCAGGAGGCGACGCATTCGGGCCGCTTCATGGGCGTCGCACCGACGGGCAGGCGCGTGGAGATCCGCTACATGGACTTCTGGAAGGTCGTCGACGGAAAGATCGTCGACAACTGGGTGATGGTCGATTTTCCGCACGTTCTGGCGCAACTGGGCGTCGATGTCTTCGGCGGCGAGGGCTGGGAGGCGTTCGACCGCGGCGAGAAGATCCCGCCGCAGCCCGACCATGGAGCTGTGGCATGAAGGCCGATACCGACCGCCACGGCGCCCACAAGGCAGCCTTGGCGCCGCTCAGGGCAGCGCTCTACGATTTCACGCCGGAAGCGGCGCAGTCGGCGCTCGGCGCGCTGTTCGCGCCCGATGCGCCCGTGCGGCTGGCCCATCCGCTTGGCGAGATGGAAGGACCTGAAGCCCTTTACGTGACGGCCTACGCCCCGCTTGCCACGGCCTGGCCGGACCTTGAGCGGCGCGACTATATCGTCATGGCCGGTGCCACCGAACAGGGCGCGGACTGGGTCGGCTGCGGCGGCTACTATACGGGCACCTTCGTTGCGCCATGGCTCGACATCCCGCCGACCGGCCATCAGGTCGCCATGCGCTTTCACGAGTTCTTCCGCTTCGAAGATGGCCGCGTCACCGAGATGCAGGCGCTGTGGGACATTCCCGAGGTGATGATGCAGGCCCGTGCCTGGCCGATGGCGCCCTCGCTCGGCCGCGAATGGCACGTGCCGGGGCCGGCGACACAGGACGGGCTGGTGCCGGGCCCGCACGATGCCATCACAAGCGCGGCCTCATGCCGGCATGTGATCGACATGCTCGAGGCGATGAAGCGCCATCCGTCCGAGGGCGGGCCCGAGGTGATGGAGATGGAACGCTTCTGGCACCCGAAGATGAGCTGGTACGGCCCGTCCGGGATCGGCACCGGGCGCGGCATCGCCGGCTTTCGCAACTGGCACCAGATCCCGTTCCTGCGCGGCATGCCCGACCGGGGGCGGTATGTCGACGAGATCGTCTATCACTTCTTCGGCGACGGCGACTATGTGGCCGTGACGGGCTGGCCGAACATGATCCAGACCGTCACCGATGACGGCTGGATGGGGATCGCGCCGTCGGGCAGGCGCATCACCATGCGCAGTCTCGATTTCTGGCGCATCGAGAACGGGCTGATCCGCGAGAACTGGGTGCTGGTGGACCTGCTTGACGCCTACCGCCAGCTTGGTGTCGACGTGTTCGCGCGCCTGCGCGAGTTCAACAAGGCCCGATCGATGGCGCCGATACCGTTTCCCGTCGGAGAACCCTGATGGGCCATGAGAAGGTGACATCGAGCGACGTGGCGCGGCTCGCCGGGGTCAGCCGTTCGGCCGTCAGCCGTGTTTTCACGCCGGGCGCGAGCGTGTCGTCCAAGACCGCCGAGAAGGTGCGGGAAGCGGCAGAAAAACTCGGCTACCGGCCGAACGTGCTCGCCCGCTCGCTGATTACCGGCCGCAGCCGCATGATCGGGCTCGTGGTCGCCTATCTGGAGAACTACTTCTACCCGGAGGCGCTCGAGAAGCTGTCGAACGCGCTCCAGGCCGAGGGCTATCACGTCCTCGTCTTCATGGCCTCGCAGACGTCGGACAATATCGACCAGGTGCTCGACGAGATTCTCGACTACCAGGTCGACGGGATCATCATGGCGTCGGTCGCGCTGTCATCGGAACTGACCGCGCGCTGTCAGGCGGCGGGCGTGCCGGTCCTGCTGTTCAACCGCTCGCAGGACGATGCCGCCGTGTCGGCGGTGACCTCGGACAATCTCGAAGGCGGCCGGCAGGTCGCGCGGTTCCTGCACGCGGCCGGCCACCGCCGCTTCGGACACATCGCGGGCTGGGAGGGCGCCTCGACGCAGCGGGACCGCGAGCGCGGGTTCTTCGAAGGCCTGCGCGCGCTCGGCATCAACGGCTACGAGCGGCAGGTCGGCAACTTCCACTACGAGCAGGCGTGCGATGCCGCGCGGCGCATGTTCGACCGCTCCGACCACCCCGATGCGCTGTTCGCCGCCAACGACCACATGGCGTTCGCCGCGATGGATGTGCTGCGCTTCGAACTGGGCCTTTCGGTCCCGGGCGATGTCTCGGTGATCGGCTTCGACGACGTCCCGCCGGCGGCGTGGCCGGCGTACGACCTGACGACGGTGCGCCAACGCGCCAACCTGATGGTCGAGCGCACGGTGGCCACGCTTCTGAAGATGATCGAGCGACCAGGCGAAACGGCCGAGCAGCATATTCTGCCGGCGCCGCTGATCGTGCGCGGCTCTGCGCGCCTGCCCGAGGATTGGGACACATGAAGGGTTTCGACGCGAAGTTCTCCGACTTCCCCGACTACATAATCGGCATCACCAAGGAGATCTGGGAAGACCGGGGCATCCACACGCTGCATCGCTACTATGCCGAGGACATCGTCGTGCGGTCACCGGCGTCGGTGGTCGTCGGCAATCAGGGCGTGATCGCCGCGACCATGGCGACGCTGTCCGAGTTCCCGGACCGGCAGTTGCTGGGCGAGGACGTGATATGGTGCGGCACGCCCGAGACAGGCATGCTGTCCTCGCACCGTATCGTTTCGACGGCAACGCATGCCGGCGACGGCGTCTACGGGCCGGCGACCGGCACGAAACTGACGTACCGGATCCTTGCGGACTGCCACGCCATCGACAACCAGATCAACGATGAATGGCTGATCCGGGACCAGGGCGCCATCGTCCGGCAGATGGGCTGGGACCCCAAGGCCTATGCGGCCGGCCTGATCGAGGCGGAGGGCGGTCCGGACGCATGCGTGCAGCCGCTGACCCCGGCCACCGATCGCCCCGGCCCCTATAAGGGGACCGGAAACGACGACGAGTTCGGTGCGCGCTACGCCGACATGCTGACGCGGATCATGACCGCCGAGATGGCGCTGATCGGCACCGAATATGACCGCGCCTGCCAACTCGAACATCCCGGCGCCGTGACCGCGCACGGACGCGAGGCGGCCGACCGGTTCTGGATGGGCCTGCGCGCCGCGTTTCCCTCGGCGACCTTCAGAATCGAGCACGCCATGGGCAATCAGGACCCGATGATGAGCCCGCGGGCGGCGGTGCGCTGGTCGCTGACCGGCAAGCATGACGGCTGGGGCGCCTTCGGACGGCCGACCGGGGCCGAGGTGCATGTGCTCGGCATCAGCCACGCCGAATACGGCCCGCGCGGGCTCCGGCGCGACTATGTGCTCTACGACGAGACGGCGATCTGGAAGCAGATCGTCATGCAGACGGGCTGATGGCCTCAGCCGGAATCGAGATCGCCGCGTCCGGTGAGGTGCCGGTCGAGGAAATCGGCGACCGGCGGCAGCGAGCGGGCCGGCGCTTCCTCATGCGGAACATGCCCGAGATCGGGGAAGGTGACCAGTTCGGCCCCGGCGATCGCATCGAGATAGTCCTTCGCATTACCGACCGGGATCATCTGGTCCCGTTCTCCCCAGACGAGCAACGTCGGCGCCTCGATGGCCGCCAGAAGCGGCTCGGGCGGGGCCAGCATGACCTGGCCCATCATGTCGATCAGCGCGGCGCGGTTGCCCGGCGCGCGCATCATGTCGTGGTAGCGCCGGAACACATCGTCGCCGAGGGCGCTCTTGTCCGCATAGGCGATCTCGACATTGGAGCGCAGCATGAAGGCGGGCAGCGTGTGGCGCATCAGCCCCATCAGGGCGGGGACGTCCGGCGACCTGCCATATTCGAAGCCGGGGCTTTCGAACCCGTCGGGCGAGACGAGGACGAGGGCGCAAACGCGCGCGGGGCGCTTGGCCGCCGTCATCCAGGCGAGCCGGCCGCCCATCGAGTTTCCGACGAGCGCGGCGGTCTCGAGGCCGAGCGTGTCCATCAGCCCGTCGAGCAGGGCGACCCAGCGGCCCATCGAGTAGTCGCTGGCCGGGTCGGCGCCGGTCAGCCCGTGCGCGGGCAGGTCGAAGCGGATGACGCGATAGCGGTCGTCGAGCGCGTCGGCCCAGCCCTGCCATGTGTGAAGGCTCGAACCGAGCCCGTGCAGCATGATGATCGCCGGCGCGTCGCGCGGTCCGGTGTCGCGCACATGCAGCCGGACGCCGTCGACATCGACATAGGCGCCGTCCGGCGCGAAATAGCGCGCTTCCAGCCGGTCGCGCGGAAGGTCCGGCGTCCACAGCCAGAAACCGAGCGCGGCCAGCGCGACCGCGAGCACGATGAGGATCGTTGTCAGCATGGTGTTCATGTCGTCGGCCCTCACATGCGGGCCGGCCTCCTTGCTGTCAATCGGCGAGCGGCGGCCAGGCGGCGCAAAGGCGCAATGCCAAGCCAGGAGAGTTCACGATGACGACAATCGCCACGACCCATGTCGGCTCGCTGCCGCGTACGCAGACGGTCGTCGACTTCATCTTCGCGCGCGAAAGGGGTGAGGATTACGACACCGCAGCCTTCGATGCGGCGATGACGGAGGCCGTGGACGAGACGGTGCGCCGTCAGGTCGGGGCCGGCGTCGACATCGTCTCGGACGGCGAGACGTCGAAGATCTCCCATGCCACCTACGTCAAGGACCGCTACACCGGCTTTTCCGGCGACAGCCCGCGCAACGCGCCGGCCGACCTCAAGCGGTTTCCGACCTTTCTCGACCGGCTCGCAAGGGAAGGCGGCACGCCGAAGTATGCACGGCCGATGTGCACGGGCGAGGTGCGTTCCAAGGGGCAGGGGGAACTGGAAAAGGACATCGCCAACCTCAAGGCTGCCATGGCCGCGCACGGGGCAGAGCGCGGCTTCATGAACGCGGCCTCGCCCGGCGTGATCTCGCTGTTCCTGCAGAACCAGCACTACCCCTCGCGCGATGCCTATCTGGCGGCGCTGGCCGACGCGATGCGCGCCGAATACGAGACGATCGTCGCCGCCGGGCTCGATCTGCAACTCGACTGTCCCGACCTGGCGCTGTCGCGGCACATGCTGTTCGCCGACCTTTCCGACGCGGAGTTCGTCCGGATCGCCGAAAGCCATGTCGAGGCGCTCAACCATGCGCTCGAGAACGTGCCTCAGGACCGGGTGCGCGTGCACATCTGCTGGGGCAATTACGAGGGCCCGCACGTCTGCGATATCGACATGGCGGCGGTCTTTCCCGTGCTGATGAAGGCTAAGGCCCGATATCTCCTGTTCGAGACCTCCAATCCGCGCCACGCCCATGAATGGACCGTGTTCCGCGACCGCAAGGCCGAGATCCCCGACGACCGGGTGCTGGTGCCGGGCGTCGTCGACACCACCACCAACTTCGTCGAGCATCCCGAACTGGTGGCGCAACGCATCGAGCGCTTCACGGGGATCGTGGGCGCCGACCGTGTCATCGCCGGGTCGGATTGCGGCTTCGGCACGTTCGCCGGGTTCGGCGCGGTCGACCCCGAGATCGCCTATGCCAAGCTCGGCGCGCTCGCCGAGGGTGCGCGGCTCGCCTCGGGCCGTCTCTGACCGCCATGGGCCGGGAAACGCTGTGCCTGCTGCCGGGCATGATGTGCGATGAACGCCTGTTCGCGCCGCAGATGGCCGCGCTTGAAGGTGCCTATGACATCGTCGTCGGTGACATTTCGGGCGCCGACACGATCGGCGCGCTCGCCGACGCGCTGCTCGACCGTCTGCCGGAGCGGTTCAACCTGGCCGGTCTTTCCATGGGCGGGATCGTCGCGCAGGAAATGGTGCGCCGCGCACCCGGCCGCGTGATGCGCCTTGCGCTGCTCGATACGAGCTTCGGCCCCGACAGCGACCGGCGCAAGGCCCTGCGCGATGACCAGATCGCACGGGTCCGGGAGGAGGGGCTGGAGGCCGTCTTCATCGCCGAGATGAAGCCGCATTACCTGGCCGCGGCCAATGCCGGGGATGCGAGGCTGAACGCGCTCTTCCTCGACATGGCGATGGCGCTGGGGACCGATGTGTTCATCCGGCAGACGAGAGCGCTGCGCGACCGGCCGGATCAGACCGAGACGTTGCGCGGCTTTGCCGGTCCCGCGCTGGTCCTGTGCGGCGCGGAGGATCGCATGTGCCCGCCGAAGATCCATGAACAGATGGCGCGGTTGCTGCCGGACGCGGACCTGACGGTGATCGAGGGCGCCGGCCATATCAGCACGCTCGAAGCGCCCGATGAAGTCAATGCGGCGCTTGCCGCCTGGCTTGCGCGTCCCCTTGCCTGAATTGCGGCCTATTCGGCCGCGTCGCGGCTCTCGCCGGCCGCGCGCGCGGCCATGAAGGCGTCGATGGCGGCGATCCGGTCGGCGCCAAGACGCAGGCCGAGCTTGGAACGGCGCCAGACGACATCCTCTGCGGTGAGGGCATATTCATTGTCCATCAGCCAGCAGACTTCGCGTTCGGTGAGCGTCGCCCCAAACGCCTCGCCCAGATCGTCGATGCGGCGCGCATCGCCGAGCATCGTGCGGGCGCAGGTGCCGTAGGCGCGAACCAGCCGCCGCGCCCAGCGATGGTCGAGAAACGGGAAGTCCCGCGCAAGACCCGCGACGAGGTCGTCGAACCCGTCGACGGGAAAGTCCCCGCCGGGCAGGGGCGCGCCGGCGGTCCACGGCCGGCCGGTCTCGGGCAGGCGGTCGCCGAGCTCTTCGAGCGCGCTTTCGGCGAGGCGCCGATAGGTGGTGATCTTGCCGCCGAACACGTTCAGAAGCGGCGCACCGGGCGCGCTGTCGAGCGAGAGCACATAGTCGCGCGTCGCCGCCGTCGCCGACGAGGCGCCGTCATCATAGAGCGGCCGGACGCCCGAATAGGTCCAGACGATGTCGTCGGCCGTGACGGGCCGCTTGAGATAATGCGAGGCAAAGGCGAGCAGGTAGTCGCGCTCGGCGGGTGTGCATTCGGCCTCGCCGGGAGCGCCCTCATGCTCGCGGTCGGTGGTGCCGATCAGCGTGAAATCGGTCTCATAGGGGATCGCAAAGACGATCCGCCCGTCCTCGCCCTGGAAGAAATAGCATTTGTCGTGGTCGAACAGGCGGCGCGTGACGATGTGACTGCCGCGCACCAGCCGCACGCCCTCGGACGTGTTCTGGCGCACCGTGTTGCGGATGATGTCCTCGACCCATGGCCCGCCCGCATTGACGAGCGCGCGCGCGTGCACCGTCTCGGTCTCGCCGGTCGCCTCGTGGCGCATCGTGACGGCCCACAGGTCGCCGGACCTTTCGGCTGTGACGACACGGGTACGCGTCATGATGCGCGCGCCTCGGTTCTCGGCGTCGCGGGCGTTGAGCACGACAAGGCGCGCATCCTCGACCCAGCAGTCGGAATATTCGAACGCCTTCTCGAAGCGGTCCTGCAGCGGGGCGCCGGCGGGATCGGCGCGCAGATCGAGCGTGCGCGTGGCGGGCAGGATCTTCCGGCCGCCCAGATGATCGTAAAGGAACAGGCCAAGCCGGATCAGCCAGGCCGGGCGGCGGCCCTTCATCCAGGGCATTAGGAAGGACAGAAGCCGCGAGGTGGGCGTGGTGCTCTCGAAACGCATGTCCCGGTGGAAGGGCAGAACGAAGCGCATCGGCCAGGAGATGTGCGGCATGGCGCGCAGCAGCGTCTCGCGCTCGATCAGCGCCTCGCGCACCAGCCGGATCTCGAAATACTCAAGATAGCGCAGCCCGCCATGGAACAGCTTGGTCGAGGCCGACGAGGTGGCCGAGGCCAGATCGTTCATCTCGGCCAGCGCCACCGAAAGCCCCCGGCCGGCCGCATCGCGGGCGATGCCGCAACCATTGATGCCGCCGCCGATGACGAACAGGTCGACGGGTTGATGCTGGGTTCGGGTGCTCATGGTTGGGTGTCGCCGTGTGCGCTGGTATGTTCGTTTCTTTTCGATTATTTTCATTTTAGGGCGCAAGTGTGATCGAAGCAATGCGTACCGACGATGATTCAGGAGGCTGGCCGATGGCGTCCGGGCTAAGGCGCAACGACATCATTTCGCTTCTGCGCGGCAGCGGGCAGGCCACGGTCGAGGAACTGGCGCGCCGGTTTGCGGTCACCGAGCAGACGATCCGCCGCGATCTGGCCGAACTGGCCGCCGCCGGCCGCATCGAACGGGTCCATGGCGGGGCGGCGCTGCGCTCGGGCGTGGCCAACATCGTCTATGAGGAGCGGCGCGGGCTGAACGCGGGCGCCAAGGACCGGATCGGCGCGCTGGTCTGCCGGCACGTGCCGGCCAATGCATCGCTGTTCGTCAATATCGGCACGACGACCGAGGCGGTGGCGCGGCATCTGGTCGATCACGGCCCGCTGACGGTCGTCACCAACAACATCAACGTCGCCTCCATCCTGGCGCCGAACGAGGGTTGCGAGATCATCGTCACCGGCGGCGTGCTGCGGCGCGCCGATGGCGGGCTGGTGGGCGATCTGGCGAGCCAGACGATCGGGCAGTTCAAGGTGGACATCGCCATTATCGGCGCCTCGGCGCTCGACGAGGCGGGCGATCTTTACGATTTCGACCTGCGCGAGGTGCATGTCAGCCGGGCGATCATCGCCAATGCGCGCGCGGTGTTCCTCGTGGCCGATGCGTCCAAGTTCGACCGCGCCGCGCCGGTGCGCATCGCCTCGATGGCCGATGTGGACGCGGTCTTTTCCGACCGGGCCCTGCCGCCGGCGCTGGCGCGGTCATGCGCCCGATGGGGCACGGCGGTGCATGTCGCGGACGGGCAGGGCGCCAACGCCTAACCCCTGGCCGTCTCGTGGCCGAGCCGTCGCGCATCGGTGCAGCCGTGGTGGGCGCACTCCATCTCCAGCGTCGAATGGGTCACGCCGAACCGGTCGGCGAGCAACGCCTTGACCTGGGCCTTGACCGCGTCGGCATTGTCCCATTGCCCCTCGGCGATGCGCAGATGCGCGTCGAAGGAATGGCGGTGCTCGCCCATCTGCCACAGATGGACATGATGGACCTCGGCGACGCCGGGGACCGTCTCGACGGCGGACATGACCTGTTCGGGGTCGAGGCCGGGCGGCGTGCCCAGCATCAGGATGCGGATGACGCCGCCGATCTCGGCGAACGACATGTAGAGGATGTAGCCGGCGATCAGCAGCGTGATGGCCGGGTCGATCAGCCGCCAGTCGTACAGGATGATCAGCGTCCCCGCGACGATCACCGCGACCGAGCCGAGCGCATCGGCCAGATTGTGCAGGAAGGCAGCGCGGATGTTCACCGACTGCTTGGAAAGCGCCCAGGTCAGGGCGGCCGTTGCCAGATCGACGACCAGCGCAAGGCCGGCGATGATCACCACGAGCCAGCCATCGACCGGCTGGGGATCGAGGAAACGCAGAACGGCCTCATAGCCAAGGTAAAGGCCGAGCAGGATGAGGGTGGTGTAATTGATCAGCGCGGCGACGACCTCGATTCGGTCATAGCCGAAGGTCATTGTGTCGTCGGCGCCGCGCCGGGCGATGCGCCGTGCGGCAAAGGCGATCACCAGCGACATCGCGTCGGACAGATTGTGCAGCGCGTCGGCGATCAGCGCCAGGCTGCCCGAGATCAGGCCGCCGACGATCTGCGCGGCCGTCAGCAGAAAATTGACGGCGATCGCGAACCCGACCCGGCGGTCGCCGGCGTCGGCGTCGATATGGTGGTGATGATGATGACCGTGGCCCATCGCGGCGCTCCTTTTGCGCCTGAGCTAATCCCTCTAGCTCCTCGAGGTTCAAGGGCGAATTACCGCCGGATCGGTGGCCTGACTCAAAGGCCCGTCGCCAGCCGGTCGAGCAGGGCGTCGAGCATGGCGTCGCAGCGGCGCACCTGTTCGACGGTGACGTATTCGTCCGGCTTGTGGCCCTGCGCCATCGAGCCCGGCCCGCAGATCACCGTCTGGATGCCCAGATCGCGCGAGAACAGGCCGCCCTCGGTGCCATAGGCGAGCTTGATCGTCTCGTTGCCACCGGTCAGCGACGTGACGAACGCGATCACCTCGGCATCGACGGGCGTCGCCAGCCCCGGATAGCTGAACGCGGTTTCGATACTGATTCCGCTTTCCGGCGCAACGTCCCGATATCGCGAGGCAATCATGTCGGCCTCGTCACGGATGTCGGCAAGCATGGCGTCCGGGTCGTCCTCGGCGAGGTTGCGGATCTCGAAGTCGAGCCGGCAGCGGTTCGGCACGATGTTGAGTTGCACGCCGCCTTCGATCATGCCGGCATGAACGGTGGTGTAGGGCACGTCGTAGGCGGCGTCTGAAGCGCCGCGTTCGGCGAGGTCCGCCTGAATGGCGCGCAGATGGGCGATGAGGTCGGCGGCGAGATGGATCGCGTTGACGCCGGTCGGGGCGAGCGCCGAATGGGCCTCGCGGCCGGTGCAGACGGCGGTGAGCGCCGTCTTGCCCTTGTGGCCGGTGCCGACCTTCATTCCGGTCGGCTCGCCGACGATGCAGAAGCGCGGCACGAAGGGCGCGTCGTCGAGCATGGCGATCAGCGAGCGCACGCCGATGCAGCCGATCTCCTCGTCGTGCGAGAAGGCAAGGTGCAGCGGCGTCATCAGGTCGCGTTTGGCCGCCTTCAGCGCACAGGCCGTTGCGGCGGCGACGAAGCCCTTCATGTCGGCGGTGCCGCGTCCGTGCAGCCTGCCGTCGCGCTCGGTCATCTCGAAGGGCGGCACCGTCCATGCCTGACCCTCGACGGGCACCACATCGGTGTGGCCGGACAGGAGCACGCCGGGCCGGTCGGCCGGGCCGATCGTGGCATAGAGATTGGCCTTCTTGCCCGTCTCGTCGCCGATCAGACGGACCTCGGCGCCGGCGTCCATGAGCAGGTCGCGCAGCCAGCCGATCAGCGGCAGGTTGGGCCGGTCGCTGACCGTGTCGAAGGCGATCAGCCGGCCGAGGATCTCGATCGTGTCCATGGCACGGTCATCGGACATCGGTGCGCGCGGCGCAAGAGCGTCGCGCCGCGCGGTGCCGAAGCGTTTCCGGTCCGGGCTCAGTGGGCGCGGGTCGGGCCGGCCGGGTCGTCGGTGTTGCGGACGCGGTAGAGGCTGGCTTCGCCGGTCATGGCCGGGGCGAGACTGCGCCTGGCGCCGGGTGGGACGGCGCACGTGTCGCCGGGATTGAGCACGGTCGCAACGCCATCGACCGCCAGCTTCCAGTGGCCGCGCACCGGCATCAGCACCTCGTGCCGGTCGGTGGCGTACGCGTCCTCGCCGATCGAGCCGCGCGTGATGAAGTCGACCTCGAAGCCCGGCCGGTCCGTGAGAAGGGCGTCGTGGCCGATCACCCTGGCCGGTGCTTGGGCCGCGACCGCCATCAGGTCCCAGTAGCGGGCGACGAAGTCGGGCACCACCTCGGCCGCCGACGGTTCGGGGAAGGCGGTCAGTTCCTCTTCGGTCAGGAGCGGCATCGGCGAAACGCCCTCGGGCAGGGACTGGCCCTTCCTTGTGTCGTAGAGCTTGCCGGTTTCGGCCAGCACCAGACCGTGGTCGCGGGCGTCCTCGATCACCTGCGGCGCCCAGATGACGCCGCCGCCGGCATCGTCACCGCCCAGGATCGCCATGATCATACCGTAGTCGGTGCCGATGTTCTCGAACCCCCGGAAGATGCCGGTCGGGATGTTGAAGATGTCGCCTTCCTCCAGCACGACCTCGCCCGCCGTGCCCCAGCGGCCCCAGAAGAAGCGCCAGCGCCCCTTGAGCACGAAGAACACCTCGGCGGTTCGATGCGAATGCAGCGAGTTGCGGCACTTGGGCGGCTGGCCCGCCGCGCCGATGTTGAAACCCGGCGTGTCCTTGATGTGGACGTGCTGGTCCGGGCTTTCGGAGACGCCGCCGCCGATGATGGTGAAGTTTTCCTTCTGGTCGGAGCCTGGCGTATGCGCGTCGATGAAGGCGGTCTTGCACGGCACAAGATCGCCATAGCGCACGATGCGGGCGTCGAGTTCCTGCGGGGTCATCTCGTCCTCCTGGCGTCCGGCGTCGTCGCGCCGGGTCTTGAAAAGCCGGTTCCGGGCGTGCGTTTCCAGCCCGGCGGAATGCGCGCGCTGCCGCGCACGACCAGATCGCTGTCGATCTCGATGCGCGGCCGGTCGGGGGTTTTTCCGGCGATCAGATCGAGCAGAAGGGCCGAGGCCGCTTCGGCCATGCGCCGGGCGGGCTGGCGCAGCGTCGTCAGGTCGAAGCTCGGCCAGGCGGCCATGGCGACGTCGTCATAGCCGATCACCGAGACATCGCCCGGCACCTTCAGGCCGAGGCCGTAACGCAGCGTCTCGATCACCGCGAAGGCCATGTGGTCGTTGCCGGCAAAGACCGCGTCGGGCCGGATCGCGCCCTTGAACAGCTCGCGCGTGGCCGCGGCGGCGATGTCGCGGCTGTAATGGCTGTCGATGATGTCGAGCGGTTGCAGACCGTTCTCGGCAAGACCGTTCAGAAAGCCCGCCTGCCGGTCGCGGCCGTTGAGCGATTTCTGCCAGCCGGAGACATGGGCGATCCGCTTATGCCCGCCGGCGGCGAGGAAGTGCGCGGCGCGTCGGCCGCCGTCGAAATTGGCCGAGGTGACGGTGGCGAGCGAAGCGTCCTCCTGGCCCCGGTTGAACAGGACGAAGGGGATGTTGGCCTCGCGCAGGCGCCCGGTCAGCGCATTGGACATGGAGACCGAGGCGAGGATGATGCCGTCGACTTGGTGGTCGACCATGTCGTCGACGACGCCGTCGACCTCCTCGGCAAGGTTCGAGGCGATCCGGATCATGATGTGATAGCCGCGCGCCTCGAGCGCCTCGGACAGGTGCGAGATCGCCTCGCCGTAGAAGGGGTTGTCGAGATAGGCGAGCACCAGCCCGATCGTGCGCGACTGGCCGGTCGTCAGCGAGCGGGCGAGGCGGTTGGGACGGTAGCCCAGTTCGGCGGCGGCGCGGCGCACGCGTCGTGCCAGATCGGGCGAGACCTTCGGGTCGGCCGAGAACACGCGGCTGACCGTCGGCTGGCTGACGCCGGCGCGCGCGGCGACATCGTGAGAGGTCACCCGTGCCGGGGCGGTCTTGGGCTGGTCTGATCGGTCGGTCGGCATCGGCGTCACTCGGCCGCCAGCTTCGGCTCGGCGGCGGCGCCGTAGGGCACGTTGCGGCCGCCATAGCGGCGCACGCGCACATTGGCCTGCTCGGCATGGCCGACAAAGCCTTCCAGCATGCAAAGGCGCGAGCAGTATTCGCCGATCTCGGCGGCGGCCTCGTCGGTGAGCACCTTCTGGTAGGAATGGGTCTTGAGGAACTTGCCGACCCACAGCCCGCCCGTGTAGCGGCCGGCTTTCTTCGTTGGCAGGGTGTGGTTGGTGCCGATCACCTTGTCGCCATTGGCGACGTTGGTGCGCGCGCCGAGGAACAGCGCGCCGTAACAGGTCATGTTTTCGAGGAACCAGTCGTCGCGATCGGTCATCACCTGCACGTGCTCGGAGGCGATGTCGTCGGCGACGGCCAGCATCTCCTCATAGCTGTCGCAGACGATCACCTCGCCATAGTCCTCCCAGCTCTTCGATGCCGTCTCGGCGGTGGGCAGGATCTTCAGGAGGCGTTCGATCTCGGCGAGCGTGTCACGCGCGAGCTTTTCGGAGTTGGTGACGAGGACGGCGGGCGAATTGTAGCCATGCTCGGCCTGACCGAGCAGGTCGGTCGCGCACAGTTCGGCGTCCGCGCCCGTCTCGTCGGCGATGACCATGGTTTCGGTGGGGCCGGCGAACAGGTCGATGCCGACGCGCCCGAACAGTTGCCGCTTGGCCTCGGCGACGAAGGCGTTGCCCGGGCCGACCAGCATGTGCACCGGCTCGATCGTCTCGGTGCCGATGGCCATGGCGCCGACGGCCTGGATGCCGCCGAGCACGTAGATCTCGTGCGCGCCGCCCAGATGCATCGCCGCGATGACGGCCGGGTTCGGCTCGCCCTTGAAGGGCGGGGTGGCGGCGATGATGCGCGGCACGCCGGCGATCGAGGCGGTCGCGACCGACATGTGCGCGGAGGCGACCATCGGGAACTTGCCGCCGGGCACGTAGCAGCCGACCGACTGGACCGGGATGTTCTTGTGTCCGAGAATCACGCCGGGGAGCGTCTCGACCTCGATGTCGAGCATGGAATCGCGCTGGGCCTTGGCGAAGTTGCGCACCTGCGCCTGGGCGAAGCGGATGTCGTCCATGTCGCGCTCGGAGACCCTTGCCATGAGCGCCTCGATCTCGCTTTCGGTCAGTCTGAAGGCGGGCGGGGCATAGTTGTCGAACTTCTCGGAAAGGTCGCGCACCGCCGCGTCGCCCCGTGCCTCGATGTCGGCCAGCGTCTGTTCGACGATGGCCCGGACCCTGGCGTCGTCCTCGGCGCGCTCGGTTTCGGGCTTGGCGGTCTTCAGATGGCGGATCGGCATGACGGGCACTCCCTGTTGCGTTGAGAATACGTATTCTCAACGCCCAATCAAGTGGTTTCGCGACGCTTGTTGACAGGGCCCATCTGGGGTCGCATGTCGAAGGCAACGCAGGGTTCACGCCCAGAGTTGGAGAAGGATGATGGCCGCCATCGAGATCGTCGAAGTGTCGCCGCGCGACGGCCTGCAGAACGAAAAGACGCTGCTGCCGACCGCGGACAAGCTGACGCTGATCGACCGGGCGATCGCGGCGGGCGTGCGGCGGATGGAGGTGGCGAGCTTCGTCAATCCCAAGAAGGTGCCCCAGATGGCGGACGCCGAGGCGGTGATGTCGGGCCTGCCCGCGCGCGCCGATGTGACCTATGTGGGGCTGGCCCTGAACGATCGCGGCTTCTCGCGGGCGCTTCAGGCCGGTGTCGACGAGGTCAATTTCGCGGTCATGGCGTCGGATACCTTCAACCAGCGCAACCAGGGCGCGGATGCGTTCGAGACGATCGGCCAGCTCGAGACGATCGCCGCGCGCGCCAGGGGGGCCGTGCCGGTGGGCGTCACGGTCGGCACCGCCTTCGGCTGTCCGTTCGAGGGGGAGATACCGGTCGACCGGCTGCTTTCGATCGTCGATGCGCTCGCCGCCATCGCGCCGCGCGAGATCGCGCTCGCCGACACGATCGGCGTCGCGACGCCGCGCGACGTGGCGAGGCGGGTCGGCGCGGTGCGGGCGCGGTTTCCGAAGATCCCGATCCGCTGTCATTTCCACAACACGCGCAACACCGGCATCGCCAATGCGTGGGCGGCGATCGAGGCGGGAGCGGCGACGCTCGATGCAAGCCTTGGCGGGGTCGGCGGCTGTCCGTTCGCACCGGCGGCGACCGGCAACATCGCGACAGAGGACCTTGTCTACATGCTCGATCGGGCCGGCATCGAGACCGGGCTCGATCTCGAGGCCTGTATCGACGCCGCGCGGTGGCTCGAGGAAGCGCTCGGCCATTCGCTGCCGGGGCAGGTCATGAAGGCGGGCGGGTTTCCCGACCTAGCCTGAGACCGCCCTAGTCGGCGCCGCGCACGCCGATGCTGAGCCCCTCGCGCGGCTTGAGGACGCGCTGGACGAAGAAGACCAGCGCGGCCATGGCAAGGCCGATGATGTCGGTCATCACCGATCCCTCGATCAGCACAAGAGCGGTGCCGATCAGCGCGACGCGCAGGAACCAGACCGTCTTCTTGCCGAAGAACCAGCCCTGAACGCCGGCCGCCAGCAGGAACACGCCGAGCATCGCGGTCAGGACCGCGCGGACGATCTCGATCGTGTGCGAATCCATCAAAAGCGCCGAATTGTAGAAGAACATGAACGGCACGACGAAGGCGGCGATGCCGATCTTGAACGATGCAACCGAGGTCTCCATCGGGTTTGCACCGGAGACGCCCGCGGCCGCGTAGGAGGCGAGCGCCACCGGCGGCGTGATCGCCGAGACGACGGCGAAATAGAACACGAAGAAGTGCGCCGTAAGCGGCTGGATGCCGAGTTCGACGAGGCCCGGCGCGACCACGGACGCGGCGACGGCATAGGCCGCCGTCGTCGGCATGCCCATGCCCAGCAGGATGGCGATGCACATGGCGAATATCAGCGCCAGCAGTTGCGAGGCTTCGGCAAGACCGAGCAGCAGGTTGGAGAACCGCGCGCCGACGCCGGTCAGCGAGATCACGCCGACGATGATGCCGGCGCAGGCGCACACGGCGATGATCTGGATCGACATGACGCCTGCGATGTTGAAAGCCTTGATGATCGAGCGCAGGCCCATTCGGTGCGGGGTCAGCCAGCTGACGACGGCGGCCGCGGCGGTGGCGAGCGTGCCCGCGCGGATCACCGAATAGCCCTGGAACAGCGCGTAGATGAGGATGATGATCGGGATGAACAGGAAGGCACGGCGGGCCATGTCGGCGAATTTGGGCAGTTCGTCCTCGCGCATGCCGCGCATGCCCAGCTTGGCGGCCTCGAAATCGACCATGAAGTAGATGGAGACGAAGTAGAGCACCGCCGGGATGATCGCGGCGACGGCGATCTCCGTGTAGGGGATGCCGGTGATCTCGGCCATGATGAAGGCGCCCGCGCCCATGATCGGCGGCATGATCTGCCCGCCGGTCGAGGCGGCGGCCTCGATCGCGCCGGCGGTCTTCTTGTGATAGCCGACCTTCTTCATCAGCGGGATGGTCAGCGATCCGGTGGCGACGACGTTGCCGGCACTGGTGCCGTTGATCATGCCCATCAGGCCCGAGGCGAAGATCGCGACCTTGGCCGGTCCGCCGCGCTCCCGGCCGGCTGCGGCGAAGGCGAAGTTGACGAAATAGTCGCCGACCTTGGAGGCCTGCAGGAACGCGGCGAAGATGATGAACAGGATGATGTAGGTCGACGAGACGGCGGTGGTCGGGCCGAGGATGCCGGCATCGGTGTAGACCTGGGAGAAGAAGCGCTGCCAGGAAATTGCCGGCGAATTGAGGAAGCCGGGCAGGTAGTGGCCGGTGAAGACGTACAGCAGGAACACCGCCGAGATCACCACCAGCGCCATGCCGGCGACGCGGCGGGTCAGTTCCATGATCAGCAGCGTGCCGGCGACGGCGGCGATCGAAATGCCGATCGGCGCGAACGGCGTGCCCGTCGAGTTGCGCATCAGGGTGCCGTAGATGGTGATCAGATAGGCCGCGACCGCGACCCCGCAGACCGCCAGCACCAGATCGAGCGGGTTGACCGCGCCGCGTCCGCGCCTGTCGAACCAGGACAGGACGATGCCGCCGACCGTCGCGGCCATCAGCGGGGCGCCGAACAGCCAGGTCTCGTTGAAACGGATGGTCGCGTCCAGGCCGTTCCACATCACCCCGCCGGCGATCTCGACGGCGAACGACAGGGCGGTGCCGAGCGCGAACAGCGCCGGCACCATCAGCGCCAGCGCCGCCCAGGTGAACAGCGGATTGACCTCGCTGCGATCGGATGCAAAGCGCGTGCCGCCGAACAGAAGGAAGCCGAGCGCCAGCGCGCCGGCGATATGGACGATCCGGAAGTTCCAGGTCTCCATCGGAAAGGTGGGAAGGAAGGGGATGACAACCGCCCCGCCGGTCATCTCCGAGATCGACAGCCCGTTCAGCGCCGCCATGTGGAAAGCCGCGTAGACGGTGGCGAACAGGCTGATCACGAGATAGGTGCGGCCCTCATAGAGGCGGCGGTTGCTTTCGACGGGCTCTTCGTCGACCCCATCGGCAACGACCACCCCGTCGGCTTGTGCGGTTTTCTCGCTCATCATCCCCTCCCGGTCGCGGCATGCATGCGGCGCAGGGCGCCAGTGTGCCATGATCCCGCGCGAAGGCCACGCCCGGCGTCCGGGCGCGGCAACTCGTGACTTGTCTGACCGAAGCCGGTCAGCCGCCGTGGATCATGTCGGCGGGAATGTCGGCGCCGGCATTTTCCATGAACCATTTGGCGGCACCGGGATGCCACTTCATGACCTTGTTCTTGTCCCAGTTCTCCGGAACGGTGGAGGCCGCCGCGCGGTGGATGTTCACCATGCGCTCATTGTCCGACATGACGATGTCCACGACCGCGTTGACGAAGCTTTCGGGCAGGTCGCAGTTGGCGATGGCGAAGTTCCACATCGACACCGAGCGCGCATCGCTTTCGAGCGTCGTGTAGGTGTCCGCGCCGATCGTGAACTCGGAGACCGGGAAGGCCTCCATGATCTGCGCCTGCTCTTCCTCGGTGAACTCGATGATGTTGATGTCGGTCTGCACCTCGAGCTGACTGACCGCCGGAACCGGCACACCGGCGGCGAACGCGATCACGTCGAGAAGCCCGTCCTGGAGCTGGCCGCCAAGGTCGGACCAGCCGCCGTTGCGCCGTTCGAAGTCGACGCCGAGCGTCTCCATCATGCGCGGGAAGTAGGTGTCCGAGGTCGAGCCGGCCGGGCCGAAGCCGATCTTGGCGCCGGCGGGAATGTCGGCGATCGAGCCGATGCCCGACGAGGACAGCGCCGTGACAGAGAACGGCGTCTGGTACATCGGGAACATCGCGCAGGCGTTGGTCATTTCGAGACCGGGCGCGATCGGGTTGGTGCCGGCGATCGATTCGGCGGCCGGTCCCATCGTGGTCATGCCGAAGGCGGCTTCGCCGGTGTGCACGAGCGCCATGTTCTGCATCGGTCCGCCGGTCACCTCGCCGCCGCCCGAAAGGCCCAGTTCCTCGGCGACCAGGTTGGCCCAGCCCGAACCGTAGGCGAAATAGGTGCCGCCCTGGCTGGCGGTGCCGACCGTGAAGCTCTCCGGCCAGCCTTCGCGATCCTGCGCGCCGGCCGCCGTGGCGGTGAGCGCGACGAGGGCGACAGCCGACATCATCTGAGACAGTTTCATGAAATCCTCCTGTTGATACGCGGCCCGCCGCATGGCGGCGTCGGCCGTTTGCCGGACGGGCCTCCTCCCGTCCGTGTCCGGAACGCGGACATGGGCGCCGCTTTGAGCCCGGCGCCACCGCGACGCAACAGCGCTGGGGCGGCAAATCCGGCGCCGGCGCGAAAACCGCGCGCCGATGGGCGGAATACGACACATGCGCCCCACCAGAGTGGGCGGAAATCGACACACGGGCGTTCGGCCGGTCAGGCGCCGGCCTCGTCCGTCGTGAAGGCATCGCGCGACAGGCCGTACTTCTGCATCTTCTCGTAGAGCGCCTTCCGCGAAAGGCCGAGCGCCTCGTAGGTTTCCTTGAGGCTGCCGGCGTGGGCGGTGAGGCTGGCCGCGATCAGGGCCTTCTCGTGCTCGGCGAGCTGCTCGGCGAGACTGACCGTCGCCGTACCGACGCCGTTGACGCCGATGTCGAGATCGAGGCCGAGCGCGAACCGGTCGGCCGCGTTGCGCAGTTCGCGCACATTGCCGGGCCAGTCGCGCGCGGCGACCGCGTTGAGCACGGCGCCGGGAATGGCCGGGGCAGGGCGCTTGTAGCGGGCGGCAGCCTCGTTGACGAGTTGGACGAACAGGCGCGGCACGTCCTCCCGGCGCTCGGTGAGGTCGGGCACGCGCAGCGTGACGACGTTCAGCCGGTAGAGCAGGTCGCTGCGGAACCGGCCGGCGGCCGCCGCTGCCTCCAGATCGGTCTTGCTGGCAGCGATGAAACGGACATCGAGCTCGACCGGATCGTTGGAGCCCAGCCGCGTGATGGCGCGGTCCTGGACCACATGCAGCAGCTTCGCCTGCATCGGCTGGGGCATCGATTCGATCTCGTCGAGGAATACGGTGCCGCCGCGCCCGTGCTCGAATTTGCCGTAACGGGCCCGCGTCGCACCGGGGAAGGCGCCGGCCTCGTGGCCGAACAGTTCGCTCTCGATCAGCGCCTCGGGCAGGGCGGCGCAGTTGATGTGCACGAAGGGGCGTTCGCTGCGGCTGCTGGCCCGGTGCAGGGCGCGCGCGGCCACTTCCTTGCCGGTGCCGGTGGCGCCGACGATCAGCACGTCGGCTTCGGTTTCGGCGATCGCGCGGATACGGTGCCGCAGCGCCACCATCTGTGCGCTGCGGCCGGTCAGGCGCGCCTCGATCGCGTCGCGGCCGCCGACCTGCGAGCGCAGTGCGCGGTTCTCGAGCGTCAGTCGGCGCTTGTCGAGCGCCCGCCGGACCGTGTCGACGAGCCGGCTTGGCGCGTAGGGCTTTTCGAGGAAGTCATAGGCGCCCTCGCGCATGCACTGGACGGCGAGTTCGACATCGCCATGGCCGGTCACCAGAATCACCGGGAACTCCGGGTCGATCTCCAGCGACCGGCGCATCAGGTCGATGCCGTCCATGCCGGGCATGCGGATGTCGGTGACCAGGACGCCGGGAAAGCTGCGGCCGACCAGCGCGAGCGCCTTGTCGGCCTGATCGAGGCAGGTCACGTCGAGGTCGGCCAGTTGCAGCGACTGCGCGGCGGCAAGCCGCAGATGCTCCTCGTCGTCGACGAAAAGAACCGTTTCGCCGGTCATTCGGCGGCCACCGTCTGAGGCGTGTGCGCGGCCTGATCGGGTGCGGCGGTGCGGGCGAGATCGACGGTGAAGACCGCGCCGCCGTCGCAATGGTTGCGCGCCGACAGAGAGCCGCCGAAATCGCGAATGATGTTGTAGGAGATCGAAAGGCCCAGCCCCAGCCCCTTGCCCGGGCTCTTGGTGGTGAAGAAGGGATCGAACACCTTCTCGTGCAGGTCGGCGTCGAGGCCCGGCCCGTGGTCGCGCACCATGATCCGGCAGCGGCCTTCCTCTTCCTCGATGGCAAGCGCGATGCGCCGGTCGGCCGACTGTTCCATGGCGTCGAGCGCGTTGCCGAGCAGGTTGACGATCACCTGCTGCAGGCGGACATGGCCTCCCATCACCCAGATCTCGTCGGCCGGCCGGTCGAAGGCGACATCGGCGCGCGCTGCCTTCAGCCGCGCGGCCATCAGCCCGAGCGCGTCGTCGATCACGGCGACAAGCGGAATCGGCCCGATCTTCTGCTGCGGGCGGCGGGCGAAATTGCGCAGGTGCCGGGAAATGGCGGCCATGCGGTCGGCCATCTGCGAGATGCGTCCGACATTGTCGCGCGCGTCCTCGGTGCGGCCGCGATCGAGGAAGGCGGCGGCGTTGTCGGCATAGGTCTTCACCGCGGCGAGCGGCTGGTTGAACTCGTGGCTGAGCGCGGCCGACATCTGACCGAGCGCGGCCAGCTTGCCGGCCTGGACGAGTTCGGCCTGGGTGGCGCGCAGGCGCTGTTCGGTCGCCTTGCGCTCCTCGATCTCCCCGCGCAGCTTGCTGTTGGCGGTGTTGAGGTCGGCGGTGCGCTCGGCAACGCGTCGTTCGAGCAGTTCCTGGGTGGCGCGCTGTGCTTCGAGCCGTTCGACGAGCCGGGCGCGACGCTGGATGAACACGGCCGCGATCAGTCCGGCGAACAGGATGACGAGGACGAGCACGGCGAGTGTCGCCAGCGCCTGCGCGCGCGCCGGCGCGGTCGGCGTCAGGATAGCGACGTTCCAGCCGGTCTCGGCGATCGGGGTGGCGCTGGTGACGAAGCTCTCGGCGCCCGCGCCGGTCGCGATCTCGACGTGGGAGATGCGGCCGGCGATCGGCGTGCGCTCCAGATCGAGCGGATGCAGTTCGTCGAGCGGATACTGCCGGTTGGTGGTGATCTCGTCGAGGGCCCGGTCCGAAAGGGGCGACAGGGTGCGGAAATGCCAGTCGGCGCGGTTCGACATGAAGATCACGTCGTTGGCGTCGCTGACGATGATGTCGGTGTCGCCGGCGCGCCAGGCGTCCTCGAAGGCGTCGACGGTGAACTTGACCGCGACGACGCCGAGGACCGTCTGCCCCTCGAACACCGGGGCGGCGAAGAAATAGCCACGCTCGCCAGAAGTGGTGCCAAGGGCGAAATAGCGGCCGATGCCGCCGGCCAGCGCTTCGGTGAAATAGGGCCGGTAGTAGAAACTGCGGCCGACGAAGGACAGCTCCTTGTGGTGGTTGCTGGCGACCAGCGTCAGCCCGCTGCGGTCCATCAGATAGACATCCGATGCGGCGACGTCGTCGGCCGTCTGCCGCAGCTCCTCGTTGATGCGGGTGCGCAGGTCGGCATTGTCGGGATCGCGCAGAAGATCGCGCAGGACGGGCCGTTCGGCGATCAGCGCGGGCAGCGGCTCGTAGCGGCGCAACGCGCCCTCGAGCCCCTGCACGGCGAGGCGGAGCGTCGCCTCGCTGCGCTCGCCGGCCTGCAGCATGAAGGTGCGTTCGAGGCGCGGCAGCGCGGCGATGCTGATCGCCAGGGCGACCACCATGATGCCGGCAAGCCAGATGATGGCGTGGTTGCGCACCGCGCCGTTGTGCGTTCCTCCCCGCATGGCGCGATTATGGCGCGGCCGGGCGCGGTTGCATAGTTCGTTTCGGGCCGCAAACGAACGCGGTCACAGCGATCTCGCCGGCCGATAGCGACAATTGTAACTGTTAAAGCTAACAAACAGTAATACTTGTCCATACTTGCTCGTACGGCTAACCCGACCTTCAAAGACCGGGAGTGTGCCCATGAGCTGGAACTTTGTCCGCCGTTTTGCTCGCAGCGTCGAACAGCACGGCGATCGCATCGCCCTCGTCGAAGGCAAGACCTCGCTGAGCTATGCGGACCTCGCCGAACGGGCGCGACACGTCGCCGGCCAGCTTCGCCCCGCCCTCGGGGAAGGGCGTCGCGTCGGCGTTCTCGGCTCGCGCAGCATCGAGGCGTGCGCGGCGTTCCTGGGCACGGCCTGGGCCGGCGGCACCTATGTTCCGCTCGGCCTCAACCAGCCCGAGGCGCGTCTCATCGCCCTGTTCGAACAGCTCGAACTGGACGCTTTGATCGTCGACGGGACCGGCGCCAAGCGCCTGTCGCCCGAACTGCGGCGGGCCGCACCCGATCTCGTCCTCGTTCCGGACGGGCCGGCGGGCCGGTTCGCCCCGCTCGCCAGCGCGCCCGCGCGGGTGGCGATGCCGGAGCCGGCAGCCGTCAGCCCGGAGCATCTGGCCTACATCATCTTCACCTCGGGCACGACGGGCATGCCCAAGGGCGTGATGGTCAATTCGCGGTCGATCGGTCTCTATCTCGATGCGATCGAGCCGTGGTACCTGCTCGGCCCCGACGATCGAGCCGCCGAGACGTGCGAGACCAATTTCGACCTTTCGATCCACAACATGATGACCGCCTGGAGCGGCGGCGCGGCGCTGCACATCATGCGGCCGCTCGATCTGGTCGCGCCGGCGCGCTTCATCCGCTCCCACGAGATCACGACCTGGCTCTCGGTGCCCTCGATCATCACGCTGATGCGTCAGGCGGGCAATCTGACGGCGGGCAGCCTGCCGTCGCTGCGCCTGACCTGGTTCTGCGGCGAGCCGCTGTCCGAGCAGGCGGTGCGCGACTGGGCGATGGCTGCGCCCAATTCGGTCATCGAGAATTTCTATGGACCCACCGAGATCACCGTGGCCGTGCTGCGCCAGCGCTGGCAGGGCAACGGCCCGATCACGCCCGAGCGCGGTATCGTCGCCATCGGAACGGCCATCGACGGCGTCGAGGCGCTGATCGTCGACGAAAAGCGCAGGCCGGTTCCGGACGGCACGCCCGGCGAGATCGCGCTTGTCGCGACGCAGTGCGCCGACGGCTATTTCCGCAAGCCCGAACTGACCGCCGAGCGGTTCGTTTCGTTTAATGGCACTCCCGGCTACCTGACCGGTGACCGGGGCTATCGCGACGCCGACGGCGTGTTCCATCATCTCGGCCGGCTCGACAACCAGATCAAGTTCAAGGGCCACCGGATCGAACTCGAGGAGATCGATGCGCGCCTGCGCGAGGCCGCCGGCTCGGCCATGGTCGGCACGGTGACGTGGCCGATGGACGGTGACACGGTGAAGGGACTGGCCGGCTTCTTTGCCGTGCCCGGGCTCGACCCCGAGGATGTGCGCGCCAAGCTGCGGTCGGTGCTGCCGGCCTACATGGTGCCCGAGCGCATCGAGAACCTCGCCGAGATGCCGCTGAGCGGCAACGGCAAGGTCGACCGCAAGGCGCTTGTCGCGATGCTCGACGCCCGCGCGGACGAACGGGCGGTCGCCTGATGAGCACTGTCGTCACACCGCGCCGCGGCGGCGCAGGTTCCTCGCTTCCCAATCCGCTCGCCTGGCGCCGCTGGTGGCTCGGCATCGACAAGGACGAAAGCGCCATCGCCTGGGCGCAGACGCTGCCCGGTCAGGCGGCGATCCATCTGGTGCTGATCGGCTGTCTGGCGCTGATGCCCGTGTTGCGGACGAGCCATGTGGCGCTGATCGCGGTCTCGCTGGTCCTGTGCTGGGCGCTGCCGAGGCACCGGCTGCTTGTGGTGGCGTTGACCGGGGCGGCGTACTTCCTGCTGCGGCCGTTCAAGCTTGGCCCGATCTACGACTATTTCGATCAGACCGCGTTCGCCGCCATGGCGACCGGCGTGGGGCTTCCCGGCGACGTGATGCTGGTACCGCTCGGCATCGCCTTTCTCGGTTTCGCCGCGGCGATGATGTGGAACCAGAGCCGGCGCGCCTTCGGCTTCGCCAGCGACCGGCCGCTCCTGTTCATGACGGCGCTCGGCGCTGTCCTGACCGTTATGACCCTGGCGGTGCCGCAGGACCACGCGGCCTTCCTGCCGTTCTGGCTGGCGCTTGCCTTCGTGACGCAGAGCTTCTTCTTTCTGGGCTACGTGCTGCTCGACATGCGCGGCAAGACGCCGATACCGGGCCATCTGAAGATCGGCTTCATGCGTCCGTTCTGGGCGGGCTTTTCGACGCCGATCAAGGGGCCGGCCTATTTCATCAAGTTCAGCGCCAAGTCTGACGCCGATCTGGCCGTTGCGCGGCTGAAAGGTCTCAAGCTGATCGTCTGGGCCTCGATCCTGTTTGCGATCTGGGAATGGGGCTTCAACCGCCTGATCTTCGGGCAACTGGGCTTTCCGCGCCTGGACGACCTGATCGCGGCGACCGCGGCGGGCGAGGGCGCCCATCTGGGCGTGCGCTGGGGCGCGGTGGCGCTCGACTTCCTGGCGACGGTGATCCTGATGGGCGCGGCGGTCCACGCCATCGTCGCGGCGATCCGCGTTGCGGGATTTGCCATTCCGCGCGGCATGGTCCGGCCGCTCGCGTCGCGCACGATCGCCGAGTTCTGGGGCCGGTATCTGTTCTATTTCAAGGAGATGCTGGTCGACCTGTTCTTCTATCCGGCGTTCCGACGCTACTTCAGGTCGAACCCGCGCCTGCGCATGGCGTTCGCCACCTTCTGCGCCGCCTTCATCGGCAACGTGTTCTTCGACTTCTTCCATGCGCTGCCGCTGCTTGCGGTCGAGGACCCGTTCCGTATCTGGCAGGGCTTTTATTCCTACTGCGTGTATGCGGGCATCCTGACGGTCGGGATCATCTGGTCGCAGCAGTTCCAGCGTCCGCCCAGCCCCGATCAGGGCTGGTTCCGCTACGACGTCGTGCCGCGCGCGCAGGTGATCATCTTCTTCGCCTTGCTGCAGGTGGTCGACGATTCCTCGGCGATCGTGCCCATCGAGGAACGTCTTCGCTTTCTGGTCGGTCTGTTCGGGGTGATGTGATGGATGATGCGAAACTGGGCGCGCTGCGCCAGACGATCGGTGCGATGCTGGTCAAGCGCGGCATGCCGGCCGAATTCGGCGACGACGATTCGCTGTTCGACAGCGGCGCGCTCGATTCGATGTCCGCGGTCAATCTGCTGATGGAACTCGAAAGCGTGTTCGGGCTCGACCTGAGCGATCCCGATTTCGACATCTCGCGGATCGACACGTTCGCCGAGATCACCGAACTGGTGAAGCAGCCGGCCTGACCAAGGGCCGGCCGACGTCACGCCAAGCCGGTCAGACCCGCTCGAGCGCGACCGCGATGCCCTGGCCGACGCCGATACACATGGTGGCCAGCGCGCGGTTGCCCTTGCGTTCGGCGAGTTCGAGCGCGGCCGTGCCGGCGATGCGCGCACCCGACATGCCGAGCGGATGGCCGAGCGCGATCGCCCCGCCATTGGGGTTGACGTGCGCCGCGTCGACCGGAAGCGACAGCTCCCGCAGCACCGCGATGGCCTGCGAGGCGAACGCCTCGTTCAGTTCGACGACATCGAACTCGGACGGCTCCATGCCCAGCCGGCCGCACAGCTTGCGCGATGCCGGCGCGGGGCCGATGCCCATGATGCGCGGCGGAACGCCGGCGGTGGCGCCGCCGAGGACGCGCGCGATCGGGGTCAGCCCGTGCCTGGCCGCCGCCGCCTCGGAGGCGACGATCAGCGCGGCCGCGCCGTCATTGACGCCCGATGCGTTGCCGGCGGTGACCGAGCCGCCCTGACGGAACGGAGTGGGCAGGCCGGCGAGCTTTTCGAGCGTCGTCGCGCGCGGGTGCTCGTCGGTGTCGACGACGACCGGTTCGCCCTTGCGCTGGGGGATGGTGACCGGAACGATCTCCCTTTCGAAGCGGCCCGAGGCGATCGCCGCCGCTGCGCGCTCCTGGCTGCGCAGGGCGAACGCATCCTGCTCCTCGCGGGTGACCGCGAACTCGGCGGCAACGTTCTCGCCGGTCTCGGGCATCGAATCGATGCCGTACTGCGCTTCGAGCACCTTGTTGACGAAGCGCCAGCCGATGGTGGTGTCGTAGACGGCGTTGGCGCGCGAGAACGCGGCTTCGGCCTTGGGCATGACGAACGGTGCGCGCGACATCGATTCGACGCCGCCGGCGATGAAGAGTTCGCCTTCGCCGGCGCGGATCGCGCGTGCGGCGGCGATCAGCGCGTCCATGCCCGACCCGCACAGCCGGTTCATGGTCGTGCCTGGGACGGTCTCCGGCAGGCCGGCCAGGAGCGCCGACATGCGCGCCACGTTGCGGTTGTCCTCGCCGGCCTGGTTGGCGCAGCCATAGATGACATCGTCGACCGCCTGCCAGTCCACGCCGGTGTGGCGCTCGACCAGGGCGCGGATCGGCACGGCGCCCAGATCGTCCGGGCGCACCTGCGACAGCGCGCCGCCATAGCGGCCGATCGGCGTGCGGACATAGGCGCAGATGAAGGCTTCGGTGATCGTTCCCATCGTCTGTGGTCTCTCCCCTTGCGGTCGTGGCGGGGCGGGAAACGGCCGATGTGACTTGCCTCGGCCCCGCGTTTCATGCCCCATATGCCGTATCGTCAGGCCGGTCGCGTCACAGTCCGGCGTTGATGGTTACAAATGGACGGTCGATGACAGCCCCATGGCGCATCGCACGCATGTCCGGATCGGTGAGCGGTATGGATCGCATCGTCAAATCTCGCGCCTCGGCCGGACTGGCGCCCGCCATGGTCGGAAGCGGGCTAGCACGGTCCGAGGCGGAAAGCGATATTTTGTTTATCGACCGGTCGGTGAATGAATTGCAATCGGCGCGCGATCATGCTTTCGTCGGCGATGTCATCGCTCCGTACGCGCCAGCGGGAACGATGGCAGGCGCGCCAGAGCCGTGCTTTCGCACGGCTTTCCGGCACGGCCGCGCGGAGGGTGAGAGCGCGGCCGGCGTGACCCGGCGGCGAGCCGGGACGGCCACGGGCGCAAAAATGGGGCTGGCGCTGTGATGCAATATATATCATAAATGGCACTATATTGCCTTAGGCGACCGTTCGCCTCGAGTGTCTGAAAGGGAGGAACCACATGACAACTCGCAGAACTGTACTGGGACTTGCGGCCGGCGTGATGGCGGCAGCGACGCTGGCCGTTTCGGCGCCGGCGGCCATGGCGCAGGAGGTCACGCTCCGCCTGCACCAGTTCCTGCCGGCACAGGCCAACGTGCCGAAGCTGGTGCTCGACGTCTGGGCCGACAATGTCGAAGAGGCATCGGACGGCCGCATCAAGGTCGAGCGCTATCCGTCGATGCAGCTCGGCGGCACGCCGCCCGAACTGATCGACCAGGCGATCGACGGCATCGCCGACGTGGTGTGGACCGTGGTCGGCTACACGCCGGGCCGCTTCCCCTCGACCGAGGTGTTCGAACTGCCGTTCATGGTGTCCGATGCGCGCGCCGCCTCGAGCGCCTACTGGCAGATGTTCGAAGAGCACATGAAGGACACCGAGTTCTCCGACGTGCACATTCTGGGCACCTGGGTGCATGGCCCGGGCATGTTCCACGCCAACAAGGAGATCCGCACGCCCGACGATCTGCAGGGCATGCGCATCCGTGGCGCGACCCGCCAGGTCAACGCGCTGCTCGAAGAACTCGGCGCGACCCCGGTCGGCATGCCGGTGCCGGCGGTTTCCGAAGCGCTGTCGAAGGGCGTGATCGACGGCACGACCATACCGTGGGAAGTCACCACGGCGCTGCGCGTGCCCGAACTGGTCGAGAACCACACCGAGTTCGAAGGCACCGGCCTTTACAACGTGACCTTCGTGCTGGCCATGAACAAGGACCGATACGAGAGCCTGCCCGACGATCTGAAGGCGGTGATCGACGAGAATTCGGGCCACGACTTCTCGGTCTTCGCCGGCGGCACGCAGGCCGACGCCGACGGTCCGGCGCGTCAGGTGGCGGTCGACCTTGGCAACAACATCATCACGGTGGGTGAGGACCAGGTCAGCGTCTGGCGCGAACGGTCCGAGCCGATCTACGAGGCCTGGGTCTCCGAAATGAACGAGAAGGGCATCGACGGTCAGGCCCTGATCGATCAGGCGCGCTCGTTGATGGACGCCTACGAAGGCAGCAACTGACACAGTCTGCACAACGTGCCGCGGCGGTCTGACGACCGCCGCGGCACACACGTTCGCCGTCACGGGGGCAGTCGGTCATGTATCGCTTTTTCTTCGGCCTTTCCCGCCTGATGGCGGTGGTGGGCGGCATCGTCCTGTCGGCCCTGATCGTGATGGTCTGCGTTTCGATCGCCGGCCGCGCGCTGAACGGCTTCCTGCACGCGGACATGATGCAGTCGACGCTCCCCGGCCTTGCCGACTGGCTGCTCGATCTGGGCGTCGGTCCGGTCAATGGCGACTTCGAACTCGTCGAGGCGGGCATCGCCTTTGCGATCTTCTCGTTCCTTCCCTACTGCCAGATCACCTCGGGCCACGCGGTCGTGTCGATCTTCACCGACTGGATGCCGATGCGCGCCCAGCAGGTGCTGCGCATGGTCATCGAGATCCTGTTCGCGCTGGTCCTCGTGGTGATCGCGATCCAGCTCAAGGAAGGCATGGACGGCCGCATCCGGTCGGGCCAGACGACGTTCCTTCTGCAGTTCCCGATCTGGTGGGCCTACGCCCTCAGCCTCGTCGGCGCCACGATCGCGGCGGCGGTGGCCGTCTACATGGCGCTGATCCGGACCGCCGAAGCCTTCACCGGCCGCGAGCTCATTGCCGATGACATGGGGGCGGAGCATTGAGCAATTTCGAGATCGGGATCCTGTCCTTTCCGGCGCTGCTTGCGCTGATCTTCATGCGCGTGCCGATCGGGCTGGCCATGTTCACGACCGGATTCGTCGGACTGTGGCTGATCAACGGCAGCACCTTCATGGCGATGGCGCGGCTGAAGACCGAGACATTCACGACGTTCTCGAGCTACTCGCTTTCGATCGTGCCGATGTTCCTGCTGATGGGCTATTTCGCCACGCTGGGCGGCATGTCGCAGGCCCTGTTCAAGGCGGCGGAGGCGTGGATCGGCCACAGGCGCGGCGGCATCGCCATGGCTGCGGTCGGCGCCTGCGCCGGTTTCGGCGCGATCTGCGGGTCCTCGCTCGCCACCGCCGCCACGATGGGCCGGGTCGCGCTGCCCGAATTGCGCAAGTACGGCTATGCGGGCGGGTTCTCGACCGCGACGCTCGCCGCCGGCGGCACGCTCGGCATCCTGATCCCGCCCTCGATCGTGCTGGTCATCTACGCGATCCTGACCGAACAGAACATCGCCAAGCTGTTCCTGGCCGCGGTCATTCCGGGCATCATGGCGGCGCTCGGCTACGTGCTGGTGATCTCCATCTATGTGCGGCTCAATCCCGAGGCCGGAGGGGTGCGCGAACGCGTCCCCTATGGCGAGCGGTTCCGGGCGCTCTTCAACGTCTGGCCGGTGCTGCTGGTCTTCCTCGCCGTTGTCGGCGGCATCTATGCGGGCATCTTCACGCCGACCGAGGGCGCGGCCGTGGGCGCGTTCGGCACCGGGCTGATCGCATGGTGGAACGGCGGATTGACGCGCAAGACGCTGATGGCGAGCTTCCTTTCGACCGGACGGTCGACGGCGATGATCTTCTTCATCGTTCTGGGCGCGGGCTTCTACAACGGTTTTCTCGCGCTGACCCAGGTGCCGCAGGAGCTTTCGGCGTTCGTCGTCGAGCAGGGCTTCTCGCCCTGGCTGGTGCTCGCCATCATCCTTGCGCTCTACCTGGTGTTCGGCTGCGTCATGGACAGCCTGTCGATGATTCTTTTGACCATCCCGATCTTCTTTCCGGTGATTTCGGGCCTCGATTTCGGGCTGACGCCGGAGCAGGTGGCGATCTGGTTCGGCATCATGGTGCTGATCGTCGTCGAGGTCGGGCTGATCACGCCGCCTGTCGGCATGAACCTGTTCATCATCAATTCGATGGACCGGGGCACGCCGATCACCGCCACCTACCGGGCCGTGATGTGGTTCGTGGCGTCTGACATCGTCCGGGTGATCATTCTGGCGGCGTTCCCGGCCATCACGCTCTTCCTGATCAGCTGACGACGGCGCGGCTTCTGCCACGCGCCGAAGCATGCCCGCATTGATGCATCAAAGTGCAAAATTGGCTTGCGCGGTGTGCACTATTGTGCAAGAATTCAGTCCAGCAATGCCGGTTCGTTCGGGGAGGAGCTGATGTCGGCAGAAAGCTTCAACGAGCTTGTGGGCAAGGTCGCGGGCGCGATTGGCGACCGTCCCTTGGACGGTGCGCTGGCCGCCCATCTGAACGCGGTTTTCCCGGCCGATGGTGATGACTTCAAGCGTCTTGCCGATCTTTGCGCCGAGGGCGAGGCCGAAGGCTGGCTGATGACGCGTGAGGCCGGCGGCATCAGGTTCGGCCGCGCGGTCAAGCCGGGTGGCGAGGCGGGCCGGTTCAGCGTCGACGTCGTGCGCATGAAGGACGTGCGCGGCCCGCACCATGTGCACACCAATGGCGAGATCGGCGCGGTGTTTCCGATCGAGGGAAGCCCGCGCTTCGACGATTTCGGGCCGGGCTGGTACGTCTACGGGCCGGGGAGCGCGCACCATCCGACGGTCAGCGGGGGCGACGCCTACGTGCTCTACCTGCTGCCGGACGGCGCGATCGAGTTCACCGGCAAGCCATAGGTCACGGGCCGGACCAAGAAGAAGACCATCATCGGGCAGGGAGGAAGCGCGATGTCAGCCAACGACAATGCACAGCCGGCCATCGACGGTTCGGGCAACGCGGCCGTCTGGTTCGTCGACCGGCACATCGCCGAGGGCAGGGCGGACAAGACAGCCTTCCGCGAGACGTTCGGCGAAGGGCGCGCGATCAGCTATGGCGAACTGTCCGACCGTTCGGCGCGCTTCGCCTCGGCCTGTCTGAACGCCGGGCTCAGGCGCGAGGAACGCGCCATCATGCTCGTGCTCGACCAGATCGAGTTCCCGGTCATCTTCTGGGGCGCACTGAAGGCGGGCATCGTGCCGATCCCGCTGAACACGCTCCTGTCGACGTCGGTCTATGACGCGATCTTCCATGACAGCCGCGCCTCGGCGCTTTTCGTTTCCAGTGAACTCTACGAGACCATCGCCCCGGCGCTGCCGCTCAACCCGTTCATCCGCGAGGTGATCGTCATCGGCGACACCGCGCCCGAGGGCGCCCGCACGTTCGACGCGTTCATGGAAGGCGCCGAACCGTCCGAACCGGTGACGGTCTGCGACGACGAGGTCGCCTTCTGGCTCTATTCGTCCGGTTCGACCGGCCAGCCCAAGGGCGTGCGCCATGTCCATGCGAGCCTGAAGGCGACGGCAGACACCTATGGTGCCCAGGTGCTGGGCGTGCGCGAGGATGACAGCGTCTATTCGGTCGCCAAGATGTTCTTTGCCTATGGGCTCGGCAACGCGATGACCTTCCCGATGGCCGTGGGCGCGACGACGCTGCTCTACAATGGCCGGCCGACGCCCGACAGCGTCACGCAGATCCTCGCAGAACACAAGCCGACCGTGTTCTGCGGCGTGCCGACGCTCTACGCAGCGCTGGTGCACAAATGGGAAAGCGAGGGCGCCCATCCGGACGCGCCGCTTGCGACCTGCATTTCGGCAGGCGAGGCGCTCCCCGAGGAGGTCGGGCGCAAGTGGCGGGCGATCTGGGGCGTCGACATCATGGACGGCGTCGGTTCGACCGAGATGCTGCACATCTTCCTGTCCAACCGTCCGGGAGACGTGGTCTACGGCACGTCGGGCGTGCCGGTGCCGGGCTACGAGGTGCGGCTGGTCGACGAGCATGGCGCCGATGTCGGTGTCGGCGCGGTCGGCGAACTGCTCGTGCGCGGCGCCTCGTCGGCGGACGGCTACTGGAACCAGCGCGACAAGACGCGGTCGACCTTCGAGGGTCACTGGACCCGCACCGGCGACAAGTACGAACTGACCGCCGAGGGGCGCTACGTCTATTGCGGGCGCACCGATGACATGTTCAAGGTCTCCGGCATCTGGGTGTCGCCGTTCGAGGTCGAGCAGGCGCTGGTCTCCCACCCCGCCGTGCTGGAAGCGGCCGTCGTCGCCAAGCGGGACGCGGACGGGCTCGAAAAGCCCAAGGCCTTCATCGTCCTGAAGTCGGCGCAGGCCGGCTGCGATCCCGAGGAACTGAAGACCTTCGTCCAGGACAAGATCGGCAAGTGGAAATATCCGCGCTGGATCGAGATGGTCGACGATCTGCCCAAGACCGCGACCGGCAAGATCCAGCGCTTCAAGCTCAGGGAGGTGGCGTGATGGCCGAGTGGCAGGCCGAAGGCTTTCTGACGGCAGGCGGCAAGCGGCTCGAATACCGGTGTTTCGGGCCCGCGCCGACCGAGGCGCCGACCATCGTGATGCTGCATGAGGGGCTCGGCAGCGCCGGGCTGTGGCGCGACTTTCCGGGAAAGATCGCCGAGGCGACGGGCATGGGCGTTTTCGCCTATTCGCGCGCCGGCTACGGCCAGTCGGATCCGGCCGATCTGCCGCGCCCGCTCGATTACATGACGCGCGAGGCGGTCGACGTCCTGCCGCATGTGCTCGAAGCGATCGGCTTCCGGCGCGGCATCCTGCTGGGCCATTCGGACGGGGCGACGATCGCCGCCATCTATGCGGGCAGCGTCGAGGATTTCCGGGTGCGCGGCATCGTCCTGATGGCGCCGCATTTCTTCACCGAGGAGATGGGGCTGGCCGAGATCGCGCGGGCGAAGGACGTCTACAAGACGGGCGATCTGCGCGAACGGATGGCGCGGCACCACCGCGATCCCGACCATACGTTCAGGGGCTGGAACGATGCCTGGCTCGATCCGGCCTTTCAGGCCTGGAACGTCGCCGAGGTAATCGACTATCTGCGCATCCCGGCGCTCGCCATCCAGGGCCGGCAGGACCAGTACGGCACGCTTTCCCAGATCGGGGAACTCGAAAACCGCGCCTATTCGCCGGTCGACACGGTGGTCCTCGACGATTGCCGGCACGCGCCGCATCAGGACCAGCCGGACGCGACGCTCGCCGCGATCGCCGAGTTCGCCGCCCGGCTCGAGCGGATCGAGGCGGCCGAGGTCGAGGCCGCCTGATGCGGGTTCCGCTGCCGCCCTACGCCTATGTGCCGGGACGAACGCCGCGGCATGACGAGGGCCGCTGGGACGAGGTGCGGGCGACGGTCGAACCTGGCATGGACGCCGATGAACTGGCCGCTTCGCCGGCATTCACCGCCGGCATGGCCTTCTTCGAGAACGGCTATTTCTGGGAGGCGCACGAGGTCTGGGAGGCCGTCTGGATGGCGTGTCCGCCCAATTCGGCCGAGCACCGCTTCGTGCAGGCGCTGATTCAGCTTGCCAATGCCGAGCTGAAGCTGGCGATGGAAAGGCCGCGCGCCGCGCTGCGGCTGTGCGCGATCGCAGAGGCGCATCTGGAGGAGGCCGCCAGCGGCGGCGCGGCCGATCTTTTCGGGGTGCGTGTCGCATGGGTTCGCGACAGGCTGGCAGAGTGCCGCTGCCGGATCACCGAGCTCCGTGAAAATGCATTATAATGCAAGATTTTGATCGTAACGACGAAAGATATCTGCATTATTATGCATTTTCTGAGTTTACAGCGCGCTGAGCTGGCGATAAGACGCAACATAACGCATGTGGGAGGCTGATGTGGCCGACATCATCGATTTCCGGACCGATCCGTCCCGATACCGCCACTGGCGGGTCGAGTATGACGGGGACATCGCGAACCTCTACATGGATGTGGACGAGGATGGCGGGCTGTTCGACGGTTATCAGCTCAAGCTCAATTCCTACGATCTGGGCGTCGACATCGAACTGGCCGATGTCGTCCAGCGGATGCGCTTCGAGCATCCCGAGGTGAAGGTCGTCGTCATGCAGTCGGGCAAGGACAATGTGTTCTGCGCCGGCGCTAACATCCGCATGCTGGGCGGGGCCGAGCACGCCCACAAGGTCAATTTCTGCAAGTTCACCAACGAGACGCGCAACACGTTCGAGGCGGCCGAGGCGGACTCCGGCCAGAAATACATCGCCGCGGTGAAGGGCGCCTGCGCCGGCGGCGGCTACGAGCTGGCGCTGGCCTGCAACCACATCATGCTGACCGACGACTCCACCTCGTCGGTGGCGCTGCCCGAGGTGCCGCTGCTCGCGGTCCTGCCGGGCACCGGCGGGCTGACGCGCGTGACGGACAAAAGGAAGGTGCGGCGCGATCTGGCCGATGTGTTCTGCTCGATCGAGGAGGGCGTGAAGGGCCGACGCGCTACCGAATGGCGTCTGGTCGACGAGGTGGTGCCGAACTCGAAGTTCGCCGACACCGTGCAGCAGCGCGCGCGCGAGTTCGCCGACGCCTCGACCAAGAACGCCCCCGAAAAGGGTATCGTCCTGAACCCGCTCGAGCGCACGATCGCCGAGGACGGCTCGGTCACCTATTCGCTGGTCGAGGTCGCCGTCGAGCGCGACGGGGGCCGGGCGACGATCACCATTCACGGGCCGGGCGGCGAGGCACCGGCCGACGCGGACGCGCTCACCGCGCTCGGCGACCAGAGCTACTTCCTGCGCCTTGCGCGCGAACTGGACGACGCGATCCTGCATCTGCGGCTCAACGAGATGAAGCTCGGTCTTCTCGTCTTCCGCAGCCAGGGCGACGCCGAAAAGGTCCTGGCCGAGGAGCGCGTGCTTTTCGACAATGCCGATCACTGGCTCGCCAACGAGATCGTCCAGTACTGGAAGCGGGTGATGAAACGCATCGACGTGACGTCGCGCTCGCTGGTCGCTTTCGTCGAGAACGGCTCGTGCTTTGCCGGCATGCTGGCCGAGGTGCTGTTCGCGGTCGACCGGACCTACATGATGGAAGGCGATTTCGAGGGCGACAACCGGCCTGTCGCGGCGATCACCCTGTCGCCGGCCAATTTCGGCCCGTTCCCGATGGCCAACGATCTGACGCGGCTGCAGACGCGCTTTCTGGGCGAGCCCGAGCGGGTCGAGGCGGCGCGGGAGCAGATCGGCGAGACGCTGGAGGCGTTCGACGCCAACGAACTGGGCCTGATCACGTATGCCTTCGACGATGTCGACTGGGAGGACGAGGTGCGCATCTTCCTTGAGGAACGCGCCAGCTTCTCGCCCGACGCGCTGACCGGCATGGAAGCCAATCTGCGCTTTGCCGGCCCCGAGACCATGGAAACGCGTATCTTCGGCCGGCTCACCGCCTGGCAGAACTGGATCTTCCAGCGGCCCAATGCCGTCGGCGAGGACGGTGCCCTGCAACGCTACGGAACCGGCGTGCGCGGGCAATACAACATGCAGCGCGTCTGACGCGCGATCATCGGCGCCAAGGCGCAACCCGGAGGAAACAGGCACATGCTCGATCTGATCAATGTCAGCTATGACACGCAAATCCCCAACAATGTCGGCCTTTCGTCCGACAAGCGCGTGCTCAAGGCGCTGGAGAAATGGCATCCGGGCTACATCAACTGGTGGAACGACCTGATCCCGGACAATTTCCAGCAGTCGCTGGTCTATCTGCGCACGGCGGTCTCGGTCGATCCGAAGGGCTGGGCAAAGTTCGACTACGTCAAGATGCCCGAATATCGCTGGGGCGTGCTGCTGGCGCCGCAGGTCGAGGAACGCACGATCCCGTGCGGCGAACATGCCGGCGAGCCGGCCTGGCAAGAGGTGCCGGGCGAATACCGCGCCATGCTGCGCCGGCTGATCGTCATCCAGGGCGATACCGAGCCGGCCTCGGTCGAGCAGCAGCGGTTCCTGGGCAAGACCGCGCCCTCGCTCTACGACATGCGCAACCTGTTCCAGGTCAATGTCGAGGAAGGCCGTCACCTGTGGGCGATGGTCTACCTGCTGCACAAATATTTCGGCCGCGACGGCCGCGAGGAAGCCGACGACCTGCTGCGCCGCTCGTCGGGCTCGGAGGAAGCACCGCGCATGCTGGGCGCCTTCAACGAGGAAACGCCGGACTGGCTTTCCTTCTTCATGTTCACCTATTTCACCGACCGCGACGGCAAGATGCAGCTTGAATCGCTGGCGCAGTCGGGCTTCGACCCGCTGTCGCGGACCTGCCGCTTCATGCTGACCGAGGAAGCCCACCACATGTTTGTCGGCGAGACCGGGGTCGGCCGGACCATCCAGGCGACCTGCGAGGCGATGAACAAGGCCGGCATCGAGGACCCCTACGATACGGACGCGATCCGGGCGCTCGGCGTGATCGACCTGCCGACCATCCAGAAGAAACTGAACCTGCACTACACGCTGTCGCTCGACCTGTTCGGGCAGGAAGTGTCGACCAATGCGGCCAACGCCTTCAACGCCGGCATCAAGGGCCGGTACATGGAGCACCGGCTTGAGGACGACCACAAGCTTCACGGCGAGACCTACGAGGTCTGGGACTTCGAGGACGGCAAGCTGGTGCGCAAGGACGTGCCCGCGCTGCAGGCGATCAACATGCGCCTGCGCGACGACTATACGCGCGATGCGTCGGGCGGCGTCGGCCGCTGGAACAAGATCATCGAGAAGGCCGGGATCGATTTCCAGATGAAGCTGCCGCACGAGGCCTTCAACCGGAAGATTGGCGTGTTCGCCGACAAGCTGTTCGATCCCGATGGCAAGCTCGTCTCGGGCGCCGAATATGATGCGGGCATGCCCCATTGGCTGCCGACCAAGGCCGACGGCGACTTCATCCAGTCGCTGATGGTACCGGTCTACGAACCGGGCAAGTTCGCAAGCTGGATCGCGCCGCCCAAGGTCGGCATCGACAACAAGCCGGGCGACTTCGAGTACGTCAAGCTGCACATGGCTTGACCGGATCGTCCGGGACCGGCCGGCGGGCCATTGGCGGCGCCGGCCTTCTCGCTCAGAACGGGAGGCATCGATGGACATCAGCAGGAGTGCCAGAAAGCCTGAGGCCACCGAGCGCTGCGGGGCGGTTATCAAGGGGTGCCTGGGCTGCAAGGATTGCAACGGCCCGTGCCTGTTGTACGCCGAACTCTACGGCCGGCTCGCGCTGATCGAACCGGGCCAAGGGCTGGCGGCATGAACACCCCGGTCAAGCAGCACCTGATCGATCCGGAAATCTGCATCCGGTGCTACACCTGCGAGATGACGTGCCCGATCGGCGCGATCACCCATGACGACAACAATGTCGTCGTCGACGCGGCCCAGTGCAATTTCTGCATGGACTGCATCCCGGTGTGCCCGACCGGCTCGATCGACGAGTGGCGGGTGGTCACCACGCCCTATTCGCTGGAGGAACAGTTCGGCTGGTCCGAACTGCCCGAACAGGAAGACATACCGGCCGATGGCAATGGCGCGGACACCGCGATCGAGGCGTTCGACGATGCGATCGCCGCGCTGCTCGCCGAGGCGCACCAGGGCGCCGGCGGCAAGGCCAAGGCGCCCGCAAGCGCTGCCAAACCCTCGGTGAACCTTTATAATCTCGCCAAGCCGGCCGAGGCGACCGTGACCGGCAATTTCCGGCTGACCAGCGAGGACGGCGACAGCGATGTGCGCCACATCATCCTCGACTTCGGCGGCACGCCGTTTCCCGTGCTGGAAGGCCAGTCGATCGGCATCATCGCGCCGGGCGAGACCGACAAGGGCGAGGCGCATCTGCCGCGGCTCTACTCTGTCTCGAGCCCGCGCGACGGCGAGCGTCCGAACTACAACAATCTGTCGCTGACGGTGAAACGCGAGCCGAACGGGATCTGCTCGAACTATGTCTGCGACCTCAAGCCCGGCGACAAGGTGAAGGTGACAGGACCGTTCGGCTCGACCTTCCTTCTGCCGTCCGACCCGAACGCGCATCTGATGATGATCTGCACCGGCACCGGTTCGGCGCCGTTTCGTGCCTTCACCATGCGCCGCCAGCGCGCCTATCCGACGCTGAAGGGCTCGTTGTCGCTCTATTTCGGCGCGCGGACCGCCGACGATCTGCCCTATTTCGGCCCGCTGAAGAAGGTGCCCGAGACCTTCATGAAGAAGGTGTTCGCCTTTTCGCGGGTGGCCGAGCAGCCCAAGAACTACGTGCAGGACAAGCTCCGCGAGAACGCCGGCGAGGTCGCCGCGCTGATGCAGAACCCGAACGGCTACATCTATATCTGCGGGCTCAAGGCGATGGAGCATGGCGTCGAGGAGGCGCTGTCGGACATCGCGCGCGGGGCGGGGCTGGTGTGGACCGACGTCCGCGACACCATGCGCGAAGATGGCCGCTATCATGTCGAGACCTATTAGGGCATGAACGCCGCAACGGTGACGAACGAGGGGTTGCGGCATGGCCGGCGCGGTTTTCGAGCACGAGATCAGGGTGACGTGGGGCGACTGCGATCCGGCGCGGATCGCCTATACGGGCCGGCTGCCCATGTTCGCGCTCGACGCCATCAACGCGTGGTGGGAGCATCATCTGGGCGACGGCTGGTACCAGATGGAGATCGACCGGAACGTCGGCACGCCGTTCGTGCACATGGCGCTCGATTTCCGCTCGCCGGTGACGCCGCGCCACCGGCTGATTTGCCGGGTCTGGCCGACCCGGCTTGGCGAAACCTCGATCGGATTCCGCGTCGAGGCGAGCCAGGGCGGCAAGCCGTCCTTTTCGGGCGATTTCGTGTGCGTGTTCATCGTTGCCGACCAGTTCAGAAAATCGCCGCCGCCCAAGGACATACGGGCGCTCGTTGAAGCGCATCTCAGGCCGGTGGCGGCCGAGTAACCGTCTTGCGCCTGCCAGCTCCGGCGGCCATTGCGAAATGGTTCGGCTCGGTTATGTTGTGCACTATTGTACACATTGCGATCGGGTGATGCCCGCAGTGAGCGAAATAACGAACTTCAAGGGCGTGGCCCAGCAGACCGGCGGCGAAAGCCAGACCGAGATCATGGTCGGCGCCCTGATGAAGCGGGTGGGCGAGCGTGTGCGCAGGGCACGCGAGCTCAAGGGCATCCCGCGTCGCGTGCTGTCGGACATTTCCGGCGTCTCGCCGCGCTATCTGGCGCAGCTCGAATCGGGCGAGGGCAACATTTCGATCGGCCTACTGCAGAAAGTGGCGATCGCGCTCGACTACCGGATCGAATGGTTCGTATGCGCCGAGGATCCCTGGTCGTCGGACACGATGCGCGTCACCAACCTGTTCCGCCGGGCCGGCTACCAGACGCGCCAGGAGGTTCTCGACCTACTCGAACCCGATACCGAGGCTGACATGCGCGCGCAGCGCGTCTGCCTGATCGGGATGCGCGGGGCCGGCAAATCGACCCTCGGCGCCATGGCCGGCGCGACGCTGGGCGTGCCGTTCGTCGAACTCAACCGCGAGATCGAGGAGCAGAGCGGCATGCCGATCAACGAGCTTGTCGCCTTCTACGGCCAGGAAGGCTATCGCAAGCTCGAATCGCAGGCGCTCGAACGGGTCGTCGCGACCCATGACGCGATGATCCTGGCGGTTGCGGGCGGCATCGTGTCCGATCCGCAGACCTATACGATGCTGCTGAACCATTTCCACACGGTCTGGCTGAAGGCGACGCCCGAGGATCACATGGAACGCGTGCTCGCCCAGGGCGACACGCGGCCGATGGCCGGCAATCCCGAGGCGATGGATCAGCTCAAGTCGATCCTGACGAGCCGGGAAACGCTCTACGGGCGGGCCTTGTCCCACATCGACACCAGTGGCAAGTCGCTCGCCGAAACCCATGACGAACTGGTCGCCGTGATCAGGGAGCGCGGGTTCCTGCAATAGTCGGCGGCCCGTCCGGGCCGCGGTTCGACAAGGAATGCAAAATGACGGTTACGTTCAGGCGTGAAGGAAACGCCGGATTTGTCGAACTCGCCAATCCGCCGGTCAATGCGATGGGGCTGGCGGTGCGCCAGGGATTGCTCGAGGCGGTCCGTTGGGCCGAAGCCGAGCCCGGCCTCGACCGGGTCGTCGTGTCGGGGCAGGGGCGGGCCTTCGCGGCCGGGGGTGATGCAAGGGAGTTCGACGGCGAACCAGTACCGCCGCATCTTCCGGACGTGCTCGATGCGATCGAGGCGTGCCCGGTACCGTGGATCGCGGCGGCGCATGGCGTGGCGCTCGGCGGCGGCGCCGAACTGATGCTCGCCTGCCGCTACCGCATCGCCGCTCCGGGCACGCGCATCGGCCTGCCCGAAGTGACGCTGGGCGTCGTGCCGGGCGCGGGCGGCACCCAGCGCCTGCCGCGCCTTGTGGGGCTTGCCGCGGCGGTCGACATGATCGCGACCGGCAAGCCGGTGACCGCCGACGATGCCTACGAGATGGGTCTCGTCGACGCGGTCGCCGAGGATCCGGTCGATCACGCGCTGGCGCTCGACGCGGCCGAACTGGCCGCCCGGTCCGCCCTGTCCTCGCTGGACGGGCCCGAACCCGACGAGATGGCCATCGACAAGGCGCGCGCCAGCGTCGCCAGGCGCATGCGCGGCCAGGTCGCGCCACAAAAGGCGATCGATCTGGTCGCCCTTTCGGTCGCCACACCGTTCGCCGAGGCGCTGCGACAGGAGCGCGAGACCTTCATCGCGCTCCGCGCGACCGATCAGGCGCGCGCGCTGCGCCACATCTTCTTTGCCGAACGGGCCGCCAAGGCGCCCGACTGGCTCGACGCCGAACCGCAGAAGGTGGAAAGGGCGGTGGTCGTCGGCGGCGGGACGATGGGCGCGGGCATCGCCTATGCGCTGCTTTTGGCCGGCATCGCGGTGACGGTCATCGAGACCGACGCGGACGGCGCCGAGCGCGCCCGCGCCAATGTCGCGAAGATCATCGAGGCAAGCGCCGCGCGCGGGCTACTGGCCGAGGACAAGCGCGCCCGGATCGAGGCGGCGCTGACCGTTTCGACCGACTATGCCGACGGCGCGTCGGCCGATCTCGCCATCGAGGCGGCGTTCGAGAGCATGGAGGTCAAGAAGGCGGTCTTTTCCGCGCTCGAAGAGGCGCTCCTCGCCCACGCGGTGCTCGCCACCAACACCTCCTATCTGGACCTGGACGAGATCGCCGCGACGCTGAAGTCGCCGTCGCGGCTGGTGGGCCTGCACTTCTTCGCGCCCGCCCACATCATGAAGCTTCTGGAGATCGTGCAGGGGGCTGCGACCTCGCATGCGGCGCTCGCCACCGGGTTCGATCTGGCCAAGAGGCTGCGCAAGGTGCCGGTGCTCTCGGGCGTCTGCGACGGGTTCATCGGCAACCGGATTCTGGCGCGCTACCGCGAGGCCGCCGACACGCTGCTGATGGACGGGGCGAGCCCGTGGCAGATCGACGAGGCGATGGTCGCGTTCGGCTATGCGATGGGCCCTTACGAGGCGCAGGACCTTTCCGGGCTCGACATCGCCTATGCCAACCGCAAGCGCCAGGCCGAAACGCGCGACCCGAACCGGCGTTACATTCCGATCGCCGACCGCATGGTGCATGAAGGGCGGCTGGGCAAGAAGACCGGCGTCGGCTGGTATCGCTATCCGGGCGGCGGCGGCAAGGTGGAAGACCCGCTGGTCGAGGACCTTGTCGCCGAGGAAGCCCATTTCGCCAAGGTCGCCCGGCGCGATTTCACCAGCGAGGACATCGAGCGGCGCCTTTTGCTGGCGATGATCAACGAAGCGGCCGACATTCTGGCCGAGGGGATCGCGCAGTCGGCCGCAGACATCGATCTGGTGACGGTGTTCGGTTACGGATTTCCGCGCTGGCGCGGCGGGCTGATGCACCATGCCGACACGCTCGGCGTCGATGCGATCCTGGCCGATCTGCGTGTTCTTGAAACCGAGGATCCGGTGGTCTGGCGGCCGAGTGCGGCGATCGTCGCCTGCGCGGAGCGGGGCATCGGGCTCGCCGAATACCGACCCGGCAGTTAGCCACAGGGATAAGCTGCGGGGGCTTTGCAAATCCGCGCGAATGGTTTATAAACCGACCGATCGGTTAATTAATTCCACCGGATGTGCACGCCGGTGGAGCCGAAGTGGAGGAGATGGCGCATGTATGCCCAGATGGTGAAGTCCACCGGGACGATGAAGACCCGCGAGGAGATGGACGAGCAGGAGCGGGCCTTTCAGGACCGGATCGATCGCGGCGAGAAGATCGAGCCGCAGGACTGGATGCCCGAGGGCTACCGCAAGACCCTGATCCGCCAGATCGGCCAGCACGCGCACTCGGAGATCGTCGGGCAGCTGCCCGAGGGCAACTGGATCACCCGCGCGCCCACCCTCGAGCGCAAGGCAATCCTGCTCGCCAAGGTGCAGGATGAAGCCGGGCACGGCCTTTACCTTTATTGCGCGGCCGAGACGCTGGGCATCAGCCGCGACGAGATGACCGAGCAGCTTCACGCCGGCAAGGCGAAATACTCCTCCATCTTCAACTATCCGACGCTGACATGGGCCGATATCGGTGCGGTCGGCTGGCTGGTCGACGGCGCCGCGATCATGAACCAGGTGGCGCTGCAGCGCACCTCCTACGGACCCTATTCGCGGGCCATGGTGCGCATCTGCAAGGAAGAGAGCTTCCACCAGCGCCAGGGCTATTCGATCATGATGAAGATGGCGACCGGCACGCCCGAACAAAGGCGGATGGCGCAGGATGCGCTCGACCGCTTCTGGTATCCCTCGCTGATGATGTTCGGCCCCTCCGACAAGGACAGTGTCCACTCGGCGCAGTCCATGGCCTGGAAGATCAAGGTCAGCACCAATGACGAGCTGCGCCAGAAATTCGTCGACCAGACGGTGCCGCAAGCCGAGTATCTCGGCCTGACCGTGCCCGACGAGAACCTGACCTGGAACGAGGAGAAGGGCGGCTACGACTTCTCCGAGCCGGACTGGCAGGAGTTCTACGACGTTCTCGCCGGCAACGGCCCGTGCAACGCCGACCGCATGGCCGCCCGCCGCACCGCCTGGGAAGACGGCGCCTGGTTCCGCGACGGTCTGGTCGCCCACGCAAACAAGCGCGCCGCACAGCGCATGGCAGCGGAGTAATCGCGATGTCCTCTCAATGGCCTCTCTGGGAAATCTTCATTCGCGGCCAGCACGGCCTGAACCACCGCCATGTCGGCTCGCTGCACGCGCCCGATGCCGAGATGGCCATTAAGAACGCCCGCGACGTCTACACCCGCCGCAACGAGGGGGTGAGCATCTGGGTGGTGCCGTCAAGCCAGATCACCGCGAGCGTGCCGTCCGAAAAGGGCCCGATGTTCGAGCCGTCCAAGTCGAAGATCTACCGGCACCCGACCTTCTACGACATCCCCGACGAAGTGGGGCACATGTGATGAGCGCGCTCGTCGAATTCGCGCTGCGCATGGGCGACAACACGCTGATCCTCGGTCATCGCGTGTCCGAATGGTGCGGCCATGCGCCGGTGCTCGAAGAAGACATCGCGCTCGCCAACACCGCGCTCGACCTGATCGGCCAGACGCAGATGTGGCTCGGTCTGGCTGGCGAGGTGGAAGGCAAGGGCCGGACGGCCGACAATCTCGCCTACAGGCGCGACGCCTTCGATTTCCGCAACGTGCTGCTGGTCGAGCGCCCCAACGGCGACTTCGGCCAGACGCTGATGCGCCAGTTCCTGTTCGATGCCTGGCATCATCCGATGCTCACATGGCTTTCGCAAAACTCGACCGAGGAGCGCGTCGCCGAGATCGCCCGCAAGGCCGAGCGCGAGGCGGCCTATCATTTGGAGCGCTCGTCGGACCTTGTGATCCGGCTCGGCGACGGCACCGACGAGAGCCACCGGCGGATGCAGGACGCGCTTGCCTATCACTGGACCTATACGGGCGAGATGTTCGTGGCCGACGCGGTCGACGACGAACTGGCGGGGGCGGGCATCGCGCCCGATCCGGCGGCGATGAAGCCGGGCTGGGACGCGTTCGTCGGTGAGGTTCTGGCCGAGGCGACGCTGGCGATCCCGGAGAACGATTTCGTTCACAAGGGCGGGCGCAAAGGCCAGCACACCGAGCATCTGGGCCATATCCTCGCCGCCATGCAGTTCCTGCCGCGAGCCTATCCCGATGCAAGCTGGTGAGACGCTGCCGAGCCGCGACGATGTGATGGGCTGGCTCGCAGAGGTGCCGGACCCGGAAATCCCCGTCGTGTCGGTGGTCGATCTGGGCATCGTGCGCGATGTCGCCTTTGATGATGACACGCTGGTTGTCACCATCACGCCGACCTATTCGGGCTGTCCGGCGACGTCCGTGATCGCGTTCGAGATCGAGACGGCGATCCGCAGGCGCGGCGTCGAAAAACTCAGGCTCGAGAACCAGCTTTCGCCACCCTGGTCGACCGACTGGATCGGGCCGGCCGCACGCGAGAAGCTGCGCCGGTACGGCATCGCGCCGCCGATCGACGGCACCGCCGCCGACGGCAGGCGCGTGGCGCGCCTTCTGGGCGAGGGCAACGCGAAGGTGGAATGCCCGCGCTGCGGCTCGGCCAATACGGCTGAAGTCAGCCGGTTCGGCTCGACGCCTTGCAAGGCGGCCTGGCGCTGCAACGACTGTCTGGAACCGTTCGACTATTTCAAGTGCATCTGAGGGCCGACCGATGGCGCAGTTTCATCCCCTGACCGTGACCGATGTGAACCACGACACCCGCGAAGCCGTGGTCGTCACGCTGGCGCCCAGCGAAGAAGACCGGCTGGCATTCGACTTCACGCAAGGGCAATATCTGACGTTCCGGCGTGATTTCGACGGCACCGAGGTGCGGCGCTGCTATTCGATCTGTGCGGGCAAGGATGACGGCGTGCTGCGCGTCGGCATCAAGCGCGTCGATGGCGGGGCGTTCTCGTCCTGGGCCAAGGACAACCTCAAGCCCGGCGACGTGATGGAAGCCATGCCGCCGATGGGCAACTTCTTCGTGTCGCTCGATCCCGATGCGGAGCGCCATTATCTGGGCTTTGCCGGCGGGTCGGGCATCACGCCCGTCCTGTCGCTGATCAAGACCGTGCTGGCGCGCGAGCCGAATTCGCGCTTCACGCTGGTCTATGCCAACCGCGCGGTGAACACGATCATGTTCCGCGAGGAGCTTGAAGACCTCAAGAACCTTTATCTCGGCCGTTTCACGGTCCTGCACATCCTCGAAAACGATGCCCAGGAGATCGACCTGTTCACCGGCCGTGTCGATGCGGACAAGCTCGATGCGCTGTTCACGCACTGGATCGATGCATCGTCGGTCGACTACGCCTTCATCTGCGGTCCCGAGCCGATGATGCTGACCATCGCCGACGGGCTGAAGGCGCGCGGTATCGCCGAGGACCGGATCAAGTTCGAACTGTTCAAGAGCGCGCAGCCCGGCCGGTTGCCGAAGAAGGCCAATGGCCATGCGGCCGGCGAAAAGGTCGACACGGTCAAGGCGACACTGTTCCTCGAAGGCGTCACGCGCACGATCGAGGTGCCGAAGGACGGCACGACGCTGCTCGACGCGGCGCTCGATGCCGGGCTGAACGTGCCCTACGCCTGCAAGGCGGGCGTGTGCTCGACCTGCATGTGCAGGATCACCGAGGGCGCCGGCGAGATGCTGTCCAACAACGCGCTCGAGGATCACGAGGTGCGCGACGGCTTCACGCTGAGCTGCCAGACCGTGCCGACGACGGACACGATCAGCGTCACCTACGACGTCTGACCACAAGAACTCATTGGGAGAGTTTCGATGAACGTTGCCACCGCGACGACGCGCCGGCTTGAAAGCTATGTGAAGGGGCAATGGGTCACCGGCAAGGGCGACGGCACGCTGCTGACCGATGCCGGCACCGGCGAACCCGTCGCGGTGATCAGTTCCTCGGGCCTCGATTTCGCCGGCGCGCTCGCCTATGGCCGCGAAAAGGGCGGACCGGCGCTGCGCGCGATGAGCTTTCACGAGCGCGCGCTGATGCTCAAGTCGATCGCGCTGATGCTCAACGAGGCGCGCGAGGCGTTCTACGCCGAGAGCTATCGCACCGGCGCCACGAAGGCCGATTCGATGATCGACATCGATGGCGGCATCGGCACGTTTTTCGTCTACGCGTCCAAGGGCCGGCGCGAACTGCCCAACACGCGCGTGCTGCTCGACGGCGATGTCGAGCCGCTGTCGAAGGACCAGACCTTTTCAGCGCAGCACATCCTGACGCCGCTCGAAGGCATTGCGATCCACATTAACGCCTTCAATTTCCCCTGCTGGGGCATGCTGGAAAAGCTCGCGCCGACCCTGCTCGCGGGCATGCCGGCGATCGTCAAGCCGGCCAGCCAGACCGCCTATCTGACCGAACTGATGGTCCGCAGGATCATCGACAGCGGCATCCTGCCCGAAGGCGCGCTGCAGTTGGTGGCGGGCTCGGCCGGCGACATGCTCGACCATGTGACCGGACAGGATGTCGTCACCTTCACCGGTTCGGCGAGCACGGGCCGGATGCTGCGCACGCACAAGGCGATCGTCGACAATTCGACGCGCTTTTCGATGGAGGCCGACAGCCTCAATTCCTGCATTCTGGGCGCGGACGCGGGGCCGGGCACGCCCGAGTTCGACCTGTTCGTCAAGGAAGTGGCGCGCGAGATGACGGCGAAGGCGGGCCAGAAATGCACCGCCATCCGCCGCGCTTTCGTGCCACGCGGCCAAGTCGATGCGGTCATCGAGGCGCTGCGCGCGCGGCTCGGCAAGACCGCCGTCGGCCTGCCGGCCGAAGAGGGCACGCGCATGGGCGCGCTCGCCAGCCAGGACCAGCGCGAGGAGGTGCGCGCGCGGATCGCCGAGCTTGCCGCCGACGGCGAGATCGTCGCCGGCGATCCGGACAATCCGGTGCTGTCGTCGGGCGATGCGCAGGCTGGCGCGTTCCTCAACCCGGTGCTGCTGCATTGCGCCGACCCGCACGGCGCCAGACACGTTCATGATGTCGAGGCGTTCGGGCCGGTGGCGACCGTCATGCCGTATGACGATGCCGAGGAAGCGGTCGCGCTCGCCCGGAAAGGCAAGGGCTCGCTCGCCGCGTCGGTCTTCACCAACGACCCCGAGATCGCCGAGCGGATCGTCATCGGCATGGCGCCGTTCCACGGCCGCATCCTGATAGGCAATCGCGCCAGCGCCAAATCCTCGACCGGGCACGGTTCGCCCATGCCGGGCCTCGTCCATGGCGGGCCGGGTCGCGCCGGCGGCGGCGAGGAACTGGGCGGCATACGCGGCGTCAAGCACTTCATGCAACGGACCGCCGTTCAGGGCACGCCGCGCCTTCTGGCGCCGGTCACGGGCCGTTGGATGGAAGGGGCGGACGCGGGCGACACGAGCGTGCATCCGTTCCGCAAGTCACTGGCCGAACTGAAGATCGGCGATCAGGTGGTGACCGAACCGCGCGAGGTCACGCTCGCCGATATCGAGCATTTCGCCGAATTCACCGGCGACACCTTCTATGCGCACATGGACGAGGACGCCGCCAGGGCGAACCCGTTCTTCGACGGGCGCGTGGCGCATGGCTATCTGATCGTTTCGTTCGCGGCGGGCCTGTTCGTCGACCCCGCGCCGGGTCCGGTGCTCGCCAATTACGGCGTCGACAATCTGCGCTTTCTGACGCCGGTCTATCCTGGCGATGTGCTCAAGGTCCGGCTGACGGCGAAAGAGATCAACCCGCGCGCCACGGCCGATCATGGCGAGGTGCGATGGGACGCGCAGGTCACCAACCAGGATGGCGATGTGGTGGCGCAGTACGACGTGCTGACGATGGTCGCCAAGAAATGGCCTCTGCCGGCGGAGGCGTAACGGTTTCAGTCTGTGGCGTCGGGATATCGCCGTAGTTCGCGTATCTCACCGGCGCATGTAGGATCTACGGTGAATTCATCCTCTCCAAGTGTTCTTGAATGAGGATTCGCGGACGAAATAATGGCGTCGCGTTCAAAGTAAGCCTCTATCAAGACGCCGCCGCCTGGAACTGAATTTAATCCAGCCGCGAACATCTCTGCTACGGACCGCTTTGTGGTCCAGCAAAATCCAACTCGACCTCCTAAAAGACGTTCAAGATTCTCTCCGCGGTATAGACGCGCCCCGGAGCCCTCATAACGTGGCATCAGATGCCAAAGCAGGCGGCCCAATAGGCGATCGTCGTTCACCTGCTCACGAATGAAACGCCCAGCTTCGACCCAGTGTGTTTGGAAGGCGATCCGTTGGGCTTCGGTCGGAGTAGGACCGGACGACGATGTAAGCAAGTTGGCGTTCTCTTTCCACTGCCTGGCTTCGGTGATCTTCTTGAACGCGGACGGGATCACGCCTCATCGTCCTCCAGCGTTCACCCCGCCGACGCCGTCGAGGATGATCTTCGTCGCCACCCGCGCATAGTCCTCGCGGGTGATCGGACCGTCCTCCTTGAACCAAGTGTAGACCCAGTTGAGCATGCCGAACAGGCTCATCGTCACCGGCGTCAGCAGGTGCGTGCCCGGCTCGCCCAGTTGCGGGTTGAGTTCCTTGAGCACGGCGGAGAACCGGGCGACGATCCGCTTTTCGGTGTCGCGCAATTGCGCGCGCTGCGCCTCGGACAAGACGCCGAATGCGTTGAGCTGCACCTTGTGGGCGTTGTCGGCCCCGCGATAGGTCTCCAGCACGGCCCGCACCAGTCGTTCGAGCCGTTCGCCCGGCGGCAGGTCCGGATCGTCGGCGGCGATCACGGCGTCGTCGAGATGGCTGACATGGGTGTCGATGATCGCGAAGATCAGCGCGTCCTTGGACGGGTAGTAGTGGTAGAGCAGGGCCTTGGAGACGCCGCACTCGCGCGCGATTTGGGACATGGACGCCTTGTCCATGCCCAGTTCGGCGAAGACGGCGGCGGCGCTGTCGAGGATATGCGCCTGCTTCTCCTCGAAGTCGGCGGCGCGGGGGCGGGCCATCGGGCCTCTCCTTCTAGCCCTTGGGCCTGTTGTCGACGACGCGCTTTGCCTTGCCTTCCGAACGCGGCGCAGAGCCCGGCTCACCGACATTGATCTTCGCGGTCACGCCGATCACGGACTTGATGTGATGGGCGAGTTCGGCGGCGCTCGCCTTGCGGGCGTCCTCGCTGGCGGCGTGATCGAGCGCTTCCAGATGCACCGTCATCGTGTCCATGCGGCCCTGCCGGTTCAGTTCGATCTGGAAATGCGGAGCGAGCCCGGCGCATTTGAGGATCTGCTCCTCGACCTGTGTGGGGAAGACGTTGACGCCGCGCAGGATGATCATGTCGTCCGACCGGCCGGTGATCTTGTCCATTCGGCGCATCGAGCGCGCCGTGCCGGGCAGCAGCCGGGTCAGGTCGCGCGTGCGGTAGCGGACGATCGGCAGGCCTTCCTTGGTCAGCGTGGTGAACACCAGTTCGCCCATCTCGCCGTCGGGCACCGGCTCGCCGGTCTCCGGGTCGATGATCTCGGGATAGAAATGGTCCTCCCAGATGTGCAGCCCGTCCTTGGTCTCGACGCACTCGTTGGCGACGCCCGGGCCCATCACTTCCGACAGGCCGTAAATGTCGACCGCGTGCATGTCGAAGGCCTGTTCGATCTCGCCGCGCATGGCGTTGGTCCAGGGCTCGGCGCCGAAGATGCCGACGGCCAGCGAGCAGGCGCGCGGGTCCTTGCCCTGGCGGCGGAACTCGTCGAGGATCGACAGCATGTAGGACGGCGTGACCATGATAACGCGCGGCTTGAAGTCCTCGATCAGCATCACCTGGCGCTCGGTCATACCGCCGGAGACCGGGATCACCGTGCAGCCGAGCCGCTCGGCGCCGTAGTGGGCGCCCAGCCCGCCGGTGAACAGGCCATAGCCATAGGCGACATGGACGGCGTCGCCGCGCCGGCCGCCCGATGCCCGGATCGAACGGGCCACCATGTCCGACCACATGGAGATGTCGTTTTCGGTGTAGCCGACAACGGTCGGCTTGCCGGTGGTGCCCGAGGAGGCGTGCAGGCGCACGATCTTCTCGCGCGGCACCGCGAACATGCCGAACGGGTAATGGTCGCGCAGGTCGGCTTTCGTCGTGAAGGGGAACTTCGCCAGATCGGCGAGCGTCTTCAGATCGTCCGGATGGACGCCGGCCTCGTCGAACCGCTGCCGGTAGAAGGGCGCGTTCTCGTAGGCATGGCGCAGCGACCATCGCATGCGTTCGAGCTGCAGCGCCGCGATCTCGTCGCGCGAGGCGGTCTCGATCGGTTCAAGGTCGCCGGGGCGGGGAGAGAGATCTTCCATGGGTCTCCTCAGGCGTCGTCAAGGATGGTGCCGGGGATGGCGCGCGAATGGCCGCGGAACTCGGCGATCAGCGCCCCGTCCTGGTTGGTGACGGAAATGTCGTAGATGCCCGACTTGCCGGTGCGCGAGACCTCGCGGCCCGTGGCGGTGAGCCGGTCGCCCTGGCGGGCAGGGCGAATGAAGGTGATCGACGTGTGCTGGGCGACGCAGCGCTGGTTGTAGGCGTTGCAGGCAAAGGCGAACGCGCTGTCGGCGAGCGTGAAGATGTAGCCGCCATGGCAGGTCTTGTGGCCGTTGACCATCTGCGGGCCGATGGTCATGGCGAGCGTGGCTTCGCCCGGCGCGACGCGCTCGATCGTCATGCCCAGATGCTGGCTGGCCTGGTCCTCGCGCCACATGGCGTCGGCGCAGGCCTGTGCGAGTTGGTCCGGTGTCATCACTGTCCCCTGAAGACCGGCGCGCGCTTGTCGAGAAAGGCCGAGACGCCCTCGGCATAGTCGGCGGTGCGGCCGGCCATGCGCTGGGTGTCGCGCTCATGGTCGAGCTGTGCGTCGAAGCTGTTCGTGCATGCCGCCTGGATCGACTGCTTCGTCAGGCCGAGACCGCGCGTCGGCCCGGTCGCGAACCTGCGGGCGAGGGCGGTCGCTTCGTCCATCAGCGCCGCGTCGTCCACCGCCTTCCAGATCAGGCCCCAGTCGGCGGCCTGTTCCGCGGTCAGCGGTTCGCCGGTGAGCGCCAGGCCCTTGGCGCGCGCCTCGCCCAGAAGCCGGGTCAGCATGAAGCTGCCGCCGGCATCGGGCGTCAGGCCGATCTTCGAGAAGGCTTGGATGAACCTGGCCGATTTCGCGGCGAGCACGATGTCGCAGGCGAGCGCGATGTTGGCGCCCGCGCCCGCGGCGACGCCGTTGACGGCGACGACGATCGGCTTTTCGAGCGACCGGATAAGCCGCAGGGTCGGGTTGTAGAAGGTGGCAAGCGTTTCACCCAGATCGGGCGGGCCGTCCATCTTTCGGGGGTCGCGATCGCCGAGATCCTGGCCGGCGCAGAAGGCGCGGCCGGCGCCGGTGATCAGCACGCAACGTATCTCGTCATCGTCGTGGGCGCGCTGGATGGCGGCGCGCAGGGCGAGATGCATGTCCTCGTTGAACGCGTTGAGCTTGTCGGGCCGGTTGAGCGTAACCAGCAGCATGCCGTCCGAAAGATCGGTCAGCACCGTGGCGTCCTGCGCCATGCGGATGTCCTCCCTGACAGGCCCGAACGAGCCCTGCGATGGTAATCGACACAACCATAAACCGACCGGTCAGTCAATGAATTCGGTCGACGAATTCCGCACGCGCGATACGGACGGGCTTGCCCTGAACCTCCGGGGCGGGAATATTCGGACGATGATTCAGGCGACGAACGCATCTGTCTGGCATTCATCGCTTTTCGGCGACGAGGCGCTGGCGCCGCTGTTTTCCGAGATCGCCTTTCTCGACCGGTTCGCCCGGTTCGAGCGAGCGCTCACGGCGGCGCTTCGTGACCATGGTCTTGTCGAGGCGGCGATGGCCGAACGGGCGTTGGCGGCGATCGCCGCGCTCGAGCCCGATATCGCCGCGATCCACGCGGGTCTATGCGAGGATGGCGTGCCGGTCCCGGCCTTCGTGCGCCAGCTCAAGGCGGCGGCAGGCGATGCGGCCGTCGCCATCCATGTCGGCGCGACGAGCCAGGACCTGGTCGATACGGCGACGGTGCTTGCCCTGAAGGAGGCCGAGCCCGTGCTGCAGACGCGCCTTGTCGCCGTCCTCGAGGCGATCGACGGGCTCGCTGCGCGCTTTGGGCGGCGGCCCTTGATGGGCCGGACGCGGATGCAGGCGGCCCTGCCGGTCACGGTCGGCGCCCGCCTTGCGGGATGGTCCGAGCCGCTCAGGCGCCATCTGCGCCGTCTCGATGCGGTCGCCGTTGAGGCAGGCATTCTCCAGTTCGGCGGACCGGTCGGGCAAGGGCCCCCGGCGCTTGGCGGCAAGGGGCCGGCGGTGGTCGAGGCGGTTGCCGCCGAACTCGGGCTCGGCGTGCCGGACCGCCCCTGGCACACGGACCGGAGCGCGCTGCTCGGCTATGCCCACTGGCTGACGCTGGTGACGGGCACGCTCGGCAAGATCGGCCAGGACGTCGCGCTGATGGTGCAGCAGGGGATCGACGAGATAGCGCTCACCGGCGGCGGGACCAGTTCCGCCATGGCCCACAAGCAGAACCCGGTGCTTGCCGAGAAGCTTGTGACGATCGCCCGCTTCAACGCGGCCCAGATCGGCGGCCTGCAGCAGGCGATGGTGCACGAGCAGGAGCGGTCCGGCAGCGCCTGGATGCTCGAATGGATGATCCTGCCACAGATGGTGATCGCGACGGGGCGGGCGCTTGCGGACGCGCACGCCATGCTGGGCGCGGTCACGCGGTTGGGCGATGCGGACTGATCAGGCCGCCTGCGCGACCTCGCGCAGGCCGAGCATTTCGCGTGCCTGCTGCCATGTCGCGACCGGCCGCGCGTTGCGTTCGCAGATCTCGACGACGCGGCCGACGAGCGCGGCATTGGACGGGGCGAGCGTGTCGCGGTCGAGGCGCACATTGTCCTCGAGCCCGGTGCGGGCATGGCCGCCGGCCGCCACCGACCATTCATTGACGGTCAACTGTCCGGCACCGATGCCGGCGGCGCACCATTCGCCCCCGGGTACCAGCCGGCGGACGGTCTCGACGTAGAAGTCGAAGGCGGGCTTGTCGACCGGCATGGCGTTCTTCACGCCCATGACGAACTGGATGTAGGGCGTGTCGGGAATGCGCCCGTCCCGCCACATGGCGACCGCCTGGAAGATGTGCGACAGGTCGAACGCTTCCACTTCCGGCTTGACGCCGTATGTCCGCATTTCGCCGGCGAGCCAGTCGATCAGATCGGGCGGGTTCTCGTAGACGCGCGTTGGAAAGTTGTTCGAGCCGACCGACAGTGAGGCCATGTCGGGCGCAAGCGGCAGCATGCCGCCACGCGCCTTGCCCGCGCCGGAACGACCGCCCGTCGAGAACTGGATGATCATGCCGGGGCAGTGCTTTTCGAGCCCCTCCTTGAGCCGGGCGAACTTGTCGGGATCGGATGTCGGGGTCTGGTCGGGGTTGCGCACGTGCGCATGAACGATCGACGCGCCGGCCTCGAAGGCCTCATGGGTCGATTCGAGCTGTTCTTCGATGCTGATGGGCACGGCGGGATTGTTCGCCTTGGTCGGCAGCGAGCCGGTGATGGCGACGCAGATGATGCAGGGTTTGTTCTGGGCGTCGGTCATCGGCACTCACATGTCAAAGAAGATGGTTTCGCCGTCGCCCTGCAGACGGATATCGAACCGGTATTCGTCTTCGCCGGTCCTTTCGGCGAGCAGGGTTGGCAGCCGGTGTTGATGCTCGATGCGGGTCAGGATCGGATCTTCCGCATTGGCCTCGGCTTCATCGGCGAAATAGAGGCGCGTGTGAAGGCCGATGTTGATGCCGCGCGCCACGATCCACACCGAAATGTGCGGCGCCTGCAGCCGGCCGTCGCGCCAGGGCACGCGCCCCGGCTTGACCGTATCGAAGCGGAACTGGCCGGTCTGAAGGTCGGCGGCGGCGCGGCCCCAGCCGGTGAAGTTGGGATCGGCCTTTCCGCGCGTCTCGACGGGCGAGTTGAAAAGGCCGTCCGCGTCGGCCTGCCAGATCTCCAGAACGACGTCGCGGACGGGCGCGCCGAGCCCGTCGAAGACGGTGCCCGTGACGATGATTTCCTCGCCCCTGACCGCGCCGGTCTTCATGTCGTGGCCGAGGTCGGTCTCGTAGACGCCGTGAATGCCGGTGACGTTGGGGTTCAGGCCGATATGCACGTAGGGACCGGCCGTCTGCGACGGGGTTTCCTTGAAGGCGTGGGTGGGACGGATCATCTCAGAGGCCCTCCAGCCGGTTCTCGAACATGGTCTGGCGACGGCCGCGCAGCACGATGTCGAACCGCCAGGCGCAGGCATCCATCGGCACGGTGCGGGTCATGTCCAGTTCGGCGACGAGCGTCTCGACGGCGGCCCGGTCGGGAATCGCGCCGACGATCGGGCATTGCGCGATCAGCGGATCGCCCTCGAAATACATCTGCGTGATCAGCCTTTGCGCGAAACCCGATCCGAAGATCGAGAAGTGGATGTGCGCGGGGCGCCAGTCATTGCCGCCATTGGCCCAGGGGTAGGGCCCGGGCTGGATGGTGCGGAATTCGTAGGCGCCGTTCTCGTCGGTCAGCACCCGGCCGCAGCCGCCGAAATTGGGATCGAGCGGGGCGAGATAGCCTTCCTTCTTGTGGCGGTAGCGGCCGCCGGCGTTCGCCTGCCAGACCTCGACGAGCGTGTTCGGCACGGGGCGGCCGGTCTCGTCGATGACGCGGCCGTGGACGATGATACGCGGGCCGACGGCGCTCTCGCCGGGTTCGGCATAGTTGTGGATGAGGTCGTGATCGAGTTCGCCGAGCATGGCCGGGCCGAACACGGGCCCCGTCTCCTCTCCGAGCGATGTCGGCAGCGACAGAAGCGGCGCGTTCGGCGAGCGCAGGACCGAGGTCTTGTAGGGCGCGTGCAGGGCCGGCGGATGCCAGGCCCTGTCTCGGGCCATGAAGCCGGCGTGCGCGCTTGGCGTGTTCTTCATGTCACGGTTCCTTCGTCTTCCATCTCGCGCCATGTCGCCTTGGCGAGCTTGATGGCATGGTTGGCGCGAGGCACGCCGGCATAGACCGCCACGTGCATGAACGCTTCCATCACGTCGCTCCTTGAGGCGCCAGTGCGTTCGCAGGCGCGCACATGCATCGGGATCTCGTCGAAATTGCCGGTGGCGGCAAGCAGCGCGAGCGTCAGGATGGAGCGTTCACGCCGGGTGATCGTGTCGCGCGCCCACAGATTGCCCCACGCGGTCTCCGTGATCAGGGTCTGGAAGGGCGCGTCGAAGTCGGTCTTTTCGGCCTCGGCACGGTCGACATGGGCGTCGCCGAGCACCTGCCGGCGCACCCGCATGCCGTTTTCAAGCCGCTCGTTCATCGCACATCGGCCCTGCGGGCCGTCCTCTCAATAGGGCAGGCCGACATAGTTCTCGGCCATCGCCTTCTGCGCGGCCTCGCTTGAGCGCAGAAGTTCCATTTCGGCGATCTGCATCTTGCGGTCGAACTCGGTCTGGTCCTCGAAGCGGTGCATGAGTTGCGAGAACCACCAGGAGAAGCGCTCGGCCTTCCAGATGCGCGCAAGCGCCCGCCCGGAATAAAGATCGAGGCCTTCGGCATCGTTCAGCTCGTAGAACTGCGTCAGGCCGCTGAACAGATAATGGACGTCCGAGGCGGCCGTGTTCAGCCCCTTGGCGCCGGTCGGCGGCACGATGTGGGCGGCATCGCCACACAGGAAGAGCCGGCCCCAGCGCATCGGTTCGGTGACGAACGAGCGCAGCGGCGCGATCGATTTCTCGATCGAGGGACCCGTGACGAGGCCTTCCGCCACGTGACCGGGAATTCGGCGCTTCAGTTCGGCCCAGAACTCGTCATCCGACCAGTTCTCGACCTTGTCGTGCGCCGAACACTGCACGTAGTAGCGCGACAGGTTCTCGTTGCGCATCGAGCAGAGGGCGAAGCCGCGCGGCGAGTTGGCGTAGATCAGTTCGTGATTGACCGGCGGCGTTTCCGACAGGATGCCGAGCCAGCCGAACGGGTAGACCTTTTCGTATTCGCGACGGGCGTCTTCGGGGATCGAGCGGCGGCTGACGCCGTGAAAGCCGTCGCAGCCGGCGACGAAGTCGCAATCAATGCGCTTTTCGGCGCCGCCCTGGCGCCAGGTCACGTAAGGCGCATCGCGGTCCGCGTCGTGGATCGCGACCCCCTCGACCTCGAATTCGATGATGCCGCCGGCCGCCTCGCGCGCCTCGTAGAGATCGCGCGTCACCTCGGTCTGCCCGTAGACCATGACCGGCGTGCCGGTGTGCTCGACGAAGTCGATCCGGAACATCTCCTCGCCATAGGCGATCAGCGTGCCCGCATGCTCGAAGCCCTCGCGGCGCATGCGGCCACCGACCCCGGCCTCGTCCATCAGCCGCAACAGCCCCTGTTCGAGAACGCCGGCGCGAATGCGCCCGAGTACGTAGTCGCGCGTCTGACGTTCGAGGACGACCGAGTCGATGCCGCGCCTGTGGAGAAGCTGCGACAAGAGCAGACCCGATGGGCCGCCGCCGATGATGCAGACCTGTGTGCGCATTGCGCTCCTCCTCACCGGACGACGTTGCATGCCCAATATCGATATGTAAAATGAATAAACGGGGAGTTTGGATAGCGGAAGCGATATGGAAAACCACAGGCGCATCAAGCTCCGCCATCTGAAGAGCTTCTGCGAAATCGTCCGGCTGGGCAGCTTCAAGCAGGCCGCAGACGCGCTCGCGCTGACCCAGCCGGCGATCTCGCGCACGATGGCCGAGCTCGAGGAGATGGTCGGCGCGCCGCTTCTGACGCGCAACCGTGGCGGGGTGGCGCTGACGGCGGAAGGCGAGGTGTTCCTGCATTTCGCGCAGATGGGGCTCAACGCGATCCAGCAGGGCATGGCGCGGCTCGATCGCATGAAGACGGGCGAGCCGTCGGGCATCCGGATCGGGGCGCTGCCGAGCGTCGCGGCGGCGCTGCTGCCGCGAGCGGTACGCAGCTTCGCCGAACTCGCGCCGGGTGCGGCGGTGACCGTGCAGGACGGGCCGCACGAGTTCCTGGTCGACCGGCTGCGGCGCGGCGATCTGGACGTCGTCGTGGGTCGTCTCGGGCCGCCCGAGACGATGGCGGGGCTGACGTTCACGCAACTCTATCTGGAGCATGTGGCGCTGGTCGTGCGGCCGGGCCATCCGCTGGCCGGCAGCGCGGACATTGCGCGGATCGCAACCTTTCCGGTGATCTACCCGCCGACCAGCGCGGCGATCCGGCCGCTCGTCGACCGGCTGATGATCGCCAATGGCATGGCCGAGCCGCCCCGGGCCATCGAATCGGTGTCGGGCGCGTTCGGGCGCAGTCTCGTCATGCAGTCCGATGCGGTGTGGATCATCTCCTCCGGCGTGGTCGCTCAGGATCTCGAGGCGGGCGGCCTGGTCCGTCTGCCGGTCGACACGACGCTCACCGCCGGCCCGGTCGGGCTGATGGTGCGCGCCGACGAGGAACGCCCACCCTCGGTGCAGCTGTTCGGCAGGGCGGTCGCCGCAGCCCTTCAGGCGGACAAGAGCGGAGGTTCGTCGGCGACCCCTTGACCTTCCAGAGACTGGAAGGCCCATCTTGCGCTTCAGGATAATGAAAGGAGCGCATCGTGAACGCGCCGCACAAGAGCCATCCAAGCCAAACCGTGACGTTGCCGATCGAGGGCATGAACTGCGCCTCGTGCGTCGGCCGCGTCGAGAAGGCGCTGAACGGGGTGCCCGGCGTCGCCGGCGCGTCGGTCAACTTCGCCACCAATACCGCCGAGGTCGCACTGGCCGAACCGGTTGCGCGCGCCGATCTGGCGCGGGCCGTCGAAGATGCCGGCTACGGGGTTCGCGAGGGCACCACCGAACTTGCGATCGAGGGCATGAGCTGCGCATCCTGCGTGGGCCGCGTCGAAAAGGCGCTGCGGGCGGTGCCCGGCGTGCGCGAGGCCAATGTGAACTTCGCCTCCGAACGGGCGACGGTGACCGGCACGGCCGACACCGATGCGCTGACCGAAGCGGTCGCCTCGGCCGGCTACGAGGCCAGGGCCGCGAACGCCCCGAGTTCGGCCGGGCATGACCACGACCATGGCGGCGACGAGGAGGCGGCGCGGCTGAAGCGCGACACGATCCTGGCGGCGGTGCTGACCGCGCCGGTGTTCGCGCTGGAGATGGGCAGCCATATCGTGCCCGGCATGCACGATCTGATCATGACAACGATCGGCATGCAGACGAGCTGGCTGATCCAGTTCGTGCTGACCGCGATCGTGCTCGCCGTGCCGGGCCGGCGCTTTTACGTGCACGGTTTTCCGGCGCTGTTCCGCGGCGCACCCGAGATGAACGCGCTGGTTGCGGTGGGCACCTCGGCTGCGTTCGCCTATTCGGTCGTCGCCACCTTCCTGCCGCAGGTGCTGCCCGAGGGGACGGTCAATGTCTACTACGAGGCCGCGGCGGTGATCGTCACGCTGATCCTGCTCGGCCGCTACCTCGAAGCCAAGGCGCGCGGACGCACCTCCGAAGCGATCAAGCGGCTCGTCGGCCTTCAGGCCAAGACCGCGCGGGTGCGGCGCGACGGCGGCACCGAAGATGTCGCCATCGGCGACGTCGTGCCGGGCGATGTGATCGAAGTGCGGCCCGGCGAGCGCGTGCCGGTCGACGGCACGGTGACCGAGGGCGAAAGCTATGTCGACGAATCGATGATCACCGGCGAGCCGGTGCCCGTGGCCAAGTCGGACGGAGCCGAACTGGTCGGCGGCACGGTCAACCAGACCGGCGCGCTCGCCTTCCGGGCGACGGCCGTGGGCGCCGATACCGTGCTGTCGCAGATCATCCGCATGGTCGAACAGGCGCAGGGGTCCAAGCTGCCCGTGCAGGCGCTGGTCGACAAGGTCACCATGTGGTTCGTGCCCGCGGTGATGGTCGTTGCGGCGCTGACGTTCCTGGTCTGGCTCGTGTTCGGGCCGGAGCCGGCGCTGACCTTCGGCCTTGTCAACGCGGTGGCCGTCCTGATCATCGCGTGCCCCTGCGCGATGGGGCTGGCGACGCCGACCTCGATCATGGTCGGCACCGGCCGGGGCGCCGAGATGGGCGTCCTGTTCCGCAAGGGCGATGCGCTGCAGAGCCTGAAGGAAGCGCGCGTCGTCGCGCTCGACAAGACCGGCACGCTGACCAAGGGACGCCCGGCCCTGACCGATCTCGAGACCGCCGAAGGCTTCGAGCGGGCGGGCGTGCTGGCCGCGATCGCGGCCGTCGAGGCGAAGTCCGAACATCCGATCGCGCGCGCCATCGTCGAGGCGGCCGAGGCCGAAAAGATCGACGTGCCGGAAGCGACCGGCTTCAACTCCGTGACCGGATCGGGTGTCTACGCCGAGGTGGACGGCCGAACCGTTCAGATCGGCGCCGACCGCTACATGGCCGAACTGGGCCTCGATACGGCGGCGTTCTCCGAGACCGCGCACCGGCTGGCCGGCGAGGGCAAGACGCCGCTTTATGCCGCGATCGGCGGCAAGCTCGCCGCGATCGTGGCGGTCGCCGACCCTATCAAGGAAACGACGCCCGACGCGATCGCCGCGCTGCATGATCTCGGCCTGAAGGTCGCGATGATCACCGGCGACAATAGGCGCACGGCCGAGGCGATCGCCGGCCAGCTCGGCATCGACGAGGTGATCGCCGAGGTGCGGCCCGACGGCAAGGTCGACGCGGTCAAGCGCCTGAAGAGCGAAAATGGCATGCTGGCCTTCGTCGGCGACGGCATCAACGACGCGCCGGCGCTGGCCGAGGCGGATATCGGTATCGCGATCGGCACGGGCACCGATATCGCCATCGAGGCGGCGGACGTGGTGCTGATGTCGGGCAGCCTGAAGGGTGTGCCGAACGCGATCGCGCTGTCGCGGGCAACGCTTGCGAACATCCGCCAGAACCTGTTCTGGGCGTTCGCCTACAACACGGCGCTGATCCCGGTGGCGGCGGGCCTTCTCTATCCGGCGTTCGGCCTGCTGCTGTCGCCGATCTTCGCCGCCGGCGCGATGGCCTTTTCGAGCATCTTCGTTCTGGGCAACGCGCTGCGCCTGCGCCGCTTCACCGCGCCGATGACGTAACAGGTTCGGGGGCGGCCGGCGCTATTCGGCCGCCTCCCGGTACTCTTCGACCGGCGGGCAGGTACAGACCAGGTTGCGGTCGCCATAGGCGTTGTCGATGCGCCCGACCGGCGGCCAGTACTTGTCCACGCGGAAGGCGCCGGGCGGAAAGCAGCCCTGTTCGCGGCTGTACGGCCGGTCCCACTCGGCGATCAGGTCGGCCGTCGTGTGCGGGGCGTTCTTCAGCGGGTTGTTGGCCGCATCCATTGCGCCGTCCTCGATCTCGGCGATCTCGGCGCGGATCGACAGCATCGCCTCGCAGAACCGGTCGAGCTCGGCCTTGGTCTCGCTTTCGGTCGGCTCGACCATCAGCGTTCCGGCCACCGGCCAGCTCATCGTCGGCGCGTGAAACCCGTTGTCGATCAGCCGCTTGGCGATGTCGTCGACGCTGACCTGCGCGCTCTTCATGAAGGGGCGGGTGTCGAGGATGCACTCGTGGGCGATGCGGCCGTTCTGCCCCTTGAAGAGCACGCCATAGGCGCTTTCGAGCCGTTTGGCGATGTAGTTGGCGTTCAGGATCGCCACCTTGGTCGCCTGGGTCAGCCCGTCGCCGCCCATCATCTGGATGTAGGCCCAGGAGATCGGCAGGATCGAGGCCGAGCCGAACGGGGCGGCGTTGACCGCGCCTTCGCCGGTGACCGGATCGCCGGGCAGGTAGGGCGCCAGATGGGCCTTCACACCGATCGGCCCCATGCCCGGACCGCCGCCGCCATGGGGGATGCAGAAGGTCTTGTGCAGGTTCAGATGGCTGACATCGGCGCCGATCTCGCCGGGTTTCGACAGGCCGACCATGGCATTGAGGTTGGCGCCATCAAGATAGACCTGGCCGCCATGTTCGTGGGTGATGGCGCAGACCTCGCGGATCGTTTCCTCGAACACGCCATGGGTCGACGGATAGGTGACCATGCAGGCGGCGAGCCGGTCGCCGGCCGCCTCGGCCTTGGCTCGGAAATCGTCGAGATCGATGTCGCCGTTCCCGGATGAGGCGACGACGACCACTTCCATGCCGGCCATGTGCGCCGAGGCGGGATTGGTGCCGTGCGCGGAGATCGGGATCAGGCAGATGTCGCGGTGGTCCTGGCCCTGCGCCTTGTGCCAGGCGCGGATCGTCATCAGACCGGCATACTCGCCCTGCGCGCCCGAATTGGGCTGCATCGACATGGCGTCGTAGCCGGTGATCGCGCACAGCTTGGCGCACAGGTCGGCGATGAGTTCGCGATAGCCCTCGGTCTGGTCGGCCGGCGCATAGGGGTGGATGTTGGCGAACTCCGGCCAGGTGATCGGCATCATCTCGGCGGCCGAATTGAGCTTCATCGTGCACGAGCCGAGCGGGATCATCGCCCGATCGAGCGCAAGATCGCGGTCGGCGAGCCGGCGCATGTAGCGCACCATCTCGGTTTCCGCGCGGTTCAGATGGAAGATCGGGTGAGTGAGATAGTCGCTCTGTCGGGCGAGGTCGTCGGGCAGGCGGAAGCCTTCGATGCCGGCGGCGGCGTCGGCCGAAAGCCCGAACGCGCTCAGCAGCCGCTCGATCGTTTCGGCGCGGGTGGTCTCGTCGAGCGTGATGCCGATCCTGTCAGCGTCGATGCGGCGCAGATTGATGCGTCGGTCGAGCGCGGCCTGCATCAGCACGGGCTGCATGGCGCCGACACGGACGGTGATCGTGTCGAAATAGCGTTCCTGCTCGACGTCGAAGCCGGCCGCGCGCAGCGTTTCGGCGACCTGAACCGTGCGGCCGTGGATGCGCTGCGCGATCGCCTTGAGCCCTTTGGGCCCGTGGAAGACGGCATAGAAGCCCGCCATCACGGCGAGCAGCGCCTGGGCGGTGCACACGTTCGAGGTCGCCTTTTCGCGGCGGATATGCTGCTCGCGCGTCTGCAGGGAGAGCCGATACGCCTTGCTGCCGTGGCTGTCGATGGAGACGCCGACGAGCCGGCCGGGCAGGGCGCGCTTGAGCGCGTCCGAGCAGGCGATGTAGGCGGCATGCGGCCCACCGAAACCCATCGGCACGCCGAAGCGCTGGGTCGAGCCCACCGCGATGTCGGCGCCCATCGCGCCGGGCTCCTTGAGCAGCAGAAGCGCCATCGGGTCGGCGATGACCGTGCCGATCGCGCCGTTCTCGTGCAGCGCGGTCATCTGCGCCGAGAAATCGCGCAGGTCGCCATGGGTGCCGGGGTACTGGAAGATCGCGCCGAACACGGTTCCCGCGTCGAGGTCTTCGGGCGCGCCCGTGACGATCTCGATGCCGAGCGGTTCGGCCCTCGTGCGCATGACGTTGATGTTCTGCGGGTGGCAGTTCTCGTCGACGAAGAAACGCCTGGCCTTCGATTTGGCCGTGCGCAGCGCCATCGCCATTGCCTCGGCCGCCGCCGTCGCCTCATCGAGCAGCGAGGCGTTGGCGACCGGCAGGCCGGTCAGGTCGGACACCATGGTCTGGAAATTGAGCAGCGCTTCCAGCCGGCCCTGGCTGATCTCGGGCTGATAGGGCGTGTAGGCCGTGTACCAGGCCGGATTTTCGAGGATGTTGCGCTGGATGGCGGGCGGGGTGACCGTGCCGTGATAACCCTGGCCGATCATCGACGTGACGAGCCTATTCTTGCGGGCGATCTGCCGCATCGTCCACAGAAGCTCGTGCTCGGACAGGGCCGGCCCGAAGTCGAGCGGGTCGTCCTGGCGGATCGAGGCGGGCACCGTCTCGTCGATCAGTGCGTCGAGGCTGTCCGCGCCGACGACGGCAAGCATTTCGTCCATTTCCTCGGGCGAGGGGCCTATATGGCGGCGGTTGGCGAAATCGTAGGGCTCGTAGTCGGTCGGGCTGAACGGCATCGGTGCGGTTCCCGTGATTGAGACTGTGGTCAGGCGATCATCGCCTTGTAGGCGTCTTCGTCCATGAAGGCCTCGACGGCGGACGGATCGTCGACGCGCAGCTTGAAGAACCAGCCGTCGCCCAGCGGGTCTTCGTTGACGAAGGCCGGCGCGTCGGCGAGTTTCTCGTTGACGGCGACGATGGTGCCGTCGAGCGGCGCCTTGATGTCGGAGGCGACCTTGACGCTCTCGATGACGACGATCTCCTCGTCCTTCTTGACCGTCCGGCCTTCCTCGGGAAGTTCGACGAAGACGACGTCGCCCATCTGCTCGGCCGCATACTCGGTCACGCCCACGACGAACAGATCGCCTTCGGCGCGCAGCCACTCATGGTCCTCGGTGAATTTCATCGTTCGGTGTCCCTGTGCTCAACGCTTGTAGGTGGATGGTCTGAAAGGCATGTCGGCGATCGTCACCGGCAGGCGCTTGCCGCGCACCTCGCCGAACAGGCGCGTGCCGGTTCGTGCCAGTCCGGCCGGAGCATAGCCCATGGAAACGGGGCGTTCGACCGACGGGGCGAAGGCGCCGGAGGTGACGCGGCCGACCGGCTCGGCCGCCTCTTCGGTCTCGAACAGCTGTGTGCCCTCGCGCATCGGGGCGCGGCCCTCGGGCAGGAGCCCGACACGGCGGCGGTCGGCGCCGTTCTCCAGTTCGGCGAGGATGCGATCGGCGCCCGGAAAGCCGCCGGCGCGCTCGCCGCCCGTGCGCCTGACCTTCTGGATCGCCCATTGAAGGCCCGCTTCGACCGGGCTCGTCGCCGCGTCGATATCGTTGCCGTAAAGGCACAATCCCGCTTCGAGCCGCAGGCTGTCGCGCGCGCCAAGGCCGATCGGCTCGACGCGGTCGTCGGCGACAAGCGCGCGGGCGAGGGCCTCGGCGCGATCGTCGGCGACCGAGATCTCGAAACCGTCCTCGCCGGTATAGCCCGAGCGGGAAATCCACAGTTCGCCATGGTCGCTGTCCGTGACGATAACGTCCATGAAGCGCATGTCGGTGACGGCCGGCACGATCGCGGCGAGGACCGCTTCGGCGGCCGGGCCCTGCAGCGCGAGCAGCGCGCGGTTTTCGACCGGCTCCACCGAGCAGCCGAGATGGCGCTTCATGTGGGCGATGTCGGCCTGCTTGCGGGCCGCGTTGACGACCAGGAACAGATGGTCGCCACGCTGGGCGATCATCAGATCGTCCTCGATGCCGCCCTGATCGTTGGTGAAAAGGCCGTAGCGCTGACGGCCTTCCTTGAGGCCGACGATGCTCGCCGGAACCAGCGTTTCGAGCTGTGCCGCCGCATCGTCGCCGCGCAGGATCACCTGGCCCATATGGCTGACATCGAACAGGCCGGCGCTGGCGCGCGTGTGCAGATGTTCCTTCATGACACCGAGGCGATACTGGACCGGCATCTCGTATCCGGCGAACGGCACGAACCTGGCGCCCAGCTCTGCATGCAGATCGTAAAGGGGTGTGCGTTCAAGCTCCGGCATGCGTCTTCCCAGGTCGTGCCGGCGATCCGGCATCATCGATTGGGCACGAACGCGCCCGATGATGCCCCCTCTGTCCTTGTGCCTGAGATCGTTATCCCGTCGGCGGGCCGCTGGCGAAAGCCTTGGCCACTCTCCAGAGTTCAGCGTCGCGATGGTCCCTGGGCCTGAGAGTTTACCGGGGCGGTTGCTCCTTCGGCACCGGCAGAGCCGGATTCTCCCAACGCGACGGCGACAGTGCTACGGCGAAATGCCGTGGGCGGTCAAGGCGCAACAGCGCGCAGCGGCGAGGCCGCGCCCCGGGCGGGCGGGTTCAATCGACACATGTCCGCGCTTGATCGCCGACTGTCTGCGTGGCTATGCCGGTCGCCGCCGGCAGGCCCCGCGCCCACCGCCAGGAGAGGGCGTGCGCAGGCCGCCGGCATCGGACCGATATGCTGGAGACGAAGATGGCCATTTCCGACGCACTGCTTTCGAGGCTCGCCGATCCCGACCTGCTGCCCGCGGCCGGGCTGGTCGACGGGCGCTGGATCGAACAGGTCCCCGGCGGCGCGACCTTTGCGGTGACCAATCCGGCGAACGGCGAGGAGATCGCCACGCTGCCCGACATGGGCGCGGCGGAGACCGCCGAGGCGATCGGGGCGGCCTATCGTGCCCAGAAGGCGTGGGCCGCCAGGACGGCCAAGGAGCGTTCGGCGGCGCTGCGCAAGCTGCACGATCTGATCCTCGCCCATGTCGACGATCTGGGAACGATCCTGACGATGGAGATGGGCAAACCGTTCGGCGAGGCCAAGGGCGAGGTGCGCTATGGAGCGGCCTATCTGGAATGGTTCGCCGAGGAGGCAAGGCGCGTTCAGGGCGACGTGCTGCCGGGCCAGCAGGGCGACAAGCGGGTGCTCGTGCTCAAGCAGCCGATCGGCGTGGTCGGGATGATCACGCCGTGGAACTTTCCAAGCGCCATGCTGGCGCGCAAGATGGCGCCGGCGCTGGGCGTCGGTTGCGCCGTCGTCGCCAAGCCGGCCGAGCAGACGCCGCTCTCGGCGATCGCGCTGGCCCGGCTTTGCGAGAGGGCAGGGCTGCCCGCCGGGCTGTTCAACCTGATCGTCGGCATGGACGGGCCGGCGATCGGCAAGGCGATGTGCGCCGACACCAGGCTGCGCAAGCTGTCCTTCACCGGGTCGACCGAGGTCGGCCGCATCCTGATGCGGCAGGGCGCCGACCACATCCTCAAGCTCAGCCTGGAACTGGGCGGCAACGCCCCGTTCATCGTCTTCGACGATGCCGACCTCGACGCGGCGGCCAAGGGCGCGATCCTGTCCAAATACCGCAATGCCGGCCAGACCTGCGTTTGCGCCAACCGCATCTATGTGCAGGACGGCATCTATGACGCGTTCGCCGAAAAGTTCGCCGAGGCGGCGCGCACGCTCAGGCCCGGCGACGGGTTCGCCGACGGCGTCGACATGGGCCCGCTGATCGATGCGGACGGGCTGGCCAAGGTCGAGGACCACGTCGCCGACGCGCTCGCCAAGGGCGCCGAACTGGTCACGGGCGGCAGCCGCTCGAACGCCGGCGCGCTGTTCTACGAGCCGACCGTGCTGCGCAACGTGACCGCCGATATGAAGCTCGCGCGCGAGGAGACGTTCGGGCCGGTCGCGCCGCTGTTCCGGTTCGAGACCGTCGAGGAGGTGATCGAGCAGGCCAACGCGACCGATTATGGTCTGGCCGCCTATTTTTACGCCCGCGACCTGTCGCGCGTCTGGCGGGTCGCCGAGGCGCTCGAATACGGCATGATCGGCGTCAACACGGGCATCATCTCGAACGAGGGCGCGCCGTTCGGCGGGGTCAAGCAGTCCGGCCTTGGCCGCGAAGGCTCCCGATACGGCGCCGACGACTATCTGGAGATGAAATATGTCTGCCTGGGCGGCGTTTGACACGCGCCGTTTTGACGGTGGACGTCATCGCCACTAGATAGGGCGAAACGATCGCCGGCGCGTTCTCGCCGCATGCGGTCGGAAACCTTCGTTTCGCGTTCTGCCTCGGCCGCCCACAGCCGGGGCGGGGCACGCCAGATGCGTCGCAAGCCAGTGTATGACAACGACAAGATACTCGCCATCGCGCCGATGATGGACTGGACGGACCGGCATTGCCGGCTGTTCCACCGGCAGCTTTCGCGCCGTGCTTTGCTTTACACGGAGATGGTCGTCGCGGACGCCGTCATCCATGGCAATCGCGCGCGCCTGTTGCGCTTTGATCCCGCGGAGCATCCGCTTGCCGTACAGCTTGGCGGCAGCGATCCCGAAAAGCTGGCTGAAGCGACGCGCATCTGCGCCGATCACGGTTTCGACGAGATCAATCTTAATGTCGGCTGCCCGTCCGACCGGGTCCAGTCGGGCACGTTCGGCGCCTGCCTGATGCGGCAGCCCGATCTGGTGGCGCGCTGCGTCGCGGCGATGAAGAAGGTTGCCGGCGCGGTGCCGGTCACCGTCAAGTGCCGGATCGGCGTTGACGAGCAGGAACCGCGCCAGGCGTTGTGGGCGCTCGCGGAGCAGGCGCTCGATGCGGGCGCGGACGCGCTCTGGGTGCATGCGCGCAAGGCCTGGCTCGAAGGGCTGAGCCCGAAGGAGAACCGCGACGTGCCCCCGCTCGACTACCCGCTCGTGCACGCGCTCAAGGGCGATTTTCCGACCCGTTTCATCGGCGTCAATGGCGGCATCGCCGACCTCGATCAGGCGGCCGCGCATCTTGACGTGATGGACGGGGTCATGCTCGGCCGCGCCGCCTACCAGACGCCGGGCGTTCTCGCCGATGTCGACGGCCGGGTCTTTGGCGAGCAGCGGCCCGTGCCCGATCTGGCCCAGGTGGTCGAGACGATGGCGGACCATGTCGACCGGCACGTCGCCGAGGGCGGGCGCGCCAGCCACGTCACGCGCCACATGGTCGGCCTGTTTCATGGCCGGCCCGGCGCGCGGGCCTGGCGACGGCACCTGTCCGAACAGGCGGTCAGGCCGGGCGCGACCGGCGCGGTGCTTCGCGAGGGGCTCAAGCTGGTCGCCGGCGAAGGGGCGCTTGCGGCCGCCTAGAAGACGGTCACACCGAACCGTTCGCGCCGTATATCGGCTTGTGAAAGACGAGCGACAGGCCCCAATAGGTGGCATCATCGACCGCCGGAGCATGCCGCCGTGCCCGAAATCGCCGACATCGCCATCCTTGCCGTCGCGCTCGCCGCCGCCGGCGCGGTCGCCGGGCTTCTGGCCGGCATCTTCGGCATCGGCGGGGGCGCGGTCCTTGTGCCGGTTTTCTTTCAGGTCTTCGGCCTTCTGGGCGTGGACGAGGCCGTCCGGATGCACCTGTCGGTCGGAACATCGCTGGCGGTGATCGTGCCGACCTCGCTGCGCTCGTTCGCCTCGCACCGGGCGCGCGGCGCGGTCGACATGGACCTTTTGCGCACATACCTGATTGCGGTGCCCGCCGGCGTGCTGATCGCCGCGCTGGTGTTCGCGTCGATCTCGAGCGCCGGGCTGCGCATCGTCTTTGCGGCTCTGGCCGTGCTCGTCGGGCTCAAGCTGATCTTCGGGCGGACCGACTGGCAGATCGGCGCCGATATGCCCGGGGTCCCATGGCGCTTCGCCGCCGGCGGCGTCATCGGGTTCCTGTCGACGCTGATGGGGATCGGCGGCGGCGTGCTCAACAACACCTTCATGACGCTCTACGGACGGCCGATCCACCAGGCGGTGGCGACATCGGCGGGCGTCGGCGTCCTGATCTCGGTTCCGGGCGTCCTCGGCGCGATCTGGGCGGGCTGGGGCGCCGGTGGGCTTCCGGTGCTGTCGACGGGTTACGTCAACTGGATCGCGGTCGCGATCATCATCCCGGTGACGCTGTCGGTCGCCCCGCTCGGCGTGCGCATCGCGCACCGGCTCGAAAAGCGCCAGCTCGAACTGGCGTTCGGCGTCTTCATGCTGGTGGTCGCGCTGCGCTTTGCGCTCAGCGTCTGGGTCGGGTGAGCGTCATTCGCGCAGGATCAGCCGGTTGCCGGTCACCTCGAAGCCGCTGAGCGTGTCGAGGAAGTTCATGCCCAGCAGGTTCTCGAAGAGCTGGCCTTCCTCGGCGACCAGGGCGGAGATGTCGCCGCGCACGATGCCGCCGACACGCATCTCGTCGAGCCGTACGGGCGCGGCGCTCGCCATGCCGTTCGCCGTCATCACCGGCACGCGGAACGTCAAGCCGTCCATATCGATGCCGATCCGTTCGGCCGCCTCGTGCGTGAGCACGACCGAGGAGGCGCCGGTGTCGATGATGAAGCGCAGCGGTGTGCCGTTGACTTCGGCCTGGGTCGAGAAATGGCGCCTGTTGCGGGTGATCGAGACGGTCTGCCGGCCATTGTCGTCGGTCGCCGAGACCGGCGCGCCGGGCACGACGCCGGAGGAGACGCGGCTCGCCATCTCCTGCAGTTCGAACCGGTATTCATAGCCGACGACGAGCGCCAGGATGATCGCCACCCACAGCGCGATCTGCTGCAGGAGACTGCCGATCCGCTGCCGGCCGGCGAGAATGCTCGCGGCCAGCGTCGTGCCGATCAGGCCCAGGAAGACGACGCTCGCGAACTGGTCCCCGCTCATGCCGGCGATCGCCGTCGTGTCGCCGGCGAGGAACAGGATGACGAGCGCGGCGGCGATGATGCTCAGAACGACGAAGAACATGGCCGGTCAGGCTCCGCCCTGCGCCTTGAGCCGCGCGATGCGCTGGCGCTTTGTCTCGCGACGCGGCTTCTTCTCGATCGTCTCAAGTCTGGCGGGCAGCGTGTCCATGATCGCCCGGCGGTCGCTGGGCGACAGAACCGTCCACGCGCCGATTTCGTCGCGCGTGCGCCCGCAGCCGTGACAATAGCCGGTCGCCATGTCGATCGAGCAGACGAGGATGCAGGGCGATTCGATGGGTTCGGACATTGATGGGTCTCGGGTGGCGCTCGCCATGATCTGGGCGTTCAGACCGTCATTGCAAGGCCGATCAGCATCGCCGCCTCGGCGATCTGCTCGGAAGCGCCGATCGTGTCGCCCGTATGGCCGCCGATCATGCGTCGGCACAGCCGTGCGAAGGCGGCCGTCGCGCCGAGCACGAGCAGCCCCGCGACCGCCGCGGCGCTGAGCCCAGCCGGCAGCACGATAGCGAGCAGGAACACCGCACCGCCGCCGAGCAGGGCGGCGTTCATCGCACCGGGCGTCGGCTGGCCGGCGGCATCGGCGGTGCCGCCCGGCCGTGCGCCCGCGAGCCGGGTCCAGTGCCAGACCATGGCGGCCCGCGCCACGCCAAGGGCGGCGATGAAGGCGAGCGCGGCGGTGAGCGGCGAAGCGGCCTCGGCGATCGCGGCGAGGGCAGTGATGCGCAAGAGCATCGAGCCCGTGACGGCGATCACGCCATAGGCGCCGATCGCCGAGTCCTTCATGATGGCAAGGCGCCGTTCGGCGCCCGCGCCGCCGCCGAACCCGTCGGCTGCGTCGGCAAGGCCGTCCTCGTGCAGCGCGCCGGTCAGCGCGATCGTTGTCAGGACGGCAAGTGCGGCGGCGAGCAGCGGGTCGGCCAGCGCACCGATTGTCAGCAGCACGAGCGCGCCGGGCAGGGCGATCACCACGCCGGCCAGCGGATAGGCGGCGGCATCGTCGGCAGGCGCCTTGCCGGGTTCGTTGAAGAAGCGCGCCGGCACCGGCAGGCGGCTCAGAAACCCGAGCGCACGCATGACGGCGTCGGGCGCAAACATCTGGCTGATCTGTGACGAAGTCTGCCGGGACATGATCATCGCTTTACACGGCGTCCGCGGGCAGGCAAGTGCGCGGCAAAGCAAGGGAGATGGTCTTGAGTTCAGGATTGCCGTTCGATGATTTCCGCGCGCTGCTCGCCAATCTGCCGGGGCCCGATGAGGCGGCGGCCGAGGCTGTCCGGACCCGCGAGGCGACGCTGACCAAGCCGGCCGGATCGCTCGGCCGGCTCGAGGCGATTGCCGAATGGCTCGCGGCATGGACCGGCCGGCCGCCGGCGGTGACGCGGCCGCTGGTCGCGGTGTTCGCCGGAAATCACGGGGTGACGGCCAAGGGCGTGTCGCCCTTTCCGGCCTCGGTGACGGCGCAGATGGTCGAGAACTTCGCCGCCGGCGGGGCGGCGATCAACCAGATCTGCATCGCCCACGATCTTGGCCTGAAGGTGTTCGATCTGGCGCTCGACATGCCGACCGGCGACGTCACCGAGGAAGCCGCGCTCGACGAGCGGTCCTGCGCGGCGACGATGGCGTTCGGCATGGAGGCGATCGCGGGTGGCACCGATCTTCTGTGCATCGGCGAGATGGGCATCGGCAACACGACCATCGCGGCGGCCATCTGCCACGGCCTTTACGGCGGCGAGGCGGCGCACTGGGTCGGGCCGGGCACCGGCGCGGACGAGGCGGGGATGGCGCGCAAGACCGACGCGGTCGCGCGCGCAGTCGCGCTGCACGGGGCGCATCTGAAGGACCCGCTGGAAGTGCTGCGGCGGCTTGGCGGCCGCGAGATCGCGGCGATGGCCGGCGCGATCCTTGCGGCGCGGGTCGAGCGCATTCCGGTGATCATCGACGGTTATGTGTCGACGAGCGCGGCGGCGGTGCTGCATGCGGCCAACCCGGCCGCGCTCGACCATTGCCTGATCGGCCATGTGTCGGCCGAACCCGGCCATCGTCGGCTGGTCGAACGGCTCGGCATGGAGCCGCTCCTCGATCTCGGCATGCGGCTGGGCGAGGGAACCGGCGCGGCGCTGGCCGCCGGCATCGTCAAGGCGGCGGCGCAGTGCCATTCGGGGATGGCGACCTTCGAGCAGGCCGGAATCAGCGGCAAGGACGGCTGATCGGCGCGGCGATCACGCCACCATGCGACGGGGCGGACGCGCACCGCGCGTGTCGACCGGTTCGGCGGGCAGCGGCTGCATGACCCGGGCGGCCGGGAACATGGCGATCGCCTCGGTGCCCTCGCGCAGTTTGGACTTGAGCGTGAACGCGCCGCCATGCATGGCAAGCAGCGCCTGGACGATCGGCAGGCCCAGGCCGGTGCCCTGTTCGGCGCTCTTGATGGCGATCGAGCCCTGACCGAAGGCCGCCAGAACCACCGGGATCTCGTCTTCGGGAATGCCGGGGCCGTTGTCCTTGACCGTCACGTACTGGCCGCCGGACGCGGTCCATCCGACCTTCAGTTCGACCTGGCCGCCATTTGGCGTGAACTTGATGGCGTTCGAGAGCATGTTCAGGATGATCTGCCGGACGGCCTTTTCGTCCGCCAGAAGGCGCGGCAGACCGTCCTGGAAGACCGGCTTGACGGTGATCTGCTTCTGGGCGGCGCGCATGCGCACCAGCGCCATGCAGTCCTCGGCGACATGGGTCAGTCGCAGCGCTTCCTCGCGCAGTTCGTACTTGCCCGCCTCGATGCGGCTGAGATCGAGGATCTCGTTGATCAGGTTGAGCAGGTGCTTGCCCGAAGCGTGGATGTCGCCGACATAGCTCCGGTAGCTTTCGTTGCCGATCGGCCCCAGCATCTCGCTGGTGATCGCCTCGGAGAAGCCCAGGATCGCGTTGAGCGGCGTGCGCAGTTCGTGGCTCATCGAGGCGAGAAACCGCGACTTGGCGAGATTGGCGTCCTCGGCGCGCCGGCGGGCCTCGTCGGAGATCGACTTGGCCATTTCCAGTTCGGCGATCAGCGCGATGTTCTCGGCGCGATAGGCGATCGAGGCGATCGACGATTTCTGAAGCCGTTCCGCGACGAAAGAGAAGAACAGGAGCGCGCAGACCACCATGGCGATTGCCAGAAGCGTGTTGGGCGTGGTGTCGAAGTTGACGATCGCGAAAAGCGCGACCGGCAGGGTGAACGCGGCCAGGATCGAAAAGCGGATCGCGTAGCAGATCGTCGCCGTGGCCGCGATCGCGATCAGCAGCACCGAGGCCTTGAAGAACAGCGCCGTGTCCGGACCGCAGGCGGCGCAGGAACTGATCGCGAAATAGGTCCAGGAAAAGCCCGCAACGCCGTGGGCGGCAAGGAAGATCATGCGCCAGCGCCTGGGGTCGGCCTGTTCCTTCTGGCCGAGGAACCGCTTGGACAGATAGCCCATGCCGACGTAAAGGAGATTGGCGATGACCGCCCAGATGACGATGTTGGTATCGAACCCGGCCGAAAAGCCGGCAAACGCCGTCAGGATGATGAGCAGCGGTACGGCGGTGATCGACGAGATCAGCGCGTTGGCATGCAGGGCGAGCAGTTCGAGGTCGAATTCGCGATCGGGCCGGCCCATCTGCGCCAGCTTGTCGCGCGTCTTGCGCAACGTGCGGCGCAGGTCCTGGTTGGGGCCGGACTTGCGACGGTCGACGATCGTCTTGTCCGGTCGTTCGAGCACCGTCATGAACTGGCTGGGCTTTTCGCGTTTCGATCGAGGCGGCCGGGCGCGGTTCGGCCATCGAAACGAGGATAGGAGTGCATTCGTTAAGACTCCCTTCACGATAGTTCGAACCGGCGCACCCGCCTCGTCGGAGCCGACCGCGTGCCCCTGATGGGACGCAGGCGCAGACGGGTTCGCGATCTCGTGACCGTGGCGCTGCTGATCGGGGCGGTCACGGTAACAGCGGCCGCGCTGCAGGACTGGAACAGCCGGACCCTTGAGGGAACGGCCGTCGTGACCGATGGCGACACGATCCGGCTGATGGGCGAACCGGTACGCCTGCGGGGCATCGACGCGCCCGAACTTGAACAATTGTGCACCGGCGGCGACGGCGCCAAACATGCTTGCGGACGGTTGTCGTCGGCCTATCTGGAGACGCTGATCGCGGCGCGTCCGGTCGCCTGTATCGGCCATGACACGGACCGCTACGGCCGGTTTCTCGGCGACTGCCGGGCCGGGGCAGGCGCCACGGCGACCGATCTGAACGAAGCGATGGTGGCATCCGGCTGGGCCGTCGCCTATGGCGATCACGAGCGCGCCGAGGCGCGGGCACGCGGCGACAGGCGAGGCCTGTGGGCGTGGGAGTTCGAACGGCCCGCCGACTGGCGCAGGCGCGTGGCCGCCGAGTCCGGAGAAGACCTGCCGGCGGGCGGGGCGGGGGCCTTCGTCAGGCGCGCGCGGGCGCTGGTCGGCTGGAGCGGACACGATGAGTGAAGACAGGCTATCCGAACTGACGGCCGCGATCGGCGCCTGCCGCATCTGCCGCAACACACCGACCGGCAAGCCGCTGCCGCACGAGCCGAACCCGGTCTGCGTGGTCTCGCCGAAGGCGAGGATCGCCATCTGCGGCCAGGCGCCGGGCACGCGCGTGCATGCCTCGGGCCGGCCGTTCACCGATCCGTCGGGCGACCGCCTGCGCCAATGGCTCGATGTCGACGAGGCGACGTTCTACGATCCGGACCGGCTGGCGATCGTGCCGATGGGCTTCTGTTTTCCCGGGCTCGACGCCAAGGGCGGCGACCTGCCGCCGCGCCGCGAATGCGCGCGCACCTGGCACGACGATCTGTTTGCCGCGATGGGCCAGCTCGAACTGGTCATCGCCGTGGGCCAGTATGCGCAGGCCTATCATCTGGGACCGCGCCGAAAGAAGACGCTGACGGAAACCGTGGCCGCCTGGCGCGACTATCAGGCGCCGCCGGACAAGGCCTACCCCGTCATTCCGATCCCGCACCCGTCCTGGCGCAACACCGCATGGCTGAAGCGCAACCCGTGGTTCGAGACCGAACTGCTTCCGGTCCTGCGCCAGGCGGTCCACAAACGTCTTTGATGGCCTTGGCGAGATGAATTTTCTGTTCTATGGGGCCATTGGCGCTTCTGATAGAAAGAAATTCCAGCCATGGACCGTCTCGACCGCAAGATCCTGCGCCTGTTGCAGGAAGACTCGACCATCGCCGTCGCCGACATCGCCAAGAAGGTCGGCTTGTCGACGACGCCATGCTGGCGGCGCATCCAGAAGCTCGAGGAAGAAGGCGTCATCGAGCGACGCGTGGCGATCCTCAACCCGGAAAAAGTCAATGCGCGGGTGACCGTGTTCGTGTCGATCCGCACCAATTCGCATTCGACCGAATGGCTCAGGCGCTTCGCCGAGGTGATCGTGCAGTTCCCCGAGGTGGTCGAATTCTACCGGATGAGCGGCGATGTCGACTATCTGCTGCGCGTGGTCGTGCCCGACATCCCGGCCTACGACGCCTTCTACAAGCGGCTGATCGAGAAGATCGAGATTCGCGACGTCTCCTCGACCTTTGCCATGGAGCAGATCAAGTTCACTACCGAGATGCCGCTCGACTATCTGCCGGTGGACAAATAGGCGCCGGTCAACCGTCGCCGGCGATGCGTTGCAGACGGGCGAGCAGGGACGAAGTGTCCCAGCGGTTGCCGCCCATGTTCTGGATGTCCTTGTAGAACTGGTCGACAAGCGCGGTCACTGGCAATGCCGTGCCGTTGCGGTCGGCTTCGGCGAGCACGATCTGAAGGTCCTTGCGCATCCAGTCGACGGCGAAGCCGTGGTCGTACTTGCCCGCATCCATCGTCTTGTGGCGGTTTTCCATCTGCCAGGAGCCTGCGGCGCCCTGCGAGATGACGCCGATGACCTGCTCGACATCGAGCCCGGCGCGCTTGGCGAAATGGATGCCTTCGGAAAGCCCCTGAACCAGCCCGGCGATGCAGATCTGGTTGACCATCTTGGTGAGCTGGCCGCTGCCGGCCGGCCCCATCAGGCCCACCATCTTGGCATAGCTTTCGATCACAGGTCTGGCGCGGGCGAACGTCTCCTCGCCGCCGCCGCACATGACGGTCAGCGCGCCGTTGACCGCGCCCGCCTCGCCGCCGGAAACCGGCGCGTCGATGAAGCCGAAGCCGCGCTCGGTGGCGGCGGCGTCAAGCTTGCGGGCGATGTCGGCCGACGCGGTGGTGTTGTCGATGAAGACCGAGCCCCTGCCCATCGTGGCGAAGGCCCCGTCCTCGCCCATCGTGACCTGCCACAAATCCTCGTCGCGGCCGACGCAGGCGAAGACGAAATCTGCGCCTTCGGCCGCGGCCGCCGGGGTGTCGGCCTTTGCGCCGCCATGTTCGGCGACCCATTGCTCGGCCTTGGCGGCGGTGCGGTTGTAGACCGTGACATCGTGGCCGCCCCGGTTCTTCAGATGCGCCGCCATGTGATAGCCCATCACGCCGAGCCCGATGAAAGCCGCCTTCGCCATTGCCTGTCTCCCGTTTGGTCCGGACACCGACATAACGCGCGACCGCGCCGCCGCAAAGCCGGAAAGCGCTGGCAGCGGAATCGGTTAGGCGGAACCGTTGCGAGAACGATTCGGGACCTTCACACGCCGATTCAGCGCTCGAGATGGCGGGTCAGGCGCTTTTCGAGCCGGTTCCAGAGGATGCGCACGGTCTCGACGATCACGAGATAGAACACGGCGGCCCAGATGTAGGTCTGGAAGTCGAACGTGTTGGAGAAGGCGCGGCGCGTCACCGCCATCAGGTCGAACACGGTGATCAGCGCGACGACGGCCGAGCCCTTGATCATCAGAATGATCTCGTTGCCGTAGGGGCGCAGCGCGACGATCATCGCCTGCGGCATGACGATCTTGCGGAACGTCTGGACCGGCCGCAGCCCAAGCGCCGAGCCCGCCTCCCACTGGCCCGGCCGGACGCTTTCGATCGCCCCGCGCAGGATTTCGGCCTGGTAGGCGGCGGTGTTCAGGGTGAACGCGAACAGCGCGCAGTTCCAGGCATCGCGGAAGAACCACCAAAGGCCGAGCGCCTCCAGTTCGGCCCGGAACGTGCCGAAGCCGTAATAGATCAGGAAGAGCTGGGCGAGCAGCGGCGTGCCGCGGAAGAAATAGACGTAGCCGTAGGCGATGGCGCCGACGAGGCGGTTGTCCGACATGCGCATGAAGGCGAGCGGCAGCGACAGCCCCGCGCCGAGCACGATCGAGATGGCGACCAGCGTCAGCGTGGTCTGCAGGCCTTCGAGATAGCGCGGCAGGTAGCGCTCGACGAAATCGATGTTCCACGCGCCGATCAGCCACCAGACCATGGCGACGCCGGCGGTAACCCAGAAGGTCATCAGCAGATGGCCGGCAATGCGGGCGCGCGTCCAGCGCCGTGCGATATCGGGGGGCGCGGGCTGCGGCGGCAACAGGGCTTCGCGGACCACGCTCATGCGCGCGCCTCCGAGCGTCGGGCGGCGCGCTCGATGCGCGAAAAGACCACCGAGGAAAGGACGGCAAGGATCAGGTAGAGCAGGCAGGCGATGCCGAAGAACAGGAACGCCTCCTTGGTCACGCGCGCGGCGATGCCGGCCTGGCGCATGATGTCCGAAAGGCCGATCACCGAGATGTAGGCGGTGTCCTTGAGCAGGATCAGCCACAGATTGCCCAGGCCGGGCAGGGCGATGCGGATCAGTTGCGGCGCGATGATCGTGCGCATGGTCTGCCAGCGGCTGAGGCCGAGCGCGTCGCCGGCCTCGTACTGGCCGGCGGGAATGGCGCGGAACGCCGACAGGAACACCTCGCTCGCAAAGGAGGAAAAGACCACCGCGAGCGCGATCATGCCGGCAATGAAGGCGTTGATCTCGAAGCCGCCCTCGAAGCCGAGCGCCAGCGAAAGCTGCCGGATGCCGATCTGCATGCCGTAGTAGACCATGAAGATGGTCAAAAGCTCGGGCAGGCCGCGAAAGATTGTCGTGTAGACGTCGGCGGCAAGCCGCAGCGTTTCCTCGCGCGACTGCTTTGCGAGGGCGAGAAAGAAACCGATGGCAAGGCCGATGGGCAGGGTCGCCAGCGCCAGCGACGCGGTGATCAGAACGCCGCCGGCGATCTCGTCGCTCCAGCCGGTGTCACCGAATGCGAGGTAGCCCAGTGCTTCCATCGGCAATCATTTCACGCGCATGCGGGCGGATATGAAAAGGGCGGAGACAGGCCGTCCCCGCCGTTTTCCGTTTCAGGGTTCAGGTCCGGCGGTCAGCCGCCATAGACGTCGAACGCGAAGTACTTGTCGTTGATTTCCTGATAGGTGCCGTTCTCGCGGATCGCCTCGATCGCCGCGTTGAAGGCTTCGCGCAATTCATCCTCGCCCTTGCGGACGGCGATGCCCGCGCCTTCGCCGTTGATCACCGGATCGGGCGTCAGCGTGTCGAGGATCTTGCAGCAGGCGCCGTCTTCGGTGTCGAGCCATTCCGACAGGACCACCACATCGTCGATCACCGCGTCGATGCGCCCCGAAGCGAGATCGAGCTTGTACTCGTCCGGCGTCGGGTAGAGGCGAAGATCGGCCGAGGACAGCTTCTCCTCGGCATAGTTCGAATGGGTGGTCGCCGACTGGGCGCCGATCGAGCGGCCGGCGAGCGCTTCGTCGGTCGCCGCCTCGATGTCGGAATCCTTCGGCACGGCGATCGCCGGCGGGGTGTTGTAGTACTTGTTGGTGAAGTCGACGGTCTGCTTGCGCTCCTCGGTGATCGACATGGAGGCGATGATCGCGTCGAACTTGCCGGCCACCAGCGCCGGGATGATGCCGTCCCAGTCCTGGGTGACGAATTCGCACTCGGCGTTCATTTCCTCGCAAAGCGCCTTGGCGATATCGATGTCGAAGCCGGTCAGGGTGCCGTCGGCCTCGAGCGTGTTGAAGGGCGGGTAGGCGCCTTCGGTACCGATCTTGATCTGCATCTGGTCCTGGGCCTGGGCGGCGCCGAGCGACAGCGCAAGGGTCGTGGCCGCGGCCAGAATTGTCTTGGTCGAACGCATGGAATACCTCTTGTCACGCGTGGCCCGCGTCGGGCGCGGGCGGTTGGGCGCCCGCCGCTCCGGGCGGGCATTGGCGGCAACACTTCCCGATGTCAAAGCGCTTTGCAACCGAAAATGACGGTTGGGTGTCAGGGGCGGAGCGCTACCGCCCCGCCGGGATCGCGCGGACGATGCGCGCGGTGACCGCATGCATGCCGCGGGCGCCGTAGCCGATCGCCGCCAGCAGATGCACGCCGAGCCCGCCGGCCAGAGCGATCGCCGCCCCGGCATGCAGCGTCGCAGCGACGTTCGCGATCGCCGGATTTGCCGGCCAGGGCAGGACGGGCAATGCGATGCCCAGCACCGTCGCCGGCAGGCCGGCCGCGAGCGGCATCGCAAGGCCGGACAACGCGAGCACGATCATCGCGGCGAGCATGACGAGGATAGCCAGGCGGGCGATCAGCGCCGTGGCCGCCGGCTCGTCGGGCGCGCGCGGAAAGCCGCGCGCAAAGCGGCGAATGGCGTGAGCCAGCAGAACAGGCGCGGCGACGATACCGGCGACCAGATGCAGGTCTGGCCGGTCGACGAACCAGGCGGCGACGAGGATGGCGATCAGGACAAGGGTCAGCCAGTGAAGCGTGATCGACAGCGCCGTGTAGCCGCCGAACCGGTCGGCGGGCAGGGGCCGCCGTTCGGCACTGTGGGGCGGGCCGGACGGCCGTTCGGCGTGGGCGGCGGCCTTTTCCTCGCCGGTTTCGATCGCATCAAGTGTCATCGGCTGGTTCATGTTCCTGTCGGCAGGGCCATCTCGGCAAAGGGTATGAAGCGCACCGCGTCGCCGCGCGCAACCGTGCTCGTCTCCTCGTCGAGTTCGATCAGTCCCGTGGCCGCCTGAAGACCCGAGACGAGCCCCGATCCGTCGCGCGGGAACTTGTGCGCGGCCAGTTCGCCGGTCTTCGGGTCGGGGGCGACCCAGCCGCGCAGGAACTCGCGCCGGCCGGTCTTCTTCCGGGCGATGTCGAAGGCGGCTCGGAGCAGGTAGCCGGTCGGACGCGAGAACGCCGCACCGGCAAGGTGGCCGATCACGGCGCGCGCGTAGAGCGCGAAGCAGACGCGCACCGCGACCGGGTTGCCGGGCAGGCCGATCAGCACCGTATCGCCGATCTGGCCGAACATCATCGGCCGGCCCGGCTTGACGGCGATCTGCCAGAGATGACGCCGTCCGAGGCGATCGAGCACGTCGAGCATGTGATCCTCGGCGCCGCGCGAGGCGCCGCCGGACGTGACGATCAGGTCATGGTTCCCGGCGGCGCGGGCGATGGTGCGGCGCAGTTCGGCCGCATCGTCGCCGACATGGCCGAGATCGGTAACGGCGGTCGCCGGCGACGCGGCGAGAGCAAGCAGCATGGGCCGGTTGGAATCGTAGACCTGTGCCCGGTGCGCTGGCCGGCCGGGCTCGACGATCTCGTCGCCGGTCGACAGGATCGCGATGCGCAGCTTCGCGCGCACGGCCACCTCGTCGTGTCCGGTCGCGGCAAGGGCTGCGAGATCCTGCGGGCGTAGCGGCTGGCCGGCGCGAAGGACGGGATCGCCCGGGCGGAAATCCTCGCCGGCGAGCCGCCGGTTGGCGCCTGCCTTCAGGCCCTGCGGGATGAGGATCGTGCCGTCGGCGTCGACCAGGCAATCTTCCTCCATCGTGACCGTGTCGGCGCCCTCGGGCATCGGCGCGCCGGTGAAGATGCGTGCGCACGCGCCGGCGGGTAGCCGCTCATCGGGCACGGTTCCGGCGGCGATCCGTCCGGCCGGCACGAGACGGCCGCCGCGTTCGCGGTAATCGGCGTGCGCAAAGGCGAACCCGTCGACGGCGGCATTGTCGCTCCGGGGGACGTCGATCGGCGCGGTCACATCGGACGCGGCGATGCGCCCGGCGGCTTCGATGACGGGCACGGTCTCGACGCCGGCGACGGGCGCAAGACGGTCCGCGAGCAGCGCCAGCACGTCGTCATGGCGCATGCGCCCGTTGTCATGGACGAAGCAATCGTCGATCAGCTTGCGTGCCGTGCTCATCGCGTCGCTGTCCGCCTGGCGTGTCCGGCAAGTTCGCACGCTTCCTCGACCAGTTGCGCGATCGCACCGACCTGATCGCGCTGGAACACGGGGCGACCGAAGCGGGTCGCCTCGGGCGGCACCTCGTCGAAGACGAGCGCGACGATCGCCGGATCGTCATCGGCCAGCATCGGCGCTGCGGGGTTTGCGGCGTGGCGCATCTCGACCTTCGGGTGACGTTCGGCCTTGAAGCCTTCGACCAGCACGACATCGCAGGGCGACAGGCGCTCGACGATCTCGTCCAGCGTCGCCTCGTTCTCGCCGCTCTCGTTCTCGTGCATGAGCGCCCAGCGGTTGCGGGAGACGATCGCCACCTCGGCGGCGCCCGCCATCCGGTGCGTGTGGCTGTCGGTGCCGGCCCGGTCGATGTCGAAGGCGCCGTGGGCGCGCTTGACCGTCGCGACCCGATAGCCGCGCCGGACCAGTTCCTGAACGAGCCGTGCCGTCATCGTCGTCTTGCCGGTGTCCTTCCAGCCGACGATGCCGAAGCGGGGCGGAACGGCACGCATCAGGCCGCCCCCACGCGCAGGAGCGCTTCGGCGCGGGCCAGATCGTCGGGCGTGTTGATGTTGAAGAACGGATCGGCGCCGTCGCGGCCGACGGGGAAGTCGATCTCTTCGAGGCGATGGCGTTGCACGAAGGCCATCACCTTGAGCGTGTCGGTGGAGGCGAGCCAGGCGCCAAGATCCTCGGCAAGGCCGATGGGCCAGAGCGCGAAGACGGGGTGGCGGTGGCCGTCCGAGGTTGCCATGGCGATCGTGGTCGAGGTCGTGGCTGCCGCCGAAAGCCGCGCAACGAGGTCCTCGGGAAAGAACGGCGTGTCGGTTGCGGCCGTGACGATGTGTGTCACGGATGGATGATGCCGGGTGGCATGGTCCATGGCTGCAAGCACGCCGGCGAGCGGACCGGCATGGCCCGCGACCGTATCGGCGAAGACGGGCAGGGCGGTGTCCTCGAACCGCGCCGAATCGCCATTGGCGTTGATGGCGACCGCATCGACCTGCGGCGCAAGGCGCCCGGCGACGTGGGCGATCAGCGGCCGGCCGGCCAGTTCGACGAGCGCCTTGTCGACGCCGTCCATGCGGCGAGACCGCCCGCCCGCCAGAACCACGCCGAGGATCGTCTTTTTGCCATTGGCCAGGTCAGTCATCGCGCGCGCCCTTGCGCCTGTGCTCGGGGGCATCGTCGGCGACCTTCGACCAGTCCATGTCCCGGACGATCCGGTCGTTGCCCGAAAGCACGGTAAATCGCTTGCCGCGCGCGCGTCCGATCAGGGTCAGGCCGGCCTGACGCGCAAGGTCTACGCCCCAGGCGGTGAAGCCCGAGCGTGAAACCAGCACGGGAATGCCCATCATCACCGTCTTGATCACCATCTCCGAGGTCAGCCGGCCGGTCGTATAGAAGATCTTGTCGCCGCCATCGACGCCGTTCATGCGCATCCAGCCGGCGACCTTGTCGACCGCGTTGTGGCGGCCGACATCCTCGAAATAGACGAGCGGCCGGTCGCGCTCGCACAGGACGCAGCCATGGATGGCGCCGGCCGCCAGATAAAGGCTCGGCGTCAGGTTGATCGCCCTTGTGAGGGCATGCAGCCATGAGGTGCGCAGCACCGCGTCCTGTGGAAGGGCGATCCGGTCGAACCCGTCCATGACGTCGCCGAAGACGGTCCCCTGGGCGCAGCCCGACGTACGCACCTTCTTCTGAAGAACCGTTTCGTAGTCGGTTTCGCGCGCGGTGCGCACGACGACCACGTCCAGTTCCTCGTCATGGTCGATCGCGGTGATCTCGTCGTCGGGCCGCAGCATGTTCTGGTTGACCAGATAGCCGACGGCCAAAAGGTCCGGATGATCGCCGATCGTCATCATCGTGACGATCTCCTGGCGGTTCAGGTAGAGCGTCAGCGGCCGTTCGGTGACCACGCGCGTTTCGACCGGATTGCCGTCCTGGTCGTGACCGGTCACCGTCGTCGACAGGCCCGGCGCATCCGGATCGGGCGCGATCAGATAGCCGGTTCCCGCATCTGGTTTGGTCAGCGCACTCATCGTCCGATCATGCCCGAGCGCAGAGGTCGGCTCAACGCGAAAACGTTCAGAAAGCCTCGCTCGGCGAGCGGATCGCGATCAGCGCGACGCAGGTGGCCGCGCCCGCGAACCCGAACAGAAGCGCCGTCAGGCCGATCGGCGAGCCGCCGACGCCGGCCGCAAGGGCGCCGATGATCGAGGCGAGCGCGCCGACGCCGATCTGCAGCGCGCCGAGCAGGCCGGAAGCGGCACCGGAGGCTTCCGGCTTCAGGCCGATCACGGCCGCGGTGGCGTTCGGCAGGACCAGACCGTTGCCGACGCCGATGAGGCTCAGCGGCACGAACAGCGAGGCCGGGTGGTCGGCGCCGATGGCGAACAGCGCAAGCGAAACACCGGTCCCGACGAGCGCGATCAGCGCGCCGTCGCGAACCATGCGCTCGACGCCGCGCACCTGCGAGAAACGGCCCGACAGGAAGTTGCCGATCAGGTAGCCGAGCGCGCACAGCGAAAACCACAAGCCGTAATCGAACGGGGACTGCCCCAGAAACGCGCTCGATACGGCCGGTCCGCCGCCGAGGAAGCCGAAGAAGACGGCCGAGGACAGGCTGGTGGTCAACGCGTACAGCCAGAAGGGCCGCATCCGCCCGAGCGCGCCCCATGCCGTGAACTGGTTGCGGGCGGACTGGCCCATGCTGGCGTTGGTTTCCGGCAGCAGGAACAGGATCGCGACCAGCGCGAAGGCGCCGAAGCCGGCCTGCAGGACGAACGAGGCGCGCCAGCCCGCCACCTCGTCGGCAAGGCCGCCGAGCGCCGGGGCGACCATCGGCGCCACGGCCATGCCCATGACGACGTAGCCGATCATCGAGGCGGCCTTCTCGCGCGGATAGAGGTCGCGGACGATGGTGCGCGACAGGACAAGGCCCGTCGCGCTGGTGGTCTGGATGATCCGGCCGGCCAGGAACGATTCGATGTTGGGCGCAAGAGCGCACACGAGCGAGCCGGCGATGAAGGCCGCCATGCCGACGACCAGCACAGGGCGGCGGCCGACCCGGTCCGAGACGGGACCGGCGATGAGCTGCAGCACCACCATGAAGCCCAGATAGAGCGACAGGCCGAGCTGGACGGTCGGATAGGGCACGCCGAAATCCGCCGCGATCGACGGCATGGACGGCATGAACATGTTGATCGCAAGCGGGCTGACCGCCGCCAGAATGACCAGCGTGACAAGAAGCGGGCGGGACACGGCCCGCCCTGTGATGATGGCTTGCGACATGGAGCGATCCGGCAAGGAGTTGCCGCAGCCTTCTATCGCGGCCACGCTGTCCTGCAAACCCGCCAGATCAAGCCCTTGCGTCTTCGGAAATGCCGATGCGTCAGCGTTTCGATCCGGTGCGCGCGCGCCAGGAAAACACCGCGCGCATGACGTTTCCCATGACCTGACGGCGCTCGATGGCGGCCCGCCGACGCACGCGTTCATAGTTGACGCTCTGCCGGTCGATATCCTGGGGTTTGCGTGTCATGGCGCGGTCCTTTCACGGTCGATGCGATCGGTGAGTGCAAAATATCTGTTGCAAAAAGCCGGTACAAACGCGAAATTCCCATGGTTCGCTTAAGGAAAATTGATGTGGAAAGCCGGCTACCCCCGCTCAACGCGCTGCGCGCCTTCGATGCCGCTTCGCGCCATCTGAGCTTTCAGCGCGCCGCCGAGGAGCTGAACGTCACGCCATCGGCGCTTTCGTTCCAGATCCGGCAGCTCGAGGAGTTCCTGCAACTGCCGCTGTTCGAGCGTCTCAACCGGGGGGTCGCGCTGACCGAGGCGGGGGCGCGGTTCGCGCCTTCGGTGCAGGACGGGTTCGAGCGCCTTCACGCGGCGATGAACCAGCTCAGGCCGTCGACGCCGGACGATGTACTGACCGTCACCACCGGACCCTCCTTTGCCGCCAAGTGGCTGTCGCCGCGCATTCACCGGTTCCTGGAGCAGTATCCGGAGATCGAGTTGCGGATCGCGGCGAACCTGAGCCTGTCGGACCTGCGCAAGGATGCGATCGACGTGGCGATCCGGTTCGGGGCGGGACACTATCCGGGCCTGCGGGTCGAGCCGCTGGCCGAGGATGCGGTGCTGCCGCTGATCAGTCCGGTGCTGCTCGCCGAACGGTTCGGCGGCGCGCTGACCTTTGGCGACCTTGCCGCGCTGACGCTTCTGCACGATGATTCGGCAGCGTTCCTGCCCAATGCGGTGACGTGGGCAACCTGGCTCAAGCAGGCCGGTGCGGACGGCATCGATCCATCGCGCGGGGCGCGGTTCAACCATGCCGACCATGCGCTGGAAGCCGCCGTCGACCAGGCCGGGATCGCGCTCGGACGGCTGACGCTGGCGGCGCGGGACATTCGCGCCGGGCGGCTGGTGGCGCCGTTCGATCTGGTCATGCCGGCCAATGCCAGCTTCTATTTCTGCTGCCTGCCGCAGGTCTCGACCTTGCCGAAGATCGAGGCGTTCCGCCGCTTCGTCCGGGAGGAAATCGAAGGCGAAAGGGCCGAACTCGACCGGATGTGGAAGGGCGGCTAGCCGGCCTCGGCATTGAGTGCGGCGGCCGCCTGACGTGCGTGCAGCCGCTCGCGGTAGAAGGCGTAGATGCCGGTGCCGATGATCAGCGCCGATCCGATCAGCATGGGCAGGTCGGGCCGCTCGCCGAACAAAATGGCGCCGAGGATCAGGGCGAACAGCAGCCGCGCGTATCTGAACGGCGCGATGACCGACAGTTCGCCAATCCGAAGTGCGACGGTGATGGTGTAGTAGGCCAGGATGCCGGACGTCGCCGCGCCGAGCACGTAGAGGATCGTCGTGACGCTCATCGGCTGCCAGCCGCCGTAGACGATCATCATCACCAGCGAGGGCGGGACGATGATGACGCTGGCGATCGTCGACAGTTGCAGACTGCTCACGTCGACCGCGACGCGGCGCGTGCCGAGATCGCGAATGGCCAGACCGACGACGGCGGCGACCGCGAGAAGGGCGGCGGGCGAGAACCCGGCCATGCCGGGCCGGATGATGATCAGGACGCCGATGAAGCCGATCAGCACCGCCGTCCAGCGCCGCCAGCCGACGGATTCGCGCAGGAACAGCGCGGCGCCCAGCGTCACCGCCAGCGGCTGGACCTGCAGGATCGCCGAGGCGGTCGACAGCGGCATCAGCGCCAGCGCGGTGACGAAGCAGACCACGCCCAGCACTTCGCCGATGTTGCGCGCGACGATCGGCGGGGCGAGAAAGGCCCGCGTCAACAAAGGCTTGCCGGACAGCTTGGTCAGCGTGCCGAAGACGAGCGCTGCGATGATCGACTGCAACAGGATGACCTGACCGACATTGATCTGCGTCGCCGCCAGCTTGATGAAGCTGTCGTCGAGCGCAAACAGCGCCATCGAAACGACCATCAACAGGATCGCCGGCAGATTGCGGGTAACGGGCTCGGGCAGGGGAAGCGGGGTGCCGGACATGTCAGGTTCCCCGCGCGGGCGGTGGCGATGCGGCCGAGCGGGTTGCGGCGCGGATGTGGGACTGGCGAACGCGTTCGCGATAGAGCGTGTAGATGCCGGTTCCGACGACGATCCCCGCGCCGGCGAGCGTGGCGACGTCGGGAAAATCGCCGAAGACGACAAATCCCAGCACGAGCGCCCACAGCAGCGATGTGTAGCGGAACGGCGCCACGAACCCGATGTCGCCCTCCCGCATCGCCATGACGACGAACTGGTAGCCGATGAAGAGAAATCCGGCCGCTGCCGCGAGCGTCGCGAGCGTCGGCAGATCCATCGGCCGCCAGCCGCCGAGCGGGCCGACCAGCGCGAGCCCGGCGAGCGTAACGCAGAGCGCCGTCAATGCCGAAACGGTCAGCGACGGGACCGAACCGGCGATCTTCCGGGTCGCGATGTCGCGGACGGCCGCGAAGACCACCGCGCCGACCACCAGCAGCGTCGCGGCGTTGAAGCCGGCCATGCCGGGACGCACGATCAGCAGCACGCCGCAAAAGCCGATCATGATCGCCGACCAGCGTCGCCAGCCGACCTGTTCGCCAAGGAACAGCGCCGCGCCGATCGTGACGGCGAGCGGCAGCGCGGCCAGCACGGCGGTCGCGTTGGCCAGCGGCAGGTGGGCGAGCGCGCTCAGGAACAAGATGGTGGTGGTCAACTCGCCGCCGGTGCGCAGGACCACCGGAGCGGAGATCAGGCCCGGAACGAACAGCGGTTGTCGGCGCAGCCGCAGATAGACGAGCAGTCCGGCGACGATCATCGTGCCGCGTACGAACATGATCTGGCCGGTGTTCAGCGTGTCCATGACCGACTTGACCAGCGTGTCGTTGATGGTGAACCCGGCCATCGACAGGGACATGAACAGGCAGGCGCGGATGTTCGCCGACAACGGCATCAGGACGGACGACTTCTGTTGCGCCCCGTGACGGGCTCCTTGCGGCCCGATCTCGTCACGGATTGCGGGAGGCTGTACTGGAAACGGTCGAACCGACCGGCCGTTCGCCCCTATCACGGTGCCCGGTGCGTGAACAGGCGCAATCTTGTGACGGGATCAATCGCGCGCTTCGAGCCAGGCTTGCAGCCGGTCTTCCTCCCCGCCGGGAACATGGCGCGCGACGCGCCGGCCGACCGCCGCGCCGAACTTGTAGCCGTGTCCCGAGCAGGCCGAGACCACCCAAAGCCGGTCGCGCCGGTGCAGCGCGAAATGCTCGTCGACGGTGAAGGTGTAGGCGCAGGTGACGGTCTTTTCGTGCCGGTATTCGTCCAGCCTTGCGAGCGGCGGCGAGAACCATTTGCGGACCGCGTCGGCCTCGTCCGGGGCGGGCGTGCGATCGGCGTCGGGCGGCGATCGCCGCTTGTGGTTGCCGGTGCCCAGCTTCAGGCCAGACCCGCCGATCGGCGGGATCGCGTAGCCGTCCGAATCGGCGCCCGCGTCCAGCATGACCGGCGCGCCGACCCAGGCGGCTGCGAGGTCCGGCGGCGGCGTGAAATAGGCGACCGCCGTGCGATAGGTGGTCAGCCGCCCCGCCAGATCCGGCACCAGGCCGAGCACCCAGGCGCCAGCGGTCACGATGACGACGTCGAAATCGGTTGCGCCTTCGGCCGTCGTGACCGTGCCGGCGGGATCGACGGCGGTCACCGTGGTGTTGTCGTGTACGGCCGCGCCGTGGTTCCGGAGCCAGCCCTGAAGGCCGCCGGCGATCTTCTGGCACAGCAGGGCGCCGCCCTCCGGGCTGAAGCCGGCATATCGGAACGTGCCGGCCTCAAGGAACGCGAAGCGCTCTGCCGCCTCGCCCGAGTCGAACAGGTCGAGCGGATAGCCGCCGGCGATCAGCCCGTCGCGATATTGCTCGGCCTCGTCGCCGGGCCGCTGGCTGACGAGCAGGAAGCCGTTCTCGACAAGATGCTTCTCGCCCAGATCGTCCCACAGTTCATCCCAGGCCCCGTAGGCCTCGTCGATACGCCGCGCATAGCCGGACAGGCCGCCATAGGCTCGGCGGATGATGCGGTGCTCGTCGCCCGAGGCCGAAAGGGGATTGGGGATCGGACCCTGCTCGTAGAGCGTGACCTGGTGGCCGGCCCTGGTCAGCGCCCATGCGGACGAAAGGCCGGCGATGCCGCCGCCGACGATGGCGATCTTCATGTCAGCCGCCCGTCACGCTCATGTGCCGGCCGACGGCGGGCGTTCTCGTCGTCCTGTCGATGACGAAGTCGTGGCCCTTGGGCTTGCGGCCGATCGCCTCGTCGATCGCCGCCGCGACGCGCGCGTTGCCTTCGGATTGGCGCAATGGCGCGCGCAGGTCGGCGGCGTCCTCCTGGCCAAGGCACATGTAGAGCGTGCCGGTGCAGGTCAGCCGGACCCGGTTGCAGCTTTCGCAGAAATTGTGGGTCATCGGCGTGATGAAGCCGAGCCGGCCGCCGGTCTCGGCGACGCGGACGTAGCGCGCCGGTCCGCCGGTGCGATAGGGGATGTCCTCGAGCGTGTAGCGCTCGGCAAGGCTGGCGCGGACTTCCGTCAGCGGCAGGTACCGGTCGGTGCGGTCCTCGTCGATCTCGCCCATCGGCATGGTCTCGATCAGGGTGAAATCGTGCCCCTCGCCGTGCGCCCACTGCATCATGGGTTCGATCTCGGCCTCGTTGACGCCCCTGAGCGCGACCGCGTTGATCTTGACCTGAAGGCCGGCGCGCCGGGCCGCCTCTATGCCGCCCAGCACCCGGGAAAGATCGCCCCAGCGGGTGATCGCCCTGAACCGATCCGGGTCCAGCGTGTCGAGCGACACGTTGACCCGCCGCACGCCGCAACCGGCCAGTTCATCGGCGAACCGGGCAAGCTGGGAGCCGTTCGTCGTCAGCGTGAGTTCTTCAAGGGCCCCCGAAGCCAGATGCCGCGACAATTGGCGGACCAGATGCATGATGTTCTTGCGCACCAGCGGTTCGCCGCCGGTCAGGCGCAGTTTTCGGACGCCCTTTTCGATGAACACCGTGCACAGCCGGTCCAGTTCCTCGAGCGTGAGCAGGTCCTTCTTCGGCAGGAACGTCATCTGCTCGGCCATGCAGTAGACGCACCGGAAATCGCACCGGTCGGTGACCGATACGCGAAGATAGGTGATGGAACGGCCGAAGGGGTCGATCATGACGGCACAGTTCTCCGGTTTCGCTTGACGCGTCAAGGTGACAGGCGGCACATGCGATCCCATGAGCGACATCTGGCCCACCGAACTGCGGGTCTCGCAGGACCGCAAGACGCTGACGGTCGCGTTCGAGGACGGAACGCGGCACGATCTGCCGGCCGAGATGCTGCGCGTCATGTCGCCGTCGGCCGAGGTGCAGGGCCACAGCCCCGCGCAGCGCAAGACCGTCGGCGGCAAGAAGAACGTGCAGATCATGCAGGCCGAGCCGGTCGGCAACTATGCGGTGCGCATCGTCTTCGACGACATGCATTCGACCGGCATCTTCACCTGGACCTATCTGGACGAACTCGGTCGCGAAATGGAGGCCAGATGGGCCGCCTATCTGGCCGAACTCGAGGAAAAGGGGCTGAGCCGATGAGCTTTGAGCCAATCACCGATGTGGCGGCGCTCGAGGCGCTCTACGGTGCGCCGGGCGAAGCGGCCATTGCAAAGGTATCCGACCGGATCACGCCGGAATATCGCCGGCTGCTGGAGGCCTCGCCCTTTTTCACGCTGGCGAGCGTCGGGCCCGAAGGGCTCGACTGTTCGCCGCGCGGCGAACGCGGCGGCGCTTTCGTGATCGCCGACGAGAAGACCCTGGTCATTCCCGACCGGCGCGGCAACAACCGGATCGACACGCTGCGCAACATCGTGCGCGACCCGCGCGTGGCGTTCTGCTTCCTCATTCCCGGATCGAAGACGACCGTGCGACTGAACGGCACGGCGATCGTCACCGCGGATGCGGACCTGCTCGCCTCGCTTGAGCGCGACGGCCAGCGCCCGCGCTCGGCGATCGTCGTCACGGTCGACGAGATCTACACGCAATGCGGCCGGGCGGTGCTGCGCGCCGGGCTGTGGGACCCCGCGCACCATGTCGATCCGGGCGCAATCCCGACGCCGGGCGATGTGCTCGCCGCACAGACCGCGGGCCGGATCGACGGCGCGGCCTATGACGCCGAATGGCCGGAGCGGGCGGCCAAGACGATGTGGTGAGCCAGCCAACGGGCCGTCATTCCGGAGCTTGACTCCGGAATCCACGGTGCCCGTCTTTCCATGGATCCCGGAATCAAGTTCCGGGATGACGGCGGGATGGGCAGGCCCTGCACGGCCTCGGTCAGCCCAGATTCAATTCCTTGAAGAAGTCGTTTCCCTTGTCGTCGATGACGATGAAGGCGGGGAAGTCCTCGACCTCGATCCTCCAGATCGCCTCCATGCCAAGTTCGGGATATTCGACGACCTCCACCTTCCTGATGCAATCCTGCGCCAGCCGCGCCGCCGGGCCGCCGATCGAGCCCAGGTAGAACCCGCCATGGCGCGCGCAGGCCTCGCGGACCTGCCGTGAGCGATTGCCCTTGGCGAGCATCACCATCGACCCGCCGAAGGACTGGAACTGGTCGACATAGGAATCCATGCGGCCGGCCGTCGTCGGGCCGAACGAGCCCGAGGCGAACCCTTCGGGGGTCTTGGCGGGGCCGGCGTAATAGATCGGGTGATCCTTGAAATAGTCGGGCATCGGCTCGCCGTTTTCGAGCCGCTCGCGGATCTTGGCGTGCGCGATGTCGCGCGCCACGATGATCGACCCGGTCAGCGAAAGGCGAGTCTTGACGGGGTATTGGCTCAGTTCGTTCAGAATCCGGGTCATCGGCTGGTTGAGGTCGATGCGGACGACCTCGCCGCCGAGCGCGGCCACGTCGACATCCGGCATGTACTGGGCCGGATTGGTCTCGAGCCGCTCGAGGAACACCCCGTCGCGGGTGATGCGGCCGAGCGCCTGCCGGTCGGCCGAACAGGAGACGCCCAGCCCGATCGGCAGCGAGGCGCCGTGCCGGGGCAGGCGGATGACGCGCACGTCGTGGCAGAAATACTTGCCGCCGAACTGCGCGCCGACGCCCATCTGCTGGGTCAGCTTGTGGACCTCGGCCTCCATCTGCAGATCGCGGAAGGCATGCGCGTCCTCCGAGCCCTCGGTCGGCAGGCCGTCCAGATAGCGCGTCGAAGCGAGCTTGACGGTCTTCAGGTTCATCTCGGCGCTGGTACCGCCGATCACGATGGCGAGGTGATAGGGCGGGCAGGCGGCCGTGCCGAGCGTCAGGATCTTCTCGCGCAGAAAGTCGATCAGGCGGTCGTGGGTCAGAAGGGACGGCGTGCCCTGATACAGGAACGTCTTGTTGGCCGATCCGCCGCCCTTGGCGATGAACAGGAATTCGTAGGCGTCCTCGCCTCCCTCGTAGATGTCGATCTGGGCGGGCAGGTTGTTGCGCGTGTTCTTTTCCTCGAACATCGACAGCGGGGCGAGCTGCGAATAGCGCAGGTTCTTCTTCTCGTAGGCGTCGCGCACGCCCTGGCCGAGTGCATCCTCGTCGCCGCCTTCTGTCCAGACGCGTCGGCCCTTCTTTGCCATGACGATCGCCGTGCCCGTGTCCTGACACATGGGCAGCACGCCGCCGGCGGCGATGTTGGCGTTCTTGAGAAGATCGTAGGCGACGAACCGGTCATTGTCGGTCGCTTCGGGGTCTTCGAGGATCGCGGCGAGCTGTTTCAGGTGGCCGGGGCGCAGCAGATGGTTGATGTCGGCGAAGGCCGCTTCGGACAGGAGCCGCAGCGCCTCGGGCTCGACCACGAGCATCTGCTCGCCGCGAAAGCTGTCGGTGCCGACGTGATCGGTCGTCAGCCGGCGAAAGGTGGTGTCGGTCTTCGACATGGGAAACAGCGCGCTCATCACAACCTCCGGATTTCGGTGGCCGTTTTAGCGAAGTGTGGGCCGATCGCAATCGCGGCTTTGGCAGGAGGGAGGCCGCGCGCGGCCGATATTGCGGCGCGCATTGACCTTGCCGATGAACGTACCTCATAAAGGCGCGATCGATCGGTGAGGGAGCCTGCGACCGATGTCGCGACCGACAGTGCACGATATCGCGCAGACCGCCGGCGTGAGCCTGGCGACGGTCGACCGGGTTCTCAACAAGCGGCCCGGCGTGCGGGCGAAGACGATCCTGCGCGTCAACGAGGCGATCGAAAAGCTCGGCTATGTGCGCGACGTGGCGGCCGCCAATCTGGCCCGGCAGCGCACCTACGATTTCGTTTGCGTTATGCCCGACGCGCCGACCGAGTTCCTGGGCGAGTTGCGCGACGCGGTCGCCGAGATCGCGGCGCAGGGCGCCATGGACCGCGTCCGCGTGGACATGCGCACCTATCCCGCCGACGATACGCATGCGCTGGCCGAGATGATCGGCGGGCTCGCCAAGGCGCCGCCGGACGGGCTGGCGCTGATGGCGCCCGAAACGCCGCGCGTGCGCGATGCGGTGCGCCGGGTGATGCAGGCCGGCGCCTCGATCGTTCCGATGGTCGCCGACCTGCCGACCGTCGATTGCGGCCATTTCGTCGGCATCGACAATGTCGCGGCGGGACGGACCGCGGGAACGCTGCTCGGCCGGTTCCTGCCCGAACGGCCGGCGCGGGTGATGGTGGTCGCCGGCACGATGACCGCGCGCGACCATGCCGAACGGCGGCTCGGCTTCGACCAGGTGATGGCCGAGCGGTTCGGGCACCTGTCCGTGCTGCCGACGCTCGAATGCTACGACCGGGCCGAACTCGTCGCCGCGCGCGTGTCGGACATGCTCGCCCGGCACGAGGACATCGCCGCGATCTATTCGGCGGGCGCGGGCAATCAGGGGCTGGTGCGGGCGCTCGCTTCGGCGGACGCCGGGGCCCGGCTCACCGTGATCGCGCACGAGCTGACCGAGTGCACGCGCGCCGCGCTGACCGAGGGAACGTTCGACGCGGTGATCGCGCAGAACCCGGGCCATATCGTCCGCTCGGCGCTGCGCGTGCTGCGCGCCGAGGTCGACGGGATGGAGACGATCCCGTCGCAGGAACGCATCCGCACCGAAATCTTCCTCAAGGAGAACCTGCCTTGAGACAACCGCGCCCATGGCGCTGAACCAGCTCGCGATCGAGGGGAGGAGAGATCATGAAGGCAATCAAGGGACCGGCGCTTTTTCTGGCGCAGTTCGCCGGCGACGAGGCGCCGTTCAATTCGTGGGACGCGATCACCAAATGGGCGGCCGACTGCGGCTATGCGGGCGTCCAGGTTCCGAGCTGGGACGGGCGACTGTTCGACCTGGCGAAGGCGGCCGAAAGCAAGGACTATTGCGACGAGATCAAGGGCAAGGCGGCGGACAATGGCGTCGAGGTGACCGAACTGTCGACGCACCTGCAGGGCCAGCTCGTCGCCGTGCATCCGGCCTATGACGCCGCCTTCGACGGGTTCGCCGACCCGTCCGTGCACGGCAATCCCAAGGCGCGCCAGGAATGGGCGGTCGACCAGGTCAAGAAGGCGATCAGCGCCTCGCGCAATATGGGCATCGGCGCCCATGCGACCTTCTCCGGCGCGCTGGCCTGGCCCTATGTCTATCCGTGGCCGCAGCGTCCGGCGGGTCTCATCGAGGCGGCGTTCGATGAACTTGCGGCGCGCTGGCGGCCGATCCTCGATCATGCCGAGGAAAACGGCGTCGACGTCTGCTACGAGATCCATCCGGGCGAGGACCTGCATGACGGGATCACGTTCGAGATGTTCCTGGAGCGGCTCGACGGGCATGCGCGCTGCAACATGCTCTACGATCCGAGCCACTACGTGCTGCAGGCGCTCGATTATCTCGACAACATCGACATCTATCACGAGCGCATCCGGATGTTCCACGTCAAGGACGCCGAACTCAACCCGACCGGCCGGCAGGGGGTCTATGGCGGCTATCAGTCCTGGGTGAACCGGGCGGGCCGGTTCCGCTCGCTCGGCGACGGGCAGGTCGATTTCGGCGCCGTGTTCTCCAAGCTCACGCAGTACGATTTCGACGGCTGGGCCGTGGTCGAGTGGGAGTGCGCGATGAAGCATCCCGAGGACGGCGCGCGCGAGGGCGCCGAGTTCGTCAGGGCGCACATGATCCGCATTACCGAGCATGCGTTCGACGACTTCGCCGGGGCGGGGACGGACGATGCCGCCAACCGCAAGATGCTCGGACTGGACCGGTGAAGATCGGCTTCAACCTGCTGCTCTGGACGACGCACGTCACCGATGCCGACGCTGGCGTCCTCGAGCAGCTCAAGGCAGCCGGCTATGACGGGGTCGAGGTGCCCGTGTTCGAGGGCGACGAGGCGCACTACGCGGCGCTGAAGGCCCGGCTCGACGGGCTCGGGCTCGACAGCACCGTGGTCGCCATCGTGCAGGACGAGGCGCGCAACCCGATGAGCGACGATCCGGCGAGCCGCCAGGCCGGGATCGACTATCTGAAATGGCTGGTCGACTGTTCGGTCGCGCTCGGCGCCGAGGTGCTGTGCGGGCCGTTCTACCAGCCGCTCGGCGTCTTCAGCGGATCGGGACCGACGCCGGAGGAGTGGCAGCGCATGGTGGAGGCGCATCGCGCCATGGCGTCACACGCCGCCGGCGCGGGGCTGACCATCGCGGTCGAGCCGCTCAACCGGTTCGAATGCTATGCGTTGAACACGGCGGAGCGGGCGGCGGCGCTGGCCGAGGCGGTCGGCGCGGACCATTACGGCTATCTCTACGACACGTTCCACGCCAACATCGAGGAAAAGGATCCGGTCGGTGTCATCGCGGAGACGGCGGGGAGGATTGCTCACGTCCACATCTCCGAGAACGACCGGGGTACGCCGGGCAGGGGGCACATCGACTTTCAGGCGACGTTCGATGCGCTGCGCCGGGCCGGCTATGACGGCTGGCTGACGGTCGAGGCGTTCGGCCACGCACTGCCCGACATCGCCGCCGCCACGAAGGTCTGGCGTCCGCTGTTTGCCAGCGAGGAACAGGTCTTCGGCGAGGCGATCGACCTGATCCGGCGCGGCTGGGCGGCCGCCGAACACAACGCATAAGGGAGGACATCATGGCAATCGAAGGCAGGGACGACATCGCCGGACGGCCTATCCGGCTGGGCATGGTCGGCGGCGGGCGCGACGCGTTCATCGGCGCGGTGCACCGCATCGCGAGCCGGATCGACGGGCACTATCAGCTCGTTGCCGGGGCGTTCAGTTCGACCGCGGAGAAATCGAAGGCCTCGGGCCGCGATCTCGGTCTGCCGGACGATCGCGTCTATGGCGATTTCACGGAGATGGCCAAACGCGAGGCGCGCCTCAAGCAGGGGATCGAAGCGGTCGCCATCGTCACGCCCAACCACATGCACTATCCGGTGGCGCGCGAGTTCCTCAAGCGCGGCATCCATGTGATCTGCGACAAGCCGCTGACCGCGACACTCGCCGATGCCAGGAAGCTCGTCAATCTGGCCGAGAAGTCGGATGCCCTGTTCGTGCTGACGCACAATTACACCGGCTATCCGATGGTGCGGCAGGCCCGGCAGATGGTGGCCGACGGCGATGTGGGGACGATCCGGCTCGTTCAGGCCGAGTACCCGCAGGACTGGCTTGCCGAACCGCTGGAAGCGACCGGGATGAAGCAGGCCGCCTGGCGCACCGATCCTGACAAGTCCGGGGCGGGCGGGTCGACCGGCGACATCGGGACCCATGCGCTCAATCTCGCCCTGTTCGTCTCCGGGCTCGAACTGAGCGAACTGGCGGCCGATCTCGACAGCTTCGTGCCGGGCCGCCGGGTCGACGACAACGCCCACGTGATGCTGCGCTTTGCCGGCGGTGCCAAGGGCACGCTCTGGTCGAGCCAGGTCGCGCCGGGCAACGAGAACGCGCTGCGTCTTCGCATCTATGGCGACAAGGGCGGGCTTGAGTGGAGCCAGGAAGACCCGAACTATCTGTGGTTCACGCCGCTTGGCGAGCCCAAGCGGCTGATCACCCGCAACGGTGCCGGCGCGGGCGAGGCGGCCGGTCGCGTCAGTCGCGTGCCGCCGGGCCATCCGGAGGGTTATCTGGAGGGTTTCGCCAACATCTACACCGAGGCCGCGCACGCGATCCGCGCCCGGGCGGCAGGCGAGACGCCTGACCCGGCGGTGACCTATCCGACGGTGCGCGACGGGCTGGTCGGCGTCGCCTTCGTCGATGCCTGCGTTCGGTCGTCCAAGCGCAACGCCGCCTGGACGAAACTGGCCGTCTGAAGGGTCCGGACGACAGCGCCGCCCGGATTTTTCTGCCGGGCGGCGAAAATTCGGACTCGACATGAGGTACGTACTTCAACTAGGCTTCGGCTGAAGCCAGGCGCATGGGAGGCCCGATCCGGGTTTGCGCCCGATACCGCTTCGTCAGGGAGGAAACCGATGATCAAACGTGCATTGTTGATGGCAACCGCCATGTCGACGGCCGGCCTCATGGGCGCGAACGCCGCGCAGGCCGAGGAATTGACGCTTTGCTGGGCCGCCTGGGACCCGGCCAACGCGCTGGTCGAACTGTCCAAGGACTTCGAGGCCCAGTCCGGCCACACGATGAACTTCGAGTTCGTGCCATGGCCGAACTTCGCCGACCGCATGCTCAACGAACTCAATTCGGGCGGCAAGCTCTGCGATCTTCTGATTGGCGACAGCCAGTGGATCGGCGGGGGCGCCGAAAACGGCCACTACGTCAAGCTGAACGACTTCTTCGAGGCCGAAGGCATCTCGATGGACGACTTCGCACCGGCGACCGTCTACGCCTATTCGACCTGGCCCAAGGGCACGCCCAACTATTACGCGCTGCCGGCGATGGGCGACGCCAATGGCTGGTTCTACCGCAAGGACTGGTTCGAGAACGAGGACATCCGCGCCGCCTACATGGAGGAGACCGGCCAGGAGCTCCGCGAGCCCGAAACGCAGATGGAGCTGATGCAGATCGCCAAGTTCTTCCAGGAGCGCGAGATCGACGGACAGACCCGCTACGGCGTGTCGATCTTCACCGAGCGCGGTTCGGAAGGCATCACCATGGGCGCCACCGGCGCGCTCTACACCTGGGGCTTCGAATACGAGACCGAGCCCGGCACCTACCAGATGGAAGGTGCGGTGAACTCGCCCGAAGCGGTCGAGGCGCTCGAGTTCTACAAGGAGCTCTACGAGTGCTGCACACCGCCCGGCTACACCGATTCCTACATGGAACAGTCGCTGGACGCGTTCAAATCGGGTCAGGTGGCGATGGCGATGAACTGGTTCGCCTTCTTCCCCGGCCTCTACGCCGATCCGGACGTGGGCGGCGACAAGATCGACTTCTTCGTCAACCCGCCGCAGAACGTGCCGGCCTCGACGCTGGGCGGGCAGGGCATCTCGGTGGTGTCCTATTCGGACAAGCAGGATGCGGCGCTCGAATACATCAAGTGGTTCGCACAGCCCGACGTGCAGGCCAAGTGGTGGGAACTCGGCGGCTACTCGGCGCACAATTCGGTGCTGAACGATCCGGGCTTCGAGGACAGCGCGCCGTTCGCCGGCGACTTCCTGCTGGCGATGGAGAACGTCAAGGACTTCTGGCAGGAACCGGCCTACGCCGAACTGCTGCTGGCCATGCAGAAGCGCCTGCATGACTATGTCGTCGCCGACCAGGGCACGGCGCAGGAGGCGCTCGACAAGCTCATCGAGGACTGGACCGAGGTCTTCGAGGACGAAGGCAAGCTCTGATCACTCCCGGCCTCCCGGCCGCGCCGCCGATCTGGTGCGGCCGGGACGTTGCCTTGTTGCTTCATTCCTTTCATGATCGTGCCCCCGGCACGGGCGGAGGCTTTGCGTCTCGATGACCGATACCGCCATGGACAAGCTCGCCCAGCGCACGCCGCCCCGCGTCGCCCGCAAGGTGCGCGGCCTGTCGGACCGGGCGATCGCGTGGCTGTTCGTCGGGCCGACGATCTTCCTTCTGCTGGCGATCAACATCTTCCCGCTGATCTGGACGATCTACCTGTCGTTCACCAACTACCGCGCCAACCGGCTGAACCGCGAAGTCGAGTGGGTGGGCCTGCGCAACTACGAGCGCATCCTGACCGACAGCGACATCTGGCTGAACATGCAGGCGACGGCGCACTTCCTGTTCTGGACGCTGTTCTTCCAGGTGCTGATCGGTTTTGCGCTGGCCTACCTGATCAACAAGAAGTTCCGCGGCAACGATCTGTGGACGACGATCATCGTGCTGCCGATGATGCTGTCGCCGGCCGTGGTCGGCAATTTCTGGACGTTCCTCTACCAGCCGCAGATCGGCCTATTCAATTACATCGTCGCCTTCTTCATCGGCGCCGATCCGTCCTCGTTCGAGATGATCGGCTCGGTGACGCTGGCGCCCTGGGCCATCGTCATCGTCGACACGTGGATGTGGACGCCGTTCATCATGCTGATCTGTCTTGCCGGGCTGCGATCCATTCCCGAATACATCTACGAGGCGGCCGAGATCGACCGCGCGTCGAAGTGGCGGCAGTTCTGGACGCTGACCGTGCCGATGGTGCTGCCGTTCCTGATGCTGGCCGTGCTGTTCCGGGGCATCGAGAACTTCAAGATGTTCGATCTCGTCGTCCAGCTAACCGGCGGCGGGCCGGGCAGCATCACCGAACTGGCCTCGATCAACCTCAAGCGCGAGGCCTTCGAGAAATGGCGCACGGGCTACTCGTCCGCCTATGCGGTGATCCTGTTCGTGACCGTGTTCGGCCTGGCCTCGATCTACGTGAAGGCCCTTAACAAGGTGAAGGAGCGATGAGCGCCTATTCGGTCACCGAGCCGTCAAAGCGGCAGAAATGGGTCGCCGGCACGCTGGTCATCGCCTACGCGCTGATCACGATGATCCCGCTCGTGTGGATCGTCGCGACGGGCTTCAAGAGCCCGGCCGACGCCATCTCCTATCCGCCCAAGGTCATGTTCGAGCCCACGCTCGAGGGCTATGTGAACCTGTTCACGACCCGCACGCGACAGACCGACGAGTTCCTGGCGGCCAACCCGCCCGAAACCTGGTACGAGGAGATCGTGCGCCAGTACGACATGGTGATCGTCGGCCCGTCGCGTTACGGCGAACGGTTCCTCAACTCGATCATCATCGGGTTCGGGTCGACCTTCCTGAGCGTGTTTCTGGGCGTGCTCGCCGCCTATGCGTTCTCGCGGTTCCGAATACCGCTGTCGGACGATCTTCTGTTCTTCATCCTGTCGACGCGCATGATGCCGCCGATCGCCGTCGCCATCCCGATCTTCCTGATGTACCGGAACCTCGGCCTCTCGGACACGCATCTGGGCATGATCCTGCTTTATACGGCGGTCAACATCTCGCTGGCGGTGTGGCTGCTCAAGGGGTTCATCGACGAGATCCCGCGCGAGTACGAGGAAGCGGCGCTGATCGACGGCTACACGCGCTTTCAGGCCTTCTACAAGGTCGTGCTGCCGCAGGCGATGACGGGCATCGTTGCGACGGCGATCTTCTGCCTGATCTTCGCGTGGAACGAATATGCCTTCGCGGTGCTGCTGACCTCGGGCACGGCGCAGACCGCACCGCCCTTCATCCCGACGATCATCGGTGTCGGCGGTCAGGACTGGCCGGCGGTCGCGGCCGGGGCGACGCTGTTCCTGCTGCCGGTGATGATCTTCACGGTCGCCCTGCGCAAGCACCTGCTGCGCGGCATCACGTTCGGAGCGGTGCGCAAATGAGCGGTCCCGGCTACGGCAACGTCCCGCCCGAGGACGACCAGGGCATCTTCGAACCGCCGGCCGCCCGGCCCGGCGGCGACCGCGGCACGCCGACGCGGCGGACCTTCCTCGGCGGTCTGCTGGCGCTGCGGCGCGGTCCCTGGGAGATGGTGGCGACCGTGCTGATCGCGCTGGGCGTGTTCATGCTGATGCAGCCCTTCGTGATCTGGGCGTTCACCTATTCGTTCATCGTCACGCTCACGGGCACGGTCATGTTCCTGATCGTCAGCCATTTTCCGGAGTAGGGCGGTTGGCAGAAATAGTGATCAAGAACCTGCGCAAGGATTTCGGCGATTTCACCGCCGTGCAGTCCTCGTCGTTCACGATCGCCGACGGCGAGTTCTTCATGCTGCTCGGCCCGTCCGGCTGCGGCAAGACGACGACGCTGCGCATGATCGCCGGGCTCGAACTGCCGACGTCGGGCGAGATCTACATCGACGGCGAGGAGGTCGGCCAGAAGCCGGCGAGCGAGCGCGACATCGCCTTCGTCTTCCAGATGTTCGCGCTCTATCCGCACATGAACGTGCGCCGCAACATCACCTATCCGCTGGTCAGCCAGGGCATGCCGCGCGCCCAGATCAAGGACAAGCTTGCCGAGGTGGCGCGGATCCTGGGCATCGAGAATATCCTCGATCGGCCGGTGGGCGGGCTTTCGGGCGGCGACCGCCAGCGGGTGGCGCTCGGCCGGGCGATCGTGCGCGATCCCAAGGCGTTCATGATGGACGAGCCGCTCGGCGCGCTCGATGCCGAGTTCCGCGAGCGGATGGCCGAGGAACTGCGCGCGCTGCACGACCGGATGGGCGCGACCACCGTCTATGTCACGCACGACCAACTCGAGGCGATGCAGATGGGCGACAAGATCGTGGTGATGAACCATGGCGTCGTCGAGCAGTTCGGCACGCCGCAGGAGATCTACGACAAGCCCGCGACCATGTTCGTCGCCGACTTCATCGGATCGCCGCCGATGAACTTCCTGCGTTTTGACGGCACGGTCACCGAAGGCGCCTCGAAGGTCGCGCTGAACGGCGCCGAGATCGCCGTGCCGGTGCAGCACGAGGCGGCGGCCGGCAAGCTCGTGCTCGGCGTCCGGCCCGAACATGTGATCCTTTCGGACGCGGCGGGGCTGCGCGGCGAGGTGCTGGCGGCAGAGTATCTGGGCACGACGCAGATCGTCACCATCGAGACCGCGCACGGCGAGGTCAAGGCGCGCACCGGCGCCGCGCAGGCCGTGCGGCCGGGCGAAACGGTGGGGCTCGAGCTGATGCCGCGCACGCTGACCGTGTTCGACGATCAGACGGGGCGGGCGCTCCGGTCGGACCTGAATGCGGAGGTGCTCGGTCATGGCTGAGGTGATCCTGCGCGACGTCACCAAGATCTTCGGCCACACGGTCGGCGTGGACGGGATCGATCTCGACGTGCCGGACGGTGCGTTCGTCGTGCTGCTCGGCCCGACGGGCGCGGGCAAGACCACGACGCTGCGGCTGATCGCCGGCCTGGAGCGGCCCGACCGGGGCGAGATCATGATCGGCGGACGCCCGGTCGTCGGCGAAACGCCCGCCCAGCGCGACGTGGCGATGGTCTTCCAGCAATATTCGCTCTACCCGCACATGACGGTACGCGAGAACCTCGCCTTTCCCCTGAAATCGCCGATCCTGAAGACGCCGGCCGACGAGGTCGAGCGCAAGGTCAATGCCGTCGCGGAAGTGCTGCGCATTCCGCACAAGCTCGACAACAAGGCGACCCAGCTTTCGGGCGGCGAGATGCAGCGCGTCTCGATCGGCCGGGCGCTGGTGCGCGATCCGGCCATCTATCTGATGGACGAGCCGCTGTCCTCGCTCGATGCCAAGCTGCGCGCCGATCTGCGCGTCGAACTCAAGCGAATCCAGTCCGATCTGGGCGCGACGCTGCTCTACGTCACGCACGATCAGATCGAGGCGATGACGATGGCGACCCATGTCGGCGTGCTCGACGAGGGGCGGCTGGTGCAGTTCGGCTCGCCGCGCGAGATCTACGAGAACCCCGTCAGCGAATATGTCGCCACGCGGCTCGGCCTTCCGCGCATCAATCTGGTCCCGGCGGGGCTGTTCGGTGGCGCGCCGGCCGGCGCCGCGCGGATCGGCCTCAGGCCCGAGCACATCGTCATGAACGGCAAGGGCGGCAAGGCGGGCACGGTGATCCGGGTCGAGCATCTGGGCGACCAGACGCGGGTCCATGTCGAGGTCGAAGGCCAGGTGCTGACGACGCTCGCCGATGCCCATTCGACGCTCGGCCATGGCGACAGCGTCCACGTGACGCCGCGCGACGCGCTGTTCTTCGACGCGGCCGGCAATCGGGTACATTAAGCGGAGTACGGGGCCATGAAGCAGTTCATCAACGCCAGGGAAGACGTCGTCACCGAGGCGATCGACGGGCTTCTGCGCAATGCCGGCGGGCGCTTGGCGCGGCTCGACGGCTTCCCGCACATCAAGGTGGTCGTGCGCACCGACTGGGACCGGTCGAAGGTGGCGCTGGTCTCCGGCGGCGGGTCCGGTCACGAACCCTCCCACGCCGGCTTCGTCGGACAGGGCATGCTCACGGCGGCGGTGTGCGGCGATGTCTTCGCCTCGCCCTCCGTCGATGCCGTGCTTGCCGGCATTCTCGCCGTGACCGGCGAGGCGGGGTGCCTGCTGATCGTCAAGAACTATACCGGCGACCGGCTGAACTTCGGCCTTGCCGCCGAACGGGCGCGCGCCTTCGGCCTGAAGGTCGCCATGGTCGTCGTCGATGATGACGTGGCGCTGCCCGACCTGCCGCAGCCGCGCGGCGTCGCCGGCACGCTGTTCGTGCACAAGATCGCCGGCGCGGCGGCCGAGGCGGGCGCCTCGCTCGAGGAGATCGCCGCACTCGCGCAGAAGACCATCGACGGGGTCTTTTCGATCGGCATGTCGCTTGACACCTGCACGGTGCCCGGTTCGCCCAAGGAGGACCGGATCGCCGCCGGCAAGGCCGAACTGGGGCTCGGCATCCATGGCGAGGCCGGCGTCGAGCAGGTCGACTTCGAGGGCGCGCGCCATGCGATGGACATGGTGGCCGCAAAGCTCAAGCCGCATCTGCGCGATGCGCACCATGTCGCGCTGCTGAACAATCTGGGCTCGACCACGCCGCTCGAAATGTCGGTCCTGGCCGAGGAACTGTGCCGGTCGTCGATCGCCGGCAAGGTCAGCCACATGATCGGGCCGGCGCCGCTGATGACATCGCTCGACATGCGCGGCTTCTCGGTATCGCTGCTGCCGGTGGGCGCGGACGAACTGAACGCGCTCGGGGCGCCGGTCGCGCCGGTCGCGTGGCCGGGGATGGCCGAAGTGAGCGAACCGCAGATCGTCCCGCTTCCGGACGGGCTGTCCCCGATCCAGCCGATGGCGTCCGACCACGCGGGTCACCGCGCGCTGATCGAGCAGTGCTGCACGATCCTGCTCGCAGCGGAAGCCCGGCTCAACGAACTCGATGCCAAGTCCGGCGACGGCGACACGGGTTCGACGCTGGCAACGGCCTGCCGGGCGCTGACCTCGGCGCTCGACAGGATGCCGCTCGCCGACCTGACCCAGCTCTATCGCGCGCTCGGCAGCGAACTCAGCCAGACGATGGGCGGGTCGTCCGGCGTTCTGCTGGCGATCTTCTTTGCCGCCGCCGGCGACGCTTCGGCGAACGGCAAGGATGCGGTGGGGGCACTGTCGGCAGGGCTCGACCGGATCATGCAGGTCGGGGGCGCCGCGCCCGGCGACCGGACGATGATCGACGCGCTCGCGCCGGCGCTGGCCGCGCTCGACAAGGGGCTCGAACCGGCCGCCCGGGCGGCGCGCGAGGGCGCCGATGCCACCGCCGCGATCACCCGGGCCAAGGCCGGCCGGGCGAGCTACCTGTCATCGGACAGCCTTGCCGGCCACAATGATCCGGGGGCGGAGGCGGTCGCGCTGCTTTTCGAAGGGCTTGCCAAGAAGAACTGACCCGACGCCGCAGCCGATCGCGCGGTGTCTCCGGGCGCTCCCAGTATAGCCGACCCCGGACAATTCGCGGGGTGGCTGTTAAGGAAGCATAGACGTCGCTCCTTTATCACCGATCCTCATGGGGCACGCATGATGCGTGCGATGGGGCAGCCGTCAGACGGCATGTTTTTCGAGTAACAATTGCGCCGGTCCGACAGACGGGTGCAACGTCCGAAAGGTTTGCGCCGTCATGTCCGCGACCAGGTTCCGTCCCGTGTCGAGAACGCGAGTGCCCGCCACAAGTCCGGCATCCACGACCTTCGAAAGACTGCTGATCGCCGCGCTGGCCTTCGTCGCCGTGCTGCATTCCGTCCATCACCTGGTGCCCGACTCGGCGCTGCTGGCCGCCATGCCCGGCTATTCGCTGGCGCGGATCGAGACGGTCGGCAACGCGGTGACGCTGGTGCTCGCCGTGCTCATATACTTCGTCATGGCGCGCCGTCTGCGCGACTATCAGGCGGTCCATCGGGAGTTCACCCGGCAACATGCCAAGGATCCGGTCTCCGGCGCGCTGGCGCGCGGCCAGTTCCTGCGCAAGCTGCAAAGCGAACTCGAGCGTCGACGTACCTCCGGTTCGGTCGCATTCGTCATCATCGACATCGACCACTTCAAGCAGGTCAACGACGTGTTCGGCCATCCGGCCGGCGACGAGGTGCTGGGCTTCTGCACGCGTCTGGCGCGCGAGACCTTTCCGGACGCCACGGTCGGCCGGCTCGGCGGCGATGAGCTCGCCGTTTTCATGTCCCATGACGAACAGATCCCCGAAAGCTACATCGGCGAGGCCTGCGATGCCTATCTGGCCGCGTTGCGCGAGGGGCTGTTCATCAACAATCGCCGCCAGTCGGTGTCGGCTTCGCTCGGCATCGCCATGGCGCCTTCGCACACATGCAATCTGAACGAGCTGCTGTCGTATGCCGACCTTGCGCTGTACGAGGTCAAGCGCAACGGACGCGGCGCCTGGTCGGTCTTCTCGACCGAGATCCTGGCGGACATGCGCCAGGAACGCTTCATCGAGCGCGAACTGCGCGCCGCGCTGCTGCTCAAGCAACTGACGGTCCACTACCAGCCGATCGTCGATGCGGACGGTCAGCTCAATTCGCTCGAAGCGCTGGTGCGCTGGCACAATCCGGTGCGCGGCGTCATCTCGCCGGCCGAGTTCATTCCGGTCGCCGAAAAGTCGCGGCTGATCCACGATCTGGGCCTTTATGTGATGCAGCGGGTCTGCGAGGACATGCCGCAACTGCCGGGCGTGCCGGTCAATGTGAACATCTCGGCATGGCAGCTCAAGCACGATGCGTTCCTGCGCGACTATATCGAGGTGCTCGAACGCAATGGCGTCACGCCCGACCGTGTGATTCTGGAGATCACCGAGAGCGCGATGCTGAACACATCGGACGATTTCGTCGCCCGCATGGCCGAGATCAAGCGCGCCGGCTTCAAGATCGCACTCGATGATTTCGGCATGGGCTACAGCGAGTTCAACCAGCTTCGGCGGCTGCCCTTCGACATCATCAAGATTGACAAGTCCTACATCCAGAACATCGGCACCGATATCGTCACGGACACATTCGTCAGCGCGGTCACGCAGATCGCCGGGCAGATGGACAGGATCGTCGTGGCCGAGGGGATCGAGACGCGCGACGACAATGTGCGTGCATCGGTGGCCGGCTGCCGTCTTTTTCAGGGCTATTACTACCAGCCGCCGGTGGCGCTGGCCGACATCACGATGCTCTACGAGGACCCCAAGCGGCTGTCGACGGCGGCATGACCGCCGCGCGCTGTGCCGGAACAGCACAAATCGGCACTCTTTCTCCCGCCCGGTACACGCGCGGGCATGGCTTACCGCCAGATTTTCGAATGCCGATGAAAGAAAAACATCTGGTTTGTGACAAATAATGCTGCATTGGCTGTAGACGCCGCGCGACAATGCATTAAATTCACGGCGCGCGGTTTTAGACCTCACCCGCTAGGCCGTGCCTTGGGACCCTACAGGTTTCGCCTGTAGGGTCCCTTGCTTCTATGGTAACTGCCAGGCTTCATGTGAGCCCTGATCAGGGCATCGTGCCTGAGGACGATCGGGGGTGAGACGATGAAGGTTCGCGAGGTTTTTTCCCGTAACCTCAACATGCTTTGCGCGGAGAAGGGCAACAATTCCGAGGTTGCCCGGCAACTTGGAATCACGCGACAGCAACTGGCAAAGCATCTGCAGGCCGAGAGCCTTCCGACCGAACGGACGCTGGCCCGCATGAGCCGGTACTTCAAGGTGCAGGAGACCGATCTCGTCGATCCGGACTTTCGCGCCGATACGTCTTCGCGGGAGTACCGCTATGCGCAGGAGATCATCGCGGCGCTTTCCCACACCGATCCGCCCGACCTTCCCGAGGGCTGGTTCGATTTGTACTTTTCCTATCCGAATGAACCCGATGCCGTGCTGCGCTCGCTTGTCCTCACCCGGCATGTCGAGGGGACCGTCGAGTTCCGGCGGATCACCAGTTTCTATCAGCGTGACCAGGTCGACTGGCGGTTCTTCCGCGGCGACCACAGGGGCATCGCGGTGCAGGCCGCCGATGCGATTTATCTTTGCGGGATCAACCGCTTGCCGACATATGAGCCGTCGATCGTCGCGCTCAAGAAGCAGGCCACGTCGGTGCCGCTCTATCGGGGACAATCGATGGTGATGAACGTCGATGGCGGTACCGTGGCGGCCGCCGTGATGACGCGGTGCCCCGTCTCCACGCTGCGCGAGGCACTGCAACGGCCGCGCACGATGACGATTACGGACAGGGACGTGCCGCCGATCGTTCGTCAGGAGATGGTCCGCATGCGTGCGCTGCTCGGCCAGTAGCCGGAGCGATCGCGGCCGCGGCCTTGATGTCGTCAGCGGCGGGACGTACGCACACCGTGCCTTCCCGATGCGCCTGCGATCGCGGCATGACGCGAACCGAAAGGCGGCGCGAAACTACATGATCAACGGGCCTTGCGGGCCTGGGAAGACTGGGCGATTCTCGGGAATCGTTATCTCGCGCTTGCGACAGATTACGCGATCAAGCACAATTCATGTCGAAAATCCGACATACTTCGATGTTGCTGGAAGGCCCTCACCCGCTAGGCCACGAATTGGATAGCACGCCGCCCGGCGGTCGTAAACAATAAAAGTGATAACTTGTGTCAGTTTCGAAATTTACACATGTAAACTTGGAATTACTTTGTAAGTTAAGACTTTGTTAACCATTCCAGCAAAATCTTCCGCAGCGTCACGAACCAGTGGCGAATCCAGCATGGAGTGGAAGAAATGACCAAGCAGCCCCTGATCCAGCCGCAGAAGAAGTCGCCGTTCGTCAAGCCGGCCAACCTCTTCGACAAGCGCTGACACTGAGCGCGGCCGCCGGCGAGGCGGCCGCGGTCTCCCGGGGGATCGGTGATGGCCTTCCGCGCTGCCCGCACGCTCGTGTTCACCAATGACGGCGCCGATCTGATCGGATTCAACTACCTTCAGAAGACCACATTCAGTTGCGCGCCGCACCTGATCGACGTTCTGGCGCGCCTTTCCGAATGGGCCGACGCCGAGGCGGTCAAGTCGGCGATCGATGATGACGATGCCTCCGATGCGCTGGTCGAACAGCTCGTCGCCTGCGGCGTGCTGCTGCGGCAGGGCTCGCCCGAGGAGAGCCGCGAGACGGCCTATGTGCGCGACTGGGAGTGGGCGCTGCCGGCGGCGCTGCTGCATTTTTCGGTGCAGGACAATCCGCCCGTGACGGTCGCCGAACTCGAAAGGCTCCAGGTCGAAAAGGCGCGGACCGTGCCGCAGCCGGAACTGGTACGCCGACATGAAGGGCGCGACGACGCGATCGCGTTCGCTCCGCAGTCGGACGAGGCGGCACTGTTTGCGCTGATGGCGCGGCGACGGACCCATCGGGAGGTTACCGCGGCGCCGATTGCCGCGGGTGCGGTGGCCGACTGCCTCTATGCCGGGCTCGGCGTGGTCGGTCACACGCGCAACGAGGCCGGCGTCCTGCCGCTGACGATGACGCCGTCCGGTGGCGCGCGCAATCCCTACGAGGCTTATGTGCTGGCGCGGCGTGTCGAGGGGCTCGTGCCCGGCCTTTATCACTATAGCGCCGCAGACCGGTCCCTTTTGCCCGTGTCGTCGGGAGCGGACGTTCGTCCGAGCGCGCTCGTCGGCGACCAGCCCTGGATGGACGACATGGCCTGCGTGATCTTTCTGTGCGCCTCGTTCGGCCGGACCATGTGGAAATATTCCGATCCGAATGCCTATCGGGTCGTGCTGATCGAGGCGGGCCACATCGGCCAGAACATCATGCTCGCGGCGACCCATCACGGGCTCACCGCGTGCCCGACCGCGGCGCTCGCGCACAAGGCGATCGCCGAACTGTGCCAGCTCGACGATCCGGTGCTCGACGCGCCGGTCTATGTGCTTGGGCTGGGCGTGCCGGCGCCCGATGCGACGAGCACCGGTTTCGAGCAGATCTGAGGCGTCCGACCGGCTGCCGGGCGCCGTAGATCGACCGCTCAATCTCATGAAGAAATGGTGGGCGATGCTGGGATTGAACCAGCGACCCCTGCCGTGTGAAGGCAGTGCTCTCCCGCTGAGCTAATCGCCCGGAAGGCGCGTGACCAAGGGCCCGCGCCGGCGCGGGATATAGGCGTCGGTCCGTAGCCAAGTCAAGCATCAAACGGGGAGCGAGGCCCGGCACGCCGGGCCCTTTGTGCGGCGTTGTCGGCGGTCAGTGACGGCTCGCAGCGGGCCGCGCCGTCCGCACGGGGCGCGCGTCGATGAGCGCCCGCGCCATCTGCACGGTCAGCGCGTCGAAATGGCTGATCACGCGGTCCGGTCCGAGCGTCTTCACCGGCTCGGTCGAGTAGCCGAAATCGACCGCGATGACCGGAATGCCGGCGGCTCTCGCCGTGTCGATGTCGGTCCGGCTGTCGCCGACCATCACGGCGTTCTCCGCTTCGCCGCCCGCGCGGTCGATCGTCCCGAACAGGTGACCCGGATCGGGTTTGCGCACCGCAAAGGTATCGGCGCCGCAGATCGCCGCGAACCGGTCGGCGATCCCGAGCGCGGTCAGCAGCGTTCGCGAGAGCCCGTCGAGCTTGTTGGTGCAAACGGCCATCAACCAGCCCTGCCGGGCGAAGCGGTCCATGCAGGCGAGGGCTCCGTCGAAGGGCCGGGAGGCGCCGGGCATGCCGGCGACGTAATAGTCGATGAACGCGTCGAACAGGCGTTCCTGCGTCCGCTCGTCGAGCGATCGTCCCTGCGCCGCGTGGACGTGCTGCAGCATCGCGCGGCCGCCATGGCCGACATGGGCGCGCAATTCGTGCGGCGGCACGGGGGCCAGACCCTCGGCGGTGATGACGTGATTGAGGCTGTCGAGCAGGTCCGGCGCCGTGTCGATCAGCGTGCCGTCAAGATCGAAGACGATGATGGGCGGGGGCATTGATCCTCGTGCGGTCGCGGCGTCCGGCGCGCGCATGGTCGGCGGTTGGCGTTGCGGTCAGGCCGTGTTAACGCAGCCGCCGGGTCAGGCAAGGGGAAAAGCGCGCCAATGGGTTCGGACGACATGAAGGCCGCCGCCGCGCGGGCGGCGATGGACCATGTCGAAAACGGCATGCGGCTGGGCATCGGCACGGGTTCGACCGCGGAGAAGTTCGTCGCGTTCCTGGCGGAAGCTGTCGGGCAGGGGCTCGAGATCATCGGCGTGCCGACGTCCGAACGCACCGCAAGGCTGTGTCTGGAAGGCGGCATACGGCTCGAATCGCTTGATGACGTTCCAGAACTCGACCTCGCCATCGACGGCGCCGACGAGATCGATCCCGCGCTCAACCTGATCAAGGGCGGTGGCGGCGCGCTGCTGCGCGAGAAGATCGTCGCCCACGCGGCCGCGCGGATGATCGTCATCGCCGACGACAGCAAGTGCGTGGAGGCGCTCGGCCGGTTTCCGCTGCCCGTGGAGATCAATGCGTTCGGGGCCGAGGCGACAAGGCGGGCGATCGAGGCGGTGGCCCGCGACCATGGCGCCGCCGGAGAAGTGGCGTTGCGGACGGCCAGCCGTGGCGAACCGCTGATCACCGATGGCGGACACCTGATCGTGGACGCATCTTTCGGCCATATTTCGGACCCACAGGCGGTGGCGTGCGCTCTGAACGCCATACCGGGCGTTGTCGAGCACGGGCTTTTCCTGTCCATGGCCTCACGCGCCATCGTCGCCGGCGAGGCTGGCGTGCGCGAACTGACTGTGCCATGAGCGGAGCAAATCGGGCAGGCCGATCCGGACGAGCGGTTGGCCGGCCATTCATCACGGGATAGACAGATGCCATTGAAATCGTTTCACAAAGCAGTTCTGAGCGCGGCGATGGCCGCGTTCGTCGCGATCGCGCCGGCAAGCGCGCAGGAGGTCAGCGACAGCCACCTTCAGGCGGCGCGCGCGGCGATCGGCGCGATCGACGCCACGGACCGCTACGACGACATCCTGCCGCAGGTGGCCGAGGCGCTCAAGGCGCAGCTGATCGCCAACAACCCCGACCTCGAAAACGAGATTCTGAACTTCGTTGACGAAGAGACGCTCGCGCTTGCGGCGCGGCGTGCCGATCTCGAGCGGGAGGCGGCCGAAATCTACGCCCGCGCGATGACCGAGGAGGACCTTCGCGCCATCGCCGCGTTCTATCAGACCGAGGCGGGCCAGTCGCTGTTGCGTAACGGGCCGATCGCCGCGCGCGAGGTCACGCAGGCGGCCGCCATCTGGCAGCGCGGCATCGAGCGCGACCTTCTCGAGGCGGTCTCGAACCGCCTGCGGGAATCGGGCCTGCGCCAGGCTCCGCAGGCCGAAGGCGAGACGGAAACCGAGAACGCGACCGAATAGACCGACGTCGAAAGGAAGACCGGCCATGGCCGACCATGACTATGATCTGTTCGTGATCGGCGGCGGGTCGGGCGGCGTCAGGGCCGCGCGCCTTGCCGGAGCCATGGGCAAGCGTGTCGGTCTGGCCGAGGAATACCGGATGGGCGGCACCTGCGTCATTCGCGGCTGCGTGCCCAAGAAGCTGTTCGTCTACGCCTCCCAGTTTTCCGAGCACTTCGAGGATGCGCCGGGCTATGGCTGGCAGGTCGGGCCGGTCACGTTCGACTGGCCGACGCTGCTTGCCAACAAGGATCGCGAGATCGAACGTCTCGAGGGCCTTTACCGCAAGGGGCTGACCGGCAACGGCGTGACCATCCACGATACGCGCGCCCATCTGGTCGATGCGCATACGATCAAGCTCGAGGCCACGGACGAAACCGTGACGGCGGACCAGATCCTGATCGCCACGGGCGGCCATCCCAACCTGCCGATCGATCTGCCGGGCCACGAGCTGTGCATCACGTCGAACGGAGCGTTCCGGTTGGACGAACTGCCGCGCTCGGTCATCGTCGCCGGCGGCGGCTACATCGCGGTCGAGTTCGCCAACATCTTTCACGGGCTCGGCGTGGAGACGACGCTGATCTATCGCGGCACGAAGATCCTGGGCGGGTTCGACGAGGATCTGCGCGATCATCTGCAGGACACGATGGTCGCCAAGGGCATCCGCGTGATCTGCCACCAGATCCTGCATGACGTCGCGCGGCGCGAGGACGGCCGGCTGAACGTGCACCTGTCCAGGGGCGAGCAGATGGTCGTCGATCAGGTCATGATGGCGATCGGCCGCTGGCCCAACACGAAGGGTCTGGGGCTGGAGAGGGTCGGCATCGAGACGGACCTGCGCGGGGCCGTCAAGGTGGACGATTATTCGCGGACGAGCGTGCCGAACATCTGGGCGGTCGGCGACGTCACCAACCGGATGCAGCTGACACCGGTCGCGATCCACGAGGCGATGTGTTTCCTCGAAACCGCGTTCAAGGACAATCCGACTAGGCCGGACTACGAGACCGTCGCGACGGCCGTGTTCTCGCAGCCCGAGATCGGCACGGTCGGGCTGACCGAAGCGCAGGCGATCGAACGGTACGGCGAACTGGAAATCTACAAGACCGAGTTCAGGCCGATGCACAACGTGCTGCCTGACCGCCGCGAGAAGATGATGATGAAGCTCATCGTCGACGCGGCGAGCCGTATCGTCGTGGGCGCGCACGCGATCGGGCCGGGCGCCGGCGAAATGGCGCAGCTTCTGGCCATTCCATTGAAGGCGCGCTGCACCAAGGACCACTTCGACGCGACCATGGCCGTCCATCCGACCGCGTCGGAGGAACTGGTCACGCTCTACAAGCCGACCTATCTGGTGCGGCAGGGAGAGCGTATCGCAGCCTGATCCATGGCCTACGATTTGACGACACTGGCAGCGAGGAAAGACGTCGTGGCCTATTTCGGCTACGGCTCGCTCGTGAACGCGCATACCCATCGCACGCACGTCATCCATTGCGAGCGGGCGCATCTGTCCGGCTTCGGGCGCCGCTGGCAGGAACGATCGGACCGGTCGCGCTATCCGGTCTCGTTCCTGAGCGCCTATCACGCCGACCACGGTGCGGCCGAGCTGAGCGGGCTTCTCGTCTTCGACCACGTCGAAAGCCTGCCCTCGGTCGACGAGCGCGAGCATGGCTATGACCGGGTGCGGCTCGACCGGTCGCAACTGCGCCTCGAACGCGAGGGCGCGGACCTGCCCGATCTTCCCTATTACGTCTATGTGGCGCGGCCGCCGGCGCGGGGCGGGGCGCAGCACCATATCCTGCAGAGCTATCTGGACGCCGTCCTGCAGGGCTATCTGCACCAGTTCGGCGAACCGGGCGCGCGCGGGTTCGTCAAGAGCACGGCGGCGTTCGACACGCCGATCGTGCGCGATCGCGCATCGCCGCTCTATCCGCGATCGGTGAAGCTGGCGCCCGACGAACTGGCGCTGATCGACGAGGTGACCGCCGATCTGAACCATGTCGACGGCTTCCTGCAGCGACAGGGCTGAGCCTTTGCCCGCCTTTGCGGGGTGACATGGCCGTCATGGGTGCTCTATAGAGCCCATCGCGCGCGATGCGCGTGACCTTGGACGAGCAGGCGTAACGATCATGGCAGACAATTGGACACCACAGAGCTGGCGCGGCAAACCGATCTTGCAGGTGCCCGCCTATCCCGACCAGGACAGGCTGACGGCCGTCGAGGAACGCCTTCGCAGCTTTCCGCCGCTCGTCTTCGCCGGCGAGGCGCGCTCGCTGAAGGCCGGGCTGGCCGAGGTGGCCGAGGGCAAGGCCTTCCTGCTGCAGGGCGGGGATTGCGCCGAGAGCTTCGCCGAGCATGGCGCCGACAACATCCGCGACTTCTTCCGCGTCTTCCTGCAGATGGCGGTCGTTCTGACGTTCGGCGCGTCCAAGCCGGTGGTCAAGGTGGGCCGCATCGCCGGTCAGTTCGCAAAGCCGCGCTCGTCGGACATCGAAAAGCGCGACGACACGGAACTGCCGTCGTACCGGGGCGACATCATCAACGGCATCGAGTTCAACGAGGCCTCGCGCATTCCCGATCCGGAACGCCAGATCATGGCCTACCGGCAGTCGGCGGCGACGCTGAACCTTCTGCGGGCCTTCGCGCAGGGCGGCTATGCCCGGCTCGACAACGTCCATGAATGGACCATGGGCTTCGTCGCCAACAGCCCGCAAGGCGAACGGTACGAGCAGCTCGCGGACCGCATCACCGAGACGCTCGACTTCATGGCTTCGATCGGCCTGACGGCGGAGAACTACGCCCGGCTGCGCGAGACCGATTTCTACACCAGCCACGAGGCGTTGCTTCTGGGTTACGAGGAGGCGATGACGCGGGTCGACTCCACCTCTGGCGACTACTACACGACCTCGGGTCACATGATCTGGATCGGCGACCGCACCCGGCAGGCCGACCACGCCCATGTCGAGTTCGCGCGCGGCATCAAGAACCCGATCGGGCTGAAGTGCGGCCCGTCGCTTGAGCCGGACGATCTCCTGAACCTGATCGACGCGCTCAATCCGAACAACGAGGCCGGCCGCCTGACCCTGATCGCCCGGTTCGGCCACGACAAGGTGGAAAAGCACCTTCCGGCGCTGATCCGCGCGGTCGAGCGCGAGGGCAAGAAGGTGGTGTGGTCGTGCGATCCGATGCACGGCAACACGATCACCGCCAACGGCTACAAGACGCGGCCGTTCGATCGCGTTCTTGGCGAGGTGAGAGGCTTCTTCGACGTCCATCAGGCCGAAGGCACCTATCCGGGCGGCATCCACATCGAGATGACCGGCAAGGACGTGACCGAATGCATGGGCGGGGCCCGCGCGGTGACCGAGGAGCAGCTTTCGGACCGCTACCACACCCATTGCGATCCGCGCCTGAATGCCGACCAGTCGCTCGAACTGGCGTTCCTTGTGGCCGAACGGCTCAAGGACGGGCGGAAGGGCGCGGCGCCGCGGGTCGCTGCAACCGCCTGAGACCGGCCGCCGTGCGCGCCCGGCGCGCACGGCCAGTGGAGCCACGCACATGAGAACCGGCGGCTGTCATTGCGGCGCGGTGCGCTACGCGGTCGATGGACCGCTGCGCGAGGTCATCTACTGCCACTGCACGCAGTGCCGCAAACAGTCGGGCCACTTCGTGGCAGCGACCCGCTGCGAGGCGGCGGCGCTGACCGTGACGGGCGGTGAGAACCTGACATGGTATGCGGCCTCGCCCGACGCGCGGCGCGGTTTCTGCCGCCATTGCGGGTCGCTCCTGTTCTGGCGGCGCGAGGGCGGGCAGGGCATGTCGATCATGGCCGGCGGTTTCGACCTGCCGAGCGGCCTCGCCGCAAGCCACCACATCTTCGCCGCCGACAAGGGCGACTATTACGAGATCTGCGACGGGTTGCCGGTCTATCAGGGGCGGGACTGATCGCCCGCGCCGGGTTCGCCACCGAGCGCGCTTTACTGCCGCCATTGCGCCTCGGGCATGAAGAGCAGCCGGTCGGCGATGCGGACCCGGCCATCGCCGTTCAGGCGGCCGAGAATGGCGCTCAGATGCGGCCGGGACAGGCCGAGGAAGGCCGCAAGCTGGACCGTCGTGAAGGGCCACGCGATGCCCGAGGCCGACTGTGCGCCGGCCATGGCATCGGGATTTGCGACGGCGAAGGCGTGGATGCGCGTCAGGTAACCCATCAGCCTGTCCTCGGACCGGCCGATGCTCATCACGGCGAGCATATCGAGCAGCATCGCATAGTCGTCGGCGGTCCACTTGGCGACCAGGCGGACGAACGCGGCCTCTTCCATCAGCGCGCGTGTGGCCTCGGGCGGAAGCCAGTCGACGACGCAGCGGGTTCGCGCTTCCAGCGTGCTGTTGTGCTTGCGGGTGATGATGCTCGGCGCGCCCCACAAGCCCCAGTGCAGCGGCACGGCGAATTCGTAGCGGTCGCCGCGCCGGTTGTAGGCCAGCGCCACGCCCGAACGCAGCCAGAACAGTCCGGCATACTCGTTCCCGGCAGCATAAAGATGCTCGCCCTTGTCGAACGTGCGGCGCACGAGCGCGTGCTCGACGCGCTCCCTCAAGCGCCGCTCCAGCCCGGCGAACGGACCGTCAGCGACATGCATTGCCATAAGAAGTTTCGCCCCCGAAAAGCCCGCAATTCATGGCAAAGCCGGCTCGAAATACGCTTATGTTCTTCACCATGGCCCTGTCAAACACAGCTTTGGTATCGTTCAACACAGTGGAAAACGCCATCGACCCAAGTCGAACGGGCGTCAGCGGGCCTTTGAGGTGTTCTAGCTGCGGCGCGGGGCCATGTTGCGCGGCGGTTCGCGGCGGGCTAGGGCAAACGCCATGACGGCCATTCCCGACACGTTCCGCATCGCGATCGCGCAGCTCAACCCGACGGTGGGCGACATCGCCGGCAACCTCGACAAGGCGCGCAAGGCACGCGCCGACGCGGCACGCCACGGTGCCGATCTGGTCGTCTTCACCGAGCTTTTCATCGCCGGCTACCCGCCCGAGGATCTGGTTCTGAAGCCGGCCTTTCTTGCGGCCTGCGAGAAGGCGGTGCGCGCGCTGGCCGAGGACACCGCTGACGGCGGGCCGGGCGTGATCATGGGGCTTCCTTTGCTGCGGGACGGCAAGCGGCATAACGCTGCGCTGGTGCTCGATGGCGGCAACGTGACCTCGGAATGGTTCAAAGTCGATCTGCCCAACTATGGCGAGTTCGACGAAAAGCGCGTGTTCGAGCCGGGGCCGATGCGCGGGCCGGTCGATTTCCGCGGCGTGCGGATCGGAATTCCGATCTGCGAGGACATCTGGGGCGACATGGGCGTGTGCGAGACGCTCGCCGAGAGCGGGGCGGAAATCCTGCTCGTGCCCAACGGCTCGCCCTACTATCGCGACAAGATGGATGTGCGCCACCAGATCGTGCTGCGGCAGGTGATCGAGAGCGATGCGCCGATGATCTACGCCAATCAGGTCGGCGGGCAGGACGACCTGATCTTCGACGGCGCCTCGTTCGCCTTCAACGCCGACCGCACGCTCGCCTTCCAGATGAGCCAGTTCGAGGAACAGGTCGCCGTCGTCACATTCCGCCGCAACGATGGCGGCTGGGTCTGCACCGACGGGCCGAAGTCGGTTATTCCCGACACGCTTGAAGCGGACTACCGCGCCTGCATGACGGGCCTGCGCGACTATGTGAACAAGAACGGTTTCGCCAACGTCGTGCTGGGTCTTTCCGGCGGTATCGACTCGGCGATCTGCGCGGCGCTCGCCGTCGATGCGCTCGGCGAGGAGCGGGTGCGCTGCGTGATGATGCCGTACGACTACACCGCGCCCGATTCGATCGCCGACGCGGAAGCATGCGCCAGGGCGCTGGGCTGCCGCTACGACGTGGTGCCGATCCATGCGCCGGTCGAGGGTTTCTTCGACGCGCTGTCGGACCTGTTCGCCGGCACCAATGAGGGCGTGACCGAGGAAAATCTGCAAAGCCGCACGCGCGGGACGATCCTGATGGCGATCTCCAACAAGTTCGGTTCGATGGTCGTCACCACCGGCAACAAGAGCGAGATGAGCGTCGGCTATGCCACGCTCTATGGCGACATGAATGGCGGGTTCAACCCGATCAAGGACGTCTACAAGATGCAGGTATACGCGATGGCGCGCTGGCGCAACGCGCACATGCCGCCGGGCGGGCTGGGGCCGACGGGCGAGGTGATCCCGGTCAACATCATCGAAAAGGCGCCCTCGGCCGAACTCAGACCCGACCAGACCGACCAGGATTCACTGCCGCCTTATCCCGTGCTCGACGACATCCTCGAATGTCTGGTCGAACACGAGATGGCGGTCGACGCGATCGTCGCGCGCGGCCATGACCGCGAACTGGTGCACCGGATCGAGCACCTGCTCTATGTGGCCGAATACAAGCGCCGGCAATCGGCGCCGGGCGTGAAGATCACGCGCAAGAATTTCGGCCGCGACCGCCGTTACCCGATCACCAACCGATTCAGGGATCGATCGTAACTTCCTGAAAGATGGGTGCTATTTGCACGACCGCACGGTCGTGTTCAGCTCCGGCATGTCCGCATCGGTGCACAACAGCGCGCCCCAGATGTAGCCGGTCTCGCCTTCGCCGAACTCGATCTGGAACCAGAAGAAGCCGTCCATGAACTCGTCGGTGTTCTGCCTGATGTTCACCGGTTCGCCGTCGCCGAGGCTGGCGACCTTTTCCGCGAAGATCGAGGGCGCGGCGCGAACGTTGCCGCTTGCCCTGCCGCGCGCATCATAGGCCGACCAATCGAAGTTGTTGTCGGAGCCGTAAAGCGCCATCGTCTTGATGGAGTCGCGGGTCTGGTAGCAGCGCGCCGTGCGCCCGTCGGCCAGCGTCAACTGACCCTCGGGCGCAAAGCCCTGGAACGACAGCCCGTCACCGGAGAATGCGAACGCGTCCCTGTTCGCATTACCCCGGCCGGCTGCGGGCAGGACGATCTCCTCGCCGCCGATCTCCAGATAGGCGTTCGCCCATTCCAGATCGAGCCCGACCGAGGCGACGATGTCGCGGTCATAGCACACGAAATCGAAGCCCGGCGAAGCGCGCGCGCCGGTTGCGCCGATGCCGGCAAGGACCGCCAACGCCAGCGCTGCCATTGATCTGCCGAGCATGCGGGTCACTCCCCCAATCGTTCAGCCTGCCCCGAACCCTCTTAGCGCATAACCGATGCCGAAGGCCAACGCCGCCGCGCCGCAGCCGATGGTCAGCGTCTCGAGCCCCGAGACCCACCAGCGTTGCAGCGACCAGCGGCTCTTCATCGAGCCGATCATGAAGAAGACCGACGCGGTCATGACGAGCGCGACGGGGCTGGCGACGTCCGCGTCGAACAGGAAATAGGGCACGAGCGGCACCGCGCCGCACGCCACGAAGGCGGCGAAGGTTGCCCCGGCCGCCGTCAGCGGGTCGCGCACGTTCTCGCTCAGGCCGAACTCCTCGGTGACCATGGTCGATATCCAGCGTTCGCGGTCGGCGGTGATCGCTTCGACGGCCCGGTCCAGCGTCTCGCCCTCGAACCCCTTGGCGCGGAAGATCTGGCGCACCTCCTCCCGCTCGCCGTCGGGGTCCATGGCGATATGACGATGCTCCATCTCGCGGGTGCGTTCGAGTTCGTCATGCTCGGTCTTGGTCGCCGAATAGTTGCCCGCCGCCATCGACACGCCATCGGCGATCAGGTTGGCGAGGCCCAGAATGATGACGATGTTGGCCGAAAGCGCCGCGCCGACCACGCCGGCAACGATGGCGAAGGTCGTCACCGCGCCGTCGATGCCGCCATAGACCCAGTCGCGCAGATAGTTGGGGCGGGCGCCACGGGCGAGGCGTGCGGCGATCGCCGCCGGATCGTGGCGGTGTTCCAGTTCCATGGTCTTGTCCCCTGTCCGTTTCGCGCGTCCGCGCGGCTTGCCTCTTTGCGGGCGGCGCGCTAGGGCGGAAGCGTTTTCGATGCAGGCCTTTTCATGCCATTTATCCGCTTCGTGGCCAACAATGCCCGGTGGATCGTCGGCGGTTTTTTGCTGACCTTCTTCTCGTCCTTCGGCCAGACCTTCTTCATCTCCCTTTCGGCCGGCGACATCCGGGCCGAATACGGGTTGACGCATGGCCAGTTCGGCGGGCTCTACATGCTCGCCACGCTTGCCAGCGCGCTGACGCTGCCATGGCTGGGACGGATCACCGACCGCTACGGCGCGGCGACGGTGACGCTGATCATCGTGCCGCTGCTGGCGGCGGGTGCCGTCGGCATGGCCTTTTCGGCGCATCTGGTCGTGCTGGTCGTCGTCATCTACATGCTGCGCCTGTTCGGCCAGGGCATGATGACCCAGAACGCGCTGACGGCGACGGGCCGCTGGTTCGCCGCCAACCGGGGCAGGGCGGTCTCGCTCGTCACGCTGGGCCACAATGCGGGCGAAGCGGTGTTCCCGTTCGCCTTCGTCGCCGTCGCCGCCGCGCTTGGCTGGCGCAATGCATGGCTCGTCGCGGCCGCCGTGCTCGTCATCGTCGCGCTGCCGGTGATCGCCGCGCTGACCGCACGCGAACGCTCGCCGCAATCGGACGCGCCCGACGCCACGGCGATCGCACCGCGCGACTGGACGCGCGGCGAGGTGATGCGCGATCCGCTGTTCTGGGTGCTGCTGACGGGCGTTCTGGCGCCGCCGTTCATCGGCACGACGATCTTCTTCCACCAGGTCTATCTGGTCGAACTGCGCGACTGGTCGCTGCCGGTCTTTGCGTCCTCTTTCGCCGTGATGAGCGTGACGACGATCGTCTTCGTGCTGATCGCCGGGGCGCTGATCGACCGCTTCTCGGCGACGGCCCTACTGCCCGTGTTCCTGGTGCCTTTGTCGCTTGCGTGCCTGGCGCTCGGCGTGCTCGACGCGCAATGGAGCGCGTTCGTCTTCATGGCGCTGCTGGGCGTCTCCTATGGCTTCTCGTCGACGCTGTTCGGCGCCATCTGGCCGGAGATCTACGGCACGCGGCAGCTTGGCGCGATCCGCGCGGTGATCGTCGCCATGATGGTGTTCGCCACCGCCGTCGGGCCGGGCCTGACCGGCGCGCTTATCGATCTCGGTGTCAGCTATCCGCTGCAGATCGTCGCGATGGGCGTTTATTGCGCCGGTGTGGCGGTCGTCATGACCGGGGCGTCGCGGCGCCTTCTGGCGCGGCGCCGGGCGCACGTGCTTGCCAACCAGCCGACGGTTCCGTAAGCGAGCGCCATGAGTGTCACCGTCCGCTTCGCCCCGTCGCCGACGGGCCACATCCATATCGGCAATGCCCGCACGGCGCTGTTCAACTGGCTGTTCGCGCGGCAGAACGACGGCCGGTTCATCCTCAGGTTCGATGACACGGACGCGGAGCGTTCGAAGGCCGAATATGCGCACCAGATCGCCGCCGACCTGCGCTGGCTCGGCATCGCGCCGGACCGCACGGCCTATCAGTCGCGGCGGATGGACGCTTATCACGGCGCCGCCGAAAAGCTGAAGCGGGCCGGCCTGCTCTATCCCTGTTACGAGACGCCCGAGGAGCTCGAACGCCGGCGCAGGATCCGTCTGTCTCGGAAGCTGCCGCCGGTCTATGGCCGCGAGGCGCTCCGGCTGACCGAGGACGAAAAGGCCGCCTACGAGGCCGAGGGGCGCACGCCGCACTGGCGCTTCCTGCTGCCCAATTTCGACGACGATCCTTTCGCGCCTGCGCGCACCGACGTGCACTGGGCCGACATCGTCCGCGGCCCGCAGGGCGTCGATCTGGCGTCGATGTCCGATCCGGTGCTGATCAGGGGCGACGGCACCTTCCTCTACACGCTGCCGTCGGTCGTCGACGACATGCAGATGGAGGTCACCCACGTCATTCGCGGCGACGACCATGTCACCAACACCGGCGCGCAGATTGCGCTGTTCGAGGCGCTCGGAGGCGAAGCGCCGGCCTTCGGCCATCACAATCTGTTGACGGCGGCGAGCGGCGAGGGGCTTTCCAAGCGCAGCGGCGCGCTGTCGATCAAGAGCCTTGCGGAGGCCGGCTACGAGCCGATGACCGTGGCGAGCCTTGCCGTGCTGACGGGTTCGTCCACGGCGATTTCGGCGATGGCGGACATGGATGCGCTGACCGAGGCGTTCGACATCGGGGCGACCAGCCGGTCGGCGGCGAAGTTCGATCCCGCCGATCTTGATGGTCTCAACGAGACGCTCGTGCACGGGCTCGCCTTCGATGCGGTCCGCGACCGGCTCGCCGATGCGGGGATCGACGTGGACGATCGCCGGGCCGAACCTTTCTGGTCGATGATTCGCGCCAATGTGAAGAAGGTGCCCGAGGCGGCCGACTGGTGGCCGATCATCGTGGCGGGGCCGGCCGACGAGGCGACGCTCGACGGCGACGATCTCGCCTATGCGCGGGACGCATTCGACGTGCTGCCCGAGGGCGAGGTCGACGGCACGACATGGAAGGCGTGGACGGACGCGGCCAAGGCGCAGTCGGGCCGCAAGGGCCGCGCCCTTTTCATGCCGCTGCGGATCGCGCTCACGGGAAGGGCGTGGGGGCCGGAGCTGTCAGATCTATTGCCTCTTCTGGGTCGGGAAGAAATTCTCCGCCGACGACCCTGATCTTGTCGCGCCCCTCGGCGACATCGTAGATTTCACCGACGCTCACCGAGCGGGCGATGTCCACCATGCGTCGCACCGACAGCCCCTGACTTTCATTCATCGCCGTTTCGGGGTCGGCCGCCGCGTCGGGCCGTGGTGCCGGCCGCAGCGTCGGGACGGTCTCCTCGTCTTGGGTCCGCGCGGCCTCGGATTCGGCGGGCTCGGCGCCTTCGACCCCGATCAGCGCGATGTTGGCTTGTCCGCAGGTGCAGTCGGCGCTGCGTTTGCGCTCGCGGAAGGAAAAGGCGGTCTCGAGGTCGGTGTAGGGCGTGCCGTCGAGCGCCGTCATGTTCTGCGGGCCCTCGTCGTCGCCGCTGCGGTGGACGAACAGTTTGGTCGGCGCGGCCGGGCACAGGGCCGAACAGATCGCCGCGTCGCGCTCGAGGTTGGAGGCGCTGGTGGCAAACGAGATCGGGAAGAAATAGCCATCGCAGGTGCGCACGCACAGCGTCCGGTTGTTGCCCGAAAAGCTCGGTTGCGGGGTCGGGCGAATGGCGGCGGCCGGCGCGCGCGGCTCCACCTTGACGCGCGTTCCGGGCTCGCGCCGCACCGCCGCCGTACGGGTCTCGCGCGGGCGGCAAGCGCTCTGGACGGCCCGTTCGAGCCGGCGGATCTCGCGCTGGGAGGCGCCGCCGCGATTGCGATCGCGGACCCGCTCGAGTTCGGCGAGGTTCGACTGCATGCGGCGGATGGTGCTCGCGAGCGTGTAGCACTGGCGCGAGCCCGACTGCGCGCAACGCTGGCTTTGATAGATGCGCTGGGCGCGGATCAGCTCGCGGGCCTGGCGCTGGGCGGCTTCGGCGTAGCGGCGGTACTGGGCGCGGCTGCCACCGCCGCTCCGGGCGCTGGCCAGTTGCGACTGCAGCGCGCGGCACGACTGCGCCTGGGCGGGCCCGGTCGAAGCGCCGACCAGCGCCGCCGCGCCGATTGCAATGGCAATCAGCCAAAGGCATGCCAAGCAGCCGCTGTGTACGCGCGAAACCATGAACGCAAAACCTCGCCCCGTGCGCATGGTTGCCGATACGCACGGCCAGAACATTAAGCTGTCAGGGCGAGCATGTCGCGGGCGACCTGAATTTACGATGAACGTTAACGGGACGTGAAGATCACGCGGTCGCCTCGGACGTCCGCTGCACCGCCTCGACGGCCGCGATCGCGGTCATGTTGACGACGCCGCGCGAGGTCACCGAGGTCGTCAGCACGTGGGCGGGGCGGGCCGTGCCCAGAAGGATCGGCCCGACATGGAGCGCGTCGGTCATCGACTTGACCGCGTTCAGCGTGATGTTGGCCGCATCGAGGTCCGGGAACACCAAGAGATTGGCTTCGCCGTGCAGGATCGAATGCGGCAGCACGCGCGCCCGCAGTTCCGGGTTCAGCGCGCTGTCGGCGTGCATCTCGCCATCGACGCAGAGGTCAGGCGCCGTCCTGTGAAGGATCTCCACGGCGCGCCGCATCTTGGCGGCCGAGGCGCTGTCGCGCGAGCCGAAATTGGAGTGGGACAGGAGCGCGGCCTTGGGCTCGACGCCGAAACGCCGGATTTCCTCGGCGGCCAGCATCGTCATCTCGGCCAGTTCCTCGGCCTTGGGTTCGATGGTGACATAGGTGTCGGTGAAGAAGGTCATGCCGCTGCCGGAGATCAGCAGCGACAGGGCCGAAAGGTCGCGCGCCGTCTCGCGCACGCCGACGATGGCGCGCACCGAGCGCAGATGGCGTTCGTAGCGGCCGTCGAGACCGCAGATCATCGCGTCCGCCTCGTCGCGCATCAGCGCGATCGCCGAGATCACCGTGGCGTTGGTGCGCACCAGCGTGCGGGCATAGTCCGGCGTGAAGCCCTGTCGCCCGCCGATCTCGATGAGATGGTCGACATAGGTGCGGTAGCGCGGATCGTTCTCGGGGTTGATCAGCTCGAAATCGGTGTCGGGCCGGATGCGCAGCCCGTAGCGCTTGAGCCGGGCCTCGACCACGTCGGGCCGGCCGACGAGGATCGGCTGGGCGATGCGGTCCTCCAGCACGATCTGGGCGGCGCGGAGCACGCGCTCGTCCTCGCCGTCGGCGTAGATGACGCGCTGGGTCGCGCCGGTCTGGGCGGCCGAAATGATCGGCTTCATCACGAGGCCCGAGCGGAACACGAACCGGTTCAGCCGGTCGCGATAGCCGTCCATGTCCTCGATCGGTCGGCTGGCGACGCCGCTGTCCATCGCCGCCTTCGCGACGGCAGGGGCGATCCGCAGGATCAGCCGCTGGTCGAACGGCGAGGGGATCAGATAGTCCGGCCCGAAGATCGGCGTCTCGCCCGAATAGGCGCGGGCGGCGATGTCGGAAGGCTCCTCGCGCGCAAGCTGTGCGATCGCCTTGACGGCGGCGGCCTTCATTTCCTCGTTGATCGTCCGGGCGCCGCAGTCGAGCGCGCCGCGGAAGATGTAGGGAAAGCAAAGGACGTTGTTGACCTGGTTGGGGAAGTCTGACCGGCCGGTGCAGATCATCGCGTCGGGGCGGGCGGCGCGCGCCTCGTCGGGCATGATCTCCGGAACCGGGTTGGCAAGCGCCATGATCAGCGGATTGTCGGTCATCTTCGCCAGATAGCTCTGCTTGAGCACGCCGGCCGCACTCAGGCCCAGGAACACGTCCGCGCCATCGATGGCCTGTTCGAGGGTGCGCAGGTCCGTGTCGCGCGCGAACACCGCCTTCCAGCGGTCGATGTCGCCGGGGCGGCCCTCATGGACCACGCCGTCGATGTCGGTGACGATGATGTTGTCCTTCTTCGCGCCGAGCGAGACCAGGAGATTGAGGCATGCGAGCGCGGCCGCGCCGGCGCCCGAGGTGACGATCTTGACCTGATCGAGCGACTTGCCGGCCAGTTCCAGCCCGTTGAGGATGCAGGCCGCAACGATGATCGCCGTGCCGTGCTGGTCGTCGTGGAAAACGGGAATGCCCATCCGCTCGCGAAGCTGCTCCTCGACCTCGAAGCATTCGGGCGACTTGATGTCCTCGAGGTTGATGCCGCCGAAGGTCGGCTCGAGCGCCGAGACGACATCGACCATGCGGTCCACTTCCGGCGCGTCGATCTCGATATCGAAGACGTCGATGCCGGCGAACTTCTTGAACAGGACCGCCTTGCCCTCCATGACGGGCTTTGAGGCGAGCGGGCCGATGTTGCCAAGGCCCAGCACGGCCGACCCGTTCGAGACGACGGCGACGAGATTGCCGCGCGCGGTGTAGTCGGCGGCGCGGTCCGGCTCGGCGGCGATGGCAAGGCAGGGCGCGGCGACGCCGGGCGAATAGGCAAGCGCCAGGTCGCGCTGGTTGCCGAGCGGCTTTGTGGCGCGGATCTCGAGCTTTCCGGGGACCGGGTTCTGGTGAAAGAACAGGGCGTTCTCGTCCAGGTCCGAATGGCCTGCCGGCCGTGTCGCCTCGTCCGTATCCGCGCTCATGCCCGATCCTTTCCGGTCGTGTGTTATGGGCGAGCGGTAGCCCGGCCGCGCGCGCACTTCAATCCGATCGTCGCAGCGGGCCTCAGAAGGCTCCCTGATAGACGCCGCCGTCGAGCTTGACGTTCTGGCCGGTGATGTAGCCGGCATGGACCGAGCACAGGAACGCGCATGTCGCGCCGAATTCCTCGGGGGTTCCGAGGCGCCGGGCCGGGATCTGGTCGATCTGCCGCTGACGTTCGTCGTCGAGTTCGACGCCGCGCTTTTCGGCGGCGTAGACCATCGTCTGGCGGATGCGGTCGGTGTCGATCTTGCCGGGCAGGATGTTGTTGATCGTCACGTTCCTGCCGGCTACCGAGCGGGCGATGCCGGCGAGAAACGCGGTCAGCCCGGCGCGCGCGCCCGAAGACAGGTCGAGGCCCAGGATGGGCTGGTAGACCGACAGGGAGGTGATGTTGACGATACGGCCGAAACCACGCTCGGCCATCCCGTCGAGCACCCGCTGGATCATCTCGATCGGCGTGACCATGTTCTGCGTCACGCCTTCGAGCATGGCGTCGCGGTCGAGGTCGCGGAAGTCCTTGAGCGGCGGGCCGCCATTGTTGTTGACGAGAATGTCGGGCGCGGGACAGGCGGCCAGAAGCGCCTCCTGCGTCGCCGGGTCGGACATCGAGCCCAGCACGAGTTCAACGGAAACGCCGTGGGCGCGCAGCGCCTCGGCGGTCTTCTCGCTGGTTTCGGCGTTGCGCCCGTTGATGACCAGATCGACGCCCTCGCGCGCGAGCGCCTCGGCGCAGCCGCGTCCAAGCCCCCGGCTCGACGCGCACACGATCGCCTTCTTGCCCTTCAGTCCCAGATCCATCGATACCCTCCCGGTTCGTGCTCGCGCCGGTGTAGCGGATTGGCGACCGGGGTCAACGGCGCACTTGCGCCGTGCTCAGCCCCAAAGCGCCGATCGCGGCGGCGAGACCGTGGCGCCGTAATAGTGGAGCGCGGGCTTGCGGTCGCGGGCCAGCAGCAGCGGCCCGTCCAGATCGACGAAGTCGGCATCCTGGGCGAGAAGGACCGCGGGCGCCATCGCCAGCGAGGTGCCGACCATGCAGCCCACCATAATGCCGAAGCCCATCTGGCGGGCGCGGTCGCGCATCCGCAGCGCCTCGGTCAGTCCGCCGGTCTTGTCGAGCTTGATGTTGACGACATCGTAGAGCCGGCCGAGCCGTTCGAGATCGGCGGTCACGTGGGCGGCCTCGTCGGCGCACACGGGCACGGGATGGGGGATTTCGGCCAGTTTCGCGTCGGCGCCGGCGGGCAGGGGCTGTTCGACGAGGGCAACGTGGAGTTGGGCGGCTTCCTCCATCATCGCGACGAGATTGTCCTCGCGCCAGGATTCGTTGGCATCGACGATCAGACGCGCGTCCGGGGCGTTCGCGGCCACCGCGTGCATGCGGGCGATGTCGAGATCATCGCCGCACAGCTTCATCTTCAGAAGCCTTCTGTTCTTGGCCCCGCGCGCCGCGTCGGCCATGTTGTCGGGCGAATCGAGCGACAGCGTCACCGCCGTTTCGACCGGACGCGGCGGATGCCGGCAGACGAGTGCGTGGACCGGGGTGCCCGATCGCTTGGCGGCGAGATCCCAAAGGGCGCAGTCGATCGCGTTGCGCGCCGCACCGGCGGGCAGGGATTGGTCGACGATGGCGCGCAGTTCGTCGCAGGTGAGCTGTGCGTCGAGCGGGGGCAGGCCGGCAATCTGCTCGATCACACTGTCGACCGTCTCGCCATAATGGGCATAGGGAACGCATTCCGCATGGCCGGTCGCCATGCCGTCGCCGATGACGCATTCGATCACATGGGCCTCGGTGCGGGCCCCGCGTGCGATGCGGAAGCGGCCGTTGATCGGAAAGCTCTGGGCGTTCGCGTTCATGGTGAGCGATGTCACGGGCGGCTCCTGTCGGCGGATCGAGACCGAGCCTTACGCCTCGGCCGTTCGGCGCGCAATGCGGGGCGCGGCGGCATTCGGTCCGGCTTGCCTGCTGACGTCGCGGTCCTGGCACGCTACATAGGCACGATGAGCCTCGTCACCGATCAGGACATGGACCGTCACGCGCTCAGGGCCAGGGCCGCGCCGCGCGTCTCGCTCGACCGCTCCGGCGCCGATCCGGTCATCCGCCTTTCGGGCGCATGGCTGACAGCGACCGTCGGTGCCGCCGACGCGCCACTGCGTCAGGCGCTCAAGGATGCCGGCGATGCCGGCACGCTGCATCTGGACGCAGAAGGGGTCGAGGCCGTCGACACGGCCGGGGCCTGGCTGATCGTGCGCACCATGCGCGCGGCGCAGGCCCGAAACCAGCCGGCGCGGCTTTCGGGTTTCTCGGCGTCGGCGGAACAGCTCGTCGCCGCCGTCTCGGAGAGCGTCAGTCCACCGTCGGCGCAACAGGATCGGACGCATACCGATCGCCTTGCGGCGACGCTCGGCGGGCTGGGCCGCTACATGTACGAGTTGCGCGGCGACGCGGTGATGGGTCTGCACATCCTTGGCGCGGCGGTGCGCGGCAGCCAGATGAAGACCGGCCACCGCAACACGCTGGCGATGGCGCCCGTCGTCAACCAGATCGACCGGATGGGCGTGCGCGCGATCCCGATCATCGTGCTCATGTCGACGATCATCGGCGCGATCATCGCCCAGCAGGGCGCCTTCCAGCTTCGCTATTTCGGCGCCGAGATCTTCGTCGTGGATCTGGTCGGCATCCTCGTCTTGCGCGAGATCGGCGTGCTGCTGACCGCGATCATGATCGCAGGCCGGTCCGGCAGCGCCATCACCGCCGAAATCGGCTCGATGAAGATGCGCGAGGAGGTCGACGCGCTGCAGGTTATCGGGCTCAACCCGATCGGCGTGCTCGTCTTTCCGAGGCTGGTGGCGCTGGTCATCGCGCTGCCGCTGCTGGCCTTCATCGCCAACATCGCCGCGCTCGCCGGCGCTATGTTCGTCGCCCAGACCTATTCGGGCATCTCGCCCGATGCCTTCATCACGCGGATGCGCGATGCGATCGACATGACGACGTTTCTCGCCGGCCTCATCAAGGCTCCCTTCATGGCGATCATCATCGGCATCATCGCCTCGGTCGAGGGCATCAAGGTCGGCGGCAGCGCGGAGTCGCTGGGTGAGCGCGTGACCGCGTCGGTGGTCAAGGCGATCTTCGTGGTGATCGTCGTCGACGGCCTGTTCGCGATGTTCTTCGCGGCGGTGGATTTCTGATGGCGGGCAACGACAACATCGTGCTGAGCGTACGCGACATCCACGTGCAGTTCGGCGACCACGTGGTGCTGCACGATCTCGATCTCGACGTGCGGCGCGGCGAGATCCTCGGTTTCGTCGGCGCTTCGGGCACCGGAAAGTCGGTGCTGATGCGCGCGATCCTAGGACTGACGCCGAAGCAGGAGGGCAGCATCTCGATTTTCGGCCGGGACATCGAAAAGGCCGGCGAGGACGAGCGGATCGGCATCGACATGCGCATGGGCGTTCTGTTCCAGCACGGGGCGCTTTTCTCGGCGCTCACGGTGGCCGAGAACATCGAGGTGCCGATGCGCGAATATGTGCGGCTCCCCAGCAAGCTCATGCGCGAACTGGCGATCGTGAAGCTGGAGATGGTCGGCCTGAGGCCGCGCGATGCCGACAAGTACCCCTCCGAACTGTCGGGTGGCATGATCAAGCGGGCCGCGCTCGCGCGGGCCCTGTCGCTCGATCCGGACATCGTCTTCCTCGACGAGCCGACCTCGGGCCTCGATCCGATCGGTGCGGCCGAGTTCGACGAACTGATCGCCAAGCTGCGCGATACGATGGGTCTGACCGTCTACATGGTGACTCACGACCTCGACAGCCTGTTCACGGTTGCCGACCGGATCGCGGTGCTGGGGGAGGGGCGCGTGATCGCCTGCGGCCCGCTGTCGGAGATGCTCAAGAACGACGATGCCTGGATTAAGTCCTATTTCCGGGGCAAACGGGCGCGGCACATCCAGGCCACACCGAGTTGAGACGTTAGGTCAGTCATTTATGGAAACCAAAGCCAATTACGTGGCCGTCGGCGCCTTCACCGTCCTGATCTTCGCGGCGGCGTTCGCGTTCGTCTACTGGATTGCGCGGACCAACACAGGCGGCGAGACCGCCCCGCTCAGGATCATCATCGAGGGATCGGTGACGGGACTTTCGAACGGCAGCCTGGTCAAGTTCAACGGGATCGACGTGGGCAAGGTCGACCGGCTCGGCTTCGCCGCCGACAATCCGCGCGTGGTGATCGCCGAGGCGCAGGTGCGCCGCGACCTGCCGATCACCGAGGCCACGAAAGCGGTTCTTTCCTTCACCGGCCTGACCGGCATCGCCCATATCGAACTTGAGGGCGGCGCCGTCGATCAGCCGAACGTGTTCGCGGTCGCCGAGGAGCGCAACGAGATCGCGACGATCACCGCCGATCCGACGCCGCTCAACGATCTGCTCGCCACGGCCCAGGACATCGCCGACCGCGCCGACAACATCCTGTCGGAGGTCGAGGGTTTTGTCGCCGATGCACGTGGCCCGCTGACGGCCGCGGTCGAGAACGTCACCGAGATCAGTGACGCGCTGGCCGCCAATTCGGGCCGTATCGACGAATTCCTGACCGGGATGGGAGAGCTGGGCGGCTCGCTCGAGACGCTGGCCGGATCGCTCGAGCAGACGCTTGCCGGCGCCGACGAGCTGATCGCGGCCGTCGAGCCCGACGATGTCAGGGCGATCGTCGCCGAAGTGCGCAACTTCGCCGAGGACCTTTCCACCGCGTCGGACGATCTCGATGCGCTCGTCGCCTCGGCCCGCACCACGCTGGAAGGCCTTGAAACGATCGGCACGCGCGTCGACAGTTCCTTCGATCAGGTCGACGCGCTGATCGCGGCGGTCGATCCGGAGGCGGTCAACGCGGCGGTTGACGGTTTCGCGCAGGCCGGCGAGGCCGCGCAGCAGGTTGTCCGGTCGGTTGACGAGACGGTCGGCCGCGCCGAAACCCTGCTGGCTTCGATCGACCCGGAGGAGGTGCGCGCGATCATCGCCGACGTGCGCGGGTTCACCGGCGATCTCGACCAGACGACCGACAATGTCGACGCGTTGCTCGCCTCGGCCACCCGCACCTTCGAGGGGCTGGAAAATGTCGGCTCGCGCGTTGAAGGCTCGTTCGACCGAGTCGACGAACTGTTTGCCGCCGTCGATCCCGAATCGGTCGGCACTGCCGTGGAAGACTTCGCCCAGGCCGGCCGATCGGCGCGCGAGATCACTTCCGACCTCGAAGCGGTCACCGCGGCGCTCGAGGGGCGCGAGGATGATATCGACACCATCTTCGCCAATGTCACCGAACTGAGCGAGCGGCTGAACGCGGCTTCGACCAGGGTGGACGGCGTGCTGGCGCGGCTTGAATCGTTCCTCGGTGAGGGCGGCGAGGGCGCCGAAACGCTGATCGCCGAGGCTGGCGAGACGCTGCGCGCGTTCCGCGATGTCGCCGCCAATCTCGATGCGCGGCTCGATGCCATCGGCGGCGGCCTCGAACGGTTCTCGGACCGGGGTCTGCGCGATGTCGAGGCGCTCGTTTCCGACACGCGCCGGTCGATCACGCGCATCGAACAGGCGATCACCAGCATCGAGCGCGATCCACAGCGGTTGCTGTTCGGCGGCGAAGGCGACGTCAAGCGCTTTGACGGACGCCAGCGCCGCTGATAAGCCGTTGGCGGTCAAGGGGGCGCATGGTTCATCGCGCCCGTCTGCGGGTCACGGTGGTTCTGCGTTCATGCGCCATGACAACGAGTTGGAGTGTGCCGCGCAAGTCGCGGAGCGGCCATGGCGGCGCCGGGCGCAACGGCTGATCGCGGTCTCGGCCGCGGCCGCACTGCTGCATGGCTGCGCCGCGCTCGGAGCGACCGAGGACCCGCCCGACACGTTCAATCTGGTTGCGCCCTCCCAGGTGCCGGCAGGACCGGTCCGGCGCGGCACGCAGATCCTGATCGCCGAACCCGTCGCGGTGCAGGCGCTCGATTCCGACAACATCGTCGTCGAGACGGCGCCGTTCACGATCCAGTATCTTGGCGATTCCCGCTGGGGCGACCGGCTGCCCCGGCTCGTCCAGCGCCGGCTCGCCGAAAGCTTCGACCGCGCCGATCGCTTTTCGGGCGTCGGCCTGCCCGGACAGGGCCTTGCGATCGACTACCAGATCGTCACCAACATCCGCGCGTTCGGCATCGACGTGCCGGCGGGCGTCGCCGAGGTGGAGATCGAGGTCAAGCTGCTCGACGATCGGAACGGCGTGGTGCAGGCCGACCGGCGCTTCGAGGTCGCCGTGCCGGTGTCGCGCAGCGCGGCGCCGGACGTCTATGTGCAGGCGCTCAACGCCGCATTCACGCGCGTCGCCGCCGACATCGTCGGCTGGGTTGCCGAACTGATCTGAACCGACAGGACGGAAAAGAAGAACCCCGCGCCGGCGAGGGCGCGGGGTCCTGATGCGTTTGCCTCTGCTCGGCGTATCCGTTCAGGCAAGCCGGCCGCTGGCGTGGGCCAACATGGTGTAGACCTTGCCGGTGTCCGAGGTCAGGTAGGTCTGTGTCATCAGACCGTCGCGGTCGTTGCGCGCGACATCGCCGAGCAGGCGCTCGAAGTCGCGGATGTAGCGGTCGACCGAGGTGCGGAACGCACCGTCGCGCGTGTAGCGGGCCTTGATCTCGTCGAAGGTGCGCTGACCGGCGAGCGTGTACAGGCGACGGGTGAAGATGTCCCGCTCGCCGCGCCGATAGCGTTCCCAGAGCTGGCTCGCCGCCTCATGGTCGATCGCGCGGGCAATGTCGACCGACAGCGAATTGAGCGAATCCACCGTCTGGGCCGGCGCCCGCTGCGGCTGGGCCGGCTCGTCGCTGGAAGCGCGCTTGAGAAGATCGCTGACCCAGCCACCGCCGTCGCTGGAGGCCGTCTCGTACTGGCGCGGGGCCTCGCTGGCGCGCGGGGCGATCGGCGGCGGAGCAAGATCGAGACCGCCACGCAGATCGGGCGCGGTGTCGACCGAAGGCCCGGCAGAATAGCGCGTTTCGGCGCTATCCGACCGGGCTTGCGGCTTTTTTCCGCCGGTCGAGCCTCCCACGTCGAAAGCGCGTCCCGATTCCTCGACGATCCGCGAGAGATCCTTGAGCGCGTTGATTTGTTCGGACACGGCCCGGCGCATCGCGTTGGCGCTTTCGCGTGTCTCCTCGGGCAGTTCGAGCACGCCGCGGCGAACCTCGTCGCGGGCGCTTTCGAGTTCGTTGCGGATCTCCGCCGAGACGCGGCGCATCTGCGCGGTCGCGTCGTCGAACCGGCTCATCGCCTCGTCGGCGGTCTGGCGGATGTTGGCCGCCAGCGCGTCGGTCGACGACGTCGCCCGCTCCTCGATCTTCGACAGGGTGCCGGCGATCACGCTCTCGAACGAGCGCATGATCTGCTGGATCTCCTCGGACTTGGAGACCAGACCCGAGGACAGCGTCTCGAGCGCGTCGCGGCGCTCGGTGAGCGTGGCTTCGAGGTTGGACTGCGCCTGGCCCAGAAGTTCGGAAGCCGAGGACAGAACGCGGCCGTGCTCGTCGAACCGCGAGGCGATCGAGGCGACCTGGGACAGCGTGTTCTGCGAGACCTGGTCGAGCTTTTCGGTGTTGTTGCCCAGAAGCAGGACCGAGCTCTGCAGGTTCTGCGCGACGCTGTCGGCCCGGTTGGCGAAGCCGTCGGTGGTCTCGCGCAGCTCGTTCTGGATCGTGCCCAGCCGGTCGCTGAACCCGTCGGTGCTCTTGGCCAGCCGGTCCTCGAGCGATCCTAGATTGCCGGCCGCCATCTCGATCAGTTCGCCGAGCTTGGCATTGGAGGCCGAAAGCCGGTCGAGCAGGCCGCCCACCGATCCGCCCAGCGTGTCGTGCATGGTGTCGACGGTCGAGCGGGTGCGGTCGAGCAGGGATTCGACCGAGCCGGACAGGTTGTTCTGCATCGCCTCGACCGCCTGGAGGGTGTCGGCGGTGCCGCTGGCAAGCGCGGTGACCAGCGCCTCGTTCTCGGACCGCAGGCGCTCGGTTGCCGCGCGCGTCGCCGTTTCGAGCTGCGCGGCGACGTCGGCGCCGTCCTTGCCGAGCCGCTCGATGAGCGGGACGGCGGTCGTCTCCAGCGTCTGCGCCAGCGCGGTCGTGCGTTCGCCGATCTGGCGGTCGTAGTTGGCGATGTCGTGGCTGATCGCTTCCTGGTGCGCCTTGAGGACGGCGTTGAGCCGTTCGGAGGCATGCTCGCTCTGGTCGCTGCCAAGCTGCGCGACGCGCTCGGCTTCCTGGTCGATCGCGGCGCGGGTTTCCATCACCCGCTCGCGCAGCGAGCCGGCAAGCCGGCCGGCGCTGTCCTCGAGCACGCGCCGGACATTGTCGATGCCCGCTTCGAGCGCGCGCTGCATGGTCTGCGTGCGTTCGTCGACGACGCCCGACTGCGACTGGAAGGCCGCTTCAAGCGACTGCGTCGCATCGGCAAGCGAAGCGATCGCCGCGTTCGAGCGCACTTCCACGGACGAGGCGATCTGCTCGGCCATCGCGGCCAGCCGGCCGGTGAGCTCGCGCGTTTTGGCGTCGATGTCGGCGCCGGGGGCCTCCAGCGCCTCGGACAGGCGCTCGGCGGCGCGCTGGGTGGCCTCGAACATGGCGCCGGTGCGTTCGTCAAGCTTGTCGAGGAATCCGCTCGTCGTGTCGGCGATCATCGAGACCGATGTCTCGGTCGTCGCATTCAAGAGGCCGATCGTCTCGTCGCTCGTCGTCTTCAGGCGCTCGACGGTGGAATCGCGCAGCGCCTCGATGCTCTGCGAGGTGCGGCGGTTGACGTCCTCGATCCGCTGCGCGGCCTGTTCGCCGGCCCCCGAAAGCCGTCCGAGCGCATCGTCGCTCATTGTGCTCAGCGCGCCTTCGGTCTCCTCGCGCAGCGATGCGATCGACGCGACGAGGCGCTGGTTGGCCGCCTCGATCTCGGAAACCGAACCGTCCGCCGTGTGGCTGATCTGCGCGCTCGTCTCCATCGAGGTCGTCAGCAGGCGGTCGAGCAGCGCTTCGCCCGCGCTGTTGAGCTTGGCGGTGACCGTTTCGTTCAGGCCGGAAAGACCGCTCGTCAGGCGCTGCTCGGAGTCCTGCAGACCCTGGAGCGCGGCCTTCGTCGACACCGAAATGGCGTCGGCGACGGCGTCGCCGCTGGCATTGAAACGGCCCGAGGCCTCGGCGATGGCCGCATCGACGCGCTGGGCCATCTCGGCGGCGCGCCGCTCCATGGCCGCCGCCTGTTCCTCCAGAGCGCCGGTGATCCGCTGGCTGTTGTGGCTTGCCGCCGCGAAGGCCGCCTGCGTCTTTTCATCCATGCGCTGGCCGGCTTCGTCGACCTGCGCGGCGAGCTTGCCGATGCCATCCTCGGTCATCGCGGCGAACCGGCCCGACAGCTCTTCGGCCTTGCCGTCCAGACGCGCGGCCTGGCTGTCCATGGTGGCGGCGAGCGATTGCGCGGTGCGGTCGACGGCGTCCGTCATGGCCTGGCTGCGCGCCTCGGTCTTTTCGAGGAACTCGGCCGTGCGCGCGTCGATGGCGCCCGTCATCCGCTCGGAAATGGCCTCGAGCCGCTGCGAGAAGGCCGCGCCGCGGCTGTCCAGCGTCTCCGACAGCGACGTCTCGAGCGTGCCGACCTGGTCGGCGACGCTGGCGCGGGCCGTCTCGGCCGTCTCGGTGATCGAGCTGGCGCCTTCGGACAGCGTGTCCGCGATCGCGCGGGTACGTTCCAGCAACGTTTCGTTGAGCTGGCGGGCGCGCGCGTCGAGAGCGCTGTTGAGCCGCTCGGTGCTCTGGTCGACGGCCGAGATGCGCGTCTCGAACTCGCCGACCAGATGGTCGCCGCGTTCGGAAAGCACCGAACGCATGCGCTCGATCTGGCTTTCGATGGTCTGGCCGAGTTCGCGGCCGGCGGTGTCGGTCGCCTCGCTGAGATTGGCGATCCGCGTTTCGATCAGGCTCGCCAGCGCGTCGCCCGAGGCGGTGAAGCGTCCGCTGATCTCGTCGACCTGGCCGGCGATCGCCGCGTTGACCGAGTTACCCGTCTCGTTGATACGGTCGAGCAGGCTGTCGCCGGTCTGGTTCAGCGCGCCGGTGAGCTGAGTCGAGGCGGCGGTGACCTTGTCGCTGAGCGTGTCGGTCACATTGGTCAGTTCGTCGCGAAGCTGCTCGTGGGCCCCGGAGATGGACGCGCGCAGCCGCTCGGCGTGGGTGACGACGCCCTCGCGCTGGTTGCCCAGTTCGCTCAGAAGCGACCGCACACGCACCTCGTTGTCCGAGTATGCGCGTTCGAGTTCGGTCACCTCGTTCTGCATCAGCGCTTCGAGCTCGGTGGCGCGGGCGATCGTGCGCTCGATGCCTTCGCCCATGGCGGCCACTTCGCGGCGCACCGCCTGGCCGACCATGGCGACCCGATCCTGGGCGAGGTTCTCGGGCGCGGCCAGCCGGAAGGCGATCTCGCTCATCGAGCGGGCGGTGTTGCGCATTTCGCTAGCCCGGCGGACCATGATGCCGAAACCGAAGAACATGACGATGGGGACGATCGTGCCGATCGCGATGGCGATCACGCCGGGCAGGGCGCGGACCTGCTCGATCGTGCGGATCTGCCAGACATCGGGCGAATAGAGAACGTGCGCGAGCGCGGCAGCGCCGGCCAGCCAGACCAGGCTGATCAGGAAGGCCCACATGAGGGGCCGGCCGCTCGGGCCGGTGTTGATGCGTTCGAGAAGCTGGGCGTACTCGCGCTCGGCATTGTCGTCATTGGCGGCGCGGAAGGCGGGTGTGGCGGCGGTGGCCGCAGCCGCGGTGGCCGCGACCGTTTCCGCGCTCGTCGGCCCGGCGTCGACGCGCTCTGCGCCGCGCGCGCTGCTCAACTCGTTGGCGGCCTTGCTGACCTGGGCCTCGAAATCGTCGAGCGACAGTTCGCTGTCGAGATCGACGTCGGCGTCGTCACTTGCCAGATCTTCTTCCAGCGCTTCCTGAAGCGCCAGTTCCATATCGGCATCCAGGTCCTGTGCGTTCCTGTTTTGCGCCATGAAAGCCTCACCTGCTACTCGGGGCCGGGTTGATCCCGGTCTCTATACACGCATACGCGCCGACGTTCGCAGCACCCGGTTGAGGTCGCGGCCGATACGTCGGCTAGGTTGCATCGCATCGTACCGGTGCCGGTACCAGAATGGAACACGTTATCGGCGCCCCTCGAAAAACTTTAAAGATAAAGTTAACGCGCCGTGAGATCGCCATTTTTTCGCGGTTCGAGCCGGCCGCCGGCATGGCGGACGGTCCCCCTGTCCTTCATGCAGCCGGCGCACATTAACCGCTTGCCCATCAGTTCGTGCCAGCCTGCGGCACAGGGACGAAAGGGCGACGAGGCAGGGACATGACCGAACAGAACCACCCGGTGTTCGCGACACCGAAGACGCAATGCATGACCATGGACCGGGCGCGGCCGGTCGATCTGGTCAAACTGGCCCGCCAGACCGGCGGCGACCGGGCGCTCGAGGAAGAGGTTCTCCGGCTCTTCCTGAAGCAGGCAAAGGGCATCGCCCGGGCCATGGAAGGACAGGCCGACGCCGAACAGCGCAAGCGCGACGCCCACACGCTGAAGGGCGCGGCGCGGGCGATCGGCGCCGGCGCGATCGCGGAAACGGCCGGAGCGCTGGAACAGGCGCCCGCCGAAGGGGGTTGCGTGCGCGCGCTGCTCTCCGAAATCGACCGGACCTGCGACTACATCAACTCCCTGCTGCGCTGATCCGGCGGGCCGGATCGTCGCGGCAGGGGCGCGGTCGGCGCTTGCTTGACAATCGGGTTCGATTGGCTAAGTCGCGCGTGTCGATCGCGCCTGTCCGGGCGCGCCTGCCGGAGTCCGAAATGCCCAAGCTGAAAGTCATCGCTTTTGACGGCACCGAGTTCGATCTCGAGGCCGAGAGCGGCTCGACGGTGATGGAAAACGCGATCAAGAACGCCGTGCCCGGCATCGAGGCCGAGTGCGGCGGCGCATGCGCCTGCGCCACCTGCCATGTCTATGTCGACCCGGCATGGTCCGAGAAGGTCGGCCAACCGGACGTGATGGAAGAGGACATGCTCGACTTCGCCTACGAGACCAAGCCGAACTCGCGCCTGTCCTGCCAGATCAAGATGAGCGACGAGCTCGACGGGCTGATCGTCCGCGTTCCCGAACAGCAGGCCTGAGCCGATGCCCCCGCGCGATGGAGGGCGGGGGTCTCCAGGGGAGACGAACGCGAACCCGTTCGCGGCGCGGCAATGGCAGCTGGGCGGCGGCAACATGCTGACGCTCGGCCCGAAGGGGCTGCTCGTCGGCGTGCTGAACGTCACGCCCGACAGTTTTTCCGACGGTGGCGACAACCTCAGCCCCGAGGCGGCGGTCCGATCGGCCACGGCGATGGTGGATGAGGGCGCCGCGATCCTCGACATCGGCGCCGAAAGCACCCGTCCGGGTGCCGCGCCGATCGACGGGGCGCAGGAGCGCGCCCGCCTGATGCCGGTGCTGGAAGCGGTCCGCGCCGCACTGCCGGACGTGCCGGTCTCCGTGGACACCTATCGCGCCGAGACGGCCCGTGCTGCGCTCGAGGCGGGCGCGCATATCGTCAATGATGTCTGGGGCTTGCAGCGCGATCCTCAGATCGCGAATCTGGCGGCCGAGACGGGCGCCGGACTGATCGTCATGCACACCGGCCGCGAGCGCGATGTGCTCGCCGACCCGATCGAGGACCAGCACGCGTTCCTGTCGCGGTCGATCGAGATCGCGCTCGCCGCCGGCGTTCGGGACGCGCAGATCGTGCTCGATCCGGGCTTCGGTTTCGCCAAGGATTCCGCGCACAATGCGGCGCTGATGGCCCGGTTCGGCGAACTGCACGCGCTGGGCTATCCCTTGCTCGTCGGCACCAGCCGCAAGCGGTTTCTGGGGCATTTCACGGGTCGCGAGGCACACGGTCGCGATGTCGCCACGGCCGCGACCACCGCACTGCTGCGCGCGGCGGGGGCGGCGCTTTTCCGGGTGCACGATGTCGCAATGAACGCCGACGCGCTGGCCATGGCCGATGCTATGGTCGCCGCCGGCCACCGCGATGGCGCATGATTGGAGCCGGAAGGCATGTACGAAATCCGCATGAAGAACTGCGCCTTCTTTGCGCGCCACGGCGTGTTCGATCAGGAGGAGTTCCTCGGCCAGCGCTTCTATGTGGATGCGCGGCTGTTCGTCGAGCCGGGGCGGGCGCTGGTCGATGACGACATCACGAACACGGTCGACTATGGCGTCGCCTTCCAGGAGATCGAGCGGATCGTCACCGGCAAGCGGCGCTATCTGATCGAATCGCTGGCGTTGGAGATCGCAAAGGCGCTGTGCGCCCGGTTCGACCAGATCAGGCGCGCCGAGATCACCCTGCGAAAGCCCAACGCGCCCGTGCCGGGCGTGCTCGACCATATCGAGGTGCATGTCTGCCATGATGCCTGAGACGGTCAGTGTCCTGATCGCGCTGGGCGGCAATGTCGGCGATGTGGGCGGGGCCATGCAGCGCGCGCTCGACCGGCTTCATGCCGAACCGGAGACCGATGTGATCGCTGTGTCGCCGGTCTACCGCACGCCGCCCTGGGGGCTGACCGACCAGCCGATGTTCCTGAACGCCTGCGCCGAACTTGCGACCGCGCTGCCGCCGGAGACGCTGTTGCAGCGCCTGCAGGCGGCCGAGCGCGGGGCGGGGCGCGAACGCACGACCCGCTGGGGTCCGCGCACGCTCGACATCGACATCATCGCCTATGGCGATCTTGACCTCGGGACGGCCGAGTTGACGCTGCCGCATCCGCGCCTGTTCGAACGGGCCTTCGTGCTGGTGCCGCTTGCCGACATCGCGCCCGGGCGCACGATCGCCGGCACGCGGGTGCGGGAGGCCGTCGATCGGACGGACCGGACGGGCATCGAGCCATCGGACGTGGTCTTGCGGGTGCCGCGCTAGCGCGCTCAGTTCACCGAGCCGACCTTGACCGGATCGAGCCTGTCGAGGCTCATGCCGATCACCGGCACCAGTTCCTCGCCGACCCGCACGGATACGGTCACGTTCAGCGTGTTCTCGTCGGCAAGGCGGGCGAGCATGGCGCCGTCGAGCTGCTTGCGGTTGAGCGTGAGCGCGACCCGGTCGCGGCTGACATTGCCGGCCGTGACATCGAGGCCTTCGCCATTGGCGCCGTCGAGGAACGAGCCCTTGTAGCCGCGGCCCTGCCGCTCGACCGTCGCCGACATGCGCTGGGTGAACAGGCCGACCCGGCAGTCGCCGTCGAGCGACATGCCGATGGTCGTTTGCGGGACCGAGCCGTCGAACTGGCAGACGAACTTGGTGCCCTTGTACTTGCCCGCGACGATCTCGCCGGGACCGCGCCACTTGCCCTCGATCTGCGCGAAGAACCGGGCGTCGCGTGCCTGGTCGGCATGCGCCGGAGCGATGGCGCCGATCGTGGCGGCGACGGCGAGGGCGGACAGGGCCAGGCGGTTGCGCATGGAGCACACTCTTGTTGTCAGCATTGCGCCGCGATCATTACCGGCAATGGTTAAGGCATTCTTGTGCGCACGCTAGCCGACGCCGCTTTTCCCATCAAGATTCGTGTCGCCGCGTTGCGCCGCCGTGTAGCGCGTCAGCGTGCGCGCCATGTCCGCCATACGCGGCGGCGGCAGGGCGACGAACGGGGCGGGGCGCGACACCGCCATCGCCGCGATGCCGATGCGCGCGGTCATCAGCCCGTTGACGACGCCCTCGCCGAGCCGGGCCGACAGGCGCGCCGCGACGCCGTGCCCGACAAGCTGCTGGATCAGACCGTCGCCGATGGCGATCGTGCCGGTCACGGCGAGGTGGCTGACCACGCGTCGGACCAGCGTCAGCGTGCCGAAGGTGCCGGCGCGGCCGCCATAATGCTCGGCGATCACGCGGATGAGGCGGATATTCTCGTAGAGCACGTACCCGATGTCCACGAGCGCGCGCGGCGAGACGGCCGTGACGACCGAGACGCGCTTGGCCGCGTTCATGACCAGCGTGCGGGCCTCGGCATCGAGCGCCGTCAGCATCTCGCGCTCGGTGATGCGGTAGCGGTCCTCGGGATCGATGATGTCGGTGCGGATCTCGGCCAGATGCGCGCGTCCGGCCGCGGTCTTTGGATGATGGGCATAGTGGGCAGCAAGCCTCGCCGTGGCCCCGGCGATGTCGCCGCCATTGCCGGCCTCGAGCGCGGCGGCGATCTCCTCGCGCAGCCGGTCGACCGAGCGCTGGCGGCCGATCGCGATCAGTTCGCGCGCGATCGCGGCGAGCAGGGCGAGCGCAAGAATGGCGATCGCGGCAAGGCCGACCTGGCCCAGCACGGGGTGCCGCTCGAAGAGGGCGCGGACGAGTTGCTCGAACCAGATGCCGAGCGCCAGGGTGATCACCAGCCCGAACGCGGAAAGGGCGATCGCGCCGAGCCGCAGCCCCTTCGAGCGCCGTCTTGGCGGAACGGGCGGCGGCGCGGTTTCGTCACGCGCCTCGCGTTCGAAGAAGTCCTCCTCGGCCATCTCGATGCGGGCCATGTCCTCGAAGGCGCGCGGTTCGCGCTCGCGGACGGGCGGGTCTTCCCGCATCGTCTGGCGGTCGGCCTCGGGGGAAGGCTCGTCGACCGAAAAGGCGCGGGGGCTTCGGGGCGTCTTCCTGCTCATGCCAGCCGGTCTCCCAGAAGGAAATGGAGCGCCTTGTCGAGGCGGATATGGGGCAGCGAGAGCGTCATGCCCTCGGCGGTCCGTTCGAGCCGGGGCGGCCGCATCCGGACGAAGCGCTGCCCGGCGCCCTCGCGCGCTTCGAGAAGCTTTCCGGGATCGGCCGGAAGATCGCCCGGGAAGACGGCGGTTTCCTTCTTACCGTCAAAGACTTCGTCCCCGATCTTCTCGCCGTCGATCGGCGTGCCGACGACAACGGGCAGCGTCTCGCCGTCCTCGGTCACCGTCGCCTCGCGGGTCGCCCGGACGGCGGCCATGGCGACCGTGTTGACCGAGGCGCCCGAAAGGCTGGCCTTCCTGACCGCGCGCTCGACCAGCCGGTCGATGATCGCCTCGAGGCGGCGATGGCTCTCGTGATGAAGGTGATCGGCCTTCGTGGCGGCGACGAGGATGCGGTCGATGCGCCGCTGGAACAGGGCCGAAAAGGGGTTGTTGCGGCCCGGTCGGAAGCAGGTGAGGATTTCGGTAAGCGCGCGCTCGAGGTCGGCGACGGCCTCGTGTCCGGCATTGATCGCGGAAAGCGCGTCGACGAGCACGATCTGGCGGTCGAGGCGGGTGATATGGGCGCGGAAGAAGGGTTTGACGACCAGCGACTTGTAGGCCTCGTAGCGGCGCTGCATCAGCGCCTGCATGCTGCCGGGCCGGGCCCGGTCGGACATGCGGGTCAGCGGCGCGAAGGTCAGCGCGGGCGAGCCTTCCATGTCGCCGGGCATCAGGAAGCGCCCCGGCGGCAGCGTCGAGAGCGACCGGCTGGCGGCGCGACATTCGGCCAGATAGGCGCGGAAGGCGCGCGCCAGCGTTTCGGCCTGCGCCTCGTCGGCATCGGCGTCCGGATCGATCGCATCGGCGATCGCCCGCCATTCGCGCGCGACCTCGCTGCGGACCGGGCTTTCGGACTGCCCGGTCGCCTCGGCCGAAAACGTTCTGAAGTCCTTTCCGAGCAGCGGCAGGTCGAGCAGCCATTCGCCCGGATAGTCGACGATGTCGATGTGCAACCGGCCGCGGCCGAACACGCGGTTCCAGCCCGAGGCGCTCTCATATTCGACGGTGAGCCGGAGCTGGCTGATGGATCGGGTCGATTCGGGCCAGATGCGCTCGTCGACCAGCGCGCGCACATGGTCCTCATAGGCAAAGCGCGGGACCGAATCGTCGGGTTGCGGTTCCAGATAGGCCCGCGCCAGCCGGCCCGAGCGCACCGGGTCAAAAAGCGGCAGCCGCCCGCCATGGATCAGATTGTGGACGAGCGCGGTGATGAAGACGGTCTTGCCGGCGCGCGAAAGGCCGGTCACGCCAAGCCGCAGATTGGGGCTGAACAGCCCGGCGGCGCGCCCCGCGGCCGTGTCGAGCGCGATCCTCGCCTCGTCGCCGAGCGATGTCAGTTGGTTCAAGGCCTCGTTATCCCCGCATTTTCCGCGCTGTTGAGGACCTGGATATATGCAGCCTGCACCTGCGTTGAAAGGGAGTGCGCCGGCGGCGTTCAGCCGTCCTGCGGCGTCAGATAGGCGACGAGCCGGCCGCGCTGGGTCTCGACGGCCGAAATCGGCGCATCGAGGTCGATCACGGCGAGGCCGGCGGTGCGGAAGCCCATCTGCAACTCGCCGACAAGCGCGTCGTCGCCCTCGGCGGAAAGCGCCATGGCGACGTCCTCGAGCATGGGATTGTGTCCGATCAGCATCAGGCCGTCGTCGAAACCGGACTTTGCGGCCACTTCGAGATAACCCGGCGCATCGGTCGCATAGAGGTTCTGGTCGTAGCTGGCGATGCTGGCGAGGTCGTGCACCGTGTTGATCGCCTCGAGCGTCTGGCGCGCGCGGACGGCCGACGAGCAGATCACCTTGCCGGGGATCAGGTCGTGCGCGACCATGTTGGCGGCGAGCGCCTTGGCGTCCTCGATCCCGGAGGCGGCGAGCGCGCGGTCGAAGTCGCGCTGGCCGGGTTCGGCCCACTCGGCCTTGGCGTGGCGCAACAAGAACAGCCTGCTCATGGTTTCCCTCCGGACGGCGCCGCGCCGCGACAGATCGCATATCGCGGGGCGGGCGACGGCGCAATCGTTCGATGGCGCGGCCGGCCCGGCGCGCCGCCCGGAGCGCGGTCTCGAAACCACAACCATTTCACGCAATTGCAACTTGAGGCGCTGCCGGGCTGCGACTATACAGCGGCCAATCTTCACTCTGGGATCACGCAATGTCCGACGAGATCACCCTCAACGGTTACGAACCCACCGAAGACGAACCGTTCATGAACGACCGGATGCGGGCCTATTTCCGCGACAAGCTCATCGCCTGGAAGAACGATCTGCTGCGCGAATCGCGCGAGACACTTGAAAACCTCCAGCGCGACAGCGCCAACCACCCCGACATCGCCGACCGTGCAACCTCCGAGACCGACCGCGCTATTGAACTGCGCGCCCGCGACCGCCAGCGCAAACTGATCAACAAGATCGACATGGCGATCAAGCGGATCGACGACGGCACTTACGGGTTCTGCGAGGAGACCGGCGATCCGATCGGGGTCAAGCGGCTCGACGCGCGTCCGATCGCCACCTTGTCGCTGGAAGCGCAGGAGCGGCACGAACGGCGCGAGAAGGTCTATCGGGACGACTGAGCGGCCGGCGCTCGATCAGGGGTTCGCAACGAGACGGCGCTGGAAGCGCCGCAGCGAACGCGCGAGCGGCTCGCCCGGGGCGCATCGTCAGGCCACCGTATCAGTTGTTGTCGCGCCTGGCGGGCTCGTCCAGCAGCCCGTCGAGCAGGCGCTCCATCTCGATGTCGAGCGACGTGTCGTCCGGGGCGGCGGCTCGCTGCGGGCCCGTGGCCTGCGGCCGGTTGTCGGGTGCAACGTCGGGCGGCGGCGCGGAGGCAGCGGCTGTCTGCGCGGCCGGCCGATGGTCGACCGCCGGGGCCGGTTGCTGTGGCCGTGCCTGCAAGGGCGGCGCAACGTCGGGCGCCCGGTTCGGCGGAACAGCGGCGGGGCCGACCGGTGACGCGCCGCGCGGTTCGGAAAGCGTCGGCTCGACGCGCTCGGGCGGTTTCGGCTGCGGCTTGGCGACCGGAGGCGCCGGCGGTGGCGCGGGGTCCGGTCTCGGGGCCGGGCGCGGCTCGGCGGCAGGGGCCATTTCAGGCGTGGACGGTTTGCCGGCGGGGCGCGAGACGGCCGAGGAGGCCACGACTTCGGCGCCCGATCCCCCGTCCGGACGATCGGCAGGACCAGCCCCCGCGGGTTCACGCCGCGCCCCCGGCGCGGCATCGCGTGGCCTGTCCGCCTTCGCCTCGGCCGCGCCGATACCGGTTTCGACGACCATGTCGTTGTGGCCGCCGATCAGGATCAGATGCTCGACATCGTCACGCCTGACCAGCACCAGGCGGCGGCGATTGTCGATCGCCGTCGCATCGAGCACGGCGAGCCGGTGCTTGCGGCCGCCAGCAACGAACATGCCACTGCGCGCACGCCGCATGCGCGTGGCCGCGAGAACCACGACCAGCAGCGCGACCAGGGCCAGAAGCCCCCATGCCGCCGGCGCGGTGGCCGGGTCGGTGAACAGTGATGTCAGCCAGGACATAGCGAAATCCTCAATGCGCGGACCTGCTATCAAGTTGCGCCCGGCGTGACAATTTTTTCCCGCAGGGCTTTCCCGCCTGCATGGATTGTGATTCAAACCAGCGGGAACCGACGAAAGCGACGGAATCACTGCATGAGCAAGGCAGCGCAGGGCTCCGGAAGCCGCGCGCGGAGTGCTCCGCGCGATGGCGGGCCTTCGGCGACCGCGCGCCTGATGATCGTCGGCATCGTGTCGCTCGCGCTTGCGGTGGTGCTGTTCTTCTTCCGCGAACAGATCGACGAGGGCTTCCTGCTCGCCCTTCTGGGCATCCTGGCCATGGTCGGCGTCTTCTACCTGTTCGCCTCGGTGATCGGGCTCGTCGCCTTCTCGGGCGCGCGCCGCGAGAACGAGATCGTCGGCGGCTTCGTCGAGAGCCTGTCGGAGGGCATATGCGTCACCGACAATGCCGATGCGATCGTCTATGCGAACCAGGCCTATCGCTCGCTGATCGGCGCGGAGACCGAAGTCGAGGCGCAGGCGCCCGAGGCTGTGCTTTCGCGCCATGACGATGCGGCGAACGCGCTGTACAGGCTCGCCAACAGCGCCGCGCGCGGGCTCGACGCCGAGGAAGAGTTCCGGCTGCTGAGCGGGCTGGGCGAGGCGAGCGGCCAGCCGCGATGGTACCGGGCGAGCGTCCATCTGATCGATCCGGGCCGGACCGGAAAGCCGCTCAAGGCGTGGCGGATCGCCGACATCTCGGCCGAGCGCCAGCAGCAGGAGACCGCCTTTCTCGAACTGCAGAAGGCGATCGACCATCTCGATCGCGCGCCGGCGGGTTTCTTCGCCACCGACCCGGGCGGGCACGTGCAGTATGTCAACGCGACGCTCGCCGAGTGGCTCGGCATCGACCTGACGAGCTTCGTGCCCGGCCAGATCACCCTGTCCGATCTCGTGGTCGGCGGCGGCATGCAGCTCGTCTCGGGCATCAAGGCCGAGCCAGGCACGGTGCGCAGCGCGATCGTCGATGTCGATCTCGCCAAGACCAACGGCGAGAACCTGCCCGTGCAGCTGATCCACCGCGTGCAGACAACGGCCGCCGGCGATCCGGGGCCGATGCGCACGATCGTGCTCAACCGGACGCAAGGGGCCGACAGCGCCCAGGACCTGCGCAGCGCCGAGGTCCGCTTCAGCCGCTTCTTCAACTCGACGCCGATGGCGATCGCCGCGCTCGACGCCGATGGCCGTATATTGCGTACCAACGCCTCGTTCGCGGGCCTGTTCGGGGCCGTCGTCGACCAGGACGCGCTGGCGCGGCACGTCAAGTTCGAGACCATCATCCACGAGCGCGACCGGGACCGGTTCGACAGGGCCTTCGATGCCGCCAAGGCCAACCGCGCCAACATCGAGCCCTTCGAGACCGTGCTGCCCGGCGACGGCACCGAACGGCACATCCGGGTCTATGTGAACGCGGTCGCCAATCCGATCGAGGGCGCGGCGATCGGCGACGGGCCCGAGGAAGCGGCGATCGTCCACGCCATGGAGACGACCGAGCAGAAGGCGCTCGAGGCGCAGATGGCCCAGAGCCAGAAGATGCAGGCGGTCGGCCAGCTCGCCGGCGGCATCGCGCACGATTTCAACAACGTGCTCACCGCCATCATCATGGCATCGGACCTGCTGCTGACCAGCCACAGGCCGTCCGATCCGTCCTTCCCGGACATCATGAACATCAAGCAGAACGCCAACCGCGCCGCCTCTCTCGTCCGGCAGCTCCTGGCCTTCTCGCGCCGTCAGACGCTGCGGCCCGAAGTGCTGTCGCTGACCGACGTGCTGGCCGATCTGCGCATGCTGCTGAGCCGGCTGATCGGCAACGAGATCAAGCTGAACATGGAGCACGGCCGCGAACTCTGGCCGGTCAAGGCCGATCTCGGCCAGTTCGAGCAGGTCATCGTCAACCTGACCGTCAACGCGCGCGATGCCATGCCCGAGGGGGGCGAACTGACGATCGCGACGCGCAATCTGACTGCCGACGTCGTGGCCGGCATGGAAACGCCCGGCATCGAGCCGGGCGATTATGTGGCGGTCGAGGTGACCGACACCGGCACGGGCATTCCGGCCGACGTGCTCGAAAAGATCTTCGAGCCCTTCTTCACGACCAAGGAGGTCGGCAAGGGGACCGGGCTCGGCCTTTCGATGGTTTACGGCATCATCAAGCAGACCGGCGGCGGCATCTATGCGTCATCGGTCGAGGGCGAGGGCACGACCTTCACGATCCTGCTGCCTCGCCACGAGCCGCTGGCCGATGCCGGCGCGGGCGAGGCGCCGGCTGCGCGCAAGAGCGAGGGCGAAAGCGCCAAGCGCGATCTTTCCGGTTCGGCGACGGTGCTTCTGGTTGAGGACGAGGACGCGGTTCGGATGGGCGGCGTGCGGGCGCTGACCTCGCGCGGCTACACGGTGCTCGAAGCCGGCGACGGCATGGAAGCGCTCGATGTGCTCGAAGAGGCGGGCGGCAAGGTCGACCTCGTTGTCTCCGACGTGGTGATGCCGGAGATGGACGGGCCGTCGCTGCTGCGGGAAGTGCGCAAGGACAATCCCGACATCAAGTTCATCTTCGTGTCGGGATACGCCGAAGAGGCGTTCGCCAAGAACCTGCCCGAGGGCGCCCGGTTCGGCTTCCTGCCCAAGCCGTTTTCGCTCAAGCAGCTTGCCACCAAGGTCAAGGAAACGCTCGAAGAGGAGTAATCGTCGCGGCGCGCGAAGGGCGCCGCGACGGGCGTGATGGACGGGAACCGCCTAGCGGCGTGGCCCGGCGATGCGGGCCGGCTGCGCCTGCAGACGTGTTGCCTGATGGCCGATCGCGTTGATCTCGATGGCCCTGCGGGCCAGCGCCTTGGCTTCGGCGATCAGGCCGGCGCCCTTGAGCAGTTTGGCCTGCTTGATCATCATCCGGGCGAGATCGAGCGCCTTGTTGCTGCGAACGGTCATGACGGTTCTCCCTTGGTACCGGTCAATGCTTGTTTCGTAAGGTGGGGTCGGCGAGGCGGGTGCGCCAGTGCACCGTTTGTGGACGCTGCGTTCAGCCGATCGACCGCGGGCAGGGGATGGACCGTCGCCGGCGCGGAACGCCGGTCTGGCCGTCGGCCTGCAAGTCCGATCAAGATCGTGCCGAATTCCATCGCGGCCGGTCCTTCGCCCCATTTGCAAACAGATACGCGGCGGCGGCCCGATCGGATCAGCGCAGGCCGCTGCTTGCCCGGCCGGGACGGGTGATCGTCACCATGCGTTCCGATCACGCTTTGTGACGATTCGGCAACACTTACCTGCAAAGAATTCGGCTAAGGAGGCGCCCGGGGGCGGTGCCCCTTTTCCGTCATAAACCGCGCGCACGCCACTGGCTGCGCGCTGGCGGGCCTGACGAAACGTCACCGGCCTGCCCAGCGACAAGGATCGGACCAGATGGACAAACCCGTATTCGACAAATCCAAACTGCCCAGCCGTTACACGACGGTCGGACCGGCGCGCGCGCCGCACCGGTCCTATCTTTATGCCATGGGTTTGTCGTCCGAGGAGATTGCCCAGCCGCTGGTCGGCGTCGCCTCGTGCTGGAATGAGGCAGCGCCCTGCAACATCGCGTTGATGCGTCAGGCGCAGGTGGTCAAGAAGGGCGTCGCCGCCGCCAACGGCACCCCACGCGAATTCTGCACGATCACCGTCACCGACGGCATCGCCATGGGCCATCAGGGCATGAAGGCCTCGCTGGTCAGCCGCGACGTGATCGCCGATTCGGTCGAACTGACCATGCGCGGCCACTGCTACGACGCGCTGATCGGCCTTGCGGGCTGCGACAAGTCGCTGCCGGGCATGATGATGGCGATGGTCCGGCTCAACGTGCCGTCGGTGTTCATCTATGGCGGGTCGATCCTGCCGGGCACCTTCAAGGGCCGGCAGGTCACGGTGCAGGATGTGTTCGAGGCTGTCGGCCAGCATTCGGTCGGCAAGATGAGCGACGCCGATCTCGACGAGCTCGAGCAGGTCGCGTGCCCTTCGGCCGGCTCCTGCGGCGCCCAGTTCACCGCCAACACGATGGCGACCGTCGCCGAGGCGATCGGTCTTTCGCTTCCCTATTCCTGCGGCGCGCCCGCGCCCTACGAAATCCGCGACCGGTTCGGTTTCGCCGCCGGCGAGAAGGTGATGGAGCTGATCGCCCGCAACATCCGCCCGCGCGACATCGTCACGCGCAAGGCGCTCGAGAACGCCGCCGCGGTCGTCGCCGCCTCGGGCGGATCGACCAACGGCGCGCTGCACCTGCCGGCGATCGCCCATGAGTGCGGCATCGAGTTCGACCTGTTCGATGTCGCCGAGATCTTCAAGAAGACGCCCTACATCGCCGACCTCAAGCCGGGCGGCAAGTATGTCGCCAAGGACCTGTTCGAGGCCGGCGGCATCCCGCTTCTGATGAAGTCGCTGCTCGAAGGCGGCTATCTGCACGGCGACTGCATGACGGTGACCGGCCGCACTTTGGCCGAAAACATGGAACATGTCGCCTGGAACGACGAGCAGGACGTGGTCTACCCGGTGTCCAAACCGATCACCCAGACCGGCGGCGTCGTCGGCCTTAAGGGCAATCTGGCGCCGGACGGGGCGATCGTGAAGGTCGCCGGCATGAAGACGCTGAAATTTTCGGGTCCGGCGCGCTGCTTCGACAGCGAGGAAGAATGTTTCGAAGCGGTCCGGCAGGGCGATTACGAGGCGGGCGAAGTGCTGGTGATCCGCTACGAGGGACCCAAGGGCGGGCCCGGCATGCGCGAGATGCTGGCGACGACGGCGGCGATCTACGGGCAGGGGATGGGCGACAAGGTGGCGCTGATCACCGACGGTCGCTTCTCGGGCGCGACGCGCGGCTTCTGCATCGGCCATGTCGGGCCGGAAGCGGCGGTCGGCGGCCCGATCGGCCTGCTGCGCGATGGCGACGTGATCACCATCGACGCCGTCGAGGGGACGTTGGAGGTGGCGCTGAGCGAGGATGAACTCGCCGAGCGCCGCAAACAGTGGCAACCGCGTGAGACCGACTACACGTCGGGCACGCTCTGGAAGTATGCCCAAACGGTCGGCGAGGCGCGCTACGGCGCGGTGACCCATCCGGGTGGTGCGAAGGAAAAACAGTGTTACGCGGACATTTGATGTCGCATCGAGCGTTCAGTTATTGCGTAGGCGGCCTGACGGCCGCCGGTATCGTGGCGGGCGGCCTTCTGGCCGCGCCGTCCGCGCGTGCCTTCGACGAGCAGTCCGGCGTCGCCTCGACGCCGGCGCAGAAGAGCATGCGGAGCCTGTTCAAGTTCGGCTTCACCGCCTATCAGAGCGGCAACAAGGACGAGGCGTTCCGCGCCTATCGCGACGCGGCCGAACAGGGCCACTCCGGCGCGCGCTGGAAACTGGCGCACATGTATGCGGCGGGCGACGGCGTCGCCGAGGACGACTATCAGGCCTTCAAGCTGTTCGAAGGCATCGTCAGCGAGGGTGCGACGCCCGGCTCGCAGGAATCCACCTTCGTCGCCAATGCGCTGGTCTCGCTGGCCGGTTACATGAAGCGCGGCATTCCCAATTCGCCGGTGATCGCCGACCCGCGCCGGGCCCGCGATCTGTACTGGCAGGCGGCGGCCAATTTCGGCGACCCCAACGCCCAGTATGAGCTGGGCCGCATGCTGCGTGACGGGCAGGGCGGCAATGCCGATCCGCGTCAGGCCGCGCGCTGGTTCAATCTGGCCGCCCAGAAGGGTCATGTCGGTGCGCAGGCGATGCTCGGCCAAATCCTGTTCGAACACGGCCAGACCGTGCGCGGCCTGTCGATGATGACGGCGGCGCTGCAAAAGGCCGAACCCGCGGATCGCGGCTGGATCCGCCAGATCCAGGAAGAGGCGTTCGCGCTCGCCTCCGAGGCCGACCGCCGCACGGCGATGGTGCTGGCCGAGGACATGGCGTCGCGCTAGCCACCCGAAAGGGCCGTCAGGCTAGGGCGCTATCACTGGATCTGCTCTACGAAAGCCCCGGCCTCGGGCAGCCCTGCTGCAACGTTTTCCAGGCGGTGTTGTTCAACACCCGATCGCATTGCGCCAGAACCGGACCGTTCGGCAGGTCCAGGCACATGGTCTGGCCGACCGGGATATCGGCGCCCTTGAAGCGGCAGGTACACGGAATGGCGCGGGCCGCGTTCTCCGCCTTGAAGCCCGGCTCGGCCAGGGCGGGCAGGGGCGCAAGCATTGGCGCGATCAGCACCGTCGACACGAGAAGGTGTTTCATCGTGGCACATCCTCCGTGGACGGAGTGTTCCACAAACAGCGGCTTTCGACAATCGGGCGGTCCCGCAACCGGGCGAACGCGGTCTCAGAAGGCCATTTCGGCGACGACCGGCACGTGATCGGACGGCTTCTCCCAGGCGCGCACGTGGCTGTCGACCGTCACGCCGCCGAGCCGGTTCGCCGCTTCGGGCGAGAGCATAAGATGATCGATGCGGATGCCGTTGTTCTTCTGCCAGGCGCCGGCCTGATAGTCCCAGAACGTGTAGATTTCCGGCGCTTCGGTGGTCGACCGCAGCGCGTCGGTGAAGCCGGCATTGGCGAGCCTGCGGAACGCGGTGCGGCTTTCGGGCCGGAACAGCGCGTCGCCGGCCCACACGGCCGGATCGTGGCAGTCCTCGGGCATCGGGATGACGTTGTAGTCGCCGGCCAGCACCAGAGGTTCCTCGAGCGCCAGCCGCTCGCGCGCCCAGGCTTCGAGCCGTTCCATCCACGATAGCTTGTAGGGGAACTTCTCCGAATCGACCGGATTGCCGTTGGGCAGATAGAGCGAGACGACGCGCAGCGCGCCGGCCTCCGTCGAGAGAACACCTTCGATGAAACGTGCCTGCACGTCGTCATCGGCGCCCGGCAGGCCGCGGTTGACCTCGTCGAAGGGCAGCCGTGACAGGATCGCCACGCCGTTGAAGCCCTTCTGGCCATGCGTTTCCACATTGTAGCCGAGCGCCTCGAACGCCTCGCGCGGGAAGTTCTCGTCGATCGACTTGATTTCCTGCAGGCAGGCGATGTCGGGCCGTGCCTGTTCGAGCCAGGTCAGGACGGTGTCGAGGCGGGCCTTGACGCCGTTGATGTTCCAGGTCGCGATCTTCACGCGCGGCGTCAGATCGAAAACGACGTGCCGCAGCCGCAGCTCGCCACGGCGTTGGGGTTGCGGATCTGGAAGGACTGGCCGATCAGATCGTCGACGAAGTCGATCACCGAGCCGCCCATGTAGACCAGAGAAAGCTCGTCAACCAGGATGGTTGCGCCGTCTTTTTCAAGGACTACATCATCGTCGTTGCGGCCCGACACCAGGTCGAACTTGTAGGAAAAGCCCGAACATCCGCCGCCCTCGACCGAGACGCGCAGCGCGTCCATCTCGGGCTCGCCGGCGAGCACCCTTGCGACGCGCGCGAAGGCGGCGTCGGTCACCTCGACCGTCTTGTCTGTCATGGCCTGGTCGTGTGCGGTCATCATCTCCACCTTCGGCGCGGCGCGCCGGTTCGTGATTGTTGCACGAAGGTATGGACGGGCGGGGACGGCGTCAATATGCGTGAGGTCGGCACAAGGGCGCGACCATGGCAGGACGGTTCGCCAATATCGGATTCGGCTTCGGCGAGCGGGCGGTCTTCGCGACCGATCCGGCGCGCAGCCGCGGCCGGCTGAAGAACGAGCCGGAAAGCCCGACGCGGACGCCGTTCCAGCGTGATCGCGACCGGATCGTCCATTCGACCGCCTTTCGCCGGCTCAAGCACAAGACGCAGGTCTTCTTCAGCCATGAGGGCGACCATTACCGCACCCGCCTGACGCACACGATCGAGGTCGCGCAGATCGCCCGGGCGCTGGCGCGCGCGTTCCGGCTCGATGACGATCTGGCCGAGGCGATCGCGCTGGTCCACGATTTCGGCCATACTCCGTTCGGCCACACCGGCGAGGACGTGCTCGACGAACTGATGGCCGATCATGGCGGTTTCGACCACAACGCCCAGGCGCTGCGCGTGGTCACGCTGCTCGAGCGCCGTTACGCCGAGTTCGACGGTCTGAACCTGTCGTGGGAGACGCTCGAGGGCCTGGTCAAGCACAACGGGCCGCTCGTCGACCGCGCGACGGCCGCAACGCTCGACGGCAGGACACTGCCGCGCGCGATCGCCGCCTACGTCGCCTCGCACGATCTGCAGATCGACCGCCATGCAAGTCTGGAGGCGCAGGTCGCCGCGATCGCCGACGATATCGCCTACAACACCCACGATATCGACGACGGGCTGCGCGCCGGGCTGCTGACGTTCGAGATGCTCGCCGAGGCGCCGCTTGCGGGCGAGGCGCTGGCGCTGGTCGACACGCGCTACCCGGGGCTCGACGAGCCGCGCCGCGCGCACGAGACAACAAGGCGGGTGATGACCGCCATGGTCGAGGACGTGATCGCCCGGACGGGCGAGAACCTCGGCCGCATCGCGCCGGCTTCGGTCGAGGACGTGCACGATGCGGGCGAAACGATCGTGCGCTTTTCGGACGAAATGGCGGCGCGCGAGGCGGGCCTGAAGCGGTTCCTTTTCGGCCGGCTCTATCGCCACGAGGCGGTGATGCGGGTGCGGGCGCAGGCCGAGGATGTGGTGCGCGACCTCTATCGCAAATTCATGCAAACGCCGGCCCTGATGGGCCGCGAGTGGGCCGAAGATGTGGCGCGGATGGACGAGCCGGAACTGGCCATTCGTGTCGCCGACTACATCGCCGGCATGACCGACACGTTCGCGCTCGACGAGCATCGGCGGCTGTTTGACCGGACTCCGGAATTGCGTTAGCGAGCCGCCGAGCAAGGGCCGATCGTGCCCGCCGCCGTTACCTTCAGGACCGCTCGATGAACATTTTCGCCCTGTTTCGCGACCGCATCGCCGATGCCGTCAGGACGATGGATCTGGCCGCCGCCGACGGCGGTAAGCTCGATCTGTCGCGCATCCAGGTCGAGCCGCCCCGCGACCCCGACCATGGCGATCTTGCGACCAATGCGGCGATGGTGCTTGCAAAGAAGATCGGCCAGAACCCGCGCGATCTGGCGCAGCGGATCGCCGATGCGATGGCCGCCGACATCGACGTCAGCGCGGCCGAGGTGGCCGGGCCGGGCTTCGTCAATCTGCGCCTGTCGGACCGGTTCTGGACGGCGCGGCTTGCCGAGATTCTGGATGCCGGCACGGATTACGGGCGCGGCGCGGCGGGGCAGGGCTCCCGGATCAACGTCGAATATGTCTCGGCCAATCCGACCGGGCCGATGCATGTCGGCCATTGCCGGGGCGCGGTGGTCGGCGACACGCTGGCGAACCTTCTCGCCTTCGCCGGCCATGACGTGACCAAGGAATACTACATCAACGATGCGGGCGCGCAGATCGACGTGCTCGGCCGGTCGGTGATGCTGCGCTACCGCGAGGCGCTCGGCGAGGATATCGGCGAGATTCCCGAAGGGCTCTATCCGGGCGACTATCTCAAGCCGGTCGGCGAGGCGCTGGCTGCCGAACATGGCGAGGCGCTGACAAAGATGGCCGAGGCCGATGCGCTCGCCATCGCACGGGACGCGGCGATCGAGGCGATGATGGCGATGATCCGCGCCGATCTGGCCGCGCTGAACGTCCATCACGACGTGTTCTTTTCCGAACGCGCGCTGCACGCCGACGGCGCCCGCAAGATCCGCGCGGCGATCAACGACCTGACCATGAAGGGCCACGTCTACAAGGGCACGCTGCCGCCGCCCAAGGGCCAGTTGCCCGAGGACTGGGAGGACCGCGAGCAGACCCTGTTCAAGTCGACCGAGGTCGGCGACGACATCGACCGGCCGCTGGTCAAGTCCGATGGCTCGTACACCTATTTCGCCGCCGACGTGGCCTATTTCGTCGACAAGTTCGAGCGCGGGTTCGACGAGATGATCTTCGTGCTCGGCGCCGACCATGGCGGCTACGTCAAGCGCATGGAGGCGCTGGCGCGGGCGGTCTCGGACGGCAAGGCGACGCTGACCGTGCTGCTCACGCAGCTCGTCAAGCTGTTCAAGGCGGGCGAACCGGTGAAGATGTCCAAGCGGTCCGGCCAGTTCGTGACGCTGCGCGAGGTGGTCGACGAGGTCGGGCGCGACGCGGTGCGGTTCATGATGATCTACCGCAAGAGCTCCGAGCCGCTCGACTTCGATTTCGCCAAGGTCACCGAACAGTCAAAGGACAATCCGGTCTTCTACGTGCAGTACGCCTCTGCGCGCTGCCACTCCGTTTTCCGGCAGGCGCGCGAGCGGTTCGGCGAGGACATGGAGGCGGACGCGAGCCTTCTGCATCTGCTCGACGATCCCGGCGAGATCGCGCTGATCCGCAAGCTGACCGAGTATCCGCGGCTGATCGAGGCGGCCGCCGGCGCGCGCGAGCCGCACAGGGTCGCATTCTACCTGCATGATCTCGCCAGCGCGCTGCATGCCCACTGGAACCGGGGCGCCGGTGAGGACGCCTTACGCTTTGTTAAGGTTAACGACCCACAATTGACGCGAGCCAGACTGGGTCTCGTGCAGGGCGTGTTGTTTGTCCTGCAGTCGGGGCTTGCGATCCTGGGCGTGGATGCGCCTGCCGAGTTGCGCTGATCGCGAGCCACGTTTTGCCCATATTGCGCTGGCAGTAGCGTTTGCGCGGGCTGGGGTCGATGCCCGGCCTGCCGGGTAAGAGTAGGACCGCTATCATGGCCGACAATGCCGATCGCAAGGCCCTGTTTCCGTATGACCGGAACGACGGGGATGAAGCCACCGCGCATGATCCGCTGATGGAGCTCTCGCTGATCGCGGGCTTCGACGAGACGCCGCGCGAGGAGCAGGGCGAGGCGCCGCCGGACGGGACGCCGGTCGCCGACGAGGTGCCCGTGGCTGCTGAGCCGGACGACGGCGCGCAGATCGATCTAGAAGACGCGCTCGAAGCCGAACTGGACCCGAGCCCGGCGCCGGTCGAGCCAGCGTATACGCCCGAAGACACTTACAGCGCCAATCCGCCGAGCGACGAAACCGCGTCGGCGGCGCAGGAGCCGATGGAGATTCCGGCCTTCCTCTCCGCCAGTGACACCGGTCAGGCACCGCGTTCGGACGATGCCGGCTCGGCGATGGAAGCCGAACTCGACCTGCCGCCGTCAGCGCCCGCCAGCGTATGGCAGCCGGCCGAGCCGGCCGACGATCCCGCGCCTTCCGTGAGCGCCGAACAGGCCGGCGGCGACCGGTACGACGACGATGCCGCCGGCGCGGAACCCGAGGCCTTCGCCCCCGCCGATAAGCCGATCGCAGAAACGGGCGAGGACGCCGAGCAGCCGCTCGACGCGGTGTTCGGGACGACCGAAAACGCGCCCCCGTCTGAGCCGACCGGCCGGCAGGCGCCGGCCGAACCGGAGCCCGCCGCCGAACCGATGCCGGTCTCCGAGCCGGAGCAGCCCGCCGCCGCGCCCTCTTTGGAGGACGAACTGGCGGCGATGCTTTCGGGCTCCGGCGCGCCGGCGCCGGCGAGCGATCCTGAGCCGGTTGTCGCGCATGCCGAAACCATGCCCGACCTGCACGATGCGGTCGAGGCGGAGACCGACCACGACGCGGTCGCCGGTTTTTCGCCGACGGAACCCCACGACGCGCCGGCCTTCGCGCCGGACGACGTGCCGTCCGCCGAGGCGCTGGCCGACGACTGGTCGGACATCGAGGCGGCCTGGTCGGCTGCAGGCTCTGACGCGAGCGATGCGCCGTACGCGGACGATGACCTCGATGCTGCGCCCGAAAACGCAAGCGCCAGCCTGCCGGCCGAGCAAGGACAGGCCGGCGACGGGCCGGTCTTTTCGCGGGCGACGCCGGTCGCTCCCGACTTCGAGGTGCCCACACCCGCGCGGGCGGACGTCCCCCAATCCACTGCCGGCGCTGATCCCGAGGCGGACGGATCGGCGTTCGACATCGAATCCGACTTCGTGACCGCGTTCGACGAGGCGCTCGCCGACACGGCCCCGCTCGACGAGGGCGGGCATCATGGCTGGTCCGAGCCGGCCTTTCCGCCGCAAGACGATGTTTCCGCTCCGGCCCCAGACGGTTCGGCGCCGATCGATCCGGTCGACGAACTGGCCGCGATCATGGGCCTTGAGCGCGGTCCCGATCCGGACGCGCCGTTCGTTCCCGCCGGCGCGGAGACACGCTCGATCGAGGACATGGATGCCGATTTCCAGTCCGCTCTCGAACAGGAATTTCCCGAGTTCGACGATGCCGGCGTCACACGACCCGTTCAGGCCGGAGCGACCCTCCCGGCCGAGACGGTGCCCGCCGGGGTAGCGCCGGTTCTCGACACGGTCGACATGAGCGGCTTCGAGGGCGTCGCCGCCGCCGACTTCGACGTGCCCGAGTTCGAAACGCCCTCGGACGCCACGCTGGCCGATGGCGCGTTTTCGGGGCTCGAAGACGAGCTTGCGAGCGCGTTCGACGAGGACACGCCCGACCGTCCGGTGGCCGAGCCGAAGCCCGATCCGGTCCCGGCCGATCTTTTCGACGACACGGCCTTCGACGCCGCCGGCTTCGAGGCCGAACTGGCCCGCGATATCGAGTTCGTCGGGCACGATCTCGACACGGCGCGCCAGGCTGACGGCTTTGACGAGGCCCAGCCGGGCGCCGCATCGGCGACCGGCGAGACGCAGCCGGCCAATTCCGGCCGGCGTGCGATCATCATCGGTGCGGTCGTTGCCGGACTGGCGATCCTGGGCATCGGCGGCGTGCTCGCCCTTTCGGGCGGCGACAGCGCGCTCGACGAAGGCCCCGTGCTGGTCGAGGCCGACGCGGAACCGGTCAAGATCGAGCCGGACGATCCGGGCGGAACGACCGTTCCCAACCAGGATCGCGCCGTGTTCGCTTCCGGCTCGGACGCCGAGCCGGAGCAGGAGAACCTGGTCTCGACCGCCGAAGAACCGGTCGACATCGCCTCGGCCCCGGCCGACGGGCTGCCTTCGCCGGTTGCAGCCGGCGGCGCCAAGTCCGAGGACCGGCTGACCGAGGGCGGAACCGAGAGCACCACCCAGGACGCGATCGCGCCGATCACGCCCCGGCGCGTGCGCACGCTCGTGGTCCGGCCCGACGGCACGCTTGAGGAACGCGCGCCCGCGCCCGAGCCTGCGGCGAACGCAGAAACGCCGGCGCTGGCGGCGGCGACCGAGACCGCACCGGCGGCCGACGAGCCCGCTGCCACCGAAACCACCGCGCCGATCGTCGGCGAACCAGAAACGGTCGCCGGCCTGCCGGTCGATGGCGGCAATGACGGCTCGGCAGTCGCCGATACGCCGGCGCCGACGGCCGACGCGGCGACCAATGGAACAACGGATTCGCGGACCGGCACGACCGATGACGCGGACAGCGCGCCCGTCGTCGTTCGCCGCGTGCAGACGACCACGGCGACGCCCACCGAGATCGCCAGCCGGCCGGCCGACCAGCCCGTCAACGTCGTCAACCGGCAGAACGCGGCCGCCTCGGCGCCCGCCAGCACCCCCGAACCGCAGCCGGCTTCGACCACGCCGACGCCGACCGTGACCAACGGCAGCACCGGCGGCTTCACCGTGCAGCTCGCCGCGCTGCCGTCCGAAGAGGCCGCGCGTGCGACCGCGACGCGTCTTTCGCAGCAATATGGCTCGCTGATCGCCGGCCGCGGCATGACGATCCAGCGCGCGGTGATCGAGGGGCGCGGAACGTTCTACCGGATCCGCGTGGCCGCCGACGGCTCGGGCGACGCCAACAGCCTTTGCAACCGCATCAAGGCGTCCGGCGGCAACTGCTTCGTCGCTCGCTAGAGCGTTCTGTGACGAGATTGAAACAATTCTGTTTCCCGGCTGGCGAGGCGATCCACAAGGAGAAGCGCGCCGTGCGTAGCGGCGCTACGGACAAGCGCTTCGACGCGGTGGGCGTCCGCCGACCGGAAACCCGAAGGGCCGGGCCGGTTTGGTCCAATTCCTGCGGCCTTCGGCTCGGCCGTATCCCGATACGTCCGTCGCCAAAGCCCTTGACCTTGAACCAAACCCGCTCCGGCAGAATGGTTCAATCTCATCACAGAACGCTCTAGGCGCGAGTACACGCACCAGACGGGGACGGGCGGCCTGGCCGCCCGTTTTTCGTTTCGCCGCCGTGCGGGTAACGTGGGCCATGACCGAATCAAAGGCGATGATCATGGGATGCGCGGGAACGCGCCTGTCGGCGGAGGAGGAAGCCTTCTTCGCCACCGAGCGCCCGTGGGGCCTCATCCTTTTTGCGCGCAACATCGGCGCCGCTGGCGAGATCGCCGATCTGACCGCACGGTTCCGCCAGCTTGTGGGCCGCGACGATGCGCCGGTCTTCATCGACCAGGAGGGCGGCCGCGTGCAGCGCATTCGCGCGCCGATCGCGCCCGACTATCCATCGGGCGCGGTGCTCGGCGCGATCTATCGCAAGGACCGCGAGGCGGGACTTCATACCGCAAGGCTGATGAGCCGGCTGCATGCGGCCGATCTCCTGCCGCTCGGCATCACCGCCGACTGCCTGCCCGTGCTCGACGTGCCGGTTGCCGGCTCCCATGACGTGATCGGCGACCGCGCCTACGGCCACGACGCGGCGATCGTCGCCGAACTGGGCGATGCGGCGGCCGAAGGCCTGCTCGAAGGGGGCGTGCTGCCGGTCATCAAGCACATTCCAGGGCACGGGCGGGCGCTGGTCGACAGTCACAAGGCCCTGCCGGAGGTCGACACCGATGCGCAAACGCTCGCCCGGATCGACTTCGTGCCGTTCGGCGCGCTCTCGCATATGCCCATGGCGATGACCGCCCATGTCGTCTATACCGCGCTCGATCCGGACAACCCCGCCACGACCTCGGCGCGCGTCGTCGGCGAGGTGATCCGCGAGCAAATCGGGTTCGACGGCCTACTGATGACCGACGATCTGTCGATGCACGCGCTTTCTGGGGATTTCGCCGCGCGCACCAAGGCTTCGCTTTCGGCGGGTTGCGATGTGGTCCTACATTGCAACGGTCAGATGGACGAGATGCGGCCGGTCGCCGAGGCGACCCCGCTTCTGTCCGGCAGGGCCCGCGAGCGGGCCGAACGGGCGACGGCGATGGCCGGCGTGCCCGGTACGGTGGCGCGGGCGGATGATCTGCGCGCAGAATTCGAAAGGCTTGTCGCCGCCGTCGCCTGACGGGCGGGCGGCGCGCAACGGAGCGACGATGGGCAAGGCACAGACAGCGGGAACCGATGGCGCGGCCGCGCGACGGCCGGCCCGCGCCGTGCCGATGGAACCGGTCTGGCAGGATACCGGCCCCGAACGCAAGACGGACGAGCCCTCGCTGGTGGTCGATGTCGACGGGTTCGAGGGCCCGCTCGATCTTCTGTTGCACCTTGCGCGCGACCAGAAGGTCGACCTGACGCAGATTTCCGTGCTCGATCTGGCGCGGCAGTATCTTGCCTTCATCGAGGGGGCGAAGGCGCTGCGCATCGAGCTTGCCGCAGACTATCTCGTCATGGCGGCATGGCTCGCCTATCTGAAGTCGCGCCTTCTGATCCCGCAGCCGCAGGGCGAGGACGAGCCGACCGGCGAGGAGATGGCGGCGATCCTGCAGTTCCGCCTGCGCCGGCTCGAGGCGATGCGCGATGCGGCCGCGCGGCTGATCAACGGCAACCGGCTGGGCCGCGACGTCTTCGCGCGCGGCATGCCCGAGACCGTCATCGTCGAGCGCCGTTCGGAGTTCCAGGCGAACCTCTATGACCTTCTGGCGGCTTATGGCGGAACGCGCCAGCGCAATGCGAACACCGAGGTGCATGTCGAAAAGCGCACTGTGTGGTCGCTGAAGGATGCGCGCGAGATTCTCGGCCGTTTGATCGGCACGATGGCCGACTGGACGCCGTTCGACGCCTATCTTCTGGCCTATGTGCCATCGCCGAAGGAGCGCACGACGGCGATCGCGAGCGCATTTGCGGCAAGCCTTGAAATGGTCCGCGAGGGGGTGATCGACATCCGCCAGGAGCGGCCCTTCGCGCCGATCATGATGCGCGATGCCAACCGCGCGCCGGTCGGCGAAACCGGGGACAAGGAGGAGGTCGCACCATGACCGACCAGATCGACGATGGCGGCGAACCGCTCGGGATCGAACAGATGACCGACCTTCTGGGTGAAGCCTTCGGCGAACGGCAGGAGGACCATGTGCGCGAGGACAATCCCGCCATGCGCATGGCGCTGGCCGAGGCGGCGCGGATGGCAGAGGCGCTGGTGTTCGCTTCGGCCGAACCGGTGACCGAAAAGGCGCTGGCCGAACGGCTGCCGGACGGCATCGCCGTAAGCGATGTCATGAAGCACCTTGCCGCGTTCTACGACAAGCGCGGCGTCAATCTGGTGCGGATCGACAATGCCTGGGCGTTCCGCACTGCCGCCGACCTTTCCTTCCTGATGAGCCGCGAGCAGGTGCAGCAGCGCAAATTGTCGCGGGCCGCGCTCGAGGTGCTGGCGATCATCGCCTATCACCAGCCAGTCACGCGGGCCGAGATGGAGGACATCCGCGGCGTCGAAACCTCCAAGGGCACGCTCGACGTGCTGCTCGAAAGCGGCTGGGTGAAGCTGCGCGGCCGGCGCAAGACGCCCGGCCGGCCGGTGACCTATGGCACGACGACCGCGTTTCTGGACCATTTCGGCCTGTCCGAACTGCGCGATCTGCCCGGCATGGACGAGTTGAAGGCGGCGGGCCTGCTGTCGGCGCGGCTGCCGTCCGACTTCGCCATGCCGAATCCGACGATCGATCCGGACGTGCTGACCGACGCCGAGGAGCCGCTCGAGGACATCGACCTTGAGGAGCTGGGTCTGTTGACACCGAAAGCGGGCAATGATTGACAGCCGCACCGGTCCGGCATTCCGCTGGCCGGCGGACGTTTGCTTACGTCCGAAACGGTTGGTTTGAACGGGCAATCCGATGGCTTCAGCGCCGGCCAAGGCGCCGCCCCGCGCCGGCGTCACCTTCGCGGCCGAACTCACCTTCGAGGGCGTGCACCTGCATTACGGGCGGGTGCACACGCTCAAGGGCATCTCCCTGACGGTCAATGCCGGCGAGATCCTGTGTCTTCTGGGGCCTTCGGGCTCGGGCAAGACGTCGCTGCTGCGCGTCGCCGCCGGCCTCGAGCGTCAGACGAGCGGGCGTGTGCTGATGAACGGCCGCGAGGTGGCCGGACCCGGCCGGTTCGTGCCGCCCGAGAAGCGCTCGGTGGGCCTGATGTTCCAGGACTTCGCGCTGTTCCCGCACATGACGGTGGCCCAGAACATCCGTTTCGGACTGACCGAGATGGCGACGGCCGTGGCCGCCGGCGAGGCCAAGGCGGCGATCGACCGCGTCGGCCTAGGTCACCATGCGGACTCCTATCCCGATGTCCTGTCGGGCGGCGAGCAGCAGCGCGTGGCGCTCGCCCGCGCGCTGGCGCCGCGCCCCTCGGTGATGCTGATGGACGAGCCGTTCTCGGGCCTCGACACGCGCCTTAAGGATTCGGTGCGGGCCGAGACGCTGGCGATCCTGCGCGAGATGCGGGCGACGACGATCGTCGTCACCCATGATGCCGAAGAGGCGATGCGCCTTGGCGACCGGATCGCGCTGCTCGATGCGGGCCGGATCGTGCAGACCGGCACGGCCGAGGACATCTACCACGCGCCGGCCAACCTGTTCGTCGCCGGCTTCTTCGCCGAACTGAACGTGTTCGACGCCCGCGTCGGCGGCGGTGCGGTCGACACGCCGCTCGGCCGGTTTCCGGCGGAGGGCTTCGACGAGGGAGCAAAGCTGACCGTCGCCGTGCGCACCGCCGGCGTCGATGCCAGCGCGTATCAGGGCGGAAAGACACCGGCGGGGACGGTGCTCGGACGGATCACGGCGCGCCGCTTTCTGGGCGTGACCGAGCAGCTCTGGCTGGCCGTGGAGGGCGCCACCGCGCCGGTGCGCGCGCGGATCAGGGCGGGCGAGCTTGCGCGCGATGCCCGCGATGTGATGATTTCGGTGCGTCCGGGCGACATATTGCTGTTTGAAAGCGCGTCCGAAAGCGCTTAAGTGAACCAGAGCGTATCAGGGAGAGTTTAATGGGCACATTCGGCATCTGGCAGTGGATCATCGTGCTCGTGATCGTGCTTCTGCTGTTCGGCCGCGGCAAGATTCCGGAATTGATGGGCGATGCCGCCAAGGGAATCCGCAATTTCCGCAAGGGCTTGAAGGACGACAACGAGAACGGCCAGGACGACAGCGACGACTCGGTGCGGACCGTCGAGCACAAGGCCGACGAGAGCGTCAAACCCGTCAACGACGCCGTCAAGAAGGGCTGACGGTCAAGCTGCGCCAACCTGGCGCGCAAGGTTTCTGATCGATGCTGCCTGATTTCGGCTGGACCGAACTGCTTGTCATTTCCATCGTCCTGGTCGTGGTGATCGGGCCGAAGGACTTGCCGAAGGTGCTGCGCGGCTTCGGCAAGACGATGACGTCCGTCCGGCGCATGGCCGGCGACTTCCGCAAGCAGTTCGACGACGCCCTGAAGGAAGCCGAACTGGACGATGTGCGCACCTTCGCCGACGATGTGCGCTCGCTCGATCCCCGTCGCCAAATCAGGAAGGCGCTCGATCCGCTGGCCGAGGCCGGCAAGGAAATCGACGCCGACATGAAGAAGGCGATGGGCGACACGAAACTGCCCGAACTGCCCAAGAGCCCGCCGCAGATGGGGCTCGACCAGTCCGGCGAGAAGGCGCGGGCCGCACAACCGGCGCGCCGCAAGCCCGCCGCGACGACCGACACAGGGACGGACGGCGAGGGCGCCGAGACCGAAACGCCGGCCAAGCCGACGAAGAAGGCCAAGGCTTCCGCAAAGAAATCGAAGACCGCTGCGGCGAAAGAGCCCTCCGGGGAGGCACCGCCGCCCACCGCAAGGGCGCGCAGCAAGACAGCCAAAAAGACGCCGGCCGCCAGCGGCGGCAGCGGCACGTCGACGTCCAGCACCAAGGCCGACAAGCCGGTCGCGACGGCCCGTTCCAGCGGCGCCACCCGGGCCGCCAAGAGCGGGACGCGGGCGCAGGCGGCCAGGACCAACGGCACGGCAACCGGCGCCAAGTCGGGCGCCAAGGGCGGCAGCACGCGCGCAAAGCCGGCCGGTGCGTCGACCACCGCGTCCCGCAAGTCGACGTCCGGCGGTTCCGGTGGCACGCGCGCGACGCGCAAGCCGTCCAAGGGCACGTCCGCTTCTTCGTCCACCCGGCGCAAGACGGCCAAGGCCGATGCGCCCGCCTCGGGAGGCGATAACGGATGAGCAGGGCCGACGAAGAGGCCCGGATGGAGGCGACGGCCGCGCCGCTGATCGAGCACCTGACCGAGCTCAGGCGGCGACTGATCTGGTGCGTGGGCGGTTTCCTGGCCGGGTTCCTGCTGGCCTTTGCGTTCGCCACGCCGATCTTCAACCTGCTCGTCGTGCCCTTTCAGTGGGCCGTCGAGTGGCACGGGCTGACGCCGGACGATGTCCGCTTCATCTACACCGCCCCGCAGGAGTTCTTCTTCACGCAGATCAAGATCGGCGCGTTCGGCGGGCTGGTGCTGGCCTTTCCGCTGATCGCCACGCAGCTTTACCTGTTCATCGCGCCGGGGCTCTATTCGAACGAGAAAGGCGTCTTCATGCCGTTTCTCATCGCCACCCCGGTCCTGTTCCTGGTCGGCGCGGCGCTGGTCTACTTCTTCATCATCCCGATGGCGATGTGGTTCTTCCTGTCGCTGGAGCAGCCGGGCGGGGAGGGGCTCGCCTCGATCCAGCACCTGCCGCGCGTCTCTGAATACCTTTCGCTGATCATGACGCTGATTTTCGCCTTCGGCCTGGTGTTCCAGTTGCCGGTGGCGCTGACGCTGATGTCGCGGGCCGGGCTCGTCACGCCCGAAGGGCTTGCAGCCAAGCGCAAATACGCCATCGTGATCGCCTTCATCGCCGCGGCGATCCTGACACCGCCCGACCCGATGACGCAGCTTGGCCTTGCGATCCCGACGATCGCGCTCTACGAACTGTCGATCTACATGTCCCGCCGCTTCCGGCCCGCTCCGTCCGAATATGACGACGACGACGAGGACGAGGAGGACGCAGCCGAGGCGTCCGAGGCCGACGAGACGCCCGATCCGGCCAAGACCGCAGGGCCGTAGGCGTCGGCCCGCCCCCCCGGCAGCGTCATCCCATGGCTTGACCATGGGATCCATTCCGTTGTGTCGAAATCGAAGCTGGTCTTGAAGAAACGGCCATGGGGGCGGCAAAACGGAATGGATCCTCGGGTCAAGCCCGAGGATGACGGCTTCGCGGCCACGTCTGTGCTGCGAGCACCGCCAAACCCTCCGCCCCGTCTTGACCTTGCGCGCGCTTTCCGCGATGCACCGGGCGGTTCGGATCAGGACTTATCCCCATGCTCGACATTCGCTGGATCAGGGACAATCCCGACGCGCTCGACGCCGCGTTGGAAAAGCGCGGTGCTGCGCCGGAGTCGGCGGCGCTGATCGCGCTCGACGAGGAACGGCGCGCGCATGTGGCCCGCGTGCAGGACGCGCAGGCGCGCCGCAACGCCGCGTCCAAGGAAATCGGCGCGGCGATGGCCTCCGGCGAGACCGAAAAGGCCGAGGCGCTGAAGGCCGAGGTCGCCGACCTCAAGCAGTTCCTGTCGGCCGCCGAGGAGACAGAGCGCGATCTGGACGCGCGGCTGCGCGACGCGCTGGCGCGGGTGCCGAACGTGCCGCTCGACGACGTGCCGGTGGGCGCGGACGAGGACGCCAATGTCGAGGTACGCCGCAGCGGCGAGAAGCGCACGTTCGACTTCGAGCCGAAGGAACATTTCGAACTGGGCGAGGCGCTCGGCCAGATGGATTTCGAGGTCGCCGCGAAGATGTCGGGCGCGCGCTTCACGCTGCTCAACGGCGGTCTGGCGCGGCTCGAGCGTGCGCTCGGCCAGTTCATGCTGGACGTGCACACGACCGAGCACGGCTACACCGAAGTCAACCCGCCGCTGCTCGTGCGCGACGACGCGCTGTTCGGAACGGCGCAACTGCCGAAGTTCGAGGAGGATTCCTATTTCACGGATCCACGGCGTTCGAACTGGGCGGAGGATCTTGTCGCCACGTTTCCAAAATTCGTTGGTATTTGGGCGACGTCAAACCCAGGACATACAGTTGACGAGCTCGAAGCTTTTGTCCGCAGGTTCTTGGGTGATATTTCGATGGGCGCCCGCGTGGAATTGGGCGACACGAAACTTGATGGCGTCATGGGAGAGGTCAGGGAACGATATGGGCTCATTCCCACCGCCGAGGTGCCGCTGACCAACATCGTCCGCGAGACGATCATCGATCACGACTATCTGCCGCGCCGCTACACCGCGCTGACGCCGTGCTTCCGCTCGGAGGCCGGGTCGGCAGGCCGCGACACGCGCGGCTATCTGCGCCAGCACCAGTTCTACAAGGTCGAACTGGTCTCGATCACCGATGCCGAAACCTCAATCGAGGAGCATGAGCGGATGACGCGCTGCGCCGAGACGATCCTGGAGCGGCTCGGCCTTCACTTCCGCACCATGGTCCTGTCGACAGGCGACATGGGCTTTGCGGCGCGCAAGACCTACGATCTGGAGGTCTGGCTGCCGGGGCAGGGCGCCTATCGCGAGATCTCGTCCTGTTCGGTGTGCGGCGACTTCCAGGCGCGGCGCATGAACGCGCGCTATCGTCCCGAAGGCGAGAAAGGCACGCGCTTCGTGCACACGCTGAACGGATCGGGCGTTGCGATGGGCCGGGCGCTGATCGCGGTGATGGAGACCTACCAGCAGGCCGACGGCTCGATCGCCGTGCCGGAAGTGCTCAGGCCCTATATGGGCGGCATCGACGTCATCGGGGCGGGCGGCTGATGGCCGGGTTCGGTCGCCGGCTTGTCGCAGGCTTCGCATGTCTCGTTAGGCAGGACACATCATGCGCATCCTTCTGACCAACGATGACGGCATCCACGCCGAGGGGCTGGCGGTGCTCGAACGCATCGCGCGCGAGTTGTCGGACGATGTCTGGGTGGTCGCGCCGGAAACCGATCAGTCCGGCCTTGCCCATTCGCTGACCCTGAACGATCCGCTGCGCCTGCGCGAGATCGACGAGAAGCGCTTCGCGCTGCGCGGCACGCCGACCGACTGCGTGATCATGGCCGTCACCCACGTCATGCCCGAACGGCCCGACCTGGTCCTGTCGGGCGTCAATTCGGGGCAGAACATTGCCGACGACATCACCTATTCGGGCACGGTCGCCGGGGCCATGGAAGGCACGCTTCTGGGCATCCGCTCGATCGCGCTCAGCCAGGCCTACAATTTCAGCGACAATCGGCGCTTCGTACCCTGGGCGGTGGCGGAGAAACATGCGCCGCCGCTGATCGAGAAACTGATCGGCATGGACATGCCGGCGGGCACCTTCATCAACGTCAATTTCCCCAATTGCCGGGCCGACGAGGTCAAGGGCATCGCCGTCGCCGAACAGGGCAAGCTGCTGCACGGCCTGTTCATGGAAGAACGTCAGGACGGGCGCGGCTTTCCCTATTTCTGGATGCGCTTTGGCCGCTCGCCGGTGGAGGCCGAGGATTCCACCGACATCGCCGTGTTGCGTTCGGGCCGGATCGCCGTGACGCCGCTGAAGCTCGACCTGACCGCGCACGAACTCAAGGACCGGCTCCGGGACACGCTCGCATGACGCCCGCGCTTGCCATTTCGACGGGTCTTTCGGCGATCGACCGCGAGGGCTTCGCCGCCTTCCTCTTGCGGATGCGCGCATCGGGCATCGACGACAAGGCGCTGTTCGAGGCGGTCGAGGCGACGCCGCGCCGCAGCTTCGTCGCGCCCGAACACCACGGGGCGGCATGGTCGAGCCGGATGATCCCGATCGACTGCGGCACCGAGATCGAGGGGCTCGACCAGCAGGCGCTGATCCTGACCGCGCTCGGGCTCGAGCCCGACCACCGGGTGCTCGAGATCGGCACCGGTTCGGGCTACACTGCCGCCGTCATGGGGCTGATGGCCAAGCGGGTGTACACGATCGAGCGCTTTTCCCGTCTGCATCAGGCCGCCCAGAGCCGTCTGCGCGCGCTCAAGCGCGACAATGTGATCGCCAGCCGGGGCGACGGCAATCAGCCGGCGGCCGACGGCCCGTTCGACCGGATCGTCGTGTGGCCGGCCTTTTCGGCGGTGCCGCGCGGTTTCGGCGAACTGCTGGTGTCGGGCGGCGTGCTCGTCTGCCCGGTCGGCGAAGCCGATCGCCAGCAGGTGCTGGTCCGGCTGACCAAGGTCGGCAGCCGGTTCGAGCGCGAGGATATCGGCGCGGTTCGCGTCCAGCCGATCGCCAGCGGGCTGCCGCAGGTCCTCTGATCGTGCCGAAAAACCTTTATGTCGGCGACGCTTAACCGTCGGGTAAGACTAACGCGCTTTAATCCCGGTCATGTTTGGCAAAGGGACAGGGCGAGTAATGCGTATGGTCGAAGCCCGCCGGCGTCCGGCGAGATTGCTGCAAACCGCCTCGGTGATCGTCCTTGGCGGCCTTGTCTCCGGCTGTGCCGGGGACGTGATGCGTTTCTCGGACAATTTCTACACCAACGCCGTGCCGGTGCGCCCGCCTGCGGCGGTGCAGACCCCGTTCCCTGAAAACGCCCCCCGCATCGGCGCGGCGGCGCCACAGGTCGCCGCGGCACCGCCGGCAACGCCGCGCGGCGTCGATTCGATGTCGACGGGCTCGATCGCCGGCGCTGCCGCCGGCGCGGTTCCGCAGCCGGTCAGCCGTGCGCCGGTCGGCGCGCCGTCCGCGGCAAGCCAGCCGATGCCGCCGGCGCAGCCCTCGGAGATCACGCGGGAAATCGAGCGCAGCGCCGCCGCCGCGCTCCCCCGGACGAACAGTGCCGTTGCCTCCGCTTCGGCGGCGGCCGGTCAGGCCGCCGGCTGGACCGGCGCCGGCGGCACCTATGTGACGCTGGCCCAGGGCGAGACGCTCTACAATCTGTCCAAACGCTACGGCGTGCCCGTCGATGCGCTGCAGAAGGTCAACAGCCTGTCCGATGCACGCTCGGTCCAGGCCGGCCAGAGGATCCTGATCCCGACCTATGTCTATGGGCGCACGGTGCCGATTTCGGCGCCCGACGCCAATGCCGGGGTCCGCGCGGCGCGCGCCAGCGTGGGCGGCCGTTCCGACGTGCGGCTCGATCGTGCGCCGACGCCGACCGTCCGCCCGCAGAATGCCGTTGCGGCCACGGCGCCGCAGACGCAGGGGCAGGCGGCCGCCGCGTCGGCTTCGGCGGGCAGCTATACCGTCCAGTCCGGCGACACGCTTTCGGCGATATCGCGCCGGACGGGCGCCAGCATCGAGGCGATCAAGCGGACCAACGGCATGGAGTCCGACATCGTGCGGATCGGCCAGACGCTGATCATTCCCGGCGCTTCGGCCGCACCCGCAAGCGTTGCCGCCGGCGCCAACGTCGATCCGATCGTGACCAGCTCGGTCACGCCTTCCCAGGCCAGCGAGCCCGAGAGCGCCCCGAGCGTACGCACGATCGACGAGACCAGCACGGCGCGCGCGCCCGATGCGACGGGCGTCGCCAGCATGCGCTGGCCGGCGCGGGGCCGGATCATCTCGGGCTTCGGCAGCAATTCGGGTGGCCGGCCCAATGACGGCATCGACATTTCGGTGCCCAAGGGCACGGCGGTGAAGGCGGCCGAGAACGGCGTCGTCATCTATGCCGGCGACGGGCTCAAGGAATTCGGCAAGACCGTGCTGGTGCGCCATTCGGACGGGTACGTGACGGTCTATGGCCACCTCGATTCGATCTCGGTGTCGCGCGGCGCCGATGTCAGCCGCGGCCAGACGCTCGGCGCATCGGGCATGACCGGCAATGCGCGTCAGCCGCAGCTTCACTTCGAGGTCCGCAAGGACACCAAGCCGGTCGACCCGACCCGCTACCTGAACTGACCGGACCCGGCCGGATCAGCCGCCGCGCTCCCAGCCTTCGGTGAGCCGGCGGTTGAGTTCGTCCATGCGCGCCAGCACGATGGCGCCGCGCGTGCGCTCGATGACCTGCTCGCGCTCGAGCCGCGCGATCTCGCGGCTGACCACCTCGCGCCGGCAGCCGATCCGTTCGGCAAGGTCCTGCTGCACCGGTGGCGGCGAGATGGTGCGTTGGCCGTCATGGCCCTTGCGCGGGCGCGACAGGCGGATCAACTCCGAATAGAGCCGGTACTTGGCGGCCAGGAACGAATGCTCGGCGAGGCGCGTGTTGAGGCCGCGGATGCGCGCCGACATGGTGCGCATCAGTTCGAGCGCCACGTCCGGGCTTTCCCTCAGGATTTCCACGAAGACGGCCTGCGGCACGCGGATCAGCCGGGTGCGGACCATGGCCGTGATGTTGGCCGACCGGCGCGTCCCGTCGATCGCGGCCAGTTCGCCGAAGAACGCGCCTTCGCCCATCTCGCCCAGGATCACCTCGCGGCCGGTGGCGATGCGCAGGATCACGCGGACCTGGCCGGTCGCGATCAGGAACACGTCGTGCGTGTCATCGTCGAAGTCGAGCACGAGTTCGTTCTCGGCCAAGTCGCTGATCGAGCACTGGCCCGAAAAGCGCTTGTCGGCTTCCGGCGCGAGCGCCGAAAACAGCGAGAATGCCGAAAGATGCTGCATTCGGAGGTTCGCCCCCGGGACCATGGTCGTGCGGCGACAGCATGCCGCACTTTGCACGGCCGTGACAAGCGCCGCGCGCGATCAGCGCCGCGCGCGCTCGACGGCGATCCGCGCGGCGAGCCGGGCGTTGTTCTCGACCAGCGCGATGTTGGTCTTCAGGCTGCGCCCGCCGGTGATCTCGACGATCCGCGACAGCAGCCAGGGCGTGACGTCCTTGCCGGCGATGCCGTCGCGTTCGGCCTCGGCCTGCGCCTTTTCGATATGGGCCTGCATTTCCTCCCGCGGGATTTCCGCCTCGGCGGGCACCGGATTGGCGATCAGGACGCCGCCATGGCCGAACGAGGGCAGGTTGGCGCGCGTGGCGATGAAGCGGGCGATCGCCGCCGCGTCGTCGAGCCTCAGCGGCGCCTTGAGGCCGGACCCGCGCGACCAGAAGGCGGGCATCTCATCCTGGCCGACGGCGATCACCGGCACGCCGCGCGTCTCCAGCGCCTCGAGCGTCTTGGCGATGTCGAGGATCGCCTTGGCCCCGGCGGAGACCACGGTGACCGGCGTTCGCGCCAGTTCGTCGAGATCGGCGGAGATATCGAAGCTGGTCTCGGCGCCCTTGTGCACGCCGCCGATGCCGCCAGTCGCGAAGACCTCGATGCCCGCCGCGTACGCCGCCATCATCGTTGCGGCGACCGTCGTGCCGCCGGTCAGCCCCTCGGCGCAGGCAAAGGCCAGATCGGCCCGCGAGAGCTTGGCGCAGCCTTCGCGCCTGGCGAGCGATTGCGCCTGCGCCTCGGTCAGCCCCACCTCGATCGACCCGTCGATGACGGCGATCGTCGCCGGCGTCGCTCCCTCGGCCCTGATCGCCGCCTCGACCCGTTCGAGCATGGCCAGATTGTCCGGCCAGGGCATGCCGTGCGTGATGATGGTCGATTCGAGCGCGACGACGGGCGCGCCATCGTCGAGCGCGCCGCGCACGGCAGGTTCAAAGCGGATCGGCTGCATGGTCGTCTCCGGTTGGTGCGGGGTCTGCATCGAGCGGCGCCGGCGCGGGCAGGGCGGCCGCCATGCCGGCAAGGTCGCACGCGGCGATATTGGCGCGGAACGGATCGCGCACCGCAATCGTGGCGGCGGCCGCCGCAACGCCCAGCCGCACCGCCGCGCCGAGCGCCATGGTCGGCCAATGGGCGATCACCGCGCCGGCCAGCGCATCGCCCGCGCCGGTGACGTCGACGGGCGCTTCGACCGTTCCGACCGGCTGGCGGAACGCGGTCTCGCCGTCGCGCACGGAGACCGCGCGATCGCCATCGCTGACGACCACACGCGCAAAGCCGAGCGCCGAAAGCCGAGCCAGCGCCGCCGGATCGAGCGCGGCGTCCGTGTGGCGGCCGATCAGCGCATTGCATTCGCGCCGGTTCATGAAGGTCAGGGCAAAGCGCGCCGCGTGGGGCGCGAGGCGTCCGGCCTTGGCCGGCGACACGGCGAGCGCGACGACGGGAGAACGGGCGGCATCGAGCACCGCGCCGATCGCGGCCGGCGGAAGATTGGCGTCGACGACCACCATCGCCGCGCCTGCGATCAGCGCGCGCGGTTCGGCGCGCCCCAGATGGCGCGCAAGCCCGGTCTCGTAGAGCTCCATGTCGGCCAGCGCCGCGCGGACCTCGCCCGTCTCGTCCATGATCGCGGTGTAGGTCGGCGTCGGGCGGTCCAGAAAGACCGCGCTGTGATCGTCGACTTCGGCTTCGTCGAGCGCCTCGGCCACGGCGCGGCCGGCCATGTCGCCGCCGCGCGCCGAGATCAGCCCGACCGCGTCGCCGGACAGCGCCCTTGCCACACGCAGCGTGTTGGCCATGCAGCCGCCCACTTGCTCGACCATCGTGCCCGGATTGGACGCGCCGGGCCGGAACGGGCCGGAAACGTGGCCGATCCGGTCGACATGGGCGCCGCCGATGCCGACGATGGCGGGTGCTTCGCTCACCGCGCCGCCCGGGCGAATCCGCAACGCGGCCGCTCCGCGCCGTCCGCCGGCGCCGGCCCTACGGGAGCAGGCGGACAAGAAAGATCGCGAACAAATCTCGATTGTGACCGAAAATCAGACATTTAATCGGCTTGCCAACGCGGAACAAAAATGGTACATAATTCGCAATCGTTTCTTTGCGCGCGGCGGCGCTTTAGCATAAGGGTGGACCCATGGCTCAGAATAATCTGCGTTTGATCGAGGGCAAATCGGTGGACAAGTCAAAGGCTCTGGACGCGGCGCTGGCGCAAATCGAACGCTCCTTCGGCAAGGGCTCGATCATGCGCCTTGGCGTCAACGAGCAGGTCGTCGAGATCGAAACGGTGTCGACCGGATCGCTCGGGCTCGACATCGCGCTCGGCGTTGGCGGGCTGCCCAAGGGGCGCATCATCGAGATTTACGGGCCCGAAAGTTCGGGCAAGACGACCATGGCGCTGCACACGGTGGCCGAGGCGCAGAAGGAAGGCGGCATCTGCGCCTTCGTCGACGCCGAGCACGCGCTCGACCCAGTCTATGCGCGCAAGCTGGGCGTCAACCTCGAGGATCTGCTGATCTCGCAGCCCGACACCGGCGAACAGGCGCTCGAGATCGCCGATACGCTGGTCCGGTCTGGCGCGTGCGACGTGCTGGTGATCGATTCGGTCGCCGCGCTGACCCCGCGCGCCGAGATCGAGGGCGAGATGGGCGATTCGCTGCCGGGACTTCAGGCCAGGCTGATGAGCCAGGCGCTGCGCAAGCTGACCGCCTCGATCTCCCGGTCCAACACGATGGTCATCTTCATCAACCAGATCCGCATGAAGATCGGCGTGATGTTCGGCTCGCCCGAGACGACCACGGGCGGCAACGCGCTGAAGTTCTATGCGTCGGTGCGGCTCGACATCCGCCGGATCGGCGCGGTCAAGGACCGCGACGAGGTCGTCGGCAACCAGACCCGGGTCAAGGTGGTCAAGAACAAGCTGGCGCCGCCGTTCAAGGAGGTGCTGTTCGACATCATGTATGGCGAGGGCGTGTCCAAGACCGGCGAACTGATCGATCTGGGCGTGAAGGCGGGCATCGTCGAGAAGTCGGGCGCCTGGTTCTCCCATGACAGCCAGCGGCTGGGGCAGGGGCGCGAGAACGCCAAGCAGTTCCTGCGCGACAATCCCGATGTCGCCGCGCGCATCGAGATGGCGCTGCGGCAGAATGCCGGCCTGCTTGCCGAGCAGTTCCTGCACGACGAGGAAAGCGCCACGGCGGCGGCGGACGGCACCGACTTCGACGGTGACGCGGCCGCGGAAGGCTGATCGCCGGGGGCTTAACGGCTCCGGCTGCGCTTCCTATATCGCAATCGGCCATTGCGCCGGCCCGTGCTGGACAGCGGGCCGGCTTTTGCCGTAATCACCGGCCCTGACCGGCCGCGCCGGGCATGGCGGGCCGATGGCCGCCGCCTTGCGGGCGGCCACACCGCGCCGGCGTTCGGCGCGGACTTTCCAAAGGTGTTTTCATGAGTGGCGTCAATTCGATACGCACGGCCTTCCTCGACTTCTTCGCCGCGCACGGTCATACGATCGTGCCGTCGAGCCCGCTCGTGCCGCTGAACGATCCAACGCTCATGTTCACCAATGCGGGCATGGTGCAGTTCAAGAACGTCTTCACCGGGCTCGAGAAGCGCGACTATGCGCGCGCGGTCACCTCGCAGAAATGCGTGCGCGCCGGCGGCAAGCACAATGATCTCGACAATGTCGGCTACACCGCCCGGCACCACACCTTCTTCGAGATGCTCGGAAATTTCTCGTTCGGCGACTATTTCAAGGATGTCGCGATCGAACTGGCCTGGAAGCTGATCACCGAGGAGTTCGGACTGGCCAAGGACCGTCTGCTCGTCACCGTCTACCACACCGACGACGAGGCGTTCGACCTGTGGCGGAAGATCGCCGGCCTGTCCGAGGACCGGATCATCCGCATCCCCACGCATGACAATTTCTGGCAGATGGGCGAGACCGGTCCGTGCGGGCCGTGTTCGGAGATCTTCTACGACCATGGCGATCATATTCCGGGCGGCCCGCCCGGGTCTCCGAACGAGGATGGCGACCGGTTCATCGAGATCTGGAATCTCGTCTTCATGCAGTTCGACCAGGTCACGCCCGACGAGCGGGTCGACCTGCCGCGCCCGTCGATCGACACCGGCATGGGGCTCGAGCGCATCGCCGCGGTGCTGCAGGGCGTGCACGACAATTACGACATCGACCTGTTCCGCGCGCTGATCTCGGCGTCCGAGCAACTCACCCACACCAGGGCCGAGGGCGAGCGGCAGGCGAGCCACCGGGTGATCGCCGACCATCTGCGGGCCACCTCGTTCCTGATCGCCGACGGTGTGCTGCCGTCGAACGAGGGGCGCGGCTACGTGCTGCGGCGGATCATGCGCCGCGCGATGCGCCATGCGCACCTGCTTGGCGCGGCCGAGCCGCTGATGCACAGGCTCGTGCCGTCCCTGATCGGCGAGATGGGCGAGGCCTATCCGGAACTGGGCCGCGCGCGCGATCTCATCTCCGAAACGCTCAGGCTCGAGGAGACGCGCTTCCGCAAGACGCTCGAGCGCGGCATCGGCCTTCTCAACGAGGCGACGGACACGCTTTCAAAAGGCGACGAACTGGCCGGGGAAACGGCGTTCAAGCTTTATGACACCTATGGTTTCCCGCTCGACCTGACCCAGGATGCGCTGCGCCAGCGCGGCATTTCCGTCGATGTGGACGGATTCAACGCGGCGATGGAACGCCAGAAGGCCGAGGCGCGGGCGAACTGGCAGGGCTCGGGCGATGCGGCCGACGAGGCGATCTGGTTTGCCCTGCGCGACGAGATCGGCGCGACCGAGTTCCTCGGCTACGAGACCGAGAAGGCCGAGGGCGTCGTCAGGGCGCTGGTGCACGAGGGCGCACGCACCGAGATGGCCGACAGCGGCCAGTCGGTCGCGGTGATCACCAATCAGACCCCGTTCTACGGCGAATCGGGTGGCCAGCAGGGCGACAAGGGCGTCATGCGGGGCGAGGGCTTCGTCATCGACATCGACGACACGCAGAAGAAGGCCGACGGCCTGTTCATCCATCACGGCCGGGTGCGCGAGGGCGCCGTCGCCGTCGGCGCGGTGGTCGAGATGGAGGTCGATCATGGCCGCCGCAGCGCGCTGCGCTCGAACCATTCGGCAACGCATCTCGTCCATGAGGCGCTGCGCGAAGTGCTCGGCACCCATGTCACCCAGAAGGGATCGCTCGTCGCGCCCGACCGGCTGCGGTTCGATTTTGCCCATCCCAAGCCGATCAGCGAGGAGGAAATGGCCGAAATCGCCGACATCGCCAACGAGATCGTGCTGCAGAACGCGCCGGTGACGACGCGGCTGATGGCGGTCGACGAGGCGATCGAGCAGGGCGCCATGGCGCTGTTCGGCGAGAAGTATGGCGACGAGGTTCGCGTCGTCTCGATGGGCACGGCGACGCGCGGCGACAAGGCCGGCAAGCCCTATTCGATCGAGCTGTGCGGCGGCACCCATGTCGGCGCGACCGGCGAGATCGGGCTGGTGCGCATCGTCGACCAGAGCGCGGTCGCAGCCGGCGTGCGGCGCATCGAGGCGCTGACCGGCGAGGGCGCGCGGCGTTATCTGGAGGCGCAGGACGAGCGCATGCGCGCGGTGGCCGGCGCGCTGAAGACGACGCCCGAGGAGGCCGTCGGCCGCATCGGTCAGCTTGTCGAAGAACGCCGGCGGCTCGAACGCGAACTCGCCGAGGCCAGAAAGGCGCTGGCGCTGGCCGGCCCGGCTTCGGGCTCGGGCGCCGGGGCCGAAACCCGGCAAATCGCCGGCGTGAACTTCATGGGCCGCGCCGTGGACGGCATTTCACCGCGCGACCTCAAGCCGATGGCCGACGAGGCCAAGACGCAGATCGGCTCGGGCGTGGTGGCGCTGGTCGCCAGATCCGAGGACGGCAAGGGGTCGGTCGTGGTCGCCGTGACCGACGATCTCACCGATCGCTACAGCGCCGTCGATCTGGTGCGGCTGGCCTCGGCCGCGCTCGGCGGCAAGGGCGGCGGCGGCCGGCCCGACATGGCCCAGGCCGGTGGTCCGGACGGCGACAAGGCCGACGACGCGATCGCCGCGGTGGCGCAAGGGCTCGAAAAGGTCGCCGAAGAGGCCTGAACGGCCACGCCGACCACAACGTCATCAACAAGAAGGGCGCCGGTTGCGGCGCCCCTTTTCGTTGTGGTTTCGATTGCGGCCCGCGTGGGCCCGAAGCGGCCGTTCAGCCGGCCATCGCCTTCTGCAGGTTCTCGTCGATCTTGTCGAGGAACCCGGTCGTCGTCAGCCATTTCTGGTCGGGGCCGATCAGCAGCGCCAGATCCTTGGTCATGTAGCCGCTTTCGACGGTGTTGACGCATACCTCCTCCAGGGTGCGGGCGAAATCGGCCAGCGCATCGTTGCCGTCGAGCTTGGCGCGGTGGGCGAGCCCGCGCGTCCATGCGAAGATCGAGGCGATCGAGTTGGTGGAGGTTTCCTCGCCAGCCTGGTGCTGGCGGTAGTGGCGCGTGACGGTGCCGTGCGCGGCCTCGGCCTCGACGGTCTTGCCGTCCGGCGTCATCAGCACCGAGGTCATCAGGCCGAGCGAGCCGAAGCCCTGCGCCACCGTGTCGGACTGCACGTCCCCATCATAGTTCTTGCACGCCCAGACATAGCCGCCCGACCATTTCAGGTTCGCGGCCACCATGTCGTCGATCAGCCGGTGCTCGTACCAGATGCCCGCTTCCTTGAAGGCGTCCTCGAACTCGGCCTCGTAGATCTCCTGGAAGATGTCCTTGAAGCGGCCGTCATAGACCTTCATGATCGTGTTCTTGGTCGAAAGGTATACCGGCACCTTGCGCTGCAGGCCGTAGTTCAGCGAGGCGCGCGCGAAATCGACGATCGAGGCGTCCAGATTGTACATGCCCATGGCGATGCCGGCGCCGGGCGCGTCAAAGATCTCGTATTCCTGCTCCTTGCCGTCCTCGCCGACGAACTTCATGAACAGCTTGCCCTTGCCGGGGAAGCGGAAATCGGTGGCGCGATACTGGTCGCCATAGGCGTGGCGGCCGACGATGACGGGCTTGGTCCAGCCGGGCACAAGGCGCGGCACGTTCTTGCAGATGATCGGCTCGCGGAAGATCACGCCGCCCAGGATGTTGCGGATCGTGCCGTTCGGCGAACGCCACATCTTCTTGAGGCCGAATTCCTCGACGCGCGCCTCGTCCGGCGTGATCGTCGCGCATTTGACGCCGACGCCATGCTCCTTGATCGCGTTGGCCGCATCGACGGTGATCTGGTCGTCGGTGGCATCGCGCGATTCGACGCCGAGGTCGTAATATTTCAGGTCGATGTCGAGATAGGGGTGGATCAGCTTGACCTTGATGAACTGCCAGATGATCCGCGTCATCTCGTCGCCGTCCAGCTCGACCACCGGATTTTCGACCTTGATTTTCGCCATTTTCGACCTCGGGAAAGGGGGTTGGAATGGAGCGCCGGACCTGGGGCGCCCCGGGGGTTTTTTGCGCCGCTATAGCAAAGGGGTCAGAACCGCGCAAACGCTCCGATAGTCGTCCGCCGGCGGCATCGCGGCCGCAGCCTGCCGGCTTGCTCCGTCGTGCGTGAGAGGCAGTTCGTGTCGTATTTTCGAAAGCCGCTATCGCAATAGCGGCGTAGGGCACCTATCATTCAGGCAAGCGAGAACCGGTCGAAGGACAGAACAACGATGTGCGGCTTTGTGACGTTATGGCATGCGGGCGACGAGGCGCTGGCGCGCGACATGGTCGCGCGGCTCTCCCATCGCGGGCCGGACGCGACCGAGGTGACCGCGCTCGCCGGCGCGCCGGTCGTCATGGCGCACAGCCGCCTTGCGATCATCGGACCCGAGGACGGCCGCCAGCCGATCAACCAGGGCGACGACATGCTGGTGGTCAATGGCGAGATCTACAATCACGAGGATCTGCGGGCGATCCTTGGCGCCGAGGAGTTCGAAAGCGCCTCGGACAGCGAGACCATCCTGCACCTGTTCCGCACGGGCGCGGGCCGCTGGATCAGCCGGCTCGACGGCATGTTCGCCTTCGTGCTGGCAACGCCCGGACGAATCGTCGCCGCGCGCGATCCGCTCGGCATCAAGCCGCTCTACATGGCCCGTCGCGGCGAGGGGCTGATCTTCGCCTCCGAACTGAAGGCCTTCGACGGGCTGGATCTGGTCGATATCGAGGCGATCGCGCCCGGTTCGCTCTATGACAGCGCCCGCGGCCACCGCCAGTGGTACCGCATCCCGCATGGGGCGGCCGAGGCCGAACCGGGCCTCGACGTGACGGCCACCGCGCGTGAACTGCGCCTGGTGCTCGAGGAGGCGGTCGAAAAGTGGATGGTCGCCGATGTCGAGGTCGGCTCGTTCCTGTCGGGCGGGCTCGACAGTTCGATCATCGCCGCGCTCGCCGCCCGCTGCCGCGCCCGCGCCGGCAAGACCCCGCTCAAGACTTTCGCGGTGGGCACGGAAGGCTCGCCGGACCTGTTGGCCGCGCGCAAGGTGGCCGCCCATATCGGCTCGGACCATCACGAGCACGCGTTCACGCCGGCCGACATCGCCGAGGTGCTGCCGCACGTGATCTATCACCTCGAGAGCGCCGACATCGATCTGGTACGCAGCGCCATTCCGACCCATTTCGCCGCAAAGCTCGCCCGGCGTCAGGTCAAGGCGGTGCTCACCGGCGAAGGCGCGGACGAACTGTTCGCCGGCTATACCTATCATCATGGCTATGTCGACGATCCGCGCGCGCTCGCCGACGAACTGACGCGCAGCCTCGGCACCATGCACAACATCAATCTGCAGCGGGTCGACCGCGTGACGATGGCCGAGAGCCTGGAGGCGCGCACGCCGTTCCTCGACCGCGACCTGATCGACTTTGCCCAGTCCGTGCCGGCCAGCCTGAAGCTGTGCCGCACCGACGCAGATGCGGCCGAGGCCACCGGGCCGACCACCGAGAAATGGATCCTGCGCAAGGCCTGCGCCGATCTGCTGCCGCACGATCTGGTCTGGCGCAAGAAGGCGCAGTTCGACGAGGGCTCGGGCACGGTCGATGCGCTGCAGGAAGCCTTGCGGATGATCGCCGGCACCATGGGCCCGGTCGGCCGCGATGTGGAAGGGGCGGTCTATGAGCGCTTCCTGCGGCAGGCCTATCGCGAGCCGGACATGGTGCTCGACAATGCCGGTACCTGGGAGGCCGACCGGGTGACGCGGCCAGCCGCCTGACGGGCGCTTGCCTGGCCTTCCGGCTTGGCGTACCTGCGGATGATCGAGATCACCCGCTGAACGCGCGACCATGGCCGGCACCAACACCACACAGGACCGCATCGAGGAAGGCCCCGCCGTGATCCTCGTCGAGCCGCAGCTTGGCGAGAACATCGGCATGGTCGCCCGCGCCATGGCCAATTTCGGGCTGATCGACCTGCGCCTCGTCAATCCGCGCGACGGCTGGCCCAACGAGAAGGCCAACGCGACGGCGAGCGGCGCGGCCTACGTGCTGGAAGGCGTGCGCGTGTTCGATACGCTCGCCGAGGCGGTCGCCGATCTGACCTATGTGGTTGCGACCACGGCGCGCCAGCGCGACGGCTTCAAGCGCGTGCTCGGCCCGGTCGAGGCGTGCGCCAACATGCGCGCCCGCGACCGGGCGGGGCAGGCGACGGGTATGCTGTTCGGGCGCGAGCGCTTCGGCCTCTACAACGAGGAAATCGGTTTCGCCGACGACATCGTCACCTTTCCGGTCAATCCCGCCTACGCCTCGCTGAACATCGCCCAGGCGGTGCTGCTGATGGCCTATGAGTATTTGAAGACGGCCGGCAGCGAAGATGAAACGCTGCCGTTCGCCGGGCCGGAATTCACGCCGGCGCCGCGTGCCGAACTGGTCGGCCTGTTCGAACAAGTCGAGGCGGCGCTCGACGCGCGCGGCTATTTCCGGCCGCCCGAGCGCAAGCCCGTGCAGGTCGACGGCATCAGGGCGGTCCTGTCGCGACCGGGCTTCTCGGTCGAGGAGATCCGCCTGCTGCGCGGCGTGATCTCATCGCTGGACCGGTTCTCGCCGGAACTGCCGCGCGGGCAGGGCTCGCCGGGCGACGATCCGCGCAGGCGGCCGGCGCGGGCCGCAAAAGGAAAGACGTCCGGCGGTGAGTGAACCGGTCGATCCATCGGTCCTGTTCTTCGACAGCGGCATTGGCGGCCTGTCGGTGGTCAAGGAAGCGCGCATCATCCTGCCCGGTCTGCGCTACGTGTTCGTCGCCGACGACGCCGCCTTTCCCTATGGCGCCTGGCAGGAGCCGGCCCTCTTGGACCGGCTCGTCGACCTGTTCGGCCGGCTGATCGAGACGTTCCGGCCCGGCATGATCGTGATCGCCTGCAACACGGCGTCGACACTGGCGATCGACCGGTTGCGGGTGGTGTTTCCGAACCAGGTGTTCGTCGGCACCGTGCCGGCGATCAAGCCGGCGGCCGAACGCACCCGGTCGGGCCTTGTCTCGGTGCTGGCGACGCCCGGCACGGTCCGCCGGCAATATACGCGCGACCTGATCAGCCAGTTCGCGGCGCGCTGCCATGTCCGCCTCGTCGGCAGCGAGAACCTTGCCGAACTGGCCGAGACCTACATGCAGACCGGCTTCGTCGACGAGGAGGCCGTGCGGCGCGAGATCGCGCCCTGTTTCGTCGATGAGGGCGGGCGGCGCACCGACATCGTCGTTCTGGCCTGCACGCACTATCCGTTCCTCGGCAACCGGATGCGCAAGACCGCGCCCTGGCCGGTCGACTGGATCGACACGTCCGAGGCGATCGCCCGGCGCGCGCTGGCGCTTGCCGAAGGCATGGAATTCGCCCGCCGCGACGATTGGCGACCAGACATTGCCGTCTTCACCTCCGGCGATCCGCGCTCGGAACTGGTGCGGCTGGTGGCGGGCTTCGGTCTGGCCGCGCACCGGCTAGACGCGCCGCTCGTGGGCTCCTGATCGACGCCGGCTTGACAGGCAGGCAGCACTCGATTAGGCGATCTTTCGAGCGGCGCGGCCTCGGCAGCGCCGTTTCTTTACGTGTCCCGTGGTCCTTTCCGCAAAGCGTGCGTGGCAGGGCCTGTCAGTCGGCGAAAACGGCCGGCAGAGGAGGGCGCGTTTCCTTGATCCGGTTTCTAAGAAACCGGGCGCAACGTTCTGAAAGGAAATGCGATGAGCAAGCGCAGTTCAGTCAAACACAAGCTCGACCGCCGCATGGGCGAGAACATCTGGGGTCGCCCCAAGTCGCCGGTCAACAATCGCGAATACGGTCCCGGCCAGCACGGCCAGCGCCGCAAGGGCAAGCTTTCGGACTTCGGCGTGCAGCTTCGCGCCAAGCAGAAGCTCAAGGGCTATTACGGCGATATCTCGGAAAAGCAGTTCCGCAAGGTCTATGAGGAAGCCGCGCGCCGCAAGGGCGACACGCCCGAGACGCTGATCGGCCTGCTCGAAAGCCGCCTGGATGCGATCGTCTATCGCGCCAAGTTCGTGCCGACGATCTTTGCGGCGCGCCAGTTCGTCAACCACGGTCACGTCAAGGTCAACGGCCAGCGCGTCAACATCCCGTCCTACCGCTGCAAGGTCGGTGACGTGATCGAGGTGCGCGAGAAGTCCAAGCAGATGGCGATGGTGCTCGAAGCCACCCAGCTCGCCGAGCGCGACGTGCCCGACTATGTCGATGCCGACCACAACAAGATGACGGCCACCTTCGCCCGTGTGCCGGCACTGGGCGACGTGCCCTATCCGGTGGTGATGGAGCCGAACCTAGTCGTCGAGTTCTACTCGCGCTAAGGCCTGCCGCCATCGATGCATCAAGGGGCCGTCCGATCGCTCGGGCGGCCCTTTTCATTGGGAGCACCCACGATCCGGTGACATGGTGCGCCTTGTTCGGTAGGAGTCGTCCCCGCCGATGCGAGTTTGGCGCGCGACGGGGACGGCGGAGAACGGAGCATCGGCAGAAATGAGCCAGGCGGCGGCGATCGACGATCTGGAAGAAGGCGGCGGCGCGCACCGGCTGTTCGCCGCGGCGCCGTCCTCGGTCGGCTTCAACAAGCTGCGCAAGCGCCTTCTGCGCCAGGTCCGCCAGGCGCTCGACGATTTCTCGATGGTCACGCCCGGCTCGCGCTGGCTGGTGGCCCTATCGGGCGGCAAGGATTCCTACGGGCTTCTGGCCTGTCTGGCGGACCTTCAATGGCGTGGCCTGCTGCCGGTCGAGATCCTCGCCTGCAATCTCGACCAGGGCCAGCCGAACTTCCCCAGGCACGTCCTGCCGCAATGGCTCGACCGGCACGGCATCGCGCACCGGATCGAATATCGCGACACCTATTCGATCGTCACCGAGAAGGTGCCCGAGGGCCGCACCTATTGCGCGCTGTGCTCGCGGCTGCGGCGGGGGCATCTGTACCGGATCGCCCGCGAGGAGGCCTGTTCGGCGGTGGTGCTCGGCCATCATCGCGAGGACATGCTCGAGACGTTCTTCATGAACCTGTTCCACGGCGGCCGGCTGGCCGCGATGGCGCCCAAGCTCGTCAACGACGAGGGCGATCTGGAAGTGCTGCGCCCGCTCGTGTGGTGCGCGGAGGCCGATCTTGCGCGGTTCGCCGAGGCGATGAAGTTCCCGATCATCCCGTGCGATCTGTGCGGCTCGCAGGACGGGCTGCAGCGCAACGCGATGAAGAAGATGCTCGCCGACATGGAAGCGGCGACGCCCGGCCGGAAGGAAACGATGATCCGGGCGCTCGCCAATGTGCGGCCGAGCCATCTGCTCGACCCGGCCCTGTTCGATTTCGCCAACGCTTCGGGCGATCAGACGTCCTGATCGTGCTGGGCGGCGAAAAGACGCCCGCGCTCGGTGATCAGCACGATCGCCACACCCACGGCGCCGAACAGGAAATAGGCGAAGGCAAGCGGCACGATGGTGCCGTTGAACGCCTGGCCGGTCAGCGTGCCGAGAACCGCGCCGCCGGTGAACGAAATCGTGCCGAGGACGGACGACGCCGCGCCGGCGACATGGCCGAGCGGCTCCATGGCGAGCGCGTTGAAATTGCCCGCGACGAAGCCGAACGACATCATGATCAGGCTGATCAATCCGATCGTCAGCCAGAAGGGCGGCACGGTGAGAAGGCCGAGCACCAGCAGAAGCGCGCCGAGCGTGGTGAAGCTGATCAGCGCCCCGTGCGAGATGCGGCGCATGCCGAGCTGCCGCACGAGCGATGCGTTGCCGAGACTTGCCACGGCCATCGCGCTGGCGCTGAACGCGAAGATGACGGCCAGCCACTCGCCCAGCCCGTAGACCACCTCGATGATCTGCTGGATGGAGACGATGAAGGAGAACAGGCCGCCGAAGAACAGGGTGACGGCGAGCGTGTAGCCGAGCGCGATCCGGTTCGTCAGGATCTCGCGGAAGGCGGCGACGATGCTGCGCGCGTCGAGCGGCCGGCGCGCGCTCACCGGCAGGGTCTCGTCCATGCGCATGCCGGCCCAAGCGGCGAGCGCCGCCCCGGCAAGGCCCAGCACGGCGAACAGCCAGTGCCAGTCCGTGACCGCGACGATCGCCTGCCCCAGTGCAGGGGCGACAATCGGGACCAGCATGAAGACGGTGAACACATAGGACATCACGCGCGCCATCTCGCGGCCGGCGAAGCAGTCGCGCACGATGGCCTGGGTGGTGATGCGCACCGCCGACGCGCCGATGCCCTGGGCGGCCCGGCAGGCGAGCAGCGCCCACCAGCTTTCGGTGATCGCCGCGCCGAACGAGGCCAGCACGAAGAAGCCGAGGCCGCCCAGCAGGATCGGCTTGCGTCCGAACCGGTCGGCGATCGGCCCGAAGACAAGCTGCGCCGGCCCGAAAGCCAGCACGAACGCGATCAGCACGAACTGCCGGTCGTTCTGGTTGGCCAGCCCGAAATCGTCGCCGATGACCGGCAGCGCGGGCAGCATCGAATCGATGGAGAAGGCGACAATCGACGTCAGCGCGGCGATCAGCACGATGAATTCGCGCATGCCGATGCCTGCCCTGAGCGGCTCGGGCGAAGCGCCCGGCGTGGCGCCGGCGCCGGTGGCGGGCGCGCTCATGCCGGCGCCTCCTCGCGCAGCGGATCGATGGCGCGCCAGCCGAAGGTGAGGAACGGCATCGAGATCGTGCCGAGCCTGACCATCCGATCGAGCAGGGCCGGCGTGGTCACGATGGCGTTGTCGATCTCGTCGATGAAGGTGAAGTGCTTGAGCCGGAGCCAGCCGATCATCGCCTCGTCGTCCACGTCCTCGAAGCCGCGCGGCGTGCGCTTGAGCGCCTCGGAACGGTCGAGTTCGAACCCGTGGGCCGCCATGTCGGCGAGCAGCGCACGGAATTTGTCGGGCTCGCGCACGATCAGGTCGCGCAACGCCCGCAGTTCCGGCCCCTCGAGCGCGTAGAAGCCCGACGCGACGAAGCTGCGCTCGTTGGAGATGTGGACGTAGACGAAGCCATTGTCCTTCTTGTTGCCCGTGCGGGTCATCAGCGCGCTGGCGTGCGTGTTGTAGGGGTCCTTGTTCTTGGAAAAACGCACGTCGCGATAGACCCGGTAGAGCGAGGTCTTGCGGCTGCCCCGGAGCGGCACGCCCTCGGCCGCAAAGCGCGTCGATGCCGCCTCGACGAGATCGCCCAGCGGCGTCTTCACCTCGGCCTCGTAGAGCGCCTTGTTCTCGGCGAACCAGTCGCGGTCCTGATGAAAGCCCAGCGCCTTGAGGAAGGGCAGGGCCTTTTCGCCGAAGCCCCTGAATGTGACCGGATCGGACATGGCATCACCAAAGCAAAAAAATGCGCCGACGGGCGGCGCATCATGTTGATAGCCTTTTCGGGCCGGGTTGGAAAGCGCCGGCCCGGCGATCCCGAAACCTGCCGCCAGCTCTCCCTTATTGTGCCGCCTGGGCGCGGTCGGTGTAGCCGGGAAGATGACCGTTGATGACATAGTCGAGAATGGCGACGACCTGCTGGGGTGTTTTCGTCACGGCGAGGGCGGCCGCGTCGACCTCCTTGAGCGCGTGGGCGTGCTCGTCCTGATGCATGACGACCAGCGGCTTGCCGAGCGCGCTCGCATAGCCGGCGTCGAAGGCCGCGTTCCATTGCTTGTACTTCTCGCCAAAGCGCACGACGACAACGTCGGCCTTCTCGATCAGCGTGCGGGTGCGGATCGCGTTCATCTGCGCGCCCTTGTGGTCGTGCCAGAACTTGTCGTCCTCGGCGCCAAGGATCGCCACGCCGCAATCGTCGGATGCGGCATGGTGCGTCACCGGGGCGGTGAAGGCGACGGGGAGGCCGGCATTGGCCGCGCCCTGTTCGATCTGCTCGCGCCAGTCGGTGTGGATTTCGCCGGAAAGATAGACGGTCCAGGTCATGGTTTCCTCCGTTTTGCCGACCCTACATAGGCGCGCCGGCCCCGTGCGGTCCATGGCCGAGGCGATCTACGGCAGCATCTGAAGCCATCGGCCGTGATAGTCGCCGCGCGCGACGAGCCCGGTTATGCCGTCATCGGCGGTGCCCGACCATGTCGTGAGGTAGACGCCACCGCCGGGCGATTGGCCGTCCGCCTCGAAGCGCAGCCACGCCAGGGGCCTGTCCGGTCCGGCATCACGGCCGGTCCGCCGGATCGCCGTCTCGGCGCGCGCTCGTTCGGCGTCAGGCAGATACTGCCACATTATGGTGTGCATGATCACGGTCAGCCGGCCCTCTGGCAAGGGTTCCAGCCGGTCCTCGAGCCAGTCGGCGGCGCCGGCCGCTTCGACCTGCGGCGGATGGGCGCCGGCCAGCTTCATGGCGGCCGAGAGCCTGGCGAGCCGCTGGCGCTGATCGGCCCAGGCATAGGACAGGAGCCGCCGTTGCTCGTCTTCCGTGCCGATCGGCACGGGCGCGACATCGCATGCGCTGCGCTCGGCGATCTCGATGTCCCGGTCCTCAGGCGGACCGGCCTCGCCGCGCCACTCGCACGCCACGAGAACGGGTGAGGCCGGATCGCCCCACTGCCAGGCGCCGTATTCGTAGGCGAAGCGGTCGAGGTTCTGGTTCAGGCCGGCGGAGGCGCCCAGCTCGAGCAGGCGAATCGGCAGGCCGTGCGCGGCATGAAGGTCGAGAAGGGCCGGCAGGAGCAGCGCGGCGCGGGCGACCTCGTTGGTCTGCGGCGGCGAATCCAGATAGGCGGCGATGAACCCGTCATGGGCCGACACCGCCGCCCGCAACGCATGCCAGAGCACGTCGCGGTCGAGGTCGGCGGGCGGGAAGGCGGCGGCGAGACCGTCATCGGCGGCATCGAGCACGAGCCTGTGCAGGGCGGCGGCGAACCGCAGCGGGACGGCCGCCTCGCGCGCGCCGATCGCGCCGGGCCAGGTGGCGATGCGCCGGCGCGTTGCGCTGTCGGGCAGCCCGCGTTCGGCGACCAGCGAACAGATCGCCGCGACGAGCGGCGAGCCCAGATCGCGGCATGCGTCTGCCTGCGCGGCAAAGGCGCTGGCGGCGGGATCGGGAAGGGGATGCGCTGTCATGGCCGAGGCTTTGCCATGGCGTTTCCGCCACGGCAATCAACGCTTTGTCACGAGCGCAATCAAGCGCGGATCAGGCCGCGCCCTTGGCGGTGACGCCCTTTTCCTCGAAATGGCCCTGCAGTTCGCCGGCCTGGAACATCTCGCGGACGATGTCGCACCCGCCGACGAATTCGCCCTTCACGTAGAGTTGCGGGATGGTCGGCCAGTTCGAGTACTGCTTGATGCCCTCGCGCAGCTCGTCGTCGGCGAGCACGTTGACACCCTTGTAGTCGACGCCGAGATAGTCGAGAATCTGCACGACCTGGCCCGAAAAGCCGCACTGCGGAAATCCGGGCGTGCCCTTCATGAAGAGCACCACATCGTTGCCCTTGACCTCATTGTCGATGAATTCGTTGATTGCCGGCATTGTCCTGTTCCTTTCATTCGGGTTCAAGGCCCGATGACGTCACGCCCACGAGATAACTTGCGGTTCGGCCCAAAACAAGATGCGCGCGGGCGCAAGCATGAACGCGGCGCTCATGGCCGTCTGGCCGTGCGCGCGGCGCCGCTTCTATTCAGAGCGCGGGTGACGCTGGGCGCCCTGCTTTGCATGGTTCCGCTCGGCGGTCCGGCGACGGCGATCGCCGAGGGTCGCGATGTTCCCTGCCAGAGCGTGACCTTCGAGGGCGCGCGCTATCTGTCCTGCACGTTCGATCCGGCGAGGACGGAATTCGCCCTGCACCATGGCCGCGCCGACGGCACGGCCTATGGCAGCGTGCGCGCCTTCGCCGCTTCCGAGGGTGCCTCGGAAGACGCGCCGGCAGTCGCCATGAACGGCGGCATGTATCACGCCGATCTCAGCCCCGTCGGCCTTTACGTGGAGGACGGGCGGGAACGGATGGGGCTGGTGACCTCGGACGGTCCGGGCAATTTCCATCTCAAGCCGAACGGGGTGTTCTTCGTCACCGAGGACGGGGAGCCGGGGGTTCTCGAAACGGAAGCCTTCGCCGGGGCGAACCTTGCGGTGCGCCACGCGACGCAATCGGGGCCGATGCTGGTGATCGACGGCGCCATCCACCCGCGCATCCTGCCCGACGGCTCGACGCGCTTCATCCGCAACGGCGTCGGCGTCACCGGTGACGGATCGGTCGTTTTCGCCGTCAGTCTCGACCGGGTCAGCTTCGGCAACTTCGCCCGCTTCTTCCGCGACCACGCCGGCGCCCGCAACGCGCTGTTCCTTGACGGCAAGGTCTCGGCCTTGGCCATCGGCACGGACATGCAGATCGGCTCGTGGTTTCCGGCCGGGCCGATCCTTGCGGCCTACCCGAAGGCCGGTGGCGACTGATCAGTCCGGTGCGTTGGTCTGCAGCGCCAGCGCGTGCAGCGCGCCGCCCATGTTGCCCTCGAGCGCCTGGTAGACCATCTGATGCTGCTGCACCCGCGTCTTGCCGCGAAAGCTTTCCGAGACCACTTCGGCCGCGTAATGGTCGCCATCGCCTGCCAGATCGCGGATCGTCACCCTGGCGTCGGGGATCGCCTGCTTGATCATGCGTTCGATATCGGCGGCGTTCATCGGCATTGGGCGGTCTCCTATCGGGCGGCTTCGGCGCGGGCGGGACCGGCCATGTAGTCCGGCAGCCAGCCCTCGTGCGCGCGGCGCATATCGTCCAGAGATATGGAAGCGTTGGCCGACCCGGTCAACACAAACCGGTCGCCATCCACGGTGCCGACGCGCCGGAAGGGCACGCCTGCGCCTTCGGCGTTGAGCGCGAAGAAGGTGGCGTTCCGCGCCGGCACGGTGACGACGTAGCGGCCCTGATCCTCGCCGAAAAGGAGCGCGTGGGGCGGGTGCGTGTCGCCCACCTCGATCGTCATCCCCTTGTCCGCGGCAAGGCACATCTCGGCCAGCGCGATGGCAAGACCGCCGCCGGAGATGTCGTGGCAGGCGGTCACCTGATCGTTCTGGATGGCCGAACGGACGAAATCGCCGTTGCGCTTTTCCTGGTAGAGATCGACGGGTGGCGGCGGCCCGTCCGTGCGCTCGTGGACGATGCGGGCCAGGGCCGACTGGCCCAGATGCGTGCCGTCGCCGCCGAGCATGAAGACCGCATCGCCGTCCTGCATCGTGCCGATTCGCGCCATGTGCGCCCAGTCATGGATGAGGCCGACGCCGGCGATGGTCGGCGTGGGCAGGATGGCTTCCCCTTGCGTCTCGTTGTAGAGCGAGACATTGCCCGACACGATCGGGAAGGAAAGCGCCGAACAGGCTTCGCCGATGCCCTCGATCGCCTTGACGAGCTGGCCCATGATCTCGGGCCGTTCGGGATTGCCGAAGTTGAGATTGTCGGTCGCCGCCAGCGGTTCGGCGCCGGTGGCGGTGATGTTGCGCCAGCATTCGGCGACGGCCTGCTTGCCGCCCTCGAACGGATCGGCCTCGACATAGCGCGGCGTGACGTCGGAGGAAAAGGCGAGCGCCTTGGTCGCATGGCCCGGCACGCGCACGACGCCGGCATCGCCGCCGGGGCGCTGCAGGCTGTTGCCGCCGATCAGCGTGTCGTACTGCTCGAAGACCCAGCGGCGCGCGCAAAGGTTCGGCGAGCCGAGCATGGCAAGGATCGCGTCCCCATAATCGTCCGGTTCGGGAACCGACGCGTGATCCCAGTCCTGATAGGTGCCCGGTTCCACCCATGGCCGGTCATACTCGGGCGCTTCGTCTCCGAGCTCCTTGATCGGCAGATCGGCGACCTCCTCGCCCTGATGGACCACGCGGAAGCGCAGATCGTCGGTCGTCTCGCCGACGATCGCGAAGTCGAGGCCCCATTTGACGAAGATCGCCTCGGCCTCGGCGCGCTTTTGCGGATCGAGCACCATGAGCATGCGCTCCTGGCTTTCCGAGAGCATCATCTCGTAGGCGCTCATCATCTCTTCGCGGACGGGCACGCGGTCGAGATCGAGCCTGACGCCCAGATCGCCCTTGGCGCCCATCTCGACCGCCGAGCAGGTCAGTCCGGCCGCGCCCATGTCCTGGATGGCGATCACCGCGCCGGTGGCCATCAGTTCAAGGCAGGCCTCGAGCAGGCATTTTTCCGTGAACGGGTCGCCGACCTGGACGGTCGGGCGCTTCTCCTCGATCGTGTCGTCGAATTCGGCCGAGGCCATGGTCGCCCCGCCGACGCCGTCACGGCCGGTCTTGGCGCCCAGATAGACGATCGGCAGGCCGACGCCCTCGGCCTTCGACAGGAAGATCCTGTCGGTGTCGGCGATGCCGGCGGCGAACGCGTTGACCAGGCAGTTGCCGTTGTATCGGGCGTCGAATTCCAGTTCGCCGCCCACGGTGGGCACGCCGAACGCATTGCCGTAGCCGCCGATCCCGGAGACGACGCCGGCGAGCAGGTGCCGCGTCTTGGGATGGTCCGGTTCGCCGAACCTGAGCGCGTTCATCGCGGCAATCGGACGGGCGCCCATGGTGAACACGTCGCGCAGGATGCCGCCGACGCCGGTCGCGGCACCCTGATAGGGCTCGATGTAGGAGGGGTGGTTGTGGCTCTCCATCTTGAAGATCACGCACTGGCCGTCCCCGATGTCGACCACGCCGGCGTTTTCGCCGGGGCCGTGGATCACCTGCGGTCCCGTCGTCGGCAGGGTGCGCAGCCATTTCTTCGAGCTCTTGTAGGAACAGTGCTCGTTCCACATGGCCGAGAAGATGCCCAGTTCGGTGAAGCTCGGTTCGCGGCCGATCAGCTCGAGGATGCGGTCATACTCGTCCGGCTTGAGGCCGTGCGCCTCGACCAGTTCGGGGGTGATGGCGATGGTGTTGGGGATCGACATGGCCGGTCTTTAGCGTCGGTGGCGGCGAGACGCCAGTGCGCGCCTCAGCGTGTGCCCAGATAGGTCCAGCGCCGCAGCAGCACCTCCATCGGGCCGCGATCGAACCGCGCCCGCCACAGGCTGGCAAAGCCGACGCTGACGAGCGCCACCAGGAAAGCGATCGCCGTGCAGGCGGCAACGCTGAGCGATCCGAACAGGCCCAGCCCGTAGGCGTTGAAGATCAGCGAGAAGATGAGGGACTGCGTCAGGTAGGCGGTCAGGGTCGCCGTGCCGCCGCGCGCCAGGAAGGTCTTCGTCGCGCTCGGTGACGCTTCGGCCCACCGGGCGATCAGGCCGATATAGCCGGCACTGGCAAACGGGCCGAACAGGGTGATCAGCACCATGCCGATCAGCATTTCGGGGTCGATCATCACGCTCGCCTGGCCCAGGACCCAGGCGCCCGCCGCGCTGCCGGCAAGGCCGACCGGCAGGAAGATGCGGCGGGACCGGCGCCAGATCGGCGCGCCGGGATCGGCGATCGCGCCGCCGCGCACCGCCGCAAGTCCGAACAGGAAGAAGGCGAACGCGCCCGGTCCCTGAAGCATCAGCCCGTAGACGACGATCTCGGACCATTCGGCAAGCCGCAGCGCCGCCGCTTCGGCAAATCCGGCTGATCCGAAGACGCGCGTCGCGCGATCGGCCTGCTCCTGCAGCGCCGCTGCATCGGCGGCCATGACCTCGGGCGCCACCGTCGCGCCGAGCCAGGCGAGGCCGGCGAGCGCGACCACGATCAGGATTTGAACCACATAGACCGCGATGGCCCAGCGGATCAGCGTGCGTGTGCCGGCGTTCCGGAACAGGAAGAGGAAGGCGCCGAGGATCGCGTAGATCACCAGGATGTCGCCCTGGAACAGCAGCGCGACATGGGCGAGGCCGAGCACGAAAAGGCCGACGATACGGCGCCAGTACTCGGCCGAAAAACCCGCTCGGCGTCGCTGCGCCGACAGGATCTGGTAGGCGAAGCCGGCCCCGAACATGAAGGCGAAGAGGGTGTAGGACTTGAGCAGGAACAGCGCGTTGACGACCCAGTAGGCGGCGACGTCGCCCTGCGTCGCAAAGGCCGCGTCGGGATAGCCGGTCATCGCCGGCCAGGCCAGGTACTGCACGTTGACGAGCGCGATGCCGACCAGCGCTAAGGCCCGAACCAAGTCGGGCAGGATGGCGCGTTCGGTTCCGGCCGGGGCGGGGCGGTCGGTCATGGGCTTGGTCCTGGCAGCGGACGTGCGGAGGGTGGCGGCGCTCGTCGCTTGTCCGGACGGAGCGCGAATGTCAATGGCGGCGGTGGAACGGCCTCAATTGTAGCTGTGATAGGCGGCCGGGCCGGCATCGAGCAGGCGTCGCAGGCGGCGCGCGCCGATCTCCATCGTCTCGATGTCCTTGGCCATGGCGGCGAAGGCGACCCGCACGCCGTGGAAGCGCTGGTCGCCGCGTCCGGCCTTGAATTCGTCCTCGTCATCGATGCGCACCTTCTCCTCGTAGGCGGCGGCCTTGAAGGTGCCTGACAGCCATGGTTCTGGCAGCTTGAGCCAGGCGAACGGCGTGTAATCGCGTATCTTGATGTCGCAGCCCTCGAAGACGGTGCGCATCACCGTCACGCGCCGGGCGGTCTCCTCGCGCACGCGGGTGCGCACGTCCATCGCAGCGCCCGAATTGACCATGCGCGCCGCCATGTCGCTGAGCAGGTAGCTCGAGCCGCCGGTCAGCATCTTCTGGGCCGACCACACACGCGCCGTCATGTGGGCGGGGGTCGCCACCCAGCCGGCGCGCAGGCCCGCGGCCACCGCCTTGGAGAGGCCGCCGATGTGGAAGGTGATGTCGGGCGCAAGCGCCGCGATCGGCTCGTAGGGATCGGGCGTCACCGAGGCGTAGAGGTGATCCTCGATGATGAGCACGTTGTAACGGCGCGCGATCTCGATGATCGCCCTGCGGCGCTCGGGCGACAGCGCGACGGTCAGCGGCGTGTGCACCGCCGGCATCAGGAACAGCAGGCGGGGGTGCTGTTGGGCGCAGACGGTCTCGAAGGATTCGGGCAGGATGCCCTTTTCGTCGATGGCGACGCTGACCGCGCCGCGCCCGATGAGCTGGGCGCTGCGGGGGACGCCGGCGAAGGTGAGCGCCTCGCAGGCGATCCGGTCGCCCGGGTTGGTGGCGCCCGCGATGATCGAGATCAGCGCGCCCTGGGCGCCCGATGTGGGCAGGACGTTCTCCTCGTCGGGTCGCCAGCGGCTGCCAAGGGCGATCCATTCGGCCCCGGCCTTGCGCCAGTCCGGCTCGATGCCGCGCACATAGCCGGCCATCTCGTCGCAGCCGTCGCGGGAGAGCTCGGCCAGGAGCGGGCGGATTTCGGCGGCGCCGGCCTCGCTGAAGGCGGCCGAGGAATCGAGCCGGATGACATCGGCGCGCGCTTCCTCGTGATAGCCGCCGGGCGGGCGCAACGTGATCGGAAGCTGGCCGTTGGGAACGCCAGTCTCGCGGCTGGCGACAAAGGTGCCGCGCCCGACCTCGCCGGTCACCAGACCGCGCTCGCGCACGACCGCATAGGCGCGGCTGACCGTGCCGACGGTGACGCCGATGTCGAACGCGAGGTTGCGCTGCGGCGGCAGCTTCACACCGGCGGGCAGGGAGCCCGATTCGATGTCCTGCTGAATGCGATTGGCGAGCTCCAGATAGAGCGGGCCATTGTCACGAGACAGATCGGGGAGCCAAGTTGTCATGGTGACAATTCGATATATTGTACCCGTCGACGAGTCAATGTACCTCCGACCTGTCCTCACAGGGACAATGGAGATCATCGCTATGGGTACAATTGGTACAATCCCGTTCCGCTTCCGGCCGTTCACGATCGCCGGTGTCCGCTACGATACGGCGAGCGCCGTGCCGTTTCGCGTGTGGGGGCGTGTGCTCGTTGCGATGATCGTGGCCAAATACGAGAAGCGTCGCACGCGTATTCACCTGAGCAAGCTCGGCGTCGAGGAACTGCGCGATGTCGGCCTGACGCCCGATCAGGCCGATTCGGAGATCCGCAAGTCGCTGCCGTTCTTCGAGCGCAGCCGCTGAGGCTTCGCGCGCCGGCGTCCGGATCAGATCACGAGCAACTCGGCCGGCCGGCGCTCCATGCCAGGATATCGGCATTGATGCGCGCCGACAGGCGTTCGCCGGCCAGCGGCCCGAAGGTCGTGATGCGCACCGGATCGCCGCCGGCGGTGATCACCAGTTCCGGCAGACCCTGCTGGTTGCCGCGCCGCACGATCAGGATGCGCGGCTGGCCGGTGCGCGTGTCGAGTTCGGGCACCATCGCATAGTTGCGGAAATCGCGCTCGCCCGAGCGGAACCAGCATTGCAGCCCGCGCTCGTTGATCCGCTGCAGGGCTGCCACCGGCGAAGGCGCGTCGACCTCGGCGACGACCGGTCCGCCGGGCGGTTCGAACGCCTGGCAGCCGGCCAGCACGAGAAGCATTGCGGTGCCCGCCGCCAGCCCGGCGGGCGCCTCGCGCCATTTCGTGATTTTGGAGATGGGCGAATCACGCATAGGCTGTTCCGATCGGGATCAAAGGCGACGGACGAATCGCCGGGCTCAGACAAGGAGACGAGACGAAACCGCAAACTTCAAGACCGGGGGACATTCCAATGGGACGGAATCTCTTTCAGGCGGCCGCGCTGACGGCCGCACTGGTGTCGGGCGTCGTGGGGGCGCCGGCAAACGCGGCCGAAGAGGTGATGCTGCAGCGACAGGCACCTTTCGACCTTTGTCCGCAGATGGTCGACGGCATGCTGTCGCACCTCGGCGCGCCTCAGGCCCATGTCGAACTGATGACCGACACGGGCGCGCACTACACCGTCAAGCTGATCTCGGTGGACGCCAACCTGGTGTTCCTGTGCAACGCGGTGAGCGAGACGATCACCGTGACGCGCACGACGCCGGGCGAGCTCGAAACCGCCTTGCGCTAGGCTGCCGGCTCAGGCTTCGACGAGATCGAGCGCGCTTTCGAACAGGGCGCGGCCGTCGGTGCCGCCATGCGCAGGCTCGACCAGGTTTTCCGGATGCGGCATCATGCCGAGCACGTTGCCGCGCGCGTTGACGATGCCGGCGATATCGGCGGTCGAACCGTTCGGATTGGTGCCTTCGGCATAGCGGAAGACGATGCGGTCGTCGCCCTCGAGCCGCGCCAGTGTGTCGGCGTCGGCGAAATAGTTGCCGTCGTGATGGGCGACCGGGCAATCGATGATCTGCCCCGGCCGGTAGTTCCGCGTGAACGCGGTGTCGGCGTTTACGATCTGAAGGCGCACGCTGCGGCAGACGAAATTGAGCGAGGCGTTGCGCATCAGCGCGCCCGGCAAAAGGCCTGCCTCGACAAGAAGCTGAAAGCCGTTGCAGACGCCGAGAACGCGCACGCCGCGCGCCGCCGCCTCGGCGACCGCGCGCATCACGGGCATGCGCGCGCCGATCGCGCCGCAGCGCAGATAGTCACCAAAGGAGAAGCCGCCCGGCACGATCACCAGCCCGACGTCCGCCGGTACCTCGGTCTCTGTCTGCCACAGGGTGAGCGGCTTGCGGCCGGTGATCGTCTCGATCGCGGCGATCATGTCGCGGTCGCGGTTGAGCCCGGGAAGAAGGACGATGGCCGGTTTCATCGGTCAGACGATCTCCACCGCATAGTCCTCGATCACGGTGTTGGCGAGCAGCTTCTGGCACATCTCGGCAAGTTCGGTTTCGGCGCGCTGCCGGTCCGAATGGTCGAGCTGGATGTCGAACACCTTTCCCTGCCGGACGGCGGCCACATCCCTGAAGTCGAGCGTTGCGAGCGCGCTGGCGATCGCCTTTCCCTGAGGGTCGAGCACGCCGTTCTTGAGGGTGACGGTGATGCGGGCCTTGATCATCGGCGGTTCGTTTCCTTCACAGCGTGATTGCGTTGACGAAGTCGAGCGCGGCGGCGCGCGCGGCCGTTTCGGTGTCCGCGAAGGCGAAGACCATGTGGAAGCGCCCGTCCTTTTGAAGGACGATGGCATGGCCGGGCTCGGCGTCGGCGCCGCTTCCGGTGACCGCGAACCGCAGCGTCTCGTGCGCGCCGATCATCGCGCGCGTGATCGGGCCCTCGATGCGGTAGTCCCGGCCGGCGCCGAGCCGGCTTCGCTCGACAGCGCTGTCAAAGGCGCTCTGGAAGGCGCGCCGGGTCGCCTCGTCATTGGTCTCGAACAGCGTGTCGCCCGTGGGGCCGAGCGCGATGCGTTCGTGTCCGGCACGGCCCGGATAGGGGCAGGCCGGGCGCGCGCAGGAATAGGTGCGTTCGCCGAGCGCGCTCCATCCGCGCGGCGACGCCCCGTCGACCGCTGCGGGCGCGGCGACGCAGGCGGCCAGCGGCGTGGTGATGGCGAGGCACGCGGCCAGACGGCCGACCGGCACGATCATCGCGGGTTCCTAGTGAAGCTTGTCCTTGGACGCGACCAGCACCGGGCCGGAGGCGCGGGGCCGCTCGTTCTCGTTCATGATGCCGAGCCGGCGCGCGACCTCGGTGTAGGCCTCGACCAGGCCGCCCATGTCGCGGCGGAATCGGTCCTTGTCGAGCTTCTCGTTCGAGCCGATGTCCCACAGCCGGCACGAATCGGGCGAGATCTCGTCGGCGACCACGATCCGCATCATGTCGTTCTCGAACAGCCGGCCGCACTCGATCTTGAAGTCGACGAGCTGGATGCCGATGCCCAGAAACAGACCCGACAGGAAGTCGTTGACGCGGATGGCGAGCGCCATCATGTCGTCGATCTCCTGCGGATTGGCCCAGCCGAAGGCGGTGACGTGCTCCTCGGAGACGAGCGGGTCGCCGAGCGAATCGGACTTGTAGTAGAACTCGATGATCGAGCGCGGCAGCACGGTGCCCTCGTCGATGCCAAGGCGCTGCGAAAGCGAGCCGGCGGCGATGTTGCGCACGACGATCTCGACCGGAATGATCTCGACCTCGCGGATGAGCTGCTCGCGCATGTTCACGCGCTTGATGAAGTGGGTGGGTATGCCCATCCGGTTGAGCGCGGTGAAAATGTGCTCGGAAATCCGGTTGTTGAGGACGCCCTTGCCTTCGATGACATCGTGCTTTGCGGCGTTGTAGGCGGTCGCGTCATCCTTGAAATGCTGGATCAGGGTGCCGGGCTCGGGGCCCTCATAGAGGATCTTCGCCTTGCCCTCGTAGATGCGGCGGCGCTGTTTCATGCATTGGCCTTTTGTACATCGCGCTCGCGCCGGTCGATTGGGGCGCGGACGGCGGTCGATCGAATGGCCCCGTTTATCCGAAACGGACCGCCAAAACAAATGGCCGCCGGGCCCTGACGGATGAATTTTCGCACCCGTCTGCGCGCGGGTTCGCCGCGTGGCGCGGCCGGTTGATCTTTGACAAACCATTTGGTTTAGACCGGCGCTAGGCTTACATACCAGCCACCACCAATCAGGGCCGTCCGCCGAAGGAGCACCGATGAGCATCAAGGACCGCAAGGACGCTTTCGAGAACAAGTTCGCCCACGACGCCGAGTTGCGGTTCAAGGCGGAGGCGCGCCGCAACAAGATGCTCGGCCTTTGGGCCGCCGAAAAGCTGGGCAAGACCGGCGCGGACGCCGAGGCCTATGCAAAGGAAGTGATCGCGGCGGACTTCGAGGAGCCCGGCGACGAGGACGTGTTCCGCAAGATCAGGGGCGACTTCGACGCCGCCGGCGTCGAGCAGTCCGATCACCAGATCCGGCGCACCATGGACGAGTTGATGGTCAAGGCCGCCGAAGAGATCGAAAAAAGCTAGACCACGAAGAACCGGGCAATCCGGCGGGGAGGGGACATGGCCGCCTACGGCTATGAATTGGCCGGTGCGCTGCGCGCCGGCAAGACGGTGTTGACCGCATGGTCGGCCCAGCCTGAGGCGGGACTGGTCGGCATGATCGCCGGCGCCGGCTTCGACGCGGTCACCATGGACATGCAGCATGGCGGCCATCACGAGGCGTCGATCTGGGACGGGGTCGCCGCCGTGCTCCAGCGGCGGGTACCGGCGATCGTCCGCGTGCCCGTGGGACGCTTCGACATGGCCTCGCGCGCGCTCGATTTCGGAGCCGATGCGGTGATCGCGCCGATGATCAATTCGGTCGAGGACGCCCGGGCGCTGGCCGCCTTCACCAAATATCCTCCGCTCGGCGAGCGATCCTGGGGCCCGACAAGGGGGCTCGCATTGCGCGGCGTCGAGGGCGGCAACGCCTATCTGCACAGCGCGAATGCCGACACGCTCTGTTTCGCGATGATCGAAACGCGCGCCGCGCTCGATGCGCTCGACGACATCCTCGATGTCGACGGCATCGACGCGGTGTTCGTCGGTCCGGCCGACTTCTCGATCGCCTGGACGGGCGGGCAGGGGGTCGACGCCACGCTGGACGACATGATGGACGCGGTCGCCGATGTCGCGGCGCGGGCGAAAGCGAAGGGCAAGCTTGCCGGCATCTTCGCGGTCGATCCGGCGATGGCCTCGCGCTACGCGCAGATGGGGTTCGGGCTGATCGCGGCCGGCTTCGATGCGGCGATCGTCAACCGGGGCGCGCAGGCGGTGCTTTCGGCCGCGCGGGGCGGCTGACCGGCCCGGTCACAGCCGCTTCATGAAGCGGGCGAACACCATCAGTCCTTCCGGCCACAGCCCGTGGCCTGACTGTGCGTTCAAATGCCCCGAATTGCCGGCGTCGACCAGCAGCGCGCCCCAGTTCGCGGCGGTCTCCTCGGCCTTGTCGAAGCTCATATAGTGATCGTCGCGGCTGGCGATCACGAAGGCGGGAAACGGCAGCGGGTCTTCGGGATAGGGGCCGAACGTCATGAAGTGGCGGGGCCGGATCTTCGGATTGGCGACATCGGGCGGCGCGACGAAGAAGCCGCCGCGCACCTTGCCGGCCAGTTCGGGCGCGCGATGGATCGCGTGCACGGCGGTCGCGACACCCAGCGAATGGGCGACGAGCACGGCATCGCCGTTCGAGGCGGCGATCGCCTCCTGCGCGCTGGCGACCCAGTCCTCGAACACCGGCTTGGTCCACTCGGCCTGTTCGACGCGGCGGGCCGTCGCCATCTTCGCCTGCCACCGGCTCTGCCAGTGGTCGGGCTCGGAATTGCGGTAGCCGGGAATGATGAGGATGTCGGCGTCGCGGATCTTCATGGTCCGCGAGGTGGCGGCCCCGCGCGCCGATGTCAACCGCGGGGCCGCCATGTCGTCCTGCGCCTTACTCGATCGGCGCGACCGGCTCGGGCTCGACGGGGGCGGGCTCTGTCGTTTCGGCCGCAGGCGGCGCCAGATCGGGCGCCTCGGTCCCGTTTTCGGGTGCGTTCGAGCCGAACACGAAAAAGACGGCCATCAGCAGCACAAGGGCGATCAGCGCCAGCCCGGCCCACCGCATGCCGCTCGACGAGCTTTCGCCGCGGCCGGGTGCGCGATGGGTGGAATAATAGTCGCGTTCGTCGGTCATGATGTCCTCCATTGGACTTGCCCCCAACTCAGGGTGCTGAACAAATGCGTTGCGATGGCGATGGGTTCGCGCACGGTGCGTTTCACGCCGACAGAATTGGCCTCGCTCGCGTGAACGGGATGAAAAGCGATGGAAAATCAATATTGTAGAGAACGCAGCGCGTGGTCACAAAGGGTGACGGTCCGTTACCTGGCCCTGTTCGTCGCACTCCTTGCCGCCGTGCCCGTGCAGGCCGGCGACCTTGAAGCCGTCGCGCTCGACCGGATCGTGTCGGTGGCGAGTGGCGATCTCGATGGCGACGGGGCGATCGACGCCGCGCTTCTCATCGCGCCCGGCGAGGACGAGGCGCATGACGACCATGCGCTGGTCCTGCTGCGCGGCACGGGCCTCGACGAAGGCGCGCTTCAGCCGTGGCGCGTCTACGCCGATGCCGCCTGGGGCGGACTGCCGGGCGGGATGGTCGGCAACCGGCCGGCGGTGGCGTTCACCGACGCCGGTTCCCTGCAACTGATCTCGAAAAATGAAGCGATCGGCCGCAGCCGCTGGTACCAGACCGTCACGCTCGCATGGCGCGACGGCGACCTGCTGGTCGCCGGGTTCACCTACGACCATCGCGACACGCTCGATCTCGATGCAGCCGGCGGCTGCGACATCAACGTGTTCACGGGAAGGGGTGTCGTCCGCGAAGAGACGACCGAGATCACGGTCTCCCTTGAGCCGCGCCGGCTGCCGCTCGACCAGTGGCTGGCGCAGGGCAGCCCCGCCCTGTGCCCGGACGGCTGAGCTCAACTCTCGCCGAAGACCCGCGTGAAGATCGTGTCGACATGTTTGGTGTGGTAGCCAAGGTCGAACCGTGCGCGGATCTCGTCTTCGGACAGGTGGGCGCGGACATCGTCGTCGGCGAGCAGTTCGTCCAGGAAATCCTTGCCCTGCTCCCACACCTTCATCGCATTGCGCTGGACGAGCCGGTAGGCGTCCTCGCGCGACACGCCCGCCTGGGTGAGCGCCAGCAGCACACGCTGGGAGTGGATCAGGCCGCGAAACCGATGAAGGTTCGCCTCCATCGCCTCGGGATAGACGACAAGCTTGTCGACCACCCCGGTCAGCCGGTGCAGCGCGAAGTCGAGCGTGATCGTCGCGTCCGGGCCGATCATGCGCTCGACCGAGGAATGGGAGATATCGCGCTCGTGCCACAGCGCGACGTTCTCCAGCGCCGGGGTGACGTAGCCGCGCACCATGCGTGCAAGGCCTGTCAGGTTCTCGGTCAGGACCGGATTGCGCTTGTGCGGCATGGCCGACGAGCCCTTCTGGCCGGGCGCGAAAAATTCCTCGGCCTCGAGCACCTCGGTGCGCTGCAGATGCCGCACCTCCACGGCGAGCCGTTCGACCGACGAGGCGATCACGCCGAGCGTGGCGAAGAACATGGCGTGCCGGTCGCGCGGGATCACCTGGGTCGAAATCGGTTCGGCGGTCAGTCCCATCGCCTCGGCGACGTGCGCCTCGATGGCCGGATCGATGTTGGCGAAGGTGCCCACGGCGCCGGAGATAGCGCAGGTGGCGATGTCGGCGCGGGCCGCCTCGAGCCGGCACCTGCAGCGCTCGAACTCGGCATGGGCCTGGGCAAGCTTGAGCCCGAACGTGGTCGGCTCGGCATGGATGCCGTGGCTGCGGCCTATGGTGATCGTGTCCTTGTGCTCGAAGGCCCGGCGCTTGAGCGCGGCGAGCAGCGCGTCCAGATCGGCGAGCAGGATGTCGGCGGCGCGCGAGAGCTGCACGGCAAGGCAGGTGTCGAGCACGTCCGAGGAGGTCATGCCCTGGTGGACGAAGCGCGCCTCGGGGCCGACGATCTCGGCCAGATGGGTCAGGAAGGCGATGACGTCATGGCGCGTTTCGCGCTCGATCTCATCGATGCGGGCCACGTCGAAGGTGGCGGACCCCGCCTTTTCCCAGATGATCTGGGCGGCGCGCTCGGGAATGACGCCGGCCTTGGCGAGTGCGTCGCAGGCATGCGCCTCGATCTCGAACCAGATGCGGAACTTCGTCTCGGGCGACCAGATGGCGACCATTTCGGGTCGCGAATAGCGGGGGATCATGGCGAACCTGCAAGGGCGGTGGCGGGATGGTTTGCCCTATCAGGGCCGGTCCGGACACTCAATCGGCGTTGCGGTGTGTCCACCAGCTTGCAAGGGCCAGAATCGCGAGGGCGGGCAGGCCGAGATAGCGGGTTCCGAGGACCGCCATGTGGCCCGCTGCCGCGACGCCGGTGTAGAACTGCTGGATGAACCAGACCCGCGACAGGGCGGGGCCGTGCCACTGGCTGAAATAGGCGCGGTGTTCGAGGAAGTAGAGCGCCAGCGTGCTCGCCAGAATGGTTGCGATGGCCATACAGAAAGTCAGGGCCATCCTGCGGCGGGCTCCGGTCGGAACGAGGGTCGCGAAGAAGGCGGCAATGGCGAACCCGATGCCCGCGCCGGCGCCGAAGATCGCGGCGACCGTGACGGGCTGTGGACCGAAGGCCCATCCGAACCGCAGCGTCAGCGAGGCAAGGGTCCAGACGGCAATGGCGGCGGCCAGCGCCAGCGCTGCGGTCGCCAGCCTGACGCCTTGCGCGCGCGAACCGGCACGCGCAGCGCCATCGCTCATCGCGGGCCGGCCGGTCAGGGCGCGATCGGTCCGGTCACCGCCATCCAGCGGAAGTCCGGCCCCTCGAAGCCGAACGAGCGGATGGCGATCAGCACCGCGAAGACCGGGTCGGCCTTGTCGGGGAAGAAGGTCTGGACCCCGCCGATGGAATAGCCCAGCGGGCAGCCGCGGCTCGAAGGCACGCTGTCATCCTCGTTGAGCAGTTCGGTCGTGCCGCCGGGCGTCGGGTCGATCTTGACCAGACGGAAGCCGATGCTGGCGTCGGTGACGCCGTCGCACGGCGGTTCGGCGGCAAACTGCATCTCGGACAGGCGCACCTCGAGCGGTGCGTCGATCGGCGGATTTACGGGCCGTGGATTGACGACCATGCGGAACGGATCGGCCGACAGTTCGGTGATCGGGTTCAGCCCGGCCGTATAGCCGGGATTGGCCGCAAGCAGGGCGTCGGAGATGATCGCCTGGCCCGCGCTGCGGGCCTGGGCGCGGACCTCCGAAACGCTCGCCGATTCGTCGTCGATCCGCTTGCGGATCGGCGAACCGGGCATGAAGGTATCGGTCCCCGTGTCGATGTAGAAACGGTTCGCATAGGGGAAGCCCGAGCCGTCCTGCACGCCATATTCCTCGAAGGCGAAGACCGACCCGTCCGAGGAGAAACCCAGGATGTTGAGCGTAGCCGCATCGCCCGCCCGCGATTGCGATGTCAGATTGAAGACCAGCAGCGCGGCGATGAGCGCCAGAGCCAGGCAGGCGCGCAGCCTGCAGAAGAAAACGCCAACCATATCGACCTCCTATGGTCGGTTGCCCGTCGCCGCCGCCCGAATGGCCTTTATGCTAGCACGATAGGCCTCGATTGTCCCGCCCTTGAAGACGGCAGAACCGGCCACGAAGGCGTTGGCGCCGGCCCTGGCGCAGGGGCCGGCGGTCTCGGCGGTGATGCCGCCATCGACTTCCAGATCGATCGGGCGGTCGCCGATCATCGCGTCGATCGCTGCGATCTTGGGCAGCACGGCGTCGATGAACCTCTGCCCGCCGAAGCCCGGATTGACGCTCATCACCAGCACGAGATCGACCATGTCTATGACATGTTCGATGGCCGAAGCGGGCGTTGCCGGGTTCAGCGAAACGCCGGCCTTCTTGCCGAGCGCCCGGATCGCCTGCAGCGACCGGTGCAGGTGCGGGCCGGCCTCGGCATGCACGGTGATCACGTCGCAGCCGGCTTTTGCGAAGGCTTCGAGGTACGGATCGGCCGGCGCGATCATCAGGTGACAGTCGAAGGGTGCGTCCGTGTGCTTGCGCAGCGCGGCGATCACGTCGGGCCCGTAGGAGATGTTGGGCACGAAATGGCCGTCCATCACGTCGAGATGGATCCAGTCCGCGCCGGCGGCGGCGACGTCGCGCACCTCCTCGCCCAGCCTGGCGAAATCGGAGGCGAGGATGGAGGGTGCGATCTTGATGTCTCGCATGGCGGCTTCCGGGTTCTGACTGGTTCGGGGTTGGCGCGGCCGGGGTGAGCTGTCAACGGCGCGCCGACCAGGGCGGCATGATATCCCCCGGCTCTTCATGCGCCGCATAGACGCCGCGCGCGACGGCGCGGGCCATGGTCGACGCGGCCGCCGCGCACAGATCGACGAAGACGTCCAGATCCGGTCCGGTGTCGGCGCGGCCGGTGGAAAGGGCGAAGATGCAATCGCCGTCGAACGGGGTGTGCGCCGGCCATATCGCGCGGGCGAGCCCGTCATGGGCGGCGATCGCCAACCGCTTGCACTGGGCCTTCGTGAGCTTCGCGTCGGTCGCAACGACGCCGATGGTCGTGTTCACGGGGGCGCCGTCCGAGACCAGGTCGCGGAACTTGATGCGCAGATCGGTCGCATCGGCCGGAAACGGATGGGCGGGTCCGAGATCGCCGAATTCGCCGTCCTGTTCGAACGGTGCTGCCCAGAAATGGGGCGTGTCGCCGACGGTGACCGCGCCCAGACAATTGACCGCGACGAGCGCGCCCACCGTCAGGCCGGGCCGGTCGAGCGTGGCCGAGGCCGAGCCGAGCCCGCCCTTGAGCGTGGCGGTCAGCGCGCCCGCGCCGGCGCCATGGCTGCCGATCGCGAAGTCGGGCCCGGCGCTCTGCGCGGCGAGATTGCCGAGCGCGCGATAGGGCGACCTGTCGCCCCAGTTCTTGTCGCCGCCATTGATCAGGTCGAACAGGATCGCGGCGGGCACGATCGGCACCCGGTGCGGGCCGACGGGAAAGCCGCGTCCCTGCTCGGCGAGCCAGTCCTGCACGCCGGCGGCCGCATCGAGACCGAAGGCCGATCCGCCGGCGAGCACGATCGCGTCGACGCCCTCGACCGTATTGTGCGGTTCGAGCAGGTCGGTCTCGCGCGTGCCGGGCGCGCCGCCGAGCACCTTGACGCCGGCGGCCGCCGGCTCATCGCAGATGATCGCGGTGACGCCCGACTTGATGCGGGCATGGGTCGCCTGGCCCACCTTCAGGCCGGCGATGTCGGTGATCAGGTTGCGGTCTCCGGGCGTCATGGCGTCATCCGTCCCCGTTTGCTGGCATTGGTTGCGGTCGGCCGTCGCGGACCGCGTGAATGCGCACGAAGTCGAGGTCCGGTTCGCCGGTGGCATCGAAGGAAAGGGGCCCGGCGGCCGTGGCGAAGGTCGCGATGCGCAGCGCTTCGGCGACCGGCAGGTCCGATGCGAGCGCCTGCCTGGCGATCCGGGCGGCCATCGCGGCCAGATCCATATCGTACGGTACCGCGGCGATGATGGTGCCCTCGGGCAGGCGGCCGTCGTCGGGCGGGGCGATCAGGATGCTGCCGCCGGCGAGCGTGAGATCGTAGCCGATCCGCTCGGCATCGGCGGCGATGACGGCGGCATCGCGCGCGTCGCCGCCAATGATGACGTGGGTGGCGCCGGAACGCTGCAGCCGCCGCACCAGCGGCGTCTGGTTCTCCAGGAGCGGCCGGTAGGTGTCGACGAACACCGGTTCGAGCGCCCGGTCGGCCAGCATCAGCCTGATGTCCTCGGACAGTTCGCGCCCGTAGAGCGTGCCGTCGTCGATCACCGCGAAGTTCTCCTCGCGCCAGTTGGCGGCGACGTAAGCTGCAAGCGCCTCGACCTCGTCGCCGGTGCGCGGGCCGACCCGGAACACCGGCCACGGGCCGTCATGATCGCGCGGCGGCGTGGAGATGTCGGGCGCGCGCACGCCGACGGCGAGCACCGGGATCGCGGCGTCGGCGAGGAGCGGCATCGCCGCATCGAACGCATCGATGCAGGGCAGGCCGATGACGATCCGGTCGCCGGCAACGATCGTGTCGCGGGCGGCCGCTGCCGCCGGTTCGGGCTCGCACCGATCGTCGATAACCGGCAGGTCGTCGCCCAGAATCGCGGTCGCGCTGCGGCGCATGTCACGGCCGAGCGCCTCGAACGTGCCGGACATGGGCGCGATCAGCGCCACGCCCTCGGCGGCCCGCGCCGGAAGGGCGGCCGAAAGGGCGATGATCGCCGCAAGGAGCAGTGCGCGCGCAGCCATGGCGCCGTGATGCACCGGCGCATCGCAAAGGGCAAGCTCCGGCCGGGATGGCACTGCTTTTCGCGGGCGCCGGAACGCCTTAGGGTTGAGACTCAATCATATCCAGAATGCGATGAGGGCGGCGAGAGCGACGGCGGACAGGAAGTTTCTGGCGAGCTTGTCATAGCGCGTGGCGACGCGCCGGAAGTCCTTGAGGCGGCAGAAGGCATTCTCGATCAAATGACGATCGCGATATCGGCGCGTGTCATAGACAATGGCGCGTTTCCTGTTGCGGCGTCCCGGAATGACGGGCACGATCGAGACGCTGCGCAGCATCTTGCGTAGGGCGTTGGCATCGTAGCCCTTGTCAGCGAGGACATATCGGGCACCCGTGAGGCCTGCCAGCAAGATCGGTGCTGCCTTCATATCGGAGACATTGCCAGCGGTCAGGTGAAGGGCAAACGGTCGCCCGATCACATCGGTCAGAGCGTGGATTTTGCTGGTCTGCCCGCCGCGTGATGGACCGATACCCTGCGCTTTTGCCCCCCTTTACCACCGTGAGCAGAGCGTTGGGCTTTAACGAAAGTGCTGTCGATAGCAGTGCTTCTTGTCACCGCACCCGATGTCGCCAGGGCTTCAAGTAAGCTGAGCCAGAACCGTCTGCGTGACCAGCGATTGAAGCGGTTGTATATCGTCGTCGACGGGCCGTACTCCTGAGGGCAATCGCACCACCGGCATCCGGTCTTCAGGACATGTATAATGCCCGAGATTACACGGCGATCATCAACACGTCGGGCACCCGGCTGGTTCTTGGGCAAATACGGCTCTATCGCCGCCCACTGGGTGTCCGAAAGCCAAAACAGGTGAGCCATCCACGCCTCCAATCTGCTGATTGAAAGCCGTGAATCTGATTTGCCACTTCAGATCAACACGCTAATTGGGTTTCGACCCTAGGTTTTGGTAGATCGGGTAGAGAGATGATCACGATGACGGACGCTGCCGACCATCCGCTCGACTTCGCCGAGCGGGCGATGAGACAGGGGCGCGAGGTCGCGATCGCGACGCTCATCGCCTGTCCGAGGGTCGTGGCGCTGCGGGTCGGACAGCAGATGGCGGTCGACGAGGACGATGCGATCGCGGGCTCGATGGGGAACGAAAGGATCGAAGCGGCGATCGTCGCCCGGGCCCGGGCGGTGATCGCATCGGGCGTGGCCGAGATCATCGATCTCGATGGCTCCGGGGCACTCGGATCGCCGGAAGACGCCGCGATGCGTGTCTATATCGAGCGGGTCGGCTAGGCGATGGATCCGTTCGTGCTCAAATCGGTCAATCGCGCCCGTGCGGCGGGCCGGGCCGTGGCGGTCATCACCGACCTTGCGGACGGCCGTGACCGCTTCGTCGAGGCCGGTCAGCCCGTTGCCGGCGAACTTGGCGTGGCGATCGCCGACGCCTTCGGATCGGGCAACGCACGGCTCGTTACGGTCGGCGGTCGGCCCTTTTTCATCAATATCCATAAGAGACCCGACGCCGGGCAGGGCTGACTTCTCCATGCGGCCGCGACGCCGCGTCGCTCCGGCCGGCGGTGGAATGGGCCCGCAACCGACCCCATATCGGACGAGAGTTGCGCCACGGCCAGCGGCTTGACCTTCCTGTGACTGGAAGGCGCAAAAGAGCCTCGGCGCGTCATCACACGACAATGTCAGAAGGCCGCGAGCGGTCCGAGCACGTAGGATAAAGCGGAACGACGAAAGCGAGACGATGGAGCACGAGCGGGCATTGAAGGAAAAGGCACTTGGGACGCGCGACGACGGAGCGCGCGAACCGGACAGCTTTGCGCTTTTCCTGCAGCGCGCCCGCGCGATCGGCTTCACCGACGCCGAGATCGACCGGCTGCGCGCCACCTATGGCCATTCGGAACTGGGGATCGGCGATGAACATCGGCACGGCGGCGGAAGCGACTGAGCTGCCCGCCAAGACCATCCGCTACTACGAGGAGATCGGCCTCGTGCGCCCGGCGCGGGCCGCCAACGGCTATCGCGACTATTCCGACCGGGACATCCACCGGCTGCGCTTCGTACAGCGTGCGCGGAGCCTTGGGTTCTCGATCGAGGAATGCCGGCTGCTGCTGTCACTCTACGAGGACGAGGCGCGCGCGAGCGCGGACGTGAAGGCGCTGGCGCTCGACAAGATCGGCGAGATCGAGGCGAAGATCGCAAACCTGCAATCGCTGCGCGCGACGCTGACGCAACTGGTCGAGCATTGCCATGGCGACGACCGGCCCGACTGCCCGATCATCGACGATCTGGCCCGGCCGGCCTGACGCGGGGCAGTGAGCCCGCGAAGCCGGATCGGATGAATTCTGGCCGGAGAAGTGGCACGCCCAACGGGACTCGAACCCGTGTTTCCGCCGTGAAAGGGCGGCGTCCTAGACCGCTAGACGATGGGCGCGCATCAAGGTGAGCGGGTGTATAGGCACAATCATCTGCCGCCGCAACCCTGATCGCAAAGCGAAAATCCGTTTTTTGCGACCGGCGGGAAAATGGGGTGGTGCGGCGCCTCTTGCAAGGGTTTGCCTGCCCGCGTTCGGGCGGATCGGACCTTGGTGGCCTGGCGTCAGCCGCCCCGGCGGCAACGCCAGTTCCAGTCCCGCTTGGGACCGATGTCGATGTGCACAGACTTGGTGTGGCAGTAGGTGCCGACGCCGCCGCGCCCCGGAACCGAACGCAGATAGGCCGCCAGATCCCACTTGCTGACGCCCGGCACCTGGATGTCGGCTGCCGCGCAATACATGTGCAGCGAGTTCTTGGCGCCGCGCGCCGCGCGGTTGCGCGACGGGCTGCGATAGCCCGACGTGATGATCACCGGCTGACCGTAGCGCTGTTCGATACGCTTGAGCACGCGCACGAGCGCCGGCTTCAGGCAGGCGACGTCGACGCCGGAATGCTGCGTGCGCAGCCCGTTCGGCGCGAGCCGAGCCAGACCGGCGGCGGAGGCGAGTTGCACGGGCGCATCCTCGCCGGCGCCGTCGTCGCTGTTGATGCCGAAGGCGCGTTCGCGGCTGAAGCCGGGCAGGCCCGCGGCGCTGCCGCGCGCCGAGGCCGATGCGATCACCGGGCGCGGCTGTTCGGCCGGTTCGGCGATGACGCGCCTTGGCGTCTCGCTGGCGGATGCGGTCGCGACCAATGGGCGCGGACGGCCGGAGTCGTCGCGGCGGCTGCCGAACAGCGCGTTCAGGAAGCCCGGCCGGTTCCGGCTGTCGGATTGTCCCTGGGCGATCGATGCGGTCGGATTGGCGGGCTGCGGCGCGCTCGCAACGGCGGTGGGCACCTCGGCATCGGCGCCATCGGGCGAGGCGGCCGTCGGCGCGTTCTCGGCGGCCATGATACGCTGGGTGGCGAGGTCGGCACCGGCGGTGCCGTGCGCCGCATCGGGCGCGATGCCGTTCGAAACGGCGGTGTCGTCACCGGCGGCAAGGGCGGTTTCGACCGGCTGAACCTGGGGTCCGGTTTCGGCGGGCGCCGTCGACGGCTCGCCGAGAGCGACCGCCGTCGGGGCCGTCGGTGTCGGGCCGGCGAAGGCACTGGCGGCCTGCGTTCCGGTGTCATCGGCGACGGGGGCGGCATCGGCCATGCCCACCGGTGCTCCGGGCCGTACGTCCGGATCGGGCATCATATCGGCGTCGCCGAGGGCCATCACGGCTTCCGAGCCCGGCATGGGCGCGGGCTGAAGGCCGGTCGCGACCGTGTCGATGGTTGCCGAGGTGCAGGCCGATACGATCAACGCCGCCGAGAACGCACCGGCCGCGCGCCAGAAACGTCCATCAGCAGCGATGCCAGGCTTCGGTTTCAAGAAATATGGTCCCCTCAACCACCGGTGGTGAAGTCATAAGGAACGGTCGTGGTTAACCGATGGTTACCATTGAGCCGATCCCGACGTCCGGTGTCCGTCGTGTCTTTCGCAAGCCCTTCTTACGCGTCCCGACGTGCCCCGATCAGAACGCTCGGCGAGCGATACGTGTCGAATACGGCCAAAAAGTGGAGCGATCAAGGCAGCGGCCGGTCCGGGGTTGCGGCGCCGGCGCTCCGGCCTACCAGCTTCCGGTGTTCTCCATCGAAGCCCAGGGCTCGGCAGGGGGCAGGGCATCGCCCTTCTGCAGCAGTTCGATCGAGATGCCGTCCGGCGAGCGCACGAACGCCATGTGCCCGTCGCGCGGCGGCCGATTGATGGTCACGCCGCCATCGGCGAGCCGCTGGCAGGTCTCGTAGATGTCGTCGACCACATAGGCCAGATGGCCGAAGTTGCGGCCGCCCCGATACTCCTCGGGGTCCCAGTTGTAGGTCAGTTCGATCATCGGTGCCCGGGTGTCGAGCGCTGCCTGCCTGTCCTCCGGCGCGGCCAGGAAGATCAGCGTGAACCGACCCTTGTCGTTCTCGTGGCGCCGGATTTCCTCGAGGCCCAGCTTGCCGCAGTAGAAATCGAGCGACTCGTCGATGTCGCGCACGCGCACCATGGTGTGGAGATATCGCATCCTTGCCCTTCCTGAGATCATCAGCCTGGTGGGCGGTGCAGCATTTCTGCCGCGCCCGCAAACACGGAGCCGGCTTCGGAGGCCGGCGTCCTCATACTTATTCACAGTGTCCCCGCGTCAAGCCCGTCGGGGCGTCCTAATCCTGACAATCGGGGATTTCGCACTTGCCGCAATCGGCCGTCCTAGTGCTATCCTGACCGCGAATCACGGCCCGGACGCATCTGGTCCACCGACGCCCGGGCGTGGCGGGGATGTTTGTCGTATGAGTGATGGCTCGCAGTCAGGCAAGGACAAGGACGTTGGCCGGACGGCCGATGCGGCGAGCGGCGGGGGTGTCGCCGGGCTTGTCGAGATCGCCGGACAGATCAAGTGGTTCGACATCGCCAAGGGCTACGGCTTCATCGTGCCTGACGAGGCCGGCTACGGTGACGTGATGCTGCATGTGACGTGCCTGCGCCGGGACGGGTTCCAGACCGCGCTCGAGGGGGCGCGGATCGTCTGCGAGGCGCGGCGCGGCGAGCGCGGCTACCAGGCCTTCCGCGTCATCTCCATGGATACCTCGACCGCGGTGCATCCGGCTTCCAGCGAGCCGCGCACCCACGTCAACGTGACGCCGACCAGCGGGCTCGAGCGGGTGATCGTCAAATGGTTCAACCGGACCAAGGGCTTCGGCTTTCTGACGAGGGGCGAGGGCACCCCCGACATCTTCGTGCACATGGAAACGCTGCGCCGCTTCGGACTGACCGAACTGCGGCCGGGCCAGGTGGTCATCGCCCGGTTCGGCGAAGGCGAAAAGGGGCTGATGGCGGCCGAGATCTATCCCGATATCGGCGTTCAGCCGCCATCGTCCCATTGATCGCGGCGACCGGCGGCGCCATCTGACGGCGATGGTTGCGCATTCCTTCAGAACGATGATCGTGCCGGTCCTGCTGCTGGTTGTGGCGGTGGCCGCTGGCCCCGTCCGGGCGGACGAGCCGATGCGCCTTCCGGTCGATGCCGCCGCCCTGGACGTGATCGGCGCGGACGGCGAGACGAAGGCGCGGTTCGACCTCGAAATCGCCCGGACGGGCGCCGAGCGCGCGCGCGGGCTCATGCACCGCACCGACCTGCCCGAGGACCGCGCGATGCTGTTCGTCTTCGACGCAGAGGCGCCCCGCAGCTTCTGGATGCAGAACACGCCGACCTCGCTCGACATCATCTTCGCCGACGGGGCCGGAACGATCGTGCGCGTGGCCGAGCGGACGGTGCCGTTCTCCACCGCCCCGATCCGTTCGGGCGCGCCGGCGCAATATGTGCTCGAGGTCCATGCCGGCACGGCCGAACGGCTTGGCATCGCCGCCGGCGACCGGCTGGACCATCCGGCGATCGGCGCGCCCTGACCGGCCTTGCAGGCCCGCATCGTCCCACTTGCCGGGTGTGCCGGTCGCGTGTATGCGGTCGGAGCCGCAAGGGCCATTTCGGAGCGTAGCGCAGCCTGGTAGCGCATCTGGTTTGGGACCATCGCGGCGCCGTCAGCGTTTCCCCTTTCTCTTCAACCGCTTGTCGCCACCTGCAGCACCCGTGCGTGGCGTTTGCGTGGCACCCCCTGCGGCGTGCCGTGCGTGGGTGCGCTCGAGTCCGGCGCGCAGATCGTCGCTGGTCAGGTGCGCATAGCGCGCCGTGGTGCCGATGTCGGTGTGGCCGAGCAGGTCGCGCACGATGCGCAGATCGCCGGTCTCGCGCGCCACGCGGCTCGCCGCCGTGTGACGCGTGTCATGGAACCGGAACCGCTCGATGTCGCCCGGCCGATAGCGCCGCCAGGCCGTCTTCAGGCCGCTGATGGTGATCGGATAGCGCCGGCCCTTGACGCGGCCGTCGCGCGTGCGTCTGGCCACATAGGTGAACACGGCCGTCCGGTGATGATCCTTCTGCCGCCACAGCAGCGCGGCGATCGGCTCGGTCATCGGGATCGTGCGGCTCTTGTCGCCCTTGCCCGTCACCGTGAAGACGCGGTTGAACCAGTCGACATGGCGCCATTCAAGGCCGACGATCTCGGCCAGCCGGCAGCCGCTGAGAAAGGCGAAGGCGACGGCCTCGGCATAGTCGGGCGGCATCGCCGCCGCGATCGCCGCTTCCTCGTCCCGGGTTGCCTCGCGCACGTGAACCTTGGCGACGGGCAGGGCCAGCGCCCGCCAGTCGATCGCGCAGGTCTTCGCCTCCCAGACCCTTCCGGCCCGCAACAGGATCCCGCGCAGCGGCTCGATCACGTCGAGGTTGACGGTCTTGTTGGAGACGGGCCGACCCCTGCGGCCGGTGGCCTTTTCGGAGCGGCGGCGGGCGACGAGGCTGGCGACGGTCGCTGCGTCGATCGCGATTAGCGGTGTGGCGATGCCGATGTGGGTCTGCAGCCATGCCAGGCGGCGTTCGGTATCGACGGCGTTGCGGTGGAACCGACCGACCTCGTCCCACCAGAGCGTGGCGGCAGCGCCGAAGGAGAGCGGTTTGCTGCGGTCGATCTCGCCGGCGCGGACGGCGTCCCTTACACGCTTTTCGACCTGTTCGGCGCGGCGCCTTTCCGTTTCTCCCGTCTGGCCCGAAAATCGATGACCGTTCCAGCGAAAGTCGTAGCTGTAGGCGGCCTCGCGGACGCCGTCTTTCTTGCGTTTGCGGTAGACCGACATCGGGTCTGCTCCGTTTCGAAGGCGGCCAGGTCGTCGGGGTGATAGCGACGGCGCTCGCGTCCGGCCGTGCCGACATTCAAGAACGGGATCGGCAGTTTGCGCAAGGTCTTCGTCGACACGCCGAGCCGCGCGGCAGCCTGGGCCGGTGTCAGGCGGGCGGTCATCGCATCACCTCCACGGCATGGGTGATGTGCCAGCCGCCATCGGCGCGGGGCACGCAATTGTCGAGGATGAACGGCACGATCGTCTGCTGCCAGTCAGCGAGGGCGCACCAGCCGGTGCCATTGCCGATCGCGTTGACGTCGAAGATGCCGATCTCGGCCCGGTTCCGGGCGTCCACGCCGACCCAATGGGTGTGCCGGTAGCGGGCCCGGATCGGCACGCCCGGCCTGGTCCATGGCCCTTCCCACTGGATGCGCGCCAGCCCGAACGTCGGCCAGTCGACACGGCCGTCATAGTTGCGGCCGCGATGGGCGAACCGCACGCCGAGGCGTTCCAGCGTCGCCCACATCAGGGTCGGGTTGGTGTAGCCCTTACGCTCGAAGTCGCCCATGTGCGGACGCACCTCGTCCAGTGGCCGGTTGAGCATGGCGCTGATCGCCGCCGGCCCGCAATTGGCACCCCATTCCTCATAGGCGCGCGTGACGTCGTCGAGGGTCGGGTGGCGTTCGGTCATTGCGTCGCCTCCGCTGAACCGTCCTCGAGGATGGCGTCGCAAAGATCGTCGACGTCGCCCGCACGCTGCCCGAACTCGGCCGCGCACTCGTCGCCGCGCTTGGGCTCGCCGAGCACGGCCGTGCAGGGTCCCCATTCGCCGGTTCCACGAAACTGGTTCAGATCCTCGGCATAGCAGTGGTCACACCCAGGCCCGACCTTGGTGCAGCCCCACCAGAAGTTGACCGTGGCGTCCGTCCATTCGATCTTGCTGGTGTCAGCCATCGTTGCGCTCCAGAACGGCGTCGATCAGATTGTCCTCAATGACCGCGCAGAGCACTGCCTTGGCCAGCTGGGCGTAGCTCGTCTGGCGGCGGTCTGCCTGGGCCCGCAACCGCGTTGCCAAATCGGGCGGCAAATAGACCACCGCTCTGTCGGATGTACCCTTGAGCGCCGAGTGCTTGAGACGTTCGACGACATCGCGATCAAGCCCGGTCGCGCGGGCAATCTGCTGGTTCGACAGCCCATTGGCGGCGAAGTGCCGTATCGCCGCCGAGCGCGACGAGAATGTCTGACCATCGATCGTGATCGGCTTGGGGCTACCCATAGTCTGGTGTCTCGTCCCGCGCCGGTCCATCGCGCCCGTCCTGAGCCTGTCGAAGGGCTTCCCAAGCCGCGTCATAGGCGGGCGTGCCGACAAGGTCGGGGTTCTGTCGGCCGGCCTTGGCGTCGTGGCGGGCCTGCATGGCGATCAGCGCTTCGTCCGGATCGAACAGGAAGCGGCGCAGCATGGCCTCAAGCCCGTCGACCGTGGCGCGGTGCCGGTCGGGCACCTGGCCGTCCTGGCCGCGTGTCGCCAGCAGCATGGAGACGATCGCGGCGACATAGTCCGCGCCGATCGGAAAGCCTGTCCGGCGGCAGGCGTCGGCCACCGGGCCCGGCGCGGCGAGCAGCACCGCATGCGGCGCCATGAGCAGGAACGTCGCCCGGTCGGCATGCGAGGCGGCCTCGGTGATCTGCCGCGCGAGAAGGGGTTGTCCGGTCATTGGCAGTTCTCCGCCGTCGGCACCGCCTTCGCCGTAACGTCGCCCTCGATTGCCAGGCGAGCGGCCATGGCGGCCACCTGAACGCATTCGGCATACACCGCCCACCAGTCGTTCGACTTGCCCTCCCGGATGTGCAGGGCAGCCTTGGCCGCCTCGCCGACTTCCTCGGCAAGGGCCGCGATGGTTGGATTGTCATCTGCGGGGAACTTGGCGCGGGCTTTCAGCGCCTCGGTGATGACATCATAGGCGAATGTCTCGAGCGCAATGTCGAAACCGCGATCAATGACCTTCATGACCGACACGCTCCGATTGCAGCCAGGCAGCCCGCCACGACCAGCATGGCGCCGGACACCGCGTCCGTGGTAACCAGCGCGCCGCCGGCCGCGCATAGCGCCATGCCGCTCCACCACGTCAGACCGAACATCACCCCACCCCCAGTGCTGCGAGCGCGCGCGACCAGTCGTTGAAGCAGAGCGCGACGAAGGCGCCGGCGCAGGCGGCCAGGACGAGCGTCGCCGTGACGGTGAATTCGGTCCACCAGCGCTGGTGCTGGGGTGTCCAGACCAGCAGATTGTCGGGGAGGGGAGCGCGCTTCATGCGACGTACTCCCTGTTGACGACGAGATCTGGCGACAGGTGCGGCACAATTTCTGTCACGTGGACATGGAGCAAAGAGGCTGGCAGGCCTGTCTCGCGCGACAGTCGCCCGATGATCTGATCGGCGACGGCCTCCTGCGCGATCGTCCCGTCATTCGCGCGAACGATCCCGTCCCACAACAGCCTGTTCGATGTCTTGGTGCTGTCACTCACCGTGATGCTGAAATCTGCCATGGCCGGCCTCATTTCGTGATGTGCCGCACGGCGCGCATGACCGCGTCTTCGGCGTGCGTGATGGCGAGCGACAGATCGCGGCTGCCGGCCCGTTCGGATTGCGGATCGGTGCCGCCGATCGCGTGACACTTGGCGATGAAGGCCGCGCCGAGATCCTTGATCTCTTGCATCTGCGCCTTCTCGGCGTCGCTGAGCGTCCGGTACCGATGCCGCACGGCATTGTTCGCCGTGCGCTGGTCCGATGTGCTGTCGATGCTGCTCATGACGCGTACTCCCGCTCGAAAAAGATCGTCCAGCCCGATGCGGCCTTGCGCATCCAGCCCTTGTTGAAGGTCGACCAGCTGATCAGTTCGAGACGGTCGCCCTTGCGGATGACCGCCTCCATCACCTCGATGTCGAACTCGGGGATCATGCGCTGCTGAAGGATGGTCCAGCCCGCCGCGATCAGCGCGTCGAGAGCCGCGTCGGCCAATTCGGCTTGCCGCCGGGTCGTCTTTGCCGGGCCGCCGCTGGCGATCCACGCCTCGTAGCGCGCGTCCAGCCGCTCGGCTTCCGTGTACGCTGCATCGTTCATCGCGCGCCCTCCGTGCCGATCTGCCGGACGGCGTCGCGGCGGGCGCGGACGACCGCGTCGGGCGCCAGCCTGTGGATCGCCGCGTCGGTGAAGCCGCGCTGGCGCAGCGCCTCGGCGTCGACGGTCTCGCCGGCGAACGCCATCTCGCGCATGGCCATCGCCATGGTCGCGACGAGCCGCCTGCGGCAGCCGGGCTCAGGATGAGGTGGGACAGGACGGGTGCGGATCATGGCGGGATGCTCCTTGGTGTGGCACTGTGGTGCGGCATGGCAAACGGGGGAGGTCGGCATGGACGAGCGACGGACGGTTGACATCGACGAGTTCGCCGACGCCGTCCTGCGGCGGCTCTCGATCGCCGAGGCGCGGATCAAGGGGTTGCACATCGTCCTGAACGCGGCGGCCAACGCGGTGCGCGACGCCGATCCTGCATTGGCCTCGGAGCTGGCGGACCGCATCACCCACCTCGCCGTGCACCAGGACACGTCAGAAGACGTGCAAGAACTCGTGCGCATGTACGTCGCCATCCTGACGCACGGCCGGTCGACCGATCCGTCCGGACTTCAATGACGCCGGCGAGGGCGCCGTCGCGCGCGGCCAGCGATCGCGCGATCGTGACACCGTGCGCGCCGGGTGCCGGACCGGGAAATGCGCTGTTGCTCATGTCTGTCTCCTCTGTCGGTCCCGATCCGGCGGCACACCATGCACAGCCGCCGGGGACGAGCGGGACGACGCGGAGGGTAGAGCGGTAAAATTACCGTGTCAACCGCTAAACGGTAAAAGTACCGCTTGCTCGCGGTGAGGTGGTCGTTTTTGATGGCGGCGGGTGAGGTGTGCGGTGAAGATTATCTTCGTCCTTGTCGGTATTGCCAGCGTCGCGATGGGCGTGATCAGCCTGTTTGCGGCGCGTTCTGTGATGCACGAACAGTTCGCGGCGATCACGGTGCTGGGCGGTCTGGGGCTGATGGGGCTTGCCGCCGTCCTGAGCAATCTCGAACGGATCGCCGCGGCAACGGAGCACGCGGCCGAAACCCAGGACAAGATGCTGGCGGTATGGAAGGCGCTTCGCGACAGTCGCAGGCCAGTGGGCAAGGACTGACCGCGGCGATGGAGATCCTGATCGTCCTGTTCTGGTGGCTGTTCTTCCTGATCGTGACGCCGTGGGTTGCGACGGCCAAGGGCCGCAGCGGCGTCGGCTGGTTCCTCGCCGCCTTATTCTTCCCGTTGCTGGCGCTGATCGTCGTCGCCTTGCTGCCGTCAGTTCGCCCGGCCGCGCCGGCGGCGGCTCAGTTCGATGACCGGCGGCCGTGCCCGGAATGCGCCGAGATGATTCTTCGGCAGGCGAAGAAATGCCGCTTCTGCGGCGCCGCGATCACGCCGCCGGCCGGGCGCTGAGAATCGCCCTACCAGTTGCAGGCCTTGCGCAGAGGGTCGATGGCGGTTTCAAGGCCGGTGATGTCGAAGGTCGCTTCAAGCGGGCTCTCGTTGAACGGCGTGAAGCGCATGATCAGCCGCTCCTTGCCGAACAGGCTCCTGACGACAGGGATGGAACTTCCCCCCCGCCACAGGCCGAGGGCGCTGTTGTCGGTCGATGCGGCCATCGACAGCGTGCGCATCGCATCCTCGTCCAGCCGAATGTCGACATCGCCGTAGCCCTGGATATCGGACAGGAAACAGTGCGTGTCGAGGAACAGCGCCGTCGTGTTCTCGAGGCAGCGCACGAAGAGCGTGACGGGTTCGACGCGGCCGAACCGGCACGCCACCGGCCTGTCGGATCGGACAGTCAGATAGACCGTTTGTTCGTCGGTGAATTGCGACGTGTCGATTCGCGTCGCCCACGCCGGCTTGCCGCCGGCCGGTGAGGCTGCCGTCGGCTCGGTCGCCTCGGCGGTTTCCGCCTCAGGGGCGTCGGGGGCGCGACCGGCCGCCCGGTCGTAGCAGGCCAGCCGGCGCTCGGGCTCGTCGATCACCCGGCAGGCATAGAGAAGCGGGGTCGGGTCCGCGACCGCAGGCGGCGAGATCACCAGCATCGCAAGACAAGCCGCAGCAGAACGCATGATCTTCTCCGGTCGCGCGCAGTATTGGCCGGCATAATGCCCGGCCCGGCCGCTCTTGCAACCCCGTCAGATGCCGAACAGTTCGTTTGTTGTCAGCACGCGGTGGACGGCGTCGACGGCGTCGCGCCGGAAGCGGACCTCGCCATCGGGGTTGTACTGTGTGGTGACCAGGTCTCGGTCGGTCCATGTGTCGAACCGCTTGACCGTGACGCGGGTGCCCTCGGCGGTCTTTTCGCGCACAACGATATGGTCGCCGGGTCGCGGCGGGCGATGTGGATGGACGAACACCATATCGCCGGTGCTCCAACGCGGCGCCATCGATTCGCCCGCGACGATGAGCGCATAGGCGCCGCGCACGCGCGCAAGCCCCGGCGGGCAGGGCACGGTCTCGACGGGATCGGCGCTCAGGAGCGTCGCGCCGAGCGCGGCGCCGGCGACTTGACCGAAGACCGGCAGCTCGTGCGCCGCCGGGGCGGGCGGGGCGTGGCGTGGCGTGGCCGGCGCGTCCTCGCCGGTGAGAAGCCAGTGGGGCGTGGTTTCAAGGACCGGGGCCAGCCGCGACAGCGATTCGCCGCGCATGCTTGTCGATCGTCCGCGTTGCAGGTTGCGGATCGCATCCTTGCTGAGACCTGCGCGTCGTGATGCCTCGGCCGCAGAAATCCCGACCGCCGTCAGCCGTTCTTCAATGCGTGCAAGCATCTGATTGTCCATGGCTGCGATGATGCCCGCGCACGACGCGGTAAAAAAACGGTAAGATAACCGTTGACAACGGCGGTAAAAGTACCGCTAATGCCGCGCCATGAACGCCCGTCAACAGTTGCTCGCCTGCGCCGACCGGTACGCCGAGGCTCTCGACCTCGAGCAGAAGACCGCTTCGTGGCGCATCTTCGGAGACCAGAAAAAGCTCGCCGCGCTGCAGGCCGGTGGTGATCTCTACACCGGTCGCCTCGAAGCCGCCATGCAGTGGCTGTCGGACAACTGGCCGGACGGGGCCGAATGGCCGGCGGGCGTCGCGCGGCCGTCTGTTTCCGTATCTCCCGGCGAACCCCCCTCTGCCCCTGACGGGGCATCTCCCCCGCAAGGGGGGAGAGGGGCGCCCGTGCCGGACGCGCGGCCACAGACACCGGAGGCGGCGGAGTGATGGGCTGGGAATGGCTTCCAACGCCACCGCCTGCGCGGCCGAAATCGTCCGGCACGGTGACCGGGGAGGGCGTCGCCGTGCGCCTGTCCGATCCGACCGCCATGCTGCTGAAGCTGGTCGCCAGCCATGACGGGCTGACCGTCGCCCAGGCGATCGACCGGCTGGTCGGCGCGCGGGCCGAGGAAATCGGCGTGCCTTTTTTCCTGTCGGCCGCCGAACCCCCCTCTGCCCCTGATGGGGCATCTCCCGCTCAAGGGGGGAGAGGGGCGCCGGGGCGGGCTGCGCGCTGCAGTGGTGGAGGCCAGCCATGACCGCAGCAGCGCCGTCCGCCGCCATGGCCGTCTCCGGGCCCGGACTCAGCATGCTGCTGGTTGCCACGTCGGTCGTGCTGATCGCCCATGCGGCCGTGCTGGCGTGGGCGGTCCTGTTCATCGCCGATGGCTGGCGCGGCGACCTCGCCGTCCAGCGCTGGCGCGCGCCGTTTCTGTGGGCGCTGATTGCCGGCCTGCCGACCCTGACCATCGCCGTGCTGTGCGCCTTCGTCTTTCTCACCTTCGGAGAGACGCGGTGATGGGTGTGTGTTGCTTTCTTTCTTCGCGCGCCGCCCCGCCGCCTTCGGCGGCTGGCGCGCTCCCGCGCACAAGCGCGGACGGCCAGTCGGCCTTGCGCCCTGCGGGCGTGGTGCCGATCATTCCCTCCTCCATACTCCCTTCCTCCCAGACCCCGGCGTGCTGCCCTGACCGTCGGGGCGCCTGCCCGCCCGGCTTCCCTTCAACCGCGCCGGGCGGGCCTTTTGTTCATCCGCGTATCGCGGCCCTGACCGGCCGCGAATGGAGAGTGTGCCGTGATTGTTCCCTGTGTACCTTCGCCCGCCGCAAATGCGCGTGCCGCGCATGGCGGGCTCCCGGGCAAAGGCCCGGACGGCCAGTCGGCCTTTGCCAAACGGTCGCCTGTGTCCTTTCCGTCCACCACCGACAGGTCAAACCCTGTCAGATGGAGGCCGGCAAAGATGCCCGTTCCTTTTCGCAAAGTTGCAGATTTTGCTTCATCGCCCGGCGCGGCGCGCTTGCCGGCTTCGCCGGAGCCGCAGGACGATGCCGGATCGACGCCGTTCGATCCGGACGGCGTCGTCACGTTTCTGCGCCGGGCCTTTCCGACGGCGACGGCGCTGAACGTTCAGGCCGCGACCGCCATCCCGGCCGCGACGGTCGACAACTGGCTGCGCGGGCGCGCCGCACCCTCGGCCGCCCATCTGGGCGTGATGGTCGACGTGTTCGGGCCGACGGTCCTGTCGGCCGCTTTCCCCAGGGCCGGGCGCTGGCTCGGCGGGCAGGTGCGCCGTGACCGGGTCGCCGCGGCCATCGCCGAACTTCAGGCGGCTTTGTCCTGATCATGTATCGCCCGGCGCACCGGCCGCGACGCGGCCTGCCGGGCTCCGGCTAAAAGGGGCCGACGCGCAGTCGCGCTTGCCGGCTTCGCCGGGCGGGCATGGCGGGGTTCCTCAAAAGCGCGGGCGCGGGACCCAGCTGTCACGCGCGCGGCCGTGGACCGGGCCGGAGCGGGCGCGGCTGGTCGAACTGGTCGGTCGCCGCCTGTCGATGACGACGATCGCGGCCGCGCTGGACCGGACGCCGGCGGCCGTGCGCACCTATCTGCGCGACCATCCCGACCTGTTTCCGGCCCTTCGACAGGCTCAGGACAGGCCCCTTCGACAGGCTCAGGGTGAGGGCTCGGCCGAAGGTTGCAAGGGCGTAGCCGCCGAAGGCGGTGGTGCGGCGCCCGATGCACCAGTCAACCCAACCCCCTTCAGCGACCTGGCGAAGGGCCAGTGCCGCTGGCCGGTCGATCTGACGGACGCATCCGGCGGGCCGTCCATGGCCTGTTGCGGCGCACCGGTGGTCGACCGCCGGGCGCGGCCCGGCCGGCGCGAGGCCACCCACTGCGCGGTCCATCTGGCCGCCGGCACGGGACGGGCATCCGGCGCGCCGTTCGTCGTTCGAACCACCCGCAAGACCCGAAAGGACCAGCCATGGGACGCCTGACCCGCACCTTCGCCGAAATGCTCAACATCCTCAGCCGGGGCGATGTCGCCTCCCGCCTGACCACCGAGATGGAAACCTGTCTGGCCGCGCTCGAGGAGGTGCCGGAGGGCACCAAGGCCTCCGCCGAGATCACGCTGAAGGTCAAGTTCGTCCACGAACTCGGCCGCGTCGATGTCCATGCCGACGTCAAGTCCAAGCTGCCCGACACGGCCAAGTTCGCCCGCACCCCGTTCTGGCTCGACGACGGCATGTTGTCGGTCGAGCACCCCAGCCAGATCACGATGTTCTCATCGCCCGGCCCGCCCGCGACGACGATGACGACGATGACGCCGAGGCGAATTCCGTTTCGTCGTGACCTCCAGCAACCGAAAGGAAACGTCCATGTCGAAGACCGAACTTCCCGACCCGCAGGCGGTCGAGGCCTTGGCGCGCCTCGGCACCGAGGCCAGCGCCCCGCATGTCCAGATCGTCCAGATCGAGGGCCTCGGCGAGGGCCTGCCGGAAAAGGTGCCGCTGGCTTTCGACCGGCGCACCCAGACCTTCAAGGCCCTGCGGGACCAGATCGACGCCTATCGTCAGTTGCCCGGTCGCACCGTCGGGACCGCCCGCGCCGACACGCTGGAAAGCTTCATCGAACTGACCAAGCGCCACAAGACCGACGATTCGGTGCTGTTCGGCGCCACCCAGTGGCCCGATCCGAAACTGACGGCGGTGATCGACTATCACACCGTCGCCCATGAACCGCGCTGGATGCAGCACCGCATCGCGTATGCGTTTCCGCTGACCGACGAGTTCAAGGCGTGGGTCTCGGGCGACGGCCAGCCGATGGAGCAGTTGGCGTTCGCGGCCTTCATCGAAGAGCACGCGGCCGAACTGGCCTCCCCCTATGACGGCGAGAGGAACGAGTTCGAACCGCTCTTCAAGGAGAAGTTCGCGACCCCGTCGGAGCTGATCATGCTCAGCCGTGAGCTGGAAGTGTTCATCGGCGGCAAGGCCAAGCGGTCCGAACGTCTCCAGACCGGCGAACGCACGGTCGAGTTCACCTCCGAACACACCGATGCGAAGGGCGAACGGATCACCATTCCCGGCATCTTCATGGTGTCGGTGCCGGCCTTCATCGACGGCGAGCCGGTGCGCATTCCCGCGCGGCTTCGCTACCGGCTCAAGGGCGGCGAGATCGTCTGGTTCTATCAGCTCTATCGCTGGCAGTTCTGGCTGCGCGATCAGGTTCAGAAGAGCCTTCACGCCGCCGCCAAGGCCACCAGTCTGCCCGCCTTCGAAGGCGCACCGGAAGACTGATCGGGGCAGCTGATGGGCGGCGAGACCTTTCTGGACGGGCGCGTGACGATGCATGTCGGCGATTGCATGGCCGAACTTTCGGCCATGGCGCCCGACAGCGTCGATTGCGTGGTCACCTCGCCGCCCTATTGGGGGCTGCGCGACTATGGCGTAGACGGGCAGATCGGCCTCGAGCCGACGCTCGGCGAGCATCTGGACGTGATGGTCGCGGTGTTCGAGGCGGTGCGGCGCGTGCTCAAGCCCACCGGCACGCTCTGGCTGAACTATGGCGACTGCTACGCCACCGCGCCGAACGGGCGCTCGGCCGCCGAGACGAAGGCGGGCGGCAATGACGACCGCACCTTCCGCGACAAGCCGTTCTCGACCGTCGGGCCGGTCTATGGCGCCGCATCGGGCAAGCCGCACGAACCACTGAACGGGTTCGGCAGGCGTGGCGGCGGCGGCGCCCCGTCTGGCGGCGTGCTCAAGCCGAAGGATCTGTGCATGATCCCGAACCGGCTGGCGATCGCCCTGCAGGACGCCGGTTGGTGGGTCCGCTCGGAGATCGTCTGGGGCAAGCCGAACCCGATGCCCGACTCCTCGGGCGTCTACCGCCCGTCGACCGCGCACGAGAAGATATTCATGCTGACCAAGTCGGCGGACGGCGATGTCTGGCGGGCGCGGGATACGGGCGAGATGTCGTTTCAGCCGAACCTTGACGAGCGCTGCGCGCTGGTCACACGGCCCGACGAAGACGGGCCGCGCTGGGTGCGCCTTGGCGCCTACTACGATGCATCGGCGGTGCGCGTTGATCGGTCGACGATGGCTGACGGCAAGCAGCCCGATGGCTGGGACACGGGGCCGGGCGAGCACGGCTCGGTGCATCGCAACGGCCGCCAGAAGGGCAAGCGGATCGACAAGCAGCGCGGCCATTCGCGCAGGCATGCGGGCTTCAACGATCGATGGGATCGCATGGAGCGTGCCGAGCAGGTGGCGGGTGGTCGACTGCTGCGCAATTACGAGCCGGCGCCGCTGGCCGTCTGGGAGATCGCCACCAAGCCGTTCTCCGACGCCCATTTCGCGACCTTTCCGCCGGACCTGGCCGAACGCTGCATCCTCGCCGGCTGTCCGCATGGCGGGCTGGTGCTCGACCCGTTCGGCGGCGCGGGCACGACGGCGCTTGTCGCGCTGCGCCACGGCCGCCGCGCCGCGCTGATCGAACTCAACGCGGACTATGCGGCCATGGCCCGCCGGCGGATCGAACGGGAATGGCGGGTGCAGGCGCGACCCGTTGCCGACACCCACGGCCCGCTGTTCGGCGGCATGGAGGCGGCGGAATGACCCTTCGACCAGCTCAGGACGATCGGCAGGTTCAGGGTCAGGGCTCGGCGGCCGACACCGCCAACCCGCTTCCCGACTATTCCGCCCCGATGCTTGCGCTGTTCCTGCGGGCGCGGATCGTCGCGCGGCGTAATATCCATGGCGAGGCGCCGGCCGAAGCCCGCCACGCCGTCTCGAAAGTGATCCGGCGCGAGGCGCGCATCACCCATGCCGAGTTCGACAGTGCTCTTGCCGGTCGCCCGGTGGGGCCGATATCGCGTGGCCGCATCTGGGGCGCGCTGGGGCATTTTCCCAATCTATCGCCCGGCGAACCGGCGGCTCCGCGGGATGACCGGGGAGGGGCGCAATGATTGTCCCCGATGAACTGCCACCGCTCTCGAGCGTCATGATCGCAACGCGCGACAATGGTCGTGAAACCGTCCAGGGCTATGATCTCGGCCTGTTGGCGATCACGCCCGATTGCGGCGTCGAAAGCGATGATGCGTGCTGGGTCGTCACGCACCTTCCGACCGGGTTCGTGATCTCGTCGCGTACGGTGACGTTCGAGACGCCCCAGAGCGCCTTGGCTTATGCCCGGCGAGTCGCGGCGACGGACCTGCCGCTGTTATCGAGCGAGCCGGATGCGTTCACCGCGCCATTGCGCGCCTGCGCTGCCGATCTCATCCGCGCTTCCCATGAAGCCGGCGCTGCGCGCACCGATTGGCCGATGCCCGTCGGCTGCGAGCACCTTGACGCGCTGTGGGAGAGTGAATGATGCCCGGGGCCGATCCCAACCCCTCTCGCGCCGGGTTCGACTGGCGCGCTTTCGCCAGGACGGTGCGCGCGGCGCACGCGGCCGACGGGCGCGGGGTGCGGGCCATTGCGACCGAGATCGGCGTGACCGCCTCGGACCTGTCGCGGGCCATGTCGGGCATCAACATCGACGCGGGCAAGGTGATGGCGCTGTGCGACTGGGCCGGGGTCAGCGAACGCGCCTTCTACCTGCCGCCGGAAAAAGACGTTGTGAAATCAGGCTGTTGCACCGCAGCTCACGTGAAACAGCCGAAGCGAGCGCACGTGACGGCGCAGCCGTCGCGCAAGTCGAGCGACCAGACAAAGACCGGGCGAGCGCCGGTCACACGAGGGGTGTCATGAATGTGGCTGCACGTCCCGCGCTCGATGCTGCCGACCGGCTCGACCCCGGATCAATGTCCGGGGCGGGCTTCATCTCCCTGTGCACCGGGGGGGGCGGGCTCGATCTCGGCCTCGAGCTGGCAATGCCGGGCGCTCGCCCGGTCTGTTACGTGGAGAGGGAAGCTTTCGCCTGCGCTCATCTGGTCGCGGCGATCGAGGCGGGTCTCATGGCTGACGCGCCTTTGTGGTCCGATGCCCGAACCTTCGACGGCCGACGCTGGCGTGGCGCGGTGGACGGCGTCATTGGCGGCATCCCGTGCCAGCCCCATTCCCTCGCCGGACGGCGAAAAGGCGCGGCCGACGCGCGCGACCTGTGGTCCGTCGCACGGCGCATCATCGTCCAGTCGCGCGCATGGTTCGTCCTCATCGAGAACGTTGGCGGAATGCTCACCGCGCCCAGGGGGCAGATGCCCGGCGCCGAGCGGGTCTGGCGAGACCTTCGCCGGCTTGGTTTCTCGGTTGAGATCGGACTGTTCAGCGCGGCGGAGGTCGGCGCGAGCCATGGCCGCGAACGCGTCTTCATCCTCGGCGTGGCTGACCCCGGACGTGCCGAGGGGCGGGCGCGGCCTCCCGGCCGGGACATCGGCGACCGGGCAAAGACTGGACGGCTCGAAGGCTCAGGTCGGTCTGCCGAATCAGGCCAGGGCGTGGCCGACGCCCGTCGCGGCGCCGGAAGCGCCCAACCGGAACTCGAACACGGTGCACGGCCCGACCAGCCTCGGCGAGGCGAGCAGGGTTTGGCCCACGCCGACCGCCAACGATCACAAGGGCTCGGGGCCGACGCTCGAGCGCAGGGACAGGCCGGTCAGCACCCTGACCGGCCGGGCGGAGATGGACGCCTTTTCCCGCCCGTTCCCGACGATCGGGCCGCGTGGGCGGCCATCGCCGACGGCGACCCTGCGCTGCTACCGGCGCTGTCGCGCCACGACCGATTCCGCCTTGCGCTCGGAGATGCGCGCCTTGCTGAGGATGGGCATCCGGGCGCGGGGGCGGGGCTGCTCGCGCAACGAGCCGAAGCCCTTCGTGCGCCCGGCGTTCCGGCGCCAGCTCAACCCGATGTTCGTCGAGTGGCTCATGGGCTGGCCGTCCGGATGGACGATGTTGGCGCGTGGTCCCGCACCGAACGGCTGGCCATGCTCGGCAACGGCGTTGTGCCGCTACAGGCGGCTTATGCGGTGCGCACTCTCGTCGCTCGGCTCGCCGCCCGCGATGCCCCCAGCGCAGACCGACTTGTTCGCATGATGGAGGCGGCGGAATGATCCTTCGGCAGGCTCAGGACAGGCCCTTTCGACAGGCCGACGACGAGGGCCCGGCCGAAGGCCGCAAGGGCGACTGCCCGTCCGGCCCTTTGGCCGGGAGCGAGCGAGGCCGACCGGCCGACACCGTGAGCGACAAAGAGGCAAACCCATGACCCGCGTGCCCGAACAAATCTCCGTGCCGATGGTCTCGGGCGGCCATCGGATGGTGCTGGCCGCCGAGGCGTTCGGCACGCTGGCCGTGGTGCCCTGCATCGCGCCGGACCCCGGATCGGGTCTGGGGCAGGCCGGGCGGCCGATGGAGCTGGGCGGCGATCCGCTGCGCGGGCGGTTCGGCACCGTGCGCGGCTTCACCTGGGTGCTGGCGCCAACGATCGGTGCGGGGCGCACCGTGCTGCCGGCGGGCTGGTTCTTCGCAAGCCGGGACGCCGCCCTCGGCGCGCTGGGCCGGGCGCTCGACCGGATCGCCGATCGCTGGCTGGCGAGCGGTGGCGTGACCGACGATCCGGCGCGTCTCCTGCCGGTCAGCGGCCTCTTTGCGGATGACGACGATCGCGCCGCACGGCTTGTCGCGACGGTGGCCGGGCCGGGCTGTCCTCTGCCCAAAAAGCGCGCCCGCAAGAAGGGCGACCGCTGGCGGGCGGGCCTGGTCGACGCGGTCGACGTGCGCATGGAGATCGAGACGCTGCGCCGCGCCGCCGCCTTCGGCGGGGCGATCATGGGGCCCTGGCACGGGCTCAAGCGGTTGTCGCTGCGCGTCGACTGGCCCGCCGCCAACGCCATGCTCGAGGCGATGAAGAACGAGGGGCGCGGTGGCGGCGCGCCTGCCTCGGACTGCGATCCGGGGTCGGCCCCTTCGGGCCGGAGCCCGGCAGGCGGCGAAGCCGCCGGTACGCCGGGCGATGAAAACGGAGCCTCACCATGAGAGAACGGCCGACCTTCACCGATGTCGCGGCGCTGCGCGCCCATTATGCCGCCGTGCGGGCGCGCCTGAACGGGACGGCGCCGCGGGCACGGCCGATGCTTGCCGGGTCGTCATCGACGCGTGCGGCGACCGGTCCCGCGCCGGACCAGGCGGGCAGGGCGGCGTTTGCGCGCGCCCGGCGCCAGGCCGGTGCCGTCTCGGAGGCGTTCCGCACGATCTGCTGCGCGCCGCTGCGCGAGGCCGACGCCCATGTCGTCGCCTGGCGGATGCATCATGCAGCGGGCGGCGACAGCACGTTCCTGCCGGCGGCGCGTGTGAAGGCCGATTTCCGCGCGGTCTGCCCGGTGCCCTGGACCGACATCGTCAGCGCGCGGCGCACGAAGGCGGTCGTCGTCTGGCGCCAGGCGCTGATGGACGCGCTCAGGACCCTGACCACGATGAGCATGCCGCAGATCGGCCGCTATCTGGGCGGGCGCGACCACACCACCGTGCTGCACGCCTGCCGCGTGGTCGAGGCGGCGCGGACGGCCGGCACGGCGCGCGCGGTCGAGGGCCCGACGGGCGTCACGTTCTGGGTGAGGGCGGCATGATCGAACGGCAGGCAGGCACGATCGAACTGGTCTGCGACGATTGCGGCGAGCCGTGGCCGGACACCCATGAAGCGGGCGATCGCCATGTCCTGCTGGCCGACGCGAAGGCGGCCGGCTGGCGCCGGTTCCGGCGCGGCGCCGACTGGTGCGACGCCTGCCCGGCCTGTGTGGCGGTTTGGGCCGAAGAGCAACGGGGAGGGCGGCTATTGTGAGCATTCGCGTCATGACCGCCGTGTTCGACCACGCCCCGGTGGCCGGCACCAAGCTGACGGTGCTGCTGGCGCTGGCCGACTGGGCGAGCGACGAGGGCGTCTGCTGGCCGTCGATCCCGGCGCTGGCCGCGAAGGCGCGGACCTCGGAACGCTCGGCGCAGCGCGCCTGCCGCGACATGCAGGCGGCGGGGCTACTCGAGATCGCCGAGGGCGAGGGCAGGAACGGAACCAACCGGTTCCGCATCCGCGCCGACCGCTTCGGTGACGGGAAATGCGAATCGGGTGGTCAGCCTGCCCCGAACGGACCGGAACCGGGCGCGGGGGCAGACACAACATCTAGTGGTGGGGGTGACAATCTGACACCCCATGACGACGGCGGAGGGGGTGACACTGGTGACACCCCGGGGGTGACAAATGGCGCGCCAGGGGGTGACACCGGTGTCGCCCTAACCGTCATAGAACCATCAATAGAACCGTCAGTAGAGAGAGAGCGCGCGGGCGGGGACGCGGAAGGCGTGCCAGATGTGCCGCCCCCAGATGTGGTGTCCCCATCCGATGGCCGGGATGGGGAGGCGGGTGGCGAACATGGTGCCCGTCCCAAGGCCGAACGGCCGTCGCCGCCTTTGCGGCGGAGCGAGCCAGCCGGCAGCGCCGGCGCTGCGGCGAGCGATACCGAACAGAACGCTCCTCCCGATCCGGCGACCGTGCCCGGCAGGGCGGCGTTCGAGAAACGCGTGCTGCGGTTCTGCAACGGCAAGGGCTTCGCCGCCGGGCCGTGGGAGGACTGGGACACCGGCACGCCGAGCTATGTCGGCCGGCAGATGGCCGCGCTGTCGGAAACCGAACGCCAGCAGGCCGAACGCTGGCGCGATCCCTACCTGACCGACATCCGCCGACGCGGCAAGCGGCCGGTCTCGCCGGGGAACTTCCTGCGCGACCGGCTCTGGGAGGGGCTCGACCCCGAGCTGATCCGGCGTTTCGAGACCGGGCAGACGGCGAAGGCCGGCGCGACACCGCCGGACAGGGCGGCGCCGTTCGGGCCGGTCTGGGCGGCGATGCGCCTGGCGGCGATCGCGGCGGGCCGGGTGCCGGCCGATGACGGGTTCCGGCCGACCCGGTTTCAGGAAGGGCTGATCGCGGCCGGCGAGGCCACGGTCGAGGGCCTGCGCGTCGAACGGCATGTGCGCTGGCTCGACGGGCAGGCCGAACAGCGCCGTTCGGTGCCCGCGCCGGGCTGGGCGCGGGCGCTCAAGCCGGCGATGGAGCCGGTGCCCGTGGCGGGCCCGCTCGCCGATGACTGGCGGGCGCTGTTCGCCGAACGGTCCTGGCCATGGTTCCCGCGCGCCGACGGCATGGACGTGGTGTTTCTTCCACGGCTCGGCTGCGAGCCGGCCAAAGGGCCGGACGGCCGGTCGGCCTCTCCGGCTTCGCCGGCGGACCTTCAGGCGGCGCTCGCCGCGTTCGCCGAGGCGCTTGAAACCGCAACCGATGGAGCGACGGGAGATGACCGTGAAGCCTGACTTCGGCGATGACGACTGGCGGACCCATGTCGCCGATCCCGACCGCTCGGTGCGGAAGATGGACAGCGAGCGGGCCCGGCGCGAGATGGTGCGCTGGCTGCGGGCCCAAGCGGCCGATCGCGACGGCAAGTGCGCATGGTATGTCGTGGCCCATCGCGGCAGTGGCATGGCGCTGACCGAATCGATGCGCGCCGAAGGGCTGAACGCTTGGTGTCCGATGCGGAAAGTTGTGCGAAAGCGGCCACGCCGGCGGACGACCGTCGAAGACCGGGTGCCGCTGTTCGACGGCTATGTGCTGGTCGAGCTTGTGTCAGGATGGGACGCGGCGTTCCTCGGTGTGATGACGTTCGAGGGCGTCTCGGCCATTCTCGGCATGGACGGGCAGCCCGCGCCGCTGCCCGCCGTGACCGTTGAAAGGCTCATGGAATTCGAGGGGTTGAGCGCGTTCGACCAGGGCGTTCTGTTCGCGCGGGGCCGGCGCGTCGTGATCACCTCGGGCCTGTTCAAGGGCATCGAGGGAAAGGTCGTGCGGTCGGAGGATCGCAACGGCGAACTGGCGCTGGAACTCGATCTGTTCGGCCGGCTGACGCCGTGCCGCATGGGGATTGACAGCGTGCGGCTTTGCAACTAGCCGTTCTGATCCAAGGCCACTGGAGCTAATTGGACTGACCTCCGCCTTCGGGCGGGCACGGCGCCCTCCAACCCTGGAAGCGACAAAGCCGATCGGCGGCGTCGTTCTTCCGCGAAGGGGGAGATATGGCCTGCGATCATCGTTTATGCTCACCGTCCGCAGCAACCATCTGCAGTTCGACCGGCAGCTCGCCCGCGATCTGGGCGAGGACCTGCCGCGCGTCCTGCGCCGCGCCGTCAACCAGACGGCCGTCGAGATCGTCGGCAAGTCCGGCGTCGGCAGGCGGTCGTTCAGCGGCTACGCGCCGGTCGAGGGCTATTTCCAGAAATGGACCAAGCGGGCCTTCGACAAGCCCGTCCCGTTCACCCAGCGCGCGGCGACCATGTCGTTCGCCTCGACGCGCAGGCCGGTCGCGCGCCTGTTCATCAAGGATCGGGCGGGCAAGGGAACGCCGGCGGCGAAATACCTGCGGCCGCAGATCACCGGCGAATATCGTGGCCACACCAGGTGGGAGAAGTTCCTGATCGCCAAGGGGCTGATGCGGTCCAACGAGTACGCCATGCCGGGGGCGGGCATCCGGCTCAACCGGTACGGTAACGTGCCCACGCGGGTCTATCCGGAAATCGTCGCGCAGCTGCGCATCGGCACCGAGGGCATCGGCAACGCGACGGGCAAGACGATGAAGCGCCGCAAGGCGCGCGGCATCGGGCGGGTCTTCGTGCCGGGGGCGAGGGACCAGGGCAGGGGCGGCAACGCCGACAGCCTGCCGCGCGGCATCTGGCAGCGCAAGGCCGATGGCACGATCGTGCCGCTGTTCATCTTCACGACCAACCGGCCCGCCTACGAGGAACGCTTCCGCTTTCGCCAGTGGACGGCGCAGACTGTCAGGCAGCGCCTGCCGGTCTGGGTCAGGCGGCACGCCGATGCCATCCTGCGCAAGCCCAACCGACCTCGCCGCCGCTGAACGCCGGGCCAAACGGCAGCGCAAACGATGGTGATCGACGTCGCAGGTCCATTCGCATTGAACGGGGGCGGTGGTGCGGCGTTGCGGGTCCTTCCTCGGCGCCTCGCCGGCGCGAGTAATTCGGGCCCCAGTTTGTGGCCAGTCTGAGCCGGTTCTTGAAGCCTAAACACCGAGCCTAAAGATCGATGCCAATCGCTAAAGTGAGCGCGGACGCGCGGGACATGCCGTCATGACCGAGCGCACGATGAGCAAGGGCGAGTATGCCGCCCACCGCGGCGTCTCGCCGGGGCGCATCTCGCAGTACATCGCCGATGGCCAGATCGGCCCGTCGGCGCTGGAGGGCGAGGGCCGGCGTGCGCGCATCATCGTCGAGATCGCCGACCGCCATCTCGGTCAGCGGCTCGACCAGTCGCAGGCGCTGGGCGCGAACGGCAAGGCGGCGGCAGCCGTCATCGACGGCAACACCGAACGCGCCGAACTGGAAGCCCCGCCGCTCGCACCCGCCCCTTCGGCGGCCGACAATCACCTGCGCATCGTGGCCGAGGAAAAGGCCAAGCAGGCCAAGATGCAGACCGAGCGCATGGCGCGCGAGGAAGCCGCGCAGACCGGGCGATACATGCTGACCGCCGACGCGCGGGCGCAGATGACCCGAGCGGCTTCGGAGGCGTTCACGGTGATGGAAGCGGCGATCCGCGACATGGCCATGGCGCTGGCCGCCGAGCACGGCCTTTCCAAGTCCGAGGCGATGACGCTGCTGACCCGCTGCTGGCGCGATTCCCGCAAGCGCGCGAGCGCCGGCTTCAAGGCCGAAGCGGAAGCGCAGCCGGCCCACGTCGAGGACGCGGCCGATGACGATGCCGCGCACGCACCGGAACTGGCCGCGTGACGCTGCTCTACAATCCCGAACGCCTTCTGGCCAAAGTCCTGGCGGAGGTTACCGAGCCGCCGCCGCCGGTCGACTATCTGGCCTGGGCCAAGCGAAACATCCGATTCACCGAGACCAGCTCGGACTTCCCCGGCGCATACAATGAAAGGCTGTTTCCGTTCTTCACGGAGATCCTGAACGCGCTGTCGCCCGAGGAGCCGTGCCGCTACGTGACGCTGCGCAAGTCCGCCCAGGTCGGCGGCACCGTGCTCGCCAACGTCTTCACGCTCGGCACGCTCGACCTTGCCCCGTGCCTGTTCCTCTACGTGCACCCCACCGAGGAGAATGGCGACCGGTGGTCCAAGCAGAAGCTGACGCCGATGATCCGCGAATCGGCGCATCTGCGCACGCTGTTTCCGGAGCGGTCGCGCGATGGCGGCAGCTCGGTGCGTTACAAGGAGCGCAGCGACGGGCGCGGCGCGATCCAGGTGGCCGGCGCCAACTCGGCCGCCAACCTGTCGCAGATGACCTGCCCCAAGCAGGTTCACGACGATCTCGGCAAATGGGAGGACAATTCGGCCGGCGACCCCGAGGTGCAGGCCGAGAGCCGGGGCAAGGCTTCCGCGCAGGCGAAGTTCTTCAAGCTGTCCACGCCCCTTCTGTCGCCGGGATGCCGGATCACGCGATCGTTCAACGAGGGCAGCCAGGAAAGCTATCACGTGCCGTGCCCGCATTGCGGCGCGTTCCAGCCGCTCGAATGGGAGAACATGCGCGACCACCTTGATCCGGAGAACCCTGAGGACGCGCATTTCCGGTGCATCGCCTGCGCCGGTCGCATCGAGGAACGCCACCGGGCATGGATGGTCGACCCGGCCAACGGCGCGCACTGGGTCGCGCGCCATCCCGAGCGGAAGAACTGGCACCGGTCGTTCCATATCTGGATGGCCTATTCACCGCTGGAGAGCTGGTCGGCGATCGCGCGCGGCTGGGCCAAGGTGCAGAACGGAGCGGCCGAGGACGCCGACCAGGCCGAGCGCCGGTCGATCGAGCAGACGTTCTTCAACGATTCGCTCGGCCTGCCGATGGTGTTCGACCAGGCCGCGGTCGACTGGGAGATGCTGCGCGACAGGGCCGAGGAAAATGCCCGCCGTAAGCGCACGGTGCCCGATCGCGCGCTCGTCCTTTGCCTCGGCATCGACGTTCAGGAAAGCTGGGTCGAATGGACCCTGTGGGGGTTCGGCGAGTTTGCCTACGCGGCGCCGATCGATCACGGCCGGTTCGATGGACGGACCGGGCGCTTCGGTCCCGGCGCCGAGGAACATTCGGGTCATGTATCCGAGCCCGAGATCAGGGCGGCGCTCGATGCGCTGATCGCCCGCAAATGGACCGACGAGAGCGGTCTCGCCCGGCCCGTCGACATGACGGCGATCGACGGCAACTACTCGACCAACGATGTGTGGGACTGGGCCAAGAAGCACCCGCGCTCGAAGGTGATCATGGTGCGCGGCGGCAACCAGGACAATGCGCCGCTGCTTCTGCAGGTCTCCTACGAGACCGACAAGCGCGGGCGCAAGAAACGGCGGCCCTACGCGAACCGGTTCTTCACCTTCAACGCCTCCGAGTTCAAGCTCCGGCTGATGCGCCACCTGAAGAAGACCGATCCGGCCCGGCCCGGCTACGTCGATCTGCCCGCCGGCATGGGCGACGATTTCTGGCAGCAGCTCGTCTCCGAACGCCGCGTCATGGTGCGCCGGGCCGGCCGGGTACGCTGGCAGTGGGACCTGCCCACCGGCAAGCGCAACGAGGTGCTCGACAACGCCAACCAGGCACGCGCGGCCATGGTGCGGTTGGGGGTCAACCGCTGGGGCGAGGATGAGTGGGCGGCGCGCCGTGATGCCGTGGCCGCGCTCGCACCGGCCGAAGTCGATCTCGAGGATCTGATGGTCTCGACGGCCGGGCAACCGAAGGGGGCCGCCGCGCCGGCCGCCGATGAAACCTCCAGACAATCCGTCGCCGACGCGCTCGCCCGCGCCCGGCGCGCCCGAACCGGTCAGGACCCATGACGATCACTGTCACCGATACGAACCGGGCCGTCTGGGAACAGCGGCTCGCCGACGCCGAGGATGCGCTCAACCGGCTGATGCTGGGCGCGCAGGAGGTGGAACTGTCCTATGACGGCGAGACCATCAAGTTCCAGGCGACCAGCGAGAACAGGCTGCGGCGCTGGATCGCCGAGATCCGCGCGGCGCTTGCCGGGCAGTCACGGCATCGGGCGCCGTCGCGCGCGGTGAGCTTCCGGTGACCGACCCGGTGATCCTTGGCCCGGACGGCCAGCCGCTGCCCGCCGACCTGCGCCGACGCGCGCAGGCGACCGCCATGAGCGCGTCGTGGCGGCGGGCCTATCAGGGCGCGGGCACCGATCATGCGGCGCTGCGCGAATGGCGCGCGCCGTTCGTGTCGGGCCAGGCCGCCGTTTCGGCCGATCGCGAACCGCTGTCGGCGCGCGTTCATGACATGGCGCGCAACGATGGCTGGGTCTTCGCCGCCATCGACAAGAAGCTGGTCAACCTGGTCGGCGCCGGCTTCCGGCTCAACGCCATGCCGAACTGGCGCTATCTGGGGCTGACCCGCGATCAGGCCCAGACGATCGGCGAACAGATCGAGACGCTGTGGCGCGACTATTCCGAGGGCGGCGGCTTCTGGGCGGACGCCGAGCGCGCCGGAACGGCGATGTCCGTGGTGACGTCGGCCACCTGGCACTACATCGCCGACGGGGAGGCCTTCGGAATTCTGGTCTGGCGCGAGGATGCGCCGGCGGGCTGGCGCACCGCCATGCAGGTCGTCCATCCCGCGCGCTGTTCCAATCCGCGCGGCACCATGGACCGCGTCGATCTGCGCGACGGCGTCTCGCTCGATGCGCTGGGCGCGGCCACGGGCTACTGGTTCGCCGACGCCCATCCGGGCGACTGGCACCTGCCGGGCCAGATGCCGCAGCACTGGACGTTCATCGAACGCGAGACGGAATGGGGCCGGCCGCGCGTGGTGCACCTGCGGCGGCGCCGCGAGGCGGGCATGACCCGCGCGGTGGCCGATCTGGTGCCGTTCATGCGCAAGGGCCGGCAGCTGCACCAGTATGACGATTACGAACTGTCGGCGGCGGCGCTCAACGCCCTGCTCGCCGCTTTCGTGACCACCCCGCTCGATGCGGGCGCGCTCGCCGACGCGCTCGAGGCCGAGCAGCCGGCCGAGGCGCTGGGCGGGCTGATGGACGCGATGATGCAGGCGCAGGCCTCGGTCTACAAGGAAAGCCCGATCCGCATGGCGGGCGGGCAGATCAACTTCCTGAACCCCGGCGAGGATGTCGAGCTGAGCCGGCCGCAGCATCCCAATTCCGGGTTCGAATCGTTCTTCAAGTTCGGCCTGCGCAACCTTGCCGCCGTCCTCGGCATCACGGCCGAGCAGCTGACCATGGACTGGTCGGAGGTCAATTATTCGTCGGCCCGCGCGGCGTTGCAGGAAGTCTGGAGGGGGTTCCAGGCGATGCGCGCCGAGATCATCGCGCAGTTCCTGCAGCCCTGGTATCGCGCATGGCTCGAGGAAGTCTTCGACAAGGGCCTGCTCGATCTTCCGGCCGGGGCGCCGTCCTTCGCGCTGGCGCCCGATGCGTGGGCGGGGGCGCACTGGATCGGCCAGGCACGCGGCTACATCGACCCGCAGAAGGAGGCCGAGGCGGCCGCCATGCGGATTTCGCTGAACGTGTCGACGCTGGAGCGCGAGGCGGCCGAGCAGGGGCTCGACTGGCGCGAGGTGATCGAGCAGCGGGCCCGCGAGCGGGCGGCCATGGCCGCGCTCGGGCTCGATCCCGATCCCGGCCGTCCCGAGGCGCGGATCCAGCCGCAGCAGCCCGAGGGGGCGGACGAGACCGACGGCGAGGAACTGTCCGGGGCCGAAGCGAAACGGCGCCGGCAGGCGCGTGCGCGCTCCCGCTCGGGCGTCCCGCTGATCGGCCGCCGCGCCGCGTGAGACCGACCACTTCAAGGAGACCGAGACCATGACGTTGCAGACAACCATCAAGGCTGATTTCGGGGCCGTTCAGAGCGTCAACGGCCCGTTCGGCAATGCCGCCGCGCCGGCGCAGATCGACCTCGAACTGATCCTCGCCACCGGCACCGGCGCCGGCCAGGCCGACCTGTCCTGGTTCGGCGAGCGCACCGTCGCCTCGGGTGCCAATGACGATATCGATCTCGTCGGCGGCCTGACCGACACGTTCGGCAACGCGATCGCGATGGCGGAGCTGGTCGGCCTGATCCTGATCAATGCCCCGAAGACAGGCGATGCCAACACGACCAACCTGACGATCGGCGGCGGTTCGAACCCGTTCACCGGGTTCCTCGGCGGCACGACGCCGACGCTCGGCCCGATCGTTCCGAACGCCATGGTGATGCTGGCGGCCGGCGGCGCGGCCGGCCTGGGCACGGTGACCGCCGACACCGGCGACATCCTGCGCATCGCCAATGCCGCGGGGGCGGAGGCGAAGTACCAGATCGGCCTGATCGGCCGCAGCGCGTGACGGGTCGGGTACCCGTTCGATCAGCAGGTGAAGCCATGACCTTTCCCTTTGCACGGCTGGCCCAGAAGTGGGTCGACACGCCGTTGATGATCGACCCCGGCAAGGCGGCGGTTCTCGCCGAGGTCTTCGGGCCGCGCGTTCTTGGCGGCCCGATCTCACAGATCGAAATGGGCGTACTGACCGAGCGGCTGCGCGACAAGATCGACCCCTGGACCGAAAAGAGAATCTACCAGGGGCCGCAACAGGTCGGTGGCGTGGCGGTGATCTGCATCGAGGGGACGCTGGTCGACAAAGGCGCTTGGCAGGGCGAGCATTCCGGCATGACCTCCTACGAAGGCCTGTCCATCGAAGTAGAGGATGCGCGGACCGACGACGCCATCAAGGCTGTCGCGTTCGAGGTCGATTCGCCGGGCGGCCTCGTCGATGGCTGTTTCGAGCTGGCCGACGAAATCTTCGCGCTGTCCATGGAAAAGCCGACCGTTGCGATCCTGACGCCAAATGCGCTTTCGGCGGCCTACCTGCTGGCGTCGGCCTGCGGTGCCATCGTCGTTCCCGAGAGCGGCGCCATCGGTTCGATCGGTGCAATGGCGATGTATGTCAATGCGCTTCGGAAGGCCGACCAGGACGGCTTCGACGTACAGATCTTCACGAGCGCGGAGAAGAAGGCGGATGGTCATCCGCTTGCCGAGCAACGTGACGGCTTCGCCGACGACATGACCGCGCTGGTGATGGCGGACGCAGACCGCTTCGCCGGCCGGCTTGAGCGCTACCGTGGCGACCGTCTGACGAAGCAGGCGGCGCTCGATCTGAGGGCCGGGATCCTGCGCGGCGAGGCGGCCGTCGCGGCCGGTCTTGCGGACATGGTGGCGGCTCCGCGCCAAGCCTTCGCCGCGTTCGTCGAACGCTACGGCTGACATCGGCGGCCCGCCGTCAAGGGCAAGAAAGTCGCAATCCCGCGCCCTACCATCGAGGAAAACCCATGAGCACCACCCTGACGGGTGCGCTCGGCCTGATCGCCGGGCGCATGAAGACCCGCGCCGAGACCGAGGACGACAAGCCCGATCCCGCCGCGGAAACCGAGGACGATCCGAAGGCCGCCGACGAGACGCCGGAGGACGAGGCGGAGGGCGACGATCCCGATCCCGAAGCCGAGGGCGAAGAGGACGACGCGGCGGCCGAAGGCGAGGACGACGAAAAGCCCGCCATGCGGGCCGCCTATCGTCGCGGCTTCGCCGCGGCCAACGCCCGCGCGCAGGCGATCCTGACCTGCGAGGCCTCGGCCGCCGTGCCGGCGCTCGCGGCCGACCTGGCCTTCAACCGCACCGGCCTGACCGCTGACGAGGCCGTCGGGATCATGCAGGCCGCAACCGGCGACAAGGCCGCCGCCCGCGCCGGCGCCGGCACTCTCGCCGAGAAGATGTCGGCGCACCGCACCGGCGTCAAGCCGCTCGGCGCGCCGAAGGCCAAGGGCGCGGACGGCATGGCCGACCGCATCCATGCCGCTTCGCTCGCGGCGATCGACAAGCGCAAGGGCAAGAGGAGCTAAGCCATGCCTGCAACCACTCAACCCCATACGCCGGGCGACATGATCCTCGGCGGCTTTCCCGTCCGCACCCGCACCGTGACGGTCGTCTCCGGCGCGGGCGAACTGGCCCGGGGCGCGGTGATCGGCCAGATCACCGCCTCGGGCAAGTACAAGCTGGCCCTCGATGCGTCCGGTGACGGCTCGGAGACGCCGCGGCTGATCCTTGCCGAGGCCGTCGATGCCACCTCGGGCGACGTGACCGCGCTCGCCTACTGCACGGGCGTATTCGACGCGGCCAAGCTGACCTTCGGCGCGGGCGTCACGGCGGCCGAGTTCGAGGCGGCCTGCGACGCGGCCGACCGCTCCATCTTCATCGAAACCCTGGCATAAGGAGGCTCCACCATGCCGACCTATTTCACCACGGCGCAGGTGGTCGCGGCCGCCGATGCGCTCGATCCGTTCACGCCTTGGCTGCGGGACATGTTCTTTTCGTCCGTGGTCAACTTCGAGACCGAAGAGATCATCTTCGATCGCATCGGTCGGCGCCGGAAGATCGCGCCGTTCGTCTCGCCCAACGTGCCGGGCAAGGAACGCGAACGGCGCGCGCGCCAGGCGACTGCCTACTCGGCGCCCTACATCAAGCTGAAGACCTCGCTTCGTCCCGGCGATGCGCAGGCGCGCCGCGCCGGCGAGCGCTATGGCGGCGAGATGACCCTGCTGGACCGGCACGAGGTGCAGGTGCAGCAGACGCTGGCCGATCACGAGAACGAAGTGCGCGGCCGCGAGGAGAAGATGTGCGCGGACCTCGTGATCAACGGCCAGGTGGTCGCCGAGGGCGAGGGTATTTCCGACACGATCGACTACAGCCGTGATGCCTCGCTGTCGACTGCGCTGACCACGACCGCGCGCTGGGGCGAGACGGGCGTGCTGCCGCTCGACAATCTGCGGGCGTGGGCACGGTCGGTCGGTTCGGTCTCCGGCGGCGTCGTGCGCAACTGGGTGATGGGTTACGGCGCGGCCGAAATCTTCACCAAGGACGACGATGTCCGCGAGATCCTCGACAATCGCCGTCAGCGCGACGGCGAGATGGGCCTGGCGGCCGGCGCCACCGGCGGGCTCGACGATGTCGCCCGCTACATCGGCTCGATCGACGGCATCAACTACTGGGAATACACCCAGACCTACGAGGACGATGCCGGTCAGACCCAGCACTTCTGGCCGCAATATGGCGTTGCCGGCCTCGGCGCGCGCATGGACGGCCACATGGCCTACGGTGCGATCCTCGATCGCAAGGCGCTGGTTGCCGAGGCTCGGTTCTCCAAGGTCTACGAGGAGGAGGATCCGTCGGTCGAGGTCGTTCTGACTCAGTCGGCGGCCCTGCCGGTGCCGGTCGACATCAACCAGACGTTCTACGCTTCAGTCCGCTAGGTCTTTCGCTTCGCATGTTCGGCGGGGTTGCGACCCCGCCGCGCTCGCTCCCGGCCAATGGGCCGGACGCGCTTTCGCGCTTGCCGCCTTCGGCGGTCAATTCGTTAATCGCGCGCAACGGCGCGGACGGCCGCTTGGCCTTGCGGCCTCCGGCCGAAACAACAACGCAAAGGAGGCCGCCATGGCCACGAAGACACACAGGTTCAACATCTCCATCACCACCGGCGACCGCGTCTATGCGCCCGGCGAGCCGGTTCCGGTCGGCAAGGGCGCCGGCAAGGTCTCCGAGGACGAGATCGCCGCCATCGAAAAGGCGCACGGCGTGTTCCGCCAGCGCGAGAACGCCAATGCCGGCGACACGGCCGCGCTCGAGGCGAAACTGGCCGAACTGTCCGACGCGCTCTCCGAGCGGGACAAGACGATCAAGGAACTGACCGCGTCCAACAAGGAACTGTCCGACGCGCTCGCCGCCGCTGGCGGCAATGCCGGCCAGTAGGCGATGATCGCCGATGCCGCCCCGTTCCGCCGCATGGGCGGACCGTTCGTGCGGCGCTTCGGTGCGCCCGTGACGGTGCGCGCGCCGGACGGCACGGTGCACGACACGGGCGCTGACGGCGCGCCGCTGCGGGCGATCCTGCGCGGCATCGACCGCACCGCCTTCGAGCGGGACGGTTTCGGCGGCGCCGTCGCCACCGATCAGGCGGTCCGGTTCGTCACCGCCGATCTTCCCGATGCCGACGAGGGCTGGATCGTGATCGACGCGACGGGTCAGGCTTGGCGCATGGATGCGCCGCGCCGCGACGGGCGCTCCATGTCCGTGGCCTCGGTCCAGCCGGTGGCGGCGCCATGAGCCATCCGCGCACGCCGGTCCGCCACGCCGTCATCGCCGCCCTGTCCGCCGTGCCGGGCCTCGATGTCCGGTCCGGCCGGAGCGTTCTCGCGGCGATGCCGAAAGGGCGGGACGATGTCGTGGCCGTGGCCAACGCCGCCGAGCAGTCCGGCCCGGCCCCGCGGTGCGGCACAAGGCGCCGCCTTCTGACGCTCGAGCTGGTCGGCCTCGTCCGTACCCGCGACGGACAGGATGTGGACGACGATCTCGATGCGCTGACCGACAAGATGGAGGCGGCGCTCGACGCCGATCCGACGCTCGGCGGGCTCGTCGTCCACCTCGATCTGGCCCGCACGGATTTCGATGCCGCGCCGACCGACGGCGCCGCCGCCGTGGCGGTCCAGACATGGTCGATGCGGATCGTCTGATCATCCCTCTCACGCAACGGGAACCGAAAGGATTTCACCATGTCTACTCTAGACGGCAAGGAGCTGGCCATCCAGCGATGGGCCCCGCAGGGCGACTCGACCGTCGAGGCCGATCCCGACAACTGGAAATATCTGTGCGGCGCGATGTCCGGCGATTTCTCGATCGACAACGAGATCCTGCGCCGCTCGGTCCGTGCCGACTGTCAGGACATGACCTCGAAGATCATCACGATCGCCGCCTACGGGGCGCAGACGATCAGCTTCGGCGTCTCCGGACTGACCGACACCGACGCCGAGGGCGCATGGCTCGAGCAGGCCGCGTTCAACCAGACCAGATTCAAGACGCGGGTCGTGCACCTGGGCAAGGGCGTGATGTATGTGGCGACCGAGACGCTGTTCGGCAACTTCCGCGAAAGTGGCCAGGCCGAGAACGACACCGGCCTGTCGTTCACGGCGCAGGTGGAACTGTCGGGCACGATCACGCGCACGGTCCTGTGATGGCCGCGCCGAACGAATGGCGCGGCGAGCGCCGGATCGAGAGCGAGGGCGGGGCGGCGATCATCGCCGTCACCCATGACGGCATCGCGCGGATGCGCGCGGCGCTGGGCGTGGCATCGTCTGGCGACCTGCTCGACGCGCTGGCCCGGCTCGACCATGCCGTCCTCGGCAAGGCGCTGGACGCGTGCGAGACCGTCGAGGGCGATCCGCGCGCCGTGCTCGCCGCCGCCCGCGGGATCGGCGGGCTCGACGCGATCGCCGACGCGCTGATCGGCATGGTGCTTGGCCAGACGCCGGAGGAGCGCGACGCCGAAAAAAAGCGGCTCGCCGCGCAGGAAGAGGCGCGGCTGATCCTGGCGGTGCGGATGGCGATGGCGGACGCGACGCCGAAGGCCCCGGTGACATCTTCCGGTATGGAATGATCATGGCGACGGCGATGGGCTGGCGACCCGATCATTACTGGCGTTCGACGCCCGCCGAACTGCGCATGGCGTTCGACGGCTGGCAGGTTGCCACCGGCCGCAGGCAGCATGGCGGCGCACGGCTGGACCGCGCCCGGGCCGATGCCATCCGCGAACGGACCATGGCCGCGCTCTCCAAACGGGGTGACGCATGACCGATCTCGACTATACGGTCGGTCTCGATCCGCGCCAGTTCGGCCAGGGCGCGCGACGGGTCGAGCAGACCTCGGCCCGCCTGAGGGGCCGGCTGCAGACCGACTTCCGGGCGAACGGGCGCAGCGTCGCGGCCTTCGCGCGCAACATGCGCAACGCCGTGACGGTCGTCACCGCGGTTGCCGCCGCGACAGGCGTCGCGCTCAAGCGCACGGTCGACCAGGTCGCGGAGCTGGCCGCGCAGGCCGAGACCGCCGGGGTCAGTTTCGAGGCGTTCCAGGAACTGAAGTTCGCCGCCGACCGCAACCTGATCTCGGTCGACGCGCTCACCGACGGGCTCAAGGAGATGCAGCTGCGCATCGACGAGTTCGTCGTCACCGATGCGGGTCCGGCCGAGGAATCGCTGAAGCGGCTGGGCTTTACCGTCGACGAACTCAAGGAGGGGCTGAAGGATCCGCCGACCCTGTTCGAGGAGATCATCGACCGGGTCAAGCAGCTCGACCAGGCCGCCCAGGTGCGCATTCTCGACGAACTGTTCGGCGGCACCGCGGCCGAGCAGTTCCAGCGGCTCATGGACGATGCGGCCGGGTCGATCTCGGCGGCGCGCGACCAGGCCCGCCAGCTCGGCGTTGTGCTCGACGAGGACTACAAGCGGCAGGTCGAGGAGATCAACGAGCGCTGGAACACGATGGTGTCGATCATCGGCACGACCGTCCGGCGTGCCGTGGTCGACCTGACCAATGATGTCATCGGCCTGATCGACCGCTTCCGGGAAGTGGAGGCAAGAGGCAATCTCTCGCTTGAAAACCGGCTGACGGCGATCTCGCAAGAGCGTCTGGCGCTCGAGAACCGCATTCTTGCTGTCAAGGACGAACAGCGGAACGTGACCGGCGTGCTCGCGCAGGCCGAGCGCCGGAACCTGCAAGGGACGATCAACTCGTTGCGGTCCGAATTCGAGTCGCTGACCGCCGAGGAGCGGCGGATCATGGACGAGATGAACCGTCGACGGAACGTCTCGGTTGATCCTACGCCGCGCCTTACCTTCACGCCCATCGCCACCGATGATGACGACAAGGGCGGTCGTGGCAGCGGCCGCTCCCGCGCCAAATCCGAAGCCGAAAAGCAGGCCGAGGCGCTCGACAAGGTGCTCGAGGCGCTCCGCGACGAATACGCCCAGCTCGGGCTGAACGAGCAGCAGCAGCGCGTCTACAACGAACTCAAGCGCGCCGGCGTCGACGCCAGTTCGGCCGCCGGCCAGGAGATCGCGCGGCTGATCGACAGGATCGAAAGCGAGCGCGCCGCGATCGAGGGCGCCGCGCGCGCTTCCGAGTTCCTCAACGACACGCTGGCCGGCGCCTTCCAGGATCTGGTTCCGGACATCGAGACCGGGATCGACGCGCTCGACCGGTTCGTCAACACGCTGGTCGAGGCCGGCGTGCAGGCCGCCATTTTCGGACGCGGACCGCTGGCCGGCCTGTTCGGCGGCGGCGGCGGCCTCGCGCTTGGCGGCGGGCTCGGCCGGGGCGCCGGCGGTCTGCTCGGCGGGTTCCTGATCCCCGGCATCCTGCACGGCGGCGGCACGGCCGGCCGCGACGGCTACAACCACAGCCGGGCCGTGCCGCTCGCCGCCTTCGCCCATGCGCAGCGCTATCACAATGGCGGCATCGCCGGCCTCAAGCCGAACGAGGTGCCGGCGATCCTCGAGCGCGGCGAGCGCGTCATTCCGAACGGGGTCGGCCCGACGGCCCGGCAGGTTTTCGATCTGCATGTCACCGGCCGCCTTGTCGAGGAGAACGGTCAGATCATGGCGATCATCGACGAAAAGAGCCAGTCCGCCGCCGCCACGGTTGCGGGCGCGGTGCCGGCGATGGTCGACTCGCGGATCGCCACGCGCGAGACGCGGCGCATCCGGCCGCAGCGGAGCTTTGGCTGATGGCGCGCCTGCTCGCCATGCCATGCCTTCCGGCGCGAACCGAGGTCGAGCCGATCTCCGGTCCCAACGCGCGCAACTCGGGCGCCAACACGGTGAGCGACGGGTCCGAGCAGACCTTCGATCATGTCGGCGACGTGGTCGCGCTGCGCCTGCCGACCAACGCGCTGGAGGGGCGGCAGGCCCGTCGCGAGCGCGGCTGGATGACGGCCTTTCTGGGCGGCGCCAACGCGACCCGGATCGAGTTTTTCGACGCCGACCGGATGACCACGGCGGAGGCCGGAGGGGTGTCGAACGGCGCCTGGACCGAAGGCGCGTGGACCGAGGGCGCGTGGACCGAGGGCGCGTGGGGCGAATGGCTGCCGCGCGTGCCGCTGGCCGCCGCGGCCAGCTTCAATGCCGGCACGATCCGGCTGACCGATCGCGCCTTTGGTCATGCGCTCGGGATCGGCGATTATGTCGGCTTCGAGCCGTTCCATTTCGGTCTCTACACGATCACGGCGGTGATCGCGCCGGGCCACTACCGGATCTGGCCGCGCCTGCGCAAGGCGGTGACCACCTCCGATTTCGCGAACCTCACGCCGGTGCTCGCCATGCGTCCGATCGCGCCCGTGCGGCAGACGCGTGGACTGGCCTTCACCGAGCCGGCCACGATCGATCTGGTCGAGGTGTTCGACTATCACGCCCGCGCCCATTTCGGCGATTTCGCATGACCGTGTTCTCGGACGACGATCTCGACGTTCTGTCGCGCCCGCACGTGCAGCGGGCATGGTTCGTCGAGGCCGCGCTGCCCTCGGGCACGCGCTTCTATCATTCCGGCATGGGCCGGGTCGAGATCGGCGGGCAGGTCTGGGAGGGCGTGTCCGATCCGATCGGCGGCGCGATGGTCGCCATCGACGCGATCCAGGAGCCGGCCTTCGGCCAGGCGGTCGCGGTCGACATCATCTTTTCGGGCGCCTCGCGCCCGTTCCTCAAGTCGATCTGGGACGATCGCGCCGACATCGAGGGGGCGTCCGCCAATGTCAGCTTCGCCGTCGTCGACGCCGAGACCGGCGCGGTGCTGATCGATATCCGGCGTCTGATCGACGGCAAGTTCACCGCCCCGGCGATCCGCTTCCAGGGCGCGGCGATCCGCACGATCGCGGTCAAGATCGTCTCGGTCTTCGAGGCGCTGAACTATCCGGTGACCAACGGCATGTGGTCGCCGGCCGGCCAGCGGGCCCGCTATCCGGGCGACCGCGGGCTCGACCCGATCAATGGCGAGATCGTCGAGGACTATCTGCCGTGAGCGCAGCGATCGACGAAATGGCGCGGCGGCGGCGCGTGCTGCGCGCCATGTGCGCCGAAATCGCCGGGACCGAGCCGGTCTATGGCGTCGACGATTGCAGCGCATGGCCGGCCCAGTGGGTCGCCAACATCACCGGCCGGACGCTCGACATGCCGGTCTGGCACAGCCGGGCCGAAGCCGAGGCGATGATGGATGAGGCCGGCGGCCTCGTGCCGATCTGGGACCGGGTGCTCGGCCCGGCCGGGTTCGGCGCGCGTGCCGGCATGCCGCGGTTCGGCGATGTCGGCGTCATCGATACGTTCGACTTTCGTGATGTCGGCGTGATCTTCTGCGAGCTGGGCAGCGCGGCATGGCGGGCCCATCGCGGCGGGGTGCGTTTCCTGGCGCCGCGCCACCACACGATCCTGAAGGTCTGGGCGATCTGAATGATGCGCATCGCCGCGATCGCACTTGTCACGCTGCTGTTGACGGCGACGCCGGCGCTTGCCGTCGAGACGCTGATCGGCTTCGCGATCCAGGGCATTCTGGGCCTTGGCCTTGCCACCGGCCCGGTCGCGGCGGCCCTCGGCGCCGCGCTCGTCTATGGCGGTCTCGGTGCGGCCTATCTGGGCGCGCAGGCCCTGTTCCGGCCGCGCGGACAGCAGATCGATCCGAACCGCCTCAAGCAGACCCAGCAGGGGTCCGAAGGGCCGGGCATTCATGCCTTTGGCCTGGTCGAGCTGGCCGGCAAGATCGACTACGGCAACACCGACGGATATCTGATCTACCGCCTGATCCTGCATTGCTTCGGGCCGGCCGTCGCGATCGAGCAGTATTTCTACGACGGGCGCCCCGTCACGGTCGAAGCAAACGGCGATGTCTCGACGCCGCCGTTCGCCCGCCCGGGCGGCTCATGGCTGAACCTCAAGCACCGTGTCGGGGACGGCACCGAGGTCGCCTGGCCCGGGCTTCTGTCTTCGTTTCCCGATGTCTGGACCGCCGATCACCGGGTGCGCGGCATCTTCCAGACGCTGATGCGGTTCGAGAACCCGGGGACGGGCAACGAACTGTTTCCCGAACTGCTGCAGGGCGGCATTCGTGACACGCGCGTGCGGGCCCGGGTCGGACTGTTTCTCGATCCGCGCACGGACACCGCGGTCTGGTCGCGGAACGGGGTCCTGATCTGCCTGCACTATTTCCGGCAGCTGCCGGGCATCACCGACGCGATCATCGACTTCGACGATCTGGCGATACGCGCCACCGAGGCCGAGGCCCTCGTCGCCACCCTGTCGGGCACCGCGCCGCGCTGCCGGCTTTCGGGCGGGTGGGAGGGCGTCATCAGCACCGAGGTGGTCGAGGACATGCTGGCCTCGGCGGGCCTCGAGGTGCGGCGGGCCGCTTCGGGCAAGTTCACCTTCGCCTGGCTCGAGGACGATCCGGACAGCGAGATGACGCTGACCGAACGGCACCGGATCACCGCCGAGTACCGCGCCGGGCCGGAGGGGGCGTCACGGCCGAACGTCTGCACGCTGGTCTATTTCTCGCCCGAGCGCGGCTACGAGCTGGCCGAGATCGACCTGACAGCGGCGCCCTGGGCGCGGGTTCAGGACGAGATCGACCGCTATGGCGAAAAGGAGTTTCCGGTCCGGCTGCCGTTCTGCTGCGATGCCAGCCAGGCCCAGCGCATCGCACGGCGTCTGTTCTGGATGGCGCGCGCCGATTTCGGCGTGTTCCACTCGACCTTCGCGGGTCTTGCCGCATGGGGCAAACGGACCGTCACGCTCGAAATCCCCGATGTCGGCGAGGACGAGAACGTGCCTGTTTTGGTCAAGGCGCGCATCGAGCCGGTCGCCGTGAGCGACGCGGACGGGCGCACCGAGATCCCGTTCAAGGCGATCCCGCCGATCCTGCAGACGCCCTGGAACCCGGCCGCCGACGAGGTTTCGCCGCCGCCCGACCGCGTGCTGCCCCAGTACGCCGCGCCGCTGCCCCAGCCGGCCGCGCCGGCGTGGGCGACGGTCGTCGCCACGGACGCGGTCGGTGGCCGCGAGACGCGGGTCCGGTTCGCGCCGGTCTCCGGCGCCGCCACCGCCGAGGCGACCTGGCGTCCCTATGTCGTCACGACGCCCGGCGCATGGGCCGGCACGACGGAAATCGACCTGACCACGGCCGTCGTCGCCGAGGACCTCACCGGCGACCGGGCCGACTTCCGGGTGCGGTTCTTCGATGCCGATGGCGGCGGCAGCCTTTTCTCGGACCTGCTCGAGGTTTCCAGCCTTTCGGTCAACAACACCGCGACGGCCGCGCCGGTCCTGACCGGCACCCATGACGATCTGACGGCGACCGCGCCGACCGACCTGCAGGTCGCTTCCATGCGCGTCGAATACCGGATCGACGCAGGCGCGTGGACCGAGATCGAAACAGGTTACGTGCGCCCGTCCGGCACGATCGAAACGGCGGCGCCGACGCCCGATCCGGGCTCGACCGTGCAGGTGCGCGCGCTCGCGCTGACGACGGACGGCACGGCCTCGCCGGCTTCCAACATCATCGAACACACAAGCTGAGGGGCTCGCCATGGGTATCTTCACCCGCCTCGCCGAGACGATCTTCGGCGGGGCCACCTTCAACCCGTCCTGGCTGCGCACATGGATGACCGAGGTCGAGCGGCTGTTCACCTCGGCGGTCTATTCGGAACGTATCTACGGCGCGCTCGCCGACCTCGAGGCGGACCTGGCGCACCCGGCCAACACCGGGGCACTGGTGATCGGCGACAGCGCGGCCAACGATGGCGTCTATCGCAAGACGGGCGCGTCGGGCGCCGGCGAATGGATCCGCGTCGGCGACCTGCCGGGCTACAGTTTCGTGGTCGCCAGCGACGATGGCGGCACGGCCAACGCGATCGCGGCGACGACGGCGCTTCCCGTCAACGGCTCCCAGCTGATCACCGTGCCGATCGTGCTCGCCAACACCGGGCCGGTGACGGTCAGCTTCAATGGCGGCCCGGCGCTGGCCGTCGAGACGAAGGCCGGCAACGATATCGCGCCGGGCGGCCTGCCGGCCGGCAGCGAGATGACCGGGCGGATTTCCGGATCGACGTTCCGGCTTCTGTCCGACCAGGCCAGCGCGGCGATCCAGGCGGCGGCCGAGGCGGCGGCCGACAGGGCCGAAGCGGCGGCTGCCGGCCTCAACCTGCCCAGCATAGTGTCGGGTGACGCCGGCAAGCAACTCGTCGTCAACGCTGCCGAGGACGGCTACGAGCTTCTTCACCCCAACCGATACTTCCTTGACCCCGCTGATTTCGAGGCTGTCGGCGACGGCTCGGCGGATGATCTTTCGGCGCTTGAGGCCGTGTTCGCCGAGCACAATTCCAGCGGCGTGCCGATCAATCTCGGCGAGAAAACCTATGCGATCAGCGCGCTTCTCGACTACACGTTTACCCGCAAGCCCGTAATCTATGGGCATGGCGCCACGATCAAGCTGACCACGGCATCGGGTATCGCCCGCGCGGTCGACCTAATCGTTGACGAGCATGGTTTCGATTTCCGGGGATGGAAAGTCGACGCGGACAGCAGGGCCTATAACGGGCTGGTGATCCGCAACACGGCCGCGACCGACATGACGGCGGCCGACATCGAGCGCGGCTATGGAGAGGATATCGGCGCGATCAACGTCTACCGGTCGGGGACCGATCACGTCGGCGGCTTCGGCATCTGGATTGATGGCGGCTTCGAATCCCTGCATCTGGTGCGGCCGTATGTGAAAGGCGTCAAGCTTGCGGAGAATGCGGGCGTCCAGGCATCCATCGGGGTTCACGGCATCGCGATCCTGAATGCAGGTAGTGCCGAGGCTCGCGATGTTACGATTGACGATCCATGGATAGAGGATGTCTATTCGGAAGATGCCGACTATATCTATGATCAGGACGGCATTCAGATATTCGGCGTGCCGCCCGCAACGTCGGCTGGCTACGATGGTTTTGCGCGTATCAATGGCGGCACGTTCAAGAACTGCTGGGGTCGGTCGGTCAAGTTCGCCAAGACAAATTGCCGTATTCGCGGAAGTCACTTCATCCGGACGACGGGGAACTCGACTGGGCGCGGTTTCATGGAAGTCGACTTCCAGTACGGCGACGGCATCGCGGAAGAACTCACCTATCATCACGACGGGCATTCGGTCGAGAAGATCGTCTCGGGCACCATCGGCAACTATGTTCATGGCGGACTGAGGATTTCCGGCATTCGCGGCTACGCCGAGACTGGCACCACCGCCATGGATTCGATCGTGCTTCGCACGCACACGGCATCGCATCAGGCCTCGCCGACCATTGTTGAGAACGTCTCGCATGGCGGCGTTGCGCCCGGCGCCATTCTTGAGCATTCGGGCCTGCGCGACACATCGGGCTTCCCGGCCGAGCACATCGTTATTCGGGACTGCCATGCAGCAGAACTCTCGACTGCCCTGTTGCGGCGCGATTCGGTTGCGGGAACGGTCGCTGCGAGGATCGAAAACTGTTCTCAAGCGGGCAGCGCCGTCGCGCTCGTGTCGAACGCCGGCTCGGCCGACACGCTCGTTTCGGAAGCAGGCAACAAGGGCTTCACCGCGCAGACATTCACGGGAACGATGACCGGCCTGACGACCAGCCCCACCGGATCTATCTCGGCCAAGCGAAACGGAGATACCGTCACCCTAAGCATCCCGTCCATCAGCGGCACATCGAACAGCACCAGTTGTTCGATCACCGGCATGCCCACATCGTTTCGGCCCGCCGCCGCGCGCCAGGTCAATGTGACGCTCATCGACAATGGCGGCTACGAGTATGGCGGCGTCGGCGTGATCGGAACCAATGGCGTCATCGCGCTCTATCCGACGCCCCTGCTTGGCAGCTTCACCGCAAGCGGAACGAAGGGCATCACGGCCTGCCAGATCAGCTATGTCATCTAGCGGGTGCAGTCGACCGTGAGACGATGCGTCTTGCCGTAGAACTCGGCCTCGATATCGCTGACGACGGATTGGTCCAGATCGCGGTGCCAGCCGAGGAGATTTGACGTTGCGGCGTACAGTGAGCCGTCGTGCGGAAGCAGGGCGGTCACGCGTCGTCCGAAGAACCGACCGGACAGATCGTCGGCCGGCCGGTCAATATGCGGGTAGAACGTGGCCGCATCCGGAAACAGTGCAATGCGGCTCCACTCGCTCGTCCGACGGTGAAGGCGCCAGATCGCGCCAGTCGGCCAGTACCCGACATAAAGGTCGCCGCAATAGACGGCCATCGCCTGCGCTTCGAAACCTGTTCTTTCCTTGCTCACGTGTGGCGGCTGCTCGGACCATGGCTCTATCGTCCGGCCATCAAAGACGAACAGGCGTCCGGTTGGCCACTCGCCCATCAATGTCCGGCCGTCGTATCGGATCGAGGAATAGAACTGCATCTTGCGTGGCTCCGTGACCATCGGTTCGTTGCCGATGCAGATGTAGCGGTCCTCCGACCAGGTCATTCGACACCATCGGTCATCGCGAAAGAGCAGTGCGTCACCGTAATTGGTGATGGCAACAATCGCCGACCGTGCGGCAGCGTAGGCGAACACGAACGTACCCTGCTCGATCTTGATCGACTGGCAGTTGTCGCCCCGGCAGGCGGTGACCGCATTATCGGAGTGATTAACCTCTACGCCGAACGCCGCGAACGGCTTGCATCGCAATGCACGTGCGGTCTCGAACCGGCCGTATCGGAGCTGCCACTGTCGGCCTGAGTTGAGGTCGCGCAACCGAATCCCGTCATCCGCCGCAAACGCGAACATGGAATGCGACCGTTCGCCGAGAACGAACACCGGCTCGACGTCCAGGTCGGCCCCGGCCTGACCGCCGGTGAATGTATCGTTTGGCACCGCACAATATGTCTGCCACGCCGGAATTGTTCTCCTGTCCTCACCGCATGCTGCAGTGAAAAGGATCGCGCCGAGCGCAAGTAGAAGCAGGGATATTCGCATCCCCGACTCCTATGCGCTGGCCGCTGGACTCTCAAGCCACCGATTTCGGAAATAAAGCGGCGATCTGTAAACGCCGAAACTGACACGTCTACTTTCAGGCTGACACATTCCTTCTGGAGACCGCCATGTTCGACGCGCAAACCGTCGACACGATCAAACGTGTCGCGAACGAACACCGGATCGAGCCGGCGGCGCTGCTGGCCGTCGTCGAGGTCGAAAGCGCCGGCCGCACCGGCGCCATGGTCGACGGCGAGTGGCGCCCGGTCATCCGGTTCGAGGGCCACTGGTTCGACGACCGGCTGACCGGGGACAAGCGTGCGCTGGCGCGCCGGCAGGGGCTTGCCAGCCCGAAGGTCGGCGGGGTGCGCAACCCCCGCTCGCAGGCCGCGCGCTGGGCGCTGCTCGAGCGCGCGATGATGATCGACGACACGGCCGCGCTCGAATCGACCAGTTTCGGCGTCGGCCAGGTGATGGGCGGCAACTGGAAAGCGCTCGGCTTTTCCAGCGTGCACGGCCTCGTCGCCATGGCCCGCCGCGATCTGGGCGGGCAGGTCGAGCTGATGGTCCGGTTCATCCGCCGCAACGGCCTGCTCGACGAGCTGCGTCGGCACGACTGGGCCGGGTTCGCCCGGGTCTATAACGGGCGCCTTTATCGCCGGAACCGTTATGACGAGAAGATGGCGGAGGCTCATGCGCGCTACAGCGGCGGCTGGCGGGCGCTGAGCCCGGCCGCCGGCATGCTGCGCCTCGGGTCGAAGGGCCGCAAGGTGCGCGAGCTGCAGGCGCTGTTGCGCCGCGCCGGCTTCGACGCGGGTCCGGTCGACGGCGATTTCGGGCCGGCGACGCTGCATGCCGTGCGCGCCTTCCAGGCGGCCAAGGGGCTTTCCGTCGACGGCATCGCCGGCCCCGAGACCATGGCCGCGCTCGCCCGGTACCGCCAGCGGCCCGACGAGGCGCCGGGCGACGTTCCGGTCACCCGGGATCCCGACGTGGGGGTCGGCGTCGGCGTCGGTGTCGGCGGCGGCGCCGCGCTCGAGACGGCCAAGCGCACGGTCGACGACACGCTGCAGAACACCGGCCACGCGCTGCCCGACCAGGTTCTTGTCGCGCTGACGATCCTCTCTGTCGGCCTGGCGCTCGGCGGGCTCGCCTGGGCCGGCTGGCGCATCTGGCAGAAGCGCCGCACGCGCACGGGCCTGGAGGGCTACGCATGATCGATCGTCTGACCGAGCCGTTCCGGCTCGCCGCCGTGGGCGCGCTGGCGCTCGCCGCCGGCTTTTCCGTCGCGCTGGGCTGGGCCGTGTTCGTGCACGGGCCCGCGCAGTTCACGGCCGGCGAGGCCGCGGCTCGCGCCGAACTGACCGAAGCAACCAATCGCGCCGCAAGGGAGATCACCAATGAAGCCGATCGCGCTCGCTTTCTTCGCCGCCAGTGCAATGAGCGTGGCGGGATGTACGACTTCGTCAGCGGTGAATGCGTCCGCTGACCAGCAGCGGCTGACCGCGCGCGCGGTGGTCGGCACGGCGCTGGTCGGCGCGATCGGCGCGACGCCGGCCGACCAGGACAAGATCGACGACACGGCCGCAGGCCTGTGCGGGGCGAACGTGTGGACGCGGTCGGAGTGCCTGCGCCACAGCCAGGCGGTCAGCCGATGATGCCGGGTGACCCTGGTGACCTGCCGCCGATCGGTTGTTTCTTCCAGCTCTGGTTCGGCCTGCTCGCCGCGGTGCTGGCGTTTGTGCTGCTGGTGACCGTGGTCGGGCGGCTGTTCGGCGTCATCGGCTGACAACGAGAAGGCGAAGGGTGAGAGATGGAACTGGGGGAATGGCTGGCGCTGGGCGCCTTCCTGATCGGTCTGTTCGGTGCACTGTTCGGGGTCTGGCGGTTTCTCGACGGCAAGATCGGCCGCGTCGACACCAAGGCCGACACGGTCGCAAGGGATCTGGCGGCCCACAGGCTGCACGTCTCGGATAACTACGCGACCAAGGCTGGCGTGACCGAAGCGATCAAGTCGGTCGCCGAACAGAACGTTCATACGATCAAGGCCGTCACCGACATGGGGGACCGGATCGACAAGCGCCTCGACGGGATGACCGAGCGGCTCGATCGCGTGATCGAGGCCAACCACAGGCCGATTCGCCGGCATACCGACCGGTGAAGCCGCCCGCGCGGTGCGGCCCGCCGCCACCGGGTGACGATCAACCGGGCCGACAGGAAGCCTTCAAACTGTGTCTGAACCACGGGCCTGACCCGCCCGATGACCTGTAACCCAACATCGACGCCGAGCCCCGCGCGCCCTGACCGGCGCGCGGGGCTCTTGTCGTCCGGGTGTCATGTGCCGCTCACCCGTAGGGCTCAAGCCGATGAAGGAGGGCGCGGCAGGCAAGGGCGAGTCGATGGTTGCCGCCGCGTGCCTTGAATTGCACGACGCTGTTTGCGGACACCTCCAACAGCCGCGCTGCATCGGCATCGGAGCGGATAAGGCCCGCTGCCTTCATATCGGCCAGCCATTGGGTGAACGCGGCGGGGGTCATTGCGTACTCCTGTTGCCAGGGCGGGTTTTGCGGGCTATAGTTATCGAAGTTGCACGCAATCGATTGTTGTTGCGGTCCAGCTTCGGCAGTTCCGTTAACAAGCTGAGATATGCACCAGATAAGGCCAGCGCTCCGGCGCTGGCTTTTTTGTCACACGTTCTCAAGAAACGAGGCGGCGACCCGCACCGGCTTGTCTTCGCCGAACTGAACAAGCAGCTTGTCGGTGCCCGCGCCGTGGATGACAACGCCCTCGCCGAATTTCGGGTGGCGCACCTTGGGCCGTCCGTCCGTGCTCCAGCGCGCAGGCTTCTTGGCAAAGGTCGCCTTGATGTCTGCGCTAACGTGGCGAGCGATGATTTCAACGCCCTCGGCACCAAGGATGCTTGCAAAGTGATCAGCGTCATCTGCCGCGCACCAGTAGACATTGTGTCCTTTGGCGATCAAGCACGCGGCGGAGCCAAAGGCTCGCTTCGCTTCACTGTATGACTTGAGCATGTTTTCCCGATCGGCGGTCCAGCCTTGGCCGTCGCGGGGCATGAAGTGGTGAGTGCTCATCTGTCTGTCTCCGTGTTTGATGTCCCTAACATACACGTTTCATGTATGCTGGCAAGGGTTGGCATCTAACTTCTTTCGATTTTCGGACGGCAGGCGTCTGAACCACGGGCCTGACCCGCCCGATGACCTGTAACCCAACATCGACGGCGAGCCCCGCGCGCCCTGACCGGCGCGCGGGGCTTTTCCTTTGCGCTGGGATCATCATATTCCCTGTCCCATGAACACGATCGGAGACCTGATCGACGACGGAACGGCGCTTTGGGCGGTGTGCTACGGCCGCGACTGCTGGCACATGGCGCCGCTCGACCTCGAGGCGCTGGCGGTGCGCCATGGCCGCGACCAGTCGGTCATGCATGCGGACCTGGCGCCGCGCCTGCGCTGTACGCGCTGCGGCGGAGGACCGTGCGGTCTGCGGGTCATTCCGACGGGCGGCGGGATGGGGTGGTCATGACGTGGGAATTGCCGTGGGAGTTTCGTGCATCTTCGTGGCAATTGAGGCCTTTCGTTCCCCTCCCGTTTGCGCTAAAAGACAGGTCGTAATCGATGTTAAGGCATTGATTTTCGGCCATTTCGGAGCGTAGCGCAGCCTGGTAGCGCATCTGGTTTGGGACCAGAGGGTCGCAGGTTCGAATCCTGTCGCTCCGACCAATGGCCGCCCAAGCGCGGAAACCTGGCGCGTTCGGCGTTGTGCGTCCGGCCGCCGGATCGAGACCGATGGGAGACGCCGATGAGCGCGCGCATCTTTAGCCCCTCCAAGACGGCCATGCAGTCGGGCAAGGCCAAGACCGGCCATTGGGTGCTCGAGTTCGACCGCGAGCAGCCGCGCCGGGTCGAACCGCTGATGGGCTATACGTCCTCGTCCGACATGCGCCAGCAGGTGCGGCTTCGTTTCGCCACGAAGGAAGCGGCGGTCTCCTATGCCGAAAAGCACGGCATCGCCTACCGGATCGAGGAGCCGCAGGAGCCCAAGCGTCGCCGCCAGGCCTATGCGGACAATTTCAAGTACGACCGCCGCACGCCCTGGACCCACTGACGGGTCGCCGCAAGCGCCCGGCGCCTTGCCTTTGTTCAGGCATGCCGGGCAATTGCGTGCCGCAGGGCCGCATGTCTATATGCGGCGCGACGGACCCGTAGCTCAGCTGGATAGAGCAGGTGACTTCTAATCATCAGGTCGCAGGTTCGAGTCCTGCCGGGTTCGCCAAAATCCGCAAATAAATCAGTATCTTATTCCGTCGCAAATTCGCCTGCATACCCTAGCACGAGCACTGGGGCATGCCCTAGGGTATGCAGTCTTGGACGGGTCTCAAGTCGACAACATTTTGGGGCTATGCACAGTGAGCCGGCGATGGTGGTGGACGACATGGGACGATTGGATCGCAAGCAAGCTGCAGATTTGTTCAGGGCGCTTTGCCAATGGCAGCGCCCGCAGTCGATGTTGGCAACAGTCGAGGGGCTGGCCAGCGGTGTTGTGATTGCTCATCCGCGGACCGCGTTTACAAAGGAGGCATGGATCGCCGCCCAATCAGGGATCCTGCGCAAAGCAGATCGTGTCCGGCTCGTTGAGAACGATCCGCCCGATTTTCAGCTGGAGATAGGCTCCGTCATCGAAGACCATGAAGCCGTGACCGTGATCGAGAAGGGCCGCAGGATGGCCGCTGAGTACAGACATGGCTCACGCGACCGAAGTGGCGGGACCGCGACTGACATGCGCGCACGGTCCGACGGTGCGCTCGTATGGCTGAAAGAGCAAACAGATCGGAAAGCGGCCAAGGGCTATCCTCCGGACACAAACCTCACGGTATTCCTCAACGTGGGCGGGGAGATTGGCATTGGATTCGAAGAGATCGTGAAGGGACTGCCCGAAGCAACCGCTGGCGCCAGGCGGGCGTTTGCTCGGGTTTGGGTGCTATTTCCGGATCGCATCTACGGCATGGATCCGTGATCGCCGTCATGCGGCTTCCAGTGCGAACCGGTTGGGCCCGCCGCGGGCACGGCGCGCCGCTTTTTCTTGCCCGGCGGCCGAATCGCGTCCTAGATTGGCCGCAGTTGCAAACACCAGCCAGGGCACGGCCTTGCCGCGCTGGTGATGGCGGCAGCGGCGCCAACGCGCCGCCGTCCGGCCCTTCCCGAGATCGGCACGCCGTGCCGCTCCGCGCGCCCCCGGCGCCGGAGGAGGGAATGACCCATGACCATCCATGCCGTCCGCCTGGACGACACCTACACCGCGCAGGAAGGCGTGGTGTACATGACCGGCATGCAGGCGCTCGTGCGTCTGCCGATCGTGCAGATGCGCCGTGACCGGGCGGCCGGGCTGAACACCGCCGCGTTCGTGACCGGCTACAGAGGCTCGCCGCTCGGCGGCTACGACCAGCAGCTTCTGCGCGCGCAGAGGCATCTGGACGAGCACGATGTCACCTTCCAGCCCGGCGTTAACGAGGAACTGGCCGCGACCGCGGTCTGGGGCACGCAGCAGGTCGGGCTTTCGCCGGGCGCCCGCAAGGACGGCGTGCTCGGCATCTGGTACGGCAAGGGGCCGGGCGTCGACCGGTCGGGCGATGTCTTCAAGCACGGCACCGCGGCCGGATCGTCCGCCCATGGCGGCGTGTTGTGCCTGGCGGGCGATGATCACACCTGCAAGTCCTCGACCGTGCCGCACCAGTCCGACCACGCGTTCGCTTCGGCGATCATTCCGTGTCTCTACCCGTCCTCGATTCACGAGTTCCTCGAACTGGGCCTGCTGGGCGTCGCGATGTCGCGCTATTCGGGGCTCTGGGTCGGCATGAAGTTCATTTCCGACACGGTGGAAACGACGTCTGTCGTGGATCTCTCCGGCGAGCAGCGCCAGTTCATCGTGCCCGACTTCGAACTGCCGCCGGGCGGGGTGAATCTGCGCTGGCCCGATCCGCCGCTGGTGCAGGACCAGCGCCTGCAGGAGATCAAGCCCTATGCGGCGCTCGCCTTCGCGCGCGCCAACCGGGTCGACGAGATCACGATGGATTGCCCGAACGCGCGGTTCGGCATCGCCGGCTCCGGCAAGGCCTACGAGGATGTGCGGCAGGCGCTGTTCGAACTGGGCATCGCCGAGGACGAAGCGGCCCATATCGGCCTTCGGCTCTACAAGGTGCGCATGACATGGCCGCTGGAGCCCGAGGGCGTGCGCGAATTCTCCAAGGGTCTCGAGGAGGTGCTGGTCGTCGAGGAACGGCGCGAGATCATCGAGAACCAGATCAAGATGCACCTGTTCAACTGGCGCGCCGATGTGCGCCCGCGCATCGTCGGCAAGTTCGACGAGCATGACAGGCCGTTCCTGTCGCTCTCCAAGGGCCTGTCGGTCGGCGCGGTGGCGCGCGCGATCGCCGACCGCGTGCTGCGGCTCGAGGGCATCGATGACGGGCTCAGGATGCAGATCAAGGCGCGGCTCGCCTATCTGGAGGAACGCGAGCGCTTCTCCGAAAGCCACGTGCCGGCTGTGACCCGTCAGCCGCATTATTGCGCCGGCTGCCCGCACAACACCTCGACGAAGGTGCCCGAGGGTTCGCGCGCGCTGGCCGGGATCGGCTGCCACTACATGGTCCAGTGGATGGACCGGAACACCGAGACCTTCACGCAGATGGGCGGCGAGGGCGTGCCCTGGACGGCGGTGTCGCGCTACACCGACGAGAACCACGTCTTCGTCAATCTGGGCGACGGCACCTATTTCCACTCCGGCATCCTGGCGATCCGGCAGGCGGTCTCGGCCGGCGCCAACATGACCTACAAGCTGCTCTACAACGACGCGGTGGCGATGACCGGCGGCCAGCCGATCGACGGCACGCTGAGCCCGCAGCAACTGACCCACCAGCTCTACAATGAGGGCGTCGGGCCGATCGTGCTGATGAGCGACAATATCGATGCCTACAGCGCGCCCGATCTTGCGCCGGGCACCGATGTTCGCCATCGCGACGAGATCGACACGGTGATGAAGGAGCTGCGCGAACGGCCCGGCGTGTCGGCGATCGTCTACGTGCAGACCTGCGCGGCCGAAAAGCGGCGCCGGCGCAAGCGCGGCCTGATGGAAGACCCGGACATGCGGGTGCTGATCAATCCGGCCGTCTGCGAGGGGTGCGGGGACTGTTCGGTGCAGTCCAACTGCATCGCCATCGATCCGCTGGAAACCGAGATGGGCCGCAAGCGGCAGATCAACCAGTCGGCCTGCAACAAGGACTATTCGTGCCTGAAGGGCTTCTGTCCGTCCTTCGTGACGATCCGTGGCGGCACAGTGAAAAAGGGCGGCCGGACGGCGGCGCCCGATATCGGTGATCTGCCGGCGCCGACCCTGCCGGAAATGGCGCCGAGCTGGAACATCGCCGTCACCGGCGTCGGCGGCACCGGCGTTCTGACCATCGGCGGCGTGATCGCGATGGCCGCGCGGCTCGAGGGCGTCGCGCCGCTCGTTCTCGACATGGCAGGTCTGGCGCAAAAGGGCGGCGCGGTGATGAGCCATATCCGCCTGTCGGCGCAGGACAATCCGCGCAAGAGCCCGCGCATCGCGCCGGGCGGGGCGAACCTCCTGCTCGCGGCCGACACGGTGGTCGCCGCCTCGCGCGACGGCACCGTGCGCTGCGATCCCGAGCGCACCCATGCCGTCGTCAACGCCAGGCTGACGCCGGTCGCCGAGTTCGTGCGTCAGCGCGATTTCGACTTCCAGAAGGGCACGGTCGAGGACACGGTGCGCTCGGTCGTTCGGCCGGACGCGCATTTCCACGATTTCGGCAGGGCGGCGATGGCCGTCGCCGGCGACGAGATCGCCACCAACATCATGATGGTCGGCTTCGCCTGGCAGAAGGGGCTGGTTCCGCTGAGCGCCGAGGCGATCGAAAAGGCCATCGAGATCAATGGTGTGGCGGTGAAGGCCAACATCGACGCGTTCCGCTGGGGCCGGATCATGGCGCACGATCCGGCGCGGATCGAGGCGCTCGAAACGGACCGCAACGGCTTCAGGCCGATGGCCGAGATGGGAACGGACGAACTGGTCGCCCATCGCGCTCAACACCTGACCAACTATCAGAACGCAAGGCTCGCCGAGCGTTACAAGGCGCTGGTCGAGCGCGTGCGGTCGGTCGCGACCGAGCGGCTGTCGGAACCGGCGGACCGCGATGCGCTCGTCCGCACGGTCGCGCACGCTTACGCCAGGCTGCTTGCCTACAAGGACGAATACGAGGTGGCGCGGCTGTTCGCCGATCCGGCTTTCGACCGGTTCCTGCACGGCCGCTTCGAGGGCGATTTCAAATTCTCGCTGAACATGGCGCCGCCCTTCCTGCCCGGCGAGGACGCAAACGGCCGGCCGAAGAAGCGCGAGTTCGGCCCGTGGATGCTGCGCGTGATGCGGGTGCTGGCGCGCTTCAAGGGTCTGCGCGGCACGGCCTTCGACCCGTTCGGCTACACGGCCGAGCGTCGCGCCGAGCGGGCGCTGATCGGCCAGTACGAGGCCGATGTGGCGACGGTGCTCGACAAGCTCGATGACGACCGGTTCGAGACCGCGCGCGACCTTCTGTCCGTGCCCGACATGATCCGCGGCTTCGGGCCGGTCAAGGACGAGGCGATGGACAAGGCGGCCGCAGAACGCGCCCGACTGCTCGCGGCGCTTGACAGGCCGCCCGAACGGGCGCGACTAGCCGAAGCGGCCGAATAGGACGTGCCGGCACGGGAGGGGACATGTTCACGGCCACGATGAATTTCGCGCTCGGCGAGGAGATCGAGGCGCTGCGCGATACGGTTCAGCGCTTTGCGCTCGAACGGATCGCTCCGCGCGCGGCCGGGATCGATGCGGACAATGCGTTCCCGCGCGATCTGTGGCCCGAACTGGGCGCGCTCGGCCTGCACGGGATCACGGTGCCCGAGGACGATGGCGGGGCGGGCATGGGCTATCTGGCCCATGTCGTCGCGATGGAGGAGATCAGTCGCGCCTCGGCGTCGGTCGGCCTTTCCTATGGCGCCCATTCGAACCTTTGCATCAACCAGATCGCCCGCAACGGCAGCGCGGAGCAGAAGGCGCGCTATCTGCCCGGCCTTATTTCGGGCCATCATCTGGGCGCGCTGGCGATGAGCGAGCCGGGTTCGGGCTCGGACGTCGTCTCGATGAAGCTGCGCGCCGACAAGAAGAACGACCGCTACGTGCTGAACGGCAACAAGATGTGGATCACCAACGGGCCGACCGCCGACGTTCTGGTGGTCTACGCCAAGACAGATCCCGACGCCGGCCCGCGTGGCATCACCGCGTTCCTGATCGAAAAGGACACGGCGGGCTTCTCGACGGCGCAGAAGCTCGACAAGCTGGGCATGCGCGGCTCGGACACGGGCGAACTGGTGTTCGACGATTGCGAGGTGCCGTTCGAGAACGCGCTCGGCGAGGAGGGCAGGGGCGTCAACGTCCTGATGTCCGGGCTCGACTATGAGCGCATCGTGCTCGCCGGCGGGCCGCTCGGCATCATGGCGGCGGCGATGGACGTGGTCGTCCCCTACGTGCACGAGCGCGAGCAGTTCGGACGGCCCATCGGCGAATTCCAGCTCATGCAGGGCAAGCTGGCCGACATGTATACGACCATGAGCGCCTGCCGCGCCTATGTCTATGCCGTCGCGCAGGCCGCCGACCGGGGCGAGACGACGCGCAAGGACGCCGCCGGATGCATCCTCTACAGCGCCGAAAAGGCGACGCAGATCGCGCTCGAGGCGATCCAGTGCCTGGGCGGCAACGGCTATATCAACGACTATCCGACCGGGCGGCTTCTGCGCGACGCCAAGCTCTACGAGATCGGCGCGGGCACCAGCGAAATCCGCCGCATGCTGATCGGCCGGGAACTGTTCGCGGAGACGGGGTGATTGTTAGCTAGTTTAGAATATGGCATGATTGAAACATTCATGCCAGAATGCGGGAGATATCGCATGGCATCGCGACTTGGAGCCCTCCGCCAGAGACCTTCGCAGGGCACTCGTACCGAACGGGTCTGGTCGCTGGCGGATCGAATTACCGCCCGCAAGGGCATCAAGGCGCGCCGCGGCGAGGTCATCGAGGCCTTCGTTGCCGAGGGCGGCAACGCCAACACGGCCGCCACGCAGTATCATTACTGGAGCCAGCAGTACGACGCGGCTCACAACGAGGAGGGCATGAGCGACGCGGAACCGGTGCGTTTCATATTGAGGCTGGATTCCGCCGGCCGCCTTGTCGTTCCCGCTGATATCCGTGCGGCAATGCAGGTCGGCGAGGATGGCGTCCTGCACGCGACGCTGCGCGGAGGTGAACTGCGTCTGGTGACGCCGCGCGTTGCTCTTGATCGGGCCCGGGCGGTTTTGCGACGTCATGTGCCACCGGGCGTGAGCATGGTCGATGAACTCATTGCCGAACGTCGGGCTGAGGCCGCGCGAGACAATGGCCAATGACCGTGGTCATGGACGCGTCGGCGGTCATGGCTTTCCTCAATGACGAGCCCGGTAGCGAGAAGGTTGCGCCGCAACTGGAGGGTGCTCTGATCTCGGCGGTGAACTTCTGCGAGATCGGCAGCAAGCTGACCGACTTCGGGGTGTCTGAAGAGGAGTTGTGGGTCGTTCTGGATGCTCTTGCCCTGGAAATCGTGCCCTTCGATCGGTCACAAGCCGACAACGCTATTGCGATGCGAACAGCTACCCGGGCGAAGGGGCTTTCCCTTGCGGATCGCGCCTGCCTTTCGCTGGGCGTGCGCAGCGGGGCGACCGTGCTGACCGCCGACCGGGCCTGGGCCAATCTCGACATCAATTGCGACATCGAGGTGATCCGTTGAGCGGCCTGCGCGCCCAGACCGAGCAGACCGCCGTCGAGGCTGCGCGGATCATAGCCGGCGGATCGGAGGCCGCGCGCGAGCGGCATCTGAAACGCGGCAAGCTGCTGCCGCGCGACCGGGTGCAGGGCCTGCTCGATCCCGGCGCGCCGTTCCTCGAGATCGGCCTGTTCGCCGCCCGCGGCGTCTATGGCGACGACATCCCCGCCGCCGGCGTGATCGCCGGCGTCGGCAAGGTGTCGGGCCGCGACTGCATGATCGTGTGCAACGACGCGACGGTGAAGGGCGGGACCTACTATCCGCTGACCGTCAAGAAGCATCTGCGCGCCCAGGAGATCGCCGAGCAGAACCGGCTGCCGTGCCTTTATCTGGTGGACTCCGGCGGCGCCAACCTGCCCAACCAGGACGAGGTTTTTCCCGACCGGGACCATTTCGGGCGCATCTTCTTCAATCAGGCGCGGATGAGCGCCAAGGGCATCGCACAGATCGCCGTGGTAATGGGTTCGTGCACGGCGGGCGGCGCCTATGTGCCGGCGATGAGCGACCAGACGATCATCGTGCGCGAGCAGGGCACGATCTTTCTGGCCGGCCCGCCGCTGGTCAAGGAAGCGACCGGCGAGGTGGTGGATGCGGAAGCGCTCGGCGGTGGCGACACGCACACGCGCCTGTCGGGCGTTGCCGACTACCTCGCCGACGACGACCATCACGCGCTGGCGCTGGCCCGCCGGATCGTCGCCGATCTCGGCCCGGCGCAGGAACCGGCCATCGCTCTGAAGGCGCCCGTGCCGCCGCGCGACGATCCGGACGGCCTGCTCGACCTGATCCCGGCCGATCCGAAGACGCCCTATGATGTGCGCGACGTGATCGCGCGGATCGTCGACGGCTCGGACTTCGCCGAGTTCAAGCCGCGCTACGGCACGACGCTGGTCACCGGTTTTGCGCATATCGACGGCGTGCCGGTCGGCATCCTCGCCAACAATGGCGTGCTGTTTTCCGAAAGCTCGCTCAAGGGTGCGCACTTCATCGAACTGTGCTGCCAGCGCAGGATTCCGCTGCTGTTCCTGCAGAACATCACCGGCTTCATGGTCGGCTCGAAGTACGAGGCCGGCGGCATCGCCAAGGATGGCGCCAAGCTGGTGCAGGCCGTCTCAACCGCCGCCGTGCCGAAGGTGACCGTGATTATCGGCGGCTCGTACGGCGCGGGGAATTACGGCATGTGCGGGCGCGCCTATGCGCCGCGCTTTTTGTGGATGTGGCCGAACGCGCGCATCGCCGTGATGGGCGGGGCGCAGGCGGCGGGCGTGCTCGCGACCGTCAGGCGCGCCGGCATCGAGGCCAGGGGCGGTTCGTGGAGCGCCGAAGAGGAGGCCGCCTTCAAGCAGCCCACGCTCGATCTGTTCGAGGAACAGTCCCACCCCTTCTATGCCTCGGCGCGGCTTTGGGACGATGGCATCATCGACCCGCGTTCGACGCGCGACGTGGTGGCGCTGAGCCTGCGCGCGGCGCTCAACGCGCCGGTGGAGGAGACGAAGTTCGGGGTGTTCCGGATGTGACGCGGCCGGTTGCCGCGTCATCCTCGGGCTTGACCCGAGGATCCATTCCGAGATGACCGACCGTGTTGGTGAGAGCGAAGAAGAGTGTTTGATTTGAACTGCGGATCTGGCGGAGCGGCCTCCGGAATGGATCCTCGGGTCAAGCCCGAGGATGACGGAGCAAACGGATGATCACCCGCCTCCTCATCGCCAATCGGGGCGAGATCGCCTGTCGCGTCATCGCAACCGCGCGGCGCATGGGCATCGCGACGGTCGCGGTCCATTCGGACGCGGATGCGCACGCGCTGCATGTCGAAATGGCCGACGAGGCGGTGCGGATCGGGCCGCCGCCGGCCGCCGAGAGCTATCTCAACACGGACGCCATCATCGCCGCGGCGAAGGCCACGGGTGCCGAGGCGGTCCATCCAGGCTACGGGTTCCTGTCGGAGAATCCCGGCTTCGTCGAGGCGGTCGAGGCGGCCGGGCTGATCTTTGTCGGCCCCTCGGCGCGGGCGATCCGGGCGATGGGGCTGAAGGATGCGGCCAAGGCGCTGATGGCCGAAGCCGGCGTGCCGGTCGTGCCTGGCTATCATGGCGACAATCAGAACGCCGATTTTCTCGCCGGCGAAGCCGACCAGATCGGCTTTCCGGTGCTCATCAAGGCGCGCGCGGGCGGCGGCGGCAAGGGCATGCGCAAGGTCGAGCGCGCGGCCGATTTCCATGCCGCGCTCGAAAGTTGCCGGCGCGAGGCAAAGGCCGCGTTCGGCGACGATGCCGTGCTGATCGAGAAGTTCGTCACCGCGCCGCGCCATATCGAGGTGCAGGTGTTCGGCGATGCGCACGGAAATGTGGTGCATCTGTTCGAGCGCGACTGCTCGCTGCAGCGCCGCCACCAGAAGGTGATCGAGGAAGCGCCCGCGCCGGGCATGACCGAGGAAGTGCGCGCGGCGATGACGGGTGCGGCGGTCCGGGCGGCGAAGGCCATCGGCTATGAGGGCGCGGGGACCGTCGAGTTCATCGCGGACGGATCGGGACCGCTCAGTACCGACGGCTTCTGGTTCATGGAGATGAACACGCGCCTTCAGGTGGAACATCCCGTTACCGAGGCGGTCACCGGCGTCGATCTGGTCGAATGGCAGTTGCGGGTGGCGGCGGGCGAAACCCTGCCGCTGGCGCAGGACGACATCGCGATGTGCGGCCATGCGTTCGAGGCCCGACTTTATGCCGAGGATCCGGCGGGCGGTTTCCTGCCGCAGACCGGGCGCCTTGCGCATCTGGAGTTCGGCGATGCCCGAATCGACACCGGCGTGCGCACCGGCGATGCGGTCACGCCGCACTATGACCCGATGATCGCCAAGATCATCGCCCACGGCGCCGGCCGGGCCGAGGCGCTGCACCGCCTGCGCCGCGCGCTCGCCGACACCCATGTGGCCGGCACGGTGACCAATCGCGCCTTTCTTCTGGCGCTCGCGGGCCATGAGGGCTTTGCGGCGGCTGCGGTCGACACGGGGCTGATCGATCGCGATCTCGAAGCGCTGACCGCCGCGCCGGAGACGCCGGACCTTGCCGTCGCGTTCGCCGCCATCGCCGCGCTCGATCTCGACCTTGCCGATCCGCGCCTTGGCTGGCGCCTCTGGGGCGAGGCGAGCCATGCGGTGCGCCTGATGCAGGGCGATACGCTGCTCGAACGCCGGCTGATCCTGCATGGGCCCGGCAGCGTGACGCTCGATGGCGAAACAAAGCTGCGGCTCGATGGCCTTGGCCGTAACGGCACAGCGATCACCGGCCGGCGCCGCGATCGCAGCGTCCGGGCCGATGTGGTGCGCTATCGTGGCGGGACAGGCACGCACGTCTCCGTGCTGCTCGACGGCGCGATCCATGCTTTTGCCGTACCTGATCCACTGGCCGGCACCGGGGGCATCGTCGACAGCGGCGATGCGGTCACCGCGCCGATGACCGGCATCGTCCGGCTCGTCGACGTGCGGCCCGGCGACCGGGTCGAGGCCGGCGATCGGCTGATGGTGGTCGAGGCGATGAAGATGGAGCACGCGCTGACCGCGCCGCGCGCCGGCCTGATCGCGGCCGTGCATGGCGGCGAGGGCGACAGCGTCGAGGGCGGGGCGGTTCTGGTGGCGTTCGAGCCGGAGACCGACTGATGCTTCCGAAAGCGGCGACTTACCAAGAACTGGTCGACAGCTTCCGCTGGGCCATTCCCGAACGCTTCAACATCGGTGTCGCCGCCTGCGACCTGTGGGCCGGGACCGAACCGGACCGGCCGGCGCTGATCATCGATGAGGATGACCGTATCGTCAGCTTCGGCGAACTGCGCGGCCTTTCCAATCGCATCGCCAACTTGCTCGCGGCGCGGGGCGCCGAACGCGGCGACCGGATCGGCGTGCTGCTGCCGCAGGCGCTGGAGACCGCCGCGGCCCATGTCGCCATCTACAAGATGGGCGCGATCGCGGTGCCGCTGTTCGTGCTGTTCGGCCCCGACGCGCTCGAACACCGGATCGTCGACGCCGGCATCGCGCACGTCATCACCAACCGGCAGGGCGCCGAGAAGCTGCGCGCGATGGGCGCAGGCGCGCAGGAAGGGCTCGACATCCTCACCGTCGATGGCGGCCACAAGGACCTTCGGACCGCCGACCTGCACGCGCTGCTGGCCGACCAGTCGGACGTTTTCGCGCCGGTCGACATGGCGGCCGACGATCCGGCCCTGATCATCTACACCTCGGGCACGACGGGCGCGCCGAAGGGAGCGCTGCATGCTCATCGCGTCCTGCCCGGCCATCTGCCGGGGGTGGAGATGCACCACGAATTCCTGCCGCAGCCGGGCGACGTGATCTGGACGCCCGCCGACTGGGCCTGGATCGGTGGCCTGCTCGACGTGCTGCTGCCGGCGCTGTTCCATGGCGTGCCGGTGGTTGCGCGCCGCTTCGACCGGTTTTCGGCCGAGGATGCCTTTGCGCTGATGGCGCGCCACCGCGTCACCAATGCGTTCCTGCCGCCGACCGCGCTGAAGATGATGCGCAGCGCCTGTCCCGACGCGCCGCCGGAGCCGCTTCGTCTGCGCACGGTGGGTTCGGGCGGGGAGTCGCTTGGCGCCGAACTGATCGACTGGGGCCGGCGCGTGCTCGGCGTGACGATCAACGAGTTCTACGGCCAGACCGAATGCAATCTCGTTGTCTCGTCCTGTTCGGCGATCATGGAGACCAGGCCCGGCCTGATGGGCCGGCCCGTGCCGGGCCACACCGTCGCGATCATCGACCAGAACGGCGCCGAGGTTGCGCCCGGCGAGGAGGGGATGATCGCCGTGCGCCGTCCGGATCCGGTGATGTTCCTCGAATACTGGAACAATCGGCAGGCGACGGCGGACAAGTTAATCGGCGAGTGGCTGGTCACCGGCGACCGGGGCCTCATGGACGCTGACGGCTGGATATGCTTCGTCGGCCGCGACGACGATGTCATTACCTCGGCCGGCTATCGGATCGGTCCGGCGGGAATCGAGGATTGCCTGATCCGCCATCCTGCCGTTCGCATGGCGGCCGTCGTCGGCAAGCCCGATCCGGAACGCACCGAGATCGTCAAGGCCTATGTGGTGCTGGCCGAGGGCTGCGCGCTCGATGCGGCGCTCGCGCAGGAACTGAAGGCTCATGTCAGGCAGCGGCTTGCCGCGCATGAATATCCGCGCGAGATCGAGGCAATCGACGAACTGCCGGTGACGACCACCGGCAAGATCATGCGGCGCGTGCTGCGCGCCCGTGCGGCCCGGGAGGGCGGACCATGAGCGAGTACCGGACGATCCGGCTGGAGACGGACGCGCGCGGCGTCGCCACGCTGACGCTGGCGCGGCCCGACACGCACAACGCGTTCGATGCCGAGATGATCGCCGAACTGACCTCGGCGGCGACGCTGCTGGCGACCGACGAGGAGGCCCGCGTCGTCGTGCTGCGCGGCGAGGGCCGGAGCTTCTGCGCCGGCGGCGATCTCAACTGGATGCGCGCGCAACGCGACAAGGATCGGGCCGGCAAGATGGACGAAAGCCGGGCGCTCGCCGCGATGCTCGGCGCGCTCAACCGGTTGCCCAAACCGCTGATCGCGCGCGTGCACGGCAACGCTTTCGGCGGCGGGGTGGGGCTCCTTTCGGTGTGCGATCTGGCGATCGCCGCCGAAGGCGTGCGCTTCGCGCTGACCGAGACGCGGCTCGGCCTGATCCCGGCGACGATCGGCCCGTTCGTGGTGCGCCGCATGGGCGAGGGACTGGCGCGACAGGTCTTCTTCACGGGCCGCCCGTTCGGCACCGAATTCGCGCTGCGCAGCGGGCTGATCGGCATGAGCTGCCCGCCGGAAGACCTTGACGAGCAAGTCGAAAAGGCGGTCGCCAATGCACTGACCGGCGCGCCGGGCGCGATCGCCGCCGCCAAGCGCCTGTGCCTCGACCTCGGCGCCGCCGAGCCCGAAACGCAGGCCGAGCACACCGCCGCGCTGCTCGCCGACCGGTGGGAGACCGATGAGGCGCAAGCCGGCATCGACGCGTTCTTTGAGCGCCGCAGTCCGCCCTGGTCCGTCAGGGATTGAGCGTCAGCCGGCCGCGCTGGCCGCTTCGAGCGCCCGGGCGATGTCGGCGCGCAGATCGTCCTCGTCCTCAAGCCCGATCTGCAGCCGCATGATCTGTCCGCCATAGTCGCGCGCCGAGACGGTCCGGTCCTTCAGATAGACATGCGTGACGAGGCTCTCATAGCCGCCCCACGAATAGCCGAGACCGAACAGTTCGAGAGCGTCCATGAAGGCGTGCGCCTGCGCCTCGGTCGCGTCCTTGAGCACGAACGAGAAGATGCCGCTGGCGCCGCGGAAGTCGCGCTTCCAGATGTCGTGGCCGGGAAAACTCTCGAGCGCCGGGTGCAGCACCGGGCCGACGATCGTGTCGCCATCCTGCCAGAGCGCTTCCAGCCAGCGGGCGATGGCGAGCGTCGTCTTCTGGTGCCGTTCGAGCCGGATGCCCATGGTCCTGAGCCCGCGCAGGACCAGAAAGGCGTCGTCGGAGTTGCCGCATGTGCCGAGCGCGACCTGCGTGTTGTAGAGCTGCGGCCATGTCGCTTCGTTCGCGCTGACCATGCCCATGATCACGTCCGAATGGCCGCCGGGATATTTCGTCGCCGCATGGATCGAAATGTCGACGCCGTGTTCGAGCGGCTTGAAGAACAGCGGTGTGGCCCACGTGTTGTCGATCATCGTCACGATGCCGCGCGCCCTGGCGGCCGCCGTCATCGCCGGCACGTCCTGCATCTCGAACGTGTTCGAGCCGGGCGTCTCCATGAACAGCACTTTCGTGTTGTCGCGGAAAAGCGCCGAGACCGCCTCGCCGATCTCGGGTGCGTAATACTCGACCTCGACGCCAAGGCGCGTCAGCATCGTGTCGGCGAAGCGCCGCGTGGGAAAGTAGACCGTGTCGACGATGAGGACATGGTCGCCGGCCGAAAGGAACGCCAGCAGCGGCACGGTGACGGCGGCGAGGCCCGATGGAACCAGAATGGTGCCGGCGCTGCCTTCGAGCGCATTGACCGCCTCGCACAGCGCATCGGTGGTCGGCGTGCCGTAGGTGCCGTATGTGTAGCGCTGGACGCGGCTGCGCGAATGGGCATCGGCCGAGCGCACCTGCGTTGCCTTCATGGTCGCGGCATCGGGAAACAGCACCGTCGAGCCGTGCACGACCGGCGGATTGACCCAGCCATGGAATTCGTGCGGGTCGTTGCCCGAATGGGCGAGCTGCGTGTTGATCCCGCGGCCGCCGGCCGTGTCCTTTGTCGCCATCTGCGTGTCTCCTCGTCTTGCGCGTCAGCGCGAGCCGGTAGGCGCTCGCCGCTCCGCCGTCAACTGCGTGGGTCCGTGGCCGCCAGGGAGGACGCGCAATCCTGTTCATCCGGTGTCGCATGGCGCGCTGCGGACGTGGACGCCGCCATGGCGCGCGGGGGCCAAAACGGGACCTGCCGGCCGGCCCAAAACGCTTTGGGATGCGCGCTGATCGCAACGATCGAACGAGATAGCGCTTGACCGTGCCTTGTTTTTGTCTTTGTCTTTCGACCGGGAAGGGAGGTGCCGTTCGCGTTCCGGCTTGCGCCGGAGCCCGCGGTAAGTCGGCGCTCAAGCCCAAGTTTACTTGAGCAACCAAGAGGAAAACTCCATGACAAAGACTGTACTCACAAGCGTTCTGGGAGCAGCAATCGTCGCGCTCGGCGCATCGACGGCCTCCGCAGCGACGCTTGATGACGTCGAAGCGAAGGGTTTCGTCCAGTGCGGCGTGAGCCAGGGTCTGCCCGGCTTCTCCAATCCGGACGCGGACGGCGAATGGAGCGGCATGGATGTCGATCTGTGCCGTGGCATCGCCGCGGCGATCTTCGACGATCCGCAAGCGGTCAAGTTCACCCCGCTGTCGGCCAAGGAGCGTTTCACCGCGCTGCAGTCGGGCGAAGTGGACGTGCTGTCGCGCAACACGACCTGGACGATGAGCCGCGACACGCAGCTCGGCCTGAACTTCGCCGGCGTCAACTACTATGACGGCCAGGGCTTCATGATCCGCACGGACATGAACATCAACTCGGCCCTGGAACTGTCGGGCGCATCGATCTGCACCAACACCGGCACCACGACCGAACTGAACGTCGCCGACTATTTCCGTGCCAACAACATGGAATATGAGCTGGTCGCCTTCGAGAAGGCCGACGAGGTGGTCGCGGCCTACGACGCCGGCCGCTGCGACGTCTACACGACCGACCAGTCGGGCATCTACGCCCAGCGCCTCAAGCTGACCGACCCTGGTGCCCACAAGGTGCTGCCCGAGATCATCTCCAAGGAGCCGCTCGGCCCGGTCGTGCGCCAGGGTGACGATCAGTGGTTCAACATCGTCAAGTGGGTGCACTTCGCCACCGTCAACGCCGAGGAAATGGGCGTGACCAGCGAGAACGTCGACGAGATGCTCGAAAGCGACAATCCGGGTATCCGCCGCCTGCTCGGCGTCGAGGGTGAGTTCGGCACCGACATCGGCCTCGAGAACGACTGGGCCTACAAGGTGATCAAGCACGTCGGCAACTACGGCGAGATCTTCGCGCGCAACGTCGGCCCCGATACGCCTCTGAGCATCGCCCGCGGCATCAACGCGCTGTGGACTGACGGCGGCCTGCAGTACGCACCGCCGATCCGCTAAGCGTCGACACGATGGGCCCGGCCGGATGATTGTCCGGGCCCATTTGCATGCGGGGTCGCCGCGACGGCGACCGCACGGCATCGCGTCCGGTCGGGCGCGCAGGGTTCGCGCCCGCGTGTGATCGATCCCGCCGAACCTGCGACGACGGGGCCCAGGAGGTCGAATGGCTGTCACCGATATCGCGCCCGGAGGGCCATCCCCGCGCGGCCAGGAGGAAGCACCGCCCAAGGTGGCGCTGCTGAACAATCCCAAGGTCCGCAGTTGGCTCTTCCAGATCGTTCTGGGCGTGGTGGTCGCCTACCTGGTCTATGCGGGCTGGGTGAACATGAACGCCAACCTGCAGGCGGCGGGCGTCGCCTCGGGGTTCGGTTTCCTTGACGAGAACGCCGGTTTCTCGGTCGCCCAGTCGCTCATCGAATACGACCAGGGAACATCGTCCTACGGCCGCGTCTATGTCGTCGGCGTGCTCAACACGCTCGTCGTCGCGTTCATCGGCATCATTCTTGCGACGGTCATCGGTTTCATCGTCGGCATCGCGCGGCTGTCCAACAACTGGATCGTCAGCCGGCTGGCGACGGCCTATGTGGAGTTCCTGCGCAACCTGCCGCTGCTGCTGCAGATATTCATCTGGTATTTCGGGGTGCTGCGGCTGCTGCCCGGTCCGCGCGAGAGCTTCGATTTCGGCCCGCTCGGCCTTCTGAACAACCGCGGCTACTTCGCGCCCAAGCCGGTCTGGGGCGATGGATCGATCGCGATCCTGGTGGCGCTGATCGCCGGGCTCGCCATCGCGTTTGGCGTGTCGCGATGGGCCCACAAGCGGCAGATGGCCACCGGCGAACGGTTCCCCGCCTTCTGGGTCGGCTTCGGCGCGATCGTCGGGCTGCCGTTGCTGGCCTTCGTGGCGACGGGCGCGCCGCTGACCTTCGACGTTCCGGAGATGGGCGGGTTCCGGCCTTCGGGCGGCATGACCGTCATTCCGGAGTTCATCGCGCTGCTGGTTGCGCTTTCGACCTACACGGCCGCCTTCATCGCCGAGATCGTGCGCGCCGGCATTCTTGGCATCAGCCGGGGCCAGTCGGAGGCCGCGCACGCGCTCGGCCTGCGGCAGGGCCAGAACCTGCGCCTTGTCATCATCCCGCAGGCGCTCAGGATCATCATTCCGCCGCTGACGAGCCAGTATCTGAACCTGACCAAGAATTCCTCGCTCGCGGTCGCAATCGCCTATCCCGAACTGACCTCGGTGTTCGCCGGAACGGCGCTGAACCAGACCGGTCAGGCGGTCGAGATCATCTCGATCACCATGCTGACCTATCTGACGTTCTCGCTGCTCACCTCGGCGTTCATGAACTGGTACAATGCGCGCGTGGCGCTGGTGGAGCGATGACCATGAGCGATGCAACGGCGAAGACCGACCTTCAGATCAGCTATGTGCGCGACCAGATGCTGCCCGAGCAGGCCGCCCCCGCGGTCAATCGCGGCCCGATCGGCTGGATGCGCGAGAAGCTGTTCCCGTCGATCCCGCAGACGATCCTCACGCTCGTCTGCATCTACGTCCTCTATCTGATCATCCCGCCGATCATCCAGTTCTTCCTGATCGACGCGGTCTGGTTCGGCGAGGACCGGGCCGCCTGCACCACCGAGGCGCAGGGCGGCGTCCAGCCGCCGGACTGGTTCGGCGCCTGCTGGGCCTATGTCGGCGACTACGCCAACCAGTTCATCTACGGCCGCTACCCCGATGAATCGCAGTGGCGGGTGAACATCGTCTGGCTGATGTTCTTCGGCGGGCTGGTGCCGCTGCTGATGCCGTCGGCGCCGTTCAAGCGCGAGAACATCGTCTTCATGGTGCTGGTTTTCCCGATCGCGACGCTGATCCTGCTGACCGGCGGCAATTTCGACGTGCGCGGCCTGTACCTGCCGCTCGCGCTGGTCACGGGGCTGGCGCTGCTCGTCGCCTACGGCTTCGCGCGCGGCTCGCAATCGGACCCGATGCCGGCGCTCAAGGCGACCGCGATCGTCTGCGCCAGCTTCTTCGTCGTCATCACGCTGATCGGCTTCGATTTCGGGCTCGAGCGGGTGCAGACCTCGGTCTGGGGCGGCCTGCTGGTGACGATGGTCATCGCGGTCACCGGCATCGCCGCCTCGCTGCCGATCGGCATCGCGCTGGCGCTCGGGCGGCGGTCCGACATGCCGATCGTGCGCTTCTTCTGCGTCGTCTTCATCGAGTTCTGGCGCGGGGTGCCGCTGATCACCGTTCTGTTCATGTCCTCGGTGATGCTGCCGCTGTTCCTGCCCGAGGGGGTAACCTTCGACAAGCTCCTGCGGGCGCTGATCGGCGTGGCGCTGTTCTCGTCGGCCTACATGGCCGAAGTGGTGCGCGGCGGACTGCAGGCGCTGCCCAAGGGCCAGTACGAGGGCGCCATGGCGCTCGGCCTGAACTGGGGCCAGATGATGCGCATGATCATCCTGCCGCAGGCGCTCAAGCTGGTCATTCCGGGCATCGTCAACACGTTCATCGGCCTGTTCAAGGACACCACGCTGGTGCTGATCATCGGCCTGTTCGACTTCCTCGGCCAGATCCAGTCGTCCTACTCGGATCCGAGCTGGGCCTCGCCGGTGCAGTCGCTGACGGGCTATTTCTTCGCCTGCATCGTCTATTTCCTCTTCTGCTTCGGCATGTCGCGCTACTCCATGTACATGGAAGAACGGCTCGACACGTCGCAGCGCAACTGACCACCGGGAGCCGCCACATGAGCGAGAACGCCGTCAAGCCGGACGAAATCCAGGTCGACCGCTCCAGAATGCAGATCTCGGACACGGACGTCGCCGTCGAGATCATCGACATGCACAAATGGTTCGGCGACTTCCACGTCCTGCGCGACATCAACCTGAAGGTGATGCGCGGCGAGAGGATCGTCGTGTGCGGACCGTCCGGCTCGGGAAAGTCGACGCTGATCCGCTGCATCAACCGGCTGGAGGAGCACCAGAAGGGCAAGATCGTCGTCGACGGGATCGAGCTGACCAACGATCTCAAGAAGATCGACGAGGTGCGCCGCGAGGTCGGCATGGTGTTCCAGCACTTCAACCTGTTCCCGCACCTGACCATTCTCGAGAACTGCACGCTGGCGCCGATCTGGGTGCGCAAGATGCCCAAGCGCGAGGCCGAGGAGCGCGCCATGCATTTCCTCGAGCGGGTCAAGATTCCCGAGCAGGCGAACAAATATCCCGGCCAGCTTTCGGGCGGTCAGCAGCAGCGCGTGGCGATCGCCCGCTCGCTGTGCATGAACCCGCGCATCATGCTGTTCGACGAGCCGACCTCGGCGCTCGATCCGGAGATGATCAAGGAAGTGCTCGACACGATGGTGGGCCTTGCCGAGGAAGGCATGACGATGCTGTGCGTAACGCACGAGATGGGCTTTGCCCGGCAGGTCGCCAACCGCGTCATCTTCATGGACCAGGGCCAGATCGTCGAGCAGAACGAGCCCGAGCCGTTCTTCGAGAACCCGCAGCACGAGCGCACCAAGCTGTTCCTCAGCCAGATCCTGCACTGAGCGCGCGGCGCTTGCCCGGTCCATGCTGCGCCGACTGATCGTCTGGCCGCTCGTCGTCGCGGTCGCGGTCATTGCCGCGCTCGGGCTCGGCGCGGTGCCGCTGCCCGCTTCATATCCGGGGGCGGGCGAGGGGGACGGGCCGAAACCGCACCGCATCTTCGTTCTTTCCAACGGCTTTCATGCCGGCATCGCGCTGCCGGCGCGAGCAGGCGGCGTCGGCGCCGATGCTGCCGGCGTCATGGGCGAACTGGGCCTTGATCCGTCGAACCATCCGGTCGATCCCGCCGCCGTGCGCCACTGGCTTTTCGGCTGGGGCTCGGTGACGGCTTATACGAGCCTGCGCGAAGTGCGCGACCTGACCGCCGGGATTGCGGCTCAGGCGCTGGCGTTCGACGAGACGGTCATGCACGTGCAGCCGCTCGGCGCGCTCGATGGCGACGTGGAAGGGCTCTATGCGATCAATGTCTCCGATGCCCAACTCGACGCGCTGACCGCAGCGATCGGCCGGTCGTTCGCGCGTACCGACCCGATCCCCGAGATCACGCAGGGCTTCGGCGACCGGTTCTTTGCCGGTCGTGGCCGTTTCACGCCGGTCGCCACCTGCAATTCATGGGTGGGCGCGCGTCTGCGCGAGGCAGGCATCGGCGTCGGCGCCTGGACGCCGGTGGCGCAGACGCTCGAATTCGGCCTTGCCCGCGTTGCCGACGCTCAGGCGCGGTAGCCGTAGAGCCAGTCGAGGTCGGCCTTGAAGGCGCTCGCCGGGCGCATCCGGAAGCTCAGATTGCGCGCGATGCGACCGATGCCGGCCTGGTGATAGGTGAAGCGGTTGAAGGCGGTGCGCTTGGCGACGCGGCGCACGCGATCGGCCCGTTCGGCGTGATAGCTGGCGAAGGCGGCGCGATGATCGGCGCCGAATTCGGCGATCGCACGCGCGAGCACATGCCCGTCCTCGATCGCCATGGCCGCGCCCTGGGCCGCAAACGGTTCGAGACCATGCGCGGCATCGCCGAGAAGGCAGATGCGGTCCGAATGCCAGGCGCCTTGGGGATCGACGGTATAGAGCGGCCAGGCGGTCCAGGCGGCGTTGTCGCCGAGGTCGCCATAGGGGGTTCGGGCGAGTTTCTCGAACAGGTTTTCGAGCGTTTCGAAGTCCACATGTTCGGACCAGGTCGCCCGCCCCACCTTGCCGCGAACGACCGCGACCAGATTGCGCGTGTCCGCATTGCGGACAGGATAGGTCACCAGATGCGCATGCGGCGCCATCCAGGCGATGACCGCGTTGGACTGGCTTTCCGGCGGTGCGGGCACGACCGCGCGCATCGCGATGCGGCCCGTGGGCTGGGGCGCGCCAGCGCCCGGCACCGCATGGCGCAGCACCGACCAGATGCCGTCCGCGCCGATCACGGCCGGCGCCTCCAGTTCCACTTTCTCGCCGCCGTGCGCGGCCGTCAGCGTGACCTTTGGCTCCTCCTCGCGTGCGTCGACGACGCGATGGCCGGTCAGCATCGTGATCGCCGGGTCGCGGCAGGCGGCGTCGTACAGAACGCCATGCAGCACTGCCCGGTGGGCGGTGAGGTAGGTGTCGTCGGGCCGATCCCGGCGATTTGCATCCATCGAAAGGACGATCCGGCCGGTGACCGCGTCGCCCAGGCAGATGCGGTCGGGCATCGACGCCTTGGCGCGGAGCGCGTCAAGAACGCCGAGCCGGTCGAGCACGTGGGAGGCGTTGGGCGGCACCTGCAGGCCCGCACCGATCTCCGAAGGGGCTTCGAACGCCTCCACGATCGTCACGGCATGGCCGTGGCGGGACAGGCTCAGAGCGGCCGTCAGACCGCCGATGCCGGCGCCCACGACGATGATCGGATGGTCGGGACCGGCCGGCGCGCTCATGGCGTTCAGGCCCGCCTCAGGCGGCGTCGGCGTGCGCGTCGAACACGCATCCGGCGGGTTCGGTCTCGCCGGCGGCGAGGTCGGGATTGTGAACGTAGAGCGTCGAGCAGTAGGGGCAGACGATCTCGTTCTCGTCGCCCATGTCGAGGAACACGTGCGGATGGTCGTAGGGCGGTGTCGCGCCGACGCACATGAATTCCCGAACGTCGATCGCGATTCGGTCGTGTCCGGCATCGTTGTGGAAATGGGGCGTGGTGCCACCGGCCATGGTCCGTCTCCGGTTCGCGTTGCTCGGGTGCGGGCGCAGGCCGGCGAACGGCGCGCCCCTTTCGCTGCACTGCCGAACTTGGTAGCCAGTCGCGCGGCGAATTTCCACCCGTCTTTCGCTCAATCATCGTCGCAAGGGCACGAGGAGACCCGATGCCGCACTTTTCGCATGACGCGCTGCAACTCGCCTATCTTGACGAGGGCCCGAGAGAGGGCCCGCCGGTTCTGCTCGTGCACGGCTTCGCCTCGAACCGGCAGGTGAACTGGATCGGCCCGGGCTGGGTGGATACGCTGACGAAGGCCGGATACCGGGCGATCGCGCTCGACAATCGCGGCCATGGCGACAGCGACAAGCCGCACGATCCGGCCGCCTACACGCCCGAGCGCATGGCGGGCGATGCGGTCGCGCTGCTCGACCATCTGGAGATCGGGCGCGCGCATCTGTTCGGCTATTCGATGGGCGCGCGCATTTGCGCTTTCGCCGCGCTCGGCCATGGCGCGCGCGTGCAGAGCCTGGTGTTCGGCGGGCTCGGCATCGGCATGGTCGAGGGCGTCGGCGAATGGGACGCGATCGCGGACGCGCTGCTCGCGCCCTCGATCGATGACGTCACCCACGAGCGCGGACGCATGTTCCGCGCCTTCGCCGACCAGACCGGCAGCGACCGCATCGCGCTCGCCGCCTGCATCCAGTCCTCGCGCACCCTCCTGACGCCCGAGCAGATGGGCGAGATCGCCGTGCCGGCGCTGATCGGCGTCGGCACCAAGGACGACATCGCCGGCGCGCCCGGACCGCTCGCCGCGCTGATGCGCGATGCGCGCGCCTTCGACATCGAGCGGCGCGATCACATGCTGGCCGTCGGCGATCGCACGTTCAAGGCGGCCGTCCTCGACTTCCTGGCGGCGCAGCAGGGGCCTTGATCGGCGCCCCGGTGGTTCCAAATAAGGGCCAGTTCGGTTAGGGTCTGTTAAGCATCACCGCGCTCTCGTGCTGATGCTCAACTGACCCTGGGCTGAGGCACGCTACTTCGGTTGGGAGACCATGATGGCTCAAGACACGACCCGCCGGCAGTCGCCCGCGCTGAACCCGGTCGATCCGATCTGGCATCGCATCCGGCAGGAGGCGGAGGCCGCCGTCGACACCGATCCGGCGATCGGCACGTTCTTCCACACCGGGGTGTTGAACCAGGCGGGCCTCGAACAGGCGATCGCGCACCGGGTCGCCGAGCGGCTCGACCATCCCGACGTACCGGCCGAACTGATCCGCCAGGCGTTCGATGCGATGCTCGACGCCGATACCGGCTTTGCCGAAGCGGTGCGCATCGATCTTCAGGCGGTCTTCGACCGCGATCCGGCCTGCCACCGCCTGCTCGAGCCACTGCTCTACTTCAAGGGTTTTCACGCCATCCAGACGCACCGGCTCGCCCACTGGCTGCATTCGAACGGCCGGCGCGACTTCGCGCTTTATTTGCAGAGCCGTTCGTCGTCCGAGTTCCAGACGGACATCAATCCGGCCGCGAAGATCGGCAAGGGCATCTTCCTCGACCACGCAACCGGCCTCGTGGTCGGCGAGACCGCCGCGATCGGCGACGACGTGTCGATCCTGCATTCGGTGACGCTGGGCGGCACCGGCAAGGAAGGCAGCGACCGGCATCCCAAGATCGGCTCGGGCGTTCTGATCGGCGCGGGCGCCAAGATCCTCGGCAACATCACCGTGGGCAACTGCTCCAAGGTCGCGGCCGGCTCGGTCGTGCTCGCCGACGTGCCGCCGTGCAAGACGGTGGCCGGCGTGCCCGCCAAGGTGGTCGGCGAAAGCGGCTGCGCCGAGCCCTCGCGCGCCATGGACCAGATGCTGTCCTGAGCTTCCCCGGCCGCAGGTCTTGCACCGGGATGTTCCCCGTGCCAGTTGGAGCCCGTTCGGTTCCGCGCCCGCGGCGCCGGATGGTCCCGCCCGTAACATTCCAAACAATGCCGACCCGGAGGAAAGCAGCCGTGAAAGCCAGCGAACTCGAACAGCTCACCGCCTATTTCCGTCGCACGTTCGGCAACCCCTCGCTCACCGTCAAGGCGCGGCCCAAGCTGAGCGATTCGGCCGAACTCTATCTGGGCGAGGAGTTCCTGGGCGTCATTTCCCGGATCGAGGACGAGGGCGAGGTGTCGTACGATCTGTCCATGTCGATCCTGGACATCGATCTGGAAGGTTGAACGCCATCAGGGCGTTACGAGAAAACTCTCCAGCAACGCATCAAGTTCGGCGCTGAACTCCGCCCAGTCCGCCAGGAACGTGGCCGGAAACCGCACACGCACCTCCAGCGTCTCGCCGAAGAACAGGTCGGTCTCGCACGCCAGCAGCAGCGCCTCGCGGCCGGCCGCCGGCTCGTTGCAGCGCGCGATGAAGATCGGCAGTGCGCTCGTGGCAGAGGGGGCGTAGTAGAGCGTTTCGTCGACATAGCCGTGGGCCGGATCGAGCGCGACCGCCGTCAGGCCATGCACCGAGCGCGGCGGTTTCGTCGGGTCGATCGCCTTCTGGTAGACCAGATCGAGCCGTCCGGCCATGTCGAGCAGCCATTGGCGAGGGGCGATCGAGATCAGGACGGTCTGTACCGTTTCGGGACTGGTGTCCGAAAACGCGTCGGCCAGATCGGTGCGATAGCCGGACCGCTCCGGCCAGTGAACCTTCAGTTCCGCCCGGTTCGTGATGCCGGCGACGCGCTGGTCGGCATGCCGGAACATGTTCTCGGGCACGTCGAGCACGTCATTGCCGATGACGATCTGCACCGGCTCGGCCGAAGTGCTTAGATTGGCCCTCAGAAGGCGCTCCCCATAGAGATTGCCGCCCAGCACCATGAAGGCCGAGACCAGCGCAAGCGCGCCCAGCGCCCAAAAGGCGCGCCACGCCAGGCCGGCCAGACCGTTGCTGATCTGCGGGCCTTCGTCCGGTGCGCTGACCGGGGTGGTCGTCGACGGGGCGTGCGTCATGGTCAGACCGTGGTTGATGGCGATCGCGCCGCGGTGGCACGGGGCTTGCACCACTCGAACCGGACGGGGTTAATACCCGGTTAACGAGGGTGGGTCGTGTCATGTTGGTTGCGTGCGTCATAGTCGGCTTTGCGGTGTCGCTGAGCGTGTTTCATTTTTTGGCGGGCGCGATGCGCACGCAGCCGGCCTTCGACCGGTCGACGGTAACCCGGCTCGGCCCGGCCGCCGCAGCGCTCTTCTTCGCGCTGTGCGGGCCGGTTCTGGTGCTGCGCGAAGGCTTTGCAGCCCGCGCCGACGCGACGCGCACGAACTGGCCGATGACGACGATCCTGTTCGCTGCCCTTTGGGCGGGGCTCGTCGGCGTCGTCGCGGTCGAGACCGGCCGGCTGGCCGTCATCGCCTGATTGAAGCGGTCCGCATTGTCTGCCAAAGGTGTGCGAAGGCAGCCGGGCAGGGGATCGCGATGACACTTTATTCACTTGACGAAGCGGCGCCGGACCTCGTCGGTGCCGGCCCGGCCTTCATCGCCGATGATGCGCACGTCATCGGCCGGGTCCACCTGCACGAAGACAGCAGCGTCTGGTTCGGCTGCGTCCTGCGCGGAGACAACGAACCGCTGACGATCGGCGCTCGCACCAACGTGCAGGAGCACACGATCATGCACACCGATCCAGGCTTTCCCTTGACCATCGGCGCGGGCTGCACGATCGGCCATCGCGCGATGCTGCATGGCTGCACGATCGGAGACAATTCGCTGATCGGCATCGGCGCGATCGTGCTGAACGGGGCACGGATCGGCGCGAACTGTCTCGTCGGCGCCGGGGCGCTCGTCACCGAGGGCAAGACGTTTCCCGACAACAGCCTGATCATCGGGGCGCCCGCGCGTGTCGCCCGCACGCTCGACGACGATGCGATCGCGGGCCTGCGCCTTTCGGCGGACCATTATGTCGAAAACGCGCGCCGGTTCGCGGCGCAGCTCAAGCCGCTGCCCTGAGGCCGAACGCCGATTCCCCGAAAAGGTTGGGCCGGCCCTCTTGCGAGAGCCGGCCCTGGCCCGGTCTTGGGGACGGGTGGGTGGGGACTGACCGGGCGAACCGTCGTCAGCGCGCCGAAATGCGCGTCCGACTGTCGTTGATGTTTTCCCAGCGTCCGGCGTGGCGGGTGCTCTGACGCTTGAGATAGGTGTAGGGCGTGTCACGCCAGTCGGCGATTTCGCCGACCAGATTGTCGAGAATGAAGTCGCCGCGATCGGTGCGCACCGTCAGGACGGCGTGCCCTTCGCCATTTGGCTGGCGCACCACGGTGATCAGCAGGTTGGAGGGGTGAAAGCCCATTTCCTTGAGGCGATGCCGCTTGGCGAGCACGAAGTCCTCGCAATCACCGACATCGTCGGGGAAGGACCACAGTTCCTCGCGGCCCCAGATCTGCATGTCGGTGAGCGGCAGCACCGTGGTGTTGTAGTGGTTGTTCACTTCGATCATCGCCGCCCAGCTCGCGCGGTCCAGGGCGTGCGGCGCGGCCTCTGAAGTCGGCCGGCATTCGCCCGGCGTGCGCTGGCAGAACTCATAGTGTCCGATCGGCTGGGTCGTGCGTCCGCCCGTCGGCATGGTGATCGCCTGAGCGGCCAGCGTGGTGCCGAGCAGTACGGCGCCGGCGAGGGCCGCAGCCGCAGGCGCGCCGATCGCAGCGGTCTGACGCCGGGCTTCGGGCTTGGTCGTGAAAGAACAGGCGCGTCCCCGCGCATGATTGATTGTATTTGTCATGTGTCCGTCTCCCTGATGCGAACAACATGACAGACACAAATCTACACCACGCGAACTTTGGCGTGTATATTTTACTTATACTTCAATAAAGCTCGAATAGAATAAGAATATAATAGGACTAAAATGCGCGGCGCATTTGTTCGGAATTCTGGCTGACCGTGCAACGGATGATTTACCGTCGCATCCGCTGCGCTATCCGGGGGGCGAACGCCGTATCGGAGAGGGAGGGATTTCCGCGCGCGCGAATCCTGCAGGCGCCCGAACGAAGAATCCGCCCCGGAGGGCGGATGTCACGTCGTAAAGTGCGGCAGCCGGCTGTCCGGTCAGCCGAGATACTGGGAAAGCGATTCGGGGCGCTGGACGAAGGCGAACTCGACGGCGATGCCTTCGTCGAAATGCCGAACGACCGAGCCGCGCATGCCGCCAAGGCTGACGAGCGTGCCGATGGCGGGCCGCACCGAGATCGAAACGGCGGCGCCCGACAGGGACAGGTCGATGATGCGGCAGCGATATTGCCGGCCATCGGAAAGGGTCAGGATGGACGAGGCGTTCTTGGGAATGACGCGCTCGTGGCGGCGGTCCTCGGGCAGGTCGAGTTCATGCTTGTTGGCGAGCCAGACGAGCTGTGCCGCCAGCTTCTCGCGCTTGCGCGGCGAGGTGTTCAGATCGACCGCGAAACCGCCGTCGAAGGTGCGGACGACATGTCCCTCGACACGGCCGATATGGTCGATATAGGCGACGATCCGTTCGCCCTCGCGCGCCTGCGCCTCCGAATAGAGCGTCACGGTCGCCGGCGACATGTCGAGGATCTGGCAGGGATGCTCGGAGCGGTCCTGCAGCATGAAGCGACCATGCAGGTTCACCTTGACGCGCTGGAAGCTGCGCCGGTTGGGGCCGTTTCCTGTCTGGTCTGCAACAGCGGCGCTGAGCATCGTGATCTCTCTTCGGGAAGCGTCGTGCTGCGAAGACCTTAGGGGTCGAACGGTTAACAAGGGGTAAGAATCCGGCCCGCAAGATGGTGCAGGTCGGCCCTTTCGCCCGATCGCAGAAGCGCCGCTCAGACGGGGTCCGACGAGCGCCGTCCGGCAGCCACGATGCGCAGATGCGGGCGCCCGTCATGGTCGTGCGCGCGCCGCCGGTTCCGTTCGGCGGTTCCCTCGATCACGCGCAGCAGACGCCGGGCCTGAGGCCGCTCGACCAGCCGCGCCTGCGGCATGGCGATGGGCGGGCGTCCCGGCATGCCGAACAGGGGCCGGTCGGCGTCCATGACGCGCAGTCCGGTCAGCCGGGCCGGGCCGAGCGGGTACGCGCCGTGCCAGAAGGCGGGACGGTAGGCGTGGATGGCGCCGAGGATGCGTCCCGGCTTGTCGCTGAGCGGCAGCAGCACGAGTTCGAGGTCGGACGCACGGCCGTCCTCGGCGGCGGCGTGCAGGTCGAGCACGGCAACGGCCGATTCGGCTGTGACCGCCGCGATGAGCCGGGCGATCAGCGCGCGGTCGTCCCGGTCGAACAGGGCCGCGAACGGCTCGCCGGTCAGTTCGCGGCCGAACACCGAGCCCAGCCACGTGCCGGCGAGGCGAAAGCTTGCCGTCTGTCCGCCGGCATCGAGAATGAAGACGTTGGCCAGCGACCGGCCTAGCGCGGCCGGCGCGATCTCGTTGCGCGCAGGCGCCGGGCGTCGGTCGCGCAGCTCGTTCCAGTAGTCGAAGACCAGCCTTGTTCCTTTTTGACGCATCGTATCACTTTCACCCTTGGGCGACGGGATCTGTGCCATCGCGGCACGGATCGCGGCATCGCGTTCGCCATGGCGTTGACGATGCAAGGGGCGGGCCAGCGCCGGGCCGGCGGCGTTAACCCTGTCGGCGGACATTGCTTGTGGCTGGGCCGTTAATCTGGCATTTACCAAGTCGAAACGGGAGCGGCTCCGCCGCAGCACTCAGACTTTCCGGTTACGGGGTGGGCAGGGGACTCACCGGGCCATCCAGGGAAACCTGGATGGCCTCTTTTTTTGCGCTGTCGAATATCTATGTGCGCAGCCAGGGAAACTGCGATGGACCAGCCGAACACCGACAGCGAACCGCCCGCTTCCGGGGCACGGCAGCCGCCCGAAGGCCATGATCGGCGCCGTCCTGCACCACCGGTCAACCTGCACGGCGCGATCATCGCGCTGGTGGCCGTGTGCGTCGGCGTCCATCTGGCGCGGACGCTCGTCTTCGACGGCGCCCTCGACCGCTGGCTCATCATCAATTTCGCCTTCTTTCCGGTCCGGTACGCGCCGGGCTTCTTCCAGCTCGACCTGCCGACGCTGCTCGCACCGGTCACGCACACGTTCCTGCATGGCGACTGGATGCACCTGGCATTCAACATGATCTGGCTCGTCGCCTTCGGCGCGCCGGTCGCCTGGCGGCTGGGCTGGGTGCGCACGCTGGCGCTGTGGGTGATCGCCGCGATCGGCGCGGTGGCGCTGCACACGGCGCTTTATTTCGGCGACTGGGTGCCGCTTCTGGGCGCGTCCGGCGCCGTCTCCGGGTTTCTCGGCGCGGCCGCGCGGTTCGGCTTCCGGGCCGACCGGCGCCATCCGAGGCGCGGCTTCGCCGGTCCGCTGCTCGGCCCGCTGGCTTCGCTCGGACAGCCCGGCGTGCTGCCGTTCATCCTGATCTGGATGGCGATCAATTTCGCCACGGGCGCGAACTGGTTCGGCCTTGCAGGCGGCGCCTCGATCGCCTGGGAGGCGCATATCGGCGGGCTCGTCACCGGCTTCTTCGCGATCGGCTGGCTCGACAGGCGCGCGCCGAGCGCGTGAGCGGCGCAAGGCTTGTCAACGCCGGCCCGATGTCCGATGCTCCTCTTCTTTGATCGGCGGGAGGAGGTCGTGCCATGTCGGTTGCCCGTATTCTGGAGGAGAAGGGGCCGGACGTTTTCACCGTTTCGGAGAATGGCAACATTCATGACGCGGTCAGAGCGCTTGGCGAGCACAGGGTCGGCGCGATGGTCGTCGTCGACGACGACCACCGCATCAAGGGAATCCTTTCCGAACGCGACATCGTCGGCGCGATCGCCAAGCGCGGCGCCAGCGCGCTGAGCGAGCCGGTTTCGGCGCTGATGACCCGCAACGTCGTCACCTGCACGGAAGACATGCCGATCAACCGGCTGATGGAACTGATGACGCAGGGACGGTTCCGCCACCTTCCGGTGGAGCGGGACGGAAAGCTGGCGGGGATCATCTCGATCGGCGACGTGGTCAAGCGGCGCATCGCCGAGGTCGAGCAGGAGGCGGCGGAAATCCGCCACTACATAACCTCTTCGGCCTGACCGGCGCAGTCAGTCCTTGCCGTAGATCTTGTCGGGGTCGAAGCGCGGCGTGTCGGCGGTGTCGAATTCGAGCGCCAGCGCGCCGTCTCCGTTGCGCACGACACGCCGGTAAAAGCAGCTCTTGCGGCCGGTATGGCAGGCCGCGCCGTGTCCTTCGGTCCTGACGGAAACCACGAGCACGTCCTGGTCGCAATCGGTGCGCATCTCGGCGATGTGCTGCAGGTTGCCCGAGCTTTCGCCCTTCTTCCACAATTGGCCGCGCGACCGCGACCAGTAGTGGGCGATGCCGGTTTCGAGCGACAGCGACAGCGCCTCGGCGTTCATGTGGGCGACCATCAGCACCGTGCCGTCATCGGCGTCGGTGACGATCGTGGTGATCAGGCCGTCGGCGGAAAAGCGCGGCCGGAACCGGCCGCCTTCCTCCATTTCGCCCTTGCCGGGCACCGGCGGGTCGAACTGTTCGCGCTGAGATGGGGTCATCGCGCCGATCTATGCCGGACCGGCGCGCCGATCAAGCGGCCGCGTTCAGCGCTGGCGGACGAGATCGGTGAACCGGCTCTGCCAGGCCTGATCCTCGAAGCTGCCGGTGAAGCGCGTGGTGATCGTGGTCGAGCCGTTCTTGCGCACGCCGCGCATCGCCATGCACATGTGCTCGGCCTCGAGCATGACGGCGACGCCGCGCGGGGCGAGCGCATCGTCGATCGCCGTTGCGATCTGGGCGGTCATCGTCTCCTGCGTCTGCAGGCGGCGGGCGAAGATGTCGACGACCCGGACGATCTTTGAAAGGCCGAGCACCCGGTCGTGCGGCAGGTAGGCGACGTGCGCCTTGCCGATGATCGGCACCATATGATGCTCGCAATGGGAGTGGAAGTCGATGTCCCGGACGAGCACGATATCGTCGTAGCCGGCGACTTCCTCGAAGGTGCGGCCCAGAATGTCGGCGGGGTCGTTTTCGTAGCCGCCGAACATCTCCTCATAGGCCTTGACCACGCGGGAGGGGGTTTCTCTGAGACCTTCGCGCGCCGGATCGTCGCCGATCCATTTTAGCAATGTCAGGACGGCCGCTTCGGCTTCTTCGCGGCTGGGGCGCTCGTCGGCTGGGTTGGCGGTGGCGGGCGCGATGGCGTCCATAGCTCGTCTCCTTGTTTGGGCAGCGGTCTTGTTACGCACGGAACTGCTGGCGGACCACTTGTTTGCCCATGTTTCCCGGATCTGCGCCGACGCGGGTGATCTGCTCCTCGCGAGCCTGCCACCGCGCACTTGCCTGCGCCGTTTCATGGTTCCTATATAATCGCGGTGCCGTTGAAAACCAGTTCGAAGGTGGGGCACGAAAGCGCAGGGCAGGCAGGGTGCGATGATCGACGAGATCTACAACGCGAAGATCCTCGAACTGGCGGGCAATCCGCCGGTCGCGACGCGTCTGGCAACGCCCGATGCGACCGCGAAGGCGCACTCGAAACTGTGCGGCTCGACGGTGATCGTCGATCTGGCGATGGATGACGGCAAGGTCGCCGCCTTCGGCCAGGACGTGAAGGCGTGCGCGCTCGGCCAGGCGTCGTCTGCGGTGATTGCCCGCGAGATCGTCGGGACCGAGGCGGACGCGCTGCGCGCCCTGCGCAAGACGATGATCGCCATGCTGAAGGAGGGCGGCCCGGCGCCGACGGGCCGGTTCGCGGATCTGGCCTGGCTGCAGCCGGTCAAGGACTATCCTGCCCGGCACGCCTCGACGCTGCTGGTATTCGACGCGGTCGTCGATGCGCTCGACCAGATCGAGGCCCGGGCGAGCGCGGCCTGACATGTGCGCCCATCCCACCGAAGCGAAGGCGCCCGCGTCGCGCAACTGGCAGGGGCCTTGGCCGAAGACGCCCGGCCGGCTTGCGGGGACCGGCCTGATCCGGCTCTATCAACTGACGCTTTCGGGCTTCATCGGCAATACGTGCCGGCATCTGCCGACATGCTCGGAATATGGCTACGAGGCGATCGCCCGCCATGGCCTCGTGACCGGCACGATCCTGACCGCCAAGCGCGTCGGCCGGTGCGGCCCGTTCGGCACGTCGGGCATCGACAATGTGCCCGAAACGATCGGCGGTCCGCTCGCAGCCCTGCGTCATCGCGCGCACCGGTGACGAAATCGGGCTGGCACGGCGCGGCCGTCATTTCTATTTGCGTGTCGAACGGTTAGACCTCGGCGGGTCGGGTTTGCCGGCCGGCACGTGACCGAACGATCAGTCAAGAGGGGTGGGCCACTTTGGCCAGTCAAGAGCAGACGACCGATCCGGACATCTACGCCGAAAGCGGCGTCATCCGGCCTGATTTTCTTGATCAGGTGAGCGCCGCCGTCTCGGCCGGCGACACGGACCTGCTTGCCGAACTGACCGCGCCGCTGCACGAATCGGAGATGGGCGACCTGATCGCCGCGCTCGAGCCTTCCGAGCGGCAGGAACTGGTGGCGCTGCTGGGCGACCGGTTCGACTATTCGGCGCTGACCCACATCGACGACGCGATCCGGCTCGAGATCATCACGGTCCTTCCGAACGAGCAGATCGCGCTCGCGCTGCAGGAACTGGACAGCGACGATGCGGTCTACATCCTGGAAGACATGGACGAGGGCGAGCAGGCCGACATCCTCGCCCGCATTCCGTTCACCGAGCGGATCAGGCTCAGGCGTTCGCTGGACTATCCCGAGGACAGCGCAGGTCGGCGCATGCAGGCGGACTTCGTTGCCGTGCCGCCCTACTGGAACGTCGGCCAGACGATCGATTATCTGCGCGACAATGCCGATCTGCCCGAGCGTTTCAGCCAGATCTTCGTGATCGATCCGACATTCCGGCTGGTCGGCGCGGTCGATCTCGACCGCATCCTGCGCGAACAGCGCGAAGTGCGCATCGAAGACATCATGCGCGAAACGCGCCATGCCGTGCCCGCCGAGATGGATCAGGAAGAAGCCGCCCAGATTTTCGAGCGCTACGATCTGTTGTCGGCGGCGGTCATCGACGAGAACGAGCGGCTGGTCGGCGTGCTGACGATCGACGACGTGGTCGACGTGATCCAGGAAGAGGCCGAGGAGGACATCCTCGCGCTCGGCGGCGTCGGCGACGAGGAACTGTCGGACTCGGTGATGGAGACGACCCGCTCCCGTTTCACCTGGCTGATGATCAATCTGGGTACGGCGGTGCTTGCCTCCTTCGTCATCGGCCTGTTCGATGCGACCATTCAGGAAATGGTGGCACTCGCCGTCCTGATGCCGATCGTCGCCTCGATGGGCGGCAATGCCGGCACCCAGACGATGACCGTGACCGTGCGCGCGCTGGCGACCCGTGAACTGGACATCTACAATGCCGGCCGCATCATCCGCCGCGAGACGTTGGTCGGCCTGCTGAACGGGGTGCTGTTCGCCGTCGTGATCGGCATCGTGGCGACGCTCTGGTTCTGGACGCCCGGGCTTGGCGTGGTCATCGCCATCGCGATGGTCATCAACATGGTGTGCGCGGCGCTTGCCGGTATCTTCGTGCCGCTGATTCTGGACCGGATGAAGATCGATCCGGCCGTCGCGTCGAGCGTGTTCGTGACCACCGTGACCGATGTGGTTGGCTTTTTTGCCTTTTTGGGACTGGCCGCGGTCTGGTTCGGCATCTGAACGGTAGCCTTCGCCCGCATGCCAAATTGACTTTTACGTAAGAGTTTTTAGACTGTGGCTTCAACAAAGGAGCCGGATCGCGCCTGCGGCCGGGGAGCGGATGCGCGAATTCTACACGATCACCGAACTGACGCGGGAGTTCGGCGTCTCGACGCGAACCCTGCGGTTCTACGAGGATGAGGGGCTGATCGCGCCGGTCCGCCGTGGACGGACCCGACTGTTTCGCCCCGGTGATCGTCATCTGATCAAGCAGATCATGCGCGGCAAGCGGCTGGGATTTTCGATCGCCGAGATTCGCGAGATCATCCAGATGTACAAGGAACCGCCCGGCGAGGCGGGGCAGATGCGCACGATCATCGCCCGCGTCGAGGAACGGCGCGCCGAACTGCGCCAGAAGCGCAAGGACATCGAGGAAACGCTCGCCGAACTCGACCAGGTCGAGGAGAACTGCCTGAACCGGCTCGCCGAACTGCGCGTTGCGTCCTAGCCGGCGGTCGCCGGATCAAATCCAGCGATTCACCTTCTTCCTGTAGTCGCGGTAGGTCTTGCCGAAGCGGGCCTCCAGATGCGCCTCCTCGCGCTCGATGGCGAGCTTCTGCGTTGCAAGACCGTCCACCGGCGCGAGCAGCAGCAGCCACACATTTCCGGCGAACAGGCCGATGCCGGCGATCAGCATGACGTTGGCGACATAGATCGGGTTGCGGCTGAAGCGGAAGATGCCGCGCGTGACCAGATGATCGGAGCGCTGGTGCGGCAGGATCGTGGTCTTTGCGGCGGCCATCGTGCGCATTGCGGTGACGTCGATGATCAGGGCGAGGATGATCACGAACAGACCAAGCCCGGTCAGCAGGTCGCCCCACATGCCGGCGGGCCATCCGAGCGGGACGAGCCGACCCAGCGCGAAGCCCAGCGCGATGAAGCCGACCAGCAGGATGGGCGGCCAGGGGATCGTGTTCGGACGGTCTTCGGGATGGCTGCGATCGCTCATTGGCTTTGTTCGTTGGCGTTGATGCCGGCCTCGAACGCACATTGGGCGATGATCGCCGATGTCTCAAGATCGGTCTGGGCGAGCGAGGGATCGGTTTCCAGAAGGGTCAGCTTGTCGGCCGCTGCCAGTTCGGCTTGGGCGCAGGTGCAGTAGGCGACGCAGCGTTCGACGCCGAACTGCGGCGCGCAGGCGCGGTTGCAGGCGCTCGAGAAATCCTGGCCGGCCGGGAAGACCTGCGCATAGGCGAGCACCAGGCCGAACAGGATCGGCTGGTGCAACAGATAGAAGGTCAGGCTCCAGCGGCCGAACAATGCGAGCAGACGGCTGACGGCGCCCTTGGCGGTCCAGCCGCCCGGCGTTAGCACGCGCGGCGGCGTCCGGGCGATGAAGACGAGCCTGCCAATGCCCATGCCGGCGAGCACCGCCGAAAACCAGGGCAGCACCGGCACGAAATCGTTGGTCTGCGGCTGGATCGACGACAGGCCGGTCCAGTAGGTCGCCATGGTCGCGAACTGTGGCGCCTGCAGCAGCGGCGTGACCGCGAAGGCGGCGGCGGCCAGCAAAAGCAGCGCCCACCAGGGCAGGCGCAGGAAGGCCAGCCCGGCGATCGAGGCGAACGCGATGTGATGCAGGATGCCGAAGAAGACGAAGCTCTGCGGCGTGGCGAAGAAGGTGACGACCGAGATCAGCAGGGCGGCGGCGGCGATCTTTGCCCAGCGGCGGGCGAAGGCGCGCCAGCGAATGCCGTTGGCGTGAGCCAGAACGAGCCCCACGCCGACCAGAAACAGGAACGACGAGGCGATCGAGCGCGCATAGAGCTTCAGAACGCCGGTGGTCGAACTGCCCGGCGGCAGATAGCCGAAATAGTCGAGATCCCAGGAAAAGTGATAGGTCGCCATCGCGACCAGCGCGACGCCGCGCGCAACGTCGAGCGCGTCGATGCGCTTGCCGGCGGCGCGGCTTTCCGAAAGCCCGATCCTCATCGCGCCGGCCCGCCTGGGGGCGCGGCGGCGCCGCTGCCGCGCCGCGCGAAATACAGCCCAGCGAGAATGAGCGCCAGCGCGATGATCACCTTGAGCTGAAGCGCTTCGCCGAGAATGACGAAGCCGAGCAGAACGCCGAACGGCGGGATCATGTAGATCGATAGCGCGAAGGTCGAAAAGCCGATCGCCCGGATGAGCTGGTAGCGCATCACATAGGCAAGGCCGGTCGGAAACGCGCCCAGATAGATCAGCGCCCACAGCGCGGACGCGCCGGGCAGCGCGTCCGGGACGCCATCGACGATCAGCGCCGCGGCGATGAGGATGGCGGCGCTGATGCATAGCGTCAGGAAGGCAAGCCGTGTCGGCGGCATCGGAATGCGCCGCACGATCAGCCCCGATGTCGCATAGCACAGCGAACCGGCGAGCGTGGCAAGCTGGGCGAGCACGTAGGTGCTGCCGAACTGGCCGAGCGCGCCACCACCGACCAGCACGAACACGCCGGAAAAACCGAGCGCGACCGCGATCAGCTTGAGCGTGTTGATCTTGTCGTCATGGGTGAAGAAGTGGCTGCCGATCAGCGCCATGAACGGGCCGGTGCCCATCAGCAACGCCATCATGCCCGCATCGATCGTCAGCCCGGCCCAAGAGATGAGAAAGAACGGCACGACCACGTTGAACAGGGCCATCAGGATGACGAGGGCCCAGATCCGCAGTGTCTGCGGCAGCACGAGACCGCGCCAGAGCGCATAGGGCGCAAGCACCAGCGCGCCGATGGCGACGCGGCTGGCAGCAAGCCAGAGCGGCCCGGTCTCGGGCACGGCCACCTTGATGGCGATGAAGGCTGAGGCCCAGATCATCGCCACCGTCACCAGCGCGGTGATGTCGAGCGGGCCGGCCTTGCGGATCGTTTCGGTCTCGGTGCCGGTGCTGGCGCCCGGCATGGCCGGCTGGCTCATCTGCGCATCCTTTCGCGCCGCATCCGGTGACACAGCCGCGCGGGGCTTGCAAGGCCGATGGCAGGACCGGTGGCATGGCGCGTCCGGCGCGAGTTGCGGCGGATCATTCGGTCGGTGCGAGCCGGTGCTCCGGCCGGAAGATGGCGGGGATCGAAGGCGCGTCGCCCCGCGCGAAACCGATGGCGGCATCGGCCATCAGGTGGGCGATGGCGAAGGTGATCTTGAATCCGCCGGTCGCGACGATCGTGTTCGCGTAGCCGGGCAGGGGGCCGACCAGCGGTTCGCGACCGGCCACGCGCGGGCGCACGCCGGCCCAGCGCTCGACGATCCCGGCGCCGGCCAGCGCCGGGCAGAGGGCATGTGCCGTCTCGATCAGCGTGTCGAGCCTGTGGTCGGTCGTATCGGGCGCATCGAACGCGTCTTCCGAGGTCGAGCCGACGGCGACCAGCCCGCTCTCGTGGGCGATGACGTAGGTGCCCTTGTCGTAAAGGATCGGCCGGTCTGGATCGAGCGGGCTCCGCGGCCGGAGGAGGGCGCCCTGGCCCTTCACGCCGCGACCGATGCGCGCCGGATCGTCCGGATCGATCAGCGCAAAGGCTCCCGTTCCGGCGGCGATGATCGTCGCGCCGGGCGTGATCGTGCGGCTGTCGGACAGGGCGAGTGATCCGTCCGGCGCGATTCCGCTCACGGCGGTGGTTTCCGCGATGGTGACATGCCCATCGCCGTCGAGCACGGCGCGCAGCGCGGCGACGAGGCCGCGCGGGTCGAGGCGCGCCGACAGCGTGTCGTGATTGACCCCGTGCGGCATGCTCGTGTCGGCAAGCCAGCCGGGCGCGGGGTTGGCGTCGTTCACCTGCCACTCCAGCCGGTCCGGCCAGTGTGTCCCAGCGCCGTCGGCCCATTGCGCGCTCTGCCGGCGCTTTTCGGGGTGGGCGATCGGCATCAGCCGGCCGACCCGGCGATAGCCGCAGGAATGCCCGGTTGCCGCTTCAAGCTCGGCGATGCGGCCGGGGAGCGACAGCAGCCCGTCGAGCTGGAACCGCTTCTTCTCGTTCCAGCCCACCGGCTGGTGCGGCATCAGCACGCCGAGCATGCCCCCGCTTGCGCCCGCGCCGATTGTGCGCTTTTCGATGAGCGTGACGCGCGCGCCGCGCCGGGCCGCAGCAAGAGCGCACCACAGCCCGACGATGCCGCCGCCGATGACGGCGATGTCGGGCGATGACGGAACGGGGGAAACGGACATTGGGCGACGGGCTCGACCGGGACGAACTGAGCTGGACGGACGGCGATATGCCGTTTTCGGCGCGCTTTGGCGATCATTTTTACGCCCGGGAGGATGGCCGCGCGGAAAGCGCCCATGTCTTCATCGGCCACAACGGGCTGCCGGACCGCTGGGCCGAGGGCGGCGACTTCACCATCGCCGAACTGGGCTTCGGCACGGGGTTGAACGTCCTCGAGACCTGGCGCCAGTGGATCGCGGCGCGCCGGCCGGACGCGCGTCTGCACTTCCATTCCTTCGAGGCGTTTCCGATGCAGGCGGCCGAAATGCGCAAGGCGATCGGCCGCTGGCCGGATCTGCTGCCCCTGTGCGATCGCCTGCTTGCGCGTTGGCCGGCCCTGTCGACGGCGCCGACGCCGTGGCTGCTCGACGAGCAGACGACCCTGACGATCCATGTCGGCGACGCGCCTGACCGTGTCACGGCGTTGCAGGGCATCGCCGATGCCTGGTATCTCGACGGCTTCGCGCCGGCGCGCAATCCGGACATGTGGTCGGCCGATCTCATGGCTGCCGTCTTTGCGCGCACCGCGCCGGGCGGCACGTTTGCGACCTACACGGCGGCCGGCTGGGTGCGGCGCAACCTGCGCAACGCCGGCTTCATCGTCGAAAAGCATCCCGGCTTTGCCGGCAAGCGCGAGATGATGGCCGGCTACCGGCCCGGCTAACCGGTCGCCGCGATCACCAGAAAGCCGGGGATCGGCGCGCCTTCCTCGTGGCGCACGGTGATCGGCTGGCAGAGCTCGATCTCCGAGAACCCGGCGCGCGCGCACATCGCTTCCAGATAGGTGGCCGAATGGGCGAACCGCTGGTGCGGCGTCACCGACCAGTCTGCATCGGCGCTGGCCAGTTCGGGCAGGGTCTCGGCCGAGACGACGAGGCGGCACTTTGCGGCGGCGTTTGCCGCGATGCCGTCGAACAGGGCTTCGAGCGGCCCGAAATAGGGCAGCACGTCCGTTGCGACGATCAGGTCGAAGGGCGCGTGCGCGGGATCGGCGCTTTTTGCCCATTCTTCAAGGAAATGGACGGCTTCGTTGATGTAGAGTTCGTCATAGGCGGCGCGCTCGTCGGCTTTCTCGACCATCTGTTCGGAGATGTCGACGCCGGTCGCATGGACGCAGATGTCTTCGAGCATCATGCCCGAAAGTCCGGTGCCGCAACCCAGATCGAGGAGCCTGTCATAGGGCCCCGGTCGATGCGTCTTGAGCCATTCGGCCGCCAGCATCGGCACGGCATAGCCAAGTTCCTCGGTCAGGATGTGGTCGAACCGGTCGGCGACCTGATCGAACAGCGTCGCCATATAGGCATCGCCGGCGCGATCGGGCGGCGGGCCCAGTCCCATCGAGGCGAGCCGCATCGCCGCGCCGCACGGATCGGACGGCGCGAGTTCGAGGCATCGGCGATAGAGCGCCGCCGCCTCGTCCCGTCGCCCCGCCTTTTCGTGCGCGAGCGCCCCATTGTAGGCCTCGGCCAGCGCGTCAGCCGAACCGTTCATCGCGGTGAGCCTTTCATGATGTTGATCGCAAGCTTGGCTTAACCACGTCGCTTAGCCGAAATTCAAGCCGGTGCGGCTAGGCTGATCCCGGGATTTTGACCGGCGCATTGCGGCCGGAGAACGGGGTAGGACGATGGGCGAACTGGTATTGCGCGGGCCCGTGGCCGAGATCGTGTCGAAGGGTGCGGTGACCGCCGAGGACGTGCTGACGCTGCGGTGCGGCGTTTTCAGGGACGGCGTCGTGAGCCGGGCGGAAGCCGATGCGCTGTTCGCCATCGACAATTCGTGCCGTGCGCGCGCGCCGGAGTGGGACGCCTTCTTCATCGAGGCGATCGGCGACTATCTGGTCGGCCAGGAGCCGCCGGTCGGCCATGTCTCCGAGGACAATGCGCGCTGGCTGGTGGATGCGATCTCGCGCGACGGCGTCATATGCTCGCGCACCGAACTCGAGCTTCTCGTGCGGGTGATGGAAAAGGCCCAGTCCATGCCCGCCTGGCTGAGCGCCTTCGCGCTGCAGCAGGTCGCCCACGTGGTCACGGACGGCGCCGGGCCGCTGGCGCGCGGCCGGCAGGCCAGGCCCGGTGTCGTGACGGCTGACGATGTCGCGATGCTGCGGCGTATCCTTTATGCGTTCGGCGGTGATGGGCAGGCCGGGATCACCCGCGAGGAAGCCGAGGTGCTGTTCGACATCAACGACCGCACCGTCGAGGCCGAGAACGATCCGGCCTGGTCGGACCTGTTCGTCAAGGCGATCGGCTTTTCGCTGATGGCGGCAACGCGCCATGTCGCCGTCGATCGTGACGTTGCCCTGCGGCGGCAGGAGTGGCTCGACGACACGAGCGTCGATGTCGCCGGGTTCTTCAGCCGCGTCGTCGCCGGTGGCCTGCGCGGCTATATCGATGCGGTGAAGACGGAGACCGGCGTCGAGAACGCCTATCGCGAGAAGAACGAGCAATTCGCCGCCGCCAATGCGGCCGCCGAGACGATCTGCGAGAACGAGGCGGACTGGATCGCCGCGCGTATCGGTCGCGACGGCGTGCTGCACGAGAACGAAAAGGCGCTCCTGCGTTTCATCAAGGCGGAGTCGCCCGACGTTCATCCGAGCCTTGCGCCGCTGATCGACCGGGTCGCCTGACGCTCACGCCGCCCGGCCAAACGATCCTTCACGCGCCCGCCGCTTGCCATCGGCGGGCGTCGTTCGTTCCGGCCCGTGCTGGCGCGAAGGGCGCATGACCGCTAAGACCAATCGGTGATTGCCCGGTCCGGCGTTTTCCGTATCAAGGTCCGGCTGACCAGAACAAGAGCGGGACAAAGGCGGGGCATGTTCGACAAGATCCTGATTGCCAATCGCGGCGAGATCGCCTGCCGGATCATCAAGACGGCCAAACGCCTGGGGATCGCGACCGTCGCGGTGCATTCGGATGCCGATGCGGACGCGCTGCATGTCGAAATGGCCGACGAGGCGGTGCGGATCGGTCCGGCCCCGGCGACTGAAAGCTATCTGGTGACCGAGGCGATCATCGAGGCGGCTCGGCAGACCGGGGCGCAGGCGGTCCATCCCGGCTACGGGTTTCTCTCCGAACGCGCCGCCTTCTGCGAGGCGCTGGAGGCCGAGGGCATCGTCTTCATCGGCCCCAAGCCGCGCGCCATCGAGGCGATGGGCGACAAGATCACGTCCAAGAAGATCGCGGCCGAGGCGGGCGTCTCCACCGTACCGGGCCATATGGGCCTGATAGCGGACGCTGACGAAGCCGCCACCATCGCCGGCCAGATCGGATTTCCGGTGATGATCAAGGCCTCGGCCGGCGGCGGCGGCAAGGGCATGCGCATCGCCTGGAACGAGGCGGAGGCGCGCGACGGGTTCGAACGCTCGAAGTCCGAAGCCGCCTCCAGCTTCGGCGACGACCGTATCTTCATCGAGAAGTTCGTCGAGCAGCCGCGTCACATCGAGATCCAGGTGCTCGCCGACGCACACGGCAACTGCATCCATCTGGGCGAGCGCGAATGCTCGATCCAGCGGCGCAACCAGAAAGTGATCGAGGAGGCGCCATCGCCGTTCCTGGACGAGGAAACCCGCGCGGCGATGGGCGAGCAGGCCGTCGCGCTGGCAAAGGCGGTCGACTATCAGAGCGCCGGCACGGTCGAGTTCATCGTCGACAAGGACCGAAACTTCTATTTCCTCGAGATGAACACGCGGCTGCAGGTCGAACATCCGGTGACAGAGCTCGTCACCGGCCTCGATCTGGTCGAGCAGATGATCCGCGTGGCGGCCGGCGAGACGCTGGCCTTCCGGCAGGAGGACATCGAACTCGATGGCTGGGCGATCGAAAGCCGCGTCTATGCCGAGGATCCGGTGCGTGGCTTCCTGCCCTCGATCGGCCGGCTGACGCGCTACCGGCCGCCGGCGGAACTGCGCACCGACGATCTGGCCGTGCGCAACGACACTGGCGTGTTCGCCGGCGCCGAGATTTCCATGTTCTACGATCCGATGATCGCCAAGCTGTGCACCTGGGCGCCGACGCGCGCGGCGGCCATCGACGCCATGAGTGACGCGCTCGACGCTTTCGTGATCGACGGCATCGCCCACAACATCCCGTTCCTGTCCTCGCTGATGGCCCACCCAAGGTGGCGCGACGGGCGCCTGACGACCAATTTCATCGCCGAGGAGTATCCGGACGGTTTCGCATCGCCCCAGCCGGACGAGGAGGCGCGGCACACGCTGGCGGCCATCGCGCTGTCGGTCGAGCTGATCCGCAAGGACAGGCTCGACCGCCATGCCGGGCGGATCGCCCCGCATTCGGGCAAGCTGGGCGAGGACTGGGTGGTCAAGCTCGGCGGCGACTATTTCGACATGCGCGTGGCCGAGCCGCGGCCGGGCGAGCGCTGGTCGATGTCGGTGACGCTGGAGGAGGGCCAGCCGGTGTTCGTCGAAACCGGTTTCAGGCTCGGCGACGTGCTGTGGACCGGCACCGTCGACGGGCAGGCCGTGGTCGCGCAGATCAGGCCGGAGACGAACGGCGTCCGCATCGACTGGCGCGGCCATCAGGTCATCGCCCATGTCATGCAGCCGCACGTGGCGCGCCTCGAGGGGCTGATGCCGGAAAAGGCGGTGGCCGACACGTCCAGGCAGCTTCTCTGCCCGATGCCCGGGCTGGTGGTCTCGCTGGCCGTCGAGGTCGGACAGAGCGTGCAGGCCGGCCAGACGCTCGCGGTCATCGAGGCGATGAAGATGGAGAACGTCCTGCGCGCCGAGCGCGACGGCACGATCTCGGTCATCCACGCCGAGGTCGGCGACAGCCTCGCGGTGGACGCGGTGATCCTGGAGTTCGAGTAGGGGTCAGTCGACCGGCCCGAACACCGCCTCGAACTCGGCCTTCAGCGCGACATCGAGATCGGCCATCGTGACCGGCAGGCCGAGATCGACGAGGCTGGTCACGCCATGGTCCGACACGCCGCAGGGCACGATGCCGCCATAATGGGTCAGATCGGGCTCGACATTGATCGAGACGCCGTGGAACGAGACCCATTTGCGCAGGCGGATGCCGATCGCGGCGATCTTGTCCTCGGCGACGACGCCCGGCGCGGCGCCGGCCCGTTCGGGTCGCCGGACCCAGACGCCGACGCGATCCTCGCGCCGCTCGCCATGCACGTTGAACCGGTCGAGCGTGCCGATGATCCATGCTTCGAGCGCGGCGACGAAGGCGCGCACGTCCTGGCGGCGGCGCTTGAGGTCGACCATGACATAGGCCACGCGCTGTCCGGGCCCGTGATAGGTGTACTGGCCGCCGCGCCCTGTCTCATGGACCGGAAACCGGTCCGGGTCCGTCAGGTCGGCCGGATCGGCGCTGGTGCCGGCCGTGTAGAGCGGGGGGTGTTCGACCAGCCAGACCAGTTCGTTCGCCGTGCCCGCCCTGATCGCCTCGGCGCGCGCCTGCATGGCCTCGAGCGCCTCTTCGTAATCGGTCAGCCCGTCGGCGATGCGCCATTCGACCGGCGGTGAGCCGGGCGCGGCGTGAAACAGGCCTGCGATCGCGTCGCGGTCGGGCGGGGCGGTAACGAGCGTGTCACTCATGGGCGCCAGATGGCGCAGTGCCGGCAAAGATGCAAGCGGTCAGGTCGGCCGCAGCGCGCCCGCAGGAAGGACTGATCTCGGGAAGGGATGGTGCGGCCGAGAAGACTCGAACTTCCACGGGTTGCCCCACAGCGACCTCAACGCTGCGCGTCTACCAATTCCGCCACGGCCGCACGCCGGTGACGACAGCCAGATAGGCTGACCGGGCGCGGATAGCAAACGCCATCTTGTTCGACAAGAGCGCGCGGGGGAAATCGCGCCGCTTGCTCACTTGGGCGACTGGTCGTCCCGCCAGGGCAGGCGGCCCTCGATCTCCATGGTCAGCGAGAAGCTGAGGAACGTGCGGATCGCGACGATCACGGCGAGCACCGAAAGGTTCTGCAGCGTCGGCTCGAAGGCCACGGTGCCGATGATGTCGGCGGCGACGAGGAACTCGAGCCCGAGCAGGATGCCGCGGGCCAGCGTCAGCCGAAACGTATGGTAGGTTCGATCGCGCAGACCCGGGTCGAGCCAGTGCCGCGCCGCCCGCCAGATCGCAAGCAGCCCGCCCGCGATGATCGCGCCGACGCCGAGCAGTTCGGCGGCGAACGCGACCTGGTGCAGCAGCGCTTCGAACCAGGGTGGCGAAAGGCCCGCGGCCACGCCGTTTCCGGTGATCTCTTCCATCGCCTTTTTCCCCTCAGGACCCGTCTCCGCCTCATTTATCGACCCGGCGGGCGTATGAGGCAATGTGCGGCCCGGCCAGCCGGGCCCGGGTTTACCTCGGCCACGCGATCGCCTATCTGCGCGATGCAACAGAACCACCCGCGCTTGTATGCGGGACTGGAAAGGAGAACAGACATGGCCGCAACCGGCGACGTTTCCCTTGTTTTTCCCGATGGCTCCGAACGCGTCTTTCCCCCCGGAACGACCGGCGCGGATGTCGCGCAATCCATCTCCAAATCGCTCGCCAAGAAGGCCGTCGCCATCGCGCTCGACGGGAGCCTGCGCGATCTTTCCGATCCGGTCGAGGACGGCGCCATCGAGATCGTCACCCGCGAGGACCCGCGCGCCCTGGAGCTGATTCGGCACGATGCGGCGCACGTGATGGCCGAGGCGGTGCAGGAACTGTGGCCCGGCACGCAGGTCACCATCGGCCCGGTGATCGACAACGGCTTCTTCTACGATTTCGCCAAGAACGAGCCGTTCACGCCCGAGGATCTGCCGGTCATCGAAAAGAAGATGGCCGAGATCATAAAGCGCAATGCGCGCTTCGAGAAGGAGGTCTGGCCGCGCGAGAAGGCCAAGGAGGTCTTCGCCGACATGGGCGAGCGCTACAAGGTCGAACTCGTCGACGCCATTCCCGAAGGCGAGGACGTCAAGATCTACCGCCAGGGCGACTGGTTCGACCTGTGCCGCGGGCCGCACATGGTCTCGACGGGCCAGGTGGGCAATGCGTTCAAGCTGACCAAGGTGGCCGGCGCCTACTGGCGCGGCGATTCCGACAACGAGATGCTTTCGCGCATCTACGGCACGGCCTGGGCCAGCCAGGACCAGCTCGACGCCTACCTGCACATGATCGAGGAGGCCGAAAAGCGCGACCACAGGCGTCTGGGCCGCGAGATGGACCTGTTCCACTTCCAAGAGGAGGGGCCGGGCACGGTGTTCTGGCACGCCAAGGGCTGGCGCATCTTCCAGACGGTCGTCGCCTATATGCGGCGGCGTCTCGAGGGCGTCTATGAAGAGGTCAACGCGCCGCAGGTGCTGGTCTCGGACCTCTGGGAGACGTCAGGCCACTGGGGCTGGTACAAGGAGAACATGTTCGGCGTCCGCTCGGCCGACCCGGACGTCGAAGACCAGCGCACCTTCGCGCTTAAGCCGATGAACTGCCCGGGCCACGTGCAGATCTTCAAGCATGGCCTCAAGAGCTATCGTGACCTGCCGATCCGGCTGGCCGAGTTCGGTGTCGTGCACCGCTACGAGCCCTCGGGCGCGCTGCACGGGCTGATGCGCGTGCGCGCATTCACCCAGGATGATGCGCACGTCTTCTGCACCGAGGAACAGCTCGAGGCGGAGATCCTGAAGATCAACGATCTGATGATGTCGGTCTATGCCGATTTCGGCTTCGACCAGGTCGAGGTCAAGCTGGCGACGCGGCCCGACAAGCGCGTCGGCACCGACGCCATGTGGGACCATGCCGAGGACATCCTGAAGACCTCGCTGGAACGCATGGCCGCCGAGGACGACCGCATCACGGCCGGCATCAACGAGGGCGAGGGCACGTTCTACGGTCCGAAGTTCGAATATACGCTCAAGGACGCGATCGGCCGCGAGTGGCAGGTCGGCACGACCCAGGTCGACTTCAACCTGCCCGAGCGCTTCGGCGCGTTCTACATCGACTCCGATTCCGAGAAGAAGCGGCCGGTGATGGTCCACCGCGCCATCTGCGGGTCGATGGAGCGGTTCCTGGGTATCGTGCTCGAAAGCTACGCCGGCCACCTGCCGCTGTGGTTGGCGCCCGTGCAGGCGGTGGTCGCGACCATCACGTCAGAAGCCGACGCCTACGCCGAGGAACTGGCCGCGGCCTTGCGGGAGGCAGGGCTTCACGTCGAAACCGACCTTCGCAACGAGAAGATCAACTACAAGGTGCGCGAGCACTCGCTCGCCAAGGTGCCGGTCATTCTCGTGTGCGGGCGCCGCGAGGCGGAGGAGCGCACGGTCTCCATGCGCCGGCTCGGTTCGCGTGATCAGTCGACGCTCGACTTCGACGCGGTGGTCGAGAGCCTGTCGGACGAGGCCACGCCTCCCGATCTTCGCCGCAGGCGGCAGGCGAAGGCGCGCGCTGCAGCATAAATCATGCGTGATCGTGTTCCGCTTTTGCGGGACACGATCGCCTTGAGTTGCTACACAAGCGCACCATTTCGAAGGGGCATGCCATCGAAGACCATGACACGGAACGTTCGCTTCGCTGAACTGTCATATGCGCGGCCGACCGATCCGCCGGTCAAGCGGTGGATCATCCATACGGTCGAGAACATGTCGGGCCGCGACCGGCTGGCCGAGCTTTACGAGTTCTGGCGCAGCGAGATCTTCGGCAAGCGTGACGATGTCTTCACCGAGATGCTCAACCTCATCGAGGTCCGGCTCGAGGCGGGCGGTGGGCGCTGGCCGCCCGAGGACCTGCCCGACACGCCGCTCGTCATGGTCGCCAATCATCCCTACGGCATCGGCGATGGCATCGCGTTCCTGTCGCTGGCGGAGCGGCTGGGCAGGCCGTTCCGCGTGATCATCAACAACGATCTGCTCAAGGTCCCCGAACTCAAACCCTATTCGCTGCCGATCTCGTTCGAGGAGAACAAGGACGCGCTGGCGCTCAACCTGAAGACGCGCCAGGAGGCGCTCAGGCTGCTCAAGGAGGGCGTGACGATCGTCATCTTCCCGTCCGGAGGTGTCGCCACCGCGCCCAAGGGGCTCGGCCGTGCGCGCGACCTGCCGTGGAAGGTGTTCGTCGCCAAGCTGGTGCAGGCCGCCAACGCATCGGTCGTTCCGGTCTATTTCGAGGGGCAGAACGGGCGCGTCTTCCATCTGGTCAGCCAGTTTTCGCTGACGCTGCGCACGTCGTTGCTGATCCGCGAGTTCCAGCGCCTTTACGGTCGGCAGATCAAGGCGTGGATCGGCGATGTCATGCCATGGGAAGAGTTGGCGCAGTACCGCGACCGCAAGCTGTTGCTGCAGCATTTGCACGACAGCGTGTTCCGGCTCGACCCGAGCGGTCGCGGCGGCGCCCATGTCGAAGAGCTCAACGCCGGCCCCTGCGGCTGAGACGCCGTCGATCGGGTGCGGCGGCTATTGAGCGGCGTCGGTTGCCATGACGCGCACGGTCACGTCCCGACCCGCAACGACCTGGAAATTGTGCTGGTAGATGTTCTGGCGGTGGTTTGCGATCGCGGTGTATTCGCCCGAGGCGAGGATCATCGTGGGGTAGGCGCCGACGTCCTCGAACAGCACCTCGCCCGACGCGCCGATCACCGACCATGCGGTATCGGCCAGCGGGAAGCCGTTCTCCGAACGAACGAGGTTGAGCGTGACCTGGGCCGCGCGATGCTCGATCGCGGCTTCGGTGAGCTTGCCGGGCTCCACGCGCAGGTCGGCGCGGATGTTGGCGTTCACGTCGCCATAGCGCGAGACGACATGGTAGGTGCCCGCCGGAAGCCGGACCGTCTTGCCCGGCGGCACCCCCGGCAGGATCAGATCGCGTTCGCCGTCCGCGTTCATGTCGAAGATGTCGAAGGCGAGCTTGCCGCGTCGCACCGCGCTGCCGTCGGGCAGGGAGGCATCGAGCTTCAGCCCGCCCGCGTTCAGCACCATCGTCTGACGTCGTGTTTCCTGGCCGATCGAGATGCGGGCGCTCGCGCTGGCGCGCCCGAAGGCGGCATGCACGAGATAGCTTCCCGGTTCGAGCGCGAACTGCGCCGCGCCGCCCTCGGCGGTCGCGATCAGCGGCAAGATGCCGTCCGGTCCGGCCTGGGTGTCGAAGATGCGCCAGACGAGACCGTTGCCGACCGTGGCGCCTTCCTCGCTGAGCTTGGCCTCGAGAAAGAGTTCGCCCGCCGTCGCGCCGGTCAGCGGCGCTACGCGATCGGCCGGCGCGTAGCTGGTCAGGCCGGGCAGGTCGAGTTCGGGCAGGGTCGCGGCCGCATCGGCCGGCACCTCGATCGGCGGCAGGCCGTCTTCGGTCTCCTGCGCGCCGGCGTTGTTCGAAAGGCACAAGAGCGCGGCCAGCAGCGTTGCGATCGCGACAAGGCCCGCGCGGGCCGGGGGAAACATCGAAGCATGCATCATGGCTAAGTGTCACAGCCCAAAGCGGTGGCAATTTCAAGGCCGTTGTCGCATAGGACGTGCGCCAAGACGGAGGTCCCATGTCCCGCTCGATGTCCCTGATCCAGCCCGGCGAACGCCACGAGGAGGTCCTATCGTTCCTCGAGCGGCGCAAATCGGTGCCGCTGACGCAGTTCCGGGGTCCCGGTCCCGACGATGCGATGCTGCGCCGGCTACTGACGATTGCCGCCCGGGTGCCCGATCACGGCCGGCTCGAGCCCTGGCGTTTCGTCATCTACCGGCCCGACGATGGTGCCCGAATCGGCGACGCGCTCGCCGCGCTGGTCGCGGCACGCGCTCCGGAGACCAGCGCCGAGGATCTCGAACGCGAGCGCAACCGGCTGCGCCGCGCGCCGGTGGCGATCGGCGTGGTCTCGACGGCCGGGTCGCACGAGCGGATCCCCGAATGGGAGCAGTTCCTGTCGGCCGGCGCAGTGGCGATGAACCTCGTCACGGCCGCCACGGCGGCGGGTTTTGCGGTCAACTGGGTGACCGGCTGGTACAGCGACGACGCCGAAGGCCGGGCAATCCTTGGCCTTGCGCCGCACGAGCGGATGGCGGCCGTCGTCCATATCGGCGACTACGACACGCCGATTCCGGACCGGCCGCGACCCGATCTGGACGGGTTGATCTCGCATTACGAAGGTCCCTACGACGGTTCGGCCTGACGTTTGCGGCGCAGGCCGCACGGTTACCGAAGTCCGAACGGGCATGGTGAACCAAACGTAAACCATTTGCTCCTAGCGTCGGTTCAACTTTCGGCGACGGGGCTTACGGCATTGATTGTTCAGCATTTCCTGAAATGGAAGGACTCAGCGGACGTGGCACGCCGCACGGCGGCGGCTTCGGCGCTCGCGCGGGCCTACCTCCAGTCCGACCTCGATATCGACGACCGCATCGCGGCAGAGGCGGCGCTGACGCTGCTGCTCGACGATCCTTCCCCGAAGGTGCGGTTCGCGCTGGCCGAGGCGCTATCGGGCAGCGCCCGCGCCCCGGCGCAGATCGTCACCGCGCTGGTTCACGACCAGATCGACATCGCCGCGATCGTGATCGCCCGGTCGCCGGTGATCCATGACGGCGACCTGATCGAACGGGCCCGTACGTCGCCACCGGCCCTGCAGCGCCTGATCGCCGGCCGCGCGGAAGTGTCGAATTCGCTGGCGCGCGCCCTGAGCCGGCACGGCGCGGCCGATGCGGTTCTCGAACTGGCCGGCAACGCCAACGCCCGCGTCTGCCGCGATTGCCTCGACATGATCGTGGACCGGTTTGCCGGCCACGCGGACCTGCGCGGCGCACTGCTCGAACGCAGCGACCTGCCGCCCGAGCTTCGCTACCGCCTTATGAAGGCGGCCGGCCAGGCGCTCGGCGAAAGTCCCTTCATCCGGGCCGTCGCCGGGCCGGAGATGGCCGATCATCTGGTGCGCGATGGTGAGCAGAAGGCGTTGTGCGCGCTCATGGCGCAGCTCGACACGGCGGGCTGCGCCGCGCTGGTCGACCCGATGCGCGACCATGGCGACCTGACGACCGTCCTGCTGGTGCGGGCGGTCTGTCGCGGCCAGATCGATTTTCTCGCCTCGGTGCTGTCCTCGCTCGCCGACGTGCCGCCACAGCGCGTCACGGCGATACTGGTGAACGAGCGCACCAACCAGCTGCGCGCGCTGCTGACCAATGCCGGGCTCGCCGACACGGTTCAGCCGGTCTTCGTGCAGGCGGTTGCCCTTTGGCGCGACGTCGCCGTGGGGCGGCTTTCGGCCGGCGTGCAGGAGATCACGCGGCGCGTGCTCGAACGCATGGAGCGCGAGACCGCCGGTCGGCGCGATGCGGCGAACGACGACATTCTGGGCCTCTTGCGCTCGATCCATCTGGACGCCATGCGGGACAATGCCCGCGCCCACGCACGCGATCTCGCCGCCGCCTGAGACCGCTTGCGCCAGGGACGAAACGTCGGGGCGGTTCAGATATCGAGATCGCGCGCAAAAGCGGCGTTGTCCTGGATGAAGCGGAAACGCGCTTCCGGCTTCGTGCCCATCAGGTCGTCGACCGTGCGGCGCGTGCCGGCCGTGTCGATCTCGTCGACCTCGACGCGCAGCAATGCCCGGTTCTTCGGGTCCATCGTCGTTTCCTTGAGCTGCTTTGGCAGCATCTCCCCAAGACCCTTGAAGCGGGAGACCTCGACCTTGCCCTTGGCGTTGAACTCGCGCTCCATCAGTTCGGCGCGGTGGGCGTCGTCGCGGGCATAGAGCGTGCGGCCGCCCTGGGTCAGCTTGTAGAGCGGCGGCACCGCCAGGAACAGGTGACCGTTGCGGATCAGGTCCGGCATCTCGTTGAAGAAGAAGGTGATCAGCAGCGAGGCGATATGGGCGCCGTCGACGTCGGCGTCGGTCATGATGATCACGCGTTCGTAGCGCAGATCCTCGTCGCGATATTTCGAGCGGGTGCCGCAGCCGAGCGCCTGGATGATGTCGGCGATCTGCTGGTTGGCGGTCAGCTTGTCGCGGCCGGCCGAGGCGACGTTGAGGATCTTGCCGCGCAGGGGCAGGATCGCCTGGGTCGCGCGGTTACGGGCCTGCTTGGCCGAGCCGCCGGCCGAATCGCCCTCGACGATGAATATCTCGGCACCGGCGGCCGAGTTCTGCGAGCAGTCGGCCAGCTTGCCCGGCAGGCGCAGCTTGCGCACCGCGCTCTTGCGGTTGATTTCCTTTTCTTTCCTGCGACGCAGCCGCTCGTCGGCACGGTCGATCACCCATTCGAGCAGCCGGTTTGCCTGTTGCGGCGAGGCGGTCAGCCAGTGGTCGAACGGATCGCGCAGCGCCTGCTCGACGATCCTCTGCGCCTCGATCGTCGCGAGGCGGTCCTTGGTCTGGCCGACGAATTCGGGTTCGCGCACGAAAACCGACAGCATCGCGGCCGCCGAGATCATCACGTCCTCGGTGGTGATGACCGAAGCACGCTTGTTGCCGGTCATCTCGCCATAGGCCTTCAGGCCGCGCGTCATGGCAAGGCGCAGGCCGGCTTCGTGCGTGCCGCCTTCGCCGGTCGGGATCGTGTTGCAATAGGAGTGCACGAACCCGTCGCCCGTGTGCCAGGTGATCGCCCACTCGACCGCGCCATGCCCGCCGGTCTTCTCGGTACGGCCGGAAAAGATGGTGTCGGCGATGCGGTGGTCGCCGGGCAGGGAGGCTTCGAGATAGTCCTTCAGCCCGCCGGGGAAGTGGAAGGTCGCCTTCAGCGGGGTCTTGTCGCGATCCTTCGGCGCGACCAGTTCCTCGGCGCATTCCCACCGGATTTCGACACCGCCGAACAGATAGGCCTTCGACCGGGCCATCTTCGCCAGCCGGGCGGGGTCGAACTTCGCGGTTTCCCCGAAGATCTCCGGGTCGGGGTGGAACCGCACCTTCGTGCCGCGCCGGTTGTGGACCTCGCCCAGATCCTCGATCGGGCCGAGCGGCGTGCCGCGCGCGAACCGCTGGCGGTAGAGCCTGCGGCCCCGCGCCACCTCGACATCGAGCTGATCGGACAGCGCGTTGACGACCGAGACGCCGACCCCGTGCAGGCCGCCCGAGGTCTCGTACGCCTTGCCGTCGAACTTGCCGCCCGCATGCAGCGTCGTCATGATCACTTCGAGCGCCGACTTGTCCTTGAACTTGGGATGCGGGTCGACCGGAATGCCGCGGCCATTGTCGGTGACGGTGAGCGAACCGTCGGCGTCGAGCGACACCTCGATGAAGGTGGCGTGACCGGCCACCGCCTCGTCCATCGAATTGTCGATGACCTCGGCGAACAGATGGTGCAGGGCCTTGGCGTCGGTGCCGCCGATATACATGCCCGGACGCCGGCGCACCGGTTCCAGACCTTCGAGCACCTCGATCGCCGAGGCGTCGTAGCCGCCATCGCCGGTGGCCGCCGGCGCCGGTTTCGGGGCCGGCTTGCGCGCCGGAGCCTGCCGCGCGGCCGGTGGTTGCGAAGTGCCGAAGAGGTCGCCTGTGTCGTCCATTGCCATGCTTGTTCGTGAAGCCCCGAATCAGGCCGCACTATGGCACAGCCGGCGATCGCAGGCGAAATGCATCGGGCGCTTGTCTCGGGCCGGGGTGGGGGACTATCTGGGACCGAAACGGAGTTCGCACCATGCGCGACATTCTCAACGATCTCGACGCGGGCCGGGCCGAGGCACGCGATCCGGTCAAGGCGGCGCAGGAGGCGATGCGCGCGCCGCTTCCGAGGCGCTTCTACAAGACGGCCGAGATTGCTCCGGACGCTGACGGCTTCGCTATTCATCTGGACGGCAGGCCCGCGAGAACGCCCGGTCGAACGATCATCGCGCTCGCGACCGAGCCGGCGGCGCAGATCGTCGCAGACGAATTCGCCGCCCAGGGCGAAACGCTCGACCCAGCGACCATGCCCGCGTTCCGTCTGGTCAATACGGCGATCGACGGCGTCGCCGCCGATCCGCAAGCGGTGGTCGAGGACGTCATCCGCTTCTTCGGAACCGATCTTCTGTGCTACCGGGCCGACGCACCCGAAACGCTGGTCGAGGCGCAGCGCGCCAGATGGGATGGCCCGCTCGACTGGGCCGAGCGGCAGGCCGGCGCGCGCTTCGTTCTGGTCGAGGGCGTCATGCACGTCGCCCAGCCGCGCGAGACGCTGGCCGCGCTCGGCGCGCTCGTCGGGCAGATCGACGATCCGGTCGCGCTCGCCGCGCTGCATTCGATGACGACGCTGACCGGATCGGCGATCCTTGCCTTCGGCGCGTTCCGGGGCGAGTGGAGCGCGGCCGAGGCGTGGGAAGCGGCGCATGTCGACGAGGATTTCAACATCGCCCAATGGGGCGATGATGCCGAGGCCAAGGCCATGCGCGCGCGGCGGTGGCGCGAGATGGAAGCGGCCGAGCGCATGATCGGCGCGCTTTCGGGATAGGTCGAAAGGCGGCTTTGCGGCAAGGATGCAGCCTGCTAGCCATCGCAACGCACAGGCGGCAAGGGACGGGCAGGCATGAAAGAGGTCATCGAGGAACTCGAACAGCGGCGGGCGACCGCGATGCTCGGCGGCGGTCAGAAGCGCATCGACGCCCAGCACGGGCGTGGCAAGCTGACCGCAAGGGAGCGGCTGACGGTGCTGCTCGACGCGGGCAGCTTCGAGGAGTTCGACATGTTCGTCGAGCACCGCTGCACCGATTTCGGCATGGACCAGACCAAGATACCGGGCGATGGCGTCGTCACCGGTTGGGGCACGGTGAACGGGCGCGCCGTGTTCGTCTTCGCCAAGGATTTCACCGTCTTCGGCGGCTCGCTTTCGGAAACCCACGCCCAGAAGATCCAGAAGGTGCAGGACCTTGCGCTGCGCAACCGCGCACCGATCATCGGCCTTTACGACGCCGGCGGTGCCCGCATCCAGGAGGGCGTGGCGGCGCTGGGCGGCTATGCCGAAGTGTTCCAGCGCAACATCCTGGCCTCGGGTGTCATCCCGCAGATTTCGGTGATCATGGGCCCGTGCGCCGGTGGCGATGTCTATTCGCCGGCGATGACCGACTTCATCTTCATGGTGCGCGAACGCTCCTACATGTTCGTCACCGGCCCGGACGTGGTCAAGACCGTCACCAACGAGACGGTGACGGCCGAGGAACTTGGCGGTGCGCGGGTGCACACGACCAAATCGTCGATCGCCGACGGGGCCTACGATCACGATGTCGACGCGCTCTTGCAGATGCGGCGGCTGGTCGATTTCCTGCCCTCGTCGAACACGGCCCCGATCCCGGAACTGCAGACGCATCAGCCGATCGGCGAGGACGATCCGTCGCTCGACACGCTGGTGCCGGACAACGCCAACAAGCCCTACGACATCAAGGAACTGATCGAGAAGACGATAGACGAGGGTGACTTCTTCGAGATCCAGGCCGACTTCGCAAAGAACATCGTCACCGGTTTCGGCCGGATGGAGGGACGGACGACGGGGTTCGTCGCCAACCAGCCGCTGGTGCTGGCGGGCGTGCTCGATTCCGACGCCAGCCGCAAGGCGGCGCGGTTCGTGCGCTTCTGCGATGCGTTTTCGATCCCGATCGTCACCTTCGTCGACGTGCCGGGCTTCCTGCCGGGCACCAGCCAGGAATATGGCGGGCTGATCAAGCACGGCGCGAAACTGCTGTTCGCCTATGGCGAGGCGACCGTGCCCAAGGTGACCGTGATCACCCGCAAGGCCTTCGGCGGGGCCTATGACGTGATGGCGTCCAAGCATCTGCGCGGCGACATCAACTATGCCTGGCCGAGCGCGCAGATCGCGGTAATGGGAGCCAAGGGCGCCGTCGAGATCATCCACCGCAAGGACGCCGGCGATCCCGACAGGATCGCCGAACACACACGATCCTACGAGGACCGGTTCCTGTCGCCTTTCGTTGCCGCCGAGCGCGGCTATGTGGACGAGGTGATCATGCCGCGCTCCACGCGAAACCGGGTCGCCCGTGCGCTGCGGCTGCTGCGCAACAAGGACCTCGAAAACCCCTGGAAGAAGCACGACAACATTCCGTTGTGAGGTGTTTTCGCCGACCGCCCGATGAGGCCGTCATTCCGGGGCTTGACCCCGGAATCCACGGCGCCGACATTGATGATGGATGCCGGAATCAAGTTCCGGGATGACGTGAAGCAAGGAAACTGGCCTCCCCCTTGAGGGGCGGCGGCAACCGACAGCGCTGCCCCTCATCCGACCCCTCGCTGCGCTCGGGCCCACCTTCTCCCCGCGCGCGGGGAGAAGAAGCACGACAACATTCCGTTGTGAGTTTCTGCCTCGTCCTTCGAGGCTCGCAAACATCCCTCATCCTGAGATGCGAGCGCAGCGAGCCTCGAAGGGTCAGGGATGTTTGCTCGCACCTCAGGATGAGGCAGAAACTCACACCAGCCCCAGCCCCTTGAGGCTCGCATGGCCGGACTTGCCGATGATCACATGGTCGTGGACGACGATATCGAGCGGCTCGAGCGCCTCGACGATCTTCCTCGTCATCTGGATGTCGGCGCGCGAGGGCGTCGGATCGCCGGAAGGGTGGTTGTGTACGAGGATGATCGCGGTGGCGTGCAGTTCGACCGCACGGCGCAGCACCTCGCGCGGATAGACCGGCGTGTGGTCGACCGTGCCGGTCTGCTGCACCTCGTCGGCGATCAGCCCATTCTTCTTGTCGAGATAAAGAACGCGGAACTGCTCGCGGCTCTCATGCGCCATGGCGGCGGTGCAATAGTCGATCACCGCCGACCATGAGTTCAGCACCTGCCGGTCGTCGATGCCCTGGCGGACCATCATCCGCGCCGAGGCGGCGACGATCTTGAGGTCGAGCGCGCTCGATTCCCCCATGCCGGTCACTTCAGCGATGCGGGCCGGGTCCGCTCCCAGCACCGCGCCGAACGACCCGAACCGGGCGATCAGCGCCTTGGCGATGGGTTTCGTGTCGCGCCGCGGAATGGAGCGATAGAGGAGAAGTTCGAGAAGTTCGTAGTCGGCGAGCGCGTCGGCGCCCGCCTTGGCGAACCGGGCGCGCAGCCGTTCGCGATGGCCGGCATGGGGCGAGGGCGTTCGCGTCGTCTTCGTCCGGGCGAACGGCGTGTTGTCACGTGCTTCACGCAGGAAGGCGGCGCGCTCGTCATGCTCGTCGCCTTCATCGGCCATGGCCTACCGCGCGATCGGCAGGCCCGGCTTGTCGAGGCCACCGGGCGACAGGGTGAAGACTTCGCAGCCATCGTCGGTGACGCCGACCGTGTGCTCGTACTGCGCCGAAAGCGACCGGTCCCTCGTGACCGCCGTCCAGCCGTCCGACAGGACCTTCACATGGGCGCGGCCCAGATTGATCATCGGTTCGATGGTGAAGATCATGCCGGGCTTGATCTCGGCGCCCTCGTCGGCGCGTCCGTAATGCAGAACGTTCGGCGCGTCGTGGAACAGGCGTCCGATGCCGTGGCCGCAGAAGTCGCGGACGACCGAGCAGCGCTCGGCTTCGGCGAAGCTCTGGATGGCGGCGCCGATCGCGCCCATCCGGGCGCCCGGTCTGACGGCCGCGATGCCGCGCATCAGGCATTCATGGGTGACGTCCATTAGCCGTTCGGCGGCGCGCTTGGGCTGGCCGACCGGGTACATGCGCGAAGAATCGCCGTGCCAGCCGTCGAGCACGTAGGTGACGTCGATGTTGACGATGTCGCCGTCGCGCAGCGGCTTGTCGTTGGGGATGCCGTGGCAGACGACGTGGTTGATCGAGGTGCACGAACTCTTGGTGTAGCCGCGATAGTTCAGCGTCGCCGGCACGGCATTGTGGTCCATGCCGAACTCGAACAGGAATCGGTCGATCCGGTTGGTCGTGGTGCCGGGTTCGAGAAGCGGCGCGACCGCGTCGAGCGCCTCGGCGACCAGCGCCCCGGCCTTGCGCATGCCGGCAAAGCCCTCTTCGCTGTGCAGGCGAATCTGGCCGGTGTTCTTCACCGGAGCAACGGCAGCGTCGAGATAGGTCACCATGGTCGGGTCCGCCCGGAAGGTCGATCAAGCCGCGCCGGCGAGCGGCTCGTCGATCGGGAGCAGCGCGTCGGGCAGGATGGCATTCGTCGAGATTTGGCACCGAACCGCGAAAGCTTCAACCCCGCGCGCCGTCGCCCGGTCGAATTCGGCCGCGTAATCGGGGTCGAGATCGCGGCACAGCCGGAACTGGTCGCAGTCCCCGCGCTGGATCACGAAGACCATCACGGCGCGGTGGCCCGCCTCGACCATGTCGCCAAGTTCGCGCAGGTGCTTGGCGCCGCGCGCGGTCTTCGTATCGGGGAATTCGGCGAGGCCACGCTCGCGCATCAGGTGCACGTTCTTGACCTCGACGTAGGCGCGACCGCGCGCCGTGTCTTCGAGCAGCAGATCGATGCGGGAGTTCGTGCCGTACTTCTGCTCGCGCCGGATGGTCGGATAGGTGTCGAGGTCGCCCACCAGACCGGCCATGATTGCTTCGCCGGCCAGCCGGTTGGGCAGGCCTGTGTTGATGCCGACCAGCGTGCCGTCCGCCTCGACCAGTTCGAGCCGGTGGGCGTATTTGCGCTTGGGATCGTCCGAGCGCGACAGGAACACGCGGGAGCCGGGGCTCGTCAGCCCCATCATCGAGCCGGTGTTGGGCACCGAGACGGTGATGTCACGGCCGTCTTCGAGCGTGACGTCGGCCAGAAAACGCTTGTAGCGGCGGATCAGCCGCGCCTCGATCAGTGGCGGGTCGAAGATCATCGGGAAGGCCGTCGTTCAGCGCGGGGTTTCAAACCCGCACCCTGACATACTCTCCGGGGGCGTCGCCGAGCAGCTTCTTCTTGCCGCCGAGGCCAAGCTTGGTGCGGGCGGGCACGTCGGCATTGTCCTGGCTGCGGATCCACTTGTGCCAGTGCGGCCACCAGGACCCCTCGGTCATCTCGGCCTTGTCGATCCAGTCCTCGAAGGCGCCCTCGACCTTCGGACCGCTCCAGAACTGGTACTTGCCGCGGTGGGGCGGATTGACCACGCCCGCAATGTGGCCCGAGCCGCCGAGCACGTAGGTGACCTCGCCGCCGAACAGCTTCGAGCCCTCGAACACCGAAAGGGCCGGCGCGATATGGTCCTCGCGGGTCGCCAGATTGTAGATCGGGATCGTCACGTCCGACAGCTTCACCGGCTTGCCGCCGAGCTTCATCCTGCCCTTGGCCAGATTGTTCTCGAGATAGCAGTTGCGCAGGTAGAAGATGTGGTTGGCGCAGGCCATGCGCGTCGAGTCGGCATTCCAGTAGAGCAGGTCGAAGGGCAGGGGGTCCTTGCCCTTCATGTAGTTGTTGACGACGTAGGGCCAGATCAGGTCGCCGGAACGCAGCATGTTGAAGGCCGTCGCCATCTTCGAGCCTTCAAGATAGCCGGTCTGCTTCATGCGCGTTTCGAGCGCTTCGAGCTGCTCGTCGTCGACGAAGACCTTCAGGTCGCCGGCATGGGTGAAGTCGACCTGTGTCGTGAAAAGGGTCGCGGTGGCGATGCGCTGGTCGCCCTGACGCGCCATCAGCGCCAGTGCCGCCGAAAGAAGCGTGCCACCGACGCAATAGCCGATCGCGTTGACCCGCTCCTCGCCGGTCGCCTTCTGCACCGTGTCGAGGCCGAACACGATCCCGTTGTCGATATAGTCGTCCCAGTCCATCTGCGCGTGTCGCTCGTCGGGGTTCACCCACGAGATGACGAAGACGCTGTGGCCCTGATCGACCGCCCACTTGATGAAGCTCTTGTCGGGGTTCAGATCGAGAATGTAGAACTTGTTGATCCAAGGCGGGCAGATCAGAAGCGGCCGCTTGAGCACGGTTTCGGTGGTCGGCTCGTACTGGATGATCTCGACCAGATCGTTGCGGGCGATCACCTTGCCGGGCGTGGTCGCGATATTCTTGCCGATCTCGAACTTCGAATAGTCCGCCTGCCGGATGCGCACCTCGCCCTTGCCGGTCTTCAGATCCTCGGCCAGCAGCTCCATCCCGCGCACCAGGTTCTCGCCGTTGGTGGCGACGGTCTCCTTGAAGATTTCCGGATTGGAGATCATGAAGTTGGAGGGCGAAAGCGCGTTGGTGAACTGGCGCACATAGAACTGCGCCTTGTGCTTTGTATGGGCGTCGAGCCCCTCGGCATTGTCGACCAGATCGGTCGCCCATTGCGAGGTGACCAGATAGGCCTGCTTGAGGAACGAGAAGAAGGCGTTACCGGTCCAGTCCTCGTCCGCGAAGCGCTTGTCCCGTGGCGATGTCGGGATCGCCTCGGCGAGCGACGGGTCGCCCATCCGCTTGATGGAGTTGGCCCAGATGTTCATGTAGCCCGAGAACAGCTTGGTCTGCGCCTCGAGCGCACGCTGCGGGTCCGACAGCCAGTATTCGGTGACCTTCGAGAACGTCTTGGCCATGTCGGCGGCGGGTTCGGAGATGGTGTCGGTCGCCTCGCCGCGCTCGCGCGGACCGACCCACTCGGCCGCGGCGTGGCCGGCGGCCTGCACCATGCGGGCCAGATTGCGCGCAAAGGCTTCGGGGTCCTTGATCACATAGGCGTCGATCGCCTCGCGCCCCTTGTCCGAGGTGTCGCCCGGGTCGTCGTCGCGGGCCTTGGCGCTCATCGTTTCCATCCCTTGCGGCCATTGGCGTCGGTTGCGGCGGCCTTCGTGAAGCCATACTAGCGTTGCACGACGATGACGATCAACCGGAACCAAGGCCGTAGCCCGATTGCGTAACGCCTCGCCAGTTCTGTCTTTTTTGCGACGCCTTGCGCTGGTGGCGCCGATCGCCGCCGTGTCGGCCTGCACCTCGACCTCGACGATCGACACGGCCTTTTCCGGCGTCGAGCCCCAGGTTTCGAGCGCGCCGCTGCCGCCACCGTCGTCACCGGTCGGCGAGGACGCTCCCGTCGCACCGGACACGGCGGATGCCGGCGTTGCGCGGCCCGATCCGGAAGTGCTTGCGCGCAACACGGGCGCCTATCCGAACATCAACGTCGAACCGCCGCCCGCGTCCACGCACATCACCGACGCCGAACGCGCCGCCCTGCTTGCCGAGATGCGGGCGTTGCAGGCAGGTGTCGCGGCGGGCCGGGTTTCGCCCCAGGCGAGCGCGGCGCGTCTTGCCGAACTCGAACGGCTCGCCGCCACCCATTCCGACGAGGTTCTGCGCCGGATCGAGGGCCGCCAATAGGCCCGTCGCCCCTCGCTTTTTCACAAGCCGGGGTTTATAGCCTTCCGACCATTCCGGGAAAGCTGCGCCATGGAAGAATTCCACAAGACCAAGCGTCTTCCGCCCTATGTCTTCGAACAGGTCAACCGGCTGAAGGCAAGCGCCCGCGCGGCCGGTCGCGACATCATCGATCTGGGCATGGGCAATCCCGATCTGCCCACGCCCACCTCGATCGTCGACAAGCTCTGCGACACGGTGCGCGATCCGCGCACGCACCGTTATTCGTCGTCCAAGGGCATTCCCGGCCTGCGCCGGGCGCAGGCGGCCTATTACGCGCGCCGGTTCGGCGTGAAGCTCGACCCGGAGCGCGAGGTGATCGCCACGCTCGGCTCCAAGGAAGGGTTCGCCAACATGGCCCAGGCGATCACCGCGCCCGGCGACGTGGTGCTTTGTCCCGATCCGACCTATCCGATCCATGCGTTCGGCTTCATCATGTCGGGCGGCGTGATCCGATCCATGCAGGTCGAGCCGGACGAGGGTTTCATGACCGCGCTCGACCGGGCCGTGCGCCATTCGATCCCAAAGCCGCTGGCGGTGATCCTGAACTACCCGTCCAATCCGACCGCCTTCGTCGCCTCGCTCGACTTCTACAAGGAGGTCGTCGCCTTCGCCCGCAAGCACGAACTGATCATCCTGTCCGATCTTGCCTATGCGGAGATCTATTTCGACGACGCGCCGCCGCCCTCGGTGCTGCAGGTTCCGGGCGCGATGGATGTCACGGTCGAATTCACCTCCATGTCGAAAACCTTCTCGATGCCCGGCTGGCGCATGGGGTTCGCGGTCGGTAACGAGCGGCTGATCGGAGCGCTGGCGCGCGTGAAATCCTATCTCGACTACGGCGCGTTCACGCCGATCCAGGTGGCGGCGACGGCCGCCCTGAACGGCGACGGATCGGAGATCGCCGAGGTGCGCGAGACCTACCGGAAGCGCCGCGACGTTCTGGTGCAGAGCTTCGCCAATGCCGGCTTCGACGTGCCGCCGCCGCAGGCGACCATGTTCGCCTGGGCCCCGGTGCCCGAAAAGTTCAGGCATCTTGGCTCGCTTGAGTTCTCCAAGCTGCTGATCGAGAAGGCCGAGGTGGCCGTCGCGCCCGGTATCGGCTTCGGCGAGCATGGCGACGACCATGTGCGCATCGCGCTGGTTGAAAACGAACACCGAATCCGGCAGGCCGCACGCAACATCAAACGCTTCCTGCAGAGCGCCGAGACCACGTTGCACAATGTGGTCTCTCTGGATGCGCGGCGATAGGGCCGACGAGGGGACCGGGATTCATGAGCGAGAGTTTGCGCGTCGGGCTTGCGGGCCTTGGCACGGTGGGCGCGTCGGTGGCGCGTGCGCTTGCGGCGAAGGTCGATGAGCTGACCGCCCAGTGCGGCCGGCCGATCGAACTGACGGCCGTGTGCGCGCGCAATCGCGATCAGGATCGCGGCGTCGACCTGTCGCAGGCACAATGGTTCGACGATCCGGTCGCCCTTGCAAGGAGCAACCAGATAGATGTCTTCGTCGAACTGATCGGCGGCGAGGACGGGGTGGCGCTCGATGGCGTCGCAACCGCGCTTGAAGCCGGCCGGCATGTCGTGACAGCGAACAAGGCGCTTCTGGCCAAGCATGGTGTCGGTCTGGCCGAACGGGCCGAGAAGGCCGGCGTGATCCTCAATTTCGAGGCGGCCGTCGCCGGCGGCATTCCGATCATCAAGACGATGCGCGAATCGCTGTCGGGGAACGCCGTCAGCCGCGTCTACGGCATCATGAACGGCACGGCGAACTACATCCTGACGCGGATGGAACGCGACAGGATCTCGTTCGCCGACTGCCTGGCGGACGCGCAGCGACTCGGTTACGCCGAGGCCGATCCGACCTTCGACATCGAGGGGCACGACACCGCCCACAAGCTGGCGATCCTGACCTCGCTTGCCTTCGGCACGCAGATCGCCGCCGACGACATCTACATGGAAGGCATCTCCAACATCGCGCTCGGCGACATCGAGGCGGCGCGCGAACTGGGCTACCGGATCAAGCTGCTCGGCGTCGCCCAGCGCACGCCCGAGGGTATCGAGCAGCGCGTGCACCCGACCATGGTGCCGCTGGGATCGGTGATCGCGCAGGTCGAGGGCGTCACCAACGCGGTCGCCGTCGAGGCCGATATCGTCGGCACGCTTCTGATGTCCGGACCCGGCGCGGGGGGCGATGCGACCGCTTCGGCGGTGATCGGCGATCTGGCCGACATCGCCAAGAGCCAGCCGGGGCGTCAGCAGGCGCCGGCGCTCGGCCGCCCCGCCGACCGGCTGCAGCCCTACAAGCGCGCCCGCATGCGGGCCCACGAGGGCGGCTATTTCGTCCGCATGACGGTGCACGACCGGCCCGGCGTGTTCGCCGACATCGCCCGGCACATGGCCGATCAGGGCATCTCGCTTGAATCGATCGTCCAGCATGGCGCGGCACCGCACCCGGTGCCGATGGGGCCGGACAATCCCTATGGCGAGGACGATGAGACGCCGAGCCCGAAGACGGTGATCCTGACCACGCACGAGACCACAGAGCGGGCCGTCCGCGACGCCATCGCGCAGATCGTCGAGGACGGGCATCTGATCTCGCGGCCGCAGGTCATCCGGATCGAACGGGCCGGTTGACCGGACCGGGCCGATCTCCGTCTAAATCGATTTTGTTTGGGGCAGGGCCGTTTTCAGGCTTTTGCGGGGGGCATCGCTATGGTCTTACCCCGGCAGAAGAAATCGCCAGATCGGGGTGCGCAGACCAATGAACCAACCCATGCAGACGCCGGGACTGACCCGCGAACTGTCGCTCGAACTGGCGCGCGTGACCGAGCGCGCCGCGGTCGCGGCGGCGCGGCTGCGCGGACGCGGTGACGAAAAGGCGGCCGACCAGGTCGCGGTCGATGCGATGCGGGCCGAACTCAATCGGCTGCCGATCTCCGGCACGGTGGTGATCGGCGAGGGCGAGCGCGACGAGGCGCCGATGCTCTACATCGGCGAGAAGGTCGGGGCCGGCAGTGGGCCGGCCGTCGACATCGCGCTCGATCCGCTCGAGGGCACGACCGTGTGCGCCAAGAACCAGCCCAACTCGCTCGCCGTCATCGCGATCGCCTCCAAGGGCAGCCTGCTGAACGCGCCGGATGTCTACATGGAGAAGATCGCCATCGGGCCGGGCTATCCGGACGGGCTCGTGGATCTTGACGCTTCGCCGGCGGACAACATCTACGCGCTGGCCAACGCCAAGAACGTGCCGGTCAACGAGATCACCGCCTGCATCCTCGACCGGCCGCGCCATGCCGGCCTGATCGACGCGGTGCGCGAATCGGGGGCGGCGATCCGGCTGATCGGCGATGGCGACGTTGCCGGCGTGATCGACACGACCGACCCCGATGACACCTCGATCGACATCTATCTGGGCATCGGCGGCGCGCCCGAGGGCGTCCTGGCGGCGGCAGCGCTGCGCTGCGTCGGCGGGCAGATGCAGGGCCGGCTGATCCTCGACACGGACGAAAAACGCCAACGCGCCGAGCGCATGGGCATTTCCGATCCGGGCAAGACCTACTCGATCATGGACATGGCGAGCGGCGACGTGCTGTTCGCGGCGACCGGCGTCACCGACGGCAACATGCTCGCCGGCGTGCGTTTCGCCCGCAACTTCATCCAGACCGAGACGATCGTCATGCGCTCGCGCTCCAAGACCATCCGCGAGATCACCGCGCGTCATCTGGACATGGAGAAGTTCTGAGCGACACCGGTCCGCCACGCGCTTGACGCTGTCGCCGGCAAGGGCGACATGGGACGATGAGCACGCGCCCGGCCTTTCTCGATGTGCGCCAGTCCGCCCGGCAGTGCCGCTGGGTGGAACGGCTGACGCCGGCGCAGTCCAACGTCGCTCTCGACATCGCCCAGACCCACGGGATGGACGAGATCCTCGCCCGCGTGCTCGCGGCACGCGGCGTTGCCGCCGCCGATGCGCCGGGCTTCATCGATCCGACGATCAAGGCGCTGATGCCCGATCCGTCCGTCATCACGGACCTCAATGCGGCGGCTGCGCGGATCGCACGCGCGATCTCCACGGGCGAACGCGTCGCCATCTTCGGCGACTATGATGTCGACGGGGCGGCATCGAGCGCGCTGCTTGCGCGCTATCTGCGCCATTTCGGCATAGAGCCCGCCGTCTACATTCCCGACCGGATCTTCGAGGGTTACGGACCCAACCCGGCGGCGATGCGCACGCTCGCCGAAGACGCCTCGCTGATCGTCACCGTCGATTGCGGCACCAACAGCGCGGCCGCCTTCGAGGCGATTGCCGGATCGGGCACCGAGATCGTCGTCCTCGACCATCACCAGATCGGCGGGCCGCTGCCGGAGGTAGAGGCGGTGGTGAACCCCAACCGCGATGACGACATGTCGGGGCTGACCTATCTGTGCGCGGCGGGCGTGGTGTTCATGACGCTGGTCGACGTGTCGCGGCAGCTTCGCGCCGGAGGCCGCAACGATGGTCCCGACCTGATGGCGCTGCTCGATCTGGTCGCGCTGGCGACCGTCTGCGACGTGGTGCCGCTGATGGGTCTGAACCGGGCGTTCGTGGTCAAGGGCCTGCAGGTGGCGCGGCGGCAGAACAATCCGGGCCTGGCCGCGCTCGCCTCGATCGCCCGCATCGGCGAGCCGCTGGCGCCGTTCCATTTCGGCTATGTGCTCGGCCCGCGCATCAATGCCGGCGGCCGGATCGGCGATGCCGCGCTCGGCGCGCGGCTGCTCGCCACCGACGATGCGGACGGCGCGCGGGCACTTGCCGGCGAACTCGATGCGCTGAACGCCCAGCGCCAGGCGATCGAAGCCGAGATGGTCGAACAGGCGCGCGCGGAGGCCGAGCGTGAGTTGCAGTCGGCCAATCCGCCCTCGGTGATCGTCACCGAAAGCGACCGGTGGCATCCGGGCATCGCGGGCCTGATCGCCGCGCGGCTGCGCGAATCCTTCCGGAAGCCGGCCTTCGCCATAGCCTTCGATGCCAACGGGGTCGGGACGGGTTCCGGGCGCTCGATCGCCGGCTTCGATCTGGGCCGGCTCGTGCGTCGCGCCGTCGAAGCCGGCATCCTCGAGAAGGGCGGCGGTCATGCCATGGCCGCCGGCCTGACGGTCCGGGCCGACAGGCTGGGGAGCCTGCGCGCCTTCTTCGAGGAGCAGGCGGCCGAGCGCGTGTCCGATCTCGTCGCCAACGACGTGCTGGAAATCGACGGCGCGCTGTCGGCGTCTGGCGTGACGGCGGAGCTGATCGACAGGCTCGAGCAGGCCGGCCCGTTCGGTTCGGGCAATCCGCAGCCGGTGTTCGTGCTGCCGCGCCATCAGATCGGTCACGTCAAGCCGGTCGGCAATGGCCATTTGAAGCTGTCGCTGCGCGGCATGGGGCCGGGGAGCCTCGATGCGATCGCATTCCGGGTCCGCGACGAGCCGCTGGGGCGGATGCTGTCGGAAAATGTCGGCAACGGCCTGCATCTGGCCGGGACGGTATCGATCAATCACTGGAACGGCCGGCGCATTCCGCAGCTCCGCGTCATCGACGCGGCCGTGCCGGAGGGCTGAACCGCTGCCTTACAGGTGATTGCCGATCCGGGTGCCGGCCTTCAGATAGCGCATCGGATTGACCGCCTTGCCGCCGGCGCGCACCTCGTAGTGAAGGTGCGGACCGGTCGAGCGTCCCGTGTTGCCGGAAGCGCCGATCTTCTGGCCGGGTTCGACCGTCTGCCCCGCCTTCACCGCGAGCCGGCTCATGTGGGCAAAGCGCGTGGTCAGCCCGTTTCCGTGATCGATCTCGACCATGATGCCGTAGCCGCCGCTGCGACCGGCCTTGACGACCTTGCCGGCGGCTGGCGCCCAGATCGTCGTGCCGGTCGGGGCGCGGAAATCGATGCCCGCATGGAAGGCGCTGCGGCCGAGGATAGGGTCGCGCCGCTTGCCGAAACCGCTGGTGATCTGCCGACCGGGCACCGGATGGGCGATCGGAAAGGCGGTGACCTCGCCGCGCGTCTGCTCCAGAGCGTCGAGCGCTTCGCTCAGTTCGGCAAGTCCGGCCTCGAAGCCCTCGTCGATCGCCACCTCGTCGAGGGGCACGAACGGGCCGCCGACCGCTTCCAGCGGAACCGGCTCGGAGCGCACCGGAAGGCCGGACGCCTTGGCCGCCTCGATCAGCGCGTTGCGGCGCAGGTAGGCGGCGCGCGTGAGCACGTCGATCTGTTCAAGCTGTTCCAGTTCGACCCGTTCAAGGGTCGAGGTCACCGTGTCGAGCGCGGCGAGCGGATCGGCGACCGGAGCCAGCCGGTCGGTCTTGCCTTGCGCGGCCACAGTCGTCGTGCCGGCCGGGCGCGCCGGCGCGGCGAAGGCATGCGCGCCAAGCGAAATCGCGTTTGCGCCCCGGAACAGCGGATTGTCGGCGTTCGCGGGCACGCCGGGAACGGGATCGAGTGATGCCTGGTCGGCGCCCGGGCGCAGCGCGGGAATGGGCAGTTCATCGACGGGCGCGACCCGGCCGCTGAGCCCCTTGTCGCGGGCCCGTTCGAGCAGCGGCTCAAGCGTGCCGGCCCGCGCCGCAAGCGCGCTCTGCCGCGTGGCAAGTTCGGCGATCTTGCTCTCCATGAACTGCTGGTCGAGCAGGCGGTGCGAGGTGATGCGGTCGACCTGGGCGCGCAGCGCGGCGATGCGGTCCTCGTAGGCATGCTGCACACGCGCCTGGCGCATCACGGCGGCGTTGATCAGGTCGTCGCGCATGATCAGGTAGCCTGTGGCGATCAGATAGCCCGCAAGGCCGGCAAAGACCGCCGCGCCGCAAAGGGCTGCCACCCATGGCCGGATGGAGAAATGACGGATTCGATCGCCTTGCGCGATCACGATCATGTGCGGCTGCTTGCGGCGTCCAAATGTGGTGGATTGGCCCACGGTGCCCCGTCTCCCGAGTCAGTCTTGCTGGTCGGGAAATTACACTCCGTTAGGGTTAACAAAGCGTATCGCGAAAGGGCGTGAACGGACGCCCGATCGCCTGTTTCTGTTGCCGCAAAAGTGGTAGCGGGCAGCCGCTGCAGCACGGGTCTGCCGCGGCGGCCCGCAACGGGCTTAGCCGTTCAGCGCGCGGGCCTGCTCGAGCACCTCTTCGGCATGGCCCGGCACCTTGACCTTGCGCCAGACCCTGGCGATCTTGCCATCGGCGTCGATCAGGAAGGTCGAGCGCTCGACGCCCATATATTTGCGCCCGTACATGCTCTTCTCGACCCAGACGCCATAGGCCTCGAGCGTCGTCTTGTCCTCGTCGGCCACGAGCGTGACCGTCAGGTCGTGCTTGGCCTTGAACTTGTCGTGCTTGCCGGCGCTGTCCGGCGACATGCCCAGCACGACCGTGTTGGCGGCCTTGAATTCATCGAGCAGTGCGGAGAAGGCGATCGCCTCCTTGGTGCAGCCGCTCGTGTCGTCCTTGGGGTAGAAATACAGCACGACCTGTTGCCCCTTGAGCGCTGAAAGGGACACGGTTTCGCCATTGTCGGCCGGAAGTGAGAAATCGGGCGCCATGGCGCCGGCGTCGGGACTGGTCACGGATCGGTTTCCTTGCTCTGTGATCGTACGGTCGATGTTCGGCGCACGGCGCCTTCGGGCTGACGTCGGGCAAATCCCTGGCGTCCGTCCGCCCGTGGCATATAAGAGCAGTGTGGTGCCCGTCCATGGCTTGAGGGCGACCATCGGGCCTGCCGAGCGTTGGAAAGCGATTGAACAAGCACGAGGGCCAATTCGTCCGCTTCGACCGCAAGTCGGTGCAGCCGCTGCACAGACTGCCGTCGCATCGTGGCCGCCGGCGTGGCCCGGTCTCCGCGCCGCTGCTGCCGCTGATCCGTTCGCGGCGCTGGCGCGGCGTCTTCGCCGTAACGTTCGGCGCGCTGGCGCTCGTCGCATTGCTGGCAGGCCTTCTGGCGACGGGCGTCTTCGCCGGGCCGGCCCAGCGGATGGCCGAGGACACCCTCAGGCGCATGGTTCCCGACACGCTGCGCCTAGAACTCGGCGACACCGATGTGCGCCTTGCGTACCCGCCGAGCCTTGCGATCCGCTTCAGCGAAGCCGCGTTGAGCGCGCGCGACGGGAACGCGCCTGTGGCTGCGGCCGAACGGCTGTCGGTGCGGATCGATCCCTTCAGCCTCGTCGGCGGCGAGCCCCGCATCGCGGGCATTGCGCTTGATGGCGCGTTGATCGACCTGCCGGCGCTGCGGGCGGCAGCCGGGTCGTCGCCGTCCGAAGCGACGGCTCCCTTCACGCTTGCGGACGTGCCCGCACGGTTCGACGGCGCGTTTGCCGGCGTTCGCAAGTGGGGGCAGGTGCATTTGCACCAGGAGGACGGTCTCACACTGACCGTCACAGGCAGCGAAATGATCGTCGATCCGAACCCGGTCGCATCACGGCTCGGTGTCGTCTCTCTGACGGCGCGCGCCGACGGGACAGGGGCGGCGGAGATCGACGGATCGGTCGCGTTCGACGGAGTGGTCAGCGCGCTAGCAGGTACGCTCTCGGTCCCGGGACCAGCCTTTTCCGATGGCCCGGTGCGGCTCGACATCGAGGCGGAGGGGATGCCGTTTCCCTGGCGGCGGCTGCCGACGCTGTTCTCCGACGTCATGACCGATCACGAGCCCGACGCCGAACGCGAGCCGGTACCCTCGCGGGCGCGAATCGAGATGGTCGATGCGGGCGCCGGAAGCGGGGGCGATGTGCTGCGCGTCTCGCTGGCGCCGCGCGACATGCGCCTGAAACTCGCCGAGGGCGACTATGTGCCGCTGTCGGGACGTTTCGTCTTCGACTACGGCTTCGACGACCAGATCGTCACGCTCGAGCCTGTGACATGGGCGCTCGGCCGGTCGACCTTCGAACTGGGCGCCCGTTTGCGCGACGCGTCGCGCAACGAAACACTTTCGAACAGCCCCGCCGGCGCCATCGAATTCGATGCGATCGCCAATCGGGGGCAACTCGCGCCCGCCGACTCGCCGGTCGGCCGGCTGCGGTTCGCCGCGCGGGCGCGCGGCGTGTTCGAACCCGGCACGCGGCTGCTCAACTTCACCGACATCGAGATGCAGTCCGACGCCGGTGGCGCCGTTGCCGAGGGGCAGGTCAGCTTCAACCGTGTCGCGCCGAGCGCGGTGTTCCGCGTGGATATCAACGACATGTCGGTCGCCGGTCTCAAGCAGTTCTGGCCCGCGCCGGTCGCCCGCGCCGCCCGGCGCTGGGTGCTGGAGAACCTCGCCGGCGGGCGCGTGGTCGAGGGCCGTTTCGACATCGCCGAACCGCTCAGGCGTCGCGTCCCGGAGACGGGCGAACGGCTTGCCGGCGACAGCCGGATCACGCTCAATGTCGAGGGCGTGCGCTTCGATATCGCCGGCGATCTGCCGCCGGTGCGCGATGCGGTGGGTCGCGTCGAATTTGCCGACGAAACCACGCGGATGATCCTCGAGGCGGGCACGGTCTATCTGCCGAGCGGCCGGACGGCGCAGGCGCGCGAGGGGGTGATGATCATCCGGCCGGGCGACGAGGACGGCCTCGTGATGGCCGACGCCAATGTGAGCCTTTCGGGCGGCGCCGACGCGCTCGGCGAGATCATCGCCTATCGGCCGATCAGCGCGCAATCCTACCGCGACTATGATCCGGCCGACCTGAGCGGCGCGGTGGATGCGCAGATCGCGCTGACGATAGCGCTCAATGCGGGCACGGCCGGGCCCGCGCCTGAGTGGAGCGTCGACATGACGCTCGCCGACGCGGCGATCGCCGAACCGGTCGAGGGCCGCCTGCTGTCCTCGCTCGACGGGGCGATCAGCGTGACGCCGGCCGGCGCGGAAATCGACGTCTCGGGTGCGATCGACGGCATGCCGGCGGACGTGGCGATGGTAATGCCTTTCGGCGACTCGCCGCTCGAAGCGTCGCGGGACATCACGCTGCGGCTTGACGACGAGACACGGCGGTCGCTGGCGCCGGGGCTGGCGGTGCTGCTGCGCGGGCCGACGCCGGTGCGGCTCGAGGGCGCGGGGGAGGCGTTCGAGGTCGAGGCCGACCTCGGACCGGCGGAGTTGCGCCTGCCCTGGATCGGCTGGTCGAAAGGGACGGGGGTTGCCGCGACGGCGGCATTTGACCTGCTCATCGAGGATGGCCATGCGACCATGGACGATTTTCGCCTTGCGGGCGGCTCGTTCGCGGCAAACGGCACCATCACGGTCGGTGAGGGCGGCCTAGAACGCGTGCGGTTCGGCACGTTGCGCCTCAACGAGGGCGATGATGTCGCCGTCGACGTCCGGCGCGCCGGAAACGGCTACCGCGTGGACGTGCAGGGTTCTTCGCTCGACGTGCGTGCCCTGATCCGCCATGTCCGCAAGCAGATGAACTCCACCGACGGGGCGGGCGAGGGCGCCGTTCCGGTCACCGTGTCGGCCGACATCGGGACGGTGCGCGGCTTTCGCGGCGCGCGCATGCGCAACGTGCGGGCCGAACTGTCGATCCGCGAAGGCGGCCTTCAGAGCCTGTCGGTCACCGGCACGGGTGCGAGCGGCATGCCCTTCTCGCTGGCCCTTGAAGGCCAGGGAGCCGCACGCCGCGTGCGGATCGAGGCGCTGGACGCGGGCGAATTGCTGCGGTTCGCGGACCTTTACGGCCAGGTTCGCGGCGGCATTTTGAACGTCGCCCTGTCGGGCGGGCAGGGCGGGCGTCTGTCCGGGCCGATCCGGATGACCGATTTCAGCATCTTCGACGAGCCAAAGCTGGCCCAGCTCGTCTCCAGCAACCCGCAGGGATCGGACAGTCTGCGCGATGCGGTCGGGCGGGACATCGACACGCGTGAGGTCGTCTTCGATCTCGCCCAGGGCATCGCCTCGTTCACGTCGAACGGGCTGATGCTGAACCAGGGCGTGGTGCGCGGGCCGCTGGTCGGCCTTGCGCTGCAAGGGCAGGTCTACGACACGGACGGGCTGATGCGCATCACCGGAACGTTCATGCCGGCCTACGGGCTCAACTCGCTGTTCGCCGAAATCCCGATCCTGGGGCTCGTGCTCGGCAACGGCCGCGACCGGGGCCTGATCGGCGTCACCTTCAAGCTCGAGGGCTCGTTCGAGCGCCCGCAGATCACGGTCAATCCGCTGTCGCTGATCGCGCCGGGCGTGTTCCGGTCGATCTTCGAGTTCCGGTGAGCGAACGTCGCAACGTCATTCGGGAATCCGGGACCCAAGCCCGAGCAATGGATTCGGGAATCAAGTTCCGGAATGACGCAGTCAGCAGGGTTCGCAGGCAATCTTTGAGGCTGGCACTGCCGTCACACCGGCTTGACGAGCACATGCTTCTTCTTGCCGAGCGACAGCTTGATCACGCCGTCGGCGAGATGGCCGGCGTCGACCGTCATCCGCTCGTCGCCGACCGGGTCGTCATTGACGCGCACGGCGCCGCCCTTGACGTGCCGGCGCGCCTCGCCGTTGGAGCCCGCGAGGCCGGCGGAGACCAGAAGCGTCAGCAGGCCCGTGCCGGCGTCGAGTTCGCCCTTCGGGATTTCGATCGTCGGCAGGTTCGCCGACAGTGCGCCTTCCTCGAAGGTCTTGCGCGCCGTCTCGGCGGCTTCCTCGGCGGCCTGGCGGCCATGCACGACGGCCGTCGCCTCGGTCGCCAGCACCTTCTTGGCCTCGTTGATCTCGGTGTCCTTGAGGCGCGCCAGCCGGCCGATCTCGTCGAGCGGCAGGCGCGTGAAGATCTTCAGGAAGCGCTCGACATCGGCGTCCTCGGTGTTCCGGAAGTACTGCCAGAAATCGTAGGGGCTGAAGAGGTCGCCGTTCAGCCAGACCGCGCCCTGCGCCGTCTTGCCCATCTTGGCGCCCGAGGCGGTCGTCAGCAGCGGCGTCGTCAGCGCGTAGAGCTGCGGGCCGCCCATCTTGTGCGACAGGTCGAGGCCGTTGACGATGTTGCCCCATTGGTCCGAACCGCCCATCTGCAGGATGCAGTCGTAGCGGCGGCTGAGCTCGACGAAGTCGTAGCCCTGCATGATCATGTAGTTGAATTCGAGGAAGGAGAGCGATTGTTCGCGGTCGAGCCGCATCTTGACCGAATCGAAGGTCAGCATGCGGTTGACCGAAAAATGCCGGCCGACCTCGCGCAGGAAGTCGACATAGTTGAGCTTCATCAGCCAGTCGGCATTGTTGATCATCATCGCGCCGGTGGGGCTGTCGTCGTAGCGCAGGATCCGGCCGAACACGCGCTTGATGCCGGCGATGTTCTCGTCGATCTTCTCGGGCGTCAGCAATTGGCGCTGGTCGTCGCGGAAGGACGGGTCGCCGACCATCGACGTGCCGCCGCCCATCAGCGTGATCGGCCGGTGTCCGGTCTCCTGCAGCCAGTAGAGCAGCGTGACCGTGATCAGGTTGCCGATGTGCAGGCTGGTCGCCGTCGCGTCGTAGCCGACATAGCCGGTGATCGGCCCTTCCATGCACCTGGCGTCGAGCCCCTCGGGATCGGAAATCTGGTGGACGAGGCCCCGTTCGCTGAGAACGTTGAGGAAGTCGGACTTGAAGGCGGACATGGCTGTCTCGTTGCTGATCGGTCGCTTGTCGTGAAAAGAAGGCGCGCCCGGCATGGGCGCAGGCCTGCAAGGCCGCCGGAGCGGCGCGGGCGTGATCGCCTTACCGCCCGGCGAGTTTCTTGATGTTGTCGGGCACCAGTTCGCCGCGCATGCGCGCATCGAGATAGTCGGCGCATTCGTCGAGCAGGGTCTGTTCGTGCCCGGTGAAGAAATGGTTGGCCCCCTCGATGGTCTTCTGGGTGATCAGGATGCCCTTCTGGGTGTGCAGCTTGTCGACCAGGCCCTGAACCGCGTCGGGCGGCGCCACCTTGTCCTGACTGCCGTGAATGATCAGACCCGAGGAGGGGCAGGGCGCCAGGAACGAGAAATCATACGTGTTCGGCTGCGGCGCGATCGACATGAAGCCCTCGATCTCGGGCCGGCGCATCAGAAGCTGCATGCCGATCCAGGCGCCGAACGAATAGCCGGCGATCCAGCAGCTCTTCGATTCCGGATGCAGCGACTGCACCCAGTCGAGCGCGCTCGCCGCGTCCGACAGTTCGCCGACGCCGTGGTCGAACTCGCCCTGGCTGCGCCCGATCGAACGGAAATTGAAGCGCAGGGCCGTGAAGCCGCGCTTCTGGAACATGTAGAACAGGTTGTAGATGATCGGATTGTTCATCGTGCCGCCGAACTGGGGGTGCGGATGAAGGATCATCGCGATCGGAGCGGTTTTGTCGGCGGCGGGCTGGTAGCGGCCCTCGAGGCGTCCGGCCGGACCGTTGAAAATGACTTCTGGCATATGCCCTCCTTGGCGCAACGGAACAGCCTGCGCATCCTTCGGCCTCGGCCGGTCGATCGGATGCGTGCCTGGCGGCCGGTTCAAGGCGTGAAAAACTTGAATGCAAGCGCGGAGGCCGTCATATGACCATCGCGCCCGAAATATCAAGAAAATCCCGCACGGACGGCCGACCGGCCGGCGATCGATGAGCCACTATCTGGACCACAACGCATCCGCTCCGCTTCGCGCCGAGGCGCGCGCCGCCATGGTCGCCGCGCTCGACGCCGAAGGCAATGCGTCTTCGGTGCACGCCAGCGGCCGGGCGCTGCGCGCGATCGTGCAGAAGGGCCGGCGTCAGGTCGCCGCATGCGTCGGCACCGATCCGGACCACATCGTCTTCACTTCGGGGGCGACCGAAGCGGCGGCAACGCTGTTGACGCCGGACTGGACCATGGGCCGCTCGCCGCTCGCGATGGGGCACCTATACGTCTGTGCGGCCGATCATCCATGCCTGCTTGCCGGCGGACGCTTTCCGGCCGACCGGGTCACCCGCATCGGAGTGGATGGCGATGGTATCGTCGATCTCGCGGACCTTAAGGCGGCGCTTGCCGCTCACGACCAATCGGGCGGCCTGCCGCTGGTCGCCATGCACTGGGCCAACAACGAGACCGGCGTCATCCAGCCGGTCGAGCGGATCAGGGACGTTGTCCGCAAGGTCGGCGGCGTGCTCGTTCTCGACGCCGTGCAAGCGTTCGGGCGCATTCCGATCGATCTGTCAGATGGTTACGCCGATTTCCTGATCCTTTCTTCGCACAAGATCGGCGGGCCGAAGGGGATCGGTGCGATCGCGGCGGCCTCGGACCTGATGATGCCGCTGCCGCTGATCAGGGGCGGCGGACAGGAGCGCGGCCATCGCGGCGGCACCGAGGCGCCTGCGCTGGTCGCAGGGTTCGGTGCCGCGGCCGAGACCGCCCACGCGGAACTGGCCGCGTTCGCCGAACTCGATCAGCTTCGCGACCGGTTCGAAGCCGGCCTGCGCAACCATGTGCCCGACATCGCGATCCATGGAGCCGGCGTGGCGCGCCTTTCCAACACGAGCTTCTTCACCGTTCCGGGCGTGAAGGCGGAGACGCTGGCGATCGGCCTGGATCTTGCCGGGTTCGCGGTCTCGTCCGGTTCGGCCTGCTCGTCGGGCAAGGTCGGCCGCAGCCACGTGCTCGACGCGATGGGCGTGCCGGGCGAGGAGGGTGCCATTCGCGTGTCGTTCGGCGTCGGCACCGGGTGGGACGAATTGTCCGCGCTGCTTGAAGCGATATCGCCGATCGTGGGGCGCATGCGGGCCGCGTGACGGCTTGATTCCGGGCGTCGTCGCGCCCATCTCCGAAAAGTTGTAGGAAAATGTCAGATTTTACATCTTTAGAACTTTTCAAAACTGCGCTATGACCTAGAACCAATGTGGAGGCCGCGGCAAGACGGTCCCCATGATGTCGGTTGAAGGAGAGCACCCATGCCAGCGGTTCAGGAGACGATCGACCAGGTCCGCAAGATCGATGTCGATCAGTACAAGTACGGCTTCGAGACCATCCTCGAGATGGACAAGGCGCCCAAGGGCCTGAACGAGGACATCATCCGGCTGATTTCGGCCAAGAAGGACGAGCCGGAATGGATGCTGGACTGGCGTCTTGACGCCTATCGCCGCTGGCTGACGATGGAAGAGCCGGACTGGGCGCGCGTGTCCTATCCGAAGATCGATTTCAACGACATCTACTACTACGCCGCCCCCAAGGGGCAGAGCGGGCCGAAGACCATCGACGATGTCGATCCGGAGATCCGCCGCACCTACGAGAAGCTGGGCATCCCGCTCGCCGAGCAGGAAATCCTCGCCGGTGTGCAGGAGCGCAAGGTCGCCGTCGACGCGGTGTTCGATTCGGTCTCGGTCGTCACGACCTTCAAGGAGGAACTCGCCAAGGCCGGCGTGATCTTCATGTCGATCTCCGAGGCGATGCGCGAGCATCCCGAACTGGTGAAGAAGTACATCGGTTCGGTCGTGCCGGTCTCGGACAATTACTACGCCACGCTCAACTCGGCCGTCTTCACCGACGGTTCGTTCGTCTACGTGCCCGAGGGCGTGACCTGCCCGATGGAATTGTCAACCTATTTCCGCATCAACGAGAAGAACACCGGCCAGTTCGAGCGCACGCTGATCATCGCCGAGAAGGGCGCCTATGTGTCCTATCTGGAAGGCTGCACGGCGCCGCAGCGCGACGAGAACCAGCTTCACGCCGCCGTGGTCGAACTGATCGCGCACGAGGACGCCGAGATCAAGTATTCGACCGTGCAGAACTGGTATCCGGGCGACGCCCAGGGCAAGGGCGGGATCTACAATTTCGTCACCAAGCGCGGCGACTGCCGCGGCGACAATTCCAAGATTTCCTGGACCCAGGTCGAGACCGGTTCGGCGATCACCTGGAAGTACCCGTCCTGCATCCTGCGCGGCGACAATTCGCGCGGCGAGTTCTACTCGATCGCGGTGTCGAACGGCGCCCAGCAGATCGATTCGGGCACCAAGATGATCCATCTGGGCAAGAACACGACCAGCCGGATCATCTCGAAGGGCATCTCGGCCGGCACCTCGCAGAACACCTATCGCGGCAAGGTTTCGGTGCATCGCAAGGCGACCGACGCGCGCAACTTCACACAGTGCGACTCGCTTCTGATCGGCGACCGGTGCGGCGCGCACACCGTACCCTACATCGAGGCCAACAATTCCTCGGCGCAGCTCGAGCACGAGGCGACGACGTCGAAGATCTCCGAGGACCAGCTCTTCTATTGCATGCAGCGCGGCATCCCCGAAGAAGAGGCGATCGCGCTGATCGTCAACGGCTTCGTCAAGGAGGTGATCCAGGAACTGCCGATGGAATTCGCCGTCGAGGCGCAGAAGCTGATCGGCATCTCGCTCGAGGGAAGCGTCGGCTAACGACGACCGTTCGGGCGACGGTTCGGGAGCGGCTATGTTCGATGCAACGGCCATTGTCTGGTACGGCGCGATCTGCGGCGCGCTCGCGGCGCTGGCGCCGTCTCTTGGCAGCCGGAACCGGCGGGTCCTCGTCGGCGTGATCGTCGGCATCGTGGCCGCCACGCTTCTGCCCGGTGTCCGGGGCGCGTTGGGGCTGTGAGGATGAGAAGCGCGGACCGCGTTGATCGCTCCGAACCCGTGCGCCGCGAGACGGCCGCATCGGTGCTGATCGCCATCGCCCGGATCGCGTTCGGTGTCTTCTTCGTGGGCTCCGCCGTCCTGAAGATGGCCGCGACCGGCTACATGGCCGGCATGCTGTCAAGGGCCGGGTTCGGACAGCCGGCACCGCTGGTCTACGCGGCAATGGCATTGCAGACTGCGGCCGGCGGCGCATTGATCATCGGGCGACTGGTGGTTCCGGCGGCGTTCGGCCTGATCGCCTATGTCGCGGTGGTCAACTGGTATCTGCACCCGTTCTGGGTGCTGCAGGGAGAAGAAGCGGCGATCCAGTTCCAGCTCTTCTCCAAGAACGCCGGCATCATGGCGGGGCTGCTCGCGATCGCGGGCGCGGCCGCCTTGGACCGGAGCAGGGCGTGATGGAGGACGAGCGTCGCGACGGCCGCGATCTGACGGGCACGATCCGCCTCGCCGGTGCCGCGTCGATCCTGATCGCCACGGCGGTCGGCTATTTCTGGGCGCCGTTCGGCTCGCCCTACACATCGGCGGGCATCCTGGGCGGGATCGCCGCCATCAGCTTTGCAGCCCGCGGGCTGTTTGCGCAGAAAAAGTGAACGAAAAGATCGAGTTGGGAACGAACAAGATGCTTGAAATCAGGAACCTGCACGCACGGATCGCCGAGGACGGCACCGAGATCATCAAGGGGCTGAACCTGACCGTGAAGGCCGGCGAGGTCGCCGCCATCATGGGGCCGAACGGGTCGGGCAAGTCGACGCTGTCCTACGTCCTTGCCGGGCGCGAGGACTACGAGGTCACCGAGGGCGAGATCCTCTACAACGGGGAATCGATCCTCGAGATGGACCCGGCCGAGCGCGCCGCCAGCGGTATCTTCCTTGCCTTCCAGTATCCGCTGGAAATCCCCGGCGTCGCCACCATGCAGTTCCTCAAGGTGGCGCTGAACGAGCAGCGCAAGGCGCGCGGGCAGGACGAACTGACCACGCCCGACTTCATCAAGAAGGTGCGCGAGGCCGCCGGCACGCTCGACATCGAGATGGAAATGCTCAAGCGGCCGCTCAATGTCGGCTTTTCGGGCGGCGAGAAGAAGCGCTCGGAAATCCTGCAGATGAAGCTGCTGGAACCGAAGCTGTGCGTGCTCGACGAGACCGATTCGGGCCTCGACATCGACGCGCTGCGCATCGTCGCCGACGGCGTCAACGCGCTGCGCTCGCCCGAGCGCGCCATGGTCGTCATCACCCACTATCAGCGCCTGCTCGACTACATCGTTCCCGACACGGTGCACGTGCTCTCGCGCGGCCGCATCGTGCGCACCGGCGACAAGACGCTTGCCGAGGAACTGGAAGCCAAGGGCTATGCCGACATCGTTGCGGAGGCCGCCTGATGGTCGCCAAACCCGTTCCCAAACCCGACACGCCGCTGACCACGGCCGAAAGCGCGCTCGTCGCGCTGTTCGGTGAGCGCAGCGGCCATCTGCCCGGCAACGCCGATGCGGTGATGGCGCGCGATCGCGCGATGCAGACGCTCAAGCGGCACCGCTTGCCGACGCGCCGGATCGAGGCCTGGCACTACACCGATCTGCGGCGGCTTCTCGCCGATGTGCCGGACGCACAGACCGAGGGGAGCGCGGCGACCGTGCCTTCGCTCCTCGATGGGGCGCATCGGTTCGCCTTCGTCGATGGCGAACTGGTCGAGCGCGCCGACATCGACGGTGTCCAGCACGAGGCGGTGGCGGACGGCCTGCGCGCCGATGTCGGCGGGATCGCGCTCGGCGAAGCGGACCCGGACGATGCGGTCGCGCTGATCAACACCGCGTTCGTCTCGGACGGGCTTCGGCTGACGATCGCCGATGGCGCGAGCGTCGACCGGCCGATCGAGATCCAGACCGCGCACAATGGCGGGCAGGTGCACACGCGCAACATCGTTTCGGCGGGCGCCGGCGCGAAAGCGACGGTCATCGACCGTCACGTGGGCACGGGCGAACCGGTGCTGGCGTCGAACATGACCGAGCTGACCGTGCGCGAAGGCGGCGACGTGACCTGGATCATCGTGCAGGAGCAGGGCGCGGCTGCGACCCATCTTTCGAGCCTGAAGCTGACGCTCGAAAAGGACGCGCGCGCGACCGTCTTCATCGCCAATTTCAGCGGCAAGCTGGTGCGCCAGGAGATCCACGCGGTCTCGCAGGGCGAAGGAAGCGAACTGAACTTCCGCGCCATCAACCTGATCGGCGACGCCAGCCATTGCGACGTGACGCTCGAACTCGATCATCTGGTGCCGAACACGGTGTCGACGGAAACGGTGCGCAATGTGGTCACCGGCAAGGGGCAGGGCGTGTTCCAGGGCCAGATCCGCGTGGCCCAGCCGGCGCAGAAGACCGACGCGCAGATGGCCTGCAACACGCTGCTGCTGTCCGACCATGGCGGCTTTTCCACCAAGCCGGAACTGGAAATCTTCGCCGACGATGTCGTCTGCGCCCATGGCGCGACGGTCGCCGAGATCGATCACGACCACCTGTTCTACCTGATGGCGCGCGGCATCACCGAAAAGACCGCACGCGGGCTCCTGATCGAGGCCTTCGTCGACGAGATCGTCGAGGAACTCGGCGACGAAGCGCTGATCGAGGCGCTCGAAGCACGCATCGGCGCCTGGCTCGAGGAGCACGGCTGATGCTTCGGTCGTCTGGCAATGCCCCTCATCCTCACCGTCTCGCCGCAGGCGGGGAGAAGGAGACCTCAACACTTGTGCATGTCCTGAGCGAGCCTTGGCGCCGAGGCACAAAGCGTTCGGCGTCCAAGTTGGCGACCCATCTCCCCGCCCGCGGGGAGACGGTGAGGAAGAGGGGCAGGCACACAAGGACACGCAGATATGAGTGCTGATCCCGTTTCCAACACCGGCTACGATGTCGAGGCGATCCGCGCGGACTTTCCGATCCTGTCCCGGCAGGTCCATGGCAAGCCGCTGGTCTACCTCGACAATGGCGCCTCGGCGCAGAAACCGCGCGCGGTCATCGACGCGGTCTCGCGCACCTATGAAAACGAGTACGCCAACGTCCATCGCGGTCTTCATTTCCTCTCGGACGCCGCGACGTCCGCCTATGAGGGCGCGCGCGAGAAGGTGCGGCGGTTCCTGAACGCCGCCTCGGTCGACGAGATCGTCTTTACCAAATCGGCGACCGAGGCGATCAACACCGTCAGCCACGGGTACGGAGCTGACGCGATCGGCGAGGACGACGAGATCGTCCTCACCATCATGGAGCACCACGCCAACATCGTGCCCTGGCATTTCCTGCGCGAGCGCCATGGCGCCAAGCTCGTCTGGGTGCCGGTCGATGACGAGGGACGGTTCGACATCGCCGAATTCGAGGCGCGGCTGACCGAGCGCACCAGGCTGGTCGCGATCACCCATGTCTCGAACGTGCTCGGCACGGTCGTACCGATCAGGCAGGTGTGCGAGATCGCGCACCGCCACGGCATTCCGGTTCTGGTCGACGGCAGCCAGGGCGCGGTGCACCTGCCCGTCGATGTGCAGGAACTGGGTTGCGACTGGTACGTCTTCACCGGCCACAAGACCTACGGGCCGTCGGGGATCGGCGTGCTCTACGGCAGGAAGGAACGGCTCGCCGCAATGAAGCCGTTCCAGGGCGGCGGCGAGATGATCCTCGACGTCACCGAGGACGATGTGACCTATGCCGATCCGCCGCACAGGCTCGAGGCTGGCACGCCGCCCATCGCGCAGGCGATCGGCCTCGGCGTCGCGCTCGACTACATGGATCGGATCGGCCGCGAGGCGATCGCCGCCCATGAGGCCGATCTGCGCGCCTACGCGCACGAACGCCTGCGCGGTATCAATGCGCTGCGCATCATCGGCAACGCGCCCGACAAGGCGGCGATCATCGCCTTCGAGATCGAGGGGCTGCACGCGCACGACATCTCGATGGTGATCGATCGCTCGGGCGTCGCCGTGCGTGCAGGCACCCATTGCGCCCAGCCGCTGCTCAAGCGTTTCGGCGCAACCTCGACGTGCCGTGCCTCGTTCGGCATGTACAACACGCGCGCCGAGGTCGACGCGCTGGTCGAGGCGCTCGAGAAGGCGCGGGCCTTTTTCGCCTGAACCGCGATGTGATAGGGTGAAACGATGATGGACGATCAAGCCGCACAGAACACCGCCGCCCCGGATGCGGCCACCAGCGAGGCCGCAGCGCCGGCGCAGGAATCGGCGATTCCGCGCGAGGAACTCGCCCGGCTCACCGACGATATCGTGGCGGCGCTCAAGACGGTTTACGATCCGGAGATCCCGGCCGACATCTACGAACTCGGCCTGATCTACCGGGTCGATATCGAGGACGACCGGACGGTCAAGGTCGAGATGACGCTGACCGCGCCCGGCTGTCCGGTCGCCGGCGAAATGCCCGGCTGGGTCGAGAACGCCGTGCGCACGGTCGAAGGGGTCATGGATGTCGAGGTCGAGATGACCTTCGATCCCCCTTGGACGCCCGACCGCATGAGCGAGGAAGCGCAGATCGCGGTGGGGCTTTATTGAGGGCTGCGTCGCCCTCGGCCCGAGGCGCGAGCGGCGCCTTGCGCAACGCCGGCGCGCTGCCTACCTTGGTTTGAAGACACGGAGTTCCGACATGGCCTTTGCCATCATGACCATGACCGATGCGGCCGCGGACCGGGTCCGCGAGATCGTCGCGGGGCGCGCCGAACAGGGCGCGCAGGGCGTGCGCGTGGGCATCAAGAAGGGCGGCTGCGCAGGGATGGAATACACCGTCGATCTGGTCACAGAGCCCGATCCGAAGGACGACCATATCAGCCACGCCGGTGCCCATGTCTGGGTCGATCCGGCGGCGATGCTCTATCTTCTGGGCACGCAGATGGATTTCGAGGTCACCAAGCTGCGCACCGGTTTCGTCTTCAACAACCCCAACCAGTCCTCCGCCTGCGGTTGCGGCGAATCGGTCGAGCTCAAGCCGGCCGACCTGAAGGAACTGGCGGAGGCACGCGGCGAGCTTTGACAACCGCCGCGGTGTGACGCGCCGCACAGCGATAGGGTTAACGCCATGCAGACTTCCTCCCGTCGGAACGGAGGAGGCGCCCACCATGGCTTCATCGCACGACCCCACTCATCGCTCCGGACGGCGCGCCGCCGAAACGGTGGGCCGGTTCGTCGCCCTTCTTGTCGGGACGATCCTGGCACGTCTGTTCGCCTTGCAACTTGTGGTCCTGCTCGTCGGCATCGTCGCCATTGGCCGTTCTGTGCCATAGGCGCATCACGCCGGCGGCCGGCCGTCTTTCCATATGACGCCGGTGCGATATGTTCTGTGCCGGAACAGAGGGGGATTGGGATGCGAGCTACGATCGCAAGTGGTGTGGCTGTGGCCGTTGTGGCCGTGACGGCGGCGATCGCGCACGAGGGCGCGACCGGGGCGGTCAAGGTCCGGATGGACTCGATGAAGGCGATCGCCGACGACATGAAGCTCATCGGGCGCGGCCTGCGCGGCGGCGATCTCGACCCGGCGGCGGGACGCGATGCGGCCGAGCGTGTGGCGTGCCACGCGGGGATGATGCCGATGCAGTTCGAGGAGGCGACGGTGGCGCCGCCCAGCGAGGCGAGGCCGGTCATCTGGGAGGAGTTCGACCGGTTCGTCGCGATCGCCGGCGAACTGGAGACGGCCGCGCTGGCTTTCGCCGAACAGGCTGCCGGCGGCGCCGATCCCGACGTGCTCCGGGCGACGTTCCGCGACATGGGGGGCACCTGTTCAGCCTGTCATGAGGACTATCGGATCGAAAAATAGGGTCGCTTCATCGATGGACGAGGACTATCTGCGCGACCTGTTCGCCTCGGTCGGACCGATCACGATCCGGCGCATGTTCGGCGGGCAGGGCATCTATTGCGCCGACGGCATTTTCGCCGTGGTGGCGTTCGACCGGCTCTACGTCAAGGGTGACGCGCAGTCCTCGCCGGTCTACGAGGCGGCCGGCATGCAGCGCTGGGGCTATGAGAACCCGAAGACCGGCAAGGTCTCGATGATGCCGTACTGGCAGGTTCCGGACGACGCGCTAGAGGATGCCGAGGCGATGGCGCCCTGGGCGGATCTCGCCGTGCAGACGGCGCGCCGCGCCCGCAAATAGGCGGGTGCCGTGGCCGCCTCAGCGGCCGATCATCATGAAGGCGGGGATGTCGTCACCGAAACCGACGGGCGTGTCGTCCTGCTTGCGGTCGCGCTTCTTCTTGCGATCCCTGCCGCCGCCGGCCTGATCGTCGTTGGCGGCGCGGACGGCCTGCTTGTTCTCCCGCGAGCGGTCCTTGCCGTCGTTGCGATCGTCTGCCTTGGCCGACTCGGGCTGGGGTGCATCGGATCTCGGCGAGTCCGACCCGCACGAGGAGGTATCGGCCGACGTGTCCTCATCGGCTTTTTCGGCCCGTTTGGGGGCATCGTCACGGCCCTTGTCCCGGCGCGAACGCCGGTCGCGCCGACCGCCGCGGGCGGGGCGGGCTTCGTCCTCGCCCGTGTCCTCGGCCTCCGGTGCCGCGATGCCCTCGACATAGTCGAGCTTCTTGTCGATCAGCTTCTCGACCGATTCGAGATATTTCATCACCGTCCGGTCGACCAGCGTGAAGGCCTTGCCCGAACGGCCGGCCCGGCCCGTGCGACCGATGCGGTGCACATAGTCCTCGGCATGGATCGGCACATCGAAGTTGAACACGTGGCTGACGTCGGGAATGTCGAGCCCGCGCGCGGCGACGTCGGACGCGACAAGCAACTGGATCTGGTTCTTGCGAAAGCCTTCCAGCGTCTGGGTGCGCGAATACTGGTCCATGTCGCCGTGCAGCGCGCCGACCGAGAAGCCGTGCTTGTCCAGCGACCGGAACAACGTCGCCACGTCGCGCTTCCGGTTGCAGAAGATGATGCCGTTCTTGATGTCGTCCTGGGCCTTGAGCAGTTCGCGCAGCGCGGCGCGCTTCTCGAAGTCCTTCGAACCGGTCTTCAAGAGCTTCTGCTCGACGGTGGCGGCGGTAGAGGAGGCGCGGGCGACCTCGATGCGTACGGGCGCCGACAGGAACTGGTCGGCAAGCCGCGCAATCTCCGGCGGCATGGTGGCCGAGAAGAACAGCGTCTGGCGGGTGAACGGGATCAGGCCGGCGATCCGCTCGATATCGGGAATGAAGCCCATGTCGAGCATCCGGTCCGCTTCGTCGATGACCAGGATGTCGACACCGTTGAGCAGCAGCTTGCCGCGCTCGGAATGGTCCAGCAGCCGGCCCGGCGTCGCGATCAGCACGTCCGCTCCGCGTTCGAGCTTGCGATCCTGATCGTCGAAGGAGACGCCGCCGATCAGCAGCGCGACCTGCAGCTTGTGGTGCTTGCCGTATTTCTGGAAGTTCTCGTCGACCTGCGCGGCCAGTTCGCGCGTCGGTTCCAGAATGAGCGTGCGCGGCATGCGCGCACGGGCGCGGCCGCGTTCGAGCTTGGTGATCATCGGCAACACGAAGGAGGCTGTCTTGCCCGTGCCGGTCTGGGCGATGCCGAGCACATCCTTGCCGGCCATCACATGGGGGATGGCCTGTTCCTGGATGGGCGTGGGCTCGGTATAGCCGGCGTCTTCGACGGCCTTGATCACCTTGGGTGACAAGGGAAGTTCGGCAAATGTGACCAAAGGTAGGTTCCGTTGGGTTTACGGTGCGCGCTAGGCCCCTCACGGGCCGCGCTTTCTAAGCGCCGGATAGGCAACCGGCGCGGCGATGTCAACCAAAACGCCCGGAAAACAAGGAAAGTCGGGCGTTTATGTCGGCAATTGTGACTTTGAAGGCCCCGCTTTCGCAAAGGCCGCCGGGCGCCTTTGCTCTGCGATCGGCGAACCGCCGGCAAGCGCCTGCGTACAGTGGATGGGATGCGGGCAATGACGCGTCCTGCAATGTATCAAACCGGGAGAATTTCCTAATGAAACCGTTCAAGACCGCACTCGCCGCCGTTGCCGCAACCGGCCTGATGGCTGGCGTTGCCATGGCCGACGGACATATGAAGGACATCGTCGACACCGCCGCCGGCAATGACGACTTCGAAACCCTTGTCGCCGCCGTCCAGGCTGCCGGTCTGGTCGAGACGCTCAAGGGCGAAGGTCCGTTCACCGTGTTCGCCCCGACCGACGCGGCATTCGAAGCGCTTCCCGACGGCACCGTCGAGAACCTTCTGATGGAAGAGAACAGGGATCAGCTTACCTCGATCCTGACTTACCACGTCGTGCCCGGCAAGGTGATGTCGTCCGATCTGGAAGACGGCATGACCGCCGAGACGGTCGAAGGCTCGACCATCACGATCAGCCTTGGCGACGGCCCGATGGTCAACGATGCCAACATCGTGACCCCGGACATCGAAACCTCCAATGGCGTCATCCACGTCATCGATGGGGTGATCATGCCCGAAGGCACGATGTAATCATCGCGTGACGACAGTGCTCCGGCACGGAGCGCGCGAGGCCGGTGGTCCCTTGGGCCGCCGGCCTTTTTCATATCCTCAGTATCGGAACTGCTCGGCGAGGATGCGTTCGTCCCAGGAATGGTTGGCATCGAACAGGATCGTCGCGGTCGCATCGCGCGCCTCCCGCACGGTGACCCGCCGCACCGATTTGACCTCGGTGTGGTCGGCGACCGCGTTCACCGGACGCTTGGACGCCTCCAGCACCTCGATGTCGACCGTCACGCGATTGGGCAGCAGTGCGCCGCGCCAGCGCCGGGGGCGGAAAGGACTGACCGGCGTCAGCGCCAGGAGCGGCGCCTCGATCGGGATGATCGGTCCCTGGGCCGACAGATTGTATGCGGTCGAGCCGGCCGGCGTGGCGACCATGACCCCGTCGCAAACGAGTTCATCCATGCGCACCTTGCCATCCATCGTGATGCGCAGCTTGGCTGCCTGGTAGGACTGGCGGAACAGGGAGACCTCGTTGATCGCCAGCGCCCTGTGGGCGATCCCTTCGTCGTCGACGGCGGTCATGCGCAGCGGGCGGATCGTCTCGGCCAGCGCCGCCGCGATGCGCTCGCGCAGATCGTCCTCTCCATATTCGTTCATCAGGAAGCCGACGGACCCGCGGTTCATGCCGTAGATCCGCTTGCCCGAATTCATGAAGCGGTGGATCGTCTGCAGCATGAAGCCGTCGCCGCCGAGCGCGACGATCACGCCGGCTTCGCCGAGCGAGGACTGGCCGTAGAGGGCGGCCAGCCTGCGCGCCGATTCTTCGGCTTCCTCGGTGCCCGAGGACAGGAAGGCGAGGCTGCCGGTCAGGGTCTGGTCCATGGACGCTCGGCTCCCCGTTTCGGTAGGCCAGCGGCGCGGGCGGCAACCGGCCGACCCCCGCCGGAACGGGCGCTTGCCCCGACCGGTGATGGTGCCCCCACTAGGACTCGAACCCAGGACCTACTGATTACAAATCAGTTGCTCTACCAACTGAGCTATAGGGGCCGCCGGATGCAGATAAGCACACGCCCGACCGGTGTAAAGCCGGTTCGTTCAGTTGTCGTAAACGACGCGCGGGGCCTCGGGCGCGGCGGTCACTCGGCCTCGTCGGCGGAAGCGGCGTTGAGCAGGCCGTATTTCTCGGCGCCCAGCTTCTCCATCAGGTCGAGCTGCGTCTCCAGAAAGTCGATATGGCCTTCCTCGTCGGCGATCAGTTCCTCGAACAGGTTCTTGGTGACGTAGTCGCCGGCCTGTTCGCAGATGTCGCGGGACTTGGTGTAGGAGTTCCAGGCATCCTTTTCACCGGCCAGATCGGCTTCAAGCACTTCCTTCACCGTCTGGCCGATGCGCAGCGGCGCGACGTTCTGCAGATTGGGGAAGCCTTCAAGGAAGATGATTCGCGCAGTGATCTTGTCGGCGTGGTGCATCTCCTCGATGCTCTCCTCGCGCTCCTTCCTGGCCAGCTTCTGATAGCCCCAGTCCTCCAGCAGGCGATAGTGGAGCCAGTACTGGTTGACCGCGCCGAGTTCGAGAAACAGCGCCTCGTTCAGCCGCTCGATCACCTTCTCATTGCCCTTCATGGGTGAGTCCCTCCGGTTCTGATTGTTCCGCCAAATGAGGACCTTCGCGCCGGAAGATCAAGCCGCACGGCGCATTTTCGCGGTCCTTGCCAAACGGCGAACCGTCTCGCAGCGGTCGTGTTCCTCGCGGATGCGGCGAATGAAGGGGATGATCTTGTCCTCGGGCGTCGCCTTGCGGCGATGATAGGCTTCGCTGGCTTCGACGATCATGTCGATGACGCGCGGAAAGCAGCCGCAGCATTTCCCGCGCCTGGCCATCGCGTGATAGACCATGCCGGGCGTGATGAGCTGCCATTCGTCGCGTTCGAGAAAACTCTCGATGACGGCTTCGATCTCCGCCCTGGCGATCACGTTGCACGAGCACACGATCATTTCGGGCACGACTCCCCTTGCTGCCGCCCTGTCCTCGCATGGGCGGTCGGACGCGGGCCATGATCTCGATCAAGGCGCATCGGCTTGTCGCGGGACTGATTGTGAAGAACGAGCTCCATGGCGCGCCTAATGCAACGTGACCGGTGCCGGGCGGATCGCGGCAGCGACTGGCGTGTCGGCGGAGGTTTCGGCTTCGATGATCTGGCGCACGAGGGGCAGTGGCACCGGTGCGAGCGTCCGGCCCACGCCTTTCAGGATCAGCGCCAGATTGCCCGCCGCCAGCGCGACCGGCTGGCATCGCGACGGACAGGAAAGCGACCGCAGGCACAGGTCCGCGACGCGATCGTCGCCTGCCTGTATCGCCGCGATCAGGGCGAGGATCAGCTTCTCTGCGGGCATGGGCTCATCGGCTTCCGATGCCGACCCGTGAAGCGGGCAGCGGCTGCAACGGCCGAGCGCCTCGACGAAGTCGTACAAGGCGGCGACCACGATGCGCCTGCCGGCCGTCGGCAGATCATCGCCAAATGCGAGGTGCGGACGGTCCATGAGCGCTTCATCGTGTCGCACGGGCGCGCTGGAATAATGCCGGTAAGCCGCAAGGACCAGTCGTTCGGTCGACCGGTCCGCGTCCGGATCACCCTTTGGGCCTGCGCACTGAAAGGGATTCATCGCCGTATCGTTCGTGCTCGCGAAAAAGCTGACTTATGCCGTCAGTATATGGCGGCTCGGCAAACTTGTGTCAATTACTCTAGTTTTTAGCGGTTCTAAAGTAGGGGCGGGCTTGGCGCAGCCCGTCACAACGGCGCGGATGCATCGTGGACCGATGCGGCGAACGTGTGCGCCCAGAAGCAATTGGGCTCCGAAGACAAGCAAATATATCGCATTCAACCTTTCCGACCGCAGTTCGCAATGGTTTCTATTCATGGAGGCCGTGTTTTCATGTATCGTCGTGCGAAGATCGGGCGAGGGGAGGCGGCCATGACCATCGACAAGGACACGTTCGACCTGATTGTCGAGACTGCCGCGCACAAGACCGACCAGAAGGTTCAGGCACGCGAGCGGCGCTGGCGCGCCCTGTTCTCCGTGCTCGTCGCCGGACTTGCGCTTCTCGGCTACACCAACATCGCCAACCTGTTCGAAAACAACCGCAACGCGCTCGCACAACAGACCGAGCGGCTGGTGGAGGAGCGCGTCCGCGCGGAGGTCGGCCCGGTGGTCGATGCCGCCGTGAGCGACAGTTTCGAGCAGGCCAAGGGCGACATCGACAACCAGATCAAGATCCTGCGCTTCAACATCCTCAGCCGGAAACTCGATCAGGAGGAGAGCTTCTCCAACATCGAGCGCGATGCGTTCATCTCGTTCATGGACGAACTGGTCGGCATCGACGGCATCGAGACCAATCCCGATTTCCTCGCCTCGGCGGAAATGGGAATCGACGCCCTGTTCCAGGCCAATCTGGCGGATTCGCTCAACCGGCTGAGCGCGCGGCACGGCGACAAGCTCGTCAATTCGACCGGGATCGCGATCACCTTTCGCAGCCATTTCCGCAACCGCATTCTCGGCGACGCGGTGATCTCGCCAGAGATCGACGAAGGCTACGCGCTGTGGTTCGGGCGCGCGGCGATGGATGACCGCGAAGTGATCATGAACCGGTTCACCGAACTCGCCTACATCTATCGCACCGAAGGCTTCGGGGCACAGACCGACGGGATCTACCAGGACCTGATCAACTCGCACGAGGCGGAGAAGGACCTGCTCGAGGCGCAGATCGACTTCCTCGCGGAAATGGACGGGTTTGCCGGACCCGAGATGAAACGCATTTCTGAGACCGTTCGCAACATCGTCGCGCACTACGATTTCAGCGTGGCGTTCCCCGACTGCGAGGTTTGCGCCTCGTTGTAGGGCAGCCCGGCAGGCCGATGCTCATCGTCCCGTCTGCGAGCCGAAACGGGCGACGATCTCGTCGGGCCCGAGCGGCTCCTTGTTCGTCGCCACGAACCAAAGATGGCCGAACGGATCGCGCAGCTTGCCGGAGCGGTCGCCATGGAACTGATCGGAGACCTCGAAGAGCGCCTCGGCGCCGTCGGCCACCATCGCCGCAAAGGTCGCGTCGGCATCGGCGACATAGACCTGCAGCGAGACCGGCGATCCGCCCAGCGCGTCCGGGGCGACGATCCCCATGTCCGGGAACGTGTCGGAGAGCATCACGACCATGCCGTTGATTGCGATTTCGGCGTGGGCAATGCCGCCGCCGGGCATCGCCAGCCGGTAGCGTTCGGTCGCGCCCAGATGCCTGGCGTACCATGCGATCGCCGCGTCGGCGTCGGCGCAGACCAGATAGGGGGTAATGGCGGCGTAGCCTGGTCGAATGGTCATCGGTCGCGTTCCTCGTCCGTAGCGCCATCGATGCGGGCCTGCAGCGCCATCGCGCCCGCGGGCGCGCGGCTCTTGCCGCTTCCGATCAGGTAGCAGAAGACCTCGCGCGGGCGGTTCTCGGCCGGGTTTTCGGGATCGACAAGCGGCAGGTCGTCGGGTGCGCCGCCTCCGGACCATTGCCGGAGCCGTTCGGTCCAGGCCGCCAGTTCATTGCCGCCATAGCACGTTTCGATATCGTCCGAGCCTGTCTGAAGGCGCACATAGACGAAGTCGGCGGTCACGTCCCAGATCGCCGGATAGGTCTCGTGCAGCGCAGCGACGATGGCGACGCCACGCGCGCGGGCGATGCCGACGGCTTCGGGAGTATTGAAGCTTTCGTGCCGCACCTCGACCGCGTGGCGCAGGGGTACACCGTCATGCCGCTTCGGCAGCAGATCGAGAAAGGCGGCGAAATCGTCCGCGTCGAACTTCTTGGTCGGCGCGAGCTGCCACAGGATCGGCCCGAGCCGGTCGCCAAGCTCGGTGACACCTGTCGCCCAGAACTTCGCCATCGATTCGCCGGCCTCGGCCAAGACCTTGCGGTTGGTGACGAAGCGGCTGCCCTTGACCGAGAAGACGAAGCCGTCCGGCGTGGCCGCGGCCCATTTGGCGAAGGTTTCCGGCTTCTGGCCGCGATAGTAGGTGCCGTTGATCTCGATCGTGCGAAGCTTGCTCGCGGCGTGTTCGAGCTGATCCTTCTTTTTCACCTCGGGCGGATAGAAGGTCTCGTTCCACGCATCGAACGTCCAGCCGCCGATGCCGACGCGGATGGGGGCGGCGTCTGCAGTCACGACACTTCCGTCAGCTCATAGATCTTGCCGTACTTCGCCGCTTCCGAAAGGTCGCCCGCGCGCAGCGCAGCGTCGACCTTCTCGAGCTTCTCGACATCATCCACCGACAGATAAGGCGCCCAATTCGTGGGATCATCGGCCTCGTAGATGTGCTCGACCTGGACCTTGGCGACGTAGCCACCCACTTCGATCAACTCCGTTGCGACCTCATGTCTTTCGCCGGGTTCTGAAATCGTCATCCCAATTCTCCTCGTCGGGCAGATAAACCGTCACCAGAACGGCGTTCTGAGCATTGGGGCGGAACATACCCCAAACAGCGTGAACGGGGCCAGAAGGCAAGACATGAAGCGCAAGCAGTGATGGGCCCATCCGGCCATCAGGATACTCCTCGATTATTCGCCAGGTCTCGACACTGTCCAGCAGGTCACCGATCCGGATTCGGCGCTCCAGAAGTCGTTTCTGGGCGTGGCGCGAAATGCGCAACCTTTTCTGCGCGATCCTCTGCCCGATTGCCTCGACCAGATCGTTCACATCACTCCGCCGCTTCCACCCGTTTGACCGGCCGGCGCTCCAGAAGCTCCTTCAGGAACTGCCCCGTATAGGACCGGTCGACCGCGACGATGTCCTCCGGCGTACCCTCGGAAACGATCTCGCCGCCGCCATCGCCGCCCTCGGGGCCCAGATCGATCACCCAGTCCGCCGTCTTGATCACTTCGAGATTGTGCTCGATCACCGCGACCGTGTTGCCGGCCTCGACCAGTTCGTGCAGCACCTCCAGCAGCTTGGCGACATCATGGAAATGCAGGCCCGTGGTCGGCTCGTCGAGGATGTAGAGCGTGCGGCCCGTGGCGCGGCGCGAAAGCTCCTTGGCGAGCTTGACGCGCTGCGCCTCGCCGCCCGACAGGGTCGTCGCCTGCTGGCCGACCTTGATGTAGCCAAGGCCGACCCGTTCGAGCGTTGCCAGCTTGTCGCGCACCGCCGGAACGGCGGCGAAGAAGTCGACGCCTTCCTCGACCGTCATCTCGAGCACGTCGGAAATCGACTTGCCCTTGAATTCGACCTCCAGCGTCTCGCGGTTGTAGCGCTTGCCGTGGCAGACATCGCAGGTGACGTAGACGTCGGGCAGGAAGTGCATCTCGATCTTGGTGACGCCGTCGCCCTGGCAGGCCTCGCAGCGCCCGCCCTTGACGTTGAACGAGAAACGCCCCGGCTGATAGCCGCGCGCCTTCGCTTCGGGCAACTGGGCGAACCATTCGCGGATCGGCGTGAACGCGCCCGTATAGGTTGCCGGATTCGAGCGCGGCGTGCGGCCGATCGGCGACTGGTCGATGTCGATCACCTTGTCGATGTGCTCGAGCCCGTCGATGCGCTCGTGCTCGGCCGGCGCCTCGCGCGCGCCGTTGATGCGCCGCGCGGCGGCCTTGTAGAGCGTCTCGATCAGGAAGGTCGACTTGCCGCCGCCCGAAACGCCGGTGACGCATGTGAAGGTGCCGAGCGGCAGCGCCGCCGTGACGTCCTTGAGATTGTTGCCCGTCGCGCCGCGCACGGTGACCGCGCGGTGCTTCAGATCCACAGGCCGGCGCTCGGCCGGAACCGCGATGCCCATCGCACCCGAAAGATACTGGCCGGTGAGCGAAGCGGGATTGGCCATGATCTCGGCCGGCGTGCCCGAGGCGACGACGCGGCCGCCATGCACGCCCGCCGCCGGGCCGATGTCGGCGACGTAATCCGCGCTTAGCACCGCGTCCTCGTCATGCTCGACCACAATGACGGTATTGCCGAGATCGCGCAGCCGCCGCAGCGTGTCCAGCAGGCGGGCATTGTCGCGCTGGTGCAGGCCGATCGAGGGTTCGTCCAGCACGTAGAGCACCCCGGTCAGACCCGAGCCGATCTGGCTGGCGAGACGAATGCGCTGGCTCTCGCCACCCGACAGCGTCCCCGAATTGCGCGCAAGAGTAAGATAGTCGAGCCCGACATCGTTGAGGAACTTCAGCCGGTCGAGGATCTCCTTGAGGATGCGCACGCCGATCGCGTTCTGCTTTTCGTTGAGCGCATCGGGCAGGGCGCCGAACCAGTCGTTGGCGTGCCGGATCGACATCGCCGCGACCTCGGAGATGTGCAGCCCGGCGATCTTCACCGCCAGCGCCTCGGGCTTCAGGCGGGCGCCATGGCAGACCGAGCAGGGGTTCTGCGACATGTAGCGCTCGATCTCCTCGCGCATCCAGGCCGAATCCGTCTCGCGCCAGCGCCTTTCCAGATTGCCGATCACCCCCTCGAAGCTTTTCTTCGCCTTGTATGTGCGCAGCCCGTCATCGTAGGCGAATTCGATCTCGCGACCGCCGGTGCCGTGCAGAATGGCATGGCGGGCGTCCTCGCTCAGATCCGCCCACGCGTCGGTCAGCTTGAAGCCGAAGGCCTTGCCGAGCGCCTGCAGGGTCTGGGTGTAGTAGGGCGACGGATTGGCCGACTTCGACCATGGCGCGATCGCTCCTTTCGCCAGCGTCAGGCCCGGATCGGGCACGACGAGGGCCGGATCGACGCCCTGCTCGGTGCCCAGCCCGTCGCAATGGGGGCAGGCGCCGAACGGGTTGTTGAACGAGAACAGGCGCGGCTCGATCTCCGGAATGGTGAAGCCCGACACGGGGCAGGCGAACTTCTCGGAGAAGACGAGCCGTTCGTGCGTGTCGTTCTTGGACTTGTTGGCCGAGCCGCCGGCCTGTGTCTCGGCGTCGGGCAGCGGCCGGTCGGCGAATTCGGCGACGGCCAGACCCTCCGACAGCGACAGCGCCTGTTCGAGCGAGTCGGCCAGTCGCGCGGCCATGTCGGCCCGCACCACGACGCGGTCGACCACCACGTCGATGTCGTGCTTGTACTTCTTGTCGAGCGCCGGAACCTCTGCGATCTCGTGGAACGCACCGTCGACCTTGACCCGCTGGAAGCCCTTCTTCATCAGTTCGGCCAGTTCCTTGCGATACTCGCCCTTGCGGCCGCGCACGATCGGCGCGAGCAGGTAGAGCCGCGTGCCTTCCTCGAGCGCCAGGATGCGGTCGACCATCTGGCTGACCGTCTGGCTCTCGATCGGCAGGCCCGTCGCCGGCGAATAGGGCACGCCGACACGGGCGAACAGAAGCCGCATGTAGTCGTAGATTTCGGTGACGGTCGCCACGGTCGAGCGCGGATTGCGGCTCGTCGTCTTCTGCTCGATGGAAATGGCCGGCGACAGCCCGTCGATCTGGTCGACATCGGGCTTCTGCATCATTTCGAGGAACTGACGCGCATAGGCCGAAAGGCTTTCGACATAGCGCCGCTGGCCCTCGGCATAAATCGTGTCGAAGGCGAGCGACGACTTGCCCGACCCCGAAAGGCCGGTCATTACGATCAGGCTGTCGCGCGGCAGGTCCAGATCGACGTTCTTGAGGTTGTGCTCGCGCGCGCCGCGAATGGAGATGAATTTCTGGTCGGTCATGAAAACGGTGCTGCCGAAAACGGCCGGGCGCTGGCCCGGCGAAGAAAGCAACCTCCAATTTAGGCAATGAAACGGCCATGTCGAGCGGCGGGGCGACGATTGCTGACATGATCCATTGCTGATCGCTCCCTTGCTGTGGGTCTCAGTTGGCGGTTGACAGTCGTCGATGCAATCGATAGAACAAAAAAGGAACAGATACAAGCGGGATGGTCGGCAAAAGTCCCTGTGGACAGTCGGCTTGCGCCTTCAAGGGCGCAAACGCAGGGCCTATGGTGTCGAAAATCCCGATTGGAGCGATGGTATGGCAGGCAGCGTGAACAAGGTGATCCTGGTGGGCAATCTGGGCGCTGACCCGGAGATCCGCCGGCTCAACTCGGGCGATCCGGTGGTCAACCTTTCGGTGGCCACCTCCGAGCAATGGCGCGACAAGCAGTCCGGCGAGCGGCGCGAGCGCACCGAGTGGCACCGTGTGGTGATCTTCAACGAGAATTTGGCGAAGGTGGCCGAGAACTATCTGAAGAAGGGCTCGAAGGTCTATGTCGAGGGCCAGTTGCAGACCCGCAAATGGACCGACCAGAACGGCCAGGACCGCTATTCCACCGAGGTGGTGCTGCAGCGTTTCCGCGGCGAACTGCAGATGCTCGACAGCCGGGCCGATTCAGAGGGCGGCGGCTATGCCCGCGGTCAGGGCGGCTACGGCGGTGACCGGGTCGGTCAGGGTTCTGGCGGCATGGATCGCGGGTCCGGGCAGGGCGGTCAGGACGGCGGCAACGATTTCGTGCGCGATCTCGATGACGAGATTCCCTTCTGATTTCGGTTCGGCGCGCCAAACGCGCGTCCGCGATGGCCGCCATGCGCACGGGTTCGCGCCGCGGCCTGCTGCGGTGACGCAGTTCGCGCTCGCGCCGGTGTTCCTTGTCAGCCTGTTTGCGCTGTTTCTGGCGATGGCGGTCACGGCGCTGGCCGGCGAGGCCGATATCGTGGGCGCCGAGGCGGAGCGATCCGGCGACGGCACATGGCGGTTCGAGGTGACCGTGCGCCACGCCGACGAGGGCTGGGACCACTATGCCGATCTGTGGCAGGTGATCGCGCCCGACGGGACGGTGCTGGGCGAACGTGTGCTCGCCCATCCGCACGTGAACGAGCAGCCCTTCACCCGTTCGCTGGCCGGCGTGGCGATCGACGACGAGATCGGTGTGGTGACCATCCGGGCCCGCGACAGCGTGCACGGGTTCGGCGGCGCCGAGATGGAAGTCGATCTGGACGCCTTGCGCTGACCGTAGTGGTCGAATTCAGGCGGCGGCGAGCGTCCTGACGCCGTCGGCGACGAATTGCACCGCAAGCGCCGACAGGATCACGCCCAGAAGCCGGGTCAGCACCGACCGGCCGGTTTCGCCCAGCAGCCGGTCGACGCGCTCGGCGAGGATGAAGATCACCCAGGTCAGCGCGAGGATCGCCGCCACGATGCCGATCAGCGCCGTGCGTTCCAGCGGTCCGGCGAAGTCGCCCGACAGCAGCACGAGCGCCGAGATCGCGCCGGGGCCGGCGATCAGCGGGATGGCCAATGGAAACACCGCCACCGAACGCACGTGATCGGCCGAGATCGCGCGGTTGGCCGTGTTCTCATGGCGCTCCTGGCGCTTCTCGAAGATCATCTCGAAGGCGATCCAGAACAGCAGCAGCCCGCCGGCGACCCGGAAGGCGGCGAGCGTGACGCCGAACAGGGCGAGGATCGCCGTGCCAAGGATCGCGAACAGCACCATCACGGCGAAACCGATGACGATTGCCCGCGTGCCGGTCTCGCGTCGCTGGGCACGGTCCATGCCGCCGGTCACGGCCAGAAACAGCGGGGCGAGACCGACCGGGTCGATCGTCACCAGCAGCGTCACCGTCGCATTGATGATCAGGTCCAGCGTCATGGCGCCGGCATACAGGGGCGCCGCCATGCGGGCAATGGCCGCCGCCGGCCGGGCGCATGAGTTCGCCGGAACGGCGCCCGCGGCAGGACATTTCCGCAGGCGACCGGCGGTTGGCCGAACGCTGTGAAAATCGCGCCGAAACGCTTGGAAAGTTTGGTTTTCCGCGCCGTGCGCACTATGTTCCAGGGAACGAATCTATGACGGGATTTCACGTTTGAACGACGAGACACCCCCGGCCGGCGCAGGCGGCGGCGACGGCATCGAGCCGATCTCCATTCTCGAGGAGATGCAGCGTTCCTATCTCGATTACGCGATGAGCGTGATCGTCAGCCGGGCGCTGCCGGACGCGCGCGACGGCCTCAAGCCGGTGCACCGCCGCATCCTCTATGCGATGCATGAGAGCGGCTATCACTGGAACCGCAAGTATGTGAAGTCCTCGCGCATCGTCGGCGACGTGATGGGTAAGTATCACCCGCACGGCGACAGCGCGATCTACGACGCCATGGTGCGGATGGCGCAGGACTGGTCGCTGCGGGTGCCGCTCGTCGACGGGCAGGGCAATTTCGGCTCGATCGACGGCGACCCGCCCGCCGCCATGCGTTACACCGAGTCGCGCCTCGACAAGGTCGCGCACGAACTGCTCGAGGACATCGACAAGGAAACGGTCGATTTCCAGGACAATTATGACGGTTCGGACTCCGAGCCCGTCGTGCTGCCGGCGCGCTTCCCCAATCTGCTCGTCAACGGCTCGGGCGGCATCGCGGTCGGCATGGCCACCAACATCCCGCCGCACAATCTGGGCGAGGTGATCGACGGCTGCATGGCGCTGATCGACAATCCGGCGATCACGCTGGCCGAGATCATGCAGGTGATCCCGGGGCCCGATTTTCCGACCGGGGCGATCGTGCTCGGCCGGGCCGGCATCAGAAGCGCCTACGAGACCGGGCGCGGTTCGATCGTCATGCGCGGCAAGACCCATATCGAGGAGCGGTCGGGCGACCGCGAGTCGATCGTGGTCACGGAAATCCCCTATCAGGTCAACAAGGCCTCGATGATCGAGAAGATGGCCGATCTTGTGCGCGAAAAGCGCGTCGAGGGCATCTCCGACATCCGCGACGAGAGCGACCGGCAGGGCTATCGGGTGGTCATCGAGCTCAAGCGCGACGCCAATGCCGACGTGATCCTGAACCAGCTCTACCGGTTCACGCCGCTGCAGACCTCGTTCGGCGCCAACATGGTCGCGCTCAATGGCGGCAAGCCCGAGCAGATGACGCTGCTCGACCTTCTGCGCGCCTTCGTCGCCTTCCGCGAAGTCGTCGTCAGCCGTCGCACCAAGTTCCTGTTGCGCAAGGCGCGCGATCGCGCCCATGTGCTGGTCGGCCTCGCCATCGCGGTCGCCAATATCGACGAGGTGATCGCGCTGATCCGCGCCGCGCCGGACCCCGCGACCGCGCGCGAACAGCTCATGACGCGGCGCTGGCCGGCCAAGGATGTCGCCCCGCTGGTCGAACTGATCGACGATCCGCGCCACACGCTCAACGAGGACGGCACCTACAATCTGTCCGAGGAACAGGCACGCGCGATCCTCGATCTGCGCCTGCAGCGGCTGACCGCGCTCGGCCGCGACGAGATCGCCGACGAGCTCAACGCGATCGGCGACCAGATCCGCGACTATCTCGACATCCTGTCCTCGCGCCAGCGTATCCTGCAGATCGTCAAGGACGAGCTTGTCGCCGTGCGCGACGAATTCGGCTCGCCGCGCCGCACCGAGATCGTCGAGGGCGGTCCGGACATGGACGACGAGGACCTGATCGCCCGCGAGGACATGGTCGTCACCTTCTCGCACCAGGGCTACATCAAGCGCGTGCCGCTCGACACCTACCGGGCGCAGCGGCGCGGCGGCAAGGGCCGCGCGGGCATGGCGACCAAGGACGAGGATTTCGTCACGCGCCTGTTCGTCGCCAACACGCACACGCCGATCCTGTTCTTTTCCTCGCGCGGCATCGTCTACAAGGAGAAGGTCTGGCGTCTGCCGGTCGGCACGCCGCAGTCTCGCGGCAAGTTCCTGCGCAACATGCTGCCGCTCGAGGCCGACGAGCGCATTACCACCATCATGCCTCTGCCCGAGGACGAGGAAAGCTGGGCCGATCTCGACGTCATGTTCGCCACCGTTTCGGGCTCGGTGCGCCGCAACAAGCTCAGTGACTTCATCCAGGTCAACCGAAACGGCAAGATCGCGATGAAGTTCGAGGAGGGCTCGGACGACCGGATTCTCGGCGTTGCGACGTGTTCGGAGGACGACGACGTCCTGCTGACGACCGCCAAGGGCCAGTGCATCCGCTTTCCGGTCACCGAAATCCGCGTGTTCGCCGGCCGCTCGTCGACCGGCGTGCGTGGCATCGCGCTGGGCGAGGACGATCACGTCATCTCGATGACCATTCTCAACCACACGGACGCCACGCCCGAGGAGCGCAACGCCTATCTTCGCCGGGCCGCCGCGATTCGCCGCGCCGCCGGCTTGCCGGACGACGAGGCCGGCACCAGCGGCGCCGAGGAGGAGATTGAAGAGGATGTCGCGCTCGACGAGGAGCGGTTCAACGCGCTCGCCGCGCGCGAGCAGTTCGTGCTGACCGTTTCCGAGTTCGGCTATGGCAAGCGGTCCTCGTCCTACGATTTCCGCGTCTCCGGGCGCGGCGGCAAGGGCATCCGCGCCACCGACACCTCCAAGACCGACGAGATCGGCGATCTCGTCGCCGCGTTCCCGGTCGGCTCGGGCGACCAGATCATGCTGGTCTCCAATGCCGGCCAGGTCATCCGCGTGCCCGTCGACGGCATCCGCTTCGCCAGCCGGGCGACCAAGGGCGTGACGATCTTCTCGACCCGTGAGGGCGAGAAGGTGGTTTCGGTCGAGCGCATTCCCGAAGCCGAGCGCAATGGCGAAGACGAGGCGGGCGAGGACGAAATCGCCGAACCGGGAGGCGATACGGGCGCTTGACGCGCACGCACCGCGGGCCGACAAGGATCGGGTCCAACGGAGTGCATGTCATGGTCGACCCGGCCACCCTTCTTGCCTATCTGATCGCCTGCATCGTCATCGTCATCGTGCCCGGCCCCTCGGTCACGGTGATCATCGCCAATTCGCTGCGCACCGGCACCAGCGCGGGCCTTGCCAATGTGGCAGGCACGCAGGCCGGCCTTCTGATCATGATCGGCGTTCTGGCTCTCGGGCTCGAGACCGTCGTCACCGTCATGGGCGAGATGTTCGTCTGGCTGAAGCTGGCCGGCGCGGCCTATCTGATCTGGCTAGGCGTGAAGATGTGGCGCTCGGACGGAAAGCTGGGCGCGCCGGACGCGGAGCAGGTGCGGGCGCGGTCCCTGCGCGGCTATTTCTGGCAGGGCTTCATCGTCATCTGGTCGAACCCCAAGGCGCTGTTCTTCTTCGGCGCGTTCATCCCGCAGTTCATCGTGCCCGAGGGCAACGCGGCGCTGCAGACGGCTTTCCTCGGCCTGATCTTCATGATCACGGCGACCGTGCTCGACAGCGGCTATGCGCTCGCCGCGGGCAAGACCGGCGGGCTGCTGAGCCGGCACAATGTGCGCATTCTCGAACGGGTGTCGGGCACGTTCCTGATCGGCGGCGGCGTCTGGCTGGCGCTGTCCAAGCGCGCGCAATAGGCCGCCTCGTTCAGCGCGGTTCGCGCAGGATCACGATCTCGACCCGGGAGCCGGCGTCCAGCGCGTCGGCACCGGGCGGGCGCAAGATCAGCGCATCGGCCGCCGCGTAAAGGCGGATGATCGAGGAATCCTGATTGTCGAAAGCGGTGACGACGAGCGTGCCGTCACCGTCGCGGGTCAGCGCGCCGCGCATGTAATGCTCGCGCGGCCCGTTGGGGTCGAGCGGCGCGCCCAGGCGCGCTTCCGTCCGGCGCTGGCTCGGTGGCCGTCCGGCCAGCTTCTCGATCAGCGGCACGGCGAACAGATGCGTGCAGACCAGGCTCGAAACCGGATTGCCGGGCAGGCCGAGCACGCGCATCGCACCGAGCCGGCCGAACATCATCGGCTTTCCGGGGCGCATGGCGATCTTGTGAAACGCCAGCTCCATGCCGCGCGCGACGAAGGTGGGGCGCACCAGATCGTGGTCGCCGACCGAGGCGCCGCCGAGCGTGATCAGCACGTCGCACTCGGCCGCAAGCGCGGCGTCCAGCTTGATGTCGAGATCGGCGCGCCGGTCGCAGGCGATGCCCAGATCGAACGGTTCGGCGCCGGCCTCCTCGAGGATCGCGGCAACCCCGTAGCCATTCGAGGCGACGATCTGGCCGGGGCCGGGCGCCATGCCCGGCTGCACCAGTTCATCGCCGGTCGCGAGGACGCCGACCCGCGGGCGGCGGCGCACGGTCAGTTCGGCATGGTTGCCGGCGGCAGCAAGGCTCAGATGGCCACCATCGAGCAGCGTGCCGCTTTCGATCAGCCGGTCGCCTTCGGCGAAATCGAGCCCGGCCGGGCGGACGTGACGGCCCCTTGTCACCACTTCGCCTGCCCTGATCGTCCGTTCGCCGGCGGTTTCGGCATCTTCCTGGATCAGGATCGCGTCGGCGCCCTTCGGCACCGGTGCACCGGTGAAGATGCGCACGGCCTGGCCGGCTTGGACCGGCGTGTCGAAGACCTGGCCCGCCGCCACCTCGCCGATCACGGTCAGCGGCCGGGTGGGGTCGCCCGTGTCGGCGGCGCGCACCGCATAGCCGTCCATGGCCGACACGGCGAAGGGCGGCTGGGTGCGCCGGGCGATGACATCGTGGGCGAGCACGCGGCCGCGCGCTTGCCACAAGGGAACGGTTTCGGCGTCAAGCGGGGCCGCATCGGCCAGCAGCCGCGCGAGCGCCTCGCTGACCGCCATCATGGCCATCAGGCGATGCCCGTGTCCGATTCGGGGCGGCGCCAGTGGCCGGACTTGCCGCCGGTCTTTTCGATGAGGCGAATGCCGCCGATCTGCATCGCCTTGTCCATCGCCTTGGCCATGTCATAGATCGTCAGGCAGGCCACGCTGGCCGCGGTCAGCGCTTCCATCTCGACGCCAGTGCGGCCGGTGACGCGAACCGTCGCCGTCACCAGCAGGCCGTCATCGACCGGGGCGATGTCCACCGTCGCCTTCGTGATCGGCAGCGGATGGCACAGCGGGATCAGATCGGCGGTCCTTTTGGCGGCCATGATGCCGGCAAGGCGGGCGGTGCCGATCACATCGCCCTTGGCCGCATCGCCGGCCAGGATCGCCGCAAGCGTCGCTGGCGCCATTATCACGCGGCCCTCGGCGGTCGCTTCGCGCGTCGTCTCCGCCTTGGCGGAAACGTCGACCATGTTGGCCGCGCCCGTCTCGTCCAGATGGGTCAGCGGCCCGCCGGCCATCTCACGCCTCCGCCGTCTGCGGGGCGAGCAGCGCGCGCGTTGCCGCCGTCACATCGTCCTGGCGCATCAGGCTTTCACCGACAAGGAAGGTGGTGATGCCGACCCGCGCGAGCCGGGCGCAATCGGCCGGCGTGAAGATGCCGCTCTCGCCGACCAGCACGCGTCCGTCCGGCACCATCGGCGCCAGCCGTTCGCTGGTCGCAAGATCGACCTCGAAGGTGCGCAGGTCGCGGTTGTTGACGCCGATGAGCGGCGAATCGAGCCGCAAGGCGCGCTCCATTTCGGCCTCGTCATGCACTTCGATCAGCGCGTCCATGCCCAGCGCGCAGGCGGCCTGTTCGAGGTCGCGGGCCAGCGCGTCGTCGACGCTCGCCATGATGATCAGGATCGCGTCGGCGCCCCAGGCGCGCGCTTCGAGCACCTGATAGGTGTCGAACAGGAAATCCTTGCGCAGCGCGGGCAGGGCGGTCGCCGCGCGCGCCCCGGTCAGATAGTCGGGCGCGCCCTGAAAGGACGGTGCGTCGGTCAGGACCGACAGGCAGGCCGCGCCGCCCGCCTCATAGGCGCGCGCCAGCGCCGGCGGATCGAAATCGGGGCGGATCAGGCCCTTCGAAGGGCTCGCCTTCTTGATCTCGGCGATCAGCCCAAACGCGCCGGCCGCCTTCTTCGCCTCAAGCGCCTTCAGGAAGCCGCGCGGCGGCGTGTTCCCGGCGATCCGGGCCTCGAGCACGGAAACCGGCACAGACGCCCTGGCTGCGGCGATCTCCTCGCGTTTGTAGGCTTCGATCTTCATGAGGATATCGGCCATGGTCAGCCGTTTCCGGTCGAGATGGCGACGACCCTGTCGAGCACGGATTTGGCGCTGCCATCGTCGAGCGCGGCCTGCGCCTTGGCCACGCCGTCGGCGATGTCCGATGCCAGACCCGCAACGACGAGGCCGGCGCCGGCGTTCAGGCATGCAATGTCGCGATAGGCGTTGCGCGCGCCTTCCAGCACGGCGCGCAGCGCGGCGGCGTTCTCGGCCGGATCGCCCCCCTTCAGATCGGCCGGGTCGGCGCGCCTGAGACCTGCCTCTTCCGGCGTCAGCGTGAAGGTGTGCACCGTGCCGTCCTTGAGTTCGGCGACCTGCGTGTCGCCGGCTGTGGTCAGTTCGTCCAGCCCGTCGCCATGGACGACCCAGACATGGTCCGAGCCGAGCGTTTTGAGCACATGGGCAAGCGGTTCGACCCATTGCGGCGAGAACACGCCGAGCACCTGGCGCGCCGCGCCGGCCGGATTGGAGAGCGGGCCGACCAGGTTGAAGATCGTCCGCGTGCCCAGTTCGACGCGATAGGGGCCGACATGGCGCATCGCCGGGTGGTGGACCGGCGCGAACATGAAACCGAGCCGCGCCTTTTCGATGCAACGGGCGATCGTGTCGGGCTCGGCCTCGATATCGACGCCCAGTTCGGCCAGCGCATCGGCCGCGCCGGAGCGCGAGGACAGCGACCGGTTGCCGTGCTTGGCGACATGGGCGCCGGCGCCTGCGGCGATGATCGCGGCGAGCGTCGAGACGTTGTAGGAGCCGGAATTGTCGCCGCCCGTGCCGACGATGTCGATGACGGGCAGGGTGGTCTCCACGGGCCGCATCTTGGCGCGCATCGTCGCCACCGCGCCTGCGATCTCGTCGGTCGTCTCGCCGCGCACGCGGAGGCTCATCAGGAAGCCGCCGATCTGCGCGGGCGTCGCCTCGCCGGACATGATGATGTCGAAGGCGCGGCGCGCCTCGTCCCAGCTCAGCGGCGTGCCGTCGGCGGCCTTGGCGATCAGCGGCTTGATGTTGGCCATCCGGTCACTCCTCATGCGCCGGCATCGAGCGCGCGTTCGAGCGCGGTCGGATAGAGCGTGACCGGGAATTCCTGCTGCATCCGGTTGACCATCTGGTTGAGCAGATCGTCGCCGAGGCTCCGCCCCATCTGCTCGCGCAGGCCTTCGGCGAGGCTTTCGGCGCCGCCGACCGGGTCGGTGATCGCGTCGATGCGGAAGACGAGACGGCGGTTGCCGGTCGCGCCCTCGGTGATGTCGACCGCGTTCGGACCGACGCCGAAGACCGCGGCGAGCCCCGGCGCGCCGAAGTCGGCGTCCTCGCCGGTGCGCGCCAGACCGTACTTGACGTCGGCGCGATAGCCCTGCTCCTCGGCGATGGCGGCCGGGTCGGCGCCGTCCCGGATCGCACGGGCGACCTCTTCGGCCGCCGCATCGAGAGCCTGGTCAAGCTGTTCGGCCTGCCAGTCGGCGACGACCTCGTCGCGCACCTCGTCGAGCGTCCGGTCGCGCTCGGGCTCGACGTCGGTGACCTCGTACCACAGATAGCCCTCGCGGCCGGCGTTCAGGGGCCGCGATTCCTCGTCTATCTCGACCTCGAAGGCGTTCTCGAGAAGCGCCTCGGCTTCCGGCAGGCCGGTCACCGGCTCGCCGTCCTTGCCGCGACCGCGCGCGTCGACTGGTGGAAGCGTCACGGCCTCGAGCTGCTGGGAGCTGGCCGCTTCCGCCATCGTCGCGCCGCCTGCGCGCGCATCCTCGTAGCCGTCGTGCAGGTCGGGCAGGATATCGCGCGCCTCGAGCTGCGCAAGCTCACGACGGATCGTCTCGGCGACCTCGTCGAAGGGCTGGGTCTGCTCGGGCGTGATCTCTGTCACGCGCACCAGCAGCGGACCGAACGTGCCGTCGACGACTTCGGAGACAGCGCCCTCGCGCAGGCCGAAGGCCGCCTCGGCGACGGCCGGATCCGGCACCTCGTCCTGCTCGAACGTACCGAGCGTGGCATCGGCCATGGTGCGGCCGGTTTCTGCAACGGCGTCCTCGAAGCTCTGGCCGGCGAGGATGCGCTGGCGGGCCGCCTCGGCCGCATCCCGGTCGGAGAAGACAAGCTGCTGGATGGTGCGCGTTTCGGCCTGGGCGTAGCGGGCACGGTTGGTTTCGTATTCGTCGCGAACCGTTTCCATGTCGATCGTGGCGGGATTGGCGATCTGGTCGGGCGTCAGCAGCACGTAGCGGATCGTCCGGTATTCGGGCGCCCGATAATCGTCGATGTTCTCCTCGAAGAACGCCGACAGTTCGGCTTCGCTCGGCTCGCCGGGCGGCTCGATCGCCGATGCGTCGATCTCGACGAAGCTGACGTCGCGCGTCTGACCCTGATAGCGATGCAGCGCATCGAGGAACGTGGCGGGCATGGCGACGCCGTCGGCGGCCGCCTCGACGATCTGCTGGCGTACGGCTTCCTTTTCGCGGTCGCGGACATAGTCGGCCGGCTGCATGCCGATGTCGCCGAGAACCATGCGGATCTGGTCGCCGCTCAGATTGCCGCCGAAATCCTCGCTGATCACCTCAGCGAGCCGGTCTTCGCTGAGGCCAAGCCCCATCGCGCGGGCCTGCTCGTCCAGCACCACCGTGCCCACCATGCGGGCGCGCACGGCGTCCTCGATGCCCAGCATCCGCGCCTGCTCGCGTGTCAGGCGGGTGCCGAACTGTTCGGAATTGGCGCGCACGGTCCGCTCGTAGGCCAGCCGGTACTGCTGCGCGCTGATCGTCGATTCGCCCGCTTCCATGACGACATTGCCGCCGCCACCGCCAAGAATCTGGTCGGAGATGCCCCAGACCGCGAACGACAGGATCAGCAGCAGCAGGAGCAGTTTGGCGACCCAGGTCTTGGCCGCATCGCGCAGGGTTCCGAGCATGAAAAATGGTCCGTTTGTCTCGAAGGCCCTTCTTATGAACCCGATGCCGCCGATGCAAGCAGCGCACCGCGCACGATCGTCGCGGCGGGACTTTCGCACGCGCGGCAAACCCGCTAGCAGGCACGCAAGCCCATCAGGAGACCGAGACATCATGGCCGACCCCATCCGTCCGCTGATCGCCGGCAACTGGAAGATGCACGGCACCGGCGCCGACCTGCCCGAACTCAAGCGCATCGCCAACGGCGTCGATGGCACCAAATCGGACTCGCCGTACGACGCGGTGATCTGCACGCCGGCAACGCTGATCGACCGCGCCGTGCGCACCGTCGTCGGCTCGCCGCTGGCGATCGGCGGGCAGGACTGCCATCACGCCGAAAAGGGCGCGCATACGGGCGATGTCTCACCGGCGATGCTGGTCGAAGCGGGAGCGTCGTATGTGATCGTCGGCCATTCGGAACGCCGCGCCGATCATGGCGAAAGCGATGCCGACGTGCTCGGCAAGGCAAATGGCGCGCATGCGGCGGGCCTGACCGCGATCATCTGTGTCGGCGAGACGCGCGAGGAGCGCGAGGCCGGACGCGCCGAGGACGTCGTCGACGGCCAGCTTGCCTGGTCGGTGCCCGAGGACGCCCGTCCCGACGACACCGTCATCGCCTATGAGCCGGTCTGGGCGATCGGCACCGGCCTGACGCCGTCTATGCACGACATCGAGACGATGCACGATCACATGCGCATGCAACTCAAGCAGCGGTTCGGTTCGTCCGGCGCACGCTTCCGGTTGCTCTATGGCGGGTCGGTCAAGCCGGCCAATGCCGCCGACATCTTCGCCATTTCCTCGGTCGATGGCGCGCTGATCGGAGGGGCGAGCTTGAAATCGGACGATTTCCTTGCCATTTGCGCGGCGATGCCGGCTCGCTGACGCAGCCGGACCGGGCCCGCGGCCCGCCTTGGCAGCGCCCGGCAATCCATGTACAGACGCGCCAATTCACCACCGGCCGAGCGCAAGCGATGCGCGCCGACAACGGACATCCGGGTTCCATGCAGACCATCCTCATCGTCATTCACCTCATGATCGTGATCGCGCTCGTCGGCGTGGTCCTGCTGCAGCGCTCCGAGGGCGGGGGGCTTGGCATCGGCGGCGGCAATGCGATGAGCGCGCGCGGGGCGGCGAACCCGCTGACCCGGATCACGGTGATCCTGGGCGCGGCGTTCTTCGTCACATCCGTGAGCCTTGGCCTGCTCGGCCGCTACGGCACCGACCCGACCGACGTGCTCGACCGCATTCCGGCGGTCGGTGAAACCGTCGATCCGGAAACCGGCGAAAGCGTTCCGGGCGAGGGCGGCGTTCTCGATCTTCTGGGACCGGCGCAGGAGCAGCCGGTCGGTCAGGGCGGGGTTCCGTCCGACAGCGAAGTGCCCGATACGTCGGTTCCGACCGGTGGCGGCACCGGCACCGGCGGCACCTCTGGCGGATCGAGCGGCGGAGTGCCGAACAACTGACGGTGACCGGCCCGCAGAGCCGGTTTCCCACACCGTCGATTTTTTCTTTGCGGAATCGCATCGCCGCGGCTAAGCGTGAGGCCCCATGGCACGGTACGTCTTCATCACCGGTGGCGTGGTCTCATCGCTTGGCAAAGGTATCGCTTCGGCCGCCCTGGGCTCGCTGTTGCAGGCGCGCGGCTATTCGGTGCGGCTGAAGAAGCTCGACCCCTATCTGAACGTCGATCCGGGCACGATGAGCCCGTACCAGCACGGCGAGGTGTTCGTCACCGACGACGGCGCCGAAACCGATCTGGACCTTGGCCATTACGAGCGCTTCACGGGCCGGTCGGCCAACAAGTACGACAACATCACGACCGGGCGCATCTACCAGAACATCATCACCAAGGAGCGGCGCGGCGACTATCTGGGCGCGACCGTGCAGGTGATCCCGCACGTCACCGACGAGATCAAGCAGTTCGTCCTCGACGGCAATGACGGCTACGACTTCGTGCTGTGCGAGATCGGCGGCACCGCCGGCGACATCGAGGCGATGCCGTTCATGGAAGCGATCCGCCAGCTCGGCAACGATCTGCCGCGCGGCAACGCGGTCTACGTCCATCTGACGCTGATGCCGTACGTGTCGGCGGCCGGCGAACTGAAGACCAAGCCGACCCAGCATTCGGTCAAGGAACTGCGCTCGATCGGCATCGCGCCCGACATCTTGCTGGTGCGCGCCGACCGGCCGATCCCCGAGGCCGAACGCCGCAAGCTGTCGCTGTTCTGCAACGTGCGTGAAAGCGCCGTCATCCAGGCGCTCGACGTCAGGAACATCTACGACGTGCCAAAGGCCTATCACGACGAGGGGCTGGACGCCGAAGTCCTCGCCGCGTTCGGCATCGAGCCGGCGCCGAAGCCGCGCATGGCGGTCTGGGACGAGGTCTGCGAGCGCATCCACAATCCGGAAGGCGACGTAACGATCGCCGTCGTCGGCAAGTATACCGGCCTCAAGGATGCCTACAAGTCGCTGATCGAGGCGCTGCACCATGGCGGTATCGCCAACCGTGTGAAGGTGCATCTGGAGTGGATCGAATCGGAGGTCTTCGATTCAGAGGATCCCGCCGCCTACCTGCACAAGGTGCACGGCATCCTGGTACCGGGCGGGTTCGGCGAGCGCGGCGCCGAGGGCAAGATCCGCGCCGCCACGTTCGCGCGCGAGAAGAAGGTGCCCTATTTCGGCATCTGCTACGGCATGCAGATGGCGGTGCTCGATGCGGCGCGCAATCTCGCCGGCATCGAGGACGCGGTCTCGTCGGAATTCGAGAAGCCGGGCACGAACGTGGTCGGCATCATGACCGAGTGGCTGAAGGGCAACATGCTCGAAAAGCGCACCGTGGAGGGCGATCTGGGCGGCACGATGCGTCTTGGCGCCTATGAAGCCATGCTGGGCGAGGGGACCAGGATCGCCGAGATCTACGGCGACACGCACATCTCCGAACGCCACCGGCACCGCTACGAGGTCAACATCGAATACAAGCAAGCCCTCGAGGAGGCCGGCCTGACGGTGTCCGGCCTGTCGCCGGACGGCGTGCTCCCCGAGACGATCGAATATGAAGACCATCCCTGGTTCATCGGCGTGCAGTATCACCCCGAACTGAAGTCGCGTCCGTTCGATCCGCACCCGCTGTTCGCCAGCTTCATCGAGGCAGCCGTCGCGCAGAGCCGGCTGGTCTGACGGTCGCGCCCGCAGACGAGACAGGTAACGTCATTTCGGGGTGCGGCGATTTACCTTGCGGCAACCGTATCATGTTCCCCTGTAACTTCATCGCGGGGGGATAAACGGCTTGATCGACACCAAGGGCAGTTACCTGGTCGACGATTATCTGGAAGTCGCCGACTTCTGGGCCTGGGAAACCGACGAAAACCTGGTCCTGACTTACCTCAGCAGCGGGTTCACCGCGCTGACGGGGCTACCGGTTGATGAATTTCTCGGCCGGTCGCGCTCGCAGATCAACAAGCGCGACCTTGATCACGACATCTGGCGCAAGCATCACGAGACGCTGATGCGCCGCCAGCCGTTCCGCCGCTTCCGCTATCCGCTCGAGGCCAGTTCGGGCGAGATCCGCTGGTTCGAATCGAGCGGCATTCCGCATTTCGATGCCGAAGGCCGGTTCGTCGGCTATCGCGGTGTCGCGCGCGATGTGACCGAACATGTCCGCGACCGGGCCCGCCTGACCGCGTCCAACCGCGAGACCAAGCTGCAGCAGACCCTGCTTGCGCATATCGAGCGGGTGTCGCGGATCGGCGCCTGGCGCTGGACCTATGGCGAGCCGCACATCTCGATGAGCGACGAGATCTATCGCATACTCGGCGTGACGCCGGGCATGCCGACCACGCGCGACGATGCGACCCGTTCGTTCGCGCCCCGGTCGCGCGGCGCGTTCGACGCGGCGGTCACGCGGGCGATCCGCGAGCAGGTCCCGTTCGACCTGACGCTGGAACTCGACACGCCGCACCGGGGCCGGCGCTGGGCCCGCGTGATCGGCCTGCCCGAGGTCGTGGACGGCCGCACGACCCGGCTGTTCGGCACCTTTCAGGACGTGACCGAACAGCGCGAGCAGGAACTTGAAATGCGTCGCCTCGCCATGACCGACGCGCTGACCGACACGGCGAACCGCGCCGCGTTCAACGAACGGCTCGAGCGCGTGGCGGCACGCTCGGCCGAGACGGGGCATGGCTTCATGCTGTGCGTGGCGGACCTGAACCGCTTCAAGCAGGTCAACGACCAGCACGGGCACGATGTCGGCGACCAGGTGCTGGTGCGGTTTGCCGGCCAGTTCAAGGCGGACATGCCCGAGAACTGGTTCTTCGCCCGCATGGGCGGCGACGAGTTCGCCGTGCTGATCGGCGATGGCGAGGCCGCGATCGACCTCGACGACGAGACGGCGCGGCTCAAGGCCGCCATCGAAAGGGAGATTTGCGTCGACGCGGCCAGCGTCGCCGTGCATGCGACCGGCGGGTTCGCCGTCGCGCCGGCCGACGGAACCGACACGCAGGCGCTGATGCGGCGCGCGGACCTGGCCCTCTACGACGCCAAAACCGACGCCGATTGCCATCTGCGGCGTTTCGAATTCGTGATGGAGCAGTGCTTCGAGCGGCGTGTCCTCGTCATGCAGAATTTCCGCGAAGCGCTCGATCTGGGCCAGATCGTGCCGCACTATCAGCCGGTTGTCGAACTCGCCACCGGCCAGGCGACGGGGATGGAGGCGCTCGCACGCTGGCAGCATCCCGAGCGCGGCGTGCTGACGGCCGCGCAATTCGCCGATGTCTTCGACGATGCGCGCATGAGCATCGATCTGAGCCGCGTCATGCTTGAACGCGTGTGCGAGGACATGGCCGCCTGGGACCGGGCCGGCGGCAGGTTCGGCCGGGTCGGCATCAACGTGACGGCGGCGGTGCTCGAACAGCCGGGCTTCGCGCTGCGCGTGATCGAGACCCTGGGGCGGCATCGTCTGCGGCCCGAAAACCTGGTCATCGAGATCACCGAGACGATGGTGATCAACAGCGCGGCGGCGGCGATCACGGAACAGCTCCAGAACCTTCTCGAAGCGGGCGTGCAGATCGCGCTCGACGATTTCGGCACCGGCTTTTCGTCCCTGACCCACCTCAAGAGCCTGCCGTTCAACATCCTGAAGATCGACAAGACCTTCGTCGACGACATGTTGCGGTCGGCGGCGGACCAGGCAATCGTGCGTTCGCTGATCGGCCTTGGCCGCGATCTGGGCTACACAACCGTCGCCGAGGGCATCGAGCACTGGGCGGAGGCGCAGATGCTGCGCCGGCTCGGCTGCGAACGGGGGCAGGGCTATCTGTTCCACAAGCCGATGCCGCGGCAGGACATCGAGCGGCTGCTCGGGATTCAACCGGAGGCCCTTCCGAAGGCGGCCGCGGGCGGCAGCTGACGGGCTTTGCCATGCGGCGCGTGCCTATGCGTTTGTGCCTTGCGGAAGCCGCAATTGTCGTCCACAATGGGAAATCGACACTTTTGGCCCGACGACCTTGGCCTCGCGTTCTACGCCTGCTGACGTTCTCTCTTCCAAAATTCGATCGATCGGAAAGCGGCCCGGCTTGGCCGCACGTCATCATGCGTCAATGAAAAGGATACGCGACATGGCAACAGGTACCGTCAAGTGGTTCAACACCACCAAAGGTTTTGGCTTCATCGAACCGGAATCGGGCGGCAAGGACGTCTTCGTGCACATCTCGGCCGTTCAGCGCTCGGGCATGCACGGTCTCGATGAAGGCCAGAAGGTCAACTACGAGGTCGTCGAAGACCAGCGTTCGGGCAAGAGCTCGGCCGAGAACCTGTCGGCGGCCTGACCGGCCCTCCCGTTCCGGACGGAACGGGGACAGTCAGACGGAAAGCGGGCTCTCGGGCCCGCTTTTTTTTTGCCTTCCGGTCAGCGGCGCCTCTCGGCCAGGCGCGCTTCAACCGCGACCGGGCTTTTCGGTCGGCTCCCTGTCGGCCGGCGCGAACCGCCGGCGCAGCGGCGCCACGATGCGGTTGACGATCAGCAGGACCACGAGCCCGATCGCAAGTCCGGCGATGCCGTCGATCAGCGCGGTGACGAACCATTCGGTGAAGCCGCGAACCGCCTCGGGAACCAGCGCGGCCACCGCCACGGCAACGTCGTGAATGGTCTGGTAGGGCGCCTTGATGCCCATTTCCGAAAGCCCGTGCATGATGATCGAGCCGCCGACCCAGAGCATCGCGGCGGTGCCGACGATCACCAGAAGCTGCAGCAGGCGCGGCATGTTGCGCACGATCCACTTGCCGGCGGCGCGCGTGCGTCGATGGCGGCCCGCGGCCGCCATGCGCAGGCCGACATCGTCCGCCTTCACGATCACCGCGACCGCGCCATAGACGGCGACCGTGATCAGCACGCCGGCGACGGCGAGCGCGCTCGCCTCCATCGCGAAGGCAAGGCCCGGCGGCAGCGAAGACAGCACGATCGTCATGATCTCGGCCGACAGGATGAAGTCGGTCTTGATCGCGCCGGCGACCTTCTTTTCCTCGAGATGGGCGTCGCTGAGCTTTTCCTTGTACAGGTCCTCGGCGTGATGGTCGGCGGGGTTGATCGCGTGCCAGACCTTTTCGGCCCCCTCGAAGCAAAGATAGGTGCCGCCGGCCATCAAAAGCGGGGCGATCGCCCAGGGCGCGAACGCCGACAGCAGCAGCGCCACCGGAAGCAGGATCACCAGCTTGTTGAACAGCGAGCCGCGCGCGATCCTCCAGACGATCGGCAGTTCGCGCTCGGCGGAGAAGCCGTGCACATATTTCGGCGTGACGGCGGCATCGTCGATCACCGCGCCGGCGGCCTTGGACGAGGCCTTGACCGCCTGGCCGACCACGTCGTCCACCGAGGAAGCCGCAACCTTGGCGATCGCGGCGACATCGTCGAGCAGTGCGAGAAGGCCGCTCATCGAAGAAAGCTCCTCATGGCCGGCCCTTTGGTGAGCGCGCAGGGGCTCGAACCCTGGACCTACTGATTAAAAGTCAGTTGCTCTACCAGCTGAGCTACGCGCTCCCGACAAGGGAAACCGCGCCAGATGCTGTCCGGCGCGGTCGTCGGGTGCATACGCAAACCGGCCGATCCGGTCAACCGCATTCGTTGGCCAAAACCGTCACCGAATGCCGGTCGCCGATCGGTGCGTGCCTGGGTATTCGTGTCATTCCCGTTGACGCCGTGGAAGCCGATGAGGGCGCTGACCGCCCCGGAGGCGTCAGGACGTCTGCCGGCGAGGCACAAGGTCGCGCACGAGCGTGATTGGCATGTGACGGCATGCGCGTCTATTTTGCGCCCAAGGGTGTTGCGCGCCGCCGGCTCAGCGGGCAAGGCGGGGCAGCCTTCACGGCCTGCGGGGACGCCGTCGATGGTGTCGGCGCAGGCCCTATCGCGTTCAATCACGGGACCGGCATGGACCTCGAAATCACCTATCTGAGCGCGTTCCTCGCCGGGATGATCTCGTTCATCACCCCGTGCGTCTTGCCGCTCGTGCCGCCCTATCTGTGCTACATGGCGGGCGTCTCGATGGACGATTTTCGCCACAACGGCGGTTCGGCGGCGATCGAGCCTGACGCCACGCCCGGTCCCTCCGGCGCTGCCACGGCGCGGTTTTCCGCCGTGCGCCTGCCGCTGATGACGGCGGCGCTGGCCTTCGTCGCCGGTTTCTCCACCGTGTTCGTGGCGCTCGGGGCGGGCGCGTCGACGATCGGCGGCCTGCTGAGGGCCTATCAGACCGAGCTCGCCATGGCCGCCGGCGTGGTGATCATCATCATGGGCCTGAATTTCCTCGGCGTCTTCCGGCTGTCGTTCCTGTCGCGCGAGGCCCGTTTCCAGAGCCGGGGCGTGCCGGCCAACCCGGCCGCCGCCTATGTGATGGGTCTTGCCTTCGCGTTCGGCTGGACCCCGTGCATCGGCCCGGTGCTCGGGCCGATCCTGACGCTCGCCGGCGCGCAGGACAGCGTCGGGCAGGGGGCCAGCCTGCTGGCCGTCTATTCGGCCGGGCTCGGCGTGCCGTTCGTCCTGGCGGCCATGTTCTCGGGCCGCTTCATGCAGTTCCTGACGCGGTTCCGGACCCATCTGGGCGCGGTCGAAAAGACGATCGGCGTGCTGCTGGTGCTGGCGGGCGTTCTGTTCCTGACCGGGGGCATGCAGGCGATGGCCTTCTGGCTTCTCGAGCAGTTCCCGGCGCTCGGGCGTCTCGGCTAGCGCCGCAGCCGTTCGACGAGTGCGGCCGGCAACGTCGCCGCCGCAATCCCGGTCAGCACCAGCACGATGCCGATGCCGTGGAAGGCGGTCAGCCGCTCTCCGAGGAAGATCACCGCCAGCATCACCCCGAACGGCGTCATCAGATACATGAACAGGCCGGCGATCGACGCGCCGAGCGCCCGAACGCCGTACTGGAAGCCAGAGAAGGCCAGAAGCGACGAGATGGCGACGATGCCGGCGGTCGCCCACCACGCCTCGGCCGTCGCCGGAAGACCTTCGCCCCGCCCCAGGTCGATGGCCGCCAGCGGCAGGTTCGCGACCGCGCCGAAGGCGGCGACCAGCGCGAACAGGCTCAGATTGTCGAGTCGGCCGAGGCCTTCGATGCGGTAGAGGATCGAATAGCCGGCCCAGGCAAGCGCCGCCAGCGCGATGAGCAGATCGCCCGGATTGAAGGACAGGCCGACCAGCGTCGCCGGATCGCCGCGCAGCACGATCCAGGCGACCCCGGTGAAGGCGAGCACCGTGCCCAGCGCCTCGCGCGGGGCGATGCGCCGGCCCTTGAACGCCCGTTCGAGCAGGATGATCAACACCGGTGAGACCGAGTAGATCAGCGTGGCGTTCGTCGCGGTGGTGTGCGTCAGCCCCAGATAGACGCCGCCGCCGCAAATGCCCATGCCGAGCACGCCCAGAACGATCAGGAGCCGCCAGTGATCGGCGAGCACGGCGGCGAGCATCGGACCCTTGCGCGCGATCGCGACCGGCAGGAGGATCGCGGCGACGGCCGACCAGCGCAGGAAGGCGAGCACGAAGGGCGCGGTCTCACCCGCGACGAAGCGGCCGAAGATGATGTTGGTCGAAAAGAACAGCGGCGTCGCGATCATCACCGCATAGGGCAGGGCAAGCGAGGGCGATGCGACGCGTTCGGGCATGGCGACCGCCTACCGGGCTTTGAATTGGCCGGCAAGCGGCGTCTGGAAAAGCGGCGCGGTTGCCGATAGAGCGGTCGCGTCACTTGAAGACCATGGGGAATCGGCGATGACGCGCTCCTGTCTGACCATCATCCTGGCCGCCGGGGCCGGTACGCGCATGAAATCGGCACTGCCCAAGGTGCTGCACCCGGTCGCCGGGCTGCCGATGGTCGCGCACGTTACCGGCTGCGCGCGCGCCGCCGGAAGCGACGCGCTGGCGATCGTGGTCGGCCATGGCGGCGACCGGGTGCGCGAGACCCTGGGCGCCCTTGAAGGGCAGGCGCGTTTCTTCACCCAGCACGAGCAGCTTGGCACGGCCAATGCGGTGTCCGCCGCGCTGCCGGCGATCGAGGAGGGCTTTGACGATTTGCTCGTCCTGTTCGGCGATACGCCGCTGGTGACGCCGGACACCCTCGGCGCGGCGCGGGCGGGTCTGGCCGATGGCGCCGATCTGGTCGTCGTCGGCTTCCGGCCCGCCGATCCGCACGGTTATGGCCGGCTGATCGAACAGGACGGCCAACTCGTCGCGATCCGCGAGCACAAGGACGCGACCGACGACGAACGGGCGATCGGTTTCTGCAATGGCGGGTTGATGGCGTTCGCCGGCGCGCATCTGGCCGACCTTCTGGGTGCCATCGGCAACGACAATGCCAAGGGCGAATACTATCTGACCGACGCGGTCCAGATCGCGCGCGAGCGCGGGCTGACCGTCCGCGCCATCGAGGCGCCGGTCGAGGACGTTCTCGGCATCAACACGATGGCCGAACTGGCCGAGGCCGAGGCGATCTGGCAGGCGCGGCGGCGGCGGGAACTGATGCTGGGCGGCGTGACGATGGCCGCGCCCGAGACCGTGTTCCTGAGCCATGACACGCAGATCGCGCCCGGCGTGACGGTCGAGCCGAACGTCTGGTTCGGGCCGAGCGTGACGGTGGCTTCTGGCGCGCGCATCCGCGCCTTCTCGCACATAGAAGGGGCGCAGATCGGCGCGGACGCGGAGATCGGCCCGTTCGCGCGGCTGCGCCCCGGCACGCGCCTTGGCGCCAAGACCAAGATCGGCAATTTCGTCGAGACCAAGAACGCCGAAATCGCCGAGGGCGCCAAGGTCAACCATCTGACCTATATGGGCGATGCGACGGTGGGCGCCGGCGCCAACATCGGGGCAGGGACCATCACCTGCAATTATGACGGGTTCTCCAAGCATCACACGACGATCGGCGCGGGCGCCTTCGTCGGTTCCAACTCCTCGCTCGTCGCGCCGGTCACGGTCGGCGCGAACGCCTATGTCGGCTCGGGCAGCGTGATCACCGAGAGCGTGCCCGAAGATGCGCTCGGCATCGGCCGCGCAAGGCAGGTCAACAAGGATGGCCTCGCCGCGCGGCTGCGGGCGAAGCTCGCCAAGGCGAAGGCGGCAAAGGGCTGACGGCAGCGGGTCCTGGCGACCCATGCCAATGGCTTGCAGTCTTCAACGGGTGCTCAAAAGTCGTGCGCAGCGTTCCTTCGTTACGTCATTCCGGACAATCGTAGCCTGGTCCGGAATCCAGCGCGTCGATGGCAAAGGTCTGGGCACTGGATTCCGGGTTCCGCTTTGCGGCCCCGGAATGACGGCCCTGTCGGTGATTCTGCCCGCCACGGCCGCCATCCCGTGCGCGGAAGCCGGGCTCAGCCGGTCGACTCTCACCCCGCGCTCAGAAGGCGCACGGCCGCGTCGCGCTCGAACAGGTAGAGCAGCGTGCGCAGCGCCTTGCCCCTTTCGCCTTGAAGCTCGGGATCGGTTTCGAGGATCAGTCGGGCGTCCGAGCGCGCGACGGGCAGAAGGTCGGCATGGGCCTCCATGCGCGCCAACGTGAAGCCCGGCATGCCCGACTGGCGCGTGCCCAGAAGTTCGCCCTCGCCGCGCAGGCGCAGATCCTCCTCGGCGATGACGAACCCGTCCTCGGTGGCGCGCATCACGTCGAGCCGGGCGCGGGCGGTTTCGCCCAGCGGTTCGCCATAGAGCAGGATGCAGGACGAGGCCTCGGCGCCGCGCCCGACGCGTCCGCGCAGCTGGTGAAGCTGCGACAGGCCGAACCGCTCGGCATGCTCGATGATCATGATGGTCGCGTCGGGCACGTCGACGCCGACCTCGATCACCGTGGTCGCCACAAGGATGCGCGTGTCGCCGGCCTTGAAGGCGGCCATCGCCGCGTCCTTGTCCGGGCCGGCCATGCGGCCATGGACGAGGCCGACCGTATCGCCGAAGGATTTCGCCAGGTCGGCATGGCGCGCTTCGGCCGACATGACCGGCACGTCCTCGCTTTCCTCGACCAGCGGGCAGATCCAGTAGATCTTGCGTCCCTCGTCGAGTGCGGCGCGGACCCGGCCGAGCAGATCGTCCATGCGCGCGATCGGCATGGCGACGGTGCGGATCAGCTTGCGGCCGGCGGGCTTTTCGTCGAGCCTTGAGACGTCCATGTCGCCATAGGCGGTCAGCACCAGCGTGCGCGGGATCGGCGTCGCCGTCATCACCAGCATGTCGACGGCCGCGCCCTTGGCCGACAGCATCAGCCGCTGATGGACGCCGAACCGGTGCTGCTCGTCGATCACCGCAAGGCCGAGATCGGCAAATTCGACCCCTTCCTGAAACAGGGCATGCGTGCCGATCAGTATGTCGACACCGCCGGCCTTGAGCGCGTCGAGGACCTCGACCCGGCGGGCGCCCTTGTCGCGGCCGGTCAGCAGCGCCACGCGCAGGCCAACCTTCTCGGCGAGCGGGCCGATGGTCGCCATGTGCTGGCGGGCGAGCACCTCGGTCGGTGCCATTAGCGCGCCCTGCGTGCCCGCCTCGACGGCGCGGGCGAGCGCCATCAGCGCGACGATCGTCTTGCCGGCGCCGACATCGCCCTGCAGCAGGCGCAGCATGCGCTCGGGCGCTTCCATGTCGGTCGCGATCTCGGAAAAAGAACGGGTCTGCGCGCCGGTCAGCGGAAAGCCGAACGCAGCCCCGACCGCGTCGACCAGACGGCCGTCGCCGGTCAGCGCACGGCCCGCCTTCCTCTTCATTCGGGCGCGCACCAGCGCCAGCGCCAGTTGCCCGGCGAGCAGTTCGTCATAGGCGAGCCGGCGCCGGTTGATCGTCTCAAGGGAGATGTCGAGCGCCGCTTGCGGATGATGGATCGCTTCAAGGGCGCCTTTCATGGAGGGCCAGCCCTCGCGTGCGAGCAGGGCGGAATCGTCCCATTCGGGCAGCTCCGGCAGCCGTTCGAGCGCCTGCAGGATCGCCCGGCGCAGCACCTTGGCCGAAAGCCTGGCGGTCATCGGATAGACCGGCTCGATGGTGGGCAGGCTTTCCGCATCGTCCTCGCCGACGATGTGGTCGGGATGGACCATCGAGGCGCGGCCGTTGAACCATTCGACCTTGCCCGAGACGAGCACCCGTTCGCCCAAGGGCAGCGTGCGTTCGAGCCATGCGCCGTGGGCGCGGAAGAAGGTCAGCGCGATCTCGCCCGATTCGTCATGGCAGAAGACGCGATAGGGCACGCGCCGGTTGCCGCGCGGCGGCGCCTGGTGACGGTCGACGTGGAGCGTCAGCGTGACGATCGTGCCCGGCACCGCAGCCATGATCGTCGGGCGGGCCGACCGGTCGATCACCGAATGGGGCAGATGGAAGAGGAGAGCCGCGACATGCGGCACGCCGCGCTCGCCGCTTCTGCCGAGGGCCTGGGCGATCTGCGCGGCCACGCGGTCGCCGACGCCTTCGAGCGTCGTGACGGGGGCGAACAGCGGATCGAGGATCGACGGACGCATCGGCCGGTTATCTTTGCCGCCATCGCCAAGATCAAGGCTGACACGCGCGGTGGCGGACGCTATATGCCCCGGCAATCACCCAACGCCCCGGATCGCTCCGCCGTCATGACAGACGAACCCGACCTCGATGTCCGCCGAAGGCGCGCGAAATTCCGCGCCTGGCATCGCGGCATGAAGGAAATGGACCTGCTGCTGGGCGGCTATGCGGACGCGCATGTGAACGAAATGAACGCGGACGAGCTTGCCGCGTTCGAATCGCTGATGGCGATCCTCGACCGCGATCTCTTCAAATGGTTCACGGGCGAGGGGCCCGTGCCGCCCGAGCACGACACGCCGCTCTTTCGCGCGATCTGCGCGCACCACCGGATCGAATTGACCTGACCGATGCCTGAAACGCTTTTCGACATCCCGCACGTGCCAGCCGATGCGGGCCAGCTTGCCCTGACCGGCGTCGCCGACGGCATGGAGGGGTTCGTGCTGGCCGGCATTGCCGGGCAGACGGACGGGCCGGTGCTCTATGTGGCGCGCGATGCGGGCCGCATGGCCGATATCGCGCAGGTGCTGGGCTTTGCCGCGCCCAAGCTCGAAGTCATCCAGTTTCCGGCCTGGGACTGCCTGCCCTATGACCGCGTTTCGCCCAGCGCCGAGGTCACCGCGCAGCGGCTTTCGGCGCTGATCGCGATCGACTCGCTCACCAGGACGCCACGCCGGGCGGTCGTGCTGACGACGGCCAATGCGCTGGTCCAGCGCGTCGCGCCGCCGGCCTCCATCGCCGCGCAGGCGATTCATGTCCGCCCCGGCCAGGTGGTGGCGATGGAAGGGCTCATCGACACGCTGTCCGGCAACGGGTTTGCGCGCGTGCCGACGGTGCGCGAGGTCGGCGAATATGCGGTGCGTGGCGGCATCGTCGATCTGTACGCGCCCGGCGGCGAGGGCCCGGTCCGGCTCGATTTCTTCGGTGATACGCTGGAGACGATCCGCGGCTTCGACGCGGCGAGCCAGCGCACGACCGACCAGAAGAAAAGCTTCACGCTGCAGCCGATGAGCGAGGTCGCGCTCGATGCGGCATCGGTCGGCCGGTTCCGTGCACGCTACATAGATGCCTTCGGCGCGCCCGCCCGCGACGATGCGCTCTATGCGTCTGTCGTCGCGCAGACGCGCTTTGCCGGCATGGAGCACTGGCTGCCGTTCTTTTCAGACGAGATGGTGACGCTGTTCGATGCGCTCGCCGGCGCGCCGGTGGTGCTCGAACCGCTGGCGATGAACGCCGTCGCCGAACGCATCGACCAGGTCCAGGAGTATTACCGCGCGCGGACCGACCAGCTCTCCGGCAAGGCGATGGCCGACGCCGCGCCCTACAAGCCGGTCGAGCCGGCCGCGCTCTACATGGACCAGAAGGAGGTCGACACGACGCTCGCCGCGCGCACCGCGATCCGGCTGACCCCGTTCGATCAGCCCGAGACCGAGGGCACGGCGGTGATCGCGCTGGGCGGTCGCGCAGCACGCAACTTCGCCGCCGAACGCGCGCAGAAGGACACCAACGTCTTCGAGATCGCGGCACGGCACCTGGCCGACATCCGCGCGGCCGGAAAGCGCCTGGTGCTGGCGGGCTGGTCGGAAGGCTCGCTGACGCGGCTGACGCAGATCCTCGAGGAGCACGGCCTCGAAGGCTTTTCGGGCGCCGCGCCCGATGCCGCCGCGCTCGCCGGCCTTCCCAAATCGGTGATCGGCACGGCGATCCTGAACATCGAGCACGGCTTTGCCTGGGGCGACACGGAGATCGTCGGCGAACAGGACATCGTCGGCGACCGGCTGGTGCGGCGCCGGCGCAAGAAGCGCGGCTCGGACTTCATTTCCGAGGTCGCCGCGCTCAACCCGGACGATCTGGTCGTTCATGTCGATCACGGCATCGGCCGCTTTTCGGGCCTGAGGACGATCGAGGCGGCCGGCGCGCCGCACGACTGCTTGGAAATCCGCTATCATGGCGACGACCGGCTCTTCCTGCCGGTGGAGAACATCGAGCTTCTGTCGCGCTACGGCTCGGACAGCGCCGAGGCGCAGCTCGACCGGCTTGGCGGCGGCGCATGGCAGGCGCGCAAGGCCAAGCTGAAGAAACGCCTGCTCGACATGGCGGGCGACCTGATCCGGATCGCCGCCGAGCGGCAGATGCGCACCGCACCCGAACTGCGCGCGCCCGAAGGGCTCTATGACGAGTTCGCCGCGCGCTTTCCCTATGACGAGACCGAGGACCAGCTTTCGGCGATCGAGGCGGTCGAGGAGGATCTGGGGCAGGGCCGTCCGATGGACCGGCTGATCTGCGGCGATGTCGGCTTCGGCAAGACCGAGGTGGCGCTGCGCGCGGCGTTCCTGGCGGCCATGAACGGGCTGCAGGTGGCGGTCGTCGTGCCGACGACACTGCTTGCGCGCCAGCACTACAAGAGCTTCACCGAGCGCTTCGCGGGACTTCCGGTCAACATCGCGCACGCATCGCGCATCGCCGGGCCAAAGGCATTGGCCGAGGCCAAGAAGGGCATTGCCGACGGTTCGGTCGACATCGTCGTCGGCACGCACGCGCTTCTGGGGCAGGGCGTCCGTTTCAAGGGGCTCGGCCTGCTGATCGTCGACGAGGAGCAGCATTTCGGCGTCAAGCACAAGGAACGGCTCAAGGAGCTCAAGTCCGACGTGCATGTGCTGACGCTGTCGGCGACACCGATCCCGCGCACGCTGCAACTGGCGCTGACGGGCGTGCGCGAACTGTCGCTGATCACCACGCCGCCGGTCGACCGGCTTGCGGTGCGCACCTTCATCGCGCCGTTCGATCCGCTGGTGATCCGCGAGACGCTGCTGCGCGAGCGCTATCGCGGCGGCCAGAGCTTCTACGTCGTGCCGCGCATCTCCGACCTTGGCGACGTCAAGGCCTATCTGGACGAAAACGTGCCCGAACTGAAGGTCGCCGTCGCGCACGGACAGATGGCGCCGGGCGAACTCGAAGACATCATGAACGCCTTCTATGACGGCTCCTACGATGTGCTGCTGTCGACCACGATCGTCGAGAGCGGGCTCGACATTCCGACCGCCAACACGCTCGTCGTCCACCGCGCCGACATGTTCGGCCTTGCTCAGCTCTACCAGCTTCGCGGCCGCGTCGGACGGTCAAAGCTGCGCGCCTATGCGCTGTTCACGCTGCCGGCCAACAAGCCACTGACCAAGACCGCCGACCGGCGCCTGAAGGTGCTGCAATCGCTCGATACGCTCGGCGCGGGCTTCCAGCTTGCCAGCCACGATCTGGACATTCGCGGCGCGGGCAACCTCTTGGGCGAGGAGCAGTCCGGCCACATCAAGGAGGTGGGGTTCGAACTCTACCAGCAGATGCTGGAAGAGGCCGTCGCCGAACTCAAGGGCGAGGACGATGCCGACCATGGCGAATGGTCGCCGCAGATCACCGTCGGCACGCCGGTGATGATCCCGGAAAGCTATGTCGCCGACTTGTCGCTGCGCCTGTCGCTCTACCGCCGGCTTGGTGGGCTCGAGGACGTCTCCGAGATCGACGGCTTCGGCGCCGAGATGATCGACCGGTTCGGCCCGCTTCCCGAGGAGGTCGAGCATCTTCTGAAGATCGTCTACATCAAGGCGCTGTGCCGGCAGGCCAATGTCGAAAAGCTCGATGCGGGCCGCAAGGGCGCGGTCGTGCAGTTCCGCAACAAGGAATTCGCCAATCCGGCGGGCCTTGTCCAGTGGATCGGCGAGCAAGGCGATCTGGCCAAGATCCGGCCGGACCAGTCCGTTGTCTTCTCGCGCAACTGGCCGAGCCCGGAAAAGCGGCTCGCCGGCGCGGCGGTGCTGATGACCCGGCTGGCCAAGCTGGCCGAGACCCACAAGCAGGCGGCCTGAACGAAAGGACCGCCGGCGCGGAACGCCGGCGGCCCGAGAATGTCGTTGGCGCTCATCGGCGCCGGGTTCGGCCTTATTCGGTCGCGGCGGCGCCGTCGTCGGCCTTGGCGCGATCCTGCTCGGCCTTGAGCCGCTCCTGGAATTCCTCGCGACGCCGTTCGATCTCGGCCTGGAGCTCCTGCTGACGCGATTCAAGCTCGGACTGCTTGAGCGGGTTGCCTTCGAACGCGGCGGTGAAGCCCTGCAGCGTCACCTCGACCGGGTTCGGCTGATTCTGGAAATTGACGGTCGTCAGCGTCACGCTGCCGCCGGCCTTGAACGCGTTGATCAGTTCCTGGCTCAGCTGCGCCTCGGCGATGCAGCGGTCGGGCAGGCAGATCGAATAGGGAATGCGCTGGGTCTCGCCATCGTCGATCTGCAGGGCCACGCCGGCGGGAATGACCCGGCCGGTCGGCACGGCGACCTGGAACAGCGCGCGGTTCTGCTTGCCGGTGATCTGGATCATGTTCACCGCGGTCAGAAGCTGGCCGGTCTGGGCGGTGCGGATGTTCTGCACGTTGCAGATGTCGTTGTCGGCCTGCTTGGTGCAGACCTTGAACCATTCGTTCTGGGGCGTGGGTTGTCCCTGAGCATGGGCCGTCGCGCCGGTGAGCGCGAGAGCCCCGAGCGCCGCCGCCAGGCAAGCCGTTTTCGATGCCGTCGCCATGTTCGTCCTTCGTGATTGCTGTGTTGCCTTGAGGTGCCGCAGCCGTGGCCCGCAAATGCGGCCGGACCGTGACGATTGCCTGCCGGTGCTGATACACATTCGAGGCTGCGCTTTCCAGCCCCGGCCGACCCTTGAAGTCTATCGGGGTTCTGGCATGGTGCGGCCGTCCGGATTCGACGCAAAGGAAGCGGTTCGTTGCTGCGCCACATCATTCTTGCCGCAGTGGTCGTTGCGTTCGCCGCGCCGTCGGTGTCGGCGGAGCCGATGCACGGCATCGCGATGCATGGCGAGCCGGCGCTGCCGCCGGACTACACGCATTTCCCCTATGCCAACCCGGACGCGCCGAAGGACGGATCGGTCACCTATGGCGTGGTCGGCACGTTCGACAGCCTCAATCCCTTCGTGCTGAAATCGATGCGCACGACCGCGCGCGGCGTGTGGGATCCCGAGTTCGGCAACATGATCTACGAGCCGCTGCTGCAGCGCTCGCGCGACGAGCCGTTCACCATGTATGGCCTCCTCGCCGAGAGCGTGGAGACGGACGATGCGCGCACCTGGGTCGAGTTCACGCTGAACGAGGATGCGCGCTGGTCGGACGGTGAGCCGGTGACGCCAGAGGATGTCATCTTCACCTACGAGATCTTCGCCGAGAAGGGCCGTCCGCCCTATTCGAGCCGGATGGACCGGATCGAGTCGATCGAGAAGACCGGCGAGCGCAAGGTAAGGTTCAACCTCAACGAGCAGGCCAATCGCGAATTTCCGCTGATCATCGGTCTGACGCCGGTGTTGCCGAGACATGCCATCGATGTCGACACGTTCGAGGATTCAACGCTCGAGCCGCCCGTCGGCAGCGGCCCCTATCTCGTCGAGAGCGTCGAGCCGGGCACGCGCATCACCTATCGGCGCAATCCCGACTATTGGGGCGCCGAGGTTCCGGCGATGCGCGGCTTTGCGAACTACGAGACGATCACGATCGAGTATTTCCGCGACGCGACGGCGCGCTTCGAGGCCTTCAAGAAGGGCGTTTTCGACATCTACCCCGAAAGCGATCCGGTCAAATGGGAGACGGCCTACGACTTCCCGGCCGTCGAGAACGGCGAGGTGGTCAAATCGACCTTCGTGTCCGACCGGCCCGACCGGTTCTTCGGCTTCTTCTTCAACACCCGTCGGGACGTGTTCGCGGACCGCAGGGTGCGCGAGGCGCTTTCGATGCTGTTCGATTTCGAATGGATCAACGCGAACCTGTTCTCGGACCGGTTCTCGCGCACCGGCTCCTACTGGCAGAACTCGGACGAGTTGTCCGCGCTTGGTCGCCCCGCGACGGAGCGCGAAAGGGCGTTGCTGGCGCCGTTCGCCGACGCGGTCTCGCCCGAAGTCATGGACGGCACTTACGCGCCGACGGTCACCGACGGTTCGGGCCGTGACCGCTCCGTCCTGCGCGAGGCCGTCGCCATGCTCGCCGAGGCCGGGTACCGGATCGAAGACGGCAGGATGATGAAGGATGGCGAGCAGCTCTCCTTCGAGATCCTGCTCGGAACGGTCGTCGGCGCGACCACCAACGAGATCGAGCGGATGGCGCTCGCCTATCAGCGCACGGCCGAGGCAATCGGCATCGACATTTCGCTGCGCGGCGTCGACGACGCACAGTTCCAGAAGCGCCGTCAGACCTGGGACTACGACATGGTCGCCGGCTCGCTGTCGGCGTCCCTGTCGCCGGGCGCCGAGCAGATATGGCGCTGGGGCTCCGAATCGGTCGAGCCCGAAGGCACCTTCAACTTCGCCGGCGCCAATGATCCGGCGATCGACGCGATGATCGAGGAGATGGTCAACGCGCGCGACCGGGAGGATTTCGCGGCGGCGGTCCGGGCGCTCGACCGGATCCTGATTTCGGGTCACTATGCCGTGCCGCTCTACCATCTGCGCGAGAGCTGGGTCGCGCACTGGAACCACATCGAATATCCGGACACGGACACGCCGCTCTACGGCTATCAACTGCCGGTCTGGTGGTCGACGCGAAGCGAATAGGGCGCCCGGCGCCGGAAAGGTGGACATGACGAGCGATCCCGCACCGATGAGCGTCGACGTCATCTCCGACGTGATGTGCCCTTGGTGCTTCATCGGCAAGCGACGGCTCGAACGGGCCGCGGAGATGGCCGAGGGCGAGTTCGACCTGTCGGTGACATGGCGGCCGTTCCAGCTCGATGCGACGATCCCCGCCGGCGGCGTCGACCGGCGCGAATATCTCGATGCGAAGTTCGGCGGGGCCGATCAGGCGCAGGAAGCCTATGCCCGCATCGGCGCGGCCGGCGCCAGCGAGGGCATCGACTTCAATTTCGAGGCCATCGACGTGTCGCCGAACACGCTCGATGCGCACCGCGTGATCCGCTGGGCCGGCGGCGTCGACGAGGCGACCCAGGGCGCTGTCGTCGAGCAGCTCTTCCGTCGCTTCTTCCTGCACGGCGAGGATATCGGGCAGACAGACGTGCTGGCGCGCGCCGCCGGCGAGGCGGGCATGGACGATGCCCTCGTCCGGGACCTGCTGGCAACCGAACGCGATGTCGAGGAGGTCGGCGCCGAGGCGGCCCATGCCGCGCAGATCGGCGTGACGGGCGTGCCGTGCTTCATCTTCGCGCGCCGGATCGCCGTTTCGGGTGCCCACGAGCCCGAGACACTGATCATGGCGATGCGCGAGGCGGCAAAGGAAACCCGCGCCGTCTGACAACGGCGCGGGCACATTGTTTCATCTTCGATCTATCGCAGGGCGCACACCGTCAGTGCGCGATGGCGTCGCGGACCACGTAGCGGCCGTTATCGGCATTCCAGTCGAACATGTCGCCCACCTGCGGGTGGCGGACGGGTTCGCCGCTCTCATCCGGCAGAAGGTTTTGCTCGGAGACATAGGCCACATATTCGGTGTCCTCGTTCTCGGCGAGCAGGTGGTAGAAGGGCTGGTCCTTGCGCGGACGGATTTCGGCGGGAATGGCTTCGTACCATTCCTCGGTGTTATCGAACTCGGGGTCGATATCGAAGATCACCCCCCGAAACGGAAACATGCGGTGCCGGACGATATCGCCGATCGTGAACCGCGCGTGCACCATTTTGGCGTCTGAGTATCTCATGGCGTTAATCTGATGCGATTGACGACTTGTTTCAAGGCCTTGACCCCGCGCGGCACGGACCGCTATCGCCGGCCCGTTCGGGCCTGTCGGCCGCGCAGGGGAATTCATGGCAAACGTCATCGGCCTGGTTCTGCCGTTCTTCGGGCTGATCGCACTTGGCTTCATCGCCGCGCGCCTGACGCGCCAGCCGATCGAGGCGCTCGGCTGGATGAACACGTTCATCATCTACGTCGCGCTGCCGGCGCTGTTCTTCAACCTGCTGGCCAAGACCCCGGTCGAGGAACTGACGCAGTGGCGGTTCATCATCGGTACGACGCTGACGACCTTCGCGGTGTTCGCGCTGATGTTCGTCATCGGCATCTTCCGCACGCGCGGCAAGATCGACCAGTCGACGATCATGGGGCTGGCCGCGGCCTACGGCAACATCGGCTATATGGGGCCGGGGCTTGCGCTGCTGGCGTTCGGCGAGGCGGCCGTGGTGCCGGTGGCGCTGGTCTTCTGCTTCGACAACACGCTGCACTTCGTCATGGCGCCGCTGATGATGGCGCTGGCCGATGAATCGCCCGACAAGCCGCCGGCATGGAAGCTGGCGCTGGAGGTTGCGCGCCGCATCCTGCTGCATCCGTTCATCCTGGCGACGATCGTCGGCATCGGCGCGGCGGTGATCGGGTTCCGCCCCCCGGCGCCGGCCCAGACGCTGCTCGACTATCTGGCCGGGGCGGCGGCGCCGTGCGCGCTGTTCGCGATGGGCGTCACGCTGGCGCTCCGGCCGCTCAAGCGCGTGCCGGCCGAGACCGGCTTCATCGTGCCGATCAAGCTGATCGTGCACCCGCTGCTGGCCTACGTGCTGGTCTCCTACATCGGCGATTTCCCGCCGGTGTGGGTCTATTCGGCGATGCTGCTGGCCGCGCTTCCGAGCGCCACCAACGTCTATGTCATCGCCCAGCAATATGGCGTCTGGGTCGAGCGCGCCTCGGCCATGGTCCTGCTGACCACGGTCGGCTCGGTCGCCACCGTGACGCTGCTGCTCTACCTGATGACGAATTCTATCCTGCCGGCCGATCTGTTCTGACGGGCGAGGGGACCCGCCGGAAGCCTTCGGCGATCGCCTTCAGGCCGCCGCCGGGTTCGATTCCCTCGCGCATGACCAGACCGCGCAGCGGCGCGATGTTCCTAAGCACCGACAGGAACGCGGCGCGGCCCATCTGGACGGGCAGGAAATCGGTCAGCAGCGACCGGTTGAGAAGGTCGACGCCGCCGGTGCGCATGTAGACGTCGGCGCGCCGGCGCATGTCGTAACGGCGCGCAACCGACGGTGCGCCGGGGTCGTCGCCTGCCTTGGCGAGCACGGCGGCCAGATCGGCGACATCGCGGAAGCCCAGATTGAGCCCCTGCGCGCCGATCGGCGGGAAGGCATGGGCCGCCTGGCCGATCAGCATGACGCGGGCCTTGCCGAACGTGTTGGCGACAAGGCTCGACAGCGGCCAGGCCTGGGGCGTCGTCACGCCCGAGATCTTGCCGAGCGTGGATTGCAGCTTTCGTTCGATCTCGAGCGCCAGCGCGTCGGGCGCCATCGCCATTATCTCGTCGACCCGCTCTGGCCGCATCACCCAGACCAGGCTCGATCGGTTGCCGGGCAGGGGAACCTGGGTAAACGGGCCCTCCTGCGTGTGGAATTCGGTCGATGTGAAGCCATGATGGCGCTCATGATCGAACGCGGCGACCACGGCGGTCTGCGGATAGGCCCATTTGCGCTGGCCGATGTCCGCCGCCTGCCTGACCAGCGAGTTGACGCCATCGGCCCCGACGACGAGCTTGGTCTCATAGGTGTCGCCGTTCGACAGCGTGGCGAAGGCCGCGTCCTCGTTGAAGGCGATCGCCGAGACCATGGCATCGACGACCTCGATCAGGTCACTTGCGCCGACCGCTTCCTCGAGTGCCGCATTGAGCACCCGGTTGGGGATGTTGAAGCCGAACTCGTCGAACCCGGCTTCGCTGGCGCGGAAGCTGACGGACGGTGCGCGGAACAGCCGGTCGGTCGCATCGACGATGCGCAGCGTCTTCAGCGGGGCGCTCCGCTCCGCGCAGGCATCGAAGACGCCGTACTCGCGCAGCATGGCGATGCCCGGGCGCATCAGCGCCGTCGTGCGCGCATCGTCGTCCAGAAACGTCCCCGACGGCGCGGCAAGAACGGTCCTGTAGCCGCAGGCGGCAGCCTCGAGCGCGGCGGCCATGCCGGTCGGGCCTGCTCCGGAAACGAGGATGTCGGCGGGCTTGGTCATGATCGGTCTCCGGTGGTTAGTCGACGGCAGAGTTGGCGCGGCGGGCGCGCCGTGTCCAGCCGCCTTTTGCCGCAGCGACGTGGCGATTGTGGGGAGTTTTTCCCGACCGGTACATTTTGCATTGCGCAAGGACACTGCGCCCGCCTACCTTTTGCCGGTTGCCGCAATGAACGGGCCGCCCATGTACGACAACGCATCCGCGACGACGACGGCGCCGCTGCTGGCGGTCGAGGGCATCACCAAGCGTTTCGGCGCGCTGGTCGCCAACAATGCGGTCGATCTCGATATCGTCGCCGGGGAAATCCATGCGCTGCTCGGCGAGAACGGGGCGGGCAAGTCGACGCTGGTCAAGATGCTGTTCGGTTCGCTCAAGCCCGATGGCGGACGGATCGTCTGGCGCGGCCAGCCGGTCGCGATACCAAGCCCGTCCGATGCAAGAAAGCTTGGCATCGGCATGGTTTTTCAGCACTTTTCGCTCTTTGACTCGTTGACGGTCGCAGAGAATGTAGCCCTGTCGCTTGAGGAAGACGTTGCGCTGTCGACGGTGGCGGACGAAGCGCGCCGGCTCGGCGAGCATTACGGGTTGACGCTCAATCCCGAAGCGCTTGCCGGCGATTTGTCTGTCGGCGAGCGCCAGCGCGTCGAGATCATCCGCTGCCTGCTGCAGAAGCCCGAACTGATCATCCTGGACGAGCCGACATCGGTGCTGACGCCGCAGGAGGCCGAGCGCCTGTTCGAGACGCTGGAGGTGCTGAAGGCCGAGGGCAAGGCGATCCTCTACATCTCGCACAAGCTCGAGGAGGTCAAACGGCTCTGCGAGCGCGCGACCGTTCTGCGGCACGGCAAGGTCGTCGCCCATTGCGATCCGCGCCAGGAAACCGCGAGCAGTCTCGCCGCGATGATGGTCGGCGCCGAGGTGGAGGCGGTCCGGCGCAGTCCCGCCGATCACGAGGCGGCGATGGAAGGGCGCAAGACCGTGCTCGCAGTGCACGCGCTCGACCAGCCGCCGCTCGGACCGTTCTCGACGCCGCTGCGCGGCATCCATCTCGAGGTGCATGCCGGCGAAGTGTTCGGCATCGCCGGTGTCGCGGGCAATGGCCAGTCCGAACTGTTCGAAGCGCTCTCGGGCGAGCAGTTGCAGGCCAACGCCAACGCCGTGCTGATCGGCGGCACCCCGGCCGGCCGTCTCGGACCGAACGGCCGCCGGCGGCTGGGGGCCGCGTTCGCGCCCGAGGAACGGTTCGGCCATGCGGCGGTGGCCACCATGGCGCTCACCGAGAACATCCTGCTCAGCCGCCACGCATCGGACGCCAGCGCCTATCAGTCGGGCGGCCGGCTGGGCATGCTGCGACGCTCGGCGCTCGGCCGGACGCTGTCGCGCGTCGTCGATGCGATGGACGTGCGCAAGTCGGGCGACAATCCCGACGCCGGCACGCTGTCTGGCGGCAATCTGCAGAAGCTCATTCTCGGCCGCGAGTTCGACCGGCGACCGCACCTGTTCATCGTCAACCAGCCGACCTGGGGTGTCGATGCGGGGGCGGCGGCACGCATCAGGCAGGCGCTGATGGATGCGGCGGGCAAGGGCGCGGCGGCGGTCGTCATCAGCCAGGACCTCGACGAACTGCTGGAAATCTGCGACCGGATCGCGGTCCTGCATCTGGGCGCGCTGTCCGAGCCGCTCGATGCGCGCACCGTCACCCGCGAGCAACTGGGCCTGCTGATGGGCGGAGCCGAGCCTGAAAAACAGCACGGGGCCGCCGCATGATCCGCATCGAACTTGACCGCCGGCCGCAGCATTCGACGCTGTTTTCGATCCTGTCGCCGTTCATCGCCGTGGTGATCACCGCGCTGATCGGCGCGCTGATGTTCGCCATGCTGGGCAAGTCGCCGATCACCGGCCTTTACGCCTACTTCATCGAGCCGCTGACCGAGGTCTGGTCGCTGCATGAGCTGATCATCAAGGCGACGCCGCTGATCCTGATCGCGGTCGGGCTTTCGGTGTGCTTTCTGTCCAACAACTGGAACATCGGCGCCGAGGGCCAGTTCGTCATGGGCGCGGTCGCCGGCTCGATCCTGCCGGTCCTCTATCCGGAGATCACCGGCCCGCTCGTTCTGCCCATGATGCTCTTGATGGGCCTTGCCGGCGGCATGGCGTGGGCGACCATTCCGGCATTCCTGAAGGCGCGGTTCGGCACCAACGAGATCCTGTCCTCGCTGATGCTGGTCTACGTCGCCCAGCTCTTTCTCGACTGGCTGGTGCGCGGACCCTGGCGCAATCCCGAGGGCTTCAACTTTCCCGAGACGCGCTCGTTTCACGCCGATGCGATCCTGCCCGAGATGATGTCGGCATCCGGACGCGCCCATTTCGGCTTCGTCTTCGCCATCCTTGCCGCGCTCGTCGTCTGGTTCATGCTCGCGCAGACGCTGAAGGGCTACGAGATCCGTGTACTCGGCGCGAGCCCGCGGGCAGGGCGGTTCGCCGGCTTCTCGCAGCGGCGCATGGTGTTCTTCGCCTTCCTTCTGTCGGGCGCGCTCGCGGGTCTCGCCGGCATCGTCGAGGTTTCCGGCGCGATCGGCCAGCTTCGGCCGTCGATCTCGCCCGGCTACGGGTTCACCGCAATCATCGTCGCCTTCCTCGGACGGCTCAATCCGCTCGGGATCGTCGCTGCAGGCCTGATCCTGGCGCTGTCTTATCTGGGCGGCGAGGCGGCGCAGATATCGCTCGGCATCTCCGACAAGGTCGCCAACGTCTTCCAGGGCGTGCTGCTGTTCTCGGTGCTCGCCTGCGACACGCTGATCCGTTACCGCATCCGCATCGTGCGCCCCAAACCGCAGCCGGCGCCCGAGCCGGACGCCGTCAAGGCCAGGCTGGAGGCCGCGCAATGAGCCCCGACATCCTCCAGGCGATCCTGCTGACGATCATCACGGCGGCGACGCCGCTGCTGATCGCCGCGCTCGGCGAACTGGTCGTCGAGCGATCGGGCGTGCTCAATCTGGGCGTCGAGGGCATGATGATCATCGGCGCGGTGACCGGTTTCGGCGCGGCTCAACTGACCGGCTCTCCATGGGCCGGCGTTCTGGCGGCGATCGTCTGCGGCGCGCTGTTCTCGCTGCTGTTCGGCTTCCTGACCCTGACGCTTGCGACCAACCAGGTCGCGACGGGCCTGTCGCTGACCCTGCTCGGTCTCGGCGTTGCCGGCATGGTGGGCGAACGGTTCGTCGGCCTGCCCGGCGTCAAGCTCGGCACGCTCGACATACCGTTGCTGTCGGACATTCCGCTGATCGGCAGGCTCGTCTTCGGCCAGGATCCGATCTTCTACATGTCGGTCGCGCTCGCGATCGGCGTGTGGTGGTTCATCTTCCGCACCCGCGCCGGACTGACGCTGCGGGCGGTCGGCGACAATCACGGCTCGGCCCACGCGCTCGGCATCAACGTGATCGGCGTGCGCTATCTGACGGTCATGTTCGGCGGCGCGTGCGCCGGGCTGGCCGGCGCGCATCTGTCGCTGGTCTACATTCCGCAATGGGTCGAGGGCATGACCGCCGGCCGGGGCTGGATCGCGCTGGCGCTGGTCGTCTTCGCCTCATGGCTGCCGTGGCGGGTCGTCGTGGGCGCCTACCTGTTCGGCGCGGTGACGATCGCCCAGTTCCATGTGCAGGCGCAGGGGCTCGGCATCCCCTCGCAGTTCCTGTCGGCGCTGCCTTATCTGGCGACGATCGTCGTTCTCGTCTTGATTTCATCGAACAGACGGATGACGATGCGGAACACGCCGGCGTCGCTGGGCAAGCCGTTTGTCCCGGAGCGCTAGGCGAAAGAACAGGACCATCACGGCCGGGAGGCGCACGGGCGCCAGATCATCTCAGTGACGCGTTTCGGGGAAAGGCAACGATGAACAAGCTTGCAACAACACTTCTGGCGGCAGGAGCCGCTCTCGCAGCCACGGCGACCGCCCAGGCGGCCGACGCCAAGGCCTGCTGGATCTATGTCGGCCCGATCGGCGACTATGGCTGGTCCTATCAGCACCATCAGGGGCTTCTCGCCGTCGAGGAGCAGTTCGGCGACCGTGTCGAGACCGCCTATCTGGAAAGCGTCTCGGAAGGCGCGGACGCCGAGCGCGCGATCGAGCGCTTCGCCCGTTCGGGCTGCGACATCATCTTCACCACCTCGTTCGGCTTCATGGACGCGACCAACAAGATCGCGGCGCGCTTTCCGGACGTGAAATTCGAGCACGCCACCGGCTACAAGCGCGACTCGGAGAACGTGGCGACCTACAACTCGAAGTTCTACCAGGGCCGTTACGTTCTGGGCCAGATCGCGGCGAGCGTGTCCGAGGCGGGCGTTGCCGGCTATATCGGCTCGTTCCCGATCCCCGAGGTGGTGCGCGGCATCAACGCGTTCATGCTCGGCGCGCAGTCGATCAATCCCGACTTCGAGGTTAAAGTGGTGTGGGTGAACACCTGGTTCGATCCGGGCCGGGAATCGGACGCCGCCAAGGCGCTGGTCGACCAGGGTGTGGACATCATGGTGCAGCACACCGATTCGACCGCGCCGATGCAGGTTGCCGCCGAGCGCGGCATCAAGGCGTTCGGCCAGGCGTCGGACATGTTCGCATTCGGCGAGGAGACGCAGCTCACCTCGATCGTCGATGACTGGGCGTCCTACTACATCGAACGCGTGGGCGCGGTGCTCGACGGCACCTGGGAGCAGCACGATGTCTGGGGTGGGCTCGCCGAAGGGCACGTGGTCATGGCGCCGTACTGGAACATGCCGTACGACGTCGCCGCGATGGCGACCGACACCGAAAAGCGCATCATGGTGGGCGATTTCGAGCCGTTCACCGGCCCGATCAACAAGCAGGACGGGACCGAGTGGCTGGCCGAAGGCGCGACCGCCAGCGAAGGCGAACTGCTCGGCATGAACTTCTACATCGAAGGCATCGACGACCAGCTTCCGGAGTGATCCGGCCTTCAATCGATCGGCAAAGGCGCCTCCGGGCGCCTTTTTCGTTCGCGCTTCACCGGTCGCCCTTTCCGGCCCGGTCAAGGTCTTTTGTCGCCCCAGGCGGCTTGTCGGGACGGGCAGGGCAGGGCTAATCGGGCACAGAACCGAAGGGGGACAACGATCATGAAGCTTCTGCGCCACGGCCCATCCGGATCCGAAAAGCCCGGCATCGTCGATGCGGAAGGGCAGATGCGCGACCTGACCGGGCATGTCGACGATATTGCCGGTCACGCGCTTACGCCCGAGGGACTGGAATCGCTGGCCGCGATCGATCCATCGACCCTGCCGCCCGTCGCCGAGGGCACGCGCATCGGCCCGTGCGTCGGCGCGGTCGGCAAGTTCATCTGCATCGGGCTGAACTATTCCGACCACGCCGCCGAGACCGGGCAAGCCGTGCCGGAAGAACCGATCGTCTTCTTCAAGGCGACCTCGGCGATCTGCGGCCCGAACGACGAGGTGCTGATTCCCCGCGGCTCCGAGAAGACCGACTGGGAAGTGGAGCTCGGCGTCGTGATCGGCCGCGAGGCGCGCTACGTCGGCGAAGCCGAGGCGATGGACCATGTCGCCGGATACTGCGTGATCAACGATGTCTCCGAGCGCGACTTCCAGATCCGGCGCGGCGGCCAGTGGGTCAAGGGCAAGTCGGCCGACACGTTCGGCCCGATCGGCCCGTGGCTGGTCACGCGCGACGAGATCGCCGACCCGCAGGACCTTGCCATGTGGCTCGAGGTTGACGGCCACCGCTACCAGGACGGATCGACCGCGACGATGGTGTTCGGGGTGGCCCATCTGGTCAGCTATCTGAGCCAGTTCATGAGCCTGCAGCCCGGCGACATCATCTCGACGGGAACGCCGCCCGGCGTCGGCATGGGACAGGACCCGCAGACCTACCTCAAGGCCGGGCAGACGATGCGGCTTGGCATCGCGGGGCTCGGCGAGCAGCGGCAGCGGGTCGGCCAGGCCTGAACCGAAGTCGTTCGTCGGGCTGGAAAAGCGCCACGATTCGTCATATCTGGAAGACATGCGGCGTCTGGTGAGCCTTTTCTCGATGCTTGCCCTGCTGGTGGTCATGTCGATCCCCGGCAGTGCTTTCGATGGCGCAGCGGCCGACACGGTCCACGAGGCGCCGGTCACTGCCGCCGACATGGCCGACATGATGGCCGATTGCTGCGCGAGCGCCGACGGGGCGATGCATCATGCCGCCGGGGCCTGCCCGATGGATTGCGCCACCGGGGTCCCCGCGCTTCAACCGGCCTCGATCGCGACCGATGCCGGCTTGATGCTGCGTCGTGACGCGTCACTGCCCGAACGGCTCGGCACGACCCGGTTCCGACCGCCGATTGCCGCCTGATTTCCGTTGATCGGCGCCTCTGAGCGCCTTCGTGAAATCAGACAATCGGAATTGATCCATGAAGAGAACCGTTACGGGCATGGCGCTGGCCATGACCCTCGTCGCTTCCGGTGGCGCATTCGCGCAGGAAGCCAAAGCCGATACGTCCATCACCGTCTTCAAGACACCCTGGTGCGGCTGCTGTCAGGTGTGGGCGGACCGCATGATGGAGGCGGGCTACACCGTCGAAACACGTGAGATGGAAGACCTGACGCTGATCAAGCAGCAGGGCGGCGTGACCGACGACATGGCCGCCTGCCACACCTCGGTGATCGGCACGGACCGCAAATATGTGCTCGAGGGGCACGTGCCGGCCGAGGCGATCGAGCGGCTGATGCGTGAAAGACCCGACATTGCCGGAATCGCCGTGCCCGGCATGCCGCAGGGCTCGCTCGGCATGGGGTTCGATCCGGGCGCGCGCTACACCGTTCATGCGTTCACGCGCGACGGGGTGGCGCCGACCGTGTTCATGCAGATGGGCGAGTGACATGCGCGCCCGCCTGATGAACGTCGCCGGCCGCAAGCCGCGATGAGGGGACCGTCGTGGCTCGCGGCCGGCGCTGCGATGGCGGCCGGGGTGGCCGCCATCGTGGTGTTCTGGCCTGAGAACGCTGATCCGGGCGCGCTCTTGCGCCCGGATCACGCACCGACCGTGGCGCGCGGCGAGGCGCTTTACGAAGCCAATTGCGCGTCCTGTCACGGCGCCTCGCTCGAAGGCGAGCCGGACTGGCAGACCCGGCGACCCGACGGGCTCATGCCGGCGCCGCCGCACGACGAAACGGGCCATACCTGGCACCATCCCGACCGGGTGCTGTTCGACATCACCAAGTATGGCGTCGCTCGTGCCGCCAATCTCGACGGCTACCAGTCCGCCATGCCGGACTACGAGGGCGTGCTGAGCGACGCGGAGATCATCGCGGTCCTCAGCTACATCAAGAGCACATGGCCGGCCGAGATTCGGCAACGCCATGACGAACTCAATCGACGTTACGCGGGCAGGGCACAATGAGCGAAACCCATTCCGGCCATGGCCATGCGGGGCATCTGCCGTCCAGCGGCCGGGCGCTGACGATTTCGGCCTGGCTCACCGGCCTCTACTTCGTCGCCGAACTGATCGTCGGGCTCTGGACCGGCTCGATCGCCGTCATCTCCGATGCCTTTCATACCTTTTCGGCGGTCGGCGGCGTTCTGGTGGCGATCATCGCCGCGCGCATCGCGCGCCGTCCGGCCGACATGAAGCGCAGCTTCGGCTGGTATCGCGCCGAGATCATCGGTGCGCTGGTCAACGGTGCGTTCCTCCTGATCATGGCGCTGATCGTCATCGTCATGGGCGTGATGCGCCTTGGCCAGCCGATCGACCTTCCGACCACGCCGATGCTGCTGGTCGCCGCCGGCGGCATCGTCACCGAAATCATCGCGCTGTGGCTTCTGTTCCGCCAGCAGGGCGAGGACCTGAACGTCCGGGGCGCCTACTGGCACATCATCCAGACCTTCGTCGGCAGCCTGATCATCATCGTCGCCGCGCTCGTCATCCAATTCACCGGGTTTCTCGCGATCGACCCGCTGCTCGGCATCGGCTTCGGGTTCGTGTTGTTGTGGGCGAGTTGGGGCATCATGCGCGATGCCGTGCATCTTCTGATGGACGGAACCCCGCCCGAGATCGACCTGTCCGAAGTGATCGCCGCGCTTTCGGATCTCGACGGGGTCGCCGATGTCCACCATGTCCATGGCTGGGCGCTGACGAGCGGCCGCTACGTTTTCTCGGCGCATCTGCGCATCGCGCCGGAGCGCGCCGGCGATCATGCCGACCTGCTCCAGGCCGCGCACGCAGTGCTGCGCGACCGGTTCGGCTTCTTCTTCTCCACCGTGCAGATCGAGACCGAATGCCTCGATGAAGAGAGCGCATCGGCGATCGACGTCACGCATGACGAAACAACCAAGCGAAAGGACACGACATGATGTTCGGAAACGACACGATGATGAATGGCGGCTGGTGGATGGGCGGAATGGGCCTCGTGTGGCTGCTCGTCCTGATCGTGCTGGTGCTCGGCATCGCCGCGCTCGTCAAGTATCTGATGCGATGAGCATGACCACCGAGACGCCAGCGCCCGACCGCTCGCTCTGGGCGGTTCCCGAGGTGACCGTCGCCTTCCTGTCCTTCTGCCTGCATTTCGTCTGGGAGTTCGTGCAGGTGCCGACCTATGCCGGCATGGCCGACATGAACCATTGGGAAGGCATCAAGGTGTGCCTGTCGGCGACGGTCGGCGATGTCGGCTTCGCGCTGACGGCCTTCTGGGTGACGGCGCTGGCCGCGCGCTCGCGACACTGGATCGCCGATCCGGCCAGCTGGCAGCTCGGCCTGTTCGTCGCGGTCGGCGTCGGCCTGACGGTGGGCTTTGAATACTACTACACCGAGGTCTCGCTGCGCTGGACGTATTCGGAGCTGATGCCGCGCGTGCCGCCGTTCGGCACCGGGCTGTCGCCGCTCGTCCAGTGGCTCGTCATCCCGCTGCTCGTGGCGAGCCTGACGCGACGGGTCGTGCGCGCACGGTAACGGCCATGGAACCTTCCGCCGCTGGAAGGTTGTTGAGTGCATGCGGTGAGCCGAACGGCGCGCCGCATGTGCCACGATCTGGAGGGAAAACAATGTCATACTGGCGCTTCTTTGCGATGATCGGAACGTCAACCGTGGTCATGTTCGGCCTGATGTATCTGAACACCTACGCGATCGATCACGTCTTCTATTCGGAGACCCGCACCTACATGGCGCTCTACATGGGCGCGGCGATGGCCGTGATCATGCTCAGCTTCATGCTCGGCATGTATTCGAACCGGAACGTCAACATCGCCATCTTCGCAGGCAGCGCGATCGTGTTTGCGGCCTCGCTGTTCCTGCTGCGCAGCCAGACCACCGTGCAGGATGTCTCCTACATGCGCGCGATGATCCCGCACCATTCGATCGCCATCCTGACCAGCGAGCGGGCCGAAATCTCCGATCCGCGCGTCAGAAAACTCGCCGACGAGATCATCGCCGCGCAGCGGCTGGAGATCGACGAGATGAAGGCGCTGATCACGGATTTGCAAGGCGGGCCGCCGGCGACGCCGGAGATCGACGGGGAGTGATCACGTGATCGCCAGCGCTATGGTCCGGCCGGCGCCCACCGCCTATATTGGCGGTCGAGGCGCCGCCGACGGCGATGCCCGTCAGCGACGTGGCGCACATCACGAATCGAAGGGAGAGCCCATATGGCCAACACCGAAAGAGCCGTTCTGGCCGGCGGATGTTTCTGGGGCATGCAGGACCTGATCCGGAAGCGGCCCGGCGTGCTCGGAACGCGCGTCGGCTACACCGGCGGGCGCAACGACGACCCGACCTACCGCAACCATCCCGGCCATGCCGAGGCGATCGAGATCGAATTCGATCCGCGCGTGATCTCCTACCGCGACCTCCTGGAGTTCTTCTTCCAGATCCACGATCCGACCACGATCGACCGGCAGGGCAACGATATCGGCTCGTCCTATCGCTCGGAGATCTTCTATACGTCCGAACAGCAGCGCGAGACGGCGCTCGATACGATCGCCGATGTCGACGCATCGGGCCTGTGGCCGGGCAGGGTGGTCACCAAGGTGTCCCCGGCACCGACCTTCTGGGAAGCCGAGCCGGAGCATCAGGACTATCTGGAGCGCTTCCCGAACGGCTACACCTGCCATTTCCCCCGGCCGAACTGGACGCTGCCGAAACGGGAACAGGCGCGCGCCGGGTGAGCGCAGACCGGGCGCCGCGCGGCACGATCGCGCGGCGCTCCGACAAAATCACGAGCCGACGATCTTGCCGCCGTTGGGATGCAGGGTCTGGCCCGTGAAATAGTTCGATTCCTGCGTGGCCAGGAACAGATAGCTGGTCGCCACCTCCCATGGCTGGCCGGCACGGCCCATCGGCGCGTTGGCGCCGAACCCCTCGACCTTGTCCGGCGGCATCGAGCCGGGAATGAACGGTGTCCAGATGGGACCCGGCGCGACGCAGTTCACCCTGATGCCGCGATCGAGAAGCTGCAGGGCCATCGACCGGCTGAACGCGGTGATCGCGCCGCGTGTCGATGAATAGTCGACCAGCACCGGATTGCCCTTGAAGGCGTTGACCGAGGCGGTGTTGATGATCGCATCGCCCTCCGACAGATGCTCGAGCGCGGCCTGGGTCATGAAGAAATAGCCCATCACGTTGCTGTCGAAGGTGCGCCGGATCTGCTGTTCGTCGATCTCGGTCAGATCGTCCGAGAAATATTGCTGCGCGGCGTTGTTGACGAGGATGTCGAGCCCTCCGAACGCCTCGACCGTGCTGGCCACCGCCTTGGTGGCGAACCCTTTCTCGCCGATGTCGCCCTTGATCAGCAGTGCCTCGCTGCCCTCGCGTTCGACAAGTTCCCTGGTGGTCTCGGCGTCGCGGTCCTCGCGCAGATAGACGATGCCGATCCTGGCGCCCTCGCGGGCGAACAGGACGGACACGGCGCGTCCGATGCCGCTGTCGCCGCCTGTGATCAGCGCGACCTTGCCCTGCAGCTTGCCGACGCCCGGAAAGCGCGGCTCGTAGTCCGGCGCAGGGTCCATCCTGTGTTCGTCGGCGGGCATCGCATCCTGATGCTGGGCGGGAATGTCTGGCGCGTGTGGCATGACGCTCTCCTTCAACTCTGGCTTGCCTCAGCAACGACTGGCGAACGGCCCGGTTCCCGGTGGGGAACACGGCAGTGCATGCGTGCCGGTCGAGGGGGCGGCGGCGAGGGAAGGAGGGGGGCGGAAAGAGTGCGTGGTCGCACGGCGAACGCCGGGGTACCGTCAGTACTGCCCGGCGAGCAAGCGACCACAGCCTGTGATGGTCGGAGAGCGGCCGGCCTTCTTAAGCGCGCCCCACAGCGTGACGGCATTGGCCGTCAGCACGGGGACGTTCAACCGATCCTCGATCGTTTCGATGAAATGCAGGCTGGGCATTGCGGTATCGGGGATCAGCAGCGTGTCGGTACCCGGCGAGAACGCATCGATGGCCAGGTCGACGATGGTCTCGGTAGCGAGCCCCGGAACGTCCCATCCGGTCGGAATGCCGAGGCAGCGCAGCGCCTCCACCGCCATGCCCGCTTCGCCGAGAAAGTCGCAGAACGCCCGCGCCGTCGGCTCGGGATAGGTGGCCAGCACGCTCGCTCGGTCGACCCCGAGCGCCCGCATGGCGTCGACGAAGGACAGCGACGTGCTGCACGCCGGCGCGTCCACCGCCCGTTCGATTGCGGCGGCCTGTTCTTCGGCGAATGCCATTCCCGACATGAAGCTGCCGCTCGTGCAGGCCCAGGTGATGGCATCGAGATCGAACGGGCGGAGCCGTTCGGCCGCCTCCACGAGCCAGGCAAGCTGGCCGGTTTCGCGCAGCGCCTCCAGATCGTGGTCATTGCCGTGCGCGCCGCCAACGCGTGAGATCGTGAAGTACAGCTTGACGGTGTCCCTTGCCGCCCGTTCGAACCGATAATAGTCGGCCTCCGGCCCACCGCTGGGAACGATCAACCCAATTCGCGCACAATCATTCATCGCCAATTTCCTCCAAAGGCCGCGGTTCGGGCCGGTTCATGCTAGGGCCGAGTGGCCGTTGGCGACGATTCTGCGAACCCCTCATCGGTCGGCATATCTGTCGCACTTCTGGCCTTCGCGTCGAGGTTTTTGCACTCGTTCTTCAAGGGCGCTTGACTCGAAATCCATTTAACGATAAATGTAACGTTAAATGCGCTGCTGGTCAAGGGAAATGGCTGAGAGTGCGGGGAGGTCAGATGTTTGCGTTGGAAGAGAGCCACGTCGACGAGCGGCGTTCGCCATGGGCCGTTGCCGTTCCAATCGTAGGCGTCGCGCTGATTGCGGTCGCCATCTGGCATTACGCAAACTGGGAACTCATCGCCTCGCTGGATTTCTCGGTGGTGTGGGAGTACCGCGTCGCGCTGGCCAAGGGTCTCATGGTGACGCTGTACCTGACCCTGGTTGCAGGGTTTTGCGGTCTGACCGCGGGCACCGTGCTTGCGGCGCTGTCGCAGTCGCCGCTGCCACTGGTGCGCTGGCTGGTGGTCGCCTACGTCGAGGTCTTCCGCAACACGCCCATCCTGATCCAGCTCATATGGATTCATTTCGCGCTCCCGGTCTTCACCGGCTGGAACACGACGGCGCTGCAAAGCGGAACGATCGCCATCGCGCTGCAGGCCAGCGCCTACTTTTCCGAGATCGTTCGCGGCGGCATCGAGTCGATCCCCAAAGGGCAGTGGGAAGCCGCCTATGCACTCGGGCTTCCGGCGAAGACGACCTGGACGCGCGTTATCCTGCCGCCGGCGCTCCGTCGCATGATTCCGGCGCTCGTCAATCTGACGATCAGCTTCTTCAAGGCCACGTCCATCCTCTCCGTACTGCAGGTCAGTGAGTTGATGACGATCGCCAACCGCATCAGCAATGCGGTCTACAAGCCGATCGAATTGTTCACCGCCGCCGCGGTCATCTACTTCGTCCTCGGCTACATCCTCAGCCAAGTCACTTTGCGCCTCGAGCGCGCGACGAAGTAGCGGGGAAGGTAGGATGAAGTTCGAGTTCCAGCACCTGGTGAACAACTACCCCCTCCTTCTCGAGGGACTCCTGCTGACCGTGCGCATCTGCGCGATCTCGCTGGTGATCGGCGCTGTCCTGGGGCTCGTCGCCTGCTTCATGAAGTTGCAGGGGCGGGGTTGGGCGTATCGCTTCGCCGTTGCCTATATCGACTTCTTCCGGACGATCCCCGAGGTCGTCCTGATCTTCTGGGTCTATTCGTGCCTGCCGCTTCTGCTGTCTTTCCGTCTGACGGCCGAGGCCAGCGGCGTTCTCGCACTCAGCCTTTTCGCATCGGCCTATCTCGCCGAGATCTTTCGGGCAGGCATCAACTCCGCCAGCAAGGGGCAGGTGCAGGCCGCGCTGGCGCTCGGCATGCCGGTTCGCGTCATCTGGACGCGCATCATCCTGCCGCCTGCCATCCGCCGCATGATGCCGGCGCTGGTCAACTTCCTTTCGGAGTTGATCAAGGCGACCAGCCTGCTGTCGGCAATCGGTGTGGCGGAGATGGCCTATCAGGCTTCCGTTCTGGGCAGCAGGACCTTCGCTTATGTCGAGTTCCTGTCCGCCATTGCGGTCCTGTACTTCGTGACGCTCTTGCCGCTGAGCCTTTATGTGCGCCGCGCGAGCAACAGACTTGCCGGTCAGGCGGCGCATTGATGATGGAGGGAAGCTTCGTGATGACCAGCAACGCGGCGGCCGGAGACCCTGTCGTCATCAGTGTCGACAACATCAGGAAGAGCTTCGGTTCGTTCGAGGTTCTGCGCGGCATCTCGACCGAGATCCGCGAGAAGGAGGTGACGTGCATCGTCGGTCCTTCGGGCGGTGGCAAGTCGACATTCATCCGCACGCTGAACGCGCTCGAGCCGATCAATGAAGGCACGATCCGCATTCTCGACTGCACCCTGCCGGCCGGTCGCAGGGAAATCGAGAAGCTGCGCCGCTCGGTCGGCATGGTGTTTCAGAGCTTCAACCTGTTCATGCATCTCACCGTCAGGGAGAACGTCACGCTGGGTCCGATGACGGCGCTGAAGCTGTCGCGCGAGGAGGCGAACGCGCGGGCCGAGAAGCTCCTCGAGCGCGTCGGCATCGGCAACCAGATCGAAAAATATCCCGGCCAGCTTTCCGGCGGTCAGCAGCAGCGCGTCGCCATTGCGCGCGCCCTGGCGATGGAGCCTCAGATCATGCTCTTCGACGAGCCCACCTCGGCGCTCGATCCCGAGATGGTCAAGGAAGTGCTGGAGGTGATCCGGGACCTGGCGGCGAGCGGCATGACGATGCTCGTCGTCACGCACGAGATGGGCTTTGCACGCGAAGTCGCCCATCGCGTCTTCTTCATGGCCGACGGAACACTGTCGGTCGATACCGACCCCGAAACCTTCTTCAACGCACCCACCGATCCGCGCCACGCGGCCTTCCTTTCGAAGGTCCTTTAGGGCGCCGCCAAGGGGTGCGGACATGCGAGCTTACGACAAGAGAGGAGAGACTTCATGAAACCAACACTTATCGCCGCCGCGGCGGCCGCAACGGCGCTGATCGGCGCCACGTCTGCCTTTGCCGACGACGACATCATCGAAAAGATCGTCGACAGCGGAACGCTACGCGTATGCCACGCCGAGGCGGCCCCATGGGGCGTCAAGGATCCCTCGAGCGGCGAGTGGAAAGGTTCGGACGTGCGCGCGGCCGCCCATCTTGCCGAGACGATGGGCGTTGATGTCGAGCATGTCGATGCCACCTGGGCCACGCTTGTCCCGTCGCTCGAGGCCGACAAGTGCGACATCGCCATGGCGCCGATCTTCCGCTCCCCGGAGCGGGCGATGCGAGTGCTGTTCTCCGATCCGGCCGGCTACGAGACCATGGGCGTGGCCGTGCGTGCCGACGCCGGCATCGAGAGCTACGCCGATCTTGATCAGGCGGACAAGACGGTCGCGGTGATCTCTGGTTCGGCCGACGAGGCATTCGCCAACCGCTTCTTCAAGCAGGCCAAGATCCATCCTTTGGTGACGGACAAGATCTCAACTCTGGGCATCGAGGCGGCCAGCCGCCGGGTCGACGCCTTCCTCACCGACACCTCCACGCTACGCTCCGTCGTAGGCTCGAACGATGCGATGAAGCTGACCATCGTCGAGCCGGACAACCCGCTCAATCCGCAGGGATATTCCTACGCGATGCCGCTCGGCGAATACGCTTTCCAGCAGTTCGTCAACATCTGGCAGATCAACGCCGACCAGCAGGGGCTGAAGGAGCAGTGGCATAACGAGTTCGCCAACTGAGCGAACTGTCCGCCACCAGCACCAAAGGCCCGCTCCGTGCGACGGACCGGGCCGTTTCCCGAAACATCAAGACTGTGAGACCTGACGAATGAAGCTGCTGCGCTATGGCCCGGCCGGCAAGGAACGCCCCGGAATAATCGACGGCGAGGGGCGTGTCCGCGACCTGTCGGGCGTCGTATCCGACATCGCGGGCGCCGCGCTGCTGCCCGAATCACTTGCGTTGATCGCCGCCAGACTCGCCGACGGATCGCTGCCGGTGGTCGAAGGCCGTCCCCGGCTCGGCCCCTGTGTCGGCGGGGTCGGCAAGATGGTGTGCATCGGGCTGAACTACTCCGATCACGCCGCCGAATCCGGCATGCCGATCCCCGACGAGCCGATCCTGTTCATGAAGGCGACGAGCGCCATCGTGGGGCCCAACGACGCTGTTGTGCTGCCCCAGGGTTCGCAGAAGTCGGACTGGGAAGTCGAACTCGGCGTGGTCATCGGACGACCGGCGAAGTCCGTGCAGGCGGACCGCGCGCTTGACCACGTTGCCGGCTATTGCGTGGTCAACGACCTTTCCGAGCGCGCATTCCAGATCGAGCGGGGCGGCCAGTGGGTCAAGGGCAAGAGCGCCGACACGTTCGGGCCGCTCGGTCCATGGCTGGTCACTGCCGACGAGGTCGCCGACCCGCAGGCGCTGGATATGTGGCTCGAACTGAACGGTGAGCGCGTACAGGACGGCAGCACCGCGACAATGATCTTCGGCGTCGCCGAGCTTGTCAGCTATGTCAGCCAGTTCATGAGCCTGCAGGCGGGCGACATCATCTCCACCGGAACGCCGCCCGGTGTCGGCCTTGGTATGAAGCCGCAGCGCTTCCTGCGCGCCGGCGACGTGATGCGGCTCGGCATAGCCGGACTCGGCGAGCAGCAGCAGCACGTCACGGCCTGAGTGCCTGTCGGCCACCTTCTTCGGACAAACGATACAACAAGGAAAATCAACCGTGATCACTCGCTATCCGCTGGAAACGCCTCTGCCCATCTCCGGTGCCGTGCGCGCCGGCGACTTCGTGTTCGCCTCCGGCCAGGCTGCGCTTGAAAAGGACGGCCATGTGCTGGACGGCGGCATCGGGCCCCAGACCCGGCTGACGCTCGACCGTCTGCTCGCCGCACTCAAGGATGCCGGCTGCACGGCCGAGGATATTGTGAAGGTCACGGTGTGGCTGGACGACCCCCGCGATTTCGGCGCCTTCAACAAGGTCTATGCCGAATATTTCAAGGATGCGCCACCGGCGCGTTCGACCCTGGTGTCGCCGCTCGTGGTCGATGCCAAGGTCGAGGTGGAGGCGATCGCCTACAAGCCGCTTTGACGGGGCCTGCGAGCGGTTCGACGTCGGCACAGGGGCCATCAATGGTGAGCAAGCAGGTGCTTGACGAGCCTACATTTATCGTTAAAGTAGCCTCTAACTGATAGAAACAAACTTCATCTGCGGGGAAATCGATATGGCGAACAAGGATAGCGGGCGGCCGACGCATCTGCGCATGGGCCTTTCAGGGTCGGACGTGTCGATCCGGCTCAGGTTACGCTGGGACACGGCGCCGAAGGCCTGTGCGGCCGTTCTCGGCCTGCTGCCGCTGCGCCACCAGGTGTGGCATGCCAAATACGCCAACAACGAAATATACATGCTGTGCCAGATGCCCGATCCGGTGCCGCCGGCCGAGAGCCTTACCGTCTATCCCTCGCGCGGGGATCTGCTCTATCTGCCGCTGCCGCAGGGCGTGCCGCTGCCCCCCGGCATCCCCGGTGTCGGCGAAGGCGAACTGGCGCTTGACCTGGCCTATTTCTACGAGGCCGGAAACAGCCTGCTGACGGGGCCGCACGGACCGATCGCCGGTACGATCATCGCCACGGCCGAACATCTCGATGACATCGATCTGATGGCCGCAGCCTGTCGGGACGTCTGGTTCAAGGGTGCCGCAGACCGCCAGATGTGGATCGAGGCCGCCTGAGCGGCGGTGGCGGTCAGGGTGAGTTGGTCCGATGGCAAAGAATAAGGTGACGATGAAGGAGATCGCGGCCGCGGTCGACGTATCGGTGATGACCGTATCAAACGTCATCAACGGTCGGGACCATCTGGTCGGCGAGGAAACCAGGCGCCGCGTTGCCGCGGCAATCGACGAACTGGGCTACCGTCCCAGCGCGGCCGCGCGCGCCCTGCGCTCCTCGCGCACCTTCTCCATCGGATTCGTGGTGCTCTACGACGAGCGCAAGTTTCTGGGCGACCCGTTCATCGCCGCGCTGGCCGACGGGCTTTGCGCGCAACTCGCCGAACTCGGCTATTCCCTGACCATACAGGGCGTCTTCACCGACGAGCTCAGCGAGGCTACCGCCTTCCGCCGGATGGAGACCGATGGACTTTGCCTTCTTCTGTCAGGCAGCCAGCCGACGAAATACAACCTGCACACGCTGCTGCAGAGCCTGCGCCAGCCCATCGTCGTCTTCCAGGAAAGTGTCGAGACCACCGAGCCGGACATGTGTGCCGTGCGGCAGGACGACCGTGCTGGCGGTCGTTTCCTGGCCGAGCACGTTTTGGCGCGTGGGGCGAGGTCGATCCTTATGGTCGTGCCGCGGGTCGAGTGGCCCGCCATCAGCGAGCGGATTGCCGGCGTCAGAGAGGCCGTGGCGGCCAGCGACGGTGTCACGATGACGCTGCTTGCCGCCGACAGCGAGAAGGACGCCGATGTGCAGCGTGCGCTTGCCGGCCACCTGGACGCCGGGCACACACCCGACGCGGTGCTGGCGGCGAACGACCAGATGGCGATCGCCGCCTATGCCGTGCTCTCCGCGCGCGGGCTCACGCCGCCGAATGAGGTCATGCTCACCGGATTCAACCGGTTCGACTTCTGGCGTTACTTCCAGCCCAGGATCACGACCGTCGCCTCGCCTGCGGAACAGCTCGGCAGCCGCGCGGCCGACGCATTGTGCCAACGCATCGACGAGGGCGAGTTCGCCGACGATGACATCGTTCTCCCGGTGGAGCTGATCCAGGGCGAGACAACCTAAGCAGTCGCCGCATGCGGTTCGGCCGCGCGGCTCATACGAGGAAAACACTGTGTCGAAGACCAATTACAGGGGTGTCTACCCGATGGCTTACACGTTCTTTGACGAGAACGGTGAGCTGGACCTGGCCGCGATCCGCGTGCAGACCGAGGCCCTGATCGACTGGGGCGCGGCGGGCATCACGGTCCTTGGGCTGGCCGGCGAGGTGCACAAGCTGTCGGCGGACGAGCGCGCCCGCGTCGTCGAGTGCGTCGGCGAGACGATCGCCGGACGCGTTCCGCTGGCCGTGACCGTCGCGGAGCGGACGGCCCGCGACCAGATCGCCTTCGGCCGGATGGCCAAGCAGTACGGAGCGAGCTGGCTGATCCTGCAGCCTGCCGCCGTACGCGATGTGTCGGAGATCGAGCATATGCGGTTCTTCGGAACCGTCGCCGACGGCGTCGACCTGCCGGTCGGCATCCAGATCGCGCCGGAGTATCTGGGCCAGGGCTTCACGGTCAAAAGCCTGCTTGGCATGCAGGCCCAGCATCCCAATCTGACGATGATGAAGACGGAGATGTCGGCGCTCGGGGTGAGCGATTTCATCACGCGCACCGAAGGTGCGTTCGACGTCTTCAACGGTCAGGCCGGGGTTGGCATGATCGACTGCATCGAGGCCGGCTGCGCCGGCTTCATTCCGGGCGCCGAGACCGGCGACATCTCCTCGCGGATCTACCGCCTGTACGTGTCGGGCAACGAAGGCGACAGGGCGCACGCCCTGGCGCTCTACAAGGAAACGCTGCCCTTGTGGCACATGATGATGGAATCGATCGACACGCTGTTGGTCTATGGCAAACCGCTCATCGCACGGCGCCTGTCGGCGCTCAGCGGGATCAGCCGCCCGCCGCACAGCGCCGCCAGCGCTTTCGGCCGCGCCCGCGTCGACCATTGGGCGCAGGCCGTTTTCGCAACGGCGGGAGGTGGGGCATGAAGCTGAAGAAGCCGGTCTACGACTGCCACGTCAATGTGTGGGACCCCGAGCAGTATCTGCCCGTCTACCACGAACAACTTGCCCGCGTGCGGCCTGGCGGTCTCCCGCCGGCAAGCGACGCCGATACGCTGGCGCGCGAGCTTGCCGCCTTCGAACGCATCATCGTCTTCAGCCCCCAGTACGGCGACAGCATCGGTATCCAGGGCGCCGAGCAAACCACGGCGGCGGCGGTCGCCAAATATCCGGACAAATTCGTCGGCTTCGCCTATGTCGATCCGCGCCGTCCCGACTACATGGAGCGGCTGCGGCACTCGATCGAAGAGCTGAAGTTCAAGGGCGTCAAGTTCGGCTCCATCTACAACGGGGTGGGACTCGACGACCCGCGCATGCAGCCCGTCTATGCCTATTGCCAGGCCAACGACGTGCCGCTGACGATGCACATGGGAACGACCTTCCCGCCCAAGACGCGGATCGATTTTGGCCGTCCGCTGCATGTCGATCCGGTTGCGCTCGCCTATCCGGATCTCAAGATCATCATGGCGCATATGGGCCATCCCTGGACGGCCGAGGCGGCGGTGATCGTGCGCAAGAACCCCAATGTCTACGGCGAGATCACCGGCCTTTGCTATCGGCCGTGGATCTTCCAGAAGTGTCTGGCCGAGATCCAGGACTATTCGATCGCCGACAAGGTTTTCTTCGGCACCGACTTCCCGTTCTCGACCTTCGACGAGGCGGTCGACGGGCTGCTCGCCTGTTCGCAGGAATGCGAGGAGGCGCGCGTGCCCCCCGTCAGCGCCGAGGTGATCGACACCATCTTATACAACAACCCGTTCGAAACGTGGTGGCACACGCCGGTCTGAACGCGCCGTGGGAGCTTGCGGAGTTCCGGCTGATCTGGAGATGACTATGCTGACATATGATTTCACCGGCCAGAGCGTGATCGTCACTGGCGGCGCCGGCGGCATCGGGCTCGAGCTCGCGCGCCGCTTTCATGCCGCCGGTGCTTCGGTTTGGCTGTGGGACAACGCGCCCGACCGGGTGCAGGGCGCGGCCGACGCCATCGGCGTGGAGCGTGTGAACGCGACGGCGCTCGACATCACCGACAAGGCGCAGGTCGAAGCGGCGGCCGCGGACGTCTTGGCGCGCGCCGGGCGCATCGACATCCTGGTGAATTCGGCCGGCATCACCGGGCCGAACGAAACCGTCGCCCGCTACGATGCCGACGCCTGGCGCCGCGTCATCGACGTCAACCTGAACGGCACGTTCCTGTGCTGCCAGGCGGTGCTGCCGGCAATGCAGAAGGCCGACTACGGCCGCATCGTCAACATCGCCTCGATCGCCGGCAAGGAGGGCAATCCGAATGCCGCCGCCTACAGCGCATCGAAGGCGGCCGTACTGGGGCTCACCAAGTCGCTTGGCAAGGAGCTTGCCGCCACCGGCATTCGCGTCAACGCCGTTACTCCGGCGGTCATCAGAACCGAGATCTTCGACCAGATGACGAAGGAGCACATCGATTACATGCTGTCGAAGGTGCCGATGGGCCGGTTCGGCACCGTCGAGGAAGCGGCCAAGATGTGTCTGTGGCTGGCTTCGGACGACTGCTCGTTCAGCACCGGTGCGGTTTTCGACATCTCGGGCGGGCGCGCCACCTACTAAGGTGCGCAAGCCGGGCACGGCGCCGCGCTCAGCTGGGCCTTCGCGCCGTCGGTTTCATAGCCGGTCGAGGCCGAGCGGCAGCGCGCTGAGCGCCTCGCAGCCGGTCTCGGTGACGACGACGGTTCGGCTCTGCCCGACGCCGAACACGCCGAGCCGGCGCAGGGTCATCGGGAAATGGAAGGTCATGCCGGCTTCCAATGGCCGGGTGTTGTCGCGCGTGATCTGCATCGAGCCGCCGGCGATCCAGGTGGGTGGGAAGCCGATACCTACCGAGTAGCCGTAGAAGTCGTGGAACAGGATGTCGTCGCGGATGCGGTCGACGATGCGAGTGCCCGCCTCGGCGACCTCGCGGGCCCGCACGCCCGGCTTCATCGCCTGCATCATTGCTTCGATCGCCTCGGTACCGACGGCCGCCACCTCCTCCACGAAAGGGTCGCGCGGTGCGCCGAGAACGGCGGTCCGCATCAGCGGCGCGTGGTACCAGTGGATCGCCGGCGAGCATTCCAGAAACACCGTGTCGCCAGGCGCGACAGTGGCGCCGATCTGGGCATGGTGCGGCACGCCGGACCGTGCGCCGACGGCGACCATCGGAAAGATCGAAAAACCCTGCGTGCCGCCGTCAATCAGCGCGTCGGCCATGGCGCCGGTGATCTCGCGATCATTCGCGCCGGGCCGGATGGCGGCGAGGGCAGCGCGCATGGCGGTGTCGGTGACGGTCTGGGCCAAGCGCATCACGTCGATCTCGGCCGCAGACTTCACGGCGCGAACATCCTCGACGAGACCGCTTGCGTCGGCAATGCGCGCCGCCGGCAGGGCGTTGACGAGCGCGGCGTGTCGCGCCGCGTTCAGGAAATTGCCGCCGGCCTCCAGGCCAATATGCGTCCGGCCGAGGCCGCGCGCCGCAAGTGTCTCGGCCGTGGCGGCAACCGGATCGGCGCCATTGCCGAAATAGACCGCTTCGCAGGCCGTGGCGCTGGCGTTGAAGCGCCCTTGCTCGAACTGCCAGAGCAGCATGAAGGGCGCCCCGTCAAGCGGCAGGACGAGGCACTGGTAGTCCCAGATGTTGAGGGTGTGGTGGCCGCACAGATAGTAAATGTTCGACGGATCGTGCAGCACGATCGCGTCGAGCTTGCGCGCGCGCATGGCGCTGCGTACGCGCTGTCGGCGCTGTTCGAACTCGGAGGCCGGGAAGATGTCCTCGCGGGTGATGGTCATGGCTGGCGGTGTCCCTATTCGATGTCGGTGTCCGGGTCTATGTCTAGGTCGGAGTCGAGCGGCCAGATCGGCCGCCGAGCCCTGCTGTAGTGCTTAGCGTGCGGCCCGGCCGGCGGCGTAGAGCAGTGCCAGAAAGCGCTCCTGCATTTGGACGTAGCAGTCGTGCTCGAGCGGCCCGGACGGCACGGCGGCGGTGAAAAGCAGCGGCAGCCATCTTTCCTCCAGCCAGTCGAGCATGCCGCCGATTTCGCTGTTGGTGCCGGCGAAGGTCGGCGCCACACCCGTCCCCTTGGCATACTGATACGCCTTGAAATCGGCCGATCGCGTGCGCGGCGGGCGTGCCGGCGTGCTGGTATCGTGATACAACCCACCGACCGCGATGCGTATGCGCCGTCTCGACTTAGCCGCTTCCATTGAGCGCAACGTCAGGGCGGTGGCCGAGCCGGCGCGAGATCGCAGCGGCGGCAGCGCGCAGCGTCGGCACGGTGGCCTCGATCTTGTCGTCTGTCATCCGCACTGCCGGCCCCGAAACGCTGATCGCGGCGACGGTGCGCCCCTCGACGTCGACGATGCCGGCGGCCACGCAGCGTACCCCGGCGAAGTGTTCCTCGTCGTCGAGGGCCCATCCGCGCCCGGCGGTCATCTCGAGCGCGCGTGTCAGCCCCTTGCGCGTGCCGACGCGGTTTCCGGCGTCCGGCTGCATGTCAAGGCCGGCGATCAGCCCGTCGCGCTCGCACTCCGGCGTGCCGGCCAGGAGGACCTTGCCGAGCGCGGTGCAGTAGGCGGGCTCTCGCGTGCCGAGTTCGCCGGCCATGCGCAGCGGCTGCGGCGAGTCGATCCGGTTGATGACGACGACCTCGCCGCCGGCGAGCACGCCGAGAAAGACGGTCTCGCCCGTTTCCGCTACCAGGTCGCGCAAGGAGGGCTCGGCGACGCCGTGCAGGCTGAGGCTTCGGCTGTGGTCGGCGGCAATCCTCAGCGCCCGCGGACCGAGGTCGTAGCGCTGCGTGTGCGGATCCTGGTCGAGCATCTCGCCCGCCTGCAGCGACGCAAGGACCCGGCTTGCCGTTGCCGGGGTCAAGCGAAGGGCGCGGGCCAGTTCTCGCACGCCGACGCCCTGACGCGACTGAGCGATGAACTCAAGGGCGTCCATGGCATTCAGGATGGCCCGGATTGGGGCGTCCTCGGCCGGCAGGTCCTGCGGCACTTTCGGTCTCCTTGCTACTCGGCGCGACACTCCCCGCTGCGCGGCATTGCAGGGCGCGACGGGCGTTCGGGCCCAGCAAGCACAAGAGGGGATCGACATGTCAATGACAAAATGAAGCGGTGTACCAAAAAGTCCGGAACGACGCTGTGAACGTCTATCGGAACGAAGGGCTGACATCGGCGCTTGTGGCATGCGCAGTCATGCTGAGACGTTTCACTTCGCATACCGACATCTTGGTGCCCCCGGTTTCATCACTCGGCCATTCGGGCTGACGCACATTGCGCCCTGGGGCGAACTGCTTTCGACGCGGGTAGAGGTTTTGAAAGCCGGCGGTTTCGTCACCGACGGGTCGGTGCGCGATGCCCGCATGATCCGCGCGATGGGCTTCCCCGTTGTGTGTTCCGGCACGACGCCCGTCGATACCAAGTATCGCGGCAAGCTGGCGCTTTCCGACGTGCCGGGCAGGATCGTCGGCGAGGCGTTGTCCAAGATGCGCGCCGAGAAGACCGTGCGCAACGAACTGGCGGCTGGCGAAACCCTGCGCGACATCTTCACCCATCACAGAATTCCTTGAGCCGACGTTGTCAGAGGTGATGCTTTTCGACGGTGTAGCGGGCCCCCGGAGGAGGATCCGCTGGGCGATGGACCGACTGGTTCAGTCGGTCTTCTTCTCCGATACACCCCCGACGCCGGACCGCATTGAGCGGCGATAGGCGTTGGGGGCGTGCCCGGTCCGCCTGCGAAACGCACTGGCGAAGTACTGGCTTGAGGAAAACCCCAGATCATGAGCGATCTGGGTGATCGGCCGGTTCGTGCGCTGCAAGAGGGCCTTGGCCTCGTCCATCCGGGTCTCGCGCAGCCATGCTGCCGGCGAAAGGCCCGTCGAGCGCTGGAACAGGACATGCAACCAGCTCTCCGACAGCCCGACCCGGCTGGCGACCTCCGGCAGGGTCAAGCGCGCCTCGCGATCGGCGCGCATGATGCGCATTGCGTGCGCGATCCGGGGGTCGGGCACCTCGGCCTCCCGACGGGTCAGGGCGTCGAGCGAAGCCTCCAGGAAACAGATGGCATGCGCGCGCACGAACGCCGGCCGGGCGATGCCGCGCTCATAGGCATCCATGATGCTGTTGAGATGATGCGCATGGATCGGCAGCGCCGGCGCCGTGCGCAATGCATCGTTCAGTCCGGCGATCAACGATCCGCGATCCTCGTCCGCAAGACCGAACGCACCGGGTCGATCCAGACGCACCTGCACCCAAATGATCTCGCTCGGCTCGAGCGCAGATCCGACCGCGCCATGCCGCTCATCGGGCCTGGTGCACAGCAGCTGGCCGGCCGACAGGTCGAGGACTTCCTGTTCAACCCACCAGGACAGCCGCCCCCTGGTCACGACGACGAATTCGAACGCGCCGCCATGCGTGTGCTCGGGCAGCCCGCCGGAAATGGCCTCGTTCTGCAAAGCCCGACCGATTTCCGGCAGTTCCGGCAGATCGGTGGCGCCGTCCTTGAACTCGGCTCGGTAGGGCAAATGTTCGAAATCCTCCACTGATGAGCGGTGAACGCTGCCACGGCTGCCATCGTCTACACAAGCGCTCCAAGCGAGAGCAGGGGGGGTGGAAATGGCGACAAACGCTGCCGAACTGACCGACGAACAGAACCGTGCCTTGACGGAACAGGGGTTCGTCGCCGTTTCCTCCTTTGTTTCCGGCGACGAGCTCGATGCGATCAGGACGATCTTCGATCGCCTGTTCGCGGAGAAGGTCGGACAGGATGAGGGCCGACAGTTCGATCTTGCCGGTGGCAGGAGCGAAGGGTCCCTGAAACTGCCCCAGATCCTCGAGCCGTCCGACTACGCGCCCGAGCTACGCGATCTGGACGTCATCGCTCGCGCCAGCGCGATCACCCAGGCCTACTTCGACAGCGACGAAACGCCGGTCATGGGCGAGCATATGATCTTCAAGCCCGCTCATGTCGGCAATGTCACGCCCTGGCATCAGGACCAGGCCTATCACGACCCGGCCATGGACGAGCGCAGCATCAATTTCTGGATCGCGCTCGACGATACCGACGTCGACAATGGCTGCATGCACTATGTGCCCGGCTCGCACGCCAACGATGTGCTGCCGCATCACCCGATCGGCCACGACCCTTCCGTTCACGGGCTCGAGGTGGATCAGCCCGAAGCGTTGACGCACACGACGGTCGCCTGTCCGCTGCAGGCCGGGGGCTGCGTGATGCACTTGCCGAAGACGCTGCACTATGCCGGGCCCAATCGCACGGCCAGGCAGCGGCGCGCCTATATCCTGATCATGCAGGCGCCGCCTGTGAAGCGCGCCGTGCCGGTCGACAATTACTGGATGCGGTGCGATGGCGGCTAGACAGGCCGGAGTTGCCGCGTTCGATGGGCTCCTGATTGGCCGGGTCCGCGCTGGACCCCACCGCGGCTCAGTCGGCGACGGCTGCCTCAAGCTTCTCGATCAGGAGCGCGAGCGGGGGAAGATCCTTTGCCGAGGCGCCGTAGCAGAAGCCGGTGGGGAACTGGAAATCCAGCGGTTGGCATGCCAACGGCCGCAGACCGAAGCGGGCGGCGAGGTCGGCCAGCGGCTGCGACAGGCCCATCAGGCAGGCACCGCGCGCAGCCTGTTCCAGTGTCGTGGCCAGAGAGTCGGAACTGACCTGCACGCTCACGGGCCGATCGGCCTGGCGCTGAATGGTTTCGACGATGAATGGCCAGGCGCCGTCACCATGGTAGTGCACCCAAGGGTGGGCGGCCAGGTCGGCGAGTTCAAGGTCGATCGCGTCGGCAAGCGGATGGCGCGGCGGCGCAAAGACGATGTAGCTGAGCGTTGCGGCCTGCACGACCTCCAGGCCAAGACCACGGCAATAGGTGACATCGAAGCCGCCGGCATAAAGGTCGAACCTGCCGCTGGCGACCGCGTCGACCTCGGGCTTGGCGCCGGCAAGATGCACGTCGAACGTGAACCCGGGATAGGTCCGGGTCACCTCGGCAACCACTTCAGGCAGTATCGTCAGGCACCAGTAGGGTCCCGCGGAGATGGTGATCCTTCCCTTGCCTTCACCCTTGAGCAACTGGATTTCATCGATCGCCCGCTGCGTCTCGATCTGCATCAAGCGGGCGCGCCTGAGCAGGACCTCTCCGGCGGACGTGAGCGTCATGCCGCGCGCATGGCGGCGGAAGAGCGCCGTTCCGAGCGCGGTCTCGAGTTGATGAATTCTCCTCGACAGAGCCGGCTGCGTGATCGCGTGGGCCCGGCTGGCAGCCGTCAGGCTTCCGGTTTCGGCAACGGAGATGAAATACGGCAGGAGCGCGGACAGATGCGGCAACATATGATGTCAGCTTATAGGCATATCAGAAGATAGCAATTCAATTTATCACTGGGCTATGCAAGCCTCAGCCAGGACCAAGACGAAACGGGAGGAATTGATGCGTAGAATTATCGGACCCGCCATGGCGTGCGCGGCCTGCGCGCTGCTTGCAGTGCCGGCCGCAGCGCAGGAGACCGAAGTCAACTGGGCGACCTTCTGGGTCGGCACCAATCCGCTCAAGCCGTGGGGCGAAGCGCTGCTGGAGGGTTTCAACGCCGAGTATGACGGCCAGTACGAGATCGTCACCGAGGAGATCCCCGGCGACAAGCAGTATCGCGACAAGATGCGTGCCGATGCGGTCGCGGACGCGCTGCCCGACCTGATCACCGGCAATACGGCCCTGATGAAGGATCTGCGCGACAGCGGCCGCGTCGTCGACCTGATGCCCTATCTGGAAGCCGATCCGGAATGGCGCGACAGCTTCTTCGACAATGCCTTCGACACCTACCTGACCGCCGAGGGCGAATTGTACGCGCTGCCCTATTCGCGCGACTATATCGGCATCTTCTACAACAAGGCGATGTTCGAGGAGGCCGGCATCGAGGAGTTCCCGCGCACCTGGGAGGCGTTCTTCGAGGCGTGTGACACGCTCAGCGCGGCCGGGTTCATTCCCATGGCCACCGAGGGCGACTGGACCACCCGATTGATGTGGGCCAACATGATCGGGACCCAGCCTGGCGGCGCCGAGTGGCTGTCGACGGCCGGCGGCGAGGGCGAACTGGAACTGGTGGGCAATGCACCCGTGGTGGCGGGAACAGAAATGCTGCGCCGCATGTTCGAGGAAGGCTGCACCAACGAGGACGCCTTCACCGGTCAGTACGCCACCGGCGCGACGCTCTTCCTGCAGGCCGAGGCGGCGATGATCGCCAACGGGCCGTGGATGATCCCCAACATCAAGGGCGTCAACACCGAGACGGCGGAAGGGCTGGGCGAGGACGTGGACTATGCGGTCTCGCCAGGCACCGGCGATGAGCGCGGGCTCATCATCGTCACGGGCGAGGCCGGTTTTGCGGTGGGCGCCAAGGAACAGGACAAGATCGACGGTTCGGTAGCCTTCCTGAAGTACCTGACCAGCGACGAGCAGATGCTCAATCAGGCGGTGATGGTCTCGCGCTTCGGGCCTACGCGCATGGAACTCAGCGAGGAGCAGCGCGGTCAGCTCGAGCCGATGCTGCTCGACATCGTGGCGGAATCCGAAGACGTTCAGCACACCTATCCGCATACCAACATCACCATGCCCACCTCGATCATCCAGGAATTCATCAACAGCTGGCCGGTCTATGCCCGCGGCCAGATCGACACGGAAACGTTCCTGGAGATCCTCGAGGACGCGCAGTAGCGCGCCCAAGGGGCGGCCGGGTCCCTCCCAGACCGGCCGCCCACCCTTCTTCCGCACGAAACGGATCCCATGCAAAAGAGCCTCGGCCTGTCGATCTTCGTGTCGCTCCTGCCGGCGATCGCGCTGTTCGTGACGTTTCTGGCATTCCCGTTCGCCACGATCCTCGTAACCTCGTTTTTCGAGTGGAACGCGGCCGGAATGACCTTCAATGGTGGGGCGAACTATCTGGAACTGTGGGACAGCCGGTCCTTCAGGTCCGCCCTGCAGAACACGGCGATCTGGGTCGGGGCGGCCGTTCTGATCCATGTGCCGCTCGCCGCGGTGCTGGCGATGATCCTGTCGCGCCGCGTCAAGGGCTGGAAGGTGTTTCGGACCTTGTTCTTCCTGCCCAACATCGTCAGCTATTCGGCGCTCGCGATCGTCTTTCTGGGCTTTTACAACGCCCGCTACGGCGCTCTGAACATGCTGCTCGAGGATATCGGCCTTGGCCACCTTCAGCAGGACTGGTTGTTCCAGTACGACACCGCCCTTTATGCCCTGATCGCCACGTGGATATTCCACGTCGGCCTTTACATGATCATCATCATGGCCGAGATCGCCTCGATTCCCGAGGACATGTACGAGGCCGCCGTCATCGAGGGGGCCTCCGAAGTGCAGCAGGACTGGTACATCACGCTGCCGCTGCTGCGCAACGTGATCGGCACCTGCATGATCCTGACCGTCACGCAGTCGCTGATCTATTTCGAAGGCATCTTCCTGACGACCAAGGGCGGGCCGGCCAACGCTTCGCTGAACATGTCGATGGCCACCTACCGCGCCTTCGAGACCTTCGACTGGGGCGAGGCCAACGCCATCGGCATGCACATCGTGCTGCTGGGCGTCGTCGCCATCGTCCTGATCAGGCACGTCTTCCGCATCGGCGAGAGGGACTTCGATTGAGCGATCATGACCGCACGGCCTGGGGCCGCCCGCTCTGGCTGACCATCACCTACTACGCGATCATCGCCTGGTTCTGCTTTGCGATGCTGTTTCCGATCCTCTGGCTGGTGCTTGCGGCGTTCAAGACCAATGCCGAGATCCTCAGCGCATCGGGCTACTTTCCGCGCCAGTGGAACCTCGACGGTTTCGAGGATGCGCTGACCGAAATCGGGCTCATCCGCTATCTCGCCAACTCGTTCCTTGTCAGCGCCGGAGCGGCATCGCTGGTCGTCGTCGTCTCCGCAATGGCGGCCTATCCTGTGGCCCGGTTCGAGTTCAGGGGCCGCAACATCGTCGTCACCGTGTTCGCACTCGGGCTCGTCATGCCGTTTTCGGCACTGATCGTGCCCGAGACACTGATCATTCGCACGCTCGGTCTATATGACACGCGCATCGGCCTGATGCTGCTCTATGCCGGGCTTTTCCTGCCGATCTCGTTCCTGGTCATGCGCGCCTTCTTCCTGTCACTGCCCCTCTCGATCGAGGAAGCGGCGATCATGGACGGGGCCAGCTACTGGCAGATCTTCACGCGGATCGTCCTGCCCCTGTCGGGCCCCGGCATCTCGACGGTCGCCATCATGATCTTCGTGTTCACCTGGAACGAGTTCCTTTTCGCCACGCTGGTGCTGTCATCGGAGGACAAGCGCACCGCGCAGGTGGCGATCCGCTTCTTCCAGTCGCAGTTCGACTTCAACCTGCCCGGCATGTTCGCCGCCATCACCATCGTGATGCTGGTCCCGATCATGGTGTTCATCGTGCTTCAGGAGCGCGTCGTGCGCGGCCTGACCGCCGGCGCTGTCAAGGGCTGACGGCGTGAAGTGCGTCCTCGTCCTGTTCGATTCGCTGAACCGTCTGGCGCTGTCGCCCTATGCGAGCGATGTCGACACGCCCAATTTCGACCGGCTGGCGGCGCGCACCACCACCTTCGAGCGGCACTATGTCGGCTCGCTTCCGTGCATGCCGGCGCGGCGCGACCTGCAGACCGGCCGCCTCAGCCTGTTCCACCGAAGCTGGGGACCGCTGGAGCCGTTCGACAATTCGCTGCCCGAGATGCTGAGCGCACAGGGCGTCTACACGCATCTGGTCACCGATCACTATCACTACTGGGAAGATGGCGGGGCGACCTATCACAACCGCTTCGACAGCTACGAAATGATCCGCGGCCAGGAGCGTGATCCGTGGCACGGCATCGTCGATCCGCCATTGGAGGACTGGCGCGCGCGATTCCACCCCAGGCAATTCTCCGAGGAGCGCGGCACGACGTTCCGCACCTACATGGCCAACCGGGAGCGGATGACCGGCCCAGAGACGATGCCTGCGGCGCTGACCTTCGATGCCGGCCTGCGTTTTCTTGAGCGCAATGGACGAAGCGAGGGCTGGTTTTTGCAGATCGAGACCTTCGATCCGCACGAGCCCTTTTTCGCACCGGACGAAGACATCGCAGCGGTGGCCGGCGAGATGCCCGGTCCGATCTTCGACTGGCCGCCCTATGCCAAGGTGACCGAGACCGATGCTGAAGTCGCGCAACTGCGTGCGCGTTACCGGGCGCTGGTGCGCTTCTGCGACCGCCAGCTCGGAAGGTTGCTGGATGCCTTCGACAAGAACGACCTCTGGGACGACACCGCGCTCCTTGCTACCACCGACCACGGCTTTCTGCTGGGCGAGCACGATTGGTGGGCCAAGAATCGCATGTATGCCTATGAGGAGGTCTCGCACATACCGCTGTTCATCGGCACGCCCGGCCGCCAGGGCGGGGCGCGCTCCGCTGCGCTGACGCAGACGGTGGACCTGATGCCGACCATCGCCGACCTGTTCGGCTGTCGGCTTCCCACGGAGGTGACCGGCCGCTCGTTGCTGCCCGCGCTCGACGGCGAGACGGTCCGCGACACTGCGGTGTTCGGCTATTTCGGCGGCGGCGTGAACATCACCGACGGCCGGTACACCTACTTCCTGTTCCCCGACGATCTGACCGCCGAGCCGCTCTACCAGTACACCTTGATGCCGACGCACATGAAGTCGTTCTTCTCGATCGAGGAACTGCGGGGCGCGGTGCAGGTGCGCCCTTTCGACTTCACCAAGGGCGCGCCGGTGCTGAGGGTCCCGCTGGTTGCCGGCTCGAGCTCCTTTGCGGCGCACGGTCCCGGGGCCGTCGTCGACACGCAGACCGTTCTGTTCGACCTGCGCGACGATCCCGGTCAGCACGCCCCGTATCGTGATGCAGCGACCGAAGCTCGGCTTTCGGAAGCGATCGCATCGGAAATGGAGCGTCACGATGCCCCCAAAGAGGCGTTCAGACGATTCGCATTGACGCCGGCCAGTTGCCTTGGTGGTGCCGGGTAGCGTCGCGACGTTTTTCGCGGCGAGCCAATCCGGTCGTCCGCATCTGCTCCTTACCTTTGCGCTGGCCCCAAGTCCGGGAAATCTGTGTTCTGCTGATGGCGGGTCGTGCCCCCATCGCCATCAATTCGCCTGCGCCAGCCCGAGTTTGGCGCAGCACAGCGTCGGCACGTCCGAAACAGGCTGGAAAGGGGGCCTGTGAGAACGCCATTTGTTTTGCATCGTGGAACTTGCATTCTGCAATGGAAAACGATAGGCGGGGTGACAAGGGCGGATCGCCACCAAGCCGAGATCATGCGGGAGGTTTGAATGCTGGAATCGAAAGTTCGCGTCGGGGCAGGGGAGCACGGCGCGGAAGGCCATGTGTCGTTTCCGAAGTCTAAGGCGCTTCATGAGAGGGCGTGCGAGACGCTGGCCGGCGGCGTCAGCAGCCAGTTTCGCGCCGTGGGCTCGCCGCATCCCATGTTCTACACGCACGCCGAGGGTTCGCGAATCTGGGACGCGGACGGTCACGAACTGCTCGATTTCACCCTCTCCCAGGGGCCCTGCATTCTGGGCCACTCGCATCCGGAACTGACCAGGCGCGTGACCGAGTCGCTCCAGTCGGGACAGCTCTTCGCAGGCCAGCATATGGATGAACTCGAACTGGCCGAGGCGATCAAGGGCTGCGTTCCGTCCGCCGAACGGGTGCGTTTCGCGGTCAGCGGGTCGGAGGCCTCGCACGCGCTTCTGCGGCTCGCGCGTCACGTGACCGGGCGACCCAAGTTCATCAAGTTCATCGGCCACTATCACGGCTGGCTCGATAATGTATCGTTCTCGATCAATCCGCCGCGCGATGAGTCCAACACACCGCCGGCGCCCGTCGCCTGGGGCGGAGGGATCCCGGCCTCGCTCGCCGACGACGTCATCGTTCTGCGCTGGAACGACCTGGACCTGGTCGAAGAAGCGATGTCGGCCCATGGCGATGAAGTGGCCGCGATCATCACCGAACCCGTCATGTGCAATCAGGGATGTATCGAACCGCTGCCCGGTTTCCTCGAAGGGCTGAGGCGGATCTGCGACGAGTACGGCACGGCATTGATCTTCGATGAGATCATCACCGGTTTCCGGCTCGGCGCGGGCGGCGCGCAGGGCGCGTTCGGCGTGACACCGGACATGGCCCTGTTCGGCAAGGCGCTGGGAGCGGGCTTTCCGCTCGCCGCGCTCGTCGGAAAGGAGAAGTTCATGGCGCCGCTGGCCAGCGGCGAAGTCTATCATGCCGGCACGCTGAACGCCTCCAATGCGTCCATCGCGGCCGGCCGGGCGGTCGTCGACGTGATGGGCCGCAACAATGGCGAGGGGTATCGTCACGTGCGTGAGATGGGGACGCGCTTGCGCGACGGCCTCGCCGCGATCGGCGAAGAAGGCCGCCTCAACGTGCGTGTGCAGGGGCCCGGCCCGATGTTCCACATGGGCTTCTCCGAGCGGGCGCGGGCAACCTCGTACGACCACGTCATCGACTACGACAAGGCGATGTACAGTCGGTTCTGCCGGGGCATGCTTGCCCGCGGCATCAGGATGATCGAACGCGGTCTCTGGTACGTCTCGCTGGCGCACACCGATGAGGACATCGACCACGCGCTTGCGACCGCGCGCGAGGTCCTCGAGGAGATGGGCCATTGAGCGGGCATATCGCGGTTGTCGAAAAGACGTTCCTGGTGCTCGAGGCAATGAGCGAACTGGGCCGGAGCGCCACGCTTCAGGAGCTTGCCGAAACCACGGGCCTGCCCAAGGCGACGCTGTTCCGGATTCTGCAGACGCTGGCCAGGCTCGGCTATGTCGACCAGGACCAGGCCCGGAGCCGCTACGGGCTCACGTTGCGCATGTACGAATTGGGCCGCGGGGACGGCTACGAGGATCTCCGCCAGCAGGCCCTGCCGGTCATGGAGATGCTGCACCGGCGGTTCAACGAGACGGTGAACCTCGGCGTGCTCCAGGGTACGCACGTCATCTATGTCCACTACATCGAGACGACGCGCAGCATTCGCTGGCAGGTTCGGCCGGGCGTGCGCGATCCGTTCCACTGCACGGCCCTTGGACGGGCGATCGCCGCGTTTCTGCCCGAAAAGCGCCAGCGCAAACTGCTCGACGCGATGACGCCGGTGCAGCGCACCCCGCTTTCGCCCACCGACCGGGCGTCCGTCGAGGCGCTGCTGCGCGAAACGGCCGAACGCGGCTGGGCCCAGGACGACGAGGAGAACGACGCCGGCGTCGCCTGCTTCGGCGTGCCGATAATCGACGATGACATGCCGGTCGCGGGTATCAGCCTGTCGGTCGTCAAGAGCCGGCTGACGCCCGAGCTGCGCGAGGAAATCGTGTCGGTGATGGAGGAGATCGGCCCGCAGATGACCGGCCGGCCCCGGCTCGTCTCCGGTGGAGCGGGGCAGTGAGCCGGATCCTTCTCGCCGGCCTGTTCCACGAGACCCATTGCTTCGTCAACGGCACGACGGGCCTTGCCGATTTCGACGTCATGCGCGGCGCGGCGATCATGGACTTCGCCGGCAACGGCTCCACGATCGACGGCTTCCTCGAAGTGGCTGCGGCGCAGGGCTGGGATGTCGAGCCTGCATGTGCCTATGCGGCATCGCCCTCCGCGATGGTCGACGATGCGGTGATCGAGGCGTTCTGGACCGATCTCGAACCGGTGGCGCGTCGCGGACCCTACGACGCGGTCTATCTGAACCTGCACGGCGCCATGGTCTCTGAGCGATTGGTCGACGTGGAGGGCGCGATACTTGAACGGCTGCGTGGCATTGACGGTCTTGCCGGCGTGCCGATCTTCGGTGTCTTCGACCTGCATGCCAACATGACGGCGCTGATGGCGCGTCACGCCAACGGCCTCGTCTGCTATCGCGAGAACCCGCATATCGACGCGCGCGACAGCGCGGTGCGGGCGGCGGAGTTGCTCGCGCGATGCCTCAATGAGGGCACGGTGCCGCGCATGGTGAGCCGGCATGCCGGCATCGTCTGGCCGCCGACCGGGACCGGTACCGCCGACACGCCGATGCGGGATCTGGAGACGCTCGCCCGGCGCATCGAACAGGACAGCGAACACATTTGGGCGGTGAATGTCGTCGGAGGTTTCTCCTTCGCCGATGTACCGGAGGCCGGGGTCGCCTTCTCGGTGATCACGACCGGTGATCAGGCGGAAGCGGAGGAGGCTCTCGACGCACTGTGCGACAAGGCATGGGAGTTGCGCGCGCACGGGCTGCCGGAGGAAGACGATCCTGCGTCGGTGCTTGAGCGCCTCGCCGCCGATCCGCCGTCGGGGCCAGTCATCCTCGTCGAGCCGTCGGACAATGTCAGTGGCGGCGCTCCTGGCAACGGCACCGGCGTGCTGCGGGCACTGCTCGCCGCCGACACACAAAACGCCGGCGTGGTGATCGCCGACGCCGAAGCTGTCGGCGAACTGGAAGGCCTTGCGCCCGGCGAACACAAGACCGTCGCCATCGGCGGCAAGAACAATCCCTTCGACCCCGGCCCGGTCGAACTCGATGTCGAACTGGTCTCGCGCAGCGACGGCAACTTCACGCTCGAGGACATCAAGAGCCACATGGTTGCAGCGCGCGGCAAGCACATCGCCATGGGCCCCAGCGCCGTGGTCCGCCATCGCGGCATCACCATACTTCTCAATTCCCGCAAGACCCCGCCATTCGATCTTGGCCAGTGGCGCAGCCAGGGCATCGACCCCGAGAAACTGTCAGTGATCGGCGTCAAGGCCGCCGTGGCGCACAGGCGCGCCTACGACAAGATAGCCGCGGCGAGCTTCACCGTCGAAACGCGGGGGCCATGCATATCCGATCCCCGAAAGCTGCCCTACACGCGGCTGCAAAGACCGATCTATCCGCTCGATGAAAGCTGAATCCACCATGATCAAGCATCACACCGATCCGTCCATGCCCCACTCGCACCTGCCGTTCAGCCCGGCGGTCCAGGTCGGCAATCTGCTGTTCGTCTCCGGGCAGGCATCGGTCGATCCGACCGGACAGATCGTCGACGACGACTTCGAAGGCGAGATGCGGCGGGCGGTCGGCAATCTGGAAGCCATTCTCAACCATTGTGGCTCCAGCCTGGACCGGATCGTCAAGACGCAGAACTATCTCGCCGATCCGAAGTATCGCGATCAGTATAACCAGCTTTATCCGCAGCTTTTTCGGCAGCCTTTCCCGGCGCGGACCACGGTCACCAAGGGGCTGTCCGGAACGCTGAAATACGAGATCGACTGCATCGCCGTCGTGAGCGAACAGTGACCGCCTTCGACATGCCCGACAGATCGGCAGCCCACCGCGCAGAGGGGTCCGAACGGACGCCCTAATTTCGTATCGTGGAATTGATATCTTGTATTTCGAAACAGGATTGACAATTCCCGGGCTGCCCGTAAGCTTCCCAAATCCGCGTGTACGAGGGAGATGACGCGATGCTCTGCAAGGGAATAGACCGTCGCCGGCTGCTGCTTTCCATGGGCGCAGCCGCAATGACCGGAGGCCTGTTGTCCTCCACGCGCCTGGCTTCGGCGCAACAGGGAAACAGCGAGCCCGTCAAGCTGCTGCTGGGCTCGCACATGGAATACCTGCAGAAGCTGGCGCCCGATTACGCCGCCGCACACGGGCCGACGCCGGAGATCGAACTGGTCACGACCCCGGACCTGCCGGTGAAGCTCAATTCGACCCTGATCGCGCGTCGAAGCCCCGGAGATGCGGTGTTCGTCACCGCGGCGTTGATGTCGGGCCTCGCCGAAAAGGGCTGGCTCACTGACATGACCGACATGATCGAGCAGGAGCTGCTGCCCAACGGGCTGATCGAGAATTCGCTGACCGCCGCCAACTACCAGGGCCGATATTACGGTGTGCCCGTCACGATCGGCGCACCGATCATGCACTGGAACAAGGCGCTGTTCGAGGCGAGGGGGCTCGACACCGAAGCTCCCAACAACTGGCACGCGACGCCGGGTTCCTGGGATACGCTGGTCGAGTACGCCAAGGAGATCAACGACCCCGACAACAACATCTACGGCATCACCGACAACTGGGGCGGCGTCGGCTCCATGTTCACGTTCGGCAGCCTGCTGCAGGGCGGCGGCGGTCGCTTCCTGGACGATGATCTGCAGCCGGTGATGAACTCGGAAGCCGGCGTCGAAGCGCTCAGCCGCATGGTCGACCTGCTCCATCTGCACAAGGTGATCGATCCGGCGGCAGTCACATACACGTGGGTCTTCGATGCCTCGCCGGCCTACCTCGCCGGCCAACGTGGGATCTTCTTCACCTGGCCGTTCATTGCCGGGATCGCCAATGGCAGCGATGATTCCGCGATCCAGGGGCGGTCAGGCTACGCACCGAACCCGGCCCTGGAGACTTCCGCCTCCATCGACGGATCCGAGTTCCTCTCGATCCCGGTCTTTGCCGACAATCCGGAAGGCGGGCGCCAGTTCATCAAGCTTGCCACCTCGCTGGACAAGCAGATCCTTCAGGGATCGACATCGCCATGGGCGCCTTCGGTCGATGCGGCGCTGGGCCACCCCGATGTCAGCGGCAACCTGCCCTTTGCGGAAGTGATCCGCCAATCGTACCAGTATCCGGTCGACGGCGGCTACTCGCCCGACCGCGAGCGCTGGGAGGAGATTCTGACCGGGCAACTTTCGCGCGCCTTCTCCCGCGACGTTACGCCCAAGGAAGCGCTCGACGAGGCGGTCAAGTTGATCAATGCAAGCCGCACCTGATCTATCTGCGGCCCACTCTGGCACGGCGATCGCCATCGGCGGCCGTCGTGCCGGATATCTGCGCCGCCGGGATCTGGCCTTCAGCCTGCTCCTGGTTGCGCCGGCGCTCGTGCTGGTCGCCGGCATCTTCCTCTATCCGGCGGTCTTCACGCTGACTCTGAGCGTGACCGAGTTCGACATGGTGCGCCTGCAGATCGGCGAGTTCGTCGGTGTCGAGAATTATGCCCGTCTGTTCGCCAATCCCGGTTTCATCGATACGATCTGGCGCACCGTCTACTTCGGTCTGCTGATCTCGGTCGCGGCCACCGTGTTCGGTTTTCTGATCGCGCTGCTGCTCGACCAGCAATTCGCCGGCCGTACGGTCCTGCGCGTCGTCGTGGTTCTGCCGTGGGCGGTGCCTCCGGTGGTTGCCGGCGTCCTTTGGGGGCAGATGTTTCACGCCGATGTCGGCTTCGTGAATGCACTCCTTTATCGCGTCGGACTGATCGATCAGTACCAAATCTGGCTCGGCGACGGCTGGACGGCGCTGCACGTCATCGCGATCGCCGAGATATGGAAGGCGATCCCCTTCATGGTCCTGTTCTTCCTCGCCGGCCTGCAGAGCATACCGCAACAGTTGTTCGAAGCGGCGGCGGTGGACGGCGCGACGGTCTGGCAACGGTTCCGGTACGTGCTGCTGCCGCTGATGGTCCCGATCGCCATCCCGCTGATCCTGATCCAGTTCGTGTGGGCGATGAAGGCGTTCGACACCATCTTCGTGCTCACCCGCGGCGGGCCGGCCGGCAGTACGACGACACTGAATTACCTCGTCTATCGGGAGGCATTCCAGTCCTTCGACCTGGGCCGCGCGGCGGCGGCCGCCTACATCCTGTTGCTCGTCACGCTGTTCGTCGTGCTCGTGATGTCCGTTGTGCGCCACTATCTCACGCTGCGCCAGGGGGGGACGACATGAACGCCTCGTCCCGCCGGCGGCTCGTCCGCCAGACCACGATCTACGGGTCAGCGCTCGTTGTCTTCGTGCTGATGGCATTTCCCCTGTACGGGCTTTTGTTGACGAGCCTGCAGCCGGAGACGGTGATCCGCTCCCGCGACGTGCAGTTTCTCCCATCGACGCTCTATTTCGAGCATTTTCGCGCGGTGCTGGCGCCGGGGCATATCGTCCCCCTTCGCGAGGGCATCCTGAACTCGCTGTTCGTCTCCATTCTGACGGCGGCGGTGTGTCTGATCGTTGCCCTGCCGGCCGCCTATGCGCTGTCGCGGCTGCGCGTGCCGGGCAAGAACGCGATGCTCGTGGCGATGGTCTCGGTCTACTTCCTGCCGACCACGATCTTTCTCATCCCGATGTTCGTGCTGTTCGTGTCCTGGGGCATCAACGACACGTTCCTCAGCCTCGTACTGGCCTATTCCGGCTTCATTCTTCCGTTCGAAATCTGGATCCTGAAGACCTTCATCGATCGGCTGCCGCGCGAGGTGGAAGATGCCGCGCGGATCGACGGGTGCACGCACATGCAGGTGATGCGCCACGTGGTGCTGCCGATGGTGCGTCCGGGGATCATGGCCGGGTTCATCTTTGCCTTCATCCTGTCCTGGATCGAGTTCCTGACGCCGCTCATCTTCACCTCGGACATCAAGATCTCGACGGTCGCACTCGGCATGTTCCGCTCCACGATCGACATCGAGGTCGGACAGCAGGCGGCGGCAGCCGTGCTGACGCTGCTGCCGGTGGCACTCTTGATGATCGTCTTCCAGCGGCTGATCACCCAGGTGCTGATGGCCGGGGCGGACCGCTAAGCCCATGGGGGAGACCATGCGAATAGCCGTGATCGGCGTCGGCCTGATCGGAGAACTTCACGCCCGCATCTTTCGGCGAAACCCGCTGTGTCAGCTCGTCGCCGTATCCGATACCGACTCAAACCGCGTACAGGAGGTGGCGGGAGCGCTCGGTTGTCGGTCCTACACCGACTACGGCACGATGCTGGAGCAGGAGGAGCTGGACGCGGTCTCGATCGCGACGCCCGAGAGTTTCCGGCATGAACCGGCCGTCGAAGCCGCAAGGCTCGGCCTCAAGATGCTGCTCGAGAAACCGCTGGGCAGGACGCTTGCCGACGTCGACGCGCTTATCGCGGCCCTGGCCGAAACCGGTGCGGAGCCGGCGGTGAATTTCATCCTTCATGCCGAACCGCGCTTTGCACGCATGAAGCAGATCGCCGCCGAAGGTGGCATCGGCGCGCCGGTGAGCGTCTCCGCGCGGCGGGTGGGCTCGCGTCTCGGAATCGAGAAGTACGCGCCGTGGACCGATCTTCTGTCGTCCACGCTGATCCACGACATCGAGATGGCGATCGCCGTCAATCAGGCGCCGGTCGAGCGTGTCTACGCGGAAGCGGTCGTGCGCGCCTGCGCGCAATATGGCTGCCATGACGCGGTCGTCGCCACGATGCGCTTCGCCGACGGGGCCGTTGCGACGTTCGAGACCTCGTGGGTGCTTCCACCGAGCCAGCCCGAGCCGCTCGACCCCTCCTTCCGGCTGATCGGCGACAAGGGTTCGGTTGTCATCGAAGGCTCGTCCCAGGGCATGAAGATCGTCGGTGAAGAAGGCTACGTTCTGCCCGACATGACCCACTGGCCCATGCTGCCGGACGGAGTGGGTGGCGCGCTGGCGCATTCGCTCGACGCGTTCGTTGACCGGGCCCGCACCGGGGCACCGCCGCTGGTCGGACTGGCGCAGGCGCGCCGGGCCGAAGCAGTGGTCGCCGCCATGAAGCGGTCGATCGACGAGGAGCGACCGGTCCGCATGTCCGAACATGATTGAGGCAAGACGATGAGTGGAAAGGTGAGGCTGGCCGAGCACACATGGCCGGAGGTCAAGATGCTGCTCGAGCGTGATCCGGTTGCCGTCATACCGGTCGGCGCCTTCGAGCAGCACGGCCACCACCTGCCGCTCATGGTGGATGCGCATCTGGCGGGCAGCGTCTGTGAGAAAGCCGCCGAGCGCGCTTGCGACGATGGCACTGCAATCGTCGTCACGCCAACCGTCTGGACCGGTTATTCACCCCATCACATGGACTTTCCGGGCTCGGTGACGCTGGACGATGCGACGTTCTCGGCCGTCGTGGGGCAGGTGGCCCGCAGTCTTGCCCATCATGGCTTCCGCCGTATCGCGATGATCAACGGTCATGGCGGCAACATGAACCTTCTCAAGAACCTCACCCAGACCTTGTTCTACGAGCACGGAATTCGCGCCGCGGCCGCGTCCTACTGGGACTTTGCGCTGGCCGAACTCGCCGAATGGCGCGCGTCCGACAAGGGCGGAATCATGCATGCGTGCGAGATGGAAACAGCGCTGATGCTGGCCACGCGCCCCGACCTCGTCGACATGAACAAGGCATCGGACCATTTGCTCGATCGGTCGGCCTATTTCGGTGCCGACCTGCTTTCGGGTGGAGCCGTGGCATCGGCCGCCAGTTTTCGCGAACTCAGCCCGACCGGCGTGATCGGCGCGCCGTCGTTTGCCACGGAGGAACGCGGCGAGGCGCTGCTGGAAGCGATGGTAGCCCGGCTGGCCGCCTTCTTCGTCGACTTCGCCACATGGCCCCGCAATGACGAGGAGGAGACCCGCTCATGAAATCGCCGCTCGGCCTGTACGCCTATCCCTGGGACGTGATCGACGAGGGCGCCGACGCGGTTCTCGATGCGGTCGAACGTGCCGGGCTCAATACGCTCTATCTTACCACCTGGTATCATTCGGGCATGTTCTTCCTGCCGCACAATCCAAAGCGGCGCCTTTATTTCCCCACCCCGGGAGCGCTCTACTATCGACCCGGCGAGTGGCACGGCTCGCACCCGTTGGCCCCGCCCGTGAGCGACCTTTCCGACGACTGGGACGGTTTCTGGACGCGGTTGGCGGACCATGCGCGCAAGCGCGGGATTTCGCTGAGTGCATGGATGCCCGTTCTGCACAATTCGGGCGTCGGCACCGCCCATCCGGACATGGTCGTCGAAAACCCGTGGGGCGACCGGATCACGCACACATTGTGCCCTTCCAACGCCCAGGTCGGCGATCTCGTGCTCAACGTGATGAACGATATCGCATCGATGGGCGTGTTCGAACGTGTTCTGATCGAGTCGATCGAGTATCTCCCCCTGCGGCACGGTCACCATCATGAGGTTATCGGCGTGCCGCTGGATGCGGACATCGAGTTCCTCAGTTCGCTGTGCTTCTGCCCGGCATGCATGCGCCGCATGAGGGAAGACGGCGTCGACGGCGAAGTCGTGCGTTCCTGGGTGCGTGAGACCGTGGACCACGCGCTTGCCGGAAAGCCGCGCGAGCCAATGGGCTGGACGGAGCTGGAAGCTGGCGCCGGCGGCGCATTCGGCCCGTATCTGAAAACCCGCAACGCCGGACCCACGGAGCTGATCGTTCAATCGGCAGAGGCGATCCGCGCGGCCGATGCGGACATGACGGTGGCATGTCTCGATTTCGGCCCGCTCTATCCGCTCGGGCCCAACGGTCGCGCCTGGCAGAACGGCAACGATCTGGACCGCATCATTCCGGCCATCGATGAACTGCACCCCACCTTCTACTTCACCGATCCCGAGATCCTGAAAGCGGCCGTCGCCCGCTACAACGAGGTCGTCGGTGACGACATCGCACAGGTTCCGGCAATTCGCGCCGTCCTGCCGCAGACGGAAAGTGCCTCGGGCCTGTCGAGCCAACTCGCGGCGACGCAAGGCCGGGCATCGGGCTTCACCTTCTACAATTACAGCTTCATGGCGCTCGAAACGCTCGACTGGATCCGCTCGGGCCTGAACAGGAATGCGCCGGCCCTGGCGGGGGATCTGTCATGAGCGCCCCGACCGTTGAAGTCATCATCCATCCGGTGTGCCTGCGGTTCCGCTGGGACAGCGACGAACTGGTCTACATGTTCGCATCCAACCCGGAGCAGCAACTCGACCGGATGGAACGCATGCTCGGCGTGTCACCGGACGACGGCGACCTGATCTTCCGCACCAATGTGGGGTTCCTTCCGGTCGCCTCGACGGTGCTGGTGTGCGGCGAACGCACGATGCTCGTCGACCCCGGCAATCATCACATCGGCGCCTATTCGATCCTGTGGCATGCGCTCGCCAGCCGCGGCCTGTCCTATGACGACATCGACGTGGTCGTGACCACCCATACCCATACCGATCATGCAGCAGCCATCGTGCATCTGCCCGGCAAGCCCTGGGTGCTCGGCGCCGGGGAACTTGCGGAGATGGCCGCGATCGAAGGCGCGCCGATCGTCGAGGCCAAGAAGTCCATGATGGGCGAGATCACCGAGATCAGCGAACAGCTTGAGCTGATGCCGGGCGTGACCGCCATCCCGACGCCTGGCCATACGGCCGGCCACATCTCGCTTCTGGTCGAGACTGCCGATGAGCGCGTTCTGATCGCCGGCGATACGGCGATGATCCGGTCCGAATACACCGATCGCTCCTTCTCCCAGTGGTACGGACCCGAACAGCTTACGCAGCTGCACGCCTCGCTCGACCGCGTTCAGGCGCTTGAGCCGACACTGGTGATCTGCGGACATGATCGGCCGTTCCGGCCTGCAGGAGTATGACGATGGCTGTGGTGGGTATCGACCAGGTTCGCAAGACGTTCGGAACCGTCGACGCGTTGAAGGGCGTCAGCGTGCACATCGAGGACGGCGAATTCGTCGCCCTTGTCGGGCCGTCCGGCTGCGGCAAGTCCACTCTGCTGCGGCTGATCGCCGGTCTGGAGGATATCAGCGGCGGCGAGATCTCGATCGGCGGGCAGGTGGTCAACGAGCTCACGCCGCGCGAGCGCAACATAGCCATGGTATTCCAGAACTATGCGCTCTACCCGCACATGACCGTCAGCGAGAACATGGGTTTCTCGATGCGGTTGAGAAAAGCGCCGCAAGAGACCATCGGCCAGAGCGTGTCCCACGCCGCCGGGATCCTGGGCCTGCAGTCGCTTCTTGCCCGCTTCCCGGGCCAGCTCTCCGGCGGTCAGCGCCAGCGTGTCGCCATGGGGCGGGCGATCGTGCGGGACAGCAAAGTGTTTCTGTTCGACGAGCCGCTGTCCAATCTGGACGCCCAGCTGCGTGTGCAGATGCGCTCGGAAATCAAGCAGCTGCACCAGACGCTTCGGAACACGATGATCTATGTCACCCACGACCAGGTCGAGGCCATGACCATGGCGGACCGGATCGTGGTGATGCGCGATGGCGTGATCGAACAGGTCGGCGCTCCGCTCGATCTCTATGACCGACCCGCCAACACCTTCGTGGCCAGTTTCATCGGGTCGCCGACGATGAACCTGCTTTCCGGAACGGTCTCCGCCGGCGAGACTGGACCCGTGTTTGCCGCGGGCGATCGCGTCGTGCTCCCGCTTCCCGAATGGGTGGGCTCCGAGCTCTCGGGGCGCCGGATGATCTACGGTATCCGGCCCGAGAATATCGCAGTGATCCCCGGAGACGGGGCAGTGGGGGGCGTCAAGGCATCGGTGCGCCTGATCGAGCCGACGGGCAGCGACACGCATCTGGTGCTGGACGCGGACGGCGTCGAGATTCTCTGCGCGATCCGTGAGCGCCTGGCGCTTTCGACAAGCGACACCGTTTCGATCATCCCTGACAGCGGCAAGGTTCATCTCTTCGACGAGGCGTCAGGCGAGCGCATCGCGGCCGATTGACGGCGCGGTGGCTGATCCGGCCTGGCCTGAGCCTCGGCGGGCAATCGGGGCCACGCCGACCCACTGATCGGTGACGACAGCCAATGGCGCTGAGAGACCAATGGCGGAGGGGGAGGGATTCGAACCCCCGGAGGCCGCAAAGCCTCAACGGTTTTCAAGACCGCCGCATTCGACCGCTCTGCCACCCCTCCGGTACAATCTAGATGGCACACGGCCCCATGCGCCGCAAGGCACCGGAAGACCTGTGCGCGCGGTGGCCGGAACCCGGACCGGCGCAAAGTCGTTCGGCAAACGACTGATCCGGTTGCGACATCGTGTCGTAACAGGTGACAGATTCGTCGAAACAAGGGGTTATGATGATGATCCGCGCCTTTGCTATCGCCGCTTTCGCCCTTGCCGCAACCGCCGCGCCGGCCGCAGCCGAGCAGCTCGCCGGTTCGGCGATCAAGGAAACCATCGGCGGCAAGCGCGTCTATCTGGCCACGCCCTTCGGCGGCGAATTCCCGCTGCATTACAAGGCCAACGGCCGCGTCACAGGTGACGGCCGCGCGCTCGGCCTCGGCCGCTTCATGGCGCCGCGCGAAACCGGCCGCTGGTTCGTGCAGGGCGACCAGCTCTGCCAGCAGTTCCCGACCTGGTATGATGGCCAGGTGAGCTGCTTCACCCTGCGCCGCACCGGCGAGACGACGCTGCGCTGGCGCCGCGACGACGGCTATTCGGGCCGCGCCCGCATCGAGGGGTGACCGGGGCGCGCCTGCGGGAAGCTCACGCTTCTTAACATCCTGATAAGCGAGATGACCGATACTGGTCCCTTGAGCGCCCGACATGACTGGTCGGGCGCGAAAGCTTGGTGTATGCGCCATTGGTTATGGGGACCACGACCTTCAGGATCGGCTTGGGGCGGGGCGGCATCGTCGCCGCGCTGTGCATTGCCGTCGTGGGCTGCGGGTCCTCGATGTCGCCCAAGGTCGCCCTGACCAGCGGCAGCTCCAGTGTCGTCGCCGCCAGCAGCGACGTCATCAACCTTTCCAACCTGCCTGTCTTCACCGAAAACGCGGCCACCTCGGGCGAGGAAAGCTTCTCGGTCGCCGCCTATGGCGTTGCCGCCAGCCCTCGCGTCGCCAACGGCACGCGCATCCAGCGCGGTGGCGGGCGCGAGATGGTCGGCCGACCCTATACGGTTCGCGGCCGCCGCTACTATCCGACCGCGGACCAGCCGCCGGTGCAGCACGGACGGGCTTCCTGGTACGGTCAGGCCTTCCATGGCCGCAAGACCGCCAATGGCGAAGTCTACGACATGAATCACCTGACGGCGGCGCACAAGACGATGCCGCTGCCGTCCTATGCCCGTGTCACAAACAAGGCCAACGGCCGGTCGGTGATCGTGCGGGTCAACGACCGCGGCCCGTTCTCCAACGACCGCGTGATCGATCTGTCCAAGCGTGCCGCCTACATGCTCGACTATATCTCCTCGGGCACCGCCGACGTGAAGGTGGAGTATCTGGGCCGCGCTCCGCTGCACGGCCAGGACGACGAATATCTGATCGCCTCGTTCCGCGGCGCGCCGACCGTCGGTGCGCCACGCGGCGGTGGCGGCGCGGGGCCGGACCTTCCGGGCGTGCGCCGGCCCGGCGTGATGATGGCCTCGACCGGGGAGCCCGCGCCGGAACGATTCGGCGAGACTTCCGCACAGACGCCGACGGCCGGCTCGCTGCTGCGCCGTGCCACGCGTCCGCTGATCGGTCTTGACGCGTCGGCCTATGCCGACAGGCGCGTCGCCAGAGCCTTCGATGCGTTTGCGGTGCAGCCGGTGGCCCGCACCGACTGGAAGGCCGACTGAGCGGCACGCCGCATCTTCCAATCCATGCGCCTTCACACTAGGTTCGCCCGTAACGGACATCCGTGACCGGGACCGATCCCATATGCCCTTCAGCTTCGTTACGGCCGCCCGGCGGCGGCATCCTTTCTTCGTTCTGGCGCTCATTGTCGCCCTGGCGTGCGCGGTCGCGCCGCCGGCCCGCGCCCAGCTTTTCGAGACCCGGGCCGAACAGGCCATGCTGCTCGATGTCGGCAGCGGCACGATCCTGTTTGCAAAGAACCCCGATGCGCCGATCCCGCCGGCCTCGCTCGCCAAGCTGATGACGATGGAAGTGGTCTTCCACGCGCTGAAGATGGGCCGGCTGACGATGGACGATACGTTCCTGGTCAGCGAGAACGCCTGGCGCACGGGCGGGGCGGCGTCGGGCACGTCGACCATGTTCGCGGAGATCAATTCGGAGATCCGGCTCGAGGATCTCATCAAGGGCGTGATCGTTCAGTCGGCCAATGATGGCTGCATCATCATCGCCGAGGGGATTGCCGGCTCGGAAGCGGCGTTCGCGCAACTGATGAACGAGCGCGCCAGCGAGCTGGGGCTTGAGGGGTCCAACTTCGTCAACTCGACCGGCCTGCCCGCCGAGGGGCAGGCCGTGACCATGCGCGACCTGATCACGCTCGCGCTGCACATCCAGCGCACCTATCCCGAATTCTACGAGTTTTACAGCCAGCGGGAGTTCACCTGGAACGGCATCACCCAGCGCAACCGCAATCCGCTGCTGCCGATGGAGATCGGCGCCGACGGGTTCAAGACCGGCTTCACCGAAGCCTCGGGCTACGCGATCGTCGGTTCGGTCGCGCGTGACGGGCGCCGGCTGATCGTGGCGATGAGCGGGCTCGAATCCGAACGCATGCGCGCCGAGGAGGCCCGAAAGATGCTCGACTGGGGGATGCGGGCGTTCGAGCCGCACAGCCTGTTCGATGCCGGCGACGAGGTGGGCAATGTGCGTCTTTACGGCGGTGAACTGGGTACGGTGCCGGTTCGCCTGATCGACCCGCTGACCGTGTTGATGCCGCTCACCGGCCAGAGCAGCCTGCGGGCCGCCATCGTCTTTGACGGACCGGTACCGGCGCCGGTGGGCGAGGGCGACCGGATCGCCGACCTGCACATCTATTTCGGCGACGAACTGGCGCATTCGGCGCCGCTCGAAGCCGCGCAGTCCGTCGAGCGCGGCCCGATCCACCGGCAGGCCCTCGATGCGCTTCTCGAACTGGCGATCGGCTGGATCAGGACGTGACCGCCGCCGCCCGGACACCCGTGAACGACGATACCCGCACAGGCCTTTTCATCAGCTTCGAAGGCGGCGAGGGGGTTGGCAAGTCGACCCAGATCCGGCTTCTTGCCGAGCGTCTGCGCGCGCGCGGGCATGACGTCACCGTCTCGCGCGAGCCCGGCGGCACGCCCGGTGCCGAAGCGGTCCGGCACGTGCTGCTGGATCAGGCCGCGGCCGAAAGCTTCGGCCCGGCCATGGAGGCGCTGCTGTTCGCCGCCGCGCGCAACGATCATGTCGAACAGGTGATCCGCCCCGCGCTGGCTCGCGGCGCGGTCATGCTGGTCGACCGGTTCATGGATTCAACACGCGTCTATCAGGGCATGAGCGGCAATCTCGATCCCGGTTTCGTTGCCTCGCTCGAGCGCGTCGCGGTGCACGGAACCGTTCCCGACCTGACGATCATTCTCGATCTCGATCCGGAAACCGGACTGGAGCGCGCCCATGCGCGCCGCACGCAGGGCCAGCAGCGCGACCGGTTCGAGAAGGAGACGGTTGCCGTTCACGAGGCGCGCCGGCGCGCGTTTCGCCACATCGCCGAAGCCGAGCCCGACCGGTGCCGGCTGATCGATGCGAGCGGGGACGTCACCGATGTCGCCGAGGCGGTCTGGCATGCGGTGGAGCCGCTGCTCGAGGGACGGCCCGGCGGGGAACGTCAGTGATGGAGAAGGTGGCCTGGCCCGCACAGCACGATGCCCTCGACGACGTGCCGCCGCCCTGTGCATCGACGCGGCTGGTCGGCCATGCGCGGGCCGTCGCCGAGATGCTGGCGATCGTGCGCGCCGGCCATCACGCCATCCTGCTCGACGGTCAGCACGGAATCGGCAAGGCGACCGCCGCCTTCCACCTGGCCAATGCGCTTCTGTCTGGGCCGTTGCCGCCGGGCGATACGCTGCCGGCGCCACAGCCCGACGCCGCCATCCACCGGCAGATCGCCCAGGGTGCGCATCCCAACCTGATCCATCTGACCCGTCCGCAGAACGACAAGGGATCGGGCTTCAAGACCGTGATCACGGTCGACGAGGTGCGTCGGGTGCAGCACTTCCTGTCGATGACGGCAAGCGCGGACCAGCCGCGCATCGTGATCGTCGATCCGGTCGGCGACATGCAGCGCGGGGCGGCAAACGCGCTCTTGAAGACACTTGAAGAACCGCCGGTAAACACATTGTTTCTTCTGGTTTCTCACGGTGCGAGCGGCCTGCTTCCGACGATCCGGTCGCGGTGCCAGCGCGTGCGGTTCGAGACGCTCGCCGATGCCGACGTGGCGACGGTGATCACGCATGTGGGCGGTGCGGTCGCCGAGCCGGATATCGACCGGCTTGCCGCGCTCGCCGATGGCAGGCCGCGCCATGCGCTGACGCTGGCGCTCTATGGCGGCGGCGAACTGCGCGACAGTCTCGACCGCCTGTTCACGGCGCCAAGGTTCGACACGGCTCTGGCGCACAAGCTGGCCGAAGTGGCCGGCGCGCGCGGCAACGACACGCACAATGCACTGCTGCGCGAGTTGATGGCCGAGATGCTGATGGGCCGTGCCCGCAGCGCCGCGCTTGGCGGCGACAGGCGGAACGCCGACCGGATCGCCGCCTTCCAGCAGGCGCTCGGCGCGCAGTTGCGGCAGGCCGATGCGTTCGGTCTCGACCGCAAGCAGGAATTCCTCGTCGCCACGCAGCGCGCGCACGCGCTGATGCATGGCGGCTGAGGCGTTCAAAAACCCCGTCCAGCGGTTTGAAACCCGCGGCAAATCCGCTACAGCACGGCCACATCCCAACCAGCCGTGCGCAAGGCGTCCATGAGCGACAAGTTCTACATCACGACGGCCATTTCCTATCCCAATGGCCAGCCGCATATCGGCCATGCCTACGAGTTCATCGTCACCGATGCGCTGGCGCGCTTTGCGCGGCTCGACGGCAAGGACGTGTTCTTCCTGACCGGCACCGACGAGCACGGCATCAAGATGCTGCAGACCGCGCGAGGGGAGGGGATCGAGGTGCGCGAACTGGCAGACCGGAACGCTGCCCGCTTTGAGGCGATGACCGAGGCAATGTCGGGGTCGAACGACGATTTCATCCGCACGACCGAGGACCGCCACAGGCGCACCTGCCAGGCGATCTGGGAGCGTATGGCGGCCAATGGTGACATCTACAAGGACAGTTATGCCGGCTGGTACTCGGTGCGCGAGGAAGCCTATTACGACGAGGACGAGACCGAGCTGCGCGACGGTGGCGTGCGTTACGGCCCGCAGGGCACGCCGGTCGAATGGATGGAGGAGGAAAGCTACTTCTTCCGCCTGTCCGCCTATGCCGACAAGCTTCTCGACCATTACGAGCGCAATCCCGACTTCATCGGCCCGGAGACCCGCCGCAACGAGATCGTCGCCTTCGTCAGGCGCGGGCTGAAGGATCTTTCGGTCTCGCGAACGACGTTCGACTGGGGCGTGCCGGTGCCGGGCGACGAACGCCACGTCATGTATGTGTGGATCGACGCGCTGACCAACTATCTGACCGCGACCGGCTGGCCGGACGAACATGCGCGCAACCGGTTCTGGCCGGCGGACGTGCACATTATCGGCAAGGACATCACCCGTTTCCACACCATCTACTGGCCCGCGTTCCTGATGTCGGCGGACCTGCCGTTGCCGAAGCGCGTGTTCGGGCACGGTTTTTTGTTCAACAAGGGCGAGAAGATGTCGAAATCGGTCGGCAACGTCGTCGACCCGTTCCAGATCGCCGACCATTACGGCGTCGACCAGATGCGCTATTTCTTCATGCGCGAGGTGCCGTTCGGCAATGACGGCAATTACAGCCACGACGCGATCGTCCAGCGCACCAACGCCGATCTGGCCAACGGGCTGGGCAATCTGGCCCAGCGTTCGCTGTCGATGATCGCCAAGAACTGCGACGGCAAGGTGCCGGACCATGGCGCGCTGACCGACGAGGACGAGGCGCTGATCTGCGCGGCGGTGCCGGCGCTCGAGGCTGCGCGCGAGGCGATGGCCGTGCAGGCCGTCCACAAGGCGCTCGAGGCGATCTTCGCGGTGGTCGCGCAGGCCGACCGCTACATCGACGCGCAGGCCCCCTGGGCGCTGCGCAAGACCGATCCCGAGCGGATGAAGGCCGTGCTCTACACGATGGCCGAGACTGTGCGGCGCATCGCGCTCATGACGCAACCCTTCATGCCCGACGCGTCGGCAAAGCTGCTCGATCTGGTCGCCGTGCCGGAAGACGCGCGCACCTTTGCCGATCTCGAGACACGGCTCGTTGCCGGCACGGACCTGCCAGCGCCGCAGGGCGTGTTTCCGCGCTATGTCGAAGCGGAGAATGCCGGGCAGGGGGCCTGATGCCGACCCTCGTCGACAGCCATTGCCATCTGGACTTCGACACGTTCACGCCGGAACTTGACGCCGTCGTCGAGCGCGCGCGGCAGGCCGGGCTCGTGCGCATGGTGACGATCTCGACCAAGGTGCACCTGTTCGCCGAGCGCATCCTGCCGATCGCCGAGCGCTACGAGGACGTGTTCTGCTCGGTCGGCACCCATCCGCACCATGCCGACACCGAACTCGACATCCATGCCCGCGACCTTGCGCGCCTGTCCGATCATCCCAAGGTGGTGGCGATCGGAGAGGCGGGCCTTGACTATCACTATGACAATTCACCGCGCGAGGCGCAGGCCGAAGGCTTCCGCCGGCACATTGCGGCCGCGCGCGAAACCGGTCTGCCGCTCGTCATCCATGCGCGCGACGCGGACGCGGACATGGCCGCGATCCTGACCGAGGAAACCGAAGGGAAGGGGCCCTTCCCGTTCGTCCTGCATTGCTTCTCGTCCGGCCGCGCGCTGGCCGAGACCGGCGTCAAGCTCGGCGGCTACGTCTCCTTTTCCGGCATCGCCGCCTTCAAGCGCTCCGGGGAACTGCGCGACATCGCCCGCGACCTGCCGCGCGACCGCATCCTGGTCGAGACAGACGCGCCGTACCTTGCGCCGCCGCCTCACCGCGGCCAGCGCAACGAGCCGGCCTATGTGGCCCACACCGCCGCCGTGCTCGCCGAGCATCTGGGCATGTCACCTGACGAATTGGCGGCGCAGACGACCGAGAACTTCTATGCGCTCTTTGCCAAGGTGCCGCGCCATGACGGCTGAGGCCGGCGACACGCTGCGCGTCACCGTGCTCGGCTGCGGCTCGTCGCCCGGCACACCGCGGCCCAACGGCGACTGGGGCAAATGCGATCCGCACAACCCCAGAAACCGGCGCATGCGCGCCTCCGTGCTGGTCGAGCGCGTCAACCATGCCGGCACGACGAGCGTCGTCATCGACACCGGGCCCGATTTCCGCGCGCAGATGCTGATGGCCGATGTCCGGCAGATCGACGCGGTCGTCTATACGCACGCCCATGCCGACCATATTCACGGCATCGACGATGTGCGCAGCTTCGTCTTCGCCCAGGGCCAGATGATCCCGATCTATGCGGACGCCGCCACCTCCGAGCGGCTGCATGCGGCGTTCGGCTACTGCTTCAGGACGCCGCAAGGCAGCGCCTATCCGCCGATCCTGATCGACAACCGGATCGCGCACGATATGCCGTTCAACGTGAACGGGCAGGGCGGCGCCATCCATTTCGAGCCGCTCTACCAGCACCATGGCGGGATCCATTCGCTCGGCTTCCGGATCGGCGATTTCGCCTATTGCCCGGATGTGTCCGGCATGCCGGATGCGACCATCGACAAGCTTGCCGGTCTCGACGCGCTGATCATCGACGCGCTGCAATATCGCGAGCATCCGAGCCACTTCTCGCTGGCCCAGGCGCTCGACATGATCGAGCGGCTTGCGCCGAAACGCGCCTTCCTGACGCACATGCATATCCCGCTCGACTACGACACCGTGCTGGCCGATACGCCCGACCATGTCGCGCCCTGCTTTGACGGCCAGGTGATCGAAACGGTAATGGTGGAATGATGAGCGAACCCGTCACGCCCAAGCCCGGATCGTCCATGGCGCGCGTCGCCGACGCCGCCGCGGCGCTCGGCCTCGACATCGAACTGAAGACCATGGACCAGTCGACGCGCACGGCAGACGATGCCGCGCGCGCCTGCGGCTGCGATGTGGCGCAGATCGTCAAGTCGCTGGTGTTCGAGGACGCGCGGACCGATGCGCTGGTGATGCTGCTCGTCTCCGGTGCGCACAATGCCGATCTCGATTTCATCGCAGATACTTACGGGCTGAAGCTCAAGCGATGTGACGGCAAGCGCGTGCGCCAGGAGACCGGTTTCGCCATCGGCGGCGTGGCGCCGATCGGCCACCTGACGCCGACGCCGGTTCATATGGACGAGACGCTGCATGCCTTCGATACGGTCTGGGCGGCGGCCGGCCGGCCGGACAGCGTGTTCAGCGTCGACCCGAACGCGCTCGCCGAAGCCATCGGCGCGGAGACGATCACCGTCCGTCCCACCGGCTGAGGCATCCGCGTCAGTTCCATAATCCATCTTATGCGACATTGGTGTCGGCGGGGCGCGGTGCGGTTCCTGCACGGCAGTGCATCTGGCCTTCCTGCCGACTTGCGCCGTTCAGCGCCGTCATGTCAGGAACGGCGGCAACCCGGAGACCCGCATGGAACCGTCCCGCGACATCGCACGGCTGATCGAGATCATGGCGCGGCTGCGCGACCCCGAGACGGGTTGTCCGTGGGATGTCGAGCAGACCTTCGCGACGATCGCGCCCTACACGATCGAGGAAGCCTATGAGGTCGCCGACGCGATCGAGCGCGGCGACATGGTCGATCTCGTCGATGAACTGGGCGACCTCCTCCTGCAGGTCGTCTACCATGCGCGCATGGCCGAGGAAGACGGCCGGTTCAACTTCGGCGATGTCGTGCACGCGGTCACGCGCAAGATGATCCGCCGGCACCCGCACGTGTTCGGCGACGAGACCGTGCGCGGCGGAAAGCTCGCCAAGGGCACTTGGGAGCGGATCAAGGCCGAGGAGAAGGCGGAGCGCGCCGCGGCGCACCGCGACGCGGCGGCAAACGGGGAGGGCGAAGCCCCTTCCCTGCTCGACGACGTGCCGCGTGCCCTGCCCGCGCTGATGCGCGCACTCAAGCTTCAGAAGCGCGCCGCGACCGCCGGCTTCGACTGGGACACGGCGCCGCCGGTTCTCGCCAAGATCCGCGAGGAGTTCGAGGAAGTCGCCGAGCGTGTCGAAAAGGGCGATGAAGCGGGTATCGCGGCCGAGTTCGGCGATCTGATGTTCGCGATGGTCAATCTCGGGCGCCATCTGGGCGTCGAGCCCGAAGCGGCGCTCGAAGCGACCAACGCCAAGTTCGCCCGGCGTTTCCGCGACATCGAGCGCGAGCTCGAACGGCGCGGCCGGACACTGGATGCCGCAACGCTCGAAGAGATGGACGCGATCTGGGATTCGGTGAAGGCGGCCGAAAAGCAGGCAGCAGACTAGGCCGCCCTACCCGGCCTGCCGCTCACGCTGTTGCTGGCGACGCGCATAGCCGTCCGCCGCTTCGCGGGTCATCTGCACGGTCACGGCCACCGCGCCGCTGTCGAGGTCGTCGCGATCGCGGACGATCGCATGGTCGTACAGCCAGGCAACGTCCTCATAGTTCGCCGCCGGCACGACGAACCGGCGCGTCACCAGGGCGCCGGCGATCTTGCGCTCGATCAGCGCCTTCAGGACGTCCATGCCCTCGCCGGTCAGCGCCGACAGGGCGACTTCGTCCTTTGCGTCCCCGAGCCGCCGCACGAGCGCGTCCCGCTCGGCCGGCCCCAGCGCGTCGATCTTGTTGTGGACCTCGATGACGTGATCGTCGTCCGGGGTCACGCCCATGTCGGCGAGCACGGTGCGCACGTCCTCGGCCTGCGCGCCCGCCTGCGGGTCGGCGGCGTCGTGGACGTGAATGACGAGATCGGCCTCCTCGACCTCCTCGAGCGTGGCCCGGAACGCAGCGACCAGATGGGTCGGCAGGTCGGAGATGAAGCCGACCGTGTCCGACAGGATCGCTTCGGTCCCGCCCGGCAGGCCGACGCGGCGCAGCGTCGGGTCGAGCGTGGCGAACAGCATGTTCTCGGCCATCACGTCGGCGCCGGTCAGCCGGTTGAACAGCGTCGATTTGCCGGCATTGGTGTAGCCGACCAGCGCGACGACCGGCAGCGGCACCTTCTGGCGTTTTGACCGGTGCAGCGTGCGCGTGCGGCGGACCTGGTCGAGTTCGTTTTCCAACCGCTTGATCTTGTCGCGCAGGATGCGGCGGTCGGCCTCGATCTGCGTCTCGCCCGGCCCGCCCATGAAGCCAGCGCCGCCACGCTGGCGCTCGAGGTGGGTCCAGGACCGCACCAGCCGGCCGCGCTGATAGTTCAGATGCGCCAGTTCGACCTGAAGCGTGCCCTCCTTGGTCCGCGCGCGCCGCCCGAAGATCTCGAGGATCAGCCCGGTGCGGTCGAGCACCTTGGCGTTCCAGGCCTTTTCGAGATTGCGCTGCTGCACCGGCGTCAATGCGTGGTCGACCACGACAAGGCCCGCCTTTTCGGCGGCGATGACGCCGGCGATCTCGTCGACCTTGCCGCTGCCCAGAAGCTTGGCCGGCACCGGTTTGGCGAGCGGCACGACGAACCGGGCGGCGATGTCCAGATCGATCGCCAGCGCAAGGCCGACCGCCTCGGACAGGCGCTCGTCGGCCGTGCGCGACGGCCCCTGCGCGTCGGGCGTTGCTGCTGGGCGCCGTGCGATGTCGGGCGCGATGACGATCGCGCGCGTCGGCTTGCCGCGTCGGTCAACGCCGCCGAAGCGGCCCTGCTTTGCGGTGCCGGGGGTGGTGTCGAATTCGGTCAATCGGTCTTCTGGCTCGCGCTCTCGCTGTCGAACAGCTGAACGGGCTGGCTCGGCATCACGGTGGAAATGGCGTGCTTGTAGACCAGTTGCGCGCTGCCGTCACGGCGCAGCAGAACGCAGAAATTGTCGAACGACGTGACGACGCCCGTCAATTTCACGCCGTTGACCAGAAAAATGGTCAGCGGGATCTTCTGTTTCCTGACCGCGTTCAGAAACTGGTCCTGAAGGTTCTGCGACCTCTCCGCCATTATTGTTGCCCCGCCTTGGTGCGTGCTGTTTGTCTATTGGCCTGTCCGGCCGTTTGGCTTCTTGTACGGTGGACCGATCTTGTCACGTCTGTGGCTTATGACCCTAGCCTCGTGTCAAGATGTGCCAAAAGATAACGGCTTTTCAAGTGCGAGCGATCCGCGCACGGCGATTTTTTCCGCATGGGCGAAGAAGGCGCCGCGCAATTGCCGCGTGATCTCACCGGGATAACCGTTGGCGACAGGAGCCCCGTCGATGCGCACGACCGGCATGACCTGGGAGGTCGCCGAGGTCATGAAGGCCTCGCGCGCCGCCTTGGCCTCACCGACCGTGAAACCGCGTTCGACCATCGTCAGGCCGAGTGCGGCGGCCGTGTCGATCGCGGTCGCGCGGGTGATGCCGCGCAGGATGCCGGAGACGGCGGGACGGGTGACCAGTTCCCCCTCGCCCGTGACGATCCAGGCATTGGTCGCCGCCCCTTCCAGCACGATGCCGTCTTCGTCGACGAGCCAGGCCTCGGCCGCCCCGGCGTCGCGGGCCTGCTGGCGGGCCAGCACGTTGGGCAACAGGCCGATCGTCTTGATGTCGACCCGGTCCCAGCGCGTGTCGGGCACGGTGATGACGCCGACCCCCTCTTCGGCCTTCGCGGCGAACTCGGCCCGGTCGGTGGACCGCGCCGTGACCACCAGCGCCGGGCGCGTGTCGGCGGAGGGGAACGGGTGATCGCGCCGCGCCACGCCGCGCGTGACCTGGACATAGACCAGACCGTCACGAACCCGGTTGCGCGCGGCGACCTCGATCATGATCCGGCCGAGCGCCTCGCGTTCCACGGGCCAGCCGATCGCCAATTCCGACAGCGAACGGTCCAGCCGGTCGAGATGCCGGGTCCGGTCCAGGATGTAGCCGCCCGAGACCTCGCACACCTCGTAGACGCCGTCGGAGAACTGGTAGCCACGGTCCTCGACATGCACACGCGCGCTCTGGTGCGGCACATAGCGGCCATTGACGTAGGCGATGCGTGACATGGGTCCCCTTCCCGTTCGGTTCGGCGGCTTCAGAAGAACTGCAGGCTGACGCGGAACAACTGCTCGACCTGCTTGACCGCCGAGGTCTTGGCGAAGATGACGACGCGGTCGTGCGCCTTTATGCGTGTTTCGCCGTCGGGGCGGACGACCTCGCCGTTGCGATAGATCGCGCCGATGCGGATGTCCTCGGGCAGATCGAGTTCGCGCAGGGGCGGACCGACCAGCGGCGAGGTCTCGAGCGCCTCGGCCTCGAGCACTTCTGCCTGCCCCTTCTGCACCGAATGCACCTGGCGGATGCGGCCGCGACGCATGTGCTGGAGGACCCGCGAGATGGTGACCGCGCGTGGATTGATGTGGGCGTCGATGCCGAGCGTCGCCGTGAACGACTGGTAGCCCAGATCGTTGATCAGGCTCATCGTCGCGTCGCAGCCCAGCTTCTTGGCCATCACCGCCGACAGCACGTTGACCTGATCGTCATTGGTCAGCGAGACCATCAGTTCGGCGTCCTGGATATCGGCCTCGTGCAGGATCTGCTGGTCGAGGGCGCTGCCGTGCAGAACGATGGTACGGCGCAGCGTGTCGGCGACGCGGATCGCACGCTCGCGATTGTGCTCGATGATCTTGACGTTGGTGCGGGCGCCCTCGCGCTCCAGTTCGGTGGCGACGAAATGGCCGATATTGCCGCCGCCGGCGATGACGATGCGGCGCGCCTCGGTCTCCTCGTGTCCGAACAGCGAGAGCGTGCGGCGCACCTGCTCGCGATGGGAGATCACATAGACCAGATCGTCTGTCAGAAGCTGGTCGGCCGAATGGGGCACGAACAGCTTCTCGTTGCGCCAGACGCCGACGACGGTCGCATTCAGGTCGGGAAACAGGTCGGTGAGCTGGCTGAGCGGCGTGTTGACGACCGGGCAATCCTCGCTGCACTCGATCGCCATCATCGTCACATGGTCGTCGGCGAACTGGACGACGTCGGTCGCGCCGGGCAGCGCGATGCGCTTGAGGACGACCTGACCGACTTCCTTTTCGGGCGAGATGACGACGTCGATCGGAAGATGGTCGCGCGAAAAGAGATCGCCGAAATGGGCACCCAGATAGGATTGGGCACGCACGCGGGCGATCTTGGTGGGCACGTCGAACAGCGAATGCGCCACCTGGCACGCGGTCATGTTGACCTCGTCGTAGAGCGTGACCGCGATGATCATCTCGGCCTGATCGGCGCCGGCGGCGGCAAGAACGTCCGGATGGCTGCCGTGACCGACAATGCCGCGCACGTCCAGCGTGTCGCGCACGCGTTCGATCAGTTGCTCGGATGTGTCGATGACCGAGACGTCATTGTCCTCGGAAGCCAGCCGCTCGGCGATGCCGAAGCCCACCTGGCCGGCTCCGCAGATGATGACGCGCATGGGAAATCACACTCCGAGGGATTTCAGTTTCCGGTGCAGGGCGGAGCGCTCCATACCAATGAATTCGGCGGTACGCGAGATGTTTCCGCCGAAACGCGAGATCTGGGCGAGCAGATAGTCGCGCTCGAACCGCTCGCGCGCCTCGCGCAGCGGCAGCGACATGATGTGCGTGTCGTCGGCAGTGGGCGCCTTGGGCAGGTTCTCGCTGAGTTCGGCCGGCAGCATGTCCGGCGTGATCATCCGGTCCTCGGGTTCGTCACGGGCAAGGATCAGCAGCCGTTCGACCGTGTTGCGCAGCTGACGGATGTTTCCGGGCCAGGAATGCGCCTGCAGCACGGCCATCGCATTGTCGTCGATCATGCGCGGCCGGATGCCGGTCTGCGCGCTGATCTGGCGGACGAACCCGTCGACAAGCATGACGATGTCCTCGCGCCGGTCGGCGAGGCCGGGGACCGCGATCGGCACGACGGCGAGGCGGTTGAACAGATCGCGCCGGAAGCGGCCGTGCGAGATCAGCGCCTCCAGATCGAAGGCGGTCGAGGAGATCACGCGCACGTCGACCTTGACCCGCCTTACACCGCCGACCCGCTCGAACTCCTGCTCGACCAGCACGCGCAGGATCTTCGACTGGGTCTCCTGCGGCATGTCGGCGACCTCGTCGAGATAGAGGATGCCGCCATGGGCCTGTTCGAGCGCGCCGACCTTGCGCTCGGCGCCGTTGGCCTCGGTGCCGAACAGTTCCATCTCCATCCGGCTGGGTGTGATCGCCGCTGCGTTGAGCGCGACGAACGGGCCGCCGGCGCGCTCGGAGGCGCTGTGGATGGCGCGCGCGACCAGTTCCTTGCCGCAGCCGGTCGGCCCGGTGATCATCACGCGCGAGTTGGTCGGCGCGATCCGGTCGATCTGCTGGCGCAGCGCGTTCATGGCCGGCGAGTTGCCGGTCAGTTCGGCCTGCCCGCCCGAATGGCGCTTGAGCGCGGCGACCTCGCGCTTGAGGGCGTGCGCCTCGAGCGCGCGCTCGGCGACCAGCACGAGCCGGTCGGCCTTGAACGGCTTTTCGATGTAGTCGTACGCGCCGCGCTTGATCGCCGACACGGCGGTCTCGATGTTGCCGTGTCCCGAGATCATCACGACGGGAAGGCCGGGATGCATCTGCTGGATCGCGTCGAGCAGTTCGAGGCCGTCCATGCGGCTGCCCTGCAGCCAGATGTCCAGGAAGATCAGGCGCGGCACGCGGTCGGCGATGGCGGCCAGCGCGGAATCGCTGTCATGGGCCGTGCGCGTCTCGTGGCCCTCGTCGTCGAGAATGCCCGAGACGATATCGCGGATGTCGTCTTCATCGTCGATGACAAGGATGTCGGCTTTCATGAGGTGACCTCCGGACGTCCTTCCCGCGCGGCGGCCTGCGGCGCCGTGGCGGCCTGTTCGATGTCGCCGGCGTTCCCGGTGGGCGCGCTCGCACGCAGCGGAAAGACGAGCCGCACCATGGCGCCGATGCCATCGTGGAATTCGGCCGGCGCATCGTGCAGTTCGAGCGCGCCGGCATGGTCCTCCATGACCTTGCGGACGATGGCAAGGCCAAGGCCCGTGCCCTTCTCGCGTGTGGTCATGTAGGGTTCGAGCAGCTTGGACCGGTTCTGCGCCGGCAGCCCCCTTCCATTGTCGATCACATCGACATGGACGTGGCCACCGTCGGGCGTGCGGTAGCCGCGCACGAGGATATGACCGGCGAGTTCGGCATTGTCGTGACCGGCGAGCCGGGCCTCGATGGCTTCCGAGGCGTTCTTGATGACATTGCCGATCGCCTGCCCCACCAAACGGGCGTCGAAGGTGACGGGCAGCGGCTCGTCGGGCAGATCGCGCTCCACCGTGATCTCGTTGCGGCTGACCTCGACGAGGAACGCCGCTTCGCGGATCGTCTCGCGCAGGTCCTGGCTCGCCATGACCGGCTTTGGCATGCGCGCGAACGAGGAGAACTCGTCGACCATCCGCCCGATGTCGCCGACCTGACGGATGATCGTGTCCGTGCACTGGTCGAACACTTCCCGGTCATCGGGATCGATCGCCTTGCCGTAGCGGCGCTTGATGCGCTCGGCCGAAAGCTGGATCGGCGTCAGCGGATTCTTGATCTCGTGGGCGATGCGGCGGGCGACGTCGGCCCAGGCGCTCGAGCGCTGCGCCTCGACCAGATCGGAGACGTCGTCGACGGTGACGACGTGCGTCCGCGTCGGCGCCCCCTGCTGGCCGGCCGGCTGCCGGTCGAAATTGACCTGGATGTTGAGGACACGTTCGCGGCCGTCGCGATCGGTAAACGCCACGGGCGCGCGATAGTCGGCCCGGCGCGACCGGATCGCCTGGACGAAGCCGGCGTGAACGGGCGGGGCCACGTCCTTCAGCGTCGCGCCGGTCTCGATCGGCCGGCCGCCGTTCAGGATCGTCGCCGCCGAGCGGTTGGCGACGCTGATGCGGCCGCGATCGTCGACGCCAAGCACCCCCGCCGAGACGCCCGAGAGCACGGCCTCGGAAAAGCGCCGGCGCTTGTCGATGACATCCTTGGCGCTCAGGATCTCGTCGCGCTGGCTCTTGAGCTGCCCGAGCATTCCGTTGAACGTCTCGCCCAGATGGGCGATGTCGCCGTCGGTGGCGCGCACCGGCACGCGCACCTCCAGATTGCCGCGGCCGACCTCGTCGGAGGCATTGATGAGCTGGCGGATCGGCCGGACGATCCGGTTGGCGACCGCGATGCCCGTCCAGATCGCCGACAGCAGCAGGATCAGCGTCAGGCCGAAATAGAGCAGCGCGAAGGCGATCTGCACCGTGCCCTGGTTGGCTTCCAGGTTCTGGTACTCGGTGCGGTTCTGCTGCATCAGCCGCACGGCGTCGAGGGCGCCGGCGTCGACCGTGCGCAGCGTGTAGAGCAGCGCATCCTCGATCTCGCGAAGCTGGATGACGGCGCCGACGAGGTTGGTGCGTCCGGGCGGGATGATGACGGGCGTGCCGTCGCCGGCGGCGGCGAGCGCATCGGCGGGCGGCAGCGGAAGTGGCCGATCGACCTCGATGTCGGCGGAATGGATGACGCTGCCGTCGGGCCGGATCACCGAGGCGCCGAGCATGCCGCGCCCGCGCGCCTGCTGCGTCAGCAGGAGCCGGAAGCCGTTGCGGTCCAGATTGAACAGCGTGCGACGCTGATCGAGCGCGAAGGCCATGTTGATGGTCGAATCGCGCAGATTGACCGCGGCCTCGTTGACGTAGGATTCGGCCACCTGGATCGAACTGTCGACGATGGTCTGCGTCCTGATTTCAAACCAGCGATCAAGGCCCAGGTCGAGCGTGACGGCAGCGACCACCGCGACGACGATCGCCGGCGCGGCGGCGACGATCGAGAACATGCTGACGATGCGCAGATGCAGCCGGGACGCCGCCTTGCGGTCGCGGCGCGCCTGCCAGATGTTGCGCAGCTCCAGACCGATCAGCACCAGAAGCGCGGCGACGAACAGGCCGTTGATGACGATCGCCGTCAGCGTGACGCTGTTGTCGGGCTGGATCGGGGTCAGTCCGATCAGGATGACGAACGAGATGCTGGCGGTGACGAGCGCGGCCGCGACCACGGCGATCCCGCCGGCCGGGCCGATATGCCCGCCGCCAAGGGTTCGCGTCAGTAGCGAGCGGGGCGTGCCCTGCTCCATCGAAACCATGGTCGATCCCGCCTTGCGCCCCTTGAAACGTCCCGTGACGCCGTCACGGCCGCTTCAGGCCTTTGCGGCCAGCGTCGCATCCCTGCAACACATTGTGGCAATATTGCAACGCACCGGGCGCTGACAAGGCGTTTCTTCGCACGGCGCGTGCGGGTCGGGTCAACCCTTGATCACGGTGACGCCCAGATCCTTGATCTTCTTGCGCAGCGTGTTGCGGTTCAGGCCGAGCACGTCGGCGGCGCGGATCTGGTTGCCGCGCGTCGCCGTCAGCGCCGCCATGATCAGCGGATACTCCATCTCGGCCAGCACCCGATGATAGAGCCCCGGCGGCGGCAGCGCCTCGCCGAACGAGGCGAAATAGCGCTGCATGTTGACCTCGACCGACTGGGCGATCGACATGTCGCCGGCCGCGATCGCGCCCTGCGCCCCCTCGCCGCCGCCGCCCGCCCCCTCCGACGAGCGAAGTTCGCTGGCGACGATCTCGGCCGTGATCTCGTCCTGGGGATAGAGCGCGGCAAGGCGCCGGATCAGGTTCTCGAGTTCGCGCACATTGCCCGGCCAGTCGTAGCGGCGCATGAGTTCGAGCGCGTCGGGCAGGATGCGCTTGGCTTCGAGGCCCTCGTCATGGACCTTGGCGAGGAAATGGCTGACCAGATCGCCGATGTCCTCGAGCCGCTCGCGCAGCGGCGGTATGCGCAGCGGCACGACGTTGAGGCGGTAGTAGAGGTCCTCGCGGAACAGCCCCTGGCTGATCAGTGCGCGCAGATCCTTGTTCGTGGCGGCAACGATCCGGACGTTGGTGCGGATCGGGGTGCGGCCGCCCACGGTCATGTATTCGCCCTGCTGCAGCACGCGCAGCAGGCGCGTCTGCGCATCCATCGGCATGTCGCCGATCTCGTCGAGGAACAGCGTGCCGTTCTCGGCCTGCTCGAAGCGGCCGGTCGAGCGGCTTGTGGCGCCGGTGAAGGCGCCCTTTTCGTGGCCAAACAGTTCCGATTCGATCAGGTCGCGCGGGATGGCGGCCATGTTGATGGCGACGAAGGGGCCGTTCTTGCGCTTGCCATATTCGTGCAGCGCGCGGGCGACCAGTTCCTTGCCGGTGCCCGATTCGCCGTTGATCAGCACGGTCAGATCGGACTGGATCATGCGGGCCAGAACCCGGTAGATGTCCTGCATCGCCGGCGACCGGCCGACCAGCGGCATGGCCTCGCCAGCATCGTCCGGCGAGACGCCGTCGCCGGAGCCCTTGCGCTTGAGTTCGGTCAGAGACCGGCCGACAATGCCGGTCAGTTCGACCAGGTCGAAGGGCTTGGGCAGATATTCGTAGGCGCCTTTCTCGGTCGCGCGGATCGCCGTCATGAACGTGTTCTGGGCGCTCATGACGATGACCGGCAGGTCCGGCCGCAGCTTTTTCATGCGCGGCAAAAGGTCGAACAAATTGTCGTCGGGCATGACAACGTCGGAGACGACCGCGTCGCCCTCCCCGGCCGCGACCCAGCGCCAGAGCGTCGCCGCGTTCGATGTCACGCGCACATCGTAGCCGGCGCGCGACAGGGCTTGGCTGACCACGGTGCGGATTGCGGCATCGTCGTCGGCGACCAGCACCGTGCCGTTGCTCATGCGGTTTCCTCCGCCGTGTCGTGACCGGCGACCGCCGGCGGCGCCATGTGGGGCGGAGCGGCCGGCATCAGGATGCGGAAGACCGTGCGACCGGGCACGCTGTCGCACTCGATCACCCCGCCATGGTCGCCGACGATCTTGGCGACAAGGGCAAGGCCGAGCCCCGATCCGTTCTGCTTGGTCGTGATGAACGGGTCGAACATGTGCATCTGCATGTCCTCGGGCACGCCCGGGCCGTTGTCCTCGACCGAGAATTCGAGCGGCAGCGAGACGCGCTCGCTGGCGCCGGGAATGGAAAGATGGATGCCGGGCCGGTAGGCGGTCTTGAGCTTGACGTGCGGCCGGTCGGCCTGGCCGCACGCCTCGGCCGCGTTCTTGACCAGGTTGAGGAACACCTGGATGAGCTGGTCCTGATTGCCGGCCACATAGGGCAGCGACGGATCGTAATGCTGCGAAAAGCGCACCTGCCGGGCAAAGCCGGTTTTGGCAATTTTTTCAACGCGATCGAGCACGACGTGAATGTTGACCGCCTGGCGGTCGACGGGGCGCTCGTCGGAGAAGACCTCCATCTTGTCGACGAGCTGGACGATGCGGTCGGTCTCGGCGCGGATGAGCTGGGTCAGCGCGCGATCCTCGTCGTTGGCCGACAGTTCGAGCAGTTGCGCCGCGCCCCTGATGCCGGAAAGCGGGTTCTTGATCTCGTGGCCGAGCATGGCGGCAAGGCCCGTCACAGAGCGGGCCGCGCCGCGATGGGTCATCTGCCGGTCGAACTTGTCCGCCATCGATCGCTCGCGGAACACGATGACCATGGCGCCGGCCTCCTCGGGCACGGGCGTCACGTGAATGTCGACGATGCGGTCGGGGCCGATGCGGGGCGAGGAGATGTCGACGCGGTACTCGTTGACCGGCGAGCCCTCCTCGCGCACCTGGCCGATCAGCGCGATCAGCGGGCTCGAAAAGGGCAGGAAGTCGTCGATTCGGCGGCCTTCGAGATGGGTCGACGAGGACAGGAAGAAATACTCCGCCTCCAGATTGGCGAAACGGATCAGATTGTCCGCATCGAGCAGGATGACGGGATCGCGGATCGTGTTGAGCACCTGAAGGGCGCGCGACGATCCGTCGGTCTGCACGGACGGCGTGCTCATGCGGCCAAGCTCCGCGGTGCCGTGGCGGCGGTCTCGAAGATGATCGCCAGCTTCTGCCGGACGATGTCGGGATCGCGCTCACGCAGGATCGCGCCCTTGAAGGCCGGCAGGCCGGCAAGATGGGCGGCATGCGCATCGATGTACCAGCCCAGATGCTTGCGCGCGTGGCGCACGCCCATGTCGGCGCCATAGTGGGCGAGCATCGCGTCGTAATGGTCGATCACGTAGGCGGCGATGGCGTCGGAGCCCGGGATCGTCTCGTCCGCCTCGCCGGCGATCTGTCCGGCGAGCCAGGGCCGGCCACAGGCGGCGCGGCCGACCATCACCGCGTCGGCGCCCGAGGCGGCGAGCGCCGAGCGGGCGGAAGCCGGATCGGTGATGTCGCCATTGACGACGAGCGGCACGGTGATTGCCTCACGCACGGCGGCGACGGCGCGCCAGTCCGCCCTGCCCTCATAGAACTGCTGGCGCGTGCGGCCATGCACCGTCATCATTTGGACGCCGGCCTGTTCGGCGCGGCGTGCCAGTTCCGGCGCGTTGATCGAATTATCGTCCCAGCCAAGCCGCATCTTGAGGGTCACCGGCACATCGACCGCCTTGACCGTCGCCTCGATCAGCGTCAGCGCATGGTCGAGGTCACGCATCAGCGCCGATCCGGACAGGCCGCCCGTCACCTTCTTTGCCGGGCAGCCCATGTTGATGTCGATGAGGTCGGCGCCGGCGTCGACCGCAATGCGGGCGGCTTCGCCCATCCAGCGCGCTTCGCGGCCGGCCAGTTGCAGCATGAACGGCCCCTGCCCGGCGTGGCGCATCGCCCGCTTGCGGCTTTCGGCATGCGCCTGGCAGAGTTCGCGGCTGGCGATCATCTCGCTGACGACGAGCCCGGCCCCGTGCCCATAGGCAAGTCGGCGGAACGGCGCATCCGAGATGCCCGACATCGGCGCCAGAAACACGCGGTTGCGCAGCCGCACCGGGCCGATGACGAGCGGCTGCCGCAGATCGTCATGCGTCGGTGCTTGAGCGTTTTTTGGGCAAACGTTCATCGTGCCTAATCTTTATACAGTGTTGCGCGATTGCGCAATCATGCCGCTTTGATAAACCGGGCCGTTCCCGAAGGTCTTCATCCGATGTCCGCCGTTCCCGAGATGCCTAGTCCGACCGCCGACAGCGCGCCCGTGATGGGGCTCGTGATCGTGGCCGCCGGACGTGGCGCAAGGGCGGGACTCGATAGCGGTCCGAAGCAGTATCACCGGCTCTCCGGTCGCGCCCTGATTGCCCGCACGCTCGATGCGTTTCAAGACTTCGTTGCGCCGTCCGAGACCTGCATCGTCATCCATGCGGACGATGACGCATTGCTCGCCGAGGCGCTCGGCGCGGATCGGGCGTACCTGACCGTGCATGGCGGGGCGAGCCGGCAGGCCTCGGTGCGCGCCGGGCTCGAGGCGCTCGCCGCAGCCGCACCCGGGATCACCCATGTGATGATCCATGATGCGGCCCGCCCCTTCGTTTCTCGAGCGCTGCTCGATGGCATCCGCGCGGCCGCCGCTGCGCATCCCGATAGCGGCATCCTGCCGGTTCTGCCGATCGCCGAGACGATCAAACGTGTCGAGAGCGGCGCGGTCGGCGGAACCGTGTCGCGCGACGGGCTTTACACCGCTCAGACACCACAGACCTTTCCGCTGGCCGCCATAGTCGACGTGCACCAACGGGCGGCGGCCGAGGGTCGCGGGGACTTCACCGACGATGCCGCGCTCTTCGAATGGGCCGGCCTGCCGGTCGTTGCGACCGAGGGCGACAAGGCCAACGTCAAACTGACTTATGCGCAGGACTTTCATATGGCCGAACAGCAGCTTGCCGACGCCCCTGCACTGCCCGACATCCGTACCGGCAACGGCTATGACGTGCACCGGTTCGGACCGGGCGATCATGTCATGCTGTGCGGGGTCGCGATCCCGCACACGATGGCGCTCAGCGGCCATTCGGACGCCGATGTGGGCCTGCACGCGCTGACCGACGCGCTTCTGGCCACCTGCGGCGCCGGCGACATCGGTGATCATTTCCCGCCGTCCGATCCGCAATGGAAAGGCCAGGCCTCGGCGCTGTTCCTCAAAGAGGCCGCGCGCATCGTGCGCGAAGCGGGCGGCACGATCCTGAACGCCGATGTCTCGCTGGTCGCCGAGGCGCCGAAGATCGCCCCGCATCGTCTGGCGATGCGCGAGCTGCTGGCGCGCCTGCTCGGCATCGCCATCGAGCGCTGCTCGGTCAAGGCGACCACGAACGAACAGATGGGCTTCGTCGGGCGTGGCGAGGGCATTGCCGCGATCGCGACGGCGAGCGTCCTCTATGCACCGAAGGGAGAAACCGGATGACCGACCCTGTCGACGCAATCGCCGAACTCTCCGAAGCCATGGTGACGCTCTACGCCGAGCGCGGCATTCTGGCGGCGACGGCCGAAAGCTGCACCGGCGGCATGGTCGCCGCAGCGATCACCGACCATGACGGCGCCTCGCACGCGCTCGACCGGGGCTTCGTGACCTATTCGAACGCGGCGAAGATGGCGATGCTGGGTGTCGACGGCGAACTGCTCGACACGGTCGGCGCGGTCTCGGGCGAGGTGGCCGGCGCGATGGCCGAAGGCGCGCTTGCCCGTTCCGACGCGGACGTCGCCGTCTCGATCACCGGGATCGCCGGTCCCGGCGGCGGGTCCGACACCAAGCCCGTCGGCACGGTCTGGTTCGGCGCCGCTTCCGCGTTCGGCTCGACGCTGGTCATCGAACGCCGGTTCGAGAACCATGGCCGCGCCTTCATCCGCCAGATGAGCGTGATCACCGCGCTCGAACTGTTGCTGGAAATCGGCGGCGGCGCGCCTGAGCGGTCCGAGGATGCCGAAGGCTCAGGCTGAACTCGCCGAGCGCAGCGGCCGGCCATAGAGCTGGTCGGCGCGCTCCTCGAAGGCGGCCGAGAACTTGCGGAAGGCGCGGTCGAACATGGCGCCCATGAGCCCGCCCAGCATGCGGCTCCTGAACTCGTAGTCGATGTGGAAATGCACGTCGCAGCACCCGTCTCCGCAATCGTCGAAGCGCCAGAGGTTGCTCAGATAGCGGAACGGCCCGTCCACATAGGACACATCGATCTCCAGTTCCCCGGGCTTGAGCACGACCTGGCTGGTGAAGGTCTCGCGGATCGCGCGGTAGCCGACCGTCATGTCCGCGATCAGCAGCGTGCGGCCCTCCTTCTCGCGCCGTGACCGCACGGTCAGCGCCTCGCACAGGGGCACGAATTCAGGGTACTTCTCGACGTCCGCGACCAGATCGAACATGGCGCGGGCGGTGTGGTTGACCCGCCGTGTCGAAGCGAACTGCGGCATCGTCTATTCGGCCGCCGCCAGCTTTCTGGCGCGCGCGGCGCGCAGTTTCTCGAAATCCTCGCCGGCATGGTGCGAGGAACGCGTCAGCGGGCTCGCCGAGACCATCAGGAACCCCTTCGAATAGGCGGCCGCCTCGTAGGATGCGAACTCGTCGGGGGTGACGTAGGCCATCACCTTGTGGTGCTTCCTGGTCGGCTGCAGATACTGGCCGATCGTCAGGAAGTCGACGTCGGCGGTGCGCAGATCGTCCATGAGCTGGAGCACCTCGTTGCGGCTTTCGCCAAGGCCCACCATGATGCCGGACTTGGTGAACATGGTCGGGTCGAGTTCCTTGACCCGCTGCAAGAGCCGGATCGAGTGGAAATAGCGCGCGCCGGGGCGCACGGTCAGATAGTTCGAGGCGACCGTCTCCAGATTGTGGTTGAACACGTCCGGCCGCGCCGCGACGACCATTTCGAGCGCACCGTCCTTGCGCAGGAAGTCGGGGGTGAGCACCTCGACGGTCGTGCCGGGCGAACGGGCGCGGATGGCGTGAATGACGTCAACGAAGTGCTGCGCGCCGCCATCGTCGAGATCGTCACGGTCGACCGAGGTGATGACGACGTGGTTGAGGCCCATCTGCGCGACCGCGTCGGCGACATTTTTCGGCTCGTCGGGGTCGATCGCGCCGGGACGGCCGGTCGTCACGTTGCAGAAGGCGCAGGCGCGGGTGCAGATTTCACCCAGGATCATGAAGCTGGCGTGCTTCTTGTCCCAGCATTCGCCGATGTTTGGGCAGCCCGCCTCTCCGCACACCGTGACCAGATTGTGCGACTGCACGATCGCATTGGTTTCGCGATAACCCTTGGAGACGGGCGCGCGCACGCGGATCCAGTCCGGCTTGCGCAGGCCGGAGTCCTGATCGGGCCGGTGCGCCTTTTCCGGATGGCGAAGCTTCGGCTTTTCGGTTGCGACCGTGTCGACGACGGTGACCATGGCTGTGCTTTCGTTCTGTTGGTTTGGGCCTATTCCGCCGGAAACGCTTCTCTGCCTTCTTCCAGCGTCAGTGCCGTACGATCGATGTAGGTGGGCAGCCGTGTTGTCTCGTCGATGATCGCCCTGCGGAGCTGATCAGCCGTCAGGTTCTTTGCCCCGGTAAGATCGGCCCCCACCAGATTCGTCCCGGTCAGGTCGGCCCCTTCGAAGTCACTGCCGACGAAGCGGGCATTCTGGAAATCGGCACCGGCGAAGTTCGCATTCTTCAAGATCGCACCGCTCAAACTCGTGCGGCGCAGAAAAGCCCCACTCAGGTCGAGAGGTGGCAGGTTGTCGGGCCTCATGTGCGGGGGTCTTGCTCGCTGGGATGCAGCCATATCTCCACGAACTCCATGATTTCCTTGATATCGAGCGGTGGTTCGCTATCGCCATACTCGATTGCGTTTTCTCTCAGATGTGCTGCGAGCAGGCGTTGAACCGGCTTGGACAAATCCGGAAAATCCTCGGCAATCTGCTGCAATATATAGACCGCGCCTAGGCGTACTTCCAACCGTTCGTGGGCAAGTTGTCCGACAGCACGGTTGAAGAGCTCCGCGACGAAGTCACGACGGGCCAGTTCGGCTTGCCTGGTCGACGCTTCCGCCTGCCGGTTCGCCGCAAACACGCGCTTCCAGGCCAAGTAGGTTCCGACCAGCGCGACGACAGCCAAGGCCGCATTGCGCACCAGTTCGGAAAACTCAAGAACGGTCACGCGTTCAGAACCCGTCCGTAGGCGTCGAGCACGCTCTCCTTCATCATCTCCGACAGGGTCGGATGGGGGAAGACCGTGTGCATCAGCTCTTCCTCGGTCGTCTCAAGGTTCATGGCGACGACATAGCCCTGGATGAGTTCGGTCACCTCGGCGCCGACCATGTGCGCGCCGATGAGCTGTCCGGTCTCGGCGTCGAAGATCGTCTTGACCAGCCCCTGGTCCTCGCCGAGCGCGATCGCCTTGCCGTTGGCGCCGAACTGGAAGCGGCCGACGCGCACCTTCCGGCCGGCCTCTTTGGCGGCCTTTTCGGTCATGCCGACCGAAGCGACCTGCGGATGGCAATAGGTGCAGCCCGGAATGAGGCTGGTGTCGAGCGCATGCACGCCCGGCACGCCGGCGATCTTCTCGACGCAGATCACGCCCTCATGCTCGGCCTTGTGGGCGAGCATGGGCGGGCCGGCGACATCGCCGATCGCATAGACGCCCTCGATATTGGTTCGTCCGTAGCCGTCGGTGACGACCGTGCCGCGCTCGGTCTTCACGCCGACGGCCTCGAGCCCGATGTTCTCGATGTTGCCCTGAACGCCGACGGCCGAGATCAGCCGGTCGGCCTCGATCGGCGTCGACTTGCCGTCCTTGGTCTCGACATGGGCGACGACCGAATCGGCCTTCTTGTCGACCTTGGTCACCTTGGCGCCGGTCATGATCTTCAGGCCGTGCTTTTCGAGCTGCTTGCGGGCGAGCTTCGAAATCTCCTCGTCCTCGACGGGCATGATCTGGTCCATCAGTTCGACCACGGTAACGTCGACGCCCATCGAGTTGTAGAAACTGGCGAACTCGATGCCGATCGCGCCCGAGCCCATGACGACGAGCTTCTTCGGCATCTTCTGCGGCACCATCGCCTCGAAATAGGTCCAGATCAGCTTGCCGTCCGGCTCGATGCCGGGCAGCGCGCGCGGCCGGGCGCCGGTGGCGACGATGATGTGCCTGGCGGTGTACTCGCCCTCGCCCTTGACGCCCTTGGGCACCGGCGGCTGCGGCTCCATCGGCTTCTTGGTCGGCGTGGAAACGCTGACCTTGCCCTTGCCGGCGAGTTTGGCCTCGCCCCAGATCACGTCGACCTTGTTCTTCTTCATCAGGAAGCCGACACCGCCATTGAGGCGCAGCGAGACCTTGCGTGACCGGTCGACGACGGCGCCGACCTCGGGCGTGACCTTTCCTTCAAGTTTCAGGCCGTAATCCTTGATATGGCTTGCATAATTCATCACTTCAGCCGAGCGCAGAAGGGCCTTGGTCGGAATGCAGCCCCAGTTCAGGCAGATGCCGCCCAGATGCTCGCGCTCGACGATCGCGGTCCTGAAGCCGAGCTGCGCCGCGCGGATGGCGGTGACGTACCCCCCCGGCCCCGAACCGATGATGATCACGTCATAGGAATTGTCAGCCATTGTGCCTCTCTTCTTGTCCCTGGCGCTGCATCAGCAGCCATTGTGTCGTCGCCTGTCCCTTGCCGAACGGCACGAACGGTTCGCTGGCGGTCTGCTTGAAGGCCTCGCTCTCGTAAAGCCCGATGGCGCGAAGATTGTCGTCGGCGACGACCAGGCTCATCGGCCGTTGACCGGCGAGCGCAATCTGGTCGCGCAACAGCAGGCGCGCCGTGCCGCGCCGGCGGAACCGGCTGAAGACGGCAAGCGCATCGAGCAGCCAGGTTCGCGCCGCGCGGGCGAAAAGGGCCAGCACCGGCCGCAGAACCGGGTCCGTTTCGGAAGGCGTCGAAAGGTCGGAAGGCAAGGCGTAGCCGACCGCCATGCCGGCGGTCTCGCCGCCCTCGTCGGCGATGCGCGCGTTGCGCCAGTTGCAGGGCTGGCTGTCGTCGCGGTAGCGGTCGCGGCCCCACTCCAGCGCATCGGTCGCCTTACCGCGCAGGACGGCGCCGTGCCACAGCCACAGCGGCAGGCCGTGGCCCGCCACATTGTCGAGTATGGCAAGATCGCTGCAGTCGGCGATGGCGGCGGAACGGATTTCCAAGCGCCCGGTCTCCTTGCGGGATGCCGGGCGGCGAAGATCAACCGGTCAGCATCGCGTAGATTTCGTCCTTGAGGCGCAGGCGCTTCTTGCGCATGTCCTCCATGTTGAAATCATCCGTGGGCTCGACATCCGTCTCGGCGCGGTGAACGGCCCGGTTGATTTCGTGATATTCGTCGAACAGCCGTGCGAAATGCGCGTTCGAGCCTTTCAGCTCGTGCATCCTGTCGACATGTTCGGGAAATTCCTCGGCCAGTTCGTGCGGCGTGTGCGCCATGGACATCGCTCCTTGGTCCGTGTTGGTCGCGCCACCCTATCGGCCGCTGCTCATGCCTCCTTGATCGGTGTCAATCGCGCTTCCAGCATCGAGCGGACGACCGGTGCCAGCGCCCGGCCGATGGCCGCGGTGTTCGCGGCGTCCAGATGCACGCCGTCGACCGGCGAAGCCCGCGCCACCGTTCCCGCATCGAAGAAACCGCAACCGGTCTGATGCGCGAGCGCACCGTAGTGGCCGGCCAGTTGCCGCGATTGCTCGACGCCGCCGGCGAACATGGCCGCGGCCTCAGCATCGTCGGTCCGCTCGATCGGCGGCGGCGCGACGACCAGAACCTGCATCGGGCGCGCCGCCGATTGTGCCGAAGCATGGCTCGTTGCGATCTGGACCAGCCGCCGCATGCCTTGCGTCGCCGCGATGGCCGTGCCGGCGACATGGGGCTTCATGTCGTTCGTGCCGAGCATGAGGATGAGCAGATCGACGGGCACATGCGTTGCCAGAAGCGTCGGCAGAAGGCGCGCGCCGTTGCGGTCGCAGTCGCCGGTGTCGTCATCATAGGCGGTCGTGCGTCCGCACAGCCCCTCGGCAATCACGCTTGCGCCATCACCCAGTTCCGCGGCCATCACGTCCGGCCACCGGCCATCTTGCGGATGCCGCGCGTCGCTTTTGGGGTCGGCGCCCCAGGTCAGCGAATCGCCATAGGCGAGTATGGTTCGTGGCTCCGTGGCGGCCATCTCATCACTCATTGCCAGGCTCCGCGCCGGTCCGTCCAATGCCGGGCATGATCTTTGGGTCCCGTCCGGCCATGACGGATCCCGGACCGCGTTGACGGCTCGCTCGAAATGACCGCGCCGGCCGAAATGCCATGGGCCGCCTCAGACCAGCATCCCCATCGGGTTCTCGATATAGCCCTTGAAGGCGGCCAGCAGTTCGGCGCCGAGCGCCCCGTCGACGCAGCGATGGTCGGTCGACAGTGTCACGCTCATCATGGTGGCGATGGCGAGCGCCCCGTCCCTGACGACGGCCCGCTGTTCGCCCGCGCCGACCGCCAGGATCGTCGCATGGGGCGGGTTGATGACGGCGGAAAAATCCTTCACGCCCATCATGCCCATGTTGGAGACCGAGGTCGTGCCGCCCTGATACTCCTCCGGCTTGAGCTTGCGCTCGCGGGCGCGCTTGCCCAGATCCTTCATCTCGCCGGAGATCGCAGACAGCGTCTTTTCCTCGGCGCGACGCACGATCGGCGTGATCAGGCCGCCGGGGATGGAGACGGCGACGCCCACATCGGCATGCTTGTGATGCACCATCGCCTCGTCGGTCCAGGAGACGTTGGCATCGGGCACGTCGCGCAGGGCAAGCGCCAGGGCCTTGATGATCATGTCGTTGACCGACAGCTTGTAGGCCGGCTTGTCGTCCTTGACCGGCGCGGCCTTGTTGAGCTGCGAGCGCAGGGCGAGCAGCGCGTCCAGATCGCAGTCGACCGTGACGTAGAAATGCGGAATCGTCTGCTTGGATTCGGTCAGGCGCTTGGCGATCGTCTTGCGCATGCCGTCATGCTTGACGAGTTCGTAGGAACCCTCGGCGAAGTTCGCCAGCACCTGCTGCGAGCTCGGGCCGGCGGCGAGCGGCGCGGGGGCCGCGGCCATGCCCGGCGCCTCGGCGGCAGGGGCTTCGGCGGCAGCCGGGACGCCCTTTTCGAGCGCCGCCTCGACATCGCGCTTGACGATCCGACCCTTCGGGCCGGACCCGGTGATGGCGGTGATGTCGATGCCTTCATTGCCGGCGATCCGGCGCGCCAAGGGCGATGCGAACACGCGCTCGCCGTTCTTGCGCGGCACGGGCCCTGCCTTGACGTCATCGGGGATGTCGCCGCCACTCTTGGCGGCCTTGGGCGGGGCCGGTGGCGCCGTGGCCCCGTTTCCGCTGGTCGGAGCCGCATCGGCCGACCCGGTCTCCTTGGGTGATGCGTCTTCGGCTTGCGCCTCCGCCGCTACACTGGCGCCACCGCCTTCCGATGGTCCTGCCTTGGCGGCTTCGCCCACATCCTCGCCCTCTTCGGCGAGGACAGCGATCGGCGCATTGACCTTGACACCCTCGGTGCCCTCTTCGATCAGGATCTTCGCAACCGTGCCCTCGTCGACGGCCTCGACCTCCATGGTCGCCTTGTCGGTCTCGATCTCGGCGATGACGTCGCCCGGCGCGATCTGGTCGCCCTCCTTGACCAGCCATTTGGCGAGGTTGCCCTCCTCCATGGTCGGCGAAAGCGCGGGCATCGTGATGGTGATTGGCATGGGCGTCAGTCTCCCGCCGGTTCGTCGGGTTTGCGTGTGTCGTGATGCGGGTCGCCGCCCGTCTTTGGTCGGTCGAACGGAAACAGCGACATCAGAGGAAAGGATATGGCATCGAACGGCTCGAGGCTGACCTGTTCGTCGCCGGCAGCGGTGCCGTTCAGCAACCAGCGGCCTTCGACCAGCCCGAATGCCTCGAGCAGTTGGGCGTCGGGGTCGAGAAGCCACAGATAGGCCACGCCCGCCTCGCCATAGATTCGGCGCTTGGCCGTGCGATCGTAATATTCGGTCGACGGCGAGATGATTTCGCAAACCCAGTCGGGCGGTGTCTCGATCCAGTTGGTCTCGGGCAGTTCAGTCAGACGTTCACGCCGCCAGCCGGCGATGTCGGGCACGACGAGTTGTCCGACCAGTGAAAGCTCCGGTTCGGTCAGAAAAATCCACCCGCCGGGACCACCCTCGCCGAAGTCGAACCGATCGCCAAGCTTGCCCGTAAGGACTGCATGAGCGCGCGCATGCCTTGGCCTTGGTCGCGGATGGGTGACCAAGGCGCCGTCGATGATCTCGGCCACCATATCGGGTGGCGCGGCGAGCACGTCGGCGTAGGTCGCGCGTCTGTGCGCCAGATCGGTCATGGGCGGGCGGGGCTCTTGTTAGCGCGCGGGCAGCATATCATGGCATCAATCAATCCGCGTAAGTGACGGTCTTGACCGCCTCGACCACCTCGGCGACGCTCGGCAGGGCCAGCTTCTCGAGGTTGGCCGCATACGGCATCGGCACGTCCTTGCCGGCAATGGTGATCGGCGGGGCGTCGAGATAGTCGAAGGCGGCGCGCGTGACCTGGTTGGCGATATAGTCGCCGACCGAGTTCTGCGGAAAACCCTCCTCGACGGTGACGAGACGGCCCGTCTTCCTGACGCTTTCGATCACCGCAGGCAAATCCATCGGACGCAGCGTGCGCAGATCGATGATCTCGCAGTCGATGCCCTGGCCCGACAGTTCCTCGGCCGCCTTGATCGCATAGGTCATGCCGATGCCGAACGAGACGATCGTGCAGTCGCTGCCCGGCCGGTGGATGCGCGCCTTGCCGATCGGCAGGATGAAATCGTCGAGCTTGGGCACATCGAACGTCTGCCCGTAGAGGATCTCGTTTTCGAGGAAGATGACCGGATTGGGGTCGCGGATCGCCGCCCTGAGCAAGCCTTTGGCGTCGGCCGCCGTATAGGGCTGGATGACCTTCAGGCCCGGAATGTGGCTGTACCAGGCCGCATAGCACTGCGAATGCTGGGCGGCGACGCGGGCGGCGGCGCCGTTCGGTCCGCGGAACACCATCGGCGCGCCCATCTGCCCGCCCGACATGTAGAGCGTCTTGGCCGCCGAATTGACGATCTGGTCGATCGCCTGCATGGCGAAGTTGAACGTCATGAACTCGACGATGGGCCTGAGGCCCGTCATCGCCGCGCCGACCCCGACGCCGGCGAACCCGTGCTCGGTGATCGGCGTGTCGACCACGCGCTTGGCGCCGAACTCGTCGAGCAGGCCCTGCGTGATCTTGTAGGCGCCCTGATACTCGGCGACCTCCTCGCCCATCACGAAGACGGTCTCGTCGGCGCGCATCTCCTCGGCCATCGCGTCGCGCAAGGCCTCGCGGACCGTCGTCGGCACCATTTCGGTGCCCTCGGGCACTTCGGGGTCGGCCGGCATGGGCTGGGTCTCGGCCTTCGGCACGGCGGCGGGCGACGGCGTGTCCTCCTGCGCCTGGGCTGCCGGCTCGCTGGCGGGCGCCTGCTGCCGGGCGGCGCCGGCGCCTCCGTTTTCACCCGGTTTGCCGATATCGTCGGCGCTCTCGCCTTCTTCGAGCAGCACGGCGATGGGCGTGTTGACCTTGACGCCCTCGGTGCCCTCGGCGACCAGGATCTTGCCGAGCGTTCCCTCGTCGACCGCCTCGACCTCCATGGTCGCCTTGTCGGTCTCGATCTCGGCGATCACGTCACCGGCGGTGACCTCGTCGCCCTCCTGCTTGAGCCATTTGGCGAGCGTGCCCTCCTCCATCGTGGGAGAGAGCGCGGGCATCAGAATCTCGGTTGCCATGCGGTCAACCTCCCTCTTGCACGGTCTGGCACGACCCGGCCAGTTCCGCCAGGGCGGCGGCTGCCAGGTCGATGTCGGTGTCTGCATCCGGGCCCACGACGTTCAGGTAGGCCTCGTTGCGCCGTTCCGACGCGTCGCAATAGGACGCGTCGCATGATCCGCCGTAGCGGGAACGAAAACTCTCGTGCCAATCGCCGACGAAATCGGTCAGCGTCAGCGCGTACTCGATCGGGCCGCTCCCGCCGTGAAGCGGGACGACGATCTGTGGGGCATTCGGGCCGTCGCGTTCGATCCGAAGCCGCGCCAGATCGAGCACGGCAAGGTCGATCTGCGCCTCGCGGTCCAGAAAGACACCGGGCGCGACACGCCGTGTGTAGCGGTGGCTCAGCGTGCACTCGCCGTCCCGCGCCACCCATGTCGACCGGTCGTTGTGTTGCCGCAGGAGGATGTCCTCGAACGCGGTGTACGTGTTCGGTGACATCTGCGCGGCAGCGGGCGCAGCAAGTGCGATCAGGACCGGCGCGGCGAGCGCTGCCTGCCCCCGGGCGCCGGACGTGCATCTGCGCGGAAGCGTCATGCCGGGGCGTTCTCGTGTGGAGCCGCATCAATGAGAATGTCGGTGTAGAGCTCGGAAGCATCGGGCTCGGGATCGTTCTGGGCGAAGTCGGCCGCCTCGGCGATGATCGCGCGGACATCCTTGTCGATCGCCTTGAGTTCGTCCTCGTCGGCCCATTTCTTCTCGATGACGCGGGCCTTGACCTGCTCGATCGGATCGCGCTCGGAGCGCATCTTCTGCACCTCGTCCTTGGTGCGGTATTTCGCCGGGTCCGACATGGAGTGGCCGCGATAGCGATAGGTCAGCATCTCGAGGATGATCGGCCCCTCGCCCGAGCGCGCATGCTCGAGCGCGAGATCGGCGGCGGACTTGACCGCACGCACATCCATGCCGTCGACCTGGAAGCCGGGGATCTTGAAGGACAGGCCGCGATGGGAAAAGTCGGTCTCGGCCGAAGAGCGGGCTACGGACGTGCCCATCGCATAGCGGTTGTTCTCGATGATGTAGACGACCGGCAGCTTCCACAGCGAGGCCATGTTGAAGCTCTCGTAGACCTGGCCCTGGTTTGCCGCGCCGTCGCCGAAATAGGTGCAGCAGACCTTGCCGTTCTCGCGATACTGGTTGGCGAACGCGATGCCGGTGCCGAGCGGCACGTTGGCGCCGACGATGCCATGGCCGCCGTAGAAGTTCTTCTCCTTGGAGAACATGTGCATCGAGCCGCCCTTGCCCTTGGAGTAGCCTCCGCGGCGGCCGGTCAGTTCGGCCATGACGCCCTTCGATTCCATGCCCATGGCGAGCATGTGGCCGTGGTCGCGATAGGTGGTGATGGTCTGGTCGCCATCCTCCATCGCCATGGTGACGCCCGTGACCACCGCCTCCTGGCCGATATAGAGATGGCAGAAGCCGCCGATGAAGCCCATGCCGTAGAGCTGGCCGGCCTTTTCCTCGAACCGCCGGATCAGCAGCATGTCGCGGTAGGCCTTGAGTTCGTCTTCCTTTTCGAACTCGGCGGGCTCGGGGGCCTCGATGGCACTCTTGGTCGTCCCCGCCTTGGATTTGGACGGGGACTTGCGCGCGCGTGTCGCCATGGCGTTTCGTCCCTTTTGCGTTTGGCGCACTGTACTGTGCAAACCAGCGACATCAAGCCGCCAATTCGCATGGGATTTATGTCAGTAAGGCTATAGGAACGCTTGAAAAATGCAGAATTAACCTAGTTCAGGTTAATTCTTGCGCTGCAGCAATTCCTCAAGGTCGCGCGTCGCCGCATCCGAATTGTGAAGCAGGATCACCTCGTTGGCCTGAGCCAGCCCGAGCGCCAGCCGCGATTGCTCGTCGATCATGTCGCGCTGCAGCGATCCGTCGCTCAGCGCACGCGTCCGCGTTTCAAGGCGCGCACGTTCGGCGCTCAGCGCGGCAAGGTCCGACTCAAGGCCCGCCAGGCGCGCCTCATATTCCTGCTTGGACTGCAGGCCGAGATTGCCGTTGATGCCGTGAAAGCCGTAATAGGAGAGCGCGACGATCGCGATTGCCGGGATCACGGCATGGCGAAACGGCGATCTCTTGTACTGGCGCGTCCACATCGACCCGGAACCGTATTGGCGTGCGGATCATGCTTAGGCCGGTTTTGGTTAAGCGGGCCCTAAGGAGGCGGTCAGCACTTTCCGGGCACGCATCCCGACCCTTCGAGGCTCGCTGCGCTCGCACCTCAGGATGAGGGATGCGCGCGAGCCTCGATGGGTAGGACGTGCGCTCACACCTTGCGATGAGGACCGGCAGTCGCCGCTTGATAGGCCAGGCGAACCGATCGGTCAGGGCAGGATCGACAGGCCCGCGTAGCGGCCAAGATCGCCCAGTTCCTCCTCGATGCGGATGAGCTGGTTATATTTGGCCAGCCGGTCCGAGCGGGCGAGCGAGCCGGTCTTGATCTGCCCGCAATTGGTGGCGACGGCGAGATCGGCGATCGTTGCGTCCTCGGTCTCGCCGGACCGGTGCGACATGACCGCCGTGTAGCCGGCCTTGTGCGCCATCTCGACCGCGCGCAGCGTCTCGGTCAGCGTGCCGATCTGGTTGACCTTGATCAGGATGGAGTTGGCGATGCCCTTGTCGATGCCCTCGGCAAGGCGAGCGGTGTTGGTGACGAACAGATCGTCGCCGACGAGCTGGCAGATCTCGCCGACCGCGTCGGTCAGCGCCTCCCAGCCATCCCAGTCGTCCTCGTGCATGCCGTCCTCGATCGAGATGATCGGATAGGCCTCGACGAGGCTCTTGAGATAGGCGGCCTGCTCGCTGGCGCTGCGCGTGACGCCCTCGCCTTCGTAGGCATAGGCACCGTCCTTGAAGAACTCCGAGGCGGCGCAGTCGAGCGCGATGTGCATGTCCTCGCCAGGTTTGTAGCCGGCCTCGGTGATCGCCTCCATGATGAAGTCGAGCGCGGCCTGGGCGCTTTTCAGGTTCGGCGCGAAGCCGCCCTCGTCGCCGATGCCCGTGCTGTGGCCGGCCGCGGTCAGCTTCTTCTTGAGCGTGTGGAAGGTTTCGGTGCCCATGCGCACGGCGTCGAACAGGGTCGCCGCGCCGGTCGGCATGATCATGAATTCCTGGAAGTCGATCGGATTGTCGGCATGGGCGCCGCCATTGATGATGTTCATCATCGGCACCGGCAGCATGTGCGCGTTGGTTCCGCCGACATAGCGGTAGAGCGGCAGTCCGGCCGATTGCGCGGCGGCCTTGGCGACGGCCAGCGACACGCCCAGGATCGCGTTGGCGCCGAGCTTGCCCTTGTTGTCGGTGCCGTCGAGATCGATCATCACCGCGTCGATCTTGGCCTGATCGGCCGCGTCCATCCCGCCGACGGCGTCAAAGATCGCGCCGTTGACGTTGTCGACGGCCTTCTGGACACCCTTGCCCATGAAAGTCTCGCCGCCGTCGCGCAGTTCGACGGCCTCGTGAACGCCGGTCGAGGCTCCGGACGGCACGGCAGCACGGCCGAACGCGCCATCCTCGAGCAGCACGTCGACCTCGACGGTCGGATTGCCGCGGCTGTCGATGATCTGCCGGCCGATGATGTCGATGATCGCGCTCATGAAGGATGGTCCCCGGTGTAATTGTCTGCGGTGGCCGACCCCTTAGCCGAGCTTTGTGAAAAGGAAAACCGCGTCGGCGGTCAAAAGCCCGATCAGTCCGACTTGACGAGCGCGTCGATCGCCATCAGCCGGGCGACCAGCGAGCCCATGCGGTCGAGCGGCACCATGTTGGGCCCGTCGGATGGGGCGTTGTCGGGATCGTCATGGGTCTCGATGAAGACCCCCGCGACGCCGACCGCGACGGCAGCGCGCGCCAGCGGCGGCACCATGGTCCGGTCGCCGCCCGACGACGCGCCCTGCCCGCCCGGCTGTTGCACCGAATGTGTCGCATCGAAGATCACCGGAGCGCCCGTCTCGGCCATGATCGGCAGCGCCCGCATGTCCGAGACCAGCGTGTTGTAGCCGAAACTGGCGCCGCGCTCGGTCAGGAGCACGTTCGGGTTGCCTGATGCGGTCACCTTGGCCGCGACGTTCTTCATGTCCCATGGGGCCAGGAACTGGCCTTTCTTGATGTTGACCACACGGCCCGTCTCGGCGGCGGCGACGAGCAGGTCCGTCTGTCGGCACAAAAACGCCGGGATCTGCAATATGTCGACGACCTCGGCGACCGGCGCACACTGGTCGGGTGCATGCACATCGGTCAGAACCGGCAGGCCGAGCTGCTCGCGGATCTCGGCGAAGACCGGCAGCGCCGCCTCGAGCCCCATGCCGCGCTTGCCGGAAAGCGCAGTGCGGTTGGCCTTGTCGAACGAGGTCTTGAAGACCAGACCGATGCCGAGCTTTTCCGACAGCGTCTTGAGCGCATCGGCCATCTTCAGCGCGTGGTCGCGGCTTTCCATCTGGCAGGGGCCGGCGATCAGCGCCAGCGGCAGGGCGTTGCCGAAGCGCACCGTGCCGGCGGCAACGATCTCGGCCGGACCCCCGGTTCGGCTCGGCGTGATCGTCATGTGCCGTCTCCACGCATGTCGATCGCCAGGAACGCGCCCTGCCCCGGCGCCCGGTCGATGACCAGATAATGGCTGTGGCGCTGCGCGGCGATGCCATTGTCGGTCACGGTCTTCTCCATGCGGGCGGGGTCGGCTGTCTTCAGCACGATACCCTCGAGCCGCAGGCCGCGCGTGGGCACCGCGCGTTCGACGCCGAAATGCACGCGCAGCCCCTCGGGCGTCATCGCGTCGAACGCGGCGTTGGCCATGGCGATGGCGATGCCGAACGAGTGCGCCTGCGTCTCGCGATTGTTGAACACGTCCTGCAGGAGATACTGAAAATCGGTCGGATTGGCTTCCGATGCGACGATGCCGGCGATCCCCGTGATGCCGTTGTCGTGGCGGGTCAGCGCCGAGCGGTCGATGTCGGGCATGGCCACGCGCTGACAGCAGAACAAGAAGCTGTCGGGCGAACGCAGATCGGCGGCGAACGCGTTCTTGAAGGTGGCCCGGCCGGACCGGCCCTCGGGGTCGGTCATTGTGCGGCCGAACAGGAGCTTGCGCCCAGCCGAAATGCCATCCCGCCGGAACCGCTTGTGGTCGGCATCGGCATCGTCGGTGGCCAGTGCGATCGCCGAAAAGCCGGTCTCGCCGTTGCGGAAACGGTAGGCCTGATCGCGCGCGGTGAAGACGTTGCCCTTCCGTGCGGTGCGTTCGCAGGTCTCACGCTGGTCGATGGCGAGCGGCTCCAGATAGGTGCCGTCGGCGAAGAACACACAGGCGTTCTCGGTGCCGAACGGATGCCTGGCGTCCCCGGCGACGATGAACCCGAGCGCTTCGAGGCGCGCCCGGGCGATGCTCAGTTCCGCGACCGGCAGGACGCAGTGGTCGAGCGCGCGCGGCGTATAGGGCGAAATGCCTGTCATGGCCGGCATGTGCCCCATTTGCCGAAGGCGCGCAAGGCGCTGCGCCCGCCGCCGGCAGCCGGTTTGCCATGGCGCGTCGAGCGCCTATGTTGGGAATGGAAAAGGAGGTGTCCCATGCCCAATCGACCCCGCCTGATCCCCATGGCGATGGCCATCGCGTCGCTGTTCGCGCTTGCGCTGGCGTTTCTGCTGGCGCCCGCCGATGAGGCCAACGCCGACGAGGGCGCCGCGCGCACCGTCATCACCGATCAGCTCGAAAGCTTTCTCGCCGGCGATTTCGACCGTGCCTACGGCCATGCATCCGAGGATATCAAACGCCTGTACCCGACGCTCGACCGGTTCATGTCGATGGTCCAGGGTGGCTATCTGCCCGTTCTCCGGCCCGGCAATTACGCGTTCGGCCGAACCGAGGCGATGCCGGACGGCCGGATCGTGCAGGAAGTGCTCATCCGCGCGCCCGACGGCAGCGACTGGACCGCGGTCTATTACATGGAACAGCAGCCGGACGGGTCCTGGAAGGTCGATGGCGTGAACCTGCGCAAGGGCGCGGCGGGGATGACGTGACGTCGTAGTCCCGCCTGACGCAAGACCCCCACCCTTCATCCCTCCCTCGCGCGCTGGGAGGGATGAAGGGTGGGGGCAATAAGTCGGAAGTCCGAAAAGCGCATCAAAGCGGCTCGATGTCGCCCTGCTCCCACATCGCCTCGGTCCCGGCGGCGAAGGCGGCAAAGCGCCCCTCCTCGATGGCGTTGCGCATCTCACGCATGAGCCACTGATAATAAAACGTGTTGTGCCAGCTCAGCAGCATCATGCCGAGCATTTCGCCCGACCGGATCAGATGGTGCAGATAGGCGCGCGAATAGTCCCGTGAGGCCGGGCAATCCATCTGATCGTCGAGCGGCCGGTGGTCCTCGGCGTGACGGGCGTTCTTCAGGTTGACGCGGCCGCGCCGCGTGAAGGCGAGACCGTGCCGGCCCGAACGGGTGGGCATGACGCAATCGAACATGTCGACCCCGCGCGCGACCGAGCGCAAAAGGTCCTGGGGCGTGCCGACGCCCATCAGATAGCGCGGCTTGTCCGCCGGCAGAATCGGGCAGACCACGTCCAGCATGGCCAGCATGACCTCCTGCGGTTCGCCGACCGCCAGACCGCCGATCGAGTAGCCTTTCAGATCCATCGCGGTGAGCGCTCTGGCGGATTGCTCGCGCAGGCTCTCGTCGTCGCCACCCTGCACGATGCCGAACATCGCCTTGCCCGGCTGGTCGCCGAACGCGACCCGGCAGCGCTCGGCCCAGCGCAGCGACAGTTCCATCGCCGCCTTCATCGTGTCCGCGTCGGCCGGCAGCGCGACGCACTCGTCGAGCTGCATCTGGATGTCGGAGCCCAGAAGGCCCTGTATTTCGATCGAGCGTTCCGGGCTCATCTGGTGGATCGCGCCATCGACGTGACTCTTGAAGGTGACGCCCTCCTCGCTCATCTCGCGGAGAGCCGACAGGCTCATCACCTGGAAACCGCCCGAATCGGTCAGGATCGGCCTGTCCCAGCCGATGAATCGGTGCAGGCCGCCGAGCCGGTCGATCCGCTCGGCGCCCGGGCGCAGCATCAGGTGATAGGTGTTGCCCAGGATGATGTCAGCACCGGCGTCCCTGACCTGATCGAGATAGAGCCCCTTGACCGTGCCGGCCGTGCCGACGGGCATGAAGGCGGGCGTTGCTATGGCGCCGCGCCCGGTCGTCACGGTGCCGCGCCGTGCGCCGCCGTCGGTCGCGTGGAGGGCAAAGCCGAACTCAGCCATCGAGATCGTTCCGGAACAGCAGGCTGGAATCGCCGTAGGAATAAAAGCGGTAGCCGGTCTCGATCGCATGGGCATAGGCTTGGCGCATGGTCTCGAGCCCGGCAAAGGCCGACACCAGCATCATCAGCGTCGAGCGCGGCAGGTGGAAGTTGGTCATCAGCACATCGACGCAGCGGAACCGGTAGCCGGGCGTGATGAAGATGTCGGTCGCGCCGGCGAACGGATGTACGGTGCCCGCCTCATCGGCGGCGCTTTCGAGCAGGCGCAGCGAGGTCGTGCCGACCGAGACGATCCGTCCGCCCCGCGCCCGGGTCTCGTTGATCAGCGCGGCGGTCGCCTCGGAGACATGACCGACCTCGGCGTGCATCCTGTGGTCTTCGGTATCGTCGGCCTTGACCGGAAGGAAGGTGCCGGCGCCCACATGCAGCGTGACGAAGGCGCGGTTGACGCCGGCGGCATCGAGCTTGTCGAACAGCCTGTCGGTGAAGTGCAGGCCGGCCGTGGGCGCAGCGACCGCGCCATCCTCGCGCGCATAGACGGTCTGGTAGTCGGCGCGGTCGCGTTCGTCGTCGGCGCGTTTCGAGGCGATATAGGGCGGCAGCGGGATATGGCCTGCGAGCGCGATCGCCGCGTCGAGGTCCGGGCCGGCCAGATCGAAGGCCAGCTCCACCTCGCCGCCCTCGCCTTTCGCGACGACGGACGCATCGAGCGTGCCGAGAAGACACGCATCGCCGGTCTCGCCGAAGCGGACACGGTCGCCAGGTTTGAGCTTCTTCGCGCCGCGCGCGAACGCCATCCATCGGTTCGGCGCGGTGCGCATGTGCAGCGTCGCGCCGATAGTGGCGATCTGGCCGTCGCGCTCGCGCGTGCCTTCGAGCTGGGCGGGAATGACGCGCGTGTCGTTGAACACCATAAGATCGCCGGCCGACAGGAAGGACGGCAGGTCCATGACGCCCGCATCGGTCAGCGTGTCACCGCGCACGACGAGCATGCGCGCCGTATCGCGCGGGCTCGCCGGCCTCAGCGCGATACGGTCTTCGGGAAGCTCGAAATCGAATTCATCGACGCGCAATCAATGCGCTCCATCTCGGTTCGGGTCACCTCGAGGAATCTTGGAGTGGAGCGACCACATATCCTCTTGTGGGCCGACAGATAGATAGATTCGTTCGTCCGAACTACAAACGTAACGAACGCGGTCCATTGTCAGATTGTTGTGGCTAGCGATCATTCGCGTCGAGTAGTACTCTTTGCCCTTTTGGCCTTTCTCGACATTGCGCATGAGCCAAGTGTGCACACGATCTTTGTGTAGTGCGTCGCGCAGCCACGAGGCAATGTAAGTGAACGCCAGCACAACGATGCCCGCGACGGCACCGCCGGCAGCACCGATGACGATACCGTCAATGATGCCGCCGTCCGCCGCCATGCTAGATGTCCGCCGCGACCTTCATCGACACGATCGAATCGGGATCGCGCACGGGCTCGCCGCGCTTGATCTGGTCGACATTGTCCATGCCGTCGATCACCTCGCCCCAGACCGTGTACTGGCCATCGAGGAACGAAGCGTCCTCGAAGCAGATGAAGAATTGCGAGTTGGCCGAGTTGGGGTTCTGTGCCCGCGCCATCGAGCAGGTGCCGCGGGCATGGTTGGCGTTGGAGAACTCGGCCTTCAGGTCCGGCCGGGACGAGCCGCCCATGCCGGCGCGGGCCGGGTCGAAGTGCGGTCCGCCCTGCTTGCCGAAGCGCACGTCGCCGGTCTGCGCCATGAAGCCGTCGATGACGCGGTGGAAGACGACGCCGTCATAGTCGCCGGCGCGGGCCAGTTCCTTGATGCGGTCGACATGGCCGGGCGCCAGATCGGGCTTCATCTCGATCACCACCGTGCCCTTGGTGGTTTCCAGGACGAGCGTGTTCTCGGGGTCCTTGTAGGTCAATTGCGTTCCCTCTCCGTGTTTGCTTGTGATGAGCGGCCTATCGGTCCGCGCCGACGGTGACGTCGATCATCCGGTCGGGATCATCGACCGCGCCATTCCGGGCCTGGGCGCCGCGCTTGATGTTGTCGACATGCTCCATGCCGCTGACGACATTGCCGACCACCGTGTACTGCCGGTCGAGGAAGCGGCCCTCGTCGAACATGATGAAGAATTGCGAGTTGGCCGAGTCGGGGCTCTGGGCCCGCGCCATGCCGACGGTGCCACGCACGAACGGCTCGTCGGAGAACTCGGCCGGAAGGTCCGGCAGATCGGAGCCGCCGGTGCCGGCGCGACCGGGCGCAAAGCCATCCTCCATGTCGCCGAACTGGACGTCGCCGGTCTGCGCCATGAAGCCGTCGATGACCCGGTGGAAGGCGACATTGTCATAGGCGCCCTGGCGGGCCAGCGTCTTGATCTGCTCGACATGGCGCGGTGCAAGGTCCGGCCGCAGGTCGATCACCACCTCGCCGTCCTTGAGTTCGATGATCAGCGTGTTCTCCGGGTCGGACTGGGCGGTCACGGGACCGGCCATGGTTATCGCCAGCGCCATGCCGGCGGCCGCCGCGGTCAGGGTTCGTCGTGTCAAACGCATCAAGGTGCCTCGTTCAAGTGGATCGGGTTCAGGCGGAAAAGCGCGCGCGCAGCGCCTTTTCCACCGATGGCGGCACGAAGGGGGAAACGTCGCCGCCCATCGCCGCGATCTGGCGCACCAATGTGGCCGCGATGGGACGCGTCTCGGCCTCGGCCGGCACGAAGACCGTCTCGATGTCCGGCGCCATGGCCGTGTTCATGCCGGCCATCTGCATTTCGTAGGCATAGTCCGTCGAATCGCGCAGACCGCGCAGCATGGCGATGGCGCCGTGCGCGCGCGCGGCGTCGACCACCAGCCCGTCGAACGCGGCCACCGAAACCCGTTCGCCGGCAAGACCGGTCTCCCCGAGCGCCGCATGGATCAGCCGTTCGCGCTCCTCGAAAGCGAACAGGCCCTTCTTGCCGGCATGCACGCCGATCGCCACGGTGACGCGATCGAACAGCACCAGTCCGGCGCGCAGCACCGAAAGGTGGCCGTTGGTCAGCGGATCGAACGAACCCGCATAGATCGCCGTGCGTTGGGTCATGGGAAGCGTGTAGGCAAATATGGCGCGCGTGCAAAGCCCCTCGCGCCCGAAGGCCGGCGCGGGCCGGCCGCCTCAGCCCGAAACGCAGACGATCGGCCAGGCGCCCCGGCCGGCGACACGCACGATGCCCGCCTCCGCGCCGGCCTTGTCCTCGAAGGCCCGCTCGATCCGCACGCTGACGAGGATTTCCTCGATGTTCGGATCGGTAAAATCGGCACGCAGCCGGTCGCCATCGGAAAAGCCCTGCCCGAAAACGATGGGCTCGGCATCGGGATTGGCGTCCGTGTCGGTTGCGTAGGTCGTCCCCTCCGCCTCGATCACGGCGCCCAAGACGGCGAGGACCGGAAGCCGGCCGACCGACAGGAAGACGCTGGCATCGGCGCCGTCGGCGCCCGTGCATTCCACCGTGCCGGTGGCGGCGGCCGGGTTCCCAGAAATGACCGCCAAAACCATGCCGATCGGCGCAATTTTCATGATCGTCTTCATGGATCGCTCCCCATAACCGGCGATCGGCGCGCGCCCTTCACGTTGCTTTGACCGCCCCGTGTGCAACTTCGCACATCCGCGCGCCGTTGTTGGAAGCATAGTCGACAACACAAGCAATCGGGAGGTTCCCATGTTCACGATTTACGCAGTGACCGTCGCAGTTGCCGTCCTGACGGGCGCAAGCGCCCTTTCCTTCGGCCTGATGCTGCGTCCGCGCCAGTGATTCCGCGCCCGGAGGGCCGGTAACGCGACGCGCAAAGGAAATCGGCCGGCGGTTAACCGGATTTTATTGCTTGCGGAACACAACTGGAACAGTTAACGTCTGTTCGACGTTTGTTTTCGTTTGTTTCCGGAATCGCCATGCTGACGCGCAAGCAACTCGACCTTCTGATGTTCATCAATGAGCGGCTCAAAGAGACCGGTGTCCCTCCTTCCTTCGACGAGATGAAGGAAGCGCTGGACCTGGCCTCCAAGTCAGGCATCCATCGCCTGATCACGGCGCTCGAGGAACGCGGCTTCATCCGCCGCCTGCCCAATCGCGCCCGTGCGCTCGAAGTGATCAAGCTGCCCGACGCGATGCAGCCGATGAACCAGGTGCGCCAGCGTTTTTCGCCGAGCGTCGTCGAAGGCGGTCTCGGCCGCCCGTCGGCACCGGCCGAATCGCCGCCACCAATGCCGCAGGCCGGCGCCAATGATGACCGGGCCGTTCCGGTGATGGGCAAGATCGCGGCGGGCGTGCCGATTTCGGCGATCGAGAACCAGACGCGTGTCCTTGCCGTGCCGCCGGACATGATGGGCAAGGGCGAACATTACGCGCTCGATGTCGAGGGCGATTCGATGATCCAGGCCGGCATTCTCGATGGCGACACGGTGGTCATCAAGCGCACCGACACCGCCAATCCGGGCGAGATCGTCGTCGCGCTCGTCGATGACGAGGAAGCCACGCTCAAGCGTTTCCGGCGCAAGGGTGCCTCGATCGCGCTCGAAGCGGCCAACCCTGCCTACGAAACCCGCATCTTCGGTCCCGACCGTGTCCGCATCCAGGGCCGGCTCGTGGGCCTCGTACGGCGATACTGACGCGGCACAAGCGACCGGTCGACCGGTGGTCGCCGGCAGGGTCCGCGCGATCAGGTGGCGGTCAATAGGGTGCCAGATTGCGCGCCGCCCGGCTCCAGCGGCGAGCGTCATGCCAGGGGCGCAACGGTGTCGAGACGGCGTGGCGGACGGCGAGCCGGGGCGGAACGGTGCCACTCTTTTCTGCGGCTGCCCCCGCCTTGGCCGTCACCAAACGGTCCGGTTCGGACCGAATCTGCGATCCGGTTTCCTGCGAGAGCCTTGTTTCTCGCGGCGGGTCGCGTGCCGATCCGTCTTCGCGAATTCGCAGACGACCCCGTGACGCGGGCCTGATCTCCGCACTGCCGGCAAACGCCAGATCCTGTGCCGTGAGCACGCGCGTTCCGTCGGCGCACGGCGACTTCGCCGGCGCGTAGGCGAGAACGATCAGATCGAACCGCCCGCAGAGGACGGACGCGTGATGGTCGCCGGCGTCAGAGGCCTGTGCGTCGATGACGTCCATCCCGCCCGACTCCGCCGCCACGTTCGTCGAACCGTCCGAAAGCGGCGCCGACAGGATCGCGAGATCGTATCGCTCGGCGCCGCGCCAGACCGTTCCGACGCAAACCTGCTCGGCGCAGCGCATTGACGCAATTGGTCCGGTGCCTTGTGCGCCGTGACCGCCCGGTTCGGCATTGGCCGTATGCTCCGCAGGAGCCGCCGCTGCCGCATCCGTCAGGACCCATTCGGCAAGACCCTCGTCCGCTTCGACCGGCTTGATCACCGTCCGCGCGGCATATGCCTGCTGCCATTGCTCGACGATGAACGCGTTCGGCCGGACCCTGTTGACGGCGAGCGCGCCGCCGGTGCCGACGAGAGCCATCTGGCGGCCGTCCTCGGAGATCACCGCCAGAGGCAGGTCGCGCTGGCCCATGAACATGGTCGCGGCCAGCGCCGGCAGCACCGCGCCCCAGCGCAGCCAGGTGCGGCACACGCAGAACCAGACCATGGCGGCCGTCGCCCAGAGCATCGCGGCGTTCGACATGGCGCCGACCATGCCGTCCGGCGAACGGGCGGCAACCCATTGGGCTATGGTGAGGATCCAGCCCGCGCTGGCCGCCATCATCGCGTAGAGCGGGCCATCGACACCGAACGGTATGGCCAGCGTCGCCAGGATCGCCAGCGGCATGGTGATCAGCGAGACGATCGGCATCGCCGCAAGGTTCGTGACGAGGCCCAGCACGGCGACGCGCTGGAAGTGGTAGGCGGCATAAAGCCCGCTCGCCGCGCCGGCGACCAGCGACGTTGCGGCGAGCGCGACGAAGAAGCGAAACGCGCCACTGCCGGCGGCCGCGATCCCCTCGGGCCGCGGTTTCGCCGGGCTTCGGCTTGCCCGCTCCGCGCGGCGGCGGTTCCAGATGTCGTAGAGCGCGATCAGGGCGAGCGTCGCCGCAAACGACATGTGGAAGCTCGGCCCGACGACGGCGGCCGGATGCAGCGCGATGATGACGATCGCCGCGATCGCCAAGTTGCGCTTGGAGATGGCGCGCCGGTCGAGCAGCAGCGCCGCGAGCATCACCGCCAGCATGGTGAAGGAGCGCTGCGTGGCGACGCCCGCCCCGGCCAGGAACAGATAGACGAAGATCGCCGCCAGCGCGACGAGCGCCGCATGCTTCTTGACCGCGTGTCCGGCCACCAGCGGACCCGACAGGGCAAGGCCCGCCCGCAGCGCGATCATCACCGTGCCGGCAACGAGGGCCATGTGCAGGCCGGAGATCGTCAGAATGTGCGCAAGGCCGGAGATGCGCAGCGCCTCGTTGACCGGTTCGGGTATCGCCGACTTGTCGCCATTGACGAGCGCGGCGGCGACCGTGCCGGCTTCGCCCGGCGCGGCCGCGCGGATGCGCTCGCCGAGCCACAGCCGGGCGTTCTGCAGCCGTGCAGCGACGGCCGCGCGCCAACCGTCCGGCGGTGGCGCGGCGACCTTTTCCGGCGCGCCGTAGAAGAAGCCATTGGCGCCATGGCCGGCGAAATAGCCGTGAAATGCGAAATCGTAGCCGCCCGGCCGGGCCGGACCGGACAGCGGGAACAGCCGCGCGACCCCTTTCAGTCCGTCGCCCGCGCGCACTTCGCTTGCCGGGGCGCGGGCGGTCACGCGCAGCCGGTCGGGCACGTGCCGAAGCCGCGGCCGCTCGGTCGCCAGCACATCGAGCGTGTAGCGGACCGACCCGTCGGGCCGATGCTCCATGCGCACGATCCGGCCGGTCAGATGGGTGGTCACTTCCGCGCCCAGCATCTGCGTCGCCCGGGCCATGGTGTGCCATTGCGCGAGCGCCATGCCGGCGAGCAGCAGCACGCCCGTGAGCAGCACCCGCGCAACCGGCCGCGAGCGCGACCGGGCGATGAGCCAGAAAACCGCACACAAGCCCAGCGCCAGCGGCAGGTTGTGGGCGGCCGGTTCGGCCGGCAGCGCGAAATAGACCGCAACCCCGACGATCAGCAGGACCGGGACGAGCAGGAACGGCGTGCCGAACGCCGCCTCGTCGTCGAGCGCGCTTGCCAGATGCGCCGTCCATCGCGTGCGCAGTGCCTGCAGGCGCTTGCTGGCGCGCGGCGACGGTGCGGCCGGTGCCGGCGCCCGGATTTCGCGCGTGGCGGGCCGGGCGCTTTCATTGGTTGCGGGCGGTCTCTTCGGAACGGCAGGCGCATGCAGGAATGCGCGGCGTTCGGCCGGTGCGGCAATCTCGTCCGCAACCGGTTCCCTGCCACGTCGCTTCCTGGTCGTTGTCTCACCCGGACCCGCCACGACGCCACCCTGACGGCCACGTCCTCAGCCGTGACCCCGGCCATCCTGCGGCCGGGCGGGCGCGCTTGCAAGTTGGCAATTGTGTGGTACCAGAGCGCGACATTTGCGGCCTTCACATGCATCGGCCGCCACCGGCCGTCCCAGCACCGACGGCCCACTGCCAACCGAACCGGAGCGGACCATGACGAGCGGCGTTGTCACGCGCTTTGCCCCCTCGCCCACGGGCTACCTGCACATCGGCGGCGCGCGCACCGCGCTGTTCAACTGGCTCTATGCCCGCCACACCGGCGGCAAGATGCTGCTCAGGATCGAGGACACGGACCGGGCGCGGTCGACGGAGGCCGCGGTCGCGGCGATCCTGGACGGTCTGAGCTGGCTCGGCATCGGCTGGGACGGCGAGCCGGTCTCGCAGGCGGCGCGGTCCGAGCGGCACGCGGAAATCGCCCATCAGCTTCTCGAGGCGGGCAACGCCTACCGCTGCTACGCCAGCCAGGAAGAACTCGCCACCATGCGCGAACAGGCCCGCGCAGAAGGCCGGCCGCCGCGCTATGACGGGCGCTGGCGCGATCGCGATCCGGCCGAAGCGCCCGAAGGCATCGATCCGGTGATCCGCATCAAGGCGCCGCGCGAGGGCGAAACGGTCGTGCGCGACCAGGTGCAGGGCGAGGTGCGCTTTCCGAACGCCGATCTGGACGATTTCGTGATCCTGCGTTCGGATGGCTCGCCCACCTACATGCTCGCCGTGGTCGTCGACGATCACGACATGGGCGTCACCCACATCATCCGTGGCGACGACCATCTGACCAACGCCGCGCGCCAGCAGATCATTTATGGCCATCTGGGCTGGGAGGCGCCGGTCTTGGCGCACATCCCGCTGATCCACGGGCCGGACGGGGCGAAACTGTCCAAGCGGCACGGCGCGCTCGGGGCCGAGGCCTACCGCGCCATGGGTTATCTGCCCGAGGCGCTGCGCAACTATCTGGCCCGGCTCGGCTGGAGCCATGGCGATGACGAGATCATGTCGACCGACCAGATGATCGAGTGGTTCGAGGTCACCGACATCAACAAGGGCGCGGCGCGCTTCGACATCGCCAAGCTCGAGGCGCTGAACGCCCACTACATCCGCCAGGCGGACGATGCCTATCTGGTCGAGCGGATCGAGGCGCTGCTGCCGGAGATCGAAGGCGGCGCGGCGATCGCGGGCCAACTGGACGACGACAGGCTCGGCCAGCTTCTGGCCGCCATGCCGGGCCTGAAAGAGCGGGCACGCACCCTTGTGCAGCTCATCGACAGCGCCGGCTACCTGTTCGCCGTCCGCCCGCTCGCACTCGACGAGAAGGCCGCCGGGATCCTGACCGACGATGCGCGCGCCATGCTGACGGGCGCCCATGCCGCCTTGTCGGCCGTCGAAACATGGGACGCCGATCACCTGGATGCCGCGGTGCGCGCCTTCGCCGAAAGCGAGGAGCTGAAACTGGGCAAGGTCGCGCAGCCGCTGCGCGCGGCCTTGACGGGACGGGCGACGTCACCGGGCGTCTTCGACGTGCTCGCGGTGCTCGGTCGCGAGGAATCGCTCGGCCGTATCGCCGACCAGATGGCTTGACCCGGTGGCGGCAACGTGATTTGTGCGTCGCACAATAGGGCTTTGGGCTAGCTTGGCACCCATCGGCAAATGGGCTAGCAAACCGCAAACCACAATCCGCCCCCGGACCCCCTGCGCAGCGCGGCACCGGACAGGAAGCGGAATCCCACACGACGACAGGAGGAGAGGTTATGGCTGACAAGAGTGCAACGCTGAACGTGGATGACGCCGAACACTCCTTCGCCGTGAAATCGGGCAGCGTGGGTCCGGAAGTCATCGACATCTCGAAGCTCTACGCGCAGACGGGCAAGTTCACCTACGATCCGGGCTTCACCTCGACCGCGAGCTGCGAATCCAAGATCACCTTCATCGACGGCGACAACGGCATTCTGCTGCATCGCGGCTATCCGATCGACCAGCTCGCCGAGCATGGCGATTTCCTGGAGACCTGCTATCTGCTGCTCTACGGCGAGTTGCCGAACAAGACGCAGAAGGCCGATTTCGACTACCGCGTGACGCACCACACGATGGTGCACGAGCAGATGAACCGGTTCTTCACCGGCTTCCGCCGCGATGCGCACCCGATGGCCATCATGTGCGGCGTCGCCGGCGCCCTGTCGGCCTTCTATCACGACTCCACCGACATTTCGGACGAACACCAGCGCATGGTCGCCAGCCTGCGCATGATCGCCAAGATGCCGACGATCGCGGCGATGGCCTACAAATATTCGATCGGCCAACCCTTCGTCTATCCGAAGAACGATCTGGACTATGCCTCCAACTTCCTGCGCATGTGCTTTGCGGTGCCGTGCGAGGAGTATGAAGTCAATCCGGTGCTGGCCCGCGCCATGGACCGCATCTTCATCCTGCACGCCGACCACGAGCAGAACGCCTCGACCTCGACGGTGCGGCTCGCCGGCTCGTCGGGCGCCAATCCGTTCGCCTGCATCGCGGCCGGCATCGCATGCCTGTGGGGACCGGCGCATGGCGGCGCCAACGAGGCGGCGCTGAACATGCTGGCCGAGATCGGCACGCCCGACCGCATTCCCGAGTTCATCGACCGCGCCAAGGACAAGGACGATCCGTTCCGCCTGATGGGCTTCGGCCACCGCGTCTACAAGAACTACGATCCGCGCGCCAAGATCATGCAGAAGACGACGCACGAGGTGCTCGGCGAACTGGGCATCAAGGACGATCCGATGCTCGAGGTCGCCATGGAGCTCGAGCAGATCGCGCTGACCGACGAGTATTTCATCGAGAAGAAGCTCTATCCGAACATCGACTTCTATTCGGGCATCACGCTGAAGGCGCTCGGCTTTCCGACCAACATGTTCACGGTGCTGTTCGCGCTGGCGCGCACCGTCGGCTGGATCGCCCAGTGGAAGGAAATGATCGAGGATCCGAGCCAGAAGATCGGCCGGCCGCGACAGCTCTATACCGGCGAGCCGCAGCGCGACTACATCCCGCTGTCGAAGCGCTGAGGTCAAGGGGGCGTCGCCCTCTCGTTCAGCCATCGCGACGCAGGGCCGCGGCGACGATGTCCGCGCCCTTCTCGCTGGGCGGCACCTCAACGCGCATGCGGTCCCGAATGTCCGCATAGTCATCCATCATGCGCGTCCGTTCGGCGCTGCCGGCGCGCGCGAGCGTTTCGGCGAGCCGCGCCAGCATGCCCGGCCGGATCATCTCGTCATAGTATTCGTTGATCACCACCTTGTCGGCGATGATGTTGGGCAGCGCCGCCGACCAGGTCGTCAGCATCCGTTCGGCGACGCGGCGGATCAGCGGATCGGCGCGATAGCACGAAATCGCCGGCACGCCCGCCAGCGCCAGTTCGAGCAGGACGGTGCCCGATGCCGCCAGCGCGACATCGGCACGGCCATAGGCCTCGATCTGCGCCTGGCGCCCCGTCGTCACGTGCACCATGTCGGGCCATTCCAGAACGTGATCGCGGACCTGCCGCTCCAGATGCGGAAGCGTCGGCAGGCTGATCGACAGCGCCCGGCCCCGCTCTCGCAGGATTTCGACGGCCTGGCGGAAATCGCCGAGCAGGGCGCGCACCTCCGAACGGCGTGAGCCGGGCAGCAGAAGCAGGTTGATGGTATCGTCGCCCTCGGCGCGCGGGCCACGCGTCCGGCTGGACTGCCAGCAGCGCTCGAGCTCGGCGTCCGCCATCAGCCGGTGACCGACATAGTGTGTCTCCGGCCCGCCCAGATCGGCCATCACCTGAGGCTCGAACGGCAGGATCGCCAGAACGTGATCGACGAAGGCCGCCATGGCGCGGGCGCGGCCGGGCCGCCAGGCCCAGACCGTCGGCGCGACATATTTGACGACCGGCAGATGCGGCAGGCGCAGCTTCACGCGCCGGGCCACGCGCAGCGAGAAATCGGGACTGTCGACGATGATCAGGCAGTCGGGTTTGGCCGCGATCAGCGCATCGGCGGTCTGGCCGATCCGCCGGGCGAGACGCGGCAGGCGCTTGAGCACCGCACTCAACCCCATCAGGGCGATTTCGTCCGCGTCGAACAGCGAGTTCAGGCCGAGCGCATCGAGCGGCGGGCCACCGACGCCGATCAGCCGGGCCGGCGCGCCGAGCCGGGCATTGAGCGCCTCGATCAGTTCGGCCGCCAGGAGCTGGCCCGAGGTCTCCCCGGCGACGATGCCGATCAGCGGCGGGCGCGCGACGTCACCGGTCATCCGGCCCCTCCCCCGCGATCAACGCCACGGGATCGGGCGTCAGGCCGACCAGAAACAGGCCGGCCCGGTCGGCCGCCTCGACCGTCGCGGCCCGATCCATGACGAGCGTGTTTTCGCCGTGGACTGCGATGCCCGCAAGGCCCGCCGCGGCGGCATTGCGCACCGTCTGCGGGCCGATCGTCGGCATGTCGACCCTGATGTCCTGGCCCGGCTTGCGCAGCTTGACGAGAACGCCCCCCTTCTTGCGGCCGAGCCGGCCGATCGCGCGCAACTGCGCGACGCGCTCGATCATCGCGTCGGTGCCTTCGGCGCCTTCCAGCGCGACGACGCGACGACCGACGACGACCACCGCCTGGCCGGCATCGAGCGCGCCGAGCGTGGTGGCGGCCGCAACCCCGGTGTCGATCGACGCGCGTTGCCCCTTCGGCACCGCGACCGACCCCAGCAGGCCGGCGGGGGCGACCAGATCGGGCTCGAGTTCGTGGGCCCCGACGACTTTGAGCCCGCCATCTTCCATCATGCCAACCACGGCGCGCAGCAGCGCGTCGTCACCCCGGCCGAGAGCGCCGACGATGCGGCCGATGAAGCGCAGGGTCGTCCAGTCGGGGCGGAAACGCCCGATGTCGGGGCGGCCCCGGACCGAGCCGACCAGCGTGACCGTTCGCACGCCACGATCAAGCATGAAACGCTTGAAGCGCGCCAGTTCGACCGGGTTCACCGCGATGTGGTCATAGGCGGCGAGCGCCGGATCGGCATCGCCCTTGAGCATGACGACCACGAACGAAAGGCCGCGATCGGCCATCGACCGGGCGAGATGCACGGGCACCTGCCCGCCCCCGGCGATGATCGCGATCGGCGCGCCGGAACCGTCCTCGGGCGCCCCGGCCATCGCTTACTCCGCGCGGCCTTCGGCCTTGCGCGCGCCCGCGCCGCTAAGCGGGGTGGTGAGCTGGCGCTTGGCCTGTTCGAGCACGAAGTGGACGATCTGCTGGACCGGTTCGATGTCGGCGAAGTCCGAAGCCAGGCGCCTTGCGTTATCGCGCACCGAAAGACCGTTGTCGGCGAACAGCTCATTGAATGCCTGCCGTACGCGGCCGATCTGCTCCCGGCTCATGCCGGCCCGCTTCATGCCGACCAGGTTCAGCCCGCTGAGATAGGCGCGGCTGCCCATCGCCAGGCCATAGGGGATGACGTCATGGGCAACGCCGGTCAGCCCTCCGATGAAGGCATTGTTGCCGATCGTGCAGAACTGGTGGATGGCGCCGCCACCGCCGACAATCACCCGGTCACCGATGGTCACGTGGCCACCGATCATGACGTTGTTGGCGAAGGTGACATGGTCGCCGATGATGCAGTCGTGGGCCACGTGGGAATAGGCCAGAAACATGCAATGGTCGCCGACAATTGTCTCGCCGCGCGCATTGCCGGTGCCCCGGTGCATCGTCACGCCTTCGCGGATCGTCACGTTGCGGCCGACGATCAGGCGCGTCGGCTCGCCCTTGTAGGCGGCGTTCTGCGGCGCCCCGCCGAGGACGGCCTGCGGATGGACCGTGCAACCCGCGCCGATCTCGGTCGGGCCGGTGATCGAGACGTGGCTCATCAGCTCGACATCGTCGCCCAGCGTCACATCGGAGCCGACATGGCAGAACGGGCCGATGCGCACGTTCGCGCCCAGTTGCGCGCCGGTCTCGACGAGGGCGGTGGGATGGATGAATGTGGGTTTCGCGTCCATGATCACACCCCGCCGCCGCGCTTGGCGTCGTCGGGCGAGAGCATGGCGGTCAGTTCGGCCTCGGCGACGGTCTCGCCGGCAACCTTGGCGAAGCACTCGTAGCGGCAGATCGAACCGCGCCGCTTGATCAGCCGGACGTGGTATTCGAGCACGTCTCCGGGGACGACGGGCTTTCTGAACTTGGCCTTGTCGATCGACATGAAATAGACGAGCGCCGGCCTGTCCATGCCCAGGCTGCGGATGCCGATCGCGCCCGCCGTCTGCGCCAGCCCCTCGATGATCAGCACGCCCGGCATGATCGGGTTGCCGGGAAAATGGCCCAGGAAGTGCGGCTCGTTATAGGTGACGTTCTTGATACCGACCGCCGAATCGAGCCCGTCAATGTCGACGATGCGATCGACCAGCAGCATCGGATAGCGATGCGGCAGGGCCTTGATGATGTCGGCGAGATCGGCGGTTCCGAGCGCGCCGTCGGTCTTCGTATCTGTCATTGCGGCCCAGTTCGGTTTCAGTCGGATCGAGGCGTCGTCTTACGGTCATCGGCGAGCTTGCGCAACGCCAGCAGTTCGCGCAGCGCCTGCTTGGCCGGCCGGGCGGGCGAGCCGCCCCACCGTTCGCCGGACGGAATGTCGTCCATGACGCCGGAACCGCCGGCGATCTGCACCTGATCACCGATGGTGACCTGGTCGGCGATGCCGACACCGCCACCGATCATGCAGCCGCTGCCGATGGTGACCGAACCGGAGATGCCGCAGTGGCCGGCGATCACCGTGTGCATTCCGATGCGCACATTGTGGGCGATCTGCACCAGATTATCGATCTTGGTGCCCTGCCCGATCACGGTATCGCCGAGCGTGCCCCGATCCACCGCAGTGTTGGCGCCGATCTCGACATCGTCCTGGATGATCACACGGCCGAGCTGGGGCACCTTGCGCAGGCCGTCCTCGCGCGGCACGTAGCCGAAACCGTCCTGGCCGATCGCCGCGCCGGGCAGGATGCGTACGCGGTCGCCGATCAGCGCATACTGGATGGTGCCGTTGGCGCCGATGCGGCTTGCGCGCCCGATCCGGCAGCCGCGCGCGACCACGGCGTTGGCGCCGACGACGGTTCCGCGCCCGATCTCGACGCCATCGCCGATGATCGCGCCGGCTTCGATAACGACGCCGTCCTCGAGTCGCGCGCTTTCGGCGATCACGGCACCCTGCTGCGTGCGCTGCGTCGCGGCGGGGTCGATGAAGGGCGAGGCGTCGCCGATGCTGGCCGGAAAGAGCGCCAGCGCGATATCCTGAAAGACGTGGCGCGGCCGCCGTGCCGGCACGAGGACGGGTCCCGCGGGAAGCCTGTCCTGCAGATCATCCGCGCCGATCACCGCCGCGCAGACCGAAAGCGCCTGAAGATCGATGCCGCGAGCATTGTCGACGAAGACGAGACTGCCCGGCGCGGGATCGGCGGCCGAAGCAAGCGTCTGTATCTGCACTGATCCAGCGCCATCGTCGCCCAGGTCGATCCCGGCCAACTTGACCAGATGGCCGAGCGTCGCCGGCAGGTCGGCATGGTGGAAATGCGGATCAATGGCCAAGGCGGCACCACTGGCTGCGCCCGGCCGGCTGGCCGGGCGTTCACAGGCCGATCAGAATGCGGTCGACACCGAGAAGTTGAAGCGCTGCTCGTCGTCCTGCGGTTCCTTGACCAGCGGCCAGGCATAATCGAAGCGCAGCGGAGCGAAAGGCGACTGCCAGATCACGCTGAGACCGGCCGAGGCGCGCCATTCGAGATTGGTGTTCTGGGCGCCGGCGACATCGGAGCCGAACAGCGTCGCCGCGTCGGCGAAGACAGCGCCCTTGAAGCCGAGATCGCGCGGCAGCGCCGGAAGCGGAAACTGCAACTCGGCGGTGGCGTTGAAATAGGTCTTGCCGCCGATGAAGTTGCCGGCCGCATCACGCGGACCGATGCCGTTGAAAGCGAAACCGCGCAGCCGGCGCGCGCTCATCTCGAACTGGTCGAAGCCCTCGACGCTCTGGCCAAGCCCGGTCACGTTGCCGGCGCCGCCACGCAGCAGGCCGATCAGCTCGGCATCCTCGGCGAGCGTCATGTAGTAGGACGCGTCCGCCGTGGTCCGGATGAAGCGCGCATCGCCGCCAAGGCCCGCCACTTCCTGGTTCACGCGCATGAACAGGCCGTCGCGCGGATCGTTGCGATCCTCGATCGTGTTGTAGACGAGCCCATAGATGACCGACGACTTGATGCGCGCCTGACCGCTGGCGATACGGCCCTGTACGAAGGCCGGCGCGCCGCAGTTGGCGTCCGGATCGCCCGGCAGATCGGTACAGTCGGGGCCATCGGCCGAATAGACGTCGCGCTGATAGTTGTAGCCGACATTGGCGGTCAGATCGTCGGTCAGCGGCAGACCGAACGACACTGTACCACCGGTGCTCGTGCGCTCGTAGTCACCCAGATCGTTGCGGTTCTGGTAGAGGCCGAACGTGGCAGAGACGCGATAGCCGAGGAAGTAGGGCTCGGTGAACGACAGGTTGTAGGTGCGCGAGGAGGTGCTGCCACCGATGCCGATCCGGATCGCCTGTCCGCGGCCAAGGAAGTTGCGCTCGGAAATCGAGCCTTCGAGATTGACGCCCTCGTTCTCGCCACCGGTGGCATAGCCAACGCCCGCGCCGAACTCGCCGGTTGACTTGTCCTCCACCTGAACGACGACGATGACGCGGTCGGGCGAAGAGCCGGGACGCGTGGAGATCCGCACGCTGCTGAAGAAGTCGAGCGCCTCGAGGCGGCGCTGGGCGCGACGGATCAGGACCTGGTTGAACGCGTCGCCTTCGGAAACATCGAACTCGCGGCGGATGACGTAGTCGCGCGTCCGGGTGTTGCCGACGATCTCGATCCGCTCGATGAAGGCGCGCTGGCCCTGGTCGACGATGTAGGTGACGTCGATCGTGCGGTTGTCGAAGTTGCGGTTGCCGACGGGCGTGACCTCGGCGAACGGGAAACCGGCACCGGCCAGCCGCTCGGACATGGCGATCAGCGTGTCCTCGACCTCGCGGGCGCTGTAGACGCTGCCCGAACGGGTCGAGATGGTGCGCGCCAGCGCGTTCGTGTCGGCGCCGGTGACCGTGCTGTCGATCTCGATGTTGCCGAACGTGTAGCGATCGCCCTCGTCGACCTCGATGTTGATGACGATGTTGCCGGTCGACGGATCGACCTCGGCAGACGAGGAGATGATCCGGAAGTCGGCATAGCCGCGGTTGAAATAGAAGCGGCGCAGCGCTTCCTCGTCGGCCGCCAGACGCTGATCGTCGTAGACGTCATTGCGCGTCAGCCAGGACAGCGGGTTGGACGCCTTGGTCGAGATCACCGCCTGCAGGCGGCGGTCGCCGAACGCATTGTTGCCGGTGAAATTGATTCGCGCGATCTTGGTCCGGTCGCCTTCCAGGATCTGGAAGATTACGTTGACCCGGTTCTCACCGAGATCGACGACGCTGGCGTTGACCGTCACGTCGCTGCGGCCGGTGCGGCTGTAGGCCTCGACGATCGCCTCGACGTCCGCATCGAGAATCGCCTGCTCGAAGCGGCTGCGCGGCGTCAGTTCCACGACGTTGCGCAGGCGATCGTCGTCGAGACGACGGTTGCCCTGGAACAGCACCTGGTTGACGGTCGCATATTCCTCGACGGTGACGACGAGCGTCGATCCGGAAGTGACGACAGCGGCATTGGCGAACAGGCCCGAGCGGAACAGCGCGCGCACGGCATCGTTGATGTCCGAACCCGAATAGTTGCGGCCCGAACGGTAGCCGACGAAATCGGCGATCGTCTGCTCGGAGACGCGCTGATTGCCGCGCACGGAAATGGACGTAACGACAGCGGCTTGTGCGCTTGCGGTCGTCAGCACGCTGACTGCCGCCGCGCCGCCGACAGCCGGCGCAATCGCCAGAGCTGCTGCCGAGACGGCGCTTAGAAACCTAGGAGCCGCTTTCATGCGGTAGTGTCCCCAATCTGCTTGGGTCCGAGCCAGACCAGAACCATCACTCAAATGCCGAAATCCGTATTGCAGGGTTTTCCCGCACACGCAAGCAGTCGGGTTAAAAAGCGTTTAGCTTGTGCCGCTTAGTGGCGTTTTCGCAACGCATCGCGCCCCGCTATGGTAAACGAAATATCTCAAATCCGACCGATTTCGCGGCCGGCCGGCGCGGCGTCACGTTCTAGCCGCTGCCGAAAAGAATCGTGATGTCGTTCCACGTCGCGAACACCATCAGGCCCAGAACCAGCGCAAATCCGATCCTGTAGCCATATTCCTGCGCGGTTTCGGAGAGCGGCCGGCCGCGCACGGCCTCGTAGGCGTAGAAAAGCAGATGGCCGCCATCGAGAATCGGCACCGGAAGCAGGTTCAGAAGACCGATCGAGACGGACAGGATCGCGGTCAGGTTGAGCAGCGCGACGAAGCCGAGCGTGGCGACCTGACCGGAGACCTGCGCGACCCGAATCGGTCCGCCGATCTGGTCGGCGTTCTCGCGGCCCGTGACGACGCCCGCGAGGTAGCCGCCGGTGCGGGCGATGACGTACCAGGTCTCCTGAAAGCCGAGGCCGACGGCCTCGACCGGGCCGTATGTCTCCACGCGGTAACGCCCCAGTTCGGGATTGTTGACGACGCCGATGATGCCCTGCTCGATCTGGTTGCCGAAGCGGTCCTCGATCTCCAGCCGCTCGGGCGTGATCGTCAGCGCGATCTCGGCGCCGTCGCGTTCGACGACCATGTCGATAGGCTGGCCGGCGCGCGGGGCGACGTAGCGCTGGACGTCGGAAAAACTCGAAACGGGCCGTCCGTCGAGGCTGACGAACCGGTCGCCGACTTCAAGGCCGGCTTCCTGCGCCGCGCCGCCGTCGCGCAGTTCGGCGACGACCGGATCGGCGACCGTGCGGCCGAACAGCGCCAGCACGAAGGCGAAGATGACCACCGCCAGGATGAAGTTGGCGGCCGGGCCGGCAAAGACGGTGGCGGCGCGGCGCCACACGCTCTTGGTGTGGAAGGCCTGACGCCGCTCCTCTTCGGTCAGATCGTCTTCGTCGGTCGCGCCGGCCGATGCGGCGTTCATGTCGCCGACGAACTTGACATAGCCGCCCAGCGGAACCGCCGACAGCCGCCAGCGCGTGCCCCGGCGATCGGTGAAGCCGACCAGTTCCGGGCCGAAGCCGACCGAGAAGACCTTGGCGCCGATGCCGCACCAGCGGCCGACCAGATAGTGCCCCAACTCGTGAAAGAAGATGACGATCGTCAACACGAACAGGAAGGGCAGCAGGATGCCGATGATGAAGCCGTCGGTGGAAGCCAGATTGGCGAAGAAATCGAGCATGGAACGTCCGGAAGCGGTCAGAAGAAGGCCCGGGCCGGCTCGGTCATGCCGGCGCGGAGCACACATGCAAACCATAGGCCAATCGCGGCGAAAACAAGACCGTCGACGCGATCCATGACGCCGCCATGGCCCGGAATCACGCGGCCGGAATCCTTCACGCCGGCGCGCCGCTTGATCCATGATTCGAACAGGTCACCGGCCTGCGACAGGACCGACAGGAACACCGCCAGCGCCGCCGCCGCGCTCCATCCCGAGACGCCGAACGCAGCATGGACGATCAGGGCCGCGACGATCGCGCCGGCCAGACCGCCGAGCGCGCCGGCGATGGTCTTGTTGGGCGACACGCGCGGCGCCAGCTTCGGCCCGCCGACGGCGCGGCCGACGAAGTAGCCGCCGATGTCGGTTGCCCAGACCACGGCCACCAGGAAGATGATCGCGACCAGGCCCGGCTGAAAGCCCCAATGGCCGCGCAACAGGCCAAGGCTCGTCAGCAGCAGCGCGGCATAGAGGAACCCGCCGATCGCGCGGCGGTCCTTGAGGCCGACGGCGGCGATCGCGAAGAGCGCGAGCACGAGCACCAGCAGCAGGCCCTGGGCGGAGGCGGGCGCAAACAGCACGATCAGCGCGCATGCAATCAGCGCCAGAATGCCGGTGCCCTGCAGTCGGTCGTCCGCGCCGGGCATCTTCATGCCGATCCATTCGGCCCAGAACACGGCGGCCATCAGCGTGACCAGGATGACGAAGGGCGTGCCGCCCGCCAGCGTTGCGAGGAGGAAGATCGTGCCGAGCACCACGCCGGACCAGACCCGGGTGGCCAGATTGCTCATAGGGCGGCGTCCCGCGCCGTTGCGACCGCGCCGTAGCGGCGCTCGCGCCGGCCATATTCCTCGAGCGCCCGGATCAGTTCGGCCTCGTCGAAGTCCGGCCACATGCAGTCGAGAAACACGAACTCGGAATAGGCGGCCTGCCAGAGCAGGAAATTAGACAGACGCATCTCGCCGCTGGTGCGGATGATCAGGTCGGGATCGGGCAGACCGGCGGTATCGAGCGCGGCGGTGATGTCGGCGCTGGTCAGGCGGCGATCGCAATCGGGGCTCTGGCGGGCCTGATCGACCAGCTTCTGGGCGGCCCTGAGGATCTCGTCGCGCGAGCCGTAGTTGAAGGCGATGTTGAGGTTGAGCCGAACATTGCCGCGCGTGCGCTGCTCGGCACGCTCGATCAGGTCGAGCAGATCGGGCTGAAGTCCCTCACGGCCGCCGATGACGCGCACGCACACGCCGTTCGCCGCCAGTTCGCTCAGGTCGCGGTGGATGTAGAGCCGCAGTAGGCCGAGCAGATCGCGCACCTCGTCGGGCGGCCTCGACCAGTTCTCCGAGGAAAAGGCGTAGAGCGTCAGGTGACGGATGCCGAACCGCGGCGCGGCCCTGACCGTGCGCCGGACCGCTTCCACCCCGGCCTTGTGGCCGAAGGCGCGCGGCATCGAGCGCGCATTGGCCCAGCGACCGTTGCCGTCCATGATGATGGCCACATGTTCGGGACCGGCGATCTCGTCAACGGGCGCTTTGGACAGCAATGGACCTCTCCGTGGGGACGCCGGGCGCCGGGACTGGATATGGGAAACGGGTGCGCGTCAAACCTGAAGGATTTCGGTCTCTTTCTCGGCCAGCAGTTCGTCGATGCGGCCGATATAGTGATCGGTCTTCTTCTGCACCGCCTCGGATTGCGAGCGGCTCTCGTCCTGACCGATCTCGCCGTCTTTTTCGAGCTTTTTCAAGGTCTCCATGCCGTCACGGCGCACATGGCGCACAGCAATCCGCGCATTTTCCGCGTATTGGTGCGCGACTTTGACCAGATCGCGGCGGCGTTCCTCGTTCAGTTCGGGCAGCGGCACGCGAACGGTGGTGCCGTCGGTCATCGGATTGAGACCGAGCGTCGATTCGCGGATCGCCTTCTCGACGGCGCCGACCATCGACTTGTCCCAGACGTTGACCGCCAGCATGCGCGGTTCGGGCACGGTCACGTTGGCCACCTGGTTGAGCGGCATCTCGCTGCCATAGGCCGGCACCATGATAGGATCGAGCAGCGATGCCGAGGCGCGGCCGGTGCGAAGGCCGCTCAGATCGCTCTTGAAGGCCGTGATGGCGCCTTCCATGCGCCGGGTCAGATCGGCAATGTCGAATTCACTCATGGCACCAGTTCCTCCGGAACGTCGGTCGTTAGGATTCATGGACGACGGTCGAGCGGCCCTGCCCCTTCAGGATGAGGGCGAGGCCCCCATGCTCGTGGATCGAAAAGACGACGATGGGAATGCGGTTCTCGCGGGTCAAGGCCACTGCCGCGATGTCCATGACGTTCAGGCCCTTTTCGATGACCTGGGCGTGGGTCAGCCGGTCGTAGCGTTCGGCCGAGGGGTCGGTCTTGGGATCGGCCGAATAGATGCCGTCGACCTGGGTGCCCTTGAGCAGCGCGTCCGCGCCGATCTCGGCCGCCCTGAGCGCTGCAGCCGAATCGGTCGTGAAATAGGGATTGCCCGTGCCGCCGGCGAAGATGACCACGCGGCCCTGCTCGATGTTCCACATCGCCTTGCGTTGCGAGAAGCTCTCGCAAAGCTGCGGCATGGCGATTGCCGACAGCACCACGGCGTCAAGACCGTACTTGACGAGGGAAGTGCGCAGCGCGAGCGAATTTATTACCGTCGCCAGCATGCCCATATGATCGCCGGTCACCCGGTCGCCGCCGCGAGAGGCCACCGCCACGCCGCGGAAGATGTTGCCGCCACCGATAACGATGGCGACCTGCACGCCAAGATCGACCGCCTGCTTGACGTCCGCCGCGATGCGGTCGGCGACCTCGACGTCGATGCCGAAACCCTGATTGCCCATCAGCGCCTCGCCGGACACTTTGAGCAGCACGCGTTTGTAGGCAATCGGATCGGTCATGAAGGGTTCGCTGGAGGGGCGGGCGGAATCGTTGCGTCCCGATACAACACGGGCACCGCCTTGTCACGCGATGCCCGCAGTCGTTGCGGCCGCGGCCCGGCCGTCATGAAGCGGAAGGCTCAGCCCTTGGCGGCTGCGGCAACCTCGGCGGCGAAATCGCTTTCTTCCTTCTCGACGCCCTCGCCCAGCGCGAAGCGTTCGAACGCGGTGACCTTGGCCGGTGCGCCGATGTCCTTTTCGGCTTCCTTGAGCGCCTGCTCGACGGTCAGGTCCGGGTTGATCACGAAGGACTGCTTGAGAAGGCAGACCTCCTCGTAGAACTTGCGCAGCCGGCCCTCGACCATCTTCTCGATGATGTTCTCGGGCTTGCCGGAGGCCTTGGCCTGCTCGGAGAAGATCGCGCGCTCGCGCTCGATGGCGGCCGGGTCGAGATCGTCGACATCGATCGCCATCGGGTTGGTCGCGGCGACATGCATGGCGATCTGCCGACCGATCGCGCCGGCCGCATCGGCATCGCCCTCGGTCTCGACGGCAACCAGCACGCCGAGCTTGCCCAGATCGGTCTTGACTGCGTTGTGCATGTAGGTGGCGACCGTGCCCGCGCCGACGGAGACCTTGGCCGAACGGCGCAGGCTCATGTTCTCGCCGATCGTGGCCACGGCATCCTTGATCGCCTGTTCGACCGTCTTGTCGGCGCCCGGATAGGGGGCAGCTGCGACCGCTTCGACCGAACCGTCGGTGTCGAGCGCGACCCTGGCGATGTCGGCGACCAGCGTCTGGAAGGCGTCGTTGCGGGCGACGAAGTCGGTCTCGGAATTGACCTCGACCACGACAGCGCTCGCACCGGCCGATGCAACGCCGATCAGCCCTTCGGCGGCGGTCCGGCCGGACTTCTTCTCGGCCTTGGCGATGCCCTTCTTGCGCAGCCAGTCGACGGCCGCGTCGAGGTCGCCGCCGGTTTCCTCAAGCGCCTTCTTGCAGTCCATCATGCCTGCGCCGGTCAGTTCGCGCAGCTGTTTCACCAATGCGGCGGATATGCTCATTGTCGTGCCTCTCATCGCGCCGACCACGCCGTGGCGCGGCCGGCCTGAACTCGAATTATGCTGTTGAACCGGGCTCTTGCCCGGTTCGTGTGACGGGGTCATGAACGGCCGGACCGATCGTCCGACACGCGTTCACGCCTGCGCGGGCTGATCCTCGGCGGGAGCTTCGGCCTTCGTTTCGGCCGGCGCCTCGGCGGCGGCGGGCTCGGCGCTTTCGAGGATCGCCGTCTCGGCGGGTGCCTCGGCCTGCGCGCCCACGTCGACGCCCGAGGCGCCCTGCTGGCGCTCGATGCCGTCGATGGCGGCGCGTGCGATCAGGTCGCAATAGAGCGAGATCGCGCGCGCGGCATCGTCATTGCCCGGGATCGGGAAGTCGACGACGTCCGGATCGCAGTTGGAATCGATGACCGCGACGACCGGGATGCCCAGCCGGTGGGCTTCCTGAATGGCGATCGCTTCCTTGTTGGTGTCGATGACGAACATCAGGTCGGGCAGGCCGCCCATGTCCTTGATGCCGCCGAGCGCGCGGTCGAGCTTTTCGCGTTCGCGCTCGAGGTTCAGCCGCTCCTTCTTGGTGAAGCCCTGGGCATCCCCTTCGAGCAGTTCCTCGAGGCTGCGCAGCCGCGAGATGGAGTGCGAGATCGTCTTCCAGTTGGTCAGCATGCCGCCGAGCCAGCGGGCATTGACGAAATACTGGGCCGAGCGCTTGGCCGCGTCGGCGATGATCTCGGATGCCTGGCGCTTGGTGCCAACGAACAGCACGCGACCGCCGCCGGCGACGGTGTCCGACACCTTCTTGAGCGCCTGCTCGAGCAGCGGCACGGTCTGCGACAGATCGATGATGTGGATGCTGTTGCGGTCGCCGAAGATGTACGGCGCCATCTTCGGGTTCCAGCGGTGCGTCTGGTGGCCGAAATGAACGCCAGCCTCGAGAAGCTGGCGCATGGAATAGTCTGGCATTGCCATGCGGTTTTTCCTTTCCGGTTTGGCCTCCACGGCGCGTCAGCGGTTTCCCGCCACCGGTGGCCCGTCCGGATGTCTCCCGGAGCAAGCCGTGCGCCGTGTGTGGAATGTACGGGCGCTTATCGCAAAGCGCCGGTCATTGCAACTGCCGAACAGATGGAGGCCTCAGTCGCACTCTTCAAGTTCGAACAGTTCCAGTTCCTCCATCGTCCCGGTCAGGCTGAAATCGCCGTAATCCATCTCCAGCGAGCGGGTGATGCCGTTGCCGTGCATCTTGAAGGCGATGCGGTAGTCGGGAAGCCCCTCGCCTTCGCCTTGCGCAAGCTCGTCGAAATAGGCGACCGAGACGTTGCGGAACGGGCTGTCCGCGATCGGATCGAGCGCATCCGGGTCATCGGCTTCGCCGGACTTCTCGGGCCCGATGATCACCGTCGTGGTCATCACCTTGTCGGCGTCATCGGAGCCGTCATAGATCTTCTTTTCATAGAACCGCTCGCCGGCGTCGGCCCTTTCGATGAGGTCGATCATGTGCGCGGTCGGAAACGCCGCCGGGTCGAGTTCGAATTCGGCATCCTCGGGTTCGGTGAGCGTGACCTGCGTGGCATCGTCGGACCGTTCCGCCGTGCCCTCGATGGTGCGGTCGGGTTCCTGGTCGACGAAGGTGCGCGTGACGAACCGGAACAACGAGCCGTCGCCTTCCTCGAAGGTGGTTGTCTGCTGGTCGGTGACCCGCGCACCGGCGCGCGAGGCGATCTGCGTGACGAACCGGAAGTTCGTCGTGTAGCCGGCGCAGGCGGAGCCGCGAAACTCGTAGACGATGCGGCCGCGCATGTCGTTGATGCCGCTCCGGTCGCTGGCCTCGTCGAGCGCGACGGCGTAGACGGCGCGGTGCGGCACCAGTTGCACGCCCGCCGCCAGCGCGGGCGACATCGATGCGGCAGCGGCGCACACGGCCACGGCCAGCGTGCCGGCCTGTCGATAATCAGTCATCGGGACTCACTTTCCTTTTTGCCGCCACTATAGGAAACCTGTTGGCGGAAGCGAGGCAAGAGGGCCAAGCGCCGCGTCATTGGGGACAGGAAGAAACACATATGAGCCAGACGATCGAAGAAAGCCTTGCGGCCATGGGCATCACCATTCCGGAAGCCACGGCGCCGGCGGCCAACTATCTGCCCTACACGCGCAGCGGCAATCTGCTGTTCACCTCCGGGCAATTGCCCTTCCGCGACGGCGCCCTGACGGCGACCGGCATCGTGGGCGCTGACGTCTCGCTCGAACAGGGCCAGGAAGCGGCGCGCTGGTGCGCGGTCAACATCCTGTCGCAGGCCCGTGCGGCGCTCGGCGATCTGGATGCGATTCGGCGGATCGTGAAGATCTCGGTGTTCGTCGCCTCGGCGCCCGATTTCACCAGCCAGCATCTGGTGGCGAACGGAGCATCCGATTTTCTGGTCGAAGTGCTCGGCGATGACGGACGTCATGCCCGCTCGGCGGTCGGCATGGCCTGCCTGCCGCTGAACGCGCCGGTCGAGATCGAGGCGATCATCGAGAGCTGATGGCCGATACCGGTTTCCTGACCGCGCGGCCGATCGCCCATCGCGGCCTGCATGACGGCAACAAGGCGCGTTGGGAAAACACCGCCTCGGCGTTCGATGCGGCGATCGCGCGCGATTTCGCGATCGAACTCGACGTCCAGCTTTCGGCCGACGGTGTTGCGATGGTCTTCCACGACGACACGCTCGACCGGCTGACGGACCGGGAGGGGCCGGTGGCGGCGTGGACGGCCGCGTCGCTCGGCGCCCTGCCCGTGGGCGGCACGGCGGACACGATCCCGACGCTGGCCGAAACGCTGACGCGGATCGGCGGCCGCGTTCCGGTCGTCATCGAGATGAAGGACAATGGCGCGCGCAACGGCGAACTGGCGCGCGCCGTCGCCAAGGACGTCACGGACTATGCCGGGCCTTGCGCGGTCATGTCGTTCGAGCAGGACCTGATCGCGGCGTTCGCCGCGACGGGCTCGCCCGTGCCGGTCGGCCTGACCGCCATGGGTGTCGGCGAGGCCGCCCTCTACGCCCATCAAAGCGCGTTCGATCTCGGCATCGCGTTCGTCTCCTACCATGTCGCGGCGTTGCCGAACCGGTTCGTGGAGACGGTCCGCGCACGCGCCATGCCGGTGATCACCTGGACGGTGCGCACGCCCGAGGAGGTCGCGCTGACCCGCGCCCATGCCGACCAGATGACGTTCGAGGGGTTCGATCCGGACGCGGCATGAAAAGCGTGCCCGGCGACTTGCTGCGCCGTTGCGCTGCAATAGATGGATAGCATGGCCGTATCGACCGCATCCGAAGCTTCATCAGCCACCTACTCGGTGCGCGTGCACGAGCGCGTGGCAGACGTGCCGCCCGAGGTGTGGGGCGGGTTCACGGGGGCGAGCCGCGCGAGCGGCAGCGATTACAACCCCTTCATCAGCCACGCCTTTCTCAGCGCGCTCGAGGAGGCGGGGTGCGCGGTCGCGCAGACCGGCTGGCACGGCCAGCATCTGGTTCTGGAAGACGCCGAGGGCAACGCGCTCGCCGCCGTGCCAGCCTTCCTGAAGGGCCACAGCCAGGGCGAATATGTGTTCGATCACAGCTGGGCTGACGCCTATGAGCGCGCCGGCGGGCGCTACTATCCCAAGCTGCAGTGTTCGGTGCCCTTCACGCCCGCCACCGGGCCGCGTCTGCTTGTCGGTCCGAACGTCAATCTGGACGCCGCGCGGGCGGCACTCGCGGGCGCGATCGCGCAACTGACCGAGCGTCTCGGGCTGTCGTCGGCCCATGTCACCTTTGCTCAGCAACAGGACATGGACGCGCTGATCGGCGCCGGCTTCCTGCATCGCACCGACCAGCAGTTCCACTTCACCAATGAAGGCTATGGCTCCTATGGCGAGTTCCTGGAGACGCTGTCGTCGCGCAAGCGCAAGAACCTGAAGAAGGAGCGCGCGACGGCGATCGAAAACGACATCGAGATCAGATGGCTGACCGGCTCGGACATCACCGAGGAGGCGCTCGACGCCTTCTACGGCTTCTATACCGACACCGGCAGCCGCAAGTGGGGCCGGCCCTATCTGAACCGGCGCTTCTTTTCGCTCGTTACCGAGCGGATGGCCGAGGACATCCTGCTCGTGATGGCGGTGCGGGGCGGCCGCTACATCGCCGGCGCGATCAACTTCATCGGCGGCGACACCATCTTCGGCCGGCACTGGGGCTGCGTCGAGCACCATAAGTTCCTGCATTTCGAGGTCTGCTATCACCAGGCGATCGATTTCGCGATCGACCGCAAGCTCAGGATCGTGGAGGCCGGCGCACAGGGCGAGCACAAGCTGGCGCGCGGCTATCTGCCGGTGACGACGCATTCGGCGCATTTCATTCCGCACGAAGGGTTCCGGCGTGCGATCGCGGACTATCTCGACCACGAGCGCGCCGACGTCGCCCGTTTCGGCGAAATCCTGTCGGACGCGGCCCCGTTCAAGAAAAGCGGTTGAAGCGCCCGCGCCGCGCCGCTAGCAGACGGCGACCGACACCCGGGAGAACGCCATGGCCGACTACGATCCGGACAACATTTTCGCAAAGATCCTGCGCGGCGACCTGCCGAGCCACAGGGTCTACGAGGACGACGACACGCTGGTGATCATGGATGCGATGCCACAGGCGCCCGGCCATGCGCTGGTGCTGCCCAAGGCGCCGGCCCGCAACCTGCTCGATGCCGAACCGATGATGGTCGGCGCCCTGATCGCGGTCGTCCAGCGCATCGCGCGCGCCGCGAAGGTCGCACTCGCGGCCGACGGGATCACCATCATGCAGTTCAACGAGGCGGCGGGCGGACAGTCCGTGTTCCATCTGCACTTCCATGTCATCCCCCGTCATGCGGGCCAGGCGCTGAAGCCGCATTCGGGCCAGATGGAAGACAATGACGTGCTGGCGGCCAACGCCCAGAAGTTGAAGCAGGCCCTGGCCGACCTCTGACCGGCCCAGGCCTCGCACGGTTGAATGCGTGCGTACAAATGTGCATAGTTCCGACGTGAAGATCGCCGGGATCGATTGGGACGACGCCAACTGGCCGAAATGCGGCAAGCATGGCGTCGGCCAGGACGAGATCGAGCACGCGTTGCGGCACATGACTTTTCGCATTGCCGACCCCAATCCGTCCGAGCGCCGGTTCAGAACGGCATGCAGACTGCCCTCGGGTCGCGTCGTCTTCGTCGTGTTCACCCACCGTGACCGGTCCGGGAAGACCTTTCTGCGCCCCATAAGCGCGCGGTTCATGCACAGCAAAGAGATCAGGCATTATGAGCAAATCGAAAAAGCCATGGCCGACCCTTCCGACCGATGAGGACGCGGAGAGGTTCGTCGAACAGGCTGATCTGACGGAGTATGACTGGAGCGCGGCCGAACCGGTTCATTACGAATTCGAGGACAAGTCGGCCCGTGTGACCATGCGGCTGCCGGAGAGCCAGCTTGAGCGGATCAAGGCCGAAGCGGCCAAGCGCGGGGTCAAATACCAGCGCTTCATGCGCGAACTCATGGAACGGGGCATGCGGACGCTCTGAATCGACAGCCGCGCGACGACATCACCGCCTTGCCCTGACGAGACAGGAAAAGGCCCGCCGGTCATGGCGGGCCCTTGTCGTCTGATGGTTCTGTCGCGGCCTATTTGCGCGGCACGCGCGGCACGGCCGAACGGGCCTTGGCGCGGCTGTCATCGCCGCCCTCCGGACCCGCTTCGGGCTTGGCCGGTCCGTCATCGCCCGACTTGGTGTCGCCATCGCCCTTGCCGGCCGTCTTCGAGCCGGATTTGGCGGTGGCCTTGGCCTTGCCGCGCGTCTTGCGCTTTGCGGGCGTCTCGCGCTTGGGCTTGACGGGCACCTCGTCGGCGATCGCCTCCAGATGCAGCTTGTCCTCGCCCAGCTCGTCCTTGTCGACGGTGACCTTGACCGTGCCGCCCTTCTTGAGCTTGCCGAACAGCACCTCGTCGGCCAGCGGCTTCTTGATCTGCTCCTGGATGACGCGGCCCAGCGGACGCGCGCCCATGCGCTCGTCATAGCCCTTGTCGGCCAGCCAGGCGACGGCCGCCTTGTCCAGATCGAAGGTCACGCCACGCTCGGAAAGCTGCGCCTCGAGCTGCATGACGAACTTCTGGACGACCTTGTGGATCACCGGCACCGGCAGCGGGCCGAACGGAATGATCGCATCGAGCCGGTTGCGGAACTCGGGCGTGAACAGGCGGTTGATCGCCTCCATGTCGTCGCCCTCGCGCCGCGACGAGCCGAAACCGATCGCCGGCTTGGCCATGTCGGCAGCGCCCGCATTGGTCGTCATGATCAGGATGACGTTGCGGAAGTCGATCTGCTTGCCGTTGTGGTCGGTCAGCTTGCCGTGGTCCATCACCTGCAACAGGATGTTGAACAGGTCCGGGTGCGCCTTTTCGATCTCGTCGAGCAGCAGCACGCAGTGCGGATGCTGGTCGACACCGTCGGTCAGAAGACCGCCCTGATCGAACCCGACATAGCCCGGAGGCGCGCCGATCAGCCGCGAGACCGTGTGCCGCTCCATGTATTCGCTCATGTCGAAGCGCAGCAGTTCGACGCCCATCGACGTTGCAAGCTGGCGCGCGACCTCGGTCTTGCCGACGCCGGTCGGTCCCGAGAACAGGTAGGAGCCGATCGGCTTTTCGGGTTCGCGCAGGCCCGCGCGGGCCAGCTTGATCGACGAGGCAAGTGCCTCGATCGCCAGATCCTGGCCGTAGACGACGCGCTTGAGTTCCTTCTCGAGGTTGGCGAGCACCTTCTCGTCGTCCTTGGAGACGGACTTGGGCGGAATGCGCGCCATGGTCGCGATCGTCTCTTCGATGTCGCGCACGTTGATGGTCTTCTTGCGCTTGTTTTCGGGCACGAGCATCTGCCGCGCGCCGGTCTCGTCGACCACGTCGATCGCCTTGTCGGGCAGCTTGCGGTCGTTGATGTAGCGGGCCGACAGTTCGACCGCCGACTTGATCGCGTCTTCGGTGAACTTGACCTTGTGGAAATCCTCGAAATAGGGCTTGAGGCCCTTCATGATCGCAACCGCATCATCGAGCGTCGGCTCGGCCACGTCGATCTTCTGGAACCGGCGGACGAGCGCACGGTCCTTTTCGAAGAACTGGCGGAACTCCTTGTAGGTGGTCGAACCAATGCAGCGGATCGTGCCGTTCGACAGCGCCGGCTTGAGCAGGTTCGAGGCATCCATCGCCCCGCCCGAGGTCGCGCCGGCGCCGATCACGGTGTGGATCTCGTCGATGAACAGGATCGCATGCGGCATGCCTTCCAGTTCAGACACAACCTGCTTGAGCCGCTCTTCAAAATCGCCGCGATAGCGGGTGCCTGCCAGCAGCGCGCCCATATCGAGCGAGAAGATGGTCGAGTCGGCCAGCACCTCGGGCACGTCGCCATCAACGATGCGCTTGGCCAGGCCCTCGGCGATCGCCGTCTTGCCGACGCCGGGATCGCCCACATAGAGCGGGTTGTTCTTGGAGCGCCGGCATAGCACCTGGATCGTCCGATTGATCTCGTCGGTGCGGCCGATCAGCGGGTCGATCTTGCCGCTCCTGGCCTTGGCGTTCAGATCGATGCAGTAGGCGCCGAGCGCGCTCTCCTGCTTCTTTGCGCCCTCTTCGGCCTCGCCGGCCGGACCGGCCTCGCCCTCTTCCTCAGCGCCGGACGGCGTGCGGGTGACCGACGCGCCGGGGCGCTTGGCGATGCCGTGCGCGATGTAGTTGACCGCATCGTAACGGGTCATGTTCTGCTCTTGCAGGAAGTAGGCTGCGTGGCTCTCGCGCTCGGCGAAGATGGCGACGAGCACGTTGGCGCCTGTCACTTCCTCGCGGCCCGAAGATTGAACGTGGATGACGGCGCGCTGGATGACGCGCTGGAAGCCGGCGGTCGGCTTGGCGTCCTCGTCATAGCCCGTCACCAGGTTGGCGAGGTCATTGTCGACATAGTGCGCCAGCGTCCGGCGCAGCGCATCGAGATCGACGTTGCACGCATCGAGCACGGCGCGTGCGTCCTTGTCGTCGATCAGCGCGAGCAGCAAATGCTCGAGCGTGGCGTATTCGTGGTCGCGTTCATTGGCGTAGGTCAATGCCTGGTGCAATGCGCGTTCGAGGGTCTGGGTGAAGGCGGGCATCTATTTCTTCTCCATCACACATTGCAGGGGATGCTGGTTCTGGCGGGCGAAATCCATCACCTGGGTCACCTTGGTCTCGGCGACCTCGTAGGTAAAGACGCCGCACTCGCCGACCCCGTGATTATGCACGTGCAGCATGATCCGCGTGGCCTGATCGCGGTCCTTCTGGAAGAACCGCTCGAGCACGTGCACGACGAATTCCATCGGCGTGTAGTCGTCGTTGAGGAGCAGGACCCTGTAGAGGCTGGGCTTCTTGGTCTTGGGTTCGGTTCGGGTGATGACCGAGGTCCCGCGGCCGGCCCCACCCTTCTCGTCGTCGCCCGCGGCCCGCAGCGGCCAACTCATCGCGGCTGCGGCGCGGCCATCGGTTTGCTTCGTTTCCGGCAAGCTGTGCATGATCTCCGGCTTGGATTGTCTGCGGGGGGTGATCGGCGGCTCCGATTCTCAGGTTCGATCCCTCGCCTAATCTAGGTCATGTTCGGACCATTTTAAGACCCTCGGTCAAACGCGCAAGACGGCCTTTTCGAAGCGGGGTCGCGCTTGCGCACGACGATGCCCTCGAACGCAAAACACCCGCGCGCCGGGCGGCACGCGGATATCGATGAGGCGGCCGGAGCCGCCGAACGCGAAGGCGCGCTTACTTGGAAGCGGGGACCATCGTTTCGAAGGGCTTGTACACTTCCTTGGCGAGGTCGGTGTACAGTTCGCCCATCTTGGTCGCCTGGGCAACCATCGACTCGTAGGCGCCCTTGGCATACTCGGTCTGCACTTCCATCGCCTTTTCCAGCGACTTCGAAGCGGCCAGCTTTTCGAAAGCGGCGGCGCCGGCTTCGTAGGACTGCTTGGAATAGTCGGTGGCTTCGGTCGCGATGGTCTGCATGCCCTTGGTCATGGCCGCATAGCTCTTCAGAGCGCTGTCCATCATTTCCTTGTTGGATTTGCTCATGTCTTCGAATGCTTTCATCATAATGTCACCTGTCGGTTTGGCATTTGGTATCGGATCATCGGGAGGCGACGTCCTCGACACCCTGTATAGTGTGCACTGCACAAAATTGCAAGGGCGTATTTTGCAATGCACAAAAACAATTCGATGAAAACTGGCCTCGACCGGGCAAGGCTTCGGTTACCATAAACCGATTGGTAACGCCGGCACCCTAGCCTGCGGGCAATGGGCGGCCAGACGCCGCCCCGTGTGCGTCCCGTGTAACGAGAGTGCCCGCCCCGTGTTTCAGTCCGTCCCCCGCGCCCGCCGCGCCGCGCCCGCAGCCCGGCTCGCCTTTTCCGCCCTCTTCGCCCTTTTCGCCCTGGTGCTGGTCGCCCCCGTCCAGCAGGCCCAGGCCAATCCGAAATATGCCGGCATCGTGATCGATGCGAACACCGGCAAGACGCTCTACGAATACCGGGCCGACAACACCCGGTATCCGGCCTCGCTGACCAAGATGATGACGGTCTACATGATGTTCGAGGCGATGGAGCAGGGCAAACTGCGGCCCAACACGCCGATCCGCGTCTCCAGCCATGCGGCCTCGATGGTGCCCTCCAAGCTCGGTATCCGGGTCGGCGGGACGATCACCGCCGAAGCGGCGATCAAGGCCCTGATCACCAAGTCGGCCAACGACGTCGCCGCGGCCGTGGCCGAGCATCTGGGCGGTACCGAGAGCAATTTCGCGCAGATGATGACGCGAAGGGCGCGCCAGCTCGGCATGAGCTCGACGACGTTCCGCAACGCGTCCGGCCTTCCCAATTCGGGACAGGTGACCACCGCGCGCGACATGGCCCGGCTCGGCATCGCGCTGCAGGAGCACTTCCCGCGTCAGTTCGAACTGTTCACGACGCGCTCGTTCACCTATGCCGGCGTGACGCACCGCAACCACAATCGCCTGCTCGGCCGCATCAAGGGCGTCGACGGGATCAAGACCGGCTATATCCGCGCCTCCGGCTTCAACCTCGTCACCTCGGTGAACACGGGCGGCCGCTCGATCGTCGCGGTCGTCATGGGCGGACGCACCGGCGCCTCGCGCAACGCGCAGATGGAAAAGCTCATCGGCCAGTATCTGCCGAAGGCCTCGCGCCGCGACCGGGGTCCGCTCGTGGCGCGCAACGGCCGGGCCAGCTTTGCCATCAAGGGTGCGTCGATCGCCTCGATCCCGCTCGAACGCCTGCCGGTGCCGTCGGTGACGCGTCCCGTCGGCTCCAGCGGCGGCGCGCCGGTCGTCGCCTATGCGCCCGAGCCGAAGCCGGCCGCGCCGGTCGATCCGATCACCACCGCCTCGGCGCCTGACCGTTCGGGCTGGGTGATCCAGATCGCCGCGCTCGAAACCGAGGGCCAGGCCGTCGCCTTCCTGCGCAACGCCCAGAACCGCGCCGCCGGCGTGCTCGGCAACCGCGAGCCCTATGTCGAGCAGTTCGTCAAAGGCGGGGTCACCTATCACCGCGCCCGCTTTGCCGGCTTTGCCTCCAAGTCGCAGGCGTGGGGCGCGTGCTCGGCGCTGGAAAGCTACAACTATTCGTGTCTGGCCTACCAGAACTAGGCCGGGCGCCCTGCCCGGCCCAGGCGTCCCGTTTCAGGTTTTCGCGTATCAGGACCGCTCGTCATGAAGCCGCAACAGAAAGTCCTTCGCTTCGTTAATCCGTTGCGCAAGAAAGGAACTGCCGCCGAGATCGGGGTGGACGCGCTGCATCAGGCCACGATGGGCCTTGCGAATGTCCGCAACGGACGCGCCCGGCTCAAGACCAAGGATCTGGTAAGCCTCCTGCTCTGTCATGGCGCCAGACTCGGGCGCGCGTCGCTGCCGCGCACCGTCGTCCGGCTCCGCGTCGTCGCGCCAGCCGGGCATGCGGCGGTCAAGATACGCCTCAAGTAGCTGGGCGCTCTCGGCGTCATCGTCGACCTCGCGCGCCAGATCCATCAGTTCGGCATCGCTCATCTCGCCAAGACGGCGCCCCTCGAACGTGCCGCCGAGCACCATGCCGTCCATCTCGCCGGTGTCGTGATCGAGCATCATCTCGAGCATCGCGCTGCGCACGGTCGAATGCTGGCCGGGGGTCGACCGCACCGACGCGCCGCGCCGGGCGCGCGTAAACAGCGCATAGGCGAAGAACAAAAGCGGCGCCCCGATCCCGATCCGGCCGGTGAACGTCAGCGCCGCGCCCAGAAGGCCGAGCGCGCCCGGGCCGACATAGCGCAGCGTGGTTGCCACCTGCGCCGGGGGCGTGACCACGAAATACCAGACCGCGAGCGCGGCGAAACCGAGCGTTCCGACCAGTGCGATCAGCGCGGTCATCGGCCCGAACCGCCTCCCTTGAGCTGGGTGAGAAGCTTGCGGTCCGAACCGGTGCCGCGCGCCTCGAGCGCTTTCAGGCCGCCCGTGGCATAGACGGCGATCGACTTGAGCAGATCAGCCAGCACCTGTGGCGCCGACGGATCGAAGCGGAACCAGCCGCCGCGCGTCAGCCGCGCGATCTCGCGGAACATCCGCTCGGCGCCCGGCTCGTGCCCTTCCTGGAAGACGAAGGCGGGCACGCCGCGCACGCCAAGCTGTCCGGCGGCATGACCGAGCGCATCGGGGTCTTCCTCCATCGCGTCGCCGATATAGACGAGCGCGGAGATGGGCGATTTGTTGTGTTCCTTGAGCGCGTGCTTGAGCACCTTTTCGATCTGAGTGCGGCCGGCGCGGCAATCGATCCGCGTCATCATGGCCGCCAGTTCCGGGCCGTTGCGGGCCCAGCGCGAGGACCGGCACTCGCCGAAGCCGCGGAAATAGACAAGCTGCATGGTCAGCGCGGTTTCCCGGGCGACGTTCTGAAACATCTCGGCCTGGATCTGGGATGCCATGTCCCAGGTCGGCTGCCGGCTCATCGTCGCATCGAGCGCCAGCACGATGCGCCCGCCTCCGCCGGCGCCGGGCTTGATGGTTCTGGCCGCGTCCAGGAACGCGGCGATGTCGCCGGACGAGGAGGCACGCTTGTCCGGCGACCGTTGCGCGTCGGTTCTGACCGGTGTCTTGCTCATGGAAGCAAAATGGCGTTTCGGCCGGCCATTGCAAGATGGCAATGACGCCGCAGGGCGCTCGCGCATCGATGCGGCGAGACAGTCCGGCTACAGAAGACCCAGATCGGCCAGTTCGGCACGCATCGAAGGCGGCATCTCGGCAAGGCCCGCCGCCCCATCGCCAAGATCGGCCGGCGCGTCCTCGGGCTTGAGATAGCGCCAGCCCTGGAACGGGCGACGCGGCTGCGGCACGGTGAGGATCAGTTCGGGATCGAGCACCAGATCGCAGCGCGAAATGCCCTCATCATCGACGAACGGCCGAATGTCGATCACCCGCTGGCGGCTCTGCACGCGGCCCTTGGTCACCCAGTAGAGCGAGCCCTGACCGATGATCTCGTCGGCGCGCTTCGGAATCATGCGGGTTGTGTGGATCGATTCCTCGGCCATTCCGAGACGGCGCTTGTCGGCCATGCGCGCCGCGATCCAGGCGCGATGATCGTCGACGCTTTCGGCACCGACACACAATTTGAGAAGATGCAGAGCCATGTTTCGAAGATGGACCATCGTGCGCGGCGATCAACGTCCAGGGCCGATCGATCCACAGCTTGCGCCGGCCGCAGGTCGTTTCAGCACTCCGGCAGGTTGACGGCCAGCCCGCCCAGCGAGGTTTCCTTGTAGCGGCTGTCCATGTCCGCGCCGGTCTGGCGCATGGTCTCGATGCACGCGTCGAGCGGCACGATGTGCGTGCCGTCGCCCTTCAGCGCCAGCGACGCGGCCGTCACCGCCTTGACCGCGGCGATGCCATTGCGCTCGATGCACGGGACCTGCACGAGCCCGCCGACGGGATCGCAGGTCATGCCCAGATGATGTTCAAGGGCGATCTCGGCCGCGTTCTCGATCTGCTGCGGCGTGCCGCCCATCACCGCCGCAAGGCCGGCCGCCGCCATCGCCGCCGCGCTGCCGACCTCGCCCTGACAGCCGACCTCGGCGCCGGAAATCGACGCATTGTGCTTGATGATGCCGCCGACGGCCGCCGAGGTCAGGAGGAATGTGCGCACATCCTCGCGCGAGGCGCCCTCGTGGAACTGCATCATGTATTTGATCACCGCCGGCACGGTGCCGGCGGCGCCGTTGGTCGGCGCGGTGACGACACGGCCGCCGGCCGCATTCTCCTCGTTGACCGCCATGGCGTAGACGGTCAGCCAGTCATTGCCGACGAGCGGATCAAAGCGGTTCGATTTCGCCTTCTCGCGCAGATGATCGGCGAGCCGGGCGGCGCGACGGCGCACTTTCAATCCGCCCGGCAATTCGCCATGCGCCGACATGCCGCGCGCGATGCAGCCGTCCATCGCGTCCCAGACCGCGTCGAGCTTCGCATCGAGATGGCCCCGGGGGTCGCGGGCGATCTCGTTGGCCCGCTTCATCTCGGCGATCGACCGGCCGGACTGCTCCGCCATCGCGACCATCTCGGCGGCACTGGCGAACGGGTACGGCACATGGTCGTCCTCGGCCTTCTCGCCGTAGACCGTGGTCTGGTCGATCTCTTCCTCGCCGACGATGAAGCCGCCGCCGACCGAATAATAGCCGCGCCGCAAAAGCAGCCGTCCGTCGCCGTCATAGGCGTAGAAGGCGAGCCCGTTGGCGTGACCGGGCATCGGGTTCTGGCGGTCGAAACGGAGGTCCTCGTCCGGATCGAACCCATAGGCCGGATGTCCCGGCGGCGTGACCTGCCCGCTCCTGCGGACGCTTTCGACGATCGCTTCCATCGCGTCCGGATCGACGGCGTCGGGCCGCTCGCCGGCAAGGCCCAGGATCACCGCCCGGTCGGTCGCGTGGCCGACGCCGGTGAAGGCGAGCGAGCCGTGCAGCGACGCGCCGAGCCGTTCGACACGGGCGCCGGCGGGACGCGGCCAGGCGCCGGACTTCAATTCGTCGAGAAACCGCGCAGCCGCGCTCATCGGCCCCATCGTGTGCGATGAGGACGGGCCGATGCCGATCTTGTAGAGGTCGAAGACCGAAAGGAACATGCGCGTGCCGCCCTGGTAAGGATGCATCATTGTCGGCGGCCAAGGTCGGCCGGGCGCGGTCCGCACCGACATGCGATGACGCGCCGGCGACACCGTACCTTTCATCGGCACCGATGCAAAAGGGCCGCCCCATGGCGGCCCTTTGAGAATCCCGTCCTTGGCATGAGGCGGTTCAGGAAACCGCGCTGACCTCGGTGACGGCCATGTCCTGGCTGGTCTTGCCGCCCGCCACGTATACGGCGAGCGCGACGATGAGAAATCCGGCCAGAGCCCAAAGTGTCAGGTTCCAGCCCGGCTTCGCAGTCTGTCGATCCATGATTGCTCCTGTTGTCCGCCTCGGGGCGGGGTCCATCGGCTATGGTGGCGCGGCCTATAGGCAGATCGTTCCGACGCCGCAAGGGGGAAAAACGGCCAAATTGCGGCAGGGTTTGCGGAGCGCTTGTGGACGGAAGGAACTTTCTCCTTTTCGATCAGACGCTTGAGACGAACCGTAAACGTTCATCAATCGGCAATATTTCGGGCGAAAAACAGGCCGTGATCAGCGCGGCGCACAAGATCGGTTCGCGGTGCAGCAACGGCAGCGCAGCATGAAGCGCCAAAGAGGCCCTCACGCATCCCCGATCGCGGCGAGAAAACGCTCGGAATCTTCGCGCACGGCGTGCCGTTTTTCGTCGCCCATCCGATCGAGCGTGCCGAACATCATGCCCATGCGCTGGTTGCCCGACAGCCGCTCGCGATTGCCGATAAGGAAGTTCCAGTACAGATAGTTGAAGGGACACGCCTTCGGGCCGTTCTTTTTGGTCACCGCGTAACGGCAGTTGCCGCAATAGTCGGACATACGGTTGATGTAGGCGCCAGAGGACGCATAGGGCTTCGAGGCGAACAGCCCCCCGTCGGCATAGAGCGCCATGCCGACCACGTTCGGCATTTCCACCCACTCATAGGCGTCGTGGTAGACGATCAGGAACCATTCCTGGACCTGCCTTGGCTCGAGCCCGGCCAGAAGCGCGAAGTTGCCGATCACCATCAGCCGCTGGATGTGATGAGCGTAGGCGTTCTGCCGGGTTTCCGTGATCGCCTGGCGCAGGCAGTTCATGTGGGTTTCGCCGGTCCAGAACCAGTCCGGCAGGTCGCGACGGGCGTCGAGCGCGTTCTCGTCGGCATAGCCGGGCATGTGCAGCCAGTAGACGCCGCGGATGAACTCGCGCCAGCCGATGATCTGGCGGATGAAGCCTTCGGCCGCGTTGAGCGGCACGCGCCCCTCGCGCCAGACCGCCTCGGCCCTGTCGCAGCACTCGCGCGGATCGAGCAGGCCGATATTGATCAGCGCCGACAGATGCGAATGGAACATCAGCGTCTCGCCCTGCACCATCGCATCCTGGAACGTGCCGAAATCGGCGAGCGCATGGTCGACGAACCAGTTCAGATAGTGCGTCGCCTGCCGGCGGGTGACCGGATAGGCGAACGGTTCGAGATCGCCGAAATGGTCGTCGAACCGGCTCGCAACGAGATCAAGTACGGCGCGCGTGGTCTCGTCCACGGACCAGTCGGGCCGATCGGGGAACGACAGTCCTTCCTTCGGAGGCGCGCGGTTTTCGGCGTCGTAGTTCCATTGACCGCCAGCCGGTTCGCCATCCTCCATCAGGTAGCCGGTCTTAGCCCGCATCCGGCGATAGAAGAACTCCATGCGCAGGCTCTTGCGGTCCTCGGCCCAGCGGGCGAACTCGGCGTGGGTCGCGATGAAGCGGTCGTCGGGCCTGATCTCGACGGGCACGTCGAACCGGTCCTTCCATGCCTCCTGCATCGACAGGACGCGCCATTCGGCCGCTTCCGTGACGATGATCCGCTCAGGGGCATGCCGTGCGACGGCCGCCTCCAGCGCATCGGAGAACGAGGTGATGGCACCGTCATCATCGTCGAGACGACAATAGTCGACCTCGAAACCGTCGCCGGCGAGGTCGGCAGCGAAATGGCGCATGGCCGACAGGACGAAGGCGATCTTCTTGACATGGTGGCGCACATAGGTCGCCTCGTCCGAGAGTTCGGCCATGACGATCACGTCGCGGCCGGGCTCGGCGTCCTTCAGGCTGGAGAGATTGCGCGAAAGCTGGTCGCCCAGCACCAAGCGCAGCGTCTTTGCCACGGGTTCAGCCCTTGGTGCGCAGGGTGGATCGGCCGCCGTCGACGCCGATCACCTGGCCGGTGATCCAGCTTCCGGCATCGGTCAGGAGCACGCGGGCGAGAGCGGCCATGTCGTCGGGCGCACCGATACGCGGGATCGCGTGCATGCCCGAAATCGCCTTCTTCATCTGGTCGGAGGCGAGCATCGGACCGGCGAGCGGCGTCTCTGTGAGGCTCGGCGCGATGGCGTTGACGCGGACCTTCGGCGCCAGTTCGGCCCCGAGGGCCCGGACGAGCCCCTCGACCGCGCCCTTGGCCATGGCGACTGAGGCGTGGGCGGCGAAGCCCTGCTGAACGGCGACCGTCGAAAAGAGCAGCACCGAGCCGCCCTGCCCGGCCTTGAGCGCGTCGAGCGAGGCCTTGATGGCGAGCGCTGCGCCGGCGGCGTTGACGCGGAAGTCGGTCAGGAAGTCATCATGGGTCAGCTTGCCGATCGGCTTGAGGTTGATCGTGCCGACCGCGTAGACGAGACCGGCCAGATCGTCGCCCGCTTCGGCCGCCGCGTGCGCGATATGGTCCGCGTCGGTGATGTCCGCGACGGTGTGGCTTGCGCCCAGTTCGCCGGCGGCCCGCGCCAGCTCGTCCGCGTTGCGGCCGACCAGATGCAGCGCATGGCCGTCCTGCGCGAGACTTCTCGCCACCGCATTGCCGATGCCGCCATTGCCTCCATAGATCAGATATTTCGCCACTGGCTGTTCCGCCTCCTTTGCGCTGCGATGGAGTGCCCGACATTGCGCGCGATCGGTGAACGTCAAGCGGTATGGCGACGATAGGGCGGTCGCCTGCCCGGCCAGCGCGGCGTTGCGCGCCTTTCGCTTCGGTGGCAGGGAGTGGTCAGGATCCGGTAGGGACGCCCACCATGCCGCTCGATATCAACGATCTGATCATGATCGCCGTTGCGGTGGCCATCTACGTGGCGGTGACGTATGCGCGCGATCGCCGGTTCCCCGACGTGAAGTTCCTGGCGATCTTCGCGATCACCGCGCTCATCGCTCTGGCGCTCGTGCGGCTGATCGTCTGAAAGCCCGCATGAAAAAGGCCGGCGCGACGGCCGGCCTCGATCAGATCTTCATGCGCGGTGGGCCTACTCGGCCTTGTCGGCTTCGGCTTCCGCCGGCGCGTCGTCGGCCTTCTTCTTCTTGGCCGGAGCCTTCTTCTTGGGCGCAGCCTTCTTCTTGGCCTCTTTCTTGGCCGGCACGATGTCGTCTTCCTCGTCCTCGGCCATCAGCTCTTCCTTGCTGACGGTCTCGTCGGTGACGTTGGCGACGGTGAGCAGATGGTCGACGGTCTTCTCCTCGAAGATCGGCGCGCGCAGGTTCGCGACCGCATCGGGCGTCTTCTGGAAGAATTCGTAGACCTGCCGCTCCTGGCCGGGATATTGCTGCACATGGCGCATGACCGCCTGCTGCAGTTCGGTTTCGGTCACCTCGACGCCGGCCTCTTCGCCGATGTGCGAAAGCACCAGCCCGAGCCGCACGCGGCGTTCGGCGAGCTTGCGATACTCCTCGCGCGCTTCCTCCTCGGTGGTCTCCTCATCCTCGAAGGTGCGGCCGGCCTGCTCGAGCTCGGCGGTGATCTGCGCCCAGATGTTGTTGAACTCGGTTTCGACCAGCTTTTCCGGACTGTCGATCTGGTACATCTCGTCGAGCGCATCGAGAAGCTGCCGCTTGACCTTCTGGCGGGTCATGCCGGCGTACTGGCCCTCGATCTGCTCGCGCACGACCGACCGCAGCCGCTCGGCGTTTTCAAGGCCGAGCTTCTGGGCAAGATCGTCGTCGATCTCGACCGGTGCGGCCTTTTCGACGAGCGTGACCTTGACGTCGAAGACCGCTTCCTTGCCGGCCAGATGAGCGGCCTGATAATCTTCGGGGAAGGTTACGGTGACCTGCGTGTCGTCGCCGGCCTTGGCGCCGACGAGCTGTTCCTCGAAGCCGGGAATGAAGGTGCCCGAACCGAGCACGAGCTGGGCGCCCTCGTCGGCACCGCCCTCGAACGGCTCGCCGTCGAGCTTGCCGACATAGTCGATCGTCACGCGATCGCCGTCGGCGGCCTTGCCCTTCTTCTCGGAATACTCGGCTGCCGACTGGGCCACGCGCTTGACCTGCTCCTCGACTTCCTCGTCGGAGATCTCGACCACCGGCCGGGTGATCGCAATCGACGAGAAGTCCTTGGATTCGATCGGCGGGATGACCTCGTATTTGAGCGAGAACTCGAAATCGCTCTCGCCGGTCAGCACCTTTTCGGCCTCGCCCTCGTCCTCGGTCATGTCGACCTCGGGCTGGGTCGCCGACTTCTCTTCACGCTCGGCCAGGATCGAGCGCGGCGTCTCGGACAGGATCTCGTTGACGATCTCGGCCATGAACGACTTGCCGTACATCTTGCGCAGATGGCTGACGGGCACCTTGCCGGGGCGGAAGCCGTTCAGGCGCACCTTGCCCTTGGCGTCGTGCAGCCGGTCGGTCAGCTTGGCCTGGAGGTCGGACTTGGGCACAACGACCTTGATCTCGCGCTTGAGCCCTTCGTTGACGGTTTCGGTGACCTGCATGTTTGAACCTTCGATTTGCCGGCGCGTCGGCCTGTCCTCGTGTGGGGCGCCGGTGGTGTTGGACCTGCTGGGTGGCGAATTGGTGCGGATAGAGGGAGTCGAACCCCCACGCCTTGCGGCACCGGAACCTAAATCCGGCGCGTCTACCAGTTCCGCCATATCCGCGACGCAACACGCCGGGGCATGTCGCCAGTGGCGGCCCCTATAGCATCATGGTCCGGCGCATCAAATGAAAAACGCCGGCCGGGCGGAAGTAGGAACCGTGGCGGCCGAACGCTAGTAGAACGGCTCGGTGACGATGGTTTCGCCGGCCTGCCGCAGCGCCTTGATCTGCGCGGTTCCATCGGGCGCAACCGCCACCACGATCTCGGTCAGTTCGCCCTCACGCATGCGGCGTTCGAGCTCGGGCGCACGATGCTCGTTGGTGTAGAACCGGCCGATGCCGAAATCGAGGAACAGCCACGTCATGTCGTGTGCGACGCGGTTCGCGCGGGCACGGATGAAGAGGCCCTCGTCGGGTTCCGCCAGCGAAACCGCGACAGGCTCATGGTAACCGTCCGGCCCCTGTCGAAGCGTGACGTAGACGGTGGCGTCGTCGATGGTCTCGCCCTCGCCGATTTCGGCGCGCAGCGGATCGAGCATCGGGCCACCGATCCGTTGGGCCGGATAGCCGAGCACGACATAGCGGCCACGCAGCAGATCGCGCGGGTCGACCGGCTCGCTGCGAAGCACGATCTCGGTGCCCTCGCGCAGGATCACGGCGCGCGACTCGATCATCCAGGCGATCAGCCCGCACAGGACGAGGGTCGCGGCAATCGCGGCCGGCAACAGGAAAGGCTTGGCGGGGGTCGCTTGCGCCATCACCGTTCACTCCCCGCGGCGCGCCGCCTGAAGCGCTGCTCGGATGCATAGATCACCGCGGCAAGCACGGTCAGCATCAGCCCGATCGCAAAGAAGAAGCCCGCCGTGCCCAGAAGCGTCGCGACGGTGGCTGCATAAAGGAACAGGATCTCGCCGACGAACAGCGCATAAGCCAGGTACCGGATCGGGCGCGAGGCGGCGCCATGCGCAAACAGCGCGAACAGCGCGAAGGCCAGCGCGAGCGGGCCCACGACGATCAGCGGCAGCAGCGTCTCGCTTTCGGCATGCAGCGCCGCGAGCGCGCCCACGCCGAGCGCGAGCCCGATGGCCGGAGCAAGGCGCTGCGCCCATCCACTTCCTTCAGTCGTGCCGCGCGAGAGCCAGAGGATAATCACGCCGGCGAGCAGAACAAGCAGCCACAACGCGATCCGCGTGGCCTCGGGCAGCCCTTGATAGAACTCGACGGCGGCCTCGATCATATCGATGATCCACGGCACGACGGTGGCGATCAGGAACGGCAGCATGCTGACGAGCACCGCTGCAATGGCGACGATGCGCAATCGCCGCATGCCCGTTAGGTGCGCAAAGATAAAGCCGGCGGCGCAGACCGCGACCACGATGGCGAACTGGCGATCGAGCAGGTTGGCCGCGTTTGGCGTTTCGACGTACCACCAGGCCAAAGCGCCAAGCGCGCCGGCGAGCAGAACATTGCCCCGCACGAGCACGCCGGCAATGCCGAGCCCGAGAGCAAAGCCCGCTATGGCCTCGCCGATCGTGCCGGGCAGATGGTACATCTGGCCGACGAGGGCGACGCCCCCGACATAGGCCGCACCGGCGACGAGGTAGAACGCTTCTTCCAGCCGCGGCCCGATCCGTCCACCGCGGCTGCGCACGAGCGCTCCCCCGACGAGCCCGGCGCCGATCAGTGCCATGACGCCGGCCGCCTTGACCAGGCGCGGGATCGCCTCCCAGTTCGCCGAGATGAACATCAGGATTGCGGCGGCAAACGAGACGGCCGCGAAAAGGGCGACGATCCGGAAGAAGGAGAAGCGCCGGACGGCGGAACTCGGAGCGTTTTTCACGCCCTTGCGAACGTCTTCGACGAGCGCGGCCGCGACGGCGTCGTCGATGACGCCACGATTTCGCCAATCTCGGATCTGGTGCTCCAGCCAGCTTGCCACGTGCCGCGGAATTCCCTCTTCAAGAACAGTATCTTAGGTTTTCGTTGGCCGGCGGCACCGGTTAAGGATCATGGCCGGATTGTGCAATGCAAAAGCGCATATGTGCCATGCACAAATGTCGCTTATCAGCGCCGTGCCCCAAGCCTATATCGGCGGCGTGAAACAACGACAAGCCGGATAAAACCGCGAGTCAACCGAAAGGAAGAACAATGAACATCGCTCGCTCATTCACCGAATGGCGGAAAGCCCGCCGGACCTACAACGAACTGAGCCGCCTGACCACGCGCGAACTGGACGATCTGGGCATTGCCCGCGGCGATATCGCCGAGATCGCACGCCGCTCGGTCCGCGGCTGACGCTGCAACCGTTTCGCCCGCCGGTCTTTCCTCCTCCCGGACCGGTCGGGCCATGAAGGTGCACGGCACCTCCTCCCTTGCCGCACCTTCATTCGAAGAACACCCGCCGGTCCTCCCCCGGCGGGTGTTTTTCGTTTCAGCCCCGGTTTGGGGATTATGCCGCACTGCAATATCCTCATGGCTGCCATGCCCAAATGGCGCTTCTCAGATGGCGTGGAAGTGCCCATCTAGGGGTCGAACGAAGACAGCCATCCGGAAAACGAAAGGACAGAACGATGATGAAATTCGCTCACTCGCTCAAGCAATGGCGTTCGGTCCGCAACACCGAACACCAGCTCCGCCGTCTCTCCGAGCGCGAGCTGGAAGATATCGGTTTCGCCCCCGGCGACATTCCGGGTGTGGCCCGCTCCGCCGCGCTGCGCTGATCGCGCGACGGACAACCCGATCATTTGGACCCGTCGGCCCGAGCCGGCGGGTCTTTTCTTTGCGTGCACCCCGCACCGCGCCGACGATGTTGATGCCCGCCCGGCCTTGCGCTACCTGCAAGGCATGAACGCGACACCCGTCCATGTCATCGGCGGCGGCCTCGCCGGCTCGGAAGCGGCCTGGCAGGTCGCTCAGGCCGGCGTACCCGTGATCCTTCACGAGATGCGCGGCGTGCGCGGCACCGACGCGCACAAGACCGACGGGCTCGCCGAACTGGTCTGCTCGAACTCGTTCCGCTCCGACGATGCCGAACTGAACGCGGTCGGGCTGCTGCATGCCGAGATGCGGCTTGCCGGTTCGTTGATCATGGCCTGCGGCGACGCCCACCAGGTGCCGGCCGGCTCGGCGCTCGCCGTCGACCGTGACGGCTTCTCGCAGGCGGTGACCGCGAAGATCGCCGCCCACCCGTTGATCACGGTGGTGCGCGAGGAAGTGGCCGGGCTGCCTCCCAAGGACTGGGACCAGGCGATCATCGCCACGGGCCCGCTGACGGCGCCGTCGCTGGCAGAGGCGATCGCGGCCGAGACCGGCGAGGACGCGCTCGCCTTCTTCGATGCGATCGCGCCGATCGTCCATACCGACACGATCGACATGACCATCGCCTGGCACCAGTCGCGCTACGACAAGGTCGGGCCCGGCGGCACCGGCAAGGACTATATCAACTGTCCGATGAACGAGGCGCAGTACAACGCCTTCATCGACGCCCTGCTGGCCGGCGACAAGACCGAGTTCAAGCAGTGGGAAGGCACGCCCTATTTCGACGGCTGCCTGCCGATCGAGGTGATGGCCGAACGCGGCCGCGAAACCCTGCGGCACGGGCCGATGAAGCCGATGGGGCTGACCAACGCGCACAGGCCCGACGAAAAGCCGTATGCCGTCGTGCAGCTTCGCCAGGACAATGCGCTCGGCACGCTCTACAACATGGTCGGCTTCCAGACGAAGCTGCGCTACGGCGCGCAGGCCGACATATTCCGGATGATCCCGGGCCTTCAGAACGCCGAGTTCGCGCGCCTCGGCGGCATCCATCGCAACACCTACATCAATTCGCCGGTCCTGCTCGGCCCGGACCTGACCCTGAAGTCGCGGCCGGGCCTGCGCTTTGCCGGCCAGATCACCGGCTGCGAGGGCTATGTGGAATCGGCGGCCATCGGGCTGCTCGCCGGCCGTTTCGCGGCCGCCGAACGGCGCGGCCAAGCGCTCGAGTTGCCGCCGCAGACGACCGCGTTCGGTGCGCTGCTGGGTCACATCACCGGCGGGCACCTGACCGCCGACGACGAGCCGGGCAAGCGCTCGTTCCAGCCGATGAACATCAATTTCGGCCTGTTTCCGCCGCTGCCGGAGGGCGCGGTCCGCAAGCCCGAGGGCCATCAGGGCCGGTTTCGCGGCAAGGACAAGGCGATGGCGAAGAAACGCGCCGTGACCGCGCGCGCGATCGCCGATGCCGGAGCCTGGCTCGGCCTTGGAGCACCGATCGCCGCCGAATGACGCGGTACGCCGTTGACGCACGGGCCGCATGCCGCCAATCATGTCGCCAGAGGCGACACGAGGGGAGACTTGTCGGGTCGATGCGTTCTCGAAATACGATTGTTTCCGGCTCGGTCGCCATCATTGCGGCATTTGCGGCGCCCGCTCATGCCACGACCGTCGGCTGCGATGCCGACACACGCGCGGTGATGGTCGACGTAAACCATGCGGTGCCGATGCGGCAGAACGTGATCACCGAGATGGGCGACACCACGATCGAGAGCGCCGCCCTTTCGACGCCGGACGGGCGCGGCATGGCGCTCGACGCGAACGACAATCCCGTCAGCCTCTGGATCGGCGGCCGCTTCTATACGACCGCCGATGGCGGCGAGACGTGGACCCTGTTGCGTGAGCAGTCCGAGGCGGAATTGGACCAGCAGGCCGCCAATCTGCGCAGGCAGGCCGAGGAGGCGACGGGCTTCATCTGCGACTACGACATCGCGCTCGATGGCAGGACGGTGCACCGGTTCGAGGCGGAGTACGTGCTCATACCCTCCGGCGTCCCCGCCCGAAGCCGCTACTGGGTGGACGCCAAGACCGGATTTCCGTGGAAGGTGATGCACGAGTTCGGCGGCGACGCGCCGATGACGATCACGCAGCAGAACGAGCCCGTGCCGGATCTGACCATCCCCGATCCGGAGCGCTGAGGGCTCATCGGACGGCAGCGCCCTTGCCGACCGCGCTCGCCAATCCGTGACTTGCCCGTGTTCGCCCACCGGTGCTCTGTCGGCATGACAGACGCAAACCACCGGGGGAAGTCATGCTCGTACCACGCCAGAAAGTGCCCGACCTTGTCGTTCCGACGCTCGATCACGGCACGTTCGACCTGTCCAGGCAGGACGCCGAGCGCGGCACGGTGATCTGCTTTTATCGCGGTCTGCATTGCCCGATCTGCGCGAACTACCTGACCGAGTTCGACAAGCAGGCGCCGGAACTCGCCGAGCGCGGGGTCGGTGTGCTCGCGCTGAGTTCCGATGGCGAGGAGCGCGCCCGCGCCATGGCCGACAAGATCGGCAACAAGAACCTGCGCTTCGGCTATGACCTGTCGCTCGCCAAGGCGCGAGAGTGGGGGCTCTACATCTCCACCTCGCGCGGCAAGACCTCGATCGGCATCGAGGAGCCGGCGCTGTTTTCCGAGCCCGGCCTGTTCATGGTGACGCCGGAGCAGACGCTCTACTACGGTTCGGTGCAGACCATGCCGTTCGTGCGTCCGCATTTCCGCGAACTCGTCTCGGCGCTCGATTTCGCCATCGAGAAGAACTACCCGGCGCGCGGCGAGTATACGGGCGACCTGCCGCAGACCGCCGCGGCCTGAGGCTGTCGGCACTCGTTTGGGCGGGCTGGTCGAGGTGCCGCACTCCGTGGTAGGATAAAATCCGACCATCTGAGGAGGCGCCCATGTCCGGTCCCGCCGAAAAACTCTCCGTCACCATCACGCCGGCGATGGCCGAGCGCATCCGCGCCGAAGTCGAGGCCGGCCACTACGGCTCGGCCAGCGAGGTGATCCGCGATGCGCTGCGCCTGTGGGACAAGCATCAGCAGGAGCTCGATCTGCTGCGCGCCCGCGTGAAGGCGTCGATCGAGGACCCCAGGCCCCGCGTGCCGATCGGGGAAGCTTTCGAACGCGTGCGCAAGCGCGCTGCCGAGCACAAGGCAAAGAATGCCGATGAGGCGGCTTGAGGTCGAGCTCTCCGAGCAGGCCATCGCCGACCTCGAGGCCATCTTCATTTTCATTTTTGACAGAACACGATCAGCGCGTGTCGCCGACGGCTTCGTGAACCGCATCGAGGCGCGATGCATGAAGATCGGCGAGGTGCCCCATGGCGGCCGGTCGCGCGACGATCTCGCTCCGGGAACGAGAACCGTGCCGTTCGAACGCTCGGCATTGATCGCCTATCGTGTCGAGAACAAGCGCGTTGTGATCACGAACATCTTCTATCGCGGCAGGGACGTGGACGCCGCCTTTGTCGACGACATCTGATCGTACCCGCCCGCGGCCTTGACCGGACAGGGTCGCCCTATTCGGCCGGCATGCGCCGGACGTCCGCCTCGGCCTCGTTCACGCCGTCGGGGCCGCCCGGCAGTCCCGGCATGCCCGCCTGATCGGGATGGCGGGCCACATAGTCCGCCTTGATCCTTGCGGTATCGGCGCGGCTGCCGTCATGGCTCCAGCCCGGCGGCATGACGATGTAGCCGAGCCGCTCTCTCAGCGTCAGGCCCGGCCGGCTGGCATCGGCGAACATCGCCCACCATTCGTGAAACGCCACCTTGATCGGATTGAACGTGCCGATGTTCCTGACGAGCCCGTAGCGCGGCATGTCCTCGTCCAGTTCGGGCACGAAGGTGCCGAACATGCGGTCCCAGATGATCAGCGTGCCGGCATAGTTGGCGTCGAGATATCGCGGGTTGGTGGCGTGGTGGACGCGGTGGTGGGACGGCGTGTTGAAGACCGCCTCGATCGGCTTCCACATCCTGCCGATGGCCTCGGTGTGGATCCAGAACTGGTAGACGAGGTTGAGCCCGCCGACGAAGGCGATCATCACCGGGTGAAAGCCGATCAGAACCAGCGGGATGCGCAGGATGAACATGCCGGTAAAGGTGCCCGTCCAGCTCTGCCTGAGCGCGGTCGACAGATTGTAGTGCTGGGAGGAATGGTGGTTGACGTGCTCGGCCCAGACCCAGCGGGCGCGGTGTGCGATACGATGGTACCAATAGTAGCGCAGATCATCGAGGATGAAGCACAAGAGCACCGCCCACCACGAAAAGCCGAAATCGTGGACCCGGAACTGCCAGGCCCACATCAAAACGCCGAAGGCGATGAAGCCGAACAGCAGACCCGAGACGACATTGCCCGTGCCCATCAGCAGCGAGGTCAGCGTGTCGCGCGTCTCGAACCCGGCCTTGCGCTGGTCGGCGAAGCGCTTGAGCAGATACAGTTCGGCAATGATCGCGATGATGAAGAACGGTATCGCCACCTGCGTGACGTCCGGATAGTTCGGAATGAGCTGGTCGAGGTTCATCAGGCGGCTTTCGAAACGGGAACGACGGACAGGCCGAGCGCGGCCATCGCCTCGGCGCGGGCCTCGGCATCGGCGAAGCGGATGGTCGGCGGCGGCAACGTCATCTCCCCGGTCCTGAGCAGGATCGACCGGCTGTCCTGCAGCTCGATCATGGCGGCAAATTCGGCATGGCTGTAGCGGCGGGTCAGCGCCTTCGAGCCGACGGCGTGGACCAGCCCGACATCGCCGCCCTCCAGCGCCAGCAGAGCATCGAACCCGTCCGCGCTCAGCACGCAGTGCCGGACGCCGGCATCCGGATAGTCCTCGGCAAAGCGGTCGCGCGCGGCCCCCTTATCGTCGATCGGCGTCGGCCGGGAGCCGCCCGTCAGATGCACCAGCAGCACGATCAGGCCGATCCCGAAACCGACGACGGCGACCAGGACCAGGAGATTCATGGCCTCACCTCCCCGAGACAGGAGACGAGCATAGCGATCTTGACGTAAACGTCAAAGAAGAAGGCGACGCTCAGAAGCCGAGCGCGCGGCGCGTCATCGCCCACTGCACGGTCACCGGCGAGAGGGTGACAGGGGTCACGCGCGCCCTGCCCCCGGCTTTCTCGGCACGCGCGAAGACGGCGCGCGCGACACCGAGCACGGCGAACGGTGCACGCAGCGGCTTGGGCAGGTCGGCCAGCGCCCTGTCGGCGCGCGCAAGATGGTCGCGGCCGAGGGCGACGAAGGCGCTGACGGCACGCCCATGCGCCGGATTGTCGGCCTGAGCCAGCCAGCCGCCCGCATCGGTGCCGGCAGCGGCGAGCAGGTCGGCGGGCAGATAGACCTGGCTGCGCGCGCGGTGCGCCGGCATCTGGCGGATCAGGTTGGCGATGCCGTAGGCGACGCCCGCATGGCCTGCCGCGTCCGCCGTCGGCGGCGCCGCGCCGTCATTAAGGATCTGGCAGGCGATCTGGATCAGCGCTGACGCCGTCTCGCCGAGATAGCCCTCGAGGTCGGTGCGCGATGGCATCGGGTCGTCGTAGAGATCGAAAATGCGCGCTTCGAGCAGATTGTAGAAGGCCGTCGCGGGCAGGTCGTAGCGGTCGATGGTTTCCAGAAGCGGCGCGGCGATGGGGTGCTGGCCGGCCTCCTCGGCGCGGTCGCCGTCGATCACCTCGCGCCACCATTGCAGGCGGATCTCGCCGGGCAGCGGCTCGGAGACGATGTCGCGCAGCCGCGCCGTCTCCGCGTTGAACAGGTACAGCGCCGCCAGCGCCGCACGCTTGTCCTCGGGCGCAAACAGCACCGAAAGGTAGCGCTCGCGATCGGCCTCGCGCAGTTGGTTCAAAAGATTGCCGGACGTGTCGGCCATGGGGCCGATATGGCACCGGCGGATGTTGTTGGCCAGCGCATCCATGCGAGTTGGTGTAACATGGATTACGACAAGCCAATACCGAGACAATGGCTTTGCAAAGGATCAGGAGCGAAGTTTTTTCTACGGATCAGATTTCTTGACATATACAGCAATGACTAATCACGATACAAGTCCACCCCGCTGTTGATCAGCACGTTCCCATTCATACTCTATTGCTTAGGATCATATGGCTGGCAACACTTTTCCCTCAGGTCAGATCAAGGGAGTAGCGGAAACCGTCAAGGACCGTTCGCCGTATTGGCAGAAGCTCGGCTTCTTGGTCATTGTAGCCCTGCTCTCAGGTTACGGTCTCCGCTTCCTCGGCGCATCTGAGTCGTGGTCACAGATGATCGACCGCGCGGTAATCTCAATCGGTTTTTTCGTACTGCTTTTGGGCGGAATTTATCGAGAGATATCACGAATAAGAAAGGAAAAGTATGCGAATGTTCAGGAGGATATTCATGGAATACAGCACGTAATTAGAGATCAGATGACGATACTTAAACTGATGGAGGATTTATCTATTGAAGATCGGAAATTACATGCTCATATTGTAAGGGCGAATCTTCAAGAATGCCTAAACCGCCTCGCCGCAATATTTACACTTCTCACTGGAACAAAGTGTAGATCAACAATCAAGATGATTGAACCGGGCGCATCAACTGATCAGCCAGTCGTCTTCACCTTCATGCGCGATGTGGATTCGGAGCGTTTTTTTGATTCTGACGATCGGGCGCGACGAGACTCGGGCGCGGACCTCCTTGCAGACAACACAGATTTCTCTGTCGTGTTTGGCGAGTCCGGTGAGCGATGGTTCTTCTGCAACGATCTCCCATCGCGGACAAATTATCGGAACTCAAGAGACCCGAATCTGATACACCGAAACCTATCGGGTTGGAGAGGCTTGGGAAACCTCTGGCATCCCGTTGATTGGAACCTACCTTATCGGGCAAACATCGTTTGGCCGATCCGGCAAAAGCAAATCAAAGCAGATCTCGGTTCAGAGTTCAGATTCGTTGGCTTTTTGACGATAGATTCGAACCATCGGGGAGTGTTCGATGTCAAGTTCGATCCGCATCTAGGCGCCAGTGTTGCGGACTCATTATACTATATGTTGATCAGACTGGATGAAGTAGGGAGCACAGACAATGAAGATAAAGGATGATAAAGGGCCTAAGGTGGGGCCTTTTCAGAGCGCCACATCAATATACAATATTGCAAGGGAAGGGCAAGATGGCTCTACATATTATGTAACGAGAACAGACAACGGAGAAATTACTGGTAGAACTCGAATTCTTGTTCCCGATGAGCGCAATCTATTCTTCAGTCGGCGGAAGACCGAAGCCTCAAATTGATTCCGGCCCGCAAGCTATACGCTCCATCAATCCACATTAGTGGACCGCAATCGTTGCCACATTGAAATCGACCTGCAGTGATCAGAGAAGCGGCTCGCGCCTTTGCGCTTGCAGCAACTATTCGAGTACCAACTCTGTACCGTCGCCGAGTTCCGTATTGGCTGCTCGCGCCATCGGCTTCCCCCAACCCCTACCGCGGATCCTGCACGGCAATCAACGCCGCCGCCACCGCCCGCTGTTCGGCGAGCAGCACGTTGAAGGTGCGTACGGCGGCGCCGGTCGCCATCGTCTCGGTGACGATGCCGTGTTCTTCCCGCAAAGTTTCGCGCAGGTCTTTGGGCAGCACGCGCAGGTCCGGCCCGCAGCCGACCAGCAGCACCTCGATCTCGTCGGCGTCGGCGACCACTTTCTTGAGGCGCGTGAAGTCGATGTCCTCGAAGGTCGCCGCATCCCAGCCATGGATGCCCGACGGCAGCGCCAGGATCGAGCCGCGATGGCTCATCTCGGCGAAACGAAACCCGCCATTGCCGTAGGCGTCGATCGGCGCGCGGCCCGGAAAGTGCGCGTCGCGGATCTCGATGCCGGCGCGGATGGAGCGGGCCACGGCGCGCCTATGCCGTGTCCATGTCGACCGGCGCGGTGTTGGCGGTGGCTGCCTTTTCCTTCTGCGCGTCGTCGCTCTCCTGCGACAGCGCGCCCGGCCGCAGGCGGAACATGATCAGGATCGGCGCGGCGATGAAGATCGACGAATAGGTGCCGATCACCACGCCGAAGATCATCGCTGCCACGAAGGATTGCAGCACCTCGCCGCCGAAGAAGAACAGCGCCAGCAGCGCCAGAAGCGTCGTCACCGAGGTCAGGATGGTGCGCGGCAATGTCTGGTTCATCGACATGTCGAGCAGCTCGGGGATCGGCATCTTCTTGTATCGTCGCAGATTCTCGCGCACGCGGTCATAGACGACGACGGTGTCGTTCAGCGAATAGCCGACGATTGTCAGGATCGCCGCGATACTCGACAGGTTGAATTCGAGCCCGGTCACCACGAACATGCCGATGGTCAGAAGCACGTCGTGCGTGGTGGCGATGATCGCGCCGAGCGCGAACTGCCACTCAAACCGCAGCCAGATATAGACCAGGATCGCCGCCAGCGCGGCCAGAACCGCAATCGTGCCGGCGGTCGCCAGTTCGCCCGAAACGGTCGGCCCGACCACCTCGACGCGGCGGATGTTGTAGTCGTCCTCCAGCACGGCGCGCACCTTGGCGATGGCGCTCTGTTCGGCATTGTCGCCGCCGCCCTGGCTCTCGATGCGGATCAGCGCGTCGCTCGGCGCGCCGAAGCCCTGAACCTGCACGTCCCCCAGATTGAGGTCCGAAAGGTCCGTGCGGATCGCGCCGATGTCGGCCTCGCCCTCGATCGCCTGCACCTCGACCAGCGAGCCGCCCTTGAAGTCGATGCCGAGGTTCATGTTGACCGTGGCGAACAGGGCCATCGAGGCGACCACGACCAGCGCCGACAGGGTGAACGAGTAGCGGCGCAGCCACATGAACTTGATGTGGGTGTCGGGGCGCAGATGCCTGCCCAGGCCGAGCGGCAGCTCCTTGGGTTTGCGGCGGCGCAGCCAGAAGGCCATCATCCAGCGCGTCAGGATGAACGCGGTGAAGACGGTGGTGATGATACCAATGGCGAGCGTCACCGCAAAACCGCGGATCGGTCCGGAGCCGAGATAGAACAGGATGATCGCGGCGATCAGCGTGGTCACGTTGGCGTCGACGATCGTGGTGAAGGCGCGCTGGAAGCCCGCATCGATCGCCTGGATCAGACTTCGCCCGCCAAGCCGTTCCTCGCGGATGCGCTCGAAGATCAAAACGTTGGAGTCGACCGCCATGCCGACGGTCAGGACGATGCCGGCAATGCCAGGTAGTGTGAGCGTCGCGCCAAGCGCCGACAGCGCGGCGATCACCAGCGTGATGTTGATCAGCAGCGCCAGATTGGCGATCAGCCCGAGAAAGCCGTAAGCGACGAACATGAAGCCGACGACGAGGATCGCGCCGATGATGCCGGCGATCTCGCCGGCCGCGATCGAATCGGCGCCCAGCGAGGGCCCGACCGTGCGCTCCTCGACGAAGGTCGGCTTGAGCGGCAGCGCGCCGGCGCGCAGCAGGATGGCGAGATCGTTGGCGCCATCGACCGTGAAGTTGCCCGATATCTGGCCCGAACCGCCCAGGATCGGCTCGCGGATCACCGGCGCGGAGATGACCTGGTCGTCGAGCACGATGGCGAACGGCCGGCCGACGTTTTCCTGCGTTGCGCGGCCGAAGCGCTGGGCGCCGGTGCCGTCGAAGCGGAAGGTGACGATGGGCTCGTTGGTGCGCTGGTCGAAGCCGGCCTGCGCGTCCTCGAGGTTCTCGCCGGTGACGATCTCGCGTGTCTCGAGCACGTAGGGCACGGGCGGATCGTCGGTCGAATACAGAAGCTCGGTGCCGACCGGCGGGCGCGACTGCAGCGCCTCCTCGGGCGAAACGGTGGTGTCGACCATCTGGAAGGTCAGCCGCGCGGTCGTGCCGATCAGGTCCTTGAGGCGCTCGGGATCGCCGAGCCCGGGCACCTGCACGATGATGCGGTCGGCGCCCTGGCGCTGGATCACCGGTTCGGTGGTGCCCAGTTCGTCGATCCGGCCACGAATGACCTCGACCGTCTGGCTGAGCGCGCTCGCCATGCGGTAGTCGAGCCCCTGATCGGTGATGTCGAGCACGAAGCGGCCATCGGCGCCTTCGTCGATCGTGACCTCGCGCACCGTGCCGCCGGTCAGAACGCCGGTCTGGATGGGCGTCGTCAGGTCCGAAAGGGCCTCGCGCGTGGCCTCCGCATCGGCCGGATCGCGCAGGGTGAAGCTGACCCGCTGGCCGCGGCCGGACAGGCCGGTGTAGCCGATGCCTTCGGCCCTGAGCGCCCGACGCACCTCGTCGGCGACGCTTTCGAGCCTTTGCTCGACCAGATCCTGCCGGTCGAGCCGGAGTTGGAGGTGGACACCCCCCTGAAGGTCGAGCCCGAGCGCCAGCGTGTCGTTCGGGATGATCTCCGGAAGGCTGTCGCGGACCGACTGCGGATAGAGGTTCGGCAGCGCGAACGCGACGCCGACCGCGACCGTCAGCCAGATCAGAACCGTCTTCCAGGGGGCGAAATAGAGCATGTCAGATCATGTCCCGAAACTGTGCGTCGGCCAAGGCCTGCCTGCCGGCGCCGCCTGGCGAAATTGGGGCGCGGTCCCGCCCGCGGCCTTTTCGGCCGGTGTCAGGCCTTCTTGGCGTCGTTGGCCGCCACCGGCTCGCCCTTCACGCGCACGTCGGCGACCATCGAGCGCAGAACGCGCACCTTGGTGCCCTGCGCGATCTCGACCTCCAGTTCGCCTTCGTCCTCGTGCACCTTGGTCACCTTGCCGACGACGCCGCCGCCGGTGACGACGGTGTCGTTGCGGCGGATCGCGGCGAGCATTTCCTCGCGCTTCTTCATCTGCTGGCGCTGCGGGCGGATGATCAGGAAATACATGATCACGAAGATCAGCACGAACGGCAGCAGGCTCATGATCAGGCTTGGCCCCTGGGCCGCGCCGCCAGCCTGTGCGAACGCCGGTGAAACAAACATCAAACAGAACTCCATGGAACGGATCGGCCCGCAGCGGGCCTTGAAATTTGCGGCGAATATAGTCAGGCAAAGCCCCGATGCAACCGAAACCGGGGACAATCGGCCGGCCGCGCCGGACCGGTGCCGGGCCCGACAGGATCGCATGAACCGGACCGATGCCGACATCGCCGCCACGCTGAGCGACAGGCTGGACAGGCTCGTCGCCGCGCTCGACCGGCTGGCGCCGCCGCCCCCGCCGGACCCCGATCTTGCCGTGGCCGACTGTTTCATCTGGGATCAAGGCCGTCTGTCGGCCGTGCCGAAGGTCAACCGCATCGACATCGGCCTGATCAAGGGCGTCGACCGGGTGCGCGACATCCTGGTCGACAATACGCAGCGCTTCGCGCGGGGCCTGCCGGCCAACAACGTGCTGCTGTGGGGCGCGCGCGGCATGGGCAAATCCTCGCTGGTCAAGGCGGCGCATGCCGCGATCAACGCGGCCGGCGCAGAGCCGCCGCTCAAGCTGATCGAGATCCACCGCGAGGATGTCGACGCCCTGCCCCGGCTTCTGACCCGCATCAAGGCGGAGCCGTTCCGCTTCATCGTCTTCTGCGACGATCTGTCCTTCGACCAGGACGATACATCCTACAAGTCGCTGAAGGCGGCGCTCGACGGCGGCGTCGAGGGACGGCCGGACAATGTCATCTTCTATGCGACCTCGAACCGGCGGCACCTGCTGCCGCGCGACATGATCGAGAACGAGCGGTCGACGGCGATCAACCCCTCCGAGGCGGTCGAGGAAAAGGTGTCGCTGTCGGACCGGTTCGGCCTGTGGCTCGGTTTCCACAAATGCTCGCAGGACGAGTATCTGGCGATGATCGACGGCTATGTCGCCCATTACGGGCTTGATGTTGAGCCCGAGGAACTGCGCCGCGACGCGCTCGAATGGGCGACGACGCGCGGCGCCCGTTCGGGGCGGGTCGCCTGGCAGTTCATCACCGATCTGGCTGGGCGGCTGGGGCAGCGCCTGGAGGGGTAGCCCTTCTCCCCGTGTACGGGGAGAAGGTGGCCCCGAGCGCAGCGAGGGGTCGGATGCGGGGCGGCGCTATCGCTCGACACGTCAGACCGGTGCCCCTCACCCAACTGCGACCAGCGCTCGCATCGCTCGCGCGGTCTCGTATCCCTCTCCCCGCCGAGCGGGGAGAGGGAAGAGCGTGTCGCGCCCCTCCCCGCCATCCACGGTCTTCCGTCGATGCCCCATTCCGTGATGCCAACGAAAAGCGCCCGCTCGCGAAGAACGGGCGCTCGCTGTTGGGGCCGGTTGCCTGGCAGTTCATCACCGATCTGGCGGGGCGGCTGGGGCAGCGCCTGGAGGCGTAGCCCTTCTCCCCGTGTGCGGAGAGAAGGGGTTGCGATTGCCTCCCCCTTGAGGGGAGGCGCGCGAGACCGATCCTGCGACGGTCGAGCGGGTGGGGGGAACGAAGAGGCGCATCGGCCACTCCATTACCCCCACCCGGCTCTGTCTCGTTTGCACTCGCCAGTCGCCGACCTCCCCTCAAGGGGGAGGTGAGCCAAGGTGCAGATCACTCCGCCGGCACAGCGAACTGGTTCATCGTGTTCTCGGTGCCGCCGGCCTTCAGCGCCGCCTCGCCGGAGAAGTACTCCTTGTGGTCGTCGCCCATGTCCGAGCCGGCCATGTTCTGGTGCTTGACGCAGGCGATGGTCTGGCGGATCTCCTCGCGCTGCACGTTCTTGACGTAGCCCAGCATGCCCTGCTCGCCGAAATATTCGCGGGCGAGATTGTCGGTCGACAGCGCCGCCGTGTGATAGGTCGGCAACGTGATCAGATGATGGAAGATGCCCGCCTGCCGCGCCGCGTCCGCCTGGAAGGTGCGGATGCGCTCGTCGGCTTCGGCGGCCAGATCCGACCCGTCATAGTCGACGCTCATCAGCCGGTCGCGGTCGTAGCTGGAGACGTCCTTTCCGGCCTCGACCCAGGCGTCATAGACCTGCTGGCGGAAGTTCAGCGTCCAGTTGAAGGACGGCGAATTGTTGTAAACCAGCTTGGCGTTCGGCATCTCGGCGCGGATGCGGTCCACCATCGACGCGATCTGGCCGATATGCGGCTTTTCGGTCTCGATCCACAGAAGGTCGGCTCCGTTCTGCAGCGAGGTGATGCAGTCGAGCACGACGCGGTCCTCGCCCGAACCCTTCCTGAACTGGAACAGGCCGCTCGGCAGGCGCTTGGGACGCATCAGCTTGCCGTCCTGGCGGATTAGCACGTCGCCATTGCCGATCTCGTCTTCGGAGACCTCCTCGCAATCGAGGAAGGAGTTGTACCGATCGCCGAGATCACCGGGCTCGTTGGAAACGGCGATCTGCTTGGTCAAGCCGGCGCCGAGCGAATCGGTGCGCGTGACGATGATGCCGTCATCGACGCCCAGTTCGAGGAAGGCGTAGCGGCAGGCGCGGACCTTGGCGAGGAAATCGGCGTGCGGCACGGTGACCTTGCCGTCCTGGTGGCCGCACTGCTTTTCGTCCGAGACCTGGTTTTCGATCTGCAGGGCGCAGGCGCCCGCCTCGATCATCTTCCTGGCGAGCAGGTAGGTCGCCTCCTCGTTGCCGAAGCCGGCGTCGATGTCGGCGATGATCGGCACGACGTGCGTCTCGTGATTGTCGATCTTCTTCTGGACCGCCGCCGCGGTGACCTCGTCACCGGCGTCGCGCGCCTTGTCGAGTTCCCGGAACAGGCCACCGAGTTCGCGCGCGTCGGCCTGGCGCAGGAAGGTGTAGAGCTCCTCGATCAGCGCCGGCACGGAGGTCTTTTCGTGCATGGACTGGTCGGGCAGCGGGCCGAACTCGGAGCGCAGCGCGGCGACCATCCAGCCCGAAAGGTAAAGGTAGCGGCCCTTGGTCGTGCCGAAGTGCTTCTTGATGGAAATCATCTTCTGCTGGCCGATGAAACCGTGCCAGCAGCCCAGCGACTGGGTGTAGTTGGCGGGGTCGGCGTCGTAGGCGGCCATGTCCTGGCGCATGATCTTCGCCGTGTAGCGGGCAATGTCGAGGCCGGTCTTGAACCGGTTCTGAAGCCGCATGCGGGCGACATATTCGGCGTTGATGCCGTCCCACGGCGCACCCTGCGCCGAGATCAGGTCGGACGCGGTCTGGATTTCTGTCTGGTAGCTCATGGTCGGCTCCTTGGCATGGCGTCCCGGCGTGTCGGGATCGCGTCGAAACTTGTAAAAGCCTGTCATAAACCCGGTTGGAGAGACGCTTTCCGCGGCGCGGCACCGGTGCCATAACGGCTTCATGGGCGTTTCGATAGCGATTCCGGGTGCCGATGGCACGCAAATGCTGCATATGCGTTGTCAAATTCGTGTAAATCGGGCGTGCGATTGGGTACCGACGTGTCGAGTTGTAACGATTGTGACAGGCGCCATGCACAATATGCGGCACGACCGCCTGCTTGCCGGGGCGCGGTCGATCGACTAAGTCCGAGCCCGGCCGCACCGTCCAGATTGCAGGGGCACCGACCGCTTGACCGACCAGACCGTTGCCACCGCGCTCCTTGCGGCAGCACCGCTTGCGACGGTCATCGTGGCGATGGCGGTGCTGCGCTGGTCGGCGATCACCGCCGGGGCGGCGGGCCTTGCCGTGGCGCTCGTGCTGGCCGCGTCCGTCTTCGGGATCACGCCGGACGCGGTGCCCGGGCCCGCTGCGGCGGTCGCCGGCATCGCCGCCGAGACGGCCCATTCGGCCGCCTCGATCTTGTGGATCATCCTCGCCGCGCTGATCCTGTTCGAATACCAGCAGCGCTCGGGCGGGATCGGCCGCATCCGCGCCGCGCTTGCCGGCGTGACCAGCGACCGGCGGATCGAGGCGCTACTGATCGCCTGGTTCCTGGGCCTGTTCTTCGAGGGCGCGGCCGGGTTCGGCACGCCGGTGGCGCTCGCCGCGCCGCTGCTGGTCGGCATCGGCTTTTCGCCGCTGCGCGCGGTGACGATGGCGCTGGTCGGGCATGCGGCGGGGGTGCCGTTCGGCGCGGTCGGCACGCCGACGCTCGCGCAGATCGAGATCACCGGCATCGACCCGCAGGCGCTCGCCGGCATGGCGGCCGGGCTCAACGCCGTGATCGGCATCGGCCTGCTGCTGGTGCTGGTGCGGATCGCCGACGACCGGCCGCTGACGTTGCGCGATGCCGGCTGGGCGCTCGTCGCCAGCGTGTGTTTTCTGGTCCCGTTCGCCGCGCTCGCCGCCTTCACCGGGCCGGAGCTGCCCGCGCTCGCCGGCGCGATGATCGGACTTGGCCTGTTCCTGGGGATCCTGCGCGCCTTCACGCCGATGCAGCGGGTCGATCTGCGGTCGCTGCTGCCGGACCTTCTGCCCTACCTGTTCCTAACCGCCCTCATCCTCGCCACCCGGCTCGCCCCGCCGGTGCGCGCATGGTCGACCGGCATCAGTTTCGACTGGCGCTGGCACGACGTGTTCGCGGGCAGCTTCGCGCCGCTTTATCATCCAGGCACGCTCATGATGGCGAGCATCGCCGCCGGCGCGCTGCTGGTCGGCCAATGGGCGGTGGTCGGCCCGTCACTCGGCGCGGCGCTCAGGCGCCTCGTGCCGGTCGGCATCGCGCTTGTGATCATGCTCGCCCTGTCGCGGCTTATGGTTCATTCGGGCATGATCGAGACGCTGGCTGCGACCGCGGCGCTGACCGGTCCGGCATGGCCGGTGCTGGCGCCGTTCGTGGGCGCATCGGGCACGTTCGTCTCCGGTTCGGCGACGGCGTCCAATATCCTGTTCAGCCAGTTCCAGACCTCGGCGGCGGCCGCGCTCGACCTTGCCCCCGTCGCGATGGCGGCCGCGCAGGGCGTCGGCGCGGCGATCGGCAACATCATCGCGCCGCACAACATCATCGCCGGCTGCGCGACGGTGGATGCGGCCGGACGCGAAGGCTCGGTGATGCGCAAGACCGCGCCCGTCGCGCTCGTCGGGCTGATCGCTGCCGGGCTGATGGTGTGGGCGATTGCGTGAGGGCGGGCTGGAGTTCCCGGCCAACATCAGCATTGATCACTATGGCAGAGACAAGCGTCATTCCGGGACTTGATCCCGGAATCCATCGGCGCCGACAACCGTGCCGCCCCGCGCAGACCGCCACCAGGCAAAAGGCGCTGTGCCATGAATACCGGGATCAAGTCCCGGTATGACGACCGCACTCGGGATCGAACACGCATGAGCGCAGCGAGCGTCACCGTGTGAAGGAGCGCCCTACCCCTCGGCTTCCTTCACATGGCCCTTCACATCGAGGAACGAGTCCGGCGTTACCGAGATGGTGTCGATGCCGGCCTCGACCAGCAATTTGGCGTAGGACGGGGAGTTGGACGGCGCCTGGCCGCAGAAGCCGACCTTGGCCCCGACCTTGTGCGCGCGTTCGACGATCGACCGGATCATCCACAGGACAGCCGGGTCGCGCTCGTCGAACACATCGGCCAGTTCGCCCGAATCGCGGTCGACGCCGAGGGTGAGCTGGGTCAGATCGTTCGAGCCGATCGAAAAGCCGTCGAAGCGCTCGGCGAACTGCTCGGCGAGGATCACGTTGGCCGGGATCTCGCACATGACGTAGATCTCGAGCCCGTTCTCGCCGCGCTTGAGCCCGGCGCCTTCCATCACCTCGAGCACCTTGTCGGCCTCGGTCAGCGTCCGGCAGAACGGGATCATGACGATGACATTGTCGAAGCCCATCTCCTCGCGCAGCTTCCTGATCGCCTTGCATTCGAGCTCGAACCCGGGCCGGTAGCCGTCGGCATAGTAGCGCGAGGCACCGCGCCAGCCGATCATCGGGTTTTCCTCCTTCGGCTCGAAGTCGCGGCCGCCCAGCAGTTCGGCATATTCGTTGGTCTTGAAGTCGGACATGCGCACGATGACCCGGTGCGGATAGGCAACGGCGGCGATGCGCGAAAGGCCGCGCGCCAGTTCGTCGACGAAGAAGTCGGCCTTGTCGTCATAGCCGCGCGTCAGCTCGGCGATCTCGGCCTTGGCAGCCTCGTCCCTGAGCGTGTCGAAGTGGATCAGCGCCATCGGGTGGACCTTGATGACGTTGTTGACGACGAACTCCATGCGGGCCAGACCCACGCCCTCGGCGGGCAGCCGCCACCAGCGGAAGGCGGCCGAGGGGCTCGCCATGTTGAGCATGATCTTCGTCTTCGTCTCTGGCACGTCGGTCAGCGAGATTTCCTCGGACGAATAGTCCGCAAACCCCTCATAGACGAAGCCGTGGTCGCCCTCCGCGCAGGAGACCGTGACCTCCTGGTGGTCGTGCAGGACGTGCGTCGCATCGCCCGTGCCGACGATCGCCGGCAGGCCCAGTTCGCGGCTGACGATGGCCGCGTGCGAGGTGCGCCCGCCATGGTCGGTGACGATCGCCGAGGCGCGTTTCATGATCGGCACCCAGTCGGGATCGGTGGTCGAGGTGACCAGGATCGCCCCGTCGATGAACTTGTCGATGTCGCGTGCGTGCTCGATCAGGCAGACGGGCGCGGCGACCACCGCGCCGCCGACCGAGAGGCCGGTGAGCAGCGTCCTGCCCTTGTTTTCGATCGTGTAGCTCTTGAGCGTACCCGCATTGGCGCGCGACTGCACCGTCTCGGGCCGGGCCTGGACGATGTAGAGCTTGCCGGTCTCGCCGTCCTTGGCCCACTCCATGTCCATGGGCTGGCCATAATGGTCCTCGATCGTCACCGCCATGCGGGCCAGTTCGATGATTTCGTCATCGTCGAGCACGAACGCGGCGCGCTCGGCCTTCGAGGTCGGCACGTTGCGGGTCATCGCCCCGTCCTCGCGCGCATAGACCATTTTGATGTCCTTGGAGCCGCGGGTCTTCTCGATGATCGGCTTGAGCTTCTGGTTGGTCAGGAACGGCTTGTAGACCTCGTATTCGTCCGGGTTCACCGCGCCCTGGACGACGTTCTCGCCAAGCCCCCAGGCGGCGTTGATCAGCACCGCCTTGTCGAAGCCCGATTCGGTGTCGATCGAGAACATCACGCCCGAGCCGCCGATGTCGGCGCGCACCATCTGCTGGACGCCGATCGAAAGGGCGACCTCGAGATGGTCGAAACCATGGTGGCGGCGATAGGTGATCGCCCGGTCGGTGAACAGCGATGCGTAACAGCGCCGGCACGATTCGAGCAGCGCCGTTTCGCCGTGCACGTTCAGATAGGTCTCCTGCTGGCCGGCGAAGCTCGCCTCGGGAAGGTCCTCGGCGGTGGCCGACGAGCGCACCGCGACCGACAGATTTTCCGTGCCCGCGCGTTCGGAGAGTTCCTTGTAGGCGGCCAGGATGTCGGTGCGGATGTCGTCGGGCCAGTCGCCGGCGAAGATCGCCTCGCGGATGGCTTCACCGGCCTGCTTGAGGGTCAGGCGGCCGTCATCGAAACGCTCGACCTGGTCGCGGATGAAGCTGTTGAGGTCATTGGCGGCGAGATAGGCGCGGAACGCATCCGAGGTCGTCGCGAAACCGCCGGGTACCGAAACGCCCTTGCCGCCAAGCTGCTGGACCATCTCGCCGAGCGAGGAATTCTTTCCGCCCACCTTGGCGACGTCCCCGCGCGCCAGTTGCTCGAAAAAGATCACGTTCTGGTTTGAGCTAAGCACCGGGTTCCCTCCCTTGCGGCCTGATCATCGCTGCACCACCCCTATCGGTGTTGCGAAGCGCGTTCCTTGACCCGTATCAAGGGAGGGCGCGCAACGCCGAATAAGGTGCTGACGAGGTGAACCTGCGGGAGGCGGATATGGATGAAGCAGAGCTGAAGGCGTTGCACGAGCGCTGCGAGGCGGCCGAGGCGATGGACGACACGCTGGCCGACGCGGCAGCAAGGATGCTGGAGGACCGGCTCGACGGAAGGCTCACCGCGCGCGACGCGAAAGCGGCCCTTCTGGCCGGAACCGATGGCGCGGTGAACGTGATCGGGCATGCCTATCCGGGCTGGGCGCTGTCGTTCGACGGCCATGCCAGCAGGGCGCCCAACACGGTCTGGCGTTGTACGCTGAAGGAAACGCGCGGACCCGATGACGACCAACTCGTCGGTATCGGCAACGCCAAGGCCATGCCGCTGGCGCTGCTCGCCGCCGTGGCGCATCTGAAGATGATGCACATGGCGGGGTATCGGTAGGGGTCAATCCACCTCTCCCTCTCCCCGCTGGCAGGGAGAGGATAAGAGACCGCGCGCGTGAAGCGCGCACTGGTCGCAGTCGGGTGAGGGGCGACCGATTACAGGTCTCGGTTCTTCTTCAGCGGGTTGAAGGACGAGGGCAAAGCCTCCATCCGGTGCCGCCCGCTGCGCTCGGGCGCACCTTCTCCCCGCCTGCGGGGATATGTTGGCTCACCCCGCGCTACTCGACGTCCTCGACCTCGACCTGCTCGCCCGAGACGCGGTGGGCGAGCGCGGCCTCCATGAACGGATCGAGCGCGCCGTCGAGCACGTCCGAGGGCGCGGTGGATTCCACGCCGGTGCGCAGGTCCTTGACGAGCTGATAGGGCTGCAGGACGTAGGACCGAATCTGGTGGCCCCAGCCGATCTCGGTCTTGGAATCGAACTCGGACTGCGCCGCTTCCTCGCGCTTTTTCATCTCGAGATCGTAGAGACGGGCGCGCAGCGCCTTCATCGCGTTGGCGCGGTTCTGGTGCTGCGACTTTTCCGAGGACGTCACGACGATGCCGGTCGGCAGGTGGGTGATGCGCACGGCCGAGTCGGTCGTGTTGACGTGCTGGCCGCCCGCGCCCGACGAGCGGTAGGTGTCGACGCGGATGTCCTTGTCCTGGATATCGATCTCGATGTTGTCGTCGATGACCGGGTAGACGCCGACCGACGAGAACGAGGTGTGGCGGCGGGCGTTCGAATCGTAGGGGCTGATGCGCACGAGCCGGTGCACGCCCGTCTCGGTCTTCAGCCAGCCATGGGCGTTGTGTCCCTTGACGAGCAGCGTCGCCGACTTGATGCCCGCTTCCTCGCCTGCCGAATATTCCTGAAGCTCGACCTTGAAGCCGTGGCTCTCCGCCCACCGGGTGTACATGCGCAAGAGCATGTTGGCCCAGTCCTGGCTCTCGGTGCCCCCTGCCCCGGAATGGATTTCGACGAACGTGTCGTTGGCGTCCATCTCGCCGGACAGCAGCGCCTCGATCTGGCGCTTTTCGATCTGGCCCTCGAGATCGCGGATCGCCTTTTCGGCCTCGGCGACGGTCTCGTCGTCGCCTTCCTCCTCACCGAGTTCGATCAGCTCAACATTGTCCTCGAGCGCCTGGTCGAAGCCGCGGATCGCGGTGATCATCTCCTCGAGGCGCTGGCGCTCCTGCATCATCTTCTGCGCCTCGGCCGGATCGTTCCACAGTTCGGGATCCTCGGCGCGAGCGTTCAGATAGTCGAGCCGCTTGACGGAGGCATCCCAGTCAAAGATGCCTCCTCAGCAGGGCTATGGCCTGCCTGATGCTGTCGGTCAGGGTCGCGATTTCAGCGCGCATGGGATGCGTGATGCCTCGTACCGATGGTTGGATGGCTGCGGCCGTTACGGCGCAATGGCCGACACTTAGGGGTGCCGGCCGACGCTGTAAAGCCCGGCGGTCAGAACAGGCCGCCGGAGCCGCTCTGGATCGCCTGCTGGGCCGTTGGCGAGATCTCGCGCTGGCGTTCGGCCTGCTGGGCCTGGATCGCCACCTGGTCCGCGCCGATCACGAAGTAGCTGTCGGCGGGTCCGGTGCCGGGCTTGAAGGCCTCAACGATCAGGTCGCCGCCCTCGGCGCGCATGCCGGTCTTCCGGTCGATCTGGATCTGGGTCATGCCCTCGGGGATCTTGAAGTCCGTCATCGGCCGGTCCTCGAGAACCGAGGCCATGAAGGTCTTGAAGACCGGCGCAGCAAGCCCACCGCCGGTCGCGCCCCGACCCATCGGCGTCGGCTGGTCGAAGCCGATGAAGACGCCGGTGACGAGATTGGGCGTGTAGCCGATGAACCAGGCATCCTTGTAGTCGTTGGTGGTGCCGGTCTTGCCGGCGATCGGCCGACCCAGTTCGCGCAGGATCGTCGCGGTGCCGCGCTGGACGACGCCTTCCATCATGGAGGTCATCTGGTAGGCGGTCATCGGATCGAGCACGATGTCGCGCGTGTCGACCAGTTGCGGTTCGTCCTGGCCGAGCCACTGGTTGGCGTCGCACCCCTCGCACTGGCGGCTGTCCTGCTTGTAGACGGTCTTGCCGTAGCGGTCCTGGATGCGGTCGATCATCGAGGGCTGGATCTGCCGGCCGCCATTGGCGAGCACGGCATAGGCAGAGACCATGCGCAGCACGGTCGTCTCGCCGGCGCCGAGCGCCATCGCCAGGACCGGCGACAGGTCGTCATAGACACCGAACTGCTCGGCATATTCGGAGACGAGCTGCATGCCCATGTCCTGGGCGAGCCGCACCGTCATCAGGTTGCGCGAGCGTTCGATCCCGAGGCGCAGCGTCGAGGGACCAGCGACCGAGCCGTCATAGTTCTTCGGCTCCCACACCTCGCCGCCCGAAACGATCGAGATCGGCGCGTCCATGATCACCGAGGCTGGCGTGTAGCCATTGTCGAGCGCGGCCGCGTAGACGAACGGCTTGAACGACGAGCCGGGCTGCCGGTAGGCCTGCGTGGCGCGGTTGAACTGGCTCTCATAGAAGGAAAAGCCGCCGGCCATCGCGAGCACGCGGCCCGTGTTCGGATCCATGGCGACGAGCGCGCCGGAGACCTCGGGCACCTGCTGCAGCGAATAGGTCCCTTCGGCCGCATCTTCGCCGGTCCGCGCGGACACGTAGACGACATCTCCGGGCGAGATCACCTCGTCCATGCTTTCGGCGCGGCGCGTTCCGTCATCGTCGCGCAGCCGGTAGGCCCATTCGAAATCGCCGGCCGGAATGGTGCCGACGGCGCGATCGTCGACGACACCGCCCTCGAGCTTGCGGTCGGGCCGAAGGCCGATCTGCACGCCCTCCTCGCCGGTGGCGAGGACGACGGCGAGGGTCCAGTCGGGAACGTCGCGCAGGAGGTCGAACTCGCCCAGCGCAGGACCCCAGTCGCCGGTAATGTCGATCTGGCCGACCGCGCCGCGCCAGCCCCAGTCACGGTCGAAGTCGACCAGCGCGTCCTGCAACGCCTTGCGCGCCTCATCCTGCATGTCCGGATCGAGCGTGGTGCGGACCGACAGGCCGCCCTCGTAGAGCGCGTCGGTGCCGTAGCGCTCGATGATCTGCTGGCGCACTTCCTCGGTGAAATATTCGGACGCGAAGACGAAATCACCCGAGCGGCGGAAATTGACGCCCAGCGGCTGGTCCTTGGCGATCTCGGCGGCTTCGTGCTCGACATAACCGTTCTCGACCATGCGATCGATGATCCAGTTGCGGCGCGACAATGCCGCTTCGGTGTCGTCGAACGGATGATAGTTGGACGGCGCCTTGGGCAGCGCGGCCAGATAGGCCGCCTCGTGCAGGTCGAGTTCGTTGACCGCCTTGCCGAAATAGGTCAGCGCGGCGCCGGCGATGCCGTAGGAGCCGGCGCCGAAGAAGATCTCGTTCAGATAGAGTTCGAGGATGCGGTCCTTCGAATAGGCCTGCTCGATCCGGAATGAAAGCAGCGCTTCCTTGACCTTGCGGTCGATCGTGCGGTCCGACGACAGAAGGAAGTTCTTGGCCACCTGCTGGGTGATCGTCGAGCCGCCCACGAGCCGGCGGTCGCCGCCGGTGAACACGATCTCCGCGTTGGTCGCCATGGCGCGCGCCAGAGCGAGGAAGTCGACGCCGGAATGGTTGTAGAAGTTCTTGTCCTCGGCCGAAAGGAACGCCGCCTTGACGCGGTCGGGCACGGCCTGGATCGGCAGGAACAGCCGGCGCTGGCGGGCGAACTCGCCCATCAGCTGGCCGTCGACGGAATACATCCGCGTGGTGACCGGCGGCTCGTAGCGCGCCAGAACCTCGTAGTCGGGCAACTCCTCGGCAAGATCACCGATATAGATGATCACGCCGGCCGCCACGAGCAGAAAGGCGGCCAGGCCGATCCCGAAGAAATATCCCAACAGTCGTATCATCGTCTCTGTCTATCCCGTTGCGATGCCCTTTCAAGGCACCGATGCGCCCCCTTGCCGCTAGCGCTGCGGGCACAATGCGACATCAACATGGCGGTCGCCATCATAGCAGAGATTTCAGCGCATTGGCGCGCGAGCGGCGCCGAAATCCCGCGTAACGGTTACGCGCCGCACCCGCCAGCGCCGGAACCCGCGATCACTCCGCCGGCGCGCCGGTCCCGGCGACCAGCCGCCGGCCGGACAGTTCGGCGAATTCGGTCACCGCGGCGGCCAGTTCCTCGGCGAGCGCGGCACGCCATTCGGGCCGGTTGAGCAGCTTTTCGTCTTCGCGATTGGACAGATAGCCCAGTTCGACGAGCACCGAAGGGACGTCGGGCGCGCGCAGGACGCGGAAGCCGGCGAACCGGTGCGGATTGTTGATGATGCGCGAGGTGCGCGAAATGTGCGAGACGGCGAGCCGCGCGAACTGTACGGAAAAGCCCAGCGTTTCCTGCCGGGCAAGATCCACCAGGATATCGGTGACGGGGCTGCGTTCGTCCTCGCGGACGATGCCGGCAATCGAATCGGACAGGTTCTCCGATTCGGCGATCTCGGCGGCCACCGAATCCGAGGCGCGATCGGATATCGTGTAGACGGTGGCGCCGCGCACATAGGACTGGCGCACCGAATCCGCATGCAGCGACACGAACAGGTCGGCGCTATGCTGACGCGCAAAGCGGACGCGCTCGTCGAGCGGGATGAAGATATCGTCCTCGCGCGTCATCACAACGCGCACGCCCGGCACTTCCTCGAGTTCGGCGCGCATCTGGCGGGCGAACTTGAGGACCACATCCTTTTCGCGCGTGCCGCCGACGCCGACGGCGCCGCTGTCGATACCGCCATGGCCGGCGTCGAGCACGATCGTGAACGGGCCGTCGCCCGTGCTGGTGGCGAGCGGGATCGCGCCGAGACGGTCGGACTTGGTGCTGCGCGCGACGATCGAGCTGGTCGCCATCGTGTCGAGCATGGCGGCCTGGAAGGTCTCCTGGTCGGCGCGCCGCACGTCGATGATCAGCCGGTAGAGCCCGTCGGCGGAGCCCGTCGACAGTTCGACCACTTCGAACGGCTTGTCGAGTTCGAAGATCATGCGCGAGGCATCCTCGCTCATGTCGCCATAGCGCATCGTCGAAACCAGGCCGTTGAACGACAGCGCGTCAGGATCGAAGCCGTAACCGATGCGCTCGAAATCGAGGACAAGACGATAGGGATGGCCGAGCAGCTTGTGGTCGACCGAGACCGGCCGGTCGAAGCTGATGATCAGGCGCGAGGCCTCGTCGTCACCGGCCGCCCGCACATCGATCGCGACCGGCGCGTCGAACGCGGCAAGGGCCGCCATCGCCGACAGGGCGAGGCTGACGAGCGCCGCGCACAGCAAAGCGCCCAGCCGGCGCATCGCCCCGGCCGGCGAACCCGGTCCGCACTGATCCGGCCGTTCCATCAATCGCCCGTCCCGCAATCGTCCCACGCCATGGCCGCAACCATAGGCGTCCATGGTTAACCGCATCTTTCCGGTCACGCAAACCAGGCGCAAAACGGCGCGATATTGATCGGCGTCAAGGCATCGCCGGAAAGCGGCGGCAGACTTCTGCCATGCCGTCATCGCGACGGCGGAACAATGGAGTGTTGAACATGGCTGACAAGAAACCTGCAGGCGTTCCCTCGCTGTGGTCGTCCAGCGTTTTCGACGACTTCCGCAAGGAAATGGACAATGTGTTCGAAGGGTTTTTCGGCGACCGCGCCAGCACCGCGGCCCGGACCGGATTGCCGTCCCTTTCGATGAGCGGCGCGATCCGGCCGGCCATCGACATCGCCGAGAACGACACGGCGATCACGATGACCGCCGAACTGCCCGGCATGGGCGAGGACGAGGTCGATCTGACGGTGCGCGACGGCGCGCTGATCCTGAAGGGCGAAAAGAAGATCGAGCACGATTCCGACCGGGACGACGTGCATGTCGTCGAACGGTCCTATGGCAGCTTCCAGCGATCCTTCCCCCTGCCCGATCGGGTCGACGCAGACGCGATCACCGCGAAGTTCGATCGCGGCGTGCTCGTGGTGACGATGCCGAAGAAGGACGAAGCCAGGACCGCCCAGCGCAAGATCAGGGTCGGCGGCTGAAACGCGATCAGCGATCGGGCGCGCCGGGTTAGCCCCCGATTTCGGCGAACACCGCCGGCAGCGCGGCGGCAATGTCCTCGGCGATGGCATGGCTTCCCGCCCGCCGGCCCGCCTCGCCGTGCAGCCAGGCGGCGGCGCAGGCCGCTTCGAACGCCGGCATGGATTGGGCGGCCAGTCCCGCGATGATGCCGGCCAGCACGTCGCCCGAGCCGGCGGTGGCGAGGGCCGCCGTGGCATTGTTGTTGATCGCCGCGCGCCCGTCCGGGGCGGCGACCACGGTGTCGGCGCCCTTGTAGAGGACGATCGCGCCGGAGCGTTCGGCCGCCTGGCGAGCCTTTGCCAGCTTGCCGCCATCGCCGTCGGCGATATCCGGAAACAGCCGCGCGAACTCGCCCGCATGCGGCGTCAGGACCAGGCGCTCGGCGCCGCCGGTGCGCGCCGCCTCGAACAGCGGCGAAGGGTCGTCGGCAAAGGCCGTGATGCCGTCGGCGTCGAGCACCAGCATCGCCCCGGTCTCAGTCAGGATCGCGGGTGCAAGCCGCCGCGCCAGGGCGAAATCGCCGAGACCCGGGCCGAGCACGACCGCGCCCAGCTCCTTGAGCGCCTGCAACGCGGCGAGCGGATCGTCGCCGAGCGGCCGCAGCATGATCGAGGTGACGTGCGCGGCGTGGATGTCGAGCGCGTTCGGATGGCCGAGGATGGTCACCGCGCCGGGACCGGACCGCTGCGCGCCCATCGCCGAAAGGCGTGCCGCGCCCGTGCCATGACGCGGCCCGGAAAGGACGGCGACGGCACCGCGCGCATATTTGTGGGTGTCGGCGCGATGACGCGGCAGGGTCCAAAGCGCCGGGCCGTTCTGCCGGGACCGGGGCGGCTCGGCCGCGCGCACGCCGATGTCGACCGTCTCGATCGCCCCGCAGAGCGTCCGCCCGGGAAACAGCAGGTGCCCGGGCTTCTTGCGGTAGAAGGTGACGGTCGCCGCGCATTGGACGGCGTCCTCGCCCTCGCCGGTGTCGCCATTGACGCCGGACGGCAGGTCGACCGCCAGCACAGGGCAGCCGACATCGCGGCACCGGCCGAGCGCCGCCTTCGCCGGGTCGGGCAATCCGCCCGAAAAGCCGGCACCGAACAGCGCGTCGATGACGAGGTCGCCGGCATGGGGAACCAGCGCGTCGAGCGCCTCGACCGTTCCGGCCCAGCGCCGCGCGGCCTGTTCGGCATCCGAGTCCGGCCGGGGCGGTTTGAGCGCGTAAACGCACACGACGACGCCACGCTCCGCAAGGATGCGGGCGGCGACGTAGCCGTCCCCGCCATTGTTGCCGGGACCGCACAGGACATGCACGCGCGCCGCACCGGCGAACCGGGCCATCGCCGCGGCCGCGACTGCGGCGCCGGCATTTTCCATCAGCGCGGGCCCCGAAAACGCGCCGCTGTCGATCGTCGCACGATCCGCCGCGGCCATCTCGGCGTTGGACAGGATCGCGTCTGCTGCAATGTCAGCCATGGCGCGCCTGCCGCATCGGCATGACAATCTGCCCATTGATTATGCAGATTGCCCAAAGAAAGTGCAGAACCGTGCTTCGTTTGCCGCCATCGGTGGAAAGCTGCTGCCGTCCCGGCACCGATCGCCCGCTTTTTCGGCGTTTTCGGTGGTCGCGTCGCCGGCGCGCAACTTGGCATGGCATCTGCATGAGGAAGGTCAACTCAACCGGTCGGAGGCATCGCAACGATGAAAAAGATTGAGGCGATCATCAAGCCCTTCAAGCTTGATGAGGTCAAGGAAGCGCTGCAGGAGGTGGGCCTGCAGGGGATCACGGTGACCGAAGCCAAGGGATTTGGCCGCCAGAAGGGCCATACCGAACTCTATCGCGGCGCCGAATATGTGGTCGACTTCCTGCCCAAGGTGAAGATCGAGATCGTGGTGCCCGACGAGACGGTCGAGAGCGCCATGGAGGCGATCAGGAATGCGGCGCAGACCGGCCGGATCGGTGACGGAAAGATCTTCGTCTCGCCGATCGAAGAGGTGGTGCGCATCCGCACCGGCGAAACGGGCGCGGACGCAGTCTGAGCGCTCGAACTCAAACCCCAACATGCCACTTGAAAGGAAAAAAGGGACCACGATGAGTGCAAGTGACATTCTCAAGCAGATCAAGGACAACGACGTCAAATTCATCGATCTGCGTTTCAGCGATCCGCGCGGCAAGATGCAGCACGTCACCATCGACTGCGGCGTCGTCGACGAGGACTTCTTCGCCGACGGCGTGATGTTCGACGGCTCCTCGATCGCCGGCTGGAAGGCGATCAACGAATCCGACATGACGCTGATGCCCGACACCGAGACCGCGCACATGGACCCGTTCTATGCGCAGTCGACGATGGCCATCTTCTGCGACATCCTCGATCCGATCTCCGGCGAGGGCTACAACCGCGACCCGCGCATGACCGCCAAGCGCGCCGAGGCCTACGTCAAGTCGGGCGGGTTCGGTGACACGGCCTATTTCGGTCCGGAGCCGGAGTTCTTCATCTTCGACGATGTGCGCTTTTCGAGCGAGCCCTACGACACCGGCTTCATGCTCGACAGCGTCGAGCTGCCGTCCAACATGGGCACCGAGTACGAAACCGGCAACATGGGGCACCGGCCACGCACCAAGGGCGGCTACTTCCCGGTCAACCCGGTCGACAGCGCCCAGGACATCCGCTCGGAAATGCTCACCGTGATGAGCGAGATGGGCATCGCCACCGAGAAGCACCACCACGAGGTTGGCGCGGCGCAGAGCGAACTGTCGATGCTGTTCAACACGCTGACGCGCAAGGCCGACGAGGTGCAGCTCTACAAGTACGTCGTGCACAATGTCGCGCACGCCTACGGCAAGACGGCCACCTTCATGCCCAAGCCGGTCTATGGCGACAACGGCACCGGCATGCACGTGCACCAGTCGGTCTGGGGCGACGGCAAGCCGCTGATGGCCGGTGACGAATATGCCGGCCTGTCGGAGATGGCGCTGTTCTACATCGGCGGCATCATCAAGCACGCCAAGGCGCTGAACGCGTTCACCAACGCCTCGACCAACTCCTACAAGCGTCTGGTTCCGGGCTTCGAGGCGCCGGTCCTGCTCGCCTATTCGGCGCGCAACCGCTCGGCCTCCTGCCGTATCCCGTTCTCGGGTTCGCCCAAGGGCAAGCGCGTCGAGGTCCGCTTCCCCGATCCTACCGCCAACCCCTACCTGGCGTTCGCGGCCATGCTCATGGCGGGTCTCGACGGGGTCAAGAACAAGATCCATCCCGGCGACGCGATGGACAAGGACCTCTACGACCTGCCGCCCGAGGAACTCGAAGGCATCCCGACGGTGTGCGGCTCGCTGCGCGAGGCGATCGAGTCGCTGCGGGCGGACAACGACTTCCTGAAGGCCGGCGGCGTCTTCGACGACGACCAGATCGAGGCCTATCTCGAGCTGAAGGAAGAAGAGAACATCCGCTACGAGCACACGCCGCATCCGGTCGAGTTCGACATGTACTATTCGGTCTGAGGACCGGACATCAGAAGGGCCGCCTCGAGCGGCCCTTTTTTCCGTCATTTTCCAGACATTTGGACATCGCCGGGCCCCGATAAATCGGGACTGGCGGTCAAAGCGCTTTGGGCTATGGTGCCCGACACGCTTGATGCAGGGGCGCGCGCATGGCCAACGGTTTCAGCTTCCGACGTTCCGATTTCGCCGACGATTTCCTGTTCGGCGTGGCGACCTCGGCCTACCAGATCGAGGGCGCGTCGTTCGGCGGCGCCGGGCCATCGCACTGGGACACGTTCGCGGCCACGCCCGGCAACACAAAGAACGCCGAGGACGGCGCGATCGCCTGCGATCACTATCATCGCTACGAAACCGATCTGGACCTGATCGCCGGCGCCAATCTGGACACCTATCGCTTCTCGACCTCCTGGGCGCGCGTGATGCCGGACGGTCGCACGGTGAACCCCGAGGGTCTGGACTTCTACGACCGGCTGACAGACGCCATGCTCGAACGCGGCATCAAGCCGATGCTGACCCTGCACCACTGGGACATGCCGGCGGCGCTCGCCGACGAGGGCGGATGGCGCAACCGGGCGATCACCGACCATTTCGCCACGTTCGCGGGCCATGTGATCGACCGCATCGGCGACCGCATGTACGCGTCCGGCACCTTCAACGAACCCTGGTGCATCGGCTGGCTGAGCCATTTTCTGGGCCAGCACGCGCCGGGCCTGCGCGATATCCGCGCAACGGCGCGGGCGATGCATCACGTGCTCGTCGCGCACGGCAAGACCGTGGACGTCCTGCGCGCCGCCGGTCAGGACAATGTCGGCATCTATCTGAACTTCGAGCCGGCCGAACCGGCGAACGGCGATGACGGCGACGCCGAGGCGGCGCTGACCTACCACGCGATCTACAATGAATGGTTCCTCGGCGCGCTGTTCAAGAAGCGCTATCCGCGCCGCGCGCTGGCCGGCCTCGAGCCGCACCTGCCGGACGGCTGGCATGACGACATGGAGCTGATCGCGCGGCCGATCGACTGGCTGGGCATCAACAACTACACGCGCAAGCTGATCGCCCGCGCCGCCGACGCGCCGTGGCCCTCGCTGGAAGAGGTGCCCGGGCCGCTGCCGAAGACCGACATGGGCTGGGAAATCTCGCCGGAAAGCTTCGCCTGGCTGCTGAGCTGGATCGCGGAAAGCCATACCGGCGACCTGCCGCTGATCGTCAGCGAGAACGGCATGGCCAATCCCGATACGCTCATCGACGGGCGCGTCGACGACGCCGCGCGCATCGCCTATCTGCAGGCCCACATCGACGCGATGAAGGGCGTGATCGAGGAAGGCGTGCCGATCAAGGGTTATACGGTCTGGTCGCTGCTGGACAATTACGAGTGGGCACTCGGCTACGGCAAGCGCTTCGGCATCGTCCATGTCGACTATGACACGCTTGAGCGCACTCCCAAGGCGAGCTGGCACGCGCTGCGGGACGCGCTGGCGCGCCGCTGAGCCCATCGCTCAGTGCGAGACGCTGCCCGACAGCGTGTTGATGATGATCACGCCGGCAAGAATCAGCCCGATGCCGATGATCGCCGCCCAGTCGAGCGTCTGACCGAACGCGATCAGGCCGATCAGCGCGATCAGCACGATCCCCGCGCCCGCCCAGATCGCATAGGCGATGCCGACCGGTATCGTCTTCAATGTCAGCCCGAGAAAGAAGAACGCCGTGCCGTAGGCGGCCACGGTCGCGATCGACGGTCCCAGCCGCGTGAACCCTTCGGTCGCCTTGAGCGCGGTCGTCCCGATCACCTCACCGACGATCGCAATGGCCAGATAGATCCAGGGCATGAGGGTCTCCTTGACGGGTTGGGGCGGCTTGCCTGCCGCTGCGGCCCTGCTACAACAGGCGCGCCGCCGCCGATATCCCTGAAAAAGCACGACCCGACCGAGACGATAGGACGCCAAGGCCCGCCATGGACCATCAGCCCGTCGTGACGATTACGCTCAATCCGGCCGTCGACATCGCCGCCGATGTCGACACGGTGCGCCCGGACGTCAAGCTGCGCTGCAAAGCACCGCAGTTCGATCCGGGCGGCGGCGGCATCAACGTGGCGCGCGCGATCACCAAGCTCGGCGGGCGTGCGCGGGCGCTGATCGCCGTGGGCGGGGCGACCGGAGACATGCTCGCCACCATGCTCGCCGGCGAGGCGATCGACACGATCGCCGTCGACACGGGTGGCCAGACCCGGCAATCCTTCACGGCAAGGGAGACCTCGAGCGGCCATCTCTACCGCTTCGTCCTGCCCGGTCCCGAGTGGACGCAGGCGGCGGACAAGGCCCTGTTCGAGGCGCTCGCGACGCTGCTTACCCCGGACACGCTGGCCGTCCTCTCGGGCAGTCTGCCGCCGGGAGCGGGCGCCGAGATCGTCGAGCGAATCGAGGCGGCATGCGAGAAGGCCGGCGCGGCGCTCGTCGCGGACACGTCCGGTCCGGTGCTGACGGCGCTGTGCGCCCGATCCGGCCAGCCGCTGCACCTGTTGCGGATGGACCGCGAGGAGGCGCTGACCGTCTCCGGCAGGGCAATGAGCACACCGTCCGATTTCGCCGCCTATGGCGCCGAACTGGTCTCGGCGGGCGTCGCCGACCACATCGTCATCGGCCTTGGCGCGCGCGGCTCGGTCGGCGTTTCGGCGGCCGAAAGGATCCTGTGCAGCCGGCCGGTCGAGACACCGCTCAGCGCGGTCGGCGCCGGCGACAGTTTCGTCGGCGCGATGGTGCTGGCGCTGGCGCGCGGGCTGGCGTTCGACACCGCGCTCGCGCACGGCACGGCGGCGGCCGCCTCGGCCGTCGTCACGCCGGGCACCGCGCTGTGCGAGCGCGCGACCACCGAGGCCTTCATCGCCGAGGTCGAGACGACCCGCCTGGCATAAGCGGCGCAACGCGCCGCGCCGGCCTTCCCCTGCCCCGGCAAATCTGCCACATCTCGGCCACGACGATGGGGAGACGATCATGGCAACGCTGACCTTCTACGGCGCCGCGGGCACCGTCACGGGTTCGTGCTCGATGCTCGACACGGGCACGACGCGATTTCTGGTCGATTGCGGCCTGTTCCAGGGCAACAAGACGATCCGCAAGCTCAACGACGACGATTTCGTCTTCGACCCCGCCTCGGCTGAGTTCCTGATCCTGACCCACGCCCATATCGACCATTCGGGCCTGCTGCCGAAGCTGGTCAAGTACGGCTTCTCCGGCCCGATCCACGCGACCGAGCCGACCTGCGACCTGCTCGAATTCATGCTGCGCGATTCCGCCAAGATCCAGATGTCGAACGCCGAGCGCTGGAACCGCAAGCGCAAGCGGCAGGGGCTCGAGCCGGTCGAGCCGCTCTACACAGACACCGACGCCGAGAACACGCTCAAGCTGCTGCGGCCCGTCGGCGGCTACGAGGAATGGTTCGAACCGGCGCCGGGCGTGCATGTCCGCTTCTGGAATGCGGGACATATTCTGGGCTCGGCCTCGGCCGAGGTGAAGTTTCCCGACGCCGACAGCGGCAACACGATGCGGCTGTTGTTCTCCGGCGACATCGGGCCCGAGGAGAAGGTCTTCCATCCCGAGCCGGACGCCGAGAAGGGCTTCGACTATATCGTCTGCGAATCCACCTATGGCGACCGCGAGCGCGACGATTATACGCTGGAGCGGCGCCGCGACAATCTGCGCAAGGAGCTGGTGCGGGGTCTTTCGGCCGGCGGCAATGTGGTCATTCCGGCATTCGCGGTCGAGCGCAGCCAGGAACTGCTGCACGATATCGGCGTGCTGCTCGCCGAGGGCGACATCCCCGATGCGACCGTCTTTCTGGATTCCCCGCTCGCCCGCAAGGTAACCGGCGTCTTCATCAAGCACGCCGCGACGCTTTCGGACGTTGCCATCGACAATGCCGACCTGTTTCGCAATCCGAAGTTCAAGATCGTCGAAAGCGTCGAGGAATCAAAGGCGATCAACCGCATCAAGGGGGGCGCGGTGATCATCTCGGCCTCGGGCATGGCCGATGCTGGCCGCATCCAGCATCACATCAAGAACAATATCTGGAAGCGGGACGCGACGATCCTGTTCGTCGGTTACCAGGCGCCCGGCACGCTCGGCCATGTCATCACTTCGGGGGCGGACATGGTGCGCATCCACGGCAAGGAATATGTGGTCAAGGCCGAGGTCCGGCAGTTGGGCAACTATTCGGCGCATGCCGACCAGGGCGAACTGATCGAGTGGATCGCCGATCGCGGGCCGGTGGCGGGCGGCATCTTCCTCAATCATGGCGACGATGACGCGCGCGAGGTACTGGCGCGGATGCTGGCCGATCGCGGCATCGATGCGGGCAAGATCCACATGCCGCAGTTCGACGAGAGCTTCGAACTGGTGGCGGGCGACGCGCGCTCCAAGGGCCGCGTCGCCGCGCGCATCCCGCAGGACGAGTTGCTGACCGACTGGAACAACGACTACGCCGCCTTCATCGTCGCGCTGACCAAGCGGCTGAACAGTGCGGACAGCGACGCCGAACGGCGGTCGGTGATCAAGCGGTTGCAGGGGGCGTTGTAGAGCGCTCGGCCCTCGGCGCGACACGATGCCGACAAAGCCTTCCTTCGAGGCTCGCTGTGCTCGCACCTCAGGATGAGGCCTTCGAGGCTCGCTGCGCTCGCACCTCAGGATGAGAAGCTTGTCGGCTTGGCCCGATGCGAAGCTACCTTCTCCCATGCCGTGAGCCTGAAAACGTCGGCGAGGCGTGAGAGGTGGAGTCCGAGCGATGACCGCTATTCCTCGGCGCCCTCGGCCTCGTCGAAGCCGAGCAGGTTCCAGCTCTGCACCATGTGCGGCGGCAGAGGCGCGGTGACGTTGATGACGCCTCGATCGGGGTGCGGAATGCGCAGGCGTCGGGCGTGCAGGTGCAGCTTCTTCTGGATGCCGCCGGGAAAATCCCAGTTCGCGTCGTCGTCGAAATATTTCGGATCGCCGATGATCGGGCAGCCCATATGCAGCGCGTGGACGCGAAGCTGGTGGGTGCGGCCGGTCTCGGGCTCGAACTCGACCCAGGACAGACGCTGGCCGGCGGTCTCGATCAGCCGGTAGCGCGACACGGCATGGTCGGCATCGATCTCGCCGTGCCTGACCACGCGCATGCGGTCGCCGTCGGGCGTCTGCTCCCTTGCGAGCCAGGTGGAAATGCGCCCTTCGGGTTTTTTCGGCGTGCCCTTGAGAAGCGCCCAGTAGATCTTCTCGGTATCGCGCGTGCGGAACGCGGCGGTCAGCTTCTGGGCCGCGCCGCGCGTGCGCGCCACGGCCAGAACGCCGGACGTGTCGCGGTCGAGCCGGTGCACGAGCCGGGGCTTTTCGCCCTTCTTGTTGCGCAGCGCGTCGAGCATGCCGTCGATATGGCGCGTCACGCCCGAACCGCCCTGGGTGGCGAGCCCGGCGGGCTTGTTGAAGACGAACACCTTGTCGTCCTCGTAAAGCAGCATCTTGCGGAGCGCGTCGGCGTCGCCCTGGTTGCGGATCGTCTTGGCTGTCACCGGACCGTGGTCGGGTCCGGTCGCCTGCGGCGGCACGCGCACGCTCTGGCCCGGCTGAAGCCGCGTGTCGGCCTTTGCGCGCTTGCCGTCGACGCGCACCTGGCCCGTGCGCAAGAGCTTCTGCAGCGCTCCGAAGCCAAGCCCCGGATAGTGCGTCTTGAACCAGCGGTCGAGGCGCATGCCGGCCTCGTCGCCGTCGACGGTCCTCTGCTCGACGCCGGCCATCGCCTCACACCCCCGCGCGCATGATCGCAAGGCCGGCGAACAGCGCGGCGATGGAGGCGGCCATCGAGATCAGCGCGTAGAAGATTGCGCCGGCGGCCTCGCCGCGCTGCCACAGAAGCGCGAAATCGAGCGAGAAGGCCGAAAAGGTGGTGAAGCCGCCGAGCAGTCCAACGCCGATGAACAGGCGCAGGCCTTCGCCGGTTCCGCCCCGGCGCACAAGCCAGCCGACGAGCAGGCCCATCAGCAGCGAGCCGGCGACGTTGACGGTCATCGTCGCCCAGGGGTAGCCGCCACCGATCGCGCGGCCGACGCCCAGATAGGTCAGATAGCGCAGCGAAGCGCCGACGGCGCCGCCGAGCGCGACGGAAAGCAGGTTGGCCAACATGGCCCGTCGTCTACGCGATCATCGCTGCCCGGCAAAGCGCAAATCAGACCTTGCCGGCGACCGCGGGCGCGTCCTTCAGGAAGCCGTCGAGGAACATGTCGAGCCCGCCCCAGTCGGTGAATTCGTAGTCGTGGGCCGTGTCGGTCGGTGCGTCCTTCTTGTCGGCGATGCGGCGCAGCATCCATTTGCGGAAGAAGTCGTACTCGGTGTATTTGAGCGCGCCGGCGGCGTGGTGGACGGTGACGGGCCACCAGCCGGTCTCCTCGCTGAACCGGGCGGCGATCTCGCGCAGTTCCTCCCATTCGGACTGGTCGTCGCCGGCCGCCGTGAGCGACACCGTGACGAACGCGCCGGGACGGGCAATCAGTTCGCGCACATGGCCATGAACGTACCGGCGCAGCGGCGCGGGAAACGTGCCGATATGCACCGGGCCCGCGCAGATCACCGCGTCGACATCGTCGACCGACAGCGATTTGGGCGGATGGGTCGCATCGATGGTGACCGCCTCGTGACCGTTGTCCTTCAGGTAACGGCCGATATGGTCGGCGATCTCCCGCGTCTGGCCCTCGATCGTCGCAAAGATTAGCAGAACGCGCATGATGTCCTCCATTGCCGGTGCGGCATGACAGGACCATCCTAGGGCTTCGGCCGGGCGACCGGTTTGACCTTCGTCAAGCGGACCGCGCCAGCGCGCCTCACCCGACCGCGGCGTGGGCGATCGCCGTGCCCAGCGCGACGCCGGGGACGAACCCGGCCGCCGTGGCCAGCGCGTTGGCGCGCGAGACGATGCCGTTGTCGAGCGCGTCGGCGGCATCGCCGATCCGCGCCGTGGTATGGCCGACAGCGCACGCGGCGATGCCCGCCGCGTCCAGCATCGCGAGCCCGGCAATTCCGGCCTCGTCGCGGCCGATCCCTGCATCGTTGAAGACGTAGAGCGCGGCGCGCACGGCCTTGGCATAATCCGCCGCCGACACGCCGCCGTGAGACCCGGTGACGACGATGCGGCCGGCGTCCTCGCCGGTCACCTGCGCCACCGAATCGATCAGGACGACCGTGCGGCCGTGATGGTCGACGACACGCCGCTCAGCCATCGCCGTCGCTCCCCTGCCCGGCCCGCTCGGCACGCAGGCGGGCCCAATAATCGAGCCGCTTTGCGATCTCGCGCTCGAAACCGCGCTCGACCGGCTCATAGAAGCGCCGGCGGCCCATCTCCGGCGGGAAATAGTCCTGGCCCGAAAAAGCGTCCGGCTGGTCGTGGTCGTACTGGTAACCCTTGCCGTAGCCTTCGGCGCCCATCAGCTTGGTCGGCGCGTTGAGGATATGCTTTGGCGGCAGCAACGAACCGTGCTCCCTGGCCGCGCGCATTGCGCCTTTCATCGCCGTATAGAGCGCGTTCGACTTGGGCGCGGTCGCCAGATAGACGCAGGCCTCGGCGAGCGCCAGTTCGCCCTCGGGCGAACCGAGATAGTCGAACGCATCCTTTGCCGCGAGCGCGATGCTCAGCGCCTGCGGATCGGCCAGACCGATATCCTCGGACGCCATGCGCACCAGGCGCCGGCCCAGATAGAGCGGGTCCTCGCCGGCATCGAGCATGCGCGCCAGATAGTAGAGCGCCGCATCCGGATCGGAGCCGCGCACCGCCTTGTGCAGCGCCGAGATCAGATTGTAGTGGCCGTCCTGGCTCTTGTCGTAGACCGGCGCGCGACGCTGCAGGACCGCGCGCAGACCGTCCGCGTCGAATGCATCGCCCGGCCGCGCGACGCGCCAGACCTCCTCGGCCAGCGTCAGGATCGCGCGGCCATCGCCGTCGGCCATGCCGACGAGCAAAGCCCGCGCGTCGTCGTCGATCGGCAATGTCTGTCCGGTCTCACGCTCGGCCCGGTCGAGCAGCGCGGCGAGCGCGTCGTCCTCTAGCCGTTTGAGCGTCAGCACGCGGGCGCGCGACAAAAGCGCGGCGTTCAGTTCGAAGGACGGGTTCTCGGTGGTCGCGCCGATCAGGGTGATCGTGCCGTCTTCCATGACGGGCAGGAAACTGTCCTGCTGGGCCCGGTTGAAGCGGTGGATTTCGTCGACGAACAAAAGCGTCATGACGCCGTCGCGGCGGCGCGCGCGGGCCGCATCGAAAACTTTGCGCAGTTCGCCGACGCCCGAGAAGATCGCCGAGATCTGTTCGAAGTGCTGGTCCGCCTCGGCCGCGATCAGCCGGGCGAGCGTCGTCTTGCCGGTGCCAGGCGGGCCCCACAGGATCAGGCTGCCGAGCGAACCGGATGCGAGCATGCGGGTGACCGCGCCGTCGGGACCGGTCAGATGATCCTGGCCGACGATTTCGCCGAGCGCCTTCGGGCGCAGCCGGTCGGCGAGCGGACGGCTGGTCGTCTCCTCGGCGATCTGGTCGAACAGGCTCACGATCAGAAACGCAGGAACTGGTTGATCGTCCGCCCCTGCCGGTCGATCGTCAGGCGCCAGTTGCGGCCGCCGCCATCGGCGAAACGGACGACGTCGTCGACGGTCTCGATCCGCTCCCCGTTGATGGCCTCGATGATGTCGCCGGGCCTGAGGCCCGCGCGCATCGCCGGCGCGCCGCGCTGGATCTGCGTGATGACGACGCCGTCATTCCGGCCGGGCAGGTTCATGCGTTGCCTCAGGCGCGGCGACAGGTTCGCCACCACCGCGCCGGCGAACGGCGAGGCGCCCTCGATCAGCGTTTCCTGGGCGGGCCGCGTTTCGGGCGGCCGGGCCAGCACCACATCGATGTCGCGTTCCCGGCCGCGCGCCAGAACGCGCAGCGTCACCGTCTTGCCCGGCCCGATGGTCGCCAGGCGGTAGCCGAGCGCGTCGGGATGTTCGATCGTCGCGCCGTCGATCGCCAGAACGACGTCGCCGGCGCGCAGCCCCGCCTCGGCCGAGGGCCCCTCATCGTCGACGTCACGCACCAGCGCGCCGCGCGGCCGGTCAAGCCCGAGGCTCTCGGCGATCTGCGGCGTGACGGGCTGGAAGCTGGCGCCGAGCCAGGGCCGTTCGAAAGCGTCCGCGCCGCCCTGCGCCTGGCGGACCACGGCGGCGACCATGTTGGAGGGGATGGCGAACCCGATGCCGTTCGAGCCGCCCGAGCGCGAGAAGATCGCGGTGTTGATGCCGACCAGCCGACCCTGCATGTCGATCAGCGCGCCGCCCGAATTGCCCGGATTGATCGCCGCATCGGTCTGGATGAAGAAGCCGAAATCGGCGACGCCGACGCGGGTCCGCGCCAGCGCCGAGACGATGCCCGAGGTGATCGTCTGGCCGACGCCGAACGGATTGCCGATGGCGAGCACCAGATCGCCGGTCAGCAGCTCATCGGAATTGCCGAACGGAAGCGCCGGAAAGGTCTCGTCCGTGTCGAGGCGCAAAACGGCGAGATCGGCGCGCTCGTCGCGCAGGATCACCTCGCTGTCGAACTCGCGCCCGTCGGCCAGCGCGACGCGGATCTCGTCGGCGCCCGAAATGACATGGTTGTTGGTGACGACCAGCCCGGCCTCGTCGACGATCACGCCGGAGCCGAGCGAGGACTGCACGCGCGGCGGGCCGGAAAACTGGTTGCCGAAGAACTGTTCGAAGAAGGGATCGCCGGCAAAGGGCGAGCGTTGGCGCACCGTGCGGGCGGCATAGACGTTGACGACCGACGGCGCGGTCCGCTGCACGAGTGGCGCAAACGAGAGCTGGACCTCCGCCTCGCCGAGCGGCACGCGCCGGGCGGCGCGTGCCTGCGGTTCGGGCGCCGGGGCGGGCCTTGCCTCGTCCTGTGCGCCGCCAAGGCCGCCGCGCAGGTCCTCGAGCAGGCCCCGCAGGCCGCCCGCCTCCTGCGCCGCAGCCACGGTCAGGGCAAGTGCCAGAAGAAGGAAGACGGCGGAGAGCGATCGCAGCAGCCGTGTCATCTATTGCGCCTCGTCATGCCAGAACCGGTGAGTCGCGACGCGACCTTGCTATCACAATCGCGGCTGAATTTGGGAGAGCCCGGCGGGCCTTCGCCGATGTCCGATTGCCACCGGCGGGCCAACGGCGCCTCCATTCGCTCGCCGCCCGTCCCAAAGAAAAGGGCCCGCCCCGAAGGGCCGGCCCAGAGACAGTCGACTGATGTGGCGCGCCGTTCATCGCGGCGGCGCCATCGTTTTGAGTGCTTATGCGGCCGCTTCCGCCTCGGCGGCCTCTTCGGCCTCGAGGCGCGCCCGGTCGGCCGCGCCCTTGGCGTCGACGTCGCGGTCGACGAATTCGATCACCGCCATCGGCGCGGAATCACCGTGCCGGAAGCCGGCCTTCATGATGCGCAGATAGCCGCCGTTGCGGTCCGCGTAGCGCGGCGCGATGTCGGCGAACAGCTTGCGCGTCTGGGTCTCGTCCTGGATCTGGCTGGCCACCTGCCGGCGTGCATGCAGATCGCCGCGCTTGCCCAGCGTGACGAGCTTTTCGACGATCGGCCGCAGTTCCTTGGCCTTGGGCAGCGTGGTGACGATCTGCTCGTGCTCGATCAGCGATGCGGCCATGTTGGCGAACATGGCCTTGCGGTGGCTCGAGGTGCGGTTCAGCTTGCGGCCTGCCTTGCGATGGCGCATCAGCCTTCTCCTTGGATGTTCCGGCCAGTCGCGCCGGCGGTTGCTTCGTTCTCTGTCGCAAATCCGGACGGAAAACCGGTAGCCACTTTTCCTGGATTTGCTCAGTAGTGATCTTCGTAACGCTTGGCCAGATCTTCGATGTTTTCCGGCGGCCAGGCGGGCACTTCCATACCGAGGTGCAGGCCCATCGAGGCCAGCACTTCCTTGATCTCGTTGAGCGACTTGCGGCCGAAGTTCGGCGTGCGCAGCATCTCGCCCTCGGTCTTCTGGATCAGGTCGCCGATATAGACGATGTTGTCGTTCTTCAGGCAGTTGGCCGAGCGGACCGAAAGCTCCAGTTCGTCGACCTTCTTCAGAAGCGCCGGGTTGAAGGCCAGCTCCTGCACCTGCTCCTCGGCGGCCTCGCGCTCGGGCTCTTCGAAGTTGACGAACACGCCGAGCTGGTCCTGCAGGATGCGCGCGGCGAACGCGACCGCATCTTCACCGCTGATCGTGCCGTCGGTCTCGACGTTCATGGTCAGCTTGTCATAGTCGAGGACCTGGCCCTCGCGGGTGTTCTCGACCTTGTAGGAGACCTTGCGCACCGGCGAATAGAGGCTGTCGACCGGGATCAGCCCGATCGGCGCGTCCTCGGCCCGGTTGCGGTCGGCGGCGACATAGCCCTTGCCCGCGTCGACCGTGAACTCCATTCGGATCTCGGCGCCCTCGTCGAGCGTGCACAGCACATGGTCGGGATTGAGCACCTCGACGTCGCCGACGGTCTGGATGTCGCCGGCGGTCACGGTGCCCGGACCCTGCTTGCGCACGACCATGCGCTTGGGGCCGTCGCCTTCCATGCGGATGGCGATCTCCTTGATGTTCAGGATGATGTCGGTGACGTCTTCGCGCACACCGGCGATCGAGGAGAATTCATGCAGCACGCCGTCGATCTGCACGGCGGTGACAGCCGCACCGCGCAGCGACGACAGCAGGACGCGGCGCAGCGCGTTGCCGAGCGTCAGGCCGAAGCCACGCTCCAGCGGCTCGACGACCAGCGAAATCTTGTTGCCCGAGCCCTTGAACTCGACCTTGTTTGGCTTGATCAGCTCCTGCCAGTTCTTCTGTATCACGGCGTCTTCCTTCAGCTAGCCTGCCACCATCCATTCGTGGCAACGGCCTTATGCGGGTCAGCGGAGGATTGGCGCTGCCCGGACGGACAATGGCGCGTCAGACGCGGCGGCGCTTGCGCGGCCGGCAGCCATTGTGCGGAATGGGGGTGACATCACGGATCGAGGTGATCGTGAACCCGGCCGCCTGCAGCGCGCGCAGCGCGGACTCGCGTCCCGAACCGGGACCGCAAACCTCGACCTCGAGCGACTTCATGCCATGGTCCTGGGCCTTGCGGGCGCAATCCTCGGCCGCGACCTGGGCGGCGAAGGGGGTCGACTTGCGCGAGCCCTTGAAGCCCTGCATGCCCGCCGACGACCAGGCTATCGCATTGCCCTGCGCGTCGGTGATGGTGATCATGGTGTTGTTGAACGTCGAGTTGACGTGGGCGATGCCCGACGTGATGTTCTTGCGTTCACGACGGCGAACGCGTGCGGCTTCTCGTGCCATTTTTCGTCCTTCGATCTCTACACCGCCGTAATGCCAGCGGCTCCACCTGGGGAGCGAATAGAAGATGGCGAATGGCGAATAAAACCTATTCGCCACTCGCTATTCGCTATTCGCCAATTACTTCTTCTTGCCTGCGATCGGCTTGGCCGGACCCTTGCGGGTGCGGGCGTTGGTGTGGGTGCGCTGGCCGCGCACCGGCAGCGAGCGGCGATGGCGCAGACCGCGATAGCAGCCAAGGTCCATCAGGCGTTTGACGTTCATCGAGGTCTCGCGGCGCAGATCGCCCTCGACCTGGTATTCGCGGTCGATGGTCTCGCGGATCGCCAGCACCTCGGCGTCGGTCAGTTCGTGAACACGGCGCGCCGGATCGATATTGTTCCGGGCGACGATGTCGTTTGCATATTTCGAGCCAATCCCGTGAATATACTGCAACGCGATCACAACGCGCTTGCCGGTCGGGATGTTGACGCCAGCGATACGAGCCACGCGGCTTCTCCTCTCATGCCCGGCAGCACCGGGTCTCGTCTTTCTTCCGGGGATCCGGGATGTTCCATGACACCAGCGACCAAAACAAAAAGACCGGAGCGGGGTGCCGCAGCCGACCTTTGTCATTACGCTGGCGTGATCAGCGTGCATATCGGGGAATCGCGGTCCAATGTCAACTCCCCGGGTGGATGTTTTTGCGTGCGCGAGATGGCCCGTCAGAGCCCGTCGAGCACACCCTGAATCTGTTCGGTCACGCCCTCGATCGAGGCCATGCCGTCGACCGGCCGCAGCTTGCCCTTGGCGTGATAATAGCCGACCAGCGGGGCGGTCTTCTTGTAGTATTCGCGCAGCCGCTCGTCGAAGACTTCGGGATTGTCGTCCTTGCGCACCGGCTGTCCGGCGGCGGCGGCATCCTCTGCGCGCTTGACGATGCGGCCGACGAGGGCCTTGTCGTCGACGGTCAACTCGATCACCGCGTCCAGTTCTAGCCCCTTGTCGGCCAGCATCTTCTCGGTCGCATCGGCCTGGGCCAGCGTGCGCGGATAGCCGTCGAGTATAAAGCCGTCCGCGCAGTCGGGCGCGTCGATCCGTTCGGAGACGATCGCGTTGACGATGTCGTCGGACACGAGTTCGCCGGCATCCATGATCGCCTTGGCGCGCTGGCCGACCTCGGTGCCGGCGGCCACCGCGGCGCGGAGCATGTCACCGGTCGAAAGCTGCGGAATCGAGTAGCGGTCGACCAGGATCTGGGCCTGGGTGCCCTTGCCCGCTCCCGGCGGACCCAGCAGTATCAGTCTCATCGGCGCCTTTTCCCCCCACGCAGCTTGGACTTCTTGATCAAGCCTTCATACTGGTGGGCGATGAGATGTCCCTGCACCTGCGCCACCGTATCGAGCGTCACGCTGACGACGATCAGCAGCGACGTGCCGCCGAGATAAAACGGCACCCCGGTGCCCGCAATGAGAAATTCGGGTAACAGGCAGACCAGCACCAGATAGATCGCGCCGACCACCGTGATCCGGGTGAGCACATAGTCGATGTATTCGGCCGTGCGCTGGCCGGGCCGAATGCCCGGAATGAAGCCGGAATGGTTCTTCAGATTGTCCGCCGTGTCCTGCGGATTGAAGACGATCGCGGTGTAGAAGAAGGCGAAGAACGCGATCATCCCCGCATAGAACAGCATGTAGAGCGGCTGGCCGTGCCCGAGCGCGGCGAGCACCGTCGTCGCCCAGTCGGGCAGCGTCTGGGTGTCCGAAAAGCCCGCGAGCGTCGCCGGCAGGAGCAGCAGCGAGGAGGCGAAGATCGGCGGAATGACGCCGGCCGTGTTCAGCTTGAGCGGCAGGTGCGAGGTGTCGCCCTGGAACATCCGGTTGCCGACCTGGCGCTTCGGATACTGGATCAGCAATCGCCTCTGGGCGCGCTCGACGAAGACGATCAGCGCGATCACGGCGATCGCCAGGACGATGATGGTGATGATGAAGGGCGTCGACATGGCACCTGTGCGGCCCAGTTCGAGCGTGCCGGCAACCGCGCCCGGCAGACCCGCCACGATGCCGGCGAAGATGATCAGCGAGACACCGTTGCCGATGCCGCGCGCGGTAATCTGCTCGCCCAGCCAAAGAAGGAACATGGTGCCGCCGACGAGCGTGATGACCGTCGAGATGCGGAAGAACCAGCCCGGATCGGCGACGATGTTGGCGCCGCTCTCAAGGCCCACGGCAATGCCGTAGGATTGCAACGTCGCCAGCAGCACGGTCAGGTAGCGCGTGTACTGGTTGATGACCTTGCGGCCCTGCTCGCCTTCCTTCTTGAGCTGCTCGAGCGTCGGGATCACCGACGTCATCAGCTGCACGGCGATCGCCGCGGAGATGTAGGGCATGATGCCGAGCGCGAAGACGGCCATGCGCTCGACCGCGCCACCGGTGAACATGTTGAACATGCCCAGGATGCCGCCCGCCTGGTTGGCGAAGGCCTGGGCGTAGGCATCCATGTTCAGGCCCGGAATCGGAATGTAGGTTCCGAGCCGGTAGACCAGCAGGACCCCCAGCGTGAACCAGATGCGCTGCTTGAGCTCGGTGGCCTTGGCGAAAGCGCCGAAATTGAGATTGGAAGCGAGCTGTTCCGCAGCAGATGCCATGAACGGTCTCCGTCTTGGGGCGCGCCGGCGCCGATCGGCTCGTTCCGGCGCGCGTGCGGTCCGGTCGCAGATAGGCGCTGGCCCGGAGGGGCGCAAGCGGTAAGTGAGCCCGGCGCGATGCCGGGCTCACACGATCACGCGATCAGTCTTCGGCCTTGCCGGCGTCGGAGGCGGCCTTCGGCGCAAGGATGGTGACCTTGCCGCCGGCCTTCTCGATCTTCTCGACGGCCGACTTCGATGCGCCGGCGACCTGCAGATCGAACTTGGTCTTGGCATCGCCATCGGCGAGCACGCGGACGCCGTCCTTGACCCGGCGCAGCACGCCGGCCTCGACGAGCGCCTCGGCCGTGACCGGCTTCTTGGCGTCCAGCTTGCCGGCCTCGACGGCCTGTTCGAGCCGGGCGATCGAGACGATGTTGTAGTCGGTGGCGAACGGGGCCGTGAAGCCGCGCTTGGGCAGGCGCCGGTAGAGCGGGTTCTGGCCGCCCTCGAAGCCCTTCAGAGCGACGCCCGAACGCGACTTCTGACCCTTGACGCCGCGGCCAGAGGTCTTGCCCTTGCCCGAGCCGATGCCACGGCCGACGCGCACGCGGCGGGTGCGGGCGCCTTCATTGTCGCTCAGTTCGTTGAGTTTCATCGGTTCACTCCGGAACTTACTGTTCGTCCACGATGCGCACGAGATGGCGCACCTTGTGGATCATGCCGCGCACGGCAGGCGTGTCTTCCAGCGTGCGGCGGCGGTGCATCTTGTTCAGGCCAAGCCCGATCAGCGTCTGGCGCTGGTCGGCCGGGCGGCGGATCGGTGAGCCGATCTGCTCGACGGTGAGGGTCTTCTTCGCATCGGCCATGGTCTTATTCCTCGGCGCCGATCAGCTCGCGGCGGCGTGCCTGGAGCGTGGAATGCTTGATGCCGCGCTGGGCCGCGATGTCCTTGGGGTGCATCTGGCGCTTGAGCGCGTCGAAGGTGGCGCGGATCATGTTGTAGGGGTTGGAGGTGCCGGTCGATTTGGCGACGACGTCCTGCATGCCCACGGTCTCGAACACGGCGCGCATCGGGCCGCCGGCGATGATGCCGGTACCGGCCGGTGCGGCGCGCAGCAGCACCTTGCCCGCACCGTGGCGGCCCTCGACGTCATGGTGCAGCGTCCGGCCCGAACGCAGCGGCACGAAGATCATGTCGCGCTTGGCGCTCTCGGTCGCCTTGCGGATCGCCTCGGGCACTTCGCGCGCCTTGCCGTGGCCGAAGCCGACCCGGCCCTTCTGGTCGCCGACGACGACGAGCGCGGCAAAGCCGAAGCGACGACCGCCCTTGACGACCTTGGCGACGCGGTTGATGTGGACGAGCTTGTCGACGAATTCGCTGTCGGCTTCCTCGCGGTCACGCCGGCGGTCACGTCCGCGTCCGCCGCGCTCCTGTGGCTGCTGTGCCATGTCCTTGTCCTTTGTTCTTTTCCGGTTCCTGGCGGTTGGTTGTCATGGAGCGACGGCCGGACGGGGATCGATGTTCCCCTGCCCGTCCGGCGCCGGTGATCAGAAGCTCAGGCCACCCTCGCGGGCGGCATCGGCCAGCGCCTTGACGCGGCCATGGTAAAGATAGGCGCCGCGGTCGAAGATGACCTCGGTCACGCCGGCCTTGGTGGCACGCTCGGCGACGAGCTTGCCGACCGCCGCGGCCGCGTCCGAATCGGCGCCGGTCTTGAGCGCCTTCTTCAGATCGGCATCGAGCGTCGAAGCGGCGGCCAGGGTGCGGCCGGCGCTGTCGTCGATGACCTGCGCATAAATGTTCTTGGACGACCGGAACACGGAAAGCCGCGGCCGGCCGTTGGCGACCTTCTTGATCTGGCGCCGCACGCGGCCGGCGCGCTTGACCAGGGCCTGTTTGGAAGCTGGCATGGGTGCGGTTCCTTACTTCTTCTTGCCTTCCTTGCGGACGATCGTTTCCTCGGCGTACTTGACACCCTTGCCCTTGTAGGGCTCGGGCGGCCGGAATTCGCGGATCTCGGCGGCGACCTGGCCAAGCTGCTGCTTGTCGATGCCGTTCAGCACGATCTCGGTCGGCTTGGGCGTGGTCGCCGAGATGCCCTGGGGCAGTTCGTAGATCACGTCATGGCTGTAACCGAGCGCGAGCTGCAGCTTGCTGCCCTGCATCGCCGCGCGATAGCCGACGCCGTTGATCTCGAGCTTGCGCTCGAAACCGTCCTTCACGCCGGTCATGATGTTCTGCAGCATAGTGCGCGACATGCCCCATTTGGAGCGCGCGTCCTTGCTCTGCTGGCGCGGCTCGACGGTGATCGCGCCTTCTTCCATGGCGACCAGCACCTCGTCGTTGACGACATAGGTCAGTTCGCCCTTCGGACCCTTGGCGGTTACGGTCTGCCCGTCTACCGAGGCGGTCACGCCGTCGGGAATGGCGACCGGCTTCTTTCCGATACGAGACATGGTCTTATCCGTCCGTTCTTACAGTTCGGTTGAGGATATGTGCGGGCCTAGAAGACCCGGCACAGATACTCCCCGCCGACGTTCTTCTCGCGCGCCTCATGGTCAGCCATCACGCCCTGCGGAGTCGACAGGATGGCGATGCCCAGACCGTTGGCGACATGTTCGATCGACTTGGCGCCGACATAGACCCGGCGACCGGGCTTGGAAACGCGCTCGATCTTGCGGATCACCGGATCGCCCTCGTAATACTTGAGTTCGATCTCGAATTCCGACTTGCCGCTGTCGAACTCGACCTGGCTGTAGCCGCGGATGTAGCCCTCGGACTGCAGCACGTCGAGGATGCGCGCGCGCAGCTTGGAGGCCGGCGTCGAGATGGAATTCTTGTGCCGATGAAGGCCATTGCGGATGCGGGTCAGCATATCGCCGACGGGATCAGAAACCGACATTGCAGCCTCCCCTTACCAGCTCGACTTGACGACGCCCGGCACCTTGCCGAGCGAACCGAGTTCGCGAAGCGCGATGCGCGACATCTTCAGCTTGCGATAGTAGCCGCGCGGACGGCCCGACACCTCGCAACGGTTGCGGATGCGCGAGGGCGCCGAGTTGCGCGGCAGTTCGCTCAGCTTGAGCGTTGCGCGGAAGCGCTCCTCGATCGGGCGCGAACGGTCCATCACGATCGCCTTCAGCTCGGCGCGCTTGCCGGCATAGCGGTCGGCAAGCTTGCGGCGATGCTTGTTCTTTTCGATTGCACTGACTTTTGCCATCTGGCTTTCCTTTCTACGCCTGCCGTTAGTGCTGCTGGGCGAACGGGAAGTTGAAGGCACGCAGAAGTTCGCGTGCTTCGTCGTCCGTCTTGGCACTCGTACAAACGATGATGTCCATGCCCCGGACCTTGTCGACCTTGTCGTAGTTGATCTCGGGGAAGACGATGTGCTCCTTAAGGCCCATGGCGAAGTTGCCGCGGCCATCGAAGCTCTTGGGGTTCAGGCCCCGGAAGTCGCGCACGCGCGGCAGCGCGATGTTGACCAGCCGGTCCATGAACTCGAACATGCGGTTGCCGCGCAGGGTCACCTTGGCGCCGAGCGGCATACCCTCGCGCACCTTGAAGCCGGCGATCGAGTTGCGGGCGCGCGTGACGACGGCGCGCTGACCGGTGATCAGCGACAGTTCGTCCGCTGCCGTCGTCGGCCGCTTGGAATCGGTCACGGCATCGCCGACGCCCATGTTCACGACGATCTTGGTGACCGTCGGGATTTCCATGACGTTGGCGTAGTTGAAACGCTCGCGCATCTGGCCGCGAATGGCGTCCCGGTATTGGGCCTTCAGCCGGGGCTCGTAAGCGGTATCAGCCATCGATCAGTTCTCCGGAGCGCTTGGCGAAGCGCACTTTCTTTCCATCTTCGACGCGGAAGCCGACGCGGGTCGGCTTGCCGTCCTTGGGGTCGGCGATCGCCAGGTTCGACAGGTCGATCGGCGCTTCCTTGGCGATGATGCCGGCCTCGCGCGAGGGCGTCTGGCTCTGATGGCGCTTGACCATGTTGATGCCCGACACCAGCGCCTTGCCGTCCTTCGGCATGACCTGGATCACGCTGCCCTTGCGGCCCTTGTCCTTGCCGGCGAGCACGACGACTTCGTCGCCCTTCTTGATCTTCTGCATCGGACCTGTCCTTACAGCACTTCGGGGGCCAGCGAGATGATCTTCATGTGCTGCTTGGCGCGCAGTTCGCGCGGCACAGGACCGAAGATGCGGGTGCCGACCGGTTCCCGGTTGTTGTTGACGAGCACGGCGGCGTTTCCGTCGAAACGGATCACGCTGCCGTCCTGGCGGCGGATGTCCTTGGCGGTGCGCACGACGACAGCCTTCATGACATCGCCCTTCTTGACGCGGCCGCGCGGGATCGCCTCCTTGACCGAGACGACGATGATGTCGCCCACCGACGCGTACTTCCGCTTGGAGCCGCCCAGCACCTTGATGCACTGGACGCGGCGCGCGCCGGAATTGTCGGCGACATCGAGATTTGTCTGCATCTGAATCATGACGCGATGCCCTTGTTGTTCTTTTCTGGCGACCGCGCTCGTGCGTGACCGCCTCATCCTCGTTTGCCGCAGCTCGGACGACGGACCCGGGGTCCGTGACGTCCTTCCTGCATACCGACGCCGCAGCGCCCCTACCTTGCCCGGACGAGCCGGACGCGATCTTCCTAGGCCCCGGCCGCAGCCTGGTCGGTCACCACCGCCCAGCGCTTGTTCCGCGAGACCGGCGCGCACTCGATGATCCGCACCATGTCGCCCACCTTGAACTGGTTGTTCTCGTCATGGGCCTGGTACCGCTTGGTGCGGCGCACCGTCTTCTTCATCAAGGGGTGTGCGAAGCGACGCTCGACGCGCACGACGACCGTCTTGTCGTTCTTGTCGCTGACCACGACACCCTGCAAAATTCGTTTCGGCATTGTCGTTTATCCCTGCGCCTTGGCGCCGTTGGCCTTTTCGGCGGCAATCGTCTTGATGCGCGCGATGTCGCGACGCACCTGGCGCACGCGCGCCGAGTTCTCGAGCTGTCCCGTCGCCGCCTGGAAGCGCAACGAGAACTGCTCCTTCTTCAGTTCGGCCAGCTTGTCGGCCAGTTCGTCGGCGGTCATCGCCCGGACGTCTGCGGATTTCATCGGCTCCACTCCTATTCGGCGATGCGCTGGATGAAGCGCGTCTTGACCGACAGTTTGGCCGCACCAAGGCGAAGCGCTTCGCGCGCGATGTCCTCGGGCACGCCGTCGATCTCGAACATCACACGGCCCGGCTTGACGCGGGCGGCCCAGTAATCGACCGAACCCTTGCCCTTGCCCATGCGCACCTCGGTCGGCTTGGAGGTGACCGGCACGTCCGGGAAGATGCGGATCCACACGCGGCCGGCACGCTTCATGTGACGGGTGATGGCGCGGCGGGCGGCCTCGATCTCGCGGGCGTTGACGCGGTTGGGCTCGAGCGCCTTCAGGCCGTAGGCGCCGAAGTTCAGCTCGGTGCCGCCCTTGGCGATCCCGCGGATCTTGCCCTTGAACTGCTTGCGGAACTTTGTCCGTTTGGGTTGCAACATCTACTTCACTCCTGCCCGCGATCAGGCGTTCTCGCGGCGGCGCGGGCCGGAACCCGGACCGTCCTGCTCGGTGGCGCGGCGTTCGGACGCCATCGGGTCGTGCTCGAGTATCTCGCCCTTGAAGATCCACACCTTGATGCCGATGATGCCGTACGCGGTTTCGGCTTCGGCCGTGCCGTAGTCGACATCGGCGCGCAGCGTGTGCAGCGGCACCCGGCCCTCGCGATACCATTCGGTACGGGCGATCTCGGCGCCGCCGAGACGGCCGGCCGAGTTGATGCGGATGCCCTGGGCGCCAAGGCGCATGGCCGACTGCACGGCGCGCTTCATGGCGCGGCGGAAGGCGACCCGGCGCTCGAGCTGCTGGGCGATCGACTGGGCGACCAGCGTCGCGTCGATCTCCGGCTTGCGGACCTCGACGATGTTGAGCACGGTCTCGGCATCGGTGAACTGGGCCAGCTTGCGGCGCAGCTTCTCGATGTCGGCGCCCTTCTTGCCGATGATCAGGCCCGGACGCGCCGAGTGGATGGTCACGCGGCACTTCTTGTGCGGACGCTCGATTACGATCTTGGAGACGGCAGCCTGCTTGAGCTCCTTCTCCAGATATTCGCGGATCTTCAGGTCCTCGTGCAGCAGCTGGCCGTATTCGCCGGTGTTGGCGTACCAGCGCGAATCCCAGGTGCGGTTGACGCCGAGGCGGAACCCGACCGGATTGATCTTCTGGCCCATCAGGCGGCCTCCTCTTGGACTTCACGCACCACGATCGTCAGGTGCGAGAACGGTTTCATGATCCGGCTCGCCCGGCCGCGACCGCGCGCATGGAAGCGCTTCATGACGATCGACTTGCCGACATAGGCTTCCGACACGACGAGCGCGTCGACGTCGAGATCGTGATTGTTCTCGGCATTGGCGATCGCCGATTCCAGCGTCTTGCGGACGGTGCCGGCAATGCGCTTGCGCGAGAATTCGAGATCGGCCAGCGCCGCATCGACCTTCTTGCCGCGGATCATCTGGGCGACCAGATTGAGTTTCTGCGGGCTGACGCGGACCATCCGCGCCACAGCGCGGGCTTCGTTGTCCGCCAGCCGCCGTTCTGCCTTCGGCTTGCCCATCGTTACTTCCTTCTCGCCTTCTTGTCCGCGCCATGGCCGAAATAGGTGCGCGTCGGCGCGAACTCGCCGAACTTGTGGCCGACCATGTCCTCGGACACGGAGACCGGAATGTGCTTCTGGCCGTTGTAGACGCCGAAGGTCAGGCCGACGAACTGCGGCATGATCGTCGAGCGCCGGCTCCAGATCTTGATGACGTCGTTGCGGCCGCTCTCGCGGGCCTTCTCGGCCTTCTTGAGCAGGTAACCGTCGACGAACGGGCCTTTCCAGACTGAACGGGCCATGGGGTACTACCTTTACTTCTTGCGCTGGTGGCGCGAGCGCATGATGAACTTGTCGGTCTGCTTGTTCGAGCGCGTCCGCTTGCCCTTGGTCGGCTTGCCCCAGGGGGTGACCGGGTGGCGACCGCCCGAGGTGCGGCCTTCGCCGCCGCCATGGGGGTGGTCGACCGGGTTCATGACGACGCCGCGAACATGCGGACGGCGGCCGAGCCAGCGCTTGCGGCCGGCCTTGCCCAGATTGGTGTTGGCGTGGTCCGGATTGGAGACCGCGCCGACCGTGCCGAAGCACGATTGCTGCACGAGGCGCTGCTCGCCCGAGTTCAGGCGCAGGATCGCCATGCCCTGGTCGCGGCCGACGAGCTGCGCATAGGCGCCGGCGGACCGGGCCATCTGGCCGCCCTTGCCGGGCTTGAGCTCGACATTGTGCACGATCGTGCCGACCGGCATGGCGCTCAGCGGCATCGCATTGCCCGGCTTGACGTCGACGCGCTGGCCGGCGACCACCTTGTCGCCCGGCTGCAGGCGCTGCGGCGCCAGGATGTAGCTCAGCTCGCCATCGTCATACTTGATTAGCGCGATGAAGGCGGTGCGGTTGGGATCGTATTCGAGCCGCTCGACCGTCGCCGACATGTCGTGCTTGCGCCGCTTGAAATCGACGCGCCGGTAGGTGCGCTTGTGACCGCCGCCGATGTGGCGGGTGGTCATCCGGCCGGCATTGTTGCGACCGCCCGACTTGGTCAGCCCCTCGGTCAGCGTCTTGACCGGAGCGCCCTTGTGCAGGCCCGACCGGTCGACGATGACCAGTTGGCGCTGGCCCGGGGTCGAGGGTTTGAATTTCTTCAGTGCCATCTTACTAACTCCCCGAACCCGCTCACAGGCCCGTTGCGACGTCGATCGACTGGCCCTCGGCCAGCGTCACGACCGCCATCTTCTTGTCGGACTGGCGTCCCTTAATGCCGCGGAAGCGCTTGGTCTTGCCCTTGCGGATCAGCGTGTTGACCGCGGTGACCTTGACCGAGAACAGCGCCTCGACGGCCGCCTTGATCTCGGGCTTGGACGCATCGCGCGCGACGTTGAAGACAACCTGGTTGTTGTCGGAAACGAGCGTCGACTTCTCGGTGATCACCGGCGAGACGAGCACGTCGTAATGGCGAAGATCGGTCATTGGAAGCGCTCCTCGAGAGCCGCCACGGCGTCCTTGGAAAGGACCAGCGTGTGGCGGCGCAGAATGTCATAGACATTGATGCCGGCGATCGGCAGCACGTCGACATTGGCGATGTTGGCGGCCGCCTTGCGGAAGCCGTCGTCCAGTTCGGCACCGCCGATGACCAGCGCGTTGGCAAGCCCCAGGCCCTCGAACATCTTGGCGAGCGACTTGGTCTTGGCGTCCTTGGCGGCCAGTTCGTCGACGATGATCAGGCCGCCGTCCTTCGCCTTGGCCGACAGCGCGTGACGCAGGGCCAGCGCGCGCACCTTCTTGGGAAGGTCGATGGCGTGGTCGCGAACGACCGGGCCGTGCGCCTTGCCGCCGCCACGGAACTGCGGCGCGCGGGCCGATGAATGCCGTGCCCGGCCGGTGCCCTTCTGGCGGTACATCTTGGCGCCGGTCTTGGCGATCTCCGAGCGGCCCTTGGTCTTGTGCGTGCCGGCGCGCTTCTTGGCGAGCTGGTACTGCACCATGCGCTGCAGGATGTCGGCGCGCGGCTCGAGACCGAACACGTCGTCCTTCAGCGTGATCTTGCCGGCCGACTTGCCGGCGAGCGTGGTGACTGCGAGTTCCATTATTCGGCTCCCTCCTGGGCGGGGGCTTCGACGGCAGCGGCTGCGCGCAGGGCGGCCGGCATCGGCGCCTCGGACGGAACCGGCTGCTTGACCGCGTCGCGGACGAGGATCCAGGCGCCCTTGGAGCCCGGGATCGCGCCCTTGACCAGGATCAGGCCACGGTCATCGTCGGTCGAGACGATCTCCAGGTTCTGCGTGGTCACGCGCTTGGCGCCCATATGGCCGGCCATCTTCTTGCCCTTGAACACCTTGCCGGGGTCCTGGCACTGGCCGGTCGAACCGTGCGAACGGTGCGAGATCGAGTTGCCGTGCGTGGCGCGACCGCCACCGAAATTGTGGCGCTTCATGACACCAGCAAAGCCCTTGCCCTGGCTGACGCCGGTGACGTCGACCTTCTGACCGGGCACGAAGTGGCTGGCGACCAGTTCGGCGCCGACGTCGAGCATGTTGTCGGCCGACACGCGGAACTCGGCGAGCTTGCGCTTGGGCTCGACATTGGCCTTGGCGAAATGGCCGCGCATGGCACGGGAGACGTTCTTGGGCTTGGCAAAGCCCACGCCGAGCTGCACGGCGTCATAGCCATGCGTGTCGGCGGTGCGCTGCGCCACGACCTGGCAGTTCTCCAGCCGGAGCACGGTCACCGGCAGGTTGACGCCCTCGTCGGTGTAGACGCGCGTCATGCCGAGCTTTTGTGCAATCACTCCTGAACGCATCGGTTCATTCCTCATTCGTCGGTCGTCGGTCGTTCTTCGTCGTTCGAACATGCGGTCCGGGTCTGCGCGCGGTCGGGGCGACCGGCGGACAACGGACCGCGACCCACTCCCTACAACTTGATTTCCACATCCACGCCCGCGGCGAGGTCGAGCTTCATCAGCGCGTCGACGGTCTGCGGGGTCGGGTCGACGATGTCGAGCAGGCGCTTGTGCGTGCGCATCTCGAACTGCTCGCGGCTCTTCTTGTCGATGTGCGGCGACCGGTTGACCGTGAACTTCTCGATGCGGGTGGGCAGCGGCACGGGGCCACGCACGCCCGCGCCGGTTCGCTTGGCGGTCGAGACGATCTCGCGGGTCGACGCATCCAGCACGCGATGGTCGAAGGCCTTCAGGCGGATGCGAATGTTCTGGCCGTTCATGGGACCAATTCCTCGTTCAAATCAAAGAGCGCGGCAGCTTCGTGCCGCGCCCCCAAAGCGTGTGGTGCGGCGTCACTCGATGATCTTTGCGACGATGCCGGCGCCGACGGTGCGGCCGCCCTCGCGGATGGCGAAGCGCAGGCGCTCTTCCATCGCGATCGGCGTGATCAGCTCGACGTTCATCTCCGCATTGTCGCCCGGCATCACCATCTCGGTGCCCTCGGGAAGCGTCACCTCGCCGGTCACGTCGGTCGTGCGGAAGTAGAACTGCGGACGGTACTTGTTGAAGAACGGCGTGTGGCGGCCGCCCTCCTCCTTGGTCAGGATGTAGGCCTCGGCGGCGAACTTCTTGTGCGGGGTCACCGAACCGGGCTTGGCCAGAACCTGGCCGCGCTCGACGCCCTCGCGCTCGACACCGCGCAGCAGCGCGCCGATATTGTCGCCCGCCTCGCCGCGGTCGAGTAGCTTGCGGAACATCTCAACGCCCGTGCAGGTCGTCTTCTTGGTGTCGCGGATGCCGACGATCTCGATCTCGTCGCCCACATTGATCACGCCGCGCTCGACGCGGCCGGTCACCACCGTGCCGCGGCCCGAGATCGAGAACACGTCCTCGATCGGCATCAGGAACGGCTGGTCGATCGGACGCTCGGGCGTCGGGATGGCCTCGTCGACGGCGGCCATCAGCTCGCGGATCGCCTTCTCGCCGATCTCGGCGTTGCTGTCTTCAAGCGCGGCCAGCGCCGAACCCTTGACCACCGGAATGTCGTCGCCGGGGAAGTCGTAGCTGGAGAGCAACTCGCGCACCTCCATCTCGACCAGTTCGAGCAGTTCCTCGTCGTCGACCTGGTCGACCTTGTTCAGGAACACCACGATCGCCGGAACGCCGACCTGGCGGGCCAGAAGGATGTGCTCGCGCGTCTGCGGCATCGGGCCGTCGGCGGCCGAAACCACCAGGATCGCGCCGTCCATCTGCGCGGCGCCCGTGATCATGTTCTTGACGTAGTCGGCGTGGCCCGGGCAGTCGACATGCGCATAGTGGCGCGCATCGGTCTCGTATTCGACGTGCGCCGTCGAGATCGTGATGCCGCGCGCCTTCTCCTCGGGCGCGGCGTCGATCTGGTCGTAGGCCTTGAAGTCACCGAAGAACTTGGTGATCGCCGCCGTCAGCGACGTCTTGCCATGGTCGACGTGACCGATCGTGCCGATGTTCACATGCGGCTTGTTCCGCTCAAACTTTTCCTTGGCCATTTTCTACTCCATCTGGACCCTTGCGGGCCGATACTGGTTCGTTTCGCGCCGGCGAGCGGCAGGTTGCGGTCAGGCGTATTTCGCCTGAATTTCCTGGGCCACGGCCTGCGGCACCGGGTCATAATGGTCGAAGTGCATGGTGTACTGCGCCCGCCCCTGGCTCATCGAGCGCAGCGAGTTGACGTAGCCGAACATGTTGGCGAGCGGCACCATGGCGCTGATCACCGTGTCGACGCCGCGCGTCTCGGTGCCGGCGATCTGGCCGCGCCGCGAGTTCAGGTCGCCGATCACGTCGCCCATGTAGTCCTCGGGCGTGACGACCTCGACCTTCATGATCGGCTCGAGCAGCTGTGCGCCGGCCTTCTGCGCGCCTTCGCGGAATGCCGCGCGAGCGGCGATCTCGAAGGCCAGGACCGAGGAGTCTACGTCGTGGTAGGCGCCGTCCAGCAGCGTCGCCTTGACGCCGAGCATCGGGAAGCCGGCGACCGGACCGGAGTCCAGCACCGAATTGATGCCCTTTTCGACGCCCGGAATGTATTCCTTGGGCACGTTGCCGCCGACCACGACGCTTTCGAACACGAAATCGTCGCCGTCCGGGTTCGGCTCGAACTTGATCTTGACGCGCGCGAACTGGCCCGAACCACCCGACTGCTTCTTGTGGGTGTAGTCGATCTCGGTCTCGCGGGTGATCGTCTCGCGGTAGGCGACCTGCGGCGCGCCGACATTGGCCTCGACCTTGAACTCGCGCTTCATGCGGTCGACGATGATGTCGAGGTGCAATTCGCCCATGCCCGAGATGATCGTCTGGCCCGATTCCTCGTCCGACTTGACGCGGAATGACGGATCCTCGGCGGCCAGCCGGTTCAGCGCCAGGCCCATCTTCTCCTGGTCGCCCTTGGTCTTGGGCTCGACGGCGATCGAGATCACCGGATCGGGGAACTCCATGCGCTCCAGGATCACCGGCTTGAGCGGGTCGCACAGCGTGTCGCCCGTGGTGGTTTCCTTCAGGCCCGCGATCGCGACGATGTCGCCGGCAAACGCTTCCTTGATGTCCTCGCGCGAATTGGAGTGCATCTGCAGCATGCGGCCAATGCGCTCGCGCTTCTCCTTGACCGTGTTCATCAGCGACGAACCGGTTTCCAGCTTGCCCGAATAGATGCGGCAGAAGGTGAGCGAGCCGACGAACGGGTCGTTCATGATCTTGAAGGCGAGCATGGACAGCGGCTCGTCGTCGGACGATTTGCGGGTGGTTTCCTCGCCGGTCTTGGCGTCGATACCGCGGATCGAGGCGACCTCGATCGGGCTCGGCAGGAAATCAACCACTGCATCAAGAAGCGGCTGCACGCCCTTGTTCTTGAAGGCCGAACCGCAGAAGACCGGGAAGAACTCGACGCCGCAGGTGCCCTTGCGGATCAGCTTGCGGATCGTGTCGTTGTCCGGCTCGGTGCCCTCGAGATAGGCTTCCATCGCGTCGTCATCCATCTCGACGACGGTCTCGATCAGCTTCTCGCGATATTCGGCGGCCTGGTCGGCCAGATCGGCGGGAATCTCGTGGATGTCCCACTCGGCGCCCAGGTTCTCGGACTTCCAGACCAGCGCCTTCATCTCGATCAGGTCGATGACGCCGGCGAAATCGTTCTCGGCGCCGATCGGCAGCTGCATGACGACCGGCTTGGCGCCGAGGCGCTCCTCGATCATCGTGACGCAGCGGAAGAAGTCAGCACCGAGCTTGTCCATCTTGTTGACGAAGATCATGCGCGGCACGTTGTACTTGTTGGCCTGGCGCCAGACGGTCTCGGTCTGCGGCTCGACACCGGCATTGGCGTCGAGCAGCGCTATCGCGCCGTCGAGCACGCGCAGCGAACGCTCGACCTCGATGGTGAAGTCGACGTGGCCGGGCGTGTCGATGATGTTGAAGCGGCGCTTCTTGCCGTCGCGGCCTTCCCAGAAGGTGGTCGTGGCAGCCGACGTGATGGTGATGCCGCGTTCCTGCTCCTGCTCCATCCAGTCCATGGTGGCCGCGCCGTCATGGACTTCACCGATCTTGTGCGACTTGCCCGTGTAGAACAGGATACGCTCGGTGGTCGTGGTCTTGCCGGCATCGATGTGGGCCATGATGCCGAAATTTCGGTAGTCCTTGAGTTCGTAGTCGCGGGCCATGGGAAGGATGCCTCGTTAGCGGGTGTCTTGCGGTTACCAGCGGTAGTGCGAGAAGGCGCGGTTGGCTTCGGCCATCTTGTGCGTGTCTTCGCGCTTCTTGACGGCGCTGCCGCGGTTGTTGGCCGCGTCCATCAGTTCGCCGGACAGCCGGTCGATCATCGTGGTCTCGTTGCGCTTGCGGGCGGCGGCGATCATCCAGCGGATGGCGAGCGCCTGGCGCCGCTCGGGACGCACGTCGACGGGAACCTGATAGGTGGCGCCGCCGACGCGGCGCGAGCGCACTTCGACGTGCGGCGCGACATTGTCGAGCGCGGCGTGGAAGACCTCGACCGGCTCCTGGCTGGTCTTCTCGGCGATCGCGTCGAACGCGCCGTAGACGATCCGTTCGGCCACGGACTTCTTGCCGTGGTACATGATGGCGTTCATGAACTTCGACACCACCAGATCGCCGAACTTGGGATCGGGGTTGATTTCGCGTTTTTCAGCACTGTGACGACGGGACATGTCCGGATCTCACCTTATTTCGGCCGCTTGGCGCCGTACTTGGAGCGACGCTGCTTGCGGTTCTTGACGCCCTGCGTGTCGAGCACGCCGCGCAGGATGTGGTAGCGGACGCCCGGCAGGTCCTTGACGCGGCCGCCGCGGATCATGACGACCGAGTGCTCCTGCAAATTGTGGCCCTCGCCCGGAATGTAGCCGATCACTTCGAACCCGTTGGTCAGGCGAACCTTGGCGACCTTGCGCAGCGCCGAGTTCGGCTTCTTCGGCGTGGTCGTGTAGACGCGCGTGCACACGCCGCGCTTCTGCGGGTTGGCCTGCAGGGCCGGAACCTTGTTGCGCTTGACCGGCGCCACGCGTGGCTTGCGGATCAACTGGTTGACTGTGGGCATAAAGCCGTCCTTCTTCGTCCTGCGCCGTGGCGCACAATTGCTCACATGCGTGCAAACAACGAAGGGCAATCCCGCCCTTTCGCGGATTGCCCGTGCGATACAGAGGAAGCCGGAGGCTTCGTGTGTTCGGTTCGGTTTGCGCCGTATGATGAGTCTTGTTTGGAGCCACATGTCTGGCGCAAGCGAGCGCCGACGCCGATGCTCCACATCGACTCGTTGGCGGCGTATGTACTGTCGGGGCGACGCCCCGTCAACAGGCCGACGCCCGGTTTTTGGCGTTTTTTGCGCCGTTCACGCCCGGATCGGCGCGCAAGGGTTTACCGGAGCCCGACGGCCGTGCGAGGACGCACCGATCGCCACCCCGCCCTGCGCAAGCGAAGGCCCCGCTCATGTCCGACACACCGACCGACGATCCGCTGGCGGACGCCGCCATCTACATCCTGCTCGGCCGCGTCTGGGCCGACCAGAACGGACCGGAAGTTCCGGTCCACATCCTGCTGCGGGCGCCCGACGACGACACCGCCATCCGCGAGGCGCTGAACGCGCTCGCCGAGGACGGCTACGAGGAGGCCGAGTTCGACCAGATCGGCACGCTGACCGGCGCTCCCGACGAGGAGCCGCACGCCTCGGCCTATCAGGGCGCGATGGAGGGCGAGGTCGCAATCGTCACCTTCGTCGAGGAAGAAGGGCCGATCGAGGATGGCATCGACGGCGAGGCGGCCGACAACGTGCATCCGTTCGAGGCACTGAAGGGCTGGAAGGGCGAAGGCTAGACAATAGTATCAAGTCGGATAGCATCCCGTCGATCGTACGGTGGTGGGGGATCATGTCGAACGAGAAGACGGGCGTTATTGAATACTCAAAACTGCGGGCCATAAGGCTCAAGTCAGGCTTCATCATTACGCGACGCCGCGATCCCTCCGAGGATCTCGATGCCGAAATCAGGCACTTCTGCTCCCAGCAACGGCAACGCTTCAACTCCATTGTCGCTTCAACGTTCGAACTTCCCGACGATGGCTTCACGAAGTTCGAGTTCATCTGGACGCCGAAGCGGGCGCGAATCATCAATGGCGGTGCCGACTACATTGCTTCGACGAAGGTCGCCTTTCGATCCGAGGCGGACGTCACGCTTCTTTATCTTAAGGATAGATCGCTGATCCTATTTAATACCAAGTACCGTTTTGCCATTACGGAGCCCGGCTGTGGCGGCAACGGTTCCATATTGTACACTGGCGGAACCAATTTCACGCTCGAAGAGATATACTTCAACAAGATCACGACGGTTGGCGCCTATCACAACGAAGAGATCTACAGGGTTGTCAGTCCCGGCTGCGGTGGCGGAACTGAAACCAATTACACGGTGATGAAGGACGGATTTGTCATTCGAGCCGGTGAGTCGTTCCGCATCATTGCCTCGGAAGATGCTTCGGACGAATTGCGCGATGCGCGGCAATTGATAAATCAGAAGATATCGACGTCGAACTAGCGATGGCTACGATTGGCGGGCTCGTTGCAAGCTACGCTTTGGTGGTCACCTTCATTGGTGGCTATCGTTGGTGGATGATGAGGCCGGCAACGAACCCAAAATGCCGGTATTCTGATCTCAGTGTTCGTTGGGCCTGGGATCCCGATTTCCACGAGTTCGACGGAGTTCGCTTCCCGGCACCGGATCACTATTGGCTCGCCAAGCCGCATAAACTGCTACCCGTGTTTGTGATCGTCGCCTACCAAATCGCTACACGGCTATTGCCCGGGAGCTTCTCATGTCCACAGGAACCCAACTGCTCCAATTACGCGATTGGATTGATCCGCAGGCACAGAATTGCCCCCGCTCTCGCACACGCAACCCGGCGCGTCCGTGATTGCGGATCACACATCGGCCTTCCACACTTCAACGAGGAAGATTGAGGGGCCTGTAGCCGCTCAGCCGCGACCTTCTGGGCGTGCCGAGAGGCGGCGGGAGCCAAGAGAGCGAACCGATTCCGAGCCTTCAGCCCCGGCCGCCGGTCACGCGCCCGTCCACGCCGTCGACCCGTACGGCCAGACGAGGTTGAGGATCACGATCGCAACGAAGACGCCGATCATCTTGAACAGCGTCTTGCGCCCCTTGGCCGCGTTCTCGAACGCGCTGGTGTGATCGACGAGCCAGATCACGGCGAAGACGATCAGGCCGGTGGCGAGCATGTGGGGAATGTCGAAGATCATGGTACGGGCTCCCTGCGCCGGTCAGCGAGGAGATCCGCCGCGGCGGCCGAGCGCCCGGCAAATGGCGGCGACGAGCGCGATGTTGATCAAGGGCGCGAGCGCGGCGGCCCACGGGCGCAACGGTTCGGGCAGCCCGTCGATCGCCATTACCCAGGGCTGGCCAAGAACGATCAGGAAGATGCCCGAGAGGGGGTCGCGCTCCTGGCCGAACCAGCCGAAGGTGCCGACGGCCAGAACGAAGAGCGCAAACGCCCACAGGACGACCATCGCCCCGATAAGAAGGCGGCAGAGCGTCATCGCTCCGCCGCCCGGATGTTGTTAGGCTTTCCGCCGGTCACAGCGCGCCTTCGCTGCCCATGAACATGACCGACGGGTTGCTGCCGTCGGCCGACACCAGGCAGCGCCAGGGCGCGCCGTTCGCGCCCACGCGCATATAGATGGCCGTGGCCGCTTCGGATGTCTCCGCGCCGACAACCTGCACGCCGCCCTGGGTCTGCGCGGCCAGCGTGGCGCGGCACGATTCGATCGCGGCCGAACTCACCGAGGGGTCGATCGTCTGGATGAAGGGCGGGCCGCCCGGTGCGGGCTGCATCGGCATCTGCGTCTCGGTCATCGCGGGCTGCTCGACGCAGCCGGCAAGAGCCAGGCCCGCAAGGCCTGTCGCCGCAGCGGTGATCGTGTGTCTCATCGGTCCATTACTCCTTATGGTGTTCGGTCTTCTGGTGCCTTGCTTTCACATGCGGCCCGTCCGCGGCACGGGTCAGTTCGCGAACTGGCTGAACACGGTGACGCTGCCGTCCGGCTCGCGCCGGCAGCCATAGGAGGCCCCCTCGATGTTCAGCCCGATGAAGGGGCCGCCGCCGGTCTCGATCCGGTTGGTAACGATCACCGCGGCCGGCGGCGCACCGGTCAGGGCCGTCGCCTGCGCGATGCAGGCTGCCTCCATGCCGGCCGGCGGCGCGATGTTGTCGGAGAAGCGCGGTTCGGGCGTCCCAGCGTCGCTGACGCATCCCGAAAGCGCCGTCAGCGCCGCGATAGCCGCAATCCTTGTTGATCTCGTTGTCGTCATGATGAACTCCCTTCAGGCGGCCGCCTTGCGGATCAGGCGGACAATGAGGATCAGGACCACCGCGCCCAGCAGCGCCGCCAGAAAGCTGCCGAACGCGCCGCCGATCGAAATGCCCATCAGCGGCAGCAGATAGCCGGCGAGAATGGAGCCGCCGATGCCGAACAGGATGTCGGCGAACAGTCCCGATCCGCTGCCCTTGACGATCATGCTCGCCAGCCAGCCGACGACGGCGCCGATCACGATCATCAGGACGACCCCGATGATGCCGCCGACCGCCATTCCGACGATCTGCGAGGTTTCGTCCTGGGCGGCGGCCGGCACGGCGACGAGCACGCCGGCAACCGCCACCAGTCGGGATGTGAACCGGGTCATGTTTCCTGCTCCATGTCCATGATGAACTGCCGGCGCCGTTTCGCCGTCACTGGATGCCGAAGATGACGTTGAAGGACTGGGCGCCGTTTGCGGTGTTGTAGACCTGCACGGTGTGGTCGCCCGTCTGCCAGAGCTGGCCGCGATATTCACGGTCCGCGCCGGTCTCGTCGAGAAGCACCGACCCGTCCGGATTGTAGATGACATAGGTCATGCCCGGTCCGTTCGCGGCGAGCCGGAAATAGAGATGCTGACCGTTCTGCGCGCCGAGCACGTAGCGGTGCGAATCGCCGGGGTTCAGCGAGTCGGTGAACTCGGTCCCGTTCTGGCCCCGCGGGAAGCGCACGCGCTCGATCGTATGGCTGGGGGCGCCACCGACCACCGCGGTGGCGCGCGCCGAGCGGATGGGGCCGCTCGCCTCGACGAGGAACTCGCCGGCCGCCCAGCCGGTCGCGTCGCCGTCACCGATACGGCACCAGGTCCGCCCCTCGCTTTCCTGGCAGCCGAGATTTTCGACCACCATGCCGCGCGGCAGCTTGGCGACGACGGGCGATGCGGTCGAGGGCCGGGAATGGACGAGAAGGCGCGTGTTGACGTTCACCTCGAAATGGTCGGGGCCGTCGGCGCCGGCCATGCCGCCGCCCGGTGCGTGCGGGCCGCCGACCGATAGGATCGTGCAGTAGCCCCCGGCGCTGCCGGGCGGATTGAACCCGACCAGCAGGCCGCTTCCGTCCGCCTCGGTGCTGATCGGAAAGGTGATGCCACCCGAGACCGCTTCGAAATAGTTCTGGTTGTACATCCGGACGGATGCCGGCACGCCGTTGACCCGCACATTGCCGGCCGGATCGGCCGAGACCGTGACGCCCATCGGACATTGGGCCGAGAAGACCGGCATGTCGGCATGCGCCGGCGAGGCCAGCGACACGGCAAGAAGCGTCAGGGATGAAAGGAGTGTCGTTCGCATCATCGTTCGGGTCCTCGCGGATTGGGTTTCGGATCGTCTCTAGCCGCCGAAGATCACGGCGTCGGGAACCTCGTAGCGCTCGCTGTCGACGCTGATGAACTGAAGGTCCGCCTGCCGGGTGGCGCTGGTCTCGAAGCCGCCGCCGGCCTGGCTGGAATCGGCGCTCAGAAACGTCCCGTCGACGAAGAAGAGCGCGCGCTCGACGCCATCGGGCTTCGTGACGACCACCGTGGCCGTTCCGCCTCCTTCACGCGCGACGCCGAAGGCGCATTGCGTCATCGGGGCGCCCTCGCCCTGCGCGCACGGCATGATGCCGGCCGCATCGAAGAGCCCCTGCCCGGCGCGCAGGGCGCCGCCCGAAGGTTCAAGGACGGAGCGGTCCGCCCAGCCCCGCGCGCTTCCATCGGGCGTTTCGACGGCGCACCAGTCGTCCTCGCAGCCCTCGTTGCGCAGCACCATGCCGGAATAGGCTCCCGCGACGATGTCCGCCTCCGCGTCCGGTCGGGCGCGGATCGGCATGTCCCCGGACAGGCCGAACGGATTGAGATAGGGCGGGTCGCCGGCGGGCGCGCCGCGGCCCGCATTGGTTGGCGGAACCCGGTCGGCGACGGAGGAGGCGTCGCCCGTGGTCGCCAGGGTCGCAACGAGCGTGACGGCCTCGTTGCTCATCGTTACGACTCCGGCGAACGGATCGAACGTCACGGCGATGTCGCCCTCAAGAAGAGAGAGGATTGCCCTTTCCCTGGCGGTCCGGACCTCGTCCGCGCATGCCATCATGGTGGTCGTGACGGGCCCGTCGATCGCAAGCGTGCCGTCGCGCATGGCGCCGGTCGTCCGGAACCGGTTGCAGCCGGACGTTCCGGTGATTGAGCCGTCGTCCGAGAACGCGATCATCGCCTCGTCCGGGAGCGGCTCGCCGTTCACCGACACGAGCCTGAACTCGGCCGCGCCGGCGGTTGCGGTTCCCGCAAGGAGTATCGCGGCGCAGGCGCTCGCGAACCGCCGCACGGGCCTGCGGCTGAGCGGGCCGAGCGCGGCAGGCCTCGCAAAGCTCTCACCGATCCTCGGCATCGGGTTCATCCGATCGGCACCTAGGACACCGTCATGATGACGAAGTCGTTGCCCGTTCGCCGGTCCGGATGCAGCGTCAGGTCGGTGATCGTGAACACCAGACCGGGGTGGAGCTTGCGCTGCATCAGCGAAATGAAGGGCTGGTCCGCGCGAATGCGGTTGATCACCAGTTCCTCGGGGCGATGCGGAAAGGCCGGGTCCTCGTGATGCGAGATGCCGTGCCAGGCCATGCCGCGCTGTCCGGGATGGCTCTCCCTGAAAACCAGCACGTGCTCGCCGAGTATCGGCGGGCCATCGATCGTCAGCTTGCTGCTGGCGATCTCCTCACCGTTCTCGATCATCAGGATCTGGAGATCGGCCGAAGAGGCGATCATGGTGGTGACCGGCCGGGCTTCCGCCGAATCCCAGTCGGACGGGTGCGACTTGCCGTCGAGGCTTGCGACGACCTCCTCGAACTCGTTCTCCGCATAGCCGTTCAGCACCATGCCCGGATGCGTGAGTTCCCAGGGGTCGGTGTGCGAGCCGGCGATGATCACCGGCGTGCCGATATGGGTTATCCCGAACAGCCTTCGGGAGAACTCCAGCGGCAGCCGGACGCAACCGTGCGAGGCCGGATAGCCCGGAAGGTTGCCGGCATGAAGCGCGATGCCCGACCAGGTCAGCCGGTTCATGTTCGGCATCGGCGCGTTGTTGTAGGTCGACGAACGGTGGTCGGCATCCTTCTGAAGGACCGTGAAGACGCCGGTCGGCGTCGAATGGCCAGGCTTGCCCGTCGAGCAGGTCGATACGGCGATGCGGACACCATTGCGGTAAACGTGAACGAGTTGCTCGGGCAGCGAGACGATGACGGCGACCGCGCCACTGGGAGACAGATCGGGCTCCCAGGTGAATTCACCCGGTTGAAGCTCGGTCGCGTCCTTGTAAACCTGTCTTGAAAGCGCATGCGGCGCGGTCGTGAGCGCCACAATACCCGTGCTTCCCGCCAGAAAAGAACGTCGCGTAAGCATAACGATCACCTCCCAGACCTGATCAAGTGGCTACCGAACCCTGTTCATACACTCATCTTGTTCGGCAGCGGGACATTCGTTTTCAAAACAACTTTCAACTTCAAAACAACTTGCCTGTCTGCCGTTGCACCGATACGATACATTCAGACCGTCCGCGCCCCATCTTGCCAATCGCCGCGCAATATCGCCCGGCGTTCGATGTTCGGACGGCCTGGCAGCGATGATGCCGTATGGCGTTCGGTCACCGGATGCCGCACCGCGTAGACCCACCGTTGTGCGGCGCGAAACCGGCCCTGTCGATCCTGTCCGATCTCAAGCTTTGATGCGCCACCGTCTCAAGCGGTCGATAAGGTCTATTCGGTGAAGCTTTCATAGAGCCGCTTCAGGCGGGTCTGGGTGGATTCCAGTCCGGCCGGCGCATCGTCGGGACGAACCGTTGCCGGCTGCGCTCCGACGCCGGCATCCCGAAGCGGTCCCTGCATGCCGACGATCTCGCCCGGTCGCGCGCCGAACTGGCGAAGGAACGCGTCGCTGAACTGGCTCGCCGAGCCGAAATGCCACCGGTCCGCCGTCAGGGCGACGATGCCGCGGCGGCCGTTACTGCCGGCAAGCTCATTAAAGGCATGCTGCAGCCGGCGTGTCCTGATGTGGTTCATCACCCCGCCAAGGTGGTGGAAATCCCTGAACAGGGTCGCGCGGGAAACGCCGAACTCGCGTTCGAGCGTCTCCGGGCTGAGGTCGGGGTCGGCAAGGCGTGCCTCGATGAAGGCACACATCGCCTTGAGCCGCGTCCCCCGGATTTCCTCGGATCGTGCGGTCATCGTCGCGCCTTCGAGCGCGCCCCTGATCATTCCGACAAAGCTCGCCTCGAGCGTTTCGGCGTCGCTGCCCTCGGTCCCATGCACCTGCTGGAGAAAGGCGGTCAGCCCGGCGTGCAGAAACCGGCCCACGCCGCCGCCGGTCGAAAAGCGCGTGCAGACGGGAAACCGGTACGGGTCGTAGCCGATCAGCCCGTGCGGCACGAAGACGGAAAGCTGTTCGTGATCGCCATAGGCGATGTTCCAGCTTCGCGACTGATCGATCATGTAGACGGCGCCGCCGTCGAGCTGATGACTGCGGCCGCCCTCGAACAGAACGGCGCCGCCGCGCAGGAAGAGCTTGATCTTGACGAACCGTGCCGCGTGGCGGGCGACGTTCTCGTCGGGGCGCGCGACGACGTAGGAGCGGCTCGAAAAACGGGACGCGGCGATGCCGCCGTGCCGCCAGATCGACAGACGCACGTCGAGCGGGACCAGCCGGTTGCCAAGGTTCCGCACCGCGTAGGCGGTCGGGGCCACGCCCTGCCAGTACTCACGCTGAAGGGCGGGGTCCGCGCCCCTCAAATCCAGCTTCAGGTCCGTCATCTCGGTCAGGACGCGATCCGGTCCGCCTCCTGCGGTTCGGCTCCGAACCGGTCGGCGATCCGGGATCGCTCAAGCTCCACGCTACTCCACCCATGGATGTGTGGCAGGCGGACGCAACGTCAAGATGAGGCGCAGATGGAGGCGGATGGCCGGCCGTGAGGTGTCCCGGGCAGGGTCAAGCCGGAGCGGCGTCCAGCCCGTGCAAAGAAAGAGCCGGGGCAGTTCCCTGCCCCGGCCCGATCTTTCTTTTCGCGATGACGGCGTGCGCGCCGGCCGGCCGAAAGGCCTTACTCGGCCGGTGCGTTCTCGTCCTCACGCATGTCCTCGAGCATGGCGTCGGCCGCTTCGGCCTCCGCCTCGGCGCGGCGCTGATCGAGGATGAGATCGTCGCGGGAGGTGGCGATGCGCCGGATCTGGTTCATCGCGCCGCCCGTGCCGGCCGGGATGAGACGGCCGACGATGACGTTTTCCTTCAGGCCCTGCAGCGTGTCGATCTTGCCGGCGACCGAGGCCTCGGTGAGCACCTTGGTGGTCTCCTGGAACGACGCCGCCGAGATGAAGGACGGGGTCTGCAGCGAAGCCTTGGTGATGCCGAGCAGGACAGGCTCGCCGCTGGCGGGCTGCTTGCCTTCCTCGACGAGGCGTTCGTTGACGTCCTCGAGCTCGATCCGGTCGACGCTGTCGCCGGCGATGTAGCCCGAGTCACCGGGTTCGGTGATCTCGACCTTCTGCAGCATCTGGCGAACGATCACCTCGATGTGCTTGTCGTTGATCACCACGCCCTGCAGCCGGTAGACCTCCTGGATCTCGTTGACCAGATAGGATGCCAGCGCCTCCACGCCCTTGACCGCAAGAATGTCGTGCGGGGCCGGGTTGCCGTCCAGGATGTAGTCGCCCTTCTCGATGGGGTCGCCATCCTGAAGGTGGAACGGCCGGGACTTCGGAATGAGGTATTCCGCAGGCTCGACACCCTCCTCGGCCGGCTCGATCGAGATGCGCCGCTTGTTCTTGTAGTCGCGGCCGAAGCGGATCGTGCCATCGATCTCGGCGATGACGGCGTGATCCTTCGGACGACGGGCCTCGAACAGTTCGGCAACACGCGGCAGACCGCCGGTGATGTCCTTAGTCTTGGCGCTTTCCATCGGGATACGCGCGATCACGTCGCCCGGTTTGACCTTGGCGCCCGGCTCGACCGAGAGCACCGCGTCCACCGACAGCATGAAGCGGGCATCGCCGCCGCGCGAGAGCTTGGCGACCTCGCCGTCCTTGCCCATCACGGTGATCGCCGGCTTGAGTTCGGCGCCGCGCGGGTTGGACCGCCAGTCGATGACCTCGCGCTTGGTGATGCCGGTGTTCTCGTCCGCCGATTCCTGGATCGAGATGCCGTCGACCAGATCCTCGAACGAGACCGTGCCCTCGACCTCGGTCATGATCGGGCGGGTGTAGGGGTCCCACTCGGCAAGACGCTGTCCGCGCTTGATCTGGTCGCCATCGTCGACCATCAGCTTGGCGCCGTAGGTCAGCTTGTGGGTGGCCCGTTCCTCGCCCTTCTCGTCGCGGATGATCACCGCCATGTTGCGGCCCATGGCAACGAGGTTGCCGGTGGAGTCGCGCACCACGTTGCGGTTCTTGATCTCGACCACGCCGTCATAGGACGCCTCGACGAAGGAGGTGTCGACCACCTGCGCCGTACCGCCCATGTGGAACGTCCGCATGGTCAGCTGCGTGCCCGGCTCGCCGATCGACTGGGCGGCGATCACGCCGACCGCCTCGCCATGGTTGACCGGGGTTCCGCGGGCCAGGTCGCGGCCGTAGCAGACCGCGCACACGCCCGACTGCATCTCGCAGGTCAGCGCCGAGCGGATCTTCACCGACTGGATGCCGGCTTCCTCGATCTTCTCGACATGGGCCTCCTCGACCATCGTGCCGGCCGGCACGAGGATCTCGTCGGTCTTCAGGTTGACCACGTCCTCGAGCACCGTGCGGCCGAGAACCCGCTGACCGAGCGAGGCGACGACCTGGCCGGCATCGACGATCGGCGTCATGGTCAGGCCCTTGTCGGTGCCGCAATCCTCGGCGGTGATGATGCAGTCCTGCGCCACGTCGACGAGGCGGCGGGTCAGATAGCCCGAGTTGGCCGTCTTCAGGGCGGTGTCTGCGAGACCCTTGCGGGCACCGTGGGTCGAGTTGAAGTACTCGTTCACGGTCAGGCCTTCCTTGAAGTTGGAGATGATCGGCGTCTCGATGATCTCGCCGGACGGCTTGGCCATCAGGCCGCGCATACCGGCGAGCTGCTTCATCTGGCGGGTCGAGCCACGCGCGCCCGACCGGGCCATCATCCAGATCGAGTTCATCGGCTTCTGGCGGCCGTTCTCCTCAAACTCGACGGCCTGAATGCCGGCCATGGTCTCCTCGGTGAGCCGGTCGTCGCAACGCGCCCAGGCGTCGACCACCTTGTTGTACTTTTCGCCGAAGGTGATCAGGCCGTCATTGTACTGCTGCTCGTACTCCTTGACGATCTTGTCGGTCTCCTCGACCACCTTGGCCTTGGAGGCGGGGATCACCATGTCGTCCTTGCCGAACGAGATGCCGGCCGTGCAGGCATGGCGGAAGCCCAGATCCATGATCCGGTCGGCGAAGATCACCGTCTCCTTCTGGCCGCAGTGGCGGTAGACCGTGTCGATCATCGCCGAGATGTTCTTCTTGGTCATCTCGGTGTTGCAGATGTCGAACGGCACGCGCGCGTTGCGCGGCAGCAATTCGCCGATGATCATCCGGCCCGGCGTCGTCTCGTGCAGCTGCCAGACCGGGTTGCCGTCCTCGTCGACGGTCTTGAACCGGCCCTTGATCTTGGTGTGCAGGGTGACGACCTTGTTTTCGAGCGCGTGGTGCAGTTCGCCCATGTCGGAGAACACCATGCCCTCGCCCGGCTCGTTCTCGGCGACGATCGACAGGTAGTACAGGCCCAGCACCATGTCCTGGGACGGCACGATGATCGGCTGGCCGTTGGCCGGGTGCAGGATGTTGTTGGTCGACATCATCAGCACGCGCGCCTCGAGCTGCGCTTCCAGCGACAGCGGAACGTGCACGGCCATCTGGTCGCCGTCGAAGTCGGCGTTGAACGCGGTGCAGACCAGCGGGTGAAGCTGGATCGCCTTGCCCTCGATCAGCACCGGCTCGAACGCCTGGATGCCCAGCCGGTGCAGCGTCGGCGCGCGGTTGAGCAGCACCGGATGCTCGCGGATCACCTCGTCCAGGATGTCCCAGACTTCCGGCTTTTCCTTCTCGACCAGCTTCTTGGCCTGCTTGACCGTGGACGAATAGCCCTTGGCGTCAAGCCGCGCATAGATGAACGGCTTGAACAGTTCGAGCGCCATCTTCTTGGGCAGGCCGCACTGGTGCAGCTTCAGTTCGGGGCCTGTCACGATGACCGAGCGGCCCGAATAGTCCACGCGCTTGCCGAGCAGGTTCTGGCGGAACCGGCCCTGCTTGCCCTTGAGCATGTCGCTGAGCGACTTCAGCGGACGCTTGTTGGCGCCGGTGATGACGCGGCCGCGCCGGCCGTTGTCGAACAGCGCGTCGACGGACTCCTGCAGCATCCGCTTCTCGTTGCGGATGATGATGCCCGGCGCGCGCAACTCCATCAGCCGCTTGAGGCGGTTGTTGCGGTTGATGACGCGGCGGTAGAGATCGTTGAGGTCCGAGGTCGCAAAGCGGCCGCCGTCCAGCGGCACCAGCGGCCGCAGGTCGGGCGGGATCACCGGGATGATGCTCATGATCATCCATTCGGGACGGTTGCCCGAATCGATGAAGTTCTCGACGACCTTGAGCCGCTTCATCAGCTTCTTGGTCTTCAGCTCGGACGATGTCGCGTCCAGCTCCTCGCGCAGATCGACCGCCGTCTTGGGCAGGTCGAGCGTGCGCAGGATCTCCTGGATCGCCTCGGCGCCGATCATGGCGGTGAACTGGTCCTCGCCATATTCCTCGGCCGCGAGCATGTACTCCTCCTCGCTCAGGAGCTGGTGCTCCTTGAGCGGGGTCAGGCCCGGCTCGGTGACGATGTAGTTCTCGAAATACAGAACCCGCTCGATGTCCTTGAGCGTCATATCGAGCAGCGTGGCGATGCGGCTCGGCAGCGATTTCAGGAACCAGATGTGGGCGACGGGGGCGGCCAGTTCGATGTGGCCCATGCGCTCGCGGCGCACGCGCGACAGGGTGACCTCGACGCCGCACTTCTCGCAGATGATGCCCTTGTACTTCATCCGCTTGTACTTGCCGCACAGGCACTCATAGTCCTTGATCGGACCGAAGATGCGCGCGCAGAACAGGCCGTCACGCTCGGGCTTGAACGTGCGGTAATTGATCGTTTCGGGCTTTTTGATCTCGCCGAACGACCAGGACATGATCTTTTCCGGGCTCGCGATGGAGATCCGGATGGAGTCGAAATTCTGCGAAGTGGCCTGAGGATTGAAGAGATTGGCGATCTCTTGGTTCATGCCGTTCTCCTTGTGGGCATAGTGCCCTTTGCAAATGGTGGCAGGTCAGCCACCGGAAACGTACGGGGTGCGGCGGGCCGGCGCGCAGCCGGCCCCGCCTTGATCATTCGGCCGCGTCGGGCAGCATCTGCGCGTCGTCGTCGGCCAGCGGCCGGGTCGAGGACAGTTCGACGTTCAGGCCCAGCGAGCGCATCTCCTTGACGAGCACGTTGAAGCTTTCCGGAATGCCCGCCTCGAACGTGTCGTCGCCGCGCACGATCGCCTCGTAGACCTTGGTGCGGCCGGCCACGTCGTCCGACTTGACGGTCAGCATCTCCTGCAGCGTGTAGGCGGCGCCATAGGCTTCGAGCGCCCAGACCTCCATCTCGCCGAAGCGCTGGCCGCCGAACTGCGCCTTGCCGCCCAGCGGCTGCTGGGTGACGAGCGAGTACGGACCGATCGAACGGGCGTGGATCTTGTCGTCGACCAGGTGGTGCAGCTTGAGCATGTAGATGTAGCCCACCGTCACCGGCCGGTCGAACGCCTCGCCCGTGCGCCCGTCGAAAAGGGTCGACTGGCCGCTCTGGTTGAGGCCCGCCTTCTCCAGCATGGCGTTGATCTCGGGCTCGATCGCGCCGTCGAAGACCGGGGTCGCGATCGTCACGCCGTTGGCGAACTGCTCGCCGACCTTGACCAGGCTGTCATCGTCCATCTTCCGGATCGGCTCGTTGCGGTTGTTGTCCGGAATGATGTCCTCGAGCGTGGCGCGAAGCGGCTTGATGTCGCCGGCCTCGCGATAGGCCTCCAGCATCTCGCCGATCTTCCTGCCCATGCCGGCGCAGGCCCAACCCAGGTGGGTCTCCAGGATCTGGCCGACATTCATGCGCGAGGGCACGCCGAGCGGGTTGAGCACGATGTCCACATGGGTGCCGTCATCGAGGAACGGCATGTCCTCGTTGGGCAGGATGCGGCTGACCACGCCCTTGTTGCCGTGGCGGCCGGCCATCTTGTCGCCGGGCTGGATCTTGCGCTTGACCGCGACGAAGACCTTGACGGTCTTCATGACGCCCGGAGGCATCTCGTCGCCGCGCTGGACCTTTTCGACCTTGTCCATGAAGCGCTGCTCGAGCTGCTTCTTGGTCTCGTCGTACTGGTTGCGCAGCTGTTCGAGGCCGTCCTGACGCTTCTCGTCGGCGACGGCGAACTGCCACCAGTTCGAGCGCGGATAGCTGTCCAGCACCTCCTGATCGATTTTGGTGCCCTTCTTGAAACCCTTGGGACCGGCGATCGCCTCCTGCCCCGTCAGCATCTCGGCCAGACGGCTGTAGGTGTTGCGGTCGAGGATCGACTGCTCGTCGTCGCGGTCCTTGGCAAGACGTTCGATCTCCTCGCGTTCGATCGCCATGGCGCGTTCGTCCTTCTCGACGCCATGCCGGTTGAACACGCGCACCTCGACCACGGTTCCGAAGCCGCCGGGCGGCATCCGCATGGAGGTGTCGCGAACGTCCGAGGCCTTCTCGCCGAAGATGGCGCGCAGGAGCTTTTCCTCCGGCGTCATCGGGCTTTCGCCCTTCGGCGTGATCTTGCCGACCAGGATGTCGCCGGGGCCGACCTCGGCACCGATATAGACGATGCCGGCCTCGTCGAGGTTCTTGAGCGCCTCTTCCGACACGTTCGGAATGTCGCGCGTGATCTCCTCGGGACCGAGCTTGGTGTCGCGGGCGTTGACCTCGTATTCCTCAAGGTGGATCGAGGTGAAAACGTCGTCGCGCACGACGCGCTCGGACAAAAGGATCGAGTCCTCGTAATTGTAGCCGTTCCACGGCATGAACGCGACCAGCACGTTGCGGCCGAGCGCGAGGTCGCCGAGGTCGGTGGATGGACCGTCGGCGATGATGTCGCCCTTGTCGATCCGGTCTCCCACCTTCACCAGCGGGCGCTGGTTGATGCAGGTCGACTGGTTCGAACGCTGGAACTTCTGCAGCCGGTAGATGTCGACGCCCGGTTCGCCCGGATCGAGCTCGTCGGTGGCGCGGATGACGATACGCATCGCGTCGACCTGGTCGACCACGCCCGACCGGCGCGCGGCGATCGCCGCACCGGAGTCGCGGGCGACGATCGGCTCCATGCCGGTGCCGACATAGGGCGCCTCGGCGCGCACCAGCGGCACGGCCTGACGCTGCATGTTCGAGCCCATCAGCGCGCGGTTGGCGTCGTCGTTCTCGAGGAACGGGATCAGCGCGGCGGCGACCGAGACGAGCTGCTTGGGCGAGACGTCCATCAGGTCGATGTTCTCGCGCGGCGCCATCATCACGTCGCCGGCATGGCGGGCGATGACGAATTCGCTGGTCAGTTCGCCATTGTCGCCGATCTCGGCGTTGGCCTGGGCCACGTGGTGCTTGGCCTCTTCCATCGCCGACAGGTAGACGACCTCGTCGGTCACCTTGCCGTCGACGACCTTGCGGTACGGGCTTTCGATGAAGCCGTACTTGTTGACGCGGGCGAAGGTGGCGAGCGAGTTGATCAGGCCGATGTTTGGGCCTTCGGGCGTCTCGATCGGGCAGATGCGGCCATAGTGGGTCGGGTGCACGTCGCGCACCTCGAAGCCCGCCCGCTCACGGGTGAGACCGCCCGGGCCGAGCGCCGACAGCCGGCGCTTGTGGGTGATCTCGCTGAGCGGGTTGGTCTGGTCCATGAACTGCGAGAGCTGCGACGAGCCGAAGAACTCGCGCACGGCGGCGGCCGCCGGCTTGGCGTTGATCAGGTCCTGCGGCATGACCGTGTCGATGTCGATCGACGACATGCGCTCCTTGATCGCGCGCTCCATGCGCAGAAGGCCGACGCGGTACTGGTTCTCAAGCAGCTCGCCGACCGAACGCACGCGGCGATTGCCGAGATTGTCGATGTCGTCGACTTCGCCCTTGCCGTCGCGCAGGTCGATCAGCGTGCGGACCACCTCGATGATGTCGTCCTTGCGCACGACGCGCACCGTGTCGTCGGCATCAAGCCCAAGGCGCATGTTCATCTTGACCCGACCGACGGCCGAAAGGTCGTAGCGCTCGGAATCGAAGAACAGCGAATGGAACATGGCCTCGGCCGTTTCCATGGTCGGCGGTTCGCCCGGGCGCATCACCCGGTAGATGTCGAACAGCGCGTCCTGGCGGCTCTCGTTCTTGTCGGCGGCCAGCGTGTTGCGGATGTACGGACCCACATTGACATGGTCGATGTCGAGGATCGGGAAGCTGGTCTGGCCGCTCTCGATGAGCACCTTGAGTGTCTTCTCGTCGATCTCGTCGCCGGCCTCGAGATAGATCTCGCCGGTTTCGGGATTGACGATGTCCTCGGCCAGATAGGAGCCGTAAAGGTCCTCGTCGGTGGCCTTGAGCGCCTTGACGCCCTTTTCCTCGAGCTGCTTGACCGCGCGCGCGGTCACCTTCTTGCCGGCCTCGATGACGATCTCGCCGGAATCGGCGTCGACCAGATCGGTCGTCGGCTTCTGACCCTTCAGACGCTCGGCCGAGAACGGAATGCGCCAGGTCTCTCCGTCACGCTCGTAGGTGACGAAGTTGTAGTAGGTCGACAGGATTTCCTCGGGATCCATGCCGAGCGCCATCAGCAGCGACGTCACCGGGATCTTGCGGCGGCGGTCGATGCGCGCGTGCACGATGTCCTTGGCGTCGAACTCGATGTCGAGCCACGAGCCGCGATAGGGAATGACGCGGGCGGCGAACAGCAGCTTGCCCGAGGAATGGGTCTTGCCCTTGTCGTGATCGAAGAAGACGCCCGGCGAGCGGTGCATCTGGGAGACGATCACGCGCTCGGTGCCGTTGACGATGAAGGTGCCGTTGGACGTCATCAGCGGCATTTCGCCCATGTAGACGTCCTGCTCCTTGATGTCCTTGATCGACTGGGCGCCGGTGTCCTCGTCGACATCGAACACGATCAGGCGCAGCGTCACCTTCAGCGGCGCCGAATAGGTCAGGTCGCGCTGGCGACACTCCTCGACGTCGAACTTGGGCGCCTCGTAATCGTAGCGCACGAACTCGAGCTGTGCCGTGCCGGCGAAATCCTTGATCGGGAAGACCGACTTGAACGCGGCCTGAAGACCCTCGTCGGGGCGCCCGCCATCGGGCTCGTCCATCATCAGGAACTGATCGTAGGAGGCCTTCTGCACCTCGATCAGGTTGGGCATCTCGGCGACGTCCGGAATCTCGCCGAAGAACTTGCGTACACGTTTGCGACCGTTGAAAGTAATGGTCTGAGCCATTGCCGCTCCTCGTCATCTCGCCCTGGCCGGGCGGTCATGTCCATGCCGGGCGGTCACCACACCGCGCCCGGCCAAACGGTGGGGCGGAACCCATGCGCCCGGTCCCGCCACCTCAAAACGGATAAAACCCGTTTCCGGAAACCTGCCTTCAGGCTTCAGGAAAAGGGTTCACGCACTACACAAGGCCTGCCCACATGGGTGAGCGGCGGGCGCGCGAACGCGCCCGCCAGAGCCCTGAACGCTTACTTCATCGACGCCTTGGCGCCGGCTTCCTCGAGCTTCTTGACGATTTCCTCGGCTTCGCCCTTGGAAACGGCTTCCTTGACCGGCTTGGGCGCGCCTTCGACCAGGTCCTTGGCTTCCTTCAGGCCCAGACCGGTGATGGTGCGCACTTCCTTGATGACGTTGATCTTCTTGTCGCCTGCCGACTCCAGGATCACGTCGAATTCGTCCTTTTCCTCTTCCGGAGCAGCTTCGGCGGCACCGGCGCCACCGGCGGCCGCGACGGCAACCGGAGCGGCGGCGGAAACGCCCCACTTCTCTTCGAGCATCTTGGACAGTTCGGCCGCTTCCATCACGGTCAGCGACGACAGGTCATCTACGATTTTGGCGAGATCAGCCATTTTTCATCTTCCTTCGGATATCAGGTTCGAACAGTTGGTTTGACGGTTCAAAGACAGCCTCACGCGGCTTCGTCCTTCTTGGCATAGGCGCCGAACACGCGGGCCAACTGGCCGGCCGGCGCGCTCGTGACCTGGGCAAGGCGGGTCGCCGGCGTCTGGATCATGCCGACGAGCTTGGCCCGCAGTTCATCCAGCGAGGGCAGTTCGGCCAGAGCCTTCACGCCACCCGCATCGAGAACGGTTGGGCCGAGCGCCCCGCCAAGAACGACGAGCTTGTCGTTGCTCTTGGCGAACTCGCTTGCCACTTTCGGAGCCGTCACCGGATCTTCGGCATAGGCAATCAGCGTCTGACCCTGGAACAGGTCGGACATGCCCTCGGCTTCCGTGCCTTGAAGAGCGATCTTGGCGAGGCGGTTCTTCGCAACCTTCACGGTGCCGCCCGCATCACGCATCCGGGTGCGCAAGTCACCCATCTGCGCGACGGTCAGACCCGTGTAGTGGGCCACCACCACCGAACCGGACTGCTTGAAGACCGAGTTCAGCTGGGTGACGAATTCGCGTTTTTCCGCTCTATCCACTTCGTCTCTCCGTCGTGCGATGGAAGGCTCGGCCTGCCATCGCGGTTTGCCTTTGCCGCGCCCCGGGTTTGGACCCCGCGCCGCGACGCTCGAGGATCCTGCCCCCTTACGCCTCAGGCGCCCGACGGGCCCCTTGCGGCACAAGGCAATACGGTTCGAACCGTTCTCCGCCCGTCCCGTCGCCGGTTCGGGCATGAAACGTCCGCACCCGTCTCATGCAGGCTCATGCGAATTAAGGCGAGCCGCCTGCAATCTCGGACAGGGACCGGTTTCCCGGCCATCCAGCCCCGCTAGGCGGAGCCGGAATTCTTGAAGGGAACCAACCGCTTATCGCGACCGGTTCCGAATTCGATTCACTCGGCGGCCGAAAGGCTCGCCGGATCGATCTTGACGCCCGGACCCATCGTCGAGGTCAGCGCGACCTTGCGCACATAGGTGCCCTTGGCGCCGGCCGGCTTGGCCTTCTGCACCGCATCGGCAAACGCGCGCACGTTCTCGGCGATCGCCTTGGCATCGAAGGAGGCCTTGCCGACGCCGGCATGAACGATGCCGGCCTTCTCGACGCGGAACTGCACGGCGCCGCCCTTGGCGGACTTCACCGCGGCGGCCACGTCGGGCGTGACGGTGCCGACCTTGGGGTTCGGCATCAGGCCGCGCGGACCGAGCACCTTGCCCAGACGGCCGACCAGCGGCATCATGTCCGGCGTCGCGATGCAGCGGTCGAAGTCGATCTGGCCGTTCTGCACCGTCTCCACCAGGTCCTCGGCGCCAACGATGTCGGCACCGGCGGCCTTGGCTTCCTCGGCCTTGTCGCCACGGGCGAACACGGCGACCTTGACGTCGCGGCCGGTGCCGTTGGGCAGGTTGACCACGCCACGGACCATCTGGTCGGCATGGCGCGGATCGACGCCCAGGTTCATCGCGAGCTCGATCGTCTCGTCGAACTTGGCGGTGGCCCGCTGCTTGATCATCTCGACGGCTTCATCGAGCGGCAGCACGGCGTTGCGGTCGATGCCCTCGCGCAGCGCGCGGGTGCGTTTTCCAAACTTTGCCATGGTCAGCCCTCCACCTTCAGGCCCATGGCCCGCGCCGAACCCTCGATCTGGCGCATGGCGCCTTCGATGTCGGCCGCGTTCAGGTCCTTCATCTTCAGTTCGGCGATCTCGCGCACCTTGTCGCGGCTGATCGAGCCGGCCGATTCCTTGCCCGGCGCCTTGGAGCCCGACTTCAGGTTCGCGGCCTTCTTGAGGAGGAACGCAGCGGGCGGCGTCTTCGTCTTGAAGGTGAACGACTTGTCCTGATAATAGGTGATCGTCGTCGGAATCGGCGCGCCTTTTTCCATTTCCTGCGTGGCGGCATTGAACGCCTTGCAGAATTCCATGATGTTGATGCCGCGCTGACCGAGCGCCGGCCCGATGGGCGGCGACGGGTTGGCGGCTCCTGCGGGGACCTGCAGCTTGAGCAGGCCTGCAACCTTCTTGGCCATTTGTCGTCTTTCCTTCCAAGGCCGGCGTCACCCGGCGGTTGAGACGTCGGTGGTGCGGCTTCGGCGCGCCCGGCTCAGGCGCGCCTGCCTCCCACCTTTGCGGCCGGACCGTGAACCCGAAAGTCCCCGACCGGCACTTCGGACTAGCCCTTCTCGACCATTCCGAATTCCAGATCGACCGGGGTCGCCCGGCCGAAGATCGACACTTCCACCTTCAGGCGCGAACGTTCCTCGTCGACTTCCTGAACGATGCCGTTGAACGAGGCGAACGAGCCCTCGGTGACGCGCACGCTCTCGCCGACCTCGAAGGAGACCGACGGCTTGGGGTGCTCGACGCCTTCCTGGATCTGGCCCAGGATCTGCTCGGCCTCGCGATCGGAGATCGGCACGGGCTTGTTGTCGGAGCCCAGAAAGCCGGTCACCTTCGGCGTGTTCTTGATCAGGTGATAGACATCGTCGGTCAGATGGGCGCGCACCATCACGTAACCGGGAAAGAACTTGCGCTCGGCATCGACCTTGCGGCCCTTGCGCACCTCGATCACCTTCTCGACGGGCACGAGAATCTGCTCGAACCGGTCCCACAGCCCCTTGGCCTTGGCGTTCTCCTCGATCGCCTCGGCCACCTTCTTTTCGAAGTTGGAGTAGGCATGAACAATGTACCAGCGCGCCGTCATCAGCGTCGGAACCACCCGTGATCTTGTTTTTCGTTTATCGTGCCGGACCGAAAATCAGGTCGAAGACCCAGGAATAGATCTGGTCGACCGTGAAAAAGAACAGTGCCGCTATCACCACCATGATCAGCACCATGATCGTCGAGATCAGCGTCTCGCGGCGCGACGGCCAGGTCACCTTGGCCGTTTCCGCGCGCACCTGCTGAATGAAGGTGAACGGATTGGTGCGTGCCATCTAGATCGTCCGGTCCGTGGCGGCGAAATGCGCCCGCGCCGCCTTTCCTGCTGCGTAACGGGGTGATCTTCGACACGCAAAGGGATGCGCCGTCGATGTCAGTTCCCGTTCGTGTTGGTGAAAGCGCAACCCGCCCGCAAGGGCAATTCCAGCGCAGGAGATCATCTAGCGGCGATTCGGGGCGAGATCAAGGGCGCACGGCAAAAAAGTCAAGCGCCGCCCGGAGCCCTGTGACCGGCGTGCCGCGAACCTCTGGCAGGGGCACACGGGCTCGAACCGTGGACCTTCGGTTTTGGAGACCGACGCTCTACCAACTGAGCTATACCCCTATCGGTGACCGGACTGATAATGCGCGCCGAAGCGCGTTTCAACCGAAAAAGGCGGGCCACGGCCCGCCTTGATCGACATGCCGGCCGCCGGCCGGCTGATCGGGGTTAATCCGTCACTGCGCTCCGGCGGCACGCACCAGCGGCGTGATCCGCCGGACGACCGCGCGACGGTTGGCGCGGATGTCGCCGGCCTGTTCGACCTTCAGGAACCGCTCGCCATAGCCCTGGGTGACGAGGTTTTCGGGCGGAATGTCGAAATACTCGGTCAGCGCCAGCGCGACGCTCTCTGCGCGTCGGTCGGACAGGGCCAGATTGTAGGCCGCGGCGCCGACCGTGTCGGTGTGGCCCTCGACGAGGAACAGTTCGTCTGGATCCTCGGCGATCATCCGCTCGACGGTCCGGCCGAGCGCGGTCAGCGCTTCGGCTTCGCTTGGCGGGATCGCCGCCGAGCCGGTGGCGAAATTGACGGCCAGATCGATGCCCGGCACCAGCGCGCGCAGTTCGCGCACGTCTCGCACCTGCTGCAGCGAATAGCGGCGGTCGAGGCGCGGCACCTCGGCGGCGAGCGCCGAACGGATCGTGTCGACGTCGGCCTCGCCATATTCGATCACGCGGGCGCGTGGCGGGGACGGCAGCCGGCTGATGTCGACCGGTTCGGGCTCGTACTGCCGCTCGTCGATCAGAACGACGCGCTGGCCGTCCGGCGCGACACGGGCCCGGTAGAGGATCGTGCCGTCATAGGCGCGGATCGTGACGATCCGCACACCGTTCTCGCGGATGACCACGGTGCGGGTACTGCCGTCCTCGAACGTGCGGGTGCGCACTTCCGTGCCCGGTCGGCGCAGCAGTTCGTTCTCGTCGCGCAACACGACCAGTTCGCCGTCGCGTTCGACGACCACGCGGTCGCCGGCCGGTTCGACCACGTTGAACTGGTTGCCGAGGACGGCGCCGACGGTGGCGCCGGCGGCGATGCCCAGAATGTTGCGCAGAAGCTGGTCGGTGTCCTGCTGCCCCGTCGCTTCGGCCTCCACCGTTTCGTCGCTTCGACGCGCGGTCTCCTCGGTAACGGTTTCGACCTGAACGTCGGCCTGGCTTTCGGCTTCCGTTTCGGCCTCGATCTCCTGATCGGCCGCCTGCAGCGCCTCGGCATTGCCGCGATCGGCCTGCCTTTGCGCCTGGCGCTCGGCGCGTGCGGCGCGCTGCTCCGGTGTCGGCTCGGGCGCGACCTGATCGGCCTCGGCTTCGGCCCGGGCCGCGGCTTCGGCGTCGGTCTCGGTCGTTTCGGCAGCGGCTTCGTTTTCGGCCGTCGCATCGGTCTCGTCGGTGGCCGCGGCGGCGTCGCCGGTCGGCTCCGCCGGCAGTTCTTCACCGGTTTCCCCACCGGTCTCGTCGGCCGCCGTGGTCTCGGCCCCGGTTTCCGTTTCGGCCCCGGCAGCGGTTTCCGCGCCGGTCTGCGCGGGCGTTTCGGTTTCGGCCTGCTGCTCCTCGCCCTCACCCGCCGCGTCATCGGTGGCGGTTTCAGCGGGCGGTGCTTCACCTTCCGCTCCGGCCTCCGCCGCATCGCCCGCCTCGGCATCGGTTTCGGGCTGCGGTTCCTCGACGACTTCGCCGGCGGCCTGCTCGCCTTCCTCCACGGCGTCCATCGCTTCATCGAGCGCATCGGACGGCTCGGCCGCGTCCGTGGTCTCCTGCCCTGCGGCGGTCTCGTCTTCCGCGGGCGGCGTTTCGGCAGCGCCGGCATCCGCCTCGGCCGCAGCTTCGGTCTCGGCCGGTTGCGTTTCGGTCTCGGCCGTCTCCGGTTCTTCGCCAGTCACAGCGGGTTCGGGCAACGCCTCGCGGATACGGGCTTCGGCGTCGGCGATCGTCGCGCCGGTCTGGTCGGCGAGCATCTGCACGGCCGCACTGATGTCGGCGTCGGTCGCGTCCGGGCACGGCTGCGCCTCCAGAACGCAGCGGACGAGTTCGGCACCGACACCATCCTGCATGGCGGCATCGTCCTGTGCGTGGGCAACGCCGGCGCCCACCACCATCGTCAACAGGCCAATGGCCGTCGTCGTCTCGAGCAATCGTCTTGTCATGGCTATCTCCTCGGAGGCCCCTTCGGCGCAAGAACGCCGCAGAGCGCGGTATGTTCCGGCAAGGAGAAACCGGGCATGTGGCGCGAACGAAAAATGGCCGCTCGCGCGGCCATCTTCCATCGTTCGGTCGGGTCGACGCCCGAAGGCGCCGAGAGCGTCACTCGATGCTCTATGCGAGTGAGCCCGGCCGCAAACGATCCGGTGAATCGTTTGCTGGGCGAACGTCGGCGCCCGAAGGCGCCGGGAGCATCACTCGATGATCTTTGCGACGATGCCGGCGCCGACGGTGCGGCCGCCCTCGCGGATGGCGAAGCGCAGGCGCTCTTCCATCGCGATCGGCGTGATCAGTTCGACGTTCATCTCCGCATTGTCGCCCGGCATCACCATCTCGGTGCCCTCGGGCAGCGTCACCTCGCCGGTCACGTCGGTCGTGCGGAAGTAGAACTGCGGACGGTACTTGTTGAAGAACGGCGTGTGGCGGCCGCCCTCCTCCTTGGTCAGGATGTAGGCCTCGGCGGCGAACTTCTTGTGCGGGGTCACCGAACCGGGCTTGGCCAGAACCTGGCCGCGCTCGACGCCCTCGCGCTCGACACCGCGCAGCAGCGCGCCGATATTGTCGCCCGCCTCGCCGCGGTCGAGTAGCTTGCGGAACATCTCAACGCCCGTGCAGGTCGTCTTCTTGGTGTCGCGGATGCCGACGATCTCGATCTCGTCGCCCACATTGATCACGCCGCGCTCGACGCGGCCGGTCACCACCGTGCCGCGGCCCGAGATCGAGAACACGTCCTCGATCGGCATCAGGAACGGCTGGTCGATCGGACGCTCGGGCGTCGGGATGGCCTCGTCGACGGCGGCCATCAGCTCGCGGATCGCCTTCTCGCCGATCTCGGCGTTGCTGTCTTCAAGCGCGGCCAGCGCCGAACCCTTGACCACCGGAATGTCGTCGCCGGGGAAGTCGTAGCTGGAGAGCAACTCGCGCACCTCCATCTCGACCAGTTCGAGCAGTTCCTCGTCGTCGACCTGGTCGACCTTGTTCAGGAACACCACGATCGCCGGAACGCCGACCTGGCGGGCCAGAAGGATGTGCTCGCGCGTCTGCGGCATCGGGCCGTCGGCGGCCGAAACCACCAGGATCGCGCCGTCCATCTGCGCGGCGCCCGTGATCATGTTCTTGACGTAGTCGGCGTGGCCCGGGCAGTCGACATGCGCATAGTGGCGCGCATCGGTCTCGTATTCGACGTGCGCCGTCGAGATCGTGATGCCGCGCGCCTTCTCCTCGGGCGCGGCGTCGATCTGGTCGTAGGCCTTGAAGTCACCGAAGAACTTGGTGATCGCCGCCGTCAGCGACGTCTTGCCATGGTCGACGTGACCGATCGTGCCGATGTTCACATGCGGCTTGTTCCGCTCAAACTTTTCCTTGGCCATTTTCCGTCCTGTTTGTCCTGACGGCCGATGCGCATCGGCGCGCCCCTTTCACGAGCGCGCCACATAAGGGTTTGGTGCAACGGGCGCAAGTGCGCGGGAGGCTCTCCCCGCCACGCGTCAGCAGACACGGCGCTCGCTTATCCAACGGCATTCGAGCGGGGGTTAGGATCGGGGCGACCTGGAATGAGGAAACCGCGATGCAATCGAGCCCGAACCTGTCCCTGCCCTACATCATGCCGGCGCAGGCCCAGCCGCATGTCACCCACAACGAGGCGATCCGGCGGCTTGACTGCCTGACGCAGCTTTCGGTCCTCGACAGGACGCGAACCGCGCCGCCCGCCACGCCCGATGAAGGCGACCGGCACGTCGTCGCCGTGACGGCAACGGGCGCCTGGGCCGGACACGAGGGCGAGATCGCCGCGTTCCAGGACGGCGCGTGGGCCTTCTATGCACCCGCCGCGGGCTGGACCGCCTGGTGCGTCGCGGAGGCGGGCTGGCTCGGTTTCGACGGCACAAACTGGCAGATCGCCACCGGTTCGGGCGGCCCGGGCGATTCCGTCGGCCAGCTCGGCATCAACGCCGCCGCCGACGGCGTGAACCGCCTCGCCGTCGCGTCCGATGCGAGCCTGTTCACGCACGATACGGCCGGCGATCACCGGATGACCGTCAACAAGCAGGCAAGCACCGACACGGCTTCGGTCCTGTTCCAATCCGGCTGGAGCGGCCGCGCCGAGATGGGCCTGACCGGCAGCGACGATTTCGCCTTCAAGGTCAGCGCCGACGGCAGCACCTTCGTCGACGCGATCACCATCGACGCTGAGACGGGCGTGCCGGATTTCCCGCAGACGAGCCTTCTGACCGAATTTGCCATGAACCTGTTCCAAGACAGCGGGCGGTTCGCGGGCAACGGCGCCCTCGACGTGGCGATCGGCGGGTTCGCATGGCCGGGCTACCTGACCGTCTATAACGGCGCCACGCCGCTCGCCCATGCCAAGTTCGTGCAGGACAACGCGACCTATGGCGGGCCGGGCGCGGCGCTCGACCCCGAAGTCGATGCGCTCATCTCGCAGCTTCGCGAACCGGGCTACCGGCGCTGGGGCAGCGAGTTCTGGATCGCAGAGATCACAATGGGCAGCGGCACGTCCGGCGTGTTCGACCATGCCGGCAACACCTATACGCTGTGCCTGTTCAGCGTTCAGCGCCCGCGCATGCCCGCCATGACCTTCCACGCCTATCTGCGGGCGATCGACGCGCCGGTGCTGGTGCCGCGCCTGGCCGGACAAACCCTGCTGCGCAACGGCGTGGCCGAACCCGACACGATGCTGATCGACCCGTCCGAGGGCTGGGTCTCGGTGACGGTGCGCGACAGCCAGCCGCCCCGCCTGTCCTATGGCTACAATCCGTCGGTCTTCTACATCTACGCGCGGAGCGCCGGCGACCGGGTCCGCCTCGCCTGTCCGGCGATGATACCGGGCCTGACCAAGGTGGACCCCGATATCGGCGTGATCGCCTCGATCCTGTCCTATCCGGCCTGATCGAGGGCCCACGCGGACAGTCCGGCGCCGGGGTCGACGATCGTCGCCCCCGGGTGGACCAAGAACATCAGGCTCGTTTCGCCCAGTTCCCGCGCCACCGGAAGCGGGGTGGCCGGGCGTGACGGCGAGCCGTCGAACGCCTTTTCGAGATAGATTTCCGAGCAGGACCCCTGCATGCAAGGCAGCCCCTCGGCGTTGATCGCCGCGATCACCCCGTCTCGGTCGAGCCCCTTCGCAAGCCGGTCGGGCCGGACGAAGGCGTAGAACTTGTACCATGCATGGCGGCAGCAGGCATTGTCGCCGTCCATACCGCGACAGCCTGCGCAGCGCGGTCGCGGCAGGCGGATGAACCCGTCCTCCTCACCGGCCCAGGGCTGGAGCAGTTCGGCCAGCCGGCGGGCATTGTCGGCCCGTGCGGCGTGCCAGTCCGGCATGCGTCCGAGCTGGATGCGACCAATCACGGCCTGCATCTCCGTCATGCGCCAGTTCGTGCCGACGGTTTCATGCAGCCAGCGAAAGCCGGGCGCATGGTCGCGCTCGTAGACCGCCTCCCAGCTCTTGCCGTGGTCCTTGAACGCCCACATGCGGCGCCACAGGTCGGGATCGTCGCAGGTGACCATGCCGCCCTCGCCGCCCGTCGTCATGATCTTGTCCTGGCAGAAGGACCAGGCGGCGACATCGCCCAGACTGCCGACCGGTCGGCCCTTGTAGAGCGCGCCATGCGCCTGAGCGCAGTCCTCGATCAGTGCGATGTCGCGCCCCGCCACGAGATCGCGGAAGCCGTCCATGTCGCAGGGCCAGCCGGCCAGATGCACGCAGATGATGGCGCGGGTGCGCTCGGTCAGGTGCGGGACGACCGTTTCGGGGGCGATGTTGCCGCTTTCACGGTCGACGTCCGCGAACACGGGCACCGCACCCGCGTTGATCACGCAGGAGACCGAGGCGATGAAGCTGCGCGGGGTGACGATGACCTCGTCGTCCGCCCGGCCGCCATTGCGCGCGCCGATCTTCAGCCCGTGCAGCGCCAAATCGAGCGCCACCGTGCCGTTGGCGAGCGCGATCGCGTGGTCGGCGCCGGCGAACGCGGCGAATTCGCGCTCGAACTGCCGCGCCTCATCGCCGGTCCAATAATTGACCTTGTTGGACAAAAGCACGCGGGCGACCGCGTCCGCCTCTTCCTGCGTGAAGTTAGGCCAGGGGGCGCCTTCCGTTTCGGCCATTGTTGGTCTCCGGATGATTGCGGTCAAAGCGGCCGCGCGGGCACACCGCCGACGGTCGCGCCATCGTCTATGTCATCGACGACCGCCGCTCCAGCCCCGACGACGACATCGTCGCCGATGCGGATGCCCTGGCGGACAACGGCGCCGATGCCGATCCAGCTTCGCGCGCCGATGGTGACGCCGCCCGCAAGCCGGGCGCCGGGCGAGACGTGCGCGAACTCGCCGACGAGGCAGTCGTGGTCAACGCTGCTGGCGGTGTTCAGAATCGCGCCGCGGCCGATCCGCGCACCCGCATTGACGATCGTGCCCGCCACCGCCAGCACGCCGGGCGCGAGGGTCGCGTCCGGCGAGATCACGGCGGTCGGATGGGCGATCACTGGACTGTCGGCGATCGCCAGTTCGGTCCACAGTCCCGCACGGGCGGCATTGGCACCGACCGTCAGGAAGAGGTCGCCCATCACCCCCTCGCCCGGCCGGCCGACAATCGGCCAAGTACCGTTCATCGTGCGTTCCGGATAGGCGTCGTCGACGAACACGATCTGGCGCCAGCCGGCGTCGCGGGCGGTATCGGCGGCAACCTTGCCGTGGCCGCCCGCGCCGATCAGCACCAGGCGGTTCATCTCTTGCCCTGGAATTTGGACATGGTCACCTCGCCGCGTTCGGAGATCCCCTCGCGCGCCACGACGCGGCCGGCGGTCATGGCGAGGATCTTCAGATCGAGCCAGAAGCTGCGATTGTCGACATACCACACGTCGAGCGCGAACCGCTCCTCCCAGCTGATCGCGTTGCGGCCGTTGACCTGCGCCCAGCCGGTGATGCCGGGGCGGACCTCGTGGCGGCGCGCCTGGTCGCCCCAATAGAGCGACAGGTATTCCATCAGGAGCGGCCGCGGGCCGACAAGGCTCATGTCGCCGCGCAGTACGTTCCACAGTTCGGGCAGTTCGTCGAGCGAGGTGGCGCGCAGCCAGCGCCCGAGCGGGGTCATCCGCTCGGCGTCGGGCAGCGGATTGCCGGCCTCGTCGGTGGCATCGCGCATGGTGCGGAACTTGATCATCTCGAACGGCGCCCCGTTGAGGCCGGGCCTTGTCTGGCGGAAGAGGACGGGCGCGCCGAGGCGTGCACGCACCAAGAGCGCGATGACCGCCAGCAACGGCGCCGCGACCACCAGGACGGCGGAACTGACGACGATGTCGAACAGGCGTTTCATGGCTCAGCTCTTCGCATCCCGCGTCCGGACTTTGCGTTGATGGCAGAGTTCGCGGTGGCGATTGCCATAGCGGCTGCCGGGGCGCGATGATAGTGGCATTGGTTTGGCTGTGAGCAACTTGGTTAGGCGGAAGCAATGCAGCGCGGTCAGTTTGGCGCGAAGACGACGATCCGTCGTAGCGCCCTTCTCGTTCGGACGGTAGCGCTCGTCTTGTGCCTTGGCGTTGTTTCCGCATTTCTCATCGCGACTGTCATCGTGGTGACAGCACTCTGGCGAGTTGCACAGCCCGACCCGCTGACCGCATGGCAGCATCCGAAAAGCGGGCTTGTCGTTGTCTTCTTCGATGCCGACGAAGAGACGACCATGCCGCGGGCCGAAGCCGGCCTGAGGATTGCAGGGTTGCTCGAGATCAAAACCGTCTTCCTTGTCGGGGGCGCCCGTCCCGAGCGCGACTACTACGGTTCCGCCAGGCTCGCCGAAAGGCTCGCAGATCGGGCGGAGTCCATCGGCTTGACCCTGATTGCGGATCGACGTTCCTTCGACACAGTCAGTAACCTCGAGAGCGTCGCACGGTTCAAACGCGGCCAATTTCCCGATGCCGCGCTCGTTCTGGTGAGCGACGACTACCATCTGATGCGCATTTCGTGGCTGGTCCGCCGCGGGCCACTTGCGCACCAGGACATACTGTTTGCGCCGATCGACAAGAGGCGATCAGTCCTCGACCACCTGGAACGCGCAGTCTGGGAAGTTGGCGCCTGGACCTCGATTGTCCTGCCTAACGATTTACGCCAATGGCTGCTCGAAAGGACAAGACACTAGGATCTGGAGGCATCGGGCATCGAGGCGGTTTCGTCATATCCGCGCACGCGATTGGTCAACAGATTCCATCCCAGTTGCCGGCGCGACATGATGGCAAGGGCTGCAATGGCGGCGAAATAGCTGCTGGCCGTTCCGATGGCGGCGCCCTCGATACCAAAAACCGGGATGAGCGACAGGTTGAGGACGACGTTCGTCAGAACGGCGAGCGCCTGCTGGAGCGTCTGTCGCATCGGGTGACCCGAAACCAGAAGCAGGTTGTCGAACGGGATGAATCCGGCCGTCAGCACAAGACCGGTGAGAAGAATGAAAAGGACGACGACGCCCTCCTGCAGACCTCGCTCGGGTACGAATTCGACGGTCACCAGCCAGTAGAACACGAAGACGCAGACCGCCAGCGCGCCCATGACCAGTGGCGCATACCTCTTGGACAACCGCAGAATGCGCTTCGCTTCGTCCCAACGGCCATCGCGCAAGGCACCCACGAGTATCGGATTGAAATTCACCCGTACCATGGCAAGCAGGTGATAGAGGCCGTCGAGCAGCATCGCGGCAAAGCTGTAGATACCGACCTCCCGGTCCGACAGGAAGAGGCCCAGGCACAGCACATCGACGCGGGTGTTGATCTCGCCGAACATGCCGGCCGCAAGGCTCCGCCCGCCGAAGCTGACGTGCGTGCGCAGCCAGCCAGCATCGAGTCTCGGAGGGCCGATCAGACCCTTCCATGCGATGTATGCGAAGGCGCCGGCAAGTGTGAGGAGTTCGGCGATCAGGAAGCACAGCGTCGCCAAGGTGAAATCAAAGTCACTCGCAGCGATCACCGTCACGACCGCCGCCACGGCGATGTAGCGACCGGCCTGGAGCACGGCGAATGCCTTCATGTGCCGCAGTGCGTTGAGAAACGATATCAGAACCTTGGTTGCGGGGAACAGCGCGATCCCGAGTGCGGCGAAGGCGATGGCGCGTGCAGCCCGCTCGCTGTTGAAAGCGGCGGCGAACAAGGGCTCGGCGAGGAAGATCGCCGCAGCGAGAACGAACCCGAGCATAAAGACAGGCAACAACGCCGAGGCGAGTATGGTGCCCAGCTTGGCCGGATCGTCATCATGCAGCGCCGCATGACGAAGCACCGAATAATGCACACCGAAAGCAGCGACCTGCGAAACGATGATGTAGAACGAATACGCTATGTTGAAGACGCCGAGGTCAGCGGCTGTTCGGAAATAGGCGATGACCAGGTTGATCAGCAGGCCACTGGCCGCGAGAACGACGAAGCTTCCGGTCGTCCAGGCGATGTCACCGGAGAGCTTGCTGCGGAACAGCTTCAACGGGGTACTCCCCTAAATGTCGTCGCGGACGATGTCCCGGGAGTCCATCGGCGGGTTCAAATGCTTGTTCTCGACATAGTCGAACCACATCGCAAACGATAGCGCGTTGAAGCTGATCGAGAAGGTGAACAGCCAGGTCAGGAACGTGATCTCGGGCACCGCTCCCTGCGCCGCCCAGAGGACGAGCAGTCTGAGGAAAAAGAGCACGCTTACCAGCGCCATCAGGAACCCGAAGGCGTAGAAGAAGACGAGCGGATGGAAGTTGCGAATGACGTACTTCTCCCGCAGGCGCCAGAAAAACAGCCGGAGCAGCAGCGAGCCGATCGTGAATATGACGCGACGAATGTTGATGCCCGACTTTTCGCCGACATTGTAGACCGGCTCGACGGGGACGTCCTGGACGCGCAGTCCTTCAACGTTGAGCTTGACCAGCAGATCGTTGGGCTGGCCATAGCGTTTGAACATCCTGTCCCAGTCGATCGCGGCCAATGCCACCTTGTTGATGGCGGTGTAGCCCGTCTGCGAATCGGCCACATGCCAGTAGCCCGACGCGATCTTCGTGAAGAGCGACAGGAACGCGTTGCCGAAGAAGCGAACCTTGGGGATCTTCCTGAAGGCTTCGCCGGTGACCAGCCGGTTGCCCTTGGTGTAGTCGACCCTGTCCTCGACCACCGGGTCGAGAAGCGCGGGCAGATCGGACGGGTTCATCTGGGCATCGCCAGCCATCACCACGGCAATATCGATACCGTTGTCGCGGCTCCACTTGTAACCCGTGGCGATGGCCCCGCCGACACCCTGGTTCTGCTCATGTTCGATCAGGACGATGCGGTCGGTTCCGAAGGACGGGTGTGCGCGGACCACCTCCGAAGTCCGATCCGAACTCAGATCGTTGACGATGACGATATGATCGACGAAGTCGGGCATCGTGTCGATGACGATGGCGATCTGCGTTTCCTCGTTGTGCGCCGGAACGACGGCACTGATCTTCTTGTCACGATACATGGGTGGCGAGCTTTCCAGAGGTGCTGAAATCGGGCGCGGACAATGGCGGGGTTGCACTAGCGGGTATTCCCCGTACGCGCAATTGCGTGTGCAGCCTCCGGCAAGAATGAGCCCGGGCCGCTTAGAGGCCTTTGGTATGACATCATGACACCGAAAAGATGCGGCTACCCCGAGCAGCACGCGGTACAAGCTCTGACATGGGGGCGCGAAGGTCGCGCAATCAGTGCTGGATTAGGCAGGTTGGATCGCTTAGAGAGTGCCGCGCGTACACGGCGCAGCTTTCATATCAGATCAGTATCCAAGACGGCGGGGCTCTGCTGGCAGCCCAGCACCTGAAATGAGCTCAGAGATCTTCTATGCAAATTTTTGACCGAATCAGAATAGAGAACACTTGGCCCTCGCGCGGATTCTTGGCAGGCCTCGCCCTAACAGCACCTTACATTGCAAATCCGGTGCCTATATGGTTTGCTTTCTTATTTCTCATCCCATTGATATTTGACATCTTTCTTCGGGGACTCCGATTAAGGCCGCTGTTCACAGTCACACCAATACTGCTTTGCCTCTACGCATTGGCGTTGCTGAACATTCTTGCGATTTGGACGACTCCGTTTCCAATGAATGTTATTTCGCCCTTGGTGTGGTCGGGCGGAATCATCGGCATTGTGCTTCTGGCATCTGACGAGCGCGATAACCCTGGGGAGATCGTAAAAGGGTTTGTCTACTCTGTCGCAATTGTTTCTTCAGTAATTGGGGCGGCTGGTCTAACTAAGTATATGCTCGAGCTGAACGGATATATTTTTGGTTTTATGGTTAATACTTGCTTTGGTCGATATCCTCAAGGGACTACGTTTTGCGGTGATTACAACATATATAGCCTCTTTATGCTAACTGGTGCAATAGGGGTGAGCGTTTACCTATTTTCTAAGAAGAGGAGTGTTATCGTTACGGCTTTGTGTATCCTCGCTTTGTCCATCGTCATTACATCGGGCTTTTTTGCCGGCTCTCGTAGATTTTATTTCGTGGTGCCATTGCTGCCGGCACTGTGGATCGCCTTTGCTGTTTGGGGCGAGCATGCGAAACGCACTTTGGTTAGCGCTTTCGTCGTAGTCGTTCTTGCGAGTTCGCTATACGTGACATTTAGTCGGGACTACACAGCACCAAATAGAGAACCTCAAATAATCGAACGCGTACTGACATTGAAATTGTCACGTCTCCTAAGCAGACTAGGTCCAGAACGACTTGGTTCTGGCCACGATGAGATTTCAACCCGCGCACCGGAGGACTACTTGGCTCCACGGGCGGTCGCCCCCGACGTGATGGCAACCACGATGACGAGCGCGAGCGCATACGGATTCGACACACGCCTTGACCGCTGGCGGTACGGAATAGAGCTTGTCGCCGAGAACGGGTATGTCCGTGGAAGTGGGTTCGACTACCATCAGAAGTTCTCTTGCCGCTTTGTCGATTGTGAATTCATCGATTATCCGCATGCCCCCATTATCTCGAGCTGGATCGCGTTTGGGGTTTTGGGACTGATTCTGGCGGGACTCTTCTATTTTCTGACTCTCCTGAACCTTCTCGCTTCAGGGCGCTTCGGTGTCCTGTCGGGCGCCTCTATGGTGACCCTTGCGGCAATGCCTTTCAGTTTGATTTCCGGGGACATGATCTTCTCACTCCCGCATGCCGTGATTGCGGCTCTCTTGGTCGACATCACTGTCCGTGCTCAGTATCACCCTGAACCGCAAAATGGGGCCAATAAAACCCGACTTGCGAGTTTGCTTGGGAAGGCCAAGTGGAACCTGTTGCCACAGAAGAAGGCCGCTTAAATTGAACTCGAGCGGAACGAGGTCAGCTCTGTTCAGTAGATACCTGTGGCTGATAGCTCTTTGACTTCCAGACTTGATAATCCGTAATAAATTATCGATACGGTGATCGTATCCGTATTCTCGCTAATGGAAAGGCGCCTGGAAAAGGAGCGCGCGCCCTTCTCGTCAATTAATTCCATCGTGACAATTCTGGTGGTTTCAATAAATGGCTTGACGTAATCCGACGATCTATTCCCAATCTGATCTACAAAAATTTCAATCAACCCACTGCCACTAACTCTCATATCAAATGCGACTTCTGTTTCGATCTCGGAGCTACCTACGTTCTCCAGTTCGAGCCCCGACGTTTCATCAACCTGAAGGAGGATCGCCATGTCTCTTGCGAAGAAGTTGCTTGGCCGGCCGACCTCTGAACGAGCGTTGTCAACAGGCTGGGGCTCTCCCAATGGAAATGTGAAGAACCGCTTCCGTCCCCCGAGCACGCCGAGCGGCACGCGCGTCCAGGGTCGCGCGGCCGGAGAGATGTCGATCGGCTCGCCCTCTGTCTTGTCGTCCGGGCGCAGCGCGTAAATCTGGCCACGATCGCTTGACATGAGAAGGTCGGAAAAGGCCGGGGAGCGCAGGATTTCGTGCAGCGTGCTGTTGTAGAGCGGGGGGATCCCATAGTCGGGCACGTGGACATGCGTGATCCCCATCTCGCCCAGCATCCTTGCGCCCTCGGCAACGTCGTCCACGCGATAGAAGTCGATCAGCCTCTCGTCCAGGTAGCTCACCATGCGGCGATCGGCATAGTACATGTCCGCAGGCTTGATCGACAAGACGAGCGCATCAGGTGGCGTGCTTTCTCTGAGATAATCGGTCAGTTCATACTCGCCGACATCGCTTAGTATCGCGGAGAACTCCCTTCGACCGATGTCGGCGAACGTCTGGCCGTTTCGGGCCACTGCGTAGCTGGTAAAGACCGACACCTGCAGTAGCGCTCCGCCAACGAACACGGCGATGCCGGCGAAGCGGACAGCCCTTGCGGCGCCGAGGCGGGACATGGCGTCGAGCACGGTGACGAAACCGTACCCCGCGCCGATCGCCACAACCGACTGCATCACGAGTACGTAGCGTTCGTTCTTGACCATGATGTCCAGGCCAATAAGGACGGACAGAACCGCGCCGGCCGTGTAGGCGATGAATAGGCCCAAGGCGAGGTGAAGCACGGCGGTCGGCGGCTCGTGCGTCGCCGATCCTCGCCAGATCGTCTGCCAAAGGGGTCCGCGCAGTGCCGCAACCAGCACGATCGCGAAGCCGACCGTCATCGCCCAATAGGTGACCCCGAATGCCTCCGGGGCGAACCACCCTTTCAGAATGCCATACTGGATCATCGATGCCGTCGTGCCGAGCCCCCGATTGATGAGGAAGTAGTCATCCCAGTGCAGGTCAGGCAGCGCGAACACGGCCGGATTGTCGCTGACCGGCGTGCCGAACAGTGCGACATTGCGGCCATAGTGCCAGGCGCCAACGAGCAAAGCCGCAGCGAAGGCGGCAGCCGCCTCGGGCAGCAGGCGGACGATGTCCTTGAGCCCCCTGTGGAGCACAAGTCCAACGAGCATGAGCGGCAGGAACAGTATCGCAACCGAGTGCGTCCAAAGGCCCAGCCCCACAACCGCGCCGATGATCGCCCCTCTGGCGACGGGTCGGGCGTTTACGCCGACGATCGCCGCGACAAGCACGGCGAAGCCGGTGACATAGGTCGCATCCAGAAGGGCTGAGCCGGCGCCCAGGAACAGCAACGGCGTCGACAGAAAGAAGATCGCGGCAGAAAGACCGGTCGTCCGCCCGACCAGCGAACCAAGCGAGAAGACAACACCCGATCCGGCCAGAAGGAACCAGGGCGAGATGAGCCGAATGGCCCCGGGCGCCTCGGCATGGCCCTGAATCACCGACGTCAGATAGATGGACGCCACGTATAGCGGCGGATGCGTCCAGGGGCCGAAGAAGCCTGAAGCGTTCGTCTCGGGATCGAGCACCGGATAGGACCAAAGCGAACCGGTCTCGAACAGGATTCGGCCGACCATCGCATATTCGAGGGAGTCGTTTTGCGTCAGTGGCGTGAAGATCGCGATGATCAGAACGGCGCCGCCGCTTGCGATCCACGCCCCAATAAGCACGAACTCGGCCGGCGCGATCGCACGAGCGGGGCGGGGGATGGCCGGACGGTTTGGCCGAAGGCGCAGCGCCAAGGCCAGAAGTGCCGCCAGTATCAATATGGCAGCCGCAAGGTGAACGGCATGGCCGGCGCCCGACAGGATCGCCAGCACAACGAGCGCGGCGATGCCGAACAGAAACGGCCCGAGCGCAATGCCGAACGTCACGGGCATGCGGGCGCGGTGGGCCGGATCCGACCAGGGTAGGCACAAAGAGAGTGCGACGCCACCTGCGGTGGACAGCATGGCCAGACAAGACAGCAGCGATAGGCCCAGGGCCCCGACGTCAATCATCGGCAAGCCGCTTCACGAAGCCAAAGGAGGCCGGCCGAGCCGGCGCATTCCGACATGGCTCACGCGTAGAGCTTCGGAATTCGGTCGATAGTTCGAATTGCTTCATCGAAGTCGATGTTGATCAGCTGCGTGTACTCACGGATGGACTTCCAGCGGGGTGCGTTGTCGCGCTCGACCAGTGCGAAGGCGCGCGAGCGGTCGAGCTGCCCCTCCCTGATCTGGTTGGAGCGGAACGTGTCATGTTCGGAAAACCCGGCCACGGTCGTGTAGATGTAGTTGTAGAAGGCCGCCGTACCGTCCCCGATGCGCCAGGTGCACTCGGTATCGTCTGCCAGTTCCCAATCATAGCCGTTGATCAGGACATCATCGATCTCATCCTCGTTCCATTCAAGGTAGTCATAGAGGTAGAGGTGATCCTGATTGATTCCGTAGTAGGAAATGAAGGCCCATGCGGTGTCAGGCATAGAACGGTTGAGATAGCGCGGGTTGCCGAGGTAGCGGCGACCATATTCCCACAGCATACGCGCCTTGCGCCCCATGCCGAACGTCGACGGCTGATTGAAGCCTTCGACCTGCGGCGGAATATCAAGGAAGCCCAGCTTGAAGTCCGTCTTCTCGAACCGATTCGTGCAGAACACCATCAGGGGGATGCCGGTCTGCTTGATCATGGCGTTGGCGTACCAGAAGAACTGCTTGTCGCCCGCCATGAAGAGCGGAATGATTCCCAGGTCCGGCTTCTTGAGCCACGCCTCAACGTTGCGCCGGATATTCGCGCGTTTCGCCCTGATGTCGGCCGAGATCCATATGTGCTCGATCCCGAGCTTGCCGCACATGCGGGCCTGGTTGCGGCGCGCCAGGTCCGTAACCATGCCCCAGTCATAGCTGAACGTGATCGGGTTCATGCCATAACGCTCGCGGAGCAGGTGCAGCCCGTAGGAACTGTCGCGTCCGCCCGAGAATGCCACCACGCAATCGGGCGCGCGGCCATCGCCGCGATAACGCTCGAGATAGGCTTCAAGATCGCTCTCGGGCCGTTTCTCCCACGGCTCGTAGGTGTGGCAGTAGTTGCACACGCCTTCATCATCGAACGCAATGTATGGCATCGTTTCCGGCAGGAGGCATCGCGTGCAGCGCTGCATCGTCCTGCGCGCCTCGCGAAGGCGATACGACTTCTCTTCGATATTGCGTTGCGTCGCAAGCCTCGGGCTGACGTCTGGACTGGCCAGATGCGCACCCTCTGCACCGTCAAGGCCGAACTTCTCCACCGATGCCGTTCCGAGATCGATGGCCATGCCCTCGCCAGCCTGAAGCTTGACGATTTCGGCGCCTTCGAAACCCGGAATGCATTTGTCGCCCATCGTCAGTTTCCGACAGATCCACTGCTCGGACGCGAAGAAGAAGGCGCCGCCGTCGCGTGAGCGACAATAGTGGACCGAGCCGGTATTGGTGGCGATGAGCAACTCGCCGGACCCGCGCTGGAAAAGGGCGACCGATGTTTCACCAAAAATATCGCCGAAGACACCGGCAAGTGCCTGGCGCGCGGTTTCGCCGCCGCTCACACGCTTGTGCATCAGGGCCGCGATGACTTCAGTGTCGACCTCGGCGCGAGGCTTCACGTCAGGATTGGCGTCCCAGAGTTCAGCCCAGTTCGTGACAATGCCGTTGTGCACGATGACGATATCGTCGCGCCAGACCGGCTGGTTGTTGGCATCAATCCCCTGCAGACCGTTCGTTACCAGACGCGCATGGCCGACGGCGGCCAGCTTGTCCTGTCCGCTCTGACCGGAGAAGAAGCCGTCCGTCGCTCGTGCGACCGCGCGGCGGTAATCCTCGGTGGAAAGCATCGCACCGGCAGAAACGGAGTCCTTGTGGACCACGATTTCCTCTGGATTGGCGATCGCGATGCCTGCGGCCTCCTTGCCGCGACTCTCGGAAAGCAAGAACAGATTCCGCACCGCTTTGCTCCACGCTGAGCGATCCAATTGCGTCGGCGCGGTGACCACTAGGCCGAAGATGCCACACATGGCGAACGAGGACTCCTGTCAGGGCGAGAACGGCCCGCTAATGCACGACTCAGCGGCACATGACAATCGACTAGTGCAACTCACCGCGCGCGCACGAGTGACTGGTATGCCCAGACTGCGCTCTGGATCTCCCATGGAGACGAAACCCGCGCATAGTATGAGGCAACGTTCGGCTCGAGGGAGATCCAATAGCCGCGCCGCGCAAGTTCGTAGCTGGCGAAAGGATAGACAAGTCCTTTTCTTGTCAGATAAAGCGCCGACGATATGACGTTCTCTTTCCAAAAGCCGGGAAGAGCTTCTATCGCTGCCAAAGAGGAAAGCAGATCGATCGTTCTAAACGATATCCACGCCTTTATCCTGTCTCCGGTATACTCCGGACGGTTAACCGAAACACCGTCGCTCTCGACCCATCCGTCGTACGCCGTACCCCACCAGTAGTCCCATGTTCCGTCTTGGGGAAAGCGGCCAGCAGGAGCGACTCGATCCATGAAATGGCGCACAATCTCCGTCGCAGCGGAGTTCGCGCGCGGACACGCGGGGTCCGGGCCACTCCGGTACACCGAGTAGGCCCACTCGTTCTGATGGTTGAAGGGGACCGCCATGCCGTCGAACGAGAATGCCGAGCCTTTCGGCCAGCGCAGATTGGCGTTATCCCGAGCCATCCAGTGCGCCGGTTCGCCGCCGCGAGCCAATACATCGATATGCCCGCGTAGGCATTGGACCAACTCGCGAAGGTCGCCGAATGCCACACCTTCAATTGTCGAGGGCGCGGCGAATTCAGAGATGTAGCGATCGAAGAGGAGCAGGAGCCGGCTTGTCTGCACAGCAAAGAGGGCTGGACTGCGGTCGACAGTGAAACCGCGCGAAGGGAAACGTCCTTCTCGCCAGTGTCGGGCGATCCAGAGCATCTCGAGGTCAAGTCGAGAGCGTATGGCGCTCGAGAGCGGGCTAAAGGCCTCCGCCATACCGGCGTCGGTCTCGACAAGAAGGAGCATGTCCATCAGGCCGTTCAGATAGTACATCTGCGACCATGGGATCCGGCCCTCCGTGTTGCTGATACCGAACTCCATCCACCCATTCTGCTGAATGCGCTGCAGATCGTTCTCGAACATCTTCCGGAGGGCATCGGAAGAGTCGGCATAGCTGACTTCCAGCTTCCCATCGCGAAAACTGAGCCCAAATGGAACAAGTCCGCTTTCAAGCATTGGTGGCGCCAGGCCTTCTGGAGCTATCACCGTGAACGGATCGGACGCTGCAGCTTGGTCTGCAACATGACACAAGATGGCTGCGCCCGCCTCGGTATCGAGAACGTCAATAATCCGCCTGCAACTGCCGTGACGCTGCTGGTCGATCAGTTCGCCGGCTGACGAAATCCGAGCAACGAGCGTGCCGCCGAACAATTCAACGCCATCGGGACGGGCCAAGATGGTCACGCCGGGGATCATCTCGTAGGTGCCACCAGCAGGATCGCCAAGCAGCGGCAGCTTGAGAGACGGTGCACGCAAACGCAATTGCGACTCCGTGACCTCGTAGACGCTCAGATAATTTGCGAGACTGACATTGTCATAAACAACGAGATAAAAATGCTCGTCATGCAGTATAGCCGCTCTGAACATCGGTTCGGATTCACCCTCTAAAGAAGGCAAGCGCTTGTGCCAGTATGACTGGTCGTCTGATATACTTCTAAGCTCCAATGAAAGCGCGTCGGTGCCAATTTCCCGCAGGACGACAAGGCGAGCGCTCGCATCAGTCTCAAAGGAGGCGAGAGGAAGCAGTCCGTTCGCAAAGTTAAGGCGCGCACCGCCCTCCGTGATCAATGCAAATCGGTCCACATCGGGAAGGACCGTGATCACATTGGCGCCTGGCTCAGGGTGCACGAAGGGGACGGTCAATTCGCCCTCGTTGCTCGCCCAGACGGGAGACGCCGGTTCTGGAACGCGCAGCTTCAGGCGCATAACCGAACCTGCAATCGCGTCTTTCCGCTGGCGTGCCAATCCGCACTGAACAAGCCCGAGGTAGAGGTATGCCTCGTATTCGTTGACAACGAGGGGCTCGCCCAACTCGCTGCCGACGGGTCTTTTGAGATAGAGGCCGTCGTCATTCCGAAAGAGCTCCACATAATCCGAAAACTCCAGCCCCAGACCGGCCAGCTCAGAATTCGAGCACGTCAACGACATCGCCATGCCGAGTCCATACGACCTAACTGACCTGTCGATGTCGTCCTGGAGGAACGGCCACCCCCTGACAAAACCCGCACTGCGATCGGTGAACTCGCGTAGATGATCCGTGACTGCCGGAATGTCGAATTCGTCGGCAAGCCGGCCTGAATTGGCAACATATACAAGAATGCCGTCGATGATATAGCTGGCGTGCGGCAGGTCGTTGGAGATTTCTTCCTGAACTGAGTAGGTCCAGTACCAACTCCCAGTGATTGGGTTCACCTTACGATGTTCAAGCAGCGCCAACATCGTATCGTCCGCCGCATTCTGCAGTTTCAGCGCGAGGCTGGCGTCATGTGTGAGGCGACTGAACCGCTGCATCTGACCGGCAAGGTATGCGGCGGGATTGAAGGTATCATACGGCCGGTCCTGCGGCGTAAACGAATAGCTGCTCATGCCCGACGGCGAGCGATACTCGGGGCCTGTGAACGGTGCGAGCGCCATTTCGACCGTAGAAAGGATCCTGGCGCCGGGCGCCAACGGATCCGCCTGCATCCAATCGAGAAGCGCGTCGACAACGATCGCCGTCGAAATGGTGTAAGCGGTATGAACCGGGTTCTCCGAACCGTCGCCATAGGCGTCCCATGCAACCGGTACACCCCACCCAATAATGCCATCGTTATCCAGATCACTATTGTCGAGCAGCCAGTTCCCGGCTTCGTGCGCAAGACTGGGCAGGTCCTCAAGGTAACCATGACGCTGTCGGATGGTTTCCGCTTTCAGGATCATGGCATAGGACTTGGGAATATCTTCGACGGTATTGCCGGGATAATCGGTAACGCCGCGCCCCGGATTGCCGGAGGCGAAGCGCTCATAGAGCGATTCGACAGGATTGGTTTTCTTCGCGGGCTCAAAGACGCCGAGGTTCGCGAGAATGCCGACGGCAGACGCACGATCGGCCAGCAGCCACACACCTGCACCAATGACAATGGCGGCCAACAGGATAGCAAGCGCCACACTTGTCGACCTGTGAGTCATGTCTGTCCGATCCCTGATGATTGCGTGCCATGGCCCTGGATAGCCTCCGATCGGTAGGCCTGATAACGAGCTTCGCCACGGAGCGAAAGCGCAATCGAACCGATCGATGCCAAGGCGCTATTGGCTCTCTTCCACGGGTATCTCCACCGAATCCAGATCCATGGACCAAAGATTGGCTCGTGGTGAGACCCAGTTGCCGAAGGTCCGAGCCAGCCAATCGTACTCGAAACGTGGACGATCGTCCGTATTGTGGCGAATGCCGGTTCCAAACTCGCAACACTCGAAAGTGACCACATCCAGATGATCCTTCCTCGGTCCTGAGGCGCCGCCCGGTCCGGGCAACGTCTTGAACCAGGCATCGCGTATCTCGGGTGTCACCCGGGCTCGTTGCGGGAGAGAGAACCCGCCTTTCTTGAAGAACAGGTGATAGTAGCCGGGCCAGACAGCATTGTCGAAGACGGCCAGTCCGTCGACCACATGGCCCGCAACAGGCCTTACACCGAGATACCCGCCATCATTCAGCAGGGCCTTCTGAGATGCAAAGAACTCGACCGTGAACAGATTGCCCGAGCCCGCATGCCACGGTTCGTTGATCTTCGTTTGTATGAGATCATAGCGGTCGCCACTCGAAAGCGCCTTCTGTACGAAACGTCGACCGTCGGCGATGATGAATTCCACTCGGTCGTCTTCAAATATCCGCTTCGTCGATGTCTCGGTGTTTGCCTTCACCGCATCGAATATCTCCCGCGACAACTCGACAACCGTGACCTGCTTGACAAAAGGCAGGTCCAGCAGAGCATCGATGAGATAGGCATGTCCGATGCCGATAACGAGAATGCGTTCGGGACGGAAGTTCGGGTCGAGTGCCATCAGCGCCGTATGGTTCCACCGCCAGGCTTCGTAGACATCATCAGGCCCGGGATCTCGCTTCATTGCCGAGGCCGAGGCTGTCCGGTTCATGTCGATGATCGTGTAGAACTGGCTGGTGGGCACGACCGTCGCGACACCAGTACGCCCCTCATGGACCTCTGCGACCCGATAATCCCCTAGGCGGAATGCCTTGTAGTAATCGCCGGGCACGGCCAACGCACACAAGAGTACGAGAAACGCGGCACCAGCCATTGAGGCCCTCCGCCGGGAGCCTCGACGGACGATGAGCATCGTCGCACCAATACCCGTCAGGATGATGGTCACGGCGGCAGTCCCCCCAGTGCCGACGAGCTTGAACAGGACGAGCCCGGCGACGAGCGTGCCCAGCAGGTTGCCCAAGGTGTAAAGGCCATAAATGCCAGCGAACTTGCCCGACGCCTCGGAGATATCGTCAGTCGCCAGGCGAACCATGACGGGGAACAGTGCCGTCCAGAACAGCACCGCAATCATGAACACAAGCGAAAACAGGATCACAGCAACAGGTGAAGGATCACCGATTAAACCGCGATACTCCTCGCTCAGCAGTTGTCCGTTGAAGGTCGTAAACGAAAGAACGCCCAGTTCCGCCGCAAACGCAGGCGGGAACCTTAGCGCACCGGCAAAAAGCGCTGCGCCGGCTCCGAAGAGCAACAGAGACAGTCCGACAAGTGCGTTCGGATAGCGATCCGCAAGGCGCCCACCGAGCAGCTGTCCGCATGACATCAGAAGCAGGTAGGCAAAGAGCACCGATGGAAAGACAATTACCGAGAGCGTGAAATAGTTTGTCAGAACGCGAAAGAACACGATTTGCAGCGCCAGTGTTCCAAATCCAAAGAGTACGGCAACCGTCCCGATCATGGCGTCAAGACGGGCAGCCGTTTCCGGAGGCTTCCCGCCTTCGTCAGGATGCACCGATGCGGCTCTCCTTACGCCCCGCAGCGCGATGAAGACAGCAATCCCCACGCCCAGGTTCATCATTGCCGCCAATACTGTAACACCGCGTAATCCGAGCAGTTCGATCAGCACGATCCCCGTGCCAAGCGCCCCAAGTGCTGCACCCAGTATGTTCAGCCCGTAGAAGAGCCCGACCGTGCGCCCGAGATCGGACATTCGGTTGCGGGCGAGTTCAATGATCAACGGTGTCGACATCCCCATGCCGATGACCGGCAGTGCAAGCAGCGCCATGTTGGCGCCAATGTCGACGACGAGCGAGGTTACTCCGGCCTCCGCCAGACGAGCATTGGTCGCTCTGATGACCGGGATGGATGCAATACCGGCCAGGCCTACGGCAGTTTCCAAGGCGGCGTAAGTCATGCCTGCATAGGCGCGAATTCGTGGCAGAAGGCGTCGAGCGATCTCAGCTCCGGCACCAAGCCAGATCATGAAGGTTGCGATCGTCAAAACGACGGAGATCGCGTCCGAGCCGATGACCTGCGTGAACACGCGTTGCCAGACGACCTGGTACGCCAAGGCCGAAAAGCCGGACAGCAGGAATGCGCTCCCGACGAGCAATCTCAGTCCCGGGGTCATGTCATGCACGCCGGACCGGGCAATCGATGGCCAACGATCCAAACCAACAACGGACCACGAAGTGCTTTCCGCGTGGCCGGACAAGCTCGTGGCCGACGGGATCAGACCGAAAGATCTTTCCAGGGCGACCGGAGTTCACAACGACGTCGCCAGCGTTCGACCGATCATGGTCGTCATCTCGGATGAAAGATAAGCACCGGCGGGCAGACTCAGCACGGTGGCGGCCGCGTGCTCGCTCTCGCGCAGACCGTCGGGATCGCGCGGGTTGTCCTGATAGGCGGTCAGCCGGTGCAGAGGCGTCGGGTAGTAGACGTTGGTCGGAATGCCCTGCCCGGCCAGACGATCGCGCACAGCGCTGCGATCAGCCCCCTCGGGCAGCCGGACCGTATACTGCGCCCAGGCCGAAGACAGCCCTTCGGGCACATGCGGCACCGTCACGGAACCGGCAAGCGCTGCCGAATAGCGCTCGGCCAGCGCCTGCCGGGCGGCCATCTCCTCGTCGAAGATCGTCAGCTTCTCGAGCAGGATCGCTGCCTGCAACGTATCGAGCCGCGAGTTCATGCCGAGCCGCACATTGTCGTACTTGTCGGCGCCCTTGCCGTGAAAGCGCATCGAGCGCAGAAGGTCGGCCCAATCGTCGTCGTTGGTGAACAGCGCGCCCCCGTCGCCGTAGCAGCCCAGCGGCTTGGCCGGGAAGAACGAGGTGGTGGTGATGTCGCCGAGCGTGCCTGCACGCCGGCCCTTGTAGGTGGACCCGAAGCCCTGGGCGCTGTCAGCGATCACGCGCATCGAACTGTCCGCGGCGACGGCCCCGATCGCATCATAATCCGCCGGCAGGCCGAACAGGTCGACCGGGATGACGGCGGCCGGCCGCAGGCCCCTGTCGCGCGCATGGGCCACGCACCGGGCAAGGCTCGCCGCATCCATGTTGAAGGTCAGCGGGTCGATATCGGTGAAGACGGGCGTCGCGCCCAGATAGGGGATCATCTCGGCGGTCGCCGCGAAGGTGAAAGCGGGCACGAAGACCGCATCGCCCTGCCCCACGCCCAGCGCCATCAGAGCCAGCAGGATCGCATCGGTTCCGTTGGCGCAGGTGACGCAGTGCTTCGCGCCAGTATAGGCGCAAAGGGCGGTCTCCAACTCAGCGACTTCGGGCCCCATGATGTACTGGCCGTGCGCCAGCACCTTCTGGATGCGGGCGTCTAAGCCGTCCTTCAGCCGCGCCTGCTGCGCGGCGAGATCGAGGAACGGGATCGGTTCAGTCGTCGCCTTCGACCGGTCGGAGCTTTCCATCGTCTTCAACATAGCGTTCGCCTGTCCTGGGGCAGACCAGATCGTCGCCCAGCCTTTCGCCGGTACGGCTGACCCAGCCGATGCGTCGTGCCGGGATTCCCGCGACCAATGCATAGTCGGCGACATCGCTTGTGACAACGGCCCCGGCCGCCACCATGCACCATGCGCCCAAAGTGTTGCCGCAGATGACTGTCGCGTTCGCCCCGATCGTTGCCCCGCGCCTGACCAGCGTGGGCGCGAACTCGTTCTTGCGCTCAATGTTGGCGCGCGGCGTCAAGACGTTGGTGAACACGCACGAGGGTCCGCAGAAGACGTCGTCCTCAAGCACGACGCCGCGATACAGCGCGACATTGTTCTGGATCTTGCAGCCATTACCGATCACCACGTCCGGGCCAGCCATCACGTTCTGGCCCAGGATGCAGCGTTCGCCGATCCGGGTGTTGGCGAGCACATGAACGAAATGCCAGATTTTCGTGCCAGCGCCTATCTCGACCGGTTCGTCGACATAGGCACTCTCATGGACGAAGACGTCCTTCGCGATCATCGGCCGGCGATCCGGTCAAGGTCCGGATGGCGTTCGCCTCTGCCAGGCTCGACAGCCGCCGTGCGAATTGCGCTGACGATCTCGATCGATGGCCGGACCGCGTCAAGGCCGAACCCCTGCCCGTCGAGAACCGCCTGATAGCTGGCCGTGTGCAGGTCGGTAAAGCCGCCGGAAAACTCGATCTCCTCACCGTCGACGGTGATCGACCGGTAGGTGCTCTGACCTTGCGGCGTTCGTTCGGGAAGGTGATCGCGGTTGATCGACAGCACCCAGCGCACGCGGGCCCTGTCGAATTCCAGATAGCCGGCGGCCGCGTCGTCGGCGCGATGGTGCACGATGTTGGCCTTCAGCCCTCCGAAGACGAAGCCGAGCATGTCGTAGAAGTGCACGCCGATATTGGTGGCGATGCCGCCCGACTTGTGCGCAACGCCCTTCCAGGACGCATGGTACCAGGCGCCGCGCGAGGTGAAGTAGCCCAGATCGACGTCATGGACCGTGTCGGGATCGCCCGCGGCGATCTTCTTCTTCAGCGCGATGATCGCCGGGTGAAGCCGCAACTGCAGGATCGAGAAGACGCGCCGACCGGTTTCGGCCTCGATCGCGGCCAGCGCGTCGATGTCGCCAGGGTCGAGCACGAGGGGCTTTTCGCAGATCGCGTCGGCGCCCGCGCGCATGGCGAACGCGCTGTGCGCCTTGTGCAGATAGTTGGGCGAACAGATCGCGACATGATCGATGGGCCGTCCCGTGCGCTGCAGATCGTGGACATGGGCCTCGAAGCGCTCGAACTCGGTGAAGAAGGCCGCATCGGGAAAATGGCTGTCCATGATGCCGACGCTGTCGTTGACGTCATAGGCGACGAGCAGTTCGCCATCGGTTTCGCGGATCGCCTTGAGATGGCGCGGCGCGATATAGCCGGCGGCGCCGATCAGCGCGTAGCGGGCGGCGGTCGGTTCGGTTCCGGTCATGCGCGCCACACCTTCCTGCCGTCGGGCGGGAACCGGCCCCGCGTGTCGATGATGAGTTGGGCGTTCGCGCCGATCATCTCGTAGTCGAAGTCGGCATGGTCCGTCAGCACGAAGACGGCATCGTAGGACGCCACCGTTTCCGGCGTCAGTTCGACCGAGGACAGATCGAAATCGTGCTCACGCATGGGCGGGAAGACCGGCACATGCGGGTCGGAATACGCAACCTCCGCGCCCCAGTCGCGCAGCAGTTCCATGACGAAGACCGAAGGGCTCTCGCGCATGTCATCGACATTGCGCTTGTAGGCGATGCCGAGCGCAAGCACGCGCGAACCACGCAGCGCCTTGCCCTGGCCGTTGAGCGCTTCGATGGCACGGTCGATCACATATTGCGGCATGCGCGCATTGATCTCGCCGGCAAGCTCGATGAAGCGCGTGTGAAGGCCGTATTCGCGCGCCTTCCAGGTGAGGTAGAACGGATCGATCGGAATGCAGTGACCGCCCACTCCGGGACCGGGATAGTAGGCCGTGAAGCCGAAGGGCTTGGTCTTGGCCGCGTTGACGACCTCGAAGATGTCGAGGCCCATCTGTTCGGCGATGACCTTCATCTCGTTGATCAGGCCGATGTTCACCGACCGGTGGATGTTCTCAAGCAGCTTGACCATCTCCGCCGCCTGGGTCGAACTGACCGGAACGATCGTGTCGATGAAGGCGCCGTAAAGCGCTTCGCCCGCCGCGCGGCAGGCTTCGGTATGCCCGCCGACGATCTTGGGAATGGTCTGGGTGTGATAGTGCGCGTTGCCCGGATCCTCGCGCTCGGGGGAATAGACGAGGTAGAAGTCGGCACCCGGCGTCAGCCCCGCACGGGTGATGAAGGGCAACAGCACCTCGGCCGTGGTGCCGGGCCATGTCGTGCTTTCGAGCGAAAGAAGTTGTCCGGCGCGCAGATGAGGCGCGATCGAGACCATCGTCGCCTCAACGAAGCTGAGGTCCGGCTCACGATACTTGTTCAAGGGGGTCGGAACGCAGATGATCAGGGCATCGCATTCGGATGCGCGCGAGAAGTCGCCGGTCGCCTCGAAGCCGTCCTTCCGGATGCGGGCGATCTCATCGTCGGCGATGTGCCGGATCGGGCTCTTGCCGGCCTGAAGCTGGTCGACCCGCTCCTGTGCAATATCGAAGCCCAGCACGGGCAGGCCGCACCGCGCGATCGAAAGCGCCAGGGGGATCCCGACGTAGCCAAGGCCCAGGATGCCAACCTTTGCCGATCTGTCGGCGATGCGCTCGAGGAAGTCAGTCACGCGGAGATGTCCAGTGGAAATCGCGGCCGTCGAATGAGACGCCGAGCCCATATGTCATGTGAAGTGCTATTGCAACCGGACCGGTCTGGGGCCCGCTCTGCTTTCACAAACCCCATGAGCCGAGACGCCACAGGCGGCAGATGGGCGATGCCGCCTTTCTGCGGTCAGCCGGCTAGTTCGCCGCCCGCGCCGACACGTCGCTATACCCCGTCACATAGCGCTGAAGGATCTTGCGGACCGCGTGGGTATCGCGCTTGTCGAGAGCTTCGCCGACCTGCTTGAGCATGGCCGCCACCTCGATCTCCGAAAGGCCCGCCTCGCTCGCCCGCAGGATCTTCTCGTGCGGCGTCTGGATCAGGCTGTCGTCGTCGATCAGCAGCTCCTCGTAGAGCTTTTCGCCCGGCCGCAGGCCGCAGAAGACGATCTCGATATCGCCGCCCGGATTGTCGGCGTCGCGCACGGTCATGTTGGCCAGCTTGATCATCCTGCGGGCCAGTTCGACGATCTTCACCGGGGCGCCCATGTCGAGCACGAACAGATCGTCGCCCTCCGAATAGGCGCCGGCAAGCAGCACGAGCCGCGCCGCCTCGGGAATCGTCATGAAATAGCGGGTCACTTCGGGATGGGTCACGGTGACCGGCCCGCCGCGCCGGATCTGCTCGTGGAACAGCGGCACCACCGATCCCGACGAGCCGAGCACGTTGCCGAACCGGACCATCGCAAAGCGCGTGCCCGACGAATTGCGCTGGGCGTCGTGCGCGACGATCTCGGCAAGGCGCTTGGTTGCGCCCATCACGTTGGTCGGCCTCACGGCCTTGTCGGTGGAGACCAGAATGAACCGCTCGATCCCGGCGAGCCGCGCCGCCTCGGCGACCACCCGCGTGCCGATGACGTTGTTCCGCACGCCCTCGAGCTCGTTGCCCTCGATCAGCGGCACGTGCTTGTAGGCGGCGGCATGGACGATGATGTCGACATCGTCGCGTTCGATGACGGCGTCGACCGTCGGCCGGTCGATCACCGATCCCAGACAGGTCGCGATCTCTATGCCCTTTTCCTTCGCAAGCGGCAGCAGCGTGCGCTCGATTTCATAAAGGGCAAGCTCGCTTCGCTCGAACAGGACGATCCGGCGCGGGTCGCAATCGACCAGTTGCCGACAGAGTTCCGATCCGATCGATCCGCCCGCCCCGGTGACCATCACGCAACGCCCTGCATAGGCCTTGGCCACTTCAGGGATGTCGAGGTCGACATTGGCGCGGTCGAGAAGCTGGTCCGGCGAGATCGCCTTGAGATCGTCGACCCAGTTCCGGCCGGCGATCAGATCGATATAGGAGGGAATGGTCTGCACGAGGCAGGGCAAGGTGTCGAGCCGGCGTTTGAGCGTTTCGCGCTGGCTGGTGCTGAGCGAGGGAATGGCGATCAGCACCCGCTCGATACGGCCGGACGCGGCCAGTTCCTCGAGCTTGTCGGGCGAAAAGACCCGCGTGCCGCCGACGATGATGCCGTGCAGCGCCGGGTTGTCATCGACGAAGGCGACCGGCCGCATCTCGCGCGACTGGCGCAGCGCGGTCGCCAGCTGAAGGCCCGCCGCGCCGGCGCCATAGATCGCCACCGGCGTATGTGAGCGGCCGGTCAGACGGTGCATGAGATCGAACAGCAGCAGCCCCACGAGGCGCGCGAACACGGCCATGGTGAAGAAGACGACGCCGAAGATGAAGGGCACCGAGCGCGGCGCCCACAGGTCGGCGACGTAGCTGATCAGGACGGCGGCGAGAATGAGGGCGGCCGAAGACAGCGCGATGCGGCCGATCGCGTGCATGTCGAACGCGTGAAGCTTCAGCCGATTGAGCCGCAGCAGGCGGATGATCGGCACACCGGCGGCGGAGACGAGCGCGAAATAGAGCAGCGACACCTGGCCATAGGTGTGCGGCTCGATCGTGTTTAGCCGAAGCGCGTAGGCGACGTAAAGGCTCACGGGGACGAGCGTTACGTCCACCGCGAAGACGATCGCCTTCTTGATCGATCGCGGCCATGTCGCCGGGTCAACCAGTTTCGAAGCCTGCATGACCGCCAGTTCCCGCCATTGTCGCCTGGTTCAGGACCAATCTCTTGATGGCGCCGCGGCTGCCAGCCAGCCTTGGGTCGACAGTTCTGCGCCCGCCTGAACAGCCGCGCTCTTAGCGCAATTGGGACAATGTGGCGAGTCTTACGAATGGCGACGTCCCGCTGCCGGTCCGAGACCGTCGTTCGCAATCTCCGGCACGACGGAAGATGTGCGAGAGAGGCATTAGATCGATGCTGGTGCGTTGAAGGCGCAGGCGCTATCAGGGTTCCCCCAAGCGTAGCATGGCGGGGCGTATTCGTTGTTCTGGTTCTCGCGGTCCGCAGCGATGACGGCCGCAGTCACACTCATCGCACTTGTAGCGTTCTCGCCACTGTGGGTGGAGACGGATGCGTACCGCTTCGCCTGGCTGGTCGCCTGCGTCCTTGCGGCTGTGCATTTCTTCGGCGTCGAGATCCGGAGGCCCGACCGCTTGCATCTGGGCCTTACGGCATATCTCTGCATGGGCTGGGCGGTCTATGTCGCTTTGCGATATGGCATCTACGCCATCGATCAGGATCGGCTTGTCGTGGGATCGGCCGAGGAGATCTATCTTTTCGCAGGGCTCTATTCGACGAGCGGATACGCTGTCTTCCTTGCCCGCCGCCATCTTGGCTGGCTCGTCCCGGCAACCGTCCTTGTCACCACCGTCAAGATCATAGCCGCTTTCGACACGATCGAGATTGGCGTGCCTCCGGGCATTGACATCCTTTTTGCGAACAATCCTATCCACGCTTCCCTTATGTGCGCCGCACTTCTCGTCCTACATGCGGGCATCGCCCTGAACCTCATTCGGGAACGGAGAAGTCGGTCGCGGTGGACGCTTGGCCTGCTCACGCTGACGTTCTTCAATATCGTCGGAAGCTTGTTCTACATCATTTTTCTCGATTCCAAGGGAGTCTGGCTCGCGCTCGTGATTGTCCTGCCGCCGGCTCTGGCATTCCTGGCCTGGACATATGGAAGAGCTGCAGACCGCCGACGTGTCTATTCTCTAGCATTCCTTCTTGTCGTCATGATTGTCACCGCCGGCTATCTCGCCGGGCCACGAATTGTATCTGTCGCTGGGCCGACAGCGGACCGCGCTGCAGCCATGCTGGTCGATCTCATACGCGGCGATGCACCTCTGCAGACATTGCGAGCCTATGCCGGAGACGAAGCGGTTCCGATATCGGCGCGAATCCGGCTGCAACTCACGCTGGACAGCCTCGACCTCATTGCCGCCAAGCCGTTTTTCGGTTGGGGTCCAGCGTGGGCGGAGGCTTGGCAGAACCGCACTTACCAGGACCATCCTTTCGAACTGCTCCACAACAGCGTGCTGGAGGTCGCGGTCCGCCATGGCCTGTTCGGTCTTGCGTTCTACGGCTTCATTCTCGCTTGGGCGCTCGCGCAGATGTTCCGCGCCTCCGGCGAGCGGATCGTTCCGCGCGAAGTGCCGCAGACGGCCGCCGTGGCGCTGGCCGTCTTCTTCATCGCGTCGCTGACGAACTCGCATATCCGCCTGGCGATCGGCGAATCCTTCATGTGGGCTTTCGTTGCGATCGGCTTCGCCTGCTTCTACGCGCGCCAGACAGCCGGCCGACCCGAGCCGGTGGCAAGCGACCCCTAAGCGGAACCGGCGGTCGATTGGGCCTCTCAGATGCCGCGCGTGCGGGCGCAGGCGGCGAGCCGCCGGAAGAATTGAGCCGTGCGCGTCCAGTAGGTGGGCAGCCTGCGATAGGGCGGATATTTGACGGCGTAGGTCGGGCCGGACGCGGCGATCGTCGAGTCGGGCGGCCTCGGGACCGGCATCAGATTGGGCTTGACCTGAAAGAAGCGCACGCCGGTCTCCCAACTCCGCTCCTGCATCACGTCGAACGGGCAATAGACGGGCACCATGCGTTCCACGAGGGCCGCGGCTGCAGATCGTGTCAGCCAATAGGCCGATCCGCTCCCCGTCGGCCCGAGCCAGCACTGGCCAACGTGGGGGCCGCCATCGAGCGGACGGTCGAACGCCTCGAACAGTTGCAGACGATGCGATGTCAGACGCACGAGGAGTGTCTGGGCGCTGAAGCGATCGTCAAGGGCGCACGCAAACGGGCCGACCGCCGCATGGGGCTCGGCATCGTCTTCCATGATGACGGCGGACGAATAGCCGCTGTCAAGAAACGTCCGCATCGCCTTGATATGGCTGTAGTAGCAGCCATACTCTCCGGGCAAGGGCTCGCGACCGTTGAACCGGCGGAAATGGTCGAGATCAAGCCCGTCCCATCCGTCCTGCGTCGCCACCTTGCCATCGACGGCGTCGACACGTTCGACTTCAAGTCCGGCCGCCGCCGCCAGAGCGGCAAAGGTCCGCTGGCGCTCCACCGATCGCGCAAGATTGATGACGAAATAGCCGATCATGATCGCGATCCTGGTCGGAGGATAGTCGGTGGAGGCGCCTCAACCGTTGTTTCCGCGCCATCCACGTCAAATCGAGAAACGGGCGGACACCCCTTACTGGCTGGCTCGGCCGCGGTAAACAGCCAAGCTCGGTCCGCCCCAGGTTGACCAACCATCAAAGGGCGAGCCGTCGTGTGCCCTGCCCTCTTCACCACCCTTTCGCGCTGCGCTGGACACGCGGCGGACCCGAGACTAACAAGCGGAAGGCACGGTTCCGGACGCTTCGGACGAGCCCTGCATCCCACCCTCCCGGCATATCGAGCATGGCAGTCATGGCGGATCAGCAGCGCGAAGGGCCAGCCGAGCTTCACCGGATCTCGGTGGTCGCGCTGGCGCTGATCGTCGGCGCGACCGTCTTCTGGACGGTCTATCCGCACCTGACCCAGCTCAACCTCGATGCCTACATCGACATGCTGGAGAACCATGCCTGGGGCATACGCTGGCAATGGGGAAATCCGAACCATCCGCCGCTGTTCGGCTGGCTGACCGCCGGATGGTTCGAGGTCTTTCCCCGCACCGACCTCAGCTACCGGCTGCTTGCCGCTCTGAACATCGGAGCCGGGCTTGGCCTGATGGTGCTGATCGCGCGCCGTTTCCTGACGCCGCCGGAACAGGCGGCTGCCGTGATGGTCGCGCTGGTGATGCCGCCGCTTGGCTTTTTGGCGTTCACCTACAACGCCAATTCGGCGATGCTGCCGTTCTGGGCCGGCACGATCCTGTTCTATCTCCGCGTGATCGAACGCCGGCGCATGGCCGACGCCGCCCTGCTGGGGGCATTTGCCGGCGCGGCGATCCTGTCGAAGTATTTCGCGGCCGTTCTGCTGCTGGCGCTGCTGGGGCACGCCCTGTCGAACCGACAGACGCGCGCCATCCTCCCGACACCGATCCCGGTCTTCGCCGCGATCGTCTTCCTCCTCGTGGTCGGCCCACATCTGCTCTGGCTCCTCGGCAACGGCTTCTCGTCCGTCGTCTTCGCGACGAGAAAACAGGGCGATGCCTCGATCGTCGCGCTCATGCGCTCGCAGATCGAATTCCTGATCGCCCAACCGCTCTACGCGCTGCCCGGGCTTGCCGTTCTGGGTCTGCTGCGCCGGCCAAACGACGGTTCGCCGTGGTTCGACCGCAGGGCGATCGCCGCCGCTTTCGGATCGACCTCCGGCAAGGTCCTTCTCTGGGCCGGACTCGCTACGGTGCCGCTGACGATGGCGCTGGCCTTGGTCCTTCAGGTGCCGCTGACCAGCAACTGGTCGCTTCCGATCTTCTCGGTAGTCCCGATCCTCTTGACGCTGCTGCTGCCGCGGCCCGTCGCCGAACGCATGCGCGGATGGACGATCGGCCTGTCGATCGGCTTCATGGTCCTCATGCTTGCCCTGTCGCCGCTGATCCGCAGCCAGATCCTCGAACGGGCGCACGCCAACAACGCGCTGCCGCTCCGGGCGCTGGCGGAGGCGTCGGGCGCGCTCTGGAGCGAGAACGTGGACGAGGACATCGCTTTCGTCGCCGGCCACCGCTTCTACGCGATGGCGGCGAGCTTCTACCTGCCCTCCCGCCCGCACTTTCTCGAAGGGCCGGACATCGCTTCGCAGCCCTGGGCGCAAGACGATCCGCTGGCGCGCTCGGGCGTGCTGGTCATCTGCGGTTCACCGGCCGAGGCCTGCATCGAACCGTGGCAAAGCGATGCGGACTGGCGCGTCGAGCCCCTCGGAACGGCCGAGGTTCCGGCGGTGCCCGGCGGCGGGGGACCGCAATCCTATCCGCTCCTGGCATTTCGCGCTGTCTACGAATCGGGCCGGTGACGGCGTGAAGCATATGGAGTGCGGAGGGTCCTCTGAAGCTGGTCAGGTCCGCGCGTCGTCCCGCTCGCGCCACACGCTCTCGTAGACCCGTTCCAGACCGTTGGCTTCCGCCTCGATCGAAAAGAGCGCGCAGGCGCGTTCGCGCCCGAAACGCCCCATCTGCGCGCACAGGGCCGGATCGGCGAGAAGCTTCTCGAGCGCCCCGGAAAGCGCGGGGTGGTCGTCCTTCGGAATGACGAAACCGGTCCGGCCGTCCTCGACCATCGAGGCGAAAGCCCCGGTCCGGCTCGCGACAACCGCGCAACCGCTTGCCATCGCCTCGATCGCGGTCAGACCGTACCCTTCGTAGAGCGGGCAGCAGACGGTGATCGCGACGCGCCGGTACCACTCGGGCATCTCGCCGGGCGGGATCTCGCCGAGCCAAACGAAACGGTCTTCGAGGCCCGCCATGCGGATCTCGCGCTTGAGCCCTTCGGCATAGGGCGCGTCATCGCTCTGGCACAGGCCACCGATCACCGCCGTCACGTCGGGAAAGCGCGGCAGAAGCGGCAGCAGGGCGCGGACGAAGATGTGGATCCCCTTTTCCTCGCGCACGCGGCCGAAGATCCCGATCATGCGCGGGCCGGTCGGCGGGGCGCCTTCGGCCCGGTCGGCCGGCTGCCGCGCGGGCCGAAAGTGCTCGACGTCCACGCCGTGGCCGATGATGTCCGCGCCCGGAAAGAACCGGGCGGCGGCCGGCGAGGTCGCGACGATCCGGTCCATGCGGCCGATCAGCCAATTGAGGGCGGGCGAATGCTTCCGGATCGCCGACGAGGTGAAGACGAGCCGGATCGGGCGGCGCAACACGTCGCGGAGAACGAGGCCCAGCATCATCTCGACGTCGCGGCGCACATGCCAGATCCGCGGCCGGCCGTCGGCCAGCGGACGGAGCGAAAGCCGGATCGCCCCGGCGAGCGTGAGCCTTCTGAAAGCGTCCGGCGCCACCGCGCGGGCCTGCTCGACCCCGGGGAGATCGGGGCCGACATAGCCGATCGCCCGTCGACCGGCCTGGATCGGCAGAAGCGCGCTGATCGTGGTCGAGACACCGGAATGGCGTCGCTTCAGACAGGTGATGATGACGGCGGGATCGCCCGTGCGGGCCGGATCGGGCGCCGGCGTGCCGGCATGGTCCCCGGGCGTCATCGCCGGCGCGTTCCGGGTCAACCGAGCCACCGGCGGCGCGCGATGGCAAGGCCCAGCTTGGTGTTCTGCTTGACCGCGCGAAATCCGTACCCGCCGAGGCTGAGCCGGACGATCGCGTACCGGCTCCCGTTGCCGCCGCGCCTGGCCGTGGTCACCGCATTGTCGTAGCCAAGTTCCTCGGCCAGCCGCACGGTGATCTCCGAATAGGACCCGTACGGATAGGACAGGGACTTGACCGGTCTGGCGAGCAGGTCCTCGAGCCGTTCCTTCGAAACGCGCAATTCCTCGCGCTGATCCCTTTCCGACAGGGTGGGCAGGCGCGAGTGCGTGTTGCAGTGGGAGCCGATCTCCCATCCGCCGGCGCTCAGTTCGGACAGTTCGGCGGCGGTGAGCAGCCGGTTCCGGCCTGACGTGTCCGCCATCCAGCTCGGGCCGTTCCTGCCGATCTCGGAGGCGACGACATAGATCGTGCCGACCGCGCCGATCCCGGCAAGAGCCGGCAGCGCGTGTTCGAGATTGTCGGCATACCCGTCGTCGAACGTCAGTGCCGCGCACTTGGTCTCACCGCCGGCGACGGTTTCAGAGACGGTCGCCAGCCGGTAGCCGGCCTTCATCAGCATCCGGGCATGACCGACCACCGATCGCGGCGCCACGCCGAGACCGTTCAGTTCCGGGTCGGATTGCTCCGGCCGGACCTGATGATAGTAGCCAAGGATCGGGCGGGCACTCATGCGCGGACCAGCTTTCGTTCATCGCCAGGGCGACACGGACGAGACGGCGGCGACGATCGGCCTGACCGTCGACGCCGGAACGCCCGATACCACCATGTGAAGAATGCAGACAAGCCGGCAATCGTCGCTTGCCGGCCGACAGGGTCGTTCCGCGTCGCCCCCGGGCGGTGCCCGTTAGTCCTTCGGGGGCGCCGGGATCGCCGCCGCAAAGCCCGGCTCGCCGCGACAGCGTTCGGCGATCGCGCCGATGCGGACGAGATCGGCTATCTCCACACCCCATCGTTCGGCATTGTAGAGTTGCGGCATCAGGCAGATGTCGGCCAGGCCCGGCCGGTCTCCGTGGCAGAAGGCGCCGGTGCCCGGATCGTCGAGCAGCGCCTCGAACGCGACGAGCCCGCGCCGGATGAAATGGCGCATCCAGTCGCCCATCACCGCCTTGTCGCCGCCGGTCAGATCGACGACGTGCCTTGCGACCGAAAGGTTGCAGATCGGATGGATATCCATCGCGATGACATAGGCGAGCGCCCTCACCCGCGCGCGCGCCGCCGCATCGTCGGGCAGGAAACCGCAGCCGCGCGTCTCGTCGAGATATTCGATGATCGCCATGGACTGGGTCAGGCGAAGCCCGTCGAGTTCCAGCACCGGTACGAACCCTTGCGGATTGCGAGCCATGTGCGCATCGGCCATCTGTTCGCCGGCGCGCAGATCGACCTGTTCGGTCCGGTAGGCGACGCCCGCCAGGTTGAGCGCGATACGCAGCCGATAGCTCGCCGACGAGCGCCAGTAGTCGAAGAGAACCGTCTCGCTCATGCGCCCTCGAATTCCCTGGCGTGCAGCCAGTCGGCATGCCGGGGCGCCTTCCTGGTCCGGCTCCACTCCTCCAGCATGTCCCATTTGACCGCGTCGAGGCGCGCCAGCATCGCCTCTTCCTGCGGATCGGGGCAGGCCAGCTCGATGCGGTGACCGCTGGGATCGAAGAAGTAGATCGAATGGAAGATCGAGTGGTCGGTGACGCCGAGCACTTCCACGCCCCTGCTCTCCAGATGCGCCTTGTATTCGAGCAGCGTGTCGCGATCCTTAACCTTGAAGGCGATGTGCTGGACCCATTCGGGGGTGTTGGGGTCCCTGCCCATCTCCGGCTTCGTCGGCAATTCGAAGAAGGCCAGGACGTTGCCGTTTCCGGCGTCGAGGAACAGGTGCATGTAGGGGTCGGGCTCATGCGTCGAGGGCACGCGGTCCTCGGCGATGGCCAGGATGAAATCCATGTTCAGCATGTCGCGGTACCATTCGACCGTCTGCTTGGCGTCCTTGCAGCGGTAGGCGACGTGGTGGATCTGCTCGATCTTCAGCATGGGCTCAGCCCTCCTTGTCGGCGCCGGGCGAACAGGCGGCCGCCATGGCCTGCCGGAGCACGTCGCGATCGGCGATATGGTTCATCAGGATCAGGATCAGCCGCGCATTGACCGCATCGCTCTCTTCCCTGGAAAGCCCTTCGTGCATGGCCAGAAGCTCGGCATAAAGATCGTCGGGCGCATCGATCGCTGGCGCGGTGTTCAGGTCGGCCATGGTCATCCCCTCCCCGTCGCGCGGTCGATCGCCGCCTGGACGGCCGGTGCGTCGAACCTTGGCCAGCGCGCGGCGACATGCTGGTCGGGCCGGATGAGATAGACGGCCGCCTCCGCTTCGCCCAGATAACGCTCGGCCAGCGCCCCGGACGGGTCGTCGGTCGCCGAAAGCGCCAGACGCGTGGCCGCGATGCCGCCCGATTCGACGCTCTCGGGCGCATCGGCGTCGATCGTCAGCAACTTGAAAGCCCCGCCGAGCCGGTCCAGCAGAAAGCCGTTGCCAAGCGGCGCGTCCGGACATGGCGCACCGGGCCGCGTGCGCGCCGGACCGCCTTCGAGCCCGTCCGCCGTGTTCAGCGGCGAGCCGTCATAGACGCAGGGCACCGACAGCCGGCCCGAATTCACCAGCGGACGAGCGAACCCATAGTGCTCGGACAGATCCAGCACTGCATTGCGGAAGATGCGGCTCATCTCCGATTTCGGCGTGATGAAGTCGGTCGACCGGGTCGAATTGAGAATGTTCTCGTCGGCGCCGTGGATGCGCTCGACATCATAGCTGTCGAGCAGGCTTTCGGGCGCCTTGCCCTCCATGACCAGGGCCAGCTTCCAGCACAGATTGTCGGTGTCCTGCAGGCCCGAATTGGCCCCGCGCGCGCCGAATGGCGAGACCTGATGGGCCGCATCGCCCGCAAACAGCACGCGGCCATGGCGGAACTTCTCCATGCGCCGGCACTGGAAGGTGTAGATCGAGACCCATTCGAGTTCGAACTGCGCGTCCTCGCCGAGCATCGCCTTCAGGCGCGGGATGACGTTCTCGGGCTTTTTCTCCTCGTCCTTGTCGATGTCCCAGCCAAGCTGCAAATCGATGCGCCAGACGTTGTCGGGCTGCTTGTGCAGAAGCGCCGACTGGCCCCGGTTGAAGGGCGGATCGAACCAGAACCAGCGCTCGGTCGGAAAGCCGGCCTCCATGACCACATCGGCGATCAGGAAATTGTCCTCGAAGACGCGGCCGACGAAATCGAGGCCCATCATGGCCCGGGTCGGCGAGGCCGCGCCGTCGCAGGCGATCAGCCAGTCGGCGCGGGCGGTGTATGTGCCCTCGGGCGTTTCGACCTGAACCGTCACGCCATCGTCGTCGGCGTCGACAGACAGCACCTTGTTGCTGCCGCGCAGTTCGATCGGCGCCCCCTCCTGCTCGAGTTCGCGCACGCGGTCGACCATGTAGCGCTCGAAATAATATTGCTGCAGGTTGATGAAGGCGGGGCGACGGTGGCCCTTCTCGGGCAACAGGTCGAAATCATAGACCTCGCGCTCGTCGTAGAAGACGCGGCCGCGCTGCCAGACCACGCCCTTCTTCACCATCGGCTCGCCGCAGCCGAGCCGGTCGAGAATTTCAAGCGGCCGCTTGGCATAGCAGACCGCGCGGCTGCCCCAGCTCACCTTGTCATTGTCGTCAAGCACGACGACCTCGTGACCGGCCTGGGCGAGATCGATCGCCGCCGCAAGGCCGATCGGCCCGGCGCCGATAACGATCACCGCGTGCTTGACCGGCGTCTGCGCGTCCTGATCGGCGACACGCGCATAGGGATAGAGCGGGACTTCGAAGATCTTGTTCATGGCAGGCTCCTCCCCCGATCCCGTCAGCCCTGAAGGGCGTTCCACATGTCCTTGTCGCGCGCGGCCGTCCAGATGCGCGGCGTGTCGATGCCCTGCGCCTCGTCATAGGCGCGGGCGACGTTGAACGGCAGGCAGTGCTCATAGATGGCGTAGTCGGCGAACTTCGGATCGCAGACCGCGCGGCAGGCGTCCCAGGCCTCCTTGAGCGAACCGCCGCGTGCGGCGATCCTGGCGACCGGATCGTAGGTGGAGCGGACGAAGTCGGCCGTGTTGGTCAGCGCGGCGTTGACCATCTCCGCGCCGACAAGGGCATCGCCCCGGCCGGGCGCGATGGCGGCAAGGTCGAACTCGCGAATCTTCTCAAGGGTTTGCGGCCAGTCGTTGAAGTGGCCGTCGCCGCAATAGCAGGCCGAATGGTATTCGACGATGTCGCCGGTGAACATGACGTTCTCATCGGGCACGTGGACGACGATATCGCCGGCGGTGTGGGCGCGGCCGAGCTTCATCAGATCGACCCGGCGCTTGCCCAGATAGACCGTCATCCGGTCCGAAAAGGTCGTCGTCGGCCAGGTCAGGCCGGGGATCTCGTCATGGCCGTCGAACAGGCGCGGGAAACGCTCGAACTCGCTCGCCCAGTCCTCGGCGCCACGCTCGGCAACCATGGCGCGGGCGGTGTCCGACATGATGACCTGCGGCGCCTGATAGGCCGAAGCGCCGAGGACGCGCACCGCGTGATAGTGCGTCAGCACCAGATGGCTGATCGGCTTGTCGGTGACCGCGCGCACCCGCTCGATCACCTTGCGGGCGAGCTGCGGCGTCGCCTGCGCCTCGATCACCATCACGCTGTCCTCGCCGATGATGACGCCCGAGTTCGGGTCGCCCTCGGCGGTGAAGGCCCACAGGTCGCGGCCGATCTCGGAGAACGAGATCTGCTTTTCGGTCATGTCGCCGGCGGAGGCGAATTGCTTGGTCATGGTCTACCCTTCAAGGCTTGCGGGAATGGCGGTGAAGCCGCGAAAACGGATGCGTTGCGAGCGCGTGGCAGCGCCGCGCAGGCGGTAGCGCGGAAACCGGGCGAGGAAACGGGCGATTGCGATGCGGCCTTCCAGCCGCGCCACGTTCATGCCGGTGCACTGGTGCGGGCCGGAGGCGAACGCCAGGTGCCGGTTGGGCTTGCGCGCGATGTCGAACCGTTCGGGATCGTCGAAGGCGGCCGGGTCGCGGTTCGCCGCGCCGATGCACATCGTCAGGCCGCTTCCCTCCGGCATGGCGACGCCGCCGATCTCGACGGGCGCGGTGGTGCGCCGGTTGCCCAGCTGGTTGGGGCTCTCATAGCGCAGCACCTCCTCAATGGCGGGGGCGATCAGCGCGGGGTCGGCGATCAGCCGGGCGCGCTCGTCCGCGAACCGGTCGAACAGTTCGAGCGCGTTGCCGATCAGGTTGGTCGTCGTCTCGTGGCCGGCATTGAGGATGAAGACGCAATTGTGCAGCAGTTCGGCTTCGCTGAGCTTGCCGCCGTCGCGCTCGCCGGCGATCAGCCGCGTCAGCATGTCCCTGTCCGGATCGCCGGGACGGGCGCGACGGCGCGCGACCAGAGATTCCAGATAGGCGAGGAAGTCGCGCACGGCGTCTTCGCCGCGCCGGAACTGGGCCTCGGTCAGCGCCGGCTCGAGCGCGCCGAGGATCGCCAGCGACCAGTCGCGCAGGGGACCGCGCTCGTCATGGGGCACGTCGAGCAGGTTGCCGATCACCTCGATCGGGATCGCGGCGGCGAAGTCCTCGATCAGGTCCACCGTGCCACCCTTTTGTTCCATCGCATCGAGCAGGCGGTCGACCAGCGCGATCACATCGGGCTCAAGGGCCGAGACCGCGCGCGGATTGAGCGCGCCGGCAAGGATGCGCCGCACGCGCGTGTGCAGCGGCGGATCGTTGAAGACGAGGCTCGTGGTGTGGTGTTCGAACAGATAGCCGTCGCCGAACTTGGGCGCGAACTCGACCTTCTTGTCGGACGAAAAGAGCGTCGTGTCCTTGTAGATGCGTTCGAGGTCCGCATGGTGGCTGAGCAGCCACGCATTGTCGCCGATCGGCTTGACCGGCGCGTTCTCGCGCAGCGCGCGATAGACGGGGAACGGATCGTCGACGAACCCGGCGGGCGGCTCGGTCAGCGAGAAGGCGGCTGCCACATCGGCGGCGTCGCCCTGCTTGACCAGCGTATCGCCCGCACCGGCCATGATCAGCCAAGCTCCACGGTCTGGTCGATCGCGCCGAAGATCGAATGGCCCGATCCGTCCTTCATGGCGATGCGCACCGTGTCGCCATCGCCCATGAAGGGCGTCTTGGGCGAACCATCGTTGATCGTCTCGATCATGCGGATCTCGGCGATGCAGGAATAGCCCTTGCCGCCATCGGCCACGGGCCGGCCGGGCGAACCGTCAGGATCCTTGTTGGAGACCGTGCCCGAGCCGATGATGGTGCCGGCGGCGAGCGCCCGCGTCTTGGCGGCGTGGGCGATCAGCGTGCCGAAATCGAACACCATGTCCTCGCCCGCCTCGGCCCGGCCGAACGGCTTGCCGTTCAGATCGACGTCCAGCGGCAGATGCAGCCTGCCGTCCTTCCACGCGTCACCGAGCTGGTTCGGCGTGACCGCGCAGGGCGAAAAAGCGCTCGCGGGCTTGGACTGGAAAAAGCCGAAGCCCTTGGCCAGTTCGCCGGGGATCAGTCCGCGCAGGCTGACATCGTTGCACAGCATGACAAGGCGGATCGCGCCGAGCGCCTCATCGCGCGATGCGCCCATCGGCACATCGCCGGTGATCACGGCCACCTCGCCTTCCATGTCGATGCCCCATTCGGTGGCGTTCCTCGGAAAGCGGATCGGCGCGCGCGGGCCCAGAAAGGCGTCCGAGCCGCCCTGATACATCAGCGGGTCGTGCCAGAAGCTTTCGGGCATTTCGGCGCCGCGCGCCTTGCGCACGAGTTCGACGTGATTGACGTAGGCCGAGCCGTCCGCCCACTGGTAGGCGCGCGGCAGCGGGCTTTCGCATTCATGCTCGTGAAAGCGCTGCACCGGCTGCCAGCCGCCGGCAATGCCCTCGGCGACCCGTTCGAGCCGCGGCGCGACCGTCTCCCAATCGTCGAGCGCGGCCTGCAGCGTGCGCGCGATATGGCCCACATCCGAGCATTGTGTCAGATCGTCCGAGACGACGACGAGGCGTCCGTCCCGCGTGCCGTCCTTGATGGTGGCAAGTTTCATGGTGTCCCAACTCTTCTCGTGATCTCAAATCCCGCCGAGCGCCGGTTCCAGCCGGCCTGCCTCCAGCATCTCGTCGTGAAGCGCGATGGCGTCGATGTCGAAACCGTTCGGCCAGGCGATCGTACCCATCTGCACGAAGGCGCGGGCAAAGAAGCCGGGATCGGCGAGCGGCGCGAGCATCGGCGTGTTCCGGCCGATCATCTCCGACAAGTCGCAGATGCCCTCGCGGCCATTCGAGAAGCGCACGCGGAGCCGACGAGCACCGGCCGGTTGCACCGACAACACTTTGACGAGATCGATCATCGCGGCTTGCAGCCTACTTCTCGCCCGGCGTGCCGTCGAACTTCTTTTCGATGTCCGCCCAGCAGTCGATATAGTCGTCCTGCAGCGGCATCTCGTTGGCGGCGAACGCGGTCAGGTGCTGCGGAAAGCGCGTCTCGAACATGAAGCTCATCGTGTTGTCGAGCTTTTCGGCCTTAAGTTCGGCATTGGAGGCGCCCTCGAACGCGTCGCGGTCGGGCCCGTGCGGCAGCATCATGTTGTGAAGGCTCACCCCGCCCGGCACGAAGCCCTGCGGCTTGGCATCATAGATGCCGTAGATGTTGCCCATCAGCTCGCTCATGATGTTCTTGTGGTACCAGGGCGGCCGGAAGGTGTGCTCGGCCACCATCCAGCGCTCGCGGAACAGGACGAAGTCGATGTTTGCCGTTCCCGGCTGGCCCGACGGCGCGGTCAGGACGGTGAAGATCGACGGGTCGGGATGGTCGAACAGGATCGCGCCGACCGGCGAATACGTCCTGAGATCGTATTTGTAGGCGGCATAGTTGCCGTGCCAGGCGACGACATCGAGCGGCGAATGGCCGATCTCGGTCCGGTGGAACTGGCCGCACCACTTGACCACCAGCGAGGACGGCACCTCGCGATCCTCGAAGGCGGCGACCGGGCACTTGAAATCGCGCGGATTGGCCAGGCAGTTGGCGCCGATCGGCCCGCGGCTCGGCAGATCGAACTTCTGGCCGTAATTCTCGCAGACGAACCCCCGCGCCGGTCCCTCGACCAGCTCGACCCGGTAGACCAGCCCGCGCGGCAGGATGGCGATTTCCTTTGGCTCGAGGTCGATCACGCCAAGCTCGGTGCAAAAGCGCAGCCGGCCCTCCTGCGGCACGACGAGCAGCTCGGAATCGGCCGAATAGAAATACTCGTCCTCCATCGACCGGTTGATCAGATAGATGTGGCTGGCCATGCCGACCTGGGTGTTGACGTCGCCGGCCGTCGTCATCGTGCGCATGCCGGTCAGCCAGGTCAGCGCCTCGCCATCGTCCGGCAGCGGTACCGGGTCCCAGCGATACTGGCCGAGCGAGATGACGTCATCGACGACATGCGGGGCCGAGCGCCAGTAAGGCAGGTCGATCTTTTCAAAGCGCGTCGTGTGCTTGACCGAGGGCCGGATGCGGTAGCACCAGGTGCGCTCGTTCTGCCCGCGCGGGGCGGTAAAGGCGGTGCCCGAAAGCTGTTCGGCGTAAAGGCCGTAATTGCATTTCTGCGGCGAGTTCTGGCCCTGCGGCAGCGCACCGGGCAGCGCCTCGGTCTCGAAGTCGTTGCCGAAACCGGGCATGTAGCCTTCATGCGTGCCGACGGGCGTTGCGCCGGACTGCATGGTTCGGGTCGATGTCTGGCGGTTCATGGTCGCTTCCCTGTCATCGAATTTGGCCGGTGGTAATAGTTGAATTTGTAACTAACAACCATCATGGTCGGTTTCATGACCGACCAGCCCGACTTCGACCTGCGTGCCTTTCTGCCCTATCTGCTCAACCAGGCGGCCGAGGAGGCGAGCCTCGACTTCCAGCATCACTACAAGGGCCGATACGGCATGCTGCGCACCGAATGGCGGGTGCTGTTTCATCTGGGCCGCTATGGCGCGATGACCGCCAACGAGATCGGCGCGCGCGCCAAGATGCACAAGACCAAGATCAGCCGCGCGGTGGCCGCGCTCGAAAAGAAGCGGTTCCTGACACGCGAGCGCGTCGAGACGGACCGGCGTCGGGAGATGCTGGCGCTGACGCCGGCGGGCAGCCGCGCCTACGCCGATCTGAGCGCGCGGGCCCGCGACTATGACGCACGCCTGATGGCGCCGTTCTCCGCAGAGGAACAGGCGGTGCTCAAGCGCGCGCTGGCGCGCATCGGCAAGCTGGAGGACTGAAGCGTTCTGTCAGAAACGATGCCGGAAGGCTGGAGCGGGCAGCGGGAATCGAACCCGCACCAAGAGCTTGGAAGGCTCGTGTGATACCATTTCACCATGCCCGCATGGCAGGGTTCTGCCCTGCCCGTCCGGCCCGCCGATGGTGGAGGAGGCTGGATTCGAACCAGCGTAGGCTTAGCCAACGGATTTACAGTCCGTCTCCTTTAACCACTCGGACACTCCTCCATGACGACGGGTGCCGGTCGATACGGCCCGGCCGCATCGGCGCGTCTTATGAGGCGGGCCAAAAGCGCTGTCAACACGCGCCGAGCCGCCGGACCTGATATTGGTGCGAAAAGCCGTCGTGCCAACCGTTGCGGTCGCAATGGCGGTTCGGCACCGCTATAGAGCCGGCATGAGCCAGCACGAAAAGCCAGGGCGCAAGGACGCCCATTATGCGCGCCTCAGGCGCGACCATCGCGACCGAAAGCGCGTGCGGGGTGAGACGACCGATCCTACGGCACCGCCCGAGGGCCGCGTCCACCTTTACGGCCTGCACACGGTGCGTGCCGCGCTCGACAATCCGGGCCGGACCATCCACCGGCTGCTGGCGACCGAGAACGCGCTGTCGCGCCTTGGGATCGCGGACCCGTCCGCCCTGCCCTTTCCGGTCGAGACCGTGCGCCCGCCGGCGATCGACGCGCTGACCGGCGCCGACGCCGTCCACCAGGGTGCTCTGGTCGAAGCGGACGCGCTGAGCCCGCTGACGCTCGAGGATCTCGGCGCGGCGCGGCTGGTCGTCGTGCTTGACCAGGTCACCGATCCGCACAATGTCGGCGCGCTGATGCGCTCGGCGGTCGCCATGGCGGCGGACGCGCTGATCACCACGGCGCGCCATAGCCCGGCCGAATCGGGGGTTCTGGCCAAGGCCGCCTCGGGCGCGCTCGAACAACTTCCGCTGATCCATGTGCGCAACCTCGCCAACGCGCTCGGCGAACTGAACAATCGCGGCTTCCAGACGATCGGGCTCGATTCGGACGGGCCGAAGCCGATCGAGGCGGCGTTTTCCGGCGATCGCATCGCCCTCGTGCTCGGCGCCGAAGGCAAGGGGCTGCGCGAGAAGACGCGCGCGACGGTCGCCGATCTGGCCCGGCTCGACATGCCCGGCGCAATCCGGTCGCTGAACGTGTCCAATGCGGCGGTGCTGGCGCTCTATCTGGCGCGCAGACATCTGGATGCGACACGCTGACAGAATTCGTTAACGGCACGGGCCTATGGCATCGCCGCCTTCTTGCAGTAGTCTCACGCAACGCATTTTGGCCGTTTTTTCGCCTCAAGGCGCGATGCGAAGGGAACCCCATGATCGACAAGGGACGGGAAACAGAATGAAAGCCAAGACATTGACGGCGCTCGCGAGCGTGCTCGTCTTCACCGCCGCGTGCACCACCACCGATCCGTTCACCGGCCAGCAGCGCGTGTCCAACACCGCAGGTGGCGCGGCGCTCGGCGCGGCGGCGGGCGCGGGCCTTGGTCTGCTCGCCGGCGGCGACGACCGCCGCAACGCGCTGATCGGCGCGGGCATCGGCGCCATCGCGGGCGGCGCGGTCGGCAATTACATGGACCGGCAGCAGGCCGAACTGCGGGCCCAGCTTCAGGGCACCGGCGTTTCGGTGACGCGCGTGGGCAACAACATCATCCTGAACATGCCGTCCAACATCACGTTTGCGACCGATCAGGACCAGGTGGTGCCAGCCTTCTTCCCGACCCTCGATTCGGTCGCGCTGGTGCTGCAGCGCTACAACCAGACGCTGATCAACGTCTACGGCCACACCGATTCGACGGGCGATGACAGCTACAACCAGGCGCTCTCGCAGCGCCGCGCCCAGTCCGTCGCCAACTATCTGGGAGCGCGCGGCGTCAACCCGCAGCGGTTCCTCGTCAGCGGCTTTGGCGAGAGCCGGCCGATCGCCGACAATTCGACCGAGGCCGGCCGGGCGCAGAACCGCCGGGTGGAAATCGAGCTCGTGCCGCTGAGCTGACCGGCGCAAGACGAAGCTTTCCGAACGGGCCGCCATCGCGCGGCCCGTTTGCGTTGCGGCCTGCGGTCGTTGTCATGGCAGTGGTGCGGGCGGCGGGACTCGAACCCGCACGGCGCAAAGGCCTCCGGATTTTAAGTCCGGTATGTCTACCGGTTCCATCACGCCCGCTCCGGCTTCTGTGTAGGAAAGCCGTGCGCCCGTGTCCACGCCGGCCGGTCAGCGCGGCGGGAACGCGTGCTCGGCGATCGCCGAAAGGGCCGGATAGATGGCCGCGCCGCCGGCAACGACGCGGGTGCCATGGTCGAGCGCGGTGCCCGGATCGATCGGCAGCGTCGCCCCGCCCGCCTCCTCGACCATCAGCAGGCCGGCCAAACAGTCCCAGGCGTTCATGTGCTCCTCGACATAGCCGAGCAGGCGGCCGGACGCCGCGTAGGCGAGCCCCAGTGCGCCCGAGGCATTGCGAAAGAACATGCCGCCCTGGCTGACGATCGCCTCGACGAGGGCGACGGCGACCTTCGGATCGGTCCGGCCGGACACGCCGACCATGACCGAGCCTTCGGTGAGCGAAGCGGCGGTGCTGGCGCGCATCGGCTTGCCGTTGACGAAGGCGCCGCCGCCGCGCAGGGCCGAAAACATCTCGCCCGAGGCCGGCTCGTAGATGACGCCGACGACCGGCTCGCCATCCTGCGCGCAGGCGAGCGCGACGCACCATTGCGGGATGCCGCGCACGAAGTTGGCGGTGCCGTCGATCGGGTCGATCACCCAGTCGAAACCGGACGTGCCATGAACGCGGCCGTGCTCCTCGCCGACGATGCCGTCATCGGGAAAACGGGCCGCGATGGCATCGCGCACCAGCGTTTCGGTGTCGCGGTCGGCGTTCGAGACGAGGTCCTGATGGCCCTTGCTCTCGATGGCGAGCGTGTCGATCGACCGGAAGTGGCCGAGCGCGAACTGGCCGGCCTGACGGGCAAGGTCGAGGGCGAAATCGAGGCGGTCCTGATGGGACGACATAGCGGCGGTCTTCGGGAAGGGCAGAGCGAATGGTCGCCGTGCCATGCACCAGCCGTGCTGCGAAGTCCATCGGCTGGCGCAAAAACAAACGGCCCGCCGTGCAGGCGGGCCGTCGACATCGGGAATGCGGCCGGATCAGCCGGCGAGCCTGGCGGCGATTTCGGCGACGCGCTGGCCCTGGAATTTGGCGCCTTCCAGTTCCTGTTCGGAGGGCACGCGCGAGCCGTCCGAGTTGGAGGTGGTCGTCATGCCGTAGGGCGAGCCACCGCGCACGACATCGTTGCCGGTCTGGCCCTGATAGGCATAGGACAGCGGCACGATGATCATGCCGTGGTGCTGCAGGGCGGCCTGGGTCGTCAGGATCGCCAGTTCGGCGCCGCCGTGCTGGGTCGCGGTCGAGGACATAACCGAGGCGACCTTGTTGATCAGCTTGCCTTCGGCCCAGAGCGGACCGGTCTGGTCGAAGAAGTTCTTGAGCTGTGCGGCCATCATGCCGTAGCGCGTCGAAACGCCGACGATGATCGCATCGTAGTCGGCCAGTTCGAGCGGATCGGCGATCGGGGCTTCCTGATCCAGCTTGTAGCCGGATGCCTTGGCGACGTCCTCGGGCACAAGTTCCGGCACCCGCTTGATCGTCACGTCCGCACCGGCGGCACGCGCGCCTTCGGCGGCCGACTGCGCCATGGCTTCCATGTGGCCCCAGCTCGAATAGTAAAGCACAAGCACCTTGGTCATCGGTGTTCTCCGTGTTGAATTCCGACTGCGCACTTAATGGATGCGGCGGTGGGCGAAAGCGTGCGATCGCACGACACAGTGTTCACCCGGCCGCATCGATTGATGCCCTTGACGGGGCGCGGTATGGAGCGGGCAGAGGTTTCGGACAGCGCGCATGAGCGAAGACATCATCACCGCCGCCATGGTGGTCATCGGCGACGAGATCCTGTCCGGCCGGACCCGGGAGGGCAATGCGCATCATCTGGCGCGCATGCTCACCGAAGCGGGCATCGACCTGCGCGAGGTGCGCGTGGTCGCCGACGACCAGCCGGCGATCGTCGAGGCGGTCAACGCACTGCGCGCCCGCAACACCTATCTGTTCACCTCCGGCGGCATCGGCCCGACCCATGACGACATCACCGCCGACGCGATCGGGGTCGCGCTCGGACTGCCCGTCGACAAGGATGCACGGGCCATGGAGATCCTGACTTCGCATTATGAAAAGAGCGGACAGCCGTTCACCGAGGCGCGCCAGCGGATGGCCCGCGTGCCCGAAGGCGCGATCCTGATCGACAACCCGATCTCGGCCGCACCGGGCTTCATCGTCGGCAACGTGCATGTGATGGCCGGCGTACCGGCGATCTTCCAGGCGATGCTCGACCGGGTGCTGCCGACCCTGCGCGCCGGGCGCAAGCTGGCTTCGCAGGCGATCTTCTGCCGGTTCGGCGAAGGGGTGATCGGCGCGCCGCTTGGCGCGATCCAGAACGATCATCCCAACACCGTCATCGGCTCCTATCCGCGCTACGAGGACGGCCGGCACTGGGCCGAGATCGTGGTGCGCTCGGCCGATGCGGACGCGCTCGAGGCGGCGGCGGACGCGGTCCGGGCGATGCTGGAGGAACTGGAGGTCAAGCACGGAGAGTAGTGAATGGTGAACAGTAAATCGTGGATGGCCCTGCCCTGATCTGATCCTAGGGTTGAGACTCAATCATATCCAGAATGCGATGAGGGCGGCGAGAGCGACGGCGGACAGGAAGTTTCTGGCGAGCTTGTCATAGCGCGTGGCGACGCGCCGGAAGTCCTTGGGGCGGCAGAAGGCATTCTCGATCAAATGACGATCGCGATATCGGCGCGTGTCATAGACAATGGCGCGTTTCCTGTTGCGGCGTCCCGGAATGACGGGCACGATCGAGACGCTGCGCAGCATCTTGCGTAGGGCGTTGGCATCGTAGCCCTTGTCAGCGAGGACATATCGGGCACCCGTGAGGCCTGCCAGCAAGATCGGTGCTGCCTTCATATCGGAGACATTGCCAGCGGTCAGGTGAAGGGCAAACGGTCGCCCGATCACATCGGTCAGAGCGTGGATTTTGCTGGTCTGCCCGCCGCGTGATGGACCGATACCCTGCGCTTTTGCCCCCCTTTACCACCGTGAGCAGAGCGTTGGGCTTTAACGAAAGTGCTGTCGATAGCAGTGCTTCTTGTCACCGCACCCGATGTCGCCAGGGCTTCAAGTAAGCTGAGCCAGAACCGTCTGCGTGACCAGCGATTGAAGCGGTTGTATATCGTCGTCGACGGGCCGTACTCCTGAGGGCAATCGCACCACCGGCATCCGGTCTTCAGGACATGTATAATGCCCGAGATTACACGGCGATCATCAACACGTCGGGCACCCGGCTGGTTCTTGGGCAAATACGGCTCTATCGCCGCCCACTGGGTGTCCGAAAGCCAAAACAGGTGAGCCATCCACGCCTCCAATCTGCTGATTGAAAGCCGTGAATCTGATTTGCCACTTCAGATCAACACGCTAATTGGGTTTCGACCCTAAGATATCGCTGAGAAAGGCGCGCGGGCTCGCACCATTCGCCATTGCACCATTTCACGACCTCACCACTTCACCATTCACCGAGGCCCCGTCTTGCCATCGCCGGCCTGCGCCGCTATCGCACGCCAACCTGCATCGACGGAGCGATCCATGGCCCTGCCCGACAAGTCCTTTCCGGTCTCCTGGGACCAGTTCCATCGCGATGCGAGGGCGCTGGCCTGGCGGGTCGCTTCGGTCTCCAAGGAATGGCGCGGGATCGTCACGATCACGCGCGGCGGGCTGGTGCCGGCGGCGATCGTCAGCCGCGAACTGGAAATCCGCGTCATCGAGACCGTGTGCATCGCCTCCTACCATGACTACGACACGCAAGGGGACATCAAGGTCCTCAAGGAGATCAGCCCGGCGCTGCTCGAAAACGAGGGCGAGGGCGTGCTGATCATCGACGATCTGACCGACACCGGAAAGACCGCCGAACTGGTGCGCGCGATGATGCCGAAGGCCCATTTCGCCACCGTCTACGCCAAGCCCAAGGGCATGCCGCAGGTCGACACCTTCATCACCGAGGTCAGCCAGGACACCTGGATCTTCTTCCCCTGGGACATGGGCTTCACCTATCAGGAGCCGATCGCCGGCGCCGGCAAGGGCTGACCGGACGATGGACGCGCCCGCGCCCCGGCCGGCCCTGACCGAGGCGGCACGGCGGCGCGCGCTGGCGGTGATCCTGGGCACCGTCGTCATGAACATGATCGGCGTCGGGCTCGCCTGGCCGATCCTGCCCAAGCTGGTGCAGGCGATGGGCTCGGGCACGGTCAGTGACGCGGCGGCGGCCTATGCGGTGATCGGGACCATCTACGCGGTCGCGCAGTTCCTCTTCTCGCCGCTGATCGGTATCGTTTCGGACAAGTATGGCCGCCGGCCGGTCATGCTGGTCTCGCTCGCCGGCCTGACGGTCGACTACATCTTCGCCGCGCTCGCGCCGACGCTGATCTGGCTTGCCTTCGCACGGCTGGTCGGCGGGATCTTCGGCGCCACGGTGACCACGGCGAACGCCTATGTCACCGACATTTCCGAGCCGGCCGAACGGGCCCGCATCTTCGGGCTGATCGGCGCGGCGTTCGGCGCGGGCTTCATCCTCGGCCCGCTGCTGGGCGGCCTGCTCGGCGAGATCGACATCCGCCTGCCCTTCATCGCCGCCGCCGTTCTCGGCGCGGTCAATCTGGGCTTTGCCTTCGCCTTCCTGCCCGAATCGCTCGACGAAGCGAACCGTCGCCGCACACCGGACTGGCGCGAGGCCAACCCGCTTTCCTCGCTCAGAAAGATCGCCTCGTTCCCGGCGCTCACCCCGCTTCTGGTCGCCCTTCTGCTGACCGCGACGGCCCAGCGCGGCCTCGAGGGCACCTGGGTGCTCTACACCGAGTTCCGCTTCGGATGGGGCCTGCGCGAGGCGGCCTGGTCGCTGGCCTTCGTCGGCGTGATGTATGTGATCGTGCAGGGCTTTCTGGTCGGGCCGATCGTCCGTGCGATCGGCGACTGGCCGACCGTGATCGCCGGCTTCGTCGTCTCGTGCCTTTCGCTGGCGCTCTACGGGCTCGCCGAGACCGGCTGGATGGTCTACCCGCTGATCGCGCTCTACGTCATCGGCAACGGGCTGGGCTCGCCGGCTCTGACCGCGATCTGCTCGAAAAGCGTCGACGGCGACCGGCAGGGCCAGCTTCAGGGCACGCTGCAGGCGATCAACGCGCTGGCGATCATCTTCGGTCCGCTGCTCGCCTCGCTCGTGCTGGCCCACGTCTCCGCGCCGGACCCGCTGGTCGACGTTCCGGGGCTCTGGTTCATCGGCGGCGCGCTCGTGTTCGCCCTGTCCGTCGGACTGGCGGTCCGTGCCGCTCCGCGCCCTACCTGAGCCTTTCCCGCAATCCACAGCTTGAATGACGGCCCCGCAAGGCACATGTCCTTCATGTTGCGAATCTGCCACGATCCGCACGCAACTCCCGCGCGCAATAAGAACACAACGGAGCGCAGATGGCCGACCACAACACGCTTTCCCGCATCATCCGGCAGCTCAAGCGCGCATTCGGACAGGAAGACGCGTCGGTCGGCATGCAGGCCGGGGCCCTTGTCTGGCGCCGCGCCGGCAAGGGCAAGGTCGAGGTGCTGCTGATCACCAGCCGGGGCACCGGCCGCTGGGTCCTGCCCAAGGGCTGGCTCGACGACGGCGAGAACGTCGCCCAGGCCGCCGCCCGCGAAGCGTGGGAAGAGGCCGGGGTCGAAGGCACGGTCAGCGACAGCCCGCTTGGCAGCTATGATTACGTCAAGGTCGATGACGGCCACATCCAACCGTGCCGCGTGACCGTCCACGCGCTCGCCATGGTGCGCCAGAAAGCCGACTGGCCCGAACGCGGCGAACGCGAGCGGCAATGGCTGCCCGCCGCCGAGGCGGCCGAACGGGTCGACGAGCCCGGACTGCGGGCGCTGCTTCAAGCTTTCGACACGGACTGGAAGAAGCTGGCCGCCTGAGCCGCCGGCGAAACCTCGCCGACCCCGACCCTATTGGAACACCACGCTGCGGACGATGTGTTCGCTGAAGCGGGCGGACGCCGGCGCCCGCTCGACATAACGGCGTTCATGGAAGATCAGACCGTTCTCGCCACGCGCGGGCATGATGCCGTAGATGTGCACGGCGATGTCGCCGGCCCTCGGATCCCAGTAAGTGCCATTCAGCACCACCGCGTGGGTGCCGGACAGGGCATAGATGCTGACGCCTTCGAGCGACTTGTTGATGTAGCGTTGCGTGAGGTCGGCGAAGACGCGGGTGATGAACAGCCGCGAGATGGCATGGCGGCGCGCGCTCGCCCCTTGCGCACCGATGCGCAGCGGGATGACGTCGAGTTCCTCGACCAGACCGTCGGCCAGCGTCGAGATGCTGATACGGAGATAGACCCCGTCGGCGGTGTCCGGATAGGCCACGTTGATCTCGCCGTCGCCCGGATCGGGCAGATCGAGGGAGAATGGCTGCGGGACGAGGAAGCCGAAGCGATCCTCGAAGGCCGAATCGACGGTGATGGTACGGGCGCCGGCGACCGGCAGACCGGCCCGTTTTCCCGATGAAACGTCGGAAGCCGTGGCTGACGCCGAAAAAATGCGATTCGCCGCGATCGCGCCGTCCCGATCGGACATCGGCAGCACGAACGCCGCCGTCGGCACGGCGATCGCGGCCGCGATGATGCCGCTGCGGGCCCGGAATTGCGGGGTGCGCGTCATGGCTGCTTCGTTCCCTTCCCCTGTGCAAGGGCCTTTACCGAAATTTAAGCCCTATCCCCGCTATCCCCGCCAGAGGCCCTACCAGATATAGTGGATTTGCGTTTGCGCCAACCAAGCTCTTGACCGGCTCCGCCGAGTCGCTTTTTATGACGGTTGTGCGACGTTGGGCGCACGTCCGGCGGCTCGGATCGCCGGTTCACTTCAGCGTTCATGTTGGCGTTTCAGCGCGGCATTGACGGTCAATCCGTCACATCCGGGCACGGGTTCCTGCGTCTTGCGTGCGGTTCGGGGGATCATCGAGAGGGGATCAGACCAGGCTGTTAACTCAATATTTAGAGGTTTACAGCCTTGCTAACCACTAGATAAGGTAGGTGGCCGCCAGGGTCGACACTACTCCCGGACGGGGCGTCGAACAGGTTCACAAGTCAGACCGAAGCTTTGCCGGCCATGGTCACGCCATGGCGGAACAGGTTCGGTGCGTGCGTCGGGCAAGCGGCCGGCGCGCGCGGGTTGCATGAGGGTGCGGGTCGGGTGACGGCCTGTGGATAAGACACTATATATAGAGGGCGAAAGGGACGACATGCATATCGAGCGCCACTACACCAAGGACGGCCAATCCCCTTACGCGGACATCGCGTTCCGCCAGGCGACCAGCGAGATCAGGAACCCGGACGGGTCGATCGTCTTCCGGCTCGAGAACATCGACGTGCCCGAGCAGTTCAGCCAGGTCGCGGCCGACATCCTCGCCCAGAAATATTTCCGCAAGGCCGGCGTGCCCGCCCGGCTCAAGCGTGTCGAGGAAAACGCCGTCCCCTCCTTCCTGTGGCGCTCGGTCGCCGACGAGGACGCTCTGGCCGAATTGCCCGAGGACGAGCGCTACGGCCCTGAAACCGACGCGCGTCAGGTCTTCACGCGGCTCGCCGGCACCTGGACCTACTGGGGCTGGAAGGGCGGCTATTTCGACAGCGAGGACGACGCCCGCGCCTTCATGGACGAACTGGCCTTCATGCTCGCCACCCAGCGCGTGGCGCCCAACTCGCCGCAATGGTTCAACACCGGCCTTTACTGGGCCTATGGCATCGACGGCCCCGGCCAGGGCCATTTCTATGTCGACCCGTTCACCGGCAAGCTGACGAAATCGAAGTCGGCCTACGAGCATCCCCAGCCGCATGCCTGCTTCATCCAGTCGGTCGGCGACGATCTGGTCAATGAGGGCGGCATCATGGATCTTTGGGTGCGCGAGGCGCGCCTGTTCAAGTACGGCTCGGGTACCGGCACCAACTTCTCGCAGCTTCGCGGCGAGGGCGAACGGCTGTCGGGCGGCGGCAAGTCGTCGGGCCTGATGAGCTTTCTGAAGATCGGCGACCGCGCCGCCGGCGCGATCAAGTCGGGCGGCACCACGCGCCGCGCCGCCAAGATGGTCGTCGTCGACATCGATCATCCCGACATCGAGCAATATATCGACTGGAAGGTGCGCGAGGAGCAGAAGGTGGCCGCCCTCGTCACCGGCTCGAAGACCGTCGCCAGGCACATGAACGCGATCATGCGCGCCTGCGTCAATTGCGAGGGCCATGGCGAGGACTGCTTCGACCCGAACAAGAACCCGGCCCTCAAGCGCGAGGTCAAGGCCGCCAAGAAGGCGATGGTGCCGGAGAACTACATCCAGCGCGTCATCCAGTTCGCGCGGCAGGGCTATTCCGAGCTCGAGTTCAGGACCTACGACACGGACTGGGATTCGGAAGCCTATCTGACCGTTTCGGGCCAGAACTCCAACAACTCCGTCTCGCTGTCGGACGAGTTCCTGCGCACGGTCGAGAACGACGGCGAATGGAACCTGATCAACCGCATCGACGGCAAGGTCGCGAAAACCGTGCCGGCGCGCGAACTGTGGGAGAAGATCGGCTACGCCGCCTGGGCCTCGGCCGATCCGGGCCTGCACTTCAACACGACCATGAACGACTGGCACACCTGCCCCGCCGGCGGCCGCATCCGCGGCTCGAACCCGTGCTCGGAATACATGTTCCTGGACGACACGGCCTGCAACCTGGCGTCGCTCAACCTGATGCAGTTCGCCGATCCGGCCAACGGCCACAGGATCGACATCGCCGCCTACGAGCACGCGGTGCGGCTGTGGACGGTGGTGCTCGAAATCTCGGTGATGATGGCGCAGTTCCCGTCCAGGCAGATCGCCGAACTGTCCTACAAGTATCGCACGCTGGGCCTTGGCTACGCTAACATCGGCGGGCTGCTGATGTCCTCGGGCATCCCTTACGATTCCGACGAGGGCCGGGCCATCGCAGGCGCGCTGACCGCGATCATGACCGGCGTTTCCTACGCCACCTCGGCGGAGATGGCGGGCGAACTGGGCCCCTTCCCCGGCTACAAGCCGAACGCGAAGAACATGCTGCGCGTGATGCGCAACCATCGCCGCGCCGCCCATGGCGAAACGCAAGGCTATGAGGATCTGGCGGTCAATCCGGTCGCGCTGAAGGCGGACGAGTGCCCCGACGCCGACCTGATCGCGCATGCCCGCGCCGCCTGGGACCGGGCGCTCGAACTTGGCGAGAAGCACGGCTACCGCAACGCGCAGGCGACCGTCATCGCGCCCACCGGCACGATCGGCCTCGTCATGGACTGCGACACCACCGGCATCGAGCCCGACTTCGCGCTGGTCAAGTTCAAGAAGCTGGCCGGGGGCGGCTATTTCAAGATCATCAACCGCTCGGTGCCCGCCGCGCTGCGCACGCTCGGCTATTCGGAAAGCCAGATCGCCGAGATCGAAGCCTATGCGGTCGGCCACGGCAATCTGAACCAGGCCCCGGCGATCAACCCGGCAAGCCTGCGGGCGAAGGGCTTCGATGACGACAGGATCGAAGCGGTCAACGGTGCGCTGAAGAGCGCCTTCGACATCAAGTTCGCCTTCAACAAGTTCACGCTCGGCGAGGACTTCCTGCGCGATGCGCTCGGCGTCACCGACGAGCAGATGGCCGATTTCTCCTTCGATCTTCTGGCCCATCTGGGCTTTTCGAAGAAGGACATCGAGGCCGCCAACATCCACATTTGCGGCGCGATGACGCTGGAAGGCGCGCCCTTCATCAAGGACGAGCATCTGCCCGTCTTCGACTGCGCCAACCCGTGCGGCAAGATCGGCAAGCGGTACCTTTCGGTCGAAAGCCACATCCGCATGATGGCCGCCGCCCAGCCCTTCATCTCGGGCGCGATCTCCAAGACGATCAACATGCCCAATGCGGCGACCGTCGAGGACTGCAAGAACGCCTACATGCTGTCCTGGAAGCTGGCCCTGAAGGCCAACGCGCTCTATCGCGACGGCTCCAAGCTCAGCCAGCCGCTCAACGCCTCGATCATCGAGGACGAGGAGGACGAGGACGACGAGACGCTCGACGCGCTGGTCGAGGCCCCGGCCGCCGCGCGCGCCGCGCAGGTCTCCGAGAAGATCGTCGAGCGCGTCATCGAGAAGGTGATCCGCGAGCGCGCCCAGGAAAAGCTGCCCACGCGCCGCAAGGGCTACACCCAGAAGGCCAAGATCGGCGGGCACACCGTGTTCCTGCGCACCGGCGAATATGATGACGGGCGGCTGGGCGAAATCTTCCTGGACATGAACAAGGAAGGCTCGACCCTGCGCGCGCTGATCAACAATTTCGCCATTTCCGTGTCCCTCGGGCTGCAGTGGGGCGTGCCGCTTGAGGAATATGTCGACGCGTTCGTCTTCACCAAGTTCGAGCCGGCCGGCATGGTGCAGGGCAACGACGCCATCAAGAACGCAACCTCGATCCTCGACTATGTGTTCCGCGAGCTGGCGATTTCCTATCTGGGCCGGCACGATCTGGCCCATGTCGACCAGTCCGAGTTCTCCTCGACCCCGCTGGGCCGCGGCATCGAGGAGGGCAAGACCCAGCCGGTCTCGACGGGCTGGACGCGCGGGCACAAGCTGTCGGTCGTCTCCTCGTCCGGCCCCGCCTCGGGGACGCCGGCGGGCGCGGCCAACACCAACGTGACGGCGATCTCGCCGGGCGCGGGCGGTTCGGCCCGCGCGGCCACCGCGCCGGTTCTGCAACTGCAAGAGGAAGCCTCGGCCTTCCACCGCGACTATGCCGACCGCAACGCGGCCTTCCAGGCCGACAACCGGGTCGACAGCGCCGCCGAAGCCGAGACCGACGCCCAGGCCGACCGCCAGGCGGAAGCCCAGGCCGCCGCGGCCGCCGCCACCGGCCTGTCGCCATCGGCGACGCACAAATCGGCCGACGCGGACGACGCCAGGCAGATCGAGGCCGAACGGCGCATGCAGGCGATGATGCAGGGCTATACCGGCGACATGTGCGGCGAGTGCTCGAACTTCACCATGGTGCGCAACGGCACGTGCCTGAAGTGCGACACGTGCGGCGCGACGAGCGGGTGTAGTTAAATCAAATCAAAGTGTTACTTTGATTTGGAAAGGCCCTGCCGGAAACGGCGGGGTTCACAATTTGTTGGAAGGCATATCTTCCAGATCTAACATGTGAACGAACAAAAGCAGGCCTCGATATGGCATTCAATTGGACATGTCCACATTGCCAAACGTTGCAGACTGTCGTGGATAGAAAGTTCTCAATTGAGAAGTTCCCTATCGACGTTGGTGAAACAATCCTGAAGAAACCAGCGTATGAAGTGCGAATATTCGGATGCAGTAATGAAGAAGGGAATTATCCCCTTGACGCAAGTATGAACACTTGCTAGATAGGGCGCATGAGCAAGAGCAAATCACCCGCATTTTCCGTCCGCGACTTCTTCCAGCGCTTTCCCGATGATGAAGCGTGCCTGACGCACATCATGGAAGTGCGCTTTGGCATGAAGCACGTTTGCCGCAAGTGCGGTGTGGACAGCACTTTCCATCGCATGACCGAGCGTCGGGCATTTGCCTGCGCATCGTGCGGCGATCACGTTTACCCGACCGCCGGCACGGTCTTTGAAGACACGCGCACGCCGCTACAGCTTTGGTTTTACGCGATTTATCTGTTCGTCACGACGCGCCACGGCGTTTCAGGCAAGGAACTGCAACGCCAACTTGGTGTCACGTATAAGACCGCGTGGCGCATGGGCATGAAAATCCGCGAACTGATCGGTGGCGTTGACGGCTTCGAGATGCTGGCCGGTCACGTCGAACTGGATGAAGCCTATGTTGGCGGTCGCCGCAAGGGCAAGCGCGGACGCGGTGCCGAAGGCAAGACGGTCGTCATGGGCATGAAAGAACGGGGCGGCAAGGTCCGCACCGAGGTGATCCCGAACGTCAAGAAGGACACGCTGCGCGGTGTCGTGCTGCGCAATGTCGAGACAGGCGCGACGGTTTCGACCGACGAACTGATGTCCTATGGCTTACTGGAAGATGACGGCTACACGCATGGCCGCGTGAAGCACTCTGAGAAGGAATGGGCGGTTTACGATTACCGGACGGACGAAACCTACTCGACCAACAACGTCGAAAGCTTCTGGAAGCTGTTCAAGGCGTCGGTTCGCTCAACGCACATTCATGTGTCGAGCAAATACATGGATCGCTATCTCAACGAGTTCGCTTTCCGGTCGAACCATCGGGAGCGCCAGAACGCGATGTTTGATCTGATCGTGTCCCGCGTATGACGCGGGATGCGGCTTCATCGAAAGCGGCACGGTTAATTGGGCCGACTTCATCCGCCTCCTGTTGTCGAATGAACTCTTCGAGGCGGTCTTCGGCGATTGCCCGAGATAGCGATAAGCGGTCATTCATATTCTTAGGATAGGCGACAACGGGTAGTTCGGCAATGTTGAAGGGTGCCAAGCGGAACCTGGCACCCAACCTGTTAGAAAGGGAACGAGAGCTGTTTAGGCCAACTCCGCGTATGGGCACGTACGAACTCTTTTACCCCATACCGGACACGTTCATATGCACGCACGTGCACGCGAGGCTTCCGCATTTGCGGCCTCCATGATCCGATTATCGTTGTAACGGACAAGCGGAACGTGCATATTGACCATGTGACAGGTAAGCACTCGCTTGCCGTTGGCGAATGGGTGCCGAGCGGGGCACCGTGTACTGACACGTCAACCGCCCGGACTTTGTTCAGCTAACAACACCATAGGCATATCGGTCCTTGCCGACCTCCATGTGTCTAGGGTTCTGCGCCACGGATCGACCGTCAAATCAGGTCCGTGGCGCACTCGGATCATGTGTCAGATTCGCTTTTTGCAGCGTCTGACGGTTTCTTGCTCTGACGAAGCGTCAGGTATTGAACCAACTCCCAAATCGGCCCCTTGATGTTGTCCGGGAAGTCCGGCTCGGTCATCAGGTCGATAAGCTGATATTGAAGAGGCTTGCTTTCAGGCGCCTTCGCGCGCGGAGTTTGCTGTGCATCGCCTTCGGGGCTCGCATCCTTCTTGCGCTGCTTAGTGCTCTTACGGGAACTCGATGACGATGCCACCGGCTTGCGATTCTTCAGATGAGCTGAAATTGGCTCATCTGCAAAACCCGCTGCGGCGATGAAGAACGATGCGGCCTTATCGACAGTAGACCCCTTCGCTTCGTATTCTTCTCGCAGATGCTCATCAAATTGGCCCGCCGTGGCCGTGGTGAGATCAATCTGACCGTTGAAAAGGGAGGGGTAGCCCGTCCGCAGAATGCCCCGCATGAGCACTTTCCGGTCATCCTCCGTAGCGTTCACAAACTCTGTAAACGTTTTGGTCGGGGAGCCGTCTTCGAGAATTAGCTTGAGCGATTTGAGCGCTGCAATTACACTGTAGCTAACGCTTCCCGAGGCGTTTCCAAATACGGAAGGATCAATTCGACTCGGAATTCCCGTTTCCTGCAACTTATTGAAAAAGTTGATGAATGTCGGGAAACTCGCATACGGAGCAGATTGCTTTTTGTTGGTTTCTGCCATGTCCCACAGCCCTTCTGTGATTTCTGTGTGGCTGGTTTCTAGCAGACGGCCACACAGAAAGCAACAAGTACTAGAAAGGACGTTAGTGATGCAGGTGATTCAGGTCAAGAGCGCGGATGGAACCGTCAGAAAACTGGCTATGGTGCATGATCAAGGTGCGTCGGTATTGGCGTGCAGCCTCGCCCGATACGAGAAAACGCCGCAAGACGAGTTAGACCAGTACTTGGTGGGCTTCCCTAAGTCGGACATCGTATCGAGCGATGCCTCAATAGGTACGCCAGATGGGAAAGTTATGGGTCAATGAGCGATCATAGCGACGATCGCAGCCCTTGCGTCAAAGGGATAATCCCCTTATGAAGCCTGTGAAATTCGCGAACTGAGCCCGAAAGCGTCGGCGACGCTCATTCGACGCTGCCTTCAAGGGATGATCCGAGATTTCTGTGAGATCAGCGGCAATCGCCTGACCGACGAAATTGAGATGCTAAGAAAAGCGGGCGATGCCGGCACTGCGCCGCAAGGTGTCACCATCGATTCTGTGGACGCAATAGATCATGTTCGCGGCATTGGAAACATCGGAGCGCACATGGAGAAGGACATCAATGTCATCGTTGATGTTGATCCGAATGAGGCAGAAGCACTTATTAGCCTAGTCGAGATACTTTTCGACGAGTGGTATGTCGCTCGACACAGACGCAAGGAACGCCTTGACGCAATCAAACTGCTCTCTCACGAAAAGAAGGCGGCTAAGCGAGGTGACAACAACGCCGAGTAACTCTCGCGCCGTCATCCTTGGCCCTGAGCCGAGGATCCATTCCGTTGAGCGGGCGAAGAGTGCCCGATGCCGCAGAACGGGCCGGTCCTGCAGTGCCGGTGCATTTGACGATCGGAACGGAATGGATCCTTGGGTCAGACCCAAGGATGACGACGGTGAGGTGACGTCCGCCTCCCCGCAACGGGGCCAAACCCGACCGCGTCACCATTGCAAACAAACCATCGGACGACTTGGCACCGGGCGCGCAAAGCTCCACAGTAAGGTCGGCCCGTCTGAAGAGGAATCGAGCGATGCGCTATGCAATCGTCATCGAAAAGGCGGGCGGCAACTTCTCGGCCTACGTACCCGACCTGCCCGGTTGCGTCGCGACCGGCGCGACGGCGGATGAGGCCCGCGCCGAAATCGCTGCCGCCATCCGTCTCCACATTGAGGGCCTGGTCGAGGACGGCCTGCCCGTGCCCGCCCCGCAGGTGCAGGTCGCCATGGTGGACACGTAGCCACCCCGCCTCCCCCTTGAGGGGAGGCACGCGAGACCAAGCGAAGCGACGGTTGAGCGGGTGGGGGTAACGGTCGAGCGCTACGGCCGCACACAACCCCCACCCGGCTCTGCCGCGCTTCGCGCACCAATCGCCGGGCTCGCGCCACGCGTCGCTCCCCGTCCTGCGGACCCCCTCAAGGGGGAGGTTGGGGGCCATCCGCCTCCTCTCCACCGTCATCCTCGGCCTTGAGCCGAGGATCCATTCCGTTGAGCGGGTGAAGAGCGCCCGAAGACGGGGCACGGGTCGGTTCTGCCGTGCCGGTGCACTTCGTGCCCGAAACGGAATGGATCATTGGGTCAGACCCAAGGATGACGGTGATGGTTTATGCGCCTTTGTCGGCGCTCAGCCAGCGGAAGATGACGGGCGCCAATGCCGGCCCCGCTGGTTCCTCTCCCCGCCGGGGAGAGGTGGGCGCGGCGCGTCAGCGCCGGGACCGGTGAGGGGGACGGCGCGGGTGGCGTATCGGTAGGATGCGGCCGGGCCCGGCTTGGAAACCCCCTCACCCGACTGCGACCAGCGCTCGCTGCGCATCGCGCGGTCTCGTATCCCTCTCCCCGCATGCGGGGAGAGGAAAGCGCCCGTGATGAGGTGGAGCGCCCGACCAACGAAAAACCCCGCGCCAGGGCGCGGGGTCTGTCTTCGTGCCCGAACTCCGGGGTTCCGCTTACCAGTCGACCGAGAAGCGGCCGCCGAGCGCGTAGGACCAGTCGCTGCCGACGGTGTAGGCGAACGTGTCGCCCGGACCGCCCGCACCGACCGCCGCTTCGGCGGCAACCGAACCGCCCGTCAGGTAGCTGATCGCGCCGCCGAGTTGCAGCGAGGCGCGCTCGTTGGACATCTCGATGCCCGCGGCAAACGTCCAGGTGTCGGTGAACACATCCTCGGTGGTCGACACGCCCTGATCCCAAGTGACCGTTGCCGACGCGGCGAGCCAGTCGGTCACTTGCCGGCCGACACCGCCGGAGACGGTCCAGCCGTCCTTCCAGAAGAATTCGAGGTTGCGCACGCCGGGCAGCGGACCGCCGGTGACCGTGTAGTTCAGCGTCTGCAGCACGCTCCAGTCGGTCCACTTGACCGAGCCGAACACCAACGTGCCCGGCGCAACGCCGGTCTGGGCGCGCAGTTCCACCGACTGCGGCAACGTGCCGGCTGCGCGTGTGGTGCCTGCTCCACCGGCCAGCGCGTCGGCCGCAGTCACGAAGGTGCCGGTCGGCGTGTGAGTGACCTGGCTGCGATAGAGAAGCTGGACGCGCGCGGCAATCTCGGGAACCTCATAGGCAATGCCGATGCGGTAGCCCGGATTGTAACCGCCATTGAACGAGAGCGTGCCCTGGGTGCCGTTCAGCGTACCGCCGACGGCGCCAGCCACCGGGGCTGGCTGTCCGGCCGCCAGAAGGCCGCCGGTGATGATGGCGCCCTGGAACTGGACCGTTTCGGCATAGCTGAAGTTTTCAAGGAACACGCCGCCGATCAGCGACAGGCGACCGGAGCCCATGTCGCCGAACGAGCCGACATTGTTGATCATGGCCGCGCAAGTCAGCCCGAATTCGTCGGTGGAAAACTGGCGGCGGACAAGACCTGTGCCGTCGACCAAGCCGGCAGCGATCGCCTGCGGGCCGTAGGTCGAGCTGGCGCCATAGGGTTGGGTGTATGTGCCGGCGCAACGGGCATAGTCCGTAATGTTCAGCTTAACGGCGGCGTTGGGCACGATGTATGTGTTCGTATAGTCTGGATCGGTCGCCGCGACGCCGTTGATCGTCGCATAGCCACGCTGCGGCGAGACGATCGTCGCGCCGGCGCGCATGCTGAAATTGCCGTCTTCATAGAGAATGTCGGTGTCGGCCGTGCCGCGCGAAAAGCCGCCGGCCTGGGCCGCGCCGACCAGAACGGTCGCGCCGGCAACGCCTGCGATAAGAGCCTTGAATGTACCCGTCATGGGTCCCCTCCACCTTGTGTGCTTGGCCCGTTTTCGCCGAAACGGCGCGCGCAGATCAAGCACAATTGCGGGCCGGCCGGGGAGCGACAAGCTACGCGCAAGCATCGCCCAATCCCAATCGCGCGGCGGTGGCGCCGCGGGCTCCGCGATGCTCGCCCGAGCCGTCGAAAAACCGAGGATTTTCAAGTCAAACCGCGCCGCGCGCGACGAAAACCGGCCGAAAAAGGCGACTGTTGCAAAACCGTCACAACTTCGCCTTTTTTGCTGACGCGAGGTTAACGCAAACGTCAACGGCCGGGGAAAAGCTTCACATTTCAACGATTCGCGCGTGCGCCGCTTGAAGCTTCTCGAGCGCGGGCACGGCTTCGGCCAGCTTGTCGCGCTCGGCCTGCACCACTTCGGGCTTGGCGTTGGCGACGAATTTCTCGTTCGCCAGCTTCTTTTCGAGCCGGGCGATCTCCTCGCGCGCCTTTCCGATCGCCTTTTCCAGCCGCGCCTTCTCGGCATCGATGTCGATCAGCCCGCCAAGCGGCAGGCAGACCGTCGCCTCGCGCACCACGATCTGCGCGGCGCCCCTGGGCGCTTCGCCCGCCACCACCACATCGTCGGCGCGGGCAAGCTGCCTGATCGCCGGATCGTGGCGCAGCAGCCATGCCGTCGTCGTCTCGTCGGCGCCGACGACGACGAGCGGTCCGGTCGCCGAGGGCGGCACGTTCATCTCGGCACGCACCGAGCGCACCCCGGAAACGAGCTCCACCAACCAGTTGATCTCGTCGGCGGCGGCCGCGTCGGCAAGGACCGGTTCGGGCCAGACCGCATGACAGATCAGCCCGTCGCGCTTGCCCGTCAGCGCCCACAGCTCCTCGGTGATGAACGGCATGAACGGGTGCAGCAGCTTGTAGATTTCGTCGAGCGCGAAGGCGGCGCAGGCGCGCGCCTCGGCCTTGGCCGCCTCGTCCTCGCCGCCAAAGACCGGCTTGAGCAGTTCCAGATACCAGTCGCAGAACGTGTTCCAGACGAATTTGTAGAGCGCGCCGGCGGCCTCGTTGAACCGGTAGGCCGCGATCGCCTCGGTGACCTCGGTGACGGTGCGGCCCAGTTCGGTCAGGATCCAGCGGTTGATGGTGAGCTTCGTGTCCTCGGGCCGGAAGCCGGCATCGTGGGCGACGCCGTTCATCTGCGCGAAGCGCGTGGCGTTCCACAGCTTGGTGCCGAAGTTGCGGTAGCCGGCGATGCGCGCCGGATCGAGCTTCACGTCGCGCCCCTGGGCGGCCATGATGGCCAGCGTGAAGCGCAGCGCGTCGGCGCCGTAATCGTCGATCAGCTCGAGCGGATCGATCACGTTGCCCTTGGATTTCGACATCTTGGCGCCGTGCTTGTCGCGCACCAGCGCGTGCACATAGACGGTGTGGAAGGGCTCGATGCCCGTGCCCTGATCGTCTTTCATGAAGTGCAGGCCCATCATCATCATCCGGGCGACCCAGAAGAAGATGATGTCGAAGCCGGTGACCAGCACCGAGGTCGGATACCAGGTGTCGAGCGCCTCGGTCCTGTCGGGCCAGCCGAGCGTCGAGAACGGCCACAGGGCGGACGAGAACCAGGTGTCGAGGACGTCCTCGTCGCGCGTCAGGTCGACATCGTCGCCATAATGGGCGCGCGCTTCGGCCTCGGCCTCATCGGGGGTCTTGGCGACGAAGACCGTTCCGTCCGGCCCGTACCATGCCGGAATGCGGTGGCCCCACCAGAGCTGGCGCGACACGCACCAGGGCTGGATGTTCTCCATCCATTCGAAATAGGTCTTCTCCCAGTTGCGCGGAACGAACTGCGTGCGTCCCTCGCGCACCGAGGCGATCGCCGGCTCGGCCAGGGTCTTGGCGTCGACGAACCACTGGTCGGTCAGCATCGGCTCGATGACCACATGGGAGCGGTCGCCGAAGGGCTGCATGATGCGCTTGGCCTCGACGAGGGGGATCGGATTGCCCTCCTCGTCGGTCGTCATCACGGCGAGGCCCTCGCCGGTGATCTGCTCGACGACGCGCGTGCGCGCCTCGAACCGGTCGAGCCCGCGCAGATCGTCGGGCACCAGGTTCAGCGCGTCGGCTTCGGCCTCGTCCAGCGTGCGCTCGCCGCGCGCCACGGCCTGCGCGATCGCCGCCGCCTCCGCATAGGGCGCGCCGTCATCGCGCATGGCGGCCTTGGTGTCCATCAGCCGGTACATCGGGATGGAGCCGCGCTTTGCCACTTCATAGTCGTTGAAGTCGTGCGCGCCGGTGATCTTCACCGCGCCCGAGCCGAATTCGGGGTCGGGATAGTCGTCCGTGATGATCGGGATCAGGCGGCGGTGCTCCTTCGGGCCGACCGGGATCTCGCACAATTTGCCGACGATCGGCGCGTAACGCTCGTCGGACGGATGCACCGCGACCGCGCCGTCGCCGAGCATCGTCTCGGGCCGGGTCGTGGCGATCGAGATGTAATCGCGCGTCTCGCGCAGCGTGACCGTGCCGTCCGCGTCCCTTTCGACATATTCGTAGGTCGCGCCATCGGCGAGCGGGTACTTGAAGTGCCACATATGGCCGTCGACCTCGATGTTCTCGACTTCGAGGTCGGAGATCGCGGTCTCGAACTTGGGATCCCAGTTGACCAGCCGCTTGCCGCGATAGATCAGCCCTTCCCTGTAGAGCCGGACGAAGACTTCCAGCACCGCCTCGGACAGGCCGTCATCCATGGTGAAGCGCTCGCGCGACCAGTCGCACGACGCGCCCAGCCGCTTGAGCTGGTTGAAGATCTGGCCGCCGGATTCGTCCTTCCACTGCCAGACGCGTTCGATGAACTTGTCGCGCCCCATCTGGCGGCGGGTCATGTTCTCGCCGCTGTCGGCAAGCTGGCGCTCGACGACCATTTGCGTGGCGATGCCGGCATGGTCCATGCCGGGCTGCCACAGCACGTTGTTGCCGAGCATCCTCTGGTGCCGGATCAGCACGTCCTGCAGCGTGTTGTTGAGCGCATGGCCCATGTGCAGCGAGCCGGTGACGTTGGGCGGCGGGATGACGATGCAATAGGGCTCGGCGCCCTCGCGCGCGCCGGCGCCAGCCGCAAAGGCGTTGGCGGCGTCCCACGTTTCGGCAATGCGCGGCTCGACGCGGGGCGCGTCAAAGGTCTTGTCCAGCATGAAAATGATCCGTTCCGGGACGGCGGAATTGGCCGTTCCGCTGTAAACCGGATGCACCCGATGAAGTCAACAAAGCGGCCGGCGCGGCCTTCGGGCCCGGGTCAGTCCCGGCGCGGTTCGCCGCGGGCGATGCGCTCGATCTCGGCGCGCACGAGACGCTCGACCATCGAGGGCAGATTGTTGTCGAGCCAGTCGGCCAGCATCGGGCGCAGCATCTCCTCGGTGACCTCGGCGAGATCGCGGCCGGCCTGCTGGCGCAGCGTGTCCGAAAGCGCCTCGAACGACATGCCGACCGACCGGCTGACATCGTGCGAGACGAGCGGCTCGGGCAGCAGGTCCGGGCCGGTTACGGGCGTCCGGTCGTCGACGACGGGCTCTTCGTGCGCCGGCGGCTCGGCCGCGGGCAGGTCGAGCGGCGACAGTTGGGCGATCGTGTCCTCGGCCTCGGTCTCCGCCGCGTTGAGCTCCGGCTCCGGTTCAGACGGCAGCGGCGCGGCGGCGGCGCTGCGCAGATCGCCTGCGGTGGCCGACAGCACGCTCGCCACTTCGGCGAAGGCACGGCTGTCGTCTTCGGACAGGCGGCCCTCGTAGCGGCTTTCGACGGCGCGGTCCGGCGCCCGGGCCGTCAGGATGCCGTTGGCGTCGAAGACGGTCTCGCGCTCGCGGCTTCCGGCCGCAACGCGCGCGTCGAGCGCCTCGGCGAAGGTCTCCAGTTCCGAACGGCTCATCGGCGGCCGGTCATCATGCGCCGAGGGTTCGTCTTGACCGCCCTTGGAGCCGCTTTGGGTGTCCTCGACATCGTCCCGCGCTTCGGTTGCAGGGGCCTGCGGGCTCGCCGCAGGCGACGACCCGCGCGCCGCCTCGACGTCGCTGCGTTCGATGATGCGGCGGATCGACGACAGGATCTCGTCCATCGAGGGCTGATCGTTGGAAGGGTTGGGCTGGCCCATTGTCTGTCCGTGCTGCGGTTCGGTTGCGAATCGGTGCCCTACCCTAACCAAGCACGAGCGGAATGAGAATCCCGGCCGGCCGGTTTCGGCGCGGGTTCACAGGAATGGGCGTTCAGCGACCGTCCGGCGTGCGCAGGCCGTACCACAGATCCTTGACGGCCTCGTAATGCTCTTCGGGCGCGTAGGGTTCGACGCCAAGGCCCAGGCGCGAGGCGCTGAGCCGGCCGACGGCGGAAACCACCGCATAGGAGGAAACCACCAGGTTCCGCTGCGCCTCGACGAGCGCGATCTGCGCGTTGAGCACGGTCGCCTGCGCGTTCAGGACATCGAGCGTGGTGCGCTGGCCGACATTGCGTTCCTCGATGACACCGTTCAGCGCCAGTTGCGAGGCGCGCACCGATTCCTCGTTGGCGCGGACGGCGGCGCGCGAGGCCTCGAGCTGCGTCCAGGCCGAGGTCACCGCCGCGCGCACCTGATCACGGGCGACGGCGGTGTCGACGCGCGCCTGGCCCAGCTCCTCCTTGCGCTGGCGTACCGTCGCGCTCGCCTGACCGCCCTGATAGATCGGCACGGTGACCTGGGCGCCGATCGAGGCCGAGGTGCCCGACGTGTTGCCCCGGCTCGTGTAAGTGGAGGATTGGGAGACCGACGCGTTCAGACCGACCTGCGGCAGGAACGCTCCCTCGGCCGCCTTGACGCTGAACAGGCTCGAATCGACCAGCGCATTGCGCACCGCGATCGCCGGGTGCTCGGCAAACGCGATCGCATAGGCCGAATCGATCGTGTGGGGCAGCAGCTTCTGCAGCGGTCTTGCCTGCTGCAGGGCGCCGGGCGCCATGCCGGTGAGCTGCCGGAAGACCGCCTCCGAGGATGCGACCGCGGCGCGCGCCGCGGTAAGTTGGGCGGAGGCGCCGGCAAGGCTCGCCTCGGCCTGGGCGACGTCGGTGCGGGTGCCCTCGCCGACCTCGAAGCGGGCCCGCGCCGCGCGCAGCTGCTCGCGCAGGAACTCGAGGTTGCGGGCGCGCAGATTGGCGATCTGCCGGTTCTGCAGCACGTCCATGTAGGCCTGGGCGGTGTCGAAGAGCACGTTCTGTTCGGTGTTGCGCAGGTTCTGGCGCTCGGCGCGCACGCCGGCCTCGGCCGCCTGGACGTTGTTGCGGGTCTGGAAACCGTCGAAGATGGACTGGTTGATCTCGACGCCGAAGCTCAGCGAGGTGCGCCCCAGCCCCGTGCCGGGACCGCCGGTCGAGTTGGACGAATTGACGATGCCGGACGTGCCGGTCACGCGCGGCCGCCAGCCGGACTTGGCGAGCGGCACGCGCTCGTCGGCGACGCGCACGCCGGCGCGGGCGGAATTGAGTTCGGAATTGTACTCATAGGCACGCGCGAGCGCGCCGTGGATCGTCTCGGCCGCCGCCGCAGGCGAACCGAGCATTGCGGCCGAGGCCAGGACCGCAACACCCACCATCATTACGCAACGCATCTCATTCCCCTGGCTGTTCGAAACCGTGCGGCCCGGCCGACGCTGTCGGAGCGTCACGCTGCGCGCAATAAAGGACAGGCGGCTCCGGGCAGCAAGGTGCCAGATCGGGACCGGCCGGCTTTTGCCGCCCTTGTTGCCAAAGGGCAACGCAGCTCGCGCGCGCGCGTCAGAATACGAACTCGGGCGCTTTTTCGAAGCCCGGCAACGGCTTGACGGAGAGATTGAAGGCGCGGCGCCGGGACAGCACGCCCTCGTCGTCGCGCAAGTGCAGCACCGCGAAACCGGTCAGCCCGTGCCCCTCGACGACGACCAGCCGGCCGCCGGGCTTGAGCTGGTCGAGCATGGTCTGCGGCACTTCGTCGACGGCGCCGCCCATGAAGATCACGTCATAGGGTCCCTCGCCGGGCAGCCCCCTGTCGAGCGGACCGTTGACGACGGCGACGCTGTCAAAGCCCTGCCGGACGAGAATGTCGTTGGCGCGGCCGGCAAGACCGTCATCGCTCTCGAGCGCGATCACCGCGCCGCCCAGCCGCGACAGGATCGCCGAGGAGTAGCCCATGCCGCAGCCGACATCGAGGACGAGGTCGGAGGGCTGCACGTCGGCAAGCTGCACCAGCCGCGCGAACGGCGCCGGCTCCATCAGGAAGCGCGGCTCGTCGGCGCCGTCGTTGAGCAGGATGTCGTCGTCGATATAGGCGAACGGGCGCATGGCGGACGGCACGAACGCCTCGCGCGGCACGGTCAGCATGGATTCGATGATGGCGAGGTCGGTCACGTCACTGGTGCGCACCTGGCTGTCGACCATCGCGCGCCGCAATTCGGTGAAATCCTGGCCCATGTCGAGTTCCGCCCCGTTGGCACGAAAGACCGGCACACGCAGGGCCCCCGGGCGGTCTGCCCGGTGCCCGAAAGCGCATTGTGAGCTGGAGGCCTCGCCCGGAATCGAACCGGGGTAAAAGGATTTGCAGTCCTCTGCGTAACCACTCCGCCACGAGGCCGGCTCACGTGCCTATCGCGCGCCCTGTTAACAGAGCGTTTTTATGGCGACAAGCGGGCTTTGCGGCAAAGCCGCAGGAAAGCGCACGGCGTCCGTCAGCGCCGGTTGCGGCCGTTGCCGGCCTTGCGCGCCCGCCGGACCGCCAGACGGCGGCGCAACCGCCGCAAGGGGTGCAGTTCGTGCGACAGCACGAGCAGGCCGAGCGGGATCATCCAGAAGCCGAGAATCGGCAGGAAGCCGAAAATGCCGAGCACCGTCAGGACGATACCGAGCGCGATCCGCACCGGGCGCGAGGCCGGCTTGGGGATCTCGCGACCAAAGAACCGATAGACCGGGCGACCCGGCGAGACCGCATCGACACCCGCGCCGGACGGCGTTTCGCCCGCACGTGACGGGCCGGCTGGCGCGTCTCCGACCGGGTCGGCCCGGCGGGTCCTGTCGATCTGGTTGTGCATCGGGGTCTCGTGCTTGCCCGGCGCGGGCACAGACCTTGACGTGAGCGGTCGCGGACACGACTTCAAGTGCAATGACGACAAAAACGGCGGGCGGTTCGCCAACGGGCATCTTTGCCCTTTTCAAATCGGTGCCAGGCCTGTTATAGGCCGCCGGCAATCGAGTTTTCCCCAGTAGCTCAGCGGTAGAGCGCTCGACTGTTAATCGATCGGTCGCAGGTTCGAATCCTGCCTGGGGAGCCATCCTTCCAACGCATTCGCCACGCCGATCGCCGGAGCACGGCCGCTTACGCCTCGTCGATCGCCGGCTTGAGCGCGGCGATCGTTTCGGCGCTCTTGCGCAGGGCGGCGCGTTCGTCCGCATCGAGATCGGGCCGCAGTTCGGCCGTCACTCCGTGGGCGCCCACGATGCGCGGCAGCGACAGCGGCACATCCTCGATGCCTTCCACGTCCCCGGTGACGGTCGAGACGCTGAGCACGGCGCGCTCGTCGCCACCGATCGCCTCGGCGATCCGCGCCAGCCCGGCGCCGATGCCGTAATAGGTCGAGCCCTTGCCCGAGATGATCGTGTAGGCGGCGTTGCGCACCGCATCGGAGATCTCCGCGCGCTTGTCGGCGGTCAGCGTCCGGCCAGTCTGGGCCGCGAACGCCTCGAGCGGCACGTTGCCGGCCATCGCACTCGACCAGACGGCGACCTCGCTGTCGCCATGCTCGCCGAGCACATAGGCGTGCACCGAGCGCGGCGCGATGCCCAGGTGCTCGCCGACCAGAACGCGGAACCGGGCCGTGTCGAGGATGGTGCCCGAACCGATCACGCGGCTTGCCGGCAGGCCCGAGAAGCGCCGCACGGCATAGGTCATCAGATCGACGGGGTTGGAGGCGATCAGGAACAGCGCGTCGGGCACGACCGGCATGAGCTGTTCGACCACCTGCCGGAAGACCGCGGCGTTGCGGCCAAGAAGCGCAAGGCGCGTCTCGCCGGGCTTCTGGCCGACACCGGCGGCAAGCACGACGATCCGGGCGCCGGCGAGGTCCGCATAGTCGCCGGACCTGACCGTGACGGCCCTTGCGAACGGCACGGCGTGCGAGATGTCCTGGGCATGGGCGGAGGCAAGGTCGGCGTTGCGGTCGACCAGAACGATCTCGCTGGCCGTGCCGCGCAGCGCCATGGCGAAAGCCGCCGAACTGCCCACCATGCCCGTGCCGACGATACCGATCTTCATTGTTCGTGCTCCCGATTTGCCGATAGGCCGGCAGCCTACAGGCTGCGACCAAAGGCGCAAGAATGCGGTCGCGACAACCGGGCCCGTGTAATGCAATCGTCATCGGCGCTGATCCACATGGCGGCCGCCGGCGTAGCAACCTTGATGACCCGCCCGACCACCTCACATTCCGATCCGGATCTCCTTCCGCTTGATGACTGACCAAGTCCGCACGCGACCGACGGATCTGCCCGACGCGCCCGTCATCGTCTGGTTCCGCGCCGACCTGCGCCTGCGCGACAATGGTGCGCTGTCGGCCGCCGCCGCATCGGGCAGGCCGGTGATCGCGCTGTTCGTGCTCGACGAGACCGGCGCGACCGGCCGGCCGGCCGGCGGCGCGCAGCGCTGGTGGCTGCATCATTCGCTGACCGCGCTCGGGTCGGCGCTCGGCGATATCGGCGTGACGCTGATCCTGCGCCGGGGCGACCCGCGCGCCGTGCTCGACGACATCATCGACCGGACCGGCGCTCAGAGCGTGCTGTGGAACCGCCGCTACGGGCCCGAGGCGATCGCGCTCGACAGCGAGATCAAGGCGTCGCTCGCCGGTCGCGGCCTGACGGTGAAGAGCTTTGCCGGCGCGCTGATGCACGAGCCGACAAAGCTGAAGACCGGCTCGGGCGGCTATTACAAGGTCTATTCGCCCTTCTGGCGCGCCTTCATCGGCGAAGGCGAGCCGCGCAGGCCCGATCCGGCGCCCGAAACGGCGACCGCTTATGAAGGCACGATCGACAGCGACGATCTGGGCGACTGGGATCTGCTGCCGACCAAGCCGGACTGGTCGGGCGGCATCGCGGCGACCTGGACGCCGGGCGAAGAGGGCGCGCATGAACGGCTGAAGGCGTTCTGCGCCGACGCGCTGGCCGATTACGGCAGAAAGCGCGACCTGCCCGGGGTCGACGGCACCTCGCGCCTGTCGCCGCATCTGGCGTTCGGCGAAATCACGCCATCGGACATCTGGTACGCGGCCGCGGCGGCCGATGGCGTGCCAAAGAAGCAGCTCGAGAAATTCCACAAGGAACTTGCCTGGCGCGAGTTCTCCTATCACCTCCTCGTCAACTTTCCGGACCTGCGTACGGCCAATTTCAACGACACGTTCGACGCCTTTCCCTGGGAGGGGTCGGAGGACGCGCTCGAGGCATGGCAAAAGGGCCGCACCGGCTATCCGATCGTCGATGCGGGCATGCGCCAACTCTGGCAGACGGGGTGGATGCACAACCGGGTGCGGATGATCACGGCATCGTTCCTGATCAAGCATCTGATGATCGACTGGCGCCGGGGCGAGGACTGGTTCTGGGACACGCTCGTCGACGGCGATCCGGCCTCGAACGCGGCAAGCTGGCAATGGGTCGCTGGATCGGGCGCCGATGCGGCGCCCTATTTCCGCATCTTCAATCCGATCCTGCAGGGCGAGAAGTTCGACCCGGACGGCGAATATGTGCGCCGGTTCGTGCCCGAACTTGCCGATCTGCCGGACAAGTACATCCACAAGCCGTGGGAAGCACCGCAAAAAGTGCTGGAAAAAGCGAAGGTTAGCCTTGGCAGCACCTATCCGGAACCTATGGTCGAACACAAGCGGGCGCGCGAACGTGCGCTCGACGCCTACAACGAGATGAGGGGGCAAGCCGCGTGAACATCAAACCGGGGCCGGGGCAGTTCGCCGTGTCCGGCCAAAGCAAGCGTGTGGCCGTGATCGGCAGCGGAATTTCGGGCGCATCGGCGGCCTGGTCGCTGTCCCACCGACATCGGGTCGCGCTCTACGAGGCCGACGACCGGCCCGGCGGGCATACGCGCACGGTCGATGTCGATCATGACGGCACGCATATTCCGGTCGATGTCGGCTTCATCGTCTTCAACGAACGCAACTATCCCGAACTGTGCGCCCTGTTCGACCATCTCGACGTGGCGTGCGAGACCACCAACATGAGCTTTTCGATGTCGCTCGACGGCGGCGCGCGCGAATGGTGCGGCCAGAACTATCTGACCGTGTTCGCACAGAAGCGGAACCTCGTCTCGCCGGGCTTTCTGTGGATGCTGCGGGAGATCCTGCGGTTCAACCGGCAGGCGCGGCGCGACCGCGACAGCGGCATGCTGGACCGGCTGTCGATCGGCGACTATCTGGCCGAACGCCGCTTCTCGAGGCGCTTCCGCGACGACTATCTCATCCCGATGGCGGCGGCGATCTGGTCGACCCCGCGCGTCAAGATGCTCGACTTTCCCGCCCGGTCCTTCATCCAGTTCTTCGAGAACCACCGGCTGATGGAAACCCGGCCACCACTGTGGCGCACGGTCTCGGGCGGTTCGCGCAACTACCTTGCGAAGCTGCTCGCGCCGATCGGCGACATCCGCTGCGGCGCGCCGGTGACGCGCATCGAGCGGCCCGCCACGGGCGGCGCGGTGGTGGAGACCGCGCACGGACGCGAGCATTTCGACGCGGTCGTCATCGCCGGCCATTCCGACCAGGCGCTCGCCATGCTGGGCGATGCCGATGCCAACGAAGCGGACATCCTGTCGGCCATTCCCTACAAGCCCAACCGGGTCGTGCTGCATCGCGACCCCAGCTTCATGCCCTGCAGGCGCGCGGCGTGGGCTGCCTGGAACTATCTGCGCAGCAGCGACGCGGGCGATGACAGCGAAATCTGTCTGACCTACTGGATGAACCGGCTGCAGAACATCGACGAACGTTATCCGCTGTTCGTCACGCTCAACCCGACGCGTGAGCCGGCGCCGGGGACGATCTTCGGCGAATGGACGTTCGACCACCCGCAATATGACGCCGGCGCTCTCGCCGCGCAGGCGCGTCTGCCGCTGATCCAGGGACGCCGCGACACCTGGTTCGCCGGAGCCTGGACCGGCTTCGGCTTCCACGAGGACGGGCTGCGCTCGGGTCTTGCGGCGGCGGAGGCCCTGGGCGGGCACGTTCCGTGGCGCTCCGAAGAGCCGGCCGCACGGCCGGTCGATTTGCCGCTGCCGGTGGCGGCGGAGTAGGCTGCCGCGATGACCACGCATGTGACATTGGCCCACGATGGCTCGGAAACGGACGGCGTGGCGCTGTTCGTCCCGCCGGACGCGGCCGCCCTGCTCTATCCGGGCAAGGTCATGCATGCGCGCCTCAAGCCGTTCGGACACCGGTTCACGTACCGGGTCTTCACCGGCCTGTTCGACCTCGACCGGCTGGAGGAAGCCGACCGCGCCTCGGCGCTGTTCTCCGTCAACCGGCGCAATCTTGTCTCCTTCCACGAGGGCGACCATCTGCCGGCCGATGGCGGGCATGCGCGCCTGCGCGACCATGCGGCGACGCTGGCGGAGGAAGCCGGTGCGGGGCGGCCCGAACGCATCCTGCTGCTCGCCTATCCGCGCCTGATGGGGTTCGTCTTCAACCCGCTGTCGGTCTATTTCTGCTATGACGGGGCCGAGGCGCTGACGGCGGTCATCTACGAGGTCCGCAACACGTTCGGCGAGCGCCACACCTATGTGTGCAAGGTCGAGAGCGGCGAACTCGGCCGCGCGGGGCTACGCCAGGAGCGCACCAAGATCTTCTACGTCTCCCCGTTCATCGAGATGGGCATGCGGTATCATTTCCGCATCGTTCCACCGGGCGAGACGGTGCGCCTGCGCATCCTCGAAACCGAAGGCGCCGACCCGGTTCTGTCGGCCACCTTCTCGGGCACGGCACGGCCCCTGACGAGCGCCTCGCTCGCCGGTCAGGTGGGGCGCCTGCCCTTCATGACGCTTAAGGTTGTCGCCGGAATCCATTGGGAAGCCTTGAAATTATGGATCAAGGGCGCAAAATTCATCTCGCGGGGCAAGCCGCCGCAACCGGTCTCCTATGACGACGCTGCGCCCGGCCCCGCCGAATAAACGGCAAGGCGCGTATGGCTGCCGCGCGCCCCGGGACCGGAACAGGCAGGCGGACGGGTAAGATGGCCTCAACGAATATGATGCGTGGTTCGGGCGACGTGGTGCGCGAGGTGATCGCCGCCGCCGAACCGCTGACCAAGAACAATATCGGCCGCTATCTGCGCGGTCTTCCGTTCAAGGCAAAGCTGGCGCTGCGCGCGGCGCTGCACCTGCCGCAGGGATCGCTGACGATCCGGCTGCCCGACCGCCGCACGGTCCGCATCGACGGCCACGCGCCGGGTCCGGACGGCGTCCTGATCCTGCACAACTGGAATCTGGCCCGGAAAGCGATCTCCGGCGGCACGATCGGGGTTGCCGAGAGCTACATGGACGGCGACTGGGAGAGCCCGGACGTGACGACGTTCCTCGAACTGTTCGTCGTCAACGAGGAGCTGTCCGAACGGCTCGCGACGGCCGGCGCGACGGTCAAGTTCGTCTCGCGCATCCGGCACTGGTTCAATCGCAACACGAAGACGCGCGCCCAGAAGAACATCGCCGCCCACTACGACCTCGGCAATGATTTCTACGCGCTCTGGCTCGACCCCTCGATGACCTATTCGTCGGCGCTCTACGAGACCGGCGCCAACAGCCTCGAAAGCGCCCAGGCGGCCAAGTATCGCGCGCTCGCCGAGGCGGCGGGCATCACCCGGGACGACCATGTCCTCGAGATCGGGTGCGGCTGGGGCGGTTTCGCCGAGTTCGCCGCCCGCGAGATCGGCTGCCGCGTGACCGGACTGACGATCAGCCGCGAGCAGTTCGACTTCGCGCGCGAGCGCATCCGGCTCGCCGGCCTGAACGACAAGGTCACGATCAAGTTCCAGGACTATCGCGATGAGACCGAGCGCTACGACAAGGTCGTGTCGATCGAGATGTTCGAGGCGGTCGGGGAAGAGTACTGGGAAACCTATTTCGCCAAGGTGCGCGACGTCCTCAAGCCGGGCGGCAAGGCGGGCCTCCAGATCATCACGATCGACGAGAAGGCCTTCCCCATCTATCGCAAGCAGCCCGACTTCATCCAGCGCTACGTGTTCCCCGGCGGCATGCTGCCGCCGCCGTCGGCGCTGCACGATCTTGGCACCCGCCACGCGCTGCAACTGATCGGCGAACGCATCTTCCCGCAGGACTATGCCCGCACGCTGTCGGAATGGCGCGACCGGTTCTGGCAGGCCTGGCCGCAGATCAACGCGATGGGATTCGACGAGCGCTTCAAGCGGCTCTGGGAGTTCTACCTCTACTATTGCGAGGCGGGCTTCCGCGCCGAGTTCATCGACGTCCGGCAACTGACCTTCGCCCGCAACGGCTGAGCGGGCGTCGCGTCGGCTGAACCGTTCGCCGTGCGCCCGCGTATTGAAGGCGCATGTCCCTCAAGCCGAAAGCATCGTAATGCGCGCGCCGCTTCCGTCGGCCAGTTCCGACCTGCCCCGCCTGTCGCGCATCATCGCCTATGCGCTGCCGGCGCTGCCGCTGGCGGCCCTGACGCTGCCGCTCTACATCCTGCTGCCGGCCTTCTATTCGGGCCCGGTCGGCCTGTCGCTCGGCGCCACGGGCGCGGCTTTGCTCGCTGTTCGCCTGTTCGACGCCTTCAACGATCCCTTCATCGGCATCGTCGCCGACCGCTGGCGCGGCGAGTTCGGCCGCAGGCGCCGATTGTTCGCGCTCGCCCTGCCGATCTGCGCGCTGGCCGCTTTCATGCTGTTCTGGCCGCCGGAAGGGGCGGGCCCGCTCTATCTGGCCGGATGGGGCATGGCCCTGTCGCTCGGCTATACGGCGGCGATCATCCCGTTCTATGCCTGGGGCGCAGAGATGGCCGGCGACTATGGCGCGCGGTCGACGATCACCGGCTGGCGTGAGGGGCTGACGTTGACCGGCACGCTGATCGCCATCGCCCTGCCCTTCTCACTGGGCTTCGACGACGCGGCGGGCTTTCACGGGCTGGCGCTGCTCGGCGTGATCATCGCCGCGACCCTGCCCGTCTTCGGCGCGGTGGCCGTGATCGCCGTGCCCGAACCGGCCGAGCACACCAGAGCCCCGGTCGGCTGGCGCGAAGGCCTGCGGCACCTGCGCGAGAACGGCCCGTTCCTGCGGCTGATCGCCGCCTTCTTCGTCAACGGGCTCGCCAACGGCATCCCGGCCACGCTGTTCCTTTTCTTCGTCGGAGACTATCTGGGCGCGACCGACCTGCAGGGACCGCTCCTGTTCCTCTATTTCGCATGCGGTGTCGCGGGCGTGCCTGTCGCCGCGTTCGCCTCCAAACGAATCGGCAAGCACCGCGCATGGTCGCTCGGCATGATCGCCGCCTGCATCATCTTCGCGCCCGTGCCGCTGCTGTCGGAGGGCGACATCGCGGCCTTCGCCGTCATCTGCGCGGCGACCGGCCTGCTGGTCGGTTTCGATCTCGCCATTCCGCCGGCGATCCAGGCCGACGTGATCGATGTCGACACGGCCGCGTCCGGCGAGCAGCGCTCGGGGGTCTATTTCGCGGCTTGGAGCCTTGCGACCAAGCTTTCGCTGGCGCTGGCGGTCGGTCTGGCGTTTCCGGTGCTCGGCTGGTTCGGCTTTGAGACCGGCGGCGGGCCTGACCAGAGCGCAACGGCACTGACCGCGCTGGCCGTGATCTATTCGCTCGTGCCGGTCGGACTGAAGCTGGGCGCCATCGCGCTGATGTGGAACTTCCCGCTCGACGCCTCCGAGCAGGGCGCGCTGCGCCGCACGATCGAGGCGCCTGCGCGGGGCTAAAAGCTAGCTTTCCCTGACCACGGAAGCCGGTGTGGTATCGCCGAACTTCAGTTCCTGCTTGTTCCAGCGCATCGCCCGTTTCATCACGAAGAAATAGACCGGGTGCGGCATCATCCGCATGACCTTGAGCAGCCAGGTGAAGCGGCGCGGGAAGGTGATCTCGAAACCGCCATTTTCGATGCCGGCGACCATCGCGGCCGCGGCCTTGTCGACCGGCATGAGCGCGGGCATCTCGAACCGGTTCTTCTCGGTCAGCGGCGTGTCGATGAAGCCGGGATTGACCACCTGGACGCGAATGTTGAGCTTGTCGAAGTCGAACTTGAGCGACTCGCCGAGATTGTTGATCGCCGCCTTCGACGCGCCATAGGCCGCAGCCGCCGGCAGGCCCGAATAGCCCGAAACCGAGCCGACCATGACGATCTGGCCCTTGCCGTGCGCCTTCATGCGCTCGACGGCGGGCACGAGCCCGTTCAGGACGCCGAAGAAGTTGATGGCGAAGGTCTTGTCGAAGGCCTCGATATCGAGCGCCTCGCCGCGCGTCGGCCAGTAACTGCCGGCGTTGAAGATGGCGAGGCAGATGGGCCCGTGCGCCGCCTCGATCTCTGCGACCGCCTTCTTCATGCCGTCACGGTCGGTCACGTCGCAGGCGAACGGCTCGATCGAGCCGAGCATCGGACCGCTTTCCTCGGCGAGCGCGGCAAGCTTGTCCTTGCTGCGCGCGCTGGCGACGACGTCATAGCCCTTCTCGGCGAACTTCAGTGCGACCGCGCGCCCGATGCCGGCGCTGGCGCCGGTGATCCAGACGACCCCGTCGCCGGCCTTGATCCTGTAAAGGTCCATCGATGCACCCCTTCTTCTGGCTTGCGGTTGGATATGGGCCGGTCCGGCCGACAAGAAAGACCCCGGTTGCGGTACGCACCGGGGCCGGAGTTGGTTGCGTGCTGTGAAATCGGGAGGCGGAAGCGGTCAGATCGCCAGAATGTCGCTCAGGCGCTGGCGCAGCGAGCCGGTCAGGCGCAACGGCGCGTCGGTCACCGCAAAGCCGATGCAGGGCACGTCCTTTTCCGCCACCGGCCGGTGGTCGACCGAGGGGTCGGCGATCGAAATGTCGCCGCGCCCGAAACGGCCGCGCTCGTCGCGGAAGGCCCCGTCGATGATCAGCGACAGTTCCATGCCCTCATGGGTGTGCGAGGGAACCGTGCGCCCCGGCTTGATCCAGAACATCGAGACATGGCAGCCGTCGACATCTTCCATGTCAAACTCGCGGAAACCGGGCATCTTGGTCTTCCACGGAATGTCGTCGACCGAGTGGCCGACGAAGTCAGCGAGCGCACGCGGCATCGTCCCGCACCGCTTGACCGGATTGGTTTCGGCCGATGTCTTGCTGGCAAAGATCGCCGACAGCGCGCCGTCGCGATCGCCCAGTTCCATCGGGTCGAGCTGTTCGAGCGCATCGCCCGCCACGCCCTCGAGCCCGGCGACGATGGGACGATTGGCCGGCGAAAGCTCCAGATGCGCGTCCATCAGAACATGCAGCGGCCTTGGCAGGCTGCCCGCAACATATCCGCTTACCAGCGCATCGAGTGTGCCGAACTGTCCCTGATACATTGTCATCCCCAAATGGCGGTCCCTGCCGCCCGGTGTCACATTTCTGAAACGTCTACGCGACGAGACACGGACCGGATCACCGGCGAATGCGGTTTTCGATAGTCATTTGGTCATGGCAAACAATTCGTCAACCACCTTGTTTGCGCAGCATAATTGCCTTGCCCCGCCGATGGGCCGCCTTTAGCCTTCCGCCCAAAGACGGGAGTCCCCAGTTCCATGCATGCCTCGATCATCGATCTCATCGGCAACACGCCCCTGATCAAGCTCAAGCGCGCCTCCGAGGAGACCGGCTGCACGATCCTGGGAAAGGCCGAATTCCTCAATCCCGGCCAGTCGGTCAAGGACCGCGCCGCGCTCTGGATCATCCGGGACGCCGAGCAGAAGGGACTGCTCAAGCCCGGCGGCGTGATCGTCGAGGGAACGGCCGGCAACACCGGCATCGGTCTGACCATGGTCGCCAAGGCGCTCGGCTACCGGACGGTGATCGTCATCCCCGAAACGCAGACGCAGGAAAAGAAGGACGCGCTGCGCCTGGGCGGTGCCGAACTGGTCGAGGTGCCGGCGGTCCCCTATCGCAATCCCAACAATTATGTGCGGCTTTCGGGCCGACTGGCCGAACAGATGGCCAAATCCGAGCCGAACGGGGCGATCTGGGCCAACCAGTTCGACAACACCGTCAATCGGCAGGCGCACATCGACGCGACCGCGCCGGAAATCTGGCGCGACACCGACGGCAAGGTGGACGGGTTCGTGTGCGCGGTCGGCTCGGGCGGCACGCTGGCCGGCGTCGCCGAGGGTCTGCGCGCGCGCAACAAGGACGTCAAGATCGGCATCGCCGACCCGCACGGGGCCGCGCTCTACAGCTTCTATACGACCGGCGAGTTCAAGTCCGAAGGATCCTCGCTCACCGAAGGCATCGGACAGGGCCGGGTGACGGCCAATCTGGAGGGCTTTTCACCCGATTTCGCCTGGCGGATCGGCGACGAGGAGGCGCTCGACATCATCTTCAAGCTGGTGCACGAGGAAGGCATGGTGATGGGCGGATCGACCGGCATCAACATCGCCGGCGCCAAGGCGATGGCGCGCGAACTCGGGCCGGGCCATACGATCGTGACGATCCTGTGCGACTACGGCCACCGCTACCTGTCCAAGATCTACAATCCCGCGTTCCTGCGCGAAAAGGGGCTGCCGGTGCCCGAATGGATGGAGCGCACGGCCGACATCGACGTGCCGTTCGAGGACGCCGGATGATCACCTGCTTTCTGCGCTACGAGATCGATCCGGACAGGATCGACGATTTCGAGCATTACGGGCGGCTGTGGATCACGCTCGTCGAGCGGTTCGGCGGCAAGCACCATGGCTATCTGCTGCCGGCCGAGGGCGAAAGCGACATCGCCTATGCCAGCTTCACCTTCGACAGTCTCGCCAGCTACGAAGACTACCGGACCCGATCTTTCGACGACGCCGACTGCCGGGCCGCCTTCGATTTCGCCCGGCGCACCGGCTGCATCCGCCGCTACGAGCGCAGCTTCCTGCGCCCGGTCACCGAAGGGATCGAGCCGTGAGCCGCACCGAGGCGCTGTTCCGCGACGATGCCTATCTGGCCGAGGCCGAGGCCACCGTCGCCGGCATCAACGAACGCGGCGGGATCGTGCTGGACCGGACCATCTTCTATGCCACCTCGGGCGGTCAGCCGGGCGACAGCGGAATGCTGACCCGGGCCGACGGCAGCACCATCACGATCGCAACCACCGTGACCGGCGAGACCAAGGACAAGATCGTGCACGTGCCGGCCGAAGGGTCGGCCCTGCCCGAGACGGGCGAAGCAGTGCGGCTCGCGATCGACTGGGACAGGCGGCACGCGCTGATGCGCATGCACACGGCCTGCCATCTGCTGACGGTCGCCTGCCCGTTCCCGATCACCGGCGCGTCGGTCGGCGAGACCGAAAGCCGCGTCGATTTCGACATGGCCGAGACGGTCGACAAGGCCGAGGTGACGGCCGCGCTGATGGAGATGGTTGGCGCCGATCACCCCGTCTACGCGCAGTGGATCGACGAGGCTGAACTCGACGCCAATCCGGGCCTCGTCAAGTCCAAGAACGTGCGCCCGCCCTCGGGCGCCGGTCGCATCCGGCTGGTCTGCATCGGCGCCGAAGCGGCGATCGACAGCCAGCCCTGCGGCGGCACGCATGTGCGCTCGACGGGCGAGGTCGGAGCGATCCATATCGGCAAGATCGAGAAGAAGGGTCGCGAGAACCGCCGCTTCCGGATAAGGTTCGGTGCACCGCCGCAATAGGGATCGCCATGGCCGACAAGAGCCCGTTCGTCGTCTCGCCCGATTGGCTCGAACAGCATCTGCACGATCCGGGGCTGTCGATCGTCGACGCGTCCTGGTACCTGCCCGACCAGAAACGCGATGCGCGCGCGGAATACGACGCCGCGCACATTCCCGGCGCGGTCTTCTTCGACCAGGACGCGGTGGTCGATCCCGAAAGCGACCTGCCGCACACGCTGCCCCCGCCGGCCGAATTCGAGCGCCACGTCAGCGCGATGGGCATCACCCGGGACGACACGATCATCGTCTATGACGGCCCGGGCATGTTCACCGCGCCGCGCGTGTGGTGGATGTTCCGCGTCATGGGCGCGGCGAACGTCTTCGTTCTCGACGGCGGCTTCGACAACTGGAAGGCCGACGGCCGGCCCGTCACCGACGCCCCGACGAAGATCGCGGGCACCGCCTTCGTTCCGAAGTTCGACGCCGGCCGCGTGGTCGATCTGGACGCGATGGGCGACATCGTTGCCGGGGGATCGGCGCAGATCGCCGATGCGCGCGGGCCCGGACGGTTCACCGCCTCCCAGCCCGAACCGCGCGCGGGCATGCGCTCGGGCCACATGCCGGGCGCGCGCAACGTGCACTACGCCACGCTGTCGGAGAACGGCTATCTGAAGGATCTCGAAGGGCTGCGGGCCGCGCTCGCCGAAGCGGGCATCGATCCCGACCGGCCGGTGGTGACGACCTGCGGGTCGGGCGTCACCGCGGCGGTGATCAATCTGGCGCTCGCTTCGCTCGGCGCGGCCGACCACAGGCTCTATGACGGATCATGGTCACAATGGGGCGGGCGCGCCGACACGCCCGTCGAAACGGGGCCGGCGGACGGGTAGGACGATGAGCTGGCTGAGGCCGAACCGCGCGGGACAGGCGGCGAACGGTGCCGAGCCGCTCGACACGACGATCACCTACCTGCGCATGGAGCGGCCGCCGGCGACCTATCCGGCCAAGCCGGCAAACGTGCACGCGGCGCTGCTGGCGGTGCCGGAGCCCCCGCTGCACTTCTACCGGTACCTCTATTTCCAGGTCGGCATCCATTGGAACTGGGAAGCGCGGCTGCGCATGGACGATGCCGCGCTTCGGCGTGCCGTCCACGCCGAGCCGTGCGAGATCACCGTGCTTTATGTCGACGGCGCGCCGGCTGGCTTCTTCGAGCTCAACCGCAAGAGCGAAAGCCATACCGATCTGGCCTATTTCGGGATGATGCCGCACGTGCACGGCATGGGGCTCGGCCGCTGGTTCCTGGGTCAGGCGATCGAGGCGGCATGGTCGGCCGAGCCCGAGGAAGTCACGGTCAACACCTGCACGCTCGACCACCCGGCGGCGCTGCCGCTCTACCAGAAGATGGGCTTCCGGCCCTACCGGCAGTCGCAGGGCCGCGTGCATCCGCTCACCGAGAACGAGCGGACCGGCCTTTCGACCCGCTTCGGCATCACCGGCGGTCCCTGAACGGGGCGTTCAGCGGCAATTCAGCCGCGCGCTGGCATCACGTTCCCGAGGATATTGAACCCGAAGGGAACGACCATGACCCATTGCCTCCATCGCCGGGCGGCTCTCGCCGCCCTTGCCGGCGGCGCACTGTCGCTGACCGCCCTGCCCGCCACCGCCCAGTCGACGCCTTCGGCGGCCGAACTGCTCGACCGGCTCGGCGCCGATCCGTCAAGGGTGATCATGCCGGACGCACGCGTGTCGATCGGCGAACTCAAGCGCCGGCGCGACCTGCGCCGCATCGCACCATCCGTCGACATCCAGTCGATCAACTTCGCCTTCGGTTCGGCGCACATACCGCGCCGGGAGTCCTGGAAGCTCGAGGAGATCGCGATCGCCATGAAGCGCATCCTGCGCCGGCGCGGCCGCGAACTGTTCCTGATCGAGGGCCATACGGACGCGGTCGGCTCGAACGCGGCCAACCTGCGCCTGTCGCAGGCCCGCGCGGCATCGGTCGCCGCCGGGCTTGCCAGGCACGGGGTACCGTGGCGCGCCATGGAGACGACCGGCTATGGCGAGGAAGACCTGCTGGTCCCGACCCAGCGCGCCGAGTGGCGCAACCGCCGCGTGACGCTGCGCCGGGTCACCGATCTGGTGATCGGATACTAGAAATGATTTGGGTCCGGGGCGCGAGGACGCCACCGGACCCTCTGTGCCCGGCGGGGAGGACGCCGGACGCAAACCGTTCGCCGATCAGGCGACCTTGAGCGCCACCTGCGGCTCGGCCAGTTCGTAGCCGAGCGCCTCGGCCACCGGGCCGTTGGTGATCCGGCCGCGATGGACGTTCAGCCCGTTGCGCAGATGCGGGTCGTCGGTCAGCGCCTCAAGCCCGCGGTTCGCAAGCGCCAGGCCCTGGCGCAGCGTGGCATTGTTGAGCGCGTGCGCCGAGGTGACCGGCACGGCGCCGGGCATGTTGGCGACGCAGTAATGGACGATGCCGTCGACCTCGTAGGTCGGTTCGGCATGGGTGGTCGGTTTCGATGTCTCGAAACAACCGCCCTGGTCGATGGCGACATCGCACAGCACCGCACCCTTCTTCATGCCGCCGAGCATCTCGCGCGTGACGAGCTTGGGGGCGGCGGCGCCGGGGATCAGCACCGCGCCGATCACGACGTCGGCGTCGAACACGGTCTCCTCGAGCGCCTCGACCGTCGAATAGCGGGTCTCGACCCGACCCTGGAAGATGTTGTCGAGCTCGCGCAGGCGCGGCAGCGAGCGGTCGATGATCGTCACATGCGCGCCAAGGCCGATCGCCATGCGCGCGGCATTGATGCCGACCACGCCGCCGCCGATCACCGTCACCTTGCCCGGCTTGACGCCCGGCACGCCGCCCAGCAGCACGCCGCGCCCGCCATTGGCCTTTTGCAGCGCGGTCGCCGAGGCCTGCATCGAAAGGCGACCGGCCACCTCGGACATCGGCGCAAGCAGCGGCAGGCCGCCGTGATCGTCGGTGACGGTCTCGTAGGCGATCGCCGTGCAGCCGCTCTCGACGAGGCCGCGGGTCTGGTCCGGATCGGGCGCCAGGTGCAGGTAGGTGTAGAGGATCTGGCCTTCGCGCAGCTGCGTCCACTCGGACGGCTGCGGTTCCTTGACCTTGACGATCATGTCGGCCTTTTCGAACACTTCCGAAGCGTTCTCGGCGATGCGCGCACCGGCGGCGCGATAGGCGTCGTCGCCCGCGTCGATGCCCATGCCCGCGCCGGTCTCGACGATCACCTGATGGCCGTGGGCCACATATTCGCGCACAGAACCCGGCGTCAGGCCGACGCGGTATTCGTGGTTCTTGATTTCCTTCGGACAGCCGACGAGCATTCGAGCCTCCCAAAACTCATGTGCGTCAAGGATCGCAGAAGCGGCGCGCAATGTCCGTGCAAAGGCCGGTGGACGCGCCGGCAATTGTGCAATAGTCTGCGGGAATTCAGCGCAGTGTTCGGGAATTTTTGCGACCATGGCTCTCGATGCGATCGATCGTGCGATTCTGACCGAGCTTCAGAAGAACGGGCGCATGCCCAACGCGACGCTCGCCGAGAAGGTCGGCCTGTCGCCCTCGGCCTGTTCGCGCCGGCTCGATGCGCTGGAGAAGGCGGGCACGATCCGGGGCTACCACGCGCGCGTTTCGAACAGCGCGCTCGGGCACCAGATGACGGTGATCGTGCACATCTCGCTGTCCGGCCAGTTCCAGACGACGCTGCGCGCCTTCGAGGAGGCGGTCAGACGCTGCCCGAACGTTCTGGTCTGCTATCTGATGAGCGGCGAGTACGACTACATCCTGCGCGTGGCGGCCAGGGACCTGGCCGATTACGAGCGCATCCACCGCGACTGGCTGTCGAACCTGCCGCACGTGGTCAAGATCAACTCGTCGTTTGCGCTCAGGGAAGTGATCGACCGGCCCAATGTCGGGATCGATCCGGAACTGGCGTGAGGCGAAACGATGGGCCGCCTCACGCCTTCATGACCAGCGTCCGGCTCAGCGGGTGAACTGACCCGGCTGTGCGGCCGGCGCCGACAGGCTGCTCTTTAGTCCGAACTTCGGCGTCCGACTGCCGTTCTCGTTTCCGGGGTCGGTGGTCAGCGCATCGTCGCAGTCGTAGCACTTCTCGCCGTCGCATTTGCATCCCTGGGCCTTGCACACATCACAGAAGATGCCTGCGGTCGCCGTACACGGCGCGACCGCAATCGCGCCGATGCCGAGGGGAATGGCGATGGCCGCGGCCATCGCGAGTGAAAGGGGGTTTCTCATCTGGGTCTCCATCATTGGCTCACTATGCGCCGTAGATGTCAGATCGCTGCCGATCCGAATGTGCGCTGACGCACACGAGAAGCGGGTATCGAATGGGTCGTCAGCCGGCCGGTCGCAGTTCGACGCCCAGTCGCGCGAGCACGTCCCAATAGGCCGGGAACGTCTTTGCGACGCAGCCCGGATCGACGATCGTGATGCCATCGGTGACGAGCCCGGCAAGTGCGAAGCTCATGGCGATGCGATGGTCGGCGAACGTGTCGATTTCCGCCGACACCGTCGCGCCCCTGAGCGTCGGATCGGCGTGCACGACCAGATCGTCGCCCTCCTCTGCGGCAAGGCCCGGCCGGATCCGGTTCAGCCCCTGGCTGAGCGCGGCGATGCGGTCGCATTCCTTCACGCGCAAGTTCTCGATGCCGACGAAGCGAACCGGTTTCTCGTTGCAGGCGGCGAGCACGGCCAGCGTCGGCACCGCGTCCTGCATCTGCGCGCCGTCGATGACCGCCGGCATGCGCGGGAAAAGTGCGATCAGGTCATGGGCCTTCGCGTCGGGCTGGGTGAATGCGTCCGGCGCGGTGCCGATGTCGATCACGCCGCCCGTCAGGCGCTCGGCCGCCCAAAGGTAAGTCGCCGCCGACGCATCGGGCTCGACATGATGGTTGGCGGGCATGTAGCCGGTCGGCGAAACGCGCCAGTGGCCGGCGGACACCTCCTCGGCGCCGGCGCCGAAGGCTTCCATGGCGGCGATCGTCAGGTCGACATAGCCGCGCGCGCCGATCTGATCGCCGGTTAGGACGATGTCGACCGGCCCCTCGGCCAGCGGCGCGGCCATCAGCAGCGCCGAGACATACTGGCTGGACAGACCGCCATCGATCGTCACGCGACCCGCCGGCAGCCGGCCGGTCCCCCTGATGGTGACCGGCGGGCATCCGCTCGGTGCCTCGATTGCGACACCCCAGGCCCGCAGCGCCTCGACCAGCGGTGCGATCGGCCGCTTGCGCATGTGTTCGTCGCCATTGACCACCACCGTCCCGTCGACAGAGGCGGCGATCGCCGTCAGAAACCGCGTGGCGGTGCCGGCGTTGCCCAGAAAGAGCGGATCGGAGGGCGGCTGCAGATGGCCGTTTCCGGAGATTTCGAAGCTGGTTGCGTCGGTTTCCTCAACCGATACGCCCATTGCGCGCAGGGCAGTCGCCATGTGGCGGGTATCGTCGCTCCTGAGCGCGCCGGTGATCCGGCTCGTTCCGTTGGCGAGCGCGGCCAGCAGGAGCACGCGGTTGGTGATCGATTTGGAGCCCGGCGGCACGGCGCGCCCGCGCAGCGGTTCGCGGACGGGACAAACCGTCAGGCGTTCGGCGGCGAGGAAGTCGGACATGGAGCGCTCGGCAAACGGCGGGAAAGACCGCCCTTTTGCGGGCCCGCGCGTGGCGCGTCAAGCGGGCGTCAGGTGGGCCGGTCGGTGTCGCCGGTCCACAGGCTGTCGCCGTTTTCGTCGATGATCAGCCGCGCCTTGGCGAGCGATGACGACACCGCCATGTCCCTTGAGGCAAGCAGATCGGCGCGAAGGAACCGGCGCGTGATGGTCGTGCCGTCGACGGTCCTTGTCAGCGTGCCCGCCAGACGCCACTGGCCATCGGCCTCCTTGACCGGGGCGGCCCGGATCTCGACGCCCTCATAGACCTCGTCGGGCGCGCGCGCGGACGGGTCGTCGCCACCGTCGTCGCTTCCGCCGAACAGACGCCTGAGAAATCCCGCCATCATCGTCTCCTTTGCCGGCAGGATCGGTGGTCGGCGCGGCCCTGTCAATGTCGCCGACGGGCCGGGCCAGCCGTTTGCCAAGCCGCCGGCCTGCGGCTACCAATCGGCACCCATCAGTGGCAAACCGGATTCGCACCGCCATGGCCGACCAGACCGCGCCCGCTCCGCAACCAAGACGCAGATCCCGGATACGCATCGTGCTCTACGCGCTCGTCGCTCTTCTCGTCGTCATCGCCGCGCTGTGGCTGTTCGGCCCACGCGAACCGGTCGACACGGCGTTGCGGTTCGACGCGGCAACGATCGGCGAGGATCTCGACGCCTATCTCGCCGAGAGCGAGGCGCGGTTCGACGACATCGTCGAGGGCGCCGAAAAGCAGATCGTCTGGGCGTTCCCCACATCGAAGGCAAAGACGCCCGTGGCGCTGGTCTATGTGCACGGCTTTTCCGCTTCGGCCGGCGAAATCCGGCCCGCGCCCGACATGGCGGCCGAGGCGCTGGGCGCGAACCTGTTCTATACCCGGCTTGCCGGCCACGGCCGTTCGGATGATGCGATGGCAGAGCCGGTGGTGCAGGACTGGATGGACGATGTCGCCGAGGCGATCGCCATCGGCGAAAGGCTGGGCGAGACGGTCGTGCTGATCGGCACCTCGACCGGCGGCACGCTCGCCGCGATCGCCGCGCTCCATCCCGATCTCCGGGACCGGATCGACGGGATCGTGTTCGTTTCGCCGAACTTCAAGGTCAAGGCCGGCGGCAGCGAGATCCTGACCATGCCCTTTGCCGAGCAAATCGTGCCGCTGATCCTGGGCGCAGAGCGCAGCTTCGAACCCGAGAACGAGGCGCATGCGCGCTTCTGGACCGAGCGCTATCCGTCCGTCTCGATCCTGCCGATGGGCGCGGCCGTCGCGCATGCAAGGGGGCTTTTCCACGAGAACGCCACGATGCCTGCCCTGTTCATCTTCTCCGATGCCGACCAGATCGTCGATCACACGGTCACGCGCCATATCGCCGAGCGCTGGGGCGGACCGACGCAGATCGTCGCCGTGGACCGGTCGGACGACCCGAACGACCATGTCATCGCCGGCGACGCGCTGTCGCCGTCCAACAACCGGATGATGGCGGACACGATCGCGGACTGGGTCGAAGGGCTATAGGCCTTCGGGCCGGTCCGGTCCGCGCGGCCTTGCATCGCGGGAGAACAGGTAGACGGCGAGCGCGGCGGCCAGCATCAGCGCATAGAAGCCGAACAGATAGTGGTAGGCCCGCACGGAATCGGCCGGATCGGCGGTCGTGGTCACCAGGGCACCGGTCAGCATCTGCATCAGCGCCACGCCTCCGATCGAAAAGAAGTTCATCAACGTCACGCCCCGGCCGATCAGCGCCGGTGGCATGAAGCTCTTGGAATGGGCGGTCAGGACGCCGTAGCCGACGCAGGCCGCCCCTATGGCGACGAGCGCCACGGTGACGGCCGCGATGCCGCTTTGCGGGAACAGCGCCAGGAACGTGCAGGCCACGATCGCCACGGCGACGCCGGAAACGATGATCCATTTGCGCGTGTTCAGCCAGTTGTCGAGCGGACCGTAGACGAAGCTGCCAACCGCCATGGCCAGCGCCATCGCCAGCGTGACCTGGCCGATCACCAGCGCGTCAGCGCCATAGGTCTCGGCGAGGAACGGCCCGGTCCACAGGCCGCGTATGCCGCCGGCGGTGGCGTAATAGACCAGCGTCAGCGGAATGATGAACCACAGGGCGCGAATGCGCATCAGCGCGATGAACCCGCTGAAGCCGGGCGGGCCGTCCGGATCGTCGATGCGCTCGGGGTCGCGCACGGCCGCAAAGATCGCCAGCGCGACCAGCGCCGTCACCACGCCGAGCGCGGCGACCGTGGGGCGCCAGCCGAAAGTCTCGGTGGCGGCGGCCATCGGCGTGGCCCCGACGATGTTGCCCAGATTGCCGATGCCGATGAAGACCGAGGCCAGAAGCGCGAAGCGGGCCGCGTCGAAATTGCGCGCGATGATGAAGTAGGACGCCATCAGCACGGGCGCGCAGCCGGCGCCGATCAGCGCCATCGCCACGATGATCGCCACAGGTGACCATGCGGCTGCGAACAGGAACGCGCCGGCGGCCGCAACGAACATGAACAGCGTCGAGGTGCGGCGCGGTCCGACGCGGTCGAGCGCGACGCCCACGGCGAACTGCATCAAGGCGAAGGCGGCGAACCACAGGCCCGAGGCGAGCGAGAGCTGCGCCTTGGTCATGTCAAGATCGCTCGCCAATGCCGGTGTCAGGACCGCCAGGAACGAGCGGTAGAACTGCGAAAAGACATAGGCAAGACACAGTGCCGCCAGCCCGGCCATCGGCTTTCCTCCGTCTGGAAAGAACCGCCCTTATGGAGCGCCCGGCCGCTTGGCAAGCGCAGCGGAGCGGCGAACGGTTCGCCGACCGCGCTTTTGCGGTGCCGCCCGTGATTGTGCGCTTGCACAATCGGCCACCGATCTGAAACAATGCGCCGATCTCCGGAGCGCCCATGATCTCTCAACGTCACGACCGGTTCCGCAATTTCGTGTTCGGTCTCGCGCTCGCGCTGATGATCGGCTGGATCCTCTATATCGGCCAGAACATCATCATTCCGGTGATCGCCAGCATCATCCTGGCCTACATCGTCACGGCCCTTGCGCAGTACATGCGGCGCATTCCGGCGATCGGACCGCTGATCCCCTCGCCGGTCCGCTTTGCGATCTCGATCCTGGTGATCATCGGCATCGTCGGCGCTTTCGTCTGGCTGATCATCTCCAACATCAACCAGCTTCTGGCGCTGGCGCCGGCCTATCAGGAGCGGCTGCTCGGCATCATCCAGGGGCTATGGCGCGGCTTCGGCGAGGAGTTCGGGTTCGAGACCGAACCGACCTGGGAGACGCTCAGGCGCGACATTCTCGGCGGCGTCTCGCTGCAGTCGCTGATCGGTTCGACCGTCACTTCGGTCGGCGTGCTCGTCGGCACGATGGTCGTCATCTTCGTCTATACGGGCTTCGCGCTGGCCGAACGGCAGGCCTTCGAGCGCAAGTCCAAGCGGCTGACCGACAATCCCGACGATGCGCGCCGTGTCATCGAGATCGTCTCGGTGATCAACACGCGCATCGGCGACTATCTGGCGACCAAGACGCTGATCAACCTGATCCTCGGGCTGATGTGCTATGTCGTCATGGCGTTCATGGCGCTCGATTTCGCCGCGTTCTGGGGCGTCTTGATCGCGCTGATGAACTATGTGCCCTATGTGGGCTCGTTCCTGGGCGTGATGTTCCCCGTCGCCATCGCCATCGTCCAGTTCGGCGACTGGGGGACGATCCTGGGCCTGTTCCTGGCGCTGACCGCGTGCCAGGTGTTCGTGGGCTCCATCCTCGAACCCTCGCTGATGGGCCGGTCGCTCAATCTCAGCCCGTTCGTCATCCTTGTGTCGCTGGCAAGCTGGGCGTCGCTGTGGGGGATCGCGGGCGCGCTCCTGTCGGTGCCGATCATGGCGATCATGGTGATCATCCTATCGGAGTTCGACGGCACCCGGCCGGTCGCCGTGCTGCTGTCGCGCAACGGGCGGATACCGCCGAAGCGTCACATCCGCGACATCAAGGACGAGGTAAAGGGCAAGCCGATCGAGGGGGGCGACAACTTCATCCTGCCCGATCGCGACGCGGCCGAGTGATCAGACCAGAACGCCGGCGACGAGATCGTTGTCGGTGATGTCCTGCCAGACGAAGCCCGCATCGGTCATGCGCGCCATCAGCCCGATGAAGTTCGATGCCTTCCTGGTTTCGATGCCGATCAGGATCGAGCCGAAGTTGCGCGCCGACTTCTTGAGATACTCGAAGCGGGTGATGTCGTCCTCGGGGCCCAGGATTTCGAGGAAGTCGCGCAGCGCGCCGGGCCGCTGGGGCAGCCGCAGGATGAAGTACTTCTTCAGCCCCTCGTGGCGCAGCGCCCGCTCCTTGACGTCAGGCAGGCGCTCGAAGTCGAAATTGCCGCCCGAGGTGATGCAGACGACGGTGCGGCCGGCGAGTTCGCGCGCCGGCACGTCGCGCAGCGCGTCGATCGACAGCGCGCCGGCCGGTTCGAGCACGATCCCTTCGACATTGAGCATCTCGATGATCGTCGAGCACAGCCGATCCTCGCTGACGAGCGTGACGTCCTCGGGCCGGTAGCGCCGGAGCACGTCGAAGGTGTGCGCGCCGATCTGGGCGACGGCGGCACCGTCGACGAAACTGTCGATCCGGTCGAGCCGGACGCGCTCGCCGCTTTCAAGAGAGCGCTTCAGGCTGGGGGCGCCGGCGGGTTCGATCAGCATCATCTTCGGGGCGAGACCGTTCGCCTCGAACAGCAGCGTCATGCCGCTCGTCAGCCCGCCGCCGCCGACCGCCACGTGCAGCCGGTCCATCGTGACGCCTTCCGGCAGTTGCTCGGCAATCTCGAGGGCGACGGTCGCCTGCCCCTCGATGATATCCGGGTCGTCGAACGGCGGCACCATCACAGCGCCCTCGCGCCCGGCGAAGTCGAGCGCGGCCGCGTTGCAGGCATCGAAGATGTCGCCGACCAGTTCGATCTCGACCGCATCGCCGCCGAAGACGCGGGTCTTGTCGATCTTCTGCTGGGGCGTCGTCACCGGCATGAAGACCGTCCCGGTCACGCCGAAGTGCCGGCAGGCATAGGCAAAGCCCTGCGCGTGATTGCCGGCCGACGCGCACACGAAGCGATCGGTCTCGCCGGCGCCGATGCGCTTGCGCAGGAAGTTGAAGGCACCGCGGATCTTGTAGGAACGGACCGGCGTCAGGTCCTCGCGCTTGAGGAAGATGCGCGCGCCGTAGCGCTCGGACAGGAAGACGTTCTCCTGCAGCGGGGTCGGTTCGAACAGCGCATCCATCGCCGCGCGCGCGGCGCGCACGTCGCGCTCGAATTCGGCCGGTGCCGGCAGGTCCATCTCGTACTCCCACGGGTTCGGGCGGCGGGCGCGGTGCGTCCCCGCCGCTTGTGCAGCGCCGAAATCCTTTGGCATCGGCGCGGCGCTCCGTGTATACGCGCTCAACCCGCTTTGCCAATGGCCGTGCGGGCAGAAGGCGAATACCGGACGCGGGGCAGGCCCTTCCATGAATGCCAACATGCTGCGCAGCGCGATGCATGTGAGCGCGATCTTCGCCTTCTATCTGGCGACGATGATGCTGATCCCGGGGCTCGTCGACCTCTATTACGGCAATGAGGACTGGAAGGTGTTCGCCTCGTCGGCGGCGATGATCGGCGGCCTGTCGGCGCTGATCGCGGTGGCCACCAGGGCCGGGCCGCCGGTGGTCTCGACGCGGTTCACCTTCCTCGTGGTCAACATGCTGTGGCTGACCTTCTGCGCGGCGGCATCGGTGCCGTTCATGTTCGCGACGATCGAGATGAGCCTGGCCGACGCCGTCTTCGAGGGCGTGTCGGGGGCGACGACCACCGGCTCGACCGTTCTTTCGGGGCTCGACACGATGCCGCCGGGCATCCTGTTGTGGCGCTCCATGCTGCAATGGATCGGCGGGCTGGGCGTGATCGTGCTGGGCCTGTTCATCCTGCCGTTCCTGAAGATCGGCGGGGCGAGCTTCTTCAGGATCGAGTCCTCGGACCGCTACGACCGGCCGTTCGCGCGGTTTTCGACCTACGCCTACTCGGTCGTCGGCATCTACGCCGCGCTGACCGTGCTGTGCGCGGCGCTCTATGCCTGGTCGGGCATGAGCGCGTTCGACGCGGTCAACCACGCCATGACGACGCTCGCCTCGGGCGGCTTTTCCACGCACGATCGCTCCTTCGGCTTCTTCGCCAGCCCGTGGACGCACTGGATCGCCATCGTCTTTATGATAATCGCCGCCCTGCCCTTCACCGCGCTGATCCTTCTGGCGCTGCGGGCCAGGTTCGACGCGTTTCGCGACAACCAGGTTCTCGTGTTCCTCGGCTACACGCTGTTTCTGGCGATCCTGCTGTCGATGCAGCTCGACCTGTCCGAGACCATCGAGTTCCGCGAAGGCTTCACCAAGGCCGTGTTCTCGGTCGTCTCGATCGTCACGACCACCGGCTATGCGGTCGACAACTACATGGAGTGGAACTCGTTCACCGTGGCGCTGATCCTGGTCGCCACGGTGCTCGGCGGCTGCGCCGGCTCGACCTCGGGCGGCATCAAGGCGACGCGCTGGATCATCCTGTTCGGCGTGATCAAGCGGTCGCTGGAGACCTTCATCTATCCGCATGCGATCCGCACCGTGCGGTCGGGCTCGGTGTCGGTGCCCGACCAGCAGCAATATGTGACGATGATGTATTTCGGCACATTCTTCATGCTGGTGGGGATCGGCACGGTGCTCGTCGCGCTGACCGGCGTCGACCTGGTCACCGCCTTCTCCGGCGCGCTGACGGCGCTGTCGAACGTCGGCCCCGGCCTTGGCGAGGTGATCGGCCCTGCGGGCAACTTCGGCGCGCTCGACGACAGCGCCAAATGGATCCTGTCGTTCGGCATGCTGCTGGGCCGGCTCGAACTGTTCACCATGCTCGTCCTGCTGTCGCCGGCGTTCTGGCGGGATTGAGCTTACTTGGACGGACTGGTATGATTTGTTCATACCAGCGAGGATCGGCGCATGGGCAAGACGCTGAAGCGCACTGTCAGCCTGCCGCAGGCGGCGGCCGACTATATCGACCGCAAGGTCGACAGCGGCGAATATGGCTCGGCCAGCGAGGTGGTCCGCGAGGGCCTGCGCGCACTGCGCGAGCGTGACGCGGCGATCGAGAAATGGCTGCGCGAGGAGGTCGTGCCGACCTATGAGGCGGTCAAGGCGGATCCGTCGCAACTGCTAACCCATGAGGAGTTTTTTGCGGGTGTACGAGACAGGATAGCAAACCGACAGCGCGAAGGATGAAGGCGCGCCGGTTGGTCTATGCGCCAACGGCGCAATCGGACCTCGTTGAGATCCATGCATTCGTCGCCACGGCATCGAGCGACGAGATCGCATCGCGCTACATCGACCGGATCGAAGCCTACTGTGCAACCTTCGACCTCGCCGCCGCGCGCGGCGCGCCGCGTGACGACCTGCTGCCGGGCCTGCGCATCGTCGGTTTCGAGCGCCGCATCACCATCGCCTTTACGATCGACGAGGACGCCGTGACGTTCCTGCGCTTCTTCTACGGCGGCCAGGACTGGGAAGAGGCGTTCGACTGAAAATCACACGAAGACGTCCACCTTCTCGAACGTCGTCACGTCGACCAGCCCGACATCGGAAATCCGCAGTTCGGGGATGACGACCAGCGCCAGCAGCGAGTGCTGCATGTAGGCGTTGTTGAGCGTGCAGCCCATCTGCCGCATGGCCTCGCCCAGCCGGTCGGCCTTCTGCGCGACGATCTCTGCGCGCTCGTCGCTCATCAGCCCGGCGATCGGCAGTTCGACCAGCGCCAGCACCTCGCCGTTCGAGACCATCACGACGCCGCCGCCGACCTCGCCGAGCATGTTGGCGGCCTTTGCCATGTCCTCATGGTTGGTGCCGACGACGATCATGTGGTGGCTGTCATGGGCGACGGTCGAGGCCATCGCGCAATCGGCCGTGTAACCGAAGCCGGAGACGAAGGCGTTCGTGACCGCGCCGGTGCCCCGGTGCCGCTCGACCAGCGCGATCTGGCACACATCGTTGGGACGGTCCATCTGCACGACCCCGCCCTCGACATCGAGCGTCGCCTGCATGGCCCGGGTCGGCGCCTGGTTCTCGATGACGCCGATCACACGCACATCGACCCGGCCCTCGTTCACCGGCGCCTCGATGCGGAAATCGTCCGCGGACAGTTCCTTGCCGAGCCGAACCGTGCCCTTGGCGGCCTGCGGATATTCGTAGGCCGAGATTTCGCCGGTCAGCCGGCCGCGTTCGGCCATCTTCACGCCGCGCGCCCGGACCTCGTCGATCCGAAGCTCGGCCAGGTTCGACACGATCAGGAAGTCCGCGCGTCGGCCCGGTGTGATCGAGCCCAGTTCCCGCTCGAGCCGGAAATGCTCGGCCGTGTTGATCGTCGCCATCTGGATCGCGGTGACCGGGTTCAGCCCCTGCCCGATCGCATGGCGGACGACGCGATCCATGTGACCGTCGCGCACGAGCGTGCCCGAATGGCAATCGTCGGTGCACAGGATGAAGTTGCGCGGGTCGAGCCCGTGCTCGGTGACCGCCTTGATCTGCTCGGCGACGTCGTACCAGGCCGAGCCGAGGCGCAGCATCGCCTTCATGCCCTGGCGCACGCGGGCGACGGCGTCTTCGGCGCGCGTGCCCTCGTGGTCGTCCTCCGGCCCGCCGGCGACATAGCCGTGAAAGGCGATGCCGAGGTCGGGCGAGGCGTAATGCCCGCCGACGGTCTTGCCGGCACCGACGGTCGCGGCGATCGCGCCGACCATGGTCTGGTCGTTGGCGGCGACGCCGGGAAAGTTCATCACCTCGCCGAGACCGATGATGTTCGGCCAGGCCATCGCCTCGGCGATTTCCTGCGGGCCGAGCGAGGCGCCCGCATGTTCGAGGCCCGGCGCGGACGGCACGCAGGACGGCATCTGCACGAACACGTTGACCGGCATCTCCAGCGCCTCGTCATGCATCATGCGGACGCCGTCGAGCCCCAGCACGTTCGCGATCTCGTGCGGGTCGACGAACATCGAGGTCGTGCCGTGCGGGACGACCGCGCGCACGAACTCGGTGACCGTCAGCATGCCGCTTTCGACGTGCATGTGCCCGTCGCAAAGGCCCGGCACCAGATAGCGGCCATCGGCGTCGACGACCTCGGTCCCCGCGCCGATGCAATGGCCGGCATCCGGGCCGCAATAGGCAAAGCGTCCGTCGACGATCGCCAGATCGGTGCCCGCGATCACCTCGCCCGAATGAACGTTCACCCAGCGCCCGTTGCGAACGACGAGGTCCGCCGCCTTTCGCCCCATCGCGACGTTGACGAGATCGCGGGCGCTGTTCTGCCATGGCTTGAGACCGCTTCCGGTGCCGCCGATCATTGGTTTGCTCCCTGTCCGGTTCCGCCCGTACCTTGTCACGGCGTTGGCCCACGTCAAAGCGTCTGCGTGCCGGCGCCTCCCCGAATTTCGGGGGGTTGGCGGTTAAGGTCCGGGTCAGAGCTCGTGGGCTAACGGTTACGGGCAGACAGCACCGGCTGCCGGCCGCCCCTCGGGGCGCGCCGACCGGCAGGCGGCGCGGCGCCGGTCCCTTGTATCGCGTTACCGGCGCCGCGCGGCCGGCCATGACCCGTCTTTCGGTCCTGCTTGATTCCCAAAGCGCTTTAAGGCTACAAATTTCGCTCAGGGAGGATGGCCCAACGGCAGTTCGCGGCCATGAACTTGCGCCGCAACACGCGCCGTTGGCGCCGCTTTCCCGTCCGCACCCAGACAGTTCGGGCGTGCCGGGCCTTTCCGGTGTGCCATGACGCCCATCAGGGTCTTTCGCACGGGAGGAAAGCGAATGAGAAGCCTGACCACATTCACCGGGGCGCTGCTCGTGACGGTCTCGATGACCGCCATGGCGAGTGCCGACACGATCCGCTTCTGGACGACCGAGGAACAACCCGAACGGCTGGCCGTTCAGGAAGAGATCGCGTCGCGCTTCCAGGAGGCGACCGGCCATACGGTCGAAGTGATCCCCGTCACCGAAAGCGAACTGGGCACGCGCGCCACCGCCGCGTTTGCCGCCGGCGACCTGCCCGACGTGATCTACCACACGCTGCAATATGTGCTGCCCTGGGCCGAAGCCGGCATTCTCGATGTCGAGACCAACAACGACATCGTTCAGGAACTGGGCGCCGACACCTTCCAGCAGGGCGCCATCGACATGGCCGATTTCGACGGGCTGACCGCCGCCGTGCCGGTGGATGGCTGGACGCAGATGATCGTCTATCGCAAGGATCTGTTCGACGAGGCGGGACTGGAAGCGCCGGACTCCTATGCCGACATCACCGCCGCCATCGATGCGCTGCACAACCCGCCCGAGATGTACGGCTTCGTCGCCGCCACCAAGGTGGACGAGAACTTCATGAGCCAGGTGCTCGAGCATGTCTTCCTCGCCAACGGCGTCTCGCCGGTCGGCGCGGACGGGTTCGCCCCGCTCGACGAGGCGGCGACGACCGAAGTGCTCGAGTTCTACAAGGCGCTTGCCGACGCCTCGCCCCCCGGCGACCTGTTCTGGCAGCAGTCGCGCGAACTCTATTTCGCCGGCGACGCGGCGATGATCATCTGGTCGCCCTTCATCCTGGACGAGCTTGCGGGCCTGCGCGACTCGGCTCCGCCGACCATCAACGACGATCCGACCTCGACCGAGCTCGCCTCGAAGACCGATGTGGTGACCACCTTCTCCGGCCCGTCCAACCCGGACGGCGCGGCCTGGGCGGACGTGCGCTATTTCGGCGTGACGGCCGACGCCAACACGGACGTTGCCGCCGATTTCGTCCGGTTCTCGATGGACGAGGGCTATCTCGACACGCTGTCGATGGCGCCCGAAGGCAAGTTCCCGGTGCGGCGCGGCACGCCGGACGCGCCCACGAGCTTCGTCGAGGGCTGGGCCGACCTGCCGGTCGGCGTCGACCGCAAGGCGGCGCTGTCGGAGGTCTACCCGCAGGAGACGGTCGACAAGATCACCTCGGGCCTTGAGACGGCCGACCGCTGGGGCGTGAGGGAAAACCAGCTTTCGCTGGCTTCCAAGATGATCAACAGCCAGGTCATCAACCGCATCGTGCGCCAGTACATCGATGGCGAGATCGACGCGGCCGCCGCGGTCGCGCAGATGAACGACGAACTGGGCGCCATCGAATAGGCGTCCGTGCGTTCCGGGCGGGCCGCGGCCCGCCCGGCGTTCGCGCCCGCACGGCGGACCCGCCATGGCGACGACCGAAGACCTCGAACGCATCGACGAGGCGGCGCATGACGCGGCGCTGCTGCGCCCGGCCGTGCCGCCGAAAACGCTCGGGCCGCTGGCGCGGCGCGAGCGCAACCTCGCCTATGCGATGCTGCTGCCGACCTTCGCCATCGTCATGGCGGTAGTGCTCGCGCCGCTGCTCGCCAATTTCTGGATTTCGTTCAAGCCGGTCGGCCTGGGCGATCTGAGGCCGGCGAGCCTCTTCGTCAACGAGCGGCTGCGCGGCGATCTCGTCGCGCCGGGTGACGTGGCCACGCTGCAATACCGGGTGCGCAACTCCTCGCAGGATGATCCGCTGCGCAATGCGGGCTTCTCGGACACGCTGCCGGCGGGGCTCGAACTTGCCGGCGATCTCGATCCGCGCTGCACGCTCGACGGCCGACGGCTCGACTGCGCGCTGGGCGAGGTCGAACCGCGCTATCGCGAATCGATCGAGATCGAAGTAACGGCGACCGAGGCCTATCTTGCCGACCCCGAACCGCTGCGCGCGTTCGAGGCGGTTAGCCGCGCCGACGCCGAGAACATTCTGACCAGCGCCGAATTCACGGTCGAGAATTTCGAGCGCATCTTCTCGGCCGACGAATTCTGGCACGTTTTGCGGGTGACGATCTACTACACGATCTTCGCCACGCTCGGCGCCATCGTGCTCGGCCTGTTCGCCGCGCAGATGCTCAACACAGCCTTTCGCGGGCGCACGATCCTGCGCGGGCTGTTCCTTTTTCCCTATGTGGCGCCGGTGATCGCCATTGCGTTCACCTGGGTTCTGCTGCTCGATCCGTTCTCGGGCACGCTGAACGCGATCCTGCGCCAGATGGGCGTGCTGGGCGAACCGATCAATTTCCTTGGCCAACGCGCCGTGCCGTTCGACTTCTTCGGCCTGACCTTCGAGTTCCCCGTGGCGCTGACGACGGTCATCCTGATCGAGGCGTGGCGGTCCTTCCCGCTGTCGTTCCTGTTCATCCTGGCGCGCATGCAGTCGATCCCCTCGGACATGTACGAGGCGGCCGAGATGGACGGGGCGACGCCGCTGCAGCAGTTCTGGTACATCTCGCTGCCGCAGCTCGTCGGCATCCTGGCGATCCTGTTCCTGCTGCGCTTCATCTGGAGCTTCAACAATTTCGACGATATCTTCCTTCTGACCGGCGGGGCGGCGGGCACACGCACGCTCGTCGTCAATGTCTACGAACAGGCCTTTGCCATTTCCAACCTTGGCGCGGGCGCGGCGGTTGCCGTCGTCGTGTTCCTGGTGCTGCTGTGCTTTTCGCTGATCATCTTCAGATATTCGCCGCAGGACGAGGGCTGATGCAGCCGGGCGCAGGGACCATCGCGGGGATCGTGACCGGCGCCATCTGGGGGCTGGTCTGGATGGTCGTCGTGTCGGTCACCTTCATGTTGGCTTCGGGTGCGATCACGACGCCGCCCGTCGGGGCGGCTATGCTGGCGGGGGCGGTCTGCGGCGGGCTGATCATGGCATTTAGGCCCGCCGCGCGCACGCCGGGGCTGACGATCGCGGCCATCGCCTCGGTCGCCATCGCGCTGGTCATCGCCACCTTCGGCGCGCCGCTTGGCCTGCCGCTTTCCACCGCGCCGCTCGCCCAGTTCGCCGCGTTTGCCGCCTTCGTCGGCCTGACCTGGACGGCGGTACACCAATGCGTGCGTGGTCAGCCCTCGGGCCGGCTGACGCGCTATCAGGCCGAGGCGATCGCCATCCGGCTCGCCAAGGGGCTGGGGCTGGTGTTCTTCACCGTGCTGGTCGCCCTGCCCTTTTACGTCATGGTCATGACCAGCCTGAAGAACCAGGCTCAACTTCTTGCCAACCCTCTCGATTTTTCAATCGATCTGGTGCAGGGGCCGGCCAGCCTGTTTCGCTCCTATATCGAGCTTTTCACGACCTATCATTTCGGCACGTTCCTGATGAACACGGCGATCGTCGCCGTCGGTACGGTGATCATCACCCTGTCTTTTGCCGTGCCCGGCGCCTATGCGGTGGCGCGGCTGCGCTTCCCCGGCCAGGCGTTCCTGTCGCGGTCGATCCTTCTGATCTACATGGTCCCGGCGATTGTGCTGGTGATCCCGCTCTATGCGGTGTTCTCGCAGCTTGGCCTGCGCAACACGCTGACCGGGCTTCTGATCGTCTATCCGGCGACGACCATTCCCGTCGCGCTCTACATGCTGCAGGGCTATTTCCGGGGCATTCCGTCCGAACTCGAGGAAGCGGGACTGATGGACGGGCTCACCCGCGCCGGCGTGATCTCGAAGATCACCCTGCCGCTGTCGCTGCCCGCTCTCGCCTCGGTGGCGCTCTATGTCTTCATGATCGCGTGGAACGAATTCCTGTTCGCCTTCATGTTCCTCGACAATATCGACATGTTCACGCTGTCCCGGGGCGTGGTCTCGCTGAACTCGTCCGAAGTGCCGCGCCAGCACCTGATGGCCGGCGCGGTGATCGCCACCATTCCCGTCCTCGTCCTGTTCCTCTGGTTCGAACGGTTCCTCGTTTCGGGCCTGACCGCCGGTTCCGTGAAAGGCTGACCATGACGCATGCCACGTCCGAAACGGCGACCGCGATCATGCGCGCCAACGACCGGGGCGGCTACACGGTGCCGACGGCCGGGCTCTATCCGTACCAGTGGAACTGGGATTCGGCGTTCGCCGCGCTCGGCTTCGCCGCCTTCGACCGCGACCGCGCCTGGCGCGAACTGGAGACCATCTTCGAGGGCCAGTGGGCCGACGGCATGGCGCCGCACATCATCTTCCGCAACCACGATCCGAGCTATTTTCCCGGCCCGGACATCTGGGAGTCCAACACCGAGCCGCCAACGTCCGGCCATTCCCAGCCGCCGGTGGTCGCCATCGTCGCGCGCTGGCTGGTCGAGACCGGCGATCGCGAGGACCTTCGGCGGGCGCATGCGCTGTTCCCGAAGCTGATGGCCTGGCATGGCTGGTGGCACCGCGAACGCGATCCCGACGAGACGGGCCTTGTCGCCATCATCCACCCCTGGGAATCGGGGCGCGACAACTGCCCCGACTGGGATGCGGGCATGGAGCGGATCACGATACCGGATGATCTGGGCGCCTATCACCGGCGCGACACCGACTGGGTCGCCGCCGACCAGCGCCCGACGCATGAGACCTATGACCGCTATCTGACGATGGTGAAGTTCGGTCGCGAATGCGGCTGGGACCACAAGCGCATCTATCGCGACGGGCCGTTCCTGATGGCCGACCCGTGCGTGCAGTTCGTTCTGATGCGCGCCGATCGCGACCTGGCCGTCCTCGCCGAACGGTTCGAGGACGATGCGGCCCGGCGCACCATCGCGGACTGGATCGCACGCGACGCCGAGGGCGCGCAGGCGCTGTGGAACGATGCGGCCGGCGGCTTCGTCGCCCGCGAGATGCGCACCGGCGCGCTGGTCGACGCGATCACGAATGCCTCGATGCTGGCCTTCTTCGGGGGCGCGGGCACGCGCGCCCAGCAGGCCGAACTGGCCGACCAGGCGCGGCAGATCCTCGATCTGTGCCGGTTCGGCTTTCCGAGCTGGGACCCGCGCCGGCCGGGCTTCGAACAGCGGCGCTACTGGCGCGGGCCGGTCTGGTCCGTGATGAACTGGATGATCGCCGGCGGGCTCGATGGGGCCGGCCACACCGATCTCGCCGCGCGTATCCGGCACGAGACGCGCGCGCTCGTCCGGCAATCGGGCTTCTTCGAATATTTCGACCCGCTGACCGGCGACGGACTGGGCGGTCCGGACTTCACATGGACGGCGGCGATCGATCTGGCGCTCGAGCACGAGTTCGGCGCCGCTGCGGCCGCATAGGAGGCGATGAATTGGGCTCGATCACACTGCAGAAGGTGGAGAAGTGGTTCGGCGAGTTGCAGGTCATCAAGGGTGTCGACCTCGATATCGCCGACGGCGAGTTCGTCATCTTCGTCGGCCCTTCCGGCTGCGGCAAGTCCACCCTGCTGCGCCTGATTTCGGGGCTCGAGGAGGCCTCGCGCGGCACGATCCTGATCGACGGCGACGACGTCACCGCCAGGCTGCCGTCCGAGCGCAAGCTGTCGATGGTGTTCCAGTCCTATGCGCTTTATCCGCATATGAGCGTGCGCGAGAACATGGGGTTCGGCCTGAAGACTGCCGGTGAGCCGCGGGCCGAGATCGATCGCAAGGTCAACGAGGCAGCGCGCATCCTCAAGCTCGAGGACTATCTGGACCGCAAGCCCAAGGCGCTGTCTGGCGGCCAGCGCCAGCGCGTGGCGATCGGCCGGGCGATCACGCGCGAGCCGGCCGGCTTCCTGTTCGACGAGCCGCTGTCGAACCTCGATGCGGCGCTGCGCGTCGAGATGCGATTCGAGATCGCCAAGCTGCACGAAACGCTCGGCACGACGATGATCTACGTGACCCACGACCAGGTCGAGGCGATGACGCTGGCCGACAAGATCGTCGTGCTCGACTTCGGCGTGATCAAGCAGGTCGGCACCCCGCGCCAGCTCTACGAGAAGCCGGACAATCTGTTCGTCGCCCAGTTCATCGGCTCACCGAAGATGAACATCCTGCCGTGTGCGACCGGCGGCGGTGAGTATCATCTGGACGGTCACGGCAGCGGGCCGTTCGAACGGCCCGAAGGCGCGGAGGCGGTGCAGATGGGCATAAGGCCCGAGCACATCGACGTGGTCGCGGCCGGCGAAGGCACCGTGTCGGGCAAGGTGGAGGTGGCCGAGTATCTGGGCGCGGACACCTATCTGCATGTCGATTGCGGCGGGCTTGGACAGATCATCGTGCGCACGCCCGGCGCCAACAACGATCTGCGCGGCAAGACTGTCGGGCTGGCGTTCCAGCCCGAGCACCTGCACTTCTTCGACGGGGACGAGCAGGCGGTGTGAGGGCTCTGGTGCACTCTCATCGTCAGAGGCGAACGCCCATCGCGCTCATCGTGAGGCGGGTCCCATCCATGTCCTCACCCTGAGGTGCGAGCGCAGCGAGCCTCGAAGGGTCGTGGACGGGATGTGCGCCTTGCAGGATCGACCGTCATTCTGCACCCGGCGGTCCTTCTCCCCGCATGCGGGGAGAAGGTGGGCCCGAGCAAAGCGAGGGGTCGGATGAGGGGCGGCACCGACACGGCCGCCGCTCGTGGTAGCCTGTGATGCCCCTCACCCAACTGCGACCAGCGCGCGCCATGCTTGCGCGGTCTCGTATCCCTCTCCCCGCATGCAGGGAGAGGGACCTAACGTCACTCCGCGGCTTCGACCGTCAGTTCGCCGGTGGCGATCTGCTCGGCCTCGATCGATTCGAACAGGGCGCGGAAATTGCCCTCGCCGAAGCCCTCGTCGCCCTTGCGCTGGATGAACTCGAAGAAGATCGGGCCGATCACGGTCTTCGAGAAGATCTGCAGCAGGATCTTGGTCATCCGGTCGCCGTTGGCGTCGTCGAACACCCCTTCCCCGTCGATCAGGATGCCGTGCTTCTTCATGCGCTCGACCGGCTCGTCATGGCCGTTCACCCGGTCATAGGACATCGCGTAATAGGTTTCAGGCGGACCCGGCATGAACTTCAGCCCGTTCGCGGCAAGCCGGTCGGTGGCGTCGTAGATCGCCTCGGTGCCCACAGCGATGTGCTGGATGCCCTCGCCGCGATACTTCTTCAGATAGCTCTCGATCTGGCTGTTGTCGTCGGTCGATTCGTTCAGCGGAATGCGGATCTTGCCGCATGGCGAGGTGATGGCGCGGCTGATCAGGCCCGTCATCTTGCCCTCGATGTCGAAGAAGTGGATCTGCGAGAAGCCGAACAGGTCGCGGTAGAATGCCCACCACTTGTCCATGTTGCCGCGATAGACGTTGTGGGTCAGGTGATCGAGATAGTAAAAGCCGATGCCCTCGGGCCGCGGGTCGCGCTCGCCTAGCCATTCGAATTCGGCGTCATAGGCCGAGCCGTTGTCGCCGTACTTGTCGACGAAGTAGAGCAGCGAACCGCCGATGCCGACGATCGCGGGCACGTCGAGCGTCTTGTCGTCGCCCTCATAGGGCGTCGCGCCGAGATCGACGGCATGGGCGAAGGCGTGCTGCGCATCGACCACGCGCCACGCCATGGACGGCGCGCACGGGCCGTGCTCGTCGACGAAGCGCATGGCATGGCTGCCCGGCTCGGCATTGACGACATAGTTGATGTCGCCCTGACGCCAGACCGTTATGGCCTTGGACTTGTGGCGGGCAACGGGCTGATAGCCCATCGTCTCGAACAGCGTTTCGAGTTCGCGCGCATCGGGATGGGCGAATTCGACGAACTCGAACCCGTCCGTGCCGGCGGGGTTCTTCTCGGTGATTTCGGCCTTCGGCGCGTCGTGCGGGAACGGACCCATGGCATTTCTCCCAGTGTGATGTTTTCCCCATTGTAGCGCGATCACGATGCACGATGCTTGCAATCCGCGCGCCATTCCCCTCATCTGTGCATGTTTCGTGCATCCAGATGGAGATTGCCGTGAGTGAACCGAGTCTCGACCGCTACGACCGCACACTTCTCGCGGCACTGCAGCATGACGGAAGGCTGACCAACAACGAGTTGTCCGAACGCATCGGGCTGTCGCCGTCGCAGTGCTCGCGCCGGCGCAGCCGGCTCGAGGCGGACGGGCTGATCACCGGCTATCACGCCGTCATCGACCGCGAGCGGGCCGGTTTCGCGCTCGTGTCGATCATCTCGGTGACGCTTGCGACGCACACCGAGGGCAATGCCGAACGCTTCGCAAGGCTCGTGCGCGCGGCGCCCAACATTCTGGAGGCGCATGCGCTGACCGGCGAGATGGACTATTCGATCAAGGTCGTCACCGAGGACCTGAACGCGCTTTCGGCGTTCATCAATGGCACTCTGCTCGCCCACGAGGCGGTTCAGAACGTCAAGACCGCGATCGTGCTGAACACGCTGAAGGACACGACGGTGCTGCCGCTTCAATCCGGGTGAATGGTGGATGGTTCAGGCCGGTTTCGCGCAAGCCCCGGCGCCGACAATGGCGGCGAGCTTCGGGAGAGACCGCATGAACCCTGTCGGCACGATCGGAACCGCGCTCGGCGTCGCGCTGGTGGCGATGGGCGGCGCCTATGTCGGCACCTTCTCGAAAGGCCTGTTCGGCGGCGGTGGCGCGCCGGCCCCGGTGGTCAATCTCAGCCGCGTCGTTCCCCTGCCCTCCGTGTCCGTGCCCATCTACCGTGAGGGCGCGCGCATCGGCTACTGCGTGATCAAGGCGCGGGCGGAACTGCCCAACAGCTATTCGGACGAGCAGTTCCAGCTTGCGGTGTCCGATGTGGCCGACCGGATGATCCGCGCGCTGTCGGTCAGCGCAAAGGACGAGGACGCCGAGGCGCAGTGCCTGCGCCAGAAGGGTGGCCTCGCCGGCGAGCACGAGATCGCCGATGCAGAATATTTCCGCACGGTGCGCAACGTGCCCGGACGTCCGTGAAGCGTCGGGGGCCGGTCACCGGTCGAACGAGATCACCGGCTGGCGGATTTCCGGCGACTGCAGATAGTCGAGCTGTCGGATCGCGAACGCGGTGACCAGCGGTCCGCCGGCGCTTTCGTTGATGGCGCCCTTGAGGCCGTCGGCGATCTGGTCGACCCCGAGCGGGCCGTCGAGCCAGAACGTGTCGGCCGCGCGGTCGTAGAAGTAGCTGTTCACCGCATGGGCGATGATATGCTCGACCGGCGGACTGCGTTCGGCGATCAGGTCCGCATCGAGCGTGAGCACGTAGCGCCCGATGATGTAGCCGTAGATGCCGCCGCGGGTGACGAGCGGCGTCGCCATCAGTTCGGTGCGAAGGGTGCTGGCCGAGACGTCGGCATATCCGTCGGCCGGCTGGTTGCCGTCGCCGCCGAGCGAGGTCACGGTGCCCGCATACAGCCCGCCGAGCGAGGCGCCGACGGCCAGCAGCGCGACCGCGAAGCGTCCGATCACAGGTAGGCCGCCGGTTTGGCGTAGGCCGGGTTCCCGTAGGTGCCATCGGTGGGCACCGCGCCGGACAGTTCCTCGACCACGCCGATCGCATCGCCCACGGCGACGATCTGCGCCTGCAGCATGGTCTCGTTGAGCGCCAGCGCATCGCGCAGCTGACGCAGCGCGGTGCGCGTGTGCGGGTCGGCGAGCACGGTCCGGTCGTTGCGGATCGCCAGTTCGAGTTCGTAGAGCGCCCGGTTCTTGGCGTCGACGAAGCCGGACAGATCGGCCGCCGGATTGTCGCGGATCGCGTCGCACTCGCCCTTGATGATGCCGGTCAGGCGCGCGACGAGGCGCTGAACGTTCTGGATGTCGGTGTCGTCGGTGCGCGCGATCGTCGTTTCGTTCATCGGTCGTCCCCCGGTCCGTAGTGGCGGTCAAGCCGCGATGCGATGCCGAGGTCCAGCCCGTCGGACAGGCGCGCCGCAAACTGCTCTGCCATGAATGAAGCGTAGTAGTCGCTGCCAAGCTCCTTGCCGAAGAAGCCGCCATCTTCGGACGAGAGCATGGACTGCAGCATCTGCTGGACAAGCAGCGATTCAAGCTGCTTCCAGCCCCCCTTCTGCGCCGGCCCGGCATTGGCGACGGCCGCGTCCTGCGCGGCCGCCTGAACGCGCTGCCACTGCTCGGCCTCGGCACGCCCGGCCTCCCGCGACCCGGCGGCGGACTCGACGGTGGCCGCGGCGCTGCCGGCGGCCGGTGTCAGGGCGGTGATCTCCATGGAACGATTATGACCGCCGAGGCTTGCGGGAACCTTGATTCGCCCCCGCAAACTGTCGGTCGATCAGTTCGGCGAGCTGCTTTTGCTCGGCGGCGCGCGCCTCGTCCTGCCGCGCCCTGGCGTGGGCGCGCTCGAGCGGGCGGCAACGCGCGGTCGCCCCGACCAGCCGTTCGCGCGCCGCTTCCTGCCGGCGGCCGAGATCGACCTTCTGCGCGGTGAGCGCGCGCTGACGCTCGATGGTCACATCGAGCAGCGGCAGGGCTTGGGCGTCGAGCCTTTCGGACCAGCGTTCGAGCGCCTCGATCTCGGCACCCTTGTCGGCGGCGGCGGCGGCGACCGCGCGATGTTCGAGGCGGGCGAGGTCGGCGACCGTTTCCTGGGCGCGGATCAGGCGCCTGATCTGCGCGGCGCTGCGCTTCATGTCAAAATCCCCTGTAGAGGCCTTCGAAATTGCTGCCGAACACGTTCAGTATGAACGGCAGATTGAAATAAAGGATGATCAGGGCGCCGAGCAGCATCGCCGGCAGCGCCACGAAATAGATCGGGATCTGCACCGCCAGCTTGTTGAGCGCGCCGACCATCAGGTTGGCGATGATCGCAAAGCCGATGAACGGGCTGCCGAGCCTGAGCGCGATCGAGAAGGTGATCGCCAGCGTGTCGACCAGATCCTCGAGCAGCGCGGCGGTCGACGGAAACGCGCCGGCGGGAAAGGCATCGTAGGATGCAAGCGCCGCGCGCAGCACCACATGGTGGAAGTCGACCGCAAAGAGGATCATCAGCGCGGTGAACGAGACGAGGGCCGTCATCGCCGCCTGCGGCTCCTGGCCCTCGATGTTCGGGCCCAGCATGCCGCCATAGCCGACCGACATGGCGACCGCCGACATGATGAACTCGAGCGCCAGCAGGTAGACGCGGGCGATCAGGCCGATCACGCCCCCGATCAGCAGTTCGGCGACGATGGCGCGCGAAAGCCCGTCGAGGTCGGCGGCATCGATGCGCCCGAGCAGTTCGTCGGCCATCAGCGGAAACAGGGCCACGGTCAGCGCGACGGCGGCCAGAAGCCGGATGCGCACGGCGACGCGCGCGCTCGAAAAGCCGGGAATGACCATAAGCGCCGCGCCGATCCGGCAGAACAGAAGGAAGCCCGCGACCATATAGGCTTCCGCGACCGCGTTCACGACAGCGTGCCCACGATCCGGATCTCGATGCCCTTGCCGATCTCAAGATGCGACATGACCGCAACGTCGGGATGCATGCGCTCGACGATCATCCGCACATAGGGCCGCGCCTCGGGCGTGGTGACGATGGCGATGCGGTTGTGCTTGGCCTTCTGGGTGACGATTTCCTTGCCGATCTCGTTGCCGAACTCCTCGAGCTGGCGCGGATCGATGTCGAACTGGACGATGTCACCGGTCGTGCCGTCGCGCTTGAGCGCCTCTCGGAAGGCGAGCTCCCAGCGGTTGCCGAGCCGGACGATGTTGAGCACGCCGTCGACCGTCAGATCGCCGCACAATTGCTGGGCCATGCGGGCGCGGACATGCTCGACGATCGTCTCGGACTTGCGCGTCGTCGGCGCGATCTCGGCGACAGCCTCAATGATCAGCGGCAGGTTGCGGATCGAGACGCGCTCGGCGAGCAGCAGCTTGAGCACCGCCTGCAGGCCCGGATAGGTGGCGTGGGTCGTGCAGATCTCGTCGGCGAGCTTGCGGTATTCGGGCTCCATGTCGTTGATCAGCGTCTTCATCGCCTTGTAGGAGAAGAGCTGCGGCAGGTTGTTGCGCACGACCTCGCTCAGATGGGTCAGGATGACGCTGACATTGTCGGCGGTGGCGATGTTCATGCGCCGCAGATCGTCGCGGAAGGTCTCCATCACCGACAGCGCCTCGCCGCCGAAAGCCGGCTCGCGCACGACCGTATGGGGAATGCCGACGATCTGGGCGGGATCGGCGAAGGCGAGCAGTTCGCCGACGCGCAGTTCGTGCTCGACCACCGTCGTGCCGTAGATCTTGATCCGGTACGCCTTGGGCGGTGTGTCGTGCTCGTCGACGAGTTGAACGTCCGGCACGACGAACCCGTATTCGGCGGCAAAGCGCTTGCGCATCTGCTTCATGCGGTGCGCCATGTCCTGGCGCTTGGGCAGGAGCTGGGTGGCAAGCTGCTTGCCGAGCGAGAGCTGGATCTCGGGCACGGCGAGCGAACTCTTGACCGAATCGCGGGTCTCGCGCTGCTTGGCTTCCTCCTCGTCGGCGATCGCCTGCTGCTTCTTTTCCTCCTCGGCGAAGCGCAGCATCGGCCGGATGTAGGCGACGGCGGCCATGCCGGCGGCGAGCAGCAGGAACGGGGCGGCCGGCAGGCCCGGCATCAGGCCCAGGATCACCAGAAGGCCGGCGGCGACCGACAGGGCGCGCGGATAGTTGCCGAGCTGGTCGAAGACGATCTTGTCGGCCGAGCCCTGGTTGCCGCCCTTGGAGACCAGAAGGCCGGCGGCCAGCGAGACGATCAGCGCCGGGATCTGGCTGACGAGGCCGTCGCCGACCGAAAGCTTGGTGAACACATCGGCCGCCTCGCCCATCGACATTCCGTGCCGGGTGACCCCGATGACGATGCCGCCGACGATGTTGATGGCGGTGATCAGAAGGCCGGCGATCGCGTCGCCGCGCACGAACTTCGAGGCGCCGTCCATCGAACCGTAGAAGGAGCTTTCCTCCTCCAGTTCCTTGCGGCGGCGGCGCGCCTCGGCCTCGTCGATGACGCCGGCGGAAAGGTCCGCGTCGATCGACATCTGCTTGCCGGGGATGGCGTCAAGCGTGAACCGCGCGCCGACCTCGGCGATGCGCGTCGAGCCCTTGGTGATCACGACGAAGTTGACGACGACGAGGATCAGGAAAACGACCAGGCCGATGACGAAGTCGCCGCTCATGACGAACGAGGAAAAGCCGGCGATGACGTTGCCGGCCGCGTGCACGCCGGCATGGCCTTCCGAAAGGATGGCGCGCGTGGTCGCGATGTTCAGCGACAGGCGTAGCATCGTCGAGATCAGCAGGATCGTCGGAAAGGACGAGAAGTCGAGCGGCCGGGGGATCCACAGCGCGACCATCAGGATCAGGACCGAGAAGGCGAGCGAGACGGCCAGCCCGACATCGATCAGGAAGACCGGGACCGGCAGGAACAGAAGCGACAGCACCATGATGATGCCGACCGCGAAAATGATGTCGTTGCCGTGCGACGACGGCGCGTGCATCGGTATCTGAACGTTCGCCAAGGGCCCTCACTCCAGGCTTTCATAGCCGGATGGGGCCATCCTGATCGGCGGGGCTTGCACGGGGCTTGTCGAATGCCCGTTCGGGCCGATCAGAAGCCGGTCTCGATGCGTCCGTACAGGACTTCGGTCATGCGGCCGATCTGCGCGCCCATGAAGGCGGCCGAAAAGGAGATGGTGACGAGAATCACGACGATCTTCGGAATGAAGGTGAGCGTGATCTCCTGCACCTGGGTGAGCGCCTGGAACAGGGCGATCGCCACGCCCACGAACATCGCCGCGAAGACCGACGGTCCGGCGGCGACCAGCGTGGTCCAGATGGCAAGCTGGATGATCTCGATGACGTCGGCTTCAGCCATCGCGGCGCTCGCTGCGGCGCGCCACGATCAGCGGACGGTCAGGCCGGGGCCGACCGGAAGTTCCGCGCCATTGTCGAGGACGGCGACGGCGCCGTCGCTGAGGATGCGCATCTCGCTGATGACGCCCGAGGTCAGCCCGTCGGCGGAGGTGACCGAACGGCCGATCAGCGAACCGGCCTGCTGGATCGAGGACATCTGGATGAGATAGTCGAGCTTGTCGTTGAGCTTGGTGGACTGCTCGACGTTGGAGAACGAGGCAAGCTGGGCGATATACTCGGTATCGCTCATCGGCTGCGTCGGGTCCTGGTTCTGCATCTGGGCGACCAGGAGCTTGAGGAAGGCGTCGTAGTCGACGGTCTGCGGCCCGCCGGTCCTGGCGGCCCCGCCTGCGCCCGTCACGCCCGTTATCGCGCCGATGTCGGTCATCTTGCCACCTGCCGGTCAATTGTCATGCGGCGGCAGTATCGCATCCCTTCCTTTCGCCACGCTTGCGGTCGAGGATTTCGTCCTCGCGGGCGAACAGGGCGCGCAGCGTCTTGAGCGCGTCGAACGGCCGGTCCTGGGCGATCATCACGTCGACATCCTTCAGGCCCGCCAGGATCTCCTGGTTCTCGAAGGTGGCGAGCAGCGCCGTGACCGAATCCTTGTAGAGCTTGAGCGCGGCCGGCTTTTCGGACGGCGACATCAGCATGATCTGGATGATGAAGTAGAGCTGGCGCAGGGGCGTGGTCGCCTCGTCGGCCTGCATCACGTGCGCCTCGAGCAGGAAGTCGACATCGTTGAGCAGTTCGATGCCGACCTTGCGGTCGGCGCGCAGCACCGCGCCATTGATGAAGACGCGTTCGTTCGCCTTCAGGAACAGCTTGAACGTACCCTTCATTGCAGGCCGTCCCTGAGGATCATGGTGATGTCGCGGATCTGTTCGACCGAGCCGCCCTCGCCCTGCCGCACCGATTCGGCTTCCTTGAGGATCCAGATGCCGATCGAGATCAGGCTGGCACGCAGATCGTCGGGCAGTTCGTTGTCCGCGCCGGCAAGGTCCTGCAGCAGATGGGTCCAGATGCGCACGGTGAAATGCATCGCCTCGACGGCCGCCAGCGACCGGGGGCCTTCGGCCAGGGCCTTGTCCATCATGGCGATCGACTGGTCCAGCAACTGATGCTCGCGCTCACGCGACCCGACCAGCGAATCGGACTCGATCTCGGCGTAACTGACTTGGATCATGTTGGCCTTCCTGGCTCTTCTCAAAGGTAACGCAGAATACTCATTTGCTGGATCCGGCTGGTCGTGGCGTAGGATGCCTCGATCTGGGTCAGCAACTGGGTGATGCGGGTGGTGATTTCGTACTGATCGAGCCCTTCCAGGTTTCCGGTCAGCTTGGTGAGGACGTCGATCTGCCCGGTCAGGGTCTTGTTCTGGCCTTCGATGCGGTTCTCGATCAGCCCGACGCGAGCCTGGGTGCCGGTGATCTCGGCGCCGCCCGACTTGGCCTTGGTGATGGCGAACAGGCCGGCGCTGTCGCGAGCCTCCTGCGACAGGGGCGCCGAATAGAGTTCGCGCGCGACCACCGCGCTCAGCATCAACTGGCGGAAGCCCTGCTCGTTGGCGGAGACCGAGGCGCCCGTCGTCACGTTCGGTCCGATCCGCGCGGTCACCACCTCGTCGGTGGCGCCCGAATAGTTGGCCGCCCATCCGGCTCCCTCGAACTGCGGGGCGAGGACGTTTTCGAGGAAGTCGGTCATCTGCGCGCCGGTGATGGCGGCCGCGGCGGGATCGGTCTTGGCGAAGCCGAAATGGCCGGTGAAGGCCGCGTTGAAGGCCGCTTCGCCGGCCCCGCCGACATGATCGGCGATCGGCGAATTGCCGGTGTTGAGCCCGCCGAAGATGTGCACGCCGCCGACCTGCGTGTTGAGCAGGCTGGTGATCTCCTCGATCGCCGCCTCGGATTCGGTGACGATGACGGGACGCTGCATCTCGTCGCCCAGCGACAGGCCGATCGTGTTGACCAGGTCGTCGGAGATGGCGTTGAGCTTGTCCATGACCGTCTGCGACATGTCGAGGCGCGAGGCGACCACCCCGTTGGTGTCGGTCAGCCGCTTGAGTTCGGCCATGTCGGACTTGAACGAGGTCAGTTCCTCCGACCGCGCCCCGAGCACGAGGCCGCTGTCGGCATGGACGCCGGTGACCACCTCCTCCTGGAGCCTGGCAAGCTCGGCCTGCATGCTGGCGGTGGCGCTGCGGGCGGCGTTGAACAAGGAGTATGTGGCGGTGTGCTGGATCTTCATCGCCTTACCTCACCGCCGCGAACAGTGCGTCGTAAAGCTGGTCGACGACCCGCATGATCCGGGCCGAGGCCTCGTAGGACTGTTCGAGCGCGATCAGCTTGGTCATCTCGTCGTCGATCGACACGCCCGTCTTGGCCAGAAAGTCGCCCGACAGCTTGTCGTGCAGCGCCTTCTTGCTCTGGGAAGCGAGGTCGGCCGACGAGCGCATGTTCTCGATCCAGCCGATCGAGGCACCGGCGAGGCCGGAAACCGAGCGGTCGCCGGGGACGCCGGCAGCCGGGTCGATGGTCCGCGGCGCGTCGATCGCGCCGATCAGGCCGATGATGTTGTCCGAATAGGCGGCTCCGCCGGTCGTGTTGGCGATATAGGCCGCCCCGTTGGCGCCGCCGTCGCGCAGAAGCATCGGATCGCCGCCGAGGTCGGGATCGAAGGCGGCATTGACCGAGAGCGTGCCGGCGATGCCGGGCACCATCGTGCCGGCCGGGGGAACCGCCGGGCCGCCCGCATAGGTGAACAGGCCGGCAAGCGGGGGCGCGCCGCCACCGGTCTGGTCGGTCTCGGCGAAGGTCTCGACGAGGCCGCGCGCGATCTCGTCGAGCTGGGCCTGCTGCTGGACGGCGACCGTGTCGCGCGCCTGGATCAGCGCGGGCAGCTTGCCCGACGCGGAGGTGTTGGCGCCCTGGCCGACATGCAGCGGCACGCCGTCGATGCGCAGCGGATTTCCGGTCGTGGTCGCATCGTAGGCCGCCTGCGCGTCGAAGCTGATCGCGCGCGGAACGGTCTCGAACAGCGTGATGCCCTGACCGGCGAAAAGCACCATGTCGTTGTTGTCGCGGGTGACGACCGAGATCGACACATATTCGGACATCTGCTTGAGCAGCGCGTCGCGCTGGTCGAGTTCGTCATTGATGTCGCGGCCGGTCCGGGTGCCGCTGACCACCTGGCTGTTGACCTGCTCGAACCGGTCGAGCAGGCCGCGCAACTGGTCGACCCCGGCCGCGATGTCGCGATCGATCTGCCCGCGGAAGGCCTGCACGTCGCGCGAGGCGCTGCTGATCGAGCGGGCCAGATCGCGCGCCGCATCGACGCTTGCGGCGCCGAGGATCGAATTGGACGCGTCCGACGAGAAGACCTGCAGCGCATCGCGCAGCGCATCGATCTTGGTCGCCGGCGAATTCTGGTTGTCGACGCCGTTTACGATCGTCTGCAGCCGCGAGGCCGCGTCGCCGATCACCGACTGGGCGGAACTGTCCGACAGGGCGGAAAGGGCGCTGCGGAAGAGCGCGGGCTGGTCGGCCCGCTCGATCGAGTAGACGCGGGCACCGTAGGGCGCGGTCGACACGCGCGCGTCGCGGCGCACATAGTCCTGATTGCCCGCATCGGTAATGTTGCGCGAGGCAAGCTGTGTCTGCTGGGACACATTGAAGAGCGACGACTGCGCTATCTTGATGGCGGCTGTCAGCGTCATGACATTTCCCTGCCAGGCACCCCGGGAACAGGCTTCATCGAATTACCAAAGCCAGCAGACACCACCCCATCATGCCCCACATGCTGGCCCTTGAGGCGCAAGACTAGCGCTTGAGGGTTAACAAGACGTCCATCAGCTCCGAACCGGTCTGAAAGACTTTCGAATTGGCGGTATAGTTGCGCTGGCCCTCGATCATCTTGGTCAACTCCTCGGCGATGTCGACGTTCGAGGATTCCAGCGCGCCGGACACGATGCCGCCCAGATCGTCCTCGCCGGGAAAGCCGAGCCGCACGTCGCCGCTGTCCTCGTTGGCGACGAAGATGTTGCCCGACAGCGAGGTCAGCCGGTCCGGGCTCATCACGGTCGCCAGCGGCACGCGGAACAGCGGTCGCAGGGTCTCGTTCTCGTACTGGGCGTAGACCGTGCCGTCGGCCGAGATGTTCAGTTCCTCGACCGAGGACGGAGCGTTGCCGTCGACAGAGATGTCGTAGGCGGTGAAGTCGGCCGAAAGCTGGGTGCTGCCGGCCATGTCGAAGGTCAGCGTCTGACCGTCGGGCACGGGCACGGCGATCGTCGTGGCGCCGTTGGGCTGCCCCGTCGTGCCGTCGAAGGTCACGGTCTGGGTCGCGAGCGGACCGGCGCCATAGGGGAAGTTCGTGCCCGGCGCGGCCTGGGCCTGATCGAAGACCGCGACCTCCCACGTGTTGGCCGCCGTCTTGGTCATGTAGACATCGAGCAGCTGCGAGCCGCCCAGATTGTCGTAGGCCAGAACGGACGATTTGTGGGTGAACTCGGCGGCCGCCACGTTGGTCGAGGGCAGCGGCGCGGCGGAGGCCGGCGCATCGGCCGGGAAGTTGACCCTGAAATTGCCGAACTGGCTGGGCGTCGCGGTCATCTCGGTGTTATCGAGGCGCACGATCTCGGTGCCGTCGAGGCTGTTGGCCGTGACGGCGGGATCGCCATTGGCGTAGCTGTAGCCGGCCAGATAGTAGCCGGCCGAATTGACCAGACGGCCCTCCTCGTCGGGCACGAACGATCCGGCGCGCGTCATGAAGGAGGAACCGTTGTCGTCCTTGACGACGAAGAAGCCGCCGCCGTCGATGGCAAGATCGAGACCGGAATTGGTGAACTGCATCACCCCCTGCTGGGAAATGTGCTGGCGCACATTGGTGATGATGCCACCGGAATTGTGGCTGTTGGGCAAGCTGTTGACGACCAGCGTCGAGAACTCGACACCAAGCTTCTTGTAACCCGTCGTGGCCGAGTTGGCGATGTTGTCAGCGACGGTCGAGAGCTTGCTCGCCTGCCCCTGCATGCCGGACACGCCGGTCCGCATCATGCCGTAAAGACTCATCGGACGGACTCCTTCTCGCGAATGTGCGAGAAGGTTACACCGCCAAGCTTGCCCGAGGCTGCTCGACGATCTCCGCCGGGCGGCTGGCGGCGCGCAGCGCCTCGATGTCGAGCCGGTAGCCGAGATAGCGGCGCGAATCGATCACGTTGACGCCGAGCGCCCTGGTCAGTTTCTTGCGAAGCTTGGAGATGTGGCTTTCGATCACGCACTCCTCGACATGCTCCTCGAGGACGCCGTAGACGGCGTTGTAGACCTGGGTGCGCGAGGCGCGGCGTTCGCCGTTGCCGGCCAGATACTCCAGCACCCGGCGCTCGCGCCGCGGCAGCGGGAACGGCTTGCCGTCAATCAGCGGGTCGCGCCCGTCCATGAACACGCGCAGACGGCCGCAGTCGATGTAGGTCTTGCTGTCCTGCGCGCGGCGGCGGATCGCCGAGATGCGGGCGAGGATCTCGCGGACGTGCACCGGCTTGCGGACCACGTCGTCGGCGCCGATGTCGAACCGCTGAAGGGTCTCGTCGAGCGAACCGGTCTCGAGCATTGCGATGATCGGAACGCGCGTCCGGGCGCGGAGCGCGTTGATAAGTCGATCCTCGTCATTTGTCTTTCCAACGAGAAAGGACTGAATGCTTTCGAGCTCGTCGGAAGGACTGCTTTCAAGCCAGTCTTCGACTTCCAAAGAATTCATTCCGAAAACGGAATAGCCAATACGAGAAAACATGCCTCGGTATGCGTCGAGCACGGCATCCCGGTCGTCGACAATCACGATCATATCTGTTGCCCGCCAATCAAATCCCCAGTCGATGCACTATTGCTATGACCGTACGGAAGGGCCCTCACCCCCCAAGATTTCATGGGTTGCCGGAATACAACGAATCGAAACTGCGCCGTTCGCAGCGCCGAAAACCCTTTTGCGACAAGGCCCGGGCAAGTCTCGCCGATCGCGTTAACGGGTCGTTAACCATCAGATAATGATTCGACCATCGCCACTTGACGTTTGCGCTCCGCCGCGTGCGGGGCCGCCGGCATCGGCCGGCTCGCCGTGCGCCATGGTGCCGGAACCGGGCCGCTGACGCCCGCCTTCGTCACGGAAGGCTTCGCCCTGCGCGGCCGAGCCGTCGCGCGCGGCACCGCCGTCGCCGGGCTGGCGGGTCTGCATGTCGCCGCCGACCTCGACGCTGGCGCCGGCGAATGCGCCGCCGAGCGAGCGCAGCACGCCCGCGATGGCGTCCTGATCCGATCCCAGAACCCGCGCCGCCGAGGCGCTGTCGGGGGTCAGCGTGACGTGCACCTGCTCACCGGACAGGCGCATGGTGACGTTGACCTGGCCGAGATGGGCCGGCTGAAGCTGGATGCGCAGCACCGACATGGGCTGGCCCTGCACCGGCGTCGCCATGACCCGCGCCACGTGCGAGGAGACCGCCTCGCGCATCGATGCCGGCAGGTCGCCCTCGCCTGCGAGCGCGCGGCCCAGATCGACCGGAACGACGATCGGCTGCGGTCTTGCGCCATCGGCAGGTATGGGCGCGGGCGCGGCAAGTCCTGCGGCGGGCTTGGCGCCCTGCCCCGGTTGGCCCTCGAACCGCACCACGCTCTCCTGCATGGCGGCCGCCTTGCCCTTGTCGAAGGCCATCTCGGGCGACTTGCCTTCCGGCCTGCCGCCGAATGCCGCCTCGATCGCCGCGCCGACATCCTTCTGCGCGCCGCCGAGAACGGTCTGCGCCATGGCCTTGTCCGCTTCGATCGCGCCGGTGCGGACGGAAAGCATGGCTTCGCCGTCGATCCTGCCGCCGCCGCGCTGCGGGGCGGCGCCAGCGCCGCGCGCTCCCTGGGCTTCCTGGGGGCCCACGGTCTTGGCATTGAGCAGCGACATGACGGCCATCACGGTGGCGACCGGGCTGCCGCCAGCGCCTTCTTCGCCCGCCTTGCCGGCCTCGCCTTCGGCGCCGGCCGCTTCGCCGCCATCGCGCGTTCCCGTCTTGTCGCCGGTCGAATCGGCTTCCCCGGTCGAGGCCTTCGCGCCGATCTTCGGATCTACCGCCGACGCGGTTGCCCGAACCGACTGCCCGTCTCCGCGTCCCTTGGCCTTCGCCTCGCCGGCCGTTTCGCCGCCATCGGCGGAGCGGTCGCCTTTGGGCGCAGCCTCCTGTCCCTCGGCCTTGCCGGCGCGGGTCTCGGCCGATCCATCGGCCGCCTTGCGGGCCTTGCCCAGCGCAGAAGCGAAGCCATCGCCGGACTGGCCGGCGGCGGGGGCGGCGCCCCGTGAGCCGGCAGCCGCAACGCCCTGCTGACCCGGCATGATCGCAAGCTGGCTCATTGACCCTTTTCCTCCAACACGGTCTCGACATCCCGGAGCATGTCCCGGGCGCTCGACATGAAATCGCGGTGCTCGGCCGGTACGGCGTCGACACTGTCTGCCTCGCCGGCACGGGCCGGAACAGCGGGCGGCGTCTGCGGCTCGCTGTCGGCGACCGGCGCGGCTGCCCGTGCGGGGAGCACGGGCTCGGCGGTGGTGCCATAGCCCGGCAGCACGGTGCGGACCTGGTCCTCGTCCGGCTGCATCGGCAGGTCGAAATCGTCGTCATCCTGCGCGGGCGGCACACCGGCCGCCTCGACGGCCCCGGCTTCGGGCGTCTCCGGCGTCGCTTCTTCGGCCCGGCGGTCGCCCGGACGGGTCATCTCGCGGACGACGGCGCGCGCGACCTCGAGCAACTGCCTGTCGGCGGGCGGCAGCGCCCCCGCATCGATCGCGTCGAGTTCGGCCGCGACCTTGCGGTGATCGGCGGAAGCGATATTGGCCATCAGCGCGTAAAGGCGTTGCCGCAACGTATCGGCGGGATCGGGCGGCGAGACGTCGGTGCCGGCGATGGCGGCCTGACGTGCTTCGATCTCGTCGCTGAAGCGGGCCTCCAGAAAGCGAACCAGCTCGAAATTGCCGGCCACCGTTGCGGCCCGCATCTGGCGCGCGACGATCGAGCGGCGGTGGGCGGCCGGCATGAAGGAAATAATCTCGGCGAGCCGCTCGTGATGGTTCGGCTGCATCAAGAACTCGCCACCGGCGACGAGCGATGTTGCGAAATCGGATGCGTAGGGCGAATCGATGAAGGTGCGCGCATAGCGGCTCGCGGCGACCAGGAAGGCGGCATGGTCGCCGGCGGCCGTGTGCAGCGTCATCAGGCGGCGCAGGGCCGATTCCTCGACGAGCGTGCCCGGCGCGAGCAGCAGGGCCTGGCGCAGATAGGCGGTCTGCGCGGCCGCTTCCTCGGCGTTGATGCCGTTGAGCAGCGCCAGACCGGCGCCGAGCATGCCGCCGATCGCCAGCGGGCTGGCGCGCGGATCATCGCTCACGCGGCGGCCGATGAGCGCGGCCGCGACCGCGTCGGCGACGACCTTTTCCGTCTCGCCGTCCAGATGCGGGGCAAGCGCGTCGTACAGCATCGCGAAGGTGGCGGGATTGCCGCCGCTGACGGCGTAGGCGAGCACCGCGCGGCGCTGATCCGGCTCGGAGAACGAGCCAGTGTCAATGGCGGCGAAGATCCCATCGATGATGCGCAGCGTGCTTGGCTGGACCTGGAAGGCCGAGGGATCGCCGCCGGCGATCTGATCCTGGATGTGATGCAGCGAGCGGACCGCGCCGAGCGGCCGGGTCGGAATGTCCGAGGCGGCGAGAGCAGGCACGGACGCAGCGACGGCGGCGACGCCCAGGGCCAGCGGCGCGATCAGGCGCGCGGCGGTCATTGCTCGCCGAGCTCCAGCAGGATGTCGATGCGGCGGTTGCGGGCGCTGAGCGGGTCGGCGGCGTCGGCCAGATCGCGGTCGGCCTTGCCGGTGACGGCGCGGAACCGGTCCTCGGGAACGCCGCCGCGCACCAGCATGTAATAGGCGGCCCGCGCGCGATCGCCGGACAGTTGCCAGTTGTCGGAGGTGCCGGGCGCGAACTGCCGGGCGTCGGTGTGCCCCTCGATGCGGATGCCGCCGGCGCGCGCGCCGATCACCCCACCGACCTTTTCGAGCGCGACGACGAGCGGTCCGGACGGCACGGCAGAACCGATCTCGAACATCGGGATTTGCAGATTGTCGGTCAGCGAGATCAGGATGGCGTCGGGCATCGCCTCGACGGTGAGCTGCTCGACCAGCACGTTGCCGTCACCGAAGGCCTGGGTCAGCGCATCGGTCAGTTCGGTGCGCAGCTGCTCGGCTTCCGCGATCGCCTGGGCGGAGGGATCGACCGGGTCGGCGGGCTCGCTCTGCGCGTCGGGCGGCGTATCGATGTCACCGGCCGTGGCTTCGGCTTCCGCCAGTTCGACGGGGCGCGCGTCCGTTTCGGCCGGAGTGGCGCCTTCGGCCGTATCCGGCCCCGCCGATTGCACGGTGCGCGCCGTGTCGCCCTCGAAAGCGGGGCGTTCCCCATTGCCAGCGGCGGTCTCGCCGGACGGTTCTCCGAACCGTTCGGACAGGTTCGGCGGGACCGGCTCGGCATCGGGATCGGTGCCGACCGGCACCGTCTCGCCGGGCTGCCCCTCGACCGCCGGCACGGGCGGCTGTCCGGTCTCCGAGAGCGGCGAGTCGGACAGGGGCTGGCGCGGCATGTCGGTCCACCGCTCGGGCGCGAACGGATCGAAGAACGTCTCGGCGGGGGCGTCGCTCTGTTCGGAGGACCACGACTTGAAGCCGCTCATCGGCTCGCCGTCGGCCGCGTCGCCGGCTTCGTAGCGGCTGGCGATCTGATCGAGCGATTCGTAGGGGTCGGCGAAGAACTCGGCGTCGCCAGTCGGGGCGCCGGTCTTTTCGGCCTGACCGCCACCGGCCGCATCGGTCTCGCCGGAGCCGGCCTTGCCGGTGCCCTCGGAGGCGATCACCTCGATCTCCTGAATGCCCTGCGCGTCGTAAAGGCCTTTCACCGAACGGTTGCGGTCGACCAGCTTGACCGGGTTGAAGTAGCTGGCGACCGCCTGCTTGGTCTCCTCGTTGGCGGCGTTGACCAGCCAGAGCACAAGGAACAGGCAGAACATCGCGGTCATGAAGTCCGCGAAGGCGATCTTCCAGGCGCCGCCATGATGATCGTCATGATCATCGTGGCTGCGCTTGATGATGATGATTTCCTGATGATCCTGCGCCGCGCTCACGAGCCCTCTCCCAGAAGCAGCGGCCGCAAATCGGCCAGCCGGGTCGACAGCACCGTCTGATCGGCGATCGCAACCAGTTCGGGCCGGTCGGCGACGGCGAGATCGGGCAACGCCAGTTCGTCGGGCCAGCCATCCCGCACCGCGTCCAGCAGGTCCTGCGGGCCGGAGAGCCTGACCGCGACCCCCTCGCCCGCGCGGATCATCGCAGCGACTTCCGCGCGGAACCGGTCGAGCGCGGCGGTCTTGACGGCGGCCAGAAGCGGATGGGCGAGAACCGGACCGAGCGCGGCCGTGACGGCGGCGGCGACGGTTTCGGCCATCGCCGGAACCGCTTCGGTGCCCAGGCGCGCCAGTTCGTCGGCATGCGCCTGCCTGAGCGCGGCGATCTCGGCATGCAGTTCGGCGATGACCGCATCCTTGTCCGGGCCTTCGGGTTCGATCGGCTCCGGTTCGGCCGAAGCGACCGCCTCTTCCGGTAAAGGCTCAGGCTCGACCGGCACCGCCGGCGGCTCGGTGGCCGTTTCGGGTTGCGGCTCGGCCGCGGGCGCGGGCGCGGGCGCGCCGAACGCGTCGGTCAGCATCGATTGCAGAGCCACCGCGTCCGCCGCGCCGCCGGCGGGCGCCATGCCTTGGGGGAAATCCCGGTCGAGCGTGCGCTGCTGGAAAGCCTCGGTCACCGGACGGGGGCCGAGAAGCGGCTCGAAGGCGTCGCCTTCGCCGCGCGACGCCCCTGCGGCTCCCTCCAGCGGCGGACTATCCGAGAAGTCGGGCAGCAGCGCCTCGAACACATCACGCATCGCTCGTGGCCGCCTCATTGTTCAGCCAGCGGCGCAGGATCTGCGCGGCACGCTCCTCGTTCATGTCGATGATGCGCGAAAGCCGTTCCTCCGGCGCCGGCTTCAGCCGGATCGATTCGGCGGCCATGTCGGCAAGCTCGTCACCGCCGGCAAGACCCGCCTCACCCGCCGAACCGGCGCTGTGGTTGGACAGGAGCGGCGTCTCGCCGGCCTCGACCCGCGCGATCTGGTCGGCGAACTCGGCCGAGCGCAGCGTCGCGATCATCGGCCGGACGGCCAGGAAGATCACCGCCAGGATGGCGACGACGAAGGCGAGCGCGTTGATCACGGTGCCAAGATGCTCGCCGAGTGAGGCCATCGCACCGGGCGCGGAGGAGCCGCCCTCGGCCACGCCTTCGACAAAGTCGAGCGCGGTGACGTTGAGCACGTCGCCCCGGTCGTCGACGACGCCGGCGGCGGCGGCCGCGATGGTCCTGATCTGGGCCAGCCGTTCCTCGATCTGCGCGGGCTCCAGCGGCGTGCCGTCGGCCGCGACCAGCCGGGCGCGGTTGACGACGACGGCGATCGAGAGACGGTCGACGGTGTAGCCGCTCGAGACGGTGGCGGTGCGCTTGGAGCTCAGCTCGTAATTGGTGGTTTCCTCGCGGCGCTCGCTGCGCTCGTTGGTGCTCGACGCACTGCCGCCCTCCTGAGCGTCCTGGGGCAGATCCTGCTCGACCGTCACCGGATCGGTGGCAAGCTGCTCGGTCGCCGCATCCTCGCTGCGCACGATCTGCACCGAGCGCTCCACGCGGCTGTCGGGATCGAACACGGTCTCCTCGACCTGGCGCTGGTCGGTGTTGACGTCGGCCTGCACGCTGACGCGGAAGTTCGCGCCGCCGAGCGTTGCGGCAAGCGCCCGGTGGATGCCGTCGGCGACCTGGTTCTCGACCGTCGCCTCGATGCCGATGGCGCTTGAGGCCGAGTTGGTCAGCGGATCCTCGCCGGCGGCCAGAAGGCGACCGGCCGAATCGAGCACGGTGACGTTGTCGGCGACCATGCCCGGAACGGCGGCGGCGACCAGATGCCGGATCGAATTGGCGCGGCTTTCGACGCCGGCGCGGTCGAAACGGATGATCACCGAGGCGGTCGGCACCTGCTCGGCGCGGCGGAAGTTGCCGCGCTCGGCCATCACGATATGCACGCGCGCGCCCTTGACGCCGCTGATGGTCTGGATCGAACGGGCGATCTCGCCCTCGAGCGCGCGCACGCGGGTCACCTCCTGCATGAACGAGGTCAGCCCGAGCGAACCCAGATCGTCGAACAGTTCGTAGCCGGCGCCGGCGCTCGACGGCAGGCCCTTTTCGGCAAGGATCATGCGCGCGCGGCCGGTCATGCCGGCCGGAACCATCAGCGTCGTGCCCTCGGCGTTGACGTCGTAGACGATGCCCGCCTCGCCGAGCGCCAGCCCCATGCGGGTGACGTCGTCGCGCTCCAGACCGACATAGAGCGGCTGGTAGGCCGGCCGGTTCAGGAAGATCGAACCGACGCCCACGGCGAGCAGGACCAGCAGGAACACGCCGCCCAGCAACAACAGGCGGCGCGGGCCGAGAGCCGACAGATTGGCGAGAAGGGTCTTGAGGTTTTCAGGCACGAACGATCCCCCAGAACTTTGTCCCAAGGTTAGGGGCTCAAACTTGCGTGAAGGTGATGGCGGGGGCCGCAGGCGCCGGCCTCAACGAAAAAAGGGCCGCCCCGGAGGACGGCCCCGGCATGGAGTTCAGGACGATCAGCCGCGGAACAGCGACAGGATCGACTGGGCGTTGCTGTTGGCGATCGACAGGGCCTGGATGCCGAGCTGCTGCTGCACCTGAAGCGCCTGCAGCTTGGTCGATTCGGCGCTCATGTCGGCATCGACGAGCTGGCCCACGCCACGATCGATGGAGTCCATCAGGGTCGAGACGAAGTCGGTCTGCAGATCGATGCGCTTCTTGGCCGAACCGAGGTCGGATGCGGCGTCGGTCATCGCCTGCAGCGCCGTCTCGGTGATCGTGATCATGCCGTCGATGTCGACCTCGTTGAGGTTGGCGGTGTTCAGATCGAGATCGGAGACGGATGCGGCGACGTTGGCGGCACCGCCGGTGGTCGCGGTGTTGTCGTCGAGGATGCCGGTTGCCGCGGCGTTCGCATCGAAGAGGGCGATGGCGGACTTGTCGACGGTCAGCGTGCCGACCGAGACGGCGCCGGTCGCGTCGCGGTTGAACGAGGACACGATGCTTTCGGTCGCCGCGTAGCCGGCGGCGCTCGAATCGACGTTCAGCCAGTTTTCGCCGTTGAAGGCCGCCGAATTGGAGATCGAGGTGAGCTGGTTCTGCAGCTCGTCGATCTCGGTCTGGATCTTGGAGCGATCGACGCCGGGCTCGCGCGCGGCGACCAGCTTGGCCTTGATCTCGTCGACCACATCGATGGCCGAATTGACCGCGGTGTAGGCGATGTCCACCTTGGCGGCGCCGAGACCCAGCGCATCCTGCACAGTGCCGAGCGCCTTGTTGTCCGAACGCATGGTGGTGGCGATCGACCAGTAGGCGGCATTGTCGGCGGCCTCGGCCACCCGGAAGCCGGTCGAAATGCGCGCTTGAGTCGTTTCCATCTGGCTGTTGGTGCTCTGCAATGCGCGCAGAGCCGTCATCGCAGACACGTTGGTCATCAAGCTGGACATGAAAAGCCCTTTCTAACTATCCGCACACAAGCGACAATCCAGCTTCGGCTGGTACAAGGAGGAAGCCTCATGCCGTGCCGACGACAGATGCGCCGGCAAACGATCGCTATCAATTCATCAAGGTAAACAGGAATGGCTAACAAAAACTAAACGCCCCGCCCCGCACGATCGCGGGGGTGGCGAAAAACGCGCAGATCGCGCGTTCGCGGCTCTCAAACGCGAAAAGGGCCGCGCTGGCGCGGCCCGAACGTGAAGGGGCCGCCCGAAGGCGGCCCCATCGTCAAGCGGAGCTCGCTTGCGATTAGCGGAACAGCGACAGGATGGCCTGCGAGTTGCCGTTGGCGATCGACATGGCCTGGATGCCGAGCTGCTGCTGCACCTGCAGAGCGTTCAGGCGGGTCGATTCGGCGCTCATGTCGGCGTCGACGAGCTGGCCGATGCCGCGGTCGATGGCCTGCATCAGGTTGCCGACGAACTCGTTCTGCAGATCGATGCGCTTCTTGGCCGAACCGAGGTTCGAAGCGGCCGTGGTCATGCCCTGCAGAGCCGTCTCGACGCCGGTGATCATGTCGTCGATGTCGGTCTCGTCGATGTTTGCGGCGGTCAGGTCGAGGTTGGCGACCGTCACCGTCACCGCGCCGGCACCGGTGGTGGTGAATTCGGTATCGAGGATACCGGTCGCAGCGGCGTTGGCGTCGAACAGGGCCGTGGTCGACTTGTCGACCGACAGCGTGCCGACCGACACGCCGCCGGCGGCGTCGCGGTTGAACGAGGACACGATGCTTTCGGTCGCCGAATAGCCGGCGGCGCTGGAGTCGACGTTCAGCCAGTTCTCGCCGTTGAAGCCGGCCGAGGTGGCGATCGAGGTCAGCTGGTTCTGCAGTTCGCCGATTTCCGACTGGATCTTGGCGCGGTCGACGCCCGGCTCACGCGAAGCGACGAGCTTGGACTTGATCTCGTCGACGACGTCGATCGCCGAGTTGATACCGGTATAGGCGATATCGACTTTGGCGGCGCCGAGACCGAGCGCATCCTGCACGGTGCTGAGCGACTTGTTGTCCGAACGCATGGTGGTCGCGATCGACCAGTAGGCGGCGTTGTCGGAGGCTTCGTTGACGCGCAGGCCGGTCGAGATGCGGGCCTGGGTGGTTTCGATGGCGGCGTTGGTCTGCTGCAGCGACTTCAGGGCGGTCATTGCAGACACGTTGGTCATCAAGCTGGACATGTGTGTCCCTTTCTACTCGGTACAAACAAGGGACATTCCGGCAAGCCCGGTACGGCAGGGGTGGCATCATGCCGGCCGCAACGGCGGCGCCTGCTGTTGATAGCCGTTATAGGGGCCAGACATTAACGCACGCTGAAACAACCCCCCGCAATTTCTTGCAAGGTTCGCGCAAGGCCTGCGGCGTGTGCGTTCTCAGACGAACGAGCGCACCAGGCTGCCGACCAGCAGGTTCCAGCCGTCGATCATCACGAAGAACAGGATCTTGAACGGCAGCGAGATGACCGAGGGCGGCAGCATCATCATGCCCATCGCCATGATGATGGTCGCCACGATCAGATCGATGACGAGGAAAGGCAGGACGACGAGGAACCCGATCTCGAAACCGCGCCTTATCTCGGAGATCATGAAGGCGGGGATCAGGATGCGCAGGTCGATCTGCTCGTTGACGACCACTTCCTGTCCGCGCTCGCGCGCAAGGTCGGTGAACAGGCTCAGGTCCTCGTCGCGCGTGTTCTCCAGCATGAAGGTGCGGAACGGGTCGACGATCTCGCCGAGCGCCTGCTCCTCGCTGATCTGGTTGTTAAGAAGCGGCTGCAGACCGTTCTGCCAGGCGCGATCGAAGACCGGCGACATCACGTAGAAGGTCATGAACAGGGCCAGCGAGATCAGGATGATGTTGGCCGGGGTCGACTGCAGGCCCAGACCGGTGCGCAGGATCGAGAAGACGATGACGAAGCGGGTGAAGCTGGTCACCATGATCAGGATGCCCGGCGCGATCGCCAGGACGGTGATCAGCCCGAAGAGCTGGATGATGTTGGCGCTGGTCAGCCCGCCGATCTCGTCGGGCAGCGTGAACCCTTCCAGCGCCTGCGCCGCCGCCGGCAGCGGCGCCAGCACGAACAGCGCCAGCAACGCGATGGGAACGAGCGGCCTCATTCGAGCAGCAGCGCCTTGACGAAGATGCGCTTGACCGCGCCCTCGGTGCGCATCGCGGCGCGGGTTTCAAGGTCGGTCACCAGATGCTGGAAACCGCTGGGCATGGACAGCGCCTGAAGGCGCGTCGTGCGCATGTAGGCGAGAAGGTCGGCGTGGACGGCCTCGAGCGTGGCTTCGTCGGGACCCTCGCCGTCCTCGCCCGCATCGACGGCCATCGACAGTTCCATCCGCACCCAGACGTCCGCCGGCGATCCGATGTTGGTGGTGATGGGATCGAGCGCGATGACCTTGAGCTTGCTGTAGTCGGGACCGCGAACGCCGCTCGTCGCGTCCTGCCCGTGCGCATCGCCCTCCCCGGCAGCCGCGTGCGCATCGTCGGCTTCGGTCTCGGCGGCATCGGCCGCCACCGGCGCGTCCGCCTCGCCCGACACGATCATCGGCGCGAACAGCACCTTGCCGGCGGCAAAACCCGACCCGCCGGCCAGCAATGCGGCGACGAGGAGGAACACGATGACCATGATGGTCGATGTGCCCCTCTCTTCCTTCTCCTCTTCGGCGATGTCCTCGGCCATGCCGTCTCAGCCCCGGGTCGTTGCCGTTCTAGAACGGTGAGATGCGGTCGATGAACTGCTGCCCGTAGGGCGGTTGCTGCACTTCGGCGATATGGCCGGTTCCGCCATAGGAGATGCGGGCCTCGGCGATCCGGTCGTAGGCGATCGTGTTGGACGGATCGATATCGGCCGGCCGCACGATGCCGGCCACGGTCAGAATGCGGAGTTCGGCGTTGACGCGCACCTCCTGCGTGCCGCGAATGACCAGATGCCCGTTCTGCAGCACGTCGACCACGGTCGCCGCCACGCGCAGATCGATCCGCTCGGACCGCGACGTGGCGCCCTCGCCCGAGAAATCCGTATCGCCGCCGAAATTGGCGTCGGCCGATCCGCCGCCGCCATTGCCGTTCAGTTCGGCGTTGGCGCCCAGCCGCCAGGAGCGCGTGGCGCTGCGCGAGCGTTCCGAATCGCTCTGAAGCTGGGCGCGATCGGCGATGTCGATCAGCACGGTCAGCGTATCGCCGCGCGTCAGCGCCTTGCGCGCCGTGAACAGGCTCGCCGTCCGGTCATCCCAGGTCGAGTACTTGTTGACGGGCTGGCCGGGATATTTGGATTCGATCAGCGGCGGGGGAAGCTGGTTGTCGATGCCCGACCCCACCGGCGACAGGGCCGGCGGGTGGCCGAGGTCCTTGGTCGCCGCGCAGGCGCTCAAAACGAGCGCCGCGCCCAGCGCCGGGGCGATCCTGATGGCTGTTGCAGCAATCGGCATCAGCCGTCTCCCGCGGGCAGGTCGGTGTCGCCCACCGCCGCCATGATCTGCGTGATCAGCGCGGCGTCCTCGGTCGACATCTCGTTGAGGATCGCCGCCGAGGTGCGCGGCTTGAGCTTGGTCAGGAGGGCCGCCGAAAGCTGTGGCGGGATCTGCTCCATCCGCTCGGCGGCCGCGTCGGGGCGCATGTTGGAATAGACCGCGACGAGCCCCTCGCTCGCGGCCTCGGCGAACTGCTCGCGCTTTTCGGCCCATTGCTCGAAGGCGGCACGCTTGTCCTCGAGTTCGGCGATCTTCGCCGCGATCTCGGCCCGCAGCGCCTGAAGTTCCTCGCGCTGGATCGCGTAGCGCCGTTCGCGCGCCTCGTCGACGATGTTGGTGCAGAAGTTCTGCACGTCGGCGGGGGCCTGCGTCTGGGTGTGGGCGGCGACCGGAAACAGGGCCGAACCGGCCAGCGCGCACGCGGCGACGGCGAGGCGGGAAAGCGATGCGGCGTTGCGATGCATGGTCATGGCGTTTCCGTTCATTGGACGACCAGTTCGGCGTTGAGCGCGCCGGCGCTCTTGATCGCCTGCAGGATGGAGATGATGTCGCGCGGCTGCACGCCGAGCCGGTTGAGGCCCTCGACCAGGCTCTGCAGGTCGACGCCATCGATCGTGCCGATCTGCGTGCCTTGCTCGTCGATATCGATGAAGGTGTTCGGCTCGACGGCGGTGACGCCGTCGGAGAACGGCGCGGGCTGGACGACGTTGGGCGCCTCGGTGATGCGGACGGTCAGCGCGCCGTGGCTGACGGCGACGCGCGCGACGCGCACATCGGCGCCGATCACGACCGTTCCCGACTTCTCGTCGAGCACCACCCGCGCCGGCTGGTCCGTCTCCACCGCGATGTTCTCGATGGCGGCGATGAAGCGGGCGGGCGAAACGTCTTTGGGCTTGTTCAGCCGGACGGTGCGCGCGTCGAGTTCCTTGGCGACGGCGTGGCCAAAGGCGTTGCGCGCATGCGCGTTGATCGCGTCGGTGATGCGCACGGCGGTGGAGAAGTCGGGGTTCCGCAACTGCAGCAGGAAACCGCCCTCGCGGCTGAAATCGACCGGCACCTCGCGCTCGACGATGCCGCCGCCGGCGATGCGGCCGGTGGTCGGCGTGCCCTGGGTGACGGTCTCGGCCTGGCCTTCGGCGGTGAAGCCGGACACCGACACCGATCCCTGGGCGACCGCATAGATCTGCCCGTCGGCGCCCAGCAGCGGCGTCATGACAAGCTGGCCGCCGCCCAGCGAGGTGGCATCGCCGAGCGAGGAGACGGTGACGTCGATGCGCGCGCCGGAGGTGGCGAAGGCCGGCAGGTTGGCGGTGACCATGACGGCGGCGATGTTCTTGAGGCGCGCACGGCCCTCTGCGGTCGCGACGCCGAGCGTGTCCAGCATCGATCGCATCGACTGCTCGGTGAAGGGGGCGTTGCGCAGGCTGTCGCCGGTTCCCTGAAGGCCGACGACGAGACCGTAGCCGATCAGCTGGTTGTCGCGGCCGCCCTGCAGCACGGCGATATCCTTGATCCGGGAGGTGGCGAGCGCGTCGGTTGCCATGATCGCGACCAGGCAGAGCGCGCAGGCGATGGCGCGGAGCATCAGCACACCTCGGCGAGCGCGGGCGAGCGGACGGTCGCGCAGACGGTGCGGCCGTTCTGGGCGTTGCGTACGCGGATCGTCTCGCCGACCGCGCCGTCCTCGAGCGCGATCGCCTTCATGACGATCGACAGCGGCCCTTCCTCGAGACTGACCGAAATCGTCGAACCCTGCTGCACCGCGTGCGGCGCGCGCAGCATGTCGGGCGCGATGGCGCGGCCCGGCAGCAGCGTTCGCGTGGCGACCATGCCGGCGAGCTGGTTGCGGCTGCGCACGACGGGATAGCCGTCGGGAATGGAGCGGGTGTGTTGGCGGATCGCGACGTTGGCGGTATCGATCGTCTGTCCGGGATAGACGATCCGCTCGACCACGGCGTATTCGCGCGCCGGATCAGCAATGGCGGCGCCGAGCGCCACCATCTGAACAAGGATTGTCCCGATCGCGATCCATCCCGCTGCGCGCACCGCCCATCACCTCAAGCCGTTGGAAACGGTCGCCAGCATCTGGTCGGATGCCTGGATGACCTTGGAATTCATCTCGTAGCCGCGCTGTGCGGCGATCAGTTCGGTGATCTCGCGCACCGGATCGACATTGGACTGCTCCAGATAGCCCTGGCGCACGGTGGCGAAGCCCGGATCGCCGGGCACGCCGACGACGGCGGGACCCGAAGCCTCGGTCTCGGCATAGAGGTTGCCGCCGAGCGGCTTGAGGCCGGCATTGTTGGAGAAGGTGGCGAGCGTGAGCTGGCCGATCTCCTGCATCTCGGTCTGGTCGGCGACGCGCACATAGACCTGCCCGCTCTCGTTGATCGAGATGTCGACCGTGTTTTCGGGAATGACGATGTCGGGCTGCACGTTATAGCCGTCCACGGTGACGATCTGGCCCTCGGCATTGGTGTTGAACGATCCGGCGCGGGTGTAATGGGTGACGCCGCCGGCGCCCTCGATCTGGAAGAAGCCCTCGCCGGTCAGCGCCAAGTCGAGCTGGTTGTTGGTCGAGTTCAGCGCGCCCTGCAGATGGATCTCGCGGACGGCCGCGGTGCGCACGCCAAGACCGATGTGGCTGCCCTCGGGGACGATGTTCTCGTTAGCCCGGTTCGGCACGCCGGCGACGCGCTCGACCTGATAGAGCAGATCGGAGAACTCCGCCCGGGCCCGCTTGAAGCCGGTCGTGTTCACGTTGGCGATGTTGTTGGCGATGACTTCCAGATTGGTCTGCTGGGCGTTCATGCCGGTGGCGGCGATGGCAAGGGCCTTCATGCGCTGTACTCCTCAGATCGCCATGCGGGTCATGTCGAGATAGGCGGTCACGATCTTGTCGCGGATGGCGACGGCCGCCTGCAGGTTGCGTTCGGCTTCCATGACGGCGTCGGTCACCTGCCGCACGTCCATCTCGCCCTGCATGCCGGCGATCGAGGCGCTCTCGGCGCCCTTGACGGAGTTGACCGAGGCGGCGATCTGGTCGCGCATGATCTCGCCGAAGGAAACGCCGTTCGCCGCCGCGCCACTGGCGGCGGACTGGGCCGACTGGGTCAGTTCGGTGCGGGCGAAGCCGGCGCCGGCGACGGCCTGGAGCTGTTCGATCATCAGCGTCCCCTCATCAGGTCGATGGTCATGGAGATCAGCTCGCGCGCCTGCTTGAGCACCTGCAGGTTGGCCTGGTAGCTGCGATTGGCCTCGCGCATGTCGGCCATCTCCACGATCGGGTTGACGTTCGGCAGCTTGACGTACCCGTCAGGGTCGGCGGCCGGGTGGGACGGATCGAACTCCTGAACGAAGGCGGTGCGATCGATGCTGATCTTGTCGATCTCGACCATCGAGACCTGGGAGGCGCGGTCGAGCGCGCTCTGGAAGGCGATCGTCTTGCGCGCGTAGGGATCGGCGCCGGGCGTGTCGCCGGTCGAACTGGCGTTGGCGATGTTCTCTGAAACCACACGCAGGCGGGTCGATTCGGCGTGCAGCCCCGAGCCCGCGACCTTCAGTGATGCCGTCAGCGCATCCATCGACCCTACCCCTTGCTGACCATGAGCGTCATGCGGTGAAAGGCGGCGACGACCGCCGTGTTCAGCTCCATGCCGGCACGGACCTGGTTGGACTTGGCAAGCTCAGTCTCCAGCACAACGGGACCGCCGACCGTCTGCATCGTCGCGCGCGCGACCTCGCCCTCGACGGGGCCCTGCCCCTTGGGAACGCCCGCATGTTCGGGATGGGTCGCCTCGAGCCGGACCTGGGCGACCTTGACGTGCTCGTCGAAGGGCGCGACGTCCTGGGCCTGATAGGAGCGCACGTTGGCATTGGCGATGTTGCTGGCGACGGCCGCCTGGCGGACCGAAAGCCAGTCGGCCTGGCGTGCGGCAAGATCGAACAACTGCACCGGTGTCATCATGACATCCTTTCACTTGGCGTGAGGATATCGGCGGTGACTTGCGCGTGGCTTGCCGGATCGGGGTCCGGATCAGTCGAAGCGGACTTCGGTGCGGTCGGCGGCGACGATCCGGGCGGCCGCGCCGCGCCCGACCACGGCGGTCACGCGCCGCCCGTCCGGGAGCATCGCGCCGGGCCGGACGATGTAGATGCCTTCGGCGTCGGCGATCAGCGCCAGCCCCCGGCCCGCGTCGAGCAGGCGGTAGACGCGCGCGGCCGCCTCGCCTTCGGGAATGCTGGCAGTCGTGATCGGGTCGACGCCGGGCGGCGTCGCCTCTTGGTCACCCTCGGCCTCGCCGTCATCGAGCGGAACGGCCGCCGAGGTGAAGGGGTTCGGCGGCTGCTCGGCGGGCACTTCGCGCGGCGGCGGATCGCCGGCATAGGTGCCGGCGACCATGTCGAACAGCGGCGCCCGCCCTTCTTCGAGCGCGATCACGTCGGCGGGGATTTCGCCGCCGCGCGAGAACTGGAAGGTGGGCGGTCCGTACCGCGCTTCGTTCAGGTGCACGTCCCACGGGAACCATACCGCAAGGGCGGCCAGCCCCAGGGCCGCACTCCAGACGATGACGTCGCCGGCCCGGGCGCGGCGCAGGCTGCGCCAGGCGCGGCCCAGCCGGCTGCGGCGCCAGCGGCGCCGGTCAGGACTTCTGGGCACCATCGCGCAGCACTCCGGCAAGTTCGGCGAACGGGTCGATCGAGGGCGGGTCGGACGGGCGCTGGTTGAGCGCCCTGTAAAGATGCGGCACCGTGCTAACGGCCTTGTCGAGCTCGGGGTCGCTGCCCGGTTTCCAGCCGCCCAGCAGGCGCAGGTCGCGGGTTTCCTCGAACCGGGCCATCATGGAGCGCAGGCTGGCGACGAGATCGGCCTCCTGCGGCTTCCAGACCCGGCCCGACAGGCGCGAGATCGAGGCGAGCGCGTTGACCGGCGGATAGCGCCCGCCATCGGCGATCGACCGTTCGAGGACCAGATGGCCGTCGAGAATGCCGCGCATGGTGTCGGCGACCGGGTCGTTGTGGTCGTCGCCGTCGACCAGCACCGTGGCGATGGCCGTGATCGAACCGCCGTTCGGCCCGCCCGGGCCGGCCCGTTCGAGCAGCATCGGCAGTTCGGAGAAGACGGTCGCCGGATAGCCGCGCTGCACCGGCGGCTGGCCGGCCGAGATGCCGGTCTCCCGCAGCGCATGCGCGTAGCGCGTGACCGAATCGAGCAGGTAGAGGACGCGCTTGCCCTGATCGCGCAGCGCCTCGGCGAAGCGCATCGCGAGCGGCGCCGCGCGCCGGCGCATTACCGCGCTCTCGTCGCCGGTCGCCACCACGATGAGCGACCTGGCCATGGTCTCCTCGCCGAGCGTGTCCTCGACGAACTCGCGCACCTCGCGCGAGCGCTCGCCGACGAGACCGACGACGACCGCGTCGAACCCGCCGCCGCGCGCCAGCATGGACAGGAGCGTGGACTTGCCGACGCCGCTGCCGGCGAAGATGCCGAAGCGCTGGCCGACGCACAGCGGCGTGAACAGGTCGATAACGCGCACGCCGGTGCGGAACGGTTCGGCGACGCGCGCCCGGCCGAGAGCGCCGAGCATCTCGGTCGGCCGCGATTGCGTGCCGCGCGGCAGCGGCCCCTTGCCGTCCATCGGCTCGCCGAGCGCGTTGACCACGCGGCCGAGCCAGCGCGCGTCCGGCACCGGATCGATGTTGCCCGCGTGCAGCGCGATATCGCCGACCGACACCCGGTCGAGCGGTGTCACCGGCGCGATGACGAACTGTCCGGCCTCGACATGCAGCACTTCGCCCAGCGCCCGGCTGGCCGCGCTGCCGAAGCGGACGATGTCGCCAATGCAGACGGTCCGTGGGAGCCCCTCGACCACGACACCGTCGGGCCGGACGGCCGTGACGAGCCCGCCGCGCGCGACAAGGCTGTCCGCCGCAGGCAGGGCGCTCAGACCGGCCGCGAGCGCCTCGAGGGTGGGACCGGTGTCAGCCGCGGTGGAAGGCATTGATCAGCTTGGTGAGCGAATCTTCGGTGGACCGGATCGCCGCGCTGGCATTGTCGAAGCTGCGCTGGACCATGATGAGTTGGGTCAGTTCCTCGACCGGGTCGACATTGGACTGCTCGACATAACCCTGAACGACCGTCACGTCGGGCGCATCGACGATCGGATTGGGCAGACCGCCGGCGAGAATGCCCGAATCGCCGTGCCGGACGAAATCTGGGCCGGGCTGGAACGCATAAAGGCCGAGCGCGCCGACCTGTGCGCCATCCTGGCGGATGAAGCCGTCGGCGCCCACCTCCAGCGTTCCGCCGCCGGGGTTGACCTCGAGTGGGGCGCCGCCTGGATCGAGGACCGGGTGCCCGCCCAGCGAAACGACGGCGCCCTCCCCCGTCACCTTGAAGCGGCCGTCACGGGTGACGGCGATGCCGGCGGGCGTTTCGAGCGCGAACCAGGCATCGCCGTTGATCGCGAAATCGAGCGGCGAGCCGGTCTTCTCGATCCCGCCGGCCTCGGTGTTGGCGTATTCGGCGCCGTCGGAGGCGAAGGCGATCACCGTGTTGCCCTCGGCGGCCTGCTGGCGCGCGACGACGTCCTCGAATTTCACCTCGGCGGCGCGGAAGCCGACCGTGCGCGTGTTGGCGATGTTCGAGGAGATCGTCGTCAGCCGCTTTTCGAGCGCGATCTGCGCGGAAAGCCCGACCGTCAAGCCATCGTTCATCGGATCGCCCCTATCGCCGCAATTGCGCGATCTGCAGCAGCAGATCGCCGGAAATGCCCATCGAACTGACCGGCATCAGAAGCCGGGCGGGCGAACCGGGCGGGATGGCCCCGCCCTGCGCGCCGCCGTTCTGAAGCTGCCAGAGATTGGCGAAGCGCTCGACGAACTTGTCGAGCTTGGCCGGATCCTTGAGGTCCGACAGCGGCAGCCTGTCGGCGATCATCGCGGCCTGCTTGTCGATGTCGAGCGTCGCCGTGGCGGTCGGTATGCCGAGCGCCGTGCGCACGACCTGGCTGAGCGCCTTGTCGGCGAGAATGTCGAAATAGGATGTGATCTCGGGCGCCTTGCGCTGGAAATAGAGCGCCAGCCGCACGCCCGGATCGTTGCGGCCCGCCTCGTTTTCGAGCGACTGGACCATGTAGCGGTCGATGACGCCGTCCTGCGCCTTGGTGAAGATGGTCGCGGTCTCGCCGTGCCGGGCGAAGTCGAACGTCTCGGCGAAGTCGCGGTAGCGCGGATCGGTGAGCGTGTTGGCGAAAGCGTCCGGCTCGTCGCGGCCTTCCTTGAGAACCTTGAGCATGAAGGCCTTGGCATAGGCCATGTCCTCGAGCCCGTGCGCCTTCATGGCGAAATTGAACACACGCGTGTCCGCGACGAACTGCTCGGGCGTTTTGATCTTGCCGATCGTCTCCCGGTAGTAGTCGACCTCGCGCTGGATGTCGGCGCGCTCGCCGAGCCGGTCCAGGCTCGCGCTCATGTCGCGCGTGATCTGCTTGAAGGAAACCAGCGTCGTGTTCATGGCCGCACCCTGCCCGTCATGCGGCCAGCCTACCGGCAAGTTCTTGCGCGAACCTTTCCGTGCGCCTCGCGCGCGCGTGCCGAACCGGGGCAAGGGCCGAAAAGACAGGTTCAAGCAAGGTTTGGCGCTTAGCTTTTGGTTAACCGCGACAGGAGTTCCCAGTGGGCATCATCATCGGACTGATTGTAACGTTCGGCTGCGTGCTTGGCGGCTACATGGCCATGGGCGGCTACGTTAAAGTGCTCTGGCAGCCGTTCGAGGTGGTGATCATCTGCGGCGCCGCCATCGGCATCTTCATCGTCGCCAACACGATGTCGGCGATCAAGGATACCGGCAAGGCGATGATGGAAGCGCTGACCAACAAGGTGCCCGGCGAGGACGACTATCTCGAACTGCTCGGCCTGCTGCACCGGCTGATGCGGGATCTGAAGTCGAAACCGCGCAACGAGGTCGAAGCGCATATCGACAATCCCGAAGAATCAGACATTTTCGCGGAGTATCCGGCGGTCCTCGAACGCGAAGACCTGACCAACTTCATCTGCGACTATGTCCGGCTGATCATCGTCGGCAATGCGCGTCCGCACGAGGTCGAAGCCCTGATGGAAGAGGAGATCGCGACGATCAAGGGCGACCGGCTCAAGCCCTATCAGGCGCTGCAGAATTCGGCCGACGGGCTGCCGGCGATCGGCATCGTCGCGGCCATTCTCGGCGTCATCAAGGCGATGGGCGCGATCGACCAGAGCCCCGAAATCCTGGGCGGGCTGATCGCCGCGGCGCTGGTCGGTTCGTTCCTGGGCATCTTCCTGGCCTATGCCGTCGTCGGCCCGATCGCCACCAAGGTGAAGGGCGTGCGCGAAAAGAGCGTGCGGCTCTACTACGTCGCCAAACAGACGCTGATCGCCTACATGAACGGCTCGATGCCGCAGGTCGCCCTCGAGTTCGGCCGCAAGACCATCTCGGCCTACTATCGTCCCTCCCTCGAGGATGTCGAGGAAGAGGCCAGCCGGGCGAACGAGGCGCAGGCCGCGTGAGTTCGATTGCCCAACGATACGACCTGTCCGCCGAAGATCGCGATGTCGTCGACCGCATCCTGCGCAAGCGGGTCAGCGAGGACGCGGTCCGCCAGGTCATCAAGCGGATGGGCACGACGTTCGGCGCTCACATGGACGCGCGGTTACGCACGCTGTCGCCGGAACTGGGGTTCGCCTTCCAGGCCGGCGGACAGCCGCCGGGCGCGCAGAAGCCAGCCGCCAGCGACCACAGCGTCGGCCTGACGTTCCACTATCCGGAGGAACAGTGCCGGCTGATCCTGCATCTGGACCGCGAGGGCGCGAACCTGCTCGACAGCGCGCTTCTTGGCGCCGATCCGGAAATGGACCTGCCGGCGGCGACGGGGCCGGTGTCGCATCTCGAACTGGGCGTCCTGCATACGGTCACCGAAGCGGCGAACCGGACCCGGCAGACGGACCAGCCGCTGCTCGGCTTCAACCGCATCAACGCGCATCGGGGCGATGACGCCGCGCTCGCCAACACGAGCGGCGACGCGCTGGCGACGCTGACCTTCTCGCTGACGTTCGGCGTCAACCGCGCCTGGTGCTGGCTCGACATTCCGCACCGGCTGCTGATCGAACTGTCGGCGCGGCTGGCCGAGATCGAGGCGGCCGCCGCAAGAAGCCGCGAGCGGCGCGGCTTCAACGTGCCCGATTTCACGATCGACGTGGATGTGGTGCTGCCGCTCGAGGGGATGACGCTCGAACAGATCGCCCGGCTCAAGCCCGGCGACGTGATCGAGGGGGCCACCGCCGGCGGAGGCGCCCTCGTGCGGGCCAAGGGGCGCAACCTGTTCGCCGGTCAGATCGGGCGCCTCGGACAGGCGAACGCCGCGCGCGTGACAGGCCCGATCGCACCGCTCACGGCGGCGATCGAGGCGCACGTGCAACAGCATTCAGGCAAAGGGGGTAAGTGAGATGGCAACGCAGGCAAACGAGGAGCATGTCGCCGTCGCCGAGGCGGACGACGACAATATCCGGATCGATCCGGACGACGCGCTCGAAAAGGCCATTCACGACCTGCAGGACGTCGTCGACAAGGACAACGAGGCGGCGACCGCCGGGCTGTCGAAGACGTTGCGCGAGATCCCGCTTCAGGTGCAGGCGGTGATCGGCAGGGCCGAACTGTCGGTCGCCGAACTCAATCGGCTCGAAAAGGGCTCGACGATCGCGCTCGACAGCCGCGTCGGCGATCCGGTCGACATCTTCGTCAACGGCGTCAAGGTCGCCACCGGGCAGATGCAGGTCTCCGAGGAAGAGCCCGACCGCTTCGCCTTCAAGGTGACCAGCGTCTGCGCCTGATCATGTCGGAGGGAAGCCCGGTCCCATGCAGCACCGCTACACATTGACGACGCCGCAGAAGGCCGCCGCGGTCCTGATCGCGATGGGAAAGCCGCGCGCCAAGCAGCTCCTGAAGTATTTCAAGGGCGAGGAACTGCGGCTGATGATCGATGCCGGTCACAGCCTGAAGAACCTGCCGCAGACGGACGTGGACGCGCTGGTGAGCGAGTTCGAGGCCGCCTTCGTCGAAGGTTCCGGCATTATCGACAGCCGCGACGCGATCAATGCGATCATCGATGAATCGATGACCGAGACTCCCGGCGATCCCGCGCCCAAGGCATCCCAGCCGGCCGAGACCGGCAAGTCGCCCTGGGAGCTGATCGCGACCGTCGACAATGACGTGCTGGTCGGGCGTCTTGCGGCCGAGCCGCCGCGCCTCGTCGCCGCCCTTCTGGCGCAACTGCCGCCGGCCAAGTCGGCCGGCGTGCTCGAAGCTATGCCGGCGGAACGGCAGACGCCGATCGTCACCGCGATGATGACGGCCCGCGAGATACCGGTCGACCGGCTGACGCATGTCGGCCGCGCGCTGGTCAAGGATCTCAAGCTCGACAATGACGGCGGCGCTTCGGGCGGCAGCGCCACCGCGCCGCTGCGGGTGGCCGAGATCATGAACGCGATGGAGAAGTCGGCCAGCGAATCGCTGATGAAGCATGTGCGCGAGGCGATCGACCCCAAGCAGCTCGCCGCGCTCGAATCGCGCCTGTTCCGTTTCGACGATCTGGTCCTGCTGGAGGATCGCGACCGGACGCTGGTGGTCGACGGCCTGCCCAACGACCTTCTGGTGCGCGCCCTGCGCGGTGCCGGCGACGCGCTGAAGGAGGCCATCCTGTCCTCTATCAGCCAGCGCGCCCGCAAGATGATCGAATCGGAACTGACGGCCGGCGGCCGCGACACCGCCGCGGCGATCGAGGATGCGCGCAAGCAGATCGCGCAGCTCGCCATGAAGCTGGCCTCCGAGGGTCGCATCACGCTGCCCAAGCGAAGCTGACGGCACGGTGACCGGCAATGGCCGAAGACGAAGACAAGGACAGCAAGACAGAGGAACCGACCGAGAAGAAGAAGCAGGACGCTGTCGAGAAGGGACAGACGGCCTTTTCGAAGGAACTTCCGGTGCTGTTCACGCTGACCGCGATCACCGCGATCATCGGCTTTGCGGCGAGCGGGCTGACCGCCAACCTCAAGTCGCAGCTCGAGATCCTGCTCGACCGGGCCGGCCAGTATTCGCTCAGCACGACGGCCGACACGCTGCTCGTGATGACCCGCTATTTCGAGGTCACCATGGTGATCCTGGCGCCGGTGATGCTGGCGCTCGCCTTCGCCGGGCTTGCCGGCTCGCTGGCGCAGAACCCGCCGCGCATGGTGCTCAAGCGCATTCAGCCCGAATTCTCGCGTGTCTCGCCCAAAAAGGGGTTCGAGCGCATGTTCGGCTCGAAGGGCTGGGCCGAGTTCTTCAAGGTGCTGGCCAAGATCGTCTTCACGGGCGCCTGTGTGGCGATCTTTGCGGGCAACATCATGCCGGTCCTCGCCGAGGGCCCGATGACCAGTTCGGAAGTGTTCCTGACCCAGATCGGGCGGATCCTGTTCGGCCTGCTGTTCACCATGGTGCTGGCGATGACGCTGATCGCCGTCGCCGACCTCTTGTGGACGAACAAGGAATGGCTGAAGGATCTGCGCATGTCGCACAAGGAAATCCGCGACGAGCTCAAGCAGGCCGAGGGCGACCCGCTGATGAAGGCGCGCATGCAGTCGGTGGCGCGCGAACGCTCGCGCAAGCGCATGATGGGCTCGGTGCCCAACGCCACGCTGGTTCTGACCAACCCGACGCACTATGCGATCGCGCTGCGCTACAATCCGCCGACCGATCGGGCGCCCGTGGTCGTCGCCAAGGGCACGGACCTGATCGCGCAGCGGATCAAGGACATCGCCATCGAGCACGATGTCACGGTGCACGAAAACCCGCCGCTGACGCGCGCCATGTACAAGCAGGTTTCGGTCGACCAGGTAATCCCGCCGGAGTTCTTCGAGGCCGTGGCCGAGATCATCGTCTATCTGAACAAAAAGCGGGTCTGAGCCGATGTTGCCGGACGAACGCTATCTCGGTCTCGAACGAACGCTCGCCACGGCGCTGACCCCGCTCGTCAGCGAACTGCGGATGACCGAGCTCGTCACCTTCATCGACCATGTGGTCAACGGGCGCGAGGCCGCCGTCGCCGAGATCGTCGATGCGGCGGCCGAACTGCACTACGCGCCGGGCTTCATCGGCTACGACCGCGACGCCGATGTCAGCGCCGACTGGAATGGCGCGCCGAGCGTCGCGCTCGGCGTGCGGATCGCGACGGGCCGGCTCGTCGCGCATGTGCGGCTGACGATCCGGGCCGATCACGCGTCGATCGAACTGCAGCATATCAAGGCCGATGGAGAAGATGGTGTCGGCGACGGTGCCGCCCTGCGCGCGGCGCTGATCCACAATGCGTTGCCAAGGGGCCCTGCCCGGACCGGTCCCCGGCCCTGAGACACCGTTCAGCGGATGACGACGCCGCGCACCCCGCCGGGGTCCTCGCAGAACGTGCCGATCAGCCATTCGGCGCCATCGGCGTCGACATGGAACATGCCCAGCGCCTTGACGAGCTTGTAGCCGCCGGACTTGCCGGCGATGCGCAGCACGAAGTGAAACCCGGACTTGCGGGCGACGACGTCCTCGAGGCAATCGATGACCATCTGCCGGTCGTCGGGATGGTAGGCGTCGATCGCGGTCTTCAGGTTCACCGGCCCGCTGCTGGGCGGCAGTTCATGGATCTCGTAGATGTCCTGCGTCCAGTAGACGAGGCCGGTCGCCAGTTCCATGCGCCACAGGCCGAACGGTTCGAACTGCGACAGCAGGGTCAGCAGCGTCGTTCCGTCGACGCCCGCCCCCTCGACCTTCTGAACCGGCCTTGCCTTGTCGAGCACGGCGAACTGCAGGGTCTGGTCCATGTTTCCTCCCGATCGCGCTGCCCAGGTCAGGACCTAGTCCAGATAGCCGGCGCGCATGGCCTTGTAGACGGCGTGTGCCCGGTTGGTCGCGCCGAGCTTCTGACAGGCCGCCGTCAGATAGTGATTGACCGTGTGTTCGGACAGCTTGAGGATGATCGCGATCTCGGCGCTGGTCTTGCCCGAGGCGGTCCACATCAGGCATTCGCCCTCACGCTGGCTGAGCTTTTGCATCTTCTGGGGCTTGTTGCCCTTGTCGAGCTCTGAAAAGCGCTCGTAGATCAGGTTCGCCACATAGCTCAGTTCGGCCAGTTCCGCCTCGCCCGGCGGCGGCCGATCGCCCGAAAGTCCCACCGCGCCGCGCTTGCCGCCCGGCTCCTGCACGCTGATGTGCACGCCCTCGACCATGCCGAACGAGCAGAACATGTCCTGCACCTCGCGGCCATGCCCGCGCAGCAGGTGCCGGCTGCCGGCCCGGTTCGACCAGATCAGCGGCCGGGTGGTCGTGCGCAGCGCGCCATAGATCGGGCTGTCCTTGAGAAGGCCCATCTCGTCATAGCGGCGCAGCAGTTCCTCCGGCCAGTTCGTCAGAACGGTCAGCGAGGCCAGCCGCTCGTCCTTCGAGGACGGCAGCCGCGCTATGGAGAAATACCGGTAGCCGAACTCCGTCGTGACCTCCCTGATCAGCCGCAGCAGGTCATAGGTGGTCGTGCAGAGCGAAACGCGCTCGCGGTAACTGTTCTTGTTGTCGTCCAACACGGGCATTGCGAGACGGATCGGACCGCCGTCGATTCTCTTGGAGTGGGTTTGCTCTGACTGCGTGGACGGGTCGGTTACGTAAAGTCAATGACGACGCGGTTCGACCGCGCGCATCCGTCCACAGATTGACGAGCCTGAAAGCGAGCCGCATATGGCCGGTCCGGTGTCCGGGTTCAAGCGGGAAAGCGGCCCTCGTGGCGTCCGCGACAAGCCGTCGCAGCCGGCGGGGCGCCGCCCGACGGCTATGTCAAAGAATAAAATCGCTTGCGGTTGCAAGGACAAGTACCTAATTTGAAACAAGCGGTCCGGTGCCGACACATGGTATTTCGGTCCGCCACGCAGGATTGCCGACGCGTCGTCCGCGCGATTGCCAGGATGGTCGCCGAGGTCTGTTTGGAAACCGCTACGCAGTTTCCCGCTCCGATGAGGAGCGCATTTCACGGCCCGTGCCAGCACGGGTCCATCGTAAATTGCTGTCCGGCCATGTTGTTCAGACAATCGAGAGTATCGCAGAAAGCCTCCGCCGCACCCGATGAGATGCCGGCGCGCCTCGATGCGAAGCCACGGTCAGCGCAAATCAACGGACAACCGGGCGTGCGGCCATCGGTGAGCGGTCTTCCGCTGACGCCGAAGGCGCAGCCATCGTGCCGAAAGGCGCTCCCCGCTCGGGAGCGCGCGCAGGCCGCTCCGCCCGGCGGATACAGAACATATGTCAAACAGAATGATCATCGATTCCTCCCACCCGGAGGAAACACGTGCCGTCGTCGTCAAGGGTAACCGTCTCGAAGAATTCGATTTCGAATCACAGCACAAGAAGCAGATCCGCGGCAACATCTACCTTGCCAAGGTAACGCGGGTCGAACCGTCGCTTCAGGCGGCCTTCGTCGACTATGGCGGCAATCGCCACGGCTTTCTGGCCTTCTCCGAAATCCATCCCGACTACTATCAGATCCCGCTGGCCGACCGGCAGGCGCTGATCGAGGAGGAGGCCGCCCAGGCGCACGCCGACTTCGACGATGATGACGAGGACGGCGACAACGGCAAGAACGGCGACAATGGCGGACGCGGCAAGAAGAGCCGCGGCGGCGGTCGCCGGCGCGGTCGGGGTCGGCGCGACCGGCGCGGCGGCAAGAGCCGCGAGGCCCAGACGCCCGACGCCGAACCGGTCGGCATGGAAGCCATCCTCGCCGCGCTGGAAGACGACGACGCCAAGGGCGTGGCGCGCACGCTTGCGACCGATGCCGACAACGCCGACACCGTCGCCGACACCGTCGCCGAGGATGTCGACGAGGATGATGGCGACGACAGCGGCGATGACGACGAGGACACCGATTTCGAGGATGTCGGCGAGGACGACGCGCTCGAGGAGAGCCGCCCGCGCCGCCGCCCTTCGCGTCGCCAGTACAAGATCCAGGAGGTCATCAAGCGCCGCCAGGTGATCCTGGTCCAGGTCGTCAAGGAAGAACGCGGCAACAAGGGCGCCGCGCTGACCACCTATCTGTCGCTGGCCGGCCGCTATTCGGTGTTGATGCCGAACACGGCGCGCGGCGGCGGCATCTCGCGCAAGATCACCAACGCCAGCGACCGCAAGCGCCTGAAGGACTGCGTCAAGAAGCTCGACGTGCCCAAGGGCATGGGGGTGATCCTGAGGACCGCCGGCGCCAACCGCACCCAGGCCGAGATCGAGCGCGACTACGACTATCTGATGCGCCTTTGGGACAATGTGCGCGACCTGACCCTTTCATCGACGGCGCCTGCCCTGGTCTACGAGGAAGGCAGCCTGATCAAGCGGTCGATCCGCGACCTCTACAACAAGGACATCGACGAGATCATCGTCGCCGGCGAGGCGGGCTATCGTGAAGCCAAGGACTTCATGACGATGCTGATGCCGAGCCAGTCCAAGGTGGTCAAGCCGTGGAAGGAGACCGCGCCGATCCTTGCGCGGACCGGGATCGAGGCTCAGCTCGACAAGCTGATCCAGCCGCAGGTGACGCTGAAATCGGGCGGCTACATCATCATCAACCAGACCGAGGCGCTGGTCGCCATCGACGTCAACTCGGGCAAGTCGACGCGCGAGCACTCGATCGAGGAGACCGCGCTCGCCACCAACCTTGAAGCGGCCGAGGAGGTAGCGCGCCAGTTGCGCCTGCGCGACCTCGCCGGCCTGATCGTCATCGATTTCATCGACATGGACGAGAACCGCAACAATCGTGCGGTCGAAAAGAAGCTCAAGGACTGCCTCAAGCACGACCGCGCGCGCATCCAGGTCGGCCGCATCTCGCATTTCGGGCTTCTGGAGATGAGCCGCCAGCGCATGCGCGCCTCGGTGCTCGAAAGCACCATGTCGGTGTGCCAGACCTGCAACGGCACCGGCTATGTGCGCTCGCCGCAATCGGTGGCGCTGCATGTGATCCGCTCGCTCGAAGAGCATCTGATCAAGAATTCCAAGCACCATGTGACGGTGCGCACGCCGGCCGACACGGCGCTCTACATCCTCAACAACAAGCGCGACACGCTGGCCGAGATGGAAGGCCGTTTCGGCGTCCGCATCACCGTCGAGATGGACAACGAGATCGGCGCGGAGATGTTCGCGATCGACCGGGGGGCGGTGTCCGACCTTCCCACGATCGAAAGCCCGGCGATCGGCATCGGTCTGGACGATGACGACGACGAGGCCGAGACAGAAGCGCAGCAGGACACGAGCGGCGAAAGGGACGCCCGCTCGGACGATGACGGCGATGACGAAAAGCCCCGGCGCAAGCGTCGCCGAGGCCGGCGCGGCCGCGCAAGGGATGGCGAGGACGAAAGTGCCGATGCCGGCCAGGCCGATGCCTCCTCCGATGACGGCGACGACGATGACGACCGCTCCGGCGGCCGCAAGCGCAAGCGACGCTCGCGCGGACGCCGTGGCGGCCGCAGCCGCCGCGACCGCGTGCGGGTGCCGGACGCGGAGCCCGTCGGCCCGCTGGCCGACCAGATCGCCGCCGAGGCCGAAGCGGCACGCGTGGAGGTGAAGACGCCAGAGGCCGACGCGCCGGAGCAGGACAAGCCGGACACCGACAAGGCGACGCGCGCGCGCAAGGACGCGACGAACGATCAGCCGCAGGAACAGCCGAAAGCGGCTCCCCCGGTCGAAACCAGGCCGGCCGAAACCGCTGGCGACGAGGACAAGGCTCCAACGGCCAAGGACGAACCTGAAAAGGCAGCCGACGGCGAGGCGGCCGACACGGCGGCGGCCAATGGCGACGACAAGTCCGCCCGCCAGCGCGCGACCGCCTCCAACATCGATCTCGATGTCGAGCCGGTCGTCGTCTCCGACAGCGCCGGCAAGGACGAAAAGCCCAAGCGCGCCGGATGGTGGGCACGCGGCAAGGGCTTCTTCTGATCGCACCGCGCTGACAGACCGAATCGAAAAACCGCGCCAAGGTTCTGCCCTGGCGCGGTTTTTTCTTGCCGGTACGCGCTGTGGTCAGAGCCAGGCTTCGATCCGGTCCAGCGCCTCGGCGATCACCGCCTGATCGCCGGCATAGGAAAAGCGGATGTGCCGTTCCCCCTCGAACACGTCGAAGTCGGCGCCCGGGGTCGCCGCGACGTGGATCTCCGAGAGCATGCGCTTTGCGAAGGCCATCGAATCGTTGGTGTGCCGGGAGATGTCGCACCAGACATAGAAGGCCCCGTCCGGAGCGGCTGCGAATTCGATCCCCATTCCGGGCAACCGTTCCAGCAGCAGCGCGCGGTTGGCGCGGTAGCCTTCCTTGATCGCCTCGTAGTCCCCGGTGCAGGCAAAGGCGTGCGGCGCGGCGATCTGCGAGACGTCGGGCGCGCAGATGTAAAGGCTCTGCGCCAGCCGCTCGACGGGTCGCACCAGCGTTTCGGGCAGCACCATCCAGCCGATGCGCCACCCCGTCATGCAGTAATACTTCGAGAACGAATTGATGACGATGACGTCGTCGCCGAACTCGAGCGCGGTGACGTCGTCGCCCGTATAGCGCAGCCGGTGGTAGATCTCGTCGGAGATGAAAACGATGCCGTGGTCGCGGCAGGCGGCGATGATGGCGCCCAGTTCGTCCCGCTCGATCACCGATCCGGTGGGATTGGCGGGGCTCGCCAGCAGAAGCATGGCGATCGGCCTTTCGCGGTGGGCCGCGATCAGCGCGTCCAGATCGAAGGCCTTGCCGGCGGCGGGCAGTTCCACCGCTTCGAGCGACAGCGCCTTGAGGATGTTGCGGTAGGCCGGATAGCCGGGCGATGCGATCGCGACGCGGGCGCCCGGGTCGGCGAGGGCCAGGAACGCCAGTGAGAAGCCGGCCGACGAGCCGGTCGTCACGGCGATCCGCCCGGCCGGTACGTCGACGCCGTAATGGTCGCGATAATGGGCCGCGATGGCGGCGCGCGTTTCGGCCCGGCCGAGCGTGTCGGTGTAGCCCAGGCGCCCGCCGAGCAGCGCTTCGGCGCCCGCCCGGCGGACCGGTTCGGGGACCGGCGCGGCGGGCTGGCCGACCGCAAGCGACAAGACGGGCTTGCCTTCCGCCGCCAGGCGGTTGGCCTCGGCCAGGACGTCCATGGCGTGGAACGGGTCTACCCGGGCGCGTTTCGATGTCGCCATCATTGCGCCGGGGTTCCTGTCGCGAAGGGACCGAAAATCACGTGAACCGCCTTGTTTTCGCTGCTATTGGTGCGCAAAGCGCGGTACCGCCGCTAGGCCATTTGCCGCCCGCACGCAAACGATATCCGGGAAGGTCATCGCCATCTTGGCCCGCCGCATGCTCCATTGCCTGCTCGTCGTCGCCTTCGCCCTGACGGCGGTGGCGCCGGCCGCCGCGCAGTCGACGCGCGTGCCGATCGTGCGCGATGCCGAGATCGAGGCGCTGCTCGCCGACTATGCCGAGCCGATCATGCGCGCCGCCGGCGTCAAGCGCAACCGCACCGAGATCGTGCTGGTCAACCAGCGCTCGTTCAACGCGTTCGTGTCGGGCCGCAAGATCTTCATCAATGTGGGCGCGATCGTGCAGGCCGAAACGCCCAACGAGATCATCGGCGTGATCGCGCACGAGGTCGGCCACCTGGCCGGCGGGCATCAGGACCGGCTGCGCCAGCAGATCGACCGGGCCCAGACGATCGCGGCGGTGACCACCGTGCTCGGCGTCGGCGCGGCGATCGCCGGCGGCGTGTCCGGCAACCGGCAGGCCGCCCAGGCTGGCGGCGGCATCGCCGCCGGCGGTGTCGAGGCCGCCCAGCGCGGGCTGATGTCCTACCGCCGTTCGGAGGAACTGGCCGCCGATCGCGCGGCCGTCGACTATCTGAACCGCACCGGTCAGTCGGCCAAGGGGCTGCTGACCACCTTCGTGCGGTTCCAGCGCGACATCAGCCTGATCGCCGACCGCATCAACCCCTACAAGATCAGCCACCCCCTGCCCCGCGAACGCCTGTCGGCGCTGGAGACGATCGCGCGGCAAAGTACGCATTTCGACAAGACCGACAGCGCCGCGCTGCAACGGCGCCACGACCGTGCGCGGGCGAAGATCCTCGCCTACGTGTTCGGGCCGGGCGCGGTCGACGACGCCTTCCGGGACGCGCCCAATTCGCAGGCGGCGCGCTATGGCAAGGCGATCTCGACGTTCCTTTACGGCTCGCCGCGCGACGCCGTGCCGATGATCGACCGGCTGATCGCCGAGAGCCCGAACGATCCCTATCTGCACGAAATGAAGGGCGAGATGCTGCTGCGCGCGCAGGACGCGCAAGGGGCGGTGAACGCCTTCTCGCGCGCCGTGCAGCTGACCAACGGCAACGCGCCGACGATCCAGGTCGCGCTCGGCCATGCGCTTGTGCTGGCGGGCGGCGAGGCCAACCTGCGCCGTGCCATTGGCGAACTGGAGGTGGCGATCACACTCGACACGGCCAACACGCGCGCCTATCAGCACCTGGCCATGGCCTATGGGCGGCTGGGCGCCGACGGCGAAGCGGAACTGGCGACCGCCGAAGCCAATTTCCATGCCGGCCGCTACGACGAGGCGCGCCGGTTCGCCGCCCGCGCCAAGCGGCGTTTCGAACGTGGCGCGCCGCAGTGGCTGCGTGCCGACGACATCCAGCGTTTTCGCGTGCCGCGCTGAGCGGCGCGTCGTCCAACCCACCGGAGACACCTCATGATCGCTCGCCTCACCCGCACCGTGCTCGCCACGCTGATCGGCCTTGCGATGTTTGCGGGCCCGTCGGCCGCGCAAGCATTCGACGAGGCCCAGCGCGAGGAGATCGGCGAGATCGTGCGCGACTATCTGCTCGCCAATCCCGAAGTGATGATCGAGGTGCAGGAGGCGCTCGAGGCGCGGCAGGTGGCCGAGGAAGACGAGCGGCGGCGCGAGATCATCACCTCGGCGGCGGACGATCTGTTCCGCAATCCGTCCGATCCGGTCCTCGGCAATCCGGCCGGCGACATCACGGTGGTCGAGTTCTTCGACTATAATTGCGGCTTCTGCCGACGTGCGCTCGACGACATGAACACGCTGATCGAGAGCGATCCGAACCTGCGCTTCGTGCTCAAGGAGTTTCCGATCCTGGGCGAGGATTCCAACGGGGCCCACCAGGTCGCGCTGGCCTTCAACCGGGTCATGCCGCAGGCCTATGGCGAGTTCCACGAACGGCTGATGATGGCCGAAGGCCGCGCCAACGAGACGACGGCCATGGAGATCGCGCTGGAACTGGGCGCGGACGAACAGGCGCTGCGCGACGAGATGACCAACCCGGCCAATGCCCGGCAGGTCGAGATGACCTACCTTCTGGCCGAGGCGCTCGGCATCACCGGCACGCCATCCTACGTGATCGGCACCGAACTGGTGCCCGGCGCGCTGGGCGCGGACCTGCTCCGCGAAAAGATCGACGAGGCGCGCGAGTGCGCCGAAACGAGCTGCTGAGCGGCAGCGCCCCGGGAAATGATGTGGTTTTCGCCGCTCGCCGGACCCGTGCCGCAATGGCCGGGCTTGTCGACGCACCGCGCGACGACTAGTCAGGCATGACGCGAGACGAGGCCATATGCGCCATGGGCAAGCACGTACTCATTCTGCACGGACCGAACCTGAACCTTTTGGGCAAGCGGGAGCCGGAGGTCTATGGCGACCAGACGCTCGACGACGTCAACGCCGCCTGCGAACGGCTCGGCGCCGAGCTCGGCCTCGAGGTCACGCACTTCCAGTCCAACCATGAAGGCGAGCTGGTCGACCGCATCCAGGCGGCGGGGCTCGCCGGCCATGCGATCGTCATCAATCCGGGCGCCTACGGCCACACCTCGATCGCCATGCGCGACGCGATCGCCGGCTCAAACGCGCACGCCATCGAGGTGCACATCTCCAACATCCACGCGCGCGAGCGCTTTCGCCACCGTTCGATGATCGCCCCGGTCTGCCGGGGCGTCATCTGCGGCATGGGCACGACCGGCTACCTGCTCGCGCTGCGTGCCCTTGCGAACGAGGCCGGCGCGGCTTAACCAGACCATGGCCGCGCGGGCGGGCGGCCGGGGGCAAAACGAGGACGATAATGTCTGACAACAAGAAGACGTTCGACACGAAACTGGTCAGCGATCTGGCGCAAATCCTCAACGAAACGGACCTGACCGAGATCGAAGTCGAGCAGGGCGAGATGCGCGTACGCGTCAGCCGCGAGATCTCGCAGCACTTCATCGGCCATGCCGCCCCGCAAATGCCGGCCCAGCCGGCGCCGGCGCCTGCGGCTCCCGCCGCTCAAGCGGCCGAAGCGCCCGCACCGGCCGCAGCATCCGAAGACCGCTCCAACGCCGTGCCCGCGCCGATGGTCGGCACGGCCTATCTGGCGCCCGCGCCCGGCGCCGAACCGTTCATCGCAGTGGGCGCCAGCGTCACCGAGGGCGAGACGCTGGTGATCATCGAGGCGATGAAGGTGATGAACCAGATCGCCGCGCCCCGGTCGGGCACGGTGACCGAAATCCTGATCGAAGACGGCGAGCCGGTCGAGTTCGGCCAGCCGCTTCTGGTCATCGCCTAGGCGCGGGACCGACCTGATGTTCAACAAGGTCCTGATCGCCAACCGCGGAGAGATCGCGCTTCGCATCCTGCGCGCCTGCAAGGAACTGGGCATCGCCACCGTCGCGGTCCATTCGACCGCCGACGACGAGGCGATGCATGTGCGCCTTGCCGACGAGAGCGTTTGCATCGGCCCGCCGCCCTCGCGCGACAGCTATCTGAACATCCATCAGATCGTTGCCGCCTGCGAGATCACCGGCGCGGACGCCGTCCATCCCGGCTACGGCTTTTTGTCCGAGAACGCCAAGTTCGCCGAGATCCTGGAAGCCCACAACATCAACTTCATCGGCCCGACCGCGCACCACATCTCGATCATGGGCGACAAGATCGAGGCCAAGCGCACCGCCGCCAAGTTCGGCATCCCGGTCGTGCCGGGCTCGGACGGCGGGGTCACCGACCCGGTCGAAGCCAAGCGCATCGCCGCCGAGATCGGCTATCCGGTGATCATCAAGGCGGCGGCCGGCGGCGGCGGACGCGGCATGAAGGTCGCGCGTACGGAGGCCGACCTTTCGGTCGCGCTCGACACGGCCCGGACCGAAGCGGGCGCGGCGTTCGGCAACGATGCGGTCTATATCGAGAAGTTCCTCGACAAGCCGCGTCACATCGAGGTGCAGGTGGTCGGCGACGGCCGGGGCAAGGGCATCCATCTTGGCGAACGGGACTGTTCGCTGCAACGGCGCCACCAGAAGGTGTGGGAGGAAGCGACCTCTCCGGCGCTCAATGCCGCCGAACGCGAGCGGATCGGCATGATCTGCGCGAACGCGGTGGCCGAGATGGGCTATCGCGGCGCCGGCACGATCGAGTTCCTTTACGAGGACGGCGCGTTCTACTTCATCGAGATGAACACGCGCCTGCAGGTCGAGCATCCGGTCACCGAGGCGATCACCGGCATCGATCTGGTGCACGAGCAGATGCGCGTCGCTTCCGGCGCCGGCCTTTCGGCCACCCAGGAGCAGATCGTCTTCAACGGGCATGCGATCGAATGCCGGATCAACGCCGAGGACCCGCGCACCTTCATGCCCTCGCCCGGCGTGATCACGCACTACCACACGCCCGGAGGGCTCGGCGTGCGGGTCGATTCGGGCGTCTATGCGGGCTATGCGATCCCGCCCTACTATGACAGCCTGATCGGCAAGCTGATCGTGCACGGCCGCAACCGCGTCGAATGCATGATGCGGCTGCGGCGGGCGCTCGGCGAGTTCGTCATTGACGGCATCTCGTCGACGCTGCCACTGTTTCTGGACCTGGTCGAGAACCCGGACATCGCCAATGGCGACTACGACATCCACTGGCTCGAGAAGTACCTCGCCGCGCACAAGGACGAGCGGTAGAGCGCGACCGGCGCGGCGCGGCGTGGCGGCAGGATCGCATGGCCAACCGTGACGGCAAGGGCGGCGACGGCCGCATCACCCCACAGGTGCTCCTGAAGGCCTATTCGGTCGGCCTGTTTCCGATGGCCGAGGACGCGCACGACCCGACGCTCTACTGGGTCGAGCCGGAAATGCGCGGGATCATCCCGCTCGATGCGTTCCATGTCCCCAAGAGCCTTGCCAAGGTGGTCCGGCAGCAGCGCTACGAGATCACCTTCAATGTCGCCTTCGGGCCGGTGATCCGCGCCTGCGCCGAACCGGCGCCCGGGCGCCAGAAGACGTGGATCAACCGCACCATTCTCGAACTCTATACCGACCTGCACCGGCTCGGGCACGCCCATTCGGTCGAGGCGTGGGACGACGACCAGCTCGTCGGCGGGCTCTACGGCGTCACGCTGGGGCGGGCCTTCTTCGGCGAGAGCATGTTCTCGCGCCGCCCCGACGCCTCCAAGGTCTGCCTGGTCCATCTGGTCGAGCGGCTCAGGCAGCGCGGCTTCGTGCTGCTCGACACCCAGTTCACGACCGAGCACCTCAAGCGCTTCGGCGCCATCGACGTGCCGCGCGCGGACTATGAGGGGCTGCTCGCCGAGGCGCTGATCGGCGAAGCGGTGTTCGACTGAGCCGCCCGGGCGCGCTCAGGGGGCGATGACCAGCTCGACCCGGCGGTTCGCCTGGCGGCCCGGATCGCCGGCGTTGGAGGCGGTCGGCGCGAGGGGCCCGACCCCGTGCCCCTGAAGGCGGGTCGCGTCGATGCCGAAACGGCCCGTCAGCGCTGCGACCACGGCCTTGGCCCGCTCGTCGGACAGGCGCATGTTGAGCCCGAAATCGCCGGTCCAGTCGGTATGTCCGACCACCCAGACGCGCATCTGCGGCCGCGCATCGAGGATCGTCGCCATCGCCTGAAGGGCGACATCGGACTCGGCTGTCAGCGTCGCCTTGCCGACGTCGAAGAAGACACCGGGGATCGCCACATGGCCGAGCCGGTCGAGTTCGTCGCCGAGCGCGTCCGGATCGACCTCGACGAGGCCGGTCTCCATCTCGCCGGCCTCCAGAAGCGCGATCTGGTGGCGCCGCTCGGCGACGCCGATGGCGATGTAGACCGGGCCCTGTTCGGTGGCGACCTTGCCCGCCACGTAGCCGCCGACGCCCGGCAGGTGGATCGAGCCGTTGAAGCGCCCCCAGCGGCTTCCCGCGAAGGACGGGCCGCATTCGGCCTCGACGCATCTGTAGAGTATTTCGCCGCCCGCGCCGGCGATCGCCTGCTCGTAGTTGGTCAGGATCTCCAGCGCGGAGCGGTCGGCCGGGTTCTCGTAGTTGATCCGCGTGAACGTGCCCTCGAGCTCGATGCTGTCGAATTCCAGGCTGTCCGGCTTCACGCCGACGATCAGCGGATAGGTCTCGAACTCGCTGCCCTCCCGGCGGGTCGGCTCGGAGCCCGGATAGCGGCTGATAAGCGGATGATCGTCGATCTCGACCGCACCGGCCGGCGCGGCGGCCACCATCATCGCAGCCGCCAGCAAGACAATGAACGCGCGCATGGCACCCCTCCCCCGTTCCTTTATCCGTCGGAGGGAACCTAACACGGAAGAGGACGGCGGGCTATCAGCTCTGCGGCGCGGGCACTTCGGAGTCCGGCTTGCAGCTCTTCAGCCAGACGTCATAGACGGCGTGTTCGATCGCGTTCAGGCCGGGACTGTCGGCGAACATCCAGCCGGTAAAGATGCGCCGGATCTTCCGGTCGAGGGTGATCTCGTCGACCTCCACGAAGGTGGACGAGCCGGGCGGGGCGTTCTGCTGGCGCGAGTAGCACACGCGCGGCGTGATCTGCAGCGCGCCGAACTGCACGGTCTCGTCGATATAGACGTCGAAGGTGATGATCCGGCCGGTGATCTTGTCGATGCCGGAGAATTCGGCCACCGGATTGGCCGTCTTGGCAGTTTCCTGGGCCACGGCCGGCGCGATCGCGGCCGCGGCGACGGCGATCAGGCTTCCGGTCAGAAGAGTGCGAATCGGCTTCATGGGTGCACGTTATGCCATTTTCCGCTTTCGGGTGGGGGTGCGATAGTCGGCGCTTGTGGTCAAATCATGGGACGATCCGGGCAATCCCGCCCGGATGGGCGCAGATGAACCGGCAACCGTCCGCTTCGAGCACGGCCGCGGTCAGCAGGCCGGACCGGTAGACGCCGGTGTCGACGGCGATCCGGTTGGGAAGCACGGTGGGGCGCTCGTGGATCGTGTGTCCGTGCACGGCGACCTTCCCGAACGAGCCCGCGTGCGAAAGGAATGGCTCGCGGATCCAGATCAGGTCCTCCATGCGCTGGTCGCCAAGCGCGACGTGCGGGCGAAGCCCGGCATGGACGAAGCAATAGTCGCCCTCGACATGCGTCAGCGGAAGGCCTTCGACGAAGCTGCGGTGTTCGTCCGGCAGCGCGGCGCCGAACTGCCGGGCAAGCGGCACAAGGTCCGCCACCGGGATCGTCTCTGGCGTGCCCACCCCGTAGGAGGCCAGCGTCTCGCGACCGCCCCAGGTGAGCCATTCGGGTCCGACACGGTCCGGTTCGGTCAGCACGCGAACCATCCAGTCGTCGTGATTGCCCTTCAGGCAGACAAGGCGCGGATCGGCGGCGCGGCGGGCGATCAGCGCATCGAGCACGGCCCGGCTGTCGGGACCGCGATCGCAATAGTCGCCCAGCGTGACGACGCGGTAATCCTCCGGGGGATCGTCGGCGAGCTCCGCGTCGATCTGCGCGAACAGCGATGCGAGAAGGCCGGCATAGCCGTGCACGTCGCCGATGGCGTAGACGCGGACGCCGTCAGGAATGCGGGCTTCGCCGAAGAACACCTGGCCCCGATCAGCCGCCCGGGGTCCAGGCCTCGTAGTCGCCGTCGGCGACCGGACGCTTCTCGGGATTGTACATCGACCCCTTCGGGCGATAGGCGGCCGACGTGCCGGTCAGATTGGGCAGATGCGGCTTCTGCCACGCGCGCGGGGTGTAATCCTCCTCGCTCGGCGGCGTGTCGAACCGGTGCTGCAGCCAGCCGCTCCAGCCGGGCGGAACCATCGAGGCCTCGGCATAGCCATTGTAGATGACCCAGCGGCGCGTGGCGCCGTCGGCGTCGGTGCCGCCCTGGTAATAGACATTGCCGAACTCGTCCTCGCCGACGCGCTTGCCGTGGCGCCAGGTGAAGTAGCGCGTTCCGAGCGTCTGGCCGTTCCACCATGTAAAGAACTGAGTGAGGAAGGTCTTCATCGGGTCCGCCCAATCGGTGATGGCCGCTTATGGCCGGGCGCCCGGGCCAATGCAAGGGCAACGAAGGCCTAGGCGTCCGCTCCGATCTCTTCGATGACGACCTTTTCGGCGTCGAAGGCGACAAGGCCCCGGAGCATGCGCGATCCCTCGAGCGGACGGTCGTAGGTCCAGGCGATTTCGGTGCCGTCGAACGCCAGATAGGAGGCGTCGCCCTTCAGCGGGCAATGGGTCGACTTGCCCTCGACCGGCGTCAGCGCGGCGACCAGATCCGCCTCGGGCACGTAGATGACCGGGTCGTAGAGGTCGCGGCCGGTCTCCATCAGACGGACAGCGCGGCGGCTCTCGGCCAGCACCGTGTCGCCGCGACGCACACGCAGCAGGCGGGCGACGGGCTTGATGCGGGCGCGGTGCGCCTCATTGCCCGGGTTGCGGATCGTCGTGTCGATCATGATCTCATTCTCCGGCCGTCCGTGTGAGGGTCGCCGGCGAGAACAGGACGGAGAACTGCTCGCACCAGATGACGACAGAACCGAACGCGGCGAGATCGGTTCCCTCCGGAACGACATAGGTCTGGTCGCCGACATTGCCCTTGAGCCGACCGAGCGAGAGCCACCGGCTGGCGGTCACGTCGGCCGATGATCGCGGATCGGGCGCCTCGACCAGCCACACCTCGAGGTCGGGACCGTTGGTGACCTCGAAATCGGTGAAGCGCAGCAGATGCGCGCCCGCGCCGGTCTCGAGCAGCTGCACCGTGCCCTGCCCGCGGTGGGCGCGGTCGGCATCGCGAAAGGCGCCGCGTGCGACCTCGGTGACGACCAGTCCGGCCGGCAGGTCCTCGGAGACGACGTCATCGATGAAGAGCGGCGAGAACAGGTACCACGCCGCCCCGCCGCTGACGAAGCCGATCAGAAACACGGGAATGGCAATGACGAGAAAGCGGGTCATGGTATCGTGTCCCGGGCGGCTGTGATCTTCGATCAGCATAGACCCCGATGTCGCCGCTGCCCATCGGAACGCGGTCACAATGGAGGGACGGCCATGGCATGGCGAATTCACGAAGCGGTGATGGCGGGCGCGATCCTGTTCGCCGGCGCAGGCAGCGCACACGCCGAGGGCATCGCGTTCGTGCAGGCGCCCGAACAGGGCAGCGGCGTTGCCGTCGGCGAAACCATGGAGGCCGCCTTCGCGGCGGCGGTCGCCCAATGCATGGAATCGGGCGCCTACGAGGAGGACTGCATCCGCACGAACTGGTGCGAGCCGGCCGGGTTCAGCATCGACATCTTCGTGCAGCACCAAGAGGGGCTGCACTGGCACGAGGTCGTCTGCGGCCTGCCGACCGAGACGATCGCGCGGGCGACCGCGGTGCACATGTGCGACCGCACCGAGCGCGACTATCTGATCGAATGCTCGCTGGTTCAGGTCTACGATCAGGAAGGCACGGCGCTGATGGAGTGGTAGGTCAGCCCGCCGCGCCGAGCCAATGTATGTCGACCGAATGAAAGTCGTCATGGCACCGAAAGTGGGCGGGTACGGCGCGCGGCACATCGGCCATCACATTGGCGTGCTCGTCGTCGCTGAGCGCATAGCGAAGCGCGTTGACCACGAGCGTCGAACAGATCACATGACGCTCCACCTTTTGAACGGGCTTGACCGGCTCACCGGTCTTTCTGGCCAACTGGCTGGCGAGAACCGGTGCCTGGCTGACCAGATCGTATCTGGCGGTCGAGAAGATGGCCAAAGCATCGGCCAGCGCTCGCGGCCGGACCCGGGCGTGGCGATAGCGGCTCACGGCAATGTGCGAGGCTTCGTTGATGAACTCGGCGAGTGTCCGGCGCTGTACATTGGCACCGGGCATGGCGTCCCATAGGTAGCCATCGCCATCATGCAGGCCAACATGGGTCCAGTGCGCCACTTGCGGGCCCAGCAATCGTGCCTGATAGGCTTGGACCGCTCCTGCGGCTTGGTTCTTGTTCCCACGCCGTCGGACGAGCACGTCGCCAGCCGACAGGTCTTCAAGATTGAGGCGGTATCTGGGGGGATCGGCTGGTGCATAGACATGGCCGTCCCGGTGCGACCCATCCGGTTCGCAAGGGATATCCGACGGCCGGTCGTGCGGTGCAAACGGCGGGCAGGCCAATCCGTCATCCGGATCGCGCCGTGAGCCCGCCTGCCCAAGCGCCATTGTCGCAACAAGCCCGCCGGTCAGATGCCGAATGCGTAGTTTTGCGCCGCCGCACTGCGAGCGCCGGCCCCAACGATCCTGCCTGCCGGCGCAGACCGGCTTTCGGCATCGGTCGGCACCACAAGTGGCGCCGCAAGCTTCTCCTGCGGCACTTGGCGGGCTCGTGCCGGCTTGACGAAGCGGATGGCATTGGGTGCCTCCAGCCGCGTACGGTCGATCTCGTACAGCGCACCGGTCAGGTAGCCTTCCCGTGAACCGATGACCCGCAGATTGAGCTGGCGACCCTTGTCAACGTTCCAAAACGTCAGCCAGAAACCGTCCTCAAGCGGCAGCAACTCCAGCAACTGGGCCTTCATGACGTGTCCTTTCGGCCGTACATGGTCATTATTGCACTAATGAACAAGTGTTATCAAATGTTTCAAGCCGGATAGTCCCCTTCCGGCCTACCAGATCACCTTTTCCATGATCACGGCCGGAATGCCCGAGCCCTTGACGCCGCAGTCGGGCGTCGTTCCGACCTGCCGGAAACCATTCTCACCATAGAAGCGCACGGCGCGATCGTTCGCCTCCTCGACCTCGAGGCGTATCTTTCGCACGTCGGGGAAGCAGGCCTCGACCTCGATCAGGAGCTTCTTGCCGATGCCCTGGCCCTGGGTCGAGGGGCGCACGTAGAGCTGGTGCAGCATCGAGGTCTCGTTGTCGACCTGGCTCACATAGGCCATGCCGGAAATCTCGGCGCCGTCGTCGCAGACGATGAATTCGGTGCGCGGCTTGTTCATGCGCTGTTTGAGCGCGGGCACCGAATGCCACGCCTTGGTCAGCTCGGCGACCTTCTCGCGGCCGTAGATGTGATCGTAGGTATCATGCCATGTCTCGGTCAGCATGGCGGAGATCGTTTCGAGATCGTCGGTGGACGCAGTGCGGATCCACATCGCTTCTGTCTTGGCCCTTTCCGGCGTCAATCGGCCGCATCCTTGACGCAACGCGGCAAAATGACAAGGGGGAAGCTGGAATCGGTGGTTTCAGGCCAGTTCGCGCCGCATCACGATATCGCCAACACCGCCCATGCCGTGTTCGGGACCACGGCGCGCGATCTGTTCGAACCCCGCCTTCCGATAGAACGCCATGGCGCGTTCGTTGCCGATGAGCACCGTCAGTTGGACCCGTGCGGCACGGGAACGCACCGGGACGAGCGCTGCATCGAGCAACCGGGCGCAACTCCGGTCCCCTGCGCTTCGGGCGCAACGTGCAGGGCGGTCGATGTAGAGCGTGCCGTCGGTGCGCAACCGGCCGCCGGCATGGCCGACGATCCGGCCGCCGACTTCGGCGACGGCGCTGACGCCATCGGGGTCGGCGATCTCGGCCTCGAAAAGGGCCGGCACGTGCTTTGTGTCACAGGCCTCGCTCCGGGCGGCCGTTCCGATGATCGGATCGTATGTGCGCGCCCAGCTCGCCTTGGTCAGCGCGATGATCTCGGGCAGATCCTTTCGAACGGACGGGCGGACGGCCGCCTCACGCATCGACGCCCAGCTTGTCGCGCACCAGCGCGTTGACCGCCTGCGGGTTCGCCTTGCCGCCGGTCGCCTTCATCACCTGCCCGACGAACCAGCCGGCGAGGTTGGGCTTGGCTTTTGCCTGCTCGACCTTGTCCGGGTTGGCGGCGATCACCTTGTCGACCTCGGCCTCGATGGCGCCAGTGTCGGTGACCTGCTTCATGCCGCGCTCGTCGACGATCGTTTCGGGGTCGCCACCCTCTTCCCAGACGATCTCGAACAGGTCCTTGGCGATCTTGCCGGAGATCGTGCCCTCACGGATCAGATCGATGATCTTGCCGAGCTGGCCGGGAGAAACCGGAGTCTCGTCAATGGTCTGGCCGGTTCTGTTCAAGGCACCCAGCAGGTCGTTGATGACCCAGTTCGCCGCGGTCTTGGCCTCGCGTCCCTCGGCGAGCTTCTCGAAATAGTCGGCGATGGCCTTTTCGGAGACCAGCACCGAAGCGTCATAGGCCGTCAGCCCCTCGGCCATGAAGCGAGCGCGCTTTTCGTCGGGCAGTTCGGGCAAATTGGCCGCCAGTTCGTCGACGAACGCGTCGTCGAACTCGAGCGGCAAGAGATCCGGATCGGGGAAGTAGCGGTAGTCGTGCGCCTCTTCCTTGGACCGCATCGAGCGGGTCTCGCCCTTCTGCGGATCGAACAGGCGCGTCTCCTGGTCGATCGTGCCGCCATCCTCGAGAATGGCGATCTGGCGCTGGGCCTCGTACTCGATCGCCTGGCCGACGAAGCGGATCGAATTGACGTTCTTGATCTCGCAGCGCGTGCCGAACGCTTCACCGGGCCGGCGCACCGATACGTTGACGTCGGCGCGCATCGATCCCTCGTCCATGTTGCCGTCGCAGGTGCCCAGATAACGCAGGATCTGGCGCAGCTTGGTCAGATAGGCCTTGGCCTCCTCTGCCGAGCGCAGGTCGGGCTTGGAGACGATCTCCATCAGCGCAACGCCCGAGCGGTTCAGATCGACATAGGACATGGTCGGATGCTGGTCGTGCATGGACTTGCCGGCATCCTGCTCCAGATGCAGTCGCTCGATGCCGACCTCGACCTCCTCGAACTCGCCGTTCCGGTCCGGGCCGACGGCGACCTGAACCACACCCTCGCCGACGATCGGCTGCTTGAACTGCGAAATCTGGTAGCCCTGCGGCAGGTCCGGATAGAAATAGTTCTTTCGGTCGAACACCGAGCGCTTGTTGATCTGCGCCTTCAGGCCAAGGCCGGTGCGCACGGCCTGGCGCACGCATTCGACGTTGATGACCGGCAGCATGCCCGGCATCGCAGCGTCGACGAGGCTGACATTGGCGTTCGGCGCGGCGCCGAACTCGGTCGAGGCGCCGGAGAACAGTTTGGCACTGGAGGTGACCTGTGCATGCACCTCCATGCCGATGATCACCTCCCAGTCGCCGGTGGCGCCGGAGACCAGGCGTTTGGGATCGGGCGTGCGGGTGTCAACGAGCGTCATGGCGGTTCGTCGTCCGGTTCTTTTCGGTACGGGAGTCTCTGCTGCTCGTTAGTGCACGGGCGCGCGGCCCGCAAGGGTCCGGCCGGCCCGGCCACCCCGCAAAACGCTTGATCGAAGTCAAAGAGGCGCGGCGCAAATCGCATCAGGCTTGGTCAAACGCGAGGAAAACGCCATGCCCCTTCTGAGCCTTTACAAGCGCATGATGCGCAAGGCCGATCTGATGGAACGGATGATCGACACGGTCGACGTGCGCGACGCGCTGGAAACCCGAGCCGACCACGCCAACGTGCTGCGGCGCGCCGCCAACAGGTGCATGACCTGCGCCGAGCCGGACGCGTGCCAGTCCTGGCTGGCCGAGCACGACCACGCCGACGAGGCGCCCGGATACTGCCGCAACCACGACATGTTCGAGCGCCTGAAACACGATATCGAGGCGGAACGGCTGACGCACGCCTGACCCCCTCCGAACGTCTCCCAACCGACTGGCCGGGCTTCATCTTCGGATGAACCCGGTCTTTTTTTGCCGCTGACGGCGGTCGTGCCGAAGGGATGCACCCCTATTCGATCGCCGTTTCGGTGCGCTCGCCCGCGATCACGCTGACGGCCTGTTCGACCGGCGCGCGATCGCCCTGATACTCGACGCGGACGAGATAGTCGCCGCCCGGCGCGGTGACCTGCAGGGCTTCGCCATAGGCGCCTTCGAGCCGGGCTCGGTTGCCTTCGATGTCCATCTTGCCCGCGAGCACGTCGATCCGGTACGCGCCCGGCGCCTCGATCGCCAGCACGCCGGCATCCATGACCAGTTCGACCTCGCTGAGCTCGCCGGCACCGATGCTGACGGGCGCCTCGGCCGTGGCGATTCCCAGCCGCGCCTCGACCACGTAATCGCCCGGCGGCAGCATGTAGTCGCCCGCGCCGTAGCTGCCGGTCCAGCGGGTGCGGCTGCCGTCGAGCTTCTTCTTGGCCGAGAAGACGTCGTAGCGGATGTTGCCGCTTTCGACGACCGGCCCGCCCTCGGCGTAGAGCGCGCCGGTGGTCAGCCTGCCCGCCGGCACGATCACTGTTCGCTCGAGCGTCTGTCCCGCCGTGATGTCCAGTGTTTCGGTCAGTTCGGCTTCACCGATGCGCACCGTCAGGTCCACGGCGCCGGCGGGGACGACGTGGACGAGGCGACCATAGGCCGTCTCGGTCTCATCGCCGGCGGCGATGTTGATGTAGGCATTTCCGTCCGGCTCGAGACCCTCGGCCGCCGCGACGGTCAGATCGACGATGCCGGCTTCGTAGACGAGGCGCGTGTCGGTCGTCTCGGTGGCGGACAGGTCGACCGTCGTCTCGGCGTTCACCATGCCGACGCTGCCACGCACAAGATAGCGGCCCGGCTCCAGGAAACGGTCATAGCCGGCCCGCTCATAGCGGTAGTCGACACGATCGCCCGGCTGCCCGGCTTCGCCGATCGGGAAGACCTCCCAGAACGTATCGATCGTATCGAGCGGCACGTCCTCGGCCAGCATGGCCAAGGCGGTGAGATTGCGATCGACGGGCACCGGCCTGTCGCTGAGGCCCGAAATGCAGCAATCGTTTTCGCGGGCGGCCGGTGCGGGCTCCTTGAGGTAGCAGACCGCCTCGTCGCGCTGCACGCCGGGCTTGACGAAGGTCCAGGCAAGACATGCGGCATTGTCCTCGCAGGCGGACTGGCAGATCGCCGGGTCGGCGTCGGTCAGAACGATACGTTCGAAATCCGATCCGGGCCTGTCGACGCCGTCCTCCATGCCCGGTCCGATGGCGAATTGCGGCTCCGGCTCCGGCTCCGGCTCGGGCTCGGCGGTCACGGTCTCGGTGAGCGCGTCGCCCAGTTCGTCGGCGTTTCCGGCCATGATGAACTTGCCGCCCGTGTTCTCGGCCAGGCAGGATACCTGCGCGCCTTCCTCGTCGGACAGGCCGAAACCGATCACATGGGCGGTGAAGTCGATGCCCTGCTGCTCGAGCGCGGTGGCGGCAGCGCAGGGGTCGGCCTCGCAGGTCTCGATGCCGTCGGTGACGAGGATCACGGTCGCCTTGTCCTCGGTGTAGCGCAGGCTCTCGGCGGCGATGCGCACCGCATCCGAAATCGGTGTCTTGCCCTTGGGGTTGAGCGCGCCGACGGCCTCGGCGATAGCATCGCGGTTGCCCGTCCCGGGCGCGACGATTTCCTCGATGTCGGAACACGCGCCCCTTTCACGGTGGCCATAGGCGATCAGGCCCAGTTCGAGATCGTCGGGAATGACGGTCAGCACGCCGCCGAGCGTTTCGCGCGCGATCTCGATCTTGCTCTTGCCGTCGATCTGCCCCCACATGGAGCCCGACCCGTCCATGACGATGATCGCGCGCTCGGCGGCCGCCGCCGGGCCGCCCATGATCACAAGGCCCGCCATCAGCGCCGCCGCGATTGCCGTCAGTTTCCGCATGTCCGATCTCCGCAGAGTTTCCGTGTTATCATAGCGCGGCTTAAGCCCGGGGACATCTCGACTATGTGACGGTTGTCACAGTGCCGTTGACATGGCTCGCGCGAGCGGGTCGAGTGCCGCCGATGAATCGGACCGGCTTCTTCTTCGACGAGCGCTGCTTGTGGCATTCGGGCGGCAACTACGCGTTCCTGGCGCCGGTGGGCGGCCTCGTTCAGCCGCTTGCGGCGGGCGGGCTGCCCGAAAACCCCGAAACCAAGCGCCGCTTCCGCAATCTGATCGCGGTGACGGGCCTTGACCGGGAGCTGTCCATGCGCGGCGCCGAGCCCGCTGGCCGGGAGGACCTTTTGCGAGTCCATCCGGGCGCTTACGTCGACGAGTTCAAGCGCCTTTCGGACGCCGGCGGCGGCGAACTGGGCCTGCGTACGCCGTTCGGCCCGGGCGGCTACGAGATCGCGGCGCTGTCGGCAGGACTGGTCAAGACGGCGCTCGAAGCCGTTCTGCGCGGCGATCTGGACAATGGCTATGCCCTGTCGCGTCCGCCCGGCCATCATTGCCTGCCGGACTTTCCGAACGGGTTCTGCCTGCTCAACAACATCGCGATCGCCGTCGAGGCAGCCAAGGCGGCACGCCTCGCCGAACGGTTCGCGGTGGTCGACTGGGACGTCCATCACGGCAACGGCACCGAGGCGATCTTCTACGAGCGCGGCGACGTTCTGACGATCTCGCTGCACCAGGAGCGCAACTATCCGCTCGACACGGGCGAGTTCAACGCGCGCGGTCAGGGCGACGGGCTCGGCGCGAACCTGAACGTGCCGTTGCCGCCGGGCACCGGCCATGCCGGCTACCTGATGGCGATGGAGCGGCTGGTGCTGCCGGCGCTGTCCGCGTTCCGGCCGGACGTGATCATCGTCGCCTGCGGGTTCGACGCGTCCGGTGTCGATCCGCTGTCGCGCATGATGGCCGGATCGCACACCTTCGGCGCAATGACGCAGATGGTGATGGAAGCCGCGTCCGACCTCTGCGGCGGCAGGCTCGTCATGGCGCATGAGGGCGGCTATTCGGAGCTGCATGTGCCGTTCTGCGGCCATGCAGTGCTCGAGGCGATGAGCGGGTCGGCGATCCGCGCCGAGGACCCGCTCGGCCCGCGCATCGCCGGACAGCAGCCGGCGGCCGATTTCAACGCCTTCGTCGAGCAGCGCATCGCGGAGATGGTTTCGGCGCTGTGAGCGCTGGACTTGGACCGTGCCTCAGCCTATATCGGCGGCGCTACAGGAGCCTTCATGTTCGGTTCGAACGAGACCCGGTAATGCCCTGACCGTCACCGCGACGGATCAGGGCCAGACAGAAGCAACCGGCCGCCCGCCGGCGGCCTGCCTTTGTCTGCGGCCAGATGGCCGCCAGTACCGGACTTCGAACAATGGACATCTCGCGCGCCGAACAGCGCATCCTGCACCTGCTCGCACAGGGCGGGCACATCCGGGCCGTCAAGGCCGACAAGCGCATCATCCAGGTCGACTGCTTCACCCGCGAGGGGTGGCGCTATCCCGATCTTGACCTCGACCTCTTCCGCAAGCTCAAGCGCAAGCGTGCGATCCGCTCGCTCAATGGCGGCGCCTATCGCATCACGCGACGCGGGCTCGAACTGGTGCGCAGCCAGCTCGACAATCGCTGAGACGGCGGGCGCGGCCGCAACGCCGCGCCCGTTTTGCCGGCCCGGTCCGCGCTGCTATAGTCGGGCCAGCAACGGAGGCGGCGATGAACGTCCAGAGCCCACCGAAGATGAGTTTCGAGGAGTTCATGCGCTGGGGGCAGCGCCAAGACCGCAAGTATGAGCTGGTGCGGGGGGTGCCGGTGATGCTGCCATATGTCAGACGCAACCACTCGCTGATCGCCGGCAATGTCTACTTCGCGCTGAGAAGCCGCCTGGACGGCGACGCCTACAGCGTCCATGCCGGCGATTTCGCCATCCCGACCGGCGACGATACGATGCGCTATGCCGATGTCTTCGTCGAAACGGCCGGTGGAGCGGGCGATGCGCGCTGGACCGAGAACGCCATCGTCGTGATCGAGGTGCTGTCGCCCTCGACCCAGCACAATGATTTCGGGCCCAAGCGCGAGGAATATCTCGGACTGAAAAGCCTCGATACGTATCTGATCTTTTCGGCCGACGAGCCGCGCGTGTGGCAATGGACGCGCAACGAAGACGGCGCGTTCGAGATCGAACCGATCATCCTCGAAGACCGCGCTGCGACGGTCGCCCTCGCCCGGCTCGGCGTGTCGATCCCGCTTGCGGATATCTACAGGGGCTGAGGCCTATCGGCTCAGATCGGCGGCGATGGCGTCGGCTTCGGCCTCGAACGGGCCGTCAAAGGGCGCGCGGCCGGCGCGGCGATACCAGTAGTTCGCGTTGCCGGCATCGCCTTCGATGCGGTGGCACAGCGCATGGATCCAATCGAACAGCGCCTCGCCCTCATGGGACTGCGCGATCGCGTGGGCGCGCTCGAAGCCCTCGCCCATCGCGAACCCGTCGGCCCTGAGCGCGTCGAGCGCGGCCCTTGCCTCGCTCACCACCACTTCTCCGGCTTGAACCGGCCGGCCGCCTGCTCGATCACGTTGGCCGTTGCGAACAGCGTTTCCTCGTCGAACGGCTTGCCGATGAGTTGAAGGCCGAGCGGCAGGCCGTTGCCGTCGAGCCCGGCGGGAACGGCGATGCCCGGCAGGCCGGCCATGTTCACCGTCACGGTGAAGATATCGTTGAGATACATCTTGACTGGATCGGCGGCCATGTCCTGATCGCCGATGCCGAACGCGGCGGACGGCGTCGCCGGCGTCAGGATCGCATCGACCCCATCGGCGAAGACCGTCTCGAAGTCGCGCTTGATCAGCGTGCGCACCTTCTGGGCGCGCAGATAGTAGGCGTCGTAATAGCCGGCCGACAGGACATAGGTGCCGATCATAACGCGGCGCTTGACCTCGGCGCCGAAGCCGGCGGCACGCGTCGCCTCGTACATCTCGACGATGTCCTTGCCGGGCACGCGCAGCCCGTACTTGACCCCGTCATAGCGGGCAAGGTTCGACGACGCCTCGGCCGGGGCGACGATGTAGTAGGCGGGCAGCGCGTACCTGGTGTGCGGCAGGGAGATCGGCCTGATCTCGGCGCCAGCCTCCTTCAGCCATTCGATGCCCTGCTGCCAGAGCGTGTCGATCTCGCCGGGCATGCCGTCCATGCGGTATTCGGCCGGCACACCGATCGTCATGCCCTTGACCGACCGGCCGATCGCCGCCTCGTAGTCCGGCACGGGCACGTCCGCCGATGTGGTGTCCTTGTCGTCGATGCTTGCCATCGACTTGAGCAGGATCGCCGCGTCGCGCACATCGCGCGCGATCGGGCCGGCCTGATCGAGCGAGGAGGCAAAGGCGACGATGCCCCAGCGCGAGCAGCGGCCGTAGGTGGGCTTGATGCCGACCGTGCCGGTGAACGCCGCCGGCTGGCGGATCGACCCGCCGGTGTCGGTCGCGGTCGCGCCCGCGCACAGCCATGCGGCGACGGCAGCCGCCGAGCCGCCCGACGAGCCGCCGGGAACCAAGGCCTTGTTGTCGCCCTTCGCCCGCCAGGGGTTGGTGACCGGGCCATAATATGAAGTCTCGTTGGACGAGCCCATGGCGAACTCGTCCATGTTCAGCTTGCCCAGCATGACCGCGCCGTCGGCCCAAAGGTTGGACGTGACGGTCGATTCATAGGGCGGCTCGAACCCGTCGAGGATGTGGCTTCCGGCCTGGGTATGGACGCCGCGCGTGGCGAACAGGTCCTTGATGCCGAGCGGAATGCCTTCGAGCGCGCCGCCCTCGCCGTTGCCCAGCCTTTCGTCGGAGGCCCTGGCCATGGCGCGGGCCTGGTCCGCGGTGACCGCGATATAGGCGTTGAGCGCGCCGTTGCCGGCCTCGATCGCGCCCAGATAGGCATCGGTCAGTTCGCTCGCCGTGATCTGCTTGCCGCGCAGTTGCTCGCGCGCCTCGGCGATGGTCAGGTGCGTCAGGTCGGTCATGGGTTGGACATGCTCGCTTTCACTCGACCACTTTGGGCACGAGGAAGAAATTGTCTTCGGACGCGGGCGCGTTGGCGGTGACGGCATCGGCGATACCGCCGTCGGTCACCTGGTCCTCGCGCTTCTTCATGGTCATCTCGGTGACCGAGGTCATCGGCTCGACGCCTTCGACATCGACCTCCGAGAGCTGCTCGACGAAGCCGAGAATCGCGTTCAGTTCGCCTTCCAGGCTCGCTGCTTCCTCATCGGTGACGCGGATGCGGGCAAGCGAGGCGACGCGCTTGACGGTTGCGGTATCGACGGACATCGGAAACTCCGGGCAGGACTTGCAGGCCCGCTATAGCGATGGCGTGGTGGCCGCGCAACGCCCCCGGGACCACCGGACCCCGCGGCCCAATGGTTGCATCATCCCGGGCGCAGGACTGCGCCTCAGACGTCGACCGGTTCTCCGATCGTCGGCAGGAGCACCGTGCCGGATTCGCCCTCCATCGCATCGACGAACGCATCGGCGGTCTGGTCGATGATCGGGAACGAACCGAAATGGCACGGGATCACCTTGTCGAAGTTGAAATAGCGCCGGCAGGCGAGCGCGGCCGCCTGCGCGCCCATGGTGAAGCGGTCCCCGATCGGCACGATGCCGATCTGCGGCCGGTGGAACTCGTCGATCAGTCCCATGTCGGCGAAGATGGCCGTATCGCCCATGTGATAGACGCTCGGCGCGTCCTCGAAGGCGAGGATCAGACCGCCGGGGTTGCCCAGATAGACGTTCTGTCCGCCGCCGGTCTGGCTGGAGGAGGAATGCTCGGCGCGCACGAACGAGGTCGTAAATCCGCCGCAGTCGACCGTGCCGCCATGGTTGCCGGGATTGATCTTGCCGTCGTCGACCCCCTGGCCGACCAGATACATGCAGATCTCGAAATTGGCGACGAGCATCGCGCCGGTCGCCTTGAGGATATCGACGCTGTCGCCGAGATGATCGTCATGACCGTGGGTGAGCAGCACGTGGGTGACGCCCTCTGCCGGCCCCTCCCAGCCGCCGTCCCACGACGGATTGCCGGTCAGGAACGGATCGATCAGGATGCGGGCATCGCCGTGATCGATGCGAAACGCCGAATGGCCGTACCAGGTGATCTTCATCGGCAAACCTCCCTCGCCTTTGCGCCGGGCGCACATTAGAAAGGCACCCGGTCACAGTCCATGGGGCAAGCGGTGCCGGAAGTCGCCATCGAGGAAATCGCCGACGGGCTCGAACGGGGCCAGACGCTCGCCGCGCTCGATCTGGGCACGAAGACGATCGGCATTGCGGTCTCCGATGCCGGCCTGTCGTTCGCCACTCCGCGCACCCTGATCCGCCGCGGCAAGTTCACCGCCGACGTCGCGGCGCTCGGCCGCCAGCTTGGAAGGGACCGCGTCGGCGGCTTGGTGATTGGGCTTCCCGTCAACATGGACGGGACGGAGGGCCCGCGCGTGCAGGCGACGCGCGCGTTCGCCAGGAACATGGACCGGCATCTGAACCTGCCGTTTGCGTTCTGGGACGAACGGCTTTCGACGGTCGCCGCCGAACGGGCGCTGATCGATCAGGACGTCAGCCGCAAGAAGCGCGCGGGCCGCGTCGATTCGGAAGCGGCAGCCTTCATCCTGCAGGGTGCGCTCGACAGACTCTATTCGGCGGGCGTCGTGAACTGAACCTCGGCGGGGGCCGTTGCCGCTTCTTCCGGGCGCCGTTCGGCCCGGCGCGCGTTCCACCAAGCGCGGATCTGCCTGCGACGCCGGAATGCCAGGATCGCGAAGATCAGGCCGGTGTCGACGATGCAGGCCTTGACGAGCAGACGCACGATCACGTCCTTCTCGAGGTCCAGAATGTGACCGTAGATGAGGAAGACGAGGTCGTGGGTTTCGCGCGAGAAGAAGCCCATGCCCAGGCTGATGTCGTTGAGCGACAGGAAGTACCAGCTCCACAGGAAGCCCATCGGCACGAACCAGAACCAGAAGATGTAGCGCATATGTCGCTCCGTTCGCCGCTCGTGCCCTGCCCGCCCCACTATCGGCCAGCGCGATTGGGGGCACAATGGCAACCATTCGTTAGGGTTAACGCGGCGGCCGCCTCGAAGGCCGAGTACGTCGCGGATTGCCCGATTGCGCGCGCGGGCGTATGGGCCATGCCATGGCGATCACATTTGCGGCCATCGCGCCGATCTTCCTTCTGATCTTCGCCGGCAACGGACTGAGGCGGCTGTCCCTTTTCGAGCCCACCTTCTGGCGCGGGCTCGACCGGATGGGCTACTACGTTCTCTATCCGGTGCTGCTGTTCACGACCATCGTGCGCGCCGATTTCGGCGGGCTGACGCTTGGCTGGCTGATCGGCATCCTTCTTGTCGCGGTCATGGCGATCGGCGCGCTGACGCTTGCGCTCTGGCCGGCCTTGCGCGCCCGCGGCGTCACGCGGCCGGGCTTTTCGTCGGTGTTCCAGGCCGCGGTGCGCTGGAACGGGTTCATCGCGCTCGCCGTCGCTGAAGCCATGTTCCCGCCCGAGGGCGCGGCCATGGTCGCGCTGGCCATGGCGGTCGTCATCATCCCAATCAACGTCGCCTGCGTCAGCGTCATTGCCTGGTTCACCGACGCCACGCCAAATCTGCGCGGCACGGTCGCCAAGATCGCCGTCAACCCGCTGATCGTGGCGACGGCGCTGGCGATCGTCCTGCGGCTGCTGCCCTGGCCCCTGCCCGGCCCGATCATGGAGGCGCTGCATCTTCTCGGCCGCGCCGCGCTCGGAATGGGCCTTCTGGCGATCGGAGCCGGCCTGAAGGTGGACCGGCGGACACTGTCGGCCTGGGCGATTGCGACGCCGACTGTGCTGAAGCTCGTCGGTCTGCCCGTCGTGATGATCGGTCTTGCCATGCTGGTCGGGATCGAGGGACCGGAACTGAGCTACCTTGCGCTTTGCGCCTCGGTGCCCACCGCGATGAACGGCTATGTGCTGGCCCGAGAGATGGGCGGCGACGCGGAGGCCTATGCCGCGACGGTCACCGTTCAGACCGCCATCGCATTCCTGTCCATGCCGGCCGTGCTGGCGATCGTCGCTCAGCTTGGCGGCGCGTAGAGCCCGTCGATGATGGCCCGCGCATCGAACCGCGAATCGAGCATGCCGTAGGTTGCGCGCCAGGCCCCACCGAGGCGCGTTTCGGCGAAGGCATCGGCCAGTGCGCCCATGCCGAGCCGGCGCAGTTCGGCGGCCGCCGATGCGATTGCGAGTTGCTCGGTCGCGATGCGCGCGGCGCCCTCGTCATGGGCGGCCAGCACCAGCGCTGCGCGGATCACCGCGACGGTCTTTTCGCCGCGCGCGCCAAGCTGCCTTGAGAGCCCGCCGACGATCGTCTCGATCGCCTCGGGCGACTTTTCGTGCACGCGCATCACGTCGAGCGCCATCACATTGCCCGAACCCTCCCAGATCGCGTTGACGGGCGCTTCGCGATAATGGCGGGCCAGCACGCCTTCCTCGACATAGCCGTTGCCGCCCATGCACTCCATCGCCTCGGCCAGAAGCGGCGGGGCGGTCTTGCACACCCAGTATTTGACCGCAGGGGTCATGGCGCGGGCGAAGGCGCCCTCGGTCGCGTCCTTCGATGCAGCGTCATAGGCGCGCGCCAGCCTAAAGGCGAGCGCGGTGCAGGCGGCGACATCGAGCGCCATGTCGGCGAGCACGCGCGCCATCAGCGGCTTGTCGATCAGCGCTTCGCCGCGCACCTTGCGGTGGCGCGCATGGTGGACCGCCTCGGCCAGACCGGCCCGCATCATGCCCGCCGAACCGAGCGCGCAATCGAGCCGCGTCAGGGTGACCATCTCGATGATGGTGCGGATGCCCCTGCCCTCCTCGCCGACGAGCTGGCCGATGGCGCCGGCGAACTCGACCTCCGATGAGGCGTTCGACCGGTTGCCGAGCTTGTCCTTGAGGCGCTGGAAACGCAGCCCGTTCGGCTCGCCGCTCGCCATCAGGCGCGGCACCAGAAAGCACGAAATGCCGGCCGGCGCGCGGGCCAGCATCAGGAACGCGTCGGCCATCGGCGCGGACATGAACCATTTGTGGCCGGTCAGTCGGTAGAGCCCGTTTCCGGCCGGTTCGGCCCGGCTCGACATGTCGGACAGGTCACTGCCGCCCTGCTTCTCGGTCATGCCCATGCCGATCAGAAGGCCACTCTTTTCGACCGGCGCCCTGTTCGAACTGTCATATTTGCGCGTGGTCAGCCGCGGTCCCCATTCCCGCGCAAGTTGCGGCGACACGCGCAGCGCCGCCATTGCCGCGCTCGTCATGGTCAGCGGGCACATATGGCCGCTTTCGAGACCCGAAAGGAGGTAGAAGCGCGCGGCGCGGTTCAGATGGGCGTCGCCGGAACGCCCGGCGCCCTCCTCCCAGATCGAACCGGACAGACCGTAGCCGACCGACCGGCGCATGAGCGCGTGCCAGGCCGGATGCACCTCGATCCGGTCGATGCGATGGCCCTGCCGGTCGTGGGTCTTCAGTTTCGGCTCGTACTCGTTGGCGAGACGCGCCAGATCGAGCGCCTCGGGCGCGAGCACGTAGCGGCCGATCTCGTCGAGTTCGCGGATCGACCGGTCGCCCAGCGGCCGCGCCAGGGCCAGCAGCATGGGATCGTCGCGGAAGGCGTTGCCGCCGGCGCACGGCGGCGGCTGGTTGATGACCTGGTGTGTCTGGCTCACTGTCGGTTCCCGGACGCTTTGATTCTGGCGCTGCGGGCCAAACCTAACCCAAGCGCCGGGCTCTGCGAATGGCCCGTGTCCGATGCCGGCAAAAACCTGTCTACCGGTCGGCCCACCGCTTGCGGGCCGGTGCGATAGCGCTTATGCGACCCATTCAGCATGGACAGCCCGCAAGACCTTCCGATCTTCGCCCGCCGGCACCTTCTGGGCATGGCAGGGCTGACCTATCCGGATATCGAAACCCTGCTCGACCGGGCCGACCGCGCCGTGGAGATTTCGCGCCAGCGCGACAAGAAGCGGGCGACGCTGCGCGGCCTGACCCAGATCAACCTGTTCTTCGAGGCCTCGACCCGCACCCAGGCCTCGTTCGAACTGGCCGGCAAGCGCCTCGGCGCGGACGTGATGAACATGGCGGTCGCCTCCTCGTCGGTGAAGAAGGGCGAGACGCTGATCGATACGGCGATGACGCTGAACGCGATGCACCCGGACATTCTGGTGATCCGGCACGGCGCCGCCGGTGCGGCCGCGCTTCTGGCGCGCAAGGTCGCCTGTTCGGTGATCAATGCCGGCGACGGCGCGCACGAACACCCCACCCAGGCGCTGCTTGATGCGCTGACGATCCGCCGGCACAAGGGCCGGCTCGACGGGCTGACGGTGGCGATCTGCGGCGACATCCTGCACAGCCGCGTGGCGCGCTCGAACATCATCGCGCTGAACACGATGGGCGCACGGGTGCGCGCGGTGGGCCCTTCGACGCTGATGCCGGTGGGCATCGCCGAGATGGGCGCCGAGCACCATGTGCGCATGGCCGACGGGATCAGGGACGCCGATGTCGTCATGATGCTGCGGCTTCAGCGCGAGCGCATGGCCGGCGCCTTCGTGCCCTCGGTGCGCGAATACTTCCGCCACTATGGGCTCGATGCGCCGACGCTCGCCAATGCCCGGCCCGATTGCCTGGTCATGCATCCCGGTCCGATGAACCGGGGCGTCGAGATCGCCTCGGAGATCGCCGACGGACCGCAATCGGTGATCGAGGAGCAGGTCGAGATGGGCGTGGCCGTGCGCATGGCGGTGATGGAGGCGCTGCTCGACCCGCGCAAGCCGGAGACGCCGACATGATGGCCCCCGCTTCCGGTACCGAGGTCTACCAGAACGCCCGCATCGTCGATCCATCGCGCGGTATCGACGAGACCGGTACGCTGATCGTCACCGACGGCGTGATCGCAGCTTGCGGCGCGGGTGCGCGCAACCAGGGCATACCCGAAGGTGCGACGACCATCGATTGCGCCGGCCTGACGCTGATCCCCGGCCTGGTCGACATGCGGGTGCATGTCGAGGAACCGGGCGGCGAGCACCGCGAGACGATCGCCTCGGCCTGCGAGGCGGCGGCTGCGGGCGGCGTGACCTCGATCGTCATGATGCCCGATACCCATCCGGTGATCGACGATGTGGCGCTGGTCGAGTTCGTGCTGCGCACCGCGCGCGAGACCGGCACGGTCCGCGTCCATCCGGCGGCCGCGATCACGGTCGGGCTTGCCGGCGCCGAGATGACCGAAATCGGCAATCTGAAGGCGGCGGGCGCGGTCATGTTCACCGACGGGCGCGCGACGATCGCCAACGCCGCCGTGATGCGCCGCGCGATGACGTATGCGCGCGATTTCGGTGCGGTGATCGCCCACCATACCGCCGATGACGAACTGATCGGCCGCGGCGTCATGAACGAGGGGCTTTTCGCGAGCCTGCTCGGTTTGCCCGGCATCCCGCGCGAGGCCGAACTGCTGCCGCTCGAACGCGATCTGCGCCTGGCGCGGCTGACGGGCGCTGCCTATCACGCCGCCAAGATCTCCTGCGCCATGTCGGCCGACGCGATCCGCGCGGCAAAGGGCGAACAGCTCGACGTCACCGCCGGCGCGTCGATCAACCATCTGTCGCTGAACGAGAACGATGTCGGCGAGTACCGCACGTTCTTCAAGCTGGCGCCGCCGCTGCGCCACGAAGACGACCGGCTCGCCATGGTCGAGGCCCTTCGCGACGGCACGCTCGACATCGTCTGCTCCGACCACGACCCGCAGGATGTGGACACCAAGCGCCTGCCCTTCGCCGAGGCCGAGGACGGCGCGGTCGGGCTCGAGACGATGCTGAGCGCCGCGCTGCGCCTTTACCACTCGAACGAAGTGCCGCTGATGCGCCTGATCGAGGCGATGAGCACGGCGCCGGCGCGGCGCCTGGGCCTCGACGCGGGCACGCTCGCGCCCGGCGCGCCGGCCGATTTCGCGCTGGTCGATCTCGACGCGCCCTTCGTGCTCGATCCGGCCGATCTGAAATCGCTGTCCAAGAACACGCCGTTCGACGGCGCGCGCTTTTCGGGCAGGCCGGTGCGCACGGTGGTTGGCGGCCGCACCGTGTTTGCCGCATAGTCGGCACGGGAGGCGCTCATGGAACTGGCCACGGACTGGAGCATCTTTGCGATCCTCGTCGCGCTCGCTGGCGGCTATCTGAGCGGGTCGATCCCGTTCGGCCTGCTGCTGACGCGCGCGGCCGGGCTCGGCGATATCCGGTCGATCGGATCGGGCAATATCGGCGCGACCAACGTGCTGCGCACAGGCAACAAATGGCTGGCCGCGCTGACGCTGCTGCTCGACGCGCTCAAGGGGCTCGTCCCCGTCGTGATCGGCAAGGCGTTCGGCCTTGAGGCCGCGCTCGCGGCCGGGCTCGGCGCGTTCGTCGGCCATCTCTACCCGGTCTGGCTCGGCTTTCGCGGCGGCAAGGGCGTTGCCACCTTCGCCGGCATCTCCCTTGGCTATTCGTGGACTGTGCTGGCGCCGTTTGCGGTCGGCTGGCTGGTGACCGCGTTCGCCACCCGCTACTCCTCGCTTGCGGCGCTCGTCGGCGTCGCGGTGACGACCCTCACCCTGTTCCTTGTTGGTCAGACCGCGCTCGGCTGGCTATACGTTCTGCTGACGGCGCTTGTGGTCTTCAAGCACCGCGCGAACATCGCAAGGCTGCGCGCCGGCACCGAAAGCCGGATCGGCCAGAAGGGGTGACGGGGGAGACGCATTGCCGGAAGGCGAGCAGGCCGATACCGAAGCCGACCCGATCCGGTTCGAACTGTCCGACAGGCAGCGGATCGCCTGGCTGCGCCTGTGGCGGACGGACAATGTCGGCCCGGCGACCTTCCGCGACCTGATCAACCATTGCGGCTCGGCCGAGAACGCGCTTTCCATGCTGGCAACGCGCGGCGGGCGCCAGCGTCATCCGCATATCCCCTCCGAAGAGGAGGCCGAGGCCGAACTGGCCGCGATCGCGCGGCACGGGGCGCGGTTGATCGGCATCGGCGAGCCTGACTATCCGCCGCTTCTGCGCCTGTCCGACCAGGCGCCGCCGCTGGTGACGGTCAAGGGTGATGCCGCCGTTCTGGCGCAGCCTTGCGTGGCGATCGTCGGCTCGCGCAACGCCTCGATGGCCGGGCTGACGATGGCGCGGCGCCTCGCCGCCGGTCTCGGAGAGGCCGGCTACGCGGTCGCCTCGGGCCTTGCGCGCGGCATCGACGCGGCCGCGCACGAAGCGGCGCTGGAGACAGGAACCATCGCCGTGCTCGCCGGCGGACCCGACCGCCCCTACCCGCCCGAGAACGTGCCGCTTCTCGAACGGATCGAGACCGGGGGACCGGGCTGCTCGATCACCGAAAAGCCGTTCGGCTGGCAGCCGCGCTCGAAGGACTTTCCGCGCCGAAACCGGATCATCGCCGGGCTGTCGATCGCGCTCGTGGTGGTCGAGGCCGCCGCGCGATCGGGCTCGCTGACCTCGGCACGGCTGGCCGGTGAACTGGGCCGGCTCGTTCTTGCCGTGCCCGGCTCGCCGCTCGATCCGCGCGCGCACGGCACCAACACGCTGATCCGCGACGGCGCGACCCTGGTGCGTTCGGTCGAGGACATCGTCGAGGCGATCGCGCCGCTCGACCCCGAGGCGGGCCTCTATCAGCCGCCTCCGCCGCCGATCGACATGCCTTCACCCGGCGAGCCGCCCCCCGGCGACGATGCGCGAGAGCGCGTGATCGCGCTTCTGGGTCCGGCGCCTGTACCGGTCGACGATCTGATCGCCGAGGCCGGCATCGGCCCGGCGCAGATGGCCCTGATCATCATCGAACTCGACCTTGCCGGACGCATCGAGCGTCATTCAGGCAATCGAGTTTCGCTTCTGCTCGGAGACACGTAGCGGCCGCTCGCCGCGCACGATGTCGCTGGCTTCAATGTAAGCCATCTCGATCATGTAGGTCAGGAGATCGCTGCGCTCGGCCTCGGCCATGGTGCGCAATTCGCCCAGCATGGCCTGGATATAGCGGATCTTGTCCATCCGCGATGGACTGGTCACATCTGACACGACTAATTCCTCACCCGACGGCATCGCGTAGCATGCCGTAACAACCGCAGACTAGGTTACCTAAGGTTGTATTTCAAGCCAGGCGGGCGCTCGAATACACGCTAAAGATGCGTCCATCGACCGGTACTGTTCGCTCCGGGCGGGCACAAATGCGGCGGTCGGGCCTTGACCGGACAGCACTGCACGGCCATGTCCGTGCCGCCGCGCCGTGCAGAAGGCGCCTGTTTGCAGGTCTTTCATGGAAGTCGTTGTCGTCGAATCGCCAGCCAAGGCGAAAACCATCAACAAATATCTGGGGTCGGGCTACAAGGTTCTGGCCTCGTTCGGCCATGTTCGCGATCTCCCCCCCAAGGACGGCTCGGTCAAGCCCGAGGACGACTTCGCCATGTCATGGCAGGTCGACACCGCCTCCAACAAGCGGCTCAACGAGATCGCCTCGGCGGTCAAGGCGGCCGACGGGCTCATTCTCGCCACCGACCCCGACCGCGAGGGCGAGGCGATCTCCTGGCATGTGCTGGAAGTGCTCAACAAGAAGAAGGCGCTCAAGGACAAGCCGGTCAAGCGCGTCGTCTTCAACGCGATCACCAAGAACGCGGTTCTCGACGCCATCGCCCATCCGCGCGACATCGACGGCCCGCTGGTCGACGCCTATCTGGCGCGCCGGGCGCTCGACTATCTGGTCGGCTTCACCCTGTCGCCCGTGCTCTGGCGCAAGCTGCCCGGCGCCCGTTCGGCCGGCCGCGTCCAGTCGGTGGCGCTGCGTCTCGTCTGCGACCGCGAAACCGAGATCGAGCAGTTCAAGCCGGAGGAATACTGGTCCATCCTGGCGCAGTTGAAGACGGCGGCCGATGCGCCCTTCACCGCCCGGCTCACCGGTTTCGACGGCAAGAAGCTGACCAAGATGGGCGTCAAGGACGGCGACACCGCCGGCGCCATCAAGGCGGTGCTGGAGGCGGCCAGCTTCAAGGTCGCAAACGTCGAGGCCAAGCCGGTCAAGCGCAATCCGCCGCCGCCTTTCACCACATCGACGCTGCAGCAGGCCGCCTCGGCGAAACTGGGCTTTGCGCCGGCGCGCACCATGCAGATCGCCCAGAAGCTCTACGAGGGCGTCGATCTGGGCAGCGAGACCGCCGGGCTGATCACCTATATGCGGACGGACGGCGTGCAGATGGCGCCCGAGGCCATCGACAGCGCCCGATCGGCGATCGGCGAGCGGTTCGGCGGCAAGTTCGTGCCCGAAAAGCCGCGCTTTTATTCGTCGAAGGCCAAGAATGCGCAGGAAGCGCACGAAGCGGTGCGGCCGACCGATTTCACACGGTCGCCCGATGCGATCCGTTCCATGCTGTCCGACGAGCAGTTCAAGCTCTACGATCTGATCTGGAAGCGCGGCATCGCCAGCCAGATGGAACAGGCGCGGCTCGAACGGACGACCGTCGACATCCACGCCGAAGGCAACGGCAAGCGCGCCGAACTGCGCGCGACGGGCTCGGTCGTCACCTTCGAGGGCTTCTTTGCCGCCTACACCGAACACCGCGACGACCAGAAGGCCGATGACGAGGACGGCGACGACAATCGCCTGCCGCCGATGGCCGAGGGCGAGCGCTGCGCGCGCGAGGCGATCGAGGCGAACCAGCACTTCACCGAGCCGCCGCCGCGCTACACCGAGGCCTCACTGATCAAGAAGATGGAGGAGATCGGCATCGGCCGGCCGTCGACCTACTCGGCGACGGTCTCCACGCTCAAGGATCGCGACTATGTGCGCCTGGACAAGCGCGCGCTGGTGCCCGAACCCAAGGGCCGGCTGGTGACCGCGTTCCTGCAGGACTTCTTCGAGCGCTACGTCGAATATGACTTCACGGCCGACCTTGAGGAAAAGCTCGACCTGATCTCGGACGGCAAGCTCGCCTGGAAGGACGTTCTGCGCGATTTCTGGCGCGATTTCTCGGCCCATGTCGACGAGACCAAGGAGCTGCGGATCGCCAACGTGCTCGATGCGCTCAACGAGCGGCTCGAACCGCTGGTCTTCCCAAAGCGCGAGGACGGGTCCGACCCGCGCATCTGCCCCAAATGCGGCAACGGCCAGCTCAGCCTGAAACTGGGCAAGTTCGGCTCGTTCGTCGGATGCTCGAACTATCCCGACTGCAGCTACACGCGCCAGCTCGGTCAGGAAGGCAATGGCGAGGCCGACGCGTTCGCCGACGGCCCGCAGGTGCTCGGCAAGGACCCGTTCACGGGCGAGGAAATCACCCTGCGCACGGGCCGTTTCGGGCCTTACGTGCAACGGGGCGAAGGCAAGGAGGCCAAGCGCACGAGCGTGCCGAAGGGCTGGAAGCCCGAGGAAATCGGCCATGAAAAGGCGCTGGCGCTGCTGTCGTTGCCGCGCGACGTGGGCGCCCACCCCGAGACCGGCAAGATGATTTCAGCCGGCCTTGGCCGCTATGGCCCGTTCGTGCTGCATGACGGTACCTACGCCAATCTCGAAAGCGTCGAGGAGGTGTTCTCGGTCGGGCTCAACCGGGCGGTCACGCTGATCGCCGAAAAGAAGGCCAAGGGCGGCGCACGCGGCCGCGGCGCGGCGGCGCTCAAGGAACTGGGCGAGCATCCGGAAGTGGGCGGTCCGGTGACAGTCCATGACGGCCGCTACGGACCCTATGTCAAGCACGGCAAGATCAACGCCACCATTCCGAAGGGCACGGACCCGATGAGCGTCGACCTGCCAAAGGCGGTCGAACTGGTCGCCGCGCGCGCCGAAAAGGCGGGCAAGAAGATCGCGGGCCCGTCCGGCCCAAAGAAGAAGGCGACGGGTAAGAAGAAGGCGGCGCCGAAAAAGGCCACAGGCAAGGGCAAGGCGGCCGCTTCGGCCTCGGCCGATGAGTAAGGCCCCTCGCCCCAAAGGCACGCCATCGCGCGAGGCGATCGCCGCCTTCGTCCGCGACAATCCGCAAAAGGCGACCAAGCGCGACATCGCCCGCGCCTTCGGGCTGAAGGGCGACGCGCGCGTCGCGCTCAAGCACGTGCTGCGCGAACTGGAGGAAGAAGGGCTGATCGAAAAGCGCGGCAAGCGCCTTGCGACGCCCGGCTCCCTGCCCCCCGTAATGGTGCTCGAAGTGACCGGCCGCGATCTGGACGGCGGCCTTCTGGCGCGCCCGATCGAATGGGACACCGAACGCGGCGCTGTTCCGCGCATCGCCATCGCGCCGCCCAAAAAGGGCCGCGGCAAGGTGATCGTGCCCGGCGTCGGCGACCGGGTGCTCACGCGCATCGGCGAACAGGCCGAGGACGGCGCCTATGCCGGCCGCGTCATCAAGCGGCTCGACAGGAAGAAGGCGGCCGTGCTCGGCGTCGTTCGCCGCACGGACAAGGGCGGCTACCGGATCGAGCCGACCGAGCGCAAGCAGAGCGAGATGGAGGTCGACAAGGCCGATCTGGGCGATGCCAAGCCCGGCGATCTGGTCGAGGTCGAGACGGTGCGCTCGGGCCGGCACGGGCTTTCGAAAGCGAAAGTGCTCGAGGTGATCGGTTCGCTGAAGAGCGAGAAGGCGGTCTCGATGATCGCCATCCACGCGCACGGCATTCCGCACATCTTCCCCGACGAGGTTCTGGCCGAGGCCGAAGCGGCCAAAAGGCCCAGGCTCGCCCCGCCGCGCGAGGACTGGCGTGATGTGCCGCTGATCACCATCGATCCGGAGACCGCCAAGGACCATGACGACGCCGTCCATGGCGCGCCCGATGACGATCCGAAGAACCCCGGCGGGCACATCGTCACGGTGGCGATCGCCGATGTCGCCCATTTCGTGCGGCCCGGCTCGGCGCTCGACCGGGAGGCGCAGAAGCGCGGCAACTCGGTCTATTTCCCAGACCGCGTCGTGCCGATGCTGCCCGAGCGCATCTCCAACGATCTGTGTTCTCTGCGCGAGAACGAGGACCGGCCGGCGATGGCCGTGCGCATGGTCTTCGACGCGCAGGGCCGCAAGCGATCGCACAGTTTCCACCGGATCATGATGCGCTCGCATGCCAAGCTCTCCTACGAGCAGGCCCAGCAGGCGATCGACGGCGCGCCCGATAAGACCGCCGCCCCGGTGCTCGACACCATCCTCAAGCCGCTGTGGGCGGCGTACCGGTGCCTGCTGAAGGGCCGCAAGGACCGCGAACCGCTCGAACTGGACATCCCGGAGCGCAAGATCGTGCTCGCCGAGGACGGCACGGTGGACAAGGTGGTGGTTCCGCCGCGCCTCGACGCGCACAAGCTGATCGAGGAATGCATGATCCAGGCGAACGTCGCCGCCGCCGAGACGCTGGAGCAGAAGAAGCAGGCACTGGTCTTCCGCATCCACGACGCGCCGGCGCTGGCCAAGCAGGAGGCGTTGCGCGAGTTCCTGAAGACGCTCGACATACCGCTCGCGCGCGGCGCGCAGCTTCGCCCGTCGGCCTTCAACGCGATCCTCGACCGGGTCGAGGACACCGACCATTCGCCGCTGGTGCATGGCGTCGTGCTGCGCTCGCAGAGCCAGGCCGAGTATTCGCCCGACAATATCGGCCATTTCGGGCTGAACCTGAAGCGGTACGCGCATTTCACCTCGCCGATCCGCCGCTACGCGGACCTGATCGTCCACCGGGCCCTGATCCGCGCGCTCGATCTGGGCGACGGCGACGACGAACTGCCCGAGATGGAACTTGACCAGCTGCGCGAGATCGCCGGACTGATCTCGTCGGCCGAGCGGCGCGCGGTCAACGCCGAGCGCGACACGGTCGACCGGCTGATCGCCGAACACCTGGACGGGCGCGTCGGCGAGACGTTCGACGCGCGCGTATCCGGCATGACGAGTTCCGGCCTGTTCGTGACGCTCGACGCCTATGGGGCGGACGGGTTCATCCCCGCCTCGAAGCTGGGCGAGGACTGTTATCGCCACGACGAGGCGCTGCACGCGATGGTGGGCGAGCGCACCGGTCGGGGCTACCGGCTGGGCGATGCGGTCGAGGTGCGGCTCGCCGAGGTGCAGGCGCTCGCCGGCGCCATCCGTTTTGACATGGAAAGCGATCCGCGCGATCTGGGCAAGTCGATGAAGTCGCGTCACAAGGCCGGACGCGGGCAACGCAGCGGGCGACCGTCGCGGCGCGGCCAGCGGGCGAGCCGGAAGAAGGGCAAGCGATGAGCGAGACGTTCGAGAGGCAGACCTATGGCGGCGCGGGCGTCGAGCCGCGCCGGCCGCTGCTTGGCGCGATGTGGCGCGGCGCAAGGGGCCGCTGCCCAAATTGCGGCGAAGGCGCGCTGTTTCGCGCCTATGCGAAACCGGTCGACCGGTGCGGCCATTGCGGCGAGGAAATCTTCCATCACCGCGCCGACGACCTGCCCGCCTATCTGAACGTGTTCATCGTCGGCCATGTCATCATCGCCGGGTTCCTGATGGTCGAGCGCGCCACCGACTGGCCCGGCTGGGCGCACCTGGCGCTCTGGATTCCGATCACGGTGATCATGGCGCTGGCGCTGATCCCGCCCATCAAGGGCGCGGTGATCGGCCTGCAATGGGCCAACCGCATGCACGGCTTCGGCGGCGAGGCAGACGACGTCGCCGACCCCGACATCGATCCGCGCCATCACGGCTGATCCTGCCCGTGCCGGTCGGCCAATGACGCGACGTTCCGCCCTCAGGCCCGCCGACGCCGCCTCGCTGATCCTGGCCGACATGACCGGCAAGGATCCGCTGTTCCTGATGGGCCGGCGCTCGGGCGGCCATGTCTTCATGGCGCACAATCGCGTCTTTCCCGGCGGTCGGGTCGAACGATCCGACGGCTACGCACAAACGCCCGACGCACTGGCCGCAGCCGACATGGAACGGTTGGCGGAAGAGCTGGGCGGGCGCGGCCGGTCGCGACGGGCGGCCGCTTTCGGGACATGCGCGCTGCGCGAGGCGCGCGAGGAGACCGGCCTGCTGCTCGCGGGCGGGGCCCTTCGCACGCCGATCCGCTATGTGGCGCGGGCGATTACTCCGCCCGGCCAGGTGCGTCGCTACGACACGCGCTTCTTCCTCGCCTCGGTCGACCGCGCCCGGCTCGATTATGCGTCGACCGACGGCGAACTGGCCGACATCGGCTGGTATCCGCTGCCGGGAGAGGACGATGACGCGGTGCACCAGATCACGCGGGTGATGATGCGGCTGTCGCACGAGCGGCTGTGCGCCGATCCGGCTCTTGTCTCGGACGCGCCGGTGCCCTGCTTTCGGGTGCGAAACGGCCGGCGTATCGTCGAATATCCGGCGGACGGCGCGTTTCCCTGAGACGCCCGCCGGCCTTGACTTTTGCCCGCCGATGGGTCATCTGCCGCCAGACGCCGGGCCGCCTTCGCGCGCGCCGGCTTTGTTTTTGTCCGACAGCACCGGCACCGTTCGAGAGGCGCATCACCATGGCCAAGGCCACAACCATCAAGATCAAGCTGCAGTCGACGGCCGATACGGGCTTTTTCTACGTCACCAAGAAGAACAGCCGCACGATGACCGAGAAGATGGTCAAGCGGAAGTACGACCCGATCGCCAAGAAGCACGTCGAGTTCAAGGAAGCCAAGATCAAGTAGGGCTTCGCCCCACCCGTCCTGGACGTTTCCTGCAAACCGCCGTGGCGCCCTGCCCCGGCGGTTTTCTCGTTTCAGGGGATCACGCAGCCTTGGCGATGACCTTGTTCCGACCGCCGTTCTTGGCTTCGTAGAGGGCGAGATCGGCCTTCTTGATCAGCGCGGCGCCGTCCTCGTCGGATGCCGGATCGAGCGTTGCGACACCGAGCGAGGCCGTGACCGCGATCTTCGAGCGGTCGGCGCCGACGGCGAACGGCGTCTCGGCGACGTCGAGACGAAGCCGCTCGGCGATCTCGGCGGCCATCACCGCCGAGGTGTCGGGCATGACGATCACGAACTCCTCGCCGCCGAACCGGCAGACCAGGTCCATGCCGCGCACCTGACCGCGCAGGCGGCGGCCGAACTCGCGCAGCACCTCGTCGCCGCCATCGTGGCCGTGCGTGTCGTTGACGGTCTTGAAGTGGTCGATGTCGGTGATCAGCAGCGACAGCGGGCGTCCGCGCTTGCGGGCGCGGTCGACGAGCGATTGAAGATGGGTGTCGAGATAGCGTCGATTGTGCAGGCCGGTCAGCCCGTCGGTGACGGCAAGCTCGATCGATTCGGCGACGTTGGAGCGCAGCCCGTCATGATAGGCCTTGCGGCGCACCTGGGTGCGCAGGCGCGCGACGAATTCGTTGGCGTCGACCGGGCGGACGACGAAATCGTTGACGCCCAGTTCGAGCGCGCGGGCGATCAGCGTGTCGTTCTCGGTGTCCGAGGACAGGATGATCGGCAGGAAGCGCGTGCGATCCAGCGAGCGGAGTTGGGCGATCACGCGCAGCGGATCGAAGGTGGCGAAGTCGGCCGAGACGATCACGCACTCGAAACCGCCCTCGGCGGCGGCGAGCACGCCCTCCTGCGGATCCCTGACGTGGCGCAGATTGGCGACGCCGCGCAGAATGCCGCTGTAGCGCTCGAAGACCGAGGCGCGTTCGTCGATCAGCAGCACCTCGGCGCGGGCCTCGGGCTTCGTGCCGTGGCGCCGCAGCAGTTCCTCGATGGCGATGTCGCGCGTGGTGTGGGCGCGCAGGCGCAATTCGTCCGTCAGCATCTTCAGCCGGGTCAGGCTCTTGACGCGCGCCAGCAGCTGAAGCTCGTTGACCGGCTTGGTCAGGAAGTCGTCGGCCCCGGCCTGAAGACCCCGCACGCGGTCCTCCATCTGGTCGAGCGCGGTGACCATGACCACCGGAATGTCCATCGTCCCCGGATCGGCCTTGATGCGCCGGCAGACCTCGAAGCCGTCGATCCCCGGCATCATGATGTCGAGCAGGACGATGTCGAAGCTTTCACGCGCCAGCGCCTCGAGCGCCTGATGGCCGTCAAGCGCGGTGGCGACCTCGTAGTATTCCATCGTCAGGCGCGCGTTGAGCAGATCCAGATTGAGCTGGTTGTCGTCGACGACGAGGATGCGTGCGGTCATGTCGGCTCCATGCGCGAACGGCCGGCGCCATGCGGCGCTCAGCCGTCGCCAAGATAGGAGCGAATCGTTTCGATAAACTTAGGGACCGAAATCGGCTTGGAGATATAGCCCTCGCAGCCACCCTGGCGGATGCGCTCCTCGTCACCCTTCATCGCAAAGGCGGTCACCGCGATCACCGGGATCGGATGAAGATCGTCGTCGGCCTTGAGCCATTTGGTCACTTCGAGGCCCGAGACCTCGGGAAGCTGGATGTCCATCAGGATCAGGTCCGGCCGGTTGGCCCGCGCCAGATCGAGCGCCTCGAGCCCGTTGCGCGTGCGCACGGTCTGGTAGCCGCTGGCTTCGATGATGTCGCGAAAGAGCTTCATGTTGAGCTCGTTGTCTTCTACGATCATCACGGTCTTTGTCATATCGAACCCCGTTGGCGGTCGGTCTGTGTGAGAGAATCGCCGCGCGGCACATTGTGCCCAAGCCGTCCCGGACTTGGCTATAGAAGCATTTGATTGAAAAAGAGCGAAAGCCGGCATGCAAAGGCAGTCCGATCACAAGGCCGCGCACGGCGCAGCGATGAACGCAGACGGGTCGTCGATCGCGATCGCGGCGCTTTCCTGGATTTCCGCCGACGGCGAGATGATCAGCCGCTTCTGTGCGCTGACCGGCATCGAGCCCGGCCAGATGCGCCAGGCGGCGGGCGAGCCGGGCTTTCTGGCCGGCGTGCTCGAATTCGTCCTGGCGCACGAGCCGACGCTGATGCGCTTTTGCGACGACAACGGCATCGAGCCCGCGACCGTCCAGCGCGCCCATGCCGAACTCGCCGGCGGCGCGGTGCCGGGCCCCGGAGACTTCGTCTGACCGCGCAAAGCGCTCACGGCCGCTTGGCGTTCGTGCTATGTTCAAGCCATGACGATGCCGCGCGCCGACAACGCCTTCTGCCGCGACTGCCTGGCTCCCGCCGAGGCTGAGGAGCGACGGTGCCGCCGCTGCGGCAGCCCGCGCATGGCGCGCCACGCCGAGCTTTCGGCGCTGTCGATCGCCCATGTCGACTGCGACGCCTTCTATGCGGCCGTCGAAAAGCGCGACAATCCCGATCTGGCCGACAAGCCGGTGATCATCGGCGGCGGCAGACGCGGAGTCGTTTCAACGGCTTGCTACGTGGCGCGGATAAACGGCGTGAAGTCCGCCATGCCGATGTTCAAGGCGCTCAAGGCGTGCCCGGACGCGGTGGTGATCAAGCCGAACATGGAGAAATATGCCACCGTCGGCCGGCAGGTGCGCGCGCTGATGGAGGAACTGACGCCGCTGGTCGAACCGCTGTCGATCGACGAGGCCTTCCTGGACCTGACCGGCACGGAGCGGCTGCACCGGGACACGCCGGCGCGCACGCTCGCCCGCTTCGCCAAACGCGTCGAGGACGAGATCGGCATCACCGTTTCGGTGGGCCTTTCCTACTGCAAGTTCCTCGCCAAGGTGGCCTCCGACCTCGAGAAGCCGCGCGGCTTCTCGGTGATCGGTCAGGCCGAGGCGATGACGTTTCTTGCCGGGCAGCCGGTGACGCTGATCTGGGGCGTCGGCAAGGCGTTCGCCGGCGTGCTCGAGCGCGACGGGATCACGCGCATCGGCCAGCTCCAGACGATGGACGAGACGACCCTGATGAAGCGCTATGGCGTGATGGGCCGGCGGCTCTATCACCTGGCGCGCGGCGAGGACACGCGCCATGTCGAACCGCGCGGCGGCGCCAAGTCGATCAGCCACGAGACCACCTTCAACGAGGACCATGCGGACGCCGAAACGCTGGTGCCGGTGCTGCGGTCGCTGACCGAAAAGGTTTCGGCGCGGCTCAAGGCGAAGGGGCTGGCCGGGCGCACGGTGACGCTCAAGCTCAAGGACCGTGACTTCCGGTCGAAGACGCGCAACCGCCAGCTCGCCGATCCCACGCAGCTTGCCGACCGCATCTTCCGGGCGGCGCTGCCGCTTCTTGAAAAGGAGCTGGACGGGACCGCCTATCGCCTGCTCGGCGTCGGCGTCGCCGACTTCGCCGATCCGGCGCGGGCCGATCCCGACGACCTGATCGACGTGAGCGCGGCAAGACGGGCCAAGGCCGAACGCGCGGTCGACGCGCTGCGCGGCAAGTTCGGCGAGCGGGCCGTCGAGACCGGTTACACGTTCGGCACCGATCATCGCGGCCGGCCGCAGCGCGACGGATAGCGGCTTGCGCGCGCCGGCCATCGCCCCGATAAGGCCGTCATGCAGACCGACCGCCCGGACCCCATGATCCTGGTCGACGCCGATGCCTGTCCCGTCAAGGACGAGGTCTACCGGGTCGCCGAGCGCTATGGCGTGGCGGTGACGATCGTCGCAAACAGCTTCATCCGGATTCCCGACGATCCGCTGATCGATCGCGTCATCGTCTCGGACGGGTTCGACGCCGCGGACGACTGGATCGCCGAACGCGCCGGCGACCATGTGCTGGTGATCACCGCCGATATCCTTCTCGCCGAGCGCTGCCTTGCCGCCGGCGCGGCGGTGCTCGGCCCCAAGGGCGCGCCCTTCACCACGGCCTCGATCGGCGGCGCCGTGGCGACCCGCGCGATCATGGCCGATCTGCGCGCGGGCGGCGAGCAGATCGGCGGGCCGGCGCCGTTCACGCGCGCGGACCGTTCGCGCTTCCTGCAGGCGATGGACGCCGCCGTGCGCCGGCTTAAGAAGCCGCGCTAGGGGACCGTCTCAGGCCGGCGGCAGGCCGATCGCCGCGCGTGCGTCCGCATCGGTGCGCAGCTTGAGATCATCGCCCAGATAGTTGTCCGCCCCCGCGCCGGCCAGCCAGACGATCGCGCGGCCGATCCATTCGGGCGGCGCATGGGCGTCCGGGTCCATCTGCGAGACAGGATTGATGCCGGACGCCTTGATGTCGACCTGCATCTGCGTGGCGACCGTGCCCGGGCTGAGCCCGACCGAGCGGATGCCATGGTCGCCATACTCCTTGTGCACGGCGCGCGTGAGCATCAGTACGGCCGCCTTGGACGCGCAATAATGGCTCCAGCCCTCCATCGGCCCGTAGGCCGCGCCCGAGGAGATGTTGACGATCGTGCCGCCGCCCTGCCGCTCCATCGCCGGCAGCACGGCACGAATGCCGTGATAGACGCCCTTGACGTTGACATCGATGGCCGCGCCCCACGCCTCCGGATCTGATTCAGAAAGCCGGGCTATCGGATTGATAACACCGGCATTGTTTACGAGCAGATCGACCGTGTCGAACGCGTCGAGCGCGCGATCGACGAGAGCCTTCACCGAAGCGTGGTCGGCGACGTCGCAAGTCATGGCGATCGCCTCGCCGCCAGCCTCGGTGATCTCGGCGGCGATGCGCTCGATGTCGGCACCCGACCGCGCCGCGAGGACGACGTTCATGCCGGCCGCGGCAAGCTGCCGCGCGGCGGCCTCGCCGATGCCGCGCGAGGCGCCGGTGATGATGGCGGTCTGTTCTGCAAGCTGATCCATCTCCGATCTCCTCTGGTCCATGCCTTGTCCTGCCACAAGGCACCGGCTGCCGAAAGCGATGGCGGCACACCTGTTTCATGCGTAATGTGCATGAATGGACCTTCGAAACCTGACGCTTTTCCGCGATGTAGCGCGCCTCGGGAGCTTTGCGGCGGCGGCGCGGACGCATGGTTGCGACCCCTCGGCAGTGTCGCGCGCAATTGCCGGCCTCGAGACCGAGCTCGGCGCGCGCCTTTTCCACCGCAGCACGCGCAGCCTGACCCTGACCGAGGCTGGCCGGCTGTTCCTGCCGGCGGCGCAGGACGCCCTTGATGACCTCGACGACGCCCGCGCCCGCCTGTCGGAAACCGCTCAGGCGGTTACGGGCACGCTGCGGCTCGGCGCATCGGTCTCGTTCGGCCAGATCGTTCTTGTGCCGCTGCTCGCGGAAATGCGTGCACGTTTTGCCGATCTTTCGATTGAACTGGTCCTGAGCGACGACAATGCCGATCTTGCCGCAGAGCGGATCGACTTGGCGGTTCGCCTTGCGCCGCATGTTCAGGCCGATGTCATCTGCACGAGGCTGATGCCCACACGCTACCATGTTGCCGCCGCGCCATCCTGGGTCGATGTCCACGGCCGGCCGGACCGCCCCGAGGCGCTTGCCGATCTTGATTGCCTGCGCCTGACCCTGTCTCCCTTCAGCGACCGGTGGCTGTTCCGGCAGGGTGCCGGCGGTGATGTTGTCGAGGTACCCGTCGCGGGCAAGCTGTCCTTTTCCAACCCGCGCGCCATGGCCGATGCCATGCTGGCGGGACTCGGACCGGCGCTTGTGCCGGACTGGCTGGTGAACGGGCCACTTGCTTCGGGAAAGGCCATCGACCTGTTCGCGGACCATGTCGTGACGGCCACCAGCTTCGATACGGCGGCCTGGCTGATCTATCCGAGCCGGGCGCATCTGCCGCTCAAGACAAAGGCAATGATCATCTTCCTGCGCGAGAGGGCCGCGCGCGGGCTTCAGCCCGAGCCGATGTCGAGGCGATAGGAATCGACGCCGTCGCCGGTGACGCCGGCCGGAACAAAGCCCGTCTTCGTCAGCACGGCCGCCGATGCCGCATTGTCGGGCACGACACCGGCGGCCAGACGCTTGTAGCCGCTCCGGGCAGCCCAGCCGACGACACCGCGCATGAGTTCGGTGGCGTAGCCTTGGCCCCAATGCCGCGTGCCGAACAGATAGCCGATGATGAGCGCTTCGTCCGTGTCCCCCGCCCGTGTCACCAAGATTCCGGCCAGCGCGCCGCCTTGGCGTTCATGCACGGTGGCAATCGCGCTTTCGGCACGCCGTGCAGCGATCCAGCTATCGAAATCATCGGACCCGGGTGCGATCTGCCAGACGGGCGGCAAATGGCGGGTGACTTCGGGCGTCAGCAGACGTGTCAGCGCGGCGACAAAGCCGGGGCGTGCCTCGGCGTCGTCGAGAAGAGTGTCCCATGGCGACACGTCGAGCCGCTCGGTGACGAAACGGATTGGCGGGACCATGCGCCGACCTAGACCAGCTCGACGTCGACCACGCCGGGCACCGCCTTGATCGCGCTGGCGACCGGGCCCGAGACCGAATACTGTCCGGGCAGCTCGATTTCGACCTCGCCCGCCCCGTCCGGCTTGATGACGATCAGCGAGACCGGGCTCGGCCCCTTCTGGCGCAGCTGCCGCGCCACGGACCGCGCCGGCGCCGCATCGCGCATGAACACGCGCAGCATGTGGGCCGCATCGGCGCCGGCATGCTCGTCGAGCGCGCTCAGCGAATTGAGCGTCAGCGAGACGGAATCGTCGTCGCGGTGGCGCACGCCGACGGTCAGCACGAAGCTGCGGCCCGGTTCGGCCGCATCGGCGAACTGTTCGAGCATCTCCGAGAACATGACGACCTCATACTGCCCGGTCGGATCGGACAGGGTCAGGATGCCCATCTTGTTGCCGTTGCGCGTGCGGCGCACCTGCTTGTGCGCGACGGTGCCGGCAAGGCGGCCGGCGGTCGCACCATGGCGAATCGCCGCGGCGAAATCGGCATAGGCCTGAACGCGCATCTTCTCGAGGATGGGCGCATAGGCGTCGAGCGGGTGGGCGGAGAAGTAGAAGCCGATCGCGCGCAATTCGCGCATCAGCCGTTCGGCATCCGACCAGTGCGTGTCGGCGGGCAGAGACAGGCGTTCGGGCTGGCTCGCCTCGACCGCGCCGAAGATGTCGCCCTGCCCGCTCTCGGCCTCGTCGGCGACGCGCTGCGACAGGCCGAGGATCCGGTCGAGCCCGGCTGCGAGCACCGCCCGGTCGTGGCCGAAGCAGTCGAGCGCGCCCGCATCGATCAGCGCTTCGAGAACGCGCCGGCCGACGATCTTGGGATCGATCCGCCGGGCGAAATCCTCGAGGCTGTCGAAGCCGCCGTCCGGCCGCACCGCGACGATGTGGTCGACGGCGGCATCGCCGACCCCCTTGATCGCCGACAGCGCCCAGAAGATGCGCCTGTCGCCGACCTCGAAAGCGCGGAACGAGGTCTGCACCGATGGCGGCACGACCGTGATGTCGAGCCGTTCGGCATCGCGGCGGAAATCGTTCAGCTTGTCGGTGTTGGCCATGTCGTAGGTCATCGACGCGGCGAGGAACTCGACCGGATAATGCGCCTTCAGATAGGCTGTCTGGTAGGCGACCATGGCGTAGGCGGCCGCGTGCGACTTGTTGAAGCCGTAGTCGGCGAACTTGGCCAGCAGGTCGAAGATGAAGTCGGCCTGCGCCTTGGAAACGCCGCGCTCGACGGCGCCCTCGACGAAGCGCACCCGCTGCTTGTCCATTTCGGCCCGGATCTTCTTGCCCATGGCGCGCCGCAGAAGATCGGCTTCGCCGAGCGAATAGCCGGCCAGAAGCTGGGCGATCTCCATCACCTGCTCCTGATAGACGATCACGCCTTGGGTCTCCGCGACGAGGTGATCGATCTTCGGATGGATCGAGGCGATCTGCTCGTCGCCATGCTTGCGCGCATTGTAGGTGGGGATGTTGTCCATCGGACCGGGCCGATAGAGCGCGACCAGCGCGATGATGTCCTCGATGCGGTCGGGCTTCATGCCGACCAGCGCCTTGCGCATGCCCGGGCTTTCCACCTGGAAGATGCCGACCGTCTCGCCGCGCGCCATCATCTGGTAGGTCGGCGGGTCGTCGAGCGGCAGCGCCGAAAGATCGATCGTCTCGCCGCGGCGGACGATCAGCCGCACCGCCATGTCGAGCACGGTCAGCGTCTTCAGGCCGAGAAAGTCGAACTTGACCAGCCCCGCATCCTCGACCCACTTCATGTTGAACTGGGTGACCGGCATGTCCGAGCGCGGGTCGCGGTAGAGCGGAACGAGCTGCGACAGCTGCCGGTCGCCGATCACGATGCCGGCGGCATGGGTGGAGGCGTGCCGGTAGAGCCCTTCGAGCTTGAGCGCCATGTCGAGCAGCTGGCCGACGATCGGTTCGCGCTCGCGTTCCTCGGCGAACTTGGCCTCGCCGGCGATCGCATCGGCCAGCTTGGTCGGGTTCGCCGGGTTGTTCGGCACCAGCTTGCACAGGCGGTCGACCTGCCCATAGGGCATTTCGAGCACGCGGCCGACATCGCGCAAGACCGCGCGCGCCTGCAGCGTTCCGAAGGTGATGATCTGGGCGACCTGGTCGCGGCCATATTTGTCCTGGACGTAGCGGATCACCTCGTCGCGCCGGTCCTGGCAGAAGTCGATGTCGAAGTCGGGCATCGACACGCGCTCGGGATTGAGGAAGCGCTCGAACAGCAGCGAGAAGCGCAGCGGGTCGATGTCGGTAATCGTCAGCGCCCAGGCGACCAGCGAACCCGCACCCGAGCCGCGCCCCGGGCCGACGGGGATGTCCTGCGCCTTGGCCCACTTGATGAAGTCGGCAACGATCAGGAAGTAGCCGGGGAACTTCATCCGCGCGATGATCGACAGTTCGTGATCGAGCCGCTTGTCGTAATCGTCACGGCTGTAGCCGTCGGCCAGGCCCTGATGTTCGAGCCGGGCGTTCAGTCCCTCGACAGCCTGGCGGCGCAACTCGTTCGCCTCGGCCTGTTCGGCCTCCTCGCCCGTCGCGCCCTCCGGCACGGCGGCAAAGCGCGGCAGGATCGGCTTGATCTTGCGCGGGAACCAGGAACAGCGCCGGGCGATCTCGACCGTGTTGGCGGTCGCCTCGGGCAGATCGGAGAACAGGGCGATCATGTCGGCGGGCGGCTTCAGCCAGTGGTCGGCGGTCAGCTGGCGGCGATCGTCCATCGACAGAAGCGCGCCCTCGGCGATGGCGATCAGCGCGTCGTGGGCCTCGAAGTCCTCGCGCGCGGAGAAGAAGGCCTCGTTGGTCGCGACCAGCGGCAGCCGGTGGGCGTAGGCCAGTTCGACGGTGCGCGCCTCGACGGCGCGGTCCCAGTCGCCATGGCGCTGGAGTTCGACATAGAGCCGGTCGCCGAACAGCGCGGCCAGCGATGCGAGCCGCTGCTCGGCGACCCTTGGCTGGCCGGCGGCGAGCGCGGCACCGACCGGCCCGCCCGGGCCCCCGGTCAGCGCGATCAGCCCTTCGGCCCGTTCGGCAAGCCAGGTGTCGTGAACCCGCACGGCGTCGAGATCGTCCTCGTCCAGATAGGCGCGGCTGACCAGTTCGACGAGGTTGCGGTAGCCGGTCTCGTCGGCGGCGAGCAGGACGATCGCCGGATCGGCATGGCCGGCCCGGCCAGCGCGTCCCCGGGTCTCCTCGCCCTCGGCGTCGAAACGCAGACCAAGCTGGCAACCGATGATCGGCTGGACGCCGGCGCCAGACGCCTTCTGGGCGAACTCGAGCGCGCCGAACAGGTTCGACGTATCGGTCACGGCGAGCGCGGGGGCGCCGTTGCGCCTGGCCCACTCGATGATCATGTCGAGCTTCAGCGCGCCCTCGAGCAGCGAATAGGACGAATGCACGCGCAGATGGACGAAACCCGGATCGATCAGGCGCGCTTCCGGTGCATCCGCCCCCGGCGCCTCGGCTGCGTTTGCGCGATCGTCCACACTGTCCATCGTCGTGCCTGCCCTCCGGGCGGCGCCGGAATCAGCGCCGCGTCACGCACCGATCGTCGTCCGGCCGGTCCGGCCTGTCCAGCCGGCCGGCGCGGCTATCCACCGCCGGCGTCACAGATAGCCGATCGCAATGGCCAGCGTGGCGACGAAGGTCGCGATCGAGAAGAAGGCGGCGAGGTCGCGTGCGAGGTCGGTCATGTCTCACTCCCGTTCTGTCCCGTTGGCAGTTTGTTCTATTTCTGTTCATGCGTCAACGGGTGTCCGACCGCAGCGGACGCGAACGGAAGGCATCGTGAACAAAGAGTGAATAAACTGGCGTGCGGGGGATCAGGCCGGCGGATCGTAGGGCACGATGTGGCCGTCGGCCATGGTGACGATCCGATCCATCCGGCGGGCCAGCGCATGGTTGTGCGTGGCAAACAGCGCAGCCAGACCCGACTGGCGCACCAATGCCTCGAGCGCCTCGAACACGTAGGACGAGGTGTCCGGATCGAGATTGCCGGTGGGCTCGTCGGCAAGCAGGACAAGCGGCGCGTTGGCGACCGCGCGGGCAATCGCCACGCGCTGCTGCTCGCCGCCGGACAGTTCGGCCGGCCGGTGCGTGGCGCGCGGGCCGATGCGCATATAGTCGAGCAGTTCGTGCGCGCGGGCCTCGGCCTCGCGGCGCGGCAGACCGCGAATGAGCTGCGGGATCATGACGTTCTCGAGCGCCGAGAACTCGGGCAGCAGATGGTGGAACTGATAAACGTAGCCGATGTCGTTACGCCGGCGCGCGGTGCGCTCGCGGTCGGTGAGCGAGCCGCAGGGCTTACCCGACAGGTAGACCTCGCCGCCATCGGGCCGTTCGAGCAGACCGGCGGTGTGCAGCAGCGTCGACTTGCCGGCGCCCGAGGGGGCGACGAGCGCGACCATCTCGCCGGGCATCAGGGCCAGGTTCGCCCCGCGCAGCACTTCGAGCTTGCGGTCGACCTCCTGATAGGCGCGCTCGACGGCCTCGAGGCGCAGCACCGCGTCGGCCATCACTCGTACCTCAGCGCTTCGACCGGATCGAGCCGGGCGGCGCGGCGCGCGGGTATGATGGCGGCCAGGAACGACAGCGTCAGCGATAGGATGATGACCGCGAAGGTCTCGCCGGCGTCCATCCGCGCCGGTATCTCGGTGAGGAAGCGGATCGTCGGGTCCCAGACTTCGGCGCCGGAGGCCCAGTTCATGAAGCGCTGGATCGACTGGATGTTCCAGCACACGAGCACGCCGAGCAGAACGCCCACACCGGTGCCGACCAAGCCGACCCCGGTGCCGGCCATGATGAAGATGCGCAGGATGGCCGACTGGCTTGCGCCCATGGTGCGCAGGATGGCGATGCCCCTGCCCTTCTCCTTGACCAGCATGATCAGGCTCGAAATGATGTTGAGCGAGGCCACCAGCACGACGATCGACAGGATCAGGAACATGGCGTTGCGCTCGATCACCAGCGCCGAGAAGAAGGCCGAATTGCGCTGGCGCCAGTCGACCATGAAGATCGGCCGGTCCGCCGCATCCTCGATCAGCGGCGCGAAAGCGTCGACCGCGTCGGGATCGTCGATGAACACCTCGATGAGCTGGGCGACGCCTTCCGAGTTGAAGTAGAGCTGGGCCTCCTCGAACGGCATGAAGATGATCGAGGAATCATATTCGCTCATGCCCATCTCGAAGATCGCCGCGACCGGATAGGTCTTCACGCGTGGCGTGGTGCCGAACGGGGTTACATCGCCTTCGGGCGAAACCAAGGTGATCGAATCGCCGGCGATCAGCCCCATGCTGCGCGCCATGCGGCTGCCGATCAGGACGCCTTCTCCGGACGCAAAAGAGACCAGCGATCCTTCGACGATGTTCTCGGAGATCGAGGTCAGGCCATCGAGATCCTGGGTCCGCACGCCCCGCACCAGCGCGCCCGTTCCGGCGCCGGCATTGCCCGAGGCGAGCGTCTGGCCCTCGATCAGCGGCACGGCGATCTTCACGCCGTCCACGCCGGAGATGCGGTCGGCGACCGCCGCATAATCGTCGAGCGGCCGTTCGACCGGTTGGATGATGACGTGCCCGTTGAGCCCGAGGATGCGGTCGAGCAGTTCGGCGCGGAACCCGTTCATCACCGCCATGACGATGATCAGTGCGGCGACGCCCAGCGTCACGCCGACCAGCGAGATGATGGTGACGATGGAGACCGCCGCCTCCTTGCGGCGGGGCCTGAGATAGCGCCAGGCGATCATCCGCTCGAAGGCCGAGAACGGACCGGCGGCGCCGTCCTTGCGGGCGGCCGCTGCGCCGTCCGCCGTGCCCGCCTTGTCGGCCGGAGCGTTCGCGTCCACCGGTTCAGGCTCCCGTGATGCGCGCGATGGCGGCGTCGAGATCGAGCTCGTGCTTCTCGCCGGTCGCGCGGCGCTTGAGTTCGACCGTGCCCGCCTTGACCCCGCGCGGGCCGATGATCAGTTGCCAGGGCAGGCCAATCAGGTCGGCGGTGGCGAACTTGGCGCCGGGCCGCTGGTCGGTGTCGTCATAGAGCGGGTCGACGCCGGCCTCGGCGAGCGCGGCATAGGCGCGTTCGGACCAGTTGTCGCAGGCTTCCTCGCCCGGTTTCATGTTGATGACGACCGCGCCGAACGGGGCGACGCTGTCCGGCCAGATGATCCCGTTATCGTCATGGGACGCCTCGATGATCGCGCCGATCAGGCGCGAGGGGCCGATGCCGTAGGACCCCATCGAGACCGGCACCTCCTTGCCGTCCGGGCCGGCGACGGTCGCGCCCATCGGCTCGGAATATTTGGTGCCGAAATGGAAGATGTGGCCGACCTCGATACCGCGCGCGGAGACCTTGTCACCATCGGCGATCTCCGCCCAGGCGGCCTCGTCGTGCATCTCGTCGGTCGCCGCGTAGGGCGTGGTCCAGCGCTCGACGATGGACGCGATCTCGTCATTGTCGAAGAAATCGACGTCTGTGCCGGGGACCGGCATGTCGAGGAACGTCTTCTCGCAGAACACTTCGGATTCGCCGGTTTCGGCCAGGATGATGAATTCGTGACTGAGATCGCCGCCGATCGGTCCGGTCTCGGCGCGCATCGGGATCGATTTGAGGCCGAGGCGCTCGAAGGTGCGCAGATAGGCGATGAACATGCGGTTATAGGAGGCCTTTGCGCCCTCATAGTCGAGATCGAAGGAATAGGCGTCCTTCATCAGGAATTCGCGGCCGCGCATGACGCCGAAGCGGGGACGCACCTCGTCGCGGAACTTCCACTGGATGTGATAGAGGTTGAGCGGCAGGTCCCGGTAGGAGCGCACGTAGGACCGGAAGATGTCGGTGACCATCTCCTCGTTGGTCGGCCCGAACAGCATGGCGCGATCATGCCGGTCGCGAATGCGCAGCATCTCCTGGCCGTAATCGTTGTAGCGGCCGCTCTCGATCCACAGGTCGGCGGGCTGGATGGTCGGCATAAGGATCTCGATGGCCCCGGCCCGGTTCTGCTCCTCGCGCACGATCTGGTTGATCTTCTCGAGCACCTTCTTGCCGAGCGGCAGCCAGGAATAGATGCCGGCCGACTGTTGGCGGATCATCCCGGCGCGCAGCATCAGCCGGTGCGAGACGATCTCGGCTTCCTTGGGATTCTCCTTGAGAATGGGCAGAAAATAGCGGGACAGGCGCATGGTCGGACCGATCGGAATGAGGGCCATGGAATCACCGCCGACAGCGGCGAAATTGCGGCCCTTCTAGACCGCGTCGCAACGAAACGCAAAACGCGACGCGCACCGGTCGCGCTTGTGTCGGCAGCGATATGAACCGGGCGCAATTGTGTCGCGAAAATCAAAAGTTAGCCGCAATTTACGGGTGACAAGCGCGCTTGTCATTGCTAGCTTCGCCGGCACGCTCGCAGGCGTTAGCGCGCCTGCGGCCACGGAACGGGTCAAAGTCTTGGGAGGAACTGGTTTTCGGGCGCTCCAAGGAGCCGCCGCTTCCATCGGGAAGAGAAGAAAATCACCCGTTTCGAAATGGCAGGACTTCGGTCCTGCCATTTTTTTGGCGACAGGGTCGCGCGTTCAGTCCGGTTCGGAGAAGTCGGGCACGATCGACGGGATGTCGTCGACGCTGAAGCCCATCGTCACCGTCAGCACGTAAAAGATCGAGAACACGCCGATGGCGATCGCGGTGGTCAGCGCCACCTTGAAGGCGAGGCGCGGCGCGACGGGCGCGCCCGCTTCGGTGCCCGGCTCTACGCTGCCGTCCTCGGCCTGCGAGCGCACGCCGATCGGCAGGACGACGAACAGAACGACCCACCAGATGATGAAGAAGATGGCGAATGCCGAGAGCCAGCCCATCACGAGGCTCCGCGCGCGCGTCCGGTGGTGACGATCATCGGGCGGGCACCTCCTCGAGTTCGATCAGCGTGCCGTCGAAATCCTTGGGATGCAGGAACAGGACCGGGTTGCCGTGGGCGCCGGTCTTCGGTTCGCCATCGCCGAGCACGCGCACGCCCTGCGCCTTCAGCCGGTCGCGCGCCGCGATGATGTCGTCCACCTCGTAGCACATATGATGGATGCCGCCCGACGGGTTGCGTTCGAGGAAGGCGGCGATCGGCGATGTCTCGCCAAGCGGTTCGAGCAGTTCGGTCTTGGTGTTGGCCAGTTCGACGAACACCACGGTGACGCCGTGCTCGGGCAGCGCCTGCGGCGCGGAGACCGATGCGCCAAGGGTATCGCGGTAGCGCGCAACGGCGGCGCCCAGATCCGGCACGGCGATGGCGACATGGTTCAGACGTCCAAGCATGCGGGCACCTATACGCGGTCGACGAGCACCGTCACGAGCGGCTTTTTGCCCCATGCCTTGCGGGCGGCGGCGCGCACCGCCTTGGTCACCGCCTCCTCGACCAGATCGAGGTCCTTGCGCCGGCCGCGCGGCATCGACTCGACCGCGCCCACCGCGGCCTCGAACAGGATGTCCTCCAGATCCTCGCCGTGGGCATCGTTGCGCGGAATGCCGACCGCGACGAGTTGCGGTTCGACGGCGATCTCGTGCTTCCTGTCGAGGATCACCGAGACCGCGACATGGCCGGCAAAGGAGAGCCGCCGCCGGTCGACCACACCGACCGCGTCGTCGTCGCCGATGATGACGCCGTCCTTGTAGATCTCGCCGTGCGGCACGTCGTCGACGACCTCCGGGTCGCCCGGCGCGAGACGCACCAGATCGCCGTTGCGCGCGTCCATGACCGCCGGGATGCCGGCCTCGCGCATCAGCGCCGCATGGGCGGAAAGGTGCGCCGCCTCGCCATGCACCGGCACGCCGATCTTCGGGCGCGTCCACTGATACATTTGGCGCAGTTCGCTGCGGCGGGGATGGCCGGAGACATGGACCAGCGCGTCGCCGTCCTCGATCACGTCGATGCCCATGTCGATGAGCCGGTTCTTGGTCTCCAGGATGGCCTTCTCGTTGCCGGGAATCGTCCGCGAGGAATAGACGACCATGTCACCGGCGGTGAGCTTGACATCGCGCATCTCGTCGCGGCCGAGCTTGGCCAGCGCGGCGCGCGGTTCGCCCTGCGAACCGGTCAGGATGATGACCACCTGCTCGCGCGGCACCGAGGTGAATTCGGCCTCGTCGAGAAACGGCTCGATGCCCTCCATGTAGCCAAGGTCGGTGGCGACATCGACGACCCGCTTCATCGACCGGCCCATCAGCAGAACGCGCCGGCCGGCCGCCTGCGCGGCGAGCGCGATCGACTTGATGCGGCCGACGTTGGATGAAAAGGTCGTGATCGCCACGCGGCCCCTGGCGTTGGCGATCACCTCGGCGAGCCCCTGCGAAACCTGCCGTTCGGACGGCGACTCGCCCTCGCGCATGGCGTTGGTTGAATCGCAGATCAGCGCCAGCACGCCCTCGTCGCCCAGTTGCCGGAAGCGGTCCTCGTCGGTCAGCGGGCCGAGCGCCGGATCGATGTCGTGCTTCCAGTCGCCCGTGTGCAGGACCAGGCCGGCGGGCGTGCGAATGGCGAGCGAGACCGGCTCGGGGATCGAATGGGTGACGGCGATGGCCTCGATGTCGAACGGGCCGATCGAGAAGCGCTCTCCGCCATCATAGGTCTCGATCGGCACCTTCGGCGCGTCGGTCTCGCCCTGCGCCTTGGCTTCGAGCATGCCGGCGCCGAACGGGGTCATGTGCACGGGCATGGAGCCGTCTGGCGACAGGCGGTGGTAGAGCGACAGCAGCGCGCCGTAATGGTCCTCGTGGGCATGCGTGATGACGATGCCGGCGAGGTTCTTGCGCTCTGCCTCGACGAAGCGGATGTCGGGCAGGACAAGGTCGACACCGGGCAGGTCGGGACCGGGAAAGGTCACGCCGCAGTCGACCATCAGCCACTGGCGCCGGGTCTCGGGACCATAGCCGTAAAGGGCCAGGTTCATGCCGATCTCGCCGACGCCGCCAAGCGGCACGAATACCAGTTCGGGTTCGCCCTTGGGGGCCATGTCAGTTCTCTCCGCCGTGTTGTCCGGCCTGCCGTTCGGTCGCCACCGCGCCGAAATGGACATCGCCGGCCGCAACCTTCGTCACCGTGCCGTCGTCGTGCCTGACGATCAGCCGGCAGTCGTCGTCGATCGTCTCAAGGCGTCCGCGAACGATGCCGCCTCCGGTCCGCACCGCCACGGGCGCATCCAGTCCCGCCGCCCGTTCGAGCCAGCGCCGGCGCACCTGAGGCAGGCCGTCGCCCCCGCTCCAGACGCGATGCGCGTCGAGCCACGCATCGGCGAGCACCGCAAGCACATCGGCGGCCGAGCCCTTGAAGCCGACCGCGCGCAGCGAGGTCGCCGGGTAGCCCACATCCTCCGGCGCGGCAACCACGTTCACGCCGATACCGATCACCACCGCCGGCGCGCCACCGCGAAGCGACGCCGATTCCAGCAATATGCCGGCGATCTTGGCACCCGAAAGCAGAACGTCGTTGGGCCATTTCAGTTCGAGGCGCGTCCTGCCCGGGCCGTTGGCGTCCATGCCATCGAGCCCCAGGGAAAGGCCCATCTCCGGCGCGAGCCGGCCGAGCGCGTCGGACAGGGCGATGCTGGCCGCAAAGCCGAGCGTCGCGGCCGTGCCGAGATCGGTGCGCGGCGTGACCAAGAGCGATGCGGCGAGATTGCCCTTCGGCCCGTGCCACTGCCGTCCGCGCCGCCCGCGGCCGGAGAACTGGTCGTCCGTCACCACCCAGAGCGGCCCGGTCTCGCCGTTTGCCGCCAGCTCGAGCGCCCTTGCATTGGTCGAGCCGATCCGCTCGTGCGTCTCGAGCCGGTAGCCGGCGGCCAGGGCATCCGGGGAAAGCCGGAACGTGTCCACGATCAGAAGAAGGTCCGCGCGGCGGTTTCGGCATAAGCCGCGATCGGCCCGCCGAAGACGATGTAGGCCAGAACGAACAGGCCGCTTGCGCCCATCACCAGCCGCAGTTCGCCCGCCGGGGCGACGAAGCGCGCCTCGGCGTCATCGAACCACATGATCTTGATGATGCGCAGATAATAGTAGGCGCCGACGACCGAGGCGAGAACGCCGATGATCGCCAGCGGCCACAGCCCCGCCTCCACGGCGGCGAGGAAGACATACCATTTGGCCCAGAAGCCGGCGAGCGGCGGGATGCCGGTCAGCGAGAACATCAGCGCGGTCAGGATCGTCGCCATCAGCGGATTGTTGGCCGCATAGCCGGCGAGATCGGAGATCTGCTCGACATTGCCCTCGTCCTTGCGGCGCATGGCCAGGATGAAGGCGAAGGTGCCCAGCGTCATGGCGAGGTAGATCGCCATGTAGAGCATGACGCCCTGAATGCCGGCGACGGAGCCGGCGGCAAGGCCGACCAGCGCGTAGCCCATGTGGCCGATCGACGAATAGGCCATCAGGCGCTTGATGTTGCTCTGGCCGATGGCGGCGAACGAGCCGAGCAGCATCGAGGCGATCGAGATGAAGACGATGATCTGCTGCCAGTCGGTCGTCACGGGCTGGAACGCCTCCATGACCACGCGCACAAGAAGCGCCATGGCGGCCATCTTGGGCGCGGCCGCGAGGAAGGCCGTCACCGGCGTCGGCGCGCCCTCGTAGACGTCGGGGGTCCACATGTGGAACGGCACGGCCGAGATCTTGAAGGCCAGACCGACGAGCAGGAAGACGAGGCCGAACAAGAGCCCGATCGAGCGCTCGCCGCCGATCGCCCCGGCGACCGCTTGATAGTCGATGTGGCCGGTGAAGCCGTAGATCAGCGAGATGCCGTACAGCATCATGCCCGACGACAGCGCGCCGAGGACGAAGTATTTCAGGCCCGCCTCGGTCGAGCGAATCGAATCGCGGTTGATCGCGGCGATGACGTAGAGGGCCAGCGACTGCAGTTCGAGCGCCATGTAGAGCCCGAGCAGATTGTCGGCCGAGACCATCAGCATCATGCCGAGCGTCGCCAGCGCGATGAGGATCGGGAACTCGAAGCGGTCGAACTTCTCCTCGCGGGCAAAGCCGACCGACATGACGAGCGCCACGGTCGAACCGATCAGCACCAGCGTCTTCATGAACAGGCTGAAGGCGTCATGGACATAGGCGCCGCCGAAGGCCGGGCCCGTCGGCGTGAAGAAGACCATCCAGCCGAGCGCGGCGACCAGAAGCGCCACCGTGAGCGACGTCACGATCGCGTTGGCGCGGTCCTTGTGGACGAACACGCCGACCATCAGGAGCGCCATCGCGCCGACCGCGATGATCAGCTCGGGCGCTGCGATGACAAGGCTCTGGGCAAGGTCTTGGGCGGTCATCGTGGGTCCGTTCAGTTCATCTGCGCGGCAACGTCACCGGCCGCGGCGGCCGCATCGAGCGCGGCCTGGTAGTCGACCAGCAGCGCCTCGACCGACGGGCCGATCACATCGAGGATCGGCGCGGGATAGACGCCGAAGAAGATCGTCAGAACGACGAGCGGGTAGAGCGTGACCTTCTCGCGGGTGGAAAGATCGAGCAGCGATTTCAGCGTCTCCTTTTCGAGCGCGCCGAAGATCACGCGCCGATAGAGCCACAGCGCATAGCAGGCCGACAGGATCACGCCGGTCGCCGCGAACAGGGCGAACCAGGTGTTGACGCGGAACATGCCCATCAGGGTCAGGAACTCGCCGACGAAGCCCGACGTGCCCGGCAGGCCGACATTGGCCATGGTGAAAACCATGAAGGCGACCGCATAGGCCGGCATGTTGTGGACCAGCCCGCCATAGGCGGCGATCTCGCGCGTGTGCAGCCGGTCGTAGACGACGCCGACGCACAGGAACAGCGCGCCCGAGACGAGGCCGTGGCTGAGCATCTGGAAGATCGCGCCCTCAAGGCCCTGCACGTTGGCGGCGAAGATGCCCATCGTCACGAAGCCCATATGGGCGACCGACGAATAGGCGATCAGCTTCTTCATGTCCTGCTGCATCATCGCCACCAGCGAGGTGTAGACGATGGCGATCACCGACAGGGTGAACACGAGCCAGGCCAGATCGGCCGAGGCGAGCGGGAACATGCCCAGCGAAAAGCGGATGAAGCCATAGCCGCCGAGCTTGAGCAGGATGCCCGCAAGGATCACCGATCCGGCCGTCGGCGCCTCGACGTGGGCGTCGGGCAGCCAGGTGTGCACCGGCCACATCGGCATCTTGACGGCGAAGGACGCAAAGAAGGCAAGCCACAGCCAGAACTGCATCTGCGGCGGGAAATCATGGGCGAGAAGCTCGGGGATCGAGGTGGTGCCCGCCTCCCAGTACATCGCCATGATGGCGAGCAGCATCAGCACCGAGCCGAGCAGCGTGTAGAGGAAGAACTTGAACGAGGCGTAGACGCGCCGCTTGCCGCCCCACACGCCGATGATGATGAACATCGGGATCAGGCCACCCTCGAAGAAGACGTAGAACAGCACGATGTCGAGCGCGCAGAACACGCCGATCATCAGCGTCTCGAGGATCAGGAAGGCGAGCATGTAGGCCTTCACGCGGGTCCGCACCGCCTCCCAGCTCGCCAGGATGCAGATCGGCATCAGGAAGGTGGTCAGGATGACGAACAGCATCGAGATGCCGTCGACGCCCATGCGGTAGGTCAGCCCGCCGCCGAGCCACTCGGCCTCCTCGACGAACTGGAAACCGGGATTGGACGTGTCGAAGCCAGCCCAGATCAGCAGCGATACCAGGAACGTGAAGACGGTCGTCAGCAGCGCGACCATGCGGATGTTGCGCAGCCCCATCTCCGTCTCGTCGGAGATGAAGAAGATGACGAGGACACCGACCAGCGGCAGGAAGGTGACCAGCGACAGAAGCGGCATGCCGGCCATCACAGCACTCCTCCGAGCATCATCCAGGTGACGAGCGCGGCGATGCCGATCACCATGGCGAAGGCGTAGTGGTAGATGTAGCCGGTCTGCCACTTGACCACGCGGCCGGTGACGTCGGTGACGCGTCTGGCGACGCCGTCGGGTCCGAACCCGTCGATCAGCCAGCCGTCTCCGCGCTTCCACAGGAAGGTGCCGAGACGCTTTGCCGGGCGGACGAACAGGAAGTCGTACAGTTCGTCGAAATACCATTTGTTGAGCAGGAACCGGTAAAGGCCGGCGTGCTGGCGGGCGAGCGCGGCCGGGGTCTCCGGCGAGCGGATATACATGTACCACGCCGTCACAAGGCCGATGGCCATGACCACGAACGGGCTCCACTTCACCCAGTAGGGAACGTCGTGGAACTCGTCGAGAACATGGTTGTCGGGCCCGGCGAACAGCGCCGTGCGAAAGAAGTCGTTGTACCAGCCCTCGTGGTGGCCATGGCCGACGAACGCCGAATAGAAGAGGACGCCGGCAAACAGGGCGCCCGCCGCAAGCACGTAGAGCGGCACCAGCATCACGGGCGGCGATTCGTGCACATGGTGCATGACATCGGCGGTGGCGCGTGGCTTGCCGTGGAACGTCATGAAGATCAGGCGCCAGGAATAGAACGAGGTGAACAGCGCGGCGATCACCAGCAGGCCGAAGGCGAAGCCGGCGGCCGCGTTCTGGCCGACGAAGGCGCTCTCGATGATGGCGTCCTTGGAGAAGAAGCCGGCGGTGCCGATGTAAGTGCCCGGAATGCCGACCCCGGTCAGCGCGACCGTCCCGATGATCATCATCCAGTAGGTCATCGGGATGTGCTTGCGGAGCCCGCCCATCTTGCGCATGTCCTGCTCGTCGGAGACCGCGTGGATCACCGAGCCGGCGCCCAGGAACAGAAGCGCCTTGAAGAAGGCGTGCGTGAACAGGTGGAACATCGCCGCGCCATAGGCGCCGATGCCGAGCGCGACGAACATGTAGCCGAGCTGCGAGCAGGTCGAATAGGCGATGACGCGCTTGATGTCGTTCTGGACGAGGCCGACCGTGGCGGCGAAGAAGGCGGTGATCGCGCCGACGATGGTGACGACGGTCAGCGCATCCTGCGAATATTCGAAGATCGGCGACAGGCGCGCGACCATGAACACGCCCGCCGTGACCATGGTGGCGGCATGGATGAGCGCGGAGACCGGGGTCGGGCCCTCCATCGCGTCGGGCAGCCAGGTGTGCAGCAGGAACTGGGCCGACTTGCCCATCGCGCCCAGGAACAGCAACAGGCACACGGCGGTCAGCGCCTCGCCGGCGGTCAGATCCATCCAGAGGAAGGTCAGCAGCACCTCGCGCGCCGCCTCGGATGCCTCGCCGTCAACCGGCGCGAAGGCGGCGGCATTGGCGAAGATCGTGTCGAAGTTGACCGAGCCGAACAGCACGAACACGCCGAAAATGCCCAGGATGAAGCCGAAATCGCCAACCCTGTTGACGATGAAAGCCTTCATGGCGGCGTTGTTGGCCGAGGCCTTCTTGTACCAGAAGCCGATCAGCAGATAGGAGGCGAGCCCGACGCCCTCCCAGCCGAAGAACATCTGGATCAGATTGTCGGCGGTCACCAGCATCAGCATGGCGAAGGTGAACAGCGACAGATAGGCGAAGAACCGCGGCCGGTGCGGGTCGTGGTGCATGTAGCCGATCGAATAGATGTGCACGAGCGAGGAGACGGTCGTCACGACGACGAGCATCACCACCGTCAGCGTGTCGATGCGGAAGGCCCAGTCGACATCCAGATTGCCCGAATCCATGAACCGCATGACCTGGACCGTGCGCGGATCGGCTTCCGAGAAGCCGACCGTGATCAGCGCGATCCACGACAGGATCGCGGCGATCACCAGAAAGCCGGAGGTGACGTATTCGCAGGCCTTTGCGCCGAGCGCGCGTCCGCCGAAGCCGGCAATCAGCGCGCCCAGAAGGGGCAGGAAGACGATGGCGTGATACATGGGTGCGATCAGCCCTTCATCGTGGAGACGTCTTCGACGGCGATCGAGCCGCGATTGCGGTAGAAGACAACGAGGATGGCAAGCCCGATGGCGGCTTCGGCCGCCGCGACGGTCAGCACGAACAGGGCGAAGACCTGGCCGACCAGATCCTGCAGGTGCGCCGAAAAGGCGATGAAGTTCAGGTTCACCGACAGAAGGATCAGTTCGACGCTCATCAGGATGACGATGACGGACTTGCGGTTGAGGAAGATGCCGAAGATGCCGATGACGAACATCAGCGCCGAGACGGTCAGGAAGTGGGCGATGGTGATGGTCATGGCGTCTGTCAGAGCCCCTTGCCGCTGTCGACATCGACCAGTTCGATCGCCTTCTTCGGATCGCGGCCGACCTGGGCGCCGATGTCCTGGCGCTTGACCTGCGGACGGGGGTCGCGAAGCGTCAGCACGATGGCGCCGATCATCGCCACCAGCAGCACCATGCCGGCGATCTGGAAGAAGTAGACATAGTCGGTATAGAGCACGTCGCCGAGCGCGGCCGTGTTGTGGCGCACCGCCGGGTCCGGCATCGGCAGTTCGGCCGCGCCGGGCGTCGCAACGGCAAAGGACTGGCCGACCACCACGATCAGAAGCTGGGCGGCGATGACGATGCCGATCAGAACGCCGACCGGCGCGTATTCGGCGATGCCCTGGCGCACCGAGGCGCGATTGACCTCGAGCATCATGACGACGAACAGGAACAGCACCGCCACGGCGCCGACATAGACCGCCAGCAGGATCATGCCGAGGAACTCGGCGCCGGTCAGGATGAACAGCGCGGCGGTGTTGAAGAACACCGCGATCAGGTAGAGCACCGAATGCACCGGATTGCGCGCCACGACGACCATGACCGAGCATGTCACCGCAACGAGCGCGAACATGTAGAAGAATGCCGCCGAAAGGCCGGTCAACAGCATGTGTTTCCCCGATCTGTGGTGTGCCGGCTGCGCTCTAGCAGGCCCGGCGCGCTGGGGCTAGGCGCATTTGGTTGAACCGCCCCGCCCCGTGGACTTTTCTTGTCGCCGGCCTCAACGGTAGGGCGCGTCGAGCGCCATGTTGCGCGCGATCTCGCGTTCCCACCGGTCCCCGTTGGCCAGCAGTTTTTCCTTGTCGTAGTACAGTTCCTCGCGCGTCTCGGTGGCGAACTCGAAGTTCGGTCCCTCGACGATCGCATCGACCGGGCAGGCCTCCTGGCAGAAGCCGCAATAGATGCATTTGACCATGTCGATGTCGTAGCGGACCGTGCGGCGGGTGCCGTCGTTGCGGCGCGGGCCGGCCTCGATGGTGATCGCCTGGGCCGGGCAGATCGCCTCGCACAGCTTGCAGGCGATGCAGCGCTCCTCGCCATTGGGATAGCGGCGCAGCGCGTGCTCGCCCCTGAAGCGCGGGCTCAGCTTGCCCTTCTCGTGCGGGTAGTTGATCGTCGCCTTGGGCGCCACGAACCGGCGCATCGCCATGAAGAAGGCGCTGACGAACTCGGCCAACAGCAGCGATTTGGCGGCTTGCGCGAATGTTGTCATCGGTTCGGTCTCCGGTCCTCTGGCTTAAGCCCAGCCGGTCAGCTTGAGGAAGGCGGCGGTGGCCACCACCATGAACAGGGATATGGGCAGGAACACCTTCCAGCCAAGGCGCATGAGCTGGTCGTAGCGGTAGCGCGGCACGATCGCCTTCACCATGGCGAACATGAAGAAGACCAGACACAGCTTGAACATGAACCAGAACACGCCGGGCAGCCAGGTGAACGGCGCGAAATCGAAAGGCGGCAGCCATCCGCCCATGAACAGGATCACGGTCAGCGCGCACATCAGCAGGATGGCGATGTACTCGCCCAGCATGAACAGCATGTAGGGCGTCGACGAATATTCGATCATGTGACCGGCGACGAGTTCCGATTCGGCCTCGACCAGATCGAACGGCGGCCGGTTGGTCTCGGCGAGCGCGGAGATGAAGAAGATCACGAACATCGGCAGAAGGCCGAGCCAGTGCCAGTCGAGGAACGTGTTGGGCAGGCCCAGCCAGGTGCCGATGCCGTCGCGCTGGGCGAGCACGATGTCGGTCAGGTTGAGCGAACCCACCAGCAGCAGCACGGTGACGATAACGAAGCCGATGGAGACCTCGTAGGAAACCATCTGCGCGGCCGAGCGCAGCGCGCCCAGGAACGGATATTTCGAGTTCGACGCCCAGCCGGCCATGATCACGCCGTAGACCTCGAGCGCGGAGACGGCGAACACGAACAGGATGCCGACATTGATGTTGGCGATCGCCCAGCCTTCCTGCACCGGGATCACGGCCCAGGCGATCAGCGCCAGGCCGGCCGAGACGAGCGGCGCGAACAGGAAGATGCCCCGGTTCGCGCCGGCAGGGATGATCGGTTCCTTGATGACGAACTTCAGAAGGTCGGCGAAGGACTGCAGCAGGCCGAACGGGCCGACCACGTTAGGGCCCTTGCGGCTCTGTACGGCGGCCCAGATCTTGCGGTCGGCGTACAGCACGAACGCGGTGAAGACGAGCAGCACCGTCAGGAACGCCAGCGACTGGGCGAGGATCAAAAGGCCGGGAATGACGTAGGTCTCAAGCATGATGTCGGTCCAATCGCCGGCTCATTCCGCCGCCTCGGGCATGGCGTTGCGCGCCAGCGCCGAGCATTCGGCCATGACGGCCGATGCGCGGGCGATCGGGTTGGTCAGATAGAAGTCTTTGACCGGTGATGCAAACGCCGATTTCCCCAGCCGTCCGCCCCTGGAGGCCAATGCACGGATGGCGTCGGCGTCGCCGGGCTGGATCGTGCCGACCGCGGCCAGATGCGGATGCGCCTCGAACAGTTTCGCGCGCAGCTGGCCGAGCGAATCGAACGGCAGTTTGTGGCCGATCACGTCGGACAGGGCGCGCAGGATCGCCCAGTCCTCGCGCGCTTCGCCCGGGGGGAAGCCGGCGCGGTTGGTCATCTGCACGCGGCCCTCGGTGTTGACGTAGATCGCCGACTTCTCGGTGTAGGCCGCGGCCGGCAGGATGATGTCGGCATGGTGGGCGCCGACATCGCCATGGGTGCCGATATAGATGGTCGTCGCGCCCTGCTTGCGCTTGCGAAGATCCATCTCGTCGGCGCCGAGCAGGAACAGCACGTCGGTCTCGGCGACCATCTTTGCCGCGTTCAGGCCGCCCTCGCCCGGCACCATGCCGATGTCGAGCCCGCCGACGCGCGAAGCGGCCGTGTGCAGGACGCAGAAGCCATTCCAGTCTTCGGTCAGCGCGCCGACCTCATCGGCAAGGCTTGCGGCAAGCCCGAGCACGGCACGGCCGTCGCCGCGCGCCAGCGCGCCCTGACCGACGATGATCAGCGGCCGCTTGGCCTTCTTGAGCCTGGTGACGAACTTGCCGCCCTTTTCGACCAGGTCCTTGAGCGTTTCGGGACCGGCGCCGAGCGCTTCGTGATCGTAGCGCAGATCGCCCATGTCGCCGATCACGCCGATCGGGATCGGCGCGGCGCGCCAGGCCTTGCGGATGCGCGCGTTCAGGACCGAGGCCTCGAAGCGCGGATTGGCGCCGACGATCAGGATCGCGTCCGCATCCTCGATGCCCTCGATGGTGGCATTGAAGAGGTAGGAGGCGCGGCCGAGCGCGGGATCGAGCGCGGCGCCGTCCTGGCGGCAATCGACGTTCGGCGAGCCGAGGCTCTCCATCAGGCGCTTTGCGGCGAACATCTCCTCGACGCCGGCGAGATCGCCGGCGATGGCGCCGATCTTGTCGCCCGTCTTGCCGTCGAGCGCCGCCTTGACGGCGCCGAACGCCTCGCTCCACGCGGCGGGCTTGAGCCTGCCGTCGGCGCCGCGCACATAGGGCCGGTCGAGCCGCTGCGTGCGCAGCCCATCCCAGACGAAGCGCGTCTTGTCGGAGATCCACTCCTCGTTCACCTGCTCGTTGACGCGCGGCATGATGCGCTTGACCTCGCGGCCGCGCGTGTCGACGCGGATGGCCGAGCCGACCGCGTCCATCACGTCGATCGATTCGGTCTTTGTCAGCTCCCACGGGCGCGCCTGGAAGGCGTAGGGGCGCGAGGTCAGCGCGCCGACCGGGCATAGATCGATGACGTTGCCCTGCAGTTCGGACGTCATCGCCTGTTCGAGGTAGGTGGTGATCTCGGCGTCCTCGCCGCGACCGATCAGGCCAAGCTCGGAAATGCCGGCGACCTCGGTCGTGAAGCGGACGCAGCGCGTGCAGTGGATGCAGCGCGTCATGATCGTCTTGACGAGCGGACCGATATATTTGTCCTCGACGGCGCGCTTGTTCTCCTGGAAGCGCGAGGAATCGATGCCGTATGCCATCGCCTGGTCCTGCAGGTCACACTCGCCGCCCTGATCACAGATCGGGCAATCGAGCGGATGGTTGATCAGCAGGAACTCCATGACGCCTTCGCGGGCCTTCTTGACCATCGGCGTGGTGGTGAAGACTTCCGGCGGCTGGCCCTCGGGGCCGGGGCGCAGGTCGCGCACGCCCATCGCGCAGGAGGCGGCGGGCTTGGGCGGTCCGCCCTTCACCTCGACCAGGCACATGCGGCAGTTGCCGGCGATCGACAGGCGCTCGTGATAGCAAAAGCGCGGAATCTCGGCGCCGGCCTCCTCGCACGCCTGCAAGAGCGTGTAGTGGTCGGGGACTTCGATTTCCTTGCCGTCAACCTTGATCAGGGCCATGGGCGCCTTTCCGTCTGTCAGTCGTTATCTCACGCGCAGCGCTGGCTCTGCCACAGCTTGACGTGCGGCAAGTGCGCCCAGTCGAACGCATGGTCCGTATTGCCGTGCAGGTTCAGATGGTCAAGCCGTTGGCGTGCTTCATCAGGCGAAGGTCGATGCCCATCCTCCACCCACCACATCGCAAATTGATGGGACTCGATCGCATCGAACCACTCGGCCCTGCGCCGGTAGACGTGCTTGTGGACGGTATTCCAGACATAGTGTTCGAGGTGCCGGGGTGTTTCCCAGACACTCATGTTGAAGATCACCATCGGATCGTCAAAAACACCCATCGCGAGCGTGTTGCCCTCGGCAACCTGATAGCGCCAGACAAAGCCGTCCGAGCGTTCGGCGACCGCGTTCACCTGGTCGATCCTTGCAACGAAATCGGCCATGGCCGGATCGTCGAGCGGTTTTTTTGCGTGAGCAATGTTTGCCTCGGCCAGCAGCAAGGGCTTTCCTCCGTTTTTGTCGCCGGCCTTCTGCGAGTGCCGGTCAATGGGCCGGCCCGGACGCCCTGGCGCCCGGGCCGATGGGTCCGTCTCAGCGCGGCTCCTTGCCGAACATCTTTACATATTCGTCGCGGCCACCCTTGGCGAGCACGGCAGCCTGGGCGATCCAGTCGTCGCGCTCGATGCGGCCCTTGAACTGCAGATAATCGTCCACCCAGGCGACTTCCTCCGGCGTCCACTCGGCGATCTGGGCGAAGGTCCAGATGCCGAGGCTGTTGAGCACGCTTTCGAGCTTGGGACCGACGCCCGAAATCATCTTCAGGTCGTCGGGCGATGCCGGCTTTTCCATCTTGCGCGGCTGACGGAAATCCTCGGGCATGATGTCGAGCGGGGCCGGGCCTCCGGGGCGCGCCGGAAGCCCGGTCGCAACGGCCTCCGCGGCGGGGATCGTCGCTGCCGGCGCGCCATCGGGCGTCGGCGCCACGGCGGCGGCTACCACGGGCGCGACCTTCGTCTTGCCGGTGCTCCTGGCGGGCGCCTTGCGCGGTGCCGCGACTTCGGCTTTTGCTACGGTCTCGGCCTTCGGCGCGACGGCATCGGCCATCTCCTCGGCCAGACCGAACGCCCATTCGAACTTGAGCGGGTTGGTGACATCGGCGCCCGGCGGTGCGAAGGGGGAGACATCGCGGGTCGCCTTCTGCATGCGCACGGCGGTGTCCATCATGCCCGTCATCGCGCCGAACATCGTGCCCATCATCTGGCTCGCCGCGCCCATCGACACGGCGGTGCCGGCGGCCATCGCGGCCACGGGATGAGTGGCGAGATTCGGCATGCCCTCAAAGCCCGGCACGGCGTTGAACATCGTCTCCATGTTGGCTTCGATGGCCTTGGCGTCGGGCAGCACCGCCATGCCGGACATGTCCGGAACTCTCGGCACACCCATGCCGCGAAGCCAGTCTTCGGTGGTCTTCTGCAGCGGTTCCATGCCCGGCATCAGCGCCAGGAACGGGTTGTCCCTGGCCTGCGGGCTCATCCAGTCGTCTGCGAACGGAAACATCGACATGTGTCTCTCCTCAGCTGTCGCTTGCGTTCGCCGTTCCGTGGTGTTTCCTCGTGCCGGACGCTCGTCGAAACGGCGTCCGGGCGGACCGGTAACGGTCTCTTCATGGTCTCGTTCGCTCCTTCGCCCGGCCCTGTCGATCAACACGCAGGGTACGGGCAAAACAGCACGTGCTGCATTGCAGCATAATTCTCGGCGGATTTCTACTCCGCCGCTTCCAGAACCGGTTTGGCCTGATGCGCGTTCCGCGAGAACTCGTCGATGCGGCGCTCGATCTCGGGCCGGAAGTGGCGAACGAGGCCCTGGATCGGCCATGCGGCGGCATCGCCAAGCGCGCAGATCGTGTGTCCCTCGACCTGCTTTGTGACGTCGAGCAGCATGTCGATCTCGCGCTTGTGGGCGTTGCCGACGACCATGCGCTCCATGACGCGCCACATCCAGCCGGTGCCCTCGCGGCACGGCGTGCACTGACCGCAGCTTTCGTGCTTGTAGAAATAGGACAGCCGCGCGATCGCCTTTACGATGTCGGTCGACTTGTCCATGACGATCACGGCGGCGGTGCCGAGGCCCGACTGAAGGCCGCGCAGCGAGTCGAAATCCATCGGACAATCGATGATCTGCTCGGCCGGAACAAGCGGCACCGACGAGCCGCCCGGAATGACCGCCAGCAGATTGTCCCAGCCGCCACGGATGCCGCCGCAGTGGCGGTCGATCAGTTCGCGGAACGGAATGGACATCTCCTCTTCGACCGTGCAGGGCGCGTTGACGTGGCCGGACACGCAGAACAGCTTGGTGCCGGTGTTGTTCTCCTTGCCGAGCGCCGAAAACCAGCCTGCCCCGCGCCGCAAAATGGTCGGCGCGACCGCGATCGATTCGACGTTGTTGACCGTGGTCGGACAGCCATAGAGGCCGACATTGGCCGGGAACGGCGGCTTGAGGCGCGGCTGGCCCTTCTTGCCTTCGAGGCTTTCGAGCAGCGCGGTCTCCTCGCCGCAGATATAGGCGCCGGCGCCGTGATGGACGTAGACATCCATGTCCCAGCCGCACTTGTTATCCCTGCCCAGAAGCCCGGCCTCGTAGCACTCGTCGATCGCAGCCTGCAGCGCCTCGCGCTCACGCATGAACTCGCCGCGCACATAGATGTAGGCGACATGCGCGTTCATCGCGAAGCCGGCGACAAGGCAGCCCTCGATCAGCGTGTGCGGATCGTGCCGCAGGATCTCGCGGTCCTTGCAGGTGCCCGGCTCGGATTCGTCGGCGTTGACGACGAGGTAATGCGGTCGCTCGCCCACTTCCTTGGGCATGAACGACCATTTCAGGCCGGTCGGAAATCCCGCGCCGCCACGGCCGCGCAGGCCCGACGCCTTCATCTCGGAGATGATCCAGTCGCGGCCCTTGTCGATCAGGCCCTTGGTGTCGTCCCAGTGACCACGGCCCATCGCGCCCTTGAGCGACTTGTCGCGCAGGCCGTAGATGTTGGTGAAGATGCGATCCTTGTCAGCGAGCATGGTTTTCTCTCAGTCCGCCGGTTCCGATACGATGTCGAGGCGTCGTTCGATGCGTTCGAGACGGTTTTCCACGCCTCCCATGCGGGAAAGCAGGGCATTGAGCTCTCCCTGCGCCGCATGCTGGTGCAGGCGCACGGCGATGAGCTCTTCCTTTATGTCTCGCTGACCTTCGCGAAGCATGCGGACCTCACCTTGGAGGTTCTTCAGTATCTCGAACATCAGTTCCTGGGTCTGATCCGTCATTGCCGCCTCACCGGGGCTTCTTGCCGAAGACACGAACATACTCGTCCACGCCGCCCTTGGCCAAGGCCTTGGCCTGCTTGACCCAGTCGTCGCGTTCGATGCGGCCCTTGAAGCTCAGATAGCCGTCGACCCATTCGCGCTCGGCCTTCTTCCACTTGGCGATCTGGCCGAACGTGTAGATGCCAAGACCATTGAGCTTTTCCTCGAGCTTCGGCCCGACGCCGGAGATCAGCTTGAGATCGTCGGGCGCAACGGGACGCTCCATCGCCGCCGGACGGTTCCTGTCCTCGCGCAGGCTGCCCATCTCGTCGTGGACCACCGGATCGCGCATGGCGGCGCCCGACGCCTTGGCGCCGCTCTGCGAGGCGGCCTTGACGGTCTTGTCGGAAGCGGCGCCGCGCGCGGTGGCCGTCGGCGCGCCCTTGGCCGGCTTGCGGGTGCGGGCCGGGCCCTCTGGCGCGGCCTCCGGCGTGTCCCGTCCCGCCGCCCTGGATTGCGCCGCCGCGGCTGGACTCTCCGAACCGGTCAGTTCGGACCGTTTCGGGGGCTTCTTGGCCCGGCCCGAGGCGGTCGCGGCGAGCTTCATCGTCGGATTGCCGTCGGCCACGGACTTGGCCGGCTGCTTCTTGCCGGGGCGGACCGCGCTCGCGGTGGAGGCGATCGCAGCCGTCGGGCTGACCTTGCCGGTCTTGGGCTTCGCCGTGCCGGGCTTGGCCTTGGCCGAATCCGGTCCTTTGGTCGCGCCGGGCTTGCTCGTCGTCCCCGGTGCCTTGCGGGCCTTTGAAGCAGGCTTTTTGCCATCATCGTCGAGCAGGCTCGTCAGGCCGGTAACCGGCGCCGAATAGATGCGGTCGATCTGCGGGCCCGGCTCGATCTCGTCGCCCCTGCCCGCCTCGAACGCGTCGATGATCTCCTCGAGCCGTTCGGGCGTCAGATCCTCGTAGGTGTCGCGGCCGATGATCACCATGGGCGCGTTGACGCACGCGCCCTGGCATTCGACCTCTTCCCAGGACAGCGTGCCCGCATCGTTGCGCACGAACTGGCGTTCGTTGATCTTGCGCTGGCAGACGGCCATCAACTCCTCTGCGCCGCGCAGCATGCAGGGCGTGGTGCCGCACACCTGCACATGCGCCTTCGTGCCGACAGGCTCGAGCTGGAACTGGGTATAGAAGGTGGCGACCTCCATGACGCGGATCAGCGGCATGTCGAGCATCTCGGCGACATGCTCGATGGCGGCGCGGGTCACCCAGCCCTCCTGATCCTGAGCCAGCATCAGAAGCGGGATCACCGCCGAATGCTGGCGGCCCTTGGGATACTTCCTGATCCACCCCTTGGCCTCGGCCGCATTGGCGCGGTCGAACTTGAAGCCTTCGGGCTGGAGCGTGTCTTCGGCGAGACGGCGTACGGACATTATCGGTCAACCTCTCCGAACACGATGTCGAGCGAACCAAGGATCGCCGAGACGTCGGCCAGCATGTGGCCGCGGCTGAGGAAATCCATGGCCTGCAGATGTGCGAACCCGGGCGCGCGCAGCTTGCAGCGATAGGGCTTGTTGGTGCCGTCGGCGACCAGATAGACGCCGAATTCGCCCTTGGGCGCCTCGACGGCGGCGTAGACCTCGCCGGGCGGCACCTTGTAGCCTTCGGTGTAGAGCTTGAAATGGTGGATCAGCGCTTCCATCGAGCGCTTCATCTGTCCGCGCTTGGGCGGCACGATCTTGCCGTCGGTGTCGGACACCGGCCCCTGGCCGTCGGCGCTCATCAGCTTGTCGACGCACTGGCGCATGATCGCGGCGGACTGGCGCATCTCCTCCATGCGGATCAGATAGCGGTCGAAACAGTCGCCGTTCTTGCCGATCGGGATCTGGAACTCCATCTCGTCGTAGCATTCGTACGGCTGGCTGCGACGCAGGTCCCATCTGGCGCCCGAGCCGCGCACCATCACGCCCGAAAAACCCCAGGCCCAGGCATCGTCGAGATCGACCACGCCGATGTCGACGTTGCGCTGCTTGAAGATGCGGTTGCCCGTCAGGAGCCCGTCTATGTCGTCGACGACCTTCAGGAACGGATCGATCCAGTTGCCGATGTCCTCGATGAGCTGGGGCGGCAGGTCCTGGTGGACGCCGCCGGGCCGGAAGTAGGCCGCGTGCAGGCGCGCGCCGCAGGCCCGCTCGTAGAACATCATGAGCTTCTCGCGTTCCTCGAACCCCCACAGCGGCGGGGTGAGCGCGCCGACATCGAGCGCCTGGGTCGTCACGTTCAGAAGGTGCGACAGGATCCGGCCGATCTCCGAGTAGAGCACGCGGATCAACTGGCCCCGGCGCGGCACCTCGACCTCCAGAAGACGTTCGACCGCGAGCGCGAAGGCATGCTCCTGGTTCATCGGCGCGACATAGTCGAGCCGGTCGAAATAGGGCACGGCCTGCAGGTAGGTCTTGTGCTCGATCAGCTTCTCGGTGCCGCGATGCAGCAGGCCGATATGCGGGTCGACGCGCTCGCACAGTTCGCCGTCAAGCTCGAGCACCAGGCGCAACACGCCGTGCGCCGCAGGGTGCTGCGGGCCGAAATTGATGTTGAAGTTGCGGACGTTGTGTTCGGTCATTGATGAGCTCCCTCCGGGAGCGAGCAAATGGCGATTAGCGAATGGCGAATAGAAAGGCTTCTCAACGCTCTTTGTCCTGTAACCGGCGGATGAGAGACCGTATCATTCTGCCCAGTTGGCCAACCAAATTGAATGCTTTCACAGCGCGATCTTCAGCGAGGAAATTCAGGCGGATGGCAAGCAACAAGTGTGTTTCCAACTCTCTTAGCGAACCTTGCGCGACGCGCAGATACTGAATGAATGCACCGGTCGTCTCTCTTCCATGACCTTCCGCAATGTTTGCGGGAACCGAGCTCGCCGCACGACGAATATGGCTCGTCAGACCGTATCGTTCGCGATCCGGAAACCCATTGGTGACATCGTAGCAGACCACCGCCAATTCCATTCCAGCTTGCCAGATCTTCAGGTCCTTGAACGAGTTTACAGGCGCCATCATTTCTATTCGCCACTCGCCAATCGCTATTCGCTACCTTTCTCATCCCCCGGCAACACATACTCCGTCCCCTCCCACGGCGACAGGAAGTCGAAATCGCGGAATTCCTGGCGCAGGCTGACGGGCTCGTAGATCACCCGCTTGGCCTCGTCGTCGTAGCGCACCTCGACGAAGCCGGTCAGCGGGAAATCCTTGCGCAGCGGATGGCCCTCGAAACCGTAGTCGGTCAGAAGCCGGCGCAGGTCCGGATGGCCGGTGAAGAGGATCCCGTAGAGGTCGTAGGCCTCGCGCTCGTACCAGTTGGCGCCGGGAAACACGCCCGTGGCCGAAGGGATCGGCGTTTCCTCGTCGGTCATCACCCGGACGCGCAGCCGCTGGTTCAGCGTCGGGCTCAGCAGGTGGTAGACGACGTCAAAGCGCTTGTCCCGTTCGGGATAGTCGACGCCGGACAGGTCGATGAATGAGACGAAGCCGGTCTGCATGGAATCGCGCAGCCGCGTCAGTGTGGGGATGATATCCTCGACGCCGACGGTGATCGACAGTTCGCCCCAGGCGGTGTGCGCCTCGTGGTCGATGTCGCCGAGCGTGTCGGCGACGGTGCTCGCCAGATCGTCGAGATTTTCAAGCGTGGCCATCAATGGCTTTCCGTTTTGCAGCGACCGGCGCGGGTCAGCGTTCGATGGTGCCGGTGCGGCGGATCTTCTTTTGCAGCATCAGGATGCCGTAGAGCAGCGCCTCGGCGGTCGGCGGACAGCCGGGCACGTAGATGTCGATCGGCACGATGCGGTCGCAGCCGCGCACGACCGAATAGGAATAGTGGTAGTAGCCGCCGCCGTTGGCGCACGAGCCCATCGAGATCACGTAACGCGGCTCGGGCATCTGGTCGTAGACCTTGCGCAGCGCCGGCGCCATCTTGTTGGTCAGCGTGCCGGCGACGATCATCACGTCGGACTGGCGCGGCGAGGCGCGCGGCGCCACGCCGAAGCGCTCGGCATCGTAGCGCGGCATCGATGTGTGCATCATCTCGACGGCGCAGCAGGCGAGCCCGAACGTCATCCACATGAGCGAGCCGGTGCGGGCCCAGTTGATCAGCTCGTCGGTCGAGGTGACCAGAAAGCCCTTGTCCGCCAGTTCGTTGTCGATCTCGCCGAAGAAGGAGTCGTCATGGCCGATCGGCTTGCCCGTCTTCGGGTCGATGACGCCGCGGGGCTGCGGCGCGAGAAGTGTCTGGTCGTCGTTCAATCCCATTCCAGCGCTCCTTTGCGCCACTCATATATGAAGCCGACCGTCAGAACGCCAAGGAAGACCATCATCGACCAGAAGCCGAACATGCCCAGTTCGCCGAACGAGACCGCCCAGGGAAACAGGAACGCCACTTCCAGGTCGAAGATGATGAACAGGATCGCCACGAGATAGAAGCGCACGTCGAACTTCATGCGCGCATCGTCGAAGGCGTTGAAACCGCACTCGTAGGCCGACAGCTTTTCCGGGTCCGGGCTCTGATAGGCGACGATGAACGGCGCGATCAGCAGCGCGGCGCCGATGCCGAAACACACGACGAGAAAGATGATGATCGGCAGATAGGAGGCGACAACGGCTTCCATGTGTCATTACCCCGATGGTTCGTGGGACTGCGGTTCATCTAGCCCCATTCGTCGCAGCGTACCATATGGCCGAAAGCCGCACGGGGCAGAAGGCGGGCGCGCTCTTTTTCTGACAGGCCAGTTATCGCCTTGCGCACGAGGGTGCAAGGGTCGGCACGGTCATTCGGCGCAGGCCTCGAGCGCCCTCCAGCCGGCGGTCACGCCGAACAGCGGAATGTCGACATTGAGCGTGCGCGCGCCAGCGACGGGGCGGAAGCCGAGAACGATGAAGCGGCCCCGCTTGAGCCGGTCGAGGCCGGCCTCGCTCAGCGTTCCGGCGGCCAGACACCGTTCGGCGTCGCACGATTGCCACTGAAGACCGATCGCCTCGGCCGGGCGCTCGGGATGAACGTAGGCGATGGCGTCGGCGAGCGATACGCCGTTCGGGACGCGCACGCCGATCGCCGCGCCCGGCTCGCCGTCGCCGCGCGGGCGCAGGATCACCTCGGCGATGGTGGAACCGGATGCCCTGCTGGCGATCTGCGTAGTCAGCAGGCATTGCCCTCCGGCACGGTAGAGCATCCAGTCGCGGAACCGGTCGGCGCGGGCGTCCTGTGCCGCCGCCGTCATTGGAAGCAGACAGAAAGCGAACGCGGCCAAGGCAAGGACGAATGCGAAACCGGGTGCCCCGGGCACCGTCGCATCAGCGCCGCGCGCGGCGGTCGTCGTCGCGCTCTTCTTCTTCCTCATCGTCCGCGCTGCCTCCGGTCCGTTCGGACCCGCCGCTCGTACCACCGGAGCCGAAACCGGTCGAGTTCTGGATGCGCACGTTCGGGCCGCCGGCGGTGCTGCGGGTCTCGAACAGCGGTCCACCGCCGATGCCGTCGCCGGGCTCGGGCGCGCCTCCACCCGGTCTCGAAAGGCCGGGACCGCGCCCGTTGCCGCCTCCGGGGGCTGGCGTGAAACCGCCGCCCACCGGACCGAGGCCGGGTTTGCCGCCACCCGGATCAAAGCCGCCCGACCCGCCGCCGGTGTTGCCGCCGGGACCACGGACGATGCCATCCGGGACCCTTCCATTGTCGTTGATGACGCCGCTTGGATTGCGGCCGCCACCCGTACCACCGCCAGCACTGCCGCCGCCGGCGTTGCCGCCACCACCGGTGTTTCCGCCACCGCCATTGCCGCCGCCGCCACCGGTATTGCCGCCGCCACCGACTTCGCCGCCGCCCTCGCCGGGTTCACCGGGTCCGGGGACCGCGATCGGTGTGTAGAGTTCGGGCCGCACGGGCGGGAAGTCGAACGCGCGCAGCAGATCGACCGGTTCGGCGCCCCACTGGTCGAACCCGAACGCGGAGGCGACGATCTGCGGATCCTGGACCGCGCCGATCCGTTCGATCGCGACCTCGTCGCCCGCATTGAAGTGGGTGATGAAGACATCGCCCTGCGCCGCCGTGACGAAATCGCTTCGCATGTCGCCGCTCGCCAGATCGACCAGGATCGAGCCGGCGTAGGCGGCAAGGTTCAGCACTTCCAGTTCGTCGACCGTCAGGTCGACATCGATATTGCCCGCATTGGCGGTGAAGAATGCCTGCCCTCCGGTAAGCTGGCCGGTTCCCGCGATGCCGTTCGTACCAGTCAGGACCATCGTGCCGCCACCGGCCACGCCCATCTTGCCGTTCAGCGTCAGCGGACCTTCGGTGACAAGCTGCATCACGCCGCCACCATCGAGCACAAGTTCGTCGAGCCGCAGGCGCTGACCGTTGGAGACAATCGCGTTGCCGCCCCCGAACCGGGCGTCGAGACGATCGATGTCGATCCGCAGCGCGCCGTCATCTCCGGTCAGAAGGCGACCGATATCGAGCGTCAGCCCCCCGACCGCGCCGATCCAGGCATCCGGCGAGGAAGCGTCGAGTTCACCGGTGACGTTGAGTTCGATACCGCCGCCATTGTTCGACACCATGAACTGCGACAGGTCCAGATCGTTCACGGCGATATCGATCGCATTCCAGGCGAAGATCGAATCGCCGAGTTCGAGATCGCCCTCGCCGCCGATCGTGATCGTTTGCGGCAGGATTGCGCCGCCGAGCCAATAGCGCGCCGTCTCGCCCGGCGCGATGTCGAAGGCGACGCCGCCGCCCGATTGCGTGCGCACCACGACCGGCGCGCCGTCGATGCCGGCGACCAGCGGCGCCCTGCCCCCAGGCCCGACCGGGCCCTGGGCGGCGAAATAGGCCGCGGTTGCGGTCACATGAGCGGTGGTCTGGCCGGCAAGGGCGCTGATCGCGCCGCCATCGGCGGTCAGCCGGACGCTTGACGGGGTGAAGATGGTGCCGATCGGCAGATCGCCGTTCGCGGTGATGAAGATATTGCCGCTCGCCCGCGCGGAGACGGACGGATCGGCGCCCTCTGTGCCGACGCGAACCGGCGCGGGGCTGGTGCCGATGCCGCCGTTCGCGGCCTCCAGCAGGATCCGGTTGCCCGAGACGATGTCGTCGACACCGGCGCCCGGCGCGCGGACGATCGAGCCGCCGGCCTTCAGACGGACGATCTCGTTGGCGTCGACCGAGTTGATCCGCAGATCGCCTTCCGAGCCGATCAGCGCGTCGTTGAACGCGTACGCGGTCAATTCGCCCTGAAGATCGACATCGACGTCGTCGAAGATGGTGATCACCGTCTGGTCGCCCTTGCGAACGATATCGCTCGGCTCTGCCGTCCAAAGCGCGGTGAGCAGTTCCTCGGTCAGTTCGTCCCCGTCGCTCAGCACGACCGGTTCGACGCGGCTGCCGATCGACAGGTTGGCCGAAAGGTTCGCCGTGTCTGCGGTGATGTTGGCCTCTTCGATGGTCAGTTCGGTGTCGGTGATGCCGAGCACCAGATCGGCGCGCAGCCGGTTCTGAAGCTGCGCGTCGGTGAAGAACATCGCCCTTTGCGTCTCGGCGACGACCTCCTCATCGAGCTTGATGCGGACATCGGCGTCGTAGGGCCCCTCGCCATACTCCGCATGGATGCGGTGGTAGGCCTCGGTCCTGGCCTCGGCCTCGGCGTCGATCTGCTCCTGGGTCAGCGGTACGCCGCTCGCCTTGCCATCGAGCATGGCGTCGACCTGTTCGTCGGTGAACTTGAACTGGTAGTCCTCGTCGTAGCCCAGATCCCGGACGCGCTTGTCGACGACTTCGCCGGTCTGGTTGCGCGTGATCTCGATCTGGCGGCGCACCGACCAGTAGAACTCGTAATCGGCGCGCTCGGTAGCTTCGAGCCCGCGCGTGACCTCCTCGCGCCGGCCGTCGGACGCCGTCCCGAGATCGCGCAGGCCGATCTCGTCCCACAATTCGTCGAGCAGCCCGTCGATTGCGCGGCGGTCGGGCACGGCATTGTCGTTGGCATCGGTGATCGAGCGGGTCGAGGTCAGCAACACCTCGCCATCGGTCGACTGGACGTGGCCGACCGGCAAATCGAAAAAGGGCGAACTGATGGAGATGTTGCCCAGCGCCCGGGCGTCGAGGCGCGTCGCCACAATGGCCGGCAGCGGGCCCTGCGGCGTCCCGATAGCGCCGCTTTCGGCGATCAGCTCCAGCGTGTCGGCGCCGAATGCGGGGTTGGGACGGTTCAGCCGGTTCTCGCGGAAGATCGAGCCGGGCGAGACGAGCCGGACGCGGTTGCCCGACACCTGGCTGACGGTGACGTTGCCGGACAGTTCGCGCAGCAGCACGTCGCCGCCATTGGACTGGGCGAACAGGCGCGCGCCGTCGTTCTGGTCGATCACCAAGTCGGCGACACCGGTGCGCGCGGTGCGTTCGGTGAACCCGCCGCCGGTCAGGCCGCCGCCAAGGCGCCGCGTCGTGATGAAGTCGGCGCCGGAAATGTCGCCGGCCGCCTCGAAACGGGCATGGTCGAGGAACAGGATGGCATTGCCGCTTTCGGCCGAGATCGAGCCTGCGGTGGCGTAGACCTCGGTCTCGCCGGCGACATTGAAGACATTGCCGGCAAAGCGCACATCGCCGACCGAGTCGATGGTGATGGCCGAGGTCTCGAAGCCCTCGAAGCCGATCGAGATCGGCACGTTGGCGGCGATTTCGTGATTGTCGAGCTGGTTGTAGGTGCGCACGATCTCGCGCTCGTAATCGCTCTCCCACTTGACGGGGATACCCAGGAACCGCTCGACCACGCGCCGCTCGCCGACCAGCGCCCAGTTGCCGGTCTGGACCGTCTCGTCGGTGATGTCACGGCCGTAATCGTAGGGCGTCGCCAGATCGGCGGCGGTGGTGGTCACCAGCGTCGCGATCGAGCGAAGCTCCTCGTCCTCGAAGAGGATCTGCGAGGAGGTGCTCAGCACATCCTCCTCTTCGTAATTGTTGAGGATGAAGCGTTCGGTGACCGTCTTCTGCTCGGTGGTGACCTCCTCGATGATCCGCGAGCGCGAATATTCGAGCGCATAGGCGTCGGAAACCTGGAACTGGGCCGTGTCCGGGTCGAGCGCCGTGATGATCGGGATGACGGACGAGGTCCCGCTGAAATTGGTGGTGGCGAGCGTGGTCCGTTGAATCTGGCCGCCGAACATCCGGTAGGTCGTTCTCTGGAAGACATCGTCCTGGCCGGGCGGGCGGTCGAGCACCTTGTTGCCCAGATCGGTGATCGTGATGAAGCCGTCGACCGGTTCGGTCGCCGTGTTGATCGCCGAGAAGACCACCGTCAGGTCGGACATATTGTTAACGGTGACATGGCCGTAGCCGTTGGCTGCGGTGATGCGCGCCTGGTTCTCGGTCGGCCCGTCGCGCCAGTTGCCACCCGTCGAGATGATCCGGCCGACCAGTTCGACATAGCCGCCCTTGGTGATCATCGGGTCGACTTCCAGTTCGCCCGTACCGACATTGTACCAGACCGACACGTTCGAGGAGACCAGCGGCACCATGCCCGTGGGCCCGGTCAGTTCGTCGCCGATCAGAAGGTCGCCATCGTCGCGCACCGCCCGCGAAATGAGGATGCGGTCGCGGCCGGCGATCTCGCCCGGCGTGAGGTTGGCCAGCCGCGTCGAAAGCTGATCGTGGACGCTCAGGCGCCAGTCGGTCTCGCCGGACTGGATGGTGCCGTCGATGTTGAGCGTGTCGGCATAGATGTAGACACCGCCGATGGCGCGGATCTGGCCGTTGCCGCGCTTGCGCTCCCATGCCGGCACGCCCGCTGCGATATAGGCGTTCGACGCGATGACGCCGCTGATGCCGGGCAGGAAGAGCTGCCCCCGGTCGATCAGATAGCCAAGATACGCCTGATCGGACATGTCCTCATATTCGGCGAAGAAGTCGCGATAGAGCCCGGCCGGATCGCGGCCACCCACGGTCGTCACGCCAGGCGGGGCGGACAGGAAGAAGTCGCCACCGGCGTCGATCGTCACGTTGCGGCCCGAAATGTCGGCGTCCAGCACCAGCACGTTGCCGTCGAGCGTCGAGACGGTGATGTCGCCGTTGAGGTTCTCGATGTTGCCCGAGATGACGATGTCGGAGCGGTCGTCATCGCCCGAGCCGATATAGGTGCCCGAGATCGAGATCGACGGCCGGTCGCCGTCCGAGGGCGCGATGTCGAGTTCGGCCCGAACGAACTGGTCCTCTTCGGCGCGCTGCAGCGCTTCGGCATTGGTGCGCACGGCAACGCCGTTGACGCGCACTTCCCCGCCGGCGCGGAACGGCACGGAAGCGCCCTCCACCTCGAGCAGGGCGGGCGAAGCGTTGGTGATGCGGATCAGCGCGTCGCCATTGGCCTCGAGCCGACCGTCGCCGCCGATCGCATCGGTGATGATCTCGATATTGCCGACCGCGGCGACGATCGGCGAGACGGTGACCGTGTCGCCGCGCGCATCGGCGCCGCCAAGGCGTGCGAGCCGCGCGTTCAGGCTGTCGATCTCGGCCTGAAGGCGGGCGCGCAGTTCGTCGGCGCCTTCCTCATAGATGTCGATGTCGTCGAGTTCGGCCTGCCGCTCGGCGATGAAGGCGACGAGCGCGGCGTTGCGCAGCTCGTTGGTGGCATAATCGACCGAAACGCCCTCGGTGCTGCCGCCCAGCGTGATGTCGCCGTTCAGCGCGATGTCGACCGTCGCCTCGGCGAACGCGCCGGCGATCGCGGTGCCCGCGACGGCGGTGCGCGAGGCCGAATTGTTGATCGACTGGCCGCCTGTGCGGTCGAGCGAGATTTCGTCCGCGCCGACGATGCCGCCGAAGAAGTTGGTGATCGCCTCGGCCGCCCCCGAATAGAGGTCGGAAACCGAATAGTAGCCGTACGGGTCGACAAAACCCTGATCGGAGACGAGCCGCACGTCGCGCGCGGCCATGATGCGGGCGTTGGTGCCGATCGTCAGCCCGGAGCGGACATCGGCGTCGGCGATCGCGGTGACGCCGGCGGGCACGGGGATCGTCGTGCCGTTGAAGATGCGCGTTTCGGCGTTGAGCAGGATTTCCTGCTGGCGCGTGACGGTCCGGCCGTTGAGCAGCCGCACCGAGCCGGCGCGCGAGGTCAGTTCGCTCGAGCCGCTCAAGGCGATGAGCTGATCGGCGTCGAACTCGAGCTCGACGCCGCCCCTTGGCGCGCCGGCCAGACCGTAGGCGGCGACGTTGGCTTCAAGGCTGGCATCGACATCGTTGGTGACCGAGACGGTGATGTCGTCGAAGGCGGCGAGCTCGGCGTCTTCGAACAGAATGTCGGCGCTGCGCACGTCGATGCGCATCTGGCTGTCGCCGCGCGGGATCGCCACGGCGCCTCCCGTGTCCAGTTCGAGTCGGTCGACCAGATCGAAGCGGTTGTTGAGCGTGACCGCGATGCCCCCACCGTCAAGGAACGGCGAGACGAGCTGTTCGAGGCGGCTGCCGATCTCGATGTTGCTGTCAACATCGACGATCGTCTCGCTGCCGACCGACGAGCCGCTGGTGACGCCGCCGGTCGTGGTGCGCACATTGAAGCCGTCGGCCAGCTTGGTGATCTGCTGCAGCGCGGCGACGGTGATGGTCGGCGCGGTCAGGTCGGCGCCGATCTGGACCGATATCGTCGCGTCGACCGTACTGTCGATGCCCGTTCCGCTGGCGCCAGAGAAGGAAGCCTGCAGCGAATCGGCCTCGACTTCGAACGTGCTGGCCCGGTTTGCCACAACGTCGATGCCGCCGAGCGCGGCGATGCCCGAACCGGTCACGGCGACGGTGGTGGTCGGCACCATGGTCAGATTGACCTTGGAGGCCTGAAGCGCGATCGCCCCGCCCTGCCCGGAAACCGACTTGCCGAACGTGGTGTCGGCCGCCGTCGCGCCGATTAGGACCGAGCCGTCCACCTGCGCGCTGCCGGTCAGATCGACACGGGTCGAAGCAGTGCTCGACATGGTGGCTTCGGTCAGGTTGGCGCCGGCCGCCGCGAAGCCGAGCGCGAAACCGTCGGTGCGCGTGTCGATGGCGCCGTTGGTCCGCGCGTCGATCTCGACATCGCCTTCGGCGTCGAGCGAGGCGATCGTCAGGTCGATGATCGAGCGGCTTTCGTTGACCGCGTTGGAGCGGGCGCCCTGCCCGCCCAGAAGCCCGCCGCCGGCCGCCGATATGGCGCGCGCGTCGACCAGGCTCACACCCTCCTCCTCCATCGAGACCGCGTCGTTGGTCGTCACCGACAGCGTGCCGACGCGGAATTCGGCGCCCGAACCGGTGACCTGCGCGACCCCCTCGCGGCGGGCAACGGCGCTCGACACGCCGACCGCGCCGCCGCCGCCAATGGCGACGCCAACGGCGAGCGAGGTGACGTTGGCCGCGTTCGAGGCGCGGATCGTCGCGGCGTCGAGCGTTTCGATACGCGCCGTGCCCAGATCGATGGTCACCGTCGCCTCGTCGCGCGTGTCGGTGGCGACGCCGACGCCCGAGGCGATGCCGCCGGCAGCGGCCACGCCCTGGCTGCGCAGCAGGCCGTCGCGCTCGGCGGTCACGTCGACATTGACGCCGACCACCCGCGCATCGGCCAGATCGATGGCGATGTCGGTTTCGCGCTTCGTCGTCGCCAGCGCGCCGCCATTGGCGATGGCGCCGGTGGAGGCCGACACCGTGCTGGCCCAGGTCTCGCCGTCCTCGCGGGCGCTGATCGCGACATCGCCGGCGCCGGCATTGATGTCGACGTTCTGGCCGAACTCAACATCGATCGTGCGCGACAGCGTGGTCACGGCGATAGCGGCGTTGGCCGAGACGAGGCCGCCGCTGCCGGCGACGGCGACCTGGTTGCCGAGCGGGTTGCCGTCCTCGTCGACATCGCGCTGGCCGGTCTGATCGACGGCGCTGGCGCCGATCATCACGTCGCCGCCGCGGATCTGGACGTTGTCGCCGATCTCGGTGACGATGGTCGAACCGCGCTTGAGCGTGACGACGCCGCCGGCAACGCCCGCATAGCCGCCGATGGCGGCCGCGCCCGCGCGCATCTTGATCAGCCCGTCTTCCTTCGCGGCGATATCGATCTCGTCGCCCGCCTCGAGCCGGGTGGCGTCGCCGATCGAGGCGCGCAGCGCGTCGGTCTGGCCGGTCGCGTAAAGACCGCCCAGATCGACCGAGTTGCGGTCGCCGGCCGCCTCGCCGAGCAGTGAGGCAAGCTGGCTGTCCGCATTGGCCGGGCTGTCACCCTCGGCCTCGAACGGATCGCCTTCCATCCCCGCATCGACCTCCTCGACGGTCTCGCGGCTCTCCTCGTCGTCGGCCGAGGCGGCGAAGCTGGCAACGAGCGCGGCGCCCGAAAAGCCGACCGCGCCGCCGCCGACCGTCAGCGCGTTCGCGGTCAGGTCGCGCACGCCATCGGCCCTGACCGTGATCGTGTCCTGCGCCACAAGGGTGACGCCGCTGCCGATCGAGGCCTCGACCGTGTTGCGCACGTTGGTCACGCCGACCGAGGCGCCGATGCCGACGAAGCCGCCGGCGACCGCGCCGACCGTCATGGTCTGGTCGAAGCCCTGATAGGCGTGGACATTGACGTTGCGCGGCGCCGGCGCGCCCACATAGACGCCGAAATCGGTGTTGTTGCCGATGCGGGCGAAGACCTGCTGCTCGAACTTGGTCACCAGGATCGACCCGCTGACCCCGACGAGGCCGCCCGCCGCGCCGGCGACGACCGAATTGGTGCGAAGCTGCGAATCGGCACGAATGTCGAGATCGCGCGTGACACGCAGGTTCGACGCATCGCCGGCGTTGCCGTCGAGAATCTCGGCGCGGGTCTCGTCGCGCGCGTTCAGGATGACGACGCCCCCGGCAACACCGGCAATGCCGCCTGCGGCGGTGGCGGCGTTGTTGACGATGTTGCGCGGCGATGCGGCGACAAGCTCGGTGTCGCGGCCGCTGATCAGGGTGGAATCGTAGACGAGCGTGCGCGTGGCGTTGGTCGTCACGAGGCTCTCGACGATGCCGGCGACGCCCGCATAGAGCCCGCCGGCGACGGCGATCGAGAACTTGTTCAGCTTTTCGGGCGCGGCGGCCGTCAGCACGATGTCGCGGTCGGCGTCGATCGTGCTGCCGATCACTTCGGTCTCGGTGGTCTTCTTGAGCGAGCCGACCTCGACCAGCGCGCCGACACCGGCGCCACCGATGCCGACCGCGCCGGTCAGCGAGAAGGTGAAGATATCGCTCTGGTTGTAGGCCTCGGCGGTGACGTTCCGACCCGAAACCACCGTGCTGTCGACGATGCGCGCCTTGACCGCATCGCGCACCAGCAGCACGGGCACCTGCAGCCCGATCGCAACCGAGCCGGCGCCTGCAATCGACACGGCAATGGCCTGAAGGGACGTCTGGTTGTCGGCGAGCACGGAGACGCCGCTGATGGCGGTGTCCTGGCGCTCGACATAGTCGGTCTGCACGTCGCCGGTGGCGGAACGGGTTATCGTGTCGATGCCGGCATCGAAGGCGCGCGCCGTGACCTGCGAATCAACGATTTCCGAAATGACCTCGGAGGCCATCGAGATGACCGAGACCGACACGCCGATGCCGACCGAGCCGCCGATGGCGATCGAGCCGGTCGTCTGGCTCGCCCCCAGTTCGCGGCTGGCCGAATCGTCGCCGCCGCCGACGCCCGACAGAACGCCGCCATTGATGGCGCGGACCAGCACGCTGTCGTCGGCGATCACGGTGGAATCGACGATCCGTGCCGCGGCGACGTCACGCTTGATCGTGATCGAGATCGAGCCGGTGATGCCGGCCGAGCCGCCGCCGGCCGCGCCGACAGCGGCGGCGGTCAACTCGGAATCGCCGAACGTGTCGACGATCACGTCATCGGTCGCCGTCAGGGTCGAATTCTCGACGAGCGCGACGCTTTCGCCCTTCTGCTCGGAGATGCCCAGTGTCGCGCCGACACCGGCGCTCGAGCCGACCGAGGCCTGAAGGACGAAGGCGTTCATCCTCTGCGACCGGCGGGTGGCGACGACGATGTCGCGGTTCGAACTGATCTCGGCGTCCAGCACATTGGCGCGCGTGACGCTCTTGGCGCTGTTCAGGCCGACCGAAAGGCCGATCCCGACGCCCGTCGACGCACCGACCGACACCCCGAGCGAAAGCGCTCCGCCCTCGTCGACGCTCGAAAGGACCACATCGCCGCCCGCATCGATCGCCACGTCCGTGATCGACGCCTCGGTCTGCGCATCCATGTCGGAGACCGCGAGCACGGCGGCGACGGCGACATTGCCGCTGGTGGCGGTGACCGAGCCGGCGATCGCCCGCGACTGGCCGTCCGACGTCGCATCGACCGTCAGATCGCCGACGCGCAGCGCGCTGCCGGTGGTGGCCCAGCTTCCCGCGCCGTCGATCCGGGCGCGAACGAGCTGGTCGTGCCGGCTGATGCCGGCGCCCGCGCCGATCGCGACGTTGGACTGGCCGGCCGAGGCGCCGGCCGAAAGGCCCATGGCGCGCGCGGTCGAGGTGGCGGTGATTGTCATGTCGTCCAGCTCCGCGCTCGACCCGCTGCCGAGCACCAGATCGGCCGAGACAAGGCCACCCAGCCGCGCCCAGCCGAAGGACGCGCCGATCGAGACACCGCCGCTGCCGCCGCTCGAGCCATCGCCGCCGTCGCCGTCCGGGCGGTCGCCACTAGCCTCGCCGCCCGCCTCGCTCAACCCGCCATCGTCGTCGCCGCCGGGAAGGCCGAAGAGATAGATGTCGATGAGGTTGGACAGGACCGTGTTGGTGACATCGCGCGCCGTGATCGAAATGCCGTTCTCATCGATCGTGACCGTATTGGCCGCTTCGCCGATCAGCCCGCCCGTATCGAACCCGATGGAGAGCTGTCCGGCGATGGAGGACACCTTGCGGTCGTCCTCGGCGCGGATCAGCGTGTTGTCGATCACCGTCAGGCCGGTGTCGTCGGCGACCTCGACGCGCGCCTCGACGGCCAGATCCATGCGGCGGGTCAGTTCGGCTCGCTCGCTGGCGCCAAGTTGCAGATGGTCGGCCACCGACCCGCCAATATCGTCGCGGGTCTGCTCGTTCTGGGACTCATGGGCGTGGCTGCGCTCACTGGGATCGAGGATGACCGCGCCGGCCGGGCGCCGGCCCATCTGCGTGTAGGCCAGCGAGCCGACGAGGCTGAAGCTTCCCGAACCGGTCGCCGCGCCGATGGCGATGTTGGCCGCCTGGCTTTCATCCTTGGCGCGCACGACGAGCCCGCCGTCGATCGTCAGATCGTCGGTGATGAGCACTTCGGCGAGTGTTCGACCGCCGGTCTGCAGCACATTGCCGCCAATGCCGACCGCGGCGTTCGCCTCCTGGGCGGTGACCGAAACGCCGATCAGCTTGTCGCGGCGCAGCGCCGAGACATCCAGACTGCCATTGACCGTGCCGCCGAAATCGCCCGACGCCTGGGCGATGATGTCGCGGTTGGCGGTCAGCCATCCGGCCTGGATCGCAGCGGCGAAATTACCGCCGCCGAAATTCATGCCGACGACAGTGCCCGTCAGCCCCGCCTCGCCGGTCGCCACGATCTCGGTCTGATCGGCGAAATCGAGCGCGGCATCGGTCACCAGCGCATGCACATCGAGCCCGGTGCGGGCATAGGCGACGCCGCCGACAATGCCGACCCCGCCCGAGTTGGCCCGCGCGATGGCCGCGGCCTGAAGGATCGACTTGTCTGTGGCGGTGATGGTCGCGGTGCCGCCCGACAAGTCGGTGTCGCGCGCCTCGGCCAGAAGCGTGCCGTTGATGGTCGCGCTCGAGACCATGACGTCGAGCGCATTGTCGCCCGAGCCGGTCTTGCCCGAACGGGCGAGCACGCGCGTTTCCTGCCGCGCGTTGATTTCGACATCGCCATTGCCTGCATCCACGGTGCCGCCGACGATGCGGGCGCTGGTGTCGGCCGTCAGGTCGGTGACGATCACGCCGATCGCGCCGGCGGTTTCGGCATCGACCGAAAGGCCCTGGCGGTTGATCAGTTCGCCTTCGCTGAGGGCTGTCACCCGCGCCGAGGAACCGGCAATGTCGGTGCTCGCGATCAGTGCCCGGGTCGTGCGGTCGGAAACGGCAACGCCGACGCCGATGTTTCCGGCGATGCCCTCTTCGCTCTCGCCGCCGCCCTTCTGCATCACGTCGACATTGCCCGACTGGGTTGCCGAGACGGTCACGGCGGCATTGCCGGTCACGGCGGCATCTGTGATCCGGGCGCGGACCAGCCGGTCCTCGACGACGATGGCGGCGGACGCGCCGATGCTGACGTCACCGGCGGCGGCGTCCGAGCCGATCCGGGCGCGGCTGTCGGCGGTGTCGGTCGCGCTGATCGCGACGGCGCCGGCTTCGACCGAGCCGCCCACGATGTCGGCGGTGACATCGCGGTCGGTGACGTTGACCGCCGCCGCCGCGGCAAGCGTGAAGGTGTCGGACGAACCGCTCGAGGCGGCCGCGCCGTCGATCGAGCCGTCGCGCTGCGCGCTGACGGTGACTGCGCCCGCAGAAACCGTGCTTTCGTCGATCAGCGCGCGGACCGTTTCGGACTGCACGTTGCCGGCAAAGGCGATGCCCACAGAGAAGCCGCCCGATCCGTCACCGCCGCCTTCGGCTTCCTCGCCGCCCTCGCCTTCGCCGTCTCCGCCAGGGATATCTGGGGCGTCGGGCGCATCAGGTGCATCCGGCGCATCGGGTGCGTCCGGCGCGTCGGGGTCGTCGGCGTCGTCATCCTCCTCGGCCGCGTCGCGCACGGCACCGGCGAGAAGCAGCGACGAGCCGCCATTGCGCGCCGAGACGGTCAGCCCGCCACCGGCGAGATCCTGGTCCACGTTCGTATCGGTGACCAACGCCTCGGTGACCACGGTGCTGACGTCCACCGAGGCGCTGCCGAGCACGGTGCTCTTGACCGCCGCGCCGCCGCGTCCGGCCGAAAACAGGTTCATCGTCGTCGTGTCGATCGCCTGGACGAAGCTCGCGCCGTCGTCGAGCAACAGTTCGGGCGCGCTGACCGTGGCGCGCGTTGTCCGGTCGATGCGTCCCAGCGCCACCGAGACGGCAATACCGAACTCGCCCGCGCCGGAGACCGCCGAGCCGGCGGCGGCGAAATTGCGCGTGGTGTTGGTGGCGACCACCGACAGATTGCCGCCACCGCCGGTCGTCGTGTCGACAGTGCGGTTGTGCTCGATGCGGGCCGTCGCCGTCACATCGCCGAAGATGCCGGAGAAATCGCCGGCAAGGGCGAAGCCGAACTCCTTGCCGTCGGCGGGGCTGTCGAGATTGTCGTTGTCGTCGTCCGGGTTCGCCGGATCGTCGGTCCTGGTGTCGGCCGCCTTGTCGGCCAGATCGTCGGCGTTGGTCGTCGCGCGGTCGCCGAGCAGCTTGACCGGCATCTCGGTCTTCTTGCGCTTGTCCGGCTCGCCGTCATCGTCCTCGTCGACGGTCGAGGCCTCGTCGAGACCGGCGCCGGCGACCGAGGTGACGATCACATCGCCGCCGATCAGCGCGGCGACCGTGGTGGAGCCGAGCGACCAGTCGCCGGTGAAGCCCGAGCTGCCATCGGGATTGGTGATGATCGCCGCATCGGCCGTGCGGTCGGCGAAGACCAGCGCGGGCGACACGCCGATCGATGTGCTGCCGGAGGCGCCGCTGCCGGCATCGGCCAGCAGCGTGCTCTTGTCGGTGGCGATCAGCGATGTCTCGCCCAGCTTGTAGCGCGACGGGTCGACCAGCAGCGCGTTCGCCACCCCGTCATAGTCGGTCATGGCAAAGCCGATGTTCAGCGCGAACTTCTCGGCCTTGCCGTACGAGGCGGCGGCGGTGGCCGCGGTGAGATCGTTGGTCGCCGAAAGGCTCAGCGCGCCGATCGTGCCGATCGAACTGCCGCGCGCCTCGCGCAGCGGCGCCTCGAAGATCGCTTCGGTCGTCGGCCGCAGGATCAGCACATGGCCGGATCCGCCGACGCCCAATGCGCCGGAGACGAACGGATCGGCATTGTCGCGGCGCGAGGCGAAGCCGCCATCGGTCAACGCGGTCAGGGACAGCGACTGCGTGTCGATCGAGCCGGCGTTCTTGGTGGCGGCAAAGCGGGCGGTCGTGTCGGTGCGGAACCGGTGGATGGCGACATCGACGGCGATGACGGCCTTTTCGCCGTCGGTCTGGGTCGAGGTGACGATGTTCCAGTTGTCGTCGCCGACCAGCGCATCGGCGGACAAGGGCCGGTCGTCGATGTCGACATAGCCGCCCCCTCCGCGTTCGAACATGGCATCGCGGTCGAGCACGGTGTCGTCGCCCGGATCGTCCGGCGTGCCGCCATCGTCGACGAACTGGCCGGTCGGGCTGTTCTGGAAGGCGATCTGCGGCAGGTTCGTGGTCGCGCTTACGCCGATCGAACCGGCGGAAGAGGTGAAGAAGTTGCGCCCCAGCGCGGCGTCGGTCGTCAGGTTCCAGTCGCCGAGCGGCACGGAAACGACCGCGCCGACGCGTGGGGAATCGGCGCCGGTGCCGATGGCCGAGCGGGTCTCCTTGTGGAACTGCTCGATGCCGGTCGTCGCGCTCAGCGCGAGACTGCCCTCGCCCGTGTTCCAGCCGCCAAGGATCGTCGCGCCGACATAGAGCGGTTCGGCCGCGCCGGGCTGATAGCGCTCGCCGCCAAGCCGGGCGATCGTCACATCGTCGTGGCGTTCCAGATTGAAGGCGAGCGCGAATGCATCCTTGAAGCTGGCGCGCGCTTCGGGCGCATCGCCGCCGCCGGGCGGGGCCGGCTGGTCTTCCTGCACCTCTTCCTGGGTCTCGTCGGAGACGTCCATCAGCGCGGTGGCGACCTTGCCGATCTTGTCGCCGTCGCCATCGCCGGGCCGGTCGTCCGGATCGCCGTCGCCCTCGCCGCCCTCGGCGGGATCCTCGGCGCCGGGCACCAGCGTGCCGGCCGAGGCGACCGCGCGCGCCGAGTAGTTGGTATAAACGTTCTCGGCCTTGACCGTGATCGGGGCACTGCCATCGTGGAACATGGTCGCGCCCGAGGCCACCTCGGTCACCGTGTCGGCGAGCGAGACGATGCCGGCGATCGCAAGGGCCGACGCGGTGCCGTCGGCGGCGATCACCTCCATGTCGATGTCGTGCTCGGTGCGCGCCGCGATGGTCAGCCCGTCGCCCGAAATGAAGCGGGAAAAGGTCTGGGTCTCGTTGTCGCGGAAATACCAGGGGACAAGGTCCTGCTGGGCGTCGATCAGGATGCGGTTGTCGACCGAGCGCAGCGACAGGATGCCGGCCGCCTTGATGAAGCGCTCCGCGCCGGCGGTCGCGCGCATGGTGTGGTCCTCGACGGCGGTCGAGGTGATGGTCAGCGTGCCGTCGTTGAAGGCGTCGAAGTCGGTCGAGCGGATGACGGTGCGGGAATTGGTGTCGGTGATGCCGATGGCGGCGGCGATCGTGTCAGAGGAGGCGTCGATGTCGAGACCCGTGCGGGCGGTCGAGGCCACCTCCAGCGTTCCGGCCGAGCCGGCCGGCTGGCCGTTGGCGTCGCGGTTGAGATCGACCTCGACGAGCGAATCCTCGAGCCAGACGGTCGAATCGGCGATCAGGCGCAGCGGCGCGACGGTGATCGACAGGCCCTTGAGGCCGCCGCCGCCCTCGTCCTCGCTCTTGCGCGCCTCTTCGCCGGCATCGCGAACCAGATCGGCGACCGCGTCCATCTGCTCGGTGTCGGCGACATCGGCCTTCCTGGGTTCGTCGTCGGCGTCCGGGTTGGCGGGCGCGTCGGGATCGGCCGGCGTATCGGGGTCGTCCGCTTCCGGTCCGGTGCGCAGCGAGGCGGCGCGGATGGTGATCTCGGGCACCGCATGGGCGGTGATCTCGATGTCGCGCGCCTCGTCGGTGATCTCGACGGAGCACTCCTCACAAAAGCCGCCCTCACCTTCCCCTTCGCCTTCGAAGCCGCCCTCCCCGCCGCCCTGTTCGAGCGGACCGTTGCCGGTGCCGAAGCGGATCGAGGCGTCCAGCAGTTCGGTGCGCGCGGTGGCGGCGACACGGGCGAAGTTGGCGGCGACCGAAATGCCCCAGCCATCGTCGGCGCGGCCGGTGCGGCCGTTGACGACCAGATCGAGCGTCGACCGGTCGCGGGAGCGGATCGACAGCGGCTTGAGCGTGTTGTCCTCGCCGACCAGATCGGCGCCGAACTCGATGTCGGTGTCGAGCAGCGTCGTCGTCGTTTCCTGGGCGATGGCGGTCAGGCCGAAGCTGCCGGAAATGCCGATGCCGCCCGTCGCCGCCGCCGTGACCGCGCTCGACTGGCCGTAGGCGATATCGGTCAGCGCGGTGATCGAAACCTCGCCCTCGACATCGACATAGATGTCGTCGGCATCGTGCTGGCTGAACACGCCGTCGCGGTCGGCGATGCCGGCGCGGGTGGTCACGTTGGCGAACAGGCCGCCGAAATCGCCGGCGAAGGTGAAGCCGCCCTCGCCGTCCTTGTCGGGAGCGTCGCCGCCGATCGCCTGCCTGACGCGGTCCGCATCGTCCGCGCCCAGCATGTCCGGGTCGATGGTGGTCTTGTCCTCGTCCTTGGCGTCCTCGTCCGGCGCATCGGGGTCCGGATCGCCGGCGCCGGGGTCGCCGGCGTCGTCCTCGTCGCCGCTGCCGCCGGCCGAGACGGTGCCGCCGACGATCACATTGCCCTCGGCCTCGGCGGCGATCTCCAGCCCGCCCAGCAGCGCCCAGCCGTAAAGGTCCGTGTCGGTACCGTGGGCGAGCGCCTCCTGCTTGCCCAGGATCCGCGCCTCGGTGGTCCGGTCGGCGAAGACAAGGCTCACGCCGACGCCGATCGAACTGTTGCCGTCGGCGGCGCCCGAGACCACGGTGACCGTGTCGCCGGTATTGGTGGCGGTCAGGGCGAAATCGCCCTCGATCTCGAAATCGGTCTGGTGGCCAACGAACGCCTGCACGGTATCGTCGCGCTGGGTCAGGGCGAGCGCGCCGGCGAAGCTGGTCTTTTCGGCCGAGCCGTGCGCGCGCGCATCGGCGAACACGAGCCGGTCATCGCGCGCGCTCACATTGACCGCGTCGATGTTTTCCGTCGCGGCGATGATCGCGCCGTTTTCGACATTGGCGCGCGCCAGCCCGTCCATGTCGACCAGCGAGACCGATGCGCCGAAGCCCGAGCCCTCGGCCGAGCCGACGCTGTCGCCGGGCGCACCCGCCGATGCGCCGAAGGCCCCGTTCAGCCGGGCGCTGACCAGCCAGGTCTCGTCGTTGTCGCCCTCGTCGATGTCGCCATAATCGTCGGCATTGTCCTCGATATAGCTGCCGGCGCCGAGCGTTGCGGTGGCGGTCTGGTCGCCGGTCAGGCGCGACAGGGAGAAGCCGATGCCGAGTTCGTCGCCGGCGCCGACCGTGCGCGCGCGGCTGAGCGCGATTGGCGCGTCGTCGGCATCGGTGAAGATGGGCCCCGCGCCGTCCGACCAGGCGCCGATCAAAGAGGGTTCGGCGTCCGGGTCGGCCTCGCCGAGGATCTCGGCCTTGCGGGCCGCATGGGCGGTGTCGAGAACGTCGCGCCCTTCGATATCCGGCGCGCCGTTCTCGGCGACGATCGAGACCGATCCGGGCGTGACGATGGTCGGCTCATAGGGAATGAAGACGACATCGCCGGGCGCGGGCGGATCGAGCTTGGTGCTCGCGCGGGCGTCGGCCTGCATGTCCCAGTCGGCGAGGCTGAACGCGCCAAGGAGGACGAGACCGCCACCCGACTGAAGCTCGCTCTTCGACTTGCCCGTCAGGCCGCCCGGCGTGTCGTCGTCGGGCAGATCGGCCGAGCCGGCCGCCGCCAGCGCAAACTGGGAGACCGCGCCAAGCTGGTTGCGCGCGCCGATGACCACCCCGGTCTCGTCAAGGCCCAGATCGGGCGTACCGCGCTGATCGCTCTCGGGCTCGACCAGGATGAGCGGCGTGCCGAGCCGCTGGCCGGTACCGGCATCTGTGTCGAATGTATAGTCCGCATCACCGAACAGCGTGCGCGCCTGCGCATTGTGGTTGGCGATGGCGACGGCAACCGCATAGGCATTGTCGCCGGAATCGCCGGACTGATCGGGGGCCGGAGCGCCATTGTCGTCCGAGACGCCGGAGGCCTCATTGGCCGTGTTCGCCGCAGCACTGAGAAGCGGCAGGAGCTGCTCGCGATTGTCCTGCGGCGTCGGATCGGGCGCGGTCGGATCGGGGCTGTCCCCGTCGGTCAGCGTGCCGCCGGTGACGCGCGCGGACAGATCGACCCTCTGGTAATCGTTGAGCGCCTCGACGGCGATCTTGCCCTTCGGGTTGACCAGTTCGGTGCCGACCGCCGTCGTCGCGTCGATGTCGTCGAGCGAGACGAGGATCGCGCCGCCGAACGCGCTGTCGGACATAAGCGCCTCGGCCGCCGCGCTCACGTCGACGATGTTGGTGGCGCCGATGGCGATGCCGTCCTTGGCCTTGATGCCGGCGTCGGCGACGTTGCCGGGCTCGGTCGGATCGTAGGCCGTCTCGGCATCGCCGGAGACGATCGTCGTCGCCTCGGCCATCCGGATCGAGATGGCCGCGCCGATGTTGACACCGTCGTTCTGGCCATCGAACCCCTGGGCCGCCTCGGCCTTCAGCGCCTGGGTCGCCTTCGTCGTCGCCGTCACGTCGACCGTGCCACCGGCCTCGAGGCGCGAATCGGCGATGACGGTCTCGGCCCTGGTGTTGGAGACCGAAACGACGACGGCCATGCCGTCCATGTCCGGGCCGATCCGGGTGACGGTGCGCGACTGCGCGGCGGCCTCGATATCGCCGCTGGCGACGAGCGAGGAGCCGGTGACCTCGATGCGCGTGTGCGCTTCGAGATAGGACGGCCAGTTCTGGTAATTGACGCTGTCCAGGATCTGATCGGCTTTCGACGCCGCATCGCTGACCAGTTCAACCAGATCGTCGACGAAGCCGACACCCGTGTCATCGAGCCCGAGGCTGGCGATATAGCCGTCGGCCGTGCCCTCGACGTCGACCAGATTGTCCTTTTCGACCTCGGCGATCAGCCGGATGTTGCCGCCGCGCAGATAGGCGCCGTTGATCGAAATGCCGCTGACGCTGACCGGCGACGGTTCGGTCGAATGGCCGTCGGCGTCGATGCGTTTGGCCTCGAGCGTGATGTCGCCGGCTTCGAACCCGCTGCCCTCTTCGACAAAGGCGAGAAGCCGGGCGCCCTTTTCGATGACGATCTGCGGGGCGACGAGCATGATGTCGCCGGAATCGCCGGCCGAGGCCTCGGCGAAATCGTTGGGATCGCCGTCGGTCTTGCGCGTGTTGATGATCGTGCGCTCGCTGACGACGATGCGGTCGCCGGCCTGAAGCGTGATGTCCACGCCGCCGGTGATCCGGTCGGTGTCGACTTCCAGAACGTCCGGGTCGATGAAGATCGAGCCGCCCTGCCCGGTCCCGGACCAGGCGGCCAGTTCGCCGTTCAGTTCGACCAGTTCCTCGGCGGAAAAGCCGATATGGCCGCCATCGCCGCTACCGCGCGCGGCGACCGAAATCGTCGCGCCCGCGCTCAGCACCGACGAGCCGGTGGCAAACACGTCGACCGTGCCGCCATGGCCGGCGCCCTCGCCCTCGGCCAGCATTCGCGCGCCCGGTTCGAGCCTGACATGGGCCGCCCGCACCTTCACATTGCCGCCGGACGCGCCGTTCACGGACACGACGCGGCCGCTGCCGGAGACCGTCACGGTGCCGCCCGCGTCGAGCGTCACCCCCGGGGCGGGGCCGGCGCCGTTGACCGCGCCCGCCATGATCGCCGCGCGGTCGCCGGCCGAGACCCGGCCGGAGATGGTGACATTGCCGCCGGCGCGCAGGCGCACCGCACGGTGGCCACTGATCGAGCCCTGAACGTCGATGTCGGCGTCCGATTGCGGCGCGGTGCCGCTGACGAGCCGGTCGACATGGGAACCGCTGACCGCGCCGTTCGGGCCGACGAATTCGTCGACGAACTTCTGCGAGGGCGTCGACAGGCTGACCGAGCCGCCCTGGACCGAGCCGCCCGGGCCGACCACGAAACCGTTCGGATTGGCGATGTAGAGATTGCCGCCAACCTGTCCGTTCTGCATCGAACGCACGGCGCCGTTGATCTGGCTGCGGCTGCCATTGACGATGTTGACGGTGCCGGACGCGCCGCCGGGCACATGCAGGTTCGTGGTGGTGCCGGCACCGGTCGAAAAGCTCGAGAACGTGTTGACGCCATGTCCGCCGACGACGGTCGAGGTGGTCACGTCGGTGACCGACCCGCTGGTGGTGACGTTCGTCGCGGTGCGCCCGTCCGCCGTGACCTGCGCCCGGGCCGGTCCCGAGGCGGCGCCGGTGACGGCGACGACGCACAGCGCGCTCGCGCTCACGAACAGATCGCGCCGCAATCTTGCCAGTGCCATGGTGCCTCCCGACACGCTGCCGGTCCGCATGGCGCTGCCGCGCGGCCGGTGTTTTCGCCCCATTGGCGCGTGCCGCTCGGGGCCCGCGCATGCCGAACTAAAGCCCGGCGCGGCGACCGGCTGAACGGGATGGTTAGCGAAAAGTGAAGAAATTCCGGGCCCTGGCACCCGTTTCGGCGCGATGGGAGGCGGTTTTACCCCAGTTGAGGTATCGCCCGACCGGCTGTCGGGAAACGCTGGCGCGCCGCGTCACTGGCCGGTTTGAGCGTCCGTGTCGTCATCCTCTGCGCCCGCATCGGCGTCGGCGGTGCCGGTGGCGCGGGCAAGCGCGGCAAGACCATCGGCAAGGCCGGTCAGATCGACGCGGAAGACCAGAGGGTCGGCGCCGAACCGCGGCCGGTAGCCGGCGATCGCGCCGTCGGCCGCCGACAGCGCGTCGATCTGATCGGCATCGAGCGGGATCAGCGCCTCGCACAGATCGGTGGCGCAGGATTGCCATGCCAGTTCCAGCACGTCCTCGCTCTCCTGATCGGGCCGGATCGAAAAGCCCGACGGGAAATGCACGCCAAGCGGCACGCGCGCGGCGAGGAAGGCGCCGGGTTCGCCGGCATTGTCGAAGGCGAGGAACTCGGCCAGGAAGACGCGGTCGGCGCTGCGCACCAGGCGCTGGTTGAGCACGCAGACCGTCTCGTTGACGGCCAGTGCCTCGCAATTGACTGTCCATGCGCCGAACCGCTCGCCATTGACGACGCGATCGCGCGTCTCGTCTTGCGCGTGGGCGAAGCCCGCTGCGGCCATCGCGACGATCGCCGCGCCGGTCGTGACAAGTGCGCGTCTCATGAAGCCATCTCCCGTCATCTCGCTCGAAACCGCTAGAACCGCAGCGCCACGCGTCCGTCCACGCGCACCGCACCGTCCGCGTCAAAACCGTTCGCATCGACGAGCGGCTTGGATACGAACACCTCGCCCGTGCCCCAATTGGCGATCTGCACCGCCACGCCGGCGCCGACGGAGGCCAGCGGATCCTGGGCGACCGGGCTGCCGGCCACCTGATCGAACGCCTGGCCGAAATCGGCAAACGCGAACGGCCGCACCGCAAGGTCGGTCTCCTCGCCGAGCGGCAGTTCGGCTTCCACCTGGGACCTGATCCAGTAGTAGCCGTCTCCGGCCGAAAGACCCGTTGTATAGCCGCGCACGATCTCGGGCGAAGCGATCGTGGTGCGGTAGGCCGAGGGCGCGCGATCGCCGAAGGCCGCCTGCCAGCCGCCGCGCACCGACAGCGCGACCCGGTCGACGGGGCGAACGATCACCGTGCCGCTGCCGGCCAGATAGGTCGTATCCAGACCGGTCTGCGCGAAGACGCGGTCGTCCCAGACGACGTGGCGTACGAGCTGGTCATAGGTCACGAGAAAGCCCGGCTGTTCGTAGACGATGGTCACGCCGGCCTGCACGCCGCCGCCGATCTGGTCGCTGATGCGCACGCCGGCCAGCAGGCTCTCGTCGAAGAAGCCGAGCGCCGACGCGCGCCCGAGAACCCGCAGTTGCGGTTCGGTCAGGAACGCATGGTTGACGCCGATCTCGCCATTGATCGAGTGAGCGCGCACGCGCGTGGCACCGAGCGTCGTCGAACGTTCGCCGTCCAGCGAGGTGAAGATGCGGGTGCCCAGCGCATTGATCGGCCGCGCATAGGCGCCGCCGAGGGCCTGCGACCCCTCGGAGATGGTGAACGTCAGGCTGAGCGGATCGAGCACGCCGGTCAGGGAGGCGTCGGTGAAGCCGAAGCGTGCCCTGTACTGGCCGGTCGCCGGATTGCCATAGGTGTCCGCGCTGGCGGTGAAGACGTACTTCTGCGGCTCGGCGAAATCGACGACCAGATTGGTCTGCCCGCGTTCGGCGCCGGGCACGAAACGGGCATCGGCGATGATGCCGTCGGTCACCGAAAAGCGCTGCAGGTTGGCCTGGATGACGCGGTTGTCGGCGAGATCGCCGGGCGCGACGCCGATGCGGCTGCGGTAGTATTCGTCACGCGCGAGCCGACCGTTGGGCTCGACCGCGCCGATGCGCGCTTCCAGCAGTTCGATGACAATCAGGCCGGCGGCCGGGTCGACCCGCTCGATCAGCGCCTGTGCAAGGGCGATGCCCTGGGCATCGTAGAGCGCGTTGAAGCGCGCGGCCACCGTGGCGAGATCGGCGATCGCGATGCGCGTTCCGACCAGATCGCTGACCACCGCGTCGATCTCCGACGCCAGAAGATAGCCCGACGGGGAAACCTCGATCGTGCGGATCACGAAGGGCGGCGGTGGCGGTGGCGGTGCGGCCACACGCGCACGCCGACGGGGTTCGGTCCTTGGCTGCGGCGTCCGCAGCTCGGCTTCGGTGTCGGCAGCGGTTGCCGCGGCGCCCCCATTGACGTCGACCGGTTCGATCGTGGGCGCCTCGCGCAACTCGTCGACGAGTTCGAGCGCCGGGATTTCCGGCTCCTGCTCGGCATCCTCGATCTCGGTCTCGACCGCCTCGTCGGGAACGAGTTCGATCGGCTGCGCCACGGCGCCGACCTGAACCGCAACAAGCAGGGCCATGGCCACGATGACGGCCAGCGCCCGACGCGTCAGGTCACGAAAATCGGGTTCGGGCGCAGGCCCGGGCGGGCACTCGTTCAATGACCATTCCCCTCAGATGGACGTTGCCACCGGTCACGAATCAACTTTCGCGTCGCGAATCGCGTCGTCGCAACCTTACTGTGCCGGCCGGGTGTGACAAGTTCATCGGACGAATGGCAGCCCGTGGTGGCGCCAGGCATTGTCGGCAGACGGATTCCGGGCCCGCAAAGGCAGTCTTTTACACCAGATGGTGTATGGATAAGCTCGCACGGCGGGCGTAACGGCGACGACACTGGTCATGTCAGACAAGAACACACCACAGATCGCACCGGAACCGGAGCTGCTCGAGGCGGTCTACCGCACGGCGGTGACGCCGGACAGCTACGACACGCTGATGGCGCGCTGGCAGCAGCACATCGAAAAGGCGGTCGAGGAGCTCGGCGCCGAACGGGAGCGGGAGCCCGAGGGCGACGACCTGATCGAGGTCGGCGGCGCGATGCCGCATTTCGAGACCTCGTTTCAAATCCTGGAAGCGCTGGGGCGCGAGCGGGAGCATCCCGGCGGATCGCAGGTCTTCGCCACCGGCAAGCCGAAGTTCATGCTCGATCCGGAAGGCCGCGTCGTCTGGTTCAACGGGATCGCCGCGCGCGATCTTAAGGTCGCCAAGGGCATGGCGGTCTCGGCCCTGCCGGTCGGCGCGCAAGGGGCGCAACTGATCGAGAACGCGCTTTCCGGACTGACCGATCCGCAACTGGAGCCGCGGCCGTTCATCGTCGCCTTCGAAAGCGGCACGATGGAGCGCAGCATCCACATGCTGGTCACCGTGATGGGCGACCAGCCGAAGAACCGCACGCTGATGTTCGATCAGGCGGATGTGCGGTGGACGGACCAGGCCGGCAAGGTGATCAGCGATGCGTTCGGCCTGTCGGCATCGGAGGCCGAGATCACCGGCATGCTCGTCGAGGGCCGCGATCTCAACGACATCGCCGAGATCCGGGGCCGGACGGTCGCCACGGTGCGCACCCAGCTCAAGTCGATCCTCAAGAAGACGCACACGCACTCGCAGAACGAGTTGCTGCGGCTCTGCACGGTGCTGTCGGCGCACATGCCGGCCAATGTGAACCGCCGCCGCATCGGCGCGGAGGTCGTTCGCTTTCACGTCCTGCCGTGCGGCCGTTCCATCCCCTATCACACGTTCGGACCGGAGGACGGCAAGCCGGTCGTCTTCTTGCACGGCATGCTCGACGGCGTGCAGGTGACCGACCAGATCCAGGCGCTGCTCAACGAACATGGGCTCAGGCTGATCGGGCCTGAGCGGCCCTTCTTCGGGTCGGCCGAAGGGCCCCACGTGCCGACCAAGCATGCGATGACCGCGTTCGCCGACGACCTGCACGACATGATCGAAACGCTCGGCCTCGATCGTTTCGTCATCCTCGGCCACATGGCTGGCGCTGTCCCGGCCCATGCGCTTGCCGGACGGTTCGGTGATCGGGTGGCGGCGGTCGTCGCGGTCGCCGGGGGGCTGCCGATCGTCAGCGCCGACCAGTTCAAGGTGATGTCGCCGCGCCAGCGCATGGTCGCCTACACGGCCCGCTACACGCCGAGCGCGCTGCCCTTCATCCTGCGCGCCGGCATCCGGCAGCTCGATCATGGGGGCGCGAAGAAATTCATGGATGCGCTGTACGTCGCCTCGCAGCCCGATCAGCAGGCATGCGCGCGCGGCGAGATCTTCAACATCGTCTCGGGCGGGTATCGGTATGCGATCGCGCAGGGCCACCGCGCTTTCGAGATCGACAGCTACCATGTGGTGCGCGACTGGTCCCACCTGATCGACGGGACCGACAGACCGATCCACCTTATTCATGGCGCGCACGATCCGGTGGTGCGCATCGAGACGGTCCGGGCCTTCGCCCGCCGCTATCACAATCGCGCGGTGCTGCACGAGCACCCCGAGGCGGGACAACTGGTCTATTACGCCGAACCCGACTTCGTGCTGCCGATCATAGCCGGCCTCTTCGACGAGGACTGAGCGCCCAGGCCGACCGTACCCACCGCGATGCGACAGGTCCGCAGACTGCTTGCCAATGGATTGAAAACCTACAGCAAATGGCGCGAGTGACGGGGCTCGAACCCGCGACCTCCGGCGTGACAGGCCGGCACTCTAACCAACTGAGCTACACCCGCATTTGCTGGGCGCCGGGCGCGCCGGCGTTCCGGTCACTTAAGTGGAACCCATGATGGTGTCAAGCGGTGCAAACGCCGATTCCGGCGGGCGCGCGCGCGGCCCGCAAGGGGCACGCGCTGGCCGTCTCGATGGCCGCATCAAAGCCGCTTGCAAGCGGACAGGTTGGCGACTAGACGGAGGGCGGTCGGTCGACCAGGGCGATTAGCTCAGCTGGTAGAGCGCTTCGTTTACACCGAAGATGTCGGGAGTTCGAGTCTCTCATCGCCCACCAGACCGACACGTCGGCACCGGCAGGGCCGCCGGACCGTCCCCTCCCCATCGCACCTTCGTCGTCGGTTCAGGTTCTTCGCGGAAGCAGCCTGTCGGAGCGTTGCGATCAGGTCGCGTCGGACGCCACGCCATGATAGCGCACTTCGCCCTGGGCGAGCCGGAAGCGGCCCGAAGCGTGGGCCGTCTCCGTTCCTGTCGGGAGCGGCGGACGCCGCCCGGTATGCAGGTCAGCCGTTGACGGCGTCCTTGAGTGCCTTGCCGGCGGAGAATTTCGGCACGCGCTTGGCCGGAATGTCCACGGCCGCGCCGGTCATCGGATTGCGGCCGGTGGTGGCGGCGCGCTGCTGGACGACGAAATTGCCGAAGCCGAGCACGCGCACATCGCCGCCGGACTTCAATGTTTCGGTGATCGTCGCAAAGACGGCGTCGACAGCCGATGCCGCATCGCCCTTGCCCAGGCCAGCCTTTTCGGCGACCGCTGCGGCCAGTTCATTCTTGTTCATGGGTTTACTCCCCTCAGTCGGAATTGTCCGGCACCGGCGCGAATCGGCGGTCGGTGCACAGTGGGGCGACACTAGCGGGAATTGGGGCGATTCCTAAGCCCTTAGGCGTCAAACGATCGGCAAACGACAGAATTCAACATGAAATCACGCCACTAGAGCGTTCTGTGATGAGATTGAACCATTCTGCCGGAGCAGGCTTGGGTAATGGCCAAGGGCTTCGGCGACGGGCGTATCGGGATACGGCCGAGCCGAAGGCCGCAGGAATTGGGCCAAACCGGCCCGGCCCACCGATCGCGGCTTGCCGCGATCGGCAACTTGAAGTGCCCAAACCGGTCAAGCCGGTTTGGGTGGGTTTCCGGCTGGCGGACGCCCACCGCGTCGAAGCGCTTGTCCGTAGCGCCGCTACGCACGGCGCGCTTCTCCTTGTGGATCGCCTCGCCAGCCCGGAAACAGAATTGTTTCAATCTCATCACAGAACGCTCTAAAGGCAGCCGGACACGAAAAAGGCGCCGTCGAAACGGCGCCTTGATCAATATTGGCGATGTGCGGCCGCCGGTCAGTGGGCGACGCTTGGGACCTGTTCGCTGGACGAGGCGATCGCCGCAGCCATCTTCTCGTCCTCTTCGGTCCACTCGATCGGCTCGGGCTGCCGGTCAAGGGCATGCTCGAGCACTTCGCCGATATGGCTGACCGGAACGATGTCCAGCGCGCTCTTGACGTTGTCGGGGATGTCGGCGAGGTCCTTGGCGTTGTCCTGCGGGATCAGCACCTTCTTGATGCCGCCCCGGACCGCCGCCAGAAGCTTCTCCTTCAATCCGCCGATCGGCAGCACGCGGCCGCGCAGCGTGATCTCGCCGGTCATGGCCACCTCCTTGCGGACCGGAATGCCGGTCAGCACGGAGACGATGGCCGTCGCCATGGCGATACCCGCCGAGGGACCGTCCTTGGGCGTCGCACCCTCGGGCACGTGCACGTGGATATCGCGCTTGTCGAACACCGGCGGCTCGATGCCGAAGTCGATCGCCCGGGCACGCACGTAGGACGCGGCAGCCGAGATCGACTCCTTCATGACGTCCTTGAGGTTGCCCGTCACCGTCATCTTGCCCTTGCCGGGCATCATGACGCCCTCGATCGTCAGCAGTTCGCCGCCGACCTCGGTCCAGGCAAGCCCGGTGACCACGCCGACCTGGTCTTCCTGGTCGATCTCGCCGAAGCGGAACTTCGGCACGCCCAGATAGTCGGCCAGATTGTCCTCGGTCACCTTCACGGTCTTGACGTCGGAGCGAAGGATCTCGGTGACGACCTTGCGGCCGAGCTTCATCAGCTCGCGCTCGAGGTTCCGGACGCCGGCCTCACGCGTGTAGAGCCGGATGATCTGCCGGATCGCGCCTTCGGTGACCTCGAACTCGCCGGGCTGGAGCGCGTTGTCGCGAACCGCCTTGGGCATCAGGTGCCGGTTCAGGATCTCGACCTTCTCGTCCTCGGTGTAGCCGGCGATGCGGATGATCTCCATCCGGTCCATCAGCGGCGCGGGGATGTTGAGCGTGTTGGCCGTGGTGATGAACATCACGTTCGACAGGTCGTACTCCACCTCCAGATAGTGGTCCATGAAGGTGTTGTTCTGTTCCGGGTCGAGCACCTCGAGCAGCGCCGAGGACGGATCGCCGCGGAAGTCCATGCCCATCTTGTCGATCTCGTCGAGCAGGAAGAGCGGGTTGGACTTCTTGGCCTTCTTCATCGACTGGATGATCTTGCCGGGCATCGAGCCGATATAGGTCCGCCGGTGGCCGCGGATTTCGGCCTCGTCGCGGACGCCGCCGAGCGCCATCCGCACATATTCGCGTCCGGTGGCCTTGGCGATCGACTTGGCAAGCGAGGTCTTGCCGACGCCGGGCGGGCCGACGAGGCACAGAATCGGGCCTTTCAGCTTCTTCTGGCGCTTCTGCACGGCCAGATATTCGACGATCCGCTCCTTGACCTTTTCGAGGCCGTAGTGATCGGCGTCGAGCACCTCTTCGGCGAGGTCCAGATCGTACTTGACCTTGGACTTCCTGTTCCACGGAATGGACAGCATCCAGTCCAGATAGTTGCGCACGACGGTGGCCTCGGCCGACATCGGGCTCATCTGCTTGAGCTTCTTGAACTCGGCCTCGGTCTTCTCACGCGCTTCCTTGGAGAGCTTGGTCTTGGCGATGCGCTCTTCGAGCTCGGCCAGTTCGCCCTGACCGTCCTCGCCGTCGCCCAGCTCCTTCTGGATCGCCTTCATCTGCTCGTTCAGATAGTATTCGCGCTGCGTCTTCTCCATCTGGCGCTTGACGCGGCTGCGGATGCGCTTTTCGACTTGCAGGACCGAAATCTCGGCCTCCATGTGGCCGAGCGCCTTCTCCAGCCGCTCCTTGACGGGCAGCGTTTCGAGCAGCGCCTGCTTGTCGCCGATCTTGACGGCGAGATGCGAGGCGACCGTATCGGCCAGCTTGGAATGATCGTCGATCTGCGCGACCGCGCTGACGACGTCGGGCGAAATCTTCTTGTTGAGCTTCACATAGTCTTCGAACTGGGCGACCACCGAGCGTGCGAGCGCGGCGACCTCGATCTCGTCCTCGGCCGGCATCTCGACCGGGCTGGCATAGGCCTCAAGATAGTCGGTGCGGTCGGTGAAGCGGTCGATCGCGACGCGCTCGACGCCCTCGACGAGCACCTTGACCGTGTTGTCGGGCAGCTTGAGGAGCTGCAGCACGTTGGCGAGCGTGCCGGTCGCGTAGATCGCATCGGTCGACGGATCGTCGTCGGCAGCGTCCTTCTGGGTCGCCAGCAGGATCTGACGATCGTTCTCCATCACTTCCTCGAGAGCGCGGATCGATTTGTCGCGTCCCACGAAAAGCGGCACGATCATGTGCGGGAAGACAACGATGTCGCGCAACGGCAGCACGGCAAAAAGCCCGTCCTGTCCGCCCGCTGTCGTTTCCTGGATTGCATCTGTCATGCGTTAGGTCCTTTCAAGGCCTTGCGGCCGCTTGCGGCTTTTCGCCGATTGGCCGCCGTACCGAAGTCCCGGCGGCACTGGATACGCACGTGGCGTCTACCGTTAACTGGAGCCGGAAGGCCGGCATTTCAACCGGAGCGCCGCATCGGGACCATCATCGCGCCATCGGCAGATTCGCGCAATCGCAACGAAGGGTGCCGCGACACGCCGGCAACGCCAATTCACGGAAGTTTCGCACGCGCCGGCCGCCGGTCGTCGGACCGCCGGCCGCAAGGAAGCTCGACCGGCCTCAGGCGCTCTCGGCCGCCTGGGCCTCTTCGTCCTTGTCCGAATAGATGTAGAGCGGACGGGCGCCGCCGGTGACCACCTCGTCGGAAATGACGACTTCGCGGACGCCCTCGAGCGCCGGCAGTTCGAACATGGTGTCGAGCAGGATCGTCTCCATGATCGAGCGCAGTCCGCGTGCGCCGGTCTTGCGTTCGATCGCCTTGCGGGCGATCGCGCGCAGCGCGTCCTCATGGAACGTCAGTTCGACATTCTCCATCTCGAACAGGCGCTGGTACTGCTTGACGAGCGCGTTCTTGGGCGCGGTCAGGATCGAGACAAGCGCGTCCTCGTCGAGGTCCTCGAGGGTGGCGAGCACCGGCAGGCGGCCGACGAATTCCGGGATCAGGCCGAAACGCAGCAGGTCCTCGGGCTCGACCTTGCGGAACAACTCGCCCGCCTTGCGCTCGTCGGCAGCCTCGACGGATGCGGCAAAACCAATCGAGGTGTTGCTGCCGCGCTCGGAGATGATCCGGTCGAGGCCGGCAAACGCGCCGCCCGAGATGAACAGGATGTTGGCCGTGTCGACCTGCAGGAACTCCTGCTGCGGGTGCTTGCGTCCGCCCTGCGGCGGCACCGAGGCCACCGTGCCTTCCATGATCTTCAGGAGCGCCTGCTGGACGCCCTCGCCCGACACGTCGCGGGTGATGGACGGGTTGTCCGACTTGCGCGAAATCTTGTCGATCTCGTCGATGTAGACGATGCCACGCTGGGCGCGCTCGACATTATAGTCGGACGCCTGCAGCAGCTTCAGGATGATGTTCTCGACATCCTCGCCGACATAGCCCGCCTCGGTGAGCGTCGTCGCGTCGGCCATGGTGAACGGCACGTCGATGATGCGCGCAAGCGTCTGGGCGAGCAGCGTCTTGCCGCACCCGGTCGGACCGATCAGCAGGATGTTGGACTTGGCCAGTTCCACGTCCTCGTTCTTCTCGGCGTGGGCCAGGCGCTTGTAGTGGTTGTGCACGGCAACGGACAGGATGCGCTTGGCGCGCTCCTGGCCGATCACGTAATCGTCGAGGACACCGAGGATCTCCTGCGGCGTCGGCACGCCCTCCTTCGACTTGGAGATGGACGACTTGTTTTCCTCGCGGATGATGTCCATGCACAGTTCGACGCATTCATCGCAGATGAACACGGTCGGTCCGGCGATCAGCTTGCGGACCTCGTGCTGGCTCTTGCCGCAGAATGAGCAATAGAGCGTGTTCTTGGCGTCGCCGCCGCCTCCGCTCGATGAAACCTTGCTCATGATCAATCCTTTCCTGCGCCGGATTGCGGCCGGTCCCTGCCCGGCCCGTCCGGCGTTTTCGCGGTCATGGGGTGTTCACTCGCTGCCCTGCGCCACCCCATGGGGACACAATAAACATACGCGGCAAAGACACAAACCCGACCCCTCGAATCATCGAAGGCTAAGGCGGCCTTTGTCAACAAGACCTTAACACTGGCATCAGCCTAGCGCGCATTGCGGCAAGAGCAATCGGAAATGCGTTGCAATCATGCCGCACTCCACATCCGCGATGGGCCTAGTCGCCCTTGGCCTCGGCTTCCATCGCCTCGCGCGACGAGATGACCTTGTCGATAAGCCCGAATTCCTTGGCCATCTCGGCGGTCATGAAATTGTCGCGCTCGAGCGCCTTGTCGATCGTGTCGTAATCCTGGCCGGTATGGTGGACATAGATCTCGTTGAGGCGCCGCTTGAGGCTCTCGACCTCCTTGGCGTGGATCAGAATATCGGTCACCTGGCCCTGATAGCCGCCCGAGGGCTGGTGGACCATGACCCGCGAGTTGGGGACGCAGAAGCGCATGCCCTTGGCGCCGGCGGTCAGCAGCAGCGAGCCCATCGAGGCGGCCTGGCCGATGCAAAGGGTCGACACGGCCGGCTTGATGAACTGCATCGTGTCGTAGATCGCCAGCCCGGACGAGACGACGCCGCCGGGCGAATTGATGTACATGGCGATCTCTTTTTTCGGATTGTCGGCCTCCAGCCACAGAAGCTGGGCGCAGACGAGCGAAGCCATGCCGTCCTCGATCGGACCGGTGATGAAGATGATCCGCTCCTTGAGCAGGCGCGAGAAAATGTCGTAGGCGCGCTCGCCACGGTTCGACTGTTCGACGACCATCGGGACGAGATTCATCGCGGTATCAAGAGGGCTTGGCATTTTTCACCTATCGGGAACCGCCGCGCGAACCGGCGGCAGGAAAGCGGGAATCACTGGACTTGCGACCCCCTAGATAGGGCGCTGGCCACCGGCTTCGCAAGGGCGGACGGGCCGACGCTTGCGCGTCAGGGTAAATCGGACCTATGGAGCGCGCGGCCGGGGCGATCGGACGGAGGTTTGCGGCATTGGCGGATGCGGGCACAGTTGGGATCGATCGCGTCTGCCTCGACCCCCGCGATCCGGCCTTCGTGCAGGACGTCTACGGCGCCTATCGGCGGATGCATCGGGACGGTCCTGCCTTTTTCTGGGACGATTACGGCCACTGGTGCCTTGCGGGCTACGACGCGGTCGACCGGCTGCTGCGCGACCGCCGGTTCGGGCGGCAGATCCTTCACGTGGCGACGCGGCAGGAACTGGGCTGGCCCGAACGGCCGACGCATCTGGCCGATTTCGACGCGGTCGAACGCCATTCGCTGCTCGAACTGGAGCCGCCTGCGCACACCAGGCTGCGGCGGCTGATCACCAAGGCGTTCGTCGCGCGCCAGGTCGAACGGCTGCGGCCGGCGATCAACGCGCTGTGCCACCGGCTCATCGACGGGTTCGCGGCCGATGGAAAGGTCGAGCTGCTGTCGGCCTATGCGACGCCGATCCCGCTCGAGACGATCTGCACGCTGCTCGGCGTCGACCGCGCCGCCGGTCCGCAACTGCTCGCCTGGTCGCACGCAATCGTGAAGATGTACGTGCTCGATCCTCCGATGTCCGAGCAGGTCGCGGCCAATGAAGCGGCGCGCGATTTCGCCGCCTTCCTGCGCGGACAGATCGCCGTCAAGCGTAACGCGCCGGCGGACGACCTTCTGTCGGCGCTGATCGCCGCCGAGGATGGCGGCGCGACGCTGAGCGAGGATGAGCTGATCTCGACCGTCGTGCTGCTGCTCAATGCGGGCCACGAGGCGACCGTCCACCAGATCGGCAACGCGATGGCGTCGATCCTCGGTTCGGGTCTCGAGCCGGGCGCGCTGTTCGCCGATGCCGATGCGACCACGGCAACCGCCGAGGAATGCCTGCGGCACGATGCGCCGCTGCACATGTTCACGCGCTATGCGCTGGACGATATCGAGCTGTCTGTCGACGGACGGACGATCGCGCTGAAAAAGGGCGACCGGATCGGCCTGCTGCTCGGCGCCGCCAATCGCGATCCGCGCCGGTTCGAGGCGCCGGACGCCTTCAGGCCGGGCCGCGCCGACCAGGCCAACGTGACGTTCGGCGCCGGCATTCACTTCTGCATCGGCGCGCCGCTGGCGCGGATCGAACTGCAGGAGGCGCTGTCGGTGCTGTTCGAACGGCTGACCGATATCCGGTTCGCCCATCCACCGCGCTACGGCGATACCTACCACTTTCACGGCCTCGAAAGCGCACCGGTGCGCTGGTGATCGTCAGCAAACCTGGACCTCGCACAGCCGGACCGTGAATTCGGTTTCCGGCTCGGTGCGCACGGCGTCGAACTGGCGACCGTCGCGGCACTGGGCGCGCGCTTCGTAGGTTTTTCGGCCGGCCAGTTCGCCTTCGCGGATGTTGACGTAGTATTCGACCAGGCACTGCTCGTCGCGGGCCAGTTGCTCGGACACGGTGTCGAGCCAGGCCGGGTCGGCCGACTGGGCCAGAGCGACGGCCGGCACGATCATGCCGGTCGCAATCACTGGGGCAAAGAGGTTGCTGAGCCGCATCGACACGCTCCTTTCGGGTTGATTTCGCCAAGTGCGGACATAGCGATCATCCGCCTTTTGCGCCTTGCGGCAGGTCAACCCGCGCCCAACGCTTTGACGCGGCGACGGAACCGGGCGACACTGCCATCGTTTTGGCCGGCGGGCCGGCGCGAGGGGCGACATGTACAAGCGTGCGTTGACGGAACTGGGCAACGTGCGGGGGTTGATCACCGTGCCGGGAACGATCGCGCTGTTCGTCTGGGCGATCGCGCCAATGGCGCTCTGGCTCGACGAGTGGTTCGCCGCCTTGTCCGGCGCCGAGCCCTATCGGTTCCTGCAGACCGACTATCAGACCGCGATTGCAATCCTGTCGACGATCGCCGGCGCGGCGGTGACAACGCTGAGCCTTGTCTATTCGCTCGTACTGGTGGTCTTCACATTGGCGGCCGGAACGATCGCACCTCGCCTGCTCCGCCGCTTCACGAGTGACCGCGTCAATCAGGTGACGGCCGGCCTCTTCGGCGGCCTGTTCCTGTTCGCGCTGACGCTGCTGCACCAGACCGACCCCGGCTTCGTGCCCGTCCTGTCGATCGGAATGGCTGTCGCCCTGTCGGCCGTGGCGGTCCTTCAACTGATCTTCTTCGTCCACACCGTCTCGCGCAGCGTGACAATCGACGAGGAGATCGCCGAAATCTCCAGACAGCTCGAAAGCCGTCTGGCACGCGTCCTCGCCGAGACCGAAGAGGATGACCGGGCGTTCGAATTCGACGAGGCGTCGATGTCCGAGATATGCACCGAGGAAAAGGGCTACATCATCGGCATTGACGAGCAGTCGCTGCTGAACATTGCCGCAGAACACGGTCTGTTCATCGACATCACCCGCAAGACGGGCACGTTCATGCTCGAAGGCCAGACGATCGCCCGGTTCAGCCCCGGGCAGGGTCCCGGCGACGGGCGGGCGACAGCCGACGCCGTCAACAAGGCGATCGAGCTGAAGCCCGCGCGCGGTTCGGTCGAGGACATCGAATATTCGATCAGCGTGCTGCTGGAAATCGCGCTTCGGGCGCTGTCGCCGGGTGTCAATGACACGTTCACCGCGATCGCCTGCGTCGACCGGATCAGCTCGGCCTGCGCCGAGCCGGTGCGACGGGGCCTGCGGCGACGCGTGCTGGCGGACGACGCCGGAACCGTGCGCGTTCAGATCGCGGGGCTGACGGTCGAAGACGTCATCAACACGGCCTTTCACCCGCTGCGCAGGGCGGCCTCCGGCAACCTGCTGATGCTTCAGCATATCGCCGACGCGCTGGTGCGACTGCACGACGTCGCGGACGCCGGCGTGGCGCCGATCCTTGAGCGGCACGCCCAGTTGCTGATCCATTCATACGAACAGGCGGACCCCCTGCCCGTGGACCGTGCATTCCTCGCTTCGCGCCTGGACCCCATCCTGTCCTAGGGCGATCTCGATGTTCTCCTTCCGTCGATGGCGGCCGGCCCCGTGGGTCAGCCGGCCTTGGCCAGCGCCTGGTCGATGTCGGCGATGATGTCGTCGATGTGCTCGATGCCGATCGACAGGCGCACCACGTCGTTGCCGGCGCCGGCCGCCTCGCGCTGATCGTCGGACAACTGCCGGTGGGTGGTCGAGGCCGGATGGATAACCAGCGAACGCGTGTCGCCGATGTTGGCCAGATGCGAGAACATCTCGAGGCCCTCGACGAACTTGACGCCGGCGTCGTAGCCGCCCTTCAGGCCGAAGGTGAACACCGAGCCGGCCCCGTTGGGCGCGTACTTCTTCTGCAGGTCCTTGTACTTGTCGCCCTTCAGGCCCGCATAGCGGACCCAGGAGACCGCGTCGTGCTTGCTCAGATGCTTGGCGACGGCATGGGCGTTGTCGCAGTGCCGCTGCATCCTGAGCGGCAGCGTCTCAAGGCCGGTCAGGATCTGGAAGGCGTTGAACGGCGACAGGGCGGGACCGAAGTCGCGCAGGCCGAGCACGCGGCAGGCGATGGCAAAGGCGATGTTGCCGAGCGCCTCGTGCAGCACGACGCCGCCGTACTCCTCGCGCGGCGCCGACAGCATCGGGTAGTTGCCCGAGGCCGACCAGTCGAACGTGCCGCCATCGACGATGATGCCGCCCATCGAGTTGCCGTGGCCGCCGATGAACTTGGTCAAGGAATGGACCACGATGTCTGCGCCATGCTCGATCGGCCGGGTCAGGTATGGGGTGGCCATGGTGTTGTCGACGATCAGCGGCAGGCCGTGCTTGTGGGCGACCTTGGCGACCGCTTCGAGGTCGGTGATGACGCCGCCGGGATTGGCGAGGCTCTCGACGAAGACGGCGCGGGTGCGCTCGTCGATCTGCTGTTCGATCGCGTCCGGGTCGTCCATGTCGGCCCAGCGCACCTGCCAGTCGAAGTTCTTGAAGGCATGGCCGAACTGGTTGATCGACCCGCCGTAGAGGCGGGTGGAGGCGACGAAGTTGTCGCCGGCCGTCATCAGGGTGTGGAAGACGAGAAGCTGGGCGGCATGGCCGGAGGCCACCGCCAGCGCCGCCGTGCCGCCTTCGAGCGCGGCGATGCGCTCTTCGAGCACGGCGTTGGTCGGGTTCATGATGCGCGTGTAGATGTTGCCGAATTCCTGCAGGCCGAATAGGCGCGCGGCATGGTCGGCGCTGTCGAAGACGAACGAGGTCGTCTGGTAGATCGGCGTGATGCGCGCCTTGGTGGTCGGGTCGGGCTGGGCGCCCGCGTGAATGGCGAGCGTCTCGAAGCCCGGCGTATGATCTGACATGGTTCTTGCCTCCCGGATGCAGGTTCGTGGGGATCCGGCCGACCTTATCGGCGAGGCCCGAAGTGAATGCAAAGAAGATTTTTGCGTGCCGGAGCCGCAATCGGCGCGCACCGGCGGGCGAAGGGTCTCAACGGTGGAACGGAGTTGCGTCTCAGAGGCCCAGCCGCGGCATCTCGATGGCGGGGCACCGGTCCTGGATGACGGTGATCCCGGCGGCTTCGGCGCGGGCGGCCGCCTCGTCGTCGCGCACGCCAAGCTGGCTCCAGACGACCTTCGGCGGGTCCGGCAGCGCGAGGGCCTCGTCGATCACCCCGCCAAGATGTTCGGAGCGGCGGAAGACGTCGACTATGTCGACGGGCTGCGGCAGGTCGGCGAGCGAGGCCACGACGGGCGCGCCGGCGATCGTCTTTCCGGCATGGCCGGGATTGACGGCGAAGACCACAAACCCCTTGCGAACCAGAAACTTCGTCACGCCATGGCTCGGCCGGGCCGGGTTGGGCGAAGCGCCGACGACGGCGATGGATTTGACACCGGTCAGAACAGAGCGGACATGCGCGTCGGAATAGCTGTCGTGGTGCATGGCGGGCGTCATCACATCTCCATGCGCTCCGGCTCCGGCGCATACATGTAGCTGTATGAGAACAGGAGCCTGTCAAAGCCGAGCCGCTGGTAGAGTGCCCGCGCCGGCGCGTTTTCGGCGACGACCTGCAAGGTCGCCTGCCCGGCGCCTTGCCGCCGAGCCCAGTTGATCAGCGCACCGACGGTCTGGCGAGCCAATCCGCGTCCCCGAAAGACCGGATCGGTGGCAACGGCCTCGATGACCAGAAGACCGTCGATGAGAACGCCATAAGCGATGGACGCAACCTGCCCGTCAACCTGCGTCTCAGCGAAACGCAGTGGCGCTTCGATCCGCTGCAGCATGGAGCGGAAGACGCCGCCATCGGGATTGAGCGTTTCGCGCAGAGCGAGCCAGCCCGCCGACGCACGATCATGCAGCGTCGTGTCCGGTCCGATTTCGGCAATGTTCCCGTCCAGCCGGGCGTGGAGTGTCTGCGTGTTGCCGTCGCACCGATAGCCTTCGTCCTTAAGCGCCGCTTGATCGGACGCCGCGAAGTCGAGAAGGCGGATCACCGTTCGGCGCCCGCGACCGGCATAGAACGCCTCGGCAGCATGGCGGACATCAGGGGTGAGATCTGTCGCGCCGGGTAGCGGGTTGAGCGAGTTGGTGCGCCTGATCGGACTGCCGTCATAGCGCGCGGTCCAGTCCCCGTGCCGCACTTCGATGGCCGCCGGCCATGCTGCACGGCAAGCCATCTCACATGTCCAGCGAAGGTCGGTTTGACTGCCGCTCATTGCTCGTTCGTCCACTGCGCCTTGCGCTTCTGCAGAAACGCGGTGATGCCTTCCTCGGCGTCGCGCGCCAGCATGTTCCCGACCATCACCTCGGCCGTGTGGGCATAGGCCTCGTCGAGGTCCATCTCGGCCTGCCGGTAGAACGCCTCCTTGCCCGTCCGGACAACCAGGGACGACTTGTCGGCAATGGTCTGGGCATATTTGGTGACGACCTGATCGAGATATTCGCGCGGCACGATCCGGTTGACGAGGCCGAATTCCCTGGCCGTCGACGCATCGATCGTCTCGCCGGTCAGCAGCATCTCCATGGCCTGCTTGCGGTGCACGTTGCGCGACAGCGCGACCATCGGCGTCGAGCAGAACAGGCCGATGTTGACGCCCGGCGTGCAAAAGCCCGAACTGTCGGTGCAGATCGCCAGGTCGCAACTGGCCACGAGCTGGCAGCCGGCGGCGGTCGCCAGACCATCGATCTCGGCAATCACCGGCTTGGGATGGCGGACGATGGCGGTCATCAGGTCGGCGCACAGCGCAAACGTCCGCGCGAAGAAGGCCGCGCCGCCATCGGGATCGGCGCGATGGGCGGTCAGTTCCTTCAGATCGTGGCCGGCCGAAAAGACGCGCCCCTCCGACCGGATCACGATAACGCGCACGGCCGGATCGCTCCCGGCCTCGGCCAGCGCCGACAGCAGCGTCTCCATCATCGCGATCGAAAGGGCGTTGGCGGGCGGGTTGTTGAGCGTCAGGCGCGCGATCGCGCCTTCGGTGCGGGTCAGCACGAGCCCCTCCGGTTCGGGCTGTCTTAGTTCGGTGACCGTTCCCGCCATGACTTGCCTCCCCTTGGGTGCTCCGGCTAACCCCCAAGCCGTATCCCAGCGGAAACGTGCGGGCAAGAAGCAGGAGAAGAACGTGGCGGAACGGTTTACCCCGGTCATGGAGGCAGGCGACATCGAGGCGTTCATCGACGCGCACTTTCCCCAGGTGCACATGGACGGGCGGGTGCTGTCGGTCCACTCGGTGCAGCCGGGCACGGTGACCGTGCGGCTCGAGCCGAACGACCGGCATCTCAGGCCCGGCGGGACGATCTCCGGCCCGACCCTGTTCACGATTTCCGATCTTGCCGCCTACTACGTCATCCTTGCCCATATCGGCCCGGTCGCGCTCGTGGTGACGACGAACCTGAACATCAATTTCGTCCACCGGGCCGCACCCGGGCCGCTGACCTGCGAAGCCAGTCTGCTGAAGCTCGGCAAGCGGCTGGCGGTGGCCGAGGTCTCGGTTTGCGACGAGGACGGCACGCTCGTCTCCCACGCCACGGCCACCTATTCGATCCCGCCACGCAAGCCTCATACGGTAAAATAATACCGCATTGCTAACCTGTTGCTTTTCAATCCCTTTTTGAGACTTGGCACGGAAATGTCGCTTGACAAGACATGCCGCGCCGACTAGACGCCCCTACGAGCACGCGCGGGCTGGTCCCGTGCGTCCGTTTTTGCCGCTTCACGCGACAATCCAAGCAACAAGAAATGCCCGCGCGGTGCGTCCGGCGGGATGGAACAAGGACGAACCCATGCGGACCTTTTCGCAGAAACCTGCCGACGTGCAGAAGAAATGGGTGATGATCGACGCAGACGGCCTCGTCGTGGGCCGCCTCGCCACGATCGTCGCCTCGCGCCTGCGCGGCAAGCACAAGCCGACCTTCACCCCGCACGTCGATGATGGCGATAATGTCGTCGTCATCAACGCCGACAAGGTGGTCTTCACCGGCAACAAGCGCTGGGAGAAGAAATACTACTGGCACACCGGCCACCCCGGCGGCATCAAGGAGCGCTCGGCCGAGCAGCTTCTGGACGGCCGCTTCCCCGAGCGCGTGGTCGAAAAGGCCGTCGAGCGCATGATCCCGCGCGGTCCGCTCGGCCGTCGCCAGATGAAGAACCTGCGCGTCTATGCCGGCACCGACCATCCTCATGAAGCGCAGAAGCCGGAGATGCTCGATGTCGCCGCGCTCAACCGCAAGAACAAGAAGGCCCGTATCTGATGGCTGATCTGAATTCCCTTGAAGAACTGGGCAACCTGGCGACCGGCGAAGGTCAGCCCGCTGCCGCGCCCGAAGCCCCGGTGCATGTCCAGAAGCTGGACGAACATGGCCGCGCCTATGCCACCGGCAAGCGCAAGGACGCCGTCGCCCGCGTCTGGCTGAAGCCGGGCACCGGCAAGATGACGATCAACGACAAGGACATGGAGGCCTATTTCGGCCGTCCGGTCCTGCAGATGATCCTCAGGCAGCCGGTGATCGCCGCCAACCGCGACGGACAGTACGACGTCGTCGCCACCGTCAAGGGCGGCGGGCTGTCCGGTCAGGCGGGCGCCGTGCGCCACGGCATTTCCCGCGCCCTGACCCACTACGAGCCCGAGCTTCGCCCGGTGCTCAAGAAGGGCGGCTTCCTGACCCGCGACAGCCGCGTGGTCGAGCGCAAGAAGTACGGCCGGGCCAAGGCACGCCGGAGCTTCCAGTTCTCCAAGCGCTGATCTTCCGGCGCCTGTCAGCAGAGATCGAAGCGGGGCCCCGGCCCCGCTTTTCTGTTGGCGCCGTCGCGGCTATGAAGGGACATGGAACCGTTCCGCATGATGCTTGCCGGCGGCCACCCTAATTCGCTGGGCCGCACGCTCGAAGTTGTCGAGATCGTCCTCGACGACCCGGCTCGCATGGATGAATTGTTCGACTGCTATTTCAGCGACGACGCGATCGTCCGCCTGCGTACCTCAAACGCCTGCCGGCGCGTCTTCAAGGCGCGGCCCGACTGGTTCCCGGCGTGGGCGGACCGGTTCATCACCGAGGTCTCGGCGATCGACCAGCCCTCGGCCAAATGGACGCTGGCGCAACTGTTCCTCGAGCATCAGAAACGGCTGACGGCCGAGCAGCGCGCCGCAGCGACGGCGATCATGATCCGCAACCTGCACGAAGAGGACGACTGGATCGCCCTGAACATGACGATGAAGACGCTTCAGCGCTGGGTGAAGCGCGATGCGGCGATCATCCCGCGCATCGAGGTGCGGGTGCGCGCCCTTGCCGATGATCGCCGCAAGTCGGTTGCCAACGGGGCACGAAAGCTGTTGAACGCGATGGACGTTCCAGCGCTGTGAACAGGCCCGACCGATGCCCTCAAGCTCCATCGACCATGCGATCGCCGAAGGCCCGCTGACCGGCGCGGCCGGCGATCCGACCTATGCGGGCGTGACATCGTTCATGCGCCGCAAATATTCCAAGGATCCGGCCGGCGCCGATGTCGCCGTGCTCGGCATACCGTTCGACGCGGCCGTCTCCAACCGGCCGGGCGCCCGGTTCGGCCCGCAGGCGATCCGCCGCGCCTCGGCGATCATGGACAACGATCCGCAATACCCGTTCGCCACCGATCTGTTCGCCGACCTGGCGGTGATCGACGCCGGGGACGTGCTGCTCGACTACGGCAACCACGCCGAAACGCCCGCGCGCATCGAAGCCGCTGCGCACGCGGTCATCGAGGCGGGCGCGTTTCTTCTGGCGCTGGGCGGCGACCATTTCGTCACCTGGCCGCTGCTGAAGGCGCACGCGGCCGCGCACGGGCCCCTCGCCCTGATCCAGTTCGACGCCCATCAGGACACCTGGCCCGACGACGGCAACCGGATCGACCATGGCTCGTTCGTCGGCCGCGCGGTGCGCGCCGGCGTCATCGATCCGGAGCGGTCGATCCAGATCGGCATCCGCACCCATGCGCCCGAAACCTGCGGGATCGAGATCATCGACGCGCATCGCCTCGAGGACATGCGCGCGACCGAGATCGCCGAGGCGATCTATGCGCGCGTCGGCGGCGGCAAGGCCTACATCACCTTCGATATCGATTGCCTCGATCCGGCGTTCGCTCCGGGCACCGGAACGCCGGTCGCCGGCGGCCCCTCAAGCGCGAAGATGCTGGGCACGCTGATGCATCTGAAGAACCTGCAACTGGTCGGCGCGGACGTGGTGGAGGTTGCGCCGGCCTACGATCACGCCGATATCACGGCCATCGCCGGGGCAACCGTGGCGATGCACTATCTGGGGCTTCTGGCAGCGCGCAAGGCGGCCGGCTGAGACCGTGATTCAAGCCGTTTAGATCGCGATTCAACGCGTTCGCGGCCTGAGTCCGAAGTCCGCGGCAACATATTGAAACGAAAGACGTTCAGGGTTTCCATGGCAGCAAAGATCTTCATCGACGGCGAGCACGGCACGACGGGGCTGCAGATCCGCGACCGGCTCGCCAGGCGCACCGACATCGCGCTCTTGTCGCTCGCCGCCGACGACCGGCGCGATGCCGAAAAGCGCACCGCCCTGCTCCGCGAGGCCGATATCGCCATCCTGTGCCTGCCCGACGATGCCGCGCGCGAAGCGGTCAGGCTCGCCGAGGGCGCCGAGACGCGGTTCATCGATGCATCGACCGCGCACCGCACCGACCCGGACTGGGTCTACGGTTTCGCCGAGGCCGAGCCGGGTCAGGCAAGCCGGATCGCCGAGGCGCGCCTCGTCTCCAATCCGGGCTGCTATTCGACCGGGGCGATCGGCCTTATGCGGCCGCTCGTGCTGGCCGGCATCCTGCCGCCCGACTACCCGCTGACGATCAACGCGGTCTCCGGCTATTCGGGCGGCGGCAAGCAGATGATCCGGCAGATGGAGGACCAGACGGCGGACGACCGCATCACCGCGCCCTTCTTCGCCTATGCGCTGTCACTGCGCCACAAGCACGTGCCCGAGATCATGGAGCGCTCGGGGCTTTCGGCGCGGCCGGTCTTCACGCCCTCGGTCGGCCGGTTCGCACAGGGCATGCTGGTCAACGTACCGCTGCATGCGGCGCATCTGAACGGCAATGCCTCCATGGAGCGCGTGCACGAGGTGCTGGAGACCCACTACGCCGGCCAGAACGTCGTGGAGGTGGTCGAACTGGACGAGAGCGCGGGGCTTGCGCGGATCGACGCCACGGAAATGGCCGGGACCGATCGGATGCGGCTTTATGTCTGCGGCACGCCGGGCGACGGCCAGATGAACCTCATCGCCTCGCTCGACAATCTGGGCAAGGGCGCCTCGGGCGCGGCCGTTCAGAACCTGGACCTGATGCTGTCGAAGGCCGACGTCCGCTTCGACTGATCGCGGTCAGGCGTGCAGGTGCCGGCGGCCGTCCGAAAGCGGCAGCGGGCCGACCATGGCGCGCCAGTGCGCGACGGCGAAGGCAAGCGTGAAGAAGGCCAGCGCCTGATGCACGAGGGCCCACAAGAGCGGCACTTCCATCACCAGCGTGACGATGCCGACAAGGGCCTGCGCGAGCACCAGTCCGAGCAGCACCGTGGCCCGGCGGGCATGCGTCGAACCCGGTGCCCAGCGCCAGCACGACCAGACGTGCCCGACAATCACCGCCAGCAGCACGTAAGCGCCGGTACGATGGGCGAACTGGACGATCGCAGGGTTTTCGACCCAGTTGCGCCAGCCCAGCGCCGGCTCCCACATCACGGCCGGAAACAGCCCCTCGCCCATCATCGGCCACTGGTTGAACACCCAGCCCGCATCGAGGCCGGCGACGAGAGCGCCCAGATAGATCTGCACGAAGACGAGACCGGCGACGATGCCGGCCCACAGGCTCGACTGCGCGGTCGGCTTGAGATCGCGGGCGTGCGGGGCGAGCCCGCGCGCGATCCAGACGATCCAGCCCAGGATCAGCGCCGCCATGCACAGATGCACGGCCAGCCGATAGTGGCTGACGTCGACACGCTCGGTCAGGCCCGAGGAGACCATCCACCAGCCGATGAAGCCCTGCAGACCGCCGAGCGCAAGAAGGCCGAGCAGCGGCAGCTTCACGCGCTTGTCCAGCCGGCCCGTCAGCCAGAAGAAGGCGAGCGGCACGGCGAATACGAGGCCGAGCGCCCGCGCCAGGAACCGGTGGCCCCATTCCCACCAGTAGATGAACTGGAACTGGGCCATGGACATGCCGCGATTGACGACTTGGTATTCGGGGATCTGCCGGTAGCGTTCGAGCTCCTCTTCCCACTGCGCCTCGGTCAGCGGCGGGATGATCCCGTGGATCGGCGCCCACTCGGTGATCGACAGGCCCGAATCGGTCAGCCTTGTGGCGCCACCGACGGTGACGAGCACGAGCAGGACGAGAGCCGTGAAATAGAGCCAGCCGCGGACCTGCGCGCGATGGCGCAGTTCGGCATCCGCGTGTCTGATATCAGGGGTCTGCATCGCTGGTGTGGTGACGGCACTCATGGTCCGGCTCGCTGTCGGGTCGCAGCGCAGATGGCAAATCGCCGGCGGGCTGGCAAGTGCAGCTTTGCCGCAGCGGGCGGGGCTTGGCACGGCGATCGATCGTGCTAGATCGGCGGTGAACGGAGAAGACCCGATGCCGCAAAGGCTGAGAAAATTCATCGGCATGGTCGCGCTGGTGGCGCTGGTGATCGTCTATGCGCTGGTCGCGATGGCGATCGCCTCGGCGCGGCTGGCCGAGAGCGCATGGTATGTGCATCTGGCCTTCTTCGGGCTCTCGGGGCTGGTCTGGGTGGTGCCGGCCATGTTCATCATCTCATGGATGGAACGACCGGCGCGGCGCGAGGACGCCCGCTGAGGCTCAAAGCGTGACAAGGCGCCGACCCCGGTTGGCGAGCGCCACGGTCAACCCGCTCAGCATCGTCTCGACATAGTGCGGCTGCTGGTACTCGCCGTTCAGCGAAATGCGCGGCAGGGCGTGCAGATGGTCGGCGTGGCCGGGCTGCAGAAGGCCATGGCGCGTGGTCACCGCCGTGGCGAGACCGGCCTCGCGAACGAGATCGACCTCGCGTTCGCCGACCGCAGACGGACCGCCATAGGGATAGGCGAAATGGCGCGGCGTCTGGCCGATCTCGGCGCCGATGCGCCGCACCGATCCGGCGATCTCCTCCATGGCGCGGCTTCGTTCGAGCCGCCGGAGGCTGAAATGGTGGGACGTGTGGGCGCCGATCGTGCACAGCGGATCTGCGACCTCGTCGAGCGTGACGAAGCGCCATCCCTCGCGCTTAAGCGCGCCGAACAGCTCGTCGAGGAAATCCGGAGCACAGGAGAGGAATGCGTTGAGCCCAGAGGCGTACTGCGGAGGTCCGATCCGGTGCAGCATGAAGATCACGCCCATACCGCCGAAAAGCCGCTGGGACACGGCGGACAGGCCTGTCGCGCGCGCCGATCATGACCGACTTCCGCCACCGCGTCTTGTACATCACCTATCCTGCACGTCAGTCACCGCCCCACCGGGGCAACTGGTCGGCGGCCTTCAACGGAAATGAAACCCGCATCGGCCTAAGGTACGGTGAAAGGGTTGAAGGAATGGCTGATGCATCGTTTCACGGGACCGGCGCCGCCACCGCCGCGCGCGTGCCGGCGGTCTCGGTCGAGATCATCGCGGGCGTCGCCGCCGCGCGCGCCGCGATCGATGCCATCACGCCCGACATGATCCATACCGGCTACCAGCACCCGGCGATGCTTTCGGCCTGGGTCGGCACGGCGGGCTGCGAACCGATGTTCCTGACCTTCGCCACGGGTGGCCATGGTCCGGTCCTGCTGCCGCTCGAACTGTGCGGAAACGGGGTCGCCGGCTATTGCGGCGGGCGCCACGCGAACGGGAACTTTCCCGTCGGGCGCCGCGCCGACATCGAGGCGCTGGCGCGCGCGGGAGAGCCGGCGATCAGGGCGGCGCTGCGGGCGGCGGACTGCCCGGCCGGCTCGATCATACTGGAGCGCCAGCACGCCGTCTGGAACGGCATCGCCAATCCGTTCGTCTTCGGCACGAGCGTCGAGAGCCCGAACATCGCGCTTTCGTTCGCAATCGACAGCGATTTCGACACGCTGCTGACCGAACGCGGCGGCAAGAACAAGCGCAAGAAGATCCGCAGCTACCGGCGCAAGCTCGACGCGATCGGGACCGTCGCGTTCCACCATCCGGTCCCAGTAGCCGACGTGCCGGCCGCGCTCGACCGCTTCTTTGCGCTGAAGGCGGAACGGTTCAGGGCAGCCGGCATTTCCGACGTCTTCGGCGACGCGCGCACGCAGGCGTTCTTCAGGGTGCTGTTCACCGAGCACGGCCCGCAGCATGAACTGCACGCCCTGACGCTGGACGACGAGATCATCGCCATCGCTGGCACGACGACGCTCGACGGCCGGATGACGGTCGAGTTCGGCTCGTTCGACATCAACCACGCGCCAGCGAGACCCGGCGAACAGCTCTTCTTCAGCATGATCGCCCACGCCTGCGAGACGGGCGTGAGGATCTTCGACTTCGGCATCGGCGACGAACGATACAAGCGGGCCTGGTGCGATATCGAGACCACGCACTATGACACGACGATCGGCCTGACGCTGCCGGGCAAGATGCGGGCGGCGGCCCAGACGGGCCGGAGCCGACTCGTGCGGGCGCTCAAGTCCAACGAGCGGGCCTGGGCCCTTGCGAAACGGGTGCGCAAGGCGCTCGCAGGCCGCTAGAGGGTTTCGGCAGGACGCCGCTCAGCCTGCCTTGCGCAGGTCGACGGGCGTATCGGGATCGGGCGAGGCATCGTCCTCGCCCAGCACGATCAGCACGTCGTCGTAGCCGCCATCGGCCAGATCCTGCGCCGCCTCGACCGCGGCATCGCCGCTTTCGGGATCGACTGAAAGGATGATCTCGCTTTCGTGACTGGCAAGCCGCGCCAGACCCGCCGCGTCGGTGACGCCGCAGTCGACGACCACGATGTCATAGGCGGATGCGAGGCCATCGAGGATGATCGGGAGCCGTTCGATGCCCGCCAGTGCGCGTTCCGGATCGGCGCCGCCCGAAGGCATGACATGGGCCCCGGATCGGCTGTCGCCGAAGATGACCTCCGAATAGGAGGCCTGCGCGGCCAGAAGATCGGTGATGCCCGGCTCGGCCGGATCGGCGTCCATCAGGCCGCCGGCATAGCCGGTTCCCGACAGGTCGAGCACGATGGTGCGCAGGCCCTTCTCGTCGAGCCGTCGCGCGATGCCAACGACGTTCGGTGCGGCGGTGCCGCCCGGCGGCGCAACGATCAGCGCCCGGCCGGCACCGCGCCGGATGAGCTTGTCGGCGACCGCCGAGACCGAGAAATTGTCGTTGGCGGGCGCTTCGGCTCGGGCAGGTGCGGCAGCGGGCGCCGCACGGCTGACCTGCTCGGTCTCGTCGTCGGCAGTCAGGCGCGTGGCGGCCGGCGCGACGGGCTCGCTGACGGCAGGGGCCGGCGATGCCGCATCGGATACCGCCGGCGCATTTGCCGCCGGAACCAGAGCGCGGCCCGAAAACAGTTCGCGCATCAGCGTGACGACGATCATGAACAGAAGCGACGCAAAGAAGGTCGCACCGATCAGCGGCACCATGCGCGGGAAGGACGGCTCGATGGGCACGGTCGCGCTCGAGATCAGCCGCGCCTTCGCCGGGGCGTACTCTCCCTGATCGCGCGACTGGGCTTCGCGGAAACGCACCAGATAGGTCTCCAGCAGCGCCCGTTTGGAGGCAGCCTCGCGCTCGAGCGCACGCAGTTCGACCTCGCTGTCGTTGGCGGCGGCCGAGGCGGCCTTGAGCGTGTTCAGATCGGCGCCCAACTCGGCCTCGCGGTCGCGGGCGATCCCGGCCTCGTTGCGCAGGCCGGCGAGCACGTTGCGCGCCTGCGCGCGGATCTGCGCACCCAGACCCTCGATCTGCGATTGAAGCGCCTGCATGCGCGGATGGCCGGGCAGCAGCGTGGTCGACAGATCGGCCAGTTCGGCCTGCAGGTTCGCGCGCTGCTCGGTCAGCCGGGCGATGATCGGCGAGGCGATCACGTCGGGCAGCGTGTCGACCGACACGCCATTTTCGAGCGCGGCTTCCACGCTGCGCAACCGCGCCTCGGTCGCCGACCGTTCTGCCCTGACCCGCGACAGTTCGGTCGACAGTTCGGCAAGCTGCTGGGTGGCCAGAACGGCGTTGTTCTCACCCAGAAGCAACCCGTTCTCCGCCCGATAGTCGGCGACGGCCGCCTCGGCCGCGCGCACCTCCTGCTGCAGGTCGGCGATCTCGCGCTCGAGATAGTCGGCGGCCGCGCCCGTGTTCTGAAGCTGCGCCCGGCTTTCGAGAGCGACATAGGCCTCGGCCAGCGTGTTGGGAACACGGGCCGCCAGTTCGGGGTCGGACGACCGGAAGCCGATCACGATGACGCGCGAGTTCTCGACCGGATAGACCGACAGCCGTTCGCGGATTGCGGTGAGCACCTGCTGGTCCTGGCTGCGCTCGGTCGGGTCCGCGGCAAGGCCGATCAGGATCAGCCCGCGCCGGAAGGCCGAGAGGTTGGCGTCGGCGTTGAACTCCTTCCGCGACGCCAGATCGAGCTGTTCCGCCACCTGGAGCAGGAGATCGGTCGAGGTGATGATCTGGACCTGGCTGGCGATCGCTTCCTGGTCGAGCCGCGTCTGATCCGCGAGCGGGTCGCGATCGGGGCGCGTGAAGACGGACTCGCCGGCATCGATCAGCACGCGGGCATCGCCGCGATATTGCGGCGTCGCCATCAATAGAAGCAGCGTGACGATCGCGGTGATCGCCAGTGCCCCGATCACGATGATCCACTTGTCGCGCCAAAGGGCCGAGAACAGCCGGCCGACATCGAGGTCGGCGTCTTGCGACTGATAGGACGAAACGGCCATGTGCACACTCCGGCAACGCGATACTTGCCGGCGAGCGTAAACCGGTATGGTTTCCATCGTGTAAACCGGCCCTTCAGACTTCGTTCACCGGGATTGACGAAGCGTAAATTATGTCGGGCGGCGGAGCGGCGCCCCCGCCCGCTTTACCGGCCATTAACCCTAATGACGCGATAACCGTACCGACCAGGGCGCACCGCGCGCCTTTCGATGAACGGTTGGAAGTGCCAATGCGTGTTCAGTTGCGCTCCTTTGTCATGCGGGGTTTGACCGCCGCCGCCCTGCTCGCGCTGGCGGCCTGCTCGGGCTACCGCCCCGCCCCGCCAGCATTCCACGAGGCGATAAACCAGCCCTATACGCTGGATGCCGGCGACCAGGTCCGGGTCACGGTCTTCGACCAGGCCGACCTGACCAACGCCTACGCGGTCGACCAGTCGGGCTACATCTCGTTCCCCCTCGTCGGCGCCGTGCCGGCGCGCGGCCGCACCGTCCACCAGCTCGAAAGCGCCATCGCCACCGAACTGCGCCAGGGCTTCCTGCGCAATCCGGACGTTTCGGTGCAGGTCGAAACCTACCGGCCGATCTTCGTGATGGGCGAGGTCGGCGCGGCGGGCCAATATTCCTACGTGCCGGGCATGACCGTGCAGACCGCCATCGCCTCGGCGGGCGGCTTTTCGGCCCGCGCCAACCAGGCCAATGCCGACATCACCCGCCACATCAGCGGCCGCGTCATGACCGGCCGTGTGCTGATCTCCGACCCGATCCTGCCGGGCGACACGATCTATGTCCGCGAACGGCTGTTCTGACCGGCGCTGACGCTATGGCCGACGCGCCGAGCCTGACGATCGTCCATGTGCTGAGGGCGCCCATGGGCGGCGTTCTGCGCCATGTGCGCGATCTGGCCGACGCCCAGAGCGCGGCCGGTCACCGGGTCGGCCTGATCTGCGACGTCGCCGGCACGGCTGGCTACAACGAACCGATGCTGTCCGAACTGGCCGACGGCCTCGCGCTCGGCCTGCGGCGGGTGCCGATGGCCCGCTCGATCGGACCCGGCGACATCGGAGCCGCCCGCAACATACTGGCGCTGCTGAAAAAAATGGAGCCCGATGTGGTCCATGGCCACGGCGCCAAGGGCGGCGTCTACGCGCGCGCCGTCGGCGCGATGGCGAACCGTTCGAAGCGGCCGGCGCGGATTTACTCGCCGCATGGCGGGAGCCTTCACTACGACCCGGCAAGCCGCAGCGGCCGGCTCTATTTCGCCGTCGAGCGCATGCTGGAACGGGCCTGCGAGACGATCCTCTTCGTGGCCGACTACGAACGCCAGACCTGGCGGGCCAAGATCGGCGAGCCGCGCTGTCCGACCCGCGTCGTCCACAACGGGCTTGCCCCCGGCGAGTTCGAACCGGTTCCCGCCGCGCCCGATGCGGCGGACTTTCTCTTCATAGGCGAAATGCGCATGCTGAAGGGGCCGGACCTGTTCGTCGACGCCATCGGCGCCCTGCGCGCAGGTCCGCATCCGGAGGTCTCCGGCGTGATGGTCGGCGCGGGTCCCGATCGCGACACCATCGCGAACCGCATTGCCGATGCGGGGCTCGGCGACGCGATCGCCCTGCGCGATCCGATGCCGGCCCGGCAGGCGTTCGCGCTTGCCCGCACCGTCGCCATGCCCTCGCGCGCCGAGGCGATGCCCTATATCGTGCTCGAAGCGCTTGCCGCCGGCAAACCCCTGATCGCAAGCCATGTCGGCGGTATTCCCGAGATCATGGGGCCGGAGAACCCTGCCCTGATCGCACCCGAAGGCGCCGAGCTGACGGCGGCAATGGACAGGGCCCTCTCCGAGCCCGACCGGCTGGCAAGGCAGATGCCGCCCGTGGCCGATCTCCGGGCGCGCTTCAGCGTCGGGACGATGGCCGGCGCCATCATCGAAGCCTATCGGGAGGCGCTTGCCCGCGCGCGGGGCGCCGCGGGGCCCGAATCGGAGCCTTCATCAAGCGTTTCTTAAGCCTGTCCCGATAGGCTTTCGCGGCAATCGCGAACGGAAAGCAGTGATGAACGAGATCGACCCGCGCCTGCGCTACACGCCGGAGACCGTCCGCGCCTACCAGACGGGCGACGAACTGGTCATCAAGGAGGGCCAGCTCAATTCGCTGGCCGCGCGGATCGCCGACGAATACCGGCGCGACACGATCTCGCCATCGATGGTCAGCGGATTGCTGCGCGTCGGCGAGTTCCTCGCACTGGCCGCGATCTCGGTTCTGATCATGCTGGTCTATGTTGGCGTGCCGCAGGGCATGCTCCTGGACTATCCCGCCGCCATCATCACCGGTTCGGCGCTCTATGTGATCTTCGCCGAGGTGGCCGACGCCTACCAGATCCGGGCGATCCGCAACACGATGGCGTTCTTCCCGCGCGTGGCGGCGATGTGGACGGCCGCATTCGCCGTCATGGCTCTGACGGCGTTCTTCATGAAGACCTCCGAGGACTTCTCGCGGGTCTGGTTCGGCTCGTGGTTCCTGGCCGGCCTCGTTCTGCTGTTCGGCGTGCGGCTCACGTTGAACTGGCTCGTGCGCAAATGGGCGCGCAACGGCACCATGGAGCGGCGCGCGGTCATCGTCGGGGGCGGCAAGGCCGCCGAGAAGCTGATACGCGCCATGGAGGCGCAGCCGGACAATGACGTGCGCATCTGCGGCATCTTCGACGACCGCGACGACGAGCGCTCGCCGCTGATCGTGGCTGGCTACCCGAAGCTCGGCAACATCGAGGAACTGGTCGAGTTCACCCGGCGCGCCCGCATCTCCATGCTGATCGTGTCGCTGCCGCTCGATGCGGAAAAGCGCGTCCTGCACATGCTCAAGAAGCTCTGGGTGCTGCCGGTCGACATCCGGCTTTCGGCCCATTCCCACAAGCTCCGGTTCCGGCCGCGCACCTATTCGTTCATCGGCAAGGTGCCGATGTTCGACATCTTCGACCGGCCGATCCGCGACTGGGACCGCGTCGCCAAGCGCGGCTTCGACATCGTCTTCTCGCTTCTGGGGATCATCGTGCTCTCGCCGATCATGCTCGCGACGGCGATCGCGGTGCGGCTGACCTCTAAAGGCCCCGTAATCTTCGTGCAGAAGCGGCACGGCTTCAACAACGAGATCATCAACGTCTACAAGTTCCGCTCGATGTATGTCGACCAGCAGGACGCGACGGCGCGCAACGCGGTGACCCGCAACGATCCGCGCGTGACGCCCGTCGGCCGGTTCATCCGCAAGACGTCGATCGACGAACTGCCGCAATTCTTCAATGCGCTCAAGGGCGATCTCTCGCTGGTCGGCCCGCGTCCGCACGCCGTTCATGCGCAGACCCGTGACAAGCTCTATGGCGAGGTGGTGGACGGCTATTTCGCACGGCACCGGGTCAAGCCGGGCGTCACCGGCTGGGCCCAGATCAATGGCTGGCGCGGCGAGGTCGACACCGACGAGAAGATCAAGAAACGCACCGAGTACGATCTCTACTACATCGAGAACTGGTCGCTGCTGCTCGACCTGAAGATCCTGTTCCTGACGCCGGTCAGCCTGCTGAACACGGAAAACGCCTATTGACGACTGCCGCCCCGCCCCTCTCTCCGGTCGACAGGAACCGCGCGCTCGGTGGATTGCTGGCGGCGTTCGCCATCTGGCTGAGCGCGTTCCTGAGCGGCTTCGTGATCAACGAGCCGGCGCCGTACGAACTGTTCATGGTGGGGCTCGTCGCCATCTGGTTCCTGTGCGGGCTGCGCCTGCCGGCCGCGATCATGCCGTTGACGGTACTGCTAATCGTCTTCAACATCGGCGGCGTCATCTCGATGATGACAATGGCCGACTGGCAGGAGGCGCCGCTCTATCTGGCCGTCGGCTTCTTTCTCGCCTTCACCGCGATCTTCTTTGCGGCGGTGATCGCGGCGGACTGGCGGCGGCTGAACGTGATCATGAACGGCTATCTGACCGCCGCGGTGCTGACCGGCCTTCTGGGCATCGCCGGTTACTTCGGCCTGTTGCCCGGCGCCGAGATCTTCACCCGGTACGGTCGCGCGATGGGCGCCTTTCAGGACCCGAACGTGTTCGCGCCGTTTCTCGCCCTGCCGACCATCTGGTGCCTTCACGGCGTGCTGACGCGACCGCTCGGGGGCGCCCTGTGGCGGCTGCCGCTGCTGGCCGTGCTCGTGCTCGCCCTGTTTCTTTCGTTCTCGCGCGCCGGCTGGGGCCTGTTCGTCGTGTGCGCGCTGCTTCTGACGATGACGCTGCTGATCGCCTCGCCGACGCCGGCGTTCCGGCTGCGTGTCCTGGCGCTGTCGGTGGCGGCGTTCGTGGCGATCGTCATCGCGCTGGGCATCGCGTTGCAGATCGACACCGTGCGCGAGATGCTGGTCGAGCGCGCCCGCCTGGTCCAGGATTATGATGCGGGCCAGGGCGGACGCTTCTCGAACCAGGTGCTCGGCCTGTTCAAGGCGACCGAGCACCCGCTCGGCATCGGGCCGCTCGAGTTCGGCCGCCGGTTCGGCACCGATACGCACAACATCTGGCTGAAGGCGCTGTTCGACTATTCGTGGCTTGGCTTTGCCGCCTATGTCACGCTGCTCTTCTGGACGCTCGGGGCCGGCCTGCGGATCGCCCTGCGCGACCGGCCCTGGCAGCCGGTTCTGATCTGTGCGCTGGTTGTGTTCTTCGGCCACATGCTGGTCGGCAACGTCATCGACACCGACCGGTGGCGGCATCTCTATCTTATCATGGGCATCATCTGGGGCTGCATCGCGCTTGAAGCGCGTTACCAGCGCGCGCAGGTCCCCTCGCCCACGCCGCCGGCGCATCACGGCACGCCTCGCGCCGCATCGACGTACGCCTGACCGGTAGCCGGTTCGCTTATCGCAAACCAACGGGAAACGGCCGAGCCCTCCCTGAACGCGGGAGGCGCGTCGCCGTCAGCGACATTGCCCGTATCGGGCATCCCGAGACGTTCTTTCGCGGCAACAGGCCTCTTGCGGCTTGGCCTTGATCGCCGCGCGGTCTATGCTCGCGGCCTCACCGTGCAGCAGGTTTCCAGCCCGATGAAGGCGGCACGCCGAACCACCTGAATGAGCCCCGGAAGACGCCCGGGGGATCGCCGCGATACCGAAGGGTATGCGCGCCGCTTCTGCCTGACCGCAGAAAACAACTCATTTCAGGAACTGGACCATGCAGAATTTCTTTGAAAGCCCGTTCAAGGGCGTCACGCTCGACAAGCAGGTCGAGAACCCCAACATCAGCGTCGGTCGCTACAGCTACTATTCGGGCTACTACCACGGTCATTCGTTCGAGGACTGCGCGCGTTATCTTCTGCCGGATGCGGGTGTCGACCGGCTCATCATCGGCGGCTTCTGCTCGATCGGGACCGGTGCGGCCTTCATCATGGCCGGAAATCAGGGGCACCGGCACGACTGGGTCAGCTCCTTTCCCTTCTACTGGATGTCCGAGGTTCCCGCGTTCGCGGCGGCGGAAAACGGCTACGTGCCGGCCGGCGACACGGTCGTCGGGAACGACGTCTGGATCGGGGCGGAGGCCATCATCATGCCAGGGGTTCGCATCGGCGATGGTGCGGTCATCGGCACCCGCGCGCTGGTGACCGGGGACGTGTCGCCCTACGCCATCGTCGGCGGCAACCCGGCACGGACGATCCGCAAGCGGTTCGACGAGCGGCTGATCGCGCTGCTTCAGGAAATGCAATGGTGGGACTGGCCGGAGGATGAACTCGAAGCGGCCATGCCGCTGCTGACCAGCAGCCGGATCGAAGACCTTCACCGGCACTGGATCGCCGGAAACACGGCAAGCTGACCGGCACCCCGTGCGCCATGGTCGCGCGTCCGGCTCGCCGGACGCCCGTCGATCCGCGAAAGGACCGATGCGGAAACCGACGATGAAGGGAAAACTGGTCGGAGCGGCGGGATTCGAACCCACGACCCCTACACCCCCAGTGTAGTGCGCTACCGGGCTGCGCTACGCTCCGACCTTGGCGTGCTATAGTTCCGGCGGGCGCGCGAAACAAGAGCGGATTTGCCAGTGCGGCGCCGACCGAAGCGCGGGCGACGTGACGAACTACGACACGTCCGATGCGATCAGCGTGCCTGGTCGAGCAGGCGCTTGCATTCGAGAAGATCGAACAGCGCTTCCTGCAACAGGGTCCGGTTGTCGCGGGAAAGGTCCGTGCCGGTCTCGGACGCGCCCTCTCCGCCACGGCCGCCAAGACCGAACAGGCCGCGCGACCGGGGCCTTGCATGGCCGACCATCACGTCCGCATCGGCCGTCGGCTCGTCGTCCACCGCGTCGGCCGCTGCCCTGGCCGAGGGGGAATCGGCCTTCTGGGCGGTGTCGACATTGTTCTCCGATGCCTGCCCCTCGATGGCGCGCGCCTCGGCGTTGCGGCGGGCCATTTCCTCGAGCGCAGAAAGGTCGCCCGCGCCGATGGCCACGGCGAACTGGACACCGTTCTCGCGCAGGATCTTCTGGGCGCCCTTGATCGTGTACCCCTCCTCGTAAAGCAGGTGCCGGATGCCGCGCAGCAGATCGACATCGGACGGGCGATAATAGCGTCGCCCTCCGCCGCGCTTGAGGGGCTTGATCTGCGAAAAGCGTGTTTCCCAGAAGCGCAGAACGTGCTGCGGCAGGTCGAGGTCGTCGGCGACCTCCGAGATCGTGCGGAAGGCGTCGGGGCTCTTCTCGGTCATCATCGTCCCTCATCGCGGCGCTGTTGGCGCCCTGCCCCCGTCTCGTCCTCAGCCCTTCTTGTGCCGCTTCTTGTAGCCGTCGATGATGCGCTGCTTGAGCACATTGGACGCCTTGAAAGTGACGACCCGGCGCGGCGAGATCGGCACTTCCTCGCCGGTCTTCGGATTGCGGCCGATGCGTTCGGTCTTGGAGCGCACCTGGAATGTGGCGAAGGAGGAAAGCTTGACGGTTTCGCCGCGCACGATCGCATCGCAGATTTCGTCAATGATCATTTCAACGAGGGCGGCGGATTCGGTGCGTGACAGTCCCACCTTGCGGTAGACGGCTTCGGTCAGGTCCGACCGTGTGACCGTTTTCTCCCCCATGAAATGTCTTTCCGCAAAGCGATAATTCTCGGACGCACCGAAGGGTATCGCCAAAGACCTTTGAAATCAAGCAAATGCGCCCGGATATGAAGCGGGCGGCATGGGTCGAATCCCGTTTTGAAACAGGCGTTCGAAGTCGGCCTCACCAGCGCACGAGCAGCGCGCCCCAGGTGAAGCCGCCACCCATCGCCTCGAGCAGCACCAGATCGCCCTTGCCGATGCGGCCGTCCCGAACGGCAACAGCCAGCGCCAGCGGGATGGACGCGGACGAGGTGTTGGCGTGGCGGTCGACGGTGATCACCACCTTCTCCTCGGGGATGCCGAGCTTCTTCGCCGAGGCCTCGATGATGCGCCGGTTGGCCTGGTGCGGCACGAACCAGTCGATCTGCTCGCCGGTGATGCCGGCGGTCGCGAACGACTGTTCGATCACGTCGGTGATCATGCCGACGGCGTGCTTGAAGACCTCGCGTCCCTCCATGCGCAGATGGCCCGTCGTCTGCGTGGTCGAGGGGCCGCCGTCGACATAGAGCTTTTCCTTGTGGCGCCCGTCCGAGCGCAGATGGGCGGCCAGGATGCCGGTGTCGGAGGTCAGCCCGTTGCCGTGCGCCTCCTCCACGACCACCGCGCCGGCACCATCGCCGAACAGGACGGCGGTGCGCCGGTCGTTCCAGTCGAGGATGCGCGAATAGGTCTCCGCGCCGATCACCAGGACGCGGCGGGCGAGGCCGGCGCGCACATAGGTGTCGGCCGTCGTCAGCGCGTAGATGAAGCCGGTGCAAACGGCCTGGATGTCGAACGCGGCGCCATGGTGCATGCCGAGCCGGCACTGGATGTCGACGGCGGTCGCCGGAAAGGTGTTGTTCGGCGTCGAGGTGGCGACGATGATCAGGTCGATCGCGTCGATGCCGATGCCGGCATCGTCGAGCGCGGCGCGTGCGGCCGCCTCCCCGAGCGATGCGGTGGTCTCGTCGTCGCCGGCCACATAGCGCTGGGCGATGCCGGTGCGCTGGCGGATCCAGGCGTCGGACGTTTCGAGCCGCTCCTCGAGTTCGCTGTTGGGCACGACGCGCTTGGGCAGGGCCGATCCCACGCCCCTGATGGCTGTTCTGATCATTGTGCTGCCTTTGCCGCGGACCCGCCGTCTTCGACCGCCGCATCGAGGCTGGCGCGGACCTGGCCGTTATGGAAATGCTGAAGGTCGTGATCGATATGGGCGAGCAATTCGTTGCGGACCATGTCGTAGGCCATGTCGACGGCGGCGGCGAAGCCCTCATCGTCGGTGCCGCCGTGGCTCTTGACCACGATGCCGTTCAGTCCGAGGAAGACGCCGCCATTGACCTTGCGCGGGTCCATCTTGTCGTTGAGGCGGCGGAACGCGCCGCGCGCGAGCAGGTAGCCGAGCCGGGCGAGCAAGGTGCGGCTCATCGCCGAGCGCAGATATTCGCCGATCTGCCGGGCAGTGCCCTCGGCCGTCTTCAGCGCGATGTTGCCCGAAAAGCCTTCGGTGACGACGACATCCACCGTGCCCCGGCCCAGATCGTCGCCCTCGACGAACCCGTGATACTGAAGCCCGCTCAGATCGGACTCGCGCAGCAGGCGGCCGGCCTCCTTGACCTCCTCCTGACCCTTGATCTCCTCGACGCCGACATTGAGAAGGCCCACCGTCGGACGCTCGACCTCGATCAGCGCCCGCGCCATCGCCGCGCCCATGACGGAGAAGTCGACCAGTTGCAGCGCATTGGCGCCGATCGTCGCGCCGACATCGAGGACGATCGATTCGCCGCGAAGGGTCGGCCAGATGGCGGCGATCGCCGGCCGTTCGATATCGCCCATGGTCCTGAGGCAAAACCGCGCCATGGCCATCAGCGCACCGGTGTTGCCGGCCGAGACGCAAACGTCGGCCTCGCCCGCCTTGACCGCCTCGATGGCCTTCCACATGGAGGATTTCCAGCGGCCGTTGCGCAGCGCCTGGCTGGGCTTGGCGTCCATCTGCACGGCGACCTCGCAGTCCACGACCGTGCTTGCCGCCTTCAGCTTGGGATGACCGGCGAGGATCGGCTCGATCTCGTCGGCCTTTCCGAACAGGATGAAGCGCATCTGCGGGTGGCGCTCCAGCGACAGCGCCGCGCCGGGAATGACCACGGAGGGGCCGTGATCGCCGCCCATCGCATCAATCGATACCGTGATCACCGTTCAACCGATCCTGAAATTCCGGCGCCCCGCATCGGGGTGCGCCCGCCCCCTGCAAGGTGGCGGCACCATAACGATAATGGTCGTGTGCTCAACCGGCAAAATGCGTCCTAGCGCTCGCCGTTCGTCTTCAGCGCCGCCAGCTTGGCGAACGGGTTTTCCGGCGCGTCGGCCGGGTCCGGCGCAAAGTCCTCGGGCGGCTCGGCGCCCTTCTTGCGCGGATAGGGATCGAGCGCCAGCGCAAAGAATTCCTCGGCCGCCGCGCCGATGTCGAGCATTGGCGGGGTGAACGGCTCGGGCAGGTCGGGACCCTCGGCATCGACGATGATGTCCGCGCCCTCGCCCGGCCCGGTCCGGCGCGACAGCGGCGAATCGTCGGGCACGAACACCGCCTCGAAGGGCGCCCGGACGCGCGCCGGCAGGGGATCGAGCGTGACCACGCATCGCTGGGTGATCTCGGCATCGACCGTGCCGACCAGCCTGACGCCGTCGCGCTGCCAGCGCTTGACCTCGATGTCGGCGGCGAAGCGTTCGACCGAAACCAGATCGTGCTCGGCGGCGAGCGCCTGGCGCTGCTCGGCATCGGCCTCGATCGTCTCGCGACGGCCGCGCGCGGGCAGGACCGAAACGTTGAGCCGATGGCTGACCGGCGAGATGGTATCGGGCTCATGTCTGTCGGTCATGCCGGGGCTCCCGCTTCCGGGAAGGCGATCCGGGCCGACAGCAGCGACGCGTCGTCCTGGGCCGCCAGTGCTTCGGCCGCGGCGAGCGTGTAGCCGGCGAGCGAGCGCGCGTCGAACTCGGGCTCTTCCTTGCCGTCGGGCGCGATGTTGCGTTCGAGCGCGGCGGCGAGCGCGTCGGCATCGCCCGCGTCGATCGCCTCCCAATAGGGGCCCATGCGCCCATAGAACATACGCGCCAGCTTCTTCATGCGCTTGGGCACGCCCGCATCGCCGATGCCGAGTTCGCGGATCGAATGGTCGACATCCTTGAAGAACTCGTCGAGCACGTCCTGGGCGAGCGCTTCGACGCCGGGTTCGGCGCGACGCGTTCGGCGCAGAAAGACGATCATGTGAAGGCCGAGCGATTCGTAGCGCCCGAGCGGCGTGTCGGGCACGCCCCAGTCGGCATAGATCGCCGGCTGCCGGGCCGCCGCGACGATCTGATCGAACAGCCGGTCGACGATGATCCGATTGGCGTTTTGCGTGCTTCGCCGAAACAGTGACACAATCATGCGCATATCCGTGGCCGACCGGCAGGACTTGCGCCGGCGGCTTGCAACAGGGCCGCCGCTGGTTTACCGGAACGGTCCAGTACGGCCGGCAGGCCCGGCCAAGGAGATGAACGTCATGGCGCGAAATTTCAAGTCGACGCGAACGGGGCTGCGGGCATCGGCCGCGCTCGTTGTGGCGGCCACGGCGCTTGCAGGCTGCAATTCGGTCGGCTCCGAACTGGCGAACGTGTCGCAAGTGACGAACATGTCCGAGACCTTCAAGCAGGGTTACGTGGTCGACGAGCAGACGCTGGCGCTGGTGCCCCCCGGCTCGAGCCGCGAGCAGGTGCTTCTGGCACTCGGCACGCCGACGACGACGAACACGTTCGAGAACGAGGTGTTCTACTACATCTCGCAGACGCGGCAGCGCCGCGCCCAGTTTCTCAAGCCGCGCCTTGTCGACCAGCGCATCCTTGCGGTCTATTTCGATGGCGAGAACACGGTCGAGCGGATCGCCGACTACGGTCTTCAGGACGGGCGCGTCTTCGACTTCATCACCCGCACGACACCGACGGGCGGCCGCGACCAGACCTTCCTGGCTCAGGTCCTGACCGGCACGATCGGGGGCCCCTCGCCGGAGTCGCTGCTCGGCGGACGCTGAGCGCAGCCCGCACTTCGCAGGAACACCGGATGGAAAAAGGCCCGCGCGGATCGCTCCGCGCGGGCCTTTTCCTGGTGGTGGCCGCGCCGGCCTACTGGGCGAGGACGGCCAGCAGCAGAAGCGCGACGATGTTGGTGATCTTGATCGCCGGGTTCACCGCCGGGCCGGCGGTGTCCTTGTAGGGATCGCCGACCGTGTCGCCGGTCACCGAGGCCTTGTGGGCTTCGGAGCCCTTCTCGTGCTTGACGCCATCCTTGTCGATGAAGCCGTCCTCGAACGACTTCTTGGCGTTGTCCCAGGCGCCGCCGCCCGAAGTCATCGAGATGGCGACGAACAGGCCGTTGACGATCACGCCGAGCAGCATGGCGCCGACCGCGGCAAAGGCCGAGGCCTTGGAGCCGGAGATCAACAGCACGCCGAAATAGACGACCAGCGGTGCGAGAACGGGAAGCAGCGAAGGGATGATCATCTCCCTGATCGCCGCCTTGGTCAGCATGTCGACCGCGCGGGCATAGTCGGGCCGCTCGGTGCCTTCCATGATGCCGGGCTTCTCGCGGAACTGGCGGCGCACTTCCTCGACGACGGCGCCACCGGCGCGGCCGACCGCGGTCATCGCGATGCCGCCGAACAGGTAGGGGATCAGCCCACCGAAGATCAGGCCGGCCACGACGTACGGGTTGGACAGTTCGAACGAGATGTCGCCGAGATCGGCGAAGTAGGTGTAGGTCTCGGGGTTCGCCGCGAAGTAGGCCAGGTCGTTCGAATAGGCCGCAAACAGCACCAGCGCGCCAAGTCCGGCCGAACCGATCGCATAGCCCTTGGTGACGGCCTTGGTCGTGTTGCCGACCGCGTCCAGCGCATCGGTGGACTTGCGGACCTCGGGGTCGAGTTCGCTCATCTCGGCGATGCCGCCGGCATTGTCGGTGACCGGGCCGAACGCGTCGAGCGCGACGATCATGCCGGCAAGGCCGAGCATGACGGTGACCGCGATGCCGATGCCGAACAGGCCGCCGAGTTGGAAGGTGGCGATGATGCCGGCCACGATGACGATCGCCGGCAGCGCCGTCGATTCCAGCGAGACCGCAAGGCCCTGGATGACGTTGGTGCCGTGGCCGGTGACCGAGGCCTGGCTGATCGAGTTCACAGGGCGCTTGTTGGTGCCCGTATAGTACTCGGTGATGATCACGATCAGGCCGGTGACGACAAGGCCGATCAGGCCGCAGTAGAACAGGTAGCGGCCGTTGACGGTCTGGCCGGCCACTTCGCCGATGTCGTCCCAGCCGATGGTCAGCGAGGTCGCCGCGCCGAGGCCGGCAATGGTCAGAACGCCGGTCGCGATCAGGCCCTTGTAGAGCGCGCCCATGATCGAGCCGTTGGTGCCCAGCCGCACGAAGAACGTGCCGACGATCGAGGTCAGAAGGCAGGCGGCGCCGATCGCCAGCGGATAGAGCATGACGTCGGCCAGAACTTCGGTGCCGGCAAAGAAGATCGCGCCGAGCACCATCGTGGCGACGATCGTCACCGCATAGGTCTCGAACAGGTCGGCGGCCATGCCGGCGCAGTCGCCGACATTGTCGCCCACATTGTCGGCGATGGTCGCCGGGTTGCGCGGATCGTCCTCGGGAATGCCCGCTTCGACCTTGCCGACCAGGTCGCCGCCGACGTCGGCGCCCTTGGTGAAGATGCCGCCGCCCAGACGCGCGAAGATCGAGATCAGCGAAGCGCCGAAGCCGAGCGCGACCAGCGCGTCGATGACGATACGGCTTTCGGGCGCAAGGCCCATCATGTCGGTGAGGATGTAGTAGTATATGGCGACGCCCAGAAGCGCGAGGCCCGCCACCAGCATGCCGGTGATCGCGCCGGACTTGAAGGCGATGTCGAGGCCGGCTGACAGCGAATGGGCAGCCGCCTGGGCGGTGCGCACATTGGCCCGCACGGACACGTGCATGCCGATATAGCCGGCGACGCCCGAGAGCACCGCGCCGATCGCAAAGCCGATGGCGGCGGTCGCGCCGAGCAACAGCCAGGTGACGACGAAGACGACCGCGCCGACGATGCCGATCGTGGCGTACTGCCGGTTCAGATAGGCCTGCGCGCCCTCGCGAATGGCCCCGGCGATTTCCTGCATGCGCTGGTTGCCCTGGTCGGCGGCGAGCACCGACTGGGTGGCCCATATGGCATAGACGATAGACAATAGGCCGCAGGCAATGACGGCGAGAAGTATCATCGGGTGTCCTCCTGACGGGCCCGCCCAGGTCCCCCGGCGAGCCGCATAAACGAAAGGCAGGGCCGATCGGCCCCGCGTCGGCGTCGTCTATGCAGAAAGGGCGAATTTGGGTCAAGGCGGCATGCGCCCTTTACCCAAGCCGATGCCGGCCGGCGGTATCAGCCGCGCCGGGCGGCGAGCCTCCGGTCGCGCAGGACGAAGCCGGCGAGCAGCACCAGGCAGACCGAGGCGACCGGCAGGAGGATCCAGTTGAGGGCGACCCACCCGGCCTCCGCGGTTTCGCCGAACCAGTTGAGCGTCGCGCCCGACATCAGCGAGGCGAAGGCGACCGTGCCGAACAGCGCGAAGTCATGGACGCCCTGAACCTTGTTCTTCTCGGCCGGCGTATAGGTGTCGGTCAGCATCGCGGTGGCGCCGATGAAGCCGAAGTTCCAGCCGACGCCCAGAAGGATCAGCGCCAGCCAGAACTGCCACAGCGCGATTCCGGACAGGGCGACAAGGCCACAGACGATCAGGATCAGGAGGCCGGCGGCGACGATCGTCTCCTTGCCGAACCGGGCGATCAGATTGCCCGTGACGAAGCTTGGCGCGAACATCGCCATGACGTGCCAGGAGATACCGAGCGTGGCCTGTTCGGCGCTGTAGCCGCAGCCGACCATGGCGAGCGGCGCACCGGTCATCAGGAAGCTCATCAACGCATAGGACGTGACACCGCAGATGAAGGCGACCAGAAAGCGCGGCTGGCCCACGATGGCGCCGAGCGAGCGCTCTGGCGCGGCCGGCGGCGCATCGGCGGCGACCGGCTCGACATGGTCGGCGATCTTCAGCGTCGACAGGATCAGCGCGCCCAGAAGGCCAAGACCGATCACGGCGACGAAGGCGCCGGCGAACTCGACCGGGGCGAACAGGTTCTTGGTGTGGATGACCGCCTGCGGGCCGATGATGGCGGCGAAGACCCCGCCGCCCAGCACCCAGGAGATCGCCTTGGGCTTGAAGATCTTCGGCGACGCGTCGGCGGCCGCGAAGCGGTATTGCTGGACGAACGCGCCGCCAAGGCCGATCACCAGAAGGCCGGTGGCAAACAGCCAGAAGCTGGTCTCGAACAGGCCGAGCGCGGCGATCGCGCCGCCGAGCGCGGTGACCATGGCGCCGGAGACGAAGCCGTTGCGGCGGCCGACCGCGCGCATCAGCATGGCGGCCGGAAGCGCGCCGAGCGCCACGCCGATGTTGAAGCCGGTGACCGGCAGCGTCGACAGCGTCTTGTCGGCCCCGAGCAGATAGTGGCCGGCAAGCCCGCCCATGGAGATCGCGACCGGGGCCGCGGCGCCGACGATCGCCTGCGAGGCGGCGATGGTCAGCGTGGTGCGCTTGGCAAAGCTCAGATCGGCGACCGGGGCGCTCGGCGCCGTGGCGGACATCCTGTGTCCCCCGGCGCTCATGCCGCCCTCGTCCGACGCGCGATGCGGTCGAGCACGGCGTTGACCATGCGTGGCTCCTCGCCGTCCTCGAAGAAGGCGTGCGCGATGTCGACATATTCGGTCACGACGACGGCGACCGGCACATCCTTGCGGTGGATCAGTTCCCAGGCACCGGCGCGCAGGATCGCGCGCAGCGTTCCGTCGAGCCGCGACAATGGCCAGTCCTCGGACAGCGAGTCGCGCACGACCGGATCGAGCCGCGTCTGCTCGGCGACCACGCCCGACAGGATGGCGCGGAACCAGGCCGCATCGGCATCGCGATACCTGACGCCGTCGATCTCCTGGCCGAGCCGGAAGGTTTCATATTCGGCCGCCGTTTCCAGCACGCCCGAGCCGGACATGTCCATCTGATAGAGCGCCTGCACCGCGCCGAGGCGGGCGGCGCCGCGCTTGTTGGCGGCCTTGAGCCTTGGTGCGTCCGCGCTCATCGTGTGCCGAGCCTTTCGCGCAGGCCGATCATGGCGAGCGCGGCCCGCGCGGCGGCGCCGCCCTTGTCCTTGCGGTTGCGGTCGGCGCGGGCCCAGCCCTGTTCGGCGTTCTCGACGGTCATGATGCCGTTGCCGATGGCCAGCTTGCCGGCGATGGCCAGATCGGTCAGCCCGCGCGCCGATTCGTTGCACACCAGTTCGAAATGATAGGTCTCGCCGCGAATGACCATGCCGAGCGCGACATACCCGTCATAGATGGTCCGGCCGGCGCGCGCGAACGCGATCGCGGCGGGGATCTCGAGCGCGCCGGGCACGGTGACGACGTCGAAGGTCGCGCCGGCTGCCTCGAGCGCATGCCGGGCGCCATCGAGCAGCGCGTCGGACATGTCGTCGTAAAAGCGCGCCTCGACGATCAGGATGTGTGGCTTGTCGGAACTCATGGGAACGGTGCGGCCTTGCGCCGATGGCTGTTTTGGCCGTGCCCTACGCCTTTGTGCCGGCCGCCGCAAGCCGGTCGGCATAGTGCGCGACATAACGCGCGATCGGGTCGATCTCGAGGTTGACCGCATCGCCCGCTTTCCGCTCGCCCCAGGTCGTCACCTCGAGCGAATGGCGGATCAGCAAGACATCGAACCGGTCGGCCTCGACGCCGTTCACCGTCAGCGACGTGCCGTCGAGCGCCACCGACCCCTTGGGCGCGATGAACCGCATCAGCGCATCGGGCGCGACGAGGATGAAGCGCACCGCATCGCCCTCGGCGCGGGTCCCGGCGATCGTCGCCATCGCGTCGACATGGCCCGAGACCATGTGCCCGCCATACTCGTCGCCCGCCCTCAGCGCCCGTTCGAGATTGAGCCGCGTGCCGGCCGCCCACTTGCCGGCGCTGGTCAGTCGCAGCGCTTCCTCCCAGGCTTCCACCTCGAACCAGCGCGCATCGTCACCGGCCTGGGGCAGCCCGGTCACGGTCAGGCAGACGCCGGCGCAGGCGATCGAGGCGCCGATCGCGATCGTCGCGGGGTCGTAGGCCGTGGCGATCCGGAAGCGCCGGCCCTCGGGCAGGTCGGTGGCGGCGATCACCTCGCCGATATCGGTGACGATCCCGGTGAACATCAGGGGCGCTCCGCAAGCATGAACCGGTCGGCGCCATAGACCGCCCGGCGCGCAACCGCAAACCCGGCGGGCAGGGTTTCGCCCGTGAACGGCGCGGCGATGCCGCCCTCGCCCACCAGCACATCGCTTTCGAACAGGGCGATACGGTCGACGAGTCCCTCCTGAAGGAAGGCCCGCGCGACGGCTGCGCCGCCCTCGACCATGACGCTGGCGATGCCGAGCGCTGCCAGATCCTCGACCAGTTCGGGCAACGCGATGCGTCCGTCCACCGTCTCGCTGGTGATCAGCCGCACGCCCCTTTCGGCGAGCGCACGCGCCCGGTCGGACAAGGGGTCGGCGGTCGCGACATGAACCGGCGGCATGGCGGCGCCTGCGACCAGCTTCGAGCCAAGCGGCAGGCGCGCATCGGTGTCCAGCACGATCCGGCGCGGCGAGCGCGGTTCCATGCCCTCGAGCCGGCAGGTCAGTTCCGGGTCGTCTTCAAGTACCGTGCCGATGCCGACCAGAATCGCATCGTGTTCGGCGCGCATGCGGTGCGCCTGGGCGCGCGCGACCGCGCCGGTGATCGCCACCTGGCCGGCGCCCGTGCGGCCGACCATTCCGTCGGCGGAAACGGCAAGCTTCAGAGTCACTTGCGCGCGTTTCTTCGATGACCGAGTCAGATAGGCGCCAAGCACGTCGCCAGCGCCGTCGGGGTCGCAGTCGGCGAGCACGGCAATGCCTGCCTCGCGCAGGATCGCATACCCCCTGCCGGAGACCCGTTCGTCCGGATCGGAGACGGCGGCGACGACGCGGGCGACCCCCGCCGCGACGAGCGCTTCGGCGCAGGGCGGCGTGCGGCCATGATGGGCGCAGGGTTCGAGCGTGACATAGGCGGTCGCGCCGCGCGCGGCCGCGCCCGCCTCTTCGAGCGCGATCGTTTCGGCATGCGGGCGGCCGCCGATCGCGGTGATGCCGCGCCCGACGATCGCGCCGTCCGATACGATCAGCGTGGCGACGGAGGGGTTGGTGCCGGTGCGGCCCAGATGCCAACGGGCATAGCGCAACGCGGCCTTCAGAAAGCGCGCATCGTCGGCCGTCATGGACCCGGCATCACTCGGCGGCATCGGCCACGGGGTCGGGGTCGACGTCCGGCCCGGCGATCTCGCCGAGCAGGTCGGCGAAGTCCTGCGGGTCGCGGAAGTCCTTGTAGACCGAGGCGAAGCGCACGAAGGCGACCTCGTCCATGCGCTTGAGCGCTTCCATGACCATGGTGCCGATCTCGTCGGCGTGGACATCCTGTTCGCCGGAACTTTCGAGCTGGCGCACGATCGCCGAGACGGCGCGCTCGACGCGCTCCTGCTCGACCGGCCGCTTGCGCAGGGCGACCTCGAACGAACGGGCCAGCTTGTCGCGGTCGAACGGCACCTTGCGGCCGTTCTTCTTGATGACGAACAGTTCGCGCAACTGCACGCGCTCGAAGGTGGTGAAGCGGCCACCGCAATCGGCGCAGACGCGCCGGCGGCGGATCACGGTGCCGTCCTCGGCGGGACGGCTGTCCTTCACGGCGGTGTTCTCGGTATGGCAGAACGGGCAGCGCACGGCCCGGCACTCCTCAGTTCAGATGCGGATAGATCGGAAAGCGCCGGGTCAGTTCGACGACCTCGGCCTTGACCGCTTCCTCGATACCGGACGTATCGCCCTCATCGCCGGCCTGCGCAAGTCCGTCGACCACGCGAACGATCAACCGGCCGACCTCGCGGAACTCGGCCGGGCCGAAACCGCGGGTCGTCGCCGCCGGCGTGCCCAGCCGGATGCCCGACGTGATGGCCGGCTTTTGCGGATCGTTCGGCACGCCGTTCTTGTTGCAGGTGATGAAGGCGCGGCCGAGCGCGGTCTCGGCGGCCTTGCCGGTGACGCCCTTGGGGCGCAGATCGACCAGCATCAGGTGCGTGTCGGTGCCGCCCGAGACGATCTCCATGCCGCCTTCGATCACGGTCTGGGCCAGGATCTTGGCGTTCTCGGCGACCGCGTTCATGTAGCTCTTGAAATCGGGCTGGAGCGCCTCGCCGAACGCCACGGCCTTGGCGGCGATCACGTGCATCAGTGGTCCGCCCTGAAGGCCCGGGAAGACGGCCGAATTGATCTTCCTGGCGATGTCCTCGTCATTGGTCAGCACCATGCCGCCGCGCGGGCCGCGCAGCGTCTTGTGCGTCGTCGTCGTCGCGACATGGGCATGCGGGAAGGGGCTCGGATGCACGCCGGCCGCGACCAGGCCTGCGAAATGGGCCATGTCGACCCACAGATGGGCGCCGACGGCATCGGCGATCTGCCGGAAGCGGGCGAAGTCGATGACACGCGAATAGGCCGAACCGCCCGCGATGATCAGGCGCGGTCTGTGCTCTTCGGCAAGCGCGGCGACCTGGTCGTAATCGATCAGGCCGGTGTCGAGGTCGAGCCCGTACTGGACCGCGTTGAACCATTTGCCCGACATGTTGGGCCGGGCGCCGTGCGTGAGGTGGCCGCCGGCGTCCAGACTCATGCCCAGGATCGTGTCGCCGGGCTTGGCGAGCGCGAGCATCACAGCCTGGTTTGCTTGGCTGCCCGAATTGGGCTGGACGTTGGCGAAGCCGCAGCCGAACAGTTCCTTCGCCCGGTCGATCGCCAGTTCCTCGGCGATGTCGACATACTGGCAGCCGCCATAATAGCGCCGGCCCGGATAGCCCTCGGCATATTTGTTGGTCATCACCGAGCCCTGCGCCTCGAGCACGGCGCGGGAGACGATGTTCTCGGATGCGATCAGCTCGATTTCCTGTTGCTGACGCCCCAGCTCCTTGCCGATCGCGCCCGCGATCCCGGGGTCGCGGCTGGCGAGATCGTCACCGAAAAAGGCATCGGAAAGGTGCGGCGCGGCGGCGCTGTCGGTCGACATGGGCGGTCCTCGGCGGTGTTGGGGTCGCAAAGCGGCGCCATACCATGGGCGCCTGTGGCTGTCATGTCCCGCCGGGACCGCCGATGACGCAATGTGAACAATGGATGCAGCATCGAAAAAGGGGCCCGGCGGGCCCCTTGTCGAAACCGTCGGGCGAAAGGCCGTTACAGCGTCGTCGAGGTAAGCTGCAGTTCCTCGACGCCGTCGCGCTTGTAGATGTCGTCGCGGAAGTGGACCACGCCGCCATCGGTCGCCCAGGCGGAGACGTAAACGAAATAGACCGGGATCTGCACTTCCAGCGGAACCTCGGTGTTAACGCCGGAGGCGACCACCTGCTCGACCCGCGCGCGGTCCCAGCCGGGCGAGGACTCAAGCAGCCACAGGGTCAGTTCCTGGATGTTGTGCACACGCACGCAGCCCGACGATTCAAAGCGCATGAACTGGCCGAACAGGCTCTGCTGCGGCGTGTCGTGCATGTAGACCGCGTGCGGATTGTGGAAGTTGATCTTGGTCGAGGACATGGCGTTGATCTTGCCCGGATCCTGGCGGAAACGCAGATCGACGGCCTCCTCGGTCGACCAGTCGACCATCTCGGGCGGCACTTCGTTACCCTGCTGGTCGAACAGGCGGATCTTGTTGCGGGTCAGATAGGTCGGATCCTCGCGCATCAGGGGAATGATGTCCTTGCGGATGATCGACTTGGGCGCGGTCCAGTACGGATTGAGAATGACCTCGTGAATGCGCGAGGACAGGATCGGCGTCTGCCGGTCCGTCTTTCCGACGATGGCCTTGTGGCGCTGTTCGACGCGTCCGTTCTCGACCGCCTCGATCTGGGCGGCCGGAATGTTGACCATCACGTAGCGGTCGCCGAGGTAGCCCGACATGGAACGCAGGCGGACAAGGTTGGTCTCGAGCTGGCCGAGGCGCACCGGCGCCGACACGTTGAGGGCGGCCAGCGTGTAGTTGCCGACGACGCCGTCGGCGGTCATGCCGTGGCGGGCCTGATAGCGCTTGAGCGCCCCGTCAAGGAAGGTATCGAAGGTGGCGCTGTCGCCTGCGTTGCGCGGCAGGTCGCCCGAAACGATCAGACGCCGGCGAAGTTCGCGCACGGCATTGTCCTGGACGCCCACCTTGAGCGCCTTGTTGGCGTTGACCCGGGGCCAGCCGCCGCTCGCCACGATCTGGCGGTAGCGTTCGATCGCGCCCTCGACGTGGAACGCGGTTTCCTGGCTGAGCACGGGCATGCGCGTGTTGGTCACCCGGCTGACGCGCTGACCGGCGGCGTCGAACTGGTCATCCCAGTTGCCGCGTTCGGGCGACTGCAGGATCTCCATGATGGACGACTGTGCCGCCGCATGGCCAGTGAAGGCGGCCATGGCGCCCGCCGTGCCGGCCGATTTCAGAAAAGCGCGCCTGCTGGTTGATTTCAATCCATTCATGATCGATCCGCGTAATCCCGTTTGTTCGCCCCTGGGGTTTACCGTCTGAACGAGCTATAGCCCCACCCGCTTAACAAAACGGAAACCATGTAGGCCGGTTTCCCGCTGACCGAAAGGCGCGACGGATGGAAGCCTCGCTGTTCGTGACATTCGCCCTCACCTGTGTGGCTTTCACAGGAATATGGCTGATTAATGTCCTGACCGAAGATGCCGGCGTGATCGACTACTATTGGGGCCCCGGATTTTCCGTGATCGCTCTGGTCCATGTCTGGTTCCACGGCATCGGCGGCGCCTACCAGGCGGTGCTGCTCGCGGCGGTGCTGGCATGGTCGGCGCGGCTGGCGATCCATCTGGTCCGCCGCCATCACGGTTCGGTACATGAGGACGGCCGCTATCGGGCGATGCGCGAGAGCGGCGGCCCGTCATGGTGGTGGGCGAGCCTCTTCAAGGTGTTCCTGCTGCAGGCGGTCCTTCTCTGGCTGATCGCCGCGCCGCTGCACGTGGCCTTTGTGGCGGGCCCCTCGGAGGTCGCCACCGTCGCCTTCATCGTCGGCATGGCGGTCTACGGCGTCGGGCTTGCGATCGAATGGAGCGCCGACGTGCAGCTTGCGACCGGCAAGCGAGTGACCGGCGCGGCCGGACCGGAGACCGGCATGGTCACGGACGGGCTGTGGGGCTTCAGCCGCCATCCCAACTATCTGGGCGAGATCATCCTGTGGTGGGGCATCGGCATCGCCGCGTTCGCGATCTCGGGCAGCCTGCTGGCGCTCGCCGGCCCCGCGCTGCTGACGCTCGTCATGCGGTTTGTCTCGCTGCCCCTGACCGAACAGCACATGATGCGGACCCGACCCGACTACGCCGCCTACATGCAGCGCGTGCCCGCGCTCATCGGCCTGCCCCGCCGGCGCGCGCAGTCGGCCGGCACGCGCCACCGCCAGCCCGCCGAGTAGACCCCTCTCTACACGTCGCGAACGCCGAAGGCCGGGCGCACCGCCCGGCCCTCCTCCAAACACCTGCCCCGGCTCAGAGGCGATAGAGGATCGTGTCGTTCCAGAAGCGGTCGAGGCGCTGCATCGCCCGGTTCATCTTCTGGAATTCCTCGGCATTGATGCCGCCGACCGCCTCGATCGAGGAGATGTGACGCTCGTAGAGCTCCGCCACGGTCTCGGCGACCTCGCGGCCCTTCTCGGTCAGCGAAATGCGCACCGAGCGCTTGTCAGCCTTCGATTTGCTGTGATTGATGAAGCCTTCCTGGGCCAGCTTCTTGACGTTGTAGGATACGTTCGAGCCCAGATAGTAGCCGCGCGAGCGCAGTTCGCCGGCGGTCAGCTCGCTGTCGCCGATGTTGAACAGCAAGATGGCCTGGACCGCGTTGATGTCGTCGCGGCCCGACCGGTCGAACTCGTCCTTGACGACGTCCTGCAGGCGCCGATGCAGACGTTCCACAAGCTGCAGCGTCTCGTGGTAGAGACGGCGCAGTGCGTCGGCGTCGGATTCCGTGCGCGGTTCGCCCACGAAGTTGGACTGGTTGATCATAACTGCCTCACATGTTTGGTCGGCGATGTTTCCCGCCTTTGTGAGGGGCAACCTAAGCAAAGCGCATAAAATGCTGCTTAAAGGCAAGCGTTAACGGACCGTTACGGGGTCGTTCCCTGTCGCCGTGCTTAACGGAAGGTCAAGCCGAACGCCGGCTTTCGACCGGTTCCGGGGCCGGCGGAATCACGACCCGGTCCGGCCCGCGGTCCGCCGCTCGAGCAGCGTGGCGATCGCCACCAGCGCCAGTACCACCAGGCAGACGAGGCCGACCAGAGCCACCCCCGGCCGGGCCGGGAACGCGTCGGACAATGGTCCGTGCGCGACGATCTCGGCGGTCGTGGCGACCACCCACAGGACGACGCCCCAGCGCGCCGTCAGCCAAAGACCGAGCGCTGCGGCCGGCGCGATCACCGCCTGCGCGGTGTAAAGGATCCGCACGTGCGGGGCGAGCAGGTCGAAGCGGAAGGCGCCGTCGCCGGCGATCCCGACGAGCCGTGCCCAGTAGAGCAGGCCGGCGATCAGCGAGACGACCGCGAGCAGGCGCAGCAGGAGCGCGAACAGCCGCTCGACGGCGCCCCTCCTGGGCGGCTGCAGACCTGCTTCGAGCATCACCATGATGTTCGCCCCCGGGCGGCTGGATCACCGCACTTTGCCTAACGTAACGGTTTGCGAAAGGCAAAGCGCGTTGTAAAGGCGGGCCCTTGGCGAACACCGAAGCGGCGGAGAGGCAATGACGGGCCGACATCAAGGCGGGCGCAGCGTCGACGAGATCACGGGCAGCCGGCGTCTGCGGCGGATGCGCAAGGCGGACTGGTCGCGCCGGCTGGTGCGCGAAAGCGCGCTGGGGCCGGACGATCTGATCTGGCCGATCTTCATCATGGAGGGCGAGGACAAGGCCGAACCGGTCGGTTCGATGCCGGGCGTCGAGCGGTTCACGATCGATCGCGCGGTGCAGGCCGCCCGCGAGGCCCAGGGGCTCGGCATCCCGGCCGTCGCGACATTCGCCAACATCCCGCACGAGCGCAAGGACCAGACCGGAAGCCACGCGCTCGATGCGGACAACATCATCAACCGCGTCACGGCCGCCATCAAGGCCGAGGTGCCTGGCATCGGCGTGATCACCGATGCCGCGCTCGACCCGTTCACCGATCACGGCCATGACGGCGTGCTGCGCGACGGCATCATCGTCAATGACGAGACGGTCGACATCATCGCGCGCGCCGCCGTGCTGCAGGCCGATGCGGGCGCCGACATCATCGCCCCGTCGGACATGATGGACGGGCGCATCGGCGCCGTCCGCGACGCGCTCGACGCGGCCGGCCATCAGGACGTGGCGATCATGTCCTATACGGCGAAATTCGCCTCGGCCTGCTACGGCCCCTATCGCGAGGCGATCGGCACCGGCGGGCTGCTGAAGGGCGACAAGAAGACCTATTATGTCGATCCGGGCAATTCCGACGAGGCGGTGCGCGAGGCCGAGGCCGACCTCGACGAGGGCGCCGACATGCTGATGGTCAAGCCGGCCCTGCCCTATCTGGACGTGTGCTACCGCATCAAGACCGAACTGCGCGTGCCCGTCTTCGCCTACCAGGTCTCCGGCGAATACGCGATGATCGAGGCGGCGGCTGCCAATGGCTGGATCGATGGCGAGAAGGTGATGATGGAAAAGCTCGTCGCCTTCAAGCGGGCCGGCTGCGACGGCATCCTGACCTACTATGCGCCACGCGTGGCGCGCCTGCTCGCCGGCTGACCCGGGTCTTGAAAGGCAGCGGCCGGGCCGCCATCTGCAAGCCATGACCGATACGATGAGCACCCCGATCGACATCGCCGGCCGGTTCGAGGACTGGCGCCTTTACGAGGGCGTGCGCACGCGGCGCACCTTCGCCTTTATCATCGACTATGCGCTGGTCCTGCTGCTGGTCGTGATCGCGGTGCCGGTGATCGCCCTTCTGGGCGTCGTCACCTTCGGCATCGCCTGGCTGCTCTACGCCATCCTGACCCCGTTCATCGCGCTGACCTACATCGCCTGGACGATGGGCGGGCAGGCGCAGGCGACGCTTGGCATGCGCGCCATGGGCCTGAAGCTGGTGCGCTATGACGGCCAGCCGATCGACTGGATGACGGCCATCGTGCACGCGGTCCTCTTCTGGGCGGCGAACGCGATCCTGACGCCGTTCATCGTGCTGGTCGCCCTGTTCACTCGCCACAAGCGCCTTCTGCACGACCTGGCCCTCGGCACCGTGGTGGTGCGCGCCGAGCGGTTCGATCAGGGTCGGTAAAACCCGCACGGGTGCTTGACCGAGCGCTCCGACATGCCATTGTTGTGACCCGGCGCGCTGCGCCGACGGGACAACAGTCTGCACCGGGCCATGACAAGACACAGCGCCAAGGCGCCCCAGTTCTTTTTGACCTCGCCGGCCCCCTGCCCCTATCTGGAGGGGCAATTCGAGCGCAAGGTGTTCACGCATCTGGTCGGCGAGAAGGCCTCCGAGATGAACGATCTTCTGACGCTTGGCGGGTTCCGTCGCAGCCAGAACATCGCCTATCGGCCGGCCTGCGAAAGCTGCCGGGCCTGCGTGTCGGTGCGGATTCTGGCCGACGAGTTCCAGCCGACCCGCTCGATGAAACGGATCAGCCGGCGCAACGGCGACCTGATCGGCACAGAATACACCGCCGAGCCGTCCAGCGAACAGTATTCGCTGTTCAGGCGCTATCTGGACGCGCGCCATTCAGGCGGCGGCATGAGCGACATGACCGTGCTCGACTACGCCATGATGGTCGAGGACACGCACGTCAAATCCAAGGTTATCGAATATCGCCGGCGCGGACCGGACAGTTTCGTCACCGGCCGCGGCGAAGGCCCGCTGATCGCGGTGGCGCTGTCGGACATGATGTCGGACGGCTATTCGATGGTCTATTCTTTCTTCGACCCGGCCGAGGAGCATCGCTCGCTCGGCACCTTCATGATCCTCGACCATATCGAACGGGCCCGCCGGCAGGGGCTCGCCCATGTCTATCTGGGGTACTGGGTCGAGGGTTCGCGCAAGATGGACTACAAGATCCGCTTCCAGCCGCAGGAACATCTGACCGGCAACGGCTGGGAACGGCAGGAGCCATGATCGGCGCGGCACGCAACGCCGTCATCGCGCGACGAGAGCAGGCCTGATGACCCCGCACGCCAAAGGCGTCCTGATCACCGCCACCGGTGGGCTGGCGCTGAGCTTCGACATTCCGCTGCTCAAGCTCGGCGGCGGCGATGCCTGGTCGATCCTGCTGGTTCGCTCCGCCGGCGGCCTGCTCGCGGGGCTGCTTCTGTGGCAGCTCGCGCGCTGGGTGACCGGCCGGCCGATCGCCCTGCTTCCCGGCCGCAGCGCACCGCTGGTCGCGACGCTTTACGGCGCGGCGGCGATCTTCTTCGTGCTGGCGGTCCAGCACACGATCGCCGCCAACATCGTCTTCATCATCGCCTTCACCTCCATGTTCGCCGCGCTGATGAGCTGGGCGCTGTTCGGCGAACGCCCCGCCCGTTCCACGCTCCTGACCATGGCCGTCATGGTCCTCGCGGTGATCATCATCGTCGGCGACGGACTTCAGACCGGCAGCGTTCTCGGCGACCTGTTCGCGCTGTGCGCCGCCATCCTGCTCGCGGGGGCGATCACGCTGGCGCGGGCAAGCCGGCAGGACATGGGCTTTGCGCCGCTGGTCGGCGGGCTCCTGCCGCTTGCCGTCGCCGCGCTCGTGCTCGGCCTCCAGGGCCGGCCGGCGGAGCTCGACGCACCGGTCTTCATCGTGGTCAACGGCATGGTCATGCTGCCCGTGGCCTTCTGGTGCCTGGCGACGGGGCCCAAATACATCACCGCCCCCGAGGTCGGCATGTTCTATCTGCTGGAAACGGTGCTCGCGCCGATCTGGGTCTGGCTCATCTTCGCCGAGGCGCCCACACCGGCCGTCTTGACCGGCGGCACGCTGCTGATCGGGGCGCTTCTCGCCCATTCGATCTGGCAGATCGTGCAGGCGCGCCGGCAGCTTCGTTGCCGCGGCAACGCGGCGCCATGCGCGTGATCGCAACGCCGTTACCCTGAAACCGGCCGCAGGGAACGGCCGACGCGTCCGGTCGGCTTGACAGTTTTCGCCGCGCCCAGCCAAGTGCGGCGATGACACCGCATGCCAGGGGATTGCTGCTGACCGCGATCGGCGGGACGGCGCTGAGCTTCGACATACCGATGATCAAGCTCGGTGGCGGCGACCCCTGGTCAGCGATGCTGCTGCGCTCGGGAAGTGCGTTCATCGCGGCGCTGGTCATCTGGCAAATCGCGCAACGGCTGACCGGGCGAACGATCGTCCTGCTGCCCGGCCGTGTCGGATACGCGATCGCCGGCATCTACGGGCTGACGGTCGTCGCCTTCGTGATCGCAGTGATGAACACCGATGCCGCCAACGTCGCCTTCATCATCGCCTTCACGCCGGCCTTCACGGCGCTGATGAGCTGGTTCTTCCTCAAGGAGCGGCCGTCGCTGGCCACGGTCCTGACAATCCTCGCCATGATGGTGGCGGTCGCCATCATCGTCGCCGACGGACTCAGGGCCGGCAACCTCGTCGGCGACATGTTCGCTTTGGCCGCCTCGCTGCTGATCTCGAGCGTGATCACGATCTCGCGCGCCAGCCGCGCCGATGTCGGTTTCGCGCCGATGATCGGCGGCATCGTGCCGGCGCTGATCGCCGCGATCGTGCTGGGCTGGCAGGGCGCGCCTGTCAGCGCCGACAACGCGTTCTGGCACGTCTTCAACGGGGTCGTGCTGCTGCCGGTCGCCTACTGGTGCCTTGCGACGGGGCCGAAATACATCTCCGCGCCCGAGGTCTCGATGTTCTATCTGCTGGAGACGGTGCTCGCGCCCGTCTGGGTCTGGCTGATCTTCGCCGAAGCGCCGACGCCGGCGGTGCTGCTGGGCGGTGCGCTCTTGATCGGCGCGCTCGGCGCCCATGCGCTGTGGCAGCTCAACGGCCCGGGCCGCAGGGCTCAGTCCTCGCCGACGAAGGCGCCGTGAACGTAAAGCAGCGGCGCGTCCGGCCGTGCGGCGAACCCGATCACCCGGCCGATGAGCACGTCATGGTCGCCGGCGCTGACCGCCTCGACCAGTTCGCAGTCGAACCAGGCGATGGCATCGGCGATCCGCAGGCGGCCGCTCGGAAGGCGCTGCGCCTCGACGCCGTCGAAACGCGCCTGCGGCGGACCCTTGGTGAACCGTTCGGCCAGCGCGCGCTGATCGGCGCCGAGGACTGAAATCATATAGCCGCCGCTTTCGAGGAAAGCGGCGCGGCTGGCGCTCTGCTTCCTGATCGACCACAGCACCATCGCCGGCTCGAGCGAGACCGTGTTGAACGAATTGCAGGTCATGCCGTGATCGGTGCCGCCGTGACGCGTCGCGGCAATCGTCACCCCGGTCGCGAAGCAGCCCATGGCCCGCTTGAGTTCGGCCTGCTCGAGCGCGGTGAGATTGAGATGGGCGTCGGCGTTCATCGGATTTCCTTTCAAGGCACTTCGGCGCCTTCGGACAGCGCCCAGAGTTCGAACCAGGTCTCGCGATCGAGTTCGACGTTCAGCGCATCGGAGATGTGGCGGATACGGCCGATCGAGTTGGTGCCGACGACGGGCATGATCCGGGCCGGATGGGCCAGAAGCCAGGCGAGCGCGACCGCTTCGGCGGCGACGCCCTGATCCTGTCCCAATTCGGTCAGGCGCGGCATGATGCGCTTGCCGACCTCGCTGCCGGGCATGAACAACTCGCCCCCGCCGAGCGGCGACCACGCCATCAATGGCATGGCCTGCCTCTGCGCCGTGGCGATCTGGCCATTTGTGAAGGCCGACTTGTTCAGAAGGCTGATCTCGATCTGGTTGGTCAGGATCGGGTTCCGCATCGCCGACTGCAGCAGATCGACGTCCCAGGGCATGAAGTTGGAGACGCCCGCGCCCCTGATCTTGCCTTCGGCGATCAGCGCATCGAGCGTGCCGCCGGTCTCGTGATGATCCATGAAGGGATCGGGCCGGTGGATGAGCAGCATGTCGATCACCTCGACGCCGAGCCGGCGTAGCGAGTTCTCGACCGAATCGCGGATGTGGGCCGCCGAGGTGTCATAGTGCTTGGTGCGCCGGCGCGGAAACTTGTCCGGCGAGACCAGCATGATGTCGCACTTGGTGACGATCTGCATCTTCTGCTTGAGCGCCGAATGGCCGTGCAGCGCGCGGCCGAACAGGGCCTCGCACTCGTAGTCGCCATAGATATCGGCATGGTCGAAGGTGGTGATGCCCTGGTCGAGGCAGGCCTCGACCTTCTCGACCACATGGCTCAGCGACCGGTCATGGTCGTCGGCCAGCCGCCATACGCCATAGACCAGCCGGCTCATGGGCGGCACGCCGTGGCCGAAGTCGATCGTTTCCATCAGTGTCGTTCTCCAACGCCGAGCGGCGTTGCCGGTGTTTGTTCGGGTACGCGCCCATAGACATGGGGCAGCGAGCAGGTTTGCAAGTGCGGAAGCACCTTCTGCCCGAAATTGACGCACTCATCCAGATGCGGATAGCCGGACAGGATGAAGGCGCGGATGCCCATCTTCCGGTACCGCTCGAGCTTGTCCATGACCTGGTCGACCGAGCCGACCAGCGCGGCGCCGCAGCCGGACCGCGCGCGGCCGATGCCGGTCCACAGGTTGGGCTCGACGAAACCGTCCTCGTCGGCCCTGTCGCGGTTGGCGGATTGCAGCGACACGCCGAAGCTCTTGGCATCGAGCGCCCGGTTCCGGATTTCCTCGCCGGTTCCGTCGTCGAGCCTGGAGACCAGTTCGTCGGCATAGTCGCGCGCCTCGGCCTCGGTGTCGCGCACGATCACGTGGACCCTCAGGCCGTAGTCGAGCGTCCTGCCATGGGCCTCGGCGCGGGCATGGACGGTCTTCATGCGCTCGGCGAGCAGTTCCTCGGGTTCGGGCCACATCAGGTAGACATCGCAGTGGGCGCCGCACAATTCAACGGCCGGCGGCGAATAGCCGCCGAAATAGAGGAGCGGCCCGCCATTTTGCTGATAGGGGCGAACCGGCTCGGTGCTCAGCCCCTTAAGCCGGTAGATCTCGCCCTCATAATCGATCTGCTCGCGGGTCCAGGCCTGGCGCAGGATTTCCACGACCTCGGTCGAGCGCTTGTAGCGCAACTCGCTCGTCGCATCCTCGCCGGGCTGGTTGGAAGAGATAACGTTCAGCGTCAGCCGCCCCTTCATGACGTGGTCGACCGTGGCGACGGCGCGCGCCAGCATCGCCGGATGCACCTCGCCGCAGCGGATCGCGGCCAGCATGTTGATGTTGTCGGTCTGCGGCGCCATGGCGGAGACGAAGCTCCACGTGTCCTGGCCGACCTGATAGGAGGAGGGGCACAGGATGTTGCGGAAGCCGAGACGGTCGGCGGTGCGCACGATCTCGCTGGTATGGGCGAACGAGGAGCGCAGAGCACCGTCCGGCACGCCCAGGTAACGGTAGTCATCGGAGCAGATCGGCGCGAACCACGCCACTTCGGCGGCATCGAGGTCCGCGCTCGTCACCGGTACGACGGTCATCCGGCATTCTCCCAGCCATTCTTCGGCGGCGCTTGTGGCGCGCCCTTTGCCGATAGAGCTAGCATTGGATCGCACGTGCATCAATAGTGAATGAATTGAAGCGGTGACAGCGTCTGTTCCGCCGCCTATGGTCGAGGCAAAGGGGACGAGCCGTGGCGGCACCACCGGTCAAGGGCGGCGCGCTCCCGCTCTACATCCAGATTTCGGAACTTCTGGCGCGCGAGATCGCCGCCGGCATCTGGCCGGACGGGGCACGCCTGCCGACCGAGGTCGAACTGGCCAGGAGCCTGGGCGTCGCCGTCGGCACGCTGCGCAAGGCGCTGGCAGACCTTGAAGGCCGCGGCCTGCTCGAGCGCATCCAGGGCTCGGGCACCTATGTTCGGGCGCGCGCCAAGACCGGCGCGATCTACGAGTTCTTCCATCTGGAACTGAAGGACGGGGCGGGCCTGCCGACGGCGCGCATCCTGTCGCTCGACCGGCTGCCGCATCCCGACTTCGCGCCGCGCTTCGGAGACGGATCCTCGACCGAGGCGTGGCGCATCCGGCGGCTGCGCTATCTGGGCGATGCGCCCGCCGCCGTCGAGGAAATCTGGTTCGACGTGCGCCATGCGCCTTCGCTCGACGCCGCCGACATTCCGGAATCGCTGCATCTCTTCTACCGGGAGGCGCTCGGCTTCTGGATCGCCCGCGTCGAGGACCGGGTGTCGGTCTCGCCCTGTCCGGACTTCGCGCCGCACGGCCTGCCGTTCAGGGCCGGCGATCCGCTCGGCCGCGTCGAACGCATTTCCTGGGGCAACGCCGACACGATCGAGGAGTATTCGCGCAACTGGTTCGATCCCGCGACCGTGGCCTATGTGGCGCGCTGGATGTGAGCTTGCCTTCATGTCTATGCATTTGTATATACATCGTCACGCCCGATGAAGATCGACGGCTTCGACTGGGATGAGGGCAACTGGCCCAAATGCGCCAAACACGGTGTCAGCAAGGCGGAGATCGAGTTCGTTCTTCTCGGCGATCCGCAGGTTCTACCGGACCGGACACTTCTGAGCGCCGAAACAAGGTTCAACGCCGTCGGAACGAACTGGTCCGGGCGCCACGTCTTCATCGTCTTCGCCCTGCGTGAGCGGGACGGAGCCCGACTGGCCCGACCGATCAGCGCCCGCTACATGCATCGAAAGGAGATCGCACGTTATGAGCAACGATGATGCTCCAGAACTGAAGAAGTTTCCACGCTTTGAAACGGACGAGGAAGCAGAGCGCTTCGTCGACGAGGCCGATCTGTCGGAGTATGATTTCTCGGAGTTCAAGCCGATGCGCTTCGAACTGCGGCGCAAGGACAAGCAGATCAACATCCGCATGCCCGAGGACATGCTCGATGCGGTCAAGGCGCGGGCGAAGGCGCGCGACATCCCCTATCAGCGCTTCATCCGCGAGGCGATCGAGGACGCCCTTTCCCGGTCCTGATCAAGCTGTCGGAGATCCGAACCAGGTGTCGAGGAAGCGACCGTACCAGGCCTTGAGCGCCGGATCGTGCCGGCCGAAGCCTTCGTCCTGCTCGGCCCTGGACTGGGTGCCGGGCAGTCCGATGAGGTGGCCATGGTCGCGCTGCCACTGGTCGAGAATGGCGCGCGTGACCTCGGGATGGAACTGCAGCCCGATCGTCGTCTCGCCATAGGAAAAGGCCTGGCGGGGCGCCGCCTCGCTCTCGCCCATCGCGAGAAGGCGCGCGCCTTCGGGCAGAGACCAGTGCTCGGCGTTGCCGTTAAGGGTCACCAGTCGCTCGGGCAGAAGACCGGGGCCATCGCCGGTCGATCGTGTGGGGTAGTAGCCGAAACACTGCGAGCCATCGTTCAGCGGTCCGACATCGGCGCCAAGCACGTGCGCGACGAGCTGCGAACCCAAACACACGCCGACCAGCGGGACGCCGTTGTCCATCGCCTGCTCGATCAGCCGGCATTCGTCCGACAGGTAGGGATGGTCGGCCAGATCGGTGACCATCTGCGGGCCGCCCATCACCATCACGCCGGCTTCCTCGCCGGTCAGGTCGGGCAAGGCCTCGCCCCGCCACGGCTCGATCACGCGCACGTCGTGGCCGCGGGCGATCAGGTGGCGGCGTCCCGCATCGGGCTCGGCAAGCGCCCAGTGTTCAATGACGTAGAGAGGCCGGCTCATGCAATGATTCCGCGCTGCTCGGTGACGGCGAACCGTTGCAACACACGCTCACCGCGGTCAATCGTCATCGCGCGGGTCATTCGTCGCCGGCGCGGCGTACTAGCGCGTCAGGTTCTGCGCCAGCCAGTTGTGCCAGCCTTCCTCGGTGCCGTTGAAGACGTTCAGATCGATCTTCGTTTCGACCCCGCGCTTGGCCGTGCCGGTTCCCGAGTACTGCCAGAAGGCGAACGGACGGTTCGGGTAGCGCTCCCTGGGGTGGGCGGCGACCGAACGCAGCCAGAAGGAATGGTCGGTGAACTGGCCCTGCAGATTGTCCTCGTAGAAGTCGGGCGTGGTGTAGATGATCGGCTTGACGCCATAGTGCGCCTCGATCCGGTCCGAGAACACCTTCATCTTCTTCAGCACCGTCGCGCGCGGCGGCTTTTTCGGGCACGAGCCCTTGTTGCCGTACCATTCGACATCGAGCACCGGCGGAAGCGCGCCCGGCTCCTTCGGCACATTCCGGATGAACCAGTCGGCCTGTTCGGAGGCGGCGCGGCACCAGTAGAAGAAGTGGTAGGCGCCGCGCGGAATGCCGGCCTTGCGCGCTTCGTCCCAGTTGCGCCGGAACAGCCGGTCGACATGCTTGCCGCCTTCCGTCGCCTTGATGAAGGCGAAGTTGGCGCCCTGCGTGCGCAGCGTCTTCCAGTCGATCTCCTGTTGCCAGTGCGAGACGTCGACGCCGTGCACGGCAAACCTGTCGGGCGAGGCGCGGCCGAAATTGACCGGCTTGGCGTCGCCGAAACGCGGCGCGTAGACCGTCAGGCGGCTGCCCGTTCGAGCGGGGTTTTCGGGACGTGCCAGCGCCACATCGACATGGGCCGGCGCCGGCGGCGCCGAAATCGCGGGAGCGGTGCGCGAAAGGGCGGACGGCGCCATCGCGCTCGCCGGCGCGGCGTCCGGCACTCCAGCCGCCGGGACCGGCGCCGGCGGCGTGATCGAGCTTGTGATCTCGCGCGACGGTTCGGGCAGTTCCAGCGCGTCGATGCCCGAGGATGCCGTGCACCCGGCGACCGCAAAAGCCGAAAGCACACAAAGACCGGCCGCGCCGAAAAGACCACGCATGGATCGCACCAGGGGTTCGAGGAATGTATGGCGCCACCCGCCGGCGCCGGTCGCCGAAATTAACGAGCAATTACTGCGAAAGTGAAAATTGAGATGGTTAATCCGGCGGGCTCAGCGCGAAATTTCGAGGTCGGCTCATTGGCGGGCGACGATCCGGGCCGCGCGTCGTCCGGCCCTATTCGGCAGCGACGCGCGGCAGCGGCACCTGGGTCAGCATGGCGCGCAGGGCCGCCGGCTTGAGCGGCTTGTTGAGAAGATGCACGCCGGATGACGAGGTTCGTTCGCGCAGCTCGCCCGTCCGGTCGGCGGTGACGAGTACGGCGGTGATCTCCTCGCCATAGCGGGCGCGCATATCGGCGATCACGTCCATGCCGGTGCCGTCGTCGAGATGGTAGTCGGCGATGATCACCTGCGGATCGGCGCCATGCTCATCGAGCGCGCGGGTCAGCATCTCGCGCCGGGGCGCGCCGATCACGGTCGCGCCCCAGCCGGTCAGCAGCACGCTCATGCCCGACAGGATTGTCTCGTCATTGTCGATGCAGGCGATGGTCAGCCCGGTCAGGATCGACCGGCTCGGGGCGGGCTCGGCCGGCCTTGGTGCCGGAGCGGCTTGCGGCGCCGCCTCGACGGTCGGCACGGCGACCTTGAAGGCGGTGCCGCGGCCCGGCGTCGATTCCAGCGCCACCTCCAGGCTCAGCACACGCGAGATCCGGTCGACGATCGAAAGGCCAAGGCCAAGACCGGCGGCGATGCGCGCACCGTCCGACAGCCGCTGGAACTCCTCGAACACCCGCGCCACCTTGTCGGGTGCGATGCCGATGCCCGTATCGTAGACGCCGATCACCGCGTCATGGTTGTGCCGGCGCACACCGATCAGGACGCGGCCCTCGTGGGTGTATTTCACCGCGTTGGAGACGAGATTCTGCAAGAGGCGGCGCAAGAGGTTGCGGTCGGTCTCGACGATCAGGCTGGTCGGCACGAGGCGGATCTCGAGGCCCTTCTCGCGCGCCATCGGCGCGAAGTCCGTGCGCACCTGTTCGAGCAGGTCGATCAGCCGAAAGCGCGTGGGGCTCGGCGTCAGCGCGCCGGCATCGAGCCGGGAGATGTCGAGCACGGCGCCGATGATGTGCTCGACCGATTCGAGCGCCGAATCGATCTTGTGGGCGATCTCGCGATTGGTCGCGTCGGCCTGCCCGCCCATGCGCTCGACCAGCGAGGAGGTGTAGAGGCGCGCGGCGTTGAGCGGTTGCGAGATGTCGTGGCCGGCGGCGGCGAGAAAGCGCGTCTTGCCGATGTTGGCCTCTTCGGCGCGGCGGCGGGCGACGGCCAGTTCCTCGTTGACTTCGGTCAGTTCGGCCGTGCGCGCCTGAACGCGCATCTCGAGGCTCTCCTTGGTGCGCTTGAGCGCCTCGTCGGCCTCCACCCGGCCGGTGATGTCGGTGTAGGTGATGACGAGCCCGCCGTCGGGCATCGGGTTGGACCGGATTTCGAGAATGCGCCCGCTGCGGCCGAGCGAGAGTTGCCAGGCGCGGCGGAACCGGGTGACGTTCTCGACAAGCTCGCGCTCGGCCTCGACGGTGATCTGCCCGCCCTCGACCAGCGTGCCGGTGATCGATTTGAGCGGCATGCCGAAATTGCCCATTTCGGGCGGCAGGCCGAGCAGTCGCCGGAACTGGCCGTTCCAGTTGGTCAGCCGGTACTCGCTGTTGAACACCGAGATGCCCTGATCCATCTGGTCGAGCGCCTTTTGGAGAAGGTCGCGGTTCTGCTGCAACGCTTCGGATGCGTCGTCGAGTAGCCGCACCGTCTCGCGCGACGAGGCGCCGTCCTTTTCGAACAGCAGCGACAGGACGAGCCGGGCCGACGACGAGCCGATGGCGCTGGCGAGCACCTGTTCTGCATAGCGCACCACCGAAATGTCGGTCGTATCCGATCCGACGAGCTTGCGGCCCTCGCGCAACTCGAACGTCTCGAACGCCCGCTCCATGCGCGCGGTGCCGACATAGCGGGCGATGGCGCCCTTGAGTTCGTCGATGGTGGTCGTGGTCCGGAACCGTTTCAGGCCGATCGTCTGCTGGGTCTCGCGCGGCACGAAGGTGACCGCCTGGATACGTTCGAGCGGCGTCGGCACGCGCGACAGCGAACCGCCAACCAGGAAGGCGATGTTGACGGCCAGCGACCAGAAGACGCCATGGACCAGCGGGTCGAACTGGACCCCGAAGAGCTGGTTCGGTCGCAGCATGGCGATGCCGAGCAGGCCTTCGCGCACGATCTGCGAATCGGCGCCGGCCAGATTGGGCAGCAGCAGCGTGTAGGCCCAGACGATGAAGCCCGACGCCATGCCAAGGAACGCGCCGCGGGCATTGGCGCCGCGCCAGATCAGGCCGATCAGGAAGGCCGGCGCGAACTGGGCGATCGCTGCGAACGACAAAAGTCCGATCGATGCGAGCTGTGCCGTCTGGTCGGCCTGCCGGTAGTAGACGAAGGCAGCGAATATGATCACCGCCATCGCGACGCGCCGGATGTTCAGGATGATCTGCGACCAGTCGCTGGCCGCCGAACGGGCGGCCGCGCCCTTGCGCCACAGCAGCGCCGGCAGCACGAGGTCGTTGGAGACCATGATCGCAAGCGCCACGGAGGCGACGATCACCATGGCGGTCGCCGCCGACAGCCCGCCGATGAAGGTGATCAGCGCCAGAAGGTCCAGGTCCGCGGCAAGCGGCAGCGCCAGCAGGTACATGTCCGCCGGCACGTCCGGCCCCAGATGGATCATGCCGGCGACGGCGATCGGCATGACCAGCAGGTTGATGGCGATCAGATAGATCGGAAACAGCCAGGCGGCGCGGCGCAGTTCGACGTCCGAGCGATGCTCGACCACGGTGACGTGGAACTGGCGCGGCAGCATCAGGATCGCGCAGGCGCTGAGCAGCGTCATCACCAGCCAGGTCTCGCCGGACGTGCCCTCCGACAGCGATCGCGCCACGGCCGGGTCCGACCGGAACGCCTCGGCGATCGGCTCCATGCCGCCGAAGATGAAGAAGGTGATGGCAAGGCCCACCAGCAGGAAGACGAGCAGCTTGACGACCGATTCGACCGCGATGGCCGTGATCAGCCCGTCCTGGTGCTCGGTCGCATCGGCATGGCGGGTGCCGAACAGCGCCGAAAAGACCAGCAGCGAGGCTGCGACGACGAACGACACGTCGAGCGTCAGCGTGGCGGGATAGCCGCCCGTGCCGTCATAGTGGCTGACCATCAGCGTGACCGCGTTGGAGACGGCCTTGAGCTGCAGCGCGATGTAGGGAACGGTGCCGATGACCGCGATGCAGGCGGCGAGCGCTGCGACGTGCATCGACTTGCCGTACCGGGCGCCCAGAAAGTCGGCGATCGAGGTGATCCGCTCGGACTTGGACAGGTGGATGACGCGCCGGACGAGCGGATAGCCAAGGGTGAAGACAAGGATCGGCCCCAGATAGATCGCGAAGAACTCGAAGCCATGGCTCGCGGCGAGGCCGATCGAGCCGAAGAAGGTCCATGAGGTGCAGTAGACGGCCAGGCTGAACGCGTAGATCAGCGGTCGCGGACTGCCCGGCGGAACGGCGCGCGAACGCCGGTCGCCATAGGCGGCGACCGCGAACAGAATGGCCAGATATCCGAACGCCGACAGCGCGACCAGCCAACCCTGCATGCACCACTCCCGATCCGGCGCGCATTCAAGCAGAGCGCACCATCGATGTCTAACCACACTCGATGGCCGTTGGCGCCGAATTGCCGTTCCACGCGGGCATCAAGTGCTGTAGTGAGCGCCGGCGGCATTTTCTGGTCCGCCGCGATCGTCTTTCGAGCAACCGACAAGGGGGTGCACATGCTCAAGGAATTTCAGGAATTCATTGCCAAGGGCAATGTCATGGATCTCGCCGTGGGCGTGATCATCGGGGCGGCGTTCGGCGCGATCGTCACGTCGCTGACCGGCGATGTCATCATGCCGATCGTGGGCGCCATCTTCGGCGGGCTCGACTTCTCCAACTACTTCATACCGCTCGGCGCGGAGGTCACCGCGGGTTCGCTCGAAGCAGCCCGCGAACAGGGCGCCGTGCTCGCCTATGGCGCCTTTCTGACCGCCGTCATCAACTTCCTGATCCTCGCCTTCATCATCTTCCTGATGGTCAAGGCGGTGAACAACATGAAGCGCAAGCAGGAAACCGAAGCCGAAGCCGCGCCCGCCGCACCGGCCGAGGACGTGGTGCTGCTGACCGAGATCCGCGACCTGTTGCGCAAGCAGGCCTGAGCCAGAACGCACCGCGATCCCCGGCCCCGCCGGGGATCGCTTAGCGGTTCGCTTGCCGCGAATCGCGCAAGCCGGTAACCAGAAACCATGTCGAAAACCGTGCAACCGCCGGGCGATGGCGACGGCCCCGGGCGCGAGGTCGAACCGATCGACCTGAAATCGGCGCTCGAGGAGCGCTACCTCGCCTACGCCCTGTCGACGATCATGCACCGGGCGCTGCCGGACGCGCGCGACGGCATGAAGCCCGTGCACCGGCGCATCCTCTACGTGATGCGGCTGCTGCGCCTCAATCCCGAGGCCGCCTACCGCAAGTGCGCCAAGATCGTCGGCGACGTGATGGGTAACTTCCATCCGCACGGCGACCAGGCGATCTACGACGCGCTGGTCCGGCTCGCGCAGGATTTCTCGGTGCGCTATCCGCTGGTCGACGGCCAGGGCAATTTCGGCAACATCGACGGCGACAGCCCGGCCGCCTACCGCTACACCGAAGCGCGGATGACCGAGGTGGGCACGCTGCTGCTCGAGGGCATCACCGAGGACGCGGTCGACTTCCGCCCCAACTACAACGAGGAAGACACCGAGCCGGTCGTCCTGCCGGGCGCGTTCCCGAACCTGCTCGCCAACGGCTCGTCGGGCATCGCGGTCGGCATGGCGACCAACATCCCGCCGCACAACGCCGCCGAAATCTGCGAGGCGGCGCTGCACCTGATCAGGTTCCCGAACGCGACGATCGAAAAGCTGGTCGAGTTCGTGCCCGGCCCGGACCTGCCGACCGGGGGCATCATCGTCGAGCCGCGTGCGAACATCCTCGAAGCCTACAAGACCGGTCGCGGCGGCTTCCGGGTGCGCGCGCGCTGGCACAGGGAGGAGACGGGGCGCGGCGGCTACCGGATCGTCGTCACCGAAATTCCCTATCAGGTGCAGAAGTCGCGGCTGATCGAGAAGATCGCCGAACTGCTGATCGCCCGCAAGGTACCGCTGCTGGACGACGTGCGCGACGAGAGCGCCGAGGATGTGCGCGTCGTGCTCGAACCGAAGTCGCGCTCGGTCGACCCGGACCTTCTGATGGAATCGCTGTTCAAGCTGACCGATCTGGAAAGCCGGCAGCCGCTGAACATGAACGTCCTGTCCGGCGGGATCGTCCCGAAGGTAATGAACCTGCGCGAGGTGCTGCGCGAATGGCTCGACCATCGCCGCGACGTTCTGATCCGCCGGTCGAGGCACCGGCTGGCCAACATCGAAAAGCGGCTCGAGGTGCTGTCGGGCTTCCTGATCGCCTATCTGAACATCGACGAGGTGATCCGCATCGTCCGCTACGAGGACGAGCCGAAGAAGGAGTTGATGGCGACCTTCGAGCTGACCGAGGTGCAGGCCGACGCGATCCTCAACCTGCGGCTGCGCGCGCTGAACAAGCTCGAGGAAGTCGAGATCCGCAAGGAGTTCGACCAGCTCACCGAGGAGAAGGACCAGATCGAGCGGCTGCTCGCCTCCGAGGACGCGCAGTGGAAGACGATCGCCTGGGAGATCGGCAAGGTGCGCGACCGGTTCGGCAAGGAGACCGAGCTCGGCAAGCGCCGCACCTCGTTCGCCGAGGCGCAGGAGATCGATCTCGAAGCGGTCCAGCAGGCGATGATCGAAAAGGAGCCGGTCACCGTCGTCGTCTCCGACAAGGGCTGGATGCGCGCCATGAAGGGCCATCAGATCGACCCGTCGACGCTGACCTTCAAGGAAGGCGACACGCTCAAGACCGCCTTCCCCGCCCACACGACCGACAAGGTGCTGGTGTTCACGACCACGGGCAAGTTCTACACGATCGGCGTCGACCGGCTGCCCGGCGGGCGCGGCCATGGCGAGCCGATCCGGCTGATGGTCGACATGGACAATGACGCCGACATCGTCACCGCCTTCGTGCACAGGCCCGGGCGCAAGCTGCTGGTCGCCTCGTCGGCCGGCAACGGCTTCGTCGTCGGCGAAAGCGATGTGAGCGCCAACACGCGCAAGGGCAAGCAGGTGATGAACGTCAAGATGCCCGACGAGGCGCGCATCTGCAGGACGATCGAGACGGCCGAGGGCGGGGCGGCACCCGACCATGTGGCGGTCGTCGGCGAGAACCGCAAGCTGCTGGTCTTTCCGCTCGATCAGGTGCCCGAGATGACGCGCGGCAAGGGCGTGCGGCTGCAGCGCTACAAGGATGGCGGCATCGGCGATGCCAAGGTGTTCGCCATGGACGAAGGGCTGAGCTGGCAGGATTCGTCGGGCCGCACCTTCACCCGGTCCAGGGACGAACTGGCCGAATGGATGGGCGTGCGCGCCGGCGCGGGCCGCATGGTGCCAAAGGGCTTTCCGCGCTCGGGCCGGTTCGGCTGAGCGGAACGGGCCCGGCCGGCCTCAGGCGCTGGCCGTGCTGTCGCCCTCGCCGCCGCGCAGCATGTCGCTGCCGATCTTCGACAGGCGGATGACGGCCTGGGTGCGGCTGTCCACGTTGAGCTTCTGGAGCACCGCCGAGACATGCGCCTTGATGGTCGCCTCGGACACGCCGAGCTCATAAGCGATCTGCTTGTTCAGGAGACCCTCCGCGAGCATGCCGAGCACGCGCGCCTGCTGCGGCGTCAGCGTGCGGATGCGGCTGATCAGGTCCTCGACCTCCGGGTCGTGCTCGCGGCCCAGATCGATGTTGTCCGGAATGGCGACCTCGCCGTCGAGCACCGCCTGAACGCTGGAACGGATCGCCTCCGAACCGGCCGACTTGGAGATGAAGCCCGATGCGCCCAGATCAAGCGCCCGGCGCACCGTCGTCGGATCGTCGCTCGCCGAAACCACGACCACCGGTACGGCGGGATAGGAAGCGCGCACGGCAACCAGCGCGGACAGGCCGCTCGCGCCCGGCATGGTCAGATCAAGCAGCAAAAGGTCGAGATCGTGCTCGCGGTCGAGCACGGCGATCGCCTCGTTGAAGTCGCCCGCCTCGATCATCGTGGTGTTTGCCGGACCGCCATTGATGTGCCCGACGAGCGCCGACTTTATCGCGTCGCGGAACAATGGATGATCGTCGGCTATGCAGATTTTTGTTGTCATGACCGCCCTCCCCGAACGCCTGCGGCGCAAGTCAAGCGTGATCGGTCGACTCGCGTGACAACCGCCTCGGCATTTAGAGGGGTTGACAGGCCGGGCGTCAAGTCGCCGCAGAACGCGAGGCGGCAAGCCGTCGGCGCAGTTCGGGCAGGCGGACGACGAACCAGACCACCGCCCACAGATTGCCCAGGAACGGCAGAGGCACGATCCAGAGCACCGCGCGCACGCCCCGTTCGAAGAAGGCGATGACGATCGCCGCCAGGAAGAAGCCCAGATAGAGATCGGCCAGCGTGACCAGTCCCCACGGGTCCGCCGTGATCGCATCGAACGAGGCCCAGAACTCGGCCGCGAAGAACGCCCAAAGGATGAGCGCGGCGAATGCCGCGCCCGACGCCGCGATGATGACGCGCAAGATGGTCAAGGCCTGCCTCCACTGTTTGACCGCTCGGGCCTGAGCCAGAAGGTAGGCACCGACCCGCCGCGTCAATGGCCGATCGTGATGGACCGGTGTTTGCGGCGCGCCGCGACCGGTCCATGCAGGGTCGACCAATCATGAGTGGATTCAAAGGGTTAGCCTAGACTTACCGATCCAAGAGCGGCGGTCTTTGGGACCAGATGCCTTATTCGCCAAGGATTCCGGAGACCTTGTTGCAATAGCGCTGCGAGACCGGGTTCATCGATCGCGCGGCGTGGCCGGCATTGTAGCGCAGGATCGTGCCGCAGGTGGTGCCGCCGGCGAGCTGGTGCGCACCGCCGAGATATTTCATGCCGTACTTGATGTTGGTGGCCGGGTCGTAGAGCCCCTTGGCCGAGCCGCCGTAGCCCATCATGCGGGCGGTGGCGAGTTTGATCTGCATCAGTCCGATCTCGCCGGCCGCGCCGCGCGCATCGGGCCGGTAGCTGCTTTCCGAATAGATGACCGCATGGGCCAGTTCGACCGGAACCTCGTTGGCCGCCGCGTGTTGAGCGATCAGCTTCGCGAACGGGCGGTCGTCGCCTGCCGCCTTGCTGACCGGGTTGTCGATGGCGAGCGCCAGTTCGCTTGCTTCAGGCGTCGCGATGTCGGTTTCGGCCGCAGCCATGTTGCCGGTCGTCTCGCAGCCGGCGACCAGGGTGAGCGTCGCCAGCAGGCCAAAAAGGCCAATCGTCTTTGCATTCATGGAAAAGATCCGCTTTGTGGGTTGAAGCGCGGACCAACAGGGCGAATGGGGCGCTTGTGCGCCGCAACAAGTCAAAGAGAAAGACAGCGCGTAACACCGCGCGAGGCCCGGCGTTCAGCCAAGCGACGGATAGAGCCGCAGAACCCGGTTGAGCGTCTCGATCGTCGACATGTCGGCGATGCCGTCGACCCGCGCGGGCCGGTGGCGCCGCTGGAACGCCTCGATCTGGATGCGCGTCTTCTCGCCGAAAACCCCGTCCGGATCGGTATCGAAGCCGTAAAGGCCCAGCATGGCCTGAAGCGCCGCCACCGGTTCGCCCACATCGCCGGGCGCGAAGAAGCGCCCTCCTCCGACCGGAACCGGCGCGGCATGGATCGCGACTCCCGCCTCGGCCAGTCTGGCCCATGGAAAGCGCTCGCCGGGATCCTGCTTGCGGCCGGGCGCCACGTCCGAATGGGCGATCACGTCATGAGCGCCGATGCCGTGGCGCGCCATGACCGCCGCCACCAAGGTGACGACGGCCGCGATCTGCGGCTCGGGATAGTCGGGCAGGCCGAACGCGTGACCGCCATTGGCGATCTCGATGCCGACCGAGGCCGAGTTGACGTCCTCGATACCGCGCCAGAACGATCGGCCGGCGTGCCAGGCGCGCTTTTCTTCGGGCACCATCTGCACGATGCCGCCATCCTCATGGACGAGATAGTGACTGGAGACCTCGCTTTCGGGCGCGCAGAGCCAGTCCTCGGCGGCCGGTCCGGTGGCCATGCCGGTATAGTGCAGCACGATCAGATGCGGGGCATCGTCGACGCGCCGCTCACCGAAATTGGGCGATGGCCGGACGGTCGCGCCATCGATCTCGGCGTCGAACGACGACAAGGGTTCCGGGCCACTCATCGCCGCCGGAGTTCCGGCTCGACCCTGTCCCAGGCCGCGTTGATCGCCGCGATGCGCTCGTGGGCGATGGCGTGGAACTCGGCCGGCACGCCCCGCGCGGCCATCGTGTCGGGATGGTTGTCGCGCACGAGGTCGCGGTAGCGTCTGCGGGCATCGGCATAGGCGGTTCCCGGCTCCAGGCCCAGAATGCGCCACGGATCGCCCTCCCCGATATCGACGTGGCGGGCGCGAATGCGGTCGAACTCGGCCTCGGTGATGCCGAAGATCGCCGCCACGTCCGACAGGAACGCCAGTTCCTTTTCGTGCACGAGCCCGTCTGCCTTGGCGATGTGGAAGAGCCCGTCGAGGATGTCGCGCAGCATCGGGCAGTCGGGCTGGCCCGAGCCGCAAAGACCTGCCAGTTGCGCCGCGTAGCTCTGGTAGCCGGCGACGTCGCGCTTGGCGAGGTTGTAGAGGCTGGCGACCCGTTCGGCCTCCTCGTCGGGGATTTCGAAGATCTCGCGGAACGCGTCGACCTCGGAGGTGGTCACCACGCCGTCGGCCTTGGCCATCTTGGCCGAAAGCGCGATCATGGCGACCGAGAACGCCACGCGCGCCCGCGTCTCCGGGTCGCCGGCGAACACGGTGCGCACCTGCTCGACCAGACCGCCGAGCGCATTGCCCGCCGTGCCGGATACGAAGTCGGAAATGCGCACCCAGATCGACATGCCGCCTGATAGATCACGGGCGGCAAAAATGTAAGGGGAGCATCGTGCCGGGTGGGGCCCGGAACGACCGCGCGTCAGTTCTGCGTGTCGTCGTCCGTCTCGGTTTCCGTATCCGTTTCGGGATCGGCTTCGGCGTCGGTTTCGATCTCGGCGTTCGGGCCATCGAGATTGTCGCCGGTCTCGTCCGAATCGACGCCGGCCGGCGCGGACTCGTTCACCGCGTCCTCGACTTCCTCGGTCGTCTGGCCCAGTTCCTCGTTGGCATCGTTCTCGGCGGCCTCTTCGCCGCAACCGGCGAGGGCGATCAGGGCGGCCGCGGCGGCGGCGGTCATGAGCTTGCGCATCGGGTGGTCCTCCTGCTGGCGACGCCCGTTGGCGCCGGGTTTCGAACCACCCAACGTGGCCGGCCGGCAAAGGTTGCCGGCCGTCCCATCGGTGCGATCAATCCGTGTTTCGCCGCGTAGGCCCGCGTGAAGCGGAGCGCGGGCGCGCGGCCCTACTCGGCCGAAGCCCGATCCAGCACGAGCACGGCATTGCCGTCGGCATCGGACAGGGTCAGCGTGTTGCCATCGATTGCGTAGGCCGATGCCGATTGCAGGGCCTCCAGGAACTCGGCCTCGGCGGCCATCACCGCTTCGGCGCACGCCATGCGGGTGGAGGCCAGCGGGCCGATCTCCAGCGCGCCCTCCTCGCCGGCCTCGAACGTGCCGGTGAAGCTGTTGCAGCCCGAATTGCCGGAGATCTCGCTTGCCCGGAAGGCGACGAACGCGCCATCGGCGTCGGCCCACGCCCAGCGCGTGCCCGCGAGCGGTCCTGCAAGCCCGGCTGCGGCAAGCGCGTTCTCGGCCGTTTCGGCCGCGCCGCTAAGCGCTTCACCTGCTCCCTCGGCCATCCGGTCCAGCGCCGCGCCGGCGCCATCGGCGGCGCCGGAAAGCCCGTTCGCCGCATCTTCGAGCGCACCCGCGGCATCGTCGGCAAGCTGGCGCGCGCCCTCGGCCGCCTGCCCTGCGGCTTCTCCTGCGTCTTCGCGCAGGCGCGACGCCGCCTCGCTCGCATCTTCGGCGGCCCGGGACGCATCGTCCGCCAGGTCGGATGCCGCTTCGCCGGCCTCCTCGGTCGCCGCGCGGGCCGCTTCGCCGGTCTCGCGCGCGGCATCGCCGATCGCGTCACCGGCCTCGCCCACCTCGCGTTCGACGTCGTTCTCCGTCTCGGCGGGCGCGGGCTCGGAGGCCTGCTCGGTCGTCGTTTCGGCGGGTGTCCGGGCCGCCTCCTCGTCTTCACCGCCGCAGGCGGCGAGCGTCAGCAGGGCCAGCACGCTGACCGATGAAACGAGCCATTTCTTCATTTTCGTCTTCTCCTCTGGGCCATTGGCCATCGCCGCTTGGGCGGTCGCGGGGGCGTGGTCGCGTTCAATTGTGTCGAAACCATGCGGCGCGGCACGTCTGACGGCACGTCAAGTCCGGCGATGCGTCCTCGGTTGCCGGTCGCGGCGAATTCGGCCATGACGGTGCCGCGCAAGGGAGTTGGCGATGACGAACGGGCAGTGGGATTTCTGGATCGACCGGGGCGGCACCTTTACCGACGTGATCGGCCGCGATCCGGGTGGCGCGCTGCACGCCCACAAGCTTCTGTCGGAGAACCCCGAGGCCTATCGCGACGCGGCCGTGCAGGGCATTCGCGACCTCCTCGAGCTCGAACAGGGCGCACCGCTGCCGCCGGGGCTGGTGCGCACCGTGCGGATGGGCACGACGGTCGCCACCAATGCGCTGCTGGAACGCAAGGGCGACCGGACGCTTCTTCTCATCACGCGCGGGTTCGGCGATGCGCTGCGCATCGCCTACCAAGCCCGCCCGGACATCTTCGCCAAGCAGATCGTGCTGCCCGAACAGCTCTATGAACACGTGATCGAGGTGCCCGAGCGCGTGCTGGCAGACGGGACGGTCGAACACGCGCTCGATCCGGAATGGCTGCGGCCCGGCCTGACGGCGGCGCGCGAAACCGGCATCGACGCGATCGCCATCGCCTTCATGCACGCCTGGGCGCATCCGGCGCACGAACGGGCGGCAGCCGAACTGGCGCGCCAGATGGGCTTTGCGCAGGTCTCGGTCAGCCACGAGGTCTCGCCGCTTGCCAAGCTCGTCGGACGCGGCGACACGACGGTCGTCGATGCCTACCTCTCGCCGATCCTTCGCCGCTATGTGGAACAGGTGGCGGATGAACTGGGGATCGGCGTCGATAGCCCCTCACCCTCACCCTCTCCCCGCCTGGGCGGGGAGAGGGAGACCTCGGCTTCTGCTTCCAATCGGCTGGTCGAGGAGGCAAACGTCGGCACCTCCCCTTCTCCCCGCACGCGGGGAGAAGGTGGGCCCGAGCAAAGCGAGGGGTCGGATGAGGGGCAGCCGGGAACCCGCCTGCAATTCATGATGTCCTCGGGCGGGCTGACCGCGGCGGAGACCTTCCAGGGCAAGGACGCGATCCTGTCGGGGCCGGCCGGCGGCGTCGTCGGCATGGTCGAGACCGCGCGCGCCGAAGGGTTTGACCGGGTGATCGGCTTCGACATGGGCGGCACGTCGACCGATGTCGCCCATTTCGCCGGCGACTACGAGCGCGCCTTCGAGACCGAGGTGGCCGGCGTGCGCATCCGCGCGCCAATGATGGACATCCACACGGTCGCCGCCGGCGGCGGTTCGATCCTGAAATATGAGGACAAGCGCTTCCAGGCCGGGCCGGCGAGCGCCGGCGCCAATCCGGGGCCGGCCTGCTACCGGCGCGGCGGGCCGCTGACCGTCACCGACGCCAACGTGATGACCGGAAAGCTCGATCCGGCCTTCTTTCCGGCGATTTTCGGGCCGGAGCGGGACGAGCCGCTCGATGCCGACATCGTCCGCGAGAAGTTCGCCGAAATGGCCGAGACGATCGGCGACAGCCGCGCGCCCGAGGAAGTCGCCGAGGGCTTCCTGACGATCGCCGTCGAGAACATGGCCAACGCAATCAAGAAGATCTCGGTGCAGCGCGGCTACGACGTGACCGAGTATGCGCTGAACTGTTTCGGCGGCGCCGGCGGGCAGCATGCGTGCCTGGTCGCCGATGCGCTGGGGATGGACGCGGTGCTGATCCATCCGCTGTCGGGCCTGCTGTCGGCATACGGGATCGGGCTGTCGAAGACCTTCGCGTCAAGACAGCATGCACTTGTCAAACCACTTGAAGACGGCACGAAGGCGGAAATCCGGAGTCTTCTGAATCGCTTGCGCGAAGAGGTTGAAGGCGAGCTTCAGACGCAGGGCGTCGCCGGCGATGCGATCGAAACCCGCGCGAGCCTGCACATCCGCTACGACGGCACCGACACCGCGCTCGAGGTTCCCTATGACGGCGCCGACATCGAGGCGGCGCGCGATGCGTTCGAGGCCGCGCACAAGGCGCAGTTCGGCTTCATCACGCCGGGGCGCGCGCTGGTGGTCGAGGCGGTGGGGCTCGAGGGCGAGGATTCGACCGACAACACCCCTCCCCTTGAAGCGCGGGACGCGCCCGAGCACCGGCCCGATCCGGCGCGCACGAGCCGGATGTTCTCGGGCGGCCAATGGCGCGAGGCCGGCGTCTACCGGCGCGATCAGGGCAAGGTGGGACCGGGCGCGCGCGTGACCGGCCCGGCGATCCTGGTCGAGGACAACCAGACCATCATCGTCGAGCCGGGCTGGGAAGCGCAGGTGACGATGCGCGACACGGTGGTGATGCGCCGGATCGCGGCGCGGCCGGCCGTCGCGCCGATCGGCACCAAGGCCGACCCGGTCATGCTCGAAGTGTTCAACAACCTTTTCATGTCGATCGCCGAGCAGATGGGCGTGACGCTCGCCAACACCGCCTCGTCGGTGAACATCAAGGAGCGGCTCGACTTCTCCTGCGCGGTGTTCGACGCGACCGGCGCGCTGGTCGCCAACGCGCCGCACATGCCGGTGCATCTTGGCTCGATGGACCGGTCGGTGGAATCGATCATCCGCCAGAACCCGGACATGAAACCCGGCGACGTTTTCGCGCTCAACGCGCCCTACAATGGCGGCACCCATCTGCCGGACATCACGGTGGTCACGCCGGTGTTCGGGGAACGCCCCTCACCCGCACCCTCTCCCCGTCGAGACGGGGAGAGGGGGACCTCGACGCCGGAGCCCATTCAGGGACCCATTGAGACTGGCGGCGAGGCGTCCAACCCTTCTCCCCGCGCGCGGGGAGAAGGTGGGCCCGAGCGCAGCGAGGGGTCGGATGAGGGGCAACACCCCCGCATCCTCTTCTTCGTGGCCTCGCGCGGCCACCATGCCGATGTCGGCGGCATGGCGCCGGGGTCGGCGACGCCGCGCGCCACCCATGTCGACGAGGAAGGCGTGCTGATCGACAATTTCAAGCTGGTCGACCAGGGCACGCTGCGCGAGGAGGCCTTTCTCGATCTGATGACCAGTCATCGCTACCCGGCGCGCAATCCCAGGCAAAACCTTGCCGACATCGTCGCCCAGGTCGCCGCCAACGAGAAGGGCGTCGCCGAACTGCGCAAGATGGTCGGCCATTTCACCCTGCCGGTGGTCGAAGCCTATATGCGGCACGTGCAGGACAACGCCGAGGAAAGCGTGCGCCGGGTGATCGACCGGCTGAGCGATTGCGAGGCGACCTACCCGACCGATACCGGCCAGCGGATCAAGGTGAGGATCTCGGTCGACCGCGACAAGCGCGAGGCGACCGTCGACTTCACCGGCACCTCGCCGGTCGAGAAGAACAATTTCAACGCGCCCGAACCGGTCGCGCGCGCGGCCGTGCTTTATGTGTTCCGGCTGATGGTGGAAGGGCCGATCCCGATGAATGCGGGGTGTCTGAAGCCGATCAACATCGTCATTCCCGATGGATGCATGCTCAAGCCGGCCTATCCGGCGGCCGTCGTCGCCGGCAACACCGAGACCAGCCAGCACGTCACAAACTGCCTGCTGCAGGCGCTCGGCGCGCTCGCCAACGCGCAGGGCACGATGAATAACCTGACCTACGGCAATGCGCGCCACCAGAACTACGAGACGATCTGCTCGGGCGCGCCGGCGGGCGTGATGAACGATGGCCGGCCGTTCGCCGGCGCCTCGGGCGTGCACACGCACATGACCAACACGCGCATGACCGATCCCGAAGTGCTCGAGATGCGCTATCCGATCGTCGTCGAGGAGTTCTCGATCCGGCCCGGATCGGGCGGCGGCGGCGCCTTTCGGGGCGGCGACGGCACGCGGCGCGTGCTGCGGTTTGTCGAGGACATGGAGTGCGCGATCGTCTCCTCGCACCGCACCGTGCCGCCCAAGGGGCTGAACGGCGGCGGCGACGGCCAGCTCGGCAGGACCGAGATCAGGCGCCTCGACGGCACGCTCGAAGAGCTTCGCCACGCCGACCAGACCTCGGTGAAGGCGGGCGAAGCGGTGATCGTCACGACGCCGACGCCGGGGGGATACGGGGCGGGCTGAGCCGCCCTGCCCCCTATGTGTCCTGACGGCCGAACCAGATGCGGCGGAACAGCCCGTCCTTCTTGACCCACTGATGCCAGGCGAACGCGGCGACGTGCAGCGCGATCAGCGCCATCAGCAGGTTCGCAAGGACCCAGTGCGCATAGCGCGGGGCGTAGTCCCAGAAGTCGGCCGGCAACGGATCGCCCGAACCGCCGAAGACGACGGGGCCAAGCCCGGCCGCGATCGAAAGGGCGATGCCGGACGCGGCCATCGCGATCGCAACGGCGTAGAGCGACCAGTGGGTAATCACGCTCAGCCTGTCGAGCAGCGAGTTGCCCGTGACAGCGTGCGATGGCCTGGCGGTGCGGGTGCGCACGACAAGCCGGACGAGCATGAGCAGCAGGATCAGGACGCCGATCGACATGTGCGCGCGCAGCATGAAGATCTTGTCGGGATCGGTGTTGGGCGTGTTCTCGAGCAGCAGGCCGCCGGCGACAAGGGCGACGCCGAGCATCAGCGCCAGCAGCCAGTGCAGCGTGACGAGCGCGGGGTGGTAACGGGTCGGTTGGGTGGAAGCGGACATGGTCGGGTTTCCTTTGCCGTGCGCCGTCAGTCGGCGCGAAAGTCGATGTCGGGCCGGATCGCCGCGCGCATGGCGACGATGATGCCGAAGCTTTGCAGGAACTCCTCCTGCGAGAGCAGCCCGTCATCGTCGATGTCGGCGCGCTGGAAATCGGCATTGATCGAGGAGCGCATCTCGCCGTCGGTCAGCACGAAGTCGGCGTTCCTGTCCCAGAAGCTGAAGACGATCTTGGTCGCGGTGATGAAGGCGTCCGGCCTGCCCTCTTCCTCGGCGACCTCGCCGAACCCGGTATCCCAGGCCGAGAACTCGGCGAACGTGACCTTGAGATCGTTGTCATAGTCCATGCCGGCGAACATGCCCGCTCGGAAGCGCTCCATGTCGCCCATGTGAATGTAGCCCCTGCCCTCCTCGTCGATCGACGCGAAGGTCTGCTCGGCGACCTCGCGGCCGAATGTCGTTGCCTCCTGGGCGAAGGCGGGCGCGGCGATGCCTGCCAGCATCAGCGCCAGAACTGTTGAAACGGATGTCATCGCTGCCTCCTTTTGCGTGCCGGCGGCAAGCGGCCGGCGATTGCGATGCCCTTCCATTATCATGCAACCGCAATTGTTGCAATTGCAAATATTGTGTCCGCGAGTTAATTTGACGACTGAACGGCTATGGACACACGCATGCGCGCCAGACAGACCCGCGAGGCCTCGATCGGCTGGATGATCCAGAGGCTGGCGCGCCGGCTTGACGACGCGATGAATGCGCGCCTCGCCGAACACGGGCTCAACCTGCAGCAGTTCGCCGTGATGATGACCGTGCTCGAGCATGGCAACCTGACGCAGGCCGAGATCGGCCGGCGGTTCGCCATGCCCGCCTACGCGATCAGCCGGGCGATCGACGGGCTCGAACAGGCCGGTCTGATCGCGCGCGAGGCCCATCCCACCTCGCGCCGGGCGCACCAGATCACGGCGACCGAAGAAGGGCTGGCGCTGGCGCCCGCGCTGTTCGACCTCGTCGGCCAGATCAACGCCGACCTGACGCGAGATCTCGGCGGTGATGACGCCGACCGGCTGCGCAAGCTGCTGTCCGAGACGATGAAGGGCACTGCGCTCTGAAGCGTCCAACATGGTGAACGCAATCTGAACGCAGGGTTCAGCATGGGTTCCGCCGGCATCTCCTAGACATGGGTCAACGCCACGCAAGGCGTCGCAAAAACCCAAGTCTGAGGAGACCAAAATGACCCGCAAACTCATCATCGCAGCTTCGCTCGCCATCGCTTCGGCTTTCGCCGCTCCGGCCATGGCCAACGACGTGACCATCGACCAGTTCGGCTTCGGCAACTCGGCCGGCGGCGGCCAGACCGGCATCGCCAACAAGCTCGGCGTGTTCCAGGACGGCGCGTTCAACAACGCCATCACCGAACAGTTCGGCATCGGCAACGAGGCCGCCACCGGCCAGAGCGGCTTCAACAACGATGCGCAGATCGGCCAGTCGGGTATCGGCAATGCCGGCGGCGTCGGCCAGTTCGGCGACAACCACAACGCCATCCTGACCCAGGACGGCAACGGCAATGTCGCCGCCGGCGTTCAGGTCGGCAATGGCTGCGACGCCGACGTCGCCCAGGCCGGCAGCGGCAACGTCGCCGCCTTCGTCCAGACCTGCCCGTAAGGACCGGACCCCTTCAAACGCGCCGGAGGGGCCTGAGGCCACCTCCGGCGCATCGGTACGAAAGGAGATCGACATGACCCGCAAACACTTCATGGCAGCCGCCGGAATACTCGCGGCGGGCCTGGCCACCGGATGCTCGGCCATTGCCGGCGACACCAGCTCGAACGATCCCGTCCGCTGCGAAATCGTCGCCGAGAACCGCGGCAACATGGTCCAGCTCTCGGGCCTGATGCACGCCGACACGGAGATGGACGGCAGCTACCGGTTCATCGTCAAGAGCGCCGGCGCCGGCGGCAATACGAACATCTCGCAGGGCTCGCGCTTTCACGCGGGGCCGAACGGTCCGACCATGCTCGGCATGGTGATGCTGTCGGCCGGCGGCGCCTACGACGTCACCCTCGACGTGGAGGCCGGTGGCGAACGCTTCTCCTGCGAGGAGCGCCTCGGCGGCCGGATCTGACGCAAGGCGGCCCTGCCCGCCACCCCGCCACCGCAGCGAACGCCCCGCCCTCCCGGCGGGGCGTTCGGCGTTGGCGCGATGCAAACATGGTTAACGCCGGATGAACGGCCGGTTCCGGCCCGGTTCAGCGGCCTTGCGGCATGGTCGGATCAGCCATTGGGGCAGACCCAACAAACCATGAAGGAAACCGACATGACCCGCATTCACACATTCTCGCTCAAGGCCGCGCTCGCCGCCCTCGCCCTGTCCGCCGCTGCCGCCCTGCCGGCCGCCCCCGCCCATGCCGGCGGCTCGGTCTCGGTGTCGATCGCGCCGGGCTCGGCCGACGCCGAAAAGGCGATGCGCGCCGGCCTTGGCATCTATGCCATCGCCAACGGCATCAAGAACGGCTCGATCAGCCAGAACGGCATCGGCAACGCCGCCGGCCTCATCCAGAACGGCGCGGGCAATCTGGGCATCGTCCACCAGGACGGCGACGGCCACACCGGCACCCTGACCCAGAACGGCGCCGGCAACGCGCATGGCCTGTTCCAGTTCGGCGAAGGCACCGAAGGCCACGTGACCCAGTCCGGCGGGCAGACCGGCGCCACCTTCCAGTTCGGCTGGTAATCTGTCGTCCTTCTCCCGACCAGCCGCTGGAGCGCCCGCGCGATCACCCCGTCGCGCGGGCGCTTTCCATTGCGGCCCGGCGGATTGGCCGGCCGGCAAGTATCGGGTGGCGAGCGGTGCCGATGCGCGGCAGATCCTTGGCAGCAAAGGAGTTGCCGATGACCGCCGAAACCGCGATCGCGCTGATCGTCTTTCTGTTTCCGCTGGCCTTTTCACCGGGGCCCGGCAACATGTTCTTCGCCGCCAACGGCGCGCGCTTCGGCTTGGCGAGCACCATTCCGGCGAGCGCGGGCTATCACGTGGCCACCGTGATCGTGACGGCCGTAATCGGCCTTGGCTTCGCCCGCGCGGCCGACCTGTCGCCGGCGCTGTTCACGGCCGTCAAATATGCCGGCTCGGCCTACGTTCTGTGGCTGGCGCTGAAGCTGATGCGCGCCGGCCGGCTCGATCACGCGGCCGAAGCCCGCCCGGCCGGCTTCGTCGACGGGGCGGTGCTGCTGCTGCTCAACCCGAAGGCCTATGTGATCATCGCGGCGATGTTCACCCAGTTCATCCCGGCGGGCGCGTCCGGCGCGGTGACGCTCGTCATTGCCATCTCCGTGCTGTTCACGCTGAACAATCTGGTCGCCTTCACCGCCTGGACGGCGCTCGGCGACAGGATCTCGGCACGCTTTCGCGACGCCAGCGAGGCGCGACGCCTCAATGTCGTCTTCGGCGCGATGCTGGCGCTGGTCGCCGTCTGGATGCTGCTGAGCTGATCCTCACTCGGCGGTCGCCGCGATGACCGCCGCGATCAGGTTGGCCACCTTGTAGCGCTGGTCCGAAGGCGTCAGCCCGAGCCGGACGACGACCAGATCCTCGGACGGGATCACCGAGATCGACTGGCCGTCATGGCCGTTCATGTAGAACCCGTCGGCCGGCAGGTCGGGGTCGTCCCCGCCCATCCACGCATTGGCCGGACGCAGCCACACCTGGCCGCGACCATATTCGCCGCCTGAAGCCGGATGCGGGTCGACCATCCAGTCGACATAGCCGAGGGGCAGCAGCGACCGGCCGTTCCAGACACCGCGCTGCGCCATGAACTGGCCGAAACGGGCCCAGTCGCGCGCCGTCGCATACATGTAGGACGAGCCGACGAACGTGCCCGCCGCGTCCATCTCCATCACCGCGCTCGCCATGCCGAGCGGGCCGAACAGAGCGGTGCGCGGATAATCGGCCGCCATGGCCGGATCGTCGAGCGCGTCCATCCATTGCCGCGCCAGCATGACCGTGGTGCCCGAGGAGTATTCGAACACCTCGCCCGGCCCGGCCGGCGTCTCCGCGTCGAGCGGCATGGACGCGGCGAACCCCGCCATGTCGGGCTCCAGATAAAGCATGCGCAGAACGTCCGAGACCGAGCCGTAACTCTCGTTCCACGCAAGATCGCTCGCCATGCCCATCATGTCGGCGATGGTGATCGCGCCGCGGCCGCCATCGGTCCAGCCTTCGAAGTCCGCAGGCTGCGCGACCTCCATGTGCCCCTCGCGCACGGCCCGGCCGATCAGCGCGGCGGTCACAGTCTTGGTCACCGACCAGCCGAGCAGCGGCGTATCGGGCCCGAAGCCTTCGCCGTAGCGCTCGGCGACGATGCGCCCGTCCCTGACGATCACGACGGCGCGCATGCCCGGGCCGACGAGCGCCGGATCATCCAGCACGGCGGCGAGCGCGGCATCGTCCGCCGGCTCGACCAGGCCGCCCTCGGGCCAGAGCACATCCTGCGCCGGTTCGGCGACCTGCGGTGGGGCGTCCACCGCCGCCAGCCGATCGCGGTCGCCATCGGAAAGGGTCGTGCATCCCCGCCCCGGCCGGTTCACGGCCATGCCGCCGCCGGCAATCCCGAACAGGCCGGCCCGCACGGTTCCTTCCGAATCGTCGACGTCCACCCGCATCAGGCGCAGCAGCGGATGGCCGGGCGCCTGCACGTCGATAGCGAGCACCTCGTCCGGATCGCGGCCGGCGAGGAAGAAATTCGAGCAGACGATCTTGGCCGAATAGTTCGCGCCGATGCGGATCAGGTCCGGCGGGGCGACCACCAGATAGACGATGGCTCCGAGGACGAGGACGGCCAGAGCCGCCAGCACGAGACGCACGATCCGCATGAGGCTTCCTTTCATGGTTAACCGGCGTTTAACGACGCCCGCGCCATGGTCAAGCACGAGGGCGCAGGGGTGGAAATCAGCCGGGCGCGCGGTATAAACCCGAAAGGGGCGACAGGACATGGACCTACTCATGACGCGACTGGCCGGGCCGATCTTCGCCGCGATCATGGCTCTCTTCATCGCGGGCTGCACCAAGGTTGACTATTCGGCACTCACGCAGTCGCTCGAGGCGTCCTACGCGGCGGCGACCCCGCGCTATGGCGATTCCGACCCGGTGCACGACTGGGAAGGCGGCGGGCCGCACGGCTTTCCCGTGCACGGCATCGACGTGTCCAAATGGCAGGGCGAGATCGACTGGAAGACCGTCCGCCGCGCCGGCATCGAATTCGCCTTCATCAAGGCGACCGAAGGCGGCGACATGCTCGACGACGCCTTCATGCGCAACTGGAACGGTGCGCGCCGGGCCGGCGTGCCGCGCAGCGCCTACCATTTCTTCTATTTCTGCACCTCCGCACGACAGCAGGCGCGCTGGTTCATCCGCAACGTGCCGCGCGAGAGCGGCTCGCTGCCACACGTGCTCGACATGGAGTGGAACCCCAAATCTCCCACCTGCCGGTTCCGTCCGCCCGCCCAGACCGTGCGCAAGGAGATGGACGTCTTTCTCGACATGATCGAGCGTCACTACGGCAAGCGGCCGATCATCTACACGACGGTCGACTTCCACCGGGACAATCTGGCCGAGCACATGGACGACGAGGTGTTCTGGCTGCGCTCGGTCGCCGCGCACCCGAAAGTCACCTATCCGGGGCGGCAATGGGCCTTCTGGCAGTACACGGGCACGGGCCTCGTCCCCGGCGTGAACGGCGACACCGACATCAACGTCTTCGCCGGCGACCGCGGCCAGTGGCGCGACTGGCTGGAAGTGGCGACGCGCTGAGGCGTTTACTTCGTTGGCAAGTATTCTGCCCGGGAAAACGCTTCGCGCCGATAGATGACGTGCATCGCCCGTGCCGATGTGCTTGGGTGGGCCATGGCGAAGCCCCCTGCCCGAAGCCGCCGCACGATCGTTCGCCTGGCCGTCATCGTGGCGAGTGTCGCGCTGTTCTTCGCGCTCGGCGAGTGGGTCCGCGCATCTTCACGGGCCGAACTGGAGCGCGAGTTGCGGGCGCAATTCGAGAACGAAATGCTCTGTGAAGGCGAGGTCGAAGGCGACGTTTGTCTGGAAAGCGCAAACCTCGGCCGGTGCCTGTCGGGCGAGTACATCGATTACCGGACGGTCTGGAGGCGTGTCCACGGCGAAGACGAAGTCCGCGACCTGCTTCAATCCAAGCTCGATGAATTGGAATCGCCGCGACGGCTGTCGAATTGGCTGGCGTGCCAAGGGTTCAAGGTCATCTATGACTTCCCACCCATGACGCCGCAACCGCCCGGGCGTCTCGTTTTGATTGTGCAAGTACGATGGATCAGTGGCTTTTCGGCATTTACGCTGACGCGTTATCCGTTTCCGATCAAATACTTCGCCGAGCCTGCGAAGGCCGCCTTCGTAGTTCGGCTCCAGGACATGACAATCCTGCCGATGGCTATCACCGGAACAACGGTGTTCAACTGAGGGTCACACGGACAACGGGGCGGCCTCTCTTACAAGCGATCGAAGTCGTCCTTGCCGGTGGGCATCAGCATCACCGCGGTGCTCAGATAGGCAAAGCCGAACGTGACGCCGAAGCTCATGCCGAGCAGCGCCAGGATGACCGGCTTGGAATCGGACCGGACGAACATGTCGCCGAGGCCCGACACGTTCATCCACAGAAGGGCGGCGGCGATCGCCCAGCCGATCAGGATGCCGACGATCGAATTGAGAACCACGAAACGGATCAGCTTGGGCATGGCCCGCTTTCCTTCCCCGCTTTTCATATCGGGAAAGGTAGACGGCGCGCCGATCGCGTCAATGCGGCAAAATCAACCGATTTCCACATGACCGCGCCTTTCGTGAACGGTGAAAGCGGGCGCGGATTCGCCCTTTTGTTTCGGGAACTTTGTGCCAGAACGGCACAATTTTTCCCTCTGGCTGTTGCGATGCAGCAACGATTTGTGTTGCGCGCCCTGTCACAGAATCTACATTAACGGGGTAATACGCAAGGAGGTCCCCATGGATCTGACACGCTCTTTGAACGTCGTGCTTGTGTGTGCAGCCTTTGTCTTTGTCGGCGCTTTGGTGTTCGGCATACTGTAATCTCCGCACAATCGAAACGCCCTGGCCCGACGCGTGATGACACGCGCGTCGGGCCCGCAGCCTTTCGGACGATCGCGTCTCAGGCGGCGAGCGGCTCGACGCTGCCGATGGCGTTGCGCGCCGCTTCAAGACTCTCCGGCGCACTGCGAACGAGCCGGTCCGCGGCGATCACCTCGACATCGGTGATGCCCACGAAGGACAGCACGTGGCGCATGTAGGGCGTTGCGAAATCGACCGCACTGTCCACCGACACCCCGCCGCTGGTCACGACCAGGTAGGCCTTCTTGCGCTCCAGCAGGCCGCGCGGGCCCTCCTCGGTATAGCGGAAGGTGCGCCCGGCGCGGGCGATCTGGTCGACCCATGCCTTCAGCGCGGCCGGCACGGCGAAATTGTAGACCGGAACACCGACGACGATGATATCGGCCGCTTCCAGTTCGCCAATCAGCGCATCCGAGAGCGCCAGCGTCTGGTCCTGCGCCGCATTGCGTTCACTGGCCGGCGTCCAGTTGGCACCGAGCCAGCGCTCATCGAGTTGCGGGACCGGTTCGGCCAGATCGCGCAACGTGATGGTGTTGGCGGCGCTGCCACCGAGCGCCTCGATCAGTTCGGCGCTGAGCGCCCGGCTGTGCGAGCCCTGCCGGCGGGCCGACGATTGCACGGAAAGAATATGAGCCATGAACGTCTATCTCCATCGAACCCGCCGAGTGCGGGCATCGGGAGCAAGATAGACCGGCCGTTCGTTCACGAAAGAGCGCTAATTGGCGACACTTCGTCCCTGAATCCTGAACGCTATCAAGCCGCCGCGTCCACCTGCTCCTCGCGGATGCCGATCAGGCGGCATACGGCGAAAACGAGATCGGGCCGGTTCATCGTGTAGAAATGGAAATCGCGCACGCCGCGATCGACCAGGTCGAGCACCTGCTCGGCGGCGATCGCCGAGGCGATCAGCGCATGGGTCTTGGGATCGTTCTCGAGGCCGTCGAAGCGCTCGGCCAGCCAGGCCGGAATGTGGGTCCTGCACTTGCCGGCGAAGTTGGAGACGGCCCTGAAATTGTGGATCGGCAGGATGCCCGGCACGATCGGCACGTAGATGCCCGCCTTGCGCGTCCGCTCGACGTAGCGCTCGTAGGTGTCGTTGTCGAAGAAGAACTGGGTGATCGCGCGCGAGGCGCCATTGTCGACCTTGCGCTTGAGCATGTCGATGTCGGTGGCGAAATCGGGGCTCTCGGGATGCTTTTCGGGATATGCGGCGACCGAGATGTCGAGATCGCCGAACGCCTTCAGGCCGGCGACGAGGTGGGCCGCGTTCTCGTAGCCGCCCGGATGCGGCACGTAGCGCGTGCCCATGCCGGTCTGCGGGTCGCCGCGCAGCGCCACGAACCGCCTGATGCCCATGGCGGTGAACTCGCGGACGACGGCGTCGGTCTCCTCGCACGTCGACCCCACGCAGGTGATGTGGGCGGCCGCATCCATGCCGCCCTGCTTCTGCACATGGGCGAGCGTGCGGCGCGTGGGTTCGCGGGTGGAGCCGCCGGCGCCGTAGGTCACCGAGACGAAGTCGGCGTTGAGCGGGGCGAGTTTCTCGATCGTGTCGGCGAGCGTGGCTTCCATCGCCTCGGTCTTGGGCGGAAAAAACTCGAAGGAAACGCGGATGTCACCGGTCAGCGCCATGCGCTGGGTTCTGGAAAAGACGCTACCTGGCATGGCGTTATGCCGCCTCCGTCTTGGCCGCTTCGGGCCGGTTGTCATCGGCGATCTGGATGCGCGGATCGTCGGCGGCCCAGATCATCACGGTCAGTTGCCCTTCGGCCTTGCCGCCGTCGACGGCGAGCGCCTCGGCGCGGGCATTGTCCAGCCCGGCGGCCTCGAACCAGCCGTTGACGGTCGCCGTGTCGAAACCCAGCCGAAGGTGCTGGTGTTCCTCGCGCAGGAATTCGAGGTCGTGCGGAGCGAAGTCGACGATCACCAGCCGGCCGCCGGGCGCGAGACTGCGCGCGGCCTGCGCGACCGCCGCCCCCGGATCGTCGAGAAAATGCAGGACCTGGTGGATGGTGACAAGGTCGAATGCGTCGCGCGCGACGGGCATGTTGGCGACATCGCCGAGGCGCACCTCGGCATGGGCGAGATCGGCCGCGTCCAGATTGGCGCGCGCGACGTTGAGCATGTTGCGGTTGGTGTCGATGCCGACCGCCGAACGGCAGCGCGGCGCGAACAGCTCCAGCATGCGCCCGGTGCCCGTGCCGATGTCCAGCATCGCGCTGAAGGTGCGGTCGCCCGCAATCCGCAGCATCGCCGCCTCGACATCGGGCTCGGGCACGTGCAGCGAGCGGATCTCGTCCCAGCTCTCGGCGTTGGCGCTGAAATAGGCGGAGGCCTCGTCGCGGCGCTTGCGCTTGACGTCGGCAAGCCGTTCGGCGTCGCGGGAAAGCTCCGGGTCGGCGGGATCGATGCGGGCGACGATATCGGCCGCCAGCGCCCCTTGCGGGCTGTCATGGGCCAGCCGGAACAGCGCCCACGAGCCCTCCTGGCGCCGACGGATCAGCCGCGCCTCGAGCAGCAGCTTGAGATGCCGCGACACGCGCGGTTGCGACTGGCCGAGGATCGTGGTCAGGTCGGACACGGTCAGTTCGGCCTCCGACAGCAGCTTGAGCATGCGCAGCCGGCTCGGCTCGGCCGCCGACTTCAAATGCTCCACCAGCGCGTCGGCCGAGAAGCGGGTCGCATTGTCGTTCGAAAAAGACATAAAGATATGTTTATATCATCTGGACGGCGGCGGCAATATCAAACTGCGACCTGGTTGCGATCGCCCGCCGGCCACGGACCGGCCCGGCGACCATGACGACGAAGCGCCAGGCGGCGGTCTCCAGGGCGCTGGCGGGCCTTGCGCCGATGATGCCGCTCGAGGACGGGCTGGCCGTCAAGGCGCTCGTCGCGCGCCGGCACATGCGCGCCCTTCCGGCGGACCGGGCCGTGTGGCTCGCGATGGTCACGCATATCCGGCACACGCGGACTGACTACGACAACCTCCTCGCCGACGGCTACGACCGTGACGCGGCGCGGTTCTTCGTGATCGAGGACATCAACGACGTACTGCGCCAATGGCAGGCAACAAGGCTGCTCGACCTCGAAGACCACGGGAACGACCCTTAGCCGGCAGTTCAAGCGGCATCATCCCCGCGTGCGGCGAACCCGCTGCATCGCCAACCGGGGCCAGCAGGTGTAGAAAGTCCCATGCGTCAGCTTCGGCTTGTCCTCGGCAATCGTCCGCTCCGCCGCGTCCTGATGGCCCAGGTTCCGGCCGATTTCGCCGATTGGCTCGACTATCTGGCCGTCGCCGCGCTGCTGGCGTTTTCCTGGAACGAAGGTCCGATCGTCCTTGCCTGGCTGGCCGTGGCTCTCGGTGCGCCCTACGTCTTCGTGGGTCCGTTCGCCGGTGCCCTCGTTGACCGGATGCCGATCCTGCGCGTCCTCATTGCGAGCAATCTGGGCCGCGCGGTGATGACGGCCAGTCTGGCGCTTGCCCCTGGCTGGCAGACGCTGCTCGTGCTCGTCTTTCTCCGCAACAGCGTCGATGCCTTCTTCACGCCAGCCAAGCAGGCGGCGATCCAGGCAACAACCGGACCACAGGACCGATTGGCGGCCAACGGACTGAGCCATGGCATCAATCAAGCGTCAAAGATCGTGGCGCCGGCGCTGGGCGCTGGGCTGCTTGTCGTGTTCGAGCCCAGCCAGATCTTCATCGTCAATGCCTTCGTTTCGCTGGCCGCAGCGGTTCTGCTTGTCGGCTCGAAACCGATCGAACGGCGGGGGCCGGATGATGAAGAGCCGAGCCGATCGGTGCTCGCCGGCGCCCTCCAGGGCTGGCGTACGGTTCGGCGCAGTCTGAGACTTCGGGCGGCCGTGGCGTTGATGGCCGGCGGTTTCTTCGCGCTCTTTCTATACGACACACAGATCGCGCTGCTCATGCGCGCATTCGGCTTCGCCCAGTCGCAACTCGGTCTGGCGATGGCCGCGGTCGGATTGGGAGGCGTCGCAGGATCGCTCTCTTTCGGCCTGACCGAAGGGCGCAGCAGGTCCTTCCACCTGATCGCGGTCGGGGCCCTCGCCTCCGCCATCGCGGCCGTCGGGCTTGGTCTTGCCGAGACTTACGAGGCAGCGGTGCCATTTGCCGTGCTGATCGGCATCTTCGTCGTGCTGGGGTTCGCGTTCGCGATGATGGTCGTTCCGACGCGCACGGTGCTCCAACTGGAGACGCCGCCAAGCCAGATGGCACGCGTCGTCGCATTGAGCGAAGCGTGCAACACCGTGTCACTTCTGACCGCCCCGTTCGTCGGCGCAGCCATCGCCGCGGTGTCTTCGGTCGGCATGGCCTTCATCGCCGGTGGCGTGCTGCTGGTGTGCCTGGCGATCTCGAGCTTTTTGATCGAGAGCCGTCCCGCCTCATCGGCTGTGGACGACAGGGGCCCCGATCACAGCGGATAGACCCACTGTTCGGGCAGTTGCACGCGGACCGTCTCGCCCATCGCGACGGTGCCGGGCTTTTCGACCCAGGCGACCACGCCGCGGCGGCGCTTGGCGATCTTCGGAAAGCCCAGCGCGATGTGCTGGTCGCCCTCGCGGCCCAGATGGCGGGCGATCGAATCGCCGGCGATCCGGCACGGGCCGTTCTGCATGTCGACCTTCACCGTCGCCCCGCCCTCGAAGAACAGAAGCGTGGAAGCGGGCAGCATGGACAGCATCGGCACGCCGGCGAGCGTCATGTTGGCGCCGATCCATTCGGGCGCCAGCATGGCGATCTCCATCTCGGTGGCGACCGTTTCCAGTTCGTCGCGGGCGACGATCGTCAACTGGCGCTCGTTGCGCATTTCGGTGCCGCGTTCGTACCACGGCTCGCGGCTGCCCGACTTGCGGGTCACACCGGCATGGATGTCGCCGGGCACGCCTTCGAAGGTCAGCTCCAGCGTCTCGACCGGAGTGGTCACGAAACTGTCGCCGTCGGCCCTGAACAGGCCGTCGACGCGCGCCTCGATGCGTTTTGCGGGATGGATCTCGGGAAACGGTTCGCTCATGACCGGCCTACCAATCGATTGTCGATCCGTCGTAATTGACGAAGCTTCCGGTGTCGACCAATTCGAGCGCCTCGGCGCGGTCGAGGATGCCGCCTGCGCTCTCGGCGACGTCGATGTCGGCCTGCGGGCCGCCCATGTCGGTGCGCACCCAGCCCGGATGAACGCACTGGACGGCGACGCCCTCGGACCGAAGATCGGTCGCGAGCCCCTGCATGACCTTGTTCACCGCGGCCTTCGAGGCGCGGTAGGCGATCCGGTCGGACTTCTGGTAGCTCAGCCGTCCCATCGCCGACGATATCGTGACGATGCGGGGCCGGTCGCTGCGGCGCAGAAGCGGAAGGAATGCCTGCGAGACGCGCAGCGGCGCCAGCGTGTTGATGGCGAGGGTCTCGGCAAAGCCGTCGAAATCCATGTCCAGCGTGGATTGCCGTTGCGGGCCGATGACGCCGGCATTGTTGACCAGCACGTCGACGGGCCGATCGATGCCCGCAGCGGCGGCGGCGATGGCAGCATCGTCGCGGACATCGAAGGCGAAAGCCTCGACCCCGTCGGGAACCGTCGACAGATCGGAGGCGGCGCGCACCGACACGGTGACCGCGTGCCCGCGCTGCAGCGCCTCGATCGCGAGCGCCCGGCCTATGCCGCGCGCGGCGCCCGTGATGAAGAAGTGTGCCAAGCCTTCGCCCCTGCCCCGGAAGCCGTGATCAGCGCGTCACGCGCGCCAGGAACCGTTCGATCGCCTCGGTCGCATTGTCGCCGGGCCGGCCGAGCCGGGCGGCGATCGCCCCGTGCGAATAGGCCGTGCCGTGAAACACGGTCACGTCGGTGCCCCGACCCTTCAGGAGGTTCGCATAGCCGATCGAGATCGAACGGCGCCGCTCGCCCTGGCTGCGCGAATAGAGGATAAGATGCGGCGGCAGGCGGCCGTTCTTCTTGGCGTGGGTCGATGGCGACCAGCGGATCCAGTTGGGCGGCTCGTTGGTGAAGGCGGTGCCGAACATCGAGCCGATCGATCCGCGCTTGGTCGCGTAGGCGAGCAGGTCGTAGGCCTGCACGTCGTTGGGGATGATGCCGCGCAGGCTATGCGCCTTGCCGGTCGCGGCGACGAGCGCGGACAGGTGGGCGCCGGCCGAATGGCCCATCAGCACGATGCGGTTGGGATCGCCATTGTAGCGGCGGATGTTGCGCTGGACCCAGGCGATCGCATCGGTGACGTCCTGCACCTGTCCGTCGATCGTCGTCTGCGGCACCTTCCGGTAGTCGATCGCGACGAAGACGTAGCCGCGCGAGGTCAGCCATTCGGGCTGGTTGAAGACGCGCTTGCGATCGCCCTTCACCCAGCCGCCGCCATGCACGTAGAGCACGACCGGGTGCTTGGGCGCGAACAGGCCGCGCCGGACGTCGGAAGGCACATGGACGTCGAGCTTCAGGCCGCGCGCATAGGTCAGCCCGTCATAGGTCTTCATCGCCTGTGCGCCTGGCACCGCCACCAGCAGCATCGCCAGCATGGTCAGGATCATCACGGGCAACGCGCGCAGCGGCGCGCGGCTCGGAGAATTGGGTGAGGCCATCGTGTCGTCGCTCTTTTGGGTCACTCGCACCGGCACAGCCAAAGGGCTCGCGCGTGCTTCAGCCGGCCTTGGCTATAGCCGATTTGCGGCGGAAGGTGGACCCCATCGTCCGTTGAAAACGAGTACGGCCCACATTGAAACCGTGGAGGGCGGATCTGGCTTTGACGGGATTTGCGCCGGGGATCATCTGCCGCACCAGAAGCAGTCAAGGGCCGTTTTTCACGCAAACAGCAGACCGGCACTTGAAAGTGAAGGCGATAGAAAAGATGACAGGGCTCGACGTTACGGCGTGCCTTGGTACTTCCGCGAAGTCCACGTTCCATTTCGCATTACTCCGGTGATCAAATCCAGCCTTGGATTGGCCATCAGAGATTTTGACTGGATTGGGGATTTGCTGGAGGCTCGCGCGCTCAATCCAGTGCCCGGGACGCCAAGGGGGCGCGTACACCGTGTATCGTGCAGGAATCGAAACTGGCCTGGACTCGACTTGTCCTTGCTACAAGGAACCTTGCGTGTTGACATTTGTTAACAGCCGTATCATGTTCGGGACGCCCCATGAGTAGGCCGCGCCACCCGAACAAGGAGGTGGAAGACGCCGTTGAGTATGCGGAATCCAAGGGATGGAGGTTTCGAAAGATGGGGCATTGGGGGCGAATGTTCTGCGCCCATGCCGACCGTGACGGCTGCCAGTTTGGGGTTCACGGGACACCGAAGAATGGCGGCGCTCATGCAAGACAGATTCGTCGCGCGGTCGACCGATGCCCGCATATGAGCGAGGAAACCGATGATGAAGACGTATGAATTCAGTGTCATCGCCTCTGGCCTGGACCCGAGCGCCGACGACTTTGAGACGCGGTTTTACAATGCCGGCTGCGATGACGCTCTGGTGTCATTTCAGAAGGGGCACATCATCGTCGATTTTGCTCGCGAAGCGGACTCAATCGATGAGGCGATCTCATCGGCCATCGAAAATGTGCGCGCTGCCGGCGCCAACGTTGACAGGGTCGAGCCCGACCCCCTCGTCAGCCTTTCGGAGATTGCGGCCCGAACGGGTGTCACGCGCGCTGCTGTGAGCTTGTATGCCAGTGGCCGTCGCGCGGACGGCTTTCCCGCTCCGGTCGCAAAGGTCACGGATGAGAGTCCTCTGTGGAACTGGGCTTCGGTGGTCCGCTGGTTCGTATCGCGCAGGAAGCTTCCAGAGGATGTCTTGATCGAGGCCGAAGTGGTGAACGAAGCCAACGCTGCGATCGCCAGTTGCGACCCCGATATACGGCAACGTCTGAAGCACTGCGCAGATCATCACCGTGCATAGCGGTCGGCCACAGGAAAAACTCTCGTCCCAAGCCCATCAACTCCAGACTGAGACACGGTCCGAAAACGGGCGGGCTTCGCGCGGGCTTTCCAAACTGCCATATTGGTGTTGGATTCGCACCGTTAGATCGCGACGGTTCCGGCGCGTGTGCCTTTTCGCACAGCCTGCGCGCGCTACGTCGGCGAATGCTGCATCATCGGTTCACGCTAAAGGAAAGTTTCATGGTCCGTTTTCGTCCTGCCATTTCCACTTCGGCCGTCGCGCTCGCGCTGGCCCTGTCCTCCGCTCCCGCCCTTGCCCAGGTCGACGGGCAGCAGGTGTTCGAGCGGCTCGTCGCGCAACTGGCCCTGCAGGGCATCGAGCTGGACGCGCAGGGCGTGCAGACCGACGGCGACGACGTGGCCATCTCGGGACTGTCGGTCGTGCCGGCGCCGGAGGCCGATACGCTCGAACTGGGCGATTTCGTTCTCGAGGGCGTGTCGGAAGCCGATGGCGGGTCCTACATGGTCCAGCGCATCGCCATCGCCCCGATCTCGCGCACCGAAGATGGCGTGACGGTCGAATTCGAGGGCGGGCAGGTCCGCAACTATCTGATCGCCGGGCCCGAAGTGACCGACCCGATCCTGCGTTCGGGGCTGTTCGAGTCGGGCGAGGCCGGCGCGATGACCGTCTCGGACGAACAGGGCACGATCTTCTCGATGGAGGGTGCGACCACGTCGACGGACGGATACACGCCCGGCGGCACGATGAATTTCGACCTTCAGGTCAACGGCATGGTCGCCGACATGACCCGCCTGCCGGAGGCCGAGGCACGCCAGACGATGAGCGCGCTCGGCTACGAGGAACTGCGCGGCAACATCACCTCGTCGGGCTCCTGGGACACCGGATCGGGACGGCTGACGCTCGACGAGATGGTCTATGACGTCGATGACGCGGCCGCGCTCGATCTGAGCTTCGACATCGGCGGCTACACCGCCGAGATGGTCGGCGCGATGCAGCAGATGCAGGCGCAGATGAGCCAGCAAGGCAATGCCGAGGCCATGAACATGGCGATGCTCGGCCTGATGCAGCAGATCGAGATCAACGAGATCACCATCGAACTGACCGATGATTCGCTCACCAACCGCATCCTCGACTTCGTCGGCGAGCAGCAGGGCATGAACCGCGAGAGCGTCATCGCCATGGCCAAGGGCATCCTACCGGTCGGGCTGGCGCAGCTGCAGAATCCCTCCTTCGCCGCCGAGGCGACCGCGGCGATCGGAGCGTTCCTCGACAATCCGCAGTCGCTGCGCGTGTCGGCCGAGCCGACCGGCTCGGTCCCGGTCGCCCAGCTGATGGCGGCGGCGATGAGCTCGCCGCAATCGCTGATCGAGGTGCTGGCCGTCTCGATCGCCGCCAACGAGTGATCGCAACCGGACACGGAAACGACAAACCCGGCCGGGCATGCCCCGGCCGGGTTTTTTCAGATCGGTGGAGCGGAGAGGCGTTTCGCTGAAGGCCGGCCCGGCCTACTCCTGCGCCTTCGGCGCAAGACGCAACCCCAGTTCGCGCAGTTGGGCCGGCTCGGCGGGCGCCGGCGCGCCCATCAGCAGATCCTGCGCCTGTTGGTTCATCGGGAACAGCGTCACCTCGCGCAGGTTCTTCGCACCCACCAGCAGCATGACGATACGGTCTATGCCGGCGGCCATGCCGCCATGGGGCGGCGCGCCGTAATGGAAGGCGCGATAGAGCCCTCCGAAGCGCTCCTCGACCACCTTGGCATCGAGGCCGACGATACCGAACGCCTTGACCATCACTTCGGGCAGATGGTTGCGGATGCCGCCCGAGGCGATCTCGAAGCCGTTGCAGACGAGATCGTACTGCCATGCCTTGATTGACAGCGGATCCTCGTTCTCCAGTGCGCCAAGTCCGCCACGCGGCATGGTGAAGGGGTTGTGGCCGAAATCGACGCGCTTTTCATCCTCGTCCCATTCGAAGAACGGGAAATCGACGATCCAGGCCAGTTCGAACCGGTCGCGGTCGATCAGGTCCAGTTCCTCGCCGGCGCGCGTGCGCGCGTCGCCCGCGAAGGCGGCGAATTTCCTCGGATCGCCGGCGGCGAAGAAGCAGGCGTCGCCCGCCTTCAGGCCGAGCTGCAGGCGGATTGCCTCGGTGCGCTCGGGTCCGATGTTCTTGGCAATGGGTCCGGCGCCATCAAACGTCGGTCGCCCTCCGCCGGGATCACCTTCGCGCCAGAAGATGTAGCCAAGGCCGGGCTGACCCTGTCCCTGCGCCCAGGAGTTCATCCGGTCGCAGAAGGCGCGGCTGCCGCCGGTCGGCGCGGGGATCGCCCAGACAGCGCCGCGCGGATCGTTGGCGAGGATGTTGGCGAACACCTTGAAGCCCGAGCCGCGGAAATGCTCGGAGACGTCCTCCATGATGATCGGGTTCCTGAGGTCCGGCTTGTCGGTGCCGTATTTGAGGATCGCCTCGTCGTAGGGGATGCGGCGGAACTCGGGCGTCACCGGCTTGCCGCCCGCGAACTCCTCGAAGACGCCCCTGATCACCGGCTCCATCGCCGCGAACACGTCGTCCTGCTCGACGAAGCTCATCTCCAGATCGAGCTGGTAGAACTCGCCCGGCAGCCGGTCGGCGCGCGGGTCCTCGTCGCGGAAGCACGGCGCGATCTGGAAGTAGCGGTCGAAGCCGGAGACCATCAGGAGCTGCTTGTAGATCTGCGGCGCCTGCGGCAGCGCGTAGAACTCGCCCTGATGGATGCGCGAGGGCACCAGGAAGTCGCGCGCGCCCTCGGGCGACGACGCGGTCAGGATCGGTGTCGAGAACTCGGTGAAGCCGGTCTCGGTCATGCGCCGGCGCATCGAGGCGATGACGTTGGTGCGCGTGACGATGTTGGCGTGCAGGGTCTCCCGGCGCAGGTCGAGGAAGCGGTATCTGAGGCGGATGTCCTCGGGATAGTCGGGCTCGCCGAACACCGGAAGCGGCAGTTCGTCGGCCTTGGACAGAACCTCGATCTCGCGCGCATAGACCTCGATCTCCCCGGTCGGCAGTTCGGCGTTGACCAGTTCGGCATCGCGCTGCTTGACCGCGCCGTCGACGCGGATGACCCACTCGGACCGGACAGTCTCGGCCAGCTTGAATGCGGAACTGTCGGGATCGGCGACGATCTGGGTGATGCCGTAATGGTCGCGCAGATCGATGAACAGCACGCCGCCATGGTCGCGCACCCGGTGCACCCAGCCCGAGAGCCGGGCGGTCGAACCGGCATCGGATTTGCGCAGGGCGCCACAAGTGTGGCTGCGGTAACGGTGCATGACTGGCCTCTTGGTGATGGCTTGGGCGGCAACGGGCCGCGCGGATCGTTCGGGAAAATCGCGCGGAAAAGCGCATGCGAACCCGCGTTTGTCAAGCAGCGGACGACGCCCGCCCATGGATCGAAGTCAGGCGCCGACGGATCGGCGCGGCGAAGGTCGCAATCGGGACTGGCACGGGCGCGCCGGCGGCGGCATAGTGAGCGTACTCAGCCGAGTCCCCATGCACGCCATCCGCCCGCTCATACCCCTCTTCATCGCCGCAGGCATCCTGCTTGCGGGCAACGGCGTGCAGGGCACGGCGATCGCCATTCGCGGCGCGCAGGAGGGTTTCTCCACCTCGCTGATCGGCCTGATCGGCACCGCCTACTTCGTTGGCTTCCTGCTCGGCTGCCTCTACATCACGCGGCTGCTGAACGCGGTCGGCCACATCCGCACCTTTGCCGCGCTCGCCGCGATCACGGCGTCCGGAACGCTGCTGCTGGTGATCATCGTCGATCCGATCGCCTGGCTGTTGATCCGTTTTGCCGTCGGCTTCTGTTTTTCGGGCCTGTTCACGACGATCGAGAGCTGGATCAATTCCGGTGTCCGCAACGAAACGCGCGGACGCGTGCTCGCGGTCTACCGGATCGTCGACATCTTCGCGGTGACCGGCGCGCAGTTCATGCTGCCGGCGTTCGGCGCCGGCGGGTTCACGCTGTTTGCCGTCATGTGCCTGATGATCACGCTGTCGCTGGTGCCGGTGTCGCTCGCCGACCGGTCCAACCCGACACCGCCGGCCGAGTTCCGCTTCGATCTGAAGGGCATCTGGGCGCTCTCGCCGCTCGCCTGCATCGGCTGCGTGACGATCGGCGCGACCAATTCGGCCTTCCGGCTGATCGGCCCGCTCTATGCCGAGGGGATCGGCCTGTCGATCTCCGACGTCGCCGTGTTCATGAGCGTGGGCATCCTGGGCGGTGCGGTGCTGCAGTATCCGCTCGGCTATCTGTCCGACCGGTTCGACCGCCGCACCGTGCTCCTGGTGACCACGGCCGGCGCCGTGGCGAGCGGGCTTTTCCTGGCGTCGATGGCCGGCACGTCCCCGTCGCTGAACTATCTGGGCATCTTCCTGTTCGGCGCGTTCGCGTTGCCGCTCTATTCGCTTTCGGCGGCGCACGCCAACGACCACGCCAGGGCGGGCCAGCACGTCATGGTCGCCGCCGGGCTGATGTTCTTCTTTTCGCTCGGCGCCTCGATCGGTCCCTACCTCTCGTCGGCGGTCGTCGAACTGTTCGGTCCGAGCGCGCTGTTCACCTACACCAGCGTCGTGCACGGTGCGCTGATCGTGGTGACGATCTGGCGCATGCGGGCGCGCGGACCCGTCCCGGCCGAATCGCGCGGGCCGTTCTCGTGGCTGCTGCGCACCTCGCCCGTGTTCCCCAAGATGGCGCGTGGCAACAACGGCAACGACGCGCGAAACGGTTCGACAAGCGATGAGGCCTCGTCTATTGACCGGCCGCAATGAGTGACACACACGACACCGTTCCCGACCCGATCACGACCACGGACAATCTGGCCGCCACCTGCCGGCGCATGGCCGCGCACGATCATGTCACCATCGATACCGAATTCGTCCGCGAGACGACGTTCTGGCCGGTGCTCTGCCTGGTCCAGATCGCCAGCGCCGACGAGGCCGTGCTGATCGATCCGATGGCGGACGGCATCGATCTGGCGCCGCTGTTCGACCTGCTCAACGACGAGAGCGTCATCAAGGTCTTCCACGCCGCCCGGCAGGACATCGAGATCTTCCATCATCTGAGCGGGCGCATTCCGCATCCGATCTTCGACACGCAGGTCGCGGCCATGGTGCTCGGCTTCGGTGACGCGATCGCCTACGACCAGCTCGTCAAGCGCACGACCGGCGCCCATATCGACAAGTCCTCGCGCTTTACCGACTGGGCGCTCCGGCCGCTCAGCGACAAGCAGCTCGCCTACGCGCTCGCCGACGTCACGCACCTGCGCGACGTCTATGCGCGATTGAAGACGATGCTCGACGAGCGCGGCCGGGCGCACTGGGTGGCCGAGGAAATGGCGGTGCTGACCTCGCCTGCGACCTACGAGGTCCATCCGGAGGACGCATGGCGGCGGCTCAAGCTGCGCGTGCGCAAGCCGGCCGAACTGGCGGTCATGCAGAAGCTGGCGGCCTGGCGCGAGCGGCAGGCGCGCGAGCGCGACGTGCCGCGCAACCGCGTGCTGAAGGATGACGCGATCTACGAGGCGGCCCAGCAGCGACCGGCCGACCAGCGGGCGCTGTCGCGGCTGCGCACCGTGCACAAGGGGATGGAGCGCTCGGCGACCGGCGCGGCGATCCTCGACGCTGTCGCCGAGGTCAGGGCGATGGACAAGGACGACCTGCCGGCCGTGCCGCGTCCGCCGAACGCGCCCGAAGGCGCGGGCGCGGCCAGCGAACTGCTCAAGGTGCTGCTCAAGCTGACCGCCGAGAAGTACAATGTCGCCCAGCGCGTGATCGCCACCTCGGACCATCTCGACCAGATCGCCGCGCACGGCGAAGAAGCCGACGTGCCGGCGATGCGCGGCTGGCGCCGCGAACTGTTCGGCGACGAGGCGCTGCGGCTGCTGAACGGCGAGATCGCGCTCGGCTTCAGCGAGCGGCGGATAGCGAGCGTTGATCTGACGGCGGCTCGGCAATAACCATCGTCACGTCGACGCCGGTCACCTTGGAAAGCTGGGACAGGCGCCCTTCGGGCCGTTCGCCCACGAGCGCGGCAAGGTGCGAGGGCACGACCAGTTCCATGGCGCCATTGTCGCTGCGCCGCCAGACGAGTTCGGGAATGATGCCGGGCATGGCGGCGCTGAAAAGATAGGCGACGCGCAGGAACGCGGCCAGGCACTTGGCCCGTTCCCAGGTGCGCTGGGAGACCAGCTTGCGGATCTCCGGCGCAAGGCTGTCGTTCTTGAGGCCCTCGTAGCGGAAATAGTTGGCCAGCGCGATGAAGGCCCGCCCCTCGTGGCTGACCTGTATGAAGCTCGAATAGGCGATGATCGCCAGCGACTGGGCCGAGCGATAATCGGGGTGGGCGCGCCAGCCGATGTCCGCCAGCCGGCAGGCCGCGTCGCGGTTGCGGGCTTCATCGACCGACTCGTCGATGCCGAAGGCGGCAAAGCTCTCTCCGGTCCAGCGCGCCAGTTCGCGCGCGTGCCGCGGCGAACGCGAGCGCAGCACGGCCAGTTCGTCGGCCGCCTCGATCAGGCCGTCGCGGCGGCGCACGTCCTCGTCGAGCTGGGCGAACAGATAGCCCTCGCGCACGCCGAGCGCCGAGAACGCGATCGCGCGTGGCTTCATCTGGCGGATGATCTCGGCCAGCACGACGGCGCCGTAGGGCACCATGGCGCTTCGCGACGACGAGATCAGGTGGATGCCGCGCAGCTTTTCGAGATCGCCGTCGATCAGCTTCTTGCAGAATTTCAGGGCCGTATCGGGTTCGATCTCGTAGCCGTGGGTGACGCGCAGCGGATAGCCGGTCTCCTCCATGTGCAGCTTGGCGATGGCGCGCCAGGTGCCGCCGACCGCGTAGAAGGTGCGGCCACGCGCGCTGGAGATGACGTCGGTCTCGGCGATCAGCTTGCGGGCGATCTTCTCGGCCTCGCGGATCGAACTGTCCGCCATGTCCTGCAACCGCAGGCCGCCGAGCGGCAAGGTGACGCCGTCGCCGATCGTCTGGTCGCGCACGTCGACCATCTCGATGCTGCCGCCGCCCAGATCGCCGGCGATGCCGTCGGGCGCGCGGAACGCCGAGACGACGCCGAAGGCGGAATAGCGCGCCTCCTCCGCGCCGGTCAGGATCAGGATCTCGCTGCGCAGGATCGCCTGCGCCCGGGCGATGAAGTCGGGACCGTTCTCGGCCTCGCGCGCGGCCGCGGTCGCCAGCACGTAAAGGGTGGAGACGCGCGCCTGATCGGCAAGCGCCCGGTAGCGCGTCAGCGCGGCCAGAGCCCGCTCGACGGCCGCGTCGTCCATCCGCCCGGTCTGGGCGATGCCGCGACCGAGGCCGCACGAGACCTTTTCGTTGAACAGGACGGCCGGCGCCCGGACCATGCCCTCGTAGATGACGATACGCACCGAGTTCGAACCGATATCGACGACGCCCACCGGCGCACGGTTCTTCAGTCGGCCCTGGGCGTCTTCGGTTTCAATCACTGACCAAAGCTCCCGCGCTCGGCGAAACGCAATTCCTATCGGGCCTTGTTGTGCTCCCGTTTGCGATGCGCGATCAATCGCGGCGCAGACGATTTCAACGACTTTCCACGGCCCGACAGGCTGGGATTGGTCATGAAATAGGTCTGCGCGTCAAACGATTCCTCATCCTCGCCGGGCTCGATGCGCCGCGAACGGCCATCCTCGAGCAGTTCATAGCTCTGCTGGTTGTCGAGCAGATTGGCCAGCATGATCTGGCTGAGAACCTGTTCGTGGACGGTCTCGTTCTCGAGCGGCACCAGCGTTTCGACGCGGCGGTCGAGGTTGCGCGGCATCAGATCGGCCGAGCCGATATAGACAATGGCCTCCTCGGACGGCAGGCCGTGGCCGTTGCCGAAACAGTAGATGCGCGAATGTTCGAGGAAGCGGCCGACGATCGACTTGACGCGGATGTTCTCGGACAGGCCGGGCACCTGGGAGCGCAGGCAGCAGATGCCGCGCACCACCAGGTCGATCTCGACGCCGGCGGCGCTCGCCTCGTAGAGCGCGTCGATGACGTGGCCGTCGACGAGCGAATTCATCTTCATCCAGATCGCCGCCGGCCGGCCGGCCCTTGCATGGTCCATCTCGGCGTGGATGAGCCCGAGCAGCCGGTCGCGCATGTGCATCGGCGATACGGCGAGCTTCATGTCGTCGGGCGGGTCCGCGTAGGAGGTGATGAAGTTGAACACCTGCGCCACATCGTGGGCTATCACCGGGTCGACCGTGAAATAGGACAGGTCCGTGTAGATCTTCGCGGTGATCGGGTGGTAGTTGCCGGTGCCCAGATGCACGTAGGAGCGCAGCCCGTTCTCCTCGCGGCGGACGACGAGCGACATCTTGGCGTGGGTCTTCAGCTCGACGAAGCCGAACACCACCTGCACGCCGGCGCGTTCGAGGTCGCGCGCCCAGCGGATGTTGGCCTCCTCGTCGAAGCGGGCCTTCAGTTCGACCAGCGCGGTGACCGACTTGCCGGCTTCGGCGGCGTCCATCAGCGCGCGCACGATCGGGCTGTCGTTCGAGGTCCGGTAGAGCGTCTGCTTGATGGCGATGACGTCGGGATCGATGGCGGCCTGGCGCAGGAACTGCACCACGACATCGAAGCTCTCGTAAGGATGGTGGACGATGATGTCCTTCTGGCCGATCGCGGCAAGGCAGTCGCCGCTGTGCTCGCGGATGCGCTCGGGAAAGCGCGCCGTGTAGGGCTGATAGAGCAGATCGTCGCGCGGCACCTTGACGATCTCCGAGACCGTGTTGAGGGCGAGGATGCCGGGCTGGACCGACACGCGCGTGTCCGGAACGCCGAGTTCGTGGGCGACGAATTCGCGGAGCGTGCGCGGCATCTCGTGGTCGAACTCGATGCGGATCACCTGGCCGCGCCGGCGGCGCTTGAGCGCGCTCTCGAAGAAGCGGACCAGATCCTCGGCCTCTTCCTCGACCTCCAGATCGCTGTCGCGGATGATGCGGAAGGTGCCCTGCCCGCGGATCTCGTAGCCCGGATAGAGACGGGCGATGTAAAGCCCGACAATGTCCTCGAGCGAGATGAACCGGTAGGACGGCGCCTCGGTCGGCAGGGCGACGAAGCGCGACAGGGCCGGCGGCAGACGCAAAAGCGCGTTCATCACCTTGCGCGTGGTGCGGTTGACCAGTTGCAGCGCGATCGAAAAGCCAAGGTTCGGAATGAACGGGAACGGGTGCGCCGGATCGATCGACAACGGTGTCAGCACCGGGAAGATGGTCTGCAGGAACTCGTCCTCGAGCCATTCGCGATCGGCGTCCGAGAGGTTTTCGGCGCGAACGATCTCGATGCCCTGCGCGGCGAGGTCTTCGCGCAATTCGGTCAGAACGACCTGCTGCTCGGTCTGCAGCTTGCCGATCTCCTCGAGCACCATGTCGAGTTGCTCTTCGGGCGTGCGACCGTCGACCGAGCGCTCGGCGACCCCCTCGCGCACCTGCCCAGCAAGACCGGCGACGCGCACCATGAAGAATTCGTCCAGATTGGCCGCCGAGATCGACAGGAACCGCATGCGCTCGAGCAGCGGCTGGCGCTCGTTGCGCGCCTCCTCCAGAACCCGCCAGTTGAACTGCAACCAGGAGAACTCGCGGTTGATGAACCGCGCCGGATCGTCCTGGGCGATCAGCGCCACCGGCGATGAGGGCGCGCCGTGGACCTCGCCCTCATTGTCGTAGTTGCGCGCGACGTCCTGAATGTCCGTCTTTTCCATGGCCAAGCCGTCCGAGTTCCGATTCAGCGGGGGTCTATGTCACAATTACCACGTTTTGGTGACAGGGCGAGCGGCGATGGCCGGCATGCTTAAGGGGTCGCCTCAAAGTGCAAGTCGCGACTGCTCGTCCTCGATGGCGCGCAGGATTTCGGCCGCAAGCGGCCGCGTGATCGACGTCTTGCGGGCAAGGGCCGCCCGGTCGAGCCGGTCGACGATCGCCGCCAGGGCGGGGAGCGAACGCTCAAGGCGCGGCAGCAGGTAGGCGACCACGGCGGGGTCGACGCTGACCTGCCGGTCGGCGAACAGCTTGACCGCCACCGCCCGCAGCAGCGCATCGTCGGGCTGGCCCAGTTCGGCGACCATCGCCGCGCGCAGGCGCGAGCGCAGGTCGGCCGTCCGCAGCGGCCATGCGGACGGGTTTGTCGCCGCGGTCGCCAGCATCGTGCCGCCGGCGCCGCGCACCGCGTTGATGAGGTGAAAGAGCGCCGTCTCGTCGAGCTTTTCGGGCGACAGGCCGTCGGCGAGGATCGGCCGGCCGGACTGGGCGGCGTCGAGGTCGGCGGCGGTCGGCGCCAGCGGATCGGCCAGCGCGTGCGCGTCGGCGATCGCGCACCAGACCGTTGCGACATGGGTCTTGCCGCTGCCGGGCGGGCCGACGATGACCGCGACCGGCGCCTGCCAGTCCGGCCAGCGCTCGATCAGGGTCGCCGCGGCGCGGTTGGCGTCGGTGACGATCAGGTCGTCGCGGCTCAGCGAGGGGCTGGCCGGCAAATCGAGCGGCATCTGTCGGTCGCGGTCGGTCAAGGCAAGGCCCCGCGCTATTGCTCCGGCCTTTCGGACGACCCGAAATAAAGGTCGGAGTCGAGGTAGCGGCGCATGGCGAAGCGGACGAGGACGCCGACGGCGGCCGCCGCCGGGACCGCGATGAGCATGCCGGTGAAGCCGAACAGCGAGCCGAAGGCGAACAGCGCGAACATCAGCCAGACCGGGTGCAGGCCGACGCTGTCGCCGACCAGCTTGGGCTGCAGGATGTTGCCCTCGAAGGCCTGGCCGCCGAAGAAGATGGCGGCGATGATGACGACCATGAACCAGTCCGGCCAGAACTGGACCAGCGCCACGCCGACCGACAGGACCAGCCCGACGAGCGAGCCGACATAGGGGATGAAGCTGATCAGCCCCGCGAACATGCCGATCAGGAGCCCGAAATTGAGCCCGGCGATCGACAGCGCGACCGCGTAGAACGTGCCGAGGATCAGACAGACCGTGCCCTGCCCCCGGATGAAGCCGGCGATCGTGGCGTCCATCTCGCGGGCGATCTCGCGAACGGTCTCGACATGGTCGCGCGGGACGCTGGCGTCGATCCGGGCTACCATGCGGTCCCAGTCGAGCAGCATGTAGAAGGCGACCACCGGCGTGACGACGAACAGGCCGATAATGTTGAGAAGCGCCATGCCCGACGTCCAGATGCCCTGCGCCAGCCCGGTCAGCACCGACGCGCTCTGGGCGAGCAGTTCATCGATGCGGCCGCGCAGTTCGCCCGGTTCGCCGGCAAGGTAGGGGTCGAGCCATTCAAGGTCGCCGGCGAGCGACGCCCCCAGTTCCCGGATGCGCGCCATGTATTCGGGAAGCCGGTCGATGAATTCGACGAGCTGGCCGGCGAGGATCGGCACGATGATGAGCAGCGCGATCGCGAAGACCAGAACGAACAGCACCAGGATGACCACGGTCGCGGCGAGGCGCGAGAGGCCGCGCCTTTCGAAGAAGTCGGCCACCGGATCGAGGAAGTAGGCGAGCGCCAGTCCGGCCAGGAACGGGAACAGGATCGACCGGAACACGAACAGAAACAGGATCAGCACGCCAAGCGTGCATAGCCAGAAGATCGCCTGACGCCGCAGGGTCCGCGCGGAAATGTGCTCGGTCATCGTGAATACCCGCCTTGGCCCATGTGCCGGACGAACACCACGCCATAGGTGGCAAAAGAGGCCAAGGTCAAGGCGGCGGTGGCCCAGACGAGCAGGGGCTTGAGAATGCCCGGCTCGAAGTCGAAGGCGTGCGCGCCCATCACAAGGGCCACCAGCGCGATCTGCAGGAACGTGGTCGCCTTGGAGACCATCATCGGCCGGATCGTCAGGCCCTTTCCGAGCACCAGCGCGACACCGACGCCGGCAAGGATCAGCACGTCGCGCAGAACCGCCAGCACGACCAGCCAGACCGGCACCAGGGACAGCACGGCCAGACTGACCAGCCCGGTGACCAGCAGCGCCTTGTCGGCGACGGGGTCGAGCCAGGCGCCCAGAACCGAACTCTGATTGAACAGGCGCGCCAGGATGCCGTCGACGGCATCGGAAATGCCGGCGATGACGAACAGCCAGAAGGCTGCCTGCCACTGGCCGCCCAGCATCAGCCAGGCGAGCACGGGCACGGCGACGATCCGCGCCAGCGTGATCGTGTTGGGCACGGTGAACGGCGCCAGGGAAGCGGGGCGATCCTGTGTCATCGCGCCTATATGGCGGGTCGCGTGCGCCGTTCCAAGCGAAACCGCCCACGTTCGGCGCGCACGGAAATCTGTGGCCGGGCGCCGCAAGGCGTTGGCCAGTGGCGGCGCGATCGCCTAAGAGGCCGCAACACAATGTGACACGGGTCCCCCAATGGGCGCACGAGGAAGCAAGCACGGCCCGAACGTGCTGACCTACGCCGACGCCGGCGTCGATATCGATGCCGGCAACGCGCTCGTCGAGGCGATCAAGCCGGCGGTCAGGTCCACGGCGCGTCCGGGCGCTGACGGGGCGATCGGCGGCTTTGGCGGCCTGTTCGACCTGAAGGCGGCCGGGTTCGACGACCCGGTGCTGGTGGCCGCCAATGACGGTGTCGGCACCAAGCTCAAGGTCGCCATCGAAACGGGCATCCACGACACGGTCGGCATCGATCTGGTCGCCATGTGCGTGAACGATCTGGTCGTGCAGGGTGCCGAGCCACTGTTCTTCCTCGACTATCTGGCGACCGGCGCGCTCGATGTCGAGCAGGCCGCATCGGTGGTCGAAGGTATCGCCGAAGGGTGCCGGCGCGCCGGCTGCGCGCTGATCGGCGGCGAGACGGCCGAGATGCCGGGCATGTATGCGGGCGGCGACTACGACCTTGCGGGATTTGCGGTGGGCGCGGCCGAGCGCGGCACGCTGCTGCCACGGCTCGAGGCGATGCAGCCGGGCGACGTGCTGCTCGGGCTTGCCTCGTCCGGGCTTCATTCGAACGGCTTCTCGCTCGTGCGCCGCATCATCGACCATGCCGGGATCGGCCTCGACGCGCCGGCGCCGTTCGATGCCGGCAGGACGCTCGGCGCGGCGCTGCTGGAACCGACGCGAATCTATGTGCGTCCGCTGCTGGCAGCGATTCGCGACACCGGCGCCATCAGGGGTCTGGCGCACATCACCGGCGGCGGGCTGACCGAGAACCTGCCGCGCGTCCTGCCCGATCATCTGGCCGCGCAGATCGACCTGGGCACGATCGAGGTGCCCGGCGTGTTCGGCTGGCTGGCGAAAGAGGGCGGCGTCGCGCCCGGCGAGATGGTGCGCACTTTCAATTGCGGCATCGGCATGGTGGCGATCGTCGCGGCGGACCGGGTCGACGCCATCGCCGACCGCTTGCGGTCCGAAGGCGAGACGGTCGCGATCCTCGGCGAACTCGCCGCAAGGGCCGACGCGCCAGTGACCTATCGCGGGGCCCTGAGCCTTTGACCGGCGGCAAGCGCCGCGTCGCCGTGCTGATCTCGGGGCGCGGCTCCAACATGGAAGCGCTCGCCGATGCGTGCGCGTCTGCGGATTATCCGGCGATGATCGCCGGCGTTCTTTCCGATGTCGAAGACGCCCCCGGCCTTCAGGCGGCCGCCCGGCGTGGCATCGCGACGGTCGCCCTGCCTCGGGGCCACTCCGCCTCCAAGCGGGAGCACGAAGCGGCAATCCACCGGCAACTGGCCGCTTGGCGAACCGAGTTCGTCTGTCTTGCCGGTTTCATGCGCTTGTTGAGCGGCGACTTCATCGCGCCGTGGCAGGGACGGATCATCAACATCCATCCTTCGCTGCTGCCGCGGCACATAGGGCTCGACACGCACCGGCGGGCGCTGGAGGCCGCCGATGCCGAGCATGGATGTTCAGTCCATCACGTCACCGCCGGCATGGACGAGGGACCGGTGATCGCACAGGCGCGCGTGCCGGTTCTTGCCGGCGACACGCCCGAAACGCTCGGCGCGCGTGTGCTTGCCGAAGAGCACCGGCTCTACCCCGAGGCGTTGCGCGCCTTGATCTCGGAAACGCCGTAGCTTCGCCTGCCGAGCCCATCGGCGCTTGGCGTTCGCAGCCGGGGTTGATATGCAGTCCTGGCCCGAACGCCGGACGAGACAAACATGCGCCCTGCCCCGATCATCGCCGCCGCTCTCATCGCCATCGCCAGTGCGAGCGCCGCCTTCGCCGCCGACGCCTTCACGCGTCCGCATACCGGCGACCCCTATTTCCCGTTGCGCGAAAGCCCGCAATGCACCGATCCGGCCATGCTCAAGCAGATCGTGCGTGGCTTCGCGCACAAGGCCGAGAACCAGTTGCACCGGCCCGAACTCGGCATCGCGGACATCACCGCGATCCATCAGCACCGCTATCTGCCGCAGAACGCCGAACTGGCGCGGCCGATCCCGCGCCGCTATTGCGGGGCCACCGCCTGGCTGACCGACGGCAGCCATCGCGACCTGTGGTACCTGATCGAGGGCGGCGCCGGATTCGCCTCGATCGGATCGAAGGCCTCCTTCTGCGTGGAGGGCTTCGACCGCTGGAACGTCTACAACGCCGACTGCCGTCTGCTTCGCTGATCGCGCCGTGATGCGACGATCCGGTCTGCTCCCGCTCGCCGCGCTGTTGGCGCTGGTGGCCTGCTCCGAGCCCGGTTCGTCCGGCGAGAGCGCGGATGCGGCCGGCGTTCCGCTTGGCTCGGGTTTCGACTTCTACGTGCTGGCGCTGTCCTGGTCGCCCGGATACTGCGCATCGGAAGGCGAGCGCGCCAACCGGCAGCAATGCGGGCCGGGCACGGATTTCGGCTTCGTCGCGCATGGCCTGTGGCCGCAGTTCGAGCGCGGCTGGCCGGAATACTGCGAGACGGACGAGCCTGTGTCGGTGCCGCGCGAACGAGCCGCCCTGCTCGGCGACATCATGCCGTCGGTCGGCCTTGTCCGCCATCAATGGAAGAAGCACGGCACCTGCACCGGTCTCGATCAGACCGACTATTTCGCGGTCACACGCGCGGCCTACGAGCGGGTCGCGTTGCCCGACGCGTTCAAGGACCGCGCGGAAACGGCGAGCATACGGCCCGCCGAGGTCGAGCGGGCCTTTCTTGCCGCCAATCCCGAACTGCCCGCCGATGCGGTAGCCGTGACCTGCGACCGGCGGTTCCTGCGCGACGTGCGCATCTGCATGTCCCGCGATCTCCGCGAATTCGTATCCTGTCCCGAGGTCGACCGGCGCGCCTGCGCGCTGGAGACCGTGGTCGTGCCGCCCGATGATTGAGAGGATCAGCCATGCCGAAACTGCTCTATTCCCCCGCTTCGCCCTACAGCGCCAAGGTGCGCATGGCGGCCCGCCATCTGGGCCTGCCGCTTGAAGCCGAGACGGTCGCGACGAGCGAGGAACCCGAAGAACTGATCCGCGCCAATCCGCTCGGCAAGATCCCGACGCTCCTGCTCGATGACGGCACCGCGCTGTTCGACAGCCGGGCGATCATGGGCGAACTGGACCGGATGAGCGGCAATGGGCTTTATCCCCGCAACAAGGACAAGCGGCGACAGGCCGAAAGGCTCGAGGCGGCGGCCGACGGGCTGTGCGACGCGCTGCTCGCGCAGGTCTACGAACGACGCATGCGGCCGGAAGAGAAGGTGCATACGCCCTGGCTCGACTATCAGGCGCGCAAGGCGGAGCGGGCGTTCGACTGGCTGGAAAACGAGGTGCCGGCGCTGCGCGGCAAGCTGCATGGCGGCCATTTCGCCCTCGCGGCCGCGCTCGGCTATGCGGACCTGCGGTTCGGCGATTTGAACTGGCGGCGCGGCCGGCCGCGCCTGCGCCGGTTCCTCAAGCGCTTCGGCGAATCGTTCGCCGACCATGAAGCGCTCATGCCGCAGCCATGAAAAAGGGCCGCGCCCTTTCGGACGCGGCCCCTTTCGTCATGATATCGCGACGGATCAGAACTTGACGCCGATACCGGCGCGGACTGAATTCTCCTGGAAGCCGGACGAAACGACCGTGCCACCACCGAGGTTGAAGTTCTTGTCCTCGTAATCGGTGTAACGGTATTCGAGACGGCCGAAGACGTTCTCGGTGAGCAGTGCTTCGGCGCCTGCACCGACGGTCCAGCCAAGATGCGTGTTCTGGTCGGACACGCCGCCGGCGGTCACCTCGGCCTGGGTAGCCGCGGCACCGGCGGTACCGTAGATCATGAACGGATCGAAGGCGTAACCGAGGCGTGCGCGCAACGAACCGAACGTGCCCTGCTCGGCGGTCGCGCCGCCCAGCGAACCCTCGGCGCCCGAATAACCCAGATCGGCTTCCGCACCGTAGACGAAGGCGCCGTTCTGGAAGTTGATGCCGGCGAAGCCGCCACCGGCGATGCCATCGCCATCGATGTCACCGATCGACGAGTTGAACGTGCCGAAATTGTAGCCGCCGAAGGCGCCGGCATAGAAGCCGGACCAGGTCGGCGCCGGCGCGAACGTCGTCGGTGCGGACACCGGCGGCTCGGGCGGAACGTCGATGGCGTCGGCCGCATGGGCGGCGCCCGTAGCGGTCAGGGCGGCGATCGATGCCGCCGCCAGAAGCTTCATAGTGTTGGTCATGTGTTAACTCCGAAACTCTCCTTGGTCCCCCACGCAACGCGAAGCTGCCATGAAGGTTGCCCCCAAGCGCCACCGCTGATTTGGTGGGCAATTGCGGCAAAGGCGCATCGCAAATTGGGAGTTTCGGTGACGCAAATGTGGCGCCTGCCGAGTGTTGCGATAAGGCAACATCGGTCCGCCCGGACGCCGCCGAATTTCGCATCGGCGCGGTTTCATTTGGCCGGCGAGCACGTATATAGGCGGTGCGTCCCGCCCTCTCACAGTGACCCTCCATGATGCTGTTCGACATCGCCATGCTCGTCGCCGGACTGGTGCTGCTCGTCTTCGCCGGCGACTATCTGGTCAAGGGCGCGGTGGGCCTTGCTGAAAATGTCGGCATTCCGGCGCTGATCATCGGGCTGACGATCGTCGCCTTCGGCACTTCGGCGCCCGAACTGTTCGTCGCGCTGCAGTCGGCGCTGACCGGGGTTCCGGACATCGCGACCGGCAATGTGGTCGGCTCCAACATCGCCAACGTGCTGCTTGTGATGGGCCTGCCGGCGCTGTTCTCGCCGATCCACGCCAACCAGCGCGGCCTTTCGCGCAATGTGGCGGTGATGCTGGTCTTCACGGTCGCGTTCATCTGGCTGATCAGCGACGGGCTGCTGTCGCGGCTCGAGGCGGCGGGCCTGTTCGGCGGATTGCTGGTGTTCATCGCGGCACAGGCCTGGCGCGCCCAGCAGGCGATCGCGGCGGCCGACGAGGACGAGGTCCCCGGCGACTATCACGAGGAGATCGGCGAGGCGCCGCACAATTCGCTGCTGATCGCGGTCTACATGATCGGCGGCATCATCGGCCTTCCGATCGCCGCCCATTTCACCGTGACCGGCGCATCCAACATCGCCACCGCGTTCGGCGTGTCGGAAGCTGCGATCGGGCTGACGATCGTGGCGATCGGCACCTCGCTGCCCGAACTGGCCACGACCCTTGCGGCCGCGCTGCGGCGGGAGGCCGATGTGGCCCTCGGCAACATCATCGGGTCGAACATCTTCAACCTCGCCGCCATCATGGGCATCACCGGCATGGTGATCGCGGTTCCGGTCTCGCCGGACATCATCATCCGCGACAATTGGGTGATGCTGGTCACCTCGCTGCTGCTGGCGGTGATCTGCTTTGCGCGGATCACCACCGGAAAAGCGCTCGGCGCGGCTATGCTCGCCGCCTATGTGGCCTATGTCGTCATGGTCTTCTGACCGACGACGGAGCCCGCATTGGCAGACTATTCTCACGACACGGACAAGCCCGCCGCGCTGGTGACGGGCGGCGCCAAGCGCATCGGCAAGGCGATCGTCACCGATCTGGCCCGGCACGGTTTCGATGTCGCCATCCACGCCAGCAGCTCCATCCGCGACGCCGAGGCTCTGGCCGAAGCGCTGACGGCCAGCGGCCCCGGGCGCGCCGCCGCGCTTCAGGCCGATCTGACCAATGCCGAGGAGACCGGTGCGCTTGTCGAGGCGGCGGCCGCAGCGCTCGGCCGGCCGATCGAACTGCTCGTCAACAACGCCTCCGTGTTCGTCGACGACGACGCCACCGCCATCGATACCGAAAAATGGGACACCCATTTTGCCCTGCATGCGCGCGCGCCCGTCATGCTCGGCGGCGCGATGGCGGCGGCTCTTCCGGAGGGGCAGCACGGCCTGATCGTCAACATGATCGACCAGCGCGTGTGGAAGCTCACGCCGCGCTTTTTCTCCTATACCCTGTCCAAATCGACGCTGTGGACGGCAACGCGGACGATGGCGCAGGCGCTGGCGCCGGCGGTCCGCGTCAACGCGATCGGCCCCGGCCCAACCTTGAAGAACCCGCGCCAGTCGGACGCGGACTTCGACGCGCAGACCGATGCGCTGCTGCTCGAACGCGGGCCGGACCTTGCCGAATTCGGCGCGACGATCCGCTATCTGTGGGCCGCGCGTTCGGTTACCGGCCAGATGATCGCGCTCGACGGCGGCCAGCATCTGGCCTGGGAGACGCCCGATGCGACGGGCGCCGAATAGGCGCTGGCGCAGCAATCAGCGCTATTCGCGTCACACAGGTCGCGGCCTGATGCCAAGCGGCGACTTGAATGACGATACGGACCTGGCCCACATAGACGCCATGGAACAGATGCAGGACAGCGATTCCGCCATCGCGGCGGCCGACGCGGTTTCGGGCAAGGCGCTGGCGCGTGATCTGGTCTGGGAACAGCAGACCGACACGGAGAGCGCGCTCGCCGGACCCGACCTCATCAGCGCGGTGGCGCGGCGTCTGCCGAACCGGCCGGGCGTCTATCGCATGTTCAACGCCACCGGCGACGTGCTCTATGTGGGCAAGGCCAAGTCGCTGAAGAGCCGCGTGACCAGCTATGCGCGCCTTGGCGGGCACACCAACCGCATCGCGCGGATGATCGCGCAGACCGCCTCGATGGAGTTTGTGACCACGCGCTCGGAGACCGAGGCGCTGCTGCTCGAGGCGAACCTGATCAAGCGCCTCAGGCCGCGCTTCAACGTGCTGCTGCGCGACGACAAGAGCTTTCCCTACATCATGCTGACCGCCGATCACGCCGCGCCGGGCCTTTTCAAGCATCGCGGGGCGCGGTCGAAGAAGGCCGACTATTTCGGCCCTTTCGCCTCGGCCGGCGCGGTCGGGCGAACGATCAACGCGCTGCAGCGCGCCTTTCTCCTGCGCACATGCACCGACAGCGTCTATGACAGCCGGACGCGGCCGTGCCTTCTGTACCAGATCAAGCGTTGCTCGGGGCCATGCACGGGCGAGATCTCGATCGACGATTACGGCCAACTCGTCGACGAGGCGAAAGCCTTTCTGTCGGGCAAGAGCCGCACGGTGCAGGCGCAGATGGCCGCCACCATGCAGGAGGCGGCCGACAATCTCGACTTCGAGCGCGCAGCGCTCTATCGCGACAGGATCGGCGCGCTGACCGCCATCCAGAGCCATCAGGGCATCAACCCGCAGGGCATCGAGGAGGCCGACGTCTTCGCCGTCCACCAAGAGGGCGGGGTCACCTGCATCCAGGTGTTCTTCTTCCGCACCGGCCAGAACTGGGGCAACCGCGCCTATTTTCCGAAGGCCGACGCGACCATGGAGCCGGGCGAGGTGCTCGGCGCGTTCCTCAGCCAGTTCTACGACGACAAGCCCTGCCCGCGCCTGATCCTTCTGTCGCACGCCATCGAGGAGGCCGAGCTTCTCTCCGAGGCGCTGGCGCTGCGGGCCGGCCGCAAGGTGGCGCTGAACGTGCCGCGGCGCGGCGAGAAACGGGAACTGGTCGGCCACGCCATGGCCAACGCGAAGGAAGCGCTCGGCCGGCGGCTGGCCGAGACCTCCTCGCAGGCGCGCCTGATGAAGGGCCTGGCCGAGACCTTCGGGCTTGAACGGGTGCCGCGCCGGATCGAAGTGTTCGACAACTCCCACATCATGGGCACCAACGCGGTCGGGGCGATGATCGTCGCCGGACCCGAGGGGTTCGCAAAGAACCACTATCGCAAGTTCAATATCCGCTCGACCGACATCACGCCGGGCGACGATTTCGCGATGATGGCCGAGGTCATGCAGCGCCGGTTCGCGCGGCTCGTCAAGGAACACGGGCCGGAGCGCGACGACAATGGCGATGACGGCGAGGCCGACGATACCGCGCTGCCGGCATGGCCGGACCTGTTGCTGATCGATGGCGGGCTGGGCCAGCTCAACGCGGTCAAGGCGATCCTCGACGACATGGGCGTCGCCGACCAGATCGACGTGATCGGCGTCGCCAAGGGCGTGGACCGGGACGCGGGCCGCGAACGGTTCTTCATTCCGGGGCGCAAGGACTTCACGCTGCCGCCGCGCGATCCGGTGTTGTACTTCGTGCAAAGGCTGCGCGACGAGGCCCACCGGTTCGCGATCGGCTCACACCGCGCGCGGCGCAAGAAGGAAATGGTCAGGAACCCGCTCGACGAGATCGCAGGCATCGGGCCCTCGCGGAAGAGGGCGCTGCTGCACCATTTCGGCACCGCCAAGGCTGTCGCGCGCGCCTCGGCGGAAGACATCGCCAGGGTGGAAGGCATTTCCGACGCCATCGCCGCCCAGATTTATGCCCATTTCCATGAAAGCCCATGAGGCGTCCGGCAGGGCGCGCTTGACGCGCCATCGCGTCGGTGGTGAGTAGAGCCGAAGGGCGCATGCGACACGATGGCCGATCGTTCCACAGACCATACCTTCTCGGTTCCGAACCTTCTGACCTACGGTCGCATCGTGGCGGTGCCGCTGATGGTGCTGTGCTTCTTCGTCGAGGGGCGGCTGACGGCGAGCGACTTCGCCCGCTGGTCGGCGCTTGCGATCTTCGTTGTCGCCTCGATCACGGACTATCTGGACGGCTATCTGGCGCGGAAGTGGGAACAGGGCTCGGCGATCGGCAAGATGCTCGACCCGATCGCCGACAAGCTGCTGGTCTCGGTCGCGCTGCTTCTGCTGGCGGCGGAAGGCTCGATCGCCGGATGGAGCCTGTGGGCGGCGATCATCATCCTGTGCCGGGAGATTCTGGTGTCGGGGCTTCGCGAATATCTGGCGGCGGTCAAGGTCTCGGTGCCGGTCAGCCAGCTCGCCAAATGGAAGACCACCATGCAGCTCGTGGCGATCGGCTTCCTGCTGGCCGGACCGGCCGGCGACAAGATCGTCCCCTATATCTCCGAGACGGGCATCGTGCTGCTCTGGGTCTCGGCGCTGATCACGCTCTATACCGGGTGGGACTATTTCCGCTCGGGCATGCGCCACGTCACGGGAGGCTGAGATGGGCCACAAGGTCAAGTTCGTCTATTTCGCCTGGGTGCGCGAGCGCGTCGGCGTGCCCGACGAAATACTCGAAATCCCCGAAGACGCGACCACCGGCGCCAAAATCATCGCGTGGCTGAAGGCGCGCGGCGACAATTACGCCATGGCGTTCGATGACGCCCATGCAATCCGCATGGCGGTGAACCAGGAACATGTCGAACCCTCAGAGCCGATCGGCACCGCTCGCGAGATCGCCTTCTTCCCGCCGATGACCGGCGGCTGAGCCGGTGTCAGTCCAGCCGACGATCCGCGTGCAGGCCGACCCGTTCGACGCGGCGGCCGAAAGCGCGACGATCACCGCGGGCCGGACCGATATCGGCGCGCTCGTCACCTTCACCGGCCTTTGTCGCGACGAGGACGGACGGCTGGCCGCGCTCGAACTGGAGCATTATCCGGGCATGGCCGAGGCCGAGATCGGCCGCATCGCCGCGCAGGCCTGCGCGCGCTGGCCGCTGGCGGCGCTGACCGTCATCCACCGCTACGGGACGATCCGCCCCGGCGAGCCGATCGTGCTGGTCGTCGCCGCATCGGCGCACCGGCGGGCCGCGTTCGAAGCGGCCGATTTCATGATGGACTTCCTGAAGGACCGTGCCCCCTTCTGGAAACGCGAGCACATGGCCGATGGCGCGACCGGCGGCTGGGTCGGCGCGAAGCAGAGCGATGCCGCGGATGCGGCCCGCTGGAAGAAATAATCGCAATGGACCTTTGCGGTGGCCGGGCGATGGGCGCTGGGCTAGCAGCGGACTTCCGACCGGTTTCAACCAGAGGAGACCCCCATGCGGATCATGGATCGTCCCGAATATGCGTCCAAGCCCAAGCCGCTGACCATGACGGCCGACGTGACGGTGGCCGAGGCCGTCGCCGCGATGTCCGAAAGGGACTACGGCTCCGTGATCATCGTCGATGGCGGCGAGAAGGTGGTCGGGATGGTCACCGAGCGCGACATCATGAAACGGCTGGTCAACAAGCAGCGCGATGCCGAGAAGACCAAGCTCGCCGACATCATGACCCGCGACGTCCGCGTGGCCAAGGAAACCGACGATCTGCAGGACTGGCTGCGTATGATGTCGAACGAACGGTTCCGCCGCCTGCCGATCGTCGACGATGGCGGCAAGCTCGTTTCGATCATGACGCAGGGCGACTTCGTCTCCTACACGTGGCCGGAACTGCTCGATCGCGTCTCCGAGCAGACCAAGGCGACCGTCTCCAACAACTATCAGGTGTTCCTGATCGCCGGCGGGATCCTGCTCTATTCGATCCTGCTGATCTTCATGCTCAGAAGCTGAACGAGGGCGTCAGGCTCAGGCAGAGAGCGCGAAGGCCGCGTGCACGATCGCGATGAAGTGGCAGGCCGAGGCGGCGAAGACGAAGCCGTGCCAGACCGCGTTCTGGTATTTCAGCCCGTCCCACTGGTGGAAGATGACGCCGACCGAATAGATCAGTCCGCCGGCGACGATCAGCCAGGCATCGACGAACGGGACGGTCGTGAACATGGGCCACACCAGAAGCAGGCTGACCCAGCCCATGCCGAGATAGAGAAACACCGTGTAGCGATCGAGAATGCCGCCCGAAAACAGCTTGCCGGCCGCGCCAAGCAGCGCCGCCGCCCAGATCATCGCCAGCATCACGTAGGCAAAGGCGCCGCCGATCAGCACGACAACCGGCGTGTAGGAGCCGGCGATCTTCAGAAAGATCGCCGCCTGGTCGAACCGGCGCAGCGTGGGCCGGTATTCCGGCCAGGGCGTCATGTGGTAGGCGGCCGAAAAGCAGAACAGCGCGACCACCGTCAGACCGTAGACGAGCAGGGCCGTGTTCAGCGGGATCGACAGGGTCGTGAAGGCAAAGACGTAGACGAAGGCAAAGCCGATCAGGCTGGCCAGCACGCCCAGCGCGTGCATGACACCGTCGGCGATGCGTTCCTCGCGCGCATAGGCCGGATAGGGTTCTCCGGCCAGGGCGGTCATCTCGCTTTCGGACGCAACGACGCTCACATCGCCCCCGGTCATGATTTGCACTGTCCCATAATCATCCACAAAGCTTAGAACCCGCTTAACGCACGTCGATGGGGCATTCTGTCACCCGACGCGCCGATGTAATTGCGATCAATCAAAGCAACCGGAGCCAGCCCGACCGATGCCCGACCCAGCCCCCTCGCCCCGATCCGCAGACTTTCCGCACCACGTCGTCGAACGGCTGCGGTTCGGCGACACCGACCAGCAGGGTCACATCAACAACGCCGTCTTCGCGACACTGTTCGAAAGCGGGCGGGTCGCCTTCCTTTACGATGTCGACAAGGGGTTGCCGCCCGCCGGCACGCAGTTCGTCATCGCGCAACTGACGATAAGGTTCCTGGGCGAGATGCGATTTCCCGGCGAAGTGATCGTGGCGAGCGGCGTGTCGCGGATCGGAAATTCGTCGGTCACGCTCAGCCAAGCGCTGTTCGTCGGCGATGCGTGCACGGCCACCGCCGACAGCGTCATCGTCCTGACCGATCTCGAGAGCCGCCGGTCGACGCCCCTGACGGCTTCGGTGCGCGCCCATTTCGAGGCGCTTGCCATCGAAGCCTAGCGGCGAAAAGGTAAGGCCGGGCGCGATGGCCCGGCCTTGCGTGCATCCCTTGGGGGCCGGTCAGCCGACGATTTCGGTCTCGGCGAACCAGTAGCGGATTTCCTCGGCGGCCGTTTCGGGCGCGTCCGAGCCGTGCACCGAGTTCTCGCCGATCGAGTTGGCGTAGAGCTTGCGGATGGTGCCTTCGGCGGCGTCGGCCGGATTGGTCGCGCCCATGATCTCGCGGTTCTTTGCGATGGCGTTCTCGCCCTCGAGCACCTGCACGACGGTCGGGCCCGACGACATGAACTCGCACAGTTCGTCGAAGAACGGACGCTCCTTGTGGACGGCATAGAAGCCCTCGGCCTCGCGGCGGCTCATCCACACGCGCTTGGCCGCGACGACGCGCAGGCCGTTGTCCTCGAAGATCTTGGTGATCGCGCCGGTCAGGTTGCGCTTGGTGGCGTCCGGCTTGATCATGGAAAAGGTGCGTTCGATCGCCATCGTGATACCCTTTGTGACGGTGCATTGGGGAGGTTGGGGTCAGATGGCGGCCCTATAGCCGGGCGGCCCTGGCTTGCCAAGGGTGCGCGCGACGATCGGTTTGCACCTTGCTCCCGCCGGCCGGCTGCGCCAAAGAGCGCCCATGCTGCAGATCACGGACCTGACATACCGCATCGCGGGGCGGGCGCTGTTCGAGGGCGCGTCGGCAACGCTGCCGGCAGGAGCCAAGTGCGGCTTCGTCGGCCGCAACGGCACCGGCAAGACGACGCTGTTCCGGCTGATCGCCGGCGAGACCACGCCCGAGAGCGGCGCTGTCGGCGTGCCAAAGAATGTGCGCATCGGCCAGGTGGCGCAGGAGGCGCCGGGTACCGAGGACACGCTGCTCGACACGGTGCTCGCGGCCGATACCGAGCGGACCGCGCTGCTGGCGGCCGCCGAGACCGAAACGGACCCCACACGCATCGCCGACATCCATACGCGGCTGGCCGACATCGACGCCCATTCGGCCGAGGCGCGCGCCGGCGCGATCCTGTCGGGCCTTGGTTTCGACGCGGCCGACCAGCAACGGCCCTGCTCGTCCTTTTCGGGCGGCTGGCGCATGCGCGTCGCGCTCGCCTCGGTGCTGTTCACCGCGCCGGACCTACTGCTGCTCGACGAGCCGACCAACTATCTCGATCTGGAAGGCACGCTGTGGCTTGAGAACTATATCCAGCGCTATCCGCACACGGTGCTGATCATCAGCCACGACCGCGACCTTCTGAACGCGTGCGCGACCTCGATCCTGCACCTCGAGCACCGCAAGCTGACCGTCTATCGCGGAAACTACGACATCTTCGCCCGCACGCGCGCGGAAAAGGCCGAACTGAGCGCCAAGATGGCGGAAAAGCAGGCGGCAAAGCGCAAGCACATGGAGGCCTTCGTCGAGCGGTTCCGCTACAAGGCCTCCAAGGCGCGGCAGGCGCAGAGCCGGCTGAAGGCGCTCGAGAAGATGGGCGAAGTGTCCGTCCTCGTCGACGAGACGGTCGCGCCGATCCGCTTTCCTTCGCCCGCCCGGCAGGTTGCCTCGCCGATCATCGCGCTCGAAAAGGCCAGCGTCGGCTATGCGCCGGGCGCGCCGGTGCTGACGCGGCTCGACCTGCGCATCGACCATGACGACCGGATCGCGCTGCTGGGCGCCAACGGCAACGGCAAGTCGACCTTCGCCAAGCTGCTCGACGGGCGGCTCGCACCGGAGACGGGCACGATGACCCGCGCCGACAAGCTGCGCGTTGCGATGTTCGCCCAGCACCAGCTCGACGATCTGAACCCGAAAGGGTCGGCCTACGACCATTTCCGCACCCTCTATCCGGACGAGGCGGAGGCGAAGGTTCGCGCGCGGGTGGCCGGGTTCGGCCTGACGACCGAGAAGATGGATACGCCGGCGGCCGAACTGTCGGGCGGCGAGCGGGCGCGGCTGGCGCTCGCCCTTGCGACCCACCACGCCCCGCACCTTCTGATCCTCGACGAGCCGACCAACCATCTCGACATCGACAGCCGCGCCGCGCTGACCGAAGCGCTCAACGCCTATGAGGGCGCGGTGATCGTCATCAGCCACGATCGTCACCTGATCGAAGCGTCGGCCGACCGGCTGTGGCTTGTCGGCGACGGCACTGTGTCGCCCTATGACGGCGATCTGGACGATTACCGCGCCCTGATCCTCAAGCGCGATTCCTCGGGTGCGCGTCAGGCCGAAGCGCCCGCGTCGAACGCCCGGCACAAACGCAAGCAGGCGGCGGCGCGCCGCGCGGATCTCGCGCCCATGCGCAAGCGGATCAGCGAACTCGAAGGGCTCGTCGACAAGGCCGACCGGGTGATCGCGGCGATCGATGCGGAGTTCCTGCGGCCCGACGTTGCCGCCGACGGCGAGCGGGTCGCCGAATTGTCGCGCAAGCGGACCGAGGCCGAACAGAAGCGCGCCGCCTGGGAAGAGCGGTGGCTGACGCTTTCGGCCGAATATGAGGATGCCGCGAGCGGGGCCGGTTGAAACGGGTCAGCCCCGGTCGTCACCGCGACCCCAGCGGCGCCTGGGCTTGTCGGCCTTGCGCGCGTCACGCTCGAGCGGCACGCCGCGCCCGATGTTCGACGTCTTCCGCCGGCCCTTGGCGGGCTTGCCGCCATCGGCGCTCCTTGTCCGACGCCGGCGGCGGAACAGCGGCAGGACGACCATCGCGACGCCGAGCGCCAGAAGTCCCCAGGACACCGGTGCGACGCGACCGTCCGGTGCGGAAATCGCCGCGGTCAGGGTCATGTCCATGAACGCGATCTGCGTGCCGTCGCGGTCGCCCGGTCCGAAGACGAACCGGTGCGGGCCGTCCTCGAGGGACCCGCGCACGACGATCTCCGCCGCGAGGGCGCCCTCGCCGCGCCCCTCGGCGCGTTGGAGATCGATGACCTCTGCGAAGGCGGTCCGCTCGGGTCCGTTGATGACCAGCGTCAGGTTGGGCGGCCGTCCGGCGCCGCCCGCCCCCTCGGCGCGGCCCGACAGGTCGATCTCGAGCGGGACGGCGGCCGGCGACAGGGGCACGGTCGGCAGCGACCGGAAGCCGCCATCGGCGTCGTAAACACGGTAGGTGCCCAGTTCGACATTGTAGTAGGTGCCGAACCAGACCGGGTAGGCCCAAAGGCCGATCACGCCGAACAGGATGAGTGCGGTTCCGATTCGGCGCAGCATGTCAGGCGGCCCTTTCCCAGCGCCCCTCGGGCGACTGCTTCCAGTAGGCGAGCGTGTGACCGTCCGCCTTCAGCGTCTTCCAGTGGCCCCGCGCCTGCTGCACCGCCTCGTCATCCTGACCGTCGAACATGATCGCGACCCGCTGGTAGGCCGAAAGATCGCCGTCCGGCGCGGCCCCGCGGACGACGAACCGGATGGCGGCGCCGTTCGGATTGTCGGTCGAGGCGGTCACGAACACGGGGTGGTCGGCGGCCGGCTCGTCGCCGTCGCGCCCGTGCGGCAGGAACGAGACGGGCTCGTGCGTCCAGAGCATCATGTCAACCTCCTCGCATGCCTGCGCGTCGGGCACCTGGATCACGGTGCGCCATTGCCGGGCCAGCGATTTCTCGACAAGGCCCGGCAGCGCCGCTTCGAGTGCGGTCTCGGTCAGATGGTAGAAGGTCACTTCGGTCATCGCGCCGGGCGCTCCGTTCAGCCCTCGTACACGTCGCGGATCCAGCGGTCGAGCAGGCGCACGCCGTAGCCCGAAGCCCAGGACTGGTTGAAGTCGCCGGCGGGCGAAGCCATCGCGGTTCCGGCGACGTCCAGATGCGCCCAGGGCGTGTCGCCGACGAAACGCTTGAGGAACTGGGCGGCGGTGATCGAGCCGGCGTTGCGGCCGCCGACATTCTTCATGTCGGCGAACTTGGAATCGATCAGCTTGTCGTATTCGGGTCCCATCGGCAGGCGCCAGACCTTCTCGCCGCTCGCTTCGCCGGCCTTCGTCAGCCCTTCGGCGACCTTGTCGTCGTTCGAGAACAGGCCAGCATGCTCCTGGCCGAGTGCGACGAGGATCGCCCCGGTGAGCGTCGCCAGATTGACCATCGCGCACGGCTCGAAGGTCTGGTTGGCGTAGGTCAGAACGTCGGCGAGGACCAGCCGGCCCTCGGCGTCGGTGTTGATCACCTCGATGGTCTGGCCGGACATCGAGGTGACGATGTCGCCGGGCCGCTGCGCCTTGCCGTCGGGCATGTTCTCGACGAGGCCGATCAGGCCGACCGCGTTGACCTTGGCCTTGCGCGCGGCCAGCGCATGCATCAGGCCCATCACCGCGCCCGCGCCGCCCATGTCGCCCTTCATGTCCTCCATGCCGCCGGCCGGCTTGATCGAGATGCCGCCGGTGTCGAAGACGACGCCCTTGCCGACGAAGGCGACCGGCTTGTCCTTGGACTTGCCGCCATTCCATTTCATCACCAGAAGCCGCGGCGGCCGTTCGGAGCCCTGCGCGACGCCCAGCAGCGCGCCCATGCCGAGCTTTTCCATCTGCTCGCCGTCGAGCACGTCCACCTCGACGCCCAGCGCCTCGAGCGCCTTGCCCCGATCGGCGAACTCGACCGTGCCGAGCATGTTGGCCGGCTCGTTGACCAGATCGCGCGCCAGCATGACGCCGCGCGCCACCGCCTCGGCATCCTCCCACGCCTTCCTGGCCGCGCTTGCCTTGTCGGTCTGGATGACCAGCTTCTGGGCCACCGGATTGTCACCGTTGCCGTTCTTGCCGTTCTTGACGGTCTTGTACTTGTCGAACCGGTAGGCGCGCAGCAGCCACCCTTGCGCGAACGCGGCAAGCGCCTCGGCGTCCATCGCCTCGCCGGGCGACAGGGTGACCAGCTTCTCCCTGGCAAGTGCCGCCCGCGCGGCGCCGCCGATGGCGCGCCAGTCGCCCTCGCCCGCCTCGTCGGCCTTGCCCGCGCCGATCACGACGATCCGGCTCGCGGCGCTGCCCGCCGGCGCCAGCACATCGAGGGTCGCCTTGGCCTTGCCGGTAAACTCGGCGATGGTGGCGGCGCGGGCGACCACGCCCTCGCCGTCGAGGTCGCCGACGACGGCGCCGATGTCGTCGCCTTCGGCGGCGACGAACAGCGCCGCTCCCTTCTTGACGGGGGCGGGCTTGGCGAAAGTGATGGTGGGAAGCATGGACATGGATGACGAAACCTTGAGCGGGCGTGGCGGGGAGATGGCTTGATTTTGGTGTTGCCGGCGGCGATAGCAAGGCCCGGATGCGGCCGCAATGGTTCATTAACCGTCGGGTTTTCCACATTGTTAGCCTTGGACCGACACTATGGAACGAGTGCCGCGGGCCGCGCGGGGGGACATGGCGGTCACGAATCGGAGCATCCGAAAGGCGCCCGCAGCAAGGACAAGCCGCTCGCTTGAGAACCGTTGAACGCTACATCTTCCGGCGTGTCGCCATCGCCTCGCTGAGCGCCTTCGCGGCGATCCTGGCCGTGGTCTGGGTGACGCAGGCCGTCACCCGGATCGACTTCGCGACAGGGTCGGCCGGGTCGATCGGTGCTTTCCTGACGATGATGGTGCTGCTCACGCCGCAATTCGTCACGCTGACGCTGCCCTTCGGCCTGCTGATAGGAACGGTGAACGTTCTCAACGCGATGAACGCGGACAGCGAGATGCCGGTGATGGCCGGCTCGGGCATCGGGCGGATGGCGTTCGCGCGGCCGGTGCTGATCGTCGCCGTGGCGCTCGGGGCGACGGTGTTTCTGGTCAGCCATCTCGTCGAGCCGCGCGCCAACCGCGCGGTGCGCGACATCGTCACCGACCTGCGCACCGATCTGCTGGCGACGCTGATCCAGGACGGACGCTTCACCGAGGTCGAGGACGGGCTGACGATCTATGTCGACCGCAAGGACGCCGGCGGACGTCTGAGCGGGGTCATGATCGCCGACAAGCGCAATCCGGAGACCCATCTGTTGCAGTTCGCGCAGGAAGCGGTCGTCGAGGACAGCGGCGATGTGAGCCTCCTGGTCCTGCGCGAGGGGCAATTGCACCGCACCGAAGTCGCCACCGGGCAGGTCTCGATCATCCGCTTTCAGAGTTATGCCGTCGATCTGGCGCGCTTCGGAAGCGCCACCGGCAGCCACACATACCTGCCGCACGAGCGCGAGACGGCCTATCTGCTCGATCCCGATGCGAACGATCCGACGCTCAACACGTGGCCGGGCCTGGCGCGCGGCGAACTGCATCGGCGGATGAGCGAATGGCTCTATCCGATCCTGTTCGCGCTCGTGGCGCTGGTGCTCGCCGGACAACCCCGTTCGCACCGGACGACCAGCATCATGACGGTCGTTCTCGCGTTCGGCGCGGGGCTCGGCTATCGCTGGGGCAGCTATTTCGCCTACAACACGATCAAGATCGACGGGGCCCTGTTCTGGCTTCTCTATGCGGTGCCGCTCGGGGGTATCGCGCTTTCGGTGCTGATGTATCTGCGCGGCTGGACGGTGGCGGTTCCCGACCGCGCAATGCTCGCCGTGCAGCGCCTCGTCGGACGGCTCGGCGGTCCCGGACGGGCCGGGGCGGCGGCGTCATGATCGCGATGCAGGCCCGCACGCTACAGGTCTACGTCTTCATGCGCGTCCTGCGCATGGTCGGCTACTTCACGCTCGCCATCGCGGCCCTCGCGCTGCTGGTCGACTTTACCGAACTGTCGAACCGGACCGGCAGCCTGCCCGACTACACGGCGCTGCGGGCGCTCGGCATCTCGGCGATGCGGGTGCCGTTCATCCTGCAGGTGGCACTGCCCTTCGTGATGCTTTTTGCGACGATCGCCACGCTGATCGCGCTCAACCGCAAGTACGAACTGGTCGTGGCGCGGGCGGCCGGCATGTCCGCCTGGCAGTTCCTGACGCCGACATGGGCGGCCGCGCTGATCATCGGACTGGCCGGCACACTGATCCTCAACCCGCTCGCGGCGAACGGCTTCTCGCTGGCCCAGGCGATCGAGGGAAGCTGGCGCGGCAGCGGAACCAGCGGTCTTTTCGAAACGCGCGAGCCGTGGCTGCGACAGGGCCGCGAGGGTGGCGGCGCGTTCATCATCACCGCCAAGACGGTCGCCGGGCAGCAGGTCTCGCTCTACGAAGCGACGTTTCTGGAAATCGGCGCCGACCAGCGCGTGCTTGCACGGCACGATGCCGATCGCGCAAGGCTCGAGGAAGGCCGCTGGGTGCTCGAAGCGGTGACCACGAGCGTCGCGCGGCGGCGCCCGGTGCGCACCGAGGAGATGATCGTTCCGACGCGGCTCGATCAGGAGGCGATCCGGCAGGCGCTGGTGCCGCCCGAGATGGTGCCGATCTACTCGCTTGGCCGCCAGATCGAGGCGGCCCGCTCGTTCGGCGTGCCGGCCGCACCCTTTTCGATGCAATATCATTCGCTTATAGCATTGCCGGCCCTGATGGTCGCGATGGCCATGATCGCCGCGACCGTCTCGTTGCGCTTCGTGCGGTTCGGCCAGTCGGCGCGCCTGATTGTCGCTGGCGTCGCTGCCGGCTTTCTGCTTTATGTCGTCACGGCGCTGGCCAAGTCGTTCGGCGGCGCGGGCGCCATGCCGCCGGTGGTCGCCGCGTGGCTTCCGGTGGTGGGCGGAATCCTGTTCGGAATCGGGTATCTTCTCAATCACGAAGACGGGTGATGCGTAGCCGAGGGGGAAAGATGGGGAACGGCCGTAAGACCGTTCAACACAAGCCGCGACGCGGCCCGACCGTCGGTCACCTGCTGGCCGGCGCGGGACTGCTCGGGCTGCTGGCCGGTCCGGCGCCCTTCGTCCTGCCGGCGCTCGGCCAGAGCGGCATCGACCAGCTCACCGCCTCCAACCCCGACGCGCCGCTGCTGCTGCAGGCGGACGAACTGGTCTACAACAATGACGATCGCACGATCTCGGCGATCGGCAATGTGCGCATCGACTATGACGGCACACGCCTCGTCGCGGACCGCGTCATCTACATCGACGACAGCGCGCGAATGGTAGCGGTGGGCAATGTCGAGATCCTGCAGCCGGACGGCGTGCGCCTGACGGCCGACGAGATCGACATCACCGACGATTTCCGCGACGGCTTCCTGAACACGCTGCGCGTCGTCACGCCCGACAATGTGCGTTTCGCGGCCGAAAGCGCCGAGCGCCGCGACGGTGAGGTCACCGTCTTCAACCAGGGCCTGTACACGGCGTGCGAGCCCTGCGAGGAGCGCCCGGAGAAGGCGCCGCTGTGGCAGATCAAGTCGCAGCGCACGATCTGGAACAGCGAAGAGAAGACGGTGCGATTCGAGAACGCGCGTTTCGAGTTCTTCGGCGTCCCGATCGCCTGGCTGCCGGTGTTCACGACGGCCGATCCGACGGTCAAGCGCAAGACCGGATTCCTGACCCCCGGCATCAGCTTCGCCGACGAGTTGGGATTCGGCGTATCGGTCCCCTTCTTCATCAACCTTGCGCCCAATTACGACCTGACGCTGACCGGCACCGGCTATACGCGTCAGGGCTTTCTGGGCGAGGCCGAATTCCGCCACCGGCTTGAGAACGGCATCTACACGCTGAAGATCGCCGGCATCCAGCAGGCCCGCCCCGACGCGTTCGGCGCCGGCACGGTCGACCGGATGGAGACCGCGCGCGGCATGATCGGCACGACGGGCCGGTTCACGATCAATCCGCGCTGGCAGTTCGGCTGGAACGGGCTGCTGCAGACCGACAAGAACTTCTCGCGAACCTATTCGGTGGGCGGCTTCAGCGAATATGTGTTCCGCAACGAGGCCTGGCTCACCGGGCTCGCCGGCCGCAACCATTTCGATGCGCGGGTGATGCATTTCGACGTTCAGGAGAACGTCCCCGATCCGTTCGGCAACGGGCCGCGTCAGCCCACGGTGCTGCCAAGCGTCGACTATGACTACGTCCTGTCCGAACCGGTGGCGGGCGGCGAAGTGGCCTTCAGCCTGAACACGCGCGGCATCGTGCGCGACCAGGCCGACACGCGGCTTGCCGCCGGTCCGATCGACGACAATTTCGCCACCTTCGGAACCGATGGCGGTTCCTGGCGCCTGACGGCCGAAACCGAGTGGAAGCGGACCTTCACCTCGCCCGGCGGCCTTCTGGTGACCCCGATCCTGCACGCCCAGGGCGACACGACCTATCTCGACGTGGCCGCGACGGGTCCGCTGTCGCAGACGATGGAGACCGTCGGCACGCCGCTCGCCGCCAACGGGACGCACTGGCGGGGCATGGCGACCGCCGGCATCGAGGCGCGATGGCCGGTGCTCGTGGCGGGTCCGGGTTCGAGCCACGTGATCGAGCCGGTCGGGCAGATTTTCGCGCGGCCCGACGCACCCGACGGTACGGTTCTTCCCAACGAGGATGCGCAGAGCCTTGTGTTCGATGCCTCGAACCTGTTCTCGCGCGACAAGTTCTCCGGCTACGACAGGCTCGAGGGCGGTGTTCGCGCCAATGTGGGCGTGCGCTACAACGGCCAGTTCGGCGGCGGCTGGAGCGCGACGGCCCTGGTCGGCCAGTCCTTCCACCTTGCCGGCGACAATCCCTACGACGACGCCGATCTGGTCAATGCGGGCGCCGATTCGGGGCTCGAGACGGACCGGTCGGATTATGTCGCGCACGCCGGCGTGCGTCACGGGTCCGGCTTCTCGGCGACCGCCGACGCCCGCTTCGACGAAACGACCTTCGCGGTGCGCCGGGCCGAGACCGGACTGTCCTTCACCAACAGCACGATCGCGCTTGCGGCCAACTACGCGGTCCAGAAGGCGCAGCCGACCTACGGCTTTGCGGCGGACCGGCACGAGGTTTCGGGAAGCGGATCGGTTCGCTTCGCCGATTATTGGCGGGTTCTGGGCGCGGCGAAGTTCGACATCACCAATGATCGCCTGACGGCGCGGTCGATCGGCCTTGCCTATGACGACGAGTGCTTCTCGTTCCTGTTCTCCTACGAGGAGACGGTGGACACGACCGAAGCGGTCAACCGCAATTTCGGCGTCTATTTCCGCGCCCGGACGCTGGGCGACATCGGCGCCTCGTCCACAAGCGTGGACTTCTGACGATGCCGTCCGGGTCCGGGGCCTGCCGGCGATGTCATCGTTTCGCCGCGTTGGCGGCGCAGTCGGCCGGTCAAGCTTGAGATCGGGGCGCGCGGCCGATATGACCGGCGCCAAAGACAGGGAGGCCATCTGTTGAGGATCGCCATGACCAATCGACGTTCCCGAACCCTGGGCATCGCCCTTGCGACGCTTGCCTTCGCCGCCGCGTTCGCGCCCCTGGGGAACCTGTCGACGACGCCCGCCGCGGCTTCCGAAATCCGCGTGATCGTCAATGACGAGATCGTCACCAGCTACGACATCGCCCGGCGCGCGGCGTTCCTGCGCCTGCAGCAGCGCGGCGGCAACGTCACCCAGGCGGCAACCGACGAACTGATCGAGGAAGCGCTCAAGCGCGACGCGGTGCGCCGCGCCGGCATCCGCATTCCCGATTCGATGGTCGACGACGCGTTCGCCAACTTCGCGCAGCGCAACAACATGTCGCCCAGCCAGATGACGCAGATCCTCGGCCAGTCCGGCGTGACCGTCGACCACTTCAAGGAGTTCATCCGGCTGCAGATCGGCTGGGGCCAGACCGTCCAGCTCAGAGCCCGCGCCGGCAACCAGATGATGAGCGAGCAGGAGGCGGTCGCGCGCATGCTCGAACAGGGCGGCCAGAAGCCGACCTCGACCGAATACATCCTCCAGCAGGTGATCTTCGTGGTGCCCGAGAACCAGCGCGGCAGCCTGCTCCCGGCGCGCCGCACCGAGGCCAACCGCATGCGCGGGCTGGTCAGTGACTGCGAGCGCACCGTCAGCCTCGCCCAGGGCCTGCGCGACGTCACCGTGCGCGATCTTGGCCGGGTGCTCGAACTGCAACTCCCGTCGCGGTGGGCCGAGGACATCTCCGGCCTGCAGACGGGCCAGACGACGCCGGTCAAGGAGACCGAGCGCGGCGTCGAGTTCATCGTGGTGTGCCGGGCGCGGCAGGTCAGCGACGACCGGGTCGCGCAGCTCGAATTCTCCACCGAGGCGCTGGAATCCGATGGCGGCGATGTCGGCGCGGAGTTTCTTGAGGAACTGCGGGCGAATGCGCGCATCCAGCGCCGCTGAACGGGCGTCGGCGCGGCCGTGACGGACAATCGGGCACGGCCCCTCGCCGTCAGTTGCGGCGAACCCTCGGGTATCGGCCCGGACATCATCTTTTCGGCATGGCAGCGGCATCGGACCGCGCTTCCGCCCTTCATCTGCATCGGCGACCCCGAACAGCTCGCCCGTCGGGCAAGACATCTCGGACTGGATGTTCCGGTCGAGATCGCCGATCCGGCGAGCGCAGCGAGCGCATTTCCGACATCGCTGCCCGTCGTTCCGCTGCGGAACAGGCTTGAGGAGCGGCCCGGCACGCCCCTGCCCGGCAACGCCGCCGGCGTGATCGAGGCGATCGACCGGGCCGTCGCGCTGACCCTTTCCGGCGAGACGAGCGCCGTGGTGACCGCGCCGATCGCCAAGAAGCCGCTCTACGAGGCCGGTTTTGCCCATCCGGGACACACCGAATATCTCGCCGAGCTGGCCGAGCGCCACACCGGGCAGGCCGTGCGGCCGGTGATGATGATCGCGGGACCCAACCTGCGAACCATTCCGGTGACGATCCACATGCCGCTGGCCTCGGTGCCCGGCGCGCTGACGACCGGCCTGATCCTCGAGACGATCCGGATCGCCGACCGCGACCTCAGGGCGCGGTTCGCCATTGCCCGCCCCAGGATCGCGGTGGCCGGGCTGAACCCGCATGCGGGCGAGGACGGCGCCCTGGGCACGGAAGATCGCGCAGCCGTCGCCCCGGCCATCGAACAGGCGCGCTCGGAAGGGATCGACGCGACAGGGCCCCTGCCGGCCGACACGATGTTCCACGCGGCCGCGCGGACCGGCTACGATGTGGCGGTCTGCATGTATCACGACCAAGCTTTGATCCCGGCCAAGGCGCTCGACTTCGACGAGGGCGTCAACGTCACGCTCGGCCTGCCGTTCGTGCGCACCTCGCCCGACCACGGCACTGCCTTTGCCATCGCCGGCACCGGCGCCGCGCGATCCGACAGCTTCATCGCGGCGCTTCGAATAGCGGCGCGGATGGCACGCGCGCTGCCGGCGGCGGCGTGAGCGAGCGTCCGGCGATCGACGGGCTGCCGCCGCTGCGGACGGTGATCGATACGCACGGGCTGGCCGCTCGCAAGACGCTGGGCCAGAACTTCCTGCTCGATCTGAACCTGACCGGAAAGATCGCCCGGCAGGCCGGCGACCTGACCGGCACCACGGTGATCGAGGTCGGGCCGGGCCCGGGCGGGCTGACGCGGGCGCTCCTGATGGAAGGGGCCGCCAGGGTGATCGCGATCGAGCGCGATTCCCGCTGCCTGCCCGCGCTCGAGGAGATCGCCGCGCACTATCACGACCGTCTTGCGGTCATCGAGGCCGATGCGCTGACCGTCGATTACGCCGCGCTCTCGGCAGGCTCCGAACGCACCGTCATCGTCGCCAATCTGCCCTACAATGTCGGAACCGAACTGCTGGTCGGCTGGCTGACCGCCGAGCCATGGCCGCCCTTCTGGGCGTCGCTGACGCTGATGTTCCAGCGCGAGGTTGCCGAGCGGATCGTCGCCGGTCCCGGCGATGGCGCCTACGGCCGGCTCGGCGTGCTCGCCGGCTGGCGGGCCGAGGCGCGGATCTGTTTCGACGTGCCGCCGCAGGCATTCCGGCCGCCGCCGAAGGTGACCTCTTCCGTGGTCCATCTGACGCCCCGGGCCGAACCGATCGCCTGTTCGGGCGACAGGTTGGCGACGGTGACGCGGCACGCCTTCGGCCAGCGGCGCAAGATGCTGCGCCAGAGCCTCAAGCCGCTCGGCGGCACGGCGTTGCTGGAACGGGCCGGCATCACCGGAACACGGCGCGCCGAGACGCTTACGGTCGCCGAATTCTGCGCGCTGGCGAACGCCCTATGAGGACGGATCGCGCGACCAGTCCGCGGCGAGCAGATCGTTGACGAAATCGAACAGGCCCGGCCGCCTGTTGCGGCGCAGGCGTTCGGCCCGCACGATGGCGCGGATCGCCTCGAACGCACGATCGAGATCGTCGTTGACGATCACATAGTCATATTCGCGCCAGTGCTCGATCTCGATGGCCGCGTTCCTAAGGCGCTGTTCGATCACGTCGGGGCGGTCCTCGGCACGTCGCATCAGCCGGGCACGCAATTCGGCCATCGACGGCGGCAGGATGAACACCGAGACGACGTCGGTGCGCATCTTCTCGGTCATCTGCTTGGCGCCCTGCCAGTCGATGTCGAACAGCATGTCCCGGCCTTCCGACATCGCGGTTTCGACCGGCTGGCGAGGCGTTGCGTAGTAATTGCCGTGCACCTCGGCCCATTCGAGCAGATCGTCGTCGTCGCGCATGCGCATGAAGGTGCGTTCGTCAACGAAGCGATAGTGGACGCCCTCAATCTCGCTGCCGCGCCGCGCGCGCGTCGTCACCGAGACCGAAAGCTGGAAGCCGGGATCGGTTTCCATCAGGTTGCGTGCAAGCGTCGACTTGCCCGCGCCCGACGGCGACGACAGCACGAGCATCAATCCGCGTCGGGCGATCCGTGCGCCCACTCCCTCGCTGTTTTCGCTCATCGTCGCCCAGCACCCCGTCCCGTCCCCGACCGATCCTTCGCCCTATTGCAGGTTTTGCACCTGTTCGCGCAACTGGTCGATCACCGATTTCAGTTCGAGACCGATCGCCGTCAGGCCGGTCGATGGCGATTTCGAACACAGCGTGTTGGCCTCGCGGTTGAACTCCTGGGCCAGGAAATCGAGCTTGCGGCCGATCGCGCCGCCGGTCGAAAGGTGCTCCCGCGCCGCCGCGACGTGCGCCGTCAACCGGCCCAGTTCCTCGGTCACGTCGGCCTTGGTTGCGAGAAGCGCCGCCTCCGCGTTCAGACGCGCGGGGTCGAGCCCGTCGCCGCGCGTATCGGCGAGCAGACGGCCGATCTGTTCGGAAAGGCGCGCCCTTATGGCCTCGGGCCGGCTTTCGGCATCGGCGGCGGCGCGCGCGACCAGCGCCTCGATCGCGTCCACATGGCCGGCGACCAGCGCGGCCATGGCGGCGCCTTCGGCAAGGCGCGCTTTCACCAGCCCGTCGAGCGCTTCGCTGACGAGCGCGGCGATCTCGTCGCCGTCCGCGCCGTCGCCACCGTCCAGACGGTCCCGCGCGACGACGACGCCCCGCAGCGGCAGCAGTCCGTCTGTCGTGGGCGGCGCGAGCCCGGTCTCGACCGAAAGCGCCATCGCCTGGGCGGCGAGCGCACGAAACGCGTCGGCATCGATCGCCACCGCCTCGGCCATGTCGGCCGCCTCGACGCCGATCGTGATCTGCAGGTTGCCGCGCGCGATGCGCCCGCCGACCTGCTTGCGGATGGCCGCCTCATGCGCTTCAAGGCCGGGCGGCAGGCGCAGCTTGACGTCCAGCGAGCGGCCGTTGACCGAGCGGATATCGCAGGAATGGCGCACGCCGCCGATCACCCGGCGGGCCGAGGCGAAGCCCGTCATGGACTGGATGTCGGCCGTTGCCATGTCCCGTTCCCCCAAGCCGGCGCGATCAGTTCTGCGTTTCGCCCTCACCGTCCGCGTCCGACGGACCCTCGATCGTGATTTCTTCCTCGGCGGCTTCGCGCGCGGCGGCGCGCTCGGCCTCGATCTGCCGCCAGCGCCGCACGTTGGCGTTGTGCTCGTCGAGCGAGCGCGCGAAGGCGTGCCCGCCGGTTCCATCGGCGACGAAGTAGAGCTCTTCGGTGCGCGCCGGGTTGGCGACGGCCTCGAGCGAAGCGCGGCCGGGAATGGCGATCGGACCGGGCGGCAGCCCGTCGATCACATAGGTGTTGTAGGGCGTCTGGCTTTCGATGTCGGACTGGTAGATCGGCCGGTCGGCCGGTTTGCCCTCGCCGCCGAACAGGCCGTAGATGATGGTCGGGTCGGACTGCAGGCGCATGCCGCGTTCGAGCCGGTTGACGAAGACGCCGGCGACGCGCGGACGCTCCTCGGCGAGCGCGGTCTCCTTTTCGACGATCGAGGCGAGGGTGACGAACTCGTTGATGTCGTCGATCGGCAGATCCGAATCGCGCTTTTCCCAGATCTGCTGCACCAGCCGCTCCTGCTGGTCGATCATGCGGGCAATGATGTCGCGACGTTCGGTGCCGCGCGTGAACTTCTGCGTGTCGGCGATCAGCATGCCCTCGGGCGGCATCTCGTCGGGCATCTCGCCGGAAAGCATCTCGTGTTCCGCGATCTTCTGAAACGCCTGGTAGACCGTCGTGCCCTCGACCACCGTCAGCGGATGCAGGATCGCGACGCCCTGGACCATCGTGTCCATGATATCCTTCATCGAGGCACCGGCGCGGATCTCGAACTCGCCGGCCTTGAAGTCGTCCTCGGTGCCATAGGCGCGGCTGCCGAGTTCGAACAGACGGGCGTTCGAGATGATGCCGCGCCGTTCGAGGCCGCTCGCGATCTGGATCAGCGTCGCCCCCGGACGGACCATGTAGGTGGTCGAGGCCTCAAGCGGGCCCGGCTGCTCGAACCGGACCTTGCCCAGATACATCGCCCCGCCGAGCCCGACGAGCGCCAGCACGAACAGCGTGAACAGGAAGTTGGCGAAGATGACGACCTGGCTGCGGGCGGCACGCGCCCGGCGGCGCCTTGGCGGTTCGACGCCCTCCTGCGGTCTCAGCGCCTGAGACGCCGAACGCGGAATCGGCCGGCCGCCGGAACCGGACGCGACCGGATCGTTCGCCTGTGGCGCCGGCTTCGGCTTGGCCCGGCCAAAACGGGTATTCTCGCTCACGTGTGTTTTCCCTGACGTCTGTTTGACCCGTCACCCGCGCCGCCCGGCCCGGACCATTGCCCGGCGCACGCCAGTCGACAGGTCGCAAATCAACGATGCCGATCGAGGTATTTCATGAATGCATCGGCCCGCACAATAGAAGCCTTTGTGGCGAAAAACCGGTGGGTAACGGCCCGAACGGGCCGGCTCAGGCGTCGTAGCGACGCAGCACGAGCGAAGCGTTGGTGCCGCCGAAGCCGAACGAGTTCGAAAGGGCGATGTCCACGGTCCGCTCGCGCTTTTCATGCGGGACCAGATCGATCGCGGTGTCGACGTCGGGATTGTCCAGATTGAGCGTCGGCGGAACGACCTGGTCGCGGATCGACAGGGCGCAGAATATCGCCTCGACGGCGCCGGCCGCGCCCAGAAGATGGCCGGTCGACGATTTGGTCGACGACATCGACACCTTGCCAGCCGCGTTGCCCAGCACCCGCTCGACGGCGCCCAGTTCGATCGTGTCGGCCATGGTCGAGGTGCCATGGGCGTTGATGTAGTCGATCTCGGCGGGCGCCACGCCGGCGCGCTTGAGCGCGGCGCGCATGCAGCGTTCGGCGCCCTCGCCGTCCTCGGACGGGGCGGTGATGTGATAGGCATCGCCCGACATGCCGTAGCCGACCACTTCGGCATAGATCTTCGCGCCGCGCGCGCGCGCGTGTTCGAGTTCCTCGAGCACGACGATGCCGGCGCCCTCGCCCATCACGAAACCGTCGCGATCGCGGTCGTAGGGCCGCGAGGCGGCCTCGGGATTGTCGTTGAACTTGGTCGCCAGCGCCTTGCAGGCGGCGAACCCGGCCAGCGAGATGCGGCAGACCGGCGATTCGGCGCCGCCGGCGACCATCACGTCGGCATCGCCCAGCGCGATCAGGCGGCTGGCATCGCCGATGGCGTGCGCGCCGGTCGAGCAGGCGGTGACGACCGAATGGTTCGGACCGCGCAGGCCGTGCCGGATCGAGACCTGTCCGCTGACCAGATTGATCAGCCGGCCGGGGATGAAGAAGGGCGAAACACGCCGCGGGCCGCGATCGCGCAGCACGTAGCCGGTCTCGACGATCCCCTCGATGCCGCCAATGCCCGAGCCGATCAGCACGCCCGTGCCGATCTGGTCTTCGTCGGAGGCGGGGTGCCAGTCGGCGTCGGCCAGCGCCTGGTCGGCGGCGGCCATGCCATAGACGATGAAATCGTCGACCTTGCGCTGTTCCTTCGGCTCCATCCAGTCGTCGGCATTGTAGGTGCCGTCGGAGCCGTCGCCGAATGGCAGGCGGCAGGCGATCTGCGCGGGCAGATCGTCGACCTCGAACTCGGTCACCTTGCGCGCGGCGCTGGCGCCCGAAAGCAGGCGCGACCACGACATTTCGGCGTTCGCCGCGAGCGGCGAAACCATGCCGATACCGGTGATGACGACTCGACGCATCTGCATTTCAGGCTCGGACCGAAGCGGACCGGACAGGCCCGCTGGCGTCAGGACGTCGACTTTTCGATGAACTTGACGGCGTCGCCGACGGTCAGGATCGTCTCGGCCGCATCGTCGGGGATTTCCACGCCGAATTCTTCCTCGAAGGCCATGACGAGCTCGACCGTGTCGAGGCTGTCGGCGCCCAGATCGTCGATAAAGCTCGCGCTTTCGGTGACCTTTTCGGCATCGACCCCCAGATGCTCGACGACGATCTTCTTGACCCGATCTGCAACATCACTCATGTCGGAAATCCTCGTTTGATACGATTTAGTTGGCTCGTGACTATCCGCACCGGTCAGCCTAATCAAGATGAAACACGGGCGGGGTTTGAAGTTTGTTGACGCTTCTGAAGGCCGTTTCGGGCCTCAGATCATGGCCATGCCGCCATTGACGTGGATGGTCTGGCCGGTGATGTAGCCGGCCGGCTCGGAGGCCAGAAAAGCGACGGCGGCGGCCACCTCGGCGCCGGTGCCCATGCGCTTCATCGGGATGGCCCCCATGATCGCCTCGGTCTGCTTGTCGTTGAGCTTTTCGGTCATCGCGCTCTCGATGAAGCCCGGTGCGACGCAGTTGACGGTTATGCTGCGCGAGGCGATCTCCTGGGCGAGCGATTTCGAGAAGCCGATCATGCCGGCCTTGGAGGCGCAGTAGTTGGCCTGACCCGGATTGCCGGTCACGCCGACGACAGACGTGATGTTGACGATGCGGCCCCAGCGGCGGCGCATCATCGGATGGGTGAGCGCGCGCGTCAGCCGGAAGACTGCGGTCAGGTTGACCTCGAGCACCGCGTCCCAGTCTGCATCGGACATGCGCACGAACAGCCCGTCGCGGGTGATGCCGGCATTGTTGACGAGAATATCGACGCCCTCGAGCGCTTCCTCGGCACGCTTGGCCAGATCGTCGACCGCATCGCGGTCCGACAGGTTTGCCGGCAGCACATGGGTGCGCTCGCCCAGGTCCGCGGCGAGCCCTTCGAGCCTTTCGGCACGCGTGCCGTGCAGGCCGACCGTTGCGCCCTGCGCATGCAGCGCCCGGGCGATCTCCTCGCCGATACCGCCGGACGCGCCGGTCACAAGCGCCTTGCGGCCGCTCAGATCGATCATGGCTGTCCCCGTCGTGTTGTTGGCGCCCGATCTTAGTCAGGCGTTCTGGTCGACAAACGCTTCTATATCGGCCGGGGTCGAAATGGCAACGGCGTTGACGCTGCGGTCGATGCGCCGGGCAAGACCGGTCAGCACCTTGCCGGTTCCGGCCTCGGCAAGGTCGGTGACGCCGTTGGCGGCGAACCACTCGACCGTTTCGCGCCAGCGCACCTGGCCGGTGACCTGCGCGACCAGGCTCTCGACGATCGCATCGGGCTCGGTCACCGGCGCGACGTGGACGTTGGCGATCACCGGTACCATCGGCCGCGAGACGCGCACCGAGGACAGCGCCTCGGCCATGGCGTCGGCCGCCGGCGCCATCAGGGCCGAATGGAAGGGCGCGGAGACCGGCAGCAGCTTTGCCAGCTTGGCGCCCTTTTCCCTGGCGTTGTCGGCGGCGTGTTCCACCGCATCCCTCGCGCCCGAGATGACGATCTGTCCGCCGCCATTGTCGTTGGCGATCTGGCAGGCGCCCTTTTCGGACGCCGCCTCGCACAGCGCCTGAACGCCGTCGTGATCGAGGCCGATGATCGCGGCCATGGCGCCCTTGCCGACCGGAACGGCGGCCTGCATGGCGTTGCCGCGCACGCGCAGAAGCCGGGCCGTGTCTGCGAGCGTGAAGGTGCCGGCGGCCGCATGGGCGGAGTATTCGCCGAGCGAATGGCCGGCGACATAGGCCGCCTTCTCCCAGACCTTGAAGCCGTGGGTCTCCAGCACGCGGACCACGGCCATCGACACCGCCATCAGCGCCGGCTGGGCGTTGGCCGTCAGCGTGAGCTGGTCTTCGGGCCCATCCCACATGGTCTTGCAAAGGTTCTCGCCCAGCGCCGCATCGACTTCCTCGAACACGGCCCGTGCTTCGGGGAAGGCATCGGCCAGGTCCTTGCCCATGCCGACGGCCTGGGACCCCTGGCCGGGGAATGTGAATGCGATCGACATGGGTTCCTCGGTTCCTCCCGGCGAGCGGGCGCTTGGTGCGCAAGATCGGCCGGACTGTCAAGACGGCTGGACGTCAGATGGCGGCGTCGCGGCAATGGACGTGCACGGTGTCGGCGCGTTATCAGAATTGTTCGCGTGCGGCCTTGAAAAGACCATGACCGATCCCTTGATAGCAGCGTCCGGCCCCTGCACAGCGGGCCGTTTCCGCGAGCACATCGACGATGTCTTCCCCCCTTTCGCCCGCACCGGACGCGAACGATCCGGCGCAGCCGGCCGTTGCCGTCCGGCGACTCACCCTCGCCGCCCTGTTCACTGCGATCATCTCCGCCATTCTCGTCGATCTGCACATTCTGGCCGTGGCCGGGGCTGCGATCTGGGCGTTCGCCAACACGCTGCATTTCGGCCTCGTCGGCCTGGCTCTGGTCGGCGCCCTGATCGGCGCTCCCGCGCTGTGGGCATGCTGGAAGGTCTGCGTGATGGCGCTCGAAGCCGAACGCAACTCGCAAGACTGAGCAATTCGACATGATCGACATCGTCCTTATCGTGGCGGGTCTCGCCGCGCTGTTCGCCGGTGGCGAAATGCTGGTCAGGGGCGCCGTCTCGGCGGCGCTCCGGCTGGGGCTGAGCGCTTTCGTCGTCGGCATCGTGGTGGTCGGCTTCGGAACCTCGATGCCCGAACTTCTGGTCTCGGTGCGCGCCGCGCTGGCGGGCACGCCGGCGATCGCGCTTGGCAACGTGATCGGCTCGAACATCGCCAACATCCTGCTGATCGCAGGCCTCGGCATCGCCATCGCGCCGATCGCGGCGATGGACCGGTCGAGCCGCGCCGACATCGCCGTCATGGCGCTCGTCGGGCTTGCGGCGGCCGGGCTCCTCTTCCTCGAGACGATCGGCCGGCTGGCGGGCCTCGGGCTGCTCGCCCTGCTTGCGCTCTATCTGTTCAATGCCGTGCGCGCCGGCTCGAGCGCCGGTGCGACCGCCGAGCCGGCGCCCGCCGAACGGGCCGGGGACAGGACGTTGGTGATCGCCGCCTTCCTGATCGCGGGGCTGGTGCTGCTGTTTGCGGGCGCCGAAATGCTGATCCGGGGCGCCACCGCCATCGCGCGCGACTTCGGCATCTCCGAGGCGGTGATCGGCCTTACCATCGTCGCAGTCGGCACCAGCCTGCCCGAACTGGCGACCACGCTCATCGCCGCGATCCGCAAGCAGGGCGCCGTCGCGATCGGCAACGTGATCGGCTCCAACATCTTCAACATACTCGGGATCCTCGGCATCACGGCGCTCGTCGCGCCGATCCCGGGCGCCGGGGTGCTGAAGCCCAGCGACGCGCTCGTGCTCGTGGCGGCAACGATCGTCTTCGCGGCCATTCTGGCGCGCGAACGCAGGATCGGCCGCATCTGGGGGCTCGCCCTGCTCGCTTCCTATGCCGCCTACACGGCCTGGCTGTTTTCGACCTGACGGCCGTCCCGGCTCGCCGCTTGCCGCGGGCCCGGCCCTCCCATACAGTCCTTCCGGCTGAGCAGGGGGCCGGGGGATGACGATCACGGCAGCCGCACCGACACGCGCGATCACCGGAGGGGGCATGCCCTCCCCGGAGGCGGGGGCCGAAACGGTCGCCTCCAGGCTCGACCGACGCCTAGCGGCACTCGATGGCACACCGCATGAACTGTTTGCCCGGCTCTACCGGTGCTCGACGGTGCACTGGGTGGAGCGCCTTTCAGGCCAGCCGGACGCCGACATGGTCTTCCGCCTGATTCCGCATTTCTTTGCGCTCTATGAAGAGCGCGTGGGTGCGGTCATCGCGGGCCGCAACTCCTGCCCGGTCCACTGGAAGCCTTATTTCGAGGCCTGCCGCAGTCCGCACTGGCGGCATCGGCCGGCCGATGCCTGGCGGATCGTCATCGCCGGCGTGCACGCCCACACGACCATCGATCTGCGCGACGCGATCGTCCGCACGGCCGCCGACCACCGCCTGGCCCATGGCCGGCTGCCCGATATGGACGTGTTCGAAACGCTGATGTTCGGCTCGGTCTGCGACCGATCCTTCGCCGCGGCGGCCGTCGCCTTCTGCGATCACAATCGCCGGACCGGCGGACCGCTTCTCGGCTCGCGCCTTGCAGCGCAAAGCCCGAACGGGCTGATCGCGGTCTGGGGACGATGGCTGCGTGCGTGGCGCAGGTCGGCATGGACGGACGCCCGGACCCGCATCGCCTGCGCGCACGGGCCGGCGTGAAACCGACGCTTGCGCTTTTCGATGTCCTGGGGCTCCCGGGCGCCTGGGCGTCGCGAAATCCGATGCGAGCCGCGCTCGTTCTGAGCCTGATCATGCTCGGCGCGCTGGCCCTCCTGCCGCAGCTGCGCTTCGACGACAATGTCGTGCGTACGCTGTCATCGGACAGCGCCGTGTCGCGCGACTATCGTGCCCTGTCCGAAGACCTCAGCGGTGCGGAGCAGGATATCCTCGTTCTGGCCGAGCATCCGGCCGGCTTTCCGGCGGATGCCTATCGGCAGATGCGCGACCTTGCGCTCGAACTCGAACTGACCGACCACGTCAACTACGTCCTGTCGCCGTTCGCGCTGCGCTTTCCGCCCGACCACGAGGCCTATCCCGGCGAGCCGATGGTGCCCGAACCGATCGATCCGGACACGCTGGGGCCACGGATCGCGGCCTTTTCGGAACTCACCGGCGCGCTGCCGCCGCTGATCAGCCCGGATCGGACCGCGCTGTTGATGGCCGTCGCCATAGACCTGCCGCACGGCAGCCCCGAGACGCGCTCGCTGCTCTCGACGATCGGGGCGCTGACCGATGCTTTCGGCGCCCCCGGCCTCGCCTATACCGTCGCCGGCGAACCGGCGATGGCGGTCGACATCGTCGAAGCGCTGCGCGTCGACCTGATCCGTCTGAACCTGGTCGGCGGCCTGCTGGGCGTGCTGATGTGCTGGGTGATCTTCGGCGATCTGCGCGTTGCGGCGCTGACCGCCGCACCGGCGGCCGCCGGTCTCCTCGTCACGCTCGGCATCTTCGCGGCGACCGGCCTGCCGATCACCGTGATCACCAATGTCGTGCCGGTCCTGGTGCTGGTGCTCGGCCTTGCCGACAGCGTGCATCTGGTCATGCATCTTCTTGAAGGCGCGCCGGCGACCACTCCGACACAAGAGCGCATCGCCGATACCGCCCGCCGCGTCGGCCCCGCCTGCGGGTTGACGGCGATCACCACCGCTGTCGCATTCGCCGCCATCGCCATCGCCGACAGCGAGCCCCTGCGGGAACTGGCCCTGCTCGGTGCCCTGTCGACGCTCTCGGCCTATCTGGTCGTTCTGGTCGGCTTTGCCCTTGTTGCGCGGTTCATGCCCGCCGGCGCCGCGGCGCGCCTTGCGCGACGGCGCACGGTCGGCGTGCCGCCCTTGTTCGGCCGGCTCGTCTTCAACCACGGGCGCATCGTCATCGCGACGGGCATGGTGATCGGGCTCGCGGCGGCCTTCGCCGTGTCGCTGACGGAGCCCTGGTTCACCTATCGCGGTAACCTGGCGCAGGACAGCGCCGTCTACCGCGCCTCCAATGTCATCGAACGGGATTTCGGCGGGTTCTTCCGCGCCTGGGTCGATTTCGATCTTGATGCCGAGGGCGGCTGGACGACCGGCCCCGGCTGGGACCGGCTCGTCGCCGCGACCGAGCGCCTTCAGGCCGAAAACCCGCAGTTGGCCATGATCTCGCTGGCGACACTGGCGGCGCAGCTTGGCGTTTCGGGAGGGCCGCCGGCGCCCGACGAACTGGCCGATGTTCCGGCGGCGCTGCTGCGGCAACTGGCCTCCGAAGACGCGCAGACGGCGCGCGTGATGGTGCCGATGGGAGACCCGATGCGCGATGAGGCGACGCTGGCGAGGTTCGACCGGTTCGAGCAGAGCGCGCGGGCAAGCGGGGCAGCCCGCGTCAGCGGCCTGCCGGTGCTGATGCGCCACGAGCCGCTCGACATCATCCGGCAATTGTCGATCGGGCTCGTCATGGCGTGCCTTGCCTCCGTGGTGCTGGTCGCGGCGGCTCTTGGCTGGCCGATGCTGTCGATCGCGCTCATGCTTCCGAACCTGTTGCCGCTGGCGGTGGCCGGCGCTGCGCTGCACCTGATCGATGGCGGACGGATGATCCCGACCGCCGCGCTCGCGCTGACCGTCGCATTCGGCATCGCGGTCGACGATTCGATCCATTTCGTCAGCCGGTTCGACCGCGAGCGGCGCGACGGACAGCCCGTCGACGCTGCCTTGCGCCGGTCGCTCGAGGGAACCGGGCGGGCAATGATCGCGACGACGCTGCTGTTGTGCGTCGGCCTGCTGGTCGTCTATCTGAGCGCATTCGCGACCGTCCGGCTGTTCGGAACCATGCTGATCCTGACCTTCATCACGGCGCTGCTGGCCGATCTCGTCTTCCTGCCCGCGCTCTTGCGACAGCGATGGTTGCGCCGATGATCCGCGCGGCCCTCCTCATGATCATGATGGCCGGCCTGGCGGCGCCGGCGAAGGCCGAACCCCTGTTGTCGCTGGGCGGCGAGTGGGCGGGCGCGGGTTGGGCGAGCCGCGGACCCGACGCGCCGCGCGAGCGGGTGCGCTGCCGCCTGACCAACCGGGTCGACCACGCTCAGGGGCGCTTGTCGGTTTCGGGCAGGTGCGCGGCGCCGGGGCGGCGCTTCGACCTGTCGGGCCGGATGACCGCCGAAGGGGGCAGACTGAGCGGCCGCTGGTCGAACCCGTTCGGCGCGGGTGTCGCCGATGTCGCCGGTCGCAGCCGTGGCCGGACCATGACGCTCTCCTTCCGGGGCCGGGACCCGGACACCGGCGAACCCTTCAAGGGACAGATGCGATGGACGGTCGGCGACGATCGTTTCTCGATCACCACCGCGAGCGCGCCCATCAACGCCGAAACCTACCGCGTCGTCGGCGAGATCAGTTTCGAACGGACGGGCGGCTGAAGACGCACCTTGCCTCGGCCGACCCCCCCTTGCGTTCTCGGCAAAGTTCGATATATCCGCTCCAGCCGGTCAGCCGGGGGCTGAACGGGGGATGGCTTGTGCCGCAGGTGCAGGCCATTTTGCTTCACGACAATGGTGGCGCGCCCCTGAAGATCCCGCTCTCGATCCGTCGACTTCGCCTTTCGTGCCGCGCATGCGGCCCGTCCGGGCAGGAGGCTTAGACGCTGACGGGCTGGAACGAAACGAAAGGCAAGAACCAGATGCCACTTTACGAACACGTGTTCCTGGCGCGCCAGGACATCTCCTCGGGCCAGGTCGACGAACTCGTCGACCAGTTCAAGGGGATCATCTCCGAACATGGCGGCAGCGTCGACAAGGTCGAAAGCTGGGGGCTGAAATCGCTCCAGTTCCGCATCAAGAAGAACCGCAAGGCGCACTACACGCTGCTGAACGTCAACGCGCCGGCCGAAGCGGTGCACGAACTGGAGCGCCAGCAGCGCATCCACGAGGACGTGCTGCGCTACATGACCGTCAAGGTCGACGAACTCGAGGAAGGCCCGTCAGCGATGATGCGCCGCGACGAGCGCCGCGATCGTGACAGGGGCCCGCGCCGCGATGGCGGCCCGCGCCGCGACAGGGGAGGCCAGAACTGATGGTCGATATCAACCAGCTTCCGACGCGCCGGCCGTTCCACCGCCGCCGCAAGACCTGCCCGTTCTCGGGCGCCAACGCGCCGAAGATCGACTACAAGGACGTCAAGCTGCTGCAGCGCTACGTTTCCGAACGCGGCAAGATCGTGCCCTCGCGCATCACCGCCGTGTCGATGAAGAAGCAGCGCGAACTGGCAAAGGCGATCAAGCGGGCGCGCTTCCTGGGCCTTCTGCCCTACGTGACGAAGTAAGGCTGTGAAGCAACCACAAAGGCGTCATCACGGGACTTGATCCCGGGATCCACGATCCAGCCTGGCGCCATGGCTTCCGGGGTCAAGCCCCGGAATGACGAAACCAACGAAACGCCGGGGCGGACCCGGCGCAATGAAAACCGAGTTGGGGCCGGCGCTCACCGGAGATGACCGGCCCCTAACTGCGAAACCGCAGGACAGCGACCATGAACGTCAACATGATCGGCATCGGCCTGATCGCCGGCTCGGCGACCGCCCTTCTGTGTCTGGGCGTGGTCGCCGGTTCGGGCCTTTCGGTGATCCTCTATTTCCTGTCGGCGGTGCCGCTGATGGTGGCGACGCTCGGCTGGGGTTTCGTCGCCGGGGTGACGGGCGCCATCGTCGCCGCGGTCGCGATCGCCGCCTTCGCCAACCTGCAGCTTGCCATCTACATCGTCATGACGACGATCCTGCCCGCCACCGCCGCCGGCTACTGGATGAACCTTGCCCGTCCGGCCGAGGAGATCGGCGGACCGGCCGGCCAGCTCGCCTGGTATCCGCTTTCGGACGTGATCGTGCGGCTCGCCATCATCACGGCGGGCGCCTTCATCGTCGCCGGCATTCTGATCGGGTACGGGCCGGCGCTGGTCGAAGAACTGGTCGGCGAGATGATCGCCCGGCTGCAGGAGGCCAATCCCGAGTTCGCCTTCTCGCCCGAGGGTCGGGAGAGCTTCATGGGCTTCATGACCGGCGCGATCCCGTTCATGCAGCCCGCGCTCTGGCTGATGGTGCTGGTCGGCTCGCTCTATCTGGCGCTCGGCATCACACGCGCATCGGGCCGGCTGACACGGCCGCGCGACGACTGGCCGACGGCGCTGCGCCTGCCGCGTTCGGGCGCGATCATCCTTGCCGTCGCCATCGCGATCAGCTTCTTCTCGGGACCGATCGGCCTTGCCGCAACGGCGATCGCCGGCGCGCTCGTCAGCGGATTCACCCTGGCCGGCTTTGCGGTGTTCCACGAGCGCACGCGTGGCGCGCCCTGGCGACCGCTCGCCATGATCACCGTCTATGGCGCGGTGCTGATCACGCTGATCGCCGCCCTGCCCTTCTTCTTCGTGGGCCTGTTTGCGACATCAAGGCCCATGCCGGTTTCCCCGGGCGGCGGTGCGCCGCCGCCATCGGGGACACCCCCTGCTTCCACCTGAACCATTTCCGTTTGACGAAAAGGAACACCTGTCATGAAAGTCATTTTGCTTGAACGCATCGCCAAGCTCGGCGCGATCGGCGACGAAGTCACCGTCAAGCCGGGCTTTGCCCGCAACTATCTGCTGCCGACCGGCCGTGCCCTGCGCGCCAACGAGGCCAACCGGGCCCGCTTTGCCGCCGAGCGCGAGCAGATCGAGGCCCGCAACGCCGAACGCAAGGCTGCCGCCGCGCAGATCGCCCAGGACCTCGACGGCAAGGACTTCATCGTCGTGCGCTCGGCCGGCGAGACCGGCCAGCTCTACGGCTCGGTGTCCACCCGCGACATCGCCGACTTCCTGTCCGATGCCGGCTTCAGCGTCGGCCGCAACCAGGTCGATCTGAAGAACCCGATCAAGACGATCGGCCTGCACGAGGTCGACATCGTGCTGCACCCGGAAGTCGAGACCAAGATCACGCTGAACGTCGCCCGCTCGGCCGACGAGGCCGAACGCCAGGCCGCCGGCGAGGACCTCTCCTCGGCCGATGCGATCTATGGCGCGAACGAAGACGCGTTCGAATCGCTTGCCGACTTCGACGAAGACGGCTTTGCCGCCGAGGGCGAGGTCTTCGAGGAAGGCGCCGCGCCTTCCGAAGGCGAAGAGACCGACGAGACGCAGCAGTCGGCCTGATCCGCCGGCCCCGCCTTGCGATCGAAGCCCGGTGCCCCGCGCGCCGGGCTTCTTGTATCATCTGGCTGATTCGGCGCCATATGCAGGTCAAGCCGCATCGGGCGATTCGGGCCCTTTCGGGCGGGTGCGCGACCGGATGCTGTGAAAGCCTGTGAATTCGGTGCGCTACGGCGCGGCGGGCGTGATGCCGGCTTGGCGCGCCGGACGACGGCGCTATAGATCGCGCTCCGGAGACGAAAGACCACCGATGGCCGACGCAGCCCTGCAACTGACTTCACCCGAGACCGGCGACAAGGGGCTCTATCGCGAGCCGCCCGGCAACATCGAGGCCGAGCAGGCGCTGCTGGGTGCGATCCTGGTCAACAACGACGCGTTCTACCGGGTCTCGGACTTCCTGAAGCCGGAGCACTTCCTTGAGCCGCTGCACCGGCAGATCTTCGCGGTGGCCGGCGAGCAGATAAGGCTCGGCAAGACCTCGAACCCGGTCACCATCAAGACCTTCCTGCCCGCCGGCGAGAAGGTCGGCGAGATGACGGTGGCCCAATATCTGGCGCGGCTGGCGGCCGAAGCCGTCACCATCATCAACGCCGAGGACTATGGCCGGGCGATCTACGATCTTGCCATCCGCCGCGCGCTGATCGGCATCGGCGAGGACATGGTCAACATCGCCTATGACGCGCCGGTCGAGATGGCGCCGGGCGACCAGATCGAGGATGCCGAGCGGCGTCTGTTCGAATTGGCCGAGACCGGCCGCTACGATGGCGGGTTCGAGCCGTTCAACGAGGCGGTGCGCGGCGCCATCGACATGGCCAATGCCGCCTTCCAGCGCGACGGCCATCTTTCGGGCATCGCCACCGGCCTTCATTCGCTCGATGCGCGCATGGGCGGGTTGCAGCCGTCGGACCTCGTCATCCTCGCCGGCCGGCCCGGCATGGGCAAGACCTCGCTGGCCACCAACATCGCCTTCAACATCGCGCACGCCTTTCGCGGCGAGCAGCAGGCCGACGGCAGCATCAAGGCCGTCGATGGCGGCGTTGTGGGCTTCTATTCGCTCGAGATGAGCTCGGAGCAGCTCGCCACGCGCATCATCTCCGAGCAGACCGAAATCTCCTCGTCGAAGATCCGTCGCGGCGACATCAACGAGGCCGATTTCGAAAAGCTGGTGGGCTGCGCCAACATGATGCAGCGCCTGCCGCTCTATATCGACCAGACCGGCGGCATCTCGATCGCCCAGCTTGCCGCGCGCGCCCGCCGTCTCAAGCGCCAGCGTGGCCTGGACGTGCTGATCATCGACTATGTGCAGCTGATGACCGGCTCGGCCGCCAAGGCCAACCAGGGCCGCGTGCAGGAGATCACCGAGATCACCACCGGGCTGAAGGCGCTGGCAAAGGAACTCAACGTGCCCATCATCGCCCTGTCGCAGCTTTCGCGCCAGGTGGAGAGCCGCGACGACAAGCGCCCGCAGCTTTCGGACCTGCGCGAGTCGGGCTCGATCGAGCAGGATGCGGACGTCGTCCTGTTCGTCTTTCGCGAGGAATACTACGTCAAGAACCAGGAGCCGCGCCGGTCTGCCGAAGAGATCGCCGGCGACATCAAGACCGAGGAATATCTCGCCTGGGAGGAGAAGATGCGCAAGGTGGAAGGCACCGCCGACGTCATCGTCGCCAAGCAGCGGCATGGCCCGACCGGAACCGTCCAGCTCGGCTTCCAGGGCGAATACACCCGCTTCTCCGATCTTGCCGATCCGGGCCACCTGCCCGAGCGCTTCGAATAGGCGCGGCGGGCCGCCATCCCCGCGCCGCCGCCCAAGTCGTCCCCCTCCTCTTGGTCGTTGCGCCTGTCGTCAAGTTCAGCTAGACTGGAACATATCAGGAACATTTTTGGAGGCGGATGGAATGGCGAGCGTGCAGGAGATCGGGCAGGCGCTGGTCGACTATTGCCGGTCGAACGATACCGCCACGGCGCTCGAAAGGCTCTACGCCGACGATGCGGTGTCGGTGGAGGCGTTCGTGCCCGAGGGGCAGGAGCGGGTCACCGAGGGACGTGAGGGGATCGCGGGCAAGCATGCCTGGTGGGACGCCAGTTTCGAGGTTCATCGGGCGGAGGTCGAGGGCCCCTTCCCCAGCGGCGACGACCGGTTCGCGGTGATCTTCGAGATCGACGCAACTCACAAGGAGAGCGGCCAGCGCGAGGCGATGAAGGAGGTCGCGCTCTACCATGTCGCCGATGGCAAGATCGTGCGCGAGGAATTCTTCTATTCCGCCGGTTAGCTGCGGCGACTTGCCTGCGTGCCCGACCGAAACGCATCGGGTCCCGGAAGGGCTGTTCGTCGGGCGAGCGACCGGGTAAGTCCCGCCGATGAGCACGGATTCGGATTGCGCGGAACTGGCCGGCGGCCGGCTGGATATCGACCTTGCGGCGATCGTCGCCAACTGGCGCGATCTCGACCGCAGGTCACGGCCCGGCCGGGCGGCGGCGGTGGTCAAGGCCGACGCCTACGGGCTCGGTGCGGTGCGGGTCGTGCCGGCGCTCGTCGCCGCCGGCTGCGAGACGTTCTTCGTCGCCCTGCCGGCCGAAGGGGTCGCGATCCGGCCGCACGCGGCAGAGGCGCGCATCTTCGTGCTCGAGGGCGCGCATGCGGGATCGGTCGGCGTGTTGCGCGGACACGGGCTGATCCCGGCGCTGGCGAGCATGGATCAGGTGCGGCTGTGGGCCGAAAAGGGTGGCGGCGCGCCGTGCGCGCTGCAGGTCGACACGGGCATGAACCGGCTCGGCCTCGATGTCGACGATGCGGTGCGGCTGGCCGGCGACGGCGGACTTCGCGCACGGCTGACCGTTGTTCACCTCATGAGCCATTTCGCCTGCGCGGACGAGCCCGACGATCCGCTGAACCGTCGGCAGGTGGAGGCCTTCCGGCAGGCTGTCGCCGCGTTCGGAGACGTCGAATCGAGCCTTTCGAATTCGGCCGGGGTGCTGACGGGCGGCGCCTACGGCCATGCGATCAGCCGGCCTGGCATCGCCCTTTACGGCGGCGAGGCCGTCAACGGGCTCGCCAATCCCATGCGGCCGGTCGTCCGGCTCGACGCGCGCATCGTGCAGGTCCGCAGCGCCCGGGCCGGCGAGACGGTCTCGTACGGCGCGGCGCACCGGCTGTCGCGCGACAGCCGCATCGCGATCGCCTCGGTCGGCTATGCCGACGGCTATCCGCGATCGGGCTCGGGCGCCGGCGTGCCGCTGCGCGATGCGGTCGGCGAAGGCCATGCCGGTTTCGTCGGCGGACACCGCGCGCCGCTGCTCGGTCGCGTCACGATGGACCTGACATGCTTTGACGTGACGGACGTGCCGGAGGAAGCGCTCGCCGGGGGCCGGATCGAACTGATCGGGCCGAACAGACCGCTCGACGATGTCGCCCGCGCCTGCGGGACGATCGGCTACGAGATCCTCACCGGCCTCGGACCACGCTACCGGCGCCGTTATCCGAACGGGAGCGGACACTGAATTGGCCAGGCAGCGCACCCAGTTCATCTGCGCCAATTGCGGCACCGTCCACCCTCGCTGGTCGGGCAAGTGCGATGCCTGCGGCGAATGGAACACGATCGTCGAGGAGAACCCGACCGCCGGCATCGGCGGCGGGCCGAACCGTACGCTGCGCAAGGGCCGGCCGGTGGCGCTGGTGCCGCTGTCGGGCGAAAGCGAGGACGCGCCGCGCATCGTCAGCCGTGTCGGCGAACTCGACCGCGTCACCGGTGGCGGCATCGTGCGCGGCTCGGCGCTGCTGCTGGGCGGCGATCCGGGCATCGGCAAGTCGACGCTGCTGATGCAGGCGGCGGCCGCCCTGTCGCGCGCCGGCCATTCGGTGGTCTACGTCTCGGGCGAGGAGGCGGTGGCACAGGTGCGCCTGCGGGCGCAGCGCCTCGGCGCTTCCGACAGCGATGTCCAGCTCGCCGCCGAAACCAACATCGAGGACATCCTCGCCACCCTCGATCAGGGCGGCAAGCGGCCCGACCTGGTCATCCTCGACTCCGTGCAGACGCTGTGGACCGACAGTGTCGAAAGCGCGCCGGGCACGGTCACGCAGGTGCGCGCCTCGGCCCAGGCGATGATCCGCTACGCCAAGTCGACCGGCGCGGCGGTCGTGCTGGTCGGCCACGTCACCAAGGAAGGCCAGATCGCCGGCCCCCGGGTCGTCGAACACATGGTCGACGCGGTGCTGCAGTTCGAGGGCGACGGCGCGCATCAGTATCGCATCCTGCGGGCCATCAAGAACCGGTTCGGGCCGACCGACGAGATCGGCGTCTTCGAGATGACGGGCGCCGGCCTGCGCCAGGTGCCGAACCCGTCCGAACTGTTCCTCGGAGAGCGCTCGGCGAACGCGCCGGGAGCAGCGGTGTTCGCCGCCATGGAAGGGACCCGCCCGGTGCTCGTCGAGATCCAGGCGCTGTGCGCGCCCACCTCGCTAGGAACGCCGCGCCGCGCCGTGGTGGGCTGGGATTCGGCGCGCCTTGCCATGGTCATCGCCGTGCTCGAGGCCCATTGCGGCGTGCGGCTCGGCCAGCACGATGTCTATCTGAACGTCGCCGGCGGCTACAGGATCGCCGAACCGGCCGCAGACCTCGCCGTCGCGGCAGCGCTGGTGTCGTCGCTGGCCGGACTTGCCCTGCCGGCGACAAGCGTCTATTTCGGCGAAATCAGCCTGTCGGGCGCCGTCCGGCCGGTGCCGCATGCGGCCGGTCGCCTCAAGGAGGCCGACAAGCTCGGCTTCGGCGAGGCGGTGCTGCCCGCCGGCAGCGGCGACACCGGAAACCGGCGCGACGGGTTGCACGAAATGGAAACATTGATGGACCTCGTCGCGCGCATCGCCGGTGGAAAACAGCTTGTGCGCGAGCCGGACGGGGACTAACGGGGTTGAGCGGCCGGAACGAACGCGGCACAAGGCCCCTGCGGCCCGACATTCTTCGACGATCAACGCGCCCTCAACGAGTTTGCGACCATGCCCATCACCCTGCTTGATGCCCTCTTCATCGGCCTGGTGCTGATTTCGGCCGTGCTCGCCATGGTGCGCGGCTTTTCGCGCGAGGTGCTGTCGATCGCCTCGTGGGTGGCGGCTGCGGTCGCCGCGTTCTTCTTCTATCGGTCGCTGACCCCATACGTGATGGATTATGTCGACAACGACCTGATCGCCCAGCTCGTTTCGGCCGGCATCATCTTCCTTTTGGCGCTGATCATCGTCACGCTGATCACCATGCGCATCGCGGACATGATCATCGACAGCCGCATCGGCCCGCTCGACCGGTCGCTCGGCTTCCTGTTTGGCGCCGCGCGCGGCGTGATCGTCGCGGCGGTTGCGGTCTGGTTCATCAATTTCTTCGTCGGCGACCAGCAGATCGCCTGGATCGACGGCGCCAAGTCCAAGCCGTTCCTCGACCAGGTCGCCGAGGCGCTGGTCGGCCTGCTGCCCGAGGACATCGGCACCGTGGTGCCCGGCGGCGACACCGTCGAGACGACCGACACATGACCGACCGGCGTGCCGACATCGCCGCCGGAGCGGCCGAGGCGGACGACCATTTCCACGATGAATGCGGCGTGTTCGGCATCTTCGGCCGGATCGATGCCGCCTCCTATGCCACGCTCGGCCTGCACGCGCTCCAGCACCGCGGCCAGGAAGCGGCCGGCATGGTCTCGTTCGACGGCTCGCAGTTTCACATCGAGCGTCATGTCGGGCTGATCGGCGACAATTTCACCAAGCCCTCGGTGCTCGAGCGGCTGCCCGGCGACCGGGCGATCGGGCACACGCGCTACGCCACGACCGGCGGCGCGGGGCTGCGCAACGTGCAGCCGCTGTTCGCCGAACTCGACACGGGCGGGCTCGCCATCGCCCACAACGGCAACATCACCAACGCGCTGACCGTGCAGCGCAACCTGCAGCGCAAGGGCGCGATCTTCTCGTCGACGTCCGATACCGAAACGATCCTGCATCTGGTCGCGACCAGCGAGAAGACCGACATGCTCTCGCGCCTGTTCGACGCGATCGGCCAGCTCGAGGGGGCGTTCTCGCTGGTGGCGCTGTCCTCCAAGAAGATGATCGGCTGCCGCGACACGCTCGGCATCCGCCCGCTCGTCCTTGGCGATCTCGACGGCTCGTGGATCCTCGCCTCGGAGACCTGCGCGCTCGACATCATGGGCGCGCGCTACGTGCGCGACGTCAAGCCGGGCGAGGTGATCGTCATCACCGAACAGGGCATCGAGAGCCACTTTCCGTTCGCCCCGCAGGAGCCGCGTTTCTGCATCTTCGAATATGTCTACTTCTCGCGCCCCGACAGCCGGGTCGAGGGGCGCAACGTCTACGAGGTGCGCAAGCGGATCGGCGAGGAACTGGCCCGCGAGGCGCCGGTCGACGCCGATATCGTCGTGCCCGTTCCCGACAGCGGCGTGCCGGCGGCGGTCGGTTTCGCGCAAGGGGCCGCCCTGCCCTTCGAACTCGGCATCATCCGCAACCATTATGTCGGCCGCACTTTCATCCAGCCGACCGACGCGATCCGCCACATGGGCGTCAAGCTCAAGCACAACGCCAACCCGTCCGTGCTCGAGGGTCGCTCGGTGGTCCTCGTCGACGATTCGATCGTGCGCGGCACCACCAGCCAGAAGATCGTGCAGATGGTGCGCGATGCGGGCGCGCGCGAAGTGCACATGCGCATCGCCTCGCCGCCGACCATGTCGTCGTGCCACTACGGCGTGGACACGCCGGAACGGTCCAAGCTGCTCGCCTCGCGCATGAGCATCGAGGAAATGGCCCGTTTCATCCGGGTCGATTCGCTCGAATTCCTGACCATCGACGGTCTTTACCGCGCCGTCGGCGAAGCGGCCAGGAATGGCGACGCGCCGCAGTTCTGCGATGCCTGCTTCACCGGCGCCTATCCGACCCGGCTCCTCGACCATGAGGGACCGGACAATGTGCGCAAGCTGTCGCTGCTCGCAACGCCCAACCAGTAACCCGGACCGGTTCGCCCCATGACTTCGATGCCCGATCTGAACGGCAAGCTCGCGCTCGTGACCGGCGCCTCGCGCGGGATCGGCTACGAGATCGCGCTGCAGATGGCCCGCGGCGGCGCCCACGTCATCGCCGTCGCGCGCACGGTTGGCGGGCTCGAGGAACTCGATGACGCGATCAAGGCGGCCGGCGGCGAAGCGACGCTGGTGCCGCTCGACCTGACCGATTTCGAGGGCATCGACCGGCTCGGCGGCGTGATCGCCGAACGCTGGGGCAGGCTCGACATCCTGGTCGCCAATGCCGGCGTGCTCGGAACGATCACGCCCGTCGCGCAGATGAAGGCCAAGACCTTCGACGAGGTGATGGCCGTCAACGTCACCGGCACCTGGCGGCTGATCCGGTCGGTCGATCCGCTGCTGCGTTCGGCCGAGGCGGGCCGGGCGATCGTCATCTCCTCGTCGGTCGCCCACAAGGTCAAGTCCTACTGGGGCGGCTATGCCGCCTCCAAGGCGGCGATCGACATGCTGGTCCGCGTCTGGGCGGCCGAGAACGCCAAGGGCGCCCTGCGCATCAATCTGGTCAATCCCGGCCCCACCCGCACGCACATGCGCGCGCAGGCGATGCCGGGCGAGAACCCGGACACCCTGCCGACACCGGCGCAAACGGCCGCCAGGATCGTCCCGCTCGCCGGCGCGGACGTGACGCAAACCGGCCTGATCTTCGACGTCCCGACCGGCAGCTGGATGGATGTGACGCCGCCGGCGCCCGCCTGACGGTCAACCCCCTTGCGATACGGCTTGATTGACGCCGTGCCCCGATGCGCTAACGTCATCTGAAGACGCAAAGCCGATCGGGAGGAACTTGCATGGCTTGGGCGTTGCTGGCGGTCGCGATCGCGGCCGTCGCGTTTCGCGAACAGCGCAGGCTCGGCACGAGCTGGCGCCAGGCGCTCGCGCTGGTGCCGCTGAAACTGCTGACGCGGCTCGACACGCGCGGGCTGCAACCGGTCCGCAACAGCGATGGCCCGGTCATCTTCGCCGTCAACGAACAGGCCCGGCTCGACCCGGCAATCTGCCTCGCCGCCCTGCCCGACGACACGCTGCACGTGCTCGATCCGGCCTCGGCGGATCATTTCATGGTCGGCGCCTACCGTTCGCTGGGCAAGGCGGTGGTCTTCGACAAGGAGAAGATGCTCGCCAACCGGCGGCTGATCACCCATCTCAAGCGCGGCGGGCGGCTGGCCGTCTATTTCCCCGACGCGGTCGAGCCCGACCGTGCGGCCTTCCGGCTCTATCGGGGCGTGGCGCTGCTGGCCCGCAAGACCGGTGCGACGATCGTTCCGGTCACGGTGCGCAATTCGCGGTTCCTGCGCTCCTCCTTCACCAGCGAAGACAAGGCGCCGCGCGCGCTGTGGCCGAAGCTGCGCCTGCATGCCCTGCCCGCCGCGCCGATGAGCGACATCGTCGCCATGCGCGGTCGCGAATGGACCACGCCGGCAAACGCGCTGTTCGACCGGATGGCAGAGCTGCGCTTCACCTCGGCCGATCTCGATCAGACGCTGTTCGAGGCCTTCGTCTCCGCCGCGCGCACCTATGGTCCGGGCCGCACGATCCTCGAAGACACGGTGACCGGCGCGCTGACCTACAAGCGCGCGCTGATCGGCGCGCGGGTGCTGGCCAAGCGCTTTGCCGCGATGTCGGAGAAGGGCGAGGCGCTCGGCGTGCTGCTGCCGAACGCCAACGGCGCCGTCGTCACCTTCTTCGCGCTGCAGTCGGCCGGCCGGGTGGCCGCCATGCTCAACTATACCGCGGGCGCCCGCAACGTCGTCTCGGCGATCGATACCGCGAAGATGCGCACGGTGCTGTCCTCGCGCGCCTTCATCGAGAAGGCCGAACTGCAACCGCTCGTCGACGCGATCGAGGACAATGGCACCAGGATCGTCTGGCTGGAGGACGTGCGGGCCAGCGTGACGACGGCCGAGAAGCTGTCGGCGGCGCTGCAATGGTTGCGGCCGGTTCGCCATGCCGATCCGAAAGCGCCGGCGGTGATCCTGTTCACCTCGGGCACCGAGGGCGCGCCGAAGGGCGTGGTGCTGTCGCACCGCAACCTCGTCGTCAACGCGGCCCAGTCGGAGGCGCGCGTTTCGATCTCGGTCACCGACAGCCTGTTCAACGTGCTGCCGCTGTTCCACTCGTTCGGGTTGACCGGCGGCATGGTGCTGCCGCTCCTTTATGGCGTGCGGCTGTTCCTCTATCCCTCGCCGCTTCACTACAAGCTGATCCCGCAGGTCGCCGCACGCGCCCAGCCGACCATCATGTTCGGCACCGACACGTTCCTGGCCGGCTATGCCCGGACCGCGCGGGACACCGATTTCGCCTCGCTGCGCTTCGTCGTCGCCGGCGCCGAGGCGGTCCGCTACGAGACGCAGGAGCTTTATCGCGAGCGGTTCGGCTGCGCGATCCTCGAGGGATACGGCATGACCGAGGCCTCCCCCGTGGTCGCGGTCAATTCGGCCACTCACCACCGGCTCGGCTCGGTCGGCCGGGCGCTGCCGGGCATCGACATCCGGCTCGAGCCGGTCGAGGGGATCGAGGGCGGCGCGCGCATGTGGGTGAAGGGCCCCAACGTGATGATCGGCTATCTGAAGGCCGACCGGCCCGGCGAGATCCAGCCGCTCGAGGACGGCTGGTACGATACCGGCGACATCGTCCATATCGACCATGAAGGCTTCATCGAGGTGCGCGGCCGGGCCAAGCGCTTCGCCAAGATCGGCGGCGAGATGGTCTCGCTGGGCGCAGTGGAGATGCTCGTGCAGTCGCTGTGGCCGGCCGACCGGCACGCCGCGCTCTCGGTCGCCGACCGGCGCAAGGGCGAAAAGATCGTACTGGCGACGACGACCAGGCAGGCCGACCGGCAGCGCATCGCCAGGAAGACGCAGGAAGAGGGCATGACCAAGCTGATGGTGCCCTCCGACATCGTCGAGATGGAGGACATTCCCGTGCTGGGGTCGGGAAAGACCGACTATGTGACGCTGCAGGAGCGGGTGATGGCGATGCTCAAGCGCCTGGGGCGTCGGGTGACGGGGTCGTCCGCTCCGCGTGAGCCCGCGCCTGACGACGCCAAAGACGGACCGAAAAAGGCAAAAAGCAAAGGTAGGCGATCGCCGAAAGCGTCAGCGTCGACCAGGTGAAGTTGGCGAGCGCGGCGACATAGAGCACCACGGTCAGGATCAGCGGCATCACGGCCGTGCGCGGCACGCGCGCGCCGAGCGTCTTGCCCGACCAGACCGGCAGGTTGGAAACCATCAGAAAGCCGATGACGATGGTGAAGACCGAGACCACCGAGGCGGTGAACCAGCCCGGCGAAAAGCCCAGAAATCCCAGATAGACCGGCAACAGCACCACCAGCGCGCCGCCCGGCGCGGGAATGCCGACGAAATAGGCCTGCTGCCAGCGCGGCCGGTTGCTGTCGCCGGCCATCACGTTGAACCGGGCCAGCCGCAGCGTGCAGGCGATGACGTAGAGAAGGGCCGCGATCCAGCCGAACTGGGCCGCTTCGTCGAGCACGAAGATGTAGAGCACGAGCGCCGGCACGACGCCGAAATTGACCGCGTCGGCGAGCGAATCCATCTCCGCGCCGAACCGCGATGTGCCCTTGACCAGCCGCGCCATGCGCCCGTCGAGCCCGTCCAGTACGGCGGCGAGCAGCACCAGGCCGATCGCCACGTCGAAGCGCTCCTCGAACGCCATGCGGACGGCGGACAGACCGGCGCAGATGGCAAGCACGGTGATGATGTTGGGCACGACGAAGCGCAGCGGGATTTCCCGCAGCCGCCGCTTGCGGGCCGCGTCGTCGCCATTGTCCGGATCGCGCTCGGGACCGTCGGGTTCGAACGGCGGGAAAGCATCGTCCATCGACATGGTCAGGACACCCGGGTGACGGGCGCGGGCCTTGGCCGGCCGAAGGCGGCGATCACGGTTTCGCCGGCAACGGCAAGCTGGCCGACGAACACCTGCGGCTCGGCGCCCTCGGGCAGGTAGACATCGAGGCGCGAGCCGAAGCGGATCAGACCGATGCGTTCGCCGGCACCGAGTTCGTCGCCCTCCTCGCAGAAGCCGACGATGCGGCGGGCGACGAGGCCGGCCACCTGCACCGCCGCGACGGGTCCGTTCGGACTGTCGAAGACGAAGCCCTGCCGCTCGTTCTCGCGGCTGGCCTTGTCGAGATCGGCGTTGACGAAGCTGCCCGGCCGGTATGCCAGCGTGGTTATTCGGCCGCGCACGGGCGCCCGGTTCACATGCACCGAAAAGACGTTCATGAAGACCGAGACGCGCAGCCGCTCGCCCTCGCCGAGGTCCAGTTCGGCCGGCGGAACGGCGGGCCCGACCGCCGAGACGATGCCGTCGGCGGCGCTGACGACGAGCGCGTCGTCGAGCGGCGTGACGCGCTCGGGGTCGCGGAAGAAGTAGGCGCACCATGCGGTCAGCGCCAGGCCGATCCAGAACAGCGGGTCCCACAGAAGGCCGAGCAGCACGGCGCCGGCGAAGAAGGCGGCGACGAACGGCCAGCCTTCGCGGCGGACGGGCACGAAGGCCTTTGTGATCGTGTCGAGCAGGTTCTGCATGGACGCTCCGGGCGCGAAGGTTCGGCACCGGACATATTGCGCGCCCTGCCCTTATGCAAGCGAACCGACCGGTTGCGTTCAAATCCGCATGGTTCTGCGCTAGCCTGCGCGTACCTTGGGGGGAGAGGCATGGCACACGATCGAAAATCAGTTGCGGTGACGGTCCTCGTCCTTGCTTCGGCTCTCGGCGCGGCACGTGCGGAGGAGTTGCGGCTGCCGCTGAGCCATGGGTTGTGGGCCACCGGCGACGGGGTCTGCGCGATGGCACCGCCCGGACCGGTCGAGGACAGCTTCATCGAGATCGGACGCGGCACGTTCAGCATGTATGAATCGTTCTGCCGGATCGGCAATGTGCGGCAATCGGAGCCGGCCGAGTACCGGGCGACGCTGACCTGCACGAGCGAAGGCATGCCGACCAGCGTGGAACTGCACATCGTCAAGCACAGCCCGAAGCGCTTCACGGTCCTCGATGGCCCGGGGCGCGGCAAGGACTACGTTCATTGCGGACGCCGATGAGCGCGAGGGGAGCCGCGGTCAGGTCGGCGAGACCGGCGGTCGGCGCACGATGATGCCCATCTCGTCCTCCTCGCGCGCCTTGCGCCAGCGCGTCTCGGCCTCGATCGCCTCGGACTGGCGCGTCCACATCTGCGCGTAAAGCCCGTCCGGGATCGCCAGCAGGTCGGCGTGCTTGCCGCGCTCGGCGATCATTCCGTCGCGCAGCACGATGATCTCGTCGGCGCCGATCACGGTCGACAGCCGATGCGCGATGACGAGCGTGGTGCGACCGCGCGAGACCAGATCGAGCGAGGCCTGGATTTCCTGCTCGGTCGCGGTGTCGAGGGCCGAGGTCGCCTCGTCGAGGATCAGGATCGGCGGCGCCTTGAGGATGGTGCGGGCGATGGCGACGCGCTGCTTCTCGCCGCCCGACAGCTTCAGGCCACGCTCGCCGACCATCGTCTCGTAGCCCTGCGGAAGTCCGTCGATGAAACCGGCGATCTGCGCCATCTCGGCCGCCTGGCGCACGTCCTCGTCGCTGGCGTCGGGCCGGCCGTAACGGATGTTGTAGGCGATCGTGTCGTTGAACAGCACCGTGTCCTGCGGGACCATGCCGATGGCGGCGCGCAGCGAGGTCTGGGTGACGTCGCGCACATCCTGCCCGTCGATCGTCACGGCGCCGTCCTGAACGTCGTAGAAGCGGAACAGGAGCCGCGAGATGGTCGACTTGCCCGCGCCCGACGGGCCGACGATGGCGACGGACTTGCCTGCGGGCACCTCGAAGGAGATGCCCTTGAGGATCGGCCGTTCGGGGTCGTAGGCGAAGCGGACATCGTCGAACCGGATCGTGCCGTCGGCAACGTCGAGCGGTCGCGCATCGGGCCTGTCGGCGATCTCGGCGGGAACGTCGAGCAGGTCGAACATCTGTTCGATGTCGGTCAGCCCCTGACGGATCTCGCGATAGATGAAACCGATGAAATTGAGCGGGACGGCAAGCTGCATCAGCATGGCGTTGATGAAAACGAAGTCGCCGATGGTCTGCTCGCCCGCCTGCACGGCGCGCGCCGACATGGCCATCATGACCAGAAGGCCGATGCCGAAGATCACGCCCTGGCCGAAATTGAGCCAGCCGAGCGAGGTCCACACGCGCGTCGCCGAGTGCTCGTAGCGCGCCATCGACCCGTCGAAACGGGCGGCCTCCATCGGCTCGTTGCCGAAATATTTGACGGTCTCGAAATTGAGCAGCGAATCGATCGCCTTGGTGTTGGCGTCGGTGTCGCTCTCGTTCATGTCGCGCCGGATCTGGATTCGCCAGTCCGAGGCGCGGACCGTGAAGATCGCATAGGCGGCGACGGTCGCCCCGGTGACGATGACGTATTCGGGCCCGTAGGCGAAGCCGAAGATGATGGCGATCAGGCCGAATTCGATGATCGTCGGGGCGGTGTTCAGGATGGTGAAGCGGACGATCGCCTCGATGCCCTTGGTGCCGCGCTCGATGATGCGCGACAATCCGCCCGTGCGCCGCTCGAGATGGAAGCGCAGCGACAGGTCGTGCACGTGCACGAAGGTTTTGTAGGCAAGCTGGCGGACGGCGTGCTGGCCGACGCGGGCGAACAGCGCATCGCGCAACTGGTTGAAGGCGACGTTGACGATGCGGAAGACATTGTAGGCGACGACCAGCATGATCGGCGCGATCAGCGCGGCGGGAATCCAGGCCGCAGCGTCCAGTTCGCCATTGAGCGCGTCGGTCGCCCATTTGAACCCGTAGGGCACCAGCATCAGAACGAGCTTGGCCAGCAGCAGGCAGACCAGCGCCCAGACGACGCGCCGCTTCAGATCCGGGCGGTTGTCAGGCCACATATAGGGCCAAAGGTTGAGGATCGTGCGCAGCGTGGCGCCGCGATCGGCGGAAACGGTCTTGTCAGACAAGGGATGTGTCTTTCGGTTCTGCCAAGGGTTCGCCGGCGGCGTCAGCGGCGCCGCACGCGGCCACGAAGCCCTCGAGCTGACCGACGAGCCCGTCGAGCGCGCGCCGGTCGAGTTGATAGTGCGAATGGGGCCGCCTGCGGTCGACCGTCACCAGCCCCGCATCGGCCAGCACCTTGAGATGCTGCGACACCGTCGACTGGGCCAGCGGCAGTTCGGCAACGACATCCTTGCAGCAGCTGCGCCGGCGGCAGGCCAGCGCCCGCAGGATGCGCAGGCGCGCCGGATTGGCGAGCGCGGCCAGCTGGCGCGCGAAACGATCATCGTCATGAGATGGTGGCTGGATGCAGTCGTTCATCGCAAATCGACGATAGACGATAAGAGTGCCTCTTGCCACCCGTCTTCCCCGACCGATGCCGCACGAACCACCGGTCGGTTCGGCCCGTGATCAGTTGCGGGCGCGCAGCTCACGGTGCACCGTCTCGGCGTCGTCCATCGCCTCGTCCGGCACGTCGAAGATCTGGCCGGGCCAGATGCGATCGGGGTCGGAGATCTGCTGTTCGTTGGCAAGATAGATGGTCGTGTACTTGACGCCCTCGCCATAGACCCGGCGCGATATCTGCCACAGCGTGTCGCCACGCCGGATGATCACCGATTCACCGGTGGGCACCAGTTCCGACGTCGTCTGCGGCACGTCGGCGGCGACGGCCGGCGGCCCCTGAAGCACGCCAAGCGCCTGCGGCGCGACAACGGGCCCGGCAGGGCCCGAGGGCGCGGCGGCGACCTCGGTATCGCGGCTTGCCGGTGCTGCGGCGACCGGAGCGTCATCATCGGGCGCGGCCGTTGCCTCTTGCGCCACCGGATCGGCTTCGGTTTCCGGTGCGGCGGGGGTCACCGGGGTCTCTGCGGACGCGGCGCTGTCGCTGTCGCCCGGTGTCGGTGTGGCCGGGGTCAACTCCGCGAACGGGACGGTGGGCGGCGTCTGCGGCAGGCGGGCCGACGGCGCGACGGCGACGGCCGCCAGCCGCTCGCCGGCGCTGCGCGTGAACGGGACGGAGGCACGGCGCAGGACCTGGCCGGTCGCCTTGTCGATCGCATCGGCGCGGATGATGTAGTCGCCGACCGGCAGTTCGCGCCGCACCTGCACGAGGAAGCGGCCGCCCTCGCTGGCGATCGTGTCGCCCAGCAACATGGCGTTGGCATAAAGGCGCAGGCGCGTGCCGGGCGTGGCCGCGCCGGCGACGAACAGTTCGTTGCCGTCGATCTCCACCGCCTCGATCCGCAACATGGCCGGGATGTCGGCGGGGCCTTCCGCCTGCGCCGGCGGTTCGGTCTCGGCGGCCTCGGGCGCTTCGGGCAGCGCAGCGAGTTCGGTGGTCTCGCCGGTCTCCTGCCGGGGCGCGTCGGCCGGCGCATCTGCGGCCGTCTCCGCCTTGGCCGGCGCGACCTGATCGTCGACGGCCGGCGGCGCGGTCGCCATGTCCGAAGCCGTGTCATCGGGCGTGACGGCGACCGGCGTCTCCCCGGTCGCTTCGTCCGGCACATCGGCCTGCGTCCGGTCGGCCTGCTTGCGCGTCGTTTCCTGATCGTCTTCGGTGGCTGCAGAGTCGGCCGTCGGTTCGGCGGCGGCACCATCGTCATCGGGCAGCGCCGCCACCGCCTCGCCCTGTGCGGCGCCTTCGGCGTCGGTGCCATCAGCGTCGGGCACGGGGGTCAGCACCGGCGTTTCGGGTCCCGGCGTGGTGATCAGCCGGGTCGGCGCGCCGGGCGCCTCGACGAGCGCGAGGACATCGCTGGAACCGGGCTCGGGAATGGCGACGATCGCGGTCTCGAGCGAGGTCACGGCGACACCGTCCGGCGTCGTCGCGCGCAGCACGATCTGGTAGTCGCCCGGTGCCAGCGGTTCGTCGAGAACGGCGACGAAATCGCCGTTGGCGGCCGCCCGCGCCGTGGCCACCGTGCGTGTGCCCGCGAGGATCTCGATGTTCGCGTCGGCCGGACCGGTGCCGGCGATCACCAGCGACCCGTCGGGTTCGGCGCGCAGCAGATCGAAGCGCGGCAGGTCGGGCCGTCCGGCCGGATCGGCATCGGGCGCGGTGAGCGCGCCTGCCGGCACGCCGTCGCTGAGCGTCGGCGGTTCCTCGGGATCGACCGCGAGCGCCAGCGTCATCGGTTCTTCGGCGGGGACATCGCCGCCGGTTTCGGCCGTCGCGGCCGGATCCGACGTTTCGCCCTCACCGGCGTCGTCGACGCCGGCCGCATCGGTGACGGCGCCGCCGTCGGGCGCAGGCGTGTCGGCGCCCGCCGGATCGACGTTCTCGACCAGCATGGCGTCCTGCAAAGCGGTGCGCACGCCGGCGAAATCGACGGCGACCGCCGCCGTCGCGCCGGTGAAGATCGCGCCGAGGGACCAGAGTATGGCGGGATGGATTGCCATTTTGCCTTCCGAACATGGTCTGCGTCGCATGAGCGAAGCAGAATCCCTTTGCCGCGCAATCTATGCGCATTGTGCCGACGCTGCAAACGCCGCCGCACGGCGCGGGCCCCGATCGGCTTGACCTTTTCGCCGCCCCGCGCCACAGATCGGCGATGACCGAAATCCGTTCGATTTGCGTATATTGCGGCTCGTCCTCCGGTGTCGACCGCAGCTTCGAGATGGCGGCCGCGCAACTGGGTCGCACGATGGCCGAAAACGGGCTGCGCCTGGTCTATGGCGGCGGCACCAAGGGGCTGATGGGCGCGGTCTCGCGCGGCGTCATGGAAGGCGGCGGCAAGGTCTGCGGCATCATACCGCGCTTTCTGATGCACAAGGAGGCGACCGAAGAAGCGCTCGGCTCGCTCGACGAACTGATCATCACCGAGGACATGCACGAGCGGAAGCACGCCATGTTCGAGCGCGCCGATGCGTTCGTGACGCTGCCGGGCGGCATCGGCACGCTTGAGGAAGTGATCGAGATCATGACCTGGGCGCAACTCGGGCGGCACACCAAGCCGATCGTGCTGGCCAACATCGACGGGTTCTGGAACCCGCTGATCGCGCTCCTGGACCATATGCGCGAGGCCGGCTTCATCCACACCGCCCATCGCGTGCAGCCGCTGGTGATCGACCGGGCCGAAGATATCGTGCCTGCGATCGTCGCCGCCGCCAATGGTGCGGCAGGCGAAGCGGCCGTGATCGAACGGCTCTAATTTGCCGCAACCGGCGTTCAGTGCGCCGGCGGCGCGGTGGCCGCGGCCCTTGCGGCGCGCGCTGTCCGGAACAGCGAGAGCGTGTAGAGCGCCAGCGCCGCCCAGATAAAGCAGAACGCCACGAGCTGCCAGACGGAGAACGGTTCGCCGAAGACGAAGATGGCGACCAGGAAGATCATCGTCGGCGTCAGATACTGCATCACGCCGATCGTAGTGTAGCGCAGCAGCTTGGCGCCGTTGGCGTAAAGGATCAGCGGGATCGCGGTGACCGGGCCGGCCAGCAGCAGGAGAGCGATGTCGGCCGCGCCGGTGGGTCCGAAATGGCCCGAACCCGCCATCGCCATCCAGCCGATGATCACGAGCGCAGGCGGCGACAGCAGGATCACCTCGAGCATGAAGCCCTGGGCCGCGCCGACCGGGAGCGTCTTGCGGAAGAAACCGTAAAGGCCGAACGAGAAGGCCAGCACCAGCGACACCCAGGGCAGCCCGCCGGCCCGGAAGGTCAGGATCGCGACCGCCGTGGCCGCCAGCGCGATCGCCAGGGCCTGCAGCCGGGTCAGTCGCTCGCCGAGAAACAGCGTCGCCAGCACGACGTTGACCAGCGGGTTGATGTAGTAGCCGAGCGCGGCCTCCACCGTCCGCTCGGCAGCGATCGCCCAGACATACACGCCCCAGTTGATCGAGATGAGGGCGGCCGTCAGGGCCGCCTGGGCGAGCGTCTTCGGATCGCGCAGCGCGGCCTTGAGGTCGGCGGTGCGCCGCATCAGCATCAGCAGCACCCCGGCCACCGGCACCGACCAGACGACCCGGTGAGCGACCACCTCCCAAGGCGCAATGTGGTCCACCCACTTCATGTAGAACGGCAGCAGGCCCCACAGCAGGAACGCGCCGAGTGCGAAGGCAAAGCCCGCGGCGGGTTCGGCGGCGTCGGCCGGTCTTGCCGGGCGGGCGCTCATTCCGCCGCCATCAGGCCGGCGGCGCCACGGTTCTTCATCAGCTTGAAGGTGATCGAATCCATCAGCGCCTGGAACGAGGCATCTATGATGTTGTCGGAGACGCCGACGGTCCACCAGCGCTGGCCGGTCATGTCGGTCGATTCGATCAGCACGCGGGTGATCGCCTCGGTGCCGCCATTGAGGATGCGCACCTTGTAGTCGACCAGTTCGAGATCGGCGATCTCGCCCTGGTATTTTCCCAAGTCCTTGCGCAGGGCGAGGTCGAGCGCGTTGACCGGACCGGCGCCCTCGGCGACAGACATGCGCTGCTCGCCGTCGACGGTGACCTTCACCACCGCTTCCGACAGGGTGATCAGACGGCCGCGCGCATTGTGCCGGCGCTCGACGACGCAACGGAACGAATCGACGGCGAAGAACTCGGGCACCTCGCCCAGCGTGGCCCGCGCCAGAAGTTCGAAACTAGCGTCCGCGCCTTCATAGGCATAGCCGTCGGCCTCGCGTTCCTTGACCAGCGCGATCAGCGTGTCGAGGCGCGGATCGTCCTTGGCGACCGCGATGCCGCGCCGCTTGAGTTCGTCGATGAAGTTCGACTTGCCGCCCTGGTCGGAGACCATGACGCGCCGCGCGTTGCCGACGCTCTCGGCCGGCACGTGCTCGTAGGTGCGAGGGTCCTTGATCAGCGCGGAGGCATGAATGCCCGCCTTGGTCGCGAACGCCGAGGCGCCGACATAGGGGGCCTGGGCGTCGGGCGCACGGTTGAGCAGTTCGTCGAAGGTGCGCGACAGCCGGGTCAGCCCGACGAGATCGTCGGCGGAGATGCCGGTTTCGAAGCGTTCGGACCAGACCGGCTTGAGGCCGAGCGTGGCGATCAGCGTGACGAGGTTGGCGTTGCCGCAGCGCTCGCCGATGCCGTTGAGCGTGCCCTGGACCTGGCGGACGCCGGCCTCGATCGCCGCGAGCGAATTGGCGACCGCCTGGCCGGTGTCGTCATGGGCATGGATGCCGAGCCGGTCGCCGCGCACGCCGGCCTCGATGACCGCGCGCGTGATCGCGCGGATTTCGCCCGGCTGGGTGCCGCCATTGGTATCGCACAGCACGATCCAGCGCGCCCCTGACTCGTGGGCGGCCCTGGCGCAGGCGAGCGCATATGCCGGGTTGGCCTTGTAGCCATCGAAGAAATGCTCGCAATCGACCATCGCCTCGCGGCCCGCGCCGACGGCGGCCTCGACGGACTGGCGGATCGAATCGAGGTTTTCCTCCGGCGTGCAGCCGAGCGCCACCTCGACGTGATAGTCCCAAGCCTTGGCGACGAAGCAGATCGCGTCGGCGTCTGCTTCCAGCAGGGCGGCGAGACCGGGATCGTTCGACGCCGAGACGCCGGCGCGCTTGGTCATGCCGAAGGCGACGAACGAGGCGCCGGCCGTGCGCTTGCGCGAGAAAAAGGCGGTGTCGGTCGGATTGGCGCCGGGATAGCCGCCTTCGACATAGTCGATGCCGAACTCGTCGAGCATGCGCGCGATGGTGATCTTGTCGTCGACCGAAAAGTCGATCGCCGGCGTCTGCTGGCCATCCCTCAGCGTGGTGTCGAACAGGTAGATGCGCTCGCGGGCGGTCATGGCGGCTCCGGTGGTCAACGCCGGCGTGGTAATGCAGGGCGCGTGCCGGCGCAATGTCGGTATGCCCGCGCCCGTTGGCTCCTGTGCCAATCCCCCCACCCCTCACCCCTCCCCCACACGTGTGGGAGGGGAGGCATCGGCACCTCACCGGCGCTGTCGGCTTTCGAGCCTGGCCGCAAGGTCGGTTGTGCACGCATGGTGTCCGCGTCTCCCCTCCCACACCTGTGGGTGAAGGGTGGGGGATCCTGACCCGGGCGGCGACGGGTCGGTACCAGCCTCAGCTTCGTGCGGGCGGCCAGGTCCCGGTGTCGTGGTCGGGATGCTGGCGGTTGGTGGCGGCGATGTCGCGCACCCTCTCGCCGTCGAGGAATTCCTCTTCCTCAGTGGTGCGTCCGTCGCGCGCGGCGGCCTCGGCCAGCCAGGGCATTTTTGCTTCCGTGCCGTAGGTGGAAACCGGCGGAACCGCGACGGGATCGTCGAGCGAACCGAGCGTGACGTTGATGCCCTCAAAGCCGACCGTCTCGAAGAACAGCGGCGTGCCGCAGGCGGCGCAGAAACCGCGCCGCACCGGGCCGGAGGAATGAAACCATGCCGGCTCGCCGCGGGTGATCTCGAAAGCGTCTCTTTTGGCGCCGCCGAGCGGCATGAAGTAGTTCCCCGCCGCCTTCTGGCACATGCGGCAGTGACACAGATGCGGGTCGTCGAGCGGTCCGTGGACACGGTAACGCACGGCGCCGCACTGGCAGCCGCCGCTGATCGTCGCGGTCATCGCTTCACCTCCCATGTGGTCACGCGCTCGCCTGTGTGGGGGTCCTTGCCGTCCTTGAGCTGGATGCCCTTTTCGAGCAGTTCGTCGCGGATGCGATCGGCCTCGACCCAGTTCTTGTCGCGAATGAAGGCAAGACGACTGTCGATGGTCGCCTGAACGGATTTCGGATCGATATCGCCAAGCGGCGCTGCCGCGGGCAGGCCCAGAAAGTCCAGCGCGGACCGGAGCGGGCGACCGGACAGGTTGCTCAAGGCGTGGATCGCGTCGACCGTGTTCAGATCATCGGCCAGGGCGTTTTCAACATCGGCCGCGCTGCCGGCATCTTCCACCTGCACCGCCCTGCGCCAAAGCCGGGTGAGCAGATTATCAGCCTCCTCCAGCCGTCGCACGGAGAAATCGATCGGCTCGCGATAGTGCGTCATCAGCATGGCCAGCCGCAGCACCTCGCCGGGCCATTTGCGGCCGCCGAATTTCTCGCTCTCCAGCAGGTCGTGCACGGTGACGAAGTTGCCGAGCGATTTGGACATCTTCTGCCCTTCGACCTGAAGAAAGCCGTTGTGCATCCAGTAGTTGGCCATCACTTCGGTGCCGTGCGCGCAGCGGCTCTGGGCGATCTCGTTCTCATGGTGCGGGAAGACCAGATCGATGCCGCCGCCATGGATGTCGAACCGTTCGCCCAGATGGTGGGCGCTCATCACCGAGCATTCGATGTGCCAGCCGGGCCGGCCGTGGATCGCCGTGCCGCCGAAATCGGCGTCCCAGCCCGGTTCGTCCGGTCCGCTCTGCTTCCACAGCACGAAATCGGCCGGATTGCGCTTGTGCGCGGCGACGGCGACGCGCGCGCCCGCCTGCTGTTCGTCAAGGTCGCGTTTCGACAGCATGCCGTAATCGGGCATCGAGCCGACATCGAACAGCACCTCGGCCCCCTCCTCGCCGGTCGCGACATAGGCGTGGCCCCGGTCGATCAGCGTGCCGATCATCGCGATCATGCCCTCGATATGCTCGGTGGCGCGCGGCTCGTGGGTCGGCGGCAGGCAGCCGAGCGCGAGCGCGTCGGCCCGGAACCGGTCGGCGGTCTTCTCGGTCACCGCGCGAATCGCCTCGTTCAGCGGCAGGTCCGGATGATCGCGCAGGGCGCGCGCGTTGATCTTGTCCTCGACGTCGGTGATGTTGCGAACATAGGTGACGTGGTCCGCGCCATAGACGTGCCGCAGCAGGCGGAACAGGACGTCGAAGACGATCACCGGGCGGGCGTTGCCGATATGGGCGTAGTCGTAGACGGTCGGGCCGCACACATAGAGCCGCACATTGTCCGGATCGATCGGCTCGAACCGGCGCTTGGCGCGGGTGAGCGTGTCGTAGAGCTGGATCGGGGTCTGGTCGGCCATGGCACTGTTCCTGAAGACGCGGCGGCACGCTCATGGCACGGCGGCGGCGGTCGTGCCAAGCCGGTGCGCCGAAGCAACTCCATGCCCGTCATGCGCGCACCGTTCGGGCGTTGCACGCAACGAGGCACTCTTCATGTCAGATTCTTGACGATTTTTTTGATACCCCATCAATTTTTACCTGTTCAACGATGGTCTTGAACGTCTACGGTGAAGTTCTCTGCGTAGGCGGAGCCGGGTATCTCGCGGTGGAGTTTGCGCCCCATCTTCCACTGTGCTCGGCCATTTGCTTCTCACGGACCAGGAGCCGCAAGTGGCAGATGCCTGGGGCGCCTACGCAGAGCCTTCCCTTTCGTCGGTGGGCGCTTACGGATAAAGGCTCGCGAGCAGGCCCACGGCCAGCGCGGCCATGATCAGCGCGATCAGCAGGTCGAGGACCCGCCAGGCGCCCGGCCTTGCGAAGAACGGCGCCAGCAGCCGCGCGCCGTACCCGAGCGTGAAGAACCAGACAAAGCTCGCGGCCATCGCGCCGCCGCCGAATGCGGCGCGCGCGGCACCCTCGTAGCGGCCCGAAAGGCTGCCGAGCAGCACGACCGTATCGAGATAGACGTGCGGGTTCAGAAAGGTGAAGGCGAGGCAGGTCGCGATCGCCGCGCGAAGCGACAGGGCGCCGCCATCGGGCGCGGCGGCGACCAGCGCGGACGGCCTGATCGCCCGGCGCAGCGCCAGCACCGCGTAGACGAACAGGAAGGCGGCGCCGCCGATGGTGACCGCCATGATCAGACCGGGGTTTCCGGCGATCAGCGTGCCGAGGCCGGCGACGCCGGCGGCGATCAGCAAGGCATCCGACAGCGCGCAGATCAGGCACAGGATGAACACGTGCCGGCGGGCGAGCCCCTGCCTGAGGATGAACGCGTTTTGCGCGCCGATCGCGATGATCAGCGTGGCGCCGAGAACGAAACCGTTTGTGGCGACAGCGAGCATGGAACGGTGCGGATCGGGTCAGAACAGGCTGGGCTGTTCGTCATCGCCGTCGTCGTCGCCGTTTGCAACCGGTTTGTTGCCGTCAGCGCTCGCAAAGTCCTTCGGGTCGACCGGCTCGAGCAGGTCCGGACCGGAATTGGCCACCTTGTTGACCCGGTCGGAGACGGCCACCGCTTCAAGGACGCCATGCTCCGGCGTCGCCAGAAGGTCGGCGACGTCGGCGGGGGCGTATGTGCGGCAATCGAGCCAGCGCGCATAGTCTTCGGGGGCAAGCGGCACGGGCACGCGGTCATGGATGTGCGCCAGGTCTGCCGGTGCGGCCGTCGTCAGGATCGCGCAGGTGTCGATCTCGCTGCCATCCCTGCCGATCCAGGTCTCGTGCAGGCCGGCAAAGCCGACCGGCGCACCGCCGGGCGTGTGGATCCAGTAGGCCTGCGACTGGCGGGAGGGCCTGTCGCGCTTCCACTCGTAGAAGCCGGAGGCGGGGATGATGCAGCGGCGATGGCGCATCGCCGCGCGGAACGAGTTCTTCGTCGCCGCGGTCTCAGAGCGCGCATTGATGAGAAGCGGAAAGTCCCTGGGGTCCTTGACCCAGGACGGCAGCAATCCCCATCGCATCAGCACCGCGTCGCGGCCCGGCAGGTTAGAGCCCTCGGGCCGGTCGGGCGCGACCGTGACGACGAGGACGGGCTGGGTCGGCGCGATGTTGTAGCGCGGCGGAAACGCCTCGACGCCGGCGACCGCGAAGAAGCGCTCGATGTCTTCTTTGGTATGGATCAGCGCGAAGCGCCCGCACATGGCATGTTCCCGTCGGCCGCGGCGGCGCTACTGGACGAACGACTGCGACGCCTGGGACAGGCGCAGCCGATAAAGATCGGCCTCGCGCTCGGTCCTGGTCACACCCGCCTGCGCGATCGAGAGGCGATTGCGCGCCAGCTCGAGCTCGACCTGGATGCGCGTGCGCTCGGCATCGTCGGTCGCCGCCGACAGATCGCGGATCAGTTGGTCGATCTCACGCTGCGTCTCGTCGCGCCGCGAGCGCGCGTCATGCACCGCGTCGCCGACGCGATAGGCCTCGTTGAACGGGGCCGCCAGATCGGCCGGACAGGCATTGCGGTTGACGCCGCCCGAAAGACCCACGCTCAGGCCGTTGCTGGGCGTGCAATAGCTGCGGATGCCGCTCTCCCAGCCGCTTCGCCAGGCCGCTGCATTGACCGTGATGCCGAACCGGGTGCAGGCTTCCTGATGCCGTGCGACATAGGTCGAGGGCTGGCCCTGCGCGCCATCGCTCTGGCCGAGCTGCTGCCAGTCGACCACCTGACACTGTTCCTCGTTCAGCGTCGCGCAGGACGACAGCGCCAATGCCGCCGCGCCGAGCGCAGCCGTTGCGATCAGATAACGCATCATGATGTAAGCCCCCCGACACCCCACCGGCCTTGCGGCCGCCTGATCCGACCGCGATACTATTGCCGGCCGGGCGCGCAAGGCAAACGTCAATGTGCGCGCAAACCCGGAGACCCTTGCAAATGGGCGAAAACCGCCACCCCGCCGCCGCCGTTTCGGTGGTGATCCGCGACGACCGGACCGGCGCCTTCCTCCTCGCCCGCCGGGCGCGGCCGCCGGCGCAGGACCTGTGGGCGTTTCCCGGCGGACGCGTGCAGTGGGGCGAAACGATCCGGCAGGCGGCGGCGCGCGAACTGGCCGAGGAGACGGGCCTGAGGGTCGATGCGGACAGCCTCGCCGTGGCCGAGGTGGTCGATCTGATCGGCGACGAGAACCATGACGGCGCGCCCGATCACCATTTCGTCCTGACCGTCTTCACCGCGCGGGCATCGGGCGAGCCGGTCGCCGGCGACGACGCGGCCGAATTGCGGTTCGTGACGACGGACGAAATGGACGCCCTGCCGATGACGCAGACGACGCTTGCAACGGCGCGCCGTCTCGCCGGCGCGTGAGCGCGCCCACGCGATCGTGAGCGGGCTTTATTGGCCCGAGCGTCATCGCGCTTCTACGCTGCGAAGCATGATCCGCGATCCGCTCCGAAGAGGCCATCGATGACGACCGATACCAGTCACGCTCAGCAGAAGCCCCGCCGCACCGGCCTTGTAGCCGCCGTCGCGCTCGGTTCGCTCCTTGCCGTGACGGCATCGGCTGGCGCCGATCCGGTGCGCTGGTCGATGGAAGGCTGGAAGACCGACTTCGAAAAGGCCTCGGTCGATCTCGCCCGCATCCGGTCGGGCGGTCCGCCGCGCGACGGCATCCCGTCGATCGACAATCCCGTCTTCGAGTTCGTGCCCGGCCATGATGGCCTGGCCCCGAACGAGCCGGTCGTCGGCCTGACGATCGACGGCGACGCGCGCGCCTATCCGCTGCGCATCCTGACCTGGCACGAGATCGTCAACGACGTGGTCGGCGGCGTGGCCGTCGCCGTCACCTACTGCCCCCTGTGCAATTCGGCCCCGGTCTTCGAGCGCACCGTCGACGGTCGCGTGCTCGAGTTCGGCACCACCGGAAAGCTCAAGGATTCCAACCTGATCATGTATGATCGGCAGACCGAAACCTGGTGGCAGCAATTCACCGGCGAAGCGATCGTCGGCGAGATGACCGGTCAGATGCTGGAACTGGTGCCGGCGCGGCTGCAGTCCTGGGCCGAATTCGCCGAGGACAACCCGACCGGGCGGGTTCTGGTGCCCAATGACGAGTCCATGCGCGACTATGGCCGCAATCCCTATGTCGGCTATGACAGCTCGCGGCCGTTTCTCTATGACGGGCAGCTTCCCGAGGACATCGACCCGATGGAGCGGGTCGTGATCGTGCCGCGCGACGACGCCGAGCCGCTGATCGTGACGATGAACACGCTTGCCGAGGCCGGCGCCTGGTCCGCCGACGGGCTGGCGTTCACCTGGACCGCCGGACAAGCCTCGGCGCTCGATACGAACCGGATCGATCAGGGCCGTGACGTCGGGACCGTGCTCGTCACGCGCGATGGCGAGGACGTGCCGTATGACGTGACGTTCGCCTTTGTCGCACATGCCTTTCATCCCGGCGTCACAATCGTCGGCAAGTGACGGGCACTGGACATGCCGGGCGTTAACCGGTCGTGCTGTTTCGACAGGCGGGCGCTTGTTTGTGCCCCAATTGAGTGCAACAAACCGGCCCGGGTGAAAGCGATGGGACGGGACGTGGCGTTCACGAGGACGGCAATCGCGGGGATGGTGACGGCTGTGGCCCTGGTCATGGCACAGACACCCGCGACCGCGCAGACCGCCGCGCCCTATGACGACAAGCTGGGCCGGCTCGCCGAAGTGCTCGGATCGATCCACTACCTGCGCAACCTGTGCGCCGAACCCAGCAATCGGTGGCGCGACGAGATGGAGCGTCTGCTTTCGGCCGAAAAGCCCGAACCGGTGCGCCGCGCCCGCCTGATCGCGGCGTTCAACAAGGGCTATCGCAGCTTCGACAGCGTCTATGCGCGATGCACCGAGCAGGCGCGAACGGCCGCCGACAGGTACGTCACCGAGGGCCGGACGCTGGCGCTCGATTTGGCCAACACCTACGGGCCGCAATAGCGGGACGATGCGGCCGTTAACGTTCGACACAGGTCGACAATGTCAAATTGCGACAATGTGTTAGGGTTACGGAAAGCGGCAACGGTCTGGCCCGAACAAGGACACTACCGCCGGAGCGGGAAACACGATGGAACCAAAGCAGGAACTCGAAGCCCTCGAAGACGCGATCACGGTGGAAAAGCGCCGTGCCGCGCGCGAGATGCAGTCCGAGATCTGGAACGACGGCATTCTCGAGGGCATCGAAACCGACATCCTGGCCGATGCGGCCATGGCGACCGCGCTCGAGGAGATCGTCGGTGAGAACGGCGAGGACGCCGCGCTCGCGGTGATCGAGGAGATGCGCGAACGGCTGGTCGCCGGCGAGTTCACCCGGCTTCGGACGCTGCAATAGGGAGCCGCGCCTGGCGCGGGAGCTTCGGAGCATGGCGGGACGCCGCGATATCGGTGCCGGAACCGGACGCAGCAGGAGGCCGGTGCGGCCGGCCGCGGCCGCGATCGCCTGCTCTCTTCTTCTTGCCTGGTTGACGCCGACGATGGCGCAGGAACCGGTCGCTCCGCCGCCCTCCGGCATCGTTCCGGCGCCGCCGCCGCTCGGTCTCGAAGACCCCGACAATCCGCTCGTTCCGCCCGCCGGCTCGCCGCAGGGAACGACCGATCCGGCGCGCAGCCAAGTCGGCACCGGTGACGTTCCGGTGCAGATTTCCGACGATGTGTCGGACCTGCCCGCGCCGGTGCGGCGCATGCGCGAACTGATCATGGATGCGGCCCGCTCGGGCGACCCCGAACGGCTGCGGCCGCTGATTGGCAGCGGGCCAGACACCACCCGCCTGTCGCTGGCCGAGATCGAGGGCGATCCGATCGACTATTTCAAGTCGATCTCCGGCGATGTCGAAGGCCACGAGATGCTGGCCATCCTGCTCGAAGTGTTCGAGGCCGGGTATGCGCGCTTCGACGCGGGCACCGAGAACGAACTCTATGTCTGGCCCTACTTCTTCGCCAAATCGCTCGATGCGCTGACGCCGGAGGAACGGGTGGAACTGTTCAAGCTGGTCACGGCCGGCGACTACGAGGACATGGTCGGCTTTGGCGCCTACATCTTCTTCAGGGCCGGCATCACGCCGGAGGGCCGCTGGCTGTTCTTCGTCGCCGGCGACTGATCGGGATCAAGGCCAAGATGCGTTCTAGTTCAGCGGTGTCTGCTGATGCTGAACGATCTTCCAGGCGCCCTGCTTCTCCGCATAGGTGGACGTGCAATAGGCGCGATAGACATCGCCGTCGCGCCGGCCCTCGGCGCGATAGGCGAGCACGATCACCCCTTGCGACGGGCTGACCGTGGTCTGCTCGCTCATCGCCACATCGTTCCAGCGCGGCGCCTCGCGCACGAGATCGATCACCTTCTGGCCAAAGCAAAGGCCGATCGGCGCTGGAAAAGCCATCACGCACAGATCGGCCAGATGGTCCTGGAACGCCTCGACGCCGCCGGTCCACATATGCCGTTCGATCTGCCAGATCTGCTGGTTCATTTCTCACCCTTCATTGCGGTAAGGGCGCCCCACGGCCACTGCCTATCGGCGCGCCCACACCTGCGCAACAAACCATGACGGGAAACATTTGGTTCCGCGCCGGGCGATGCTCAGGCGCCGAGCGCCTCGTCGAAGAGCACTTTCTCGCCTCCGGATGGCGTGACGATCTCGCCCTCCCACATGACCCGTGCACCGCGGACGATCGTGCCGACCGGCCAGCCCCTGACGTCCACGCCGTCGAAGGCGGTCCAGCCCGCTTTCGAGCCGGCATCGGCGTGTCGGATCGTCTCGGTGCGCTTGAGGTCGACGATGGTGAAGTCGGCATCGTAGCCCTTGGCGATCCGTCCCTTGCGGGCGATGCCGAACAGGCGCTGCTGACCGTGCGATGTCAGATCGACCAAGCGCTCCAGCGTCAGACGGCCCTGATGAACGTGATTGAGCATGATCGGCACGAGATACTGCACGCCCGGCATGCCCGATGGCGAGGCCGGATAGGGCTGCTGCTTTTCCGCGAGCGTGTGCGGCGCGTGGTCCGAACCGAGCACGTCGACGACGCCCTGCGCGATGCCCTTCCACAGCCCTTCGCGATGGCGCGCCTCGCGGATCGGCGGGTTCATCTGGATCAGCGTGCCGCGCGTCGCATAATCGTCGGCGGTGAACGTCAGATGGTTGGGCAGCGCCTCGCAGGAGGCGACATCCTTGTGGCCGGCGAGGAATTCGATCTCCTCGGCCGTCGAGATGTGCAGCACATGGATGCGCGCGCCGGCCTGTCGCGCGATGCGCACCAGCCGATGCGTCGATTGCAACGCAGCCTCGACATCGCGCCAGACCGGATGGGACGCCGGGTCGCCCTCGACGCGTTCGCCCTGCCGCTCGCGCAGCCGGTATTCATCCTCGGAATGGAAGGCGGCGCGGCGACGCGTGTTGCGCAGGATCGCGGCGACCCCCTCGTCGTCCTCGACCAGAAGGTCGCCCGTGGACGAGCCCATGAACACCTTGATGCCCGCCGCGCCGGGCAGCCGTTCCAGTTCGCCGACGATCGCGGCGTTCTGGTGGGTGCCGCCGACCCAGAAGGCGAAGTCGCAGTGCATGCGATGGGTTGCACGGTCGATCTTGTCCGCCAGCGCTTCTTCGGTGACGGTCAACGGCTTGGTGTTGGGCATCTCGAACACGGTCGTGACGCCGCCGAGCACCGCCGCGCGCGATCCGGTCTCCAGATCCTCCTTGTGCTCGAGCCCGGGCTCGCGGAAGTGGACCTGGCTGTCGATCACGCCGGGGAGAACGTGCAGGCCGGTGCAGTCGATCACCGCGCCCGCCGCCGCCGCGTCGATGATTCCGATCGCGGCGATGCGGCCGTCCGTGATGCCCACGTCGCGCATGCCGGTGCCGTCATGATTGACCACCGTGCCGCCCTTGAGAACCGTGTCGAAAGTCCGTGTCACCGCCTGCCTCCCGCCGCCTTGCCGTCATCCGCCAACGGGCTTACGTATCGGCCGAACGGTTTGCAAGGAAACCCGACATGGCTTCTGTCGTCCTGCCCGAGCGCCTGCCGATCGGCGTGACCGGCGCCGATGCCGAGCATCTTCTGCACAACGTGCTGACCTGCGACATCACCGCCCTGCCCGACGGCGTCGCGCGTCCCGGCGCGCTGCTGACGCCGCAGGGCAAGGTGATGTTCGACTTCCTCGTCGGACGCGACGGCGAGGGGTTCGTGATCGACATTGACGGGGCGCGGGCGGACGCGTTCCTCAAGCGCATGATGCTCTACCGGCTCCGCTCCAAGGTCGAATTTGACAAGCGCGATCAGATGGTTGTCGTCGCAAGCTGGGACGGTGATTCCGCTGCCTCACAATCTGATTCAACACCGGTGCTGCGCGACGAGCGCTTTGCGGCGACCGCAGTGACGCGCGCGCATCTGCCGGCGGGGACCGAGGCTGGCGACACCATGCCGCTTTGGCAATGGCACCGCCTTCGCATCGACAATGGCGTGCCCGAGAGCGGCGATGACTTCGAACTGGGCGATGCGTTCGGGCACGACATCTCGCTCGACCAGAACGGCGGGCTCGACTTCAGGAAGGGCTGCTATGTCGGCCAGGAAGTGGTCAGCCGGATGCAGCATCGCGGCACGGCGCGCCGCCGCGTCGTGATCGTGACGGCCGAAGGGCCCCTGCCCCCGGCCGGTACCGAGGTCAGCGCCGGCGGCAAACCGGCGGGTACGCTCGGAACCGTCGTCGAGGACCGGGGGCTTGCGATCGTGCGGCTCGACCGGATCAAGGGCGCGACCGACAAGGGCGAACCGGTCGTCGCGGGCGAGATCCCCGTTTCGGTGCAGCTTCCGCCGAACGTCACCTATGGCTGGCCGGGCGAAACAGGTCCGGACGACGCCGATGCCTGACAAGGCCGGGGCACCGCCGCGCGCGTGGCAGCGCATGCTTTCTGGCCGCCGGCTCGACCTGCTCGATCCGTCGCCGCTCGACGTCGAGATCTCCGACATCGCGCACGGGCTTGCGCGCGTTGCGCGGTGGAACGGCCAGACGCGCGGCGATCACGCCTTTTCGGTCGCCCAGCACTGCCTGGTGGTCGAGCACATCGTCCGCCGCCTGAAGCCCGATGCCGACTGGACGATGCTGCTAATGACACTGCTGCACGATGCACCCGAATATGTGATCGGCGACATGATCTCGCCGTTCAAGCAGGTGATGGGCGGCGACTACAAGCTCGTGGAGAGCCGCCTGCAGCAGGCGATCCATCTGCGCTTCTCGCTGCCTGCGCAGATGCCCGCCGCGACCAGAAAACTGGTCAAGCGCGCCGACATGATCGCCGCCTTCTACGAGGCGACGCGGTTGGCCGGCTTCACGGCAAGCGAGGCGGGCACCTATTTCGGCCGGCCGCGCGCGGTGACGCCCGACGGCCTGCCGCTCGAACCGATGCCGGCGAGCGAGACCGAGGCGGCCTTCCTTGCACGCTTTGCCGATCTGGAAGCCCGTGCCGACCGGCCCAACGGAAAGGGGTAAGCAATGCCCTATCTCGCCATCTGCTCGCTGGCGCGCATCGCCGAGACGGCGCGCCGGCATTCGCCGAGCCACATGCTCACGGTGATCAGCGGCAACCCGGCCATCGACCGGCCCGCGGCGATTCTCGCCGACAACCATCTGTGGCTCGACATGAACGATATCGGGGTCGACACGCCTGGCCTGATCACGCCGGGCGAAGCGCATGTGCGGCAGATCATCGATTTCGCGCAGCGCTGGGACCGGGCTTCGCCGCTCCTGATCCACTGCTTTGCCGGCGTCTCACGGTCGACGGCGTCGGCCTATGCAATCGCGCTGGCGCTCGATCCGGACCGCGACGAGGCCGAGCTTGCCCGAGAACTGCGCCTTCGTTCGCCGACGGCGACGCCGAACCCGAAGATCGTCGCGATCGCCGACGATCTTCTGGGCCGGGGCGGCAGGATGGTCGATGCCATCGGCGCCATCGGCCGGGGGGCGGACTGTTTCGAGGGCGCGCCCTTCGTGCTGCCGCTTTCGGACGATCACGCCCACATCATGTAAGGCGGCGAACCCTCACGTCTCGACGGCGATATCGAGCCCGACATCAAGCGTCGGCGCGGCCATCGTGATCTTCGAGGTCGAGATCAGGTCGACGCCGGTCTCGGCGATGGCGACGACCGTGTCGAGGTCGACATTGCCGGACGCTTCAAGCGTGATCGCGCCGGAGTTGTGCGCCCGGTTGATGGCGACCGCCTGACGCAGCGTGTCGACATCCATATTGTCGAGCAGCACGATATCGGGGCGGGCCGGCAGCGCGGCGCGCAACTGATCGAGCGTGTCGACCTCGATCTCGACCCTGACCATGTGGCCGGCATGGGCGCGCGCGGCCTGCACCGCGCCAGCGACGCCGCCGGCGACGGCAATGTGGTTGTCCTTGATCAGCACGGCATCGTCGAGGCCGAACCGGTGGTTCGCGCCACCGCCGCAGCGCACGGCGTATTTCGACAGGGTCCGCAGCCCGGGCACGGTCTTGCGCGTGTCGCAGATGCGTGCCCTCGTATGGGCGATGGCGTCGGCGAAGCGCGCCGTGTGCGTCGCGATGCCCGACAGCAACATCAGGTAGTTCAGCGCAACGCGCTCGGCCGACAGCAGCGCGCGCGCGTTGCCGGATATGTGCGCAATGATTGCGCCCGGCGCGACGCGGTCGCCGTCTGAGAGGTGCGGCGTGACCCGCAGATCGCCGCCGATCAGCGCAAACGTCGCCTCGACCAGCGGCAGGCCCGCCACAATGCCCTCCTGGCGGCTGGCGATCGTCGCGGTGGCCCGAGCACCAGGCGCAATCGTCGCGTTCGTGGTGATGTCGCCGGCCCGGCCCAGATCCTCGAGCAGCGCGGCGCGCACGGCCTCCTCGACCATCAGCGGCGGCAGGCTCGGCGGGTATGATGTGACATCTGGCATGGCGGCCTCCGGGCGGCGCCACGAAGACCGCTCGTCATCGAAATGTCAACGCGCCGTGCGAACGAAGAGACCTCGCATCAAGCCTTCACCATCCGCAGGAGTGTTCCATGGCCCTTTCCGCCACCGTGTCCCGTCGTCTGGTCCTGCGTGCAGGCGCGGCGATCGCCGCGACGGCGGCCGTCCCGCGCCTTGCGTTTGCGCAGAACGAACCGGACGTGACGGCGATCATCCTGTCGGACCTGCATTCGCCCTACAGGCGCCTGCCGCAGCTCGTCGCCGCCGTGCGCAACCGCGCCGCCGAGGCGGGCGGCAAGGTGATCATCATCGTCAATGGCGACATGTTCGAGCGCGGCAATGTGGTGGCGCTGCGCAGCCGCGTCGCGCCCGACCTTCTGGCGCTCGAAAAGCTCGCCCAGATCGCGCCGGTCTTCTTCAACATCGGCAATCACGAGACGGCGGTGCTGGAAGACATGGCGATCTTCACCCGCGAGGCCGAAGCGCGTGGCGTGCATGTGATGAGCAACATCATCGACGCGCGCACCGGCGAGTTGCTGGCGCCGGCCGGCCGTTCGATCGGCGTACGCGACAGGCGCGTTGCGCTGGCCGGCATCGCCACCGACAACATCTTCACCTACCGGCCACCGATCCGCCCGACCGTGACCATTCCGCAGCCGGTCGCCTGGGCCGAAAGCCTGATGGGCGGGCTGACGCGCGAGGCCGACGCGGCGATCGTGCTGAGCCATGCCGGCGTCGCCGCCGACAAGGCGATGCTCGGCACCCTGCCCGAGCGGACGCTTCTGATCGGCGGGCACGACCATCTGGACTTCACCCATCAAGAGCCCGGGCTTGCCTATGTGCATCCGGGCTCGTGGGGCAACGGGTTCACCGTGGCGTCGATGACGTTCAACGCCGAAGGCGGCGCCGATACGACGTTCGAGAGCGTCGCGATCGCCCGCGACGACGACCCGGACGCCGACATCGGCAACGCGGTCGCAACGGCGATGGACGAGCATCTGACCGAAGAGGACCGGGCCGTCGTCGGCTCGGTACCGCAGACGCTCGACCTGCCGGGCGCGATCCTGCTCGCCACCGAAGCGGTGCGCGCGGCAACCGACGCCGATGTCGCGTTCCTCGGCCACACGACCTTCGGCACCGGGCTCGAGGCGGGCGAGGTCAGCCGCTACGATTTCGACGCCTTTATCCGCTTCGACGGCGATATCCGCACGGTCGACATTGCCGGCGAAAGACTGGCCACGATCATGGAACGGGCCAACCAGCACCAGGCGACTTCGCTCGATGCGCGCACCGGCGATTTCGTTCACGCCGCGGAACTCGATATCGACCCGGCCGGCACCTACACGGTCGCCGTCAATGGCTGGACCGCGATCAACCAGAGCGCCTATCTGGGCACGGAAGATCTGGAATTCGTCGAAGTGCCGGACATCCGTCTCAAGCAGGTGGTCGCCGACGCGCTTGCGGCGAATGGTGGATGACCTTTTCACCTCATCCTGAGGTGTGAGGCAATCATCGCCCCCGCCCTTCGAGGCTCGCTACGCTCGCACCTCAGGATGAGGGCGATGACTGCCGAGCCTCGAAGGGCATGGTGAAAAGGTCAAGTCTTCAGAAGATCCTCCACCACCGCCTCGGCCTGGTCGAGCGTGAGCAGCGTGCGGCGGCGCCAGGCCGGGTCCTGTTCGGGGAAGTCCGTGCGGTAGTGACCGCCGCGACTTTCGGTGCGGTTCAGCGCGGCGATGGCGATCAGCTTCGCCGTGGTCAGAACGTTGGCGAAACGCGGATCGTCCGTGTTGGCCGCTTCGAGCGCCATGATCGCGCCGAGCGCGCGCCGCATGCCCGGCCCGTCCCGCAGCACGCCCAGATGCGCGCTCATGATGGCGCGCAGGCGCGTCATCGCCGGATGGTCGCTTTCGGTGACCGCGTCGGGATCGTGGACGGACCCGTCCGCCCATCCCGCCGGCGCCGGTTCCTCGCTCTCGCCGCCCAGCGCCTCGGCGACACGCGCGGCGAAGACCACCGCTTCGAGCAGCGAGTTGGAGGCGAGCCGGTTGGCGCCGTGCGCGCCGGTCGAGGTGCACTCGCCGCACGCCCAAAAGCCGGGCAGCGAGGTGCGCCCGTCCGCATCGGTCCAGATGCCGCCCATGAAATAGTGCGCCGCCGGCGTGACCGGGATCAGGTCGACCGACGGGTCGATGCCGGCTTCGGCGCAGTAGCCGTGCACGGTGGGAAACTCGGCGGCGAAATCGTCGACCGCCGTGCGACAGTCGAGAAACGCGCCGCGGCCGGCCTGCACCTCGGCGAAGATGCCGCGCGCCACCTCGTCGCGCGGGGCCAGTTCGGCGTCCGGATGCAGCGGCACCATGAAGCGCTCGCCGGCGCGATTGAGAAGCGTCGCGCCATGGCCGCGCAGCGCCTCGGTCGCGAGCGGCGCCGGGTCCTTGCCGACATCGATGGCGGTGGGGTGGAACTGCACGAACTCCATGTCCGCCATCTGGGCGCCCGCGCGCGCGGCCATGCCGATGCCGCCGCCGCGCGCCTCGGTCGGGTTGGTGGTCACCTCGTAGAGATGGCCGACCCCACCGGTCGCCATGATGACATCCGACGCCTCGATCGCCTGCCGGGGTCCCTGCCCGGCGTCGCCGCGCGCGATGACGCCCGCAACGCGGCCGGCCTCGACCATCAGCTCTTCGGCGACGTAGCCTTCAAGGACGCGAATGTGGCCAGCCTTCCCGACCGCATCGACCAGCGCCGCCATGATGGCGCGGCCGGCCATGTCGCCCTTGACCCGCACGATGCGCGACTGGCTGTGGGCCGCCTCGCGGCTGACGGCCAGATGGCCTTCAAGATCGCGGTCGAAGGGCACGCCGAAGTCGAGCAGATCGTGGACCCGGTCGGAGGCTTCGGCCGCCATGGCCGCGATGATCGCCTCGTCGACGATGCCGTCGCCGGCGGCGATCGTGTCAGCCACATGGGCCTCGACCGTGTCGCCGGGACCGACGGCGGCGGCGATGCCCGCCTGCGCCCACGCCGACGAGGCGCCGCGTCCGATCGGCGCGGCGGCAAGGATGGTGACGGCGCGCGGCGCCAGCTTGAGCGCGCAGAACAGTCCGGCCAGCCCGCCGCCGATGATGACGATGGGGCGGGTCATGGTCTGTTTCCACCGGGCGTCTGGCTGGAATACCCCCCTCTGTCCCTTTGGGACATCTCCCCCTCAAGGGGGGAGAATGGGAGCCCGTGATCGCCGCCCTCGCTCAATCCTCGCCGTTTTGGGCTGGGAGGGCCGATTGCGGCGCCACTCTCCCCCCTTGAGGGGGAGATGTCCCGAAGGGACAGAGGGGGTTGCAATCGCAGTGTCATGCGCGCCGGGATTCGTCGATCGCAGCCACGATGTGTCGGCAGACGCCGTCAATATCGCCAAGCACATCATCGTTCCAAAACCGAAGGACCTGCCAGCCAAGGGCGTCCAATCGGGCATCGCGCGTCCGATCGCGGAGCGTTTCGGTGGGTAGACCGTGCTGCGAGCCATCCAGCTCGACTATCAGCCGGTGTTCCGGACAAGCAAAATCGACGATGAACCCGCTGATCGGCATTTGTCGGCGAAACCCCAGTCCCATGAGCCGGTGGGCTCTCAGCTCCCGCCAGAGTTTGCGTTCTGCGTCGGTCATGCCGCGCCGCATGCGGCGTGCGTTCAAACGATTGGGCGCTGGCACACGGCGGTGAGGCACCGGCATCACACTCACTGCTTCAAATTCACCATCCGCTCCACGGCCCGCCTCGCGCGGGCGGCGATGGAGGGGTCGACCGTCACCTCCTCCTTCATTTCGCATAAGGAATCGAGGATCTTCGGCAGCGTGATGCGCTTCATGTGCGGGCAAAGATTGCACGGCTTGACGAACTCGACCTCGGGCACCTCGGACTGGATGTTGGAGGCCATCGAGCACTCGGTGACGAGCAGCACCTTGGGCGGGCGCTGGTCGCGCACATAGTTGATCATGCCCGCCGTCGAGCCGGCATAGTCGGCCATCTCGACCACCTCGACCGGGCATTCGGGATGGGCGATGATCTCGATTTCGGGGTCGGCGTCCTTGTAGGCCTGCAACTCCTCGGCGGTGAAGCGCTCATGCACCTCGCAATGGCCCTTCCAGGTGAGGATCTTCACGTCGGTCTGGGCTGCGACGTTCTGGGCGAGATATTCGTCGGGAATGCACAGAACCGTGTCGACGCCGAAGCTCTCCACCACCTGCACCGCGTTGGACGAGGTGCAGCAGATGTCGGTCTCGGCCTTCACCTCGGCCGACGTGTTCACATAGGTGACGACGGGCACGCCCGGATAGCGCTCGCGCAACAGGCGCACGTCGGCGCCGGTGATCGATTCGGACAGCGAACAGCCGGCCTTCATGTCCGGAATGAGAACCGTCTTTTCCGGATTGAGCAGCTTGGAGGTTTCGGCCATGAAGTGGACGCCGCACTGGACGATGATGTCGGCGTCGACCTTGCCGGCTTCCTTGGCGAGCTGCAGCGAGTCGCCGACGATGTCGGCAACGCAATGGAAGATCTCCGGCGTCTGGTAGTTGTGCGCGAGGATCACCGCGCCGCGCTCGGCCTTCAGCCGGTTGATCGCCGCCACATAGGGCGCATAGACCGGCCACTCGAACTCGGGAATGTGATGGCGCACGCGCTCGTAAAGGTGCGCCGTCTCGCGCTCCACTTCGGCGTTCCATTCGAGCGGCGGACGGGCGATGACGCCGAAGCGTTCGGCCGCGCTCTGTCCCGGTCGTGCCGGCTTGCGGGTCTCGGCCTCCGCTCGCATGGGAGCCTCCCAGATATCAGTCATGCCCTTCATGTGGAGGCCGCGCGGTTCTAGGACAACACGGGCCGTCAAGGCAATCGGACATCGGCCACCAGGCCGGTTGACATTCATCAAAACATCATGAATTATTGATATATGGATCGCACACGGTCAATCGAGGCGCTCGCGGCGCTCGCACACGAAACCCGGCTCGACGTCTTCCGCCTGCTGGTCAAGCGCGGCGCGGCGGGCATGGCGGCCGGCGAGATCGGCGAGACGCTCGGGGTGAGACAGAACACGATGAGCGCCAATCTTGCCGTTCTGAGCCGGGCCGGGCTGATCCGCTCCGAACGCGAGGGCCGGTCGATCACCTATTTCGCCGACTTCGACGGCATGCGCGGGCTGCTCGGCTTCCTGATGGAGGATTGCTGCGGCGGCAATCCGGCGCTGTGCCAGCCCGTTCTCGACGAGATCGCCTGCGCCTGCTGAGGGGAAACCATGACCGACAAGACCTACAACGTGCTGTTCCTGTGCACGGGCAATTCGGCCCGTTCGATCATCGCCGAGGCGATCATGAACCGGGTCGGCCGGCCGCGCTTCACCGCCTATTCGGCCGGCTCCCAGCCCAAGGGCGAGGTGCACCCATACACGCTGGATCTGCTCAAGGCGCTGAACTACAACACCGATTTCGCGCGCTCGAAGAACTGGGAGGAGTTCGCCGGCCCCGACGCGCCGCAGATGGATTTCGTCTTCACGGTGTGCGATTCGGCCGCCGCCGAGACCTGCCCGGTCTGGCCGGGCCAGCCGATGAGCGCCCATTGGGGCGTGCCCGATCCGGTCGCCGCGACGGGGACCGAAGCCGAACGGCGCTTTGCCTTCGACGATACGCACCGGATGCTCGAAAGCCGCATCTCCGTGTTCACCAGCCTGCCGTTCGAGCGGATCGACCGGCTGAGCCTGCAGAAGCGGCTCGACGATATCGGCCGCGCTTGAGTTCGTTTGCATGACAGATGACACCGCCGCGCCGTGGCGCGACGACCCCACAATGCCCAATCTCGCCGACGACGCGCTCGGCGAGATCGACTTCCACGCCATCCACAACAGCGCGCCCGCGCTGCACCGGCCGCGCGTATTGATGCTGTACGGTTCGCTCCGGGAGCGCTCCTACTCGCGGCTTCTGACCTACGAGGCGGCACGCATTCTCGAGCGGCTCGGGGCCGAGGTGCGGGTCTTTCACGCCGATGGTCTGCCGCTGGTCGACGACGCGACCGCCGACCACCCCAAGGTCGCCGAACTGCGCGAACTGTCATTGTGGTCGGAAGCGCAGGTCTGGTCGTCGCCCGAACGGCACGGCGCGATGAGCGGGGTGATGAAGACGCAGATCGACTGGCTGCCCCTGTCGCCGATCGGCGGAATAAGGCCGACGCAGGGACGCACGCTGGCGGTCATGCAGGTCAGCGGCGGCAGCCAGAGCTTCAACGCGGTCAACCAGATGCGCATTCTGGGCCGCTGGATGCGGATGATCACCATTCCCAACCAGTCCTCTGTCGCCAAGGCGTGGCAGGAGTTCGACGAGGCCGGCCGGATGAAGCCATCGTCCTACTATAACCGCGTCGTCGACGTGATGGAGGAACTGGTGAAGTTCACGCTGCTCACACGGGACCGCTCGGCCTATCTGACCGATCGCTATTCAGAACGCGTGGAAACCGCCGAACAGGTGCACAAGCGCGTCAGCATTCGGAGAATCTAGCGCTCGGCGAACGCCAGCCGCACGCCGAGGAAGGCAAAGGCGGCGGCGAACGAGCGCTTCATCCAGCGAACGATTGCAGGCCGCCGCATCACCCGGTCGCGGGCGAAGGCGGCGAACGCGCCGTAGCAGACGAACACGACGAAGGTCAGCGCCATGAAGACGAGCGCCAGGCCGACCATCAGCGCGGTCGGACTGGTCGCGGTCGCCGGTACGAACTGCGGCAGAAACGCCAGGAAGAACAAGGACAGCTTGGGATTGAGCACGTTGAGCGCGATCCCGTTCGTGACGATCCTGCGCCGGGACATGGCCGTGCGGTTCTCGCCGACGTCGAGCGCGCCGCCCTCGCGCAGCACCGACCAGGCCATGTAGAACAGATAGATGACGCCCAGATATTTGATCACCTGAAACGCCACCGCGCTGGCGTGGAGGAGCGCCGCAAGCCCGATGATCGAGGCGAGGATATGCGGCACGATGCCGAGCGTGCAGCCGAAGGCCGCGTAGACCGACGCACGTGTCCCCTGCCCCAGCCCCACGGCGAGCGTGTAAAGGACGCCGGTGCCCGGAAGCAGGACGACGATGATCGAGGTGATCAGGTACTCGGCTGACATCGGTGCAGCCTATGCCGGTTCTGCCGGCACCGCCAGCGGTCGCATCAGAAAACCTGCACCGGGGCACGACAATATTTGGTTTGTCGCGCGTGCGGGCGCCACCTATGATCGGCCGATCCGTGGAGAGGGACGCCCATGTCGACATCGCCCGCCGCCGAGGCGCGCTCGGATTATCCCTGGCTGATCATCGCGGCCGGGTGCCTGATCGCGGCGCTGACATTCGGGCCGCGCTCGGCGCTCGGCTTCTTCCAGATCCCGATGCTGGCCGATACGGGCTGGACGCGGGCCGATTTCGGCCTCGCGCTGGCGATCCAGAACCTGATGTGGGGCCTTGGCCAGCCGGTCTTCGGCGCGGTCGCCGACCGGTTCGGCACATGGCGCGTGCTGGCGCTTGCCGGCCTGATGTACGCGACCGGCCTTTTGCTGATGGCGACGCCCGATTCGCTGTGGTTCCTGCATCTGGGCGGCGGCGTGCTTGTCGGGCTCGGAATCGCCGCCGGCTCGTTCGGCATCATTCTCGCCGCGTTCGCCCGCAACGTCACGGCCGAACAGCGCTCGTTCGCGTTCGGCCTGGGGACGGCGGCCGGCTCGGCGGGCATGTTCGTCTTCGCGCCGTTCAGTCAGGCGCTGATCGATGCGTTCGGCTGGCAGGATTCGCTGCTGATCATGTCGGCGCTGATGCTGCTCGTGCCGGTGCTTGCGATCCCGCTGCGCGGCAACTCGACATCAGGCCGCACCAGCCAGATCGAGATCGACCAGTCGATCGGCGCGGCGCTGCGCGAGGCGTTCGGCCATTCATCCTACCTGCTTCTGACGGCGGGCTTCTTCGTGTGCGGCTTCCAGGTCGCTTTCATCACTGCGCACTTTCCCGCCTATGTCGCCGATATCGGCATCGACGCGCGCTATGCGGTGATCGGCGTGTCGGCGATCGGCTTCTTCAACATCATCGGTTCGCTCGCTTCGGGCATCATCGGACAGAAATACTCCAAGCCGATCTTCCTGGCGCTGATCTATATCGGCCGCTCGATCGCGGTCACGGTCTTCCTGCTGCTGCCGCAAACGGGCACGTCGGTGATCGTGTTCTCGGTGGTGATGGGCCTGCTGTGGCTCTCCACCGTGCCGCCGACGAACGCGCTGGTCGCGATCATGTTCGGCACGAAATATCTCGGCATGCTGGGCGGCATCGTGTTCCTGTCCCACCAAGTCGGCTCTTTTCTGGGCGTGTGGATGGGCGGCTACCTGTTCGAGCGGTTCGGCTCGTACGATCCGGTCTGGTGGCTCGGCGTGGCGCTCGGCCTGTTCGCGGCGGTCGTGCACTGGCCGATCAGCGAACGGCCGGTGGAACGTCCCGGCCTGGCTGCGCCCGCGGAATGATCAGGCCGGTTCGCGCATCGCCCTGAGGGCGGCGCGCAGGAAGCTCTCGCGGCTCTCCGGCGGGGCAATGCCACGGGCGGCCCAGATATCACGGTCGAGGAAGAAGCCGGTCAGCCGGAAAGCGTCCTCGAGGTCGGACGGCGCGCAATGGCGTCCTTGCCGCGCGGTCAGGAATGCCGGCAGCGGCAACAGCTTTGCGGCCCAGGGTGCGCCCGTCGCGCGATTGACCGCCTGCCCGCTCTTCGGCGAGACGTAGGCAAGATCGTCGGTCGCGTCGGAGCCGGCACATCGCGACAGGTTCAGGCCGAAGCCGAGTTCGTCCAGGAGCCGCAGTTCGAACCGGACCATCAGCGGGCCGGCGAGCGACGGTTCGGTCAGATGGTCGGCGACGATGCAGGCCGCCTCGTAGAGCGCGCCGTGCGGGTCGCGCTCGGGCAGAAGGCGCAGGTGGCTGCCCAGAAGCTGGATGCCCGCGAGGGCGCAGCCGCTCTGCATCAGCGTGGCCGCATGCAGGCTTACCGGCTCGAGCGCATAGGTCCCCAGATGCTCGTCGAGCCGGGCGCGCCAGGTCGCCTCGACACGGTTGCCGGGTTGCAGCAGCGGCTGGACCCTGCGCGAACGGCCGCCGCGCACCAGGCCCAGATGGCGGCCGTGCGCGCGCGTCATCAGTTCGACGATCAGGCTGGTCTCGCCGTGCTTGCGCGTACCGATGATGATGGCTTGGTCGGACCACTGCATCGCCCGTGTTTATCTACCCCTCGAGGGGGGAGAAAGCAAAAAGCCGTATCGTTACCAAAAACCGCCTCCCCCTTGAGGGGAGGCACGCGAGACCAAGCGCAGCGAGAGGCGCGCGGGTGGGGGTGGCGATAGGACAGTAGGGCTGGCCCGTACCCCCACCCGGCTCTGTCGCGCGTTGCGCGCCAATCGCCGACCTCCCCTCAAGGGGGAGGTGGCAGCGCGGGTGAGCCCGCCAGCGCTCCGCCCACCTACTCGGAAAAATCCAGACCCATCTCGCGGTAGCGCTCGGGATCGTCGCCCCACTTCTCGCGCACCTTGACGAAGATGAACAGGTGCACGGGCTGGCCTGTCAGTTCGGCGATCTCGCCGCGCGACGCCATCGAGATCGCCTTGATCGTCGCGCCCCCCTTGCCCAGCACGATCTTCTTCTGGCTGTCGCGCTCGACATAGATGACCTGCTCGATCCGGGCCGAGCCGTCCTTGCGCTCTTCCCATTTCTCGGTCTCCACGGTCGCCGCGTAGGGCAGTTCCTGGTGGAGGCGCTCGTAGAGCTTCTCGCGGGTGATCTCGGCCGCCAGCATCCGCATGGGCAGATCGGAGAGCTGGTCCTCGGGATAGAGCCAGGGGCTTTCCGGCACCGCGCCCGCGAGCGCATCGAGCAGATCGCCGCAACCCGAGCCCTTCAGCGCCGAGACCATGAAGGTCCGCGCGAACGCGGCCCGTTCGTTGAGCGTCGCCGTCAGTTCGAGCAGCTTCGGCGGCTCGATCGCGTCGACCTTGTTGAGGACCAGCCACTTTTCGGTACTGACGTCCGGCAGCGCCCGAAGGATCGCTTCCTCTTCCTCGCCGATCCCCTTGCGCGCGTCGATCAGCACGAGCACCAGGTCGGCATCGTGCGCGCCGGCCCAAGCAGCGCGGACCATGGCGCGGTCGAGCCGTCGCCGGGGGGCGAAGATGCCGGGCGTGTCGACGAAGACGATCTGGCTTTGCCCGTGGATCGCGACGCCGCGGATCGGCGCGCGCGTCGTCTGCACCTTGCGCGAGACGATGGTGACCTTGGCGCCGACGAGCTGGTTGACGAGGGTGGACTTGCCGGCATTGGGCGCGCCGATCAGCGCGACGAAACCGGCGCGCGTGTCCGCATCCTCGGTCGCGTCCCGGTCCGTCATGACGCCAACCCGTCGACCGGCCAGATGCCCTCGCGGATCAGGAGCGCGGTGGCGGCGAGCTGCTCGGCCTGACGCTTGGAGGGGCCGGTGGCCTGTTCGGGGCGAAGCTTTCCGATCCGCACCTCGACGGTAAAGGACGGGGCATGGTCGGGCCCATCGCGCCCGACCACCCGGTAGCTCGGCGTCTCCGAAAAGGTCCTGTGCGTCCACTCCTGCAGTTCGGTCTTGGCGTCGCGCCGGGCGGCCATGACGTGGCGGGCGCGCTCGGTCCAGCAACGGGTGATGAAGGCGCGCGCGGCTTCGAGCCCGCCGTCGAGATAGATGGTGGCGATCAGCGCTTCGACCACGTCGGCGCGCACGCTCTTGAGCCGCGCCGAGCCGATATCGCCCATGTCGGCCCCGGTCCGGATGAACGGGGTCAGGCCCAGCTCGTCGGCGACCGACGCCAGCGTTTCGGAATTGACCAGCGCGTTCAGGCGCACCGAGAGTTCGCCCTCGTCGGCATCGCGGAACTCGGCGAACAGCAGTTCGGCGACGCAAAGGCCGAGCACCCGGTCGCCGAGAAATTCGAGCCGCTCGTAATCGGTGCCGGTGCGGGCGCGCGCGCTCGAATGGGTCAGCGCCCGGTCGAGCCGTTCAAGGTCGGCGAAGGCATGTCCGGTGACCTGATGCAGATGGGCCAGCGTCGCGTCCGACACGGGCGGTTCGGCGGCGGAACCGGTCGTCATCGCGAGGCGGACCGGAAGAAGCGGTCAAAGCGCAGTTCGGTCGGCCAGCGCCAGATCTCGAGCGGCGAGGCACCGCCGGCGATCGAGAAGAAGATGATGTTGGCCCGGCCGACGAGATTCTCGTGCGGAACGTAGCCGACGTTGAAACGGCTGTCGGCGGAGTTGTCGCGATTGTCGCCGAGCATGAAGTAATGGCCCTCGGGCACCACGAACTCGCGCGTGTCGTCGCCGACCGTACCCTGGGTGACATCGAGCGTGCGGTAGGAAACGCCGTTCGGGAGCGTTTCGCGATAGACCTGCACCGGCCGGTTCTGCTCGGTGATGTCGACATCGTCGATCGTGCCGACCGCCTCCCGCTCGACCGGTTCGCCGTTGAGCACCAGCGCGCCTTCGCTGATCTGGACCGTGTCGCCGGGAAGGCCGATCACCCGCTTGATGTAGTCGAGGCGCGGATTGGAGGGCAGCTTGAAGACGACCACGTCGCCGCGTTCGGGCGCATCGGCCCAGACGCGGCCCTCGAACAGGTCGGGACCGAACGGAAACGAGTAGCGCGAATAGCCGTAGGAGAACTTGGAGACGAACAGATAGTCGCCTTCGAGCAGCGTCGGACGCATCGATCCCGACGGGATCGAGAAGGGCTGGAACAGGAACGTCCGGATCAGCAGCGCCAGGATCAGCGCCTGGACGATCACGGAGATGACCTCGCCGATTCCGCCGGACTTCTTCTCGGTTTTTTCTGCCACGGTCATCGTCCTGCTCGTTGCTGCCGGCTCGCGCCGGATGGGGCGCCGGATCAGCGCCTCTTAACCTTTGGGCGCACGGTCATCAATCGCCGGAGGGGGCAAATCGGGCGGGCACGGCCTCGATGACGACGAAAGCCTGCGCCAGCGGATGGTCGTCGGTTATGGTCAGATGTATGGCCGCTTCATGGCCGTCGGGCAGCAGCATACGCAGCCGCGCCTCGGCGCCGCCGGTCAGCGCCATGGTCGGCTTGCCGCTGGGCAGGTTCACCACGCCCATGTCGCGCCAGTAGACGCCGCGCGCGATGCCCGTCCCGAGCGCCTTGGCGCAGGCTTCCTTGGCCGCGAACCGCTTGGCGTAGGAGGCCGCGCGCATGCGGCGGCGCTCGGACCGCTCGCGCTCGATATCGGTGAAAACGCGGGCGACGAAGCGCTCGCCGTGGCGCTCGAGCGTGCGCTCGACGCGGCGGATGTCGATCAGGTCGCTGCCGAGGCCGATGATCATGAGGCGATGCCGCGCCGGTCGTGTTCGGTGACATCGTGCCCGCTCGCCTGGCTTTCCTGCAGGGCGATCGCGCGCTCGGCCTTCTGCGCGGCGCGCCGCATCTGGAAGGCGGCGACTGCCATGCGGGTCGGGATGTAGATGAGAACGCCGACGAGCAGGCCCATCGGTACGCCGCCGACCAGCATCGGCTTGATGAAGGGCTGCCACAGCGCGACGAAGCCCTGCTCGGCGAACACCGAGCCGAACTCGGTCCCGTCGGCGCCGTTGCCGTCGACGCCGAGCAGCCAGCGGCCCAGGCTCAGGGTCGAGGCCCAGATCGCCGGAAACGTCAGCGGGTTGCCGACGGCGGTGCCGAAGGCGGCCGCGATCATCGAGCCACGCAGCAGGAAGGCGAGCAGGAAGGAAAGGATGAAGTGAAAGCCCATCAGCGGCGTGAACGAGGCGAACGCGCCGGCCGCGACGCCGGCGGCGATGGCGTGCGGCGTCGCCCGGATGCGCATGACGCGCTTGACGTAGTAGCGCATCGAGCGACCGTAGCTGCGCCGCGGCAGCATGGACACGCGCAGGCGCGTCCATCTGTTTTCCTGGTTGCGGCGCTTGAACAGCATGAGTGGGCTTCCATTGTCCTGGCGCGTGCGCGCCGGACGATCATAGTCGAAAAATGGTCAGAAAATCGCCATCGGACAGATACGGCCGGCTCGGGTTCCGTTCAAGCGTGTCGCCGGGCCGGCGCGGCCCCGACCGCGCACCTCACAACGACCGGCTCCCCGGCTTGGTGGCGGGAATGGCGGCCAGTTCGGGCGGCAGTTTGTCGGGGGCGAAGGCGGGAACCTCGTATTCGGCAAGCGCGATCAGCGGCACGCCGACATCGGCCTTGCCGGCCGAGCGGTCGATCAGGCAGGCCGCCGCGACCACCTTGGCACCGAGCGCCTTCATGCAGTCGACCGTCTCGCGGATCGAAAGGCCCGTGGTCACGATGTCCTCGATGATGACGACGCGCGCGCCCGGCTCGATCTCGAAGCGGCGCAGGCGGAACGTGCCCTCCGCGCGCTCGACCCAGATGGCGGGCACACCCAGATGCCGTGCGGTCTCGTAGGCCGGGATCAGCCCGCCGATCGCCGGCCCGACGCAATAGTCAAGGTCACCGGCGACTTCCGCGCGGACCTTCTCCGCGAGCGCCCGGCAAAGCGTCTCGGTCTTGTCGGGATGCATGAAGACCCGGGCCTTCTGCAGGAAGACCGGGCTGTGCAGGCCGGACGTCAGGATGAAGTGACCCTCCAGCACTGCGCCGGCGGACTTGAAGATCGACAGGACTTCGTCGGTTTGCATGTGATCGTACCTGATGGATGGCGGGATTGCCCGTGTTCATCGCTCTTGTGGTTCGTGCAATTTTGCACGATACTGGTTGGGGAACATTGGCGAATGAAACGAGAAGCCCTGATAAGAAGTCTGCGCAAGGAAGCGAAGGCTAAAGGGCTTCATTTCGAGCTGGTCAAGGGCCACGGCAAAGGATCGCATTATCGCGTCCGGATAGGCAAGCACTTCACGACCCTCAAGTCCGGCGAACTGACGCCGACATATGTGCGTTTGGTCCGCAAGCAGCTGGGTCTCGATTGAACGGATGATGATGATGCAATTTTCCTACTGCGCACAGTTTGAAGCCGACCCGGACGGAGGGTTCATCGTTACCTTTCCCGACATCGCCGAGGCCATCACGCATGGCCACGACAAGCCGAGCGCACTCGCGAACGCACGCGATGCCCTCGGAATGGCATTGCTGGGTTATGCCGCCGCCGGTCGGGAGTTGCCGTCGGCGAACGACCATCCGGGTCTGACGCGTGTTGTTCCGCTGGCCGCACAGGCTGCCAAACTTGGCCTTATTGCCAGTTTCAAGGCGGAAGGCATCTCGAAATCCGAGCTTGGGAGGCGCCTTGACAAGACGGAAGGTGAGGCGCGACGCCTGCTTGATCCCGACTATCCCTCGAAGATCGCCGACATGGACGCTGCGCTTGCCGCCCTCGACAGGCAGATGGTGGTGGGCGTGGAACCCGCATAGGCATCGCGCCGAAGCGAGAATCGCCTACCCGTTCACGCGTTCGGCCGTCGAGACCGCTTCGGACTCGCGCAGCTGGCCCAGAAGCCGCGTCAGGTGACGCAGGTCCCAGACCTCCAGATCGAAGATCATCTCGGTGAAGTCGGGCGCGGTGCGCACCATGGCGAGCGTGTGGATGTTGGCGTCGTTGTTGGCGATCACCTGGGCGATCTCGGCGAGCGAGCCGGGCGCGTTGATCGCGGTGACGATGATCTGCGCGGGAAAGCGCGTGCGGTTGGCGCCGTCAATGTCCCAGCGCACGTCGATCCAGCGGTCGGGCTGGTCGTCATAGGCGGCGAGCGCCGGCGACTGGATCGGATAGATGGTGATGCCCTTGCCCGGCGTCGAAATGCCGACGATCCGGTCGCCGGGCACCGCGCCTTCCGGCGAGAACCGCACCGGCAGGTCGCCGGCCGCGCCGCGAATGGGCAGGATGCGGTCGCCCTCGGTGCCGGTTTCCCCGGCGCCGATCTCCGGGTCGGGGGCGCCGTCGGACTTCGCTCCACTGCCGGGAAAGCGGAACATCATGCCCGACGCGTCGGTCAGGTTGAACCACCCCTCCCCGAGCAGTTCGGCGCTGGCCGGCGCGGCGAGCCTTTCGTCCTGGAAGTCCGGGAACACGGCCTTGATCACATGCGCCGAGGCCAGTTCCCCCCTGCCGACCGCCGCCAGCACATCCTCGACATCGGTATGCGCCAGGCGCCCGAGGCCCTCCTTGAGTATCTCGCGGGAGAACGGCCGACCGGCCCGTTCGAAGGCACGCTCGAGAATGCGGTGGCCGAGGCCCGAATACTGCTTGCGCACGGCGGCGCGGGTGGCGCGACGGATCGCGGCGCGCGCCTTGCCGGTCTTGACGAGCGCTTCCCATGCGGCCGGCGGCGAGGCCGAGGCGGAACGGATGATCTCCACCTCGTCGCCGTTCTGAAGCTGGGTGACCAGCGGCATGATGCGCCCGTTGATCTTGGCGCCGACGCAGCTGTCGCCGACGTCGGTATGCACCGCATAGGCGAAATCGACCGGAATGGCGCCGCGCGGCAACGCGATCAGCCGGCCCTTGGGCGTGAAGCAGAACACCTGGTCCTGGAACAGTTCGAGCTTGGTGTGTTCGAGGAACTGTTCGGGATGGTCCCCTTCGGAGAGGGATTCGATGGTCCGCCGCAGCCAGGCGTAGGCGTTGGTGTCCTCGAAGGTGGGGCGCGCCCTGCCGTTCGCCTTGCCATTGGTCTTGCCGTTCGTCTTGCCGCTGGGCCGGGCATCACCGCCCGCCAGCCCGCCATTGTCCTTGTAGATGGCATGGGCCGCGACGCCATATTCGGCGATCTCGTGCATGTGCCGGGTGCGGATCTGCAGCTCGACGCGCTGCTTGGACGGGCCGACGATGGTGGTGTGGATCGACCGGTAGTCGTTCTGCTTGGGCGTGGAGATGTAGTCCTTGAATCGGCCGGGCACCATCTTCCACTTGCGGTGCACGACGCCGAGCGCACGGTAGCACTCGTCGATCGTGCCGACGATGATCCGGAAGCCGAAGATGTCCGAGAGCTGCTCGAAGGAAAGGCCCTTGGTCTCCATCTTGTTGAAGACCGACCAGGCCTTTTTGCGGCGACTGTCCACCTCGGCATGGATGCCGTTGTCGGCAAGCAGGCCGCGCAGCGTGCCGGTGATCTCCTCGAGCAGGCCGGCATGGCGCGTCGCGATCTGCGCCAGACGGTCCGAAACGGTGGCGTAGGCCTCGGGATTGAGATGGCGGAAGGCGAGCTCCTCGAGCTCGTCGCGCATGTCCTGCATGCCCATGCGCCCGGCGAGCGGCGCATAGATGTCCATCGTTTCCTCGGCAATGCGGGCGCGCTTGTGCTCGGGCACGAAGTCGAGCGTGCGCATGTTGTGCAGCCGGTCGGCCAGCTTGACCAGAAGGACACGCACATCCTCCGAAATCGCCAGAAGCAGCTTGCGCAGGTTCTCGGCCTGCGCCGCCTTCTTGGAGACGAGATCGAGCCGCTTGAGCTTGGTCAGCCCCTCGACGAGGCGCGCGGTGTCCTCGCCGAACAGTTCCTCGATCTCGACGCGCGTCGCCGAAGTGTCCTCGATCGTGTCGTGCAAAAGGCCGACGGCGATCGTCGATTCGTCCATGCGCATGTCGGTGAGGATCGCGGCGACCTCGAGCGGATGGGAGAAATAGGGGTCGCCCGAGGCACGCGTCTGCCCGCCATGCTTCTTCATGGCATAGACATAGGCCTTGTTCAGAAGGGCCTCGTTGACCTGCGGCTTGTAGCGCTGGACGCGCTCGACAAGCTCGTACTGCCGCATCATCGGCTGGCGACCTCACAGAAAAAGCGCGCGGGCTGCGGTGCCCACGCGCTCAATATAGTCACGCGGGCAAGGCCCGCAAAAGAGCGTCCGGTCGGCTCAGTCGTCCGACTTTTCGGGCGGAACCAGCCCTTCGATGCCGGCGAGAAGCTCTTCCTCGGACATCTGGCCGCCGCCGAAGGTGATCTGCTCGGGCGTCTCGGGCGCATCGGGCGTCTCGGCGGTGTTCTCGCCCAGTTCGCTCTCGGGCTCGTCGACCTCGACATGCTTCTGAAGCGAATGGATCAGGTCTTCCTCGAGGTCGCCGGGCGACAGCGTCTCGTCGGCGATCTCGCGCAGGGCAACGACGGGGTTCTTGTCGTTGTCGCGGTCGACGGTGATCTGCGATCCCTGCGAGATCTGCCGCGCGCGATGGGCGGCAAGCAGGACGAGATCGAAACGGTTGTCTACCTTGTCGATGCAGTCTTCGACGGTCACGCGGGCCATGGGCGTTCCTCTGGCAATTCGGTCGTGTCGGGATTTGGCAGCGATATACACGCGGCACCGGACGTGTGCAAGCATGCCGATGCGGCCAAACCATGGCGAAAGGCCGATGTCAGGGCACCTCTTGCGATAACGGACCAATACTGGCGGGACCTGCTTGATTTCGACGCATTCCCGTGGAAAGCGTCGGCCATACTGAAAGCCATTTTCACGAAAGGACTTCGCCATGTTCGACCAGCGCGAGAAGATCGCCCTCTTCATCGATGGCGCCAACCTTTACGCGGCGGCAAAGGCGCTTGGCTTCGACATCGACTATCGAAAGCTGCTCGAACACTTCCAGAAGCGCGGTTACCTTCTGCGCGCCTATTACTATACCGCGCTGATCGAGGACCAGGAATATTCGTCGATCCGCCCCCTGATCGACTGGCTCGACTATAATGGCTACAAGGTCATCACCAAGCCGGCCAAGGAGTTCACCGACTCCTCGGGTCGCCGCAAGGTCAAGGGCAACATGGACATCGAACTGACGATCGACGCGATGGAACTGTCGCGGTCGATCGACCATGCGGTGCTGTTCTCCGGCGACGGCGATTTCCGCGTGCTGGTCGATGCGCTGCAGCGCAACGGCTGCAAGGTTTCGGTCGTCTCCACGATGGCCTCGCAGCCGCCGATGATCGCCGACGATCTGCGCCGCAACGCCGACCATTTCATCGATCTGAAGTCGCTCGAGGACCAGATCGGCCGGACCCATTCGGAGCGCGCGTCGCGCCATGTCCAGGACGACGAGGACGACGAAGACGAGGATTGAGCGGGATGACGCGCGGCGTTTCGAACCCTGCCGCAGCCGATCCGCCGACGAACTGCACCGCCTGTGCGCGTCTTTCCGCTTTCCGCGAACATTGGCGGGACGTTGAACCGGGCTGGCATAACGGGCCGGTTCCGACGTCGCTGCCGAAAGAAGGGCCGGACGCCGTTCGGCTGCTGATCGTCGGTCTGGCACCGGGGTTGCGCGGCGCGAACCGGACCGGCGTGGCGTTCACCGGCGATGCGTCGGGCGCCGTTCTGTTCGGCGCGCTCGAACGACACGGCCTCGCCCGGGGGCACAGGCCGGATGCCGCCGGCGCGGGCGTCGAACTGGTCGGGACGGCGATCACCAACGCGGTGCGCTGCGTACCGCCGCAAAACCGGCCGACGGGACCGGAAATCACGCGATGCCGCGCCCATCTCGAAGCGACGATCGCGCGCCTTGCGGGCCTGCGCGTAATGCTCACGCTCGGCCGGATCGCGCACGATGCCACGATCAGGGCCCTCGGCGAGCGCGTGGCGGACCACCCGTTCGGCCACGGTCGTCAAAGCTCCGTGGGCCCGCTCACGATCGTCTCCAGCTATCACTGCTCGCGCTACAACATGAACACGGGCCGGCTGACCGAAGCGATGTTCGATGAAGTCGTGGTTCGCTGCTCGCAGGTCGTCGGACGAAACTAACCATTTGGGATTAGATCAGCCTTGCGAACGACGACTGTCGATTGGCGATCGACTACCCGTGCTCGCGCAAGAGCCGCGCCTTCTGGCGATCCCAGTCGCGCTTCTTTTCGGTCTCGCGCTTGTCGACCATCTTCTTGCCGCGCGCGATGGCGACTTCCAGCTTGGCCATGCCGCGATCGTTGAAATAGAGCCTGAGCGGCACGATCGTCATGCCCTCGCGGTCGGTGGCGCTGGCCATGCGGGCGATCTCGCGTTTGCTCAGCAGCAGCTTGCGGCGCCGGCGCGGGTCGTGGTTGAACCGGTTGGCTTCCAGATATTCGGGGATATGGCTGTTGATCAGCCACATCTCGCCGTCCTCGAAGCTGGCGTAGCTCTCGGCGATGTTGGCCTGTCCGTTGCGCAGCGACTTGACTTCGGTACCGCGCAGGACGAGACCCGCCTCGACCACGTCCTTGATCTCGTAGTTGAAGCGCGCCTTGCGATTGTCCGCCACGAGCTTGCGGGCGGTCTGTTCTTTGCGGGACGGGGCCATGGAAGCGAAGTGGTCGCCGGCGGCGATCAGTTCAAGAGGCCGGCGTGGCGCATGGCATCGTCGATCAGCGCCGCACTCGCCGCCTCGACCGGGACCATCGGCGAGCGGACGATATTGTGCATGCGGCCAAGGCGCGAGAGCGCATATTTGGCACCCGTCAGGCCCGCTTCGACGAACAGCGCCTTGTGAAGCGGCATCAGCCGGTCCTGATAGTCGAGTGCCGTGGCAAAGTCGCCGGTGGCCATCGCGTTCTGGAATTCGGCGCAAAGCCGCGGTGCCACATTGGCCGTCACCGAGATGCAGCCGACCCCGCCCTGCGCGTTGAAGCCGAGCGCCGTGGCATCTTCACCGGAAAGCTGGATGAACTCCTTGCCGCAGGCCATGCGCTGCTCGGGGACACGATCGAGCTTGGCCGTGGCGTCCTTGACGCCGCAGATCGTCGGGAAATCGGCGGCAAGGCGCGCCATCGTCTCGGGCAGCATGTCGATCACCGAGCGCGGCGGAATGTTGTAGATGATGATCGGCAGGTCGACGGCCTGGGCGATCGCAGCGAAATGGGCGTAAAGACCGCGCTGGTTGGGCTTGTTGTAATAGGGCGTGACGACGAGCACGGCGTCGGCGCCCGCGCTCTCGGCATGCTGGGCGAAGTCGACCGCCTCCAGCGTGTTGTTGGAGCCCGCGCCCGCGATGACGGGCACGCGACCCGCCGCCTGATCGACGCACAGTTCGACCACGCGCTTGTGCTCGTCATGGGTCAGCGTCGGCGATTCGCCCGTCGTGCCCACAGGCACGAGGCCCTTGGTGCCTTCGTCGATCTGCCAGTCGACAAGCGCCCGGAAGGCCGCCTCGTCGACCGCGCCGGCGGCGTCGAAAGGGGTTACGAGCGCCACCATCGAGCCGCGCAGGCGGCTGCGCTCATCGGTCGGCCGGTCTGCCATGGCCATGCTCCAATCAGTACGCGGCGTGCGCGCAAAACAAAAGCCGCGCAAGAGACTCGCGCAGCGCACCCGCAAAGGTCGGCGCACCATAAGGCGGCGGGCCGTGCCGGGCAAGCGGCGCCCGTGTGTTACGGGCGTTCAACTGTGCAGGTTCGTTAACCGCCGGTTTACCTTGCCGGCCGACGCTCGTCCCATTGCTGCCATGAGCGAATGGCATCGGAGTGAGATGGCACTCAACCATGCATTGATGGCCGGCCTTGCCGTGCTGGGGCTTTCCGCGCTGGCCGGGCTCGGCGCGCTGTCGGTCACGGAGCGGCCGACCGAACGGATCGCATCCGCCGGCAAGACGGACAGGATCACGCTCGACCCGATGACCACCGCGAGCGTGCCGCAGGCGGCGCAGGTGTCGACGCCGGCGCAGACCGCCCGCCTTGGCGCGGCGCTCGAGGCCGTCCATGCCGGCCGCATCGACGACGCGCGCGACATTGCCGGGGCCCTTCCGGCGGGCTCGGTAGACCGCGACCTGATCGACTGGACGATCGCCATGTCCGGCGACCGCTCGGTCGGGGCCGGCGAGATCAGCCGCGTCGCAAGGCGCCTGAGCGACTGGCCCGGCCAGGACGCGCTCGCGCGCAATCACGAGCGGGCGTTGGCGCGCGGCTGGCTCGCCGACGTCAAGCTCCGGACCGCGTTCGCGGCGAACCCGCCGCAAACCTTCGAAGCCGCCTACGCGCTGGCCAAGAGCCATCTGCGCACCGGGGATGCGGACACGGCGCGCGCGCTGTTCGCGCCGTACTGGCACGGGCAGGTCCTGTCGGCCGCGATCGAACGCGAGGCGCTCGACCTGTTCGCCGACGCGCTCACCGAGGACGATCATTTCGCACGCTATTTCAACATGATGGTGCGCGAGCGTATCGGCGCGGCGGGCCGCGTGGCCGAGCCGGCCGGCATGGCCGGCCTGCACGACGCCTGGACGGCGGTGATCCGGCGCGCGGCCGGCGTCGACGCGATGCTCGCGGACGTGCCCGAAGAGCTGCTCGAAACCGAGGCCGGCCTTTACATGCGCATCGAACATCTGCGCCGCACGGACCGGTTCGAAGAAGCGGCGGAGTTGCTCGAAGAAGTGCCGTCCGATCCGGCCGCCCTGACCAACCCCGACGCGTGGTGGAACGAGCGGCGCATCGTCTCGCGCTCGCTGCGCGAACGAGGCGATATCGCGCGCGCCTATGCGATCGTCGCCCGGCACAGGGGCGGCAGCCCGCAGACCCAGGTCGACGCGGCGTTTCATGCCGGCTGGTACGCGCTGCGCGGGCTCGATGACCCGGCGCGGGCCCGGCCGCATTTCGAGGCGATCGAAACGATTGCCGTCGGTCCGTCCTCGCGTGCCCGGGCGGCCTACTGGCTCGGACGCACCGCCCTTGCGGCCGGTGACGAGGCGGAAGCGGGGCGCCGTTTCGAGGACGCCGCGCGCCATCCGACCGCGTTCTATGGCCAGCTTGCCGCGCAGGGGCTCGGACGCGAAAGACTCGGTCTGGGCGATCAGGCGCCGGACGTGGCGTCGGCGCAGCAGGACCTTTCACGGTCGCCCGTGCTACGCGCGATCGAACGCCAGTCGGCCACGGGCGAGAGGCGCTACCTCGAAACGCTCTATGCCGGGCTGGCGGACGCCTTGGACACGCCGGCGCACTATGCAGCGCTTGCCGCGCACGCCGCCTCGGCCGGCCACCCCGCGATCGGCCTTCGCATCGCCAAGCGCGGCCAGTGGCGCGGCCACGAACTTGGCTTTGCCACCCATCCGGTGGGCGCGATACCCTCGGACGGTCTGATCGCACCGGCCGACCGCGCGCTCGCCTACGCGGTCGCCCGTCAGGAAAGCGAATTTGACACCAATGCCGTCTCGCGGGCCGACGCACGGGGCCTGTTGCAACTGCTGCCCTCGACCGCGCGCGATCTGGCGGGGCGGATGGAACTGTCCTACAGCGCCGGCCGGCTAACGGCCGACCCGGCCTTCAACGCGCTTCTGGGCACGCAGTATCTCGGCGAACAGCGCGGACGGTTCGGCGGCTCGTACGTCCTGACCTTCATCGCCTACAATGCCGGGCCCGGAAGGGCGCGCGAGTGGGTCGGGCGCTTCGGCGATCCGACCGGCCTGTCGCTCGAGGACACGATCGACTGGATCGAGCAGATCCCGTTCCCCGAGACCCGCCTTTACGTGCAGAAGGTGATGGAGAACCTGACCGTCTACAAGGCCCGCTTCGGCCTGCCGCTGACGATCGAGGAGGATCTGGCGGCATCGGCCGGGTAACCCGGCGCCCAATCGGTGAACAACTTGCGATTGCCGGCGCTCATCGCAAAGACAAGCCCTGTGACGCATATCCCGCAATACGATACGCGGCATCCGAGTCCGAATTGACGCGATGACAATGTCATTCAGAATAAATGATCTGGACGGAACTCCGGCACGGTGCCCCCGCGCGGCATCCGGTCACTCGGCGAACACCCGCCGACCGTCGGCGAGCTTCGGAGCGGTTGATTTCTCTCCGGCATGAACGGCCTTGTTCGCCTTCGGGTTGCCGGCCTTCTCGGCATCCCTCGCCGCGCGGGCGTTGATCCGGTCAAGCGCCATGACGCACTGGTCGAGATCGTCGGTGGCCAGATGCGCGTATCGCAGGGTCATCTGGATTGTCTGGTGCCCCAGGAAGGCCTGGACCCGGCGCAGATCGATGCCCGCCTGGACAAGGCGGGACGCGCAGGTGTGGCGCAGCATGTGCGGGACGAACTGCTTGTCTCCGGCGAGCCCCATCTGCTTCTTCACCGCGTTCCAGTGATAACGGAATGCCTGGTACCGGACATGGCGGAACGGCCCGCCGGGGCGATGGCGATGGTTCGCCAGCGCAACGACCGCACGGTCCGTCAGCGGCACCGTGCGGCTGCGCCCTGATTTCGTGACCCAGAACGTGGCCTTGCCATGGTGCACATCGCCATGCCTGAGATTGAGCGCCTCGCCGACCCGGGCGCCGGTGTCGACCAGAAAGACGCAAAGATCGCGGAAGGCTGCGTCCCGGGACGCAAGCTTTCGGAGCAGCACGCGCTCCTCCTCGCGCGTCAGGAAACGAACCCGCGCGTTCTTTTCGGGTAGTCTTACATATGTCGGCAGCTTCTTGATCAGCCCGGCTCGCTCCGCTCGCCGCAACAACTTGTAGAATGCGGCCAGTTTTCTGTTTATCGTCGAATTTGAATTACCTTTTGAGCGGTAATACATGATGAGTCGATCGACAAGGTCGTCATTGATTGTTTCTATCTTATTTCTTTGGATAAACTCCGAAACTTCCGCGACGAACGCGGCGACATTACGCTTGTGCGATCCCTCGTCCCACAAAATGCTGTGATATCGCGCGTAGATTGAAAGTATTTCTAGCGGCATGGGTTCCGTTCTTATTCTTTTGTGCAGACGAGAGATTCATCTGTTCACCACTGCCAAGTCAATCGGCCTGACCTGACCCCACCCGATAGATTGCTGGAAGAAGAAACCCGGCGGTTGCCCGCCGGGTTGGTTGTTCAGATAGAGCTATGCGCTCGCTTAGAACGAACGCTCGAAGCGGACGAAACCGGTCGTCTTCGTGTCAAGAACATCGCCTGCGTCAGCCAGCGGCACAAAGTGCGTCACCGCGACCTTCATGTCGAAATTCTCGACGATCTCGTAGTCGATTACGGCACCGACGTTCATCAGATTGGCATCGACGCCCGGTACGATAGCATCGAGATGGCCCAGGTTATCCCAATAGCCGACATTACCCGTCAGAGCGAGCGCGCTGGTAACTTGGTGCTGATAGGCGGCCTGAACTGACCATTCCGACCATGTCGGCACCGCACGCGCATACGCGCCGGGCGCGAAAAACCCAATGGCCGGATCGATACCGAATGCCGTCGTACCGTCAAGCACATAAGTCGCGCCCGACGTGTAATAGCCGGCGATCTCGAAGCGACCATCTACGCCGACGTCGACACCAAGACGGCCCTTGATGGCCCATTCATCGGTCTGGTTGTCGTAGGCCGCGAACAGACGCGCGTCAACGATGCCAAACGTACCGCCGATGTTACCGGAAACATTAGGAACGAAGTCGGGAAGACCGCCGTCGCCGCCGCCATCGTCGTCGTCAAGCGACAGCGTGGCATCGAAACTGCCGGCAACGAAGGTATAGGCGATCCGGTTGGTCTTTTCACCGCCCAGGATGTCCGCTTCACCGACCAGTCCGCCGTCGAATGCATTGTCGGTGTAGCCCATATGGAGGCCGCCCAATTCGATGTAAGCGGAGTCGATAACGACGTTGGCTCCGTCGTTTGAATTTCCTTGGAGGGCGATGAAGCCGATCAATTCGCCCAGTTCGGTATCGCTCCAGGCTGTGATCTCGAGTTGGCCTCGGGTGTTCTTTTCCCAGCCCCACTCGCTCTCCGGATTGAAGTCATAGATCCGAACTCCACCCGTGTTATCAGCGGCGAAATCACCGGCGTCGACAAATGGATTTTCATCCTCGGCCTCTTCTGATTCCGACGTGAACCGCTCTTCAATATCGATCTGGTAGCGAACATAGCCACCGATCTTCAGACAGACCTCGCTACCCGGAATAAAGAAGTAGCCCTCACCGGCCGCGTCGCAGACGCGGACATATTCGACCACTTCGGGCTCCGGAATGATGATGTCGGCTGCGTTGGCGGTCGTAACCGCTGTCATCGCCGCCGCCGAGCCGAGCAGAAGGCTCCTGATTTTCATAATTGACCTCCAGTCAACCGACAATCGGCGACAACCGCAGATGGCTCGCGGCGGCGCGGAGGTTGTCCCTTTGCAGGGAGGCTGGAAACGGCGGGGGCGAGTGCGCTATGGGAGACGTGTTTCTCCGAACCGGTGCCCGTTACCCGTGTCTTCCGCTTCAATGCCACCCGACTTCGACCATGGCGAAAGCATCTTCGTCTCGGCGCGCGACGGGCTGCGCCTGCATGTGCGGGCCTTCGGACCGCGGCACGGCAAGCGGATGCCGGTCCTCTGCCTGCCGGGGCTGAGCCGCAACAGCCGCGATTTCCTGGGCCTTGCCGCCCGTTTCGCCAATCATCCCAAGGCGCCGCGCCGGGTCTATGCGATGGATTTCCGCGGGCGCGGCCTTTCCGGCTACGATCCCAACTGGCGCAATTACAATGTGATGATCGAGGCGGAAGACGTGCTTTCCGTGCTCGCCGCGCTCGACATCGACCGCGCGATCTTCGTGGGCACCTCGCGCGGCGGCCTGGTGACCATGTTGCTCACCGCGATGCGGCCCGGCGCCATCGGTGCGGCCGTGCTGAACGATATCGGCCCGGCGATCGAGGGCGCGGGGCTGATCCAGATCCGCCTCTACCTCAAGAAGATGCCGCAACCGCGCGACTGGAGCGAGGCGGTCGAAATACAGAAGACCGTGATGGCCAAGGCGTTTCCGGCCCTGACCCAAGAGGATTGGTCGTTCGAGGCTCACGCCCGCTATCGGCGCATCGATGGCGCGATCCGGCCCGACCACGACCCGGCGCTGGTCAAGACGCTGACCGCTCTCGACCCCGGAGATCGCCTGCCCACCGTCTGGCCGCAGTTCGCCGGGCTGCGGTCGGTGCCGACTCTGCTGCTGCGCGGAGAGAACTCGACCCTGCTGTCCGGGGAGACCGCCGGTCGCATGGCCGCCGTCCACCCCGCTCTGACACGGGTCGACATTGCCGGCCAGGGCCACGCCCCCATGCTGCACACGCCGCAGGCCCTTGCCGCGATCGAGGCGTTCGTCGGCCGCCTGCGATAGGCGGAGCAACGTTGCCACGCCAGTCCGCTTGTCGCGGCTACGAATCGGCCGGATATGGCGAGAATCGTCCGTGGAGCCCGAAAACAGGCGGTTTGCCGTCCTTTTTCGCGGCATGGACGCCCGGATCGCTGGACGATTGTTAACGGCTGTTAAACTCCATGAACGGTTCCTCACCCAAATCGTGTCATTTGTGCAACATCGAATTCCTATCGCGCCGCAGCGGGCCGCATCGAGCCAATTGCGTGTTGCGCGGTTTCGGGCCTTGGGTCATGAACGGGACAGGAAACGGGCGGGTCTGCCTGTTTCTGCGTAGGGGATGGGACAGGCAGTCCTGTAGAAACCCCAGACCCGTTTCGAACTTTGACTGGAGGTCAATTATGAAAACCAAGAGCCTTCTGCTCGGCTCGGCAGCGGCGATGATGGCGGTTACGACCGCCAACGCAGCCGATGTCTTCATTCCGGAACCCGAAGTGGTCGAATATGTCCGCGTCTGCGAAGCAGCCGGCAGCGGCTTCTTCTACATCCCGGGCACCGAAACCTGCCTGCGGATCGGCGGCTATGTCCGTTACGACATCGGCTTCGGCGAGCTGAATTCGGCTACGCACCATGTCAGCGGTGACGAAACGTGGAACAAGCGCGCACGCGCTTCCTTCCAGGTGTCGACCTGGGCGGACACCGAACTCGGCCCGCTCCGCACGTTCGTGGAAACCCGTTGGCAGTACGACACCAACGGCGTTACGATCCGCACCCCCGGCAACCCCGGCGCGGTCGTTACGAACGGTTACGCGAACGCAGGTGAATTCTCGATCAACTTCGCCTACATCGATCTGGCCGGTCTGCGCATCGGTAAGGACGAATCGTACTTCACCACCTTCACCGGCTATGCCGGTTCGGTCATCAACGACACGACCGCTGGTGGTTATGGTCCGTTCGACACGAACCTGATGAGCTACACCTTCTCCAACGGTGGCTTCTCGGCCGGTATCTCGCTCGAACAGGGCAGCAACAGCGTGAGCACCACGTGGCGTCAGACCGCCGTCGACGCCAACGGCGACGGCGTTCTCGATGCCGTGGAATACGCGACCGGTATTGGTGGCTGGGGCATCGACGACTACGTGCCGCACATCGTGGCCGGTGCCGGCTACGACTCGGGCGCCTTCCAGGTCCGCGGCGTGTTCGGTTATGACACCCGCAACGGTACTGGTGTCGGCGGCTGGGCCGGTAAGATCCGCGGCGACGTCTCGTTCGATCCGTTCTCCGCGTTCGTCATGCTGATGTACGGTGAAAACACCTCGGCCTACACCACGTGGGGCAACGGTGCCGCAACCGCAGAAACCTTCTCGGTCATCGGTGGCGCTTCGTTCGCCGTCAACGACCAGGTCGCTCTGAACGGCCAGGTTCAGTGGGCCGAAGGCAACGGCATCGGCGACGAGTGGGCGATTGCCGCCAACGTCAACTACGAGCCCGTCGACGGCCTGATCGTTCGTCCGGAAGTTGTTTACTACAACAACAACGCCGGTCAGGACATCTTCGGCGGTACGCTGCGCTTCCAGCGCTCGTACTGATCGGTCGACCTACGGCTGAACTTCGGACCCGGCGGGAAACCGCCGGGTCTTTTCTTTTCCGGCTGGCGCAGTTGCGATGGCTGCGCATCGTCGCCCAATGGCGGTGAACCGGAAGGGGCCAAGACCCTTGCCGCTGATGTGCCAGGCCGCGGCCTTCTGCACTGATGTCAGCGCAAAGCGCTCCAGGGATGAACGTCCGGGGCCGCCTCGGGATGGTTGCGGATGAAATGGTGCAGCACGTGCAGGAGCGTGAGCACATGGACGCGGTCGCCGCGCGCCTGCGCCGCACGCACATCGTCGATGATCATCGCGCCGATCCGCTCGAAGCCGTGCGCCTGGTGGGCGAGGTACTCGCCATAGGCGGCGGCAACGCCTTCGGGCATGTGCTCGTGCTCGGCGATGGCGAGGATTTCGGCCTCGGTCAGATCGCACATCCCGACAATGTCATCGAGCGAGATCATCACCGCAGAACAGCACGCAGCGTCACCTTGCGCAATTGGCCATTGGGCGGGCGCAGGCTCACGACTTGCTTGCGGTTCGCTGCCGATCCATGGTCAATGACCGCCTGACCGTTTTCCATGGAGAACGCCATGAGCGCTTCCGCGCCACAGATCGCCGACGCGCCGCCCGCGCGCCACAATCACGCGCGCAATCCGGGCATCGCGCTGGACGCGGCGATGTTCGAGGGCCATCCGGTGAACAGGGCCGCGGCGGAGCGCCGTGCCGGCACGCTGACCGCGCGCCGCTCGGTCAAGAAGGCCAACCAGGCCGCGTGGCTCGTCAACGCGATCCGCTGCATCGACCTGACGACGCTTGCCGGCGACGACACCGAAGGGCGCGTGCACCGGCTTTGCGCCAAGGCACGCCAGCCGCTCGCCGCGCACATCGTCGAGGGGCTCGGGATCGCGGACATGGAGCTGCATACGGGCGCGGTCTGCGTCTATCCGACCATGGTGCCGCATGCGGTGGCCGCGCTCGAGGGCACGTCCATTCCCGTCGCCTCGGTCGCCACGGGCTTTCCGGCCGGGCTGACGCCGCTGGCGATCCGGCTCGCCGAAATCCGGTATGCGGTCGAGGCGGGCGCGGACGAGATCGACATCGTCATCACGCGCGAACATGTGCTCAGGCGCGACTGGGCCGCCCTTCACGACGAGGTGCGGCAGATGCGCGAGGCGTGCGGCCATGCGCATCTGAAGGCGATCCTCGCCACCGGCGAACTGGAGACGCTGCGCAACGTCTATTGCGCTTCGATGGTCGCCATGCAGGCGGGCGCGGACTTCATCAAGACCTCGACCGGCAAGGAGGGCGTCAACGCCACCCTGCCCGTCTCGCTCGTCATGGTGCGCGCCATCCGCGACTATCAGATGGTGACCGGGCACCGGGTCGGCTTCAAGCCGGCCGGCGGCATGAAGACGGCGAAAGACGCGCTCGCCTGGCAGATCCTGATGAAGGAGGAGCTGGGCAATGACTGGCTCAGGCCGGACCTGTTCCGGCTCGGCGCCTCGTCCATGCTCGCCGACATCGAGCGGCAGCTCGAGCACCATGTCACCGGCCGCTATGCTGCCTCCCACCGCCATGCGATCGCGTAAGGATAAGAACCCATGAACTCCATCGCGAACCTGATCGAGACCATGGAGTACGGTCCGGCGCCGGAAAGCGACGACATCGTCCGGACCTGGCTTGCCGAGAACAAGGCCGGTTTCGGCCATTTCATCGGCGGGGCCTTCACCAGACCGGGCAGGACCTTCGAGGTCATCAGCCCGGCGACCGGCGAGACCATCGCCCATGTCACGCAGGGTACGGCCGACGACGTCGCTGCGGCGGTCAAGGCGGCGCGGTCCGCGCAAGGCAAATGGGCGGCGCTTTCGGGCCATGAGCGGGCGCGCTGGCTCTATGCGATCGCCCGGCGCATCCAGCAGCATGCGCGGTTCCTGGCCGTGCTCGAATCGATCGACAATGGCAAGCCGATCCGCGAGGCGCGCGACATCGACGTGCCGCTCGTCGCCCGACACTTCTATCACCATGCGGGCTGGGCCGAACTGGTCGAGACCGAGTTTCCCGATTCGAAACCGGTCGGCGTGTGCGGCCAGATCATCCCGTGGAACTTCCCGCTCCTGATGCTCGCTTGGAAGATCGCGCCGGCGCTCGCCGCCGGCAACAGTGTGGTCCTCAAGCCGGCCGAATACACGCCGCTCACCGCGCTTGCCTTTGCGAAGATCTGCGACGAGATCGGCCTGCCCAAGGGCGTCGTCAACATCGTCACCGGCGATGGCGCGACGGGAGAAGCGATCGTCAATCATGGCGACATCGACAAGCTCGCCTTTACCGGTTCGACCGAGGTCGGCCGGCTGATCCGCCGCGCATCGGCCGGCACGGGCAAGAGACTGACGCTGGAGCTTGGCGGCAAGAGCCCGTTCATCGTCTTCGCCGATGCGGACCTCGACGCCGCCGTCGAGGGCGTCGTTGATGCGATCTGGTTCAACCAGGGCCAGGTGTGCTGCGCGGGCGCGCGCATTCTCGTCGCCGAAGCGGTGGCCGACCGGTTCGGCGCGCTGCTGCGAGAGCGCATGAAACATCTGCGCGTCGGCGATCCGCTCGACAAGTCGACCGATGTCGGCGCGATCGTCCATCCGGTGCAGCTCGCCCGCATCCGCGAACTCATGGACAAGGGCGTCAGCGAAGGCGCGCAACTCCATCAGGGCGACGCGCCGGACGGCTGCTTCTACCCGCCGACGCTGGCGACGGGCGTCGAGCCGGCCTCGACGCTCGCGACCGAGGAGATCTTCGGGCCCGTGGCGACGCTGACGACGTTCCGCACGCCCACCGACGCCGTCGCGCTCGCCAACAACACGCGCTACGGCCTTGCCGCCTCGATCTGGTCGGAGAACGTCAATCTGTGCCTTGGCGTCGCCGCCGAGATCAAGGCGGGCGTGGTCTGGATCAACTGCACCAACGTGTTCGATGCGGGCGCCGGCTTTGGCGGCTATCGCGAAAGCGGGTTCGGACGCGAGGGGGGCCGTGAGGGCATGCACGCCTATCTCGCCGTGCCCGGACCGAAGCCCTCCAAGAGCGACGACGCGCCGGCGCCGATCCCGCCCGCGCCGGGGCTCGGGGGCGCGGTGGTCGGCATCGACCGCACCGCGAAACTCTATGTCGGCGGCAAGCAGAAGCGGCCCGATGGCGGCTATTCCTATCCGGTCATGAACGCAAAGGGCGAAGCGCTCGGCCTTGCCGGCCATGGCAACCGCAAGGACATCCGCGATGCGGTCGAGGCGGCGCACAAGGCGACGGGCTGGGGCGCGGCGACGGGCCACAACCGGGCGCAGGTGCTCTACTATGTGGCCGAGAACCTCGCCGCGCGTGCCCAAGAATTCGCCAGCCGTCTCAAGAGCTTCGGCCAATCGGCGTCGAAAGCGAATCGGGAGGTTGAGACGGCGATTCAGCGTTGCTTCTGGTATGCCGCCCAGGCCGACAAGTTCGACGGCGCGGTGCACCAGACCAAGAGTGCCCACGTCACGCTCGCCATGCACGAGCCGCTCGGCGTGATGGGTATCGCCTGTCCGACCGCCTTTCCGCTGCTGGGCTTTGTTTCCCTCGTGCTGCCGGCCATCGCCATGGGCAACCGGGTCGTGGCGGTCCCATCGCAGACCCACCCGCTGGCGGCGACCGATCTCTACCAGGTGTTCGACACGTCAGACGTTCCGGGTGGCGTCGTCAACATCGTCACCGGCGAGCGGGACGAACTGTCGAAGACGCTCGCCGACCATGATGGCGTGGACGGGCTGTGGTACTTCGGCTCGAACGCCGGCATCGCCATGGCCGAGGAGCGCTCGGCCGGCAATCTCAAGCAGACCTGGTGCGAGAACGGCGCGGCGCGCGACTGGACCGGACCGGACGGCTTCGGCCGGCAGTTCCTGCACCGTGCGACGCAGGTCAAGAACATCTGGGTGCCCTACGGCGAATGATCCGGTCCGACCTTTGACCTGAACTCAAGCCGCTTCAATGCGTTAGCTCCTCGAACGCGCCTTTCGGGCGTAAAAGGAGGCTGACATGAGCAAGCAGTTCAAGGTCGGCGATACGGTGGAATGGAACTGGGGCCCCGGGACGGGTACCGGCCGGATCGTCGAGCGGCACACCGACGATGTCGAAAAGACCATCAAGGGCAGCACGATCAGGCGCAACGCCAGTGACGACGAGCCTGCCTATCTGATCGAGCAGGACGATGGCGACCGCGTTCTCAAGAGTGGAAGCGAACTGAGGGCGGCCTGATGGCTGTTCCGAAGAAATATGCCGATATCGACTTCCGCCCGCCCGACGCCGTTGCCACCCAGGCCGAAAAGGGCCTCAGGCTGCGCCGTGAACACGGGCGCGGCGGAACGCCGGTGGGCCTTGCCCGGGCGCGCGATCTTAAGAACCGCCAGCCGGTCTCGCCGCAGACCGTGCGGCGCATGCACGCCTACTTCGCGCGCCATGCCGTCGACAAGAAGGCGAAGAACTTCGGCGACGACGCCGACCCGTCGGCGGGCTACGTCGCCTGGCTCCTGTGGGGCGGCGATCCCGGACGCGACTGGGCGCAACGCATCAAGCGCCGCATGGACGAGGCCGACGGCTGATGCGCCGATCGTGAACGGTGCGTCCTCGGACGCGGTGATGCGCTTTGCCGGCAATGTGCCTAGATAGGGCCATCGCAACACAGCGGAGCGCGTCAGCAATGTCCGAGACGGCAACGATCACAGAAGAAGAAGGCTTCGACTGGAGCCTGGCGTCGGTCCGTATCGGCGGGGTCACGCTGAACGTGCGCGACATGAACCGCGTCGCCGATTTCTATGCGTCCGCGCTCGGGCTGCAGGTCCTGTCCTCGACGAACGATCGGACCGTGCTCGGCGCCGGCGACACGCCGTTGCTGACGCTTGTGGGCGACGGCGCGCTGAAACCGCGCGATCCTTCGGCGGCAGGCCTTTTCCACACCGCCTTCCTGCTGCCGTCCCGGGCGCACCTTGCGCGCTGGCTGGTTCACGCCGCCGAGAGCGGCGTGCGCCTCGAGGGCGCCTCCGACCACAAGGTCAGCGAGGCGCTTTATCTGTCGGATCCCGAGGGCAACGGCATCGAGATCTATGCCGACCGGCCTACCAATGCCTGGCATGACGCCGACGGCGCCATCGCCATGGCGACCGATCCGCTCGATCTTGAGGCTCTTGCCGCCCATGCCGACCGTCCCTGGGCGGGCTTTCCCGAGGACGGTTTCATCGGCCACGTGCATCTGCAGGTCGGCGATGCGCGCGCGGCCGAAAGTTTCTACGCGGGCATGCTCGGGCTCGACGTGATGGCCCGCTATCCGGGCGCCTCCTTCTTCGGGGCGGACGGCTATCACCACCAGCTTGCCGCCAATCACTGGCGCAGCGGCGGCGCCGGGCAGCGCCCCACGGACCAGGCCGGTCTTGCCGAGGTTGCGCTCGTCGTGACGCCGGACGTGCACGATCGCGTCGGACGGACCGTCGGCGTCGGGCATGTCGAGGGCCGCACCGTCCTCGAAGACCCGTGGGGCACGCGCATCGCGCTGGTCGACAAGGCCGGGGATTGACCGGGCGGACGCGCGGCGGCTTAGTGCGGCCTCGAACCCCGCCTTTGCATGCGCACACTGTCCATGACCGAAACCATCGCCATCGTACCGCTTACCGCCGAGGCGTTCGCGCCCTTCGGCGAGGTGCTCGCGGCCGAAGGCGCCCCCGACAGGCTGATCAATCAGGGCCTTTGCGGCCGCTACCACGACCGCGCGCGGCTCGACTTCGGCGACGGACGCGCGGGCATCAGCCTGTTCCAGGCAGAGCCGCGCACCCTGCCGCTGTCTCTCACCATGGTCGAGCGCCATCCGCTCGGATCGCAGGCGTTCATCCCGATGACGCAGAACCCGTTCCTTGTGATCGTCGCGCCCGACGAAAACGGGACCCCCGGCCGCCCCCTCGCCTTCCACACCGCGCCGGGACAGGGCGTCAACTACCGGCGCGGCACATGGCATGGCGTGCTGACGCCGCTGTCCAAACCGGGCCTCTTCGCCGTCATCGACCGGATCGGCGACGGCGCCAATCTGGAAGAACACTGGTTCGAAGCACCCTACCGGGTCGCATAGGCCGCCCGTAGCGCTCCAGCCCGCGCGGCGACCAGTCGCCATCGCATTTCTTCTTGCAAATCGTTCTCACATGCATTGATTTTGCAAACCGGTTGCACTAGCACTACACGCAGCGATGCAGTCCTACCCAATGGAGACACCCCACCCATGCTGACCCGACGGTTCGTTATCGGCGCCGCAGCCGCCGTTACCCTTGCCGCCCAGGCCAGTCTTTCCATGGCCGCCGAGAAGATCGACGTCGTCACAACCACCGGCATGATCGCCGATGCGGCCCGTGAAGTGGGCGGCGATCTGGTCGATGTGCGCGAACTGATGGGACCGGGCGTCGACCCGCACGCCTACCGCCAGACCCGCACGGACATCGTCGCCATGGCCAATGCCAATCTGGTGCTCTGGCACGGGCTGTATCTCGAAGCGCAGATGGAACAGTTCCTGCTCGAACTGGCCCAGGACAACGCCGTGGTGGCGGTCGCCGAGGACATGCCCCGCAACCTGCTGATCGGCCATGACGATTATGAAGGCCGCTACGATCCGCATGTGTGGATGAACCCGAACCTGTGGTCGCGCGTGGTGCTCAATGTGCGCGACGCGCTGATCGAGGCGCTGCCCGAACAGGAAGAGGCGCTTCGGGCCAATGCCGAGGCGCATCTGGAAGAGCTGAGCGCGCTTGCCAATTATACGACCGAGGTTCTGTCGTCGGTGCCGGCGGAAAGCCGCATGCTGGTGACCGCGCACGACGCGTTCAACTATTTCGGTTCGGCCTACGGTTTCGAGGTCGTCGGCATCCAGGGCATTTCCACCGAGAGCGAGGCCGGACTTCGGCGCATCGCCGAACTGGTCGACATGCTGGTCGAGCGCGACATCGGTGCGGTCTTCGTCGAGACCTCGGTGTCCGATCGCAACATCCGCGCGCTGATCGAGGGCGCCGCGGCCGAAGGCCACGAGGTGGTGATCGGCGGCGAGCTCTATTCGGACGCGATGGGGGAACCGGGCACATATGAGGGCACTTACCTTGGCATGATCGACCACAATGCGACCGTCATCGCCCGCGCGCTCGGGGGCGATGCGCCCGAAAAGGGCATGTCGGACCTTCTGAACTGAGGAACCCATGATGGCTCAGCCCGCCCTATCGCTCGCGGCCGACCAGGGCCGACTGCACGGCCCGGCGCCGGCACGCGATGACATCCCGCTCGCCATTTCGGGGCTGACGGTCTCCTATGGCGAAAAGCCGGCGGTCTTCTCGGTCGACGCGACCTTCGAGGCCGAGGCGATGACGGCGATCATAGGGCCGAACGGCGCCGGCAAGTCGACGCTGCTGAAGGCAGCGCTCGGCGTCATTCCGCGCCTTTCGGGCGAGATTGCCGTGTTCGGCCAGCCGATCGAAAAGGCGCGCGACCGGATCGCCTATGTGCCGCAGCGCGCCAGCGTCGACTGGGACTTTCCGACCACGGTGATCGACGTCGTGCTCATGGGCCTTTACCGCCGTCTCGGGCTGCTCGGGCGGCTGCGCGCCAACCATGCCGAGACCGCGCGCGCCTGTCTCGACCGCGTCGGCATGGCCGATTTCGCCAACCGGCAGATCGGCCAGCTTTCGGGCGGTCAGCAGCAGCGCGTGTTCCTGGCCCGCGCGCTTGCCCAGGACGCCGATCTGTACCTGCTCGACGAGCCGTTCGCCGGCGTCGATGCGGCGACCGAAAAGGCGATCATCGACGTTCTGAAAGCGCTCAAGGCGCAGTCGAAGGCGGTCGTGTGCGTTCATCACGACCTTGCGACCGTGCGCGACTATTTCGACCACGTGTTCCTCATCAATGTGCGCAAGATCGCCGAGGGCTCCGTCGCGGAAGCGTTTACGTCCGAGAATCTGCAGGCGACCTATGGCGGCCGGCTGGCGACGGCCCAGGTCGACCAGTTGCAGGTCGCAAACCAGGCTTCATGAACCCTTTCGTCGACGCGCTGCTCCTGCAGGCCGGTTACAATGCCGCGCTGGTTGCCATCGGCGCGGGCCTGCTCGGCTTTGCCGGCGGCGCGGTCGGCACCTTCCTGTTCCTGCGCAAGCGGGCGCTTGTCTCCGACGCGCTGGCCCACGCCACCCTGCCCGGCATCGGCCTTGCCTTCATCGTCATGGTCCTGCTCGGCGGCGATGGCCGCAATCTGCTCGGCCTGCTCGCCGGCTCGGCGATCTCGGCCTTTGTCGGTCTGTGGCTGGTGCAATGGATGACGCGGTCGACACGGCTGTCCGAAGACGCGGCCATCGGGGCGGTGCTGTCGGTCTTCTTCGGGCTCGGCATCGTGATCCTCACCGTCATCCAGACGATGAGTTCGGGCCGGCAGGCCGGGCTCGAGAGCTTTCTTCTGGGTTCGACGGCGGGCATGCTGTTCAACGATGCGCTGATCATCGCGGTCGGCGGCTCGCTCGCCGTGCTCGCGACATGGCTTCTGCGGCGGCCGATGACGCTGGTTGCCTTCGATCCGGACTATGCCGCGGCCTCCGGCACCAACGTCAACCGTATCGACATCGCCATGATGGGCCTTGTGATGGCGGTCACGGTGATCGGGCTCAAGCTCGTCGGGCTGATCCTGATCATCGCGCTTCTGATCATCCCGCCGGTCACCGCACGCTTCTGGACCGACCGCAGCGGACGCGTGTTCTGGTGGGCCGGGCTGTTCGGCGGCGTGTCCGGCTATGTCGGCGCGGCGATCTCGGCCTCGGCCCCGGCCCTGCCGACCGGCTCGATCATCGTGCTGGTCGCGGCGACGCTGTTTCTGGTCTCGCTGCTGTTCGCACCGGCGCGCGGCGTGGCGGCGGCGGTCATCAACCATCGGCGGTTCCAGTGGCGCGTCCATCGCCGACAGGGCCTCTTGGCCATGGTGCGGGCCGAACCGATCCACGAGCCGTTCACGCTGCGCGTGCTGCGCGCCGAGGGCCTGATCCGCAAGGATGGCGTGCCGACCGATGCGGGCCGCGCGCAGGCGGCCAAGATCGCGCGCGACGAACGGCGCTGGGACGTCGCCCGGCAGATCCACCTCGATGCCGGCCTGACCGGCCGCTATGACGGGCTGACGCCAATCGAGCAGGTGTTCACGCCCGACGAGATCGCCGAGTTCGACACGCGGATCGGCGGGCCGTCGGCGGTGCATCCGCAGGGAGCGGCGTGATGGGCGCCGAATTCGTCCAGTTCTCGCTGACGCCGATCCTGATCGGCGTGTTCGCGGCGATCGCCTGCGCGCTGCCGGGCAACTTCCTGGTGCTGCGCCGGCAGGCGCTGATCGGCGATGCGATCAGCCATGTCGTGCTGCCGGGCATCGTCGTCGCGTTCCTTATCACCGGCACGGTCGCCGCCATTCCGATGCTGCTGGGCGCGGCCGGCGCAGCGATCGTCGCGGTGATCATGATCGAGGCGATCAAGCGGCTCGGCCGCATCGAGCCCGGCGCGGCGATGGGCGTGACCTTCACCACGCTGTTTGCCGCCGGCGTGCTGCTGCTCGACCAGTCCGACACGTCCAACGTGCACCTTGATGTCGAGCACGCGCTGATGGGCAATCTTGAAAGCCTGATCTGGTTCCGGGCCGAGGGCTGGCATTCGCTTCTCGATCCGGCAGCGCTCGCCGCCCTGCCCGACGAACTCGCGCGCATCTTCGTGGTCTGCCTTCTGGTCATCGCGCTGACGGTCATCTTCTGGCGGCCGCTGAAGATCTCCACCTTCGACGAGGGCTTCGCGCAGGCGCTCGGCCTGCCGGTCGGCGCCATCGGCTTCGGCCTTGTCGTCACCGCCGCCATCGCCGCCGTCGCCGCCTTCGACGCGGTCGGCTCGATCATCGTGATCGCCATGTTCATCTGCCCGCCGGCGGCCGCGCGGCTGATGACCTACTCGCTCGAACGGCAGGTCTTGTGGAGCGTCGCTTTCGCGATCGTCTCGGCGGTGCTCGGCTATGTGTTCGCCGGCTACGGTCCGCTGTGGTTCGGCGGGCAGAACGCGGTCAGCGCGGCCGGCATGATCGCCGCCGTCTCGGGCATCATTCTCGGCCTTGCCTGCCTTTACGGCCCGCACCGGGCGCGCGTCGGCGCGGGCAGGGAAGAAGCGACGGCCTGACGCGCTCAGAACAGCGAGAAATATTCGCGCTGTTCCCACTCGGAGACCGTCATCAGGTAGCGGTCCCACTCGGCATGCTTGATGCGCGACAGGTAGCGCACGAAATCCTCGCCCAGCGCATCCTTGTAGAAGTCGCTCGCATCGAACCGTTCGAGCGCGGCGATCAGGCTCCTGGGCAGGCTGACCGCATCGCTCGAATAGGGGTTCTCGACCGGCGCGGGCGCACTGAGGCCACGGCGCACCCCGTCATGGCCGCACAGGATCTGCGAGGCGATGAACAGGTAGGGGTTGGCCGTCGGCTCGGCGACGCGGTTCTCGATGCGCGAGGCGGGATCGCCCGGCTCCATCAAACCGCGGATCATCGCGCCCTTGTTGTCGCGGCCCCACTGGATGCGGTCGGGTGCGAGCTGGAAGGGCTGGTAGCGCTTGTAGCCGTTAACTGTGGGGGTGGTCAGAACGCAGCTCTCGGCGGCGTGTTCGAGCAGGCCCGCGATCCAGCCATCGGCGGTCTTCGACAATGTGTCCGGCGCGGTGGGCATCATCAGATTGGTGCCGTCGCTCGTATCGACCACCGACTGGTGCATGTGCCAGCCGCTTGCCATGATGCCATCGAGCTTGGGCCGGCACATGAAGGTGGCGTGCAGACCCTTGCGGGCGCAGACCTGCTTGACGAGCGATCGGAACAGCACCGTGTCGTCGGCGCTCTTGAGGGGATCGGCCGGCTCGAAGGTGAACTCGCACTGGCTGGGGCCGAATTCGGCCTCCATCGAGCGCACCGGCAGGTCGACCGCGGCGCAGGCCACACGCAGGTCCTCCATCACCGGTTCGAGCGCGTCGTAGCGCGCCTCGGTCAGATATTGATAGCCGTGCGCGATCAGGCTCGTCTGGGGCGGCGTGGCCGGCATGCCGGCATCGGCATGGGCAAGATGGGCGTTCTCGACATTGAAGACGTAGAACTCGAACTCGAGTCCGCAGACCAGGGCCATGGCGTCGGCGGCGAGATCGTCGACCGCCTGTTTCAGCAGCGAACGCACGCAGAACGGCATGGGCGAGCCGTCCCGGTAGCGCAGGTCGCATAGCAGCCACGCCGAATTGGGCGCCCAGGGCAGGCGCCGATAGGTCGACGGATCGGGCACGATCAGCACGTCCCCCGCCCCGGTCAGCATGCCCGCGCCGAAGCCGATATCGTCCTCCCACACCGGAAAGACGGTGCGATGCGAAGTGTCCTTGAGCAGCAGCGTCGAGGTCATCGTCATGCCGTTGCGGAAGGCCGAGGCCAGTGCTCCGGCGACGATGGTCTTGCCGCGCAGCACCCCGTGCTGATCGGCGAAGGCCAGCCGCACGGTCTCGATGCCGTCGCTCGCCACGCGGTCGAGCACATCGTGCGCGATCGCGATCTGCGCGTCGGTCAGAAGGTTCTTGTCCGACCGCAGGTCGGCCGTCCTGTCAGCGCCCATCGCGCACATCCCCCGAAGACTGGCGACCCGGGCGGGCCGTCCTGCACATTGCCACTGCCGCAGTAGAGCCGATCAGAGCGCGGCGGGCCACTGGCAATTGGCGCGCCGCCTGCCGTCGGCCTCGACCCAGACCTCGTTCCAGGTGTCGGTGTCGCCGATCGCGTCGATCGACAGCGGGCCGCGCACCTTGGCCGGATCGACCGTGCCCGGGGCCATGGGCAGCGCGTCGCCCTCACCCTCCTCGACCGCCTTGATGGCGTTGACCAGCATGCGCCGATAGCGGGTGATGGCCACATCGGTGCGGCCCAGATGCTCCTGGGTGCGGTCCTGGATGGTGCCCATGGATTCGACGGCCCACTGATCGTGGACATTGATGTCCAAGCCCATGCCCGTATAGGTCAGCTTTTCCTGCTCGTCGGGGTCGTAGCCGTAATTGTTGTGCTTGTTCTTGAGCGGCACATAATCGGGCAGGCGATGCTCCTTCAGCCGCTGTTCGCGCATCACCGTCTTGTTGACCGGCTCGCCGAAGCTGGTGAACATCGAATACCAGTAGCAGCTCTCATCATCGACCGGCACGTGCCACTGGGTGATCGTCATCTCGTTGGAGATCGGAATGACGATCGCCTCGGGGAAAAGCTGGTTGGTGACGCGCACATGGGTGCGGCCATCGTCCATGTGGCGCAGGGCGATGATCCTGAGCCCGTAATCGGTTTCCTCGACCTTGATGTCGGGGCGCGGATATTCGCGCAGCAGGCGCGTCATCGGGATGTCGGTGTCGGCCGCCCGGTCGCGGAACTGTTTGCCATAGCCCTCGTCGGGGTCCTCGTCCTGCAGGAAACGGTGCAGGAACGAGGCGTGGACCGGGTCGATGCCGACCTCCATCGCCTGCAGCCAGTTGCAGTCCCAGCGGCCCTTGAAGGCGAAGACATGGCTGTCGGGCGCGATGAAGCAGTCGAGCGCGGGGAACGGCGGCGGGTCGCCCGGCCCCATGTAGGCGAAGACGATGCCGTTCCTTTCGGCGACGGGATAGGACTTGGCCTTGATCTTCTCGTGCATGCGGCTGCCTTCGGGCTCTCCGGGCTGCTCGACGCACTGGCCGGTGCGGTCGAAATGCCAGCCGTGGAACGGACAGCGCAGACCGTTGTCCTCGCAGCGGCCGAAGGCCATGTCGGCGCCGCGGTGCGGGCAGTGGCGGCCGATCAGGCCGAGTTCGCCCTCATTATCGCGGAACAGGACCAGGTCCTCGCCAAGAAGCCGCACCGGCACGACCGGCCGGGCGCCGACAAGTTCCTCGGCAAGCGCGGCGGGCTGCCAATAGCGGCGCAGCACCGCGCCGGCGCCGGTTCCCGGCCCGATGCGGGTGATCAGATCGTTCTTTTCCTGGCTCATCATGGCGGGAATGTTCCTCCGGCGTCACGTGGTGACCGCTTCTGTCTTGTGCGATAATCGCACATATGTTCTTATATACGTATCAAATTCGCTTTGCCCGCGCCTGTCAAGACGGACGCGAGTGGCTTGAGAGGCGTCCGATGAGCATTGACGACACGCACCCGACCGGCGCCAGGACCATCGAGGACCGGGACATATCGCTGACCTTCGCCAAGGGCATGGCCGTGCTGAAGGCGTTCGATCATGGCGAGACCCACCTGACGCTGCCCCGCATCGCCGAGACGACCGGCCTCGACCGCGCGGTGGCGCGGCGGCTCGTGCTGACGCTGGTCCATCTTGGCTATGTCAGGCAGGACGGGCGCGTCTTCTCGCTGACCCCGCGCATCCTCGTCCTCGCCGGCGGCTTTCTGCATGCGCGCCAGTTCGGCAAGGTGATCGAGCCGGTGATCCGCACATTCTCGAGCCGCATCGGCGAGTCGATCTCGATGGCGATGATCGATGGCCATCAGGCCGTCTATGTCGCCCATGCCGGCGCGCGGCCCGAAGCGGTCAGCATCGGGTTCACGATCGGCTCGAAGGTGCCGCTGCTGACCACCGCGATCGGCCGGGCGCTGCTCGCGGGATGCGATGCGGGAACGGCGGAAACGCTCGTCGCCGAAGCGCCGCTCGAAGCGCATACCGAACGCACGATGCTCGACCGCGTCGCGATCGCCGAGGACGTGACTGAAAGCCGGCGGCGCGGCTATGCCTTCGTGGACGGGCAGTTCGAAGCCGGCGTCGCCGCGCTCGCCACGCCCGTGCCGGCGGACGGGGGCGAGCCGGCGGCGCTCGGCGTCTCGGGCGATGCGGCCCGCCTCGCCGATCCGGCGCGACGCGAAGAGATCGTCGAGGCGTTGCGCGAGTGCGCCAAGGTCGTCGCCCGACTTCTTTGAGGAACGCCGACCGCGTCAACCCGCGCGCTCGCCGACACGCCCGACCTCGCCGGCGATCTGTTCGAGCTGGCCGGCGAGCGGACTGGTCCGTCGCCACACCATGCCGATCGTCCGCGACGGTTCGGGCGCGGGAAAGCGCGCCACGGACACCGAGGCGGAGCGGGTTTCGACCGGGACCGCCATTTCCGGGATCAGGGTCACGCCGATGCCCGCGCCGACCATCTGCACGAGCGTCGACAGCGAACTGGCGTCCAGCACCTCGCGCGGTGGCGCGTTGCGCATCTTGCAGAAGGCGAGCGCCTGATCGCGGAAGCAATGGCCCTCCTCGAGCAGCAGCAGGCGCATCTCGCGCAGCATGGCCGGGCTCGGCACGGGCTTGCCGTCATCGGCGCCGGGCCGGACCAGCACGAAGTTCTCGGCGAACAGGGCCACCTCGGTCAGCGAGGGCTCGGAGACCGGCAGCGCCACCAGCGCCGCATCGAGCCTGCCCTCATCCAGTTCGGCGATCAGCCTGGGCGTGACCGTCTCGCGGACCCGCACCTCGAGCGCCGGATGCGCCTCTGTGAGCGCGCCGACGATCTTCGGCAGCAGATAGGGCGCGACGGTCGGGATGACGCCGAGCCGCAGCCGCCCGACGAGCTGTTCGCCCGAAGCACGGGCCAGGTCGCCCAGTTCGTCGACGGCCCGCAATATGTCGCGCGCCCGTTCGGCGGCCTGCTCGCCGAAGCTCGTCAGACGCAACCGCCGCGGTCCGCGCTCGACCAGAACCGCGCCGAGCGCTTCCTCGAGTTCCTTGATCTGCATGGACAGCGCCGGCTGCGAAATGGCGCAGGCCTGGGCGGCGTGGCCGAAATGGCCATGTCGCGCCAGCGCCTCGAAGTAGCGGAGCTGCTTGAGAGTGAGCGAATTCATAAGGCTGTCTTATCGCGCAAATCAAAAGAATCAAATTCCCCTGATCATGACCCTCTGCTATCGCCGATCCGGGAGCGGCGCGTGACGCGGTGCGCACGCGGGCCCCGTCACCGCAGGACGGCCTACGGAGCGACCTTTGCCGATGACGCCAAAACGTCATTGTTGCGGTCTATCGGTCGGCCGACGATGAAGCCCGGACCCGGCGCAACGCCGGACGAACCGGGACAGGAGCGGGACATGGGGCGCCTGAACCGCGCGAGAAACGGGATAATGACCGGAGGAAATGATGGACGCTATCGTTGACGACAAGACGGGCAAGTGCCCGTTCATCCACACCGCCTATGGCGCGCGCTCGAACCGCGACTGGTGGCCGAACCAGCTCAACCTGAAGATCCTGCACCAGAACTCGGCGCTGACCAGCCCGATGCAGCCCGACTACAGCTACGCCGAAGCGTTCAAGGGGCTCGATCTGGGCGAGGTCAAGAAGGACCTTTACGCGCTGATGACCGACAGCCAGGAATGGTGGCCGGCGGACTACGGCCATTACGGCCCGTTCTTCATCCGCATGGCGTGGCATTCGGCCGGCACCTACCGCATCGGCGACGGCCGCGGCGGCGGCGGCTCGGGCAGCCAGCGATTCGCTCCGCTCAACTCCTGGCCCGACAACGCCAACCTCGACAAGGCGCGGCGCCTGCTGTGGCCGGTCAAGAAGAAGTACGGCAACGCGCTGTCCTGGGCCGACCTGATGATCCTGGCCGGCAATTGCGCGCTCGAATCGATGGGCTTCAAGACCTTCGGTTTCGGCGGCGGCCGCGAGGATGTGTGGGAGCCCGAGGACGACGTCTACTGGGGCACCGAGGAAGAATGGCTGGGCGACGAGCGCTATTCGGGTGATCGCGTGCTCGAGAACCCGCTTGCGGCCGTGCAGATGGGCCTGATCTACGTCAACCCGGAAGGCCCGAACGGCGAGCCCGACCCGGTCAAGGCGGCGCGCGACATTCGCGAGACCTTCGCGCGCATGGCGATGAACGACGAGGAGACCGTCGCGCTGATCGCCGGCGGCCACACGTTCGGCAAGACCCACGGCATCGGCGACCCCGAGCAGGTGGGCGCGGAGCCCGAGGGCGCCGACATCATCGAACAGGGTCTTGGCTGGACGAGCCGGCACGAGACCGGTCGCGGCGTCCACACCTTCACCAGCGGTCTCGAAGGCCCCTGGACGCCGACCCCGACCAAGTGGGACATGACCTTCTTCGAGATGCTGTTCGGCCATGAGTGGGAGCTGACCAAGAGCCCGGCCGGCGCGTGGCAGTGGACGCCCAAGGACGTGGACGAGGCGCACATGGCGCCGCAGGTCGACGGCTCGGGCGAGAAGGTCAAGCCGATGATGCTGACGACCGACCTGGCGCTGCGCATGGATCCCGACTACGAGCCGATCGCGCGGCGGTTCCACGAGAACCCCGACCAGTTCGCCGACGCGTTCGCCCGCGCCTGGTTCAAGCTGACGCACCGCGACATGGGTCCGAAGGTCCGCTATCTGGGCCCGGAAGTGCCGGAAGAGGATTTGATCTGGCAGGATCCGGTGCCGGCCGTCGACCATGACCTGATCGACGCCGCCGACATCGCCGATCTCAAGGCGAAGATCCTGGCGACCGGCCTTTCTGTCTCCGAACTGGTCGCCACGGCCTGGGCCGCTGCCTCGACCTTCCGCGGCTCGGACAAGCGCGGCGGCGCCAATGGCGCGCGCATCCGCTTTGCGCCGCAGAAGGACTGGGAGGTCAACCAGCCCGACCAGCTCGCGCGCGTCCTGGCCGAGCTCGAGGGCGTCCAGAAGGCCTTCAACGACGCCCAGTCGGGCGGCAAGAAGGTCTCGCTCGCCGACCTGATCGTGCTCGGCGGGGCCGCGGCGATCGAAAAGGCGGCCGCCGATGCCGGCCAGAAGATCGAGGTGCCGTTCGCGCCGGGCCGGACCGATGCGACCCAGGAGCAGACCGATGCGGAATCGTTCGAACCGCTCGAGCCGCGCGCGGACGGCTTCCGCAACTACGTTCAGGCCGACTACGCGGTGCCCACCGAGGCGCTGCTGGTCGACCGGGCGCAGCTCCTGACGCTGACGGCGCCGGAGATGACCGTTCTGGTCGGCGGCATGCGGGCGCTCGGCGCCAACCATGGCGGCACCGCGCACGGCGTCTTCACCGACCGGCCGGGCCAGCTGACGAACGACTTCTTCGTCAATCTGCTCGACATGGGCGTCGCCTGGGCACCCAAAGACGATGACGAGACCGTCTTCGAGGGCCGCGATCGCGCCACCGGCGAGGTCGAGTGGACCGGAACCCGCGTCGATCTGGTGTTCGGCTCGAACTCGCAGCTCAGGGCACTCGCCGAAGCCTATGGCCAGGATGACGCGCAGGAGACGTTCGTGCGCGACTTCGTGAGCGCCTGGAACAAGGTGATGAACGCCGACCGGTTCGATCTGGCCTGATCATCGGTGCGCACCGTCCGGGGGCGCGGCTTACGGGCCGCGCCCTTTTCTCTTCCGGCTGGCGGGCGGGCCGGCCAGTTGCCCCAAACGACAAGATTGCGCCCGCGTTGACCATTTCTTGACCATCCCGGCCTAAACCTGAGCGTCAACCAGAGTGACGATGAACAGCTTGGCCATCGCGCCCGATTGTGCTGCTCATGATCTTTGGGCATTCGGACGCCGGGGAAACGGGATGGTGCTTTCAATTGCGTCAGGCAGGACACGCCAGCTCCTTTGTCTTGCGGGCTTTGCGGTGCTTGCGCTTGCGGCGCATCTTCTGACGCTCCATGCCGGCTATCGCACGCTCGAAAAGTACGAGCCCGACTGGACGACGATCGGATTGGTGCGCCTGACCGTGAGCGCCGTGGCTGCGCTCCTGCTGATGGCGGCGCTGCGCCAGTTCGGCGGGCAGCAGCCGGTTCAGGGGGATCTGCCAGGATGGCTGTTCGTTGCGATGTGGACGGCCTCGTTCCTGCTGCTCTACGCGGCGGCGCTGGCGGTCATCTATTGGCCGGACCAGCTTGAGCACCATGTCCGCGAGGGCGATTTCCTCAGCATCATGACGGAGGTGCTGTTCGTTGCGGCCCTCGTCTTTCTGGTCATCGCCGCCCGGCGGGCACGACACGTGCGCACCGAAAGGCTCTTCGGCCTCGGCGCACCGGTGATCATCATGGCCATCGCGGCCGTGGCCTTCATCGTGCTGATGGAGGAAGCATCCTGGGGGCAGCACTGGATCGGCTGGGCGACGCCGGGCATCTTCGAGGGCAACCTTCAGAACGAGACGAACCTGCACAATTTCTACACGTACCGGTTCGAGATGGCCTACTATTCGGCCGCGATCATCGCGTTCGTGCTGCTGCCCTACGCCTGGCCGGCCGAGCCGCCCCGCGCGCTGCGGGGCGCCAGCCTGTTCGTCCCGCCGCCCCTGTTCGCGGTCGCGTTCCTGCCGCTGTCGGGCTTCATGTACTTCAACTGGAACTGGGTCTTCTTCGGCATCTGGTTCGTCGCTTCGCTATTCATCGCGGTGGATATCGCCCGCAGGGCGACAGGGCCCGGCACGGTTTCGGGTTCGCTGGTGATGGGCGCGATGCTGGTCGTCTCGCAGGTGATCTTCCTGATGCGCGGCGAGACGCTGGCCTGGGGGCATGAACTGACCGAAGTGCGCGAATTCGCGATCGCGATCGGCGTGCTCGGATATTCGGTCATGCTCTGGCGCCGGGTTGTCGCCCTGCCGGTCCGATCCAGCGAAAGCGGGACCGACCGCCCGGCTCCGGTGCCCGCGCCGGCGCAGCGAGAAGCAGGGCACGGCAAGCTGCCCCGGTAAGCCGATCGGCCCGCCGCGACCGGCGCCGAATTCTTTCCAAGACGCGGACGCATCTTTCTGGTTCACTGGGCATCCTAGCCGAACCGGAGGAACACATGATGCGTACAATCATGGCCATGGCCGCCATCGCGGTGCTGACGACGTCGTCGGCGCTCGCGCAACAGTCGACCGACGCGGTCGCGCCGGAGACCGCCGGCGGCGGCATGATCACCGGCCTTTCGGCCGAGGCGCGCGCGGCGCAGGAGGCCAAGGCGGCCGGTCGGCCGGTGTCGGCGAACGACTGGATGGTCAGCGCGGCCAATCCGCTCGCGGTCGGGGCCGGCGCGGCGGTTCTGCGCGAGGGCGGCAGCGCCGCGGACGCCATGGTCGCCGTCCAGGCGGTGCTCGGTCTTGTGGAGCCCCAATCGTCGGGACTCGGCGGCGGAGCGTTTCTGGTCTGGTACGACGCGGCGACCGGGGAACTGACGACGCTCGACGGGCGCGAAACCGCGCCGCTCGCGGCGACGCCGACCCTGTTCCAGGACGAGAACGGCGAACCGCTGGGGTTCTTCGACGCCGTCGTCGGCGGCCTTTCCGTCGGAACGCCCGGAACGCCGGCCCTGATGGAGGAGGCGCACAGGCGGTGGGGCCGGACCAACTGGCGCGCCCTGCTGGAGCCGGCCATCGCGCTGGCCGACGAGGGGTTCGAGGTCTCGCCGCGCCTCGCCACCTCGGTGGCCGGAGATCAGGAGCGCCTTGGCACCTTTCCCCGCACGGCCGCCTACTTCCTCCCCGGCGGCGAGCCGATCGCGGCGGGAAGCATGCTGCAGAACCGGGCCTACGCCGACACGTTGCGGGCGATGGCCGAGCAGGGCGCGGCGGCGCTCTACCAGGGACCGATCGCCCAAGGGATCGTCGACACGGTGCGGTCGGCCGACGGCAATCCGGGCCTATTGAGCCTTGAGGATCTGGCCCTTTATCGGGTCATCGAACGGCCCGCCGTGTGCGCGGCCTACCGTTCGCTGGACGTCTGCGGCATGGGGCCGCCATCGTCCGGCGCGCTCACGGTCGGGCAGATCCTCGGCATGGTCGACGCCTTCGATCTGGCCGATCTCGGCCCCGACAGCCCCGAAAGCTGGCGCATCATCGGCGATGCCTCGCGGCTGGCGTTCGCCGATCGCGGCCGCTACATGGCCGACAGCGATTTCGTGCCGATGCCGACCGAAGGGCTCGTCGATCCGGACTATCTGGCCGAACGCGCAACGCTGCTGTCCGGCGACGATGCGCTGCCGGAGGTCGCGCCCGGCAATCCTCGCTGGAGCCATGCGAGCCTGTGGGCGGACGACCAGTCGCTCGAACTGCCGTCCACCAGCCACATCTCGATCGTCGATGCGGACGGCAACGCCCTTTCGATGACGACGACGATCGAGAACGGCTTCGGCTCGCGGCTGATGACGCCGGGCGGGTTCCTGCTCAACAACGAACTGACCGACTTCTCCTTCCGCACGCACAGCGACGGCGTGCCGATCGCCAACCGCGTCGAACCGGGCAAGCGCCCGCGCTCGTCCATGTCTCCGACGATCGTGATGGCCGACGGCGCGCCGGTTCTGGTGATCGGATCGCCCGGCGGCAGCCGCATCATCGGCTATGTCGCCAAGACGATCATCGCCCATGTCGACTGGGACATGGACATCCAGACCGCGATCGCGCTGCCGCATCTGGTCAACCGGTTCGGAACCTACGACCTCGAGGAGGCAACGCGCGCGACCGACCTGGGCGAGCCGCTGCAAGCGCTCGGCTACGAGGTGAACACGCGCGCCCTGACATCGGGCCTGCAGGCGATCGCGATCGGCGATGACGGTCTGTCCGGCGGGGCCGATCCGCGCCGCGAGGGCATCGCGCTCGGCGAGTGATTTGGCCGGGCATTGCGCGGGGCGGATCGCCGGTCAGCGGCCGCTTCCGCCCTCGCCGCTCATGCCCCAGACGATCGAGTTCTCGTGCCGCTTGATCAGCTGCCTGAGATCGTCGAACCGGTCGGTGATGTGCTGCGCCAGTCGCTCGGCGGCCGGCAGGCGCGGCCCGTCCGCCAGCCGCAATATGCCGAGCGTCCGCGCCGGCTGCGGGATTTCCACCGGCAGGACCGTGATGCGCCGGTCCTTGCGGTGCGCGAAGACGACCGAGTGCGGCAGGACGGTCAGGGCGTCGGTCTCCTCCAGATAGTTGAAGACCGACAGGAGCGAGCCGCCCGAGTAACGCACATTGATCTCCGACATGCCGATCGACAGCAAGATGGCATGCAGATCGGCAAGCAGCGGCGATCCCGGCAGCGGCGCGATCCACGGATAGTCGATCAGGTCCTTTGTGGTCAGCCGCCGCTTCTGCAGGAGAGGGTGGCCGGTGCGGCAGGCGACGATGTTGCGGCCCGGCAGGATCGGCGTGAAGACGAAGCCGAGCGAGGCGTCGACGATGCCGAGCGGCGTGATGGCGAGATCGAGCTGGTTGGAAGAAATCCCGCTCTGAAGTTCGGGAAGGTTTCCGTAGGACTGGTCGACCCGGATGTCGGGCTGCTGCGTCTGGAACTCGCCGATCATGCGGCTGATGAAGGCATCCATGAAGAACGGCACGCCGGCGATGCGCACGGTGCCGACCGAGCCGGTCCGGAAGCGCTGGACGGTCTCGGACGCCTTGCGCGATGCCTCAAGGATGATCCGGCCGTGCTCAGCCAGTTGCTGACCGATGATTGTCGGACGAAGCGGCCGGCGGCCGGGTTCGAAGATCGGCTCGCCCAGCCGCTTTTCCATCGCCGAGAGCGTGCGCGACAGGGCCGGCTGCGACAGGCCGAGCCGCGCGGCGGCGTCGGTGACGCTGCCCGTCTCGACCACGGCGGCGAGCTGTGCGAGGTGCTTCTCTTCGAGTTTCATAACAAATTGTTATGTTGCGGGCGAACAAAACAATAATCAAGCGTTGCGTGCCGCCTATAGTGGTCTCCGGGAGGAGATCGATGGAAGCGCGGATCACGCATTTGCCGGAGCGAGGTCTTGCCGACCAGTTCGCGGCACGGGTGAACGGAGGCCCCGATCCCCTGCTCGCCAGAAAGCTGATCCGGCTGGTCGAGGTGGTCGGACGCCTTGTCGAGGAAGAGGGCATCGGACGCGAGGACCTGCGGGCGGTGATCGGCTTTCTGACCGAGGTGGGCCACGCATCCGATCCGCGGCGCCAGGAATGGGTGCTTCTGGCCGACACGCTCGGCATCACGAGCCTGGTGGAAGCACAGGTCACGCATCGGCCGGCCGGCGCGACGCCCAACACCACCGCCGGACCCTTCTACCGCACCGACGCGCCGGCCAAGGGCGACGGTGAGAGCATCTCGATCGATGGACGCGGAGACCCGCTGGTCCTGACCGTCGAGGTCACCGATCTCGATGGCGACCCCGTCGCCGGGGCAGCGATCGAAGTGTGGCAGGCGAACGGCGACGGACTTTACGAGAACCAGGCGCCCGACCTTCAGCCCGACCGGAACCTGCGCGGCATCTATCGCGCCGGCGAGGACGGCCGGGTCGTCGTCCGCACGGTGCGACCGGGCGGATATCCGATCCCGCATGACGGTCCGGTGGGCGCGCTGCTCGCGCGGCTCGGCCTCAGTCCGAACCGCCCTGCCCACCTGCATTTCCGGATTTCCGCACCGGGGTTCCAGACCCTGACCACGCACGTGTTCGACGGCGAGGACCCGGCCATCGAGACCGATCCGCTCTTTGCGGTCCACCCCGCGCTCGTGACCCGCTTTGCGCGCTGCAAGGACGGGAGCTTCGAGGCGAGCCACCGTTTCATTCTCGCCCGGGCACGGCCGGGGCGGGAAGACACCTGACAAGACGAGAGGGAGGCGAACGCCATGTCGGCTATCAGCGGCTACCACCACCTGACCATGAGCACCGATGGCGCCCAGGAGGATTACGACTTCTTCACCAGGGATCTCGGTCTTTATTCGGTGAAGCGCACCGTGCTGTTCGACGGGGTGCTGCCGGTCTACCACCTCTATTACGGCTCCAGGAACGGTGACGAATCGACGATCATCACGACCTTTCCCTTCCGCAAGCCCGGCATCTATGGCCGGCGCGGAACCAACCAGTCCAGGATCGTGCAACAGGCAATCCCCGTGGGCGCGTCCGGGTTCTGGATCGACCGCCTGAACGAGCGCGGGATAGAGGCGAGGAAGGCCAACCGCTTCGGCCTCGACCGGGTCGATTTCCGGCACCCCTCGGGCATCGAGATGCAGCTCGTCGAGAACCCCGGCGACAACCGCACGCCGATCGCCAACGAGGCCCAGGGGATCTCGTCCGAGCACGGCATCAAGGGCATCTATGGCGGCGTCGTGGCGGTCACGGACCGCAATGCGATGGACGACTTCCTGACCATTGCGCTGCCGCTCAAGAAGATGGCGGACGATGAGGACGGCATGGCCTACGAAGTCCCCAATCCGAACGGCCCGACGAGCGTCGTCGAGATCACCGAGGTCCGCGACGAGCCGCAGGGCACATGGACCCTGTCGGGCGGCACCATCCACCATTTCGCGCTCAACACCGGCGACGAGGAAAGCCAGCTCAAGCTGCGCGCGCATATCGAGGGCCTCGGGTTCACCGATATCTCCGAGCAGAAGGACCGGATGTACTTCAAGTCCTGCTACGTGCGTTCGCCCGGCGGCGCGCTGTTCGAGCTGGCGTGGACGGTCCCGGAGGGCTGGGCCAAGGACGAACCGGCCGACGCGATCGGCACGACGCTCGTCTTCCCGCCCTGGTTCGAGGATCGCAAGGAAGAGCTGAAGGCCGGTCTCGAGCCCGCCAGCTTCCAGGACGCCTGAGGATCGAACCGGTGTCGCAAGCCATCCATCACGGGGCATCCGCCGATCAGGCTCGAACGGTCTGCGTGTTCGTGCACGGGCGCGGCCAGACGCCCGAACAGGTGGTCGAAACCGTCCTGGCGCGCCTCGATGCGGCCGGCGTCAGCTTCCGTCTGCCGCGCTCCCCGGGCGAGGCCTGGTACGATGCGCGCGCCATCGATCCGCTCAATGGGCAAACATCGGCGCAGGTGAGCAAGGCGCTGGACATCATCGCCGACGAGATGGAGCGGGCGCGGCGGGACTGTCCGGGGATGCCGGTCGTGCTTGCCGGCTTTTCGCAGGGTGCCTGCCTGACCGTCGAATTTCTGATGCGCGGCGGCCGGGCGGACGCGGCGGCGATTCTCACAGGATGCCGTATCGGCGGTGAGGAGGACGCCCTGCCCCGCGCCGCGCTGGGCGGCATGCCGGTCTACGCCAGTTGCGGCGATGACGATCCCTGGATTCCGCTGCCCGCCTTCCAGCGTGCGCTCGGCGATATCGCCGCATCGGGTGGCCGGCTGCGGGCCGACATCATTCCCGGGCGCGGTCACGAAGTGGATGCGGAAGAATGCGAGGAATTCTCGCGGCTTCTGGCGGCCGTGGCGGCTGCGGGACGCGCGCTGGAGCGGACACAATGAGCACCCTTCTCGACGGCTTTGTGTTTCCGGGCGTGCCGACGCGCGTGCTGTTCGGGGCGGGCACCCTCGCCCAGGTCGGCGACGAGGTCGGTCAGCTTGGACGGTCGCGTGCGCTCGTCCTGTCGACCCCGCACCAGTCGGACGAAGCCGGCAAACTTGCGAACGCGCTTGGCGAACGCGCCGTCGGCACCTTCACCGAAGCGGCGATGCACACGCCGGTCTCTGTCACCGAACGGGCCCTCGACGCCTATCGGACGTCCGGCGCGGACTGCGTGGTCGCGCTCGGCGGCGGATCGACGATCGGCCTTGGCAAGGCGATCGCGACGCGCACCGGCGCCGACCAGATCGCCGTTCCGACCACCTATGCGGGTTCGGAGATGACCGACATTCTCGGCGAGACCGACGCCGGTCGGAAGACGACGCGGCGCGACGCCTCGATCCGTCCGGAGGTGGTCGTCTACGATGTCGACCTCACGCTCGGGCTGCCGTCGGCGATGACCGTCACCTCCGCGCTCAACGCGATCGCGCACGGGGTCGAGGCGCTCTACGCGCCGGACGCCAACCCGGTCACGAGCCTTCTGGCGGTGGACGGCATCGACGCCTTCCGCGACGGTCTGCCGGCGGTTTCGAAGGAGCCCACCGACCGGGCCGCGCGGTCCAAGGTCCTTTACGGCGCATGGCTGTGCTCGCTTGCGCTCGGCTACACCACGATGTCGCTGCACCACAAGCTGGCGCATGTGCTGGGCGGCAGCTTCGGGACGCCCCATTCGGAGACGCACGCGATCCTGTTGCCGCACACGGCGGGCTTCAACGCGGCGGCGACCGAGCGGCTCGGCGCGATCGCGGAGATGTTCGGCGGTTCGGCCGGCGGTGGCCTTTGGGACTTCGCCAAGTCCCTCGGCGCGCCGCTGCGGCTGTCCGAACTCGGTCTGAGCGCGGACGATCTCGATCGCGCTTCGGCGATCGCCGTCGAGAACAGCTATGCCAACCCGCGCCCGTTCGACCAGAACGATATCAGGGCGCTCCTACAGGCTGCCTGGGAGGGCAGCCGGCCCGACTGAGCAGTGAAAAAAGGGAGGAATAGACAATGATCACGCGAAGAAGACTTCTGAAATCGGGCGCCGCCGGCGGCCTCGTCCTGTCCGCCGGCGGGCTCGCCGCGCCGGCGCTGGCACAGGGAACCACGGTCCGGATCGGCTATGTCAGCCCCCAGACCGGGCCGCTTGCCGGCTTCGCCGAGGCGGACGCGTTCACGATCGAGATGTTTAACCGGGTCGCCGCCGAGCAGGGACTGAACGTCGAAGTGCTGGTCCGGGACAGCCAGTCCAATCCCAACCGCGCCGCGGACGTGGCGCAGGAACTCATCATCGACGACGAGATCCATCTGATGCTGGTCGCCTCCACACCGGAGACGACCAACCCCGTCTCGACGGTCTGCGAGAGCGAGGGCATCCCGACGATCTCGACCAAGGCGCCGTGGCAGCCATGGTTCATCGGCCAGCAGGGCAACCCCGGTGCGCCGGACACTTGGCGGCCCTTCGACTACACGTTCCACTATTTCTGGGGGCTCGAGGACGTCATTGCCGTCTTCACCAACATGTGGGACCAGCTCGACACCAACAAGCAGGTGGGCGGCCTGTTTCCCAACGATGCCGACGGCAACGCCTGGGGCGATCCGAACGTGGGCGTCGCGCCCGGCTTCGCGCAGGCCGGATACACCACCGTCGATCCGGGCCGCTACCAGAACCTGACCGACGACTTCTCCGCGCAGATCAACGCGTTCCGGCAGGCCAACTGCGAGATCGTCACGGGCGTCGTCATTCCGCCCGACTTCACGACGTTCCGCAACCAGGCGATCCAGCAGGGCTTCGAGCCCAAGGCGATCACCGTCGCCAAGGCGATCCTGTTCCCGCAGTCGGTCGAGACGCTCGGCGAAGCGGGCCACAACCTGTCGTCGGAAGTGTGGTGGTCGGCCAATCACCCGTTCACCTCCTCGCTGAACGGTCAGGGCTGCGGCGAACTCGCCGCGGCCTTCACCGAGGCCACCGGACGCCCCTGGACGCAGCCGATCGGCTTCGTCCATTCGCTGTTCGAGATGGCGGCCGACGTCATCAAGCGGGCGGACGATCCGACCGACCCGGACCTGATGGCCGAGACGATCGCCGCCACCGACCTTGAAACGATCGTCGGCCGCGTTGCCTGGAACGGCGAAGGCGTGCCGCCCTTTGCGGCCCAGAACGTGTGCAAGACACCGCTGGTGGGCGGTCAGTGGCGCCGCCAGGACGATGGCGCCTTCGACCTCGTCGTCGTCGACAACAAGACCGCGCCCGACATCCCGACCCAGGGCGTCATGGAGCCGCTGGCCTGACAGAAAGCGGCGGCCCGGCCATGATGCCGGGCCGCCTTCCTCAAGCGAGGAACCGGGGAGGAGCGCCATTCTTTCGCTGCACGATGTTTCGAAGAGCTTCGGCGCCCTGAAGGTCGCCGACGGCATCAGCTTCGATCTGCCCGAGGGGCAGGCGCTCGGCATCATCGGGCCAAACGGCGCCGGCAAGTCGACGCTGTTCAATCTGATCACCGGCAATCTCGCACCCGATGCGGGCCGCATCGAGTATCTGGGGCGCGATGTGACCCGGACCCCGCCGATGCAGCGCTGCCTGGCCGGCATGGGCCGGTCGTTCCAGATACCGCAGCCTTTCAACAGACTGACCGTGTTCGAGAACCTGCTGGTCGCCGCGACCCACGGGCAGGACCGGACCGAGAGCGAGGTCGTCGACGACGTCGCCCGCATCCTCGAGCGGACCGAACTGATCGAGGTGGCCAACAGGCCGGCCGGCGGCCTGACGCTGCTGCAGCGCAAGCGGCTGGAACTCGCCCGCGCGATGGCGACGCAGCCCCGGCTGCTGCTGCTGGACGAAATCGCCGGCGGGCTGACCGACGCCGAATGCACCGCGCTGATCGAGACCATCCGAGCGCTGCATGCTGGCGGCGTCACGATCATCTGGATCGAGCATGTCCTTCACGCGCTGACCGCCGTCGTCGAGCGCCTTCTCGTTCTGGACTTCGGGCGGGTGATTGGTCTCGGCGACCCGGCCGAGATCATGGACAGCCGCGAGGTCAAGGAGATCTATCTGGGGATCGAGGTCTGATGGCGCTGCTGGAGACCAGGGGACTGACGGCCCGGTACGGCGACTTCCAAGCGCTGTTCGGCATCGACGTCCGGCTCGAAGAGGGCGAGACCGTCGCCATCATCGGCGCGAACGGGGCCGGCAAGACGACGCTGATGCGCTCGATCACCGGCGTGCTGCGGGGCGCCCCGGACGAGATCTGCCACAAGGGCGTCAGCATCGGCCATCTGATGCCCGATACGATCATGAAGCGCGGCATCGTTATGGTGCCCGAGGGCCGCCGCCTTTTCCCGTCGCTGACGGTCGAGGAGAATCTGCTGATCGGCGGGCAGCACAAGGGCGGGCGCGACCTCGGCGACCGGATCGACGGGTTCATTAGCCGCTTCACCGGCGGCCCCAATCCGATGGAGCTAGCGGCCGGGCACGACGGCTCGGGCGTGTGGTCGCTCGATGCGATCTACGCCCTGTTTCCGGTGCTGAAGGAACGCCGGCACAATCCCGGTACGGCGCTTTCGGGCGGCCAGCAGCAGATGGTCGCCATCGGGCGGGCGCTCATGTCGAACCCTGAAATCCTTCTTTGCGACGAGATCAGTCTCGGCCTCGCGCCGGTCGTGATCCGCGACATCTATGCGGCGCTTCCGAAGATCAAGGCGGCGGGCACCAGCGTCATCGTGGTCGAGCAGGACATCGGCCAGGCGCTCAAGGTCGCCGATCGGGTCTATTGCATGATGGAAGGCCGGATCACGCTGGAAGGGCGACCCGACCAGATCAGCCGCGACGACATCCACGCGGCCTATTTCGGAGCGCCGGCATGAACGCGCACAAGCGGCAGGGAGGAGCGGTGTGATCTGGATCGACACGATCGTGCAAGGCGTGCTGCTGGGCGGGCTCTACGCGCTGTTCGCGGCCGGGCTGAGCCTGGTGTTCGGCATCATGCGGCTCGTCAACCTCGCCCATGGCGACCTCATCGTCATGGGCGCCTATCTGATCCTGGTGATCGTCTCGGTCCTCGGTCTTGATCCGTTCGTGGCGGCGCTGTTGGCCGCTCCCGTGATGTTCGTCTTCGGCTGGGTCCTGCAGAAGGCCGTCCTGAACCGGACGCTCGGCGAGGACATCCTTCCGCCGCTGCTTGTGACGTTCGGCCTGTCGGTCGTGATCCAGAACAGCCTGCTCGAGGGCTTTTCGGCCGACAGCCAGCGCATCTCCATGGGCGCGCTTGAGACCGCCTCGGTCGCTATCGGCCCGGTCACGGTGGGCCTGCTGCCGCTTCTGACCTTCGCCTCGGCGATCGTCGTCATCGTCGGGCTCAACCAGATCTTCTACCGCACCGCCATCGGAAGGGCGTTCCGGGCGACCTCGGACGATCCGGTCACCGCCAGCCTGATGGGCATCCGGCCCGACCGCGTGTTCGCCACGGCGATGGGCCTGGCGCTGGTCGTGGTGACGATCGCGGCCCTCTACCTGGGGACACGGTCGAACTTCGACCCCTATGTCGGCCCGGCACGGCTGATCTACGCCTTCGAGGCGGTGATCATCGGTGGCCTTGGCTCCCTGTGGGGCACGCTGGCGGGCGGCATCATCATCGGCGTGGCGCAGACCGTGGGCGCCGCGATCAACCCCGAATGGCAGATCCTTGCCGGCCATGTCGCGTTTCTGATCGTGCTGCTGATCCGGCCGCGCGGCCTCTTTCCAAGGGCGGTCGACTGATGGCTACCACCTACACCGTCTCCGCCCGCACGCGGGTTGCCACGATCAGCGGCATCGCCGCGATCGTGCTCCTCGGCGTCCTGATCGTGCTGCCGGCCTTCGCCTCGCGCAGCCTGATCCAGGACCTTTTCTTCATCCTGACCATGCTGACGCTTGCGCAATTGTGGAACCTTCTTGCGGGCTATAGCGGCCTGGTCAGCGTCGGCCAGCAGGCGTTCGTGGGCTTCGGGGCCTACATGCTGTTCGGCGCGACCATCCTTTGGGGCGTCAACCCGGTGGCGGCGCTGCTGCTTTCGGGCGTCTTCGCGCTTCTTCTCGCCATCCCCACGGCGTTCTTCGTCTTCCGTCTCAGCGGCGCCTACTTCGCGATCGGGACTTGGGTGGTTGCCGAAGTCGTCCGCCTGAGCGTTGCGCAATGGCAGGCCGTCGGCGGCGGCACGGGCACCTCGCTGCCCCGCGATGCGCGGGACATGATGTGGGGCGTCGAATGGATCGAGGCACTCTTCGACGTCCGCGCCTCGGCCGCGCGCGACATCCTGGCATATTGGCTCGCGCTGACGCTCGCGGCGGCCACGATCGGCGGCATCTATTGGTTCCTGCGCACACGGCGGGGTCTGGCGCTCGCGGCGCTGCGCGACAATGTCGAGGCCGCCAAGTCGGTGGGCGTCGACGCCGCGCGCATGAAGTGGATCGTGTTCCTGGTCGCGGCCTTCGGCGCGGGCATCGCGGGCGGGCTGATCTTTCTTCAGAACGGCCGCATCAGCCCAGACAGCGCCTTTGCGGTGACGCAGTGGACCGCCTTCGTGATCTTCATCGTGGTGATCGGCGGCATCGGCACGCTCGAGGGCCCCATCGTCGGCGTGCTCGTCTTCTTCTTCCTGCAGGAACTGCTGGCCGACTATGGCGCGGTCTACCTGATCGTGCTGGGGCTCCTGGGCATTGTCATCATGCTGTTCGCGCCGACGGGCCTGTGGGGGTTCTTCGCCCGACGAACCGGGATCGCGCTGTTCCCCACGCAGCGCAGGCTCGAGATCAAACGCTGACCGAAAGAGCGTGAAGTCGACAGAGGAGACAAGCGATCATGGCCGACATCACCACCGACGTCCTCATCATCGGAACCGGGCCCGCCGGAAGCGCGACCGCAGCGCTGCTGTCGAGCTACGGGGTCGAGAACATGGTCGTCAACCGCTACCGCTGGCTCGCCAACACGCCGCGAGCCCACATCACCAACCAGCGCACGATGGAAGTGCTGCGCGATCTGGGCCGGGAGGTCGAGGAGGAGGCGTACCTGTTCGCCACCGAGCGTGACCTGATGGGCAACAACGTGTTCTGCGAGAGCCTTGCCGGCGAGGAACTGGGCCGGATGCAGAGCTGGGGCAACGCGCCCGCCTCCAAGGCCGAACACGAGATCGCCTCGCCGTGCATGATGAACGACCTGCCGCAGACCTTCATGGAGCCGCTGCTGTTCAAGACCGCCTGTTCGCGCGGGACCCAGTCGCGGATGTCGACCGAATATCTGTCGCACGAGGAAGATGCCGACGGCGTGCTGACCACCTGCCGGGACCGGCTGACGGGTCGGGACATCACGATCCGGTCGCAGTTCCTGGTGGGCGCCGACGGCGGCAACTCGCTCGTGGCGGAAAATGCCGGACTTCCCTTCGAGGGGCAGATGGGCGTCGGCGGATCGATGAACATCCTTTTCAAGGCGGACCTTTCAAGGCACGTCGCTCACCGGCCCTCGGTGCTCTACTGGGTCATGCAGCCGGGCGCCAATGTCGGCGGCATCGGCATGGGCCTGGTGCGCATGGTGCGCCCGTGGAACGAATGGCTGATCGTCTGGGGCTACGACATCAACGAGCCGGCACCGGAAGTCGACGAGGCCTACGCCACCGAGGTGGCCCGCCAGCTCGTCGGCGATCCGGACCTCGAGATCGACCTGATCTCGGCCAACACCTGGACCGTCAACAACATGTACGCCACGCACATGCAGACCGACCGCGTCTTCATCATGGGCGATGCGGCGCACCGGCATCCGCCCTCCAACGGGCTGGGCTCCAACACGTCGATCCAGGACGGCTACAATCTGGCCTGGAAGATCGCCCACGTGCTCAAGGGCGCGGCCGGCCCCGAACTGCTGAAGAGCTATTCGCAGGAGCGCGCACCGGTCGCCCGGCAGATCGTGACCCGCGCCAACCAGTCGATCGCCGAGTTCGGCCCGATCTTCGAGGCGCTCGGCATGACCGGCACCGTCGATCCGGTGAAGATGCAGCAGAACATGGACAAGCGCTGCAATTCGGACGCCGATGCTGAAGCGCAGCGGGAGGCGCTGCGCAAGGCGATCGCGTTCAAGAAGTACGAGTTCGACTGCCACGGCGTGGAGATGAACCATCGCTACGACAGCGGCGCGGTGGTCAAGGACGATCATCCCGATCCGGGTTTCGCGCTCGATCCCGAGCTGCACTACCAGCCGACCACGTGGCCCGGGGCGCGCATTCCCCATTGCTGGCTGTTCGGCGAGGACGGATCGAAACTGTCGACGCTTGACCTGTGCGGCAAGGGCCGCTGGACGATCTTCACCGGGATCGGCGGCGAGGCATGGGCGACGGCCGCCGCGACGGTCGCCCGCGAGGCCGGCGTCGAGATCGTCGTGCACGTGATCGGGCCGAGGATGGCCGTGCAGGACCATCTGGGCGACTGGGCGCGCATCCGCGAGACCGGCGACGCCGGCGCCGTGATGACCCGGCCCGACCAGCACGTCTGCTACCGCATCGCCGGCATGGCGGCCGACCCCGAAGCGGAACTGCGCCGCGTCTTCGAGACCATACTGCAGCCGGACCGGCGCGCGGCCGCGGCCGCGGCCGCCGAATGAAAGGACACGACATGAACGCCCACAACGAGAGCGGCTTCTTCACCGAGGGGAATTCGGCCGAGGTTGTCATCGCGCGGAACGCAGGCGCCGAGGATGCGCGGCTGCGTCAGGTCATGGACGTGCTGATCCGTCACCTGCACGAAGCGGTCAAGGAGATCGAGCCGACCCAGGAGGAATGGTTCAAGGCGATCATGTTCCTCACCGACACCGGCCACATGTGCAACGAATGGCGGCAGGAGTTCATCCTGCTGTCGGATGTTCTGGGCGTGTCGATGCTGGTCGACGCCATCAACAACCGCAAGCCGTCCGGCGCATCGGAATCGACGGTGCTGGGGCCGTTCCACGTGGAGGGCGCGCCCGAACTGCCGCTCGGGTCGAACATCTGCCTCGACCAGAAGGGCGAGCCGATGCTGGTGCGTGGCCGCATCCTCGACACGGACGGCAAGCCCATCGCCGGCGCCAAGATCGACGTCTGGCAGGCGAACGACGAGGGCTTCTACGACGTCCAGCAGAAGGGCATCCAGCCGGACTTCAACCTGCGCGGCGTGTTCCGCTCGAACGATGAGGGCGAATACTGGTTCCGGGGCGTCAAGCCGAAGTTCTATCCGATCCCCGACGACGGGCCGGTCGGCAAGCTCCTGGCGTCGCTCGGCCGTCATCCCTACCGGCCGGCGCATCTGCACTACATCATAGCGGCCGACGGCTACGAGACGCTGACGACCCACATCTTCGATCCGGACGACCCCTACATCGCTTCCGATGCCGTCTTCGGCGTCAAGCAGAGCCTGATGGCCGAGTTCAAGCCGGTCGACGACCCCGCCAGGATCGACAAGGCCGGGTTCGACGGCCCGTTCCTCGAGGTCGAGCACGACTTCGTCCTTGCGCGATCGTAGCCCTCCCGCGCGGGCGCAACGGTCTTGATCGGCCGCGCCGATCGGGGCCGTGCAGGCTTGCAATTGCGGCGCCACACGTGATCGATGCCAAGGGATGTTCTGGTTGCCAAATGGCAAGGGAGGCAATGTGCCGACGGTTCAACGAAATCCGTGGCGCGGGCGCGGCATCGATCTTGATTGTCCGCTGCCCCTGTCCGATGCGGGCGGCGTTGGCCGGCTGCTGGCGCTTTGCCCGGCTCACCAGCCGACGCCCCTGCTCGCCGCATCCGAACTGGCAGCCCGCGCAGGTGTCGGCGAAATCCGGCTCAAGGACGAGCGTGGGCGCATGGGCCTTGGCAGCTTCAAGGCGCTCGGCGCGGCGCACGCCATCGCGCGCGATGCCGCTTCCGCCGTACGGGACGACACCTGGCCCGGAGCTCTGACGGGTCGGACCTACGTCGCCGCAAGCGCCGGCAATCACGGCCTTTCGGTGGCCGCCGGCGCCCGCCTTTTCGGTGCAGACGCCGTCATCTACCTGGCCGAGACGGTGCCCTCCGCCTTTGCCGCGCGGCTTGAGGCGAAGGGCGCGCGGGTCGTGCGCGCCGGCGCGGACTACGAGGCGAGCATGGCGGCGGCCGCCGACGCCGCCAAGGCCAATGGCTGGACCCTTCTTTCGGACAGTTCCTGGCCGGGCTATTTCGAGCTGCCGCGCCGGGTGATGGAGGGGTATCTGCAGATGGCGGCCGAGGCGGTCGAGCAGATGCCGCAGCCGCCGACGCACATCGTGCTGCAGGCCGGCGTCGGCGGGTTGGCGGGGGCGGTTGCGGCCCATGCGCGCGTGGCCTGGGGCGATGATCCGCAGATCGTCATCGTCGAACCGGAAGCCGCGCCGGCCCTGTTTGCGAGCATCGCCGCCGGCGCTTCGGTGGTCACCGAAGGCGCCGTGTCGAACATGGGACGGCTCGACTGCAAGGAGCCATCACTGATCGCGCTTGCCGGCCTTTCGCGGGATGCCGACCTGTTCGTGACGATCAGCGACGCCGAAGCGGACGCGGCGGTCGCTGTCCTCGAAGAACTCGATCTCGCCTCCACGCCGTCGGGCGGGGCCGGAATCGCGGCGCTGCTTGCCGGCCTCGACCTCGGGGCGGACGCCCGGGTGCTCGCGATCCTCAGCGAAGGCGCCGAGGATGGCTGAACGATCGCTGATCTTCGGCGCGGACGAGTATCGTGGCCGGATCAGTCGCCTTCAGACGGAGATGGCGGAAGCAGGGCTGGCCGCGCTGCTGCTCACGACGCCGGCAGACGTGTTCTACGCGACGGGTTTCCTGACGCGTTTCTGGGAAAGCCCCACCCGGCCTTGGTTCGTCGTCGTACCGGAGACGGGCGAGCCCGTGGCCGTGATTCCGGCGATCGGCGCCGAACTGATGGCGCGCACATGGATCGGCGACATGCGCACCTGGAACGCGCCCGACCCGGCCGACGACGGTGTGACGCTGCTGGTCGACACGCTTTGCAGCCTGTCGCGGTCGCAGGCCCGGATCGGTGTGCCGATGGGCCCCGAGACCCATCTGCGCATGCCGATGGCCGATTTCGCGCGTGTGGCCGAGCGCATCGCGCCGCGCAGCGTCGTCGATGCGACGGCCGAGGTCCGGCGCGTGCGCGAGATCAAGTCCGAGGCGGAAATCGACAAGCTCCGGGCCGTCTGCGGGATCGCGGATCGGGCGTTCGCGCGGGTCCCGGAGTTCGCGCAGGCCGGACGAACACTGGAGAGCGTGTTCCGCGACTTCCAGATCGCGCTGCTCGAGGAGGGCGCGGACTGGGTCGGCTATCTCGCCGGCGGCGCCGGCCGGCAGGGCTACGCCGATGTGATCTCGCCGGCGTCGCCCGAGCCGCTGGCGACGGACGACGTGCTGATGCTGGATACCGGTGCCGTGCGCGATGGCTATTTCTGCGACTTCGACCGGAACTTCGCGATCGGACCGGTGACGGACGCGATCCGCAAGACGCAGGACGCGCTCTGGCTGACCACCGAGGCGGCGCTCGAAACGCTGCGCCCGGGCATGCGCGCGAGCGACGTGCACGCGCTCATGACCGCCGACCTGCTCCGCCGCGGCGTGCAGCCGGCAGGCGGCCGTCTCGGCCACGGGCTTGGCATCAGCCTGACCGAATGGCCCTCGTTCACGCCCCTCGACGATACCGTATTGCGACAGAACATGGTGCTGACGCTCGAGCCGTCGGCCGAGGTCGTGCCCGGGCGCTTCCTCGTGCACGAGGAAAATATCGTGCTGCGCGCGAACGGACCCGAACTGTTGTCGGCGCGCGCGCCGCAGATCCTTCCCCGGATCGGCGGATAAGGAACGCAGGCGCCGGCGGCCATAGACGCGCGGCCGGAACGTCGTAACGATCGCAGGGATCGGGCGCCCCGCCCGACCGAACGGGCCTTTCGATCCGGTGCCGCCCGCTGGCCGAGGGGCCGAGCAATGCTGCCACGCGCTCTGTTCTAGCGGTTGCCCGGCGCGTCCGGGTCGAAATCGAACCGGTCGGGCAGCTTCAATCCGGCCTCGAGATGATGAGCGATGGCGCGCACCGACATGCCGTCCCGATAGAGCCAGGGGTCGTCCGTCTCCCTCTGCCAGGCTTCGGTGCGGGCGCGCAACTCGTGCAGCGTGCGCTGGTGTTCGGGGGCCTCGGCCAAATTGTTCACCTCGAACGGATCGTCGACGAGATCGTACAGTTCCTCGGGCGGACGGCGGACATAGGCCTTCAGCGGGCGGCGGCCGATCGTGAACGGGTTGGCGTTGCGCATCCCCTCCCAGGAGAGCGAGCCGTAGAGGTCGCCGGAAAACGGGAAGTCGAGCTGCCAGGCGACGTTGCGGTGGTACTTGTAGCGCGGCGTGCGGGCGAACCGGGTCGGCCAGTAGTTGGTGATCTCGTGGAAGGTGTGCGAGCCGAACACAAGCCGCCAGTCGTCTTCCAGCGTTTCGTGCTCCATGATCGGCATCAGCGAACGACCCCGCCGGGCGCTTTCGGCCGCCGGCGCGCCGGCCCAGTCGAGCATGGTCGGAAGGATGTCGGTGAACGAGACGAGGTTGGGGTTGGCCACGCCGGCCCTCGCCCCCGGCAAGCGCATCAGAAGCGGGAGGTGGACGCCGGCGTCATAGAGCGTGGTCTTGGAGTTGAGGAACGGCGCCCCGTTGTCGCTGACAAAGATGACCAGCGTCTCGTCGGCCTGCCCGGTCGCTTCGAGCGCGGCGAGCACCCGCCCCATGCCCCTGTCGAGACGATGCACGGAGCGGTAGTATTCGGCCAGTTCCAACCGCACTTCCGGCAGGTCGCTGAGGAAGGGCGGCACCGAGACGTCCTCGGGCCGGAACGTGCGTTCTTCGTCGTCGCCGTCGAAATCGTCGTTGCCGAAGCCCGACCGCGTCGCGTCGCGGTGCGGGTCGATGAAGCCGACCGTCAGGAAGAACGGCTTGTCCGCCTGCCGCGCGGTCTCGAGGAAGGCTCGTGCCTGCTCGGCCACCCAGCCGATGTCGCGCGTGCCGCTCTCCGCCCGCAAGGTCCAGGGATAGACCGACGGCGGGCCGACATGGACCTTGCCGATGATGCCGCTAAGGTAGCCCAGCGCGTTGAAGAGCGCCGGCGCCGTCTCGACGTGATGGAAGGTCATGAAGTGGTGATGGTCGTGGTGGAGGCCGTACTGGCCGTTCTCGTGCGTGTGCAGGCCCGTGAAGATCACCGAACGGCTCGCCGAGCATGATGCGGTCGAGGCGAACGCCATGTCGAAACGCGTGCCCTGCCCGGCCAGCGCGTCGATGTGCGGCGTGCTGATCGCCGGTTCGCCATAGCAGCCGGTCATGCGGCCCAGATCGTCGGCGATCATCAGCAGAATGTTGCGTTTCATGCGGGCTCCGATTGCCGTGCGAGGTCGATGGGCGATGCGGCGCGCGGAAACTCGGAAACGACGTGCCCGGCAACAGTGACCGCCCGCTCCAGACAGGCGCGCAGCGACATCCCCTTTGCGCGCGCATCGAGATAGCCGGCGTTGAAGGCGTCGCCGGCGCCGACCGTGTCGACCGGATCGAGCGCCTGCGTCGTCACCTCGATGGTCCGGCCGGCCCGGTGGGCGACCGCGCCCTCGGGACCGCGCTTGATGACGAGCGTCGCGCCGGAAGGCATTGCGTCCGCCAGAGCGCCGATCATCGCCTCCGGGTCCGCGGTGCCGGCGATCGCGGCCGCCTCCTTGTCGTTGAGCAGCGCATGGTCGCTGGCGGCCAGCCAGGCGCGCGCCTGCCGCAGTTCGGTGTCGGTCCAGTCGCCGTCCGGCCAGCCCGGATCGATCGCCAGTTCCGCGCCGCGATCGCGCAGGAAGTCCTGCAGGGCGCGGTGGCCGTCGATCAGGGCCGGCATGGCAAACCCGCCGCCGAGAAGGACCAGCGTGCCGTCGAGCCGAACCCCGTCGAGCGCGGTGCGAAAGAAGCCGGCATCGAGCCGGTCGAGATGGCCAACCGATGACAGGAAGGTTCGTTCGCTCGGCCGGTGCAGCAGGCCGACCGTGAAGCCGGTCGGCCCGGACAGGGAAGCCACGCGGTCGCGTGCGCCCGAAAAGGCCTGGCCGATCGCCGCGCCGGCGAAATCGCTGCCGTGCGCCGACACGAGCCCCGACCGGGCGCCGAGCCGCTGCATCACGCGCGCCGTGTTCGCCGCCGAACCGCCGATGCGCAGATCGCCGTGCGGGAAGAAGGATTCCGTTCCCCGTTCGGGCCAGGTGTCGACATGACCGACGATGACGTCGAGATTGGCATTCCCCAGAACAAGGATCGCACGGCGGCTTTCGGTGGCAGGCGCCATCATCGTCAGGCCGCCCGGGCGACCCGGATCGGCTTGCCGCCGGCGTCGAAGAGGTGCGCCGCCTCGGCCTGCGGCGTCAGGAACACCGGCTCGCCCTCGCGCACCTGACGCGAACCGCGAAGGCGGACATTGACCATCCCGGCCTCCTCGGTCCGCACGTGCGCGAACGTGTCCGAGCCGAGCGCTTCGGTCAGCATCACCCGGCCGCCCCAGTCGCCGCCGTCGGTGGAAAGATCGACGTGTTCGGGCCTGATGCCGTAGACGGCCGCGCCGTGCCTGTCGGCGACCGCGCCGGTGATGAAGTTCATGCGCGGCGAGCCGATGAAGCCGGCGACGAACTGCGAAGCGGGGTTGTGATAAAGGTCCATCGGCGTGCCGACCTGTTCGACATTGCCGGCGTTGAGCACGACGATGCGGTCGGCGAGCGTCATCGCCTCGACCTGGTCATGGGTGACATAGATCATGGTCGTATCGGACAACCGCTTGTGAAGCGCGGCGATCTCAAGGCGCGTGTCGACGCGCAGGGCCGCATCGAGGTTCGACAGCGGCTCGTCGAACAGGAACACGCGCGGCTGGCGCGTGATCGCGCGGCCGATGGCGACACGCTGACGCTGGCCACCGGACAGTTGCCGCGGCTTGCGGTCCATGTAATCGCTGATCTGCAGCATCTCGGCAGCCTGGGCGATGCGGCTCCTGATCTCGTCGGGCGAAAGCTTTGCCTGTTCGAGCCCGAAGGCCATGTTCTCGAACACCGTCATGTGCGGGTAGAGCGCGTAGGACTGGAACACCATCGAGATGCCGCGCTTGGCCGGAAGCACGTCGTTCATGCGCTCGCCGCTGATCAGAAGATCGCCGGAGGTGATGTCCTCGAGCCCGGCGATCAGCCGCAGCAGCGTCGACTTCCCGCAGCCGGACGGCCCGACGAAGACGATGAACTCGCCCTTCTCCAGCGCCAGATTGACATCGTGCAGCACCTTCACGGCGCCGAACGCCTTGCTGACATTGTGAAGTTCGACGGAAGCCATGACGGTTCACCCCTTGACGGCGCCGGCGGTCAGTCCGGAGACGATGCGGCGTTGGAAGATGAGGACCAGCGCGACCAGAGGCAGCGTGACGATGACCGAGGCGGCCATGATGTTGCCCCAGGGCACCTCGAATTCGCTGCGGCCCGAAATGAGCGCGATGGCGACGGGCACGGTGCGCTGGCTGTCGGTGGACAGGAAGGTCAGCGCGAACAGGAACTCGTTCCAGGCCTGGATAAAGGCAAGAAGCCCGGTGGTCACCATCGCCGGCCACAGCAGCGGCAGGAACACACGCCGGATGATCGTGAACGAGGAGGCGCCGTCCATGATCGCCGCCTCCTCGATCTCGACCGGCAGGGCCCGCATGAAGGTGGTCAGCACCCAGACCGTGAACGGCAGGGTGAAGATCATGTAGGAGAAGACCAGAGACCAAAGCGAGTTGAACAGGCCGAAGGTGCGGATCAGTTCGAACAGGCCCGACAGGACCGCGATCTGCGGGAACATCGACACCGACAGGATCGTCAGCAGCAGCAGTCCCCTGCCCCTGAAGCGGATGCGGGCAAGCGCGAAGGAGGCGGTTATGGCCAAAAACAGCGAGATCGCCACGGTGACGGTCGCCACGAACACCGAATTGAGGATCTGCTTGCCGAACACGCCATCGGCCAGCATGGACCGGTAGTTGGACAGATCGAAAACGGCCGGCAGGTAGTTGACGTCGAACAGGGCCTGCCCGTCCTCCAGCGAGGTCAGGATCGCGTAGTAGAACGGGAACACCGCCTGCAGGAAGATGATCGCCACGAGCACGTAGAAGCCCGCGGTCTTCAGCCAGCGGGGGGCGGTCATCGCTCGTCCCCCTCAAGGTTCATGCGCGTGAGATAGATGAAGCTGATGGTCATCAGCGCGATAATGAAGAACAGGAGCGTGGATGCCGCCGAACCGTAGGCGAACTGGTCGAAGTCGAACAGGTTCTCACGGGCGAACACGCTCATCGACCGGGTCGAATCGGTGTTCGGCGTCATCACGTAGATGATGTCGAAGACGCGCAGCGCGTCGAGCGCGCGAAAGACGACGGCGACCAGCACCGCCGGCATGATCAGCGGCAGCGTCACCTTGCGGAACAGCCGGAACGGCGGCACGCCGTCGAGCCTTGCCGCCTCGTAGATGTCCTGCGGCACCATCTGAAGCCCGGCCAGGATCAAGAGCGCCATGAAGGGCGTGGTCTTCCAGACATCGACGATGATCACCGCGATCATCGCCGTCTCGGGAGAGGCGGTCCATGCGATCGGCGTATCGATCAGGCCGACACGCTCGAGCATGTCGTTGAGGATGCCGAACTGGTCGTGCATCATCCACGCCCACATCCGCGCCGACACGATGGTCGGGATCGCCCAGGGGATCAGCACGGCCGCCTGAACCCAGACGCGGCCGGGAAACTTCCTGAACAGCACCAGCGCGATGATCAGCCCGAATACCGTTTCAAGGGCAACCGAGACGACGGCGAACCAGACCGTGTTCCAGACCGAACGCCACCAGCGCGCGTCGACCAGCAGACCGAAATACTCGCCCTGGCCATTGCCGTAGTCGAGATATTCCAGATAGTTGCGAAAGCCGACCCAGCGCGCCTCGCCGAGCAGGTCGAGCGAGGCATCGGTGAAGCTGAAATAGATGGTCCGGTAGAGCGGATAGAGCGCCACCGCGGCCAGCACGATGAGCATCGGGGCCAGGAACAGCCATGCCGAGCGAATGCGTTCGCGCGAAAGACGCGAGGCCTTGGGCTTGGTCGGCGTCAGCGTGGCGGTCGCGGCCGCATCCGATGTCAGGCTCATGGCTCGGTCCCCGGTTCGGTTTGCGCGCGGGCCCGTGGGCCCACGCGCGGGGAGTGTCGGCTTACCAGTTGGCGCCCTTCAGGCGCTTGAGGCGCGCTTCGAGCTTGGCCAGGTTTTCTTCAGCCGTGCCCTTGCCGCTCATCGTGTCATGAACGGCGGTCCAGAACTCGGAGGAAACCTCGTTGTACTGGCGCTTGGTCGCGGCCGAGGGCCTTGGAAGCGCCCCATCGACGACCGGCTTCCACAGCGGGATGAACTCCTGCTCGGCGGCGACTTCGGGATCCTCGTACACGGCCGTCAGGGTCGGCGGGCGCGAGGTGACGATGGCGCGTTCCTTCTGGTTCTCGTAATTGTTCAGGAACCGCACCAGTTCGATCGCCTCTTCCTGGTTCTCCGAATATTTCGAAACGCCCAGGTGCCAGCCGCCCAGCGTGTGCGCCGGTTCCATGCCCTCGCCGCCCGTCGGCAGCGTCGAAACGCCGAACTTTCCCTTGATCGGGCTGTCGTCGCCATTGCCGAGCGCATAGGCGTAGTTCCAGTTGCGCATGAACACCGAGTTGCCGGACTGGAAGACACCGCGGGCATCTTCTTCCTTGTAGTTGAGGACGCCATCGGGAGCGATGTCGCCGACCCAGGACGCGGCGAGGTTGATCGCCTCGGCAGCCTTGGGGTTGTTGATGGCGATCGTGCCGTCGTTCTCGACGATGCGTCCCCCGCCGAAGCTGGCGATCCATTCCTGCGCGTTGCAGGTCAGGCCCTCATACGCCGCGCCCTGGAAGACGAAGCCCCACATGTCGTCATTGCCCTCGGCGCGCTCGGCTTCCATGATCGCCTTGGCGGTCTCGGTCATCTCCTGCCAGGTCGTCGGCACGTCCCTGCCGTGCTTTTCGAGCAGGTCCGACCGGTAGTAGAGCGCCGGCGCACCCAGGAACATGGGCAGCGCAACGAGCTTGTCGCCGACCATCTGGCTTTCGATGGCGCCCTGGACGTAATCGCCGATGATGTCCTCCACATGCGGCTTGAGATCAACGAAGTGGGTCTCGATCTGCGGCGCCCAGATCACGTCGAGCCGGTAGACGTCGATGTCGGACGACTGGGCGGCCAGCCACAGCTTGTACTGGGCGAACTGGTCGGTGGTCGATTCGGGCATCGACACGATCGTCACGGTATGCCCGGTCTCGGCCTCGAACTTGTCGAGCTGGCTGCGCAGGATCTCCTGGTCGCGACCGATCGAGCCGTGCACGATGTTCAGCTCGGCGGCGATCGCCGTACCGGCAAGCACCGTGGCGCCGGCCAGCGCGGTGAGAAATGCAAGGTGTCGTTTCATCTGGAATCCTCCCTTTTGGTGAAACGTCGGCAGTTGACGGAGACGCGTCAGTTCATTGCGTCTCCAAAGAAGATCGGTGACGTCCAGGCCATCTGGCCGTCGCGCTGGGTCAGGCGCGCATAGACGCTCTCGCCCGCCCCGGTCTCGCCCAGATCGATGGTTCCGGCCCACTGCCACTGGTGCGCCTGCGGCAGCATGTGAAAGCGAAAGGCGGGCGTGTCGATCGGGCCGAGATTGCCGCTGAGCGCGCCTTCGACGAGCCGGGTCACCGGCACATCGATCCGCATGCCGCTCAGTTCGGCACGGATCATAGCATCGGGGCTTGCCTTGATGCGGAGTGCGAAGCCCTGCGTGGCGGACGTGACGTTGTTGGGATTGGCGTCGGCGGTGACCGCGAAGCCGACCGCGTCCCCGTCACGCCAAAGCTGCGGCAGCGGATGGGCGTTGTCGCCGCCTTCGAGCGGAGAGACCACCTCCGGCCCGCGAAAGCGTGGCGTCGCCTGCTCGATCGACCCGTCCTCGATGGCGATCCGCCCGGTCCAGTGATGGGCCGTCCGCCGCGCGCCCCAGCCCAGTTCGAGATAGAGAACCGTCTCGACCGTGTCGGGCGTGCCCGGATCGACCGGCGCGGGCGCCAGATCGGGCGATATGCGATCAAAGAGTCGACCATTGCGGATAATGTCGATCGTATCGATGAACCCGCCGGCGACCGACTCCACAGCCAGCACCGTGTTCTTCGATGGCGCGGCGACATCGCCCTGGATCGCATCGCCGGTGGCGATCAGAAGGTGCGTGTTGTCGCCGGTCAGGGCGTTCGTATGGCGGTGCTTCAATCCGGCCCAGATCGCGTCCCGGCCGCCGGGTTCGCCATAAACGGCCATCCGGCCGTGACCGTAGGAGCCGGGAAAGCCGCTGTGATGGTCGGTGTTGCCGACGACGCCGAACCGCATCCCGCGTCCGAGCCCTTCGGCCATGGTCGAGCGCCCGTCGACCGGCCCCATCGAGTGCAGATAGCCGCGTGGCGTTTCGGAGGCTTCGGCGCAGCCGTGCATCGAGAACATCTCGACGAAGGGCGACAGGTCCGCATCGAACGTGTCCCAGTTGATGCCGCGGGCGCCCTGGCGGTAGCCGATATGGTGGGGGAAGGCCAGCGCACGCCCGTTCTTGGCCTCGCCGAGCCGCGCCTTCAGTTCGGCCGGCGTGTCGGCCAGCACGATCGGATCGGGATCGAGGTCAGCATAGATGATCGTGTAGTCGCCATCGGCGCACGAATGGATCTCGTATCCGGGAAACACCCAGAACCCGTCCTCGTCGTCATGGGCGGCGAGCGTGCCAAAATGGTCGTGCCAGCCGGCGCGCAGCTTGGCGAAGCCCTTTTCGTGGAAGTCCACGATGTGGGCGACCGACGGCTCGTCGACGGGCATGTCCGGCCAATGCGCGTGGCCGGTGATCGAGACGAAGTCGAGTTGCAGCGCGGCGCGCCTGAGCGCCCCGTCGAGGCTCCCATGGCCGTAGGAGAGCGCACAGTGATTGTGGATGTCGCCGTAATAGGCGCGCACGCCGCGCTCGGCGGCCATCGGGGTCAGGCGCTCCGGCAGGCTGGCGGGCATCAGGCGGCCTCCACCATGTCCATGGCCAGCGCCGGATTGATCGGCTGCCCATTGTTGCGCAGCGACCAAAGGGCGGCATGGACCATGCGCAGCGACATCAGCCCGTCCTTGGGTCCGACCGGCGGAGCGTCGCCATCCATGAAGCCGCGCATCGTGCGAACCAGTTCGAGGTCGGCGCCGAAATGGGTCGACCCGCGATCGGGATCGGCGAAACGGATCGTCTCGTTCCTGTGGCCGTGCGCGGATACCAGGTCGATCTCGCCGGAATGGCGCTCCATGCGGAGCCGGCCGGACGAACCGACGATCTCGAGCGTTTCCTGATCGGGCGCCCAGGGGCCGAAGATGGTGAAGAAAAGGCACGCCGTCATGCCGTTCTCGTAGGTTACCGAAACGATGGCGTGGTCGTCGATGTCGGCGCCCGGCAGATAGACGCAATTGTCGTTGCGGTCCTCGATGCGGTCGGCATGGGTCCAGCTGTCGTTTGCGACCCGGCCGACGCCCTCGAACCTGTCGACCAGCGTGTGATGGCGGCGATAGGGGCACTGGCGCGCGCATTCGCTGCAGCGCTGCGGGGCGCCCGGATCGGGCTTGAAGATGCCGCTGCGCCCGCCGATGGCCGAGACCGAGACCGCTGGGCTGCCGGCGATCCAGTTGAGCACGTCGAAATGGTGCGAGCACTTGTCGTTGATAGCGCCGCCCGACTTGGCCTGATTGCGATGCCACAGCTGCAGGTAGCGCGTGTAGGGTATGACCGACCGCAGCAGGATCATCTGCGGATCGCCGATATGGCCCTTCCGGGCGATGTCGACGGCCTCGATCCACGGGCGCTCGTAGCGGCGGGTGAAACCCATCATCACCGGCTCGCCCGACAGCGCCTCGGCCTCCAGGATCGCGCTCGCGTCCTCAAGGGTGACCGCGATCGGCTTGTCGAGATAGACGCGCTTGCCCGCCCGCGCGGCGATCTCGACGGGCGCGCGGTGCGCGTCGGTGTGGGTCGTCACCATGACCAGATCGACGGCCGGATCGCAGATGGCCGCCTGAAGATCGGCGACCGGCGAAACGGTGTGGGAAAACCCGCCGGCGGCGTAGACGCCGTTCAGGTGCTCGGCGGCGTAGCGCGCCCGGTCGGCCAGCGTGTCATGGACGTTGACGATCCGGAAACCGGTCTCGGCGGCGATCTCGGCCATCCGCGTGCCGATATAGTAGATGCCGCGCTCGCCCGCTCCGATGATCGAGACCCCGATGGTGGCCTTGGTGGGAGATTTCTGTAGCACTTTGTCCGCCGTACACCGAACCGATGCGGGCACGCTAATTGAGTACGGATTTGGCTACAATCGTCGTTATACTCAATCCGGGTCGAGCCGCACGATACTGCCATGCACGACATGGCTGATCGGCAGATAGTGGACGCGTGGCGCGCCGCCACGGTCGTCGATCCGGTCGATGATGACGCGCTCGAACGTGTCGAGTTTTTCGCGCTGGGAGTTGCCGATGACGTCGAAGCGGCGCACGTGCTCGGACGGAAAGTCGGTGCTTCCCAGAAGCAGGACGCTGAGTTCGTCACCGATGCTCTGGCCGAGATCGGTGAGCGCCCGCTCGAGCACGAAGCCCTCGACGATGCCCCACGCGATCAGCGCGGTGAAGGGCAGCCGGCCCTTGTCGTCGCGCAGCGGGCCGAGCGCCGCGGTGATGTCGGCGATCTGCGTCGCGCCGGGCAGCGTGTCCAGTTCGATCAGCCAGTTCGCGTCGGCCTCGGGCAGCCAGCCCGACAGCATCTGGAACTCGCGCCGCGCCATGGCGATCTGGCGTGCCTCGTGCCCGGAGGTGAGAAAGCCGATTCGCGCATGGCCATGGGCCTGCAGCGTACGGAACGCGATCGACAGCGCCTCGCGCCAGTTCGTGCCGATGGCGTCGGCATTGATGCCGACGGCCGAAACACCGTCGACGATGATCGACCGGGCGTGTCTCTGCAGGGCGGCAAGGAAGTCGATCGAGACGATCTCGAAATGGATCTGGATCAGGCACGCCCTGAACAGGCCCATCCGGGCGAGCAGGTCGAGCGCCTGGGCTTCGCTCGAATAGCCGATCTGCAGGACGGTGCGGCCGCGCAGCTTCAGACGCTGCTCCATCTCCAGCAGGACCGACCGGGCAAGCCGGCTCTCGGAGATCCGATAGAGGACCAGGAGATCGCCCTCCCAGGCGTCTTCCTCCATGGCCGCCTCCGCGCCCGGCACGACGAGGCCGACACCGGGCCTGGCCTGCAGGCGACCGGCTTCCAGCAGGGGCCGCAAGGCCGCTTCGACCGTGCGTTGCGCCGTCCGGTGCTGGCGCATCAGCGTCTTGACGGTCGGCAGCCGGTCTCCCGGACTGGCCTCGGCGATCTGCTGTTCCAGCCGGGCGCGTATCCTGTCGATCTTGTCGAGCGTGTTCTGTCGCATCACCGCGCCCTACCCAGCCGTGCGATGCATGACCGGCCCACCGGCTGCGCATCGTCACTTCGAACAGCCGCGCCGCCCCTCGCCATCGATCCCGTTGGCCTTTTGCGGAACATCGGGTCTTCTCCGATACGGCACCGGCGCCGTGGTCGCGGGAAGGCGGCACGCACTGCCGCGCGACAGGCTGCGGCCGTCACGGGCGATTATGGCGATCGGCGGCAAGGGAGCAAGACGGCGCGACGGTGACGGCGCCACAGCCGCACTTGGGAGGTGATCGGAGCGAATTTCACGGCTTCCCGCGGCAATGGCAATCCAGCAGCGGCACGGGCCGGTCTGCCGCACCGTGCGATCGGCGGCCTTCAGGCGTCCAGATACGTCTCGCGCTCCCAGTCGGTGAGCTTGGACAGGTAAGTCTGCCATTCCTGCGTCTTCAGCTTGACGAACGCATCGACGAACTCCGCCCCCAGCGCCGCGCGCAGCGCCTTGTTCTCGTCCAGAAGGCGCAGCGCGTCGTACAGGTTGACCGGCAGCTTGGCGACATCCTTGGCCTTGTGCGGCTCGGCGTACATGTTGAAATCGAGCCGCTCGCCCGGGTCGGCTTTGGCGTCGACACCGTCGATGCCGGCGGCGATGATCGCGGCCTGCAGCAGATAGGGGTTGGCCGCGCCATCGGCGAGGCGCAGTTCGAAACGTCCACCCTCCGGCACGCGCACCATGTGGGTGCGGTTGTTGCCCGACCAGCTGATCGCATTGGGCGCCCAGGTCGCCCCCGATGCGGTGCCCGCGGCGGCGATCCGCTTGAACGAATTGACGGTGGGATTGGAGATCGCGGTCAGCGCTGCGGCGTGCGCGATGATGCCGCCCAGAAAGTGCCGGCCCAGATCGGACAGGCCGGTATCGCCGGCCTCGTCCGCGAACCGGTTCGTTTCGCCGGCGGCATCCCATACCGAGATGTGGGCGTGACAGCCGTTCCCGGTCAGGTTCTGGAACGGCTTGGGCATGAAGGTTGCGCGGAACCCGTGCTTCTCGGCCACCGACTTGACCATGAACTTGAAGAAGGAATGCCGGTCGGCCGTTGTGAGCGCGTCGTCGAACTGCCAGTTCATCTCGAACTGGCCGTTCGCATCCTCATGGTCGTTCTGATAGGGCTGCCAGCCCAGATCCAGCATATAGTCGCAGATCTCGGCGACGACCTCGTAGCGGCGCATCAGCGCCTGCTGGTCGTAGCAAGGCTTGACGGCGGTGTCGGCCGGATCGGAAAGGTCCGAGCCATCCGCGCCGAGCAGGAAGAACTCGGCCTCGACGCCCGATTTGACGCGCAGGCCCCGATCGGTGGCCCGCGCGATCTGCGCCCGCAGCACGTTGCGCGGCGCATGGGCGACGATCTCGCCCTCCATCGTGCAGTTCGCGGCGACCCAAGCAACGTCCGGCTTCCAGGGCAAGGCCACCGCCGAAGCGGGGTCGGGCACGGCGAGAACGTCAGGGTCGGCCGGCGTCATGTCCAGCCAGGCGGCAAAGCCGGCAAAGCCCGCGCCGTCCGCTTCCATCGCGCCGATCGCGGCGGCCGGAACCAGTTTGGCCCGCTGCGCTCCGAATAGGTCGGTGAACGAGACCAGGAAGTATCTCACCCCATGCTCCTTGGCGAAGTCCGTCAGGCTTTGCGTCATGGGGTGCTCTCCTTGTGCTAGCGCGCGCTCAAATCGGCGTCTGTCCCGGAATCCAGTCGGTGCCGGCGAGCGGCACGCGGGCCATGGCGGCCGCCTCGATGGTCAGCGCGCACAGATCCTCCGGTTCGAGATTGTGGACATGGCTCTTGCCGCAGGCGCGCGCGATGGTCTGCGCCTCGAGCGTCATGACGCCCAGATAGTTGGCCAGCCGCCGGCCCCCCAGCACCGGATCGAGCCGCGCGGCAAGCTTTGCATCCTGCGTCGATATGCCGGCGGGGTCCTGTCCCTCGTGCCAGTCGTCATAGGCGCCGGCGGTCGTGCCGAGCGCCCGGTACTCGTCCTCGTATCTGGGATCGTTGTCGCCAAGCGCGACCATCGCGGCGGTGCCGATCGAGACCGCGTCCGCGCCCAGCGCCAGCGCCTTGGCCACATCGGCGCCGGTGCGGATGCCGCCGGAAACGACGAGCTGGACCTTGCGATGCATCCCCAGTTCCTGCAGCGCCCGAACCGCGGGCCTGATGCACGCCAGCGTCGGCTGGCCGACATGCTCGATGAAGACATCCTGCGTCGCCGCCGTGCCGCCCTGCATTCCGTCCAGCACGACGACGTCCGCGCCAGCCTTGACCGCAAGCGCGGTGTCGAAATAGGGCCGCGCGCCGCCGACCTTGATGTAGATCGGCTTCTCCCAGCCGGTTATCTCGCGCAACTCGAGGATCTTGATCTCCAGATCGTCCGGTCCGGTCCAGTCCGGATGCCGGCAGGCCGAGCGCTGGTCGATCCCCTTGGGCAGGTCGCGCATCTCGGCGACCCGGTCGGTGATCTTCTGGCCGAGCAGCATGCCCCCGCCGCCCGGCTTGGCGCCCTGGCCGACGACGACCTCGATCGCATCGGCACGGCGCAGATCGTCCGGGTTCATGCCATAGCGGGACGGCAGGTACTGGTAGACCAGCGTCTTCGAATGGCCGCGCTCCTCCTCGGTCATGCCGCCATCGCCGGTCGTCGTCGACGTTCCCGAGATCGTCGCGCCGCGTCCCAGCGCCTCCTTGGCCTGGGCCGACAGGGCGCCGAAGCTCATGCCCGCGATGGTGATCGGTATCGCCAGTTCGATCGGCGTCTTGGCGAAGCGCGTGCCGAGCGTGACGTTCGTTGCGCACTTTTCGCGGTACCCTTCCAGGGGATAGCGGGAGATCGATGCGCCAAGGAAAAGCAGGTCGTCGAAATGCGGCACCCGCCGCTTCGATCCGCCGCCACGGATATCGTAGATGCCCGTTTCGGCCGCGCGGCGGATCTCCGCGTTCACCGCCTTGGAAAATGTCGCCGACTGGACGGGCTCGGTGCGGGCTTTGGGACGGGCCTGGCTCATTGGGTCTCGATCTCAGTAGGCCGACGCGTTGTCTATGTCGAAATGGTACAGCGTGCGCGCCGAACCGTAGCGGCGGAACTGATCGGGCCGGGCATCATCCATGCCCGCGTCCTTGAGAAGCCGATCCAGAAGCGCCAGATGTTCGGGACGCACTTCCTTTTCGGTGCAATCGGCGCCGAGGCCGCTGACCGTGCCGCGCACGAACAGCTGCGCCTCGTAGATGGAATCGCCCAGTCCCTCGCCCGCGTCGCCAAGCACGACCAGATTGCCCTTTTGCGCCATGAACGCGGAACTGTGGCCGATGTTGCCGCGCACCACGATGTCGATGCCCTTCATCGAGATCCCGCAGCGCGACGCTGCATTGCCGTTGACGACCAGAAGGCCACCGCGCCCGGTGGCGCCGGCATACTGGCTGGCATCGCCGTCGACGATCACTCTTCCCGACATCATGTTCTCGGCCACGCCCGGCCCGGCCGAACCGGCGATGCGCACCGTCGCCTGCTTGTTCATGCCGCCACAATAATAGCCGGTCGACCCCCTGATCGTGACCTCGATCGGCGCGTCAAGCCCAACGGCCAGCGCATGGGAGCCGCGGGGATTGGCGATCTCCCATTGCGTCCGGTTTCCGCCGCGCGCCTGCGCCTGCAGGGCGGCGTTGATGTCGCGCAGCGGCGTTTGCGCAAGATCGAGCAGCTCGGCGGTCACCTAATGCCTCCAGAAGTAGACCGTGGCGGGCTCGGGTTCCCAGACCCGCGCGCCCTCGATGCCGGGCAGATCGACCAGCGCCCGGTACTCCGAGCCGAACGCGACGAACCGGTCCGTCTCCGCCATGACGGCGGGCTTGCACGCGATCGGGTCGCGCAACACGCCGAACCCGTCGCGCGTGCCAACGACGAACGTGAAGAAACCGTCGAGGTCGCGCAGCGCGCATTCGAGCGCCTGGCCGAGATCGGCGCCGTCGTTCATCCGGTCGGTCAGATAGGCCGCGGCGACCTCGCTGTCGTTCTCGGTCTCGAAGGTCAGACCCTTGCGGGCAAGGTCGCGGCGAATGTTGTTGTGGTTGGACAGCGAACCGTTGTGCACCAGGCACTCATCGGCGCCGGTCGAGAACGGGTGCGCCCCATGCGTCGTCACCGCGGATTCGGTCGCCATGCGTGTATGGCCGATGCCATGGGTCCCGGTCATCGCGGGCACGCCGAAAGCCTCGACCACCTGCGCCGGCAGGCCGACTTCCTTGTAGATTTCGATCGCGCCGCCGGAGCTCATCACGCGCCAGTCCGCAAACCGGTCGGTCAGAAACCGGCGTGCCGCTCCCGCCGCTCCGGCGCCAAGCTCGAGCACGGCATGGGTGCCGCGCCGCGTGGCCGCGATCGTTTCGCCGGTGGCGTCGCCCAAAGCCGTCACAAGAGCGTCGAGATCGGCATCGGGGTCGCCGTTCTGGATGGTGATCTTGGCGCGGCCATCATGGCCGTGGCCGTAGACGGCGACGCCGGCGCTGTCCGGTCCCCGGTCGGTCATGGTGACCAGCATGTCGGAAAGCAGCGCGCCGAGCTGGGGCTCGAGGCGCTCGTCCTTCGCAAAAAGGCCCACGATCCCGCACATCGCCCTGCTCCGTCCGCACTTGCGACAGGCTATCAAGCAAAACCTGGGCATGCAACTGTCAGGAAACAAATTTTCCTCACAGTTTCTTCAGCGCGCGGCTCAGTCGTCGATCGGGTAGGCGATGATCGACAGGAAACGCGCCGGCAGGCGAACGTAATTGTGCGGTCCGTGCGGCGCGTCGGCCTCGAACAGCAGCGTGTCGCCCGGCTTCATCCGGACCGACTGCTTGTCGTGCCGGTAATCGAGTTCACCCTCGATCATGTAGAGCAGTTCGATGCCGTCGTGCTGGAAGCTCGGAAAGGTGTCGCTCTGGTCGGTCAGCGTGATCAGGTAAGGCTCGACGATCACCCCGCTCGCATGCGAGGTGATGTGGCCGAGCAGCTTGTACTGGTGGCCCGCGCGCGTTGCCGGCCGTTCCACCTCGACGGCGCTCCCCGCCGGCGTGTGGGCGAATTCGCGCCTCTGCTCGAACCCGCGAAAGAACGCGGTCAGCGGCACGCGCAACGCGTTCGACAGGCTCTGGAGCGTCGTCAGGGACGGCGAGGTCGAGCCCGACTCGATCTTCGACAGCATGCCGATCGAAAGGCCGGTCAGCCTGGACAGTTCGGCGACCGTCAGCTTCTGCTGGGTCCGGAACTTCCGTACCGCGCGGCCGATCGCCACCTCGAGCGGCTGCGTGGAGGGGGCGCCGGTCTTGTGTGGATCCTGCGTCAGTCGGGCTTTGGTCATGTCAGGCTCTCCACCGCATTGATTGCGCGCGCCATACCTTTTTGCGTCGCACTGGTTGGCAGACGCCCGCCAGAGGGCGTCCCGGCATGCGCTGCCGTTGCATGCCTGTCCCATAGCGCATCCTTTCATTCGGGAGAAAAGACCGCACGATCAAAACCCATCGAACGGCGCAAGCATGACACCCGCACCGGCATTGCGCGACGGCTTGTGCGCGACATTCACAGATGCGTGGAGCAAGCGCCTCGCTCGGGCCGCAGAGGCAAGGAGATCGCCGCGAGAGGCGTCCGGAACCGAAGCGCAGATCGAAGCCCTGCTGGCACTCATCGTCGACGCCGGAAGCGATGCGGACCCGGGCGCGTACGAGAAGCTGACCGCAAAGCCGGGGCACCAGGAAGGGAAGAGGCGAAAAGGATTCCGAAAGACGCGCCGCATTCGAGGCGTTGCTCAACCCGCGTTCAACTTCCTGGAAAACCCTGGAAGGGGCCAGCAGGTGGACGAACCCGAACACCAGAACCAGCACACAGTTCAGGTATATGGAGGGGATTTCCGTGAGGAGATGGGAGATGGCGGTGCTGTCAGACAAACGCCAACCGGTCTCCGTTTGCCGGACGTGCCCTGCCCTGTGCCGCGAGAAGCCGGCGCCACTCGGCAAGAGCGGTGGTGCGGTTCTGCTTGATGTTTGCTCGGCTGTAGAAATGACGTTCCTGACTGAAATGATTGTGGACTGAGCCGTGGACAGCGGCGAATTTCTGCAGACTTCGCATCCGACGGAAACGTAGCATCGCACGCTCCCCTCTTCGCGATGGCAGGTGGCTGTTCTCAACCCGATTGTTGATCCAACGACCGGTGGTCTCGTGCCGGCTGGCGTCAATACCCAGATCGCGCAACGCCGCGCCGTACGACTTCAGCTTGTCAGTCACGATTGCCTCTGGCTGACCATGCCGGCGAAACAGTTTTCGCAACAATTTGGCTACGCGGACCGTCGGTTCAGTGCCGCTATGCGTTCCTGCGTCTTCGTGACGACCGCGTCCAGCACTTCGCCTTCATGATCGACAGCCCGCCACAGATAGCAGGTCTCACCACCGATCTTCACGAACACCCATCGGGACAAGCCCGAGGGTATGCCTCATCGAGGTGTTAGCGCCAGCGGCTTGAACGTATGGCCTCAATCCGGCGCTTGCGGATCTGCGCCGCGAGCATCGGCCCGAACCGGTTCCACCAGAAGCGTACCGTCTCATGGCTGACATCGATGCCGCGCTCGTGCAGCAGGTCTTCCACATTGCGCAGCGACAAAGGGAAGCGCACGTACATCATAACCGCCAGGCGGATGTTTTCTGGCGATGTCTTGAAGTAGCGAAACGGGTTGGCCTTGCTCATGCCCCAACGCTACGAAACCGCCCGACCCGAGCAATGCGGGTAGATCTGACAAGACCCACCAAGGTGGGCTGATCACGTTATTTGCGAACTAACGGATACGAAAGTGCTATTCTTATTTGGATGCACGAAATTTCTAATATAGATAGAAATAGATTGGACCGGACCGTCGAGGGCAAGAACCATGTCAATTACCAGCACCGATGTGGGCATGCATGCGATCAACAACAGCTGGTCTTCGGGGTCGCCGGCGCACAGCGGAATCACCGATGACCTGATGTTGCAGCTTGCCAAAACAGGCGGCTCGAGCATTGTCCGTGTACCGCTGGACCTGTCTATTGTGACGGCGAGCGGACCGCCGCAATATGCCGTGGACTATATTGGCGGCATTATGCAGATTGCCCAAAATCGCGGCCTCAAGCTGGTGCTTGAACCCGGGCAGACGCCGCCCGATCTCATACCGACAGGCGCGCCTTTGAGCACCGCACCGAGCACGGACGCCGAGCTATATGAGATGGGCCGTCGCTTCGGATTGCTGGTCGAAGCCGTCCACAGCCAATATGCGCAATTTGCTGATACGGTTGTCGCCTGGGAGGTGGGGAACGAACCCAACCTCTCTTTCCAGAACGACGGCAGCTACTATGGCGGAGGCGGCGACCCGTCCGCACCGCGCTACTACGTGGTGGACCTGTCAAATGCCGACCATTTCGCAACGTTGGTCCACGCCGCACAGCAGGCGGTCGACAACGTGGAGCAAACGCTCGGACAGACCATCAAGGTCATGTCCGGCGGCATTGCGCACAATGATTACTTCTATTTCGAGCGATTCCTGGAAAAACTGGCCGTTCTCAACGCCGATATCGACGGCTTTTCCGTGCATCCATACACGACGCACGCCCAAGATGCCTATCAGACCCAGTCACCCGAGTCCGGCCGTGCCACCGACTGGGTCCCGAACTACCAGTATGACGGCGCGTGGCCTTACTATCACAGCTTCCAGGGTGCCATCTACGGAACACAGCAACTACTCACCTATTTCGCGCTTGACGATGCTGATTTGTGGATCACCGAGTTCGGCGTCCCCTCCTATCTGGGTTACCGGAACGCCGGTGCGCTCGGTTCCATCGATCAGGCCTATTGGTACGCCGAAGCGCTCGGTGTTCTGGACAGTTGGGGCAACTCAAACCTCAAGGGCGTCATTGCCCACAATGTGCTCGACTTGTACTTTTCCGACCAGAACGCCTACTACAATGCCTACGACGGAAACGGTTCAAACGACGGCTCTGCGCCGATCGCCGAAGGCTCGTTCGGCCTTTATGAGCGGCTGCCAGACGGCTCGATTGTCGCAAAGCCGACCGTCAAAGTGTTCAACGCGATCGTGAACGGTCTGGACTTCTCCGATCAGTCGATCCGCTTCCTCAACTTTGTCAGCACCGACAATGTCGACATCTCGGCCTATGGAAGCAACGGCGCCGGCATCGTCGAAGGGTATGTCGTATTGACCAACGGCGGCAATGACACGGTCACGGGCTCGGCATATTCAGATTCGATCTTTCTTGGAGAGGGCGACGACAGCGTTGACGGCGGCGCGGGCGATGACCGACTCTACGGCGGACCGGGCTCGGATCTGATCGTCGCCGGGGCCGGCGATGACGACCTCTACGGAAACGCCGGCAACGACAGCCTCGACCCGGGAAGCGGATCGAACCGTGTTGATGGGGGTACAGGACTGGACACGTTGATCCTACCCTCGGCACCCGGGAGCTACGCGGTCACTGGAGACGGCGCCTATTTCACGGTCTCCCGCAATGGATCGTCCGACTTCATCGCCGCACAGAACGTTGAGAGGATAACCTTCGGTGACGGCAGCGTTTGGGATTTGCCGAACGGCAACACCAGTGCGGGGAACGGCGGTGTGGGGGCCGCGCCTCCGGGAACACAAAAGAACAGGATCGACGGCACAGCCGGAGACGATGTCCTTAACGGCACGAACGGCGAAGATGCAATTTATAGCTGGGGCGGCAATGATTCGATCTTCGCCCTAGACGAAGACGACGACATTTTTGCTGGCGATGGTAATGACAACATTTGGCCCGGCTATGGCACCAATGTCATCGATGGCGGCGCCGATGCCGACACCGTACACATTTCCGGCCTGCAGTCGGACTTCAACATATCGCTGAACGGCCAGACCGTCCAAGTCGGCGGCGCCGGTGTCTGGAACCTGCTGACCAACGTCGAGTACATCGCCTTCGACGATGGCAGCGGCACCACGTCCGTCATTGAGGTCTCGACGTTGTTTGGCGCAAGCCAGATGGCCAGCACCTCGGATGGCGGCCTCTTCCCGAGTCCTGGTGGCGGCCTTATGCCGGATCTGGCGGCATCAGAAAGCCTCTTCGGTTTGCGTGATAATGGCGACGCCGTTCCTTTCTTCCGCGCGATGAACGACAGGATCGTCTTCGGTGACGAGGCGGTGGAACACACGATTATCGGCCAGAACGACAATTACATGATCATGCAGACACGGACCGGCGACTTCCTTGAGTTCATCGACACCCAGTACGCCGAATTTGCCGATAGCGGACCGGTGTCTCTGGAAGACATCGTCGGCAGTGCCGACCTCAGTCCTTATGGTAGCTGGTTCAATCCCGAACCGATCGGCGGCCTGATCTAGCCTGTCGCCAACGCGTATCGTGGTCCTGCTGGCGCGGCGGGGCATAGCGGGACTGGAAACGGCCAATGATCCCACGCAACAACGACCATCCGGATACCGAACTTAAGGCCGTATTGAGACGCGGGACGGCAGAAATCGGCCTATTCTCGGTCGTCATCAATGTGCTGTTGCTGGTAACGCCGCTCTACCTGATCCAGGTCTACGACCGGGTTCTGCCGTCATCGAGCGCCGAAACACTGATTTTCCTGTCCATAATCGCGCTGGCTGCGCTGGCGTTCCTCGGCCTGCTAGAGGGTGTTAGGACCATCTACGCGCAACGTGTCGCCGCGGTCATGGACCAAAAGCTTGCGTCACGGGCCTTCATTGCCGCCACGGGTTCGCAGCGCGCCGCAATGGGTGACATCCAGCCACTCAACGACTTGGCCTTGCTCCGGACGTTCATTGGATCACGTGGCCTGACGACCCTGTTCGATCTTCCCTTCATTCCTGTGTTCCTGGTGCTGCTCTTTTTCATTCATCCGGTTCTCTTCTGGTTGACCCTTGCCGGGGCAACCGTGCTGGTGCTGCTGATGGCGCTGGGCCAGGCCGCGACGCGAAGAATGAGCGCCGGCGGGCCCGAGCGATCGGCACGCGCCAACCTTCAGGCCCAGGCATTTGTGCGCAATGCCGACACGCTTCGCGCCATGGGCATGACGCGGAACGCCGTCGAGACCTGGGGACAACAATTCTCCGAGGCGCTGAACCAGAACGCTATCGGCGGCAACGTCAATGCCGGATTCAGTGGCCTGTCCCGGGCAATTCGCATGGCATTGCAGCTGGCGATCCTCGGCGTTGGAGCCTGGCTCGTCCTGGCGGGCCAGATGACGGCGGGAATGATCTTCGCGTCCTCGATCGTGGCCGGCCGCGCTCTGCAACCACTGGATCAATTGATTGGCGGCTGGCCACAGATCGCCGAGGCACGCCGCGCCATCATACGACTGCGGTCTGCGCTCGGGCGACCGGCCGGCGCGGCGCGCTTTGCCACCACATTGCCGGCACCAAGCGGCGCCATCCGCGTCAGGAGCCTTGTCTATGCCGCGCCCGGCAGCCCGCCAGGCGCCGAACCGATCATCAAGCGAATTTCTTTCTCCGTGGATGCGGGAGCGAGCCTTGCCATTATCGGCCCCAGCCGCGCCGGCAAGTCGACACTGGCACGCCTGCTGGTGGGGGCCGCCGATCCCCTATCGGGCAGCGTCGCCTATGACACAGCCGATCTGAGGACATGGGACCCTGAGCAACTGGGGCGGCAGATCGGCTATCTGGCTCAGGACGTCCAACTGTTTCCCGGAACAATCGGCCAGAACGTGTCGCGTTTCGACCCCGATGCCTGTGACGCAATGGTCGTGGCGGCCGCCCAGCGCGCCCATGCCCATGAACTAATCAGCAGCCAGGCCCAAGGTTACCAGACGCCCATCGGCGCATCCGGCCACGCCCTGTCGGGCGGAGAGCGGCAACGGATCGGGCTTGCACGAGCCTTTTACGGCGAACCGCGTATCCTTGTGCTGGATGAACCCAACGCGAATCTGGACACGGACGGCGAAGCCGCGCTGACGCGGGCCATGCTCGACGCCAAACAGGCGGGCGCAACGCTCGTCATCGTCACCCACCGTCTGTCCGTTGCCGCCTCCTGCGATCAAGTGCTGATGCTGCGCGACGGACAGATCGATGCGATCGGCCCGGCTGCGGAGGTTCTCAAGCGCATCAGTGCCAATCGTAACGCGCCCGGCCAACCGGCCGTGGCCACGTCGGCTTCACGCTTTTCCACCCAAGGAACCGTGCGCCAGACCGGATCGCAACGCCAAACAAGCTACGAGTCCGGATCATGAGCGCCGCCGAAAGGGCTTACAGTTGGGAGCGAAGTGTGAGGTCTGGACGCTGGGGGCCGGCCCTTGTCGGTTATCTGGCGCTTGCCGCCATGATGGGCGGCTTCGGCCTCTGGGCAGTGACCGCCCCGATCTCGGCGGCGGCCATCGCACCTGGCATCATCGCCGCGGCCGGACGAAACGTCACAATCCAGAGTCTCGACAGCGGCATCATCACCGCCATCCACGTGCGCGAAGGCGACTGGGTGGAGACCGGAAATGTGCTGGTCACGCTGGACGATACGATTGCACGGTCCGAATTCACCCGCCTTCAATTGCGGGCGCTGACGCTTGGCGCCGTCGAGGCGCGCCTGACCGCTGAACGCGACGGGCTGCAAGACATGCCGGTCATCCCTTGGGTGGATGATGAAGAAAGCCGCACCATAGCCTTGGACCAGCAAAAGGAGTTCGCTGCGCGCCTTGAGCGCTATCGATCCGAGCGTGCCATTTTGCGCCAGCGGCAGACCGCGCTGGAACAGGGTCTGGCCGGCCTCAATGCGCAGCAGGTGGCGATTGAGGAACAGTTGGCTATCGTCGACGAGGAATTGGCCGGCAAGCAAAGGCTGCTGGACCAAGGGCTCACCAACCGCTTCGAGTTCACCCAGATTCAGCGCAGCAAAGCCGGCCTGATTGGCCAGTTGGGCGTGGTCCGTTCCCAAATCGCGGCCAGCAAGGTGCAGATGACCTTTCCCCTCGGTTAGGGCCAGTTTGAGCTGGAATTCTCCGGTTGTGTAATTGCTCTGAGCGGCAGCGCTGAGACCGCAAGAGTCTCGGGCGTTGACGCGGTGTTCTTGGTCAGGACCTCCATCGGGGTTTGGTAGTCGAGCGCCGAATGCGGACGCTTGGTGTTGTAATGAACCCGCCAGCGGGCGATCTCCTCGCGGGCGTGGCGCAGGGATCGGAACCAGTGCAGGTTCAGGCACTCGTCCCTGAGCTTGCCGTTGAAGCTCTCAACGAAAGCATTCTGCACGGGCTTGCCCGGCTCGATGAACCGCAGACGAACGCCGGTCCGTTCGGACCAGTCGAACATGGCGCGGCTGGTGCCTTCCGGACCGTTGTCGAGGATGATCTCCTCAGGCAGGCCGTGCAGTAGCGCCAGATCGTCAAGATAGCGCGCCAGCCTTGCGCCGGTGATCGACACATCGACGATCTGGCCGGGGCAGAACCGGCTGTGGTCATCGACGATATTGAGGATCCGGAAGCGACGATAATCGGCCAATTGATCACTCATGAAGTCGAGCGACCAGCGCTGCATGGGCCGATCCGGCACCTGCGGGGCGATCCTGTCACGTCGGGGCAGCTTGCGACGCTTCTTGGTGCGAACCTGCAATCCCTGTTCGACATAGAGCCGCCAGGTGCGCTTGTGGTTCATCACCAGTCCTTCGCGCCTGAGCAGAGCGTGCAGGCGTAGATAGCCGTATCGCCGGTTCTCCGACGCCAGCGCTTTCATCCGTTCGATCACCGCGGCATCGTTCCTGGGCACCGGACGATATTGCTGCACCGAGCGATGCAGCCCGACAATCCGGCAACTGCGGCGCTCGCTCAGGCCCATCTCGTCCATCAGAAAGCCCACGGCTTTGCGTTTGGCCATGGGCTCACCAATGTTTTTGCAGCAGTTCCTTCATCGCCGACATGTCCAGCATCTGATCGGCGACGATCCGCTTCAGCTTGGCGTTCTCGACCTCAAGCTCCTTGAGGCGCTTGGCCTCGCTCACTTCAAGGCCGCCATACTTCTTGCGCCACGCATAGAATGTCGCCGAGCTGATCGCATGACGTCGGCAGATGTCGTCGACCCTCGCCCCGGCCTCGTTCTCCTTCAGAACGCCGATGATCTGCTCTTCTGTGAACCGTTTGCGCTTCATGGGTCTTCCTCCTTCGCTAATTCAAAAGTGGAAAACTCCAGTTCGCAATGGCCCGGATTCAGGGGGAAAGGTCAACCGCGACCACAGCGCATTTTTAATGATTCAACGCTAGCCTGAGCCGAGGATTTGGGGAATTCTTGATGATGGACCTAAGGGGGGCAGTCGTTCTGGGTGGTGCGCATGGCGCGCTGGCCCTGGCGCGCAGTCTGGGCCCGTCCGGCGTTCCCGTCTTTCACGTCACCGACGATTCCCGGCTGCCCGGATCGTCGCGCCATGTGAAACGGCAGATCGGTTGGCCCGGTCCGCACGATGAAGGCGCCATCCCGTTTCTCCTCAAGGCCGCAGAGGACCAGGGCTGGCAGGGCGATCTCCTGGTGCCTGCCGGCGATGCGGAGGTCGAACTGGTCTCTCGGCACATCGACAGGCTGGCCGGCTCCTACACGGTTTGCTTGCCGCCATGGGATGCGCTCAGATGGCTATGCGACAAGCCTCTCCTGTACCAGCGGGCCGCCGAACTGGGAATCGCCACGCCCCGGACCTATGAGCCGCCCGGCGACGCTCCGCTCGAAGGGTTCGACCTTGAATTCCCCGTCATACTCAAACCCAATATGGGCGGCGGCGACACGGCTTTCTCGAAAGCCAAGGTCATAAGGGTCGACGATCGGACTGCCCTTGACGAGGCCTACAAGCACGCCGCCGCCGAGATCGGCGCCGACAATGTCGTCGTCCAGGAACTCATCCCAGGCGGTGGAGAACACCAGTTCTCCTACGCCGCCCTGTGGGAAAACGGAAAGCCGGTCGCCGAGTTCACCGCCCGCCGCACGCGGCAGTATCCGGTCGATTTCGGCTATACGAGCACGTTCGTCGAGATCGTCGAAGAGCCGGGCGTTGTCGAAGCGGCGCGCACCATCCTCGCATCGATCAGCCACCATGGTCTGGTCGAAGTGGAGTTCAAGCGCGACCAAAGGGATGATTCGCTCAGGCTGCTGGATGTCAATCCGCGCCCCTGGTCATGGTTCGGCCTGTGCTCGGCCGCCGGCGTGGATCTCGGCACGATGCTGTGGCGGCTTGCCAACGACCGGCCCAATGCGCCCGCCGCCGCGACGCCGGGGACGGCATGGATGTATCTGGCCCGCGATGCCGTCGCGGCCACCAGCCTGATGGCCCGCAGGGACATCGGCCTTGGCGGCTACTTGCGCTCGTTCGGCCGGGTCCGGGCCTGGGCCACATTCGCCCGCAGCGATCCCCGGCCGGGCCTGATCGATCTGCCGCTGACGGGCTGGCGGGTCCTGACCAGGCGAATCCTGAAAGCCGGTCACCAAACCTGACGAAGAGAGCTTGCGGACAAATGGCAGCGCGTGCAACAGCCAAGCGTTTTCTGAAGTACGGCATCATCCGAACCGGGCTGGAAGCCGTCGCCCTGCCCGGCGTGCAATCGCTGTTTCCGGCCGCCGCCGGTCGCGGCATGATCTTCACGCTGCATCATGTCCGGCCCGAGCGGAGCGGGGCCAAATTTGCGCCCAACGCGCTCTTGTCGGTTACGCCCGAGTTCCTCGAACAGGCCGTCGAGACCGCGCTCGAGGGCGGGCTGACACCGGTTCACCTGCACGATCTGCCGGCATTGCTCGCCGATCCCGGCGACGAGCGCCGTTTCGTCGCCTTCACGCTCGATGACGGCTACCGCAACAATGCCGAGTTTGCGGCACCCGTCTTCCGCAAGCACGACGTGCCCTACACGATCTTCATCAATCCCGGCTTCGTCGAGCGCACCGGTTCCATGTGGTGGGAAACCGCCGCGGCCATTGCGCGCAAGGCCGACGGGATCGAATTCGATTTCGGCGGTGGAGCGGAAACGCTCCGGACCACGACGAGGGCAAGCAAGTTTGCCGCCTTCGAACGTTTCGCGGATTTCGTCCAGTCCATCGATGAAGACGAGGCGGTGCAACGGATCGATGAAGTGGCGCGCAATGCTCACAACATCGACCCGATGGCCATCGTCGATTCACTCGTCATGGACGAGGAAGAATTGCGCGCGCTGGCCGAAGACCCGTTGGTGCATCTGGGCGCGCACACCGTGACCCACGTCAATCTGCGGCGGGTCGCCGATGACCGCCTGAAGAGCGAGATCGACCAATCGACGGCGCTGGTCGAAGCCTATGCGGGTCGCCGGCCGCGCTCTTTCGCCTATCCCTATGGCTGGACGTCTGCGGTCGGCGCGCGCGAGGTGAAGGCCGTGGCCGACGCCGGTTTCGCCGCCGCGGTGACCACACAGCCCGGCGTGCTCGATGCCGCATGCCTCGACCAGCCGACGGCCCTGCCGCGCGTGTCGCTCAATGGCCACTATCAGAAAAAGCGCTATGTCCGCGCGCTGATGTCGGGCCTGCCCTTCAAGCTGATGTAGGCGCCCGGCCGGCGGCCCAGAGCGCCGGTTCGTGCCGGAAAATGGCGTAGTCGATCGTCCGCACCGCATCGAGAAAATGCGGCATGGGCGGCGTTGGCAGCTTCTCGAACATGCCGCTGTCCATGATCGCCGGCTCGGCCCAGCCGATCGCGTCATGGCTGGAACTGCCATAGACAACAATGCAGTCGCGCGGCTTGGCCCGGAGCGAGGCCGCCAGATTGCCCATCACCATGTCGAACACGTCCTTGGAGAAGGGATTGTAGAAATAGACGAACAGCGGCGTGTCCGGAAATGCATAGGCCGCTGCATCGGCCTCGATCACCGATAGCTTCGTGCACTTTTGCCGCGGGTCGGCATAGGCCGCGATGTTGCGCTCGGCGATGCGCACCAGTTCGCCGGCAAACTCGACGCCGACGATTTCTGCGAACGGGTAATGCGAGGCCAGAAGAAGCGTCCGCGACTTGCCCGAACCGATATCGATGAACGTATGATCGGACAGATCGGCGTGAACATTCGACATGATGAAGTCGAAGGTCTTGGGCGACGTGCATACGCACTCATTGCCTTTGCTCCGGTTCGGCCCGATCACGTCCAGAAGCTCGAGCCGGATCGAGCCCGCCGTGTCGACACAATGGACCCGGTCCCAGCGTCGGGCCAACCGGTCGGCGATGACATGTTGGACGTTTCGGGTCACGAACCGGGCACTGCCCGAAACGCCGTGCCGGCCGATCAGCCGGAACAGTTCGCCAACGCCATTGTCCCTGACGAACCGGGCCGCGCGCGCGAGGCGCCCCGACGAATGATCAGCCAGTTCGGCCTTTTCGGTGATCGTGTCGTGTTGGGTCATCGGGCAGTCCTCGGCATTGGCCGTCCGCTTGGCGTGAGGTGTCCATTATGGATCGCATTCATGAAGAAACGCTTGTCGGATCGCGTGCCGCAGCCCGGGCCACTTCGGCACTGCCGTTCCTAGCGCGCCAGCACCAGTGTTGCGACGAGCGCACCCGCGCCGGCGATCGCGGCAAGACCCTTGCCGGCCTCGGGCCGGAGCTGTCAGACAAACGCGAACCGGTCTCCGCTCGCCGGAAGTGCCCTGCCCTGTGCCGCGAGAAGCCGGCGCCACTCGGCAAGAGCGGCGGTGCGGTTCTGCTTGATGTTTGATCGGCTGTAGAAATGACGTTCCTGACTGAAATGACTGTGGACTGAGCCGTGGACGGCGGCGAATTTCTGCAGACTTCGCATTTGCCGGAACCGGAGCATCGCACGCTCCCGTCTTCGCGATGGCAGGTGGCTGTTCTCGGCACGGTTGTTGATCCAGCGGCCAGACGTCTCGTTGCTGCCGGCGTCGATACCCAGTTCGCGCCGCGCCGCGCCATACGACTTCAGCTTGTCGGTAACGACGGCCGCGGGCTTGCCATGCCGTTTGAGCCGTTTTCGCAACAATTTCGCTACGCGGACCTTCGGTTCAGTGCCGCTATGCGTTCCTGCGTCTTCGTGACGACCGCGTCCAGCACTTCGCCTTCATGATCGACAGCCCGCCACAGATAGCAGGTCTCACCACCGATCTTCACGAACACGCATCGGGACAAGCCCGAGGGCATGCCTCATCGAGGTGCCACTTCCAGCGGTTTGAACGCATCGCTTCAATCCGGCGCTTGCGGATCTGCGCCGCGAGCATCGGCCCGAACCGGTTCCACCAGAAGCGCACCGTCTCATGGCTGACATCGATGCCGCGCTCGTGCAGCAGGTCTTCCACATTGCGCAGCGACAAAGGGAAGCGCACGTACATCATAACCGCCAGGCGGATGTTTTCTGGCAATGTCTTGAAGTAGCGAAACGGGTTGGCCTTGCTCATGCCCCAACGCTACGAAACCGCCCGACCCGAGCAATGCGGGTAGATCTGACAAGACCGACAGGCCCGTTCAAGAGACCAATTGGCGGGCGAGCGACCCGAGACATAGGTGACGTTTTGTACCGGACACATGGGTAACACTTTTGGCTTTGCAACGCGGCCTGCTCGCCGCCATCCGCAGCGACAACGGCCTGTTGTCTGCCAGCCCCAACGGTCTCTACAACCTGTCGAAGCTGTCGGTGTTCTGGCTCAGGCTCGGGATCATCATCGAGCGCATCAGACCCGGCCATCCGCACCAGAACGGCAGGCACGAGCGCATGCACCGCACCCTGAAACAGGAGACCGCCCGGCCGCCGGGCATGAACGCACTCCAGCAGCAGGCCCGCTTCGATCGATTCGTCATCGAGTTCAATGAGGAACGCCCGCACGAGGCGCTTTACATGAAGACGCCGGCCGAAGCCTACGCACCGTCTTCACAAGCCTATGAGGGCCTGCCGGACGTGGACTACCCCTTCCACGACAGGGATATCCTCGTCACCGCCTGCGGCCGCATCTGCATGGCAAGAAAGAAGGCATGTCTTCGGACCTGATCCGAGGATCAACGTCTCGACCGTGCTCGCCGGCCACAGGCTCGGCATCAAAGAAGTCGACGACGGCATTTGGCTCGTCAGCTTCATGCACTATGATCTGGGATATATCGACTTGGAACAGAGGACCTTGCAGACCATCGACAACCCGTTCGGCACGAGGTTGTCACCCATGTCTTAGGTACATTCTGTTACCCATGTCTCCGGGTCGTACACATAGGGACATGGCGGAGAGGAAGGGATTCGAACCCTCGATACCCTTTTGGGGTATACTCCCTTAGCAGGGGAGCGCCTTCGACCACTCGGCCACCTCTCCGCGCGGCAATCCGCCTATCACGATTTTCCGGCCCGTCAAAGCGCCGACGCCGCCCATCCGGCCTCTGCCGGCGTGCGCCTGCGAAAACGGGCGGCCAAGGCCCGCAATGCCCCAGGCAAAAGCCTTGCGAGAACGGCGGCGACTTGGACTCCCGCGCCATATGTCCTCGAGATAAAGTCGCGCAAGTTCGGTCTCCTGCCGCCGCCGGGGCTTGAGGCGCATACTGCATGGTTGCCCTGCGCCGGGGCGTGGGGCGCGTCCTGCCCGGCGGCGTCGTGCCGGAGCTTGAGGCGCGTCCTGCCGGGCGGCGTCGTGCCAGGGTCTGAGGCGCACCGTGCCCCACGGCATCGTGCCTGGCCGAGGGGGCCTATTGTGTGGTGGCCCTGTGCCGGGGCTTGGGGCGCACCCCGCGTGGGTGCCGGAGCTTCCGGTGAACCCCTGTCCGGTCACCTCGTGCCGGAGCAACCGGAGCGTCCGGCCGTTCGATCGCAAGGATGGCGGGCTGAAAGGTGGCGTGCCTCCTGCTGCGGCGGGCACGGCGGCCTGCGACGGCCCGGTCCGCGCAGGCGTGGGCGGCCGTCGCCGTGCGGCTTACCGCAGCGGGAAAATCTGCTATCAGCGCTCGATCGCACCCCGCAGGAGCCGCGCCGATGCCGCCCCGCCCCACCCCGCTCGTCGCGGCCTTGCCGGCGACCATACCGTTCGTCGCGCCCGAGCGCACCGAGCGCGACACCGGCCGGCCCTTCCTTGCCCGGCTCGGCGCAAACGAGGGCAATCTTGGCGCCTCACCCGCCGCGATGACGGCCATCCAGGCGGCCTCGGGCGACGCGTGGCGCTATTGCGATCCCGAATGCTGGGCCCTGCGCGAGCGGCTCGCCATGGAGCTGGGCACCAGAATGGACGAGATCGTCGTCGGGCCCGGCATAGATGGGCTGCTGGGGCTGATCGTGCGCATCTTCGCCGGCGCCGGCGCCCCGGTCGTTACCTCGCTCGGCGCCTATCCGACCTTCAATTTCCACGTCGCCGGCCATGGCGCCAATCTGGTCACCGTACCCTATCGCGACGATCACGAGGATCTTGAGGCGCTGGCGGCTGCGGCCCGCAACGCGGCGGCCGCCATCGTTTATGTCTCCAATCCCGACAATCCGATGGGCACCTGGTGGGATGCGGCCGCGCTCGGACGCTTCTTCGACGCGGTGCCCGAGGACACGCTTATCGTGCTCGACGAGGCCTATGGCGAGACCGCGCCCGAAGGCACGCTGCCGCCGGTCGACACGTCCCGGCCGAACCTGTTGCGCCTGCGCACCTTCTCGAAGGCCTACGGACTGGCGGGCCTCAGGTGCGGCTATGGCTTCGGCCACCGCAACCTGATCGCGCCGTTCGACAAGGTGCGCGACCATTTCAGCGTCAATCTCGTCGCCCAGCGCGCCGCGCGGGCGGCGCTCGATGACCGGCTGTGGCTGGCCGAGACGGTCGCGCAGATCGCGGCCGCGCGCGTCACGATCGCCGCGATCGGGCGTGACAACGGGCTGGTGCCGATCGCCTCGGCCACCAATTTCGTGGCGCTGGACTGCGGCGGCGACGGCGTGTTCGCGATGGACGTCCTCAAGGCGCTGATGGCGGCGCGCATCTTCGTGCGCAAGCCGATGGCGCCCCGGCTCGACCGGTGCATCCGGGTCAGCGTCGGCCGCGCCGAGGAACTCGAAGCGTTCGCGGCCGCCCTGCCCGCGGCGCTGGAGACCGCGCGCGGCACGGGTTGATCGCGACGCGCCGATGCCGCACCCTGTGGCGGTGATCAGGGCCATCATGACGGGCAAACACGAAAAGGGTCCCGATCCGATGAACACCGACACCGCATCCGGCGCGGGCGCGTCCGAGGCGGGCACGCGCAGGCCGCCGGACGTGATGATGATCCGGCCCAGCCGGCACACGCTGCCCGAGGACGTCTTCGCCATCACGATCGGCGTGGCGCTCGTCTCGTTCGGCGTGTTCCTGTTCCAGCAGACCGAGCTTGTCGTTTCGGGCGTCGCCGGCATCGCGCTGGCGCTGTCCTATGCAACCGGGCTCGACTTCTCGGTGCTGTTCTTTGTGCTCAACCTGCCCTTCTATGCGCTGGCCGTCGGCGGCATGGGCTGGCGCTTCGTCATCAAGACCTTCTGCGCGATCGCGCTGATGAGCGTTCTGGTGCGAACCTACCCCGCGCTGATCGACATCGCGGCGCTCGAGCCGGCCTTCGCGGGCCTGATCGGCGGCATCATGATCGGCCTGGGGCTGCTGGCGCTGTTCCGGCACGGCGCGGGCCTGGGCGGCATCAACATCCTGGTCTACTGGCTGCAGTCGACGCGCGGCCTGCGCGCGGGCTACGTCCAGCTCGGCATCAACGCCGTCATCCTCGCCGGCGCGGCGCTGGTGATCGGCTGGCAGGGGATCATCTGGTCTGTCGCCGGGGCGGTGATGTTCAACCTGATCCTGGGCGTCAATCACAAGCCGGGCCGCTATGTCGGGGTGAGCTGATCGCCCGCTTCGGGCGGCGGCAAAGGGAATGGGGCCGCGCGCCCTGCCCCCATGGCGCGCGGCCCGATCAGCGGTCCCCGAAAGCGCCGTCCCCTGCCCGGCGCCCACCCGCTGAATGGCGGGGTCCGGCCATCATGCGGCCGGCCGCTCCGACGTCAGTGGCGCGTCATCCATTCGCGCGCGTCGCGAAGCGCCCTTGCCAGTTCGGCCTTGCTCATCGTCTCGGCGATCTCGGCGCGCAGAGCGCCGGCGCGCGCCGAACCCTTGATGGCGGCGATGTTGAACCATTTGTGCGCGGCGACCAGGTCGGTCTCGCCGTCCCGGCCGGTGGCGCAGGCCAGACCCATTTCGAAGAGAATGTCGGCGTTTGCGTTCGCGCCGAGGCCGGCGAAGTCCGCGTTCTCGATTTCAAGGCGTGCCATGTCGAACCCCTCTAGCGTAACCCTGTTTTCCACTGGCGCCGTGTTTCGTTTCCGCGCCTTCGATGGGGAGGAGCATGCCGCCCGCGTTTCAACGGCTGGCAAACAAGGGTGCTTAACGGGGCGCAAACGAAACAAAAACAGGGGGTAAACCGAACCATTCGTTAGGCAGCCAACCCTCTGGAAATGAACAGGAAACGCCGCGCGTTCACGGACTATACACCGCACGGGCGGCAAGCATTCGCTAACCGTGGCCGACGGTTCGATGGCGCAGATCGTGACCGCCGGCCGCCGTTGGCGACGCCGGACCCCGCCACGGCGCGGGGTCGCAGGACGGCACATGGTTCCGGTTTACTTTTACGTGTGCGTCAATCATAGTGCGGCGAACCGGCCCGCACTGCCGGACCATCGGGAGGACCAGATGAAGACGACGATTCTCGCACTTGCCGCCGCGGCGGCGATGATCAGCACGCCGGCGCTCGCCGCCGAACCCATCGAGGGCACGTGGCTGCGCCCGAGCACCGGCACGCTGGTGCGGTTTGCGCCGTGCGGCGCCGAGTTCTGCGGCACCGTGCGCAATGGCGAATATGCCGGCCAGTCGATCGGCCGGCTCTCGGGCGGCGGCAGCAGCTATGACGGCCAGATCACCGACCTCGCCGAAGGCAAGACCTATCGCGGCAAGGCAAGGGTCAACGGCAACACGATGAAGCTGCAGGGCTGCGTCGCCGGGGGCCTGATCTGTCGCGGCGAGGACTGGCAGCGCCAGTAAGCCCGGCGCCTGTCGCCTACCGGGCCTTCTGACCGAACAGGATGGCCTGCGCGTCCTTGTCGTCGCGCAGGTTCGTCTGCTCGCGCCGGTCCTTGCCGACTTCAAGGCCGCGCACGACGGCGGGTCGGTCGTGCATCGCCTCGAACCAGCGCTTGAGATGCGGGAAATCGTTCAGGTCCTGCCCTTGCCGCTCATGGGGCACGACCCAGCCGATGCAGGCCATGTCGGCAATCGAATAGGCTCCGGCGAGGAAGTCATGGTCGGCAAGGCGCGTGTTCATGACGCCGTAGAGCCGGTTGACCTCGTTGGTGTAGCGATCGATCGCATAGGGCACCTTCTCGGGCGCGTACTGACGGAAATGGTGCGCCTGGCCGGCCATCGGGCCAAGCCCGCCCATCTGCCAGAACAGCCACTCGTCGACGGCGGTCCGGGCGCGCGGGTCGGCCGGATAGAAGCGGTCGAACTTGCGCCCCAGATATTGCAGGATCGCGCCGGATTCGAACACCGAGATCGGCTCGCCGCCCGGGCCTTCCGGGTCGACGATCGCCGGCATGCGGTTGTTGGGTGCGATCTTCAGGAAGTCGGGCTTGAACTGGTCGCCCTTGCCGATGTCGACGTAATGGACCTCATAGGGCACTCCCAGCTCCTCGAGCATGATCGTGATCTTCCAGCCGTTCGGCGTCGGCCAGTAGTGAAGCTCTATCGGCGCGGTCTGTTGCGGCATCGGGCACTCCCTCCATCTGCGCTCCACATAGGCGCTGGCCGGCCCCGCGCAAAGCCATAAGCGGCGTTTACCTATCTGAATGCTGGCTGAACGCCGGTCTCAGCATGGGTTCAGCGGCACAGCGCTAGGGTGGGCATCGGGAAAGGACGACACCGATGCTCGCACGCCGCTTCACCATCATCTGTCTGATCGCGATGATCTTCGCCTTTGCGATGATCGGCATGATCGAGCGCGCCAGCGGGCCGGCCTATTCCTGGAAGGTTCAATCGACGGTGCCGTGCGTCTTCGAACGCCCCGGCGCCTGCGCGATCCCGCGCAAGTAGTTCGTCAGGGGCATCTCATGACCGCGACCAACACCATCACCCGCCGGACGCTCGGCACCGTGCGCACCTGCGCCAGAGCCGCGGTTCTGGCCGGCCTGTTCATCGGACCGCTCGCCGGCTTCGCCGTCGCGCAGGCCGACGAGGGCGCGCGCAAGGGCGGCGGCATCGGCTTCGTTCTCTATGTCAGCCTGATGCGGCCCTGAGCCGATGCGCCTTCGGGCACCGGACGTCTTTTGCGTGCAATGATCTGCCCGTATATGATGATGCATGGACAAGAGAACGAACGAATCACATCCGAGCCTCGGCCCGGAGATGGCGGGTTTCCTGACACCGCCGCCCGAACGGCCGAAATTCTACACCGATCCCGCCGAGGCGGTTGCCGCCCTGCGGGCGCTCTATGAGCGCAACACCGCCTTCATCCGCGACCGGTTCGCCGAGATGACCGAAAAGGGCGATCTGGACGCGCGGGTGCGCGCCTACTATCCGCAGATATCGGTCAAGACAGCGACCTATGACCAGGTCGATTCACGCCTCGCCTACGGCCATCTGGCCCAGCCCGGCCATTACGCCACCACGGTGACGCGGCCGGATCTCTTCGGCAGCTATCTTGAAACGCAGATCGGTCTTCTGATCCGAAATCACGACGTGGCCGTCGAAGTGTGCGAATCGGGCACGCCGATCCCGCTGCATTTCGCCTTTCTCGAAGGCACCTATGTCGACGGCGCCAAGGCCGACCGGCTCGCCCGGCCGCTGCGCGATGTGTTCGACGTGCCCGACCTGAACGTGACCAACGACGACATCGCCAATGGCGATTTCGAGGCTGCGCCGGGTCAGCCCTCGCCGCTCGCCCCGTTCACGGCGCAGCGGGTCGACTATTCCCTGCACCGGCTGTCGCACTACACCGCCACCAGCCCGTGGCATTTCCAGAACTTCGTGCTGTTCACCAACTACCAGTTCTACATCGACGAGTTCTGCGCGTTCGCCCGTCAGCAGATCGCCGACCCGGCCTCGGGCTACGAGACCTTCGTCGAGCCGGGCAACATCGTCACGCGCGCCGGCGCGACCGAGCCCGAAAGCGGCGCGCCGCTCTCGCGGCTGCCGCAGATGCCGACCTACCATCTCACCCGGTCCGATCGCAGCGGGATCACGATGGTCAATATTGGCGTCGGTCCGTCCAACGCCAAGACGATCACCGACCATATCGCGGTGCTGCGCCCGCATGCCTGGCTGATGCTCGGCCACTGCGCGGGCCTGCGCAACACGCAGCAGCTCGGCGACTACGTTCTGGCGCATGCCTATGTGCGCGAGGACTCGGTACTCGACGACGACCTGCCGCTGTCGGTGCCCGTGCCGCCGCTGGCCGAGGTGCAGGTGGCGCTCGAGGAGGCGGTCGCCGAAGTAACGGGCCTGAAAGGCTACGATCTCAAGCGGATCATGCGCACGGGCACGGTGGCGACGATCGACAATCGCAACTGGGAACTGCGCGACCAGCGCGGGCCGGTCAAGCGGCTCAGCCAGTCGCGGTCGATCGCGCTCGACATGGAATCGGCGACGATCGCGGCGAACGGCTTCCGCTTCCGGGTGCCCTACGGCACGCTGCTGTGCGTTTCCGACAAGCCGCTGCATGGCGAACTGAAGATGCCGGGCATGGCCTCGGACTTCTACCGCACACAGGTCGGCCAGCATCTGATCATCGGCATCAAGGCGATGGAGACGCTCGCCAAGATGCCGCCCGAGCGGCTGCATTCGCGGAAGTTGCGGAGCTTTTCGGAGACCGCCTTTCAGTAAAGCGCACACCGCGGGCGCGCCATGGACATCGTATGCACCACCAGCAAGCCGGCCGGCCATGTGCTCGTTGTCCATTCCTGGTGGGGATTGACGCCGTCGTTTTACGACTACGCGGAACGTCTGGCCGAACACGGTTTCGCTGTTGGTTTGACCGATCTGTTCGACGGTCGGACGGCGGACGACATCGCGCAAGCACAGCAACTGCGCAGGGCACCGCGGCGCGTGCCCATGTACCGGACGCTGATCGCCGACATCGATCACCTGCGCGCCGCCGGTGGCCAGACGGCGCCATCTGTTGCGGTGATCGGGTTTTCGATGGGTGGACACTGGGCCGTCTGGCTGTCGCAACGGCGCGATCTGCCGATCCGCGCGACGGTGCTCTACTACGCCGCCCGCGCCGGCAGTTTCGCCAGCAGCCAGGCATCATTCCTCGCCCATTTCGCAAAGGACGATCCATGGGTTCGTCCGCCGACCCGGAGGCGAATGGAAAAGGCCATTGCCGCCGCAGGTCGCCCGTACCAGGCGTTCGACTATCCGGGGACGCGGCACTGGTTTGCGGAGGCCGGCCGACAGGACGCCTATCACCCCGATGCTGCAGCGCTGGCGCTCGATCGCACAATCGCGCACCTGAAGACTGCGTGAAAAGCTGGCGGCTTCCAGTCTCGGGACCACATTGCGGCTTCCCGGCGACCGCTTTGTCGAGGTAGTAGCGTGACGGGTGCGCAGCCCGGCGCCTTAAGCCTCACCATGCAGGCCCCGCCCGGGATGATGAGGAGCGCCGGCGTTTCAGTAGGCCGTTTCGCCGTCGCCCGGCCGGCCGCCCCGGTCAGGTTTCACTTGCCGGACGGCGCGGTCGCTGGCATGGGTGACAATCATGCCCACGCTGCCCACGTCCACCGGCCCGTTGCTGCTCGGCGCCGCCTCGCTGATGTTCGCGGGCGGGCTGAACGGTCTCATCCTTCCCGTTCGCGGCGCCCAGGAGGGCTTTTCGGCCTTCTCGCTCGGCCTTCTGGGAACCGGGTGGGCGATCGGCTTCGTGCTGGGCTGCCTGATCGTGCCGCGCACGGTCAAGCGGGTCGGCCATATCCGGGCGTTCGGCGCGATGACCGCGCTCGCCGGCGTCGCGATCCTGTTGTCGCTGCTTCTGATGCATCCGATCGCCTGGGTGCCGCTCAGGGCGCTGTCGGGCTTCTGTTTCGCCGGCGCCCAGCAGATCATGGAAAGCTGGCTGAACGAGCGCAGCGGGCCGGAATCGCGCGGACGCGTGTTCGGGCTCTACGCGATGGTCAACCTGTCGGCCAACACGGCCGGCCAGATGGTGCTGCCGCTGGGCGACACGTCGGCGGCGACGTTCTTCGTGCTGGGCGCGGTCTTCTACGCGCTGGCACTGATCCCGACGGCGCTCTACGCCACCCAGCAGCCGGCGCCGCTGACCGAGGTGTCGCTCGACATCCCCAAGCTGTGGCGCAACTCGCCGGTCGCGGTCGCCGGCATCCTCCTGGTCGGCATCGCCAACTCGGCGTTCGGCACGCTGGCGGCCGTCTACGGCAACCAGATCGGCATGAGCGTAACGGCGATCGCCATCTTCGTGTCGGCGACGCTGCTCGCCGGCGCGGCCGCGCAGGTGCCGGTCGGCTACGCCTCGGACCGCACGGACAGGCGCTACGTGCTGATCGCCGTGTGCGCGGCGGCGATCGTGACGGCCGCATGGTTCGTTGCGGTCAGCCCGCGTGCGATCGTGCCGATCCTGATCGGCGCGACCTTCTTCGGCGCCTTCATCCACACCATGTATCCGCTGCTGATCAGCCATGCCAACGACCATGCGCCGGACGGCGATTTCCTGCGCACGGCGGGCGGACTGTTGTTGCTGTTCGGCGTCGGTTCGATCATCGGCCCGCTGGTCGCCGGCGTGGTGATGAACGTGGCAGGGCCCGAGGGCATGTTCTGGACGACGGCCGGGGCGCATCTGGCGCTGATCGCCTTTGCCGCCTGGCGGATCAGCCAGCGCGCGCCGTCGGATACGCGCGAGAGCTTCGTGCGCATTCTGACGGCGCGGTTCTCGACGCCGCAGACGCTGGTGCTCAATCCGCGCTCGGACAGGGCGGCGGACGAGCCGCAAGAGGACCGGCCGTAGCGTCGCCAGCATCGGGGCGTCACGCGCGCCGCGAGCGCGGTCAGGCCAGCACCGGCCAGAGCGAGGCGACGAGCAGTGCCGCCATCGTCCAGTTGAAGATCTGCAGCCGGCGCTCGTCGGTCAGGAGTTTCTGCATCTGCTGGCCGATCAGCGTCCACGTGCTGACGGTCGGCAGGTTGATCAGGCCGAAGACGAGCGCGACGAGCCCGATCGCGCCAAGGCTGCGGTCCGGCGCGTAGACGGTGATCGCGGTCAGCGCCATCGTCCACGCCTTCGGGTTGACCCACTGGAACGCGGCCGCCTGCAGGAACGTCAACGGCGTGCCCGAGCCTCGGCCGCTGGTTCCGGGCGCGGCCGCGTTGGCGATCTTCCAGGCCAACCAGAGCAGATAGGCGACCGAGACGATCTTCAGGATCGTGTAGCTTGCGGGCACGGCGTCGAACAGGCCCATCAGGCCGACGCCGACCAGAACGATCATCACCGTGAAGCCGATGCCGATGCCGAGCATGTGCGGGATGGTTCGCCTGAGACCGAAATTGGCGCCCGACGCCATCAGCATGAGATTGTTCGGCCCCGGCGTGATCGAGGAGACGAAGGCGAAGGTCGCAAAGGCGATGAGCAACTGCGGGTCCATTCCGCAATGGTGCACCGCCAATGGAGCAATGTGCTTTCTTTTTCGGTGCCAAGCGGCCAAAGTGCGCAATCGATGAGCACACTTGATCCAAAGAGCGAAGAAATATTGCGCATTCTGACGCGCGATGGCCGGATCAGCAATATCGACCTGGCCGCGCGCGTGAACCTGTCGCCGTCCGCCTGCCTGCGGCGTGTGCAGGAACTGGAGCGTTCGGGCGTGATCACCGCCTACCGGGCGGTGACCGATCGATCGAAGGTGGGAAAGACGTTCGCGGCCTATGTCGGGGTCGGGCTGGCCGAGCACTCCAAGGCCGCGCAGGATGAGTTCGAACGCGCCATCGCACGCGCGCCAGAGGTGCGCGAATGCCACAACGTGACCGGGATGATCGAGTATCTGCTCCGGGTCGAGGTCGCCGACATCGCCGACTACAAGCGGTTCCATGCCGACGTGCTCGGCGCGATCGTGCAGGTTCGCTCGATCACCACCTATGTCGTGATGGGCTCGCCGAAGGACGAGCGGGCCTGAAAAGGCGCGTCAGACCAGTCCGACCAGCGACAGGACGGCGATGATGACGACCACGACACCGATGATGTAGAAGATGTTGCGCATGGGGCTCCTCGCTTGGCGTTTGCGCCACGATAACGCCGTGCGGCCCCGTGCGTTCCCTGCCATGCCGGACCCGGAGACGCGATGTGAGCCAGGACAAGCCGCAGCCGGCCGCCATCGAGGCGGCAAGCGCGCCGCCGCGCGGCCGCAAGTCGAACTATCCCGAACCGTTCGCCAGCCGCATGGCCGGCCGCGAAAAGCGGCCGCTCGGCGATCTGTTCGGGCTGACCAATTTCGGCGTCAACCTGACCCGGCTCGCGCCCGGCGGCGAAAGCGCCCTGCTGCATGGCCATTCGCGGCAGGACGAGTTCGTCTATGTGCTCGAAGGGAACCCGACGCTCGTCACCGAGAGCGGCGAGACCGCGCTGGCGCCGGGCATGTGCGCCGGCTTTCCGGCCGGCGGGCAGGCCCATCGTCTGGTCAACCGGACAGGTGCCGATGTCGTCTATCTGGAGATCGGCGACCGGACGCCGGACGATGCGGTCACCTATCCGGAGGACGACCTGACGGCGACGCTCGACGATACCGGGCGATGGGTCTTCACCCGCAAGGACGGAACCCCCTACTGACGGGCGGGCCAACGCTCACGCCGGCAGGAATTGCAGCGCAAGGCCGTTCAGGCAGTGGCGCTTGCCGATGGGCGGGGGGCCGTCATCGAAGATATGGCCCAGATGGCTGCCGCAGCGGCGGCAATGGACCTCGGTGCGCGTTGCAAACAGCGTATCGTCGTCCTGGGTGCCGACCGCGTCCGGCAAAGCCTCGGTGAAGCTCGGCCAGCCGGTGCCGCTTTCGAACTTCGTGTCCGAGGCATAGACCGGCAGCGCGCACCCCTTGCACAGATAGGTGCCGGCGCGGTTCTCGGCGTTGAGCGGGCTCGAATAGGGCTGTTCGGTGCCCATCTCGCGCATGACCTGGTATTCGGCGTCGGTCAGGAGCATCCGCCACCGCTCCTCGCTGCGGGTCACGGCGAATCCGCTTTGGCCGACGGCGGCGTCATCGGCGGCGGTGATGCGCCAGGCCCCAAGGCCGCCGGCGGCGAGCGCCGCCAGACCGGCGCCGCCAAGAAGAAGCGTTCTGCGTTTCATTCTATCGTACCTCCTGGTTGTGGCCGGCGGCGGAGGACCACCGCCGGCCGTTCCGGACAGGGCGCCCCATCCGTCCGGAAGACAGTTGCGGGCTCGCGCTTACGAAGCCGGCAGGAGAACCGTGTCGATGACGTGGATGACGCCGTTCGACTGGTCCACATCGGCGATCGTGACGGTGGCGACGCGGCCCTGCCCGTCCTCGATCTTGATGGCGTCGCCATCGGTCATGACGGTGAACTCGCATCCGCCGACCGTGGTGACGGGATGCATGCCGCCATCGTCGGCGACCATCTGGGCGATCGCGCCCGACATGGCTTCGGCGCCGATCACGTGGCAGGTCAGGATCTTCGTGAGCTGATCCTTGTTTTCGGGCTGGAGCAGCGATTCCACGGTGCCGTCGGGCAGCGCGGCGAACGCGTCGTTGGTCGGCGCGAAGACCGTGAATGGGCCTTCGGACGACAGCGTGTCGACCAGGCCTGCGGCCTTGACTGCGGCGACCAGCGTGGTGTGGTCGGCCGAGTTCACGGCGTTCTCGACGATGTTGCGGTCTTCATACATGGCGGCGCCGCCGACCATGGGGTTGTCGGCCTGCGCGGCGGCGGTGCCGAGCGAAAGGGTGATCGCGGCGGCGGTCAGAATGCGGCGGTAGGACATGATAGTCTCCTCTGATTGTTGCGTTCGCCGTGTTGCGAACGATCGAGGAGACGAAGGCGGCGTCGGGAAAGTTTCACCCGTCCGCGAGAAAGATCAGAACGGCAGCAGCGAGCCGGTGGCGAGAACCGCGCCGGTTGGCGCGCCGGTCGGCGAACCGCCGGCGGGTTCGTCGCTGACGGCGAGTATCGCGCCCGCAAGGGCGTCGCGCATGTCGGGCGCCGTTTCGATCGCGGTGCGGCCGTTCGCGTCAATCACGCCCAGCGAGACCGGCGGATTGTTGCCCTCGATCAGCCAGAGCTCGTAGTCACGCCCCTGCGGCGGTGTCGCGCCCTCATGGCGCACCGTCACCTGGCCGCGCTCGCCGTCGACCAGCACGGCGAGCCGCACCGCGTCGGTCTCGCCGCTGACCGTGGCGACATAGCGTGGCAGTTCTTCACCGGTACGCAGGGCGTCGAGATAGAGGCCGCCGAAGACGATCATGCCGGCGAGCGAGGCGAACGCCAGCGCACGCCAGGGCCACAGCGCGCGGCGCGGCATCGATGCGGAGGCGGCGCCGAACAGGCGCTGTTCGATCGTGTCGGCGAGGCCGGCGGGCGGCGTCGCCGGCTCGATCTCGTCGGCCATCGGCAGGAGCCGTTCCTGCCAGCGCTCGACGGCCAGCCGCAGCGCCGGTTCGCGCGCGAGCCTGTCCGCGAACGCGCGGCGCTCGGCATACGGCAGCACGCCAAGGGCGTACTCGGCCGCAAGCCGGTCGTCTCGCTCGTCAGGGATGGCAGGATCGCCGCTCATCGTTCAAGGCACGCTTTCAGCTTCATCAGCGACCGGCGGAGCCAGGTTCGCATCGTGTTGATCGGTACATCGTGACGCTCGGCGAGCTCACGATAGGAAAATCCTTCCATGTAGGCCGAGCGCACGGCGTCGGCCCGTTTGGCCTCCAGTTCGTCGAGGCAGTCGGCGAGCCGGCGGTTCTCCCCGGCGATCACCGCGGCGCCCTCGGGATCGGGTCCGTCATCGGCCAGATCGAGCGCCTCGTCGATGTCGGCCGCCTCGGGCCGGCGCGCCCGCAGCCGGTCGATCGCCTGGTTGCGGGTGATCACGACAAGCCAGCCCATCGGGCTATGACCGTTGGCCGCGAAGGCCTGCGACCCGCGCCAGATCTTCACGTAAGCCTCTTGCAACGCTTCCTGTGCATCGCCCCTGTCCTTGAGGACACGCAGGCAGATGCCGAAAAGTTTCGCGGAGGTGCGGTCGTAGAGGGCGCGAAACGCCGCGCGATCGCCGAGCGAGCAGCGTTCGATCAGCTTTTCGATGTCGTCGGCATCGGGCAAGGCGGCCTCGGCGGTCGGAGCTTCAAAGATGTAACGCTTTCGCGCCCGAGCGCAACAGGCGCCGGAACAGCGCGAGCCGCACGGCCGGGCCGCCGAGGCCCGCTCGCAACGGCCACCTGCCGGGGCGAGGGGCACGAACGCCGACGATATTGACGTTTACGTAAACGGCATATAGCCTCGGCATCATCATTGGTTCGGCGAAAACCCCGTCATGCGTCGCAAACACGCCTTGAAGCGGTCGGCGCGCGCGGGCTAAGTCGCCGGCAGACGGAACGGGCCGGCCCGTGCACATGCCCGCCTTTCCGCAGCGATCGGAGGAATTTGATGAGCGACGCCAACGCAGCGGACGACCCCAGGAACGAGCCGCGCGAATCCATGGAGTTCGACGTGGTCATCGTCGGCGCCGGTCCGGCCGGGCTCGCCGCGGCGATCCGGCTCAAGCAGATCGACGAGAACCTTTCGGTCGTGGTGCTCGAAAAGGGTGCCGAGGTTGGCGCGCACATCCTGTCGGGCGCGGTGATCGATCCGGTCGGGCTCGACCGGCTGTTCCCCGACTGGCGCGACGATCCAGACCCGCCGCTGAAGACGCCGGTCACCGCCGACCATTTCCTCTATCTGGGCCCGGCCGGCGCCGTCCGGCTGCCCAATTTCATGATGCCGCCGCTGATGAACAATCACGGCAACTACACCGCTTCGCTCGGCAATGTCTGCCGCTGGATGGCCGGACGGGCCGAGGCGCTGGGCGTCGAGATCTATCCCGGCTTCGCCGCCGCCGAACTGGTCGTCGACGACAATGGCGCGGTCAAGGGCGTGGCGACCGGGGACATGGGCATCGGACGCGACGGCGAGCCGACGGCCGCGTTCGCGCGCGGCATGGAGCTGCACGGCAAGTACGTGCTGATCGGCGAAGGCGTGCGCGGCTCGCTCGCCAAGCAGCTCATCGCCAGGTTCGAACTGGACCGGGACAGCGAGCCGGGCAAGTTCGGCCTCGGCATGAAGGAACTCTGGGAGGTCGATCCGGCCAAGCACCGGCCCGGCCTCGTGCAGCACTCGTTCGGCTGGCCGCTGCCGAACGGCACCGGCGGCGGCTCGTTCCTCTATCACCTCGAGGACAACCAGGTGGCGGTCGGCTTCGTCGTCCACCTGAACTACAAGAACCCCTACCTGAAGCCGTTCGAAGAGTTCCAGCGCTTCAAGACGCACCCGCGCATTCGCGAGACGTTCGAGGGCGGCAAGCGCATCGCCTATGGCGCGCGCGCGATCACCGAGGGCGGATGGCAGTCGGTGCCGAAGGTGTCGTTCCCCGGCGGCGCGCTGATCGGCTGTTCGGCCGGCTTCGTCAACGTGCCGCGCATCAAGGGTTCGCACAACGCCATGCTGTCGGGCATTCTGGCGGCCGACAAGTGCGCCGAGGCGATCGCCGGCGGAAAGGCCAACGACGGGGCGCTCGATGCCTACGAGGCCGAATGGCGCGAAGGCGCGATCGGCCACGACCTGAAGCGCGTCCGCAACGTCAAGCCGCTGTGGACCCGCTTCGGCACGATGATGGGTGTCGCCATCGGCGGCCTCGACATGTGGATCAACCAGATCACCGGCGGCTGGTCGCCGCTGGGCACGCTCGGCCACGGCAAGGCGGATTACGCGGCGACCGAACGGGCCGGCCGGCACAAGCCGATCGACTATCCAAAGCCTGACGGCGCGGTCAGCTTCGACCGGCTGTCCTCGGTGTTCCTGTCGAACACCAATCACGAGGAAGACCAGCCGATCCATCTGAAGGTGCAGGACGACGCGCTGCAGAAGCGTTCGGAATATGCCGAGTTCGCCGGCCTTTCGTGGCGCTATTGCCCGGCCGGCGTCTATGAATGGATCGATGCCGAGGGCAACACGCTGGGCGACGACGCCACGCGCACGCCCGACGATGCGGCGCGGTTCCAGATCAACGCGCAGAACTGCGTGCACTGCAAGACCTGCGACATCAAGGACCCCAACCAGAACATCAACTGGACGGTGCCGCAGGGCGGCGAGGGACCGGTCTATCCGAACATGTAGCGATAAAGACGGCGCGGAGCCTGTTTCTGGCGTGGCCTGACAAGTCGACGCATGACCGCCGGGCTTGGATTCACCACGGTCAGTGCAAATCTAGTCGTTGACTCGCAGCCGCTCATTTTTCACTCTGACCGAATTGAACCTTGGGTGAGGCCGTTTCGTCATGTCTATACTTTGCAGACCGCTCGCCGCGGCTTTGGTGGCTTTCGTGTTCGTCGCGTCAGCAGCCGCCGAGGGTCTGCCGCTTCGGCCGCCGCCGGACTTCGCGAGCCGAGACCTCACCGATGGCGACGACATCAGGGCCCTGCAGACCAATCTGAACCGGCTCGGTTACTATGACGGAGCAATTGACGGCGCCGTGGGGCCACTGACACGCGCGGCCCTTGAAGAACTTCGCCGTGCGACGGCGCTTGAACCGGTGACCAAAAATGCACCGACGGAAGGCGACTTCGCTGCCTCTTTCAGGCTCCTCCGCGAAAGAGAAATGGCGTCGGGCACGCTCGATCTCGACGATCTGAGTTATCTTGCGGAGATAGCCGCGCAGCACCTTACGCAGCAACTTTCCGACGATGAAGCGCCGGGCGGACAAATTGTCCGCGGCTTGGAAAACACAGTTCTTGAAAAAGCGAGTCGAACCTATACGACTGCCGCGAGGCAACCAGCGACCGTCGGGATGGCTCCAGGCAGTCAGGTCGAGCGTCTGGCGAGCAGGCAGCAACAGACCGCCGCGGGCGGGCGTGAGACACGGCCGGTTGAGAAGACATTCGCCCGCCCGGTTCCCACGCGCGCGTTCAGTTCTCCCGACCGCTATCCGCCAGAAGGCTTTCGCGGCTATGGCATTGTCGCCTTCAAGTCGATCGCAACCTCCTATGACATCGAAAAGCACCAGCAGATCTGTGCCGCGTATGTGGCGGCCTTCCGGCTGACGGCGATGCAGCCCGAAACAGCCCTTGCCGACCAGTTCCTCACGGTATGGCCAGTAGAAACCAATGAAGTTGCTGACGCGCTGAACCAGAAAGTCCGGGTTCGGGATTTCTCCGTTTGCAAGGACGCGATCAAGTTCTTTGATGTTGAAACGGCCCGCTATGCGATCCGAGAGGCCGAGAAAGCCGGCTTTTCCGGGTCGGGTCTCGGCCCGTATCTGCTCGCATGGTCGCCTGCGACCGAGTTCGGCAAACAGGATACGTTCGTGCTGTCGCTCGATTTGTCGCGGGTGACGACATACGGCATGGCACAAGCGATGATGCAGGAATGGAGGGATGACGTCGAAACCGATTTCTCCGACATCAGGCGGTTTTCGGCGGCGCGGCTGCAGACAACTCTGCGCCGATGGGCAGATAAGTACGGCCCGGGCTTTCTTGAACTGAGCAACTAGATGGTAGAGCTTGCGTCCGCTTCCGGAATTGGTGGGGTGGCAGGCTTTCTGCTCGGCGTGCTGCTTGCGACATGGGTCGATCCGGCAACGAGCGGAGGATGGGCGCTGCTGGTCGTCGTGAGCATCGGTATCGGTGCCGTGCTTGGTTTCCTGTTCAGTGCCGTGGCCAAATTGATAACCCGGTGAGCCGTCAGCCCTTCAGCGTCACGCCATGGTGGGCGAAGTGCTCGGCCAGGAACGTGCCGACGAAATAGTAGGAGTGGTCGTAGCCCTCGCGCATGTTCAGCGTCAGTTTCTGACCGGCATGGCGGCAGGCCTCGGCGAACAGTTCGGGACGAAGCTGTTCGGCGAGGAACTGGTCCGAACCGCCCTGGTCGATCAGGATGTGGGCGTCGGTTCGCCGGCGCGCGACAAGCTTCGTTGCGTCATAGTCGCCCCAGGCCGACCGGTCCGGGCCCAGATAGGTGCTGAAAGCCTTTTCACCCCACGGGACCTGCGCGGGCGCGACGATCGGCGCGAAGGCCGACACCGACCGGTAGCGCTCGGGATGTTTCAGGTGCAGCGTCAGTGCGCCGTGCCCGCCCATCGAATGGCCCGTGATGCCCTGCCGGTCCATGTCGGCCTTGGGGAACATATCGGCGATCAGGCCGGGCAGTTCGTCGACCACGTAACGGTCCATGCGGAAATGGCGCGCCCAGGGTTCCTCGGTCGCGGTCAGGTAGAAGCCGGCGCCCTGCCCCAGATCATAGGCCGCGTCGTCGGCGACATCGTCGCCGCGCGGCGAGGTGTCGGGGAAGACGACCATGATGCCGTGCTCGGCCGCATAGCGCTGGATGCCGGCCTTCTCGTTGACGTTCTGCCAGGTGCAGGTCAGGCCCGACAGGTACCAAAGGACCGGCACGTTCTCGGTTTCGGCCTGCGGCGGCGCATAGACCGCAAAGCGCATCGTGCAGCCGGTAACCGCGCTGTCGTGATCGTGCACGGTCAGGAGGCCGCCGAAGCATTTGTGGGAAAGGACGGGATCAGGGGTCATGGGAGTGTTTCGGGCATGTCGTAGAGATCGATGATCCGGCCGGCCAGAGTATCTTGAAACTTTCGCGCGAGCTTCTTGTCGGCGGTGATGAGCGGCAGTTGGTTGTCGCGGGCAGCAGCGACGTAAAGACAATCATAGACCGCGTGATCCAATGCCATGGCAAGGCTGAACGCATCCTCCACATGGGGCTGTGTGGGCAACCAGCGAACCATTTTGACCAAACTGCGATACGCCACAACAGCATCTTCGGCCGCAAGTCTCTTCGTCCTTACCTGCCGTGTGAATGCATTGGCGGTTTCAATCGTCGCGTGGTCCAACGAGACGACCTCATACTGCTCGGCACAACGCAACGCGGGCGCCGATGTTTCCATCTCAACGAAGAGAGGCACAAAGACACTTGCGTCGAAGATGGCAGAACTCATCAATCGGCATTGTCCGGCAGCAAGAAATCGTGCCGCGCATCCCGTTCCGCCTTCATTTCGTCTATGAACGCCTGATACTCGTCAGCGGTCATTGTCCTTTTGCTGCGGCTTCGGATTTCCTGAGCTTTCGCCAATAGCTTCTCTTTTGTCGGCTGCACTTCCCGGGCCAGCACATCGCGCACATATTGCTCGAGCGACTTGTCTGCGTCGGCCGCCTGCGCTTTCAGACGCGCATGCACCTCGTCATCGATGTTCCGGATCAATATCTGTCCCATGATCGCGATGATAGCACGATGCTATCACACCTTCAACGCGGTCAGTAGAGCACCACGGAGCGGATGCTCTCGCCGGCATGCATCAGATCGAACCCGGTGTTGATCTCCTCGAGCGGCATCGTGTGGGTGATCAGGCTGTCGATGTCGATGCGCCCGTCCATGTACATGTCGACGATCCTTGGCACGTCGGTGCGGCCCCTCGCCCCGCCGAATGCGCTGCCGCGCCAGTTGCGGCCGGTGACGAGCTGGAAGGGCCGTGTCGAGATCTCCGCGCCCGCCGGCGCGACACCGATGATCACCGAGGTGCCCCAGCCCTTGTGACAGCATTCGAGCGCGGTGCGCATCACGTCGACATTGCCGATGCATTCGAACGAATAGTCCGCGCCGCCGCCGGTCAGTTCGACCAGATGGCCGACGAGATCGCCGGAGACGGTCTTGGGATTGACGAAGTCGGTCATGCCGAACCGGCGCGCCATCGCCTCCTTGGCCGGATTGGTGTCGACGCCGACGATCTGGCGCGCGCCGACCATCTTCAGTCCCTGGATAACGTTGAGCCCGATCCCGCCAAGGCCGAAGACGACGGCGGTCGAGTTGGGCTCGACCCTGGCGGTGAACATCACCGCGCCGATGCCGGTGGTCACGCCGCAGCCGATATAGCAGATCTTGTCGAAGGGGGCGTCCTTGCGCACCTTGGCCAGAGCAATCTCGGGCAGCACGGTATAGTTCGAGAAGGTCGAGCAGCCCATATAGTGCAGGAGCTTTTCGCCCTTGTAGGAAAAGCGCGAGGTGCCGTCGGGCATCACACCCTGCCCCTGGGTCGACCGGATTTTCTGGCAGAGGTTTGTCTTGGGGTTGAGGCAGTATTCGCACTCGCGGCACTCGGGCGTATAGAGCGGAATGACGTGGTCGCCGACCTCCACCGAGGTGACGCCCGGTCCGGTCTCGACGACGACGCCTGCACCCTCGTGACCGAGAATCGCCGGGAACGCGCCTTCGGGATCGGCGCCCGAAAGGGTGAATTCGTCGGTATGGCAGATGCCGGTCGCCCTGATCTCGACCAACACCTCGCCCTCTTTGGGCCCTTCAAGGTCCACCTCGACGATCTCAAGGGGTTTGCCCGCCTCGAAGGCGACTGCCGCGCGTGTCTTCATGTCGATTGTCTCCCGCCTTTTTTGCTCGATTAGGCATGGATCGTCCGGCCCGTGCAAGCCAAAATCCCGGCCGACGTTGCGGGCCGGGCCCGGTGCGCTATCCTCTTGACCATGCGCGCCAGACGATCACCATCGATCCCGATCCTGCTGACCGCCGCGGTGCTCGCGTCGGCCGGGCCGGCTGCGACGCAGGATGTGGCCATCGCGCGCGACGCCGCGCTGACGGCCGGCTATGCGTTTTCGGATGCGCTCGGCGGCTTTCGGATCACCGCCATGTCCGGGCTTGGCACCCGCACCGACCCGATCCGTCTCGACCAGCAGGTCTTCTCGGCAACGCCGTCGACCCTCGTCATCCGCGCCACCAAGCCGATCAATCCGTTCGCCCACCCCAAGACGCACGCCACCGGAACGCTGCACTTCGACATCAAGATCAGCAACGCGTCCGGCCTGCCCTGGACCGGGGCCGAGTTCGAGCTGCAGGAACTGCTCGGCAAGGCAAGCGTCTATGGCGACGGGCTGTCGTTCGACCAGCGCCGCACCGGCAATTACCAAACGGTCTCGGACCGGTTTTCGGACAGCCGCAAGGATTTCGAGCCCTACGACCGCATTCTTTTCCACGAGGGGTTCGTCGACCCCGGCGAGACGGTCTCGTTCCGCTTCCTGATCACGGACCTGACGCCGGCGCCGCTGTTCTACATCCAGTTCGACCCGCGCATCCCGGCCTCGTGACATTGCGCCCTCCGGTCCGCTCTGCGAAAGAGACGGGCGAAGGAACAGGCCCGTGACCGACACCGCCGACATCACACGCGAGCAGATCGAGCACTTGCTGCGCTTCTACGCCGAGGCCGGGCTCGACGTCGCGCTCGAACCCGAACCGGTCGACCGCTTCGCCCGAAGCGCCGAGGCGTCGGTCGCGCCGGCCCCTGCCCCGGCCGCGCCGGCGGCAAGCCCCGATCGGGAGCGGCCACCCGAGGCAGCACGGCCACCGTCCGCACCGGCGCGCATTCCCGACGACAGGGCTGTCGCGATGGCCGCGGAGGCGGCCGCCGCCGCCGCCGATCTCGATGTGCTGAAGGCGGCCGTCGAGGGGTTCGAAGCATGCAACCTCAAACGCAGCGCGCGGCACAGCGTTTTCGAGGGCGGCACGCGCGGCGCGCCATTGATGCTGGTGGGCGGCGCGCCCTCGCGCGACGACGACAAGACGGGCGAGGCGATGAGCGGGCTCGACGGCATCATGCTCGGCAAGATGATCTCGGCGATCGGGCTCGATCTGCGCGCCGATTCCTATTGCGGCTTCTGCGTGCCCTGGGCCGTGCCGGGCGGCGAGGCGCCGACCCCGCTGCACCTGAAAATCTGCGCGCCGTTCCTGCGCCGCCAGATCGCGCTCGCCGGCCCCCGCATCGTGGTCGCGCTGGGCAACGTGGCCGCGCGCCAACTTCTTGCGGCGTCCGACCCGATCACCCGGCTTCGCGGGCAATGGACCGAGGTCGACTTCGGCGCCGGCCCGGTCGCGGTCACCGCGCTCTTTTCCCCGTCGTTCCTGCGCGACCAGCCGCGCTTCAAGCGAATGGCCTGGCTCGACCTTCTTGCGTTGGAAAAGCGTTTGACACAGGACGGTGCGAACGCCTAACGGCGCGCCTTCGTCACACCGTGTCGCCCTCTGACGCGCATCTTTCACATCCTTGATCTAACCGTCGAAATGCCTTCGGCGACGCCCACGGGAGCCAACAATGCTGCGCAACATCGTTCCGGTCACGGGGCTGATGCTGTCGACCTTCTTCCTGCTCGCAGGCAGCGGACTTACCGGTATCACCATCCCGTTGCGCGCCGGCATCGAGGGCTGGAGCCCGGTCACGATCGGCTGGATCGGCTTCGGATATGCGCTGTGCTTCACGGCCGGCTGCGTGATCGTGCCGCAACTCGTGCGCCGCGTCGGCCATGTGCGCGTTTATGCGGTGCTGGCGACGCTGCTCGCCATGTCGCTGCTGCTGCACGCCCTGTTCGTCCATCCGCTGGCATGGATCGCCATTCGCGGCATTGCGGGCTTTTCGCTGGCCGGCGCCTACATGGTCGTCGAAAGCTGGCTGAACGAAAAGGCCACCAACGAGTCGCGCGGCCAGATCTTCTCGTTCTATATGATCATGAACATGATCGGCATGATGGCCGGCCAGTTCATGGTCCTGCTCGGCGATCCGGCGACGACGACGCTGTTCATGATCGCGGCCCTGCTCTATGCGATGGCCGTCATTCCCACGGGGCTCTCCAACGCCGTCTCGCCGCAGCCGCTGACCGAGGTCAGGCTCGACCTCGGCAAGCTCTACCGCAACTCGCCGGCGGCGATGGTCGGCATGCTGATGACGGGCATCATCGCCGGCATCTGGAACTTCCAGGCGCCGGTGTTCGCCGAACAGGCCGGCCTTTCGGGCAACCAGATCCCGTTGATGCTGGCGCTGGCGATGATTTCCGGGGCGATCTTCCAGTTTCCGCTGGGCCGCGCCTCGGACCGGATGGACCGGCGCTATGTGATGATCTTCGCCGGCATCATCGGCGTCGGCTGTGCCGCCGCGTTCAACGTGATCCCCGGCGCGTCGACCGCGCCCGGCGTTTTCGTGACGATCTTCGTGCTGGGAGCCGTCCTGTTCCCGATCTACTCGCTCGTCGTCGCGCACGCCAACGACTATGCCGAGCCGAGCGCGTTCGTCGAGATTTCCTCGGGCCTGCTGATCGTCAACGGCGCTGGGGCGATGATCGGCCCGGTGCTTGCCGGGGTGCTGATCGACGGGCTCGGCCCGAGCGGCTTCTTCATCGCGCTGGCGCTCGCCTTCGCCGTGTTCGGCGGCTATGCGGCGTGGCGCATCACCCGGCGTGCGGCCGTCCCGGCCGACGAGATGACCGACTATGCCTACATGCCGACGACGCGAAGCCAGACGCCCGAGACGTTCAATCTCGATCCGCGTTCGGAAGAGGAATGACCGTCCCGGTTTCGCTTACCCTTAGAGGCCGGCGCCTCGGGGTGAGTCACGCCGAACTCACCCGTGCGGCGGGGTGACCGGGCGCGCCTTGCCCCGCTCGAGCCCGAGCCGGTGTTCGCGATAGATGATGAAGATGCCCGAGGCGACCACGATCGCCGAGCCGACGAGCGTCGCCAGCGAGGGATATTCGGCGAACAGAAAGATGCCGATGACGATCGACAGGACGACCGAGGCATATTCGAACGGCGCGATGGTCGAGGTCTCCGCATAGCGGTAGCTCTGGGTCAGGAGGATCTGGCCGAAGCCGCCGAAGAAGCCCGCCCCGATCAGCGCGGCCGCCTGTTCCCAGGTCAGCGCGTGCCAGCCGAACGGCACCGTAAAAAGCGCGATCGTGCTGGCCGTGATCGAGAAGTAGAGCACGATCGTGGTGGTCTTTTCGGTGTCGACCAGACGCCGGACCAGCACGAAGGCGAAAGCGGCGAACAGCGCGCCGATGAAGGTGGCGACCGCGCCCAGCGCCTGCCCCGCATCGCCGCCGCCGCGCACGAGCTGCAGGTTCGGCCAGGAGATGATCATCACCCCGATCAGGCCGACGATGACCGCTCCCCAGCGATAGCGGCGCACCACCTCGCCCAGGATCACCGCGCCGAGAACCACCGTCAGCAGCGGCCGCGCATAGCCGATGGCGATCGCGTCGGGCAGCGGCAGGCGCGTCAGGCCGAAAAAGCCCAGCCCCATCGCCGTCACGCCGACAAGGCCGCGCAGGACGTGGCTGAGCGGGCGGTCGGTCTTCCAGGCCTCGGTGAACTGGCGCGTGACCAGCAGGTAGACGGCGATCGGCACGATCGCGAAGAAGGAGCGGAAGAAGACCATCTGGCCGGGCGGCAACTGGCCCGCCAGCTTGATCAGGGTCGCCATCGCCATGAAGGCACAGACCGACGAAACCTTCAGCGCGATGCCGAGGAGCGGGTTCTTTTCGGTGCTGGAGGCGTCGTCCGGGGAGGTCACCGGCCTTCCATGAACCCGGGTCGGGGCGAATGCAAGGCCGCCCGAACCCGCGTGCAATTGCCCATGACGGCATAGCGCCGATCGTGTACACGGCCCGTTCGAGGCGCCCAAACAGCGAAGGACAGGCCGATGCGGACCGAGGACGGACAGATTGTCAGGCTCGACGAGTACCGGCCCAGCGACTATCTGATCGACGCCACGCACCTGACCTTCCGGCTCGACCCCGAACGGACGCACGTGACGGCGCGGCTGACCGTGCGCCGGCGCGAGGGCGTCGCCGCCGGCACGCAGCTGTCGCTCGACGGGGACGGGCTTTCCTTCAGGGGCGCGCGCATCGATGGCGAGACGGCCGGCGACAATGCGGTGAGCGCCACGCCGGACGCGCTGACGATCAACGAACCGCCGGAAAGCGAGACCTTCACGCTCGAGATCGACACGGTCGTCGACCCGACCGCCAACACGCAACTGATGGGCCTTTACCGGACCAGCGGCAATTACTGCACGCAGTGCGAGGCCGAAGGCTTCCGCCGCATCACCTATTTCCTCGACCGGCCGGACATCCTTTCGGTCTACACGGTGCGGATCGAGGGCGACCGCAAGGATACGCCGCTGCTCCTTTCGAACGGCAATCCGGTCGAGCGGGGCGAACTTGGCGACGGGCGGCATTTTGCCGTCTGGCACGACCCCCATCCCAAGCCGTCCTACCTGTTCGCGCTGTTCGCCGGCAGCCTCGGCGTCGTCGAGGACAGCTTCACGACCGCCTCGGGCCGCAAGGTGGACCTGCGCATCCATGTCGAGCACGGCAAGGAGGCGCGCGCGGCCTATGCGATGGACGCGCTGAAGCGGTCGATGGCCTGGGACGAGGAACGCTTCGGCCGCGAGTACGACCTCGACATCTTCCAGATCGTCGCCGTGTCGGACTTCAACATGGGCGCGATGGAGAACAAGGGCCTGAACATCTTCAACGACAAATATGTTCTGGCCGATCCGGAGACCGCCACCGATCAGGACTACGCCTCGATCGAGGCGATCATCGCGCACGAATATTTCCACAACTGGACAGGCAACCGGATCACCTGCCGGGACTGGTTCCAGCTCTGCCTCAAGGAGGGGCTGACCGTCTTCCGCGACCAGGAATTCTCCGCCGACATGCGCAGCCGCGCCGTCAAGCGGATATCCGACGTAAGGGTTCTGCGCGCACACCAGTTTCCGGAGGATGCCGGCCCGCTCGCGCACCCGGTCCGACCGAAAACCTACAAGGAAATCAACAATTTCTACACGGCCACCGTGTACGAGAAGGGCGCCGAGATCGTCCGCATGCTGCGCACCATGCTGGGCGAGGCCGGCTTTTCGGCGGGCATGGATCTCTATTTCGCGCGCCATGACGGACAGGCGGCGACCATCGAGCAGTTCCTGACCTGCTTCGCCGAGGCGACCGACACCGATCTTGGCCAGTTCGCGCTGTGGTACGAGCAGCCCGGCACGCCGAACCTTTCGATCGGGGCGCGCTACGACGCCGACGCGCGGATGCTGACCGTGACCGTCGATCAGGCCCTCAGACCACCCGTCGCGGGCGCCTCGAGCGCCCCGCTCCACATCCCGGTCGCGTTCGGCCTGGTCGGTCCGGACGGCGCCGACATGGCGCTCGGCGAGGTCGAGGGCGCGGCGATCACGCAGCACCCGGGCGAGGACGCGGTCATGCACATCACCGCGCCGCGCCACACCATCGCGTTTTCGGGCATCGATGCGCCGCCGGTCCTGTCGGTGCTGCGCGGCTTCTCGGCGCCGGTCACCCGGGTGCCGCATGCCTCGGTCGCCGACCGCGCCTTCCTTGCCCGCCATGACCGCGATCCGTTCTCGCGCTGGGAAGCGCTCAACAGCCTGGTGATGGACGAACTGAAGGCGGCGACGGGGGCGGCACGCACGGGCGCCGAGATCGCCGCCAGCGCGACGCTTACCGAGAGCGTGGCGGCCCTTGCCGGCGACAGCGAGCTCGACAACGCCTATCGCGCACTGTGCCTGACGTTGCCCGGGGAGGCCGATATCGCCCGCGAGATCGGGCACGACATCGACCCCGACGCCATCCATGTGGCGCGGCGCGCGATCAGCGCTCAGCTCTCGAAGGCCTGCGAACGCGTGCTGGCCAGGGTCTACCACGAGTTGCAGCCGCGGCGCGCCTACGATCCGGGTGCCGAAGGCGCCGGCCGCCGGGCCCTGCGCAACGTGGCGCTCACGCTTCTGTGCCATGCCGCCGGCAGCACCGATCTGGCCGAAAGGGCGCTCGCGGCCGCCGACAACATGACCGACCGGGCCCACGCGCTGACCGTTCTTGCCCATCTGGCGCCCGACAGCGAGGCGGCCCGCAGCGGTCTCGACGCGTTCAGGACCGCCTTCCGTGCCGAGCCGATCGTGCTCGACAAATGGTTCACGATGCAGGCGACCGTGCCGCGCCACGGGACCGTCGAGAAGGTGCAGGCGCTGACCCGCGCGCCGGGCTTTTCCTGGGACAACCCTAACCGTATCAGAGCCCTGGTCGGCGCGTTCGCCACCGGCAATCCGGTCGCGTTCAACCGGCCCGACGGCAAGGGGTATGAGCTGCTCACCGGCGCGATCGGCCGCATCGACGGCGCCAATCCGCAGGTGGCCGCCCGGCTGATGACGGCGATGCGCTCGTGGCGAAATCTCGAGCAGGGCCGGCGCCAGCGTGCCGAAGCGGCAATTGCGGCGCTCGGCCGCAAGGCGCATTTGTCGCGCGACCTCAAGGACATCATCGAGCGGACCCTCGCCTGACGGCCGCCGCGATCGCCGGCATCGGCGCCGCACCGGTTAAAAAATCGTTACCGCCGTCTGGACAGGCCGAATCGGTTTTGATTCATTGTCTGCGATTCGGCAGTTCCAGTACCTGCGTCGCGTTCCAACGACACCAACAAGCGGACCCTGGCGGGAAGGGCAGCCCATGCGGCTGCCGGGGAGAGCACGTGGCATTCAGCGAGACCAGCAAGGCTGAACCGGGAGGCATGACGGGCCTTGCGCGGTTTCTCGCGGAACCGGCCTTCAAACGACTGCTTGCCCTCGAGCCCTGGCTGAAGCGCTCCATCCCCGTCCTGATCCTGGTTTTCCTCGCCGTCGTCTTCACCGCGCGCGCGGTCGCGCTGATGAACGACCGCGAGGCGGCCGGCGAGCAGGCCCGCATCTTCCTTTCGCTGATGGCCGATGCCGGCGCCGGTGCGCTGCGCGAGGCCGGGCGCAACGACTTCACGCCGCAATCGCCGGGCGACTTCGATCGCGTCCTGTCGCGGGCATTGCCGACCGAGGCGCTGGCCGATGCGCGCATGTTCCTGATCGCGGACGCGAACGGCACGGTCGTCGGCCAGCGCGGCGGCGGACTCGACATGGTGGGCGACGCGGTCCGTACCCATTTCGACGGCGTGCAGCCGCTGATGATGTTCGGCGCGGACGCCGGCGTGCTGCAGGTGACGATGGGCGACCGGGTGTTCCTGGGCGCGGCGGCGCTCACATCGGCCGAAGCCGGTTTCCTGATGCTGGCGCTGCAGCCCTCCGAAGCGATCTACGCGACCTGGCGCCAGCGCGCCTCGATGAACGTGGCGCTGTTCGTCGCCATGGCCTCGATCCTGCTGATCCTGCTCTATGCCTATTTCGGGCAGGTCGCGCGGGCGCACGAGGCCGACCTCGTCTATTGCGAGACCCACAAGCGCATGGATCTTGCGCTGTCGCGCGGCCATTGCGGGCTGTGGGACTGGGACCTGGCGCGCGGGCGCATCTACTGGTCGCGCTCGATGTTCGATCTTCTCGGCTACGCGCCGGTCAACGACGTGCTGTCGTTCGGCGAGGTCTCAAAGCTCGTCCATCCCGAGGACGCCGACCTGTTCGACCTGGCCGAGCGGGCGGCCGCCATGGAGATCAAGGGCGTCGACCGGATCCTGCGCATGCGCCATGCCGAGGGCCACTATGTGCGGCTGCGCATCCGCACCGAACTGGCCGAGCATCCCGGCCACGGCAATCATCTGATCGGCATCGCGGTCGACATGACCGAGCAGCACCGGCTGACCGAGCTGTCGCAGATCGCCAGCCAGAACCTGAAGGCCGCGATCGAGAGCACCTCGGAGAGCTTTGCGTTGTGGGACAAGCAGGAACGGCTGGTCCTGTGCAACCGCAAGTTCATGGAGATCAACGGCATCGACGAGAGCCGCATCCGCACCGGCATGAAGCGCGCCGATGTCGACGCGATCATGCGCGCGCCGGTCACCGAGCGGCGCATCCCGCAGGGCGGCGACGGCGCCGTCACGCTGGAGCGGCAGATCGCCGACGGGCGCTGGCTGCAGATCAACGAACGGTCGACCCCGTCGGGGGGCACGATCTCTGTGGGCGCGGACATCACCCAGCTCAAGCTGCAGGAAGAGCGGCTGATCGACTCCGAGCGCCGGCTGATGGCCTCGATCCAGGACCTGTCCGTCGCCCAGAGGGCCGAACACGAAAAGGCGCAGGCGCTCGAGGACATGAACCGCAAGTTCCTCGAGGCCAAGGACCGGGCCGAGGCGGCCAGCAAGGCGAAGACCGAGTTCCTGGCCAATGTCAGCCACGAACTGCGGACGCCGCTCAACGCGATCCTCGGCTTCTCTGAAATGATGCAGCAGCGCATGTTCGGCCCGCTCGGCTCGGAGCGCTATGACGAATACATCGCCGACATCCATGACAGCGGAGCGTTCCTGCTCAACGTGATCGACGACATTCTGGAAATGTCGAAGATCGAGGCGGGCCGCGTGGTTCTCGAACGCGAATGCATCGATCTTGCGCCGCTGATCGGCGAGGTGGTGCACATGGTTTCGCTGCAGGCCGGCGCCAAGGCGATCGCGATCGAGGAAGACATCGCGCCGCAGATGCACATCCACGCCGACCGGCGCGCGATGAAGCAGATCCTGATCAATCTGGTGACGAACGCGGTGAAGTTCACCGATCGCGACGGCCATATCCGCATCCGCGCCAAGCTTGACGGCGAGACGGCGCGGGTCATGATCGCCGATGATGGCTGCGGCATTCCGCACGAGGCGCTCAAGCGGCTCGGCCGGCCGTTCGAACAGGTCGCCAACCAGTTCTCCAAGACCCATGGCGGGTCTGGTCTCGGCCTTGCGATCTCGCGCTCGCTCGCCGAACTGCACGGCGGGACGGTGTCGATCCGCTCCAAGCCCGGCGAGGGAACCGTCGTGGTCGTCCGCATTCCGGTCGAGTGCGGATGCGGGCCGAACGCGGACGTCGCCGGGGACGCCGCGTCCGGGATCGTCTGAGACCGATCAGTTGCGGTCGCCGGACCCGCCGCGCTGGCCGTCGTGGCGTGCGAAGCGCCGGGGCAACTCATCCTCGGTGACGGCACCGGAATCGTCACGGTCCATCAGCGCGAACATCTTCTCCTGGCGGTTGACCAGTTCGTCGGCCGAGACCTGCTCGTCGCCGTCGATGTCGAAACGCTCGATCATGCGTTCGGCCATGCGCTCGGCGCGCCGGCCCTCGAGCGCGGCGGCGATCTCCTCGGCGGTGACGACGCCGTTGTCGTCGGCATCGGCCTCGTTGAAGCGCTCCAGCATCGGCGCGCTGAATTCGGCGAACGTGACCGAACCGCTGGAATCGGCGTCGAGGCGTTCGAAGCGCTCGGCACCGCGCGGGCCGCGCTCGTCGGCCATGGCATAGCCGGCGCCCGTCACGGTGACGATCGCGGCAAGAAGGGCGATGGTGGTCTTGTGGAAGGTCGTCTTGCGGAAGGTGGTCATGGTATGCTCCTTTGCATCGTTCGTCATCCCCGATGCAAAGCCTTCGGCACGCTTCCCGTCACGCCTCCGGCACCGGTTCACCGATGACCTGGTGGAAGATCGCTTCCACCCGCTCCCGGTGACTTTCAAGACGCGCCTCCACATGGCCGATGTCCGGCTCATGCAATCTGGAGCACAACGCATCGACCAGTCCGCGGGGCGCATTGTCCGGCTCGAAAGCCTCCGATGTGCAAAGCCGCAGCATGTGGCCGACCGTTGCGTAATCGTGCGCGGCGGACTGAAGATCCTCTCGTTCCCGCCGGCCGATCACCGCATCGTCAAGCACCGTGAAGATACCGGCCGCGCTGGAGCCGATCAAATTAAGCTTTGGTAAGGCCACGAGCCGCCAGTACTGGGCGAGGAAGTCGAGGTCCATGACGCCGCCGGCGATGCGCTTGAGGTCCCACGGGCCGCGCGGGGCCTTGTCGCGCAGCAGCCGCGCGCGCATGGAAAGCACGTCGGCACGCACCTTGTCTGCGTCGCTCGGCAGGGCGAGCACGGCGCGCAGTTCCTCCTCGGCGCGGGCGCCGATCCCGGCGTCTCCGGCGACGATGCGGGCGCGGGTCAGCGCCATGTGCTCCCAGGTCCACGCGCTGTCGCGCTGGTAGTGCGAAAACGCCCGCAACGAGGTGGCGAGCGGGCCCTTGTTGCCGGACGGGCGAAGCCGGAAGTCGACCTCGTAGAGAACGCCCTCGCTGGTCGGCGCCGACAGGGCCGCGATCAGCCTCTGGGTAAGGCGCGCGTAATATTGCGAGGGCGCGAGCGGCTTGTCGCCGTCGCTCTCGTCGGCGCCGTCGGGATGGTCGTAGATCAGGATCAGGTCGACATCGCTGCCGGCGGTCATCTCGCGCGAGCCGAGCCGGCCGAGCGCGATCAGGCAGCACTCGCCGCCCGGCACCTGCCCGTGCCGGCGTGCGACCTCCTCGCGTGCAGCGTCGAGCGCCTCGGCAATGACCAGATCGGCGATCGCGGTCAGCGCCTCGCCCATTTGCTCGGCCGTCGCCGCACCGGTCAGGAAGCGCACGCCGACCAGAAAGCGCTGCTCGGCGGCGAAGATGCGCAGCCGGTCGAGCCGGTCCTCGTAAAGGCGCGCGTCGCCGAGAAAGGCGGTCAGGCTGTCGGCCATCTCGTCCTTGTCGGGCAGGCCGTCATAGAAGGCCGGATCGAGCATGCCGTCGAACACAAGCGGCCGCTTTGTGATGATCTCCGACAGGCGCGGCGCGGCCGACAGGATGGTCATCAGCAACGACAGGAGATGCCGGTTGGAATCGAGCATCGAGAAGAGCTGGATGCCGGCCGGCAGGCCCTTGAGGAAGGCATCGAACCGCAACAGCGCCGCGTCGGGCTGGCCGGTGCCGGCGAACGCCTCGAGCAGCGCCGGGGTTATGTTGGTCAGCCGTTCGCGCGCGCGCTGGGACTGCACCGCGCCATACCGGCCGAAATGCCAGGTGCGGATGACGCCCCACATGTCGGCGGGGCGCTCGAAGCCCAGTTGCGACAGCGTCGTCAGCGTGTCCGGGTCGGGATCGTCGCCGGTGAACGACAGATTGCCTGCGGTCGCGGCCAGCGTCTCGCCTTCCTGGAACAGGGCGCCGAAATGGCGTTCGACCGTGACCAGTTGCGCGCGCAATCGCTGCCGGAACGCGTCGCGGTCCGGATAGCCCATCAGCGCGGCGACCGAGGCCATCGCCTCGTCCGTTTCGGGAAGCGTATGGGTCTGCTCGTCTCCGATCATCTGGACGACATGCTCCACACGACGCAGGAAGCGATAGGCGTCCGCCATCTCGTCGCGGACGGTCTCGGCGATCCAGCCATCGTCGGCGAACCGGTCCAGCATTTCCAGCGTCCTGCGGACGCGCAGGTGCGGCGCGCGTCCGCCCGCGATGAGCTGCTGGGTCTGCACAAAGAACTCGATCTCGCGGATGCCGCCGCGACCGAGCTTGACGTTGTGGCCCTCGATGGCGATCCGGCCATGGCCCTTGTGGGCATGGATCTGCCGCTTGATCGACTGGACGTCGGCGATGGCGGCATAATCAAGATACTTGCGCCAGATGAACGGGGTGAGCTGGCGCAGGAAGTCGTCGCCAGCCTTCCGGTCCCCGGCGACGGGCCGCGCCTTGATCAGCGCGGCGCGCTCCCAGTTCTGCCCGCGCGCCTCGTAATAGGTCAGCGCCGCGTCGACCGAGATGGCAAGCGGCATGGCGCCCGGATCGGGTCTGAGGCGCAGATCGGTGCGGAAGACGTAACCGTCGCCCGTGCGCTCACCCATGATGCGGATCAGCCGGCGCAGCGCCTTCGACAGCAGGTCGCCGGCCTCGTAGGGTTCGTCCCAGGTCAGCCCGGGGGCGTCGTGCTCGAAGAAGACGATCAGATCGATGTCGGACGAATAGTTCAGCTCGCACGCACCCAGCTTGCCCATGCCGAGCACGATCAGCCCCGAGTCCGTCGCCGGATCGTCCGGGTTGGCGAGCTTCAGCTTGCCCCTGTCGTGCAGGTCGCGCAGCAGCCAGTTGACGACCGCCGCCAGCGCCGCCTCGGCGAGGCGCGACAGGAACATCGTGGTCTGCTCGACCGTGTGTGCGCCGGACAGGTCGCCCAGCGCGATGAACAGGTGCGCCCGGCTCTTGAGTTCACGCAGTTGCCGCGACAGGGACTGTTCGGAGACATCGGCCGGAAAGGCCGTGCGCGCCAGATCGTCGATGGCGGCGATCGCCTCGTCGATGAAGGCGGCGACCGGCGTATCGGGCAGCTTCTCCAGGTGCGTGACATGGCGCTGCATGGCGCCGGCGAGGAACGGCGCGTTGCCGGCGACGCCGACGAGAAATTCCGCCCAGGGGTCGGCCTTGCCGCCGAGCGCCGCCGACAGCCATTCGAGCCCGGCCTTGTCGGCCGCCTCGGCCAGCACGTGACGACAGGTGTCGGCCGCCTCCGCGTCGGTGATGGCGATCGGGCGCGGCGATGATGTTGTCGTCTGGGCGTCGACGGTTTGGGACACGCTCTGCCTCCGCATCATGTCGGTGACACCTAGCGCCCGTCGTCGACGGAAGGAAGTGGGCTAAGGTGCGGCAGCCGGAAACGACAGGACCGCGCACAGGCCCGGTTCGTTGTCCTGAAGCCTGAGTTCGCCGCCATGCTGGCGCATGATCGCGTCGACCAGCGACAGGCCGAGGCCGGAGCCGGGCGCGCTGCGGCTTTCCTCGAGGCGCTCGAAGCGGCGGACGGCGCGCTCGCGATCGGCTTCGGGAATACCGTCGCCGGTGTCGCAGACGAGCAGTTCGACGCGCGATGCCGCCTTGTCGGCGCGGCCCTTCAGGGTGACGGTCGCGTCCACGCCCTTGAGGCCGTACTTGATGGCGTTGTCGATAAGATTGGTGACCGCCTGGCCGATCAGTTCGCGGCTTCCCTCGGCGACGAGCGGGCCGGTCACCTCGTTTTTCAGATGCCCGCCGGCGTCCTCGACCAGCGGCTCGTAGAGATCGGCCAGTTCGGTGGCGACGGTGGCCAGGTCGACCGGCTCGGGCGTGAAGCGCGTGTAACCGGCCTCGACGCGCGAGATCTGCAGCATGGCGTTGAAGATGGAGATGAGCTGATCGGCCTCGGAAATCATGTCCTCGAGCGCGTCGCGATAGCCGGTCTCGCCCTCGTCCTTGCGCAGCGCCTCCTCGGCGCGGTTGCGCAGCCGGGTCAGCGGCGTCTTCAGATCATGGGCGATCGAATCGGACACCTCGCGCAGCCCGTCATTGAGGGTCTCGATCCGCGCCAGCATGGTGTTCAGGCTGGCCGAAAGCCGGTCGAACTCGTCGCCTGCGCTGGAGACCGGAAGCCTTCGGCCGAGATCGCCGGCGACGATGCCGGCGCTGGCCGCCGAGACCGCGTCGATGCGCTTGAGGGCGCGGCGGCCGATGAACAGCCAGATCAGCAGCCCGCCGAGGGCCATCAGGCCCAACGCCAGCGCCAGCGCCCGGCGCACCACGACGCGAAACCGCTCCGGTTCGCCCAGATCGCGCCCGACGAGAACGCGCATTCCGTTCTCGAACCGGAAGATGTTGGCCACCGCCTGGGGCTGGTCGCCGTTCTCGCCGCGTTCGCGGAACTTCTCGTAGCTGAACGGACGACGGGTCCAGCCGGTGTGATCGATGACGCCGGGCTCCAGCGCGCGCACATTGCCGGCGAGGATGCGCCCGGTCGGGTCGGCGACCAGATAGACGAAGGCGCCCGGAGCCCGTGCCCGCCGGTCGATGGCGACGACGAGACCACGCATGCCGCCGCGCTGATAGATGCGATCGAGCGAACGCAACTCCTGCTCGATCGCCATGCGGGTCTCGTTGAGGAAGAAGCCTGCCGCCAGCGAGGTCATGTAGATGACCAGCAGCACCGCGCAGACGCTGAACAGCAGCAGGTAGAGCGCCGAAAGACGCACCGCGGTGGTCTTGAAGATGGCGCCCAGGCGGCGGCGGGGAGCGGGAGCGCTCATCATTCGCGCATGACATAGCCGGCGCCGCGGATAGTGTGCAGCAGCGGCCTGTCGAAGCCCTTTTCGATCTTGCCGCGCAGGCGCGACACGTGCACGTCGATCACGTTGGTCTGCGGATCGAAATGATAGTCCCAGACATGTTCGAGCAACATGGTGCGCGTGACGACCCGGCCGGCGTTGCGCATCAGATATTCCAGAAGGCGGAACTCGCGCGGCTGAAGCACGATGTCCTGCCCGGCGCGCGTGACGCGGCGCGAAAGCCGGTCGAGCTCGAGGTCGGCGACCCGGTAGGCGGTCTCGGCGTCGCCGTTCTGGCTGCGCCGGTGTAGCACCTCGATGCGCGCAAGCAGTTCGGAAAAGGCGTATGGCTTGGTCAGATAGTCGTCGCCGCCGGCCCTGAGACCGGTCACGCGATCATCGACCTCGCCGAGCGCGGACAGGATCAGCACCGGGGTGCGGTCGTCCTCGGCGCGCAACTGGGCGACGATGGAAAGCCCGTCGCGCCGGGGCAGCATGCGATCGACGATCAGCGTGTCATAGGAACCGGTCGAGGCCATGGCGTAGCCGTCGTCGCCATCATGAGCGACATCGGCGGTGTGGCCCGCCTCGCCGAGCGCCTTCTTCAGATAGGCGGCGGCCTGCGGATCGTCCTCGATGATCAGCACCTTCATGGGCGTCGTCTTAGCAAGGGGGAAAGCGGCCCGAAAGGCCGGCGGCGGGCTGGAGGGGGAAGGCCCGCCGCCGTGGGAACCGTCCGGAGGGGATGACATGGAAGGGGCCCGGACGGAACTGGTTTACGCGTCAGCCGCGCGGCAGCGGCACGGCGACGAAGCGGCTGGCATCCTCGCCCTGAAGCCGCAGAAGCGCCGCGCTGCGGCCGGCATCGGCGACCTCGCCGATGCGCTGCTCGACATCGGCGGTCGAGGCGACCGGCTCGTTGTTGACCTCGCGGATGATGTCGCCGGCGCGGATGCCTGCCTGGAAGGCCGGGCTGTCGGGCACGACGTCGGTGATCAGCACGCCCTGGCCGTCTTCGGCCGGAACGAGCGTCAGGCCGAGATCGTCCATCGAGGACGGCTGGGCGCTTTCGGGCTCGCCGCCCTGATCGGCGTCGGGCGTGCCGGCCAGTTCCTGCAGCGAAGGCAGTTCGCCCAGTTCGACCGCGATGTCGCGAGCCTCGCCGTCACGCTGGACGGTGATGGTCACCTCGGTGCCCGGATCGAAGGCGGCGATGGCACGCGACAGTTCGCGGGTGCCCTCGATGGCTTCGCCATTGACCGCCGTGATCACGTCACCGGCCTCGATGCCGGCCTGTGCGGCTGGCGCGCCGGCTTCGGGTTCGGCGACGATGGCGCCGCTGGCGTCGGCGAGACCAAGCGACTCGGCGATCTCGTCGGTGACCGCCTGGATGCGCACGCCGAGCCAGCCGCGTTCGACATTGCCATCGTCGATCAGGTCGGCGACGACATCGGTGGCCACCGCCGCCGGGACGGCAAACGCAATACCCACATTGCCGCCCGAGGGCGAGAAGATGGCCGTGTTCACGCCGACGACCTCGCCGGCGAGGTTGAAGGTCGGACCGCCGGAGTTGCCGCGGTTGACCGCCGCGTCGATCTGGATGAAGTCGTCATAGGGGCCGGCGCCGATGTCGCGCCCGCGGGCGGAGACGATTCCTGCGGTGACGGTGCCGCCAAGGCCGAACGGATTGCCCACCGCGACCACCCATTCGCCGACGCGCGTCGCATTGTCGTCGTCGAAGGTCACGTAGGTGAATTCGCGGTCGGCATCGACCTTCAGCACGGCCAGATCGGTGCGCGCATCGGCGCCGATCAGTTCGGCGTCGAGTTCGGTGCCGTCATTCATGATGACGGTGAACTCCTCGCCATTGTCGATGACGTGGTTGTTGGTGACGATGAAGCCGTCGCCGGAGATGAAGAATCCCGAGCCCTGGCTGACCGGGCGCGCGCGGCGCGGACGGTCGGGACCGCGCTCGCCGAACTGGCGTTCGTTGAACCGGTCGCCGAATTCACGATCGAAGAAGCGGCGGAAGGGATGGCCTTCGGGCAGGTCCTCGAACGGGCTGCCGCGGAACTGGCGACCGAAGGACCGGTCGGAAACCTCATCGACGCTGGCGCGCACGCGCACCGAGACGACGGCCGGCGAGACGGCCTCGACCACATCGGCGAAGCCCGGCGCCATGGCGGGCGCCTCGAGGCGGACCGGTTCGGCGTAGGCGGGGTTGGCGAACTGCGCGGTGCCGTAGCCGGCAAAGCCCGCGCCGACGACGGCGGCGGCCATGACGGCCGCGGTGAAACGGGGCGTTCTCATTTGGGTCATCCTCTTGACTGACGTTCGGGCGCGACGAGCGCCGTTGCGGTCAATCTAGGAAACCCAAGGTTGCCCAAACATGGCCGTCACATGAAAAATCGGTAAGGTTGGGTCACGGGCGCGTGAGGTGCCCTACCCCGTCGCGACCTTCGTGATCACGGTCGCGCTGCCCTCAAGCGTCTTGTGGACGGGGCACTTGTTGGCGATCTCCTCGAGCTTGTCGGCCAGTTCGGGCGGCACGTTGCCGTCGACCGTGATCACGCGCTCGAAGCGGTCGATCTTGCCCTTGCCGTTCTTCTGCTCGTCGGTGCAGTCCACGCAGTCCTTCGCATGCACCTTGGCGTGGCTGACATCGACGGTGACCGTGCCCAGATCGAGCTTCTTGAACTCGGCGTAGATGCGCAGCGTCATCGACGTGCAGGCGCCGAGCGCCGCCGACAGGAAGTCGTAGGGCGTGGGACCGGTGTCGGTGCCACCGACCGAGGCGGGCTCGTCGGCGAAGAAGCGGTGCCGACCGGCCTGGACGCTGTTCTGGAACTTGCTGGCGCGCGTTTCGGTGACACGGACATGCTCGATCGCTTCCTCGCCCTGCGGCTGGTCCCCGGGCAACAGGCGCGAGGCCCAGCCGGCGATGACCTCGGCGGCGAACTCGGCGTCCTCGGCCTTCGACAGGAGGTGATCGGCGGTGTCGAGCGAAATGAAGCTCTTGGGGTGCCTGGCGGCCGTGAAGATGCGCGTGGCGTTGTCGATGCCGACCGTCTGGTCGATCGGCGAATGCATGACCAGAAGCGAGGCGCGCAGGGCCTTGATCCGACCGGTCAGTTCAGTCTCGCGGGCGGCCTCGACGAACCCCTTGCCGATCCGGAACGTGCGGCCGCCAAGGGTCACCTCGGCCGAACCCTCGCGCTCGATCGTGTCGAGATCGCCTTCGAAATTGTGCAGCACGTGCTCGGCGTCGGCCGGCGCACCGATCGTCACCACGCCCTTGACCTCTGGAATGTCGCCGGCGGCGGCGAGCACCGCCGCCCCGCCCAGCGAATGGCCGATCAGCAGGACCGGCGCCTGTTCGGTTTCCCGCAAATGGTCGGCGGCGGCGATCAGGTCGGCGACGTTGGAGACGAACGAGGTGTTGGCGAACTCGCCCTCGGAGGAACCGAGCCCGGTGAAATCGAAGCGCAGGACCGCGACGCCAAGGCGCGCCAGATTGGCGGCGATGCGCCGGGCGGCGACGATGTCCTTGGTGCAGGTGAAGCAGTGGGCGAACAGCGCGACGCCGCGGACGCGACCCTCGGGCCGGTCGAAGCGGGCCGCGAGTTGGTAGCCGTCATGGGACTGGAAGGTGCGTTTTTCGACTGGCATGGCAGGCTCCCCTGATATGAAGGCTCCCTACCGCTCCTGCCGGTCACCTTCATCTAAAATCTTTGCGACGCGCGCTTGTTCTTCGGCGGTCAGTGCGTCGCCCAGCCGCGAGTTGCTCTGGCGCCGGCTGAAGACGAGCGCGGCCGTGCCCCCAAGGATCAGGATGATGGCGGGCGTCGCCCACAGGAGGGCATTGCGCGCCGAAAAGGTCGGCCGCAGCAGCACGAACTCGCCATAGCGGTCGACGACGTAGGCGACGACCTCCTCGTTGCTGTCGCCGGCGACGAGCCGGTCGCGCACCAGCACGCGCAGGTCGCGCGCCAGTTCGGCGTCGGAATCGTCGATCGACTGGTTCTGGCAGACCATGCATCTGAGGCCCGCCGAGATGTCGCGCGCGCGCTCCTCAAGCGCCGGATCGTCGAGGATCTCGTCGGGATTGACGGCGAGCACGGGAGTGGCGCTGAGCGCCCCGATCAGCGCAAAGGTCACGACAAGGCGCTTCATTCGGCCGGCTCCGGCCGCGCCTGCGCCGTCGTCTGCTCGCGCCGCCGGCGCGCGGCGACGGGTGCGCCGATCCGCAGGCGCCGGTCGGACAGCGAGATCAGCCCGGCCAGCACCATCACGATCGTGCCGTGCCAGATCAGCGTGACATAGGGCTTGTACCAGATGCGTACGACGATGGCGTCGGTGTCGGGCGCCGGATCGCCGAGCGCGATATAGTACTGGCTGAACAGACCGACCATCTGGATGCCCGCCTCGGTGGTCGGCATGCGGCTTGCCACATAGACGCGCTTTTCCGGCTCGACGGTGCCGATCTCGCGGCCGTCGCGGGTGATGGTGAAGATGCCCCGGTCGTAGGTGAAGTTTGGCCCCTTGCCCGGCGTCAGCGAATCAAAGGCGACCTCGTAGCCTGCAAACGAGGTGATTTCGCCCGGCGTCATGCGCAGCACGGTCTCGTCCTCGAAGGTGGTCACGCCGACGATGCCGAGCGTGGTAACGCCGAGGCCGGCATGGGCGAGCGCGGTGCCCCAGTTGGCGCGCGGCAGGCCGCGCAACCGTGACCAGCCCTTGGCGAACCCGTTCCTGGCAAAGCCTGCCTTCTGCCAAACGTCGGCGAACGCGCCGATGATCAGCCAGAAGGCGACGAAATAGGCGAGCGCCGACAGGACCGGCGCTTCGTAGCGCACATAGGCCATGAACAGCGCGGCGACGAGCGAAAGAGCCGCCGCCAGCCAGAGGCGTTCGGCGGCGGCGTAGAGATTTCCGCGTTTCCAGGCGAGCAGCGGCCCGAACGGCACGGCCATCAGAAGCGGGATCATCAGCGGAATGAAGGTGTAGTTGAAATAGGGCGCGCCGACCGAGATCTTCTCGCCGGTCACGGCCTCGACGAGCAGCGGATAGAGCGTGCCCACGAGCACCGTCGCCGTGGCCGTCGTCAGAAACAGATTGTTGAGGACGAGCGCGCCCTCGCGGCTGATCGGATGGAACATGCCGCCATTGCGCAAGGTGCCCGCGCGCAGGGCGAACAGGATCAGCGATCCGGCGATGAAGAACACCAGGATCATCAGGATGAAAAGGCCGCGCTGTGGGTCGGTGGCGAACGAATGCACCGAGGTCAGAACGCCCGAGCGCACAAGGAAGGTGCCCAGCAGCGAAAAGGAAAAGGCGAGGATCGCCAGAAGGATCGTCCAGACCTTCATCGCCTCGCGCTTTTCCATCACGAGCGCGGAATGGAGCAGCGCGGTGCCGATCAGCCAGGGCATGAAGGAGGCGTTCTCGACCGGGTCCCAGAACCACCAGCCGCCCCAGCCGAGTTCGTAATAGGCCCAGTAGGAGCCCATCGAGATGCCGGCGGTGAGGAACAGCCAGGAGACGAGCGTCCATGGCCGCACCCAGCGCGCCCAGGCCGCATCGATGCGGCCCTCGATCAGCGCGGCGACGGCAAAGGAGAAGCAAATCGAAAAGCCGACATAGCCCAGGTACAGAAGCGGCGGATGCACGGCCAGACCAATGTCCTGCAGGATCGGGTTGAGGTCGCGACCCTCCATCGGCGCGGGGGACAGGCGCTCGAACGGGTTCGATGTGAGCAGGATGAACAGCGCGAAGGCGACGGTGACCGAGCCTTGCACGGAGAGGACGGCCGCCTTCAGCCGCGAGGGGAGATTGCCGCCGAAGAAGGCGACCAGCGCGCCGAACAGGGCGAGCGTGAGGATCCACAACAGCATCGAGCCCTCGTGGTTGCCCCACACGCCGGTGATCTTGAATATCATCGGCTTGTCGGAGAACGAGTTGGCCCAGACGTTGCGCACCGAGAAGTCCGAGGTGACATAGGCCCAGGTGAGCGCCGCAAAGGATACGGCGACGACGAGGAACGAGGCGATGGTGAGCGGCGGGGCGACATGCAGCATGCGCGCATCGTTGGTGCGCAGGCCGATCATCGGCACGATGGTCTGGGCGAGCGACAGCGCCAAGCCGAGAACCAGCGCGTAGTGACCCAGTTCGACGATCATGTCAGGCCTCCCAACCCAGCCTAGTATTTGTTGCCCGCCGGTGAATCCCCGCCAGCCTCGCCCTTCCAGACGCCCTGCTCCTTGAGGGCGTCGGCGACCTCGCGCGGCATGTAGGTCTCGTCGTGCTTGGCGAGCACGGTGTCGGCCCGGAACGTGCCGTCCGGCTGCATCGTGCCTTCGGCGACGATGCCCTGGCCCTCGCGGAACAGGTCCGGCAGAATGCCGCCATAGCGAACGGTGACGGCGTGGTTGGCGTCCTCGATGGCAAAGCGCACGGACGAATCCTCGAGCGTTTCGACCGAGCCCATCACGACCAGACCACCGAGTCGTAGCCGCCCCTCGTTCTCGGCGGCGTTCGCCGGCGCGACGATGTCGGTCGGCGTGCGGAAGAAGGTGACCTGCTCGCTGAGCCCGGTCAGCACGAGCGCGACCGCCGCGCCGAGCACACCGAGCGCTCCGAAGATCACCGCAAAGCGCTTCTGCTTGCGCGTCACCGCCAATAGTCCTCCACGTCCAGTCCGAGCCCGCTTGCGAAAGCGCGCAGATCGTCGAGCGCGTCGGGGCGGTCTTCAAAGGCCGCCCGGGCCCGTTCTAGCGCGTCACGCAACGCCTCAGGTTGATCAAGGACAATCCGGGCGCGAATGAGGCGCTTCCAGCCTTCAAGGTCGTCCGGTTCGGCGCGCAGCCGCTCGTCGAGCGAGGCGACCATCCCCTCGATCATCGCGCCGCGTTCGCCTTCGTCGAGTTCGCCCACCTGCTCGATCGTCCCGTCATCGAGCGCCGGCGGACGGCCGGGGGTTTCGGCCCGCGGCGCGGTCTCGGCGAGCCGCGCCAGGCTCTGGCCGGCGACGGCGCGCCAGGCCTGATCGGCCCCGGCGTCGGCGGCGAGTTCGGTCCATATCTGCTCGGCCTGCGCGTACCGACCGATCTGCACGGCGCCAAGTCCGTCGAAGAAGCGCGCGCGCGGGTCGGCCGGATCGGCCTCGAGCGCACGATCAAACAAGGAGGAAGCCTCCTCGGTGACGATGCCGCCCGCGGTCGTCACCAGCACCTCGCCGAGCCCGGACAGCCGTGCGGGCGTCTCGCCCATCAGCCGGATGGCGTTGCGGTAGGCGGTTTCGGCGCGACCGATATCGCCGAGGCGGAAATAGACCGGGGCGAGCACGTCCCAGCCGCGCCCGTCGTCGGGGTTCTCGCGAAGATGGTCCTCGGCGCGGGCGACCAGGTCGCGAAGCTGCGTGCTGGCATCGCTCGCGGCCGCCTGCGCGTCGCGCAGCGCCTCGACGCGCATGGCGAGCGGCTGCGCCTCGTATCCCGGCGAGCCGATGCCGGTGTAGACGATGAAGGTCAGGCCCGGCACGAAGACGAGCGCGAACAGCGCCAGCACGGCGCGGCCGGACCGCCGGGCCGGGCCACGGTGGGCGTCGGTGTCGCCGGCCTGCATCCGGTCCTCGACGGCGAGGATGCGCCGGGCGATCTCGTTGCGCGCCTGTTGCGCTTCGGCGGGCGAAATGGCGCCGCGTCCCTGTTCGGCGTCGAGCTCCTCGAGCTGGTGACGATAGACCGCGATATCGTGTTCATGATCCTCGGCGCGGTCGAGCGTCGCCCCCCGGCCAGGCGCGAAAAGCGGACGGAAGCCGATCAGGACGGCGGCGACGGTCAAGGCCAGCACTGTCAACCAGAACAACATGGGCCTCAGATATCGTCAGCCTGCGGCGTTTCCAAGAAAAACCGGATGCGACAAAGGTGCAGTCGTTTCGCGACGGTCGGGGCAGGCCTAGGACAGGAGCGACCAGCTCCCATCCGGATTGCGGCAGGCCGTGCCGCGCACGACGATCGGCGCCGAAGCCGCCTCTGCGCTGATCGTATGCGTGTACTGGCGGCAATCCTGCGAGCCGACGCGATAGGGCTGGGAGGGAACGACCTGGCCGGTGAGGCCGCCATTGCGGGCCTGCCAGGAAACGATGTCGCCGGGGGGCGTGAACTCGAGCGCGCGGTATTCGCTCTGCAGCGCCGCGATGCGGTCGGCGCGTCCGATGCGGGCGCCCTCGATGCGGCCGACAAGACCGCCCCCGAGCGGTTCGAGCAGGTTCAGGCCGGCCGCGGGCGCCACGGCGGCACCAGCGCCTGCACCGGCGTCGGCGGTTCCGCTGCCACCGCCAAGGCCGAGGCTGACGCAGCCTGTCAGCGTCGTCAGGGCAAGCGCCGTCAGGGCGATCGACCGGAAAGGGAAGGCTTGGCGGCCCATCTCGTTCAACCTCGCAGGCAATGTCGGACGTGCCGCATTTACGGGTCGATGGACGTGGCCGCAATATGGCGGTTCAGGAAAGCGACCGCGCGGCGGGCAGGCCGAGGGTGACTTTGAGCCCGCCGAGCGCGCTGTCCGACAGCGTGACCTCGCCCTTGTAGGCGTCCACGGTCTCGACGACGATCGACAGGCCAAGGCCCGTGCCGGGCTTCGTTTCGTCCAGCCGCTGGCCGCGCTTGAGCGCGACGGCGCGCTGTTCGGCCGAAATGCCGGGACCGTCGTCCTCGACGGTTACATTGAAGAAGCCGCCGGTCGCCTCGCCAAGCGCGATCGCGATCTTCCCGTTGCTCCACTTGCAGGCGTTTTCGAGCAGGTTTCCGCAGACTTCCTCGAAATCCTCCTTCTCGCCCGCGAACGCGACCGGACGTTCGGGCAGGTCGAGGGTGAAGGACTTGTCGGGGTTGAGCTTGCGCATGACCTTGACGAGGCGCTCGAGGGCCTCGGACGCATCGGTGCGGAAGGCCGTGCCGCCGGCCTGGGCGGCGATCCGGGCGCGGTTGAGATAGTGTTCGACCTGCGCCTTCATGGCGCTTGCCTGTTCGCCGACGAGACGCGGCTCGACGGGCCTGCCGCGCTCGGCCTCGTTCCGGAGAACGGAAATCGGCGTCTTCAGGGAATGGGCGAGATTGCCGACCTGGGTGCGGGCGCGCTCGACGATGCGGCGGTTGTTGTCGATGAGCATGTTCATCTCGTCGACCATGGGCTGGATCTCGTCGGGATAGCGGCCCGCAAGCGCGTGTTCCTCGCCGGCGTGGATGGCGCGCAGCGCCCGGCGCACGCGGCCGAGCGGACGCATGCCGAAAACGATGATCGCGGCGTTGATGGCGACGACGCCGACGCCGAACACGGTCAGCAGGAGCGCCAGGCTGCGGGCGAGCGAACCGATGGCGTCGTCGAACTCGCTCTGATTGCCGGCAAGCTGGAAAAGGGCGATCTCGCCGCCCTGCCCGATCTGCACTTCGGCCTCGAGCACGCGCAGCGTCTGCCCGGCCGGACCCAGCATTTCGAAGGTGCGGGTGAACTGGTCGTCATAGGGGATGTCCGACAGCGGGGGGCGCGCAAGGGTGCTGTCGGCAAGCGAGGGAGACCGGCGGATATCGCCATCGGCGCCGACCAGGCCGACCTGCCAGTACCAGCCCGATCCGGGATCGAGGAAACTGCGGTCGCCGAGGTTCGGCACGCCGGACAGGGTGCCGTCCGCGGTGATCGTGAACGCGGCGATCAGGCTGTAGAGCTGGGCCTGCTGCAGGTCGGCAAAGCCGCGTTCGGCATTCGCCCGGTACTGGCTGACAAGAAGCCAGCCGAGGATCGCCACCGCCAAGACCGTCCAGACGGTCGAAAGGGCGATGACGCGGTTGCGCAGCGAGCCGGGCGCTATCGGCATCGATCAGCTTGCGGCAGGCGTTCCGGCCTGCTCTTCGGCGGGATCGCGCAGGCGGTAGCCGAGCCCGCGCACGGTCTCGATCAGATCATGGCCGATCTTGCGCCTGAGCCGGCCGACGAAGACCTCGACCGTGTTGGAATCACGGTCGAAATCCTGATCGTACAGATGCTCGGTCAGTTCGGTGCGCGAGACGACCTCAGCCTTGTGATGGATCAGGTAAGAGAGCAGTCGGAATTCGTGCGAGGTCAGCTTGAGCGCCTTGCCGTCGACCAGCGCTCGCGACGTCTTGGTGTCGACGATGAGCGGGCCACAGGCCAGTTCCGAGGTGGCGTGACCGGAGGCGCGGCGGATCAGCGCCCGCACGCGGGCCAGCACTTCCTCGATGTGGAACGGCTTGGTGACGTAATCGTCGGCGCCCGCGTCGATGCCGGCTACCTTGTCGTTCCAGCGATCGCGGGCGGTCAGGATCAGGACCGGCATGGTGCGCTCGTCCTCGCGCCAGCGCTGCAGCACCGAGATGCCGTCCATCAGCGGCAGGCCGATATCGAGCACGACGCAGTCATAGGGCTCGGTGTCGCCGAGGAAATGGCCTTCCTCGCCGTCGAGCGCCGCGTCGACCACATAGCCGGCGTCCTCGAGCGATTCCTTGATCTGACGATTGAGTTCGGCGTCGTCCTCGACCAGCAAAATGCGCATCGGCCCGCTCCCTTCCTGCGTGTCCGGCATAGCCGGCGACACGCGCAAGCACTGTGCGTTCTATCACGGTCTATTGCGCGACGAAAATCTCCTCGCGGCGCGGCCGCTCGCCGCCCTGGGCCTCGTAGAGGAGCACGACGCGGCAGCCCGAGGCGCCGTTCTGCTGTGCGGCTTCGGCACCCACGAGGGTGGCGCCCTGACGCGCGGCGAGGTTCTGGCCGACCTGGAAACAGTTGTCGGTCGCGAGCTGCATCGTTTCGGCAGCCGGGGCGGGCGCGGAATACGCCAGTCCCAGGGCCAATACGCCAACCATGTATGCGTGCTTGATCATCATGGCTTCCGTATAGTCATGGGCACCTGAACACAAACTGAACGTTGCCCGGTGCAAGCGTTCAGCCGATGCGGGTGTGGGCCGTCATGCGGCCGAGGATGGCGATGGCGCCGGCGCCGGCCGATACCAGTTGCAGGATCGCCTCGACAAGACCCTCATGGGCGGCCTGATCGACGGGCATACCGAGAGCGGAGCCGAACGTTGCGGCGATGGAGACGAGGGCGGCCCAGATCGTCTTGGACAGATACCAGGGTTTGACGGTGTTCATCGCGTTTCCTTTCGTTTTGCAGTCAGGGAAGGTCCACAGGCAGGACGGCCCGTGCCGGCAGGCCTGCGCCGATCCGTGTGCCGATCTGGCGAATCTCGCAGTCCACCTCGGACGGTGTGGCGCCGTAGAGGGCGCCGACGAGGGACGGATCGAGTTCGAGAAGAGGCGTGCCCGTCTCGGCTGCGTGGATGGATGCGCCGCCCGCATCGAACAGCGTCACCGCATAGCGTTCGACGTCCTCGCCGAGCGGCGCGTCGGCGGCAAGTTGCGTGCCGAAGCCGAGACGGGACCGGCGAACCCAGCGCAGCGCGAGCGAGCCGTCCACACCCGCCTTCGCGCGCAAATGGACCGGCGCAAGCGGCGTCAGGGCACGAACCCCGCCGGTGGCGGAGAGCGTGGCGAAATAGCGGTCCGAAAAGGTCCGCCCGACCGGTCCGATGCGCCAGTTGAGCGCAATGCCGATCTCCGTCGCCCCCAGGCCGGCGGCCGGCACGCGGTCGTCGAGCACGACGATGCGGGCGTCCGCGGGCGCGCCGAGCGCGGCGGCGTCCTCGGTGCCGGCCTGGCCGCGCAGCAATGCGGTCAGTCGCCAGTGCCCCGGCGCGATTTCCTCGGCAAAACGGAACTGGGCGACCTCGAAGAGGCCGCTTGCTGCCTCGATGGCAACCGCGTTGCGCCCGGCCAGAAGCAGGTCCTCGGTGACCGACGCCAGTTCGCCGGATGGCAGCGCCAGTTCGATCGCGTTGGCCCGGTCGTAGCGGCCGGACGATCCGGGGGCGAGCGGTGCCGTGAGCCGGCCGATCAGGGCATTGCCCGGGACGGTTCGAAGCAGTTCGAAGCCGTCTGCGCCCGGCGACGCGAACACCGCCTGCGGGCGCGCGGGCACGGCGCGCAGGGCGATCCTGAAATTGGCTTCCGGGGCCGACTGGTCGAGCATGGGAAGATCGAGCAACAGCGCCTCGGGCGGGCCGCCGAACAGGCCGAGCGCCTCCGGGGAAGCGCCGCGCGCGGGCAATGAGGGACGCGCCGCCCCGACCGGTGCGCCATGAACCGAGACGGTCGTGACCTCGAGCCGGTCGGTCAGATCGATGCCGGTGATGCGCCAGTGGGTCGATTGCGCATCGTCCAGCGCGATGACGTCGCCCGGCTCGAGCCCGGCGAAGCGCAGGGGCAGTTCGAGCCGCAGTCCGTCGCGCCCGGCCCAGAAGCGCCCGATCGCGGCTTCGGCAACGTGACGCGCCGCGTCGCCATCGAGCGTGCAGGGCAGATTGAGATCGACAAGGCGCGCGGACGGGCCGTCGCGCCGGTGCGAACGGGCCGATTGCATCCGGTAGTCGGTCAGCGCGTCGCGATAGCGCACGACGACCTCGGCGGGCAGTTCGTCGGCCTGACCGGTGGTCAGCCGGCGATTTCCGGTCTCACGGCCAAGGCAGATCGCGTCGGCTGGCAGCGTGACGGGCCGGTACGCCTCGCTGGCAAAGCGAAGGATCGGCGCGTCTTCCGTGCCCGTATCGGTCACCACAAGGCCGAACGTGTCGACCAGCGGTTCGAGCGTGGGGCGGATGCCGGCCGGGCGGTCGACGCTCATACCCAGAACCGTGCCGCGCACGGCGCTGACGTCGGGCGGCTGCAGGCCATGATCGGCGAAGACGGCGGCGATCAGACCGGCGAGTGGCGCTGCGCCGAGCCGTCCGTTCAGCCAGTGGCCGGTCAGCCAGTTGCCGCCATCGCCCCAGATGGCGCCGTTGCGCGGAAACTCCGGAAACGGCCGGGCATCCCAGGCCCACAGGAACATGCGATCGGGATCGACCATCGGCAGGTTCGTGCCCGGCGCGAACGGGTTGGCGGCCGTGCCGGCCTGCGCCCAATGGGCAAAGTGGGCGTCGAGGAGGGCGCGCTGGACGCCGTCGGAGCGCGCTCCGGTGGAAAAGTGCGGCTGGGCGCTTTCGGCGGATTTCGGATCGGGGAAGACATTAGGCTGGTTGGCGCCGGCGTGGACGGCCGGACAGCCGAGTTCATCGCACCATGCGGCGGCGAACTGCGGGCCGCGCAAACTGCCCGGATCATGCGCCGAAAAGGCCTGCGCCACCGCGCCGTTCGGCCAGACGAGACGCCGCCGCGTCGCCTCGTAAACCGGCCGGTTGTAGCGGGCACATGCCAGAATGCCGGCGGGCCCGTCGATCATGACTTCGCGCACATCGGCGAGCGTCTCGCCGACCAGCGCGATCGGGCTCGTCACCGTCCGGGCAAACGGCAGGACAGCGCTCGCCAGCCCATGCACCCATTCGGCGCCGGCGCGTGTCTTGCCAGAACCTCTGCCCCCCAGCAGCAGCCAGGTCGACCAGCGTTGGTGACGCGGCGGCTTCTGCGCTTCACGCAGCGCCAGCGGTCCCGAGGTGAGCGCCGCACGCCGGACAAGTGTCGAGGGTTCGTTCGGACACCATGGCCGTCGCGCGTTCTCGGGCAAGATCGTCGATCCGTTGTTCGGCCGCGGCGATGAAAGCGCGGACATCCATCAGTTCGTCTTCGTTGCGGGCGGCGTGCCGGTTCGCAGCGGCATCGACCAGATCCGCCAGGTTCGTGGCGGCTTTGCCGATCGCCGCGACGCCCTCGGTGAACGGCTTGTGAAAGGTCCCCGCCTTGCGGGCTTCGGCGAGCAGATGCCCGGCCTGCTCGCGCAGTGTCTCGGCCAGCGACCGGGTGAGCGTTGGCGACAGGATCGCCGTGTCGAATTCGTCGATAGGTTCGGTCATCTCATACCTCTCCCGGCTGCCGGAACCGGACTGATTGCCCCGTTCGCAGGCACAAAAAGGCGCCCGTCATGCGACGAAGCGCCGTGTCGACCCATTTCGGTGATTATGCCAGTAAGCTACCCGATCACCGTGACGGTGTCAAGAACATATTCCTATCACGCTGACCTTTTTTGGTGACCCATGGCTCACGCCGATCCATATGAGGATTATCCGCCGCTCAAGCCGCAGCAGACCGGTCTTGTCGGCAAGTGCCCCCGGTGCGGGCGCGGCCGCCTGTTCTCGGGCTTTCTGGCGATGGCCGACCGGTGCGAGGTTTGTGGCCTGGACTATGATTTCGCCGATCCGGCCGATGGACCGGCATTTTTCGTGATCACGTTCGCCTGCATCCCGGTGGTCGCCTTTGCCGTGTGGATGGAGGTGGCCATCGGCGCGCCCTATTGGCTCAACGCCCTTCTGACACTGCCGCTTCTGGTGCTCTTCTGCATCCTGCCGCTGCGGCCGCTCAAGGGACTGCTGGTCGCCCAGCAGTTCATTCACAACGCCCACGAGGGCGCGATCGCAGGCCCGGAGGACCGGCATGGCACCGGCCGGCGTTAACGCCGAACTGCGCCGGCGATTGCCCGACGGCCGGAAATGCGGCACATAGGAGCGCGCGGCATGACAGCGCGCCGCATGTGCGCCCGAAAGAGCCCGCGTCCGGTACGAGATGAACGATCTGAACCTGCCCGATGACGAGAAGGGCAAGCGCCCGCACAAGAAGTCGTCTTTCCTTCTGGAAGTCGACGCCTGGATCGATTCGGCGCTCTACGACTCCAGTTTCCAGGCCGCCCAGACCTGGGAAGACATCACGATATTCTTCCGCCGGTTCCGCCCCTACGGCCTGAACCGCGCCATTTTCGAGATCGCCGGAGAGACGATGACGCTCGTCATGGCCGGCATGATCGTCATGCTGGCGCTCGCCATCCCCTCATCGCGCGAGATCGCCCAGAACTGGCGCGATCAGGAGCAGTTCGCCGTTACGTTCCTCGACCGCTACGGCCGCGAGATCGGCCAGCGCGGGATCCTGCACACCGACGCGGTGCCGGTCGAGGATCTGCCGGACCATCTGATCAAGGCGGTGCTCGCCACCGAGGATCGGCGCTTCTTCGACCATTTCGGTATCGACGCGATGGGTCTGGTGCGCGCCATGACCGAGAATGTCCGCGCCAATTCGGTCGTTCAGGGCGGCTCGACGATCACCCAGCAGCTCGCCAAGAACCTGTTCCTGTCGAACGAGCGCACGATCGAGCGCAAGGTCAAGGAAGCGTTCCTGGCGCTCTGGCTCGAGGCCAATCTGAGCAAGCAGGAGATCCTCAAGCTCTATCTCGACCGCGCCTACATGGGCGGCGGCACATTCGGCGTCGGGGCGGCGGCGAAGTTCTATTTCGACAAGGACGTGCGCGACGTCACGCTCGCCGAGGCGGCGATGCTGGCCGGCCTGTTCAAGGCGCCGGCACGGTTTGCGCCGCACATCAACCTGCCCGCCGCGCGCGGTCGCGCCAACGAGGTGCTGACAAACATCGTCCAGGCCGACTTCATGACCGAAGGTCAGGTCACGGGCGCACGGCGCGAACCTGCCGATGTCGTGCTGCGCGCCTCGACCGAGAGCCCGGACTATTTCCTCGACTGGGCCTATGAGGAGGTCAAGAGCTTCATCGTCGAGAACGGCTTTCCGACCCGCTCCGTCGTCGTTCGCACGACGATCGACACCGACCTGCAGCGGGCGGCGGACGAGGCCGTCCAGTTCTTCCTGCGCAAGCACGGACAGGACTACAATGTCGGCCAGTCCGCCATGGTCGTGCTCGAACGCAACGGCGCGGTCCGCGCGCTCGTGGGCGGCAGCGACTACGGCGTCAGCCAGTTCAACCGCGCCACGGCGGCCGAGCGGCAGGCGGGTTCGTCCTTCAAGACCTACGTTTACGCCGCGGCCATCGATCACGGCCTGACCGACCAGACGGTGATCGCGGACCGGCCGATCACGTGGCGGGGCTGGTCGCCGCAAAACTACAACCGCTCGTTCGCCGGCCGGGTGACGCTTGCGACCGCGCTTGCCCGATCGATCAACACGGTACCGGTCTGGATCACGCGCGACCATCTGGGCGGCACGGCCCCGGTTGTCGAGATGGCGCGGAAGATGGGCGTCGAATCGAACATCATCAGCCACCACACGATGGTGCTGGGCACCTCGGGCATGACGGTGATGGACCAGGCGACCGGCTATCTGTCGCTGGCCAGCGGCGGCATCGCCGGCCTGCGCCACGCCTTCACCCAGATCAGCGATCTGGGCGGCGAGATCATCTATGACCGACGTCGCGCGCCGGAGACAGGGACTCGCATTCTCGAGCAGGAGAAGGTCGAGATGCTCAACCGCATGCTGGTGAACGTGACCGAGTGGGGGACCGGGCGCCGCGCGGCGCTCGAAGGCATCAAGGTCGCCGGCAAGACGGGCACCACGCAGGCTTACCGCGATGCCTGGTTCGTCGGCTATACGGGCAACTACGCCGCAGCCGTCTGGTACGGCAATGACGACTACACGCCGACGAACCGGCTCACAGGCGGGCGTCTTCCGGCAATGACGTGGCAGAGGATCATGGAATACGCCCACGCGAACGCCGACCTGGTGCCGCTGGCCGGTGTCGAAGATTCGATCCCTGCTGCCAGCGAAGAGGAGGCGGTCGAGGTCGCCGAGGACGATGCCCAGAACGGACTTGCGCGCCGACTGGTCCTGTCCGAGGAGAGCGTCCGGTTCCTTTTCGCGCTCGAAGAGAAGCTGGCGGCCACCGAACCGCTCGCGGCCGACCAGCAGCAGCTTGCCGCCCGCACCCGTTGACAGGTCGCGCCAACGCGCGGCAAGTCCATCTCCTCAGGTGCGGCGCATGGCTCCACGCCCGTGCCGCCCCCTCGATCGAACAACCCGCCCAAGACTCCCATCATGTTTCGCACGGCCCTGACGATCCTTTACGTGCTGGCCCTCGCTCTGGGGCTGGGCGGCGCCAGCGCCTGGTACGTCACCGAGCGCTTTGCCGGCTTCGAGCCGCTGAGGATCGGTCAGTGGACCGGCTATCCGCAGGCCGGCGCGGGCCGGGCGGATCCCTATGCGCGGGCCCGCGCCGCCCGCACGAGCGACGTGCCGCTCGGATCGGCGGAAGGCCTCGTTCTGACCGCGACGCGGGATACGGACGGAGCAATCCTGAACGGGGCATGCGCCTACCGGATCGCCGGGCGTGCGCCGGCGGCGCGGCTCTGGACCCTTCGCATGGCGCGCACGGGCACCGGGACCGTCGAAAGGCGGCCAGATCTGCCATCATACTTAAGCAGCCGTGGGGTCCTGCGGGAGCCGGACGGAAGCTTCCGGATCATGCTCGCGCCGGAGGTGCAACCCGGCAACTGGCTGCATCCGGGCCATGACGGACCCATCCGGCTGATCCTGACGCTCTACGACACGACGGTGGCGGCGAATGTCGGCCTCGCCGACGTCACGCTTCCGGTGATCGAGAAGGTGGAGTGCCGGGCATGACGCGCCTCTTCTACGCGACCCTGGTCGGACTGGTCGGTGCGGCGGTCGTGCATCTGGTGGTGATCTTCCTTTTGCCGCTCGTTTCGACCGATACGGCGTGGAACCGTGTCGCAGCCCAGGTCGCCGAACACGAGCCGATGCGGCCCGGCGATGAGCGGGACGCGCTTGGCGCGGGCGCGTACGGACCCGACCCGTTCTTCGTTACCGTGATCTGCCGCTACGATCTGCGCGCCGGAGCCCTGCACGTGCGATCACCGGGACTGGCGCCGCTCTGGACGGTGGGCGTCCACGACAGCCTTGGCACCGTGATCTTTTCGGCCAATGACCGGCTCGTTGCCGGTCGACGGCTCGATCTCGCCGTGGTCGATGCGAGCCAGTTGCGTTTCGTGCGGCAGAACGCACCGCCCGAACTGGCCAACGCGATCATCGCGCCGGCCGCGCGACCGACGGGATTTGTGACCGTGCGCGCTTTCAGGCCCGATCCGACATGGGACACGGTGATCGAACGGTTCGTCGATGAACTCGCCTGCGAGCCGCTCGGCTTTTAAGGATACGGAGCTAACGCTCCTTGGCCGCCCCGCCACCCTTTCGGTTCTTGCCCACAACCTTGCCAGACGGCGTGCCGATCGGCTCGCGTCGAACGCCGGTGAAAAGCAACAGCGTCGCCGGTCCGCTAAGAGGCAGAAGCGCGGACTGACGCTTGCGCCGGAGGCGGTCATGGACCGACCGGTAGGCGGACATTGCAACGATATCGGCCATGGGCACCCCCTTCGAGTCCTGCGCCGAACGACCGCAGCGTGCGCGCTTATGGTTAACGCATCGCTAACGCTTGGCTGCTAGCCTCCGATCATGACGAACGACCGTATCGCCCTGATGCTGCACCAGAACGCCGAACGCTTCGCGCGGCTGCGCGCGCCTTCGCCCGAGGATCGCGCCCGGTTCGAGAAACAACTTCTCGAGAACATCGACCTGGTCTCCGACGAGCATCTGCGCGCGATCGCCGGAACGCTGGCCCCGCTCGAAACGACGCCGCTCGAGATTGCCCACTTCCTCTGCGAGGTCGAAGAGACGATCGCCGCGCCCTTCATCGCGCGGTCTCCCGTGCTCGACGATCAGATCCTTCTCGACGTCATCGCCCGGCACGGTGCGGGCGCGCGCACCCGCGCCATCGCACGGCGCAGAACGCTGACCGGGCCCGTGAGAGCAGGCCTGCGCACGCTTGAGGATCCCGCCATCGACCGGGCGCTCGAACTGCGCCAGACGGCCCGGCCATCCGAACCGGTCCGGGCGCCGGGACAGCCGCGCGGCACCATCGCCCAGCGCCTCGACGCGGAGGTCCTCGGACAGGTCGCAACGCTTGCCGGCATCGAATCGCGTCCGCTCTTTGAGACCGCGCTCGCCGACAGCACGGGTCTGTCGATGACCAGCGCGCGCATCCTGTGCGACGATCCGACCTCACGGAACTTCCTGTTCGCGCTTCGCTTCATGGGCTTTGCCGACGAGCAGGCCCTGTCCGTTTTCAGGGGGCTCGCACCCGATCTCGCCGCCGACGACGATGTCGAGGAACGTTTCCGGCAAGCCTATCGGCTGATCACGTCCAGCGAAGCGGCAGAACGGGTACGCGGCTGGCAGCTCGACGAGATCCGGTCGCTGGCGACCCTGCAACCCGCCAGCCAGGACGAGCCGCCTTCGCAAGACCGGCAACGCGGCGCCGCCTGACGCGACGAGGTTCAGTCACCTTCGACAAGCGGCAGAAGCTCGCCCGCGTCCGCGTTCCAGTTCTCGATCTCGATAAGCCAGAAATCGGGATCGAAACGCGCTTCGCTCTCGATCATCGCACGCAGTTCGGCGTCATCGGACAGCGTCCGCGCGTGATGAAAACGCCGCGTGTCCCGCCCCGTATTCTCATCGCTCAGGGCCGGCGGCGCGGCCTGGTAAAGATCGTAGCCGCTGCCGCCGCCGGCATAAAACGCAACGAAGATCGCGCCGGCCTGGGCGTTGCCGCGGCGCGCCACATAGGCAAAGCCGCCACCTGCGCGGGCATTGCGGACCAGAGCTGCGACGAACAGTTCGGAGGTGACGCGCGGCGCCATCGCGTCAGTCGATGAGCCCGACGGCAACCATCTTCTCGACCAGCGCGTCGTCGATCTCGCCGTTCACCGGCAGCCGGAACAGCGACTGGAACTCGCGGACGGCAAGCCGGGTGCGTTCGCCGGCGACACCGTCGACCCTGATGTCCTCGTTGCCGAAGGCCTTCAGCCCGGCCTGGACCCGCAGGACGGTCGGATCGGCGACGGGCGCTTCGGCCGCCGCGCCGATGCGTCTTTCGGATTGCGGTGCGGGCGTCACCTGCGGAATCGGGACCGGTTCGGTGGTCTCCGGGCGCGGGCGGGGAATGGCCGCCGTGACCATCATGTTGTTGTTCAGGCTGGTGAGCAGTTCGTCGGTCGAAAGCTCGATGCCGCGCAGACCGACGCTTGTCTTGTAGGCTTCGATCGCTGCAGTCGTGCGCGGGCCGACGATGCCGTCGATTTCGGATTCGTAGAAGCCGAGCGATGCGAGCATCGTCTGGATCGACGTGACGGGATCGTCGATCTTCTCCTCGACCGGAGCCGGCGCCGCAATGATGGTCTCGGCCACCGGATCGGCTTCAGGCAACGTCTCGGCGACCGGCCGGCGCTCCGGGCGCGGCGCCACGGGTGCATCGTTGTCGCCAGCCTGTCCGTCGAACACGATCCGGGTGACCTGCGTGGACGGTTGAGCCGCCGCGCCGCCGGCCTCGTCGGCCCGCAGGGCGAACCTGTCGCGCGTTTCGAAGAAGGCCGACGGATGCGCGCCATCCTGGAGGAACAGCGCGTTGACGCTGGCGTATATGACGACACCGAACGCGGCGAGACCGCCAAGCACTGAACGGCGATTGCGCAGCGCAAGCCGCCATACGCCGCCGGCCAGTTCGGCGATCACGCTGTCATGGACATCATCATCAGCCAAATCGTAGCGGCGCATGGATCATCTCCTCCTGGTTCTGTTCCGCATCGGCGACCGGGCGTGCCGGCAGCGGGGTGATGCGCCCGTCGGATTGCTCGCAGCGGGCCGGGTCGGCGGCGGGCAGCGTGACGGTCACGCGCGTGCCGATCGACGGAGCGCTCTCGATCCGCATGTCGCCGCTGTGCAGCCCCGCAAGACCCTTGACGAGCGACAGGCCGAGCCCGGTGCCCTCGCACTGGCGGGTGTAGGAATTGTCGACCTGCCGGAACGGCTGACCGAGCTTTGCGATCTCGTCCTCGGCGATGCCGATGCCCGTGTCGGCGACGGTCAGAACGATGCCGTCCGGCCCAGACGCCGCCTCGATCGTCACGCAGCCATCGTCGGGCGTGAACTTGATGGCGTTCGAAAGCAGGTTGATGACGATCTGCTTGACGGCGCGGCGGTCTGCTGTCGCCGGAGCCGTGACGTTCTCCAGATGCAGGTTGATATGGATGCCCTTGGCGGCGGCGCGTGGCGCCAGCATCGTCGTGGCAGACCGTATCGTTTCGCCGAGATCGAAGCTCTCGCGGCTGATCGCATAGCGGCCGGCGCCGATCTTGGAGACGTCGAGCATGGTGTTGACGACGGACAGAAGGTGCGTCGCCGCCTCGTGGATGAGGTCGACATATTCGCCCCGGCGCGCGGGCGGCACGAGACCGCTCGCCTCGCCCCGCAGCAGTTCCGAAAAACCGATGATGGCGTTGAGCGGCGTCCGCAACTCATGGCTGACGATCGCCAGCCGGTCGGCATCACGCTCGGAACCCGGTGCCGGCGCCGGTTCGGCTTCGACCGTGGGCGCCACGGCCATGGCGACGAAGACCGGCGCGCCGGCGCGGCCCGGCATCACGATCATCGAGATGTCAATGAAGGCCTGGCCCTCGGCCGGCGGCAGCCGGTTGAAGCGGACGGCGACGGCCATAGGGCCGGACGCACCCTGGCGCGCCCCGGACAGGGCACGGAGAAGACCGACGCGATCGGCGACATGGATGCGGTCGATCAGCGAGTGACCGGCGGCCAGCGGCGCGATCGAAGGATCGCCGAACGCGACCGGATCGCCGAGCCGACCGTCCGCGTCGATCGCAAACAGGCCCTGCGGCGCTTCCCTGTCGGCGCCGATCGGTTCTTTGCGGTCGTCGCGCGGTGCCGGTGCGGGCGATTGAAGCGGGATCGCCGCGCCGCGTCCCAGAAAGACCGAGCCGAGCGCCAGGAACGCCGCGGCGAGCGAAGCCGCGATCCCCGCGGGGACCCCGGCGGGTCCCACAACGCCGAGCGTCAGCAGCACGCCCGCCGTCGCGCTCGTGGCGGCGAGCGCCGTCGCCCACAAGGCGGCGGGCCGGGCGCGCAGAAGCGGCATGGGCTGCGACGGCGTGCCGGACGACAACAGCCTGACTATTGGAACGGGAAGACGCAACACAACACTCACGTACGCTCCGCCGGATCGGCGGTGGTTCCACCCTCACACGGGGCAGTTTACGAATGGATAAACGCCACCGGCGGCGGCACCCGTGCAGGGCGGCTTTGGGGCGGCTCGACGGAGCGAAATCCCGCTATGGTTAACGCTTGGTGCGTTGCCTAAGTGCGTTCTTCGTCATCGTTTTTGGCGATAGCGCGCATTTTAGCCGATTTTTGCGAAAATGCCGGAACCGCGGCGCACCGGGGCTTCAGCGCCGTGCGTCATCTTCTCCGGCGGGGATATTCATCACCGGGGACACGACCATGATCCGCTTTGCGATCAAGATGACATTCTGGGGGTTTCTGGGGCTGATCGCCCTGCCGAGCCTGGTGCCCGGCGAAACGCCCGCGACCGAGACTTCGCGCCCCGAGACCGGGGCGAACCTCGAGACGACAGTGCATGCAGCGCGTGTCGCCGGGGCCGTCGCGCAGGAAGTGGGTTCGATCTGCAGCCGCCAGCCGGCCCTGTGCGAGAGCGGCCGGGCACTGGCGGACGCGGCCATCGCGCGAGCGCAGGAGGGTCTGGTCGTCGCCTCGGGCCTGATTGCCCGCGCCCGGACCGCCGAGCCGGCTCCGGAACCCACGGACGTCTGACCGCCGAAGCTGCGCCGGGCGATGACCGGGGTTGAGCATTGCGGGCCCGCTCCATATGTACGCATAAGCAGGATCGGTCACCGGAAAGCGCATGTCACGCAGCCTTCAGTCCATCATCGAGGATTTCGAACTTCTTGACGACTGGGAAGACAAGTACCGGTACGTCATCGAACTGGGTCGCGAACTGCCCGACATGCCCGAGGCCGAAAAGACCGACGCCAACAAGGTCAATGGCTGCGTCAGCCAGGTCTGGCTGGTTGCCGAAACGGAAAACGGCGATGGCAAGACCGTGACGTTCCGCGGCGATTCGGACGCCCATATCGTGCGCGGGCTCGTCGCCATCATGATCAGCGCGCTTTCCGGCCAGCCCGCCGAGGAGGTGGTCGGCTACGACGCCGAGGGGCTCTTCAGGCAGATCGGCCTCGACAGCCACCTGACGCCGCAGCGCTCGAACGGCCTGCGCGCCATGGTCGACCGGATGAAGACCGAGGCGAGCGGTCGTATCGCCGCCTAGAGCGCTCTGTGATGAGATTGAACCATTCTGCCGGAGCGGGTTTCGGTCAAGGCCAAGGGCTTTGGCGAAGGGCGTGTCGGGATACGGCCGAGCCGAAGGCCGCCGGATTTGGCCCGAACCGGCCCGGCCCTTCGGGTTTCCGGCCGGCGGACGCCCACGGCGTCGAACCGCTTGCCCGTAGCCCCGCTACGCGTTGCGCGCTTCTCCTGGTGGATCGTCTCTCCGGCCGAGAAACAGAATTGATTCAATCTCATCACAGAACGCTCTGGGTCGACAGTGTAGGCCGGTAGCCGTCCGAGCCCCAGTGGCGCATCGGCGCCGTCCGGTTTCGCGGCGGATTGTAGTGCCGATCAAGGGCCGACAGCGCCGTGCGCAAGACGACCTTGGCGGACCTGCGCGGCCAGCCGCGCGCGCACTCGATCTCCTCGAGCCCCTTCAGAAAACAGCACACGTCGACCAGCAGACCGGCAAGCTCCGGGCCGACCGCTTCGAGCGCGCCATTGAACCGCGCGCGGGCATCGATGGCGCGATCGGACAGATCGGCCGCGCCACCGGCGCCGGCGCCATCGCGAACCGTGCGCGCGGGGTTCCATGACGCCGTCACCTTCGGCCTGAGCTGTCCGAACTCGAAATCGGCGCGCAGTCGTTCACCGGCGGCAAGCTGGGCTTCGTCGAGCCAGGATCGTTGTCCCCTGCCCCGCGATCGCGCCAGCCGGGCGAGCGGCGACTCGGCAAGGTTCGCGGTCGCACGCTCCCGATCGCCGAGACGCAGCGTGCCGGTGTCTCTGTGCTGGTCGGCAAATCCGCCTCCTGCCGCCATGCGCCTGCGCCAGGACAGGCCGTCCTCGGTGGCGATGATTCGTACCCCGTCGCCGCCGGCATCGGATTGCCGCACGATCCAGCCGTGCGCCGCCATCTGTTCGATCAGCGCGATCGGACAGCGGCGCCGACGACCATCGTGAAGCTCGAGCACACAGGCCGAAGGACCGGCCGGGCGCATCCGCGCCGCATAGCCCCCTGCGAGCGCATCGAGAAGTCGGAGCGCGCGTTTGGCGCCGGTTTCATTGCCCATCGCCACCATCCCGGACGTGCAGGTTGAAGGCCACGCGGACGACGCGTTCCGCCCGTCCGACGATCCGGTCGAACTCGATGTCGTCACGCATGTCCTCGACGAGATGGCAGGCATACATCACCGTGCTCTTGTCGCGGCCGAAGCCGGTGGCGACCGCCGCCATCCTCAGCCCCAGCGTCGTGTGGGCGATGTACATGCCGATCTGGCGGACACGCGAAACGGCTCGTCCCTGCCGCTTGGGCGAGCGCAGCTGGCGCCCGCTGACCGAGAAAAGGGCCGCCATCAGGTCGATCACGCCGTCGCAGAGCACGGTCGCCTCGCATTCGCTCGGCATGCCCATCGCGTGCACGAGCGGCGAGGACAGGTCGGCGTGCTCGTCGGGCACGGGGACATCTCTGGTCTCCCCGTCGGTGACGAACCGACTGAACTCGCATGCGCCGACACGACCCAAACCCTGCATGGCAACCTCCGTTTTGAGGAATATTTTCTTATATCAACGGCGGTCTTGTTTGATAGGAATTTTTGCCTGCGAGGGTTAAGTCTTTGAGACGTATGGGTAATGGAGCCGAAGCTCTGTTCCCGGAAGCGCGAGTTATCCAACATCGGTGTCGCCGGCCTAGCCTGCCGCGCGGAACGCATCGATCGAGGACACATGATGGCTCTGCTGGATACGGGACGCGCAAAGGCGGCCGAGCGCGGGCGACTCGACTGGCTGCTCGGACGGTTCTGCGGAACGTCCGTTGCCCGGGTCGAAAGGGCGACAAAGGCGGAGCTGCGCGGCCATCTCGACACAATCGACCGCCGCCTCGCGCGCGAGCGCAACAAGGGCGTCGCCCGCCACTGGAGCTATGATCTCAATCGTCACATCGCGCTGAAGCAGGCGCGCGATGTCATTGTCGGAGCGCTCGGATCATCGGAAGATCCAGACCCGGCCACCGGAGGCTGGACAAGCGCGAATGGCCGCGGGCGAAGGCGCGCGGCCGTCAAGCGCGAAGCCGGTCGGACCTAGGACTTCTTTCTGACCTTGGTGCCCGGCTTGCGGCCCAGACCCATTTCGCGGGCAAGGCGCGAGCGCTGCTCGGCATAGGACGGAGCGACCATCGGATAGTCGGGCGCCAGGCCCCACTTCTCACGATACTCTTCCGGCGTCATGCCGTAATGGCTCATCAGGTGCCGCTTGAGCGATTTGAACTTCTTGCCGTCTTCAAGGCAGATGATGTAATCGCGCGTCACCGACCGCTTCGGGTTCACTGCCGGCGTCGGCTTTTCGGCAGCGGCCGCCTCGCCGCTCTCGCTCGTGCGACCAAGTGCCGAATGAACCTGCGAAATCAGTGAAGGAAGATCGGTGGCGGCAACCGGATTGTTGCCGACATAAGCGGACACGACTTCCGCCGTCAGCTCAACGAGCAGGTTGCTATCGGTCGATTGTCTTTGATCGTTGTCCAAGGGGGAACCTCTTTGTTTTTTTATGATAGACTCACCCGCTAAGTTTTCATGTCATAACTTGTCTGACCGCGCAACGGTTTCTTCGCGCGCTGCAATCAACTTATGTATTCAATACGCTAAAATTTGCCCGCTGCATGTTGAACGGACACAACCTGAACGGGCATAACTTCCATTAACGCGTTTAAGTTGATCCGACTGATTCGTTTCGGTCCCCATTCGCCAGGTCGTCGGCGACGCTTTCCTCGCTCAGCGGATATCCCACGGCATAGGCCGCGCGGGCGAGAAGATGGGCGGCGATCGGCGCGGTGAGCAGGAAGAAGACGACACCGGCCAGCGCGCGGCTGGTCGTGCTCGAGTCCCCCGCATGCACCGCAAGCGCGATCAGCACGAGGCCGGAGCCCAGCGTGCCCGTCTTCGATGCGGCATGCGATCGGGTGTAGATGTCCGGCAGACGCCACAGGCCGATCGTGGCGACCAGAGCGAAGAAGGCGCCGGTCAGAACGAGCACTCCGGCGATGATGGCGGCGATCTCTGTCATCGCGATGGTCCCTGTTCGGTCTGCTCGAGCTTGTTCGTGTCGGGAACGATCACGGCGTCGCGCTCATCGAGTTCTTTCCGGTCCGCCACGTCGTTTTCGCTGCGGCCGCGCGTGAGCACGAAGCGCGCGAAGGCGACCGTGGCGAGGAACCCGACGAGGCCGAGCGTGATCGCGATGTCCAGATAGAGCGTGAACCCGGTCTTGATGCCGATCGCTGCGATGAAGCCGATCGCCGTGGCGACCAGCATGTCGAGCGCGAGGATCCGGTCCGGTAGGGTCGGCCCGCGGATCACCTTGAACACGGTCGCAAGCAGCGCGACGCTCAGGATGACCAGCGCGATCCGGACCGATCCGTCGAGAAAGGCGGCGGCGTCCATCAGCGGAAGGCCTCCAGGATCTTGCGCTCGAACCCTTCGGCGATGTCGGCGCGGATGGAATCGGGATCGGAGCAATCGAGTGCATGGATGTAGAGCGTCTTTCGATCGGCCGACACATCCACCGACAGCGTGCCCGGCGTCAGGGTGATCAGATTGGCGAGCATGGTGATCTCGAGGTCCCGGTCGACCTTCAGCGGATAGGCCAGAATGCCGGGCTTGAGGTTCATGCGCGGCGACAGGACGAGGATGGCGACGCGGGTTGCCGAAAGGATCAGTTCGTAGACGAACAGCAGCAGCAGCGAGACGATGCGATAAAGGCGCGACAGATAGCCGACCGCGCCGACCTGCTCCTGAATGATGGTCAGTGCGATCGCGCCGAGAACGAAGCCGAAGACGATGTTGATCAGCGCGAAGCTGCCGGTCACCGCAGCCCAGACCAGCGCCAGAAGCAGGTTGGCGAGAAACAGGTTCATTGTGTCGTCTCCCCTGTCGAAACGGCGGCGTCCGCCGCCTGCGCCGGCCCGTAAACGGCCTCGACATAGCCGGTCGGGTTCATCAGTTCGACAGCGATCCGGTCGGCCACCTGGATGAAGGGCTCGGGATAGACCCCCGCGATGACCGTCAGCGCGCAAAGCCCGGCGAGCACCGGATAGCCGATGTCGATGATCGGCCGCGCGGTGGCGTCACCGACCGACGCGCCCTCGCGGGCCGGACGCCAGAAAGCATAGGCGAAAAGGCGCACAAGCGCGATCGTCGTCAGGAAGCCGGACACAAGGATCGCGCCCGCCAGCCACCAGGCGCCGACATCGATCGAGGCCTTGACCAGATAGATCTTTGGCCACAGGCCGGAGAATGGCGGCAGGCCGGACGCCGAAAACGCAAGGATCAGCGAGATCACTGCGAGCCACGGCATTGCCTTGTAGAGGCCGCCGGACCGGTTGAGATCGAAGGTGCCGCCGGCGGCGCCGATCACGCCGACCATCAGATAGAGCGCGGTCATCACCACCATGGAATGGGCCGTGTAGAACGCGGTGCCCGACAGGCCGGTGGCACTGCCGAGCGCCAGGCCGGCCAGCATGATGCCGATGCCGGAAATGACCAGATAGCCGAGAAGGCGGCGCATGTCGGTCTGCGCCAGGGCACCGAGTGCGCCCAGCAGCATGGACGCCGCCGCGACCACGGCGATCGAAATCGCCAGATCATCCCGGTCGGTCGGGAAGAGGGTCAGAAGCACCCGAAGCAACGCGTACACGCCGACCTTGGTCAGAAGCCCGGCGAAGACCGCGCCGACGGCGAGCCTTGGCGTGTGGTAGGAGGCCGGCAGCCAGAAATTGAGCGGAAAGGCGGCCGCCTTCATCGCGAAGGCAAAGAAGAACAGCGCGGCGATCGTCAGGCGGGGGCCGACATCCTCCATCGCAGCAGCCTTGCGCGCGATGTCGGCCATGTTGAGCGTTCCGAACAGGCCGTAGACATAGGCGACGGCGATCAGGAACAGCGTCGTCGCGACCAGGTTCAGGAAGGCGTATTTGGTCGCGCCGTCGAGCTGCTCGCGCCGCGAGCCGAGCACCAGAAGGCCGAACGAGCCCAGCAGCAGAACCTCGAACCAGACATAGAGGTTGAAGATGTCGCCGGTCAGGAAGGCGCAGATGACCCCGGCCAGCATCATCAGCAGAAAGGGATAGAAACCGTAGCGCCGCTCGGTGTCGTCGGCCTCGCGCAGCGCATAGATGCCGGTCGCAAGACCGACGATGCCCGCCACCAGCGCCAGCGTCGCGCCGAGCATGTCGGCGACGAAAGCGATGCCGAACGGCGGCAGCCACCGACCCATCGCCATGATCACCGTGCCGTTGAAGAGCACATGCAGGAACAGCCCCGCGACACAGGCGACAATGAGCACGAGCCCGGACATCGCGATCAGCGGCTGCAGCTTCGTGTTCTTGCGCGTCATCAGGCACAGCGCCGCAAAGATGAAGCCGACGACCAGCGGCGCGACGATCAGCCAGTCGGCGAGCGCCGGCGCCTCCATGACGAAGGCATCCTCGAGATTGATCTTCGGCTTTTCGGCGGTGGCCATCGGGTCAGCGGTTCCTGCGGTTCAGTAGCCCAGCGGCGGCAGCGGTTCGCCACGCGGCTCGGCATCGCGCATGGCCTCGGTGTCGTCCGTGCCGAGCTCCTGATAGGAGCGCATCACCAGCACGAGCAGAAAGGCAAACAGCGAAAAGGCGATGACGATCGCGGTCAGAACCAGCGCCTGCGGCAGCGCGTTGGCCGCCCCTTCGGCTGGAAGGTACTGGCCATCGGGAATGATCGGCGGCACCTCGCGGGTGATCCGCCCCATCGCGAAGATGGTAAGGTTGGCGCCGGTCGACAGCGTTACCGTGCCCAGCAGGATGCGGATGATGTGCTGGGACAGCATCAGATAGATCGAAACGGCGAAATAGAGCCCCGTGAGGACCGCGACGGCGACTTCCATCAGTCACGCTCCCTTTCTTCGAGCGCCAGCGCGATCGAGGTGATCGAACCGAGCACGACCAGATAGACGCCGATATCGAAGATGAGCGTCGTCGACAGCTTGAGCTCCATGCCGAACACCACGGGATAGACCCACAGGCCGGTCATGTAGGGCACGCCGACGAACGGCGAGAACAGACCCGCGATCGCCGCGACGAAAAGGCCGAAACCGGCGATCGCCATGGGGTGGTAGCGGATCGCCCGGCGCACGGGCGAGACGCCGCAGGCGATACCGTAGATCGCGAGCGCGGACGCGGCAATCAGACCGCCGATGAAGCCGCCACCGGGCTCGTTGTGGCCGCGCAGCAGCACGAACACCGAATAGAGCATCATCAGGGCCGTCAGATAGGGCGCGGTCGAACGGAAGATCAGCGTACGCATCGGCTCACTCCCTCACCGCGCCGGCCGGCTCGCGCGGCATCGCCGGAGCCTCGGGGGCCGGCGCCGAGGCGGCGGCCGGCGACGGCGCGCTGCCGAGCGACCGTTTCGGCACGATCCGCAACAGCGCCAGGATCGCGAGGCCGGCGACCATCACCACGCCGATCTCGCCGAACGTATCCACACCGCGGAAGTCGACGAGGATGACGTTGACGATGTTGCGGCCCTGGGCGATCGAGTAGGAATAGAGGTTGAAGAATTCGGTCAGCGTCCGGTCGAACGGCGTCTCGAGCACCTGCAGCAGGATGAAGGTCAGCGCGACGCCGCAGGCGATCGCGACGACGCCGTCGAGGATCGTCTGCGCGAGCGAGCGATGGTCCTGCGGCGACAGGCGCAGCCGCGTCATCGCCAGCGCCAGTATGACGACCGTCAGCGTCTCCACCATGAACTGGGTGAACGACAGGTCGGGCGCGCCCATCAGCATGAACAGGATCGCCACGGCGAAGCCCTGGATGCCCAGCGAGACGATCGCGGTGAGCCGGTTGGAGGCATAGACGACGGCGATCAGGCCGATCGCGGCAATGATGAACACGGCCCATTCATAGAAGGTCAGAACCGGGAAGGCGGGGATGGCCGGCCACTCGTTGCCGGCGAACATGGTGCGGAACAGCCACAGCGCCAGCAGCACGAAGGTCGCCGTCATGTAGAATTCCATCCTGCCGTTCTGCAGCGCCCGCGTCATCGAGACCGACAGCCGGACAAGCCCCCGCATGAACTGATCGAAGCCAAGATCGGGGCCCCACCCGATCGCGGTGAGCGTTGCGGCCATGGCCCCACGCAGTCGGGCGATTGCGAGGTAGAGCACGATGCCGAGCGCCACTGTGACGACCGACAGCGTCAGCGCGATGCCGGGCTTGGGAACGATCGAGATGGTGATCTTGAGCGGGGCGCCCGCGACGGCCGAGGCCATGGGACTCGAGATCAGCGCGTGGAAGAGCCCCGACCACAACGCCGCGGCAAGACCGACGATCGCCAGCACGACCGGCCCGGCGAACATCAGCAGCGGCGCTTCGTGCGCCTGTTTGGGCGTTTCGACCTTCTGACCGAGGAACGGCTTGAGCGCGACCGCAAACCCGATCACCAGCATCAGCGCATTGCCGACGATCGCGACGGCGGTGATGAAGATCGACCAGGGATCGGATGCGGCGATGCCGTAATAGATCTCCTCCTTGGCCAGGAACCCGACAAAGGGCGGCAGGCCGCCCATCGACAAGGCGGCCAGAATGGCCGCGCCGAAGGTGATCGGCATCGCCGCCATCAACCCGCCGAGCCTGGTGACGTCGCGCGTGCCGGCCTCATGGTCGACATTGCCGGCGACCATGAACAGCGCCCCCTTGAAGAGCGAATGGGCGACCAGATACAGGACGGCGCCCTCGATCGCCTTTTCGGTGCCGAAACCGGTCAGCATGACCAGAAGGCCGAGCGAGGCGACGGTCGTATAGGCGAGCATCAGCTTCAGGTCCGTCTGGCGCACGGCGAGCAGCGTGCCGACCAGCAAGGTGGCGCCGCCGAACAGCGGCAGGATCGTCTCCCATGCGACCGTCTCGCCGAGCACGGGATTGAGGCGCATGATCAGATAGACACCGGCCTTCACCATGGTCGCCGAATGCAGATAGGCCGATACCGGCGTCGGCGCTTCCATCGCGTTGGGCAACCAGAAGTGCAGCGGGAACTGCGCCGACTTGGTGAAGGCGCCGCCGAGGATCAGCAGCAGCGCGGCCAAATAGAACGGGCTCTCGCGGAGCAAGCCGTCGGTCGCCAGAAGCAGCGAGAACTCGCTGACGCCCGTCACGTTCCAGATCACGATCAGGCCGGCCAGCATGACCAGCCCGCCGCCGCCGGTGACGACCAGCGCCTGCATGGCGGCGCGGCGCGAGCGCTCGTAATTGTGCTTGAAACCGATCAGAAGGAACGAGGTGATCGAGGTCAGCTCCCAGAACACGAAGAACATGAAGAAGCTGTCGGAGAGGACCAGCCCCTGCATGGCGCCCATGAACATCAGGATAAAGGACAGGAACCGCCCCTGCTGCGGGTCGCCCTTCATGTAGCCGCCCGCATAGAGCACGATCAGCGTGCCGATGCCGGAGATCAGCAGCGCGAAGGTCAGCGACAGGCCGTCGATCAGCCAGGAGAAATTGACGTTGAAGGACGGGATCCACTGGTAACCGCCCGTTACGCGGCCACCGTCGGAAACCTCGGGCAGAAACCCGGTGAAATGGACGAAGATCAGCGCCGGTACGAGCGCCAGCACCCAGGCGGCGTTGTGCCGGAAGACCTGAACCAGAAACGGTGCAAAGAGTGCCGCCAGGAAGGGCGCAAAGAAGGCAAGAAACGTCAGATCCATCGGGTCTTGGCGCAGGTTGTCTTTTTTGCGGGGGACAAAAAAGCGGCGTGATTGTCGTAAATTGCGCCGGATTTAGGCGGGAAGAAATGGGCTGGCAAGACGCCGCACCTCCGATTTGGCCGATTTCCGCATGAATCGCGACGAATTGCCCCCTCATGGCCGAAATGGCTTGCTTTGCCCCACCCTGCCTTCTCTTGCCGCCGATTGCCAGCACGCCTATCTACTCGGCGACAACGGAGAGGCCCAATGACCACGACCAAGACCGCGCCGAAGATCGTCAAGTCGGACGCCGAATGGCGCGCCCAGTTGACGCCCGAACAGTACAAGGTGACGCGCAAGCACGGCACCGAACGCGCCTTCACCGGACCGAACTGGGACACCAAGGATGCCGGTCTTTATCGCTGCGTGTGCTGCGACAAGCCGCTGTTCCGCTCCGAAACAAAGTTCGATTCCGGCACCGGCTGGCCGAGCTTTTTCGCGCCCGTCGACGACGAGGCCGTCACCGAGCACAAGGACCGCTCGTTCTTCATGGTGCGCACGGAGATCCGCTGCGCGGATTGCGACGCGCATCTGGGCCACGTCTTCAATGACGGCCCGCAACCGACGGGCCTGCGCTACTGCATGAACGGCGTGGCGATGACGTTCGAGCCGGACGAAGCAGGCTAGCGGAGCCTCATCTGCCAATCACGAGGCGGTCGCGGCGGATCCAGCCCACGACCCTTCGGCCCGTTTCGGGCGCGCGCGTGACCGTCTCGCACCAGAACGAGGATATCGCCGGGAAACTCTTGCCGCCCCAGGCGTAGGGATGCACCGGCGAGTGGCCGTAGTCGGCGGTGCAATGGCCGGTGACCAGCACCGCCCCGCCCGCCGGAGCGACACCAATCAGCTGCGAGCCACGGAAGGGCATCTTGCGGATCGGCGCCGGCGCCGCGCCCGGTGCGGAACCGATCGTGCGGATCGAGTAGCTCGGCGCGACGGAAGCGGACGGAACGATCTGCACCGCGATCGGCCACGATGCGTCCGCATGAGCCGCTGGCGTCATCGGGAAGGCTGCGAGCGCCGCAAGGGCCACGTGCTTGAAATGCATTGTCGCCTCCATCGTCTTTCGCGCCGCCGCCTAGCGGGCCGGCTTCATGTATTTCATGTAGACCCAGCCGGTCGTGTACCGGCCGTTGCGGGCCGGGTCGTGCCAGATTTCGCACCAGCGGTACCGCACCACCCGGCGCTGCCGGACCTCATCCAGCGCGGCAATCCGACCGAGCAGGTCCGGTGCGCCCTTGCAGCGGCCCGTCATCGAGAGGACCGTGCCGTTCGGGTAGGCGGTCTGCTTCTGCGAGTAGCTGGCCGGCCACTTGCGTGCATTGAGGACGTCGCCCCAGGGAACGTCGGTCACCTCCCATGCGAAGAAGGCGCCTGCCTGCGCGGGCGGGCTCGAAAGGGCCAGGCCTGACGCGGCGATCAGGGCGGCGAGTGCGGTGGTTGCGCGGGTCATCGTCGGTCTCCATGCGATTGCGTCGATCTGCACGAAGAATGCGGCTTGCGGCTTGAACCGGCGGTGACCCGACCGTTCACCCGGCGTTCAGCGCGCGGGGATCGACGCCCTCCGCGCCGCGCCCCGAACTTTCCGCCGGACGGCGATTGCATTTGCGTCACAGCATCGTACCTAAGCGGCCAACGCACACGCCCGCCGGAGACTCTCATGACGCACCCGTTCACGACCGACCAGACACCGCCTTCGGCCGAAAGGCGGCCGGTCTCCGACACGTGCCACGGGATCACGCGCACGGACGACTACGCCTGGCTGCGGGCCGACAACTGGCAGGCCGTGTTCAAGGACCCCGGCGTGCTGGATGCGGACATCCGGGCTCACCTTGAGGCCGAAAACGCCTACCAGAAGGCGCTGATGGCCGACACGGAAGCTCTGCAGAAGACGCTGTTCGCCGAAATGAAGGGCCGCATCAAGGAAGACGATGAGAGCGTGCCCGCGCCCGACGGGCCGTGGGCCTATGGTTCCTCGTTCGCCACCGGCGGCCAGCAGCCGCGCTTCTTCCGCGTGCCGCGCAGCGATCTGGACGCTGAACGCACGATCCTGCTCGACGGCGACAAGGAAGCCGAGGGCAAGGACTATTTCCGTCTCGCCGGCGCCGACCACTCGGCCGATCACGCGCGGCTTCTGTGGACCTATGACGACAAGGGCTCTGAGTATTTCACCGCGCGCGTGCGGGACCTGGCGACCCTTGCCGATCTCGACGACATGGTCGAGGACACGTCGGGCAACGGCGTGTTCGATGCGGCGGGCGACGGCTTCTTCTACACCAGGATGGACGACAACCACCGGCCCTCGAAGCTCTACTACCACCGGCTTGGCACGCCGCAGAGCGATGACCGCCTGATCTACGAGGAGGCCGATGCCGGCTTCTTCATGGGCGTCGGATCGAGCCGGCTGAACGATTTCATCTACGTCAACATCCACGATCACGAGACGAGCGAATTCCGGCTGATCCGCGCCGATGCGCCCGACAGCGAGCCGGTCATCGTCGAACCGCGCGTGACAGGCGTCGAATACGAACTCGAGGAAGGCGGCGATGTCTTCTTCATCGTCACCAACGCCGACGGCGCCAAGGACTTCAAGATCATGACCGCGCCGGTGGGCGCGCCGCAGAAGGCCAACTGGACCGAGATCGTGCCGCACGAACCGGGCCGGCTGATCCTCAAGCATCAGGCCTACAAGCGGCATCTGGCATGGCTCGAACGCAAGGACGGGTTGCCGCGCATTGCGATCATGGACCGCGCGAGCGGCGACATCCATCACATCGCCTTCGAGGAGGAGGCCTATTCGCTCGGTGTCCAGGGCAGCCACGAATACGACACCGACGTGATCCGCTTTACCTATTCGTCGATGACGACGCCGAGCCAGGTCTTCGACTACAACATGGCCACCCGTGAACGCACGCTGCTGAAGACGCAGCAAGTGCCGTCCGGTCACGATGCCGACGCCTATGTCACGCGCCGCCTGCAGGTGCCGGCCGATGATGGCGAACTGGTACCGGTGTCGGTCGTGATGAAGAAGGACACGCCGCTCGACGGATCGGCGCCGTGCCTGCTCTACGGCTACGGCTCGTACGGCATTGCCATTCCCGCATCGTTCAACACGAACTGCCTGTCGCTGGTCGATCGCGGCTTCGTCTATGCGATCGCCCATATCCGGGGCGGCAAGGACAAGGGCTTTGCCTGGTACGAGGCCGGCAAACGGCAGGACAAGGCCAACACGTTCAGGGATTTCGTGGCCGTGGCGCGCCATCTGGCGGCCGAGGGCTACACCGCGCCGGACAGGCTCGTCGCACAGGGCGGATCGGCCGGCGGCATGCTGATGGGCGCGGTGATGAACATGGCACCCGAGGCGTTCGGGGCGATCATCGCCGAGGTGCCGTTCGTCGACGTGCTGACCACCATGCTCGACGACACGCTGCCGCTGACGCCGCCCGAATGGCCCGAATGGGGCAATCCGATCGCCTCGCAGGCCGACTATGCGACCATCGCCGCCTATTCGCCCTACGACAATGTCGCGGCCCTGCCCTATCCGCCGCTGCTGGCCGTCGCCGGGCTGACCGACCCGCGGGTGACCTACTGGGAACCGGCCAAATGGGTGGCGAAACTGCGCGCGACGGCGCCACAGGGCGGACCCTACATGCTCAAGACCAACATGGGGGCGGGCCATGGCGGGGCATCGGGACGCTTCTCGCGGCTCGAGGAGATCGCCGAGGTCTATGCGTTCGCGCTGAAGGCGGTCGGGAAGGCCGAGTGAGGCGACGACGGCTATGGCGCGTCCGGCAGCGCCGGGATCGCCTTGAGATAGGCAGCGATGGCGGCGCGGTCGTCGGCGCTGACATTGGCGAAGTTCTTGACCACGGCGGCCATGGTCGAGCCCATCGAATCGAACTCGGGCGTGAAACCCGATTCGAGCCCGTAGACGAGATCGTCCTCGGTCCAGCCGGCGACACCGTCCTCGTGCGGGGTGATGTTCGGAATGCGCCCCTCGCCTTCGGGGTTGGGCGCGCCGGCGAGCCAGCGGCCCGCGTCCATCGCGCCGGCCCAGTTGCGCGGCGTGTGGCATTCGCCGCAATGGCCGGGCCCCTCGACCAGGTAGCGGCCGCGCAGCAACTGCGCATCATCATCGAGCGCCGCATCGGCGATCATCGGCTCGTCGGACAGATAGGCCCGCTTCCAAAGGCCGATCCCGCGTCGCAAATTGTAGGGAAAGGCCAGTTCGGCGCGCGCGACCTGCGGGCCGTTCTCGACCGGCGGCAATGACCGCATGAACGCCCACAGATCGGCCAGGTCGTCGAGCGGCATCTTCGCATAGGACGCATAGGGGAACGCCGGATAGTAATGCCGTCTGTCCGGCCCGATCCCGCGCGTCATGGCGTTGGCGAAGTCGGCGAAGCTCCAGGCGCCGATGCCGTCCTCGCGATGCGGCGAAACGTTGGGCACGCCGAACGTGCCATAGCGGCTCTCGAGCGGGGCGCCGCCGCCAAGTTCAAACCTTGCGTCGCCTTCGGCATCGGTAGCGGCATGGCAGGAGGCGCATCCCCCGGCCCAGAACAGCGCTTCGCCATTGGCCAGATCGGGCTCATGGCCATCCACGGCCGCCAGGCGGTCGGCGGGCAGCGGCTGCGGCATGGTCAACCACCAGAAGCCGATGACGCCCGCGATCACCAGCAGGCTCAAGACGATCAGAACTCGGCGCATGGCTCCCCGCCCTGTTCACGCAAGCGAACGGGCGGCACGGATGCCGCCCGGTCAAGATGGAGCACGACCCGAACGGGCCGCTCCGATCGATCAGTTCTCGGGAACCTGATAGACCTCGTGGCAATCGCCGCAATTCTCGGCCATCGCGCCGAAGACCGGACGGAAGGCGTCCAGATCGGCAGGCGCAGCCGCGACGGCGGCCTCGGCATCCTCGACGAACGCCGCGACGGCGGCGTCGAATCCCTCGCGGTCGGTCCAGATTTCCGGCTTGGCGCGCGTGTCGCCGCCGGTCTCCGTACCCTCGGGAAACAGTTCGCCGAAACGGGCGGCATCGTCGCGGATCGAAACGAACGCTGCCAGCGCGGCCTCGGCGTCATAGTCGGCCTGGCCACGGGCCATCGGAACCAGGACGCGCATTGCCTGTCCATTGTCCTTCATGATCTGCTGGCGCTCCTCGATCGGGTCCTGCGCAAGCGAGGCCGTCACCCCCATCGCCAACAAGGTTGCGGCGGTCGTCACTGTTCTTAGAAACATATGGCTCTCCGGTATCGTGTCTTGCAGCGCGCTCAGGCCCGCTGAAGAGAGCAAATGGTCGCCGCGCTTCAAAATCAAGTCGCGAAAGCGTGAACAGTTTGTAACAGAAAAGCCCGGGCAATGCCCGGGCCTTCCCAATTCGTTCAGCTCTTTCAGGGTGTTACGCCGTGGCGCTCTCGTAGCGTTCGAGCACGTAGTCCCAGTTGACCAGATTGTCGACGAACGCCTCGAGATACTTCGGACGCGCGTTTCGATAGTCGATGTAGTAGGAATGCTCCCACACATCGACGCCGAGAATCGGCTCGGCACCGTGCACCAGCGGGTTCTCGCCGTTCGGCGTCTTCATGATCTCCAGCTTGCCGTCCTTGACGGCGATCCAGGCCCAGCCCGAACCGAACTGGCCGACGCCGGCCGCGATGAAATCGGAGCGGAACTTGTCATAACCGCCAAGGTCGCTGTCGATGGCGGACTGCAGCTTGCCCGGCAGCGAGGTGCCGCCGCCGCCCTTCTTCATCCATTTCCAGAAATGGATGTGGTTGTAGTGCTGGCCGGCATTGTTGAACAGGCCGGGGTTCTTGCCATGCGACTGCTTGACGATCTCCTCGAGCGGCAGACCGTCCATGCCGGCCTCGGCCGCCAGTTCGCTGCCCTTGGTGACATAGGCCTGATGGTGCTTGTCGTGGTGGAATTCGAGCGTTTCGCGCGACATGTACGGAGCGAGCGCGTCGTAATCGTAAGGAAGGTCGGGAAGTTCGAAAGCCATGTGTCGGGGTCCTCTCCGTCGGATGGTCGGACCTGCGCCGGGCCTCTGGCGGGCGGGCAAATCCTGATCGGTGATGTAGACTTAAGTCGGGCTCCGGGCAACCATCGACGATCCGATTTGAGGGCCGGACCGCTGCTTGCGATCGTCAGCCGCGCGCCCATTCCCAATAGAGTTCGCGCGCCTTCTGCCCGACCGGACCGGGTTGGAGTTCCCGATCCTCGATCCTGATAACGGGCACCACCTTGGAATGGTTCCCGGTCGAGAAGATTTCGTCGGCGTCCATGAAATCGTCGATGGTCAGGGTCTTTTCGACCGTCTTGAAGCCATACTGCCACAGAAGATCGATGATGCGGGCGCGGGTTATGCCGGCGAGGAAGGTCCGGTTCGGCGCCGGCGTCATCACCTGACCGTCCTTGACCAGAAAGACGTTCGAGGTCGCCGTCTCGCAGACATTGCCGAGCATGTCGCGGACGAGGCAATTGTCGAAGCCGCGCGCCTTGGCTTCCATAATCGCGCGGCCATTGTTGGGATAAAGGCAGCCGGCCTTGGCGTCGGTCGGCATGGTTTCGACGGTCGGCCGGCGGAACGGCGAAACGGTCACGGAAAAGCCCTTGGGCGTGATCATCGGCGCTTCGAACAGGCACAGGGCGAAGCGCGTCGATGACGGATCAGCCGGCACCGACATGTAGCCGCCGTGCTCGGCCCAGTAGGTCGGGCGGATGTAAACCGCGGTCTCGCCGTCGAAGCGCTTGATGCCCTCGAGCGTCAGCGACACCATCTCGTCGGCTTCCATGGTGGGCTCGAGCCCGAGCGCGCGCGCCGAGGCGTTCACCCGTTCGCAATGCAGGTCGAGATCGGGCGCGACACCCTCGAACCAGCGCGCGCCGTCGAACACCGACGAGCCGAGCCATACGGCATGCGTGCGCGCACCCATGATCGGCACGTTGCCCTCGTGCCAGTCGCCGTCGACATAGGTCCAGGTTGCGCTCTGGGCGGGGGGAATGGTGGCCATGCATCGCTCCTTCGATACGGACGATCCGACTTGGCCGGTTTTGCCCCCGAGGTCAACGCGGATGACGGCTTGACGCGGCGAGCGTTTCGCCGATGATGCCCGCGCCTTCAACGCAGCGGATTCCATGACCCCGACCGGATATGTGTTCGACGCCTACGGCACGCTGTTCGACGTGCACGCGGCGATGCGCGCCAACGCCGGCGCGCTCGGCGACAAGTGGGAAGCGATCTCGGCGACCTGGCGCACCAAGCAGCTCGAATATTCCTGGGTGCGCGGCCTTATGGGCAGCTACACCAGCTTCTGGCGGCTGACCGAAGAAGCGCTCGACCACGCCCTCGCCCTGCACCGGATCGACGATCCGGCGCTGCGCAACACGCTGCTTGACGCATACTGGACGCTCGACAGCTATCCGGACGTGCACGAGACGCTTGAGCGGCTGCGCAAGGAGGGCACGCGGATCGCGATCCTGTCGAACGGCTCGCCCGACATGCTCGCCGCGGCGGTCGACTCGGCGCGGCTCGGCGAACTGGTCGACGACATGTTCTCGATCGAGGCCGTCAAGGTGTTCAAGACCGCGCCGGAAACCTATCGGATGGTCACCGACGCCTGGGACTGCAAGCCCAAGAAGGTCGTGTTCGTTTCGGCCAACCGGTGGGACGTTGCCGGTGCCGCCAAGTTCGGTTTCCACGCGATCTGGATCAACCGGGCAGGCCTTCCGGACGAATACGCGAACTATGCGCCGGACCGCGTCGTGGCGACCCTGGCCGACCTCTGAGCAGTCCGAAACGCCATCGTGAACGCCGGACGCCCTGTTGCAGCTTTGCAACGCTTCGTTCCAAACCCTCCAATCGGGCTCACAGACACGTGAAACCGGGGCGTTTCACGTCGCCCGCATATTCCAATGGTTCGGTGCGTGGCGTAGCAGAGGCTGGGGTTTTCATCATGGGGTCCGTCATGATTCTTACATCGCGCCGTCAATTTTTGGGGTTCGCCGCCGCCGCGCCGCTGGCTGCCGTGGCCGGATGCACCCAGACGGCGCCGCCCGAAGGCGGCACCACGCCCCGCCCCACCATCACCGGCGCGATGCCGTTCGGACCCGAGCCGCGCTTTCCGCCGTTCTCGGAAATGTACGGCCAGAAGAACGATGACGGGTTCACGATTCCGGCCATTCCCTATGAGCGCGTGCCCGAGCGCTATCTGCGCCAGGTCGTGCGCGACACGACCGGCGAGAAGCCAGGCACGGTCGTCGTGGAGACCCGCAATCACTACCTCTATCTGACGCTCGGCAACGGCAACGCCATCCGCTACGGCGTCGGCCTCGGCCGCGAGGGCTTTGAATGGTCGGGCCGCGCCGAAGTGGGCCGCAAGGCGCGCTGGCCGCGCTGGTTCCCGCCAGCGGAAATGATCGACCGCGAACCGGATCTGGAAAAGTACCGGGCCAGCTACAACGCCTCGACCGGCATCTGGGAAGGCGGCATGGAGCCGGGCATCATGAACCCGCTCGGCGCGCGCGCGCTCTATGTCTATCAGGACGGCAAGGACACGCTTTACCGGCTGCACGGCAACCCGGTCTGGAGTTCGATCGGCCAGTCCGTCTCGTCGGGCTGCGTGCGCCTGATAAACCAGGACGCGATCGATCTGCATTCACGGGTGCCCGAGGGCACGCCGATCGTCGTGCGCTGACCACGACTGTCTAATTCGCCGGGGACGGGCGAAAGGGGACGCTGCGGCGTCCCCTTTTCATTGCGCAATGGTCAGTGCGCCGGGTCAGCGACCGCGCTTGATGCTGCCCAGGATGCCACGTGCGATCGCACGGCCGAGCTGGGTCGAGACGGACCGCGCCAGCGACTTCAGTGCCGCTTCGGTGACCGTCTGGCGCTTGTAGCTGGTGCGCCGGCGACGGGGCGTGCTCCCCTTGCGTGACGACGAACGACGCGAACGCCGGCTCGGATAGCCATGTTCGTAATCGTCGTCGTCCGGCAGGCGCCACTGGGAGCGTGCATTGCGCTCGCGCACCTCTTCCTCGCGTTCGCGGCGCTCCTCCTCTTCCTCGCGCCGGCGCGCCTCCTCTTCCCGACGCGCCTCCTCCTCGGCGCGGCGGGCGAGCATCTCGTACGCCGAATCCCGGTCGACCGCCTCGTCATACTGGCCCATGACGGGGCTCAGCTTGACGATCTCGGCACGCTCATGGTCCTCCAGCGGCCCAAGGCGCGACGACGGCGGACGGATCAGCGTGCGCTGGACGATACCGGGCACGCCCTTGGTCTCGAGCGTCGACACGAGCGCTTCGCCGACACCGAGCCTTGTGATCGTCTCGAACGCATCGAAATCGGGATTGGGGCGGAACGTGTCGGCGGCCGTCTTGACGGCCCGCTGTTCGCGCGGGGTGTAGGCCCTCAGCGCATGCTGGATACGGTTGCCGAGTTGGGACAGGACGGTATCGGGCACATCGAGCGGGTTCTGGGTGACGAAGAAGACGCCGACCCCCTTGGACCGGATCAGCCGGACGACCTGTTCGACCCGGTCGAGCAGGATCTTCGGCGCCTCGTCGAACAGAAGATGCGCCTCGTCGAAGAAGAAGACCAGGCGCGGCTTGTCCGGATCGCCCACCTCGGGCAGCTCCTCGAACAGTTCCGACAGCAGCCACAGAAGGAACGTCGCGTAAAGGCGCGGGTTCATCATCAGCTTATCGGCGGCCAGCACGTTGATCGCGCCGCGTCCGTCCGGCGTCGTGCGCATGATGTCGGCGATGCGCAGCGCCGGCTCGCCGAAGAACATCTCGGCGCCCTGTTGCTCCAGCACCAGAAGCTTGCGCTGGATCGCGCCGATCGACTGGCGGTTGACGCTGCCGTAGCGGTGCGACAGGTCGCGGGCGCGCTCACTCATGTTGGACAGGAGCGAACGCAGGTCCTTGAGGTCGAGCAGGAGCAGGCCCTCCTCGTCCGCGATCCGGAAGGCGATGTTGATCACGCCTTCCTGCGCGTCCGTGCAGTCCATCAGGCGCGACAGGAGGAGCGGTCCCATTTCGGAGATCGTGGTCCGGATCGGGTGGCCCTGCTCGCCGAACAGGTCCCAGAAGATGACCGGGAACTCCTGCATCTCGTAGGGATCGAGACCGATCGTCTTCGCCCGCTTGACGAGGAAGTCCTTGGCCTCTCCCATCGCGGCAATGCCCGACAGGTCGCCTTTAACGTCGGCGCAGAACACGGGCACCCCGGCGTTGGAGAAGCCCTCGGCCAGGATCTGCAGCGTCACCGTCTTGCCGGTGCCCGTCGCGCCGGTGACCAGCCCGTGCCGGTTGGCGTATCTGAGCTGCAGGTGTTCCTTCTGCTGGATCGAGTCGTCCGGCTTTCGGCTCGTGCCGATATAGATCGCTTCGTCGTCGTTCATCATCGCCCCGTCTGATCGTCCCCCTATCGCCTATAGTCACGGCGCACGACCGCGACAATGCCGGCGCGGGTGAATTTGACGGGCCGTCCTCGACCCGCCCTTGCAACGGGCCTGCCGATCTGCCTATGACGTAAACGTCAAAATTCGCGCCCGGAGGCATTCATGGACGAACTGATCAACCGCATCACCACCAGCGTCGGCATCGACGCCGACAAGGCGGAAAACGCCGTCGGCATGATCCTGGGCTTTCTTCAGAGCGAAGGGCCGCAGGACAAGATCGCCGAAATGCTCGATGCGATGCCGGGCGCGCGCGACCTGATCGAGAAGGCCGGCGGCGGTGGCGGCGGCATGCTCGGCGGCATGATGGGCGGCGGCGTCATGGGCCTCGGCTCCAAGCTGATGGGGCTCGGGCTCGGCATGGGCGAGATCTCGGGCATCTCCAAGGAGACGATCTCCTACGCCAAGGAACAGGCCGGCGACGAGCCGGTCGACGAGGTGATCAACTCGATCCCCGGTCTCAGCCAGTTCGTCTGACAAAACCGATGAACGGCACGATGCTTGCACCGGTCTCCCCGAGAGGAGACCGGGCATGCATAGACGGGCGTTTCTGACCCATTTCGGCACCGGGCTGGCCGCGCTCGCCGCGAGCCGTCCCGCTCTGGCACAGTCGGCACCGCAGGGCTTGTCGCTGGCGGAACTGCGCGGCTCGACGAGCGCGCTCGATTTCGACGTGCGGCCCGGCGCGCTCGACAACCAGTCGGCCGCTTTCCAGCGCATGCTCGACGAAACCGCCCGGCGCGGCATTCCGGTGTTCCTGCCGGCGGGCGTCTACGTGGTCTCCAACATCAAGCTGCCCGACGGGGCGATCGTCGCCGGCGTACCGGGCCGGACGCAGCTCGTCTATGGCGGCGACGGCCATTTCCTGTCCGGTCAGGCGCTGCAGCAGGTTCGTCTGTCGGGGCTCGTCGTCGATGGCGCGAACCGGTGGACCGGCGCGGGCACGGACGGGCTGGTCGACCTGCGCGGCGTGACCGAAGCGACGCTCGAAGACCTGACGATCCGTGGCGCCGGCCGGGACGGCATCCATCTGGAACGCTGCGGCGGGCGCGTCGCCGATTGCGCAATATCTGGCGCTGCCCGCTTTGGTCTGTTCGCCGTCGAGAGCAGCGGCCTCACCATCCGCGACAACCGGATCGAGGCGTGCGCCAATGGCGGGATCATCGTGCATCGCTGGTCCGAAGCCCATGACGGCACGATCATCGCCAACAACCGCATTGCAGACATCGGCGCGGCCAATGGCGGCACCGGCCAGTGGGGCAACGCGATCAACCTGTTCAGAGCGGACGATGTGCTGGTGACCGGCAACCGGATCGAGGGCGCGGCGTTCTCTGCCGTGCGCGGCAATGCAGCGCGCGGCCTGCAGGTGATCGGCAACAGTTGCCGGGCGCTCGGCGAAACGGCGATCTACTCGGAGTTTGGTTTCGAGAACGCCATTGTCGCCGACAACATCATCGACGGGGCGGCCAACGGCATTTCGGTGACCAATTTCAACGATGGCGGGCGCGCGGCCACCGTTTCGGGCAACGTCATCCGCAACATCGTGGCAAGCGGACCCTACACGCCCGACGCACCCGGCTTCGGCACAGGCATCGGCATCGAGGCGGACACGACGGTGACCGGCAACATGATCGAGGGCGCGGCCCTGTTCGGCATCAATGCGGGCTGGGGGCCCTATCTGCGCGACTGCGTGATCTCGTCGAACGTCATCCGCGATGTCCGGATCGGCATCGGCGTTTCCGATGCGCCCGGTGCGGGTCAGGCGCTGATCAGCGCAAACGTGATCGCGGCCCGCAACGGCGCCATCCGGGCCCATCGCTGGGCGGAACTGTCGTCCGGCGAACTTCTTGGGGCGCGGCGCGGCGTGCCCGAAAACATCGTGCTCGCCAACAACCGGATCACCTGATCAGCCCGGCGGGACCGCCCTGACCTCGCCGACCTCCGCGCCGTTCCAGTCATACACCGGCGTGCGCGTGAAGGGGGCAAGGATCGACGCGAGATCATGACCGGCGCCGAGCGCGCGGATGAGCGCTGCGGCAACCGCCACTTCGGCGGCCCGGGTCGCGCCGTCATCGCATTTCAGCGCAAGCGCCAGCCCCGCTTCGGGCACCGCCGCGACATAGACGCCTTCCGCACCGGTCTTCACGTAGACGCGTCCGCCGCACGCGGACATCAGTTCGGTGCAAAGGCGGTGCGGCCCCGCCACCATCTCCGGTTCGGCCATCGAGGCGCGCATCAGCCGTCTCGCCGCGTCGGCACGCAGCGGTTCGAGACCCTGCCCGGTCGCCAGACGGGCGAAACCGCGCGCAAACGCATCGAGTGGCACCGCGTAGGTCGGCGCCGAACAGCCGTCGCGCCCGCACGTGTCCGCGCCGAGCGTGGTTCCGGCGACCGTTTCGATGGCGGACCGGACCTGGCGCTGGATGTCGGCGTCCGGGTCGAGATAGTCGGCCGTCTCAAGGTCCTGATGAACGCAGGCGCACAGGAACCCCGCATGCTTGCCCGAGCAGTTGTTGTGTGCCCGTGTCGGCTCATCGCCGGCGCGCGCCATGGCGACCAGTTCCTCGCGCCGGTTGAGCGGCCAGTGTGGGCCGCATTGCAGATCGGTTTCATCGAGGCCGGCCTTGCCGAGCATCGCCAGCGCGGTCTGCACATGGACCGGCTGCGACGAATGGGAGGCGCAGGCGAGCGCCAGTTCCCGGTCGAACAGGCCCAGCGCGTCCGCCGCGCCGCTCTCAACGAGCGGTAAGGCCTGCATCAGCTTGAGGGCCGAGCGCGGATAGACCGGCCCTTCGACATCGCCCGAACGGAACAGCACGGCGCCGTCGGCATCGACCGCGACGACACGGCCGCGATGAATGCTTTCGACCCGTCCGCCACGCGTGACTTCGGCGATCACCGGATTGGCCATCTGCTCTCCCTGTCGGTACCGGGTCAGGAACGCATTTTGACCCCAATCGCCGGCCTTATTCTCCGGGTCTGCAACAGGCAAGGGTTCGCATGCGCGTCGCCGCACTCGCCATCGTCATGGTCTTCTTCCTGCCGCTCGGCTCGGCGACGGCATGGTGGCTGTCGGTCGACCGGCCCGCGAGCTGGCGCGAGGCGGACTGGTCGGCCAGCGGCGTGTTGCCCGATCCCGCCTCCACCGCCGACGCGGCGATCTATGTGATGGCGGCCCGGACCGGCGGGCTGAAGGGCGCGGTCTCCGTTCACAGCTGGCTGGTGGTCAAGCCGGCGGGCGCAAAGCGCTACGACCGCTACGACAAGGTCGGCTGGGGCCGGCCGGTGCGCCTGAACGCCTATGCCGCCGACGGGCGCTGGTATTCGAACGCGCCCTTCGTGGTCAAGGCCGTGCATGGGGCCGAGGCGGCCGCGCTGGTGCCGGCCGTCGAGGCGGCAATCGCCGCCTATCCGCATGACGGACGCGGCGACTACCGGATTTGGCCCGGGCCGAATTCGAACAGTTTCGTCGCTTACGTCCTGCGCGCCGTGCCCGAACTCGACGCTGTGCTGCCGCCGCACGCGGTCGGCCGGGACTATCTCGGCGACGGGCCGCGGGTGCATGTCGATGCCGACGGACGCGACGTGCATTTCTCGCTTTACGGCCTAGCAGGGCTTTCGGCGGGCCTCCGATCGGGGCTCGAGGTGCATCTTCTCGGCCAGGCGCTCGGCATCGACGTCACCCGGCCGGCGCTGAAGCTGCCGGGCATCGGCCGGATCGGCATGGCGCGCTGATCACAGCGTCTGGTTGTAGGCGCCGACCTCGTCGTTCTCGCGCAGTACCGCGTCGACCGCCTCGAACATCTCCACCTTGCGCTGTTCGGACACCGGGCTTTCGACGACCACGACCAGTTCGGGCTTGTTCGAGGACGCCCGCACCAGACCCCAGGTGCCGTCGTCGGCGACGACGCGCACGCCGTTGACCGTGACCAGTTCGGCGATCGGGTGGCCGGCGACCTGTTCGCCCTTCTCGTGCATGTCCGTGAACCGCTTGATGACGCGATCGACGACCTCGTACTTGATCTCGTCGTCGCAGTGCGGCGACATGGTCGGCGAGCCGTAGGTCATCGGCAGCGCGTCATAGAGTTCGCCCATCGACTTGCCCGGATTGCGGTCGAGCATCTCGCAGATGGCGATCGCGGTGACCAGCCCGTCATCGTAGCCGCGGCCGATCGGCGGATTGAAGAAGAAGTGGCCGGACTTCTCGAACCCGGCGATGGCGCCCAGTTCGGTGACGCGGCGCTTGATGTAGGAATGGCCGGTCTTCCAGTAGTCCGTCGTCGCGCCGTTTCCGGTCAGCACCGGATCGGTCTTGTAAAGGCCGGTCGACTTGACGTCGGCGACGAACACCGCGTCCGGGTTGAGCGCGGAGATGTCGCGCGCCAGCATCACGCCCACCTTGTCGGCGAAGATCTCGCGGCCGGCGCTGTCGACGACGCCGCAGCGGTCGCCGTCGCCGTCGAAGCCGAGCCCGACATCGGCGCCGTGTTCGAGCACCGCGTCGCGGATCGCGTGCAGCATCGTCATGTCTTCGGGATTGGGATTGTAGCGCGGAAAGGTGTGATCGAGCTCGACATCGAGCGGGATCACCTCGCAGCCGATCTTCTCGAGCAGTTGCGGGGCGAACGCACCGGCCGTGCCATTGCCGCAGGCGGCGACGACCTTGAGCTTGCGTTCGATGCGGTGGCCCTCGGCCAGATCGTCGATGTAACGCTCGCGAAAGCCTTCGATGTGCTCGTAGGTGCCCCCGCCGGGCAGGTCGAAATCGCCCGAAAGGACGATCTCGCGCAGCTTGCCCATCTCGTCGGGGCCGAAGGTGAGCGGGCGCTCGCAGCCCATCTTGACGCCCGTCCAGCCGTTCTCATTGTGCGAGGCGGTGACCATGGCGACCGACGGCACATCGAGCGCGAACTGGGCGAAATAGGCCATCGGCGTGACCGCCAGTCCGATATCCTTGACCTCGGCGCCCGCCGCCATCAGCCCCTGCGTCAGCGCCAGCTTGATGCCGAGCGAATAGGAGCGGAAATCATGAGCGACGACGATCTTCGGGCCGGCGCCGAGCCGCCTGATCAGCGTGCCCAGCCCCATGCCCAGCGCCTGGATACCGAGCAGGTTGATTTCGGGGGGCTTGTCCGAGCCGGGATGGCCGAACCACCAGCGCGCGTCATACTCGCGAAAGCCGGTCGGTTTGACCAGCGCGGTCGTCTCGAAGGCATAGGTATTGGGCTGAAGATCGGCGACCGGCTTCATGGCGGCTCCTTGCGCGAACGGGACGGGCGAGTGCCATGGGGATAGACGCAAACGGGCCGGCGCGGCAACCGGCAATCGCCGCCGTGGCGGACCGCGCCGCGGTCCGATCGGCCGGGAGGGCTGCGATCGGTCATCGGCGGCGGGCTGGAAGATGGTCGGAGTGGCAGGATTTGAACCTGCGACCCCCTCGTCCCGAACGAGGTGCGCTACCAGGCTGCGCTACACTCCGGCCCGTGCCGCCGACGCGACCGCGCTCATGTAGACCAGCAGAAGCGGTTGAGCAAGAGACGCCGAATGCCCGCGCCGAGGATTTTTCGCGCGGTTCCCGCCGCCAGCGTGCGGCCGGCTCCGATCGGCAAAGCCAGGTCCGATCAGGCGATGCTGGCGCCGCCCTCCTGCGCGATCTCCTCGCGCCCGAGCGCGCCGAAGACGGCCTTGACGATGCCGTCGGCGTCGAGACCCGCCATCTCGTACATGCGGTCGGGCGAAGCCTGGTCCATGAACCGGTCCGGCAGGAACAGGGAACGGTATTTCAGGCCGTTGTCGAGGAGGCCCTCATTGAACAGGTGCTGGGCGACGAACGAGCCGAAGCCGCCGACCGAGCCTTCCTCGACGGTGATCAGCAGTTCATGGTTGCGCGCGAGCTGTTCGATCAGGCCGGTGTCGAGCGGCTTGGCGAAGCGCGCGTCCGCAACGGTCGCCGGCAGTCCGAACCCGTCGAGCCTTTCGGCGGCGAGCAGGGCATGCTTGAGCCGGCCGCCGAGCGACAGGATCGCGACCTTGCCTCCCTCGCGCATGATCCGGCCCCTGCCGATCTCCAGCACCTCGCCGCGCTCGGGCATCTCGACGCCGACGCCCTCGCCGCGCGGATAGCGGAAGGCGAGCGGCCCCTCGTCATATTCGGACGCGGTGCGAACCATGTGCTTGAGTTCGGCCTCGTCGCCGGCGGCCATGATCACGAAGCCCGGAAGGCAGCCCAGATAGGCGATGTCGAACGAGCCGGCGTGGGTCTGCCCGTCCGCACCGACGAAGCCCGCCCGGTCGATCGGAAAGCGCACCGGCAGCTTCTGGATGGCGACGTCATGGACGACCTGGTCGTAGGCGCGCTGCAGGAAGGTCGAATAGATCGCCGCGAACGGCTTCATGCCGTCGGCCGCAAGCCCGCCCGCGAAGGTCACCGCGTGCTGCTCGGCGATGCCCACATCATAGGTGCGGTCGGGGAAGGCCTTTTCGAAGATGTCGACGCCGGTGCCCGACGGCATCGCCGCCGTGATGGCGACCACGCGGTCGTCATGTTCGGCTTCCTGCACCAACGCCTGGCCGAACACCTTGGTGTAGGACGGGGCGTTCGGCTTGGCCTTGGCCTGGGCGCCGGTGATCACGTCGAACTTGGCGACGCCATGATACTTGTCGGCGGCCTGTTCGGCCGGCGCGTAGCCCTTGCCCTTCTGGGTGACGGCATGGATCAGGATCGGCCCCACCTCGGCGTCGCGTGCATTGCGCAGGATCGGCAGCAGGTGGTTCAGATTGTGGCCGTCGATCGGCCCGACATAGAAAAAGCCCAGTTCCTCGAACAGCGTGCCGCCGGAAAAGAAGGTGCGGGTGTATTCCTCGGTCTTGCGCGCCTTGTCCTGGATGAACTTGGGCATGCGCTTGGAGAACTGCTTGGCGGCCTCGCGCAGGCCAATATAGGTGCGGCCCGAAACGAGCCGGGCGAGATAGGCGCTCATCGCCCCGGTCGGCGGCGCGATCGACATGTCGTTGTCGTTGAGAATGACGACCAGGCGATTGCCCGCCTGCTCAGCATTGTTCATCGCCTCGTAGGCCATGCCGGCGCTCATGGCGCCGTCTCCGATCACAGCGATACCGCGGCCAGGCTGGTCCTTGAGCTTGTTGGCGACTGCGAAGCCCAGAGCAGCCGAGATTGAGGTCGACGAGTGCGCCGCGCCGAACGGATCATACTCGCTCTCGGCCCGCTTGGTGAAACCGGACAGGCCGTTTTCCTTGCGCAGCGTGCGGATGCGGTCGCGGCGACCGGTCAGGATCTTGTGCGGATAGCACTGGTGGCCGACATCGAAGATCAGCCGGTCATGCGGCGTGTTGAAGACGTGATGGATGGCGATCGTCAGTTCGACCACGCCAAGCCCGGCACCCAGATGTCCGCCGGTCTGGGAGACCGCGTCGACCAGTTCGGCGCGCAGTTCCTCGGCAAGCTGCGGCAACTGGTCGTCGCTGAGCGCGCGCAGATCGGCGGGCGTGCGGACCGTGTCGAGAAGTGGCGTTTCAGGTCCGGTGCTCATGATCGTTGCCTCCCGTGCCGCAGGGCGTTCCGGCCGTCCCGATGATGCGGCGTCCCGATGTGTCAAGTTTGATTGTCACTTCTGTGCTTTCCGATGTCAATCCAAATTGACAGTGCGGATTTGGGCAGTGCCGGTTTGAAATCGCATAACATGGCATCATGAGGACGATCACGCTCAATGACCCGAAAAGCGGTTCGGTTCCAGCGCCTTTTCGTCGCGCTCAGGTAATGCCAGAGGTCTGCCTGCCTGAACAGGATCTGCTATTCGGCGGGCACGGCCCGGGCCGGGGCAGGCGCGGGCATCATCGCGTCCTGGCGGGCACGCAGTTCGGCGATGCGCGAGCGGGCGCTCGGCCTTGAATTGTCCCAGGTCAGCAACTGGCCCTTGCCGATCGGCGCGATCGCCGTGCCGCGTTCGAGCAGGCCGCAGGGCACGGCGTTTGCCGAAGCGGCGTCCTCGGCGGTCATGGTGAAGGACCGGTAGCAGAACTCGCCGACCGCGCCCAGCGTTTCGCCGGCGGCGATGTCGCGCTTGGCGACGGCGCAGACCTCGGCGACGCGGCGCGGCAGCGGCACCATGTCGGGCTTGCCGGTCAGCATGATGCGCGCGGCGGTCAGCGGCACCTCGAGCGAGGTCAGGTGATAGGGCCGGTGGAAGGTGAAGTAGGGCCCCTCGCCCATCTTCAGATCGGCCATCCGCTCGTGGATGCGCGGGTGCTCGGCCTTGATGACGACGAAGACCCCGGGCGAGACACCCTTGCCGATCGAATAGTCGACGCAGCCCGGTTTCGACAGCACGCCGCCATCATCCTCGGGGATCAGCACCGAGGCAAGCTGGTCGACAGTGGCGCGCGGCCCGTGCATGCCAGGCACGTCGGGGACCAGGCCCGTCGCGTTGGCGATGGCGGCCATCTCGACCATCGTCTTTGAGCCGTCGACGAACTCAACGAGCATGCGGACGTTCATGTTGCGGCGGTCGGCCTCGTCGCGATAATCGTCGGGATGGGCGAAGAAATCGAGCGGGTTGTTCTTGCCCTTGCCGGCGGAGACGACCGAATGGCCCATGGCGGTGACGAACTCGATGATCTCCATGCAGGACGACGGCTCGTCGCCCGCGCCGAGCGTATAGATGACGCCCGCCCTGTCGGCCTCGTGCTTCAGATAGGGGCCGATGCACACGTCGCATTCGACGTTCATCATGATCAGATGCTTGCCGAACGAGATCGCCCGCATGCCGATGTCGGCGCCGGCTTCGGGCACGCCCGTCGCGTCGACGACGACGTCCACCAGATCGTGCGAAAGGGCCAGGTCGAGGTCGTCGGTCACTGCGATCCGGCCGGCCTCGATCGCCGCGGAGGCGGCGTCATGGCTGGCGGCGAACCGGGTCCGCCCCGCCTCGCCATAGGCCAGCTTGCAGCCTTGCTCGGCCCGGCCCGGGGTGCGCTCCATCACCGTCGCCACCTCGATGCCGTCCATCATGGCGACCTGGGTGAAGATGTCGGTGCCCATCTCGCCGGTGCCGACCAGGCCGATACGGATGGGGTTGCCGGTTTCCGCACGTTTGCGCAGTTCGGCGGCAAGCCCCGTCAGGGCGACGTTCGGCGGTGAGAAAGACATGCGTGCTCCCGTTTGGCGCATTGTTCGCCAAGCCGGAGCGATAACGCAAGTTGGCCGAAACGACTAGATGCCGGCCGCCGCAATGATGCCGTGCCTTGCGAGTTCGGCGATCACCCGATCGGCCGCCTCCTGCGGCGTCAGCGCCGTCGTGTCGATGCGCAGATCGGGCTGTTCGGGCCGTTCATAGGGCGAGCCGATGCCGGTGAAGTTGGCGATCTCGCCGGCACGGGCCTTGGCATAGAGACCCTTGGGGTCGCGCGCCTCGGCCACTTCGAGCGGCGTGTCGACATGAACCAGGAAGAACTCGCCATCGGGCACCAGGCTGCGCGCCATGCGCCGTTCGGCCCGAAAGGGCGAGATGAACGAAACGAGCGTGACGAGCCCGGCTTCGGTCATCAGCCGCGCCACCTCGGCGATGCGGCGGATGTTCTCGACGCGGTCGGTATCGGAGAAGCCCAGATCCCGGTTCAGCCCGTGGCGCACATTGTCGCCGTCGAGCAGCATCGTGTGGACCTGCGCCGCCGCCAGCCTTGCCTCGACCAGGTTGGCGATGGTCGACTTGCCCGAGCCCGACAGGCCGGTGAACCAGACGACGGCCGGCCGATGGCCCTTGAGCGCGGCGCGCGCCTGCTTGTCGATCTCGGTCGTCTGCCAGTGGATGTTGGCGGACCTGCTGAGCGCGCGGTGGATCATGCCCATGCCGACCGTTGCGTTGGTCAGCCGGTCGATCAGGATGAAGCTGCCCGTGTCGCGGTTGTCGGCATAGGCGTCGAACGCGATCGGCCGGTCGAGGGTGACCGCGCACACGCCGATCTCGTTGAGCGCCAGGTTGCGCGCCGGTTCGGTGGCGAGCGTGTTGATGTCGACACGGTGGTCGGGCGCGCCGATCGTCGCCTGCGCCGTGCCGCCGGCGGTCTTGATCCAGTAGGACCGGCCCGGAAACATCTTCTCGTCGGCCATCCAGAGGATCGTCGCCTCGAACCGGTCGCCGGTCTGCGCGGACGCTTCGGACGCAACCAGCATGTCACCGCGCGAGACGTCGATCTCGTCGGCGAGGGTCAGCGTGACGGACTGGCCGGCGACGGCCTCGGCCCGCTGCTCGTCCATGGTGACGATGCCGGTCACGGTGCTGGTCAGCCCCGAGGGCAGAACGGTGACGGGGTCGCCGACGCGCACCGAGCCGCCGGCGATCTGGCCGGCAAAGCCCCGGAAATCGAGGTCGGGCCGATTGACCCATTGCACGGGCAGGCGGAACGGCGCCGCAGCGCGAGCGTCCTCGACCTCGACCTGCTCGAGATGCTCCATCAGCGTCGGGCCATCATACCAGGGCATGGCGGCGCTGGGCGCGATGACATTGTCGCCCTCGAGCGCCGAGATCGGGATCGCGGTGATGTCGAGGTCCTCGCCCAGCGCACGGGCGAGAAGCGCATATTCGCGCTCGATGCGGCGGAAGACGGCCGGGTCATAGTCGACCAGATCCATCTTGTTGACCGCGACGACGATGTAGCGGATGCCCAGCCGCGAGACGATGAACGAATGGCGCCGCGTCTGCGTCAGGATGCCCTTGCGCGCATCGACCAGGATGATCGCCAGGTCCGCCGTCGAGGCGCCGGTCGCCATATTGCGCGTATACTGTTCGTGTCCGGGCGTGTCGGCGACGATGAACTTGCGCCTTTCGGTCGAAAAGAAGCGGTAGGCGACATCGATGGTGATGCCCTGCTCGCGCTCGGAGGCCAGCCCGTCGACCAGAAGCGCCAGGTCCGGCCGGTTGCCCTGCGTGCCGAGCCGGCGCGAGTCGTTGTAGAGTGCGTCGAGCTGATCCTCGAAGACGAGCTTTGACTCGTACAGCAGCCGGCCGATCAGCGTCGACTTGCCGTCGTCCACCGAGCCGCAGGTGAGGAAGCGCAGCAGCGACTTCTCCTCGTGCGCGGCGAGATAGGCGGCGATATCCGAGGCGACGAGATCGGAAACGTGATGGGCCATCAGAAGTAGCCCTCCTGCTTCTTCTTTTCCATCGAGGCGGACTGGTCGTGGTCGATCGCCCGGCCCTGCCGTTCCGACGTGGTCGTCAGCAGCATCTCCTGGATGATGTCGAGCAGGCTCGTCGCCTCGCTCTCCACCGCACCGGTCAGCGGGTAGCAGCCGAGCGTGCGGAAGCGCACCATCTTCGTCTGCGGCACCTCGTTCGGATGAAGCGGAATGCGGTCGTCATCGACCATGATCAGCATGCCGTCGCGACTGACTACCGGCCGCGGCGCGGCAAAATAGAGCGGCACCAGCTCGATGTTCTCGCGGTGGATGTAGAGCCAGATGTCGAGCTCGGTCCAGTTGGACAGCGGGAAGACGCGGATCGATTCGCCGGCGCGCTTTCTGGGATTGTAGAGTGACCAGGGTTCGGGCCGCTGGTTCTTGGGGTCCCAGCGATGATCGGCGGTGCGGAAGGAAAAGACGCGCTCTTTGGCACGCGACTTCTCCTCGTCGCGCCGCGCGCCGCCGAAGGCGACGTCGAACTTGTGCTTGTCGAGCGCCTGACGCAGCGCCTGCGTCTTCATGATGTCGGTATGGACGGACGAGCCGTGCGTGAACGGGTTGACGCCCTGCGCCAGCCCTTCGGGATTGGTGTGCACGATCAGTTCCATGCCGGTCTCGGCGGGCAGACGGTCGCGAAACGCGATCATCTCGCGGAACTTCCAGGTCGTGTCGATGTGCATCAGCGGGAAGGGCGGCAGCGAGGGATAGAACGCCTTCTTCGCCAGATGCAGCATGACCGCCGAGTCCTTGCCGATCGAATAGAGCATGACCGGGTTTTCGGCCTCGGCCACCACCTCGCGCATGATGTGGATGGCTTCGGCTTCGAGACGGTCGAGATGCGTCAGCGTGGACATGGCGGTTGCTCCGGGATGAACTAGGGGCCGGTATCGGCGACACGGCCCATGCCAAGGCAGCGGGCGCGCGCCTGCGGCGAGGAGGCGATGAAATCAGGGTTCTCGTAGCCCGGCTTGCCATAGGCGAGCGGCGCGTTGTCGAGCGTGACGACCTCGCCGCCGGCGGCACGCAGCACGGCATCGCCGGCGGCGGTGTCCCACTCCATGGTCTTGCCGAATCGCGGATAGATATCGGCCTTGCCGGCGGCGAGCACGCAGAATTTCAGCGACGACCCGGCGGTGACGCAGCTTTCGATGGCGTGCTGGCGCAGGAAGTCGCGGGTCTCGGGCGAATCGTGAAAGCGGCTCGCCAGCGCGACCAGATCGCTGTCGTCGCTGCACGGCCTGACCTTCAGCGCGGTGCGCGTGTCCTTCTCGCACAGTTCCTGCGCCGCCTCGCCGGGCTCGGCCAGAAACAGCCGGCCCAGCGCAGGGGCATAGACGATGCCGGCAACCGGTTCGCCGCCCTCGATCAGGCCGACATTGATGGTGAACTCGCCTGTCCTGCGGATGAACTCCTTGGTGCCGTCGATCGGGTCGACCAGGAAGAAGCGATGGGCACCGCGCGCCGCCGCAAGGCTCGCCACGCGCTCCTCGCTGACGACGGGGATCGCCGGATAGGCCTTCTGCAGCGCCGAGACGACGATCTCGTCGACCGCCACGTCCGCTTCGGTGACCGGCGTGCAGTCGGCCTTGTGGCTGACGGTGAAGCCGCCCTCATAGATGTCGAGCGCGGCGCGTCCGGCGCGGCGCAGGGTCGGGATCAGCGATGTCAGCATGATGGCGCTCATTTGTCCTGGTACGGCTTTGCCCATCGCTCATCGTGACGATGCGCAATGGGTAGACGGTTCGCGACCGCGCGGCGAAGTGTGAAAGCCTAATGGGGCACGATTGCGGGAAAATTTGTTCCGCCGCGCCCACCGGTGCCGCTATGCCGAGCGCGCCCGGATATCGTCGACCGCGTCGAGCACGGCTTCGGGGGTTGCCGGCGTCCGAAGGCTCGGCGACAGGCCCGGCTTGCCGCACGAGGCGACAGCATCGCGCAGCGCGAGCCAGACCGAGACGGCCAGCATGAGCGGCGGCTCGCCGACGGCCTTGGAGCGAAAGACGGTCTCCTCGGCGTTCGGAGCGCCGTCGAGGATCGACACGTTGAAGGCGGGCGGCACGTCGCGCGAGCCGGGGATCTTGTAGGTGGACGGGCCGACGGTACGCAGCCGGCCGGACTTGTCCCACCACAGTTCCTCGCAGGTCAGCCAGCCCATGCCCTGAACGAACGCGCCCTCGATCTGGCCCAGATCAACCGCAGGGTTCAGCGAAGCGCCGCAGTCCTGCAGGATGTCGGCGCGCAGGCAGCGGTTCTCGCCGGTCAGCGTGTCGATGGCGACCTCGGCCACCGCCGCGCCATAGGTGAAATAGAAGAAGGGTCGGCCCTTCATCGACTTGCCGTCCCAGTGGATCTTGGGGGTCGCGTAGTGGCCGGCTTCGGACAGCGAGACCCGCGCCGCCCAGCTCATTTTCGCAAGCTCGGCAAAGGCGATCGAACGGTTGCCCGCATGCACCCGGTTCTCGCGGAAGACGATGTCCTCGGGCGGCACTTCGAAATGCTGTGCGGCGATCGGCGTCATCCGGTCGCGAATGGCCGTCGCCGCCTTGAAGGCGGCCATGCCGTTCAGGTCCGAGCCTGTCGATGCGGCGGTCGGTGAGGTGTTGGGCACCTTGCCGGTGTGGGTGGCGGTGATCTTGATGCGGTCGATGTCGAGCTGGAACACTTCGGCGACGACCTGGGCGACCTTGACGAAGAGCCCCTGCCCCATCTCGGTGCCGCCATGGTTCAGATGGACCGATCCGTCCTGGTAGACGTGGACGAGCGCACCGGCCTGGTTGAGCGAAGGCAGATTGAAGGAAATGCCGAACTTGACCGGCATCATGGCAAGGCCGCGCCGGATCACCGGATCGGCCTTGTTGTGTTCGTCGATCTCGGCGCGCCGCTGCTGCCATTGGGCCGAATGCAGGATGGCCTCGGTGACCTCGACGAGGCGGTTGTGCTCGACCGGCTGGTCGTAGGGCGTCGTCTCACCGGTGTCGGGGCCGTAATAGTTGAGCGCGCGGACATGGTTCGGATCGAGCTGCAGCTCGCGGGCGATCTGATCGATCATCGCTTCGGACGTCACCACGCCCTGGGGCCCGCCGAAGCCGCGAAAGGCGGTGTTGGAGACCGTGTTGGTCTTGCAGGCATGACCGACGAAGCGGGCGGCGGGGATGTGGTAGGCGTTGTCGGTGTGGGTGATGGCGCGGGTGATCACCGGGCCGGTCAGATCGGCCGTGTTGCCGGCGCGGGCGAGATATTCGACATCGGCGCCGACGATGCGGCCGTTCTTCGTCACGCCCACGCGCCAGCGCGAGACCATGTCGTGGCGCTTGCCGGTGGCGGCCATGTCGGCCGAGCGCTTCAGCCGCAGCTTCACCGGCCTGCCGGTCTTGCGCGCCAGAAGCGCTGCGGCGCAGGCGATGATCGTCGCCTGGCTTTCCTTGCCGCCGAAGCCGCCGCCCATGCGCCGCACCTGCACGTCGACCGCGTTGGCATAGCCGCCGAGCACATGGGCCACATGGTGCTGCACCTCGGTCGGGTGCTGGGTAGAGGAATGGACGGTCATGTCGCCGTCCTCGCCGGGCACGGCGTAGGCGATCTGCGTTTCGAGGTAGAAATGGTCCTGCCCGCCAATCTGCAGCCGGCCTTCCAGGATCAGGTCGGCCTCCTGAAGCGCGGCATCTACGTCGCCGCTGATCAGTTCCTGCGGGTCGAGCACGTAATCGCCGCGCCGATGCGCCTCCTCGACGTCGAGAACCGGTTCGGTTTCGTCAATGTCGAAGTCGACCGCGTGGGCGGCGCGTACGGCCTGCTCGTAACTTGTCGCGGCAACCGCGCCGACCGGCATGCCCAGATAGTCGAGGTCGCGCTCGGCAAACAGCGGCTCGCCCGACAGGATCGGCGCGATGTCATTGTGACCGGGTATGTCGGCGGCGGTGACGATGGCGACGACACCATCCGTCGCGGCGGCACGCGCCGTATCCATGCCATTGAGCGTGCCTGCGGCAACCGGCGAAAGGATCAGCGCGGCATGCAGGGTGCCCGGCAGGTTCGGCATGTCGTCGATATAGACCGCCTCGCCGGAGACGTGCTTGACGGCGCTGTCATGCGCGATGCCCTTGCCGACGATCGCGCGCTGGACCGATTTGACGTGCTCGTTCACAGCGCCATCACCTCCACCGTTTCGCCCGAAAGCTCGCGGGCGAGCCGCTCGAGCAGTCCGGCCGCCGCTCGCGCCCGGTAGCGGTCCGAACCGCGCCAGTCGGTCAGCGGCGCGAAGTCAGAAGCCAGCGCCGCGCCCGCCGCGCGCGCGCTTTCGACGGTCAGCGCCCTGCCGCGCAGCGCCGCCTCGGCATGCGGGGCGCGTTTCGGGGTCGCGGCCATGCCGCCATAGGCGATGCGGACATCGCCGACGATGTCGCCGTCCATCCGCAGCCAGTAGGCGCCGCAGACGGTCGAAATGTCCTGATCGTAACGCTTGGAGACCTTGTAGGTGCGCATGACCTCGCCCTGGCGGGCACGCGGCACGGTGACCGAGACGATCACCTCATCGGCGCGCAGTTCGGTCTTGCGATAGTCGAGAAAGAAATCCTCGAGCGCCATGGTGCGCTCGCCGCCCTTGAGCGAGGCGAGCGTGACCGTCGCGCCGAGCGCGATCAGGGCCGGCGGGCCGTCGCCGATCGGGCTGGCGGTGCCGATATTGCCGCCGATCGTGCCCATCGAGCGGATCTGGGTCGACCCGAACCGCCGGATCAGCGTGGCGAACGACGGATAATCATCGCGCACTACGCCGAGGGCCTCCTCCCATGTCACCGCCGCGCCGAAGGTCCAGTCATCGTCCGTCGTCTCGATGGCCCTCAGTTCCGCGACATGGCCGGTATGGATGATCACCGGCCACCGTGTCTCGTAGCCGGCGAGCGGCACGGCAAGATCGGTCCCGCCGGCGAGCAGCACCGCATCGGGATGATCGCGCCGCAGCTTGAGCAGGCCGCGCAGATCGTGCGGTCGGTGCGCGGTGACGCCCGACGCATCGGTGTGCGAGGAGACCAGCGTGCGCTCGGCTATCGTGGCGTTCGGCTCGGCGTCCACGGCCTTGAGCCGCGCGGCGGCGGCCCTGGCGGCGTCGACGATCGGCCGGTAGCCGGTGCAACGGCAAAGGTTGCCGGCAAGCGCGTCATGGATCGCCGTCTCGTCGGGATCGGGATCGCGGGCCAGAAGGCCCGACAGCGCGACGGCGATGCCCGGCGTGCAGAAACCGCATTGCGACGAGCCGTTCCGGGCCATCTCGTCCTGAACCGCGTTGAGAACGCCTTTGGTGCCGCCCAGCCCCTCGACGGTGACGATCTCGCCGCCATCGATCTGCGCGACGGTCATGATGCAGGCATTGGCCGCCAGCAGTTCCGCGCCCTCTTGCCCGCCCCGGCGGAATAGCACGGTGCAGGCGCCGCAATCGCCTTCGGCGCAGCCTTCCTTGGTGCCGCGCGCCGACATTTCGTTGCGCAGCAGATCGAGCACGGTCATGTCGGGCCGGGCGGCCGTCGTGACCGGCTGACCGTTGAGGGTGAAGCTGGTGTGCGTGGTCATGAACACTCCTGCGGCCCGGCCGGGCGGGCCGGACGATCGCGGACCAGTTTGTACTTTGGTCGGAGGCAAGTGCAAGCCGGGCAACGAAAAAGGCCGCGGCGCGGGCCGCGGCCGATCGTCTGACGCCGGTGCTCGGTCAGCGGCGGCGGAGCCAGCCGACGGCGACGGCCATCACGCCGGAGGCGAGAACGGCCTTGGTCAGTTCCGACAGAAGGAAAGGCTGCACGCCGGCGATCCAGGCCTTGTCGGCGCCGATCAGCGTCGACAGCCATGCAAAGCCGAGCGTCATCATGACGGTGCTGCCGACGAGCATGGCGGCGAACATCAGCATTGGCCGGGCGTTCCAGCCACGGTCGGCGGCCCAGCCGGCAGCAGCGGCACACGCCATGAAGCCGATCAGGAAGCCCCCGGTCGGTCCGGCCATATAGGCAAGGCCGGCGCCACCGGTAAAGACGGGCAGGCCGAGCGCGCCCTGGGCGAGATAGAAGGCAACGGTCGCGACACCGAGCCGAAGACCGAACGCGGCGCCGATGAGAAGGCAGGCCAGCGTCTGCAGCGTTGCCGGCACGGGGTAGAACGGCACCTTGATCTGGCCCGCCAGCGCGATCAGCAGGGACCCACCGATCGCCAGCAGGACGAGGACGACGAGGCGCATGACGCCTTCGGTGGGGACTGCGCCGTAGACGGGCGCCTGTGCGTTCGATGGCATTGCCATGTCGGATGATCTCCCAGGTCGGTATGAAGATAACGGGCTTTCGCCGCGCCCCGATGCCTCCTATACCGATTGGCCGAACCGCCAGCAAGACAGTCCCGCGCGTGCTTCCCAGGCCAACATCGTGACGCCGACACCTTCCTTTTCGCTTGCCTTCGATCCGCGCCACGGCGAGCCGGTCGCCGTTGCCGACACGGTCGTGCGGGTGACGGCCGACAACCCGTCGGCATTCACCTTCCATGGCACCAACAGCTACATCGTCGGCTCCGGAACGCTGGCGGTGATCGATCCGGGCCCGGAGAGCGAACCGCATCTGGCCGCGCTGGTTTCGGCGATCGGCGGGCGACCGGTCAGCCACATCTTCGTCACGCACACCCATGCCGACCATTCGCCGCTTGCCCGCAGGCTGCGCGATGAAACCGGCGCGCGGATCGTCGGCGCCGCCGCCCATCATGCGGCGCGCGAACTGCATATCGGCGAGGTCAATCCGCTCGACGCCGCGGCCGACCGCCCGCATGAGCCCGATCGGGTGCTCGGCCATGGCGACATCGTCGAAGGCGATGGCTGGCAGATCGAGACGATCGCGACGCCCGGCCATACCGCCAACCACCTTGCATTCGCGCTGTCAGACACGGGTCTGGTCTTCACCGGAGACCACGTGATGGGCTGGGCCACCTCCATCGTCGCCCCGCCCGACGGGGCGATGGCCGACTACATGGCCTCGCTCGACACGATGGTCGCCCGCGCCGGCACCGACCGGCGCTACCTGCCCGGCCATGGCGGAACGGTCGACAACCCGATCGCCTTCGTGCGCGGGCTGAAGACGCACCGCAAGATGCGCGAGCGGGCCATCCTCGAAAGGGTCCGGGCCGGCGATGCGACGATCCCGGCGATGGTGGCGAACATCTATCGCGACACGGACCCGCGCCTGCACGGCGCAGCCGGGCTTTCGGTTCTCGCTCATCTCGAGGACATGGTCGCGCGCGGGCTGGTCGAAACCGACGGACCGCCGGCGATCGACGGGCGTTTCCGCCCGGCCTGAACGGCGCCTACGGCTCGGCGATGCCGATCATCGCATAGTCCAGATCAGCCATGAAGCGCGCGATCAGTCCGGCGCTGACGCCCAGATCGTGCGGCACGTCCGGCATGCGCGCGCGGATGTCGACGAAGGTGGTCTCGCCCTCGTCGGTCGCCCGGATCACGATGTCGACCGGCATGGCGAGCACCGGCGTGCCGTGCTCGTACTCGATGAACAGATCGTTGTCCGCGCCGATGCGCCCGCGTTGTCGCACGCGCCGCCACCCCAAATCGGCGGCGACCTGCGTGATCACCTCACGGGTCGCGTCGAGCGGCGCCTTGAACCGTACGCCCAGAATATCGGGATAGCCGTCCTGCAGCCGGCCGGCGACCAGCGCCGATGCATTGGCGCCGCTTGTGCGCATCTCCGATGCGAACAGGGGCGGATTGATCAGATCGGTCGACACATCGGCAAGGGTCGGCCGGACGAGATAGGCAAGGGCGGCGACGAGGTAGAGCACGATGAAGGGCATGAACAGGAACAGCGCCCATGACAGCCGGCGACCGCCACGCGTTCCGTGCGTCCAAAGGCTCCGCAGGCCGAACGCGATCAGGCCGAGCCCGGAGAGACAGATCAGCCCGCAAAGCGCGATCAGAATGAGGAAGGCTCTCGTGTCGATCACGCCGCCGCGATGGGCGAGGATCGAAAGGCCGGCAAGCACCGGAAGGAAGACGGCCAGCGAGAGCGCTGCGCGGGCGCTGCGCGATTCGCGGCGGCTCGGCAGATCGGCGGTCAGCAGCAGCATCGGGCTCCCCGGTTGGCGGGCGCCGTCGGCGCCCCGGTCTCACGCAGCGTTACCGCCTTGTCGCGCAAAGTTAAACAAGGCAGCGGGCGATGCCAGAAAATCGCCACGCCGGGCGCCGAGTATGGGACCGCGGGGGGCGGCGTTGGAGGAAGCACGATGGATACGCGCGTACTGGACCGCCCGGCGCAGGCGGGCACGCAGGCCGGCGGGCCGGCACTCAAGCATGTCGAACTGGAACTTGCGCTCGGCGCGCAGGACATCCGGGTCGAGGGCTTCGAAGCGGCCGTGCGCAATGCGTGCGCCGATTGCGGCGTCGCCTTTGTGTTCAACCTGCCCGTGTTCGGCACCGCCGAGGCGCAGCGCGTCGCCGCCGCCGGATGGCGCGAGGGAAAGGCTGCCGAGCCGGAGTTCGCCTTCGTCACGCTCGGCGCGGACGGGTCGACCATCACCATCGACCGGCGCTGCGACTGTCTCGACCACGCCGCCGATGTCGCCCGCGCCTGGTTCGATCTGATGACGGTGTAGACCAATCAGGCCAGTTCGCCGCGTCGCGCGCGGATCGCCGCCTGGGCGGCCGCCAGCCGCGCGACAGGCACGCGATAGGGCGAGCAGGAGACGTAATCGAGGCCGATCTGCTCGCAAAAGGCGATCGATTCGGGATCGCCGCCGTGCTCGCCGGTGATGGCGGTGACGATGCCCGGATGGGCGCCGCGGCCCTTGTCGGTCGCCATGCGAATGACCTCCCCGACGCCTTCGCGGTCCAGATTGATGAACGGATCGCGCTCGATGATGCCCTCGGTGAGGTAGCGCGACAGGAAGTGGGCGGCGTCGTCGCGCGAGATGCCGAGCGTCGTCTGCGTCAGATCGTTGGTGCCGAACGAGAAGAAGTCCGCCGCACCGGCGATCAGATCGGCGCGGATCGCCGCACGAGGCAATTCGATGATGCAGCCGACCAGATGCCTGATGTCGCTGCCGTGGCGCGCCTTCACGTCGGCGGCGATCGCGTCGATCCGTTCGCGCAGATGGCGCAGTTCGGCATAGTAGGCGACCAGCGGGACGACGATCTCGGGCACCACCGGCGCATCGCTGCGCCGGCCGGCGATGATCGCCGCCTCGATGACGGCGCGGGTCTGCATCTCGGCGATCTCGGGATAGCAGATCGCAAGCCGCGCGCCCCGGTTGCCGAGCATGGGGTTGATCTCGTGCAGTTCGTCCGACCGGCGCCGCAACTCGTCGGCCGGAAGGCCCATTTCGGCGGCCACGCGATCGAGTTCGGCCGCCTCGCGCGGCAGGAACTCGTGCAGGGGCGGATCGAGCAGGCGGATGCAGACCGGAAGGCCCGCCATCTTCTCGAACAGCGAGACGAAATTGTCGCGGTGGACAGGCAGCAGCCGCTCGAGCACGAAGCGCCGGGCGCGCTCGTCCGGGGCCATGATCATCTCGCGCATGACCTGCAGGCCGTCGCCTTCAAGGAAGATGTTCTCGGTGCGCACCAGGCCGATGCCCTCGGCGCCGAAGCCAAGCGCCGCTTCGGCGTCGGTGAGCCCGTCTGCATTGGCGCGCACGGCCATGCGCCGGGCGCCGTCGGCCCACTCCATCAGCGTGGCGAAATCGCCCGACAGCGGCCGCTGCACCATCGGCAACTGGCCAAGGAGCACCTCGCCGGCGGCGCCGTCCAGCGTCAGCCAGTCGCCCTCGCGCACCGTCACCGTCCCGGCGCGCATCGAGCGCCGGTCGGGGTCGATGCGGATCGCAGAGGCGGCGGTGATGGCCGGCTTGCCCATGCCGCGCGCGACGACGGCGGCATGCGAGGTCATGCCGCCGCGCGTGGTCACGATGCCTTCGGCGGCGGCCATGCCGTGAATGTCGTCGGGGCTCGTTTCGGGACGCACCAGGATGACCGGGCGCCCCTCGCCCATCGCGATTTCGGCGGCGGCGGACGAGAAGACGACCGTGCCGGCCGCAGCGCCGGGCGACGCCGGCAGGCCACGCGCGAAAAGTTGGCGCTTTGCCTCGGGGTCGATGGACGGGTGCAGCAGCTTGTCGAGCGAGGATGGATCGACATGCAGAACCGCATCGTCGCGGGCGATCGTGCCCTCGCCGGCCAGATCGACGGCGATCCTGATGGCCGCATCGACGGTGCGCTTGCCGGCGCGCGTCTGCAGCAGCCACAGGCGGCCGTCGTCGACGGTGAACTCGATGTCCTGCATGTCGCCGAAATGCGCTTCCAGCCGGTCGCCCAGTTCGACAAGCTGTGCGAAGGCCTCGGGCATGTGCTCGCTCATCGACCGGCCCGCCTGATGGCCGTTCGGCAGGAGCGGGTCCGGCGTTCTGAGCCCGGCGACCACGTCCTCGCCCTGGGCGTTGACGAGATATTCGCCGAACACGCGCTTTTCGCCGGTCGAGGGATGGCGCGTGAAGGCGACGCCGGTGGCCGAGTTGTCGCCCGAATTGCCGAAGACCATCGCCTGCACCGTGACGGCCGTGCCCCATTCGTCGGGAATGGCGTGCAGCGCGCGGAAGGTGACGGCGCGCGGATTGTTCCAGCTTTCGAGCACGGCGCCGATCGCCCCCCAGAGCTGGTCATGAACGTCCTGAGGGAACGGCTCGTCCATGTCCGTCTCGATCGCCTGCTTGTAGCGCGCGACCACGGCCCGCAGCGCATCGGCATCGAGCCGGTCGTCGCGGTCGACACCGGCCGCCTCGCGCGCCTCGTCGAGAATATCCTCGAACAGGGCATGCTCGACGCCGATCACCACGGTCCCGTACATCTGGATGAAGCGCCGGTAGCTGTCATAGGCGAAGCGGGCGTCGCCGGTGCGGTCGGCGAGCGCTTCGACCGTCTCGTCGTTCAGGCCCAGATTGAGAATGGTGTCCATCATGCCGGGCATCGAGACCGGCGCACCGGAGCGGACCGAGACGAGGAACGGGTCGGGGCCTGCGCCGAAGGTCTTGCCGGCGGCTTGGGCAACGGCGGCAAGGGCCGTTTCGACCTCCTCGCGCAAACCCTCCGGATAGGTGCGGCCGGTGCTCAGATAGGCGCGGCAGACTTGCGTGGTGATGGTGAAGCCCGGCGGGACCGGCAGGCCGACGCGGCTCATTTCGGCAAGGCTTGCGCCCTTGCCGCCAAGCAGCGTCTCGTCGCACGCCGCCTGGGGCGTCATGCCCGGCGCGAACGGATAGACCAGCCTGTTGGTGACGCTGCTGTCCACGCCGCCCTCCTCAAGGGCGCCTTGTTACCGCATTGCACCATCGGGCGCCATCGGTCTTTTCGACAAGGCGATCAGCTGGCCTCGCGCAGTTCCTCGGCCGTGCCCAGATCGACCGAGACGAGTTGGCTGACGCCCTGCTCGGCCATGGTCACGCCGAACAGGCGGTTCATCCGCGCCATGGTGATCGGATTGTGGGTGATCAGCACGAAACGCGTGTCCGTCTGGGCGACCATCTGGTCCATCAGGTCGCAGAAGCGTTCGACATTGTGATCGTCGAGGGGCGCGTCGACCTCGTCGAGCACGCAGATCGGCGCCGGGTTGGTCAGGAAGACCGCAAAGATCAGCGCCATCGCGGTCAGCGCCTGCTCGCCGCCCGACAGCAGCGTCATCGTCTGCGGCTTCTTGCCGGGCGGCCGGGCCATGATTTCGAGGCCCGCCTCGAGCGGGTCGTCGCTCTCGACAAGCTGCAGTTCGGCCGTGCCGCCGCCGAACAGATGCGTGAACAGGCGGGTGAAGTGGTCCTGGACCACGTCGAAAGCGGCCAGAAGGCGCTCGCGGCCCTCCTTGTTGAGCGCCGAGATGGCCGAGCGCAGTTCGGCGATGGCGGCGATGACATCGTCGCGTTCGCCGGTCAGCGCGGCATGGCGTTCGGTGAGTTCGGTCTGCTCCTCCTCGGCGCGCAGATTGACCGCGCCGAGCCGCTCGCGCTCGACCCTCAGCCGGTCGAGCTTCTTCTCCAGCGGTTCCATGTCGGGAAGCGGTTCGCCGGGCGCCAGCCCCGTCGCGGCGAACGCCTCGTGCGGGGCGCAGTTGAGCGTCTCGGCAATCCGGGTTTCGGCATCGGCGCGCCGTTCGCTTGCGGCGGAAAGGCGCTCCTCGGCACGCGCACGCGTCTCGCGCGCCTCGGCCAGCGCCGTGATCGCATCCGTCGCCGCCTTGTCGGCGTCGCGCGCCTCGGTCTCGGCACGGGCGAGCGCGTCGCCGGCTTCGGCACGCGTCTTTTCGGCCTTTTCGATCTGCCGGACCAGTTCGCGACGCCTTGCGGCCTGCTCGTCCGGCGCATCGGCGATCGCGGCGAGCGCCTCGCGCGTCTCTGCTTCGCGCGTTGCCAGCGCCTCGATCTGTTGCTCGGCGCCGGCGGCGCGGGCAACCCAGTTGGCGCGCTCGCGTTCGATCGCCGCAAGGCGCTGGCGGCGGGCCTGCCGCTCGCGCGCCACGCCGCCATGGTCGGCGCGCGCCTCGGCCAGCGCGGCCCGGTCCGTGGCGACGACCGACTGGATCCGCCCGATCTCGGCGTCGAGCCCGGAAACGTCCGGCTCAGCGGCAAGCGCGGTTTCCGCTTCGGCCAGCACCGCCACGGCCTCGGCATGGTCGGCGTCGAGCCGCTGCCGGTTCTCGTCGAGGACGGCGCGACGCCGGGCCAGTTCACCGGATGCGCGCTCGGCTTCGGCGAGCGCCTCGCGGGCGGCACGGGCGTCGCCCTGTGCCTTGCGGACGGCTTCACGGGCCGCCTTCTCGGCCGCAACGGCGGCGGCGGTTTCCGCTTCGGCGGTGGATGCGCCGGCCTTCAGGTCATCGAGCCTTTGGCGAGCGTTTTCGATTTCGCCTTCGAGTTCGGCGAGCCGGTTCTTGTGGGCGAGCCGCTGCGCGGCAGCGGTCGGCGCATCGGCGGCCGCGCGATAGCCGTCCCAGCGCCACAGCGCGCCCTCGCGCGTGACGAGCCGCTGCCCCGGCCGCAGGGCTTCGGCAAGCGCGGCCCCGTCCTCGTCATCTGTAACGACGCCGACCTGCGCCAGCCGGCGCGCAAGGGCGGGCGCGCCGCGCACATGGTCGGCAAGCGGCGTGCATCCGTCCGGCAGGCCCGGGTCGCCCTCGGCGATCTCGGCGCCGGCCCAGTGAACGCTGGCGGAAGCATCCAGCGACGCTTCGAGATCGTCGCCAAGCGCCGCGCCGAGCGCGGTCTCATAGCCCTTGGAGACCGCGAGCGATTCGATGACGCCGGGAAACAGGCCGGCATCACCGGCATTGAGCAGCCTGGCGATGGTCCGCGCTTCGGCCTCGAGGGCCGACAGCACGTCGCGTGCGGCCGCAAGGTCGGGCTGCAGCGCGCTCTGGGCGGCGCGGGCCGACTGGACGGCCTGCTCGGCCTCGCTCACGCCGCGCTCGGCGGTTGCGACGCCCGCATCCGCCGTCTCCACGGCGGCCTGCTTTTCGGCGGGGTCCGCCAGCGCGGCGATACGCGCTCCAATCGCTTCCAGTTCGGCCTTGGCGCGCTCGCGATCGCGTGCCAGCCGGTCGCGGCGTTCGGTCATCTCGCTGATCCGGCGCTCGAGCTGGGTACGCAGGGCCGCCGTCTCGGCGCGCGCCTCGGTCGCCCGCGCCAGCTCGGCCTCGCTCTTTTCGAGCGCCTGCCGCGCCTGATCGACCTTTCCGGCCAGTTCGGCCTCACGCGCCTCCTCGCCCTCTTCGGCCGTGACAAGTTCGGCGTTCTCCGCATCGAGCGCGGCGACCATGCCGGCATTTTCCTCGGTCAGCCGGCGTTCGCGCGCGATGTCCGCGCCGAGTTGTTCGAGGCGCTGCTCATATTCGCGCCTGCGGGCGGCCAGTCGTTCGACCTCGGCGTCGATCTGGTCGCGCGCGATGGTCAGGCGCTGAAGGGCGGCGGCCGCCTCGGCCTCGGCCTCGCGAAGAGGCGGCAGGGCCTTCTGGGCGATGGCCTGAAGGCGCGCGGCTTCCATCTGCTGCTGCGCACGCTCTGCAACCTGAGCCGTGGCGGCCGACAAGGCCGACTGGGCATCGGCCTCGACGGTCTTTGCCTGCACCCACTTCAGGTGCAGCAACGTTGCCTCGGCGGCGCGGATATCACGCGACAGCGTACGGAACCGGTTGGCCTGGCGGGCCTGGCGCTTGAGGCTTTCGATCTGGCTTTCCAGTTCGGCGACCACATCGTCGAGCCGTTCGAGATTGGTCTCGGCGGCGCGCAGGCGCAGTTCGGCCTCATGCCGGCGCGAGTGCAAACCGGAAATGCCCGCGGCTTCCTCGAGCAGCGCCCGGCGGGCCTGCGGCTTGGCCTGGATCAGTTCGCCGATGCGCCCCTGCCCGACCATGGAGGGCGAGCGCGCGCCGGTCGACTGGTCCGCGAACAGGAGCTGAACATCGCGGGCGCGCGCGTCGCGGCCGTTGATCTTGTAGGCCGACCCCGCATCGCGCTCGATGCGGCGGGTGACCTGCAGCTTGTCGTCATCGTTGAAGGCGGCGGGCGCGGTGCGACCGGCATTGTCGAGGAACAGCGAGACCTCGGCCATGTTGCGCGAAGGGCGCGTGGCCGACCCCGAGAAGATGACGTCGTCCATCCCCGAGGCGCGCATGTTCTTGTACGAGCTTTCGCCCATCACCCAGCGCAACGCCTCGACAAGGTTCGACTTGCCGCAACCGTTCGGGCCGACAACGCCGGTCAGCCCACCTTCGATGATGAATTCGGTCGGTTCGACGAAGCTCTTGAAGCCCGTCAGGCGCAGCTTCTCAAAACGCATTTCAAGCGCCCCCGCCATGCCGGCCGGGGGGCGCCCAGAAGCCCTCAGAGCAGCGGATCGATGATGGCCGACATCTCTTCAACCGAGAGCGCTCCGGTGTATTTGCTGCCGTTGATGAAGAATGTGGGCGTCGCATTGACGCCGAATTCCTCGGCACCGCGCTGGCGAATGGCATTGACATCATTCAGAAGCTGCTGGTCGGTCAAGCATGCCTCGAAGCTCTCCTGTGTAAAACCGGCCAGCTTGGCGATGTTTTCGAGCGGTTGACGGGCATTTTCGGCACGCGCCCACTGTGCTTGCTGCCTGAACAGCACGTCGATCATCGGGAAATAGCCGTCGTTGGGGGCGCAGCGGGCGAGCATGAAGGCGGCTGCGGCACGCGGGTCGAACGGGAATTCGCGCAGCACCAGGCGCGCCTTGCCGGTGTCGACGTACTTTTCCTTCAGTTCGGGCCAGGCATTGTTGTGGAAGTTGGCGCAGTGACCGCAGGTCATCGAGGCATATTCGACGATCGTGACCGGCGCATCGGCATCGCCCTTGACCATTTCGGGAAGCGGGCCGGGCTCGAGCAGTTTTTCCATGTCGACCTCGCCTTCCGGCTGAGGAGCCGACTGGGCGAACGCCGGAAGGCCGAACACCGAAAGGGCGAGCGGCGCACCGGCAAGGGCGGCGAGGGTCGAACGGCGGGAAAGAACGTGCGCAGCGGCCATCGGCGAAGTCTCCTGAGATTGAACAATCGGGACCGTATAACGCGCTGAATCTGTTGCCAACATGGCGGAGATCGCCGCATCCGGCACGGCGGCCGATAACAACTGCGTTATCGCGGCGGTTTGCCGTGGCGCCGCGCCGGCACTATCGTAACCTTGTCCCATCGGAGACGACCATGTCAGCCTGGCCCAACTTCGACTATCCGGCCTTTGCCCCGACCGGGCAAAGCCTTCACATGTGGACCCAGATGGTCGGCAAGTTCCGCCTTGCCAACACGCCGTGGGTGAACCATTCCTGGCAAGTGCCGCTCTATGTCGACGCCCGGGGGCTGACGACGTCGCTGGTGACGACATCGGCGGCCGGGTTCGAGGTTCGGTTCGATTTCATCGACCATCGGCTGACGGTGACGAGCACCGAAGGCGCGGTCGCGACCGTGCCGCTCGAGCCCATGTCGGTCGCCCAGTTCCATGCCGCCTTCATTGCGGCGCTCGAGCAGGTCGGCGCGCCATCGGACTTCCACGGAAGCCCGAACGAGGTGCCGGACCCGGTGCCGTTCTCCGATCAGACCGAACCGGGCGCCTACGACCATGACCACGCCGCCGACTTCTGGCGGGCGATGGTCGATATCGTGCGCGTGTTCACCCGCTTCCGGTCGGGCTTTCTGGGCAAGGTCTCGCCGGTGCATTTCTTCTGGGGCAGCTTCGATCTTGCGGTAACGCGCTTCTCGGGCCGCGATGCACCACCGCATCCGGGCGGATTTCCGGCGCTGCCGGACGTCGTCACCCGCGAGGCCTATTCGCACGAGGTCTCGTCCGCCGGCTTCTGGCCGGGCGGCAACGGCGTCCAGGAGGCAATGTTCTTCTCCTACGCCTACCCGACACCGGACGGGATGGCCGGGGCCGAAATCGCGCCCGAGCAGGGATATTGGCACGAGCAGTTGCAGGAATTCGTACTGCCCTATGCGGCGGTGCGCGCCGCAGCCGATCCCGATGCGGCGCTGATGGCCTTTCTCGACAGCACCTATGTCGCCGCCGCCGACCACGGCAAATGGAACCGGGACGCGCTCGAATGCGGGTATGGGGTGCCCGGTGTGCCGCGTCCGGCCTGATCAGACGGCGTCGCCGAGCACGAGCGAATGGCCTGGAATGGCAAGGGCCGTCAGGCGATCCTCGCGCGATCGCTGAAAGACGGTTCGATAGCCGGTCGGGGTCGGATCGCGGTGGATGTGAGCCTCAAGCGACCGCGCATTGATGACCCACATCTCGCGAACGCCAAAACCCGCATAGATCGCCGGCTTGTGGCCGAGATCGTAGGCAAGGCTGGAATCGGCGATCTCGATGGCCAGAAGGCATGTGTCGCCGCGCAGATCGGCCAGATCGGTGTCCTTGCCATAGACGATGAAATCGGGCTCCAGATAGGTGTCGTCCGACAGGCGGAAGGTGGTCTCCGGGATGACTTGATAGTCGGGCGTCAGGTTCGTGTAGAGCCATGTGGCGAGCCACTGCTTCAACCGCTCGTGGCGGATTCCCTTGGGCGACATCGGCACGATCTCCCCGCCGATCAGTTCGAACCGCTCGTCGCGGCCGATCACGCCGATCTCCACCATCCGCTCGACATCGGCGATGGTGAAGGGGCGGCGCGGCAGGCCTTCGGCAGCTTGGGTCACATGCACGGTCATGGCGGGGAATATAGCATCGGTTTCACGGCGCGTCAGCGGCCAGATGCAGCGCGATCCAGCGCCGGTGCGGCCGGTCGCGATGCTCGAACAGGTAGATGCCCTGCCAGGTGCCGAGCAGCAACCGGCCCTCGGCGACGGGAATGCCGAGCGAGGTCTGCGTCAGGGCAGCCCGGATATGGGCGGGCATGTCGTCGGGCCCCTCGGCGCGATGGACGATGAAATCCATCGCGGGATCGCTGGCGGGCGGGGCGAGCCGGGAGAAGAAGGCCTGCAGGTCGCGCTGCACGTCCGGATCGGCGTTTTCCTGGATCAGCAACGAGCACGAGGTATGGCGCACGAAGATGGTCAGAAGCCCGTCGCTTGCGGCCTGGCTGCGCACGAAATGCTCCGCTCTGTCGGTGAGTTCGTAAAGGCCCGGGCCGTTCGTCTCGATGATCAGTTGATCAAGCGGCATGGTTTGGCTGTGGAATTCGGCCGACAGGCGGCGAGGCCGGTTGGCTTGGATCGACGTTCGGTCGCACTATGGCCCGGTGACGGGGATGCGCACAATGGCCGACATCAAGCTTGACGAAAGCTGGCGCGAGCCGCTCAGGGGCGAGTTCGAAAGCGCCTACATGGCCGAACTCAAACGCTTTCTCGTTGCCGAGAAGGCGGCGGGCAAGCGCATCTTCCCGCCCGGCGGCGAATGGTTCCACGCGCTCGACGCAACACCGCTCGACCGGGTGCGCGTCGTGATCCTGGGCCAGGATCCCTATCACGGTCCCGGCCAGGCGCACGGGCTGTGCTTTTCGGTGCGGCCGGGGGTGCGCATTCCGCCCTCGCTCGTCAATATCTACAAGGAACTGCAGGACGATCTGGGTATCGCGCCGCCGAACCACGGCAATCTCGAGCACTGGGCCAAGCAGGGCGTGCTGCTGCTCAACGCGGTGCTGACGGTCGAGGCGCACCAAGCCGCCAGCCATCGTGGGCGCGGTTGGGAGCGCTTTACGGATGCGGTCATCCGGCTTGTCGACGCACGCGAGGCGCCCGCCGTCTTCATCCTGTGGGGCTCTTACGCGCAGAAGAAGGCGGCGTTCGTCGACCGGTCCAGGCATCTCGTCCTGAAAGCGCCGCATCCCTCGCCGCTTTCTGCGCACAACGGTTTTTTCGGCTCCAGGCCGTTCTCGCAGGCGAACGCGTTTCTCGAGCAACAGGGGCTTGCGCCGATCGATTGGCGGTTGCCGGAGACGGCCTAGCTCGCGCGAAAGTCCGAAAGATCGAGCGCGAAACCGTCGATCCGGGTCGGCGTCAAGCGCGTGTCGAAACCCGTCCGTTCGATCGAGCCATAGGCGCCGCCGGCGGGATGGCGGTGGATGGTGACCGCCATGTCGTTGACATCGACCACCCACAGTTCGCCGATGCCGAACTCCGCATAAAGGCGCGCCTTGCGACCCAGATCGTAGGCAAGCGACGAGTCGGCGATCTCGACGGCAAGCAGGCAGGTTTCGGGCGAAAGGTTTTCGAGCCCGCTTTCGGCCGGATAGACGACGAAATCGGGTTCGATGAAGGTGTCGTCGGACAGGTAGAATGTCGTCTCGGGGATCGTCATCAGATGATCGGGCAGGCCTTTGACCAACTGCCTGTTCAACCAGGCCTTGAAGCGTTCGTGTCGGATCCCCTTGGGCGACATGGGCACGATCTCCCCGCCGATCAGTTCGAAGCGTTCGTCGGGGTCGATGATGCCGGTCTCGACCATGCGCCGGATGTCATCGACCGTGAAGGCGCGGCGCATGAGCCCTTCTGCTGCATCTGTGACGCGGATGTTCATGGGACGATCCTACCACATCCCGCAAAATGAAGAACCCGGCGCGATGGCCGGGTTTTTCGAACGATCACTGGTCCAGGAAGCTCCTGAGCTTCCTTGAACGGCTCGGGTGCTTGAGTTTTCGCAGCGCCTTGGCCTCGATCTGGCGAATGCGCTCGCGGGTCACCGAGAACTGCTGGCCGACTTCCTCCAGCGTGTGGTCGGTGTTCATGCCGATGCCGAAGCGCATGCGCAGCACGCGCTCCTCGCGCGGGGTGAGCGAGGCGAGAACGCGCGTCGTCGTCTCGCGCAGGTTCGCCTGGATCGCCGCATCGATCGGCAGGACCGCGCCCTTGTCCTCGATGAAGTCGCCCAGATGGCTGTCTTCCTCGTCGCCGACCGGGGTTTCAAGGCTGATCGGCTCCTTGGCGATCTTGAGCACCTTGCGCACCTTCTCGAGCGGCATGGCGAGCTTTTCGGAAAGCTCCTCGGGCGTCGGCTCGCGGCCGATCTCGTGCAGCATCTGGCGGGAGGTGCGCACGATCTTGTTGATCGTCTCGATCATGTGCACCGGAATGCGAATCGTGCGGGCCTGGTCGGCGATCGAGCGGGTGATCGCCTGCCTGATCCACCAGGTCGCATAGGTCGAGAACTTGTAGCCGCGGCGGTACTCGAACTTGTCGACCGCTTTCATCAGGCCGATGTTGCCTTCCTGGATCAGGTCGAGGAACTGCAGGCCGCGATTGGTGTATTTCTTGGCGATCGAGATGACGAGCCGCAGGTTCGCCTCGACCATTTCCTTCTTGGCGATCGAAGCTTCGCGCTCACCCTTCTGGACGCGGTTGACGATCCGCCGGAACTCGGGGATCGAGATGCCGGTCTCGGTGGCCAGTTCCTGGATTTCGGCTCGGATTTCGGCGACGCGGGCGCGCTCCTTGGCGGAGAACTCCGACCAAGCGGGCGAGCCGAGCTTGCCGACGCCCTCGAGCCAGTTCGGGTCCAGTTCGGTGCCCTGGTACTGCTTGAGGAATTCCTCGCGGCCGACGCCGTAGCTTTCGGCGAGACGCAGCAGCTTGCCCTCGTTCTGCATCAGGCGCTTGTTGATCGCATAAAGCTGCTCGACCAGCGCGTCGATGCGCTGGTTGTTGAGCGACAGCAGCTTGACCTGCTCGATCAGTTCGTCCTGTAGCTGCTTGTAGCGGCGCTTCTGCGAAGAGGTCAGCATCTCGCCGTCGGCGAGCGCGTTCTCGACCTGCTGGTCCTGCAGCTTGCGCAGCTTGGCATAGATGCTGGCGATCTTGTCGAACGAGGCCATGACGTCGTCGCGCAGCTCGGCCTCCATGGCCGCCAGCGACAGGTTGACCTCGTCTTCCTCGTCGTCGTCCTCTTCCTGCCCCTCGCCGCCGACATCGGTGATGTCGTCGTGGCGGCGCGGCTGGCGCAGGGCGCGCTCCTTCTCCTCGCGCTCCTTACGGGCCTGTTCGATCTCCTCGGGCGTGGGCACCTTCGGCGCCTGCTTGGCCTCGGGGCCGGCATAGGTGGCCTCGAGATCGATGATGTCGCGCAGAAGGATGTTGCCCTCGAGCAGTTCGTCGCGCCAGATGATGATCGCCTGAAAGGTCAGCGGGCTTTCGCAGAGCCCGGCGATCATCGTCTCGCGGCCGGCCTCGATGCGCTTGGCGATGGCGATCTCGCCCTCGCGCGACAGCAGTTCCACCGCGCCCATCTCGCGCAGATACATCCGCACCGGATCGTCGGTCCGGTCGGTCGGTTCCTTCTTCTTGGCGGTCGTGGCGACGGCGGAGCCGGTCGAGGTGGCGACCTCGGTGGAGGTGCTGCCCTCGTCGTCGTCGTTCTGTTCGACCTCGTCATCCTCGATGACGTTGATGCCCATGTCCGAGAGCGTCGCCATGGTGTCCTCGATCTGCTCGGAGGTCACCTCCTGCGAGGGCAGCACGGCATTGAGCTCGTCCATCGTGACATAGCCGCGCTTCTTGGCGGTCCGGATGAGCTTCTTGACGCTGTCCGCGCTCAGGTCCAGAAGCGGACCATCGGGTCCCGCCTCTGCCGGCGCTTCAGCTTCGGTGTTCTCTTTTTCTTTGGTCGCCATTGATTGCCTTTACTCCATGATGGACGCATGTGCTGCGCCATCCTGCGCGCCCTTGGCGCCGTCGGTTCGAACGCGGCCCGGGAAGACCCGATTCCATCACCTAGCGGGCCGTGCTTAATCGCCGATTAACCGTAATGCTTCAGCCGTCCCCGAGCCCGCTGAATTCCATGACTAGCCGGTGAGATAGTCATCGCGCGCCAAATTCCAATCCCGGCGCAGCACGCAAACTTCCCCAATTGAGCTGATTCCCGCGTTTTTTGCGCCCGTCAAGCGAGTCCGGTGGAAAAAATCGCGGCCCCCCGGGGGTCAGAAACTCTTGACCGGCCGCCCGGAGGGCATGCCGAAACCTTCGATCAGCGCGTCGAGACCCTGTTCTTGGCGCAGCTTCTGCTGCACCGAAACGAGCCGGTTGTAATTGACTTCGGTGGGATCGTCGGCGAGCGCCGCCTCGGCCGCCCGCAGTTCGCGCGACAGGCCGCGCGAGCGGGCGTGCAACTGCATGGCCTGCGCGAACGCATGGCGGGCGTCCTCGTAGGCCGCCTCTTCCGTGAACACCCAGAGCCGGGCGCGGCGGACGGCGGCATCGACGGCCTCGATCGTTGGCGCGTGCGCCCTGCATGCGGAATGCGCCAGAAGCTCGCCGCGCTGGCGTGCGCCCGTTTCGGCCTGCGCCTCCAGCAAGGCGCCGCGCAGGGCACCAAGGTTCGCGCTGTCGAAAACGAGGCCGGTGAACGCATCGAAATGGTCGGCCATCAGGTCGGGGTGGCACATCACCGCGCTGAGGAGCGCGGCCTCGCGCAGCGGAATGGCATCGTTGGATGCCTTGGGCGCCAGCAGCCGCGAGCGGGCAAGCCGTTCGGAGACGGCAAGGCGGCCGCGCGCCGGCCGGCCGGGCTGGCCGCCGCGTGCGCCGGGCCGGTCGGAACGGCCGGACCTGTCCGGGACGCCGAAGAAAGCATCGGTGCGCTCGCGCATGTCCTGCGCATAGTGCCGGCGGACGCTTTCGTCGCCTATGCGGCCGGTCGCCTCGCGCAGCGATGCTTCAAGCTGGGCGCGCCGTTCGGGCGTGTCGAAACTGCGCCCGCCCGTCTCGCGCAGCCACAGCATGTCCGCGGCGGTGCGCGCCTGGCTCATCACCGCCTCGAACGCTTCGCCGCCCCCCTCGCCGACAAGATCGTCGGGGTCCTTGCCGTCGGGCAGAAGCGCAAAGCGGACCGTCCGGCCCGGCTTGAGTTCGGGCAGGGCCAAGTCGAGCGTGCGGTAGGCGGCGCGCAGGCCCGCCTGATCGCCGTCAAAACACAGCACCGGCTCTCCGGTCACGCGCCAGACCTTGGCAAGCTGGCTCTCGGTCAGCGCCGTGCCGAGCGGGGCGACCGCATTGCCGAAGCCGGCCTGATCGAGCGCGATCACGTCCATATAGCCCTCGACCGCGACGATCGTGCCGCCACGGGCGGCCGCCTGACGCGCGCGGCGGAAATTGTAGAGCACATCCGACTTGTGAAAGAGCGGACCCTCGGGCGAGTTCATGTACTTGGCCGGCACGTCGGCAGACATGGCACGGCCGCCGAAGGCGATCACGCGGCCCTGCGCGTCCTCGATCGGGAACATGATGCGGTCGCGGAACCGGTCATAGGAAACCGCGATGTCCTCGCCGTGCACGACAAGCCCGCATTGCTCGATCTGCTCTTTCGTCGCGCCCTTTTCGGCCAGATGGCTCTTGAGCGCGTTGCGACTGCCCGGCGCATAACCAAGGCGGAACTTGCCGATCGTCGGCGGGGTCAGTCCGCGGTCGCGCAGATAGGCGCGGGCGGCGGCGCCGGCCTGCATCTGAAGCTGGGTCTCGAAGAACTTCGCAGCCTCCTCCATGACGTCATAGAGGGTGGCGCGCTGGCGCTCGCGCTCTTCGGCCTCCGGGTCGGGCGCCGGCAGGGCGACACCGCCCATCGCCGCGACGCGCTCTACGGCCTCCGGAAAGGCCATGCCATCGAGTTCGGTCAGAAAGCGGAAATGATCGCCGGAAACGCCGCAGCCGAAGCAGTGGTAGCGGCCTTTCTTGTCCTCGCAGTGAAAGCTCGGCGTCTTCTCGCCGTGGAACGGGCAGCAGGCCCAGTAGTCGCCGCGAGACGTATTGGTCTTGCGCTTGTCCCAGGTGACACGCTGGCCGATCACGTCCGAGATCGGAACGCGGTCGCGGATTTCATCTAGGAAGGACTGTGAGAAGCGCACGGCAATCCGCCCCGGCAAGGGTTCTGCCCGTGCCACCAAGCGGGCCGGGCTTCAATCAGGGTTTACTTAAGGGGCGCAGGCGCCGGCATGCAAACGGGTTCGACTTGTCCACAGCCGCTGCCGCCGTCAGCGCAGCATGCCGCGCACGATGCCTGAGGCCTTGGTGAAGTCCATCTGGCCGGGGAACTGCTTCTTGAGCTTGTTCATGCACTTGCCCATGTCGCGCAGGCCCTCGGCGCCGGTGTCCTCGACGACCGCGGCACAGGCCTGCTTGACCTCGTCCTCGCCCATCTGGGCGGGCAGGAACTCGGCGATCACCTTCGATTCGTAGCGTTCCTGATCGGCCAGTTCGAGCCGGCCGGACTGCTCGTAGTCGCCGGCCGACGCCTTGCGCTGTTCGATCATCTTGGCGAGGATGTTCAGGATTTCCTTGTCGGAGACCGGATCCTTGCCCGCATTGCGATTGGCAAGATCGCGGTCCTTGACCGCCGCCGCGATCAGCCGCAGCACCGATATCCGGCATTTGTCCTGTGAACTCTGAGCTTCCTTCAACGCAGCATGAATGGCTTCACGCATGTCGAACTCCCGGTAAAGCTTCGTGAAGGATAGCCGGGGCGCCTGCGCCATGCAAGCCTCCAATCCAACTGACAAAGCCTTGATTTCAATTGACAAAACTCGACGATCCACATTTTCAGCGGCCGCCATTTTCTTCGCGCGCTGCCCGCGCGGGCCTTGAACGCTGACGCCGCGTCACCAACTGGCGAGGACGGGGTTCGGTTGCGTTCGCGCTCAATATGGTGTTTGCGATCGATGGCGGCAAGCCACCGCCGGAATGACCCCGCCACTGCCTTGCAAAGAGTGTGACCATGATGTCTGCGATCGATGGAAGCGGCGCGCCCGCGCCCTGGAGCACGGAACCTGCGACCGCGGTCCTGGTGCTGGCCGACGGCACCGTGCTCGAAGGCAAGGGTTTCGGCGCCACCGGGGCGGTGGAGGCCGAGGTCTGCTTCAACACGGCGCTGACCGGTTATCAGGAGATCCTGACCGATCCGTCCTATGCGGGCCAGATCGTCACCTTCACCTTCCCGCATATCGGCAATGTCGGCGCCAATGACGAGGACATCGAGGACCTGACCCCGGCGCGGCGTGCCGGCGCGGTCGGGGCGGTGTTCAAGGCCTCGATCACCGAACCCTCCAACTACCGGTCGGCCGGCCATCTCGACGCCTGGCTGAAGGCGCGCGGCATCATCGGGCTTTCCGGGATCGACACGCGCGCGCTGACCGCGCACATCCGGGCGAACGGCGTGCCGAACGCGGTGATCGCGCACGAACCGTCCGGCGAATTCGACATCGACGCGCTCAAGGCGAGGGCCGCCGGCTGGAGCGGGCTCGTGGGTCTGGACCTGGCCAGGGACGTCACCTCGGGCCAGAGCGCCTCGTGGAGCGAGACGCCCTGGGTATGGGACGAGGGCTATGGCGCGGCCGGCGAACCGACGATGCACATCGTCGCCATCGACTATGGCGTCAAACGCAACATCCTGCGGCTCCTGTCCGGGCTCGGCGCGAAGGTGACCGTGATGCCGGCCTCCTCGACGGCCGAGGAGGTGCTGGCGCACGAGCCCGACGGCATCTTCCTGTCCAACGGGCCGGGCGATCCGGCGGCGACGGGCGACTATGCCGTGCCGGTGATCGGCAAGCTGATCGAGACCGGCATTCCGCTGTTCGGCATCTGCCTTGGCCACCAGATGCTGGCGCTGGCGCTTGGCGGCAAGACCGTGAAGATGCACCAGGGCCATCACGGCGCCAACCATCCGGTCAAGGATCATACGACCGGCAAGGTCGAGATCGTCTCGATGAACCACGGCTTCGCCGTCGACGGCGACAGCCTGCCCGGCGGCGTCACCGAGACGCACGTGTCGCTGTTTGACGGATCGAACTGCGGCATCGCGGTGGACGGCAAGCCGGTCTTTTCCGTGCAGCACCATCCGGAGGCCTCGCCCGGCCCGCAGGACAGCCACTATCTGTTCAAGCGCTTCGCCAATCTGATCCGGGCCCGCCGTGGCGAACCCGCCCTCGCCGAGCGCTGAGGCGACGGCCCGGAGCGGGTTGCAGGCCGGCCGCGGCTAGGCCTGCCGGGGCTTGGCCACACCACGGAACGCGGCGAAGAACACCGCCAGAAAGCCGATATTCAGCACGACGTTGATCGGGACGCCGGCGGCGACGGAGCCGAGGCAGTCGAGTACGAACCAGACCACCACCGGGCCGAGCACGAGGCTGCGCGCCAGTTGCGGCTCGCGTTCGCCAAGGTGCGTGGCGATCAGCCAGATCATCGCGCCCCACCCGGCGAGCACGCCGCCGCCGATCGCGAGCGCCAGCCGCGTCGCTTCGGCCGCAAGGGTCTGCCCGCGATCGAGCGGCCAGGCGAAAAGGTCGACCAGCAGGGTCAGCGGCGCGGCCAGCGGGGGCCAGGCCGACAGGACGAACAGGACGCCGAAGCCGATGAGCAGCGCGGCACCGAACTTGAGCAGACTGATATTGACGATCATTGCCGCCTCCTTGGGTTGAATGCGCCCGGCCTATCGCCGTCTGGCGACGCCCCGCAATTACCCGGCAGGTAAGTGACCGGTGCCGCCGGGCGCGCTAATGTCGCGCAACGCCTCGCCCGGGAGATGCCGTTTGGAGACGATCACGCCCGTCGCCGCCGAGACCGGTTTCGGACCGATGCTGCGAAGCTGGCGCCAAAGGCGGCGGGTGAGCCAACTCGACCTTGCCCTGATGGCCAACGTGTCGGCCCGCCACATCTCGTTTCTGGAAACCGGGCGGGCGCGGCCGAGCCGAACGATGGTCGTCCATCTGTCGGAGTTTCTCGGCGTGCCGCATGCGGCCCGCAACACGCTCCTCAACGCTGCCGGCTTCGCCTCCGCCTATGCCGCCCGGCCGCTCGACGATGCGGAAATGGGCCCGGTGCGCGCGGCGATCGACTGGATGCTGGAACGCCATGCGCCCTACCCCGGCCTTGCGCTCGACCGCCGGTGGCACGTCGTGCGCGCGAACGCCCCCGCAAGAACCATGCTCGCCGGCGCCGGCATCGACGGCACGCCGGCCGATCTTCTCGGCCTGTTCAGCGACCCCGCGCGGCTCGAAACGTTGATCGAGAACTGGCACGAGGTGGCCTGGCATATCGTCTTGAGGCTGCGCACCGAAGCCCTTCACCTTGGTGGCGATGCGGAACTGGATGCGGCCGCCGCACGGCTCGAGGCGGTGCTGCCGCCGCGCGACGTGCCCGCGGGCGCGACAATGCCGCCTTTCATCGCGATGCGGCTACGGCTTGGTGGACGGGTGCTGTCGCTGTTTTCGACGATCAGCCATTTCGGCTCGGCCGAGGACATGGCGCTTGCCGACGTCAAGCTCGAACTGTTCTTTCCGGCAGACGACCAGACAGCCGCGTTCCTCGCCGCCGCGGCGGGCTGACAAGGCCCGTCGCGCCGCGATCGCCTTGCCGTAGCGTAAGGCCGGCGCTTATCATGTTGTCGAATCAAGCGCATTCCGACCCGAGGCAGAGGTCTTGGCCGACCCTCCGAGCGACGATTTCGGTGATACGGACAACGAGCACAAGCGGGCGACGAGGCGCCAGCGCGTGCTCAAACAAGGTTTCGCTCAGGAAAACCCGCAGACGAGCGCGATTGCATGCGTGATCCGTGACCTTTCCGAAACCGGCGCCCGGCTGAAGTTCGAGGCGATGGCGATCATTCCGGAACGCTTCATCCTGCACATTCCGGTCGACGGCATCCAGATCGACTGCGTTCGCCGCTGGATACGCGGGCAGGAATGCGGCGTCGCCTTCACGTCCGGACGCTCCCCGACCGCGCTCGCAAAGCATCAGGTCGTCACTCCGATCGGGCCGGCCGCCGATGGCGGGGACCAGACCGTCGGCGACCGGGCGACGCCGGCCAGCAGCACCGATGCGCCGCGCGAGCCGACCCCGCATCGCCCCGGACCGCGTCGCCCCGGTTTCGGTCGCCGTTGACCGTGACAGGCACGGCAACGACGCGGCTCGACCTCATGCACGCATTTCGCACCGACCGGGGGTTACATCGGGCGCGCCATGTCCTATAGGCCACGGCCAGCCTGACAGTTCCGTTCGACACCTGCGCCGGCCGGCCGTACCGACCGGCGTTTGTGTGCAAGTGAGAGCCCGACACCCATGCCGAAGCGCACCGACATCGACTCCGTCCTCATCATCGGCGCGGGGCCGATCATCATCGGCCAGGCCTGCGAGTTCGACTATTCGGGAACCCAGGCCTGCAAGGCGCTGAAGGAGGAAGGCTACCGGATCGTGCTGGTCAATTCGAACCCGGCGACGATCATGACCGATCCGGAACTGGCCGATGCGACCTATATCGAGCCGATCACGCCCGAAGTGGTCGCCAAGATCATCGAGCGCGAGCGCAGGGAACGCCCCGACGAGACGATGGTGCTGCTGCCGACGATGGGCGGGCAGACCGCGCTCAACACCGCCCTTTCGCTGAAGGCCATGGGCGTGCTCGAACGCTGGGGCGTCGAGATGATCGGCGCCACGCCCGAGGCCATCGACAAGGCCGAGGACCGCAAGCTGTTCCGCGAGGCCATGGATCGGATCGGCCTTGAGAGTCCGCGCTCGGTGCTGGTCAATGCTTCCGACATCAAGGAGAAGGACCGCAGCGCGCATGAGGCGCGGCGCAGGGCGCTGCGCGAAGAATTGTCGGGCGAGGCGCTCGACGCGGCGCTGGACGCGCTCGAACTCGAGTGGCGCGACGGCACGTCGGATCGCAAGCAGCGCTACATGACCCACGCGATGGGCCTTGCCGCCCAGGCGCTCGAGGAGGTCGGGCTGCCGGCGATCATCCGCCCGTCCTTCACGCTCGGCGGCACCGGCGGCGGCATCGCCTACAACCGCTCGGAGTTCTTCGAGATCGTCGAGCGCGGCCTCGATGCGTCGCCGACGACCGAGGTGCTGATCGACGAAAGCGTGCTGGGCTGGAAAGAGTACGAGATGGAGGTCGTCCGCGATCGAGACGACAACTGCATCATCATCTGCTCGATCGAGAATGTCGACCCGATGGGCGTCCATACGGGCGACTCGATCACGGTCGCGCCGGCCCTGACGCTGACCGACAAGGAATACCAGATCATGCGCAACGCCTCGATCGCGGTGCTGCGCGAGATCGGCGTCGAGACCGGCGGGTCGAACGTGCAGTTCGCGGTCAACCCCGACACCGGACGGCTGGTGGTCATCGAGATGAACCCGCGCGTGTCGCGTTCGTCGGCGCTGGCCTCCAAGGCGACCGGTTTTCCGATCGCCAAGGTCGCCGCCAAGCTTGCCGTCGGCTACACGCTCGACGAACTCGAGAACGACATTACCGGCGGCGCGACACCGGCCTCGTTCGAACCGTCGATCGACTATGTCGTCACCAAGATCCCGCGCTTTGCCTTCGAGAAGTTCCCCGGCGCCGAGCCGATCCTGACCACCGCGATGAAGTCGGTCGGCGAGGTGATGGCGATCGGCCGGACCTTCGCCGAATCGCTGCAGAAGGCGCTGCGCGGGCTCGAAACCGGTCTGACCGGGCTCGACGAGATCGAAATCCCCGGCCTTGGCGAGGGGGACGACAAGAACGCCATCCGCGCCGCGCTCGGCACGCCGACGCCGGACCGGCTGCGCATGGTCGCCCAGGCCATGCGGCTTGGCTTTTCGCTCGATGAGATCCACGGCGCCTGCGCGATCGACATGTGGTTCCTCGAGCAGCTGAAGGCGATCGTTGCGACCGAAGCGCGGGTGCGGGCGCACGGCCTTCCCGGCGATGCGGCGAACATGCGCATGCTCAAGGCGATGGGCTTTTCCGACCAGCGGCTCGCCGGGCTGACCGGCGCGCATGAGGCCGAGGTGCGGGCGCACCGGCAGAGCCTTGGCGTCCATCCGGTCTACAAGCGCATCGACACGTGCGCGGCCGAGTTCGCCTCGCCCACCGCGTACATGTATTCGACCTACGAGACACCGTTCGCCGGCCAGCCGCGCTCGGAAGCGGAGGTCTCCAACCGCAGGAAGGTGGTGATCCTGGGCGGCGGGCCGAACCGGATCGGCCAGGGGATCGAGTTCGACTATTGCTGCTGCCATGCCGCCTTCGCGCTGGCCGACGCGGGCTTCGAGGCGATCATGGTCAACTGCAACCCCGAGACGGTCTCGACCGACTATGACACGTCCGACCGGCTCTATTTCGAGCCGCTGACGGTCGAGGACGTTCTGGAGATTCTCGCCGTCGAGCAGTCCAAGGGCACGCTGCACGGCGTGATCGTGCAGTTCGGCGGGCAGACCCCGCTCAAGCTCGCCAATGCGCTCGAAGAGGCCGGCATTCCGATCCTGGGCACCGCGCCCGACGCGATCGATCTGGCCGAGGACCGGGACCGGTTCCAGAAGCTGCTGATCAAGCACGACCTGACCCAGCCCGACAATGGCATCGCCTATTCGGTCGAGCAGGCGCGGCTGGTCGCGGCCAAGCTCGGCTTTCCGCTGGTCGTGCGGCCCTCCTACGTGCTCGGCGGGCGGGCCATGCAGATCGTCCGCGACGAGGGCGCGCTCGACTCCTATCTGCTCGGCACCGTGCCCGAACTGATCCCCGAGGACATCAAGGCGCGTTATCCCAACGACAAGACCGGCCAGATCAACACGCTGCTGGGCACAAATCCGCTCCTGTTCGACACCTATCTGGCCGGCGCGATCGAGGTCGATGTCGACTGTCTGAGCGATGGCGAGAACGTGCATGTCGCCGGCGTCATGGAGCATATCGAGGAAGCGGGCATCCACTCGGGCGACAGTGCCTGCTCGCTGCCGGTGCACTCGCTGTCGGCCGACATGGTGGCCGAACTCAAGCGGCAGTCGAACGTGCTGGCGCGCGCGCTGAACGTCGGCGGGCTGATGAACGTGCAGTTCGCCATCCGCGACGGCATCGTCTATGTGCTCGAGGTCAATCCGCGCGCATCGCGCACCGTGCCGTTCGTCGCCAAGGCGGTCGGACGGCCGATCGCCAAGATCGCCGCGCGGATCATGGCGGGCGAAAAGCTGTCGGACGCCGCCGGCGCCTATGGCGAGCTGACCGATGCGGGCGCGCTCGACCACATCGCGGTCAAGGAGGCGGTGTTTCCCTTCTCCAAGTTCCCCGGCGTCGACACGCTGCTCGGCCCGGAGATGCGTTCGACCGGCGAGGTGATGGGCCTCGACGACGATTTCGCGATCGCCTTCGCCAAGGCCCAGCTTGGCGCGGGCGCCGACCTGCCCAAGACCGGCGCGGTGTTCATCTCGGTCAGGGATGACGACAAGCCGCGCATCCTCGCCACGGCGAAGCTGTTCGAAGCGCGCGGCTTCTCGGTTCTGGCGACCGGCGGCACGCAGCGCTTTCTCGCCGAAAACGGCGTCGGCGCCAGGAAGATCAACAAGGTGCTCGAGGGTCGTCCGCACATCGAGGACGCGATCCGCAACCGGCAGGTGCAGCTCGTCATCAACACGACCGAGGGCAAGAAGGCGCTGTCGGATTCAAAATCGCTCCGGCGCGCCGCGCTCGAACACAAGCTGCCCTATTTCACGACCATCGCGGGCGCGGTCGCGGCCGGGGAGGCGATCGCCGCGCTGGCGCGCGGAGAGCTGGGCGTCAAGCCGCTACAGGCCTATCACGGATGAGCCTGCTCCGGTCCCGCGCGGCCTGATCGTCACGATCACCGGCGCATGGTCCGACGTTGTCGCCGCCAGCGCACCGGCGGCGAAATGGGCGTCGAACACGGCATGGCCGACCACCGCGCCGCGCCCGTTCGGGTTCTGCGGGTGCAGCCCGTTCGACACGATCGCATAGTCGAGCACCGACGAGCGCCGGTCGGCGTGAAACGTCACCGGCCGTTCGAATTCGGCATGCGCCGGCAAGGCATAGGCGTCGTAGAGCCGGTGGATGTAGCGGCGGAACCGGTGGACCGGCGGCACGTCGGCGAGATCCACGCTGCCGATGCCGTCCTCGATCGGCTGGGCCTGGGTGAGGATCGAAAGCGTGTGCGAGCCGGGCGCGTCGTTGAGGTCAGCGAGGACGATCACCGGCCTGTCGATATCGCCCTGCAGATCCTCGCGCACCTGCAGATAGATGGCGCCCGCCTCGGCCGCCCGCTTGGACACCTGATCGATGCCGGCATACATGCGCTCGACATAGAACCGGTCGAGCTTTTCGTCCCATTCGGCGATCGCGTCGATCGTCGCGTCGCTGACGAGCGCCCCTTGCGACTTGAAGTGGGCCGCATAGACGATGGTCTCGCCGAGCCCCGGCACGTCGATGGCGCACCGCAGGGGACGGCGCGAATAGGTCGCCGCGCGGTCGAGCAGCGTCTGGTCGATGATCGTCTCGAAAGTCTTGATCTCGGCGCTCGCCGTGATCGGAAAGCGCGACGCGATGGCGACGGTCGAATTGACGTAGATGTCCGGATCGTCCCTGGAAAAGCGCGGCTCGGTCGCGCAGGCGAAATGCGCGTAGCCGGCTTCGGCGGCAAGTGCGCGCAGCGCATCGACCGAGACCACCTCCTGGAAGGCGACGATGTCGGCGTCGATCGCAATGAGCGTTTCGGCGATCCATTGGCGTTTCTGCATCCACTGGGCGTCCGTGTAGGTCCGGCCAGCCTCGCGCCGGTGCCAGTGGACGCCCGGCAGCGCGAAGTTGCACAGATTGAAGCTGGCCATTCGGACTTCGGACATTGCATGCATACCGGTTCCCGCTGCGTCCAGCCTGCACCAGGCCGGCCCCTGTTTGCCACTTACAATCGTCCCGAAAATCGCCTATGAAGGGCGATCTGGGAACACCGGCGGTTCGCAAGCTCTTTGCTTGGCGGGCCGCTTTTGTTTGGTAACGTGCGCCTTTTCGAGGTCTGGCGCGGAACTGGGGAATGGTGATGAACAAGGTGCCGATGACACATCAGGGACATGCCCAGCTGCAGGAAGAGCTGCGGTGGCGCACCCAGGAGGAACGGCCGCGCATCATCGAGGCGATCGCCGAGGCGCGCGCCCATGGCGACCTGTCCGAGAACGCCGAATATCATGCCGCCAAGGAGGCCCAGGGCCACAATGAGGGCCGCATCTCCGAGCTGGAAGGCCTTTTGTCGCGCGCCGACGTGATCAATGTCAGCGCGATGAGCGGCGACATCGTCAAGTTCGGCGCCACCGTCACGCTGATCGACGAGGACACCGAGCAGGAGAAGGTCTATCAGATCGTCGGCGATCAGGAGGCCGACGTGAAGGCCGGCAAGATCTCGATCTCCTCGCCGATCGCCCGGGCGCTGATCGGCAAGACCATCGGCGATTCGGTCGAGGTGCAGGCTCCCGGCGGCGCACGCGGTTACGAGATCGACGACGTCAAGTTCGTCTAGATCAGCGGGCCTGCCGGCGGCGGGCCGTCCCTCCCCCCTAAGCGCGGGCGCGCGGGTCGCCCGCTCCGCCCGCCGCCACCGCATCCAGGCTGTGATGAAGCCCGTCCCGCCCTTGCAATCGGGGCCACGAGCTTCTTATCTGCAATCCGATCCTCTCCCATCCGGAATGTCCGCCATGACCCAGCCCGTTCATTCACCCGTCCTCATCATCGGCTCGGGGCCGGCCGGCTACACCGCCGCCATCTATGCCGCGCGCGCCATGCTCAAGCCGGTCATGGTCGCCGGCCTGCAGCAGGGCGGCCAGTTGATGATCACCACCGAGGTCGAGAACTATCCGGGCTATGCCGATCCGGTGCAGGGGCCATGGATGATGGAGCAGATGCGCCTTCAGGCCGAGCATGTGGGCGCCGACATCCGCCACGACGTGATCACCGAGGTCGATCTCGATGTGCGCCCGTTCCGGGCGATCGGCGACAGCGGCACGGTCTATACGGGCGATACGCTGATCATCGCCACAGGCGCGCAGGCCAAGTGGCTCGGCCTTGAAAGCGAGCAGACCTACATGGGCTACGGCGTTTCGGCCTGCGCCACCTGCGACGGCTTCTTCTATCGCGACAAGGACGTGGTGGTGGTCGGCGGCGGCAACACGGCCGTCGAGGAGGCGCTCTATCTGTCCAATCTGGCGCGCAAGGTGACGCTGGTGCACCGGCGCGACGAACTGCGCGCCGAACGCATCATGCAGGACCGGCTGTTCAGCAAGGACAATGTGGAGATCGTCTGGGACAGCGTGCTCGACGAGATCGTCGGCGCCAGGACCAACCCGGCGCTGCCGGCCGCGGTGACCGGCGTGAAGCTGAAGAACGTCCATACCGGCGAGATCACCGAGATGGAAACCCATGGCGTCTTCGTCGCCATCGGGCATGCACCGGCGGTGGAGCTGTTCGAGGGCAAGCTCAAGCAGAAGCCGAACGGGTATCTTTGGACGGCGCCCGATTCGACGGCGACCTCGGTGCCGGGCGTCTACGCCGCCGGCGACGTCACCGACGACATCTACCGCCAGGCGGTCACCGCCGCGGGGCTCGGCTGCATGGCCGCGCTGGAGGCGGAGAAGTTCCTCGCCATGCAGGAAACGCAGATGGAAGCGGCCGAATAGGCCATTGTGGTAGGATAGCCGGGCCGGTGCGCCGGCAGATTCGCAAGAAGGTCCGGCAATGCCGCTCGATTGGGACAAACTGCGTGTGTTTCACGCCGCCGCGCAGGCCGGTTCGTTCACCCAGGCCGGCGAGAAGCTGCACATTTCCCAGTCGGCGGTGAGCCGCCAGGTCTCGGCGCTGGAAGCGGACATCGGCGCGCCCCTGTTCAACCGGCATGCGCGCGGGCTGGTGCTCACCGAGCAGGGCGAGATGCTGTTCCGCACCGCCCATGACGTCTATCTGCAGCTCGAAAACGTCAAGGCGCGGCTGGTCGACGCCACCGACCGGCCGTCGGGCACGCTGCGAATCACCACGACCGTCGGCCTCGGTTCGGGCTGGCTGACCTACCGGGTGCAGGAGTTCCTCGAGCTCTATCCGGACATTCGCGTCCAGTTGCTCCTGTCGAACGAGGAACTGGACCTGAACATGCGGCAGGCCGACTGCGCCATCCGGCTGCGCCAGCCGCAGCAGCCCGACCTGATCCAGCGCCGGCTGTTCACCGTCCATTTCCATGTCTACGCCTCGCCGGGCTACATCGCCCGTTTCGGCGCGCCGACCTCGATCGACGATCTCGACAAGCACCGCATCGTCACCTTCGGCGAGCCGACGCCGGACTATCTGCTCGAACTCAATTCGCTGCTGACGCTGGGCTGCGAGCCGGGCCGCCAGCGCGAGGCGGTGCTGGAGATCAACTCGATCATGCCGATCAAGCGGGCGGTGCAGCGGGGCGTCGGCATCGCCATGCTGCCCGACTATGCGGTCGAGCGCGACGCCGGGCTCGTGCGCGTGATCGAGGACGTCGCCCTGCCCTCGTTCGATACCTATTTCGCCTATGCCGAAACGATGCGGACCTCGGCCCGGCTGCAGGCCTTCCGCGACTTCCTGTTCGCCAAGGCGCGAAGCTGGGAATTCTGACGACGGACCCGACCCGCACGGATCGCGCCAAGGCACGTGCCTCATTTTCTTTTGCAACGCACAGCAGTGCGCCGGCGCGATTGCCGCATGAGCATGCCCCGTGCCTGCAAAATGGGCAGAATTCGCGTCAAACTGGCGGATGAACGCCCGAATTCGCGTCCTGGCGCTACCTTTCGTCGCAAAAGCCATGCATCTGTGCATATGTGCAATGCACAAAACGCATTTGAAAACGCGCCGGCTCAGGCGCATATTCGGCCTGTCAGGAACGCGGCTACCTCCTCCCAGCCGCCTACTGAAGGTGTTTTGCAAGGGCACCTCCTCCCGCCCTTGCAACTCGTGTTGAGCCGGACCGCTACCTCCTCCCAGCGGTCCGGCTTTTCTTTTTTGCTGATCCAACCGCCTCTTTGCCGAATCACAGCCCTGTAGCGAAGTCGCCGTCTACAGACTCGGGCAACCGAATCGGCCTAACTTGACTCGACAAAGCAGTTCTGCTTTTGTTCTTCGGTGGGAGTTGACAGATGAATGCTGAAAGCCGCAACGCCGGACAGGACCTGCTCATGCGGACGGGCGGCGATACGTTCAGCACCATCCTGGCGGATCCCCCCTGGCGGTTTCAGAACCGGACCGGAAAGATCGCACCCGAGCACCGTCGTCTTTCGCGATATGATACGATGACACTGGATGATATCTGCGACTTGCCGGTTTCGCTCGTTGCCGAACACACGGCTCATCTTTACCTCTGGGTCCCAAACGCTCTATTGCCGGAAGGCTTGCGCGTGATGGAGTCGTGGGGCTTCCAGTACAAGTCCAATATTATCTGGCACAAGGTTCGCAAGGACGGCGGCTCAGATGGGCGCGGTGTAGGATTCTACTTCCGGAACGTGACCGAGATCATCCTTTTTGGTGTCCGAGGAAAGAATGCCCGGACGCTGCCGCCCGCGCGGAGACAGGTGAACATGATCCAGTCACGCAAGCGGGAGCATTCACGCAAGCCCGATGAGCAATATGAGCTGATCGAGGACTGTTCTCCAGGACCCTATCTCGAACTGTTTGCCCGTGGAACGCGGCCGGGATGGACCTATTGGGGCGACCAGGCCGTCGACGACTATCGCCCGACCTGGAAGACATATCCCTACAATTCGTCGGTGGAAGCGGCGGAGTAATCGAAACTGACGACCGTGTCTGGGATGCCGATCAACACTAGGGGACACGGGTTGCCGACACCGCGCAGGACGCGGTCCTGCAGCTTTCGCCAGTGGGTTGTCGCCTCGCCGAATTTGTCGGCGACGAACCAGTCGACCCAGGCATTGCGGAAGCTGCCGGACTTCTCGGCGCGGGCTGTTATGTTCTCGCGCTGACGCCGGGTCGGTGAATAACCGAAAGCATCCAAAGTGGCGAAGTCGGTGATTTGGTTCTCGTCGGCGAACCGGCTGATGATGCTCCGCATGTTTGCATGGAGGGATGCTCCGCGCGTTATCAGTCCGGCGATTGAAATTGCGCCTTCGGCATGCAGCCGTTTGAAGTTTTCCAGATCCCTGTCGAAGAACGGGTCCTTGTTATTCCATTCGATCTCTACAGCGAAGGTGCGACCGTCTGAGCCAAATGTCTTCACATGATCGATCTCATGAGACAGTGATGCAACCTCTTGGCCTTCGCCGCCCCCGTCCCAACGAACGATCTTCTTGATCTCGATGTTGCGCTTCAACCATCCCTTGGCAGCCAAGTCGCGTCGAAGTCGCTGCGTCAGTTTTGCCTCACCTCCGCCGCTACCGACGATTTCAAGAACCGGAAGGGACAGCGCCAGCAATGCGTCCTCAAGCTCTTCGACCGCTTCAGGGAAGTCTCCCACCATAATGGCCTCGGCATGATGAAGCGTCAGCACATCAAAGCCGGCGTCTTTCAATCGCTCAAACACGATGCAATTGCCCTCACCGCGTCAGGCGCTTGTACGTGACGCGCTTCGGGTTGACGCTTTCGGGGCCCAGGCGCCTGATCTTGTCGGCCTCGTAGTCCTCGAAATTGCCCTCGAACCATTCGACGTGGCTGTCGCCCTCGAACGACAGGATGTGCGTGGCGAGGCGGTCGAGGAACATGCGGTCGTGGCTGATCACCACCGCGCAGCCGGCGAAGTTCTCAATCGCGTCTTCGAGCGCGCCCAAGGTCTCGACGTCGAGATCGTTGGTCGGCTCATCCAGCAGCAGCACGTTGCCGCCCTCCTTGAGCAGCTTGGCCAGGTGCACCCGGTTGCGCTGGCCGCCCGACAGGGTGCCGACCTTCTGCTGCTGGTCGCCGCCCTTGAAGTTGAACGAGGAGCAATAGGCGCGGCTGTTCACCTCGTGCGGGCCGAGTTTGATGATGTCGTTGCCGCCGGAAATCTCTTCCCAGACGGTCTTGTCCGGGTCGAGCGCGTCGCGGCTCTGGTCGACATAGGACAATTCGACCGTCTCGCCGACGCGGATTTCGCCGCCATCGGGCTGTTCCTGGCCGGTGATCATGCGGAACAGCGTCGTCTTGCCGGCGCCGTTCGGGCCGATCACGCCGACGATGCCGCCCGGCGGCAGCTTGAAGTCGAGCCCGTCGATCAGCAGCCGGTCGCCATAGCCCTTGGTCAGATTGTCCGCCTCGATCACCTCGTTGCCGAGGCGCTGGCCGGCGGGGATGATGATCTGCGCGTCGCCGGGCCGGCGGTCGCTCGCCGCCTTGACCAGTTCGTCATAGGCCTTGATGCGCGCCTTCGACTTGGCCTGGCGGGCGCGCGGCGCCGCGTTCAGCCATTCGGCCTCGCGTGACAGCGCCTTCTGGCGTGCGGCCTCTTCGCGGCCCTCCTGCGCCATGCGCCTGGCCTTGGCTTCCAGATAGGCGGTGTAGTTGCCCTCATACGGGATGCCGCGGCCGCGATCGAGCTCGAGGATCCAGCCGGTGACATTGTCGAGGAAGTAGCGATCGTGGGTGATCATCAGCACCGAGCCGGGATATTCGCGCAGGTGCTTTTCGAGCCAGGCGATGGTCTCGGCGTCCAGATGGTTGGTCGGCTCGTCGAGCAGCAGCAGGTCGGGCTGGCGCAAAAGGAGCTGGCACAGCGCAACGCGGCGCTTTTCGCCGCCGGACAGATGCGTCACCTCGCTGTCGCCGGGCGGGCAGCGCAGCGCGTCCATCGCCATCTCGACCTGGCTGTCGAGGTCCCACAGGTTCTGGCTGTCGATGATGTCCTGGAGCTTGGCGCCTTCCTCGGCGGTCTCGTCGGAATAGTTCATCATCAGTTCGTTGTAGCGGTCAAGGATCGCCTTCTTGTCGGCGACGCCTTCCATGACGTTTTCCATCACGGTCCTGGATTCGTCGAGCTGCGGTTCCTGGGGGAGATAGCCGCGCGTCGCGCCGTCGGCGATCCATGCTTCGCCCGTGAACTCGTTGTCGAGCCCAGCCATGATGCGCAGGACGGTCGACTTGCCCGCCCCGTTCGGCCCGAGGATGCCGATCTTGGCGTCGGGGTAGAAGGACAAATGGATGTTCTCGAGCACCTTCTTGGCGCCATAGGCCTTCGACAGGCCGGACATGTGATAGATGAACTGGCGTGCCACGCGCGCGCTCCCGCTTTGCCGATGGAGTGGAATTGCGGCTCCTTAGGCGAAACCGCCGGCAAGGGCAATCGGCTGGTCGCCTCGCTTGACCGTCGCGGCGCAAAGCGGGCAAGTGCGTTCCATGTCATCGTCCTTTGCCCAGGCCCGACCCTTTTCTTCGCCGACCGGCGCGACCCTTGCTCTGCGTCACCAGCCGGCCGAGGGGAGCCCGAAGGCCGTCGTCCAGATCAATCACGGGCTGGCCGAGCATGCGGCCCGCTACGAGCGGTTCGCCCTGGCGCTCACGCAGGCCGGGTTCGCGGTCTATGCGCACGACCATCGCGGCCATGGCGGTACCGAAGCGCCGGACGCGCCGCAGGGCAGTTTCTCGGCCGATCGCGACGGCGCCGACAGGGTTCTGGCCGATGTCGCCGCGGTCCACGATCACATCCAGCGCCAACATCCGAACCTGCCGGTCTTCATCTTCGGCCATTCGATGGGCGGGCTGATCGCGATGAACTTCGCGCTGCGCCATGCGGGCGATCTGGCGGGCGCGGCAGTGTGGAACGCCAACTTCTCCGGCGGGCTTGCCGGGCGGGCGGCCCAGGCGATCCTGAAATGGGAGCGTTTCCGGCTTGGCGGCGACGTGCCGTCGCTTGCGCTGCCGGCGTTGACTTTCGGCCAATGGGCCAAGGCGATTGCGGACCGGCGCACGAATTTCGACTGGCTCAGCGACATCGACGCCGAAGTCGATGCCTATATCGCCGATCCCGACTGCGGCTGGGACGCGTCGGTGGGCATGTGGCAGGCCGTGTTCGCTTTGATCTTCGCAGGCGCACGCGTCGACGAGGCCCCGCAGGCCGCGCGAGCGCTGCCCTTCTTTCTGGCCGGTGGCGACAGCGACCCGGCGACAGATGGGGGCAAGGCCGTTCGTGAGCAGGCCGCCCGCCTCGAACGCGCCGGCTATGAGGACGTCACGCTGCACGTGTTCGAGAAGACGCGCCACGAAACGCTCAACAGCACCGTCGCCGAGGCGGCCACCGGCCGGCTGATCGCATGGCTGGAGGCCCGCCTTGAGCGCGCCTGAAAGCCCGTCGCCGTCGATGGCGCTCGTGCGAGACCCAAGGCTGCCGGTGCTGGTCGTGCTGCTGTTCTGCGCGACGCTGACGGTGATGGCCGGCGCGACGATCGCTCCGGCGCTGCCGGGCCTTGCCGCCCATTTCGCCGGCGAGCCGGGCGGCGACCGGTTCGTGCCGCTGATCCTGACCATGCCGGGGCTTGCCATCGCGATCGCGGCGCCGCTGGCCGGGCTGATCGCCGACCGCACGTTCAAGCGGCGCATCCTGCTGGCCGGCATCGCCGTCTATATCGTCGCCGGCTCGTCCGGGCTCTACCTGGACACGGTCGGCGCGATCATCGCCGCCCGGCTGATGCTGGGCGTTGCGGTCGGCGCGATCATGACGGCGGCGACGGCGCTGATCGCCGAACTCTACACGGATGCCGAACGCGGCCGCATTCTGGGCTTTCAGGCGGCGGCGATGAGCTTTGGCGGCATGGTGTTCATCCTGTCGGGCGGGCTCCTCGCCGATCTGCACTGGCGTGCGCCGTTCGCGATCTATCTGGCGCCGTTCGTTCTGGTGCCCTTCATCCTGGCGCGGGTGCCGATCGGCGAACCGGCGCCGGCCCGCACCGCGCAAAGCGCGCCAATGGCGGCCTTCCCCTGGGGGTTCGCGTTGCTGGTGTGCATGGCGCCGTTCGCCAACTTCCTGATCTACTTCACCATCCCGCTCAAGCTGCCCTTCATGCTGTCGGACATGGGGCTCGACAGTGCCGCGCTCGCCGGCAGCGCCATCGCAGTGATGACGTTCGCCAGCGGCGCGGTCGCGCTCGTCTTCGGGCGCATCCGCACCATGGCGCCGCCGCCGCTGATGGCCTCGCTGGCGTTCCTTCTGTGCGCGGCCGCCTTCGCCCTGTTGTCGCTGCGGCCGCCCGTACCGGTCATCTTCGGGCTGATGGTCGTTGTCGGGCTCGCTTCGGGCGTCATCCTTCCCAACGCCTCGACCTGGCTGTTCACGCGCGTGGCGCCCGAGCGCCGGGGCCAAGCATCGGGCATGATGACCATGGCGGTGTTCCTCGCCCAGTTCCTGTCGGCGCCGATGGTGCTGCTGGTCGATCCGCTCGGTGGCGCTACGGCGGCCTACATGACCGCGGCGACGCTGGCGCTGGCGACCGCCCTGTTCTACGTGATCGCCCACCATCGTCTCGCCGGGGTCCACCATGAACGCTGAACCGTCCGCCGACCGGCCGCTCGCCGGCATCCGGGTGATCGAACTGGCGCGCGTGCTCGCCGGTCCGTGGGCCGGCCAGATGCTCGCCGATCTGGGCGCCGACGTGATCAAGGTCGAGCATCCCGATGGCGGCGACGAGACGCGCGGCTGGGGCCCGCCCTTCATCACCGGCGCGGACGGAAATCCCCTGTCGGCCGCCTACTTCCACGCGGCCAATCGGGGCAAGCGCTCGGTTGCGGTCGATTTCAAGACGCCCGAGGGCCAGGCGACGGTGCGCAGGCTCGCCGCGACGGCCGATGTCGTCATCGAGAACTTCAAGGTCGGGGGGCTCGCCAAGTACGGGCTCGACCATGCCAGCCTTTCGACGCTGAACCGGCGCCTCGTCACCTGTTCGATCACCGGCTTCGGCCAGTCCGGCCCCTACAGGGACCGGCCGGGCTACGACTTCATCATCCAGGGCATGGCCGGCTTCATGTCGGTGACCGGCGAGCCGGACCGCCAGCCGATGAAGGCGGGCGTCGCGATCGCCGACATCTTCTCGGGCGTCTACGCGGTCGCGGCGATCGAGGCGGCGCTGATCGGCGCGCTGAAGACCGGCAGGGGCCGGCACATCGACATCGCGCTGATGGACGTCATGCTTGCCGCGATGGCAAACCAGAACATGAACTTCCTTGCGACCCGCACGCCGCCGAACAGGCTCGGCAACGCCCACCCGAACATCGCGCCCTATCAGGTGATCGAGACCGCAGACGGGTTCGTGATCATCGCGGTCGGCAATGACGGCCAGTTCGCGCGGCTGTGCGCAATGCTCGGCCTTGACGATCTGCCGGCCGATCCGCGCTTTTCGACGAACCGGGCGCGCGTCGAAAACCGGGCCCCGCTGACCGGGCTGCTGGCGGAAAATACACGCCGGTGGCAGCGCGACGATCTCGTCGCCGCCTGCGAGAGGGCAAACGTGCCGACCGGACCGATCAACACGATCGCCGACGCGTTCGCCGATCCGCAGATCATCGCGCGCGGCATGCGCGTCGACCTGCCCGATGCGGCCGGCAACCCGATCGCATCGGTGCGCATGCCGGTAGTGATGGACGGGCTGCCGCTGTGCGCCGATCGGCCCTCGCCACGCCTCGGCGAACATACGGACGAAGTTCTGGCGGAGCTGGAGGCGATCGAAACAGCATAGGCACCGCCCCTCACCCTTACCCTCTCCCCGCAAGCGGGGAGAGGGGGACCTCGACTCGGCGTGTTGCCACACGATCCTATGGGCCTGGCGTCTATTCAGGCGATGCTGCCGCGACGCCGACGTATCCCTCTTACCCGTTCCGGGTCAGAGGCAAAGATGATTGGCAGGATGCCGGCGCTTCGCCCCCCCTACGCCACGGCCCTTGCGAGGGCGCACTGGCTCCACAGGTCGCACAGGGCGCCCGAAAGATGGGCGATGTCGGCATCGGTGTGGAACGGGGTCGGCGTGATCCGAAGCCGCTCGGTGCCCACGGGAACCGTCGGATAGTTGATCGGCTGCACGTAGATCCCGTAGTCCTCGAGCAGGATGTCGGAGATCCATTTGCACTTGGCCGCGTCCCCCACCATCACCGGCACGATGTGCGAGGGGTTTTGCATGTGCGGAATGCCCTGCCGGTCGAGCGCCGCGCGCACCTTCCTGACCGACTCCTGGTGGGCCTGCCGCTTTTCGTCGTGCTGCTTGAGATGCCGGATCGAGGCGACCGCGCCTGCGGCCAGTGCGGGCGGAAGCGCGGTGGTGAAGATGAAGCCCGAGGCGAACGAACGCACGAAGTCGACAAGGTTCCGCGAGCCGGTGATGTAGCCGCCCATCACGCCGAACGCCTTGCCGAGCGTGCCCTCGATCACGTCGATCCGGTCCATCAGCCCCTCGCGCTCGGCGACCCCGCCGCCGCGCGGACCGTACATGCCCACCGCATGCACCTCGTCGATGTATTTCAGCGCGCCATGCTTGTCGGCGACGTCGCAGATCTCGGCGATCGGCGCGATGTCGCCATCCATCGAATAGACGCTCTCGAAGGCGACCAGCTTGGGCGCGGCCGGATCGTCGGCGGCCATCAGCCGGTCCAGATCGCGCCAGTCATTGTGCCTGAAGATGCGCTTTTCGCATCTGGAATGGCGGATGCCCTCGATCATCGAGGCGTGGTTGAGCGCGTCGGTATAGCAGATGATGCCGGGGATCTTCGCCAGCAGCGTGCCGAGCGCGGCCCAGTTGGACACATAGCCCGAGGTGAAGATCAGCGCGGCGTCCTTGCCGTGAAGGTCCGCCAGTTCGCGCTCGAGCCGCACATGGCCGTGATTGGTGCCCGAGATGTTGCGCGTGCCGCCCGCGCCGGTGCCGCAGCGCTCGATCGCATCGTGCATCGCCGCCACCACGTCCGGATGCTGGCCCATGCCCAGATAGTCGTTCGAGCACCACACGGTCACATCATGCGTCGAGCCGTCCTCGCGATAGCGCGTCGCGCGCGGAAACGAACCCCGCTTGCGCTCAAGCTCGGCAAACACACGGTAATTGCCCGCCTCGTGAAGACCGGCGAGGCTGTCGGCGAAGAACTCGTCGAAATTCATGGGCTTGCTCTGCAACGCGTCGACCGCCTTCACCGTCATCACTATCCTCATTTTGCCCGTGCGAGCGACCCGCCCGGGCCGAATTCGCCGCCTATATAGACGCGCTCCGCCGAGATTGGAACGCTTCGAAAGTGGCGCGATTGTCGCAACCGGAACAGGCCGGTTCCTTGACACCGATCAAACCGGGCCGGCGCGAAGACGCCCTTCGCGGAACGGATTTTTCGCGTCCACCGCAATTCTTGGGAACACAATTCTTCTGGGCCTTCGCGGTGAGCCCTATTGTCGAAGAAACTTCCAAGAGGTGGGCTCATGCGCCATTTCCCCGTCTTCGTGAATCTGGACGGCCGCCGCGTCATCGTGTCGGGCGCCGGCGAAACCGCCGTGGCAAAGCTGCGGCTGCTGCTGAAGACCGAGGCGCGGATTGCCGTGTTCGGCGAGGACGCCGTCCCGCAGGTCCGGCGGTGGGCCGCCGAAGGCAGCGTCGTCCTGACCGAACGGCCGATCGCGGCGGGAGATGCGCTGTGCGCCGCCCTGCTCTATGCGGCGAACGACGATCCGGCCGAGGACGCCCGTGCCGCGCGGATCGGTCGCGAGGCCGGCGCGCTCGTCAACATCGTCGATAATCTCGATGACTCCCAGTTCATCACGCCGGCGATCGTCGACCGCGATCCGGTGACGGTCGCGATCGGCACCGAGGGCGCCGCGCCGGTGCTGGCCCGCAAGATCAAGGCGGACCTCGAAGCGCGCCTGCCCGCTTCGCTCGGCACCCTCACTCGGCTCGGGCAGGCGTTCCGGGCTCGCGCCGAGATGCTCGGCGATTCCAAAAAGCGCCGCGCCTTCTGGACGAAGTTCTATTTCGGCGCCGGCGACCGGGCGCTTAAGGCGGGCGGCGAGGCCGCCGTGCGCGAGACGCTCGAAACGCTGCTGACCGACGAGATCGAGCGCCGCGACGGGCCGGGCTCGGTGGTGTTCGTGGGCGCGGGACCGGGCGATCCGGACCTGCTCACCCTGAAAGCCCGCAACGCGCTGCACGAGGCCGATGTCGTCCTGCATGACCGGCTGGTGCCTCAGCCGATCCTTGAACTGGCGCGGCGCGAGGCGATCATCGTCGAGACCGGCAAGAAGGGCTTCGGGCCGGCCTGGACGCAGGACGCGATCAACGCTCTGATGATCGAGCATGCCAGCGCCGGCGCCCGCGTCGTCCGGCTGAAATCCGGCGATCCCGCCGTGTTCGGCCGGCTCGAGGAGGAACTGGACGCGCTCGATGAGGCCGGCATCGAATTCGAGATCGTGCCGGGCATCACGTCCGCTTCGGCGGCGGTGGCCTCCATCGGCCGGTCGCTGACCCGGCGCGGACGCAACGCTTCGCTGCGAATCATCACCGGGCACGACGCCGAGGGCTTTGCCGACCATGACTGGCGCGCGCTCGCCCGGCCGGGCGAGGCGGCCGCGATCTATATGGGGCTCAAGGCGTCGGCCTTCCTGCGCGGGCGCCTGCTGATGCATGGCGCCGATGCCGAAACGCCGGTCACCGTGGTCGAGAACGCCTCGCGCGCCGACCAGCGGATCGTGGCTGCGTCGCTTGGCGGCCTGCCCGAAACGCTGGCGGATGCCGGCATCACGGGTCCGGCCGTGCTGCTTTACGGCATCGCGCCGCGCGGGGCGCAGGTCGCTGTCGACGCCTTGCCCGCCCGAGCGGAGGCCGTCTGATGGCTCGCCAGAGAAATCCGCAGATCGTCACCGCCAACGACCTGTTCGAGGGCGACGTGATCTATCTGACCGCATCGGGCGACTGGTCGCGCGACCATGGCGAGGCCGCCGTCGCCCACGATCCCGATGAGGCCGATCGGCTGCTTGGCGTCGCCAACGCGCAGCACGACCGGGTCGTGGGGCCGTATCTGGCCGACGCGACGATCGGCCCCAATGGCCGGCCACAGCCGGTGCATTTCCGCGAGGCGTTCCGCACGCGCGGGCCCTCCAACTATTTCCACGGCAAGCAGGCGGAGGCCTGACCCATGTATGCTTATGACGATTTCGATGCCGATTTCGTGCGCGCCCGCGTCGCCGAGTTCCGCGAGCAGGTGAACCGCCGCATCGACGGCTCGCTGACCGAGGACGAGTTCAAGCCGTTGCGCCTGAAGAACGGGCTCTACCTGCAGCTTCACGCCTACATGCTGCGCGTCGCCATCCCCTACGGCACGCTCAATTCGCGCCAGATGCGGCAGCTTGCGATGATCGCCGAGCGCTGGGACAAGGGCTACGGCCATTTCACCACGCGCCAGAACGTGCAGTTCAACTGGCCGAAACTGAAGGACGTGCCCGACATTCTCGACGCGCTCGCCGATGTCGAAATGCACGCCATCCAGACCTCGGGCAACTGCATCCGCAACGTCACCGCCGACCATTTCGCCGGCGCCGCCGCCGACGAGATCGAGGATCCGCGCCCGACCGCCGAACTGCTGCGGCAATGGTCGACCGACCATCCCGAATTCCAGTACCTGCCGCGCAAGTTCAAGATCGCGATCACGGGTTCGCCCAACGACCGGGCGGTGACGAAAGCGCACGATATCGGCCTGCGCATGGTCCGCAACGCGGCCGGCGAGCCGGGCTATGAGGTGATCGTCGGCGGCGGGCTCGGGCGCACGCCGATGATCGGCAAGACCGTCCGCGACTTTCTGCCGAAGGCCGACCTTCTGCCCTATCTGGAAGCGATCCTGCGGGTCTACAATCTGGCCGGCCGGCGCGACAACAAGTACAAGGCGCGCATCAAGATCCTCGTCCACGAGACCGGCACCGAGGAGATCAGGGCGATGATCGAGGAGGCCTTCATCGAGCAGAAGGCGCTGTTCCAGGCGCCGCCGGCGGACCTCGTCGCCCGCATCGAAGCGGCATTCGCGCCGCCCGAATTCGACAACACCCAGTCGCTCGCCTTCGACCGGGCGCAGGCGGACGATCCGGTTTTCCGGTCGTTCGTCGAAACCAACGTCACAGAGCACAGGAACCCTGCCTACGGGATCGTGTCGGTGTCGCTCAAACCGGTCGGCGGCACGCCGGGCGATGCGACGGCCGACCAGATGCGCGTGCTGGCCGATCTCGCCGAGCGCTACGGCCATGACGAGCTGCGCGTCTCGCACGAGCAGAACATCATCCTGCCGCACGTTCGAAAGGCCGACATCCCGGCGGTCCATGCCAAACTGAAGAAGGCCGGCCTTGGCACCGCCAACATCGGCCTGATCTCGGACATCATCGCCTGCCCGGGCATGGATTACTGCGCCCTCGCGACGGCCCGGTCGATCCCGATCGCCCAGGAGATCGCGACCCATTTCGACGCGCTGAAGCTGGAACGCGACATCGGGCCGATGAAGATCAAGATCTCGGGCTGCATCAATGCCTGCGGGCACCACCATGTCGGCCATATCGGCATTCTGGGCCTCGACAAGGCGGGCGTCGAAAACTACCAGATCACGCTGGGCGGCGACGGCACCGAGACCGCCACGATCGGCGAGCGCACCGGCCCGGGCTTTGCGGCCGAAGACCTGATCCCGGCGATCGAGGCGATCGTCGAGACCTATCTGGATTTGCGCCATACCGCCGACGAGACCTTCCTCGACGCCTATCGGCGGCTCGGCGCCCGACCCTTCAAGGACGCGATCTATCATGAGCACCGCGACAATGCCCGCGCCGCCTGACCGGCAGGCCGAAACGCTCGATCTGCTGCGTCAGGCGTTCGTCGAGAAGAGGTTCGGCCGCATCGCGGCCGTTTCCTCGTTCGGCGCCGAGTCGGCGGTGCTTCTGCACCTGATAGCGCGCGTCGACCGCACGGCGCCGGTGCTGTTCATCGACACCGGCATGCTGTTCGCCGAAACGCTTGCCTATCGCGACGATCTTGCAGCACGCCTCGGCCTTGAGGATGTGCGCACGATCCGGCCGGCCCGCGCGGCGGTGCGCCGTACGGATCCGTGGGGCCGGCTGCACATGACCGATCCGGACGCCTGCTGCGACCTGCGCAAGACACAGACCCTCGATGCCGCGCTTGAAGGCTTCGACGGCTGGATCACCGGCCGCAAGCGCCATCAGGCGGCAACGCGCGCCGACCTCGACCTGATCGAGCAGGCCGCCAACGGCAAGACCAAGCTCAACCCGCTCGCCTTCTGGTCGCCCGACGATCTGGCCGAATACGCAGACGCGTTTGACCTGCCTCAACACCCGCTCGTCGCGCATGGCTATCTTTCGATCGGCTGCGCGGTGTGCACGTCGCCCGTCAATGAGGGCGAGGACGCGCGCGCCGGCCGCTGGCGGGGTCGGGACAAGACCGAGTGCGGCATCCACATCGTCGATGGCGCGATCGTGCGGGGCGCGCCCGCCCATGGCTGAGGAGAGGACGCAGATGATCATCGTCACCGATGACGGTTTTGCCGAGGACGACCGGGCCGAGCGGCTTGTCGCCGGCGCCTATGGCGAGGTTTCGCTGGCCGATCTCGAAGCCGGCCTTCCCGACGACCGCCCTGCGGCGCTGGCCCTGAACCTTGCCAACGACGCCGATGCGCGCGCCGTCGCGCCGTTCTTCGACACGCTCGAGGCGATCACCATCGGCTTTCCGAGCTTTGCGGACGGGCGCGGGTTTTCGCTTGCCACGCAGTTGCGACGGCTGGGCTTTGCCGGCCGGCTGATCGCGCAGGGGCACGTCATCGCCGACCAGTATGCCCATGCCCGCCGCTGCGGCTTCGATGCGGTCGCCATCGACGCGCGCCTTGCGGCCCGTCAGCCGGAAGGCCAATGGACGGCCCAGGTCCCGCGCATCAATGTGACCTACCAGAACCGTTTGCATCAGGCCGCGCAGATCGCCTAACAGGAGCCCCATGGCCATGAACGAGATCACCCCGCTCGCCGAACCGCTCAAGCCCGTCTCGCTGAAGGACGGACAGACGGTGACGTGGGTGCGGCACTATACCGACCGGCTGTTCGCCTTCCGCGTCAGCCGTCCGCAGACGCTGCGCTTCCGTTCGGGCGAGTTCGTGATGATCGGCCTGCCCGACGAGAACGGCAAGCCGATCCTGCGCGCCTATTCGATCGCCTCGCCGTCCTGGGACGAGGAACTGGAATTCTATTCGATCAAGGTGCCGGACGGCCCGCTCACATCGCGCCTGCAGAAGATCCAGGTCGGCGACCAGATCATCCTGAAGACCAAGCCCGTGGGCACGCTCGTCATCGACGCGCTGCTGCCCGGCAAGCGGCTCTACATGCTGGCGACGGGCACGGGCATCGCCCCGTTCGCCTCGCTGGTGCGCGATCCGGAGGTCTACGAGAAGTTCGATCAGGTGATCCTCACGCACACCTGCCGAACCAGGGCCGAACTGGTCTATGGCGCCGAACTTGTCGAGAACCTCGTCAACGATCCGCTGATCGGCGAGATGGTCGACGGCAAGCTCGTCTACTATCCGACGACCACCCGCGAGGACAGCGACAGGACCGGCCGCGTCACCGACAAGATCCGCTCGGGCGAACTGTTCGCCGATCTGGGCATGCCGCCCTGGAGCACCGAGGACGACCGCGTGATGATCTGCGGCTCGATGGGCCTGAACCTCGAGATCAAGGACCTGTGCGAGGCGGCCGGCATGGAGGAAGGCGCCAACAACAAGCCCGGCCACTATGTGCTCGAAAAGGCGTTCGTCGGCGAAGCCGAGGCGGGCTGACCGGGCTCGGTTCCAGGGCGTTGGCCCGGAACGAGGGCGCCGGTGCAACCGGTTGCCCGCGCCGTCGCCAATGACGCCGGACTTGCCGGTTCGCGACAAACCCCAAAAATCCATCGCCATCTGACCCCGATTGCGAATAGAACGGCGCCGGAAGGTCTGTTTTCTGTTCCGGGGGAGTGAATTGGTCGAACGTGTCGTCATAGTCGGGGGCAGCCATGCCGCCGTGTCGGTCGCCGACGATCTGCGCAAGCATGGCTTTGAGGGATCGGTGACGCTGATCAGCGAGGAAGCGGTCCTGCCCTACCAGCGCCCGCCGCTCTCGAAGGCGTACATGTCCGGCGAGATGAGCCTGGAACGCCTCAAGCTGCGGCCCGAGCACTGGTACGACGACCAGAACGTGCAGACCCACCTGTCGAGCCGCGTGATCGCCGTCGACCGGCAGGCGCGTGAGGCGGTGACCGAAGAGGGCGCGCGGATCGGCTATGACGCGCTGGTGCTGGCGACCGGGGCCCACGCGCGCACCCTGCCCGACGATTTCGGCGGGGCGCTCTCAAACGTGCACACCATGCGCGATCTGGGCGATGCCGACGCGCTGATGGCGAAGATGGTGCCAGGCCGCAGGCTCGTCGTCATCGGCGGGGGCTATATCGGGCTCGAGGCGGCGGCGGAAGCGGCCAAGAAGGGCATGCAGGTGACCGTCGTCGAGGCCGCGCCGCGCATTCTGCAGCGCGTCGCCTGCCGCGAGACGGCCGACGCGTTCCGCGCGCTGCACGAAAGCCATGGCGTGACCATTCTCGAGAACACGCAGATCGCCCGGATCGCGGACGACGGAACCGGCACGGCGGCCGCCGTCGAACTGGAAGACGGCACGTCGCTGCCGTGCGATCTCGTCGTCGTCGGCATCGGCATCGTGCCGAACGCCGAACTGGCCGAGGCGGCCGGGCTCGAAGTGGCGGTCGGCATTTCGGTCGACGCGCATGGCCGGACCTCCGATCCGGCGATCTATGCCTGTGGCGACTGCACCGTCTTTCCGTTCCACCACACGCCGACGCGGCTTGAATCGGTGCAGAACGCGCACGATCAGGCCGGCATCGTCGCCGCCAACATCATGGGCCAGGACACCGAATACGATCCGCACCCCTGGTTCTGGTCGGACCAGTACGACATGAAGCTGCAGATCGCCGGCTTCAATCGCGGCTATGACCGCGTCGTCGCCCGGCCCGGCAAGCGCGAGGGCAGCATCTCGCACTTCTATTTCGCGGGCGAGACGTTCCTCGCGGTCGACTGCCTGAACGATGCGGCGACCTATGCGATGAGCCGAAAGATCCTCGCCGAGGGCAAACCGCTGACGCCGGACATGGTGGCGGACGAAGCGTTCGACCTGCGAGGCTTTGCCAGATAGCGCAAATTGGTGGGCCCGGAGGGACTCGAACCCCCAACCAAGCGGTTATGAGCCGCCGGCTCTAACCAATTGAGCTACGGGCCCCACGCGTCTCGTGCGTATCCGAAACGATTGGCATCGGCAAGCGGACTGGCGCGCCCGCGCGCGGGACCACAATTTGCCCCAATCATCGGCCAAGTCCTCCGCCGAAGGGACCCCACCGAAAGGATCGTGCCTTGACCCACAAAAGCCTCCTGCCCGCCATCGCCGTCGGCGCCCTCATCATGACCGGCGTCGGCCCGGCAACCGCCGACGAGAACGATGTGACGCCCCAGATATCGGTCTCGGCGACCGGCAGCGCCGAGGTCGCGCCCGACCTGGCGGTGATCAACCTGACCGTGGTGCGCGAAGCCGAAACCGCGCGCGAGGCGCTCGATGCGAACACGGCGGCGATGAGCGAGGTACTCGCGGCGATGCAGGCCGAGGGGATTGCCGAGCGCGATCTTCAGACCTCCAACTTCAACATCCAGCCGCGCTACGTCTATCCCGAACCGGTCGACGGCGAGCGGACCGCCCCGCGCATCGTCGGCTACGAGGTCTCCAACTCGCTGACCGTGCGCATCCGCGACCTCGAGCGCGTCGGCGCCATTCTGGACACCTCGGTCACGCTGGGCGTGAACCGGGGCGGCGGCATCCGCTTCACCAATGATGATCCGGCCGAGGCGATCGCACAGGCACGCACCGAGGCGATGCGCAACGCCATCGCCAAGGCCGAGACGCTGACCGAAGCGGCCGGCATCGGTCTGGGGCGCATCCTGTCGATCTCTGAGAATTCGAACGGGCCCCGCCCTGTGGCGATCGAGCGGGCCGCCGTCATGCAGTCGGACATGGGCAATGCGGCTCCGGTGCCGGTGGCGGCGGGTGAGAACAGCTATCAGGTGACCGTCAACGTCACCTTCGAACTCGACCAGTAGTCGCCGGCGGGCGCGTCAGCCGGCCGACAGAGACGGCCAGTTGGCGTCGCCCCGCGTGATGTTGCCGGGGATGTCGCGCTCCCAGCGGCTGCGCACGCCCTTGGAGAAGTTCAGGTAGAGCTTTCCGTCGTGGACCGTGAAGGCCTCCGGGTCGATCGGCGCGGTGTAGCCGTTGGCGACCGCATAGGCGCAGAAGCCGCCATATTGCGGGGCGTAGCGGTCGGGCTCGGCGAGGAAGGTCTGTCGGTTTTCGGCCGAAGCGAACCGGTAGGTGGCGCCGTCATGGTTCGCCGTGATCGCCGGATCGCCCGGCACCGCTTCGCCCGATGCGAAATAGGCGACCGGATCGTGCCCCTTTATCGCGACACCGCCGTCCAAGTTGAGCTTTTCGGCTTGCGCCTTGCGCGCCCCCGCGGCCATCAGGGCGGTGGCCAGCGCGCCGCCGCCGAGCGCCAGAAAGGCGCGACGGTCGAGCCTTGCGGTTGCGGCCTTGACCTTTCCACGGACAACATGAGCGGACATGACGATCTCCATCGCTTCGTGCCGTAACGGACCCGAAGGTGGCAAAGCGCGGCGCCGCGTTCAAATCGCAACTGCTGACGCCCCGACACATCTGCGTGAGTCAGCCGAGAGATTTCACCCAGTATTCCATCGGCTTTTCGGTCTCGCCCGTCTCGCCGATATCCTTCCAGGCAAACCCGGTGCGAAACCCTTCGAGGCGGCCGTAGCCGCGCTTGCGCCAGAAGTCGTCGAGCGGCACGTAGTCGGCCGGCCGCATCGGGTGGTCCTCGGGCCGGATCACGGCGGAGAACAGGCAATGGGCAAAGCCCTGCCGGCGCGCCTCGGCCTCGCGCAGGTCGAAGAAGGCGACGCCGGCGCCCCGGCCGCGATAGGCCGGCAGCAGCACCGATTCGCCGAAATAGAAGAAATCGTCCGCGTCGAGCCTGCGCGCGGCGAACGGTTCGGCGAAGGCGGTCTTGTGCTCGCCGAGCGGCGCGGCGGTCGAGGCGCCAACCAGCGCATCGCCGTCGAACGCGCCCGCGATGAATGCGCCCGGCGCCTCCATGTAGGTCGCCAGATAGTCGCGCTCATAGGCCATGTCGCCATCATAGAGATAGGGAAAGGCGCGGAAGACGGTGATGCGCAGCCCTGCGAGATCGTCAAACCGCGCCGCAGCTTCGGCGCGCGAGAGCGGGCGCACATCCAGCGTGTCCGTCACGAGCCGCTTTCCGTCACGAGACCTGGGCGATCCACTGCTTGAGATTGTAGTAGGTCGTCACCCGGCTGATGCGGCCATCGTCGATCTCGAAGAAGATGCCGGCGGGCAGCGAATAGTTCTGGCCGTCCGCCGGCGGCAGGCCCTCGGCGGTGGCGATATACTGGCCGTCGACGGTGAACTCGGCGGCGGCGCGGACGCCGCTCTCGGAGACCATGATCTCGATGTCCCTGAGCGTCTCGCGATAGTGCCGCGACATCATGGCGTTGAACCGCCGGAAGGCGTCGCGGCCGATCTCGCGCCCGCCCTGATTGATGTCGTGGGCGACGTCCTCGTGCAGCAGTTCGTCCATCGCGTCGAAATCGCTGGCGTTGAACGCGGCGAAATAGCGCTCGATCAGCGCTCGGGTGTCGGCTTGGCTCACGGCATACGCTCCCTCATCGGTCCGGCCGGACGTTACCGGCGCCAGACGCAAACGCAATCGGCGATTTCACAGTTCCCCATCGACCAGATGATCGAGATATTCGCCGTCATGGGCCATGTCCTGTTCGCGCGCCGTGATCCGGCCGAACACGGAGACACCGGCCTCGTGAACGCTCATCGGATCGCCGGAGACGAGCGGATGCCAGTCAAACAGCGGCTTGCCCTCGTCGATCAGCCGGTAGGCGCAGGTGGAGGGCAGCCAGGCCAGCCGGCCGACATTGTCGGGCGTCAGGCGCACGCAGTCGGGCACCCTTGCCTGCCGGTTCTCATAGTCCGAACAGCGGCAGCTCGCGGCGTCGAACAGGCGGCAGGCGACCGTGGTGTAGTGGATTTCCTCGGTGTCCTCGTCGATCAGCTTGGACATGCAGCACTTGCCGCAGCCGTCGCAAAGGCTTTCCCATTCGCCGGCCGTCATCTCGGCAAGCGTCTTGGTCTCCCAGAACGGGCGGGATCGTGCCGGATCGGCGGACATGGGCTCCTCAGGCGGTCTGGCGGTGACGGTGCCGGCGGCGGGCGCGATGCCATCGCTGCCAGCGCAGGAACCCCCGATAACCCAATTCGGCCAGCCCGCGAAGCCCCGGCACGAAAAACAGGAACGCGAAATGCCGCCAATAGGGCAGTTCGCGCCAGATGCGGGCGAAGGCGTCGACGCCGACATGCCATCTTTCGCCGCCGATCTCGCGCACGTGAAAGCGGCCGAGCAGGTCGTCGCGGCTCTTTCCGGCAGGCAGTTGGGCGTCGGTCAACGCGGTGATGTCGACCCAGTCGATGCGGCCCGCGCGGTCGAGCCGCCCGTAATAGCCCACCTCGAGGCGACACACCGGGCAGTCGCCATCGTGGAAGACCTCGATGACAGGGTCGCCCGTGCGCGGGCCGGAGGATCGCTCCTTGGTCTCGTCAATTTCCATGCCGGCGGAGTTAGCGCGCGAGCGCAAACGCGCAGCCGGGCGCTTTGTCGCGGGATCAATGGCGCGGCCGCTCGGCGATGACGCTGCGGCCGAGCCGGCGCACGGCCTCGCGCAGGCCTTCATCGTCGAAATCGTTCGCCAGCGCATCGATCCGGCCCTTTTCGGCGTCGGTCAACGGCCTCGCCCGCCGTTCGGGCGGTGGCGCGGGTGTAACCGTCTTTTGCACCAGCTTGACGCGGGCGATCGCCTGAAACCCCATGAAGGCGTTGATGCGCGCAACGATTTCGCCCGACTGATGCTGGATGTGCAAAGCCGCCATCGCGTCGGCGGCGACGACGAGCACACCGGGTTCGAACGGATCGTCCTCGTGGGCGCGGCGCGGCCAGTTGATCTTCAGCGGGCACGAGCAGTCGGCGATGCGGGCACCGGCGATTTCCGGCCAGGCGTCGACGAGCGCCAGCGACAGTCCCGCGCGCTTTGCGAGAACCGGGTCGAGCACGGCATTGACGAGGCGGGCAGCGGGTTTGGCCATGACCGACCATAGCAGTTCGCCCGACGGCGATGAAGCGGCCATACCTGCACCATTGCACTTGGGGGCAACCGGTGGATAGTGGCGGCCATGTCCGCCCTGCCCGATTCCGACCTCGCCTCCCCCGCTGCCCGCAAACTGCTCGCCTGGTACGACAACCACGCCCGCGATCTGCCATGGCGGATCGGGCCGGCCGAACGGGCGCGCGGCGTGCGGCCCGATCCCTATCGCGTCTGGCTGTCGGAGATCATGCTCCAGCAGACGACGGTCGCCGCCGTGCGCGCCTACTTTCACACTTTCACCACGCGCTGGCCGACCGTCGCCGCGCTCGCGGCCGCGCCCGAGGACGATATCCTCAAGGCCTGGGCCGGGCTCGGCTATTATTCGCGGGCGCGCAACCTGAAAAATTGCGCCGACGCGGTCATGGCCGACCATGGCGGGGTCTTTCCGCGGACCGTCGAAGGGTTGCGCGCGCTGCCGGGCATCGGCGAATACACCTCCAACGCCATCGCGGCGATTGCCTTCGATGTGCCCGCCCCGGTCGTCGACGGCAATGTCGAACGGGTGGTGACCCGTCTTCACGCGATCGACACGGCGCTGCCGCAGGCCAAGCCGGAGGTCCGGGCGGTCGTCGCCGGGATGCTCGATACCGACCGGCCCGGCGATTTCGCCCAGGCGATGATGGACCTGGGCGCGACGATCTGCACACCGAAACGGCCGGCGTGCCTGCATTGTCCGTTGCGGCAGGACTGCCGGGCGCTGGCGACTGGCGATCCGGAACGCTTCCCCGTCAAGGCGCCCAGAAAGGACAAGCCGAAGCGCGTCGGCGCGGCGTTCGTGCTGGTCCGGCCCGACGGCGCGGTGCTTCTGGAAAAGCGGGGAGGCACGGGGCTTCTGGCCGGGATGACGCAGGTGCCGACCACGGGCTGGACGGCGCGCGTCGACGGCGAGACCGGCCCCGAGGCCGCCCCGTTTCAATCGCTCGACTGGGCGCGGTGCGGCACCGTCGCCCATGTGTTCACACATTTTTCGCTCGACCTGACGGTCTGGCGCGCCACCGGCGATCTCGCCCCGCGTGCCGGCCAGTGGTGGTCGCCGCCGGACGAACTGGGCGGCGAAGCGCTGCCGACCGTCATGAAGAAGGCAATCGGCTGTGCTCTACCGGGCACGTTCTGAGGGGGACAGACCATGACCATCCGCCATATCGTCTTCGACATCGGCAAGGTGCTGATCCATTACGATCCCGAACTTCCCTACCGGAGGATCATTCCCGACGCGGAAAAGCGGACCTGGTTTCTGGCCAACGTCTGCACATCCGACTGGAACCTCGAACAGGATCGCGGGCGGCCGTGGGACGAGGCAGAAGCCGAACTGATCGCGGCCCATCCGGAGTGGGAAGCGGAAATCCGTGCCTTCCGCGCGCACTGGCACGAAATGGTGCCGCACGCCTATGACGGCACGGTCTCCATCCTGCTCGGCCTCATCGAGCAGGGGCGCGACATCACCTTCCTGACCAATTTCGCCGCCGACACGTTCGTCGAGGCGCAGGAACTCTATCCGTTCCTGAAGGCCGGACGCGGCGTGACGGTTTCGGGCCGGGTTCGCGTCATCAAGCCCGATCCGGCCATATACGATCTTCACACGCGGACATTCGATCTCGACCCCGAGGCGACGCTGTTCATCGACGACAATGCCGACAATGTGGATGCGGCCCGGGCGTTCGGATGGAACGCCGTGCGGTTCAAAGACGCCGAAGCGCTGCAGGCGGACCTGCAGCGCTTCGATCTTCGCCTGGATTGAACTGGAGGTCAGGCGTCGATTGCTCGTTCAGCCCGCAGCGGCCATGCCGTCGCGGACCTTCTGTCGTAACGCATCGATGGGCTTGAGCGTTCCGGCCTCCTCGAAATGCCAGAAGGTCCAGCCGTTGCAGGCGTCGAGCCCCTGGACGCGCGCGCCGGTCTTGTGGATCGAGCCCTGCTCGCCATCGGTCATGAGCGACCCGTCGGCCTGCACGGTCGCCGTCCAGCGACGCCTTGAGTCGGTCAGCGTCATACCCGGCGCGAGCAAGCCGGCCTCGATCAGCGAAACGAAGGCGATGCGCGGCAGGGCGCGCTTGCCGGTGACCAGCGTCAGGTTGGCGCCGTCGAGCGGTTCGACCGCCGCGATCCGCGCCTCGGCGGCGTCGATATAGGCCTGCTCGCGCTCGATGCCGATGAAATGCCTGCCGAGACGCTTGGCGACAGCGCCGGTGGTGCCGGTGCCGAAGAACGGATCGAGCACGACATCGCCGGGCCTGGAGGCGGCCATCAGCACGCGTGCGAGCAGCGCTTCGGGCTTCTGCGTGGGATGGACCTTCTCGCCGGCGCCGTCCTTGAGACGCTCGCCGCCGTTGCAGATCGGAAACAGCCAGTCCGAGCGCATCTGGACATCGTCGTTGGCCGCCTTGAGCGATTCGTAGTTGAACGTGTAGCTCTTCGCCTTCTGGTCGCGGGACGCCCAGATCAGCGTTTCGTGCGCGTTCTGGAACCGGCGACCGCGAAAGTTCGGCATCGGGTTGGTCTTGCGCCAGATGACGTCGTTGAGGATCCAGTAGCCCAGATCCTGCAGCGAGGCGCCAACGCGGAAGATGTTGTGATAGGAGCCGATGACCCAGATCGTGCCGGTCGGCTTGAGCACGCGCCGGGCGGCCAGCAGCCATGCGCGTGTGAACGCGTCATAGGCCTGAAACGAGGCGAACTGGTCCCAATGGTCGTCGCAGGCATCGACCCTGGACTGGTCGGGCCGGTGAAGCGTGCCGTCGAGCTGCAGATTGTAGGGCGGGTCGGCGAAGATCATGTCCACCGACTTCTCGGGAAGCCGGTCCATGGCGGCGACGCAGTCGCCCTTGACGATCGTGTCGAGGGCAAGGGCGGGCGGGCTGGACCGGCCGGCCTCCGGTGCGGCCGATTGGGTCAGGTGTACGCGAGACATGAAGCACCCGATCTGGAAAATTGCGATCGGGCCCATGGTTACCGGCGCTGGTAAACATGGCGTTCAGCATCATGGTAAACGGGGACTTAACCGGCGTTCGCGGCCGGCTCAGGGGGTGTTGTAGGGGCCTTCGTCGAACCCGACCAGGACCTGGAGATTGCGCACCTGCGGTTCGGGCAGGACGATCTGGTCGTCGCGGTAGATGAACTGCGTGGCGCTTCCGCCCATTGCGACATCGAGCCGGCCGAGCTGCGAATAGGGCAGGTTCTCGCCCTGCCGGATCGCCACGCGGATCGGCAGGTCGAGCGAGCCGGGCGAGCCCTTGGGTCCGTTGACGACCCGGCCGGCGGCGGCGACCGTCATGAAGAGCTGGCCGTTCCGGTAGCGGCATGTCCGCGTGACATCGGTGATCACGGCCTGATGGACGACCTCGTCGGGATTGCCGTCATTGCCGTTCGTATAGGTGCGCAGATAGGCCGTGCCCTCGAGCAGGGAGACGCGCGGGCAGTAGGCGCGAAGGTCCGCTTCGGTGAAGGACTCCTCGCCGGTCGACAGGTCGAGCACGTCACCGGTTCCGGCCGCCTGGCAGGCCGCCAGCGTGGCGAGGCCGACGAACGCCGCAAGCGCGCGCGCCGTCCGGCGGGTCCGCCCGCGACCGGCACTGCGTTCGCCCGAGTTGGTTTCCGTCGCCATCATCTTCGCTCCCCGTAAGTTCCCGCCCGGCCGGCGGCGCGCACCATTCGGCTAGTGTGCCATCGTGTCAACCATGCGGCGGATGGACCCGGCCCAAGGGCTTTCGGACCGGCCCGAATTCCGATAAGGGTCCGGCGCATTTTGTGCAATGGTCGAGATCGGCCGCAACCTGACCCGTTTCCAGATGCCGCAGGCGCACCGTCGACTGGCGAGGACGAGAGCACGTTGAAATTCGTTTCCACACGCGGTCTGGCGCCGGAACTGGGGTTCCGCGACGTGATCCTTGCCGGCCTTGCCAATGATGGCGGGCTCTATCTTCCTGAACAATGGCCGCACCTGTCGCACGAGCAGATCGCCGCGCTGCGTGGCGGCTCCTTCGCCGAGGTCGCCGTGGCGGTGATGTGGCCGTTCGTCGAGGGCGAAATCGACCGGTCAGTCTTCGAGGCGATCGTCGCCGAGGCCTATGGCACGTTCCGGCACGAGGCCATCTGCCCGCTGGTGCAGACCGGGCCGAACGAGTTCGTGCTGGAGCTGTTTCACGGGCCGACGCTGGCCTTCAAGGACGTGGCGATGCAGCTCGTCAGCCGCCTGATGGACCATGTGCTCGCCGAGCGCAACGAGCGCGCGACCATCGTCGGCGCGACATCGGGCGACACGGGCGGGGCGGCGATCGACGCCTTTGCCGGTCGCGAGCGCACCGACATCTTCATCCTGTTTCCGCTGGGGCGCGTGTCGCCCGTGCAGCAACGGCAGATGACCGGCTCGGCCGCATCGAACGTTCATGCGCTGGCTGTCGAAGGCAATTTCGACGACTGCCAGGCGCTGGTCAAAGCGATGTTCGGCCATGGCGCTTTTCGCGACCGGGTGCGCCTTTCGGGCGTCAACTCGATCAACTGGGCTCGCATCATGGCCCAGATCGTCTACTACTTCACCTCGGCGATCGCGCTCGGGGCGCCGGACCGTCCGGTGTCGTTCTCCGTTCCGACCGGTAATTTCGGCGACATCTTCGCCGGCTATGCGGCCAAGCGTATGGGGCTGCCGATCGACCGGCTGGTCATCGCCACCAACGACAACGACATCCTGGCGCGGACGCTTGCGGGCGGCGCCTACGAGATGCGCGAGGTCGTGCCGACCACCTCCCCGTCGATGGACATCCAGATCTCGTCGAACTTCGAACGGCTCCTGTTCGAAGCCTCGGGGCGCGAGGCCGCCTATGTGCGCGGCGCGATGGACAATCTCAAGCAGTCGCACCGGTTCGATCTCGGCACGGCCGTGCACCGGGCGATCGCCGCCGATTTCGAGGCCGGGCGCGCCGATACTGAGGAAGCGGCGCGGATGATGGCACACCTTGTGTCGGCGTCGGGCTATCGCGCCGACCCGCACACGGCCGTCGCGATCCATGTCGCGCGCCAGCGGGCCGAGACCGCCGTTCCGATGGTGGTTCTGGCGACGGCGCATCCGGCCAAGTTTCCCGACGCGGTCGAGCAGGCCACGGGCGAGCGGCCCGCCCTGCCCGACTGGCTCGCTGACCTGATGGAGCGCGAGGAGCATTTCGCGACCCTTCCATCTGACCTGAAAATGGTGGAAACTCATATATCGGTCCGGACACGGGCCGCAGGAGGAAACGAAAGGGCCGGTTGACCACCACCGCCCCGGGGAGTTCGCGTAACGATGGCAGTTCAGACCACCGTCCTTGAGAACGGAATAACCGTAGCGACCCAACGCTTCGACAATGTCGAGAGCGTCTCGCTGGGGGCCTGGTTCAAGGCCGGAACGCGCAACGAACTCGATCACGAGCATGGCATCGCCCACATGCTCGAGCACATGGCCTTCAAGGGCACGGCCAATCGCAATGCGCGCGAACTGGCCGAGGCGGTGGAGAATGTCGGCGGCGACATCAACGCGGCGACGAGCGTCGAGACCACCTCCTTCTTCGTCCGCGTGCTCAAGCAGGACATCGCGCTGGCCGTCGACGTCCTGGCCGACATCCTTCAGAACTCGCGTTTCGATGCCGACGAGCTGGAGCGCGAAAAACACGTCGTGCTTCAGGAACTGGGCGCGGTCGTCGATACGCCCGACGACGTGGTGTTCGATCATTTCGCCGAGACCGCGTTCCGGCACCAGCCGGTCGGCCGGTCGATCCTGGGCACGCGTCAGACGATCTGCGAGTTCACCTCGGACATGATCCGCGCCTATGTCGAGCGCGAATATTGCGGCGAGCGGATGGTGTTCGCGGCGACCGGCGCGGTCGACCATGACGAGATCGTCAAGCTGGTCGAAGCGCGCTTTTCGACGATGAAGACCTCGGCGAAGGGCGGCGATCTGCGGCTTGCCCACTATGTCGGCGGCGACTATCGCGAGCATCGCCCGCTGCAGGACACGCAGGTCGTTCTCGGCTTCGAGGGCCGCGCCTATCACGTGCGCGACTATTATTGCAGCCAGGTGCTGGCGATGCTGCTCGGCGGCGCCATGTCCTCGCGCCTGTTCCAGGAAGTGCGTGAGAAGCACGGGCTGTGCTATTCGATCTATGCCTTTCACTGGGGCTTTTCCGACACCGGCATCTTCGGCGTGCACGCGGCCACCGAGCCGGGCGATCTGCCGCAGCTGATGGACCTGGTGCTGGGCGAACTGTCGCGGGCGGCCTACGACATCGAGCAAAGCGAACTCGACCGCGCCCGGGCCCAGTTTCGCGCCAGCCTTCTGATGTCCGGGGAGAGCGCACCCAGCCGCGCCGGCCAGATCGCGCGGCAGATCCTGCTGTTCGGCCGGCCGATCCCGAACGAGGAGCTGCTGCTGCGGCTCGACAACCTGACCGTCGGGCGATTGCGCGACCTCGCCGGGCGCATCTTCGTGGAGTCGCCGCCGACCGTCTCGGCGGTCGGCCCGGTCGACAGCCTCATGGAAATCGACGACATCCGGGCGCGACTGGTCGCCCATGCGCCCAATCAGGGACCGATGCATCATCGCCGTGCCGCCGTTGGCTGAGGCGCGGCCGGCGGAAGGGCGGAGGACGGCGATGTTCGCATTTTCCAGTCGCGGAAATGCCGGCGCGGTCATCGAGGGCCGGGCCGTTCACCTGCGCCACCCCGAACTGTCCGACCATGAACAATGGTCGCGTTTGCGCGCGGCGAGCGCTCAGTTCCTGCGTCCGTGGGAGCCGGTCTGGCCCCGCGACGACCTGACGCGGCCGGCCTTTCGCGCGCGCCTGCGCCGCTATGGCGCCGAAATCCGCGCCGGCACGGGCTATCCCTTCTTCATCGTGCGCAATTCCGACGAGGCGCTGCTGGGCGGGATCACGCTGGGCAATATCAGGCGCGGGGTCGCCCAGAACGGACAGATCGGCTACTGGATCGGCGAACGGTTCTCCGGCAACGGCTACATGAGCGAAGCGGTCGGGCTGGTCTGCGAGTTCGCCTTCGCGCGATCGGGTCTGCACCGCCTTGAAGCTGCCTGCATTCCGGACAATGGCAGGTCGATCCGCCTTCTGGAGAAGAACGGATTTGAACGCGAGGGCGTGCTGCGCGCCTATCTGAAGATCAACGGCCAGTGGCGCGACCATGTCCTTTACGCGCGCATCAACCCGATGCACGAAGACAACGCCCGCCGAGCCCACACGGATTGACGCATTGCCCCGGCGCGACCGCTTCCATTTCGATGTCCGTTCGTGGACGCGTCTTCTGACCGCGTCCATGCTGGCATTTTGCGCCGCCGCGCTTTTCGTGCTGGCGGGCACGCCCGCCCTTGCCCAGGCCAACGAGCCGATCTCGATCGACCGTGACGACACGGCGCTCGACCTGACCGAGGCGGTGACGATCTACCGCGACCGGGGCGGCGCGTTCCGCGTTTCGACCGCGCCCGACGCCGAAGGCATCGTCCGCACGATCGAGGTGCAGGCCGTCAACGAGGAGACCGCCGGCGACTGGGCGGTGCTCGTCCTGACCAACACGTCGGACGTCCAGATCGACCGGCTGCTGGTCGCGCCCCGCTTCAGGCTCGTCGATTCGGGCCTGTTCTGGCCCGATCTGGGCGCCCAGCGAATCGTCTCGTTCACCCCCAGTGCCGGCTTCTCGCTCGACCGTATCGAGGACCCGCACGCCGACATCTTCGCGATCACGCTCGACCCGGGCGCGGTGATCACGCTGGTCGCCGAACTGGCCTCGCCCAGCCTGCCGCAGCTCTATCTGTGGGAAGAGGATGCCTATCGCGACATCGTCAATTCCTATTCGCTCTACCACGGCATCGTGCTGGGGATCGCCGGCCTGCTGGCGCTGTTCCTGACGATCCTGTTCGTCGTACGCGGCACGGCCACCTTCCCGGCGGCCGCCGCGCTGGCCTGGGCGATCCTCGCCTATGTGTCGATCGATTTCGGCTTCGTCAGCCAGTTCGGCGTGCTCGCCACCGACGCGATCAGGACCTGGCGCGCCATGGCGGAGGTCGCCGTGGTCGCCACGCTCGGCCTGTTCCTGTTCACGCACCTGAGCCTCGACCGGTGGAGCGACCGGATGCGCTGGGGCGCGCTGCTCTGGCTGCTCGGCATCGGCGCCCTCGCCGCGCTCGTCGGCTACGACCCGGCCGTCGCCGCGGGCATCGCCCGGCTGGCGCTTGCCGCGACGGCGGCGTTCGGTCTGGCGCTGATCATCGTTCTGAGCCTGCGCGGTTTCGACAAGGCGATCATGCTGATACCGGCATGGTCGCTGCTGCTGGCCTGGGTCGCCGCCGCCTGGATGACGATCACCGGACAGGTCGACAATGACATCATCCAGCCCGCGCTCGCCGGCGGGCTGGTCCTCGTCATGCTGCTGATCGGCTTCACGATCCTGCAGAGCGCCTTTTCGGGCGGCGCCTTTCACGAGAACCTGTTCTCGAACGTCGAGTTGCAGGCGCTGGCCGTGACCGGCTCGGGCGGCATCGTCTGGGACTGGGACGTGGGCCGCGACCGGCTGACGACAACGCCCAATCTGGGCGTCCAGCTCGGCCTGGGGCCGACGGCGCTTCAGGGCCCGGCCAAGAACTGGCTGCGACACGTGCACGCCGACGATCGCGAGAACTTCCGCGCCGCGCTCGATTCGGTGGTCGAAAAACGGCGCGGCAAGATCGATCTGGTCCTGCGCATGCGCACCGGCGAAACCCAGCATGCCTGGTACCGCATTTCGGCGCGGCCGGTGATCGGTGCGGACGGCTCGGTGATCCGCTGCATCGGCACGGCGACCGACGTGAGCGCGCAGAAGCGGGCCGAGGAACGGCTGCTGCACGATGCGGTGCACGACAATCTGACCGGACTGCCGAACCGCGAGCTGTTCTTCGACCGCATCCGCACGGCCGTGTCGCTGGCGGCCGCCGGCAGCGGCGTGCGCCCGACCGTGTTCATCGTCGACATCGACCGGTTCAAGGAAGTCAACGAGAGCGTCGGCATGAATGCCGGTGATACGCTGCTGATCACCGTCGCGCGGCGCCTGAAGCGCCAGCTGCGCAACGAGGACACGCTGGCGCGGATCGGCGGCGACCAGTTCGGCATCGTGCTCGTCTCGGAAACCGAACCGTCCGAGATCGCCTCGTTCGCCGAAGCGGTCAAGAAGACGGTGAAGACGCCGATCAGCTTCGCCGAACGCGAGATCGTGCTCACGCCCTCGGTCGGGCTTGCGACATGGTCGCCCGAGTGCCGGCGCGGCGAGGAACTGTTCAAGGACACCGAACTGGCCCTGCACCAGGCCAAGCGCTTCGGTGGCGACCGCGTCGAGCCGTTCCGGCCCGCCTTCCGCGACGGCAGCGCCAATGTCGTGCAGATGGAGGCGGACCTGCACCGGGCGATCGAGCGGGGGCAGATTTCGCTCGTCTACCAGCCGATCATCCGTGCCGACACCGGCGATGTCGCCGGGTTCGAGGCGCTGATGCGCTGGAACCACCCACGGCGCGGCGACGTGCCCCCCTCGGAATTCATCACGATCGCCGAACGGTCGGATCTGATCGGCGATCTGGGCGCGCATGCGCTCGAGATGGCGGCGATGCAACTGATGGAATGGGAGACGGCGCTGCCCGACGCGCCGGTCTTCGTGTCGGTGAACGTCTCCAGCCACCAGCTCGTGCGGCGCGACTTCACCAATCAGGTCGCCGGCATCCTGGCGCGGCATCCGCAGCGCACGCACACGCTGCGCATCGAGATCACCGAGACCTCGCTGATGCAGAACCCCGAACAGAATGTGCGCGTTCTCGAACGGGTCAAGGCGCTGGGCGTCGATCTGGCGCTCGACGATTTCGGCACCGGCTATTCGTCGCTGTCCTACCTGTCGCGGTTCCCGTTCGACGTGCTGAAGATCGACCGGTCCTTCATGCAGCCGGTCTCGACCGGACGGGACGCGCTGCTCAAGTCGATCGTCGACATGGCCCATGCCCTTTCCCTGACCGTCGTCGCCGAAGGCGTCGAGGACGAGGACGACAGGGCCCTGCTCGCCGAAATGGGCGCGGACTATCTGCAGGGCTTCATCACCGGCCAGCCGCTCGATCCGGAGGCCGCCGCCGCGCTCGTCGCCCGGCAGATACCGGCCGTCAGCGGCAACGATCAGGCGGCCGAGTAGCCCCCCGCCGCGGTCCTCCTCAGGCCCGACCGCCCTCGGCGATGAAGTTGGCCGCGCCGATCCCCAGACGATCGATCACGGCCGGATACTTTTCGTCATGATTGTGGGCGAAGACGATCTCCGGATCGGCGTCCATCGTCAGCCAGGCATTGTCGCGAATCTCGCGCTCGAGCTGCCCGGCGCCCCAACCGGCATAGCCCAGCGCCACGGCCGCCTGATGCGGCCCCTGTCCGGCGACGATCGACTTGAGGATCTCGACGGTGGACGTCAGGAATATCGTGTCGGAGACCGGGATCGTGGTGTCGATCGAATAGTCGCCCGAATGCAGCACGAACCCGCGATGCTCGTCGACCGGCCCGCCGATGCGCACCGGCCCCGCCGCCCGGTCGACGGTGGCCGTGTCCAGCGCCATCGCCTTGCCGAACTCGGTGTGGCCGATCAGCTCCGACAGGGTGATCGTGGCGGGCTTGTTGAGCAGAAAGCCCATCGCGCCCTCCTCGCTGTGGGCACACAGATAGACCACCGACTCGGCGAAGATCGACGTGTTCATGCCCGGCATGGCGACGAGGAACCGGCCCTCGAACTGGCCGGTTTCGGAACGTTGATCGCGCTGCTTGAGCATGTTCATCCTTTCAGCGTAGCAGCGGTGGGCCAAATGAGAAGTCCCGCCGCCGGCTTTTGTTTCAGCGCCTGGCGGGCTCGGACGATCACGCACCTGTGACGCGGCGGCGAAACGATGCGAGTTGATCGGCCCGCGGCCGCCGGCCATACCCTGATCATGATCCGCTGCACCACGCTTCTCGGCACTCTCGTCGCGCTGCCCCTTATGGCGGTGGTGGCTGGCCCGGCCCTCGCCCAGTCGACCGACTGGTTCGACACGGTCGGCGGCGATGTTCGGCTGGTCGTCGCCCCGCCGCAAAGGGGCGATGACGAGCTGCGCGGGGTGATCGAGGTGCGGCTGGAGCCCGGCTGGAAGACCTACTGGCGCGATCCGGGATCCTCCGGCATTCCGCCGCAGATAAGCGTTGCGGGCAGCGCGGGCCTTGCCGAACCGATCATCCATTACCCCGCCCCGGTCTGGATCGAGAACCCCTACGGCGATTTCGCCGGCTACGACCGGCCGGTCGCCCTGCCCTTCACGCTCAAGCGCACGGCCAACGGCAAGGCGAGGCTGGTGGCAAGCGTCTTCATGGGCATCTGCGAGGACATCTGCATCCCGGTGCAGGCCGACTTCAGGCTCGATGTCGACTACGCCAGTGGCTCCACGCTCGATGCCATGCGCGTCGAAGCGGCCCATGCGGCGCTGCCGCCCGATGCTTCGGAGGCGCTCGAGGTCACGGTCGAGCCCGACCCGCCGGCCGGCCATGCGCTCGTCACCGTTGCCCACCCCATCGGCTCGCCGCCGTCGCTGTTCGTGCACGCACCGGACGGCACACAGTTCAAGCCACCCCGCGTCGTCGAACGTGCCAAAGGCCGGACGCGCTTCGCGCTCGAACCGGTCAAGCCGGAAATCGACGGGCGGACGGTCGAGGCGATCGTCACGGTCAGCGCGGGCGACGAGGCCCGCGAGCGGACGCACACGCTCCACATCGCCGGACAGGGGGGCTAGTCCGGGCTCTTTATCGGCGCCGGCGGGCACCTATGTACACCGGGTCTCAAACACACAGGAGAGGATGATCAGATGACCATCGCGATCGGCGAGAAACTGCCGGAAATGACGCTCAAGACCGTCGGCGCCGACGGCCCCGCCAATGTCGAGACGGCCGACATCTTCGGCGGCAAGACGGTCGTGCTCTTCGCCGTGCCCGGCGCGTTCACGCCGACCTGCACGCTGAACCATCTGCCCGGCTATCTCGACAATCGCGACGAGATCCTCGCCAAGGGTGTCGACGCGATCGCGGTCGTGTCCGTGAACGATCCCTTCGTCATGAAGGCATGGGCCGAGCAGTCGGGCGGGATGGACAAGATCGACTTTCTGGCCGACTGGGACGGGGCGTTCACCAGGGCGATCGGCATGGACGCCGACCTGTCGGCGGCTGGCCTGGGCGTGCGCACGAAGCGCTATTCGATGCTGGTCGAGGATGGCGTCATCAAATCCCTGAACGTCGAGGACAATCCGGGCGAAGCCGAAATCTCCGGTGCCGCGCGGATGCTGGAGCAACTCGACGAAGCCGGTTCGGCCACGGCGGCATAGGCCGCCTCTCGCATCAGCGGTCGAGCCCGGCGCGTCTGCGGACGAAGCCGGCGATGACGCCGGCAACCGCCCCGCCCGCCAGGCCCGAGCCGAGCGTGGCAAGCGATACCGCATCGGCGACGAACCACACGGCGATCGCGCCGATGGCCGCGCCGATCAGCGCGTAGGCGGCGTAGCGCTGCGCCGGCGTGCCCGGCGGCCGGTTCGGCTCAGTCATCGCGCGTGGCTTCCTCTTTTTCGGCTTTCGGCGCCTTGAACGGCTTCATCGCCTCGCGGGCGAGTTCGTCGGCGCGCTCGTTCTGTTCATGGCCGGCATGGCCCTTCAGCCAGTGCCAGCGCACATCATGGCGCCGCGTCGCCGCGTCCAGCGCCTGCCACAGTTCGGCGTTCTTGACCGGCTTTTTCGATGCGGTCTTCCAGCCGTTCTTCTTCCAGCCGTGGATCCAGCCCGAAATGCCGTCCTTGACGTAGTTGGAGTCGGTGTAGAGCTCGACGGTGTGCGGGCCGCCCCTGAGCGCTTCGAGGGCACGGATCGCGGCGGTCAGTTCCATGCGGTTGTTGGTCGTCATAGCCTCACCGCCCGAAAGCTCCTTGCGGGCGCCGTTCCATTCCAGGATCGCCCCCCAGCCGCCGGGACCCGGATTGCCCGAACAGGCACCGTCGGTGTGAATGGTGATGCGCTTGGCGTCGGCCATGGTTCAGCCCGTCGCGCGCAGCGCGGTGTCGAGACCATATTCGGACGCCGAGCCGATCGTCTGATGAAAGCGCATCTTGCGGACATATTCGTCCGGGTCCTTCTTGACCACGAGCGAGCCCTCCGGCGTGGTCACCCAGTCATAGAGCCGGGTCAGCATGAAGCGCAGCGCCGCGCCGGCCGCAAGGGTCGGAAGGGCCTCGATCTCCGGTGCGGTCAGCGGCCGCACGGCGTGATAGGCATCGAGCAGCGCCTTGCCCTTGGTGATGTTGAAGGAATGGTCGCGCTCGAAGCACCATGCATTGAGCGCGACCGCGACGTCGTAGGCGAGTGCGTCGGTGCAGGCGAAGTAGAAGTCGATGATGCCCGACAATTCATCGCCCAGAAAGAAGACGTTGTCCGGGAACAGGTCGGCATGGATGTTGCCCTCCGGCAGCCCGCCGGGCCAGCGCCGTTCGAGATCGCCAAGCAGCGCCTCGGTCTCAGCGGCAAGGCCCGTCTCCATCGCCGGATGCGCCTCGACGCAGTCGTTCCACAGCGGGCGCCAGTCCTCAAGCGTCAGCCCGTTGCGGCGGCGCATGCCAAAGTCGGCGCCAGCCAGGTGCATCGCCGCCATGCCCGCTCCGACGCCGGCGCAGTGGACCGGCGTCGGGCGGCGCATCCAGATGCCCTCGAGAAAGGTGACCATCGCCGCTGGCCGGCCGGCCAGTTCGCCCAGCATCTCGCCGTCGGCGCGCCGCACCGGCAGGGGGCATGAGATGCCCTTGGTCGCCAGATGCTCCATCAGGCCAAGGAAATAGGGCAGATCCTCGCGCCGGACGCGCTTTTCGTAGAGCGTCAGGATGAACTGCCCGCCGCGCGTGTGCACGGCGAAGTTGGAGTTCTCGACGCCCTCGGCGATGCCCTTGTAGGACAGAAGCTCGCCCACGCCGTAAGGCTCCAGGAATGCGCGAAGCTGGTCTTCGGAGATATCTGTGTAGACCGCCAAGAGGCCCTGCCCGTCAGTTGCCGGTGCCGTTCAGGAAGGCCATGTCGTCGCCGGTCAGCGGCGTGTCCCGCAGCGAACGCATGACCGGGAACATCTCGGTTTCCTCGGCGGTCAGGGCGATGTCGACGGTCACGTTGCGCCTTTCGCGCAAGGCGTCGATGATCTCCTCGACGACGATCTCGGGGGCCGAGGCGCCCGCCGACATGCCGATCGTCGCCGCATTGCCGATGCGGCTCCAGTCGATGTCGGCGGCCCGCTGGATCAGCATGGAGTCGGCGGCGCCATGCCTTTTGGCGACTTCGACCAGACGCATGGAATTGGACGAATTCGGCGCGCCGACGATCAGGAAGATATCGGTGCCCGGCGCGGCCTGCTTGACCGCCTCCTGCCGGTTGGTGGTCGCATAGCAGATGCTGTCCGACGATGGTGCGGCGAGCGACGGAAACCGCTCGCGAAGCGCGGCGATCACATCGGCGGTGTCGTCGACCGACAGCGTCGTCTGGGTGACGAAGCCCAGATTGTCCTCGTCCGGCACCCGAAGGCCGGCCACCTGTTCGGCCGTCTCCACGAGCGTGACGGCGCCCTCGGGCAGTTGCCCCATCGTGCCGATCACCTCGGGATGGCCGGCATGGCCGACCAGCAGCACGTGCCGGCCCAGACGCTGGTGCCGCATGGCCTGCTTGTGAACCTTGGAGACGAGCGGGCACGTGGCATCGAGATAGAGGAGATTGCGGGCCTCGGCGTCGGCCGGCACGGATTTGGGCACGCCGTGGGCGGAAAAGACGACCGGCCGGTCGGCGTGCTCGGGGGGAATGTCGCCAAGTTCCTTGACGAACACGGCGCCGCGCTCGCGCAGCGCCTCGACTACGAACTTGTTGTGCACGATCTCGTGGCGGACATAGACCGGCGCGCCGTGCTTCTTGAGCGCCAGCACGACGATCTGGATCGCCCGGTCGACGCCCGCGCAGAAGCCGCGCGGCTCGCACAGGCGGATCGTCAGCGGCGGTTTGGTGGCGTGGACATTCATGGCAGAGATGTCGAGGGTTTGAATGCCGGTGTCAAGGCGGCGGACCTCGAGCCATGGCAGACTATCGCCTTGCGGCGCTCATGGGTAAGTGCATATATATGCACGGAGGAGTGATGGGTGGATAATCGGACGTCCGACGTCGTTCGGAAGCTGAAAGCCGAGGGCTGGTATCTGGCGCGGCACGGGGCGGGTCACGACATCTACCGCCACCCGCACATCAAGGGCATCATCACCGTTCCTCGGCACAAGACGCTGTCGCCCGGTGTTCTGCGCAGCATCTCGAAGAAGGCGAACTGGAATTGAGGACAGGGAAAGGGGCGATGCGATATCCCGCGCTCATAGATGGCAGCAAGGGCGCCTATGGCGTTGCCTTCCCGGATCTGGACGGTGTCGTGGCGATGGGAGCGACGATCGATGAGGCGCTTCTCAATGCCGAGGAAGCCTTGCGCGACTATGTCCTGGAGATGGAAGCGGACGGCCTGGCGATCGCGGATCCCACGCCGCCGGAAGCCGTCATCGTTCCCGAAGGTTCATCCCTCGTGCTCGTGCCGCTCATTCGTCTGACCGGTCGTACGGTTCGGGCGAACCTGACCCTCGACGAGGGGGTCGCCGCCTTCATCGACGAGGAAGCAAAGCGCCGGAACATGACGCGGGTGAGCTTCATCGAATGGATGGCGCGTCGGGTCGCCGCCGACGGCGTGTGAGGATCAGCGTGTCCGCCGCCAGACGAACGAGGCGAGCACGATCACCAGCGTGACGGCCAGACCGTACCAGGTCACCGCGTACTGCAGATGGTTGTTGGGCAGGTCGATGCGCGTGACGCCGCCGATGGGCCAGCCGCCGGCCGCTTCGTCCTCGAACGCGTCGATGAAAAACGGCAGCACATCGTCCGGTGCGTAGCCGGCGCGATCCACCATCAGGTTCCAGTCCTTCCAGTAGTAGATGTTCTCTTCCCGATCGTTGTCGGGCACGATGAAGGAGGGCTTTCCTTCCAGCCTCTCGCGCGCCAGACCGGTGACCGTCACAGGGCCTTCCGTGAGGCTTTGGGGGCGCGTCTCCGGCTCCTTCAGGTCGAACGGCACGAAGCCGCGATTGACGAACACGACCTCGCCGCCTTCCATCTCGAGCGGCGTGTAGAGATAGTAGCCCGAGGCGCCATTGTGGGTGGCGAAGAAATGCTGCTCCCGGCCATGCGCGAAGGTGCCCCTCGCCTCGACGGGGCGGTAACGGATGTCATCGCCTGCCGACACCAGACCGGCGATCCCGGCGGCCGGGACCGGCGCCGCATCAAGCCGCGCCTCGATCGTCGCGAGCAGGTCCTGCTTCCAGGCGAGCCGCTGAACCTGCCAGTTGCCGAGCATAACGAGCGCGGCGAGCACCGGCAGCGCACACACGACGACCAGCCACGGAAAGCGGCGGTCCTGGCCGGGCTCATCGGTCTTGGTCGGTGCGCTCATCGAACCTCAGATAGACAAGTGGCGGCCGCGTCTCCACGACCGCCCCGGTTCCTGGTGCCGCACCGATCAGTGGTGATAGATCGGCGCGCCCCAGGTTCCCCAGACATAGACGACGAAGAACAGGAACAGCCAGACGACGTCGACGAAGTGCCAGTACCAGGCCGCGGCCTCGAAGCCGAAGTGCTTCTGCGGCGTGAAATGGCCGGCATAGGCCCGTACCAGGCACACGATCAGGAAGATCGTTCCGACGAAGACGTGGAAGCCATGGAAGCCCGTCGCCATGAAGAAGGTCGCGCCATACAGCGATCCGGAGAAGGAATAGGGCGCGACGGCGAACTCGTAGATCTGCACGCAGGTGAACAGGATGGCGAGCAGGATCGTCAGCCAAAGGCCCATCTTCAGGCCGTCGCGGTCATTGTGCAGAAGCGCGTGGTGCGCCCAGGTGACCGTGGTGCCCGACAGCAGCAGGATGACGGTGTTGTAGAGCGGCAGGTGCAGCGGATCGAGCACCTCCAGACCGGCCGGGGGCCACTGGCCGCCGGTATATTCCATGCGGCCGACCTGCTGCGCCTCGCCGTAGAAGAGGCTCGCGTCGAACACCGCCCAGAACCATGCCGCAAAGAACATCACCTCCGAGGCGATGAACATGATCATGCCGTAGCGCAGGTGCAGGGACACAACGCGGGTGTGATGGCCCTGAAGCGACTCGCGCACCGTGTCCGACCACCAGCCGAACATGGTGTAGAGCACGATCAGAAGGCCGATCAGGAACGTCCAGGGATTGGCCATGGGAATGCCGAGGAACGAGAACTCGTTGCCCTGCCCCGCCTGCATCCAGCCGATGGCGCCGATCGCCATCACCAGCGCCCCGATGGCGCCGATCAGCGGCCAGGGGCTGGGGTCCAGAATGTGATAGTCATGGTTCTTGGCGTGGGTATCGGCCATGTCAGTCATCCCCGATTGTCGTTGCGGACGGCCTCTCCGGCGTCCGGATTGAATTCGATCTCGACGGGCGCGTCGGCGCCTGCGTCGGCGGTTTCGGCCGGCGCGTCGATCCTGAAGAAGGTGTAGGACAGCGTGATGGTCGACACGCCCTTGAGTTCCTTGGCGTCGACGATGGCCGGATCGATGAAGAAGACCACCGGCATGTCCATCTGCTCGCCCGGTTCCAGCGTCGTCTCGGTGAAGCAGAAGCACTCCATCTTGTTGAAGTAGGCGCCGGCTGCCTGCGGCGTGACGTTGAACGTCGCCGACCCGGTCGAGGCCATCTCGCGCCAGTTGCGCGCGGTGTATGCGACCTGCTTCAACTCGCCGATCTTCAGCGTGACCTGCCGGTCGACGGGCTTGAACTCCCAGCCCAGCCCGACGCCCGTGTTGGCGTCGAAACGCACATTGATCGTCTTGTCCAGCACCTGGACGGGCGATGTGTCGGCGACCTGGGTGGTGCCGCCATAGCCGGTGACACGGCAGAACAGCTCATAGAGCGGCACCGAGGCGTAGGCGAGCCCGACCATCCCAGCGAAGAACGCAAGACACAGCGCGGCGATGCGCACGTTGGAGCGATGCTTGCTGTCCTGCTGGCGGGTCGGGTCGGCGGTGCTCATGGCTTTCCTAGAGTGGCCGGTTGATGACATCGGGACCGAGCTTGATGACGGTCACCACGTAGAAGATGACGACGAAGGCGGCCAGGCAAAGCGCGATGGCGATCGAGCGCTTGCGACGGGCCTTCTGCTGGGCCTCGGTGAGTTCGACGGTCTTGCGGTCTTCGGCCATCGCGTTCACGCCAGCACCCGCATGAGGACGGTTTCGACGAAGAGGACCGCGAAGATCGCAAACAGGTAGGTCAGCGAGAAGCCGAAAAGGCGCTTTGCCGGCACCATGGTCGCGTCGCCGTCGGCCATGCGCCACACCGCCACCGCATGACGGATGAAGTTGGCGCCGAGCACGATCGCCGCCGCGCCGTAGACGGGACCGGCGAAGCCGAGCGGCCATGGCAGCACGGCAAAGGCCGCGAGCAGCACCGAATAGACCAGCATCTGGCGCTTGGTCGATCGCTCGCCGGCGACGTTGGGCATCATCGGCATGCCGGCGATCTCGTAGTCGCGCAGCTTGAACAGGGCGAGCGCCCAGAAATGCGGCGGCGTCCACAGGAAGATGATCATGAACAGAACGGCCGATTCGAGCGTCAGCGTGCCGGTCACCGCCGCCCAGCCGATCATCGGCGGAAACGCGCCGGCCGCGCCGCCGATCACGATGTTCTGCGGCGTCGTCCGCTTCAGCCACATCGTGTAGATGACGGCGTAGAAGAAGATCGTGAAGGCGAGCAGACCGCCGGCCACCCAGTTGGTGACGAGGCCGAGCGTCATCACCGAAAGCACCGACAGGACGAGGCCGAAGACCAGCGTTTCGTCGCGACCGACGCGGCCGGACGGGATGGGCCGCCTTGCCGTGCGGCTCATGACCGCGTCGACATCGGCGTCATACCACATGTTCAGCGCGCCGGACGCGCCCGCCCCCACCGCAATGGCGAGAATCGCCACGGCGGCGATGAACGGGTTGATCGCGCCGGGCGCGACCAGCATGCCGACCAGCGCGGTGAAGACGACCAGCGACATCACCCGCGGCTTGAGCAGGTCGAAATAGTCGCGCGGCGTCGCCTCGGATATGCGCGGCTCTGCGGCTTCGATGTTGTCAACGAGCGCCATGCGGCGGCTCCTGTCCCAATCGTTTGGCCGGCCCGGTCGGCCGGCGGCGGCCGGTTGCCCGGCTCTTCGGTTTCGCGGGACGGCGCGGCCGCGCCATCCCGCCAGTATGTCCCGTGCCTACTTGATGCGCGGAAGCTGTTCCCACTGGTGGTAGGGCGGCGGCGAGGACAGCGTCCATTCGAGCGTCGTCGCACCTTCACCCCAGGGGTTCGCCCCGGCCTCGCGCTTGCGGGCGAAGGCCTCGAACACGCCGTAAAGGAAGATCAGCACGCCGATCGCCGAGATGTACGATCCCCAGGACGAGACCATGTTCCAGCCCGCATAGGCTTCCGGATAGTCGATGTAGCGGCGCGGCATGCCGGCCAGACCCAGGAAGTGCTGCGGGAAGAAGATCAGGTTCACGCCGATGAAGGTGACCCAGAAGTGCAGCCGGGCGACCGTCGAGTTGTACATGTAGCCGAACATCTTCGGGAACCAGTAGTACCACGCCGCGAAGATGCCGAACACGGCGCCCAGCGACAGCACGTAGTGGAAGTGCGCGACCACGTAATAGGTGTCGTGCAGGGCCCGGTCGAGGCCGGCATTGGCGAGCTGGACGCCCGTCACACCGCCCACGGTGAACAGGAAGATGAAGCCGATCGCCCACAGCATCGGCGTGCGCAGTTCGATCGATCCGCCCCACATGGTCGCGATCCACGAGAAGATCTTGATGCCGGTGGGCACCGCGATGACCATGGTGGCGAACACGAAGTAGCGCTGCGTGTCGAGCGACAGACCGACCGTGTACATGTGGTGGGCCCAGACGATGAAGCCGACAACGCCGATGGCGACCATCGCGTAGGCCATGCCCAGATAGCCGAAGATCGGCTTTTTCGAGAAGGTCGACACGATGTGGCTGATGATGCCGAAGGCCGGCAGGATCAGGATGTAGACCTCGGGGTGGCCGAAGAACCAGAACAGGTGCTGGAACAGGATCGGGTCACCGCCGCCGGCCGGATCGAAGAAGGCCGTGCCGAAATTGCGGTCGGTCAGCAGCATGGTGATCGCACCGGCGAGAACCGGCAGCGACAACAACAGCAGGAAGGCGGTGATCAGCACCGACCAGGCAAACAGCGGCATCTTGTGCAGGGTCATGCCCGGTGCGCGCATGTTGAAGATGGTGGTGATGAAGTTGATCGCGCCCAGGATCGACGAGGCGCCGGCGATGTGGATCGACAGGATCGCGAAGTCCATGGCCGGTCCGGGCTGGCCGGTGGTCGAATAGGGCGGATAGATGGTCCAGCCGCCGCCGACGCCGTGGGCGCCGGGCGAGGACGGCATGAACATGGAGATGAACAGCAGGATCGCCGCCGGCGGCAGCAGCCAGAAAGAGATGTTGTTCATGCGCGGGAACGCCATGTCCGGTGCGCCGATCATGATCGGCACCATCCAGTTGGCGAAACCGCCGATCAGCGCCGGCATGACCATGAAGAAGATCATGATGAGGCCGTGACCGGTGGTGAACACGTTGTACATCTGCTTGCCGGCGTCGATCGCGGCGTCGCCCTCGACGCCATAGACCATCGAGGCCAGGCCGTGGAAAATCTGGATGCCCGGCTCGGCCAGTTCCCAACGCATCATCACCGACAGGAAACCGCCGACAACGCCCATGATGATCGCGAAGATCAGGTAGAGCGTGCCGATATCCTTGTGGTTGGTGGAGAACAGCCAGCGAGCGACGAAACCCTTGGGGGCTCCGTGGTCGTCATGGGCGTCGTGTGCGACAGCGTCCGACATCAAATGGCTCCTGAAAAGTGCTCAGACGTTCAATTCATTCGGCCAGTTCGGCCAGCTTGCGGCGCGCCTCGATGCGGGCGATCAGCGTGCGGTTCGCCTCGCCGATATCCTGACGCGCCAGCGTCGTCCATTCCTCGAATTCGGCGCGGCTGACGACGCGCACGGCCAGCGGCATGAACGCATGGTCCTTGCCGCAAAGCTCCGAGCACTGGCCGTAGTAGAGGCCTTCCTCGTTGGCGCGGAACCAGGTCTCGTTCAGCCGTCCGGGCACCGCGTCCATCTTCACGCCGAAGGCCGGAACGGCCCAGGAATGAAGCACGTCGGCGGCGGTAACCAGCACGCGCACCGTGGTGTCGACGGGCACGACCAGTTCATTGTCGACGGCGAGCAGGCGCGGATAGATGTCCAGATCCTGCTTCTGCTGCTGCTCGCGATCGATGTCGCGCAGAAGCAGCTGGTCGAAGACGATCTCCTCGCCGTCGTCGGTCTGGTACTCGTAACCCCAGTACCACTGATAGCCGGTCGCCTTGACCGTGATCTCGGGTTCGCTCGGCGGCGAATACTGCTTGGTCAGAAGCTGGAAGGAGGGAACCGCGAGCAGCAGCAGGATCACGATCGGGCCGACCGTCCAGATGATCTCGATGGTCGTGTTGTGGCTGGTGCGCGAGGGCACGGGGTTGCGGCTGGCCCGGTAGCGGATCAGCACCCAGGCGATCAGGCCCAGAACGAGAAGAACGATCGGAACGAGGAAGACGAGCGTGTAGCGCTCGAACCAGATGATCTGCTCCATGACGTCGGTGGCCGCACGCTGAAAGCCCATCTGCCACTCTTCGGGCTGAGCCGCCATGGCGGCGATCGGCGTTGCGCTGGTTGCGATGGCGGCCGCGCCCAAGCGGCTCAACGTCTTCTTCAACACGTTGTGTCTCCCAAAATTCCCGGCCGGAGCTCTGTGGCCCCCGTGCGATTGGCGACGTAGAACCATATTAGCCTCGCGCCCGCAACTGCGACAGTGGTCTATTCGTGCGGCAATTCAGCGCTTGTGGGAGATCGCACGGACGAGGCCGGTCATCGGGCCGCCGGGCGAGCCGGCCGATCGCCCGGCTCGCCATGTTTTCGCCCTCAAGCCGCGCTTGTGATCGCGCCGCGCCATATCATTTGGCGCCCGCCCATCGTAAAACGGGGCCACGTGTTGATTCGCGATCCCGAGCAGGACCTGCCCGTGATGATTTTCCGCTTCATCTCCCGCCGCGCCGGCATCGTTCCGGCCATGTTGCTCACGCTTTCGCTGGCTGCCGCCGCGTTCGTCGCGCCCGCCTCGGCCCAGCAGGACTCCGTGCGCGGCGAATATGGCTGGTGGCAGTTGCGCTGTTCGACGCCCGCCGGCGCCACCAACGAGCAGTGCGTGCTGATCCAGAACGTCGTCGCCGACGACCGGCCCGAACTCGGCCTGTCCGTCGTCGCCTTCAAGACGGCAGACCGGACCGCGCAGATCCTGCGTATCCAGGTTCCGCTCGGCGTGCTGCTGCCCAACGGGCTCGGCCTGCACATCGACGGCAACGACATGGGCCGCGCCTATTTCGTGCGCTGCTTCGCCGACGGCTGTTATGCCGAGGTGATCCTCGAGGACCAGCTTCTGGAAAGCCTGAAGGCGGGCAGCGAAGCCACCTTCACCGTGTTCGACACGCCCGAGGAAGGCATCGGCATCCCCGTCGATCTGGCCGGCTTTTCGGAAGGGTTCGAGGCGCTTCCCTGATCCGGACCAAGCCCCGGCCCTCGAAACCGCCGCGCCGACGCCTTATGTCGGGCTCAGTATCCCGATTGCGAAAGGCGTACCGATGCAGACCGGCCTACTTTCCCGTTTCGACGTCTCCGAGGATCGCGTGCGCGCGCTTGTCGCCGATGCGCTGGCGAAGTCCGATGATGGCGAACTTTTCGCCGAATACCGCGAAGCCGAGACGCTCGTCTTCGACAATGGACGGCTGAAGACCGGCTCGTTCAACACCGCCTCGGGTTTCGGGCTGCGCGCGGTCTCGGGCGAGGCGGTCGGCTATGCCGAATCGGACTCGTTCTCGGAAGCCGCGCTCCTGCGCGCATCGAGCGCGATCGGCGCCGTGACGGCTGGCCATTCGGGCACCTACTCGGACGCCCCGCCGCGCACCAACGCCAAGCTCTATGGCGACGGCAACCCGATCGGCGAGCCGAGCTTCGAAGCCAAGGTCAAGCTGCTGGAGAAGATCGACGCCTATCTGCGCGGCAAGGACGACCGGGTGCGGCAGGTGACGGCCTCGCTCGCCGCCTCGTGGCAGATGGTCGAGATCCTGCGCGCCGACGGCCACTTCGCCCAGGACATCAGGCCGCTGGTGCGGGTCAACGTGTCGGTCATCGTCGGCGCCGGGGACCGCCAGGAAACCGGCTCGCACGGCATGGGCGGCAGGCAGTCGTTCGGCGACTTCATCGCCACCGAAAGCTGGCAGGCGGCGGCGGATGACGCGCTTCGGCAGGCGCTCGTCAATCTGGAGGCTCGCCCCGCGCCCGCCGGTACGTTCGACATCGTGCTCGGCAATGGCTGGCCCGGCGTGATGCTGCACGAGGCGGTCGGCCATGGCCTTGAAGGCGACTTCAACCGCAAGAAGCAGTCGGCGTTTGCCGGGCTCATGGGCGAACAAGTCGCCGCGAAGGGCGTCACCGTGGTCGACGACGGCACCATCGAAGCCCGCCGCGGCTCGCTGACCATCGATGACGAGGGCACGCCTTCGGGCTACAACGTGCTGATCGAGGACGGCAAGCTGGTCGGCTACATGCAGGACCGGCAGAACGCGCGGCTGATGGGCATGAAGCCGACCGGCAACGGACGCCGCGAATCCTATGCCCACGTGCCGATGCCGCGCATGACCAACACCTACATGCTCGCCGGCGACAAGACGCCCGAGGAGATCATCACCTCGGTCGATGACGGCATCTACGCGGTCTCGTTCGGCGGCGGCCAGGTCGACATCACGTCCGGCAAGTTCGTCTTCGCCTGCACCGAGGCCTACAAGATCGAGCGCGGCAAGGTCGCCTACCCGATCAAGGGCGCCATGCTGATCGGCAACGGCCCGGACGCGATGCACCGCGTGTCGATGATCGGCAACGACCTTGCACTCGACAATGGCATCGGCACATGCGGGAAAGCGGGACAGGGCGTGCCGGTGGGCATCGGCCAGCCGCATCTGCGGATGGACAAGATGACGGTCGGCGGAACCGAGGCCGGCTGAAGGCTCGGGCGGCACGGAGCCCGCGACCACGTTCAGCCCGTTTCGAACAGCGCCTGGGCCTGCTCGCGATACTTCCGGCCGACGGGAACGGTTGCGCCGTCCGTCATCTCGACGAACAGCTTGCCGTCTGCGCGCACCAGCCGTTTCGCATGGCGTTTGCGCACCCACCAGGACCTGTGAACGCGCAGCCCATCGAGCGCTGCAAGGTCGCGTTCGGCATGGCCGAGCTTGATCAGGACGAGCGCCGATCCCAGCGACGTCGTCACCTTCACGTAATGGTCCTGCGCCTGCACGCAGACGACGTCTTTGCCGATCCGCTGCGGCAGCTTCTCCAGAACAGCCGAGGAAACCGGCGCGCCCTCGCCCGGACCAAGGGCGGCCGGTTCGGGCTCATTGCCGCGCGCGTAGCGGTACGTGAAGGCGACGATCACCGAGATCACCAGCGCATAGGGCAGCACGTCGATGAATTCGGCCGGAAGGCCGCTGCGGAAGAAGGCGGCCTGAACGAAACCGTTGTAGGCGGCGATCGGCAGCGCCGCGAGCAGTGATCCAAGCAGCAACGCCACCGGGGCAGGCAGCCCGGCCCCCTCGACGGTGACCGTTGTCAACATCGAGACGAACAGTCCGACCCCGAAGCTGCCGATGACGACGAGCGCCCAATAGAACGTCCGCTCGGCGAGCGACATGGTGCCGAAACTGCCAAACGGACCGGCGAGCCCGAGAACGGCGACGATGCCCGCGAGCACGGCCCAGAAGCGAGCGGAGCGAGCAAGCCCGTGAATTTCGCGCAGCGTGAACGCCAGCGGCCCGTCGTTCGCGAACTTGTCCATGCCGTTCACGTAGTCCGTCTTGCGATGCCGCGCAACGCGGTGATCAGGGCATGTGGTCAATGCCTGCATGGAGGTGGCCATGGACGCGAGAACGAACCCGTGCGGGTCGGCTCCGGCGATCAGCGCGCGCGGAATCGGCAAGCGCTTCGGCCGGATTGAGGCGCTGTCGGACCTTTCGCTGGAGCTGCACCGGGGCGAGGCGCTCGGCCTCGTCGGCACCAACGGTGCCGGCAAGACGACGGCTCTGGAGATCCTGCAGGGGCTGAGACGGGCCGACACCGGCAAGGCCGACATCTTCGGTGTCCCCGCGGGCTCGATTGCGGCGCGCCGCCACATCGGCGTCACGCCGCAGAACGCCGACTTCCCCGAACAGATGTCGCCCCGCGAAGTGCTCACCTATGCGGCCGCGCACTTCGACCGGCCCCAGAAGGTCAGCGACCTTGTCGCCACATTCGGCCTTGGACGGCTGATCGATCGACGCATGGGCGGCTTCTCCGGAGGCGAGACGCGACGCCTCGCGCTGGCTCTGGCCTTTGTCGGCAATCCGGCGCTCGTGTTCGCCGACGAACCGACCGCCGGGCTCGATACGGACGGGCAGGAGATGTTCAAGGCCCATGCACGTGAGTATGTCGAAGCCGGCGGGAGCCTGCTTCTGACCTCGCATCACTGGGACGAGATCGAGCAGGTCTGCGACAGGATCGTGATGATCGATCGTGGCCGGGTGATCCTTCAGGGCACGCTCGATGACATCCGCCGGCGCGCCGGCCATTGCCGGATCAGCTTCGACCTGCCCGAGGGCGCCACGCCATCGGGCCGCGCCGCCGACGCCCGATACTACGACGGACGCTGGCAGATCGTGAGCGCCGACAGCGATGGGCTTGTGCGCGAACTGATCGCTACCGAGCCGCGGGTCGCCAACCTGCACGTCATCCCGCTCGACCTGAAGGACACGATCGCGCGGCTGCATCGGGAGGAGACGGGGCGATGACGGTCCTTGCCGCCAATCTCTCATTTGCGTTCAAACGCCTGATCCGGCTGCCTGGCTTCTGGATTCCGACGATCCTGTTTCCGGCCATGCTCTACGGCTTCTTCGGCATGCGCGCCGCCGAGGGTCCGTTCGCGTCCTACGTCCTGGCCTCCTTTGCGGTCTATGGCGTGCTCGGGGTGGCCTTCTTCCAGTTCGGCGTGTCGATCGCCGAGGATCGCAGCAGCGCCTTCGCCCTTTGGCAACGCACCCTGCCTGCCGGTCCGCTCAAGCCCTGGATCGCACAGCTCGTCACCGCCACCGCCTTTGCCATGGCCGCCGTGCTGCTCGTTCTTGCGGCCGCACAGGTTCTTGGCGGTGTGAGGCTTGAACTGGACGCACTCTGGCGGCTGCTCGGCGTCTGCCTCATCGCCGGCGTGCCCGCCACCTTCATGGGCACGGCGCTCGGCTACTGGGCCGGCTCCCGGTCTGTCGTGGGCGTTGCCAATCTGGTCTATCTGCCGCTTGCCTATCTGGGCGGGCTGTGGGTGCCGCCCGCGTCGCTGCCGGCTGCGGTCGAGGCGGTCTCGTCCTTCACGCCAACGCGGCACATGGGCGAACTGGCATGGGCGGCTGTCGGCAATCATCCCGTCCCGCAAGAAAGCGTCATTGCCCTTGCCGCGTTCTCGGCCGGCTTTTTCGCCCTGACATGGCTCGGCTATCGCCGGGACAGGCGTACGCGTTTCGGCTAATCGATCAGCCCGCGGGCCGCTCCATGCCGCGCGCGGCGAATTCCTCCTCGAGGCGCCGTTCGAGATCGACGAGATCCTGCGGCAAGGGCAGGCCCTCGGCCCGCATCTGCTCGAGTTCTGCGTGGATCTGGAAAAGCAGCTCGTGCGCGTCCTGGGGCTGGTTCTCCATCTCGGAGAACAGCATGTTCAGGCGCGTGATCAGTCCGTCGAAGGCCATGTCTTCTTCCCGGGTGGCGATGCCGGCGATCGTGCGCGGCATCGCGCGCCCGGTCGTTGACCGAGGTCAAGCCTGCGGCGGACGGGCGCGGCCCTCACCGGACCTTGTTGCGGCCCGCGCTCTTGGCTTCGTAGAGCTGCCTGTCGGCGCGCTCGAAGAGCGTTTCGATATTGTCGTCCTCGATCAGCCCCGACACGCCGAACGAGACCGTCACCGAGCCGATCGGCTTGTTGGTCTTGGAGGTGACGAGCCGCGCGCCGGCGATGCCGTCCTTGATGTCCTCGAGCAGCGCGCGGGCGGTTTCGGTCGTGATGTCGGGCAGGATGATGGCGAATTCCTCGCCCCCGTAGCGGCTGACCGTGCCGTGATCCTTGATCTTGCTGGCGATGTAGGTGCCGACGAACTTGAGGATCTCGTCGCCGATCTGGTGGCCGAACCGGTCGTTGACCTGCTTGAAATGGTCGATGTCGGCGATGGCGAAGCTGAGCGGCGCGTCGTTGGCCTGGGCATGGACCACCGCCGAGGCGATGGCGTGCTGGAAGTAACGCCGGTTGTTCAGGCCCGTCATCGGGTCCTGCATCTCGGCCTTGCGCGACTGGGTCAGCTTGTCCTGCAGGCGGACGATCTCTTCCTGCGTCTCGCGAAGGCTCGCCGAAAGCTGCTGGGTCTGCGCCCTGATCCGCTGGTTCTCGCGGATCATCAGCGCGATGACCATCTCCACCTCGGCGGCGGTCGAGGCCTTGCTGAGCGACTTGGTGGTGCTGTCGATCGCGCCTTCGTAGCGTTCGGTGGTCTGCAGGTAGGAGCGGATGAAGGACTGGACCTCGTCCATCTCCCTTTGCAGGTTCTCGTTGGCCTCGATCTCCGGATCGGGGCCGGCGGGCCCGCCCTCGATGATCTCGCCGTTCAGCGCGGTCATGTCGTAGACGCTCGGCTTGGCGCCATCGGCGATCAGCGCCTCGATGCGTTCGTTGAGCATCAGGCTCGAGCCGGCCGCATAGGTGTACCAGACCTTGAACGTCTCGGGCTCGGGCGGCGTTTCGTGCTGCCTTGCATATTCGAGCGCTTCGGCGGCCAGCGTGTAGGGATCGCTGGGTCGCGGGAATGGGCGGCCGGGCGCCGCGGCCTTCTTCGCTGTCACCTGGTTGGACATGTTGTGCTTGCCTTCGAACGTGGTCCGAACCCGTGGCGGACTTCCTGTTGCACCCTATGCGACCTTTATGCCCTCCGAGCCGGTCTCGGAGACCATCTGGTCGACCGAGCCGATGGCCCAGCGCTTGATCTGCTGCTCGAGTTCGCCGTTGAGCGCGCGAAGCTTTTCCATCTCTTCGGTCATCTTGTCGCGCTCGGCCTTCTGGAACGCCTCGAGCTTTTCCTGAAGAACCTTGTTGTGCTCGCGCACGGCCTGATAGTCGTCGCCGACATGGGTATCGACCTTCTCGACCGCTTCGGCGACGCGCGCGGCCATGCGCTGCTCGAGTTCTTCGAGCCTGGCGTCGAACTGGCGCGCCTCGAAGGCGCGCACCGACGATGCGAGGAAGACGGTGGCGAGGCCGCAGACGACGATAAGCCCGATCGGCACGAAGGCCAGCGCGTGGATCATGTCCACCATGCCGGCAGGGCCAAGGTTGAGGGCGCCCGCAGCCAGGATGGCGCCCGAAAGGACGGTCAGCGTGGCGCAGGCTGTATGAATGACGACGATAAGGCCACCCGAACCTGACTTCGGCGCCTCCTTGCCATCCTTCTTCTTGCCCTTGCCGGCCATACCGCCCACCTAGCCCTACGATCCCGGGGGCGGGCACCGGTCGGCGCACCACCCGCGGCTTTGGGAACGTCCCTGCGCGGCAGCACATGTCCCGCGTGCCGGACGCGGTGTGGCGCCGGCGGTTGTCCCCGTCGAGCGAACGCTAGGCGGGCGAGCTTAAGGAACCGTAAAACGGCGTCATTTTTCAGTGATGTAGCCGGTGTGGGCGGCTGCAAGACCCGCCGCGCCGAAGCCGGATCGATCAGCCAGCGTCGATCTGGGCGAGCGCCCGGTCGATGCTGTCGCCCAGCCGTTCGAGCTGATTGCGCATGTCGATGAGCTGTTCGCGAAGCGCGGCCTGATCGCCGTTGACGGCGATTTCGTCGCTCGGGGCGGCGCCCAGCCCGTTGATCAGCCATGTCGGCGAGACGTTGAGCAGCCCGGCGAGCATGAACAGCTTGTTGGACCGAGGCTCGGCGCGATCGGTCTCCCAGTTCTGAAGCGTCGCCGACTTGACGCCGAGGCGCCGGGCGAGCTGCGCGGTGGTCAGGCCGGCCGCCTCGCGCGCCGAAACGATGCGGCCGCCCAGCGTGTCATCCATGTCGGCCTGCGTGGCCTCGGCCGCCGCGCCTTGTGCAAATGGGGACATCATGCCGGTAACTCCTTGCTGGGCTATCGCCTTATGTGGCGCTTTGAACGCGCAATACGCGCCCCAATGCGACATGCGCGTGACGGTGACTGACGCAGCGCCGTCGGTGCGAGCGGCGCACCGGCCCGGACGGGCCGGCTCGGGAAGGGCCTGTCGCACGCCTCGCGCGAACGATGTCGCGCAGCCGCATCATGGGGATCGCACGCCATTCAATAGTGCGTCTGGCCCGGTCAGTGCAACCGTCGGCCGAGGCGAACGGCGGACAGCGGGTCGCCCACGGGTTGCATTGGCCCCGAAACGGTCTATGTGCGCAGCGCAGTCCAACCCCGGCAGGCTCCATGTCCAGCGCGCGACCCGTCCTGATTTCCGCCCGATCGGTGACCAAGACATACAAGGGCGGATTTGAGGCGCTCAAGGGCGTCGACCTCGACATTCATGACGGCGAGATCATCGCCTTGCTCGGTCCCAACGGCGCCGGAAAGACGACGCTGATCTCGGCGATCTGCGGGATCGTCACGCCCAGTTCGGGAACCGTCACGGTTGCTGGATACGACATCATCGACGATTTCCGGCAGACCCGGTCGATGATCGGTCTGGTGCCGCAGGAACTGACGACCGACGCGTTCGAAACGGTCTGGGCCACGGTCTCGTTCTCGCGCGGGCTGTTCGGCAAGCCGAAGAACCCCGCCCACATCGAAAAGGTGCTCAGGGACCTGTCGCTGTGGGACAAGAAGGACAGCAAGATCATGCAGCTTTCGGGCGGCATGAAGCGGCGCGTGCTGATCGCCAAGGCGCTCGCGCACGAGCCGCGCATCCTGTTCCTGGACGAGCCGACGGCCGGCGTCGACGTTGAACTGCGCAAGGACATGTGGGCGGTCGTCGAGGCCCTTCGCGCGCAGGGCGTGACGATCATCCTGACGACGCACTACATCGAAGAGGCCGAGGCGATCGCCGACCGGATCGGCGTCATCAACAAGGGCGAGATCATCGTCGTCGAGGAGAAGGACCGGCTGATGACCAAGCTCGGCCGCAAGTCGCTGCGCCTCGAGCTCAATTCGCCGATCAGCCGGGTGCCGGACCGGCTCGCCGAGTTCGCCGACGCGCTGACGCTGGCCGACGATGGCTGCACGCTGACCTACGAGTATGACACGGCCGCCGAGCGCACCGGCATCACGCGCCTTCTGGCCGGGCTGGCCGAGGCGGACATCCGCGTCGCCGACCTCTCGACACGGCAGAGTTCGCTCGAGGACATCTTCGTCGGGCTGGTGAGGGACGACGCATGAACGGCACCGCGATCCGGGCGATCTACACCTACGAGATGGCGCGCATGTGGCGCACGCTCGGCCAGAGCGTCGTCTCGCCGGTGCTGTCGACCTCGCTCTATTTCGTCGTGTTCGGCGCGGCGATAGGCCGGCAGATGGGCGAGATCGATGGCGTTTCCTACGGCGCGTTCCTCGTGCCCGGCCTCGTCATGCTGTCGCTTCTGACCCAGAGCGTGTCGAACGCGGCCTTCGGCATCTACTTTCCGAAGTTCACGGGCACGATCTACGAGCTCTTGTCGGCGCCGGTCTCCACCTTCGAGATCCTGTGCGGCTATGTCGGGGCGGCGGCGACCAAGTCGCTGATCCTGGGCACGATCATCCTCGCCACGGCGACGCTGTTCGTCGATCTGCAGGTGGCACACCCGTTCTGGATGCTGTTCTTCCTGGTGCTGACGGCGACCACCTTCTCGCTGCTCGGCTTCATCATCGGCATCTGGGCGGAAGGGTTCGAACAGTTGCAGATCGTGCCGCTGCTGGTGATCACGCCGCTGGTCTTCCTCGGCGGCAGCTTCTATTCGATCGAGATGCTGCCCGAGTTCTGGCAGAGGGTGACGCTGTTCAATCCGGTTCTTTATCTGGTCAGCGGCTTCCGCTGGAGCTTCTACGAGATATCCGACGTCAACCCGATGATCTCGATCGCCGCGATCATCGTGTTCCTGTCGATCTGCATCACCATCGTGTGGTGGATCTTCAAGACCGGCTATCGCCTCAAGAGCTGATCGATCAGCCGGCCCACCAAGCCAACGAGGCCATGGCACCGACGGACGCGAGCATCAGGACAAGAACCGCCAACTCAAGCAGTGCGAGTCGATAGCGCGGTCTTCCGCGCCTGAATGCGCCGAGATCGACCGTCTCGCGAACGACAAGGTTGGCGATCTGTCCGCCCTCGATCACGAAATCGCCGGCGTAGAGCGAACTGCCGCCGGGCACGCGGATCATCTCCAGCCGGTCCGAGCGCCGGTACTTGCGAAGATAGAACCGGTTAGGGCTGGCCAGGTGCACCGAGACGATGGCCCCTTTCGAGTCGAGATGAAGAGCGGACAAAAAGCCCCGGTAAACGAAGGGCTCGTCAAGGCCTGGCAGCGTCGTCATTACGAACGCGATCGGTGGCACCTCGGCAAACGTGTACTGCTTGGACCAGGTGTTGACGAATGGAAAGGCGGATGGATAGCGCGTTCCGATTGCCGAGACGCCAAAGCCTGTAAGGAATGCGAGAACGGAGGCGGCAAAAAGGGCGAGATAGAAGCCGATGACCTCAGTCGGCGAGACCGTCAGCGGCGCGTCAGCCTGACCCTGAAGGGTGATCGCGCAAACCCCCTCGGACTGCCCGCCACAACCAGGCGCGACGAATACAAGCAGCAATACGAGCTGAACGCCCAAGGCGACCAAAAAGATCACCGCAAAGACGAACGGCGTCGATACGGGCAACGCATCGCGCGACACTTTCGGGTGCGCATACACGCCAGCTATGAACGCGACGCCAGGCAGCAGCGATATGATGATGGCGAACGCGATTAGGCTCGATGGAAAGATCGCCATCGCTCAGAACCGCAGCGTCAATATGCGAGAACGGACTGAGCCCTAATCAGCGCATCTTCGCCAAATCTGGACCGCAACGTTTCCGGATCCATCGAAATGATCTCGCGAACCCGGTCCAGTGACGGATCACGGCGCTCGGCATCGGCCCGATCCTGCTCGATACGCATGGCGATGACCGCCCGTTCGAAATCGCCATCCGCTTCGGCAATCAGGCTGTTGATGATTGCCAGGTTTTCGTCCGAAATCAGCTTCATCACCGACCCTCGATGAACCTCAAATATAGGTCAAACTGCAAGGTTCCGCAAACCGTTCCGAGCCCGTTGATCAAGGCACCAAGACTACAGCAAATGCTCGGGATAGCGCTGGCGCATGATCGCGAGATCGTCGGCGACCAGTTCGGCGAGGACGTCAAGGTCGACCGACTTGAGACGACCCAGGTAGAGGCAGGACGAGGAATGCTTGTGCCGGCCGAGCCGGGCGAGTTTCCCGGCGTGCTGGCCGACGCCCGCCATCAGG